>Ga0307477_10000001_pt1:0-2150000 | contig 2532651 bp, 2413 predicted proteins | sample atmos_gasesECM2C_FD_203316 | JGI IMG/M metagenome (GOLD analysis project Ga0307477, IMG submission 203316) | Hardwood forest soil microbial communities from Morgan-Monroe State Forest, Indiana, United States - atmos_gasesECM2C_515 | ecosystem: Environmental > Terrestrial > Soil >...
CCTTCGGCAGCGCCGATCGCGGAATGATGCTCACCGCGCCCGCGCGTTTGAGCGCCTGGACCTTCGCTGCGCTGCCGGTGCCGGGAACGGACGAGGTCATCGATCCCGGGTTGCCGCCCGAGCAACTCGCCAGCAGCGCCGCTGCGACGCCTGCCGCCAACGAAAGTGTAAACGCGCGCATGATCGTTGCTCCTTCACATGACGTCCGAGAAACAAAGAGGGTGGCCAGCATCCGCCGGCCACCCCATTTGCATACTCGCGTATCGAGTTGTTTAGTTTACTTCTACTTCTTCGAGGACGGGCTGTAGGCGGCGCCTTCGGTGTCGCCCGTAACAGACAGACCGTTGTTGAAGCTGTAGTAGTATGTGAGCGTGCTCGGGCTGTACTGATAGATGTCAGCCTGACCCTTCAGGTACGCACCGGCAACGAGGCGCTGGCCATGCTTGCCGATGTGGCCGAAGATCGCCGTGTTGTTCGTGAGCGTGTTGTCGCTGACGCCGGTGCAGGCCGGGTTGCATCCCGAGTAGACCCAGAGGTCCGTGCCGGCCGAGCCGTGCCAGTTGAAGGACACGATGTTGCCCGAGTTGTCGACGTCGATACCGCCGTAGCCGGTGTTCGACCAGCCGGTGGCGTTCTGACCCGTTCCCGAGCAGCCGGCCCAGTACGTGAGCACGACGGCCGTGAACGCGGCGTTGTAGGAGTCAGCCCAGCAATCGCCGGCTGCGTCCATGGCGACACCGGCGACTTCGCCGATGCCTTGCGAGCTCGGCGTGAGCTGGCTGCAGACGCCGCTGGTGCAGGCAATCACGTAGCCAGGGCCGAGGATGTTGCCGACGACGGTCGTGCCGGTGAGGGCGTTGACCGCCGCTGCGTCAGAGGCCTGACCATAGCTGTCGGTGATGGTCGTCGGTGATCCCGATCCGCACATCGTCGGGCCGGGGTAGACGACTACGCCGCTGAACGCATCGGGAACGATCAGGTTGCCCGCGGTGTCCGTGGCGACGTTGTTGACACTGCCGCCCGGCACGGTGCAGATGGCTGCGCCGTTGCCGCTGTTGTTCTTCGTGTAACCGTTAACGGTCGATCCGAAGAACTGGGCGACGTAGATGCCCTTCATCTCTTGAGGCGGAGCCTGGCGTCCCTTGAGCTTCACCGGCCCCTTGGGCAGCGCCGACTTCGGGATGATGCTGACAGCACCAGCCTTGTGCAGCGCCTGGTACTTAGATGCGCTGCTGCCGGTGCCCGGAACCGATGAGGTCATCGACCCCAGGTTGCCGCCCGAGCAGCTGGCGAGAAGCGCTGCAGCGACTGATGTACAGACCGCTGCTGATAACAAACGCATAGGGAGAATTCTCCTTATTTGTAGTTAGGGAAGTGCTAGGCCTTCGAGAGCTTCCGCCGCGGCGGTTAAGCGGATGGCCGGTAATTGAACCGAGGTGCACTCCAGTGGTTGGGGCATCCGCAAAACTCCGTCTGAGACCTAGGGAGGCCTGTCCTTTGGTCCAAGGTGCCGGAATCCTGCATCCTCGTCAATTTTTCTGACCCTTTTGGGGCCCTATTCGGTCGATCGCGGGTTGAACGCGGCCCCCTCGACGAGCTCGCTGGGGCTGAAGCCCCGGTTGAAGCTGTACGCGAACCGGACCTTGTGGGGGCTGTAGTTGTAGACGTCGATTTGGCCGTACTGATAGTCGCCGGTGACCAGCTTGGTGGAGGCGGCGTTCAAGTGGCCGAACGTGGCCTCGCCCTTCATCGCGAAGGGTCCGCCAACCAGCGTGCACTTGGGATTGCATCCCTTGTAGACGTAGAGCTTCGCATCCGAGTAGCTCAGCGAAACGAGGTTCCCCTGGTTGTCGATGTCGAGACCGCCGTAGTAGGCGTTGCGGTAGCCGGTCGCCCTTTTGCCGGGAGCGAGACAACCCTTGAAGTACGTCAGCGTCGCCGTACCGTTCGAATTGCTTGCCGACGCCCAGCAGTCGCCGTTTTTGGCAAGCGCGACGCCGGCGACTTCATCCATGTTGGAGCTTTTGAGGTTTGTCTTGCACCCGTGCGCGAGCGTGCAACGCGTGACGCTGCCGGGCGTCTTGTTCTTGTCGGTGATGTTCGCGACGACGATCGTTCCGTTAGCGGCGTCCGCGCTCGCCGCGTCTGAAGGCTGCCCATACGGATCCTTGACCTCGCCCAGCTTGGGTCCGCACATCTTTCCACCCTTGAAGACGATGACCGTGTCCGTACCGCCGTCGGGATCGATCAGGTTGCCGCTAGCGTCGACCGCGATGCCGTTGGCGCCTAGGACGTGCGTGACGACGCACATCGCCTTGCGATTGTGCTTGTTCGCAATCGGAAATCCCCAGATGTCGGTCGCGTAGAACTCGCTGGCGTAGATTCCCCCGGCGCTCAGCGCGCTCGGCTCGAGCGTCAACGGCAACGCCGCCGCGCCGCCGATGGGGCGCAGTTGCGGCGGTACGACGGTCGCATAGTCCGACCGCTGCGGGGCTTGGTTGACGGCGGGGAGGGCGTAGAGCGCCTGGGGGGATCTCGCGCTGCCGGAACACGCCGCGAGAAACGCGACGGCAGCCGTGGTTAAGACGGTGGAAGCCTTCATCCCGCCATTATGGCAAAGATTGCGGCGTTAACGCGTCAACGCCGTACATACGTTGAATTAGAATTGCAAGGTGATCGCGCCGGTCGTGGTGCCGACGCGGATCCGGCCGCTCCCCGTTCCGATCATCCCGCTCGCGCGGGCGCCGATGAGGTTCTCGCGGCTCGCCGCGACGCCCGGGATGCGGCTGGTGATGTCTCCGACGGCGCTGGACGCCGCGATCGAGGCGTCGCTGTTCGGGGCGATCGAGAGTTCGACGGCGCCGGTAGTGGCGCGCAGGTCGATCGCGCGGTTTCCGGCCACGCGCCCGACGTCCGCCGTAATCGCCCCGGCCTGCGTCTCCACCGTGACGTCGCCGCCGGTACCGGCGAGGTCGACGGTGCCGGCGACGTTCGAGATATCCAAAGATGCATCCGCCGGAACCGCGATTCGGTAGCGCACCGTGCCGTGGTGCAGCCCCTGGTAGTTCGTCTTGACGAACACGTCTTTGCCCGCACTGCGAACCTCGATCGTCACCGAGCGCAGCTCCGGCGCGTCGTTGCCGTATTTCGTCGCGCGAACGTCTACGATCGGCTTCGACCACGCGGCGATCTTGACGCTGCCCGCGATGTTGTCCACGTGCACCGTCGCGCCCGCACTAACGTCGAGCGCCTGATGAAAATCTTCGCGCGCACGCTCGCCGAACGCGCCGCTGCAGGCCGCGAGCGCCACGATCGCGGCGCCGCAAACGAATCGAATCATACGTGCAACACCGCAGCGCCGCGAAGCTCGTCGTGCTTGAGCATGTTGAGTGCGCGGTTCGCGTCTTCCAGGTGCATTCCCACCGTCATAGATCGTATCGGTATCGCGCCGGCGATGGCGAGGAACTCCTCGCCGTCCGCGCGGGTGTTGGCGGTGACGCTGCGGATCTCTCTCTCCTCGAACAGTTGCGCGGCGTAGTCGAGCGGTGGAATCTGCGTGACATAAATTCCGGCGATCGCCAGCACGCCGCCGCGCCGCAACGCCGACATGATCGTTGGCACGAGCTCGCCGGCCGGCGCGAATAAAATGGCCGCGTCTAGCGGCGCCGGCGGAGCCTCGGAGGCGTCGCCGATCCAATCTGCTCCGAGCTCCTGCGCGAGGTCGCGATGGATTCCGCCGCGGCTCATGACGAACACGCGACAGTTCCAATGCCGCAGCACCTGCAGCGCCAGATGCGCCGAGCCGCCGAACCCGTACAGCCCCACCGTGGCGCCCGGTGCGACCCCGGCGCGTTTGATGGCGCGAAACCCGATGATGCCGGCGCACAGGAGCGGCGCGGCGTGCTCGTCGTCGATCTCGTCGGGAAGACGATACGCGAAATCTTCGCGCACGACCGCGTATTCGGCGTACCCGCCGTCGCGATCCCAACCGGTGAAGAGCGCGTTGGGGCAGAGATTCTCGCGTCCGCTACGGCAGTACTCGCACGTCCCGTCGGTCTGGCGCAGCCATGCGATGCCGACGCGCGATCCGACGGCGAATCGCTCGCTGCCCGCACCGGCCTGCTCGACGACGCCGACGATCTCGTGGCCGGGAACGATGCCGCGGTGCTTCGGCGCGAGGTCGCCCTCGGCGACGTGCAGATCCGTCCGGCAAACGCCGCACGCGCGGACGCGCACGCAAATCTCGCCGGGCGCCGGCGCCGGCTTCGGCCTATCCGTCAGTCGCAGCGGATTCGTTTCGATCGGCGCGGGCCGCTCGAGCGTCATGGCGCGCACGCCGAACTGCTTCGACGCGGCCGCCCGCGCCGCCGGTCTGGGTTCTCTAGGGCGCCAAGAACAGGTGCTCGATCTTCTGGCTGCAGTTTCCGCCTGTTGCGAGGCAGCGCAGGGATATCGCCGGCGTCGCATGGCTGCGCATCGGCAAACCGTAGACGTTGAGGCGGCCATCGGCGGCATCCAGCGTGTAGAAGGCGCCGCGCGGGGGATCCGCGATCAGCGCTCCGACGATGGTGTCGGCGTGCTCGTCCGGAAAGAGACCGCGGTTCTGCTGGTTGAGCGGCTCCTGAAACTGGCTCATCACGTCGACCGGGGGAGACGGAGGCGAGCCGGGATGCGGCGACCGCAGCGGACCAAAATACTGACCCAAGAGCAGCGACGGCTGCACCGGCGCCGTCGGCGGCCATTGGCTCGAGTCCACGAAGTCGGACTGAAGGATGTTCAACCCGATCGATCCGGGCGGCTTGGCATACGGGAAGCCGACCTTGAACAGGCGCGCTCGCTGCCCGTTGCTCGCGTAGACGTACAGCGCGGCGTTGACGTCGAAGCGCGCCTGGAACAGCGTTGAGAAACCGGCCGTCTTCGAGCCCGGCGCGCCGAACTGTATCGTGACGGCGGCCACGCTATTCTTCCGGAGCGGCGCCTGCAGTTCGGAGACCTCTCCGCCCAGGTTGTTGAGGAGCCACAGGTTTTGATTCGGGTCGTACTCGATGTCGACGAGGTCCGCGCCGGACAGGCCGATCTCGGTTATCGCCGGCGTGAGCGGTATGCTGAGCCGCGCGTGCGAGCGCGCGAACGAGAGAATAGGCGGATGAAACACGCGGATCGTCTTGGGGCTCGTGAGCGCGACGCTGCCGTACGGATCCACGGCGATCTGCGGCGCAAAGCCGAGGCCCGGCCATTCTTGCAGCGTGCGCACCGGCCGCGACTGCGCCGTCAGCGGAAGCGTGTATGCAAAAAACGTGCCGTTGTGGTCGACGTACAGCCAGTGCGCGGCGGGCGTGGATGTGGGCTGCGGCGGGTTCGAGACGCCGATCGGCGCCGGACCCGTCGTCCCGCACCCAGAGATCGCCGCGACGGCGCCGGCCAGCGCGACCAGCAGTACAAAATACGAGGAGGCTTTCATCGATCGAGGCTCCCAAAGACGGGGCCGACGGTGCTGCCGGACTTCGGATCGAACAAGAAGAGCGACAGCCGCGCGGCGCGGTGATACGGCAAGACGTTGCGCCGATCGAAGGGATTGATTTGGCGCAGCGTGAGCGTCCCGAGCGGCGCGCTCGCCTTCCCGGCATACCCCCCGAGGTTCGATGCGGCGCTTCCGAGCGAAACCGTCGCGACGCTGCCGAACTGCGCGCTGCCGAGCTTCTTGAAGTTCGTGTGCGTCGACGCGCTGAAACTCCCGAAGTCCGCCGACGGAACCGTCGGAGACGCCTCGTAAAGCGACAGCTGCGCGCCGCTCGACGCTTTCGGCTCCGTAAATACCAGCACGCCGTAGTTGGGGTACGCTCCGGCCACGACGAGCGTGTAGCGGTTCCCGGCCGTCAACGCCGGCGTCTTGAGCGGGCCCACGAAGTAGCCGGTCGTATCGAGCGCCTTGAGCGACAGCGTGCCCGCGGGCAGCATCACGAACGTGGTCAGCGTGCCGTAGACGAACGATGATGCGACGGTCTTTCCGTTGGCTTGCAGATACGCGGCGCCGATGTCGGTCGGATAGCCGTTGATGAGCGTCTTGAGCGACGGCGCCCCGTCGGCGAACCGCACCAAGATATTGCTCGAGACCGACGGCATCGTCGAGGACGAGGAGCTCGAGCCGCCGCACCCGCCGCCCGCGGCGATACAGAGAAGGGCGCACGCGCGCCGCACGAATGCGGCGCGCGTGTTGGCCTTCGGAGCGTCTACTGCAGACACGCGGGTTGGCTGCCGCCGTTTCCATTCAGCGCGTTTACGATCGCTGTATGGACGCTGAGCGGCAGCGGAATGTACTCGAGCCTGTTGGTGATGCGGTTGGCCGCGCTCGATGTTGCGAGCCAGTTGATGAGTTTCTTCTTGTCCGAGACGTGGATGCCGTTGTTCTGACCGTAGAACAGCCAGTAGCTCACGCCGACGATGGGGTACGTGTTCGATGGCGGGCTAACGAAGTTCTTCGGATCGATGTACAGGACGCACCACGGGGCGCTCGTGCCGAGCGGCTGGCCGTCGCTGCCCTCACCGTAGGTGATCGAGCGAGCGTTGACCTTCTTCAGCGCGTTCTTCACCTGCTTCTTGTTGGTAGGATTCGTGAAGATCGCCTGACCGTTCGCGAAGCCGTTCTGCAGAAGCGCCTGGCCGACCGCCGGATTGGCCGAGGCCGCGTACGCGCCCTCGACGTAACCGGTGCCAAACGGCGTCGTCTGGATGGCCGCGAGCACGCCCGGGTTACCGCTCTCGCCGATGAAGCGCGGGTTCGGGTCGCCCGACGATCCGGGGCCCGGCCAGACGCTGTTGACGCCGAAGGTCCACGCGGCGCTGCGGCTCGGACCGCCGTACGGGGCCTTGTTGTACGGCGGCTTGAACGTGATGTTGCACGCCGTGTTCAGATGGTTGGTAAACAGGAAGCTCGTTCCGCTGCTGTCCGAGCGGAAGTAGAACGTGATCGTCTGCGACGAGCCGCCGGTCACCGAGCCGCCGTTGTCCTGCGTGATCGCGCCGTCGTTCCAGTCGCTGATCGTGCCGTTGACGATCGCGCAGTAGGTCCATTGCGACAGCTTGATCTGCGAGACCGCGAAGTCTTGCGGACGGAAGCCGAACACGATCGGACCGCCGATGGTCGGAAACTCGAAGGGCTCGCCCCAGGTCTTGGTGCCCGACTCGCGATTCGCTTTATACGTCGTGTACTCGCTCGACTTGAGCGCGACGTCGCTGCCCACGAAGTCGAGCGGATCCTGACGTCCGCCGAATCCCGTCGGCGACGCGCCCAGCGGCGCGCAAGCCGTCGTCGCGGTGCCGTTGTTCGTGGTGAACTCGGCTCGGCCGTAGCCGCTGCCGGTCAGACAGTAGAAGATCGTGCCCTTCGTCGGCACGGAATAGAAGAGCGAACCCTGTCCCGGAGGCGCCTGCGGCTGATTGTAGAGGCCGGCGGGTTGGCTCGCGAGGTTGTACGCGTACGCTGGGAACGTCGCGCCGCCCGCGTGGAGATCGTTGGGACCGTTGTCGAGACCGCGAACGCGCGTTGCGTGCGAAGCCTGCGAGGAGTTCGGAAGCGGCGCGATTGCGGAGTTGCCTCCGCCCGCGCTGCCGTTGCAGGCGCTCAGCAGCAGCGCCGGCACGGCTGCCAAGGCCACAGTGGCCAAGGTTTTGTTCATGTGAAGTTTCCTCATTGGGCGTTGAGTGCGTCAGACTGGTGATGAGCCGGCCGAGCCATGGCCCGACCGGAAAGTTTCGTGATCGCGAGCGCGATCGGAGCCTTGAGCTGCGTCGCCGAGCCCGAGATCGTCAGCGTCGATTTGACGTTGCCGCTCGCATTGGCGGGATACGCGTCGATCGCGTTGTTGAAGTCGTCGGCGACGAAGAGTGTCGTCCCGTACATGGCAATCGTCGGGAAGAACGGCGGCCGCGGGTCGCGCGGCGAGTCGCACAGCGGATCACTCGAGAAGACGCCGTCCAACGACAGGATCCGCAACGGCGGGACGTTGGTAACGCCGCCGGACGCGCCGGAGGCAAAGACGTTGGCGCGACCCTGGCACGTCGTCGAGCTGCTTCCGCCGCCCAACAGCGTGTTCGCGATGAAGATTTCGCCGCTGGAGTCGAGCGCGACGTTGGTCGTGATGCCGGGCGTCAACTGGGTCGTCGAGGGGTTCCACGGAATCGTGCGCGCCGGATTCGTCTGTGGATTGCCGGCGTCGGATGCCAGCGCCGTGAACAGTCCATAGCTTGGTCCGAGCGATGTGTGGAGCGCGCCGTTCACGTAGAAGTTGCCCGACGCGTCGAGCGTCAAGCCGGCGGGACCACCGTAGCGAATCACCGGGTTCGCGAAGTCGAAGCCATGCAGCGGCTTCGCGGCGCCCTTGCTGCCCGGCGCGTAGGTGAGCACTGCGTCACCGGTGTTGCCGTCCACCGTCGTCGCGCCGTACGTCACGAGGTCGCCGGACGGATCGAAGCTCATGTAGAGCGGGAAGACGGCGGTGCCGGTCTTGCCGTCCGCGGTCAGCAGCGCGGTCGGCGGCGTCTTGCCGCTCGCACCCGGCGCATAGATCGCGACGACGTTGCCGGTGTCCGGCGCACCCGTCTGCGACGAGAAGCCGAACTGATTGTCGAAGAAGCCGACATAGAGGTTGCCGCTCGCATCGAGCGCGATGCTGCGTGCGTACAGCTTCGAGCTGAGCTGCAGCGTGCGCTCGGGCGTGGCATCGCCCTTCTCCTTGCCGTCATACTCCGTCACCGTGGCGCCGAGTCCGTTATGACTGCCAAGATTGAGCGCGTAGATCGTGCCGACCGGCGGCGGCGGCTGTTTTCCGTGCAGCGCGAAGTGCGCGTGCGCACCGATCGAGCTCGGCCCGTCGACGGCGGCCTGCACCGTTACCGGCGACGCCTGGCGGTTGCCGTCGTAGGTGAGCGTGATGCCCGATGTCGGCTTCACGATCGAGAGCGAGGCGCCCGACTCACGGCCCGAGTGCAGTCGAAACGCGTGCACCGTGTCGCCTTGGATGGTCAGCGCGATCGGCGAAAGAAAAGGACTAGCGCCGACGATCTGCGCATCGGTGGCGTCGAAGGCCGCGAGCGCGACCGCCGCCGTCATCGACTTTCCGCGCTTGCCCGCGTTGGGCGAAAGCGACAGATGCAGCGACGCGATCACGCCGTCGAGGGTGAGCGTGAGGTTGTCGATCTGCACGTTGCCGTCGCCCGATCCGATCTTCGCCGCCACGGTTCCAACCGATAAGACGGCGCCGGTGGCATTCGAGCCCGCATAGGTCGTGACAGAGAAGACGTCCTCGCCGGGCGAGCCGAGCGCCGTTGCGGTGCAGACCGTTTGGCCTCCCTGCGCCGCGCAGCCGCGCGAGTGTAAGCGCGTCTCGATCGTCGTCGCGTTGACGCCGCTCACGCCCTGGCCGTCCACCGACGCGAGCTGGATCACGAGCGACTCGGTGTTGGGCGAGACGTAGTCGGGCCGGACGCGCATGCCGCGCTCCCGTCCCGGAATCGTGACGTGCACGTGCACGGTCACGAGCGGAAGCGGTGGCGGCGTCGGGCCACCCGGGGAGTTCACGACTGGGCCGTTGGGCGTGCCGAAGCCGCCGCCGCATGCCGCGGTAGCGAGCGCCGCGATTGTCAGAATCGCTCGCGCGCGCAGGTTCGTCATGGATACGCCGCGGTGAGCAGATCGGACGTCGTGACGTCGGCCTGACCGCTCGGGCCTCGTATCACGGGCAGCTGCGAGAGGTTCTTGGGATACGATGCCTCGTACGCCGGGTAGTCTGCGCCCACGGCATAGATCTCATAGGTCCCCTTGGAGCAGATCGTCGGCGTTTTCTTGCCGGATTGCGTCAGCGGCCCGAGGTCGTCGGCGAGCATCAACTTCGCCGGCCCCGCGCCCCGCGCGACGATCGTGTAATAACTGTCGATGGTGTGCGCGAGCACGCAGCTGCTGCCCGAGATGCCGCTGCCGCCGTTGGCGCGCACGACCGCCATCGCCTCGGTCGCGCCCGCGGGCACCGTTAGGCTGATCGTGCCGCCGCCCTTGCGGTCCGGCTTGAACGCTGGCGTTGTGAACGCGGGCAGCGCGGAGAGGCTGGTCAGCTGCGCGGCCGCGGCAAGGATGCCGGGCGGCGGGGTCGGCGTTCCGTTCGGATTCGGGCTGGGCGTCGGGTTCTGCGGCGTGTCGTAGGCCGGCGGCACCGCCGCATACAGATGATAGACGCCCAGCACCGGTTGCACCGCGAAGTCGCTGAATCCCAGCGAATAACCCTCCCAGCCCAACGCTATCAGCGACGGCCCGGCTGCGGGGAACGCGGGTGCGCCGCCGTACCACAGCTCGGCCCCGGGCCCATAGACGTTTTGGCCATAGATCGGCAGGTTGTACGCCTGATAGAGCGGCGTGAAGCCGTTGCCGGGGCCGGAGTCGGAGTTACACGGACAGAGCCCGTATCCGAAGGCGCCGGTGCTGGACTGTTTCGGCCCGCGCGGCGGCCCGGTCCAGAGCGATTGATTGAGCGTCGACCAGGTGATGTGATTGGTGCCCAGATCCGCGCCGGCTCCCTGCACCTGATTGCCGGTCAGCGTCGAGATGAGCACGTCGAAGCTCGACGGGCCGATGATCATCGGCTGATTGAAAAGTGTCCCCGACAGCCCGTTCTGCTGGCGCAGCGTCTCGACGGTGTTGAGCCCATACGCGACGCTTGCGCCCTTGTTGAACGCGATCGTCGCGATGCCGACCGCGAACTGCAGCTTGCTGGTCGCCGCTGGATCGAACGACGTCACCGGCGGCTCCGAGGCGCCCCCGTTCCCGCACGCGTTTAGCGCGGCCAAACAGAGAGCGAGGGCGGCGGTGGCGCCGTAGATGCGGACGATCATATAGTCACCTGGTAGTAAAGGCGGAACGAGATCGGGGGCTCGTTGGGGAAGGTGAGATACGGCGAGGAGCTGTGCGAAGCGACGTCCGGGGGCGCGTACGGCGCCGTCGAGAACGTGCAGGGAGCGTTGCCGCTCTGCAGGCCGCTGGTCACCGGCGCGCCGTAGCAGCCGTTGACGATCGGCACGTTGTAGAGCTGATTGAACAAGTTTTGGACCTGCAGTCCGAAGACCGATTGCGCCAGCGACTTGATCGGCGGCCGGTACTCGACGGTGAGATCGGCGTCGACGCGGGGCGTGGTCAAGAAGCCCCCTGCCAAGTTCGGCTCGTGAATGCCGCGCGTCGCCGCGATGTTCGGCTTGGTGCACGTTCCGGGGTCCAACGGATCGATGTAGCCCGGCGTCTGCGAGTAGATCAGCGACAGACTCGTGCTCGGCACGACGACGGGGATTCCGTTGCAGTAGACCGCGGTGTAGTATCCGGCCCCGTAAGGGTAACCCACGTTGAACGAGACGACCGGATTGATGCGCCAGCCATGACTGTTCTTCCAATTGAACGCGGCGTTCATCTGGAAGGGCGAGAGATCGGGCGAGCGATACTGCGTGCCCAGCGCTAGCGCCGCCGGCTGCAAAAACGCCCCGGGCGGCTCGTTGCCGAACTGGTTGATGTACGTCGCGCCGACCTGCATCGAGAGGCCCAGCTGGACTTCCTTGTTGTACAGCACCTCGATGCCTTTGGCGCGCTGGATGCCAAGATTCGAGTATGCGACGTCGCCGAAGACCGGCGACCCCGTCTGAAAGTTGAAGCCCAGGATCTGCGCCGTCTGCTCGATGACGTTGTAGCCGCGCCGGTAGAACGGCGTGATCTTCATCGCCGAGCCGTCGCGGAACTCGTGCGCCCACGACAGGTCGACGTTGGTGAACGTCGCTCCCACGAGCGGTGCTTCGAGCGTCGAGCTCCCGTAGCGATAATCTCGCGTCAGCCAATACAGCTGATCGGCGTAGGTGGCGCACCGCTGGTTGGCGCGCGGGCCGCAGTACTGCGCCGGCTGCAGGGTCGAGTTGTCGTACGACGGGATATTATCGAACGCCGCGTACGGCGCGCGGCTGACGTCAGCGCCCAGCTGGCTGGGCAGCGGCATCGCCAGTGTGTGGCCGAAGCCGACGCGGAACGTGTCGCGCGGATCCGGCGAAAACGACTGATCGAAGTGCGGCTCGTACAACCGCTGATGCTCCGCCGCCGGGATGGATGCCGGCGCTCCGGCCTGCTGCGGAATCTGGAAGTTGTATCCGTCTAAGCGCAGACCCAACTCGGTCTTCCAGCGGGGCGACATGTCGATCGTGTCCTGCAGGTACGCGCCGTACTGCTGCTGCCCGACGGTCGCGACGTCTTCCTCGAACGGGAAGCGCACGCCGCCGGGAAAGTACGAGATCAAGTAGCCGCAGCCCGTGATACCCTGTTGCGCGCAGAAACCCGGCGACAAGAAGTCCTTTTCCAGCCCCGCAGACGCGAACGGGTTGTTGTTGGGCAGCAGTCCGCTGTAGGTGTAGGGCAGCGGGAGCGGCTGCAGCGGATGCGTGATCGCGTACGTGATGATGTAGGGAGGCGTGGTGAACGCCGTGTACGACGTGAAGTCGTAGCGGTTGCCGTACGGAACGACGAACTGATAGATGCCGCCGTACTTGAAGAGATTCTTGCTGCCGATCTGCGTCGTGACGTCGATCTGCCCGCCCGTGCGCGTGCCGCCGTAGGGTTCGGCGAAGATTCCCTGCGCCGGCATGTCCTGCGATTGCTCGGTAAAAGTCCGGAAATAGCGCGCCGTCAGCAGTGACGACGTGCCCAGGTTCACGCCGTACTCCGCCTTGTACGCCAGAAAGGGACTTTTGAGCGTATCGGGCGACGAGACGAAGGCGTAGGTGTTGGGCTGGCCCGGGAAGAGCGGGATCAGCGAGTCGCAGGCGTAGTTTTGTGTCGCCGAGTTGACCGGACCGTTGGGTCCGATCACGAGGTAGGGCGCGCACTTGCCCGACGTCGTGCCGCCGGAGATGTAGGGCAGGAACTGAAAGCCGCCGTAGTCGAGCGTCTGCGTGATCGACTGATCCTGAATGAAGAACTGCAGCCGCTGGTTGTTGTTGCGCCCGAAACGGTAGATCAGGTTGTCGACGAAGTCATTCGACTTCAGAAACGACGGCGCGTAATAGACGAGGTTCGGATCGATCGTGCTGCCCAACGTCGCGGCGTTGGTCCCCAGCGTGCCGAGCGTGTTGGCCGCGGTGCCGGGAATCCCGTACTGATAGGCGCGCCGGATCCCGATGAAGCCCGCGTAGTTGGAGAGTCGTTGCGACGGGTCGGCCCAGCCCCACTCCAGCCCCAACTGGTGAAGGTAGGGAAAAGCGAGCGCCTCCGTGTCGACGTGCAGGTACGAGGGATACGTGCCGTGCTTGGCCGTGAACAGCACCAGCCCGGTCCCCGTGTCGCCGTGCGTGGCGTCGCCACCGCCGGGAATCAGCTGTACGCTGCCGACGCCGTTGAGGAGGTTGAAGTTGGCGACGTTCTGCAGCGTGTTCTGCAGGTTGGCCGACGGCGTCGTGTAGTCGATGCCCTCGAACTCGTACGCCGCTTCGAACGCAAAGCCGCCGCGGATCGAGACGGTGCCGGTCTTGTCGATCGTGACGCTCGGGATGCTGCGCAGCAGGTCGTTCTCGTTGGCGTTGAACGCCTTCCCTGTGACCGTCTCGATCTGCGCGCCGGTCACCGTGTACGTGTCGATGGTCATCCCGCGCTGAAAGGCGCTGCCCGTCGAGCGCGCGCGCGTCGAGGCGATCGTCTTGAGGGTGTGCGAGAGCGGAACGTTGACGGTCTGCTGCGAGCCATTGAGCACGACCAGCGACGTCGAGTACGGCGCGTAGCCCGCGTAGGCGAAGGAGATCGAATACGTGTCGGGGAGCACGCTCAAGAAGCGAAAGCGCCCCTGCGCGTCGGTGACGGTGCGATAGCTCGCGCTGGGCGACTTCGCGACGACCGCGACGCCGGCGATCGGCCGATGCGTCCGATCGTCCGTGACCGTTCCCGAAACGATGCCCGCGGTCTCCGCGCGGGCCGCAACCTGCGGCAGTACCATGCAACAGAAGCCGGCGAATGCCACAAGCTTCCTGAATCGAAGGAGACTGTCGAGCAACTTCAACTCCCAGCAGCAACAAAGAGCCGGCATACTGGCCGATTCTTCAAACCGATGCTAGGGGATGGCGACCGGCGCTGCATCCCCGGTTTCCAGCCGGCGGTTAACGTACCGGCATAGAGAATTACGCTATGCTAAGAAATTTGAACCAGGCTTAATCTTCGTTCTTTTTCCGCGTGTCGGCGATCTGCCAGCGCGATCGCAATCCAAGCCGGCCGAGAATCGAGCTGACGTGACGCTCCACGGTGTGCTCGCTGATCTGCAGCGCGAGCGCAACCTCGCGGTTGCGCGCGCCGCGCCGAATCAGATCGGCCACTTGTTGTTCGCGTTCGGTGAGCATCGAGTTCGGGGGGCGGCCCTGCCCCGGGTGGCGTCCGCCGCCGCCGGGCTGGCGCACGAGCAGCAGCATCGCCTCGTTCGTCCAGCGCCGCAGACCCATCGCGTTGAACGCCCGCGCCGCGTCACTGGCGTGGTCGGCCCACGCGGTGCGCCCGCCGAACCGAAAGGCCAGGTAGGCGCGGGCCAAGAGCCGGTGCGCGCGGAGGTAGCGGCGATTCGCCGCCGGGACGGCGGCGAGCGCGCGCGACGCGAGCCGCGCCTCGTCGAGATCGCCGTACCGCGCGGCCATCGAGAACAACTCGGGGGAGTGCGACGGATTGCCCGTCCCCAGCAACGCGCGGCGCAGCGCCAGCCGAACTTGAAGATGGTTCTTTATGCTCTCGGCCGCGGTCAGCAGCGCGGTCGTCGCCGCGCGGGCGAGCTCGGGATCGTCCGAGCGCAGCGCCGCCGCGACGATATCCGGTCCCGTCCAGATTGCCAGCGCCGAGGCATCGCCCTTTTCGAGGGCGAGCTGGGCGCCGATGGCCGCGCAAGCAGCCAGCATCCCGGGCGGGCGCGTCTGCGCGACGGCGCGCTCCAGCAGATGCGCGCCGGAGGCGAGGTCGCCGGCATCGAGCGCAAGCCGCGCGGCGACGATCAGGCACCGCAGCAGCCACGGCGCCAGGCTGTGCGCCGCTGCGAGTCGCACCCCGTCGTCGGCCGCGGTGCGGGCGGTGTCGACGTCGCCGAAGAGCAGCGCCTCGTGCGCCAGCCGTTCGAGCGCCGCGACAGCAAAAGCATAGCGCCCTTCCGACACCGCGCGGTCGTGGGCTTGCCGCAGCAGCGCGTACGCGCCGGGAGCGTCGCCCGACCACGTCAGCACGATCCCGGCGATCAGCGGGTCCTCGGAACCGGCGCCGGCGCGCGCATAGTACGCCGTTACGTCGCCGGCGGTGCGGCAGGCGAGCAGCTCCGGATCCGCGATTCTCGCGAGCGCGCGATCGTCGCCGCTCAGCGCTACCGCCGCCGCGTCGTCCGCAACTAGCATGCGCAGCCATGCTAACAAGCGACTCTTAAGCGACGATTACGAAAGTGCTAAGCTCCGTTGCACACCCTCGCCACGGCGCGCGTTCGCCTTACGGTAGCAAGCGAAAAACGGTCCCGAAATCGACGTGCTGGCCGCCCCAAGTGGTCGTGCCGTAAAGGGTCCCCGAGATATTCGTCAAGCCGGCCTCCGGATTGGCTCCGTCGGAATAACCGCGAAAGCGATAGACGACTTGCTCTCGGCCGAACGCGTCGATCTTGAAGATCGTGCCGCACGTCGGGCTGCCGGTCGAGTCGGGCCCGCTGAGGCAGTCGCCGGATCTCCTCTCGGTCAGGCCGCCGTTCATCGTCGTTCCGTACAGCTCGCCGCCCACAAGGACCAGGCCCGCGAGCGGACTCGAGCCGTCGGCTCCGGCGTCGAAAGAGTGGAGCACTTGCTCCGAACCCGACGGACTCATCGCAAAGACGGTGCCCGCGCTGATGCGGTCTCCGCCACGCAGCGTCGTACCGTAGAACTCTCCGTTGACCACGACCAGCGGGCCGGCGGGGTTCATGCCGTCGCCGTGGTTGACGCCGAAGCTGTGCAGCACTCTCTCCTGTCCAAACGGCGAAATCCTATAAACGGTACCGCCTGCGGCGAGCTGCCCGCCGGCGCGCGTCGTCCCGAACAGCGTATCCTTGTAGCGGATGAGCCCGGCCGTCGGATGTCCCCCGTCGGCCGGCGCGCCCGCGAAGCTGTGCAACACTCGCTCGCCGGATGCGTCGAGCTCGAAGACGGTCCCCTTGGTGGAATTGCCGCCATCCTGCGTCGTACCGTAGAGCACACCGTTGACGTCGAGCAGGCCGGCCAGTGGGAGCGCGCCGTCCCTCCGGTTTCCGAAACTGTGGACGACGTGCTCGGCGCCGTCGGGCGACACCGAGAAGATCGTTCCGCCGGCGTACACGCCGCCCGCGGAGCTCGTGCCGTAGAACGCGCCGTTGAAGAAGACCAGGCCGGCCTGCGGGTATTGGGCATCCGGATAACCGGTAAACGCGTACAGCACGTGCAGCTTCCCGAACGCGTCGATATCGAAGACCGTGCCGTAGCCCTTGCCGTATGCCGACGTAGTGCCGTAGAGCAGACCATTGTGCAGGAGCAGTCCCGACATCGGCGCGCCCCCACTCGCGCGCCCCTCGAAACTGTAGAGCGGCGCTTCGCGCCCAAACGCGCGCGAGGCCGCCGGCTCGGTGCCGGCCGAACTCCCCGGCACTGCCTGAGTCCCCGCGGCGCTCGAGCAGCCGGCCAACACCGCGGCGAGAATAAACAGCGTGCCGATACGCATAGTGCGAACCTCCGCCTGGTTTGAGTTTCCTTTTCTGCCGCTCCCATCCTATCGCACGCGGCGATAGATCGCACCATCGCCTGCTGCGCGCGACGATGACGTGAAACACGCCCGTTTAACGTGACTGCAAGATGGAAAAGAACGAGGTGCGCTCGCTTGATCGCTCGGCCGAGCGGCTGAATCGCGAACGTCTACCGATTCTGCCCGGCGTCGCATTTGTGGCCGCGTGTCGTCCCGCGAGCGATGAAGCGAAAATCGGGGGCGATTGGTACGACGCGTTCAACCTGCCCGACCGCCGCGTGGCGATCTCGGTGGGCGACGTCGCGGGACACGGCCTCGAAGCCGCCATCATTATGGGAGAGGTGCGTCAAGCGATCCGTAAGGCGGCCGTGGGGGCGTACGGCCCGGCCGCCGTGCTCGACTGCGTCAACCGCATCGTCGCGCTGCGCGAATCTATCGGCATGGGTGACCGCAATCTTCGGTTTCTACGATCCCGAATCGAGCGCACTTTCGTATGCGGTCGCCGGTCATCCGCCGCCGCTCTTATCGCTCGCGAGCGGCTTCGTCCGCCGCCTCGCCGCCGGAGGTCTCCCACTGGGATGCGCGGACGCGCTCGAGGCGATTGATTGGACGGTCACGCTGCCCGCGGGCAGCTCCGCCGCCTTTTATACCGACGGCGGCGCGTCAAATCGCGACGATGCAGCCGCGTTGCTCTTGTCGCGCAGCGATCCCGGGACTCGTACGTGTTTTCCGCAGTGCCGGTCGTCGCGCCGATCGCGCGAGCGATCGTCGAACACGAGATGGCCGAGCTCGATATTGATGCCGAGCGACGCTTCGGCGTGCTCGTGGCGTTGGGAGAAGCAATCGCCAACGCCATCGAGCACGCCTACCGCGGAGGCAATCCCGGTTTGATCCGCCTAGCGATCGAACGTCATCCGAAAGTCTTGATGATGACCGTCGAAGACTTCGGGCGCTGGAGGCCGCTCATTCGGTGCGAAGAGCGGGGTCGCGGCTTCGAGCTCATGCACGCGTTCATGGACAGCGTTCAAATTCTTTCCACGCGGCAATCCACGAAGATCGTACTCAAGACCAAGGTAGTTTTCGTAATACTACGGGTCGTAGCTCGAGCGAGGTGTCGGGGTCGGACGCGACGTCGGCGGCGGCGTGGCCTGTTTACCCGGAGCGGCATGTGGGCTGACGACGAACACGTCATGCATGCCCTCGTGGTAGTGGAACGCGCAGCCGATCAAGTAGACGCCGTCCTTCACCAGCCTGATCGTGACGGACTTGCCGGGTTTGATCGGACCGCTCGCGTATCCGGCCTCGAATTTGCCGTTGCCGCGCGCCTTGACCGATAGGTTCGGATTCTTCGGAAAGACCGCGGGCGGTTTGGAGATCACCTTAACGACGTCCAGCGTATGCTCCGTGGTCTTCGAAAGATTGCGGACGGTGATCTTCGTGCCGGGCGGGAAGCCGAGCACCTGCGAATAGCGTTGCTGCGTGTATCCGCCGACCTCGGCCAGCCACTTCGTCGATTTGACCATGCCGAGGCCCTCGGCCGGCTTCTCTTCGCCGATCGTGTTCTTGGGGAGCACCGCGGTCATAACGAGGTCGGAGTCGATCGGCGGCAGCGCGTAGGTTCCGCCGGGCGCCCCAGCATTGCCGCCGGCAATATGCCCGGCGCACGCGCTTACGACGATTCCGACGAGCGCGATGGCGATTGCCATTAGTTTTCTGCCCATCGGTCCAGCCTAGGAGCGGGGGGTTAAGAAAGTATAAACCGCCCGCTACTGGTTCAGCCGCAATTGCAGCGTCGTCTCCGTGCTCTGTCCGGACACCGGATCGGTCGCCACGACGCGTACCGAGACCGCCTGTTGGCCCGGCATCGTCGTGAGCGTGACGGTCATCCGGAAGTTGCCCTTCGGACCGGCGTCTGTCTCGCCGCTGAACTGCCCCGTCGTCGACGGCCGCGGCCCCGCGGTCACCCGGATGTGTCCGTTCGGCACCGTGTTGCCGGCGATCGTGAACGTACGCGCTACAGCGGAGTTGGGCGCCGGCTGCGTGATCGTCAGGCGCATCGTCGGCGGCGGCCCCGAGCGAATCACCGCAAACGACCACGACCGGTCGAAGGGCGTGCCGCCCGGACCGCGGCCGGTCACGCGAACCGTGTGCGAGCCGAAGTCGAGCGGCGCGGGCGGTTTATACGAGAAGCCCGTCGAGGACGTGCCGCTACGGTACGTGATGTTATTGCCGTCCAGATAGACGCGGACGCTCCCCGCGTCGACGCGCGCGGTAAATTCGGATGAGATCACGGTGAAGCGGTCACGGACGTTCGCTCCCGGGTCGGGATGTTGTAACCGCAGTCGCACTACGGCCGACGGCGGCGGATACGGCGGAGGTACCGGAGGACGCGGAGGTCGCGGCGGGGGCGGCGGGACCGGCTGCGCCATGTTGATCGCCACCACGCGCGTGTTCCCGTCGTAGCCCACCTGCGCTCCAAGCGATTGCGCAATGAATCGCAGCGGAACGTACGTCGTCGCACCGACGATGAACGGCGCGACGTCGAGCGCCTGCGGCTGGCCGCTTACGGTGGCCTGGGTCGAGCCAATTTGCAGTGAAACCGTCGTTGGGCCCTTGGTCGCATTGATCGTTCCCGACGCGTACACAACGGTGGCTCCGAGCCGCTCGAAGATTCCGCGCAACGGTACAAAGACACGGCCGGCGCGCTCGATCGGCCCCGGACTAAGGTAGAGCGGCTGTCCGTTGATCGTGACGGTGACCGTTTGAGCCGCGGCGATGCGCGGCAGGCTCGCGACGGCGAGCGCTGCGAGCAGCGCGCCGCCCAAAATCCGAGATCCCAGTGTAAGCACGGCGGAAACCTCCTCGCTCGATTTTTGCCCGATAGCTTGCTCGTTCCCCTTTATCCAACACATCTATCCAACACATCCAACGCGAGCGCAGCAACGGGCAAGGTTAGCGGGAAACCTTTTCCGGACCTCAAAAGGTAGCGGGTCTTGCTCGTAGCTCCCAAGCTTGGAGGTCATTAGTGTTTCGCTTCACCCTTAGATCAGCGTGTCTCGCGGCCGCATCCGCGCTCGCCGTCGTAGCGGCAGGATGCTCCGGGAGCCATTCGCTACTGCCGGGCGTCGGACCGCAGATAGCCAACGACTTGCGGCCTGGCCGAATGCACCGGTTCGTGCCGTTGCGGCATCAGCCGCCCGTAGCCGGAATCCAGATAGAGTTCCTGATGACGGACGGAACGGTGCTCGGACAAGGCTACAACAACGCCTCGTGGTATCGCTTAACGCCTGACTCGTCGGGCAACTACGCCAACGGGACGTGGGCGCAGGCAGCGTCGTTGCAGGATCCCCCGTACGGGCCCTCAGCTTTCGCGTCCGCGGTGCAAATCGACGGGCGCTTCGTCATCACCGGCGGTGAGTACAACTATCCGGGGAACGGTTACCAGCTGCAGCTGACGAACCTCGGCGCCGTCTACGATCCGGTCGCCAACACCTGGACGGCGATCGGCCATCCCAACGGCTGGACCACGATTGGCGATTCGCCGTCGGCCGTTCTTCCCGACGGCGAATACCTCGTCGGGCAAAAGCTGACGAAGCGCGACGCCTTCCTCGACCCGCACACGCTCAAGTGGACGAAGATCCGCGACAAGGGCAAATCGGACTTCGACGCCGAGGAGGGCTGGACGCTGCTCCCCAACGGCGACGTGCTGACCGCGGACGTCAAGAACGCCCCGAACTCGGAGATCTATCACCCCGCTACGCACAGGTGGAAGAGTGCGGGCTCCACGATCGTGGATCTGCACTCGCCCTCGCCGTACGGGTGCCTGCTCTACGGCCCCAAACTATGCTACTATCCGCCGGGCGAAATCGGCCCCGCGATGCTGCGTCCCGACGGGACGGTCTTCGCAACCGGTTCGGCGCCCAACGGCACGGGCACCGGGCACACGGCTGTGTACACGATTTCGTCCGGCAAGTGGGCCGTCGGTCCGGACTTCCCCAACGGCGATAACGCGGGCGACAGCTGGGCGGTGCTGCTGCCGAGCGGCAACGTGCTGGTGTTCGGCGTCAGCGGCGAGATGTACGAGTTCAACGGAACGTCGTGGGCGCAAGACGGCGGCGCGTCCGGCCCGCCGCTGCTGTTGCCAACGGGTCAGGTGCTGATGATGAACTACGGCAGCGCCGTGCTCTTCAACCCCTCGGGTTCGCCGAAACCCAGCTGGGCGCCGGCGATCAAGACCGCGCCGAGCAGCGTCACCCGCGGGCAGACCTATAAGATCTCGGGTACGCAGTTCAACGGCCTGTCGATGGCGATGGCGTTCGGCGACGAGTACGAAAACTCGACGAACTACCCGCTCGTACGGATCACGAACAACAAAACCAAGCACGTGTTCTACGCGCGGACGCACGATCACAGCACGATGGGCGTCGCTACCGGAACGAAGGTCGTCTCGACGAACTTCGACGTACCAAAGACGATGGACACCGGAGCGAGCACGCTCGTCGTCGTGGCGAACGGCATCGCGTCGACCCCGGTCAACGTCACGGTCAAGTAGATAAAACAGCCGGACCGGCACGCTCTCGTGCCGGTCCGGTCATTCACGATCGGTCCGCCGGAGGATCTTACGGAGGCGGCTGACCGCCCGTGATTGCGGTCGCGTAAAAGTTATCGCCCTGCCAGTAGCCGTGCGCGACGATCTGCCGGCCCACTGCGACTCTGCCGGTCGTTTGGTTATTCAACGCCGCGCTATCGTCAATGACGACCTGGCCCTTCGTCTGCTGCAAGGTGACGAGGTGTCCCTTGACGGAGACGATCGTCCCGGTGACGACCTGATGGCGATAGGTCACCGTCGGGCAGTTGCCGTTCGGTACCCAGGCGTCGCCCTGCCACGCGCCGCAGTTCGTGTCCACGTATGGCGGCGGCGCTGGCGGCGGCGGAGCACCCTGCGCCGCGGCGATCGCGGCTGAGGCCGCCACCCCGGCGAGGCCGCTGACGATCATAACTAATGCTCTCATGGCTCCCATGATTCCCAACGGGCGGGAGCTCAAGCGGAGGCAAACGCCGGCTCGCATTTGCGACGCGCGCCGCGCCTACAGGAAGAACGGTATCGCCGCCAGCTGCGCGAGCATGGAGAAGATAACCAGGGCGAGGATCGACTGGTCGAGGAGTATGCCGGCGATCGCACTCCCGGCAAACCACGCGACTCCGAAGACCAAATCGTAAAGGCCGAACGCCGTCGCTCGTCTTCCTCGCGCAATGACGCCGGAAATCAGTGCGAGCAAGAGCGCGTCCTGTACCGCGGTGCCGACGCCCCACAGCGCCGCGCCGGCCTGCGCGATCGCGCCCGTCCCCAGAAACGCGAGCGGCGTCGCCGCCGACGTTAGGAGGATTGCGGGTGCGACGACGATCTTGCCGGATCGATCGAAGAGCCGGCCGAGGATCGGCGCGGTAATCGCGCCGACAGCCATCGCTACGGCAAACCACAGCGAGATCGCGGGGACGCTGGCGACGTGATCGCGCGCGAAACGAAACGCAATTAACGCGAAGTCCACGTAGCCGGCTGCGATGAGCGCCCCTCCTATCGCGTAGCGTCGAAACGCGCGCGGATCGGCAACGGTAGCGCCGTCCGGTTCCGCGGGCGGCGCGACGGCGCGCCCCGCCACCGTAGCCGCCAGCAGAAACGCGAGCGTCAACAGCGCCGGAACGATCAAGATTCCGAAACCCAAGCTGTATCCGGCGCGCGCAATCGCGAACGCGACGAGCAGCGGGCCGGCGGTAGCGCCGATCTGATCGAGAGCCTGATTCAGGCCGAACACGCGCCCCGTCCCGGCGGTGTGACCGGCCTCCGAGAGCACTGCGGACATGGCGGGTTTGCGGATTCCTCGGCCGACGCGCTCACCGATCATGAGGCCCGCTGCGGCGGGCCAGCTTCCGGCCAGTGCGAGCGCGGGAACGCAGAGCACGTTGATCGCGTATCCCACCCAGGCCTCCAGCCAGTAGCGCCCGGTGCGGTCGGCGATCGCGCCCGAGACCAAACGGATCGCGTAGCCGGCCAGTTCGCCGCCCCCCGCGATCGCTCCGATCGCGGCCCCGCTCGCGCCGAGGTGACCGAGAAACGCGCCGGCTACGCCGCGCGCCCCCTCGTACGTCATATCGGCGAACAAGTTGACGACGCCCATGATCGCGACGAAGCGCAGCACGCGCTTCGCGTCAATATTTACGGGCGTACGGTCAGCGAGAGAGATAGTGGTGCTTAACCCAACGCGCCCACGCGCAAGACGGCGCGCCACCGTAACTCTTGATCAGCACGCCGCAGCCTCCCCAAGTATCCCACGTCCAAGCCTCGTAGCCGACGCCGTGCGCGTCGGCCCAATCCATGAAGGTCGAGATGTAGCTGGATCCGCAATCCGAGGCGTCGTACGTTTCGCCCGTCTCACCGAAGATCATCGGCACGACCTTGGTGATGGGCTTCATACTGGAATCGAAGCACCTCGCCGTGTCGCAGAGGTTCTTGCCGTAGACGTGCGCCTCGGCGATGAGCTGTCCGGCGGGGTCGCTCGGGCGCGACCGTAGCCACGTCGATCCGTTGTAGTCGGACCCGTTGATCTTGCCGCACGCGTTCGCGTAATCGATGCACGGAATCGAGATCACGCCCTGATAGCCGGCCTTGCGCATCAGGTTCACCGCCTGCTGCATCGCGGCGGTCAGATAGAATTGATTGCTCGGCCCGTAGGTGGCTTCGTTGTCGCAGCCCTTGCGCATAAAGCACTTCCAGCCTACCGTCGTCTCTCCCCACGGAGCCAATATCACGTTGGGATCGTTCTTGAACGTCGCCGCCATGCTGGACCACATCTTCGGCGAATGATCCTCGTCGGGGGCGTCGGGCTGGTACGTCGCCTTGTACTTTCCGGGCGCGCCCCAGATCAACGATACCTCGACATACATCCCGTGACGATGCAGCAGGTTCACGAAGTCGACGATGGCGTCGCGGTAGTTCTTGCCGGCATACGCCGGATTCATCCCGTTGATGTCGAGCCAGCAATCTTCGTTGAGCAGAACCCGCACGACGTTGACGTGCCACGAGGCGATCGCGTCGATCGACGCGGCGTCGTTGGGACCGTCGAAGATGCCCCATCCCTGAACGCACGCGTACTCGGTGCCCGAGCGGTTCACACCCTGTAAGCGAACGACGTTGTGATTACCGTCCACGAGCTGGTTGCCCGAGACGCGCAAGCCGGTGAGACCCGGCGCGAACGCGCGCGCCGCACGACCCGCGTTGGGCACCGGCGAGGTGCCGGCGCCGCCCGCGCACGCCGCCGCGAGGAGCGCCCCTGCCAGGATCGCCGCCGCCTTGGCGTCCATGAACGCCGGTATTCTGGAGGCCGTGCGAAAGTTACTTTCCACGGCTGCCAAGAAACACGCGCGAATGCCGCACAAGTATCGCTACGGCGAGATGACCTGGCCGGAAGTCCGCGAGGCCGCAAGGCGTCCGTGCGTCGCCATCCTGCCGATCGCGACGCTCGAGGACCACGGCCTGCACCTTCCCATCGACACCGACCTGTTGCTGTGCACGAGCGTCTGTGAGGTCGCGGCTTCGCGTGCGGCGGATCGCGTCGTGCTCGTGCCGGCGATCAATCACGGGTACAGCCCGCACCACATGGATTTTCCCGGCGCGCTCACGATCGGACCGCACACGCTCATCGACTACGGCTTGGACGTGTGCAAGAGCCTCGCGCATCACGGATTCGAGCGCATCCTCATCGTAAACGGCCATGGGAGCAACACGCCGTTCGCCGACATCATCGCGCGAGAGTGCGTGGTCAATACGGGTGCGCTGGCGGGCGCCGTCAACTACTGGGCCGCGCCGGGCGTGCGCGATGCCGCCGACGCACTGCGCGAGTCGGAGCCTATCGGCGGCATGAACCACGCGTGCGAGTTCGAGACGTCGCTTTATTTGGCGCTTCGCCCGGAGCTGGTCGACATGACGAAGGCCGCCGCCGAGCTCTCGCACCGGCCGTCGAAAAATTATTGGACCGACTTGATTGCCGGCGACGGCCCGCTGATGATGATGGAACACTGGAGCCGGCTCTCCCGCAGCGGCGTGATGGGCGATCCCACCAAAGCGTCGGCCGAAAAGGGCCGCGTGCTGCTAGATGCGGCCGCAAACGGCATCGTCGAGCTCGTCGACGAGATGCTCGCGCGGCAGTCGCCTCCGCGCGTCGATCACCACTAGTCGTATTGCAGGTAGCCCGCGGGGAGCAGCCGTACCCCGGGCGTCACTCGGTGCGGCTGTGCCGCGCCGGCGTGCATGAGATGCTGCACGTCGACCCGATAGACGAGGAGGAGTGCGTCCGCGATCAGGCGGCGATGGCAGCGCCACCAGAGCGTCTCGGAGCACATGATCGCCGTACCGCCGCCCCGCGCATCCTCGACCAGCTGCGCCAGCGCCGCGGCGAATTCGGGCGTCTGCATGTAGTCGGCGTATCCGCGAAACGACGGATGGCGCAGGCCCACGTTCGGGCTGTCTGCGCGAGCCTTGCGAAAACCGCCGAGCGCGGGGCGCCACTCGTAGCTCGCGCCCGAGAGATCCGGCACCCATAGCGCCATGCGCTCCGCCCAGACGTGCGGATGCGCTCGGCTCTTCGGCACGCTTCGCACGTCGATGACCTTCTCCACGCCGGCCGCGCGGATCAATGCCGCCAGCTCGATCTCGCCCGCGGTGCCGTGTCCGAACGTATAAAGAGTCGTGCCGTTTCGCATCAACGAATCATCAAATCGCGACGAATTGAAGGCGCCCGGGGGAGCGTGATGTTAGACTTGTTGCGCTGTGCTCCGCGCCTGCATTTGGACGGCCGTCGCATTCGTACTTCTCGGAGCGCCCGTCAGGGCCGCCGTGAACGGAAACTTTGCCTTCACGGTCGCCCGGGCGCCGCATCCGCTCGCCCTCGACCCGACGTTGACGGACCCCGCGTGGGCGGCGGGCAAGATTCCGGACGGCGCCGGACCCTGGATCAACGTAACGACTCGGTCGCCGGCGACGCTGGCGACGACGGCCTATCTGCTCTACGATGACAAAAACCTCTACGTTGGATTCAAAGCAGAGCAAACGGGCGTTCCGATCGTCGCCGCGCAAACGACAAACGACGTCGGATTTGGGCTCGACGACTTCGTTGGCGTCGGCCTCGACACGAGCGGAACCGGGAGCGACGCCTACTTTTTCGAGACGACGCCGCGCGGCGTTCGCTACGAACAGGCAAACGAGAACGTTCGCTTCCGCGCGCGCTGGAGCGCCGCAGGCAGCGTCGCACAGGGCTCGTGGAGCGCGGTGATGATCATTCCGCTCGACGTCCTTCGTGTGCCGCGCGGCGGAAAGCAGACCTGGCGTTTCGAGTTCGTGCGCGGCGTGGCGGCCCGGGGCGAGCACATCTCCTGGGTGTGGGATCCGATCATGGCGGACGCGGCGGCGGGAACCTGGCCGACGTTTTTGGACACGCGCTTCTGGGCCGCCGGAAGCCTGCAGCTTGCGGCGTCGGCCGCGACGCGGCCGAAGCCGCGGGCGGACGTCTACGCGCTCGCGAGCGTCGGCAACGATCGTAACCTCGCACAGCAACCGAATGGAACGTTTCTGCCGGAGAACGTACGCATGTACGGCGGCGACGTGAGCTATCCGCTGACGCCGACCATCCGATTCGTCGGCACGCTCAACCCGGACTTCTCCAACGTAGAGATCGATCAGCAAACGATCGTGCCGCAGGAGTTCCAGCGCCAGCTCGTCGAGTACCGGCCGTTCTTCGCTCAGGGCGCCGCCTTCATCAACGCCGCGTCGGGCCCGCGCACGGCGGTCGGAACCAACGTGCAGCCGCCGTTTCTCGTCTTCTACTCGCCCTCGGTCGGCCCGTTCGATAGCGGCGCCAAGGTCGAAGGAACCTTCGGCGATCAAAGCTTCGGAGCGCTGACGTTCCACGGATACGACGAGACGAGCAACAACACGTTTAGCGACCAGGCTTACGGCTACGAGCACATGGTGCCCGGGGGATCCTTCATCTACTGGAGCGACGGCGTCTTCGCCAACCACAGCATCGCCGGAACGGACGACACGATCGAGGCGGGCGCCGAGGCGCGCGATTACAGCAACGGCATGATCTACTTCTTCGATCACTCCTTCGAGAGCGGCACTTGGGTTCCGCAGGGTCACGCGGACCTTACCGAATTCTTCGTCGACAGGCACAAGAACAATTTCGAGACCGCCCTAGGTTACCTGGACATCTCACCCAACTACAACCCGATCGACGGCTTTACGCCCAACTCCGACATACGCGGGCCTCAGTTCGAAACCGACTTTCAGGGCAGGACCCCGGCGATCAAGAACTATTCTGTGTTCTTCACGATGGATCGTTTTCTCGACGGTTCCGGCGCGGTCCATCAGGCGGACACGCAACTCTTCGTGAACGCTACGTTCCCGAATCTCTTCTCGCTCGACGGCATCGGCGAACAGGTGGGTCAGCTCCGCTCGTACGCGATTCCGGCCGGACCCGGGTGCTCCGGCCCTATCCTGTTTACGTCGAGCTTCACGGGCTATCCGTGCTATCTCGACGGCGTGACGCAGCCGTTCAACCTGTACCAAATCCCGATCGGCTACCGCGACGGAACGCCGTCTCCCATTGACGTGAGCTATTCGTGGGGTCCGTTCGGCGACAACTACGTGCACCTGTTTTCGATCGTCACGAGTCGCCCGCTCGGCCGGCGGATGAGCCTGGGCCTCGAGTACGACGGCACGTACGAGCGCGCGTTCTCCGACGGCGCGCTCGACTCGCAGTGGCTGCGCCGCATCTCGCTCGGCTATAACCTCAGCAGCGAGAGCTCGCTGTCGCTCGAGCTGCGCGACATCAACGGGCGCGGCGGATTCGCGACGCAGATCGGCAATAACCTCGCGATCGGTTTCCACGAGCGATTCGCGAAAGGCAACGAGCTCTACGTGAACTTCGGTAGCCCGGCGGCCGGGGCCACGCTGAACCGCTTGATCGTGAAGTTCGTGCTCCACGCGGGCGCCGACGAGGGCACGTAAGCTTTAGACCGGCGTTCCTTCCCGCACGGCGGAACGCACCCACTGTCTCAGCTCCGGCGAGTCGGCATGCCGGTGGACCGCGACGGCATGCTGCGTCGCGGCTTCGACCACCTCATCTTCGGTATCGGCGAAAATGGCGACCGTGCAGTTCGCTTCACTGGGATGCTCGCGACAGTCGATAAACTTCCTAGCCATGGCGCCCCCTTTTGTGGATCGGGTCGAGTAACCAACCGTTCGACGACGGCACCCTCCCCCATGCCGAGCCCATGTTAGAATAGGCGCCATGCCGGGGCACCGAGCGCCGTTTACGATCGACCGTCTCGACCACGTTCTGGTGATCGTGAACGGAATGGCGGAATCGCTGCACTTCTACGGGGACGTCCTCGGCTGCGACGTGGAGTCGCGGCTCCCGGACTACGGAATGGTCGAGCTGCGCGCGGGATCTTCGCACCTCGATCTCGTCGACACGGCGGTCCCGCAAGGCGCGTGGGCGAGGCCGGCCGTCGCGGGCGGCCGCAACGTCGACCACGTCGCGCTGCGTTTGGGGCGCGTCGATGAGCGGGCGCTGCGAGATCATTTGGCGGAGCACGGAATCGCGATCGCGGAAGAGCGCATCGAGGACGACGGAACACTCTCGCTATACGTACGCGACCCGTCCGGCAACACGATCGAGCTCATCTCCGGCTAACGCGGATTCGGCTCGGGCGTCGGCGAGGCCAGGTAGGGGTTCGCCGTCGTTCGGGGCGCGGCGCGCGGCGCCGGCGCGCCGCCTGCATCCGAGGCGCAATCGGCGTTTCCGACGCGCACGAGGCAGGCCTGTTCCGTGACGCGATCGATCCGCCAGAGCTGATCTCCGGCGCGCACGTAGCGATAGCGGAAGAACAGCTCGAACACAATCACGACGACTGCGATCGCAATCAGCGCGTACCAGGCAGCCCTATATTGCATCATCAACTCCAACTCTCAGCAAGTCCCAATCCTTTCTGTTCCCCAGGTCCCGGCGTGCACTAACACCAATCTCATCGTTTCTTCATGAACCTTCTTCCCTTCGCCCTAGAGCGGTTTTTCGCGCGGCACGAGTTCACCGTGCGCTATCTCTTGTGCGCAAGCGATCCCGAGACCCTGAGCCTGCGTGAGCTGCTCGACCTCGAGCCCGGCTCCGCGGAACGCCTCGCGGATCTGCGTCTCGGGTACACCGATTCGCGCGGAGGCGAGGAGTTACGACGCACCATCGGGGCGCTCTACGAAGGCGGCGATCCGGCTCGCATCCTCGTGCACAGCGGCGCCGAAGAGGCGATCTTCACCTTCATGCACGCTGCGCTGAGCGCCGGCGATCACGTCGTGGTGCAGTTCCCGTGCTATCAGTCCCACTACTCGATCGCGCAGTCGCTCGGAGCGGAGGTCACGCGCTGGCACTGCGACCTAGAACGCGAGGGCGCGCCGGACGTCGACGAGCTCGAAGCGTTGATCCGGCCTACGACGCGCGCGATCGTGCTGACGACTCCGAATAATCCGACGGGGTATGCGCTCGATTGCGCGCAGATGGATGGCGCCGTCGCGCTGGCGCGGCGCCGCGGCCTGTGGCTCTTCTCCGACGAAGTGTATCGGGGCTCCGAGCGCGAGGCGCAACGGCTTCCAGCCGCATCCGACCTGTACGAGCGCGGCGTGTCGCTCGGGGCGCTCGCCAAGGCATATGGGCTGGCGGGCCTGCGCATCGGCTGGGTCTCGACGCAAGACCGAGCGCTCTACGACGCCATGGCGAGCGCCAAAGACTACTCGACGATCTGCAGCAGCGCGCCGAGCGAGTTCCTCGCCGCGGTGGCGCTGCGCCACGGCGAAGCGCTGATCGAGCGCGTTCGCCGCATCGCCGTCGCAAATCTCGATCGGCTCGATGCGTTCTTCACACGCCGGCGCGCGCTCTTCGATTGGACGCGGCCACGCGCCGGAACGACGGCGTTTCCGCGCTATCTCGACGGCAGCAGCGAGGCGTTCTGTGCGCGCCTTGTGGACGACGCCGGCGTCCTGCTTTTGCCGAGCACTGCCTTCGACGCCGGCGACCAACGCTTCCGCATCGGCTACGGCCGCTCGAATTTGCCCGAAGCGTTGGGCGCATTCGAAGAATTTCTCGATCGGGATGGTCCTTAGGCCGGCGGGGGCGGCGGTGGACCTTGGGTCGCGAGGAACGTGACGACGTCCCATGCGTTGCGGATTCCGATGAAGATCAGGAGCAGCGCGCCGGCGGCGATAGCATAGAGCGCTTGCGCCGGCGCCCACGCCAGCGCGACCGCGCCGCCGAGCGTCGCGCTGAACGCGACCAGCGGGAGCACCGCGAACCATGCCCAGTCCTCCGCGTCGGGGACGTACAGCGTCAACCTTCGAGTCAGCAGCGCGATGCGCAGGACGTAAACGACGCCGTACAAACCGGCAAGCGCTACCAGCGCGGCCGGCGGACCCAGCGAAGGCCACGGCACACAGAGTATTGCCGACACGAGCAGTGCGAACGAGAAGTGGAATACCGTCGGCGTGCTGAACGTCGCGAGCCCATCTCTTCGTGCGGCCACGTCGGCCCGCGTGATCAGCGTGATCACGACGAACATCAGCCCCGTTAGCGCGGCGGCCGAGGATCCTATCATCACGTAGAAGGTCAGCCAAGCCGTGAGAAACGGCGCGGTGTGCTCAGACATTCGCCTTCGTACGCAGCGCGGCCGCGGCTTCCGCCGCTGCGCGTTCGCCCGTGTGCAGCGCGCCGTTCACGGTTCCGCCTTGGCCGTCGGTCGAGGTCGCCTCGCCCGCAAAGAACAGCGTCTTGTTCAGCGGCTTGGCAAGCGCCGCGCGCGCGCCGGTCGCGCCGACGGCCACGTAGCTGTAGGCACCGCGCGAGAACGGATCGCGATTCCAATCGTGCATCAGGCCGCGCTCGAACTCCCTGTGAACCAGCTCCGGCTGTTCCAGCAGCGCCCCGAATCCGCCGAGCGCACGGTCAAGGATGTCCGGCTGCGACAAGCCCTGCAGCGCGATCGCCTTCGGGCCGCCGGCCCAGGCGACCACCAGCGTGCTGCGCACCGGAAACTGCGTCCAATACGCCGGAAACGCGTGGTCTTCGCGATGCATAAACGACGCGTCGCGGTAGCGGCCCTCGTCGACGCGCTCCCAGAACGCCGTTTTGAACCACAGCGCGACCTTGACGACGTGACCCATCTCGATCCCGGCGATGGCGGCACGCTTCGCCGGCGGCAAGGCCGGATCGAACACGATGTCGAGATCGTCGCCGGCCCGGCGCAGAATGCTGATGGGAAGCGTCACGATCGCCGCGCGCGCGCGCAGCGTCTTCGCCTCGCCGCCGTCCTCCACGTCGACCGCGACCGACCCGCGGCGCCAAGCTATTTTTCGTACCACGCTCGAGCGGCGGAGCTCCGCGCCGGCGGCGATGCACGCGTCGATCAGGTGATCGAACATCGGTCCGTATCCGCCGCGCGGCCGGGCGCTGCTCGAATCGACGCCGGACTTCCACTCGTCCGCAATGCCACGCACGCTCGCGATAGCAGGATCCGCGGCATCGAATCCTTCGACGAACGCGCGCGCCAAGGCCGCGATTTGCCGCATCCCTTCGTCGCCCTCGAAGCGCTGCAAAAAGCGCTCCACGCTCTCGTCCTCGCGCAGCGACTGCGCCACCTCGAAGATGTTGGGCGCCGATTTGAACGGACTGTCGCCGGTCGTGGGAATCGTACTGGTGCCGGCCTCGCGCAGCAGCGCCATCGTTTCGTGTGCACGGCCGTGGATGAACTCCGCTCCGAGCTCGGCCGGTATCGCGGCACGAGCGGCCGGCCGCGACCAGACGCGGCCGCCGAGGCGTTCGCGCGCCTCGAGGAGGATCACGCGAAGCGATCGTTCGGCAAGCCGGCGCGCGGCCGCGAGGCCGGCCGCGCCGCCGCCGATCACGATCGCGTCAGCGTCCATGCAACGTAGTTATAACGCAGGCGGCGGCTTCCTACGGATGCAGCACGAGCACCGTCGACGCGTTTCGCTCGACCGCCGCACGCGAGAACGGAAGCGGTGCCAGTGCGCCCGCGATCCAGTCGCGCGTCAGATCGGTGTAGTGACCGGAGCCCGGCTCTCCCGACTCGCCACTCGGTATCGCGATTCCGCCGCTGTCCCAATCGCCGGCATCCCACACCGCGCGGAACCCCTGCGCGAACCCCGGCTCTTGCAGGTGGATCGTATACTCGTCGCCCGCGCCCGGAAGCAGCGCGCCGTTCAGGAACGAGAAGTTCATCGGCGCGAGCGGATGTTCGATGCGCGTCGCACCGGCGTCGCGCCAGCTGCGGCGCTCCCGTCCCGCAAACGCCAGCGCCCCGCCGACATCGCGATCGTCGCGCGGCGCGCCCAACACCTGCGCTTCTCCGTACAGCGCGGTGCGCAACGCGTGCTCGAGCGCCGCCGCTCGCGAGTCGGGTGCGTAGCGGCCGTCCCACCTGCCGAGCGCGACCAGCGAGCCGGCGTAGTCGCTTACACCGTGCTCTCGCGCAGCCCGGGCGATGCCGCGAGCGACCCGCAGGTCGATGGGCGAGAGCGTGTCGAGCTGCATCCCCGCGAAATACGCGACGTCGTACTTGCTGCGCGAGCGCAGCAGCGCGGCGATACGGTAGGCGCGGTAGGGCGGCTCGAACTGCGCCGAGAGCCGATACGGATATCCCGGTTTGTAGGACTTGTTGTTGGCGGAGACCAGGATCGCGTTCCGCGCCGGATCCCGGTGCGGAAGCCGGTCGAACGGGATCGGTGGTATGGCGTCGCGCAGTTCGCGCGCGGAATGCACGTAGCGGCCCCACGCCGGATCGTCGGGAACGAGCCCCGCCACGTGATACGCGACGTCGCCGTTGCGATCGGCGAGTAGAAAGTTCTGAGGCGATCCCGGGTAGCGGGCTAGAGTCCGCAACGCTTCGCCGACGTCGCGCGCGCGATCGAGCGCGAACACCGTCGAAATCGTCGAGCGGGTCTGCGCGTAGACCGGCCAGCGCACGACCGCGATGCGCGCAGGATCGTTGTCGTCGCGTACCGAGAAGTCACGCGGCGTGCGATAGTACGCCGCCGTCGCGTCGCGCGAGAAACGCACGCGAAACGTTTCGGTCACCCAGGATCGCCGGTCGAGCCGTCCCGCGTCGAATACGCTGGTCGTCGCCATGTCGGCGTTCGTCGATGCCCACGCGACCCGCTCGTTGTGGCCGAGCACGACGCCCGGGATTCCGGGGATCGTCGCGCCGGCGGCGTGCACGCCGGGCGACCGGATGTCTACGAGGTACCAAATCCCGGGGATCGTGAGGTCGAGATGCGGATCGTTGGCGATCAGCGCGTGCCTATCTCGAGCGCGCAGCGCGCCCGCGGCCCAGGCGTTGCTGCCGGCGGCCCGGCGCGGCGCCTCCGCGACGGTCACCGATGCGTTACAGTCGCGCGCCGGCGCAGGCGATGCGGCAGTTCGCGCTATGCCGTCGACCGTCACGTCGTAGCGCGCGTCGGACAGCGGAAACCAGTCGTCGTAGCAGTGCCGATCGCCGCGCCAAACGGCGTCGCGCGCGAAGACGTCGTGCCAGGAGTCCGCGAGCTCGAGGGAGGCGACGACCGCGACCGCCAGTGAGTCTTTCGGCGTCCACGGCGCCGGACGGTAGAGCAGCATGCGGAACTCGACGGGAAGCGGCTGGTGCGCGGCGGCCGCGTTGACGCCGGCGCTAAACGCATCGAGCGCGTCGCGATCGCTCGGCGGCAGCATCCGCAACTGGCGTCGCGCGATGCCGTCGATGTCCACGGCGCGCTGGGTCTTGTCGAGCGGAAGTGCGCGCGCGCCGAGCACCTCGGCGAGGCGGCCGTAGGCATAGCGACGCGTGAAGTCGAGCTGGAACAACCGGTCCGAACCCTGAGCGTAGCCCTCCGCAAAATAGAGATCGCGATCGTCGGCGGCGCTGATGTGCGGCACGTCGCGGCGGTCGCGGACGATCGTCGCCGGCGCCGACAATCCCGACACGACGACGCTGCCGCGCGCCGGCGCCGCCGCGCGCAGCCCGATCGCGATGTTGGCAGCGTATGCAGCCGCGGCCGCAGCCACGCAGATCGAAAGCGCGATAGCGTGGCGCCGCAGCGTGGCCATGACGGCACCGGCCGGCGTCGGATCGGCACTCTGGATCAGCCGCGGATCGGGACGCTCGAAGAAGCTCACGTCTGCCTCGATTGTAGCGCCTCGCCGCGCCGTTGCGTGACCAATACTAGGGAGGGCAAGCGAAGCCTCGCTCGTATTAGTTCTCACCGAGCCCTTCTTACGAAAGGAGAGAACGAATGCGCACGTTCCGATCTCGCGGGGCGACGCTCGCACTAGTGGTCGCCATCGCTATTGGGTTTTTCTTCGCGGGCTACTGCGCTAGCGCGATTCGCGTGGCGGAGGCTAAGAGCTCACACCCGATCGTCACACCCCCGCCGCCCGACGGCAATCCGGTCGGGCACCAGCTAAACCCGCCCAAAAACCTCGCCGCGCCCCCCCAGATCGACAAATACCTGAGCTGGCTCGCGAAGCATGAAATCGCCATCAACTACGTGCTCGCGCCGCGAAACGGGCAACCCTGGCATCCGGCGCCGAGATGCAATGGCCGGCCTCACTGCTATGACTTCCAATGGAAAAACATGACGATCCAACACGTTAACTACAACGGTACGTCTACTAAGGTCTGGCCCGTCGACGTCTACGGCACGTTCTCGATATAGTAAAAACGTGGAACCGCTGGACTTACGCACGAGGCCGCCGCGCAGCTGTTATGCGGAGCTCGACGGCCTCATGCTGATGCCGCGAACGATCGACAAGCTCCGGGGACAGCTGCCCGGCGGCGATCCGGGCGGGTACTTCATCGACGGCCGGATCAAGGGCATCTCCGGGTATCTGCTCGAGCGGCTCGGCGTCTCTGAAGCGGACCTTCTCGGGATCGTCGCGCGCGCGGCGAGCGACGACGATGTTGCAGCGTGGCTGCGCGAGCGAACGGATCCGTCGCAGTACGCAACCGTCAACGCGACGCTGCGCCGCATTCGGCCGAAACACTCCCAGGACGAAGCGTTCTTCCGCGACGAGTACGCTCAAACGCTGCAGCAGCATCCGGAGCTAGAGTACATCCTGGATATCGTCGACGCGGACGACCGCCGCCGGTTCGAATAAACTCTGCCGGCCTGCTTGATAAGCACCCCGAGTTAAACGCGCCGGCGTTTTAGATTTCTTTATGACTTCTCGGCACGCGGGTGCTAAGGTCAACGAGAGATTTTGAAAATGCTTGATGCACGATCGATCGCCGGTTCGCCAATCTACCGTTTCGGCGAGTTCAGGCTCGACGTGGCGCGCCGCTTGCTTTTCAAGCGGTCGCGCGCGCTTCCGCTGCCCGAGCGGATCTTTCAAATTCTTCTTATGCTCGTCGAGGCAAACGGCGGTGTCGTGCACCGTGAGTCGATCGCACTGCAAGTGTGGCCGGACGCCGCGGTAGCGGATGGAAACATCGCTCAACACGTCTACCTCTTGCGGCGGATCCTCGGCGAGCACGCGCGCGATCGTGGTATCGTGATGGCGGTTAGCCGCCAGGGCTATCGGCTTGCGGCGCCGGTGGTCGTCGAACCGGAGGCCTCGCCCGACCTCTGCGAAGACGCCGCGCTCGAGCCGTTTCCTGACTACTGCGAAGCGAGCTATCTGCTGGAGCGACGGACCGCCCCGACGCTCAAGCGCGCAATCGATCTCTTCGAGGCATCGCTGCAGCCGTCTGCGCCTTATGTTCCGTCGTTGGTCGGGCTCGCCCGCGGCTACGCGCTTCTGGCGCAAGACTGGCACGTGCCGCCGGGCTTGGCGTTCGCGATAGCCAAGGATGCGGTGCGGAAGGCCTTGGCCATCGCCCCGGCATCGGCGCCCGCGCACGCGGTGCTTTCGAACATATTGATGTACGCGGACTGGGATTGGAGCGGCTCCAAAGCCGAGTTAGACTTAGCGCTGCGCCTCAATCCGAACTCATCGGTCGTTCGCGCCACCGTCACGGAGCACGCGATCTGCGCGGGCGAATACGATCGGGCCGTCTACGAGGCGAAGCGCGCGCTGATGGCAGAGCCGTCGTCGCTGTCGCGCCGGCTGTCGCTGGGCGTCGCGCTGACTCACGCATGCGAGTACGCGGCCGCCATCGCTTGCCTGTCGAAGCTCTTGGAGACCGACGGCGACCTCCAGCTCGCGAGGCGCTACCGCGCTCAAGCTCTTCTCCTCGATCGCCAGCCCCAGGAGGCGCTTTCCGACCTCCTCGTGCTGCACCGGGAGCGCTCCGAAGAGCCGCGCTTCAGACTCCCGCTCTTGGCGCGGGCATACGCCGACTGCGGCGAGACGCTCCTCGCGGAACAGATCTATGTCAACCTGCAGAGCATCGCGGGCACCGAGTACATCGTGCCCTGGAACCTCGCAATCGTAGCATCGGGTCTTGGTCGCAGCGACGACGCGCTGCGTCATCTCGGCCAGGCCTTCGAGCGACGGGAGCCCGCGCTGCTGTTCCTCAAGAGCCTGCCCTGGTTCGAGAGCATCGCCGACCGGCCGCGCTTCGAGGAGATCTCGCATGCCGTCGGACCGTAGCGCGCCGTCACGCTAGGCAGCGTCTGCGCGCTAAGAACGCAGGATGGCGGTTTTTCGGTTCGCAAACTATCGTCTCGACGTCGATCGGCGTTTGTTGATCGACTCAGAACGCATCATCCCGCTCTCGGCGAAGGCGTTCGGCGTGCTGCAGTGCATGGTGCGCGCCGCCGGCGCGACGGTTTCGAAGGAAGAGCTCATTTCCGAGGTGTGGCAGCACGAGGACGTCTCGGATGCAACGATCGTGCAGCACGTTTGGATGCTGCGAAGAGCTCTCCGCGAGAGGGCGAAGAGTCACGAGTACATCCTCACGATTCCGCGCCAGGGCTACCGCTTCGTCGCGCCGGTCACGCGCGATCCGGAGACGGAGCAAGCGCCGACGGCAATCGCGCTCGGCGAGCCCTCGCAGCGCGGCGAACCGCGCGTGTGGCGGAATTACCTCATCGGCATTGCATACGCGGACAAACGTGACCGCGCCAGCCTCAAGCTCGCGCTGCGACACTTCAACGCAGCCTTACGTTCGGATCCCACGTTTGCACCCGCCTGGTTGGGATTGGCCGGCGTATACGCGAACTTGGCGTTCTACGCGTTTGCCACTTGGGATCGGGTGCTCCCGCGTGCTCGCGCGGCGATCGCTAAGGCCATCGATTTCGATCGTTCGTCCGCGCTCGCGCAGTGCGTGCTCGCCGAGATTCAACTGGCGCAGTGGGACGTCGGCGCGGCGGAACGCACGCTGGACCGCGCCGCATCTCTCGATGCGGGCGAGGCGGGGGTCTATCAGCTCAGCTCGTTCATCCAAGCGTGGCGCGGCGAGCCCGAATCCGCCCTAGCAAACGCGAAGCGGGCCGTCGCGCTCGCCCCAACGGACGTCGCGGCGCACGGCATCTTCGCCAACGCGTTGGCGCTTCAGGGCGATCTCGCGAACGCCATAGCGTCGTATTCCGAAATTCTCGAGATCGAGCCGGCGTGCCGGATAGCGCGCCAGGGAAGGTGCGAAGTCTATGCCGCCGACGGCCGCTTCGACCTGGCATTGCAGGACCTCGAACATCTTCCCGACACGCCCGCGAACCTCAGCCGCCGCGCGTGCATCTACGCTTACATGGGCGATCGTTTGGGCGCGTCCCGGCTCCTCAAGGAGCTGCAGGACCGGTCCGCTCGTGAGATCGTCGAGCCGCACTGCATCGCCCAAGTGCACATCGCGCTGGGCCGGCCCGACGAAGCACTGCGTTTGACGGAGCGTGCGATCGCGTTGAACGACCTCGCGTTTCCGGCGATGCTGGCGTCTCCGCTGCTCCAGCCGCCGATGCGAAACCGCCGCCTGCGACAGACGTTCGGCGACGTGCGAAACCAGCTCTGCCGCCCGCACAAGAAGATCGGCTAGCTCCCCTACTAGCGAACGTTCAGCAGCGTGCCATAGGTATCGCTGACGTATTCGAGATGACGCGGGTCGGCGATCGTCCGCAGCGGTCGCACGTGTCCGTTTGACCTCGGGCCGAGCACCGTGATTCGCGAGCCCGCTCCGGCGTAAACGTCGCCGGCGGCGTCGGTCGCGATCGAATGGATGCTGACGCCCGACCCCCAGGCGAATCTGCGCGTGGGTGTTACGTGACCGGAACCGGTCTTCGGGCCGTATGCGAACACGCCGGTATTCGGCAGCGACGAGGCGAGATAGATCGTCCCTGCGGCGTCGATCGCGATGCTGCTGGGCGGCACCTCCGGAAGAGTGAAGTCATAGAAGCTGCGAACCAGCGTCGCCCTCCCGGAGGTGAGCGCGTATTCGGACACGCCGATAGCCTGGGCTCCTCGATACACGACGGTGCAGGAGCAATAAACGTTCCCGGCGGTGTCGAGTGCGACGTTGTCGGAGTGCGCCGGCATGTAGCCGTCGGGCGTATCGAGCTCCAGCGCAATCGAGGCGTTTGGCCGCACGCGACCTTGCGCGGACGTAGGATAGCGCAAGAGTTTTCCGATCGCCGACAGCCAAAAGTTTCCATGCCCGTCCAGCGCCAGTCCGGTAGCGTGGCCGGGCAAGACCGGTCCGCGCAACACCGCGGTACGCTCAGGCGCCGCATTCCCGTGCGCGTTCGGCGGGAAGACGAGCAACTTCAGCGGACCGTGGCTCGACCCGGCATCATATACCACGACGTAGATCGTGCCATCGCTACCGATCGCCATGCCGTTGCCGGTCGAAAGCTGCGTAGCCGATCCCTCGAGCAGCGAGTTCGGCCGCGTGCGCCCTTGGGCGCCCGCAGAATACGAGGCCACCAACGCCTTATCGGGAGAGTACGCGTAAATCGCCGGACTCGAAGCGCTCGATGCGCGCAACGCGCTGCCTGGTCCCGCGGTCAGCGGAGAACCTCCGATCGGCGAGCACGCCGCGAGCAACAGCGAAGCCGCTGCGGCGAAGTGTAAACGATGCTGCTTTCTCATGCGGCTCTCCATATTGATGAAGGGACGCGACCCCGTTCAGAGGCCGCGTCCCTGTTTCCCTAGCTAAGCCAAGACGTTCTGCTTAGATCTTCACGCTTGCGTTGAAGTAGACGTTCAACGGAGGCGGCAAACCGCCGAGAGCTCCGTTGTTGCCGGCCCCGGCCGGATAGTAGCTTTGCGTGTAGAGCGGGTGCACCTTGTTGGCTGCGAAGTCGTAGATGCTGGTGCCGTTGTAGAAGTTGCTCGGGTAGATCGTCGTGTTGAACGGTCCACCCGCCGCGGAGTATCCGCACACCGCAAATCCCGGCTGGTTCGCCTGGGTCCACGGCTCCGACGAGCCGCCGAAGCAGGCGTGGAACAGGTTCGCGCCGAGCACGGTCAGCTTGATCCGCGGGCTCACGTCGTAGGAAACCTGGAGGTTGCCTACGATGATCGACGGGTTCTGGAACTGGCCCGGCCCCGCGAAGGACCCGGTCTGCGGATTGGGGATGTAGAGATATCCGAGGACGCCCGTCCCGATCGAGGTTGAAGTGAGGTAGTTACACTGCAACGGATTGGTCTTGGGCGAGACCTTGGTGATCCCGGTAGCGCCCGAGTTCATCGCGCACGCACGCGGATCCTGACCCGTGATGTCGAGCGGTCCACCGTAGTAGCCGCCGGACTGGAACACGAAGCTGGGCGTGATCGCCAGCTTGTTCTGTCGGTAGTTGAGGATCAGCGACGCCACGTACGGCGAGATGTAGCTCGCGAGCGCCGAGTTCAAGTTGGGAGCGATCGCGGTGGTCCACGGATTGTACCAGCCGTTGGGATCGAGCAGTCCTTGCGACGGCTTGTTGTAGTACGGATTGAGGATCGGATCGCAGGTGACCGGATGGGAACTCGTTCCGCACTGGATCGGCTTGGCGGTGCACGGAGCCGGCTGCGCGTTTTGGTAGCACAGGCTGCCGCCGCCCGCCTTGGTCAGCGTGTTATACGCCGCGATGGCTTGGTTGAGGGTGCCGATCTCGTTGGGAACGATGCCGCCCGTCGACAAGCCCTCGTTCTGGAACTGGACCTTCGAGTTGGTGTACGTGAAGGCCAGCTGGCCGGAGAGTCCGTTGCGGGTGAAGTCACCCTTGTTCAACTGGAACTCCACGCCGTAGTTGCGGTTCACTCCGACCGGCACTTGCGTGACGAAGGCGGCTCCGATGAACGTCTGCTGCTGCCACTGGTTGACCCACGTGTAGAACGGCGTCAGCTTCATGCTCACGTCCGTCCCACGGAAGTGGTGCTCCAGCGACAGGTCGTACTGCGCCGACGAGATACCCGGAATCGGGTGGAACGGCGAGTAGAACCCGAGGTTCATCGTGTTGTTCCAGACCGACCGGTCGTCGCCGGTGAGGCTGAGGTACTGGACCGACGCGGAGATCGGCGGTTGCGTGAAGCGCCCCGCCGAGGCCCGCAGCACGGTGTCGGGCGACATGGTGTAGGTCGCCGAGAACCGCGGGCTCCAGTAGTTCAACGAGTACGACGACGGCGAGGTCGCGGTGAAGTTCGGCGCCGCAACGCCGTCCTGGGTCGTGCCGTTGGGGTGCACCCAGCCGGTCTGGGGTCCCTTGACCCCGAGCTGCTTCACCGCCTGGTTGCAGTCGCCGACGACGTACTGAGCGCTCGCCGGCGGCGGAACGCCCGGAGGCAGCGGCTTCGTGAGGACCTGGTTCGTCGACGCCTGGACGCACGTGTAGTTCGCGCTCATGTTGGCGTAGAACGAGTCGGCGGTCGTCAGCGAGTCCGGCAGACCGTAGGTGAAGTTGTCGTAACGAATCGACGCGTTGATCAGGAACTTATCGCTGGGCCGGAACTGATCGCTCAGCGACGCGTTCGTGAACTTCGGCTTGACCGTGTTATAGGAGCCGGTCGCATTGCCGCTCCACAGTGAGTCCCAGGTTGCGCCGGCGCGCGCAGCGGGCGTTCCCGGTCCGGCATAGGCGCTGGGGCCCGCGAGCGCGGTGCTGGTCCAGGACGGAGCCAGCGTGCTGTTGCTGGCAACGTCATAGTAGCTGCTCGAAAGACACGGAACCGCATAGCCGAACTTGCCGGTTGCGTTGGTACCGTAGCAGGTGAACCCCTTGCCTCCCTTTGCCATGTAGCCGATCGGCGAGCAGCCGGCGCCGCTGAGGCAGGACGCGTAGGCCGAGTTGTTGTTGAAGCGCGTGACATTCGCCGTCGAGTAGTTACCGTCGAGCGTGAGCAGGTTCTGCTCGTTGAGCTGATCCTGGAAGTCCAGCGCGCCGCCCGCGGTGTGGGTCAACAACAGATACTCGGCCGAGGGAACCGAATTCACGGCCTGGTCGGTTCCGCCGAAGATCGGCGATTCCTGAAGCCAGTCGGAGTAGAAGGTGTAGCCGTACGCGCGCAGATACGCCGATTGGCTCAGCGCGTAGGTGTACTGGATTTTCGTGATGCCCGTGTCGTTGGTCAACGGGTTGACGCTGTTGTCGTACAGCGGGATCGGTCCGTTGAACGCGTGCGCCGGCGTACCCGGCACGTAGTACAGGCCCGGCGCCTTGAAGTTCGTCGGGCTGGTCGCAATCGTCGTACCGAACGGCACGTTGTAGGCGACGGTGTCGCCGTAGGATGCAAACGCACCCGGCGCGCACGCGTTGGCTGAGACGTTGGCCCACGGCACGATGACCGTCTGGCCGCAGACCGGCGTCGAGTGCGGAGCGTGGAAGAGCGCCCACGAGAACTGGTTGAAGCTGGTGCCGATGTCGTTCGGCGATTGGTAGAAGTAGTTGTTGAGCGCCGAACCGCTCCACATCAGCTGCACGTCATCCCGCAGGCCGTTGCGCTTGGGAATGCCCATGTGCAGGTTGATCACGTTTTCGCGGTCGCTAATCGTCTGCGGTAACGCGTCGAGCCCGCTGTAGTACTCCCAGCAACCGGAACCCAGCGGGAAGCCGGTCTTCGGATCGAAGGAGACGTTGGTCGGCCCCGCACCAACCGGACACGAGGGCTTGACGCCCTGCGCGTTCGGCGTGGTCGCAACGTAGCCGATACCGAAGCCGATGGCCGCCGGACCCGAGTAGATGCCGCCCGGAGTCATGTAGCCGGCGCCGTTGCTGGAGTCCAGGAACCGGTACGCCTGATTGTAGCCCAGGAGCCCGACGTAGTAGCTGAACGTCCGGTCGGGCGTCGATCCGCCGACCTCGACCTGAGCCTGATGGTAGTACGTCGGGGTGCCGATTCCGAGATTCGCATTGGCGAAGCCCGGGAAGGTACCCGTCTTGATCACCTGGTTGATGAACCCGGCCGTGCCGGCCGACGCGACGCTCGACGGGCCGCCGCCGGTGTAGACCTGGAGCTCTTGGAGGCCCAGGCTGGATTCGGTGGAGGCGTTGTAGTTGTCGAACGCGCGATTGACGGGAATGCCGTCGTACTCAAAACCCGTGTAGTACGAGTTTTGGCCGCGGACATACGCGCCGTTGAAGTCCCAGCCCATACCGCCGGTCGACGTTTGCACGCCGGGAACCGACGCCATCGCTGAGTAGGCGCTGTTCAGGTTGCCGCCCCCGCCCAGCGCCTTCGCGGCCGAGGCTTGCGCGGCGTTGACGCTATACAGGTCGCTGCCGACGCCGGACTTGACCAGCGACGCACCGGCCGCGGACGTAACCCGAGCAATCGTCTTGAGTGCCTTCACCATCGTGTACGCAACAGCTTGCGTTTGATCGGCGAAGATCGTCACGCCCGGATACGAGATGCTCTGATACCCCGACCTCGTGAGGTTGACGGTGTACGTATCGGGTGCGAGCGAAAGGATGATAAAGTGTCCGGCTGAGTCGGTCGTTGCGGTCCGAGTCTCGGACGGCGCAACGGTTTGGACTTCGACGCCGGCTATGGGCGCGCCGCTCGCATCTTTGATGGTGCCCGTTAAGTTACCGGTGACGCCTGCCAGTGTCCACGTTTCCTGGCAGAGAATCAACACGAGTAACGTCGCGAGGGCAACCACGCAGCGCGCTACGGAATGTCGCTTCATGCGCATGGTTTCTCCTCTGAAATTTTCGATGTTCGAAGTACTGCGCAACTCTCGTCGCGCATTACGAGCGAATTCAGCGGGGTGCGCCTTTGCTTCCTATAAACCTGAGTAAAGTGTCGCGTGCGTGTCACTTTTTAGAAACAGATGATTCGAGCCGCCGTCAACTTATCAATAATTATCAAAACGGTGGTCGGCGCCTCGCGGGGAGCTGGGTGACAAATTCTTGATGACTTCCCGTTCCGCAGTTCCTTATAATTCAAGCCGTGGCGATAGCGTTGGGCGGGTCGTTTCAGCCGCGAGGCGCCGCACGGTCTCAGCTTCAGATGGAAGCGGACGTGCGGCGGCTCCTGCGGCGCGCGAACGACTCGCTGCGGCTCGCCGCCTTCCCGCTCGCGCAAAGGCTCTGTGATCTCACCGACATTCCCGCTCCGCGCGACGCGCTGCGGCATGTCATCGCGTCGGCCTTCCGTGGCGTCTGGCCGGATACGCGCATGCGCGATCTCCTTCTCACCGCGGATCTCGACGAACGCGTGTTTCGCAGCGAGACCGCTGCGCATCTCCAAGTGTCGACGCGTCACCTGCAGCGCCGTCGCGCGAAGGCCGTGTCGATTCTGGCGACCTACGTTCGCAGCCTCATCGACGAGCGCGATGCGACCGGCGAAGAGCGCGACCGCCTCCCGGCCGACCCGCTCGAAACGATCGCCGAGCTCGTCGCGGACATCGAACCCGGCGTGGCCGCTCGCATCTTCCGGCTCGGCGGCCCGCGGTCGGCGGAGCGCGCGGATGTGCTGACCGCTCGAGCCGCCGTTGACTCCGGCCACGACGCCGAGGAGCCGCTCGTCGCGCAGCGTGCGTTCTCTCCGCTTTTCGCCGTGCTGCGCGCGCAATCCAAGACCATTAACGGTAAGGACGACGAGGCGCGCCAGGAGCTCTTGCCGATCTTCACCCGCGCCGCGCGCGATCGAACCGACGCTTCCGAGCTCAGGCTCGAGCTAGAGTGGCTGGCATTCTTGCGTTCGCGGTACGTTGGTCACGTTCCGGAGATGGAGCGCGTAGCGACCAATCTCGACCGGTTGGCGCAGACCAGTCCGGCATGGGCGACGCGATCGCTGCTGGCACAAGCCGAGGCGCGGCTGCGAGCCGGCCGGCTAAACGACGCGACCGCGCTGCTCGACATTGCCGAGCGCCAGGGCCTTCGCTGCCTCGCGCTGCGCCAGCTCGCCTCGAGCAGCGTGCTGCGGGCGGAGATCGCTTTGCAACGCGGTGACGACTCCGTCGCGGAACGGTTTGCCGCCGGCGCGCACGCGATTCTGGCAGGGCGCCATAGCGACGCCTACCGGTGTCAGGCTACGGCCGCGCGTGCCGCGCTCCGGCTCGGAAACCCTTGCGACCACCACGGCAACGTAGCGGGCCTTGCTCCGGCGGCCTGGGACCGAGTAGCGATTGAAATCGAGCACGCGCGCTATCTTAGCGCAACCGGGTCCGGCGAGCTCGCAAGGGAGTGCGCGAACTACAGTTACGAGATCGCTTTGGCTCGCCGCTATCGGGGGCTCGCGGCGCGAGCCGCGGCGACGATCGCCGCAACGTTCGACCGCCGCAGCCGCCTCAGGCGCCGCTGGTGCGTCCGCGCATTGACGCACCTGCTGACTACGCGCGACCGTTCCGTCGGATGCGATCTCTACCTGCCCGAAGCGCAAATCGCGTTCGACCGAGACGTTCCCGAGGCGTTGTACGAGGGTCTACGGGATGCGATCCCTCCACTGCCGCCTGCCGCTGACGCGGAGGCAGGCGCGGCGCGCGCGTTTCTTGCGCACGTGAGCGCATACGTGCTCGGGCACGCCGACCTCGACGATCGACTCCACCGAACGATCGAAGCCGCGGTTCGCGAGTCCGAACGCTTTTGTCAGTACGTGCTTTACTTTTTGGACGATGCGACGGACGTGCTGGAGACGGCGTTCGCGGCGATCGCCGGCTCGGAGCAACGCGCCGGCGTCGACCAGCGGCTCGCGAACGCGCTGCGCGCTTTCGCCGGCGCGGTGCGACCGCGGGACGACGTACGGCGTTTCCTCGTCGGATGAGGGACGGCTTACCGGAACGAAGGGTCCGCGATGCACGAAGAGGCCGCGCGCCTCATCCGCGATCTCGGCCTCCGACCCCATCCGGAAGGCGGGTACTTTACCGAGACGTACCGCAGTGACCGTAGCGTCGTCGGCGCAGCCGGCGATCGCAGCGCCCTGACGTCGATCTACTTCCTTTTGAGCGGTGACGATTTCTCGGCGTTTCATCGGCTGAAGTCGGACGAGCTATGGCACTTCTACGAGGGCACCGACGTCGCGATCGAATGCATCGACGCGGGCGGCCGCCACCGGCAGCTCGTTATCGGCCGCGCGACGCGGCAAGCGGCGATGCCGTCCGGTGTATGGTTTGCCGCATATCTCGCCGACGCAAAGGGCTACGCGCTCGTGGGCTGCGACGTCGCCCCTGGCTTCGAATACGGGGACTTTGAAATCGCCTCGCGCTTGGAGCTGCTGGGGGCATTTCCATGGCACGCCCCCCTGATCGAGCGCTTAACTCGCGCCGGCTAAGCGATACTCACGGTCTCTTAGAAGTGTCGCGAAAGATCTCAACGTTGCGCAGCCCCACAGCTCGCAGGGCTCGCCGCACGTCGGCTGCCTCGGCTTCCGACTCGACCGAGTAGGCGACGACGCTGCGGCCTTCCGCGATGGCCTCGTTAAAGTTGTCGACTTCGTCGTCGGGAATCGCTAAGAAGCCGAGATAGTTCGGGAACTCCTGCTCGTCGCCGAAATCCGTCAACGACTGCTCTCTGCTATCGGTCACTCCGGGAACGTCGGTTCCTCCGAAATCGGTCAGCAGCCCCGTCCCATGGGTCAGTTCGGGAGACAGTTCCTCTTCGGGGTCGGGCTTGACGAGCGTATACGCGAGGGACGCTTCTTGCGGCGCGGCCCCGCTATCGGCCATGAAGACGCGCAGCCGATCGCGATCGAGACCCGGAGCGCCGGACAGCGCTTTCTCCAGCGCGGCGGCGTCGGTCGAGGGAAATATGCCGACGATCAACTGGCTTGCCATGGCACGAGCGTTCGACGTGCGGCGCGTTCAGACCGTCAAGGCCCGATCTTGCGCAAGAGGCCGGCAAACCGCTCGGTCCGCGCGATCGGCTCGAACCAGCGCGAACTCCTCAGGAACGGCATCGTCGCCTCGTGCCGCTCATAGGCGCTCTCAAGGTGTGCCATCGCGTCTTCATTCCGTCCGATGCCGACTGCGACGATCGCGAGGTTCCAATCCGCGACGTATTCCATTTGAGCAAGCCGCCGGAGCGCATCGTACGTCTCGATAGCCCGGGAGGTCTCTCCGAGATCCCCGTAGGCGCGGCCCAGCATCGGCAGACGAAAGGCGGCGTCCTCGCCTTGCGTTGGGGGGAGTCGCTCGAGATCGTCGAGGGCCTTTCTCGCATCGCCGCTCAGCAGAAAGGCTTGAGCCCTATATCGCCGAGCGACCGAGAACGCGGCATCGGCCTCGACGATGTTGGTCATGATCGCGATGGCGCGGTCGTACTTCCTGTAATGTACCAGCGCTCGTGCGATCAGCAACTGTTGCAGGAGCGAGGCGGGTTCCAGCGCCAGCGCAGATCGCGCACGTTCGAGCGCGTCCTCGTATAGGCCGGTGCAGATATCGAGCCAAGCAGCGTTGTTGAGAACGAGGACCGATCCCGGGCTGAGCGTGATGGCGAGATCGATCTCTTCTCGGGCGCCTTGCCAGTTCCAGTCGCCGAAGCACAGCAAGCCCGACTTGACCGCGTGCGCGACGCCGTTCCCGGGCTCAATCGTAAGCGCCGTCTCGATGGCCCTCGCGGCGTTAGGAAACGCCGCGCTCGGCGGCGCGTACCAATACGAGCCCAAGAGTGCGTAGGCGCGGGCCAGCCCGATCAGCGCGGGCACGTAGTGCGGGGTCGCGTCGAGAGCGCGCTGGAAGAATTCCAGCGCGCGACGGAGGTCGGCGCCCGCACGCTTTGCTAGGAAAAAGCTGCCCTGACAGTAGTTGCGAAACGCTTCGAAGTCGCCTCCCGAAACGATCTCGCCGAGGTCCGCCGCATCGGCGATGAACGTCTCGTCCAGCGCTAGGCTCGCCGCTTTAACCGGCACCGCAAAGCGGTAGCCCTCTCTGGGCACTGCGAGTATGTGCGTGTGTGCCCTTGCCGTGTCTCCCAGGAGCCGGCGAAGCATGTAGATGTGTTGCGCTAAATTCGCGTCCGTGACGGCTTCATTCGGCCAGATGCTAACGGCTAACGCTTCCTTGTTGACCACCCGGCCGTTCGCCTGAAGGAGCTGCGTGAGAATGAGGGCGACGCGCTCGGGAACTGGAATCGTTTGCGAGCCTTTGAACAGCAGCCTCCGCATTGCGTCAAAGGCAAAGCTCCCGAACCGGTAGACCCTCGGGCCGGCGGACGGAGTTGGTGAGTTCGTTCAGAGACCCTTTCCGCTCATCGGAACGTTGTCGGGCGTGATGATGCGCGCGATGTACCGGAAGATCGCGTTCGCGACATCGCCGATGCGCCGACGAATACGACGAAGAGAATGGTGATCTGCTGCAACTGCCGCTCTCCTAGGCCTTGCGCTTCTCGGCGAGTGCCTTCGCGACTTTCAAGGGGATCGCCCCACCCGGAACGATGATGTTGAGCGTTTCCGCCCCGAGATCGAACAGCGTCTCCGGCTTCAACAGCTTCGCCACCGCGGCCATCGCAGCAGAGGGCTGCGTCTGCAACTCGCCGGTGATGGCGTCGACCGCCACTTCGGCCGATTTGTTCTTGGCGGTCCACTCGAATTTGAAATTGAACGTCGGGCGCAGGTACAGGTCGACGCACTCGACGTTCACCCGCTCTTCCTTGATTTCATCGGCATCGGCCGGGCGGAAGTCCTCACCGAGAAGGGCTCGAATCACCGCCGACGCGCGTACGGCCGGCGCGACGACCTTTGCGTCTTGCGGCGCGAACTCCCCGAGACTGACCGGGATTGCCGTCGCCTTGAGATAGGGCTGAGCGTTTGCCGGCTGGTTGCTGAGCGCATCCAGCCAGAGCTCGCGCTGCTCGTCGCGTTCGCAGTGTTCGACCACCGGCAGATCGATCGACCCCGCCTTTACCACGTAGTCGTCGTTGCCCACCGTCACTCCGGCGACGTGCGGCGTTTTGACCGGCACCTTGTACGACTCGCTGCGGTCGTAGAGGAAGCGGAGGTGCGCCTTTGCGTGCCACAGCGGGAGGTACCACAGCCCCTGCTCGGATATCGCGATATCTTCCTCTTTTGGGCGCGCAAAGAGCCGCGACAACGTTCCAAAAGCCGATGCCTTGTGCGCACTCGCTCGGCCGCGCGCTTCCTGCGGCGTAATCACCGGCTCGAAATAGAAAGCGCCCTTTTCGGCGATCACGATTTCCATGCCACTAGCTCCCGACGGCGAAGAAGGAGTCGTGCCAGCTTGGTCGTCAGCACTCGAAAAGCCTTCGCCCGTGCCGGCGTGGAAGGGGTCCGCATGAATGTGGCTCACATCGCTGCGGTCGCGATGTTACTCGGAGCAGCGTCACCGCCGCAAACCGCGACCGGCATTCCGCTCGATGCTCCCTGGAAGCTAACCATCTACGATCTGGCCAGGGCGAAGTTTCATCACCCCGCTTGGGGATGGCAGCACTCAGAACGCAACTACCGCATCGCGCTGCAGCTCGCCCGCGGCGACAGCCTGCGCGTCGATGAAGACGTACTCTTCGCCGCAGCGTTCCTGCACGATATGGCTGCGTTCATGCCGTGCGCGGACGCGAAGCTTGAACACGGCGAGTGCGCCGCGCGCCAGAGCGGTGCGATCCTGCGCGCAGCCGGGTTCCCGATGGAGAAGCTGCCCGCGGTCCAGGCCGCCGAACGCGGCCACATGTACTACAGCGATCCTGGGACGCAGCCCGAGGCCATCGTGCTGCACGACGCCGATTCCCTCGACTTTTTGGGCGATATCGGCGCCGCGCGGATGCTATCGCTGACGGGCGAGAATGCCGAGAGCTTCGCCCGGGTCGTCAAGACCCTGCGCTCTTTCGTGCGCGACATTCCACCCCGGCTGATCACGAAGACGGCAAAGCAAATCGGCGCCGAGCGTGCCGCCGAGCTCAGTCGTTTCTTGGATACGCTCGACGCCGAGACGTTCGACGGCAGGGCGATGTAAGGTCGGTGCCCGTATCGAAAGGAATCGCTCATGATTGCAGCATTGAAAGTCGCGACGACCGCGCGGCGCGCCGCAGGCGTAGTCGTGGCACTCCTGCTCGCAGATTGCGCCGCGCAGAGCCTCTCGCCCGCGGGCGGCCCTCCAGGTATCTCGGCGGCTCACGTGGACCACCGCCCTTCCTGGATGGCGCGCGATGCAAAAAAGAAGAGGCAGCACCTCCTCTACGTCTCCGACGATGGAACGAATGACGTTTACGTCTACTCCTATCCGCAGGGCGCACTCCAAGGGACGCTAACGGGATTCAGCTTTCCCGAGGGGGAGTGCGTCGACAAAAAAGGTGACATCTTCGTCGCCAACAACGAGGCGCAGACGATCCTCGAGTACGCCCACGGCGGCGCGACGCCGATCGCGACGCTGAGCGACGCCGGTTATTTCCCCGTCGGGTGTTCCGTCGATACGGTGACCGGCAACCTCGCCGTCGCCAACACCTACGACACGAGCTTCTCGAGCGGCAGCATCGCGATCTATCAGAAGGCGACCGGCAAGCCCACTTACTACACGGACGCGGTGCTCGTCTACCCGCACTTCTGCGGATACGACGGGCTCGGGAATCTCTACCTCGACGGAATCAACGGTGACTTCTCGTTCGCGTTCGCCGATCTTCCGAAGGGCTCGAGCATCTTCACCAATGTCACCCTCAACCAGAGCATCGGATTCCCCGGCCAGGTGCAGTGGGACGGCAGGTACGTCGCCGTCGCGGACGACGATGTGAACACGATCTACCAATTTACGATCCGCGGAACCAGCGGCACCAAAGCCGGTTCGACGCCGTTGAACGGAGCGCGCGGCGTGGCGCAGTTCTGGATCGCCGGCTCGAAGGTTATCGGCCCCGACACCCTCAACGCCGGCGTGGGATTTTGGAACTATCCTGCGGGCGGCTCCGAGATCAAGACGATCTCAGGGCTCAATCAACCCTTCGGCGCGACGGTCAGCAAATGAGGTAGCTCAAACAAATTCCCATCCCGGCGTGACTTTGTCTCGCGCGGCAGGTTTACCGGTTTAAACTTTCTTCAGACTTGGTCGCGAAGGTTGAGGCAGTCCGGTTGTTCTTTGCCGGACACGTTACGCAATGGGAGGTAAGGTGATGATCGGACCGGGTGCTAGGGAAGTCGCTCTTTTAGCGACAATCGCGTTCGTTGCAGGCTGCGCGAAGCTGGCGGGATCGAATTCGGGCGGTTTGCCGCTGAGCCCGCAGGCCGCTACGGCGGGGAGGCAGGTCGTAGCGGGCCGCCTCGTCGGGCCCGGCCCGGTCCTCACCAGTAAGTTCGGCGGACCGATTTTCGGTTGGGCGATCGACGAGAACGGTACCGACGGAGTCCTGACCGAGGTCACGAGCCTCACCTTCCCGAGCAAATCTGTCGTGGAGACGTTCGATCAGACGATAGCCCGGATCGTAAAGGTGGTTCGTAAACAGAGTACCGGTAAGCAAGGCAATCGCGAGTTAAGCGTCTACGGAATAGCTGCGAACGACGTCGGATTAATCGACGACGGGAGAGTAAACCTCCGAAATTTTCATAGGCACGACGTCTATTATGTGATGGCGCCGGTTACCGGCAATAAAATCAGCGGAACTTGGACTCGACCGCCCGGCAAAGACTTTAGAATCGTCAACGTTCCCGACCAGCAGGTCGATCCCCGCTTCGTGATGGCCGCGACCGTAGTACCTGACATCACCAAACCACCACATTTCGAGGTCGTCGTGACCGACATCGCGAGTAACAAGATTCTGCGCGTTCTCCACCCCCCGAGGCTCGACGGCGTCAACTTTCCGTACTTCGTCGCGGAGGACACGACCACGCACCACGCCTACGTGCCCGCGGCCAACTACCATTCGCAGACGGTCTTCATCGATTTCGACGTTCTGACGGGGCGCGTGTCCAACAACTTCGTCGCGCCTCCTTTCAGCGGCCCGGTCAAAGGGATCGCGATCGACTCCGCAACGCACATGATGTGTACGACGACCCAGTCGAACTACAGCGTTCAGATGTACGATCTCACGACGAAGAAGCAGACGTTCGTCGGGCAGATTCCAAACTCAGGCGGAGAACTTCAAGCGCCAAGCTCGATCGCCGCGGATCCGGTCAACCATCTGTTCCTCGTCGAACAGCCGCAGTCGCTTCGTGGCGGCAGCGACATCTACGTTTACGATGAAGAAGGGGACATCGTGGAGACCCTTACCGGCTTCCAGTTCCCCTCGTACACGTTGCTGCCGGCAAGCCCAATCCACATCGTTCCTTCTTCGCGGAGCGGCTACGTCGTTGGGCCCGGTGCCAATCAGCTTCAGTCCTTTACATACTAGAGACGTTCACTTGAGGTAGTACTCATGATCAAAACATCGCGTTTCCTCGCCGTATGCTTCGCCGGTGCTACCCTCGTTCTCGCGGCCGGATGCGCCGGCGGAAATGGCTCAACCGGTGCGAACGGCATCCCAGCGGCCGCCCAATCGGCAAAATCGTTCCGTCCGTTCTCCACGACGTCCAAACTTTACATTGCCAATACCACGGGTGGCGTGGACGTCTACTCGACGGGCGCGAGTCCGCAGCTCTTGCAGACGATCAAGACCGGCGTCCCGCGCCCAGGCGGCATCTGGGTCGACGAACGCGGCACTCTTTACGCGGTGAACGTACCTACCTCGTCGTATCAAACGAGTCTTCCCGAGTACAAGCCGGGCGCGAGCTCCCCATTCCGCACGATCACCAACGGCATCGTCAACTGCAGTTACGTCGCCGTCGACAAGCACCAGAGTATCTACGTCACGGGGGTCGACACGTCGAGTGGGTCGTTCTTCTTGGAGATCTATCCGAAGGGCCGGCTGAGCCCGGCGCAGACGCTAACGATACCGCATCCTACGATCTCGGCGGTGAGGGGTCTCGCCTTCGATACGAGCGGCGCGCTCCTCGTCGGCGAAAGCGTCTACGCAAAGCCCGGCGTCGTCTATCGCCTAACGCCGGGTTCGCAGACCTTTACGAACCTCAACCTGCAAAACGCGCCCGGCGGAGACATCGCGGTCGATAAGGCCGGCAACTTGTACGCGGGCACGGGCAGCTCGGCCGGCACCCAAGCCATCGCCGTGTACCCACCGAATTCTACGAACCCGTCGCGCGAGATCGCCGTGCAAAACATCTTGGAGGCGGTCGCGGTCGCACCCGATGGCGAGCTGTACACGGAGACGGGGGGCAACGGACCGCCCCAGATCTCGGTCTATGCGCGGGGCAGCAGCAGCCCGATGCAGATGTTTGACTCAGCAGCGGGAGGGATGGGCCTCGCCCTCAGCCCATAACGAGCCCAAATGGCCCGCGGCAACCCGGAGCGTTCCTTCGATGCGTCGGTACGACACTTGTTTCGCCATATCGACGACGAGGTCGCACTGCGTCACAATCCGCTGTTACGATCGTACTTCCGCATCGACAGCGGAGAACCAAGAGGGGTTCTGGCAGCGATCCGTGCCGACATTCTGACGCTCACCGACGCGATCTGCGACGACCTGCGGTCCAAAGGGCTGCAGTTGCAAGCGCGCCGCCGGCGTGAAATCGTCGCCGCCCTTTGCACCGGGAAGAGCGCCGGGCAAACTGCCGCGGAGCTGGGGATTTCGAGAAGCCACTATTATCGGGAGCGGCAGATAGTCTGCTCGCGCGTTGCGCGAGCGCTGGGGCAGGCCGCGAAGCATGACGCGCGATCCATCGTGCGCGACGACGCGTTGCGTTTGTTGCTGCGGCGTGCGGAATCGCTGCGCGACTGCGGCGCTTCCAACGAAGCGGTCCGGGCGCTCGAGGACGGCTACGCCTCCGTCGCCGACGAGCTGGCCAAATCCGCCGTAGGCCTGGCGCTCGCCGAAGAGCTCGTCTTCCTCGGCGAACGCGAGCGCGCGACCGAGATCTTCGGCCGATCCCAGTCGCTGCCGCCGCCCAACGGCAACGGCATGAGCGAGTGGCTCGGCGACGTGTGGGCCTTGAACAAGGCGCGCATCGAGTCCCAACTCACCCGCGACGCCGCCGCCGCATCCGCCCTCGAGAGGCTCGCGAAACGCCGAATCGCCGAGCGCAGGTCGGACGACGTCACTTTCGACGCGGTATTCCTCTGCGGCGAGTGGTACCGAAACTCCGGCAAGTACGACGAGGCGCGAACGATGCTACGCCACCTGCGGGCGATGGAGCAGTCGTCCACACATGCACTCGCGAAGCGGCACATCGCGATTGCGTTGCTTGCGGGCTATTGCGCGGAAAGCTCTATCGACGAGTTCGGGCTTGCGGAGCAGTCGCTGCGCGATGCGCTCGATCTGAGCATCGCCGGCGGAACGATCGTCGGCGCGCTCCTGGCCACGTCGGGCCTCATCCGCCACGCGGCGTCCCGAGGCCACGACGACGCGGTCTACGCCATGGCCCACGAGGCGCTGCGCATGGCTCGGGGGGCCGATTTCGGCGGATTCTTGGGATTCGTCGTCGCCGAAATCGTCGACACTCTGCCCGAAACGCGGTACTGGCGCGCGGCGGCTCCTCTGGTGTTCGAGGCAGAACGCATCGTCGTTCCGGGGACGGCGCGGCACGCGTTGCTCAAGCACGCGCAAGCCCGATATTTAATGAAGGCCGCGCGGCGCGACAAGGCTCGCCAAGCGATGCTCGAGGCGCATACCATCGCCAAAAAGCTCGGCAATCGGAGGCTCGAGGGAATCATCCTGCGCGATCGGGCCGCGACGCTCACGGGTCAAAAAGACCTCGGGCAGCGCACCGACCTCATGCGCGAAGCCGTCGCGCTCGTGGAACGATTCGGGAGTGCGAGCGATCTGGCTAACACGTACGCCGCCGCGGCCTGCGTCCTCGGCGACCGCCGCATCCTTCGGCTCGCGCGCCAGACAGGGCCGGCAAGACCACTCGGCGCGGATTCCGACGGCAAACGCGAGGGGCGATATTCGTTGCGCGTCGACCCGCTGAGATTGCTGAACGTCAGCGGCCGCTGAACGTCACGAGAACGCGAAACGCGCGATAGGGCAACCCGAACAGCTCGGACCCCTGATCGAACGAATTGCGGTCGGTGCCGTACTGGTTCTCGGGCTGAAAGGCGCCCAGCCCGACGTAGCCGTAGTTGGCCGCGACGCTGTTGAAGACGTTGTTCACGCCGAGCGTCAGGGTAAGCGGCCGATGGGTGACCGACAGGCTCATGTTCGCGTACCAGAATCCGCCACGGTTCAGCCAGTTTCCCGGTCCGATATAATGCGCGTCGAAGTTGCCGCGGAAGATTCCGCCGCTCGCGGCGAGACCGGCGTCCGCGGTATGCAGCGGAGACTGCCCTACCTGTTGGCCGTCGATGAACGTGACGTTGTTCATCATGATGTTTGGCGCGAGGTTGAAATACGCTTCGGAGGTCGTGTTGTAATCGGCCGTCAGCTCGAGGTGCCGAGTCAGGTGCGAATCGAGCGAGATGACGATGCCGCGATACCTCTCCTGGCCGGCGTTGTAGGTGGTCGAGACGGCCAGATCCGCGGTCGTAGCGTTGCTGTGGCAGAACGCGTTGACCTTGCGCAGGTACCCTTCGACGATTCGCGTCGGAATCTGCGTGAAGCCGGTGGCACTCAGCGGCAGTTTCCCACCGAGCAGCGCGTTCCACTCGGTCGCCTCGTACGCATCCGCCTGGATATCGGTGCCCGCCGTCAGGCGGCGCGCGTAGGTCAGATCGACGTCGGTGGCCGTTTCCGGGAGCAGGCTCGGGTCGCTGACAGATCCGATCGAGTTGAGGTCGCCGCGACCGCAAATCGGGTTGAACCCGGACACATCGGAGTTGAGACTCGGCAACCCGTAGAGAAGAGCGGGATCCGGCTCGCTATACGAATGCCCTCCGCTCAGACGCAGCGTTTCGTTCACGCTCGGGCGGTAGATATAGGCCAACCGCGGGTCGAACTCGGTTACGCGGGTGTTGAAAGAGTGCTGAAACCAGAGATTCGCCACAGCGGACGAGCGCGCATTCGGCGTCCACTGGTCCGACACGAAATAACTCGTGCTGGTCAGATCGAACTCTTGATTCGGGACTAGCCCCACGAGCGGATTCCCGAAGATGTCGGTGGCCTGACTGAACGTGTCGCCGGTATGGGCCTGATGCTGGAAATACACGCCGTACGCGAGGTCGTTTTTCGACAACGGGACTTCGTCGGCGACCAAGAACCCGTGCGTTCTGAAGATGTCGCTCGAGAAGCCGCCGATCGCCGCACTCGGCGGCGAGAAGTCGTCCGCGGCGTAGTTGTCCTCGAACCCGTCGACGATGAGCTGCGTGTTTCCAATCGCGCGAGTTACACGCAGGTGATAATCCTGATTGCGCAGCGCCGTGAACGAGTTCGGGCCGCCTCCGGCCGGCCCGGCGGTGAGCGCCGCCGCCTCGCTCGCCGAGTAACAGCCGAATCCGGCCGGCGAGTCGTTCAGGAACGCGATGGAGTCGCGGCACTTGCCGACGCCGCCGCCGGGCAGCCGTACCCGCGTGACGGGATTCGACGCCAGGCCCTGCTGGTATTCGTACAGGTTGTACGCGTACGGATTATAGTCATTGTCGCCGTTGCCGGTATGATCGACCCAAGAGGTCGCGACGTAAGCCGTGGCTTCGATCTTGGTCTTAGAGTCCAGATTGTAGACGAGCTTAGCCACGTTGTTACGCTGGTCGTAGGCGCCGTTCACGGCGTACGTGTTCGCCTGGATGTTGCCGCGTGTGATGTTTGGATAGCCGTTATTGTCGGCTCCGAGCAGCCCTTGCTGGGTGACGAACCGGGGAGCGAACTGACCGTTGGTTCCCTGGACGCCGGCGGCCAAAGCGTAGCCGAACTTGCCGAGGGTTCCAGTCGCGAGTAACGCGGAAAAGAGCTGCCCGTCGCTCCCCGCACCTTGCGCCGCCGAAAACTGCGGCGTCTGCGTCGGATCGATCGTCATGAAGTTGACCGCGCCGGCTATCGTCGAGACGCCGTAGATGCCGGTCGCTCCCGATCCGAACGTGACGTCGGCTTCGCGCAGGCCCCAAAACGGCGAATCGGCGTAGTTGAAGCCGGCCCCTTGCGCGCCGATCGGACCGATCGGATGCCCGTCGAGCAGCGTGGCGGTCTCGGTCGGATCGAATCCTCGAATGCTGATCGATTCGTCGTCGCCCACTGACGACGAGCTGGCGTTGGCGGTCACGCCCGGAAGCGTGCCGAGCAGGTCCCCGATGCGCAGAATGTCTTGCTGCTGCATCAGCGCGGGATTGACGGCTTCGGTGACGGTGCTCGTCCGCGCCGTTGCGCTCGTATCCGCGGCGACGCGGGCGATCGTCTGCAGCTGACTACCGGGAGCGAGCGCCGTTCGGAAGCGCACGTCATCGGCGGCAGGCGAGACGACCACGCCGGTAACCTCCGTTGGCTCGTAGTTCTGCGCCGCGATGACGACCGAGTATGTGCCCGGCTTGGCGACCGTCAGCTTGAACGTCCCATCGGCGGCGGTCGCCGTTCGCTCGATCGCCGTTCCCTTCGATTCGACCGTGACCGATGCGCCCAAAATCGGCAGCCCGTTGCGGACGTCGACGACTTTCCCTTCGATGACGTAAAGTGGCGCGGCGACGCTCGTCAAGGAGCAGAGGGCCGCGAGGATGAGCGCTGCCGGCGCGATCGGAGCCGCACGTGCCACCGCATAAAAGCGTAGGCGTCTCCGATTAAGTACGGATCAAGCGCCTCTTACGAATGTTTAAGGGCGCCGGCCGGGCTAACCACTGCCGAGAACGGAAACGACACGCCGTCGGTTATCGTCTGCGTCGGATTACCGCCCGCCGGATAGTCGTACAGCAAGACGTTCGACGTACTGTTCGCCTGATTTGGCGCAGCGGCGGTCGCCCCGTCGATGCCGAACTGTCCGACGAGGCCCGCGCCGCCCAGCGGCGTGCGGCCCTGAAGCTTCGGCTGCCCCTTCGTGAAGCTGAACTGATAAATCGCCGCACCGCCTTGATCGCCCACGGCGACATACTTGCCGTCCCATTGCACGCCGCCCGGGAACGCGATGGTTTGGGGCAGCAGGACGGGTTGCAGCGTGTGACCGTTCTTCGGCAGGCGAGCAAAGGCGAAGTTGAACCCGCCGTTGTTGAGCCCGTCTACATACAAGTTGCCGGTTAGGTACTGCCGGCGCGAGCGATGCGCCGGCGCCGCAGCCTGATAAAAACGCGGCTAATGCAATTGTGCCGAGGGAGCGCTCCATTTTCTCATGCTCGATGGGAGATATGAGAAAAGTATGAGTGCGCTCCCCCGCAAGGTCACTACCCGGTCTGGCAGTTGATCATCCAATCGATTCCATACTTGTCGGTCAGCATGCCGAACTTCGCGCCCCAAAACATATCCGTGAGCGGCATCTCGACGCTTCCGCCTTCTGCGAGACTCTTGAACACGCGTTCGGCTTCGGCCACGTCGCCGGTGCCGAGCGACAGTGAAATCGACCCTTCGCCGTACGTCTTCCCGGGAGTGGCGTCGGAGGCCATGAACGACACGCCGTGAGATCTGAAGTTCGCGTGCATGACCATGTTCTCGGTCTCGGGCGTGACCGGCGGTCCGCCGGCGTCCTTGGGCATCTCCTTCCAGCGCGAGAGTTCCTCGATTTTGCCGTTGAAAATGCTTTTATAGAAATTTAACGCTTCTTCACACTTGCCGCCGGTAAAGAAGAGATATGGCTCGAGTTGCATCGGACGAAAGACCCTCCTAGTCAGTGGATTCACTCTTTGCGGGAACCGCCGGATTGGCGCTCCCGCCCGCTATTCCTTCGTGAGTGACGTAAGGATCCGATACGCGGCGGTTACGCGATCCGCAATCGGGTAACTTCGATTCGCCAGGATCACGATTCCGAGCCGTTTTTCCGGGACGAAGGCGACGTAGGCGCCGAAGCCGTTGGTCGAACCGGTCTTGTTGATCCAGACACGGCCCCGGGGTTCTTCAGGAGGCTTGATTCGCGTGACCGGCGTTGCGTCGAAGATCATATGGGGAGAGTTGCCTTCCAGCAGCGCTTCCAATGAAACCGGATACGGGTACTGCTCCCAGATCAAGTCCTGAATCATCGGACCCGCTCGAAAGTACCCCATGTGTGACTGGGTGATGGCTCGCTGCAACGTGCCATCGAGCTCGAGCAGGCCCATGTTGGCTTCGACGAAGCGTATCAGATCCGCGGCCGTCGACTTCACGCCATACGCCGGCGGCCACAGCACCCCGGGTGACATACGGACAGGTCCGCCGTCCTGGGCGTATCCCTCTGCGTAATCGGCCATTTTGGATGTCGGAACGGTCAGGAAACTGCTCGTCATGCCGAGTGCGGGAAACAGTTGCTGCTCGACGAGAGCGCTAAAATCCCGATCCATGCTCTTGGCCGTGATCAGACCGAGCATCCCGATCCCGATGTTGGAGTACGTCCGATACGTGCCGGGCGGATACGCAGGCCGCCACTTCTTCAGCCAGTCCAGCAGCTGAGCTTCGGTCGTGATGCCCGCGGGAACTTGCAGCGGCAGGCCTCCCGGAGTGTGAGTGCCCAAATCGATCAGACTCACCCGCCCAAACGAGCTGCCGTGCAGAAACGGCAGATATTTCGCGGTTTCGTCCGACAGGGCGAGGCGATGCTCGACCTGCGCCCAGGAGGCCAGCGTCGCAGTGAACGTCTTGGTTATCGATCCGATTTCGAACAGTGTGTCGCGCGTCACCGGCCGGTTCGGTTTCTTCGAGGCCAGGCCGTACTCGAAGAAGTACTCCGAGCCCGCGAAGGTAATGCCGACGGCAACGCCCGGGATGTCGTCATTTGCCATCAGCGTAGGTATGACGCGGTTCACGACGTCGCGAATCGCCGTGGGCGCATCGCCCGCTGCCGCGGCACGCGGCACCGCCGGTGCGATCGCGAGCAGAAGCAAGAGCAGCGCCAGAAGCCGAGCGGGAGCGGGCACGTTCGCGACGTCTACGCGCCTGGCGGAGTGTACTTAACGTGCCGCTGTATCGCCCGATCCACCTCTTCGACGGGGATCAACACGGTCGTCTTGCTGTGCACCATCCCCGAGGCCCGAACGGCAAACCCGACTGCGAGCGCGGCCTCGGCGTCCGGCAGGTCGATGATGAGCACCGCGTCGTCCTCGCCGAACGTAAAGTAGAAGGTTTCGAGCTTTCCGCCTAGCGACTTGCAGAGCTCCTCGACGGCCTCGCGCCGCCGCGAGGCGCTGCTCTTCACAAGTCCCTTCGCTCCTTCGGGCGTATAGCTGGCGTGGACCAAGAACTTAGCCATCAATAGCTCCTTTCGCTTGCAAGATCACTTTCGGGGGCAGCGCCGCAAATCGCCTGTCGGCCTCTCAAAAGACTTTCAAAGCAAGACCGTCATTGATCCTTTTTGGAAAATGGCGCTTACATAAGCTGCTACAATCGGCGTCAATCATGTTTTCCGTGCGACAGTGGCTGACCGGCTGGGCGAGCCTATCGGTGTGGTGCGCGGGCATCCCTCATGCGGACGCGGCCGACAGCACGATGTTTCGGGTAAATGCCGAGCACTCCGGCGTCTATGCATCTCGGGCACCGACGCTAAGTTCCGTGCGGTGGCGCTTTCGAACCGGCGGAAGCATCATCTCCTCGCCCGCCGTTTCGGGTGGAGCAGTGTACGTGGGGAGCAACGACGGCAGCCTTTATGCCGTCCGCCAGTCCGATGGCAGACGAATCTGGCAGTATGCAACGCGGGGCGAGGTAACGTCGTCCCCGGCGATCGCCGATAACACGGTCTACTTTGCAAGCACCGACGGATACGTCTACGCCGTCGGTGCACAGACCGGCACATTGAGCTGGCGTTTCGAGACCGGCGGCGAGCGGCGTTTTCAAGCGCCTGGCATACACGGAATCAAGCCTGCGGGTCAAATGATGGCGGACCCCTTCGACATGTTCGTCTCCTCGCCGACGATCGTCGGCCAAACGGTGTACATTGGGAGCGGCGATCACAATGTCTACGCGCTGGATGCGAGGACCGGCGCCGTTCGGTGGCGGTTCGCCACCGGCAACGTCGTGCACGCGACCCCGGCAATCGCAGGTGGAACGCTCTATGTCGGCAGTTGGGACCGAAACTTCTATGCGCTCGACGCCGCGACGGGCGCCCTGCGCTGGAAGTTCCAGACGGGCGACGATCAAAAGATCCATAATCAGGTCGGAATTCAGGGCTCGGCGTCGGTAGCCGATGGCATCGTCTATTTCGGCTGCCGCGATAGCCATCTGTACGCCCTGGACGCCCGCGATGGAGCGCTGCGCTGGAAGCACGACGAGTTCGGGAGCTGGGTGGTAGCTACGCCCGCGATATACGACGACGCAGTCTACTTTACCACATCCGACGAACACAAATTCTTCGCGCTCGACGCGTTCGGCGGCAAGACCCTATTTCAAGACCCCTACGCGACCTTTGCGTATTCATCTCCGTCGATCGCCGGCGGGGTCGCATACTACGGAACGTTCGACGGCTTGCTCTATGCAGTGGACGCTCGCAACGGCGAAGTCCGGGCCGTTTTCCAAACCGATGGCGCTCGAAAGAACCGCGCGGCACACCTCGATTCGAACGGCAACCTCGACCTGAACACGTTTTATCCAAGCGACACCATCGACGGCGTTACGATAGGGATCGCGAAAATCTTTACATTGGGTTCGATAGTCGGAGCCCCGGCAATCGCCGACGGCGTGTTGTACGTGGGCAGCGCTGAGGGAACGCTCTACGCCATCGACTAAGAAAATCGAGCAAGATCCCGATGGTTTCATCCCGATCGCCGTGCGAAAATGTCCGTGATGATATCCTTTCGCATCACCGGTCTCGCACCGGAATCCTTCAAGCACCTTTACGGACTAAGCGACGCGGAGTTGGCAAGCCACGGAGTGCTGCGCTACGTCGTCGAAGATACGCCCGGCTTCCCGGATCGAGTCGAAATGCGCGACCTCGAGGTCGGAGAACGCGCGCTACTGCTGAACTACACGCATCTGGACGCCGCATCGCCCTACCGGTCGAGCCACGCAATCTTCGTCCGCGAGGGCGCCACTCAACGTTACGATCGCGTTAATGAGATTCCCGACGTCATGCGGATTCGCCCCGTGAGCCTACGGGCATACGACGTGGACCATATGATGCTCGACGCAGACCTCGTCGAGGGGCGCGCGATCGAAGCCCTCATCGAGCGTTTCTTTTCCGATCCGAAGGTCGCGTACATCCACGTACACAATGCCAAGCCGGGCTGCTACTCGGGGCGCATCGATCGCGCCTAGCGCCGCGCGAGCTTCGAATGGAGAGTGAATATCGCGGGCTGATCGTCGAAAGCCAAGAGTCGGCCCTTGGTAGATGGACCGTGGCGCGATGGTCGCCGCCGTACGCTTCGCCGCTCACCGGATTGATCGAACGCATCTGGTACTTTGAAGGTACGATGACGTATCCGCGCGAGCGCGTCTTTCCCGATGGCGCCGCGGAGCTCATCGTCATGCTCGATGAGCCGCACCGCGACGGCGACAGCGAGTCCTTGGAACCTTTCCCCGCCATCTGCATCAACGGACTCCGCACCCGGCCCTCGGTGGTCGTTGCTCCACCCGGTCGCTGTCGCGTCATCGGTGTTACGTTTTTTCCGCTTGGTGCGGCCCTGTTCTTGCAGTCAACGATGTCCGATTTGCTCGACGTGACGATCGACGTGCGCGACGCTCTCGGCACTGTTTCGCAAGAACTGGGCGAACGCTGCACCGCCGCCGCGCAAAGCTCCGCTTGGAACACTGGTCGGAACGCCGCCGCCACCGTTCGTGCCGCTGCACGATGGACCTCTCGTCGCATTGGGACGGCGCGCGGCGATGCGTTGGTGCAGTGGGCTACGCGATCGATTCGCGAAAAACGCGGCGCGTTGTCATTGGACAAGCTCGGCGCCGTCCTGGGCGTGACGCGGGCACAGTTTGCGCAGCGCTTTTGCGAGTACACCGGCCTCTCGCCCAAACGTTTCGCGCGAATCGTCCGCTTTCAGCACGCGCTCGCGCTGCTCGGCAGCGGCGAAGACATCGCGACGGTGGCTGCGGAGCTCGGCTACTACGACCAGCCGCACATGTATCGTGACTTCGCCGAGTTCGCGCGGATGTCGCCCGGGGAGTTCCTCTCCGCCAACCGCTATCCGGCGTCCGCCAGCCTCGCCGAGCACTAGAACATTTTTCCAAGACGCGGTCCCAGCCAGGCGTTATGCTAGGGGTATGAATAAGACACAAATTATGACCGTGCAAAGCATCTATCCAAGCGTCCGCTACGACGACGCCGCCGTGGCCATCGGTTGGCTCAAGCGAGCCTTGGGTTTCGAAGAACACGAGGTCTGCGCCGACGACGACGGGAGCGTCGTGCACGCCGAGTTGAAGCTTGCCGGCAATCTGATCATGCTCGGAAGCGTCAAGGACGATCCCTACGGGAAGAGTCCCCGGAGTCTCGGCGGCGTCACCGGCGGAGTCTACATCGCGCTCGAGGGCCCGGAGGCCGTCGATGCCGCCTATGCCCGCGCGAAAGCGGCCGGCGCCGAATTCGTCCGCGAACTCAGCGACACCGACTACGGCTCACACGATTTCGGCGTGCGCGACCCAGAGGGTCACATCTGGAGCTTCGGCACCTATGGCCCCGCCGTATGAGGTCGGTGCTCATAGCCGGCGCGCTGCTTGGGGTATCGGGAGCCAACGCGTGCAGCGGGCTATCGAAAGACCCGGCCGAAGGACTCAACTTCCGTCCGCCGGCCGGTTGGGCTTCGGATATCAGGCTCCTAGGAACGGACGTCTTCGCGTCGCCGGATCGCCGCGAGTTCATGTCGCTCAGCACGATGCCTCCCGGCGCGGATCTCGACCAACGCCTCCTGAACGGCGCGACTTACAAAGACCCGCGCGGCGTCGCTCAAACCGACATAACGATCTGTCGAGACAATGATGCGCAGTACACGAAAGCGGTGGTGTACGTAATCAGCGGTCGCAGGGACATGAACCTCGAGATGATTACCAAAGAACGACAGGACGACGTTCTGGTCGCGGATTACATCTATCCAATCGGCAGGAAGCCGGATAAGAATGCACAAGCCGCGATCCGTGAGCTCTGCCCGGCGCTATAGCGTATTTGCATTTAGACGAGACAGGTGACGACGGCGTGTCCGTCGGCGGCCGCTTTCGAATAGAAATCGCGTAGGCTGCGAAAGCCGTCCAGGACCCAGTCCGCATCCGAGCCTTGCCAACCCGGATAAATTCCGAGATCCGACATCCGCTTGGGGTCGAAGCGCGCGGCGAATTCCGCCTCGAGATCGGGGCGGTTCAGCGCTTCCGCAATCTCCGCTACTTGCGATGGAGTGAAGTACCGGGCCGGTCCGTAGCCCGAGAACCCCTCGTCGTCGTCGCCGAGCGTCGTGCCGCCCAAGACCGCCTGACTCAAGAGCGTCGCTCCGGGTTCGACCTCGCCGCACAGAAGGTAATGGACGCCGTGCCACGCCTTGTCGAGCGACAGCGTGGGTCGCGCCTTGCGCACATCTGGCTGCTGCGCCGAAAGTCGGGACCGCCGTTCTTGCATAAACTTCAAGAGATCGTCGCCCTGAAGGACTTCGCCGGCTTTTTTGCCGAGCCGCTCGGCGAGCAGCGCCCTCAGCGATGGATCCATCCGCGCAAGGCCTTCGGCCAGCATTTGCGGACCGGCAGTCCTCACCCGATCCTCCATGGTCTTCGAGAGCTTCAGGAAGACATCGGGCATCACGGTCTCTCCTTGGAACAGTCCCTCGACCAATGACGGGTCGCGCTGGAATCGCGCAAGCTCGACTGCGTCAACCTGAACGAACGTCGCGTTCATAGACATATGGTGGCTCTATTGGCGGGCGACTCGCCTAACTCCGTGTGAAGTATCCATAGCTCACCGTCAGCGCGTTCGATACGGCGCTGCCCCGGATTCCGCTCACTTTACCATCGCGGTCGAACACGAAGGTCAAGAGACCGGGCTGCACGTCCGGATCGTCAAACCACAGTAGGAACGAGTCGCCGGACCAGTGGCTCAAATGCCCGGCGTAGCCGTTCGGACCTATGGCGCCGCGCAGCAACGGTCCGTCGCCGCTCACGCGCAGCAGCCCGTAGAGCCGGCTCGCGTAAATTCCGATGTAGGCGCCCAATCGATGGGATATCGGTTTTACATCTGCAGGCGGCTTCGGCCGATCGACGAGTGCATTCCACGCTGCCTGTTCTTTGCGAATTTTCGCCTGAAGATCGACGCCGGACGGGCCAAGATAGCGCTCCAAGAACTCAGCTCTTACGGCCTCCGGGAACTGCGTCAGTTGTTTATTGGCGAAGACGGCGATTCCGATGTTCTTCTCCGGAATCAACGTCACGATAGCGCGCACGCCGTTCACCGCGCCGTTCTTTTCGATCACGCGGTACTGCAGAAAGTGGTAACTCTCGCAGCCTAGACCGGCGGAGTAGTTCGGATCGCGCAGCGGTCCGGCGGTTCCCATGACCATGGTGGCCGCGAAAATTTGATCGACCGTTGCCGGCTTGAGGATTTGCTTGCCGTCGTAGGACCCGCGAGCGAGCAGCATCTGCATCCATTTCTCGATATCGGTACCGGTAGAAACCATTGCGCCCGCACCGCTGAACGCATCGACATTCTCGACCGGCATTATGGATCCGTCGATGTTGTGCGGAAAACTGTAATTCTGATCTTGCTTCAGCGTGGCCGAGGACGGTCCGCTGCGCGCCATCCCAAGCGGCGTTAACATCCGTTGTTGCAAGAGCTGCTGCGGCGAAAGGCCGACGCTATGCGCGGCAGACTCTTGACCGAGGAAGATTCCGTAGTTGCTGTAGGCGTATAGCGCCCGGAAACTGTGATCGAACGTAAGGTAGCGCGCGCGGCGTACGAGCTCGGCGCTGCTCAGTCCGAACCGGGTGAGGATGTCACCCCCGTATGCGGGCAGGCCGCTGCGCATCGCGAAGAAATCGCGCAGCGTTACCCATTTCGTCGCGTAGGGCTCCGCTAGAGCAAGCGCGGGTTTGAACGATTGAACGGGCCGATCCCAATCGATCGCGCCGCGATCGACGACGGTGCCGACCGCAGTAGCGGCTACGAACTTGCTGACCGACCCGATCTGAAAGCGCGTGTTTTGGTCAACCAAAGCAGTTTCGCCGGTCTTGCGGACGCCATAGCCTTTCATGAAAACCGGACCGGTCGGACCGGCGATTGCGACGACCGCCCCCGATACGCCGTATTCACGCAGCTTCTGCGAAACGAACTGATCGAACGTTGCGCCGTTGACCACTCGCGCCAACGGATCGTCGGCGCGGGCCGCCCGCGGCATACCAAACACGCCGGCTACCAGCAGAATGCTAAGAAGCGGTTTGAACACAACAATGCCCCTTCGCTCGCAGCTGGGGCCGCCCTGTCCGAATCGGTGCTCAGCTCAAGGAGTCGGCCAATGCTCGATAGCAAGGTGAAGTGAGAGCAGCGGCCGCCCCGCTCTGGGCGTTGCGGCCTCGAAATGGAGAGATGAAGTGCCCGAGTGGAAGCCCGAAGGTTGGCATAGCATTACGCCGCGGCTCGTGGCTCGAGATCCTGCAGCGCTCGTGCGGTTTCTGAAGGACGTCTTTGACGCACGCGGAGAGTTCACGAGCGATATGCCCTCCCAGCTGCAAATCGGCGACTCGATCGTTATGGTCAGCGGCGCAGGACTGCGCGAACTGACGTCTAGCTTTCTCTATCTCTATGTCGAAGATGCGGATGCGACGTACCAGCGCGCCCTAAAGGCCGGAGCAAATTCGATCGAGGAACCGGCCGATATGCCGTACGGCGATCGCCGCGCGATGATCGAAGACCCCGGCGGTAACGTCTGGCAAATCGCCACCCGTCAGCGGCCGAGATTTTCGATGCCGTAGTGTTTGAAGACCGGCCAGAGTTGCGGCAGCGAGGGATGCATGCCGCGGCATAAGACGATGGGCCGATCGCGCTCGTACCGCATCGCATAGGGCGACGTGCCGAATGTAGCGACGACACGAGCCGAATCGCAGATCCTCGACCACTGCGCGGGATCGACATTCACCGCGAGCACAACCGAGCCGTCATAACCGCGCGGTCCCCAGAGATAGTAATTGTTGTTGCCGCTGATAGCCGGCGGAAGGCCGCTGCCGTAATAGTCGATCGCCGCCGCTTCGCCGTAGTTCGAAGCGAAGATCGCGGCCTTTGCGCGATCCGCCTGCGGCAGAGCGCCGTACGCGTCCTCGACGTCGCGTGCGAGGTTCTGCCAGCCGAATTCATCCGAGAGCATCTGCATCAGCGGTGCGCCGATGCCTGCGGCCTCGATCGGGCGCGGCCGTGGATTCATGTTGTCCATCATCGTTTTGAGGCGGTCGGGCGGCAGCACCGGAAGCACGAGCGGCAACGAGAACGCGCCGTTTACGGCGATGAGCGCCGCCCAGAGACCGACGAGCCAACGCGGCAATCGCGTGCAAGCCGCGGCGCCCAGCGCGAACATCGTCGGATACGCGCCCGCGAGATAGTAGCTCTTGCCGTGTGTCGTCAAAATGAAGACCGCCATCACGACGAAGGCGATCGACAAGAAACGAAAGCGCGCGAGCCGCGCCGATGCAAACGGCGCGACGATCGCCGCAATCCAGAGCGGCGCCAGCACCATGTTCACCGCGAGGATCTGGTCGACTGTGAAGTAGAGCGGCGTTCCGGTGAAGTTGCCGGCGTTGTCGTTGCGAACCAGCTCCAGGAACGGAAACCCATGCGCGGCTTGCCAGAACACGTTGGGCAGCGCGATCACGGCAAAGAGTAAGGAACCGATCCAAAAATCGCGCGAACGAAGCGCCGTTCGCCGTCCGGCGAGCGCGAGCCCGAGCGCCAGCCAGAGCGCCCAAAAGAAGGCGCCGTACTTTGCCTCAAAGGCGAGACCGGTGATCGCTCCCGCCCACCAGAATGCGCGCGGCTCGGCGAACAGCAGCGCGCGCGTGATGAAGTAGGCGATCAGTGTGAAAGCTATCGGCTCGAAGGTCGACGTCGAAAGCGTCGCGGTCATCGCCGTCACGAGCGTCGCGCTTGCGGACGCTATCGCGGCTAGCCAGGCGCCGCGGGTGCTCGCCCCAAGCAGTTGCGCAAGCATCACCGTGACCGGGACGAGGAGTACTGCGGCCAACACTGCCGGAAGGCGCAGCAACCAGAGATGGATCCCGGCGGATTGCGTCAGCGCGGCGAGCAGCGGAACGAGCGGCGGTTGATCGACGTAGCCGAACGCGGGGTGCCGGCCGCAGATAATAAAGTAGAGCTCGTTTCGAAACGCGCCGTATTCGGTAGCGACCGCAAGGTGCACGATTGCCACGACGGCCGCGACACTCCACGCCGCCCAGATCGCGCCCCTCGACATGCCGCCGCTGTACGCCGCCGGCGTCGCGCCGTCCCCCCGCTCGCTAAAAACGGCCGCTGGACAGCAGATACTCTTCGGGAGATAATGCGATCATGACGCACAAGACGCACGACTCTCACGACCATGCCCACGCCGCTGGGTGCGGACACTCGAGCTTGCAGCACGACGACCACACCGATTATCTGCACGATGGTCACATGCATCACGGACACGATGGCCACTTCGACGAGCACGAGCTCGCCGCGTCAAGCCAAAATCCCGCCGACTGCGGTGACGGACACGATTGCGCCGCGCACGAGTCGGCGCATCGCCACGCGTCAGGCTGCGGGCACCAGGCGGTACCGCACGCCGGGCACCTGGATTATGTCGTCGGCGGCCACCTGCACAATCAGCACGGCGCACACTGCGACGACCACGGCGCGGTAAAGGTGAGCTAGAGACCTCGTCTCATTCTGCGCGCGTCTCCACTCGCTTAGCAAGAAAGGTGGCGCGAGGGCCAGTCAGTGAACGCACGGCGATGGCGTCCACCGTGGTTCATCTGATCGACGGAACCTACGAGCTCTTCCGGCATTTTTACGGACTGCGGCGTTCCACCGATGGTAGGGACCGGCCTTTCGGGGCGGTTGCAGGGGTGCTCAATACGGTGCTGCACATGATCGGCGACGGAGCGACGCACCTAGGTGTTGCCACCGATCACGTCATCGAGTCTTTCCGTAACGAGCTTTGGAGCGGGTACAAAACCGGTCAGGGAATCGAGCCGGCGCTCCGCGCGCAATTCGATCCCCTTGAGGGCGCGTTGCGAGCAATGGGAATCCCAGTCTGGGCGATGGTCGAGCTCGAGGCAGACGATGCGCTGGCTTCCGCGGCCGCTATTGCCTCGAACGATTCTCGCGTGCAGAAAGTCTGCATTTGGACACCGGATAAGGACCTCGCGCAGTGCGTGCGTGGGGATCGCGTAGTGCAAATAGATCGAAGGAGCAAGGCGATCCGGGACGCTGACGGCGTGCGAGCAAAATTTGGGGTGGATCCGGATCTGATACCCGACTATCTCGCGCTCGTCGGTGATGCTGCGGATGGCTATCCCGGTATCCGCGGCATCGGACCGAAAGGCGCGGCCGCTCTCCTGACGCGCTATGGCGGCATCGAACGATTCCCGCCGGAGGTGCTCGGTGAGCGCCGCCAACTCGCCCTCTTATTCAAAGAGCTGGCGACCCTTCGAACCGATGCCGCGCTTTTTGCAAGCGTCAGCGAGTTGGAGTGGCGTGGACCCACCGCTCAATTCCCTGCGGTCTGCGAGCTGCTTGGCGCACCGGAGCTCTCGGCGCAGGTAACACGGCTGGCTACGCAGTAGCCCCCGCACTCCCACGCTGTTTCCGCGCATCTCTGAAAGGAACGTTTAATGCCCAATCCGTTCGTCCACGTAGAGTTGGCCACCAACGATCTCGGCAAGGCCCGGGAGTTCTACCGGAATCTGTTCGATTGGAAGCTCGAGGATATGCCGATGGATGACGGCGATACCTACACGATGGTCGAAGTCGGCGAGAACGAATATGGTGTTGGCGGCGGGATGATGAAGGCGCCGATGCCGGGAATGCCGTCGAACTGGATGGCGTACCTCTCGGTCGACGACATCAAAGCGGCCACGGAAAAAGCACAATCGCTCGGGGCTACGCTGATCAGAGGCATCACGCCCGTACCCGGGATGGGATCTTTCAGCATCATCAGCGATCCGACGGGCGCGGTCCTCGGCCTATGGAAATCCGAGTCGCAATAGGCTACTACCTAAGCCCGGAGAGTCATAGACCGAAGGCGTACACGTGGAGGTCCGCGGAGCCGACGTACACCATCCCGTTGGCCACCGACGGCGACGAGAACACCCGTTCGCCGGTCCGGTAGGACCACAGCTTCGTCCCAGTGGCCGCCCTGAACGCGTACACAACGCCGTTCTCGGAGCCGACATAAACGACGCCATGGGCCACCGCCGCCGACGAAAACACGAGGTTGCCAGTGTTGTACGACCACAACTTCGCCCCGGTAGCGGCCTTGAGGGCGTAGACGTTGCCGTCGATGGAGCCGGCATAGACCGCTCCGTTGGCCACCGCCGGCGATGCGTTCACGTAGTCGCTCGCGGGGAACGACCAGACTTTTGCTCCGGTGGCCGCATTGAGCGCGTACACGTTGCCGTCGGAGGAGCCGAAGTAGACCAAGCCGTTGGCGACCGCCGGTGATGATTCCACGTTGCCGCCAGTGGGGAAGGACCACACCTTGGACCCGTTGGCGGCGTTGAGGGCGTACACGTTGCCTTCAGCGGAGCCGACGTAGAGCATTCCGTTGGCCAACGCGGGCGACGAGTCTGTACCGAGGTGGGTCGCGAAGGACCACAACTTCGCTCCAGTCGTTGCGTTGAGCGCGTAGATATTGCCGTCTTCGGAGCCGATGTAGACGACCCCGTTGGCCACTGCCGGGGATGACGCCACATCGTAGCCGGTGGTGTAGGACCACACCTTCGCTCCGGTGGCGGCGTTGAGCGCGTATACGTTGTGGTCGAGGGCGCCGACGTAGACCACGCCGTTAACCACCGCCGGCGATGAGAACACGCGATCGCCCGTAAGGAACGACCAGCGCTTGGCTCCGGTGGCGGCGTCGAGGGCGTAGACGTTGCCGTCATACGAGCCGATGTAGATCACCCCGTTGGCCACCGCGGGCGACGAGTCCACGCCGCAGATCGAGCCGACGCAGCCCGTGATGAATGACCACCGCTTGCGCAGCCGGTGCACGTTGCGGGACGACAGAATCCGCTCGTGGGGGTTTAACCTGCCGCCGGCAGGGATAAAGCCGAACTCCGGCCAGCTAACCGAACGGCTCGATGCGCCGATCGGACCGGTTGCGCGTGCATTGGCGGTGCCGAGCGTGGGCAGTGCGAGGTTTTCTCCGAAGCCGCCGCCGTTGGACGAGCATCCTGCCACGGCGAGCGCAAGCGACATCGAGACCAGCCATCGCGTTCTCATTGATCCGCCTCCGAGTCCAGTAAGCAAATTGAAAAGTACGCCAGACTTTTAAGAAAAGTCTGAACGCCGGCGCCTATGGACCCCGCTGAGATCTGCCGGCTAGGCCGCCGTTACGGAGATTCCTCCGACGACCGGGCCGCAGCCGCTGTGCGGCGGGTCGAGACTGGTAAACTTCAGCGTCGACGTCGAATTCGTGGCGTTGAACTTCAAACTTCTTTTTCCGAAGATGCCATACTGAACGCTGTGCCCGTTAGCGTCAAGCCACTTGAATAGCACGCTCTTATTGCCGACGGAAACTCTCATCTTCTTGGTCGTTGAGGCGCAGTAGGAATTCCCGGAGAGCAAAAACGACAGCACGTATGCCGCACCCTTTTTCGTGGGAAAACTCGGGTTCTCGATGCCGCCCACGGCGCTCTCTCCGTCGAGATCGACGCTGCACAGATGATCGAAGTTCCAAAATTTCGTGCCGACGAAATTGATGTTGAGCACCGTCACTTTCCAGTGAGGCGCAAGTTTCTGCCCCTTGGAGAACGTTTTATAGTAAGTTCCCGGATCGATCGCTTGTTGAAAGTCCCCGTCGGGCAGAAGACCAGAGCCTTTACGGTACGCGGGACAGTGCGCGGCATGCGCGTCCGCGGAGAGTCGTACGCCGGGCACCGAGCTTACCGAAGAGTTGACGCACCCCGCGAGGAAGGCGACGACCGAAAGCGCCGATATAATGCGCAACATGAAAACCTCCCTAAGTAGGTTAACGCAGCGGAAGGCTTCGAGCAGAGCATGGCGGCTGACCTCTTGCGAGGGCGGAGGTGATCGTTCTTCGAATCCGTGGCATCCTTGCGACTGAGGAGCTTCTTTCCAGCGACTCTGCTGGTTCTCGCCGGCGTGACCAGCACGCCGCCATTGAGCCTAACCGACGACGGGGCCGCATTGCGGGCACGGGCCGAGCGCGTCACGATCGTCCGTGACGACTGGGGAATCGCCCACGTGCGTGGCCCGACCGACGCAGATGCGGTCTTCGGGATGGCCTACGCCCAGGCCGAGGACGATTTCAATCGCGTAGAAACCAACTACGTCGAGGATCTCGGCAGGCTCGCCGAGGGCAAAGGCGCCTCGGCCATTTACAGCGATCTGCGCGCGAAGCTCTTCATCGATCCCAACGATCTCGAGAGGAAGTATCGTGCCAGCCCGGGATGGCTGCGCGCGTTGATGGAGGGATGGGCGGACGGCCTCAACTTCTATCTCGCATCGCACCCGAACGTGCACCCGCGGGTGATCACTCACTTCGAACCGTGGATGACGCTCAGCTTCTCCGACGGCACGATAGGTCCGGACATCGAAGACGTCGATCTGTCGCAGTTGCGCGCGTTCTATGGCTTCGGACGCATTTCAAAATCCACGGCGCCCGAGCATCCGTCGAGGCTCGGCCGCTTCGGCTCGAACGGCATTGCGATCGCACCGAAGAACACGGTCCACGGTCACGCGTTGCTGCTGATCAATCCCCACACGACGTTCTTCTTCCGCTCCGAGCTGCAGATTTCGAGCGACGAGGGCCTTAACGCATACGGTGCCGTAACGTGGGGACAGTTCTTCATCTATCAAGGCTTCAATGCGCACGCCGGCTGGATGCATACCTCGAGCGGAGTCGACAACGTCGACCAGTATGCCGAGACGATCGTCCGGCGCGACGGGCGGCTCTACTACCGCTACGGCGGCGAGCTGCGTCCCGTAACGGTATCGAGGATCGTCGTCCCGTATCGCACCGCGGGGGGATCGCTCGCGCGCAAGACGTTCACCGTCTACCGCACCCGACACGGGCCGATCGTCGCGACGGAGAACGGCAGGTGGATCGCAGAAAAACTGATGTACCGGCCCGTCGAGGCGCTGGAGTCGGGGTTCTTGCGAACGAAGGCGACCGATTATGCGTCCTTCTATCGCATCGCGCAACTGCGCGCCAACTCCTCCAACAACACGATCTTCGCCGACGACAAGGGCGAGATTGCGTTCATGATGACCGAGTTCGTCGCACGTCGCGACGATCGTTTCGACTACACGAAACCGGTCAACGGGTCGAATCCGGCGTCCGATTGGCACGGAATGCTGTCGCTGGACGAGGAACCGGATGTCGTAAATCCGTCTACGGGCTGGGTTTTCAACACCAACGACTGGCCCTATTCGGCGGCCGGTCCCGCAAGCCCGAAGCGGAGCCGTTATCCTAAGTACTTGGACACGGCAGGCGAAGACGCGCGCGGCGTTCACGTGACGCTGCTGCTCACCGGCCGTCACGACTTCACGCTCGAGGGGCTGCGCGCGCTCGCATTCGATCGCGATCTGCCGTTCTTCCGTTCGCTGGTACCGTCGTTGGTTCGCGCCTATGACGCGTTGCCCCCGACCGGCGCGCTCAAACGGCAGCTCGCCGGACCGATCGACGCGATGCGTTCCTGGGACTATCGCTGGTCGAACGAATCGATCCCGACGGCGCTCGCCGCGTTCTGGGCGAAGGAGCTCTCCCATGAAGCGGGATCGGTGGATCTGAAGGTTCTACTCGGGACAACCGCGGAGCGAAAACTCAAATCGTTCGCGATCGCGGTAAGCCGGATCTCCGCCGGCTTCGGAACGTGGCGAACGCCGTGGGGCCAGATCAATCGATTCCAACGCTTGACCGACGACATCAAGCCGCGCTTCGACGACGCGGCCGCGAGCATTCCGGTGCCCTTCGTCGCGGGCGATTGGGGCTCGCTCGCGGCCTTCAACGTCGCGTCGGGCACGCAGACGAAGAGGTGGTACGGTAACGACGGCAACACGTTCGTTGCGGTCGTCGAGTTCGGCAAGCGCGTTCGCGCGATCGCGGTTTCTCCCGGCGGCGAAAGCGGGGACCCGCGTTCGCCGCACTTCGATGACCAGGCGGTGCGCTACAGTACGGGCAGCCTCCGACCTGTCTACTTCTATCCCGACGAGCTGGCGGGACACGTCGAGCGAACCTACCATCCCGGCGAATAGCTAGCATATGGTGACGCAAGCATAACACGAGCTTCGTATTGGGGGCTAACGCTGCGCCAGGCCGCGCTAATCGCCGGCTTCGCTTACCTGTTGGATCCCGTCAGTTACGCGGAGTTTACGCTCTACCCCAAACTTGTCATTCCGGGGCATATCGAGCAGACGGTCGCGAACATCACGGGTCACGGCGGAACGTTCGTCGCGATGACCCTCTGTTATTTCGTCAACTTCATCGAGCATATCGTCATTGCGTGGGCACTCTACGTGCTGCTCGCGCCGGTCAACGGATCGCTTTCGCTCTTAGCCGCCTCACCGTACCTTTATCCCTCCGCAAACCTAGACTGACTGTTTTATACGTTCTTCGGGGAGCTGGTCTTCATGCTCTGGCTCTTGATCGCGGGCTGGAGGCTCAAGGAACCCGCCGGCCCTTCCGCTTTGACGCGCTAACGATTCGATATGCAGGCTTCGAAGGCGGCATCGCTCAACTTGCGGCGGCGGCACCGGCCGGGCCCCCGCAACGCCGCAGGAGATCGCCGATGCAATCGTCTATCTCACGTCCGACAATGCAAGTTTCGTGCATGGGGCGGTGCTCCCACTCGACGGCGGCAGAACGGCCGTCTGAATGAACATAAAAACTGTTAAAGTTCCCAACGCCGATCATCCGATAACGATCGAGCCCAGTGCCGGACGCGTGCGCGTGCTGGCAGGCGGGAGGGTCATCGCCGATTCGCGCAACGCGCTGGCGCTGCGCGAAAGCGACTATCCGGTCGTGCACTACATTCCGCGTAGTGACGTCGACATGTCGCTACTGGCGCGCACCGAAAACGCGTCGCATTGTCCCTACAAGGGGGATGCCGGCTATTACAGCATCCTGCCCGGCGGCGACCGGTCAGTCAACGCGGTGTGGACCTATGAGGCGCCCTACGACGCGGTCGCCGCGATCAAGGACCACCTCGCCTTCTATCCCGATCGCGTCGACGCGATCGAGCTAACGACATGATTGTCGCGGGAGGCGATCTCATCATCGTGCACGGCCGCTTTTCCGGATTCGGCCAGCGCAAGGGTGGCTGTTAGCGCCGGAGCGGCCCGTGGCGAAGGGGAGGCGGTTGGTACGTGAATTCGGCGTCATTCCAGTGCGCGGCGCGGCTGCACGTGGCGTAGATTCCGTCGAGAAACGAGTGCAGTAGCTCTTCGGGGCGAGGCGCCGCACGCACGAGGCTGTAGGGTAGAATCCACTCGCGAAACGGGTCCGACCACTGCGTGCCATCCGCGATCGCCATCTCACTGCAGCCGGCCGGTTCAGGATAGATGTAGCCGTAGTAAAAAGGCTCGGTTGCGTCGTCGCCAGGGTATAATCCGGCGTTCATCATCTCCGCGTCGAGATCGTATCGGAAGAGATAGCCGCGATCGAGCGGCGCGGGTACGTGTTTTCCGGTGAACAGCAACAGAGTAAGGTCGAGCGCACCCCACCACAGTTGTAGGCCGGTACGGCCGAAGAAATGCGCGCGCCAACGATCGAAAACAGCCTGTGTCGAGCTCATCGCGGTCAGCCACGCGTGGGCGTCATCCACCTCCCAGATCGGTGGATTTTCGTCACGGTCGAATGGCGTTCGATCCGCAATCTCCTGCGGAATCGGCGAGAGCACCACGTCGACGTCTATTGCTCTCAAGGCGTCAAGCAGCGCATTATAAGTTGACGCGATCGAGGGGAGCTGTGCGAATGCGATCTCGCGTCGGCGCCTGTCGCTGGAGAGCAGAACGATGCGTGCCTCGACAACGTCGAGGCGCAGTTCCACCAGGCGCAGGCCGACCGGAATCGGGCTGGTGGTAATGCCGTCCGGCGCCATGTAAAGCGCGGCGAACTGGAAATTCGGCTGATGCGGCGCGAGCGCGAGGCGAACTTTTCCCAGCATTTGCGCGATCAGGTGCAGGGTGCGCTTCGTTCGCGCCCATGGCGCGTACTCAAGGACCGGCCACTCGTTCATAGACATCGAATCCGGTTAGCGCGGGGGATCGGGCCACGCACCGCCGGCAGCAACCGCGGCGACGTCGCGATGGAAGGGCAAATTCAGGAACGAGGCCCGGTCCTCGGCCTCCAGCGCCTTCGCGCTCGACTCCATGATCCTCCGTGCGCGTTCCAGCGCACGTTTCGCGCCCGCCGCATCTCCGGTCAAACGGAGGATTTGCGCCGCGCACCAATAGCAATACGATGGCCAGTCGGCGCCGCGCGCGATTGCGCGCTCGTCGGCAAGCAATCGCGTCACGGCTCCACGCGCGGCCGCAACATCGCCGCAGCGCGCGTGCCAAAGAGCTATGTCGGCCAGCGTCTTCACCGAGCAGACCCCCGATTCCGAGCGCGTTCGCAGGTCGAACGAAGCCACGGCAAGCTCGATCGCCCGGTCGAACTTTCCCGCTACTCCCTCGGCCGCAGCCAAGTTTTCCATGATCGAGGCTTCCAGGACGCCGAAGCCTTGGCGTCGCGCATCGCGCAGCGCCAAGTCGGCGGCCGCACGCGCACCCGCTGCGTCGCCCGTGCAAGCCTTGATAAAGGTGAGATTTGACAGGGCGCCGAGCCGTCCACGCGCATCGCCCGTGCGATCGAAGAGCTCGATCGCTTTCTCCGTCGCCTCCACCGCGCGCTCGAAGAAGCCGAGTCGAGCCTCGAGGACCGATTGGCTCATCATTTGAGCGGCCGTGCCTACGCTGTCGCCGGCATCGGCATATATGCGCGCCGCGGCGGCAAAGTGACGACGCGCTTCGGCCACGTGCGCGTCGGATAACGAGAGCGCTATAGCGAGGCGGGTGAGCGCCTTCGCCTCCGAATCGCGATCTCCCAGTTGCCCCGAAAGCTCCAGGCAGCGTTCCGCGAGATCCCTGCAACGATCGAGATCGCGATTCTGATACGCCGCGACCAAGCCTCCGCTCAGCGCCTGCAACTCCAGAACGGGATCGGATGCGCGGGCGGCGATCAGCGCGGCTTCATCGATCAACGCGTAGGCCGAGGAAAGGTTGCCGCGGTTTACGTCGACCCTTGCGAGAATGCACAGCGCGCTCACGCAGCCCGCGTCATCGCCGGCCGCACGGCTGCAGGTCAAGGCTACTTCACCGGCCACGCGTGCCGGCATTAACTCGCCACGGGTAAAGTCCAGTTTCGCCGCCGCTAAATGCGCTGCGGCCTTCCAGCGCGCGTCGGATTCGGGCACACAGTCGTTGAGTTCACGAATTGCGGACGCCTGCGCCTCGAGATCTGCGGTTGCTGCCGCAAACTCGATGCGCTGCAGCAGCGTTTCGCGATGGATTTCCGGATCGCCGAGATCTCGATCGGCGCGCTCCAACGCCGAGAGCGCCGTCCTGCGCGATTCAGCGTCGCCGCGTCGGGACTCGATCGTCACGAGCTCGAGCAGAAACGCAACCTGGGACCGCGTCGGAATGGCGAGCGCAAGCGCACGATCGCACGACGATCGCGCCTCGTCCAAAGCTCCGATTGCGACCGAGCGCCGTACGGCCTCGAGGTAGCATCGTGCCGCATTCTGGACGTCCCCGGCGAAATCGTAGTGCGCCGCCAGCGTGGCAGAAAGCTCCGAAAACCGGTCGGGATACAGCTCTTCGAACACGCGCGCGACGCGGCGCCGGCGTACGGCTGCATCGGCGGCCGGAATGGCGTTCGCGATCGCTTCCTGCACGAGGTTGTGCGCGAACTCGTACTCGAGGACGCCGCGCCCGGAAGCCTCGCGGATGATGCGGCGATCGAGAAGCTCGTCGAGCGCCTCTGTCAGGGGCGGCTCGTCCCAGGCGCGCACTTCGCGAACTGCCTCGCGCGAGAAGCGATCACCGACGCATGCCGCTACCTCCGCTATCGTACGCGCGCCCGATGACAGCCGCTCGATGCGCCGCGTGACCGCCTCTCGAAGCGACGCGGGAGCTCCAACCGACTCGGTCTCGCGCGCATCGGCGACCAGCTGCGTGAGGAAGAGCGGATTGCCCTGCGACGCGGCAACCAACGCTTCGATGCTTCGCCCCCGTACCTGCGGAAGGGTCTTACCGAGCTCGCGAACGTCACCGGCGCTTAGACCGCCGAGCGCGACGTTCGCAACGCTCGTCATCGTGCGGGCGTCGCGACGCAAACGATGCAGCGCCTTCAAGCGGACCGTTTCCTCGTCGCGATAGGTGACTACCACCATGACGGGCGCACCCGCAACGCGCCGGAGCAAGAAACGCAGCAGCTCTATCGAGGCCGTCTGAGCCCGATGCATATCTTCCAATACGAGCAGAAGGGGTCTCGCGCTCGCGAGATCGGCTATGCAGCGGAAGAGCGACTCGAACAGCCGCACCCGTTCGTTCTCGGCATCGAGACGCGGCAACGCGGGAAGCTCGACGCGTGCGTGGATTTCGGGGAGAAGCGTCGCGACGCCGGCCAGGGCGATGCTCGGTTTGAGCGCTGCGACGAGCGGCAACGCGAAACGTAATGCATCAACGAAGCTCTCATACGGAACGGTCTCAGGCGAGCTCGTAGCGCCCACGAGCACCCGTCCACCGCGCTCTTCCACTGCGTGCGCAAGCTCGGCGACCAACCGCGACTTCCCGATGCCCGCCTCTCCACTCACGAATACGCAAGCTCCGCGTCCGCGGGCTACGCGGTTCCACGTTTCGAGCAGACGCTCCATCTCGTCGCGTCGCCCGACGAACGGAAATAGGCCGGACGCGCGCGCGCGTTCGATCTCACGCTCTTTCTCGTCCAGCGCCTCACCCCGCGATATGCGCTCCGCGACCGCAGCCGTTTCGGCCATCGGCTCGGCGTCGAGCTCTTCGCGCAGCCGCTTCGCGAATGCGGCGTACTCGCTCAGCGCGCCGGACCGGTCCCCGCTCTCATAACGCATCGTGACGAGACGCCGGACCACGTCTTCACGCCATGGATCGACGGCCAAGATGCGCCGAGCGGTGTCGATCGCAAGGGGTAGATTTGCGTTGCGCCGGGCCTCCGACACGCGATCGGTGAGACAACGCAGGTACGCATCGCGCAGGCGCTCGCGAATGACGTCGAGCCACTCATCGTAGACTTCGGGCAACAGATCGCCGCGGTAGAGATCGATCGCCTCCGCGAGCCGGCTGCGGTCGCCCGCGACTTTCTCGAACGCCTCAACATCGATCCACACGCTCGCGTTGGGATTCCACGCAACCTTGTCGGTGTCGATCGTGACGTAGCCTTGGACCGGCTGCGGCATCGCCTTGGCAAGCTCGCTAAGCGTTGCTCGAAGCTTCGCTCGCGCGGAACCCTCGTCGTCGTCGGGATAGAGCAGAAAGGCCAAGTATTCGCGTGACACGGCGCTGCCGCGATGGAGCAAGAGATACGCGAGAAGTTGCAGCGACTTGCGGGGCGTCGCGAGTGCGACCCGCTCGCCGTCTAGCGCAAGTTCGAAATGACCGAAGAGCCGAACGTCGAGATGCCCACGCGCCTTGACTCGCGGTGGGCGAATCAGGCCGGCCTTCGCAACGGCCTTGTTCACAGTTACGTGAGAGTTCTGCCGCCGCCGCCTCAGCTCCCTGGTTAGACGTTGTCAATTGAGGGAAGAAAACACGGTTGGCGGCATCCCGCAACACGCCGCCGTTTCGGAGGTGCTTCGATGGGTAGGGTTCGCATTTCGCTGCTAATTTTAGGGCTGGCGCTGGCGTTTACCGCCGGCACGAGCGCGCAGAATGCAGTCAACGTCACGGGTAATTGGAGCGTCACCCCCAGTGGCGAGACGTTGGCGAACGGCACGGTGAGGCTGCGTCAAGATGGGTCGGCGATTACCGGCGCGTTCGGGCAAACGGGAACGTTTGAAGGGAGGTTCGAGCCCGGTACGCTTCAAGTCGACGCCAATTGGAGCGATGCGCGCGGCAGCGGCTGGATGACGATCGTCTTTGCGGCCGATGGGCGCAATCTTTCCGGCGAGTGGGGGCGCCCCGGCAGCAGGCCCAGCGGACACTTCGACGGCGTCCGCGCCGCATACCCCAGCGTGTCCGGACTCTACTACGTTAACGTAACGGGCAGCGGCGAGTTTACCGCGCGCCGGATCAGTTTGCATCAGTTGTCGCTGGACGTCGTCGGAAACTATGGGCCGGGAACCCAGTTGAACGGCACGATGGCCCCAGATGCCAACTCGTTCGCGGGTACGTGGAAGAGCCCCAGTTCGAACGGTTGGATCAAATTGCAGTTCGCCGACGACAGCAAGAGCCTCCAAGGGACGTGGGGCCTAGTGCCCGGCACAGAGCCAGCCGGACAAATCACCGGAAGCGTCCTCGACACCGCTCAGCTAGGCGTTAAAGGACTCTGGCAGATTGCCTCGAGCGGCGCGGCGTTCGGCGGCGACGTGCTCAAACTCGATCAGAGCGGTCAGACGGTGATAGGCGCGTTCAAGAACGGACACCTGCAGGCGACGCTCCCCCGCGGATCGCGGTCGATGTTCGGCACTTGGACAGACTCCCACGGAACCGGAGTCGTCGAGCTCAAGTTCTCCGCGGATGGGATGAGCTTTCGAGGCACGTGGACGCGGAAGAACAAAAACAGCGGCAGCATCATCGGCAAACGCGTCATAGCAGCGACGCCGGCCTTGCGCCAGTAGCCAGCTGGGCCTGTAGCCGCTCGTCGATGACCGATAGTAAGGTCCGTTGCTCTTGGGTGGGAAGCGATCCGTTGATGCTCGAGTATCACGACAGAGAGTGGGGCGTACCGGCGCACGACGACCGGCGCCTCTTCGAGTTCATGCTCTTGGAGGGAGCGCAGGCCGGCTTGAGCTGGATGACGATCCTGCGCCGTCGTGAGGCGTACCGCGAGGCCTTCGCCGGCTTCGATCCGCTGCGGATCGCGCGCTTCGACCGCCGGAAGGTCGAGTCGCTCATGCGGAACGCCGCAATCATTCGAAACCGCTTGAAGATTGAGAGCGCGATACAGAATGCACGGGCTTACGTGGCCCTGCGTGAGGGCGGCGAGACGCTTGACGCATTCATGTGGAAGTTCGTCGGCGGCAGCCCAATCGTCAATCGCTGGAAGAGCGTCTCGCAGATCCCGGCGTCGACCCCCGTATCCGACGCAATGAGCAAGGCGATGAAGAAGGCGGGGTTCACCTTTTTTGGGACGACGATTTGCTACGCGCACATGCAAGCCATAGGTATGGTCAACGATCACTTCGCGTCGTGCTTCCGCTATCGCGAGCTTACACGCTCGCGATAGCGGAGTGGATCACCGGACGCTGCGTGTGACCAAAAATTCCTCATCGCCTTGCGGCGGAACCACTGTCGATCGCACATCCTCGACTTGGGCTCCCCGAGGAGGGTGACCCAGAATATCTTCGATGAAGGCATTTACGACGTTGGGCTCGCCTTCGGCTTCGACTTCCAGCCCGTCGAACCCAACGTTGCACACGAAACCTGTAACCTCGTAGCGCGACGCGATGCGACGAACCGTCTCACGAAAGAATACGCCTTGAACGATTCCGCGAATTTTGAGATTTCGTCGCTCGCGCACGGTACGTTACCTTCGAGTTACACGCCATTCGGACTGCTCTGATGGTAACCCGGTTCATAGACGCGGGTGACCACAGGGTGTTCGGGGTCGGCTCGAGGCCCACGCCCAAATGGTAGGGTGGCCCCCCATACCGCCCACCAACCCCTGCAGCGTACGATGCTAGCGGTCCGGCTCGTCCGAGACGTCTTGCCATGCAGGAGGGTACGATGCGCTTCAATCGATCGGGTTCACAGCCTTGGGGATTTCTGGTTTCCGCGGTCGCGATCGGCGTTCTCGCCGGCTGCGCGGGCCAGTCGACGCTCACGCCGCTGCCGGCGAATCTCGGAAGCACCGATACTCTTGCGCGCCTGGGGCTCGACATACCAGGCGCCTTGCCACCACCGAAGTGCAAGGGCCAAAAGAATACCAAAGAGTACGCTGAGGTGGCGAAAGAGGTACTGAAAAAGGACGGGGGCTCGCTGTGCGTTCCGGACTTTAGATATTGGGGCGGCGCGCTGCAATATCCGCAGACCTACAGCAGCTACACGTACACCGTCAAGCTAGTTAGCAGCACCACGGCATACAAAGGATCACTGCTTCCCCCCGCCGGATCGAAGACGCCGATCTTTTATCTCCAAATCGGGTTCAACAGCTTTCCGGGATTCTATCCGACGCTTCCGAAAGGAGCGCCGCTCGTCAGTTCACACTTCAAGCCTAAGAAGAGCTATACGGTCGAGCTGTTCGAGTATTTTTACGGCCTCGGCTGGTCTGAAGAAGGTTCGTGCTACCAAGTTGCCGGGACGTCAAAAAGGGGCGGATCGCTCGCGGGCGCCGGCACCGTTTTCGAAAAACTGACGTTCCTGGAACACAACGGCGCTATCGAGATTTTCGAGGGTGCGCTGACGTCGACTCGGTGCCAAAGGACGTAGATCGAGCACACAGCCGCAGAAATGCCGTGGTGGCATCCTCAGCGCGCCCTTTGACTTCCGAGGAACTGGGCTGCTCGGCAACGCCCAGTAACAGGCTCACGAGCAAATCGCCGAAGAGCAGCGCACTAAAAAGTTGGGCAAGTTCAGGCGGGCGACCGTTCAGCAGCCTTGCCCTTTTTGCCTGTGCCATGATCGTGCGTAAAGCGACGCGGGTGCTCTCCCGCCCGATCGAATCCAGCGAAAAGGCAACTTCGGGCGCCCGAGACGCCTCTGCGATCGCCAATCTAAATGTCGCCATAACCGTTGGATCGCTGACCTCCCGCACAAGCTGGGATCCAAAGGAAACGAGCACTCGCGCGAGCGTCTTGCGGTCGCATATCCGCGGCAAGTCCACGGGCAGATGGAGTCGCCGTGCGCGCTCGCTAATGCAGGCGACCAGCATGTCTTGTTTGTTGCCTACCAGCGCGTAAAGCTCGCGCTTTGAGACGCGAGCCCGCGCGGCGATCTCGGCCGTGCTGGTCGCCGCGTAGCCGCCCCCGATAAACGCCGTAAAGGCCGCATCGAGGATGCGCTCGCGAACCGAACTCTCGCTCACTCGGCCCTCCCTTGACAACGAATGGTACCAGATAGTACCATTACTGTCTACTTGGTACCTCCTGGTACCAGATCAAAAACCGAGGAGCCTATGCCGCCGCAAGCGATCTTCCTCACTCAACTCGTTTTAGGATACGTCGCATGGGGGCTGCTTTTCGCCGCCTACGTGCTGCCGAAGATCACGCTGATAGATCGGTCCAGCGTGCTCCGCGCGATCGCCACGTTCCACAGCTTCCGGTTCTTTGGGCTGATTTTTATCTTGCCTGGAGTGGTAGGGCCGAATTTGCCTGCGGCCTTCGCGACGTTCGCAGCGTACGGAGACTTTGCAACCGGCGTGCTGGCGCTGCTGGCGCTGCTATCGGTTAGGGTACGCGGCCTCTTCTTGTCGTTCGTCGTCGCATTTAATGTCGTGGGAGCGGCCGACATCATTGTCGATTACTACCGCGGCATGCAACTCCATCTTCCTGACGTCGCCGGGCAACTAGGCGCCGGATACGCGATACCGATCTTGTACGTACCGGCGCTGATGATCACGCATATCGTCGCGTTTTACCTGCTAGCACGTCCCGAACGGCAATCCGCCCTTCGCCCAGCGTGAAACACGTTCGACGCGGCCGTCGTAAATCGAGCATGAGGCTCCTCCTCGTCTGTTCCATCGTGTTCGTCGCTGCGGCCGCGCCCGCGCAGGCATCCGCGATTGCACCCGGCGTGTACGATGCGTCCGGCCAAGCGCTCTACGTCGGCATCCAACACCACCTGCCGGATCCAGCGCAGAACGACTATTTCGATCCGACCTCAGGACGCACGGGCGACCTGGCTTCCGCCCGCGGACTTCACTTGCGGTGCGGCGTCCGCGAGGAACGCCGCCTCATCGCGGCGCCTCAGGGACACCTAGGAGCCTCGCTCTATTACCGTGGTGACAATCCGCGCGCAACCATCGTCTTAATCCATGGTGCCGATGCGGAAACGCGAGAGATGGGCTTTATCATCCCGTATTTCGTCTGCAACGGCATGAACGTCGTGAGCTACGATCAGCGCGGCGTCGGCGAGTCCACCGGGAATTGGTTCCTGACTGGGCCGATCCAAAAGGTCCAGGACGTCGTAGCGGCCTATGACACGTTTAGGGACGACCGCCACGTTGCGCCACGTGACATCGGCGTCTGGGGATTCAGCAACGGTGGCTGGACGGCGCCGCTTCTGCCACTCCGACGGCCGGTTGCATTCATGATCCTCAAGAGCGCGCCCACCGAGTCGATTCTCAGTAACATCGACTATGAGGTCACGATGGAGTTGCGACGGCACTCCGCAAGCGGTTCGGATATCGCGCGCGCGCTCGAGATGTGGCATACTGTCGAAAACGCGATCTACGAAAAGGTCTCCTGGAACGATGCCCGGCGCGTTCTCGGCGTGGACCAGAAACGGCCATGGTTCCAATATTCCCTCATGCCGAAATTGGGCGTCCCTCCGCCCGCAGCAACCGTCTCGGGCCTGCGGGAGGCGTTCGGCTACGACCCTAGGGCGACGCTGATGAGGGTAATCACGCCGACGTTGGCGCTCTATGGCGCTTACGATCGAAAGCTTGATTCCGCCGACTCGTCTGCGCAGATGCGCGAGTTCCTAGACCGCGCGGGAGCTCGGGACGTGACCGTGATCATGTTTCCGCAAGCCGGCCACACGCTAGAAGTCTCCGCAAATGGCTATGATGCCGACGTTCCCGAACGGTTCGCGCCCGGATATCCCGGGATCGTGCTGACGTGGCTGCGCAAGCGAGGACTCATCGATGAAAGGCAACAATGAGCGAGACCATTCGGTTCTTCATTTGCGGCTCCGCGCTCCGCGGTCAACCCGATCATTACGTCGTGGCCGGCGCGCGCTTTCTCGGAGCGATGCAGACGGCACCGCGATATCGGATGCACTCGGTCGACGGTAAACATCCGGCTGTCTATGCGGTTTCCAGTGACGGCGTGGCGGTTTTGGGCGAACTCTACGGACTCCCGGCGGATCAGCACCGCGCACTGCTCGCGCAAGAACCTCCCAATTTGTACGAAGACGACGTCGTTCTCGAAGACGGTTCGCATGCGCGCGCTATGCTCTTTCCTCGCCGGCTCGTAGACCTGTACTCGTACCCCGACATTTCCCAGTTCGGAAGCTGGGCGGCCTATAAGGAAGCCGAGAGATGAATACGGTCGCACTCATCGGTGGCACCGGCGCCGTAGGACGCGCGATTGCAAGCTCGCTTCGTCACCAAGGTCGCACCTACCGGGTGATCGGACGAAGCGCGGCATCGCTCGAGAAGCTCTTCGGCGAAGACTCCGGTGCGGAGTTGACGACGTGGAACGCCGACGCCGTATCGGCGGCCGCAGCGTTGCAAGGCGCCGAGTCGGCCATCTATCTCGTCGGCGTGCCGTACGACCACTTCGAACTTCATCCACTCTTGATGCGGATGACGCTCGAGGGCGCGGTCGCGGCCGGCGTGAAGCGGATGTTACTTGTCGGCACCGTCTATCCATACGGCTTGCCGCGAGCTCGGACCGTGGACGAGTCGCACCCGCGCGAACCCCGTGCCTTCAATGCCAGAATGCGCAAAGAACAAGAAGATCTTCTGTTGGCTGCCCACGGTCACGGTATTGAAACGGTACTGCTTCGTCTGCCCGATCTTTATGGACCGGGCATGGAAAAAAGCTATCTCACCGCACAATTCACAAACGCGCCGCAAGGCAAACGTTCGATGATGATCGGGCCGGTGGAGGTACGACACGAATGGGCGTTCGTTCCCGATTGCGCGTCGGTCGCCGTCCGCGTGCTCGACGATCCGCGAACCTACGGGGCGTTTTGGAACTACGGCGGCCCCGGCGAGATCACGCAGCGCGAGTTCTCGGACAAAATCTACGCCGCCTGCGGTCAGAAGCCGAGCTACTTCGTCGTGAACAAATCCATGCTGCGGCTGTTTGGCATGTTCAACGCGGAGATGCGACGCTTCGCGGAAATGAACTACTTGATGTCCGATCCAGTCGTTCTCAACGACGACCGGCTGAAACGGCTGCTCGGCGAGCTCCCAAAAACCAGCTACGACGACGGCGTTCGCCTCACGCTTGCCGGGGTGTAGTGAATTTGGCTAGGTCCGGAAGCTTGGTTTGCTTGGAACGCGGGAAACGGTAGCCTGAACTCAAACTCTAGTCACTTCGTCAGACTCGCTACGCTCTGGAGGTTTGCGTGTATCGCACCAATGTTAGGTCCCTATGGGTAGTGGTCGCCGCGTCCGTCGCCGTTGGGATGGCGGCGTGCTCGAGCGGCTCGACGCTGCCCGGCATCTCTCAACAATCGCTGGCGACTCTGGAAAAGAGCCACGCCGGACATTTTGCTCGCATCGGTCACCAGCCGCCGGTCGGGATGGTGATGGAGTGGTTGCTTACCGACGGTTCCGTTCTCGCGCAGAGCAATAGTTGGACCACCTGGTACCGTTACGTTCCAGACGCGAAAGGCAACTATAGCGATGGCACGTGGAGCCAGGTTGCATCCCTTCAATCCCCGTACGGGCCCCTGTATATGGCCGCCGACGTTCTCGCGAATGGGCGTTTCGCCATTAGCGGCGGTGAATACAATACTCCTGGGAACGGCTACGATCTGCAGCTTACCAATCTCGGCGCCGTTTACGACCCGGTAAAGAACACGTGGACGCCGATCGGTCACCCGTCGGGGTGGAACAATATCGGCGACTCTCCGTCCAGCGTGCTGCCTAACGGAAAAATGCTGGTAGGAGATAAACTCATTACTGCGGATGCAACGTTGGATCCGAAAACGCTCGCCTGGACGGTGGTCGGCGATTCCGGCAAATCCGACTTCAATGCCGAAGAGGGATGGACGCTCCTTCCTAACGGCACGGTTCTTACCGCCGACGTCAAGAACGCGCCCAATTCGGAGATCTACAATCCCGCGACGGGCACCTGGACGAGCGCCGGCTCGACGATCGTGGACCTGCACTCGCCCTCGCCGTACGGCTGCCTCATGTATGGCCCGAGCGAATGCTACTATCCGCCGGGTGAGATCGGGCCCGCGATTCTCCGCCCCGACGGAACGGTCTTCTACACCGGATCCTACACAAAAACCGGCGGAGCCGGCCACACGGCGATCTATAACATTGCATCGGGCAAGTGGACAGTCGGACCGGACTTCCCAAACGGCGACAACGCCGGCGATAGTTTCGCGACCCTCGAACCGAGCGGAAACGTCTTGGTCTTCGGCGTCAGCGGGCAGGTCTACGAGTGGAACGGATCGACGCTCTCCGCGATCAACGGGCTAGCGTATGGCGGCCCCCCGCTTCTGCTGCCGACCGGACAGGTCATGGTGTTGAGTTATTCAAGCGTCAGCCTCTACACACCGACCGGACAGCCGCAAGCGAAGTGGTTGCCGACGATCAGGAGGGTCACCAAGACGTTGACGCGCGGTCAAACCTATAGGATCAGCGGAAGGCAGTTCAACGGCTTCGGGCAGGCGATGTCGTATGGCGACGAAAACCAAAACGCGACTAACTACCCGTTAGTGCGCATCACGAATAAGGCTACCGGCGACGTCTTCTACGCGCGTACGCACGACCATAGCACGATGGGCGTCGCCACGGGTACGCTCCTCGTTTCGACGCACTTTGACGTTCCCTCGACTATGGATACCGGCGCGAGCTCGCTCGTGGTCGTCGCAAACGGCATCGCTTCAAAGCCCGTCACGGTCACGATAAAGTAAGACGGTAAGCGGGGCGCCGGCCGAGGCTCTACCCCAGGTCCGCCGAAGTGACGCGCTATGCCGGACCGCGTGGCGTTTTCTGAACTTCTCAGGGAGCATCGGCACGCCGCAGGCTACTCGCAAGAAGCGCTGGCCGAACGCGCCGGGCTGAGCCCCGGAGCAATCGCCGCGTTGGAACAGGGTGTTCGGCGCGCACCGTATCGCGATACCGTAAACGCGTTGACCGGCGCCCTCGGACTGTCGGATGCGGTACGCAAGGAGTTCGAACGCGCCGCTGCCGGCGCGCGCCGCCGCCACAGCCAAACGGAGTCCAACCTTCCCGTTTCGCTCACGTCGTTTGTCGAGCGCGGCGAAGTGCGCGAACTCCAGGAACTGCTGCGCGTCCGCCGTTTGCTCACGATCACCGGTTCCGGCGGCGTGGGCAAAACTCGGATTGCGGTTGAAGTTGCCAATCGCGCGGAGGAATACTACGACGATACGCACTTCGTCGATCTGCTGCCGCTACATGACGGCAGCATGGTCGCGCCGCATATTGCGGCTGGTTTAGACGTTCCGACCGAGGGCGCCGACGGTTTGGCAGGCGTCGTTCGCCATCTCCATGCGCGCCATGCGTTGCTGATTCTCGACAACTGTGAGCACGTTATTGCGGAGGCGTCGTTGACGATCGACACGCTTCTGAGGCGCTGCCCGGCTCTGACGATTCTCGCGACGAGCCGCGAGCCGCTCGCACTTTCGGGGGAGCTCGCATTTCGGTTACCGTCGATGGATGTCGCGGCAGGCGTCGAGCTGTTCGCCACACGCGCACAGTCGATCGATCCGACCTTGCGCATCGATCCGCAACGGCGCGCAATCATCGCTGATATCTGCAAGGAGTTAGATGGCATCCCGCTTGCGATCGAGCTCGCCGCGTCGCGCCTGTCGACGCTGGGCTTTGAAGACTTGCTCGAGCGGCTCAGGAGCGGCATCCCGTTGACCGGGAACCGCGATCTTCCACCCCGCCATCAAACGATGACCGCGACGATCGCGTGGAGCTACGACCTGCTCGGCATTGACGATCGACTGCTTTTTCAGCGCCTGAGCGTCTTTCTCGGCGGCTTCACGCTGGCGGCGGCGGAAGAGGTATGCGCGAACGAAACGCTGCCGGTCGGCGCAATCGCCGACAGCGTTTCGCGCCTCGTGCAGAAGTCACTGTTGAACTTGGAACGCGAGGGGACCTCGGCACGCTATAGGTTTCTCGATTCGATTCGCTCCTATGCGTGGGAACGTTTATCGGAGAGCGGCGAGGCCACAGAAACGACGCGGCGCTTCATGAAGTGGCTCGAACGCAAAGCAGAGGCACTCGACTCCTCGCCGTCGCAGGAGCGTCTGATCGACGAACGCGCCGAACTCGACAACGTCGCCGCGGCCGTCATATGGGCCGAATTGGCCTCCGATGACGCGACGATCCAACTGGCCGCGCGCATTCTGTTCGGCTTTCGTCGCGTTTGGCAGGGCACGAATCGACAAGCCGAGCTTCGGAAGCTCGCGTTCGGGCTTCTCGATCGATTGCGGGGCGCTGACAGCGCCGGCGTTGTGGGGCGTCTTCTCTTTGCAATCACGCCTCATCTCACATATTTCGAACTGGCGCAGCACGCGCCACGCGTCATACAGCTATTGACCTCCGCCGGTGACGTGGCGCGCGCCGCAAACGTTCACGCCCGTGTCGCGCAGACCGAGGCGAGCCATGGCCGTTCTGCTAGCGCCACGCACCACCTAGGAAAGGTCGTGGAACTGTTGAGCACGCCTGACCTTCGACGCACCCGGGATGGAATCGTCGCAATAATCGAGAGCGCCTACGTACGGAGTTTGCTTGGCGATTTCGCCGGCGCGAAAGGCGTGCTGACTCAGCTGGAGATTCCGCCCGGCGAGTCGTACGAGGTCGAAGCAAGAATCGTGCTCGCCGACGCGGAGTTTGGCGAAGGTCACGTCGACCGAGCTATCGAGCTTCTGGAAGAGATCAAACCCGAACTGCACCGCTACTTCAACGCTAACGTTTTGGGCATGATGGTCTCTGGAAACCTCGGTAGATTTCGGCTCTACAACGGTGACGTTCTCACGGCGTCCCAGGATCTCACCGTGGCGTTACGCCAGGCCGTCGACGCACGAGATCAGGGCTTTCTGTCGGTCACGGCGGAGTTTGCACGAGATGCTGCCGCCGTGGCAGCGCTATCCGGGCGTCCGGATTTGGCCGTTCGACTCCTGACCGCTTGCGAAACCACAAGCGAGCGTACCGGAGCTACGTCAACAGACTCTTTCGCGCACGATCTCGCCATGCGTGAGATCGAAGCTAAGGTGCCGTACGCGCAACTCGCGGCGCTCCGTGCTCGCGCTACCCATGAGGATCTCTACGATCTTATCGAAGAGTTTCTCGCCACGTAGTTCTTAGCTGCGCGCCGCGGTGAGAATCAGGTCGGCAACTTCTTTGGGATGCGAGAGCAGCGACGCGTGGCTCGACGGAAACGCGATCGTCGTTGCCTTTGCACGCGAAGCCATCATCCGTTCCGTTTCGGGCGGAATCATCTGGTCGTTTTCGGATACCTGGTACCACGACTTGATCGACTTCCAGGCCGGCGGTCCCATTTTGTCGCCGAAGATCGCACCGCCCACCGGCCGTTGAACGGCCGCAAGAACCGCAGCTTCCTGAACTGGAACGTCGCCGGCGAAGCATGCCGGAAACTGTTTGCGGTCGATGTAGAGCAAGCCGCCTGGACCCGGGCCGATGAATTTCGCCCCGGCGCCGGTCGGGAATCCACCGAGCGCCTCGCCTTCATCGGGAGCGAATGCGGCGATGTAGACCAGCCCCTTTACGTTGCTGGCGCCGTAAGCCGCGGACGTCACCACGGCTCCGCCGTAGGAGTGGCCCGCGACGACGGTTGGCCCCTGCATTGCATCGATCGTGGCTCGCGTGTTCGCCGCGTCGTCGGCAAGGCTCGTCATCTGGTTTTGGACTGCAACGACGTTGTGTCCGGCCGCTTGCAGAATCGCCAGGACCTTGGCCCAACCGGAGCCGTCCGACCAAGCGCCATGAACTAAGACGATGTTGATTTCGGAGGAAGTCATGCACCCAGTCTGCGACCACGTTTGACACAGCGCCACCCACAGATCGAATCGTTCGCAACTGTCATAGTAACTGTGGGTGGCAAGCGGGGTTCAGAGCGGCCTATCCTGACACTATGACCGAACCTGCAGCACGCGTTCGAATCGCCGAAGAATCGCCCGCCCTCTGGAGGGTTATTTTCGACAATCCGCCGTTCAACATCGTAGATGCCGGCGTTTTCGAGGGGCTCCAGACCGTGCTCGGACGAATGGACGCCAGCTCGACGCTACGCGTCGTCGTATTCGAAAGCGCGATTCCAGAGTTCTACCTCGCTCACTTTGATTTGACCGGCAACACGGGCAACATTACCACGGCCGTGGGGCCTTCAGGGTTCCCGATTCTGATGGATACGTTCGTCCGTCTGACCAAGAGCCCGGTGGTTAGCATCGCGAAGATCCGAGGATGTGCCCGGGGCGTGAGCAGCGAGTTCGTTTTGGCTTGCGACATGCGCTTTGGCTCGTGCGAAAACATGCTCCTAGGGCAACCCGAGGTCGGAGTCGGCGTGCATCCCGGTGGTGGCGGAGCAGAGCGCCTCCCGTTGCTCGTTGGCCGCGGCCGCGCGCTTGAGATCGTCCTCGGTGGAAACGACTTCGACGGCGAAACCGCGGAGCGCTATGGCTACATTAACCGGGCCCTTCCAGACACGGAGCTGGACGGATTCGTCGATGAATTCGCGCGCCGGATCGCCTCTTTCGACCGGCCCGCAGTCGCAGCGGCGAAAAATCTCATCAACCAAGTCTCCTTGCCGAGCGCCGACCAGCTCCTTGACGCCCTCAACTCGTTTGAGACCGCACTAAGCTGGCCGCAAGCACTGAATCGCTTTCAGGCGCTCTTTAAACGGGGGCTTCAGCGAGATGTCGAGTTCGAGAAACATTGGCCTAGCGTGCTGGGTGAGCTCCTCAACACGTAGTCGAGCGTAAGTATCTGGAGGTGTGTCCATGTCAGTGTCGATGTCACGAAATACGATCGCAATCGTGCACGTCGTGATGGAGTCTCCCAAGCCGCCTGCCCAGGTCCGAGCATCCTTGGAAGCCGCGGTGCCTGAAATCGACAAAGAGATTCGACTGCTCCTTAGCGATGGCATCACCGATCGGCTGAAGCAGAAGCTTAAGGCCGCTCCAGAACTCTCGATCTTTCTCAAGCGTGACCACGGCGCGCTACTCGGACTGTATGGCCAGGCTCGAGACGCGGTGCAATATGAGATCGGAAATCCCCTTACCGCTTCCACGATGACGCGTTACGGACTCGCCGCCGCGTTGTATGCGCCGCTACGGGTCGTCATATATGAAAAAAACGGTGGCGGCTCCCGCATCGAATACGACCTTCCATCGTCCTTGTTCGGACAATTCGGTGACGATTGCATCTCAGAAGTCGCTCACGGACTCGACGTTGCGCTTGGTCGGGCGCTGTCCGCCGCAGCGGCTTGAACCTGTGAGGACTCGGGGGTCTTTTTGCCTAAACGGTAGGCGTGCGTGAAGCGCTTTCGCGTTTGGCCGCCCTCGCGGCGCTCTTCGTTCTTCCATTAAGCGCTAATGCGCAGACGAAGCCGTTGCGCCACCTCGTCTACGCGTTTACTTGGGGAACGACCAGCAATCTGCAAATGCAGAACTCCGGAATGACGCAGAACGGCGGCACGACCGGATCGGGCATGAGCGACTTCGGCGGGGGCACCCAAGATAGGGGGACGATTACCGTCGATGTCCTGCGCGAACAACAGGATCGCGGACTCGTGATCAGCGTGAGCGAGCAGGCGCATGGGCAGCGCTCGGCCCCCGCGACCACGTGCGTTGTGTTTGGCAATACGAACGTCATTTGCGATTCGAACGGCAAAGTGAACGCAGAGGAGCTCGCGCTGGTACGCTTGCTCGGTGCGGCATTCGTCGATCCAGCGCAGCTCGACGCCAAGCGGCATCGGCAGGTGAGCCAGAATGCACCAGGCTTCACGACGGTGTCCGACTTCGTCATCGCGCAGAACGCCGCCGGGGTGATGACGATCGTCGAAACGCGAACCGTGACGGGAACGGGCTCGCGTCCGTACACGCGAAACGTTACTGCAACGATCGGCTACGATTTCAACAAGACGATCCCGACAACGATCAACGAGGACGCCATCGAACGTAGCGAGGGTGTAAATCAATATCGAGTCGTCAAATCACAAACGACGCTGCAGCTCGAGGGCGACTCGATGGCCGCGCACCCTTAGGAGAAGGCCATGAGCGGTGTTACCGATGGTTCGCAACACGTATCGGTGCTCGTTGTCGGTGCCGGACCACCATCGCGGTGGCGCGGAGTGAGCGTATCCAGTGGAATGACAGGTCCCGGCCGCTCCCGTCGAGTACCCGAGGATCCTTTCTTTTGAATCCCCTGGTTTCGCGGAATCCGTTAGATCAATGTTAAGAAGAGCGGCCGCTGGCTCGCCGAGGCAATTGCGCTGGTCTACATGGATTTCTAGTCCGAAAGGGCAGCGTTTCGGGCTTCTTATGAACTATACGGCTTGCGTCGGGAGCCGATTTGTGAGACACTCTTTGCCACAGCAAGCGCGATCTTTCGAGTGGTCGATAAGTAGCGCCGCCGAAAGACAGGTTTCAACATCTTCCCTTTTTTAGACCCCCCGCATGCCGCCATTCTGCGCGGCGGCGGCTACTTATGCCGAGTCGACGCCGATCCGGCGCGGCTATTCCGAGGTAACCGCCGCGCTACATTGCTCTTGACTCGGACTCGTGAGTCAGGCCTGGGGACTATGCAGCGTCTCGGGCAAAGCCCCCACTAAATCGGGAAGGGAAGTTCGTCATTCCACGACGCAACCGAAATCGCAAGGACACTCCGCGCCCAACGAAAGCCAAGGCCGTGAAGGACACGAAAGAAGCGCCCTTGGAGGTCTTTGGCAGTATCCGTCAAGTCTTTCCCAGCACAACCTTTTCCGTCGAGCTGAATAACGGCCATACCATTTTAGCGCATATCGCCGGCCGTTTGCGCCGGCATCACATCAAGATTCTCCCGGGTGACCGCGTAGATGTCGAAATTTCGCCATACGATTTGACGAAAGGACGCATCGTTTACCGCTATCGCGCCGGCGAGGAACGCCGGTCGTCCTAACGGACGGCCACTGAGACCTAGGAGGCTCAAATGTACACAGAAGAAACCCTTAGCTGCGTCGATTGCGGACGCACTTTCCCCTTCACGGCGAGCGAGCAGGAGTTCTTTGCAAGCAAAGGATTCACGAACAAACCCAGCCGGTGCGGCGATTGTCGCGCGGCGCGCAAAGCGGCCAACGGCGGTCGGAGCGGGAGCGGAGCCAGAGGCGGAAGCTACGGCCAACGCGAGACGTTCAAGGCCACGTGCAGCCAATGCGGCGGCGTAGCGGAAGTACCGTTTCAACCACGCGGCGACAGGCCCGTTTACTGCCGGGACTGCTTCGCAGCGCGGCCGAGTTACCGCTAAGCCGTTGAGCGCCCGTTTTCGCGCGTGGATGAACCGCGTTGGCTTGCTGGGCATCCACGCAGGCGCGCTGATGGGATTCTTGCCGGGCACATTTCATTGGAGTGGCCCAATCGTCGCGGCCGTTCTGCTGTACCTGACCGGCGGGCTCGGCATCGCGCTGTGCTACCATCGGTCATTGACACACCGTGGGCTACGCATGCGTAAACCTCTCGAGTATGCATTTGCGGTCCTTGGGACGCTAGCGCTGCAAGGCGATCCCGTCCGCTGGGTCGCGATCCATCGTAAACATCACGCGCATGCGGACGCCGAGGGCGACCCTCATGGACGCAACGTGAGCTTTCGCTGGGCTCACGTTTGCTGGCTAACCGAAGTGAACGACGCGCTGCCGACGACTGCCGAGCTGGTTCGGTACGCGCCGGATCTTTATGCGCAGAGATTCTATCGGACGCTGCGGTACCTCCACGTGCCGTTGCAGCTCGTTCTTGCCGGGCTGCTATTCGCGCTTGGCGGGTGGACTTGGGTTGCATGGGGCATCTTCGTTCGGCTCGTGATTAGCTATCACGCTACGTGGCTAGTCAACAGCGCTGCGCACTCACTCGGGTATCGAACGTATCCTACGGGCGACCTTTCGACAAACTGCTGGTGGGTTGCGCTCATCTCGTGGGGCGAAGGGTGGCATAACAACCACCACGCATTCCCGTATTCCGCCCGGCACGGATTACGGTGGTTCGAGTTCGACCCCACCTGGTGGAGCGTTAGGACTTTGACCCTTCTGCGGCTCGTCGATCGCGTTCGAATCCCAGCAGCAACGGCGCTACGGCGGAGCGTGGAAGCTTAGCTTGCCCTCACTCTAAACGTGCCTGACGCGCAAATTTCGGCGATGCGTTCGTGGCTTAGTCGCAAGAACGTCACATTGGCATACACGAACGGCTCGCCCGCCTCGGCCGCCTCGTAGTGCGCCTGTGCGCCGGAGTTGAGTGACGGGCGCTCACGCAGCGTCTGGCTCTTGAAGTTCACGCTGTAGGCGCAACGCTCTGCAAAGAGGCTAACTTGCCCGCGAGCGTTGGAGTAGCCGCCGAAAATCGGCTCCGATGATTGGCTGAAGAGGCCGTTCTTGCTTTTGCGAGCGACTTCCAGAACGGCAACGGGCGCTGGCGGAGTTTCCATATTGGGAGAAAATATTCGTCGTTTAGGCCGATTCGGCCTTGCTAGGTCATCCTTCCGTCGCGCAGGACGAGAATGGCAATGTCCCTCGTGAGGTAACGATTCACCGACGACCGGTTACGCTACCGGCATGCTGCGACGATTGGAAGAACCGCCGGCGCAACACCGGTTTCGGTCTGCTGCGTCTGGTTCGTTGCGGCGGCGAGCGTGCTGGGCGCGCTGATGGGCGTAAACGGTGGCGTCTGCGAACAAGTCATGCAGTGTTCGTAAGGAATTACGTCGCGGCGGCTTTTGAGATCGTTGGCAGCATTCATCTCTGCGGTGGCTGAGAGAATGTTCAGCGATGTACGCTGCCGCGCTACGACGGCCTCAAGGCGTAGTTTTGCCAGCGTGAGCGCGCGTTCGTCGTCGCTCGTTGGACTGTCAGGGAAGCTGTGCGGATCGTCGAGAAACGTTTGAACTTTGTCGAGATTCTTTGCCAGGTTATGCGAGACTATTCCCAGCTGAAAGCCGTCCATCTCGGAGCCGGCGCTCCCACCGCCGGTTGCCGAAGCGCCACCCGCATTTGCTCCCGCCACCTGCGCGAAGGGATCTCCGCCGCTCGTGTCGGTCTGCGAAGCGCTAGCTGCGTATGCCGCAGCGTCTTCGGCCGTCCTTACCAGAATCGCTTGGCCGTGACTTATTAGCGCGTCATTGATACGCAGGCCCTCAACAGCGGGGAAGAGGTTATGGCGGAGCGTGGTGCACAACTTCGACGACCGAACGTGACCGATCTCTTTGAGGGCCGGGGGTGATTGCGCCGCTGACGGTGAGGCAGCTGAGCCAACCTGAGCAACGAGCACCCAAAGGGCTGCTAAAAGCATGTCAGTACTATATTATCCGTGAAGAGCTGTAACCTAGAACGCCGGGCCTAGGTCTCATGTGACCGTCGCAGGAGCGCCCAGAGCTCGAGGCTTTCGTGGAAGAGCTCCTAATTTTCGCGAATGACAGTTGCCGTGACATAGCAACAACCTCCGACGGTTAGAAAATCATCTTCACAACTAGAACCTGCCTAGATACTACTAGAACTTTGTGGGCGCTGCGTACGAAGATACCACGTGGGGCGTGCGACGGCCAAGCGGCGCCGGCGCCCGCTGACACGGGGGACCGGAATCGAACCCTCGTCCTTCGACAAGTTCAGGATGGCAAGTCCCGGCCGTTCCCGTCTAGTAGCGGATAGTCTTCCCCTGTATGGGATTTCGCGTTTTAGTCTCTCGGGTGGTCCTTAGAATCCCGGCGAGTTTTACATAATCCGTTAGACGGCCGTTACGGGAGCGAGCGCTCATGAAGCCGCGCGTTTCGCTTCGCAATTGGTAGCCGGCCGCCTTTAACGTGTTTGACGACCTAAGCCACGTTGGCGGCGCGACGCGGAACGTGGCGCTTCTCGTCGAGGTCGAGAAGGTCGGGCCACGTCGTCACATCGGTTCGGTCGGGTGCGATCTGTGCGCGGAGGCTCTGAAAGGCCTTCGCCGAGTCGCCTTGCGGCTCATGCGATAACCACTCGCGATTCCAGCGCTCGATCTCTTCGCGCGACTTGGCATCGACGAATGGCCGCGTGAACGCTTCAATGTCCGCATCGCTCTTGGCGTTGCGAATTGAATCGAGAAGTTGCTCGTGGTCGATGCTGAGAAAGCCGAACACGGCCTGATCCATCGGACAATTGTAGTGATACTCGCCGACGTTACCGAGAGCCGTCGCCCTCCCCTTGTCGATCGTCCGCGCGAGCTGAACGACACCCTGCCACTTGTCGCGCACGCTTCGAGGATATTCTTTGGTTAGATCCATCAAAAAAACTCCTTTGACTTTTGCTTTTGTGTACGACCCTCAGCGAGGTTGCGACGGTTGCGACCTCCTACAGTGATGGGCGCTGAAGGGCACTGGGAAGTTACTGAGTTACGTCGAGGCAACCAACCGCGCAATCGCGCGAAGCACGAAGTTCGCGACCGGGTGACACTCTGCCGATGTGGCTTGAGAATCGCGTCGGCACCGGCCTAGCGCGCGATTTTGCCTAGGTAGTATCCGAGCCGATTTTCGACATCTCCGGGCTTGTGGAAACCGCGCGCCGTCAGCGCTTTGATCCCATCCTGGGCGGCGGATCGCCCGAGCGACGCGATGCACGCATCCCACCCGGCACCGAGCTCGACGTCCGGCGAAAGGCTGGTGTTGACCAGGCGTTTAAAGGCTGGTGTTGACCAGGCGTTTAGTGTTGGAGATCGCCCACTTGTCGAATCCGGCGATTCGGGTCGCGAGCGTCTCTACGAAGGCGTCTAGCTCGGCGTCGGGCAAGGCGCGATTAACGTAGCCGTAGGCCTCGGCCTGATCCGCCCTGATATCTTCCGAGCTCAGTAGCACCTCGAGGGCCCGGTTTCGGCCGATGAGTCGGGGCAGCCGGGCCATGGGGCCGCCGGCGACCATCCCTACGCCCACCTCCCATTGCGAGAGAATGGCCTTTCGCGGCTGGCGAAACTCATGTCGCAAGACAGCGCGATCTCGCTGCCGTTGCCGGTCGCCCGGCCACGGATCAGAGCAATGGAGGCGGGCCCATGACGTTGATCGGCGGGTTGTCGATCGTGACACGCCAGTATGCGGGCGACCGCCGGGCCACGCGAATCTGGCGCTTCGTAAGCTGGGCTGCTGTTGTCATGGCTGATTCTCCTCAACGCTTTGGTTCACTACTGCCGCGCCCGCCTTGCTGACGATCTCGTCCTGCGAATCCGTGCCTCCCGAACCACCGATTGCACCGATAATCGCCCCCTGTTCGACAAGCGGGATGCCGCCCCGAGAGGCAATGATTCCATCGAACGCGAGCAGATACTTGAGCTGCATGAGCTGGACACCGTCCTCGAAGACCTTGGTCTCGCGCCGGAAGGTCGCGGCCGCCCGAGCCTTGTGTTCGGCAATCTGAATTGAGGCAAGCATCGCACCGTCCATTCGCGCAAAGGCGACGAGGCTGCCGCCGGAATCGACCACCGCTACATTCATCTTCCACTTCCGCTTCTTCGCTTCTGCCACCGTTGCACGAATAATTGCCTGGGCTCGGTCTAGCGATATCGGTGGGCCATACGGAGTGTCGAAAGGAATTTTGTCGGGCACAAAATCGAGAGAATTTGTTCCTATTTTCGCATTTGACTACATCTAACGTACCACCGCCGGAGATCGACGTCTGGCAACTAAAAGTACACAAACGCGCGTCAAACCGGAAACTCGCTTACCTCGCGCTTCGTTGTGATCGTGCGTCGCGCGTAAAGACGCACTCGATGACGTTCCTCGGCGGCGGCTCTTCGACGGTGAGCGGCTCGACCGGCGCGGGGCACCGTTCAGGCGCTCGTTCTAAGCGATCGGAAACCCGCGCGCACCTCTTCGGAAAAGACTTGTGGCTGTTCCCAGGCCGCAAAGTGGCCGCCTGCGCTAGCGCGGTTGTAATAGACGAGTTTGTGAAATGCGCGCTCCGCCCAACTGCGCGGCGCCAGGTAGATCTCGCCCGGGAAGACGATCGCGGCAGTCGGGATGGCAACGTTGGCGGCGTTGAATGGGCTGGTCTTATTTTCCCAATACGAGCGCGCCGCGGAGATCCCGGTATTGGTCAGCCAGTACAGGGTGATGTTGTCGAGGACGTCGTCGCGTGTCAGAGCACCTGCGGTATGTCCGTCGACCGTATGCCCAGCTACGGCGGAGACGACGGCCGCCGCCGGCTGTCCCCAGCCGTCGCCGTGGTCCAGAAGCCAGGCCGCCAGCGCCACGGGCGAATCGGCCAATCCGTACAGCGTTTGCGGCCGTGTGTGCATGAACGCGGCGTAGGCGAATTGCTTTCCGTACAGGAGCTGCAGCTGCGCGTACGCGTGCGCCTCGTCAGGTGAAAGACCGGGCGGAGCGGGGTTGCCGCAGGCGAGCGACTTTGCGACGGCAGGTGGAACGGTCGCCGGCAAGCTGGTGTTGATTCCCAATAATCCGGGCGGAGCCTGTTTGGCCATCAATGTCGTAACCACCGAACCGATGTCGCCGCCCTGCGCAACGTAGTTCGCATAGCCCAGGCGTTTCATCAACACGGCCCACGCGCGTGCCGTATGGTCGGTACCCCATCCGGTCACGGTCGGCCGCGCGGAAAACCCGTAGCCCGGTATCGATGGAACAACGATGTGGAAAGCGTCCGAAGCGCTCCCTCCATGTGCCGTCGGATTGGTCAGCGGCTCGATGATCTTGAGCTGTTCGATGATCGATCCGGGCCAGCCGTGGGTAACGATCAGCGGCAGCGCGTTTTCATGTTTCGAACGAACGTGAATGAATTGAATGTCGAGGCCATCGATTTCCGTAACGTATTCCGGCAACGCGTTAAGTCTCGCCTCACACTTGCGCCAGTCGTAATCGGTCGCCCAATAGGTCGCAAGCCATTGAAGCATCTCCAGCGGCACGCCCTGCGAGTTATCGTTGACCGTTTCCCGGTCGGGCCATCGTGTCGCCTTGATGCGCTTGCGCAGATCGTCGAGATCCGCGTCCGAAAAGTTGACTCTAAAGGGGCGAATGGCGGTAGGGTCGCCGACCGTCTGTTCTGCAACGTCAGTCACGACGCTTGGGCTCCCTACAAAACCCGAGAGACCGAGTGGACCGACGACAACGGTTGCAGCTGCAGCACCGAAAAAGCCACGGCGATTGAGATGCTTTGACATTGGAGTCACCTCGGACGCATCGACGACGGAATGAAATGCTAATCGGACGGCTATGCCTCCAACATACACTTACGGGCGAAAGGGAAACAACGGGCTACCGAGCTCTCGCTTGGCTTGGCGACAAAGCGAATGGCGCCAAGGCGGTAAAGCGTATGACGGCCTAGGTTTTACGTTTCAACTTGATCATCGCCTCGCGCTACAGAGCAACGGCTCGCGTGGTATCCTGATATTTGCGGGAGGTCCAGGATGGAAGCTCAATGCTCCGCTCGTGCGCGGCACATCTGTCTGTTGGCGTGCTATTCTGGCTGAATCTGGTGCGCTTGCGGCCCGCACTAACGCGCACGCGTTAGCACTTTCGACCAATAAGCCGACCATATCGCAGGCAAGTTGCATATCGACGATACGGCTACGTTCAAAACTCTGCTGTAAAGCCCCACCGTGTCCTGGCGCGCCAGGCAGCGTCGAGCGCAAAGCCCCCCAGGCGAGCTGCTTCACTAGGTAAACGAGCGCTCTCGGGGAAATACCGAACGACTTTCCGTTGGCAATTCCAAAAGGAGGCAGTATGCGGACGACGTTATTTCATTCGGCCGTTGTAGTTCTCGCTGCATTGAGCATCTGTGCATGTTCGAGTTCCAGGAATAGTTCTAGCGACCAGAGCGCCACGTCGTCGGACACCGCGGCCGCTTCAGCCGCGCCGGCTTCATCGGCACCAGCTGCCGAGGCACCAGCTGCTGGGAAGCCTGGGTCGATCCCCATGTATCCGGGAGCCGAGGCCGGTGCCAATCCCGGCGGGTTGGGCATGAAGTCGCTTCCGCCGTCGGCTAGAGTCTACTCAACGTCCGACGATTTCGCAAAGGTGAAAACGTGGTATCAAGCGCAGCTCAAAGGTGCTCCTGAGATGGCGCAGCCGGGCAAAGAGAAGACGATGGACGCATTTCTTGTAGGACACGGCCCCGGCGGATTGGTGCTCATGATCCAGAGCTTGAACGGGAAGACCTGGATCGTCATCGCGCCGCCCACGTAACGTCCGTTTTACACACACGTTTGCGGAGCGAGGCGTCTGCGAACCGCATCGATCGCGGGCTGTTGCCGCGATGCATTCGGAACCGTGTTCGCACCGAGCGTCAGGCGCATGTCGATTGCTGCTCGACTGCCCTCTCATCCATTTCGAAGAAGCTTCTAATCATTACTGAAGAGAGCTTTTGCCTCGCCGATGCTAGAAATGAAGGATGACGAAATTCCATAACATCTTACTGGCCTGCGCTCTGGGCGCGGCGTCGTTACTCGCCGCGGCGGCGCCGGCATCGGCGGCTCACGTCTCCGTTGGAACCGCGCGACTGGCAGCGCCGGGGCGGGTGGTCCCGGGCAACCGCTACTACGGAACCGGATACCGGGGCTACGGCTATCGGTCCGGTTACGGCTACCCCTATCGCTACGGTTACCGCTACGGCTATGGCTACCCCTATCGCTACGGCTATCCCTACGGCTACGGCCTTGGCGTCGGCGTTGGCTACGGCTACGTTGGCGGAGGTTACGGCTACGTTGGCGGAGGCTACGGGTACGCGCCCTATCCGGCCGTCTATGGGCCTCGGGTGTATTGGGCTCGTCGTCCCTATTGGCGTGCTTATCGCCGCGCATATTGGGGACGGCCCGTCGTCCGTTAACGCATCGCTCCCATCGTTTTTGAATCAGGCTCTAATCGCTCGCGGTTAGAGCCTCTGCGTCGCCATAAGCATTTCACGCGGCCCGCTTCCCCAGTGATCGGCCACGCGTCTTCGCGCGCGTTTCCGCAAGCTTGATGCCTTCCGTCGCATACTAGCGACTCTTACTACATGGTCGCTGCGCTGTGGCTGCGCGTCGCGCTGCGTATGGCTTGCGATACCGTCATGCCGGCGCCCTTTCACGACAAATACTAGGCGCGGCGAAGGCATCGTTGCGAAGCGCAAGCGAATTGCCGGTATCCAAAATTACTTTGTTTTGAATGCAAATCGTTCGTAGACATTTTAGTAGACGTGGACGACACTTAGAGCCGGTCTGTGGTTGAGCTCTGCTGGAGGCAATTTTTGCCCGCCATCTGGCCGCTCGAAAGCCGCTCGTCGGAGTGGCAAACGAAATCCCCCGCTTTCGCGAGGGATTTCGTCGTTCAATGCCTCTCGGTGCTGGCTCGTACCAGTGACCCGCTGATTAACGGTCGGCTGGCACGGTACAACACGACTGCCGGTCGATCGGGGTGCACCTTAGAGCATTCACTCTGAGGGAACGGAGTGGTGCTCGTGTACGATCGTCCAGCGACCATCGATCTTGCGAAGTCCCATCGTAAGACGAAATTCAAGGCTTTCACGCCGTCCATCATTGACGGTAGTACAGTGCCCTACGGCGGTTGCGAAGGCTACGTCGTCGCCGGCGGTGACGTTGACGTCTGTGAAGTTGAACGTCGCCGGACGATCGGCGCACTTGAAGAACAAATCCCAAGTCGCCATGTATGCGTCGATCCCTCGAGATTGAAAAGGCGGCGGAACGTCGAACATTAGCATATCGGCATCATGATTGGCGCGAATGGCGCTATAGTCGTGGGCGCGTACGGCGGCGCTCCAACGATCGATGAGTCCATGAATCTCCACCTCGTCGGCAGTCCGCGTTTGCGAAGTTTGCTTTATCATTGCGTTTCCTTCCAGTTATGAAAAGCATGCTGCAGTCGCTCGCGGGCCGTTTGGCTGATTGATTCACTAGGGATCTTTCCGAGCATCTTAAGCGTTGCACGCATCTGGTCGAGATACTCGGTGCAGCCGTCGCAGATCGTCAGGTGCTCATCGAAGCGAGCGCGGTCTGATGCCGCGAGGGTGCCTTCCAGATAATCGGTAATGAGCTCGACGAGTTCGTTGCAGTCCATCATCATGTTAGATAGGCCTCCAGCGCACCGCGCACTTTTGACCGTGCCCGGTGCAAGAGCACCCGAACGTTTGTCTCGCTCAAGTCCAAAATGTTACAGACGGCGCTCGCATCGTGGCCCGCGATGTCGCGCAGAAGCAGCACCGCTCGCTGAGCCGGTGGCAGGCGGTCGACAGTCCGGAAGAGTTGCGCCGATAGTTCCGTCTGGAGCAGGCGCTCTTCCGGCCGGTCCCCCCACGAAGCAGGCGGTCGTGCCCAGTGCCCCGGCCACTCGGCCGAAGCATCGAGAAAGCGGTCTGGGCTGACTGCATATTCGGAACCCGAGGCCTCTGCCGCCGCCAGCGCCGAGAACGGCATGCTTCGTGCATCTCGCGCCGCCCGCGTTTTCGCCTTGTTGGCCGTGATGGTGAAGATCCAACTACTCAAGGAACTGCGACCTTCGAACGTACCTAGCCCGCTGAGTGCCCCGAGCCACGCCTCCTGGACGACGTCCTCAGCGGTCGCGTCATCGTGAACGAACCCACGCGCAAACCGAACCAGCTTTGTATGAAGGCTATCTACGAGCTCGGTGAATGCTGATTCTTCGCCCTTGCGCAGCCGCGCGAGCAGAGATTTTTCTTCCAACCTCGTCATGCGTGTAACAAATCGGTCCTATCCGAGACGAAACGAGCAGCAAACTCATTTACGAGGAGAACATCAATGCAGATAACGCTGGACCGCCTGGATTCCGTGACAACAATCGAACCTACTGCCTACGAACGTATCGCGTTCGCCCTTGGCGTGGGCATCACCCGGTACGGCATCGTCGTACTGTTGCTGCTCTTTGGCGCCGTGAAGTGGACTGCCGCAGAAGCCCAAGGCATTCAACCCTTGATCTCACACAGCCCTTTGTTCAGCTGGCTTTACGGCGTACTTGGGCTGCAGGGAACGTCGATCTTCTTCGGTGTTTTCGAGATCGCTGCGGCGATTGCCATCGCATCACGCCCCTTCCTACCGTTGGTCTCAGCGATCGGAAGCACGTTCTGCGCGATCATGTTCGTGACGACACTCTCGTTCTTGTTCACGACGCCGGGCATTTTCACGAATCCAATGGGAGCGTTCATCATCAAAGACATCGTGCTGCTTGGCGGCGCGTTGTGGACGGCGAGCGAAGCCCTCGCCGCGGCTCGCCAGCGGCGCAGCCGGGCAGCGAAATGAACCTCTTAGTCCCTTCGATCCCGACGAGTTTTGCGGAATCCGTTAGACGGCCGTTAGATGAGACCGGGACCTTGCCGCTGCTTAGGGTGAAAGCATACGGCGCAGCTCTTTGATGGCTTGCCGGTGGCGGTTGCTAACCGCTCGAATCCACCTCTCTCGGGCGTACGAGCGAACCTGACCGTCCGTCGCTTTGAGCTTCGGGCGCGAAGGCCTGCGGGCTGGGCGCGCGCAAATGTACGGCTCTCCGTGGAATTGTTGCGGTTTTCCGATCTCGAATGTCACTATGGGGCGCGCGAAGTATTCTCGAGTCTTAGTGGAGCTTTCAACCACGGCGAACGCATCGGCCTCGTAGGCCCAAACGGCGCGGGGAAGTCGTCGCTCTTGCGTCTTCTCGCTGGCGTCGACCAGCCATTTGGCGGTACCGTCGTACGGGCGAAAGGCTTGAAGCTCGGGTATCTCGCTCAGGGCGTTGCCGACGAGACCGAGTCGACGCTGCAGGACCTCGTCGACGCTGCGCTGGCTAGAGCGACGGACGAAGAGTCGGGCGTGCGCAACAAAGCGCTGCGCACCATGCTCTCCGCGTTCGGCTTCGCGCCAACGGAATACGATCGCCCGCTACGCTCGTTTTCAGGCGGCCAGCGGGCGAAAGTAGCGTTAACGCACGTGCTGATCGACGAACCCGACTACCTGATTCTCGACGAACCGACTAACCATCTCGACGTCGCGACGATCCGCTGGTTCGAATCGTTCGTGTCCAACGATCCCCGCGGTTATATCGTCGTTTCGCACGACCGCTACTTTCTCGACCGGATAGCTACGCGCGTCTGGGAGATCGAGCGGGGGCGCTTCCACGCCTACGCACCCGAACGGCCCGCATACACCGCGTACGTCGCCGCGAAAGACGTGCGGCTCGAGGCGGAGCGGCGCGAGTACGAAACCTTCGTTGTCGAACGCGACAAGCGGCGAAGAACAATAGCCGGCCTGCGAGCGACGCACACCTCCTCGGACTACAGCCAAGTGCGCAGTCGCGAGAAGCAGCTGGCGCGCATCGAAGCGACAGCCCAAACGCCGTCTCCGGCGGCTCCCGAACGCCAGATCTCTGTCCGCCTGCGCCCGTCGCGGCGCGCTGGCAGCGGGTACGCCTTCGAAGTCCGGGACTTGAGCAAAGCGTACGATCAACGGCTCTTCAGCCGACTAGCGATCGACGTCGAGCGCGGAGAGCGCCTCGGCATCGTCGGTCCAAACGGCTCCGGAAAGTCGACGCTTCTGAAGATACTCACCGGCGCATCGCAACCGGATTCCGGATCGGTTATCTTCAACCCCGCGGCGCAAGTCGCGTACTTCGCCCAGAATTCACACGATCAACTCGAAGTCCAGGAGAGCGCGCTCGCAGCCGTGCTGGGCGGCGCTGTGCTGACGCCGCAGGAGGCGCGTGGATTGCTCGGCCGCATGCGTATTAGCGGCGATGCCGCCGACAAAGCCGTGCGCGATTTTTCCGGTGGTGAGCGGCGCCGCATCATGCTGGCACGACTGATGGCGCGTGCGGCCGACGTCTTGCTGCTCGACGAGCCGACCAACGACCTCGATATCGATAGCCGCGAAGCACTCGAAAGCGTCTTATGCGAGTACGGGGGAACGATCGTCGTCGTCTCGCACGATCGCTATCTTCTGTCGCGCCTGTGCGATCGGGTATTGTGGCTTGAACGGGGCGCGTGGGGACTCGTCGACGGCGGTTACGACGTGTACGAGGCGGCCCAGCGCGAGCGCGACAAAGCGGCGATTGACCGGTCGGTCGAAGAGTCACCCGTGCGTGCCAAGGCGTCGCGTCAAACGCCGTTGCGCGTACGCTCGCAGCTAAAGGGGCAGATCGAGCGAATCGAGCGAGAAATCGAAGGCCTCGATGCGCGCGTCAACGCGATCGAGCTTCTCTTCGAGTCGCCCGAGATCTATACCGACGCGGCCGGATCCACGGTGTTGAGCGAAGAACTCGCTGGACTAAAAATGCGCAGTCGGGAGTGTGTCATCCAGTGGGAGGCGTTGCTATATCAACTCGAAGAAATGACGGCCACGTAACGAGCGAGAATTTGATGCTCTTGCCATCTCTGCAGTCTTTGCGAGCATGGACATATGCATCACCGTTGAACCACGTGCGACGTCCGAACGCTAGGTTCTCTTTGAGGTGCGCGATCGAGGTCGTGCCTCAGAACATGCCGTTGCTGTTGGCAGATCTCTCAGGTACCTCCTGGATGACATCCCAGTGCTCGACGATCTTGCCATCCTTGAGGCGGAAGAAGTCCATAAACGCTCCTCCCGGGTTTTCTGGATGGCCGGGTTCGAAATCGACATGCGAATGGGTTGCGACGAGATCGCCCTCCGCGATGACTCGCTTGATGTCTAGCCTCATGTTCGGGTACCGGTCCCGTAGCAGGTGCACGCCCCGGATGAACTCGTCGGGGCCGTCTGCGACTGTCGGATTGTGCTGTATGTACCCTGGGGTGAGGTAGTCGGCGGCCGCCTTCTCGGGATTTCCCGCGAACCCCGTCGTGTAGTAATCGACCACGATCCGCTTGTTGTCTGCTAGATCCGTCACCGGACCCTCCTGTTCTTGTTGAAGTAGCTCGTTCGTGTCTGGCATGAAGTTCTTTTTTCAATTCGTATATGGAGCTGGGTCGAAGCGGTCAGGCTTGTCCTATCAGACTCGCCGGCCTAACGGCCGCGCAGGATCGCCTGTCCGTGAGTCGCCGTCCGCGCCGCCGCAACGCCGGCGTTAGACCCCTCGCCGCTCACACGCCCTGTCGGCGGCCCTTGTAATCCATGAGCTGCACCGTCACGCCGAACGTCGTCTGTGGCACCGTGAAGATGAAGCGGACCGCATCGGTGTCGGTCTCGCCCTCCAAGGCGACGCCTCGGCGTGTCAGTTCGGCCTTGGCGTCGTCGAGGTCGTCGACCTCAATCGCAAAATGGCCGATGACCGCAGTCTCGCCATCCTTGAGCCTCGGCATGCCGAAACCCGCATTGCGGACCTCGATCAACTCCAAGGTCGATTTGCCGGCCATGAGAACTTGCAAGTCGATGTCGTCGGAGACAAAACGCTCGCCAACGGCTCTGCCGTCAACGGTGGCGCCCGCCCGAGCGACGGTTTCGTCGATATCGCGCACGACGATTCCGACGTGATCCAATCCAAGTAGCTTCATTTTAATCCTCCTCTGTCACGTTCAGCCGACGTGGGCAAGCTTTTTTTCTCGCGCGCCGGTACGGCTAGCATCTCCCCTCCCGCAGAGGGAGGGTCAAGAGAGGATTTGCCGTTTGACTCTCCCACAGGGGGAGGCCCAAATTGTGTGAAAGCACCCTACCAATCAGCGACTTCCAGGCACGATATTTATTTATGAACTCGACCCTCTCCATCGGCGACTTCTCCCGGGCCACGCACCTGAGTGCGAAGATGCTTCGTCACTACCACGAGATTGGGCTATTGAAGCCGGCTGACGTGGACCTGAACAGCGGGTACCGGCGCTACGCCGCAGAGCAGATCGTCAAGGCGCAGATTATCCGCCGCTTCCGCGACTTGGAGATGCCGCTTGAGGACATCGACATAGTCCTTAAGGCTCCCGACGTCGACACCCGCAACCGGGTGATCGCTAATCATCTTGCTCGCCTCGAGTCCGTCCTGGCTCGGACCCAAGAGACAGTCGCATCCGTGCGGGGGCTGCTGGATCGCCGCCAGGACAGAAGCGTGCCGATCGATCACCGGCATGTCGCAGCCACGCCGGCCGCCGTCATCACGGACATTGTTGAAAAATCCGACGTTGTCGCCTGGTATCGGGGAGCCATGGGCGAAGTGGCTGCCACGCTGACCGCCCAGGACATCTCGCCGGCCGGGCCCCTCGGGGGCATCTTCGACACGGAGCTCTTCACCGAGGACCGGGGACGGGTCACGATCTTTCTTCCGTGCGATCCGCTGCCACAGCCGGTTGGACGAGTCAGCACCACCGTGATCCCGCCGGCAGAGCTGGCAACGATCGTCCACCGCGGTTCCAACACCGAAGTCGACCGAACTTACGGTGCCCTCGCCGCTTATGTGACGCAGCACGCGCTTGCGGTCGACGGGCCGATTCGCGAGTATTACCTCGTCGGCCCCGCCGATACCCGAGACGAGTCGTTGTGGCGAACCGAAATTGGCTGGCCGATATTCCAAACCCGGCCCGCGCTTTAGGTCTCCAAGAGCGCGCCATCCTTGTCGACGAAGTCCTTGTGATGGTCAGCTCGCCAAATGACACGCATCCGTAAAACACCCGTCCGCTGCGACAGAGTATTGTAGCGTCACCTCAAAACCGGAGTCGTATGGCTTGGCGCTCACGATGCCGTGACGTGCCTCAAGTGCTCGGAAGAACGCGTGGATGATACGACGTCGCCGTAGTTCGATAGGATAAACCCGAGGTAACCGACCCGACTGAAGGTGACATTTTGCGGCTGAATCGGCCTTAGATGTTGCCTCGGGCCGCTAGCCGTTGGTCACCGCATGTGGGCCAACTGCGGGCCGCTTGTAACACACCGATTTCGCCTCGCGCGCACGCGCGTGTCGGGAGGGAAAAGAAATACGGCTTGCTCAGCCATGACCGCGGCGCCGATTCGGCGGCCCCTCGCCGCCGCAAACCGCGCTCGTGCGGCATTGCCTAGACTTTCAGCGCCTCTTCGACCGCCTGATCTTCGGTCCACGTAGCGCCTTCTGCCTCGAGTTTTGCAATCTCGTGTTCGCTCAGTGTTTCGCGCATAGCCTCGACGAGCTTGTCGTGGCCCTGTTGCTCCGTGGATGCACGTTCCAGTCCAAGCTCGCTGCATTGCACGTTCACGTACCCGACCAGCCGCGCCGCGGATCGCCTGTCGCCATTAAGTGCCGAAAGTACGGCCAGATGCTCGAGCAAAATAACGACCGCCATTTGGATCTCTGCCTGTCGCGCAAGGCGCAATCCCTCCCGAGCTTCTTTACGTGCTCCGCCGAGGTCTCCGAGCGCGATGCGATATGCGGCGCTGTTGGCGTGGTACGTTGCGATGCTTTCCGCGTTCTTCCCGTGAGATGCGAGCTCGAGCGCTTCGGTTACGTAACCCAACGCCCGCTCCGCCCGACCTTCCGCGAATTCCAGCTCGGCAATGTTGCCCAGCGCGATCGCCGTACCCGCCTCATCCTCAAGTGCCCTGTACGCTGCGAGCGCCTGAAAGTAGAGCTCTTCAGCCCTGGATAGGTCGCCGCGACTAAACTCGAGCGACGCGTACACGTTGAGACAATCTGCCACGTTCGACTTGTCCCCGCACTCACGCGACGTCGCAAGCGCCTGCACGATCGCCATCGTTGCCTCGTCGAGTCGCTCACCCATCTGATAGAGAGCGAACGCAAGGGTCCGCTGCGCTCGAGCCGCCCGGCCGGCATCGCCCAAGGATTCGTACAGCTTCAGCGCACGCTGCGCTTCATCGTATCTCCGCTTTCCGGATGAAAGAACCCCGAGTGCGAAGTGCAGGCGTGCCACGATTCGCGGCTGTTCGGCTTCGCTCAGGCGTTCGAGTGCAAGCCCGATCCAATAACGCCCTTCGGCCGTCAGACCGCCGTCGGCCCAAAACCCGAGCAATGCGCCGGTTATTGCTCCGCCCATTACGGCATCGCTGTTTTGCGTGAGCGTCCACTCAAGTGCCGCCCGGTAGTTGTCGAGCTCCAGCTCCACCCCGGCGAGCCACGCAAACGCCGATCCTATGCCGCGGCGTTCCTCGGCTGCTGCAGCCTGGTCGCGGAAATACTCGGCGTGGCGGCGACTGCGACCGTCCTGCTCGTCTAACGCGCGCAGCTTTTCGAGCGCGTAGGCGGCGGTCGACTCGAGCAGGCGGTACCGGTCCTGATCGCCGCTGGTGTCAGAGACGACCAGCGACTTGTCGGTCAGCGACGCGAGCAAATCCAAGATGTCGAGCTCGTCGAGCTCCGTGCCGGCGCAGACGCTCGCTGCGGCATCCAGGCCGAAGCCGCCTGCGAAGATGCCCAAGCGCGCGAACAACAGTTGCTCCGGCGCCGCGAGCAAATCGTAGCTCCAATCGATAAGCGCGCTCAGGGTCCTCTGACGCGGCAGAGCGTCGCGACTGCCTCCGGTGAGAATTCTAAAGCGTTCGTCGAGCCGTTTCGCGAGCTGCGGAATAGAGAGCGCTTTCACGCGCGCGGCGGCGAGCTCGATCGCAAGCGGGATGCCGTCGAGGCGGCGGCAGATATCGGCGATGACGGGCGCGTTGTCATCGGTGACCGCAAAGCGCGTGTCGGCGCGATAGGCTCGATCGGCAAAGAGTGCGACCGCACCGTATCGGAACGCTTCGTCAGTCTTCAAACCGGCGGTTTCGGCAGGCACCGAAAGTGCCGGAAGCCGATGCACGACCTCGCCCGCGATATCCAGTGCCTGGCGTGACGTGGCCAATATCGAGACGCTCGAGGCAGCACGAACGATCGAGGATGCGAGCGTCGCCGCGGTCTCCAAGACGTGCTCGCAATTGTCGAGAATCAGCAAAAGCTTCTTACGTTTGAGCCACTGCGGAATCGCCTCGTCGAGGCGGCGGCTTTCCTGGCTCATACCCACCGACTGAGCGACGACGCTGGAGACCAACTCTGGATCGGTGATCGGCGCTAGGTCGGCAAACCAGACACCGTCGGGAAATCGATCGAGCAGCTCCGCAGCGACTTGCAAGGCAAGGCGCGTCTTGCCGAGGCCGCCGGAGCCGACGAGCGTGAGCAGACGGTGGCGCCCGAGCAGTTCTTCGACCGCCGCGACGTCGCGCTTGCGGCCGACGAATGTGGTTAGCGAAATCGGAAGGTTATTGAGCAACGCATCGAGCGAACGCAGGGGTGCAAACTCGGCCTGCAAACCGGCGACGTTGAGCTGCCATACGTGCTCGGCCTCGGTAAGGTCCTTGAGCCGGTGCGAGCCGAGATCGACAAGCACCGTACCGGCGGGCAATGCGCTATGCGCGATATCTCTCGTAACGCCCGACACCAGTATTTGGCCCCCGTAGCCGATGGACATGAGCCTCGCGACGCGGTTAACGGCCGGCCCAAAGTAATCACCGTTTCGCTCGACCGCTTCGCCCGTATGCAGCGCACAGCGCACCCGCAAGCCTTCAACTGCCGAGAAATCTTCGGCGCCGAGCGAGCGCTGCGCGTCGACACAAGCAGCAATCCCATCGGATGCGCGTGCAAAGACGCCGCAAAAGGCGTCGCCGACGGTCTTGAAGACATGACCGCCGTGCCCTTCTATCGCGGCGCGCAGATGCGCGTCGTGGCGCTTTAGCGCGACATCCATCGCCTCGCGGTGTGACTCCCAGCGCTGCGTGGAACCTTCGATATCGGAGAAAAGAAAGGTCACCGTCCCAGTTGGGAGCATTACACGCCGTTTCGCCGCTCGCCGCTGCGCTCCCAGCCCGAGCCGTACGATATCGGAGCTCGAGTCTTTCCTACCGCCAATGGATCAGCGCCGGCACAGCACCATAAGGATCTCCGCCTTGTTCTTGCTTGAACAAGAAGTTATAGGCGCGCTTTAGGCTTCTCAGCGGGCGCCCCAAACGAGTGTTTGGGGCTGCGCGCGACGCGACCTGCCTTGCGAATATCGGCATCATGCGAGCGTCGGGATCAGACGAAAGTCGCTGTCGCAAACGAAGCTTCGCGAACAGCGCCTCTGCTGCGCGTGGAGCCCATAGCGTGCCATTCACGTAATCTGGCCGCGTTTGAGCGGGGCTTCGGAGTGCCGGAAAGTGTCGCGCCTTTCAATGGCTCTCTCTACAAATGCAGAAGAAGCGCAGGGGTGTGTAATGGCGTACTAACGAGCCGGTCTTCGCCGCCGCTCTTAGCAGTTTATAGGATGCCTTTCTGAGGGCCATCTGCGCAATACATGTTTTCCAAAGGCCGGCATTTCCAGCGTCTTCGACTTGCCCGATGGAGAGAAGGAAGTGATTTCTTGCTCTGCCGAAGGAAAGAACCGACCAATCGAAACGCTGTCAGCTGCGCCGTACGAAAAGGACCTTCGCAATGAAAGAAGTCGAGTCCAAGGCTACTGTTGTTACGCGTCGTGACGTTCTGGTCGGAGCATCCACTCTGGCCGCCACCGCCCTCGGATTACCTAGTGTCGCAGAGGCATCGCCGTCCGCGCAACCAGCCGAACATCAGGTCGTGCGAAAGGGGCCGCCCAAAAAGCCGCCCTATAACATCGTCTTCATTATCGTCGATCAGCAGACCCATCAACTTCTTGGCGGACCCGAATATACGCTACCGGGTACCGGCAGAATCGCGCGCAACGGCGTTGCCTTTGTCAACCATTACATCGCCTCGGCACAGTGCTCGCCGTCGCGTGCGACCTTCCTGACGGGTCGACCTCCGCAATATCACCACGTCATCGATCAGATGCAGTTCGACTTCGTCCCAACGCTTAATCCGAGCATTCCCAACATGGGTTCGGTCCTAAAAGGGCTCGGATACAAGACCGCCTACTTTGGCAAGTTCGAGATGGACAAGAGCATTCTGAACCCCGAACCAAACATAAACTATAGCACGGTTGCTCAACCCTATGGTTTCGACGTTTTCAGCGCCGGCGGCGATATCGGTAGCGCTCCCTTGAGCGGTTTTGAGAACGATTCATTCATCGCAGGCGAAAGCGTCCGCTGGCTGCGCAACGCGGCGTTGCAATCGCGTAACCACGGTCAGCCATTTTTCATGGTTGCGGCCTTCGTCAACCCGCACGACATCATGTATGGCGACGCCAACGTTCCTGGCGAGCCAGAGGTTCAGAAACCCGTGGCGCCATCGGCGACGCCGCCGCCGCCACCAAATTCCATCTACGAAAAGAAATGGCCGCTGACGTTGGCGCCCAGCCTTGCGGAGTCATTGAGTGCACACGGAATGCCCGAAGCGCTCTCGGAATACAAGAAGGGCTGGGACGGATGGTCCGGCACGATCCCGACCAATCGTACCGACATGTGGACGATCTTCTACAACTATTATTTGAACACAATTCAGGACAACGAACGCAACGTCAAGCAACTCGTCGACGTTTTCGATGAAATGGATTTGTGGCGCGACACGGTCGTGATCTTTACGGCCGATCACGGCGAAATGGGCGGCTCACACGGCGGCCTCAAAGGGAAAGGGCCGTTCATCTATGAGCAAAACGCTCACGTGCCGATGTTTATCGCGCATCCCCTTGGCGCGACCGGCGCGACGTGCAGGGCACTTACGAGCCACCTAGATTTGCTGCCGACATTCGTCGGACTCACCGGGGTGCCGGAAGAGAAGCAGGCAGCGGTCGTCAAAGGGCTCGCCGGACGCGACTTCTCAAAACTACTGACGAATCCGGGCGCAGCCAAGGTTGACGAGGTGCGCCAGGGCGTACTCTACAATTACATGGGGCTTGGTACGGTCGATGCCCAGTATCTCCAGGCCGTGATGGCCTCGCAAATGCTGAATACCACGCCGCAGCCCTCCATATCACAGGCGAAATTGACAAAGCGCGGACTCGTTTCGTTCGCATTCGACGGACGGTACAAATTCGGCCGCTACTACGCACCGACCGCCTTTAATACTCCAATCACGCTTGAGGAAATCCTCAGAGACAACGACGTGCAGCTCTTCGATCTGCATAACGATCCGCATGAAGTGCACAATTTGGCGCTAGAGCCGGAGAAAAACCGGGAGACGATTCTGCGGATGAACCGGCTGCTCAACGACCTCATCGCGGCGGAAGTGGGCGTCAACAACGGTGCGTTTCTTAAGCCGCTTCTCGCAGGAGGCTCGCTGGCTCCGGAATGAGCGAATCCCGCTGGGTTCGGGATTCCCACTGAACGGCTTGCAGACTTTCACCTTCTCGCGAAGCCGACCCGGCCCATATCTGCGGGATAAACCGGTGCGTACCATTGACAATGTCCGCGCCCCACGCAGCGGAAGCAAATCGCGAGAGCGTGTAGAAGGTTCTCCTAACGTCCCCGCCACTGCACGAGCCGTTGCTCTTTCGTGTCCTAGCGATCAGTGCGAAGAGTCTGGGACCGATCATCAATCGACGAAGTATGCACTACGTGCGCTCACCGCTGTTCGCCACGAAATGGCAACGAATAAGCGAGCCTAGTGAAGCCATAGCCATGGCGGGGAATCGCGCCCGCGAATCGAGGTTCCGGCGCTCCTGCCCAATATTGGAGCGTCGCAATTCAGCCAAAGGGTTCTCGGCATAATCCGCAGCCGACATCAACGCGCGACCGTGGCCCCCCGGGGTGTAGGCTCGGATGCTTCAGCAAGAAGCCGTTAGACGAAGTCGCGTGAGAAATGCCTATAGGATATGAGTTTTTATAGCGCCAACGGGAATCGAACCCGCGAATCGGGGTCCCGGCCGCTCCCGTCGAATACCCGATAGTCCTTTCCTGTACAGGTTTTCGCGTTTTTGAGTCCCGGCTAGTCCCTTCGAATCCCGACGAGTTTCGCGGAATCCGTTAGACAGGTGTTAGAACGGGACTGCCGTCTTCTCCGCTGGCAGGCGCCGTGGAGATGCCGCGTCGATTCGCCTAGATACGCCATGCCGCGAAGCGTGAGCGGGCCCCCATCGATCGACACCTGTTTGTTGTTCTTGTACTCATACAAAGGCAAGACGCTGCCCGTCGACAGCCCGGTATAATATAGTCCCGGGCTGGCGTCACCAGTCCGTGAGAAGTCCATTGGGGTGCCCCGCTTCACGGCCATTCTTCAAACACTCCGCCTTTTTTGAGCGGAGACTTTTCGATCACACCTCGATCTCGGCTTTGAGATCGCGTAAGTGGTCTCGGAAGGTGCGATCCGGATCCGACCGGCGGCGCTCGAGATAGGCTGCGAACTCGAATTGATCCCGCAGTGACGCGCCAGCTTTGACGCGCAGCGCTTGTTCGTTTTCGACGTCCCGAACGCCGATCGCGGCGGCGACAATTTCGTCGTAGCGTTCGAGGGGAAAGAACAGCGCGCCGTCGTCGTCAGCGACGACGGCGTCGCCGTCGGTGACGAGAAAATCAGTTATCTGCGCTTCGCCGAACGTCGGCTCCACGCGCGGATCAAGGCGCAGCGGACCGTTGGCGATGGCACCGAGACTGAAGACCGGCATTCGCAGCTCACGCAGTTCGCGCGAATCGCGATGCAGCCCCCAAACGACGATACCACTCAGTCCGGCGGCCTGTGCCTCGACGACCACGAGATCTCCGATGCACGCCTCGTCAAGCCGTCCGCCGTTATCGATCACGAGGATCGCACCGCGGGGCGCCCGACCGATCGCTTCGAGAAAGACGTCAACGCTGCCCACGTGACGCACCGTAACGGCCCGGCCCGCGATGCGCGTGCCTTCGATCAGCGAGCGCAGCGCGATGCAGCGCGGACGGGCGCCCACCCGCAAGCACGCATCGGCAAGATTTGCAGTCGATAGGTCGATTCCCATGCCCCAAGCTCCTCGTCGTCAAAAGCCGTGGAAGGTTAAGTGCGGTGGCTGACGGCCCAGTCTAGCGCGTCGTTCAATGTCTCCTCGCCCCAAAACAGCTCTCCGCCGACAACGCAGTTGGGCGCTCCGAATATGCCCAAATCAATTGCGGCTTCGGTATTACGTCTAAGCAGCCCGTGGCATCCTTGAGAGGTAGCGTACTCGGAAAAGCCTTTCGGCGCTCCGACTTCGTTAAGCAAGGCCTGCAGGATCGACGAATCGCCGATGTCGGCGTCCTCGCCAAAATTCGCAACAAACACCCTTCGGATGAAATCTCCGCACCACGTCTGTGTTTCAGCAGCACAGGCAAAGCGTGTAGCCAGCGTGGAGTTCCTAGGGAAAACCGAAGGCTTGCGCCAAGCCAGGTTGTCCTTTGCCGTAAGGCGCTCCATATCGCGCCACATATAGGATCCTCGGCGCGGGTTCAGATTGAATGGCGAGTCTTCCCAGCCTTGCATCTTAAATATTGGACCCAAGGCGAAGGGTTTCCACATGAGATCCACGCCACGCTGCCTGCATAGATCCTCGATACGCATAGCCGCTATGTACGAATAGGTGCTCGCAAACTCGAACCAGAACTCAAGCTTATTCGATGTCTCGGCGGTCACTCAACACCCTCGCGGGTAGAAGCACGATGGCGTGGCTTTGGTCTTCGATCAGATCTCCCGTGATTTCTTTTAGACCGCTTCTCCATTCATCGCTCGCATAAAAGTCGTCCAACATACGCTCGCGATCCTCGAGCGAAGGAAACGTACGAAGCCAAACTATCGTATCGCCGTTCTCAATGTCGCAAAATGGACCGACAACCGCTATTCCCTTCGAGCGCAGTAGCGGCGCTACGCTGGTATCAAAGCATCGTAGAAACTCCTCGCCGCGACCCGCTTTGATTCGATACATGCGGATCTCAGTGATTACCCCATTGAACTGTGACTCTGCGGGACTGTCATTCATACTGTTTTCTCTTCTCGGCGTCGACTCGCGTTTGGCTAAACGACGGCGTGGCGACTGCGATTCTCTCTTGCGGATCTCCAATGGCCCACTAAACGCTCTAAGTGCTTGATTGCCTCGAGAAACGCATCTCCGCTTACGCCCATGCCGATTCTAAAGTGCTCGGGTTGATCGTAAACATCTCCCGGCGTCAACAACACCCCTTCGCCCGCGGCTGCGAGACAAAAGGCCCTCGCGTTCTGACCATCCTTCATCCAAGGGAAGCCGACCATTCCTCCTCGAGGAGGAATCCATCCAAATACGGATTCGTTTTCATGCATAAATTCCGTAAGCGCGCGAAGGTTTCGACTGGTGACTTCTTGAGCTCTGCCGATGATCGCTATTCGGTTGTTCGCAGCGATCTCAGCGAGAAACTCTCCCAGTGAGCTGCTGCAAACAGTAGAAAACGCTCTCGCGTTCCAGTAACGCTCGCGTCGCTGAGCATCGTGCTCGATTATCCAGCCCATTCGCAAGCCCGGTAGCGAGAATGCTTTGGAAAAGTCATTAATAACCGTCGCCCTTGGTAGCCTCGCCGCCGATTGGACTTTCTTGCTATGGTGGATCGGATGGTAGACCTCATCGCTGACGAGTTGGATTCCGCGATCTGAAGTAAATGTGTGAAGATGGTCCATCTGAGCGTCGGTCAGAATTGCACCGGTCGGACTATGTGGGTTGCTGACGAGAATGAGTTTAGTCTTTCCGTCGGCAAGTGCTTTAATCTCCTCGACCTCCACCTCAAAGCCGCGCTCTTTTAAAAATCGGTAGTACCGCGTTTCTAAACCGAGCGACAGAGGCAGCGCCGAGAAGGCGGGATAGCCCGGCGCGGGCACGATAACATTTGCCCCAGGCTCGGCGGCGAGCCAGAACAGAATGAGTAGTGCCTCCGCTGCGCCGGTGACGGCCTGTACGCACTCCGGACTCACGCCTTGGAAGTCGGCAATTGCCGTTCGCAGACTCGCATTACCGGCTGGCGGACCATAGGTAAGGGCCAACGCGGACATTCGCCGACGAGCGTCCTCACCGGCGAGACCAAGGAGTTCGTCGACGGTCCAGTGCGGGCCCGTACTGGCGCCAAGGTTATACTTTATTTCCTGCTCGAAGTTTGCGAGCCATTGTTCGAGTAAAAAGGGTTTTAGCTCCATATCATTTCCTCAGCATGATCGCGGCGCTGTATTTCGAACGCCCACAGCGTCGATCTCGACCATTGATCCACGAGGCAGCGCTTTGACTGCCACAGTAGTTCGCGCGGGCGGTTTACTTGGAAAAAACGTCGAGTAAGCGGTGTTGAACTCTTCAAAATATTCTTCCATTTCAGTCAGAAAGACCGTCGTTTTGAGGATGTCGTCAAAGGTCATATCTGCCGCTTCGACGACGGCGCCCAAGTTGCTGAGAGCCTTTCTCACTTGAGCTCCGATGTCGTCACCGACGACTTCGCCCGTTACAAAATCCACGGGAAGTTGACCGCTAAAGAAGACGAGCCCCCCGATCTCTATCGCTTGGTTGTAGGGACCCAACGGTCTTGGGGCTTTCGTCGAGTGAATCGGCGTTTTAATCTTCCCGCTCACGGAAGCAACTAGATGCCGCAGCATTGGGACGTCAATGTTATGCCTCACCGCAGCTCGAACGACTGCAATACCGATCGCATCCAGTTCGGGCTCGCGCCTGGCCGCGAGGTCCTTCGCCATCGAGCTCCGCATCTGATCTCCCAACGTTTCCAACGTGCGAACAGCAGGTTCGCTCGTCAGCCCGGCGCCCTCAGCATTAGCGACGGCCACGACCTCAGCCGCGGCAGTTTCAAAGCGATTTCGCCAAACGGGATCCGATCGCAACATGCCGGCGGGTAACCCGCTGGCGCTTGTGGTTAGGGCAAACGGCGCCAAAAAGACCAGCTTACGCCAGAGAAGGGTCGTTTCGTCATCTTCGAACTCGATATCGACGTCCCGATCGCGTAGCGCATCCGCCAACCCCGAGAGAAGGAGCTTGGCTCGAACGCCGATTCGCAGGCGCACAAAGGAGCTTCGCACGCATACGGATCCCGGCTCCCCTCGCTCAACCTCGACCGCGATCGTTGCTGGGATCACCGCCTCTGGCGGAAACGCCGTTCGCAACTCCTGGATATGTTCAAAGCCGTTGAGTAGAGGTACTACAATGCGAGGCGAGCTGCCGCGTACTGCATTGAGCGCCGAAGTAAGGTCCATCGACTTTGTCGCCACCCACAACACATCGGCGGCGCCGTTTTTATGGATTGACGTAACGGCTCGTACATCGCCACCTAGCACGGATCCATCAGATCGCTGAAGCGACATGTGCGTCGGAAAGGTTTCCACTACATCATGAATTACCAAAGTGACGTCTTCGCCTCGATCCGCAAGCAGCGCACCGAGCAATCCTCCAATGGCCCCGGCGCCAAGTATGGCGTGCCTCACGCTTTGATGAACCTCTCCAAGATCGCACGAATATGAACGACTGAACAGTCCAGGGATGGAAATGCCGGCTCTTGCGATTCATAAAGCATGGACAAATCGGTTCCAGCCAACAAAATCACGTCAACGCCCTCCCGCTTACTCAGCGCCGAGCCTATGCGATTGAACGTCTCTCGATCCTCGGCAGTACCATACCCCCGAACCGCAAGTCCCTGGTACGCTCCGTCAATCCGAGCCACTTCAGCCTCTGTCGGTCGCACAATATCCACACCAGGAAGGCTTCCAAACATGTCGGTCTCGATAACGTAACGGGTTCCGAAAAGAGCGATGCGCCTTCCGGGAGCCGTTTCAAGCTCGGTCTTTACACTGTCGAAAATACTGATAATTGGAATGGGCGCAATGGGCGTTAATTGCGAAATGTAGGCGTGCGTCGTAACCGAAGAAATCGCGGATAAGGTGGCACCGGCGTTCGCTAGCGCGGCAACCATGGTATTCAGGTATTCCGTCAGGCCCGCAATATCGGCGGCGCCAACGGCGTCAAGAACCCTGCGAAGATCGGCGTGCGCAAGCATTAAGCCTCCGCGAGAGCCTTCCCCTAGCGCCTTCGCGATTCGCTTATAGTAGAACACTCCGGCGCCAAAGCCGACGCCTACGACGAGCCCGAGAACCGGTTCCCTTGATGCCACAGCGCTCACGTCTTCGAGTTGGGCATCTGTCGCATCGATGCCCTTATGTCCCACCTCATCATCGCTCGTCCCGCTCCGTAGCGTACATCCCCGGCTCGAACTGCCGGATCTCGACGCTGGACGAGAAGCTCCCTGAGGCACTGCGCACCTCGCTAATGATAATTGTCAGCAGCTTTTTCACCAGTTCGCGTCGCAGCGCCTCGGGCCGGCCGGGAGAGAACAAAACCGTTGCGTGCACGAATCCGCGGCGGTCGTCGGCGCCGATTCTGTAGGCGTTGAACCGGAGAGCCCGGCTCTTGATTCGGTCGCTCTCGAAACTCTCAATACTCCCCAGAGCATCGTGCAACTTGCCCAGAAGCTGGTTCATCGCGGCGTCGCTAGAGAGATTGCTCGAGTACTCCAAAATAAGGTGCGGCATGTTCTTACGCGGCTGCGACCGACGGAACCGGAATGCGCATGACGCCCTGTGCCAACTCGACAACATGCCCCCCGACTTCAATGCCGGCGGCACCCCGCTCGCCGTTCACATGTACGTGCAGGAAGCTCCGCCGGCCCATTTGGGTTCCCTGCTCGCTAACAAGGCGTGTACCATCACCGCTTTGCGCGAGGCCGTATTTCATCATAAAAAGCGCTAAGGGACCGGTAGCACTTCCGGTTGCCGGATCTTCTGCGACGCCGAGCTGTGGTCCAAACATGCGCGAATACGCTCCTTGATCGGTAGCCGCGAAGACGAGCACGGACGTCGGCGTCGAGCGGCCCTTGACGATGTGCTCGAAGACCGCCATATCTAAGCGCGCTTGGTCGACGAACGCGGGTCGATCGACGGCTACGAAGATAAAGCCGTTCCCGGCGGAGAGAAGCTCGCAAGGAACGTCCGCAGCGAGTTGACCCGGTTGAAGACCGACCATCGCCGCACAACGTTCACGCGGGTATTCCGCGAGCTTCTCGATAGGAGGCGTCGTGAGCCAAATAATCGGATCCTCGCCGTTGTCGACTCGGACGGCAACGTCACCAACATTTTCTTGGAGAACAAAGTGCTTGGAGTTGCGCGGCACGATGCCGAGCGCGCGCATTACGAACGCCGTACCAAGCGTCGGATGACCCGCGAACTGCAGTTCGGCGCCAGGTGTAAAGATGCGCACGCGCGTCCGGCGCTCGTTTGACTCTCGCGGAAGTATGAAGGTCGTTTCGGACAGGTTCAGCTCGCGCGCTATCCTCTGCATCGTTCCAGAGTCGACTCCGGTAGCGTCCGGGAAGACGGCAAGCGGATTCCCCAGGAGGGGAACCGCCGTAAAGACGTCGACGAGGTAATAGGACAAGTCCATGCAATCGGTGCCTCTCCGGTCGTTTGACTGGGGGCCGACTCGATGGACAGCCCTTGACAAAACGATAGCACAGAAGTATTGTATATGCAAGCCTTGTATTTACAAGCGAATTTTATGAAACGATCAGCACACGTTCTTCCGCAGGACCGAGAGCTTTGCGCATGCACGACGCTGCGAGGACTCGCGCGCCGCGCGACGGCGATTTATGACGACGTTCTCGAACCGGTGGGATTGAAACAAACGCAGTACTCCGTTCTCGCGCGTCTCGATCGACTCGTTCATTGTAGCCTTAGTGAGTTGGCTCAGGTGTGCGACCTAGACGTCACGTCTCTGTCACGGGGACTGCGTCCGCTAATTGCCAACGGCTGGGTCAAATCCGGGCGCGGTAAGGACGATCGTACGAAGCGATACGAGCTAACCGCTCAAGGGAAGCAAGTCGTCCGAAAGGCTTTTGTGCTCTGGACAAAAGCGCAGCGCCGCCTGCACGAGGTCATTTCACCGGGACAGGTTCGAGCGCTCGATAGTCTCTCGGGACTTTTAAAAGGAGCATATCTTGGCTAACGTTAGCGAATCGATCGAAAGGCTGACGCCGGGCCCACGCCTGAGCCAAGGTGTCGTGCACGGTGGACTACTATACACCGCAGGCCAGGTCGATAAGGAATCTGCCGACGTAGGCGAGCAGACAAAGAACGTGCTGGCGAAGGTCGACGCTCTCCTGGCGCAGGCGCAGAGCTCGAAATCACAATTACTGTCGGCAAACATTTGGCTTTCGGACATGGCGGCGTTCGATGACATGAACCGCGTGTGGGAGCGTTGGATCGATCCGAACAATCCTCCGGCTCGCGCAACGGTCGAGAGCAGGCTCGCGGCGCCGGAATATAAAGTCGAAATCGCAGTCATCGCCGTGGCCGGCAAGGCACGATAGGTGGATCTTCAGCTTGCCGGCCGCGTCGCCTTAGTGACCGGCGCAAGTTCTGGAATCGGCGAAGCCGTCGCGCTCTCGCTGGCTAAGGAAGGTGCACACCTGGCTCTTGCCTCCCGGCGACAGGAGCGCCTCGGTGAAGTTGCGGATGCTGCGCGAAAACTCGGAGCGCCTTCCGTTCGAACATTTCACTTCGATCAAACTGATGACGCATCTGGGGCTGAACTCGCCTCGAACGTTTTGAGCACGCTGGGCCCGATCGACGTCCTGATCGCAAACGGTGGTGGACCTAAGCCCGGGACCTACTTACAGGTGTCGCTTGGGGATTGGGACCACGGCTACCGTTCAGTTCTTCGCAGCATGCTTTCACTTGTCGATAAGACATTGCCCGGAATGCGCGCCAAGGGCTGGGGTCGCATCGTCGCTCTTACGTCGATGTCCGTTAAAGAGCCGATCCCGAATCTGGTCCTTTCGAATTCCTTTCGAACGGCCCTAACAGCAGCGCTGAAAACGCTCTCGGGAGAGGTTGCATCCGAAGGGGTTACCATCAACTGTATAGCCACGGGACGCATTCTCACGGATCGGCTACGGCAGTTGTACGACAACGACGAAGACGCGCTTCGTTCCGCCGCGCAGCGCGAGGTTCCGATGCGCCGGCCGGGGACCCCTAGCGAGTTCGCTCCGCTCGTCACGTTCCTCTGCGGCGAGCCGGCGAGCTACATCACCGGACAAACGATTGCGATCGACGGTGGCTACATTAAGTCACTGTATTAAAGGATACGTCGGAGGAAGCCGTAGTCATTTGACCCCGAGGGGGTTCGTGCTCAACGAAAATATCCGGAAACTGCATTTACAATCTTACGAAAGTTCTCGAACTATGGAACAGGTCGCATCAAACAGGTTGCCCATATCGCGCAAGAGTGGACCGATGTTGACGCCTGCGGCACTGAGCCAAATCCTCGGAACCTGGCTGCACGGGAAAGGCCCTCTTCGCGTACGGCTCAAAGGCGCCGTTGAGAAGGCGATTGTGGACGGGCTCATCGTCGATGGCACGCGCCTGCCGTCGGAGCGTGGGTTCGCCGATGCCGGCGGCGTGAGTCGTAGTACGATCGTTTCCGCGTACGACATGCTCGAGGAAGACGGGCTGCTAGAGCGACGGCGCGGGAGCGGAAGTATCGTGCGGACGGCCGCCGCGCGGAGCCAGATGACATCGCGACGAGACGCCGAGCTCACCGCCCTTTCGTCCGGAATGATACTCCAGGAGCCAGAAGACATCGTAGATTTGAGCTTGAGCTGGCCCGACTTACCAATCGAGTTTTTCCCGTATTTGCACAGCCCGACTCTTGTGGAGTTGCACGACTTTCAATGTCCCTCGATACATGCGCCGGCCGGCCTGCCGCGCCTTCGAGAGCGAATCGCGCAGCAGTATTCCGTCGCTGGGATTCCGACCCTCGCCGACAACATTATCGTTACGACGGGTTCGCAACAAGGCCTCAGTCTCGCGGCGTCGTTGTTGGTCAGCCCGGGCGAAACCGTAGCAATCGAGCAGCCGACATATTTCGTTGCGCTTGACGCATTCAGAGCTATGGGAGCGCGCCTGCGCGCCTTCCCACCGGGTTTCACGGACCACTCGTTACAACAGGAAATGGCAACCTCATCGTTTAGAGCGTTGTACTGCATCCCGACCTTTCAGAGTCCGACCGGACACGTTATGTCCGAACATGCGCGACGCACGCTCGTGAATCTCGCGCGCGAACACGACGTGCCGATACTGGAGGACTGTGCCCTCGAAACCACGGCGTTCAGTGGTTCGACGCCGAGGTCCCTCGCGTATTTTGATCCCGAGAATGTCGTATCCGTTGGATCGCTCAGCCTGGTCTTTTGGCCAGGGATCCACCTTGGATGGATCCGCGCCTCTGCGAGCATTGCTGCCCGCTTGGGTCGACTGAAAGTGCTGTCTGATTTAGGAACGTCCGTTCCTTCGCAAGTTCTCGCCTTGCGCGTCCTTGAGTCGTTCGACCAGATCGCCACGTTTCGCCGGCGCCAGCTTGAAGACAACTGCGATCTTTTTTGCCAGCGACTAGCTGAGCAGCTGCCGCAATGGCAGTTTAAAAAGCCGTCCGGTGGACTATGCCTGTGGGTGCGACTACCATTTGGAGATGCGACATCCTTTGCGCAGTTTGCCGCGCGTGAGGGCGTGCGTATCCTTCCCGGCAGTTCCATGACTGTAGATGGGTCTTGTACGGAATACGTCCGACTTTCGTATACCGCTTGCCCGGCGATCATCGAGGCCGGCATCGTGCGTCTCGCATCGGCCTGGCGCCGATACGCGAGCACGCGCGCTTCCATTAACCGGGCCCTCGACAGTCCTTAAACTGAGCAGAGTCGTAGTCGGTGCCGTAAGGGCACATCTCTAATTCCAGATCTGAATCAGGGCGACCCCTTCTCGGGCTGCTGCCCATTGACTGCGGCACTTTAGCCGTCGGCTGGTGCAAAACAGGCGGAGACAGCTAAGGTAAGTAAACCTAAGTCCCGGCGCCACCACCGTAGCTGAAGATGTACTTGACGATAAAACGATTGAGAGTTTGTGACGCGGCAGGCGTTCCGTAAGTGACGTAGAGCGTATTTCCATTTCGAAACAACTCGTGGAAGTTTACGGCGAGATTTGCTCCTGGCGGCTGCGTTTCAAACGGGATATTGCCGCTGACAACCCGGTACTCCAGTGACACGTTTGAGTCCGAACTGAGAGCATCGCTTACGCTAACGCGACGGAGCCACTGCGACGACAGGATGCCTTTCGAAGAAGCGTACGTACCATCATAGTTAATGGAAAAGGTAAGCCGCCGCCCCAGTTGGCGCGAGAGTGAGCTGCTGTACTGATGCAGATATGATCCACCGAAAGGGCCCTCTCCGTAGCCGAGATCGATGGGAAAGGGCGTTCCATCGCGATAGCCGAGCGTCAGTCCGAGGTTCGAGTATTGTTGCGTTAGTGGGCAATAATAGTTGGGAAAACCGGTGTATGAACTTCGGGGAATGGAAGGCGATCGGCACGTGTCGGACGCGGTCGGGGCCTGCGTCGCATAGCTCCGCAAGAGGCCGACCTGTGGATCGACCGATAGAGTCAGTTGGTTTTTTAAGGCGACGGTAGTAGTAATCCCAAAATCGCTTTGATGTATCGCGCCCGAATCGTCGAAGAAACGATCGGTACCCATGACGACCTTGAACGATTTTGTCCACGGCAGGGCGCCGCCATCGGCGACGGCCAAAGCAAAGCCGTGAATGTCCGAGATCGAAGTGTAGCCCAGCATCGGACCATAGTTGGGTGAGACGTTCTGATAGACGCCTATAATCGTATAGTTGGCCTTCTTAACTCCGAAGTTAGAATCGAAGTCTTGCGCTCGATGTAAATCGGGTACGAACGAACCGGCCTCCCAAGACTGGCTGAACCCACCGCTAATGCCGGTTGAAACGTCAAGTGCCGTTGCACCGATTTCTGCAGTCGTGTCGTTGCCCGCTACGCTATCGTGCGCCAACACTCCGTCGCTCCAGATTCGTAGCGATTGATCGGGCAAGGCGTAAAGATACCCGTAAGCCGTGCCGTTGAAGTCGCTGTTCGTGACCTGGTTGAAGCCTTCGAAATGCAGGAGCCCGAACGACTGATCCCCGAAGGTGCCCTCGACCTTCTGACCGGAGTTGAACGGCCCGACGTCGGGAGAGTAGAAGATGACGTTGTTCGGCGCGAATGCGCCGCTCGACGACATAATATTGGGATTGAGAAAACTCGCCCCTTGCGTAAAAAATGGTCTGTACTCCACAAGCGCCCGCTGAAATTCGCTTGGTGCGATCGTGACTTGGTCGATTTCCACGTTCGAGAAATCTGGATCGACGGTTCCGACGAAGTTGATCGTGTTCGTTAGCGGTACGCTTAGGTCGGCGCCAAACGGTCGATTGGGCTCGGGCAAAAACGTACTATTGGCCTGTTGGAACAAATGCCTGGCGCCACCGGTGCTCAGGAGTCCGAAAATCTCGGCATGGGGCTTGGCCCGCACCACTCCGGTCTTTGAACTGATTGCAACTTGAACGTTGGGCCAAAATTGTGCGTCGGTAAAAACCGGCCACGCCGAACCCACGGCGTCGGCCATTTTCGTATTCCACGCCCAGCTGAAGTGCTCGGCTGTGGCTGCCACGCCTCGAATGAAATTCATGCGCCAAGTTTGCTGGCCTCCGGCCCGCAAACGCATCGTGGATAGAGGAATGACCAAAATGGCTTGCCATCCCTCTTTGGTTAGGCGCGCGGTCGCAGTCCATTGCGGCAGGTATCGCGCATTTTCGCTCGCTGCTTGGTATCGCACGCCGGCCGGCGTCGTTTCGAAGTAGTATACCTGTGAGCCATTGCCGCTCGTGTCGATCCCTACCCCTACGAAATCATCCGTCCCAAAGCCGATGTCGTTCGTCGATTGTAAGGCTGTTACGGGGTAGGGTTTTTGGTAGCATTCGAACTGCACGTAGAGATTTGCCCCGTCGTACAGGACGTACGAGCGAGTCGACAGCCGGCTCGGAACCCGCGTCGTGACATTGAAGAAATCCGACCCCATCAGACCCTTCTGCCATGCCGTGTCCGTAAAAGCCGACGGCCCAATACTATAGGGAGCTTGCTCCGCGTGAAAGCTCGACGGATAGCTTACGGCTGCGGCTACGGGAAGCGGCGCTAGCGCGATTGATGCAGAAAGCGCCACAATGGCAACGCCGCTCGCTCTCATCTGCCTGACGCGCAGATCAACGGGCATTGGAAGACTTATGTTGGGCACGGGACATTACGGACTTCCCCTGGGAACACGATACGCTAAGGGTATCGGAGCATCGACGAAGCTCCAATAGCCACCTAAGCTTAAAGTGGCCCGCAACCTCATATCCTAGTGTTCGCACACTTCGCGTAAGCGAAGGCGTTTAGATTTGTGGCCGAAGCATCGGGCTAGTGGGGAAAACAATGAATCATTGCGCTGAATTTGTAAAACTAAATCTTCTAAAACCACGACAGCCGTTCGATCCCAGCGCGACGGCCAAAAGGAGTGGAACAACACTCTACTCTCTGATACGTTTGGGGACGCCATCACGGCGGGTGGCAGTGGCTCAATATCAGCGAGAGCCTGCCTTTTATACGCCCGAAATGGGACGACGCATGCGCGGTGCCGATGTTCGGGCGGCGTTGAAATCGCTCGGGCGATCGGGCTTAGCTGATATAATCGATCGTAACTGTACGCTGGCAACGCGCTTTGCAGAAGGTCTGAGGCAGGCGGGGTCTGCCGTGCTCAACGACGTGACGTTCAATCAGATTCTGGTCTCGTTCGGCGAACCTGACGTCACGGAGCGCGTTATTGAGCTGACTCAGCGAGACGGAACATGCTGGGTGGCGGAACGGAGTGGCAATGCAAGACCGCTATGCGGATCGGCGTCTGCTCATGGAGAATCACTGAAGACGACATCGACCAAAGTTTGACGGCGATCGTAACAATTGCCGGCGCGATTCGTTCTAACGACGGTCGCGTCTAAATGCGGATAACGCGTGACGCTCGCGATCGCGGGCGTGCTGTCGTAAGCGAGACAAATCGCCGCTGGTCAAGAAATCGGCGGCCGATTCGCTCACCAGCCTAAGAATGTCAAGCTGCCCTTCGAGGGGCCTGGGGGCCTCACGATTGTGCGTCGACTGTTGCCTCCGACTTGAGCCGCATGCGAAAAGCACTTTTCCGTGCATCTACGGCCCAGGAACTCGCTAAGTGTCGACGGGATCAAAATTAGACCACTTTTGCGCGATGTGGCCATCGCCGTGAGGGGCACTTGTTCCATACTTAGAGACGTGCGGCCTAGAATCGGTCTTCATGAAACGCCAGTTTTGACTGCCCATTCCTGAACTTTTCAAAGAACTTGCCGCGCTTCGGAAGGGAGAACGATAGGAGCAGATGGTAAAGGAAATCGCGTTCACGGAGTATCCCGCTAAGGACGTCGCCGGCCTGCGGCGCTGGTACGAAGAGAAGCTCGGACTGCGTTTCGACGCGCCACACGTTCAGGACGGGATGGAAAAATACGCTCAAGCGAAAGTTGGCACCGGGTATTTTAGCGTTTCGACGTTCGAATGGATCGGCCGAGACCCCGGCAGCGCATCCGGCGTCTACTTCGAAGTCGACGACGTCACCAAAACGGTCGCCGACCTTCGCGCCAAGGGGGTCGAGGTTAGCGAACTGGTCAACACTCCGGTTTGCCGTGTTGCATATCTCGAGGATGCCGAAGGAAACAAGGTCAGCCTCCATCAGATCACGGTCTCGCACTAAAGCATGTTAACCGCTAACCGGCCACGGGCCCTTGCGGTACGCAAAAGCGATCGATGAGAGTGCAGCCTTTTAAGCGACTTGAATTCTGGTTCGATTTTGCGAGCACGTATTCGTACATCGCAGCAATGAGGATCCAAGGGTTGTGCAGTCAGCGAGAAGGACCGCGTTCATTTCGGCCTCGGCTTCCATCGGCGAAGGTCGCGTCCGCGAGCCAGCTCCGCAGTGCAGCGCTCGAGCCCGACCCGCGCAAAGCCGCGCTCAACAGGCGCCGAAATGTTGATGTGGTCTCAATCCTACGGGCACCTTATGGGCTGTGAAGGAGGCCACATAGAGCACGAGTCCGATAAGATCGTGTTAATCCACCTTTCGCGAAGTAAGGCTTCCGTGGATCGGACGGTCGTTTTAAAAATCATCGTTCCCGCCTGCGCGATGCCCACTGGAGGCCCGTTGGAGCCATTATGCGACCATATCTGCTGCTCGCCCGTGAGAGCGATCTCGCGCGAGAACTGCACGAGAACTGGCGCCGAAGCTCCTGTCACTACGTTCATCGGAATTTTCATAGTGACGTTGTAACCACCAGCATAAATCGATTTCTCGACGACCCAGTTTGCGGTGTTCGCCGTACTGTCGAATGTATGCGATCCGTCGAGATTGACACCGAGGTGATAGTAACCACCACTCGCACCGTTCGGCCAAAGGTCGATCGCAACAGAGTCGCCGCCTTGCCCCCCTGTGAGCACCTCGCTCTGGGGTGCATCAAATCGAACAAACAGCGTGGTTCCGTCACTATAAACGTGCACGGTTGCCGCTTCGTCAGCAGAGCGATTATCGACCGGATCCCATCCGAGGTCAGCGACAGTACCTTTGCTAAAACCTTCCGGCGCGCCAGGAACAATCGGAACGTCTAGGCTTGCTCCTGCCAACGCAGGCAGGGTCGCACCCGAAAAAAGCGCAAACGCGAACACGATCGTACCGTGTTTCACGCTGATGATTCTCTTTGCTTTTGTGCAATTGATTCTATTATCCGCCTTGGTTATATCTTGTTGCATACGTTGATTGTACGAGCCTCGCGTTATCAAGGCGATGGCCGCCTTGCAGAAAAGTGGTCCCAAAAAGGGCCATCACGTCTCTCGTATCAGAACGTGATCCTTGCCATTGCTGCGAAGCACTAGTCGCAGCTGGTCACGCTATGAAGCACCTCGTGAACTAGGGCTATGCGGCCATGCTGAAACTAACGGTATCCGGAACCGAGCCGAACCACGATGGCCACTTGGCCTAAAAGTGGCCCGAAAATCGTGTTCTCAGATCAGCGGCACGGCCGCTGCCGCCAGGGCAATGCAGGCGGAGACGGCTAAGAAGCCAGCGGCTACAACAATCTTAAAAATCCTTCCTCTGATGCGCCCGGCGATGCGCCCGGGCCGAGGCCGCCAATGAGACCCCGCAGCGGTGGAGAGTCGGGCGCTGCCTGGAGTGGCCATGAATGCGATGGCCAGATGTGGCAAAAGTGATCCGAATCACCGGCGGGCGGAGCTTATCGATGCGCTCCGGACAACGCCACAAAGGCCTCCGCCACGTTACAGAACGCATCGATCTCCGCGGCAGAAAATCTCTTGCGTACGTGCGACTCCGCGTCCGACAGCAAGGTATAAGCGCGCAATGCTAACTTCTTTCCCGTGGTCGTGAGCGCAACTTGCACGACCCGCCGATCGCCGTCATCGACCGAGCGCTTGATGAGACCTCGACGCTCCAGACGATCCAACACACTCGTAATCGTGGACCTGCGGTGGCCAAACGTGGCATGGAGATCGTTGATCGTCGAGGATCTATGTGCGTGAAGACTTGCCAATATTTGAGCCTCCGCTTGACTCAGATCCACCTCGGGCGCGTTAGCTATAAGAAGCGCAATGGCGTGCGAAGCGCGGTGCAGTTTCGGGATCAGGTCAAGCATCAGGCCTCCACCGATACAGCAACCCTGGATGACCGTCGGCTGCTCCCCCGCAACGACTATCGGAGCTTGAAACTCAAGGCGTTGCCGAGCGAGTGAGGCATCGGCGGCAGGGGCGCGAGATCCGGGTCCAGGGCTCGCCGACGGGCTTCGGCACTAAAGAAAAGCTCCCTCGAGTAGAACCGAAGTGGCAGTTCCTTATCCAGCAGCATTGGCTGACGTGAAACGAGGTCGGCCGCGGTTTGGCAATCCTGTTCTTCTGCCATGGCCGCTGCGATGATACGAATCCAGCAGACCGTCATGGTTGCATGGAACTTATCTTCACGCCCTTCGTGCGATGCCAAAGCGGCGATGGCGCGAAGCATGGCGCGTGTGCCTTCTTCGGCCCCATCGCGTCGAAGGTAAAAAAATGCCACTTCGAGATGTTCTCGGTGGTGGAAATCGACATTTTGCAGGTCGAGCGCCTCTAGGCGTGCGACGAGAACCTCCGCTGTCACGAATGCGACCGCTCGAGGTACCCATTTATCGCGGCTTCCCAATGTGGGCCTTCCTGAGTGAAAAGTTGAGCAAAATGGCGAACTTGCTCGTCGCCGGCGGAGCTTAAGCCCGTGCGCCGGTAGGTGACCACCGCTTGGCTACTTCTCGCTCCCTGCGCTGAGACGCGTATGGTGATCTCGGTGAGCTTGACTCCAGGATCGAACGCGATGTAGCGCACGATGTGATTCTGCATATCCCAAGTCTGAAGGAGCCATGTCTGTACACCACGCCGGTCGATGGTGAAGACCGCGCCTTCGCAGTCCTTGGGCTCCGTAGGAAAGACGAAATGCGGATGCCAGTCGGGGTCCCACCCTTGCTCTGCGACGGCACCGAAGGGCCGGATCGCGATGTCTGGCGGTGCGTTGAGGACGATCGTAAACGAACGGACTGCTTGCACGTGCCCGGTTCCCGGGAGCGCCGGTCCGGCCGCGCCCAGCGATGCGGCGATACACAGGGACGTAATACAAATCGTTGCAAACATTGTACCGATAGCGTATAATACGAAACCGTAGTATGTCAAGACGATAAGAAATCATCCGCGGCTAGGTACGCAGCTAACGTTTCCCCGACGCTGATGAGTGGCCCAATTATTCGAACCACTTTGTTGCGATGTGGCCGTCGAAATAACGTCCGCGATTCCGCATAATTATGAGTACAGTCTGAGATTGGCAGCGACGACAAGCCACTAGTGGACTGTGCTAAAATCCGGAGGATCGTAGTTCGCGTGAAAAAGTACACGCCCGCGCTCGCAGGGGCGCTTTTTACGGGTATCGCACTGCCTGCGTTCGCCGCGTCCACCCTCAATGTCCCGATTGCTGATACGCCCAAGAAGCTGACGGACGCTGCGGTCGCTCAACTCGGCTGGAACGTGAATAGCGGATCCGCTGAGCAAGGGGTAACGGTACGCCTCTATGGCGCAAGCGGTGAATTCTATCGCCTTGGCTCGAAAGCGCCGACGCCGTCCCCACCCCCGACATGCAAAGCGCCTATCGAAAACTCGCTGCCATCTACGCCTCGACGCTCGCAAAACTCGACGCGATAAGCGCGAAGCCCGAAACTTATTAGGATGCTTGCCCGAACTCGTCAAAACTCGCAACTCCGGTTACACTCGTAAAGCGCACGGCCGACGACCAGATCACGCTAGCGGATGCGAGGATGTTGGAGGATGTTGAAGGTGGCACGCCCGCCGTCGGGCGGTCGGATCCATAGGATCGCCGATTACGGTCGGCGGCGTTCCGGTGACCCAAGCTGACCTGGTAGTCGGGGACGATGACAGCGTAATCATCATCCCAGCTGCGCAAGTTGAACGTACGATCACGCCGGGGAGACCCGCGCTGCCAAGGAGTCCCAAATGATGCAACTGATCGTTGAGGGCAGCAGCACGCTCGAATTGATGGGGTTGGCATGAAACCGAGGCGTGGGCCCACGTACGAACGCGACAAAATGCAGCGATTAGTGGACGCTACTCCTTTCGGACGCTGGTGGGGATTGCTCGTCGAATCGGTCGGCGTCGGCAGTGCGAGCGTGCGTCTTCCGTATCGTCAAGTCCTAGAGCGGCCGGGCGGCGTTCTTCACGGCGGCTGTTCGACGGTAGTAGCAGATGTTGCCGTTTGGATAGCGATTATTACCATCGTCGAGGGAGGCGAGCATGCCTTGACCGTCCACCTCGCCACCGATTACATTTCGCGGGCGAACGGCGATATCGTCGGCACCGCGCGGTTGATCAAGGTCGGCCGGCGTCTGGCAATGGGCTCCGTGGAAACCCGCAGTGACGACGGCACGCTCGTCGCAACCCATCAAGTGACGTACGCTCTGCCGAGCGCCGAGATGATCGCTAAACCTATGACACACCCGGAGCGATGACAAGCGACGCGTCTCCTTTGCTAGGCCAAGCCCCTTCGCGTAGATTGTACTCTCATTGACCCAACAGTCACCCTCGATCGCGTCCAGCAGATATGTTGTGCATATCGCGCGCGTGCTCGTGTCGGAGATCGCGGACATCGCCGCGTCGAACTTCCCGTGCGCGACGGCGTTGAGCAGATCGTCGAACTGGTGGTTCGTCACCGGGATCGCCATGCCGAGCTTGGCCGCAATCGCCGCCAGCAATTCGATATCTAATCCGACCGGAACGTTGGAGTGGGGCTGATAGAATTCGAAGGGCGTCCCGGAAACGTAGGAGGCGACGTTGATGGTACCGGAAATCGGCGTCCCGGGCGAGCATGCGAACCAAGCGACCGCCGCACAAAGCATAACTAGACGACGAAGCTGGTCGTGCATGACTTTCCTCTTTTCCGCAGTGTCGGATGCGGCCTTATGTGATGAAGTCGCCGAGTGTGCCGTAGTTTGCCAAGCGCGCCGAACTGCGAGATCGCGTCCTCATCAGTGTGATGCAGAACCCGATCGTGAGCCTGTTGGTGAACCGCCAAGCCAGCACTCTGCGCGAGAACCAATCCGGCACCGCGGATAGGTAAAGAAACCCGCGACAACGGAATGCAGATGACAGCCGCGTAGATCTCTCCTAAGCGGTGTTACGTCGCGGACCTCTGGAGTTAAAGACAATCTGGCGGAAGCGTTGGAAATGCAGATGCCGGAACGTCAGTGACGTGCGTCATCACATAAATCTCCCGGAACACCTGTTTGCGCCGTTGGTCGGTAGAAGCTCGTGAGCAAGGGCGACTCTCGTGGTTTGAACGAAGGTCAGTCCTCAGTCCGTTCGCTTTAGGCCTGTTGCTGCTCGGAAAACACGCTGTAGCAGTTACGAGCAGCAGGATGACGCCGGCGGCTAGATGTTGGATTCGCATATACGTGGCCGTGAACCGAGCTAGTGCAAAGAAGCCAAGCGCATCGCGGCGGTAGCGACCTCAGCGACATTACCACTAATCTCAATTCCATCGAAACCTATTTTGCCGTGCACGACGTGGAGAAGGCTGCGTCTACCCATTTTAGTTCCCCTTTGACTGACGAAACGCGGATCGTCCTGACAGTCGATAAGTCCATGTGTCATCATAGACAATATCCGGGAAACGCTTGAGTTTCGATGGCCACATGAACGAAAAGTGGCCTGAAGTGCGTGACGAGCCTGCGCTTACGGTGGACTATTGCAACATTTACGTGCACCCACGTGGTCAACAGATACGAAGTGCGCGGAGCTTAGTACCCGTCTGCGGGCTGAGAATGTTCTCTGGTCATTCTAAGCTCATAGACTGCAAGGCTCGGGCAGCGCGGCGCTTTTAAAGACGTGCCGTTTTAGACTCTGTTGAGTCTCAAGCGACGACCCAAGACGTCCGCAAATCGCGGGCGCCTTCCGCGGCACCGCCGCCTCTACAGACCGGACGGGCTGTCGCAAAGGAAGGTTTTCCAGAATGAACAGCTTTCACCGCGCAGCCGCAACGTTGACGCTTGTCTTTATCTCCTTTGCGCTCGCTGCGTGCGGTGGCACTCAATCGCCGTTCTCTCTGTCGACACCACAGCCGCACTACGCTGTACGGTCGGGCATGAACGCTAACCTCCCACGCGGTTAATGGGCTACAGGCAATGCTCTCGTTTTGCCGTGGGAATGGCTTCGTAAGTCGTCGAGACGAGGTTGATACGATTCCTCGTGGATACGGCAGCGCGCGTGTCGGAAGCCTTGGACGTCACGATCGAGCGCCTAGAGGTAGACTCGGGCAAAGCATTGCTCAAGGGAAAACGGGACGCCCGATGCGCGGGCGGTAATGGCCTAGAAAAAGCGGCCGCCTGGTCGTTTGCTTCAGCTTAGGCTTACGAGGGTCGTCGCCGCTTTCGTGTAACAATCGCTCGCGAAACGTAACTCTCTGTGCATGGAGGGTGATTTGTCTCGTCTAGCTATCCTTTGTTTGTGCACGCTAGTCGCCGCATCGCTGGCGCTGCCAACTCGTCTTCTTGCCGCTGCGCCGGCCGCTGGCGCGCCTCACCTAAACTGGGCGGCCTGTCCAGAGATCAAGGACGCTCAGTGCGCGATGCTGACCGTGCCAATCGGTCCGGCGAAACCGGACGGTGCGACGCTGAGCCTTCGCCTAGCGCGCATGCGCGCAACAGGTATAGGACGCAAGCGCGGCGTGCTGCTCATCATTCCCGGCGGACCAGGCGTCGGTATCGAGCCAACGCTGAGCGCAGCCGAAAAGCAAGTCTCAAAGTTCCGCCGGTACTACGACGTCGTGACGTTCGATCCGCGCGGGGTCGGAAAAAGCGACCCCATACGCTGCGATCCCAACAGAGTGCCTAAGCCGTCGGCGCCTTCTGCACAACCTCCGACGCGCCCCCAATTTCGGGCCATCATGGTCAAGAACTCCACGTTCTTTCGGACGTGCTTTGCGTTGAGCCGGCCGCTCATGCCGCATCTCTCGGCAATCGACACGGCCGCGGACATCGAGCGAATTCGGCGTGCGTTGACCCCGAACGATGGCCTTGTCGCGTACGCCGGCTCCTACGGAACGGTGTACGCTGCAATGTATCTGGAACGCTACGGTTCCCACGTGAAGGCTCTGGTGTTGGACGGCGTCGTGGACCACAGTGTCGATCAGCCGACCGACATCACGCGTGCGATTCTCGCATTGAATGAGACATTTCAGCACATGTCAGCTTGGTGCGGCCGCACTGCCGGCTGCGCGCTCCACGGCAAAAACGTCGGGGCGGCGTACGATGCCGGTGTCGCCAAGGCGCCCATCACGCGACTTCTGGTCGCCCTTATGCTGGCTGCAGGGCAAGATCCGCACGTCGGTTGGCCGGCAATCACTAAGATGCTCGCCGAGGTAAGCCGCGGCGACATGACCGCCATCGACGCGTTTACGAAGACTGCGGCGGAAGCGCGGGGCAGCGGATCGCAGGACGCCCAAATCACCGCCGGAGAGGGGGGCCTGTATGCCGGCGTCGTCTGCGCCGACTACGGGCCGGTAAACGACTACGACGCTTTCGTCAAAACCGGACAGACGGTTGTCCGTGAGGCGCCCCGCTTTGCGTGGCGGTATTGGGACTGGACGCCGATCGCGCACATGGGCCCCGGTGCTGCCGACTGCACCGGCTGGTCGCGGCCGGCAACCAATCCGCCGCACGTCCTCCACGTCGGGTGGCACCGAAACGTGATGGTCGCCAATCCGGCGCGCGATCCCTCGACGGCATTTCCGAATGCACTTGCCGTCCACCAGCAAATCCCCGGTTCCGTTCTGCTGATCGCCGATGTCGACGGGCATCAGACGTTGGTTCGATCTCAGTGCTCATACGACGCGATGGTAAAATTCTTAAACGATCCGAAGTCGGTTCCAGCGACGATACTGTGCCACCACTAGGGGCAGGATGATGACCAGAAAAGCATTCTGCGCGATCGTTTTGGCGGCCGGCCTGCTTGGGGCTGCACCGCAAGCGCAGCTCACAAGCGGACTGAGCGCTGCGCAAACGGCGGCGATCGACCGCATTGGGGAGACCTCGGTCTCGGGACGCTTCGCCCCGAGCGTCGTCATTGGTGTGGGGCGCGACGGAAAGACGGTCTATCTACACGCATTCGGTAACCGCACGGTCGACCCGAACGCGCCGGCGCAGCCATCGACGCCGTACATGATCGGCTCGAATACGAAACAGTTTGCCGCAGCCTCGATCCTGCTCTTGCAAGACGAAGGCAAGCTGAACGTCAACGACCGCCTCTCGAAATACTTTCCTGGGATACCGCATGCCGGCGAAGTGACGCTGCGCGAGCTCCTCACAATGAGCAGCGGTTACGCCGACTACGTCGAGGCCCCAATGTTTCTACACTCGATGCGCCGTCCGGCGCTATCGCCGAAAGAGGCGGCCGATCTGGTGAAGTCGCTGCCCCTGGATTTCCCTCCTGGTACGCGCTGGCAATATAGCAATACGGGCTACATGCTGGCGCAGATGGTCATCGAGCATGTTAGTGGCATGACCTTCTACGATTTCTTGCAGCGGCATTTCTTCGGGCCGCTCGGAATGAATGCGACGTACCTCCGACTTTCGAAAAACGTGAAGCCGAACGTTGCTGGCGAATACAGCAGCTTCGCACTCGGCCCATGGGAACCGGCGCCGTTTTGGGATTACAGTGGATTGGGGCCGCCGGCGGATTAGTGAGCGACGTCTCGGATCTGGAGAAATGGAACGCCGCCCTGGACGGCGGGAAGATTCTCTCGCCGCGATCGCTCGCCGAGATGTTCGCTCCCGGGCCCGGTGCGTCGAGCCCTGGCGGAGAGGGCTATGGCATGGGGATACGAGTGGGTCGAATGCCCAACGGACATCGCTACATCTGGCACGGCGGAAACACGACGGGATCCGCCTCGCAAGATGCACGTTTTCCCGACGACCGTCTCGCCATTATCGTTCTCTCCAACGCGCCGTACTACAGCTACAACACGACCGTTCGCGCGATCTACAAGGTTCTGGTGCCTCAGCCGAGTTCGAGCAGTGCCGCACCAGCGTCGTCGCCTCCGCCGCCAACAGGCGACCCGCAGCGCTTGCGCGCGGCGACTGCGTGGCTCAACGCCGCCATCGCAGGACAGCCCGATACGAGCAACGTGACCGGCGACATGCGCGCGCTGCTCACCCCCAGCCACCTGGCAGCTCTACGAGCGCTCTCGCGGTACGGCCCGCGCACCTACGAACTCGAGAGCGTAGACCGTCGCAAGCCCGCGACGACCTACATCTTTACCGTGAAAGCCAAGGAAAAAACGATGGTATACGTCTACAAATGGGACGACAGTGGGAAAATCGCCGACATCCTCGTCCTTCCTGACATGGAGTTTGCAGACGTCTAGGCTACCTTTCGCATCGCTCGTGCTGGCAGCCGCGATGGGCTCCGCAGCAGCGTGCGACAGTCTTACGACCGTGAAGGCTGACGCCCAGGGAGATCGCGGAGACATGTTCGATTTTGGCGCGAGCGCTCAAATATTGGTTCAAATCGCGCTGCAGTGCTGTGCGCAGGGCGGTGTCGGAAGGTGCAGGCAGCGGTGCGGCGGCGAATAATGCGAAAACGAGCAACGCCGCCGGTGAGCGGCGCGTCATTACAATACTCCTCCGCTTGAAAGCGGGGGATTGTTCGGTATCATGATCCGCGCGATATCGCGGAACATGGCGTTCGGAACGAACGCCGAGAGCTTCTCATCGAGCCGCACCCCTTTTAGATCGACGAACTTGATCAACATTTAGCCCATGTAGTTAAAGGCCATCGCGCGGCCGCGAACCTTACGCTCCGGAGGATTTTCTTGCGCACCATACTGCGGTGTATTTTCTCGGCGAACGTCGCGAACGGCTCGCGGCGGCCGATTTTGACGCGGCACGGCAACCGAATGGCAACCGCATCGCCGCGGGCATCGAAAAATGCCTGCAAATACAGGCCGTTTTCTGGTAGCGCCAACGGGAATCGAACCTACGCTCGGGGGTTCCGTAGAGTCCCGTCCACTAGCGAATAGCGTTATTTTGTAAGGCTTTTTCGCCTCCGAGTTCCCCGCCGATACTCTCCCTTCCCGACCACCCCCGAGCGCTCCGTTAGAAAATGTTAGAAAGCAGCCGCTCCAGCGGCCGGCCTGCCCACTGTTATCTTTGGCTCCCGATTCCGGCGTCACGCCGTCGAAGTACTCTCTGGCTAGAGGCGCGCTTATAACAGTGCCCGAGCCACTCGCGTTCCTGTAGATCACGACGGCCCCCGCGCGAGCCCCGTTCAAGATCCCGACCGCAAGGTCACGAATGTAGTATCTCCGGAGACACGGATCTTCATAAGCAGGTCGCTGACAAAGTGACACGCCGGACCGCGCGACGCTCTGACGTGCATCCGAGGCGCGAGCAGATCACCGCATACTACTCGGCCAAGAGCGCCTGCGCCGTTGGCAGCAAGATCGCCCGCACGTAGTCACATCACCGTCATTTAAAAGTACCGCGGAACACGCTTGCGATACCGTGTAAATTCCGAGCCGTAGTACGATTGCAGATAGGTTTCTTCGCGTAACACTTGACGGTGCAAGAGGGCGATGCCTGCGACAACGTACAGCAAGAGCACCCAATGCGGCAGGATGAGAAACTCGCCGATCAGCACCGCTGCGAATGCGACGTAGATGGGATTCCGCGTGTAGGCGAAGGCGCCCGACGTAACGAGCGCGCCCGGGTGATCGGTGTCGATGCCGATGCGAAAGCTTTGGCCGAACGACAGCAAGGTGACAAACATCAGCCCAAGCGCGGCGATGCACGACGCGATGCCGACCCAAGCCGCCGCGGTTGAATCGAACATCTTAGAGTGAAGCGGCGTCGGCCAATGCAATGCACTCGCAAAGATCAAATAAAAGTAGAACACCGCAAACGGGGGAATGAGAAAGTCCCGCCTATCCGTTTTACCGAATTGCACCGCTACGGTTCCGGCGCGTCGGAGTATCGCAACCCGCATGAGTACGATGGCGAGAAGCAACGCGATGGTCGCCGCTCCTAGAATGCCGGTCACGTTAGCGCCCTCCATCGAACGAAGGCGACGCGTCGGCGGGTTCTTTCCAATGTTGTACTCGGGTGATAAACGCGGGCGAGCCGAGCAGGTAGCGTTCCAGTGCGGCGGTATCGTCGGTCGGGTGAGCAAACCCGACGTGTCCGTCGGGGCGAACTAGATAGAGTGCGTTCTCGCGCAGACCCGTAGAGTGTAGCCTCCTTTGCCACATGAAGGCATGCAATGGGAGGCCATAAGCTTCACACGTTTTGCGTAGGGAACCGCTGGGCTCTCCATAAAAGTGCACTTGCCAATCAATTGTGTTCAGCGGTGCAAAGTTATCACCGCCAGGCATCGACGGAAACTGAGCAAAGGGGAGACGATCTCCGGCTCGCAGACATCCGACGCGCCCCAGGCTTATGGGACTGTTTCGGTATTCAATGGAGGTCTGCGACAGAATGCGGAACGCCAACGCGCGTGCGGATCCTAGACGCAGCAGCGGTGGCAGAAACGTCGGCGCCACAAACGTTCGAAACAGACCGGCCCAGGGACTTTTACTATTCAATACGCTGAACATTCTGTCGGTGCTTGCAACGAGACCGCGCGCAAATCTGATCCGCTCGGGTTCGTAGGAATCAAGCAATTCGCCCGACGACTGACCGCGCAGAACGGCCGCGAGCTTCCACGCCAGATTGACGGCGTCGCCAATGCCGGTGTTCATGCCTTGGCCGCCGACTGGGCTGTGCAGATGCGCGGCATCTCCCACGAGAAACACGCGCTCTTTCCGAAAATGCTCGGCGACCCGGTGATGCACGTGGTAGGTCGAGAACCAACGGACGTCGTGCACCTGCGTGCGCAGCTCTTTGCTGACACGCACACTGACGTCACCCCAAGCGACCGGCGAACCGTCGGGTTTGGGAGGCGCCTGGCCTACGACGCGGGCCCTTCCCGCTTCCCTCATCGGAAACACCGCTAGAGCGTCGCGCCGATCCATAGAAATATACACTTCGTTGGCCGTAAGGGGACCCGCATAGTCCACGTCCACGACGTACCAGAGGTGTGAGTATGTACCGCCCGGCAAGCCGATCTTCACCGTCTCGCGTACCGTCGAATGGGCGCCGTCGCAGCCGGCGATATACGCGACCTCACACTGCTCCGTGTTCCCATCGGCGCGCCGTATCGATCCGGTTATGTGTTCGCGGCTGGTTTCAAGACCCACGAGATCGCAATCGCGCTCGACCTCGACCCCGTGTTTGCCCAACGCCTGGATTAGGATTTGCTCATGTTTATCCTGAGGGAAGATCAGGCTGTACGGGTACTTGCTTAGGGTCGCTCCGATGTCTCCGAACGCGAGCCTGGCGCGCGGCTTTGCGTTAACCCATAGGTTCACGGCCACGAACTTTTGTGCAGCTTGCACGACGTCATCGGCTATGCCAAGCTGCCGGTAGAACTCCAGGGTACGCGCGTGCACGATAAGCGCTCTGGAGGTAGTCCCGGTCTCCTTTTCCTTGTCAATGATTCGAAACGGTATGCCGAACCGCGCCAAAAGAAGCGCCAAAACGAGTCCGCTTGGCCCGGCCCCCACGATAAGGACTTGCGGTTGGGTTCGCAAAGCAGGCGTTCTCACTTTCCTCAGGCGGTACGCATGGTACGAACGAGTTTACGCAGTCGCGGCGATTGTCTCAAAGTGTAGGTATTTCACGATACAGTATATAAAGATGTTCTACCACACGTTGGGAGCGTCCTATGTCATACGAAGTCATCAAGAAGGTCGGCGGCCGTTCGTATCGATACGTGGTCGACAGCGTTCGCGATCCCGTCAGCGGCCTCCGAAAATCGCGCTGGAGGTATCTTGGCCGGGTCGAAGCGCACCCGGCAAGACATCCCGAGGATCGTGCCAAAGAAACGCGTGACCGTTTCCTGAAGGCGTTTCTCGGACTACTCCAATCGCGTCGCTTCAAGGCGCTGACGGTTAAGGCCGTCGCACGGCGCGCACAAATGACCCATGCGACGTTCTATCGCCATTTTCGGAGCATGCACGATTTGCTCGGCAGCGCGATTGCATTAGCCCAGCAAGCGTTGCCGTCGCTTGATCTTCACGTCACGGGCGACGCGAGCGAGGAACGCCGCAAGATTTCCCGGTTGCTCGAGGGAGTCTTCGAACAAGCGCGCAGGCGCACCGGTTTGCTAAAGGCTTTCATTGAGACGCGGGGCGACAGCTCGGTGCTCCAAGCGCTCTGGGAGGCACACAACAGGAAACTTGAACACGTCTGGACCGTTTACATCGGCGAACTCAACCGTGCCGGAATCGGCCGCAATGACGCTGCCGAATCGCTGGCGCGCGCCGTGGTTCTGTGCATACAGGCCAGACTGCACGACGCGATCGTACAAGGCCGCCCTTTGTCAAAACGCGATTCGGAGCTGTGGGCCTCCATCGTCTCGCGCATGATAATCAAAGGCTAGGGCGCGACACCTCAATTAAACCGAACTCGGAGAGAGCGTCGTTAAGCGTCCAAAAGCTCGCGCAGAGGATCCCAGTGAACGCTACGGCGCCGGACGCGGCTGGTCGTCGTTTCCATCCGGGAATGCCCTCACGCGTGGAGCGCAGCGCAATACGATCAGGGTATCGGACGGTCGTCAAGTTCGGGTCGGGACAGCATCGGAAGTTCGCGCACGAGTCGCTGCACCGCGAGCCGATCTTGGACGAGATCTCGGACTTCTTCGATCACTGACACCAGCTAAACGTGGACACTCCGCAGATCTTTTGGGGAAGGCGGACGCTCCAGCGACGGTGCGCGAGTCTGCACCGAAGCAAAAGTACGGGTGACGAAACTACACGCTTGGAGGCCCGGCCTTTGCTCTAGCGATGTTCATCGGTGCGGTTGCGTGATCTCTGCGTTACCGTAATGCTCGCCGATCCGGCCGTCGCGAATGAACTCGACCATCATCTGAAAGTAACCGGGCGCGAAGCGTGTGGAGAGGCGTTCGCCCTTTGCATTCACTTCGTATTCCGTCATCCCGTGCTCTGCGCCTGGATAAAGCGCGAGCGTGTAATCCTTTCCGTACGCGATCAATGACTTTATGCGCTTGGCCGTTTCGGCGCTGGGAGCGTCCAAATCATCGCCGCCGAGCACCCACAGCTGGGGTGTGGTGGAGGCGCGTAGGGCGGGCATCGGCTGGTAGTGGTACAGAGCGGTATCGACACCGTACGCTTTGGCAGCGTTGGCGATCTGCTTCTTGTCGAGCGGCAGGACGACGAAGAGAAAGTCGCCATGCACGTCCTTGTACCAGGGCTCCGATTTATATTTCCGTCGCAAGGCATCGAACGTCTCGTAGCCCTTACCGCCAGTATCTACGACGTACTCGCCGGCACGCGCGAGTTCCAGGGCCTTAGCGGTGCCGGCAGCGGAGTGATGATGGAGACGCATGTCGAGCGCGACACTTTCCTGATCTTCTTCCAGCACCGTAACCGCAAGACCGAAGCTCACGATCGCGAAATCGACTGGCGAGCGGTTCGCCGCCAAGGGCACGACCCAGCCACCTTCGCTGCCGCCCTGGTAGCCGATGCTTCCCAGCCGCGTGCCGGCGAGACTCTTGGCCTCGTTCTTCGCAGCAATAGCATCCTCGGCAAGGACATAGAAATTCTGCGTGTACGTTCCGTCCGACACTCCAGTGCCCCGCTTGTCGTAGACAAACGCACCAACGCCCTGCGCCGGAAACATTCGCTGCAGCGAATAGAAATCGAGGGCGGAATCGTGCTCCGACCCATGCACCAGCACGACTACCGGTACCTTTCCGTTGCCCTTCGGTAGTACCAGCCTTCCGACGAGTTTCACGCCATTGCTCTCGAACGTCGTGTTGGTGACGTCGAAGGCAATGCGCCGGCCAGGCTCCTTTGCGAAGGTAATCTCGCCTTTTTCGCAATCGGAAAACGAAACGGTCTTGCCGTCAGGCCGATCGGTCCAACCATAAGTGCTCGTCCATGTGCCGTCTTTCTGCGGATAAAGCTGCCCAGTCTCGCCGGTGAACATCCGCCAGCGCAGCGTGTCATCGTCAGACGGCGCTATATCGACGGCTTTGCCGTCACTCAGCCGGTATGAACCGATATGACAATTCTTCGTCGAATCGGTAGAGGCGGGCGACGTGGCGCCGGCCGAAGGCGGCGATGCTATCGAGAAGACGACGAACAGCAGCGCGGGAATCTGTGTGAGCTTCACAATGGCCTTACGCCGGTCAGGGCAAGTTGTTTCAAAATCAAGGGTACCCCTTGACCCGAGAAGCGAAGTCGTAGGGTCCCCGGGATCGGACAGGCGATCGATGACGTGCGACGGCTCAACTACTGGGTTTCAGGCCCTCAGGCCACGGTGACGTACTAAAATGTGGCAACGTGCAGCCACTAACAAAATCGTGCGGTTTAAGATAAAGATGCATCTTCATCCCAGGGCCGTTTTTGAGAGCCGAATCGCGGACGTCAGGCGGGTTCACTGCTCGGCACCGCGTTCGGAGGCTGATCGCGAAGAGTATAATCGTAAACCTGGCTTCATATTTCCGCAACGTGGACTCTTTCTCTACCACGTCGGCAGTCAGAGCTACGTAGCGGACCCCAACACAGCCATCATAGTAAGGCGAGACACCCCATACCGGGTCGCTCACCCCATGGAGGGCGGTGACGTATGCTTCGTCATACGGCCTTCCGAAGATATCATGGATGCGGCGATGCGCGACGCGTGCACAGGGGTCGAGGCAGTCCCGCTACCGTCCGCGCAGCAGCGGAACGTGCGTTTACTGTTTTTGGCCTTAGAGCGTGCACACGATGCATTTGAGCAAGATGAGATAGTTCTTACACTATTGCACGAGATTTCCGACCCCAAACCACGACATGGCGAGAGCCCAAGGAATCGAAAAGTAGTGGATGAGGTTCGCGCGCTGTTCGCCGCGCACCCAGAAAAGGACGTCACCCTAGCGCAGATCGGCAAGCGGGTCAACCTTTCGGCCTATCATTTGGCCCGTCTTTTCCAGAAAGCTACGGGAAGCTCGATGCACCAATACCGCGTGCAACTACGGCTGGCGATCGCATTCGATAGAATGCGTGCTGGCTCGACTGACATTTCGGCATTAGCTGCCGAGCTTGGCTTTTCGCACCACAGTCACTTCACAGCTGCGTTCCGGAAGCTGTATGGGATTACGCCGTCCAGCCTTCGCGATTCTCGGTGCCCTAGGCGAGCCGCTCCAAAATAAATTCGGACTCCAGTCTCCAAGTGGACTCTGACGTTTGGCGTTCGCCCGTCCATCGAAAAGTGCTGGGAGTTATATCCACGAAACTCCACCGAATCGACGCACGGCCTTGGGTTCCCTCAAGGACGATTCGATCGTATCGCCGCCGGCCTCGGAGTTCGGTGTGGGTGCCTGACACCGGATTTATCCAGGCAATGCACCAAAAGCCGTCATTTACCGAGAAGCGCCTGGTCGTCGTCCCGTACCGATTGTTGAGACGCGAGGCGCCGTGGCGTGCGGAAGGCGGCGGCACCATCCAGACATCCTGTAGCGCCCGCCCTTCGAGGATCCAGGTAAACCACCATTCGCCAAAACTTACTGCGACGGCGCCATCGTCCGAATAATCGCGAACCTCCCCGGACCAACCTCCGATGAGCCAGTCGAAATCTGCGCTGTGCCCGTCCAACTCGTGCGATGGAGCCTTCGAAGTAAGCGCGCGGCAGAATTGACGTGTGCGAGCGTCCGCAAGCACATCGGCCTCCGGCGCTTCTACGGTTGCCAACCTGTGCCAAACCGATCCATATTCGACGACGACGTTCGAATCGTCGACGCCCAGGGTCGCAGTGAAGCCCGAGTCGAGGTTCCTGTACTCGTAGCTCGCCGTTTCCGTTCTCAGGTAACCCTGATGAGACCGGCATACTTCCAGACTTGGAAAATCCACATAAGCCGCCGCTAGCTCACCGCGCCCGCCAAGGGGTAAACGCAGGCGGTTCAGGGCAATCGTATTCGTTGACGGCGTGAAACCCAAGTCCAGCACATCGCACCGAGCCAACGCCGGCTCGCGGGAACCATCGACGAACCATGACTCGCCGCGACGGGTCAGAATGAGCCGACGCAGCGTTGAGCTGCTTTGAGCCTCCACAACGCACGATCGCACGCTCCAAGAATCGTCCAACAGAATAGTATACTTTGCACTTACCGAGCAGTCGCCAACGCAGCCTACTAGCTCTCCGTCTATGCGACCGCCACCATCAGTATTGAGGAAGCTCGCGCGTTCGATCGTTGCACCTTGATATTCGCGTTGCCAAACTACGGTAAGACTGCTCTGCTGGTTTCGCTCCACCTTTAGTCCAGCTTTCGTACGGGAGAAAAGGGTCACCGCAGATGTGGCACCCAAGAAAGATCTGCGATTCACTGTGAAACAGCTTAGGACGCCGAAGCCAGCGCCGCTATCAAAATCCTGCGCTATCGCTTAGCAGCGCCAATGACTAACGTTGAAGCGGCCCCGCCTAGCTGATTGCATGGCGGGTTGCGCGGCCGTCAACGGGCCTAGACCCAAAAGCCAGAGCGAGCGGGTTCGAACCTACGCGGCTGGCCTGACGCGGTCGATCGAGGATTACTTGAACGCCTAACCCTCATAGGGCTCTTGGTAGCGCCAACGGGAATCGAACCCGTCTTTCCGCCTTGAAAGGGCGATGTCCTAACCGATAGACGATGGCGCCGCGGGCTTCAACACCGTACCGGCCAGCAGGCTGGGTGTCAAGGCTTACTGTTTCCCGAAATAGAGGCCTGCGATCTTGCCGCTTTGATCCACGGCGAACGTCTCCGAGAGCGTGACCGACGGCCACTGAACCTTGAACAGGTACACCGTATAAACGTCCTTGGTGGTCTTAGCGCTCAGGGTAAACGACGTCGGGTCGCCGAGCGGCGCGAGCTGGACCGAGACGTTCGCGAGCGTCGAGTCGGTGGGCGCGGCGTTCATCTTGTCGGTGAGTTGAGTGCGGTCGACCTTGCCCGTCTGAATTTGATGCAGCCAATCCTTTGCTCGTGCTGTAACGGCAGCGTCGGCGTCGGCGGTCGGGGCGCTGGTCGCGGCGGCCTGTGCGATCACGGTCGTAACGGGAGGCGCGATGATCATAGGGAACCCCTTGCTGGACGGTAGTCGCGGAGGGTTTTAATGACGTCTCGCTGTGCGGCCTTCTTTCTCGCGGCTTTGCTCGCCGGCTGCTCCGCGGGCGCGCCGCTTGGGCTCGAAGCGAACCGCGCCCCCCAGGTTCCGGCTGCGGTGAAATTCCCGAAGATCCATCACGTCGTCATCATCTATCAGGAAAACCGCACCGTCGACGACCTATTCAACGGACTCCCCGGCGCCGACACCGTTCGCAGCGGCTTCAACTCGAGCGGCCACCGCGTCCCGCTTCGCCCGATCAGCCTGACCGCGCCGTACGACCTCGGCCACTTGCACCACGCGTTTGAGATCGAATACAACGGCGGCCACTGGAACGGCTTCGATAAGGTCGGCTCCAAGTGCGTCAGCGTCGGGATCTGCCCGCCGTCGAACGTCCGCGCCTACGGTTTCGTGCCGCATAGCGAGATCCAGCCGTATCTCATCATGGCGAAGCGCTACACGTTTGGCGACCGTATGTTTCAGACCAACCAGGGCCCGAGCTTCCCCGCCCACCAGTATATCGTGAGCGGAACCTCGTCGATCACCAATACCAACTCGCTGAAGGCGTCGGAGAATCCGACGACGCCGACGGACCGCTCGACCGGCGGTTGCGATTCCCCGTCGGGATCGCTCGTCGCACTCATCGATTCGCTCGGAAACGAGGGTCAAGACATCTATCCGTGCTTCGACCGGATCTCGCTGATGCAGCTCATCGATGCCAAGTCGCTGACGTGGCGCTACTATCAGGCCTTATCCGGTCCCGGAATCTGGAACGGCCCGGACGCGATCCTGCGCATCCGCGAGAACCCGAACTACTCCGCCGACGTCGTGACGCCACCGTCGCGGGTTTTAACCGACATCGCGCGGGGCCGTCTGGCCGACGTCGTATGGGTGACGCCCACCGCGCTCGCCTCCGACCACGGCCGCGTGACGGACGGCTCGGGGCCGTCGTGGGTCGCCGACGTCGTCAACGCGATCGGCGAGAGCCGCTACTGGAACGACACGGCCATCTTCATCACGTGGGACGACTGGGGCGGCTGGTTCGATCACGTGCCACCGCACCTCTACAACTCCTACGAGCTGAGCTTCCGCGTCCCGCTGATCGTCATCTCGCCGTACGCGAAAAACGGTTACATCTCACACAAACCGCACGAGTTCGCCAGCATCCTGAAGTTCACGGAAGAGACCTTCGGCCTGGGCTCGCTGCACACGACGGACACGCGCTCGGACGATCTCTCGGACTGCTTCGACTTCTCGATGCTTCCGACCAAGTTCAAGCATATCCCGACGCACCTGCCGCCGGAGTACTTCTTGCGCCAACCGCCCTCCAATGTAATTCCCGACGATGACTAGGCGGCGCATGCTCGAAGCCGTCGCCGGCACGATCGCTACGATCGCGCTGACCGCGTGTTCGCTAGCGCCCCCGTTTTCGACGGCGCCGTCCACCGCATCGAACCGCGCCCCCATCGAGCGCGATGCGGCAGCCCACTACAAACTTCTCTACGCGTTCGGGCGGAACGGCAAGCCCGACGATGGCCGCACGCCGCTGGCCAACCTCGTCGCGATAGGCGACACGCTGTATGGAACGACGGCCTACGGCGGCACCACGAGCGGTGGGTGCAGCGTCGGATGCGGAACGCTCTTTCGCGTTTCGCGCGCCGGCAGCGAGGTCGTGCTGCACCGCTTCACGAGCGGCGCGTCGGACGGGGCGATACCGATCGCGGGACCGATCGCCGCCGGGGGCGCGCTCTACGGGACGACGAGCGCGGGCGGCGGCGCGCGCACCTGCGCGGGCGGTTGCGGTACGGTGTTCGCGAGCAACCCCAGGGGGAACACACGCGTGCTGCATCGCTTCGGCGGCGGAAGCGACGGCGCACAGCCCGCCGCGGCCTTGATATCCGTCAACGGAGTGCTCTATGGCACGACGACGAACGGCGGAAGATCGACGCCGTGTCCGATGGGATGCGGCACGGTATTCAGTCTGAGCCCGACCGGAGCGAACGAGAAAGTCATCTACGAGTTCAAGGGCGGCGCGGACGGCGAGCAGCCCGCCGGCACGTTGGTCGCGCTGGGCGGCGAGCTATATGGCACGACCCAATACGGCGGACGCCGGACGCCGTTCTGCGCTACCGGATGCGGCACGGTCTTTCGCCTCGAGCCCGACGGCGGCGGCGAGACCGTCCTGTATCGCTTCGCGTACGGGCCGCGCAACCCCGACGGTGCGTATCCCGCAGCCGGCCTCACCGCCGTCTCAGGCGTGCTGTATGGAACGGCCGCGGGCGGCGGCCTCGGCGGCGGCACGGTCTTCTCGATACGTGCTTCAGACAAGGCACAACGCACCCTGCACTTCTTCGATCCGAGCGCAAACGACGGCGTGCACCCCGACGCGCGGCTCGTCCTCGTCAACGGTCTCCTCTACGGCACGACGCGCGACGGCGGCACGCGAACCGGGGGAACGATCTTCCAAATAAGCAGGGGCGGAACGGAACGCGTGCTGTACAGCTTCGCCGGCAAACCCGACGGCGCTCGGCCGCAGGCGGAGCTGTCGTCTCTGGCGGGCACGCTGTACGGCACGACGGCGCTCGGCGGCGCCACGAGCGGCGGCACGGTCTTCGGCTTTACGCCGTAGTTGCTAGCGGTTGCTGATCGTCGCGCCGATCGGGCGCATTAGGCCGGTCACGCTGCGAATTGCAGCGCCGCCACCTGGATACTTCCAGACGTACGCACCGCTACGGCCGCGGCTGCAGTCGTCGTAGTCGGCGGCGGCGAGCCGTCCGTTTTGTATCCAGGCCTGCGCGACGTCGCACGATCCGGTCAGCGCCGTCTTGCGCGTAATCTTCGCGAGTGTGCCGCGCACCGACGCCTCGTAGAAGCACGCGCCCTTCTTGCCGTCGCACTCCTGATCGCCGAGCACGAGGGCGGTTCCGATCCACTGCACCGATCCGGGAAAGTGGATCGCGCCGCCGCGCACCGACATCGACTCCATCGCACGCTTTCCTTGCTTCAGTAGCGATAGCACGTACGCTCCGCCTCCCGTCGAACCGCTCACGTACAGGTTGCCGGCAGCATCGTAGCCGTCGAAGTAGTAGTACGTAACCGCGGAATTAAAGTATGGCGTCGGCGTTCCGCGGCCGCCGCGGTAGATCAACACCTCGCCCGCGCCGCTGTTATCGAAAAAGTTCGTGACGGCGAGGTCGCCGCTGCTTGCATCGACCGCGCAGCCGCCTGGATACCCGGTCGGGTCGGTCAGCGTGCGGATCGGGTGCTTGCCGCCGTGCGCGAACTCGAGGATCTGCTGCAACACCGTGTTCGTGATCCAAACGTTGCCGCTCTTGTCGGCGCACATGCCTTGCGGCTGTACAAAGCCGGTCAGCTTCCCCGCCGGCTTGAGATCGGGAAACGTGTAGATGGAAACGTCGGAGGCGCCGGCGTCGGAGACGTAGAGCAGGCTTTTCGCGGCAGCGGCGTCGCGCGCCATCCACGAAGTGGAACGATCCGGGCTCGATGTCGGCGGGTGCACAGGCAGTCCGCCGCCACAGCCTGCTAGCAGCGCGAGGCTCAGCCAGCCGGCTATTTTCTGACGAGCCGTCACGATGAGATTCGGCTGCGGTCTTCAAAGAGACGCGCGAAGACCGCTCCGAACATGAAGCCGCCTATGTGGGCCAAATAGGCTACGCCGTTTGGTTCCTGAGGCGCAATAGCGCCCGCACTCCAGAGCTGTAACAGAAACCACGCGCCGATTAAGAGTACCGCCGGGATATATGTGACGCGGATGAAGATAAAGATGACCAGGATAGTTCGGATCTTATCGCGCGGGAATGTGACCAAGAACGCCCCCATCACGGCAGCGATCGCGCCGCTAGCACCCAGATTGGGCACGGTGGAGTGGGGATCGAATGCGACCTGCGCACCCATCGCCGCGACGCCTCCCAACAAGTAGAACACCAAATAGCGCCACGGTCCCATCGAGTCTTCAATTTCCGGTCCGAAAGCCCAGAGGAAGACCATATTCCCTAAGATGTGCGCCCAACTGGCATGCATGAACATCGCCGTCAGTATTGTGATCAGGTGATGACCCGAAGAAACATCTGCCGGGACGAGCGACCATCTGGCTACGAAAGGGTCACCGTTAATCAGTTCTAGCGTGAATACTACGAAGTTGACGCCGATGATCAACAGTGTGACGATAGGGAAACTCGTAGGGCGGCGCGATACGTCCGTTAAGGGGATCATGCTTCCTAACTACAGTGATCCTTCTTCATGCTCGTGCTCAATTGTTCGAAGTTGTTCCGAGTCAAGACGCGATTTCTCGTGGGCCTGGTAGGATTCGAACCTACGCGCAACCAGTTATGAGCCGGCCGCTCTACCGCTGAGCTACAGGCCCCGCGCGTGGAAGGGCTTGGCGCCGGGGTAGCGGGCGGCCTGCCCGAGCTGCTCTTCGATCGCCATCAGCCGATTGTACTTCGCCGTGCGGTCGCTGCGTGACAGCGAGCCGGTCTTGATCTGGCCCGCGCCGGTCGCGACCGCCAAATCCGCGATCGTCGTGTCTTCCGTCTCGCCCGAGCGATGCGAGATCACCGTGCCGTAGCCGGCCTTCTGCGCCATCGCGATGCAGTCGAGCGTTTCGGTGAGCGTCCCGATCTGGTTCACCTTGATCAAGATCGCGTTGGCGACGCCCTGCTCGATGCCGCGTTCGAGGAACGTCATATTCGTGACGAAGACGTCGTCGCCGACGAGTTGCACCCGTTTTCCAAGCGCCGCAGTCAGCTTTTGCCAGCCCTCCCAATCGCTCTCCGCCAAGCCGTCTTCCAACGAGACGATCGGATAGCGCTCGCATAGCTCGGCGTAGAGCGCGATCATCTCGTCGACGCTCGCGGCGCGATCGACCGACAGCGGATAGTACTTGCCGTCGCGGTAGAACTCGCTCGACGCGGGATCGAGCGCGATCGCGACATCGCTCCCCGGCCGGTAGCCGGCGAGCTCGATCGCCGCGACGATCAGGTCGAACGCCTGTTGCGGCGTCTCCAGCGGCGGCGCGTATCCGCCCTCGTCGCCGACCAGCGTCGGGAGATTACGATCGTGCAACAGCCGTCCCAGCGCGTGAAATATTTCCGAACCATAGCGCACCGCTTCCGACTCGCTCGGCGCGCCGACCGGTACGATCATGCATTCCTGAAACTGCAGCGCTCCCGACGCGTGCTTGCCGCCGTTGATCACGTTCATCATAGGAACCGGCAGCGTCGCCGCGGTCGGACCCCCGAGATAGCGAAACAGGGGAAGCGACAGGCTCGTCGCGGCGGCGCGCGCGACGGCGAGCGAGACGCCGAGAATCGCGTTGGCCCCGAGGTTTGCCTTGTTGGGCGTGCCGTCGAGTTCGATCAGCCGCTCGTCGATCTCGCGCTGGGCGGTCGCGTCGAGACCTTCGATTGCCGGCCCGAGCAGCTCGTTGACCGCGTGCACCGCCTTGAGCACGCCCTTCCCGTCGTAGCGGCGGTCGTCGCCGTCACGCAGCTCGGCGGCCTCGTTCTCGCCCGTGGACGCGCCCGAAGGAACCATCGCCTCTTCTACGGCGCCGAAGCTCGTCGCGACGGTCACCGCGACCGTCGGGTTCCCGCGCGAGTCCAGCACCTCACGCGCGTGAACGCCTTCGATCAAGGGATTGCCGCCGCCGCGCAACGACTCGAGCGACACGTTACTCCTTGATCCAGCGCTCGAGATCGTGACGGCGCGACACGAAATCCTTGTCCTCGAAGAAAAGTTTCAGCTCGCGATCCGCGCTCGCGGGGCCGTCGCTCCCGTGTACGAGGTTGCGCCCGATCGTCTGCGCGAGATCGCCGCGAATCGAGCCCGGCGCGGCGGCGAGCGGGTCCGTCGCGCCGATCAGCTGGCGACACCCGGCGATCACGCCCACTCCCTCCACGGCCATGGCGACGAGCGGGCCACTGGCGATGAATTCGACCAGCCCGTCGAAGAACGCCTTGCCGCGATGCTCTGCGTAATGTTCGCGCGCCCGTTCGCCGTCCAGCTGCATCAGCTTCATCGCCGATATCACGTAGCCGCGCCGTTCGATCCGCGCCGTGATTTCTCCGACCAGTCCGCGGGAAACCGCATCGGGCTTGCAAAGAATTAGGGTACGTTCGATGGCCATAGACCCGCGCAATACGCCCTTTCACCCCGCTACCCTGCGTGCCGCAGGGCCGTACGTCGACGTCGAAAAGGCGCTGGCGGGGACGGGATTTGCGTCGATTCACTACGTCGAAGAGACCGAGAGCACGAACGCGGATGCCGCGCAGCTGCTCGCGAACGCCGGCTGCGCGGGGCTTACGATCGTCGCGGAATATCAGAGCCGCGGCGCGGGCCGCAAGGGGCGCGCGTGGCAGGCGGCCGCGGGCAGCGCTCTGCTCTTCAGCACGATCCTGCCGCGCGCGATCGCCGCGGAGCAGCTTTGGATCGTTCCGTTTTGGGCGGCGCTGTCGGTTCGTTCGGCGCTGCGCGAGTGCGGCGTCGCGACGATACTGCAGTGGCCCAACGACGTTTTGCTCGGCGACCGCAAGATCGCCGGAGTGCTGTGCCAATCGAGCGTCACCGGCGAGACGGCGCGCGTCGCATGCGGCGTGGGCATCAACGTGCACCGCTGGCGCGAGGCCGAGATCGCCGTCGAGCCGCCCCCGGCATTCTGCGACGACGTCACGGCAGTCGACCGCCGCGCCCTGCTGCAGGCCGTCCTTGTCGACTATCAGCGTGCGCTTCCGCAGCTCGAGGAGCCGGAGGGCGTGATTGCCGCCTGGGACGACGCCGCGGAGCTGCCCGGGCGCCGCTATCGCATCGCCCCAGATGCGGCGGAGTCGCCGTTCGGTGCGATCGCCGAAGGGATCGAGAGCGGCGGCGGCCTGCGCGTCCGGCGCGACGACGGCTCGCGAGAGGTCGTCTCGCTCGCGGACGCGCGCGTGCTGCGCTAAAAGAGCGCGCTAACGCTCGTTGCGCGCCCGGTGCAGGCGCCGGTCGCAGATGTCGCAAAAGTGCGGCATCTTGTTATCGGTCTCGAATATCGAGTTCGAATAATACATCGCGCAGCGCGCGTTGTAGCAGTGCTTGAGTCCGAAGGTGTGGCCCAGCTCGTGAATCGACTCCTTGAGAGTCCGTTGGAACAGCAGATTCGCGTCGCCCGGCTCGCCGTAGAACTCCGAGCGCAGCCGATTGATCGAGACGACCGTGACGTTCTGCGCTTCGTCGGCGTCGCCGAAGACGAACCGGTGCGACGTCTTGTAGAGATCGAAGTCGGTGATCGCCAGCAGCACCGCATCGGACTCCGGATGGGCGCGCTGCACCTTCGACGTGAGCGTCGCCACGAAGAGCTGTCCGCGCGTCGCGTTCAGCGAGCTGCGCGGCACGGTCAGCGCAGGCTCCACGCTCGCGGCCGCGAGAAAGCGCTCCTCCAGACAGGGCGCAAGACGGTCCAAGAACGCAGCGTCAACAGAGTTGATCGGTACGATGCGTATCTTATCCATCTGGTAAGTGGTGTTTCGACTGCGCGCGAAGGGATTCCGCCCGTCATCTCAGGATGACACAAGGAGGTCGTCGAATGGTGTTGCGGTGATCGTCGGAGTCGGCATCGACATGGCGGACGTCGCGCGCTATCGCTTCGGCGCAGCTGAGCTCGCATGGTTCGCTCGCAAGGTGTATACCGAACACGAGATGAGCTACGCGATGCGCAAGCGCAACTGGCACGAGCGGCTGGCCGGGTTCTTCGCGGCGAAAGAAGCCACGCGCAAGGCGTTCGGGCACGCCATCCCGTGGCGCTGGGTCGGGGTCACGCACGAACGCAGTGGACGGCCGACGATCGAGCTGCGGGAGGCCGCCGCACGCCTGATCGCTGCGCGCGGCGTGCGAACGATTCATCTCAGCATCACGCACACGTCGGCCACCGCCGCCGCGCTGGTTATCTTGGAATCGTGATCTACGTCCTCACGCCGGAGCAGATGCGCGCCGCGGACGCCGAGGGCATCGTGCACGTCGGCGACGAGGCGCTTATGCATAACGCGGGCCTGCGCATTGCGGAGCGTCTGCGCTCAATGACCGGCAAGGGCGCGAAGATCGTCGCCTTCGCGGGCCCGGGCAACAACGGCGGCGACGCCTTTTCGGCGCTGGCCGAGCTCACGTACGAGAACGACTGCACGATCGTGGCCGATCCGGCGGGGCCGCGCTCCAAGGCGCGCGTGGCGGCCGAGATGCGCGCGAAAAAGGCCGGCGTGCGCGTGCGCGGATTGCCGGCCGACCAGGCCGAGGCCGAGGCGCTGCTGGCCGGCGCCATCGGTGTCGACGGTCTCTTCGGGACGGGCGCGCGCCTGCCGCTGCCCGAGCCGTATCGTCCTCTGGCGCGCGCACTCGACGGGCGGCGCATGCCTGTGCTCGCCATCGACATCCCGAGCGGAACCGACGCGCTGACCGGCGCCGTCACCGACGACGCGGTCCGCGCCAGCATTACGGTAACGCTCGCCGCTCTCAAGCCGGGCTTGCTGTTAGAGCCCGCGCGCGACTACGTCGGCGACCTCTGGTGCGCGCGCATCGGCATCGACGACTCGGTGCTGGCTGCCCAGCCGCGCACGTTCGCAGCGCTCGACGACGACGCGTTTCTGCAGCTGCTGCCGAAGCGCGCGAGCGATACCGACAAGCGCGCCGCCGGCGCGCCGTTGATCGTGGCGGGATCGGCACAGTTCCCCGGCGCGGCGATCCTCTGCGCGCTCGGCGCGGCGCGCTCCGGCGCGGGCTACGTGACGGTCGCGACACCGCGCTCGCTCGCGCCGGTGCTGCGGGGACATCTCGTCGAGCAGGTCGTCGTCGAGCTCTCCGAGGACGCGCCGCCCGAGGCGGTCGTCGAAGAGCTGCTCGATATCTCGAAACACAACAGCGCGGTCGCCATCGGTCCCGGCTTAGGCCTGGACGACCGTACAGGCGAGATCGTCGCGCGCTTCATCGAGGCCAACCGCCTGCCGCTCGTCGTCGACGCGAGCGGCCTCTTCCATCTCAGCAAGCGTCTCGATCTGCTGCGCGGCAAACCCTGCGTGATCACGCCGCACGCCGGCGAGTTCGCGCGCCTCTCCGGGCGCGGCACGATCCTGCCGGGCACGCGCATCGAGCGCATTCGCGAATTCGTCGACCGCACCGGCGTCACTACGCTGCTGAAGGGGTCCGACACGCTGATTTACGACGGCTTAACCGTGCACATCAATCCGACCGGAACGAGCGCGCTGGCTACTGCCGGTACCGGCGACGTGCTGACCGGCATCGTGGCGACGCTGCTCGCGCAGGGGCTCGCGCCGGTCGACGCCGCCAGCGCCGCCGCCTATTGGCACGGCTTGGCGGGGCGGCGCGCGGCGCAGCAGCGGCGCGTCGGCGTGATCGCCGGCGATGTCGCCGCGGCGCTCGGGGACGCGATCCCTACGCCGACGCCGCCGCAATCAGCGGCGCAACGAATTCCGTGACGCGCCGCGCGGCCTCTGCGCCGCGCGATCCCGCGTACGCGTCGACGAGCGCGCTCCCCACCACCACGCCGTCGGCGAACGGGGCGACGTCGCGCACGTCGGTCGCGCGATGCAAGCCGAAACCGACCGCGAGCGGCTCGCGCGTCAGCTCGCGCAGCATCCCGAGCTGCACCTTGAGCGCATCGAGCTTCGGCGCGACGGATGCTCCGGTAACGCCGAGCCGCGAGACGACGTAGACGAACCCGCTCGACGCTGCCGCGATGCGCGCCGCGCGCTCGCGCGGCGTCGAGGGCGCGACCAACAACGGCATCGCGAGCGACTGTGCGCGCAGCGCGTCGCGCAGCTCTTCGGATTCCTCCAGGGCGACGTCGGGCACGATGGCGCCGGCGGTACCGGCCGCGGCGGCCTCCCGCGCGAAGCGCGCGACTCCGAATCGGTCGACGAGATTGAAATACGTGAAGAGCAGTAGCGGCGCGCAACGCGAGGAGCATCGCGCCGCGAGCGCCAGTACGTCGGCGAGCCGCGTTCCGGCGGCTAGAGCACGCGCGCCGGCGGAAGCGATGCTGGGTCCGTCGGCGAGCGGGTCGCTGTACGGCACGCCGAGCTCGATGATGTCGGCGCCGGCCGAGCTCAGCGCGTCGATCAAGATCTGGGTCGTCGCGAGATCCGGATCGCCCGCCATGAGGTACGGGACGAACGCGACGCGGCGCTCGCGCTTCGCGCGCTCGAACCCGTCCCGCAGACATAAGCTCATCGCGCCAGGTCTTTGTCGCCGCGGCCGCTGAGGTTGACGAGAATCAGATCGTCGCCTCCGCGCTCGGTTGCGAGCACGCACGCGAACGCGAGCGCGTGCGCGCTCTCCAGCGCCGGAACGATGCCCTCGCTGCGCGCGAACTCGTGGAAGGCGTCGACCGCCTGCGCGTCGGTGACGCTGACATAGCGCGCGCGACCGCTCTCCTTCAGGAACGCGTGCTCCGGACCGACGCCCGGATAGTCGAGGCCCGCGCCGACCGAATGCGTCGGCAGCACCTGCCCCTCGTCGCTCTGCAATAAATACGAACGCGAGCCGTGCAGCACGCCGACGCTGCCGGCGCTCAGCGACGCGGCCGTCTTGCCGCTCGCGAGGCCCTCGCCGGCGGCCTCGACACCCCACAGCTTCACGTCCGGATCGTCGAGGAACCCCGCGAAGATCCCGATCGCGTTACTGCCGCCCCCGACGCAGGCGATCACATCGCTCGGCAGCCGCCCGTAGCGCTCGAGAACTTGGCGGCGAGCCTCGACGCCAATGACCTTTTGCAGCTCGCGCACGAGATACGGATACGGATGTGCGCCGACGACGCTGCCGATCACGTAAAACGTGTCTTCGACGCGCTCCGCCCAGACGCGAAACGCCTCGTTGGTCGCGTCTTTTAGCGTCTGGGTCCCGCTGCCGACGGCGTGCACCTGCGCGCCGAGCAGTCGCATCACGTGGACGTTGAGCGCCTGCCGCTCGACGTCGCGGGCGCCCATGTAGACGTCGACGGGCAAGCCAAACTTCGCGCCGACCGTCGCAGTCGCCACGCCGTGCTGCCCCGCGCCGGTCTCCGCCAGCAGCCGGCGCTTGCCCATGCGCCGCGCCAGCAGGGCCTGGCCGACCGTGTTGTTGATCTTGTGCGCGCCCGTGTGATTGGTGTCTTCGCGCTTGAGCACGAGCGGCGCAGCCGAACTGTCCGAAGCGTAGCGCTCGCACTCGTAGATCGGCGACGGCCGGCCGACGAAGTCGCGCAGCACCGCGTGGTACTCGTTCCAGAAGGCCGGATCTCCGAACGCCGCCGCCGCGGCGCGCTCCAGCTCGTCGAGCGCGGCGATCAGCACCTCCGGGACGAAGCGCCCGCCGAACCTTCCGAAGTAGCCCCGCGCGTCCGGCTTCATCGCGAACCCCGCGACGCTTGCACGAACGCGCGCATCTTTTCTGGATCCTTGCGTCCCGCCGTCTCGACCCCGCTGCGCACGTCCACGCCGTAGGCGTGCGTGCTCGACAAACACGTCGCGACGTTCTCGGGGGTCAGGCCGCCCGCGATGACGACGCGCCGCAGCGCGGCGAGCGGCGCGGCGCCTTCCCAGGCAAACGGCGTGCCCGTGCCGCCGGCCAGGCCGTCGCGGCGCGAATCGAACAGCAGCGTCGCATCCGGAAAAAGCGCCGCGCGGCGCGCGATCTCGTCCCAGGATGCGTCCACGTGCAGCGCCTTGAGCGCGCGATCCCCGTAGCGCGCGACGAATTCCGGCGTTTCGTCGCCGGAGAACTGCAGCAGCGCCCGCGGGAAGAGCGCGCGCACCGCCTCGACCTCGTCTCGCGACGGATCGACGAAGACCGCGACCGGCGCGATCTCGGCCGGAAGGCGCCGCGCGATCTCGACGGCCGCGCTCCATTCGATGCGCCGCGGCGACTCCGCAAAGATCATTCCGAACGCGTCCGCGCCGGCGTGGATCGCTAGGGCGACGTCGTTCCACGCCGTGCAACCGCACAGCTTTGTCCACACGTCAGCCATGCGTCATCGCCCGCGCTCGCTCGAACGTGCGCCACGCGTCGCCTGCGTGCAGGATGCTGCGCGCGTGTTCGAACGCGTCGCGCAACTGTGCGTGCGCTCCGGTAACGTAGAACACGACCGCAGCGTTGAGCGCCACGACGTCCGAGGCGGAGCCGGGAGCGCCGCCGAGGATCTCCGCGAACGCGTCCCGGCACGCGGCGACGGAACCGCCGAGCGGCGTCGCCAGCGGCGCCGCCACCCCGAACGCCGACGGATCGAGCTCCCACAGGCGCTCACCTTCCTCGTCGAACGAATACACGAGCGTGGGCGCGTCGCCGACGACCTCGTCGACGCCGCTGCGTCCGTGCACGACCGCGCCGCGGCGCACGCCCAGCCCGCGGAGCGCCCGGCCGATGTTTGCGACCAGCGACTCGTGCGCGACGCCGACGACCTGATGCGTCGCGCGCGCTGGATTCGTCAGCGGGCCGAGCAGGTTGAAGATCGTGCGGACGCCGAGCTCGCGACGCACCGGCGCCGCGTTGCGCATCGCCGGATGGTACCGCGGCGCGAACATGAACGTGAAGCCGCACTCGCGCAGCATCGCGGCGGCGCGTTCGGGCGGAATCTCGATCGAGAAACCCGCCGCCTCGAGCAGGTCCGCGCTTCCGCAGGCGCTCGACGCCGCGCGGTTGCCGTGCTTCGCGACCGGCGTCCCCGCGGCGGCGACGACCAGCGCCGCCATCGTCGAGATGTTGATCGTGCCGGCGTGATCGCCGCCGGTACCCACGACGTCGACGACCACGGGCAGGCCGTGCTCGACGTGCAGGCTGCGCTCGCGCATGGCGCGCGCCGCGCCCGTGATCTCCGCCGGCGTCTCACCCTTGGAAGCGAGCGCGGCGAGCAGCGCCGCGGACTGCACCGGCGTGTAGCCGCCGTCCATGATTTCGCCGACGAACGCGGCCGCCTCGTCTTCGGAGAGATCCTCGCGCGCCACGACGCGTCGGAGCAGCGGTGCGAATTCCCCCATTATAACGAAAGAAAGTTTTTGACGAGCGTGGCGCCGTGTTCGCTCAGCACCGACTCGGGATGGAACTGCACGCCGAACACCGGCCGCTCGCGGTGCGCGATGCCCTGTACGACGCCATCCTCGCTGCGCGCGTTGACGCGCAGCTCGCCGGGAATCGTCGCGGGGTCGAGGCAGAGCGAGTGGTAGCGCGTCGCGATCAGCGGCGACGGCGCGCCGGCGAAGATGCCCGTGCCGTCGTGCTCGATGCGCGACGTCTTGCCGTGCATCAGCTGCGGCGCATGAACGACGGCGCCGCCGAGGGCCTCGCCGATCGCCTGGAGGCCGAGACAGATGCCGAGCACCGGCGCCCCGCGCTCGATCGCCGCGCTCACCACGGCAAGCATCTGCGGCGCGTGTTCCGGCCGTCCGGGCCCCGGCCCCACGACGAGCGCATCGTAGCTCTCGAGCACATCGGGACAGACGCGCGGGTCGTCGTTGAGGAGCACGTCGGGATCCGCCCCGCACGCGGCGAGCAGGTGCACGACGTTGTAGGCGAAGCTGTCGAAGTTGTCCACGAACAGCACGCGGCGAGCAGGCGCCGTCACGAAACCCCCAGCACCTCGCGGGCGATGCGCGTCTTGTCGAACACCTCGCGGTACTCCGCGGCGGGATCCGAGTCGGCCACGATGCCGGCGGACGCCTGCCACCACGCGCGGCCGTCCCGCACGTGCACGCTGCGCAGCGTGATGCACGAGTCGAAGTCGCCGCCGAACGACCAGCGACCGATGCTCCCGGCGTAGAATCCGCGCGTCACGGGCTCCAACTCGTCGATCAGTTGCATCGCGCGCATCTTCGGCGTACCGGTGACGGTGCCCGCCGGGAATCCGGCCCGAAAGAGGTCGAGCGCGTCGCAGTCGTCGCGCAGCCGCCCGACGACGTTTGAGACGATGTGCATCACGTGGCTGTACCGCTCGATCTGCAGCAGCTCGTCGACCTGCACGCTGCCGTACGTGCAGACGGAGCCGAGATCGTTTCGTCCGAGATCGACGAGCATCACGTGCTCGGCGCGTTCCTTCACGTTGCCGAGCAGCTCCGCCGCGAGCCGCGCGTCCTCGTCGTCGTTGCGGCCGCGCCAGCGCGTCCCCGCTAGCGGCCGGATCCTAGCCTTGCGGCCCTCCAAGCGCACGAGAAACTCCGGCGACGCCCCGAGCATTTGACCGAACGGCGTGTCGACGTAGAACATGTAGGGGGACGGATTCTCGCGCCGTAGCGCGCGGTAGAGATCGAAGGCGCTGCCCTCGAGTTCGGCGCCGAAGCGAATGCCGAGCTGCAACTGATACACGTCGCCCTCGAAGATGCGCCGCTTGACCTCGCCGACGAGCTCCAGGTACCGCTCCCGATCGAGCGACGCGCTCATCACGCCGCGAGCGCGAAGCGGCTCAGGCATCGCGGGCCGCGCGGCGAGCAGACGGTCGACGTAGCCGCCGATGCGGCGCTCGCACGCGCTTGCGTCGTCGCCGCTGCACCACAGCGTGAGGCGATCGGTAAAGTGATCGAAGATCAGCCACGTCGCGGGGATCGCGACGAAGGCGGCGGGCATGGCAGGGCGCGATGACTCGCGCCGCACGAGCCGCGCGTCGCAGCGCGCGGCGTCGTACGCAAACGCGAGCAGCGCGCCGCCGAGACTCGCGTTCTCGCCGGTCGCTCGATGGTCGGCGATGAAGGCGCGGACTCGGTCGTAGATATCGGGCGCCGACTCGAAGTCTTGCGCCGCGCGATAGTCCAGACCGATGAAGGAGTAGCGCGAGATCCGGCCGCCGCTCTCGACGCTCTCGAGCAGGCACGACGCCTGCGGCTGCGCGAGCGCGCGGTACGCCCCGATCGGCGTCAGCACGTCGGCGGGCACAACGCGCATAGCGGCGTTCATTTCTTCACCATCTTACGGAGGGCGGCTTCATCGAGGATTTGGATGCCGAGCGTCTCGGCCTTGGCGAGCTTGCTCCCGGGCTCGTCGCCCGCGACGACGTAGTCGGTCTTCTTGCTGACCGAGCCGGTGACTTTGCCCCCCGCGCCGACGATCAGCTCCGTCGCATCCTCGCGCGTGAGCTCCGGCAGCGTTCCCGTCAGCACGAACGTCTTGCCCGCGAGCGTGCCGGTCGCGGCGCGCGCTCGCTTCGGCGCGCTGGTCTGCACGCCGGCTGTTTTCAGACGCGAGATCATCGCGCGATTGGCGGGCTGCTTGAAGAACAGCTCGACGCTGCCGGCGACCTCGGGGCCGATGCCCTCGCTGCGCTGAAGCTCCTCTCCGTCCGCGTCGGCGATCGCGTCTATCGTCCCGAAGTCGCCCGCGAGGATCTGCGCGGTCTGCGACCCGACGAAGCGAATTCCCAAGCCGTACAGAAGTCGCGCGAGCCCGCGCTGCTTGGAAGCCGCGATGTTGCGCAGGAGGCTCTCGATGCTCTTCTTGCCCGTGCGGGGGACGCCCGCGAGCGATTTCTCGTCGAGCTGATAGACGTCCGAGATGTCGCGCACCAGGCCGCGCTCGGTGAGCTGCTGCGCCATGACGTCGCCCAGGCCCTCGATGTCCATCGCTCCGCGTGACGCGAAGTGCCGGACGCGTTCGTAGACCTGCGCCGAACAGGCCGCGTTGGTACAGCGCGACATCGCCTCGCCGGGCGGGTGGTCGACGTCGGAGCCGCACACGGGGCAGCGCCGCGGCATCTTGAAGCGCCGCTCTTTGCCGGTGCGTTCGGCAACGAGCGGCCCGACGACGCGCGGGATCACGTCGCCCGCGCGCGTCACCAGGACCGTGTCGCCGATGCGGATGTCGTTGTTGGCGATGTAGTCCTGGTTGTGCAGCGTGGCGCTCTTCACCGTCACGCCGCCGATCTGTACCGGCTCGAGCACCGCGTTGGGGTTGAGCGTGCCGGTCCGCCCCACGCTCACGACGATGTCGAGGAGCTTCGTGCGCGCCTCGCGCGGCTTGAACTTGAACGCGATCGCCCAGCGCGGATCGCGCGATGCGACGCCGAGCCGCTGCGCGAGGGCCGCGTCGTCCACCTTGATCACGACGCCGTCGATCTCGTAGTCGAGCTCGTCGCGCCGGCTCTCCCACTGCGTGCAGTACGCAAGCACGTCGTCCAGCCCCCGAGCGTGCGCGACGTTGGGATTGACCGGGAAGCCCAGCTCGCGGAGGCGGCGCAGCGCCTCCCACTGCGTCGCCGCCTCGGGCACGGCGAGCTGATAGGCGAAGAACGAGAGCCGTCGCTGCGCCGTCAGCGCCGGATCAAGCTGCCGCACGCCGCCGGAAGCGGCGTTGCGTGGATTAGCGAACACCGCCGCACCTTCGCGCTCGCGTGCGCGGTTGAGCCGCTCGAAGTCGCTCTTGCGCAAGTACACCTCGCCGCGCACCTCTAGAAACGAAGGCGGCGCTTCGCGCAGGCGCAGCGGAATCGTTTTGACCGTTCGCAGGTTGGCGGTGACGTCTTCGCCGACGCGTCCGTCGCCGCGCGTTCCGCCGCGCAGCAGCAAGCCGTCGCGATAGTCGAGCGCGATGGCGAGCCCGTCGATCTTCAGCTCGCAGACGTACTCGACAACGCCGCCCGAGACTTTACGGGCTCGATCGTCGAACGCGCGCAGCTCCTCGAAGGTGGTCGCGTTCGCGAGGCTCAGCATTGGGCGCGCGTGCTCGTAGGCTGCGAAGCGCTCGGAAGCCGTCGCCCCGACGCGCTGCGTGGGCGAATCCGACGTCTGCAGGTCGGGGTTTATCGTCTCCAGCTCGATCAGCTCGCGCAAAAGCGCGTCGAACTCCGCGTCGGTGATCTCCGGCTGGTCGAGCACGTAATAGCGATAGTTGGCTTCTTCGATCTGTTCGCGCAGCGACTGCGCGCGCGCCTCGGCGCGGCGGATCCCCGAGCTCACGCCTCAACTGCCACCCGGCCGCTGCGGGCGAGGTCGCTCAAGACCAAAAGATTCTCTTGCTCCAGCCGCGCCAGCTCAGCGTCGTCGGGCACGTGATGCCCGACCGCGCGCTGATCGCGCAGCACCGGAACGAGGTACGCACCGGTGTAGGAGGCCTCGTTCGCCGCGACTTCCTCGGGCGTGCCGGTCGCAATCACCGTTCCGCCGCGGTCGCCGCCCTCGGGACCGAGATCGATCAGGTAATCCGCCGTCTTGATGACGTCGAGGTTGTGCTCGATTACCAGCACCGTGTTGCCCAGCCTCACGAGCCGCTGCAGCACGTCAAGGAGCTTGTGGATGTCGGCGAAGTGCAGTCCCGTCGTCGGCTCGTCCAGCACGTAGAACGTGCGGCCGGTGGAGCGGCGCGACAGCTCGGTCGCGAGCTTGACGCGTTGGGCCTCGCCGCCGGACAGTGTCGTCGCCGGCTGACCCATCTTGATGTAGCCGAGCCCGACGTCGCAGATCGTGCGCAGCTTGTTGTGCACGCGCGGAATGTTGGCGAAGAAGTCGTTCGCCTCGTCGACGCGCATCTCGAGCACATCGGAGATCGTCTTGCCGCGGTACTTCACCTCCAGGGTCTGCGCGTTGTAGCGCTTGCCCTTGCAGACCTCGCACTGCACGTAGACGTCCGGCAGAAAGTGCATCTCGATCTTGATGATCCCGTCGCCCTGACAGGCTTCGCATCTGCCGCCCTTGACGTTAAACGAAAACCGGCCCGGCGAGTAGCCCCGCATCCGCGACTCCGGAACCAGCGAGAACAACTCGCGGATGTGGTCGAACGTGCCGGTGTAGGTCGCCGGGTTGCTGCGCGGCGTCCGCCCGATCGGCGATTGGTCGATCACGACGAGCTTGTCGAGCTGACCCGCGCCCTTGACCGTGCCGTACGTGCCGCCCGGCGGCTGACGGTGCAGATGCTGATTGAGCGCCCGCACCAAGACTTCGTTCACGAGCGTCGACTTTCCGCTCCCGCTCACCCCGGTGACCGCCGCGAAGACGCCGACGGGGAAGCGCACGTCGATCCCGCGCAGGTTGTTGGCGCGCGCGTTCTGCACGTCGAGCCAGCCGCGCGGCTCGCGTCTGCGGCGCGGAATCGGAATGAACTTGCGCCCGGACAGATACGCGCCGGTCTCCGACTGCGGGTTGTCGATGACGTCCGCGAGCGTCCCCGAAGTCAGGATCTCGCCGCCTTCCGCTCCGGCTCCCGGACCGATGTCGACGACGACGTCGGCGGTGCGCATCGTGTCCTCGTCGTGTTCGATGACGATTAGCGTGTTGCCGAGATCCCGCAGCGTCTTGAGCGTCGCGAGAAGCCGATCGTTGTCGCGCTGGTGCAGCCCAATCGACGGCTCGTCGAGGATGTACAGCACGCCCACCAGCGCGCTGCCGATCTGCGTCGCGAGCCGGATGCGCTGCGACTCGCCGCCGGCGAGCGTCGTCGCCGACCGGCCCAGCGTGAGATAGTTGAGGCCGACGTTCGTCAAAAAGCCCAGGCGCGCACGGATCTCCTTGACGATCTGGTGCGCGATCTGTTCCTGCCGCGGCGTCAGCGTCAGCTCCCGGAAGAACAGCTCGAGCCGTTCGATCGACATGCGCGTCAGATCGTCCACGTTGCGGCCGCCAACGGTAACCGCGAGCGCCTCGGGCTTGAGACGAGCCCCGTGACACGCCGGACACGTCGACGCCGACATGAACTTCTCGATCTCTTCTTTGACGTACTCGCTGGACGTCTCCTTATAACGCCGCTGCAGGTTGTTGACCACACCCTCGAACGAGGCGCGGTACTCCCAGGTCTTCCCGCCGCGCGACGTGTACGCAAACGTCTGCTCGCGATCGGTGCCGTACAGGATCAGGTCGAGCACCTCGTCGGAGAACTGCTCCACGGGCGTCGTCATCTTCGCGCGATAGCGGCGCAGCACGCGCTCCAACTGCTGCAGATAATACGGATTCATCGACGGATAGCGGCCGCTGCCCAGCGTCCGGCTCCACGGAGCGATCGCGCCTTCGGAGATCGACTTGCTGCGATCCGGGATCACCTTCCACGGGTCGATCTCGATCTTCTCGCCCAGGCCGCTGCACTCGGGGCACGCGCCATAGGGCGAATTAAAGGAAAAGAGCCGCGGCGCGAGCTCCTCGAACGACAGCCCGCAGTAGACGCACGCGAACGCCTCGCTGTAGGTCAACTCCTTGTTCTCAGTTGCAATGGTGACGATGCCCGTCGAGAGCCGCAGCGTCGTTTCGACCGAATCCCCCAGCCGCTTGCGGATCTCCGGCTTCATGACGAGCCGGTCGACGATGACCTCGATCGTGTGCTTGCGCTTCTTGTCGAGCGAGATCTTCTCTCGCAGGTCCTTGACCTCGCCGTCCACGCGAACGCGCGAGAAGCCCTCCTTCGCGACTTCCTCGAAGAGCTTCGCGTACTCGCCCTTACGCCCGCGGACCAGCGGAGCGAGCAGCGTGATGCGTGTGCTCTCCGGCAGCTCCATGATCGAGTCGACGATCTGCGACGAGGATTGCGAGCTGATCTCGCGCCCGCACTGATAGCAGTGCGGGGTTCCGATGCGAGCGAAGAGCAGGCGGAGGTAGTCGTAAACTTCGGTCACGGTGCCGACGGTGGAGCGGGGATTGCGCGACGTGGACTTCTGGTCGATCGAAATGGCCGGCGAGAGGCCCTCGATGTAGTCGACGTCGGGCTTCTCCATCTGGCCCAAAAACTGCCGGGCGTACGACGAGAGCGACTCGACGTAGCGCCGCTGCCCTTCGGCGTAGATCGTGTCGAAGGCGAGCGACGACTTCCCCGAGCCCGAGAGACCGGTGACGACGATCAGCTTATTGCGCGGTAGCACGAGATCGACGTCTTTTAGGTTGTGCTCGCGCGCGCCCTTAATGACAATTGAGTCTAGCGACACGTTTCTTAAGAGACCCCGGCTGGCGCGAGAAGTATGCGGGCGGCTTCCGCAATCGAGCTGCAGGTCGCGTCGGGAGGCGTCGCGCCGGGCGGCAGCTCCTCATCACGCACGTTGAGCCAGATCGTATAAAGCCCGGCATCCATCGCGCCCCGGACGTCGCGGTCGTAGCGGTCGCCGACCATCGCGCCGTGGGCCGGAGCTCCGCCCAGCGTCCGGCACGCGTGCGCGAAGAGCAGCGGGTCGGGCTTCACCATGCCGACCTCGTCGGAGAGGAATATGGCATCGAAGTATTCGCCGATCTGCAAGAGTGCGATCTTTTCGCGATGTGTCTCCGAGAGGCCGTTCGTGACGATGCCGAGCTTGACGCCGCGCTCGCGCAACGCACGCAGCAGCTCGACGGCGCCGGGAAAGAGCGTAAAGTACTTTCTGCGGTAGTCGTTGTACCGCTCCGCGCTGCGAAGCGCGAGCTCGGGATCGCCGCCGGCCCCAACTCTCTCGAGCGCCGCTTGCCACATGCTCGCGCGCAGGTTGGCGAGCTTCACCTTCAGGTCGAGCGGCGAGAGGCGGTGCCAGAAGCCCTCGGACTCCGCGACGTACGCGGACTTCAGCGCCAGGGCGTCGATGCCGTGCTCGGCCGCGACCTCGCGAGCGACCTCCTCCGCGGCGCTGGTATACGCGTAGGTGTCGTCGTGCAGCGTGTCGTCCAAGTCAAAGAGGACGAGGTCGATGCGGCGCAAATGCACTTCGAAGCTAGGGCGCGCCGGTGACCCGCATGCCGGCGACTTTGCCCTGCGAATCGAGGGCAAAGACGAAATTGACCTTCGATCCGTCGGCGAACGTAACGAGATAGACGGCGTACGTGTAGCCACCTTGGGAAAACGACTGCTGCTGCTCGAACGACGTCGGGCTTCCGTGCGCAATCGACGACTGAACCGACTTTAACTGCGCATCGCTGGCGCCGTTCATCTGCGGCGTGAGCTGCGAACGGTCGACCTTGCCTGACTGCAGCTGCGCGAACACGGACTTGGCGCGGTTCAGCATGGCCGCACTCGCAGCCGGAGCAGGCGACGGGGTCGAGTAGGCGGCGACCGTGACGATCAGCATGTTAAACCTTTCGATGCCGCGCTACGAGATGTGCGGCAGACGCTGTTGCAGATAGAGCCATCCGTCGGGCGAGATTCGGACCGAACCGGCGAACGGCGTCGAGAAGGCGCCGATAACGACGAAGAGGATGCCGATTAGCCCGACCAGCACTGCGGTCATCATGAGCTGGGCCGGCCTGCTTTCGACGCCGAAAATGTAGCAAAACGAGATCATCGCTAGAGCGCCGGCGATCAACGCGAACCAGAGTACCGAAGGAACGGCGGGCACGGCTTCGATCAATCGCACGCGTCGGGCATCGGCGAGCCGTTGACTCGCCTGCAGCGCGGCCTGCTGCGCCGCGAACTGTCGGAAATTCGCCGGAGAGAACGAGTCCGCGCGGTAGAAAACATCGTCGAGTATATTCGCTCCCGCCTGCGGAATCGGCTGCCGTTTCGCCATGGCCGGCCACTCGGTGCCGATCACGAGGTTGACGTACGCTCTCAGATCGCCGCGAATCTGCGCACGCGCGGGCTCCGAGTACCCGTCCACGACGTGGTACAAATCGCCGACGGCATTGATCTCGCTCTCGACGTTAGAGACGGTCGCGTCGTATTTTTGCCAAACGACGACGACGACGAAGCCGAGAACGACCGCGTAGAGAATGCCGACCGCGGAGAAGAGGTAGCCGGCCACGTCGTTGTGTCGCCGCAGCAGCTCGCTGCGGAACCGGCGCTGCAGGTAGGCGTGCAGTATGACAGCGCAGGCGACGACGGCGGCGACGATCAGCAGCTCGGCCAGGAGCTGCGGCACGTTCAAAATCGAACGGGTCAGGACGTCGCCGACCGCGTTACCCACCGACGAGCTCTGCCAGTGCCCTGTCGAAGATCTTCGGCGCCTTGCCTCCGAAGAGTACGGACTCGTTGCCGCCGATCTGCCTGCGCAGCTCGATCAGCTCGTCGCGCAGCGCCGCGGCCTTCTCGAACTCGAGGTTCACTGCTGCGTCGCGCATCTTGCGCTCCAGGTCGCGAGCCATCTTGACGGCGGCGTCACGCGGCAGCTTCTCGAGCCGCAGCTTCGCCGTGTTCTCCTCCGTGGCACCGACCATGCTCAGGATGTCGTGGATCTCCTTGCGCACCGACTTCGGCTCGATGCCATGCTCGCGATTGTATTCCACCTGCATCTCCCGCCGGCGGCGCGTCTCGCCGATCGCCCGCGCCATCGACTCCGTCACCGCGTCGGCGTACATGATCACCTTGCCGTCCACATTGCGTGAGGCGCGCCCGATCGTCTGGATCAGCGACGTGCCGCTGCGCAAATACCCTTCCTTGTCGGCGTCCAGGATGCCGACGAGCGATACCTCCGGCAGATCGAGCCCCTCGCGCAGGAGATTGATCCCGACCAGCACGTCGAAGACGCCGGCACGTAGATCGCGCAAGATCGCGACCCGCTCGAGCGTGTCGATCTCGCTGTGCAGGTAACGCACGCGGAGGCCGTTCTCCAGCAAGTAGTCTGTGAGGTCCTCGGCCATTTTCTTCGTCAGCGTCGTGACGAGGACGCGCTCCTGGCGCGCCGCCCGGATCGCGATCTCTTCCATCAGGTCGTCCACCTGATTGCGCGTCGGCCGCACCTCGACCTCGGGATCAACCAGCCCGGTAGGCCGGATGATCATCTCGACTACCTGCGCGCTGCGGCCCGTCTCGTAGCTTCCGGGCGTCGCCGAGACGTAGATCACCTGCGGGATGTGCCGGTCGAACTCGTCGTAGGTCAGCGGCCGGTTATCGAGCGCGCTCGGCAGACGGAATCCGTGTTCGACCAAGACCTCCTTGCGAGAGCGGTCCCCGGCGTACATGCCGTGGACCTGCGGCAGCGTCACGTGCGACTCGTCAACGAAGATCAGCCAATCCTTGGGGAAGAAATCAATCAGGCACCAGGGCGTCGAGCCGGGCTCGCGCCCGGTAAGATGACGCGAGTAGTTCTCGATGCCGTTGCAATAGCCGACCTCGCGCAGCATGTCGAGGTCGTAGCGCGTGCGCATCTCGAGGCGCTGCGCCTCCAGCAGCTTCCCGCGGCCGCGAAAGTACGCGAGCCGCTCCTCGAGCTCGGCCTCAATTGAGACGATCGCGCGCCGCAGCTTTTCCTCCGGCGTGATGAAGTGCTTGGCCGGGAAAATCAACAGCTCGTCTTTGCTCTCGAGGTACTCGCCGGTCAGCAGATTGACGACGTTGATCGCCTCGATCTCGTCCCCGAAGAACTCGATCCGGTGCACCAGCTCCTCGTCGACGCCGACGAACTCCAGAGTGTCGCCGCGCACGCGAAACGTACCGCGCACGAGGTTGAGGTCGTTACGCCGGTATTGCATGTCGACGAGCTTGCGCAGCAGGGCATCGCGATCCATCTCCTCGCCGATGCGCACGCGCGCCGACATCTCCATGTAGTCGGAGGGAGAGCCCAGGCCGAAGATGCACGAAACGGAGGCCACGATCAGGGTGTCGCGCCGCGTCAGCAACGACTGCGTCGCCGAATGTCTTAGGCGCTCGATCTCGTCGTTGATCGAGCTGTCCTTCTCGATGTACGTGTCGGTCGACGGCACGTACGCCTCGGGCTGATAGTAGTCGAAGTACGAAACGAAGTATTCGACAGCGTTGTCCGGGAAGAACTCGCGAAACTCGGCGCAGAGCTGAGCGGCGAGCGTCTTGTTGTGGCAAAGGACGAGCGTCGGCTTGCGGACCAGCTCGATCGTCCGCGCCATCGCCATGGTCTTGCCGCTTCCGGTGACCCCGAGCAACGTTTGAGCGTGGTCGCCACTCTGGACCCCGCGAGCCAACGCCTCCGTCGCCTTGGGTTGATCCCCGGCTAGCGCGAAGGGGGAAGCTAAGGTAAATTCCGCAGCCACTGCCTTCCATAGAACAGCCTCCGAGGGCCGAACGATTCAGTTAGCGAACGAGCCTCCAGCCGTGAACCAGCCACCGCTTCTTTTCGCCGGAAACTCCAATCCGCAGCTCGCCGAGGAGATCGCGAAGCGCCTGCGCCTGCACGTCGGCAAGGCACTGGTTTCGGAGTTCCGCAACGAGGAGACGCGCATCGAGATCGGTGAGAACGTCCGCGGCTCCGAAGTGTTCGTCGTGCAGTCGATCTGCAAGGCGCCCAACGGCAAGGGCGTCAACGACGCCGTGATGGAGCTCCTTCTGATGATCGACGCGCTGCGCCGCGCCTCGGCTGCGCGCATCACGGCGGTGATTCCTTACTACGGCTACGCGAAGCAGGACAAGAAGACCAAAGGGCGCGAGCCGATCTCGGCCAAGGTGATCGCCAACCTATTGAAGGTCACCGGCGCCCGGCGCATCGTCACGATGGACCTGCACGCCGCTCAGATTCAAGGCTTCTTCGACATTCCCGTCGACAACCTGATGGCGATGCCAGTGCTCTGCAACTACCTCAAGAAGGAAGGCCTCTGCGACGACAAGATCGTCATCGTCTCGCCGGACGCCGGCGGGGTGCACCGAGCCGAGCTCTTCGCGAAGCGTCTGGGCAGCTCGCTCGCGATCGTCTTCAAGCGGCGCCCCGAGCCCGACGTCGCCGAGGTGACCGACATCGTCGGCGAAGTGGCGGGGAAGGTCGCGGTGGTCGTGGACGACATGATCTCGACGGGGGGCACGCTGGCGAAGGCGGCGGGGGCGATCAAGTCGCGCGGCGCGACGCGGGTCTTCACCGTGGCGTCGCACGGCATCTTCGCGGGCGAGGCGGTCGAGGTCTTGGAGCAGTCCGAGATCGAGAAGGTGCTCATCACCAACACGATACCGTTCGAAAACGCCGCCGATCATCCAAAATTCGTACAACTGTCGATCGCGCAAGTGTTCGCCGACGCGATCAGCCGCATCACGACGAACCGCTCCGTCTCCGAGCTGTTCGCGGGCGACGAGCCCGCCAACGGCGTTCTCGGTGCGCCGCCGGAAGCGGTCGCCGCGGTTTAAGAAAGGTCGCAATGCCCAACAAGGACCTGCAACTCTCGGTTCAGCCGCGCGAGCGCCTGGGCACGACCGGTGCGCACGCACTGCGCGCCCAAGGCAAGATCCCGGCGGTCGTATACGGCCACGGCAACGTGCCGGAACACATCGCCGTCGACGCGCACGCGTTCGAAGAGCTGCTGCATCACGGCGGGCGCAATGCGATCATCACGCTGACCGACGGTGGACGCAAGCGCCAGACGGCGCTCGTGCGCCAGATCCAGCTGCATCCGGTTTCGCGCCACATCCTTCATGCCGACCTTCAGCGCGTATCGGCCGACGAGACGATCGACACGCGTCTCCCGATCGTCACGATCGGTGTCGCCGACGGCGTGCGGAACGCCGGCGCCGTCATGGACGTCGTCGTTCACGAGCTCGAGGTCGAGGGCCCGGCGAACCGCATCCCGGAGAACCTCGAGGTCGACGTGACGGAGCTCGGCGTGCACGAGCACGTCACCGCGGCCGACGTGCCGCTTCCGACCGGATTCAAACTGCTCACGCCGCCCGAGACCGTCGTCGTCTCGATCGAGCCGTCGCGCACCGCGCGCGAGCTCGAAGAAGCGGCCGCCCCGGCCGTGGTCGAGGAGGTTACCGAGCCGGAGGTCATCGGCGCCGAGCCCACGTCGCCTGAGACAGAGTAGCCCGAGCCGAAGGCTCGTCGTCGGTCTCGGGAATCCGGGAAAAGAGTACGCCGCAACGCGTCACAACCTCGGCTTCATGGTCGTCGACGAGGTGGCGCGGCGTCACGGCGTCGCGAACTGGAAACGCAAGGACGCCGCGATGCAGGCGCTCGCTTCAAGTCGCGGCGTCGTCTTCGTCAAGCCGACGACGTACATGAATCTCTCCGGAACTCCGATTCGACTGATCTCGTCGTGGTATCGCGTGCCCCCGCAAGGGGTGCTGGTGATCAGCGACGACATGGACCTGCCGTTCGGAAAGCTGCGCATGCGGCGCAGCGGCGGTCACGGCGGTCACAACGGCCTGCGCTCGGTCATCGCGACGATCGGCGAAGATTTTCCGCGCATCCGAGTGGGCGTCGGGCGCCCCGAGTTCGACAGCGTCGATCACGTGCTCGGGCCGTTCGACGAGGCCGAGCGCCGCGCGATTCCCGAGATCGTCGGCGCGGCCGCCGACGGCGTCGAACTCTGGATCGGGGGCGACGACGAGGCGGCGATGCGCTTCGTTAACGGTTACATCCGTCCGGAACCCGGTTGATCGCCGACACGCGCGCGCCGACCCCCGGCGTCGTGTACAGGAACATCGTCGCCGCGAACTCGGGGCAGACCTCTTCCATGCGCTGATCGCTCGCGCGCACGAGCGATCGCACCGCCGCCGAGTCTCGCGTCATCGCGACGGCATAGCGGTCCGCGTCGAAGACGTACGAACGCAGCGCCGCGTTACGGACCGGGACCGCCGCAAGGTAGACGAGCGCGAACAACGCGCCGACGATAGCCAGGCGCGAGAGCGGATCGTCGTCGCGGCGGAACCGCACGCGGTCGGCAATCACGATCGCGATCGCCGCGAATACGATGATCACGCCGCCCTCGATGAGCGCGATCGAGAGAGGCGCTCCTTGCGAGAGCCGGCCGAGCTCGTAGGCGACGCGATATTCGATCTCGGGCTCCGTCGCGCCGGCCGCGAGACCCGGGCTGAGGACGACGCGGCGCGAGGCGCCGGCGCCGAGCACGGCGGCGGCGCCCAGAGCCAAGTTATGGGTGCTGACGAACACCGGCGCGTTCGGGAGCCCGGCCTTCGCGAGCATCGCGTGGAGCGGCGAGGCGGCGCTGCCATTCAGAGGAAGCAGCGCGCGGGGAGATTCGATGTAGGGGCTCGCGTACGCCCAACCAACGCTCGCCGCGAGAACGGCCAAAATCGTGTACGCATACCACTGATGCGTGCGCTCGGCGAGCCAGAGAACGACGGACGCTATGAGCCCGGCGACGACCATTCCGAGCAGCGTGTGATAGATCCAGAAGAGCGCCCAAATGCGCGTGAGATCCCTCGTGAGCTCCAAGATGCGGTCGACCCGATACAGGTAAAACGCCGGGAGGAGTGCGGCGACGCGTGCTACGAGCGCGAGCGCCGCGCCGAAGAGAAACCGCACGCCCCATTCCGAGCGTATCCGGCGCCGCAACGCGTCGCGCAGCGCGGCGGCCTTACCGGAGCTCCACAAATAGAAGAGCGCTGCCGCTTCGAACAGCGACGTGAGCACCCATCCGACGAGCGTCCAGTGCACGCGACGAGTGGCCGCCGCCTGACGCGCCGGGTCGACGAGCGCCCGCGCGGGCTGCGACATCAGTTGCGTCTGCGTCAGCGCGTCGACGCGGCGGTCCAGCCCGTTCGGCCGCTCCGCCGCGACCGCGGCGCCCAGCCACAGAAGCACGAGCGTCGCCGCGACTGCGAACCCGCACGCGACGCGCATCAGGCATTCTTCTTTGGCAGCGGGCGGGCGGGATTTCCGGCGACGCGCTCGCCGGCCGGAACGTCCTTGGTCACCACGGAGCCGGCACCGGTCAGAGCGCCGTCGCCGACCTCCACGGGCGCGACGAGCGACGTGTTCGAGCCAATCAGCGCGTCGCGGCCCACGACGGTTTCGTTCTTCTGTTCGCCATCGAAGTTGCACGTGATCGTACCGGCGCCGATGTTGGTGTCCTCGCCGACCGTCGCATCGCCGAGGTACGAGAGGTGGCCGACCTTCACGCCGCGCGCCAGGCTCGACTTCTTGATCTCGACGAAGTTGCCCACGTGCACGCCGTCGGCAAGCAGCGCCTCGCCGCGGAGGTGCGCGAATGGCCCGATCGTGACGCCGTCGCCGATCCCGGCGTCCGTCACGACGCTCTCGCCTACCGTGACGCGATCGCCGAGCCGCGCGTTCGATAGACGGCAGTTGGGTCCGACCGCGCAGTCGCGGCCCAGCCGAGAGAGCCGGGAAATCGTCGTGTTCGGATAGATCACGCAATCGGCCCCAATCTCGAGCTCCGGTTCCAGATACGTCGTGTCCGGATCGACGATCGTTACGCCCTCGCGCATGTAGCGCGCGCAGAGCCGCGCGTTCATCTCCTTGCGCGCCTGCGCAAGTTCGGTGCGATCGTTGATGCCGAGCACGTCGAGATGATCGCGCGCCGGCACGGCTCGCACCACCTTGCCCGCGCCGACGAACGACGCCACGGCGTCGGTGAGGTAGTACTCTCCTTGCGCGTTGTCGGAACCCAGCCGCGTAACGACGTCGCGCAGCTCGTCCTCGCGGAACGCATAGACCCCCGCGTTCATCTCGTCGATCGCGAGCTCCGTGGGCGTCGCATCGCTCACCTCGACGATCCGCTCGACTTCGTTTGCCCGGCGGACGACGCGGCCGAAGTACGACGGAAGCGGCATCTTCGCAGTGACCAGCGCCATCGCCGCATTCGCATCGCCATCCAGCGATCGGGCAATCGCAGCGAAGAGCTCGGGCGGAACCAGCGGCATGTCGCCGCACGCCACGACGATGCGCGCGCCGCCGCGTCGCTCGAGCCGCTCGAGCGCGACGCGCACCGCATGACCGGTGCCGAGCCGTTCGGATTGCAGCACGCCCGCGACGCCGAACTCGTCGATCCGCGCCGCGAGCTCGCCGTTGACGACGACGACGATCTCACCGATTCCGCCGGCGCGCAGTGCCTCGAGCACGTACCACAGCATCGGGCGCCCGCAAATTTCGTGCAGCACCTTCGTGCGGTGGCTCTTCATGCGTTTTCCCTTGCCGGCGGCGAGGACGATAGCGCGAATCATTGCGGAACCCCTAGGAGCGCGAGTGCGGCGCGCAAGCGCTCGCGCACGAGATCGCGCCCGAGCAGCTCCATCGAGTCGAAGAGCGGGATCGACGTCGGGCTGCCGGTGATCGCGACGTAAAACGGACGCGCAACGTCGCGGGTCTTCTTCCCGAGCGCCTCGGCGACGCGGTTGATGACGGCCTCGATGCCGAGCGCGTCCCACACCGGCAGGGCATCGAGCTCGGAGAGCGCCAGAATGAAGGCCTTACGCATCTCGACATCGTCGAGCTTGGCTCTACGCAGATCCTCCGCCCGCAGCGCCAGGCGCCCGGAGAAGAGAAAGGCGAGCAACGGCCCCAGATCGCTGAAGCGCTCGATCCGCGGCGCGACGAGCTGCGCGAGTCGCGTCAGCCGCTCCGGCGACACCGCCCACTCCTCGACGCGGCGCACGAACGTCTGCGGGTCGAGGCGCTCGCGGATGTAGCGGCCGTTGAGCCAGCCGAGCTTAGCCAGGTCGAAGACCGGGCCGCCCGTCGGGATGTGCTCGATCTCGAAGCGCCGCACGATCGCCGGGAGGTCCATCAGCTCGTCTTCGCCTTCGCGGACCGCATTCGCCAACAAGGCCAAGAAATTGACGAGAGCTTCGGGCAGGTAACCCATCGCTCGGAAAAACAGGATCCCGGTCGGGTTCTTGCGTTTGCTCAGTTTGCTCTTGTCCGGGTTGCGCAGCAGCGGCAGATGCAGCAGCTTGGGCGGCTCCCATCCGAAATACGAATAGAGTAGTAGGTGCTTGGGCGCGCTCGACAGCCACTCTTCGCCGCGAAAGACGTGCGTGATCTCCATGAGATGATCGTCCACGACGTTGGCCAGGTGATACGTCGGCAGACCGTCGGACTTCATGAGGACTTGCATGTCGACGCTCTTGTACTCGAACTCAACCGGCCCGCGGCGCAGGTCGTCGACGACACAGACGCCCTCGTCGGGGACGCGCAGCCTCACGACGTAGGGCTCGCCGGCCGCCTCGCGCGCGGCGATCTCCTCGGGCGAATTGGTGAGGCACAGGCCGTCGTAGCGCGACGGCTGACCGGCGGCCCGCTGCGCGACGCGCATCTGCTCGAGGCGCCCGGGCGTGCAAAAACACTTGAAAGCATGTCCTTCCGCGAGCAGCTTCGCGGCGTATTCGCGGTAGATGTTCGAGCGCTCGCTCTGACGATACGGCCCGTGCGGGCCGCCGACGTCAGGGCCTTCATCCCAGGAGAGTCCGCACCAGCGCAGCGTCTCCAGGATGGTGCGCTCGCTCTCCGCCGTGCTGCGCGCCTGATCGGTGTCCTCGATGCGCAGGACGAACTCGCCGCCGTGCTTCTTCGCGAAGCAATAGTTGACGAGCGCGACGTATGCGGTCCCTACGTGAGGATCGCCCGTCGGCGACGGCGCGACGCGCGTCCGAACCCGCGGCACTCTAAGAACTCCTAGTGCCTAACCGACGAGGGCTCTACGCTTGCCGCACTCGCGCCGGACGAAATCGATGATGTCCTGCAGCGGCGCGCCGGGCGTGAATATCTCGCGCACGCCGACCTCGCGCAGACGCTGCGCGTCCTCGGCGGGGATCGTGCCGCCCCCGAAAAAGACGATGTCGCCGGCGTCCTGCGCGCGGAGCTGCTCTACCACGAGCGGGAACAGCGTCATGTGCGCGCCGGACAGGATCGAGAGCCCGATGCCGTCGGCATCTTCCTGGATCGCCGTCTGAACGATCTGCTCCGGCGTCTGAAAGAGTCCCGTGTACACGACCTCCATGCCGGCATCGCGCAACGCCCTCGCGATGACCTTGGCGCCGCGGTCGTGGCCGTCGAGCCCGGCCTTAGCGATGACGACGCGAAGCGGCCGATCGTTCATCTTGTTCTTCGTCTTTATGCCGGCTCAGCAGCAGCGCCTCCTCGAGCTTCTCCTTGACCGCCGATAGCGTACGGCGCACGCGATAAACCTCGAGTTTGGTTCGCCGCCGAAGGTCGCCCCGCGGCATCAGAGCACTGCCGCTTCGGTGTAGCGCCCGTACACCTGGGCCATCGCGTCGACGATTTCTCCCTCGGTGCAGTAGGCGTTGACGCAATCGATCAGATGCGGCATCAGGTTGTCGCTTGGATCCGCGCAGGCCGCCTGCAGGCGCTCCAGAGCGATCGGCACGAGCGCGGCGTCGCGGCGTTCGCGCACCTCGCGCACCGCGCCGGCCTGCTCGCGCTCCATCTCCTCGGTGATCTTCAGGAGCTCGATTCCCTCGCGCCGATCCTCTTTGACGAAGGCATTGACGCCCACGATGACCCGGTCTTTCGTCTCGATCGAGCGCTGATAGCGATAGCTCGCATCGGCGATCTCACGCTGGAAGAAGCCGGACTCGATCGCCTCGATCACGCCGCCGTACTCGGCGATCTGAGCGAAGTACGACTCGGCCTGCCGTTCCATCTCATCGGTCAGCGCCTCGATGAAGTACGAACCGCCCAGTGGGTCCACGACGTTGGTCACGTTTGTCTCGTAGGCCAAGACCTGCTGGGTGCGCAGCGCGATCTCGACCGATTTCTCGGTCGGAAGCGCAAGGACTTCGTCCATCGAGTTCGTGTGCAGCGACTGCGTGCCTCCGAGCACCGCGGCCATCGCCTCGTATGCCACGCGTACGATGTTATTTTCCGGCTGCTGAGCCGTCGCACTGCAGCCGGCCGTCTGCGTGTGGAAACGGAGTTGCCACGAACGCGGATTGCGGGCGCCGTATTTCTCGCGCATGTGGCGCGCATAGATCCTCCGCGCCGCGCGGAACTTGGCGATCTCTTCGAAGAAGTCGATGTGCGAGTTGAAGAAGAACGAGAGCCGCGGGGCAAACGAATCGACGTCCATGCCGGCGGCCGTGCACGCCTCAACGTAGGCGAAGCCGTCGGCGAGCGTGAACGCCAGCTCCTGCGCCGCCGTCGATCCGGCCTCTCGAATGTGATAGCCGGAGATCGAGATCGTGTTCCACTTCGGCATCTCGCGCGTACAGAAGTCGATCATGTCGACGATGATCCGCATGTGCGGCCGCGGTGGAAAGATCCACTCCTTCTGCGCGATGTACTCTTTGAGGATGTCGGCCTGGATCGTGCCGCCGAGCCTCGCGCGCGAGGTGCCCTTCTTCTCGGCCGCAGCAATGTACTGGGCGAGCGCGATGCACGCGGGCCCGTTAATCGTCATCGAGGTCGTGATCTCGCCCATGTCGATGCCGTCGAAGAGCAGCTCCATGTCGGCGAGGGAGTCGATCGCGACGCCGCACTTCCCCACCTCGCCACGCGACTGCGGCGCGTCGGAGTCGTAGCCCATCAGCGTCGGCATGTCGAACGCGACCGAGAGCCCGTGCTGACCGTGCTCGAGCAGGAAGTGATACCGCTCGTTCGTCTGCGCGGCCGTGCCGAAGCCCGCGAACTGGCGCATCGTCCACAGCCGATCGCGATAACCATTGGGATGGATCCCGCGCGTGTAGGGATATTCGCCGGGCCAGGCCAGGTCGCGCGCCAGATCAAGGTCGGCTACGTCGCGCGGTTCGTAGAGTTTCTTCAGCGGAACGTCCGAGATCGTCCGGTCGGTAGCGCCAGAACCCGGCCCCCGCCGCGGCCGCCCCTTCGCCGACGCCTGCTCCCAACGGTGGCGCTGCTGGTCGAACGTCGCGCCGTCTCGCGCTGCGCGCTCGCCCGATGGCTCGATCGTCATCTTGAGGTTATCCAAGGACATAGGGCCCGAGCCTTTCGACGCGTCGGGCGGTTTCTCCCTAAAAGCAAGCTAGGCGCGCTCGGGCGAGTCGAAGGCCGAGAGAATCCGATCGGCGGCTTCGTATGGGTCTACGTCATCGTGAGAGTCATCGCGCAACGCCCGGTCGAGACGCCGCTCCAACCGGCCCAACGCGAGCTGCCGCACCTGATGGATGAATGCCTCACGCCGCCGCGCGGTGATTTCGCCGGTTTCGTTAAGATAGGCGATGTGCCGCTCGATCGCGCTCCACAGCTCGTCGATGCCGTCGCCCGAAAGCGCCTGCGTCGTCACGAGCTCCGGAACCCACCCCGGCCAGTGCAGCATCTCCATCATCGACCGAATCTCACGGCGCAGCTGATCCGCCATCGGGTGGTCCGACTTGTTCACGACGAAAACGTCGGCGATCTCCATGATCCCGGCCTTGAGCACCTGGATCGAATCGCCGCTGCCCGGCTGCAGCGCGACGAGCGTCGTCTGCGCCAGCTCGGCGATCGCGACCTCGCTCTGTCCCACGCCGACCGTCTCTATAAGCACGACGTCGAAACCGTACGCGTCCATCAAGAGCACGGCGTCGGCCGTCGCGCCGGCGAGACCGCCGAGATGTCCGCGGCTCGCCATCGATCGAATGAAGACGGACTCGTCGGTAAAATGCTCGGTCAGCCGAATTCGATCGCCGAGTAGCGCGCCGTGCGAAAACGGCGAGCTGGGATCGACCGACACGACGCCGACGCTGCGATGCAGGGCGCGCGCCTTGCGCACGAGGCCGGAGGCGAGCGTCGATTTGCCAACGCCGGGCGGTCCCGTGAGTCCGATCGTCATCGCGCGGCCCGTCTCCGGATAGAGCGCGCGCACGAGATCGCCGCCGCGCCCCGCCTCCGCGCGCGAGATGGCGCGCGCGAGCGCGCGCGGCTTACCCAGCTCGAAGTCGCGCAGCAGTTCGGCGTCGCTCGGTTGACGTTTCAAGTGAAGTATGTTGCGGCCCGCGATGAGGGTGAACCTTCTCTAAGAGCGAAGGGCACATCCCCATAGTGCGGTCGACCAATGCACGCCTCGCGGCCGTCTGCGCGATCGCCGTGTCAATCGGGGTCGTTTTGCCGGCGCCGGCAGCAAGCCAAACCCTCGTCGTACCGCTCACGGGCAAACGCGTGCGCCAGATCGAGACGGAGCAGCTTTTTCACACGCTGTTCCACGACTTCTTCCTAGAAGACGATGCCACGACGTACGTCCAGACCGGCGACATCCCGGTGATGTGGCTGCGCGATTCGTCGGCGCAGACCATCCCGTACATCCGCTTTCAACCCGCCTATCCGATTCTGCGCGAGCGCTTCGCAGGAGTGATCGAGCGCAACGCCCGCAACATCCTCACCAACCCCTACGCGAACGCGTTCGACGCCGACTACCACGTGTGGGAGCGCAAGTGGGAGATCGACTCGCTCGCGTGGCCGACCGTTCTCGCATCGGTGTATTGGCGCTCGACCGGCGATCGGACCGTGTTCACGCCAGACCTGCACCGCGCGCTGAGGACGATCGTGACGACGTACGGATGCGAGGAGCGTCACTGGAGTTGCAGCCGCTACCGCTACCCCGAGCGTACGTACAGCGACGACTACTACAATCCTAACACCGGCATGATCTGGGGCGCCTTTCGTCCCTCCGATGACGCCGTACAGTATCGGTTCAACGTCCCCCAGAACGCGATGGCGGTCGTCGCGCTACGCGACGTCGTGCAGTTGGCGAACGACGGTTACGGTGACGCCTCGCTCGCGCGCGACGCCCAGGAGCTAGGGGAGCGCGTGGAGGCCGGCGTGCAGATGTATGGGCGCTTTTACGACGCGGGCCGCAGCACGTGGATGTACGCCTACGAGACTGACGGCTACGGAAAATACAACCTCATGGACGACGCGAACATCCCAAACCTCACGACGCTGCCCTATATCGACTGGTGTTCGTCGTTCGACTTGACGTATTTGTCGACGCGCGCCTTTGCGCTTAGCATGGACAACCCGTGGTTTTTCTCCGGGCGTTACGCGCAAGGCCTGGGCAGCCCGCACACGCCCTACGGCTACGTGTGGCCGCTGGGAATCATCGGCCGCGCGCTCACCGCGACGTCGTCGCTCGAGGTCGCGACGGCAATCACCACGCTCGCGGAAACCGACGGCGAGAGCGGGCTCATCCACGAGAGCTTCTATCCCGACGGCTACTGGCGCTACACGCGTCCGGAGTTCGGTTGGGCCAACGCGCTGGGCGCCGAGCTCTTCTTCCGGAGCCTGGCGGGCGAGCCCGCGACCGAATTCGCGTGGGACGGCCCGATCATGCCGCTCCAGCGCCGCTCGAACACGCCGCGCCTCGTCCCCCTTTTCACGCAGTTCGAAAACGCCGCGGAGGTCAACGCAACGCTCGGTCGCCTTTTGTACGCGACGGGCGGCGGGATACCGCACAAATAAGGGGAGCGGCACCCCCGGTCGCCAAGCTTCCCCGCCTATGGACCAGGGCTACTACCGCTATCCATCGATAGCGCACGATCGCATCGTCTACGTTTGCGAGGACGATCTCTGGAGCGTTTCCTCGTCCGGCGGCGACGGCGTCCGGCTAACGGTGAGCTTTGGGACATGCTCCTTTCCGCGACTCTCGCCGGACGGAGAATCGATCGCGTTCGTCTCGACGGACGAGGGCAGTCCCGAGCTCTACGTGATGCCGGCGCGCGGCGGCGAGCCGCGCCGCCTCACCTTTCTCGGCGCGACGCTCGCGTGGGCGACCGGTTGGAGCGACGACGGCAGCGAGATCTATTTCGTCGCCAATCCAACGGCATGGTACGAGGGCGAGACGCGGCCGTTTGCAATCTCAAAAGACGGCGGCGCGCCGCGCGAGCTAAACCTCGGTCACGCTCGCGCACTTTCGTTCGGCCCGGGAGGCCGGCTCGCGATCGGGCGCAACGCTACCGATCCCGCGCGCTGGAAGCGCTATCGCGGCGGTACGGCCGGCGAGATTTGGGTCGACGCATCCGGTTCCGGCGAGTTCGCTCGGCTGCCGCTGCCCGACGGAAACACATGCTGGCCGATGTGGATCGGCGATCGAATCTTTTTCTTGGCCGACCACGAGGGCATCGGCAACCTCTATTCGTGCCGTCTCGACGGAGACGACATCCGGCGCCACACGCACGAGAGCGAGTATTACGTCCGGTTTCCTTCGACCGACGGCAAGCGCATCGTGTACTCCGCGGGCGCTGAGATCGGGCTGTACGACATCGCGAGCGACACGTCGCGAAGGATCGCGGTCGCAACGCATTCGGCGGCGCCGCAGGCGGCACGGCGCTTCGAGAGCGCCGCGGAGTCGCTCGAGTCGTTTGCCCCGCACCCGGACGGCACGCGGCTCGCGTTCGTCGCACGCGGGCAGCAGTTCACGATGCCGCTCTTCGAAGGCGCGGCGATTCGACACGGCACCGACGGGCGCGCCCGCGCGCGGCTGACGCAGTGGTTCCACGACGGAAAGCACTTGGTGTTCGTTACCGATGCCAACGGTTACGAACAGATCGCGATCTGCGAGGCCGACACGCCCAGCGAGCCGCGTCTGATCACGAGCGGCGACATCGGCCGCGTCACCGACCTGGTATGCTCGCCAACCGGCGACACAGTCGTCTTCGCAAACCACCGCCACGAGCTCTGTGCGCTCGACGTGGAGGACGGAAAGGTGCGCCGGCTCGACACCTGCCCGCCGCACCGCATCGAGGACCTCGCGTTCTCGCCGGACGGCCGCTTCGTGGCCTACGTTTGGTGGCCGGCACACGGGACTTCCATCATCCGCATCGTCAAGGTCCGCTCCGGCAAGATTCACGACGTCACGGCGCCGCTGCGCACGGACGAGTCGCCGGCGTGGGATCCCGCCGGGAAATACCTGTACTTCATTTCCACGCGCGACTTCAATCCGGTCTACGACGCGCTGCAGTTCGACCTGAGCTTCCCGCAGGCCGGGCGTCCGTTCGTTGCTACGCTGCGCAGCGACGTCCCGTCTCCGTTCGTGCCCAAACCCAAGCCGATTCACCACGACCACGAGCGCGAGCGCGAACGCGAGCGCGACCGGTCGAACGGAAAACCGGAGAAGCCGGTCGACGTCGAGATCGACTTCGACGGCATCACGGGTCGCGTGCTAGCCTTCCCCGTCGACGAGGGAGATTACCACGACATCGTCGCCACGCGCGATCGCGTCCTCTTCACGCGCTTTGCGGTCAAGGGAATCAAGCCCACGCGCCGCGAGGAGCTCGACACCGACGGTCACGGCACGCTGCTCGCCTACGACATCGATCAGCAACGCCTGGCGACCATCGCGACCGAATGCGACGAGATCGAGCTCGGCCGCGACGGCCGCACGTTGATCTACCGGTCGCACGACCGGCTGCGGGCGATCGATGCGCAGAGCGAGCTTCCCGAAGAGGGTGACGAGCAGAAGCCGCCGCCAGAGCCGGGGCGCCGCAGCGGCTGGCTCGAGCTCGATCGCGCCAGCGTCGAGATCGTGCCTCGCGACGAATGGTTCCAGATGTATCGTGAGGCGTGGCGCCTGCAGCCGGAGCAGTTTTGGGTCGAGGACATGAGCGACATAGATTGGGATCGCGTCTTCGACCGCTACGCCGCGATTCTGCCGCGCGTACGCACGCGCGGCGAACTGTCGGACCTCATCTGGGAGATGCAGGGCGAGCTCGGCACGTCGCACGCGTACGAGTGGGGAGGCGACTATCGCGAGCCGCGCCAATATCAGCGCGGGTTTCTCGGAGCCGACCTGCACTGGGACGAAACGCGCGACGGCTACTGTATCGAGCGCATCTACCGCGGCGATTCGTGGAATCGCGATAGCGATTCGCCGCTCGCCGAGCCGGGGGCGGACGTGCATGAGGGCGACTGCATCGTGGCGATCGGCGGCAAGCGGCTATCGAGCGACACGACGCCGGATCGTCTGCTGGTGAACGCCGCCGGCCGTGAGATCTCGGTGACGCTGCGCGGCAAGAAGAACGAGGAGCGCACGGTTTTGGTCAAGGCGCTCGAAAACGAGGCCGCGCTGCGCTACCGCGCCTGGGTCGAGGCGAATCGGCGAATCGTCCACGAGCGTACCGGCGAGCGTATCGGGTACGTGCACATCCCGGACATGGGACCGTGGGGATTCGCCGAGTTCCATCGCGGCTATCTGAGCGAGTTCGACCGCAAGGGACTCATCATAGACGTTCGCTACAATCGCGGCGGCCACGTTTCGCCGCTCTTGCTCCAGAAGCTCACGCGCAAGCGCGTCGGTTACGACACGCCGCGCTACGGATCGCCGATTCCGTATCCGCCGGAGTCCGTCGGCGGTCCGATCGTCGCGCTCACCAACCAATTCGCCGGTTCCGACGGCGACATCTTCAGCCACTGCTTCAAGCTGTACAAGCTCGGACCGCTCGTCGGCAAGCGCACGTGGGGAGGCGTGATCGGCATCGACCCGTACCATCATCTCGTCGACGGCACGCTCACCACGCAGCCGGAGTTCTCCTTTTGGTTCGTCGACGTCGGATGGCGCGTCGAGAATTACGGAACGGAGCCGGACTACGACGTCGACATCGCGCCGCACGAGTATCGAGACGATAAGGACCCGCAGCTCGACTTCGCGCTCGAGCTAATGGATCGCGCGCTCGAGGGCTACGAGGAGTTGCGCCCGGACCTCTCGACTCGCCCGTCGTTACCTCTTCCTTCGCTTACGTGAGGCGGGCGGCGTTCGCCGCCGCGACGTTCGTCATCCCGGCGATCGTCTACGCGGCGAGTGCGTCGCCCGAACCGGCCTCCTGGGACACGGCAGAGCTGCAGGGCGTTCCGTACGTCCTGGGAATCTCGCATCCCACAGGATTCCCGTTCTACGTGTTGCTCGGCTATGTCTGGTCGCACGCGTTTGCGTTCGGTTCGATCGCGTGGCGCACGAACGTGATGAGCGGCGTCGCGATCGCGGTGGCATGCATCGCGGCGTACGGCGCCGCGCTGCAATTCGGCGCGAGCCGGCTCGTCGCGATGGCGGCGACGCTGTGGTTCGCCTTCACGCGCAACGTCTGGTCGCACGCCTCGCGTGCCGAGGCGCAGGATCTCGCGGTCGCGTGCGCCGCGCTGGCAATCTACGCGTTCGTACGCTGGATGCAGGGTGGACGGGATCGCTGGTTCGTCGCCGCGTTCGCGCTCGCCGGTCTCGGCATGGCGGCGCATCCAAACGCCTTATGGATTGTGCCGGCTTTTATCGTTGGCGCTGTCCTCGCGCGGCGCCGCCCACCGCGCCGGGTCGCAGCAATCGCCGCCGCGGCCGTCCTGGCCGGGCTACTCCTGTACGCCTATCTCCCGCTGCGCTCGACGTACGTCGTGGCGCACGGCTTGGATCCCACCGCGTCGCTCGTGGGCGCCGGCGGCGGAATCTTCTGGAACTATAACGATCCGCGCACGTTGCACGGCCTCGCCGCCGAGCTGACCGGCAGCGAGACCCAGACGCCGGCCTACGTGCTGGCCTCATTCAACCCCCTTCACGTGAAGGACGCTCTATGGGCCTTCGTCACGGGGCTGCTAACGGAGTACGGCCCGATCGCGACGATCCTGATCTTCGTGGGTTTCGTCGTCGCGTGGCGCAGAGATTGGCGAACGACGCTGGTGGTTGCGATGGCCGCGACGACGGCGTTGATCTTCTCGGTCGTGTACCCCAACGAGAGTGACGTCGGGCGCTATCGGCTGCTGGCGTCGTGGCTCGGCGTCCCGCTGCTCGGCGCGCTCACGCCGCCGTCGCGGCGAACGCTAGATACGATCCTACACACGTCGCTGGTCGCATTTCTCCTGGTCGGCGCCGGGATGGCGTTCGAGCGGCACCGCGCGTACTTCAACCATCCTCCACGCGAAGGCGGACGCTGGGTCATCGACGCGGTGCGCCCGTACGTTCCACCGGGCGCAGCGATCGTCACCGGCTGGCTCGACGCGACGTCGCTCGCGTACGGCGCGTACGTCGATGCATCGCTGCCCGGCCGCATCATCGTCTCCGACGACGCGCTGCGCACCGAGCGCTATCGGCCCTGGACGAAGCAGCGCCGCGTGTTCGTGCTCGTCAATCCTCACGACGTCAACGCGCTTCCCGGAACGCGCGATCTCGTGAAACTCGACGATTATCACGAGTTATTCGAAGTCGAACCTTGACAGCGCGATTCGAGTTCGGCTATATGGGGTATACCGGTCCAACGGTCTGCCGAGTGTGGTCCAATATGAGCCAACGGCCAATCCAGGGCAGTCCAATCCGGCTTGGGAGGAGTGGGATGTTGAACGCGAACGGACGCGCCGTGGCGCTGCGGCGACTCTGGAAGAGCGGCAGCCGCTGGAACGGCATAACCCGCCGCTACTCTGCCGAGGACGTTCTTCGGCTCCAGGGCAGTGTGGTCGTGGAGCACACGCTGGCCGCGATGGGCGCGCGGCGGCTGTGGCGAGATCTTCAGACCGATGAGCCGGTTACCGCGCTCGGAACGTTGTCGGGAGGCCAGGCGGTCCAGGCGGCGCGGGCCGGCCTGCGCGCGCTGTACTGCAGCGGCTGGCAGGTAGCCGCCGACGCCAACGCGGCCGGCGAGATGTATCCCGATCAGAGCCTCTACCCCGTCAACAGCGTGCCGGCCCTAGTCGAACGGCTCAACAACGCGCTCGCGCGGCTCGATCAGGTCGAGTCGCTCGAAGGGCGCGGCGGCGCTCATTGGTACCTTCCGATCGTCGCCGACGCCGAGGCCGGTTTCGGGGGAGCGCTCAACGTGTTCGAGCTGATGAAGGCCATGATTCGCGCCGGCGCCGCCGGCGTACACTTCGAAGACCAGCTTAGCTCGGAAAAGAAGTGCGGACATCTCGGCGGCAAGGTGCTGATCCCGACGCAGCAAGCGGTACGGCATCTCGTCGCGGCACGGCTGGCCGCCGACGTGTGCGACGTGCCGGCGATTCTCGTCGCGCGCACGGACGCCAATGCGGCAAAGCTCGTGACGAGCGACGTCGACCCCGTCGACCGGCAGTTCCTCACCGGCGAACGCACCCCCGAGGGTTTCTTCGTAACGAAGTGCGGCATCGAGGCGTGCATTGCGCGCGGGCTCGCGTACGCGCCGTACGCGGACCTTTTGTGGATGGAGACCGCGGAGCCGAATATCGATGAGGCGCGGCGCTTCGCCGACGCGATCCATGCGCGCTATCCCGGTAAGCTCTTGGCGTATAACTGCTCGCCGTCGTTCAACTGGAAGAAGAAGCTCGATCCAGAATCGATCGCCTCGTTCCAGGCGCGCCTAGGCGAGATGGGTTACAAATTTCAATTCGTCACGCTGGCGGGCTTCCACGCGCTCAACCATTCCTTCTTCGAGCTGGCGCGCGACTTCGAGGCCCGCGGCATGACCGCCTACGCCGAGTTTCAGGCGCAAGAGTTCGCGAGCGAACCGCACGGCTACACCGCGACGCGGCATCAGCGCGAGGTCGGCACCGGCTACTTCGACGAGGTCGCGAGCGTCGTAAGCGAGGGCCGAGCCTCGACGACGGCGCTGCGCGGATCGACCGAGGCCGAGCAGTTCTACGACGACCGCGCCACCGTGCCCGCATAGCGTGAACGTCGCTCCGGCGGGTTTCGCGATCAAGCGCGACCTGCCGCCGGGATTCGCCGAGCTCTACTGGCCGCTGCACCGGCGCTTCGCGCGCGAGCAGCAACGGCTCGTTCGCGCGCGCCGCGAGCGGCTCGAGCGCGCGCACGCCGGCGCGCTGCCCGTATATCCGCCGCCGTCGGAGGCGCAGCTGTCCGAGTGGGCCGTCGATCTCCCGGCGTGGTGCGCCGATCAGCGCAACCAGATGACGGGGCCGGCCGACGACGCGGAGCTCTGCGTGAAGATGCTGAACTCCGGCGCGCCGGGCGTCATGCTCGATCTCGAAGATTCGATGGCCAACACGTGGGAGCACTTGATGCTCGGCCATCGCAACATCGTCGGCGCGCTCTACGGCGAGCTGACGTACGAGGATGCCAAGCGCGGCGGCACGGTCGGGATCGCGCCGAGCGGCACCGTCGTATGGAACCGCGTGCGCGGACTGCATCTCTCCCAGGCCGGAGTTCTCGAGCACGAGCTCACCAGCGCGTCGCTCTTCGATCTCGCGCTGATCGTCTTTCGGCTCGACTACGCGCGCCTGCGCCATCCGCTGTGTATCTACATCCCCAAGTCGGAGTCGGCTGAGGAGGCGACCTGGTGGAGCGACGTGTTCGACGCGCTCATCGCCGCGAAGCACTGGGCGCCCGATTCGATCAAGGCGATGGCGCTGATCGAGGCGCATCCGATCGCCTACGAGATCGAAGAGTTCTTGTTCAACCTGCGCGACTACATCGTGGGCCTGAACCTGGGGCGTTGGGACTACATGGCGAGCCTGATCCACTACAACCTCGGCGATCCCGGATGGCTGCTGCCCGATCGCAACACGATCCCGATCGACGTCCCGTTCTTTCAGCGCGTCCGCACGCTGCTGCCCGAGCTGACGCACAAGCACGGTGCGCTCGCGATCGGCGGGATGACGGCGCTCTATCCGAGCCGCGAGGATCCCGAGCTCAACGGGCGCGCGTTGGCGGTCCTGGAGCGCGACAAGAAGAACGAGGCGACGTGCCTGATGGACGGCGCGTGGACGGGCCATCCCGATCAAAACGCGATCGCGGTCGCGCAGTTTCCGCATCCTAACCAGCTCGACAAACGCCCGGTGCTCGAGACGCTGCACCCCGACCTGCGGCCGTCGCCGGCCGGCGTCGGCGCGACGACGCTCGCTGGAACTCGTGCGGCCGTTCGCACCGTGATCCGTTATCGCAACGGCGTGCTCGAGGGCCGCGGCGCGAGCCTCTTGGACGGATACATGGAGGATCTGGCGACCGATCGAATCTACCGCTTGATGATCGCGCAACGCCTGCGCTATCCCGGTGAATACACACCTGCATCGCTCGCCACGACGTTCGACGAGGAGCTGGAACGAATTCTGGCCGAGCTTCCCGCTGACTCACCCGCGGATGCGCTCGCCCGCTACCGGCGCGCGCGCGAAATTTCGGAAAGCATGATCCTCACGGGCGCGTTTGACCCAACGTAACCGCGTTCCGATCGCCGCGGCACTCGTCACGCTGGCGGTTCATCTGGCGGGAAATCCGCACTACGGCTTCTTCCGCGACGAGCTCTACTTCATCGTCTGCGGATTCCACCCGGCATTCGGTTACGTGGATCAGCCGCCGATCGCGCCGCTGTTGGCGGCGGCCACGCAACTCTTCGGCCACTCACTCTTCCTGTTGCGCGCCGTACCGGCGCTGTTCGCCGCGGCCGGCGTGTACGTAACGTGCCTGTTGGTCATCGAGCTCGGAGGGGGCGCGTTCGCGCAGATCCTCGCAGCATTCGCGGCGCTCTTCGCCAACGTGCTGATGAGCTTCGGAATGAAGGTCGGGCCGGACATGGTCGGTTTGTGGCTCTGGCCGCTCGCCGCGCTGTACGTGTTGCGCGTCGTCAAGGGCGGAGATCTGCGTCTGTGGCTGGCCGCGGGCGCCGCGGTCGGCGTCAGCCTCGAGAGCAAGTACAGCGCCGTGTTCTTCGCCGTCGCCCTGACCGCCGGACTCGCGCTGACGCCGCAGCGCCGAGTACTGGGTTCGCGCTGGTTCGTCGCCGGCGCCGCGCTGGCCGCCGCGATCGCGCTTCCGAACTTCATCTGGCAGGCCGCGCACGGGTTCCCGATGTGGGAGCTGCTGCGCAACGGGCAAAACGGCAAGAACCTCGTCGCGAGCCCCGGGCTCTATCTCGTCCAGCAGCTGCTCCTCACGAGTCTCTTTCTGTCGCCGATCTGGATCGTCGGCCTCATTTGGCTGCTGTGCAATCACACGGCGCGCTTTCTGGGCTACGCATACATCGTCTTGACGATCCTGATGATCGCCCTCCACGCCAAGCACTATTACGCCGGCGACGCGTATCCGATTCTGATGGCCGCCGGCGGAGTCGCCATCGAGGTCGGAACGCGTCGCCGCGTTTGGCTGCAGGGCGCGCTCGTCGGCGTGGCGGTCGCGGCCGGCCTTTTCTTTACGCCGTTCTCCCTGCCCGTGCTCTCGGAACCGGCAATGCTCCGTTACACGGCGTTCGTCGGCGGCGTGCTGCACGTCAAGCGCTCGACGATGCAGACCGAGCGCTTTAGGACCGCGGCCCTGCCCGAGGATTGGGCCGACATGCACGGTTGGCCCGAGCTCACTGCGACGATCGCGCGCATCTACCACGCGCTCCCGGCGGGCGAACGCGCCCAGGCCGCGATCGTCGCAAGCAACTACGGTGAGGCCGCCGCGATCGACTTCTTCGGTAAACGCTACGGGCTGCCGCCGGCGCTCTCCGGGCATAACAACTATTGGCTGTGGGGCCCGCGCGGCTACAGCGGTGACGTCGTAATCGACGTCAACGGCGATTGTGGGCGCGACAGCTTTCCCGGCCTGTTCCGCAACGCGCTGCTCGTGGCGCGTTCCGATCCGCCTTGGGTGATCTCGTACGAGCAGAACATTCCGATCATGCTCTGCACCGGGATCCGGACGCCGCTCACGCAGCTCTGGCCGCGCCTCAAGAATTATATTTAAAGCAGCTCGCGGTTTTGGGGATCCGCGACTTCGAGGCCGGCGGGTCGGGGGCGTGGGCCCAACAGGCTTCCGAGGGCTTGGGTGCTAACTTGGGTGCCAAAGGGAAGCCGGCAGGCGTTTAGGCCTTCCAACCGGTCAAAACGCCCGTCCATATTTTGGAGGAGGTATGCGTTTAGCAACTCTGATCGCATTGATAATCGTAGGCCTGGAATTTTGTGCAACGCCGGGGGTAGCCCGAACTTCGACGGTCGCTCTTCCAGATTGCTTAGGACGCCCGGTCGTCAAGCCAACGAGTGTGACACTCGCGTGCGCCGACGCGAACTTTCGCATCGAGCACATTCAATGGACGGGATGGGGCGAGTCATTCGCCGCCGGCAAGGGTACGGGTGTAGTAAACGATTGTGAGCCAAGCTGCGTTGCCGGGCACTTTCACAACTACCCTGCGCTGCTGATCGTGTCCGGCAGACAGACGTGCCCCAGTGGGCAGACGGCGTACGAAAAACTCGTTTACGCCTTCGTGGGTCGTTCCCCATTTCCACAGGAGAGTGAGGGAAACGCCACCCAAGACTTCCCGTGTAAGCCTAGGCCCTAACTCGCAAAGCGGCCCGCACATGATATGGAAGGATGCTAGTGTGAGATTCGCCAGCAACAGCGCTGCGCTGGCGAACAGCGGATTTCTAGGCACCTGGTGCCGCTCCGGCTCCAGCATAATCCCGCAGGAGCCGATTACGATCACCGATAGCCCGAGGCTAATTATAAAAGACCCAAAGTACGGAGACACCTACGCTCGCATCGTCTCCTCGACTCTGGTTGCCGAACGCTGGGCGCAGACGGCCACTCTGAGTTACAACGGCGATAAAATCACGTGGCCCTCCGGCGAAGTCTGGACACGATACGCATCCGCTTCCGCCGCAGCCACCCCCGCGCCCGAGCGGCTTCGGATCCAGAGTTACATCGTGCGAAATTACTAGTCGCTGCCGATCCACATTTATTTGGTAGGACTGCATAACTCAGACACGGGCCGTTATTACAACCAGTGCGTGTCGTTTCGAAACGTCTCGACCAAAGTGGCGACCTCGGTCGATTTTTCATTCGTGGTCGAGAGCTATTCGGGCACCGTCGAAGCCGATTTTGGCGGTATCGACCAAGGCACGTTTACGCCGCCGGTTAACATCGCCGAACATTGTTGGCACGGCCCCCTCTGGTCCGATCGCGTCGTGAGGCTCATGTCGCGCGAAGTCATCACCGTGAAACGCGTGACATTCAAGGACGAGACGTCGTGGAAGCTCGGAATGCGGTTCCTCCGTGGATATGGAAACGACGGGAAGCAACTGCCGCAACCGATCGAAGAGCATCCTGAAACGCCAAAACCGACGCCAGAGCCGTAAAGTCTTAGGCGGGCTTAGCCGTGCATGACGATTAGGATCGACACCTGAAGCAGCTGACGAGATGGTCGTTGACCATCCCGACGGCCTGCATGAAGGCATAGCAGATCGTGGGGCCGACGAACCGGAAACCGCGCGCGCGTAGATCGCCGCTCATCGCCTGGGATTGCGCGCTCGACGACGGGATCTGCGCGGTCGAGCGCCGACGTTTGGCGGCGGGCTTGCCGTCGACGAAGCTCCAGATGTACGTGTCAAACGAGCCGAACTCTTTTCGCACTTTCAGCAGCGCCTTAGCGTTGGCAACGACTGACTCGACCTTTGCGCGGTTGCGGATGATGCCCGGATCCCCGAGGATCTTCTCGATGCGCGCCGGCGTGAAGCGCGCAACGGCCGCGGGATCGAAGTCCTTAAAGAGGCTGCGGTAGCGATCGCGTTTGCGCAACACAGTTTCCCAGCTCAGCCCCGCCTGCGCACCTTCCAGGCAGAGCAGTTCGAACAGCATTTGGTCGTCGTGCACCGGCACGCCCCACTCTGTATCGTGATAGGCGATCATCGGCTCCGACCGGGCCCAGCTGCAGCGCTTCATCGGTTGCTTGGTCATGTGCCCCATTCTTCGGACCGGGGTGACATGATCCGCCGGGATTGCCAGCGGCGGCCGAATGTCTTATGAGTTAGGCTATGCGCTCGAGGCTCTCCGCGAGCATTCCCCCGGTCGCCGCGCTTGCGACGCTGCTCGTGCATCTCGTGGGCAACCCGCACTACGGGTTCTTTCGCGACGAGCTCTACTTCATAATCTGCGGCTTCCACCCGGCATGGGGATACGTCGACCAGCCGCCGGTCGTGCCGCTCTTGGCGGCCGGGTCGCAGCTCTTCGGACACTCGCTCTTCTTCCTTCGCGCGATTCCTGCGCTCTTCGCCGCCGCCTCGGTCTATACGACGTGTTTGCTCGCCGTCGAGCTGGGCGGAGGCGTCTTCGCGGAATTCTTTGCGGCTCTCGTCGCCGCCGTGACCCCCGTGCTGATGGATTTCGGCACGAAGCTCACGACGGACACCGTCGGCTTGTTGCTGTGGCCGCTGATGGCGCTGCTCGTCTTGCGCATCGTCAAGGGTGCCGATCCGCGCTGGTGGCTGGCCGTCGGCGTCATATTGGGAGTGGGGCTGGAGAGCAAGTACAGCATCGCCTTTCTCACCGTGGGAATCGTGGTGGGATTGCTTGTCGTGCCGCAGCGGCGCGCGCTTCTGACGCCGTGGTTCCTCGGCGGAATGCTCGTCGCCGCCGCCCTTGCGGCGCCGAACTTTGCGTGGCAGGCCGCGCACGGCTACCCAATGTGGACGCTGTTGCTGCACGCGGGCGAGTATAAGGACGAGGCGCTGACCCCGTTGCAATACGTCGCGACGCAGGCGTTGATCACCCATCCGCTGCTGGCGCCGGTGTGGATCGTCGGACTCGTCGCGCTGCTGCGTCGTGGCGAAGCGCACTTTCTCGGCGTTGCCTATCTTCTCGTCATCGCGCAGATGATCGCGCTGCACGGCAAACACTACTACGCCGGCGACATCTATCCGATCCCGATCGCCGCGGGCGCCGTGACGATAGAGGCGTGGACGCGACGCGCGGTCGGTTGGCGGACCCTGCTCGCCGTCTACGCGCTCGCCGCCGGCATCGCGCTGGTTCCGTTGCTCATGCCGGTTTTGCACGAACGCGCGATGGCGGCCTATGACGGCTTCGCGCAGCGCGCGTTCACGCGCGAGGTGAATCTGGCACGGGCCGAGCGAACGGACATTGGAAGCCTGCCTCCCGACTGGGGCGACATGCACGGGTGGCCGCAGCTGGCCGCCGCCGTCGCGCGCGTCTATACGTCGCTGCCGCCGGAGCAGCGCGCGCGGGCCGCGATTCTCGCGCGCAACTACGGCGAGGCGGCCGCCATCGACTTCTTCGGGCCGCAGTACGGCCTGCCCCCGGCGCTCTCGGGCCACAATCAGTACTGGCTCTGGGGAACACGTGGCTTCGACGGCAACGTCGTCATCGACGTGCACGGAGACTGCGACGAGCACCTGTTTCGCGACCGCCGCGTCGCGGCACGCTTCAGCAATCCGTGGGGAAGGCCGTTCGAGAACGGCTTCGACATCTCGGTTTGCGAGGGAATCACGACGCCGCTTACGGCGTATTGGCCGAAGCTACGGCGCTACATTTAGCGTCAGGTCGCGCTGCGGGTCGATCGCCTCGAGCAGGTGCGGATAAACGCGGTCGGCGAGCCGCCAAGGGCGCAGCGGCGACACGATGTCGTGCGAGAGCGGCAGGCCGGTAATGCGCACGAGCTCGACCGCACCCGGACGCTGGCGGCGCCAGCTCTTATAAATGCGCCGGATCGCGTAGTTGTTCACGGCGATCTCGGCCGCGTTGGTAACGATGGTGAAGTGTCCGGCGAGCGGCCCGACCGTGTGCGCCTCCTCGAACAGCGCGCGAGCGATGCGATGCATGTGACCGATCGCGTGGGTCGAGTAGCGCGGATAACCGTTTGCCGGCCCACGCTCGCGCAGAATCGGATTCCACCAATGAAAGCGGTTCGGGAGGCGAAGTAGCCCTTCTGCGACCGCGCCCATGAAGCGGTTCGGAATCAGCGCGACACCGAGAAAAGGCGAGATCGGAACGCACCGATCGATCGCGTAGTGCTGCCCGACCCAGGCCGTCAACAGACCGCCGAGCGAAAAGCCCGCGAACGTCACGCGTTCTCCCAGCTCTTGAGCCACCGCGACGTACTCGGTGGCGGCTGCGTACAACTCCTCGGCGCGTAAGCGCGCCAGCGCGGTCGAAAGCGGGTTCGCGTGACCGTGATGGGGCAGCCGCGGCACGACTACATTGTGCCCCCGCGCGAACAGTTCGCGCGCCACCCGTTCGAACTGCGCCGGCGTCGTACTCAGCCCGTGCAGCAGGACAATAGCGCGGCGCGTGCGCGCGCCGTGGACGTGGGCGATCGTGCGTCCGTTGGGGGCGAGAGCGGGATAATCCCGCGCCACCAAACGGTCGAGCAGCGAAAAGCAGGTAGTCAAGGAAAAGTCCTTAACAGCTTCAGCGTGTATCTCCTTTCAGAGCGTGCGCGCGAACTGATCGCCGCGGAAGAGCGCTATGGGGCTCACAACTACGCTCCGCTCGATCTCGTCGTCGAGCGCGCGCAGGGCGTTTGGTTGTGGGACGTTGGCGGCAGGCGCTATCTCGACTGCGTGAGCGCGTACTCGGCACTTAACCAGGGGCACTGTCACCCGCAGATCCACGCGGCGCTCGTCGAGCAGGCGCAGAAGGTGACGCTAACGTCGCGCGCGATGCGCAACGATCGTTTGCCCGGATTCCTCGAGACGCTGACGCGCCTGACGGGATACGACAAGGCGCTCCCGATGAACACCGGCGTCGAGGCTGTCGAGACGGCGATCAAACTGGCGCGGCGCTGGGCGTACGACGTGAAGCGCGTACCCGAGGATCGCGCGGAGATCATCGTCTTCTCCGACAACTTTCACGGCCGGACGCTCGCGGCGGTCAGCGCGAGCACGACGGCGGAGTATCGTTACGGGTTCGGTCCGTTCGTTCCCGGATTCGTCGCGGTGCCGTTCGGCGACGCCGACGCCCTCGAGCGAGCGATCACGCCGAACACATGCGCGATACTGATCGAACCGATTCAGGGCGAAGGCGGCGTGAACGTGCCGCCCGAGGGTTATATCAAGCGCGCATGGGCGCTGTGCCGCGAGCACGACGTGCTGTTCATCGCCGACGAGATCCAGACCGGGCTGGGCCGCACCGGCGATCTCTTCGCGTGCGATTACGACGCCGTTCGACCCGACGTGCTGGTGGTCGGCAAGGCGCTGGGGGGCGGCTTCTACCCGGTGTCGGCAATCCTCGCGAACGACGGTCTCATGCGGCTGTTCGAGCCGGGCAGTCACGGCAGCACTTTCGGAGGCAACCCGCTCGCTTCGGCGGTCGCGCAAGCGGCGCTCGACGTGGTCGTATCCGAAAATCTTCCGGCACGCTCGCGCTACGCCGGCGCGCGGCTGATGCGGGGGATACGCGCGCTGTCTTCACCCTTGATAACGGAGGTCCGAGGCCGCGGTCTGCTCGTCGGCATCGCCCTGACGGTCCCTGCGAAGCGCCTCTCCGACGCTTTGCTGGAGCGCGGCGTCGCGGCCAAGGACTGCCGCGAGTACGTGCTACGCGTCGCGCCGCCGCTGGTCATCGACGACGAGGCCACCGCTTACTTCCTGGAACACTTCGCCGACGCGGTCGGGGAGCTCGCCGCCCACTCTTGACACTCCCCCGGACGCGCGTGATATGGTTGGCGGGCCGAAGCAGCGGGTCGTTCCGCTCACCGGATGCCCACGGGCGATCCGGTCTTCACTTTAAGGAACCCTCGGCCGGTTCCGTGGTGGGGTTGCTCCGGCAGCGCCTTTTTTGTTTGGAGATGAGCTCATAGCACGACCCCTACGCGTCAACGATCAAATTCGCATTCGTGCGGTTCGGGTGATCGACGAAAACGGACACCAACTCGGGATACTCCCAACCGAAGACGCGTTGGCGCGCGCGCGAACCGCGGGGCTCGATCTGATCGAGATCTCGCCGAACGCGCAGCCGCCCGTATGTAAGATCGCTGACTATGGACGGCTCAAATACGAGCAATCGAAGAAGGACAAGGACGCTCGCAAGAAACAGCGCCACGTCGAATTAAAAGAAGTGAAGCTGCGGCCGAAGATCGAGACGCATGACTACGAGACCAAGGCACGGATGGCCGAACGGCTGCTGCTTGACGGAAGCAAGATCAAGGTGACGATCATGTTCCGCGGGCGCGAGATCACGTACACGTCGTTCGGGCGCCGGTTGCTCGACCGCATGGCCGAGGACTTGGCGCCGTTGGCAACGGTCGAGCGTGAGCCGCGGCTCGAAGGCAAGAACATGTTCATGATCATGGCGCCCCGCATGACGCCGACGGGTCCGCCGAAGTTTTCGACACCGCGCGAACGGGAGACCAAACCGATCGTGCACGAGACAACCGAGACAACCGAGACACCAGCGAAGGAGCGAACCAGTGCCTAAGATTCGTACTCACCGGGGGACCGCGAAGCGCGTGAAGGTCAGCGCGACGGGCAAGGTGACGCACCGTCACCAGTTCGACGGCTGCGGCCATATTCTCAGCAAGAAGTCGCGTAAGCGCAAGCGCAAGTTTCGCAAGGACCAGCCCACCGCGAAGGGCGATCTGAAGCGCATCGCGCCGACGATCCCGTATCTGGTATAACGGAGGCTCGACATGGCACGCATCAAACGCGGGGTAAACGCTCTCAAGCACCGCCGCAAGGTCATGAAGCTAGTCAAGGGCTTCCGCGCGTCGCGCCGCCGCAACTATCGCGTCGCTAACGAGGCGCTACTGAAGTCGCTGGCCTACTCGTTCCGCGACCGGCGCGTGCGCAAGCGCGATTTCCGCTCGCTGTGGATCAGCCGGATCAACGCCGCCGTGCGCCGCGAAGGTCTTTCATATTCGGTCTTCATGCACGGCCTGAAGAAATCCGGCGTCAGCCTGAACCGCAAGGCCCTCGCGGACCTGGCTATCTCGGACGAAAAGGCGTTCGGGATGCTGCTGAACCTGGCGCGGCAAGCCGCGGAACGATAGTCTCGAGGTGCGCGCGTCCGCGACAGGCAGACGCGCGCTAGTATATAATGGTGGCGTTATGAGACGTTGGGGTTCCGTCTTTGCGACGGCTCTATTCGTCGGGTTGTTAGCGCTGCCGGCCCGCTCGCAACCCGGGCTCGCCTTGACTCCCTCGGTCGCCGCGCAGATCGACCGCATGGCAAGAGATGAAATTCATGCGGGGCGGACGCCCGGGCTCGCGATCGGCGTCGTCGAGGACGGCCGGCTCGTCTACGCGCGCGGATTTGGCTTCGCGACGATCGCACCACACGCCGCGATGATGCCCGACACGGAGTTTTACGCGGGCGGCGTCACGATGGAGTTTACGGCCGCCTCGATCCTATTGCTTGTCCAGGACGGCAAATTAAGCCTCGACGATCGAGTGAGCAAGTACGTCCCCGAGTTCCATTTGGGCGACGACGTCACGATCGCGCAGCTCCTCACGCAGACCTCCGGCCTCCCAAGCTATACGACGATCCCGAAAGTCGCGTCTGATCTGACGCGCACGATCAAGCTCAACGACCTGCTCGCCATGGTCGATGGGATCAAACCACCCGCTTCTCCAGGTGTCGTCTACGCGAACAATCCGATCAACTATCTCATCGCCGGCCTGATCGTGCAGCGCGTCAGCGGCGTCCCGCTCTCCGACTATCTCGAGCAGCACATCTTCTTGCCGCTCGTGATGAATCACACGTTCCTCGCCGGCGATAACGGCATCGGCGCACATGCCACCGGTTACACGCGCAGCGCGCGCGACTTCGCGGTCGCCCCGACGTGGGACCCTGCGTGGCTCGACGGCGACTCCGGCCTCGTTTCCACGATCTACGACCTCGCCAAGTGGGACATCGAGATGCCGGTGTTGCTGCGCGTGGATTCGGTTCGAACGATGTTCAGCCCAACCGCGAGCGCCGGGCCGACGAAGTACGGCATGGGATGGGTCATCGATCGGCGTGGGGGCAAGGAGTTCGTCTGGACCAACGGTGAGATCTCGGGTTATCGCGCGATGAACGCGCTACTGCCCGAACAACAAGTAGGCGTGATCGTGCTATCCAACGTCGACTCACTGCGCGGGCGCTCGGTGACGATCCCCGAAGAATTGGGGGCCCGCATCTTAGATCTCTTGGTGCCGCCGGCGACGACGAACCTGGACAACGCCATCGTGACGCGAGCTAAGGAGTGGCTCGATCGTCTCGCGACCCGCCACCTGGATCGCTCGGAACTGACCCCGTCCTTCAGTGCCTACCTGAGCGACGAACTCGTTGCGCGTGAAGACTTCGCGTCCCTGGGTCCGGTTCAATCGATCGCGCCGATATCGAGCACCGTCGAAACGAACGGCGACACGCTGTACGAGTTCCTCGTGCGCTACCCCAATGCGCAGTTTCACTACCAGTTCGAAGTGACCGCCGACGGCAAGATCGACGGACTCAGTTTGACCGCCTAGTCGTCTCCGTCGGCCAACCGCCGTCCCGTCGCTTCGACGACTTTGCCCAACATCGTCACGGCCTCGGCGCGCGTCGCGTTGCTGAACATGTAGCGCAGCCGCTCCTCGGCGTCTTCGACGATCAAGACGGCTCGGCGGCCGCCGCGAACCGCATCGATCAGGGAGCTCAAGTAGGCCTCGTCCTCGGGCGCTAACACGGACGCATCTGCGCCCAGACGGTTGCGCTCCAACAATCGCTTCAGTACGGCGTCAATGTCGCTCGGTATTTCCACCACCTACCTCCAAGATCGACTCCAGCCGCGTCGGTAGCAACGGCGACGATGCGGAAGTCTTTCTTACAGTAACTATCGACCAAAGTGACTTCCAAATTCACCTTCTCCGCCCTGCAGCCAAAGCAGGGCCAGCAGGGTTTTTGCGTCGACGGTCCCCTCACCGACCAGGCGCCATGCCGCCTCACGCGTGCACGTCCGCACCTCGATTCGTTCGTCTTCATCCGTTGCCGGCGCGCCGGCGGTGAGCTGATCCGCGTGAAAGAAGTGCATGACCTCAGAGCAGAAGCCGGGAGTAGTCCAGACAGAGCCGATCGGCCGGATGCTGCCCGCGAGATACCCGGTTTCCTCGCGCAGCTCGCGCCTGGCGCCGTCCGTGGGGCTCTCGTTGGCGTCGGACGATCCGGCGGGAATCTCCCACGGCGCCGCGTTCGCCGGGTGCCGGTACTGGCGTACCAAAACGATCGTGTCCGGGGTGGGCGTGGCGACGATCGCAACGGAGGCGCCGTGCTCGACGACGTCAACGCGGTGCTCGCTCCCATCCTCGAACCTCACCTCGTCGACGCGCACGGCGAAGACGCGGCCCTCGAAGCAACGGCGGGAGGCGATCACGCGGGGCGCTTCTTCCATCGGCAGGCCCTTGGCGGAACGGCGGAATGGGGCCTCGTAAGGACCGCCAATGGCGAAATCGTCCATCGCCGCTGAACTCGGCTGGCTTGCTTTCTTTCTCTTCGTGTTCGCCGCCATCGCCTACGTGCTGCTGCGATGGCTCGTTCCGCATCACTTCAACGACCGGATCGCCGTGGTACTGGCGGCCATCTTTGCGGGACTGGTCATGATCTTCATCCGGATGGCGACATCCAGGCCGGCTCGAGGGCGTTAACGTGGCCGTACGTCTCGGAGTTCACGCCGACCGGCTCGCAGGCGTACGGGCGCTTCAATCGCCCAAGGGGCGCCGCGCGCAGGGGCGCTTTGCGTTCGAAGGCCTTACGATGTTGGAAGAGGCCCTCGCGAGTCGCTTTCCGGTCGAAGAGATCTATTGCACTGAGACCATGTACGACGCGACGCCCCGGCTCGGCGAGCTAGAGTCCCGCGGGATCACGGTCTTCCTCGTGGACGAACGCAGTGCCCCGCACATTTCGGACGTGAGGACGCCGAGCGGCGTGGTGGCCGTCGCCCCGCTGCGGCTCCGTCCCGTCGAAGAACTACTGGCCGGCGCGGCGCTGATCTTGGTCCTCGCCGACGTCAGCGATCCTGGCAACGCGGGAACGCTGCTGCGCTCGGCGGATGCGTTCGGCTGCGACGGCGTCGCGTTCGGAAGCCTGGGCGTCGACCCATACAACCCGAAGGTCGTGCGCGGCTCGATGGGAGCGATCTTTCGCCAGCCAATCTCGGTCGCGGATCCGCCGGCGCTGTCCGCGGCGGCGGCCACCGCGGGGGTGAATCTCGTCGGGCTCGCGGCCCACGGCGCCTGCCTGGAGAGCAGGCAACTTGAGCGCCCGGTCGCGATCGTCGTGGGCAACGAGCGGCACGGGCTGGGACGCTGGGCGACCCTCTGCGAGCGAGTGCTCGCCATCCCTATGCAGGGCCCCAGCGAGAGCCTGAGCGCGGCGGTCGCGGGATCGATCGCGCTGTACGAAGCGGGGCGCGCGTTCGTGCATCAAGGGAGCGCTCTGCGGTCTTGTCAAGAGAGTGGTGCGGACCCAAAAAGTCAAGACTACCGGTGCTAAAAGTCACATGGTATACTCAGCCCATTCCGCGACAGGGCCGCCCCGGAGCCGACGGCTCAGAAGGAGACAGCAAACGCATGGCAACGTCCTATCTCTTCTGGAGGCTTTTCGCCCAAACGGGTTCGATCGACGCTTACCTGGCCTACCGAAGGCTGCACGCGGCGCCCGCGACAACCTAGATTGGGAGTCGTTCGCAGAGATAGCTACAAAAACCGATTTTGGAAGCGCCCGGTAGAAATGAAAGTACCGGGCGTTTTGTTTTTGACACGATGACCGATTTGACGCAACTATTGGCGGATTTGCTCCAGCGCTTCGCGGCCGATGCGAAGGCTGTCGGCACCACGCAGGCGCTGGAAAACGTGCGCGTCGCCTACCTCGGCAGAAGCGGCGAGGTAACGAAAGTGCGCCGCACGATCGGCACGCTTCCACCGGCAGAGCGGCCTGGCGCGGGCAAGGCGATCAACGACGCCGTCGCCATGATGGAAGGCCGCTTGCAGGCGGCGCAGGCGGACTTGGAGTCGAGCGCCGTCGGCGCGGAGCTCGCCGCCGCGATCGACCCAACGTTCCCTGCGATCGCGTCGCAGGTCGGATCGATCCATCCGGTGCGGCGGATTATCGAGGAAAGCTGCGACTACTTCATGCGGCACGGCTTCGCGGTCGTCGTCGGCCCCGAGGCGGAGCCGGATTATTACAACTTCGACGCCCTGAACATCCCGAGCGACCATCCCGCACGCGAGAGCTTCGACTCGTTCTGGTTGACCGACGGCGTGCTGCTGCGGCCGCACACTTCGCCGATGCAGATTCGCACGATGCAGCAGCATCGCCCACCGATCGCGATCGTGGCGCCGGGAAAGTGCTTTCGCCGCGACGCTGTCGACGCGCGGCATCTCTTTCAGTTCCATCAGGTCGAAGGATTGCTCGTCGCCGACGACATCCATTTCGGACATCTGAAGGGCATGCTGACCGGATTGTGCCGCGAGCTGTTCGGCCCGGAGCAACGCGTTCGCTTTCGCCCGTCGTACTTTCCGTTCACCGAGCCGAGCGCCGAGGTGGACACGACTTGCCCGAAGTGCCACGGCGATGCCTCGGGCCCGCGGTGCAACCTCTGCGGCGGCTCGGGGTGGATCGAGCTGGGCGGATCCGGAATGGTGCATCCTAATGTCCTGCGCGAGGTCGGTTACGATCCCAACGTGTACTCCGGTTGGGCCTTCGGCTTCGGCGTCGAGCGGCTCGGCCTGCCGCGCTACGGCGTCGACGACATCCGCCGCTTCATCAACAGCGACCCCGATTTTCTCGCGCAACTGAGTTGACCGGACACGACGCGTGCGCGTACCGATAAGCTGGCTGCGGGAATACGCCGCGATTCCGGCCGATGCCGAAGCCGTCGCCCACCGCTTAGCGATGCTCGGCTTTCCCGTCGCCGACGTCGAGAGGCGCCCCGAGATCAGCGGGGTCGTGACCGGGCGCATCGCGGAGCTCGAGAAGCATCCCAACGCCGATCGGCTGCAGGTCGCGCGCGTCGACGTCGGCGCTGCCGAGCCGCTGACGATCGCCACTGCGGCCAGCAACGTTGCCGCGGGCCAAGTCATCGCCGTGGCGACCGTCGGCGCTCAGCTCCCAACGCTGAGGATCGAGCGGCGCACGATGCGCGGCGTCGTCTCGCACGGAATGATGATCTCGGCCGGCGAGCTGGCGCTGCCCGCGGAGTGGTTCGAGGACGGGATCCTGCAGCTTGGCCAGGGGACTCCGCTCGGCGTCGACGCCGTCGAGCTCTTTGGACTCAGGCACGACGTGCTGGACGTCGAGATCACGGCGAACCGGCCCGACGCATTGTCGATCGTCGGGCTGGCGCGCGAGCTCGCCGCATCCTACGGCGTCGAGCTACGGCTGCCGCCCCTACTCGATTCGTACGACGCAACGGAGCCGCCGGGCGAGGCGCCGCGCGTGGTCCTGCAGTCCACGGATTGCCACCGGTTCGTCGCGCAGCGTTTCGACGGCGTGCAGGTCCGGCCGGCGCCGGCCTGGATGCGCATCCGGCTTGCCCTGGCGGGCCAGCGTCCGATCAACAACGTGGTGGACGTCTCGAACTACGTGATGCTGGAGACCGGGCAGCCGCTGCACTTTTACGACGCCGCGCACATCCACGGCGGCACGCTCACGGTCCGCAGCGCTCGCGACGGCGAGAAGATCGTGACGCTCGACGGCGTCGCGCGCGCGCTCTCGCCGGCGTCGCTCGTGATCGCCGACGACACCGCGCCGCTCGGCCTCGCGGGTCTGATGGGGAGCGCATCCAGCGAGGTAACAACGGCGACGAACTCGATCGTCGTCGAGGCCGCCAACTTCAGCGGCCCGCGGGTCCGCCGGATGAGCGGAGCGCTCGGCCTACGCACCGAGGCGTCGGCTCGTCACGAGAAATCGCTGGCGCCGGCGCTGACCGACTTCGGCGCGGCGCGGGCTGCGCAGCTGTTGAGCGAGCTCGGCGCGACTGCCTATGCCCCTCACGCCTTCGGAGCCGAGCTGATGACGCCGGCGCCGATTCGCCTGCCGCTGCGCGACGTGGAGCGGCTATTGGGCCTCGCGATACCTCGCGAACGCGTCGCCCAGCATCTCGAGGCGCTCGGCTGCGCCGTGGAGCCGGCCGGGACGGGCGCGCTCGCGGTGACGGCGCCGCCGTGGCGCCGCGACCTCACGATCGCTGCCGACCTAATCGAAGAAACCGCGCGCATCGAGGGATACGACCGGATCGAGGCCGTCGAGCCGTCGGTGCCACCGCACGCGATCTCGAGTGCGGTGTTCGATCGCGAGCGTCGCCTGGCGCACGCGCTCGAGGCGCTGGGCTATCGCGAGATCATCACGCACTCGCTGCGCGGCTCCGCGTACGGCGACGCTTCGGTCGAGGTTCGCAACCCGCTGTCGGAAGAGCAACGCTTTCTCCGTGGCTCGCTGGTTCCGGGGATGCTCGAGTACTTCGCCGCCTACGAAGCGGTTCGAATCTTCGAGATCGGCGACGTGTTCCGCGCGGACGGCGACGGCGTTGCCGAGCGGACCGCGCTCGGATTCGGCTTTACGGCAAACGCCGATTCTGCGCGGCCCTGGCGCGACGAACCGTTCCTGCGGCTGCGCGGCGACTGCGAGGCGCTAGTTCGAAAGATCACGGGCCTAACCGTCGACGCGTCGCCGGGCGGCGGCGTCGAGTTCCATCCCGGCAAGCGCGCGGCGCTGACGATCGAGGGCCGCGAGGTGGGCGAGCTCGGGTGCATCGACCCGCGCTTAAGCCGAGCGTTCGGCCTATCCGGCAACGCGTACGTCTGCCTCATCGACGTCGCGGCGCTGCCTGCGTACGCCGTGCCGCACTATCGTGTGCCGTCCAGGTTCCCCTCGACGTATCGCGACATCGCGCTGGTGGTGCGCGACGACGTGAGCGCGCACGAGGTCGAACTGGCCGTCGCCGCCGCGGCCGGTCCGCTGAGCACCGGCGTCCATGCGTTCGACGAATACCGCGGACCGCAGGTCGCGGACGGGCACAAGAGCCTCGCCCTGCGCGTCACGCTGCAGCGCTTCGACGCGACGATCACCGACGAGGAGGCCGATGCGGCGGTCGCCGCTGTCCTCGTCGCTCTCGGCGAGCGGTTGGGGGCGACGATTCGAACGTGACCGCCGGCGCTGCCTGGCCCGACGCGGTGATGATCATCGTGCTCGGTATCGCAACGTACAAGGGATATACGCGCGGATTCGTCTCGGAGCTGGGCGGCGCGGTCGCGGTTACCGCGGCTTTGGTCGCGCCGTGGTTCTACAACGGCTTTCTGGATTCGCAAATCGAGGCCATCGCGAAGGTCGGACCCGGATCGGCGCACGTCATCGGCATGTTCGGCACCGGACTCTTGACCTATGTGGCCCTGCTGATCGTGGCGCGCCTGCTCGGTGCCATCGCGAAGCTGCCGGTACTCGGGATCGGGAACGCGTTGGGCGGAGCGTTCGTCGGCTTCGCCAAGGGCGCGATCCTATTGTGGCTCGTGCTCTTCGTGTCGCTCTTTTTTCCGCTCTCGCCCGACATTCGTGCGAGCCTGCACGACTCGCGCCTGGCGCCATACTTGGTGACGTATGACGCGCCGATCGACGACGCGATTCTATCGACGATCCCGTGGTTCGCGCGCCCGTTCGTCGAACCGTACTTTAGGCGACACCACTTATAAAGCGCCCCGCGAGCGCTTCGATCGCTGCGCCGGTCGCCGCTCCGGGCGTCACGTCGTGGCCGAGATCCAGCAGCGTGAGCTCGATCGCGCCGATCGCGCCGAGCAGGTCGACGTCGCGCACGTCGCCCATCGTGCCGAATCGCAGGATCTTTCCGGCCAGCTCGCCCTGGCCGCCGGAGAGCACGACGCGATGTTTTTCACGCAGCCGCTTCAGCAGCGCCGCGATGTCAACGCCGGCCGGCGGGTAGGCCGCTACGACGGTCGGCGAGTGGGCGTCCGGCGTCGACACGAGCGTGAAGCCGAGGCGTTCGAGCGCGGCGCGAATCGCTGCGGCATAACGCGCGAAGCGCGTCCACGAAGCTTCCATTCCCTCCGCGTGATAGCGCTGGAGCGCGACGTCGAGCGCGTAGAGGATCGAAATCGGAGGCGTCCACGGCATCTGACCGTGCCGCGCCGCTTCGCGCGCGTGCCGCAAGTCGAAATAAAACCGCGCTGATTTTGTGTGTTCCATGCGCTTCCAGGCGCGCTCGCTGGCGGCCACCATCGCGACGCCCGGGGGCGCCGCGAAGGCCTTCTGCGACGCCGCGACCACGACATCGTAGCCCCACTCGTCCATGCGCAGCTCCGACGCACCGAGTCCGCTGATCGAATCGACCAGCGTCAACGCGCCGTGAGCCTGCAGGATCGGCGCGAGCGCGGCCATGTCGGACGCGACGCCGGTGGACGTCTCGTTGTGCGTGATCAAGACGCCCGCGAACTCACGCTTCGTGTCGGCCGAAAGGCGCGCCTCGAGCGCGCGCGGATCGAGCGCCGAGCCCACGGCGGTGTCGAGCGGCTCGACCGAGCAGCCGTAACGCTCCGCGATCGCCGCGAAGCGCTTGCCGAAGACACCGACGGCACACGAGAGGACGCGGTCGCCCGGAGTAAAGACGTTAGCGACGGCGGTCTCGAGAGCGCCGGTGCCCGAGCTGCCGAGCAACACGACGTCCCCTTGTGTGCCGAAGATTGGCTGCAGGGCGCCCGTGATGCGACCGAGCAGCGCTGCGAACTCGGGGCCGCGATGGTCGATCAGCGGACAGGCCAGGGCTTCGACGACCGGCTGAGCGAGCATGACGGGCCCCGGAAGGAACAGCAGTTGCCGCGGCATCAAATATTGCTTTCGATGGACGTCGCAAGCATCCGCCTTACCGAGCTGTCCTCGTGCGCGGGCTGCGCGGCCAAGCTCGGCGCGGCGGAGCTGCGTCATGTGATGGAGCGCGTGTCGCCCGCGACGAACGAGCGCGTCCTCATCGGTTACGGCGGCAGTGACGACGCGGGCGTGTATCTCGTGCGCGGGGATCTCGCGCTCGTGCAGACCGTCGACTTCTTCACGCCGATCGTCGACGATCCGTACGACTTCGGTCGCATCGCCGCGACCAACGCACTCTCCGACGTCTACGCTATGGGCGGCCGCCCGCTGACCGCGCTCAACATCGTCGCGTTTCCGGAGGATCTCGATCTCGCGATCTTGGCGCGGATCCTCGACGGAGGCGCGGCGGTAGCGCGCAACGCCGGCGTCGCTATCCTCGGCGGCCACACCATCAAGGACGCTGAACCGAAATACGGCATGGCGGTTACTGGTGTCGTCGATCCGAAACGCGTCGTGACCAACGCCGGCGCGCTGCCGGGCGACGTGCTCGTGTTGACCAAGCCGCTCGGCACGGGCATCCTAACGACGGCGCTCAAGCGTGGTGCGATTACGGACCACGATCTACGCGAAGCCGTGGATTGGATGACGACGCTCAACGACCGCGCGTCCGAGGCGATGTTGGCTGCGGGCGCGCTTGCGGCGACGGACGTGACCGGCTTCGGTCTGCTCGGCCACGCCGACAACATGGCGCGCGCGTCGAACGTGATGCTCGCCCTTAACGCCACCGCCGTGCCGTTTATGTCCGGCGTGCTCGATCTGATTGAGACGGGGACGGTGCCGGGCGGCACGCGCCGCAACGCCGAAACGCATGCGGTGTTTACGGATTTTGCTCCATCGATACCCGAGAGCGTGCGTCTCGGTCTCTCCGACGCACAGACGTCGGGCGGCCTCTTGATCAGCGTCGGGCCGGATCGCGTCCAACCGCTTTCGCGCGACCTACAAAAATACGGCGCCCTCGCGGCCGTTGTCGGCGAAGTGCGCGAGGGCACCGGAATTTTTGTGGGCTAACGTCGCTAGCGTTTGATCGGTTTGCGGACGCCGCTGCGCTTCACGACGCCGTTGCGGCGCTTCGTGTGCCCCGATCGGGCGCGCAGCGGAACGACGTTGTTGGTCTTGCCGTCGGCACCCAGCGGAACCGGCGAGATGAGGCGCTTGCCCAGCGCGTGATGCAGCACCTCGGAAAGCTCGTCGACCGGCACGAACGTCATGCTGTCGCGCACTTCCTTCGGAATGTCGTCGAGATCCATCTCGTTGCGGCGCGGCAGAAGGATCTTCGTGATCCCCGCGCGCTTGGCGCCCAACACTTTTTCTTTCAATCCGCCGATCGGGAGCACTTGCCCCGTCAGCGTGATCTCACCCGTCATCGCAAGATTCGGATCGACCTTGATGCCGGTCAGCATCGAGGCGATCGACGTCGCGAGCGCGATGCCGGCCGACGGACCATCCTTCGGCGTCGCGCCGGCAGGTACGTGGATGTGAATGTCGTGCTTCGCGAAGTAGTCCTCGGGCAGCCCGAGCTCGCCCGACCGCGAACGCAGGAACGAGACGGCGGCCTGCGCGCTCTCCTTCATCACGTCGCCGAGCTGGCCCGTTAGCACCAGCTTGCCGGTCCCGGGCATCGCCTGAGTTTCGATAAAGAGGATGTCGCCGCCGACCGGCGTCCATGCCATGCCCGTGGCGACGCCGACGGACGCGACGCGTTTGCGCACCTCGTTGAAGAAGCGCGGTTTGCTGAGATACTCGACGAGATTTTCGGGCTTCACGCGCGCTTTGTAGCGCGGGCTCTCGGCGATCTTCCGCGCGATCTTGCGGAAGACCGAACCGATCTCGCGCTCGAGATTGCGGACCCCCGCCTCTCGCGTGTAGTCGTTGATGATCGCACGGATCGCAGCGTCGCTGATCTGCGCCTGCGTGTCGCGCAGGCCGTTGTTCTGGCGCTGCTTCCTAACGAGATAGCGCTTAGCGATTTGGAGCTTCTCGAGCTCGGTGTATCCCGAAAGCGTGATGATCTCCATGCGGTCGCGCAGCGGCGGCGAGATCGTATCGAGGTTGTTGGCCGTGCAGATGAAGAGCACCGCCGACAGATCGAACGGCAAGTCGAGATAGTGGTCGCGGAAGTTGTTGTTCTGCTCCGGATCGAGCACCTCGAGCAGCGCCGACTGCGGGTCGCCGCGGAAGTCCGCACCCACCTTGTCGATCTCGTCGATCATCATCACGGGATTGCGCGTGCCGGAGTCGCGAATCGCGCGCACGATCGTGCCCGGCATCGCGCCGATGTACGTGCGGCGATGACCGCGGATCTCGGCCTCGTCGTGAACGCCACCCACCGAGAGGCGCACGAACTTACGCCCCATCGCGCGCGCGATAGATTGGCCCAGCGACGTTTTGCCCACGCCAGGCGGACCGACGAAGCACAGGATCGGCCCGGTCAGTTTTTTCTTGAGCTTTCCGACCGCGAGATACTCGATGATTCGGTCCTTGATCTTGTCGAGATCGTAGTGGTCCTCGTCGAGGATCGTGCGCGCCGCCTTGATGTCGATGTGGTCGGCCGTTTCGACGTTCCACGGCAGCGTGACGAGCCAGTCGAGATACGTGCGGATCACGCTGTATTCCGGGCTCGCCTGCGGCACCTTCGAGAGCCGGTCGAGCTCGCGGTCGGCGGCCTTCTTCACGTCGGGCGGCATCGCCGCGGCGTCGATTTTCGAGCGCAGCTCGTTGGTCTCGGCCTGCTGCGGATCAACCTCGCCGAGCTCTTCCTGGATCGCGCGCAGCTGCTGGCGCAGGTAGAACTCGCGCTGATTCTTTTCCATCTCGCGCTGGATGTCGCTCTGAATCTTGTGACCGAGCTCGACGACTTCCAACTCCTTGGTGAGCAGGAGCGTCAACTTGCGCATGCGCTTCGCGGTGTCGCGCTCCTCGAGCAGCGCCTGGCGGTCGGCGGTGTCGAGCCGCATCGTCGACGCGACGAAGTACGTGAGCACCACCGGATCGGTGATGTTCGCCACCTCCATCTCCATCTCGCGAGGCGCCTGCGGCAAATACGACAGCAGCTTCTGGAAGAGACCCGCGAGGTTGCGCTGCATCGCTACGAGCTCTTCGTTCTCGACCGTCGTATCGGGGAGTTCGGTGTACGCCGCCACCATATACGGCGACACCTGCGTGAACTGCTCGATCCTGAAGACCTGCTGGCCGGCGACGATGCAGCGCAACGTCCCGTCTGGAACCTTGAGCATCTTTTGGATCACGCCGATCGTTCCGACGCGATGTACGTCGTCGGGTCCAGGGTCTTCGATCTCGCGATCCTTCAGCACGGTCAAGCCGATCGGCTTGCCCTCGCGCAGCGCCTCCTCGACCAACGCGATGCCCGGCTTCTTGACGACCGCGAGCGGAATGACCGTGTGCGGGAAGAGCACGGCCTCCTGCAGCGGCAGAATGCCGATCAGGTTCGCGGTGACGACGTTTTGGTTCGGCTGTTCGGCCGTAGCCTTTTCAGCCGGGCGCGTTTCGGCCATATAACTATGAATGAGTCCTCTTGACGACAAGATGCAGCTCCGTGCGCGAGGTCGGCATGTACGCCGTCACTGCGATCGGCGCGACGACGACGAGCAGGCCGTCGTCGTAGCTGGCCGTGACGCGGTCGTATTCGATCGCGACCGGCAGTGGAATTCGCTTAACGAAATCGCCGCGCGCGATTTCCTTCTGGGCAAACGACCCGCGCCGCCAGTGCGCCGCCTGCAGGCGGCGTCCGGAGATCACGAGACAGCTCTCGTCGAAGTAAACGCTCAGAGACTCGGCGTCCGCCCCGGCGACCTCGACAACGACGATGACGCTGCACTTATCCTCGTCGACGAAGACGTCGGCGTTGGGGGCAAACGTCCCCAAGCGGGCGCGAACGACGAATTCCATCGGGCTTATAACACGCTATCCCGGCGCTCGGATGCCCTTCGACTCCACTTCGACAAGCTCAGTGTCGCTCAGGACAGGCTACGCCGCAAAGGGTCCGAGCGGTCATAAGCTCGGATCGGGCAGCGCTCGCCCGGGCGGCCATATGACGCAAGGCGCCAGCGAGATGCGCAGCGGCCCGAACGCGTCGGGCGGAATCCGGACCGGGAAGAACTGCGCGTATTTCGTGGCTACGCCGTAGCGGCTCTGCGGCGGAAAGCTCGTGATGTTCTTCGTCGCAACGTGCGTGGCGGCCAACACCGTATTGATCGCCGTCGCCGTCGCAGGCGACGTATACTCGGTGCTGCGCTCGCCGAGCCAGGTCGTACCGTTCTGCGTTGTGTAGAGGAAGCCGATGATCGCGCCGGGCATCATCGTCGCGGTCGAGACGACCTGGTCGATGCGCACGATCTGCATCGCGCGGGACACGGGCGGCTGGAGCACCTGCGGGACGGCCCGCGCCGAGTCGAGGCACGCGCCATCCTCGAGCGGCGGCTGAGCGGCGACGACCGGAGGTGCCGGGGGCGGCGCTTGCGCCACGGTAGAAGCGAGAGTCGTGAGGAAGAACATCGCTAGTGCAAACATACCCGCAAGGTTCGCCTAAACTTCTGCGCCGCCTCGGTGGCCGCGACGCCGCCCTAATCGTGATGGGCGGGATCGTCGGCTCGGGCATCTTCATGAACCCATCGGTCGTCGCGCGTCACGTGCACAGCGCGCCGCTCGTGATGCTGGTCTGGGTGCTCGGCGGTTTGGTGGTGCTGTTCGGCGCGGGCGTTTTCGCCGAACTCGCCGCCCGACGGCCACACGACGGCGGAGTCTACGCCTACATGAAGGATGCCTTCCATCCCTCACTGGCCTTCATGTACGGATGGACGCTGCTGCTCGTCTCACAGAGCGGCGGCGCGGCGGCCGCGGCCGTCACGTTTGCAAAGTACTTCGCTCCGCTCACCGGATGGCAGCTCTCGAGCGGCCTCGTGGCGGGGATCGCGATCGTGTTCTTTACGGTGATCAACGCACTGGGAGTGCGAACCGGGGCGACGACGCAGAATCTCTTCATGATCCTCAAGATCGCCGCAGTCGCCGGATTCGTCGTCGTCGGCCTGGTTGCGCCGCACGCCGCGCCCGTTTCAAGTCAATCCGGCGCCTTCGCCGGTGGAGCGTTCGCGGCCATCGGTCTCGCTCTCGTTCCGGTGCTGTTCGCCTACAGCGGCTGGCAAACGTCGAGTTTCATGACGGCGGAGCTCAAGGAACCGCAGGTGACCCTGCCGCGCGGCATCATCGCCGGCGTCGTCGTCGTCATCGTGCTGTATCTCGCCGTAAACGCGGTCTGCCTGCGCACGCTCGGGGTCGATGCGCTCGCCGCCACGAGCACTCCAGCCTCGGAGATTGCGCGGCTCGCATTCGGCCCGATCGGTCTGCGGGTAATGGCGATCGTTATCGCGCTGTCGACCCTTGGGTTCTTGAGCAACCAAATTCTAACGTCGCCTCGCGTCTACTTTCAAATGGCCGCTGACGGCACGTTCTTCAAGCAGTTAGCATGGGTGAACCGGCGAACGCACGCGCCGGTCATAGCGATCGTCTCCCAGGGCATGATCGCGCTAATTATTTCGTTCCTTCCCTACGAGCGGATATTGAACTACGTGACGTGCATCGACTACATCTTCTTCGGACTAGCAGCCATTGCGCTCATCGTCTTTCGGAATCGCGACGCTCGCGATCCCGCGGCTCCCGCACCCAGCATTCGAATGCCGGGCCACCCCGTAACGACCCTCATGTTTCTTGCCGTCGCGTGGGGCGTCGTCGTCGACGTCATGATCACCTCGCCCGAGACTACGATCGGCCTCGCGATACTGATCTCGGGTCTGCCGGTCTACTGGTTCTTCGTGCGACGGCGTTCCGTAACTCGGGAGGTCACCACTTAAACCAATCCAACCAGGATTCTCGGGAGCACCTCCGCCGCCGTGCCGCGCAACGTGCAGTTTACGTGGTCGCTGATCGCCGTCGCTTCGGGGTTGATCTCGGCGACGAAGGCACGACGGTTGTAATGCGTCGCCAGCGCCGCGGCCGGATAGACGACCGCGCTGGTGCCGACCACGAGGATGACGCCGGCCCGCGCGGCCGCGCGTTCGGACGCTCGCCACGCCGCCTCCGGCAGCGGCTCGCCAAACCACACGATGTCGGGCCGAAAGAGCCCGCCGCACTCGTGCTGGATCTGGCTGCGCGGTAAACCATCGTCGGGCAGCGGCCGGCGCGCGTCGCAGCGCGCGCAGCGCGCCTCGCGCAGGTTACCGTGCAGCTCGAGCACGTTGCGCGACCCGGCGCGCAAGTGCAGCGAGTCGACGTTCTGCGTAGACAGCGTGAAGTCCGCAACGCTGTCCTCGAGCCGCGCCAGCGCGACGTGGCCGGCGTTGGGTTGCGCGCGTCCGTGCGCGGATTTGCGCTCGTTGTACCAGGTCCACACCAGCTGTGGATCGCGCGCAAACCCCTCCGGCGACGCGAGCTCTTCGACCCGGTGCGTGCGCCAGAGCCCGCCGACCCCGCGAAACGTCGGCAGGCCGCTCTCGGCCGAGATGCCCGATCCGGTGAGTACGAAGACCGACGACGCGCCGCGCAACGCCGCGACGAGCTGGTCCAACTGCGTCTCCGTCACGCCTTCACCGAGATGGGATGATGCAGTTTCCCGAACGGAAGGTAATGCCGCTGCGGAATCTCTGCCGCTGCCGCGTGACGGTACCCGGCGACGACGGCCGCCGCGGTCGCCACCCCCGCGATCACGGAAAACCAGAACGCGCCGTGGAGGCCGCCGGCGAGCGCAACGATTGGTGACGCACCGGCGTGGAGCAAGGCCGCCGTTCTCGCCTCCTCAACCGCGGCGCCGAACGCCACGCCCAAGCCGATGCCGAGCTGCAGCGCGAAGCTCATCGCGGCCGAGGCGCTGCCCTCGTCGACGTCGTCGACGTGCGCGAGCCCCGCGATCATTCCCGTCTGATAGGCGAGCATGCCGCTGAAGCCGGCGATGCACGTGGCCGGAAGAAGGATCGCCCAATACGGCGAGTTCGGCTGCATGAAGAGCAGGATCGCCTCTCCGGCGGTCATCAAACCGCCCATCACGATGCCCATCGTGCGCACGCCGAGCGCGCGCGCGATCGGCATGGTCAGCGGCGCGGCCACGAGTGCGACGATGACGGTCGACGGCAGGAAGGCCAGCCCCGCCCATAGCGGAGCGTAACCGGAGACGCGCTGCACGTAGACCGATGCGAACACCAAGATGCCGGCGTACGACATCGGCTGGAGCATCACGACCGACGCGCCGGAGAGGAGATCCGGATACCGTAAAACGCGCCGCGGCAGGATCGGCTCGGCAACGCGGCGTTCGACCAAGACGAACAGCGCCAGCGACACCACGGTCGCCGCAATGCCGGCAAGCGCGTGCCACGACCCGAGGCCCTCGACCGGGATCGACTCGACGGTGTAGACGAACGTCACGAGCCCTGTCGTGAGCAGAAGCGCGCCGAGCACGTCGAGCTTCGGATGCGTCGCGTCACCCCGATCGCGTGTCAGATAGATCGGTGCGAGTGCGAGGACCAGCGCCGCGATCGGCACGTTGACGAACAGCACCGAACGCCATCCCAGATACTGCACGAGAACGCCGCCGAAGAGCATGCCCGCCGCGACACCCATCGTGCCGACCATTCCCCACGTCGCGATCGCACGCGAGCGCTGCGGTCCCGCCGGAAACAGCGAAAGCGCGATCGCCAACGCCGCCGGGTTGGCCAGCGCGGCGCCCAGCCCTTGCACGGCGCGCATGGCGATCAGCATCTCGCCGCTGCGCGCCAGGCCACCGAGCAACGAGCCGAGCGCAAACACGATCAACCCGGCGACGAAGAAACGAAACCGCCCGTACAGATCGGCGCAGCGCCCCGTGAGCATGAGGAATCCGGCCAGGAAGATCGCGTAGGTGCTTACGATCCACTGCCCCTGCGACGCCCGCATGTGGAGCTCGCTTTCCATCGAGGGAAGCGCGATGCTCACGATCGAGAAGTCGACGAGCAGCATGAAAAACGTCGCGCTCAGCAATATGAACGCGAGCCATACCTTTTTTGTCTGGTCTACGGCGACGATTTGACTTTGGCGAGGAAGTTGTAGAACGATCCGCGGATCGTGGCGGTACCCGAGATCTCGCCGTCGCCCGAAAGCGTGCCGCGCACGGTGAATCCGCCCGGCGCCTGCAGGTTGAGCGTCACGTGGCCCTCGCTCACACCGCCGCTGACGGCGATCGTGCGTCCGTACAACGAATCGGGGCGCACCGAATCCGATACATACGTGCCGCTGACGATGCCGTGGTCGAACTTGAGCTTCAGCGTCCCGGCATACGGCACGCGCGAGGGACCGAACGTCGGCTGGTACGCCGCGACGTAGGTCGCCTGCCATACCCGCCCGTGCACGACAACGGCCTTGGCCGGAAGCGTCTGCACGGCGATCAGCGCGACCAGGAGCGCGCCTACGCGGAGCTTCACTTCGACGCTGCCGCCTCCATCATGCGGTCCCACTCCTCGTGGTCGATCCGCAGCGCGTCCTCGTCGAGCTGCGCGAGCGGCCTGCGCGTGAGATGCTCGTGCTCGCAGAGATCGCGTTCCTCGGTGTTCACGTAGAGCAGCCCGGTGACGAACTCGCCCCGGTTGCGCGTCTCGTGGATCGTCTTCAAGGCTCCGATGCCGTCTGTCGGATCGTAGTCCACGTCGAGTTTGCGCAGGAGTACGTGCGAGCCGTCTTCGAGCTCGACGTCGCGAACGGTCCCAGGCTCGTAATCGACGTTGATCTCGCGCCCGCCGGCGATATAGTCGGCGGTGTGCAGCACGACGTCGTGATCCTTCACGTAGGCGTAGCTCTTCGTGGAGCCTTCGTGGTCGTTGAACGTGACGCACGGGCTGATGACGTCGAGAACCGCCGTGCCGCGGTGCGAGAAGGCCGCCTGCAGCAGCGGAACGAGCTGCTTGCCGTCGCCCGAGAACGACCGCGCGACGAAGGTGGCGCCTAGCTCGATGGCCAGGCCGCAGATGTCGATCGTCGCATATTCGTTCGCCTTGCCGCTCTTCTGCGTCGAGCCGACGTCGGCCGTAGCCGAGAACTGTCCCTTCGTCAGGCCGTAGCAGCCGTTGTTCTCGACGATGTACGTGCAATCGACGTTGCGCCGGATCATGTGACAGTATTGCCCGAGCCCGATGCTGGCCGTGTCGCCGTCGCCGCTGATGCCGAGCACGAGCAGCTCGCGGTTGGCGAGCTTGGCTCCGGTCGCGGCCGACGGCATGCGCCCGTGCAGGCCGTTGAAACCGTGGGCCTGCTCGACGAAATACGCCGGAGTCTTGGACGAGCACCCGATGCCGCTCATCTTCGCGAGCTTGTGCGGCTCGATCCCGTACTCGAAGAGCGCCTTGATCAGGTGGTTCGTGATCGAGTTGTGTCCGCAACCCGCGCACAGCGTGGTCGGAAGGCCCTTGTAGACCTCGCGTGTTAGACCGACGATATTCAAGTTTGCTGTCATTTCCTATTCCGCTACGACCGCCGGCGCGCGCTGCTCCGCCAGCAGCGGATCGATGATCGCGTGAGCGTCGATCGGGACGCCGTTGTAGTGGCGAATCGACTCCAAGCGCCCGATCAAATGGGTGGGAAGCTCCGTGCGCAAGATCCCGTAGAGCTGTCCGTCGCGGTTCTGCTCGACTACGTAGACGCGATCGTGACGCTGGACGAACGTCGCCACCTCAGGCGAGAGCGGCAGCGCGCGCACGCGCATGTAGTTGAGCTCGACGCCGGCGTCGAGCAGGAAATCGCGCGCCTCGACCACCGCATGGTGCGTCGTCCCATAAGCCAGGACCGCAACCTTGCGACCCTTTTTCTCCTCGACGACCGGCGCCGGCACGGCCCGGCGCGCGGTGTCGTGCTTGCGGCTGAGGCGATCGAGGTTGCGCTGCCAGACGTCGGGCATCTCGGAGTAGCGCGCCTCCTCGTCGTGTCCGGTGCCGCGGGTGAAGAAACCCGCGCCGGGATGTTTGGTCCCCGGCAGAGTGCGATAGGCGATCCCGTCCTTGTCGACGTCGCGATAACGCCCCCACGACTTCATCGACGCGAGGTCGTCAGCGTTCAGCACCTTGCCGCGGTCGAACGGCTTCTCCGGATAACGCAGCGGCGGCGTCAGCCACGAGTTCATGCCGAGATCCAGATCGCTCAGAACGAAGACCGGCGTCTGAAAGCGCTCCGCCAGATCGAACGCTTCCATCGCGAACTCGTAAGCCTCGGCGACCGTCGCCGGCAACAGCACGATGTGCTTGGTATCGCCGTGCGAGAGCGAGTACGCGAACGACACGTCGCCCTGCATCGTCCGCGTCGGCAGGCCGGTCGACGGCCCGGCGCGCTGCACGTCGAAGATGACGCCCGGTACCTCCGCGAAATACCCGAAGCCGGCGTATTCCGCCATTAGGGAGATCCCCGGCCCCGAGGTCGAGGTCATCGCGCGCGCGCCCGCCCAGCCGGCGCCGAAGACGATTCCGGCGGCGGCCAGCTCGTCTTCGGCTTGCACGATCGCGAAGTTGTGCTCGCCGGATCCTGAGTCCACGCGGTAGCGATCGCAGTACTGAATGAAGTACTCGCACAGCGACGACGAGGGCGTGATCGGATACCAAGCGGCGACCGTGCAGCCGCCCATGACGCAGCCGAGCGCGGCGGCGCGATTGCCCTCCATGAACATCAGGCCCGTGGTCTTTCCATCCATCGGCACCAAGCGCCACGGATCGTGCTTCTCGAAGTGCTCCTTCGCGTATCCGAATCCGAGGCTAACGGCCGACATGTTGAGCTCCACGGCCGACGCCTTGCTGCGGAACTGCAGGCGCAGGCTCTCCTCGACCGTGGACGCCGGAATCTCGAGCAGCTGCGCGACCACGCCGACGTAGATCATGTTCATCAAATACTTGCGCAGGTTGCCTTTATCCGCGAAGTGCTCTTTGGCCATTGCGGTGAACGGCACGGCGTAGTAACTGAGGTCCTCGCGCAGCGTGTCGCCCTTGCACGGAAAGCTCTCCTCGTGAATCACCGCGCCGCCCGATTTGACGCCGGCGACGTCCTGCTGCCAGGTGGCGGCGTTGAGCGCGACGAGCACGTCGAAGTCGCGCGCGCGGCACTGGTATCCGAGCGCCGACACCCGCACGTCGAACCAAGTGGGCAGGCCCTCGATGTTCGAGGGGAAGACGTTCTTGGGAGCCACGGGAATGCCGAGCCGCGCAATGGCGTTGGTCAGGACGAGGTTCGAGGACTGGCTTCCCGAGCCGTTGACCGTTGCCACGCGTATCGTGAAGTCGTTGAGGTTGCGCGCGGGCATGCTATGGGATTATTCGTTGCGGGCCGGAGGCCTGCGAAGGATGCCGCAAGAACGACGCCGCGATGCTGGCTCTCGCTCACGTCGTCCTTCAAGTCGGCTTCTGCGGCGCGATCGCTCGAGCGTCACCCAACGCGACCGTGGCCCTGCGGGTGCGGCTGACGGATCGCATCGGGCGGACCGAGGTCGACCGGGTTTACCGCTTCGAGCGCGGCGACGAAGACAAGGCGGTCATCGAATTCGACAGCTCGTTCGGCGTCTATCGGATCGCGCTCGACGCCCCCAAGTACCGGTGCTCCGCGACGGACTATCTGTTCTTCATCGCGGGCGTCGACCGCAGCATCAGTGAGAAGCTCGGCGACGCCCCGGCGCCCGAGCCCGGTAAACCCGTGCTGCTATCCGGAGAGGCGCCGCAGTCGTTTCTCTACGTGCAGCCGACGTTCGTGCTTTTCGACAAGAGCCAAACGACGTGCAATAAACCAGTGCCGCCCACGCTGCCTGCGCAGATCGTCGTGGAAAACGATCAGGACGGGTACTACACCTGGCTGTACTCCGATCCATCGGCCGCGCCCGGCACGCAACAGTTGGCGCTGCGACTGCGCACGCCGACGCATCAGTACCACTACGTCCGCATCAACATACCGTTTCCGGTCCCATGGGGCGGATGGCCGAGCAGCATCCGGTTCGACGTGACTCAAGACATGGTGGACTCCCTCGCGAGCGAGCCGACGAATACGCTCCTCTGCCCGAAGCTATGGCGGACCTCCGCGGGTTGACATGCCGATCGCCGCGGCGCTCGACGGATCCGACGCGTACACCATTTGGCTGCGTGCACGCTCGGCCGTTACGCGCGCGACCTATCCCGCGCGCATCGACTACACGATCGCCGTCAGCGGGCTCGATGGCGCGCGGCCAACCCTCGACCACTATCGCGCCAGCTGCGATCCGGGTTACAGAGCGATCCGCGTCTTTCCGATCAGCGAGGAGCAGCTAGCGCAGGCGCCGCCGGTTCCCCACGGCTTCGACTTCAGCTTCAAGATCGCGCTCTCGACGGGCAGGCTCGCGCCAGCCATCGCTACGATTCCCGCCGGGCGCCCCGCGCCTGCCAGCGACCTGCTAGGAGTGCCACTCCTGGAACCGACGTATACGTTCGGCCTGCGCTACCGGTCGCAAATCAAGGGCAGCTCGGATGCGGCGCCACCGCCGCTGCCCGTCATCGCGATCGTATCTGCCCAAACCGCGGACTATCGGATCGCCCTGATCGACGCGCCGGCGATCGACGGCATACCGACGTACCATCTCAAGCTGACGCCGCTGCGCCGGCCCAAGGACAATCGCCTGCGCGAACTCTGGGTAGGATCGAACGACTATCTGCCGCGCAAGGCCGTCGTCTCCGGAAACTTCACAATTCGCCCGCTCGTGGACGTGCCGTGGACGATCGACTTTGCGGTGCGCGACGGCGCGCCGTACATCGCCAGCGAGAGCGCGGCCGCGACGCTCTACATGGAGCACCGCCGCGTCGTTCGGCACGCAGTCATCGCGTTCGAAGACGTTGGCGAACCCAGTGAAACGATCTACGATAAGCCGCTCGTCACGCCCGAGGCGACGGACACGGCGAGCACGCTGACGGAACCGGGAATATAGACAAGGGCGCGTCCCGCGACGCGCCCTTCGACTCGCTTACGCTCCCGTAAGCTACATCATGTCGTAGCCGCCCATACCGCCCCCACCGGGCATTGCCGGCTCCTTCTTGGGCTCGGGCTTGTCGGCGATCAGAGTTTCGGTCGTGAGGATCATCGAGCCGATCGACGCGGCATTCTGCAGCGCCGCGCGAGTCACTTTGAGAGGCTCGACGATGCCCGCTTTGAACATGTCGACGACCTCACCGCTCATCGCGTCGAACCCGAACGGCGCGCTCTTCGAGCGAACCGCATTGACCTGCACCGAGCCTTCGAATCCGGCATTATCGGCGATTTGACGAGCCGGTTCCTCGAGCGCCTTACGCACGATGCTGATGCCGATCTTTTCGTCGGCCCACGTCGGTGCATGCCCGTTGCTCTTGGGAGGCTCGTACTTGTCGATTGCCTTGATCGCGTGGATCAGCGAGGCCCCACCGCCCGGAATCATGCCCTCCTGAACGGCGGCGCGCGTCGCGGACAGCGCGTCCTCGATGCGGTGCTTCTTCTCTTTGAGCTCGGTCTCAGTGGCCGCGCCGACTTGGATGACGGCAACGCCGCCCGAGAGCTTGGCGAGCCGCTCCTGCAGCTTCTCGCGGTCGAAGTCGGAATCGGTCTCCTCGATTTGCTTTTTGATCATCTCGATGCGGCCTTTGATCGCATCCTGCTTGCCGTTACCGTCGACGATCGTCGTCTCTTCCTTGGTAACCGTCACACGTTTGGCCTGCCCGAGCTGATCGGGCGTAACCTTGTCCAGTTTCAAGCCGAGCTCTTCGGAGATCACCGTCGCGCCGGTCAGCGTGGCGATGTCTTTTAGCATCTCCTTGCGGCGGTCACCGAAGCCCGGAGCCTTAACGGCTACCGATGTGAACGTGCCGCGCAGCTTGTTGACCACCAGTGTCGCGAGCGCCTCGCCCTCGACGTCTTCGGCGATGATGAGCAGCGGCTTTTGGACCTGGACGACTTTCTCGAGCAGCGGCAGGATGTCTGCGATCGCCGAGATCTTGCGCTCGGTTACGAGAATGTACGGATTATCGAGCACGGCTTCCATGCGCTCGGAGTCCGTGACCATGTACGGCGAGATGTAGCCCTTGTCGAACTGCATGCCATCCTTGGTCTCGACCTCGGTCTTGAGTGTCCTGGACTCCTCGACCGTGATGACGCCATCCTTGCCGACCTTCTCCATCGCTTCGGCGATGTACTGACCGATCTCCGGGTCGTTGGCCGAAATCGACGCGACCTGGGCGATCTTCTCCTTGGTATCGACGTCTTTCTTGAACGACTCCATCTCTTTGACCGTGATCTCAACGGCTTTATCGATACCGTGCTTGATCAGCAGCGGATTACTGCCGGCGGTCACGTTGCGCAGGCCTTCGCGGATGATCGCTTGCGCGAGAACCGTCGCTGTCGTCGTGCCGTCGCCGGCGATGTCGTTGGTCTTGGATGCGACTTCCTTGACGAGCTGTGCCCCCATGTTCTCGAACACGTCGGGCAGCTCGATCTCCTTGGCAATCGTCACGCCGTCGTTGGTGATCGTCGGCGAGCCAAATTTCTTGTCGAGCACGACGTTGCGACCCTTCGGGCCGAGCGTCACCTTAACCGCGTCGGCCAGGATGTTCGCACCGCGCTCGAGCGCGCGACGCGCGCTTTCATCGAATACGAGTTGCTTTGCAGCCATGGTAAACTTTTGAACTCCTTAAACGCCGGCCGGCACTTTGGTGACGATGGCGAGAATGTCTTTTTCGGGGATGATGAGGTACTCGGTGCCGTCGATCTTGACTTCGCTACCCGAGTACTTGCGGTAGAGCACGCGGTCACCGACCTTGACGTGCATGTCGACCTTGTTGCCTTTGTCGGTCACGCGCCCGTCGCCGACGGCGCGGATGATGCCCTCTTGGGGCTTTTCCTTGGCGGTATCCGGCAAAAAGACGCCGCCGCTCGTTTTGTCGTCCTGCTCTACGTGCTCGACAACGACGTTATCGAACAGTGGCTTCAGATTCACTTCCAGACCTCCACAGCTTGACAGGCTTTCTATTGAGATTGAGGATTTAGCACTCTCGGCGCGAGAGCGCTAGCCGTGCCATACTAGCAAACTCTAAGGAGGAGTGCAACCCCGCAACCGGCAGAAGTCCGCTACCGTGATCGGCGGCCTACAGATCTCCTTGGGCGCGCTGCGCCACAACGCGGGGCTCCTGCGCGACCTCGTGGGGGCGCGTCGTGCAGCCTTCGTAGTCAAGGGTAACGCCTACGGCCACGGGCTCCTGGCGACGGCGCGTGCCGTCGAGCCCTTCGCGGCGCGACTGTGCGTCTACACGCTCGAGGAGGCGCTAGCGCTGCGCGGAGGGGGAATCCCGGGGCCGTTGCTCGTCTTGGGCCCGGTGCCGCCCCAAGCGATCGAGGAAGCGCTCGCCGCTAACCTCGAGCTCTCGGTTTGGAGCACCAAGGAGTTTGCGCGACTGCTCTGCGCCGGCGCCCGAAAGCGCCTGGCGGCCGCGCGGATCCACATCAAGGTCAACACGGATCTGAATCGGCTTGGATTCGAGCCGCACGAACTGGTCGACGCGGTCGAGGAGTTTCTACGCCTCCCGGAGATCGAGCTCGCGGGAATCTTCTCGCACCTGGCGTCGGCCGAAGAGCTCGACTCTCCGTACACGATGCACCAGCTCGGCGCGTTCGAGCGCGCGCTGAACGCGGTCACGCCACTGCTCGACCAGCGTTCGCTGCACCCGCTGCGCCACATCGCCGCGTCGGCCGCCGCGATGCTCTGGCCGCAGACGCGCCTTGACATGGCGCGCTTCGGCATCGCGCTGTACGGGTTGATGCCGTCGCTGCAGACGCGTGAGGCGTTGCGCGGCAACGCGCCCGACCTCCGCCCAGCGCTCTCGTACCGCTCCCAGATCGTCGTGGTGCGCACCGTCGCGGCGGGCGCCTCGATCGGCTACGGCGGCAGCTTTCACGCGCCGCACGACATGCGCGTGGGCGTCGTTCCCGTCGGTTACGCCGACGGCGTGCCGCGCGCGCTCTCCAACCGCGGCGAGTTCGTCGTGGACGGCGCGCTTTGCCCGATCGTAGGGCGCGTCGCGATGAACATGACGGAGATCGATCTCAGACTCGCGCCCAAGGCGCGCGTCGGCTCCGTCGTCACGCTCATCGGCCGCGATGGCGACGCCGCCGTCCAGGCCGACGACTGGGCGACCTGGGCCGACACGATCAACTACGAGATCGTGACGCGCCTTCCGAGCGAGCTACCGCGCACCTACGTCGAATAGTGAGCGTTGAGCCACGATATGACCGCGTCGCTTAAGGCAGAGTCGTACGGTTCGATAATGCCCTTATCAAAGTCGTTGGCGGCGGCACCCTCAGACGACGCTTTACCTAGTACGTGCGACATGCCAACTATCGTAACGAGCGTCGCGGAACCAGGACGCTTGGCGTTTGCTACGTCGACGATGCGCTGGTGATCCGTGAGCTCCGTGACAACGTCGGACGTTCCATATATCGCTAGAACGGGGAGGCCGAGAACCGCCCACGGCTCGACGATATTTGACCGGGCGACCTGCCGCACGTACCAGGCCGTAACGGGGTAGGCGCCGTTGTGCGCCTTACAAGACGGCATCGCGGCTTCGATTTCGCCTTCCGGCTCATCCTCGAACAGGAACTTTTGCATACACCGCGATTTCTCGATGAGCGCCTCGTCGATGGAACTCGCGGCATCGCCGCCGAGCTCCAGCTGCCGGCGGGTATTTCGCAGTTCGTACTCGGGCCAATCCCGGCCGACGGCCTCGGCGACTATGACGCCCGCTATCCCGCCGGCACGCGCCATCCGTGGCGCGATAACGCTGCCGATGCTGTGTCCGAACAGAAAAACGTGCCGCGCATCGACCGACGGGTCGGCTTGCAAAGAGGCCAGCGCCGCTCGATAGCCCCGCATTTCGGCTTCGAAATCGACCGTTGCGCACGGGCCTTGACTGTCGCCCATTCCGCTCTTCTCTAACCGCATCACGGCGTAACCGGCGCGAGCTAGATCGTGAGCGAGCCGCAGGTATGGATCCCCCGCATTTGCGGCGACGTCTACGGAGAAGCATCCGATTCCGCCGATGACGAGGACGGCCGGTACCGGCCGTGCCGCATCAGCCGGAAGGGTTAGGATCGTCCGACGAAGGGAGTTGTCAACTTCCACGTCGCGGTAGAGCGTCGTTACCCCGGCTGCCGACTCATTTGCCGCCGCGCCCAAACTGACCACGACCTGCCGGGTTGCGCCATCGCGCGTGAAATCAACTGCGAGGGCGGCGCCGGCGGTGGCGTCATGAACGGACTCGTAGAAATCTGCGGTCGTCGTGACCGGCCGGCCTCCCATAGAACGCACGACGTCCCCGACGCGCAGCCCCGCGCGGTACGCCGGCCCATTGGACGTAACGTACATAAGCGTTACGCCGCCCGGCTTTAATTCGGCAGCGGCGCCAAAGACCGCATGACGCGACAGTGAGTGCGCCGGCGTCGACGGAACAGCCGGCAAGCGAAACGTGGAGGAATCGGCCACCGGCGCCTTCACCGGCCACGTCAGCATTTTTCCGTCGGGATAGTCGTAAACGACGTTGAAGCGCTCCAAGAAGCCGTTGCCGATGCTTCCGGCATCGGTATCGGTCGCAAAGGCTCCGGTCTTCGCCAAAGGTAGACGCGTAATCACGTCCGCGGCCGTAGTATTGAACGCTTGCAGCGTCGTCCGCATCAGATCGGAATAGACCGGCCCCCCGACGCCGAACCCCGTGAGTGCATTCCGTACGCTCGCAAAGTGCCAAAAGTCGTTCGTGTCTGCAAACCCACGGAACAGCGTGAGCTGTGAGCGATCACCAGTGTCGACGACGAACGTCCCGTGCACCCCGTCGACGGCCGCGGGCACGCGCACGAACCCATCCGTCTGACTAAAGGCAGTCGTGGCCGCATCTTTTGGAACGGGCATCATCCCGGAGGAAAAAACGAGACGCCGCCGATCCATGTCGACGAGGAGGCGGTATCGTCTCAGTTGATCGTAGCCGACGATGCCGTCAAGATGGCGAAAACCGATCCCGCGCCGGATGCGAGACAAATCCGCGACAATCGCCGGTACCTTGTCGAAACGAACGTCTCCGATCTGAAGATTCGGGACGGTCATCGTGCCGATCTTGGTGCGTCCCGGCCCCGCACCGGTGATGCTGCCCCCCGACTTTACCGCTGCGCGGATGCGGCGCGCTGCCTCGGGGGTCAGAAGGAGTCCGTCCGATCCCGTGTCGACGACCATTGAAAATGGTCCGATCCGCCCGGCGAAGACTTGCACGATGATGCGATGATCTTGGAGCGAAAACGGCACGCCGGCAGATATGACGGCTAGCGGTGCTAATCCAAGCACCGTTGCTCCTCGATGTGTCCGACTCGACTTACGCTTGAATATGCGCGGCAGGCCGTTTCGAGAGGCAACGTCGTGTACGCATGAGCTTTATGCGCCGGCGTGGCCGGGTGACGCGCGGCCAACACAAATGGAAGGACGATGCCCACGAGAATTATGACGGCGACGGTCGCACGCGCCGCATTCAAGCGAATTGCGTGCATGCAGGCGTCGACCATCGTTATGGGGGACGGCGGAAGCGCCCGAAGCAGCGCAACGAACTCTTCACCATATCGGTCACGCCAGCGTCGCGGATAAAGCGCGCAGATCGCGGCGGCCAAACGAGGACTCAAGAGGTCGCCAACGCCTTGAGGGCGCGCTCGTGCCGCTTCAGGCTGTCGAGCCGATCCTCGAAGGCCCGCCTTCCGGCGGCCGTAATGCGATAGGGACGCCGCCCGCGGTCTTCCATGTCGAGCGGACAAATAAAGTTCCAGCTCTCCAATCGGGCGATGATGCCGTAGAGCGTTCCCGGCCCCAGCCGCTTTCCCGTGAGCGATTCGACCTCCGTGATGATGGCGTAACCGTGCCTGGGGCCGCCCATCAGAGACGCTAAGATCAAAGCGCAGGATTCCGAAAGCTCAATAGTACGCGGCACGATATATAGCGTACTACGTAATAACCAAGTCATCCTTCAGGATGACGGGAGAGGCGCTCAGGATGAAACCGGGAGCTAGGCGACGGCAGCGATGGCTTCTTGGAGGTCGATCGTGCCGTTGTAGAGCGCGCTGCCGACGATGCACGAATCGACCGTCACCGGGACGGACTGCTTCAGCAGCTTCAGGTCATCGATGTTGCGCGCGCCGCCGCTGGCAGTCACCTTCACCTCCGCGGCGTTCGCGACCGCATTGAGCGCGTCGATGTCGTAGCCTTCACCCATTCCGTCGCGGCGAATCTCGGTGAAGATGATCCGCGAGACGCCCCACTGCGCGACGCGGCGGACGAGCGCGTCGCGGTCGACCGGCGTGTGCTCCTGCCAGCCGTGCGTGGCGACCTGGCTACCGCGCACGTCGATGCCGGCGATCACCTTGCCGGGGAAGCGGCTGATGATGTGCCGCGCCAGCCGCTCGTCCTCGACCAACAGCGTCCCGAGGATGATCTCGGAAGCGCCCGCCTCGAAGGCGTTCTCCGCGTGTTTGACCGCACGCAGACCTCCGCCGGTCTGCACGGGCACATCCACGGCCTCGCAGATGCGCCGCACCGCGGAGAGATTTTCGCCGGAGCCGAACGCTCCATCGAGATCGATGACGTGCAGTCGCCGCGCGCCCGAGCTTACGAACTCTTTCGCCATCTCGACCGGATCGTCGTCGTACTCAACCTCCGTCGTGGGGTCGCCCTGCTTCATGCGCACGCACTTCCCAGCCCGCAGGTCGATCGCCGGCACGACGAGCATCGTCGCTAGCGCTGCCTCAGGTCCGCACGCCGTTCGTGGTGCGCTTGTCGATCGGCACGTACGGCCCAGCGGGGGGACCGTCGTACGTCGCCTGCGGACGAATCAAACGATTGTCGGCAAGCTGCTCGAGCACGTGGGCTGTCCATCCGGCAATGCGCCCGCACGCGAACAGACACGTGAACTCGTCTCCCGGAATCCCGAGGTCGGCCAGCACCGGAGCGGTGTAGAAGTCGACGTTCGCATAGATGGTGTTGCCGGGCTTGCGCTCCTGCAGCACCTTGCGGCTCGCCTCTTCGAGCGCGTGCGCCGTCTCGTACCACGGGCTGCCGCCGACGTGGTGCGACAGCTCCTTCGCCATCGCCGCGAGATGCCGCGCGCGAGGATCGCGCACCTTGTATTCGCGATGCCCCATCCCCATGATCCGCTGTCCGCGATCGAGGATGTCGCGGACGTATCGCTCCGCGTTCTCCGGCGTCTTCACCTCGGTGACGGTCTGGTAGGCAGCGCTCGCCGCGCCTCCGTGAAGGTCGCCCTGCAGCGTCGCGAGCGCTGCGGTCACCGACGCGTAGATGTCCGCGCGCGTCGAGGCGACGACTCGCGCGGCGAACGTGGACGCGTTAAACGAGTGGTCGGCCAAAAGCACGAGGTACGTGTCGAGCGCGTCCTCTTCGATGGCGTGCGGAACCTTGCCGGTTCGCATGTAGAGGAAGTTGCCGGCCTGCGACAGATCGGTTCGCGGAGCGACCGGATCGAGGTCGCGTCGAATCCGATCCCAGCCCGCGACAATCGTCGGCACCTTGGCGATGAGGTCGATCGCCGTGTGCACGTCGGACAGGTGCTCGCCGTGCGCGTTGACCGGTGAGAAGAGTCCGAGGCCGCTGACGATGGTGCGCAGCACGTCCATCGGCCACGCCGTCTTCGGCACGCTCTGCATCGCGTTGATGAGCGGTTCCGGCAGCGCCCGGCGCGCGCCGAGGTCGCGCTTGAGCGCCTCGAGCTCGTGCCGATTCGGCAGATGCCCGTAGAGCAATAGGTGAACGACTTCCTCGAACGTCGCATTCGGCGCGAGATCGTCAATGTCGTAACCGCGATAGGTTAAGCGCCCGATCGTCCCTTCGACGTTACTGAGCTGGGTGGACCCGACTACGACACCTTCGAGACCACGATCGACAACGGTAGGCAACGAATTCCTCCATCAGTTTGGCAAAGTGCTAGGGCAGCTTCTTTCGACGGCGACGAAGCATCCGACTTCCGGCGCCGCCATTCTCGTCCGTCCCTGCGACTTTTACCCCAGCGGCGCGCAGGCATTCGCATTGGGTGGCAAAAGATGCAAGGATGGATGCGCTCGATTTGACCCGGCGGCCGCCGAGGAGTCCGCGCGAGCCCTTGTCCGGGCTCGATCTTTTGATGCTGGCTCGAACCGTCGATAAGCTTCGCGCGACGCTGCCTGGCGGCAACATCGGCGCCTACCAAATTACCGGGTTTAGCTCGCGTCTGCTTCTAAAGCTGGACATCGCGGAGGCCGCCCTGCGCGACGTCATCGCGCGAGCAAGCTCGGATGCGGACGTCGCCGCGTGGATCCGCGAGCACACCGATGCGAACGTTTATCCGGAGATCAACGAAGGATTCGAACGCATGACGATCGGCGAGCGCCTCGGCGACGCGGAGTTCGTTCGGCGCTATCCCATCGCGAGCAAGTTGCCGCCGGAAGCGTCGCGCCTGGATTTGCTCGCCGCAGACGACGCGGAAGCGTTCGGTGGGCGCTAAGGGACTAAGCCACCGCGTCGCGCAGTTCCGCGCGTGCAAGTGCGTAACCGACGAGACGGTCGATCAACGCTTCGAACCCGATCCCCGCGGCGGCGCAGGCGTCCGGCACGAGGCTGACCGGCGTCAAACCCGGCAGAGAGTTCACTTCTAAGAGATACGGACGGTTGTCGCGCGTGACGATGAAATCGCTGCGTGAGTAGTCGCGCAAGCCGAGCAGCCGATGCGCCGACAGGCCTAGCATCTGAAGGCGCGCGGCGAGTCCCTCGTCGATTTGCGCCGGCACGATGTGAGTGCTTCCGCCGGGCTCGTACTTTGCGCCGTAGCTGTAGAAGCCGTCGCGATTCGCGACGATTTCTATGATCGGCAGCGCCTCCTCGCCGAGCACCGCGCACGTGAACTCGCGGCCCTGCAGGTACTCTTCGGCGAGGATTTGCGCGTAGGATTTGGACGCCTCGAGCATCGCGCTGGTCCATTCCTCGTGGGTGTGCACGATGGCGATGCCCGCGGAGGATCCCTCGAAGCGCGGCTTGACGACCAGCGGCAGATCGAGCGACCCGGGAAGTAGCGGCAGCGTCCCGCCGGTGAGGTCGAAGAGATCCCAGACGGGCGTGGGCAGGCCTTCGGCGGCCAGGAGCTTCTTCGTGAGGTGCTTGTCCATCGAGAGCGCGGCCGCTTCCAATCCGCTCCCCGTGTAGGGTATCGAGAGATACTCGAGCAGCGCTTGAACGTGGCCGTCCTCTCCGCCGGGTCCGTGCAGCGCGATGAAGACGGCGTCGGGCTTGAGCTCGCGTAGCGCATCCACGAACTGCTCGTCGTAGTCCAGCGATCGAGCGTCGTAGCCGAGCGCAAGCAGCGCGCGCATCACCTCCGACCCGGTACGGAGCGAGATCTCGCGCTCGGCGCTGCTGCCGCCCATGACGACGGCGACGGTAACGTTACGTTGCATCAATGAAGACCCCGACTAAGTGCACCTCGAGCTGCAGCTCGACTCCGCACCGGTCGCGCACCGCGCGCCGGACGCGTGCGAGCAGCGTGGCTACGTCTTTTGCCGTCGCTCCTCCGACGTTGTTGATGAAGTTGGCGTGCAGCGGAGAAACTTCCGCGCCGCCCTCGCGCCACCCCTTAGCTCCCACCGACTCAATGAGGCGGGCGGCTTTGTCGCCGTCCGGATTGCGGAAGCATGAGCCCGCGTTGGGCAACGCGATCGGCTGCGTCTTCTTGCGCCGGATGAGACGCGTCTGCAAGTCCTCGCGCACCTCACGGACGCTGCTGCGATCGAACGCCAGCGTCACGCGCGACACGATCACGTCGCGCTCGAGCGTCGAGCGCCGATAGAGGTAGCGCACGCCGACCTCGTGCGGCTCCGGCCGGCTCGGTGACTGCACCCAGACCGTCCGGACGAACTCGCCGATCTCGCGGTCGGTGCCCGCGTTCATCCGCAGCGATCCGCCGACCGTCCCCGGGATCCCGGCCAGCGAATCGATACCGCCCGCCCCCGCCGACGCCGCCTTGCCCGTCACCAGGGCCATGTCGGCCGACCCCCCGGCGTCGACGACGACCTCGCTCTCGCCGCTGCGAACGTGCACGGCGGCGAACTCGCCCGCCAATCGGACCACGATACCGCGCACCCCGCCGTCGCCGACGAGCACGTTGCTCCCGCCGCCGAGAACCCAGAACGGCATGCGCCGCCGCAGGCAAAAGCTCAGCAGCTGCGCGAGCTCGGCGTCGTCGCAGGCCGTCACGAACGCGTCCGCCGGGCCGCCGATCTTCCACGACGTGTATGGCGCGAGCGGCTCGTCGAACCGCACGCGCTCGCCGAAGATCCCGCTCAGCGCCTCGCGGTCGTCGTGGCGCAGGAGAGTGGCCGTCGCGCGCGCGGTGGTCGCGCTCATGCGTTGGCCGCCGCGGCGCCGTGTAAGGCCGGAGAGCGCAGGCGTTGCGCCAAGCGAGTGGCGACGTCCGTGATGTTGCCGGCGCCGAGCATCAGCACCATCGCGCCTGCCGGAGTCTCGTCGAGAATTCGGTCTTCGAGATCCTCGACGCGCGCGACGTAGGTCACGCTTCCGCCCGTGGACGTGAGCGCGTCTCCGATCGACCGTTCGCTCACGCCCGGAATCGCGGGTTCCGACGCGGCGTATACCGGCGCGAGATAGACCTTGTCCGCGCCGCTCAGCGCGTCCGCGAACTCGCTCGAGAGAAACGCCGTGCGCGTATAGCGGTGCGGCTGGAAGGCGACGACGAGCTCGCCGGGATGGTAGCGGCGCGCCGCCGCGATCGTCGCGCGCACGGCGGTCGGATGGTGCGCGTAGTCGTCGACGAGCGTCATGCGTCCGTCGCGCGCCAGAACGTCAAAGCGGCGGCGCACGCCGTGGAACGCCCGCAGTGCTCGCGCAATTGCCGCGAACGGCACGCCGAGCTCGTGGCCGACCGCCAAGGCGGCGAGGGCGTTCTGGACGTTCATCGCGCCCGGCACGCGCAGCTCGACGCGGCCCAGCTTCTCGTCGCCGGCGTACGCGTCGAAGCGCGACCCGAAATTTTCAAAGTCGACTGGGCCCGCGCGAACCGTCTGCGAGTCGAGGCCGTAGGTGACGACCTTTGCGCGCAGGTCGTGCGCGGTGAGCGATCCGGCCAGCGGGTTGTCGCTGCCCACGATCGCGAGGCCGTCGTCGGGAAGCTTACCGAGGAACTCGCCGAACGCGCGCACCAGCCCGGGAAGCTCGTCGTCGCTGGTGAGGTGGTCGTTCTCGATGTTCGTCACTATCGCGATCGTGGGATCGAGCAGTGCGAACGAGCCGTCGGACTCGTCGGCCTCCGTGACGAACCACGCCGCGCTGCCGTCGTAGGCGTTCGTGTCGAGCGAGAAGTCGATGCCGCCGAGCACGAGCCCGGCGTCGATGCCGCCGGAGCGCAGGACCGCGTGGGTCATCGCAGTCGTAGTCGTTTTGCCATGGGTTCCGCAAATCGCGATGCCGCGGCGCCCGTGGAGCAGCCGCGCGAGCATCTCGCCGCGGTGCAAGAGCGGAATCCCCCGCCGCGCCGCCGCCACACACTCCGGATTGCGGCGATCTATCGCGGAACTGACGACGACGGTGCGAGCCTTCTCCACGTTGCGCGGGTCGTGGCCGATCGCGATCCGCACTCCCTCGCGGCGGAGCTGCTCGATCAGAGGCGTTACGGCGACGTCCGAACCGGAGACCGTCTCGCCGCGGGCGATCAGGATGCGCGCGATCGCGCTCATGCCGATGCCGCCGACGCCGATGAGGTGAAAGTCCGTCACCGCTCGTCCCTTCGAGGTACCAAGCTGTCGATCCGGGCGAGAATCGCGACGAGAGGATCGCTCCCCTGCGTGCGCCCCGCGTTTTCGCTCAGCGCCGCGAGCCGTTGCGGTTCGGTGGTCTGCGCGAGCACCGCCGGCAGAGCGTCCGGAAGGTCTCGGTCGGCGAGCACGACGACCGCGCCCGCCGCCGCGAGCCGAGCCGCGTTCGCAGCCTGGTGCCCCTCCGCCGCGAACGGGTACGGCACGACGATCGCGGGTTTTCCGAGAACGCTCAACTCGCCCAGCGTCGACGCGCCGGCTCGCGTCAGCAGCAGATCGGCGACCGCGTACGCGTCGGCCATGTCCTCGAGATAGGCTCGCGCGACGACTCGGGCTTCGGTGCACGCGGCATATGCAGCCGCCACGCGCTCGTAATCGGTCTCACCAGTCAGATGCAGTAGCTGCCAGCCGGCTGGGACGCCGCTCTGCGACGCGAGGCGCAGTAGCGCGTCGTTGATCGCGCGCGCGCCCTGGCTTCCGCCGACCGCCACGAGTGTCTTTCGCGACGCGTCGAGCCCGAGCCGGGCCGCGGCGTCTTGGCGTGGGGGCAGACGTAACAGCGAGGCGCGGATCGGAACGCTGCGCCACACCTCGTCGACGATCGGCGCGAGCAACCGGTTCGTCAAACCGGGAGACGCGTTGGGCTCGAGCAGAACCAGCGGTGCGCGCGACAGGCGCAGCAGGCGCCGGATGCGCGCGGCGAGGGCGACGGGGAAGCTGACGTAGCCACCCGTAGCGACGACCAGATCGGGACGCTGGGCGCGCAGAAGACCTAGGCTCTGCATAGTGCCTTTGACGTTCGCCGCAATCGCGCGAAAGATCCGCAGCGAGAGCCCGCGCGGCAGCGAGTGGGCGGCGATCGTGTAGAGGGGATAGCCGGCGTTCGGCACGATCGTCGTCTCGAGGCGGTCGGCGGAGCCGATGAACGCCACGGTCGCGGCGCGCGCGCGCAGCGCATCGGCGATCGCGATGGCGGGATAGAGGTGTCCCCCCGTGCCGCCGCCGGCAAAGACGACGGTCACTCTCGCCCGCTGATTCTTCTATGGCGTCCGACGTTGGCGATGAGTGCGACGGCGAGCAGGTTGACGACGAGCGAGCTGCCTCCGAACGAAATAAACGGAAGCGGAACGCCGGTGACGGGCCACGACGACGAGACGACGCCGATGTTGACGAAGGCCTGGATCGTTATCATCGCTGCGCATCCGATGGCGAGAAAGAATCCGAAGCGATCGGGCGCGGCCAGCGCGATTCGAATGGCCCGGTACGCCAGCGTGATGAAGAGGGCGATGACGGCGAGCGTCCCGATCAGGCCGAGCTCCTCGCCGAGGACCGAGAAGATGAAGTCGGTATACTGCTCCGGCAGATAAAAGAACTTCGCGCGCGAGGCACCTAAGCCGACGCCGAAGAGGCCGCCGCTTCCGAGTGCGAGCAGGGACTGCACGATGTGAAAGCCAGTGTTCAGCGGGTCCTTCCAGGGATCGACGAAGGCGAAGATGCGCGCCCGCCGGTACGGGCTCGCGAGCACGGTGAGGGCCGCAAAGGGCACCGTCGCCAGGGTGACCGCGGCGAGGTGAACGACGCGCGCGCCGGCTGCGAAGAACAGGGCGAACGCCGTGAAGACCAAGAGGCTCGCGGTTCCCATGTCGGGCTCTTTGAGTACGAGCACGGCCATGAGCGCTACGGGAACGCACAGCGGCACGAGCCCGCGCGCCAGCGACGTGATGCGCTCGCCGCGCGCGGAGAGCACGGCGGAGAGATAGATCACGAGCGCGAGCTTGGCAAACTCCGACGGCTCCACGCTGATACCCGCCGCGCCGATCCAGCGGCGGCCGCCGTTGACCCCCAGGCCGACGTGCGGCACGAAGACCAGCCCGAGCCCGATGAACGCTGCCAGCAAAAGGTATGGCGCGAGCGCCCTCAAGCGGTGGTACTCCATGCGGTAGACCGCGTACGCGCCGGCCAAGCCGACGGCGAGCCAGACGAGTTGGCGCTTGAGGTAATACGCGATGTCGCCGTGCTCGGCGTACGCCGTTGCGCTCGATGCGGAGAAGACCATGACCAGACCGATGCCGACCAGCGCGGCGACCGCCGTGAACAACACGGTGTCGAGCGGCGCGGCTGCGTACGACGGCAGACGGGAGCCCGACGCGTCACGTCTCCGCAGCGTTGCCGAGCTATGCACCGGCCGGCTCCCGCAGCGCCGCGACGGCGGCGGCGAACCGTTCGCCCCGATCGTCAGCCGAAGCGAACATGTCGAACGACGCGCACCCCGGCGACAGCAGCACCACGTCGCCTTCGCGCGCCAGACGCCTCGCGTGCTGCACGGCCTCTTCCATAGAGAAGGCCTCCACGACGGGCACGCCGCCTGCGACCGCGCGAATCGCCGCCGCGGACTCGCCGATCACGACCAGCGTCTCGACGCGGTCGCGAATCTCCGCTCCCAGCGCGTCGAAGTCGCCGCCCTTCGAGCGTCCGCCCGCGATCAGTACGATCGGCCGATCGTAGGTGCGCAAAGCCGCGACGACCGCCGCCGGATTCGTCGCCTTCGAATCGTCGACGTAGCGGACGCCGTCGATATCGGCGACGGTTTCCAGGCGATGCGACATCGGCGCGAACGTGGCCAGCGCGACGCGCAGCGCCGCGGGACGGCAGCCGACCGCGAGCGCGGCCAACAGCGCCGCCATCGCGTTTTCTAAGTTGTGCTCGCCCGCGAGCGGAATCTCTGCACTGGGCATGATCGAAATCGGCCGCGGGTCGCCGGCGACCGGCGCGTAGGTCAGCATGCCGTCGCGCAGGTACATCGTCGCCTCGTCGCCGCCGCGGAGGCTGAACCAGAGCTGCCTGGCCTGCACGCGGGTGTCGCCGCGCCTCCAGTGCAGCACGCTCACCATCGGGTCGTCGAGATTGCCGACGAACCAATCCGTCAGCGACTGGTTGGCGCAGATTCGATATTTGGCTTCCGCGTACTCTTCCATCGAATGGTAGCGGTCGAGATGGTCGGGCGACACGTTGAGCAGCACGGCGACGCGCGGCTTGAACGCGCGAATCGTCTCGAGTTGGAACGAGGAGACCTCGGCCACGACCCACGAGTCGGCGGCCGCGCCGCGCACTTCCTTGATCAGCGGATTGCCGATGTTGCCGCCGACGCGAACGGACAGGCCGCAGCTGCGCAGCAGATGCCCGATCAGCGCGGTCGTAGTGGATTTGCCCTTCGTTCCGGTGACGGCGACGATCGGCGCGTTGCAGAGACGATAGGCGAGCTCGATCTCCCCAAGAACCGGCACGTTTGCGTGATACATGCGCCGCGCGACCGGCGAGGTCGGCGGAATGCCGGGCGAAAGCACGGCACAGCTAAGCCCCTCGACGATGCCTGCGACGTCGGCAGCTTCGACGAAGCGCGCGCCGAACGACTCGGCAGCCGCTACCGCGTCGGCCAGCTGTTCGCGGGACTTCTCGTCGGTCGCAAAAATCGTGACGCCGAGCTCGCGCAGCACCTCGATGCACGCTAATCCGCTTTTCCCGAGCCCGATGACGAGGATCGTCTCGCCGGTGCCGAACCGAAACCCGTCCTTCATCTCACGATAGCCCATCCTACCAACGAACAGAGCAGCGATGCAAGCCAGAAGCGCGCCGTCACCTTCGTTTCGGGCCAGCCGATCATCTCGAAGTGATGGTGCAGGGGGCTCATACGGAAGATGCGCTTGCCGCCCGTGGCCTTGAAATACGACACCTGAAGGATCACCGAAACCGCTTCGGCGACGAAGACAGCTCCGGCGACGATCAGCAGCAGCATCTCGCCGCTCAGGATCGCGACGCCCGAGAGCAGCGCGCCGAGCGCAAGCGAACCGGTATCTCCCATAAAGAGCCGCGCCGGATGCCGGTTGAACATGAGGAAGGCGGCGCACGCGCCGGCACCGGTGCTCGCGCCGATCGCGGCGGCGGGAACGCCCGTCGCCGCGGCGACGAGCGCGAAAAGCGCGAGCGGCGGGATCATCGTGCCGGCCGCGAGACCGTCGAGGCCGTCGGTCAAGTTGACCGCGTGAACCGTCCCGGTCACGGAGAGAACGCCGAGCACGAACCAGAGCCAGTGCGGCGCCGCAATCGCGAACGCTCCGGCGTGGAAGAGCACGTCTGATGGAAACGACGGCCGGCCGTCGATCGCGCGCAGGAAAATCGTCGCGGCCAGCGCCGTCGCCAGGAGCTTCGTGCGCGCCGGCAGCCCGCGATTCGCGCCGCCGCGCACCTTCACGATGTCGTCGACCGCCCCGATGACGGCGCAGAGAACGACGAGAACGAGGAGATCGCCGAGCAGTGCGCCGCGCGCAACCGCGAACGCGGCGGCAAGCGCCACGACGAAGACCAGGCCGCCCATCGTCGGCGTTCCGGTCTTCTCGCGATGCGTCTGCGGAGCGTCTTCGTAGGCGTGCTGCACCACGCGCAGCCGCCCGAGCAGGACGAGCAATAGCAATCCGGACGCTCCGGCTATCGCCAACCCGACGAGCGCCCAAAACAAAAGCCCGAGTGCGGCGTTCACGATACTGAGCTCAACAGTGGATCTGGTCCGTGGCCGCGCCACTTGAGCACGACGACCGGCGTCTGTTCGTCGCTGTTGCCGTGCGGATTGTGCATCAGGGCCGCCTCAACGGCGCCGGCGTGGACGGCGTCGGATGCACCCAGCACCTTGGCCTTGCCGAGATCGTTCGCGTCGACCACAGCGCACTCGATGCCGGTGCGCTCGCGAAACGCGCGCGCGGTGCCCTGCGGATCGCTGGGCGAGAATACGATCGCGCGCTCGTAGGGCGGCATCGTGCCCGTGTAGCCATCGAATGCCGCGATCGCTTCGCCGAGCACCTCGTAAAATGCGCCGCGCCGTCCGCGGGCGCGCGCGATCACGTGTAAGAGCGTCGCGTAGATCACCTTCCACACGCCGGCGCGGTCGATCACCAGCTGCACGGATTCCGGCTGGCTCATCGTCGCGAGCGCGCCGGCGCGCCGCGAGAGCGCGTACGCGAGCCGCGACGGCCGGACGAGTTCTGCCACGACGAACTCACCCTGCGCGACCGCGACGGCGCTCTCCGAGACGGCGACGACGTCGCCGGGACGAGCGATGCCGCGCACGGCCTGGGCGACCGTCGCGATCAGATCGTCGCCGGGGCGTACGAGCGGCGTGCGCACGGGAATCGCGATCAGGCCGGGCGGCGCTTCGGCGTGATTGACCTTTAGGCTCTGCAACGCGAGGCTCACGCTTGCAGCTCCTCTACGATTTCCTCGAGCTTGTATTTGCGCGAGCCCTTCAGCAACACGACGTCGCCGCGGCGCGCGTGTTCGCGCAGCCAGCGCGCAGCCTGGGCATTGGCGCCGACGCAAACGATCTGTGCTGGACCGAGTCCCGCGCGCTCCGCACCGCGCGCGAGCTCCGCCGCGAACTCGCCCTGGACGACGAGCACGTCCACTCTTCCGGCGGCGTGCGCACCGACGCGCTCGTGCAAGACGCGCGATTCGTCGCCCAGCTCCGCCATCGACGCGAGGACGGCGATGCGGCGCGTTGCGGCCTCCGCGCCGAAGGCGTCGAGCGCCGCGATCATGCTGCTTGCATTGGCGTTGTACGCGTCGTAGATCAGCCGGATTCCGCCGCCGATCACGATGCTGTCGTAGCGTCCCGGCGGAGGCTGCAGATCGGCAAGGCGCGGCGCGATATCGTCGAGCCGAACGCCCAGCTCCAGAGCGCCGGCGGCCGCGCCCGCCGCGTTGGCGCGGTTGTATTCGCCGGCCACGTGCAGGTGAACTTCGACGGAATGCGCGCCCCCCTCGGCGCGCGTCAGCAAATGGTGATCTCCGACCAGTGCGGTCAGGGTCTGCAGCCGCTCGTAGCGATCCAGGCCGCCGGCTTGGGGCACCGCGACGAACCAATGCGCCTCGTCACGCAGCGCCGCAGCGCGCGCGCGCGACACTTCGTCGCCGGCGTTGAGCACCGCGCGAGCGCCGGCGCCGAACAGGGCCCACTTCGTGTCGGCCAGCCGCTCGCGCGATCCGATGATCTCCAAGTGCGCCTCGCCGACGTTGGTGAGGATGCCGATGTCGGGCCGCGCGATCTGAACGAGCTCGGCCACGTCGCCGTACTTTCGCGCTCCCATCTCGACCACGAGTACGTCGTGTTCCGCATTGTCCGCGCGCAGCAGGAGCTTGCTGACCCCGATCTCGTTGTTCTCGTTACCCGGAGCCGCGAGCACGCGATCTCCGTAGCGCACCGCGAGCAGCTGCGCGAGAAACTCCTTCGTGGTCGTCTTGCCGGTGCTTCCGGTGATCGCAACCACCCGTCCGTGGAAGAGCTCGCGGGCGCGGCCGGCCAGGGCCATGTAGGCCTGCAAACCGTCTCGAACGAGCATCGCCGGCGTTCCTGGCGTCTGGGGGTCCGGCCGCTCGAGCACTAGCATCGCCGCGCCGCGCCGCGCCGCCTCCGCGGCGTAGTCGTGCCCGTCGTAACGCTCCCCGCGCAGCGCGACGAAGGTGTCGCCGGGTTCGATCGTTCGGGTGTCGGTGCTGACGCGCAGCGAGGCCGGCGCCGATTCGGCGTCCCTCAGCGTCGCCCCGGTGGCGCGCAATGCCGCGTCGAGTGGGATATTCATCGCAGCGCTCCACGTGTCGAGAGCGCCGCGCGCGCCACCTCCGCGTCGTCGAACGGCAATACGCGATCGCCGATAATTTGATACGTCTCGTGCCCCTTGCCGGCGATCAAGACGACGTCGCCGGATCGCGCCTCACCGATGGCGCATTCGATCGCGCGCCGCCGATCCAGCTCCACGACGTGCTCGCGCTTCCCGATCCCCGCCACGATCGCGCCGGCGATCGCGCGCGGATCCTCGCTGCGAGGATTGTCGTTCGTTACGTACAGGCGATCGGCCATGCGCGCAGCCACCGCTCCCATCTCGGGGCGTTTGCCCTTGTCGCGGTCGCCACCGCATCCGAAGACGACGGCGAGCCGGCCTCGCGCCGTCTCGCGCAGCGATCCCAGGGCGTGCTCGAGTGCGTCGGGCGTGTGCGCGTAGTCGACGATGACGTCGATGCCGTCGCCGCGCAGATGTTCCATGCGTCCCGCCACGCGCTCGAGCGATCCGAGCGCGCGTGCGCTTGTCGCGCTGTCGACGCCCAGCTGCTCTGCTACGGCAATTGCAGCCAGCGCGTTCCACACGTTGAACCGGCCGGGCAGGCGCAACTCGTAGAGTCTGCCGTCGACGGTGAAGCGGCTTCCGTCGGCCGCAACGGCGACCTCTTCGGCCGTCAGCGTGGCTACGGGACTGGAGCCATACGTGATGACGTCGCGCCCCTCGCGCGCGACCTCGGCCGCCCACCGCGCGCCGTACTGATCGTCGACGTTGAGAACGCTTATCGGCGCGAGGTCGAAGAGGCGCCGCTTCGCGGCCGCGTACGCCTCCGGTGTCTGATGAAAGTCCAAATGATCGCGAGTCAGGTTGGTCAGCACCGCGATGCGAAAACGGACGTCGTCCACGCGATCCAGCGCGAGCGCGTGCGAGCTCACCTCCATCGCGATCGCTCGGGCGCCACCGTCGCGCATGTGGGCGAGCAACCCGTGAAGCTCGGGCGGCAGCGGAGTCGTGTTCGCGAGTCGCCACGTGTGGCTAGCGAACTCGGCGCCGACCGTGCCGATCACTCCGCACGGAATGCCGGCCTCGTTGAGGATAGCGCCGATCATCCGCGACGTCGTCGTTTTACCATTGGTGCCCGTGACGCCGACGACGTCGAGCGAAAGCGACGGATCGCCGAAGAAGGCCGCCGACAACCCCGAGAGCGCGCGGCGCGTGTCCGCGACGCGCACGACCGTCGCGCCGGAGGCAATCGTTTCCGGAGACTCCTCGACCACGACCGCGCGCGCGCCGCCGGCGATCGCCTCGGGCACGTAGCTATGGCCGTCCGTATGCGTCCCGCGCAGCGCCACGAAGAGCGCTCCCGGCCGGACCGCCTGCGACGCGGTCTCGATGCTCGTAACGTCGATTTCGCGAGCGCCGGTTATCTGCGCGTCCGGCAGGCGCTTGAGCAGCGTCGCCAGTGCGACCGCGCGTTCACCGCCCATTTCGCGCAACGGCTGCGCTCGGCAGGACTCCCGCATGCAACATCGCAGCGCGCGAGATGGCGGCGAAGGCCGGGGCCGCGACGACGCTGCCGTAGTACGAGCCGATCGGACGCTCCACTTTCACGTAGACGACGTAGCGTGGTCGCGGATAGGGGACCATGCCGATGAACGACGCCGCATAGTATCCGCCTCGGTACTCGCCGTCCACCACCATCTCCGCCGTTCCGGTCTTGCCCGCCGTCGCATATCCGGGAATCTGTGCCGTCGGGTCGCCGGTACCATGCAAGACGACCGCTCGCAGGATCGTCCGCAGCTCTTCCGCGGTGTGCTGCGAGAAGACGCGCCGCACGATCCTCGGCGTGACGCGCCGCACGAGCTTGCCTTGCTGGTCGTAGACGGCGCGCACGATGTGCGGTTCCATGAGATTCCCGCCGTTCGCGACCGCGCAGTAGTAGCGTGCCATCGCTAGCGGCGTCACGGAGACACCTTGACCGAACGACATCGTCGCGAGCGATGAACCGCTCCACTGGGAGGGAGGCGGGACGATGCCGGGATTCTCGCCCGGCAGACCGACGCCGCTTGGGTCTCCGAAGCCGGCCTTGCGTTCCATCGCGTAAAATGTCTTCGCCCCTATCGAGAGGCCGACTTCCGCCGCACCCACGTTGTGCGAAAACTCGACGATCTGTTCCAGCGTTTCGCTTCCGCCGGTGCCGGCCATGAAGCCATCTTCCGCGTTGTGAATCGTGCGCCCGCCTACTTCGATCGTGTCGCGTGCGGGGAAGCGGCTGGTCCAGGTGACCTTGCGCGAATCCAGCGCCGCCGCCGCCGTGATGAGCTTGTACGTCGAGCCCGGCTCGTACGCATCCATCACCCCTCGGTCGCGGCGCGCGTCGTCGTCGAATTTCCAGAAACGGTTCGGATCGAAGTCCGGGAGATTAGCCAACGCGAGGATCTCCCCGGTCCACGGATCCATCACGATCGCGGTACCGTCGAGCGCGTGAAACGCGCGCACCTGTTGGCGAAGCGCGTGCTCCGCAACGAATTGGAGGTACGGATCGAGCGTCAGCTGCACGGTGGAGCCGGCCTGCGCGGGCGTTACGACGCGCTCGAGCCCGAACGGAATCGGACGGCCGAACTGATCGGCTTCGAGCGTGACTCGCCCCGACCGGCCGCGCAGTACGTCGTCGTAGGCATATTCGACGCCGTCCAAGCCGTTTTCGTCGGTACCGACGAACCCGAGCACCGTCGAGGCCAGCGATCCGCTGGTGTCGACCCGCAACCCCGTGTCTTCCTCCTTGAGCGCGATGCCCGGGCCGTCCAATGCGCGCACACGCTGCGCGAGATCGTGCGATACTTTGCGCGCGATCCAGACGAACCAAAGATGCCGATCGTGCAGCGCCGCGACCACGCCGGGATCGAGTTTGCCGAAGATCGTTCGGAGCTTCGCGGCGGTTGCATCGGGATCGAGGATCTCTCTCGGTATGGCGTAGACGCTCTCGGACGGCATGGAGCGCACGAGGACGTTGCCGTTGCGGTCTAAGATGCTGCCACGGCGCGCGAACACCTCGACCGTGTCGGAGCGCTGCGCCAGTGCCTCCTTGGCGTAGAGCCGTCCATCGAGCCCTTGCACGACGCTCAGGCGCCACGCGAGAAAGAGCGCGACGACCATGCACGCGTAAAAGAACAGCCTCGCGCGCATCGGGGCGACGCGCGCAAAGGTCCGCTGATGCATTGAAGCCGCGGCGCCGCTACTGCTGGCGTGCCACGGCCGGAGCGAAGAATCCGGCGAGCGACGACAGCACCGGGAAGGACGGCTTGGCCCGGACGACTCGCGGCACTGCGATGCGCACGACCGCGAGGCGCGCCGGCTCCGTCATTCCGAGGCGCGCCGCAAGCTGCGAGAGGCGGTCGTCGGAACGCAGCGCCGCAATGCGGTCGTCGAGCCGCATCGTCTCCTCTTGAAGAGTTTCGCGGTTGGCCTGCGCTTTGGCGACCGCGTAGCTCAGGCCGGTCAGGCTCGACGTCAGTACGACGTAGCTCATGAGCAGCGCCAGCACAGCGGTGAGTACCGCAAGCGTGCGCGTGACGCCGACGTAACGAGCGCGCTTCTTACGCGCCTTGCGCCGTTGGGTTGCGGCGCGCACGGCCCGAGGATTACCGATGCGTATGGTTCGGTCGTGTCGCTGTGGCTGGATCATTCAGCTCGCCTTTCGCTGCGCGGCGCGCAGCTTGGCGCTGCGGGCGCGACGGTTCTGCGCGATCTCTTCCTCGGACGGGAGGATCGGGCGCTTCGTGAGCACGTCGAGCCGCGCGTCGTCGCGGTACGTCCGCTTGACGATGCGGTCTTCGAGCGAATGAAAGCTGATCGCGACGACGCGTCCCGCGGAGCGCAGCCGGCCGATCGCGCTTCGCAAGCCATCGCGCAGAGCGTCGAGCTCGTCGTTGGCCGCGATGCGCAGAGCCTGAAAGACGCGCGTCGCGGGATGAATCCGCTCGCGCCGGCCCGGCCGGCGCACGACGCCCGCCACGAGGCCGGCGAACTCGGCCGCGGTGTTGGGCAGCTCGCCGAGCGCGCGGCGCGCCACGATCGCGCGCGCAATTCGCCGCGCCGAGCGCTCCTCGCCGTACGCGAAGAAGATATCGGCGAGCTCGCCCTCGCTGGCGGTCGCCAGAATCTCGTATGCGCTCGGCCCGACGGCCGGATCCATGCGCATGTCCAGCGGCGAGGATTTCGCGAGCGAAAATCCACGCTCCGGATCGTCAAGTTGCATCGACGAAACTCCCAAGTCGAAGAGAACGCCGTCGATCGAGCCGATGCCGGCTCGATCGAGGACGCGGTCGAGGTTCCGGAAATTGTCGTGAAAGAAGGTGAAGCGCGGATCGGCGATCTCCGCCGCAGCAGCACTCGGATCGGCATCGAGTGCAATCAAACGGCCGTCTCGAAGGCGCTGCAGGATCGCACGGGAATGACCGCCCGCTCCGAACGTCGCATCGACGTAGATCCCATCCGGCCGGATCGCCAAGTACTCCAGGGCCGGCTCCACAAGCACCGAGACGTGCATCACATCGGCACCACATCGCTTACGCCTGACGCCTACAGCCCGAACTCGGCCATGAAGCGCGGAACGTCGCCCTCCGGCGGCGACTCGAAGGCGTAGCGCTCCTTCGCCCAAATTTCGATGCGGGTCAGCAGGCCCACGGAAACGACGAAGCGTTCGATGCCCGCGTACGAGCGCAGCAGCGACGGCACGACGACGCGGCCCTGCGCGTCGCACGCGACCTCTTCCGTATGGGCGAACAGGTAGCGGAGAAAGCGCCGATAGGCTTCGTCTTTTTGGGATACCGACTCGAGGCGGCCGCAGGCCTCGACCCACGTGGCGCTGGGATAGAGCGCGAGACATGGATCCGGAGGGGCGATGGTTAGGACAAATTGCGGACCGAGCCGCTCGCGAAAGCGGGCGGGTACGATGAGACGCCCCTTGTGGTCGAGAGCATGTTGCTCCGAACCCGCGAAACGCGGGAGCTCCGCGTGCACAAACCCCTCCGTAAGGCACCACTACACACTACTTCCCACCACTATACGCCCCAGGCAGGGCTAAGGCAAGATTTCGAAGGCCCGCTTCGGAGGGGCGGCACAACAAAGTGAAGCGCTTTAGCGCTCTTAGGTAGTGAGTGCTAAGCGGTTATTTGGAGCCTTGGAGCATTCCGGCGATGTCGGACGACGCCGTCGGGTATGCAAAGAGCGCGCCTCCCAGAGTCGCAGCCGGGATCTGAGCGCGAATCGCGAGCGAGAAGACGTTGAGCAACTCCTCGGCGTGCGGACCGAGAACGTGCGCGCCGAGGATCCGTCCGGTCGAGTCCTCGACGATCACGCGAAATGCCGAACGCCGCGCGTGTATCCGCCGCGACGAGTACCATTGCGTTGAGTCGGCGGCGCCGACCGTGCAGCGCAGGCCCCGCTCGTCGGCCGCCGCCTGCGTGAGGCCGGTCGACCCGAGCGGCGGAATCGTGTACACGATGCTGACGAGGCCCGCGAAATCGACGGAGTGCCGATTGCCCTCGAGGAGGTTGCGCGCCGCGACTTCGCCCTCCACCGATGCGGTCGGCGTGAGCGGCAGGCCACCCCCATCGGCGCAGTCGCCGACCGCATAGACGGCGGCGTTGCTGCGGCTCTGCAAAAACTCGTTGACCGCGACGCCCTTGTCGGTTCGCTGCACGTTGCCGGCGGCAAGATCGAGGTCGTCGAGATCCGGGATGCGACCCGCCGCGTGAACGACCAGGTCGCACTCGAGGGAAAACTCCTCTCCGCCGGCGATACCGCTCACGACGAAGCCGGCCGCGATCTTCTCGGCCGCGTGCACTTCGCACTGGACGCGCACGTCGATCCCGACCGCCCCGCTGACGTCGACGAGCGCGTCGACCAGGCCCGGGTCGAAGCCGGTCAGCACGCGCGGGCCGCGCTGCAGAATGACGGGCGCCGCGCCTGCGCGTACCGCGAGGTGCGCAAACTCGAACGCGATATAGCCGCCGCCGATGAACGCGACGCGACGCGGCATCCGTTCCAAGTCAAGGAAGTCGGTGCTGGTGATCAGGTGCTCTTCGCCCGCGATCTGGAGGTTCGCCGGCCGCGCGCCGGTGGCCAGGACGACGTGACGCGTCTCGAGCCGTCGATCCCCAACGCTTATCGTCGCCGGATCGACGAAGCGCGCCTGGCCGTGATACGTCTCGATTCCGAGTGCGCTGTAGCTTTCTTCCCGCTGCTGCGGAACCGGGTCGGTGAACGTGCGCTTGAAGCGCATCAGCTCGGGCCAGTCGATCCGCGCCTCGCCGGAGAAACCGCTGCCGCGCATGCGATCGCACCAGTCGATCAGCTCCGCGGCTCCGACGAGCACCTTCTTCGGATCGCAGCCCCGCAGCTCGCACGTGCCGCCGTAGGGAAGCTCGTCGACGATTGCAACGCGCCTGCCGGCACGCGCGCAAGTCGTGGCGACGGCATTTCCGGAACTTCCCGTTCCGATTACGACGAGATCGTAGGCCGTCACGCGTTGGCGGCCTTGGCCGCGCGCTCTTTGTCGATCAGTCCGCGCTTGCGAGCGATTCCCCAGCGATAGCCGCCGAGATTTCCCGAACCCCGTATCACCCGATGGCACGGAATGAGCACCGCGGCCGGATTTTGCGCGCACGCTCGCGCGACGGCGCGCGCACCATTGGGCGATCCGATCGCGCTCGCGACTTCTCCATATGATGCGACGTCGCCGGACGGGATCGTCTGCAGATACTTCCACACGCGCATTTGAAAGGCCGTCGCGTGGATGTCGAGCGGAAGCTCCGGCCGCGGAATCTCTCCCGCGAGGTGACGCGAGATCGCGTCCACCCAGGCGACGAAGTCGGCGTGGTATGGCTCGCGCATCGGCTCGACGTGCGCGTTGCGATACTCCGCCCGTAAGCGTTCGAGCAACTCATCCGGAGCATCGCCGAATCCCACGAAGCAGATGCCGCGGTCCGTCGCACCGATCATCATCAGTCCGATCGGCGTCGGAAACGACGCGTAGGAGATCGAGACGCCTTCGCCGCCCCGGCGGTACTGCGCCGGCGTCATTCCCAAACTCGAGGCGGCGCGTTCGTAGATGCGGCTGGTCGAGCCGTATCCGGCGTCGTGCGCGGCTCGGTCGATGGATCGGGCCTTGCCTAGGCCGTCCTTGAGCTTGCGCAGGCGAACCGTGGCGAGGTACTGCTTGGGCGTTACGCCCACCACGGCTTTGAACGTGCGGGCGAAATGAAAGCGGCTCATCGAGGCGTGCGAGGCAAGCTCAGCCAGCGTCAAGGCTTCGTCGCTATGATCCTCGACGTACCGGCAGACATCGTGAATGAGGTCGGCGTTGAGATTCGTTTTCGGCATGTCTATGACTCTAGCGGTGCCCCAGCCGGAAATCCATCGGAAAATTGCGGAGTCCGACGGTGGCCTGCCTGCCAGGCCTGCTTACGGGATGAGAAGAAAGGCGCAGGTGCCATGAGTCGACTGGTCGGGCTTTGCGGACTTCTCGGCCTGCTGTACGGGTGCGCCGGCGGCGGTTACCTGCCGTACGCCTCCCACTCGCTCGACCCCGCCACCCTTAGCTCGCTGGTCGACGGTGCCGCGCAAACCGACGGCGTCCCGGCCGGCCTGATACGGGCCGTGATGATGGCCGAGTCGGCGGGCAATCCCTCTGCGGTCAGCATCGCGGGGGCCCAGGGATTGATGCAGCTCATGCCCGGCACGTCCGCCGGCTGCGGCATCGGCAATCCGTTCGACCCGGTCGAAAACGTGCACTGCGGCACCGGCTATCTCCATACGCTGCTTCGTCATTATCACAACAACGTCACGCTCGCGGTAGCCGCCTACAACGCCGGCCCCGGGGCCGTCGATCGCTATCACGGCGTGCCCCCGTATCCCGAGACGCGCGCGTACGTCGTGCGCGTGATCAACGCGTACCGCAGCTACTAGGAATCGCCTCCGCTCTTTGGCAACGCTGACGCATCTGCAGCCGCTCCGTCGCGTCAGCGCGTGGCCGCTTCGCATACCCATTCTCGACGGCTATCTGCTGCGAGAAATGGTCGGCCCGTTCTTGTTTGCGCTCGGCGCGTTCCTGTTGTTTTGGGCCCTCAACATCTTCTTTCTCGCGGCCGATTACATCATCAACCAACACGCGCCGTTCTTTCTCGTGCTGCGCTTCGTCCTCTTCCGGATTCCGCAGGCAACGCCGATGGCGTTTCCGTTCGCGAGCCTCTTCGCCGCACTGCTGGCGATCGGCCGCGTGATGGGCGACAACGAGGTGACCGCAATGCGCACCGCCGGCATCCCGGTAATGCGCATCGTGCTGTCGCCGTTCGTCTTCGGCCTCGCGATGTTCGCCTTATCCTACGGCATCAACGAATTTGTCGCGCCGCGCTCCGTCGACCTTTCCACCCGCACTTTTTATCAAATCATCTATCACACCGACGCGCTGCCCGTGGAACCACAGTTCTTTCGCAAGGATCCCGATACGGGCAACACGTTCTACGTGACGCAAGTCGCCCCGGACAACAAGACCATGATGGACGTGCAGATATTCAAGCCGGCGAAATACGGAATGTGGAACGAAACGCTCCAGGCAAAGAGCGCCACGGTGCAGGGCAGTACGCTCGTGCTGCACGACGTCATCGACACGCGATTCAACAACGACGGATTCCTGACGAACCAGCAGCGCGTCAACAGCGTTATCATCGGCCTGCCGTTGGGCGAAACGGCCTCGCAGTTCGTGAGTCAGGTCAACAACGACCCCTGGACCATGAGCAGCAAGTCGTTGCGCACGCAGGTCAACGCGCTGCAGCAGCAAGGCATCGGCGGCACGGCGATGGGCAACCTCCAGATCAATCTCGCGGACAAGCTCGCGTGGCCGTTCTCGTGCATCATCGGCGTCGTGGTAGCGCTACCGCTCGCGCTGCGCTTCGGAAAGCGTGGCAAGACGCTCGGCATCGCGCTCTCGATCATCGCGTTTTTCGTCTACTACTTGATGGTGTCCGCGGCCGCCGCGTTCGGCCGCAATGGAGCGCTCAATCCCTATCTCGCCGCGTGGTTGCCGAACATTATCATGGGGACAGCCGGTGCGCTTCTGCTGCTCCTGGAAGAGCGCTGACGCGCGGGTGGCGCGCAATCGCGGCATAGCCGCGATCACCGCTTTCGCCGCTTTCGTCGCCTGGGTCGTACCGGCCGGCGCGCCGGCCGCGGACGGGGATCCGCAAGAACAGCTGGCGTTGTCGCTGCTCAACGGCCAGAGTTGCGCGCAGCGCTACGCTCAAGACTCCTCAAGCGGCGCCCAGACGACGATCGCCCAGGCAACGCCCACGCCGCAAGGCAGCCCCACGCCGGGCGCGACTGCGAGCCCGGCCCCGGCGCAGACGCCAGGTCCGCCGGCGGTGCCGCAGGGCGTCGGCAACGGCACGTACACGCTCAACGCGACGCCGCATCCGCTGCCGGGGCACACGCCCGCCGTCACGCCGCCGCCCGTCCCCACCGCGACGCCGAACCCGGCGGTATCCACCGAGCCAATCTTCCTGATCCGCGGCGGCGAGACGCCGCCGCCGATACCGCCGGCCGGCCAGGCCACGCCGGAGCCCACGCCCGAGCCGACCGGCGTGCCGACGCTTGCGCCCGGCTTCGTCGCCATCATCTCGGACACGTGGAGCGGCAACCGCGAGCGCGGGCAGCCGAGCGACGCCATCGGCAACGTCCACGTGTACTACGGCGACGAAGAGATCGTCGGCGACAAGGCGCACTATGACGGGAACCGGACGATCACGATCACAGGCCATCCGTTCCTGATCAACCACGAGCACAACTCGGTGCTGACCGGCGACGTCATCGTCTTCGACACGGTCGCGCAGACGGCTAAGCTTACGAACGGCAAGGGCGCGAGCGACGAAGGCGTACAGCGCGGCTTGGTCCATTTCTCGGCCAGCGACCTGCACACCGATCCCGACGGGACCGCCCACGGTCTCAATCCGTACGTCACGACCTGCGAGAACCCACGCGGCGGCTATCACATCACCGGCAAGGACATGGAGGTCTATCCCGGAGACAAGATCGTCATCCACAAGGCGGTGCTCTGGCTCGGTCTGGCGGCGGTCTTCTACCTGCCGCTGCTGATCATTCCGTTGCGCACCGTCGAGAACCAACGCGCTCACGCGCACTGGTTCCCCGAAGTCGGATACGATTCGTACGAGGGCGCCTGGATCAAGATCCAGATCCCGTTCGGCAAGGACGCGTACTACTACGGCTACTACATCGTCAACTATTTCACGAAGCTCGGGCTCGGCCTCGGCTACGTCGGCTTCTACTCGAGCAAGAAAGGCCGCCGCAGCGTCAGCGTCAACGTCTATACGATCAACAATCAGACCGGCGGCGGGCGGCAGACGAACCTGGCCCTCGCGGAGCAGGAGAATTTTTCACAGCACCTGCGCGGAAACTTCCAGCTCAGCTACCAATCCAACTATGGTCCGTTGGTCAGCATCCCGCCCAACGAGTCCATCAGCGAGTCCATCGTCCACCAGACCGCGCAGACCTCACAGAACTACAGCTTCGCGCACAGCGGGGTCGGCGGACAATCCAGCAGCAACAGCTTTACCTTCAGCGACACGCGACAGTTCAACCAGAATCTCAACCAAACCACCACGTACAACATCAGCGACAGCAGCGCCAGCTTCGGCAACATAACGCAGTTCAACAATCAGTCCGAGTTCGACTACTTGATGCAGTACACGACCACGGGCGCCGACTACCAGATGGAGTTCGACAAGATCTACTCGCAGCAGGCCGTTGGGATCAACAAGATTCCGGAGTTCCAAGTCCGGCCCAGCGACTTCTTCCAGCACTTCGTCATCCCACTGTCCGCGCAGCTCACCGTCGGCGAGTACAGCCAACCCTCCGGTCAGGGCGAGCCGCAGAGCCTCGCGACCTGGCGCGGCGACGCCAACCTCGTCGCCGGGCCGGTAGACGCGAAGGTCTTGGGTAGCGACTTCGAGGGCACCGTAACGGTCGACCAATACGCCTACGGCACCGGCGACCTCAAGGCGGCGATCGAGCAAGATCTCAGCTTGACCACGCCGATCAACTCGCACATGGTCAACACGCTGACCTACAACGAGGCGAACTATAACGGTCCCGCGCTCGTGCCGTTCCAATACCTCGATCAGCAGCCCACGATGAACACGAAGAACGCGCAAGACATGCTGCGCATCTTCAACGACGACGTCTACGCGCTCTCGCTGGGCTGGTCGACCAACTTCGACGGCGTCGCGCAGCCGCTGAGCTACCAGCTCACCGCGAAGCCGTCGCCGCGCTCCGTCGTGCTGCTCAGCGGTTCGTTCATCCCGGGACCCGGCATGGGCTTCGAAACGACGAACTTGCAGCTCTCCACGCCCTTCGGTCGCGACGCGTCAATACAGTTCGTCACCAACATCAACTGGCGGCCCTCACTCGGGCTCGGCGAGTTCTTCTCGGACAAGATCATCTACTACACGCGCACGATCGGCAACTGCTACCAGCTGATGGTTCTTTACAACGAGTCGCAGCAAGCCATCAACGTCGGACTCAATCTGCTGGCCTTCCCGACGCAAACCGCGGTCTTCCAAATCGGCTCGCCACAACCGGTGGTGCCGACGACCTTCAACTTCTGAATCTCTTGCTCGCGCTTTCGAGCCGTCCGACGACCATCGGCAGTTAAAGGTCGGTTTTAAAAATTAGCATGGCCGAACTGCGACAGGTCGAGCGGCACGGACGCGAAGATCAATCGCGGCGCGACTCGGACTAACAGTGGTTTACGAGGGGGTTGTTCGATATCTCGACGCTGACGATTTGTGCGGCTGGATCGGGCACCGACATGTCGTACGCGTAATAGGTGTTATCGAAGCACGTCGTCATGTTCAGCGTCGGCGAAACGAACTGCGGGTCGACGGGGCCGCCCGGCCCCATAGAGTCGAGAAAGAACCACTGCCCTTGGTTTCCGGCCTGCGTGGTAAAGGCGTTGAAGGTCCAGTTTTCCGATGGGCTGGCGCTCGGAGACGGAGAGGGGGAGGCGATGCCTTTGAAGATCGACTTTTGCGCGAGGATCGAGAACTCGGTGCCGCTCCCGTTGCTGTTGAGATTGAACGAAAATTGATTCGGCGTCGTGCCAAGCGTGAGCCAGTTCGGCGGTATGTGCGGATTCTTGTTCGGCACGAACTGGACGGCCTCGGCCGACGACGCGACGCCGTTGCCGAGCGCCACCGCGGCGAAGGAGTATCCGCGCCAGTTCGTTTGGAGGGTGTCGGTCGAAGGCGTGAAGCCGTTGCCGGTCGTGTTGAATACGACCATGTACCGATAGTTGGAGAAGTTGAAGGGTGCCGATACGTCAAAGTGTATGGCTAGATACCCAGGAGGAGCGCCGCCCGGACCGAGCCCCGGAGGGTTCGGCGTTACCTGACGACCGCACGCCGCAACGATGAACGCCGTTACAAACACGACGATAAAACCGAAATTCAATTTACGAATCATGCTCTCCTCGACCGCCGTGCGCGACGTGGGAATCGCTGTTTGCGCAGCCTTGGCGTTGTCGGCGGCATTCCCGAAGTTCGGCGCAGCATGGCTCGTCCCGTTTGGGACTGGCGCGCTGTTCTGGGTGTGGCAAGGAGCTTCCTGGAAGCGCGCAGCGCTCCTCGGTTGGTTCGCGGGATTGATCTTCTTCGCGCTCGATTTCGCATGGGTCGGGCACACGGTCGGTCACTACATCGGCGTCTTCGGCCCTTTTCTCGCGCTCGGACCCGCGCTGGTCGAGGCGCCGTTCTTCGCACTGGCGGGGGTCTTGGCAGCCTTTGCTTACGGGCGCATGCATCGAGCGATCGCTCCGTTGGGAGCAGCGGCAGCGTTCACGGTCTGCGAATGGCTGCGCTCGATCGGCGCGCTAGCCGTGCCGTTCGACCAGCTGGGCTACACGCAGGCCGACACGCCGCTGCGCGCCATCGCCGCTTATGCGGGAACGTACGGAATTACGTTTGCGTTATGCGTGCTCGGTGCATACGGTGCGGACGCGTTGCACAGGCAGGCGTGGCGTCGATTCGGGATCGCGGTAGCGGCTGTGTTCGTCGCGACGGTCGCGGCTTGGATGGGTTGGCCGGCGCGCACGCTTGCGCCGCCGACGATCAGTGTCGCGGCGATTCAGGGAAACATCGCGCAGTCGTTCAAATGGAACTCCCTCGGGCTTGCAGTGCGCCGCTACTCTGCGATGACGCGCGTCGCGGCGACGAAGCACCCTCGGCTCGTCGTGTGGCCGGAGACCGTCATCACGACGGACCTCGAGGGCAATCCGGAATTAGTGACGCGCTTCGAGAACCTCGCGCGACGGACTCACGCGACGATAGTCGCGGGGAGCCTCGACGTTGCGGGGCCGGCGATCTACAACGCGCTCTACGTCTTCGCGCCGAACGGCGCGTACTCGATCTACCACAAGCGGCAGCTCGTTCCGTTTGCGGAATGGTTTCCGGGTCGGGCCTTCCTCTCGTGGCTGCCGTACATTGGCAACCTCAACGGCGGGCTGACGCCGGGACGCGTCGATGGCGTCTATCCGACCAGCGCACTGCCGATCGGGCCACTCGTCTGTTGGGAATCCGCCTTCGCCGACCTCGCCTACGCGCAGGTGCGCAAAGGCGCACAGCTGCTGGTCATCAGCACGGACGACGCGTGGTTCGGAGAGACGTCGGGTCCCTACATGCACGCTCAAATCGCGCAGCTGCGGGCCATCGAGAGCGGCGTCTACGTCGTGCGGGCCGCCGCGACGGGGGTCAGCGGCATCATCGCACCGGACGGAATCTGGCTGGAACGCGCCGGGCTGGCGCGCCGGACAATCGTCAGCGGACGCGTTGGGCCACCCGTTCCAACGGTCTTTTCGCGAATTGGTCCAACCAGTATCGCCTTGATGCTGATCGGGTTGTACGCGCTGCCGTTACTCCACTTATTGCCGCTGCCGGCGGCCGAATCGGACGTTGGCGCCGATGAATGGTAGAAGGAAGAAGCTCGTGCGGCGTCTCGCCTTCTTGGCGGGAGCCGTATTCATCGTCTGGGTGGTCGTTGAGATCGCCCTGGCAGGCCGCGGCACGCCGCCTCTGCCGCCCGGGCAGACGCCGATCGACCTCCACGGCGGACACGTAATGAACAATCACATCAGCACGAAGTCGTGGAGCTTCGACTACGACCGCGCGCACCTCTCCCCCGACGGGATGAGCGGAACCGTGGACGGCGTGCGCAACGGCATCGTCTTCCGTAAAGGGAAACCGTACCTGCGAATCTCCGCGGCCCACATCCGGCTCAACATCGAGTCGCTGGACTTCACCGCGGTGGGAAAGGTCCACATCGAACGCATTGACGACCCGCAGCGCCGAGCGTTCGATACGGACCTCGTCACCTGGACGAACGACGCCAAGCTGTTACGCATGACGCATCCGAGTTACGTCCACTCGGGAGACCAAACGATGAGGATCGACGGTATCACCGTCAACTTCGACGACAATACCATCCACCTCGGGAAGCTGAGCGGCGCGGTCGACATCCGCCGCTAACGTGCGTCAACCGTTCTCGTCGCTCAGTTTTTTCTTCGCTTCGGCGATCAGCTTCTTGACTTTCTGACCGCCTTTGTGTCCGATCTCCTCGTAAAAGTCGGAACCGTACTTTTCCTTGACTACCTTGCCGCCTTTTTGACCGATGGACTCGTAGAACTCGACGCCGTGGCGGTCGCGCGTCGCCTTCCCGCCCTTGCGTCCAATATCTTCGTAGAACGTCGACCCGTAACGGTCGCGAACAGTGTCGCCGCCCTTCTTGCCAGCCTCCCGCACGGACATCTCGCGCTTGCCCGCGCGGTCATGCTTTTCAGCCATCGGTGTGCGTTAGTTGTACCCTAAGAGGCCGCAGCCTTACGCTTCGGGCGCTGACCGCCTTTCTGTCCGATGACCTCGTAGAACGACGGGCCGTACTTGCTCTTGGTAGCCTCGCCGCCCTTACGGCCGATCTCTTCGTAGAATTCGGAGCCGTACTTGGCCTTCACGCGCTCGCCGCCGCGACGGCCCGCCTCGCGAACACTCATGCCGCCGGCCTGCCCTGACTCTTGTGCCATGTCTGATCCTCTCTGTTGAATGGATAGAAGTACTCTTTCCCATACAAGCGCTCGGTAAACTCAGGATTTGCTGAGAATTTTGGCCCGCAGGCCCTCCGGGCGCCGCTTTCTGCCGGCCCAGATGAAGACTTCCTTAAGACAGGGCGGCGAAGACCTCGCGCGTACGCTCCTGCAGGTGGTCGAGGTTGCCGTCGTTCTCAATAATGAAGTCCGCGCGAGGGTGCGCTTCCTCGGGTGCGATTTGTGTCGCAATCCGCGCGCGCACGCGCGCCTCGTCGATGCGGTCGCGCTCTACGACGCGCGCGATCCTCTGCTCGACCGGAGCCACGACCAACACCGACTTGTCAACGAGACGATCATACCCAGTTTCGAACAGCAGCGGCACCACGTGGACGACAAGCTGGCCGGGCTTGGCCAAGGCCTCGCGCTCCATGGCGCGCCGTCGAATGTGCGGATGGAGCAGGGCGTTGAGGCGCTCGCGCGCCGCCGGGTCGCTGAAGACGATCTCGGCCAAAGCGGCCCGGTCGAGCACGCCGTTACGCACGACCTTCGGCCAAACGTGCGCGATCTGCAGCAATCCGTCGCTGTGCGGCGCCACGACCTCGCGCGCGATGGCGTCGGTATCGACCACGAAGGCACCGAGTTCGGCGAAGTACGTCGCGACCTGACTCTTCCCCGCCCCGATGCCGCCGGTCAGTCCAACGCGCACGGCGCCATCTTACGAGCCTTCCGGCGGCGGCTCCGAACTCGCGTTGGGGGTGGCAGGGACCTCGATTTCTTCCTCGACCGCATACTGCTCGATCTCTTCGGGCGGAACGTCGGCGACGTGCTGGATCGACGCCGTGATGCGGCGCGTGGCGTGGTTGATCGTCAGCAACGTGACTTCGACCTCTTGTCCCGCCGCGAACTGGGCGGACGCGTCGAACTCGCCCTTGGGAACCATCGCCAAGATTCCCGGGATGACTTCGACGAGCAGGTAGTTCGGCGTCACCTTGACGACTTGCGCGGAAAGCTTGTTCGTCTCGTAGAGCCGGTCGGCGTATTGATCCCATGGATCCGGAAGCGCGTGTTTGAGCGAGAGACTCACCTTCTTGGCGTCCGGATCGAACTTCATGATCTCGACCTGAACGACGTCTCCGATCTTGACGACCTCCGACGGGTGCTTGATCCGCGCATACGACAGCTCGCTGTTGTGAATCAGACCGTCGATTCCGCCGAGGTCGACGAACGCGCCGAAATCGGCGAGACGCACCACGACGCCCTCCCGGATCTGGCCCACTTCGAGCGTATCGAGCAGCTCCTGTTTCTTGGCCTGGAGCTCTTCCTCGAGGACGAGTCGCTGCGACAGCACGACGCGATGTCGCTTGTGATCGAGATCGATCACTTTCAAGCGCAGATGCTGGCCGACGAGCTCGTCGAGGTTTCCGACGGGCTGCCGCCGGATCTGCGACGCCGGCACGAAGCCGCGCATGCCGAGATCCACGAGCACTCCGCCCTTGACGACCTGCGTGACCGTCGCCTCGATGATTTCGTCGCGGTCGTGCGCCTCGATCACCTTTTCCCACGTCTTCAGCGCGCGGGCGCGGCGCTCGGATAAAAAGAGCGTGCCATCCATCTCGTCGATGCGATGGACCATGACCTCAAGCGTATCGCCGACGCGCAGTAGTTTGGGATCCACGGCGAGCGAGAGCTCGCGGAACGGGAGGACGCCTTCGGATTTCCCGCCTACGTCGACGAGCACTTCGTCTTTGTCCTTTTGGACGATCGAGCCCGTGAGCACTTGGCCCTCGTCGAGGACCCGCAGCGATTCTTCGTACAGGCGCTGCTCTAGCGCCAGTTGATCTTCCTCGTAGTTGATCGGAGCTACTTCAGTTGTAGAGATTTGAAATTCCCACTTTCATAAATTTTACTTACCTTTGGCACCGGCGACACCACCACGTGCCGCGCTGTGCCAGAACCGTTCGAACGATCCTGCCGGTACCGCATCGCCGGCATTCTCGACCGAGCCTGCCGTAGACGCTAAGGTCGTTCTGAAAACTTCCCTGCAGTCCGCCGGCGTCAACGTAGTCGTCGACGCTCGTTCCGCGCATCGAGATCGCGCGCTGCAAAACTTCGACGATGGCGTGACGTAAGCGGCGGATCGCCGGTTTCGTCAATGCCCGGGCGGGCCGGCTCGGACGTACCCGGGCTTCCCAGAGCGCCTCGCATGCATAGATGTTGCCGATGCCTGCGATGCGCCGCTGATCGAGGAGCAATACCTTGATCGGCGTCGTCCGCCCCGCCAGCATACCCGCAAAGGCCTGCTGTGTAAAGTCTGTGGACAACGGCTCGACGCCGAGCTCCCGGTCCCACGCTTCCCCCGGGGCGACGAGCCGCATACGCCCGAAAGTGCGCACGTCCGAGAAGCGCAAGTGCCGGCCACCGCTGAGGTGCAGCAACAGATGCGTCCCCGGGTACTCCGGCGCCGCGGCGCGCGCGACCACGAGCCGGCCGGTCATGCGCAGGCTCGTGACCAGGCAGCGGCCCGAGCAGAGCTCGATGACCGCATATTTCCCCCGCCGGCGGATGCCCGCGATCCGCTCGCCGGCGACGGCCCGCTCGAAACGCGTGCCGGACGGCGCGATCGCCATCTTCGCAAGCCGCAGCTCCGCGCGCTCGATGGTCCTTCCCACGATCGTTCCGGCCAGACCGCGGACGATCGTCTCAACCTCCGGCAGTTCGGGCATTTATTGCGCGGAAGGAACGCTCCGCAGGTTGAGCCGCACGCCCGGCGCGATCCCGTCTTTAGCCGCCTCGCCGGCGCTTAGCTCGATCACGTATTTCGCGACGTCGCTCTCGCGCGGGATGTCCGCGTCGGGCAGCGAGCGCGGCACGACGGCGACGTTGGCGAAGACGCGACGCACGGTGCCGTCGGCGGCGATGAACAGCATGTCGAGCGGAACGAGCGTATCCTTCATCCAGAACGCGACCGGCGCATCGCCGCCGAACACGAAGATCATGCCGGTGCGCGGCGCGATCTGCGTGCGGTTCATCAAGCCATACTCGCGCTGCGCTTCGGTCCGCGCGACCTCGAGCGTGAGGTCCGCGTGCGGCGCGTGGACGACGACGATCGGCAACGCCGCCGCCAGCCAGAACGCGAGGCTATACACGCTCGAACGCCTCGTCGCCGATTGGCTCGACGTCGTACCAGTTGCGTCCCGACTTGAGCGTGACCTCGAGCGGCACCGATAGCTCGATGACGTTCTCCATGTGATCGCGCACGAGCGCCGAGACGCGCCGCAGATCGCGTTTGCGCACCTCGAAGATCAGCTCGTCGTGGATCTGGAGCAGCATCGCCGCGTCGAGGCGCGCCTCTTCCAGCGCCCGGTCGATGCGCACCATCGCGAGCTTCATCAGGTCGGCTGCGCTGCCTTGGAGCGGCGCGTTGGTCGCCTCGCGCTCCGCCGCTGCCCGTAACATGTAGTTCCCGGAGATCAATCCCGGCATGTAGCGGCGGCGCCCGAGAATCGTCGACACGTAGCCCGTGCGGCGGCCCTCTTCGATCGTGTTATCGATGTAGGCGCGGACCTCGGGGAAGCGAGCGAAGTACGCGGCCGTCATCTCCTTCGCCTCGGCGCGGCTGATCTCGAGGCGCTGCGCGAGACCGAAGTCCGACATGCCGTAGAAGAGACCGAAGTTGACGCTCTTAGCCATGCGCCGCTGATTGCCGTCGACTAAGACGTCTGCGGGGACGTTGAAGATCTGGCGCGCGGTGTAGTCGTGAATGTCCGCCGACTCGCGGAACGCCGCGCGCATCGCGGCGTCGCCGGAGAGCTCCGCCATCAGCCGGAGCTCGATCTGACTGTAGTCCGCGGCGAGCAGCACGTAGTCGTCGTCGCGCGCGACGAACGCGCGGCGGATGCGGCGACCGAGCTCTCCGCGAACCGGGATGTTCTGCAGGTTAGGGTTGGTCGAGGAGAGGCGGCCGGTCGCGGTCGCGGCCTGATTGAAGTCGGTCCGCAAGCGCCGGTCGCGCGGATCGACGAGCCGCGGGATCACGTCGATGTACGTGTTCTTAAGCTTCGTGACTTCGCGCCACTCCAGCACGAGCGCGCAGATCGGGTACTCGCGCGACAAGCCTTGCAAGACCTCGACGCCGGTGGCCCAACCAGTCTTCGTCTTCTTGCCGCCCGGAATTTGCAGCTTTCCGAAGAGCACGTTGCCGAGCTGCTGCGGCGAGCCGATGTTGAACTCTTCGCCCGCGAAGTCGTGAATCTGTTTTTGCAGACGCGCCGCGGCCGCCTCGACCTCCGCGCCGACGATCTCGAGCTCGCGGGCGTCGATCGTAACGCCGGCGGATTCCATCTTCGCTAGGACCGGCGCAAGCGGCACCTCGACGTCTTCGTACAGCCGGAGCTGCTCGCGCGACTCGAGCTCGGAGCGGCCCTTCTCGACGAGCGCGAAGGCGGCGTCGGCGTGCGCCGCGGCATCGTCCGGCAGCTCGACGCCGAGGAATCGCCTTGCTCCGTCGTCGACCTGGGCGAAGCCGCGCGACGGATCGAGCAAGTGCGCGGCGATCATCGCGTCGTCCGCGAAACGCGCGCCGCCCACGCCCGTCCCGCGCAGCGCGCGCAGCAGACGCTTCGCGTCATACGCGCCGACGCGCGCGTTCGATGCGAAGATGCGCTCGAGCGCGGCGCGCACGGGCGCGTGCGCAAGCGCGGCGGGACCGAAGCTGACGCCCTCGCCGGCCTTGGCGCTGACGCCGAATGCGTCGCCGTGTAGCGCAAACACGACGCGTTGCGCATCCGCCAACGCGCTCAGCTCTTGCGCGAGCCGCGCAAACTCCGGCGGATCGACCGACGAAACGTAGCTCCGATAATTTCCGCGCAGGCGCTCGCCGCTCTCGAACAGCGGGAGGTCCGGCGGGGGCGACAGCTTCGACAGCAGCGTCCTGAACTCGAGCTCGCTGTAGAGGCGATAGAGCTCGCCCTCCGGCGGCGGAACGTAGCGGCTCCTCTCCCAATCAATCGGCAGCGGAAGATCGCGGCGCACCATCGAGACGGCGCGGCACACGCAGGCCTGCGCGCCGTATTGCTCGATGAGCTTCTCAAGCTTCGGACTGCCCGCGAGGGCCGGATTCGCGACGAGCGCGTCGAGCGAACCGGCGGACTGCAACAGCTTGCTCGCCGTTTTCTCGCCGACGCCGGGTATGCCGGGAAGATTATCCGACGGGTCGCCCTTGAGGCCGCGAAAGTCGGGCAGCTGGGCCGGCTCGAGCCCGAAGCGTTCCCGCACGGCGGCCGGGTCGTAGCGTCCGAGCTCCGTGATGCCGCGCCGCGTCGTCAACACGGTCGTGCGTTCGTCGACGATCTGCAAGAGATCGAGATCGCCCGTGACGACCAGCGTCTGCTCGCCGGCTTCCTCCGCCTGGCGCGCGAGCGTCGCGATGACGTCGTCTGCCTCCTGTCCCTCGATCTCGACGATCGGGATGCGAAACGTCTCGAGCACGCGGCGCACGAGTGCGAACTGGCCGCGCAGCTCGTCGGGCATCACGCGCCGCTGCGCCTTGTATTCCGCGAACAGCGCGACGCGATCCGCGGGCATGCCTTTGTCGAACGCCGCGAGAATGTGCGTCGGCTTCTCGTCGGCGATCAGCTTGTTGAGCATCATCGTGAAGCCGTAGACCGCGTTGATCGGCATGCCCGCCGTCGTGTTCAGCGGCGGCAACGCGAAGAACGCCCGATAGACGAGGCCGTAGGTGTCGAGCAGCATCAACGCCATGGCGATTTTCCTACCGTCGTCAGCGCACGACGACGGTGGACGACGCCTCGCTCACGCTGCCGTCGTCGCAGATGTCCAGCACCGAGAGCGTGTACCGGCCGCTGCTCTCCGGCAGCGCGACGCCGATTCCGTCGGCCCCGGCGCGACCGACGCTCCAGCCCACGGCCTCGGTGTCGGCCTGCACGAGCGACGCCTCGGCCGGCGGCTGCGTCCGCCGAACGAAGCTCAGGATCTGCGCGTGATCGCCCGTCGAGTTGACCCACGGATGCCACGTCAGCGTCTCCGGCGCGCTGTTCTGCGTCGTGGTAACGCCAATCGCCAGCAGCTCCGGCGCCGAGGAAAACAGCGCGCTTCCCGACGGCGCTCCACGGCTGATGCGGACGACGACGGTTCCGCGCTGCGCGGTCGCGCCGTCGAGCGCGATTTTCGTCGCCTGGCCCGGCGCGAACTCCGCGCTCGCGAGCGAGACGCGCGACGATTGCGGGCGGCCGGGCGCCGCGAGCGCAAGCGGCACCGTGGCCCATTCGATCGTGCCGTCTCGCACGAACGCCGCGCCGATGCGCAGCTCGCCAGTCGCATCCGTCGCGCGCAGATGCGCGATCGCGCGCCCGCCTGACGTGCGCAGCACGTGCGTCTGCACGCCGAGCGCGCTCTCGAACGTAATCAGCGCCTCGCCTTCCGACCCCGGCGCGGATGCATCCACCGTGATCTCGTCGCCAGCGCGATAGCTGGCCTTATCGAGGGTCACGCTCACGTTCGTGCTCGTCCCGTCGCTCGTCGCCGCCGGCGCCAGCGGTTCGATCTGCACCTGCGCTGCATCGATCGCGCGACCGTCCCGATCAACCGATGCCAGGATCAGGTTCGTTCCGAGATCGGGCGCGTTGAAGCTGCCGCGCGCGTGGCCGTCGGCGTCGAGACGCAACTGCTGCTGCGCCACGGCGGCGCCGTGGGCCATCCGCACGGTCACGTCGGCGCCGCCCAGCGGCTTGCCGTCCAGGGACTGCGCGTACACGTCGAAGCTCACCGGCATTCCGAGACCCTGTTCCTCACGATCCAGATGCAGCCGTATCGCGGCCTGCGCGGTGGGAACGGCGACCCGCGTGTCCGCCGTGGCGCCGCCGGCCGCGACGTGCACACCGTACGTCGAACCGAGCTCGTCGCTCGGCGCGGGAATATCCACGGTCGCGTTGCCGCTGGAATCGGTACGAACGAGCTCGTCGAGCCAGCGCGTAGTCGCCCAGGGGGCCTCGTCGCCGGCGTATCCGAGCCAGACGTGCGGGGACCGCATGACGGTGATGCGCACGCTCACGTCACCGCTCGAGGCGTGCACGAGCAGCGGGACGTCTTGCCGCGCGTCGCAGGTCGCGCCGCACGTCGAGGCGACGCGCAGCGTCAGACCCCCGGCGTTGGCGTCGACGTGCACGGTCGCGCCGCCGACGCCGTGCTCGGCCTGCGCGAGGACGGCGTAGTCGCCAGCCGCTGCTTGTTGCGGGACCGCGAAGGACGTCGTAAAGGCGCCCGCGTCGTCAAGCGGCACGCGGCGCTCCGCGATCGTCTGGGCGCCGTCGCGCATCGTGACGAGCAGGCTTCCGGTGCTCGCCTTGAGGACGCCGCGCGAACGCGTGCGTGCGAAGCCGACCACGCGCACCACGTCGCCGGCGTGAACCACGGCGGAATCGGTCCGAACGCCGACGATCGTGTCGGGAAGCGGCGCTTGCGGCAGCAGGCTTAAGAACGCGTAACTGCTTCCCCACTGCGCGAGCGCGAAGACGGGGCGCGGCCAGCGATTCCACGTTACGATGCCGTCGTCGTTCGTCACGCTCGTGGCGAACGAACGGTTCACGACGAACGCCACGCGCATGCGCGCCAGCGGCATTCCGGTTCCGAGGTCCGCGCCGTACACCAGCAGCCCGCTCGGCGTCTCCTTCGAGACGACGCCGACGCGCGAGCGGTTGATCCAGACTTGTTCGCCGACGTCGCCGCGGCGGGCCTCGATCACGAAGAAGCCCTCGCGCGATCCGAGCGGCACGTTCACTTCGCTCGACTCGAATTGGTAGCCGCCGGGCGGCGTAAAATTGAATGAAAGCAGTGGACGGCGCCCAGCGGTCGAGATCGCCCGCGAACGCCAACTCGATCCGGCCGTTAGCACGTCGGCGGGATCGACGCTATAAACCGAAAACGCCACCGGTGCGCTCGAGTAGGTATCCAAGCGAACAGTAGTCGGCTTCCACGGCACGCTCGAGTCGGCGGCGAAAAGCTCGAAGTACGCGTCCAGACGATGGAGATCGACGATCGGCCGCTCGGCCCGCACGGGGGCGATGCCGACGGCGACCGCCACAAGAACGACCGCAAGGAGACGAGTCATCTCGCGCGCTGCTTCGGCAGGTTCGTATGCGAGGCCCGCGTAAAGCGCTTATCGTGGACGAATATGCGGCAGAGGAGCGACCCACGTCGACGCGGTGCCGTTTCTGCGGCTTCGAGGAAGGCCAAAGCGACGCGCGCGCGGTGCGCGAGAAGGCGCACCTGCAGGTCGTCGTGGCCTGCGGATCCTGCGGCCATCCGTTTGCCGTCCTCTCGCGGAATTAAGTTGCTCCGCTTCGCAAGCGCCGCACTCGTCGCAACGCTAGCGGCGACCGGAACGGCGGCGCTCGCCGCGACGACCCCGAAGCCGAGTGCGTCACCGCATGCCGCGCACACACCGTCGATTCACCTTCCCAATGTGCCCCTGCACACGGAAGTCGTCGTCGAAGTCAACAAGAAGGGTCAGGTAGTGCGCGTGAAATCGACCAAACAGAGCTCTGTGCGCACGTTCAACCTACAGACGATCGGCAACGCCGAGCAGATGTGGATTCGCCGCCCGGACGGAACCGCGCAGGTCGGACTCTACCGCGTGACCTACGATTACGATCCCAAGACGCAACAGGTCTCGCGGCACGTCGCGTTGATTTCCGCGGGCGGCAGCTGGGGAGACCAGCCGGGCGCCGCCACCGTGATGATTAACCTGGCCCACAAACAGGCGGTAGAACAAGCGAAATACTATCAGGAGCAGCAGAAAAAGCAGCAGGAGCAAAATGCGAAACTGCCTACGCTGAACCAGATCCGCGGCGTGCAGCAGTCTCCGAGCCCGAAGAGCGCAACGCTGCCTCCGTAGACCTTGAGATTCCTGACGTACCGGTCGGCGGACGGTATTGCGCGGCCGGGCGTCCTCGAGGGCGAGATGATCCGCGCAATCGGCACGCACACGCTGCGCGAATACATCGCGCTTGCGCCGCACGAGCGCATCGCATGGCACACGCCCGACGCTCTCGTCCCGCTCGCCGGGACCGTGCTCGACGCGCCGGTCCGCCCGCCGCGCAACGTGTTCTGCGTGGGGCGCAACTACTTGGAGCACGCCCGTGAGGGCGCGCGTGCCAGCGGTCGCGAGCTGCGGCTTCCCGAGGCGCCCACGTTCTTCACCAAGGCGTCGACCGCGGTCGCGGCGCCAGAGAGCACGCTCCATCTCGACGCACGCGTGTCGAGCGAATACGATTTCGAGGCCGAGCTCGCCGTCGTGATCGGCGCGCGCTGTAAGGACGTGTCCGAAGAAGACGCGCACGCAGTCGTCTTCGGCTACACCGCGCTCAACGACGTGACGGCGCGCGACCTCCAGCGCCGGCACGGGCAGTGGTTCAAGGGAAAGAGCTTGGACGAGACCTGCCCGATCGGGCCCTGGATCGTCACACCCGAGGAGCTCGGCGATCCCCAATCGCTCGAGCTGAGCCTCTTCGTCAACGCAACGCGCAAGCAGCACAGCAACACGTCGAAGATGATCTTTCCGGTCGCGCGCCTGATCGCGGAGCTCTCCCGAGGCCTGACGCTGCTTCCCGGCGACGTGATCGCGACCGGGACACCGGAGGGCGTCGGCTTCGCGCGCACTCCACCCGAGTTTCTGCGCGACGGCGACGTGCTCGAGGTCGACATCGAGAAGATCGGCCGACTGACCAACACCGTCGCCATCGAATAGCGACCGCACGAAGGGCGCCACAGCTTGCGAATCGTAAGGCACGGCCTATGATCGTCGCGGTTCCGCGCGAGAGCGCCTTAAAGGAGCGCCGGGTGGCGCTCGTGCCCGAAACGGTGGCACGATTCGTCAAGTCCGGCGTGGACGTCCGTCTGCAACGCGGGACCGGCGAGGCGGCGGCGTTCCCCGACGACCTGTACGCGGCCGCGGGCGCCACGTTCGCCGACGATGCGGAGTCGCTGGCGCGCGAGGCCGACGTGCTCGTCTCGGTCGGTCGCCCCGCGGACGCCGTGCTGAACGCGCTGCGCCCGGGGAGCGTCGTGGTCGGCTTCTTTGACCCATTAGGCGATCCGGAGTACACGCGGAGCCTCGCCGAGCGAAAGCTCACCGCACTCGCAATGGAGATGATTCCCCGCATCACGCGCGCGCAGTCGATGGACGCGCTATCGTCGCAGAGCAACATCGCTGGATACAAAGCCGTGCTGCTTGCCGCGGCCGCGTTGCCGAAATTCTTTCCGATGCTGACGACCGCCGCCGGAACGGTGCGGCCCGCGAAGGTACTCGTGCTCGGCGCCGGCGTCGCCGGACTGCAAGCGATCGCGACGGCGCGCCGGCTCGGTGCCGTGGTCAGCGCTTACGACGTGCGCGCCGCCGTCAAAGAGCAGATTCAATCCCTTGGCGCTACGTTTCTGGAGTTCGATCTCGGCGGCGACGCCGAAGGAGCCGGCGGGTATGCCAAGGAGCTGACTCCCGAGCAGCAAGACCGGCAGCGGGCCTGGATGGTCGAGCAGATCGGCGCCAACGACGCGGTGATCACGACTGCGCTCGTGCCCGGGCGAAAGGCGCCGGTGCTGATCACGGAACAGGCCGTCGCCGCGATGAAGCCCGGCAGCGTCATCGTCGATCTCGCTGCCGAAGCCGGCGGAAACTCCGCGCTCACGAAGCCCGACGAGATCGTCACGTCGCCAAACGGCGTCACGATAATCGGTACGACGAACCTGCCAGCCACAATGCCGGCCGACGCGAGCCGCCTGTATTCACGCAACGTCTACGCGTTGCTGTCGCCGTGGATCAAGGACGGTGTAATGAACGTCGACATGAACGACGACGTCGCTAAGGGCGCGGTCATCGCGCGCGACGGCAACGTCTTGATCGGCGGCGCGAAAACATGACCGAGCTCGCCCATCTCATCGCGCCGCTCACCGTCCTCCTGCTCGCCATCTTCGTGGGCTTCGAGGTGATCTCGAAGGTGCCGACGACGCTGCACACGCCGCTGATGTCGGCGACCAACGCGATCCACGGCATCGTCTTGGCCGGCGCGATCATCATCACCGCGGAGCTCTACGGCGTCGCTCACGGCCCGGTGCTCACGGTGCTGGCGGTCGCGGCGGTCACGCTTGGGGCGATCAACGTGTTCGGCGGCTTCGCGGTCACCGAACGAATGCTGCAGATGTTCCGTCGCCGGGAGGACGGCAAGTGAGCGTCGGGATCGACCTGGCCGATCTGGTCGCCATCGCGCTCTTCATCTACGGCCTTCACGAGCTGAACTCGCCGGCCACCGCGCGCCGCGGCAACCGCCTCGCGATGCTCGGGATGGCGATCGCGCTGATCGGCATCCTCGCGCGGACCGGCGGAGTCGGCTGGCCGGCAGTCGCGCTGGGCATCGCGATCGGCGGCGTGGTCGGCATCTACGCCGCCATCAAAGTGAAGATGACGGCGATGCCGCAGATGGTCGCGCTCTACAACGGCGCGGGCGGCGGCGCGGCCGCGCTGATCTCGACAGTGCAGTATTTCGTCGCGCGTCCGGCGGGCACGCTCGACGACGTCGTCGCCGTCTCGCTGGTGCTCTCCGCGATCATCGGCTGCATCAGCTTTGCCGGATCGATCATCGCGTTCCTGAAGCTGCAAGAGGTCATGACGGGCCGTCCGCTCACCTATCCCGGGCAGCAGGTCGTCAACGCCGTCGTCTTGCTGGCGATACTCGGGCTAGCCGTGTGGTTCGTCGCGACGCTCGGAGCGCTGCCTGCCTGGGCGTTCGTCGCCCTGATCGTCGCCGCGCTGCTGCTGGGCGTGCTCTTCGTCTTACCGATCGGCGGCGCCGACATGCCGGTCGTGATCTCGCTGCTCAACTCGTTCACCGGCGTCGCGGTCGCGATCACGGGCTTCGAGATCAACTCCACACTGCTGATCATCTGCGGCGCGCTCGTCGGCGCGAGCGGAACCATCTTAACCGTCGCGATGAGCCGCGCGATGAACCGCCCGTTGACCAACGTGCTCTTCGGCGCGTTCGGCGCGGCCGGCGGTACGGTGGTCGCGGCGTCGGGCGGTCCCCAGCAGATCCGCGCTACGAGCGCCGACGACGTCGCCGTCATGCTCGCGTACGCGTCCAAGGTCATATTCGTTCCGGGATACGGCATGGCGGTCGCGCAGGCGCAGCACAGCGTCAAGGCGCTGGCGGACCAGCTCGAAAAACGCGGCGTGAAGGTGCTCTACGCGATCCATCCCGTGGCCGGGCGTATGCCGGGTCACATGAACGTGCTGCTGGCCGAGGCCAACGTCCCGTACAACCAGCTGCTCGACATGGAGGACGTGAACCCAGAGTTTCCAACGGCCGACGTCGCGCTCGTGATCGGCGCCAACGACGTGACGAACCCCGCGGCCCGCAACGTCGCGAGCTCGCCGATCTACGGGATGCCGATCCTCGACGTGGACAAGGCGAGCAACGTCGTCGTCCTCAAGCGCTCGATGCGCTCCGGCTTCGCGGGCATCGAGAACCCGCTCTATGAGATGCCGAACACCTCGATGCTCTTCGGCGACGCGAAGGCCTCCGTCGACGCCCTCGCCGCGGCGGTCAAGGCACTGTAGCCGTTCGACTTAGCTCAGGGCAGGCTTAATGGGCATCGGCGGAGGCGGCAAATCCTCCGGGAGCGTCGGCTCGCGCTTGCGCGGGTTGCGTTCCGTGATCTCGATCACGACGATGTAGAGTACCGGCACGATCGCGAGGTTCATGATCGTCGACACGACCATTCCGCCCATCACCGCGGTGCCCAGGGATATGCGCGACTGCGCGCCGTCGCCGTGCGCGAACGCGAGCGGGATGATGCCGAGGATGAACGCGATCGACGTCATCAGGATCGGCCGCAGACGCGTCGCCGCGGCGTGCGCCACGGCCTCCACGGCCTCCATCCCCTGCTCGCGTAACTGGTTGGCGAACTCGACGATCAGGATCGCGTTCTTGGCGGCGAGCCCGATCAACATGACGTAGCCGATCTGCGCGTAGATGTCCGACGACGTCGTTGGAATCGGCACCAAGTGTCCCGCTAGCTTCGAGTGAACCACGATCATGAGCAGCTCGACGATGCGGCGGATGTAGATGGCGCCGATGGCGCCGAGCAGCGCGAGCGGGACGGCCAGCATGATGACGAAGGGCGTGGATACGCTTTCGTATTGAGCCACAAGCACGAGGAACACGAACAGCAGGCCCATGGCGAAGACTGCGATCGTCTGCGGGCCGCTCTGCACCTGCTGCCGCGCGATGCCGGTCCACTCGTAGCCCATGCCCTTCGGCAAGTTCTTGATAACGAGCCGCTGGATCGCGTTGAGGGCATCGCCCGAGCTCGCGTTGGTTCCCGGATTGCCGTCGATCTCATAGGCGTTGTACTCGTTGAAGCGCATGATCGCGACGTTGTCCTGCGCCATCGACGTCTCGAGGAACTGGCTCGCCGGCATCATCGCCCCGGCAGCATTTTGGACGTAGATCCGAGAGAGATCGGCGGGGGTGGTGCGCTGTTTGGCGGTGGATTGGACGACCACCTGATACGAGCGCGTACCGTAGTCGAAGAAGTTGACGAACGTCGATCCGGTCGTCGCGTTAATGGTATCGAAGAATGCTTGCGGCGAAACGCCAAACGCGAGGGCCTTGGAACGATTGAACTTGGTGACGAGGTACGTGCCGACGAGGGTAGTGGGAATCCGGACCTGCGAGAGCTTCGGATCGGCCTGCGCCTGAGCGAGCACCGTGTTCCCGATCTTGTTGAGCGTGGGCAGCCCGAGGTTGTTGATGTCCTCGATCTCGATCGCGAAGCCGCCCGTCGAGCCCAGACCGGGGATCGCCGGCGGGTTCGCGGGAAGCGCCTTGACGCCGGGTATGGTTGAAAATTTCTGATACAGATTGTATTGCAGCGCGAGCGCTGCGTTCTGCACGCCGTGCCGTTCCGAGAGCGGCTTCAACTGCACGAACATCGTCGCCTGATTCGCTCCGTTGTTGGCAAAGCCGAATCCGATGCCCGACGTAACCGCCTCGACCTGCGGCATCGAGCGCATGATGCCTTCGAGCTTCTTGACCGCCGCCGTCGTCTGGTCCATCGATGATTGGATCGGCAGCGTGACGAGGACGTAGAGCAGACTCTGATCCTCGTTGGGCAAGAAGCCCTGCGGAGTGATCTTGAACATCACGCCGAGCAAAAGGAGCCCGCCCACGAAGATGGCGATCATCATTCGCTGGCGCCGGATCAACCGCGGCACCAGGCCTTGATACCATGTCGTCAGCGCGCGTAGCCGCAAATTGAACCACTGCATGAAACGGTTGGTCGTCGGTTCCGCGCCGTGCACGAATTTGTAGGTCAGGACCGGCGCCAGCGTCATCGCCGTGAAGAGTGAGATGCCGATCGAGGCCGCCATCGTCAGCGCGAACTGCTGGAAGAGCAGCCCCGTCGTGCCGGGCAGGAAAGCGACCGGAACGAAGACCGACATCAACACGAGGGACGTCGCGACGACGGCGCCGCCGATCTCGCGCATCGCGCGCGCCGTGGCCTGGAAGGGATCGATCTTGTCGTCCACGATGTGGCGCACGATGTTCTCGAGCACGACGATGGCGTCGTCGACCACGAGGCCCGTCGCGAGCGTCAGACCGAAGAGTGTCAGAGTGTTGATCGAGAACCCGAGCAGCTTCATCGCCGCGAACGTCCCGATGAGCGACACCGGGATCGTGATGGACGGGATGAGCGTGCTGTGCCAATTCTGCAGGAAGATGAAGATGACCAGGACTACGAGCAGGATCGCGATGAGCAGCGTGACGATGACCTCTTTGATCGAGGCCCGCACGAAGTCGGACGTGTCGAAGGCGATCGTATAGGCTATGCCAGCCGGCATATGCTGCGCGATGCGCGCCATCGTCGCGCGAACGTTCTGCGAGATTTGCAACGAATTGGCCGTCGGTTGGCCCTGGATCGCGAGAACGACCGACGTTTGGCCGTTGTAGCGCGCCGACGTCACGTAGTTCTGCGCGCCGAGCTGCACCTGGGCCAGGTCGCCGAGTCGCAGAAAACCGCCGTTGGGCTGCGCCGCGATGACGATCTTCTTGAACTCGTCCACGCTCTGCAGGCGCCCGTTGATTTGAATCGGGATCTGGAACGGTTGCGAGCCGGTGGTGGGCGGCTGGCCTATGGCGCCGGGGGCGACGTCGGCGTTGTTCTGGCGAATCGCGCCGATCAGCGTGTCGAGCGAGACGTTGTTGGCTTGGAGCTTGTGCGGCTCGACCCAGATGCGCATGCCGTACGTGCGGTCGCCGAGAACGGCCACCTGCCCGACGCCCGGAACGCGCTTGAGCTCCTCGACGACGTTGAGGTCCGCGTAGTTGCTCACCGCGACGTCGGAAACGGCGGAGCTAGTCGAGAGCATCGCAACGGCGATCGTGATGTTGCCGGAGCTCTTCTGAACGGTGACGCCCTGGTTTTGCACGGCCGTAGGCAGCTGCGCGAGCGTCAAGTCCACGCCGTGCTGCACGTTAGTCTGGTCGGTGGTGGGATCGGTTCCAAGCGCAAACGTGCAAACGATCTGGCTCGTCCCGTTGGCACTCGAGTACGACTGCATGTATTGCAGACCGTCCGCGCCGTTGATGTTGATCTCGAGCGGCGTCGTTACCGAGCGCGTCACCATCTCGGCGGAGGCGCCGGGGTATTGCGACGTGACGGTCACGGTCGGCGGCGAGATCTGCGGATATTGCGAAATCGGCAGCGTCGGGATCGTGATGAGTCCGGCGAGCAGCACAATGAAGCTCAACACCCCGGCGAAGAGCGGTCGGCGTAAGAAGAACTCGATCACGATGCCGCTCTCTCGGGGATGGCGCTCATCTTAGAACAAGCGTTCGCTAGCCTTACGCGCGTTCCCCGCGACAAAGCTGTTTTGCAAGGCCTGACCGATCATGACTTAGCGAGCCTCGCGGATCCTCCACTGATATGCGTTCCAGGTGGGCAGAAAAGCGTTCGGAGCGAAGCCGAGCAGCCGTTTTCGATACGCGTAGACGTAGTCCGCGTTGAAAAGGTAGAGGATCGGGACTTGTTGGGCAACGATGCGTCCAATCTGCGCGTACAGACGCTTGCGCGCGCCGGCGTCCACGCTGCTCAGCGCCGCGCGCTCGAGCCGCTCGACCGCGGGGTCGCACCAGCGCATGTAGTTGGACGGCGCGCCACATCCGAGCACCGACGAATCGTCGGGATCGGCTCCCATCGTCCAGGGCACGTAGGCCAGATCGAAGGTGCCGCGAGCCAGGACGCCGGTGTTGGGCAGGAACAACTGCGCGTTGCTGACGGCCTTGATCGCGACGTCGACGCCGCGCTGCCGCAGGCCGGCCTGCGTCGCGGTCGCGACGCGCACGCCGGTCGCCGTTTCCGGAAACTGCACGTAGACGAGGCGCAGCGCTTGCCCGCCGTGCCGCCGAACTCCGTCCGGGCCGCGGCGCCATCCCGCCGCGTCGAGCAGATGGTCCGCGGCCCCCGGATCGTAGTGCGGCTGCTGCACCGACGGATCGAACGCCCACGAGAATTGCGGCTGGATAACGTTCGTCACCGGATACAGCCCGAGCGTGATCTTTCGCGATATCGCCTCGCGGTCGATCGACATGGCGATAGCGCGCCGCACGCGCACGTCGTCGAGCGGGAAATGCGCGGTGTTGAACGCGAGGCCCGCGACCACGGCGGTCGGCACGGTGACGAACGCGATGCGCGGATCGTCGCGCACGACGGCGACCTGCGCCGGCGCGAGCAGGTTCCAGTCCAGATCGCCCGCGCGCAGCAGCAGTAGATTGGTCGACGGATCCGGGATCGTTCGGATAGTCAGCGTCGCGACCGCCGGCTTGCCGCGCCAATAGAGCGGGTTCGCCGCATAACGCAGCCCCTCGCCGCGCGTCCACGATACGAAGCGGTACGGCCCGTCGCCGACGGTTGGCGCAGAGTTGAAGGTCGCCCGGCTCAGCGGCGACTGCGACGCTAAGACGTGCTCGGGCAAGACGAACTGCGGTGAGAATCCGTACGAGAAGTACGTCATGACGGCCGGCGCCCACGCCCGCTTGAGGTGAAACACGACGGTGTGCGCGTCGGGCGCATAGGCGCTATCTATGAGATCGTAACCCTCGTGCGAGCGCACCGGATTGCTCGGATCCAAAATCGCGTGCAGCGTGAAGAGCACGTCGGCCGCGGTCACCGGCCGCCCGTCGCTCCACTCGAGCGCGCGGCGCAGCCGGTACCGGATCGTGCGCCCGTCCGCCGAGAGGCCGCCGTTCGCGAGCGTCGGGATCGTTTGCAGCAGCTCGGGCTGCGGCCGGCCGCGCGCGTCCAGGTCGACGAAGGGCGCGAACGCGAGGCGGGCGAGCTGCTGCTCGACTGAGGCCGCGTCGGGGTTGAGGAACAAGGGGTTGAGGTTGCGCGGATCGGCGGCCAGGTCGAAGCGCACGCTCGAGCCGCCGGGCCCGCCCGGCCGGGCGCACCCGGCCGCCAGCGTGGCCAGTAACACCGCGGCCGATAGCGCCCGGGTTGCGCCGAACGGATGCGGGGTGCTATTGTTAGCGCGCCGAAGAATGTTCGGCAAACCTCCTTTCATGTCGAATATGGCGATGTTGACCGAAGAGCTCGACGACCTCGATCTCCGAATCTTGGACGCGTTGCAACGCAACGCGCGTTCTACCTTTACCGAGCTTGGAGCGCTCGTTGGCCTCAAGGCACCGGCGGTTCACGACCGAGTCAAGCGGCTCGAGCAGCGCGGCTACATCCGCGCGTACAGCGCGCAGCTCGACGCCAACCGCCTCGGGCTGCACCTCATCGCCTTCGTCAGCTGCTATACGTCGCCCGACTGCGACTACGACGATTTCACCCGGCGGTTGAGCGAGATGCCGGAGATTTCCGAGGTGCACTCGGTCGCGGGCGAAGAGTCGTTTTTGTGCAAGGTCGTGACGCGTTCCACACAGCACCTCGACGACTTGCTGGCGCGGCTGAAGGGGACGCCGGGAATGGCGCGCACGCGGACGACGATCGTCCTGGGCGTGCCCTTCGATCGCGGTGGCGTGACGGTGTGCTGGGAATGAAAGCGCCTGCCAAGCCCCATCGCCTGGGAACTCATCGAGTGCTCGAGCCGGCCGGCGCCATGCCGCAAGACGCGTGGCGGATCGATAACACGCCGGTCGCGGCCGAGAACGAGTTGCTCTGCGAGGTCGACGCGCTCAACATCGACTCGGCGTCGTTCCGGCAGCTCTGCGAAGCCTGCGACTTCGACGCCCGCCGGATCGGCGAGCGCATCCTGGAGATCGTCGGCGAGCGCGGCAAACAACACAATCCGGTGACGGGCAGCGGAGGGATGTTCGTTGGACGCGTCCTCGAGATTGGCGACGCGCTGCGCGACAAAATAGACGTAACGACGGGCGACCGCATCGCTTCGCTCGTGTCGCTGACGCTCACGCCGCTGTACCTCGAAGCCGTCGACGAGGTTGACGTCGCCACGGGACGCGTGCGCGTGCGTGGGAAGGCCATTCTGTTCGAGAGCGGCCTGTGGGCGCGGCTGCCGCGCGACATCGACGAAAGCGTCGCCCTGGCCGTACTCGACGTCGCGGGCGCGCCGGCGCAGGTATGGCGCCTCTGCAAGCCCGGTCAGACCGTCGTCGTCATCGGCGCCGACGGCAAGAGCGGGCTGCTGTCGTGCGCGCAGGCCAAGGCGCGCGTCGGCGCGAGCGGCCGCGTGATCGGACTCGTGCCGGACGGGTCGACCGTTTCGGCTGCGCTGTTGCGCAGCGCCCGTTTGATCGACGAGTTGGTCGTCGCGGATGCGCGACGCGCGCTCGCGACGAGCTCAGCGGTCGAGGCGGTCGCGCCCGGTCTCGCCGACGTCGTCATCAACTGCGTGAACGTTCCGGGCACCGAGCTCGCCTCGATCCTGTGCGCCAAGGACGGCGGCACGGTTTACTTCTTTTCGATGTCGACGTCGTTCACGGCGGCGGCGCTCGGCGCCGAGGGCGTCGCGCTGGACGTCACGATGATCATCGGCAACGGCTACACCAAGGGCCATGCCGACATGGCGCTGCAGACGCTGCGCGACCATCCCGCGCTGCGCACCTATTTCGAAGAAAAATACCGGTGTCACCCCGAGCCTGTCGAAGGGTGACAGAGAGAAAAGCTTTTATGACCATCGAAGCGGAAATCCATCACATTAAACCGCCGGTAGCGCCGGAGCAGTTCGATTACAAGAACCTCAAGCAGGGAGAGTTCTGGCGGCACATTCCCGCGTACGCGGATGTGGACGAAACAACGTTTCTGGATCATCTGTGGCAGCAGAAAAAATCGGTCAAGACGGCCGAGGAGTTGCTCGAAACCATTCGCGAGGTCTGCACCCCGGAGTTCTATCGTGACGCTGAGGCGGGCTTTCGCGTCGCTCCGATGGCCGTGCGGGTCTCGCCCTATGCGATCGCGCTGATCGACTGGAACGATCCCGTCGACGATCCGATTCGGCGCCAGTTCATTCCGCTCGAGTCGACGTCGCTGCCCGACCATCCGCGTCTGACCCTCGATTCGCTGCACGAGCAGGAGGACTCGCCGGTGCCGGGCCTGGTGCACCGCTACGTCGACAAGGCGCTGTTCCTGCCGCTGAACGTCTGCCCGGTCTACTGCCGGTTCTGCACGCGCAGCTACGCGATCGGGCCGGACACGACGTACGTCGACAAGATCCCGCTCGCCAAGACGCCCAAGCAGTGGAACGACGCGTTCGCGTATATCGCGGAGCGGCCCGAGCTGGAAGACATCGTCATCTCCGGCGGCGACGTATATCAGCTGCCGCCGAAGAACATCGAGCTGATCGGCAACGCGCTGCTCGACATCCCGCACGTGCGGCGGATGCGCTTCGCGACCAAAGGTCCGGCGATCATGCCGATGAAACTCCTTACGCACACGGAGTGGCTCGATGCGCTGACGGCGATCGTCGATCGCGGCCGGGCGATGGGCAAGGAGGTCGTGCTCCACACACACTTCAACGCACCCGAAGAGATCACGTGGATTACGCAGAAGGCGATGCGCGTGCTGTTCGAGCGCGGCATCTTCACGCGCAATCAATCGGTGCTGATTCGCGGCGTGAACGACACGCGCGAGCGCATGCAGTTGCTGGTCAAGCGCCTCGGCCACGTCAACGTGCATCCCTACTACGTTTACATGCACGACATGGTCAAGGGCGTCGAGGAGCTGCGTACGACGATCGCGACCGCCGTCGACACCGAGAAATACGTCCGCGGCAGCACCGCTGGCTTCAACACGCCCACGTTCGTCTGCGACGCGCCCGGTGGCGGCGGGAAGCGCGACGTCCACTCGTACGAGTACTACGATCGCGAGAACGGCATCGCCGTCTACGCCGCGCCGAGTGTCAAGCCCGGGAAGGCGTTCGTCTATTTCGACCCGGTCGACCAGCTCTCGCCGGCGGCCCAGGCGCGCTGGGCGGTGCGCGAGATCCAAGAGCAGATGATCCACGACGCTGTCCGCAGCGCCGGCGTCGGCGACGAGCAGCTCGTGCTGGCCTGATGAACGCGCGGCTGCGGCTGGACTTCGTCATCGCGCTCTGCGCGCTGCTGATCAGCACCGTCGCCGCGGTCGCCACGGTTTATCAGACTCGCGTCATCGCGCGGCAGTTCAGCGCGACGGTCTGGCCCTACGTCAGCTTTGACCTGAACTACGCGCCTTGGCAAGTTCAGCTGTACGTTCGCAACGACGGTTTGGGCCCCGCGATCGTCCGCTCGGTGAACCTCACGTGGGACGGTAAGGCCGAGCCGTCGCTTGAAAACATCCTGGTGGAGATAGCTCGGAGAGAGCCGCAGATAACCGCCAGGTCACGCGCCGCTCTGCGTTCCGGAGCGAAGCTGCGCATCTCGACGAGCACGCCCACGGCGGGCATGGTCATCCCTGCGAACAGCCAGCACACGCTTTTTGAAGCCGACGGCGACCTCTTGGTGCACTACCTGAGCCCGGAGGTCAAGCATCTCGGGATCGCGCTCTGTTACTGCTCGCTCACCGGAAACTGCTGGGTGCAGACGTTTCAGAATCGCGCCGGGGAACCAACCGCCGTCTCGTCATGTCCTAAACGCGCCTAGCGACGTTCATCAATACGGGGCCGGCGGGGCGCAGCGTCACGAGCGGCGCCGTTCGAGTCGACGCACCCGGCGCCAGCGTGAAGCGCCAACGCGAGACCAGTGACGTCAGCACGATCGCGATCTCCGCAAGCGCGAATTCTTCGCCGATGCAGCGGCGCGCGCCGCCGCCGAACGGTACGTAGGCAAACGGCGGCGGCTCGGAACCGTGCCAGCGATCGGGATCGAAGCGATCCGGATAGGGAAAGAGGTCCGGCCGGCGGTGCAGCATCAGCGGCGCGAAGAAGACGGTTGTGCGCTCTGGGATCGCGACGCCGCCGTTCAGCGTGACGTCGCGCAGCGTCTCGCGGCCGATGATCCAGGCGGGCGGATAAAGCCGCAGCACCTCCTTGACGGTGCGCACGATGTACGCGCGATCGCCGTCACGAGCCGCCGCGGCGAGCCGATCGTCGATTCCCGGATGCTGCGCCAGGAGGACGAGCGCCCACGTAAGTGCGTTGGCCGTCGTTTCGTGACCGGCGATGAACAGCGTCATGATCTCGTCGCGGAGTTGGGAGTCCGCGGGACGATAGCCCGTGTCGTCGGCGCGCGCGGCGAGAAGCAGCGAGAGCGCGTCGGTGCGTTCGCTTCCGTCTCGGCGGCGTCGTGCGATGAGCTCGAACATGATCGCATCGAGCGTCGCACGGGCATGCCAAAATTGGCGCGTCTTGCGGAACGGCAAGCGCGAGCGCAGCGAGCCGATCGGTGTCAGCATGTAGGGAAACTGACCCATCATCAGCCGCAGCGCGTCGCCGACGACGCGCGCGGCGTCGCTCTCGTCGCTGCCGAAGAGCGTTTCGGTGGCGATGCGCAACGTCAGCGCCGTCATGGCGGCGTGCGCGTCGAGCGTCCGTCCGTCGTTCAGTCCGTCCGCGAACTCGTTTGCGTCGCGCTCCATCGCGTGGGCGTATTCGGCGATACGCTCGCGATGAAACGCCGGCTGCACGATGCGCCGCATCTGGCGGTGGAGCGGATCCTCGCTGGTCAGCAGTCCTTCGCCCAGCAGCAACCGGAGGACGCGCGTTCCGAGTGACTTCGAAAACGCGTGCTGCTGCGTCACGAGGATCGCCTTTACGAGCGCCGCCTCGTTGACGAAGAGATACGACCGCCACGGCAGCGCAAAGGCAACGACGTTGCCGTAGCGCGCCGTGATGTCGCGCAAGAACGTGGGAAAGCGTTCGAACGGGACCGGCAGAAGCCCGCGGATCGTCGCCCAGCGGCTGGGCCCGGGAATCACAGCGACCCCACGGCCTCGTACGCGGCCACGTTCCCGTACCGGCAGACGACGCGATAACGCCCCGCGTCGACCTCCGCGGCGAGAGCCGGCCGCAGACGCCGCTGATTGGCCGTATCGGGAAAATCGTCAGCATAGACGAGGTACTGCATCCCCGACGTGCGATCGATCGTCGCGTTCGGTCGTTGCGCCGCCACCGCCGAGAACCACTCGTCGTAGGTCGCGAGACTCGCATCTTTCGGCACGCAGCCGATCGCGCGACGCGCGGCGGCAAGATCGTGGTAGTACGGATGCAGATAGTGGAGCGGGTGGAGCGGATCGAACGCAATCAAAAACAGCGCGCACAACACGCCGGCCGCGAGGGCCCAGTTGCGCGCGTGCCGCTCGCTGCGCCGCTCGACCGCGACCGCGCCCATCACGGTCGCCACGAGCAGCCATGGAATCCAAAGCGCGGCGTAGTGATCGCCCATGCGCCAGACGTAACCGGAGTTCGCCAGCAGGACGATCGCGGCGCCGGGCAACGCCAGCAGCGCCCAGCGCGAGAGCAACGGCAGAAACGCGAGCGGCACGAGGGATTCGAGCACGTAGGTGAGCCGGCCGAACGTGAAAATCGCGCGCGCGAATTCAAGCGGGTGCGTCAGCGGAGCGATGACGAGCGCGACCGGCCCGTCCGCAAACGGATACGAGTAGAAATGACTCGGCACCCAGCCGCCCAAGCGTGGAACGATCAATCCGAAGTATCCGGCGAGCGCGGCCGCCGACGCGAGCGCAAGGCCGGCCCCGGCCCATGCCAGCGCGCGGCTCCCTCGTGATCGCGCGACGCCGATGAGAACGATGCCGAAAAATATCAGCGTAAGCGCCGCGTCTTCGCGCAAGCCGATCGCCAGCGCCGCGCAGATCGCAAACCAGAGCCACCGCGAGCGCTCCGCGGCCAAGAACATCGCGAGCACGAGCGGAGTGAACAGTCCGAGCTCGTGAAACTCGTCGAAGCCGAGCGCGAGCAGCGGCGGATAGAGCAGCGTTACGTATCCGAGCGCGTTCGCGATCCGAGCGCTGGCGTACGGCCGCGCGATGGCTGCGACCAGCGGCGCGCAGGCGGCCGTCGCAGCGGCCTGCAGCAGCTGGAGCGGAAGCGCGCTACGCCCGAGCGCCACGAGCGGCCACAACAGCGCGAGCGTCGGGGACCAGTGGTAGCGGAAGTGCGAGCCGGTCTCCACGCCGTCGCGCATGCCCGTGAACGCGCCGGCGACGATCTGCGCGAACGTTCCGGTGTCCGACCCGTACGTCCACAGCTTCGTGCGCACAACCGCGAGGATGGCGAGGACGGCGAACTCGACCGCCGCCCACCCGAAGAGCCTCATCGGCAGGCGCGGCGCGCGCGTTTTAGAATCCGCGCAGGGCGATGAAGCGAATCTGTGTTTTTTGCGGCTCGCACACGGGCAACGGCGAGTCGTACGCGCAAATGGCGCGCGAAGTGGCCGAGAAGATCGTCGCCGCCGGTTACGGCATCGTCTACGGCGGCGGCAGCGTCGGCCTCATGGCGATCGTGGCGGACACCGCCTTGGCCCTCGGCGGGGAGGTGATCGGCGTCATCCCCCAGGCGCTGGCGCGCACGGAGATCGCTCACCCGGGCCTCACCGAGCTGCACGTCGTCAAGACGATGCACGAGCGCAAAGAGATCATGGACAACGCCAGCGACGCGTTCGTCGCGCTGCCCGGCGGCTACGGCACGATGGACGAGTTCTGCGAGGTGCTGAGCTGGCGCCAACTGCGTATCCACGACAAGCCCATCGGACTGCTGAACTATCGCGGCTACTACGACGCATTGCTGTCGCTCTTCGACCACATGGTTCGGGAAGGCTTCATCGGACCGCACACGCGGCGCCTGTTTACAGACGCGGAAAGCATCGATGAACTTCTCACCGAGATGTTCGAGCCGCGGAACGAGCCTTAGAGAATCTCGCGCGCCGCTCCGACAGCCAAACGCCCCGTCATGGGAGATATCACTCCGAGAGTGCGGTGGTGACGATGCGCTCTTGCTCGACCGCGTGCTGGCCGGCGTAACCCTCGCTGGGGCTCGCGCGGTAGCCGCGCCCGATGTACTCGATGTCGAACCCGTCGCGCTTCCCTTCGAGCAGGCGGCGACGCACGAACGCGCGAGCGCCCATGTTCTTCGGCTCCTCTTGCACCCACACGAGCTTCTTCAGGTTCGGATAGCTGCCGATCACGCGATTGATGTCGAAGACCGGCAGCGGCGCAAGCAGCTCGATGCGCGCGATGGCGGTCTTGCGCAGCGCGCCGTACGCGGCGTGTGTGACGAGGTCGTGATAGATCTTGCCGCTGCACAGGATGAGGCGCTCGATCGCGTCGCGGTCGAGCGGGCGCGGATCGTCGATCACCGGGGCGAAGCTGCCGCCGGCCATCTCGTCCAGCGTCCCCGCCGCGCTCTCGGAGCGCAGCAGTGATTTCGGCGTCATGACGACGAGCGGCACCGCGAGCGGCGAGCGCGCCTGCATGCGCAACAGATGGTAGTAGTTGCTCGCAACCGACGGCGACGCGACGCGCAAGTTGCCCTCGGCAACCAGCTGGAGAAAACGCTCCGGGCGTGCGCTCGAGTGTTCCGGACCGCCCCCCTCGTAACCGTGTGGCAGCAATAGCGTCAGGCGCGAGGTCTGTCCCCACTTCGCCTGGCCGGCGGCGATGAACTGATCGACGACGATCTCGGCGCCGTTGAAGAAATCGCCGTACTGCGCCTCCCAGAGCACGAGCGCGCTCGGCTCTTGCGTCGAGTAGCCGTATTCGAATCCCATGCAGGCGTACTCAGAGAGCGGGCTGTTACGGATCTCAAACGACGCCTGCGTCTCCGCGAGGTGCTGTAGCGGGATCCAGATCCCGTGCGTAGTGGGATCGTGAAAGACCGCGTGGCGATGGCTGAACGTGCCGCGCTCCGTGTCTTGGCCCGTCAGCCGGATCGGCGTCCCGCTCGTCACCAGCGACGCGAACGCCAGCGATTCCGCCGTGCCCCAATCCACGCTGCCTTTCTCCGCGATCGTCGCGCTGCGGCGCTCGAACTGAGTGCGCAATTTGCGACTGAGCTCGAAGCCCTGCGGCACGGCGACGAGCGCCACGCTCCATGCAATCAGCTCGGCGCGGTCGACGCGCGGCAGCGCCGTTCCGTCGAACGTATTGCTGCCGGCCAGCTTTCGCCCGGTGATGTGCGAGGCCAGTGCGCCCTTGACGGCGCGGCGCGCCTCTCGCAGACGCTCCGTCGCCTCGTCCTCCATCGCGCGGGCCTGTTCCGCGGTGACGAGGCCTTGATTGACGAGTTTGTTCGCGAACAGCTCGCGCACGGTCGGATGATTCTTGATGCGCTCGGCCATCTCGGGCTGAGTGTACGCCGGCTCGTCCTGCTCGTTGTGCCCGAATCGGCGATACCCGATCAGGTCGATCAGAACGTCGCTCCCGAACGCGCGCCGGTAGTCGATGGCGAAGTGCACTGCGGCGATGCACGCGTCGACGTCGTCGGCGTTCACGTGGACGATCGGGACGTCGAAGCCCTTCGCCAAGTCGGAGGCGTAGCGCGTCGAACGCGCGTCGGCGGGATCCGTCGTGAACCCGATCTGGTTGTTCGCGATGAGGTGGATGGTGCCGCCGGTCGCATAACCCGGCAGCGACTGCATATTCAGCACCTCCGACACGATGCCCTGACCGGTGAAGGCTGCATCCCCGTGAATCAGGATCGGCACGGCGCGATCGCAGTCGCGAGTGGGCACGCCGTGGTCGTGATCGGTCTGGAGCGCGCGCACGGCTCCCTCGACGACTGGATCGACGGCCTCCAGATGGCTGGGGTTGTGCTCGAGCGTGACGTCAATCGTCTTGCCCTTCGACGTGGTGAACGTGCCGGTCGCGCCGTGGTGATACTTGACGTCGCCCATGACGTCGTCGTCGCCCAAGTTGCCGCGATACTGCGCGGCCTCAAACTCGGTCATGACCTCTTCGTACGGAAGGTTCACGACGTGCGCGATCACGTTGAGGCGTCCCCGGTGCGCCATGCCGAGCACGGCGTCGGCCACGCCGTCGTCGGCGAGCATGTCGAGCATCTCCTCGAGCATGGGCACCATCACGTCGAGCCCCTCGCCCGAGAACGTCTTCTGTCCCAGGAACGTCTTGCGCACGTAGCGATCAAACGCCTCGACCTTCGTGAGGCGCGCGAGAAACTCGATCTGCCGCTGCGGAGAGTGCTTGATGTTGTTGCGTCCCGATTCGATGTAGTCGCGCAGCCACGCGCGCTCAGTCGCGTTCGAGATGTGCTCGATCTCATACGCGATGCTCGAGGCGTAGGTCTCGCGCAGTCGCGGCAGGATCTCCGCCAGCGTGTTGCCCGGCACTTTCACGTGCAGCACGCTCGCCGGTATGGCGCTCTGCAGCGCGGGCGTCAGCCCGTACGTCGCCGGTTCGAGCGAGGCGTCGCCGACGGGCTCGCGGCCGAGCGGATCGAGGTTGGCCGCGAGGTGACCGTGCCGGCGATACGCCGAGACGATGGCCATCCCCGACGCGACCGCGCGCAGCATCTCGTCGGACGGCGGCGCCTTCGCCGGACCGACCGGGGCAAGCGCGACCTGCGGCACCGCCGCAGCCTGCAATCCGAGCGATGCGAAGACCGCTTCGTAAAATCCGTCCTTGCCCTGTAATAGCTCGTCGACGCGGCGCAGAAACTCGCCGGATTGGGCGCCCTGAATGACGCGGTGGTCGTAGGTGCTTGTGAGCTGCATCACGCGCGAAACGCCGAGCAGACGCAGCGACTGTTCGTTGGCGTTGGAGAACCCGGCCGGATAGCCGATCGCGCCGGCGGCGATGATCGCGCCCTGCCCCGCCATCAAGCGCGGCACCGACGCGATCGTCCCGATGCCTCCCGGATTGGTGAGGGTGAACGAGGCGCCTTGCAGATCGTCGGCGACGAGCTTGTTTTCGCGCGCACGAGTGACGAGCTCTTCGTACTTGTCGCGGAACGCCGCAAACTCCAGCGCGCCCGCGTTGCGAATCACGGGCACGACGAGCGTCCGCGTGCCGTCCTTGCGTTCCGTATCCACCGCGAGACCGAGATGAATGCCCGGTTCCACGCGCACGGGCGCCCCGGCTTCGTCGCGCCGGAACGAATACGTGATGAACGGCATCTGCCGCGCCGTTCGGACCAGCGCGTACGCGATCAGGTGGGTGAACGAGATCCGTTCCTCTCGGCCGGCGGCCTTGACCGCGCCGTTGAGTTCTTTGCGCCGCGCGTCGAGCACGTCCACCGAAACGGTGCGAAAACTCGTCGCCGTCGGGATGGTGAGGCTCTGCTCCATGTAGCCGGAAAGCGCCGCTGCGGGCCCGCGCAGCGACGTCAGCTTGGCGCCGGCAGGCGGTGGCCCTTCGACCCCACTCAGGGCAGGCTTAGTGCCGGTTGGGCGGCGCGCGTTTTCGGCTTGCGCGATCACGTCGGAGCGCAGTATCAGGCCGTTGGGTCCCGATCCGCGCACGCGCGACAGATCCACGTCAAGGCGCCGCGCGATGCGGCGGGCGGGTTGATCGGCGACCGCGTCGGTCCGCGACGGAATCTCGGGTGCGGGAACGGGTTTCGCCGGCCCTTCGACTCCGCTCAGGGCCGGCTGCGGTGCGCCATTGCCCGTCGCCTTTCGTGCGGTCGCGGAGCCATCGGTCTTGGACGTGTCGATCTCCGCCAGCGCCGTGCCGACTGCGACCGTGTCGCCTTCGCGCGCGAGAATCTGCGTGATCTCACCCGACGCGGTGGCCGGAACTTCGACGTCGACCTTATCGGTCGTCACCTCAACGAGCGGATCGCCCTCGGCGACGTACTCGCCGACTTTTCTGCGCCACTCGACGATCGAGCCTTGGGTGACCGACTCGCCCATCTCGGGCAGCGTCACGCGTACCATCGTGGAATCCAAAACAGGTTTCATCTTATCTTTTGGCGCGCCGGGGGCCTACGCCTAAAAATACTTTGCCGGGAGGGAGGGCGTTGTTACGAGCGCGTTGCGGTGAAAGCGTGGGCGCGGGTGGCTCAGCACGAACGCCGCGACGTCGTAGGCCTGTTCGAGCGTGAGCGAGCCGGGCGCATTTTGCGGCATGTTGTAGCGCACGAAGCCGGTCATGCGGTCGATGTGCGCCATGCCGGCCCCTTGGTTGAACGAGCGCACGCCCCAGAGTGGCGGATAGACCGAGCCGACGCCGCCGCCGTCGGCCTGGTGGCATTCTTCACAGCTCGTGCGGTACAGCGCCTTGCCGCGCGCAACGTCGGGCGAGGCGCTGGGTAGCGGCACGATATAAGAGTCGGACGCCGTCTCTTTTGCGCCGATCGGCGTGCCGCGCGAGAGCCACGCGATGTAGGCGACGATCGCGATCATGGGTTTGCTGTCGTAGGCGGGCGCCTTGCCGTTCATGCTGTAGAGGAAGCACTCGGTGATCCGGTCCTGCAGCGCGATCACCCGATGCGCGCGCCGATTCCACTGCGGAAAGCGCGCGTACGTTCCCACGAAACTGCCGCCCCGCGGCAGCATTCCCGCGGCGATATGGCAATTGGCGCAGGTGAGATCGGCGTGCACGTAGTCGCGCATCAGCCGGTGCGTTTCGGTGATCAGCGAGTAGCCGTACGAGATCGATCGCCCGACGGGTCCAGGAGGCAGGTCGCGCGGATCGTACGGCGCCGGCGCGGATTGTTGCGACGAACATCCCGCGATCGCGAGCGCCATCGCGACGCCGGCGAACGCGGCTCTCGCGTGCATCAGAGCTCCGGCGATAGGTAGGTGTAGCGATACTTCGCCTGAAGCACGGCGATCGTCGCGACCATCGCGGGAACGACGACCGCGCCGGGGATCAGATGCGTCAGCAGCTCGTCGGCCACGTCGTTCGCGCTCGCGCCCGCCGGCGCGAAGCCGCCCTTGACGAGCCCACGCGCCTGCTCCTCGACCGCAGTGTGACAGATAAGGACGACGAGACCGCGATGCTGCAGCATCTCGAGGGAGGTGTCTTGATACATGCCGGCGGGATCGTCGGGATCCGCGGCCGCATCGATGACAGCGCGCTTGACGACAAAGACGTTCGAAACGATCGGATTTCCGGTCGCGTCAGTGAGCTTGAAGAACTCGCCCAGACGATACTTGCCCCAGAGCTCGTCTCCGTAGCCATAGACCGCCGACGGACCGTGCGCGGCGAGCGCGACGGCGATCGTGCTGGGCGAGTAGCCGAAGCCGAACTGCAAACCATTGAAAGAGTTCTTGACGTTGTTGAGCACCGCCGGCCGAAACGCGACGGCCTCGTAGAGCTGGCGTATCTGCGCCGGCCGCCCGACGGCGCGCCCGAACGCCGCGGCGTCAAAATCCGCGCGGCGCTCGACCAGGTGGGTCCCGCCCGGGACGACCTCACCCGGCGTGGCGCCCGAGGCCGCGATCACGGTCGACGCGGCGAGGAATCCCCTGCGATTCATTGACTACGGTCTCCTTTTCTCACTTCGGCTCGCGTCCTTCCAGACCCGCCGGCGCCGGCTCTGGTCGCATCGCTGTTGTTTATCGCAATAGAAGTGCGAAACTCGAACCCCAAGGGAAGTTCGGCTGGAAGTGTGTGTTTCTCGTCCACGTCGATCGACGATTATCCCACTAGCTCTGTGAATCCACCGAAAGTATGGCTGGTGATTTGCTCAGCTACCCGGGGATTCAAGCGCCGAGGTCTGCTCGAAAGCGCTATTTTCACTCGGACTTTCGAGCGCATGTGGACGGCGAGATCGAAGCGATTCCAAGCGACAGCAACTCTGCGCTGCCCTGCGAACACTCTGGGCACGCGTAAGCCGTATCGGCCTGCGCCGAGGACCGGCCCCGCGCGTGTCAAAGGTCGGCAGGGTGACGGCGCCGGAGATCGACCCGACGCAGACGGACTCCGCGAGGTTGAACCGGCGCTTCTTCGTCGGAATCTCTGCGGCGGCCACCCTGAGCGGACCAAACTTGGCGCTGGCCGATTCTTCCATTTCCGCGCAGTGGGTCGGCCTGTCGCGTCCCGATGCCGACGTCCGCGCGTATGCGGCCTGGCCCGCCGGCGCCGGCCCGAAGACCCCGTCCGTTGTCGTGATCATGCACATATGGGGCGTCGACAATTCCATTCGCGAGGTCGTGGAACGGCTGGCTAAAGCGGGATTTGCGGCGATCGCACCCGACCTCTTCGCGCGCTTCGGCGCAGCGAGCGGCGACGGAGCGACGGACTCCAGCGTGTTCCGCACCTACGCGAAACGGCTGGATCGCACGCAATACGACGGCGACATTCGTTCCGCCGCGGACTGGCTGGCGCAAAAGTTTGCGGGAACGAAGATCGGGATTACGGGATTCTGCATGGGCGCACACATCACGCTCTTGGCCGCGATCGACGACGCCGACCGCTTCGCCGCGGTGTGTCCCTTCTACGGAGCCGTCGAGGGAGTCGATCCCGCCGCCATCCGCATGCCGCTTTGCGGGAGCTACGGCGGACGCGACAAGAGCATCCCGGCGGACGGCGTACGGGAGTTCGCCGCCGCGCTGAAGGTGCCCAACGACGTGCGCATCTACGACGACGCGGGACACGCCTTCTGCGACGACCATCGGGCGTCGTACGTCAAGGACGCTTGCGAAGACTCCTGGCAACGCTTGACGACGTTTCTCAGGAGGTATCTCGCAAGCACGTGATCGTCGTCGAAGCGCTGGTCATCTTTCTCGTCGGTTGCGCGATCGGCGCGGCGATCGCGTGGCTAGCGGTTCGCAGCGAAAACGCCGCGCTGCGCATCTCGCTGCAGCATGCCGAGCGCGCGTCTGAAAAGGCGATCGAATCACTGCTCGAGCGCGCGAAGAACGATCTCCGCGAGGCGACGGCGACGCGTGCGAGCGAGCGAGTCGGCGAACTCGTCTCGCCGGTCGCGCAGAAGCTCGGCGAGTTCGACCGCCTCCTCGGCGAGCTGTTAGGGCGCACCGACAAGCTCGAGACCGCGACCGTCAAACTGACGACGCAGACGTCGACGCTGGTCACCGCGCTGCGCAACCCGGCGGCGCGCGGCAAGTGGGGCGAGATGCAGCTGCGTAACGTCGTCGAGAAGGCGGGAATGCTTCCGTACTGTGACTTCGCGGAGCAGCAGACCGTCGCGCTGGAAGAGGCGCGCGTGCGCCCCGACATGACGATCAACTTGCCCGGGGAGCGCGTCGTCTTCGTCGACGCCAAGGCGCCCACGGACTCGATGCAGGCGGCATTCGAGGCCTCCGACGATGAGACGCGCAGGGCGCTCGTGAAGCGGCACGCGCGCGCGCTGCGCGACCACGTGGACTCGCTCGGGCGGCGCGGCTATCCGACCGCCGAAGGCTCGGCCGACTACGTCGTGATGTTCGTTGCCGGCGAGGTCTTCTTGAGCTCGGCCTGCAGCGAAGATCCGTCGTTGATCGAATACGCAATCGACAAGGGCGTGCTGGTCACCGGACCGCTGACACTCATCAGCCTGCTGCGCGGCTTCGCCATGGGCTGGCAGGCGTTGCGACAAGAGGAAAACGCGAAACGCATCGCCGCCATCGGCCGCATCTTCTACGAGCGCGCGTGTAAGTTCGCCGACCATCTCTTGGAGATGCGTAAGCACCTCGAGCGCTCGGTCAACGCATTCAACGGCGTAGTGGGATCGTACGAGAGCAAGCTTCTGCCGCAAGGCCGCAAGCTCAAGGATGAAGCCTCGCTCGGCGGCAGCGAGATGAGCGAGATCCCGCCGATCGACGTGGTTCCGCGTGACGTCACGGCGCTCGACACCGCCGAACGCAACCCCAAGCGCCTCCCGCGGTCGCAGCAACTCTTCGCCAAAGACGACGCGGTCTAGCAGAGCTCTGCCCATTGGCCTTGCGCTGACCCTTCGGCTCGGCGGCGCGCCGCACGGAAGCTTCGCGCGCGGCTGGCTTTGGGTCACGTACGTCATTCTGTTCGTCGGTCAGCTCCGAGCGCGGCGGGTGCCGTATCTCGTTGCGCCCGACCCGGTACGCGCGGCCCGCTACCGCGCAATGTTCGGAGGGACGCTGGCCTTTCTCCCGGTACGTAACGGCATGGTGCCAAACGCGCTCACGTGGCTTTGCACCTCGCGACGATCGCGATTCTAATCGTCTTAGCCGTCGCTTGACGCGCCGGACTTTGGCGGCGTTCGCGCTCCTCGCGACAGCGCAGTGCGGGATCGCGTCCGCGTCGCGCGCGACCCACGTCGAGTATGCGTTTGCGGATTATCAAACCACCGGAGCCAGCGCGAGGGCGGTCGGACATTTCTCCGGACCAGGGTCGGGAGTGCTGTACGTCGACTTCCTGCGGACCGCGCCGGATGGAGGCGCGATCGTGCAGTCCAAGGCATGGTGGTGGAACCAAATTCGAGCCGATCAGGCGCCGACGTGCGCAGTATATCCCAACGCCAACGTCGTGTGCGACCAGTATCCCGTCATCGAGGATGTGCAGTTCGTGCTGATGCCTATGCTGGCGAATGATTTTTTCTCGGGCATCCTCGTCGCTGCCGACCCTCATCCACGACGAACTCATACCGACCGAAGATAGCGTCAACGCTGGGAGTCCGTGGACCTAAAGCTCTTACGCGAACTCCCCGTGTCACCCTGACACTGGGAGAGTCTACCTAGGCCAGGTGGTGCCGTCGGAATAGTCGACGCGGACGATCTTCGTACGTGACGTAGTGCGCCGAGAGCAACGGCGCCGCGGCGACGCCGCGCTCGAACACCGTGCAGTTGTCGTTGTAGCCGCGGTGTCCCATGCCGCTCTGCCAATCAGAGAGGTTGTGCCAGCCTTCGATATCGACGCCGGGTGAGAACGTGCCGCGCCGGTCGAGCTCCAGTCGCCCGAGCTGCGCGCCGGAACGGCCGGCGAGCGAGAAGTCGAACAGCACGTGCGTCGCCGTCACCGCAGCGACGTTCTTGAACGACACGCACACCACGGCGGCCTTTCCGTCGCGCTTGACCGCGGCCCAGCCGCGCGTGATGTCGATGCCGCCGGACGGCCTGCCGCCGAGCGTCATCGAGGCGAACTCGATCTGGCGATAGGGATTCGGCGTCGCGGTCGGCTTCGGCGACGGGCTTGGGCTCGCCGTCGCGCCGAGGCAGCACAGCGTCAGGACCGCCAACGCGCGCCTCACTGCGTGGCGCCTGAGGTGTGATCCGCCTTCCAGGTCTTGAGTGCGTTCAGCGTATTCTGCACGTGCAGCGACGGATCGAGGCTCGTGTAGGTGTAGACGATCGTCCCGTCGGGCGCGATGACGTACGACGTACGATTCGCGTACTGCGGATGCTGCGGCAGAACCGCATCGTACGATTTCATGACTGCCTGATTCGTATCCGCCGCGACCGCGAATTTGCTGCGGCACTCGCTGGTGGAGAATTTCTGCAGCGTAGCGACGTCGTCGTGCGAAACGCCGATCACGGTCGCGCCGAGCGCCTTGTATTGGTCGATCGCGTCCGCGAAATCGTGCGCCTCGATCGTGCAGCCTTTCGTAAACGCCGCCGGGTAGAAGTAGAGCACGACCGGGCCCTTCTTCAGCGCGTCGGCGAGGCTGAACGTGAACGTGCTGCCGCCGATCGTCGCGGGCAGCGTGAAGTCGGGCGCTTTGGTGCCGATCGACAGCGCCGCCAGGGCCGGAGCGGTGAGCGCAGCCGCCAGAGCCACGGCCGCGAGAGGAAAACGCATCGCTGGATGTCTCATAGGGTGGACTTCCCGCCGCCGCAGGCTAGACCTTGAATTTGACGTCGCCGAACTGCTTGGGATCGTAGTTTGCGTCGCGCGGAGGACGCGGCGTGTCCTTCCACCAGGTGCTGAACATCGCGAGCCACTCGAAGTTCTCGAACAGATATGCGTTGCCGCGAACCAGCCGCAGGTGCTCGACGAACGGGCGGATCGTATTCCAGCGGCTGCGCAGCATGAAACCGACGGCGTCGACCAGCAGCGACGCGTCGAGCACGCGCCGCCGGGCGAGGCACGCGACCGTCTCGACGTACTGCGCGACCAGAACGAGCGCGCGGTCGTCGGGCGAACCGTCGAAGTCGCGAAGAATCCTCTCGTCATCGGGATAGCGGTCCGCGATGCCCTCGAGCTGTGCGAACGCGCTGACGATCGCGGGATCGGTGAGACGGCCGATCGCGTCGAGAATCGCGAGGGCGTTGCGCTCGTGCTCGAGCTGTTTGTTCTGGCGCGTGAGCAGGAACGCCGAGAGGCCGATGGCCAGCAGGGAGACGATGACGGACGCGCCGGCGAAGACTTGCTCGGCGCTCAACGCATGCGCCTCACAGGCCCATGAGCCGCGCCAACACGAGCCGTTGTACCTCGTTCGTGCCTTCTCCGATCTCGTTGATCTTCTGGTCGCGGTACATGCGCGAGATCGGATACTCGTCCATAAAACCGTAACCGCCGTGGATCTGCAGCGCCTCGTTCACGACGCGATGCGACAGCTCGCCGGCGAAGAGCTTCGCGAAGCTCGCGGCCTGCACGTAGTCGCGTCCCAGGTCCTTCTCCCATGCCGCGCGCAGCATCATCAACTTCGCGTGTTCGATCTGCGTCAGCATGTCGACGAGCTTGAACGAGATGGCCTGGAACTTGCTAATCGGTTTGCCGAACGCATGGCGTTCTTTCGCATAGGCCAGCGCCTGGTCGTACGCACCCATGGCGAGCCCGATCGAGAGCGCGGCGACCGAGATGCGCCCCCCGTCGAGAATCGAGAGGAACTGCCTGTACCCCTCGCCGCGCGGGCCGAGCAGATTTTCCTCGGGCACCGCGGCGTCGACGAACGAGAGCTCGCGCGTGTCCGAGGCGCGCCAGCCCATCTTGCGATACTTGCGGCTGCGCGTGAAGCCCGGCGTGTCCTGCGGAACGATGACGTTCGAGATTTCGCGCGACCCGTCGGGGCGCTTTCCGGTGACGGCCGTGATCGTCGTGCCGCCGCTGATGTCGGTGCCCGAGTTCGTGATGAAGGCCTTCGTCCCGTTGATCACCCAGCGGCCATCGCGCAGCTCCGCCTTCGTCTGCACGTTGCCCGCGTCGCTTCCGGCGTTGGGCTCCGTCAGGCCGAAGCCCCACAGCTTCTCGCCACGGGCCAGCGGCACGAGATACTTCTGCTTCTGTTCCTCGGTGCCGAACAGAAAGAACGGCGTGGCGCCGAGCGACACGTGAGCCGCCATCGTGATTGCGGTCGAGGCGTCGGCACGCGCAATCTCCATCACCGCGAGCGCGTAGCTCACCGTGTCGCCGCCGGCGCCGCCGTACTCTTCGGGAAACGGCAGCCCCATGAAGCCGAGCTCCGCCATCTTCGCGACGAGGTCGTAGGGAAAGCGCTCTTCGCGATCCATCTCTTCGGCTCGCGGGGCGACCTCCTCGCGCGCGAACTCTCGCGCCAGGCTCGCAATGGCCTTCTGCTCGTCGGTTAAATCGAAGTCCATGCCGAAGGTATAGCCCGGAGGTTTCAGAAAACCCCTCTCCCAGCGATGATCTCCCTCCGCGGCGTTTCGCTTGTCTATCCTAATGGCGTCCGCGCCCTCGACAACGTGAATCTCGAGATCGCCAAGGGAGACTTCGTCTTCCTCGTCGGCCATTCCGGAACCGGTAAGTCCAGCCTTCTGCGTCTGCTCTATCGCGAAGCGAAGGCCACCGCCGGCGAAATTACCGTCGACGGCATCCGCGTCGACCGCGTGCGCCGCAGCCGCGTGCCCGCGTTGCGCCGCCACCTCGGAGTGGTGTTCCAAGACTTCAAGCTCCTCACCGACAAGACGGTGTGGGAGAACGTCGCGTTCGCGATGCAGGTCACCGGCGCGCACACGCGCGACGTGATGCGCCAGGTCCCGCGCGTGTTGGATCTCGTCGGCCTGTCCCACAAGAGCCGCATGTATCCGAGCGAGCTTTCCGGCGGCGAGCAGCAGCGCACTGCGATCGCGCGCGCGCTCGTCAACAACCCGAAGATCCTGCTGTGCGACGAGCCCACTGGGAATTTGGATCCCACGAACACGAGCGAGATCACGGCTCTCCTGCAACGCATCAATCTCAAGGGGACGACGGTCGTCGTGGCGACGCACAACCAGGCCGTCGTCGATCGCATGCGCCGCCGCGTCATACGGCTCGACGACGGCCGCATTACTACTGACGAAGAACGGGGCTACTACTATCTTGGACTCGGGGAAAGTCAAGTTCTTTCTGGGTGAGGTGTCGCGCAACTTCACGCGCAACACCGGGATGCAAATGACGGCGATCGGCACGGTCGCGATCACGATCGTCCTGCTCGGCATGTTTCTCTTCGTGCGCGCCGCGCTCGCCGACGCCGGTAAGCAGCTGCTCGATCAGATCGAGATCTCCGCGTACCTGCGCACCGACGCGACGCCCAAGCAGGTCGCGGCGATCGGGCGGTATCTCGCGGCGGACCCGCGCATTGCGTCCGCGCAGTTCGTCCCGAAGCGCCAGGGCCTGGCCGAGCTGCGCGAACGCACGAAGGGCACCATCGACACGGCGTTGTTGACCGAGAATCCGTTGCCGGACAAGTTTCGAGTCAAGGCGCGCAAGCCCGAAGACGTGCCGGCGGTCGCGGCGGGCGTGCGGCGCCTCACCGGCGTCGACAACGTCGTCTACGGTCAGACGATCGTGCAGCGCCTGCTGCAACTGGGCGCGGTGCTGCGCCGCGTCGGCATCGGCGTGATCGCCGTCTTCTTCGCGGTCGCGGGAATCATCATCGCCAACACGATCCGGCTGACGGTCTTCGCGCGGCGGCGCGAGATCGCGATCATGCAGCTGGTCGGCGCCACGAACACGTACATCCGCCTGCCGTTCATCTGCGAGGGGCTGATCGCCGGCCTCTTTGGCGCGCTGGTCGCCGTCGGACTGCTCGCGATCGCGCGAGCGACCTTGTGGCCGCGGCTGCTCGAGGCGCTTCCCTGGGCGGCACTGCGTGCCGTTCCCGTGGATCCGCGTCTGCTCGCCGGCGAGCTGATCCTGGTCGGCGCGGCGATCGGAATCGTGGCGTCCTGGATCGCGGTCGGGCGACACCTGCGCACGTAGTGATGCTGCGTCGCTTCGCGGCCGTAGCCGCTGTACTCGCGCTCGCGCCTTCATTCGCGCAGGCGCGCAGCCCCGGACTCGAGCAGCGCATCCAGGCGGAGCGCGCCAAGGCGGCGCAGTTGCAGGAGCGGCTCCACGGCAAGCGCGTCGAGCTAAACACCGTGACGATGCGCTATCAAGATTTGCAGCGTCAGCTCGGCGAAACGAACGCCGCGATCGGCGAGGTCAACGGCCGCATCGGTTCCCTCCAAGAGCAGCAGGACTCGACGCAGCGGCGGATCGACTGGAACACGCTCCAGCTCAACGCCGCCAAACGATCGCTGCAACTGCACGATGCGGCGCTCAAGCGCCGTCTCGTCGACATCTACGAGTTCGGGGACCTGACGTATCTCAACGCGTTGATCGCCTCGCGCTCGTTCAGCGAGTTCGTCGAGCGCTGGGAGGATCTGCGCCTGCTCATCGCCGCCAATCAGCGGGCGGTGCGCGCGCGCAAGGCGGCCGCTACGCGCGTCGCGGCGATCGAGGCCGACCTAGAAAGCACGCGCCTCGAGCTGCAGCAGCAGGAGGAGGCGCAAGAGCAGGCGCGCAGCCAGCTCAACTCGCTCGCGCAGGAGCGCAGCAATCTGGTCGAGCTCGCCTCGGTCCGGCGCCGCAGCGTCGCGACCGAAGTGGCCCAGATGGAAGACCTGTCGGCCGCTGAGGAGGCCTCGCTCGAAGGGCTGATCCTCGAGCGCGAGCGCGAGATGGAGGCCGAGCGCAAGGCCGCCGGCATCGCCGGCGTCGAGACCGAAGGGGCCGCCGGTTCGTTCTCCTGGCCGGTGACCGGCACGATCACATCGCCGTTCGGCTGGCGCTCCAACCCGTTCGGCGGAGCGCCTGAGTTTCATCAGGGGCTCGACATCGCCGCGCCCAGCGGGACGACGGTAACCGCGGCCGCCTCGGGCAGCGTCATCATGGCGCAGTGGTACGGGGGCTACGGCAACTACATCCTGATCGATCACGGCGGGGGCTACTCGACCGGCTACGGCCACCTCTCGGCGATCTACGTCTCGACCGGGCAGGCCGTCCAGCGCGGGCAGGCCATCGGGGCGGTGGGCTCGACCGGCCAATCCACCGGCCCCCACCTTCATTTTGAGATCAGAATTGCCGGTAAGCCTGTTGACCCGGCCCCCCGGCTTCATTAAGACTTAGCAAGTACGCTAGGATAAGGAAACTCGGTCCGCTCTATAGCGGGTCGAAGGACGGGTACTGATTAGAGGACATGTCGCTTCCAATACGTCTTTTTTTGACAGCCCTGCTGGTCGTCGCGCTCGCGGCCGGCGGCGCGATTTACATCGGCTACCGCACGGGGGTGCTTGCCGGGCAGTCCGTGTTGCAAGTCGCGACCACCGGCGACCTGCGCGATCTCTTCGCTTCGCACGATCCGCCGAATGCGTTCGTGGCCGACGTCGCGCTGCGCAGGTTGGAGAACTCGTATTACAAAGACATCGCGCCGGAGACGCCGATCGCCGGCGAGATCGACGCGCTGCACCATTTTCTGTCCGCAAAAAAGATCGATAACGCAGCCCTGCCGGGCACGACCGCGAGCGGCGTTCCGAGCCGAGACGGCGAGCGCGCCGCCGACCTTCTGGCGTACGCTCAGGATCACTACGCGGCGAACGTCGGGCCGAACGGCCGCGACGACCTCACCGACGCAGCCTTGCGCGGCATCATGAGCTCGGTGCGCGATCCCTACACGGTCTATCTCTCGCCGCGCGAGATTCGCGGCCTCAATGAGTCGCTCTCCGGCGGCAATTTCGGCGGCATCGGCGTCTACATCTATCAACTCAAAGACGGGCGCATCGTCGTACAGCCGATCGAGGCTCTGCCCGCGGCCCGCTCCGGGATGAAGCCCGGCGAGGTCGTGGACAGCGTCGATGGAAAGCCCGTACGCGGCTTGCCGATCGACCGCGTGGAAGAGATGATCCGCGGCCAGGCCGGAACGACGGTTCGTCTGCGCGCGCACGGCTACTTCAAGCCGTCGAATGAAAGCACTTACGACATCGTCCGCGAGATCATTCACGTCCCCACCGTGCGCGCGAAGATGGAGGGCAAGATCGATTACGTTCGGCTGTCGGACTTCGGAACGACGTCAGGCGACGAGGTGCGCAAGGCGCTGTTGGCCGGACGAGCCGCGGGCGCGAAGGGTTACATCCTCGACCTGCGCGATAACGGCGGAGGCCTGCTGGATGCCGCCGTCGAGATATCGAGCCTGTTCATTCCGCAGGGAACGATCGTTTCTACGATTCGCCGCGACGGCCAGCGCACGAGCGACGCGGCTCTCGGAACCGCCATCGAGGGACTGCAACCGCTGGTCGTTCTGGTGAACAAGTACACCGCCAGCGCGTCGGAAATCACGTCGGGCGCGTTGCAGGACTACCATCTGGCGACGCTGATCGGGACGCGCACGTTCGGTAAGGGCGTCGTACAGAGCATCTTCCCGATGCCGGATCAGGGAGCGCTCAAGATAACGACGGCCCGCTACGTTACGCCCGCCGGCCGCGACATCCAGCACCGCGGCATCGAGCCGGACGTCGTGATCGAGCAGGACCCCAACCCGTCGATCATCGATACCCCGGCCGACAAGCAGCTCGCTGCCGCCAAGGCACGTTTACACCAGCTAATACGTTGATTTGGAGATCATGAAACGTTTTCTTTGGCCCCTGTGGGCGGGCGGGCTGACCGCCGCGCTCATCGCCCTGCCCACTGCATCCGCCGCTCCGGCGGTGCATCTCTCGACGACCGACGCCGGAGAAGTGTCCACCAGCTACACGTACCTGACGGACAACTTCTACAAAAAGGTCGATCCGGACGTCGTGCTCGCCTCCGTCCACGCGGCGCTGTCGGCGGCGATGCGCACGGCGGGTATCAAGCACATCTCGCTCGCGGTTATGCACGACGCGCAGAGTCCGATGGGGAACGTGCGCGAAATCGACCGCGAGATCGAGACTGCGGCCACGGAGTCGAAGAGCAAGTTTAGCGCGCACGACCTCAGCTACGTCGCCATCGACGGTATGATGCGCGCGGTCAACGACCGCTACACCGTGTTCTTGACGCCGAAGGAGTTTGCGGGACTCAATCAGGGTCTCGACGGGGGCGACTTCGGCGGCACGGGCATCGTCATCCAAGTCGATGACAAGACGAAATACATCGCGGTCGAGAACGTGATTCCCAACGGCCCTGCCGACAAGGCCGGCGTGCAGCAGGACGACCTGATCACGACGATCGACGGCAACTCCACCAAGGGCATGGCCATCGCGACCGCGAGCGGGAAGCTGCGCGGCAAGGAGGGCACGAAGGTCACGCTGACGATTCAGCGCGACAGCTCCGCACTGCCCGCGCCGATCACGATCACCCGCGCGAAGATTCACCAGCTCAGCGTCTACGAGAAGCTTTTGCCCGGCAAGATCGGCTACATCGCACTGACGGTGTTCGGCCGCGACACGGGGAGCGAGCTGACCACGGCGCTCGGCCGCCTGCAGAGCGAGGGCGCCCGCGCACTGATCCTCGACCTGCGCGACAACGGCGGCGGCTATCTGGAAGCGGCCGTGGCGGTGAGCTCCAAGTTCATCCCGAGCGGACCGATCGTCTCGGTAGAGTCGCGCGCCTCGAACATCACGACGCTCGACGCAGACAACACTGCGATCAGCCCGCTGCCGCTCGTCGTGCTCGTGAACGGCTATACGGCCTCGGCTTCCGAGATCACTTCGGGGGCGATCCAAGACAGCAGCGTCGGCACGATTATGGGCACGAAGACGTTCGGCAAGGGCGTCGTGCAAACGATCTACCCGCTGCCGGACGGCAGCGCGATCAAGGTGACGACGGCGCGTTATCTGACGCCGCGTAATCGCGACATCAACCATCTAGGCATCACGCCCGACGTCGTCGTGACCGAGAACAAGCGCCCGCAGTTCGGACAGCCGACTCGCGACGACCAGCTAACGCGGGCGATCCAATACCTGGACGACAAGCTCGCGCACGCCAACCAGGAAAACGGCGTTTAGCTAAGACGACGCCTTCTTGCGGGAGCCCGTTGCCGAGCGTTTGCGCTTAGCGGCGGGCTTCTCGGCTTTCGGCTCGCTTGAGGCGACTTTCTTGCTCGAGGCGCGCGTGCGCTTCGGCTTGGCGTCGGTGGCCGGCAGCGCGAGCGCACTGGCCGTGCCCTTCAACTCGCCGGCGACGCCCTGCGGCGTCGCCTTGCGACGGCGCGCGGGCCTCGCGCGTTTTGGCTCCTCTTGCGGCGCGGTGAGGCTGGCCGGCGGCGGCTCGACCGCGGGCGGCGCGGCGGGAATGCGCGCGATCGCGCGCGACGGCTCCGGAGGGGCGGTCGCGCCGGTCGGATGTGCTGCGCCATCGGACGAGACCTCGAAGATATGCCGATCGGGCATCGCCCCGCCGGGCGCATGAGCCCCGCCCCTACCGCGTCGTCCGCGGCGGCGACGGCGGCGGCGCTGTCCGGCGCCGTCCGGAGCGGCCACTGCCTCGGGTGCAGGTGCAGGCGGCGGAGCGAATACCGTCTCCTCGGCTCCTTCTCCGCGTCCGCGCCCACCCCGACGGCGGCGCCGGCGGCGCTTTCGCCGCCCATCGCCGTTCTCGGTTGCGGCGTGTTGTACCGCGCCTTCCGCAATGATGATCGCGTCGGGCTGGGCCTCGCCCTTGAGCTCGGCGCGGATGGCCTTGTCTTGCGCCTCTTCCTCTTCGGTGATCGATGAGATCCCTATGGGCGGCCGCGAGGCGGACTGGCGGGCCGCGTCCTCGGCGAGCTCGCGCAGCTGGCGCGCCTGTTCGGCCGCGGTCGGCTTCCCCCGCCGCGCGGCGCGACGGCGGCGCGGCTTCGCACCGGCCGTCACGAGCTCGGCCATCACGTAATCTTGCTCGTCGTCGACATCCAGGATACGGATCCGTACGAAGTTGCCGGCGTTGCCGGCGGCGTTTTCGACCTCGACGAGGCGGCCGTCGACGACGCCGGCCGCCGAGGTCGGGTTGGGAAGCCGGCCCGGCAGAAGCTCGATTTCGTGCTCGTCGCCGACGCGCACGGCATGCGCGCGCTGTTTGTCGAAACCAGCGACGAGCTCGACGCGCGCCTTTTCGGGATGGATCATCGGATCGACGCGCACGTGGATCGGGCGACCGATCGAGCGCGCAAGCTCCCCGCACTCTTCCTCGTACCAAAACTCCATCTGCACGGCGACCGTCGGCGCGACGTGCGCAACCACGTCGCCGGCCGCGCCGTTGTGCGTCTCGCTGCGAATCTGGCGGAAGGTCTCGATCGCCACCGACTGCGACGACATGACGCTGCCCATGCCGTTGCACGTCGGGCACGCACCGCGCAGCTGAGCTCCGAGATCCTTGCCGATGCGTTTGCGCGTGAACTCGAGCAGCCCGAGGTTGGAGAACGACTGAATCGTGGCCCGCGTGCGATCCCGCCGCAGGCTGTCCTCCATCGTCTTGACGACCTTGTTGCGCGACGCGTCCGACCCCATGTCGATGAAGTCCACAACGACGATGCCGCCGATGTCGCGCAGGCGCACTTGCCGTGCGATCTCCTCGGCCGCCTCGATGTTCGTCTTGAGAATCGTGTCCTCGAGGTTGCGCCCGCCCGTGAACTTGCCGGAGTTGACGTCGATGACGGTAAGCGCTTCGGTCGACTCGATGACGATCGACGCGCCCGAAGGCAGGTTGATCTTGGGCCGCATGAGCTTCTGCAGCTCTTCCTCGACCTTGTAATCGTCGAAGAGTGAGCGCCCGGAGTTATAGTATTCGATCCGGTTGATGTATTGCGGTCCTAGGAGCTGCAGGAAGTCGCGGACCTTGCGGTACTCTTCCTCGTCGTCGATGAGGACGCGCTCAACGTCGGCCGTGATGAAGTCGCGTGCGGCCTTGTAGACGAGGTTCATGTCCTTGTGTAGCAGCGACGGCGAGGACGCGCGCTTGTACGTCTCGAGGATGCCATGCCACATGCGGATCAAGACGCCGAGATCGGCGATCAACTCCGCCTCGCTCACGCCGGCCGCGGCCGTTCGCACGACCGTCGCCATCCCCTCGGGGCGAATCCGCTTCATGATCCCCTTGAGGCGATTGCGCTCGTCGGCCGATTCGATCTTGCGCGAAACGCCCGAGTACTTGCCGGTGGGCATCAAGATCAGATAGCGGCCCGGCAGCGAGATGTTCGTCGAGATCCGCGCGCCCTTGAGGCCGCGTGGTTCCTTGACGATCTGCACCAGCACGTCGTCGCCGCGCTTGACCTTCTCGCTGATCGTGAAGCCGCTGTGGCCAGACGTGATTTCCACGTCGCCGATGTTGAGCGGCTGTTTGTTGATGTCGTCGACGTACAGAAACGCGTTGCGGCCGAGGCCGATGTCTGCGAACGCCGCCCCCATGCCTGGAAGCACGTTCTGTACTTTTCCTTTGTAGATCGAGCCGATGACCTTTTCTTCGCGCTCGATGTAGAGTTCGGCTAAGTCGCCGTCCTCGAGTATCGCGACCCGGTTTTCCCAGGGGTCGCTCGAGATGAGTATCTCGCTCGCCAAATTGTCCTCAATTGTAGAGCCCGCCTCTCGCGGCTAGGCGCCGCCCCGGCCGGCTCGTTTTAAAAAATTCTTGCAAAAAGGCTTTGCCCGCGGCCCTACGTCCCCGCGACGGAGCCTGCCGGCAAGCCAGGAGACCTTGTTCCGGTCTCCTACGTAGCGACCCTGCCCGCAGCAGGCTGGTTGCGCGACGCTTGAGTAGAGCGCAGTGTGGCCGGCGCAGGGCGTTCCTCCGGGAGGGGCTTCGACAGGGCCCATGGCGTCACGACGCAGGCGCTGTTGACGCTCGGCCAGCTCGAACCGGCTTCCGGCGATGCCTACGTCCACGCGACGCACTACGAGCCGGTTCCGGTCGAGGCGTTCGGGGAGCTGCTCGCTTTCGTCCCCGAGGATCTCGTGCGCGCGGCCGCCTTCGTGGACGTGGGATGCGGCATGGGCCGCGCCCTGCTGCTCGCGGCGGAGCATCCGTTCAAGCAGGTCGTCGGGATCGAGCTGTCGCCCGCGCTGCACGCGATCGCGCGCGAGAACTTCGCGACCGCGCGCGGGTTAGCGTTGCATTGCCGCGACGTGCGGATCCGCCGCGGCGACGCCCGGCGCTTCGCTTTCCCGAAGGGCGACCTCGTCGTGTTTCTGTTCAATCCGTTCGACCATGAGGTCTTGCGCGTGGTACTCGACCGGATCGTGGTTTCGCGCCATGCCGGCGATCGTGTGACGCTGCTCTACCACGTGCCGATCCATCGCGACGTCGTGGCGAAGTACGTCGCCCAAACGCTGTACGACGACCGCGCGGGGATCGTGGCGACGCTACGCGTTCCCTAGCACGTCGCGATCCCGCTGCGAGTACACGTTGAGCAGGATGCCGATCGCCGCGAAGTCGGTCAACAATGCCGATCCGCCGTACGACATGAACGGCAGCGGGATTCCCGTGATCGGCATGATGCCGATCGTCATACCGACGTTGATGAGGACGTGGAAAAACAGCATGCCGACCAGGCCGGCTGACAGCAGGAAGCCGAAGCGGTCGCGCGCGGCGAGCATCGTGCGGATGCCGCCGAAGAGCACCGCGGCGTACAGCGCGAGCAACAGCGCGGCCCCGGCGAAGCCCCACTCCTCCGCCAGCACGGTGAAGACGAAGTCGCGCGAATGTTCCGGCACGAAGTTGAGCTGCGTCTGCGTACCGTGGTAGAGTCCGCGACCGAACCACTCGCCGTTGCCGACGGCAATCTTCGACTGGTCGAGGTTGTAGCCCGACCCTTGGGGATCGGCCTTCGGATTGAGAAAGACGAAGAGCCGCGCGCGCTGGAACGGCTTGAGCACGGCGTTCGTGCCGATCGCGCCGGCCGCGACGACCAGCAGCGCGGCCACGTAAATGCCGAAATCGCCGAGCTTGGGCAGCGCAAAGAAGAGCTCGACGGTAAGGATCGCGAGCAGCACCAGCGACGTGCCGAGATCGGGCTGCTTGAGGATTACGAGCGCGGGGATCGCGACGGTCAGCAGCGGCTTCCAGAGGTCCTGCAGGTTCTCGTACGTGCCGCGGCACAGCACCGCCGCGAGCGCGATCGCAATGACGAGCTTGGCCGGTTCAGACGGCTGAAACGTCCCGAGCGGACCCAACGAAATCCAGCGCTGAGCTCCCATCGCCGAGTGCCCACCGCGCAGGATGAAGAGCAGCAACAGCAGGTTGACCGCGTACAGCGCCGGCGCCCAGCGCTGCCACGTGCGATAGTCGACGAACGAAACGCCGATCATGATCGCCACGCCGAGCACGAGATACAGGATCTGCTTTTGAAACTCGCCCGCGCTGCCGGGAGAGTGCAGATCGGCCGACCGGATGCACACGAGTCCTACCAGCGCAATCAGCAGGCCGCCCGCGGCGAGCCACCAGTTGAAGTTACGAAAGTAACGCCGCGCGTCGCCGCCGAGCGCTAGGACGGCCATCTGGAAGAACTAAGCCGGGGCCGTCGATGCCTGGGGCTGGCTTTGGCTCTTCTTGCGGCGGCGGCGCTTGCGCGAAGGCGGCGCTTCGCCGTTGCGCGTCGCGGCCTTCGCGGACGCCGGTTTCGGCGGTTTGGGAGGCGGCGGTGTGGACTCGGCCTTACCGTTGGGACGATTGACGGAGAGGATCGGAATGTTGGCCAGCAGCGCGAGCGTGCGGTCCTGCCGCTCGAAGTTCACTTCGATGTGTTCGCGATCGACCTCGACATGGCGTGAGATCACTTCGACGAGCTCGCGCTTCATCTGCTCGATCATTTCGGGCGCGAGCTCGAGGTGATCGGTCATCAGGACGAGGCGCAGCCGCTCCTTGGCGGTCGCGCTCGAGCCCTGGTGGCCGAAGAGCCGCTTGAGAAACTCGATCATGAGCGCTTCCTTCCAACGAGCGAGCCGATGCGCTCGAACAGCGTCGGCTTCGCGGCCGGCGGCATCGGCGGCGGGACGTCGTCGCCCGCGAGCCGCGCCGCGATCGCGTGATAGGCCGCTCCCGTCGCGTTTTCTTTGCGCAGCGCGAGCGGCTCGCCGCGGTTGGTCGTCACGATGATCTCGGGCTCGTCGGCGATCACGCCGAGCAACGGCAGGCGCAGGATCGCGTTGACGTCTTCGACCGACAGCATCTTGCCTTTCTTCACGAGCTGCGGGCGCAGGCGGTTGATCACGAGCTGCGGACGGAAGCGGTTTCCGAGCAGCCCCACGACTCGATCGACGTCGCGCACCGCCGAGACCTCGGGCGTGCACACGACGATGGCCTCTTCGGCGCCCGCAACCGCGTTCTTGAATCCGAGCTCGATCCCGGCCGGGCAATCGATCAAGACATAGTCGAAGCGCTCGCGCAGCGAAGCGACCAGCGCCTGCATCTTGGGCGTCTCGACTTCGTCCTTCTCGCGCGATTGAGCCGCGGCGAGCAGAAAGAGATTCTCACTGTGCTTGTCGGCGATCAGCGCGTCGTCGAGCGTCACGCGGTCCTCGAGCACGTCGAGCAGATGGTGCGTGATGCGGCTCTCGAGTCCGAGCACGATGTCGAGATTGCGCAGGCCCACGTCGGCGTCGATGAGCACGACGCTCGATCCGCGGCGCGCGAGCGCGGTGCCGAGGTTGGCGGTCGTCGTGGTCTTGCCCACGCCGCCCTTTCCCGACGTCAGCACGATCGCGCGACCTAGCTTGGCGGGCGCGGCGCTCGCTTCCGGCGTGGACTGAATCGACTCGACTTGGTGCACGCTGTGTTACCCCGCTTTCAGTGCGTCCAGCAGGCGCCCGAGGAAGCCCTGACCGTCGAAGCTCGTGAACGGCACGAGCTCTCCCTCGAGTCGCCTCGCGATCTTTTCGTAGATGCCGCGCAGACGGTTCGTGTCGCTGAGCACGACCGGTTCGCCGCGGTTGGTCGTGTCGATGACCTCTTCGTCATCGGGCACGATGCCGAGCAGCTCGATCGACAGCACGTCGCACACGTCCTCGACCGACAACATGTCGCCGCTGCGCACCATGTCCGGGCGCAGCCGATTGACGATCAGCCGGATCGGCTTTCCTTCGGCGGCGATCTTGCCGACGACGCGGTCGGCGTCGCGAATCGAGCTGACCTCCGGCGTCGTCACGACGATCGCCTCGCTCGCGCCCGCGACCGCGTTGCGAAAACCGGTTTCGATCCCGGCAGGCGAGTCGATCAGCACGTAATCGGCCTGCTCCGCCGCGCGGTCGACGATGGCGGAAAACTGCTCCGGCGTGATCGCATCTTTCTCGCGCGTCTGCGCGGCCGGCAAAACCGCGAGCGATTCGAAACGCTTGTCCCTGATCAACGCCTGGCGCAGCTGACAGCGGCCCTCGGCGACCTCGACGAGGTCGAACACGATGCGCTTCTCCAATCCGAGCACGAGGTCGAGGTTGCGCAGGCCGATGTCCGCGTCGATCAGGATGACGCGATGTCCGCGCTTGGCGAGCGTAGCCCCGAGGTTGGCCGTCGTCGTCGTCTTGCCAACGCCGCCCTTGCCGGACGTGAGGACGATCTTGCGCGCGCTCATGCCGGGGCAGCTCCCGCGTTTTCGGCCTCGCCGAGGCGATCGAGCGGCAACACGAGGATGCCGCCGTCGCGCGCGAGCGCTGCTTCGGGCACCGCGGTCCTGCGCGGCTTGTTTTCCTGTTCGGCCGCGATGAATGTGGCGATGCGCAGTTGCGTCGCGGACAGGTCGAGCGCGTAGATCCGCGCGGTCTCGTCGCCGCCGGCGCCGGCGTGCGCGATGCCGCGCAGGCGTCCGAACACCACGATGTCGCCCGTCGCGACCAGCTCGGCGCCGGGGTTCACGTCGCCGACGACGACGATGTTTCCCGTGTGATGCAGCACCTGGCCGCCGCGCAGCGTCCCGGGATGATAGAGTGTGCCCGGCGCGGCCTCCACGACGTGCAACGCGGGCGGGCGCGCGCTGCGGGACTCGCTTCGCAGCCGCGGTACGCTGGCCTCGCCGCGCCTGCGGCGCTGCGCGATGTCGCCGCGCGCGCCGGCGAAGTCGGCCACCAGTGAGCGTGCCGCGTCGGAGAGTTGCATCTGGCTCTCCGAGGGGGCGGCCGGCGGCACTGGCGGCGCCGGCGCAGTCGCGGACGCCTCGTAGTCCAGTCCTCGCTCGTGCGCGAGATCCGCGAGGCCGCCCGCGCTGCCGGAAAGGGCGCGCAGGCTGATTCCGGCCCCGTCCAGCACGCCGCGCAGGCGGGCGAGAACTGCATCCGAGGGGCAGGCGTCGCCGAAATTCACGACCGCAGACGACCCGCGATAGAAGCTGGGCTGCTCGGCGAGGCGAGCTTCCAGCTCGTCACAAGCCTCCTCGAAGTCGCGTTCTGATAGCGACACTTCAAGGCCGTCCCGCCTTCCCCGCAAGAGCGTCACGCTGCGCTGTGCGAGAAGAATTGGATTAATCCCCCTCGGTATCCACAAAGGACTCGCAACTTCTTAAGCCTTTTCCACATATAATACACAGTGACCGGGCGTAGACTCCGAGCGGGCTCGTCCGTTTGCTAAGAGGAAGTAAACAGCATGCTGCGTCGCATCATTCCCCTCCTCGTCATCGCGTCACTGCTGAGCGCGATGCATCCGGCGCGCGTTTCGGCCATGTCGACGCAGGCCGAGATCGCCCTCGGCCAATCGGAGGATCTGCAGATCGTCGCCAGCAGCGTGGTCGAGACCGATCCGCTGCTCAACGCCTACGTGCAAGGCGTCGCCGGCAACCTTTGGAATCAAGTGGCGCGCAAGGACGTCCCGTACTCGGTCAAGATCATCAAGGACACCCAGGTGAACTCGTTCGCGACGCTGGGCGGCTTCGTCTACGTCAACGAGGGCCTGGTCGACTTCGTTCAGTCGGACGACGAGCTGGCGAGCGTCATCGGCCACGAGACGGGTCACATCGAGCGCCGCCACGTGCTGTCGATGTATTCCAAGGCCGAAATCCTCAACATCCTGTTCGGCATCGCGTCGATCTTCTCGCCGATCATCTACGAGTTCGGCGGCCTGGCCGAGGCGGGCCTGATGGCGAAAGTTTCGCGCGAGGACGAGATTCAGGCCGACCGCTACGGCCTCCAGCTGATGTCGCGCGCCGGCTATGATCCCGAATCCATGGTCACGATGATGGCGCATCTCGCGGTGTTGCAAGACGAGCACAGCGACGCCGTGAGCAAGTACCTCGAGGACCATCCGGATCCGAGCGCCCGCGTGGCGCACCTGATGGGCTATCCTGAGCTCAATCCGCAGACGGTGACGACGGGCCAAGAGCTCGTGCAGGCGTCGAGCGACGAGGAGCGCGCGCGGTACGACTTCTCCCGACTGCGCCTCGACGAGATCCTCAAGCGCGATCCCCAGAGCTCCGAGGCGCTGCTCGACCTCGGTCAATCCGAGCTCGCGCTCGGTCAACCGAACAAGAGCGAGCAGACGCTGGCAGAGGCCGCGCAGCTCGGCAACTCCGCGACGCGGGCAACGGCCAACGCGCGCATCAGCGCGCTGCGGCAGATGGAAGTCCAGCGCGTGACGCTCGACAAGCCGAACCTGCCGAAGCTGCAGAGCGCGGTCCAGGCGGCACAGGCGGCCCACGTGCAGGCCGCCGGCGAGATCGCAGCGCGCGAGACCGAGGGCAAAGATCAGCTCAAGTCGGTGCAGAGCCGGCTCGAGACGCTGCAATACGAGGTTCCGGACCTGAGCCGCGTCAACGTCAAGCGCGGCTCGCGCGTGGAGGCCGTCGTCAAGAATCTCAACTCGATGACGCGCTCGGTAAACAGCGCGCTGCAAGACGCGGGCGGCGACTCGAGTCCGATCGGCGGCATCGGCACGCTCGAAAAGAACAAAGAGGCCGGGCTGCTCAAGGAGAGCGCCGACATCTATGAGGAGATGCTCGCGCCGTTCGCGATGAGGCCCGTTCCGACTGAGTCGCTGGCGATTTTGCCGGCATATCCGCAGATGGTCAACGAGTTGTCGCTCGCCGATGGCGATATGCTGCGGTCGGTGGACGCTGCGCGTGCGTCGATGACGACGCTCGATCAGTCGCTGGGCGACCTCGACGAATTTCTCAAAGCGCTCGACCACGCGTCGCTGAACTTCAACGGCGACATCAGCCTGAGCGAATACGACGACCTGCTGCCGATGATGAAGAAGTCGGTCGACGATTTCAACACGGCCGCCACCGAGGCGTCGGAAGGGGCGCAACTGTTCAATCTGGCGCGCTCGCGCCAGCTCTCGACGCGCATCACACTGCTCGGCCTCGGCACCTCGCCGGAGCTGTACTCGACGCTGCAGTACGCGTTGCAGCAGCGCTTCGGCAGCAACGGCATAAGCTATCGCACGATGCTGCGCGACGGGCTGACGCCGGGCGAAGTGGCGGCGGCGACCATCATCGCGGCCGACATCAAGAGCACGCCCGAAGACGTGATCGCGCAGGCGAAGGATTCCGGTAAGACGGTGATCGACGTCGCCAACGACCACAAGATGCACGCGTGGCCGCTCGAGATCTTCATGGGGCTGGTTTATCTGGACTACACGGACGATCCGCTGAAAGAGCTGCGCAAGGCCGATGGCACGCTTGCGGTCGATCTGAACAAGCTCGGGCTGTAAGTGCGGTCGATGGCGGTAGCCGGCAACGCCGGCAAGGTGTTCTCAATCCTGCGCAAGGGCATCGACCTACGCTCGATCGGCGCGCACGTTCGCAAGCCGTTCCGGTTTCTGCTCTGCGGCGATCCCGCGCTGATCTCCGAACTGCGCGCGCTGCTGCTGCGCGGGCACGCCGACGACACGATTCCGATCTCCGCCGCGGCGTGTCTCGAGACGATCCATCCCGAGGCGCCGCTGGTGACGAACCCGCAGGAGGTGCGGGCGATCGTGTTCCTAGGACGGCGCGGCGATCTGACGGCCGCGGACTTGACCACGCTGAGCGTGTTGCGCGTTCCGATTCTGGCGCTGACGGTGGATCCGGACGCGCCGACATCGGGACCGGCGTCGCCTCCGAAGGGCGGCGAGTGGAGCGAGTACGTGGTGCCGGCGATCGCACGCGAACATCTGCGCGGGCGGTTCTTCCCGCATCTGGTGGAGTGCGCGGGCGGAGTCGAGATCGCAGTGGGGCGGAATCTGCCGATGCTGCGCGACACCGTGGCGGCGAAGCTGACGCGCGACGCGGCGAACAACGCGCTGAAAGTGGCGCTGGCGAGCGCGGTAGTGGATCACGTGCCGGTGATCGGCTTGGTGCTCGGCGCGTTCGCGTCCGCAGGCGACATGATGGCGATCACGGGGATTCAGGTGATGCTGATGCTGCACATCGAGGCGGTCTACGGCCGCGACCCGGATGTGCAGCGGACGTGGCAGTTGTTGCCGGTGATTGGCGGCGGCTTCGGCTGGCGCATGATTGCGCGCGAGCTCGTCGGTTTCGTTCCGGTGGCAGGCATCGCGATCAAGGGCGCAATCGCGTACGCGGGAACAATCGTGGTCGGCGAGGGCGTAACGTTCCTACACGAACACGGCCACACGATGACCAAGGGCCAAGCCACGGCGCTCTACGAGCGCACCAAGAACGACGCTTTGCGATTCACGAAAGAGCTGATAGGGCGACTGCGTAAGTAGCGCCCGGGCGGCCGCACGCTGCTTGAGATACGTTAAATAGCGATCCGTTGAGCGTAGGTACCTGAGCGCTGCTCCGCAAGAACCGGCAAAGTGGACAACGCACAACGTTGTAGGGCTGCCAACGGGAATGGAATCAGATCGCGATGATCCCGACGAATAACCGTAGGTGTCAAAGAGTGTTCCCAGATAAAGCTCCCGGCGCGTTTACCGTCCCGGCAAATCCCCTCTAAAGCCTTGCGATTTCGACGCGTCGGTGCCACGTTGGTGCCAGAGGCTGCATGCACGTTAGCTAATCTGAATGCGAGAGGAGGTCGAGGCGGCCTTCGCGTGGCTGACGAGCCCGTACGTCGACCGCGCTCTGTGAAGCGACGAGAATCGCTCCGCGATCGTCATTCGTCCCGAACTTGGTGGCTAGAGGCGCTCCAATAGCGACTCATCATCTAAACCGCGCAGCTCCTCCGGTACGCGCTCGCGCGCGGGCTGCGCGAGTTGCGCGGCGATCACGGCGCGGCGCTGCGGCGTGAGCGTCTCGCGGCGCTCCAGGAAACGCTTGATCAGCGCTCGCTCGCGGCCGGAGAGATAGGCCGTCGGCGCGTATCCGGTGTCGTCCAGGTCGTCGCCGAAGATCAGATCCTCCAGATCGAATCCCTCGCGGCGAACGCGTACGTCAAAGTAATACACGGCCAGGATCAGCGCTGAGAACGGGAGCAGCGCCCAGCGCACGACCGAGTCGAGAGCGACATACGCGGCCGGCCAGTGCTGTAACCCCAGGAGCGCAGCCGTATCGACAAGTCCCACCGGGACCGTGCTCACCGCGCCCGCCGCGATCGCGCATAACAGCGCGCGACCGAACTGCGGACGCGTAAAGATCCGCGAGACAGCGAGCTCGATCGAGGCGGGGACGCTGCGCCCCTCGACCACGAGACCGAAGAACGCGAATGCGCCGCTGATCAGCAACAGCGCTAGCGCGAAGAGGATCGCGAGTATGGCGAACAAGACGGCGATTGGAACGATTACGGCGAGCGCCGTGGACATCATGGCGATGGCCAGCGGAATCGACACGATGACGATCAGCACGACGTAGCAGACGATGAGCACACCCAGCGCGATGCAGAGCACGCCGAGGATCGCCGGCCATCGTGCCAGGACCGCCCGGTACGCGGCGCCGACCGTGACGGGTTCGTCGCGATAGACGTCCGCTGTCGCGACGCCAACGGCGCAGACCGCCAACGACGTCAACACGTACCCGACCAGGGCCGAGACGGCCGCCGCCGCTATCGTCGTGGGAGAATCGAAGATCGACGGGAGTCGTGCGGTGCTTTCGGGATGTTGCCACACCGCAAGCATAGCGTCCAGCTGCGGCCCCTCGAGCCGCAGCGCGACGTACTGCACGATCGCTAGCGGCAGGATCGCGGCCAGCGAGATGCCCGCGAACGTGCGGAAGTGGCGCGTATAAAGGGTGATCGCACGGTCGAATATGTCGCCGAGAACGAGCGGACGAACCTCCACGCTGCGCGCCTTTCTGGCAAGGCGTTTCCAAAACCCCCGCGGAACGAGCGCCCTACCAATGCTGATCGGCACGATCGACGCGCTGCGGCGCTACCCCATCAAGAGTCTGGCCGGCGAGACGCTCGAGTCCGTCGAGGTCGGCGAGTCGGGCATCCCGGGCGATCGCGCCGGCGCCTTCTTCGTTCGCTCCGGTTCGGAGCGCATCGGCAAGCTCTATCGCGGCAAAGAGCACGACCGGCTGCATCTCGTTGCGACGCCCGGCGCCGCCCGCGCGGCCGCCGCGGCGCGCGGCGTCAACGTGGAGCTCCAAAACGGGACGCACTACTTCGACGACGCGCCCGTGTCGTTGCTCGTCGATCGGTGGCTCGACTCATTGAGCGCGCACGTCGGCTATGCCGTCGAGTGGGAGCGCTTTCGACCGAACTTCTTCGTGCGCGGCGCGGACGGGTTCGATCAGGAGGAAGCGGCGCTGGTCGGAGATGACCTCGAACTTGGAAGCGTTCTGCTGCGCGTGCGTTGCCCGATCGAGCGCTGCGTCACGCCGACGTATCATCCGCGCGGCGGCGTAACCGATCCGCGCATTCTCCGTTTCCTCGCGCAACAGCGCAACACGTGGATGGGGATCTATTGCGACGTCGTGCGACCCGGCGTCGTGCGAGTAGGCGACGACGTAAAAGCTGATGAGCGCACGATTGCATGAAGCGGGCATGCGAAGTGAAAGGTCGCCTATCAATCCAAGCGTAACCCCAATAGGCGCAAAACCTGCGCAGAAAAGGAGCCAGGGATGAAACAGTTATCCCGTTGCAGCGCAGTACTCTTCGCAATAAGTCTCCTCGCTTTGAGCACTGGTCCGGCGCCGGCTATAATTCGGCCGATGGACGGCGGTGGCGGAGGCGGCCTCAACTTTTCGGGAATGTATTCCGGTTCCGTTACCGACAGCGCTCTCGGAACGGGCACTGCCGTCGCGAATTTAGCGGCGTCCGGTGGTAGCGGAGGCGATCCCCTCGGCGGCTGGATGTCGTTCACGTTTGGAAGCGCGACGTACAACAACCCGACAGCCGCAGCGCCTCGCGGCCAGGGTGATGGTGGCGGTGACGGCGGCTACGTTCGTTACTTGGACGGTGAAGGCAACAACATGATCCACGGCCGCTTCGTGTCGATCATCGGCAGCATGGCTTGTACCTTTCATTACACGGCAACCTTCTATCCGTCGAGTTTCCAACTGAACGGAATGTACAAGGCCGTCAACGGTTGCTCCGGTCAAAACGGAACGTTTTCGCTCACGCAGCAGTGCTTCTACCAACAGGTTGGGCACGGCGGTCACGGCGGGCGCCGGGGAACCGGATCTGGACCCGGACTCTGCACGTAATCTCACAGGGCAGATACTGATCGAGCGGGCGCGGCTGCCAAGGCCGCGCCCGCGTCTGCCCACACCCGGCGAGGGTTTGAGATTAGCCGGCGCGGCGACATTGTTTGCTAGTTAGTTTGGATTAGACCAGTCGGCACTGCCGAAAGGTTTAAATCGAGCGGCGGCCTTCGAGCGCTTTGGCGATTGTCATTTCGTCGGCGTAATCGAGGTCGCCGCCGATCGGAAGGCCATACGCGAGTCGCGTCACTTCCACTCCAAGCGGCTGCAGGAGGCGCGAGAGGTACAGCGCCGTCGCCTCCCCCTCCGCGTTGGGATTCGTGGCGAGGATGATTTCGCGCGGCTCATCGCGGCCGATACGTTCCACCAGCTCCCGGAGATGAAGCTGCGCGGGACCGATGCCATCCATCGGCGAGATCAAGCCGCCCAACACGTGATAGCGGCCCTTGAATGCGCCGGCGCGCTCGATCGCGTAGACGTCCTTCGCCTCCGCCACCACGCAGATCGTCGCGCCGTCGCGTTGATCGTCCGTGCAGAATTCGCACGGATCGCTCTCGGCCAGCGAATAGCAGATCGAACAGAAGAGCACGTTGTCTTTGACGGATAGGATCGCCTCGGCGAGGCTCTGCGCCTCGTTGCGCGGCCGGTTCAACAGATAAAAGACCAAACGCGCCGCCGTCTTCGGACCGATCGTGGGCAACTTGCTCAGCTCGTTGATCAGCCTGGCAACAGGGCCGGCAACGGTCGTCACATCAGCCCGGGGATGCGCATCCCGCCCGTCACGGAGGACATGCGCTTCTGCGCCGTCTCGCTCGCCTTGTTCAATGCGTCGTTGACCGCGACCGTCACGAGATCTTCCAGCGTCTCCAGATCCTCGGGATCCACGGCGTCCTTGCCGATACGCACGCTCTTGATGTGCTGATCGCACGTCGCCTCGACGGTCACGGCGCCGCCCGCGGCGCTGCCGGTCACGACCGTGTTCGCGAGTTCCTCCTGAGCCTTGGTCATCTCGGCCTGCATCTTCTTCATCTGGGCCAGTAAGTGCGCCTGATTCATCTACTGAATTCTTTCATTTGCATAATCGAAGAGTGCGTCGGCGTCGTCCGTTGCCGTCGATCCCTTGGCGCGCGCGGCGTTGCCGTCCACCCGAAGCCGTACCTGCAAGGCCACGCCGAGCACGTCGGCGATGGCCGCCTCGATGAGCTTCACATGATCCTTCAACGTATCCGCGCTCCACGCGTCGGGCAGTTTCAGGACGAGCGCGTTATGCTCGATGCCCTCGATCGCGGCGCGCGACAGCGGCGCACGCAGCGGCGGCCGCTCGCCTTCGATCTTGCCGCGGATGCTCTGCCATGCCGCGCGCACGCGCTGCACGGAGAGCTCCGGCGTTTCGCTACGCTTCGCCGGCTCGCCCACGCTCTTTGCGGCGACGCGCTGTGGCGGCGGAGGCGCAGGCGCCGCAGTGGGCGGGGCGCTCGGGGTCGGTGCGCGCCGTTCTTCGAGCGCAGCGACGCGCGTCGCGAGCGCATCCAGCGTCGGGTCCTCCGGGGTGAAGATGAAACGCAGCAAGGCCGTTTCGAGCTCCAACCGCGCGTTGCCGCCGGTGCGCGCGAGCGCGAGTGCGTCGCTAAAGCTGCGCAGCGCGCGGACCAGCATCGCCTGCGAGATGGCCCCGGCCTGCACGGCCACGCGCTCCGCGTCTTCGGGCACGAGGTCGCGCGCGAGGAGCATCGGATCGATGCGCGCGACGAGCAGGTTTCGGAACTCCGCAATGAGCGAGCGCGTCAGCACCGTGAGGTCCGCGCCGGCATCGCTCGCGGACTCGACGATCGCGAGCGCGCGCGTCGCGTCGCGCGCGACGACGGCCTCGACCAGACTCTGCGCGTACTCGCGTCCGCTTGCGCCGAATGCCACGTCCACCGTGTCGACGGTCGCCACAGCGCCACCCGAGAACGCGGCCAGCTGCTCGAGCATCGTCAGTGCGTCGCGCAGGCCCCCCTCGGCCCGATAGGCGATGGCGGCCAGTGCGGCGTCGTCGACCGCGATGTGCTCGCCGCGCGCGATCTCGCGCAGCTTCTCGATCATCACCGGCACCGCGATGCGGCGGAACTGATAGCGCTGGCAGCGCGACAGGATCGTGACCGGGAGTTTCTCCGGCTCGGTCGTCGCCAAGATGAACAGCGCGTGGGCGGGCGGCTCCTCCAGGGTCTTCAGAAAGGCGTTGGCGCCCTCTTTGGTGAGCATGTGGGCCTCGTCGATGATATAGACCTTCATCCGCATCGTCGCCGGGGCGAATTTCACCGCCTCGCGGAGGGCCCGAATTTCATCTATCCCGCGGTTGCTGGCTGCGTCGATTTCCAGCACGTCCAGTGCCGTCCCGGCCAGCATGGCGCGACAATTCTCGCATGAATTGTCGGGTACGGCCGTCGGGCCATTGACGCAGTTCACGCAGCGTGCGAGAATCTTGGCGGCCGAGGTTTTCCCCGAGCCGCGCGGGCCCGAAAAGAGATAGGCGTGGGCCAGCTTCCCGCCGTCGATCGCCGCCGTAAGCGTGCGAACGACCGAGTCTTGGCCGACCAGGTCGGCAAACGTGCGGGGGCGCCAGGTGCGGTAGAGGGACACGGCGCAGAGGTTTAGCAGGCCGTTTCACGGCGCCTGCCGGAGGGTATGCTTGCAACGGACCGGTCAGGAGAGCGGTTATGAGAGTTGCTTCCCAAGCAGCGGTGCTTGGCTAATTTTGGGATCGACATAAAACAATGATGCCGGCGGATCTGCGCGCAGCGCTTCGTGAAGAGTTTGGCTTTGCCGGATTTTATCCGGGCCAGGAAGAGGTCGTGTCTCGCGTCCTCCGCGGCCAGGACACGCTCGCGATCCTCGCGACCGGCGCGGGCAAGAGCCTCACGTACCAGCTTCCGGCGCTCTTGCTGGAAGGCACGACCGTCGTCGTCAGCCCGCTGATCGCGCTGATGAAAGATCAGCTCGATATGCTGCGCGAGCGCGGCATCACCGACGTCGTCGCGCTCAACTCGACGCTATCCGAGGATCAGGAGCTGCGGGCGCGCGAACGCATCCGCTCCGGCACACTGCGCATCGTGTATACGACGCCGGAGAAGCTCGAGGACGAGACCTTCCTCGACTTGCTGCGCTCCATTCGCGTTCCGCTCTTCGTCGTCGACGAAGCACACTGCATCAGCCAGTGGGGCCACGACTTCCGGCCGGCGTATCTCGCGCTCGGCGGCGTCATCGCGAAGCTCGGCCATCCGACGGTGCTCGCGCTCACGGCGACGGCGACGCCGTCGGTCCGCGAAGACATCCTGCACCAGCTCGGCATCGAGCAGGTGAAGCCGATCGTGCGCGGATTCGACCGGCCGAACCTGATCTACGAGGCGCGCAAGGCGGACAAGGAAGCCGACAAGCTCAAGATTCTCACCGGGCTGTTCACGGGCCGCGAGGCGCTCGAGGGCACCGGCATCATCTATACCGCGACGATCAAGAATGCGCTGGAGGTGCAGGAGTTTCTTACGCACGAGCTCGGCATCCCGGCCGCGGTCTACCACTCGAAGCTGCGCAAAGAGGACCGAACCACGGTCCACAACCTCTTCATGAACGAGACGATCCGGGCCGTGGTCGCGACCAACGCCTTCGGCCTCGGCATCGACAAGCCGAACATCCGTTTCGTCGTACACTACGATCTGCCGGGATCGCTCGAGGCCTACACGCAAGAGGCGGGCCGCGCGGGCCGCGACGGGCTGCCGTCGCGCTGCATCCTCATCTACCGCATGAGCGACACGCGCGTGCAGAACTACTTCCTGACCGGCAAGTATCCGGACGTCGAAGAGGTGCAGCGCGTCTTCGGCACGATCGAAGTCTTCGCCGACCAAACCAACGGCGTCTCGATGATAGACCTGCGCAAGATCCTGCAGCTCCCGCTCACGAAGCTCAAAGTCATTCTCGCACTGCTCAAGAAGTCGGGCTACATCGAGCATATTGGAAAGTCGGCCTACGGTCTGACCGAGGCGGTGCGCAAGCACCGCGACCTAATGCTCAACCTGGCGAACTACGAGACGAAGAAGTCGTACGACCAGAGCAAGCTCGCGATGATGCTGCAGTACGCGGAGTCGACCTCGTGCCGGCGCCGCTTCATCCTCAACTATTTCGGCGAAGACTTCGACAAGCACAACTGCGGCGCGTGCGACAACTGCTTGCGCGCGTTGCGCGCGGGGCGCAGTGCGCAGGCCGCGACGGGCGGCTTCAGGATCGCCGACGTCGTGTGGCATCCTAAGTTCGGAACCGGCACCGTCGAGCGCGCGGAACGCGACCTCGTGACGGTGCTCTTCCCGAGCGTCGGTTACAAGACGCTGCTGGCCTCGGCGGTTAGTCACGCCGAAGCAGCGCAAATTGCCTAGCGCGGCGCATTTTCGCGCCGCGCTCTCCATAGCGGCCTGTGCGGCTCTGCTCGCCGCCGACCCGCTTCCCAGCCCCTCGCCGTCAACGTCCGCCTCACCCGTCCCGTCCATTTCACCCACGGCGGCGCCGTCGTTGGCCCCGCCGGCCCCGGGCGGTTCGCCGACGCCCACGCCACCGCCGCTCTCCATCGCCCCGGCCAGCGCGACGGTGGGGGTCGGCAGCGCCGTGAACCTGACGGTCGGCTCAGCAATCAGCCCGATCGCGGCGGTCGTGCGCGACCCGTCCATCGCCTCGGTGGAGGTCGATCAGGCCTCGCAGCGGGTGGTGATCGTGGGCAAGGCCCCGGGCGTGACCACCATCCACGTCAGCGACGCGCGCAACATCAGCAGCGACGTGCCGGTGCGCGTCGCGTTTTATGCCGGATCGATCGCCGGGCGCGTCACGCTGCAGCTGACCGGCGACCCGGCCTCCGCGCAGTACGTCCGCGAAGAGGCGGCCCAGGCCGTTCGCGACGCCGCGCAGCGCCGTCCCGACGCGCAGGTCATCGTTTCTTCGGATGACGTGCCGTTCCGCGGAAATCTCGAACAGGACGACATCGCGGCGTTCGACGTTCCCGTGCTGATCCAGGGCAACAACGACATCGAGGTCGACGGCTCGACGCATGTCGACGTGCAAAACGTCGCGGTGCCGCGCATCTCGCCCAACTCGCTCATGGTCAGCGACTATCCAGAACGGCTGACGGAGAACGGAACACTCTTCACGGCCGACCTGCAAGTGGAACAGCCGTCGCGCTTCCTCTACTTTCATTACAATCCGCGCGGGCAGCCTGATCGTCGGATCGTGCTGCGCGCGGAGAACCTCTCGCGCGAGCCCTCGATCGTGCAGTTCATCAGCGGCCGGGGTGGGCCGTCTTCGAACGAGATGGACGTCGGCCACCAGGCGACGCGACGCTTTCTCGTCAACGTCGTGCAGAATCAGGGCCGACTGTTGACCATCGGCGGCAACACGTCGATCAACATCGTCTCGCAGGATCTTCCGGCAGGCGACATCGTCTGCAACCTGCTACAGCTGCGTGTCCTCTCGGGCGGCAGCGTGCACCTGTCGCTGTTCGCGCAGGACGCGAGCGGGAGTCCGGACGCCCTCGTCGCGAGTACCGAGTTGCTTGAATACGGCCACATCCACGCGCGCGGCATCTATCCGATCGCCGAGTTTCACTTCGCGACGCAGTGGCGGGTCGACGAGGACTATCTCGAGCTGCCGATCGGGCAGCTGCCGTTGCCGAACCACATGCAAGGGCAGGCGCTCTCGGGCGACTACGGCGTGCTCCAATCGTTTGTCGTGAACATCGAGAACCCGCTCTCGACGCCGCAGTCGGTGGCGATCTACGAGAATCCGCGCGGCGGCCGTTCCACGGGAACGTACCTGATCGACGGCGTGCTCGTGCAGTCGCATCAGGTTCCACCGTACTCACGTTACAAGGTGCGCCAGTACGTCGTGCCGGCGCACGGCTTCGTGCGCGTCGCAATCGTCACGATGCCCGAAGCCGGCTCGAGCCTTCCGCTGAAGCTGATCTTCGCGCCCGACGACGGGAGCGTCGCGCCCGGCGCGCCCGGCTCACCGATTTACTAGAGGCGGAATGGCCCCGGTCCAACGCAGTCCAGCGGCGATCAAACTCCTCGGTTCGCCGATCGAGCAGCACGGCTTCACCGGGGGACGTACCACGAACTCCAACGGCGATGACTTCGAGCGCTTGACGTTGATCGGCTCGCACTTGGAAGTTCGCATCGGCCGAAACGGCGTAGGGGAGACGATCAGCTCCGGGCCGTTCGATTGCCCTGCGTTACACCGTTAGTGGCAGGACTCTATGACTAAATTCGACTCTTCCCGGACTAGTGAGTGACGACGATTCCGTTTGAGAAACCGTTGACTTGCTCGTATTCGGTCGCTTTCGTACTCGCCGTGAGCGGATACGGCATTGAGTACACCTCTCCACCTTCCGTAGAAACCCACAGGGTCGTCTCGCTGTTCTGCATCGCCAACTCCGCGAGATTACCGTTCGGGGAGAGCGTTAGCGTCAACGACGGCGTCGTCGCTCCCGGCGGAAACACCTTGATATCATCGGACGCCGACTCGACGACAACGATGTTCCCGGCACTATCGACCACTAACCCTTGAGGCTGATTGATCGTCATACCCAGAAGCCGCTTATTGCTGAGGCCTGGCCCGAACTCCGCGACTGAGCTGTTAATTCCCGTCCGCCGGTATGCCACGTAGAGATTGCCTTGGCTGTCGAAGGCCATTCCGTCTTCTTCTGAGCCTAATCGCACCTTCTTGATCGGGACGTTCGTGCCGGCGTTGTACTCGACGACATGCCCCTTATTGTGGCTCTCGACTTCGCGATCCCCAACGAAAACATGCCCTGCGGTATCGGCCACTGCGTATAACGGTTCGTGCAGCCCCTTCGAGTACGTCATCGACGGGCTCGAGGAACCATACGGATAGACGCTGACGGTCCCGCCGCTGTATAGCGCGTTAGCGACGTAGAGCGTATTATTGGCATCGAGACTCAATCCCCATGGGCCGTGGACGCCGTTGGTGATCGAACCTATCTTTTTCTTATTCGGCCCTGTGAGCGGAAAGAGGTCGACGGCGCTGTCGTCACCGACATACAACAGGGGCTGACTGGTTAGAGCGGAGCGCGAAAGCGGCTTCGATTCACGGTGCGGTTTCACGTCGCTGGGCAAGGGCGTTGAAGCCGGATCCTCTTGCAGCTGCGGGAACGCCGTTTGTCCGCTTGGCTGCGGCCCTCCGCAACCGGCGAACGCGATCCCAATCGCGATGGTAAATACGAAGCTCAGGCGCTTAGAGATTGTAGCCATGGTCTCTCCCCCAGGGCGCTGGCTTCTTTGCGGTCGCCACGTCCCCTCCCGACGCGGGTGAAGGCCCGTCCGTTCGAATTCGTATAATTGACCTTCGTTACATAAGCGCTTCTTCGTACAGCGCTTGCATGCTCGCCCCGCTTGCGTCCCAGGAAAACCGCGCTATCGCCTGCGCTCGCACGCCCCGCGCGCGCCCATCGTCGTCGCCGCGTAACGCCGGTTCGAGCGCCGCGACCCATGCATCCACGTCGTCGGCTGCGACAACGGGCGCATCGCCCGCCGCGATCTCCGGGAGCGAGCTGCGGTCGGATACGATGCACGGCGCGCCCGCGCACAGCGCCTGCGCGGCGGCGTAGCCGAAGCCCTCATAGCGTGACGGTACCGCGACGACTGCGCATTCGCGATACAACGCGAGGAGCGCGCCGCGCGCGACGTAGCCCGGCATCTCGATGCGATCGGTCACACCCACCTGTTGCGCGAGCGCCGCGCATTCCGCCGCGTACGGCGTGTGAGGCCCTACCGCCACAACGCGCGCCTCGGGCAGCCGCGTGAGCGCCCGCACGAGCACGTCGAGGTTCTTGCGGCGCTCGATCGTGCCCACCGCTAGAATCGTGCGTCCGTCTCCCGCGCCGCGCCCGAGCCCACAGAAGTCCGCAGCGACGCCTGGATAGACGACGTGCACGCGCCGAGGATCGAGGCCGGCCACGAGATTCAGCAGCGCGTCACGTGAAAAGTTCGAATCTACGACGATGCAACGCGCCCCCCGATAGCGTCGCGGAGCGAGCTTTCCGAAGTAGTAGCGCGCGTATGCGCGCGCGTGCATCTGATCCGCCAGCCACGCGACGTCGTGCACCGTGACGACGATCGGGAGCTCGGCGCCTCGTGGCATCGTTCCCGACGCGCAATGCAGCAGCGCCGCGCCGCTCGCGCGCGCTCGCTTCGGCAAGAGGATTTGATCCCAGAGCACGCGCCGGTCGAAGCGCCACGGGTCGAGGCGCGGCTCGCGCAGCTCGGCAACGTCCACGCCTCTGCGCCGGAGTGCGTCGGCAAGGCCGCGCACGTATTCCCCGATTCCGGTAGCCGTCCCAACGGTGAGTTGCGCGTCGAGCGCAACCCTCACCGCAGGTCGCGTTCCAGCGCGCGCACCATGAGCGACTGCGCATCCAGCGCGCGGGCGCGCGTCAGGTAACGCGCGGCGGCCGCTCGATCACCGTTCTGAAATGCGATCACGCCCAGGCCCGCCAGCGCGTCGGCGCTTGCCGGATCGATCGCGAGCGCTTGCGTGAAGAGCTGCGACGCGCGTGCGCGATCGCCTAGGAGATCGGCCTGATTCGCCGCCTCGATCGCGTAACGCTCCGAGAGCGGCGACAGCGCGACCGCCGCGTCCAGGGCGTTGCGGCCGCGCCGCAGCCACGCGTTTTGCGCCGGGCTGCCGGAGATCTGCACGAATGCGATTTGATTCGCGTACCGGCCCATCCGCCAGTACGCCTCGGCGACCGCATCGGGATGCGTGCGCAGCATCGCGAGCCGGTTCTCGAGCAACTGCTCGAGGCGATACGCCCCGGCCGGATCGCGCGACGCCAGGGCTGTATCTGCTGCCGCGTTCACCGCATCGGCGTCGGGCGCCGCGAGAAAATACTCGAGCGCCAGCAACTTCTCGCCGCGCAACTGCGCGACGCGCGCCAAAAGCTCGTCGCGAATGGGCGACGCCGGCAAGCGCAAAGCGTAGCGCTCAGCCGACGCGGCGTCGCCGCGTGCCAACGCGTCCTGCGCGAGCGTCGTTTCGACGTACGGCGCGGGCGCTAGGCGGTCGAGCCACCCGTAGACGAGCCGCCCGAAACTGGACGGAATGCGTGTCGGAAACGTGCCGGGAGCGGCGGCACTCGCGGTCAGCGAATCCGACGCGACCTGCACCGTCGCCATGGCAAGAAGAAAGAGAGCGACGACGGCGCCGGCGATCCAGCGCACTCGTCAGAACTTGACGGTGAAGTTTACGTCCTCGTGCGTCTGCGTCGATCCGTTGATCGGGAGGACGCTGTCGCTGAAGTGCTCTTGATATGCGGAGATGGAGAGCGTCTTCGAGGCATCGGGGATATCGAACGTCAGCTTGCCGCCGTACGAGTTGTTGATCGCGTCGAGGTTCATCAGCCCGGGCAGTCCGTATCCGCCGTAGAGATGCTGGATGCCGTAGTTGAGGTTCAGCGTCAGTCCGCGGAACACGGGCACGTCGACGCCGGCACCGACCGACACGCGGTTCAAGTTGCTGAAGTTGGGGATCGCCAGCGGAGCGTCCGCGTTGGGGAGCTGCCACGGCGACGTGGGGTTGAGCGCGGCCGAAAACGAGTTGCTGTCGTTACGAAACAGGTGCTCGTATTGCGTCGTGAGATTGAAGTTGATATCGCGCTTGCCCGCGCGCAAGAGGAAGTTGGCGCCCGCGGCGCTGGAGTTGTCGCGCAACGACAGGCTCGGCGTTTCCGTCGAGCTGCCCCCGGCGTGACCCTGGAACAGCACCGGTCCGACTCGAGCCTGAGGGGCGAACGCGGCCGGCTGCACGGCGGCGGCCGAAGAGCTGTAGAACGCCACGGTTCCCGGGCCGGGCGAGATATTGGGTAAAGGCGGGACCGGTTCGTACGCGGCGGTGACAGGGGCAGGCGCGAGCCTTACGATGTCTTCGCGCGGCTGCGACGGCGGCGCGAAGCGCACACCGCGCACGAGTCCTGAGTCGAGCGCTCCGGCGAGATCAGAGAGCCCCGCGTCCGTCAACGCGGCGGTCTGCGTGCCGTTGCTCGGAAGCGACGTCGCGGCCAGTTCCCCCGAGAAGCTCGTGGGCTGCGCCGGAGTCGATATTTGCAGCGCCAGGTCGCGCAGCGGCGATTCGCTAACGCGATCGCCGCTCTGGGCCGAGAACGCCGCGCGCGAGTCGGACGTCTCGCCGAACACGCGCAACATCAACTGCGATCCAAGATCCGGCGCCGGCGGCGCAAACGAAACAAGGGCCGCGCGCGCTGCACTCGAGCACAGCACGACGGCCAGCGCCACGCTTGCCATGCTGCTGCCGACTCGAAGCACCGATCCTCCGCTTTTAAACACTTTTTCCCAATCGGACCGTCAATACCAGACGCCCTAAGCAGGGCTTCTTAGCTTGGAGGTCGAGCCTCGTCTCCCCTGGCAAGGAAGCGGCGGGCGATGAGGATGGCGGCGTAGTCGTCGATGGGGCGCGGCGGGAGTTGGAGCCCCAAGGGGATCAGCCGGCGCCAGCCGCGAGGGGGATGGTCGGCAAAGTAGAGGCCGCGGGCGAGGCGGCTCGTCTCGTACTCGTCCACGAGGTGGATGGGCATGTCGAAATGCATGAGGGCAGCACGGACCGGCCCCGAGTTAGTGCCCCTCCCCAGCGCGATCGCCGTCACCGGCACGCGCGCCAGCAGCTCCCGCACGCAGCCGTCGAGGCGCTCGAGCGGTTCGATGCCGGCGGCGACGACCGCCCCGGAGTCGTCTAGCAACGCGTAGCCCGCCTTGCTGCGGCCCGGGTCGATGCCGAGGACCGCGCCCTCGTTCACGGCTGCTGCGTCAGCACGATCACGATGGGAATGCCGCCGAGGTGCGGATAGAAGTCACCCGCGGCATAGGCGGTCAACAGGAAGGTTCCGGACTTGCCGATCTGCTGCTGCATCTGTGCGACGCCCGGAATCAGCTGCACGGGCTGGACGTTGTCGGCCAGAAAAGGAACCAGGTGCAGCCGCCGCGCCGTGATCGAGACGTAGCTCTGCAGCTGAATGAGCGCGATGTTGATGCTCGCGCCGCTCTTGCCGGGAACCACGAGCTGCGCGATGACCTGGCCCTTCTGGAAGTAGCGAATGTCGGGCGTCACGTTGATCGCGAAGTGAATCTGGTCGTTCTCGAACAAATTCTGATCCGACGTCACGGTCAGCATGACGTTGGACTGCGACAGCTTCGCCGCCGTCGTCAGATCGCCGGCCAGTCCCGAGAGCTTCTTGTCCGCGTCCGGCGGAATGGCGTACGGGCGCAACCCGAGACGTGGATACGTCGCGTTCACGTACTTGACCGCGAAGAAGTAGTAGTCGTGGATCGTCGCGAGGCGCTGCCTCTCCGACGCCGATTGGTTGATGATGCGATAGAACGGCACCATGAGCGTGTCGACGGGAAAGACGAGACGGCCGCTGTTGACCTTCGCCTCGAGATCGCGCTGCCGCGTCTGCAGCTCCGAGATCTGCGCATTGAGCGAGTTGAGCTTGAAGAACGCCGTCTTGACCTGCTCGGAAGCGAAGATCGCGACCAGCGTCACGACCAATGCGATGATCATGCCGGTGGCGATGGCAACGATCGTCGACGTGTAGCGCGGGCGAATGCCGAACAGGCTGAGCCGCTTGCGCCCGACCTGGTGGCCGACCCGGTCGCCGACGTACGCGACGATGCCGGACAAGACCATGATGATCGCGACGTTGCCGATGCCGCGAACGACCTGGACGAAGTTCATACGAGCGCCGCCCGCCGCAGCCGAGCCAGGCCGATCGCCGTGAAGAGGAAGTTCGGCATCCACGCCCAGAGCCACGCGAACGCTAAAAATGCCTCGGCGGCGAACGAGCAGATCGTCATCACGACGTAGTACACGAACACGATCAGGAGCGACAGACCGAAGCCCAGGCTCGTGCTGCCGCTCGTGCGGATCGACCGCAGCCCGAGCGGAATCGCGATCAAAATGAACACGAAGCACGCGAACGGCCGGGCCAGCTTCTCCTGGTAGGTCGTCACGTACTTGCGATACTCGTTCTGCGTCAGTTGGCCGGAGCGCACGACGTCGGCGATCTCCGACCGGCTCATGTTCTCCGGATCGCCATTGGTCAAGCGTTTCACGAGATCGCTGGGATTCTCCCCGATTTGAACCTCCTGTTGCGCGATTTTCGGCTCGGCCAGCGTCGTGCCGTCGGGATTAAACCGGTAGACGCTGGAGTTCTCGAGCGTCCACTTATTGGCCGTAAACTCGGCGCGATCCGCGAAGGCGACCTGCCGCGCATCGTTGTGGTTGTCGTACTGAATTAGCGTCACGTGCAGCAGCGCGCGCGAGTTCGGTTCGTAGGCCGTGGCGATCGTGACCTGCCGTCCGCCGCCCGGAAGCGGCGCCGACACGGTCAGGTCGCGGCTGAATGCGCTGACGTGATTGATGACGCTGTTCTCGATCTCCGTGAGCTGATCGTTGGCGTATGGCACCACGCCCTCCTGAAGGTAGAGCGTGACGAGCGACAGGACGATGCCGACGGCCAGCAGCGGCGTGACGATGCGCGCGAAGGTTATGCCCGCCGCCTTCATGGCCGTGATCTCGCTTTCGCCGGAGAGCCGCTGCACAGAGAGCAGCGTCCCGAGCAGCAGCGCCATAGGAATCACCAAGACGATGTCGGCGGGGAGCGACCACACGAAGACCAGGAGCGCCGCCCACAGCGGCGCGTGCTCGTTGCTCACGAGCTTTCCGATGTTGAGGATCTCGGTCGCCGCGAAGATCAGGATGAACGCCGACAACCCGAAGACGAATGGGCCGGCTAGCTCCGTGAGCACGTAGCGGTCGAGAATCGTGAATCTCATTGCGCGGCTCGCGTTCGCCCTATAATCGGAAGCCCTCGCCTAAATAGAACTGGCGCGCGATCGGCGAGTCGAGCACTTCCTGCGCCGAGCCGGAGACCTCGATCCGGCCGTTGTTGAGGATGTAGGCGCGGTCGACGATCGCCAGCGTCTCGCGCACCTGATGGTCGGTGATGAGAATGCCCAGGCCGCGGTCGCGTAGCTGACGGATCATGGCCTGAATGTCGGCCACGGCGATCGGGTCGATGCCCGTGAACGGCTCGTCGAGCAACAGGAAGGCGGGCTGGATCGCGAGCGCGCGGGCGATCTCCACGCGGCGCCGCTCGCCGCCCGAGAGGCTGTCGCCGCGCGCGTCGATGAACGCGCGTAGGCCGAACTCCTCAAGCAGCCCCGGAAGGCGCCGCTCGCGCTCGTCGTGCCCTACGCCGTTCTGCTCCCAGATCAGGCGAATGTTGTCGCCGACCGAGAGTTTGCGAAAGATCGAGTTCTCTTGCGCGAGGTACCCAATGCCGTTGCGGGCGCGCGCGTACATCGGAGCGCCCGTCAGGTTGATCTCGCGGTCGCCTTTGTGGAGCACAACCGTGCCTCCGTCGGGCTTGACGAGCCCGACGACCATGTAGAAGGTCGTCGTCTTGCCCGCGCCGTTGGGTCCGAGGAGGCCGACGACCTCACCGGTCTCGACCTCGGCCGTGACGCCGTTGACGACGGTTCGCTCGCCGTAGCGTTTGACGAGTCCGCGGAGTTTGATCGCTGGATGTTGGCTCATCGCATTCGCATATGTGTCAGAGAGATGTCGGAATCGAAGCTCGATCCGGTCGCGCGGAAGCCCTTCGGGTCCGTGACCACGACGGCGCCCTTACCGTGCAGCATTCCGCTGGCCCGATCGTAGACGAGTTGCGTGCACTGCAGCGTCATCCCCGAAGACGACCGCGCATGCACGCCGTCGAGAAGCGTCACCGTGTTTGCCCCTTGGTCGACGAGGGCTTGCGGCGCGCTCGCCGTTATCGACGATCCGTGCGGATCACGAAAGGTCACGCGTGCGTCTGAAAAGACGGCACGCGCGAGCCCCGACGGCCCCTTGCTCTCGTACGAGCTTGCAAGCAGATCGTAGTCGACGCGGTTGTGGACTTGCTGAATGAGGTGCACCGGCCGGTTGGCGGCGCCTTGCCCGCGGATGTCGAGCACGAGGGGCGTGGCCGTAGGCCGGACGTGGGCCGCCGGGGTGGACGGGGGCGGGGTCGCCTTGGGCGGCTGCGGATTGCAGCCGGCCGTCGCGACGAGCCACGCCGCGGCGGCAGCGGCCGGGACGCGCACTATGCGTCGCTGTCCGGCGGCGTCGCGCCGTCGCCGGCCGCGCCGAGCGCGAGGCCGAGCGTCGGCATCCATAGCCCAAAAATTACAACGCTCACGGTGTCGATGAGCCCTTGCACGGCGACGCCGACCAGTCCCGCCGTGACGCTCAGCGCTAAGAACGCCCTTGCTTGCGACGCATGCGGGAGCCGGCGACGCAGCTCGAGCGCGAAGCGCCACATCAGCCATGCCACGCTCGCTACGCCGAGGATGCCGAACTCCGCGAAGAACGTGAGGTAGAGGCTGTGCGCGTGAAACGCTGTCGCGTCGGCATCGGGAGCGCGCACCACGGCGTACAGCCGCGAGAAGTTGAACGGCCCGACTCCGGTGAGCGGAAAGCGGTCGATGATTTGCGTCGCGGCCTGCCAAATCGAAAGCCGCGTGTAGTCTTCGCTCGGGTCGTGATGCGCGTTGAACAGCAGCAGAACGGCGATCGCGCCTGCGGCAACGACGACGGCGGCGCCGCGGGCGCCGGCTTTCGTGCGTGTTGCGACGACGAACGCGACGGCGGCCGCGAACCCCATCCATCCCGCTCGCGAATAGCTCAGTGTCAGGGCCACGAGACCGAGCGCGGCCGCGCCCCAAGCGGCGACCCGCAGCAGCGGGGACGGGGCGACGCGGGCCACGGCGTACGCGATCGGCACGAAGACGATGAAGTAGCCCGCGAGCTCACCCGGCAGCACGAAGGTGCCGGTGGCGCGGCCGTGCTGGATCGCGTACTGCGCCGCCGGCTCACGCAACGCGACCATCGCGATCGCCGCGATCGCGGCGGCCGCGCCCGACACGATGTAGGCGGCCAGGAGCGTCGTTGCGGCGCCGCGGTCGTCGTAGAAGCGCACGATCGAGCAGTGCCACACGATCCCGAGCAGACCGATGAACGTGAACAGCAAGCCGGCGCGCGGATCGAAGCCCAAGGCTCCCGCGAGCAGACCCGCGCCGAAGACCGCGAGCAGCGGCAGCAGCAGCGGCTGCGATCCGGGTTTGCGATAGCGTAGCAGCATCGCCAGCGCGTACACGGCGAGGACGCCGCAGATACCGAACACGCCGATCGCCGCCGCGCGTGGAATCAGCACGAGGCCGGGAAACGCGACGAAGGTCAGCCCGATGAAGCTCGGAAAGAGCGGCGCCAGCGCGTAGATCGAGCCGAGCGCCGACGGCATGAGCCGTCGCATCACGGAGCTCGTGCGAGCGCGACGACGCGCTCCGCAATCCGGCGCGCGCCGCCGGCTTCTCCCATGCGCGTCCGGCCCTCGGCGCTCATGTGCGCGCGACGCGGCGCATCTTCCAGGATCCCGCGCACCCCCGCGACCGGCTCGTCGTCAACGCTCGGAAACACCGCCAGCGCGTCGCCAAGCAGGCCGCGCTGACGCCGCCGATACCAGCTGGCCTTGCGGTCGCCGTCACGCTCGAACGCGACGATCGGAACGCCGGCGGCCGCGGCGGCCTCGTTGGCCGTGCCGGCCTGCCCCATGACCAGCGCGACGCGGCTCAGCAGCGGACCGAGCTCGCCGCGCCACGCGCGCACGAGCTCGCGTCCGCCCGAAACGAGCGCAAACGGGACGGACTCGTCCGCGATCGGGCGCACCTGCCAGCCGCGCGGCGCGGCCTCCTCCGTGAAGCGCCGCACGTCGAGCCCGCCGGCTATGGAGAGCGCCGCGCCGAGCTCCGGCCAAAACGCCGCGAGCCGCCGCGTCACGTCGAGCAGAAACGCCGCGTCGTCGTACGCGTTTTCGCGGCTCCCCGGGAACAGTGCGAGCGCCGGAGCGAAGCCTTCCACGGCGCGCTGTGCGGCGGGATCGTCTGCCGTCGCGAAGAGATCGACGATCGCGTTTGCGACCTCGACGCGCGGCACGTCCGCGCGCAGGCTCCGCGCCGTCGCGTCGTCGCGCACGAAACAAGCGGCGGCGCGCCGCAGGATGCGCTTCTCGACGCGCCCGTAGGGAGCCACCGCGACGCTCTTCGCGGTTCCCACGAACACCGTCGGCTCGTGCACGTTCAGCGCGGTCGCAAGCGCGTAGACGTCGCCGACTGCGACGACAACGTCATATGCGTCGCGCGAGCCGCGCAGGAACCGCCGCTGCGCAGCGACCAGCCCGAGCAGTCCCGCGCGCAAGTCGCGCGCGATGTTGCGCAGGTTGAACATCGCGATGAGGCCGCCGCTCGGCATGCTCGCGCGGGGCCCGACGTCGCGCATGTGCCGCGACGGAGTATCGCCGACGAGCGCGAGGTGATCGATCTGCGCGCCGCCGGCGACGAGCTCGAGCTCGACCGCGATGCGCTCGGCGATCGCCGCTTCGCCGTGGCCGTTCGTCACGAAGAGCACGCGCATCACGGCCCCGCGAGCAGCGGGACGAGCGCGAAGCCGGTCAGCGCGAAGCGGCCGCGGTCCGGTTCGTACGCGAACTCGCTGCGCGAGGCGAAGCGGCCGTAGGGACCGGCGTGCACGATCGGTACGTCGCCGGCGCGCTCGGGCGTCTCCAGCGTGTCGTGGCTGTGCCCGCCAAGCACGACGTCGATGCGCGGCATGCGGCTGGCCAGCTCGCGATCACGATCCAGCCCGAGATGCGACAACACGACCAGCATTTCGCGCTCGCCGACTTCGCGCGCGTACTCTTCGACGACGCCCGTCGGCTCGAGAAAGCGCCAGCCGAACATGCTCTCCCAGATGCTGTTCGTATCGTACTGCATGACCAGCAGCCCGAGCACGTGGACGCGCACCGCCGCGTCTCCTTCCGCGGGAACTTCGAATCGCAACGAGCGCGCGAACGGCAGCGGACGACCCTTCGTGTCGACGAGGTTGCTGCACACGAGCGGATGGCGCATGCGCTCCGCGCGCGCGCGCAATGCCGCGAAGACGTAGTGGAACTCGCGGTTGCCGACGGCCTGCGCGTCGTAGCCCGCCGCGTCCAGCTCCGCGGCGATCGGTTCGTTGCGGTAGTACACAGTCTGGCTGCCGCGCAGGGAATCGCCGCAGTCGAAGAGCAGGCCCGGCGCCGCGCGACGCAGCGCCTTGAGGCGTGGAACGATGCCGCGATGGTCGTGAAGATCTGACGTGTGATAGATGCGGATCATGCTAGCCTAGCTCGCCCTCGCGGGCAAGCTCGACGGCATATGACGCGCACCGCTCAAGTGCATCGTTCGGCCCGAGCGCCTCGCGCATCGCGACGAACTGCGCGTACTGCTCGCCCGGGTTCTCCATCAGCGCTTCCAGCGCGTCGGCGAGCTCATCGGGCGTCGCCCGCTCCTGCAGCAGCTCGGGAACCGCTTCGCGCCCGAGAACCAAGTTGGGCAGCGTGATGAAGCGGTGCCGGATCATGCGATGACCGTACCGGATCAGGACTTTGGGAACGACGTAGATGCCCACGGCGGGCACGCCCAACAGCGCCGTTTCCAGGACGGCGGTTCCGCTAACGACCCACGCGCCGTCCGCGTCGGCGAGCGCCGCGGGAACGCCGCGCACGATCTCGATCTCGCTCAATCCCTCGTGCGCCAGCGCGCGCACGATCTGCGCCTCGGCGCGCGCATCGGCCGCGGCGACCACGCCGCGCAGCCGCGGGCGACGCCGCTGCAACACACGATACGACGCGGCAAGCACCGGCAGGTGGCGGCGCAGCTCGCCGGCCCGGCTGCCGGGAAGCAGCGCGACCGTCCCGCCGTCGGACGGTGGCGCCGGCCGCAACGGGCGCATTTGATATCGGCTCGCGAGCGGATGGCCGAAATACTCGATGCGGCAGCCGATGCTTCGGTAGAATTCGTTCTGGTGCGCAAACGCCGTCATCGGCACCGTCAGCGCGCTCACTTTGCGCGCCTTCTCCTCGTTGTCCAGCCACGTTCCCGGAGGAAAGAGATCCAAGATCGGCCTCGTGTAACCGAATCTCCGCAGCGTCGATGCCAAACGCAAGTTGAAGACGCCGAAGTCCACCAGCACGATCAGGTCCGGCTTCGCTGCGCGCAGGTGATATGCCGTGCGCAGCATCGCGAGCAGCAGCTTCGGGATGCGTGGGATCGCGGCCAGCGGACCCATGCTCGCCCAGCCGGCGTGATTGCGCCACAACCGAAAACCGGCCGCCTTCATGCGCTCGCCGCCGATGCCTTCGAACTCTGCCTGCGGATCGATCGCACGAATCGCCTCCGCGAACACCAGCGCCGCCGCCTCCCCCGACGGCTCTCCGGTCGAAAAGAAATACCTCACTCGCCGACCGTCTTCGACGTGCCGGCTATTTCAGCACGCCGCGTTCCGACGGGGCCTCGAGGAAGGCGATGATCTCGCGGCCGGGATTCGTCGAGACCTCGGCCTTCATGGCGTCGATCGCCTGGGAGACGTTGAGCTTCGGGGTGTAGAGCAGCTTGTAGAACTTCTTGATCTCGGCGCGTTCTTCGACGGTGAACGCGGCGCGGCGCAGCCCGACGCTGTTGAGGCCGTAGGGCTGGCACGGGTTGCCCTCGACGAGGAAGAACGGGGGCACGTCTTTGGTGCACTTGCTCATCCCGCCGACCATCGCGTGGCGGCCGATGCGCGTGAACTGATGGACGCCGGTGTGGCCGCCTATCGTCACGTAGTCCGCGACTTGCACGTGGCCGGCGAGCTGCGCCAAGTTGCTCATCGTAACCCCGTTGCCGAGCACGCAGTTGTGTGCGATGTGCACGTAGGCGAGCAGGAGGCAGTCGTCGCCGACCGACGTCACTTCGTCGTGGCCCGTGGCGCGCTGGATGCTGACGTACTCGCGCAGGATCGTGCGATTGCCGATCCGCGTGAAGGCGCGTTCTCCGGCGTACTTTCGATCCTGCGACGCGGCCCCGATCGTCGAGAACGGATAAATCAGGCAGTCGTCGCCGATCTGCGTCCAGCCGTTGACGACGACGTGGGCCTGGATCACGCTGCGCGCCCCGATCGAGACGTGCTCGCCGATGATGCAGTAGGGTCCGATCTCGGCGTTTTTCCCCAGCTCCGCTGCGGGATGGACGATGGCGGTCGGATGCAGCATGCGCGGGCGCTACGGTCAGGCGTGCAGCACGGTCGAATCCGCGCCGAACATCCGCGTGTCGGACGCGATCGAGAACATCAGCTCGCACGAGCACGCGAACTGCCCGTCGACCTCCGCCTGCGCGCTCACCCAGCCGATGTTGCGCTTGTGGCGCAACATGTTCACCTCCATGTCCAGCCGGTCGCCCGGGATGACCGGCCGCCGGAACTTCGCCTTCTCGATCCCGGCGAGATACGGCGTCTTGCGCGAGAACTCGCCCGGCTCCAGGATCATCGCGCCGCCCAGCTGAGCGAGCGCCTCGATCATGTAGACTCCCGGGAGCACCGGGTTACCCGGAAAGTGGCCGGCGAAGATCGGCTCGTTGTACGTGATGTTCTTGTATCCGCGAACGTGCTTCATCGCCTCGAACTCGAGGATGCGATCGACGAGCAGCATGGGATAGCGGTGCGGCAAAATCTCGAAGATTGCCCGGATGTCCATTTCGGCCAACGTCGTTCTCCTATGCGGACGGCACGCGCAAGCGTGCGCGCAGGACGCGCGTCAGGGATGCGTGGAGCTCGTGGCCGCTCTTGATCGCGACGATTTCGCACTGCGGCCACGCACCCAGCAGCGCCAGGTCGCCGATCAGATCGAGCACCTTGTGCCGAACCGCCTCGTCGGGCCAGCGCAACGGCCGCATGGGACCGTCCGGCGCGAAGACCAGCGCGTTGTCGAGGCTTCCGCCGCGCGCCAGGCCGCGCGCCCACAACGCCTTGATCTCGTGCAAATACGCGAAGGTACGAGCGCCGGCGATCTCCTCGCGGTACGCGTCGGGCTCGATCTCGCCGAAGTAGTACTGCGTGCCGATCGGCGGCGCGAAGTCCGCAACGAAGCGCACGCGAAAACGTTCGGCGGGAAGCGCGACCATCATCCGGTCTCCGGCCGCGACGTAGAGCGGCTCGGCGAGCTCGAGCACGCGCCGCTGCGCGGGCTGCGTCTGCACCCCGCTCGCGAGGATCCCCGTGACGAAATCCGCCGAGCTCCCGTCGAGCGCCGGGATCTCGGGGCCCGTCACGTGGATCTCGGCATTGCTAACGCCCAGCGCGAAGAGCGCGGAGAGCAGATGCTCGGTCGTCGACACGCTCGAACCGTCGCGTCCGAGCACGGTCGCGCGCGAGGTGTCGCGCACGTTCTCGACCGTCGCCGGCACGCGCGTCGACCCGAGCACGAAGCACAGCCCCGCGTCGGGCTCAGCCGGATAGATCTCGACCGCCGCGCGCTCCCCGGTGTGGAGGCCGACGCCCTCGAAATGCAGCGTCTCTGACAGCGTCGCCTGCATCATGCGGTGTTATTTAAGTCTCGCGCGATCGCGAGCGCTCGAGAGCCTCGACACGATCGAACAGCTTTGGCAGCTTGCGAATCATGACCTGTCGGCGTAGTTCCTCGTGGTGGTCCTTCGCGGGATTGCCCGAAATCGTCGCGCCGTCGGCGACGTTTCCCCAGACTCCCGACTGCCCTGCTATCGTCACGCCGGACCCGACCGTGATGTGTCCGCGGAAGCCGACCTGCCCCGCAACCTTCACGTAGTCGCCGATCACCGTGGACCCCGCGAGCCCGCTCAAGGCGGCGATTACGCAGTGCTTTCCGATGCGGCAGTTGTGCCCGATCTGGACGAGGTTGTCGATCTTCGTGCCGGCGCCTATGCGCGTGCTGCCGATCTGCGCGCGATCGATGCACGAGTTCGCGCCGACCTCCACGTCGTCTTCGAGCACGACGTTGCCGATCTGAGGGATGCGCTCGGCTCGCCCATCGACGAAGGCCCAGCCGAAACCGTCGCTGCCGATGACGCTGCCGGCGTTCAGCACGACGCGGTCGCCGACGATGCAGCCCGCGAGCAGCGTGACGTGCGGGTGGAGCCGGACCGCGGCGCCGATCGTTACGCCGTCGCCGACGTACGCGCCCGCGCCGACGATGCTCCCTGCGCCGATCGTAACGGCTTTGCCGATGTAGGCTCCGGCGCCGACGTACACGTCGGCCGCGATGCCGGCGTCCGATTCGATTACGGCGCTCGCGTGCCGGAACGGGCCGCTCGGCGCCTGCGGCGCCAGCATCACGAGCAGCCGCGCCAGCGCCAGCCGGACGTTCTCCACGACGATCAGCGGCTTTGCCGCGTCGTCGCGCTCGAGTGCCGGATCGACCAGAATGGCTGTCGCCGATCCGGCGAGGGCAGAGGAAAAGTACGCTTCCGTGGTCGCGAAGGTCAGCGCGCCGGCCGTCGCGTCGTCTATGGTTGCGAGCCCGCCGATCTCGACGCCGCCGTCGCCGACGACGCGTCCGCCGATCCGGGCGGCGAGATCCCGCAGCGTTCCCAGCATCCGCTACGGGCTACGTTCCCGGTGTCGGCGAGGCCTTTTCCGTGATGTTGAGCGCCTTCTCGACGTCGGCCGTGATGTCTACGCCGCCGTATCCGATGCCCTCGCGCGTCAGGACCAGCTTGAGCTGGCGTTGCGCCGCGATCTTGCCCGCCACGTCGCGCAGCTGCGCGGATAGCTGATCGGTGATCTTACCGTACTTGCGCTGAAGGTCGAACGCGTCGCGCTGCTTGCGCGCGCTGCTCTCGCGGCGCGTTGAAACCGACCGCTCCTCCGTGAACATCTGGGTCTGATAGCCCTGATACTCAGGCCAGTTGGAAACGATGCGCTGCACGTCGACGAGACCGATCGAGCTGTGCGGCGCACAGCTCGCCAGCGCTACCGCGAGCGTGAGAAGTGTGATGCTTTTTTGCGTTTTCACTCGTGTTGGCTTTCGACGTCCTTGATGACTTGGTTGGTGAGGTCATAGCCGCCCGCGGCGGCGTCGATGTTGACGAAGACGATGCTGAAGCCCCGATCTTGCGCGATGTGCGCGGCATCCCGCTGGACCTGTCCGACGATCTGCGCGTAGAGATCGCCGCGTCGCTTCCGCAGCGAGACCAGCTCCTTGCCGGCCGCCCCCGTCGCCCCGACGTCGGCGCCGTGCAGGGCCGCGAACTGCTGGTCCAGATCGCTCTTCGTTTCGTTGTATTCCTGGATCGTCTTCTTCGCGTCGGCCTGGAACTGTCCGACGAACTGACGGTGAATCTTGGCGATCTGCGCCTGCACGTTCGGTGACAGATTGGGCGGCGGCGCCGCGGGGCCGATGCCGCGCAGCTGCGCGGTCACCTCGTTGCGATGCTCTGAGAGCTTCGCCGTGGTCTGGCTCTGGATCGACCCCACCTGCGAGCGAATGCTCGCGCCCGTCTCCTTGTCGAGCTGCGCGCGGTACGCTCGCAGCGTCTCCGCGTCGGCGTTGCGCTGCGCCGCGACCTCGCCGGCCTCTTTAGCGTTGATGTCTGCGAGCTGCGATTCGGCCTGCTTGCGCGCGGCCGGATCCATCGCGAGGTTCGAGAGGCGCATCTTGATAGCAAGACGCTGCGTCGCGTCTTGCTGCGTCAGGCGGAGCGACAGGTCGGTCTCGCCCTGCTGCAGCTGCTCGGCCTTGGCGCGATATTTTTGCTCCGCCTGCGCCTGCAGCTGGCGCGCGACCGAAGAGCTCGCCGCGTTGTCTTGAGCGACGACGTTTTGTTGGTATGCCATATAGTCGGAGTTGGCCGCCTGCGCCGCCTGCTGCGCCTGCTGCGCCGATTGATTGCTCATCTGCGCGGCCGCCAGGGCGCCTTCGCCGTGGACGCCGGCCGCCGCCAGCGCCGATTGCACCGCCTGATTTTCGCGCACCTCGTAGTCGTGCTGCTTCTGTGCAAGAACTTTGTTCGCGCGTATTTGCGCGGCTCGCAACTCGCGGTTGAGCTCTGCCGTCTGCGCGGCCATCTGTTTGGCGCCTAGAGGAACCTGCGGACCCGCGTAGCGGAGGTCGATGGCCGCGATCGCGTCGTCCAGCTGCGAGAGCTGGGCATAGAGCGGATGGTGCTTCACGACCTCGTCGAGCCGCACGTAGCCCGTCCCGCGCACCGACGCGGAGTGGACGTTCGGACCGCAGCCCGCGAGAGACAGGATCGCCGAGATACCGAGCAGCGCGAGCGCGCTACTTGCCGAGCGCATTTTGGACATCCGTCGTGATGTCCGTCCCTCCATAGATGACATCGGCGCGATCCACGACCAGGATCAATGACTTCTTGCGCGCCACGTCGGCCGTCGCGGACCGCGTTTGATCCACGAGCGGCTTGAGCAGCTGATTCTGCTTATCCGTAACGGTCTTGTTGTAGTCGCTGAGGATCTGGCGTTTGTCGCTGTCGCTGCGCGCCTGCGCCATCTTGGCGGAAAAGATCTGCCGCTGCGTCGTCTCGAACTGTTGCATCGCGTTGTTGGCGCTCTGGACCTTCGGGATGCCGTCGAGTGCCGTCTGATCGACGAAGCCGATCGGCGAAGGAGGCGGCGTTGCAGACGGCGGAACGATCGCCTGCGAACTCGAGAATACGGCTTCGACGTCCTTCGTGACGTCTTGCCCGCCGTAGATCACGATGCGCTTGTCGACGACGATCGAAAGGTTCCGCGTGGCCGCCACGGCCGCGATCGCCAGCTGCGCTCGCTGGAAGAGCGGGCCTACGATTTCGCGCTGCCGGTCGGTATATTGCTGTTGGAACTGCATCGCGAGCTGCTGCCGCTGGGCGTCGCTGCGCGCGCGCTTGACCATACCGTTGAACTGCGCGTCGAGCCGCGCCTTATCCGCCGCAAGCGCGCCGTTGGCGTTTACGAAAACGGGCAGGTTGGCGAGGTCGGCCTGATCGACGTAGCCGACGTCGGTCAGGTCGGCCGCGATGGCGCCGGGCGCCAACGCGATCCCGAGCAGTATGGCCGCGGCGGCGAAAAGCGCAGACCGATATTTCATTTGGTTCGTATGGGCTCCATTTTTACAACTAGAAGCTTTGGCCGATTCCAAAGCTGGTGTGCGTACCATTAACGCCCTTGGCGAAGTCGATGCGCACCGTGCGCAGACCCAGCTGCGGCACGTCGAAGCGGACGCCGACGCCCGCATCTCCGTAGAGGGCCCAATTCGCGGGATAGCCGGTGATGCGATTCGTGTACGGGTTGAGCAGCGGGTACGCGCCGCGTATGTGATAATCCAGCTCGTCGACGAACACAGCGAGCGTTATCCTGCGATCCAGCGCGAGCGGCTGGCGCAGCTCGACCTGCCCCAGATACGCGTTGGTCGCGTAGAATACGGTGTTATACCCGCGCATCTGCTGATCGGAGAACGTAAAGAGCGAGCTCGGGGGGATGACCCCGGTCGAGTTATACGCCGCTCCGTGCACGCCGATCGTCGCGTCCCTAAGCACCGGGAAGAACTTCGCAAGGTCCAGCGTGCTCTGCGTGAACGAGAAGTTCGAACCGATGGCCGGTTCCGAGAAGGTCGTGCTCAGCAGCGCCTTGACGCCGTTGCGCGGGTTGAACGGGTCGTCCAGCGTGACCGACTGCAAACTCAGGCCGGTGGTGACCAAGTTGTACGGCTGGCCGGTGTTGACGTTCGCGATGGACGAGGCCGAGATGCCGAACGAGCCGCCGTAGTTCTGCTGCTGGGAGCTGATCGGCCCGGGCGTCGGACCGATGAAAATGTTCGGCTGGTTGCCCTGGAAGTAGTACGGCGACGGGACCGTCGTGTCGTAGCGGATCTTCTGCCCGCTGACGGAGAGCGAGAGGATCGTGTAATCGCTGAGGCGCCGCCCGATATTCCCCGAGGCGCCCGTCGCGCTCGACGTGTTGGTGGCGACGACGTTGGAAACTTGCTGCGCGTTCGAGCTCGGGTACAGCGTGACGGGAATCGGAATCTGTCCGCGCTGGGCGACCGACTGCCCGGTGCCCGCGATGCTGTAGATCGGATAGTAGTACGTCGTGTGATTCGTGAAGAGCGACGCTCCGGCCGTGTACTTTTGGCCCTGCGGCGAGTTGGTCAGATAGGGGACCGAGGCGGTGATCTGAGCCACGCCCGTGCGAGCTCCCTCTTCGAACTGGATGCCCGCCGAGTTGCCCGTCCCGTGCAGGTTGTTGTCCGAGAAGCCGAGCGTTCCGTATAGCCCCAGGCCGGTGAGTCCGCCCGAATAGCCGAAGCCGAGCGAGGCCTGCGCGGTGCGCTGCTCGGTGACGTGCCACACGAGCGTCACGTCCTGCGGCTTCTTCGGGTCGGGTCCCGGTTTGACGTCCGGCTCGACCTTGGAGAAGAAGTTGAGCGCGTTGAGGCGCTCGTAGTCGCGCTTGATCGCGTCGGTGTTGAGCACCATGCCGGGCCGCTCGCGCAGCTCGCGGCGGATCACGACGTCCTTCGTGCGCGTGTTGCCGGTCACTTCGACGACCGCGATGCGCGCAACATAGATATTGTAGCGCACCTCAGCGGTGCCGGCTTGCAGGTTGATCGACGACGGCACGATGCCGCCCTCGAAGTTTCCGAGCTCGAGGTGGAGCTTGTCCTCGTAGAACTTCTGCAGCGCCTTGTAGTCGGCGTCGCGCACGGCGTCGGAGTATACGCTGCCGACCTTCAGCGTGAGGTGAGGAAGGATGAACGGCGGCGGGAGCAGCGCGTCGCCGCCGATGATGATGTGCGTGACGACGAGTCCCTCCTGGATCGTCAGCGTCAAGACGCCGCTCTGCGGATCGATGTGGACGTCCTTCACGTGGGTCGGTACCTGACCACCGTATCCGATGCGCTCGTAGTAGTTGTTGATCTTGAGAACGTCTTCTCGAAACGTGTTCGTATTGAACACCTGGCCGACCGAAAGGTCCATCAGCGCCTGCAGCGTATCGCTGGGGACCTTCGCGTTGCCCGTAAACAGGATCTTCGTCAGCACCGGGTTTTCGACGACGCGATAGGTGATGGCGATGCCGTTCGGCCGCTGGCGGACCAGCGGGGGCGCGATGTCCGCGAAGTAGCCGAGCGCGTTGATGCGCGCCAGGTCCTCCTGGACGACCTTCGGATTGTACGGCTGGCCGGGGCGGGCCGCGGTGACCGACATGATCGTCTGCGTGGGGACATGGAGGTTGCCGGTGACGTCGACCGACACGATCTTCGGCGCCGTCGCGGAGGATGCCGGAGCGATGCTCAGCCCTGTTACCGCGATCAGCGGGAGCACGACGCCGAACCACCATTTCAACGCGCCCAAACGCCGCCCGGGGTCAAAGGTCATTCGAAAAAGCCGTCCTCGATCTTCCAAGTGGGTTCGCAAGGGCAAAAAAGCCACGGGCCGCCACGCGCAAGCGTATCGCGCGCGACCCGGCACGCCCTGTTCCGCCCCCCTCACCCGGGGTCCTTGCTCGCGCCGCAAGCCTGAACGTGTGCTTAATCCAATACCCATTCACCAGAAATAGCGCTGAACGGTAAGGCTGAAGCCGCTGTTCCCGATCAGCGGCTGGGCCACCGTGTAGCCCGCATTATACCCCACCGGCGAGCTCGGCAGCTGCAGCAGCTTCGTGGGTCCACTCTGATAGAAGAAGTTCAGCGTCGCGCTTGTGACCGGGCTGGGTTGGACCATGAGTCCGAACGACTGAACCTGGGGTATCCCGAAGGTCACCGCATAGACCGCGCTGACGGCTTTGCCGAGAAGGCGCGTGGCCGTGACCCCGACGTTTCCGTAGTAGCCGAGCGTGAGGTTGACGCTCGACAGTCCAAGGCCCTGACCGAGCGTGCTTTCTACCGGGCCGAGCAGGCTCGCCGCAAACTGCGCGTTCAGTATATTGAAGGCTTCTTGCCCCACGGTGATCGAGCTGCGCTGCGCCAGATCGACGTTCGGAATCGGCGAGAGCGCACCAAGCGGCGTGATGCCGCTCGGCTGGCGCGGCGCTAGCATCGACTGACGGCTGAACGCGATCCCGTTGACGAAGCCGCCGAACGGCGCGATCAATCCCAGGATCTCGTCCCGGTTGTAACCGGGCGGATTCGACGTGAGCCCGATCTTGAGGCCTTGGATAGGGCCGTCGACCCGAATCGTGATGTCGACGCTGCCGTAGGGATTGCGCGCGCGGTCGGGATCGGGGTTGACGACGGTGCTGCTGGCAACGGCGTGCAGCGCCGGCAGGACGCCGTCGGCGGGGGTGAACTGCACGTTGCCCTCCTGCACGCGGAAGGCGCGGTCGAAGTAGGTCAGCGTCCCGCCAGTTGAGGCGACGGTCCCCGCCAGCGTGGGCGACGCCAGCGTGCCCCCAAGCGTCACCGAGCCGCTGGCCCCGATGTCGAGGCCGGCGCCGTAACCGTTGCCGCGGACGCGCACGTTCTTCCCGGCGGTGGCGCGCAAGTCGAATGTGAGCGGCAGCGGCGGAAGGCTCGGCGACGCCGCGCCCTGTGCCGCCTTGATGAAGGTCGCGAACGGCAGCGTCGCGTTGCTGAGCGTGACGTCGCCGGAGAGGAGCGGCGCGGTCTCCGACTTCTTGTCGAGGGCGATCTTCGCGTCGAGCGTGCCGCTGCCGTACGCGGGGAGGTCGAGCTGCGCGCCGCGCGCGACGCCGGCAAAGTGCAGCGTGGACGTACCGCCGGCGAACCCGTTCGGGAAGGCGACTCGCCCGGAGAGTTGCGCGATCCCGCTGCCGAGCCGTCCGCTCAGGCGATCGACGGAAGCAGAGACGCGGTCGAACGCGATCGCCCCGGCGAGCTGCGTGATCGGGGTGCGCTCGAGCGCGCTCGAATACGATCCGTGCGCGAGCGCGAGCCGGCCGACGATGAACGGTTGGCGCACCGTTCCGGAGAGGCCGATATGGCCGTCGATTAGGCCGCCCATCTTCGTCTCGTTGCCGAGCGTCGCTTCGAAAAGCGCCGGATCGAGACCCACGACGTCGACGTCGAAGCTCATCGGCTGATCGGGAGGCAGTCGCAACGGCTCGAGCGAGAGCGGGAGCGCACCGGCCAGCGTTACCTCGCCGCTGCCCAGCGTCGCACCCGCGTTCGAGAGCTCCAGCGTCCGCCGCTGCAACCGAAATTCGCCGAACAGCGACGATATCGGAATTCCGTACGCACGCACGCCGGTCGCGTCGAAGCCCGCGAGAAAGGTCGGGGAGCGATACGTGCCCGCGATGTTCAGCGTCGACTCGAACGACCCGCTGATCGGGAGGCGAACGCGCGAGACGTCGTACACGAGCTTGGCAAAGTCATCCGTTGCCGCATGCACGCGGAGGTCGAGTGGATCGTTCCGGCCCAGGCCGAAGCTGCCGGCGGCGGAGGCCGTGATCTCGGGCGTCGCCAGCTGCGCGCTATCGACGACGATGCGTCGCCCCGCGGCGTGCAGCGCGACGTTCGCGCTGTCGAGCGTGAGTGGTCCGAGCGTCCCGTTCTGAATCTGCGCGTTCGCGCGGACGTCGAGCAACGGAAAGAGTCCGCGGATGGTCGCGTCGCCGGAGGCGCGCCCGGTGAGCGGAACGCTCTGCATCCCGAGCGCCGGAATCCAGAGCGCCAGGTCGAGATTGCGGATGTCGCCGCGCACGTCGAAGCGCGAGCGCAGCAGCGTCGTTTGCCAATCCGCCTGCGGACTCAGCCCGATCGAGCCGCGCGCGCGCAGCATGCCCTCGCGACCGCCGACCGCCAGCGCGCCGGTGACGGTGTTGCGCGCGCTCGACCAGACGGCTTTCGTGTCGCCGATGGGCAAATTGCGGTAACGAAAGCCGCGCACGTCGAGGTTGCCGCTCGACGTGATGCGGCCGCCGCGCGAGGCCGCCGCCAACTCCACGCTTCCGCGCCCCGCCAGCGTGTCGCCGGTGTCGAAGAAATTGTTGAAGTCGGAGAGCGTCGCGCGCGGTGCGCGCAGATCGATCGCGCTTTCGTCCGGACGCGCCACCGCGGCGAAACCGGCTGCGGTCGTGCCGACGAGGACGGAGCCGCTGCGCACGCTCACGCCGCTGGGGTCGGCCGCGAGGCGAACGCTGCCGTCGACGAACGGCAGGCCGTTGATCTCCCCGGCCGGCACGCCGACATGACCGGTGATATGCGGCCGCAAGCTCCCGCCGGCGATGTGGAGCTGCGCGTTGAACGTGCCGTCGGTCATGTAGTTCGGGATGCCGAAGTCGTGCAGCGCCGGCGCCACGCGCGCCGCGGGTACGTTTGCATCGAGATCGTAGGTGGGCACGCCCGACGTCAGTGATCCGATGCTCCCGTCGACTCGTGCGCTCGATCCGCCGAACGCGCCGACGACGTGCCGCAAGGACACCGCGTCGCCCGCTAGGTGCACGCTGCCGTTCCCTGCGATCGAGAAATTCGCCACGCGTCCACCGCTGATCGTCACGCCGCCGTCGAATCGCGGCAGCGACGCGCCGGCCGCGAGGTTGCCGGCCGCCGAGAGCGTTCCCGCGCCGAGCGGCAATCCGATCCCGTGCAGCTGCGCCGCGCTCAGGCGGTTCGCGACGAGCGCGAGCGCGCCGCCCTTTGGCTGCGCCGCGAGCGAGAACTCACCGGCCGCGACGACGTCGCCGCCGGCGGCCCCGGCATCGGCCGAAAAGATCCGCAGACGATTTCCCTCGACCGCGAGCGTGAGGTTCGCGTGCGAGATCGGGACGCCGCGCAACGTCGCGTGCTGCATCGACAAATTCGTGCCCTGCACCACGATGCGCTGCGGCTCGATCGCGACCGCGACCGTGCCGTGAAGCCGGCCGTGCGCCGGCATCGCGCTACCCAGGAACGGTTGCAGCCCTTCGAACGTGCCGCGATACGCGCCGTATGCGACGAAGCGCTGCGGCGAGAACAGGCCGTCGCCGGAGAAGTCGCCCCAGGGGCCCGACGCGCTCAGCGAGTTGATCGCCGCGCTTGCCATCGTGCCGCCGAATGCGGCGGCCAGGCGATCGAAGCGAACGCCCGAGATCGTCGTGTCGCTCCCGGCGACCCGGCCGGCCATCACGATCTTGTTTCCGGAGCCGCCGCCCGCGAGGGTCATCGCGACGGAACGCCCGTCGATCGGCGGCATGACGGGCAGCGACAGACCGGGGAACGCGACATAGCGCGGCGCGCGCATGCGCAAGCCGCGCGCCACCAGCCAGAAGGCGCTGGTGTCGTGCGGGCGATCGAGCGCGTACGCGCCGTCGAAATCGCCGCGTTCCGTATGCAGCCAGAACGGCTGCACCGTCGCGGTGCCGTTGGGGTTCATCGCGAACAGCGCGCCGACGCGCTGCACGCCCCGCTCGGAAGCTGCGCTTCCCACGACGTGAAAGAGCAAGTCGCGCCCGACCGCCGAAGCGTCAATCGCGATCGGCTCGTCGCCGAGCATCTCGTCGAGATACGGCAGGCGGCTGGCCGAGCCGGCGACGTGGACGGTGAACCGCGACAGCACGTGATCGCCGAGCTGCATCGTACCGCGAACGCCGAGCGCGATGCCGCCGTAGACCGCGCGCAGCGGCGCGAGCGCGATGGCGTTCGAGTGGTACACGACGCCCGCGTCGAGCGCATCGAACGGCATCGCGCGGTAGGATGCGTGCGGGGCGGTCACGCGCGCCACGATCACCGGATCGTCGATCCGGCCGTGTACGAGCACACCGAAATGGGCGTTCCCCGAGATCGCTTGATCGCGGGCGAACGCGAACGCGCGGCGCAGCCCCGAGAGATTGCCGGTTCCGTCGACGCCCAGGCGCAGCTGCGCGCCACCGGTCAGCGCGCCCGTAAAGTCGTAGGCGCCGCCGACGATGCGCAGCGGGATCCCGGCCAGCATCGCGTCCGCGCGATCCACGTAGAAGGCGTTGTCGACAAGCTCCACGTGCGCGCGAAATTGCTCGATCGGCGCGGACAGCGCCGCCAGCGCGAGGCGCCCGTCGCGCACGTCCATGCTAAGGCTGACGTGGTAGGACGGAGATGCGTTCGGCGCGACGCCGAGCGCGTAGAGCCGGGCGTCGAAGTTCTGCGCCGTCGCCTGCTGGATGCGCACCTGCGGCGTGTCGGCGAAGTAGTTCGCCAGGCCACGCAGTGGGAAGCGCGCCGCGTGCGCGTGATGGATCGCGTAGCCGCGCAGCGCGTCGACCGTCCCCACGATCGTGAACGGCTCGCGCGTAGCGAGCTCGAACGCCCCGTTGACCCTATAGCGCGTCACGGCCGCGGTGTTGACGTCGGCGTCCGCGTCGATGCCTTCGATTGAAATGACCTTGGCGCTCGGATCGTACGCGGTGGGCTCCAGCAGCTCGATCTGCGTGTCGCGCAGCTTTGCGTGCAGGCGTAACGGAACCGGGTTGACGCGCTGCGGTCCCGGAACGGCGGGGCCGCTCCGCGGGAGGCCGATGTCGAAGCTGCCGTCGCGAAACCGCGTGAGCGTCACTCTCGCGCCGGCGACGTCGACGCTCGTGACTCCAAAACGGTGCGCGCTGCCGGGCAGCAGATCGCGCAGCGAGTAGCGGATCGTCACGCGCTCGGCGCTAAGAATCGGCTGCGCGCCGCGGCTCACGCGCACGCCGGAGAGCATCGCGCCATCGCGCGCGACGCGCAGGTCGCCGATCTGCACGGCATAGCCGGTCGCTAACCTGGCGCCTTCTTGGATCGAAGCGCGCAACAACTCATGGCGGTTCGCCGCCGCGAACCCCAGAACGATCGCCACGGCCAGGAAGCCGATCGCGAGGCGAGTGCGCACGTAGCTCTATACCTCCTAGCCCACGGCGCGCCCCGCCAAGCTAAGGATGTTCTAAACCGGCCCTCACGACACCGACATAGGCAAAACCGTTGCCGTCGACGTCGAGGATCGTTGCAATGCGGTGAACGCGCGGATCGCGCGGGGGATCGTCCGTATCGGTCACGACCATCGCGCCGGATCGCTTGCAGACCTTCCGGTCGATGCTTGGCACGACGACGACGTGCTCGCCGCGCAGGTAGTAGCGGGTGTAGACGCTCAGTGCGTACCACGCGGGACGAATCGAAAAACAGACCGTCTGGCGGCCGGCGAGATGCGCGCGAATGATCGCGAAGGTCGCGGCAGTTCCCGAATCCCACGCGTTCGACGCTCGGTGGACGTATTGCGTAAAGTAAAAGGCCGCAAATTGCAACGTCGAGGCGCCGACGAAGGCTGCCAGCGCGATCGCAATCGCCCCCGTCGCAGTAACGCGCGCCCACCTAGGGCGCCGGCCGCGCGCCCAGTCCAGGAGTACGACCGCGCCGATTGCCGCAAAAACGCAAAACACCGGCGCGCCGGCGAGCGTGCGGGGCGCGTTGGGTGCTCCCTCGTCGGTCAACGCACCGCCAAGTGGATAGGCGAGGAGCCAGAACCAGAGCCAGCTGCGCCAGACGATCGAGCGAATCTTCGTGAACGACCCCACCACGCCAACGACCGCTAGCGGCACGATCCACCAATAAAAGGCGCCCATTCCGTTGAGATAGCGCCAGGTCGTCCCCGGAATCGGATCGCCGTCGACCGCAAGATACGACCACCCGAAGTGCGCGACGTAGTTCGCTGCGAACGTTCGCAACGCGGGAAGCGTCACGCCGAAACGAAACGTCGCGATGCGTGACGTCCGGTCAGCGGTCTCCGGATCGATGAAGATTTCGTAGAGCGCTGGGGCGGCGACGATGAGCGCAAGCGCGTACGCGAGCACAGCCGCCCGGCGATGGCGCGGCGACGGGGCGAAGATCGCGGAGAATCCGGTCAGCGCGCCGCCAAGCAACAGCGCGTAGAACCACGACGCCATGTACGTGTACGCCGTCAACCCGAGAACGATCGCGCCGGCGATCAGCCAGCGTACGCGCAACGGAGCGGGGACCGGGCCCGATTCGCCAATCGCCAGCCCACGCGACAGCCCGTAGAGACCGCCGAGCAGAAAGGGCAGCTCGCACGCCGGTTGCCACGCGATCCGTGAAAAATGCACAAAGATCGGCGCGACCGCGGCAAATAGTGCGGCGAGCACGGCAACGTCGTCGCGCTGCGTCATTTGGCGCACGAGGAGAAAGAGCAGCCCGACCGTGAGCAGCCCGTAGATGACGGCCGCGAGCCGCAGCGAGAACGGGCTCGGCCCCAAGAGGACGGCGAAGGGGTACTCCGAGATCGAATAGATCGGGGGATTGCGGCCCGGGTTCGCGCTGAAGAAGAACAGGTGGCGCTGTCCGTCGACGTCATGGCCCGTTGTTGCAAAACTCGCCGCCGAATTGTAGAACTCCAGCTCGTCGGCGCTGAGCTCGGTGGGAACGCCGGAAATGTCGTACAGGCGAAGGCTGGCCGCGAGCAGCAGAACGAGCACGAGGGGCAGCCATCGCGCGATCGTCGGCACTGCCTGACCCCTTACCTACAGGTCGAGGTTCTTGACGCTCTTGGCGTACTCGAAGATGTACTGCTTGCGCGCCTCAACCTTGTCGCCCATGAGATCGGTGAAGATCTGTTCCGCCTCGACGGCGTCCTCGACCGTGATCTGTTTGAGGCGGCGATGGCCGACCTCCATCGTCGTCTCGGCCAGCTGCTCGGCATCCATCTCGCCCAAGCCTTTGTACTGTTGGATCGTGAAGTCTTTGCCGTCATCGCCGACGATCGACTTCAGCTCGCCCTCGGTGAACGCCCACCACTGCTTCTTGCCCTTGCGGATTCCGTACAGCGGCGGCTGGGCGATGTACACGTGGCCCTCCTCGACCAACGGCTTCATCTGCCGGTAGAAGAACGTCAGCAACAGCGTGCGGATGTGCGAGCCGTCGACGTCGGCATCGGTCATGATGATGATCTTATGATAGCGCAGCTTCGCCACGTTGAACTCGTCGCCGAAGCCCGTGCCTAGCGCCGTGATCATCGTCCGAATCTCTTCGTTCGAGAGCACCTTGTCCAGGCGCGCCTTCTCGACGTTGAGGATCTTGCCGCGCAGCGGTAGGATGGCCTGATTGTTGGGGTCGCGGCCGCCCTTGGCCGTACCGCCGGCCGAGTCGCCCTCCACCAAGAAGAGTTCGCAATCGCCCGGATTGCCGTTCTTGCAGTCGACCAGCTTACCGGGCAGGCCCGAACCCTCGAGCGCGTTCTTGCGGCGCGAGAGATCGCGCGCCTTCTTCGCCGCGTCGCGCGCGCGCTGCGCCTGCATGCATTTCTCGATGATCGCGCGCGCGTACTTGGGGTTCTCTTCGAGGAAGAACTCAAGGCGCTCCCCTACGAGGCCCGCGACGATGCTCCGCACCCTGGCGTTTCCGAGTTTGGTCTTCGTCTGGCCCTCGAACTGCGGATCGGTCAGCTTCACCGAGACGACGGCGGTGAGCCCTTCCATAATGTCGTCGGTCGAGAGCGAGTTCTCGGATTCCTTGAGCATCCCGCGCTTGCGCGCGTAGGAGTTGATCGCGGTGGTAACGGCCTGCCGGAATCCCTGCAGGTGCATTCCGCCTTCGATCGTCCCGATGTTGTTCGCGTACGAGAAGATCTGGTCTGCGTACGTGCCGGTGTACTGCATCGCAACCTCGACGTCCACGCCGTCGCGTTCGGCGTGCGTCGAGATGATCGGGTGGAGCGGGTCCTTCTTCTCGTTTAGCCACTCGACGAACGAAACGATGCCGCCGTCGAACGTGTAGGTTCGTTCGCGCACCGCCGGGGCGCCGTTCTGCGGCTCGCCACGCTCGTCGCGCAGCGTGATCGAGAGCCCGCGGTTCAAGAAGGCCAGCTCACGAAGGCGCTTCTGCAGGATGTCCCAGTGAAACTCGGTGACCTCGAAAACTTCCGGGTCGGGCTTGAACCACTGCAGCGTTCCGGTTCCCTCGGTCTTGCCGACCTTCTTCAGCTTCTGCACCGTCGCGCCGCGCTCGAACTTCATGCGCCACAAGAATCCGTCGCGCTTGACCTGCGTCACCATCCACTCTGAGAGCGCGTTGACGACCGAGATGCCGACGCCGTGCAGGCCGCCCGAGACTTTATAGCCGCCCTTGCCGAACTTCGCGCCCGCATGGAGGATCGTCATCACGACCTCGACGGCGGGGAGCCTCTCCTCCGCATGCAGGTCGATCGGGATGCCGCGGCCGTCGTCCTCCACGGAACACGACCCGTCCGCGTGCAGCACGACAAGGATCGTCCGCGCGTAACCCGCCAGCGCTTCGTCCACCGCGTTGTCGACGGCCTCGTAGACGAGCTGATGGAGCCCGCGCTCCGCCGTGTTGCCGATGTACATGCCCGGGCGCTTGCGCACGGCCTCCAGCCCGCGTAGGACCTCGATTTGTTCGCCAGTATAATTCGTTGACATTATGTGTTTCGTTGTTCCGCGTAGATCAAGTCGTGGAGCTCGTCCCCCAAGACGTTGCGTACCGTTGCCGGCATGATCTCTTCCGGCGGCACGTTACTCCGCAATAAAACGTACGAGCTCGCGACGAGCCGCTCGCGTCCGCTGCGCGACAGCCGCTTCGCGACCCGCGCTTGCACGAGCAGGCTCCACCAGCGCGTAAGCAGCTGGGTGCGAATCCCCTCGTACTCCTCTCTTCTTAACCCTTCAACGAGCGCTGCCGTTCCGCTGTAACCAAGCCAAGGCGCCTCGAACAGCAGCCGCGCCGTCGCCTCCGCCCGCCGGCGCCGCATTTGGTTGCCGCAGGCCGCGCAGACGCGGCCGCCGTCGGGAGGAACGAGGGCGCCGCAGCCGGCGCAGGCCGACCAGCCCTCCGAGCGCTTGGCGAGGCCCGTTTCCTCGACCTCTCGCCGGAACCGCGCGAGCGCCTCAGCCGGCGACGCTGCCTCCGGACGCGCGGCGCGGGCGCCTGAGCGAACGTGGCGCGTGCGCGCCAAAGGCCGAGCATCGGCTTGCGGCAGCCTTCCCACGCGAAAGCGCAGCCGCTCGACACCGGCTTTCGGCACCCGCGCCGCGATCGCGCGCAACACGTGCTCGCTCAAGAGGCTGAGCTGGTGGCTCCACGCGTTCGAGCGAGTCGTGACCACGAGCGTTCCGCTCGCTATTCGCGACGGGTGCGAGTTGCGCGCGACCTGCTCGCCGACGATGTCCGGCCAGCCGGCCTCCAGCAGAGTCAGCGGTTCGCGCTCGGCCGCGCCGGCGGCCGGCTCCCAGCCCGACAGCGCCTTTGAGAGCTTCAGCACGCGACCCACTCCAGCACGCGCGCGTCGTCGACGCGCGCAACGCAGGCGGCGCCCAACAACCCCGCCGGCAGGTGCGTGGCCGTGACAAAGGCTTGCTCGTACTCGCCGATCTCACCGAGAAACGCGCTCGCGCGCGTCTCGTCGAGCTCCGACAGCACGTCGTCGAGCAACAGCAACGGAGCCTCGCTCGAGCGTTCCCGCATGACGGCATATTCGGCGACCTTCAGCGCGAGTACCGCCGTGCGCTGCTGTCCCTGCGATCCGTACGCCGCCAGCGACGCGCCGTCGAGCGAGAGGCTGACGTCATCGCGATGCGGCCCGACGAGAGCGGTCTTGCGCGCGCGTTCTGCGTCCGCGGCGTGTTGCACGCGCGCCTCGAACGCCGCCGCGATGGCCTCCGTAGTTGCTGCATCGAACGCGACGTTGGGATCGTAGCGAACCTCGAGCTTCTCGTCAGGCGCGAAGCGCGCGTGCGCGGCGGCGGCGCCTCGCGCGAGCTCGTCGATGAGCCGCGCGCGCGCGAGCATGATCTCCGTGCCGGCCGCGAGCAGCGTCCGTTCGTAGACGTCGAGTAGCTCCGCGTCCGATTCGACTGTGCCGCGCAGCACGGCGTTCTTTTGCTGCAGCGCCTTGCGGTAGCGCGCCAGCTCGTAGTAGTAGCGCGGCTCCGTTTGCGCCAAGGCGATGTTCAGAAACGCGCGCCGCGCGCTCGGCGTTCCAGCGGCCAGTTTGAGATCCGCCGGGACGAACGTTACGACGCGAATTCTTCCGAGGTAGCTCGCATAGCGCACGGGGCTCGCGTTGACCGTGTAGCTCTTGCGAGTCCCGCGCGCTCCGCGCTCGATCGTGCACGCCAGGTTCACGTTGCCCGAGCGCGCGGCCGCCTCGCCGGACAACTCCGCGCGATCGCATCCGGCCCGCACGGCATCGGCGTCGCGCGCGGTGCGAAACGACTTTCCGGTGCCGAGCATCGCGATTCCCTCGAGCAAATTACTCTTGCCCTGCGCGTTGGCGCCGACGAACACGTTCAGGCCCGTCGCGGGCTCGAGATCCAGTTCGAAATAGTTGCGAAAATTCGAAAAGCCTATGCGGCGAAGGAACACATCATTGCCGAAGCGGCATGAGCACGTACAGTTGCTGGCCGGTCTCGAGCGGTTCCAACGGGCGGATCGCCGCCGGCGAGAGCGGGCCGAGGAACTCGATGACGGCCTTGTCGCCCTTGATGTGATTCAGGATCTCGACCAGGTAGCGCGCGTTGAACGCGATCGTTAGATCCTCGCCGGTCTGCTCGACCTCCAGCTCCTCGTACGCGTTGCCCGAGATGTCGGAGCTGGCCGTTACGATTAACGTTTGATTGGCGATCGCGAGCTTGACCATGCTGGCGCGGTCACCCGCGACGAGCTCGGCCCGCCGCAGGCTGCCGATCAGGGCCGGGGTGCTCACGGTGATCGTGCGATCGAACTTCGCCGGGATGACCTGCTGATAGTTGGGATACTGCCCGTCGACGAGACGGACCGTGATCGAGACGTCGCCGCCGGTCATGCGAAGCTGGTTGCTCTGCGCGCCGAGCGCGCTGACCTCGATGCTTTCGCCGCCCCCGAGATTGCGGGCGACTTCAGCCAGCGCCCGGGAGGGCACGATGAACTTCTCGTTCGCCGAAACCTCGTCGTCGATCGTCGTCGCGAACTTGGCCAGGCGATAGCCGTCGGTCGCGACCATCGTCAGCGACTTGCCCTCCACCTCCAACAGAGTGCCCATCAGCACGGCGCCCCGAGCCTCCTCGCTGGAGGCCGCGAAGATCGTCGCCTCGATGCCGTCGCGGAAGCGCTTTGCCGCGATGCCGAACTGGGACCCGCGCGAAGCGGCCGGCAGCGGAGGATACTCCTCGGCCGGCAGGGCGTGGAAGTCGTAGTTGCTGCGCTCGTACTTGACGCTCGCGCGCGTGGGCGTGCCGGTGAGCTCGAGCGTCCCCGGGGCGAGGTTGCCGAGATAACTTGCAAAGAGCTTCGCCGGTACCGTGACCGAGCCGCCCTCGGTCACCTGCGCAGGGAAGGCGTGCTCGAGCGTCAGCTCGAGATCGGTCGCGCGCACCGCGATCTTTCCGCCCTCGCCTTGCAGCAGCACGTTGGAGAGGATCGGCACGGTGGTATGAGCGTTCACCACTTTGCTGGCCGCTCCGACGGCCGCCGCGATGTCTTTCGTCGTGCAACTAAATTTCATCGTTTTCACCGTTGGGCGTGAGCCGCCGTTTTCCTAGGAAAATAACAATAGAGCCGTAGCAGTAGTAGGGCGGTGTATTCTGAGGACAACTCGGAATTTGCTTGTGCTGGTTTGCATTTCGGCTAGGGATAACCGTGTGTATGGCCGGGAGTTGACCATCCACTTCTCCACGCCGGCCGGGCCGCGGCCGAGTTATGCGTCGGAGCACGCCGCGCCGGTGTGCAAGGCTGTCGAGAGTGTGGAGAGCAGTGGCCGGTGATGCGCCGCCGACGGTCAGGGGGTCTGGCACATCGCGATGAGCTGACGGATCTTGTTCCGGTACGCCTCGTCGCGCTGCATCTGGTCCTTGATCTTGTCGCGAGCGTACATGACCGTCGTGTGATCCTTCTTGCCGAACTCGCGCGCGATCTGCGGCAGGGAATAGTTGGTGAGCTCGGTGGCGATGTACATCGCGATCTGGCGTGGCGCGGCTAGGCGCTGATCTCGTCGCCCGTTGTCCATCTCCTTGACCGTCAGGCCGTGCGCGCTCGAGACCGTCTCCTTGATCTTCCCGATCGTGATGCGATGCAGCGGGGCCTGCGCCACGGCGCTTTTGAGGACGTCGGCCGCGAGGTCGGTGGTGATGGGAGCCTTCGTGAGCGAGGCGTACGCGATGACTCGGATGAGGGCGCCCTCGAGCTCGCGGATGTTCGACGGGATCACCTTGGCGATGAACGACGTTACCTCGTCCGGGACGGGGATGTTCTCGCTGGCGGCCTTCTTGCGCAGGATCGCTTCGCGTGTTTCCAGATCGGGCGCCTGGATGTCGGTGAGCAGGCCCCATTCGAATCGGGAGCGCAGCCGCGCCTCGAGCGTCTGGATCTCTTTCGGCGGGCGGTCCGACGAGATGATCAGCTGCCGGCCGGATTCGTGGAGCGCGTTGAAAGTGTGGAAGAACTCTTCTTGCGTAGTCTCCTTGCCGGCGAGAAACTGGATGTCGTCGATCAGCAGCACGTCGACCTGACGATACCGGTTGCGAAACTCCGGTGTGCGGTTGTTCTGCAACGCAATGATGAACTCGTTCGTGAACTTCTCGCAGGTCACGTACACGACGTTGGAGGCCAGGTTGTCTTGGATGACGCGGTGGCCGATGGCGTGCATCAAGTGTGTCTTTCCGAGACCGACGCCGCCATATAGGAAGAGCGGGTTGTACGCGTGGGCAGGCGCACCGGCGACGGCCTGCGCCGCCGCATGCGCAAACCGATTCGAATTGCCGACGACAAACTCTTCGAAAGTATAACGAACATTAAGGTTTGCGGTACGGAACTCTTCGAGCGGGCGCGTGGGAATATACGCGGCGCGGTTGCCTTCCCCGGGCTCGGCGACCGACAGCCGGAGCTCGATGCTGGTTCCAAAGAGCTCGCTTAAGACGCCGATCATCTGCGCCCGGAGCTTGCTTCCTACCCAGTCTTGTGCAAACTTGCTGTGCACGGCGAGATGGAGCTCGTTGCCGTGAAGTGAGATGAAGCGGATCGGTTTGATCCACATCTCGAAGACGGGTTTGGAGAAGGTGTGCTCCAGAGTGTCGAGTGCGGACTGCCAGAGCTCATTGGAAATGTCCGAATTGATCGCTAGCGCCATCCTCTGCATCCTCGTTGCGACGTCTCTACAAAGCAACTGCGCAGCCGTTCGTATGTAGCAACCTGGCTGTGCCACCCCCGTGAGGGCGCAACCACTTGGCTTAATGAAGCCTTGCTCCTGCGGAATCTATGCACGACTTTATACACTTATCCACAGGCGGGGCAGCACGCTATTTCGGGGCTTTTTCCGATTTATGAACGGTGCCCGGCGCGGGCACTAGCCAGACCGAATTGCTCGACGGGATAAGGCTTCCTAGGGGCCGATCTAGCCAAGTGAGGGCACCTTCTCCACAAGCTTGTCCACAGGTGTGAATAGGGGGTAGTGACTCAGTTTGAGTCAGCGGTTGGGGGTGCTTGGTAAAATACAACGGCGGGTGACCGAAACCTGAAAAGCCCATGATTCGTAGGGAGGGTAGGCTGAAAGGAGGGTCCTTAATGACCTTGCCGACCGCGATAGTCGTCGCAACCGGAATGATCTGCGGAACCGTTCTTTTGCTAGTTATCGTCTCTATGCTCTGGATGGCGACCCATCGTCAGTAGGCTCTAGCGCCGGGTAGTGGTCCCTTTGGAAAAAAGTCCGGCCAGTAGCCGGACCCTGTAAATTCCCCTTCGGTAAGTAGCCCGCAAATGGAGTGCACCAAAAAAGAGCTACTCGCCGGAGAAGATCATCATACACCCTAGCGCGTCAAGGGCCTAGGTAGTGGTCCCTTTCAATAGGGGCGGCAGCGACTCAGTTGGAGCCCGGGGCGACTAAATGCGACGGGCTACAGCCCACCCGCCGAGACCAATCGTTAGCACGATCAGGACTGCCCAAAGCGCAAGAGGATGTTCGACCAGACCCGTGATCACGCGGATATCGTACCATGGGCGTTGGTCTGCGAGGGTCGCCCTTGGCTTGGGTGCGGGATACCGGTAGGCTAAGGACGTGGCGAGACGCCGGCGCGAGGCTCCCCTGACAGACCCCCGGCTCGCGGGCCTCGAGGCCGTCGAGCAAGAGACGGCCGATGAGGCTGAGATCCTGCGCGACATCGATGCGTCGGACACAGCCGCGCCGCGCCCCGTGGACGCGAAAAAGACCGCCACGCGCAGGCGGAAGCGCAAGAAAATCTAACAGCCAGCGAGCTTGGCCGCCTGGTTGCTCGGCTTCCGTTGCTTTTTGGCCGGGCTCTGCTACAATAACGCGGTTATGTTTGACTTCGACCTCCAGCTCTTTGCGTCTAAAAAGGGCGCCGGATCGACGCGTAACGGCCGCGATTCGAACGCCCAGCGCCTCGGCGTGAAGCGCTTCGGCGGCGAACGCGTGATTGCCGGGAACATCCTGGTTCGCCAGCGCGGCACACGCATCTATCCCGGCGTGAACGTCGGCATCGGACGCGACCATACGCTCTTCGCTCTGATCGACGGAACCGTCGAGTTTAGCGCCAGCACCGATCGCAAGCGGGTCTCGGTCGTGCCCGCGGCCTAAGGCTCGAAGACGAAGCGGGAGCACGGGGCCGATGGGCCCCTTTTCCTTTTGCGGCGCGGTTAGCTCGTGCAGTTCATCGATGAGGCCGAAATCACGGTCGTGGGCGGTGACGGCGGCGACGGCATCGTGGCGTGGCGCCGTGAAAAGTACGTTCCGAAGGGCGGTCCGGCCGGCGGTGACGGCGGCCACGGCGGCAGCGTCTACCTGGAAGCGACGAGCGAGCTTTCTACGCTCGTAGAGTTTCGCTTCAGGCGAAGCTTTTCGGCCGAATCCGGCAAGGCCGGCGGCACGTCGAAAAAATCCGGACGCAGCGGCGACGATCTGACCATCTCCGTGCCCGTCGGCACGCTCGTCTTTCGCGTGCGCGACGACCGGCCGGAAACGCTGCTCGCCGATCTGAACGCGCCCGGCGCGCGCGTCCTCGCCGCGAAAGGCGGCCGCGGCGGGCTCGGCAACCAGCACTTCGCCACGAGCGCGCGTCAGGCGCCGCGTTTCGCGGAGCATGGCGAGCCGGGCGAACGCGGCGCGCTGCGGTTGGAGCTTCGTCTGCTGGCCGACTGCGGAATCGTCGGCGTTCCCAATGCGGGAAAGTCCACGTTGCTCTCGGTCGTTTCGGCCGCGCGGCCCAAGATTGCCGACTATCCCTTCACGACTCTCGAGCCGCAGCTTGGCGTCGTCCGTACGGGCGACGACGAATCGTTCGCGATGGTCGACGTTCCCGGGCTCATCGCGGGCGCGCACGAAGGGGCCGGACTCGGCGACCAATTTCTGCGCCACGTCGAACGCACGCGCGTCCTGCTGCATCTCCTCGACGGTGCGAAGCCGCTGGAAGAAATCGTTGCCGACAAAGCGATGATCGAGGCGGAGCTCGCGGCGTGGAATCCCGCGCTGATTTCAAAGCCGACGCTGCTCGTGGTCAACAAACTCGATCTTCCGAACGCGCGTGAGTCGTTGACGCAGCTGCGCGAACGCTTTCCCGGAGTCTACGGCATCAGCGCCGCGACGCACGAGGGCGTGCGCGACGTCGTCCTGGCGGTGTCGCGCGCGATCGATTCGGCGCCGATGCCCCGAATCGTGGAGCCGCCGGAGGCGCACATCGAGCTCGCGGCCGCGGATGCGTTTTCAATCGAGCGCCACAGCGACGGGGCATTCGTCGTCTCGGGCGAACGCATCGAGCGCCTTGCGGCCATGACCAACTTCGACTCGGACGAGGCGCTGGCGCGCTTCGAATACGCCTTGGGCAAGATCGGCGTCGAGAAAAAGCTCCGCGAGCTCGGCGCGCGGGAAGGGGATACCGTCCGCATCGGGCCGTACGAGTTCACCTACTCATGAAAGTCGGCGTCTTCGGGGGCACTTTCGACCCCGTTCACAACGCGCATTTGTTCGTTGCGGAATCGGCCCGCATCATGGAGCGGCTCGATCGCGTGCTGTTCGTGCCGACGAACAACCAGCACTATCGCGAAAAGCCACAGGCCGACGCCGCGCATCGCTGCGCGATGATCTTGGGCGGGATCGAGAGCAACGCGGCGTTCGAGCTCGACGATACGGATCTGCGCGAGAACGGGAGCGGCTACACCGCCGATCTGCTGCCGCGGCTGCGCCGCAAATATCCGTCGGCGCGGCTGACGTTCATCATCGGCGCCGACTCGCTCGTCAACACGAATTGGGTGCGCTTCGACGAGGTGCTCGGGGCGCTGGAGCGGTTCGCCATCGCGCCGCGGCCGGGCGTGGGCGGCGACGCGCTGGCGCGCGTGATCGCCGCGGTACCGCCGGGTTTGCGCGAGCGCGTCACGACGCTGAATCTGCCCGAGATCCCCGAATCGGCGACCCTCGTGCGCAGCCTGATCGCGCAGCAGCGCAGCATTCGCTATCTCGTGCCCGAGCCGGTCTGGAAGTACATCGTCGCGCATCGGCTGTATGGATACTCGACCGCGGCGAACCGCTAGCGTCGTCCTGCGGTTGCTGATCGGCGTCGCTGCGGCCAGCTGCTCGACGACGCAGCCGCCGAACGATCGGGCGGTCTGCGACGCATACTCCGCGCAGCGTTCGCACGTCGAGGTGGTCGCCGATGGAACGGTGACACGCATGCTCGGTGTGGCGCCGGGCCGCGTGAGTCCGCACGAGGGTTTTCTTCTGCGGCTCGCATCGGGCTGCAGCCTCGTCGTTCGCGTCGAGGTCAACACCGACTTCACCGGCACGATTCCGATTGCACAAGGCCAACGCGTCTCGGTGAAGGGCGAGTACGAGTTCTACCCGCGCGGCGGCGTCGTGCACTGGACGCATCGCGACCCGCGCGGCCGGCACGAAGGCGGCTACATCGAGGCCGGCGGCCAGCTCTACGAATAAGCGTCTCTCGCGCATCCTCCTCGGAAGCTCGTCGCCGCGGCGGCTCGAGCTGCTCCGCGCGCTGGGCCTCGACGTCGAGGTCGTGCCGAGCGGCTACGACGAGCCGCTCGCGCACGGCATGAGCCCGGCGCAACTGGCTAGCCATCACGCGCACCAGAAGCTCACCGGCGTGATGGCCCTTTTCCAAAGGGGCGATAACGAAGCTCCGGTGCTAACCGCCGACACCGTCGTCGACCTCGACGGAAACGCGCTCGGCAAGCCGCGCGACGCCGGCGAGGCGACGGCCATGCTTTGGCGCCTATCGGGCAGGGAGCACCTCGTACACACGGCGTTTGCGCTCGCCGTGCCCGGCGTGCCCGACTGGATCGAGGAGCAGGCGACGACCCGCGTGCGTTTTTACTGCCTCGAGCCCGCCGAGGTCGCGGAGTACGTCGCGACCGGCGAGCCGCTCGACAAGGCCGGCGCCTACGGAATCCAAGGCCGAGCCGCGGCGCTGGTGGAGGCCATCGACGGCGACTTCTACACGGTAATGGGCTTGCCGCTGGCCCGCTTCGTTCGTGCGCTCCGGCGGTTGGGATTTGCGCTGCCGGACACGAACTGAGCGCCACCTGGGGGTCGATATCTTTACCTATCGAGACGAGCGCAGACTCTTTGCGCTAATCAGCATTATCATCGTGGCGGCGGCGCTCGCGCTGCTGCAGATCAACGCGCAGCGCACCGGATCGGTGAGTCCTATTGCGACCGTGACGAGCTCGGTCTTCGGATTCGCGCAGACCGCCGTGTCGGCGACGATCGGCGGCGCGCGCGCGCTGGCCACCAACGTCGTCTCGCTGCCGCGTCTCGAGAGCGAGAACGGAAGCCTTCGCACGCGCAATCGTCGGCTGATCGAGGAGAACGCGCGCCTCCACGAGCTTGCGGCAGCGTACGCCGCCGAGACCGACGTGCGGCCGGTCGTCAACCTCTACCACGGCGTCGAGGCGCGCGTAATCGGATTCCCGCCGGAGAACGAATCCCGCGCCGTGACGATCGACACGGGCACGCGCTCCGGAGTGCGGCGCGATGACGGCGTCGTCGCCGCCGATGGGGTCGTCGGCCGCGTTGTCGCCGTCACACCCTTCTCGAGCACCGTGCTCCTCGCCAGCGATTACACGAGCCGCATTCCGGCGGTCGTGCAGCGCGGACGTTGGTGGGGCATCGCGCGCGGAAATCTTGGCAGCGTCATCGTCGAATACATTCCGCAGGACGCGCCGCTGCACGTCGGCGACGTCGTCGTGACCGGTGAGGGACGCTCGTTCCGCTCCGGCGTTCCGATTGGAACTGTGACCGCGATCGAACGCGGCGACGCCACGCTCTATCAGACCGCGGTGCTCAAGACGTCGGTCGATCTCGGCGCTCTCGATCGCGTTGTCGTCGTCTCGCAGTAGGAGTCTTTCGCGCTATGGTCATGGCCGCCCAACCCGCAGGGCTGAGGTCGATTTCGGCGATTTCGTTGTCGCTCGGTCGGTCACAGAGCACAACTATGCTTCCTCCGTCGCTCCTAGAACTCGCCTGAAATCGAGCCTCAGCATCGCACATGAGCATAACGCGAAAGACTCCTAAGCCGCACGTCGCACCCTTCGTCGGCCCGGCCTGGTACGTCGCGGCCGCGTGGCTGGCGGCTGCGCTCCTCGCGCAGTCGACGGTCGTGCATTACGTCGCGATTCGTAGCGTCGTTCCGAGCCTGGTGCTGGTCGCCGTGGTCTGGTACGCGATTCGCGTGGATGCGCGTCGCGCCGTGCTCTACGGCCTCGCGGCGGGACTCTGCGAGGACGCGTTGTCAGCGCAGTCGGGCGCGGCCTGGACGATCGCGACGAGCCTCAGCGCCCTCCTGGCCAGTGCGCTTTCGCGCGGGTTTTTCGCGGACTCGATTCCGCTTGTCATCGTCATTACGGTCGTGGCGACGCTCGTGCGCGCGCTGCTGTACTGGGTCGTAGCCGCCCTCGGCGGCTATCCGTCCGGGCTCGGCCTCATGCACTTGCACGAAGCGGTCCTCGCTAGCGCGCTCAACGCGATCGTCATCGTCGTCGTGATGTTGCTCGGCCGCCGCTTCGATCGCGCGCGCTGATGCGGCCGATCAATCCGCCGCGCCGCGAACCGTGGCGGCTCCCCGCTTGGCGGCTCGTGGCGTTCGCCGCGCTGATCGTCGTCGCGCTGTCGGCGTTGATCGCGCGGCTGATCGTCGTGCAGCTCGTCGACGGACAGCGCTATCGCGCGGCGGCACAGGCAAACCAGATTCGGCTGATTCCGGTGGCCGCGCCGCGCGGCGTGATTTACGACCGGCACGGAGCGGTCATCGCGCGAAGCCGTCCGTCGTTCGTCGTTGGTCTCATCCCCTCGCAGGTGACGAATCCGTACGGCGAGCTCGCGAGCCTCGCGCAAATTCTCGGCATCGATGAACGCGCGCTGTGGTACCGGCTGCTGCACCATCGCGGCATCACGTACGCGGACTTCCAAGCGGTGGCGCAAAACGAGCCGTACGGGCCGGTCATCCTCGCGACGGATCTGCCGGTCGCGGTAGTCGCGCGACTCTCCGAGGTGCTTTCGAATCTTGCGGGCGTGGATCTCGAGGTGCAGCCGATGCGCGACTATCCGCGCGGTAAACTCGCGTCGCATCTCGTCGGCTACGTCGGCGCGATCACGCAAGACGAGTACGAGCGTCTCAAGAACGCGGGCTACTCGCCGAACGATGTCATCGGCAAGGACGGCCTGGAGTTCACGTACGACTCGTATTTACGCGGATTGCCGGGCGGCGAGCGGGTCGTCGTCGATGCGACCGGCGCGGTCGTGTCCGGCGCCAAGCTGCCGTCGAAGCCTCCCGTGCCGGGCGACACGCTGGTGACGAGCATAGATTGGAGGCTGCAGCAGATCGCGGAGGGCGCGCTCGCGCAAGAGATTCGGGGGCTCGGGCGGCGCTCGCTCTCCGGCGCCGTCGTAGCGGAGGATCCCTGGACGGGCGAAATCCTGGCGCTCGCGAGTTATCCCAACTACGACCCCAACGATTTCGCCGCGGATCGCTGGAAGCGCATCGCTTACGATCTCGCGGACTCCACGCAGCCGCTCTTCAACCGCGCCATCGCCGCTGCCACGCCGACGGGCTCGACGTTCAAGATGGTCACCGGTTCCGCGGCGCTGACCGAGGGCGTCGTAAAGGTCGATCAGGTCATCGACGACACGGGCGGCTGGGATTGCGGCGGATACTACGCGCGCGACATCGCGGCCGGCGGGCTCGGCGACACGACGTTCGTACCGGCGCTCGCGGCGTCGAGTGACGGCTACTTCTTCCGGCTCTCGTGGTGGCTCGGCAACGCGCGTCTGCGTAAATACGCGCTCGCCTTCGGGCTCGACGCGAAGACCGGCATCGACCTGCCCGGCGAGAACGAGGGGAACTGGCCGACCAACGCGTGGGAGATGCGTGCGTTCGGCGTGCCGATGGAGCCGAGCGAGGCGTGTTTTTTGGGTATCGGACAGGGCGCGATGCAAGCTACGCCCCTTCAAATGGTCAACGTTGCGTCGGCCGTGATCAACGGCGGCACACTGTACGAGCCGCAGATCGTCCGCGAGATACGCCGGCCTATGGGCGGAACCGTCAAGCGCTCTTCACCGCTGGTGATTCGCCATGTCCCGGTGACGCCGGAGGCGCTCGCCGCGGTGCGCGCGGGGATGGCGCGCGTCACCGATCCCGGCGGAACGGCGTACGGCTTGGCGATCGACGGTTTGCCCTTCTCCGGAAAGACCGGCACCGCCGAGACACAGGGCGGCAACGGTCCAAACACGACGTGGTTCATCGCGTGGGCGCCGACCGCGCATCCGCGGCTCGCGATCGCCGTCTTCGTCGATCGCAGCGGCGGCTACGGCGCGACGGTCGCCGCGCCGATCGCGCGCCAGATTCTGGTCAAGTACTTTAACAAAAAAGGCTGAGCGCCGCCGCGATCCGACGGCTGCGCTCGCCGGGCCGCGCGAGGTAGCGCTCCAACTCCGAGCTGCGTCCGCGGTTCGTCATCGCGCGAGCGGCGGCGAGCGCCACGGTTTCGGACGGATCGTCGAGAGCCTCTGCGAGCAGGCGCTGCGAGCGCGCGTCGTCCAGCGCCGCGACCGCAAACGCCAAGTCGCAGCGATCCGCGTCGGAAAGATGCGCGAACTCGGCGCCTGCGGCCGCGGCCCAATCGCGGGCGTCGCTCGTCGTTTCGATTGGCTCGACCCGCGGGGGGCGCCAGCGCAGAAGCAGTATCGCCGCGGCGACGAGCGCGGCCGCGACGAGCACGACCAACGCTGTCGCTGCGGTCGCCATCTCTACGCAGTCTCGTGCAGCGCGGAGAGCATCGCGTCCAGCTCCGCATCCAGCGCGGCAACGTCGCGCTGTTGGAGCTCTTCGATGAAATCACTTGAGTCGGCGTCGGCGAGCCGATCAACTACGTCCACCAAACCGCTTCGATAGCGCGCAAACGCGCTCGTCTCGTTGGGTAAGAGCCGCGCGAGTCCCGCCCACGGCGCAGCCGTGGCGAGCTCGGCCGATCCGAGGCGCTCCGCGAGCTCGTGCAGCGGCGTGGAGTCGAAGCTGCCGCGCAGCGCGATCGATTCGGTCGGCGGATCCGCGGGAACGCCGCGCGCCAACGCGGCTTCATGCAGAACGCGCTCGATCGTCGAGCGCAGCGACGGCGTCTCGACGTCACGCGGCGCGATCGCGTAGCGCGGTAGCCGCAGCTTGATGAAGAGCCGGTCGAGCTCTTCCCGCAGCAGGTCGCGCAGCGGCGCGAGCGCGCCGCAGTGCGTGTCGCCGATTGCCTCGGGCAAAAACGCGCGCACGACGAAGAGGTGCGTGACCAGCCCTCCGAAGCGCGCCTCGCGCAGGAAGCGCAGCGCGCGCTCCAGTCGCGCCGAAGTAAACGTCGCGAGCGTTCCCGTTGCGTGCGCGGGTGCTTCGTCGCCGTTCGCCGGGACGGAAGTCAGGCGCGCCAGCGCGTATGCCCCATTGCCTTCCCCCACGGGCGTCGCGGGCGGCAGCTCCATGAAGCGTTCCTCGGTCAGGGCGCGCTGCGCGCCGAGAGCGGGCCCGAGCACCCCGTCGAGACCGAAAGGCAGCCCGGCGATCGCGTTGGCGAAGACCGGCCCCGAGCGAACCTTCAAATCCGGCGAGACGAACTGGTCCTCGCGCTCGCCGTCGTAGCGCACCCGCGCGATCTGAGCGATCGTCGTGCCTGCGGGCAATCCGTTGTGCACGACGGTCCGCCACCGGATCGCGGCCTCGACGCCCGGATCGACTTCGTTGAGGACGATACCCTTCGGCGCCGCGAACGGCGCCGAGCTGCCGGCGTCGCGTATCGCGACGTCGTTGACGGTCGTCGAGTTCGGCACGTAGATGAGCGACTCGGGCGCGTCGACGAAAATCGCGACTTGATGCGCCACGCCGTCGCCGCCATTGCGAACGTGGAGCACCCATTCGACTGGGTCGCCGACGTCGACGGCGTCCGCCGGATCGCTGCGCAGGCTGCCGATCGAAAAGTCGGCCTCGGCGGCCGTCGCGATCGTCAGTCGCGCGAGCGGGACCGGCAGCATCGCGTCGGCGGTCAGCACCCCGTCGATCGTAACGGGATACTCTTTCGCCAGGCTGCGCAGCAGACGAAGGCCCAGACGCGCCCGACCGCTGCCGCCGGGCGCGATGTCGCCGAACGAGAGCGACGACTTGTCGCGCGTAGCGCCCTCGACGGTCTCGAGGCGCGCCTCGGCGGAGACGTACAGCCGCAAACGAGCGTTGTGGGCGACGTCCGTTCCCGTGTTGGTGACCAGCACGTCGACTTGCGCGAGCTGATTCGGCCGCAGCGCGGAGTCGTCTGCCAACTCCATCTTGGAAGATTGTGGCGCGAAGGCCGGATGCGAGTCCACGCGCCAAAACGCTTCCCGCAGCGGCGTCTCGCCGAGCTCGCGCGTGTGCAGGCTCGCGCCTACCAAGAGCTCGCGCCGGTCGGGACACGGTGACGGGACGCGCGCGCGTATCGAGACTCGGCGCGTCTCCTGCGCGGCGATGCCGCCGAGATCGATCGTATCCGCGTGAGGAAGTCCCGCGGCGCCGGCGTCGAGGCTAAGGCGCGCGCTGTTTTCGAACGCGGCAACCTCCTGGAGCTCCGGAGCGAGACGCAGATGGAGCACGGCGTCGTGCGCGGCCGCGCTGCCGTCGTTCGTCAACTCGATCGCCGCCTCGATTTGAGCTCCCGGCCGTACGATCGCGCTGCCCTTGCGCTCGACGAAATTCCGGCGTGCCGAGAACGCCGGTTCGGAACGCGCCGCGATGTCGCAGTGGAGCCGTCGCCCGGTGGCGTCGCGCGCCGGTTCCCAGTCGAGCGTCGCCGCCGCGGTCAGGACCGTGTCGTCCTCGAGCGGCGAGGCGAGCACGGCGTCGGCGCATAGCGTGACGGCCTCGCCCGCGTCGATCGGCCCGAGCGCGAAGCGCAGCGGCTCCTTGCGCCGGTCGCGCGCCGGGCTTCCGTCGATCGTTGAGGCGCCGCGCACCGGGATGAGGTTCTCGCCGAGCTCAAAGTTCGCGGTGACTCGCGCGGCGGCCGCGGTGCCGGCGTTGTGCGCCGTGAGCGTGAGGCGCACGCGCCCGCCCGGCCGCACGTCGGTCGCCGGCTCCGCCGTCAGGCTCGTGCGCTCGTCGCTAAAGTCGGGAACCGCGGACACCGTCAGCGAGGCCGGGTCGAGCGCGAACGCGGCCGTCTCCTGTGACGCCACCTGCGCCTCCGCGACGATGTTCGTGCCGTCGCACAGCGGCGAGTCGATTCGTATGCGGTACGAGACCGTCGCCGACGCGCTGGCCGGAAGCGAACGCACGACGATCGGCGCGTAGGCCTTGTCGAACGACGAGCCCAGCTCGCGTTCGACGTCGCGTCCGTTGACGCGCGCGGAGCCGGCGACGTAGGTCGTGTGCTCCGGAATCGGCGCGACGACGACGACGTCGCGCGCGCTCGACTCGCCGGCGTTGTGAATGTAGATCGTCAGCGCAGCCTCGGAACCGGGCACCGGATGCTGCGCGGTCTCGAGCGCCGCGCGGGTCAGCGCGTTGCGCAGCTGCGGCTTGCTGCGCGCGACCAGACGCACGACGTTGGAACCGATCGGGGGCAGCTCGAAGGAGGCCAGCGCCGCCTGCAGCTCGACGGTCGTGCCGTTTTCGATGGCGCCGGCCACGCTATACGCGACGTCGATGCGCCGTTCTTCATCCGGCGCGACGTCGCCGATGTCCGCGCCGGCGCGCGAGAGCAGCGGCGAATTGCCGAGCTCGTCGTCGAGCGGATTGCCGTCGAGGCGCCCGCTTCCGACGAGATAGATCAGGCCGTCGGGAGCGTTGAAGCGGAGCCGAACGCCCGTAGCCGGAGCGCCGCCCTGGTTGCGAAACGTAAACGTCGCTCGCACCGTTATTCCAGGTTCCAACTCGCGTTCGGGCGAAACGACGAGCGTCCTGAGCCGCTCGGGCAGCGTCGGTGCTCCGGGCGCGAAGACTTCCGACAACGGGCGCATGACGCGAGGACGTTTCGCCCACGGTTTCGAGACTCTTTTAGAGAGGTGGACCTAGATGCTCGCAGTGCACGAAGATCGTTTGGCCGAGGCCGTGGCGCGGTTGGGATCCGAGAACGCGTTCGAGATTTTGGCGCGCGCCCGAGAGCTCGAAGCGCAAGGCCGCAGGGTCGTCCACATGGAGATCGGCGAGCCCGATTTCGACACCCCCGACGGGATCAAAAAGGCCGCGGTCGATGCGCTCTACGACAACCATACGCACTATACGCCGTCGAGTGGGCTGCCGTCGCTGCGCGCGACCATCGCGAGCTACGCCAGCCGCTTCCGGCACGTCTCCCCCGAATGGCGTCCCGAGAACGTCGTCGTCTCGCCCGGCGCCAAGCCGGTCATATGGAACACGCTGAGCGCGCTGCTCGGCCCGGGCGATGAGTTCGTCTACTTCGATCCCGCCTATCCGGCGTACGCCTCCTGCGCTGGCTACCTCCAGGCGACCGTGCACGCGATCCCGCTGCTCGAGTCGCGCAACTGGCGCATGGATCTCGACGAGCTCGCGCGCCGTGTGTCCAAGAAGACCAAAGTCGTCGTGATCAACTCGCCGCACAATCCGACCGGCGGCGTTCTCACGCGGAGCGACCTCGAGTTCATCGCCGAGCTTGCGCTGCGCTACGACTTCCTCGTGCTGGCCGACGAGATCTACAGCCGCAACTTCTATCTCGATCAGGAGTATCTGTCGATTGCGTCGCTCCCGGGCATGCGCGAGCGCACGATCGTCGTCGATGGCTTCTCGAAGGCGTACGCGATGACCGGCTGGCGCCTCGGCTACGCGCTCATGCCCGAGGACCTCGCGCGCGCCGTGACGCTGTTCAACAACAACACGTTCAGCTGCGTCGCGACCTTCGTTCAGATGGCCGGCATCGCGGCCCTCACAGCACCGGACGAGCCCGTGCAGCGCATGAACGAAATCTTCCGCGCTCGCCGCGACCGCCTGGTCGGCGGCCTCAACTCGATCCAGGGCATGTCGTGCTTGCTCCCGGAGGGCGCCTTTTACGCCTTCCCTAACGTCGGCGCGATCACGCATGACGATCGCGCGCTGGCGAAGTTCCTCCTCGAGGAGGGCGGCGTGGCCTGCGGTGGCGGCTCATCGTTCGGCGCCGCCGGCAAGGGCTATCTGCGCTTCTCCTATGCGGCGTCGTTGGAAGATATCGATTGGGCGCTCGACTCGATCGCGAAAACGCTGCCGAAGTTCAAGAGGTAACCGCCGCTGTACGACGCCCAAGCATACATACTTGTGCTTGGTTGCCAGTGCGGTCTCTTAGGCAATGCGCCTTCTGAGGAGCTGCCTCAGGGTATGGCGGCTCGCCAAGTTTCGGAAGCGTACTTCGAGCCGATTCCAGACGTATGGCGTTAGGGTGACGAGCCTTCCGTTGACTTGCACCTTGCTTTCTTCACGGTCCACCATGGGTCTAACAAAATCTTCCCAAGTCAGCTGCTCGGGTGAAGCAATTCCTGCCTTGGAAAGAAGCGGAAGGAAGTCCAGTTGAGCGACAGCCGCAGCGCGGCTTCTCCGGTACTTTAGGCTGCGGAGCGGATCGTTCTCCATCAGGCCTTTTTCGAAAGCGAATGCGAAAAACTCGCTAAGGGCTGACAACATCCGGCTGCGGCTACGGCGGTCCAACTTAGCAAGGAAGGCCGCCATTGTGTTGGTCGTGACCTTATCTAGAGGGCTCCCGCTTAGGCTGTTCAGGAAGCGGCTTATGTCGCTCGAATAGACTCTCACCGTCGAACCCGCCAGGGAGCTGCGGCGCAGCGCCAGTGCCCGCCACTGCTCCAGTGTGCTGGCTTGCGGATGGTCTACCAATGCCTTTTTCCGGCTCATCAGGAATGATAAATTTTATACACAAAAAATAGATAATTTGATATAGTTGTAGGTAACCTTATGTTGGACCGAACATTTGTTCACATACCAGGGGTGGGGCCGGCGACCGAAAGAAAACTTTGGGAAGTTGGAATCCGCACGTGGGCCGACGTAGAAAGGCTGCCGTCGGTACCAGTACGCGGCGCGCTAGCTAGAAAACTTGCGGAGTATGTGCCTCGATCGCAACGCGCCTTAAAGGAACGCGATGCTGCTTTCTTTGCAAACTTAGCTTCAGCCGGAGAGTCTTGGCGACTTTTCGACGCGTTTGCGGACGCTTGCGTTTACCTAGATATTGAGACCACTGGACTCTCGCCCATCTTTAACACTATAACGATGGTTGGCCTTTATGACGGTCGGCTGTACCGCCCTTTTATCGACGGCCATAATCTGCACGAGGTTCCACGTGAACTAGAGCGGTACGCCGCCGTTGTAACGTTCAATGGAGCGCAGTTCGACCTTAGGTTTCTGGAAGCGGCATTCCCGAAGCTAAAACTGCCTCCTGTTCATATCGACCTACGCTGGCTGACGCGTCGACTAGGCTACCGCGGCAGCCTCAAGGCAATCGAAGCGGCCTTTGGTCTGGAAAGGCCGGAACCTCTTAGGTGTATCGACGGTTTCGGCGCCACAGTGCTTTGGTCAAGGTATTTGCGCGGCGACGACAAGGCGCTCAATGATTTGATTGAGTACAATGTGCAGGATGTCGTCAATCTAAAAGTGATTATGGAGTGCTCCTACCGCATGATGGCCCAGCGGGTCGGTAACGCGCCATCCTTGATGGTTCGTAAAAACGACGATCCCGTTGTGAAGGTTCAGGTCTCTGCGAACCATAGCGTTATCGCCGATCGAGGGCGACCTAGCCTTGTAAGAACGCTTTTGAAGAAGGCTAAGGGCCGCGGCGCCTCGCTCAGAGTCGTTGGAATTGATCTTTCAGGCAGCGAGAAGCGAGCTAGCGGATGGGCGCTGCTGGACCACGACATGGCGACCACTCAGCGAATCAAAACCGACAAAGAATTGGTCGAACGGACAATCGCGTCTGAACCTGACCTTGTTTCAATTGATTCGCCCCTGTCGCTTCCTGGCGGAAAGGCGAATCTTAGGCAATGGAAGCGGGCTAAACTGCCGATTTATCGCGGCTGCGAGCTCGCGCTAAAGCGTATGGGAATTTCGGTCTTTTGGTGTCTGCTTCCAAGCATGCGGACACTAACGCTCCGCGGGATAAAGCTTGCAGAAGTTTTCCGCCGCGCAGGCATTCCGGTCATTGAGAGCTATCCGGGTGCTGCGCAAGACCTTCTGCGGATACCTCGCAAGGGCACCAGTCTTGAAGAGCTCCGGTGGGGAATGCGCGCGGTTGGGGTAACCGGAGATTTCTTGGGCGATAAGACATCGCACGATGAGGTTGATGCGATTACATCTGCCCTTGTTGGGCTTTTCTTTTCCGCTGGCGAGTTCATCCAGCTGGGAAACCATCGTGAAGGCTATCTCGTAGTTCCAAAAACGCCGCAGATTAATTATAGAGCGCTTTCGTGGATTCTGGGACAAACTGGATTAGACTCGGTCCCTGCCGATACGCATTTGGCAGTCGTATAGGTGTCGGGTCTAAAGGCGGAAACTCCAATAGCCGTTGGATTCGCCGGTCCAATCGGAGCGGGTAAGACTACTGGAGCAAGATTCCTAGAAGCGAGATTTAGCTTCCAATATCTGCGCTACAGCGCAGTACTAGCGGAATGGCTTCCGAATGAACGCGATCGAAACGGAGGATTGCAAGGGGTCGGATGGGACGTTATGCAGCAGCGTCAAGCTGAATTGAATAGACGACTACTTGCCAAAGTGCTTCCTAAGCGTGATGTAGCTATTGATGGGCTGCGACACCCGATTGACGCCGCTATGTTGCGCGATGCGTTTCCGGGCGCATTCCACCTTCTCTATATCGATGCGCCATCGCATCTTCGGTGGGAGCGTAAACAGCTCGGGGGCCGATTCCAAAGCCCGGACGCATTTAGGCGTGCGGATGACCATCCAGTCGAAAGGCCTGGACTCGCGCTTGTTTCAGAAGCGTCGGCGGTTGTAACTAATGACCGCACCCGCGATGATTATCAGAAAGAACTAGCAACACTGCTCGAACGACTGCGAAAGAACGAGGACACATGAGTCTCAGTATTGTGGTTGGTGGCCAATATGGATCCGAAGGCAAGGGTAAGGTCGCGGCCATCATTGCGACGCGTCAGGACGTTGATATCGCGGTTCGCTGTGGAGGCCCCAACTCGGGGCATTCCTTTGTCACGGAAAACGGCGCTGAGTATCTTGTGCGGCAGGTGCCGACTGCGTTTATTAATAGACGTACGCGTCTGTTGATTCCGGCGGGGGCTACCGTCGACCTCGATGTGTTGCGAAGAGAGACCGAACTCCTCGGGATAGCACCCGAGAGGCTGGGAGTCGACGTCGAGGCGATGATCATCGATGAGTGCGACAAAAATACTGAACGTATACTTAGGCTAGGTGATCGGATAAGCTCGACACTGTGCGGTGTTGGCTCAGCTATTGCCCGCCGAGTGTTAAGGGGAGCAGATGTCACTCTCGCAAAGGATGCCGCAGCATCGAATCCTTGGCTTGCGAACGTACTTGCAAGCGTTTCGGAGGAAGTTAATGAAGCGCTCGATCGCGGCAAGCGAGTTCTAGTGGAGGGGACGCAGGGGTTCGGTCTGTCTCTATTTCACTCCGGCCACTATCCTAAGACAACGTCGAAGGATACATCTGCCTCAGCCTTTTTAAGCGAGGTCGGCGTCAGTCCGCGGTTTGCGTCCGAGATCGTGCTCGTTATGCGCACATTTCCCATCAGAGTCGCCGGCGCGCAGGCGGGGCCGCTGAATGACGAAATCACCTGGGACCAACTACAGGCGGAGTGCCAAAGCCCGACTTCAATCTTGGAGTACACGTCGGTCACAAAGAAAGTTCGGCGCCTTGGACGGTTCGATTGGAACCTAGCCTGCCGCGCCGTCAGGGTCAATCGCCCAACGAGTATTGCAATAAACTGCATCGACCATCTCACGTTTGCTGACCACGGCGTCAAAACGTTTAATCGTCTGTCCCAAAAATCGCGTGACTTTGTCTCCGAGCTTGAGCGTCGACTTCGTGTTCCAGTAAGGTTGATCGGAACTGGCCCCTCGCTGGCTGATACGTTCGAAAGAATAAGCGATCCAGGTCTTGCTGCCAAGAAAGTTGCATCGTAACGGTGACTCTACCAGGGGAGCGAAACGTATGAGATGGTTGAAGCAGGCGACTCAAAAACTCAGGAGCGCTCCCGAGGAGTTTTTCGGGCCAAGCTTGCGCGAGCAAGAGTTACGCATCCTCGAAAGAATGAGAGATCCCCAGCCCTATTACGATGAATTGCGGGCAAACCTCTGGGGCGTTCTCTTGAGCGATCAGATCAAGTTGCACTGTAAACTGTATGGCCTTATTGACCCACTCGATGAAGCTCAGTTAAAGCCGGCTGCATATGAGCTTCGTATTGGTCGGCTCTGCTCCATAGGCGGACAAAAAAGAGTCCTCTCCGACGATGAAAGCGAGGAGGCTGAGTTTACGATCGACCCATTCGAGGTGGCCGTAATAGAAACGCTTGAGCGGCTTAACATGCCACGGTACCTGATCGCTAGATGGAACGTGAGAGTCCGCTGGGCGTACGAAGGCTTGTTGTGGGTAGGCGGGCCGCAGGTCGATCCAGGTTATCGGGGTCATCTCTTTTGTCCAATCTACAACCTTTCAAACAAGCCGGTTACGCTACGATATCGCGAAGCCATAGCGTCTATAGACTTTGTGCCAACAACCGAATTCCATGAGAACTCGTCGCGGCCGTATGACGCACCACGCCAGCGTAAGCGCATAATATTTGACGATTACCCGCGATTACAGAGTGGCTTAGCGACGCTGGTTAAAGAAAAGGTCGGGCAGTTCGAAGTGTCGCTTAGAAGCCTGCAAATCCAGTTTACGCAGTACTCGGTTATCACCTTCGCGGCCTTAGCCATTCTGGTAACAGCGCTTACAGCAGTCGCCGGAAAGGACACGAGATTTAACGTCTGGGACTTTACGTTTGCGCTGGCGGCACTCGCGATCTGGTTTCAACTGTTCTGGCTTTATTTAGTGCAGACACGCCTTCAGGTTCGTCAGTTGGGTTTAAAGCAGACTCGCCTTTGGTATATCGTTTCGCTTTTTGTACCCATCGCAATTGCCGCACTTTCGCTCTATTTTGCTTTCGATAAAATCTACGCGCCGCCGGCATGGGCGCAAGAAATTAAAATTCTTCAGCAAAAGGAAGCGGCGGATATAAGTGCGCTTCGCGACGAGGTAAAACGATCGCATGGGCGGGGGCGACCCTAGCGAATCGCGTCTTCTTGAGCTCAAGCAGCTGGATTTCATTGCATGTTTGACGTAGCGGAGAGCGGGCCGGCGACCTGGTGGGACGTATGCCGATCAGCGCCTTCTCGTATGCGGCGTCGCGCGAGGACATCGACTGGGCCCTCGATTCGATCGCGAAAACGCTGCCCAAGTTCAAGGGGTAACCGCGGCGGGCGTCGCGCTTCGTATCATCGTCGCGGCGGCGACCATGCTGGGCGCCGCTGCGATCGTCTACGCGCTCTCGCGCGGTCACATTCTCTTTTTCCGTTCTTGCTCATTCTCGGCGCGCCGCTGGCCGCGCTAATGCGCAAGCCGCCTTCGGGGCCGCCGTCGGTTAACTGATACCGCGCGGAGGGATCCACGCGTCGATTTTCGATCAAGGACAGTCCCGTTCTCAAGCGGAAGCTTGCAACGAGCGCGGGCCAGCCCAGGATGCGCACTTCGTTCCGAGCTTGCTCGCCCGCGCGAGCGCCACAGCAGGAGGAGCACACGATGTGCGACGACGAGCGGTTCCGCTTGAGAACGGGACTGTCCTTGAGCCGAAAGTCAAGCCTAGGTTAGTCGCATTGCATGTTTGACGTCGTGTAGTACGCCGGCCGCGATCTCGCGTGCACGCGCCGTTCCGTCGGCGATGATGCGTTCCAGCGCGGGTCGATCCGCCATGTATGCGGCGTAGCGTTCGCGCACCGGGCGCAGAAATTCGTTGAGCTGCTCGGCGAACTCGCTCTTGTCTTGCACGCAGCCGAGCGCGCCAGACCGGCACTCGGCCGCGATGCCGTCGAGGCGCAGCGGATTGACAAAGCGCCACAGCGCGAAGACCGGGCAGATCTCGGGCCGTCCGGGATCGCCGCGCCGTATTTTCAGCGGGTCCGTGATCATCGAACGAACCTTGCGCGTCGTCGTCTCCTCGTCGTCCGCGATCAGGATCGCGTTGTCGTACGACTTGCTCATCTTGCGCCCGTCGATGCCAGGCACTTCGGGAAACTCCGACAGCGTCGCCTGCGGCTCGACCAAGATCTCTTTGCCGGCGCCGTACAGGTAGTTAAAGCGGCGAACGATCTCGCGCCCGAGCTCCAGGTGCGCGACCTGGTCGCGTCCGACCGGCACGTACTCGCCGCGGAAGGCCGTGATGTCGCTCAGCTGCAGCAGCGGATAGCCCAGAAGCCCGTACGTCGCCACCTTCTGGCCGAGCGCGTCGATCTGGCCCTTGTATGTTGGAACGCGTTCGAGCCACGAGACCGGCGTGATCATCGAGAGCAGCACCTGCAGCTCGGAGATCTCGGGCACGGCCGACTGCAGGAAGATCGTGGAGCGCTGCGGATCCACGCCGGCGGCGAGCCAGACCGCGACCATCGCCTCGCGCGCGCCGCGAATCGTCGCCGTGTCGTCGAACTCCGTGGTGTATGCGTGGAGATCGGCGATCTCAAAGAACGCGTCGGCGGTATCGCTGTAGTTGGCCCACTGCGTCAGCACGCCAACCAGATGTCCGAGATGCAGCGGCCCGGTCGGGCGCATGCCCGACATGACGCGCGGCTTATGAATCAGTTGCATTAGCTCGGAATGCTCGACGCGTAAGCGCGCGACGCCTTCAATGTCGTGCGATTTGGTCGCGCACGTAGGCGCGAGCCGCGCGGACGGCGTCGCGCAGCGTCGCGCCGCGCGCGAGCTCGCATGCGAGCGCCATCGCGAGCGTGCAGCCGGTGCCGTGCATGCGTCCCGCGATCCGCGGCTCCGTGAGGAGTTCGACGCCGCCCGACGTCGCGAGAGCGTCGACCGGATCGCCGTCGAGGTGGCCGCCCTTGAGCAGCACCGCCAGGGCGCCCCGATCCCGCAACTGCGCGGCCGCGTCGCCGACGGCGTCGCGGTCGATTGAGCCGATTCCGAGCAACGTCGCCGCCTCCGCGAGGTTCGGCGTGAGGACGACGTTGCCTAAACGCGCGAGATCGTCGCGAATCGCGCCGCGCGCTGCGGCGTCACCGAGTTCTCCGCCCCCGCTCGCCGCGAACACGGGGTCCACGACGGCCGGCAGCCACGGGTGCGCGCGCAACGATGCGACAACGGCTTCCACCGCGTCGCGCGTGGGCAGTGCGCCGATGCGGACCGCGCCGGCGGCGTCCCACGGTAGCGCCGCCAGCTGCGCCGCGAGGACGTCGCGCGAAACCGGTTGCACGACGACCGCGCCGCGGCCGTCCTGAGCGCTCACGCCGGCAATCGCCGTGAACACGCGCGAATCGAGCCGCTCTCCGACGATCACGTCGCGTCCGACTCCGGCGACGTTCCACGGATGGCTCGTCCCGATCGAGAGAACGATCGTCACGCGCCGCCGTCCCAGCATACGACGAGCTCGCGTGCGGAGCGCCCCGGCTCATCGGCGTTCGCCAGCGCGGAGATGAGCGCGGCCATCGCGACGCCCGTCGCGCGTACCTCCGCGAGACGTGCGAGATCGATGCCGCCGATCGCGGCGACCGGTGGCGTGGCGGCACGCGCGAGCCGGCGCAGGCCGTCGATGCCGATCGGCGCCCCTGCGTCGCCCTTCGACCGCGTCGCAAACACGCACCCGGCGCCGATGTAATCCACGTCACCGGCGTTCGCCCGCTGCACCTCCGCGAGCGTGCCGCACGAGAGGCCGATGAGCCGCTCCGGCATAGCCGCGCGCACGCGCGCGACGTCGGCAAAGCCGTCGTCTCCGGGTCCGAGGTGCGCCCCGTCGCAATCGAAGTCCCGCGCCGCGCGCCAGTCGTCGTTGACGATCAGCAACGCGCCGTGCTCGCGGGTGATTTCGCGCAGCTGCCGCAGCGTTTCCGCGACGATTCCACTCTTGGCCCGGTATTGGACGATGCGGACGCCGCCGCCTAAGATCGCGCGCGTCTGCTCCAAAACGCGCGGCTCCTCGCCGAGAATCGCGTAGATTCCGTGAAGCCCTGCGGCGCGTTCTAGCCGCGCCGGCGCATGCGTTGCCATATGACGATGTTTCCAAACAGATACGCGGCAAAGACGATCCCGACGAAAATAGCCAGCGCGGTGTTGTGTCGCGCCAGCGCGAGCGGAACCAGCACCGCGAAGCACAGTACGGCGGCCATCAATAGCGCGATGATGCGCGAAATCGGAAAGAACACGCGGCTCGGCTCCTACGTGTGTTCGCCCAACAACAGGTCGCCGATTCGCACCAGCTCGGGTTCGTCGCTGAAACGCAGCTCGATCCGTCCGCCGCGGCCGTAACGTACGACGGCGACGTGCGTTCCGAACTTCTCGCGCAATCGCGCTTCGAAATCGCGCTCTTCCGGCGAGAGCGGTCGAAGGAGCGGCGACCGCTGCAGCGGCGCCGCCAGGCTGGAGACGATCCGCTCCAGGCCGCGTACCGTCACCCCCTCGCTTACGGCCCGACCGGCCAGCGCTTCGCGCTCGCGCTCGGGCGCGGCCAGGAGAGCGCGCGCATGCCCCGCCGAGAGCCGGCCGTCGAGCAGCATCGCCTTGATTGGGTCGGATAGGCCGAGCAGCCGTAGCGTGTTCGCCACTGCGGGCCGGCTCTTGCCGAGACGCCGCGCGACCTCTTCTTGCGTCAGGCCGTGCTCGTCGATCAGATACGCGAAGCCCGCGGCTTCCTCGAGTGGGTTGAGGTTCTCCCGCTGCAGGTTTTCGACGATCGCGAACTCGAGCGTCTGGCGATCGTCGCTCGTCCGGATGAGCGCCGGAATCGTCGGGCGCTGCAGTTCGGCGCAGGCGCGCCAACGCCGCTCTCCGGCGATCAGCTCATATCCCTGCTCGCGCCGCCGCACGATGACCGGCACGAGCACGCCGTACTCCGCGATCGACGCCTTCAGCTCGTCCAACGCCTCGGCGGCAAATCGCTTGCGCGGCTGAAACGGATTCGGACGAATCTCGCCGACGGAAATCTCGCGCACGACCTCGCTGGAGCTCGCGACCGGGACCGCGGCGTCGCCGAGAAGTGCGGCGAGCCCGCGTCCGAGCCCGCGCTTCGGCGCGCTCATGCGCGCGCCCGCGCCGGTTCGAGCATCTCGCGCGCGACGGCGAGGTACGCCTGCGCGCCGCGGCTCTTGAGATCGAAGAGGATCGCCGGCTTGCCGTACGACGGCGCTTCCGAGAGACGTACGTTGCGCGGAATCTGCGTCTTGAAGACCTGCTCCGGAAAGTATTTATGGAGCTCGCGAATGACTTCCAACGACAGCCGCGTGCGGCCGTCGAACATCGTCACGAGCACGCCGCTGACGTGCAGAGTCGGATTGAGCGCGTCGCGTACGCGCCATATGACGCTCGTGAGCTGCGCGAGCCCCTCGAGCGCGTAGAACTCCGCCTGCACAGGAATGATGCAGTCGTCAGCGGCGGTCAGCGCGTTGATCGTCAGCAGCCCGAGTGACGGGGGCGAATCGATCAGCACGAACTCGTAGCGCGACGCGACCGGCGACAACGCCTGGCGCAACCGCGTCTCGCGCGAGAGCGCCGCGACGAGCTCGACGTCGGCGCCCGCGAGATTGATCGTCGCCGGAGCGAGCCACAGGTTAGGGAGCTCAGTGTTGACGATAACGCGATCGAGCGGAACCTCTTGCATCAGTGCGTGATAGATGTCGTGCGTCAGCGAGGATTTTTCAACGCCGAGCCCCGTCGTGGTGTTGCCTTGCGGATCGGTGTCGACGACGAGCACGCGCCGGCCGAGCATCGCGAGCCCGGCGCCGAGATTCACGGCGGTCGTACTCTTGCCGACGCCGCCCTTTTGATTGACGAGCGCAATGATGCGAGCCATCACGCTGCGAGATACTGCTCGAGCAGTTGCAGCAGCAAGGTGCGCTCGTTACGTTCGGGTTCATCGGTGACCTGCTCGAAGAGCCAGCGCAACGCCGCTCCTACACGCTCGTCGCCATGAAAACCGGGCGGCACGTCGCCGCGGCGGACGAGCTCGGCGATCACGTCGTCACCGTCGATCGCCAGCTCGCGAATCGAAAACGCGGGTTTACGCGCCAGTTCTGCGTGTACGCGGGCCTCGAACGCACGATTGCCGCCGTCGCGCGGAGGCAGGCCGCTGCCCGCGATGTCCGCCTGCCGCAATGCGAACAAACGTTCGATATTGGTTGGCTCGATCCGGCGGATGAAGCGGCGCAAAGCGGCGTCGCTCAGCTCGGGATCGGCCGAATACATGTGTTGCCTGACCAGGTGCTCGGTGGCTTTGACGACGTCGTTCGAGAAGCGGAAGCGCTCCAGCATGGCCCGCGTCATCTCCGCCCCCTCGATCTCATGACGGTAAAAATGCGGCCCGTCTTTGGTGCGGGGTTTGCCCACGTCGTGCAGCAGGGCCGCCAGCCGCAGCACCAGGTCGCCCCGCGGCGAGGCGTCGAGCGTGGCGAGGCTATGGCGGTACACGTCGTAGGCGTGCCATTGATTTTGCTCGACGCCGACGCCCTCGAGCAGCTCGGGCCAGAGCCGAGCGAGGACGCCGGTCTCGCGCAAGAGCTCGAGCCCAATCGACGGCTTGCGTGCGCGGAAGAGCTTTCCGATTTCGTCATGGATCCGCTCCGCCGAAACCGTCGTCACCGTCGTCGCCGCTTCCGTCATGCCCGCGCGCAGCGCTGGCGTCACCCCGTATTCGAATCGGGCCGCAAACTGTGCGGCCCGCAGCATCCGCAGGGGGTCCTCCGCGAAAGTCTGCGCCGTCAAGATGTCGATGCGTCGAGCGCGAATGTCGGCCTCGCCGCCGTACGGGTCGACGAGCTCGCCCGAAGGAATCGAGCGCGCGATCATGTTCATGCGGAAGTCGCGCCGCGCGAGGTCATCCTCGAGTCGGACTCCATCGCCGCTCTCGACTGCGAAGTCGCGATGGCCGATTCCCACGGACCACTCCCGGCGGGGAAGGGCCACGTCGACCGTGTGACCCTCGATCGTCACCTTCAGCACCGCGAACGAGGCGCCGACGAGGTCCACGTGGCCTAGACCGCGCAGCCGTAGGACCAGGTCTTCCTGGGGCAGACCGACGACGACGTAGTCCGAGTCGGCGGGGGCGGCCGAACCTTCGATCGGGCGGCGCAGCTCGTCGCGCACGCGCCCGCCAACGGCGAAGAGGCTGCCTGCCGGTAGGGCTCCGGCAAGCCGCCGGTCGAGTTCGGCGAGTTTCACGTCGAACCACTCCGTGAAACAATCTCCTCGAGCAGCCCGTACCGTTTAAGCATCTCGATGAAGCGAGCATACGAATGGTCGTCGATCTCGGCCCACGGCAGGGCGTTGAGCATCGGCGCCAGCTCCTGGCGCAGCGCCGGGCCGCGGATCATCAGCTGGAGATAGTGCCGGTTGTCGTGATGGTAGGGTCCGTAGAGACGGGACCAGCGCACCCGGTCGTTCAGCCAGCGTAGCAGCTGTTCGTGGCGGACGTTCATCTTCAGGGTGATTTGGGGCTGCTTGCCGTCCCCGCCAAAGTGCCCTTCTCCGATCAGAATCCCAAGAATTAGGCCCTTCTCGAACTCCGACAAGCCCTCGAATCCGCCTTCCACTACCCCTCCTCTTTGTTTCACGCCGATGTTCGCCGTGAAACGCCCCAGCGCCTCGGAACTACGTGCAGAGCGGGCGCTTCTCGGGGATTCCGGGTCGCCGCGGAAAGCGCAGCGGAGTCGGGCGCTCCTTGCGCAGGAGCAGGATGCGCCGCTCTCCCTCGAGCGCCAGTTCGGATTCTATCCGGCCGCCGAGCATCAGACTCGCGTCTTCCAAGCTACGCCGTTCGCGCTCGTCAAAGCGTCCGCGCTGCAACACGGCGACGCCGCCCGGCGCGATCAGCGGCAGCAGCAGCTCGGCGACGGTCGTGACGCCCGAAAGTGCGCGCGCCGTGCCGCTCGCAAACCGCTCGCGAAAGGCGTCGTCCTGGCCGACGTCCTCGGCGCGCCGCTGGATGACGCGCCCCTCGACCTCCAACTCCTCGAGAGTCTTGGCGAGGAAGGCGGCCTTCTTGGCCGTGGCCTCGATTAGCGTGACCGGGATGCCGGCGGCGATCGCGACGGGGATTCCCGGCAGTCCGGCTCCTGAGCCGACGTCGACGTACGGTTCGCGGACGTGGGGCACTACGGTCAAGCTGTCGAGCACATGCTGCGTGAGCGCCGCGGGCGATTTTGCCCCGGTCAGGTTCACGCGCCGGTTGGCCTCGAGCGCAAGAGCTGCGAAGCGGCTCAGCTGCGCGCGTATGGCCGGCCCAACGCCGGCGCCTTCTAGGAGAGCGAAAAGCTCGTCTTCAGCGGTGCGGCTCACTCCTCGCGGCTTCGACGCGCAGTTCGAGAAAGCGGCGTTCCATCGGGTTGCGCGCGAGCGCGGCGGCGGCCTCGAAGTGGCTGCGCGCGCGCTCGACGCGTCCGGCGCGCAGCTCCAGTTCGCCGAGCGCCGCTGGAAGAAACGGATATGAAGCAAGCTGCTCGCTGGCCGGGATGGCGCGAATCGCCGCAATTCCCGATTCGGGACCCTCGCGTTGCGCGACGGCGATGGCGCGGTTGAGCGCGATCACCGGCGACGGACGGATGCGCATCAGGATGTCGTACAGCCACAGGAGCCGATCCCAGTTGGTGTCGTTGTCTGTGGCGGCACCCGAATGCAACGACGCAATTGCGGCTTCGACGTGGTATTCGCTGAGTTCGGGTCCGGTGGCCGACCGATCGAGCAGCTCGGTTCCGCGCGCGATCAGCGTTCGATTCCACAGCGCGCGGTTCTGTCGCGCGAGTGACACTAGGTCGCCGCGCGCGTCGACGCGCGCGGGCAGACGCGCCGCGTGCAGATACATCAGCGCGCAGAGTGCGTGCGACGCGGGCGTCGCGACGCGCACGTTCTCGAGCAGCAGCGCGGCGAGCCGCATCGCCTCGTTGCAGAGCTCGGCGCGCACCGGCATTTTGCGTGACGCTCCGTGATAACCTTCGTTGAACATTAGGTAAAGCGTGCGGTGCACCGCGGATAAACGCGCGGGCAGCTCCGCTTCGGCAAAGTCGAACAATCCTTTCGAACTTGCCAAGACTTTCTTGCCGCGCTCGATGCGTTTCTCGATGGCGGCGTTCTTGCTAAGGAACGCGCCCGCGATCTCGGCCGTCGTAAAGCCGCACTGCAGTCGCAGCGTCAGCGCGACTTGCGCGTCTTCTGAGAGTCGTGGATCGCAGCACGAAAACATCATCCGCAGCTGATCGTCTTTGATCGTCTCGGACCCGAAAAATTCGTTCACCGTCGCGACCATCGTCCATTCGCTGTTCAGAAGGCGTCCGAGCTCGGGCACGAGATTGCGCGCGGTCCGCTCGCGGCGCAGAACGTCGATCGCGCGATTGCGCGCGGCTTTCATCAGCCACGCCGAGGGATTATGCGGCACTCCGCGCAGTTTCCACACCTCGAGCGCGCGGCAGAAGACGTCTTGCATGACGTCCTCTGCCAACGCGATGTTGTCGAGCCCGAAGATGCGAGACAGCGCGGTGACCATGCGTCCCGACTCTTGCCGGAACAGGTGCTCGGCGGGCTCCATTGATGTCGTTACATCTTCATGACGGGGCGCACTTCGACCAGGCCGTCACGGTCGAAGATCGGACATCCACCGGCCAGCTCGGCCGCCTGTGCCAGATCCTTGGCCTCGATCAACGTGTAGCCGCCGATGATGTCCTTCGATTCGGCGTAAGGGCCATCGCTGATGGAACGCTGCCTCCCCCTCACGACCCTCCCCTCGCCCTCGAGCGGCTGCCCGCGGTCCTTGAGGTGGCCTTTGGTTTCGAGGTCCTGCATCCAGCTGATCCATTTCTGCATGACCTTCTCGCCCTCGGCCGGCGACTCGGGGCGGCTGCCGCCCCGGTACAGGAACAAATATTCACTCATTTTGGGTCCTCCTTACGACACGATAGACGTTTGACCGGCGCGAGTGCCGACATCGTGTCGCTCGCGCCGGTGCAGGAAGAGCGCGACGATCGCGACGTCCGAGGGCGTGATGCCGGGGATGCGGCCGGCCATTCCCAACGTGCGGGGACGCCGGCGAACGAACTTCTCGCGCGCCTCGCGCGAGAGCGCCGCGATCGCGAGATAGTCGAAATCTTCAGGGATTCGCGCGTCTTCCGTCTTGCGCGACTTCTCGATCGCGAGCTCCTCGCGCCGAGCGTACCCTTCGCATTTGAGCTCGATGGCCAGCCGCTCGCCGATCTCGGCCTCAAGCGGCGGGTCGAAGTGTGCGGCGACGTCGGCGAAGTCGAGCCGCGGACGCCGCAGCGCGTCGGCGAGCGTGCTGCCGCGCTCGAACCGCTCGCCGCCGAGCTCTTCGGTGGTCAGGCGCGTCGTCTGGGAGCGGTCGCGCGCCCGGCCCAGCGCCGTCCGGCGCCGCTCGAACGCCTCCCAAGCCGCGTCGCCGACTAGACCCGCCGCGCGCCCGACGGGTGTCAGCCGAAGATCCGCGTTGTCGTGCCGCAACAGGATGCGATGCTCCGCGCGTGAGGAGAGCATCCGATAGGGCTCGTCGACGCCCTTGGTCACGAGGTCGTCGATCAGCACGCCGATGTACGCCTGGCTGCGCCCGAGTCGAATCGGCTCGTCACCGCGAACCGCGCGCGCCGCATTGAGCCCCGCAATCAGGCCCTGTGCGGCCGCCTCCTCGTAGCCCGACGTTCCGTTGAGCTGGCCGCAGTGGAACAGCCCGGCAATCCGCCGCGTCTCGAGCGTCTCGCTCAGCTCGGTCGGCGGAACCATGTCGTACTCGACCGCGTAGCCGGCCCGCAGCATGTTGCAGTTCTCCAAGCCCGGCAGCGTGCGCAGCATCGCTAACTGAACCTCGGCCGGAAGCGACGTCGAGAAGCCGCCGACATAGAGCGTCGGCTCGTCCCAGCCCTCCGGCTCGATGAAGATCTGATGCGACGGATTATGGGCGAATTTGACGACTTTGTCTTCGATCGACGGACAATAGCGCGGCCCGATTCCGCGAATGAGATCGAGCCCGTAGAGCGGCGAGCGATGGAGATTGTCGCGCACGAGTGCGTGAGTGAGCGCGTTGGTTTGCGTGACGTAACACGGAAGCTGCGGGCCGCCGAAGCGCCGTTCGCTGCGGTACGAAAACAGCAGCGGGCGCGGGCTGGGCGGCTGCATCAACATCGCGGCGACGTCGACGCTGCGCTTGTCGATGCGCGGGGGCGTTCCGGTCTTGAGCCGCATCGTGGGAAAGCCGAGGCGGCGCAGCGCCGCCGCCAAGCCGATCGCGGGAGCCTCGCCGAAACGCCCCTCGGCGAGGACGAGGTCGCCGCGGAAGGACTTCCCTCCCAGAAACGTTCCCGTCGCCAGCACGACCGATTTCGCGAGGTGGCGCGAGCCGTCGCTGCAGCGCACGCCGCGAACCGCGCCGGCCTCGACCTCGAGGTCCTCGACCAGGCCGGGCACGATCGCGAGGTTGGGCTCCGTGCGGAGCAGCTCGATGGCGGCACGCGCGTAGGCGGGCTTGTCCATCTGCTGGCGCAACGCTCGCACCGCCGGGCCCTTGCTCTCGTTGAGGAAGCGGGCGTGCAGGCTGCACCGATCCGCGATCAGCCCCATGGCGCCGCCGAGCGCGTCGATCTCGCGCACAAGCTGGCCCTTCGCGCTCCCGCCGATCGACGGGTTGCACGGGAGCGTGCAGATCTTCTCCGGGTCGCCCGTGACCAGCAGCGTCGGTGCTCCCGACCGCGCCGACGCGAGCGCGGCTTCAACGCCGGCGTGGCCGCCGCCGACCACGATAGTGCCGGCGTCGCCGAGCATCGCCTTTTACGTGGCGGTCTTCGGGGTGGGAGCCGCGGGCAAGTGCGAGCGCAGCCGGAACGCCAGCGCGATCAGCATGATGCCGAACACGATCGCGTACGCTGCGATCAGCCACGTGATCGCGAGAAATCCCGCGAGCGGAAACCAGATCATGAGCACAGCGAAGGCGATCGATGCGATACCGCCGAGGATCAGCCAGAACTCGTTCGCGACGTGTTTGCGCAGCTCGATCGCTGCGACGATCTCGAAGATGCCCGTGAGAAATGCCCACGCGGCGATCGTGAAGTAGAGCGCGAATATCGTGATGCGGACATCGTAGAAGGTGATCGCGGCGATCAGGATGCCGACGATGCCCTCCAGCAGGAACGGCCACCAGCGCTGCTGGGTCTCGGCGGCGCGAACCGTCGCGATGATCGCGAAGATGCCGTCGACGAGCGCGTACGCCCCGAACAGGATGGCGATGGCGACCCACGTCGCTCCCGGCCACAGGTAGGCCAAAATGCCGAAAATCACGGCGATGATGCCGCGAATGAGCACCGCCCACCAGTTGCGGGCTAAAACGTTGACTAACGGATTTAACTGCATTTTTAGAAGCTCCGTCCGTTGGCGAGGTAGACGCGCTCGACTCGGCATAGCTTGGGCTTGGGACCGTCCCAAGACTGGCCGGTCAGCGCGTTGGCCAGGTTGTGGTTGATCTGGGCCCCGCGCGTGAAGCTGCCCTTATCGATCAGGATGAAGCGCTTTCCCAAGTAGTTGACGAGAAAGTCGACCTCTGTCGCCGGCGAGTCATGCGTGTTGTAATAAACCACGTTGATGCCGTTGGTCAGGTTACTGCCGTTGGAATTGACGACGCAACTGATGATCGTAACGCCAAAACGCGAGACGATCTTGGCTTGCGTCGTCGCGGGTAAGGCGAAGACCGCGAGAGCGACCAGCGCGAAAAGAGCACGCCGCATTACCGTAACCTCCTTTTATTTTCCGATGCAAAAGCGCGAAAAGATGCCATCGATGACCTCTTCGGCGGCAACCTGCTCGCTTACATGCCCAAGCGAGGAATATGCGCGGTGCAGCTCCGCGGCGGCGAAGTCGATCGGCTCGCCGTTTCGGAGCGCTCGCCCCGCCCGGTGCAGACCGTCGAGTGCCGTGTTGACGCCGTCGAATTCGTGCAGCGCGACGAGATGTGGGCGCGAGAGGTCGATGCGTTCCCCGCCCCAGCCGAGCCGTGCGACGGCTTGCCGCAGCTCTTGCAGTGTGGCGACATGCCGGACACTGCCGACGATCGCTTGGGGCTCACCGGTCTCGCGCGTCCCTAGCGTGCCGAGATCCGACTTGTTGAAGAAGAGGATTCGCGGGCGCCCGGCAGTGCGTTCGAGCAGAGCAATCGCGTCGGCGCCCAACCGCTCCGAGCCGTCGATCACGACGAGTGCGACGGCGGCCGCGACCAACGCGCGTTCGGTCCGCTCGATGCCGGCGGACTCAAGGCGGTCGGCGTGCGAGCGAATACCCGCGGTGTCGATCAGCCGCACCGGGACGCCGTCGACGACGATCGCCTCCTCGATCGCGTCGCGGGTCGTGCCGGGAATCTCGGACACGATCGCGCGCTCGAAGCCGAGCAGTGCGTTGAGCAGCGAGGACTTGCCCGCGTTGGGCGGCCCGACGATTGCGACGCCCATACCCTCGCGGACGAGTTGGCCCAGTTCACCGTCGTGGCGCAGGCGCTCGAGCGCCGCGGCGATGGGCTCGAGCCGGCGCTCGACGTCGGCCCGGCCGGGCTCGGGGACCTCATCCGGGAAGTCGATCGCGCCGCCGAGCTCCTCGAGAACGCGCGCGAGCGACGCGCGCAGCGAGCGGATCTCGTTTGCAAGACCGCCGCCGAGATTGGCCAGCGCCGCTTGCGCCGCGGCGCGCGTCTCGGCGTTGACGACGTCCGCGACGGCCGCCGCCGCGTGCAGGTCCATCTTGTCGTTGAGGAACGCCCGGCGCGTAAATTCGCCGGGCGCGGCCAGCCGCGCGCCGCACGCCAGCAGCGCGCGCACGACCTCGCGCGCGACCACGGGAGAACCATGGAGCTGCAGCTCGAGCATGTCTTCACCGGTGTAGCTGTGCGGCGCCGAGAATGCGACGGCGATCGCCCGATCGAGCGCGCGCCCGCACTCATCGACAATAGTGACGCGCGTCGCGACGCGCGGTCTTAAACCGGATTTCGTCCGCACGAGACGATCGCGCAACGCCGGCACCGCGGGACCGCTGACGCGAACAATCGCGATCGCCCCCTTGCCCGGCGGCGTGGCGATCGCGGCGATCGTCTCCGTCAGTTGCGGATTCAGCGCGGGTGGATTACGACGCGTCGCTCCGGCTCTTCGCCTTCGGATTCCGTGCGCACGTGCTCCGAATCGGCGAGCACGAGATGGATGATCTTGCGCTCGGACGGGAGCATCGGTTCGAGCTTTTGCGGTGTGTTCTCGCGCATGCAGCGCTCGAGCGTAGCGAGAGCGAGATTCTTGAGCTGATCCGCGCGGTGCGCGCGGTAACCCTCCGCGTCGATCGTGTAATAGTGGCGATTCGCGCGAACGCCGGCATTGAACGCGTTGTTGAAGATCAGGTTGAGCGCCTCGAGCGTGTTGCCGTGGCGGCCGATCAGCATTCCGAGATGCGGGCCAGAGATCTCGAGATACTCGCCCTCTTTGCGTTCGATGTAGTCGATCTCAACGGGACCGACGCCCATCCCCGCGAGGATCTCGCTCAGCAGATCGCGCGCCGGCTTCGCGGATTCGGGCATCTCCTGGCGCGAGCGCGGGCGCGCGGGCTCGCGGCGCGGCTGCGGTCCGCGACGCGTACCTCCGCCCCGTCCGCCGCGCGGCTTGCCGATGGCGCGATCGCGCACGTCGGCCGGCTGTTCCTCGAATTCGAAATCGTCTTCGTAGAGCATGGTTGGTGCTTATGCTCCTCGTTTGTTTTTGCGCTTCGAGCGCGTCCCGCGGGCGGCTTTCGAAGGCCCGGCCTTGGCGACGCCGTTGCCGCTGGGCAGTGCTTTTGCGGTGCCGTCTTTCGCCGAGGCGGCATCCTGCGACTCCTGAGTGATGACGTGCTCGCTGTCGATCAGCGCGAGCGGCTGATGATAGCGGCGAAGCAAGTAGAACTGCTGTCCCATCGTGAAGGCGTTGTAGGAGAACCAGTACAGCACCATGGCCGATGGCCAGTGATATTTCCACCCCATGAAGCCCAGCAGCAGCGGCGAGATGACGGCCATCATGCGCTGGGTCTGAGCCTGCTGCGGATCGGTGGCCGGCATGCTCACGAACCGGACGCTCAGATACATCGAAAGCGCGTAGAGCAGGATCAGAAGAAGATCGGGGAGCGCCAGGCTCGCGGCGAATATCGGCGCACCGAAGATTGCGGGCGCGGCGGCGGCGTGCGTAATCGCGCTGCCGATCCACAGCCAGTTCTGGTTCGCGAAGAGCGCCTTGTGGTTCATCACCACGTAGTAGACGCTGATGATCACGGGATACTGAACGAGCATCGGCCAGCAACCCGCGAACGGATTGACGCGGTGTTCCTTATAGAGCGCCATCGTCTCTTGCTGAAGGCGGTTCTTGTCGTCTTTATATTTCGTCTGAAGGCGCTTGAGCTGCGGAGCGATCTTCTGCATCCCCAAAAACGCCTTGAACTGCGCCGTGTTGAGGGGCCAGAAGACCAGGCGAATGAGCGCCGAGAGGATGACGAGGCTCCAGCCGAGGTTGTTGATCGGCTTGTTGATGAGCATGACCGCCGACGACAGCGCGTTGACTATGGGGTCGAGCCAGGATGCGGCGATCAGCAAATGCACTAGCTACCCCGCTTGAAATCTCGCTGCCCGAGCCTGTCCTGAGCGAGCGAAGCGAGTCGAAGGGGGACGAAGTCGACGCCGCCCGGGTTCCACGGGTGGCAGCGCGCGAGGCGCGCGGCCGCCAAGACGGAGCCGCGGGCCGCGCCGTGGCGGGTGACGGCCTCGAGCGCGTACTGCGAGCAGCTGGGGTAGAAACGGCAGGCCTTCGGCAGCAGCGGAGAGACGACGAGTTGGTAGAGCCGAATGAGGCCCGCCAGCAAGAGGCGCATGCGCTCTACTACACCGGCCCGAGAGCCGAGGTTACCTCGGCGCGCAAATCGCCGAAGGACGCATTCGCGGCAAGCGGGCGCGCGACGAAGAGCAGCCGCACTGCATCGCGTTGCGCCAAGGCGTCGTCGAGGATCGCCGCGATGCGGCGCCGCAGCTTGTTTCGAAGCACGGCCTTGCCGATCGCCTTGCTTACGCTGATGCCGACGAGCGCGCGACCATCCCCCGGCAGCGAGTCGCTACGATAAATGACGAGGCTCTTTGTAGAAATGCGGCGGCCGTGCCGGCGCAGACGAGCGAAATCCGCTTGGCGGCGCAGGCTTGCGAAGCAGCGCATCAGACCGTGAGACGATGACGCCCCTTCTTACGGCGGCGAGCCAGCACCTTACGCCCCTGCTTGGTGCTCATGCGCTCCAGGAATCCGTGCACGCGCTTGCGGCGGCGATTGTGCGGCTGATACGTCCGCTTCATAACGTTCCTTGTGGCGAAGAGTAGTGCCCCATACCCTGGTGGCAGACAGCCCCTGATTATATCCAGGCCTGGAGACGAGCGCAAGACAGGGGCGTGCGGGGAAGCACCCGTGGGTCGCCGTAACTTGGTGAAGTTTTGATCGAGTCCACTATGCAACCGCCTGCCCGCCGGCGGGTCGTCGTGACGGGGCTGGGCGCCGTCACCCCGGTCGGCAATACCCGGGAGGAGTTCTGGAGGCGCGTCGTGGCCGGCGAGTCGGGCGTCGCCCCGATCGCGGCCTTCGACGCGAGCGACTTCATCACGCGCATCGCCGCGGAGGTCAAGGACTTCAAGCCGGAGGAGCTGATCGGGCGCAAGGAAGCCCGCCGCATGGACCGCTTCACGCAGTTTGCCTTCGTCGCGGCCCGCGAGGCGATCGAGGACGCCAAGCTCCCCGACGACGCGGAGTTCAAACAGCGAGTCGGCGGCGTGATCGGTACCGGAATCGGCGGCATCATCACGTTCTGGCTCAACTCGGACAAGGCCAACGAGAACGGGACGTGGTCGAAGGTGACGCCCTTCTTCATTCCCATGCTCATGGCCAACGCGGCCCCGGCCCACATCTCGATGGCGTTCGGGTATCGCGGCCCGTTCTTCGCCGCGGCGAGCGCCTGCGCGAGCGCCAACGACGCGATCTGCACCGCCTACAACGCTATCGTCTACGGCGACGCGATCGCGATGATCGCGGGCGGGAGCGAGGCGACGGTCTCGCCGCTGGCGATCGGGGGCTTCTCTTCGATGCGGGCGATGTCAACGCGCAACGACGACCCGGCGCGCGCAAGCCGGCCCTTCGACAAGGAGCGCGACGGCTTCGTCCTGGGGGAGGGGGCCGGGATTCTCGTGCTCGAGGAGTACGAACACGCGCGGGCGCGCGGCGCGCGGATCTACTGCGAGGTGCTGGGGTACGGCCAGTCCTCGGACGCATTCGATCTCGTCGCGCCCGACCCGGACGGCAACGGCGTCCGCTTGGCCTTCGCACGCGCTTTCGAGAGCGCCGGGATCGGGCCGGGCGACGTCGACTACATCAACGCCCACGGCACTTCGACGCCAGTGGGCGATCCGGCGGAATCGAAGGCGATCGAGAAGACGTTCGGCGAGCACGCGTTTGCGATTGGGGTCAGCTCGACGAAGTCCATGCACGGCCACGCGCTGGGCGCGGCCGGCGGCATCGAAGGCGTCGCCACGGCGCTGGCGGTGTATCACGACGTGATGCCGCCGACGACGAACTACGAGTTTCCCGACCCGGAGTGCCGCCTCGACTACGTGCCCAACGTCGCGCGCAGTGCGCCGATTCGCGTCGCCCTCTCGAACTCGTTCGGCTTCGGCGGCCACAACAGCGTCATCGTCTTCAGCAAGGTCAAATAGGACGAGCTCTCCGACGTGAGTGGTGAGGCAAACCGGCGACGGCTGCGCGCTCTGCTTCGTCTTGCGGGCGTACGCAAACCCGGCCAGCTGAACGCGTTCCAGGTTGCCTTCGTTCATCAGAGCTACGCCAAGGAGCACGGCGGCGCCTCGAACGAGCGAATGGAGTTCCTCGGCGACTCGATTCTCGGCTGCGTCACCGCCGCGTGGCTCTACGATGCTTTCGAGGGCGAGCCGGAGGGTCTGCTGACGCTGCGCAAGGCCGCGATCGTCAACGACGGTCAGCTGGCGCGGACGGCGCTGCGGCTGGGAATCTCGGAGTTGATGCAGCTCGGCGCCGGCATGCGCGCGGCCGGCGGCGCCGAAAACACTTCCGTGCTCGCCGATGCGTTCGAGGCCTTCGTGGGTGCACTATATCTGCGCTTCGGGCTCGAAAAGGCGCGGCAGTTCGTCGTCACGCAGCACGTCGAGCAGCTCGATCATTCGACCGATGCGCTCCTCGACGCCAAGACGCGACTGCAGCATTACGCACAAGAGCATCTCGCCGCGACGCCGGTCTATCGCGAGACGAGTCGTGGCACGCCGCAACAACCGGCGTTTAAGTCGCGCGTCATAGTCAAGGGCAAGATCTTGGGCCGCGGCGACGGGCCTTCGAAAAAGGCGGCGCAGCAGGCGGCAGCCGAGGCGGCACTCGTTTCGATCATGGATCGCCCGTGAAGCTGCGCAACATTCGAGCCTTCGGATTCAAGACGTTCGCGGATCCGACGCAGCTCGAGTTTGGCGCCGGCGTGACGGCCATCGTGGGCCCGAACGGATCCGGCAAGTCGAACCTAGTGGATGCGTTCCGGTGGGTACTGGGCGAGACCTCGACCAAGAGCCTTCGCTCCGGCAAGCTCGAGGACGTGATCTTCGCGGGCAACGAGCTGCGCAAGCCGCTGGGTCTGGCCGAGGTCTCAATACTCTTCGACAACAGCGACGCACGGATGCCGATCGATTTCCGCGAGGTCGAGCTCACGCGGCGAGCGTATCGCGTGGGCGAGAGCGAGTACTTCATTAACCGCACCCAAGTGCGGTTGCGCGACATCGTCGAGCTGTTGATGGGAACCGGCCTCGGACCCGGCTCGTATGCGATCGTGTCGCAGGGACAGATCGATGCGATTCTCACCAGCAAGCCGGCGGAGCGGCGGGCGCTATTCGAGGAGACCGCCGGCATCGGAAAGTTTCTCGCCCGCAAGCACGAGTCGCTGCGGCGGCTCGAGCGTACCGAGCAGAACGCAATCCGCATCAGTGATCTGATCGCCGAGCACGATCGTCGCATCCCGGAGCTCGACACGCAGGTGCGCCGGGCGAAACGCTATCGCCGCGTCAGCGCGCGCGTCCGCGATCTGGAGATCCTGAGCTACCTGCGCGCGAGCGCGACGCGCCGCGCGGAAGCCGCCGCGCTGCGCGAGGTGTTGGCGAAGAATGAGGAGCAGCGCAGCGTCGCCGCCGCCAAGTCGGCTTCGTCCGGCGCCACGCTGACCACGCTGCGGACGGAACTCTACCGTTGCGAGCTGGAACTCGAGGAGCTGCGCTCCCAATCGCAGAGCCGGCGCGGCGAGCTCGCCTCGAGCGAGGCCCAGTACGCCGCGGCGCTCGCGCGCCGCGAGGCGCTGGAGCGGCAATCGACTCAAACGTCGGAAGACGCCGCTCGCGCCGGACAAGAACGGGGCGCCCTCGTCGAGGCGATCGCCGGCCTCGAGGAACGGATCGCGCCGCTCGCACGCGAGATCGAGACGGCGCGCGAGCGCGAGGTGGGGGCGCAGGCGGCGCTCGCGCAGACGCACGCGGAGCTCGAATCGGTGTTCACGCGGCTGCGCGAGATCGAAGTCGCGGCGACGCAGCTCGCGGAACGCAAGGCGGAACGTCGCGCGCAGGCCGACGCGCTGCGTGCCGAAGCCGAGCGGCTCGATCGCGAGGCGCGCGCCGCGCGCGAGCGTGCGGAAGAGGTCGAGATCGTTGCCGGCGGCGCTGCGCACCGACACGGCGAGCGGCGGCGGCAGCTCGAAATACTCGAAGAGGCGGCGCTTGACGCGCGCGGGCGCGCCGAGGATGCGGCGCGTGACGCGGCGCTCGCGCAGGAGGACGTAACGCGAGCGCTGGCCGCAGTGCACGAGCAGTCCGGGGAGGTCAAGGCTGCCGAGTCGCGGCTGCACACGATCGAAGAGCTGGAGAACTCGCTCGAGGGACACGTGCCAGGCACGCGCGCGGTCATCGAGGCGTGGCAGCGCGGCGAGCTGCGCGGCATCGAGGGCATCGTCTCGAACCTCATCACGACGGAAGAACGGTACGCGCGCGCGATGGACGTCGCATTCGGCGCGCGCCTCTCCAACGTCGTGACGACGACGTCGGAGGATGCCGAGCGCGGCGTGGACTTTTTGAACCGCAAAGAGGCCGGCCGCGCGACGTTCCTGCCGCTCGACACGCTGGCGGACCGTAAGGGACGTCAGCTCGATCCGGCGGTCGGCGCCGTTGCCGGCGTCTTGGGCTACGCGCACACGCTCGTCAGCAGCGCGCCGCGCTTCGCGGGCGTCGTGAGCTTCCTAGTCGGCAACGTCTTGATCGTCGACAAGCTACAAACCGGAATCGAGCTCGTCCGCGGGCGCGGGTTCCGCGATACGATCGTGACGCTCGGTGGAGAGCAGATCACCGGCGGCGGCGCGATCACCGGCGGACGCTTCGCGCGCGAGCGCTCGATCTTGTCCCGGCGCTTTCAGGCGCAGAGCTTGCGCGAAGCACTCGTCGGCATGCACGCGCGGCTCGAGGAGGCCGAGCGCGGGTTGAGCGCGGCGCATCAGCGCGCCGAAGTCGCGATCGACCAGCGCGACGCGGCGCGCGAGCAGCAGACCGAGACGGAGTCGCGGCTCGTTGCCGTGCGCGCCGAGCTCGGCGCCCTCGTTGGCGACGTGGAGCGCACGCGCGCGGAGCTCGAAGGGGCCCGCGCGGCGGCAGCGCGGCTGCGCGCCTCTGCCACGCTCTCGTGGGAGCGGGAGCACGAGTACGAGCGCGTGGAGCCCGCAGCCGAGCGCAGCGACAAGCATCGCGCGCAGCTCGAGCGCGAACTCGCCGGCGTGCGCGAGCGGATCGCGCGGGCCGAGGCGGATCAGGTCGCGGCGAGCGCTAGCGCCGCGGATCTGCGCGAGCGTGCGGCCGCGCTCACGGCGGAACGCGACGCGGCGAAGGGGCGCCTCGGGATGCTCGATCAGGACGGCGAGCGCGCGGGCGTCGCGCGCGAAGAGATGCTCGCCGAGATCGCGTCGCTGATGGGGGAGACGCGCACGTCCCACGCCCACGTGGAAGGGCTGCGGCACGGAGTCACGGGGCTCGACGAGCGGCTCGACTCCGCGCGCCGGCAGCGGGAGACGCTGGCCCAGCGACAGACGCAGGCTGAATCGGACATGCGCATGGCCGAGCAGGAAGAGCGCGAGACTGCGGCGGGCGGAGAGCGCCACCGCACGCGGCTCGCCGAGATCGAGGCCGAGCTCGGGATGCTCGTCTCGCAGTTCGCACAGAACCCCGCTACCAACGACGAATGCGCGGACGTCACGCAGCGCTACGAAAATGAGCCCGACGCGATCGTCGAGGAGCTTCCGCGCCTGCGCGACGAGCTCGCGCGCCTGCAGGCCAACGTCAACCTCAACGCGGATGCCGAACGCGACGAGCTCGCGGAGCGCAAGCGGTTTCTCGAGGCGCAGCTGGAGGACCTGAGCGCGGCGCGCGAGACGCTGCTCGAGTCGATCCGCGAGATCGAACACGAAACGCAGGTGCAGTTCAACGAGACGTTCGCGAAGGTTTCGGATGCGTTTACGACGATGTACGCGCGCCTCTTCTCCGGCGGCGAGGCGAAGATGTGGCAGACACAGCCCGAGAATCTCGCCGAGACGGGGATCGAGATCGCGGTGCAGCCGCCCGGCAAGAAAGAGATGCCGCTGGCGGCGCTCTCCGGAGGCGAGCGCGCTATGACCGCCGCGGCGCTGATCTTTGCGCTGATAGCGACGAAGCCGGCGCCGTTCTACCTGCTTGACGAGGTCGATGCCGCGCTCGACGACGCGAATATCGACCGATTCTGCGCGATGGTGCGAGAGTTCGCGACGGAATCGCAGATGCTCATCGTGACGCACAACAAGAAAACGATGGAGATCGCGGATCGAATCTACGGCGTGACGACGGGCGACTCCGGCGCCAGCGCGGTCGTATCGGCCGAGTTGGCGCAACAGGCGGAGGCGCTGCTTGCCTGAGACGCCCTCGACACCTCGGGCGGCGCTCTTCTCACTCTACGACAAGACCGGCGCAGCGGAGCTGGCCCGCGTGCTGCACGAGCGCGGTACGGAGATCTATGCGACCGGCGGGACGCGCGCGTTCTTGGAAGAGCACGGAATACCGGCCCGCGACGTCGGTGACGTCACGGGCTTTCCGGCGCTGTTCGGCGGCCGGGTCAAGACGCTGCATCCGAAAATTTTCGGCGCAATTCTCTACGATCGCGCTGATCCCGAGCACGATCGGCAGCGCGAGAAGTACGCGATCCCCGAGATCGTAACGGTCGCCGTCAATCTGTATCCGTTCGAGGCGACGGTGGCCCGTCCGGGGACCACGCTGCCCGAGGCGATCGAACAGATTGACATCGGCGGCGTGGCGCTGCTGCGCGCCGCCGCGAAGAATTTCGAGCGGGTCGCCGTGCTGACGCATCCGTCGCAATACGCTGAGTACGTTAGAGCGATCGAAACCGACGACGTGGCGCCTGCGCTGCGCCGCCGGCTTGCGGTCGCGGCCTTCGAGCGAACGGGCGAGTACGACGTCGCGATCTCGCACTATCTCGCCACCGCCGGCGAGGTTCTGCCGACCGAACTCCCAGGCGCGCTGGCGCTGACGCTGCCGCTGGCGAAGCGGCTGCGCTACGGCACGAACCCGCAGGAGCGGGCGGCGTTCTATCTCGACCGCGCCGATCGTCTACCCGAGCAGCTCGGTGGCAAGGCGCTCTCGTACAACAATTTACTCGACCTCGACGCGACGCTGCGTCTGCTTTCGCGAGCGCCGCTCGGCGCGGAGTTCGGCAGCGAGCACGCCCGTTTCGTGCGCGCCGCGGTCGTCAAGCACGCAGTGCCGTGCGGAGTCGCGCAGCGCTCGCGCGTCGGGCTGGCGGTGCGCGAGGCGCTCGACGCCGACGCCATTTCGGCCTACGGGGGAATCGTCGCTGCCGACGCGCCGATCGATCGCGAAGCCGCTGCGGCGCTGCGCGAGTTCTTCTTGGAGATCGTCGCCGCTCCGGACTTCGATGCGGACGCGCTCGAGATTCTCCGCAAGAAGAAAAACCTGCGCATCATGCGGTTCGCGCCCTCGCTTCCTGACGAGCTGGCGCGCGAGCTGCGCTTGCGCAGCGCGCTCGGCGGCGTCTTGGCCGAAGACGACGATCCTGCCGCACCCGGAGAGCAGTGGCGCGTGGTGAGCCGCAAGCGTCCGACCGAACAACAGTGGCACGACCTCGCGTTCGCGTGGGACGTCGTGCGCCACGTAAAGAGCAACGGCATCGTGATCGTGAAGGACGGGACCACGCGTGGAATTTGCGCTGGCCAGACCAACCGGGTCAGCGCGGTCCAGATCGCGGCGAGCCGCGCGGGCGAAGCGGCGCGCGGCTCGGCGTGTGCGAGCGACGGCTTCTTTCCGTTCGCGGACGGACTGGAAGCGGCCGTCCAGGGCGGCTGCGCCGCGATCATCGCACCCGGCGGCTCCGTGCGCGACGAGGAAGTGATCGCGGCCGCGGACTCGCATGGCGTGGCGCTCGTCTTCTCGACGTACCGGTATTTTCTGCATTGAGTTAGGGAACGAGGTCATATGACGCGATTTTTGCACACGTCGATCTTCGTCAACGACATGAACGAGTCGATCGACTTCTATACGAAGAAACTCGGCCTGAATCTCCTCGACGGCCCGCATCACTATCCCGGCACCGCCATGGCCTTCGTCGGCAAGGACTGGAACGCGTACATCGAGCTCGTCTACGACCTGGAGGCGCACCCGCCGTACGAGATCGGCAATCGCTACGAGCATCTGGCGCTGGAGGTCGAAGGCGAGCTGAGCATCTACGTAGACGGGCTGAAATCGAAGGGCGTCCGCGTGCTCAAAGACGTCTACAGGTCGCCGAGCGGTACGCGCGCGATCGCGTTCATCGAGGATCCCAACGGAATTCCCGTCGAACTCTTGGAGCCGCGTAAGGCCGCCAATCTTTCCTAGTTAACGATAAACAAACGGGTCCGCCGGCGGCGCGATTCGCTCGACGCGTAGCGCGACGAGGGGGAGACCGGCATGGGCCTCGTCGATGCGCCCGTTTACACGCAGCCACGTGCCGGGCGGGTAAGGCGGCGCTGCGCTCAAGCGCACGACCACCGGCGCCGCGTCGGCGCGGCAACACGTTATCGCGTAACGCACCAGCGCGCACGCGCCGCGCTCGCATGTCAACACGCCGGTGAAGCTCAGGTTTTCGCCGGGGAAGAGGTCGGTCAGCGTCGTTTCCGTGGCGTGATAGACGGGCGCGGGCGCGCCGATCAGCGCGCCGGCGAGCATGAGGCCCGGCGCGATGCGCGCGATCGCGCACGTCTGCCGGCGATGGCGCGCGGCGTAGACGAAAGCCGCGGCCGCGCAGCCCCAGAGCGGCAGCGCGAGCGCGGGATGCACGAGCGCGTCACCGTGGCGCCACGCGACGAGCGCGCTCGCCGCGGCGAGCAGCGCGTACGCGAGCGCGTCGTGATCCGTTTGAGCGTGCGGCCGCGGCCGCAACGCGCGCAGATCCACGATGCCGGCGACGCACAGGAACGCCGCGGCCGTCACGGGCGCGTGCACGCGCAGCGCGCCGGCGAGCGCGACCGCGCCTAGCCCGCACGGAGCGGCGCCGAATCCGAGCGCCGCGCCGATCGCGGCGCCCGCTAGAGGCGGAGCGCGAGCCGCATCGAGGCTGCCAAGGAGCTGCGCCGCGGCGCCCGCCAGCAACGCGGCGGGAAACACCGCGCTCAGCTCCGCGAGCGGATGTGGCCGTTCGTCGTCGTGTGCGGTCCGGCCGCGCGATCGAAGTACGCGCGCGACCAGCAGCGCGGCGCAGTAGCGAGACGCCGCGACGAGCGGCCCGAAGACTAGCCAAGTTGCGGCGGCGGCGAGAAGCGAGCGCGCCGACGGGCCGCTGCCGCACCCGCAACCGAGGTGCGCGACAACGCTTCCGCCGCGTCGCAGAACGCATGCCAACGCGACGCCGGCGAAGACAAACGGCGTCGCTTCGACGAGCGCGCTCGCCGACGTGGCGAGCGCAGTGCGGACGGCATCCGGCGACGACACGATCGCAAGCGCGAGCGCCGCGCCTCCATACAGCATCGCGCGCACGCGCGACAATCACGCCGGAAACGCGCGGCGGCTACCCGAAGTGCAGCCAGATGGCGGAAAAAAGCTTCAGCGCGCCGCGCGGCACCGCGGATTTTTTCCCTCCGCAGTCGGGCCGCTGGAGCGAGCTCGAAGCTCGCATACATCGGCTGGCGGCTCGCTTCGGCTACGGCGAGATTCGCACGCCGATGTTCGAGAGCACCGATCTCTTCGTGCGCGGAGTCGGCGAGCAGAGCGACATCGTGGAGAAGGAGATGTACACGTTCGTGGATCGCGGCGGCCGCAGCCTCACGCTGCGCCCCGAGTGGACGGCTCCGGTCGTGCGGGCCGCGCTCGAGCACGGCCTCCTCGCGTCTGCGCCGCTGCGGCTCTACTATATCGGCCCGATCTTCCGTTACGAGCGTCCGCAAAAGGGACGCTATCGCCAGTCCCATCAGTTCGGGGTCGAGTGCTTCGGCTTCTCGGGCCCCGAAGCGGATCTCGAGGTCATCTCCATGGCGTGGGAGTTGGTAACCCAGTACCGGATCGCCGACGCGGTTCTCCACGTCAACTCGATCGGGGACGCCGCGTGCCGGCCGCTCTATCGCGACGCTCTGCTGAAGCATTTCGCGCCGCACCTATCCGCGATGAGCGAGGACGCGCGGCGGCGCGTCGAGCGCAATCCGCTTCGGCTGCTCGACAGCAAGGATCCTGCGGACATTCCGTACATCGAGAGCGCGCCGGTGTTCGAGGCGTTCCTTTGCGCGGCGTGCCGCGAGCACTTCGAGGCCGTCAAATCATATCTCGAGCTAAGCGGCATCCCGTTCGTCGTCAATCCGCGCATCGTCCGCGGGCTCGACTATTACGGGCGAACGGTTTTCGAAATTACGTCGGGAGTACTAGGCGCGCAGAGCAGCGTGTGCGGCGGCGGACGCTACGACGATCTCGTGCGCTCCCTCGGCGGGCCGGACGTACCTGCCGTCGGCTTCGCCCTCGGTCTGGAGCGATTCTTGATGATCTTGGCGGCCCAAGAGGACGGCGGCGAGCCGCCGCGCAGCGGTATTGCGGCCATCGCTCTCGGCGCGCAGGCTCGCACGCTCCTGGTGCCGATCGTCGCCGAGCTTCGCCGCAGACTCGATGCGCCGACTTACATGGATTACCAGGATCGCAAGCTGCTGGCATACCTCAAGATCGCCGATCGCAATCGGGCTCGCTACGCGCTGATCGTCGGGAGCGACGAGCTCGCCGCGGGCGAGGCCGTGCTGCGCGACCTCCAAGAACGCAGCGACCGCCGGCTCCCGTTAGCACCCGGCGGAGTCCTTGTCCAGCTTCTCGTAGAAGCGACGATGTGATGGAAGACCGGTACGCCGAGGAAACCCAGACCTTGCGCGAGCTGCTCGCGCTCATGCACGAGCACGATTTGGAAACGCTCAAGATCAAGCTGGGCGATGCGGTCTACGAGCTCTCGCGTCGCGACCCGGATTCGCGGCCGGCCGTACCGCAGTACGCGCCGCCGGTCCAGGCCGCCTACGATGCGGGAGTCCCCGCACCGGCTAACGTCGCGAAGGTACTCGCGCCCGTCACCGGAGTCTTCTATCGTGCCGCGTCGCCCGACGTCGAGCCGTACGTCGAGGTCGGCGATCGCGTCGAACCCGGCGACGTGCTTTGCGTGTTGGAGGCGATGAAGCTCTACAATGAGATCCAGAGCGACGATGCCGGTACGGTCTTGCGCGTCGTTCCCGACAACGGTGAGCTGGTCTCTCAGGGCGACGAGCTCTTTTGGATCGAACGATGACGTATCACGGACGCCGCGACTTCGCGGAGCTGCTCGCCGACCGCCGCGGGCTGCTCGATGCCGCGCACTATCGCGCTCAGGTCGAAGCGATCGTCGACGTCATCGTGACGGCGCTGCGTGACGGCAAGAAGGTTCTGTGGTGCGGCAACGGCGGCAGCGCCGCCGAGGCGCAGCACATGGCCGCCGAGCTTTCGGGGAGATATCTACGCGAGCGTCCCGGGTTGCACAGCGAGGCCCTGTCCGTCAACTCGTCCACGCTCACGTGCGTCGGCAACGACTACGGATACGACTACGTCTTCTCGCGCCAGGTCGAGGCCTTCGCGCACCCGGGCGACGTCGTGATCGGCATGACGACGAGCGGCGGGTCGCGCAACGTCGTCTTGGCGCTCGAAGCGGCGCGCAAACGGGGCGCTGTGACGGTTGCCTTTACGGGGAACGGCGGCGGCAAAGTCGCCGAGGTGGCAGACTACGCGCTGACCGGGCCGAACGGCTACGCCGCGATCGTTCAAGAAGTGCACCAAGTGATGGCGCACATCGTCTGCGACCTCGTCGAGCAGCGGCTCATCTTCGAGGGTGGAATACCGTGACGCCGACGCTGATGGCGCCCGACGCGCGGACGCTATTTGAGCGCGCGAACCGTCTGCGGATCATGGTTGTCGGCGATCTGATGGTCGACGAATGGATCTGGGGAACCGTCACGCGCATCTCTCCAGAGGCGCCGGTTCCTGTCGTCGCCGTCGTCGACCACTCGTTCACGCTGGGCGGCGCGGGCAACGTCGCGAACAACCTGCGGGCGCTGCGCGCGCAGGTTGCGTTCGTGGGGGCCGTCGGCGACGACACGTTTGCCGGACAGGTCCGCGACTTGCTGCGTGCGGAGGACGTCGACGATGCCGGGGTCTTCACGATCTTCGACCGGCCGACGACCCGTAAGACGCGCATCGTCGCGCACAGCCAACAAGTGGTGCGAGCCGACTGGGAGTCGACCTCGACGCTGGAGGATGCGGACCGGCACCGCATGGCGGAGTTCGTCCGCGAGCGCGCGCCGAAATGCGACGCGGTGATCTTGAGCGACTACGCGAAGGGCCTGCTCTGCCGCGAAATCGTCGAGGCGGCGACGCGCTGCGATCTCGTGCTGGCGGATCCGAAGCCACAGAACATCGCGCTCTACAACGGGATCACATGCGTCGCTCCCAACGCGGCCGAGGCCGCGACGATGACCGGCATCGCGATCCGCGACGCCGCAGACCTCGAGCGCGCCGGCGTACGGCTCATCGAGATGCTCGGCTGCCGATACGCGGTGATCACTCGCGGCGAGCACGGGATGGCGTTGTTCGGAAAGGCCGGCGAGCGTCTGCAGATCCCTTCGGTGGCGCGCACGGTCTACGACGTCAGCGGCGCCGGCGACACCGTCACGGCCGTGTTGGGGCTGGCGCTGGCGGCCGGCGCACCGATCGAGCAGGCGATGCAGCTGGCTAACTTCGCTGCCGGCGTCGTCGTGGAGAAGCTCGGCACGGCGACGGCATCGCCGGACGAAATTCTCGCGCTGGTCGATCCGGCGCCGCAATGAGCGAGCAGCGGCTCTTCGGGCAGCTGCTCGGCGTCGACGAAGCGGTAGCGTGGCGCGAGGATCTGCGCGCGGACCATCGGACGGTGGTCTTTACGAACGGCTGCTTCGACGTTCTGCACGCCGGCCACGTCGAGTACCTCGCGTGGGCGCGAAGCCAAGGCGACGCGCTGATCGTCGGGTTGAACGAAGACGACTCGGTGCGGCGGATCAAAGGGCAGTCGCGCCCGATCGTCGCGTTCGCGCAGCGCGCGAAGGTGTTGCTCGCGTTGCGTAGCGTGGACGTGGTCGTCGGATTCGGCGAGCGCACGCCCGAGGTGTTGCTCGATCGAATTCGACCCGACGTGCACGTTAAGAGCGATCAATATCGCGAAGACGAGCTGCCCGAGCGAAGCGTCGTGCTCGGCCACGGTGGCCGGATAGCGCTCGCGCCGCACGTCCCGGGGGAGAGCACGACGGACACGATCGCTCGTATCCTTCATGCGTATAGCGTTCACCGCTAACGGGCCGGGTGAAGTCGCCGGCTGGCTACGACCGTTGCTGCGCTCGCTGTACTCGCGCGCGCCCGACCTAGAGGCGCTGGTCTTCCTCGTGCCCGACGATTACGCGACGGGATTCGAAGCGGCGATGGTGCGCGAGGCCTTTCCTGCCGCGCGCGTCTACGATCCCAAGAGCTATCTCAAGTTCGCGCTGGGCGCGCGTCTCGAAGCGGCCCCGGCCGGCGTGGACCTCGTGCAATACATCGGCGGCGATCTACTGCACGCCGCGCGAGTCCACGCTCGCCTGAAGGGTCGCGCCGCGACCTATAAGTTCTCCAGGCGCGCCTACCGCCGTCTGTTCGACCGCGCGTTCGCCGTCGATCGGAGCAACGCCGAGCAGTTGGCGGAGTGGGGCACGCCGCCGGAGCGAATACAGCGGGTCGGCAACCTCGCGATCGACGGCGCTTTGTTCGAGGCGAGCCTGGTACCCGAACCGGGCACGCCGGTCGACGGAATCGTCGTGATGCCGGGGTCGCGCGCGTACGAGATCGAGAACCTCGTGCCGTTCTTCTTTGCGATGGCGGTGCGCATCTTGCGCGAGCGGCCCGAGATTCCCATCGCGTTTGCGCTCTCGCCGTTTACGACGCGCGAACGAGTACGCGAGGCCATAGAGAGCGGAGGCCACCCGCGCTTGTTCGGCCGCCGCGGCCGGCTCGTCAGCGATGGCGGCCGCGATTTTTTGGAGTCGGACGACGATGGCGCGCGCATCCCCGTGCTCTACAATGCGCTCGCCGCGGCGCGGCACGCGCGGCTCGCGGTGACGATTCCCGGTACGAAGACGATCGAGCTGGCCGTGCTCGGCACGCCGGCGATCGCCATGACACCCCTGAACGCGCCCGAAGTCGTCACGATCAACGGGCCGCTGACCTATCTCGACCGCGTCCCGCTGGTCGGCGTGCCGCTCAAGCGCGCCGCCGCCGTCGCGCTCTCGCGGCGCTTCGAATATCACACGCAGCCCAACATGGACGCGCGAGCCGCGCTGATTCGCGAGGTTCACGGCACCGTCACTCCCGGCCGCATCGCGCGCGTCGCGCTCGAGTGCTACGACGATCCCGCGTGGCTCGCGTCCGCCGCGGATGGGCTCGCGCGGCTGTATCGCGATCACGTCGGCGCCGCGGACCGGATGGCGGACTCGCTGCTCGCCTTGGCGGCATGATCTCCGTCGTTATCGCCAGCAAGGATCGCGAGCGCTATCTCCGCGACACGCTGGCATCGCTCGACGCCCAGGCCGGCGCGGCGCAGTTCGAGGTGATCGTCGTCGACAACGGCTCGCAGGACGGCACGCGCGCTCTGGTCGAGTCACGCGCGGGCGGCGATCCGCCCGTGTGGTACGTCGGCGAGTCGCAGCCGAATCGCGCGAGGGCGCGCAACCGTGGGGCCGCCGCGGCGCGCGGCGACTACCTTTTATTTTGCGACGATGACGTGCGGCTGCCCGTGGGCTGGGTCGCGGCGCACGCCGCCGCGCAGCGCGGAGGCGAGTGCGTCGTCAACGGACCGATCCTCAACGTCGGCTCGCCCGAGGCGCGTCCCGTTCCCCGGCCCATGAACTACTCGCGCGCGTTCCTGTGCAGCTGCAATGCCTCGGTGTCCAAGCGCGTTTTCCTCGACGCCGGCGGCTTCGACGAAAACTTCAATCTCTACGGGTGGGAGGATACGGAGCTGGGGCTGCGGCTACGAGAACTCGGTGTGGGCTGGAAGTTCGCGTGGGATGCGTACCTCTGGCACGTCAAGCTGCCCAAGGAGAACACGCTGGCGGCCGAGAGCGCCAAGGCGGTCGAGAAGGCGCGGATGGCGCGGCTCTTCGTCGCGAAGCATCCGTCGCTGCGCGCGCGACTCGCGACGGGCGCCTACGAACCGAACGTGCTGAGAGGACGATACCTGCTTCCCGACTGGCTGCTCGCATTCTATGCGGGGCTTGCGACGAGCCCACGGGTGCCGGACTGGCTGAGCGCGCTTGCGCGCCGGCAGGCTCTCGACGGCATCTACACGCGCGAGCTTGCGCGAACGATCGATGCAGCAGAACGCTAAACGCGCTTTGCTCTATTGCGCGGGAGGAGGTATCGGAGACTCGCTCGTCGCCTCGCTCGTCGCTCGGGCGCTGCGTCGCAGGTTCGCCATGGTCGACGCACTGACGCTGACCGCCCACCGGGCGTTGCTGGAACGCGTGCCGGACGTCGATCGCGTGTTGGTCGATGAGGGTGACGAGCGCGCGTTGGCCAACCGCCTGACGCTTCACAGTTACGATGCGTGCGTCGTCACTTGGGCGACGGTGAGGACGGCGCGCGTGCCGCAGCTCGCGGCGATTGGAGTGCGCGTGGGCCAGGCCCGGCGCTTCTACTCGTTTCGATTCACGGAACGCGTCGTCGTTCGCAGCGAACGCGGCGACGTAACCTCGCATTGGTCCGAGATTCTGCTCGACTTCGCGCGCGCTCTGGATTGCGACACCGACGATCGACGATATCGCTTCGTACCGACGGCGCGGGACGAGCGCGAAGCGGCAGAGCTCGACACGGCGGCGGGGCGGTTCATCATCCTCAACCCATGCAACGCAGTGGCGTCGGTGCGCGGAATCTGGCCGGTCGAGGGCTGGGCGTCGCTGGCGCGCGCGCTGCGGGAGCAATTCGGTGTTCGCGTCCTCGTGAGCGGAGCGCCGGCGGACGCGCGCTTCGCGGACGCCATCGCAGATCTGGCGCAGGCTCCGGACGTTGTCTCGGTGGCCGGCAAAACCAGCGTTGGCGGGTTCGGAGCGCTCGCGCAGCGGGCCGCCGCGTTCGTCGGGATCACGACCGGTTCGATGCACGTCGCGGCCGCCGTCGGCTGCCCCACCGTGGGAATCTTCCCGTTCCAATCGGACTTTCCGGACCGCTGGAGGCCGCTCGGAGAGCGGACCGCCGTGGTGCGGCCATCCTTTCGGTGTCACAGGGGCGACACGAAGGAGCACTGCCGGGATTATGCGTGCATCGCGCAGCTCGACCAACCGCGGATTCTCGCGGCGACAGAGTCGTTGATCTCGTGATGCGCGCGACGATTCAGCTCTGCACCTACAACCGCGCGGCGCTGCTCGAACGCGTTCTCGACGCGTGCCTGGAGCAGACGGTGGACGATCGCGAGTACGAGATCGTGCTCGTGGACGACGGATCGGCCGACTCGACACCATCCGTCATCGAGCGCGTTCGGACGCGAGCCCGCTGCCCGTTCACGGTCGTAACGCAGGCGAACGGCGGTCTCGCGAAGGCGCGCAACGCGGGAATCGCCCGCGCGAACGGCGAGCGGATCATCTTCATAGACGACGACGTCCTTCCGCTCCCGAACTTCGTCGAGGAGCACGTGCGCGCGGCCGCCCGTCATCCGGCCGGCATCGTCCGGGGCGGCGCGATCGAAGTGCAGAGCCTCGACGATCTGCCTCCGCCGATCTGGAGCTTGCGGAACTACAGCGGCAACTACTTCTGGACCACCAACGTTTCGGTGCCACTGCAGACGATTCGAGCGATCGGCGGATTCGACGAGTCGTTTTCCGAGTACGGCTGGGAGGACATCGACGTCGGATTGCGCCTGCGCGCGCGCGGCGTCAAGGCGGTCTTTCATCCAGCGGCGCTCGTCTACCACTACAAGCCGCGCCCGCGCGCGGACGGAGTCGAGAAGATGCTGTGCCAAGCGCAGGCGCAGGCACGCACCGCGGCGCGGCTCGTGGCGCTGCATCCCGGCTGGCGCGCGTATCTTGCGACCGGCATCAATCCGGTGCAGCGCGGATTCCACCGGCTGCTGCGACGCCTGCGCTTCGCGGAGCGCTTTCGCGGCAGGCTCGGACGACCGGACGGTGCGCGTGCGCTGGAACGCGGCGAGCTGCGGGCCGCCCGCGCTCTGGCGAACGAGGCCTACTTCGAGGAGCTGGAGCGCGTGCTGCGATCGCCCGGCGCGTGAGGATCCTGCTCTCGCGTACGGACCGGATCGGCGATCTGGTCCTGTCCACCCCGGCGATTGCGACCGTTCGAGCCTCGTTTCCGGACGCCCATCTGGCGATCGTCACGAGCGAGTACAATCGCGTAGTGATGGAGCGCAACGCTGCAGTCGACGAGCTCATCGTCTTGCCCCGCGACGCCTCGCCGCGAAAGTTCGGCGCGGGCTTAGAGCGATACGACGTCGCGATCGCGCTCGCGCCGCGCGCCGTAGACCTCCAGCTGGTGGGCGGTACACGCGCGCCGCTGCGCGTCGGCTACACTTACGAACGGCGCTGGCTAGCCCGGCTAACGGCCCACTTGTACCTGAACCGCATCATGATTTCCGAGGCGGATCCGGAGCTGTGCGATCGGGAACCGCGGCGCGTCGTGCGGCACGAGGTCGTGCAGCTGCTCGATCTGGTTGCGCTCGCGGGCGCGCACCGGCGGGATTACCGGCTGCGCCTCGACGTCCGCGCGGAAGACCGCCTCGTCGCGCAAACGCTGCCGGCCGACCCCATCGTGTTTCATCTCGGGCGGCGCTGGTTCACCGACGGCAGCACGCTGCAAGGGACGCTAGCAATCGTCGACGAGCTGGCGCGGTTCGCCCCAGTCGTGATCACCTGTGCCTACGACACCGCATCGGACGCCGCGATCTTCGAAGAACGGCCGAGCGTCGCGGGGGTCCTGCGCGCGCTGCCCTTCTACGAATGGGCGGCCGTCTTCGAGCGCGCCAAGGTCGTCGTGACCGTCGACACGGGCGCGACCCACGTAGCCAGCGCGGTCGGGCGGCCGACGCTCGTCGCGTTCGAGCACAAATACTTCCGCCTGAACTCGCAGGAGTGGTCGCCTTACGGCGTGCCGCACGTACTGGTGCGTAAGCCGGCTCGCGAGGACGACGACTCGCTCGTGCGCTTTCGCGACGAGATCTCCCGCGGCGTGGGCAGACTGCTCCAGGCGCCCCATGCCTGAGGTCTCCGTCGTTATCCCGACGTACAATCGGCTCGATACGCTGGCCAGTGTCGTTCCCACGCTGCTCGCGCAAGACCTCGAGCCCTCGGAATACGAACTGCTGGTCTGCGACTCGAACTCGAACGATGGTACGGAGCGCTATCTCGCCGCGGTGCGGGCCGAACATCCCAACGTTCGGCATATCGCCGCGAACTTCAGCGGCCGCGCGGCCGCGCGCAACGCCGGCATCGCCGCCGCGCGCGGCGACGTGGTGCTCTTCAACGATGCCGACATCCTGGCCTCACCGAGTCTGCTCTCGACGCACCTGCGCCATCACCGCGAGCAGCGCCGCGTCGCGATCGTTGGGCTCGAGGTTCAGGTCAAGGACATGGACGACTACCGGTACAAGCGCGATCATCCGGCGGCTCGCGGGCATCTCCATCCGCCCTCACGAAAAAAACTGTCGTGGCTCTATTTCTTAACGGGCAACGCCTCGGTTCGTCGCGACGACCTCGTCGCGGCGTGCTGCTTCGACGAGAGCTTTACGGGCTACGGTCACGAGGATCTGGAGCTGGGCTATCGGCTGCAAAAGAACGGCGTCCGGATCCTCTACGAACCCGGCGCGGTGAGCTACCATTGCCAAGCGGTTCCGTACGAGGATCAGAAGGAAAAGATGCGCCTCGCGGGACGATCCACCGCGCGCTTCTATCGAAAGCATCCGGATTTCGCGGTGATGTTGAACCTCGGGATGACGCCGCTCTCACTCGTGCTGCACTCGCTATTGACCCGCCTTCCGCACGTGCTCGGCTACGTCGACCGCCGGGCGGAGCGCTCGCGCCTGGCGCGCGACCTGTTGCTGCAGTATCATTATGTCTCCGGGATCAAGGAAGGGCGCGCGAGCGATGAGCGATAGAGTGTCTTGCGGTGTATTGCGCGCGGACGACGCCGGGCGGACGGTTACGCTCGACGGCTGGGTGAACCGCCGCCGGGATCACGGCGGCCTGATCTTCGTCGACCTGCGGGATCACGAGGGCATCACGCAGGTGGTCTTCGATCCGGAGCATCCGAGCTTCGCCCAGGCCGAGCACCTGCGCAACGAAGACGTGTTGCGCGTTACCGGCGCGGTTCGGCGCCGTCCAGCGGGTACGGAGAACCCGCGGCTCGACACGGGCGACGTCGAAATCGCGGTCGAGGCGCTCGAAATTCTCAACCGGTCCCTCGTGCCGCCGTTTCACATCAACGTCGACGAGCCGGTCGACGAGAACCTGCGGCTCGAGTATCGCTATCTGGACCTGCGTCGCCCGCGCATGCAGCGCAATCTTCGCGTGCGCCACCGCATCGTCAAGGCGATCCGCGACTTCTTCGATTCGCGCGACTTCTTGGAGATAGAGACGCCGATGATGATCAAGTCGACGCCCGAGGGCGCACGCGACTACCTCGTGCCCAGCCGGCTCTACCCGGGCTCGTTCTACGCGCTGCCGCAGTCGCCGCAGCTGCTCAAGCAGATCTTGATGATTGCCGGGTTCGGGAAGTACATGCAGATCGCTCGCTGCATGCGCGACGAAGACCAGCGCGCCGATCGCCTCGTGGAGTTCACGCAGCTCGACGTCGAGTTGTCGTTCTGTACCGAGGAAGACGTGATGGAAACGATGGAGTCGTGCATGCGCTACGTGTGGCGTGAGGCGCTCGGGATCGACGTACCCCCGTTCGTGCGGATGACGCATCAAGACGCCATCGCGAGATACGGCCTCGACAAGCCCGACCTGCGCTTCGGCCTCGAGCTCGCCGACGTGACCAAAGCGTTCGCCGGCACGGAGTTCGGCGTGTTTCGATCGGCAGTGGAGGGCGGCGGCGCGATCGTCGCGCTGCGCTATCCGGGCGGAGCGGCGCTGTCGCGGCGCGAGTTCGACGCATTGACGGAGACGGCCAAGCAGTTCGGCGGAAAGGGCTTGGTGTGGATCGCGCTAACGGGTGACGGGCTCAAGTCTTCGGCGGCGCGCTTCTTGAGCGAGGCGAACGTCGAGGCGGTCCGCGCGGCGGTCGCGGCGGACCCGGGGGACGCGATTCTGCTAGTCGCGGATTCCACCGAGCTCGCGTACGCAGTCGCGGGAAAGATGCGCAACGAGGTCGGCGACCGCTGCAGGCTGCGCGATCCCGCAGCGTACGCGTTCGCGTGGGTGACGGGCTTTCCGTACTTAGAGCTCGACGAGGCGACCGGGAAGCCGATTCCCGCGCACCATCCGTTCACCGCGCCGGCGCCCGGCGATTGGGAGCTGATCGATCGCGACCCGATGCTGATGCGCGCGCAGCACTACGACATGGTGCTGAACGGCTACGAGCTCGGCTCCGGCTCGATCCGAATCCACAAGGCCGAGGAGCAACGTAAAATCTTCGAGATGCTGGGCCTAATGCCGCGGCAAATCGAGGAACGGTTCGGCTTCTTCGTGCGCGCCCTGGACTACGGCGCCCCGCCGCACGGCGGCATGGCGCTCGGCATCGACCGGATCGTCATGATCGCGTGCGCGGAGGAGAACCTGCGCGAGGTTACCGCGTTTCCGAAGAACCAGGTCGCGCGCGACCTGATGATGGACGCGCCCGCTCCGGTGCCCGAGCAGCTTTTGCGAGATCTACACCTGCGTCACGATCGGGCGTCGTCGAGCGTTTAACATAGCGAAAAAGCTTACGTTAGGAGTTCGTTATGTACGTCGCTGTGTTGCTGATGATATCCCGCTTCGTTTTCTGGCCGGTTGCGCTGGATTGGCAGATGCATCAACAAAACGTTGTCGTAAGAGGGACGGTCGTCGACGACGCCAGTGGCCGTCCTGTGCCGGGGGCGACAGTTTTTGCCACATCGCCCGCTCTCAATGCACGAACCGTTTCCGATTCGAACGGCAATTTCATCTTCCTCACGCTCTTTCCGGGCACGTATTATCTCTCTGCGTCGAAAAATGGCGCGGAAACGGGCTTCAACGCTTTGCCCGGGTACGAGCCGCCGCAGCTCTTCGCTGGTTTTGAGTACGGCGCCACGATCGTTCTCTCGCGCTACTGAACCTAGCGTTCCAACAACTCTTTCGCACGACTAAAAATAGCATCGAACATCGGTACCGTAAGCTTGCCGGTGTTCGTGTTTTGCCGGCTGGGATGGTAGGAAGCGATCAGGGAGATGGATCGCTTGCCGCACGTGGCGATCAGCTCGGCACCGTGCGCAAACGCCGCGTTTCCGGTGAGCGCAAAGCCCCGCTCGCGCAGGAGGCGCAGGACCGCCGTGTGGGCGATCGAGCCCAGCGCGATCGTGACGCGCAGCCGCCGCAGCGCGTCAAACTCCTCGAGCAGGTAGGGAAAGCAGTTCCGCAGCTCGCCCGGAGTCGGCTTGTTGTGTGGCGGCGCGCAGCGCACCGCGGCGGTGATGAAGCAGTCGCGCAGCGTGAGGCCGTCGTGACGGTCGATCGCCTGCGGCTGCGACGCGAACCCCGCGCGGTACAGCGCTGGGTAGAGGAATCCGCCGGACGCGTCGCCGGTGAACGGGCGCCCCGTGCGATTGCTGCCGTGCGCCCCCGGCGCGAGCCCGACGAGCACGACGCGCGCGCGAGTGTCGCCGAAACCCGGCACCGGCTTGCCCCAATAGGCGCAGTCGCGATGCGCCCGTTTCTTGTCGCGGGCGATCTGCGCGGTGTACGCGCGCAGCTCGGGACAGCGCCGGCAGCGTATGACGGCTTTCTCGATGGCCGGCAGGTCCCTCACGGGAGCGCTAGCACGTCGGTGTACTCGATGCCGATCGGCGCGACGACGTAGGCGACACCCTCGTTGCGCTGCCAGACGTGCTCGAGCGCGGCGCGCGGATAGACGACGCGCACGTTGGGCGCGGCGGGGTCGTTGACCGCGCAGTCGCCGTCGCGCGTGAAGCCGCACAGAACGGCCAGATGGCCGTCGGAGCGCTCGAGCGGTGCGCCGGGAAGCTCGCCGGCGCTCCACGAGTACGAGATGGCGATCGGGAGATTGCGCTCGATCAGGCGCTGCGCGTGATCGAGATTGCAGAGATGCGCGACGACGCCGCGTAGCCCGAGCCGGCCGCTATAGGCCACGTTGAACGCCCAGTTGCCGGTGCCGTTGTACGCGCGATCGAAGACGGCTTGCGCCGTTTGCCCGACGGCGTGATCGACGGCGTGGAAAGAGTGGATCATGGCGAGACTTGCCGGGCTGCACCAGCCGCGCTGGCTTTCGTCTTCCGAGTATTGCGAGCGCGCGGGAACGTCGAGGATCAGCGCGTCGCGGCCGTACGGAAGCGACGGCCGCGGACGCACCGGCGACGAGAACGCAACCAGCTCGAACTCGACGTCGCGGGCGCGCACCTCGACGCCGTCGAACGGCTGCGTCGCGCGAATGACGTCGACGTCGGCGCGGACGCCTTGATGCTCCGGGCTGAAAGACTTCGCGCCGCTGGGTTGCCACTCCGAATGATCGAGCCAGTCGCTCGCGGGCCGGCCCGCGCGCAGGATGCGAAACTGCAGGCGCCCGGAGGGCGCGTGCGTGTTCCAGCTCAGCACGCCACTGCGCGCCGGCTCGAACTCGAGGCGCGCCAACTCGCGCGCCCTCAGCGTCTGCGCGAAGGCGGCCGCGCTCAGACGTTCCACTCCCACGCGTTCCAGCTGTCGCCGATGAAGGCCGCCGGTACGTAGTGTTTCACGTCGTCGTTGATCGCCGTGTAGTTGGTCTGCCAGCTGAAGAACACCGCCGGGACGACCTTGCGGATGCGTTCCTCCTCGCGCTGGTACAGCGCCTTGCGTTTCGCCTGATCGAAGGTGCTCGCGGCCGCGGCGCTCGTCGCATTGACTACCGGATCGTTGAGCCACGATGTGTTCGCGCCGTGCGGCGGGATGAACGCGCCGTTCCAGTCGCCGGAGTTGTCGGGATCGGGTCCGTTGGTTTCGATCGACCACTCGAGATCGTACTTGCCGGTGTAGAGTGGCCCGTCCATGGCAAACAGATAGCTCCCGGGATAGTTGCGGACCGCAACGTCCACGCCGACGTCGCGCAGCATCGACTGAATCAGCACCTGTGACTCCGTGTTCTCTTGATGTCCGGTCGTCGCGTAGATCGTGAGGTGCATCCCGAGCGCGCCCTTGTGCAGGACGCCGTCGCGGCCGAGCCGCCACCCGGCGGCGGCGAGCAATCGCCGCGCGTCGGCGGGATCGTAGCGGTACGGCGCTAGTGCCGGCGCCGCCCACGATTGCGGGAAGATATCCGAGACCGCGAGTGAGTCGAGCGAGTGGAACACGGTGCGCTCGATGCGCGCCCAGTCGACCGCCTCGGCGATGGCGCGTCGCACCCTGACGTCCCCGAGCTGCGGCCGGCTCGTGTTGATGCCGAGATGGCGCCAGTTTGCGATGAGGCCGTGCGCGACGGTAACTCCCTCTATGCTAGACAGACGCGCGATCGCGTTCGCGCTGACGTTCGGATAGACGTCGATCTCGTGGGTCGCGAGCTCGTTCAAGAGCGTGTTGACGTCGGGAATGACCTTCCAGACGACCTCCTTGATCTTCGGCGCGCCGCGGAAGTAGCGCGGGTTGGGCACGAACGTCAGCGACGTGCCGTGATTCCACGCTTTGAGGATATAGGGTCCGCTCGAGAGCGGGCTCTGGTTGAACGATGCCCGGTTGAGATCGGGCAGCTTCGCAAGCAGGTGTGCCGGCAGCGGCGGGTAGGCAGCTCCGCCGATCGCGAGGATGCCGAGCACCGCGACGTTGGCCTTCTTCAACCGAATGTCGATCGTGAACGGATCCGGTGCGCTGGCCAATGCGATGCCGTCCCACCCGTAGCGCGTCTTGACCGCGTTGGCGGAGTTCATCACGGCGCGATAGGTGAAGAGCCAATCCGCCGCCGTCAGCGGCGCGCCGTCGGCCCACCGTGCACCCTTCCGCAGATGCACGACGATGCGTTTCCCGTCGCGGCTGATGCCCCCGTTGGCGATCGACGGAACGGCGACAGCGAGGTCCGGGATCAGGTTCCCGCTCGCGTCGTAACGGAGCAGAAACGAAAAGAGCAGGCCCGCGACATTATCTGCGGCCCAGGTATGCGCGTACATCAAGTTCAGACTGTCGGGCTCCTCGTCTTCGCCGAGCCGTAACACGCCGGGCACAGTCCACGCGTTGCGCTCTCCGGCGGCCGCGCTCGTCTTCGATCGCGCGCATCCGCCTAGGGCCACGAGCAGCGCTAGCGCCGCCGCGGCGAGGCGCGCTGTCGCGTTCACGCGGGCGCTTGCAGCGGCGGCCGCTTTACGATCCGCGACGCGATCTCGGCGTAGAACCGCTCGGCTCCGAAGCGCACGACGTCGTCGGCAGGTAAGTGCGTCGCGTCGCGGGCGAGCGCGGCCTCGGAGCGCGCCTCCGCCTCGTTCAGCCCGCGCGTGTTGAGGGCGATCCCCACGACCTCGGCGGGCTTTATCGTTTGCAGCAAGCGTTCGTGAATCTCGATCGCCGCCGCGTACGGCAGCGTGGGCGTTCCGTACGACTCGATCGCCGCGCGCCGCGGATCGACGACGAGGATCAGCGCGTCCGGCGCGCTGCCGGTCATCAGCGCAAGCGTCACCGGAGCGTACGCCGGATGGTTGATCGCGCCCTGACCCTCGACGACGATCAAGTCGGCCCCTTCGTGCGCCGCGTAGAGCACAAGCTGTTCGGCCGCGCCGGGAGCGAAGTCCGATATCACGCGGTCGACGGAGATGCCCCAGCCGGCGATGAGAATCCCGGTCTGCCCCGTCGGAACGAAGCGCGCGTTCTTGCCCGCGGCGTTTGCCGCGCGCACGACCTCGAGTGCGACGCTCATCTTGCCGACGGCGCAGTCGTTGCCGACCGTCAGCACGATCGGAGCTTGCACTCCGTACACGTCGCCGGAGAACAGCGGCACGTCGGGCGGCTCGCGAACGTCCCAGATCGTCGTGCCGGCCGCGAGTGCGGCGATGTGGAGCTCGCGATCCACGGCGAGCATGTCGTGCAACCCGCTCACGATCTCGAGCCTCGCGCTGATCGCCTCGAGGACGGCCGCTCGCCATTCTGGCGTCAAACCGCCGCCCTTGGGGGCGGTTCCGATGAGCAGGGCCGTCGGCGCGAACGCCAGCGCATCTGCAACGCTCGTGACGATCGGGGCGTCGCTCTGGAGATGCGGCATGACGTCGCTCACGCGCTTGCCGGCAAGGGACGGATCGATGACCGCGACGACGTCGTCGGCGCCGTAGCGGACGACGCCATGCGCCGTCTTCGCATCGGTTGAAAATGATCCGGGCGCGAGGATCGCGTACCGCCGCGTCACGCCGGCACGACCTCCCGAACGCCCAGCCCGGGGGCCTGCGGCAAGACGAGCTTTCCGTCGCGATACGTCACGCCCGCGAACGGATCGCGCGCGATCAAGAACGGTCCGTCGATGTCGGCCCAGTCCGCCAGCGGCGAGATCTGCGCCGCGGCGGTCGACGCGACCGCGCTCTCGACCATGCACCCGATCATCACGCGCAGATCCATCGCGCGTGCCGTGTGGATCATCGCGAGCGCGCCGCGAATGCCGCCGGCCTTGGCCAGCTTGACGTTCACGCCATCGACGCAGCCGAACAGCCGGGGCAGGTCGCTCGCGACCAGCGCGTCCTCGTCGGCGACGATTGGAATCGAGACGCGCTCGCGCACGGCCCTCAGTTGCTCGGGATGCCCAGCCGGCAGCGGCTGCTCGCACAGCTCGATCCCGTAGGGCTCGAGCTCGTTCAGAATGCGCACCGCCGTGCCGACGTCCCACCCCTCGTTGGCGTCGATGCGCAGCACGCCACCGTAGCGCGTGCGAATTGCGGCGATGGTCTCGACCTGTTCGGACGCAGTTCCGATGCCGAGCTTGATCTTGAGAATCGGATGGTCGCCGGCCTCCGCGACCTTTCGCAGCGTCAGCTCCGGATCGGCGATTCCGATCGTAAACGACGTCGCGGGCGTCGCCGATGGGTCGAGGCCGAGCAGATCGTAGAGCGGTTTGCCCAGCTCCTTGCCAATCAGATCGTGCAGCGCGAGGTCGAGCCCGGCACGCGCAGCCGGGGGGATTTCAGCGTGCAGCAGCGAGTCGAGCCGATACGGATCGTCCGCGGCGAGCAGATGCGAAGTGAGGTACGCTACGACGCTTTCGACCGATTCGTCGTAGCGCTCCGTCGGAGCCGCCTCGCCGATTCCCTCGCGTTCGTCCGCGCGCACGCGAACGATCGCCGTGCGCGCGACGGACTCTTCGCAGCGAGCGATCCTGAACGGATGTACGAGCGGCAACTCAAGCGACGAAACGGAGAGGCGCAGCCTCGGCATTGCGGCTTGGTGCTTTCCGGCGTTCGTGGAGCCCTCCTAGGCAAGTAGGGTGCTTGACTGCCAGTGATACGGTAGAGAGGCTCGACTGCGCGTAGGCGCGCAGCGCACGTAGGTACCGAACCGACTATGATTACCTAGGGAGCACCAGCTCCGGTCACGACGATGCGGAGGGCGAACGCCCGACGAATCGGCGCCCGGGCCGCACCCACCTGCGAGAAAGCAGGTTCGATCACCACGAGCGCAAGACGCTATGCGCGGTTGAGTATTTCGCGCCAGCGACGCACCGCAGCCGCGGCGAGCGCGGCGTCGGCCGCGCCGGAGCGCGCGTCGAGCGCGACGTGTCCGCGGAATCCCGCAAACGCGGCGACCGCATCCAGGACCGATGCGTCGCTTTGCGTCCCGATATCGCTCCAGAGGAGCACCGTGTTCGGCTGCAGCGCCGCGGGCTCGCTTCCGGCTTCAAGCGTTTCCGGCTCGGGTCCGAAGCGCAGCCACGCGGAGTCGGCCTCCTTGGCCAGACGCTTGAGATCGTGCGTTCCCGAAGCGAAGGTCTCGGGGGCATTGCGGACGGCGAGCGTCACGTTGAGCGTCTTTGCCAAGGACGCGGCGACGCCCACCCGCGCGAGCTGATCGCTCCACGAACAGCTGACCTCGCGCTCGAGCGCTGCCGCCACGAGCGGAGTGCCCAGTATCTCCGCGCGGCGCAAGACCTCGCGCATGCGCTCGGGCCCCGATGCGAAAAAGCTCGGATCGGCAAGCGCTGCGAGCGAGAGACCCCGGTCGGTGGCCATCTTCTTGACTTGAGCGAGGTAGTCGTCGTCGGTTCGCGGAAAATGCCGAACATCTAAAACGGCGCCGTCGCAGGCCAGCTCGCGTGCGCAGAGGTCGAGGAACTCAAGCTGCGTAAGCTCGCCGCGCTCGATGTCGCGGTGGAACGAACTGCTCGCGCAAGCAAGCTTCATCGGCGTCGGACGTTCGACCGTTCATCGTGACTCACCCTTGCCGCTGGACATCCGAAAAACTATGAAAATTGCCCTGGGCGCAGACCACGCCGGATTTGAATACAAGGATCGCATCGCGCAGATTCTACGCGACCGCGGATACGACGTGCTCGATTTTGGGACACACGACGCGACACCCGTGGATTATCCGCAATACGGTTACGCCGTCGGCGAGGCCGTGGCGACTGGCCAGGCCGACCGCGGAATACTCGTCTGCGGATCGAGCCTCGGCATCGCGATGGCGGCCAACAAGGTGCCCGGAATACGCTGCGCGCCGGTCGACGAGCCGTACGCAACGGAGCTCGCGCGCCGGCACAACGATGCGAACGTGGTCGCGTTTTCCGAACGGCTCACGGGCTGGGAGATGATCGAGCGAATGCTCGACGTTTATCTCGCAACGCCGTTCGACGGCGGGCGTCACGCCCACCGGACACAACAGCTGTTCGAGTTCGGCGAGGCGCAGCGCGTGCGCACGCTCAAGGATCTGGAGCGCGGCGAAGTAACCGACGCGCAAACACCGAAGGATCTCGTCGGAGTGCCGTGATGGATATTCTCACACCGTCCGCTATCGAAGCGCAGGATCCCGAGCTCTTCGAGGCCATCGCCGGCGAGGAGCGCCGGCAGCGGGAGAACCTAGAGCTGATCGCATCGGAGAACTATGCGAGCCGCGCCGTACGCGAAGCGATGGGCAGCGTGATGACCAACAAGTATGCGGAGGGTTATCCCGGCAAGCGTTACTACGGCGGATGCGAGTGGGTCGACGTGGCTGAGACGCTCGCGATCGATCGCGTGAAGCAGATCTTCGGCGCGGATCATGCCAACGTGCAGCCGCACTCCGGCGCACAGGCCAACATGGCGGTGTTCATGGCGGTGCTGCAGCCGGGCGACACGGTGCTGGGCATGTCGCTTGCGCACGGCGGTCACCTCACCCACGGAACGAAGGTCAGCTTCTCCGGTAAGCTCTACAACGCGGTCGCGTACGGCGTGAGGAGCGACACGGAGCTGATCGACTTCGATCAGGTCCGCGCGCTGGCGCGCGAGCATAAGCCGAAACTGATCGTCGCGGGCGCGAGCGCGTATCCGCGCGTGATGGAGTACGGACCCTTCCGCGAGATCGCCGACGAGATCGGCGCGCCGCTGCTCGTCGACTTCGCGCACGTCGCGGGGCTGGTCGCCGCGGGGCTGCATCCCTCGCCGGTCCCCATCGCGGACTTCGTGACGTCGACGACGCACAAGACGCTGCGCGGCCCGCGCGGCGGCTTCATCCTATCGACGGCGAAGTGGGCGCAGCCGATCGACAAGAGCGTGTTCCCCGGAATTCAGGGCGGTCCGCTGATGCACGCGATCGCAGCGAAGGCCGTCGGGTTCGGCGAGGCGCTGCAGCCGGAGTTCGCCGCCTATCAGCGTCAGGTCGTCGAAAACGCGCGGGCGATGGCCGACGAGTTCACGCGCGCCGGACTGCGTCTGGTCGCGGGCGGCACCGACACGCACCTGATCCTCGTGGACGTCTCGGTCAAGGGCCTGACCGGCAAGGCCGTCGAGGCGTATCTCGACGAGATCGGGATCACGGTGAACAAGAACGCGATCCCGTTCGACAAGCAGAAGCCCATGGTGGCGAGCGGCATCCGGCTCGGCACGCCCGCGATCACCGCGCGCGGGTTCGGCGCCGAGGAGTCCCGCGAGGTTGCGCGGATCATCTGCGCGGGCTTCGGCGACATCGAGGAGCGCGCGCATATCGAAAAGCTGCGCGGCCGCGTTCGCGAGCTGACGTCGCACTACGACGTACCCTAACGTGCGCCCCGGCTGGGACGAGTACTTCATGCAGATCGCGCACACGGTCGGCACGCGTGCGACGTGTCCGCGTGCCTCGGTCGGCTGCGTGCTAATCCGCGACCATCGAATTCTGACGACGGGCTACAACGGCGCGCCGCGGGGCGTCGCGCATTGCACCGAGGTGGGCTGCACGCTGGTCAACGAACACTGTCTGCGTGCCACTCACGCGGAGGCCAACGCCGTGGTGCAGGGAGCGCTGCACGGCGTGAGCCTGGATCGTGCGACCGCGTACTGCACGCACCAGCCGTGCGTGAACTGCTCGAAGCTGCTGATCAGCGCCGGGGTCGTGAAGATCGTGTACGACGAGCCGTATCCCGATCCGGTGGCGAGCCAGCTGCTCGCGGAAGCCGGGGTCGCGCTGGTCGCGTACCGCGCCCTCGAGAGCGCGCGCGGATGAACGCGCATCCGATCAGCGCGAGCGTCTTGTATGCGGCGGCATTCGTCATCGCCGGCATCGTCAGCGCGCTCGCGACGCCGCTGGTCGTGCGGTTGGCCAATCACCTCGGCATCGTCGACAACGACGGCGCAGAGCGGCGCATGCACGATCTACCGAAGCCGCGCGTCGGCGGCATCGCCGTCTTCTTCGGCTTTGCGTTCGCCCTCTTCGCGGTGCTGGGCGTGTCGCTGGCGTCGCCGCGCGCGCTAATGCCGTCGAGCGAGCAGGTTGACGCGATTCACCGGCTCGTGGGGCTGCTCTTCGGAAGCCTCTTGATCTTGGGCGTCGGCATCTGGGATGACGTCATGCATATGCGCGCGCGCAACAAGCTCGTCGCGCAGATCGTCGTGGCGCTGATCTCGATGCTCTACGGCTTCGTCATCCCCGGGATCAATAACCCGTTCGACCACAATCCCGGCACAAACTGGATCGACTTTCCGCTCTGGATCGGCGTGCCGCTGACGCTCCTTTGGTACGTCGGCATGATGAACGCGATCAACTTCCTCGACGGTTTGGACGGACTGTTGGCCGGCGTCGCCGCGATCTCGAGCGTCTTTCTTTTCGTTATCGCCGTCGTTCACGACAACCCGGTCGTGGCCTTGGTGGTGATCGCCCTGGCCGGCGCTGCCCTGGGCTTCCTGCCGTTTAACTTCAACCCGGCGCGGATCATCCTCGGAGACGCGGGCTCGCTCTTCATCGGCTACGTGTTCGCGACGGTGTCGATCATCGGCGCGAGCAAGACGGCTATCGCGATCAGCGTCGTGGTGCCGCTGCTCGTGCTCGCCCTGCCGGTGATCGACACCGCCGCGGCGATCGTACGCCGGGCCAGCACCGGCAAGCGGATCACCGAGGCCGATCGCGGCCACCTCCATCACCAGCTGATTTTCCGCTTCGGTCTCAACGTCCGCCAGGCCGTACTACTGCTCTACGCGGTGTGCTTAGTGCTCGGCGCGGTAGCGCTGGCCTTTTCCGGCGAATTCACGCACGTCTTTCGCCACGCGACGTAACTCATGGCCAACCTGAAGGTCATGAGCGTGTTCGGAACGCGCCCGGACACGATCAAGATGGCGCCCGTCGTGGCCGCGCTGCGCGCCGAGCCCGCGATCGAGCATCTCGTCTGCGTCACCGCCCAGCACCGCAAGATGCTCGACGACCTGTTAGCGCTGTTCTCGATCACGCCCGATTACGACCTCGACGTGATGACCGAGGATCAGACGCTCACGGAGATCACGACGCGGGTGCTCGCGGGCATGGAGCCGGTGCTGCAGGATGCGAGCCCCGAGGTCGTGCTCGTTCACGGCGACACAACGACGAGCACGGCGGCAGCGCTTGCGGCCTTTTATCAGCAGATCCCCGTCGGCCACGTCGAGGCGGGGCTGCGCACGAGCAATCGTTGGCTGCCGTATCCCGAGGAGATGAACCGGCGTCTCACCGCGACGATCGCTTCGTATCACTTCGCCCCGACGGTGCTGGCGCGCAATCACCTGCTGCAGGAGCACGTCGCGGCCGAGGACATCGTCGTCACCGGGAACACCGTCATCGACGCTTTCCAGGCGACGGCGTCGCGTGACGACCTTCCGGTTCCGCCGCACTGGAACGACCTCGATCCGCGGCGTCCGACGATCGTCGTGACGGCACATCGCCGCGAGAACCACGCGCACATGCGGGAGATCTGCGAGGCGCTGCGGGCGATCGCCGAGCTTCCCGCGGGGCCGCAGTTGTATTGGCCCGTTCATCCGTCGCCGCGCGTCGCGCCGGTGGCGCGCGAGGTGCTCGGCGGCATACCGGGCGTCGTTCTGGTCGAGCCGATCGATTACGCCGAGATGGTGGCCGGCGTCAGAGCGTGTTTCTTCGTGCTTACCGATTCGGGCGGTCTTCAAGAGGAAGCGCCGTGCCTCGGCAAGCCGGTGCTGGTGATGCGCGAGGAGACCGAACGCCCCGAGGGGCTTCGCGCCGGAACGCTGCGGCTGGTCGGGCACGACGGCGGCCGGATCGTCGCGGCGGCGCGCGAGTTGCTCGAAGACGCGCCGGCGTACGCGCGGATGGCGCAAGCCGTGAATCCGTACGGCGACGGCCGCGCCGCGCCGCGCATCGCAGCGTGGCTGCTGGCGCGGTTCCGCGGCGGGACCTATCCCGATCCGTTCGTGGATCAGCTGCCCGCCGGCTCGGCCTTCGCCGGATCGTGAGGGCGCTGCTGCCGGTCGTCGCGGCCGGGAGCGTGTTCGCGGGAGGCGCCGTCGTCGGGCTGGCGTGCGGCGTGCTCGTGGCTAGCCGGCGCGGGGAGCCGCTGTACGCGCCGGTTGGGCTCGTGCTGGGCGCTGCCTTCGGCGCCTATTCCGCATTTCGGATCCTGCTCAAGGCGATGCGATGACCAGCCCAGACCTCGTGACGCTCGGGCGGCTGAAGCGATCCGTGGTCGCTACGTCGGCGCTGGTGGGCGCGGTCGCGCTGCTCGCGCTCCTGGCGCCGGCTCCTTACGCGGCGCTGGCGGTCGCCGTCGGCACCGCGTGCGGCATCGCCAACATGCTCGGAATCATGCGAGGAAGCGAGCGCCTGCTCGAATCTGGGAACCCGGCATTCTTTGGGTTAAGTAGTTTACTGCGCCTGGCCGCTTTTAGTATAGTAGCCGCGGCGTTGGCGGTTCGTGGGCCCTGGTGGGCGCTCGGGCCGTTTCTAGCCGCTTTTTTTCTCCCGCTCGCCACGTACGCGTTTCGCGCGTGGCGACTCTTCCGCAGCAAACCGTAACGGAACCGTAACGCGTGCACGAACAGATCGGCGAACACTACAAATGGCAGCTGCCGCTGCTCGGCGGAGTTCATGCCGACACGATCATGACGACATGGCTCGTGATGGTCATAGCATTGCTATTCTTCGGGTGGATCGGGGCGAGCTACCGGTCCCCGTACGTCACGAAGCGCCAGGCCGTGTTCGAAGCGGTGTTCAATTACATCGCGGATCTGGTGACGAGCGTGCTGGGCGAAGGCGGCGAGCCGTTCGTGCCGTTCTTTGTGGCCCTGTTCATCTTCATTTTCTTGCTCAACCAGTTTGGGATGCTCCCCTTCAAGGCGTTCGATCTGCCGTTCGGCGGATCGCCGACCGCCGATCTCAACACCGTCGTGCCGCTGGCCATCGTGGTCTTCTTCATGATCCAGGTCGTGGCGTTCCGCAAGAAGGGACTGTCCTACCTCGGCCACGTGTTCAAGCCGTTTCCCGCCCTCTTTCCAGTGAACGTGCTGGATGAGATTCTCCGCCCGATCACGCTGGCCGCGCGGCTCTTCTTCAACATCTTCGTCGGCGAGCTGCTCTTCGTCATCGTCACGTCGATCATCGTGGCACGCGTCCAGATCGGATTTTTCAATCTATCGTTTGGCGTAGCGATCGTCCCGATCCTGATTCAGTTCTTCAACTTCTTCGTCGGGACGATTCAAGCTTTCGTCTTTACCTTGCTGGCAATCGTCTACCTATCGTTGGCGCTTGCCGACGAACACTAGAAAGGAACGTCTGTGAATCCTGAAGCTTTAATTGCGGCCGCGGCGGTGATCTGCTTCGGCATCATCATCTCGGGCGTGGCGTTCGGCTCCGCCGTGGGTGATGGCGTCGTAGCCTCGAAGGCGGTCGAGGCGATCGCGCGCCAGCCCGAGGCGCGACCGAACATCTTTCTCTTCATGTTCTTGGGCGTCGGCGTGCTGGAAGCGGTGCCGTTCATCGCCATCGCACTCTCCTTCTACATCCTGCTCGTGGTGACGAAGGTGCCGGCCATCATCACCGCGCTGGTGAAGTAGGAGCCGATGTCATTTCTCTCGGTCGACGGGACGCTGATCGTTCAGCTGATCAACTTCGCGATTTTCTTCGCGGTGCTGAACGTCGTGTTTCTGCGGCCGGTCGCTACGGCGATTCAGCGCAGGCGCGAGTACATCAACAGCCTCGTTTCCGATTACGACCGGTATCAGGCCGAGGCGCGCAGCCTGCGCGCCAAGGCCGCGGCGATTCGCAGCGACGCGCGGCGCGAGGCCGAAAACCGCGTCGCGGCGGCGCGAGCTCAGGCGTCGAACGAGGCCTCCGAGCTCTCCGGCCGCTACGCGCAGCAGGCGCAGGCCATCGTCGAGGAGGCGCATCGCACGGCGCAAGACGAGCTCGCTTCGGCGCGGCTCGGCGAGGACGACGCGGCGCGCCGGGTCGCGGATTTCATGCTGGAACGCGTCATTCCCGAGGCCGTGCGATGAGCGACGCGCAGCTCTATCTCCGCATCGCGATTTGGAGCCAAGTCATTTCGTCGATCGTCTTCATCGCGGTGCTGGTGTGGGCATGGTTCCGCTGGTTCTTGCCGGTTATCATGAGCGCACAGGATCGCAGCAACAAGCAGATCGCGGAGGCCGAGCGCCACCGCGATGAGGTCAAGGCCGCGCTGGAGGCGCTGAGCTCCGAGATCGGAAGCGCGAATCACGACGCCGAGCTGATCGTGCAGCGGGCGAGCGAACACGGCGAGCACGAGCGCCAGTCGGCGCTGCGGGAGTGCAAGGACGCCGGCGAGCGTGCGCTGCAGGACGCCGGGAAAGAGCTGGCACGCGCGCGGTCGGCAGCGCAGCGCAAGCTGCGCGACGATCTGCTGGCGCGCGCGCTTCGCGTGGCGCGCGAGGATGCGGCGCGGCGCGTCAGCCCCGCGCTGGACGAGCGCCTGATCGACGGGTTCGTCGGATCGCTGGAGCGCGCCGGTGGTTAACCAGACGCTCGCGCGCCGCTACGCTATAGCGGTCTCGTCGCTCGCCGCCGAGCAGCAGGCCGCCGACCGCGTCGGGTCCGACCTCGCGGCGCTCGCCGCCGCGATCGGCGACAACACGCAGGCGCGCGAGTTCTTCCTCTCGCCCGTGATCTCGAAGCCCGACAAGGAGCGAATCCTCGCCGAGGCGTTCGAGGGCAAGCTTCATCCGATCGCGCTGCACACGCTGTTACTGCTCGTCCGCAAGCGCCGTGAGCAGCTGCTGCCCGCGCTCGTCGCCGAGTATGTCGCGCTGCAGCGGGCGGCGCGCGGAGCGCAGACGCTCGCGCTGACATCGGCGCGCACGCTCGATCGCTCCGAGTACGCCGCGCTGATCGGGCGTCTCGAGAGCATCTACGGAAAGAAATTCGAGGCGACCGAGGTGGTCGATCCGTCGCTGATCGGCGGACTACGCATCATGATGGGAGACCGCCGCATCGACGCGACGATCTCCGGACGGCTCGACGCGCTCGCACGGGACCTAGCCCAACAATGACGTTGCTCTCCAAGAAAGCAGACGAATGATAAACGCTGATGAAATCGCCGGCATACTGAAGCAGCAGATCGCGCAGTTCAAGACCGGCATCCAGGAGGACGAGGTCGGAACCGTGATCGAGGTCGGCGCGAACCTCGCGCGGGTCTACGGTCTGCGCGGCGTACGTTCGTCAGAGCTCGTCGAATTCGCTAACAGTTTGCAGGGCGTGGCGCTGAACCTCGAGGAGGACAACGTCGGCGTCGTGATCATGGGCCCCGACGTCGAGATCAAAGAGGGCGACACCGTCCGGCGCACCGGCCGGATCGCATCCGTTCCCGTCGGCGAGGCGTTGCTCGGGCGGGTCGTCAACCCGCTGGGCCAGCCGATCGACGGCAAGGGCGCCATCGAAACGAGCCGCTTCCGCACGATCGAGAACATCGCGCCGAGCGTCATCCAGCGCCAGCCGGTCAAGCAGCCGCTGCAGACGGGAATTCGTGCCATCGACGCGCTGATCCCGATCGGCAAGGGGCAGCGCGAGCTGATCATCGGCGACCGCTCGACCGGCAAGACCGCTATGGCCGTAGATACGATCATCAATCAGAAGGGCCGCAACGTGTTCTGCGTCTACGTCGCGATCGGACAGAAGAACTCGACCGTGGCGGCGCTCGCCCAGATTCTCGAGCAGAAGGGTGCCATGGCGTACACGACGATCGTCGCGGTCAGTCCCGCGGAGGCGGCGGCGCTTCGCTGGATCGCTCCGTTTGCGGGATGCGCGATGGCCGAAGAGCTGATGTACGCCGGCAAAGACGTGCTGATCGTGTACGATGATCTTACCAAGCACGCGCAGTCCTACCGCGAGATGTCGTTGCTGCTGCGGCGGCCGCCGGGCCGCGAAGCGTACCCGGGTGACGTTTTCTATCTCCACTCGCGTCTGCTCGAGCGCGCCGCGAAGCTCTCGGACGAGATGGGTGCGGGCTCGCTGACCGCGTTGCCGGTCATCGAGACGCAGGCGGGAGACTTCTCCGCCTACATTCCGACCAACGTGATCTCGATTACGGACGGACAGATCTACCTGACGCCGCAGCTGTTCTTCCAGGGCATTCGGCCTGCCGTCGACATCGGTCTCTCCGTGTCGCGCGTCGGCGGCGCCGCCCAGACCAAGGCGATGAAGTCGGTCGCGGGGCAACTGAAGCTCGAGCTCGCGCAGTACCGCGACCTCGCGGCGTTCGCGAAGCTCTCGAGCGATCTCGACAAGGCGACCCAGAACCAGTTGATGCGCGGCGAGAAGCTGACCGAGCTGCTGAAGCAGCCGCAGTACCAGCCGCAGCCGATGGAGGAGCAGGTCGCGATCATGTACGCCGCCACCAGCGGATTCGTGAACGACATTCCGACGCCGCGGCTGCAGAGTTGGGCGGCCGGATTGATCGACTTCCTGCGCGACAAGCATCCGCAGATACTCGAGACGATCGCGCAGACCGGACAGTTCTCCGACGACACGAAGAAGCAGCTGGACGCGGCCGTGGCCGAGTTCAATAAGAGCTTCTAGGTTTCCATAGATGCCCACAGTCCGCGATCTGCGCGATCGCATTCGCTCGCTAAAGAACACGCAGCAGATCACGAAGGCGATGAAGCAGGTCGCCGCGGCGAAGATTCGCCGCGCCGAGGCCGCGCGGAAGCGCGCCCGCCCCTACGCCGACGCGCTTGCGCAGATGCTGCACGACCTGATCGGCGCGGTGCACTCGGTCGACCACCCGTTCATGAAGCCAGGCAAGAGCGGCGCCCCCGCCGGAATCGTTCTGATCAGCGCCGACAAGGGCCTCGCGGGCGCCTTCAACTCCAACGTGATCCACGCGGCGGAGGAGCTCGCGCGGCGGCGCGGCACGGCCCGCTACTACACGATCGGCCTGAAGGCGCGCAACGCGGTGCGGCGCTTCGGGATGCCCGATCACGCGACGTGGCCCTTGGGCGGCGGCGAAAAGATCGACACCGCGCGCGCCGCCGCGCGCCGCGCGTCCGACGATTTTCGGCACGGAGAGATTTCCGAGATCGTCCTCGTCTCGCAGCAGCTGATCACGATGATGTCGCAGCGCCCCTTGGCTCGCAAACTCGTGCCCGTTGAACGAGATGTTGCTGAATTAAAGGGGCAGGACGACAAGACGATGCGCGGCTCCATCGAATTCGCGCCGTCTCCCGAGTTCGTCCTAGGAAGGCTGCTTCCAAAGTATCTCGAGTTCACGATCTTCTCCGCGATGCTCGAGACGGACGCCGCCTTCTTCGCAGCGCAGCTCGTCGCGATGACCAACGCGACCGACAACGCGTCGAACCTCATCGACGATCTGACGATCGCGATGAACAACGCGCGCCAGGCGGCAATCACCAAGGAGTTGCTCGAAATCGTCGCAGGCGCGGAGGCGCTCGGCGTTGAGTGACGCCATGTGGTTCCGGCGGCCGTTTGCTCGGCGCATCCGGCGCCTCGCTGCTCTCGGCCTCTGCGCCGCTCCCGCCATCCGTGGCTCCGCGGCGCATTCACACGCCGCCGGAACCACACGGCGTCACTCAACGCCTCGCTTTGTAACTGGCAATCTGTAAGGAAATTTGAGAGAAATGGCTGTTGATACCGGAAAGGTCGTTCAAGTGCTCGGCAACGTCGTAGACGTCGAGTTTAGTCCCGAGACGCTGCCGAACATCAACGACGCGCTGCGCGTCAACGTGAACGAGGACCATGCGCACAGCAACGGCGCGGCTTCGGGGCACGGCGTCGAGCTCGGGGGAACCGCGATGGCGGCGCGTGAGCTGACGCTCGAGGTGCAGGACGAGCTGGGCGACAATCAGGTGCGCTGTCTCGCCCTAGGCTCGACCGACGGGCTCGTTCGCGGCGCGGCCGTGCGCAGCGTCGGCGGTCCGATTACGGTCCCAGTCGGCGAAGGCACTCTCGGGCGCATCTTCAACGTGCTCGGCGAGACGATCGACAGCGACGCGCCGGTGAAGGCCGCGGCGTACTGGCCGATTCACCGTCCGGCGCCCGAGTTCAAGTATCAGGAGCCGACGGCGCGCGTCTTCGAGACCGGAATCAAGGTGGTCGATCTGATGGCGCCCTACACGCGCGGCGGCAAGGTCGGCCTCTTCGGCGGCGCGGGCGTCGGTAAGACGGTTCTCATTCAAGAGCTGATCCGCAACATCGCCTACGTGCACAAGGGCTTCTCAGTGTTCACCGGCGTCGGCGAGCGGACGCGCGAAGGCAACGACCTCTGGCTCGAGATGAAAGAGTCCGGCGTGCTCGAGCAGACGACGCTCGTCTTCGGACAGATGGACGAGCCGCCCGGCGTGCGCTTTCGCGTCGCACAGACCGGCGTCACGATGGCGGAGTATTTCCGCGACGAGCTCGGCGCGGACGTGCTGCTCTTCATCGACAACATCTTCCGCTACATGCAGGCAGGTTCCGAAGTCTCGGCGCTGATGGGACGCATGCCGTCGGCGGTGGGCTATCAGCCGACGCTGGGCACGGACATGGGCGTGCTGGAAGAGCGAATCACGTCCACGCGCAAGGGTTCGATCACGTCGGTGCAGGCCGTCTACGTGCCCGCCGACGACTACACGGATCCGGCGGTCGCGACGACGTTCGCGCACCTCGATGCGACGACGGCACTTTCTCGCCCGATCTCCGAGCTCGGCATCTATCCCGCGGTCGATCCGCTGGCGTCGACGTCGCGCATCCTCGACCCGCAGATTGTCGGCGAGGAGCACTACGGCGTCGCGCGCGGCGTGCAGGAAGTGCTGCAACGCTATCGCGATCTCCAGGACATCATCGCGATCCTCGGCGTCGAAGAGCTTTCGGAGGAAGACAAAGTGTCGGTCGCGCGCGCGCGCCGGATCCAGCGCTTCTTCTCACAGCCGTTCTTCGTGGCGGAGCAGTTCACGGGACGTCCCGGCAAGTACGTCAAGCTTCCCGAGACGATCGCGTCGTTCAAGGAGATCCTCGAGGGTAAGGTCGACGACTTGCCGGAAGGCGCGTTCTTTTACGCCGGCACGATCGAGGAGGTCAAAGAGAACGCGCAGCGGATGGCGCATGGCTAGCACGCTAACGTTCAAGCTCGTCACGCCGACGCGGATCGCCTTCGAGGGGGACGCGGAGCTCGTGATTGCGGTGACGACGGAAGGCGAGGAGGGCATCCTCCCCAAGCACGCGCCGTTTCTCGCCGCGCTGAAGCCCGGCGTCCTGCGCGCAAACGTGCTGGTCGACGGCGCCGCCTCGCGACTGGAGCTTGCGACCAGCGACGGATTCATGCAGGCGCTGCCGGAGGGCGTCACGATCTTGGTCGACGAGGCCGTCCGATTCGAAGAAGTCGACGTCGCCGAGGCTCGCGAGGAGCTGCAGGCGGCATCGGAGCGGCAGAGGGCGGCGGGCGACGATCGGGAGCTCTACGCGCGCGAACAGGCCGCGATCGAGTTCGCCGGCGCCAAGCTGCGGCTCACCGGCCACCGGTAGGCGAGGCACGGGGCTACGCGAACGTAAATCACCGTGCTCGATCGTCTTGAGACAACACTCCGGATCCGGGGCGGCGCGCGTTTAGAAGGCTCGGTCGCGACGCACGGCTCGAAGAACGCCGCGTTGCCGATCATGGCGGCCTCGCTGCTCGCGAAGGGCACCGTAACGCTGCACAGGATTCCGCGCATCACCGACGTCTCGGTCATGTGGTCGCTGCTCGAGGCCCTGGGGGCGCGAATTCGCTACGAGGGTGATAACACGGTGACGATCGACGCGAGCAACGTCGCGTCGTATCGCGCGCCCTACGCGCTCGTGCGCAAGCTGGCGGCCTCCTTCGACGTGGTCGGTGCGCTGCTCGGACGATTCGGTCGCGCCGAGGTCCCGCTGCCCGGCGGATGCGTGCTAGGCACGCGAGCGACCGACATGCACGAGCAGGCGTTCGTTGCGCTCGGCTGCGACGTCCACAACGCTCACGGGTATCTGATCGCGCAGTCGAGCGGCCCGCGCTTGCGGGGCGCGGCGATCGAGTTTCGTATGCCCAGCGTGGGTGCGACGAAGAATGCGATGCTGGCCGCGGCGCTGGCCGACGGCACGACCACGTTGAAGAACGTCGCGATGGAGCCCGAGGTCGTCGACCTGGCCGATTTTCTCGTCGCGATGGGAGCGAAGATTGCGGGCCAAGGCACCGACACGATCCTTATCGAGGGCGTGCCGGAACTCCACGGCGTCGAATACGAGATCATCGCCGACCGCATCGTCGCGGGAACGCTGCTCGTTGCCGGCGCGGTTACGCGCGGCGACGTCACCGTGACGCACTGCCGGCCCGAGCACCTCAGTGCGCTCCTCGACAAGCTCGTCGAGTGCGGCGTCGTCACGATGACCGGAAACGACTGGATTCGCGTTAAGGCGGGCGGCATCACCGGCGGCACGGACATCCTGACGGCGCCTTACCCAGGTTTCCCGACCGACCTGCAGCCGCAGATGGTCGGCTTTCTGTGCACCTGTCCCGGCACGAGCGTGGTGGAAGAGTCGATCTTCAACGCTCGCTTCTCTTACGTCAACGAGCTTGCTCGCATGGGCGCGGACGTCAAAGTTACGATGGAGAGCAACGCAGCCGTCATCAAAGGTCCCAAGCAGCTCTCCGGCGCACCGGTGGAGGCGCCCGACATCCGCGCGGGCGCGGGGCTCGTCGTCGCCGGTCTGGCCGCGGCGGGCGAAACGGAAATCATCGGCTTGGAGTACGTGGACCGCGGTTACGAACGCCTCGAGGAGCTGCTCTCGGAACTGGGCGGTCAGGTGCAGCGCAGCAGCGGCGTAACGCCGCTGGTCGAGCCGAGCGGATTCTTCGAAACGAGCGAATACCCGCGCGTTTCGGCGACGGGATAACTCAGCTTTCGAATTTAGGAGTCGTTTTGGACATCGGGATCGACCTCGGCACGGCGAACGTGCTCGTTCACGTCAAGGGGAAGGGCATCGTTCTGCGCGAGCCCTCCGTCGTCGCCAAAGACATGAATACCGGCCGCGTCTTGGCAGTGGGCGAAGAGGCACGTCAGATGCTTGGCAAGACGCCCGCGCACATTCAAGCGATCCGTCCGCTGCGCGACGGCGTGATTGCGGATTTCGAAGTCACCGAGGCGATGCTCTCGTACTTCATCAAGAAGGTGATGAAGGACCGGTCGTGGTGGTCGTCCATCGTCAAGCCGAAGCCGCACGTCACGATCTGCGTTCCGGCGGAAATTACGTCGGTCGAGGAGCGCGCCGTCAAGGACGCCGCCAAGCTCGCAGGGGCGCGCGACGTCGGCATCATCGAGGAACCGATGGCCGCTGCGATCGGCGCCGGCCTTCCCATCGGCGGCCCGTCGGGAAGCATGGTCGTGGATATCGGCGGCGGCACGACGGACGTGGCCGTCATCTCCCTGGGAGGAATCGTCGTCTCACAGTCGCTTCGCGTGGCCGGCAACAAGATGGATGAGGCGATCGTACGCTACATCCGCCGCGTGTACAACTTGATGATCGGCGAGCGGACGGCCGAAGAGATCAAGATGAAGATCGGCTCCGCGTACAAGCTGGAGCAGGAGCTCGCGATGGAAATCCGCGGGCGAGACCTCATCAACGGCCTGCCGAAATCGGTGAAGATCACGAGCGAAGAGATCCGCGAGGCGCTCGCGGAGCCGGTCGGAGCGATCGTCGAAGCCGTCAAGTCCGTCCTGGAAAAGACGCCGCCGGAGCTGGCGGCCGACATCATCGATCGCGGCATCATCTTGACCGGCGGCGGCGCGCTCTTGCGCGGCTTGGAAAAACTTCTCTCGGAGGTGACGGGCGTTCCGGCGATCGTCGCGGACGACCCGCTCTCCTGTGTCGCGATCGGGACCGGCGCGCGGCTGCGTGTTTGATGGAAGGGTAATCAACGCTGCTGCGGCGAGCGTCGAAGATGTCGCCGAGGCAGTCGCCCGCGTCGCCTTTTCGGGCGGCACCGTCATCTTGCCGAACGACACCAGCTACATGATCGGATGCGATCCCTACGACTACGCCGCGATCGATCGCGTCTATGCCGCCAAGGGGCGGCCGGATAACCGGCCACTCACGTTGCACGTCGCGACGCCGTCGGAATTCTTAGAGTACGCTGGAGAGAACGCGCTTGCGGTCGTCGCGGCCAAACGGCTGCTTCCGGCGCCCGTCATCCTGTTGATACGCAAACCGGCGTTCATCAGCGACGAGTTGGCCGCCGGCTTGCAGACGCTGGCGTTTCGCGTCCCCGACGACGATTTTGCACGGGCCGTGCTGGAGCGCTGCGGACCCATCGCGGGGACGACGGCCAACCCGCCGGGCGGGGTGCGCTATCGCGGCGGCGCGGATCGTTCCATGCTGCCGTCCGCGGATCTCCTCGTCGAGCATGGACCGACACGGTACGATAGCGAATCATCCATCGTCGATCTCTCCGGTGCGCACGCGCGTCTACTGCGGGAGGGCGCGGTCTCGGAGCAGCGCCTTACGGAGTTGTTCGGACCGATCGAACGCCCAACGATAAAGGTACGCAAACTCGCATGATCCGATTCACTTCCGCACTCGCCGGCGCCCTCGCTCTCGTCACTCCGCTCGCGCTCGCCGCGCCGCCGCGCTCGCCGGCGCCGCAACGCTCGCCGGCAGCACAGCGTTCGCCGGGCGCCCGCGCGCGTTCGCCCGTCCCGTCGGCGGCGGCATCGCCACCGGGAGGGCAGGCGTCGTTCGATCTCGGCGTCTGGACGGTTCACGCCAGCTCGATCGACGCGAACTTCAAGAGCGGCGACTTCAGCACGCCCGCGAAGATCGTGATGACGCGCGTCGGTGGCGATGTGTCCGCCGATCGCGCGAAGGGCAACTACAAGAAGCAGATGCTCTATCTCAACGGACACGTCGTCATGCACGATTCACAGGGCAACGGTCTCAGCAGCCTCGAGGGCGGCGCGCCGTCGCAGTCCGCGGGCCCCTCGACTCTCACCGCGGATCAAGCCCAGATCGACGGAGCGGCGAAGGTCTACAAAGCGATCGGAAGCGTCCACTACGTGCAGGCGGACACCGTCGTGGATGCCGACACCGGCACGCTCGATGACGCAAACCACAGTCTCTTGCTCGAGGGCGCGGTCCACATCACGCAAGGCGCGCGCAGCATGAACGCGCGTAAGGTCCTCTACAACACTGAAACGGGAAGCGCTCACGCGGAGGGCGACGTCACGATGCAGTTCCCGAACGAGGTGCACCGCGGAATCGCGACTCCGAGGCCGCTGAAAATTCCGAAGAACGGTCTGACCCAGCCGGCGGGTTCTCCCAGCGCGAAACCTTGAGGTGCCGATAGCCAACCCCGGAGGCGATTTGCCGTTCGAGTTTGCCCGCCGTGAGACGCCGCTCGCGGCGCGAATGCGCCCGCGCACTGCCGATGAGTTCGTCGGCCAAGAGGACCTGATGGCCCCGGGCCGCGTCTTGCGTACGGCCATCGAGCGCGACGCGGTCCCGTCGATGATCCTGTGGGGCCCGCCCGGCACGGGGAAGACGACGCTCGCGGAAATCGTAGCGCGCTCGACGGGCGCTTACTTCGAGCGCATGTCGGCGGTCAGCGCCGGGGTCGCCGATCTTCGGCGAGTCGTCAACGAGGCCAGAACGCGCGAACGCTCCGGCAAACGCACCGTGCTCTTCATCGACGAGATCCATCGTTTCAACAAGGCGCAGCAGGACGCGATCCTACCTTACGTCGAGGATGGGACGGTCGTCTTCATCGGCGCAACGACCGAGAACCCGTCCTTCGAGGTGAACTCGGCGTTGCTGTCGCGAGCTCGCGTGTTCGTCCTCCAGCAGTTGTCGGATGCCGAGGTTGGAACGATCGTGGATCGGGCGCTCGAGGATAGCGAGCGCGGCCTAGGCGCACAGGGTGTTTCGCTCGACGACGAAGCGCGCAGAGTTTTAGTGGGGCTCGCCAACGGCGACGCGCGCGCCGCACTGAACGCGTTAGAGTTCGCCGCTGCATCGGCGGCGAAGCGCGACGGTGCCCGCACGATCGATGCGGCCGTCGTGCGCGAGGCGATGCAGCGGCGCGGGACGGCATACGACAAGTCCGGCGACATGCACTACGATACGATCAGTGCCTTCATCAAGTCGATCCGCGCGAGCGATCCCGATGCCGCCCTCTACTGGCTCGCGCGCATGATCGATGGCGGCGAGGATCCGCTCTTCATCGCGCGCCGTCTCGTGATCCTCGCGTCAGAAGACGTCGGACTCGCGGATTCGAGAGGTTTGAGCGTCGCGGTCGCGGCGCAGCAGGCGGCGCACTTCGTCGGTATGCCGGAGGCGTTTTTCCCGCTCGGTCACGCGACGCTCTATCTCGCGACGGCGCCGAAGAGCAACAGCGTCGGCACGTCGTTCGCCGCCGCGATGGCGGACGTGCAGGAGACTCGCAACGAGCCCGTTCCGCTGCACCTGCGCAACGCGCCGACCGGACTCATGCGCGAGTTGGGCTACGGTGAGGGATATCATTACGCGCACGACGACTACGACGTCAAGCAGTTGAACCTGCCGGAGAACCTTCGGGAGCGGCGCTACTTTAGTCGGGACAAAAAAAGGCGGCCCGAGTGATTCTCGGACCGCCAGTTTCCCGTTGCTACTTCTCGGAGTGTGCGTTGGAGCTTCGCACAAGCCGATAGTATAGCTGCACACTGAGAGCGACCTGTGAATTCCGATCGAATTTATCTGGACAATGCGTCGACCACCCCGCTTCGTCCGGAAGCAGCGGACGCGATGCGCGTAGCGTTTGCAGAGAGCGGCTTTAACCCCAGTTCGCAGCACGCCGAAGGGCGCCGAGCCCGCGCCGTTCTGGACGACGCGCGCGACCGGGTCGCCGCGGCGCTGGGTACGAACCGCAAAGACATCGTCTTCACCGGTAGCGGAACCGAGGCGGACAACCAGGCAATACTAGGAGCCGCTCGGGTGTTGCGGCGGCCCGGGCACGTGATCGCCAGCGCGATCGAGCATCACGCGGTGCTCGCGGCACTCGAGCAGTTGCGAAGCGAGGGGTTCGAGACCACGCTGCTGCCCGTCGAATCCGACGGAACGGTGCTACCTGCGGCTTTTGCGCACGCGTTGCGCTCGGATACAGTGCTCGCGTCGGTAATGTATGTCAACAACGAAATCGGTACCGTGCAGCCCATAGCGGATCTCGCGCGAATCGCGCGTCAACGCGGCGTTCTCTTCCATTGCGATGCAATACAGGCGCCCAGCTGGCTGCCGATCGACGTTTCCGACCTGGGCGTGGATATGCTCTCGCTGTCGGCGCATAAGTTCGGCGGGCCCAAAGGCGTCGGCGTACTGTACGTGCGCGACGGCATCGCCATCATGCCGCTGGTTCACGGGGGAGGGCAGGAGTCGGGCCGTCGCGCCGGCACCGAAAACGTCGCAGGCGCGGCCGGGCTGGCTACCGCTCTGGAGTTGGCCGCGGCCGAGCGCGCCGAGAAGAGGCCGAGGGTCGCCGGGCTGCGCGACCGCCTCGAAGAGGGCATCCGCTCGACGGTGCACGACGTGTGCGTCAACGGGGCGGCGGGACCGAGATCCGCCAACATCGCCAACGTTAGCTTCGCGGGGGTCGACTCTGCCGCACTATTGATCGCGCTGGACCTCGCCGGCGTCGCGGTCTCGGCGGGCAGCGCCTGTACCTCCGGCGCGCTCGAGCCCAGCCACGTCCTCGGGGCGCTAGGTCTGGACCCGACTTGGACCCGGGGGGCGATCCGATTCTCGCTGGGGTCGGCGACGACGCCCGTGGAAGTCGAGCGTACCATCGCGGTCCTACCCGGGTTGATCGGCCGGCTCCGGGGGAATGGGTAGTCTCGAGACGAACCGCGCGCGGCTGGAGGCAGAGGCTTGAGCAGTACCGAGTACGGGAGCCTGATTCTCGACGTATTCGTCGGAGTCGGTGCCCTGTTGGTTGGGATCGGCGTCCTGGTCGCGGCGCTAGCGCTGGCGAAGACGCTGCGCCGCCTGCGGACGACGCTGGACGAGGTCGACCGTCAGTTGGAAAACGTCAGCACGCCGGTGCGCCGCACGCTGGCGCACGTGGACGGCGTGACGAAGTCGCTGGAGGACACCGCGGGCACGCTGTCGCGGACGGCCGACCTGACCAAGAGCGCGGTCGTGCCGGCCATCGTGAACGTCGGCGCAACCCTCGGCGGCGTGACCGCCGGTTTACGGCGATTGCTTACGGGAACAGATAAGAGAAGCTAGGGAGTAGTTAGCATGGATAAGGGCAATGGCGGAGGCGGAGGATTCTTCGCTGGTTTTCTTATCGGTGCCGTCGTTGGCGGTGCCGCAGCGGTCCTGCTCGCGCAGGAGGAGACTCGCGATCGTCTCGCCGGCAAGGCGCGCGAGGCGAGCAACTATGCGATGGGCGCCACTGACGACTTAAGGGGAAAGGTAAGCGATGTCACGTCGCAATGGCAGTCGAGCGTTTCCGAACTCTACGAGCGAGGACGGCAAGTCGTCGAGAGCGCCCGAGCCAATATCGATGCCGCCGTCGCCGAAGGCCGCGCTACGGCGGAGCAGACCCGTGACGACCTCCAACGGAAAGCCGAGGAGTAGCAAGTTGGACATCAAGGTAAACGTACGCGAAGCCCCGGGTGATTGCTACGTCGTCGATCTGAGCGGTGAGATTGACGTCTACACGTCGCCGAAGGTCAAGGATGCGATCGGCGACTTGATCGACCGCGGCGTTTATCACCTGATCATCAATCTCGAGAAGGTGCGATATATCGATTCGACCGGCCTGGGCGTTTTGATCGGCGGCCTGAAGCGCGTCCGCGAGCACGGCGGCTCGGTAAATCTGGTGTGCACCAACCCTCAGATCAAGAAGATCTTCGACATCACGGGACTGGTCAAGATCTTTGGGATTTTCGATAGCGAGGATGCCGCGATGAAGGCCCTGGTATGAATCAGCCCGTCCTGCACGCGATTCCGGAGCTCGTCGAGCTGCGGATTCCGGCGCGGCCCGAATGGGTCGCGCTCGCGCGTCTGGCCGCCGCCACCGTGGCGAACCGGTTGAGCTTTTCGATCGAAGAGATCGAGGACGTGAAGCTGGCCGTCGCGGAGGCGTGCACGGCGGTGATTCAACACGAGAGCCACGGCGAGTTCATCCAGCTGACCTGCGAGGCACTATCCGACTCCCTTCGCGTGCGCGTGCACGACAGCGGCCGGCACGGCGTCGAAGCGACCGACGCGCGGCGCATGGATTTCGACGAGGCCCGCATCGCCGGGCTCGGCGTCTTTCTCATTCGGACGCTGATGGACGAAGTGAGCTACGACGTGCACCCGCAATTGGGAACCGACTTGCTGATGGTAAAGAGGTTAGCCGAACGCTAGTGCTTCGCTAGTGACCGAACGGAACGACGCGCGCCCCGACCGCAAACGGACGCGCGCTCTTTTTGGGAAGTTCATCCGCGCCCGCCGGCGGCATTCCGACCGGCCGGAACCCGCCGAGCCCGAGTACGAGCGCCTGCGCAACGAGCTCATCGTCGTGCACCTCAACTTGGTACGATTCCTCGCGGTGCGGTTCGCGAATCGCGGCGAACCGCTCGACGACTTGGTGCAAGTCGGCACTGTAGGGCTGCTGAAGGCCATCGATCGCTTCGACCTGGAGCGCGGCGTCGAATTCACGACATATGCGACGCCTACGATCGTCGGCGAGATCAAGCGCTACTTTCGCGACAAGGGCTGGGCCGTCAAGGTGCCACGCCGCCTGCAAGAGCTCAACCTCGCCGTCAATCGCGCGAGCGACAAGCTGGCGATCGAGCTCGGGCGCAGCCCCACGGTGGCCGAACTGGCCGCGCACCTCAACGCCGGCGAAGACGAGATTCTCGAGGCGCAGGAACTCGGCCAAGCCTACAACCTGCTGTCTCTGGATAGCGAAGTCTCCGGCGAAGCCGACAAAAAGTCGCAGACCCTCGCCGATACCGTTGGCGTTTCCGACGCCGGGCTCGAGCTACTCGAGGATCGCGCTAACCTCGAGCGCGCGTTCCACGTGCTGACTGGACGCGAGCGCGTCATCATCTACCTGAGATTCTACGAATCGGTCTCGCAGACGGAGATCGCCAAGCGTCTCAACGTGTCCCAAATGCACGTCTCTCGCCTCCAAGCTAAAGCACTCGAAAAGCTTCGCGCTGTATTGGCCGAGTAGCGCCGCCTGCGACGAAGGCCACCCCGCACGACGTGATGCTGAGGAAGCTCCGACCGACGAGCCCGTCGACTCGCTCCGCTCGCTCAGGACAGGCTCCGCCATGGAGGGCGGGAGCGAGGAGGCGGAGCAGCAGGAGCGGAGCCCGGATGGCGCAGCGACGAGCGCCCTTCGACTCCGCCGCTGCGCGGCTCCGCTCAGGATGACAAGGGCGTCAAGTCGAACGCTGCGAGCGGGATGAAGAGCCAAGAACTCCGGCAGGCGTGGATCGATTTCTTCGTCGGGAAGCAGCACAAGCTGCTTCCGGCGGCGACGTTGGTTCCGCACGAGTTGTCGACGACGCTCTTCACGATCGCCGGAATGGAGCAGTTCGTGCCCGTCTTTCTAGGCGAACAGCCGGCGCCGGCGCCGCGCGTGGTCACGGTGCAGCGTTGCCTGCGCGTAGCGGGCGCGAAGAGCGACATCGAGAGCGTCGGACGCACCGGGCGCCACGGCACGTTCCTCGAGATGCTCGGCAACTTCAGCTTCGGCGACTATTACAAGCGCGAGGCGATTGCGTGGGCGTGGGAGTTCGTCACGGAGGTGCTGCGGCTCGATCCGAGGCGATTGTACGTGACGGTGCACACGGACGACGACGAGGCCGAACGAATTTGGGTGGGCGAGATCGGCCTGGATCCAAAGAGCGTAACGCGCTTCGACGAGGAGAATTTCTGGACGATGGGCGCGACGGGCCCGTGTGGTCCGTGCACCGAGATCTTCTACGACACCGGCGCCGAGCACGCAAGCGGTCCGGACGATACGGGCCCGAATCTCGGCGACCGATACGTCGAGGTCTGGAACATCGTCTTCCAACAGTACAACCGGGGCGCTGACGGCCAACTGACGGAGCTCCCGCGTAAGGCGATCGACACCGGCGCCGGTCTCGAACGGATGCTCGCCGTGTGCAACGGCGTCGCGTCGATGTACGCGACGGATCTGTTCACCGACCTCGTGGCCGCGCAACCGCCGATCGGGCGCACGTCGCTGTCCGAGCAGGAGCAGCGGGCGCGCCGCAACATCATCGCCGACCACCTGCGCGCGGCGACGTTCCTCGTCAACGACGGCATCTATCCGTCCAACACCGATCGCGGCTTCGTGCTGCGCTTCCTGATCCGCCGCGCGATCCGCAACGGCAAGCTGCTCGGCTATCCGGACGGCTTTCTCGCGGGACTCGTGCCGGCGGTCGTTCGTTCACTCGAGCCGGGGTATCCGGAGCTGGGGGAGAGCGCGCCGCGCATCATCGCAGCGTTGCGGCTGGAGGAGCAGACCTTCGATCGCACGCTGGAGCGCGGCATGACGATGCTCGATCGCGTGATCGACGAGGCGCTCGCGCGTCCCGAGCGCATGATCGACGGCGAGCAGGCCTTTCTGCTTCACGACACCTATGGGTTTCCACTGGAGCTCACACGAGAGATCGCGGCGGAGCGCGGAGCCGCCGTCGACACGCTCGGCTTCGGCCGCCTCATGGCGGAACAGCGCGAGCGCGCGCGCCGCGACGCGGCGGCGAAGCGCGACGTGGTCGAGCTCTCTGACTTGCCGGCGATGCGCAGCGAGTTCACCGGTTACGACGAGGGCCTGGAGTCCGACGGAGAGATCGTGGCACTACTGCGCGGAGGAGCCACGGCGCGATCGCTGACCGCGGGTGAGGAAGGCTCACTCATCCTGAGCCGCACGTCGTTCTACGCCGAGCGGGGCGGCCAGATCGGCGACCGCGGCACGATTTGGTCGGCGGGCGCGGCGCCGGCGCGCTTCGAGGTGCGCGACACGCAATACATGGGCGAAGCCATCGCGCACCACGGCGTCTTGCTCGAAGGCGAGATAACGGTAGGGGAGCGCGTGCGCTCGATCGTCTCCGACTACTGGCGGCGCGAGATTCGCCGCCATCACACGTCCGCGCACCTGCTGCAGCGCGCGCTCAAGGACGCGCTCGGCGAAGAGGTCAATCAGGCCGGTTCGTGGGTCGGAATCGACCGCATGCGTTTCGACTTTCGCTGGCCCGGCGGCGCGCTGACGCCCGAGCAGAAGCGCGACGTGGCGCATCGCGTGAACGAGATGATCCGCGACGACGCGCATCTCGTCACGCGCGTGCTCCGGCTCGAGGAAGCCAAGAAGACCGGCGCGATCTGGATGGCCGGTGAGAAGTACGGCGACCTGATCCGCGTCGTGCAGGCCGGACCGTCCATCGAATTCTGCGGGGGCACGCATTCGCACTCCACCGGGGAGCTCGGCATGTTCGTGATCCTCTCGGAGTTCTCGATCGGCAGCGGCATACGGCGAATCGAATCGTGCGTGTCCGAGGCAGCCGAGGAGTACGTCGCCAAGCAATCCGAGCTGATCGGCACGCTCGCGTCGTCGCTCGCCTCGGCACCGGACGAGCTGAGCGATCGCGTCGAGAAGATGCAGCGCGACGTCAAAGACTTGCAGACCGCGCTCGGGCAGCTGCGGGCCAAGCTCGCAGCGGCCGACGCGCAGTCGTACGTCGACAACGCTCAGCGGAACGGCGATCGCGCTTTCGTTGGGGCCGTCGTGCACGAGGCCGACGGCGAGGCGCTGCGCCATCTCGGCAACGCGATTCGCGCGCGGCTGCGCAGCGGCGTCGTTGCATTGGCCGGCGTCGATAGCGGCCGGGTCAGCCTGCTCGTGAGCGCGAGCGACGATCTCGTGAAAGCGGGCGTACACGCCGGCAATCTGGTCAAGCTGGCGGCTCCGCTGGTTTCCGGAAAGGGCGGCGGCCAGGCCGCGCAGGCGCAGGGCGGCGGAACCGATGCGGGCGGTGCGGAGGCCGCGCTGAGCGCGATTCGCGACGCCGTCTTCGCATGACGCGAGGCGTCGCCGTTCTCGCTCTCGTCCTCTCGCTCGGCGTCGTTCCTGCCCAGCTAGACTCGCAGTACGTTCTGCAACGGTACGTGGTGGCCGTTGCAAACGTCGTGCCGCCGAAGACAGTCGTGTATTCGTACACCGTCTCGCAGGTCGGACCGAGCAACATCGAGCAGCGCCATCGCGTCTATCGTAGCGGGACGTCCGTGCGCGACGAGATCGTGTGGGTCGACGGCATGACGCTCCGCCGCAAGATCGTCCGCTTCTCGCACCGCGCGGACCGCTACGCCGTTGACCGGTTCGCGCCGCGGCCGGACACCTACCAGCTGCTGTTCCTGGGCACGACGCGGGATGGACGGCACCTGGACTACGTCTACGACGCCACTCCGCTGAGCCGGCCGGCCGGTGCCTGGATCGATCGCCTGACGATCGACGGCGAGAACTTTCTTCCGCGGGCCGTGCACTTTCACACAAGCGGCGCCGACGCGGTGGGCACCGGCAACATCGAGTTCGCGCCGTTCGGCAAGTACTGGATGCCGGTGGCGGCCGTCGCGCAGGCGCGCGTGAAAGGCAAGCCGGCTCGCGAGCTGATCACGTGGAGCGACTACCGGTTCCCGTCTAGTCTGCCGCCCTCGACCTTCCAACCGCCCGAACCGCTTCCGCGCGCGACCTCGCCATCGGTGTGACGGCGCGGATCAAGCCCGCATATCTCGCCGGCCTCGTCGCGTTCGTCGTGACGGCGCTGATCTCGCGACTTCATCCGACCCCGTACAACAATTACGTCCTCCTGGCCCACGCGCTGCTGCACGGGCACACGTGGATCGACTGGCCCGGGTCGTACATCGACGCGCTGCCGTACGGCGGCCGCTATTACGTGATCGAGGCGCCGCTGCCGGCGCTGCTGCTGCTGCCCTTCGTCGCGATCTTCGGGCTGCATGCGAATCAGACGGTTCTAGCACTCGCCCTGACCGGGATCGCGATCGGCGCCGCATGGGAGCTGGGCGAGCGCTTCGGCGTCAGGCGCTCGAGCATCGCCTGGATCTGCGCGTTCTTGCTGGCCGGCACGGACCTCTTATGGTGCGGCATGCTCGGCGACGTTTGGTTCCTCGCGCACGTCAGCGCCGTGTGCTTTACGCTTCTCGCGCTGGTCGAGCTCGCCGGCAAGCGGCGCGGCTGGCTCGTTGCCCTCTTTGCCGCGTGCGCGTTCGAGTCGCGCTTTTCGACGGCGCTGGCGGTTCCTGTCTACGCGTATCTTCTGCTCAGAACAGGTTCTGCCGGAGGGCGACAGAGCAGAAACATTGCGTCGTTCGTCGGCGTTCTGGCCGGCGTCGCGGTGCTGTGGGTTGCCTACAACTTCGCGCGCTGGGGCGTGTGGAACGACATCGGCTACACGACGTGGTATCACCAGGACGAGGCGGGGATGCCGACCGGCTCGCCGTTCCGGTTTGAGTATCTGTCGTATCAGCTTTGGTCGTTCTTCGTGCAGACACCGACCCAGCTGACCGAGTTTCCCGGGCTGCGCCCTGAGTATTCGGGGGTTGCGTTAACGTGGACGTCGCCTGCGCTCGTCCTGGCGTTCTTCGCGCGCACGCCGCCGCGCCGGGTGATCGCGCTGTGGGTCGCGACGCTGCTGACCGCCGCCCCGAACTTTCTGTATTACGTGAACGGCTACGCGCAGTTCGGCATGCGTCACGCGCTCGATTTCGAGCCATTCCTCGTGGCGCTGATGCTGCTCGCGGCGCGCGAGCGCATCGCCGTGTGGGCGCGCGTGCTGATCGCGTACTCGTGCGCCGCGGGGCTGTGGGGCTGCTGGTACTGGCTAAGTTACGTCCGCACCTAGGGTCCCGAGCGCGTCGTACGCGGCGCGCAGCGCGCCGGGCTCGCGCGCGGGTGGCCCGCACGCCCGCCCCTTGCAGACATACGCGGCGACGGCGCCGTCCTCGGCTGGGAGCGTCCGAATCGCCACGAACGGTGACGGCAGCCGCAGTGCGGCCTCGCGAAACGCTGCGGTCTGCTCGGGAGCGCCGGCGATGCGCACGGTGACCTCCGGGGAGAGGAATCTCCGCAGCGCGCGCGCGTACGTCGCCGCGAACGGGCCGGCGGACGCAGACGTGGCGGCGTAGGCGCGCAGGATCGATTCGGCGCGGTCGCGGTAGGTCGGCGACTCCGTCAGCGCGGCCAGCCGCAACAGAACCTCGGCGAACGTGCCGTTGTCACCGATCGGACGATCGGTCAGCGCGAGCCGTCCCAGCGCGTGCGGCGTAGGCACGCGATCGTAGAAACCGCCGTCCTCCGCCGCGAAGCGCTCTATCACCGGGTCGCAGAGCGATTGCGCGCGATCGAGAAACCGCGCGGCTCCGGTCGTCTCGTAGGCGTCGAGCAGCGCTCGCGCGTACGCGACCTGGTCGGTGAACAGGCCGCGCACCTCCGGCTCGCCGCCGGGCTGTAGCACGTGGTACGCGAGGCCATCCGCATCGATGAGGCGATCGTGGACGTTGTCGAGCGTCCGCTGCGCGTTCGTTAGCAGCGCGTCGTCGTCGAGCGCCTGCGCCGCGAGGCAGAGCGCCCCCGCCAGCGCGCACGTCCAGTTCGAGTAGGACGTTCGATCGACGTACGGCGCCCTTTGCTCGCGGCGCCGTTCGAGCGGAAGCGCGAAGTAGCTCTCGTCGGCATCCTGGCTTCCCGCGAAGAATCCCGTCTGCGAGTCGAGCAGGACGGTGCGGACGTAGCCCAGCGCGGAGACGAGCGTCGTGCGGAAATCCTCGGTCGGAGCGAACGTCACGAGCGCGGCGAGCACGCGCAGCAGCCCGGCGTGATCCTCGGCCATCTTTTCGAAGTGGGGAACGCTCCAGTCGCGCGTGGTCGAGTACCGAAAGAAGCCACCCTCAACGTGATCGTACGTCCCGCCGCGCGCCATGCCGAGCATAGTGCGCGCGACCATGTCGTAAAGATCCTGCGCGCCGCTGCGCCGCCATTCGCCGAGCAGAAACTCGTGCACGTCGGGCTGCGGGAACTTCGGCGCGTCGCCGAATCCGCCGTACTCCTCGTCGAACGCCGCGCGCAGCGTATCGATCAGCGTCGCGATCGGCGCGTCGTTCAGCTCCTCGCCGGCCGAAGCGACGCGCGGCCGGCGTGCGCGCATCTCGGAGGCGCGCGCCGCGATCTCGTCCTTTCTCTCCTTATAGAAGCGCCCGATCTGCTCGAGTGCGTCGCGCATCTGGTTCGGCGGAAGATAGGTCGCGCCCGTCAGCGTCGTTCCGTCGGGCGCCAGAAAGGCGGTGGTCGGCCAGCCGCCCATGTTGTAGCGCGCGTTGACGTCCGGACGGCGGTCGTTGTCGACGCGCACCGGAACGTAGCCGCGGTTGATCGCGTCGATTACTCCGGAGTCGGAATACGACGTTTCGTCCATGACGTGGCACCAGTGACACCAGACGGCTGAGATCGAGAGCAGGATCGGTTTGTCTTCCGCAGCCGCGCGCGCGAACGCAGCCTCGCCCCACGGCATCCAGCCGATTTCACCGGCGCGGTTGGGTCGTGGCGAGAAACGAAACTCACTCATCTCGATCGTGGGCTCCCTGGAGAAACGACGCGGCGTAGATCACCGCGATCAACGCATACAGCGCGAGGCCAGCGATGCCTGCCGCCACCGAGCGGGCGGCGTACGCGGCCACGAAGAAGGCAGCGAACGCCAAGCTGGCGATCGCGTAACGGCGGTGCGTCGCCGCTTCCATTCCGTAGACCTCGCGATCGTAAAATCCGCCGCCGGAGCGGCTGCGCCGCCATGCGACCGCACTCACACCGAGTGCGAGCGCGATGCCGGCAATGCTGTAGATCATCGTTGTTCTAAGAGTACCGCGACGAGCCGTCGAAGGCCAACGACGATGGCCGCCAAGCAGACTTCGTCGCGTCCGGGTTCGCTCGAGCGCTACCACAAGAAGCGCGACTTCTCGCAAACGCCGGAGCCGAGCGGCCTCCGCAAGGGTAAAGCCGGAAGCGCAGCGGGCCGGGGCAAGCTGCGCTTCGTGGTGCAGATGCACCGGGCGACGCGCTTGCATTACGACTTCCGGCTGGAGGCCGGCGGCGTGCTGGCCTCGTGGGCGGTTCCCAAGGGGCCGACGCTCGTTCCGGGCGACCGGCGCCTCGCCATGCACGTGGAGGATCACCCGTTCGATTATCGCGACTTCGAGGGCAACATCCCGGCGGGGCAGTACGGCGCCGGCAGCGTCATCGTGTGGGATCGCGGCACGTACAAGCTGGCCGAAGGCGACGACCCGGCCGCGGAGATCGCCGGCGGCAAGATCAAATTCATTCTGAACGGGAAGAAGCTGCACGGCGAGTTCACGCTCGTCAAGATCAAGGCGCGCGAGGGCGAGAGCGGCGAGCCGTGGCTGCTCGTCAAGGATCGCGACCAGTACGACGATCCGAAGTACGATCCGGCGAAACATCCGGAATCGGTCAAGAGCGGAAAGACGCTCGCCGACATCGCCGCGGACAAGCGCGCGCCGACGTGGCAGTCGAAGCCTACGGCGCGGCATGCCACGGCGAGCCGCCGGCGTTCGAGCGTCAAGCGCGATCCGCTGCCGCATATCAAGGCGCTGATGCTCGCGACGCTCGTCGATAAGCCGTTCGACGATCCGGAGTGGCTCTTCGAGATCAAGTGGGACGGCTATCGCGCGCTCTGCACCATCGACGACGCGAAGCTGTCGCTCGTGTCGCGCAACGGCTTGGACATGCTGGCGCGCTTCCCGGATCTGGCGGAGCTGTCGACGGCCTTCGCGAGCGTTCCGGTCATGGTCGACGGCGAGATCGTGAGCCTCGACTCTCACGGACGCTCCTCGTTTCAGCGCCTGCAAGAGTCGCAGAAGAAACCAGCTGGTCTAACGTACGTCGCGTTCGACCTGCTCTACGCCGACGGCACCGATCTGCGATCGAAGCCGCTCGAGGAACGTAAGGCGCTGCTCGAGCGACTAATTCGCAACGACGGCCTCGTGTTGTACTCCAAGCACGTCGTCGATCGCGGCAAGCCGCTCTTCGAGAACGCGCGCAAGCGCGGACTCGAGGGCATCATCGGCAAAAAGCGCGACTCGACCTACCAGGAGCGGCGCAGCCGCGACTGGGTGAAGATCAAGACCGGTCACGAGCAAGAGTTCGTCGTCGGCGGCTGGACGGATCCGAAGGGCAGCCGCAAGGGATTCGGAGCGTTGCTGCTCGGCGTGTATCAGAAGGGCAAGCTGCGCTACGTCGGATCGGTCGGCACGGGTTTTAGCGCCAAGCTGTTGAGCGAGTTGTCCGCCAGGCTGCACAAGCTCCAGCGCAAGACCTCGCCCTTCGTCAACGACGTCGACGTCCGTCCGCCGCCGCATTGGACGTCTCCCGAGATGGTCGTCGAGGTGCGCTTCTCGGAGTGGACGCGCGACGGCTACTTGCGTCAGCCGGCGTATCTCGGGCTTCGTACCGATAAGCCCGCGCGCGACGTCGTCGCCGAAATACCGGAGCAGATGTAGTGGCGCCGCCGCGCGTGACGCGGCGCGTAGGATCGCGCGAGCTCTCGCTCTCGAACCTCGACAAGGTTCTGTGGCCGAAGGACGGCTTCACCAAGGGAGACTTGATCGATTACTACGAGCGCGTCGCGCAGTACGCGCTGCCGCATCTGAAGGGCAGGCCGCTCACGCTGCAGCGCTACCCGAATGGCATCGGCGGAGAAACGTTCTTCGAGAAACAGATACCGCGCGGCATTCCCGACTGGGTCGAGCGCGTGACCGTTCCCACACCGAGCGGGTTGCGCAGTCAGATCACCTTCGTGCTCTGCAACGATCTGCCGACGCTCGTCCTGCTGGCCAACCTCGCAGCGATCGTGCTGCACGTCTGGACTTCGCGCGCCCCCGCGCTGGAGGAGCCGGATTTCGTGATCTTCGATCTCGATCCGGGAGAGAAGTGCACGCTGCGGACGCTGGCCGAGGTGACGCTGGGCGTACGCGATCTGCTGGGCGAGGTCGGCCTGAAGCCGCTGGTCAAGACGACGGGCGGGTACGGCGTGCACGTCGTGCTGCCGTTGCGCTCCGGATACTCCTACGACACTGCGAAAGTGTTCGCGGAGATCGTCGCGCGCCAGGCCGCGCAACGGCTCGGAGAGAGTGTCACGCTGCAGCGGACCGTCGCGAAGCGGCCGCAAGCGGCCGTCTATCTCGACTACGTTCAGGTAGGACTGGGCAAGACGATCGTCGCGCCCTACTCGGTACGGGCCCGCGACGGCGCGCCGGTCTCGACGCCGTTACACTGGTCGGAGGTCGAGGCGTTGGCGCGCCGTCGCGCGCCGACCGCCCCCGCCGACGAGTTCGCGAAGATGAACATCCGCACGGCGCCCAAACGATTCGAACGCGAGGGCGACTTGTGGGGCGGCGCCCTTTGGAAGAAGCAGCGCCTCGAAGGGGCCCTCGCCAAGGCCCAGCGACTTTGGTCGGAGCCGGGATAGACGCGGCCATGCGCCTTGGGTAGAATAATCCACCTATGGCGCACGCAATTTGGTCAGGGGCGATAAACTTCGGCCTCGTTACGATTCCGGTCAAACTCTTCACGGCAGTGAAGTCGGACGACCTCTCCTTCAATCTGCTGCATGCGAAGGACGAAGGGCGCATCAAGTACGAGCGCATCTGCAGTGTCGACGGCAAGCCGGTGCCGTGGGACGAGATCGTCAAGGGCTACGAGTTTGAGAAGGGCGAGTACGTGGTGCTCACTGACGAGGATTTCAAGGCCGTCAATCCCGAGGCGACGCAGTCGGTGGACATCGTCGAGTTCGTCGAGCTCGACAAGATCAACCCGATGTTCTTCGACAAGCCATACTACCTCGAGCCGACCAAGCAGGGACGCCATGCGTATGCGCTGCTTCGCGAGGCGTTGGCCACGACCAACCGCGTCGCGATCGCGCGCGTCGTCATTCGCACGAAGGAGTACCTCGCAGCCGTCAAGCCGAGTGAAGACGCGCTGGTGCTCGAGCTGATGCACTGGGCGAACGAGATCGTCGAGGCCGGCACGCTGGAGCTGCCCGGCCGGGAGAAGCTTCCCGAGCAAGAGATGAAGATGGCGCGCATGCTCATCGACACGATGAGCGTCGACGAGTTCGAGCCGGAGAAGTTCAAGAACAACTACTACGACCAGGTGATGACGATGATCGAGGCGCGCGCCGCCGGCAAGGAACTGCCCAAGCCGAAGAAAGCGCCGGCGCGAGCCAAGGTCGTCAACCTCATGGACGTGTTGGCACAGAGCCTCGAGGAGAGCAAGAAGCGTCGCGGTGCAGAGAAGTCGGCGTCGACGCGCCGCCGCAAGACGACCGCGGCCTAGAGGATCGCTATCCCTGGACGACCTTCACCGTTTCGGCGTCGCGGGCAACGTTCAGCGCGGCCTCTCCGTCGCCCGGCGCGTATTGCCGTTCGCCGCGCGCGTTGCGTAGGCCGAGGCCTAACGCGATCGCGGCGAGCGTGAACGACTCCATTCCGGCGTAGCGCGAGCCGTACGCGCTCAGCAGGCCGGTGGAGACCGGCGGCGCGAGAATTCCCGAGAGCGAGTCGAGGGACGAACTCGCTCCGAGGACCGTCCCTTGTTCGCGATCCGAGGCAGCGTTGCTGATCAGCGCGGTGATGCCCGTGTTCGTCAGCGCGAACCCGACCGCGAAGAGCAGCATGTTGACTGCGAGCGCTGTAAGGTTGTGTACGAACGGAACCAGTGCGAAGCCGGCTACGAGCGAGACGAGCCCGACGTTGGACATCGCGCGGTCGCCAAGGCGCGCCGAGACGCGCCCGACGACGAAGGCGTTCATGATGACGTTGAAAACGGCGAAGATCGAGAAGAGATAGTCGGTCTGTGCGAGCGTGAAGGCGAGCTGGTGCGCGAGGTACAGCGCGAACACCGCGAACCAACCGTACAGTGCGAGCGCGATGGCGAGCTTCTGCACCAGGAGGCGCGCGAGCCGCGGCTTGCGGAAGCTGCTTACGAACGCGCTCATGCCGACCCGCTCCTCACTCTTGTCGCGGGTGCGCGACTCGGGCAGCATCGTGATCGTGAGCACGAGGGTGACGAACTGCAGCGCGGCCGCGACCAAGAACGGCGCCGCGAAGCCAAAGCGCGCGTAGAGCAGGCCGCCGCCGAACGGGCCGAAGACCATGCCGGCCCCGAACATCGCGCCGATCAAGCCGAACGCGCGCGCGCGTTCGTGCGGCGTGACGAGATCCGCGACGTACGCCTGCGTGATGCTGATGTTCCCGCCGGAGACTCCCTCGAGTACGCGCGCGGCGAAGACGACGCCGATGGGCGCGACCGCGAGCGCGGACGCGATTCCCGGCGCGAGGCCCAGCATGGCCCACCCGATGGTCGCGCCGATCTGGCTGACGATCAGCACCATCTTGCGGCCGATCCGATCCGAGACGTTGCCCCACAGCGGCGCCGACACGAACTGGCAGAACGAGAACGTCGCCATCAGCAGACCCACGACGAACGCCGACGCCCCGAAATGCGTCACGAAGTACGGCAGCATTGGGATCAGCATGCTGAAGCCGACGATATCTATGAACGTGATGCCGAGAATCGGCAGCAGCCTGCGGATCATGGGCGAGGGTGATTCGACACTCAGTCGCGCGACTCTACCGGCAGGACGATGCGCGAGAGGCGCTGGCTCTTACGCGCAAGGTCCAGCTTGTACGGCCGGCTGAGGTCGACGCTGGTCAGGATCTTGTGGAGGGCATCCACTCCCGGGAGTCGGTCGCCCTCGAATGCGAGCAGCACGTCGCCCGCCTTCACTCCGGCCGTATCGGCCGGACTCCCGGGCTCGATGGAGGCGACCATGATCGCGCGGCGATCGTCCAACTGCAGGCGCCGCGCGGCGGCGGCGTCGAGCACGATGTCCTGCCCGGCGATGCCGAGGTAGCCGCGCCGGACCTTGCCGTCGCGCATCAACAGGCTCGCGACGTGTTTGGCCGTGTCGATCGCGATCGCGAAGCACAGCCCCCGACCCGGCAAGACCGCGGTGTTGACGCCGATGACCTCGCCGCTCGCGTTGACCAGCGGGCCGCCGGAGTTACCGGGATTGAGCGCCGCGTCGGTCTGGATGATGTTGTCCATGAGCCGTCCCGACTGCGAGCGCAGCGAGCGTCCCAGCGCACTGACGACCCCCGCCGTCACGGTGTAGGCGAGGCCGTAAGGATTGCCCACGGCGACGACGAGCTGGCCTGGACGCAGCGCGCTCGAGTTGCCCAACGTCGCGTAGGCCAGATCGGGAGCGTTGACGCGCAAGACGGCCAGATCGGAGTGCGGATCGTCGCCGACGAGTGTGGCGGGAAGCTCGCGGCCGTCGAGCAGCGCCACGCCGATACGCTGCGCGTCGTGGACGACGTGGCTGTTGGTAACGACGAAGCCGTCGGGTGTGAAGACGAAGCCGCTGCCGTTTCCACCCCGCCGACGGGTGCGCGTCTCGATACTAACGACGGCCGGACTCACGCGCTCCGCCGCCGCGGTGACGGCGCTCGAGTACGGATCGAGCTCGGCCGTGCTGTCAGCCTGGACTAAAGGGAGAACCATTTCGGTCACTCCAAACCACGCGCGGCGCAGCGGGGTTTCCGGCAGCGCGAAGGGGCGCTGCCGACCGCCCCGAATCGTGCTCTGCTCCGCGCCCAGATGGCGGAATTGGTAGACGCGCTGGTTTCAGGTACCAGTGGTGGCAACATCGTGGGGGTTCGAGTCCCTTTCTGGGCAGTGAAACAAGCGGACGGCTTTTAGCGTAGCCGAAACGTGCGCAACCGAGACGCGAGGGTCGCGGGCCTTCTCTACGCGCTCGCGATCGTAATCGGACTGTTCACCTTGATGTACCTGCCCGACAGGCTCATCACGCCCGGGGACGCCTCCGCAACGGCGCACGGCATCCTCACTCACGAACTCTTTCTGCGCCTAGCGATGGCCGGCGACATCGTGGGCGGCACCCTTTGGCTCTTCGTCGTCCTTGCTCTCTATCGGCTGTTGCGCGACGTCGACGCGGTCCAGGCTGCTTTGATGGTGATTCTGGGGGCGTATCTGCAGGTGCCGCTCTACTTCGTCAACGTCGTGAATTACGCAGCGGCGCTGCTCCTCGTAAAGGGCGCTCCGTATTTAACGGTGTTCTCGGAAGCGCAGCGCGACGCTCTGGCGATGGTGTTCTTGAGGCTGCACCATTACGGGTTTCTCGCGAGCCTTTTGTTTGCGGGCCTCTGGCTGTTTCCGTTCGGGATCCTCGTTTTCAAGTCGCGCTTTCTTCCGCGAATCCTCGGGATCTGGCTCGTGGTCGACGGGTTCGCGTACGTCGTGATCTGCCTCGGCGGCTTTCTGACGCCGCAGTACGGCGCCACCATCGACGCGCTTACCTCGCCGTTGCTCACCGGCGAGATCGCGATAACGTTGTGGCTCCTGATCTTTGGAGCCCGAACGTTCGGTCGGATTTAGTTACGGCGAGGATTGCGCGGCGAGCGCGCGGCTCACCGTACGGCTCGCGAGCAGCGCCGGGACGACGCCGACCAGCTCGAATGCAGCGAGAGCGCGCCACGTCATGGGATAGCCTAGCGACTGCACGAGAGCGCCGAAGATGACCGGGGTTACGAAGCCGGCAAAGAGCGTCCACGTCAAGCCGACGCCGAGCGCGCTGCCGCTGCGCTCCTCGCCGCCGATTTCGGCGAAGCCGACGACGCTGAGGCCGAGCCATCCCTCCGCCGTAAATCCCAGTGCCATGGCCGCCGCTCCGGCGACCCACACCGGCGTCGTCGCGGTGACCGACGCAACGCCGAGCGCGACGATGGCGACGAGCACGCAGACAAGCGCGAGCGGCAGCGCGCGGCTCGCGCCGAAGAAACGATCGCTCATCCATCCCCACGACAGCCTCCCGAAGATTGCTCCGACCTGCGCGAGCGCGAACAGCGCCACCGCGACCGCAAGCGGATATCCGGCCCGATGCACGAGCGTCAGCGTAAAAAATCCCATCAGCGCGAATTGCGCGCACATCAGGACCATCGAGGTGAGCGTGAGGAAGATCAGGCGGGGCTCGCGCGCGATCGTCAGCATATCCGCGAGCATCGCGCGCACCGCGACGCGCTCGCCTTGGAGCTCACGCGGCTCGCGATAGAGCAGCGAGGCGATCGAGCACGTGACGACCGTGAGAAATCCGGCGACCGCGAGCGCGCCACGGTACTCGAAATGCAGGGCGACCGTAGTTAGCAAGATGCAGCCCAACGTGCCGGCGATCGGCACGCCGCACTGCCGAATCCCCATCGCGAGACCGCGATCGGCCTTGCGGAAAAAGAAGATGATGGCGTGGCTTCCCGCGGGCGTGACCGCCGCGTAGCCGACACCGTACATGAGCAGCCAGCAGATCAGCCACGTGTAATTCTGGACGAGCGATGCCCCGATCAGCGAGAGCCCCATGATCGCCCCGCTCCAGAACACGACGGCCTTGTCGCCGAAGCGGTCGGTCAAAAGCCCCGCGACCGAGGACATCGCGACCGAGCCGATGAGTTGGATCGAAAGGATCAGCCCGAGCTGCGTCTGCCCGATATGCAGCGCAGTGGTAAAGAACGGCATAAGCGCCCCGGTGGTCATGATCCAGAGCGACGAGCCGATCATCGCCACCGTGAAGAGGGCGAGGACTTCATACGGCGACTCCGGGATCGGGTTATGCGGCCGAGGGGGCCGCGCGCTCGCGGACATGGCGGAGGGGTTTCGTCACGGGATTATGGCGAAGCTGCCGTCGATGACGGACCGCGATGAGCTGAGGCGGCATCTGACGATCGTCGCGGTTGCCGCGCCGGGCGCGGCCATCGTGTGGTGGATCTTTCACGGCGTCTACGAAAACCTGACGATCTCGGCGAAGGCCGTGGGCTACGTCGACTCGATGACGCAGGCGGGCATCGACTTCGGCTACCTGGTGATGATCGTCGGCACGGTGTTGCTCGCGCTCGTAGCGGTGCGCTCCGCGTTCATCTGCCTCCGGCTCCTGCTAAGGCGTCAGCGCTAGCCGCGCCGTGCGCGTCCTCCTCGTCGTCAACCCGCATTCGCGGCGCGGGCGCGCGCTGGGTGGCGACGTACGGCGGGAGCTCGCGCTGCGCGGCATCGACACGGCCGAGCGCGTATCGAGCCCGCAAGGTCTCGACGCGATCGTCGTCGCGGGCGGCGACGGCTCGTTCGCGCGAGCGATCGGTACGGCGCTGGCTTTTGGCCTGCCGATCGGGCTCGTGCCGCTGGGGACGTTCAACGATCTGGCGCGCACGCTCGCGATTCCGTTCGACGTCGCGGACGCATGTGCAACGATCGCGGCGGGCCGCACGCGCGCGATCGACGTCGCCAGCGTCAACGGCGCGTTCTACGCGAGCGAGGCGAGCATCGGCGTTTCCAGCCGCCTCACGCGGCTGCAGAGGGCGCGCGACAAGCAGCGCTTCGGACTGCTCGCGATACTGGCCGGCGCGCTCACGGCCGTCAGGTTTCTGCGGCCGTTTCATGCGTCGGTTTCCTACGACGGCGCGACGGTGCGCCTGCGGACCGTTCAGCTCACCGTCGCCAACAGCAATCATTTCGGAGGTTTCATCACGGTCGCGGACGCTGCCGTCGACGACGGCTGGCTAGACCTGTACTCGGTGGACGTCGAGGACGCTGGGAGCTTCCTCGCGCTCGCCGGGGCGCTGCTGTCCGGGAGACCGCGAGCGGCGGAAAACGTGCGGACGTTTCGCTCTACAGCCTTCAGCGTCGCGACGAAGCGGCCACGACACATCGTTGCCGACGGGGAGCCGGCCGGGAAGACGCCGGCGGGTTTCGAGATCCTTCACAGGGCGCTGCGTGTCTTCGTTCCGTAGGAGCGTCGCACCGCGCTAAAGCAAGCGAGCCTTCCCCCGCGAAAACTTTCGCGCGCGGCACGCGTATATACATCAGAAGGGCATCAACGTTCACTGCAGGAGCGCCACAATGAGCCTCTACCTTTTCGGACCCTTTGAGCTCGATGCCGAGCGTCTACTTTTGCTCGACCGCGGCGAGCCGATTCCGATCGGGCCGAAGGTAGTAGAGACGCTTTTGGCACTCGTCGAGCATCCCGGCGAGCTCTTCGCGAAAAGCGCGCTGCTGACTCGCATCTGGCCCGAAGGTTACGTCGACGAGGCAAACCTCGCGCAGAACATTTACGTCTTGCGCAAGACGCTCCGGTCGCGCTGGAACGTCGAAGCGATTGAGACGATCCCGCGGCGCGGCTATCGCTTTATCGCTCCCGTGCAGCGTCGCCACGACGCGCCCCGGCCGCAGCCGGCTCACGCGCCGCCTGCGCCGCCCGCGCCTGCGCGGCGGAGTTATCGCCGCTGGGCGGTGGTCGGCGCTTCGGGTCTCGCTCTCGCAGCCGCGCTGACGCTGGCGATCGCGATTCCGCGAGGAGTAGGCGCGCGTTCGGGGCTCTCCGCCGAAGGAACGCGCCTGTACGAGATCGGGCGCTACTATTGGAATCTGCGCACGCGCGACGGCATTGCGAAGAGCGTCGATTACTTCTCACGCGTCATCGACACCGACCCGCACGACGCGCGCGGCTACGCGGGATTGGCGTCGGCCGATGCCATGATGGCGGATTACGGCTACGGCGAGGCTCCGGCCAAGGTCTACGTGGCACGGGCGCGAGCCTACGCGCATAAGGCGCTCGTGCTGGCCCCCGATAGCGGCGAGGCGTACGCGGTGCTCGGCATGCTCGCAACCGAAAAGAAGACCGGCAGCATGCCAAACCTGGTCGAAGCCTTCAAGGATCTGCGGCGCGCGATCGCGCTCGATCCGCGAAGCGGCCCCGCACACTTGTGGTACGGGGTTGCGCTGCTCGAGAAGGGGCGCGTGTCGGACGCCTACGGCGAGCTCAACACGGCAGCACAACTCGACCCGCTGTCCGTAGCCTCGACCTCCTGGCTCGGAACCGCCGCGTACCTCGAGCGTCGGTATGTCGACGCCGTGGCGTACGCGCGCGAGACGCTCGACCTTTCGCCGCAGCGCGGCGACGCCTACCAGACGTTGGGACTCGCCTACGAGGCGCTCGGGAACGACTCGCGCGCCGCGGCGGCGTTTGCCCGGCTGGCCGAGGTCTGCGTTGAGTGCCGCGGCCAGGCCGCGGCGCTGCTCGCGCCGGTCTACGCCCGGACAAACCGCCTCGCCGAGGCCCGCGCCGAGCTTGCATATGCCCAGAGCCACCCGCACGAGGTAGCACCCGAGGATCTGGCGCTGGCGTTCGCGGCGGTCGGCCGGCGCGGGGCGGCCTTGGACTTGCTCCGCCGCGCGCACAGCGAGTACGTCGCTGCGGAGATGGCCAACGACCCGCGCTTCGCTCCGTTGCGGCGCGCCGTCGGGGTGGCCGCCGTCCCGAAGCCCGCATAGCGAAAAAATTCTCCACCCCGGCCTTGACAGGGTCGTACTGTTGAGCTATTGTACTAGTGTACTAGTACGACAGTTCGATGGTACTAGACTTCAAGGAAGGACTCAGGATGACGCATACGACTTTCTCTCTCGAAGCCGAGATGGCTCGCGAGACCCGCACGCCGGTTCGGCTCCCCGACCGCAGGCCGGCGGGGCTGTTCCCTGGCTGGGGACCCAAGTTTTAGGACCGGGACGATGCCGGCCGTTCTCACGGTCGATCCACGCAGCGGCGTGCCGATCTACCTGCAGATCATTGAGCAAATAAAAAGATCCGTCGCCCTCGGGATCTTGCAGGCGGGCGAGCAGCTTCCCACGGTCAAGCAGCTGGCGATCGACCTCACCGTCAACCCCAACACCGTCGCGCGGGCATACCGCGAGTTGGAGCGCGAGCAAGTGATCGAGACTTCCCCCGGAAGGGGATCGTTCGTTCGCTCCAACGGCGTGACCGATTCGCCCAAAGTGGCCGCTGAGATCGGCCGCGATGCGCTCGACGTCGCGTTGCGCGAGGCGAAGTCTGTGGGGTTGGCGCGTGACCAAGTGCGCGAGCTCTTCGATGCGGCCCTGCGGCGCTGGTTCCCAACGTTTGAGAAGTGAAGACATGAGCACGATTACGATTTCGAATCTGCGAAAGTTTTACGGCAGGATCCCGGCGATCGACGGATTCTCGCTCGAGATTCCCGGCGCCAGCGTCTTTGGTCTGCTCGGCCCCAACGGCGCCGGCAAGACCACGACGTTCAAGTGCATGCTGGGGCTGGCGCGTCCGACGAGCGGTGAAATTCTGTACGACGGAAAGCCGCTCGCGCCGGAGACGTTCGAGCGCATCGCCTACATACCCGAGCGCAGCGTTCTGTACGATTGGATGACGGTCGAGGAACACGTCGAGATGACGCGACGCGCCTTTCGGACGTTCGATCCCGCCCGCGCGTTCGAGTTGCTTGCAACGTTCAACATCGAACGGCGCCGGCGCGTGCGCGTCCTCTCTAAGGGAATGCGCACAGCGGTGATGGTCGCGCTCGCGTTCGCGCGAAACGCCGAGATCCTGGTGCTCGACGAGCCGACCGGCGGCCTCGATCCGGTCAACCAGCGGCACGTCTTGAGCCTCATGATCAACGAAGCGGCCAAGGGCAACTCGGTGATCTTTTCATCGCATCAGATCGGTCAGGTCGAGCGCGCCGCCGAGCACATCGCGGTCATGGACCGCGGACGCCTCATCCTCGAGGGGCTCGTCGACGATCTCAAGGCCGACCGCAAGATCGTAGAGGGCGTCTTCCCCGACGTCAGCTTCACGCTCGACGGGATCGCCAACGATGCGCGGGTCGCGCGCGCCGACCGCACCGAGCGGATCGTCCGCCTCCTCGTAACCGGCGGAGCGGACGAGATTGCCGACCGGCTTGCTAACGCCGGCGCGATGGGCGTCCGCGTGCTCGATCTCAATCTCGAAGACATCTTCCTCTACGCCGTCTCGCCGGCGACGGCCACCACGGACGTCGTCGCAAAGGAAACCTCGTCATGAACTATGTCGAATGGCTGCGAGTCCGCAATTTGCTCAAGCTCGTTGCGATCATCTTGGTGATCCTGGTCGTGCTCGCGGTGGTCCTGCGCGTCTCCTTCTCGCGGTACATGTCGCCGGAGGCCTGGGTCGCGCACGCAGCGATGGAGCGCGGGACTCACGAGACCCGTGTGACACTGCTCGACGGAACGAAGCGCCTGATCCTCGACAATCCCTCCCAGCGCACGCGCATCGTCGTCGACGATCACGGATACGCCGGCCGACACATCGTCATCACCGAGCCGACGAGCGCCACGCACAACAATACCGACCACGTCAACGTCGGGAGCATCCAAGTCATCGAATCGCGCCACGGGTCGATGACCACGACCGTCATCGACACCAACGGCGCGGTGCCGATGATTTATTACATGCTGCTGGCCGACATCGTGGCGGTGATCGTCGCGACGATACTGGCGGCGCCCTTCGCCCGCGAGGCCGACGGCCATCTGGAGATCGCGCTGACCAAGCCGATCTCGAGGGTACGATTCGCGCTAGGCACCATCGGAGCGGACGTCGTCGGCATCATCGCCGCCTCGTTCATCACGGTCGTGGCGTTCTATCTCTGCCAGCTTCTCTTCGAGTCGGCCCGCGTCGATTTCAGCGGGATCAACACGCACGCGATCGCGATGGGGATCGCCTTTCCGCTGGCCTGGTACGCGATGCTGTGTGCCGCCACGACCTGGCTTCACCGCTCGTACGGCGCCGTGCTGGGCTTCGCTTGGCCGGTCGTCATCCTCATCGGAATCCTGTCCATCATCCATCCGGCCAACGTTGTGGCGCTCTTCATCCACGACGTGGCGTGGGTCCTGGCTCACATCATTCCGTTCTCGTACGTGCAGTGGGCGACGCCCGACTCGCACGACGCTCTTACGTACCAAGGCGGCGACTTCGTGCGGCGTCTTTCGATTGAACTACTGCTTTTCGTGGTATACGGCGCGCTGGCCATCTGGAAGTGGCAGCGCTTGGAGGCGTAATCGTGGAAATCATTGGAACGAACTTCACGCTCTCGTTGGGCTCCCTGCGACTGCGCTTTGTGTTAGCGCTCGAAGACAACGAAGAGCAGACCAAAGAGAAAATTCGCCCACCGCACAAGCTCCGCGTCGTCCGAGAAGACGAATACGTTCGCTAGCCGCCCCTAAAAACTACAGAACGAACCCGGTGCGGATTGCCGGGCGTGCGTACTTGAAGCCGTCTTTGGTGATCGTGTAGAAGTAGATGTTCGGAATCAGCGGATCGCCGCTGATGTTGAAGGCGAACTGTCCGACGAGCGTCGTGAACGTGCCGCCGGATTGGAGCGAATGCAGCAGACCGAACTTACTGGTGGCGTTCGCGCGCTGCACGGCGGCGATGATGACCTGTGCGGCGGCGTAGCCGAACGCCGAGAACGCGGTGATCTGGCTGACCTCGCGTTGAAAGTCGCTGACCAGCTGGATCGCGCTCGGGACCTTGTCTAGCGGCGGCATGGGCGAGGCGACGTATGCGCCCGCCAAAGTCGTCGCGTAGTTCGTTATGGTATCTAGATTGAAGAAGCCGTCGCTCGCGCCGAAGTCGCCGGTGTAGCGGGCGAGGCGCAGAGCCTCCGCGACCGGCCCGAGCTCGGCGGTCTTGCCGGCGAGGAAGACGAAGCCGGGCGAGCGGTCGAGCACGGTGCGCGCCGCCGCCGCCGGATCGGTCTTGTCGAGCGGGAAGAGGAGTATATCTGCCGGGTGCCCGTCGGACTTGGCCTGATCGACGAACCCGCGCGCGACGTCGTATCCGTAGTCGCCGTCGAAGGCCACGGCGATCGCGACGACGCCGCGCTTGCCTTCGAGCGCGTTGCTCGCGAAGAGGCGTCCCGCCGAGCTGTCTTTGGCGGGGAGGCGATACACGTTGTGAAAGCCGCGCTTCGTCACGGCGTCGGCGGTTACGGTCGGCACGATTACCGCGAGCCCCTGATTCGCGTAACGCGAGAGCGCCGCAAGCGTCATGGCCGTGGTGAGGTTCCCGACCGCGCCGATGACCGAGAAGTCGGCGCCGGCGACGTTCACGTTGGAGGCCGCGACCCCGGGATCGTTGCGATCGTCGAGCGGCCGCATGCCCCAGACGTGCGCTACGGGCGCGTTGAAGCGATTCTGCTCGTCAACTGCCGACTGCACGCCTTTGACGACCTCCTGACCGTACTTCTGCAGCGAGCCCGTCAGGGTCACGTTCACGGCGATCGTCAGCTGCGGCAGGAACTGCTGCTGCGGCTGGATGGGTTGACCCGGGATGACCTGAGCGCCGCCGCGCGCACCGACGCCGGCGCCGGCGGCCGCGGCCGCGGCGGCCGCGATGAACCGCGCGCGTTTCATACGAAGCCGCCGACGGTCGTGAGCAGAAAGAGAACCGAAAACATCATGTTCGAGATGAAGACCCGCTCGTTGATGACGAAAAGGTTGGCGCCGCTGCGAAAGAGGTACTCCTCATAAAGGATAAGCCCGGCGACTGAGATCACGCCGAGATAGTACGTCCTTCCGGCACCGGCGAGCATGCCGGCGCCGGCCAGCAGCAGCAGCATCCCGAGGTGCAGCAGGATCGGCAGACTGCGTCCGCTGCGCTCACCGAAACGCACCGGCAGCGAGCGGATTCCCTGCTGCCGGTCGACGCCGAGGTCCATGAGAGCATAGATGATGTCGAAGCCCGCCACCCATATCGTGACCGCGGCGAATAACAGTATCGCCGGCAGCGTGATCCTGCCCGCGATGCCAATGTACGCCCCCAGCGGCGCGAGCCCGTCCACCGCGCCCAGCACGAAATGGCCGGCCCACGTGAACCGCTTGCAGAGCGGATACACCAGCAACAGCACGACTGCGATCGGGAGCAGCTCGACGCACAGCGGGTTGAGCTCCAGTGCCGCCCAGAGGAGCACCGCGATGCCGGCGGCCGCCGCCCAGAGCATCGTCGCCGGAGCGAGCGCGCCGCTCGCGACGGCGCGGCGCGCGGTGCGCGGATTGCGTGCGTCGATCTCGCGGTCGAGGAAGCGGTTTGCCGACATCGCCGCGGTGCGCGCGCCTAGGACCGCGAGCGTGATCCATCCGAGCGCGGCGAGCGACGGAATCCCGCGCGCCGCCAGTACGGCGCCGACGTAGGCGAAGGGCAGCGCGAACAGCGTGTGCTCGATGCGGATCTCGCGCAGGAAGATCGCGAAGAGCCTCACGGTCCTCGTCGCGGTCCCTGGCCCGACCACGCGTCCGGCACCAGCGCGCGCTCGATCTTGTCCAAGCCGTACTCGCGCCAGCGCCCGTTCACGAGCTCGCGCGTCGCTTCGTCCATGATCATGTCGGGAGGCCACTGGCGCGTATATCCTTCGGACGCGTCCTTGCGAGTGGCGTCGATGCCGATCTTGACGCCGTACGCGACGCTGTACGAGCCGTGGTCGAGGTCGTCGACGGGTCCCGGCATCATGACGATGTCGCGTTCGGGCGCCAAATTGTTGAGAACGAACCACGCGGCCTCGCGCGCGTTCTGAACGTCGACGTCGGAGTCCACGACGATCAAGACGCGCGTCAGCATCATCATGTGGCCGAGGCCCCACAGCGCGTTCATGACTTTCTTGGCCTGGCCGGGGTACGACTTGCGGATCGACACGATCGCGAGGTTGTGAAATCCGCCCTCGACTGGAAGGTTCATGTCGACGACCTCGGGCAGCATCGCCTGCAGCAGTGGCAGGAAGATGCGCTCCGTCGCCTTCCCCAGCCACGCGTCTTCCATCGGCGGCTTGCCGACGACGGTCGCGGGATAGATGGGATCGCGCCGGTGCGTGATGCAGCCGATGTGAAACGTTGGGTAGCGATCCGCCATGCTGTAGACGCCGGTGTGGTCGCCGAACGGCCCTTCGACGCGAACGTCGTCGTTGTCCACGTATCCTTCGAGCACGAACTCGGCCTCCGCCGGCACCATGAGATCGACGGTCTTCGCGCGTACCAGCTCCACCGGCTTACCGCGCAGCAGGCCCGCAAACGCGAACTCGTCGAGCAACGGCGGCAGCGGCGCGGTAGCGGCATACGTCAGCGCCGGATCCGTGCCGATTGCGACGGCCGCCGGAACCTTGGCGCCCCAAGCGTCCGCGTGCTCGCGCCCCTGCTTGTGGCGCTGCCAATGCATCGCGGTCTCGCGTGGTCCGAAAACTTGCATGCGGTACATTCCGACATTATTGCGGTTGGTGCGCGGATCTCTCGTGATGACCAGCGGCAACGTGATGAACGGACCCGCGTCGAGCGGCCACGTCGTGAGGACCGGGAGCTTCGTCAGGTCCGGCTCCGTAGCGACGACCTGTTGAACGCCGCCGCTGCGCACGACCTTCGGAATCGCGTTGGCGAGCGGCGCGAAACGCAGCATTCCCGATACCTTTCCGAGCAGCGATCCCGACGGCGGCGTCACGGCGATGAGCTCGCGGATCCGCTGCCCGGCTGCGTCGAGATCCGGCGCATCCAGCGCCATCGCCATGCGCCGGTGCGTTCCGAATTGATTGGTGAGCACCGGGAAAGACGACCCCTTGACGTTGGAGAAGAGCAGCGCCGGGCCGCCGGCCTTCACGACCCGGTCCGTGATCTCGCTAACCTCGAGGTGCGGGTCGACCCTCGCCATGACGACGTGCAGCTCGCCGGCTTTACGAAGCGCGTCGACGAAGGCGCCCAAGGAGTCAAAGGGCATGGCGCGGTGATTTACGCGCTCGGGCCTCCGACTACTCCACGCGCGCCGGTATGGCGGCGACGAAGCGCGCCCCGCCGCTGGGCGCTTCGCCCACCGTTACGGCGCCCTCGTGCGCGCGCGCGATCCAGCGCACGATCGCGAGTCCGAGGCCCGTCCCCGAGCCGTCGTCGGCACGCCGGTAGAATCGTTCGAAGATGCGCTCGCGTTCGGCAGACGGAACGCCTTCGCCGTCGTCGTCGACGATGATTTCGCTATAGCGGCCGTTTTGTCGCGACGCGACGCACACGCTGGTGCGCGCGTGACGAATCGCGTTCTCGAGCAGGTTGCGCGTCAGCTCGCGCAACCGCCGTTCGTCGCCGTCGACGATCGCGCTCGCCGGCGCAACCTCCAGCGTGATGCCGCGTATGTCCGCGACCGGCTGCGTGTCGCGCGTGGAACGCGTGACGATCGCGGCGAGGTCGACCGGCTCGCAATGCAGCGCGCGCCGCCCGGGATCGCGCGCGAGCGTGAGCAAATCGCTGACGACGTCGGACGCGTCGATCGCGCCACGCGCGATCGCCTCGAACGCGTCGCGGCTCGCCGGCGACGCGTCTGCGCGCGCGGCCTGAGCGATGGCGGCGATGGCCGTCAACGGCGAGCGAAGCTCGTGTGCCGCGTCGGCGGCGAAGAGACGCTCACGTTGACGCGCCGCCTCGAGCGGCGCGATGGTCGCGCGCGCGAGGACGTACGACGCGACGGCGACGATCACAACGAGCGGGGCGTCCACCGCCGCGATCGTGAGGACGACGCCGCGCATCGCGGTCGCCAGCGCACCGCTGCCCTCGGGCGTACCGAGCGCGGGAGCGAGCATCGACGCGTACTCCCGAAGCATGAACGCGTAGGCGCCCGCGCTGAGCGCGAACAGTACGCAAACGAAGACGGCCAGGTAGAGCGCCGCCGCGCGGACGGTCAGCCTTGTAGGCGGTATCCGATCCCCCACACGGTTTCTATCACGCCATGCGCGCCCAGTCCCTTCAGCTTGCGGCGAAGCTGGCTGACGTAGACGTCGACGATGTTGCTCGAGCCGTCGAAATCGTAGTCCCAGATGCGCTCCACGATCTGAGCGCGCGAGAGCGCGATGCCCGCGTTGCGCGCCAGAAACTCCAGCAGGCGAAACTCGGTCGCACCCAGGGCGACCGGCTTCCCGTCGTACGTAACGGTTCGCGCCGTGAGGTCGACGCGCAGGCCGCCGGCCTGGACGACGCCCAGCGACGGGCGCTCGGCGCGCCGGAGGATCGCGCCGATTCGCGCGATGAGCTCCTCTTCGACGAAGGGCTTGACGAGATAGTCGTCTGCGCCGCAGTTGAGACCGGCGACGCGATCCTCTACGGCGTCGCGCGCCGTCAGCATGAGGATCGGCGTCTGCACGCCTTCGGCCCGCGCCGCGCGCGCCAGCGCGAAGCCGTCCATCCCCGGGAGGCCGACATCGACCACCGCGGCGTCGTAACAGCGGCGCAGCAGGTGATCGAGTCCGGCCTCGCCGTCGCCCACGACGTTGGTGGCAAACTTGCGCGCCTCGAGCATCCTCCGTATCGACTCTGCCACGGCGGCGTGATCCTCGACGACGAGCACTCGCATTCAATGTCTCCTAGTACTTCAGCGGTCCCGGGAACGCGACCGTCAGCGCGCCGCTCAGGAATGGATGCTGTCCGGGTTGTTGCACCTCTTGCATCAGCACGCGGAACGGCGCGATCTGAACGGCCCCGTAGTACGTCACGTCGCGATTGATGAACGGGTTGGCGTAAGCGTCGTAGCGGATGCCGAGGTACGCGTGCGGGATCGGGTAGTACTTGAGGCGCACGTACCCGCCCGACGAGTGTTGATCCGTCAAGAATCCGTCCGCGTCGTGATCGACCCCGTACCACTGTTCGGCCTGCAGATCGAGATCACCGTAACTGACGTGGCCTAGCAGCCCGTAACGCTCGTAGAGATCGGCGAAGGGTAGGCGACCCGACGGCAACACGGCGAGCGAACCCCCCAGAGCGGTGCCCCCGATGTCGGCCTCGGTGTGCTGGTTTTGGACGAGCGTCTGTCGCAGCCAGACGCCGAGCTCGGGTTGCGTGTTCCACGTCGTCTCGCCCGTGGCGATCGGCTTTCCGCCGTATGCCGAACCCTGATAGGAACCGAACGCCGCGGTGAGGTCGACCTTCAAATTCCCGAACGTTCGCTCGCCCATGATTCCCCAACGCGGCGACGACAGCGGCAGGTTGTTCAGCCCCACGTGCGCGCCGTAGTAGCCGTACTGCTGGAGGTCGTCGAGGCGCTGCCCGGGCGACTGCGCAAGCGGCAGTTCGAAGAGGCCGCCGCGGATCAGGGTCTGCGTGTGGGCGTCGTATCCCGCCGCGAACATCAGGAAGGTTGCGGACGGCCCGCCGGCCGCGCCGAGATTGTAGTGCAAGAACAGCGTGATCGGTCCGATGTTGCCGCTTCCGAGCACGATTCCGCCTCCCTGGAATTCGCGGGCGCCCGCCGCGGGATGCTCGTCGTATTCCATCTGGTAGCGAATCGCGAAAATGGTGGTGCCGTGCTCGGGCAGCGGCAGGCGATAGCCGTGCGATCGGAAGTAGTTGCCGAACGCGTTCAGCTCGGGGAGCACGCTGTGGCATTGTCCGCAACGCAGGTGATAGCGCTGCGCGAAGATCGGGATTGCGGACGCCGGTTTGGCCTGGAGGAGCACGAAGAGCGCGGCAAGCGCGGCGACGTAGAGCTTACTGCGCAACGATCACTCCTCTCATGCCCGCACCGTAGTGGAAGAAACAGCCGAAGAAATACGTCCCGGCCCGATCCGCGGTGATCGTCTGCGACGCCGTCCCGGCGTTCAGTGCGCCGCTGGTGAAACCGCCCGAGAGATTGTTTCCGCTCTGCTGCAGTGCCTTCGCGGTGAACGGCGATCCATTGGGAAATTTCGTCACGTTGGGGATCAGCGTGGCCGTGTGGGTGAAGCTGTCCGTGTTCGTGAATCGGATCTGCGAGCCGACCGCGACCGTCGTGACGGGCGGCGCGTAGCCGGCGCTCAAGCCGTAGGGCGTAGGCTGTGGCTGGTTGAGCGTCAGGTTTACGGTGATCGTGATGCCGCCGCTGCCGCCCGCCGACACCGGAGTGCCGCCGTTCGTGCACGACGTCAAGAATGCGAGCGCTAGCGCCCATGTGAGTCGTAATTTATTTCGCAACGATTGCTGCCCTCATTGGAGCTACGTAGTGGAAAAAACATCCGAATAGATACGTGCCGGCCCGGTCGGCCGTAATCGTTTGAGAAGACGAACCCGGCTGAAGCGCGCCGCTACTGAATCCGCCCGAGAGCGTCGTGCCGTGCTGCATCAGCGCCGAGAGCCCGAACGGCGATCCCTTCGAGAACTGCGTCGCGTTGGGAATGAGCGTGGCCGTATGCGTGAAGCTGTCGGTGTTCATGAAGCGAATCCGCGAGCCGACCGCGACCGTCATGACCGGCGGCCCGTAGCCGCCGCTCTGACCGTACGGCGTGTTCATCGGTGCATTCAACGTCAAATTGACGTCGACCGTGACGCCGCCGCTGCTGCCGGAGGACGCGGGCATGCCTCCGCCGGTGCACGCCGCAACCGCGCCCAGCGCGACGGTCGCTAAGGCTCGCCGGATCATCGCCGCGCAATCACGTTGCGGTCGCGAAACGCTTCGACGAGCGCGTCGGTGAGCGCCGTCGAAGCGAGCATCGTCTGGACGAGCTTGCCGTTCGAGTCGAAGAGATAGACGAACGTCGTGTGGCGGTCGTGGTACCCGCGCTGTCCCTCGACCGAGATGACGCCGAACGTCCGCATGATGCGGTGTACGTCCGGCGTCGATCCGCCCGCGAGGAGCCAGTAGCGCGAATCGGCGTCGAAGCGCTTGGCGAGCTCGCGCATCGTCGCCGGAGAATCGTGTTCCGGGTCGAGCGTGATCGTGAGGAGACGCGCCCGCAGGTGCTCGTGCGCGACCTCCTTCGCGGCCGAGGAGAACTGCGCGTTGATCAGCGGACACGCGTCCATACAGTGCGCGGCGATGAACGTCACCGCGAGCGGCCGTCCGCGCAGCGACGAGAGTGTAAACGCCCGGCGCTGCTGGTCGACCAGACGCGGCTGCTGCACCGCCGGTGCGGCTTTCGCGGCGCGCGGGCGCACAGCGACGGAGTCGTAACCGCCGGGGCCCGGCGACGCGGTGGGCCCGGGGGTCGCGCCGGCGATCACCTGGATCACGTCGCGCATCTGGAACTCGATGTAGTGGAACGCGCACCCGATCAGGTAGATGCCGGGCTTCGAGAGCGTCAGCGTTACCGTGCTTTGCGGGTTGAGCGCCCCGCTCGCGTAGTTAGGGCCGAGCACTCCGTTGCCGCGCGGGGAAAACGTTAGGCTCGGGCTGGGCGGAAAGTTTGCCGGCGGTCCGCTGGCCACGGCGACGACGTTGAGTGTGTGGGGCGTCGTCGTGGACAGGTTTTTCACCGTAATCTTCGAGCCCGGCGGAAATGCCATGATCTGCGACGTCTGATTCTGCGTGTACCCGCTGATGGTTCCCCAGGTGGGATCGTTTTCGACGCCGATCTTTCCGGTCGGTATGCCGACTCCGATCCCGCCCGAGGGGAACGGCGACGGGCTGCCGCCGCCGCCCCCGATGCTTCCCAAACCGCCGCCGTTGGTGCACGCGGCGATGACGCAGGCGATCGGCACGACGAGCGCCGCGGCGACGGTTCTCAGCTTCATTATGCCGGCGGCTTCGTGGCCTGCGGCCCGGGCGTCGCGCCCGTGTGGACGACGAAGACGTCCTGCATGCCCTGATGATAATGGAAGGCGCAGCCGAACAGATAAATGCCGGCCCTGCCCAGCGTGACGTTGACCGACGTGCCCCACTTGATGACGCCGCTGCGGTAGCCCTTTTGGAGCTTGCCGCCGGACGGGGTCATCCCGAGGCTCGGACTCGGCGGGAACTTCGCCGGAGGCCCTAAGATCTTCTTGACGACGTTGAGCGTGTGATCGTTGATGGGCGAGATGTTCTTGATCGTGAGTTTCGTGCCCGGCGCGAATCCCAGGGCCTGCGAGAATCCCCCCGGCGTCTGCGAGTATCCGCCGAGCGTCGCCTTCCAGAACGGATCCTTGATCGATCCGAGCCCTTCCGACGGCAGTTCCTCCATGACCGTTCCGGTAGCGTCCGGATCCACGCGCGCCGGAGATCCGTCCGGATTGGTTGCCGTCATCCGGAGGTCGGGCATACCGGGTAAGGTAAACGACGAGTCGTTTGAAGCGACGCCGCTGCCGTAGCGGCCCCCGCATGCCGCCAGGACGGCGGCTGCGAGCACGACGGAGAGCGTTGCGTATTTCCCAGACATAGAAAGCCTCCAAGAGAGTGGTTTGATGTCGCGATGCTACGGGGAGTGTGTGAAGAAAGTCTAAAGGCGCATCGGACCCTAGACCGTTTTTTAGGGGACTTTGATCGAATCGCGCATGGCGGCGGCGATGTTCTTCAGTGCGGGATCGCCCGCCGCATCGGCCGTCGCGCGGGCGAACGCGCTGCGGGCCGCGGCGTGTTCGCCTTGGCGCAGCAGCACGACGCCGAGCGCGAAACGCGCGCGTGCGTAGGCGGGCGCGAGCGCCAGCGCGGTGTTCAGCTCGCGCTGCGCCGCGTCGAAGCGTCCGAGCCTCTCTTCAGCGAGCGCGAGATCGTAGTGCGCTACCGCATATGACGGATTGGCGTGCAGCAGCTTGCCGAAATCCTCGCGCGCCGTTGTCGCGTCGCCGGCCTGCAGCGCGACGATTCCGCGCGAATAGAGCGCCCGCGCGGAGTCGGGAGCCAGCGTCACGTAACGATCTGCGATGCGGCGAGCCTCCGGCAGGTCGCCGCGAGCCAAGTCCACGGCGATCAAATTCGCCATAGCGGCCAGGAACTCCGGATCGCGCGCGATCGCGGCGCGCAGCGCGCGCGCGGCGTCGTCGTTACGCTGCAGGTTTGCATACGCGAGGGCCAGATCGTACTGCGCCGTCGAGCCCTTCGGCTCGGGCGGGTTTAGTACGACGATACGATCGAACTCGGCGACCGCGCCTTTCCAGTCGCCGCGCGTCTCGGCGTCGAGGCCGATCCTGAAGCGCTCTTCGACCTCACGCGCGTTGGCAAACGCGCGCAGCGCAGGAACCGATGTCGTTCGCGGTAGCGGCGTCGAGGGCGCATAGGTCTGCGCCGGTCCCGAGGTCGCCATGAGCTCTACAAGAAGGGCGGCGAGAAGCAGAACCCGCATCGCTCACGGAGTGCTGGGGTTGGCGGGAAGCTCGGAGTGCTGCGCATCCTTGGCCGCCGCCGCACGTTCGGGCTTGCATTCCCAACCGATCCGCCCGGCCGACGTGATCGGGCCGAGCAGCGCTGGGGCAGACGAGGGCACGAGCGCCCCATCGAGCATCTCTTGGAGCGACGCGGCGCCTGCCAAGGCGAAGCGCCCGCAAAATAAGATGCCAGCGAGGAGGGCGACCGCGAACACGCGGGGGACCAGGGTTCTTGACACTGCCTCTATCATAGCCGAAAGTCTAAAGAATCCGTGAATCGCACGCTGGATCGCGCCGCGGCGCTGCTGATGGTGACGCTCGTGGCGGCGCCGGCGTGGGGCCAGACCCCACTCATGGTGGGATCCGTGCGGGATCAGCGGGGAGCACCGGTCGAGGGAGCGCTCGTCAGCGGTCGTGCCTCCGATGGGCACCCGGTCCAGGCCGCGACCGACGCCGCCGGCACATTCGCGCTCCACGGCCAAGCCGTCGGTCAACTGCTCGTAACCTGCCGCTTCTGCGAACCGGCGCGTGTGACGCCGAGTGCGTCACAGCCGGTCGTCGTCATCGTTCGCCGCTACCAGGCGCTCCTAGCCGACGCGCCGTCGAGCGCCGACCTAGAGAATTTGCCTTATTCGCACGTCGAATCCGCCCTCGCGCTGCACCCATTCGAGCTGCTCGCGCAGAGCAGTACGCCCTATCCCGGGTCCAGCCTGAGCGATCGCGGCCTCTCGCCCAGCGGTTCGCTGTCACTCGACGATGGCGTACCGAACTACGACGTCTCCAACGGGCTTTCGCCGTACGCGTTCGTGCCCGCGAACTACGAGCGGAGCGCCTACTTCACCAACGCGACGGGGGCGTTTCAATACGGAGATCAGGCCGGCGGAGGCGTCGTCGCGGTCACGCCGTTCGAAGCCGGCTCAAGCGCCCAAGTCGCCTCGCTCGGAAGCGACGCGATCGCGCGCTTGCAAGTGGGGTCGGACGCAGCGGGAATCGTCGCCGGTTCGTTCACCAACAACGAAGAATCGCGTCAACGCACCGATCTCTTTGCGAACCTGCCCCTTCCGGCGGACCAGTCGTTCGGAGTCACGCTCGGCACCGAGCAGGGGCACAACTATCAGAATCCGGCCGCGTCGTTCGCGGGTAGCTTTTCGTTTGGCAACGCGACATTCACCGTTCCGCGCGCCTTGAACTTGCAAGTCTCCGCGATCGCGGACCGCGGCGACTACGCGATGGCCGAGGACGAATATCCGATCTCCGCGGTCTGGTCGGATTCCGGCTTCTCCGCGGGAATTCACACGACGGGACCGGTCGCGGGGTTTGCGGATGTCGCGACGCGTACGTCGGCCGGGCTCTACGACGCGCAGGCGCTGCCGGGGGCGCTGCCGCGCGTCGGGGCGATGCTCGCACAGACGCGCGTCGACGCCGGCTTCGACGCGAGCGGCAACGACTATAACGTCGTCGCCGGCGTCGGCGCGTTCTGGGTGAACTACTCGGGCGGAACGACCGGCGTGTCGCAGCCGGCCAAGACCGCGTTCGTCCTGCCGTCGATGGATGCCCAGCTGTTCGCGAACGGAAAGCTGAGCCTCACGCTGCAGGGCAGCGGCTCGTTCACGCTGCCGACCTTCGTCGAGCAGTACCAATATTCCGGATCCCTGCCGATGCCGGTGCAGGCCCTGCGCAACACGCTCTTCGCGGAGGCGGTGAACTACACGGACGACTCTCGCGTGCGAGTCTCGTTCGAGCAGGCCTCGGAGAGCGTGAACGGCACGTGGAGCGGAACGGTCACTTCGACGGGATTTGCGGCAACCTGGCAGATCGCGCCGACGCTGTCGCTACGTGCGTGGACGATGCACGTTACCGACAACGTGCCGCTCTACGGCGGCGGCCTGCCGTACGGCGGCACGGCGCCGACGGTCAACGCGCTATGGCTGACGTACGATACCGGCGCGGGCGTGCGCGCCGACGTGATCTATCGGCGCGATCTGCTCGAAGGTGCGCCGTTCTACCACACGGACGGCTCCATCTCCGGGCCGATCGCGGGCCGGATGCGCTGGTATGCCGGCGCCGAGGATTGGCTGCATCGAACCTTCGTCGACGCCGGAATACGTTTTTAAGTTGCCGCGCTAGTCGTCGTGGCGGCCGAGCGGGCGGCGGCGTCGCCGCGTGGGCGGTGCTCCGGGTGCAGCAGCGGCGCTCGCGTCACGCGGCTCGCGCGACGGGCGCGGTCCGCGGGACGCGTAATCGCCGTTGGCCGAGACGCCGCCGAGCAGCGCCTTGCGCGACAGGTTGATGCGTCCCTGACCGTCGATCTCCATGACCTTGACCATGACCTCGTCGCCGACTTTGACCACGTCTTCAACCTTGTCGACGCGCGTCGGCGCCAGCTGGCTGATGTGCACCAGCCCCTCCTTGCCGGGAAGGATCTGCACGAAGGCGCCGATCGTGATGATCCGCGTGACGGTGCCGAGATAGGTCTCGCCGACGAGGACCTCTTTCGTGAGGTTTTCTACGATCTGCTTGGCCTTGTCGCCCGACGCGCCGTCCAGCGAGGTGATGAACACGCTCCCGTCGTCCTCGATGTCGATCTTCTCGACGCCGGTGTCGGCGATGATCTTGTTGATGACCTTGCCACCGGGGCCGATGACATCCTTGATCTTGGCGGGGTCGATCTTTATCACGATCATCCGCGGCGCGTACTGCGACAGCTCCGCGCGCGGCTTCGCGATGGTCTCCGCGAGCTTGTCGATGATGGCGTAACGCGACTTGCGCGCCTGCTCCATCGCCTCGCGCATGATCTCGATCGTGACGCCCTGGACCTTGATGTCCATCTGGATCGCCGTGATGCCCTTGCGGGTGCCGGCGACTTTGAAGTCCATCTCTCCGAGCGCGTCCTCCAGCCCCTGAATGTCGGTCAGGATCGCATACTTGTCGCCCTTGAGGATGAGCCCCATCGCGACGCCGGCGACGTGCTCGCGAATCGGCACGCCGGCGTCCATGAGCGCCAGCGTCGAACCACACACCGAAGCCATCGAGGATGAGCCGTTGGATTCGAGCACCTCGCTGATCAGGCGCAGCGTGTACGGAAACTCGTCCTTCGGAGGCAGCACGGGCTCTAGGGCGCGCTCCGCGAGGTGGCCGTGGCCGATCTCGCGCCGCCCGGGACCGCGCATGGGCCGCGTCTCGCCGACCGAGTACGGCGGAAAATTATAGAAGTGCATGTAGCGCTTGTTTTCCAGCGCGACGATTCCGTCGAGCCGCTGCGCGTCGCTGGTCGAACCCAGGGTCGCCGCAGTGAAGACCTGCGTCTGACCGCGGGTGAAGATGCCCGAGCCGTGCACGCGCGGTACGAAGTGCACCTTGCACCAGATCGGGCGAACCTCGTCCGGCTTGCGGCCGTCGGGACGGATCTTCTCATCCACGACCATCGTGCGAAGCTCGTCTTCCTCCATGGCCTTGATGACCTTGTAGAACTCCTTGGCCGTGCTGGGAGACTCGAGCAGCACCTTGACGGCGTCGTCCTTCTTTCCGCAGCGCGCCAGCGCCGTGTCGACGCTCAGCTCCGCGAAGGCCTCCTCGCGCTTTTGTTTGTCAACGACGCGCATCGCCTTGGCGACGTCTTTGGCGAAGTTCTTGCGCACCCAGCGCTCGAGATCGCTATCAACCTTCAAAACGGGATACTCGCGCTTCGGCTTGCCGGCCTTTTTCGCCAACTCGTCAATCGCCGCGATGATCTTCCGGATCTCGGCGTGCGCGAATTCGACGGCGCCGAGAAAATCCTGCTCATCAATTTCGCTCCCGCCGCCCTCGACCATCATCACGGCGTCGGCCGTTCCCGCGATCACGATGTCCATGCCGCCGGTTGCGTACTGCGGCAGCGTCGGGTTGCAGAGGTATTGTCCGCTCTCGTCGCGGCCGACGCGTACTGCCGCAACGGTCTGATCGAAAGGAATGTCGCTCAGCGCGAGCGCGGCGCCGGCGGCGCAGACGCCCAGCACGTCGGCGTCGAGCTCGGGATCGACCGAGAGCGTCGTCGCGACGATCTGAACGTCGTTGCGAAACCCGTCGGGAAAGAGCGGACGAATCGGGCGATCGATTTGACGCGAGCTGATCACCGCGTGCTCGGAAGGCCGGCCTTCGCGCTTGATGTAACCGCCGGGGATCTTGCCTGCGGCGTACATCTTCTCTTCGAAATCGCAGGTCAGCGGGAAAAAGTCGATGCCTTCGCGAGGCTTTTCGGATGCGGTGACGGCGCACAGCACGACGTTTTGATCGCCATAACGAACCACAGCGGAGCCGTTTGCTTGCTTCGCGAGTTCGCCGGTTTCGATGACCATCGTGCGCCCGCCGACCGTTAAACTTACGGATTCGGGCACATTAACTCCTAATTTTTTAATTCTATTATTCTTATTTGAGGCGCTCGAGCTTCGGGAGAATTTGCGGCGCGACCTGCTGCCCGCGCCCGCGCGGCTACAAACGTCGCATGGCTCCGCAGGCTCCGAGGTTCCCGAGCAATCCGGCGGTAATATCGGCTTCCATGCAAACGCTCACCCCGGAGACCCTTAAGGAGCTGCGACTAAAGGCGAACGACGTGCGGCAGGGCATCATTCGTTCGCTGCTGGCCGCCGGCTCGGGTCACTCCGCCGGACCGTTGGACATGTCGGACGTGTTCACGGCGCTTTACGGCTACTTGATGCGCCACGATCCGGCCCGCCCCGACTGGCCCGACCGCGATCGGCTGTTGCTGTCGTGCGGTCACATCGCGCCCGTTCGCTACTCGGCGATGGCTAACTTCGGATACTTCCCAGTCGACGAACTGCTCACGCTGCGCAAGTTTGGCTCCCGGCTTCAAGGGCACCCCGAGCGCGTCAGTCTTCCCGCGGTCGAGACGACGTCCGGCCCGCTGGGCGAAGGCCTCGCGCAGGGCGTCGGCATGGCGCTGGGCGCCAGGATGGACGGCAAGGGCTTCCGCGTGTGGGTGGTCACCTCCGACGCCGAACATCAATGCGGGCTGCATTGGGAAGCCGTGTTGACCGGAGCAAAGTTCAAGCTCGACAATCTCACGGCGATCGTCGATCGCAATTTCATTCAGATCGACGGCAGCACGGAAGATGTCATGCCGCTGGAACCGCTGATCGACAAATATCGCGCCTTCAACTGGGAAGTGCTCGAGTGCGACGGCAACGACATTGCAGCGTTCATCGAGACCGCGCGGCGCGCGACGCAATGCGTGGGCCGGCCGCAGGTGATCGTCGCGCGCACCGTCCCCGGTAAGGGCGTATCCTTCATGGAAGGCGACTACACGTGGCACGGGAAGCCGCCGAACGCGCAACAAGCCGACGAAGCGCTGCGCGAGCTCGCCGCCGAGCGGGAAAGCATTCTGGCATGCGCACCTTAGACGCCGCGGCCTTTTCGATGCACCTCGTCGACTATCGCGCCGGCGACATCAAGCAAGTGCCGACGCGCAACGGGTTCGGCGAGGGCCTCATCGAGGCAGGCTCGCGCAACCGCAACGTTCTGGGCATCTGTGCCGACCTTTCGGAATCGACGCGCTTCGAAGGCTTCCGCAAGGCACATCCGGAGCAATACATCGAGATCGGCGTCTCGGAGCAGATGCTCGTCGCGATGGCCGGCGGGCTGGCCGCGGTCGGCAAGATTCCGTGGATCGCCAGCTACGCCATGTTCAACCCCGGCCGCTCGTGGGAGCAAGTGCGCACGATCATGGCGCTCAACGAGACCAACGTAAAGATCGCCGGCGCGCACGCCGGCGTCTCCGTCGGTCCCGACGGCGCGACGCATCAGGCGATCGAAGACATCGCGATCATGCGCGTCATCCCGCACATGCTCGTGGTCGTGCCGTGCGACTCGGTGCAAACGAAGAAGGCGGCGCTCGCGCTCTCGGAGGCGTGGGGGCCGACGTACCTGCGCTTCGGACGCGAGAAGTCGCCGGTGATCACGACGGAGCAGACGCCATTCGAGATCGGCAAGGCGCAGACGTTCCGCGAGGGACGCGACGTCGCCATCGTAGCCTGCGGCATCCTCGTCTACAACGCGCTCATCGCCGCCGACAAGCTCGCGCGTGAAGACGGCATCGAATGCCGTGTCGTTAACAATCACACGGTCAAGCCCATGGACGAGCCCGCCATCTTGGACGCTGCGCGCGCGTGCGGCGCGATCGTGACGGTCGAGGAGCATCAGATGCACGCCGGGATGGGGTCACGCGTCGCGGAGATCCTAGCGCAGCACCACCCGACGCCGATCGAGTTCGTTGGCGTGAACGACCGTTTCGGGCAATCCGGCGACCCCGCGGAGCTCATCGAGCACTACGGCATGGGCGTCGGGGCGATCGAGCAGGCTGTTCGCCGCGCCCACCGCCGCAAGACGGTTTAGCGGCGCAGGCCGAGTTCGCCGATCAGGCTGCGATAGCGTTCGAGGTTCTTGTCGTGCAGGTAGTTGAGCAGCCGGCGGCGTTGCCCGACCTGCAGCAGCAGGCCGCGGCGGCTGTGATGATCCTTCTTGTGGATCTTGAGATGCTCGGTCAGCTGATTGATCGACGCCGTTAGCATCGCGATCTGCACCTCGGCCGAACCGGTATCGTTCGATGCGCGGCCGTACTTTGCGCTGATTCCGGACTTCTGTTCTTTCGTGAGCGGCACGTTGATGGGCTCCTTGTACAGGATGGTCTCGCTCGGGACAGACTGCTCGCGACCGTCCAGGCGACCGGCCTAGGATACCAAAGGCGCACGGCCGGCGCAAGGTGAGCGCGCGCGGCCGCACAATGAGCGCTCGCATGGACCTGGGCTTGCGCGGCAAGGCAGCCGTCGTCACGGGAGCGAGCGCCGGGCTGGGTGAGGCGGTCGCGCTTGCACTGGCGGGCGAGGGCGTGTCGCTGGCGCTCGGCGCCCGCGACGCCGAGCGCCTCGACGCCGTCGCACAACACGCGAAACGGCTCGGCGCGGAACGCGCTCGCGGCTTCTCGCTCGATCTCAAGGATCCGGACTCGATCGCGTCGATGCTCGACGCCGCGCGCGGCTTTGTCGGCGACGCCGACATCCTCGTGCTCAACGGCGGCGGACCGAAGTCGGGGCGATTCAGCGACGTCGATTTCAACGACTGGGACTCCGCGTATCGGCTGCTGTTGCGTAGCATGCTCCAGCTCACGGGCGCGCTCGTTCCGGGCATGCGGAGCAGGGGCTGGGGACGCGTCGTCGCGCTGACGTCGACCTCGGTGAAGCAGCCGATCGATGCGCTCGTGCTGTCGAACGCGTTTCGTACCGCGCTCGTCGCCGCGCTGCGGACGCTCGCGGTCGAGGTCGCGCGCGACGGCGTCACCGTCAACTGCATCGCCACCGGTCGCATCGATACGGCGCGGCTGCGCGGGCTCTACGGCAACGACGCGTCGAAACTGCGCGCGGCGGGAAGTGAAGTGCCGATCGGTCGCGTCGCTACACCCGAGGAGTTCGCGCCGCTGGCGGTCTTTCTGTGCGGCCAGCCCGCGAGCTACATCACGGGCCAAACGATCTCGGTCGACGGCGGCCTGACCCGCGGACTCTACGGGTAGGAGCGCAAGGGGGCGGCGCGAATCACCGGGCCGGTATGCAGGCAGTAGAAGGAAAGCGCGTCGCCGCGCTGATCGGCGACGGGTTCGAGGAGGTCGATCTCGTCGAGCCTCGCCGCGCCCTGGAGGAGGCGGGCGCGGTCGTCACGATCGTCGGAGTCGACGAGCGCGCGCGCCAGCGCATCCGCGGCAAGCGCGGTCTCGACGACGGCCAGAACGCACGGGCGGAAGAGCTCGTCGCAGACTGCACGGCCGAGGATTTCGACGCGGTGCTGATCCCGGGAGGAACGTCCCCCGACCGGATCCGCATGGATCGCGAGGTCCATCGTTTCCTGCGCGAATTCGACACGATCAAAAAGCCGATGTTCTCAATCGGCCACGGCGCCCAGGTGCTTATCTCCGCGCAGCTCGCGCGCGGGCGTCAGATCACCGGCGTGAACTCGATCGCCGACGATATCCGTAACGCCGGCGGCCTCTACCGCGACCAGCCGACCGTGACGGACTCCAACTGGGTCTCGACGCGCGGGGGCGAGGATCTCGCGCAGTTCAATCGCGCGATGCTGGAGAAGCTCGCGACCGCCGTGCCGGTGCAGCCGGTACCGTAAGAATTCAGGGTTCCTAGACCGGGTCGTAGCGCGCGAGCGCTTCGCCATATTGGCGAAGCGCCAAGAACGATGCGACCGCGCAGAACCCTAGCTCCGCAAGCAGCGACTGCGCTGCGACCGCCAGCGCGTATGCGACCGCGCCGGCGAGCGCGGCGAGCAGCACGTACAGCGCGCGGGAACTCCCCACGCGTAGCGTCGCAGAAAGCGCGATAAGCGTCGTAGCGATCACCGCGATGAGCGCGATCGCGAAGGTGTGCGGCGCATTCGGCGCCCCGCCCACGAACGCCGCCGCGGCGTAGGCCATCGTCGCCAGCGTGGCTGCGATGCACGGAACGAGCGCCTTCGCCCGCGCGAGCTCGCGGCCGAAGAGCGGTGCGCTCTCCTCGCAGCGGTCCAAGTGCGGGTATCGCCCCGGGCTCTGCGCGAGCGCCATCAGGATCCCCAAGAACGAGCAGAACATGACCGGGCCGGCCGCTTCGCGCGGCTGCAGCAACCCGACGACGAACGCCGCGGCGCAGGCATATAGGACGATGCGCCGCTGCTCGTACAACCGCGCCGCGACGAGCGCGGTCAGCGCGCGTAACGTCACGCTCGCGTCGTCCGCAGCACTTCGCCGCGCCGGAACGCGCGCGCGGCCCCGATGCTCGTGTGCGTCGAGAACACGGCGCGTCCCACGACAACGCGCAAGATGCGTTCCGCGTACGCAAGCACGGGGCGGTCCAGCACGATCAGCTCGGGGCTCGCCACCAGCGCCCCTATGAGCGGAAACGCGAAGGCCTCGTGCATGTCGCCGAGAGCCGCGCGCAGCTCCGCCGCACGCGCGAACGCGAGGCGCGCGTCTACGTTCCACAACGCAGCGCGGTAAGCGACGTAGGCTCCGAAGTCGCCCTCCTCCAGAGAGACCGGCTCGTGCGGAACGAATCCGGCGATGCGCTTGCACGCAACCGACTGCAGGCGGGGGTCGTAGTCCCCGATCAGGACGGACCCGCTCGACGGCTTCGCGATTCCGGCGGCCATCAGCGCGACGACGGCCGCTTCACGCGGCGACGCGAACGTCCGCGCGGCGAGCTCGCCGGGGAACACGTCGAGCGTCACGGGAGCGACCGACCAACTGCCGAGGCGGAACGAAGCCTTCCGCATGCGCAAGAGCGGCATCGTAGCAGTATCGTTCGGCGCACTTGCCCAACTCCCCCGAGTGCTTTCCAATGCCGAAATCGCCCGGAAGCTGCTCGAAATCCGCACGCTGATGGAGATGGCGGGTGAGTCCTTTTACAAATACATGGCGTACGAAAAGGCAGCCGCATCGGTCGAAAACGCGCCGCCGCTGGGCGACCTCGTCGTATCGGGCGAGCACCTCAAGCTCCCGGGCGTCGGGAAATCGATCGGCGCGGCGATCGAGCAGCTCTTGGCCTCGGGAAGGGCGGAGCAGCTGGACGTGCTCTACCAGCGCTTTCCGCCCTCGCTCATGGAGGTGCTCGGCGTGACCGGTATCGGGACGAAGACGGCCGCGATGCTCTTCACGGATTACGGCATCGCGTCGCTCGCGGACCTCGAGAGCGCGATCGGATCCGGCACGCTGGCCGGCGTGCCGCGTCTTGGAAGCAAGACGATCGAAAACTGGAAGCGCGGCATACTCGCGTACAAGGGGCGGCAGCGGCGCACGCCGCTGCCGCAGGCACTGGCGATTGCGCACGAAGTCGTGGCACATCTCGAGCAGGGTCCGCCGCTCGCGCGCCTCGCGTTCGCCGGCAGCCTGCGCCGGCAAGAGGTCACCGTCGGCGACGTCGACGTCGTCTGCACGTCGCAGCACGCCGCCGACGTCGTCGCGCACTTCGCCGCATGGCCTCGCGCGGAGGCGGTGCTCGCGGAGGGGCCGACCAAGGCGAGCATTTGGCTCCCGGGCGGCCTGCAGATCGATCTGCGAGTGCTTCCCGACCACCTGTACGGGAATCTTCTGCAGCACTTCACCGGCTCGCGCGAACACAATATCAAGCTGCGCGAGTACGCCGTTCGCCGCAGCCTGCGCGTGAGCGAAAACGGCATCTTGAATCTGGAGAACGGCGAGGTTGTTACGTGCACCGACGAGCACGGCGTCTACGCCGCGTTGGGCATGCAGTACATCCCGCCCGAGCTGCGCAACGGGCTGGACGAGATCGAGTTGGCCCGCGCCGGCACGATCCCGGCGCTCGTCGAGACGGCCGACCTGCGCGGCGATTTCCACATGCATACGACGTGGAGCGACGGCGACGACACGCTGGAGGCGATGATAGCGGCAGCGGCGGCACGCGGCTACGAGTATCACGCGATCAGCGATCACTCGCGCGGCCGCGCGCGCCGCTTCGGAATGGGCGCCGAAGAGCTTCGCCGGCAGTGGGAGGAGATCGCATTATTGGGTGAACGCCATAAGATCCGCACGTTGCTCGCGAGCGAGGTGGACATTCTACCCGATGGGTCATTGGATTTAGACGACGAGGTGCTGGCCGAGCTCGACGTCGTAATCGCCTCGGCGCACACGGCGACGCATCAAACCCGCGAGCAGATGACGCAGCGCCTCATTCGCGCGTGCGAGAATCCTTACGTGACGATCATCGGCCATCCGACGGGCCGCCGTTTTGATGCATCCAAGGGCTATGAATTCGATTACGACGCCGTTTTCGCGGCCGCGGCGCGCACGGGCACGGCGCTGGAGATCGACGGGCAGGCCGCTCGCCTCGACCTTCCGGCTCCGCTGGCGCGGATGGCGAAATCGTACGGCGTGACGTTCGCACTCGATAGCGATGCGCACCGCACTAAAGATCTTGCGGCCGTCGAGTTTGCGGTGGGACAGGCGCGGCGCGCCGGCCTCGGCGCGGCGGACGTGTTGAACGCGCGTCCGTTGAACGACGTGCGCGCGTTCGTCACACGCAAGCGAAGCGCGGCGTGATCGCCGGCGCGCGGTTGGCCGGTCCGACCGGCGGCGATCGCCGGCTCTCGCCTCTGCTGTTCGTGCACGGCGTCGGATCGACGGCAGCCATCTGGGACTATCAGCTAACGGAGTTCGCGAACGATCGTCTGTGCGCAGCGATCGAGCTACGCGGCAACGGCACGCAAAAGCCCGATCCCGACCCGTCGTCGATTACCCGCGCTGGCTACGCCGACGACGTGCTCGCGATCGCCGGCGCGTTGGGCGCCCAGCGCTTCACGCTGGTCGGCTGCAGCCTCGGCGGCGTCGTCGCATTCGAGTTATGGCGCCGCGCGCCGCGGCGGCTCGACGCGATGGTGATCCTCGGGAGCTTCGCGCGCTACCCGGACGGCGAGCGTTACGCCGAGCAAATTTGCGCGCAGGCGCGCGAGATCAACGACATGCGCGCGTTCGGAGAACTGCGGGCGGCGAAGCTCGGGCTGCCGCCGGGGCGCTTGCGTGAAACCGTCGAGCAGTATGCCTGCAAGTCGGTCGACTGTTTTCTGGCTGCGACCAATGCGACGTGGACTGGCGATTACGTCGACGCGCTGCCGAAGATCGACGTTCCTACGCTGGTCGCGTATGGCGAGCACGACCCGGTCGCTCCGCGCGCGCTGGCGCAGCAGATCGCGGACGGGATCCGCGGTTCGCGGCTCGTTGCGATCGAAGACGCGGGCCACGTCGCCAACGCGGACAATCCCGCCGCCTTCAACCGGCTTCTGAGAGAATTCGTTCGCTAGCGGCGTAGACGTTGGCGCGCTCGCCGCGCAAGAATCCGACGAGCGTGACGTTGAACTCCTTCGCGAGCTGCACCGCGAGACTGCTCGGAGCGGAGACCGAGCATACGACCGGGATGCGCGCCATCACGCTCTTCTGCAAGATCTCATAGCCGGCGCGCCCGCTGACGAGCATAACCGAGCGCGCGAACGGAAGCCGGCCGTCGAGGAACCCCCAGCCGACCAGCTTGTCGACGGCGTTGTGGCGGCCAACGTCTTCGCGCACTGCGACGACGTCGCCGCGCTCGTCGAAGAGCGCCGCGGCGTGCAGGCCGCCGGTCGAGGCGAAGACGCGCTGCGCGTCGCGCATGCGCTGCGGTAGCCGAAAGAGCAGTTCGGCGCTGACGCGGACGCCGTCGTCCAGCGGCCTCACCCCGAGCTCGCGCAGCGCGTCGAGCTGCGCTCGGCCGCACACTCCGCACGCGCTGCTCATCGTGAAGTGCCGCTCGAACCGCGTGAGGTCGCGCGGCGCGCCGCGCAGCTCGACGCTCACTACGTTGTAGCGCTGCTCGGGATCCGTCCCGGGATCGAGACAATACGTCACGCTCGCGATCTCTTCGCGCGAGTGCACGATGGATTCGTCGAATAGGAAGCCCGCCACCAGCTCGAAGTCGTTGCCGGGCGTGCGCATCGTCACCGCGATCGTCTGAGACGCGCCGCGCGCGACGACGCGCAGCTCGAGCGGCTCTTCGGCGACGACGTCATCCCGCCTCGCCGTCCGCGTTCCGTGATCGAGCGTTACGACGTCGGTCTCCGCGGTGCGCCCGACTCGTCCTTCGACTCCGCTCAGGATGACATCTCCTTCGGCTCCGCTCAGGATTACACGTCGTCTTCCGGTCGGTTCTGGACGTACTGGTAGCCGAAGCGTCCCTTGACGCAGAGGTGTCCGTGCGTAACGCCGTTCTCGACGGGCGACGTGACCTTCACGATGTCGTTGTCCTGCACGTGCAGCGTGAGCGTGCATCCGACGCCGCAGTACGAGCAGATCGTCTCGGTTTGGGTCTGTGCGGGCTCGTCCCACTGACCGCGGGCGCGCAGCTCGTGCTCCGACGAGAACATCAGCGCGCCGGTGGGGCAGACGCCGATGCAGTTTCCGCAGTATACGCAGGCCGAGTCCGGAAGCGCAACGTCATATTCCGTCGAGATGCGCGCGTCGAAGCCGCGCCCCGCGACGGCGATCGCGAACGTGTTCTGGGCGTCGACCCCGCACGCCTCGACGCACTTGTAACAGAGAATGCACTTCGCGTAATCGCGGACGTAGAGCTCGTTGTCGACCTTGACCGGTTGCGCGACCGTCGCCGGCGATGTGCCGTAGCGTTGCGGTTCGGCGCCGTAGCGCTCGCAATAACGCCGCGCATCCGGCGCGGTCGAAAGGTCGACGGACGAGGCGAGAAACTCGAGCACCATTTTGCGGCTGTGGCGTACCCGCGGCGAATCGGTCTGGATGGCCATGCCGGCCTCGGCGCGGCGCGCGCAGGCGGGCACGAGCGCGCGCGATCCCTCGAGCTCGACCACGCAGACGCGACAGGCGTTCACCGGCGTCAGCGACTCGAGAAAGCAGAGCGTAGGCGTCTCGATCCCGGCAGCGCCGCAGGCGTCGAGGATCGTCGCTCCGTCGGACACGCGCACGGGTGCGCCGTCGATCGTCAGCTCGACCATATCTCGAGATTCGACCGAGCGGAAGCAATCACGTTGGCGGCGGTCTGGCCGAGGCCGCAGATCGAGGCGTCGCGCATGACGCGGCCAATTTCATCGAGCAGAATCAGGTCTCCGCGCTCCAGTGCCTCCTCCTGGCGCACGGTGCCGACTCGGCACGGCACGCACTGTCCGCACGACTCGTCGCGGAAGAAACGCGCAATGCGCCGCAGGATCGCGGCGATGTCGACGCGTTCGTCGAAGAGCATCGCAACGCCCGAGCCCAGCGTCGCGCTTGCTGCACGCGCGGCCTCTTGGCTAAGGGGCAGCGACAGCGCGTCCGGACCGAGCATGCATCCGGCCGCGCCGCCGAGCAGGATCGCCCGCAGGCAATGCGGCGCGGGAACGCCGCCGGCCATTTCGACGAGCTCGCCGAGCGTCGTCCCGTGCGCTACCTCGTAGACTCCGGCTCGAGAGATCGCGCCGGAGACGCAGAAGAGACGCGTGCCGGTCGACTCCGGCGTTCCGATTTTCGCATATTCCGCGGCGCCGTCGAGCACGATCGACGGCAGGTTGGCGAGCGTCTCGACGTTGTTGATCAGCGTCGGTTTGCCGAAGAGCCCGGCTTCCACGGGAAACGGCGGCTTGTTGCGCGGCTCGCCGCGCTTGCCTTCGATCGAGTTAAAGAGCGCCGTCTCCTCGCCGCAAATGTACGCGCCCGCCCCGCGGCGCAGCTCGACGTCGAACCGCATGCCGCGCCCCATCACGTCGTCGCCGAGCTGGCCGTGCTCGCGCGCCTGCGCTATTGCGTTTTCTAGGCGCGCAGCCGCCAGCGGGTACTCGCCGCGGACGTAGATGAAGCCGCGCTCGCAGCCGGCGGCGTAGGCGGCGATCGTGATCGCCTCGACGAGCGCGAACGGATCGTGTTCCATCAACACGCGATCCTTGAACGTCCCGGGCTCCGACTCGTCCGCGTTGCAAATGACGTAATGCGGGCGCGCCGGAGCGCGCGCGACCGCTTCCATCTTGCGTCCGGTGGGAAAGGCCGCGCCGCCGCGCCCGAAGAGCTTCGACGCGGTGACCTCGGCGATGACTCGCTCCGCGCCCATGTCGAGCGCTCGCGCGAGCGCGGCGTACCCGCCGCTCGCACGATAGGCGTCGAGGCTTTCGGGATCGACGCGCCCGACGCGTCGCAGCAACCCCAACGGTGCGCCGCCGACGTGTGGTTGCGCGGGCACCCCGTTCGCGAGTGCCGCGTCGACTGGCGCGATCTGACGCGCTTTCGGCGAATCGCCCGCCTCGATGAGGAGCGCCGCCGGCGCCCGATCGCACAAGCCGAGGCACGGACTGCGCGCGATCTCAGCGTCTTTCGCGTCGATCTGGGACGGCGTGCCTGCCACCATACACGCGATGTCGTCACACACGTGAACGACCCGCGGCGCGCGCGGCGTCGTCGAAAAAAGCGCGTAGAACGTCGCGACGCCATACGCCTCGGCGGGCGCGACGTCGAGCCGCTCGCCGGCGTAATTCAGTGCGCCGGGGCTGATCCAGCCGATGCGATCGTTGATCGAGTGCAGCACGGGTAGCAGCATATGGCGGCATTCGTCGCGCCTTCCGTCACCGGGTGCGTCCTCCAGCACGGCATCGACCGCGGCGCGCTCCTGCGGCGTGGCCGTCGCCGACGTAAAGTGCAGGTCCGGCACTACGCCGTCGTTTCTATCCGCACCGCGCATGCTTTGAACTCGGCGGTGCCGGATTTCGGATCGGTCGCGTCGATCGTGAGCAGATTCGTGGCGACCGCGTCGTTGAAGTGGAAAGTCGTGAACGCGAGCCCCTCGCGCAGGCCAGGGTCGATGCGCACGGGCACGATTATCGATCCGCGTCGCGACGTGACGCGCACGTTATCGCCGTCGGCGACCCCGTAGCGCCGCGCGTCATCCGGCGAGATGTCGAGCGTCTCCTCGCGACGCAGCGGCGAACGATAGCCGCTGCTCTGCACGCCGGTGTTGAATGAGTCGAGCCGCCGCCCGGTCGTGAGGCGCACGGGGTACTCTGCGTCGAGTGCCTCGACGGGCGGGTCGTGCTCGACGGCCGCAAACGGAGCGCGCGGGCCGCGCACCGGCTCCTCCCACAGGCGCGCGTGCAGGAACTGCTCGCCGGGGTGCGCCTCGTCGTAGCACGGCCAGGGTATTCCGTGGAGCGCATCGAGACGCTCGTAGCTCATGCCGGCGTGCCAATCCGAGAGGGAGCGGCACTCGTCCCAGGCCTGACGCGGCGTGTACTCCGGCCAATCTCGACCCAACCGCCGAGCGAGCACCGACAGGATCGCGATGTCGTCGCGCGCTTCGCCGGGCGGATCCAGCGCCTTGCGGCAGCGCTGCACGCGCCGCTCGCTGCTCGTCACGGTGCCCTCGGTCTCGCACCAGCTCGCCGAGGCCGGAAAGACGACGTCGGCGAGCTCGCCCGTCTTCGTCAAGAAGATGTCTTGCACGATCAGGTGCTTCAGGCTGCGCAACAGCGCCATCGCGTGCTGTTGATCGGCTTCGGACTGCGCGGGGTTCTCGCCGATGACGTAGAGCGTGTCGAGATCACCACGCTCTATGGCCGCGAACATGTCGGTGAGGTTCCAGCCCGCCTTATGCGGTAACGTGACGTTCCAGGCCGTTTCGAACTTACGTACGCTCGCATCGTCTTCGACGTCTTGGCCGCCGGGAAACTTGTTCGGAATCGCGCCCATGTCGCCGCCACCCTGCACGTTGTTCTGTCCGCGCAGCGGGTTGACGCCCGAGCCGTAACGGCCGACGTGCCCGCACAGCAGTGCGAGGTTGATGAGCGCGCGAACGTTGTCGACCGCGTTGTGATGCTCGGTGATGCCGAGCGTCCAGCACAACTCCGCGCGCTCCCCGCGCGCATACGCGTGCGCCAACTCGCGGATGAGCGATGCCGCGACGCCGGTGATTTCTTCGGTGCGTTCGAGCGTGTACGGTTCGACCGAAGCGCGATACTCCTCGAAGCCCGTCGTCGCGCGTTCGATGAACGCGCGGTTCTCGAGGCCCGCGGCAAGGATCTCGCGGCCGATCGCGTTGGCGAGCGCGATGTCCGATCCGACGTCGAGCCCCAGCCAGCCGTCGGCCCAGCGCGCGCTCGTCGTGCGGCGCGGATCCACAACGTACAGCTTGGCGCCGCGGCGCAGCGCGCGTAGCACGTGATGAAAGAAGATCGGATGTGTCTCACGCGCATTCGAGCCCCACAGGACGATTAGGTCTGACTGCGCGACCTCCTCGTAAGAGCTTGTGCCGCCGCCTGCTCCGAAGACCGCCGTCAGACCGACGACGCTCGGGGCGTGTCAAGTTCGATTGCAGCTGTCGATGTTGTTGCTGCCCATGACCGCGCGCGCGAACTTTTGCGCGACGTAGTTCATCTCGTTGGTCGCCTTCGAGCAGCTGAACATGCCGTAGGTCCGCGTTGCTCCGCGGTCGCGCGCGTCGCGCAGGCAGGACGCGGCGCGATCGAGCGCCTCGTTCCACGTTGCACGGCGCAGGCTCTCACCGTCACGCACCATCGGATGCGTCAATCGTACGTAGGGTTTGCTCATGTGCCGGTAATTCGCTCGCGGTCGATAGGCTCCCACCCCTGGCCAAAGGAGTTCCGACTGCCGAAGGCAACAACCGGCGGACAGGAAGGGAGGCGATCCGCATGGAGCTTTCGTCGGTTACCGTCTTTGCCGATGGGCGATTCTGCCGCTACGAGGACGCCAAGGTCGGACTGCTCACGCACGGGCTGCAATACGGCACGGGCTGCTTCGAAGGAATCCGCGGGTACTGGCTGCCGGAAGAGCGCGAGCTCTTGCTCGTTCTCGTGCGGGATCATTACGAGCGGCTCACGACGTCCTCGAAGATCCTGACGATGTCGCTTCCCCGCAACGTCGACGAGCTCGTCGAGATCACGGTCGAGCTCTGCCTGCGCAACAAGTACGAGACCGACATTTACATCCGGCCCTTCGCGTACAAGTCTGCAGAAGACGTCGGCGTAAGGCTGCACGGGGTGCCCGACGCATTTGCGATCGTGCCGATTCCGTTCACACGCTATCTCGATACCAGCAACGGCCTGCACGTCTGCGTCAGCTCGTGGCGGCGTTCGGACGATACGATGGCTCCACCGCGCGCGAAGATCACCGGGCTGTACGTCAACTCGGCGCTCGCAAAGAGCGAGGCGGTACTCAACGGGTATGACGAGGCGATTTTGCTCTCGCACGACGGGCACGTCGCCGAAGGCTCAGCGGAGAACATCTTCCTCGTGCGCCGCAACGTTCTGTACACGCCGGACCCGTCGCAAAACGTGCTCGAGGGCGTCACGTGGAGAGCGATCAAGGAGATCGCGCGGGACGAGCTCGGCTTGGATGTCGTCGAGCGCTCGATCGACCGCGGCGAGCTCTACTCGGCCGAGGAGGTCTTCTTTACGGGGACGGCGGCCGGCATCGCGTACGTCGCGTCGATCGACCGCCGCATGGTGGGAGACGGCTCGATCGGCCCGATCACGGCGCGCCTACGCGATCTCTACGAACGAATCGTGACGGGGCGCGATCCGCGGTACGAAGCGTGGCTGACGCGCGTGTACGCGTCGGCCCGCGTCAACGCTTAGGCGGGGCGTCGTTCCAATACGGCACGTCGGGTGATGTACCAGGGCCGTCACTCGCGGCGTGCGGTGCGAACGCCGGCGTGATGCCCATGTCCTCGCGCCAGCGCGCGAAGCGCAGCTCGTCGGCGTAAGCCACCCGCGAGATGCGGCGGATGAACGCGCGCCCAAGACCCTGCGACGGCAGCGCCGTGGTCATGACCGCGATCACGTAGGGCGCATCGGCGGCGTAGACGATCCCCGCGTCGTTGAGCGTGTCGAAGAGCGATCCGGTCTTGTGGGCGATCGCGACGTCTTCGGGCAGCGGCTCCGGCAGCAGCGTGTTGATCTGATCGGCCTTGAGCAGCGCGATCATTTCGTTGGACGACCACTCGTCCACCAGCTCGCCGCGCGCCATCATCGTCAGCAGGTGAACGAGGTCGGCCGGAGAGGTGCGCAGCGCCTGGCGGATCGACCACGCGTCGGTGCGCACGTCACCGGTCAGGTGCGTGTGCTCGAGGCCGAGGTCGGCCATGCGTCGGTTGATGTTGCGGCGGCCGACGAGCCGGATCAGCATGTTCGTCGCGGTGTTGTCGCTGATGTCGATCATCTTAGCGAGCAGCTCGGAGACGGAGAACGTCGCGCCGACCCCTGCGTACGCCAGGTCGCCCGATCCGTCGTCCCGGTCGCCGGGCTCCAGCGTCACGCGCCGATTGAGGTCGAATTGGCCCGCCTCGAGATCCTCGAAGACCTCGACCATCACTGGAACCTTGATCGTCGACGCGGCCGGCATGCTCTTCGCGGCGTTGAAGCCGGTGTGATAGCCGGTGTTCAAATCGAGAACGTCGAGCCCGATGGCGGCCGGAATGTGGCGAGCTGCGATTCGAACGTCGTGACTCAAGGCCTCAAACGGCGGCGGAAAGTATGCGAGGGCGGACGTCGTGCACGTGATGGCGGCGCAAAGGGCAAACGCCGGAATGCGCGTCGCACGCGGCAACATGGGCTTGGATTTTCGGTTTCCGATGCGCGCGGGTCCTGCCGCGCCGAGCAACGAAACCCCCGCCGTCGTGAGTACGACGCTTTCTCCCGTCCGGCGCGTCGACATCGTTGGCGTCCCCATGGACCTGGGCGCGAGCCGGCGCGGCGTTGACATGGGCCCCTCTGCCGTGCGCTATGCCAAACTCCACGAAAAATTGCGTGGCCTCGGCATCGAGACGATCGTGGATCGCGGCGACCTTGCCGTGCCGATCCGCGAGTCGGCCAACTCGGAGGACGCGTCCGCAAAATTCTTCACCGTGATCTCGTCGGTGTGTCACGACCTCGCTCTGCTGGTCGAGCAGGCGGTGAGCGCCGGGGGAATGCCGATCGTACTCGGCGGCGACCACTCGATCGCGATGGGAACGCTGACCGGCCTCACCCGCGCGTACGGCTCGCCGCCCGGGCTCATCTGGGTGGACGCACACGCCGACATCAACACTCCCGCGAGCTCAACGACCGGCAACGTCCACGGGATGCCGCTGTATTTCGCCTTGAAAAACGGCTTCGCCCTGCCGGAGCGCACCGTGCAGATTGGGCTACGCGACGTCGACGCGGACGAGAAGCGCATCCTCCGAGAGTTCGGCGTGAAGACGTTCACCATGACCGATGTGGACAAGCGCGGCATGATGCACGTAATGGACGACGCGCGAGCGATCGCGGGCGCGGACCAGCACCCGATCCACGTCTCGTTCGACATGGACGCCATCGATCCGAGCGAGGCTCCCGGCACCGGCACGCCCGTCAAAGGCGGCCTCAGCTATCGCGAAGCGCACCTCGTCATGGAGATGCTCGCCGACAGCGGACAGCTCGGCTCGATCGAGATGGTCGAGATCAACCCGATCTTCGACACGCGCAATCAGACGGCGTCGCTAGCGGTCGGCCTAATCTGCTCGGGCCTCGGCAAATCGATTTTGTAGCTCGCCGTGCCATCGCGAGCGAACCGGCGCAGGGTTGTCATCCTGAGCGGAGCGAGGCGTAGCCGAGCGAAGTCGAAGGACGACGTTGCGATTGCGTTACTCCGGGAAGGCAAAGGGAAGCGCGTCTGATGACCTTGACCGAAGCGAAGGAGCATCTGCGTCTATCTGCGGCATCGACCGAGGATCGAAGTCTCCAGTTCTTACTTGGGCGCCTGATCGGTGAAATCGAAATTGCGGCGAGCTTCAAAGCCGCCGGAATGCACAACGAGGCCAAATATACGGCTCGTTACGTATCGGCCCGCGTTAGCGAGCTTAGAAGGGACCCTCGCGTTCAACCGGAGACGCAAGCCGCCCTCGACGTTGTAGGCAACTTTGCAGATGAGGTTCTCCGGCTTCCAGAGACCGATCTTGACCGTGAGCGCTCTGCTGCTGCGAAGACGATGATGAGTCAGCGCCGTCCCGGTCCGGAAAAATACCGCTTTGGCTCGCGCGTGAGAATCGCGCCTTTGGAAGCGTTGCGCGAGTTCATGAAGACCTGGCACTACCATCACGCGCTTGTTCCCGAGCAGTTGCGATACGCCGACATGGTCACCCGGATCGCGTCGGTAGAGTACTACCACGGAGGAGACGTCGTTTACACACTTGACGATACGGGCAATTTCGCGTGGCTGGAACCCTGTCTTAAAGGTGTAGAGCCCGCCGATTAGCGAGCGGATGCCGCCGAATAATGAAGGCAACGAGTTTTTTCCCGAGTGTTGCCGCATCGCTGCGCGCCTTCGCTCAGGATGAGCGGGGAGATTATAGTTTGATGGTTGCGACGCCTTGGCAGGAAACGCCGCCGCCGCATACTGCGGGATCCCAACTCGCGTCGGCCAGCATCGAGCGAATCTTCGTTTCGGTCTGCGGGTCGACGGGCGGTTGGAACTCGATGTTCTGCGTACGGCCGTCGTCGCCGACGCTGACGAGCAGCGTGACGTGGACGTTCAATCCGTCGAGCTGCTTGCGGACGTTCGGATCGAGCACCGGCACCGGCTGTTCCGCGCCGAACGGAAGGTAGCCGCCGATTTGGCGTGCGCCTTCGCTCGCGACCGTGCGCTGCAGCGGTGAGGGCGTGACGTTGGGCGCCGCGGCGCCGCCGGCGCTCACCCCGCCCGCCTGCGCCACGGAAGCGACCGCCGGGGCGGCGGCGGGGGCGTCGGTCGCGATGGGACGATGCGGTGACGCGTGGCGGCTCGGCGAGCGCGCGACGAGATGGACTTTCTTCGTAAACGACAGCCTGGGGGTGACGTTGTGCCGCGGTGCGGCCGCTCGCGGAGGAGGCTGGACCACGCGCGGCCGCACGATCTGGATCCGCAATATGTGCGTGAAGCTGATCGTTTCGACCGGCACGTTGCCCGCGCTCGTCCAGACCAACGCCGGAATCGCGAGCGCCGCGAGCAGGTGTATCCCCACCGACGCGAGCGTCGCCCGACCCATGCGAGTCCGAGCACCGAGCGCTGCCGTCATAACCGAAAAGCTCCCTTCGGCTTCAACGTGCAACTGCCCCGGTCCGTGACCCCTCTTTGGGGTCGTGAGCCCGTATTCAAAGAAGAATCTCGAGCATCTGGCGCGCTTGGCTCGGCGGTCCCCGGCGCGCGAGCCCGTCGACGTGCCGCCCCTCCCGAAGGGGCCCTTCGAGATCGTTTACGCCGACCCGCCGTGGTCGTATTACGGCAGTCCGATCAAGGACGCCGCCGCGGGGAAGCACTACTCGCTGATGTCGCAGGAGGCGCTCGCGCGGCTGCCCGTGCGCGACGTTATGGCCAAGCGCGCGGCGCTTTTCCTTTGGGCGACCGGGCCGCGGCTGCATCTCGCGCTCGAGCTCGTGCAGCATTGGGGACTGCATTTTCGCGGCGTGCTCTACGTCTGGGTCAAAACGAATCGGCGCGGCGAGATCATTCACGGGCAAGGCGTCGCGCCGACGTTTACCAAGCCGACGACCGAGTTCGTTCTCGCCGCGACGACGATGCCGACGGGGCGCCCGTTTAAGCTGCACGACCTCGCGCAGGGTCAAGTCGTGCTGCATCAACGTGCGGAGCATAGCCGCAAGCCCGCGGTTTTTCGCGCCATGATCGAGCAACTCTGCGGCAAGCGCTCGCGCATCGAGCTGTTCGCGCGCGAGGCGGCGCCGGGCTGGGCGTCGTGGGGAGCGCCGATTACCTGACGATCGATGCCGCGAGGACCGCGCCGCACAGCGTCGCCGCGAAGTTGACCGTGTCGTTCTCGATCCAGCTCAGGCCGCGCCGAAGCTGCGTGGCGCCGCCGCATGAGTGGCGCCGCGTCTCGCATTCGCGTGCGCATGCGGGACAGAACCGCAGCGCCTGGAGGCTCGCGCCGAGCATCGAATCGAGCAGTGCGCCCGCGACACCGCCGGCCGCGACGCCCAGCAACGGCGCGACACCGACGGCGGCGGCGGCGACTCCGACGCACAGCGCGCCACCGATCATGGCGAGCGATCCCCATAGCGTGATGCCGCCGGAGCGACCCACCGGCACGGTACGAAACGTGAGGATCGAAACGGGAGTCTGCGCGACGCGCGTGCCGATCTCGGTTCCCCACGTGTCGGCCGACGCCGCCGCGAACGCGCCGGCGAACGCGGCCGCGAACGGCCCGTCATAGCGCGCCGCCAGCAACGCGCAGCAGGCGGCGATGCCGCCGTTGGCGAGTACCTGCCAACCGCTGCGCGGCGCGCCGCCCGAGCCGCGGCGCGAAAGCAGCGCCGACGGAATGAAAAACGCGAAGAGCACCGCCGCGCCGCGCCATCCCGCGGACGCGAACACGATCGTCCCGACTACGAACGCCGCGACGGCGCCGCTCGTCGAGAGCGACCGCGCGCGATGCGCGATCAGCGCAATCACGGCGGCCAGCGCGGCGCCGAGCGCGACCTGCATCATCCCGTTCGCGCGAAGTACGCTTCAAGCGCTTCGAGGATCCCCACAGTCGTGTAAACGCTCGCGACGACGTCCACGCGCAGGCCTGCGCCGCTCGCAGCCTCGGCGGTGATAGGTCCGATGCACGCGACGCACTTGTCGCGCGCTGCCTCAACGGCCGCCTCGATCGAGCCGAGCAGCGCGACGAAGGCGCGTACGGTGCTCGCGCTCGTAAACGTCAGCACGTTCGCGCGACCCACTTTCTCCGCGAAATCCGGATCGCTCGCGACGACCGTCTCGTACGCGGCGACGTCCGTGACGCGCCGTCCGGCCGCCTCGAGTGCGCGGGGCAGCGCGTCGCGCGCTTCACTCGCGCGGTAGAGCAAGATGCGGTCGCCGGGGCGCGAGCGCTCGACGATGGCGCCGGCGAGCTTCTCGCTCACGTACATCGCGGGAACCAAGTCGGCGCGGATGCCACGGCGCTCCAATCGCTCGGCGGTGCGCTCACCGATCGCGGCCACGTTGGCGCCGGCGATCGCGCGCGCGTCGCTGCCGCGAGCTGCGAGCCGCTCGAAGAACGCGTCGACGCCGTTGCGCGACGTGAACACGATCCAGGCAAAGGACGCGAGCTCGCCGAGCACCTCTTCCGCCGGACGCGCATCGCCGGGCGGCTGGATGGCGATCGTGGGCGCCGGGATCGGCTCGGCGCCGCGCTCCAGCAGGGCCCGCGCGAACGCATCCGACTGATGACCCGCGCGCGTGATCAGCACCCGCTTGCCGAAGAGCGGGCCAGTATCGAACCAACGCAGCGCCTCGCGCAGGCTCACGACGCTGCCGATAACGACGACCGCGGGTGAGCCGACGTTTGCGCGCGCGGCCTCCGCGCCGATCGTTGCCAGCGTGGCGGAGACCGTCTGCTGGCTGGGGCGGGTGCCGTCTTGCACCACCGCGACGGGCGTGCCGGGATCGAGCCCGTGCCCGATCAGTTGGTTTGCGATCTCGCTCAGCGTCGCCGTCGCCATCAGGAGCACGAGCGTTCGCTGCGGATCGGCGAGCTTGGCCCAGTCCAGCGCGGTTGCGGGCTTCGCTGGATCCTCGTGTCCGGTAATCACCGTGAACGACGCAGCGTGCTCGCGATGCGTCACCGGTATGCCGGCGTAAGCGGGCGCCGCCACCACCGAGCTGATCCCGGGAACTACGTCGAACGCGATGCCGGCGGCGTGCAGCGCCTGAGCTTCCTCGCCCCCGCGTCCAAAGACGAACGGATCGCCGCCCTTTAAGCGCACGACGCTCTTGCCGGCGCGCGCCTTTTCGATCATCAGCCGCTCGATGTCGGCCTGCGGCATGGCGTGCGCGCCGCGGCGCTTGCCGACGAAGATGCGCTCGCAGCTCGGCGGCGCGAGGCCGACGATCGCGTCGGCGACGAGCGCGTCGTAGAGCAGTACGTCCGCGGCGCGCAGCAGCTCCGCGGCCCGTAACGTCAGCAGGCCCGGATCGCCCGGGCCTGCGCCGACCAGATGAACCCTGCCCTTTACTCCGCTCGTGATGACGACTCGTCTTTCACCGAGTCGAGCTCGAAGAGTTCGTCGAGGACGCGCGCAGTCGAGAGCGCCTGCTCCTTGTCGAGCGTGGCCTTCTCACGGATGCGAAGAATTGCGGAGTGCAGCAGCTTCGAGACGATGGTCATCGTGGTACCGGTGATCAGCATGCGCTCGCGCTCGTCCAGGTCGGGGCAGCGAGCGAGCAACCGTTCCAACTCCGCGGTGCGGATAGATTCGGCCTTGGCCGTCAGCCGCGCGATGACAGGAACCGCGACGCGCGAGCGATACCAATTCTCGAAGCGCTCGACGTGCTCGTCGATGATCTCTTCCACCGCGGGAATTGCTTCGCGGCGGAGCTCGAGGCGTTCGTTGACGAGCGCCTTTAGCCCGTCGATGTCGACGAGCGCGACGTTGGGCACGTTCGCCACGGCCGGATCCGCATCGCGCGGCACCGCGATGTCCACGATGAAGAGCGGACGGTCCGGGCGCCGTTCCATTGCTGCGCGCACGCGCGGCTCGCTCAGCACAAAGTGCGACGCGCCGGTCGACGCAACGACGACGTCGGCCAGCGCCAACGCGTCGACGAGGCCCGGCATCTCGACTGCCTCTCCGAATCCCGCCTCGGCGACGAGGTCACGCGAGCGCGAGATCGTTCGATTCGCGACGACGACGCGCGCCGCGCCCTCTTGGCGCAAGCGCTTCACTGCCGTGCGTCCCATCTTACCGGCGCCCACGACGAGGACCGATTTGTCTTCCAGCGTGCCCAGACGGCATTGCGCCGCGACGACCGCGGCCGTCGCGATGGACGCCGACGCGCCGCCGATTTGAGTCTGTGCGCGCGCGGTCTTGCCGGCGGCCAGCGCGTCGCGGAAGAGCCGATGCAGCGAGCGTCCGAGCGACTTGGCCTGCGTCGCCGCGACGTACGCGTCCTTGACCTGCCCGAGAATTTCGGCCTCGCCGATCAGCATCGAATCGAGGCCCGTGCAGACGCGGAAGAGATGTTCGACCGCCTGGTGGCCGAGGTGCGTGTACAGATACGACTCGAGGTCGTAGCCGGTGGCGCCGTGGCGAAAGTTTGCGAGGAATGATTTCAGCTGAGCGACGCCGCGCTCGTAGTCGTGCAGCTCGGCGTAGATCTCGAGGCGGCCGCACGTCTGCAGCATTACGGCCTCTTGCACGGCCTCGTAGTCGCGCAGCGCGATCAGCGCCTCCGCCATTCGGGACGTGGGGAACGCGTGGCGCTCGCGCACCTCGACCGGCGCCGTGTGGTGGGAGAGCCCGATGCAGGTGATCGGCATCAGCGCGCCGTTGCCGCCACGAGCTGTGAGAACGATCCGTCGGCCGCCGCGATAGTCCGGTTGATCTCGGCTGTGGTGTGCGCGGTGGACAAGAAGTTCGCCTCGAACGGCGAGGGCGCGAAATAGACGCCGCGGTCCAGCATGGCGCCGAAATACCTAGCGTACAGCGTTCGATCCGACTGCCGAGCGCTCTGCAAATCGGTGACGGGCTCGCTCGTGAAATACATCGTAAACATCGAACCCGCCGAGTTGCAGCGGTGTTCCACCCCGTGCCGGGTCATTACGTCGTCCAGCCCGCCGGTCAGGCGCTCCGTCAGCTCTTCCAAGCGACCGTACAACGTCGCATCGGCCGCGATCATTCCGAGCGTCGCGAGCCCGGCCGCCATCGCCAGCGGATTCCCGGAGAGCGTTCCGGCCTGATAGACCGGACCGTCTGGCGAGAGCTGCGCCATCACGTCCGCACGGCCGCCGAAGGCGCCGACCGGCAGCCCGCCACCGATGATCTTGCCGAGCGTAGTCAGATCCGGCGTGACGCCTTCCCGCGCTTGCGCGCCGCCGCGACCGACGCGAAAGCCGGTGATTACCTCGTCGAAGATCAGCAGCGCGCCGTTCTCGTTGCACAACTCGCGCAGCCGATGGAGGTAACCGGGCGCAGGAAGCACGAGTCCCATGTTCGCGGGATACGGCTCGACGATCACCGCCGCGATCTCGTCGCGATTGGTTTCGAACGCGCGCTCGATGGCCCGTGCGTCGTTGAACGGCAGGACGATCGTGTCGCGTGCGGTTGCGGGGGTGACCCCGGGAGAGTCGGGCGTTCCGTGCGTCAGGGCTCCCGACCCGGCCGCGATGAGGAACGCGTCGGCGTGCCCGTGATAGCAGCCGGCGAACTTGACGATCTTCGAGCGTCCGGTGAATCCGCGCGCCAGGCGCGCGGCGCTCATCGTCGCTTCCGTGCCGCTCGACACGAAACGGAGCCGCTCGATCGACGGCATCATCGACGCGATGAGCTCCGCGAGCTCGCTCTCGAGCTCGGTCGGCGTCCCGAAGGAGGTCCCGCGCATGGCCGCGTTGGCGATCGCGCGCGTGACGGCGGGATGCGCGTGGCCGAGCAGCAGTGCGCCCCACGACATCATGTAGTCGAGATACTCGTGACCGTCGAGGTCGTACAGCATCGCGCCCGCGCCGCTCTTCATGAATACCGGCGAGAGCCCGACCGCGCCGAGCGCGCGCACGGGCGAGTTCACGCCGCCCGCGATGACCTTGCGCGCGCGGGCGAATGCCGCGATCGATCGCTCTAGTTTCATTTGCCCGTCGCGCCCGCGAGATCGCTCGGGCGATTAACGTTGCAGAAATACTCTGGCTCGATCGGGACGAGACGCGCCGCAATGCAGGCGACGAGGTCGTGCATCGCGGCCTTACCGGCTTTGCGCAGAGCGGCATCTTCGCGCACGACCGCAGCGCGATCGTAGAGCGCGGCGAGCGGCTCGATCAGTCCCTCGTGAAGCGGCACGACCGCGTCGTCGCCGGGCTGCCACGCCGCCAGCAGCCGCCGCAGCACCGACGCGTCGAGGTTCGGCTGATCCGCCGCGACGGCGAAGCAGCGCTCGGCATCGATCGCCCCGCAGGCCGACGCGAACGCGCGCAACGGACCGCCGCCGGGATCCCGATCGATGAGGCGCGGAGCATCGAGCTGGGCGTCGATCAGCGGCGCGAACGGCCGGTTCGCTGCGACATAGATCGGCAGCGCCGTCGCGCGCAGGTTGCGGTAGCAACGCAGGATCATCGGCTCGCCATCGATCTCTCGCTCGAGCTTTCCAGGGAAGCGGCGCGCCGCGCCGCCCGCCAGCATGACGATGGCCGTGCGGCTTTCATCCATGGCGTTGCGCGTACTCCTTGGCGTGGTACGTGATGACGATGTCGGCACCGGCGCGAACGAACGAGGTCAGGATCTCGTCGACCGCGCGCTCGCCGTCGAGCCAGCCGTTTGCGATCGCGGCGTGGAGCATCGCGTATTCGCCGCTGACGTTGTAGACGGCGATCGGCGCGTCGAAGCGGTCGCGCGCTGCGCGCACGACGTCGAGATACGGCAGGCCGGGTTTGATCATCACGATGTCGGCGCCCTCGTCGACGTCCAGCGCGATCTCGCGCAGCGCCTCGCGCGCGTTGGGCGGATCCATTTGGTAGCCGCGCCGGTCGCCGAAGCGCGGCGTCGAGCCGGCCGCCTCGCGAAACGGGCCGTAGAACGCTGACGCGTATTTCGCGCTGTACGCCATGATCGCGACGTCGCGCCCGCCCTCCGCGTCGAGCGCAGAGCGGATCGCCTCCACACGGCCGTCCATCATGTCCGACGGTGCGACGACGTCGGCGCCGGCGCGCGCGTACGTCACGGCGACGCGCGCCAGCAGCTCGACGGTCGCGTCGTTGTCCACGTCGCCGCCGGCCGCGAGGACCCCGCAGTGTCCGTGATCGGTGTACTCGCACGCGCACAGGTCCGCGATCACGAGCATCTCGGGCAGGCTTGCCTTGATCTCGCGGATCGCCTGCTGCACGATGCCGTCGGCGTCGTAGCTGCCCGACGCGATCGCATCCTTGTGCGCGGGAACGCCGAAGAGCAGCACGCTCCTGATGCCCAGCGAGAAGAGCTCGCGAGCCTCCGCGGCGGCCTCGCCGAGGCGAAGTCGCGCGATGCCGGGCATCGACTCAATTGGTCCGGCATCGCCGGCGCGCTCCACGACGAAGAGCGGCTGTACGAGCTGTTCGACGTGAACGCGGTTCTCGCGCACGAGGGAGCGCACGACCTCGCCGCGGCGCAAACGTCGCGGGCGCAGGGCGATCAAGGTTGGGCTCCCAGCGCGGAAGTCGTCTCGGACGGTTTCAAGTGCGCGCAGAGTTCGATGCCGAGCGCTCGCGCCTCTTCCGGGGTCGAGACGCGGCGCTCGAGCCGCTTGCGGTAGATCGTGCCGCTAGCGGGCGCGTAGGCGCCTTCGACGACCATGGTCGACCCCGCGAGACGGGCATGGATGCCGAGCGGCGCGCTGCATCCGGCTCGCAACTCGCGCAGCGCGGCGCGCTCGCACTCGACGCAGAGCTCGCTCAGGGGATCGTTCACGGCGGAGCGCAGGGTCTCGGCGAGGCGATCGTCCTCGGCCCGCGTCTCGACGGCGAGCGCGCCCTGTCCGACAGCCGGCACGAGCTGCTCGATGCCGAACGGCACCACGTGCGCCGCGCGCAGACCGAGGCGGTTCAGCCCCGCCATCGCGAGCACGATCGCATCGTACGCGCCGCCCGCGAGCTTGCGCAGACGCGTGTCGACGTTTCCGCGCAGGTTCTCGTAGCGCAGATCGGGCCGCAGCGCAGCGAGCAACGCGCGCCGGCGCGGGCTCGACGTGCCGACGACGGAGCCCGGCGGAAGCGATTCGAAGTCGGCAAATCGTTCGCTGCAGAAGGCATCACGCGGATCCTCGCGCCGGGTGATCGCGGCGATGCGCATGTCCAGCGGGAGCGCGCCGGCCAGATCCTTGCATGAGTGCACTGCATAATCGGCGCGGCGCTTGCGCAGCGCCTCTTCGAGTTCCTTGACGAAGACGTTGACGCCGCCGAGCTCGTCGATCGGGCGCTCGCGGTCGCGGTCTCCGTGCGTCGTGACGCCGAGGATGCTCGTCGCGATGCCGCGCTCGGCGAGGCGCGCCGCGACCGTGCGGCTCTGAATCGTGGCCAGCTCGCTGCGCCGCGACGCGCACACGAGTGTCGTCGCCGGCATCGCCGCGAGCTCGTCGACGGAGCGCTCCGCCAGAGCGCGCAAGATCGGCGCACGTTCGACCGCGGGGAACGTTTCCTTGACGTATTCGCGCACGCGCGCGAGCGTGCGCACCGCGTCGCCGTAGCGCGGACCGAGCAGCGCGGACAGCTCGCGCACGACGCGAGCTGAGAACGCCGGCGCGTTGCCGCCGGAGTCGACGCTGATCGTAAGGTCGCCGATGCGCGTCGTCGCCGCCATCGTGAAGTCACCTGCGTCGAGGCTCGTCGCGTCGCACGCGAGCACGCGCGTCGCGCGCGCGTCCGCGAGAACGCGAGCATTAAGATCTGCGTCGTCCGTCGCCGCTATCGCGAGCTGCGCTCCGTCGAGGTCGCCGCGCGAATAGCGGCGTTGCGCGAACTCGCCGCCATTTTGGGCGAGCACGCTAAGCAAACGCTCGTCGATGTGCGGCGCGACGACGAAGATTGGAAACCCCGCGGCGACAAGGAATTCGGCCTTCCGCGCGGCGACGGCACCTCCGCCGACGATCACCGCGCGACGACCGTTCGGCCGCAGAGAGATGGGCAGCATACGAAGACAAAAAGAGTTCCGCGCCCGGCGGTCAAAAACCGCCTTCCGTGCTGCGCTCGCAAGCTTCGCAAGGCCCCACCCGCGCCGCAATCGTCGGCGCTGTCGTCGCGGCCCTTGCGACTTTACCCGGATTGGGGGTCGGCACGCTGTGGGACAACAGCGAGACGGCGTACGGCGAAGTCGCTCGCGAGATCCTGCTCTCGCACAACTGGATCGTCCTGCATCTCAATGGCGTGCCCTACTTCGTGCAGCCCCCGCTGTATTTTTGGGCCGGCGCGGCGTTTTCGCTGCTGTTCAGTCATCCGACCGCGTTTGCGCTGCGACTTCCGTCGGCGCTCGCGACGATCGCGCTCTCAGCGCTGACCGGCTATGCCGTCGCGCGGCAAGCGGGAACCCGCGTCGGCGCGTTCGCCGCCGTCATCCTGTCGACGTGTCTCATGCAGACCGTCATCGGCCGGCTCGCGATCATGGACGCTCTGCTCGACCTCGCGGTAGCGATGACGATCTTTTGGTGGTTTCGCGGCCTCGAGACGGGGCGCGACCGCTACCACGTGTACGGCTGGATCGCGGCCGGAGGAGGCTTTCTCGCCAAGGGTCTCGTCGCGCCGGCCGTCGCGCTGCTCGTCATCATCCCGTACTTTGTCTGGAACCGCCGCTGCGAGCCGACGCACGCGCCATCGCCGCGCGCGTGGATCGTGGGGCTGCTCGCGTTCGTAGTGATCGCCGCGCCCTGGCCGCTTGCGCTGATCTTACACTACCGGCTGTTTCCGATCGAGAAGCTGATCGGTGAGTACACGATCGGCCGCTACTTGGGCATCGTCGAGAATCAGTCCGGACCTGTCTGGTATTACGTGCCCGTCATCATCCTCGGGTTCTTTCCGTGGATCGCGTTTCTGCCGATGGCCGTCGTCAACGCTGTCGCGCAGCTGCGCCCGGGCATCGGGCAGGATCGGCAGATCGCGCGGCTCGTGCGCCTGTCAGTCATGTGGATCGTCATGCCGCTGCTGTTCTTTAGCTTCGCACGAACGAAGCTGCCGAACTACGTCGCGCTGGAGTTTCCCGCGCTGGCCGTGATCACCGCGCTATATTTCGAGGCGGTCGTACGCAGAACGTGGACGCGTTCGGCGGTGATCTCCGCCGTCACCGTCCCCGTAACGATCGGCGCGCTGGCGTTTGCCATCTGGCTGTTCACGCGCAATAACCGGTTGGCCGGCGAGGTCGCGCTCGCGGTGCCGCCGCTGCTCGGGATGGCGGCCGCGATCTTCGCGGGTTCGCTGCTGACGGCGCTGCTCGTCGCGCGGCCGAGGAGCGCGCGCGCGGCGCCCTACGCGCTCGCGTTCGCCGCGACCATCGGGGCCGACGTGCTCGCCGTTACGGTGCTGCCGCACGCCGAGGCGTTCAAACCCGTCCCCCGGCTGGCCGCCGTGATCGAGCGCGGCCGAGGGGCGGGAGACGTCGTCGCCATCTCGGGCGTGTCGGGCGGCAACGCGCTGCTCTTTTACACGCAGCCGGTCGTGCGAGTGCTGGCGCCGCCCGGCGGGAGCGATCCGCAGAACGACGGCATGGATCCGCGTGCCGTCATCTGCCACGCGCCGCGCGCGTGGGTCGTCGTGCCGGCGGCTCGTGCCGCGCAGGATCCGACGTACGGACGCGACCGGCGCGTCGTGGCCGTCGATCGCAAGGCCGCGCTGTTACTCTACGACGGCCCTCGCTGCCGCTAAGGCTTGTAGCCCGCGACCTGCGCCTCGGTCACCGCGGAGGCGTGGTTGTTGCCGAGCGATCCGCGGATGTACGTGATGACGTCGGATACGTCTTTGTTCGAGAGGGTACCCTTCCACGCTGGCATCTGCCCGTTGTACGCCTGGCCGTTGACGGAGATGGATCCGTGCAGGCCGCCGAGGACGATCCCAATCACCTTGTTGGCGTCGCCGGTTACGACGGGGTTGTTTGCGAGCGGCGGAAACGTGCCGGGTAATCCCAGGCCCTGCGCGCCGTGGCAGCTCGCGCAGTTTGCCGCGAACACCTTAGCTCCGGCGCCGCTCGTTGCCGAGCCTTGCGATGCCGTCGTTGCAGAACCCGCCGCCGGCGCGCCGCCCGGAGGCAGAGTCGCCGCAGAGGCGCTGAGCACCACCGATTCCGGCGGCGACGGCGGTGCGGCGGCCTGTTTGATCATCGTCGTGACCTGGGCGTAGATGCTCAGGCCGGCGATGCCGGCGACGATGATCGTCGTGGCCCACAGCAGCCTGGCTCGCGCGGCAAAGCTCCGGGTGCGGCTCCGATCGAGCCACGGAAGGAGCAGGACGATCACCAAGAAGAGCGTCGGGACGATGATCGTCGCGATCAGCTCCAGACTGATCGTGAGCGGGCCGAGGTGAATCTCGGGCGGCACGAGCGCGAGCAGGCCGAACAGCGACAAGAAATACCACGCGGGGTACGGCACGAAGAATTTCGTCGGGTCGGCCTTCTCGTCGAGATACGGCGGAAACGCAAACGCGAGGAAGCAGATGATGACGAAGACGATGAGCGAGAACGCTCCGTCCATGAAGAACTGATCCGGCCAGAATCGGCCTGGCTTCAGCGTGCGGCGGTCCTCGACGACCGGTCCGGCCGAGCCGTTATGGCGGAAGATCGCCAGGTGCGCACCGACGAGCAGCACCAAGACCGCCGGCATCAGCCAGACGTGCAGGCCGAAGAAGCGATTGATCGTCGCCGTTCCCATGGAGCCGCCGCCCTGCGCGATGTGTTGCAACACGGGGCCGAGCACCGGCGCCAATCCGGTGATGTTCAACGAAACCTGCGACGCAAAATACGCATCCATGTCCCACGGCAGCAGGTAGCCAGTTAGCCCGAGCACGAGCGTCACCAGCAAGAGCAGTACGCCGACGACCCATTGGAGCTCGCGCGGCGACTTGTAGGCACCGAAGATCAGCACTTGCAGCAGGTGCAGGAACACGAGGGCGATCATCGCGGAGGCGCCCCAGTAGTGCACGGCGAGCAGGAAGTGCGTGTACGGGTTGAGATACATCGCGCGCGTCGATTCCCACGCGGTCGCTGCGGATGGCGCGTAGAAGAACGTCAGGAAAATTCCCGTGACGATCTGCACGATCATCGCGAAGAGCGTCGCGCTGCCGAAGACGTACCAATAGCTCGCTCCGCCCGGCACGTCTTCCGTGAGGAAATCCTTGGTCATCGAGACGAAACCGGTGCGTTTTTCGATCCAATTCAACATGATCGCAAACCTATGCCTGATAGGAGACGACGATGCGCTGAGGCGTGTTCGACTGGTAGATGATCCACGTTACCTCCGCGGCGCCGTTCTGCTCGCGCAGCGGCAGCGGATCGAGGCCGCGCGGCGCCGGTCCGGCGACGTGCGTGCCGTCGAATGTGTACTGCGAGCCGTGGCACGGGCACATGAACTTGTTTTGCGCGTCGCTCCAGTTGTAGTAGCAGCCGAGGTGCGGGCAGATCGGGCTGAACACCACGAAACCCATGTTGACGACCGGATAGTCCACGTTGGCTTTGCCGCCGGGCTGGTTGAAGATGTCGGGACGCGCCGCCTGGAATTTCGCTGGATCCACCTTGATGCCCCAACAGTACTCGGGCGCGGATTGCTCGGGAAGGTACGCGTCGGTGTATTTCAGCGTGAACGTGAGCTTGACGGGCTTGTCGGTCGCCTTTTGCAGCGCGTCCAACTCTTGCTTGGAGAGCGGCGACCAGCTGCCCGCCGAGGAGCTTTTCGGCGGGAGCAGCGAACCGATGATCGGTATGGCCAGCACCACGCCGACGATGCCGCCGATCGCGATCGTGGCGTTCGCCATGAAGGTGCGCCGGCTGACCTCCAGTGGATCGGCCGGGGCGTCGTGCGCAGTCAACGGCGTACCGGCAGTGCCATGGGTGGCGCCCGCGTTCAAATCAGACAAATTCGTTCTCCTGCAAGAGCCAGGCGATGGGTCGCAGCCTCATTTGGCACAATTGTAAACCCGCCCTCCAGGAGGCCGCCAGGACGAAACTCTGAGCGGGGCCGCACGGGCGGGCCCTCCGGCCGCCGCGTCAGACCTTGTAGCTGTGCAGGCCCGAAATCCAGATGTTGACGCCGAGATAGCAGAAAATGATGGAGACAAAGCCGATGACGCTAACCCAGCTCGTGCGCAGGCCGCGCCAGGCGTGTCGCGTGTGCAGGTGCATATACGCGAGGTAGATGATCCACGAGAACAGCGCCGCCGTTTCCTTCGGATCCCACTGCCAATAGGCGCCCCATGCCTCCTTCGCCCACATCGCGCCCGTGATGATGCCGATGGAGATCAGCGGCAGGCCGATCGCGACCGCGCGATACACGATGACGTCGAGCTGCGGCAGGCTCGGAAGCGCGGCGAGCCATGCGGCGACGGGGCTGCCCGGGCGGGCCGGCGCGGCGTAATACTTGAGCAGATAGATGCACGAGAAGACGAACGCTACGAGAAACGCGGCGTACGACGACACGACGATCGGCACGTGGATCTTCGCCCAGTACGACTGCAGCGAGGGCACCGGCGGCATAGTCCCCTCGTACCAGGTGACACCGTAGGCGAGGAAGATCGCGGCCAGAGCCAGTACGAATCCGCCCGCGAACCAGAGGCGATAGCGAAACGCGAATCCGATGTAGATCGCGACGGACATCGCCGAAAACAGCGAGAGCGAACCATACAGGTTCAGCAGCGGCCACACGTGCGTCAGCTCGAAACGGACGGCCAGCTGGACGAACTGCGCGGCGCAGCCGAGGATCGCGAGGGGAATTCCGACGTCGCGCAGCCAGGTCACGCGCGAGAAGAAGTAGATCAGCAACGCGAGCGCGCCGAGCGTGTACGCTCCGAGCGCAACCGCGATTAGGGCTTCGTCGGCGGGCATGACGCCTTCAACGATAGCATCAACCGTGAAAACTCGCCCTGGAAAACGTCGTATCCTTTGACGGTCGTCGCGGCCGCGCCGACGCGCGAGCGGTGCGGGCCGGCCTCGTCCACCCGCAGATAGATCCGAGCGGGCAAGAGGTAAAACGAGATCATAAGGCCCGCGAGCAGCACGAACGCGCCGATCCCCACGAGCGGAACGCCGGGGTCGTTGCGATATTGAAACCCGCTGTACAGCACGTAGCGCTCGGGGACGACGCGCCAGCCGTCGCCGAGATCGATCCACGTGCGCAACGGCACCAGCGCCTGGCCGAGCGCGGTGCCCGCCTGCGAGACGCCGAGTACCACGGCGGGGTCGTTCACGCGCGGGTCTGCAGTGGGCATCCCGCTCTGCTTGTCGACCGTCGGCGCGAACCGGTCGTAGAGCACCGTGCGCTGCGACCCCGGCACGTCGAACGATTCCCCCTCGGCGTACGTGCGGCCCGACAGCGTGGCGTCGCGCCTCCCGTTTCTCGTGACGAGAAAGCGCATGCCAAAGCCGTAACTGGCCTGGTAGTAGAGCGTCCCGTCGACGTCGATCGGGTGGTTCACGCGAACCATCATTGCCTTCGGGACGCCGTCGTTGCCGGTGACCGTGACGCGCGACACGTAGTCGACCGGCTGATACACCATCCCGCTCTTCGTCATAATCGGCGCGATCCGATATTGGAAGTCGTCCAGCCGAATCAGTGCGTGCGTCTGCGCGACCTGCGCCGTTTCGCCCTTCAGGATCGCCATCTCACCCGAAAAGCCGCGTGCCCAGTACAGCGTCGTGCCGGCGGCGATGATGACGAAACCGGCGTGCGCGACCAAGACACCGCGGCGCGCCCAATCGTGCTTGTCGGCGAAGCTCCATTCGACGCCGCCGAACGTGCGCTCGCGAATCCGCCAGCCGCGCGATGCGAAGAAATCCTCGAGGCGGCGCCGAACGTCGCCGGCGGCGCCGTCCACATCGAACGTCGCGTGCAATGGGATCTTCTCCACGCTGACGGGCCGCAGAGGCGGGAGCCGCGCGGGGATGACGCGTTTGAAAGTGCAGACCGCGAGCGAGAGCAAGATCAGGCCGATGACGCCTACGTACCACGGCGAGTGATAGATGTTGTCGAAGTTGAGACGAACGATCGCCCGCGCGATCGGTGCCGCGTAGGCTTGTAGGTACGAACCTGGGTCTTGGCCCTGATCCACGACGACGCCGATCAGCGTGAGAACGCCCCAGACGACGAACAGCGAAACGGCGAACAGCACGTTGCCGAAGGTGCGCACGAAGTCGGCGTACGCGTTGCGCAGTGCTGCGGTCACGAACTCGGCTCTAGCCTATCGAAAGACCAGCGCCGCTCGAGCGGCAGAATCAGCCAGATCGAGAGCTCGTAGAGCGCGTACATCGGAATCGCGAGGAGCGCCATCGTGAGCGGATTGCCGTCGGGCGCAGCGATGCCGCCCGCCACGAAGAAGCCGAAGAGCGCGTGACGCCGGTACCGCATCAGCGAGCTCGAGCTGACGATGCCGAGCCGCGCGAGCCCCACCAGCACGATTGGGGTCTGAAAGGCGATCGCGAAGAGCGCGAACAGCACGATGACGAAATTCAGCGTCGAAGCGACACCGAAGGTGGGTGTCGCGACGGCGTCTGTGATGTGGATGAGCGCGGCGATCACTCGCGGGATCACGACGAAGTGCGCGAACGCGATGCCGAGCAGGGCCAACGCGAAAGACGGAAGGATGAACGCGTAGACCATGCGGCGCGTGCGCGGATGGATCGCCGGCACGACGAAGAGCCACAACTGCTGCATCAGCACCGGCAGGCCGATGATGATCCCGCCGACGACGGAGAATTTGAACTCCGTGAAGATGACGTCGGCGGGGCCGAACGCGTGCAGCTGGATGCCGCCGAAATATTCCCGCATCATCCAGCGGATCACGAACTGCGACGGCCAGAACAGCAGCACGGCGATGATGCCGACGGTCGCGATGGCGATAAGCAGACGGTTACGGAGCTCCCGCAGGTGCTCCGTGAACGGCATCTCCTTCTGATCCCAGGGCGCCTCGCCGGTTCCGCGCGGCGGGCGTTGCGCCAACATCCTGCGATACTGTCAGTCGCTACGAGCTCGGCGTGCCCCGGTCTGGGGTAGGGGGCGGAACGGCTTCGCCCGAGATCGAGCCGACCTGGACGTTATTCATCACGTCGGCGTTTGACGTCTCGGCTCGCTGACGCGCCTGTTCGCGCGCCTTGGCCGCGGCCTCGTCGGCCTCGGCCTGTCCGGCCAGGAACTCTTTCTTGGCCTGCCCGGCGCTGCGCGCGAGCTTCGGAAGTTTTTCCGCTCCGAAAAGCAGCGCACCGACGATCAGGATGCCGATGATGATCGGCGCGTCGATGATTGCGAGAAGCGGGTGTACGGTCATGATGCAAGGGCCTCCGTGAGTTTCACAAGCTCCATCTTCGCCGCGCTCGCGTCAATCGGCTCTAAGGCCGTCTTGGCGCGGTCGACGAAGCGACCGATCTGCGCGCGCGTCGATGCCAGGCCGCCCTCTCGCCCGATTGCTTCGACGATCGCGGGAATCGCGTCGTTGGCGCCGGTGTCGTAGAAACGCCGAACCTGCGAGCGAAAGTTCCCGTTGCCCGAGGCGAGCGCGGCGATCAGGGGCAGGGTCGTCTTGCGTTCGGTCAGATCGTTCGCCGCCGGTTTGCCGAGCGAGCGTTCGTCGGCGATGACGTCCAGCAGGTCGTCGCGCATCTGGAACGCGATGCCGAAGGCTTCGCCGAACTCGCGCAGCGCCGCCGTTTCGCGCGGTCCGCCGCCACCCATGATGGCCCCGCACGCCGCGGAAGCGGCGAAGAGCGACGCCGTCTTCTTGCGCGCGATCTCGACGTACGTCTCGATCGGAAGGTCGAGATTTCCCAGCGCCTGCAACTGCAGCACCTCGCCGTCGCAGATGTCCGCCAGCGTCGCCGAGAGCAAGTTGGGGATCGGGTGCGGGTAGTTCAACGTGACGTTCTTGAAGATCCAGGCGAAGAGATAGTCGCCCGCGAGCACGCTCACGCGGTTTCCGTAGTCAACCGCCGTGGCGTTGACGCCGCGTCGCGTCCGTGCGTTGTCGACGACGTCGTCGTGAATCAGGGTCGCTACGTGAATGAGCTCCATGTAGGCCGCGAGATGCAGGTGATCCGCGTAGTTGCCGCCGCACGCTTCGGCGGCCAGCAGTGTGATGCGCGGCCGCAACCGCTTTCCGCCCGCCGCCAGCATGCGTTTGATCGCCTCGGTGATGACCGGGTTGTCCGTGGAAAACGTCGCGCTGAAAAACCGTTCGACCGCCGAGTGCAGGTCGTCGTAGGTCGCACGCGCCGAATCCACCAGGCTCACGGTTTCGTTCCGTAGTGAACGGCGATCGTGCCGCCCATGAGCGGCAGGAAGCCCGCGTCGGCGAAGCCGGCGCGGGCGAAGCGCTCTCGCAGCTCGGGGGCGTTTGGATGATGCGTGAGCGAGTTCGGCAGATAAGAGTAGGCCATCCGCGAGCCGCCGACGATTCCGCCGATGAGCGGAACGATGCGATAAAAATAGAGATCGAAGGCGCGCTTGAACGCACGGTTCGGGGCCTTGCTCACGTCGAGGTTGACGAAGCGGCCTCCGGGACGTAGCACGCGCAAGATCTCGCGCAGTGTGTCGTCGACGTCGACGACGTTGCGCAACGAGAATCCCATCGTGGCGCCATCGAACGCGCCATCGGCGAAGGGCATCGCCATCACGTCGCCCTGGACGAACTTGCCGACGCGCCGAGCGGATTGCGCGCGCCGCTGTGCCCGCTCGAGCATCGGCGCGCAGAAGTCGATCCCCGTCACGTCGAGCGACGGCTGGACCCGCAGGAGATGAAAGACCAGGTCGCCCGTGCCGCAGCAGCAGTCGAGGATTCGCGCATCCGGCTGCGGCGCGAGCAACGCGATCGCGTGCCGCCGCCAGCGCTCGTCCAGGCCAGCGGTCAGCACGCGGTTGGCCAGGTCGTAGCGCGGCGCGATGGATGCGAACATCTCGCGGACGAACCCACCCTTGCTCGACGTTTCGGATCTATCGTGTATCGGCGCCGCAGTCATCGCTCTTTGGCCTGCTTCCAAACGCCGTCCCAGGCTCCCCCTAAGCGGTGGGTAGCCGCTTCCGCCTTTTGTCGTGATGGGCGGCGCGATGGTGGAGCTGAGCTCGGCCCCGGAGCTGTTTGCCGCGCTCGCGCGCGCCGAGACGATCGACTTGCACGCGTACACGCTGCATGGGCCCGTCCTGGGAGCGCTCGAGGCCGCGGCGAGCCGTGGCGCGCGTGTCAGCGCCGAGCTGGAGGGCAGTCCGCACGACGATCCGGGCGGCGCGCTGGCGCGCGAGAACCGGCGGATCGCCGCGGAGCTTCGGGCGGCCGGCGTCGACGCGACACTCGGCGATGGGGTGCACGCGAAGTCGATCGTCGCCGACGGCACGCTCTTCCTCGACGACCGCAACTTCAACACGTCCGACATCGTGCTGCGCGACGACGATCCAGCCGACGCCGCGACGATCCCCATGCTCAAGCACGCGGCGCTCGCCGCGGAGGCGGGGCTGCTGCGTGCGGCACGGCGAGACGACGGCGTCATCGTCGCGAGCGAGTCGTTCGGGTGCTGCAACAGCGTCTACGGCGCACTCGACGCGCTCGCGAGGCGCGGCGGAGCGCCGCGCCTGGTGGTCTGCGAGCGGGAGCTGCGCGGAAACGCGCGCGAGCGCGAGGTGCTTCGCGCGCTGGTACGCGACGGCGTGCGAGTGCGCGCCGGCCGCGACACGGATAAGGTCGCTGCCAGCGGCGATCGCGTCTGGATCGGTTCCGCGAACGCCACCGTCGCGTTCGATCGCGCCGATCTGCCGGACTGGGGCCTGTGCAGCGAGGACTCGGCGATCGTCGGCGCAGTGCGCGATCGCGTCGAGTCGGAATGGACCCGCGCCAAGCCGCTCGTACTGTAGGACCATGCTCGCGCTCGCCGGAGTCTGGGCGGCCACGCAGGCGCCGCCGGCCGTCGTCAACCAGTGGATTCAGCCCGCGAACGATCCGTGGCCGCGCTACGCGATCGCCCTGCGGCCCATCGACGAGACGATGCACTACTTCCTCGTGGTCAGCGCCTCCGCCGACGGGACGCTCAGAGCGTTCGTTCGTAATCCCGAGGCCAACGTGGGGGCGTTCATCGGAACGCGGACGCTGCTCGCGGACGGCGCAGCTCTGCGTCTTCAGGCGACCGGCAAGCGCGACGTCGCCGGCCGTGTCAACGCTGACGGGACGCTAACGCTCGACCTTCAGGGTACGGGGAGCGGCGTCGTGTTCCACCGCCCGACGGCCGACGAGCTGCGATGGTTTTTCCCGCGCGACACGGCGACGTGGGTCTATCGAAAGCCACTCGCGGGCGCCGACGGCTGGACGGTCGGTACGCCGGCGCAAGTCGGGCTGCGCCTGCAGCCGATCGCGGCCGCGGTCCAGAGCATCGTCTCGCTGCGCAGCCCGGAGCTCGCGTCGCCCTACGTTCAGAGCCTCGCGATCGTTCGCCACGGCCGGCTCGTCCTGGACGAATACTTCTACGGATTCGACGCGGATCGCCCACACGACGTGCGTTCCGCGGGCAAGAGCGTGACGACGCTGCTGGTCGGCCGTGCGATCGCCGACACCGCGCGCTTTACGCCGCAGACGCCCGTGCTCTCGTTTCTTCCACAGTATGCTCCGCTTGTCAACGCCGACGCGCGCAAGAAACGGATGACCGTCGAGAACCTCATGACGATGTCCTCGGGTCTGGCGTGCGACGACAATGACGACGCGTCGCCGGGCAACGAGGACACGATGCAGAGCCAGAGCACGGAGCCGGACTGGTACAAGTACACGCTCGACCTACCGATGCAGTCCGAGCCCGGCACGCGTGCGGTATACTGCAGCGCCGGCATCAACTTGCTCGGCGCAATCGTCTCACGCGCGACCAGCGTACCAATCGAGCAGTATTTCTACGAGCGCTTCGCCTTGCCAATGCAGTTCCAGCAGTACGGGATGTGGCTGATGCCTCCGCCGACGAACGCCGCGTACATGGGCGGCGGCGACTATTTTCGGCCGCGCGACTTCATGAAGTTCGGTCAGCTCTTCCTGAGCCACGGCCTCTGGGACGGGCGCCGCGTCATGGACAACGCGTGGCTGCGCGCCTCAGCCGCGCAGCGCACGATCATGAACGAGGATGCCTTCGGGGAAGGCGATCGCTACGGCTACGGCTGGCACCTCGGCACGCTGACCGTCAACGGGCGCGCCTACCGTTTCATCCTCGCCGGAGGCAACGGCGGCCAGCAGCTCGTGATCCTGCCGCAGCTCGACATGCTCGTAATGATCACCGCCGGAAACTACAACCAGTATCGCGTGTGGAAGAATTTTCTCGGTGAGTTCGCCGGCGCAGCGATCCGCAGCGCAGTCTAGCGGTCTAAGCGAGGGCCGAATAACCTGCGCGCATTGTCGTCGGTGCGCGCGCCCACTTCGGCCGGAGGCACGCGCAGCAGCGCGGCGACCCGCGCGGCGGTGTGGGTGACGAACGCGGGTTCGTTGCGCTGGCCGCGCATGGGTGCCGGCGCGAGATACGGGCAGTCGGTCTCGAGCACGACGTTGCCGAGGCCGACGGCGCGCACGGCCTCGCGCAGCGGCTCGGCGTTGGGGAAAGTCACGACGCCGCCGATTCCCAGTAGCAGGCCGAACTCGCCGGCGTACGTCAACGCCTGAGCCGCCGAACCCGTGAAACAGTGAACGACGCCGCGCATTCCGCTCGTCCACTCGTCGCGCAGTACCGCGGTGAAGTCGTCGAAGGCGTCGCGCTGGTGAAACACGACCGGAAGCGCGGCTTCCCTGGCGACGGCGAGTTGCGCGCGGAGCACGCGCGCCTGCGCATCGCGTGGGCTGTGGTCGTAGTAATAATCCAGCCCCGTCTCGCCGACGGCGACGACGCGCGGGTCTTCCAGCAGCGCGCGCAGCGGGCCGGCCAGCTCCGCCGGAGCGTTACGCGCCTCGTGTGGATGGATGCCGGCGGCCGCGGCGATGCCGTACTGCGTGGCGACGGCGATCGCGCGGGCGCTGTCCGCGAGATCCTCGCCGATCGTGAGCATCGCCGAGACGCCCGCCTCGCGCGCGCGCTCGACGACCGTGTCACGATCGGCATCGAACTGGCGATCGTGGATGTGGCAGTGCGTGTCGATCACGACTGCGCTGCGAGGTCGATCTTCGGAAAGAGCGACGCGCCGGGCGACGTTTGCGTGTTCGGCGCGAGCTTGCCCCACACGAGCGATGAAGTCCAATCCTCGTCGATGCGGCCCGGGCTGCCGAGCTGCCGCCACATCTCGCTCATCCGCTCCGGCATTACCGGATGGAGCAGGATCGCGAGCCAGCGAAGCCCCTCGCACAAGTCGTACAGCGTCGCGTCCAGCTCATCGGTTCGCCCTTCCTTGTACAGGACCCAAGGCTTGCGTTCGTCGATGGCGCGGTTGAGCGCCGTGACGAGTTCCCAGACGGACTCGAGCGCCTCGCGGAAGCGCAGATCGAGGATCTGCGCCCGGACGCTTGCAGGGAGCTGCGCGAAGCGCGCGCCGACCTCGCTCTCGACCATCGACTGAGGAACGCAGCCGTCGCGATAGCGAGACAGCATCGAGAGCGTGCGCCGCAGCAGATTTCCCAGGTCGTTGGCGAGATCGCTGTTGTGGCGCTGCGCGATCTTCTCCTCGGAGTACGAGAAGTCGCTGCCGAACGGAGCCTCCCGCAGCAGGAAGTAGCGAATCGAGCCCGGTCCAAAGCGCCGTGCGAGCGCGAACGGATCGGCCGCATTGCCGAGGCTCTTGCTCATCTTTGCTCCGTCGATGGTGATCCAGCCGTGGGCGAAGACGAGCTCCGGAGCCGCCTCGCCAATCGCCCAGAGGAGCGCGGGCCAGATGATCGTATGGAAACGCGCGATCTCCTTTCCGACGAGCTGCGTCTGCGCCGGCCACAGCGCGTGGAAACGCGCGTCGTCCTGGCTCCACCCGATCGCCGTGATGTAGTTGAGCAATGCATCGAGCCAGACGTAGATGACGCCGCCGCCCGCGATCGGTATGCCCCACTGCACGTTCGTCCTCGAGATGGACAGATCGTCGAGCCCTTCGGCCAGGATTGACATCATCTCGTTGTAGATGCTGCGCGGCCGAACCCACTCCGGATGGCGCTCGAAGTGTTCAAGCAGACGGTCGCGATACGCCGACAGCCGGAAGAACCAGTCGTCCTCCGATATCCACTGCACCTCGCGCCCGCACGTCGGGCAGCGCCCGTCGACCAGTTTCGACTCGAGCCAGAAGGTCTCGTCGTAGACGCAGTACCAGCCCTCGTACTTACCGAGATAGACGTCGCCGCGCTCGCGCAACAGTTCGAACACGCGCTGGACCTTCTCGACGTGTCGCGCTTCGGTGGTCCGGATGAAGTCGTCGTAGGCGATCTCGTACTCCGCGAAGAGCGCCTTCCAGCGCGGCACCAGCTCGTCGCACCATTCCTGCGGCGTCTTGCCGGCGGCTGCCGCGGCGTTTGCGACCTTCTGTCCGTGTTCGTCGGTCCCGGTAAGGAAGAAGGTCGGCCGGAACGTGCGCGCCGTCCGCGCGAGCACGTCGGCGACGATCGTCGTGTAGGCGTGGCCGATGTGCGGCTCCCCGCTGATGTAATAGATCGGCGTCGTGACGTAGTAGGCACGTTGCATGGCGAGTTAGCTTTGGTTAATCGAACGTTCGCGGTGCGCCTTGCGGGCGGCGGCGCGAGCATAGAGCTGGCGGCGCTCGCCGAATCCGCGGCTGGCCAGTAGCTTCGCGACCTCGCCCACGCGCCGCCCGCTCGCGAGGAGGGCGTCGATCGCGGCGCCGGCCTCCTCGGCCGCGGGCGCTTCAGGCTCGATTGCGTAGGGCGCGATCGCGAACGCGACCTCGCCGCGCACCGGGTCGGCCAGAGCGCCCAGGACCTCCCGCGGCGTGCCCCAGAGCTGTTGTTCGTGGAGCTTCGTATATTCGCGAACGACGAAAACCCGAGCCCGAGGGGCTACCAGCGCGAGGTCGGCGAGGGCGGCCGCTAGGCGTCGAGGCGACTCGTACCAGATCGTCGTCATTCCGCTCCGTAGCGTTTCGGCGAAACGCTCGCGGCGTGCCGTGGCGCCGCGCGGCGGGAATCCCTCGAACGCAAAACGGCGCAGATCGAATCCCGAGAGTACCGCGACCCCCAGCGCGGCGCTCGGGCCGGGCAGCACCTCGACCGGGATCCCCGCGTCGCGCGCCGCGGCGATCAAAGCGCTTCCGGGATCGGAGATCCCGGGCATGCCCGCGTCGCTCGTCACTGCGACGACTTCGGCGCGCGCGCGTTCGAGGATCGGCGGGGTCGCCGCGGCGGCGTTCTGCTCGCGGTAGCTCCAAATTTCGCGGCCGCTCAGCTCCAGCGCGTGCAGCAGCTTGCGCGCCACACGCGTGTCTTCGGCGACGATCAGCGCGGCGTCGCGCAGGACGTCGAGCGCGCGGAGCGTGACGTCGCGCAGGTTTCCGAGCGGCGTCGGTACGAAGATGAGCGGCATGCCACGGGGCTTCGACGTCGAGCATATACCTCCGGGCGCAAAGCTGGAGCTCTACATCTCGCCGACTTGTCCGTATTGCCGGCGTGCCATCGCATATTACGAGTCGGTGGGAACGCCCTATACGACCTACGACGCCCAGAACGATCGCGCCGCACGCGATCGGATGTTTTCGTATAGCGACGGAGATCCGACGGTGCCGGCCATCGTCGTCAACGGAAAATACATTCAGTCCGGTTGGGGATCGCCGCCGCAGGGTTGAACCGTCCACTAACCCGCCGGTCGGCGGGTACAGGCGTTAACGTTGCTACGGAAAGGAAAGCTCGGACATGGACCATAGCTCGGCAGCCACCGCCGGAGTTCTCGCGACGGTGATCCTCGTCTACGCGATCGTGCTGATTTTGGCGATCGCGTTCACGATCTGGGTCTACTGGCGAATATTCGCCAGGGCGGGATTCAGCGGCGCGTTGTCACTGCTCAACTTCGTGCCCGGCGTCGGCCAGCTGATCTGCATGATCATCCTCGCGTTCGGCCGTTGGCCGATCGAGGATCAGCTCGCGGCGCTTCAGGCGCGGGGCTCCGGCCCCACGTCTCCGCCGCCGGCTCCTCCCGGCACGTCGGTCATGCCGACTTGATGAACTAGGTTCCCTAGGACCAGAGTTCCGCAATCCAGGTCTCGACATCGTCGCGACGCGACGGCACGACAGCCGACAAGTTCTCCGCGCCGGTCGCCGTGACGGCGACGTCGTCTTCGATGCGCACGCCGATCCCGCGGAAACGTTCAGGCACCGTCGCGTCGTCGGGCTGGAAGTAACACCCCGGCTCGACGGTGAGAACCATGCCCTCGCGCAGCTTGCCGTAACGGTACTCTGAACTGCGCGCGTTGGCGCAGTCGTGGACGTCTAGCCCGAGCATGTGGCTGACGCCGTGCAGCGTGTAGCGCCGGTGAAAGAGGTTCTCGGGATCGGTCGCCTCGTCGAGCGACATCTTCAGGATTCCGAGGTCGATCAGCCCCTGCGCGAGCGTGCGCGTCGCGCGCCGGTGCGGTTCCAGAAAATCGTTGCCCGGCGCGACGCCCTCGATGCCGGAGCGTTGCGCGCGCAAGACGAGATCGTAGATCGTCACCTGTTCCGGTGAGAAGCGGCCGGAGATCGGCAGCGTGCGCGTGATGTCGGCGGTGTAGAGCGACTCGCACTCGATGCCGGCATCGAGCAGCAGCAACGTGCCGGGGCGAAGCGCGCCGTCGTTCTTTGTCCAGTGGAGCGTGCACGCGTGTTCGCCCGCCGCCGCGATCGTGAGGTAACCCGTATCGTTAGCTGCGATGCGTGCGCGGCTCCAAAACGCCGCCTCGATCTCCCGCTCCGACGCGGCGTGCCGCATGGCGCGGATCGCGTCCTCGAAGCCGAGCTTGGAGAGTTCGCATGCCCGGCGCAGCTCCGCGAGTTCGTACTCGTCCTTGACCAGTCGCATCTCCGAGAGATGCTCGGCCAGCTCGGCGTCGTCGTCGCCCGGCTCGAAACACCGGTCGATCTCCTCGTCGTGCGAGCGCAGGACGCGCACCGCATGTTTGGCGTCGCGCAGCTCCTCGAGGTAGCGCGGCAGCGATGCGAGCGGACGGCTCTCGTCGACCCCGTAAAAGGTCTTGCTCTCTTCGACGCCGCGGTGCCGGCCGACCCAGAGCTCGCCGTAGACGCGGTCGGTGAAGAACTCCGCTTCGCCGCGGTTGTGTGCCGGCACGAACATGATACTGCGGTGCTCGGCGCCGGCGGGCTCGAGGATCATGGCCGCGCCCGCCTCACCCGGTCCGGCTAAATACGCGAAGTCGCTCGACGGCCGAAACTGATACGCCGTGTCGTTGGCGCGCACGCGCTCGCGGCCCGCCGGCACGATCAGATACACGCCTGGATACGATGCGCCGAGCTGCTCGCGACGCGCGCGAAAGCGCTCCGCCTGCGGATGGGCGCCGATCGCGACCGGCCGGTCGATCCACCCGCCGGCCATGAAGTCGACTAGCGCCTTGGGGGGCACGAAGTCGTGGCTGGCCCGGCCGGCATCGGTCGGTTTCTCGGCGGTACGATCTGTAGACATGGTTCGATGGAGATTCGCCTAAGGCTCGATGGGTCATGCAGGCTAACGACACCCTCGCCAACGAGCGGACCTATTTGGCCTACGTCCGAACCGCCCTCGCGTTCATCGCGTTCGGCTTCGTGGTCGCGCGATTCTCACTGTTCGCGCGCGAGTACGCGCTGATTGTCCACGGCGCGGTCCCCCCGCCGGGAGTATCGACCGGCTTCGGTATCGCGATGGCAATGTTCGGCGTCTACATGGCGCTGCTGGGCGCCTGGCGCTACTCCGTGACCGATCGCGGGCTTCGCGAGGGCCGCATCATGACGATGTCGAGCGCGACGGGCTACGCGATCTCGCTGTTCGTTTTGGTCGCAGGAGCGATCGTCGCGGCCGCACTGCTATCCCAGCGATAACCCTTCGACTCCGCTCAGGACAGACTCAGGAAGAAACTTCTAAGGAGAGATCCAGCGAGGGCGCGCTGTGCGTCAGACGCCCGACGCTGATCACGTCGACTCCGGCGCGGGCGATCGCGAGGACGTTGGATTCGTTGACGCCGCCGCTCGCCTCGACCAGCACGCGCCCGTCGACCACGCGCACGGCCTCCGCCAGCATCGCGGGGTCCATGTTGTCGAGCAGCACCGCGTCGACCGGTTCGGCCAACGCTTCCTCCAGCTGCTCGAGCGTGTCGACTTCGACCTCCACCTTCACCATGTGACCGGCGCGGGCGCGCGCGGCGGCGACGGCCGCGCGAATCGATCCGGCCAGCGCCAGATGGTTGTCTTTGATCAGCACGCCGTCGTCGAGGCCGAAGCGGTGATTCGTTCCGCCGCCGCACGCCACGGCGTAGCGCTCGAGCGCGCGTAGCCCGGGCGTGGTCTTGCGCGTGTCGGCAATTTTCGCACGCGTGCCGGCGACGAGATCCACGAGCGCACGCGTCGCCGTCGCGATTCCGGACAGGTGCGAAAGGAAGTTCAGCGCGCTCCGCTCCGCGGTGAGAATCGCGCGCGCGCTCCCAGCGATCTCCGCGACGACGCCGCCGGCTTCGACGCGCTCGCCGTCACCGATCAGGATTGCGGCGTTGATGCGCTCTTCGAGCAGGCGAAACGCGAGCACCGCGACGCTCACGCCGGCGATGACGCCGCTCGACCGCGCGACGATCTGCGCCGTCGCCTCACGGCTCGGTTCGACGAGGGCCTCCGTGGTGAGATCTCCGCCGCGGCCGATGTCTTCGAGCAAGGCTGCTCGAACGATCGGCTCGGTCACGATCTCAAGCGACGCTGCGAAGTCGCGTGAAGGAACGCTTGGCGAAGGCTTCATCGCTTTGCGGATAGTCGCTGCGGTAGTGGCTGCCCCGGCTCTCGCGCCGTGCCAGGGCGGCGTCGGCGATCAGCTGCCCGACCACGAGGAGGTTGCGCAGCTCGCCTTGCACCGACGCGGGCGACGCCTCGAGCTCGCCGATGCGCGCGACCGCCTCGCGCAACCCGGATTCGTGGCGTACCAGCCCGACGTTGGCGTACATGAGGTTGCGTAGATCGCTGAGCGCTTGGGCGGCCGTCGTGTCGGCGCTTGCGGCTGCACGGCGCTCGCTCCGCGCGGGCCGCTCAGCGGAGGCGATGGCGTGCGGACGCCCGCCCTCGATGTCGATGGCCACGCGCGATCCGTAGACGAGGGCCTCGAGCAGCGAGTTGCTGGCGAGCCGGTTCGCGCCGTGTACGCCGGTCGCACTCGCTTCGCCGCACGCCCACAGTCGAGGCAGCGACGTGCGTCCCCATTCGTCGACGGCGATTCCGCCCATGTGGTAGTGAGCGGCCGGAGTCACGGGAATGTTTTGCACGCGCGGATCGATGCCCGCCTCCACACAGAAGCGAAACACCGTCGGAAATGCGTTTGGAAAGCGCGCGCCGATCGCGGAACGCGCGTCGAGCCCTACGGTGCGTCCACGCTGCTGCTGCTCGAATATGGCGCGCGCGACTACGTCGCGCGGCGCGAGCTCCGCGTCGGGATGAACTGCGAGCATGAAGCGTTCGCCCAGATCGTTGACGAGTGTGGCGCCCTCTCCGCGCACCGCCTCCGTGACCAGCGGCATCGGGTCGCGTCCGATCGCGAGCGCGGTCGGATGGAACTGGACGAACTCCATGTCGGCCAGCGTCGCCCCGGCGCGCGCCGCCATCGCGATGCCGTCGCCGGTGGCCTCCACCGGATTCGTCGTGTAGCGGTAGAGGCGGCCCACGCCCCCGGTCGCCAGCACGACCGCCCCGGCTCGAAACTCGATCCGCTCCGTGCTTCCGAGGCGGTGCGCGTAGATGCCGCCGATCGCGCCCGCATCGAGGATCAAATCGTCGGCCATCACGTCCTCGACGACGCGGATGTGAGGATGCTCGGCGATGGCTTCGATCAGCGTATTGAGGATCTCGTGGCCCGTAGCGTCCCCGCCCGCCTTGACGATGCGGCGCCGCTGATGCGCGGCCTCGCGCCCCAGCGCGAGCTCGCCCGCGTCCGTGCGATCGAACGCCGCTCCGAGCTCGAGCAGCTCCTCGATGCGCGCCGGCGCGTCGCGCGTGAGGATCTCGACGATCTTCGTGTCGCTGATGCCGGCGCCGGCGCGCTGCGTGTCGATCGCGTGCAGACGGGGCGAATCGTCCTTACCAACGGCCGCCGCGATGCCGCCCTGCGCCCAATCCGTCGCCGCACCCTTACCCAGCCGAGTCTTGGACAGCACCGTCACGTGTGCCGGCTGCAGCTTCAGCGCCGCGATCAAACCGGCGATTCCCGCGCCGACGACGAGCGCGTCCGCGCGCCGAGTTTCCATCAGCGGCTTCAGTCGCGGGGCTGGCGGCTAAACTCGAGCATCCGTTCTACCGCGCGGCGCGCTCTCTGTGCGATCGACGGTTCGATCGTGACTTCGTACTCCATCGCCTGCAGGCTATGGAGCACCTTCGGCAACGTGTTGCGCTTCATGTGCGGGCAGAGATTGCACGGGCGTACGAACTCGATGCTCGGATAACGCCCGGAAACGTTATCAGCCATCGAACATTCGGTCATCATGAGAACGCGCGGCGCGCGGACTTCGCTGGATGGGTCCCCATTTGCTAATTTTCCGACGTATTCGGTCATGCCTTGGGTCGAGCCGACGTAGTCGGCCTCGGCCAACACGTCCGGCGGGCACTCGGGGTGCGCCAGGACGATGAGCGACGGATCTCCCTCGCGGAAGCGCCGCACGTCGGCGCCGGTAAAGCGTTCGTGCACTTCGCAGTGTCCCTTCCACGCGATGATCTCGACGCCGGTCTTGGAAGCGACCCATTTAGCGAGATATTCGTCCGGCAAGAAGATAACGCGCGGCACGCCCAGCGCCTCGACGATCTGGACGGCGTTGCCGCTCGTCACGCAGACGTCCGACTCGGCCTTGACCTCCGCCGACGTGTTCACGTAGGTGACGATCGGCGTGTCCGGATACCTCTCGCGCAACAGGCGCACGTCGGCGCCCGTGATCGATTCGGCGAGCGAGCATCCCGCTTTCAGGTCGGGGACGAGCACCGTCTTGTGGGGATTGACGAGCTTCGCCGTTTCAGCCATGAAGTGGACGCCGCACAGGACGATCACCTCCGCCTGCGTCTCCGCCGCGTTCATGGCGAGCGCCAGGGAGTCGCCTACGATGTCGGCGACCGTGTAGAAGATCTCGGGGACCTGGTAGTTGTGGGCGAGGATGACCGCGTTGCGTTCCCGCTTGAGGCGATTGATCTCGGCCACGTAGGGCGCGTGCAGCGGCCACTCGACGCGCGGGATGACGTGCTCCACGCGCTCGAAAACCGGGTCTGTTTCCTCGGCGACGCTGCGCGTGTAGGGTAGATCGATGACGCCCATGTTCGTTCGAGGAGGTTGCGGCCTGGGTCGCCGCTTCTCCCCTGAACTTGTACCCGCGCGAGCCGGCGCGGTTTGCGCCGTGCTAGCTCGCCTTATAAGCAAGCTAGCCAGGTCCTGAGAGCTCCGTTAGAGGCGAAGCTCGCCTGGGTACCAGCCGGGTTGAGACCACTCTTTTGGCAGTCCCAGTAAGGAGGAACCGAATTCCATGAATCGCTGGTTTGTCGGCATCATATTCGTTGGAGCGCTCGTAGCCGGTGCGACGTCGTTTGCAGCCGCCACCGCACAACCCGCGCCAAGCGCGTCGCCGATGGCGTCCGCATCGCCGACGTCGACGATGCAGCCCTAACGTACGGTCGTGCGCCGCGATCGTGTCCATAAACTGTGGGTAACCAAAATTTCTTGTGGAGCAGTTGTGGACTAGCGCGTCAGCGTATTGCGCGTCGTATGTCGCTTTGGTAGCATGCAAACACTTCGCCCAATGACGAAGTGCGGACCGTATCGAACCGCGATCGACAGCACGTAGACGACCCGCCGCGTCTAACGCGACAAATCCGAGTGAGGCCGATCGAAAACCGGTGCGACACGTCGGTGGGAAGCCGGAAACGGCTTCAAACAGGCGAGAATGACCGGGATACAGCAAAGCCCGCAGCGTTACCGCCGCGGGCTTTGTACTTCAAAAGGCCTCGCTCGTTGTTTGGGCGCAACAGAGATCCATGGAGCGTCGATCAGAGCTCACGCTTCGCGGGCTTATCCTCGGCTGCGCCATCACGCTCGTCTTCACGGCGGCGAACGTTTATCTCGGGCTCAAGGTCGGCCTGACGTTCGCCTCGACGATTCCGGCCGCGGTGATCTCGATGGCGGTGCTGCGCGCGCTGCGCAACGCCACGATCTACGAGAACAACATCGTCCAAACGGTCGCCTCCGCGGCCGGAACGCTGTCCGCGATCATCTTCGTGCTGCCCGGGCTCGTGATGATCGGCTGGTGGAGCGGCTTTCCGTTCGGCGTCTCGTTCGCCATCTGCGCGATCGGGGGGATCCTCGGCGTGATGTACAGCGTGCCTCTGCGGCGCGCCCTCGTAACGACGTCGAGCCTGCCGTATCCCGAGGGCGTCGCTGCGGCCGAGGTGCTCAAGGTCGGCACGGCGGCGGGAGCGGCTGAAGGCGACCGCGCCGGGCTGGCGGCTCTCGCCGGCGGGACGGTCGCGTCGGCGCTTTTCGCCGCGATCGTCGCGACGCGGGTCTTTGCCGCACAGATCGGGTCGTTTTTCCGCGTCGGCAGCGCGGCGACGGGGCTGGGCTTCTCGCTGTCGCTGGCACTCGTCGGCGCGGGCCAGCTCATCGGCCTCACCGTCGGTTTGGCGATCCTCACGGGCCTCGTGATCGCATGGGGCATCGCCACGCCGCTGCTGACGGCGGCGCAGCCCGCGGCTGGTGCCGCCGCCGACGTCGCCAACGCGGTGTGGTCACATCAGGTGCGCTTCATCGGAGCGGGCGCTATCGCCATTGCTGCGCTGTGGTCATTGGGGCGCCTGATGCGGCCGGTTGCGGCCGGCATTACCTCGGCCATGCTCGCCGCGCGGCTGCGCCGGCGCGGCGCGGCCGCGGATTTACCCAGGACCGAGCAGGATCTTCCGATCGCGCTCGTCGGCCTGATCAGCCTCTTGTGCCTGATTCCGCTCAGCGTTTTGCTGTGGACCTTTCTTTCCGGCGGACCGCTCGCGCCGCTGGCCGCGCCCATGACGGCTGCCGCGATCGTCTACGTCGTGATCGCGGGTTTTTTCGTCGCCGCGGCGTGCGGCTATATGGCGGGCCTGATTGGCTCGTCCAACAGCCCGGTATCGGGCCTCGCGATTCTCTCCGTGATCGGCGCGGCGTTGATCGTGCTGGCCATCGCGAAGGGCGCCGGCGCCCCGCTGAACCTGCAGCTCGTCGCCTACGCGCTCGTCGTCACGGCAGTGCTGCTGTGCGTCGCCACGATCTCGAACGACAACCTGCAAGATCTCAAGACGGGACAGCTCGTCGACGCGACCCCGTGGCGCCAACAGGTCGCGCTCGTCGTGGGCGTCGTGATGGGGGCGATCGTCATTCCTCCGATCCTCGAGCTGCTCAATCACGCCTACGGGTTTGCCGGCGCTCCGCATCTCGGCAACGTCATCGCGCAGCCGCTGCCCGCGCCGCAGGCCACGCTCATCTCGGCGCTTGCAAAGGGCGTCATCAACGGTCAGATCGACTGGCATCTCATCGGCATCGGCGCGGTCGTCGGCGCCCTGGTCGTTGCCGCGGACGAGGCTCTGCGCACCAGGCGCCTCGCGCTGCCGCCGCTGGCGGTGGGTCTCGGCATTTATCTGCCGGCTTCGACGACCGCGCCGGTGGTGCTCGGTGCGGTCCTCGGATGGGCTTACAATCGCTGGGCCGCGGGCCGTCCGCAGCCGGATCGCGCGAAGCAGCTCGGGGTGCTCGTTGCATCCGGGCTGATCGTCGGGGAGAGCGTCTTCGGCGTGCTGCTCGCGGGGCTCATCGTCTTCAGCGGAAATCCCTCACCGCTCGGACTCGTCGGCGATGCGTTCGCGCCGGCGGCCAACGTCATCGGCGCGGTCGCGTTCGCGCTCGCGATCGCGGCGCTGTTTCGCCTCTCGAGCCGTCTCGCGCGATAGCTCTACGGGAGCACGCTGGTTACATTTTCCGAATTCCCGTCGCTCGTGATCGTCACGGCACCGTCCTCGTCGGTGCGGTAGACGCGTGCGCCGAAGCGGCGCAGCGTCGCGAGCGTCGAGGGCGCGGGGTGGCCGAAGAGGTTGTGGCGCCCCACCGAGATGATCGCGTACTTGGGCGCGACGGCCGCGACGAACGCCGGCGACGATCCGTAGGCCGAGCCGTGGTGACCCACCTTGAGCACGTCGGCGTGAAGATCGACGCGCTCGTCGAGGAATCTCTGCTCCGATTCGCTCCCGGCGTCGCCCGTGAAGAGCATGCGAAAGCGGCGATACTGCAGTACGAAGGCGATCGAGTTGCTGTTGATCGCGTTGCGCCCGCCGATGAACGGCAACGAGGGGCCGATGAAGTGCAGCGTCACCCCGTCGTCGGTGCGCCACTCCGCCGACGCCCGGGGATAGATCACCGGCACGCGCTGCGCTCGCGCCGTGGCGATCGCGTCGAGATACGCGTGCCCGCCATAGCGCTGCCCGCCGTCCGCGAGCTCGGCGACGCGCAGGCGGCGCAGGACGGGAGCGACTCCGCCTGCGTGATCGCCGTGCGGATGCGAGATGACGACGGCGTCGACCACGTGAATGCCGTGACGCAGCAGAAACGGCACGACGGTGCGCTCGCCGACGCGCTCCGCCGCGGATCCGTCGACCTGTATCGCGCGCTCGAGCCGTCCGCCGGCGTCCACGAGGATCGTGTGTCCGCGCGGCGTCTGCACGACGATCGCATCGGCCTGTCCGACGTCGAGGACCGTCACGATCAGACGCGCCTGTGTGCCGCGCGGAGGCCACAGCACCAACCCGCTCGCGACGATAAGCGCGGCGACTGCAAGCGTCTGCGCGCCGCGCCGCACGAGCAGCGGTGCGGCGAGGACCGCCGCGTCGTAGGCGGCGATACACCACGCCGGCGGCGGCGTCATCGGCAGGCTTGCGCCCGGCAGAGAGCTCAGCACGCGCACCGCGCCGAGCGTCCATGCGATCAGCCACGAGTCGAGGTTGGCGCATGCCTGCGCGAGCGGCGCGCACCACGCGAGCGCGAGCTGCGCGGCGCCCAGCGCCATCGTCGCCGCGACGCACGGCACCACGGCGAGATTGGCGACGACGGCGTATGGAGCGAACTGCAAGAAGATCGCCGCGCTCAGCGGCCAGATTCCGAGCTGCGTCGCTAGCGTCAGCACGATCGCCTCGCGTGCGTGCGCCGGCAGCGCCACGCGCGCTTCGATCCAACGCTCCAGCGCCCCGGCGCACGCGAAGATCGCCGCGACGCATGAAAACGAGAGCGCGAACGATGCCGTAGCGACGCTCTGTGGCCGCGCGAAGGCGACGACGAGCGCGGCGATCGCGAGCGCGTTCCACGACAACGTGGCGCGTCCGCAGGCGCGCGCAAAGAGCGCGACGCTCGCCATCGTCGCGGCGCGGATGGCCGGCAGCTGGGCACCGCTCCACCACACGAACGCCCAGAGCAGCGCTATGGCCGCGCCGCATGCGGCCCAGCGCGGCAGGGAAAGCAGCGTGAACAACGTGACGGCGAGCGCCGCGACCACTCCCAAATGCAGTCCGGCGGTGACCAGCACGTGGACCGTCCCGGTCTCTTGGAACTCGGTGCGCAGCTCCGGCGGCAGCGCCGCGCGCTCGCCCCACAGCTCGCCGGCTACGAGCGACGCACCCGGTTCGCCGAGGCGTTCGCGCAGCCGGTCGTGCGCCCACTCGTGCGCGCGCGCCAGTACGGCCGCGAAGCTCCACGACGGCACGGCGCCGGCGTGCAGCACGGTTGCGCTTTCCAAGCTGCCGTCCAGCCCGCGCTCGACCATCAGCGCGCGTTCGCTGGGCTCGCCCGGATTGCGCGCCTCGTCGAACGGGTCGAGCCGCCCGCGAACGAGCACGTGCGTTCCGGCCGGCGGCGCCTCCCCGCGTAGCCGCGCGAGCACACGCGGGCCGTCGTCGATCGCGAGCGTGACCTCGGCCGAGCCGTCGCCTGCGCTTGACCGATCCAAGATCGTGGCGCCGTAGCGCGCCGTGCGCCGCTCCGCGATGGAGCCGGAGTGATTGCGCAGCTCGGCGTTGGCCGCGGAGGCGACGAGAGCGGCCGCGAGAAGCACGCGAAGTCGCGGCGTTCCGCACGAGCCGAAGACGGCGTACGCGGCGAACGCGAGGAGGCCGGCGTCGCTGACGGCGCGCACGTCGGGCGGAAGTGGCGTCGCGGCGAGCGCGCCGAGCACCGCGGCGACCGCGCACAGGAGGATCGCGAACGACGGCATCGTCCTTCTCCTGCGACGGCCGCATGGCGCAGCTAGAGAGGAAAAGATTTGCGCATCATCGTGACCGGCGGGGCCGGGTTCATCGGTTCGCACGTCGTCGACGCCTACGTCGACGCGGGCCACGAAGTGCTCGTGATCGACTCGCTCTGGGAGCACGGCGGCGGGCGACGTATCAACGTGCGCAACGGTGTGTCGCTCGTTCACATGGACATTCGCGACGAGCCGATCGCGCGCGTCTTCGCGGACTTCAAGCCCGATGTCGTGAGCCATCATGCCGCGCAGCACTCCGTCGCGATCTCGTCGCGCGACCCGATCTACGACGCTCAGGTCAACGTCGTCGGGCTGCTCAACGTGCTCGAGCAGAGCGTGCGCAGCGGCGCGCGCAAGGTGATCTTCGCTTCTAGCGGTGCGACGTACGGAACCCCCGAGCTGCTGCCGATCAGCGAGGCGACGCCGCAGCACCCAACCTCGCCCTACGGCATCACGAAGATGGTCGGCGAATACTATCTGCGCTTCTATCGCGCCAACAAGGAGTTGGACTTCACGGCGCTACGCTACGGCAACGTCTACGGCCCGCGCCAGGATTCGAGCGGCGAGGCCGGCGTCATCGCGATCTTCAGCGGGCGTTTCATCGCGCGCCAGCCGGTCCGCATCGACTGGGACGGCGAGCAGACGCGCGACTACGTGTACGTCGCGGACGTTGCTCGCGCCAACGTCTTGGCGCTGGAGCGCGGCTCGGGCGAGTGCTACGTGATCGGGACCGGAGTTCCGACCAGCGTGAATGCGATCTATCGCGCGCTCGTCTCCGTCAGCGGATTCGCGGCGCCGATCGAGCGTGCCCCGCGGCGCCCGGGCGACGCGCGGGACGCGCAGTTCGATGCGTCTCGCGCGGCCGCCGAGCTCGGATGGTCGGCTACGACCCCACTGGGCGACGGTATCGCGGCCACCTACGCTTACTTCCAAAAATTGGCGCGTTAACGAACGACAACGATGGAGTGTTTCGCGAGCACGGCGGAACGGATCGCGCGCGAGCCCGCCAAGCTCGCGAAGATCGCACTGCTGGCGGACTACCTTCGCGAGCTCGGCGACGACGATCTCGTTGCCGCGGCGCGCTTCTTCAGCGGCGGACCGTTCGCGGCGCGCGATAGGCGCACGCTCGCGCTCGGGGGACGCACGATCGTCGAGGTCGCGCGGCGCGTCTACGGCTTCGACGACAAGGCCCTGCTGCAAAACTACAGGTCGACGGGCGATCTGGGAGCGGCGATCGGCGCGCTCGTGCGCCCGCTGTCCGACGCCATGCTCTTTCGCGATCGGCTGACGCCGGCGGCGCTCGAGACGTTCTTCGGAGAGATCGCGGCGGCGTCGGGAAAGAACGCCAACAAGCGCCGAGCCGCAGTGCTCGAGCGAATTCTGCGCGCCTGCGAGGACCCACCGGCCGCTACGTACGTCGTCAAGATCGTCACGGGCGATCTGCGCGTCGGGTTGCGCGAGGGTCTCGTGTTAGATGCGATCGCGCAGGCCTTCGGCGCGGATCCGGCCGCGGTGCGGCGCGCGACGATGGCGTTTGGCGACGCCGGCGCCGTTGCGCTCGCGGCAAAGCGCGGGACGCTGCACGAGCTGCGCGTCGACTACGGCAGTCCCATCGGCTTCATGCTCGCGACGCCCGTGCCGTACGGCGAGGCCTACGCGGAGCTGGCGCGCGGCGCGTGGATCGCCGAGGACAAGTACGACGGCATCCGCGCGCAGGCGCACGTGCGCGGCGGCGTCGCCCGCCTTTTCTCGCGCCGGCTCAACGACGTCACCGAATCGTATCCGGAAGTCGCCTCTGCCCTCGCCGGGATCTCCGCCGACGCGATCTTCGACGGGGAGATCGTAGCCATGCGCGATGGCCGCGTGCTGCCGTTTCGCATGCTACAGGCGCGGCTGCAGCGCAAGAGCGTCGATGCCGAGCTGCTTCGCGACGTTCCGCTGACCTACGTCGTGTTCGACGTCTTAGCGATCGGGGATGAGCTGCTCGTCGACGAGCCGCTGGAGCTGCGGCGCGAACGGCTGCGCTCGCTGCTCGCGCCGCGTCCCGGCCTCGAGCTCGCGCCGTTCGATTCCGTCGGCGCGGAGGCAGCCGAAACGGTCAACCGGCGATTCGATGCGGCGCGAGCGCGCGGCAACGAGGGCGTGATGCTCAAGCGCCTCGACGCGCCGTATCTTCCGGGCCGGCGCGGAAAGTGGTGGCTGAAGCTCAAGCGCGAGCTCTCGACGCTCGACGTGGCGGTCGTCGCCGTGGAGTGGGGCCACGGCAGGCGCGTCAACGTACTCTCCGACTACACCTTTGCGGTGCGCGGCGACGACGGCGAACTGCAGGCGATCGGCAAGGCGTATTCGGGCCTGAACGACGCGGAGATCGCGGAACTGACGCCCTGGTTTCTCGAGCACCGGCTGCCGGCTTCGCGCCAGCGAGAAAAGGCACGCGCGCACGAGATTCCCGTCGAACCGAAAGTCGTCATCGAAGTGGCGTTCGACGTCATCCAAAGGAGCGACTTACACGAGAGCGGGTTCGCGCTGCGCTTTCCGCGCATCGTGCGAATCCGCGACGACAAGCCGCCCGAAGAGATCGACACGCTGGAACGCGTTCGCGAGATCTACGATGAGATGCTCAAACGCGAAGGCCTTTACTGAATCCACCCCGGCTCGGTGCTGAGACTTACGCCGCGACGAGGTTGAGCAGCTTGTCCTGCACGTAGATGTGTTTGCGGATCTCCTTGCCGCCGAGATGGATCCTCACGTTCGAGTCGTCCAGCGCGAGGGCCAGTGCCTGGTTCTCGGTCACGCCTGCGGGCGCGGAGATGCGCGCGCGCACCTTGCCGTTGACCTGCACGACGAGCGTGATCTCCTCCGTCGCCAGCGCGGACTCGTCGGGCTCGACGTAGCGCTCGAGATGCACCGACGTCGCGTGCCCAAACCGTTCCCAGAGCTCCTCGGCGATGTGCGGTGCGAACGGCGCGATGAGGACGGGCAATTTCTCCACCGCGTAGCGCATTGCGGGCGAATCCGGCATCGCGGCGGCGCCCACCGTCATCGCGTTGACCAGCTCGTCGAGCTTCGCGATCGTCGTGTTGTAGTGAAAGCGGCGCGAGAGCGTCTCGTCGATGGCCGACTTCGCGACGACGTGCACGGCGCGGACCAGCGCCTTCTCCGCGGGACTCTCGGTCGGCGGCACGCGTCGTGCTTCGACAGAGCCTGTCCCGAAGTATGACTCGCAGGCGCGCCAGATGCGGTTAAGCAGCCGCACGCGCCCGGTGATGCCGTCGTCCGTCCAGTTGCTGGTCTCCTCGGGCGGCGTCACGTAGAGCAGGAAGAGGCGCATCGCGTCGATGCCGTTGCGCTCGGCGGTCTCGTCGATGCCGACGACGTTCCCGCGGGATTTCGACATCTTGTCGCCGTCGCGCAGCACCATGCCCTGGTGGAAGAGGTGCTGGAAGGGTTCGTCCGGGCCGCTCACCCAGCCGCGGTCGTGAAAGAATTTATAGAAGAAACGCGAGTACAGCAGGTGCAGCACGGTGTGTTCGGCGCCGCCGATGTACTGGTCGACGTTCATCCACCGCCGCGCGCGCTCGATGGCCCATGGAGCCCGGTCGTTGTGCGGGTCGAGGTAGCGTAAGTAGTACCACGACGACTCGAAGAACGTGTCCATCGTGTCGCTCTCGCGCCGCGCCGGGCCGCCGCACTTGGGACACGTGGTCTGCAAGAACTCCTCGATCCCCGAACGCGGCGGGAGCAAGACCGGCAGCTGGTCGTCGGGAACCGGCACTTCGCCGCAGCCGTCGCAGTACACGATCGGGATCGGCGTGCCCCAGTAGCGCTGGCGCGAGATCAGCCAGTCGCGCAGCTTGTAGTTGACGCTCTTAGCGCCGGCGCCCATCGCGGCGAGCCGGTGCGCGAGCGCTTCTCGCGCGCGCTCGCTCGACATTCCGCTGAAGTCCTCGCTGGCGATCAGCCGCCCGTCCTGTACGAACGCTTCTTCGAGCGGCCCGGGCGACGGCTCGTCGCTCGGCACGACGACCTGCACGATCGGCAGCCCGTGCTTGCGCGCGAAATCGAAGTCACGTTCGTCGTGCGCGGGCACGCCCATCACGGCGCCGCCGCCGTACTCCGCGAGTACATAGTTGGTGAGCCAGATCGGAATGCGCTCGTGCGAGATTGGATTGATCGCGTAAGCGCCCGCGAAGACGCCCTCTTTTTCCATCAGGCTCGTGCGCTCGAGCTCCGACTTCGACTTCAGACTCTCCGCGAACGACTCGATATCGGCTCCCCGATTGCGCGGAACGATTTGCAGGAGAGATTCGACCACGGGATGCTCGGGCGCCACCGCCAAGAAAGTGGCGCCGAAGAGCGTGTCGAGGCGCGTCGTGAAGACCTCGATCTGCTCGTCGAGCCCGTCGATCGGGAAGGCGAAGTGCACGCCCTCGCTGCGGCCGATCCAGTTCCGCTGCATCGTCCGCGTGCGCTCGGGCCAGCCCGTCAGCTTGTCGAGATCGTCCAGGAGGCGATCGGCGTACGCGGTGATCCGCAGGAACCACTGCGAGAGGAGCCGGCGCTCGACGAGGTTGTCGCAGCGCCAGCAGCGGCCGTCGATGACCTGCTCGTTGGCGAGAACCGTTTGATCGAAGGGGCACCAGTTTACCGGCGCCTCGCGCTTGTAGGCGAGACCGTGTTCGTACAGGCGCAGAAATAGCCACTGGTTCCAGCGATAGTACTCAGGCTCGTTGGTCGCGATCTCGCGCGACCAGTCGTAGCCGGTGCCCATCAGCTTGATCTGGCGGCGCATATTGAGGATGTTCTCGGCCGTCCATGCGGCGGGATCGACGCCGCGCGCGATCGCGGCGTTTTCGGCGGGCAGGCCGAAGGCGTCCCAGCCCATCGGGTGCAGCACGTTGTGGCCGAGCATCCGCAGCATGCGCGCGACGGCGTCGCCCAGCGCGTAGTTTTTCGCATGACCTACGTGAAGGTCGCCGGAGGGATACGGCAGCATCTCCATCGCGTAGTACTTGGGCCTGTCGCTGGAGTCGGGCGTGCGATAGAGACCCTCGCGTTCCCAGCGCGATTGCCACTTGCCCTCGATCGCCGCAAAGTCGAAGCCGTCGGCCATGTGCAGCATCGTACACGCTCCAGGATGGCGGCGCTAGCCTTGCCGGCGCAAGCGAGACGCGTGATTGGCCCGCATGATCGTACGCATTGCCGTCGTTGCCGCGCTCGTCGGGCTCGGTGTCCTCCTGCTATGGCACCCGGCGCCGCGGCCGCCGGTCGAAAGCGCGAGCGCTCTGGCCGGCCCATCCGCGACCCCTGCACAGCGATGGTCCCGTCTCGCCGCGCGCGCGGACCGCGGCGACGACCTGGTCGTCTACGTCGCCGGCGCCGTGCGAACGCCGGGCCTCTACCACTTGCGCGCCGGCGACCGCGTCGCGCGTGCCGTCGCGTTGGCGGGCGGGATGCGCGCCTCAGCCGACGCCGCGGCCGTGAACCTAGCGCAGCGCCCGGACGACGGGGACGAGGTCTACGTTCCCGTCCAGGGCGAGAAGCAGCGACACGCGCGCTCGAGCCGGCCGCGCGGACGGCGCCGCTCCTCGCCGCCGCCCGGCGGGAGCGTCGACGTCAATCGCGCCCGCGCCGCCGAGCTGGCGGCCGTGCCGGGAATCGGGCGCGCGGTCGCCGCGCGCATCGTGGAGCTGCGCCAGCGCGAGGGCGCCTTCGCGTCGCTCGACGAGCTGCTCGACGTCGCCGGAATGACCCAGACGCGGCTGGAGCGTGCGCGCCCCTACCTTCGCAATCCCTGACGCAATCCCCGACGCGCAAGGGGTACGCGGCGGTGGACGCGCATTGAATCGCGTCGTGGGTACGCAGCTACCCGAGAAGGTAACGCTTCCGAGTCTCGTTCGGAACGCGCTCGCCCAACCACGCGCCGAGGTGCTGGTCGAGCGCGTTGACGGAGCATGGACTCCCACGTCCGGCGCGCAGCTGCTCGAGCGCGTGGAACGCGTTGCCTGCGCGATTCGCGACGCCGGGTTGAGCGCGGGCGACCGGGTCGCGCTCGTTTCGCACAACTGCGTGGACTGGATCGTTGCCGATTTCGGCGCGTTGTTCGCGGGCTGCGTCGTCGTCCCGATCTACCCGACGCAGGCTCTGGATCACCTGAGCTACATTCTCGAACATTCCGGGGCGCGGCTGATCTTCGCCGACACGCGCGCTACCTTCGAACGCCTGAGCGCCAGCGGCGCGGCGCTGCCGCGCGTCGTGCGGTTCGATTCCGGCGATGCCGATGCGCTTCGGGCATTCGAAGCGCGCGGCCAGGAGATTCGCGCGGCCCATCCCGAGCTACCCGGCGCCTACGAGGCGACGCTCGTGCCCGACGACCTCGCGGTTCTGATCTATACGTCAGGCACGACCGGCACGCCGAAGGGCGTCATGCTCTCGCACGACAACCTCGCCTTCGACGCCGCCGTCTCGCTCGCGTGCGGATTCGAGGGCATCGAGGGCGGACGCGACGTGATATCGGTGCTTCCCTACTCACACATCTACGAACACACGCTGATCTACATCTACCTGCTCGCGCAGGTGCGTTACTTCATCTGTCACGATCCGGGCGAGCTGTTGAGCGACCTGCGTGACGTTCGGCCGGCTGAGATGACCGCCGTCCCGCGCATCTTCGATCGGGTGATGGCCGGCATCGCGGGTCAGGCGCTCCGCGCCGGAGGACTGCGCCGAAAACTGATTCCTTGGGCGCTCGAAGCCGGGCGCGACTACATGAAGGCGAAGACGTTCGGCGCTGGACCGGGTGCGTCGCTCGCGCTGCGCTACGCGCTGGCGGAACGGCTCGTGCTGCGCAAGCTGCGCTCCGCGCTCGGGCTGGACCGAGTCAAGTTCCTTACCAGCGGAAGCGCGCCGTTGCACATCGATACGGCGATGACGCTGCTCGGGCTCGGCGTACCGGTCATGCAAGGCTACGGGCTCACCGAGACGTCGCCTGTCGTCTCCGTCAGCCGGCTCACCGAAAACGAGTACGGCGCCGTCGGGCGACCTATCACCGGTGTGGACGTGCGCATCAACGACGACGGCGAAGTCATGGTCCGCGGTCGCAACGTGATGCAGGGTTATTATCGCGACCCACAGGCGACGGCCGAGGCGATCGAGGATGGCTGGCTGCACACGGGCGACGTCGGTGAAATCGACACGCACGGTTTCTTACGCATCACCGACCGCAAGGGCGAGATCTTCAAGACCAGCACCGGCAAGTGGATCTCGCCCGCGCGCATCGAGGCGAGCATTAAGCGGTCGATCTTCGTGGCGCAGGCGATGGTCACCGGACGGGGGCAGGCTCACCCCATCGCATTGATCTGCCCGAACTGGCCGCTGCTGCGCCTCGAGCTCCCGGCGCTTCCGAAGGAGCTCACACCGGAGCAGCTCGCCGAGCGAGACGACGTACAGACATTTCTGAACCGCGAGGTGCGAAGGCAGACGCTCGGCCTGGCAACGTACGAGCAGGTCCGGCACGTCGTCGTCGTTCCCCACGAATTTAGCGTCGAGGGGGGCGAGCTTTCGCCCTCGATGAAGATCAAGCGCCGCGCGGTCGAGGCACGCTACGCCGGCGAGATCGAGCGCGTGTACCGCGCCGAGTCTCCGGTGCTCGCGTGACGACGGCCGCGCCCGCGTCGTCGCATCGCGTCGACGAGGTCCTCCGCGGTCCAATCAAGAGCAAGACCATCTTCCCGGCGTTGATACTGCACTTCATCGCGGAGCGCCCGGACCACGGGTACGGGCTGATGCAGCGGATCGACGCGGTCTGCGGGGACCTCGTGGCCGTCAACACCAACAAGATCTACCCGCTGCTGCGCCGGCTCGAGGAGCGCGGCTTCGTCACCGCAGCCTGGGAGCATCCCACGAAGCGCTCGCGACGCGTCTACGCGATCACGCCGCAGGGCGCGGAGCGTCTGGCGCGCATCAAGAGTCTGATGCTTCCTTATCTCGACTCCGTCTCTGCCGCGATCGGGCGGCTCAAGTCCGAGCTATACGGCTCCGCCTCGCGGCCTTTGACCGAACTTTGATTGCGGCTCCGCGAGGCTCCGGCAGGAGCACCGCTGCGTGTCGCCGATACTTGGCGTTCGCATTGAGGATCGTACTGCTCGCGCTGCTGGCGCTTGCCATCGGCATGCCCGCCCGCGGCTTGTCGAAGGCGCCGCCAATCCCGCCGTCTACGCCGGACGCGGTGACGCACCATCGCCTCACGCTCGGCGGTCGCTCCCTGGCGTATACGGCGCGCGCCGGAACGATTACGCTGCGCAACGGCAGCGACCAGCCGATCGCGCGCGTCTTCTACACGGCGTACACGCTCGACGGCGCCGCTCCCGCGAAGCGTCCGCTGACGTTCCTGTACAACGGCGGCCCTGGGAGCTCGACGATGTGGCTGCGGATGGGGTCGTTCGGGCCGGTCCGCGTCGTCACGGGCGACGGACGCATCACCGGACCGCCGCCCTACCGGTTCGTGGACAATCAGTACAGCTTGCTGGATGCGACCGATCTCGTGTTTATCGACATGCCGGGCAGCGGCTTCGGGCGCATCATCGGCGCGGGCACGCGCAAGGACTTGTGGGGCGTCGACCAGGATGCCTCCGCATTCTCGCAGTTCATCCAGCGGTATCTGAGCGCGTTTGGCCGCTGGAACTCACCGCGCTTTCTGTTCGGTGAATCGTATGGGACGATGCGCTCGTGCGTGCTGGCTGCGGACCTGCAGAACCGAGGCGTCGGGCTCAACGGCATCGTCTTGCTCTCGTCGTTTTTGAACGCGAACATCGACTATAACGACGGCGCGCCGGTCGGTGGCGGCGACTGGGCGTACGCTTTGTATCTTCCGACCGAGGCCGCGACAGCGTGGTACCATCACGCCGTGCCGCGGCGCACCGGGCTCGACGCCTTCCTTTCTCAGGTTGAAAACTTTGCGCTTACGGAGTACATCGACGCGCTGGCCGAAGGCGCGCAGGTCGCTCCGAGCCGCTTCGACGACGTGGTTGCAAAGCTGCACGAGTACACGGGGCTCTCACAGCAGTACATCCGCCGCTCCAATCTGCGCATTCCGTACGATCGCTTTCAAAACGAGCTGCTGCGCGATCGCGGCGTCACCGTGGGGAGGATCGACTCGCGCTTCGAGACGTACGTACTCGACAAACCGGAGGTCTCGCCGGATTGGGATGCGCTCGACGCGGCGATCGACTCGGCGTTCGTGACGACGAGCAACCAGTATTTGCGCCAGGTCCTGCGATACAACCCACCGGTGCTCTATCGCTCCGACATCTACGGGCTCATCTACGCCGACGGCGAGACGTGGGACTTCAAGCATGGGGACAACGTTCAGTCGCTCAACGTGACGCCGGATCTCGCGCAGGCGATGACCTACGACCCGCGGCTGAAGATCTTCTCGGCGAACGGGTATTTCGATTTTGCCACGCCCTTCTTCGCGACCGCGTACGCACTCAATCACTTGTATCTGGCGCCGGCGCTGCAGCGCAACATCACGTACGGGTTTTACGACTCCGGCCATATGGTCTATCTCCATCCGGAGGCCCTGGCACGCTTCCACGCCGATCTCGAGCGGTGGTACGCGCGGGTGCTTGGCCATGCGTAGCGGCGCGCTCATACTCTTGGCGGGCATGCTGCTGGCGGCGGCTCCCCGGCCTACGCCGGCTCCCGAGGCGGCGCCGAACGCCGACGCGGTGACGCAGCACACGATCGCGCTCGGCGGCAAGACGTATCCGTATACCGCGCGTGCCGGGACGATCGCGCTCGACGACGACAAGGGTCACACGACGTGCCGGATGTTCTATACGGCCTTCACCGTGGACGGCGCCGACCTGCGGACGCGTCCCGTGACGTTCCTTTACAACGGCGGCCCCGGAAGCTCGACGATCTGGCTGCGCATGGGCTCGTTTGGGCCGATGCGCGTGCAGGTGGGCGACGCCCGCCCCACGCCCGACGCGCCGTTCAATCTCGTCGAGAATCAATACTCGTTGCTCGACCGCACGGACCTCGTCTTCGTCGACGCGCCCGACACCGGATTCAGCCGCATCGTGCCGCCGGGTAAGCCGAGCGACTTCTTCGGCGCGGACCCGGACGTGAAGGCGTTCGGCCAGTTCGTGTCGCGCTACATCACGACGTTCGGGCGTTGGAACTCGCCGAAGTTCTTGTTTGGAGAGTCGTACGGAACGCCGAGATCTGCGATGCTCGTCCGCGACTTGCAGCGCGAGGGCATCGGCATCAACGGCGTCGTGCTGCTCTCGTCGATTTTGGACTTCAGCCTCGACTGGGACATCAACTTCTCGCCGACGGCGATCGGCGGCGGCGATTGGGCGTTCCCGCTCTATCTTCCGACCGAGGCCGCCGCGTCGTGGTACCACGACATGCTGCCGGGGCCGACAACGACGCTGCCCGCGCTGCTGCCGCAGGTCGAAGACTTCGCGATGCACGAGTATCTCAACGCGCTGGCTCAGGGCGCGAAACTGTCGCCGGCCGCCTCTAACGACGTCGTCGCGAAGCTCCATCAGTACACCGGCCTCTCAGAGGGATACATTCGCCAGTCAAACCTGCGCATCTCCTACCGGCGCTATGCGACGCAGCTGCTGCGCAACAGCGGCGTGGCGACCGGGCGTTACGACGCACGCTACACGTCCTTCATGCTCGATACGCTGAACGACACTGCCGACTTCGATCCTACGAACGCGGCGATCCAATCCGCGTTCGTCGCGGCAGGAAACTACTTCGTGCGCCAGATCCTCGGCTATCAGACGACGCTGATCTATCGCCCAATGACCAGCGTCTTCCGCCAGTGGGAATGGAAGCACAACGGCAACCTGCCCACCAATACCGCGCAAGACCTGGCGAGCGCGATGACGTACGACCCAAACCTGCGGATCTTTTCAGGCAACGGCTACTACGATCTGGCGACGCCCTTTTTCGCGACGGTCTATACGCTCGACCACCTGAACATCCCGCCGCAGCTCCAGCGCAACATCAGCTACGGATTCTACGAGTCCGGGCACATGGTGTATCTGCACCCTCAGGCGCTGGCGCAGTTCCACGACGATCTCGAACGCTGGTACTCGGAGACGCTTCAGGCAGGACGGTAGAGGCTCCTTACGGCGCCTCGGCTCGAGCGAGCGTCGCGCGATAGATCCCGTCGAGCCTCTGGTAGGCGATGCGCATGTCGGGCGTCGGCGCCGCGTCGGCGCTCTCGATCGCGCTGCCCAGATAGTCGAGCTCGTTTTCCAAGTACAGGAAGCTCGTGAAGTCGTGCGAGTACGTCCCCATCGAGTCGTCGGGATTATCGGGCGGTGGCTCTCCGATCACGTCGCGGCGAAACGCGACGAGGCTTGCGCCTGACAGCCCCTCCGCGCGCTCTCGCGCGCGGGCGCGCGCGCCGGCGGCCTCCGCGCGCAGCGCGGCGACCTGCCGGGCCAGCTCGTACTGCGCGCGCAAATCCGCGGTGCTTGCCCGGACACGTGGATCCCGCAACACCGTAGCGCTGCGCGTGTAGGCGCTGCCGTTTACGCTGAGTCGCACCACGTACGCGCCGGGCGGCGCGAGCGGCCCGTCCGGACTGTCCTGGTGGAAGTCCCAGACGAAGCGGTGCGCGCCGGCCGAGGCCGGCGGCACGGGGTGGCGCGCGATCCAGTGCGGCGTGTACGGAACCGACTTCGGATCCACGGGCTTCGGCGGCTCAGCGCTCGACCAACGACGAACGAGGCTGCTGCCTGCGTCGAAGATCTCGACGACGACCGGCGTGCGCGGCGCGCGCGCGAGATAATAGTCGACGTAGAGCCCCACCGGCGCGTTGTCCGACTGTGACTCGTCGAGCGGCAGCGGCGTGCCTTCCTCGCTTTCCGGCTGCTCGCGATACGCCGGCGCGGGCGCGAAGAGAAACACGTCGCCGGAGGCGAGGGCCTCGCTCATCTGCCGCAGCGGCGTCACGTCGTCCATGATCCAGAACGATCGCCCGTGTGTCGCGACGACGAGGTCGTCACCGTGTACGGCAATGTCGCGAATCGACGTGACCGGGAGGTTGCGCTGGAGCGATTGCCATGCGGCACCATCGTCGAACGAGACGTAGACGCCCTTTTCGGTTCCAGCGTAGAGCAGTCCACGTCGAACCGGATCCTCGCGCACGACGTTGACAAACGAACCGCTCGGAATCCCGCTCGCGATCGTCGTCCACGTCGCGCCGCCGTCGCGCGTGCGGTAAACGTACGGCGCGTAATCGTCGAGCCGATGGCGGTCGATCGCCGCATACGCGACGTTGGTATCGAAGTGCGAGGCCTCGATGGTGCCGACCTTGCTCCATGCGGTCAGCGCCGGGGGCGTTACGTTATGCCACGTATGAGAATCGTTGGGCGTCACCCAGATGGAGCCGTCGTCGGTGCCCGCCCAGACGACCCCCGCGCGCAGCGGCGACGGCGCGATCGTGTAGACCACGCCGTGGCGGCGCACGCCGTTGGTGTCGGCAGCGGTCGGCGCGTCGAGATTCGCGGGCGTTCCCTCGTTGACGCGCGAGAGATCCGGGCTGACGATCGACCACGTCTTTCCGCCGTCGCGCGAGCGGAAGACGTTCTGATGCGCGAAGTACAGCGACGTTCGATCGGCGGGCGAGAACGTCAGCGGCAGCGTCCAGGTGTTGCGCCACACGACTCCGGGATGATCGAGGACCGGATCGAGATTCTCTTCCCATCCGGACGATGGGATCTCGCGCGTTACCGTCGGGCCGCCCTGCCCGCTGGAGTCCCCGTATACGACGCCGGGATGCCGCGGATCCGGCGCGAGCTCTCCGTTCTCGCCGCCAACGTCGAGCGGTCGAAAATCTTGCTGCGAGACGGCTCCGTATCTGCTCTCGCTCGGCGCCATGGCAGCGCCGGAGTCTTGCTGGGCGCCGTACACCCAATACGGAAACGCGTTGTCGGTTGCGACGTGATAGAATTGTGCCGTCGGCTGATTGTACCAGGAGCTCCAGGTTCGTCCGCGGTCGACGCTGACGATGACGCCCTGATCGCTGCACAGGATCATGCGGTTCGACTCGTTTGGGTCGATCCACATGGCGTGATAGTCGTCGCCGGTCGGATCGCCGAGGAGCGCGTCGAACGTCCTGCCGCCGTCGAGAGAGCGATACGTCGCCGTGTTCATAGCGTAGACGACGTTGGGATCGCGCGGATCGGCGGTGATGCCGCTGAAGTACCAGCCGCGTTGCCAGACGCGCTGCTCGTGGTCGAGGTGAACCCAGGTTGCTCCGGCATCGTCGGAGCGGTAGACGCCGCCCAACCCCGGTGCGCCGTCGACCATGGCGTAGACGCGGCGCGGCGCCGCGGCCGAGATTGACAGCCCGATGTGGCCCACGCGCGCCGGCAGGCCGTTCGTAAGCTGCGTCCACGTCGCGCCGCCGTCGCTCGACTTGTACAGTCCGCTTCCAGGGCCGTTCGACGGCGGATATACGTTCCACGGCGGCCGGCGCGTCTGCCACAGCGCGGCGTAGATCACGTCGGGATCGCCGGGCTGCAACGCGAGCGAGATCGCACCGGTGTCCTCGTTCTTGTAGAGCACTTTGCTCCAGGTCGCGCCGCCGTCGCTCGTCTTGAACACGCCGCGCTCCGCGCTGGGACCGTAGGGATGCCCGAGCGCGGCCACGTATGCGACCGCGGCGTTGCGCGGATCGACGACGATCGCGCCGATCTGCCGCGTGCCGCTCAGCCCGAGATGTACCCAGCTCTTGCCGCCGTCGGTGGATTTGTAGACGCCGTCACCATACGCGATGTCGGAGCGCATGTCGGCCTCGCCGGTGCCGACGTAGATGACGCTCGGATCGCTGGGCGCGACGGCGATGGCGCCGATGGAAGCGATGTCCTCGCGATCGAAGATCGGGTTCCACGTGCGCCCGGCGTTGACGCTCTCCCACACGCCGCCGTCGACGGCGCCGAAGTAAAAGTGGTCGGGCTGTCCCGGCACGCCCGAGACCGCCAGCGCGCGCCCGCCGCGAAACGGCCCGATCGAACGCCAGTGCAGCATGTCGAAGTATGCCGAAGCGGAAGCACCGCCGGCGGCCGCGGTGGAAACCAGCGGCGGCGAAAACAGCGCGCAGACCAATACGAAAGAGAACAGGCGTCGCATAGACGCCTGCTGTTTGTTACCGCAACGTTGCGCGCCTACCAGCCGCCGCCGCTGTCGCCGCCGCCGCCGCCGCCGAAGTCGCCACCGCCGCCGGCATCGCCGCCGAATCCGCCGCCGCTCCAGTCACCGCCGCTCGCGCCGCCGATGTCCGCCTGGCCGGCGTCGCTCTGCCAGCCTCCGGAATCGGCGCCACCCCATCCACCGCCCGCGTCCGGCATCGCTTGTGCGCCCTGCGCAGGTTCGATGCCGCCGCCACCGCCGCGGAACAGCTCGTTGCCGAGCCACGCGCCGCCCAAACCGCCCAGGAGTCCGCTCCAGAAACTGCCCCCGCCGCCGAAACCGCCGTAACCGTAACCCGGCCCGTAACCCGGACCATACGTCGCTCCCGGCGGCGGCGCCGCTCCGGGCGGTCCGCCGTAAGAACGCGGCGTCGCGAGCGCGCGCAGGATCGAGCGCAAGATCAAAAAGCCGACAATGGCGATGATGACCCACCAAAACATTGAGATGTGTAAACCTCCCGACGGGGACGAGACGCGCTGCGCCGGGACGACGCCCGTACCCCCGGAGCGCTGCAGGGCGCCGAGATGCGCGCGATAGATGTTGAGGATGGCGTCGACGGCGCCGGTGATGCCCGCGTCGTACGAGTCGCTGCGGAACTGCGACTCCATCGACGTGCGAATCGAGCGCAGCACGTCGCCCGTAAACCATCCGGCTTGCGTCCCGGCGCGATCGGGCACGATGATGTCCTTGCGATCGTCGCGAGCGATGAAGATCAGGATGCCGTTGACGTTTTGCGCTGCGAACGCCGAGCTTGCCGCGCTTTGCAGCGTCGCTCCGCCGAGCGACGGCGTCGTGACGACGACGATCTCTTTCCCGGTCTGGGCATTGAAACTCGCGATGCGCGCATTGAGCTGCGCGACGGTGGAGCCTGAGAACATTCCCGCCTGATCCTGGACGAAGTCGCGAGCCGCTGCGGGGGCGGCTCCCACGAGTAACGCGAGGGCGGACGCCGCGACCGCGAGGGAGCGGGAAGTCATGGCGTTCATGCGGGGTCCTACCCCTGCGCTCGGGTCGAAGTTTCGCGCTCGTGCGGGAACTGCCCGGCCGGTCGGCTCACAAGGTCGCTGATGAGCCGAACGGCGCCCGCCTCCCTTCGTGAAGGCTCGCTGACCTTTCTCGAGGTCCTGGCCACGTCGATCGCCTTGATCGGTCCGAGCATGACCCCGATTCTGATTGCGCCGTACATGTACGCGTTGGCCGGAAACGGGACGTGGCTGGCTTACGTCTTCGGTGGGACGATGCTCGTATTCGTCGCGCTCTGCATTAACCAGTTCGCGAGCCGCTCGAGCGCCGCGGGGTCGATGTACGGCTACGTCGCGGATCATCTCGGCCATACGGTCGGCGCCATTGCCGGATGGACGCTGCTGTGGGCGTACGGCTTCGTCGCCACGGCCGTACTCGGCGCGATGGCGCTTTTCGTCGAGCTGTTGGCGCAAGGCACGGGACTCCGTCTTCCGGCCATCGCGATCGTCGCGGTTCTCGCGGTGATCGCGTGGCAGGCAGCGTACCGGGGAGTGCAGATCTCGGCGATCGTTATGCTCGTCCTGGAAGTCGTTTCCGTGAGCATCATCTGCCTCGTCGTCGGGATCGTGCTGCACGACCACGGACCGTCGCTCGACCGCAATCAACTGCACCTCGTGCACGCCTTTCCGGGCGGCATCGGCCTCGCTATCGCGTTTGCGGTGTTCAGCTTCGTCGGCTTCGAGAGCGCGACCGCATTCGGAGCGGAGGCGAAGCGTTCGCTGGTGACGATTCCGCAAGCCGTGATCGGCAGCGTGCTGTTCGCCAGCGCATTTTTCGTAATCGCAACCTATGCGGAGATCGTCGGGCTGGCGCATGCCGGTAAGCCGCTGGACCAGCAGACGTTTCCCCTCGGAACGCTCGTCAACGCGTACGGCATCGGCGAGTTGAGGCTGCCGATCACCGTCGGGGCGCTGTTCAGCGCGTTTTCCGTGTGTCTCGCATGCATCACGACGGCGGGCCGAATCGCCTACGCCATGGCCAGGGCAGGACTGCTGCCGGCGGCATTTGCCCGGATCGAGCCGCGGCACGACACGCCGAACGTCGCGGTGACCGTCGTTACGGCGCTCACGCTCGTCGTGGCGGTGGTCGCCCTGGCGCTGCGCGTCGCACCCATCGACGTCTTCAATAACTGCGGAACGCTCAGCACGTTCGGGTTCATCCTGATCTACATCCTGATCGCCATCGCGGCGCTCGTATATACGAAGCAGCTTGGCGAGATGCGCGTCGTCGACGTCGCGATCTCCGGGATCGCGCTCGTCTTGTTGATTCTCTCGACGGTGTGGTTCTTCTCGACGATCCCGGCGCCGCCGCAGCACTGGTTCGTCTACTACTTCCTGGCGTTCTTGGCTGCGGGCTGGATCTGGTTTCGGCTCAGGCGGGCCAGCGGCTGATCACGACGCGCTGTTGCGTGTAAAACGCGACGGCGTCCTTTCCGTGGCAGCGCAGGTCGCCGAAGATCGAGTCCTTGACGCCGCCGAACGGGAAGAACGCCATTGGCGCGGCAATCCCGACGTTGATCCCGACCATGCCGACCTCGATGCGCACCGCGAAGGTTCGCGCCGCGCCTCCGTCGCGCGTGAAGATCGACGACGCGTTGCCGTAGCGCGACGCGTTGGCGACGGCGATTGCCTCGTCGAGCGAGCCGGCGCGCACGATCGCGAGGACGGGCCCGAAGATCTCGTCGCGCGCGAGCTCGCTGCCCGCGTCGACGCGGTCGAAGATCACCGGAGCCGCGAACGAGCCGCTCTCCGGCGTTTCGCCCGCCTCGAGCAGCACCACCGCGCCGTCGCGCCGCGCGCGCTCGACGTACCCGCGCACGCGCGCGCTCGCGTCGTCGCTGACGACCGGCCCCATCTGCACGCTTTCGTCCACGCCGCGACCGAGGCGCAGCGCGCCCGCCGCCTTTACCAGCAGCGGCGCGAGCGCGTCGCCGGCGTCGCCGATGGCCACGACGACCGAGCCCGCCAGACAGCGCTGGCCCGCGCCGCCGAACGCCGAGGCGATGACGGCGTCGCACGTCGCGTCGTTCGCGGCATCCGGCATGACGATCAAGAAGTTCTTCGCCCCGCCCAGCGCCTGCACGCGTTTGTGCGCGCGCACGGCGCGCTCTTGCACGGCCCGCGCGGCGTTCGACGAGCCGACGAACGACACGGCCGTCACGTCGGGATGCTCGATCAACGCCTCCGACGTGTCCGCGCCGCCGTGCACGACCTCGAGCACCCCGTCCGGAAACGCGCATTCGCGCGCGATCGCGTGCAGCAGCTCCGACGTGAGCGGCGTCTGCGGCGAGGGCTTGAGGACGAACGTGTTCCCGGCGGCGACCGCGATGGGGAACATCCACAGCGGTATCATCGCGGGGAAGTTGAACGGCGTGATCCCCACGCAGACGCCGAGCGGTTGACGCACGGAGATCGAGTCGATCCCGCGCGCGACGTCGGGCAGCGCGTCGCCCATCATCAACGACGGCATGCCGCAGGCGAACTCGACGGCCTCGATTCCGCGTCGCACCTCCGCGCGCGCATCGGCGAGCGTCTTACCGTTCTCGCGCGACACGGAGAGCGCCAGGTCTTCGCGCCGCCGCTCCAACGCGTCGGCGTAACGGAAGAAGAGACGCGCGCGCTCGACGACCGGCACCTCGCGCCACGTCTCGAACGCGCCGCGCGCGCTCGCGACGGCGCGATCGGTCTCGGCGCGCCGAGCGACGCTGACCTCGCCGAGCAGCTGGCGCGTCGCTTTGTCGTGAATCTGCAGCTGCATCAGTTCTCCAGACGCGTCAGGGCCGCGTCGAGGATCTCGAACCCTTCGTCCAGCTCCTCGGGCGTAACCGTGAGCGGCGGCGAGACGATCGCGACGTTGTAGCGGCCGTACACGTACAGACCGTGCGCGAGCAGGTCGTTGAAGAACGCGCCGAGCGACTGCGTTCCTTGCCACGCGACGAGCGGCGCGCGCGTCTCGCGATCCGAGACGAGCTCTACGCCGAAGAAGGCGCCGAGGCCGCGGGCCTCGCCGACGACGGCGTGACGGCTCGCCAGCCGATCGAAGCGCTCGCGCAGCCAACCCTCGATCTCGCGGGCCCGCTCGAACAGCCGCTCGTCGCGGTACGCGTGCAGCGCGGCAACCCCGGCCGCCATTGCCAGAGGATGTCCGCTGAACGTGTGTCCGCTCGGCAGCGGATGCGAGTCAAAGTGGCGCGCGAGCGACTCGCGCACGGCAACGCCCCCGAGCGGAACGTACGCCGACGTGACGCCCTTGGCGAACGTGAGTATGTCGGGCGTCACACCAAAGCGTTGCGCCGCGAAGGCCTCCCCCGTGCGGCCGAAGCCGGTCATGACCTCGTCGAAGATCAGCAGGATTCCGTGGCGGTCGCACAAGTCCCGAACGCGCGCCAGATAGTCGCCGGGATACACGATGACGCCGTTTGCGCCGACGACGGGCTCGATGAGGAGCGCCGCGATGCGGTCGCCGCCTTCGTAGTCGACGATGGCCTCGAGATGCGCGATCGCGCGTTGCGTTTCTTCGCGCGCGTCGCGCGTGTGAAACGGACTTCGGTATGGAAACGGCGCGAAGAAGCGCACGACGCCGGGGAGTCCGGGCTCGTTCGGCCACCGACGATTCTCGCCGGTCAGCGTTCCGGCGCCGGGCGCCGAGCCGTGAAACGAGCGGTACGCGGTGAGTACCTTGTGGCGCTCGGTCAAAACGCGCGCGAACTTGATCGCGTCCTCGTTGGCCTCCCCGCCTCCGGCAGTGAAAAAGACGCGTCCGCCCTCGTCCCACGGCGCGATCTCGACGATCGCGCAGGCGAGCTCCGCCCGCCGATCGTTGGCCAGGCTCGGCGCGACGTATGCAACGCGCTGGGCCTGTTCGGCGATCGCCTTCGCCATTGCGGGATGCGCGTGGCCGAGGTTGACTGCGACGAGCCCGGCGGAGAAGTCCAAATACCGCCTTCCCGCCTCGTCGTAGAGGTACGAGCCTTCGCCGCGCACGATGACGGGCGTCTTGCGACCCGCCTGCGCCACCCACGGCGTCAGGACGTAGCGCTCGTGCATGGCCGCGATGTCGCGGGCGACCAGGGTCGAGGGCTTCATCGCGTGCCCGGCCTCCCCGAAATGAATATGATCAGGCCGCCCGCGACGCTAAGCGCGAAGAACACGATGAAGACCCACACGCCGAAGCGCTTCCAGAAGTCGCGGCGCGCGCGGGCTGCGCGCGTATGGAGCGTCGGCCGGCGCCCCCTCACGACGTTTGTGCCTGCCGGGCAACCACGGGAGCCCATAACCGCTCAAGGTTGTAGAACGTGCGTTGCTCCGGTGTAAACACGTGCACGATCACGTCGCCGAGGTCGATGAGAATCCAGGATCCATCCGCATATCCTTCGACCCGGGCGACCCCGAAGCCGTCGTGGCGCACGGCCTCGATCACGGCGTCGGCGATGGCCCGCGTCTGAATCTTGGAACGGCCGCTGACGATCGCGAAGGTATCGGCCAGGATCGTACGGCCGCTCACGTCGAGCACCGTGAACGCGTCGCCCTTCTTGTCGAGCGCGCTCTCGCGCACGACCTCGATCAACTCGCGGATGCCTGCACCTCCGGAAGTTCGCCGGGTTTGGACCCCGCACCGAAGAGGGCAGCCGCGGCGAGCGTCGGCGGCGCCGGCGCGAGCCCCTTGCGCTCGTGACGCCGAATGGCGAGCGCCAGCGTCTCGCGCATGGCGTCTTCGAGATCGAGCAGGGCGATTCGCCACAGCACCGGCCGCTCGGCGAACTTGCGGGCCGGCTCCAGCGAATCGGCGAGATAGACGACGCAATCCAGCGGCGACATCTCGCCGGCCGCCGTCGTATGTTTTTCGATCGCGGAGAGCACGTCGGGGTCGTCTATCCCGAATTGCTCCCAAGCTAGCGCGGCACCGAGGCGCGCGTGCAGCAACACGGGGTGAGCGCGCTCGAAGTCGTCGATGAAGAAGCCGCGCTTCTCGCACTCGTCGAGCAGCTGCGCGGCCGAGTAGAGGCGCGCGAGGTCGTGCAGCAGTCCCGCCAGGCGCGCCTTGGACGCGTCGACGCCGTGACGCTGCGCGAGCGTGCCGGCGCTGCGCGCGACACGGACACTGTGCGCGTAGCGGTCGTCCTGGCGCAGATGTTCGCGAACGCGCCGCAGCAAGTTCACGAACGACGCGGGATCGTGCGCGCTCACCGCGACGGGAATCGTTCTCGCAAGACGCGCAAGCGATTGCAGTAGAGCTCGCTCTTCAGACTGCCGGCCCACATGATCAGCGCGCTCTCGTTGTCGTCGCTGTAATAGCCCGTCCGCATCGTTACCGTCGTAAACCCGTACTTACGATACAGGCGTTGCGCGACCGCGTTGCTCTCGCGCACCTCGAGCGTCATCCACGCCGCCCCGCGTGCGATCGCCTCGTCGATGAGCCGCAACAGCAGCACCTCGCCGAAGCGACGCCCCCGAAACTCGGGATCGACGGCGAGCGTCGTGACGTGCGAATCTTCGAGAATTACCCAAATGCCGCCGTACGCCACGACGCGGTCCTGGTAGCGTCCGACGTAATAGTGTGCGAGCTTATTCGTGCTCAGCTCGTTGTAGAACGCGTCCGACGGCCACACCGCTGAAAATGAGGCGCGCTCGATGCGCATCACGGCCGCGATGTCCGACGTGACCATCGGTGCAACGGAGAAGTGGTCGGGCCGTTCCGCCGGCCGCTCGAGCTCCATTTTCATACCGGATGAAGCGCTACCGGCGGGGCTTCGTGACGGCGGGCAGCTCGCCGTAGTCCGCGCGGACCTCGTGCAGGCTCTTCGCAGGCGAGCGCGCGCCGGCTGCCAGGGCGGCTGCCGCTGCGGCGGGCGTCACGAGCGGTTCGACGGAGCGCACGATGATTGCGCGTTCGGCGAGCGCGTGGAGCACGTCCTCTGGCGCCCCCACAACGTCCACCTCCCCTTCAGGATGAAGCGCGTCGAGCACGTCCGCAATCCGCCCCGACGCACGGCGCAACTCTTCGGCTGCTCGATAGCGCGCGGAGATCACGCCGGGGCGTCCCTCGACGACGGACAGGACCCGCGTGAAGCCGCTGCCGTACTCGAGGATGTCGAACGACAGGACCGGTACGAGCGGGCAGCCCCAGACCGCCGCAAGCGCTTTGGCATACGCGACGGCGATGCGCAGGCCGGTGAAGCGGCCGGGTCCGATTCCGACCGCCAGGCGATCGATGTCGCCGTGCTTCAAACGCGCCTCTCCGAACGTGGCCTCAACGATGGCGAGACCTCGCTCGAGCGCGACGTTGCCGGGCTCGCTGAGCGAGGCGGCGATTCGGCCGTCGCGTGCGATCGCGGCCGAGAAGGCTCCCAGCGCACCGTCCAGGGCAAGAACGTTCACGTCAGTCGTCGAATGGAAATTGTGCGCGGTTCGTTACCGGAGCCTTCTATTTCGATTTCGTACCGGCGCTCGGCGACGAGCTCGGGCGCGTTGCGCCACCACTCCACCAGGACAATCGAGCCGCCGTCGAGCGCTTCCTCGAGGCCGAGCTCCGCGGATTCGCGCGGATCGTCGATGCGGAAGAGGTCGATGTGATCGATCGGCGGACTCCCGTCGTAGTGGTGCCAAAACGTGAAGGTGGGACTGTAGCTTTGATCGGCGCCGTGGAGCGAACGCACGACGGCCCGGACGAAGGCGGTCTTTCCGGAGCCGAGCGGTCCGGACAGCGCAACGACGTCGCCGGCATGCAAGCGCCGCGAAAACGCGGCGGCGAATGCATCGAAGTCGTCTTCGGTCGCGAGGGTTACTCGGTCGTCCATGATAGGTATAGGTAAGTATTGAACAACGACATCGTCGCACAGGTCAACGTCGAAGACGAAATGCGGGAGAGTTACCTCTCGTACGCAATGTCCGTTATCGCCTCGCGCGCGCTTCCGGACGTCCGCGACGGCCTCAAGCCCGTGCAGCGGCGGATCCTCTACGCGATGCGCGAGATGGGACTCGATCCCAGCAAGCAGCATCGTAAGTGCGCCGGCGTCATCGGCGAGGTGCTCAAGAGCTACCATCCCCACGGCGACACCTCCGTCTACGACGCGCTAGTGCGCATGGCGCAAGACTTCACCCTGCGCTACCCGCTGGTCGACGGTCACGGCAACTTCGGCTCGATCGACCCCGATCCGCCGGCAGCCTACCGCTACACCGAGGCGCGTTTGGCGCGCACCGCGCTCGACGTATTGGCGGACATCGACAAAGAAACGGTTCCGTTCGTTCAAAATTTCGACAACCAGGGCGTGGAGCCGAGCGTGCTCCCGGGCCGGCTTCCGCAGCTGCTCGTCAACGGATCGAGCGGAATCGCGGTGGGGATGGCCACGAACATTCCCCCGCACAATCTCGGTGAGATCGCGGACGCGATCGCGGCGCTGGTCGACGACCCTGAGACGACCGACGACGACCTGTGCAACATCGTTACCGGGCCGGACTTCCCGACCGGCGGCACGATCCTCGGCCAAGAGGCGATCCGCGAGGCCTACAAGACGGGGCGCGGCTCGATCACGATCCGCGGCAAGGCCGAGATCATCGAGGAACGCGGGAAACACAAGATCCTCATCACGGAGATCCCGTATCAGGTCTACAAGAGCCGCATCGTCGAAGCCATCGCGGAGGCTTACGCCGAGAAGCGCATCGCCGGAATCGCGCGCATGGACGACGAGTCGAACCGCAAGGGGATGCGCGTGGTCGTCGAGCTGCAGCGCAGCGCGACGCCCAAGATCGTCCTCAATCAGCTCTTCAAGCACACGCCGCTGCAGGCCACGTTCGGCTTCAACATGTTGGCGCTGGTGCCCGTGGGCAAACCGCGCGCCGACGGCTCGGTACCGATCGAGCCACAGGTGCTCTCGCTCAAGCAGCTGCTCGAGCATTTCATAGCGCACCGCGAGGACGTCATTACGCGGCGTACGCGCTACGATCTGCGTAAGGCCGAGGAGCGCGCGCACTTACTCGAGGGCTACCGCATCGCGCTCGACAACATCGACGAGGTTATCGAGATAGTCCGCGGCAGCCAGACGACCGACGAGGCCAAAGAGCGGCTGTCGAAGCGCTTCGAGCTCAGCGACGTGCAGGCGCAGGCGATCGTCGACATGCGTCTGCGGACGCTGGTCGGCCTCGAGCGCCAGAAAATCGAGCAAGAATATGCGGAGCTGATCAAGACGATCGCGGAACTTCAGGACATCCTGCGTAGCCCGCGGCGGATCGCGAATATCGTCAAGAGCGAGGCGCTCGACGTCAAGAAGCGCTTCGGCGACGAGCGGCGCACTACCATCGAGCCGGCGGAAGACGAGATTTCGATCGAGCAGATCACTCCGAACATCGACGTCGTGGTAACCTACACGGTCGGGGGCTACATCAAGCGCGTGACGGTCGACACGTTCCGCACGCAGAGTCGCGGCGGGCGCGGCGTTACCGGCATCTCCAATCTCAAGCGCGAGGACGTCGTCCGCAACTTCTTCGTGACGAAGACGCACGACCACGTGCTCTTCTTCACGAACATGGGCCGCGTCTACCGGCTTCGCGGCTACGAGATTCCCGACACGACGCGGCAAGCCCGCGGCACGGCGCTGGTGAACCTGCTGACGCTGCCGCCCGGCGAACAGGTCAGCGCGGTGTTCCCGGTGGACAAGTTCGAGGGAGAGAAATATCTGGTGATGGTCACCAAGAACGGCGTCATCAAGAAGACTAAGCTCGACCAGTTCGCCAACGTGCGCCGCAACGGCTTGATCGCGATCAACCTCGATCCGGGCGACGAGCTGCTCGCGGTGGATCTCTCGAACGGCTCGCGGGACATCATTCTCGGGTCAACGCGCGGCATGGCGGTGTACTTCAACGAGAAGGACGTCCGTCCGATGGGACGCGTCGCGCGCGGCGTCAAGGCGATGACGCTCGATAAGGGCGACACCGTCGTCGCGATGGACGTGATCGAAGAGGACCGCCGTGAAGTGCTGCTCGTCACGTCGCTCGCCTTCGGCAAGCGCACGCCGATCACGGACTACCGCCATACCTCGCGCGGCGGCAAGGGCGTGAAGGCCTTCGCGCGCCAGCGCGACGACATCGGCCAGGTACTCGATCAGATTCTCGTCGCTCCCGACGATCAGATCCTGATGATCACGTCCGGCAACCAGGTTATTCGCCTCAAGGTCGGCGACATTCGCAAGACGGGCCGCGACGCGAAGGGTGTCCGGCTCCAGCGGCTCGGCGGCGGCGACGAGGTCATCGCCATCACCAACCTCGGCAAACAAGCCAAGCAGATCACCGAGATCACGGGCGAGCCGCAACAAACCGAGTTATAGGAGTGTTTGAAGAGCTATGAGCGCATTACCCGACGTCACGCAAGCCAACTTTGACTCCGAGGTTCTGAAGAGCCAGCAGCCGGTGCTGGTCGATTTTTGGGCTCCGTGGTGCGGGCCGTGCCGCATGTTGAGCCCGATTGTCGAGAAAGTCGCAGCCGCCAACAGCGGCAAGGCGAAGTTCGTCAAGCTGAACACCGACGAGAATCCGAGCCTTGCGGGGCAGTATCAAGTCTCCGGAATCCCGTGCTTGATTCTCTTCAAGGACGGTCAGCCGGTCGATCGTATCGTCGGCTACGTACCCGAGAACACCGTGACGTCGATGCTCAGCAAACACGTGGCGTAGAGCGGTGCCGTTACCGGGGGCGGTCCTCGCTCTTGCGATTGCGGTAGCCGCTCCCAGCAATCTGCACGTGACCGCGACCAGTTCGGGCGCGGTCACGATGCAATTTTCGTGGAAGATGGATTGCCCGGAAGACGTTTGCCTCATGCCGCAATCGTTTCAGGCCGTGCGAGGAGGGCAAGTCGTGGCAAGCATCGACGCCGGCGCTCCCCCCGATTCGTCACAGCAATTGGTTTCGTACACGATTACGGCGCCGGCCGGCTCGTGGAAGCCGGGGGACTGTTTCCAAGTTCGCGCCGTCGCGCCGGCCGCGAGCTCCAATCGAGCTGAGCTTACCTATTCGGACCTGAGCAACAAGGTCTGTCTTCCTTCGTGATCTCGTGAAGCAGCGCCGGTGGCACCTGCCGTCGGTACAGCGCGTTCTCGAGGACGCTGCCGTTAAAAGATACCAGCCCGTTCTAGGGCGAGCGAACGTAAGGCGTGCGGTCGAGACGATCTTCGACCGCGCTCGTGCTTCCAGCACCGAACCTTCATGCGAAGCGATCGTGGCGTCGGTAGCGGGACGTTTGGAAGAGCTCGCCGCGCAAGCGCTATCGCCCGTCATCAACGGCTCCGGCATCATCGTCCACACGAATCTCGGGCGGGCGCCGCTGGCGCCGGAAGCGCTCGATGCCGTCGCGCAAATCGTGCGCGGCTATTCCAACCTCGAGTACGACCTCTTTGGAGGCGAGCGCGGCTCGCGCTACGCGCACGTCTCCGCCATGCTCAACGACGTGACCGGCGCGCAGGATTCACTCGTCGTCAACAACTGCGCCGCCGCAGTGCTGCTCGTGCTCGACACGTTCGCGAAGGGACGCGAGGTCATCGTGGGGCGGAACCAGCTTATCGAGATCGGCGGCGGCTTCCGCATTCCCGAGGTGTTGGACCGCAGCGGCGCGACTCTCGTCGAGGCTGGAACCACGAATCGCGTCTACGTCGAGGACTTCGAGCGCGCGCTCTCGCCCCGCACCGCTCTGTTGTTGCGCACGCACGCCTCCAACTATCGCATCGAGGGCTTCACGCACGAGGCGGGCGCGCGCGAGCTGGTCGAGCTCGGGCGCCGCGCCGTCGTCGTCGTCGTCGAGGATCTCGGCAGCGGTGCGCTCGTCGATCTTTCGGAGTATGGCGTCGAACGGGAGCGCACCGTGCAGGACGCGCTTACCGACGGAGTGGGGCTCGTCACGTTCTCGGGCGATAAGCTGCTCGGAGGGCCGCAGGCCGGGATCGTCGCCGGACGCGCGAGTCTCGTCGCGCGCCTGCGTAACAATCCGCTGCTGCGGGCGCTCCGCGTCGACAAGATGACGCTGGCGGCGCTCGCCGCGACGCTGCAGATCTATCGCGAAGGCTGCGCGCGCGAGCGCATTCCGATCTTGCGCATGCTGGCGGCGAGCGTCGGCGACCTTCGCCGGCGCGCGGATGCCTACGTCGCCGCGCTCCCCGGTTCGGTCGCAATCGAGAGCAGTGCCTACATCGGCGGCGGCGCGCTCCCGCAACAGCGCATTCCGTCGATCGCCGTGGCGGTCTCGACCGAAAAACCGGATCTCCTCGCCGCGAAACTTCGCCGTGGCACACCGGCCATCGTGACGCGCATCGAGGAAGGGCGAGTGCTGCTCGATCTGCGCACGATCGAGCCGTCCGAAGATAACGACGTGATCGCGGCGCTCGCGGCAAAATGACCGGCGAGGGTCGGCGCATCGTCGCATTCTACGAAGGGAGCGCACCGGACGACTGCGGCCGCTTTCACGAGGATGTCTTGCGGTTCGACGACGAGCGGCTCGAGTACGTCCACAACTTCATACAGTGGCTCTTCCCGCTTCCGGAGCGCAGCGGAGCCCAGCCCACGGCGCCGATCCTCGACGATGCCGCGATCGAGGCGTTTCACACGCGGCCGCAGCTGCGCGCCGCGCTGCGCAGGTCGCTGGACCGCATGCTTGCGTTCTACGGCTTCGCATGGAGCGGCGAGCGCGTCGAGAAGAGCGCCGCCTTTCCGCTGCGCAGCGGCAATTGGCTGCAGATCGGAAATCACAACCACTTGCGCCTCACGCGCATGCTGCGCTCGCTCACCCTCTTAGGAGAAAGAGAGGCCGCGCTCGCGCTCTTCGCTGTTCTCTCCGAAATTTACGACGAGCAGCGCCGAACGGAGTCGAAACGAATCTCCGAACGCTCATACAACTTTTGGATGAGCGCCGTTAAGAGCTGATCTCTCATTAGAGAATCGCTTGGCGTACGGAAAGGCGTGTAGAGTGAGTGCCGTCAGACTTCGGGCTGTAAAAGGCCTGCCACGGCTTCTTCGCTTGATCGGGCGTTCCGAGGACCCATCCGCCCGAGCTGCATTCGAAGTTCAGCCGCATCCCCGCAACTTCGCCGGTCGCGCCGGTTGCGATGTAGCAGCGCGCGCCGTTGGCGAGCAGGAGCGCCCACGCAGAGGGCTTGCCCTTGTTGCGTTCCTGCGTCGGGATGGGCTTGTCGAGGACGATGAGCACGATTCTCTTGGAAAATGCATCGCTCGCGCAGGCGACGCTCGAAAGGGCCGCGTTGCTGAAGCACGGATCGTAGATGCTGTTGACGACCATGCATCTCCACGCATCGGGCCTCTGCGATGCGATCGAGCCCGTCCAGCAAGCACCGTGCATCTTCGACGTCACCTTGTAGCTCGCGTTTAGGCCGCCGGATCCGAACGGGGCGAACATGACGACCTTCGTGGACGAGGCGGCCAGAGCGATTGCGAACGCAGCCGCGCACGAAAAGCCGGCTGCCATGAAAATCTTCCGCATGCCGCCATCCTAACACTATTATAAATCTAGTTGACAAAGCCGGGCGGCTCGGCTATGCTGCTATTACAAATCTAATGGCAATCGGAGGCCGCGCATTGTCCAGGCGAAAATCGCCCGTCCTGACCGATCACGAGCTGCGCCTGATGGAGGTGCTTTGGCGCAAGCAGCGCGCCACCGTGGCCGAGGTGGTCGAGGCGCTCCCTCCGCCGCCGTTGACGTACAGCACGGTCCTCACCACCCTGCGGACACTCGAGCGAAAGGGCCACGTCGCGCACGAGGCGGACGGCCGCGCGTTCGTCTACCACCCGTCGGTGCAGCGGGCCGATGCCGCCAAATCGGCAGTCCGCCACGTGCTCGACCGTTTCTTCGCGAGCTCGCCGGGCGCGCTCGCGGTGACGCTGCTCGACGACGCTCGCCTGAGCGACGATGACTTGGCGCACGTCAAGCGAGTCCTCGCGCGCCGCAGGAAGGAGCAGAAATGATCGTCGCAATCCTTTTCAACGGTCTCTGGCAGGGCGCGTTGGTCGTCGCGCTCACCTATGCGATCTCCAAGCTCCTCGCGCGGCGCAGCGCGACGACGCGCCATGCGCTGTGGCTCGCCGCGCTGTTTGCGCTCGTGGCCGTGCCGGTAGCGACGGCGCTGTCCGACGCCGGCGCTCAACTGCTCCGAGCGTTTTCCGCGCATTCGACGCACCCGGGCTTCACGATCACGCTGCTCCCCGCCGAAGCGTACGCCGATCACGCGCGCGGCTGGTTCGAAGCGGTCGCGCCGTGGGTCGTGATCGCCTGGGCTCTCGGCGCCGCCATCGGCTTAGCACGGCTGGCGGCCGGCTTCGTCCACATCGAGGGGATCCGGCGGCGAGCCTGGCTGCTCTCGAGCGCTGCCGGCGACGTTTTCGGCTCGCGCGAGGTCGCGGTTCCGATCGTCGCCGGCATCCTGAGACCGGTCGTCGTGGTGCCGCAAGACCTGCCGGCAACGCTGTCGCAGGACGACCTTCGCCGCGTCGTCGAACACGAGCGCGCGCACGTTCGTCGCCGCGATCCGCTCTGGAACCTGATCCAGCGCGTGATCGAGGCGGCGCTGTTCTTCAATCCGTGGGTTCACATAGCGGGCGGCGCCGTCTCGAACGAGCGCGAGGCCGCCTGCGACGACTGGGCCGTGGAGCAAACCGGAAGCGCCGACGACTACGCGGTCTGTCTCGCGACACTCGCGCAGATGCTGCGCGCGCAGAAGCTGCCGCTTCTCGTCGCCGGCGCCTACCGCTCGCGCCACGCGCTCGTCGCACGTATCGAACGGCTCTGCGCCAGCGGCCCGCGCCGCCTTGGCATCAACACATACGCACTTGGAGGAACGATCGTGCTCTTTATCGCCGCGACCCTCGCACTGCAGGCGTTCTCGCCCGCGCTCGCGCTCGCGCCGGCACGGACCGGGATCGACAACCCGTCAGCGGGCGCAGCCTACATCGCCGCAGCCTGCGCCGATCCAAACGTCGACGCGCAGATTCAAAACGCAGTCGCTCCGTCGCTGCCTCAAGGGTTGCGGGCGAGCGGAAGCGTCATCATCGCGGTGACGATCGCGCCAAACGGGCGCGTCACCAACACAAAGGTCATGCGTTCCAGCGGCGACGCGGCGATCGACAGCGCCGTCGTTACGGCCGCCCGCAACAGCACGTACTCGCCCAAACTCGTGAGCTGCACGGCGGTCGAAGGGCACTACCTGTTCCGCGCCGACTTCAAGCCGGGCCCGTAGCTAGCGGTCGGAGAACCAGCCCGACGGCTCCACGTCCAGATTGACGTTGATCTGCTTGACCTCGGTGTACGCGTCGTAGCCGTAGGTGCCGAGTTCGCGACCGATGCCCGACTGTTTGTAGCCGCCCCACGGTGCTTCGTTATAGGTCGGGTGATACGTGTTGATCCACGTGATGCCGGCGCGCATCTTTCGAATCACGCGGTGCGCCTTGGAGATGTCCTGAGTGAAGACGGCGCCGGCTAGACCGTAGATCGTGTCGTTGGCGAGCGCAATCGCTTCGGCTTCGTCGTCGAACGTCTGCACGACGAGCACCGGCCCGAAGATCTCTTCCTGCACGATCCGCATCTTCGGCGACGTACGGTCGAACACGGTCGGCGCGATGAAGTTGCCTTCGGCGAGCTCTCCACCGAGCCGCTCCCCGCCGCACAACATCTTCGCGCCCTCGGCGAGACCATTTTCGATATAGCCTTCGACGCGCTCGCGGTGGACCGGCGAGATGATCGGTCCCATCTCGGTCTGCGGATCGAACCCGTCGCCGACGCGGATCTTGCGCGCGCGCTCGACCACGCGTTCGACCAATCGGTCGTGCAGCGAGCGCTCGACGATCAGCCGAGACCCCGCCGAGCACACCTGCCCCGCGTTGGCGAAGATGCCGAAGAGCGCGTAATCGACCGCCGTGTCGAAGTCCGCATCAGCGAACACGACGTTGGGCGACTTGCCGCCGAGCTCGAGCGAGATCTTCTTGAGGTTAGACGTGGCGGCTTGCATGATGCTGCGGCCCGTCTTGGTTCCACCGGTGAACGCGATCTTGTCCACGCGCACGCTCGCGGCGATCGCGTGGCCGGCGGTTGCGCCCACACCCAAAACGATGTTGACGACGCCGGGCGGGAACTCCAGTCGCTCGAAGATCATCGCCAGGCGGATCGTCGACAGGGGAGTCAGCTCCGCCGGCTTGAGGACGCACACGTTCCCCGCTGCCAACGCCGGCGCGAGCTTCCACGTCGCCATCAAGAGCGGGTAGTTCCATGGAACGATTTGGCCGCACACGCCGATCGGCTCGCGCACCGTGAACGTCTGCGACGGCGCGGGGACGTCGAAAGTCTGCCCGTGCGGCTTTGTCGCGAGGCCCGCGTAGTAGCGGAAGCAATTCGCCGCGTCTATCGCGTCGTATTCCGTCTCACGTAGCGGCTTGCCGTTATTGAGCGTGTCGATCCGCATGAACTCGTCGCGGTTAGCGTCGATCGCGTCGGCGACGCGGAACAGCAGCGTCGCGCGGTCGGCCGCGCTCAAGCGGCCCCAGGGCCCGTCGTCGAACGCCGCGCGCGCCGCAGCGATCGCGGCCTCCGCGTCGGCGGCGCCGCCGTCCGCGACGACGGCGATTGGCCGGCCATCCGCCGGATTGATCAGCTCGCGCGTCGCGCCGTCCGCCGCGAGCACCCAGCGCCCATTGACGTACATCGGAACGACGCCGTTGATATGCGGCAGGTTGCGAAGAATTTCCTCGGCGCGCGCGCTGGATTCTGCGGTCGTTTGCATGTCGCTATACCCCTACCTTCGTCATCGAATTCAAACTTTCGCCGGTGGCTTGGCACACGTAGTCGGCCTCTTCCTCCGTGATCGTCAGCGGCGGCTCGATGCGGATCGTGCGCGCGTTGACCAGCGTGCCCGACACGAGGATGCCGCGCTCCAGCATCTGCTTGCCGAACTCGAAGCCGATCGCGTTGTCGCTGAACTCCAGTGCCATCAAGAGTCCCTTGCCGCGCACCGCGACGACGAGATCGTCGTAGCGTCGCACGGCGTTGCGTAATCCCGCCAGCATCCGTTCGCCCAGCGCCGCGGCGCGCTCGGGAAGACGCTCGCCGATCAGCACGTTGATGGTGGCCAGCGCGGCCGCGCAAGCGAGCGGATTTCCTCCGAACGTAGACGTGTGCAGGAACGGGTTATCGAACAACCGTGCGAAGATCTCGCGCCGCCCGACCACCGCGCCGGCGGGCACGACGCCCCCGCCGAAGGCTTTCGCCAGGCACATCAGGTCGGGCGCGACGCCGTAGTGCTCGCAGCAGAACATCTTGCCGGTGCGTCCCATGCCAGTCTGCACCTCATCGAGAATGAAGAGCGCCCCGAATTCGTCGCAGAGCGCGCGCACGCCGGGGAGATAGTCGTCGTCGGGAATGTTGACCCCGCCCTCGCCCTGAATGGGTTCGAGCAGCACTGCGCCGACGTCTTCGCCGACTGCTCGGCACGACGTCATCATGTCGCGCAGCGCGAGCAGATCGTTGAACGGCACGTGCTCGATGTTCGGCAGCATCGGGCCGAACGGCCGCCGGAACTCGGCCTTAGCGCTGGCCGATAGCGAGCCGTAGCTCTTGCCGTGAAAGCCCTTCGTGGCCGCCACGATCGTCTGTCGCGCGGGATCGTACGCTCGCGCGAGCTTCAGCGCGCCCTCGACCGCCTCGGTGCCGCTGTTGCAGAAGAAACTGAAGTCCAGGCCGCCTGGCGTCAGCATCGCGAGCGCCTTGGCCAGCATCGCGCGCAGCGGATCCAGCAGGTCTTGGCTGTGTAACGGCTGGCGCCGGAGCTGATCCATCACGGCCTTGACGACTTTAGGGTTGCGGTGACCTACGTTGAAGATGCCGAATCCGCCCAAGCAATCGAGGTACGTGCGGCCGGTGACGTCGCGATAGGAGTTGGGTCCGGCGTCCGCCCACTCGACGACGGCGGCGGCGCCCTTCGGGTCGCCCGCCTTGCGGTACTCGAGGAAACCCGGGTTAATGTGGTCGCGAAACGACTCGACGGTTTCGCGCGTGATCCAGTCCGCCTCGGCGGGCACGACGTCCGTCCTTTCGATCAGGTCTAGGACGCGCTGTGTGTATTCGTATACTTTCTTTTCTCGTTCACCGGTAATTTTCGGTCACCTCGTTTGACTAAAAACGTCTTCCATGCTCGCGCTCAAAATCGCGAAACCCTCGTCAAGCTCTTCGTCGGTGACGACGAGCGGCACGAGAACGCGAATCACGTCGCGTTCTCCCGCGAGCAGCAGGATCAGCCCGCGGCCTCGCGCGGCCGCGATGACTTCCGGCGCTCCCGACTCGAGCTCCATCGCCTGCATCGCTCCCAGCCCGCGTACGTCTTCCACCGCCGAGTAGCGTGTCTGCAGCGCGCGCAGCTCCGCGTCGATTCGCGCGCCGACATCGCGGGCGCGCGCGAGGAACGCATCGTCCATGATCTCGAGGACCGCCAGCGCGGCCGCGCACGCCACCGGATTTCCCGCAAACGTGCCGCCGAGGCCGCCCGGTTCGGGCGCGTCCATGATGTGCGACTTCCCCACGACCGCCGAGAGCGGCAGCCCGCCGGCGAGCGATTTGGCGACCGCGATCAGGTCGGGCTCGATTCCGTAATGCTCGCACGCGAACAACCTTCCGGTGCGGCCGAACCCCGTCTGGATCTCGTCGGCGATCAGCACGATGCCGTGCGCGTCGGCGATCTTCCGCAGCTCGCGCAAGAATTCGATCGGAGCGGGAACGAAGCCGCCCTCGCCGAGCACCGGCTCGACGATCAGCGCCGCGACGCGGCCGGGCGCCACGGTCGACTCGAACATCTCTTCCAGCGCGTGCAGTGCCTGTTTTGCAGACGTTCCGTGATGTTCGTGCGGAAACGGCGCGTGATAGATCTCGCTGCAGTACGGGCCGAAGTGCTGTTTGTAGGGCGCGAACTTGCCGGTCATCGAGAGCGCGAGCATCGTACGGCCGTGGAACGAGTGCGTGAACGCGACGACCGCGGGGCGGCGCGTGAACTCGCGGGCAATCTTCACGGCGTTCTCGGTCGCCTCGGCGCCGGTCGAGAGCAGCAGCGCCTTCTTCGGTGAATCGCCCGGCGCGCGGCGGTTGAGCTCCTCCGCGACGCGCAGGTATGGCTCGTATGCCGTTACTTGGAAGCACGCATGGGTCAGCGCGGCGGCCTGCTCGGCGATCGCGGCGACGACTTTTGGATTCGCGTGGCCCGCGTTGAGCACGCCGATGCCGCCCGCGAAGTCTAAATACTGGCGGTCCTCCGTGTCCCAAAGCGTCGCGCCGGAGGCTCGAGCCACCCAGACGGAGTGCGTGGTCGCGACGCCGCGCGCGACGTTTTCGTCGCGGCGCTGCGCGAGCGACGCCCTTGCGGTGTTCAACGCTTTTTCTCGTACGGTCATGGTGGAAGCGAGGAGGTTGTATTCGGCGGGTTTAAAGGCGCTCTTCTTTACTATGGGAAAGCGGATCGCCGGGCTTACCCTCCTGTTCGCGATTGCCATGCCCTTCGGGGCAAGGGCAGGAACGACCGGTACGCTGCGCGGCCGCGTGCTCGACGCCGTATCGGGGGCGCCGATCGCCGGAGCGGCCGTGACCGCCGTGTCGCCGTCGCAGGCGGCGCAGACGGTGTCGGACGCTTCGGGCGAGTTCTCGTTCATCTCGCTGCAGCCCGACACGTACACGGTGAGCGCGAGCAAGACGGGCTACGAGCCCTTGTCGCAGGCCGGGATCACGATCGTGGCCGATCAGTCCGCCAACGTTGCGGTTTCCATGCAGAGGGCGCTCAAGACGATCGCCCGCACGACGTCGCGCTCCGCGCAGTCGCTCGTGCACTCGGGCGTCACGAGCGACGTGTTCTCGATCAACTCTGCCGGACAGAAGGCCGCGTCGACGCTCTCGGGCTCCGGCTCGCTGACGCAGGCGTACGGCGCGATCGCGTCCGCCCCCGGCGTCAGCATCCCGTCGAACCAGCAAGGCTGGTATCAAAGCGTGTACATTCGCGGCGGCGACGTCGATCAGGTCGCTTACGAGTTCGACGGTCTGCCGACAACGCGCCAGTCGGACCTCGCGCCGATCGCGACGCTGACGTCGCTCGGCAGCCAAGAGGTACAAGTCTATACCGGCGGCACCCCGGCGACGTCCAACTCGTCCGGACTCGCCGGCTACATCAATCAGGTGATCAAGACGGGCACGTTTCCCGGCTATCTTAGCGGCGACCTGGGGATCGGCGGTCCAGCGTTCTATCATCAGGCGACGATCGAGGCCGGAGGCGCGACGCCCGATCGGCTTTTTTCCTACTATGTGGGCCTGTCGGGGACGAATCAAGCGTACCGTTTCGGCGATCAGTTCGGCGGTGTGAGTGATCCGCTGTATTTCTATCCGTTGAACGTTCCGACGAACAACAACGTCTACAACATTCTCGACGGCTCGGGCGGCAAGGCGTTTCCCTACGGCTTCATCTTTTCACCGGGTTATAGCTATGCGCAAGGCGTCAATTTCGACCGCGAAAACGTCGTCAACCTGCACATTGGCATACCACATCGCGACTCGTCCTTGCGCGACGACATTCAAATGCTGTACGTAACCGGAGGAATTGCGGACCAGTTTCTTAGCTCGGCGAATGACGTTTGGTTCACGCCAAAAGCCGGCGCTGCGACCGGAGTCGGATATCCTATGCCGTATCTCGATTCGCTCTACTATACCGGTCCGCTAATGCAGCCGCCTAACCAAAATAAGGTCGTGATCGGGTTATTCCCGAGCAGTCCCACCGACCGCCCAATCGCGGGACCGATCGGCCTCAACGACCGCGACGGCAACTGGAACGGTTACTCTATAGAAAAGCTGCAGTATCAAAAGAACTTCGATTCGCATTCGTATCTGCGCGGACTGGTGTGGGGAGCGTACTCGGACTGGTTTATCAACGGGCCCAACAGCGCGCAACTCGTCTTCGCTTCGGATCCTGCCGACTACGAAGTCTGGGAGCACGGCTACGGCGCCGGCCTGATCTACTCCAATGAGCTATCTCCGCGCCACCTCATTACCGCCGAAGCGACGTACATGACGCAGTACCTGCAAACCTATAATGCTCAGTTCAGCTCGACCGATCCAAGCACGAGTAGCCTCGCCCCGACCGGCCTCGGAACGATTCTCTCGAGCTACGGCACGCCGAACGGTAAGTGCTATAACTACGTGACCGGGCAGCCGTGGAGCTGCTTCGATGCGGGCAGCCAGGGCGGCTGCCTGAGTTCGTTCGGCTGTTATCCGGGGACGGGATCGTTCGATTTCAACCTGACGCCCGGATTCGCGCCGCGGGGCTCACCGGCGGCCAAAGCCGGCGCGCGCTGGATGATGACCGAGAACGGACAGAGCGCGCAAGTCGACAACGTGACGCCGCGCTTCGACTCCGTCTCTATGACCGACCTTTGGCAGCCCAACGATCGAATAGTGGTCAACGTGGGCGCGCGCTTCGACCGGTTCGCCTACTTCACGAATAACCTCGAAGGCGCGTATCCCGCGCGGCAATTCTGGTTCGACGCGTATAATAACGAATTTTGCGGCGCGCCGGGCAAGGCGACGCAGTGGACCTGGAATGGAACAAGCAGTGCGTTCGGCGCATGTGCGCCGGGTCTGGCGCCGCTAACGGCGCCCGGCAACGGGCTCTACAACGTCGGCGCCGGCGAAAACGTATCCAACGTCTTTCAGCCGCGCCTTTCGTTTACGTACACGATCAATCCCGACACCGTAATCCGCGGCTCGGCCGGAAAATATGCCCGCGCCGAAGGCTCTTCCTACTACCAGTACAATACCTATCAGCAAAACCTCGTATCGTTCATCGCACAGTTTTATCCGCTGGGCTATCACACGCCCGATCACGCCATCTATCCCGACACGGCTGACAATTTCGATCTTTCGCTGGAGAAGCACGTCAAAGGAACCCAGCTCTCCTACAAGGTGACGCCGTTCTACCGGGATACGCGCAATCAGCTGCAGTTCCAGGCGATCAATGCAGTACAAGGAACGCTCGCCGGTCTCAACGTGGGCACGCAGCGCTCGTATGGCCTCGAGGCCTCGCTGCAGTACGGCGATTTCAGCCGCAACGGTTTCTCAGCGTTGTTCTCTTATACGCACACCGAGAACGAGATCAAGTTCAGCCCGATCAACGGCGTCAGCGTGATCGACTCGCTCAACGCTGCGGTCGAGCTGTACAACTCGTATACGTCCGCCTGCGCCGGCGTGACGCGCAGCTCTCCCAAGTGGGCGACGTGCGGCAGCGGAGCCTATCCCGGGAACGCCGCGCCGCTGCTGCTGAACAGCGAGTCCAGCGGCGGCGACCGGGGCAAGCTCAAGATACCGAACCCGTACTACAGCGACGCGCTGCAGCCGCTGTTCGATACGGGCGCCTGGTACACGCCGTACGACGTGATCCCGAGTCCGTTCAATGCCGCCAACGGCTACGAAGTTCCCGACGTCGCGTCGGTGATCCTGAACTACCGGCACGGCAAATTCGCCGTCACGCCGTCGGTGCACTACGCGAATGGCTCCGACTACGGCTCGCCGCTGGTGTGGCCCGGTTACGTGCCGCAGTCGTGCTCGAAGCAGCCCGCGAGGACGCCGCAGACGCCCGGCGTCAGCTGCCCCGGAGGCGCAATCGGCGCGATCTTCCTACCCGACCCGTACAGCGGCCGCTTCGACAACCTGGGCGCGTTCATCGAGCCTGCGCAGCTCACGCTGAATCTGCAGACGACCTATGACATCTCGCCGCGCATGACGGTCACTTTCCAGGCCGTCAACCTCTACGACCGCTGCTTCCAACGCGGCTACGCGTGGGACAACTCGGTGACGTGCGTGTACTCCAACCTGCCGTCGAACATCTTGGCGCCGGCCGGCAACTTCTTGAAGAATCCGCCGGTGCAGTTGCGCTATCCGTACGGAACGTTCTTCAACGTCACCGAGGTCGGCATCTCGTCGGTGTCGCAGCCCTTCGGCTTCTTCGCCGACCTCAGCATCAAGATTTGAATCGCCGAGGCTTCGTCCGCATCGCCGGCATCGCCGCGCTGGGATCGGCGGCGGTTCCCGAATTCATCGCCTGCGGCAGCTCGCAGGCGCGCGGCAGCGAGCGCGTCGCCATCGTCGGGGCCGGCATCGCCGGCCTTGTGACGGCGCTGCGCCTGCAAGACGCGGGCATCGCGTCGACCATCTACGAGTCGTCCTCGCGGGTAGGCGGGCGCATGCACTCGGAACGGGGCTATTGGAACCAAGGGCAGCACACCGAGTGGTGCGGCGCCATGGTCGATTCGCTCCATGAAAACATTCGCGGGCTCGCGCGGCGCTTCGGTCTCGGGCTTCTTGACACGCACGCAGCGCGGCCGCCGCGAGGGCGCGACACGTGCTATCTGGACGGCCGCTACTACTCCATGGCCGACGCGGATAGAGACTTCGCGAAGATCTATCCGGTTTTGCAGGCGCAGCTCGCGGCTATCCCGTCCACCACCACCTACGCCAACGCGACGCCGATGGCACGCAAGCTCGACGCGATGAGCATGAGCGACTGGATCGCGCGCTACGTGCCCGGCGGAATCGAGTCGCAGCTCGGGCGGCTCATCGCGCAGGTCTACTGGAACGAGTACGGGCGCGACGCCGGCGAGCTCAGCGCGGTAAACCTCGTGGCGCAGCTCGGCGCGCAGCGGCACTACGCGCGGGATCGCGAGCTGAACGTCTTAGGCTACTCCGACCAGCGCTACATCTTGGCGGACGGAAGCCAGGCTATTCCGGAGGCGATCGCCGGCGCGCTGCCCGCCGGCAGCATTCTCTTCGAGCACAACCTGATCGCCTTGCGGCGCCTCCCGCGCGGAACGTACGAGCTGCGCTTCGATCACGGCGGCAACCAGGAAACGGTCAACGCCGATCGCGTCGTCCTGGCGATCCCGTTCGTCGTGCTGCGCGCGGTGGACACGTCCGGCGCAGGTTTCGACTCCGCAAAGGACAACGCGATCCAAAACCTCGGCTACGGTTATCACACGAAACTGCACCTTCAATTCGATCGCCGCGCCTGGATGCGCAGCCCGCATCCGTGGCCCGAAGCTACCAGCGGACAGATTTGGACGACGCTGCGCGTGCAGAGCGCACTCGACTACTCGCTGGGTCAGAGCGGCGGCGACGGGCTGATCGAGGTCTTCACGGCGGGCGGACCGGCGATGCTCGACACGCCGCCGATGCCGTACGCGCACGCGGGCGATTCCGGCGCGGTGGGCCGGCACGTGCGCAGCTTCTTCGACGAGCTCGACCACATCTGGCCCGGCGTCTCCGCGACGTGGACCGGCAAGGCGACGTTCGGAAACGCTCAAGCGGATCCGAACATCCGCGCTAGCTATTCGTGCTGGCTCGTCGGGCAATGCACGACGGTCGCGGGCCACGAGGCCAGGCCGCAGGGGCGCGTGCACTTCGCCGGCGAGCACACGTCGGTCGCGTACCAGGGCTTCATGGAGGGCGGCGCCGAGTCGGGCGTGCGTGCCGCCGCGGAGATCCTGGCGGACTACCGCGTTCGCGCCGTCGGGTAAGAGGCGAGCGTGCACATCGTCGGCACGGCGGGACACGTCGATCACGGCAAGTCGTCGCTGATCGAGGCGTTGACGGGAACGCACCCCGACCGCTGGGCCGAGGAACGCGCTCGGGGCATGACGCTCGACCTGGGTTTCGCGCACCTGCGCTTCGACGACGGCGTGGAGGCAGGCATCGTCGACGTGCCGGGCCACGAGAAATTCCTTCACAATATGCTGGCCGGCGCGGCGGGCATGGAGCTGCTGCTGCTCGTCGTGGACGTCAACGAAGGCGTGATGCCGCAGACGCTCGAGCACCTCGCGATCCTGCAGTTCCTCAACGTGCGTCGCGTGCTGATCGCGGCATCTAAGGTCGACCTGCTGGATCCGGCGCGCGCCGCCGAGGCCGCTTACGAGATCGGCGAGTCTCTGCGCGGAACGATTGCGGAGGACGCGCCGATCTTCTCGGTCTCCGCCGCGACCGGCGAGAACCTCGACACTCTGAAGCGCGCGCTGCACGACGAGCTCGCCGCCATTCCGCCGCGCAATCCGAACGCGCCGGCCTATCTTCCTATCGATCGCGTCTTCGCGCTCCCCGGGCTCGGTACCGTCGTCACCGGCACGCTCATGCAAGGCCGTATCGCGGCGGGCGAGACGCTCGTGCTCGAGCCCGGCGGCAAGCCCGCGCACGTACGCAGCGTCGGCGTCTTCGGGGCGACGCGCGAGCGCGTCGACGCCGGCGCCCGCGTCGCGTTGAGCGTACCGGCCATCGACCGGCACGAAGTCGCGCGCGGGCACGCGATCGTCGGACGCGAGCTCGCCGCTCGGCGCAAGCTGACGGTGCACTTCGTGCCGCTGCCGGAGGCCGCACCGCTGTTGCGCCGGCGCACGCCGGTGCGCGCCTATTTCGGATCGGCGGAAGTGCTCGGGACCCTGGTCGCCGACGGCGCGACCGAAGACACGGAGCTGCGCGCGGAGCTGCTGCTGCGCGAGCCGGTCGTCGCGTTTCCCGGGCTGCGCTTCGTCCTGCGGCGCCCTTCGCCGATGACGCTGCTCGGCGGCGGATTCGTCGAAATCGCGCACGCCAAAGACCTCGCGCCCAGCGGCGATCCCGACGAGGAGGCCGTGCTCGCCCTTCTGCGCGAGCGCGGCGTCGATGCGATGCAACCGGCGGAGGTCGCGTTCGCTGCGAACTTACGCGAGGACGCAGCCGCCACAGTTCTGCAGCGGCTCGTCGAGCGCGGTGAGATCGTCGCGGTGGCGCGACCGCTAGGGTACGTCGAGGGATGCGCCGCGCGCGACGCGTTCGAGCACGCGCTCGAGCGCATCGAGGCGACGCACCGCGACGAGCCCTGGGCCATGGGCGTGACGTCGATAGCCCTGGCTCGCGAGCTCGGCGTCGCGGAGCCGCAGTTGGTGCGCGTCCTCGAGCACTACGTGGGCGAGGGGCGGCTCTGCAATCGCGGCGGATACTACGCCGCGATCGAACACCGGCCATCGTTCACGCCCGAGCAGCGCGCGTTCTTCGAGCACCTCGTACCAGTCGACGAGGGGCGCCCGTTCCTTCCGATACCGTTCGCGACCGCCGCGGCCGCGGTCAGGCTGTCGCGGCTCTCCGGCGTGCCGAAGGCTTTCGACACGATGCTCGCGCGCGGCACGCTCGTGAAGATCGGCGGCGATCTCTATCAAGGAACTCAGATCGCGCAGATCCGCTCCCGCGTCGAGGAGCATCTGCACGAGCGGCGGCGCATGACGGCGGCCGAGTTTCGCGACATCCTGGGGACGTCGCGAAAATACGCGGTTCCGCTGCTCGAATGGCTCGACTCGCACGCGGTCACCGTTCGCAACGGTGACTACCGAACGCTGCGCAAGGGTTGAGCGTGCCGAGCCGCCCCACGGGCACCGTCGCATTCTTGTTCACGGACGTCGAGGGAAGCACGCGGCGATGGGAGAGCGATCCGGACGCGATGGCCGCGGCGCTCGCGCGCCACGACGCGCTGCTGCGCGCGGCGATCGAAGCGCACGGCGGCTACGTGTTCAAGGTCATGGGTGATGCGTTCTGCGCCGCTTTCGCGACGGCGCCGGACGCTGCCGCGGCCGCGCTGCGCATCGCGCACGCGCTCGTCGACGAAGACTTCTCGGGCGTGGGCGGGATGCCGGTTCGCATGGCGCTGCATGCGGGCAGCGCGCAGGAGCGTGACGGCGACTACTTCGGCCCGGCGCTGAATCGCGTCGCGCGGCTGCTGGCCGTCGGTCACGGCGGCCAGCTGCTCGTTTCGGGCACGGCGGCGGACCTGCTGCACGACGCGATGCCGTCTGAGAGCGCGTTGCGCGATCTCGGCCTGCACCGGCTCAAAGACCTCGCTCGCGCCGAACGCGTCTATCAACTGGACGGCAGCGGTTTGCCGCAGACGTTCCCGGCGCTGCGTTCGCTCGAGCAGACGCCAAACAATTTACCGTTGCAGCTCACCTCGTTCGTCGGGCGCGAGGCCGAGCTCCGCGAGATCGATCGGCTCACGCGCGAGCACCGCCTCGTGACGCTCGTCGGCACCGGCGGGTCGGGGAAGACGCGTTGCGCCATTCAGGCCGGGGCCGAGCTGCTGGATCGCTTCATCGACGGCGTCTGGCTCGTGGATCTGGCGCCGATTTCGAATCCCGCGCTGGTTACGGCCGCGCTGGCGCAGACACTGGGCGTGAAGGAGACGCCGAATCGACCTCTGCTCGAAACCCTCTCGGCACATCTCGAGCGCCGTCAAGCACTCCTGATCCTCGACAACTGCGAGCACGTCATCGACGAAGTGCGGCGCGTTGTCGCCGCGATTCTGCGCGTCTGCCCGGAGGTTCGCATCCTCGCCACGACCCGCGAGAGCCTGAACGTCGCGGGCGAGCGGGCAGTGCGCCTTGCGCCGCTGCCGGTGCCGCCGGCGCGCGATGCGGTCTCGCTGTTCGCGGATCGCGCGTTCGCCGCCGCGGGCACGTTTGCGATTACCGAAGAAAACGCCGCGCTCGTCGGCGAGATCGTCACCCGCCTGGACGGCATTCCGCTCGCGATCGAGCTGGCCGCCGCCCGCGTGAGAGTCCTCTCGCCGCGACAGGTGCTCGAGCGGCTCAACGAACGCTTCCGTCTGCTCACGGGCGGCGACCGAAGCGGGCTCCCGCGTCAGCAGACGCTGCGCGCGGCCATCGATTGGAGCTACGATCTCCTCGACGAACGCGAACGAATGCTCTTCCGGCGTCTCGCAATTTTTTCGGGCGGCTGGACGCTGCCGGCCGCGGTCGCGGTGTGCGGCGAGGGCGACTTCGACGAATGGGAGATGCTTGACGCACTCGAATCGCTGGTCGACAAATCGCTCGTGACGGTGGACTCGCTCGGTGCAGAGTGCCGCTACGGGATGTTGTATTCGATCCGCGAGTACGCAACGGAGCGTCTCGCCGTGGCGCACGAAGCAGAGAAGATCGCCGCCGCGCACGCGCGCTTTTACGGGGAGTTCGTCCGCGGCCTGCGGCCGCTGGTGCACGACCTCGAGGATGTGCGGTGGCGCCGTGCGCTGAGCGACGAGCTCGACAACATCCGCGCCGCCATCGACTGGACTATCTTCGCTGGCCACGATCCCGAGGTCGGTCTGAAGCTGCTCGCCGAGCTCGAGTGGCCGGAGTTGCTGGCGACGCCGCACGAAGCACGGCGCTGGTTCGAACGCGCCGCGCAGCTCGCCGAAGCGATGCCCGACAAGCTCGCGTACGCGCGCATCCTGCGCCACCTACTGGTGCTCTCACGCCTCGCGGGGCGCTCGCCGTCCGAGAGCGAGGTGACGGCGCTGCGCGCGCTCGACGTCGCGCGGGCCTCGCGCGACGCCGACGAGGTCGCTCGCGCGCTCGCGAACCTCGGGGGAAACTATCGCGACGCCGCGCGATTCGACGATGCCGAGCGCGCGTTCGTCGAAGCCTATGCGGCGCCCGAGTCGCTCTCGCGGCTCACCAAAAATGTCGTCCTGCGCATTTGGGCGGTGACCGATCTGCAACGCGGCGATCTCGAGCGCGCTCGCGAAAGGTTCTCCGAGGTCGCGGGACTGGAGCGGCCGGGAAGCGAGGCGCACGCGAGCGCGCTGCTCAACCTGGGCGAACTCCACTTCGCCGCCGGCGACGCGCACGCGGCGCACGACGCAGCGAGCCAGGCCAAGGATACCTTTGCCGGCCTCGACTCGATCTATCTCGAGGTTGCTTTGTCGAATCTCGCAGCCTACGCGATGGCCGTCGACGACCTCGCGAGCGCACGCGACAATTTACGCGAGGCACTCGCGCTGCAGCGGCGCTCGCGCTCAACCTGGTTCGCTACGGTGCTCGAGCACCACGCGCTGCTCGCGGCACTGCTGGGGGATCTTGAACGCGCTGCCGTGCTGGCCGGATTCACCGATTTTCGCTATACCTCGCGCGGCGAGGTCCGCCAGCAGACGGAGAAGCGCGGCTGGGAGCGGCTCGAGCAGGCCCTTCGAACTGCGTACGCGGCCGACCAGCTGGCGGTGCACATGCGCGGCGGCGCCTCGCTTACGGAGGAGCAGGCGCTCGAACACGCTGCGGCGATACACCAATACACCGTTGCCGCAGCGGCTCGGCCGCAGGAGGAGTGAACACGTCATGTCCGATGTTAAATCAGACGCAGCGAGCGCATTGGCCGCGCACGGCCGCACGATCGACGAGCTCCATCACAAACTCGCCGCCTTGGCCGGGTGCGACAAGGACCGCCTGGCTCGGGCAGTTGACAAGTACAAGGCCGCGCATCAAACGTTTCACGACGACGCGCTGGCCTGCATAGGTTTCTAATTAACTAGATCCTCGCAGCATCGCGTCGATCGCGGTTCCGATCGGGACGCCGAGGCCGGTGCACGGGTTCCATCCAACGGCGCTTTGATAGCGGTCGTTGCCTCCGCTCGTCACGTCGCGAAATAGCGTCGCCGACGCCGCGTACAAAAGCGGCGCGATGAAGCCGGCCGGCGCCCCCAGGCGCTGATTGATGCGCGCGACGAGCGCTGACCACATCGGGGCGGCCGCGCTCGTACCGCCGGCGGCGAGCGCCGTGCCCTCGAAGACAATGGCGTATCCGGGCATCACCTGAGCGGCGAAGTCGGGCAGGCCGCGCCCGGGCGCCGCGTGATACGCGCCCGCGGCAAGCGCAGCCGTGCCCTGCCACGCCGCGGCGCCGAACTTTTCGCTAAATCCGCCGCCGGTTTTCGGCCACGCCACCTCGGTTGTGATGTTGTCGGTAGCGACGAGCTGTGTGCCGCCGCACGCGTGCGCCAACGGACTGGACGCAGGAGCGAGCACGTGCGCGTTGCCGGCCGCGTCGAGCTCCGCTCCGTTGTCGCCCGCGGCGCAGAACACGCTTATGCCGAGGAGCGCCGCGGCGGTGAAGAGCTCGTCCAGGATGGTCAGGGCTACCGGCGTCCAAAGCTGCTCGGGAAAACCGAAGCTGATCGAGAGGATCGACGGCCGGTTTTCGTCGTCGAAGATCGCGGCGCGAACGGCGTCCAGTACGCCGCGCTCGTCGTCGGGCGCGGCGTAGACCACGATCTGCGCGCCCGGCGCCAGCGCCCCGACGATCTGCGTGTCGATCGCGGATTCGACGTCCTTTTCCGTTTCCTCGGCGTGCGCGATCTCCGCGTTGTCGACGCGCTTGACGACGGGGAGTTTGGCGGTTACGCCTTGAGCCGTCATGCATTTCGTGAAGTCGTCCGGCTTGAACGTCCCGCGCAGCTGGATCAGGCCCACGGTCTGGCCGGAGCCGTCGCCGTCGGGAAATTCGTAGCGCGCCGCGACGTCTTGCGCGGAAAGCGGCGTCGTGTGCGGCTGCAGCGTGCCGATGGCGTGCGAACGCGGCCACTGATGGATGCCGAACGGCCCGCGCACCATCGCGGCGATCTCGCTCGGGGCGTGCAGCGACTCGGAGCGATGCCGGAAGCGGCGCTTGTCGGGAAGCTCGTAGATCGAGGCGGTCGCGCCGAAGACCTCGACCAGCTTCGCGATCGGCCCGCTCAACGTGACGGAGCGCCAGTGCGTTCCGACGACGTCGAGGCCCATCTTCGCGCAATACGACTTCAGTAAGTCGACGTCGTCGGGGTCGGCGTCCGTCGCCTGCGCGAGCTCCGCTCGGCTCGCGTAGACGCGTCGCGCCGGGGGCGTCGCGCCGAGTTGCCGGGCGCGCGCGGCGTCGAGCTCGCCGCCCTCGCGCGGTCGCAGCCACGCCGTGAGCAGCGCATCGCCGTCGGCGAGGGAGGCGACGGCCGTCGCGCCGGGCCACACGGTGCGATGCGTGCCCGCGATCGGAACCGGCTTTTCCGCGGTCATGCCCGGATTTTCGCCGCGCGCGGCTAAGAAGCTGCCCTTGGAATTATTGGGCGAGTGCTGCCGATTGCGGCCCTATCGCGCCGGCGACGCCGGCGCGCTGTATTCAATTGCGGACGACTTCAGGGTCGCTCGCTGGATGGCGCGCCGCTTTCCGCACCCGTACACGCGGGCCGACGCGCAAGAGTGGATCGGGATCGCGACGGCGGCCCCGCTTTCACTTGCCATCGAGGTCGATGGGTCGCTGGCGGGAGGCATCGGCGTCGAGCGATTCGGCGGCGAGCGGAGCGGAACGGGCCTTTTCGGCTACTGGCTCGGGTGCGACTACTGGGGCCGGGGCATCGCGACCGACGCCGCGCGAACGGTCTCGGACTATGCGCTTCGCGACGGCGGCCTGCGCCGGCTCGAGGCGACGGTGTTCGCTCCCAACGTCGCGTCCGCTCGAGTCTTGGAGAAGTGCGGCTTCGCGCTGGAGGCGACGCTACGCAAGTACTACCTGGATCGCAACGACGCAGTGTGCGACGGCTTGCTGTACGGACGCGTATGCGCACGATAGCGCGCGTCGCGTTCGCGCTCGCCGCGCTGGCGGCGCTGGCCGTGTTGCCGGCGCGTGCCGATACGGTTTCGGCGGCGCTCTCCGGCCTGAGGTACCGCGAGGTCGGCCCCGCGATCAGCGGCGGGCGCGCGACGGCCGTCGCGGGCAGCGACCGCGATTCGCATTTGTATTACGCCGGAGGTGCCGGCGGGGGCGTCTTCAAGTCGACCGACGGCGGAGCTTCCTGGTCGCCGGTCTTCGATCGCGAAGCCGCGGCGCCGATCGGCGCCATCGCGATCGCGCCGCAGGACGACCGCGACGTCTGGGTCGGCACGGGCGAGTCCAATCCGCGAAACGACGTCGAGTCAGGCGACGGCATCTACCATTCGAGCGACGGCGGCGCGCACTGGACGAACGTGGGCCTCGCGCGCTCCGCGCACATCTCGAGCATTACGATCGATCCGCGCGACCGGCGCGTGCTCGCCGTAGGCGTGCTCGGCCGCATCTCGGCCGACGATCCGAATCGCGGTGTCTACTTGACGCGCGACGGCGGCGCGCACTGGACACGGACGCTGTACGTCGGGCCATCGAGCGGCGTCTCGTCGCTGGTTCGCGTGCCGGGACGCCCCGCGACGCTCTTCGCTGGCGTGTGGCAGGTGCGGCGCACGCCGTGGAGCCTCACGAGCGGCGGCCCATTCGGCGGCATCTACCGCTCGGATGACGACGGTGCGACGTGGCGCCGGCTGCGCGGCAACGGCCTACCAAGCGGTTTCACCGGCCGGGTCGGCCTGGCCGCGGGAACGCACTCGCGCGTGTATGCCGCCATCGAGTCGCGCGCCGGCGAGCTGTGGCGCTCCGACGACGGCGGCGTCCGCTGGAAAAAGATGCCGCATAGTCCGTACCTGGGCGCGCGCGCGTTTTACTTCACGAGCGTCTTCGTCGACCCGGCGGATCCGAATCGCATCATCAACGTCTCGCTGATCCTCACGCTGAGTACTGACGGAGGCCGAACGTTTCACCCGATCGCGACGGGCGGCGGATGGGACTATCACGCGATCTGGTGGTCGGCCGACGGCCGGCGCATCATCAATGGGAGCGACGAGGGCGTCATCCTTTCTTCCGACGGCGGCAAAAACTTTTGGCAGCCCTACGCCCTGCCCTTCGCGCAGCCGTATCACGTCGGGCTCGGCAGCGCGGCGGATTATAACTATCTCGTCTGCGTGGGATTGCAGGATGACAACTCGTGGTGCGGACCCTCGTCGCCGCCCAACGGCGTCGGCGTGATGAACCGCGACTGGTATCAGATCGTTCCCGGCGACGGCATGTGGGCAGTCGTCGACCCGGAGGATCCGCAATACATATGGTCCACCTCGACGAACTCCGACGCGGGTCAGGTCTATCTTTGGAACGAGCGGACGACGCAGGCCTATGACGTGTCGCCGGACGCCGAATCGAACGGAGAGCTTGCCGCCCGCGACCTGCGCTACCGCTTCAACTGGGACACGCCGATCGCGTTCACCAACGACGGCTCCGCGCTCGTCGGCGGCAACGTCGTCTTCAGAACTCCCAACCGCGGGCGCTTCTGGTATGTCATCAGCCCCGACCTCACGCGGGACGACAAGAGCAAGCAGGGGCCGTCGGGCGGCCCGATTGCATACGACCAGTCTGGCGCCGAATTTTACGATACGATCCTCTCGCTCGCGACCACGAGGCTCGATGACGGGATCATCTGGGCGACGACCGACGACGGACTCGTGCAGCTCACGCGGGATGGCTCTTCGGCAGGCTCAGGACAGGCTACATGGCACAATGTGGCGCCGCCCGAATCCCTGGTGCCGCCGTGGGGCCGCGTCACCGGCCTCGATGCCGGGCGGTTTTCCGCGGGGACGGCGTTCATCGCTGTCGAGCGTCGTCTGCTCGGCGACGACCACCCGTACGTGCTGCGCACCGACGACTACGGCGCGACGTGGCATTCCATCGCGGGCGATTTGCCGCCCGATCAGTTCGTTCGCGCGATTCGTCAGGACCCGAAGAATTCGAACGTCCTCTACGCCGGCACCAATCGCGGCGTCTTCGTAACGCTCGACGGCGGCTCGCACTGGCATTCGCTGCGGCTCAACATGCCGGCCAGCGCGATCTACGACGTCGAGATTCAACCCCAGGCGAACGACCTTGTGGTGGCCGCTCATGGCCGCGGCGTTTGGATCCTCGACGACCTGACCGCGCTGCAAAGCTACGCGACGGCAGGATCTTCGACGGTGACGCTCTTCCCGGTGCGCGATGCGTACCGCATGTGGCAGTGGGCGCCGGTCAACACGTTCACGGATCCGAAGATTCCTCCCAACGAGTTCGTCGGCGCCAATCCTGATTACGGCGCGATCATCACGTACTATCTCGCTCGCGCGCCCAAACGCGCGACGATCGACGTCCTCGACGTGCACGGGCGCGTTCTCCGCCACCTGACCGGCGACGACGTCGCGAAGCACGCGGGAATGAATCGCGCCTCGTGGGATCTCAACGAGGACGGGCCGGTCAAGTGGACCGGCACCTTCAAGGAGAATCAAGGGCCGGATACCGGTGCGGAAGTGCCGCCTTCGACCTACATCGTGCGCGTCAATGCCGATGGCGTGACGGCCGAACAACGCGTCACGGTGAGGGCCGATCCGCGCGACCCTGCCGCGGCGTATTACGACGGCCGCTATAATTTCATGGTGCAGCTCTACGATGACCTGAGTCGTATCGATACGATGCTCAACGCGATCGACGCGCGGCTCAAGCACGCCTCAGGTTCGAACGCCGCCGCGCTTGCCGCCTTCAGGCGGCGTGTGACATACGATCCTAAGAATGTCGAGGACCTCAACGGCCCGGCACAGGTGCGCGAGCGTGTGCTGGACTTGATCGCCCGCATGACGACCTCATTTCAAGCTCCGACGTTGACGCAACAAAACCTAGGGGTGTGCTACCATGCGCAAACGCTGGGGTTTGAATCGGCGTACGGCGAATTTGTCCGGTTCGGCAATACCATGGGGCTGCAAGTGCCAGCCTCGAACTGTATGATGGGCAAGCAATGAACGTAGAAAAGATGACGGAGCGCGTCGCCGACGGGCTCAACGCCGCGTACTCGCGCGCGCTGCACGAGCACAACACGCAGACGGCGCCGGAGCACATGCTGGCGGCGCTGCTGGATCAGGAGCGCGGCATCGCGCCCGACATTTTGGAGAAGGCCGGCGCCGACCCGAAAGCGATCCAGCGTAGAGTCGAAGAGGCCATCGGGCGGCTCCCCCGTTTGAGCGGCTCCGGCGCGGATAGCGCCCAGGTCACGCTCTCTCCGGAGCTGGCGCGCATCATGAGCGTCGCCGAGAACGAGGCCAAGGCGCTGCAAGACGACTACACGTCGGTCGAGCACGTCTTGCTCGCGATGGCGCAATCGTCGGGCGAGATCGGCCGCATCTTCCGCGAGGCGGGCCTGACGAAGGACAAGCTGCTGGCGGCACTGCGCGACGTGCGCGGCAACCAACGCGTGACCACCAAGGATCCCGAAGGCACGTACAAGTCGCTCGAACGTTACGGCCGCGACCTCACGCTCGAGGCGGAGCGCGGCAAGCTCGATCCGGTCATCGGACGGGACGAAGAGATCCGGCGGATCGTCCAAGTGCTGTCGCGCCGCACCAAGAACAACCCCGTGCTGATCGGCGACCCCGGCGTCGGCAAGACGGCGATCGTCGAGGGGCTCGCGCAGCGCATCGTGCGCGGTGACGTTCCCGAGGGGCTGAAGAACAAGCGCATCGTCTCCCTCGACATGGGCGCGCTGATCGCCGGCGCGAAGTACCGCGGCGAATTCGAAGAGCGGCTCAAGGCCGTGCTCAAGGACGTCGCGGCCTCGGAGGGCCAGATCATCTTGTTCGTGGACGAGCTGCACACCGTGGTCGGCGCCGGGAAGGCGGAGGGCGCGATGGACGCGGGCAACTTGCTCAAACCCATGCTCGCGCGCGGCGAGCTGCACATGATCGGCGCGACGACGCTCGACGAGTATCGCAAGTACATCGAGAAGGACGCGGCGCTGGAGCGACGCTTCCAGCCCATCATGATCGATCAGCCGAGCGTCGAGGACACGATCTCGATCCTGCGCGGCCTGAAGGAAAAATACGAGGCCCACCACGGCGTGCGCATCAAGGATGCCGCGCTCGTCGCGGCCGCGACGCTGAGCAACCGCTACATCACCGATCGCTTCCTGCCGGACAAGGCGATCGATCTGGTCGACGAGGCCGCCGCGAAGCTGCGCACCGAGATCGACTCGATGCCGCAGGAGCTCGACGAGGTCTCGCGGCGCGTACTCCAGCTCGAGATCGAGCGCGAGGCACTGCGCAAGGAGAACGACGACGCCAGCCGCCGCCGGCTCGACCAGTTGGAGAAAGAGCTGGCGACGCTGCGGGAAGATCAGACGCGGCTGCGCACGCGCTGGGACGCGGAGAAGAATGCGGCGGTCAAGTTGCGCTCGCTGCGCGATCAGATCGAGCAGACGAAGGTGCAGATCGAACAGGCCGAGCGTCAGTACGATCTCAACAAGGTCGCCGAGCTGCGCTACGGCACGCTGCCCAAACTGCAGAAAGAGCTCGAGGCCGAAGAGCAGCGACTTTCCCAGCGCGACGGCGCGCGGATGTCGAAGGAAGAGGTCGACGAGGATGACATCGCGGGCGTGATCGCGCGCTGGACGGGCATCCCCGTTACCAAACTCATGGAGGGCGAGAAGCAGAAACTGCTCCATCTCGAGGACGAGCTGCACAAGCGCGTGATCGGACAGAACGAGGCCGTCGACGCGGTCGCGGAGGCGGTCCTGCGATCGCGCTCCGGGCTCTCGGATCCGAATCGGCCGATCGGTTCGTTCATCTTCCTCGGCCCGACCGGCGTCGGCAAGACGGAACTGGCGCGCGCGCTCGCCGAGTATTTGTTTGACGACGAGCATGCGTTGATCCGGATCGACATGTCGGAGTATCAGGAGCGCCACACCGTCGCGCGTCTCCTCGGCGCGCCACCCGGATATATCGGCTTCGAGGAGGGCGGTCAGCTCACCGAGGCGGTGCGGCGGCGCCCGTACTCCGTCATTCTGTTCGACGAGATCGAGAAGGCGCACCCCGACGTGTTCAACGTCTTCCTGCAGATCCTCGACGACGGACGGTTGACCGACGGTCAGGGCCACACCGTCGACTTCAAGAACACGATCGTGATCATGACGTCGAACATCGGCAGCCATCGCATCCTCGATTACAAGGGCTCTTTCGAAGGCGCAGACTACGCGATCATGCGGGCGACGGTCCTCGACGAGCTGCGCCAGCACTTCCGCCCCGAGTTCCTCAATCGCGTCGACGAGATCATCGTCTTCCACGGCCTCAGCGAGGAGGATCTGATGAAGATCGTCGACATCCAGCTGGGGCATCTGCGGCGGCGACTGGCGGAGCGGCGCATCACGCTGGCGCTCTCCGACGAGGCCAAGCGCCACATCGTCAAGGTCGGCTACGACCCGGTGTACGGCGCGCGTCCGCTCAAGCGCACCATACAAAAGGAAGTGGAGACGCCGCTCGGGCGCAAGATCCTCGCCGGGGATATCAACGAGGGCGACAGCGTGGACGTCGGCTTCGACGACGCCCGCGGCGAGCTGACGTTCAGAGTCGGGGAACGGGTGCCCGCGACGGCGTAGGAAGCAGCATGCTGCTTGCCGCTTTTACGCTTGCCCAAATCTTGAGTTATCCATTCCCCGAAGCACTCGCGCGAGATAAACAGGGAACGGCGATCGTCTATACGCTCGATAAGGAAGGTGTGCGAACGATTTGGTTCGCGCACGCGCCCGACTTCGCTCCGAAGGAGCTGTTTTCGTCCGGCGCCGACGATGGCCAGGAGATAACGAATCTCGTCATCTCCAACGACGATTCGCACGTCGTCTACGTGCGCGGCGGCGATCATGACGCGAACTGGCCCGACCCGCTGCAGCCCAATCCCGCCTCATATCCCACGCAGCAAGACATGCAGGTCTGGTTGGTCTCTACCAGCCCTTCGACTTCGCTCAGGACCGGCTCGCCGAAGCTGCTGGGTGCGGGCGATACGCCGGCCATCTCGCCCGACGGCTCACGCGTCGCCTTCACGAACAGCGGCGCGGTGATGATCGCGCCGACCGACGGCGCCGCACCGGCGAAGCGGCTGCTCTTCGATCGCGGCCAGGACTCCGATCTCCACTGGTCTCCGGACGGAACCGCGCTTGCCTTCGTCTCGACTCGGACCGATCACAGCTTCATCGGAATCTATCGCAACGATGCGACGCCGATCCAATATCTTGCGCCGACGACGTCGCAGGACACGATGCCGCGCTGGTCGCCCGACGGCGCGAGCGTCGCGTTCGTGCGGCTGCACGGCGACGGCGGGCCGCCGCAAAATCCGCTCGACTGGAACCTGACACCGTGGCAGATTTGGGTCGCGGACGCGCGCTCCGGCGCGGGACGGCTCGTGTGGTCGAGCCCAAATACGCCGCGCGGCTCGCTGCCGCAGACCGGACTTGGTCCGTTTCTGGAATGGGTCGCCGGCGATCGTCTCGTCTTCAACAGCGAAGAGGACAACTGGCCGCACCTGTACGCGGTCGCGGCCGCGGGCGGTCCGGCGCGGCTGCTAACACCGGGGTCTTTCATGGTCGAGGACGTTTCCGTTTCGCCGGACCTTCAGTCCGTCGTGTATTCGGCCAACACCGGTGCGACGCCCGGCGACGACGATCGCCGGCACATCTTTATGGTTGACGTTGGAACCGCAAACATCTTCCAGCTGACGAAAGGAGCCGGAAGCGACTGGCAACCGGTTGCGCTCGCGGGCGGAGCTATCGCCTTCGACCACGCGACCGCGCAGCAGCCTCCGCTCGTTACGTTGCGCGTTCCTTTCCACACGCTCTCGAACCCCAGTGTCGGGATCGCAAAGCAAACCGCGCTTGACGGCAATATGCTTCCGAGCGACTTTCCCTCCTCGCAGCTCGTCACGCCCCGCGAGGTGACGTTCCGCGCCCCGGATGGCGGACGCGTCTACGGCCAGCTGTTCGTACCGAGCGGCGGCGAAAAGCACCCGGGCATCATCTTCGTGCACGGCGGTCCGCCGCGCCAGATGCTGTTGACCTGGCACTATATGGACTACTACTCCAACGCGTACGCCGTAAACCAATATCTGGCCAATCACGGCTTCGTCGTGCTGTCGGTGAACTATCGGCTCGGCATCGGTTACGGCCACGACTTCAACTTTCCGCCGCGCTGGGGGCCGACCGGCGCGTCCGAGTACCAAGACGTCGTTGCCGGAGCGCGCTTTTTACAGCGCCAGCACAGCGTCGACCCGAAGCACATCGGAATCTGGGGCGGCTCGTACGGCGGATACCTCACGGCGCTGGCGCTGGCGCGCAACTCTGACATCTTCAAGGCCGGCGTCGACTTTCACGGCGTGCACGACTGGTCGCTCGACATCGACAATCCGGTGTGGGGATTCACGCAGCTCAAGCGCTACGAACAGTATGACGCGCGAGCGTTGATGAAGCTGGCCTGGCAATCCTCGCCCGATTCCTCGATCGCGACGTGGAAGTCGCCTGTGCTGCTCATCCAGGGCGACGACGACCGCAACGTCGAGTTCCACCAGATGGTCGATCTCGTGGCGCGGCTGCGGCTCGCGCGCGTTCCATTCGAAGAGATCGTGATCCCCAACGAGATCCACGGCTTTCTCCGCTACGCGCCCTGGCTCGAGGCCGACACGGCAACGGCGGACTATTTCGCCCGGCAGTTCTCGGTCGCGCGGTGAGGCCTTAGGCTTTCGCGGCCTCGCGCTTGCGCAGCCGCAGCCGCGCGGTTTCGTCGAGGATGCGCTTGCGCAGGCGGATCGACTTCGGGGTGACCTCGACGAGCTCGTCGTCGTCGATGAACTCAAGCGAGCGCTCGAGTGAGAGCTCTTCCGGCGGCGCGAGCTTGACGTTCTCGTCGGAGCCCGCGGCGCGCATGTTGGTGAGCTTCTTCTCGCGCACGACGTTGATCGCGACGTCGTACTCGTCGCCGGCGCGGCCGACGATCATCCCCTCGTAGACGTCGATGCCAGGGCCGATGAAGAAACGGCCGCGCTGCTCGAGGCCCATTAGGGCGTAGCCCGTCGACCGCCCCGTGTCGCTCGCAACCAGCGCGCCGACGTTGCGGCCTGGCAGCTCGCCCTGCCACGGCTGGTGGTCGTAGTAGGTGTGCGAGAGCACGGCGGTGCCGCGCGTCAGCGTCAGCAACTCGCCGCGCAGGCCGAAGATGGCTCGCGTCGGCATCGTGTACTCGAGCCGCTGCACGTCGCCGACGGTCAGCATGTTCGACATCGTCGCCTTGCGCTTGCCGAGCGCCTCGATCGCCGCGCCGGCGTACTCCTCGGCAACGTCGACGACGACGTACTCGACCGGCTCGTAGCGCTTGCCATCGCGCTCCGTGACGATCACCTGCGGCTTGGAGACGCCCAGCTCGTAACCCTCGCGGCGCATCGTTTCGATGAGGATCGCGAGGTGCAGCTCGCCGCGCCCGCGCACCTCGAACGTGTCGGGCGACACGGTGTCCGCGACGCGCAGCGCCACGTTCGACTCCAGCTCGCGCATGAGGCGCTCGCGGATCTGGCGTGACGTGAGGAACTTGCCTTCCCGGCCCGCGAACGGCGAGTTGTTCACGGAAAAGAACATCGAGACGGTCGGTTCGTCGACGGCGACCGCGGCGATCGGCTCGGGTGCCTCCGCGTCCGCGATCGTGTCGCCGATGTTGAGATCCTCGATTCCCGAGACGCACACGATGTCGCCGGCTGACGCCTCCTCGACGTCGATGCGCTCGAGCCCGGCGAAGGTCAGCAGCGTCGCGAGGCGCAGACCCGTCGTAACGGCGCCGTCGCGCGCGAGCTTGACGATCGGCTCGTTGCGACGCGACGTCCCGCGGAAGATGCGGCCGATGCCGATGCGCCCGACGTAGCGGTTGTGGTCGATGGCCGAGATCAGCAGCTGAAACGGGCCCTCCTCCGACGGCGGCTCCGGCACGCGCGCTACGATCGTCTCGAACAGCGGCTCGAGCGAGTCGCCGGGGTCGTCCAACGAGCGCTTCGCGATGCCGGCCTTCGCGTTGGTGAACAGCACGGGAAAGTCGGCCTGCTCGTCGTTGGCGCCTAGCTCGACGAAGAGGTCGAACGTCTCGTTGACGACCTCTTGCGGACGCGCGTCCTTCCGATCGATCTTGTTGACGACGACGATGGCGCGCAGGTCGAGCTCGAGCGCCTTGCGCAGGACGAAGCGCGTCTGGGGCATGACGCCCTCGGCGGCGTCCACGAGCAGGAGCACGCCCTGCACCATCTGCAGCACGCGTTCGACCTCGCCGCCGAAATCGGAGTGCCCCGGGGTGTCGACGATGTTGAACTTCACGTCGCCGTGGCGCACGGCCGTGTTCTTCGCGAGGATCGTGATCCCACGCTCGCGCTCGAGCGGGTTAGAGTCCATGACCCGCGTGGCTACCTGCTGGCCCTCGCGGAAGACACCGCTCTGCTTGAGCATCGCGTCCACGAGGGTCGTCTTGCCATGATCGACGTGTGCCACGATCGCCACGTTGCGGATGTCTGGTCGCGTCTTCACGGGAGTCTGTTTCGCTATCCTAATCCGCCGCTCATCGAAAACTCAGCAGCTCTCTAGCCGCCGGGAGCATCCTGGAAACATGAACATTTTCGATTTTTGCCGCGCCGTGCCGGCGGTAGCTCTCTTTGCCGCCGCGTGCCTAGCGGCGCCCGCCCAAGCGGTAACCAATACGGGCGAAACGACGTACGCTCCGTACGTCACAGCGTTGAGCCCGGCGTTCGGTCCGTTTGCCGCGCCTTACGTCGGCAAAATGCTACTGGTCGTGCACGACGGAACTATCCAGGGGACCTACACGGCCATCTCGGCACGCCCTGATCAGCTGACCGGAAGAATCGAGCCGGTGATCGGCAGCGTCAACCCAAGTGACGGCTACGTGCTGCTGCACGTCGGCGACGTGCTCGCCCTCACCGGCACGATGGCCGCCGACGGCACGATCTCCGGAACGGCGCGATACGCGGGCGGCCTGTACGACTTCGTCGCCAAACCTGGCTCGCCCGGGATGCGATAGTTCGCGATAACTAGTGGTGGAAGCCGGTTCCTTCGGACGGGCGTATCTCCGGGCGGGGATGGCTTTCGAAGAATGCCAGCGCGGCCTTGAAATCGCGCATCAGTAATGCGGCGAAGTCCTTCTCGAAGCCGCGGCGGCACATGATCCGCATGACGGTGATGTCCGAGGCGCGGCCACAGAGTGCAAACGCAGGGACTTGCCAGCCAGTCATGCGCAGCCGGTCGGAGAGGTCGAGCAGCGTGTAGCCCGGGTCTGCGCCCTCCTTGATGCGGAAGCACACCGCCGGGATTCCCTCTTTCGGATCGCCGGTGCTGATGAACTCGTAGGGTCCGAGCGGAGCTATGGCGTTCGCCAAATACGCCGCGACTTGATACGCGCTCATCTGCACGTTTCTGTAACCCTCGCGGCCGAGCCGGATGAACGTGTAGTACTGCGAGATTACCTGGCCGGCGGGCCGCGAGAAGTTGATCGCGATCGTACCGACCTTGCCGCCGAGGTAGTCGACGTTGAAAACCAGGTCGTCGGGGAGCGCCGCCGCGTCGCGCCAGATGATCCAGCCGGTGCCGAGCGGCGCGAGGCCGTACTTGTGGCCCGAGCTGCTGATCGACTTCACGCGCGGCAGCCGGAAGTCCCAGACGATCTCGGGCGCGCAAAACGGGGCGAGAAATCCGCCGCTGGCGGCGTCGACGTGCATGTCGACGTCGAGGCCCTTGGCCTTCTGCAACTTGTCCAACGCGTCGTGGAGTGGCTCAGGGAATTCGTAGTTGCCGGTATAGGTGACGCCGAACGTCGGGACGACGCCGATCGTGTTCTCGTCGATGGCGTCGACCATGCGCTCCGGATCCAAGAACAGCCGGTCCGGCTCCATCTGGATTTCGCGCATCTCGACGTCCCAATAGCGCGCGAACTTGTGCCAGCAGACCTGGACCGGTCCGCACACGAAGTTCGGCTTGTCCGCCGGCTTGTTGAGGGCTTTCATTTTCGTGCGCCAGCGTCGCAGCATCGCCATCCCGCCGAGCATGCAGGCTTCGCTCGAACCGATCGTATTGGTGCCGGTCGCGTCGTCGCAGGCCGGCGCGTTCCACAGATCGGCGACCATGCTCAGGCACTTCCGATCGATCGCGGCGGATTGCGGGTACTCTTCCTTGTCGATCCAGTTCTTGTTGAGCGAGATGTCCATCAGCCGATGGACGTACTCATCGTCCCAGGTTTGGCAGAACGTCGCGAGGTTCTGTCGCGCCGTGCCGTCGAGGAAGAGCTCGTCGCTCACCATTTGGAAGGCGCTCTCCGCCGGCATCTCGTCCTGGGGGAAGCAGCGGTCCGGGGCGGCCTCCTGAAGCCAGCGCGACTCGAACACGGAATCGTAGGGGGAACTGGTCAGCGTACTGTCAGCCATGAAAGCAGCACTTCGGGCCGAGCCCTATGGCCCTCCCCCGCTGCTGGCCTCGGCCGCCCGAATCGTATACCATAGGCACAACCCCTTTGGATGGAGCTTAACGAAGGAGGTTCGTCGTGAGGCAAATCGTCGCGGATGCCGCGGAGGCCCAAAAGAATTGGGGCTGGTACGTCGCACTAGGCATCCTGTTCATCCTGGTCGGGATCTACGCCATTTGGGCCGAGGGCGCGGCCACACTGGCATCCGTTTTCGCCCTCGGCATCGTACTGGTCATCGCGGGGATCGGTCAGCTCGTTGCCGCCTTCATGGCGCGCGGCGCGGGCCACATAATTTTGTTGCTGCTGGTCGGAGTTCTGGACATCATCGTCGGATTGATGCTGCTCGAGCATCCCGTCGGGGGCGCGCTCATAGTCACTCTTCTGCTCGCCGTGCTGTTCGTGTTCGGCGGGGTCTTCCGCTTCATTACTGCCCTTTTGATGCAGTTTCCGAATTACGGTTGGGTGGCGACCAGCGCCGTGCTCAGCATCATCTTGGGCATTCTGCTCTGGGCGCAGTGGCCGATATCCGCGATCTGGTTCATCGGGTTCGTCGTCGGACTGAACTTCATTTTCGCCGGTATCTCGTGGACCTGGCTGGGCTGGAAGTTAAAACCAGCATAACGATCTAACCGGCGACCGCTACGGGGATCATGAGGTGGGCATACGGCGTGCCCGCCCACATGACGTTGGAGCCTGCGCATCGGGGTCCGTGTTGCTGGATCCCGAATCGGCGCCCAGCAAATACGCGAAGCCGACGACCGACGGCGGCATGCCTTGCGTCGCCTCCGCGCGCATCCACGCCAACTCTCTTGCACGCCGGAGTTAGTGCGCCCTAAAATGTAGTCGATGGACGCCGCAAGCCTCGGCGAGATTGAGTCGAACCCCACGCTGACCTATCGGTTTGGGCCGTACATGCTCGACGTCGGCCACCGTCGTTTGCTCTCGGGCTCGAACACGAAGATTCTGCCGGAGAAGATCCTTCAAATCCTCGTCATGCTGCTGCAAGTTAAATGCCGCGTGGTAGAGCGGCGCGAGTTTTCACTTTGAGCAAGCTTGATTTCTGGTTTGACTTTGCCAGCACATATTCGTATATCGCCGCTATGCGCATCGAGCAACTCTGCGCGGATCGCGGCGTAGTCTTAACGTGGAAGCCATTCTTACTAGGCCCAATCTTTGAGTTACAAGGCTGGAACGATTCGCCATTCAACATCAACGAGCGACGCGGCCGCTATATGTGGCGCGATATGGAGCGGCTAACCGGAAAGTACCGGATACCGTGGCAGAAGCCGACGGTCTTTCCACGAAACTCGGTGCTCGCAGCTCGCGTCGCGTGTGCTGCTTCGGAAGAGCCCTGGTGTGGAAGCTTCATTCGGCGGACTTTTACCGCCAATTTCGCAGAGGACCGCGATATTAGCGATCGTGCCGTCGTGGATCGTTTGTTAGACGAGACCGGGGGAAGCGGCTGGATTGCGCGAGCCGAGGCTCCAGACATGCGAGGCATGCTCCCTGAAAACGTGAGCCATGGGATCGAGCTTGGCATCTTCGGCGCCCCCAACTGCGTCGTCAACCAGGAACTCTTTTGGGGAGAAGAGGCGCTGGAAGATGCCCTCGATTGGGCCGTCGCACACCCCACGCCCAAGCGATGAAGCAACGTTTTTCGTCCGCATTCACCGGCCTCTCCCCGCGCTTAGTCTATCGCTTTACGAAGGCCGCTAGCCAGCCGTACCGAACCCGCGGTACATGAGAACGGCAACGCAGTCTGCATTCCAAGCTGAAATCCGCGAGATCATCCAACACCGCCATCTACTCGGCCATCCCTTCTACGTCGCGTGGTCGAAGGGGCAACTGTCGCGCGATCAGCTCCGGCAGTACGCCGGTCAGTATCTGCAGCATGTGCTAGCAGAGCCCACTTATCTCAGTGCTGTTCACTCGAACACGCCACACTTTGCCGCCGACGGAACCTGCGACCTAAGTGCGCGTCAGACAATTCTCGAAAACCTCTTGGACGAGGAAATGGGTCCGGACAATCATCCACGGCTCTGGATGCGCTTTTGTGCGGCGTTAGGGCTCACGGAGCGCGAGCTCGCCGCAGTTCAAGCGATGCCGGCCACCGCGCGACTCGTGCAGACCTTTACGGAGCTCTGCCGTAATCGCCCGTTCTATGCCGGTCTGGCTGCGTTGCACGCCTTTGAATCACAGGTCCCGGCGATAGCGCAAGTGAAGATCGAGGGGTTACGGCGCTTTTACGGATTTGCGGATCCACGCGAGTTTGAGTTTTTCACCGTGCACAAAGACGCCGACGTCGTTCATTCGGCCAAGGAATGGCGAATCATAGAGCGGGCCGCCGGATCGTCGGCCATGCGTGGCGAGGTTTGCGACGCGACGATCGCAGCGTGCGAAGCCCTCTGGTGCTTCCTGGACGGTGTTTACCAAAAGTAACTACCGGTCGCCGCACGGCTAGGTATCTCGAAAAGGCTGGCAAATAAGGCGATTCCGTCACCACGGGAGCGTACGGGTCTGGTGGCTCGCACGGTCTTCAAAATCGCTGAGGTCGTCGCAAGGCGACTGGTAGGTTCGATTCCTACACGCTCCCGCCAAGCTTTATTTTATCGAGGTTTTCGCTTGAAGTAGCGCCGAAAGCAACGTGTCGCTCGCGCTGAGCGATGCGGCCAAGTATCCCAAGTGTATCCCAAGCTCACGAAGTCGCTCCGCCGGCCGTCTCACTGAGCGGTCAGCGCGGACGCCGCGACGATCGCGCGGCCTAGGTTCTAGGTACACCCCTAAAGGCGCACCGGGAAAGCTGACCTACCGCAACGAGCGCGTGGGAGCCTTAGTCTCCTCATACTATTGGAAGAGATTTCCGAAGCGGGTCAGGGCCCACATAGCGAGGAGATAGAGACTCAGGAGCGACTGTGCTCCGGACACAACGCGAACCCACCCAAGAGGTAGGAGCGTGAATTCCGTCGGCTGGAGACGGCGAATCCAGTCTCCGGGTGTGAGCTGCTCAAAGCCGATGTTGACAGAGGACAACAACGAGAAGTACGAAGCCCAACCAAAGGCTCGCCAACCATTAGCAGATACGAGCCTTACCGCGTTGGTGCCGCCCCCTGATCTTGAGGCTCCCTCATCATGTGATGGCTGGTTTGCTGGCATAACTTTGTAGATTCCCGCAGTGCGCTCACCGGTATTTGGCTCTATGAATATCTGCCTCAAGTATATCGGAACAAGAAGGCTTCCAAATACTACAATCAGTATCAGTGCGCGCTCAGGGTACAGCCCATACGACGTGGGGAGATCGAACGCCACAGTCCTCAAAATTCCGGAGCTGACCGACATTATTGATGGGTTGAGAAAAAAGTCGCCGCTTGTCTTGCCACGTTCGATTGACGAGCTAATGGCCCGCACGCTGTCTTGTAGACCAGCTGCTGACAGCAGTATCCGTAATCGAACCATGCCGCTCACATTGCCGTCAGACTTGAGCGTACCTAGCCCCTTAATATTAAAGACTTCGGAATTAGGGGCATTCAAAACGGGTTCGTAAAGAGCGTTTGTCAAATCGGTTCCAGCGAGTTCGGCGTTCGACAAACTAGCGTTCAACAGTGATGTGTTAGCCAGGTTTGCAGAAATAAGATTCGTCCCGTCGAGATTCGCCTCACCCAAGTCCGCATGATCGAAGTCAGTCCCATTTAGGTCAGCTCCTTGCAAATGAGTCCCCTCTAGCCTAGTCCTACTAAGGTTAGCCCCGTTCAGAACTGCTCCAGTTAGGTCGGCATTGGAGAAGTCCGTATTTATAAAGGAGCCGAGAAGCGTCGCTTTGGAAAGATGAACATCTTGAAGGACAGCGCTATCTAGATCTCCGACGATGTATGCCCCGCTCAGATTGGAACCGGGAAGCATTGCGCCCGGAAGAACCGCGCCTTCGATTCCTACTCCCGCAAGATCGGCATGGCACAACATTGCTGGTCGGGGATGTTCGATTCTAGGTCCACGCCTCGAAGGATATCGTAACTCGAAGGTGCTTTTACCTATCCTAACGCTAGAGACGCTGTCTTTTAGGGCATAATGGTGTGCTACCGCCCAATCGAGGTTTTCAGAGAGCTCCCGATAGAGGTCCATCGGGCGGGGCTTCCAGGGTTTGTAATAGTGACAGTGACCACTGACCTCGAGTGATCCGTGCAAACCATATAGCTGTTCCTGAGGAGGCGGCGTTGGTAAAGGCGTCGGTATCGATGATTGCGGGTGATCACACCTCTGCATTGTGATGGCTAAGGCGAGCAGAGGGAGTGCTATGAACGCTTTGGTCCGTCGCAGTATTCGCCAAATCATCTTTAAGTAAAACAAATCGCCACACGTGGAAAACGCAGCATCTCCGCGGCTCCCATGGCGTACCTTTCTATTGGTCAGGGATCTTGCTTTAGTGCCGGTGTCGACAGCGAATTGGTCGCGGACGAACTCCTAACGCCATAATTCAACAATACGCTCGCTCACCGTCAACGTCAAGGGCGCCATCCGCCTTCGGGCTAGTTGCCCTTTTGCACGAGCGCTACAAAAGCTTCCGAACGCCTACGATGCGGCACGTGTTTTTCTGGCTTGTATATGTGAGCAAGCCGTCAACGATCGTCCCCTCGCCCGCGATCAGTGTCGCAGACGTCGCCTACGCATGGAACGCATCGAACTTCAGCGACTTGCTACGAGGCGAAATGAGGCTTCAGAGATTCGATTCCTACACGTTCCCGCCACCTCTTAGTTATGCTGTACTTATCGCGTTTCGCAGCGCGACATGTCTTTCACTAGACCATTTGCTGTTTCAGACTCCCTCCAACTCCTGCGCGGAATCCGGTTTCGTTTACCTGCGAGGACCACTGCGGCACGCGGGCGGCCTCACGAGGAAGGCACGCCAAGGGGACGTTTGCCTACTATCGAACGCTTGCGTTCATGCGCACTGTTGCCCTTTCCCTTGCCCTGGCAGCACTCGTTTCGACGGGTCCCATCGCAGCGGCCGAAACATCCGATCCGGGCGCTCAAATCGACGCGTACGCCCGGGCGTTCATCGGCACGGGAATCGCGCCAAGCGTCTCGATCGCGATTACTCGCGATGGACAGGTCGTTTATGCCAAGGGCTTTGGGGACCGCAGTATCGACCCGAGGCTGCCAGCTTCACCCAATACGGTTTACGACGGCGCATCACTGATGAAACAGTTCACCGCAGCCGCACTAACATTGCTCGCGACGCAAGGGAAGATCGACCTCCACGCGCCTCTCTCGCGCTACGTCCCGCAGATTCCGCACGCCCGCGAGGTAACGATCGCGCAGCTCTACGGCATGACTTCGGGTTATCAGGACACCGGCAAAGGCTCCGATGATGCTACCGTGCCTCTTGCCACGCGGATCACGCGCGATACGGCGCGTCCCCTGCTTTTCCAGCCCGGCACACGATTCAACTACTCGAACACCAACTACGAGCTGCTCGGCCTGCTGATCGAGCGCGTCGGCGGCGTGCCGTACGCAACGTTTATGCAAACGTACATCGTCGAACCGCTGCAACTGCGCAATTGGACGCTCCTCGGCACCGGCACGCTGCCGCGGGATCGGGCGACGAGCTACTTCTTTCCTACACCGATTCGTGGTTATCCCGATCCGAATGGCGGAAAAAGAAATTTGCTCGGCGCTTCCGGCGATATCTCGATCGACGTGCGCGACATGGCTGCGTGGGATGAGGCGCTGCTAGCCCACCGCGTCGTTTCCGCTGCGATGTGGCGTATCATGACAACTCCCGGCACGCTCCGCAACGGATCATCGACTGGGTACGGCGCGGGCGAGTACGTCACGGAGTTTCGTGGCCATCGCCTGATCTGGCATGGCGGCAACCACGTCGGCAGTACCGCCGAAAACTGGATTCTTCCCGACGACCGCATGTCGATCACCGTGCTCTGCAACGGCGGCTTTACGGCAGTGCCGCAGTTGATCCGCGCAATCGCTGCGCTCTACATTCCGGAAAATGGTGCAGCAACCCCAACGCCCGCGAAATCACCGAAACCTTCGTCAGCAATGCAGTCACAGGCGCTCGCGTGGCTACAGCGCGCGTTGAAAGGCCGTGAAATGGCCGCAGAGTTCGGCGGCGATTTTGCTGCGATGGGGCGCAAGTATGGCCCGCCGCAACACCTCACGCCGCTCGTGTTGGACAACCGCGGCACGGTGCAAATAGCGGCTTTTTCCGTGGAGCTGATGGGCAAGCCTTACACCTACTATTACGATGCCACGAAAAAAGCCGGCTTCGCGCTGCTCCCGGTCTGGAAACCTTAAGCGCTACAAGGCCTAAACTAGCGGTGCTCGATAGAAGCACGGATCTGTTCTCTAGGCGTAGGCTGTGCGCAGAACTTCTCGCGGAAAGCTGGTTCGCGCATATCGTGGGATATGTCTTCTACGATTTGACGCGCGTTTAGCCCGCCGCGCTTGGCACAGGAATCGTATGGATTATGTCGGCCCGAAGCATGGCTGCAGCTTCGACCGAAGCCAGCTGGTACAGCGACGACGGACCGCCGATCGGCTGGATACGCGAAGGTCGCTGAGCGCCCAGTTACCAGGAGATGATGATTAGGCCGCCGGTGCTCCCGCCTCGCTGATTGATGACGTGCCGCGCGCTCGGTTCGGTGTACGACGAACCGCCACCGCCACCGCCGGCATTGACCGAGCTGGCCCCCCCGCCGCCGCCGCCGTAGTAGCCGCCGCCGCCGCCCCCACCACCACGGCCGCCGCATATGTCACGGCCGCCATTCCCGCCGCTGCCGAGTGACCCGCTGGCTCCGCTATTCACACAGATGCCGCAGCAGCCGCGCCCGCCTGCACCTCCTGCGCTCTGCGAACCGCCGCCGCCGCCACCACCGGAGTTACGGCAGGAACCGCTGCAGCGGCCTCCGCCCTGGCCGCCGACGAGGCCGCCGCCGGCTCCGCCATAGTTGAAGTTGCCTCCGCCACCCTCGCCGCCCGCTACGACAACGCGGTTGGCGAGCGTGCTTCCCCCCTGGCGCACGTCGGATGCGCCGGCGCCCCCGTTCCCAGGATGCTGTTGTGTTGAGCCGCCGTTGCCGCCACCGTTAAAGCCGCCTGAACTGCCGGAGGAGTTGCCGCCAACGAAGACCGCCAGTGACTCTCCCGGCGTGACCGGAATCGTAGCCTTAACGTAACCACCGCCGTACGTCGACCCCGAGCTCGCGCCATCGGCCTGCACCGTGACGTGCGTCACGCCGATCGGCACCATGAAGTTTTGCTGTGCGCCGGTGAAATTGAAGGTCTTGCTATGGTGGTGGCGCGGCGCGGCCGCGGAACGTGCAATCGCGGATTGAGCCGCACCGATCGGCGGCGCTGCCGCTATCGGCGGCTGCTGTGATCCGCTGCACCCCGCGAGCACGGCCGCAGCAATGCCAAAGCCTAAAGCATGACTGCAAAAATCTAGACTCTTCATTTGGGTCGCTCCTTTGCCAAAATTGCAACGGTTAGAGCCAAATCTGAGGCGCGGCCTAGGGGCCTACGCTTAAATACATCTTAACACCCAAGCCGCGATCTCTAAAGCCGTCTCAGTGATCTCAGCTTGGTGGGGACCGTCCCCGAAGCGTTCCGTGGGCCCAAAACGCTACGTGTCGCGAAGCCGCCCCAGCCCGCGGCTCAGCGGCCACCTCGCCCGAATCGGCGGCGCCTCGTCGCTGCACACCGAGCTTTTATTTCGAACCGTTTTGTTTAAACTAAGGCCTTCCAAAGCGAGGGGCCTCGCTGCTACGCGCGCGCGTAGCCGCGAAGCAGGGGAAGGTGTCACCGATTTTGAGTACGTTGGAAACGTAAGCATCGTTAAAGAACCGAGGAGGCCGGGATGGATCGGATTCCGCCGCGGTGGAACGTTGAGGTCGAGGGGATTTGCTGGCTCCCGCGGATGATCGAGAAAGCACGCATGCGCGAACGGGGCACTCTGGGCGCTTACCTCATTGGCCATTCACCCGTGGATGCGGCGCTATTGAAACAGCTGAACATAACCACCGAAGCATTCGTGCAGCTCGTTTGCGAACAGCCCGACGATAGAAGCGTGCTCGTTGCTTTGCGCGCGCGGGGCTTCGATGAACCTGCAGTGCGCGGCTGGTCCGATACCTTTCCACGTCGCTATGCCCTCTACATCACGCTCTGGGATCTCGACGAAGGCTACACGCCTCCAAAATTGTGGCAAGCCCTGCTGATCGCCGGTTTTCACCGGCTCGAGATGCCACTGATGCAGGGCTTCCGGTGCATCCGGCGCGCGCCGTAGCACCTTCGCTGGTTCGGCCTAAGACTATTGGCTGGTCGCTGCACGTGCTCGGCCGGCTTGGCCCACCGCCGGCAGAGATACGCCACGATGCGAATCTTTCGTCTTGGGAGTCTCCGTGACGGACGATAAAAGTTCAGCAGAGTAACGGGACGCGCTCATTGCGGTCGTGGATGGGCGCCGACTCAAGATCGACGAGCTACACCCCGATGGTCTGGAACCCCCGCCGGGCGTACCGCACGGCCTGAAAGGCTGGAAGATCCGATATCGTCGAGCAACTTTTGAGCGGTCGCCTGCCCCACTTGATCGTTCGCCGCTTTGTAGTAGCGTAATGCTGTCTCGGCGGACGCCCGCGCTTGTGTCCGGCTCCCGAGCCGAAGCTCTAGCCTTGCCTGAAGGAGATACGCGTCCGCGCTGAGCGGGTTCGTTCTCAAGTAGGTTTGAACGTCCGTCAAGCCGCCCACGTAGTCGCCGGTGTTCAAGCGCGCGTCGGCTCGCCAAAGGTGCGGCAACGAGAGCTGCGGATCGCGCGCGAGCGCCGTGCTGCAATCGGAGATCGCTTCCTCATAGCGGCTCGCCGAGTAGTAGACGAAGCACCGCGTCGAGAAGCTGCTCGCGGCCTGCGGCTCCAGCGTGACGGCACGGTTGGCGTCGCGGCTTGCGGCGGCGAGCTGCTTCAAGTTGCTGTTTCCGACGCGCGTGACGTTGATTATCGCGCGCTGTCGCAATGCCGAAGCGAGCCTCGGGTCGAGCTCTGCTGCCTTGTCGCAATCGGCTAGTGCCGCGTCGATCGTTCCGTTCTCCCCTTCTAATCGGCATTTACCGGCGAAGGCAGATGCGTCGGACGAGTTTGCGGCAACTGCCGAACCGTAGTCGAAAAGCGCCCACTGGCGATCGCCGATCGTTTCGTACACGCGACCGCGATCGGAGTACGCGCGGGCGTCGTGGGGATTGGCGAGAATCGCGTTCGAGTCGGCGGCGAATCGCGGGCCAAAGCCCTTATTGCCGATGGAAGTAACGTCGTCGGCCACTACCAGCGCCACCTTCTTGTCGTCTGCGGCCGGAAGCAACGACGCGGATTTCTTCGAATTGGCCGAAGCGTCGCTCCACTCTCCGGAGTTGAGCTCGATTCTCGCCAGCATCAAATAGCCGTCACCACGGGTGGGATTTTGACTTATGTAGCGTTGGGCATCCGGACGCGCGCCGCGATAATCGCCCGCACGCAGCTTCGCATAGGCCAGGTAGTAATACGTGTTCCACTCGTGGGTATGGGATAGGTCGTTGATCGCCGCTTGCCAGTTTTGCTGCTGTATCAGCGCCCGACCGAGCCAAAACATCGTCCAATAGTCGTTGGGCTTGCTTCGCAACGCGGCGGTGAGATCGGCGACGGCTCCCGCGTCATCGTTCTTTACTTCGGCCACGCCCAGCCAGTAATGCGCGTTGTAGAAACCCTGGCCGGTGCCGTACTCTTGCGGGTCATTCTTTATGACGTAGGCGAAGTCTCGCTCGGCGCCGGGCAAATCGCTGCCGCCGATGGTTTCGGCCTGCGCTCTGAAGTAGTAGGCGTCGTAGTACTTGTTGTCGATCTCGATCGCGGCCGTCAAAGCGGCGATGGCGGCGGGGTATTCATCTTTATCGATCTCCGCTCGCCCAAGGCCGAGGTACGCGACCGGCAACGTTGGGGACGATTTGCGATACGCCTTTGCCGCGCGCGTGCAATAAGCGACCGCAGCGTTGTAATCTTTCGCCGTGAACTGCAGCTCGCACATATACCGCAGACTGACCTCTTCGCTCGGGTCGATCGCGAGCGCGCGCTGCACGCTGTCCACCGCGCCAGTCCGATACCGGTCGCCGCCGGGCAAGAGGCTGAGATCGTATTGAACGTCGGCGCGCGAACGTAGAGCGTACGTCATGTTCGGCGACAGCCGAAGCGCGGTGTTGCAATTGTCGAGCGCCTGCAGAAGTAGGCGCTTTTTCTCAGTTGCGGAATGCTTGTTGGCGGGAGCAACTGCCCGGGCTGCGATTACGTCGCAGAGCGACGCGTCTACGAACGCATCATTTGGGCTGTGCGCCGCGAGGAACTGCTGCTGTGCCCCCGCCATGTCGCCGGTTACTTCGTCGTAAACGCCGAGGCTGACGCGAGCGGAGGTATCGTTCGGATGCTGCGTCACGTCCGCACTGAGCATCTTCTTTCCGGAGGCCTGCGAGTGAGTGAACTCCTCTTCCCAAAGAATGATCGAGCGCTTATTCGTCGCAGCAAGCTGCGCGGCGGTGACCGTCAGCTTCGAGTTTACCGTAGCGAGGTTCGCTTTTTCCAACATGATCTTCGCGCCGGCTTGCGCCAGCTGATTCTTTTGCGCTGTGAGCTTGTCTTTTTGCGCGGCGAGAACGCGAGCTTGCGTCGTCTTGACCTGGATGTCGGCGTCCTTTTGGCCGTTGAGTTGCTGAAGCTGCGCGTTGGCGTGAGAGAGCTTCGCGTTGAGCGTGGCCGCGGCGTCGTTGGCGACCGTCAGTTCACGATCCTTAACGAGCGCCCAGGCCGCGCTGCTGAGCGCGATAAGCGCGAGTACTGCCATGGCTACCGCGGCGATGAGCGTGCGGCGAGCCCGGACCCGCGCAAACTCTTCTTCAACGCGGCGCACCTCTTCGTCACGTCGAGCCTTCTGGGCTTGCGCCTCGCGTTCGCGCTCTGCCTGCGCCTCCTGCCGCTCGCGCTCGTTTTGTTTTGCCAGCTCAGCTCGGCTGTCGGCAAAGAGTTTTTCGACGAGCTCAAATCCGCCGCCGTAGCGTTGCGCCCACGCTGCGGTTCGCGCGCGCGAACGCCACCACTCGTATCGCCGCTCGACCTGTTCGAGCGGAAGCGTCACCGGCGCGCCTGGCGGGCCCGATCTAACGAGACTCAGGAGCGCGCGATACTCCCACCCATCCGTGGCCTCGGCCGCGAGCCAACCGCTCTCGCGGCGGCCGTCTTTTACGCTGAGCGGGGCGCTGATCTTCGTCCAATTTCTCAGCAGCGCTTCGTGCGCGACGTCAACCTGCGTTTCTCTCGTCAACGCCGGAGTCGACAACACGAGAAACGAGCAGTCCTCGGCACTGAAGCGCTCGACGACGCGGCGCAGATCCGCTTCGGGAATGCCGGTTTCGGCCAACAGCTTTGAAAAGGAGAGCGCGCGCCGGGTCGCTCGTCCGTCGGCGTCGGTCTCGCTTAACGCGCGAAAGACCGCTTCGACCGCCGGCTCGAGCGGCTTACCGAGCTCCGCCATGATCTCATCGGCGTGTTGCGAGAGCGCGTGCGCGATGCCGCCGATGGCGTCGTACTCCTTTTCCGTGAGCCGGCGCGTTTCGTTGAGGACCGCGGCGCTCTCCCACAGCCGCAACAGACAGTGCTGCAGGACGGGGAGCTGGTCCATTTCGGCGCCGCCGTCGTTGAGGAGGCGCTCGACCAACAGCGGCTCTATTTCAGCCTCGCCGAGCGCGATCGGCTTTAGGACGACCTCTTCGCGCTGCTCGCGGTCGAGCGCCGGCACCAAAAACTGCGAACGGCTGACGGCCTCCGGCAACCGCTGAAATTGCGCGCAATCGCCGATGAAGTCCGAGCGCATCGTGATGAGAACGTGAATCGTGCTCGAGTAGCTTCGGGTGGCTTCCAGGAGGCTCTGCACGAAATTGATCGCCTCGTCGCGGCTTCCTTCGTAGCGGAAGAGCTCTTCGAATTGGTCGACGACGAGCAACAGCTTTCGGTCCGAAAGCCCGGGAATCTCGGCGACCGCCTTCGACAAGCCGAAGCTCGACGTTCCGAGCGCGGTCTCGACGTCTTTTACGAGAACGTCTCTCTCGAGATCGGCGCCGGCCGCGAGCGAGACGAGTGCGTCGCGCAGCGCCCGCATCGGGTGGTCGCCGGGATGAAAGGTGGCGCATCGCCAGATCGGGAGACCTGCTTCGTCGAGCTCCTGTCCCAGCAGCGGCAGCAAACCGGCGCGAACCAAGGATGACTTGCCGCTCCCCGAGCTGCCGACGACCGCGACGAAGCGACTTCGATCGAGGAGCCGGTAGAGTGCGTACGTATGCTTCTCGCGACCGAAAAAGAATTCGCGATCGCGAAAATCAAACGGCCGAAGCCCCGGAAAGGGATGCTCGCGTGAGAGCTCCACTATGCGTCCGTCTCCGGAAAGAGCGGGTTCAGGTCGTCGGGCGACGGCTTTTCGTTTTGCGTGAGATCGAGCACGACGTCGATGGACTCGCGGGGCGGAAAACGCCTGAATGAGGTCTTGTCGGCGGCGGTCGGCGGCCCGGTCACGACGCAGCGCTGCAAAAACGGTTTGTCGCGCCCGAGCTCGTGCCAATCCCGCAGCTGATCGCTATTGCTGAATACCCAACCGGGCTTTGCGGTGGCCCACGGAATCAGCACCGCATCGCACGTTGCGAGCTGCTTCTCATGCCAAGCGTTCGAGGTGTCGTCCCGGTTGTCGAAGATCGTCGGAATCGGCCTCGTGCCGCCTTTGTCGAGCGCGTCGGCAATCTCGAGCGCGTAATCGGCATCCTCTTTGGGTGCCCAGACGTAGACCCTTGCATTTTGTGCGAGCGCACTATACTGCCGCACCTCTGCCTCCGGCCGTTTCGGCGGATGATCGACGAGATGCTTGACGACGAACTCGACAAAGTTGCCGAGCTCGCATCCTTCAATCTTGTCGCCGTCGATCGCGCCGAATCGCTTGACCACCTCGAGCGGATCGCGAGCGTTGCTCGCCGCGCCGTTAACGGCAAGCGCTCGAGGCGCCCAAATGATGCGGCAGAAAGTCCCGCCTTCGGGCGCCGAGGCGGCACGCTCGGCTGCGAGGCGGAGTTGGAGCGGCAGAATAGGCTCCTGCTCTTCTGGCGCCGGACCGGCCTTTTCGCCGATCAGGTGAATCGAAATTTCAGAATCGCGCAACGCATTCTCGATAAAATCGACGGCGGTCGAGTCGCTGGGCATTTTTGCGGAGGGATCCGGAACGGCTCGATAGCCGCGCCCTTGCAGCTCCGCGGCGAGCCGATCGTAGGCATCCTTCATGTCGCTGGCAGGTGCCGCCAAAAAGACGACGCGCTCTTGACGAGCGGGTACGCCGGAACGATCCGGGACCGGATTCTGCGCTGCCTGACGCTTTTCGCTCGATCCCTTGCTAAGCTGCTCTTCCGTTCGCTCGCGTAGGTCCCCCGTCAGCTCGCGGGTGGCCGCATTGAACTCTTTCGATTGCTCGCGCTGGCCTTCGGCGAAGTACTCGTCGTACCAGCCGCGCCGCTCTGCGTGCTCCGCGTAAAATTTATGGCTCTCTTGAAAGCTGAAGCCGGCATCGTCCTTTAGCAACTCCGGAAGGTCGCCTTCGGAAACGAATTGCTTCGAGACGACGATCAGCCGCTGCTGAAAGGTGCTCTTATTCTCCCGAGAGCGAAAACTCCTAAACGTCTCTAGCTCGCGGTTGCAGTAGGCCGAGGCGACCCAATTGCGAGAGAGGACGATCATCAAGGCATCGCACGTCTCGAGGCCCTCGTCAATGATCGGTTTGTACGCGCGACTCTTGCGGATATCGTACAGATCGCGGAAGAATTCGGGAACGGGCGGCCCGTCTACGACAAAGTAGTGGCTGACGCGCCGCATGAGCGCGCTAACGAAACCCTCGCCGCCGCCGTCTATAGGCTTAGCATCATCGTTGTGAGCGTACGAGACAAAGACGCGGTAGGGCATGCCGTGCCTCCCATTTTTCGGAAAAATCCTTAGCCGCTGGGCGCTTAATTCCATCCTAGGAGGTTAGGCCTCTAGGCGGGCCCGGTTGCCCGGTTTGCTCTCCCTAAAACCGTTTACTACACAGAATCGGCAAAGCTGCTCTTCGATATCTACCGACGCTCCCAACAGCGGCGTGAACATCGCAAGGAATAAAGGCCAAACGGCGGTACTTACCGCGCGAGATGCGGCGTAGCGGTAGCCTCAGCGACGAGGAGACGCCATCCTTCGAGCGCCGTACCTCGGAGGTCGAGGTTCCGAACCAATGCCGCTAGACGCAGCGCTGCCGGACCGCTTCCTCTCGTGAGGTCCGCGAGGTAGTACGGGCAAACGACTGGTAGTAGAGGCGCGCGGTGACCTTGAGGTGCGACCCATCGACGCCCGGAGGTAATGCGACGACGTACCGAACTATGGCGTGACCCTCGCCGTCCAAGTAGCGTGGGTCCGCAGCAGCGCGACCTTTCGGAAACGTTGCCTCGAGGAGGTACGCTGGAATATCCGCCTCGGGTGCGGTTCGCTTCCAACCGATCGGCAGAATGCGATTGTCTTTTGGTTCGCGATCGCGCCTGACAAAGCTGGTCGTGAATCGGCCGCCGGCATCTTGCGTCAGGTCCTCGAAGATCTGTACCTGATCGCCGCTCGTGATGGGGTGGGCTTCGTCGAAGTGCTCCTGGTACGTCTGACGATGCCGCTCATCTTCGGTAAAGCTTTCGCTGCGAAGCGGAAGGCCGTTCGTACCGAAAATCCGTCCGCGCGAATCGCTGCGTCCCGATGCAAAGATCGGTGCCGCATCGGGAGGCTTTGACGAATCGCGAACCTCGACGTTGAGGAAGGCGCGCCTGAAAGCCACACCGGTGGGGAACCGATGGCCAGTCAGATTGACGACCTCGACGTCTGCGATTAGCCGGCCGCCCTCGACGTGCGCCCGCACCGCCACCGTTGCGGTTGCGTGCCGAGCCAGCCGGACGATGTTTCCAATGGCGCGTTCGAGGTCGCCGGTTGCGCCCGACATATAGTCAGACGTGCGTACACCCGTGACGCCGGGAAACTCGCGGAACATCGACAGCAGCAACGCGTTGAGCCCCAAGAGTTCGTGCCGGCGAAAGCCCACCGTACGCGATCGCACCGTGACGCCGTCGCGAGCTGCCAGGTACGTCGTCGCGGGATAGCTCTGATCCTCAATCAGGGCGATCTTCGCAACGCCGCCTGCGGGCATATGGCAGTCCTGACACGAGCGCGCTCCCTTCAAGGGGCGATACTCGGTCTGATATTTGCTGTTCAGCCATTCGAGATACGTCGCTTGCTCGATGTTGTGAACGGCAGCCAGACGAGGCTTCGCATCGATGGGCGGAAGGTCGATCGTGTGGCAGCTTCCACACATTCGTGAGGATTCGATATACGACGAAAAGCGCGGGGTTATGCCAAGCGCCTCTTTCATCGGATGCGTCGCAACGGCGTCGTCGTGGAACGGCCCGTACTCCGCCGTAGACGGTCCGACGTCGAAGCGCCCATTGATGACGTGATTGAGATAAAACTGCAGCGAGTTGGATCCCTCAGGCGGACTCTTGCTCACCGCGTGATGGCACGCCGCGCAGCTCACCCCGTCGCGGGCGAGGCCGCCGTACGCAGCATCGGCATGATGCGGCATTGCATCGAAAATAGCGGCAATGGGAAACATACGGCCGGGGAAATCTTGCGCAAACATCCGTTCTCCCATGACGCCGTGGCAGCTTAAACACGTATTCGTCAGGTCGCGTTTGATCGCGACGGCCGTCCGTGCATCTTCCCATGATACGAGCGAGGCGAGCTCGCTCTCGAACTGCGCGTAGAAGACGGGATCGCGGCCCGCCAGCGCCATCGGCGACCAACGCCACTCACCGTACTCGGAGATATTCGCACCGTGCGCCCACATCGTGGGGCCGAACGGCGGCTTGGCCATGCCGCTGTGACAGCCCATGCACTGGTCCGACGTGATGAACTGCGGCACGTGGTGTGCTCGCGAGAGGAATGTATCGAGCGGCTCGGGCGGAAACGTTTGGACCGCAAGCGTCGTGGGCGGTGCGGGAGCCGATTCCGATGGCGGCGCTTCAGGCGAGGCTTTGACCTGCCACGACGCATCGACCTGGTAGGCGATCGGCCGGCCGGGATAGCCGCGAATGTTCTCGAGTGACGAGAACGTCAGAGCTTTCTCTGCAGAAGCGTGGCAACGCAAGCAGTAAAGGCCGTATCCGGCATTCGGATATTGGACCGTAGTGGCCGAATCGAACATCCCGATGTAGAGCTCGCCCCAGAACCACCCATCGTGCGACGCGGACGAGCGGCGGATCATGATCGTCCAATCGGTCGGGCGCAGATCGTCTTCGGCTATAGCGGGAAAGTAGCGGGCCGGCTTCGGACCGTACTGCTCTTTGATGATCACCGCGCCGTCTGCCGGGACGCCGCGTCGACCGTTGCGGAGCCACGCCATGATCTCCGGCGAGTAGTAGACGCGCACGGTCGGGTGAGTTCCGTAGGACACGCCATGGAAGAATGGACCGGTGTCGCGTACGCGCTTGTCCACGCACCATCCGAGATCGCGATATCGGTACGATGAAAGATACGCGAGCAAAGTACGCTCGACGGCGACCGGTTCGCCCAGCGGTAATTGGGCAGGAAGCAGCAGCGCCGCCGGAACGGGTTGGGCATGCTCGCAGGGGTTGGGTTGCGGTTGATTCATCGCGCGCAGCGCCGGTCCGACCACGAAGATGGCGATACAAACGAGCAAAAGGCCCGGAATTAACCCGCGCACGCGGGATGCTTCCCTGACCCAAAAGGTTGGACCTTCGAGCGCTTAGCTAGGTTGCCGCGCTTTCGTTAGTACGCTATACGTCTTTTCTCGTTTGCGTGTCATAAGAGGAGTCGCGGCTCATATCGTCTGCAGCGAACTTGCAATGAGGAGGGTGCTTCCCCCCGATTGGATCTCGCGATATGAGACGCGAACGCGGGTTTTCCCGATCGTGACGGGAGCCCAGCCTGGGCAACCGGGCATGGTGCCCTTTGTAAAATCGCCGAAACCGGCCATTCCTTGGCAATTAGGCTGATGTCCGTTGATTGCGAAGTTGGAGGCGTTGTCGAACCAGAACCGTACGGGCACGCCGCTGATTCTCATGTAAAATTCCGTGCCTTGGTTCCCGCGCCCGACGTGCGTTATAACGCCGTCAACCTGGTGCACCGTGGAGCCGCCTGCGTAAGCCGGCGATGGACTCCAGAACGGCGAAGCCGCTATCGCACAGAGAATCAGTACAGCTTTCATGGCAAGGCCTCAAAGACGAGTTTTCTCACAGTTCGTTACCACCTTTGGGAGCAAAACGTGCGCGTTAGAGTTGACAGGGCTTCGCGCTGCCCCATCCCAAGCAAAGTTTGTGCCCGATCGAAGTCGGCACCCCATGCTGGGCCATAAGACTTACATTGGTCACGCCGCCGCTGAAGTCGATCTGGTTCCATCGTTCACCCGAGGTGCGCTTGTACAGCGCATACCCTCCCGATTCTTGATCGTACCAATCGAGCAACGCATAATCGCCGACCACGTGCACCGCGTCCACGTGTCTGCTCGGGAACTTCTGATTCGACGCCGCGCGCACGGCAGCGACGTCCGCCTTCGGCCCCACATCTGCAGCAAAAGCTGAACCGGTCGTTAGCACGGTCAACACAACCAACCCAGTCACGAACTTTCTCACTCAAGAACCCCTCTCCGGCTACCTTCATACAGAAGCCCAGCCGAGCGCACTCGTTTGAAATACACGATCTGGCTTCGGTATAAGGGTGAGGCGCTCCCCGCGGCTAAATCCCGATTCGCATCGCGTGCGATGCGGGCGCATCATGCCGCCTGCGCATTATTCTCCGATCGCTAGACTCCGGGATTCCGATTTGCGGGAGCGGTTCGGCCTTGGTGTTCGCTTTGCGCTTCCTGAAGGAAGCTCGGCTCGAGACTTTCCCGTCGCCTGTCGTTCCTGGAGTTAACCCGGCGCCCTTCCGCCGGATCGAAGTAACCGCCTCTCGAATCCTCGCTACCCCATTCACTACACGGAATTGGCTAAAGCGCCGCGGCCGTTTTCTCCTCTGCCACCCGATCAGGCTACCGCGCTGGCGCATCCCGCCCGCAAAGCACTCGCGGCAGACACGGGATTAGGCTCCGCGGGTGCTGCTTGAGCCGCCCCAGCGGTCCTAGAGAGGGTGCGCAGTGACGACGTGTGCTGCACTATGAGTTTATCCCATGGAAAGTCGAGCTCGCTCTAACAAAATCCCTTGCGCTCGCGTCACCCATTCGCAGAGGAACCTCCAGCCTATGCCTGAAGCTGCGAAAAAGGCGCGATGGCGGATCGGAGCACGAAATGAATCGACGGGCGCTACTCTTTGTCACCTTACCACTGCTGGTTATAGCCATGGCGCTGTCGCTGGTCGGTTTCTACTTGGCGTTGCAACGCTCGCAGTACGAACGGCAGCAGGCTGAATCAAACGCGAAGGCCCAGAAAGATGCGGAAGTCGCGGCCTCAAGTGGCTTCGACTTTCTCGTGCAGGGCCGATCGGTTGCGGCGAGATTAATCCCCGCTTCGACCGAGATTCGTCGTGGGGACTCTCTGAGCATCACGCTGCGCCTCGACCCGGGCTCGTCGCGAAGTACGGCCGGCTTGGGAAACGAATACGATGGCGCCCTTACCCCGACGCTATCGGTCGGCGGCTGCACGGTAACGCCGGCGCTGGCAAGTTCAAAGTCGACGAAAGCGATGCTTGCGGCGTTCGTCTGGCAATGGAGTGTCGACGATTGCAAGAGCGCGGGCAGCAAGGCCGTGCAGGTGCTCCTTGCGTTTCGCCCTGATCGGATTGATAATGGATCTGACCCGGTCGCATACCGCGGCCTCCAATTTGTCCGCTTCGATGACCCATTTTCTTGGGGCCAAACCCTCCAGGTCCTCGGCGTCGTTGCCGGCCTATTTTCGGCAGCCTCGGCGCTAGCCGCGGTCTTTATTCGGAAGGTATCGGGGTCCTAGATTTGCTGGGTCGTTTCCGATGTTTCGTGATGGGGATAGCCTCCCGGGTAGAGCACACGAGAGAAAACCGAGTGACTTTCGGAACAAACTCGAGCGAGTAACGAGAGCCTCTTGAGACCGCGCCGGGCTAAGCTCGGGTCAGGCGGAAACTTCTCTTGAGGAGAGCCAGTGAAAGAACGGACCACCGTCGTCCTTTCGGTGGAACCGACGAGCGATGGGCACATCACGGTTCGCGCGACGCCGATGAGCGACCCGGCGAGGCTGAGCGTTGACCACTCCACGCTCGTCCTAACCTACTGGCGCGAAGACCAGGGGATCCTGCGAGGCAGCGTGGAGCACGCCGACACCGGAACCGTCGCGCACTTTCAAAGCTCTGTTGATGCCCTTGGGAAACTCGCATCCGCTATTAACTTGAGAGCCGAACATTCGTCAGTGAGGTGATTGGCGATGCCCATATCTCCAACGTATCCGGGTGTCTATGTAGAAGAAGTTCCGAGTGGCGTTCGCACGATTACCGGCGTCGGCACATCGATCGCATTGTTTCTCGGGCGGACAATGCAAGGCGAGGTAAGCCAGCCAACGTTGTGTCTTAGCGAAGCCGCCTTCGAGCGTGCCTTTTCTACCGACGCGACGCTGTCCGATCTGCCCCGCTCGGTTAACCTATTCTTCGGAAACGGTGGAACGAGTTGCTGGGTCATGCGTATCCTCGGAGCCGGTCATGCGCCGGCTTCAGTAACACTCGAGAATGAAGCAAACAACATCGTGCTCAAGGCGACCGCGACGTCGGATGGCGTAGTGGGCAATGATATACGCATCGCCATCACCTACAATTCGGCAGATCCAGAAGGGTCCTTTAATCTCGAGGTCTTCAGCTGGACCACCGACTCGCGCGGACAGTTGGTAAAAACCGGGCGCGAGCTTTACACAAATCTCACGATGGACCAAACGAATAACTCAACATACGCGCCCACAGTCGTTAGTCAGTCATCCCTTATCACGCTTCAAGATGTCGCAGTGCGCAATCCCCGCTCCGGGTTTTCGCAATCAGGTTTCCCTCTGGCGGCAAATACTTTTCCCGACTTGCAAGGTGCCGTGGTCGGTATATTCGGCAAGGCGCTCGGCCTGACGACAAATCACTTACTCATGAGCGTTGACGGCGGCGCCTTCGCTGATTTCGACCTATCAAGTGTCGATGTCGCTGGGAGCGCTAATCAGGGCGCCCTCGAACTCGCGATACAGACCGCTCTCAACAATCAACTCCTGGGGACAACGAAGGTCACGGTGAACTTTATCGCCGGACCGAGCGACACCCAAGGCGGCGCGCGAGCGCCTTTTGGTAAGACGGCGTTCTTGAGAATAACCTCCAACAAAAGCGATAATTTTAACGCCGATGTGCGAATCATGCCGGCCGCGGCCGGTGATGTTGCGGTGCTGCTTGGCCTCGGGGCCGGCCAGGGTGGCATCGAAGTGCCAGTATCGTCTAAGTACCGTCCGGCACCCACTGGCGTAACCATGCTGTGCGATCCGCTGGCCGCGAACCCGCAGTTCGTCACGTTTGGCGCTCTTCTGCAAAATCAGGTGACCAATCTATTAATCGGTGCAAAGACGATTCCGCTCTCGCTCATCACAGTCCAAACTGTCCCTCCGGGTACGGCACCTATATTTGAAGACCAGAACGCGGGCAGCGATGGCGTTCGTGAGAAGCTCGGCATTATGCGCGATGCGATAAACGCGTTCGCGAATAGTGACCCGACATTTGCATGGCAAGCCGCCGTGATTGGCACCCGTCTAATGCTCACGCCAACGGCTCCCGGGGACAACAACATCGGAACGATTGCGTCGACTCCGGGTGCGCAGAACATCGGAAACCTCTTTGAGACAAACGTACGTTATTACAGTCTAGGGACTGGTGGCGCAGCAAAGTTTCAGACGGCACCCGTAGACGGAAACAACGGTGGCACATTGGCGTTGTCGGATTACGCGAATGCGTACCCGATCATCGATCAGGAAGTCGATCTCTTCAACTTGATGGTTCTACCCGCGGACGCGGACTCGGCAGCTCCCAACCCCCTGACCATTAATGGCCCTGCCAGCGTGTTTTGCCAGCAGCGCCGTGCGCTGCTGCTCATTGATGCGCCCAAGAGCTGGCAGCAGGTGACGGACGCGCTCTCGGGGATGGGCGCCGCGAGAATTGGTCTAGTGAAAGACGCGAGCGCGCTATTCTTCCCTTGGATCACCATTCAAAATGGTGTGGGAACGGTCAATGTAGGACCATCCGGAGCAGTCGCCGGCGTTATGGCGCGCATCGATGCGACCAGGGGCGTTTGGAAGGCGCCCGCCGGAACAGAAGCGGACATTCGCGAGATCACCAACGTCCAACAACGGTACAGCGATGGTGACAACGGTTTTCTTAATCCGCGTGCGATCAACACTATCCGCGTGTTTCCCGATGGCATCGTGATCTGGGGTTCGCGCACGGTCGATGGGGACGACGACTTCGGTAGCGAGTACAAGTACATCCCCGTGCGACGCCTCGCATACTTCCTCGAAGAGAGTCTGTATCGCGGCTTGAAATGGGTAGTCTTTGAGCCTAACGATGAGCCGCTTTGGGCTCAGATCCGCCTCAACGTCGGTGCCTTTATGCACGAGCAGTTCCGAAAGGGCGCGTTCGCCGGGGCGACGCCGAGTCTTGCGTACTTCGTCAAGTGCGACCAAGATACGACGACGCAAGACGATCAAAATCTTGGGATCGTAAACATCGTCGTCGGCTTCGCGCCCCTCAAACCGGCGGAGTTCGTACTTATCCAACTACAGCAGATGGCTGGACAGATTGGAGTGTAATTAGCGATGGGACAGTTCAACGTTAACACCTTTCGCTTCGACCCCTATAAGAACATGAAGTTCCGCTTGAAGTGGGACGGGCGGTACGTTGCTGGCGTAAGCAAGTGTTCGATGCTTAAGAAGTCGACCGAACCGGTGACGCATCGCGAGGGTGGCGATCCCAGCACCGGTCGCGTGTCACCCAGTATTTGGAAATTCGAGCCGATCAGTTTGGACCGGGGCGTGACGCACGACCTCGAGTTCGAGAACTGGGCCAATCTCATCTACAACACTGATGGGGACGCTGCTATCTCGCTCAAGAATTTTCGAAAGGACATCATTATCGAGCTGCTCGACGAGCAAGCCGTGGTTGCCAAAGCGTATAAAGTCTATCGATGCTGGGTTTCGGAGTACCAAGCGCTACCCGAACTTGATGCTAATGCACACGTTATCGCGATCGAGCACCTCGTTCTCCAGAATGAAGGCTGGGAACGTGACCTATCAGTCAATGAGCCGACCGAGACTTAGAGTGACATGCCATGGCGCTCACATGTGTTCCGCTCCATCACGCAATCGACCAGCGTTCCGCGGTGTACGTAAGGGGACTCACCGGCGAGGATGAGCAGGCCGTGGCTTCGAGCGATACGCTCGCGGCAGTGGAATTTATCGATCGCGTGTGCGTACGCGCCTGCGAGGATGCGCTCGCACCCGGTCAGGCGATCGACCTCACAGCCCACGATCGAGATCGCATCCTCGCGGCGCTATATAAACAAGTCTACGGCCCGCAAGTCCAAGGCGTAGCTACCTGCGACGCGTGCGGAGAGCCATTCGACTTCAGCTTCGCGCTGGACGACCTCCTCGCGAGTCTCGAATACTCGCAAGTGAGCGTGGCCGACGCTCCCGCTATCCACATACCGACCGGCCGCGACGAGCTTTCCGTCGCGGGGCTCTCGTCAGCCGAAGCCGTTAGGGAGCTAGCGCGCCGTTGTCTCGGCAATGATATTGGTGGCGATCAGCGGATCGATGGAGTGCTTCGCGCGCAGGCGCCCATTTTGGCGCTTGAGCTCGACGCACCGTGTCCGGAATGTGGCGCCGTCTGTCACGTCGACTTCGACATCCAGTCGATCCTGCTCGGGTCGTTGCTCCGGGAACGTTCACTGTTAGTGCGCGAGATCCATCAGATCGCTCTCACATATCGCTGGAGCCTGAGCGATATTTTGTCTTTGCCGCGCGGGCAGCGTCGACAGTTTGCCGACCTTGCCGGAAACGGGCCGGAGCCAGCGACGCGATGACCGGCAAGAGCCAGTATCTCTCTAGGTTAGTGGAGCGAGTCTCCGGTGTTGTTCCGGCGACGGCGCGACAGGCAAGTGTCGCGTACGGTGGTCACGCCAGTGACGGATGGGGCGAGGTCATCATCGAGCCGCCACCCCGACCAGCTCAGGAATTGACGCACGAAGGTTCCGGCTTTCCGTCACTTCGCCCAAAAGATCTTCCGCACACCGAAGAAGAGCAACGGCCATTCCGAGTGCACGAACCGACCCCACCTATGATGCCCCGTGCGGACGCGCAACCCGTCACGCCAACATCGGAAGCGATGGAAGAAGAGAGGCATGCCTCGTCCGGCGATGCCCTACAAAAAAAGTCGAGCACTGAAACGGCGCCGCCCAGATCACCTGACGGGGTGATTCCGCCCCTGCCGGCGCCGCGTACCTTTGGCGAGCGGTCCAAACAGCCGTTCGAGCATGCGTCGTCTACCCCAACCTGGCCGCTGAAAGAGGTTGCGCGCGCAGCAGAGTTACCAATATTTTCCGGCGAGCCTCCGCGTTCTACATCGCCGCCGGTTCGACCACAGGCTACCATTGCGCTTGCGCGGGTCGCTCGCGATTACCAAGTCCCGACGAACACCGCGCGCGCTGATGTGAAAAACGACGTGCGCTTTGAGACGCCAGATTACCGCCGCAGAGCGGTGCCTGAGAGGCTGGGTGCAGGTTCTTCGAGCTACGAAGCGCCCTCAATCGTTATCGGCGAGGTCCGCGTTGAGGTCTCCGAGGATCACACGGGCGAATCTCGTCGAGCGAAGGCGATCCGGCAACCATCGCGCCTGGAGCGCGGCTCCGATGCTGGTACTAGCATGCGGCACCGCTTCGGCCTGAAACAGCTGTAGCGATGCTCCTGGACCTATCGCTTGTGACGCAGAGTCTTCAAACGCTTCTCAGGACTAACATCCCGGTAATCTGGCCGCCGCTAGCCGGGATCGCAGTTAGTCCGCTCCCCCCAGATCTATTCAAGGACGAGGGGCTTGCGATCTATCTCTTTCATTTAGGAGAAGACCCTTATTTTAAGAACACGCCGCCGCTGAGCAGGGACGTCCCGCCGGTTGCCTTTGCTCCGATGGGGGTCGACCTTTACTTCCTTCTGACCGCCCATTCGAAAGCGCCCGGCGACCAAGCGGCGCTCAACGAGCAGACCATGATGGGCCTCGGGGTCAAAACGCTCCACGATTTCAGCATCTTGGACGATCAAACGCAGGCCGGAAATCCAAACAATCCGGTCACGGTTTTTCCCGCAAGCCTGCGCGGCTCCGGCAATCGCTTTCGCCTTAGCATTGAACCTGTCACGTTCTCGGACGCTCCGCACTATTGGACTGCAGGTCAACAGCCGCTCCGTCTCGCCGCATACTATCACGTTTCTGTGATTATGCTCGAACCCGAACGCACGACCGAATTTGCTGGTCGCGTGCTACGCTACGGCGTGTTCGCATTTGACCGTAGCGGTCCGCGATTGGAAGCCTCCACGAACACAGTGAGTTTCATCTCGCCTGACGACGGTGCAATTCACTCGATTCAAGCTCAGCCAGCCGAGGTCCCCATTGGCTCAAGCGTTTCCTTCATTGGCTCAGGCCTTACAGGCGATGCAACAACACTCACAGTCAACTATCCGTCGTGGGGCGCTCCGATTCAAGCAGACGCGGCATGGGCGGTTGCCGTAAGCGACGATCAAATCACAGCGACCGTTCAAGCGACAATCGGCGCACCTCCGCAAACGATGGTGCCAGGCATTTACTCGGCTCACGCGACTGTTGCTGTGACCCGGCGGCTTCCCGATAGTACCTACAAGCAGTTCCTTAACGTCTCGAACGACACCCCGTTCTCGATTGCGCCCAAGGTTACGAACTCGCCCGTGCCAGATGGAACTGGCACCGCGACGATCACCGGATCAACATTCGCAGACCCATCTCTAATCAACCCGGATAACGTGGTTATCGTGTTTGGTATGGATCGCTTCGCCCGGGCTGCCACGCTGGCAGCGCTGGAGCGCAGCGAGTTCTTCATCCAAGATGCGGCCACAATCATCTTCAAAATTCCGGTGGGTCTAAATTCGGGCACCTTTGTGCCGCTACGTGTCATCGTGAACGGCGTCGAGTCCTGGCCTCAGTGGGTAAAGATCCCATGAGTGAGTTGACGCGAGTACGCGATGTCGAGGCCGGCTCACTCGCCGAAACCCTGGTCGAACGCATCCGCCTGCGCGTACGCCGGCGCTTCGTGTGGCTGCAAAGCATCGGCGCATTATACGAGAACGCCGAGCGTCTCGAGGCACTACTCGAGAATCGTGATGCAGCGGACGCAGAAGCAGCATGGCAGCAGTCGGATCCCGCGGGGCGAGCACTCACATCCGTTGTGGAGGTAGCCGATAGGGCGTTCGTGACGCACGCCGCCCGCTTGGCGCAGCTGTATTCAGTGTTCGCCCTCGCCGACACCGAGCAGGCAGTTTTGGAAACGGCACTTGCGCTGTGGCTGGACGAATCGCTGGCGCAGTTATGCGGCGTATTGGAGCGGCGTGCCGGCCGCGCACTCCCGAGCGTAAGCCTCGTAGCGCGCCTTTTCGGGGGCGGGCGTCCGTCAGCACTCAACCCTGATCAGTCTCTGCTGCGCTGGGGTTTCGTGAACGAGATTTCCAGCCAACCGTGTGAGCCGCCTGCGATGACAATCGACTCGTATATCGCGCGATGGGCATGCGGTGAAGACGTCATCGACCCTGTACTCACCCCATTCGCCACAATTATCGAACCGCACGATCCAATGGACGCGCGCTTACTCGATTCGGCAGAAGCAGCCATCGAACGCGTGCCAACGGGTGGTCTGCGCATTCGTTTGATTGGCGCGAACGGCTCGGGACGGCGGACGCTTGGCGCCTGGATTGCACGGCGGCACGGAATGCCTTTGCTGGCGATCGATCTCAGCGCAATCGAAGAGGGTTGGGCATCGAGAGTTTATAGGGCGGCGCAGCGCTACGCGCACCTGACCGGTACAGCGCTGGCGTGGTGCGGCAATCTCACTTCCGCGTTTTGGTGGCCTGGCTTGCTTAGGGTGCCGCTCGAGTTCTACATCGGGACGCGCGATCAAGTCGCAACGACCGCGACGCTGTATGATGCGTCCATCGAAGTCACGCCGCTCACGGTTGCACAGCGCGCGCGAGCGTGGCGGTCCCTTGCTCCCAGCAGCAGGAAGTGGCCGCAAGACGCGATCGAAGTTCTTGCACGCGACTATCCTGCAACTGTTGGCGAAATTGCAGCCATCGGACAAACGCAGCCTCCGGACGCCGACTTCGCGGCGCGTCGCTTGCGCATCGCCCGGCAAGACCGCTTTGGCGGCCTTGCCCAGTATCTCGAGTCTCCCTTTGAATGGGATGACCTGGTGATCCAGACGTCGACACGCGTGCTGCTCGAGGAGCTCGCGTATGAGGCACGTGCACGTCGCGCGTTTTGGGATCGGCCGGCAGCCCGCCGCCTTTTTCCACATGGACGCGGTTTGCTCGCGCTGTTTAGCGGGCCCGCCGGGACCGGAAAAACCATGGCGGCCCAGGTGCTTGCCAGGACGCTCGAGCTCGATCTGGTGCGCATCGAGCTTTCGGCGGTCGTCAGCAAGTACATCGGCGAGACGTCTCAGAACATCGAGCGGATCCTAGCGCGCGCGCGTGAGACGCAAGTCTTGCTGTTCTTCGACGAGTGCGACTCATTGTTCGGGCGCCGGACCGAGTTGCGTGATGCGCACGACCGGTATGCAAATACGGACACCAACTATTTGTTGCAGGCGATCGAGTCGTATGACGGCGTGGTCCTGCTTGCCACAAACCAAAGGCAGAACGTCGATCCGGCGTTTATCCGGCGGATTCGCTTCTCCATCGACTTCCAAGCTCCGGACGCTTCCCATCGCCTGGAGATCTGGCAACGCGTCATCGGTGGTCTGACCGATGGGGAGACCGTTGAAGTTCTGCGTCCGACGTTCAGTCGCTATGCCGCCGAACTGGAGACGACGGGTGCTCACATTAAGTTCGCCACGTTGGCCGCGGTGATGCTCGCGGAACGCGATGGAACAGCCGTTGGTCCCGCCCACCTCCTGCGCGGTCTGGAGCGAGAGTTGCTCAAGGACGGGCGCGCCTTTAGCGAACGTGAGCGGCGGAGGCTTCTCTATGGCGCTGCCTGATCGACGTATAGACACGTTGCGCATACGTATGCCCTCGAGCGCCGGCGATCGCGCACAGGCGGCCCGATTCGGCGAGGCGGTCGCGCGCGATATCGCTCAAGTACTGGGAACGGCAAGCCGTAGCGTGCACGCGCGTAGCCTGGATCTTCCGGTGCGAATCTCGGTCGGCGCGCCGTGGCAACAAATCGTGCCGCGAATCGCTTCGGCCGCCCGTGCGCGGCTCGGCGCGAGACTAAAGACATGAGTCTCTCTAGCTCGCCCAAAGTAATCAAAGGCGCACTTATCCAGTTTCCGACGGGCGGTCTGATTCCAATCCCGAACCTGATCGTCTTTCAGTACAACCCCGAATCGGTGACGCGGACCTTGACGACGTGGCAACCAGTGCAGAACGAGCGCTTCGACGCCACGCGTGCCAACGATACGTCTCAGCCGTTCGAGCCTGACGAGACCCTTACGTTGCCCCTTGAGCTCGACGCTGCCGACGCACTCGAGCAGCCCGATTCCCACCCGGTCGCGACTATCTCTGGTGTCGCCGACCGGATCGCGGCGCTGGAGATGCTAACTTATCCGCAGTTCGAAAGCGCTCTGAGCGCACTTGTGGGAGCCGCGACGGCTGCCATTAGCGGTGGTGGACTCAGTCTCGGCGGGCTCACAAGCGCTGCCAGCCCTGTGCCGAGGGGTAGCGTCCCTGTTGTGCTTTTCTTTTGGGGACCAGGTCGAATCGTGCCGGTGCGCCTGACTAGCTTTCAGGTCGACGAGCAAGCCTATTCGCCGACCCTGTATCCGTTGCGTGCCAAGGTTACTGTCGGTCTAAAAATCCTCACTGACAAGTCATTCACCTCAAAAAAGCCCAGCGCTGCCGAAAAGATCGCGATTGCCGCCTACCAATACACCGTGGCCCAAAAGAAAGTACTCGCCGCGGCCAACATGGCCAACAGTGTCGAGTCCATCGCCAGCATGTTGCCGTTTTAGGAGACGCGCTGATGTTCGATCAGAAGAGCCGTTACGCGAGCCTTGTCCCATACCCAGTTCGGGACCATCGTGGACGCATCGTGCTCGCCGTGCCGGTCGCGCCGGCGCCCAACCAGATGTTGCTTGGCACCCACAAACGCGTGGGTGATCAACGTCTGGACTATCTCGCAAACCTATACCTCAGCAACCAAACTGGTTTTTGGCGCATCGCTGAAGAGAACGACGTCACGCTCGCCGAGACCTTGACCGAAACCCAAAACATCCTGATTCCGAGGCCTTAAACGATGACGCTTGGTGTGTCGGTGATGATCGGCGGTAGTCAGGATGATGAGCTGTCAGCAGCGTCTGTGGTGGAGGTGGTCGAACGCATGGGCGAGACGACGACGTTTCGCCTACGCTATCCGCTCAACATCGATAACAATGATTTTCCCTTGTTGACCGACGACCGCGTGAGCCCGGGGTCGGTCATCTCAATCCTAGTGCCCGGCGGAAGCGAGATGGTTTCGCTCGTCAAGGGACCTGTGCGCGTGCAGCGTTGCCATTTCGTGCACGGGGGAGCCGGATCATATGTTGACGTCGAGGGTAGCGACTCATCCATCAAGATGGATCGTGAAGACCGAGCAGCCGTTTGGGACAGCAATCTCGACAGCGATTCAGTCTCGACCGTCATTGCGAACTACGGTCTCAACGACGATGTCGACGCGACGGATGGTCACCACGATGAGACGAAGCATACGTTGGTTCAGCGTTCGAGCGATCTCGCGTTCGTCAGGCTCCTGGCGCAGCGCAACGGCTTTGTGTTTTGGATAACGTCCGACAAGGACGGCAACGAGACCGCGCATTTCAAGAGGCCTCCGTTCGACGCCGACCCGGCTCTCACGCTCACGATTAACCTCGATACGCCATCGCTTGACAATCTCGACCTGGATTGGGATGTGGAGCGGCCCACGAGTTCCCTTGCAGCTCAACTGAACCTCAACGATCTCAGCACCATAGATGGCGAAGTCGATGACAGCCCACTCGCGCTACTCGGTGCGTCGAGTCTGGTCGCGATCACCGGCGACACCCGTTCGGTACATCTTATAGTCCCGGCGGACGACTCGGGAGACTTGAGGGCGCGAAGCGAGAGCGTGCTGCTCGATGCGACGACCTTCGTACACGTGGCATGCCAGACAACGATGGGAGTGGTTCCTACACCGATACGTACGCATACGGTCATAAAACTCGATGGGCTCGGCAGCCGGCATAGCGGCAAGTACTTCGTATCGAGCGTCCGTCATACCATCAACGAGCTCGAGCACCGTATGGAGAGCGAACTGGTTCGCAACGCCTGGGGAGCCACCTGATCGATGGAGACCAAAGAGACTCTCGACTCGGTGGTCGCTTGGGTGCGCAGCCACTATTTCGGTAAGTACCGCGGCACCGTCAGCGATACCGGCGATTCGACGAGTCGAGGGCGCCTCAAGGTGAAAGTGCCCGCGTTGCTCGGGGATCTGGAGGTGTGGGCGATGCCATGCACACCATACGCGGGCGATGGCGTAGGTTTTTACAGCTTGCCGCCTAGTGGATCGGGCGTGTGGATCGAGTTCGAGGGCGGCGATCCGTCATATCCTATTTGGAGCGGATGTTTTTGGGCGGATGGCCAGCTGCCGGATCAGTCAGACGAGAACATCAAGATTTGGAGGACCAAGAACACAACGCTGCGCTGCGACGACGGCGCGGATGAAGTCGCGATCAGCGATTCGAGCGGATCGAAACTCACGCTAGGCGCGAGCGATGCGAAGCTCGAGCACGGCGAATCATCGGTCGACTGCTCCGACAGTTCCGTCACTGTCGATAGCAACGGATCCGAGCACGTCGTTGGCGTGGAGGGCGTGAACAGCCAATCGGCCGACGGCGCCGGCGTAGACATAACCGCAGTCGTCTCGATCAACGACGGCGCTTTTGAGGTGGCCTGATGGCCGGAGGTACCCTTACCGTGGCTTCGGTGCTGATGTGCCCGCATGGCGGCGATGTGAGCGCCATCCCAAGCGGTCCACGCCCGCTTGCAGCCGGCGTGCCGCTCGTGCTCGCGACCGACACCTTCCTCGTCGCTGGATGCCCATTCTTACTCGGCGCTGTGCCAAGTCCATGTCTCACAGTGCTGTGGATCGTGCCTGATATCTTCTCGACGGTGGCTGGTACGCCAACGCTGAGCCAATCAAGCGTCGGTTTGTGCATGAGCCCGGCGCTGTTGCCTCAAGGTCCGGTCATCGTCGTCGACTGCCAACCACAGGTGACCGGCTCGTGAGTTCTCAGATGCGCATGGTCGCCTACCCCTTCGCCATCGATGCGGGCCTGGGGATCCTCGCCGAAGAGCCGTCGTATGAGCAGCATGTCGACCAGCTCATGAAGCAAGTGTTGCTTACCGCACCTGGGGAGCGAATCGATCGTGTGGAGTTCGGGTGCGGTCTGCGGCGCATGCTGTTCGCGCCGAACAACGAGGTCGCCGCAAGCCTCACTCAAATCACGGTGTACGAGTCGATCAACCGCTGGCTCGGCGACCTGGTCAGCGTCAACAACGTGACAGTGCTGGCTAACGATGACAAACTCGACGTCACCGTTGTTTACACGCTCAGAGTTCTCGGCACGCAGCACTACTTGAATATATCGGTGGGTCCATGATCGACCGTAAAGAAGTGCTTGCCAAGCAAGTCGCGGTCACCGGCATCGACTTCGTGCGCGTTGCGGTCTCCCAGATCAAACTAAGCATCTATTTCCTTGCTCCGGATCCCGGCACGCTTACAGACCCGAACACGCACGTTCCGAATCCGCTTACCAACCTCGTCGATAAGACAAAGGTCAGGATAACACTAGACCCCATCCCCAATGCCCCTGAGGCACCCTCTTACCCCGATGCAATCTCTCCAGCCGTGCGAGCGACGCTGCCGAGCGTGACAATAACCACGATTCAGTGGCAGAATGTCGGCGGTCGAGAAGTGCTGGAGATCGACACCGATAAACCCGGCGGCTTTTCTCTCTACAGACTATACATCGACGATCCTCGCATCGATCCCTATTTCAACAATATTCAGTTCAGCTTCAAAGCCAACTGCGAATCGACGCTCGACTGCGCTCCGCCCGATCATGAATGTCCGCTCGATGAAGTCGTCGACGTGCCCATCGATTACTTGGCGCGCGACTTCGAGAGCATACGGGGCGCACTGCTGGACTTTGCGGCCGCGCGCTATCCGGCGTGGCAGGATCGAACTGAGGCCGACGCGCTCATGATGGCGGTCGAACTGCTCAGCGGTCTAGGAGACGAGATGGCTTATTATCAGGATCGGGTCGGGCGCGAAGCATTCCTCGAGACTGCGTCGGAGCGCCGCTCGATCCGCAAACATGCGCGTCTACTCGACTACGACCCAGACGACGGTCGGTCTGCCACCTCGTGGATCGATGTCACTGTCGCCGCTGGACCACCGGGCAATATTCTGGCCGGCACACCAATCGTCGACGTGCTGCCTGACCCGGTGCATGGAACCCAGCCTGCATGCTGGTACGAAGTCGGTCACGGCCTAGACGAAGCGATCGCGGTGCCGCAGGTAACGTATGGCGTTGCAAGCGCCCTTAACGAGTTCAATCCACACATCTGGGATAGCACAGCGATGTGCTTGCCGATCGGCTCGACTGAGTTATGCGTTGAGGGTGACCAGACGGGAATTGTGTCGTTCAACGACGGGCTGAAGACGCCCAGTCCTGGCAGATGGATGCTCTTACAGACCTCGCCGACCGATCCGTCAATCCCGCCGCGCGCGTGGATGGTACGCGTGATCGATGTCGCGCTCGAACACGATCCCCTAGCGGCGCCTCCACCCGGCCCAGTCACGCGCTTCCTCTGGGAGGACGCGCAAGCCACGCCGTTCGAGCTCGATCTTGCGCTCCTGCGAGTACGGGGAAATCTTCTGCCCGTTACGGCTGGCAAGACCCAAAGCGCGCAGTTCGCGATCGGCCCTTCCAGCGACCCTCAGATTCCGTCCGCGCTCGAGCGCGTCGGTCATGACGATGCGCGCACTTACCTCTTTTCGCTGCCCGGCAGCGACGCGGCGCAACTTGCCGTCCTCTCATATCCACCTGGAACACCCGATCGTGGCGCGACGTATCGCAAGCCCGAAGTCGCATTGCAAACGGTACCGCCGACCGATCCGTGGCGTTACGAGAAATCGTTTTTCGGGATCGACTCAGTATTCGGTCTTGATTCAGCTGAGCCCGACGACGCGGTCTTCACGATTGAGGACGGCATGTGGCGGCGCGTTGTTGAGTACCGGCTCGGCAATCAAGATTTTGTGTTTTCGGATTTTGCCGGCGCGCAAGGCGCAACGATCCGCTTCGGCGACGGTCAATTCGGTGAGATCCCGAGCGAGCCGACGACGTTTCTCGTCACATATCGGCTCGCCCAGGGCGCGGCCGACAACATAGCGGCACACGTGCTCACGCAGATGATTCCGGCTGGCTTGGGCGGCCTTGTTGTTAGCCTCACAAACCCGCTGCCGGCGTTAGACGGCGCCGATCCTGAATCGAACGACCGCGTCAAGGGCTTGGCTCCGTACGCATATCAGAATGTCACTTATCGTGCCGTGCGCCCGGAAGACTACGCCGAGGCCGCGACCCGGCTTTTATGGGTGGAACAAGCCGGCGCGAGCGTGCGCTGGACCGGCAGCTGGCCCACCGTCTTCGTGACGGCAGATCCTCGCGACACATTCTCGATCAGCGATGTGCAAGAGACCGACCTCGCGCAGCAGATGGACCGTTTCCGCCAAGCCGGACGTGAGGTCTACCAACGGGATCCAATCTACGCGAACCTCGATCTCAAAATCTATCTATGTGTTACCGCCGTAGCGATGAGCATCGACCAGAACAATGCCAGCAGCATCGATGTCGAGGCCGATGTGCTCAAGGCTCTCTTCGGAGCCGCCGGCGTTCGCCCATACTCGGGCTTCTTCGCGCACGACAACTTCACGTTTGGCACGCCGCTCGAGCGCTCAGCGCTCGAGGCGATGATCGCAGCGGTGCCCGGCGTCAAAGCGGTCGAAAAGATTTCGATCAGACGGCGAGGCTGGCACGACTGGCGCGATTTCTCAGAACTCGAATACAAGGTCGGAACGAACGAGATGATCCGCGTGCTAAACGACCCCCGTTGGCCGGATCGCGGCTCGGTGCAGCTCTTCGAGGAGCTCAGCGTATGAATTGCCCATGCGACGTGCGCTGCTTCCCTCCGGCTCTGCGGATTGTGCCACAGTTGGACGCTTTGCCGCGCCAGATCGCCACGTTTCCAGAGTTTCGCTCTGCTTTGTTGCACGCCGTACGCACGAAGACTCCGCTCGCCGGGTGGCGCGCGCAGCTAGACGACGACCTTGGGCTAATGTTGCTCGAGATGATCGCGTACGTGTGCGATGGGGTCTCTTTCTACGACGAAGTGATCGCTGACGAGTGCTACGTGCGTACAGCTCGATTGCCTGCGTCGCTACGGCGTTTAGTTGCTCGCCTCGGATACATCGCCCACCCCGCCACCGGGAGCGGCGTGCATCTGGTCGCATTCGCCGATGGTCGCTTGCCGGTTACGATTCCTCGCGGCACGGCATTTCGATCCGGGAGCTTCGGCTCGAACCCGCCGCAGGTCTTCGAACTCGACGCTGACACATCGATCCATCCGCTCAATAACTCCTGGACTGTTGTTCGCCCGACGCCGACGGTGCTGACCGGGCCGACGCCGACCGTCTTGCTCGCGCCGGCCGATGCGGCGGTCCAGCCCGGCGATTTGCTCTTGGTCGCTGCTGACGGTGTTGCTGGTCTGGTAGTCACGGCCACCACAGTGGTCCCCAGCATCGACGACAGCGGAGCCCGATTCGTCTCCGTTACTGTTGACCAATCGATTCCGTTCACATCAGGCGATTTGATCGCTGACGTCACGCTTTCCATACCGACGCGTCGAGCGGCGCTGTGGGGTTCCGCTGCGCAACCTCCGGACCCTCCTGCCATCTCAATCGATGCCAACATGACGATCGCTTCAACATTGGTGCTTGACCGCGTCAATCATTCGATAAAGGCGAATGACACGATAATCCTCGCTGCCGAGGGAAGTTCCGAGACGCGTGTGGATTTCCGGCGTTTTTTGGTCACGAGCACGACTGATGTCACGATGCACCTGCCCGCGGTTCCGCCTACGACGATCACCAACACGGACAGCACGGGGAAGGTCCTAAACTCATGGAGTGCGGCTCCAGCTCCACCGCCCTTGATGGCAACGCAGCTCACACTAGATGCAAACATCGATGACCCGGCTAGAATCCCTGCGGGAGCACCTGCCTGGGCCGGATCGACGACACCATCGTCGTTCACCGTGAACTACGGGCTTAGGCACGCGGGCACGGTGGTTGCCGCACCCAAGCCGACGCTGTCGCCAACCGACTCTCTTACATTGACGCCTCCCGTGGAAGCGCCGTTCCAGGGCAGCAGTCCGTCGAAATTCGTTTTATGCGACGTCAACGGCTATGCTGCGGAAATCACAGGCACATTAACTTATTCGAGCCGCTCGCTAGCGCTCGACGCAGGAGTGCAGTGGAGCCCTGACCTCAACGCGCCGATACAGCTCTACGGTAACGCGCTTTCCGCGTCGCGCGGTCAAACCGTTGTCAACGAAATTTTAGGCAGCGGCGATGGCTCGCAAGCTAATCAGGCTTTTACGTTGGCGAAGTCACCGCTCACGTATTTCGCAACGCCGTCAGCAACGACGCCTCATGGCTTCACGAGCACTTTGCAGATATTCGTCGCCAAGATTTTATGGTTTGAGGTACCGAATTTCTTCGTGGCGGCCGCCACGGATCAAGTATACATCGTTCGACAGGACGACGCGGGCAACAGCATCGTGACGTTCGGCGACGGCGCTAACGGCGCGCGTCTGCCGACGGGCGACAACAACGTTGTCGCAAACTACCGCTATGGCGCGGGTGCCGCGGACGCGCCCGCGCTTTCGGTCCGACAGCTTGCCAGACCGGTTCAGGGGCTGCGTAGCGTGCGAAATCCGCTTGAGGCTTTCGGCGGCTCCGATTCCGATCCGCCGACGATGGTTCGTACCTTGGCCCCGCGCTCCGCGCTCTTGCTTGGCCGTTCGATATCGATCGACGACATGCAAGTCGTCGCGGTCCAGACGCCCGGCGTTCTTGCAGCCTCGACGCAGTGGGCATGGAGTCCGGATCAGCAGCGACCACTCGTGCAGGTGTGGTTGGTGGGCGACCCATCGGTGGCACCCCAAGTGAGATCGCGTCTGGCAGCGTTAAGCGATCCGACAGTCGTATTCGCGGTCGATGCCGCAACCGCTGTGACGATTTCGCTAGCGCTTCAAGTGAGCATCGATCCGCGCCACCGTAATGCGGACGTTCAAGTAGCGATTACCAGCCTGCTCACGGGTGCGGATGCAGGCGATACCGGCATTCTTTTGCCTCAGAACTGTGGCGTAAGCTCGACGCTATTCTTTAGCTGGCTTTACGAGCAAATCTTGACCGTGCCTGGCGCGCAAGCCGTCACGGGGCTACTTTGGAACGGCACCTCTCCGTCCGATTACGGCGCGAATCCCGGCGATGGCGCCTATTTCGATTTCACGACCACGCCTGCAAGCGTCACTTGTAGCGGAGGCTTATGATGCTCGATCCTCCGCGAGACGCCTTTGCGAAGTACTACACCGAGAAGCTCTGGGCGCTGGTTCCGGCGGTCTATCGGCTTGAAGATGGGTTGGCGGACAATCCGGGAGTGCTGCGCTCGTTCGTCGAGCTAATCGGCGAACACGCGGCGTATCTGCGGCGCAGCCAAGATCGCCTTTGGGACGATCAGTTCATCGATTTATGTGCCGAATGGGCGGTGCCGTACATCGGGGACCTCGTCGCAACGCGGCTGCTTTCTGCGCTCAATCCGCGCGGCAGACGCATCGACGTTGCCAAGACGATCTACTATCGTCGGCGCAAAGGTACGCCGCGCGTCCTGGAAGAGCTGGTCAGCGACATCACCGGTTGGGATGGCAGGATGGTTGAGGAATTTCGACGGCTCGACCGGTCGCGCCACTTGTTGGATCCGGTGACTGGCCCCTTGTGTGGCCCAGTCACGGGTACACCGCCCGGCGGCTGGGCAGACGTGCGCTCGGTGCGCGGGTCGGAGCTTGCCGGCGGGCCGTTCGATGAATTCGCCTACACGCCCGACGTGCGTCGAGCGCGTGGACGCGCCGGACGCTACAACATTCCCAAGCTGGCATTCCATCTCTATCCCTTGCTCGCATCACCACTCATCGACATCGCAGGCAAGGCCCACAAAAAGAAAGGGCGTAAGTTCACGTTCGACCCGTCTGGGCGCGACGTGCCGCTCTTCGCGAAACGTCTCCGCGAGATAGATTACGATGCGTGGCATTCGTGGCTGGCGTGGGAACTGCCGGCGCCTATCGCCTGCCGGCTGCTCGGTGACGCGCAGTTTGTGATCACCCAGGCGGTAATAGACACGCTGGTGGCCGCACCCTACAACCTCGCCGCTCCAGCAGCAGACGACCTGCGAACGATTTGTAACTATCGCATCGGATCCATCAGCCGATTAAAGGAGTTGCTCGCCGCACTGCCCAGCGCTGCAGCTCAGGCGATTCCTAACGGGCCGCTTTGGCCTGTTTTGCAGAGGCTAGCGTTAGTGGATGACTGCGGTAAGGCAAATCTCCTGTGGCGCGACGCGGGCGACACTGGCTCAATCGTCGTCAAGACGGGTGCCTTGGCGACTCCTATACCCTCTGAGGAGATAAGCGCCGCTAACCTCGACAACTGGCCTGATCTTGTGTCAGATTCAACGGCGCTCATCGATCCTGAACGCGGTCGATTGTTCTTTCCGAATGCGAAGCCGACCGCTCCGGTGACCGCTAGCTACCACTATGGGTCCGCCGGACCGATCGGCGCTGGTACGTACAACCGGCGTAGCTCGCCTTACCTTGGAGACCTAACCGTGTCGGTGTCCGGCGGCGGTGCCATTCCGAAAGCACCGCTCGCGGCTTCCGCGGTTTTGCAAATCGATGACAGTAGCTCCTATGACTCGGCGGCGAATCTACCCGTTGCGATTGCCAACCTGTGTATCCAAGCGAACCCCGGTGCGAAAGGCCAACCCGGTTTCCGTCCATACGTCGTCCTAGGCGGTGACTGGACGTTCTCGGGAGGTGGAGGCAGCGCAACACTTACGCTGGAGGGACTGTGGATCGGAGCCAAGGCTGCGTCGAGCATAGTATTAGACGGCAGCTTCTCTGAAGTCATCATCGCGCACAGCACACTCGACCCCGGCGGTTTCTCCGAAGAAGATCCAAACTCGCCTCAACTCCTACCCGTTCCCATTGTGATCGCATCGACAGCGCAAATTCAAACCTTGCGGATCGATTCATCGATCATTGCAACGATTTCGATAGCAGCTGGAGGGCTTCTCGAAAATCTCGTAATGGCAGATTCCATTGCCCAAGCGCCCGTCGCGAGGATACCGCAACCGGTCGCTAGTGCGATGCTATGGCAGCTCCCGCGCACGAGTGCGGACATTCGCCGTTCCACACTTTTTGGCGCCGTTCACGTGGAGCAGTTGTATGCCAGCGAAGCGTTGTTTACCGGCCGCGTCGTGGTTTTAAATACCCAAGCTGGCTGCTTTCGTTTCAGTGCCGCACCAACGCGCAGCCGGTTGCCCCATCCGTACCGATCGGTGTATTTGACGGACACCAGAAGTCTATTCCGATCACGCCGGTTCGGAAATCCCGGATTCGCGCGGCTCTCCGACGTTGCGCCTGACACTATCGCGCGCGGTGGCGAGGACACATGCGAAATGGGTGCGTTCTCGTCGCTCCATAACCAAATAAAGCTCGACGGCCTGCAGACCAAGGTCGACGAGTACATGCCGTTCGGGCTCATTCCCATCTATCTTTACGAAGAATAACGGAGAGGATCATGGCCAACCCAGATATCGCAAGGATCGGCACCGATTGGCGCAAGCGCTACTTTGCGACGGGAATGCAACAAGGTCGGCCTCTAATGGAAGAGGATTGGAACGAAAACCAGCGCCTGACATCTGAAGACAAGCGCCAAGCTTTGCTAGACATTGTTGGCGACTCAGGCTGCCCCGACGACGGATTTAAAATCCAGCCACCGATCGGCACCACAAAGAACGCTGCGCAACCTCCGGTCGACGTCCTTGACTTTACCATTAACTGGGGCACGCTATATTTGGGCGGTCAGCGCCTCGAGATGTTGCAGAAGGGCGTGGATCCCAAGCTCGGTGAGACATATCGTTTACAAAGCGACTGGCTAAACCAAGATGACGCAGATAAGGTCAAACCACCTGGCGACGGTAAAACCCTCAACACGCTCGCATATGTTGAGGCGTGGGAACAGCCTGTCACGGCCGTAGAAGATTCAGAAATCTACGAAAGAGCGCTCGGCGGACCCGATACGTCGACACGTTTGAGGATGATGCGGCGCGTTCATCTTTTCGCTGACGGAGGTGCGAGCCAAACATGTCATGACGCATGGGGCGCACTGTCAAAGTCATGGTTTAACGCCGGACTCGGCACGATCGGACCAGGCGGCGAACGTAAAGTTGACACCACTTTGACCGTCGGTTTTACTGGCGGCGTGTCGGGGGATCTGTGCAATCCACCCGTCGCAGGCGGCTACTTGGGCGCGGACAACCAGGCGATTCGTGTTCAAATAGTCGACACGGACCCAGTAAACAAGAATGGCCACTTCACGTGGGGGTTCGACGACGCCTCGCCGGTCTACCGCGTCACGGTAGCCACCAAAGTGGGGAGTCCGGCAGTCGTTACGTTCATCACGACACCCAAGGACCAGGCGCACTGGCCGCTCACTGGTATGACCGTCGAACTTCTGGCTTGGTCCGCTGCGTTGCCGAACAACGAAAAGCTAGCAGAGATTCAAGGAGCACTGACCACGGTATCCGCTTCATTCGATCCGACGAGCAATACGATTCAGGTAAAGGACGATCTTACGCAGTTTGTCAATGCCAACAATGGCCTGGCTTGGCAGACTCGCACAGATCACGCTGCGCTAGACCCGAATAATTCGTTTTTCTTTTATCTGCGCGTCTGGGATCGCGGAGGCGATATCACATCGCCGCCCTCGATCCCTTACAATCTTAATGACGCAAATCGGGTCCCTCTCGGTACAACTGGTTTGGGCGTGACGTTCAACTCGCTAAACGGCGAAGCCGTGCCCGGAGACTTCTGGGTGATCGGGGCGCGCCCGGCCAACCCTCAGGAGCTCATCCCTTGGCTTTTGGCAAAAGGTGGCGCGCCACCACACGGTATTCGGCGTTTCTATGCGCCGCTCGGCGTCGTTTCTTGGACCAACGATGGCGTCAACGTTAGCGGCACACTGATCGACGACTGCCGGGCGAAGTTTTTGCCGCTCACGCGCTTGCGCGGCTGCTGTTCGGTTATTGTCGGCGATGGCATTACGAATTTCGGTGACGTGACATCCGTGCAGGCGGCGGTTGACGCGCTACCGCCCGAAGGCGGCGAAGTATGCATATTGCCGGGGACATACTCCGGAGCAGTGACGATCCAGAAAAAGCAGAACGTCACGATACAAGGTTGTGAGCGACGCTCTATCCTAAATCTAGGGGCAAAGGACCCAAACCCGACCGACCCAGTTATCCTGATCGAGGATAGCTCGAACATCATCATTCGCGACATCGCGATCCAAGCGACCAAAGGGCCAGGCATCGCGTGGGCGAGCCCGGTGTTACAGCGACCGAGGGTGTCAAACGTCACATTGGCACGACTCGAGATCAGCGCGCGCGATATGAGCGCCATTGACGGGCGAGCTGGAGACAACATTGCCGTCGAAGGCTGCCGCGTCCAGATCCATCCACTGTCCGGTAACGACACTATCGATCCGAAATCGTCTATAGGACTGTCTCCTGCGATCTTCTTGCTCGGAAAGCAAATACGGGTTGAGCGCAATGACGTGCTAGTCGATGCGGCGCCAACGAGAAAGACGCCGCTCGGCGGCATCCAGATTGGCGGTCATTCCGTCGATGTAGAGATCATACGAAACAACATCTCGGGAGGCCTTGGGAACGGTATTACTTTGGGCAGCCTCACGTATAAAGCAAATGGCGGCGGTCGCTACCCAGGCATCATAATAGTAATCGATAACGGGGGGTGTACAAACATCGGTTCCGGTGGCGGGCAGCCCGGTCGAGGCGGGCAGACTCCCGTGACCGATGGGAATCTCCGGCGGGTGCGAATCGTGGATAACCGAATCGAAAACATGGGGAACGATGGCATCGCGACCATATGTCTCTACGATGAGTTCAAGGCGCACGTGTGCATTTTGGATTTGATGATCGAACGCAACCTGATAGAAGGCTGCGTCGTTCTGCCGAGAGCGGAACCGCAAGGTGGCCCACTGCTGCGCGCGCGCGGGGGAATCATCCTTGCGGACGCCGACCGGGCATGGATGCGGGAGAACATCATTGTCTCAAACGGCACGAGTGTCAACGAACCCATCTGCGGTATCTACATACAGTACGGCTCGGAAATCGACATCTCGCTCAACCGAATCGCGGGCAATGGGCGGCCGGCTGCGCTAATGACGCGCGTGGCGCCCCCTAAAAATCCCACTGGCGCCGGGGTGTCGCCGGCGTGGGGCACGGCACTTGGCGAGATCGGCGGCGGCATCGTCATCGATCTGGCGTTGGTGATGCCGATCTCAACCGGCTCCGGCGATACCAAAAGAGTGAAACTGCTTTGGCAGGCCGTCCAAGACCTGATCAACCAGCGGCTCAACGTGTCGCCGGAGTTCGCCAATCTGATCCTAGCGATAATCGAGAATATCGGCGTGTCTGCGGGCTTCGCAGCGCGGATCGAGGAGAACGAAGTCCTCGCGCCGAGTGGGCGTGCCCTTGAGATCGTAGCGAGCGGAGAAGTGTCAGTGCACGGCAACTCGTTCGCCGCGGTTCCTAGCCGTTTCTTTGATATACAGGGTACACTTCAGGGCCAGCCGCCTCGCCGGCCTCTTGATTATCTGGGCGGCGCCACCGTGGCGATTCTGAATCTGGGAGTCTCGCACGAACTCCTAAGCAATATCTTTGGGTTCGCCCTTATGGCGCAGCTCGACAAGCAGTTCGACCCGGCGGTGACCGCGACAAAGGACCTCTTACCGCATCTTGCAGGAGGCGACATACTGTTCCACGACAACCAGATAGAATTGGGTCTCGCAAACGAGTTTCGCGCGATCACAGTCTCGTCAGTTCTCCTACTGTCGCCAGACGATGTGTCGATGCAAGACAATCAGTGCAACGTCGTTAACAATCTCTTTGCCCAAGATGTGGTCCTTTTCGATGCCTTCTTGATTGGCATCTCCACGCGCATGATCGCAAACAGAATGAAAGAGGTGTGGGCGCTCCTCTCCGGTCTCACCATTGGTTTCTTCTTCAATACGACGAACGATAACCAGGGAACATACTGTTTCCTTGCGTTGGGAAGCATGGTGGTGAACCCTCCTTTCGGCTCCGACAATCTGTCGCTGGTGGGAGGAGCGATTTGCAACACGGCTGTACCGCGCATCAAGGGCAACGTCGTGTTACTTTCCCAATAAAATCGAGCAAGTAAAGGAGTATTCGATCGATGGAAACTGCATCGTCCCGACAATCCGCCAACCCGCAACTGGACGAAGTGCAAACCGCGAAGGTGATCGATGTGGGGATTGCACAAAGTGACGCCCTTCGGAGCAACGCGCTCAGCGTCGCCGCCGACCTCGTTTCTTCGCGCGTCGCTTCCTTGACCGAGGAAGCCGGGATCGTCACCACGGAGTACGGCGCGGAGTCGCCAGAGATGATCGACATCTTGGGCCGTTTGTACGTCCAGAGTTTCGCTGCGGCTGTCGCTGGACTAGAGGGTCAACGTGCCCTGATCGCCCCGCCAGCAAAGCTGGACGCAGCAACAGGAGCGATCATCGGCCAAGTAGTCGACCCTTCTAACAAGATTTTGGCGAATTACACGGTGTCTGCGCTCGACGATGCCGACGTGCTTCTCGCATACGCGTGCTCGGATGCAAACGGCACATTCGCCATTCGGATTCCAGTCGCGGCCGGAACTACCACTAGCGTCCGCCTGCGGGTAACGGATGCCCAGGAGCAAACGCGCTTTCAGGATGCCACGGCGGCTGCTATTTCACCACAAGTGCTGTGTACTAGAGAACTACAAGTGGGGGATCCCGTTGACACTTGCGTGGCGCCCAAAGACGCTGTGATACCGGCAAGCGCTGCGAAGAAGTCGACGAACAACCCTCCACCTTCCTAGGGAAGTACTTATGATGAAGAGCCCAGTTTCAGCGCATTTGAAAAGAGGGCCCTCCGCAAGGCGAACCCTGCAGCGCTGTGCGTGTGGTGGAACTTGCGCGGAGTGTTCGGAACAAAGTATGGCTACCCGCGCTGATGCAGGTCTCAGTTCGCCTTGGCAGCGGCTCGACGCCAGCACTCGATCGTTCATGGAATTGCGGTTTGGCGCAGACTTCGGCGGCGTCCGCGTCCATACGGACCAGCGTGCGGCCGAATCAGCGCGCGGCCTGAGGGCCCTGGCGTATACCGTTGGTAACGATATAGTCTTTCGTGCCGGCCACTATTCGCCGCGAACAGAAACCGGAAACCGCCTCCTCGCGCACGAGTTAGCCCACGTGAGGCAGCAAGACAACAATGCCGAACTGCCGCTGAAAAGTGCGCCCCCTGTTGGAAGCAAAAATGATGCCCTCGAGCGCGAAGCGGTGGCGGCGGCCGAAGTTGTGGCGGGAAGCGGCACCCGTGTACCAGCATTCACGGAGAGCCCGAGCTCGGCGATCGTTCGACTTCAAGCCGACGATTCAGACGGCGGCATTCCCAACGGTGTGTCGGACTCGGGGAGCGACGGGCTCGCTGATGCGGGTTCGGGGGACGCCAGCCTTCCCGGCGGTGTGGAAGACGGGGTAGTGACCGACTCGTCGGTGACTAACGCGGACGGATACGCAGCGGCTCCGTGCAAGGTTTGTGCCCGCGAACTCAAACATGGTGGGATTCTCTTTAATCACACGTATGTGGTCGCCCCCGGCGCTCAGTACGCGATACTCGGTCCTACGTGTCCGGCCAATTGGTACGACAGCCCCTTGTTCTTTACGACGGGGCAGAAATGGGACCATTCAACCGATCCTTGCGGCCATACCCCCACATGCATCCCTTGTTATCCCAAAGGAGATGGCGATGACGCATCTGCCTGTCTACGAAACGCCTTTGACTCGTATCCCTCTTTGAGTAAATATAGCGCACCCTTCGGTCCAAACAGCAACACGTTTGCGGGAACGCTAGCGCGCGCGTGCTGTTCTGGCATGATTCCGCAGCCGGCCAGACTGGGCTGGGTCCCTCACTGGGATGACGCCCCAGCGCCTCCTCGCGCTGGCGGCACGCCCTGCCCGCCGGGACCTGACTGCGATGCTGATTGATGGTCAGATCACGCACTCCCACGCGTGCAAGGCGTGAAATTCGCGAGCACCAAACAGAATGAGTGTGTCTACGAGGAAGTTATCGTGAAATGAAAAGCGCCGTTGTGGCCCATGTAAAGAAAGCCGTCGCGCCCAAAAGCGTGGTGCAGCGTTGCAGCTGCGGCGGGACGTGCGCGCCGTGTTCTCAGCACGTTGCCTCGGCGGTCGACACTGGGGTCAAGTCTGCTTGGCAGCCGCTAGGCACGTCCCTCCGGTCCGCGATGCAGTCGCGGCTCGGAGGTAACTTTAGCCGTGTGCGGGTTCATGCTAACGAACATGCTGAAGAGTCTGCGAAGGGTTTTAAAGCGCTTGCGTACACGCTCGGAAATGATATCGTATTCGGCGCAGGACAGTATGCACCCAATACGACGAGGGGAAATCAGCTCTTAGCACATGAGCTAACACATATCGTGCAGCAAGACGCGATTGAACACGTCCGACGCCAACCGGACGATTCCGTTTCTGCGTCGCTACCGCCCGCCGTCGAACTCGACCAGCAGTATCAAGCGGCACTTCAAGACGCCCGTCAGACCGGTGACTGGACAGCTGCAGCCGAGAAACTCAACGGCTTTAACTATGACGACATCCAAAATCGGTTGGCTCAGATGAGCCCGGACGAGGTCGGATATCTGCATCTTGGAGCGCTGGACAATCCCGATGTTGGACCGCAGTCTCAGGTCGCGCAGTTAACGCAACCGGGAACCACGCCCGCGTCGACCGCCACGTCGGCAGCTCCTACGGAGCCTAGTGCACCCGACGTGGCGGCGCCCAGCGCCGGGCTTGCCGGCCCAAACGGACCCGAGGTGGCACCGCCCAGTGGTGCGCTTGCCGGCCCGTGCATGCCTGAGGCACAAGCCGACGCCATCGAATTGTCGCGGGCGAATGCGACGTTAACAAAGAGTCGTACTGTTGCCGATACGATCATCGGACCGGGGGCGACGTCGGACTTAGGGTACTGGTTTGCAGAGCTCTACTTCTACATCACACAAGGTGAGATAGCGCAACGAGCGCGCTTCCAACACCCGGCCTTCGTCATGCACTTCATCCCTACTTTCTATGACATGTACGCCGTCAATGCGGAGGAATTCAGCAAAGGTGATTTCGGCAAGATCGCTCCGAATTGGCAGGGCCATTTTGCGTGGTCGTCAATCCCGGCGAATCCCAATCAGTTCGAACAATACTTGCTCGAAGTCACAGCTAGTCTGGTTTCTGGAGTTCGGGCACACATCATCGGTGACATGCCCGCGGCCCTCGCTAACGCCTACCTGACGTACGCCTTGGACTACTGTGAAGCCCTTCCCTTCGACTGCTACAGATTGGATTTCTTTGATCTGAACAAGCCGATATTCGTCGGCGTCAGACAGAATCTCATTAACGAGTTGATCAATCGACCGCTCGCGATCCACGGGATGGGTCCGCTCAGCCCGGATTTTGCAGGCACGATGGGCGACCGGCTCGGAATGGGCTTAAACATCGATGAGGTCTACGCGTGGCGTAGCGTAGCTTGGGAGCAGGCAAAGGGTATGATCAAGAGCCAGGGTGGTGCAGCAGAGGGCCCTTGTCAACCTAGTCGATGACGCCTAGAGCGTTAAACTACTCTAGTGATGAAGTGCGAGGCCCGAGAACCGGAATCGCTGTGCACAACCAGTTCTCTTCTTCGATCATCCCTGTGATCACTAACGCCGGTGTCCCGATTGCTAATTACATGGTGGACTTCATGCAAGCGTCGCAGACACTAAGACATTCTCGCTATGTTCGGTCATTTGGCGTAGACTGGAGATGCTTAATGATTCCGCTGGTCGGACTGCAAGCGGCGCCCGTGCCGGGAGCCAAGCCATTTCCAGCGGAGATGGAAAGGCCGTAATCACTCCGCTCACACTCGACCCCACTGCTAGCGAGTCGACTGAACCAGCACCGGGCAGAGGTCGCTGTGGAAGACCGGAGGGCGCCGAGCGTGGGGCAGCGCCAAGCTACTGCCACCACCTTTTCAGCGAGTGCTGACGTAACAATCAGCTTCCTACAGCCAACTGAAACATGGTGAAAAGCATCAATTGATTTGCCGTTTGCCTGGTGGTAGAATGGCCGTACCGGTCTAGCGCTTGTTGCCCACCGTCGACTGGAGGTCATAGGTGGTCCTATCGTCGCCGATTCCGCAGAAGACGAGCAACGCGCAGACGACGCTACACTTTCGATGCTTCGGGATTTTCTCGTTCCTCGGAGATCACGGTTGGGAGGTCGGACCGCCACTAAAGCGTGGGCGCGAATTCCTGGAGTATCTCGCTACGCACGCTCGGTCGATGGTCGCGCACGGCACCCTCGCGGACGCTTTTTGGCCGAACATCGATACGGATACGGTTGGTCATCGCCTGCACCTTGCCGTGAGCGGTGCTCGCGCGGCATTGCGCCAGGCGTCCGGCGCCTTCAATCCAATTCGCTGTGCAAACGGCGCCTATGGATGGCACCCATCGATCATAGTTCGGTCCGATGCGATGCGGTTTGATGAATGCTACAACAATTGCTCACCGGAAGCGGCGCTCGAGGGTGTGAACCTGTACGCTGGAGAGTTCCTCGCGGGTGAGGAGAAGGATTGGATCATTCCGATACGCTTGCGCTATGCTAGTGCGTACGTGGCGATGCTCGAGTATCTTGCGGCCGAAGCTACACGGCGCGGCGATCACCAGACGGCGCTGCGTCACGCCTTGCAACTTGTGGAGACTGATCGCAGCCACGAGGGCGCCGCCCGGCTCTCTATGTGCTGCTTAGGGCGACTTGGCTGTCGGGCGCTTGCGCTCGCGCAGTACGAACAGCTGCGGAGCTATCTCAAGATGCACCTTGGTGTCAAACCGACGGAGGAGACCGAACAATTGCGCAGTCGCATCCTCAAGGGAGAGCCCGACTAGCCCCCAAATCGATTTCGGGAAGCCGTTGGTTTCTGCCGCCCGTAAGAAGTGTCGGCTCTGCCGACTACAACTTACGGAAGCGGTGCAGTAGTCGATCACGGGCGAATGACGACGAGTTTGCCGGACCTGTCGACCTTCCATCGTCGCCAGCCAAGGACGTGCGTCAGTTCGCGGCGACGCGAATGTTGCGTTACGCCACTAACAAGGCCAGACGAACGCGAGCGTCAGAGCAGCAAACTCCGACCCAAGACGCCGGTAAGTTGATCCTGTGCTGCCAGGGCGACGTTGCGCTCGATCCCGCTTAACGGACGAAGGCTATCAGACACGTCCCACGCCAGATCGCGGGCGGCGCGAACGTCCCAAATCGCGAGAAAGCGCCCGATTTCACCAGTGTCCTGCACCGCCTCGCCGACTACTCCAGTCGCGAGGAAACGCAATGCCTGTGGAAGCACGGCTTCCAGAAGTCCGTTCACATTTTCAAAATCATCGTGCTCCGGGCTCTGCTTCAGGGGAGTAAGGTTCATTTCGGTGTTGGTCTGGAGTAGTGCTAGCGCCAGATCATGATTGATATGCGCGTTCATGCCGGCTAGAGCAAACTGAATGCGATCGATGCCGCTAGTAAGGCGTGACTCGAACAGCGCTTTCCATGAGTCGGGCGCACTGGCCGAGTTCCGCAACCAATCTGCGATGGCAGCGAAGTAGAGTTGAGCGAATACAACATCGAGGCGAGTGAGCCAGAGAGTGTCCTCCCAACCGCCTGGCGGGGGATGCTCGTCCACCTGTTGCGTTACGTTCAGGTAGAGCAGGTTGAACCACTTTAGACCGTCGCCGCTCGGTAATGCATCGTTAATTGCCTCCATCTTCGCCACCACGTCCGCAATCGTAATCGGTCCAGCACCGTTTACGATTTGAAGTAGCTCCTGGTCAACGGCAGAGAGGTTCATCGGCTGCTCCTTTGGGGGCATTGGCTTCGAAAGAGCCGGGTCCCCACATTGGGAGTTGGGCTCGCGCCTACCGCACCGGTTTGTGACGTGTAAGGCCCAAATATGGGCGTGGGCGTTGGTGAAGTCGTTATTGACAAAGCGTTCTAGCACGCGCGGCCCCAGCCGGGATCGTCCGGCTCAAGTTGCCTTCCCGTTAGCGCTAGCGAAAAACTGCTTACTACGTCCTTGCACTTTCGCAGTTTCAACCGATGTTCGGATAACGATCGTATAACCGCGGATGAGAAGGGCCGAGAAGTTCCACGCTAGTGGGAGCAATTTCCTCCTAAGGGCGGCTCACTACACCGTTTACTACACAGAATCGGCCAAAAGTGGCCTGCGATTTCTATTGGCCTTTGTAGCCCTACGCGCAAAACGGCCAGTATTATCAGGGGTTTTTGAAGCTCATAGGGTAGTGGCGGGGACGTTAGGAGAACCTCCTACACGCTCCCTCCAACTTTAATTCGCCTTTGTTTACAGGGTTTTACAGCACCCTGTGTTCATTCGCTACACCGTTTGCTACGTTTTCTTCGAAAAATCCACTCCCAGAATTGCACACCTCCTCCAACTCCTGCGGTCCTTCTCGACCGACGCCGCGCATTCGAACCGACCCCGCTCGGTCGCTAACGATACCATCCAGTCTTCTAAGCGCGTCATGTGCAGTATCGCCGCGTATAACGCTACCGTGTATCGTGCGTGGGACAGAGGCGGGCCCGCCCTTCCGCGGTCGCGAAGCAATACACCCGTTGTGAGGCTCGGCGCTGCGTGTTTCTAAAGCGGCGTCACTCGCCAAGAGCGGCGGTTATTTGCTCAATACGACGCCGACCGGTGATTCGAGCCCTCCCGTAATGGAACGCATCGGCGAGCCGCCGGCGGGGTAGGCATAGATATCGGCAGTAACCCTACAGAGGTCCGGCGCGATGATCCGCTTCTTTGAAGCCATGATGTAAAACTGGGAAAGACACGACGTCGATAGTGTGAGCGTGCTGATGACCGTCTGGCCTTGCGTGCGATAGATCGTGTTCGTTTGATCACCGACTGCCACGTATTGGCCATCCCACTGCACGTTTCCGGGACCGCTGGGCGTTTCGCTCAGCGTGAGATCTTCCAGCGAGGAACCGCCGGCAGGAAGCTCCGCGTAGTGGAAGCTTCCCGAGGAGGCGTTTCCGCCGTCTACGAACAGGCTACCCTGGTTGTCATACCCTAGGTACTCAGTAAAGCCGAAATTGGAATCGGTGTACGTCGTCGGCGTGCCCGTTGCGTTGTGATATATAAAGATCTGGTCGCCCGCGCCGCCGGATACTGCCAGGTCGCCGGTTTTGCGGTTTATCGCACAACCCAACGCTTCACCTGACGGAGGTGGAACAGTAATGAGCTGTATCGGGCTCGTACCGCCGTGCGCGTACTCGGCCACATTGTCCGTGGGGGCCTCGCTGGTTATCCAAACGTTACCGGCGCTGTCGGCGCATTCACCCTCCGGATAACGAAAGCCAGTCAGCTCGCCCGCGAACGTGAGTTCGGGATAGGTGTAGACCAATACGTCGCCTTCAAAAAAATCCGAAATGTAGAGCAGGCTCTTGGACCGCAGTGCCGGGTTGATCCACGATTTTCGCGAGCCAGGTCGCGCGCTACCGGGATGATTCGCGAACGGCACGACAGAGGTGCCCTGCGATACTGAGCCGGTGCCTGCGCAGCCCGCGAGCATCGCCGCAAGTGCGGCAGCGCCGAGTTGAAGAATCGGAAGAATCGAATGAGAACGGTCTCTATTCATGGCGCTTCTCCTTATTTATAGCAACGTTCTCTTTGGAATTTGCCATTCGAACTGACGTTGGGCGCTATCATAACGGGGCGCGCTCAACTTCGCTTTTACCTGAGCGGCCGGGTTCGATGTTAGGGGACTGCGTTCGGTCCGTCCACGGCGCTGAACGGAGCCGCGAGGCCATTGCCGCTGCCGAGCGTCGTAACGAGGGTATTGGTCTTATAGGCGTAGACGAGGACTTCGTCCAGTCCCGCGTCCGCCACGAACGCGAGCGTGTTGCTCTTGTTGAGCGTGACGTGGTACGGATCGCTGTAAGCCGAGCCGAGTGTGCGTGTAATGCGCGAGTACGGCGGGGCGATGATGTCAACCGCGGGGGAATTCCTGTTCTGGTCGCAGACGACAAGGTCATTGTTGTTGTCGAGCACCATGCCGCCCCCAAGAACAAGCGTGGCCCCGAGCGTCGTGGGCTGGCAGCGGTGTGGGTGGCCTCGCTTGATGAGACCGCCAATGTACTCGATGATGTTCGTCCCGCTCAGTGCGGTGTTGATGGCGTCGACGAAGACGTTGCCGCTCGCGTCAATCGCTACACCTTCGGGGTTGGCAACCGGGCACGTGTGCAGCACCACATTGGTCCCCCGGGCGTACTCATTCACGGAGTTGAGGTAGAAGTCGACCTCGTAGACATTGCCGGCTCCGTCGACGCTTACGCCTAGCGGGCCGAACATGCCGGCGTTATAGGTGAAGCTCGGGGTCGTCTTGCCGGGCGCGTACTCCACGATGTTGCCGTAGGGGTAACCGTTCGCGACATAGAGGTTCCCTTTTTTGTCGAGGAAGTTGGCCAGGGGGAAAGAGATTCCGTTCGAAATGGAGCCGACGTTCTTGTAGGTCCCGTTCGCCAAGATCTCGATTGCGTTATTGGTGATGTCGGCAACATAGAGGTCTTTGAGACCCAGGTACTTATGATGGTGCCTAGCCGGAACCACACCAAGGTCCGACAATGGGCGCGCGCTGTTCTGCGTCATGCCCGAGCCGGGTATCGTCGAGCTATTTCCCAACGATCCGCCACACGCTGCAAGCAAAGCCGCTACGCAAACGCTTAGCGCACCGCGGCCTAGACTCAAATGGTTCATCTGCTTCGCTCTTTTCCTTAAGCTGCCCGGGCCGATCAGTCCGTTGGACGATAGAAATACGGGTCGAGAACGCTCACCTGCGTTATCGTCTCGAGAGGGAGATTTGAATCTCGAGCCGCGGCCCGAATCGCCTCGACCGATGGCCCGTCATAAACGCAATACGTCTTTCGAAGGTCGCCGCTGACGTAGGAGTGAAGCCACGTAACACCGTGCTTCGCATTCGCATCGACGACGCCGACGCAGGCGCGCGTACCGCTACTGTCCAGAGGTATCCGAAGACCCTCGTGGAACGTGCGTTCGACCAAATAGCGCGGCATCGCTCACCCCACCGAGTACGGTTACTGTATGGTGGCCCTTTCTGACATGAATACTACGGGACAAACGAGCGGTCCGGCGTCCGCGGACTTGCCCAATTTACGCATCGGGATTGCCTATTTTGCGTATCCTACCGGCCCCCGCGCCTGACACTCCCGCCCTCGTCGAGCGCGATGAGGCGGTGCGCGCGAGCGCGGATTGCATGCGCCGCGCCGCGCGAGGCGCGGGGAACACGCTGCTCCTCGCCGGGGAAGCTGGGATCGGGAAGACAAGTCTGCTACGCGCGCTCGCTGAACAATTCGACGACGTCCGGCTCTGGTGGGGTGCCTGCGACGCGTTACAAACGCCCCATCCCTTGGCGCCCCTGTACGACATCGCGCGCTCGGCCGACGTTCGCTTTGGAGCGCGACTTCACGCCGAATGCAGCAGAGCGGCGCTGTTCGAGAGTGTCATCGCAGAACTGCAGGAGGGGCGGCGGCCTACGCTGCTCGTCGTCGAGGATGCGCACTGGGCCGATGAAGCGACGCTCGATCTGCTGAAGTTCTTGGGCCGGCGCATCGATCGAGCGCCGTGTCTGCTGGCTATCTCATACCGCGATGACGAAGTCACTGCAGTCCATCCGTTGCGCCGTGTGATCGGCGAATTGGGCTGCGTGACCTGCATCGAGCTCGAAAGACTATCTGCAGAGGCCGTCGCACGGCCAGCGCAGCGCGCGCTGCAATCGCCACAGGGTATCTACGATGCGACCGGAGGGAACCCGTTCTTCGTCACTGAGCTGTTGCGCAGTGGAGGCGGCGCGATGCCGCGCAGCGTCCAGGATCTTGTCTTGGGCAGGTTTGCTCGATTGAGCCCTGACGCGCAAGACATCCTTCGGCTCGTCTCGATCGCTCCGCGCCAAATCGAATTACGGCTGCTCGAACAGCTCCTTCCCGCCAACATCCGACACGTCGACCAGTGTCTCAACTCCGGCTTGGTAGAAGCCGACGCCGGCGCGTTACGCTTTCGTCATGAGCTCACGCGCGCCGTGATCGAGAACTCCCTGTCGAAACCCGCGGCGCAAAGCCTCCATCGCCGCGTCCTTCAAGCCCTCGAGAGCCGCCAAGAACTGGTGCCTACTGCACGTCTGGCACATCACGCCTCACGAGCCGGCGACGAACGTGCCGTATTGCGCTATGCACCTCAGGCGGCGCGTGAGGCCGCGCACCGCCGAGCGCATCGCGAGGCGGTAGCACACTACGGTGCAGCGCTCGCATGCGCCGGCGCCGTCGGAAATCCAGAGCGTGCGTCGTGGCTCGAAGATTTCGCCCGCGAGTGTCAATTCACGACGCAATTGGAGGAGGCCATCGACGCCCGCCGCACCGCCGCCGAGCTTCATCGACAAGCTGGCAACACGGTAGGAGAGGCGCAGAACTACAGCGAGCTGGCACTGGCATACGTTCGCGCGCTGCGTATCGTCGAAGCCGATGACGCCAGCATGTACGCTATCAAATTACTCGAGCCGTGCGGGCCAAGTGCCCAGCTAGCTCATGCGTATCGCGCCCAGGCGCACATTCGCATGCTCCACCGCGATTGCACCCAAGCCATCGCCTGGAGCAATAAAGCGATCGGGTTGGCCGAGAGCTTCGGCGCACGCGACGTTCTGGCTGCCGCGCTTGGCGTGCTCGGCGCAGCGACGCAGTTCGTCGACTATGAGGCCGGCTGCGCGCACCTGCGGCGCGCGTTTGAAATCGCCGCTGCCGAGGGCCTGGATTTTATGGCCGCTGTAATCCTAAACAATTTGGGCACGGGATCAGGCGAGGTGTTCCGGTTCCGCGAAGCGCGCCAGCAGCTTTTGCAAGCTGTCGAATTTGCCAGACAACGCGATATCGACAGCGCCGCCTCGTATGCGACTTCTTGGCTAGCGATGTGTGAGATGTACCTCGGCAACTGGGAAGAGGCGCAGAAATCCGCGCTCGAGGTCATCGGGGGAACCGATCGGACCGTAAGCCGCGTTACGGCGCTGGTCGCGCTCGCCCGCGTGAGGATGCGACGCGGCGAACAAGGCGTATCCGCGCTGCTCGAAGAGGCCGTCGCCCTTCAGCATGCCGGGACCGTCATGGCAGCTCTTGGCGAGGCCGCGCTCTTGCGTGGCGATCGCGCCGGCGCAATCGCGCACGCGCGCGACGGGCTGGCGGACGAAGACGGGCGGAGCGAGTGGCTCGCCGGCGAGCTCACGTACCTGATGCGGCGCGCCGGCGCTTCGGATACCCCGAACGCGCCGATAGCGGCACCGTTCAAACTTCACATGGATGGCCGTTTTCGCGAAGCCGCCGCGGCGTGGGCATCCCTCGGTTGTTCGTTCGAGCAGGCGCGCGCGCTTGCGGAAGGCGACACGGAGGCCCAACTCGAGGCGCTCGAAATCTTCGATCGTCTCGGCGCGCGCCCCGCCGCGAGCGATCTACGGCGCCGGCTCAGAGCGGCGGCGGTGCGAGGCGTCCCGCGCGGTCTCCGCGCATCGACCAGGGCCAATCCGCACGGCCTCACCGAGCGCGAGATCGAGGTTCTCACCCTGCTATGCGAAGGCTTCCGGAACTCCGAGATAGCGGAACGCCTCTGCCGCTCAGTGCGTACGGTGGATCATCATCTTGCGGCTGCCTTTGCGAAGCTGGGCGTGTCCACCCGAACGGAGGCCGTCGCCGCAGCTCTTCGTTTGCTCGAACTCTAAATCAGACGATCAGCGTTTAACGCGCCGTTTTGCGCATAAGACAATCAATGCATCGACTGCTGGCATGCATCGCCGATCGGCGGCATCGCGACGACAGTGAAGAGGTGAAGGTAGCGGCCCGTCATGGGGCGTCGGCCTCGATGTTGATCAAGAGATCGATGTTATTGCCGACGATGAGCGGTCCATAGGTCATCCCCCACTGCGTCCGGTCGATCGTCGTCGTCGCCTCGTAGGCAATGACGTGCCGGCCCCGCGGCGTCGTACCCGCGCCGGCGACCTTCGCGTTGAGTACGACGGAGTGCGTCTCGCCGTGCATCGTGAGGTCGCCCGTGATCGAAAACTTGGCGGGATCCGTGCCCTCGACTTTCGTGCTGACGAACTTGATCGTCGGCGTGACCGCGACGTTGAAGAAGTGATCGGATTTAAGGTCCCGGTCGCGAGTGTCGTTGTGCGTGTCGAGCCTCGACGCATCCAGCTCCGCGGTTGCGGCGACCGGAATTTGCGAGCCGGCGGCGAGCTGCACCGACGCGCCGACAATCGGGATCGTCCCGATCACGGGGACGATGCCGAAGTGCCGCGCGGTGAACTGCGCGGTCGAGTGAACCGGGTCGACGGTCCAGGTTTCGGGCGATGCAGCAGCGGCGCTCGCAGAACCGATGAAAATCATCGTAAGGATCAAGAAAAGACGTCTCACGCGGCGGGTCTTCGCTCCGAGCGGAGTCTAAGCCGCTAGCTTGCAATCAGCGGTTTCCCGATATACACTTTTGGCGTAGCTTCGACGAGGTGGCGTTCAATGAAATTCGCGCTGACGGCCGCATCGGGAGTGCTCGCTGCGGCAATGCTCGCGGCCTGCGGCGGTTTGTCCTCTTCTCAAGTTTCTTCAAGTGGGTCGTCGTGGCTCGCGCCGGCCGCGAAAAGCGCGGGGCGACTCTTCGAGACGGACCCCGGCACCGGCTACGTCGACATCTTTTCTCTTCCACAGATGAAGCTAACGCAGCAGATCAAAGGCCTCAAGTTCCCGACGGGCGCGTGCTCGAACTTAGACGGCAACGTTTGGGTCGGAAATTACTCGAAGCACGAGATGCGCGAGTACTCGAGTGCCGGGAAGCTCGTGCACACCATCAAGGGCGCTCGCCTGGACCCGTATGCTTGCGCCCTCAATCCCGTCAACTTTTCGCTGGCGGTGACCGACTTCGACCAGTATACGTTTGAAGTGGGGAAAATCCTGATCTATACGGTTCCCGGCAGCCCTCCAACAATCTTACGGAATCCCGACGTAGCCGAGTATTTGTTCCCCGCCTTCGACCCGTTCGGCGATTTGTGGGTGACCGGTTACAGCACTGCGCAGTATCCGATAATCTCGAAGTGCGGTGCTTCTCGCTGCTCGACCGTAAAGCTTCGGGGTGGGAGCATTTTCAGCCCTGGCCCTATCGTCTGGGACAACGTCCACGGCAACTGGATAATCTTCGACAACTTTTGCCACGAATCGACTACCACGTGCAGTTATCCCGTCTCGAAAGACGGCGTAGTCGGAACGCCCACAACGTACCTGAACTCGGCCGGCGGGGCGCTCTGTAGCATGGTTCAAGCGGCGATCGTCCAGACCGGGCAACGAGCGATCGCAGTAGTCGGCGGCGACAGCGAGTACTCGTGCATCGGCTACAAAAACAGTAGCGTCGATTTGTGGGCGTACCCCGCCGGTGGAGTGCCCGTCAGCCACAGCGATAGCGTCGTCTTCCCGTGGGGAGCAGCCGTCAGCCCATGAAATCGACTGGCATAGCCTTATTCGCGCTGCTGATCGGTACCGCCGGATGCTCGGCGGAACGATCGCTGCTGCCAAATAGCGGAGCTCAAATACCGGGATCAACGCGCGCGGAGCCCGGCTCTTTGGTGCCGCTCGCATCGCAGCCGCCTTTGATCCAGATGGAGTGGCTCATGACCGACGGCTCGGTGCTCGCGCAAAGCGGACTCAATCCGCAGGACTTCTACCGATACGTTCCCGACTCAAAAGGCGATTATAGGGACGGCACTTGGAGCCAAGTCGGATCCCTCCAGGCCGGCTACCAGCCCGTAGCTGCGGCCGCAGACGTGCTCGCCGACGGCCGCTTCGCCCTCATCGGCGGTGAGTACAACCAAGGCAGGTTCGCACTCACGGACCTCGCTGCGATCTACGATCCGGTCAAGAAGACGTGGACGCCGCTCGGTCATCCGCAAGAATGGAACTGGATCGGCGACTCGCCGTCGACCGTGCTCCCCGACGGGCATCTGCTCGTCGGAGATAAACTCCACGAGTGGGATGCTTACCTCAACCCCCAGACGCTGAAGTGGACGCGCGTGGGCTACGCCGGGAAGGCCGACTTCAACGCCGAGGAAGGGTGGACGCTGCTCGCCGACGGCAGGATTCTCACCGCCGACGTGCAGCACGCGCCAAACTCGGAAATCTACGATCCGGTGAAAGGAAAGTGGAGGACCGCCGGCTCGACGATCGTCGATCTGCACTCACCGACGGGGGATCACAACTGTCTCAAGTACGGGCCCAAACCGAGAGATTGTTACGCCCCGCCCGGTGAGATCGGGCCGGCGATTTTGCGGCCCGACGGAACGGTCTTCTACACCGGCTCGTACACGCAGCCTCAGGGCAACGGCGCGGGGCACACGGCGATCTATTCCTCGACCGGAAGCAAGGCCGGAACGTGGGCCGCCGGTCCCGACTTCCCCAACGGCGATAACGCCGGCGACTCGTTCGCCGTCCTCGAGCCAAGCGGAAACGTCTTGGTCTTCGGCGATAGCGGCGCGATCTACGAGTGGAACGGGACGACGCTGAAGCAAGTCTATCGCGCGTGGGCCGTCGGGACGCCCCTCTTGCTGCCGACGGGCCAGGTGATGATGACGGCGGCTTCGGAGGTCGTGCTCTATACACCGAAGGGCGCGCCCGATCCGAGCTGGGCTCCCGCGATCAAGCGCTATCCTAAAGCGATTGCGCCGGGCAAGACTTACAGGCTCACCGGCACGCAGTTCAACGGGCTAAGCCAGGCGATGTCGTACGGCGACGAGGACCAAAACGCGACCAACTATCCGTTGGTGCGCATCACCAACACCGCGAGCGGCGAGGTCTACTACGCCCGGACGCACGACCACAGCACAATGGGCGTCGCCACCGGCGCGAAGACGGTCTGGACGTACTTCGACGTTCCCAAAGGAATTGCCAAGGGCAGCAGCACGCTCGAGGTCGTGGCCAACGGCATCGCCTCGAAACCCGTCAAGGTTTCGATATCGCCGCTCGTTTCGCGTTGATCTAATAGCCTCGGCCGTGGATAAGAACACGCGGCTCGCTTACGATAGCACGTGGCTCGCGTACGAGCGGACGATGCTGGCGTGGACCCGGACCGCAATTTCGCTCATCACGTTTGGCTTCAGCGTCTACAAACTCGTCGACATCGTCGATAGGAATCCGGCGGACCGCAAGTATTTGGTCGGAACGCACGCCTTTGGCTTCATTCTCGTAGCGATCGGGCTCGTCGCGCTCGTGGTTGCAACAGTCGAATATCGCTGGAGCATTCGGGTCATACGAGAGGAGTACGGCGAGTCGCCCCGCTCGACGTCTGTCTTTTTTGCCGGTTTGATCGCCGTGCTCGGCATGTTCGCGCTCATCGTGATGTTCGTCTTCCCTTAGGCGAAGAGGGTTAGTGCGGCATCTCGTCGTCGCTAAGGCCGAAATAGTGCCCGAGCTCGTGTATCACCGTCTCGCGAACCTCCTCGACGGCTTCGCGCCAGGAGTTCGTGACGCGATTGATCGGGCCGCGGAAGACGGCGATTTCGTCGGGCATCAGCGGGTCGTCGTGTGAGCGTTCGGTGAGCGCGACCCCGCGGTAGATGCCGAGGAGCTCGAGGTCGGCATCGTCGTCGTCGTCGAGGCTCTCGAGATCCTCGGCGGACGGCTCGTCCTCGGCCGCGATCACGACGTTCTCGACGAGGTCGGCGAACCGCTTCGGAAGGGACTCGATCGCTTCGTCCACAACGCGTTCGAACTCCGCCCGCGTCAGTCTCCCACCAGCCACCTCACCGGCTCTCCTTCCGAGCCGTTTGAGAAACTCCTCATCTGAGGAATGCTTGCTACAAAGGAGTCGAACGTGAACGTCTGCATTCTCAGGACGGCTTGCGCGCTGACGATAGTCATCGCGTCACTTTGCGCGTGCTCCGGACCCCCGACAGCTCCCGTCCCGTCTGGTCTAGCGGCGAGCCACGTGCGGCCGTTGATCGTGACCGCCGCGGATGTCAAGCGCGTTGAGGCGTGGGGTCCGAAGGGGCAGGTCGCGGTAGCTCAGTGCCCCCAAGGCGACAAGGTCGTCGCCGGCGGATCGAGCAGCAGCGACGGCAGCTTCGTCGGCGCCGGGTACGCAAACTCCGGAAGCACAGCCTGGATCGTAAAGCCGTCGCGCTCGAGCGCGAGCGCCGAGGCCTTTGCGTCGTGCGTGTCGCGCAGTACGGCGGGGCAGAGCTTCCGATGGCGCGTCGCTTTTCCGCGCAACGGGCTTGCGTCGGCGCAATGCCGCGTCGGCGACGTGCTCGTCACCGGGTACGCCACCGGAACGGTCAAGGACTCGTGGTTCGATTCCGCTACGAACACGTTTTGGGTAGATGGCGGCGGCACCGCACACGCATCGTGTGCCGGTGGTTATGCAGGCATCGTCGTGCGACACGCGTGGAACAAGAGCCAGAAGCCCAAGATCGTCTTCGCCGGATGCGGGAAGGGCTACGCGGTACTGGGCGGGTCGATGGGCGACAGCGCGTGGCCCGGACCGCCGATTCAAGAGCACCCCGGCGAGGCGTCCGGCCCGGCGTCGCATGGATACGACGGCTGGTGGACGTTCAGCAACGCCAACAACGAGTTGACGTGGGCGGCGTGCGTGCGCTCGAGCTGACCGCTAGGGCTGATACACCTGCGTGTCTTTGTAGAACGTCGCGCCGTTGGGATTGCCCGAGCTGGCTCCGCTGATGCAGTAGAGCAAACCGCCGACGGTTGCGAATCCGGGCGCGACCGTGGCCTGCAGCATCTTCGCCTTCGTCGTCCACGCGTTCGTGGCGATGTCGTACGCCTCGTGCACGTTGCTATCGGGTTGCGAGCCGCCGCCTAGCTCCCCGCCGGCGAAGTACAGCTTTCCGCCGATGACCGCGGAGCAGCCCGCCGTTCGAGCCGTGGCGTTGGGCTTCACGGTACTCCAGCGATTGCTCTGCGAGTCATAGACTTCGGTCTCGGTTGTGGCACCCGAATTGGTGTAACCGTCCGCGACGACGATCTCTTTGCCACTCACACCGGTCGCCGGATTCGATCGGCCCACCTTCATCGATTGGCGCGTCGTCCATTTGTTGGATTTGGGATCGTAGAGGTAGACGCTCGTGAGCCGTCCCGATCCGGCGCTGTAGCCGCCGACCGCGTAGATGAGGCCGCCCACGGACACGGCGACGGGCGCGTCGGCGTTCGGCAGCGGCGCTTTCTCCGACCACGAGTTGTGTTTCGGATCGTACGCCTCGACCACGCTCGAGGCGCCGCTGATTGACGTGTTTCCGCCGATGACGTAGAGAATGTCGTTGGCGACCGCGGCCCCCGCGCACCAGCGCGGCGTCGTCATCGCCTTCCCCTTCGACCAGGTGTTGGTCGTCGTGTTGTAGATCTGGTTGTTGCCGAGAATGTTGAGCGCGCTGTCGACTCCGCCGACGACGTAGATTTTCGAACCGATCGCCGCCGTAGCGGGACACAGCACCGCCGTGGGAACCGCCTTTTTCAAGCTCCACGAGTTATGGTGCACGTTGGCAAAAACGCTCGCAGGCGAATCGGCCGGAATCTGCGAGATCTGGCTCGAGCAGCCGGCAACCAAAACGAACCCAACGCCGAAAATGCATGCGGTAAGAAAGTTGAAGCGCATACGGACCTCCGGGGCAGCCACTTCGCCGCCGGGCGTGCCGCCCCTCGCCTGCTCGGCGCAAGGAGAAGGTCGCCGAGCGCTGAAGCCACCTCCCGCTTACTTCTTTTACCCTTAGGAGAGTGAAAACGTAATGACTTCTCTAGGCCGTTTGGCCGCGCTGACCGTGGTGGGCATCGCCGCGACGATCGCAGCGACCTTGCCCGCGCGGGCCGCGGCTCCGATCCTCATCAAGAGCTGCACGGTCGTCAAGCCGAAGCCGCTGAGCCACATGGCCGGCGGAACGCACATCGTCTACGTCAACCTCGGCAAGAAGACCGCTTCCGAGATCACGTTCGCGGTGGGATATCGCAACGCGTCGCAGCACTATCTCCGCCGCGTGCAAGACGTCGGGTCGTTCGCGCCCGGCGCGACGATAGATCACGTGCTCAGCCTGTACAACGACGTGACCTATGCCGGCGCGCAAACGTCGAGCTGTCTTCCGATCCAAGTCAAGTGGGCGGGCGGCACCCTCTGGATCGCTCCGTCACACTAGCAAAAGCAATCTAGCGCAATAAACCGCGTAGGACGGGCACGGCGAGCGTCGAAGGCGCGAGCCGTGCCCGTCGGGTTTCGGACGCTCTTTTCTTTAGTCTTGTGCGCGGCGGCCGCGGGCGCCGCGCTGGCGCATGTCGCGATCGACGTGGTGGGTGACTTCGCCCTGGCCAACGACAGCTACGATCACGTCGCGCACGGCTCGCGCGAGCTTGTCAGCGGCGTGGCGCTGTTGCTCGCGGTCGTGCTGGCGGGCCGTGGTCTGCGGATTTGCTGCGAGATCGCCTCGATCAATCGCTTCCGCGTCGTCGTTCCGGTCCGCCGCCGGCCGGAGACTCTCGGATTCGTCGGCGCCGCGGTCGCGGGCAGCGTGTTGCTCGTGCCGGCCATGGAATGGCTCGACGGCCGGCTCGCCGGCGCCCCGGTGCTCGCGCTCGATCAAGCCTTCGGCGGCTCCGTCCTGCTCGGCGTCATCACGACGGTCATCTGTGCGGCGGCCATCGCGCTCGCGATCTACGCGGTCGCGCGGTGGCTGATCTCGCATCGCGACTCCATCGTCACCATCATCGTGACGCTGCTCCGCCGGATGGCGGACGGCGTTCGCCCTTCGGTCTACACACTCACCGCGCGCGGCTTTACGCCGCGCCACCGGCGCGCGCCGAACGCGCTGCGACTGTGCAAGCGCGGTCCGCCGCTGCTCCTGTCCGCCTAGCCTTCGCCTACAACTAACACCGCTTCAGGAGCACTCCATGAGAAGCCTCATCGCATGCGCGCGCGCCGCGTGCGCGTCGTTCGCCGTCGCCGCCGTACTCGCGGCGCCGTCGCCGGCCTGCGCGCACGACGACCACGATCGCGACCACAAGAACAAGGTCGACGTAACGGGCACGGTCAGCGCGAACGATGGAAGCCCGATCGCCGGCGCTTCGATCGTCCTTTCGGCGCAGGCCTTCGTCAAGCGCGCGCACAGCGACGCGCGCGGCAAATTCAAATTCGACGACATCCGGCCGGGAACGTATTCCGTGCAAGCCGCGGCGCCCGGCTACCAGACGCTATCGCAACGCACCGTCACGCTCGACGCCGCGAACAGGACGCTCGCGCTGGTCCTCTCGCCCGCGACGACCAATTCGCTCACCGTCATCGGCCAGGTGCGGGCCTCCGCCGGCGAGACGGTTTCGACCTCGTCTGCGCCGACCGTCTCGCTGAACGCGCAGGCCGCCGCCGCCGCCGGGACGACTTCGGTCTCGTCGATGGTCTGGAACCAACTCTCGACGACGCCGGTCCTGCCGCTCGGGGGCGGAAGCAACGCGACCGTGGCTTATGCCATTCGCGGTCCGGATCCGACCGAAACGCTCGTCGACATCGACGGACATCAAGTCAACAACGGCAACACCGGCGACCTGGATCTGTCGCTGCTCGATCCCGCCGCGCTGCAAGACGTTCAGGTCGTCTACGGCATCTCTCCGTCGTCGCTGATCGGGCCGAACACGATCGGCGGCGGCCTCAACATCGTCACCCTCCAGCCGACGGCCACGCCGCACTCGCTGCTGCGCATCTTCGGCGGCTCGTACGGGACCTTCGGGGAAACGTTGCAGACGACCGGGACCGACGACCGTCTGGGATACGCCGTCTCGCTGCACAACGCGACCTCGTCGGGATCCGTCAATCAGACGATCCTCGCGCCGGCGCCGCAGAGCGTCGGCAGCGACTCGAACGGAGACTCGATTTTGGCCAAGCTTCGCTACCAGCTGGGCGGCCCGAGCGGATACGGATACGTGCAGTTGAACTTCCGCGACCAAACCGTCGTCAAAGACGACTCCGCGCTCCTCACCTCGTACACGCCACCCGGCTTCACCGGCGGCGGAGGCGGCGGCGGAGACGCTGCGCCGGCGGATTCGGCGGCCGCGCCGGGCACGTATCAGAGCTTCGCCGGGACGCTGCTCGGCGCGCATCAGGCCAACTACGGCGTCGACGCGCAGCTGCCGCTCGGCAACGAGAGCGTCGACGGCGCGCCCGCGACGGTAGTGCAGTTCAGCCACCTGACGACGCTGTCGTCGCAGTCGGTTTCCGGTCCGGGCGAAGCATCGTTGCCGTATCTCTACAACCAGCGCGACTTGCTCGGCGACGACTGGCTCGAGCTGGACCACCATTTTCATAACGGCCTGCTGTCGTTCAAGTACGACATCGGGACCGAGACGCTCGCGACGAATTACGTTCAGGGCCAGATCGTCGCGCAAGCCAAGACGGTCGGCGCCGCACAGACGCCGCCCACGCAGGTCGTGTCGCTCGCGCAGACGCAGCGCTCCGGCGTCCTGCGCTACGAGGCCGATCCGACGAGCCACATCCACTATTCGCTCGCGCTCTACGACAGCGATTTCAGCACGTTCGGCTCGAGCTTCGATCCGCGGGCCGGGCTCGTCTGGACGCCGACCGGAGACACCGCCGTGCGCGCCTCGGTCGGCACGACATTTCAGACGCCGCAGCTCTCCGAGCTCGTTGTGCCGCCCCCGAGCGAGCGCGTGCCGGTCGGCGGCATCATCTTCATCGGAAATCCCAATCTACGCCCGGATCGTGCGACCGACTTCGACCTCGGCGCGGAGCACATCGTCGCGCTAAGGCGGCACCCCCTCCACCTCGCGATGGATCTCTATCAGACCAATCTCCGCTCGCCGTCGGCTCAACTGAACGTCGCGCCGATTCCCAACTGTCAGACGGCGCGCAATCCCACGCCTTGCCCGCTGAGCTACCCGGTCAACGCCGGTAACGGCGTCTATCGTGGCCTCGAACTGCACGCCGACCAGGAGCTCGGACGAGACCTGCACGTTCTGGCCGGCTGGGACGTGGACAGCTCGTTCTTAACGGTGATCCCGCCATCGATTCAGGACGGCACGCTCGTGGCTGGTCAGCAAATCCTCGGCCAGCCGCTGCACAAGGCGTATCTGGCGATCGACCGCGCGCCGCCCACCGGCCTCTCTTACGGCGCGCGCCTCAACTACGAGGGCGCGTATAATGAGCTGAACCGCTCGCGGTTCGCGACGCTCGACGCGCACGTCGCGTATCGCCGCGCCGGCTTTGAGTACGGCCTGTACGGCACGAACCTGACCAACGTCTACAGCAATCCGTTTACGATCGTCGGGGGAGGCGTGCCGTACGGCGCGTTGCCTGGCCAGCCGGTAATCTTGCCCAACGCCTACGTGCTGCAAGGCGCATCCGTCGTCTTCGTGCTAACTCGAATTATCTAAAAGAGGATCGTCTTGAAATCGCCGACGTGCCGGAAGCCGACGCGGCGATAGAGCGCAATCGCGCGCTCGTTGAAGTCGTTAACGTAAAGCGAGAGCGTCGGCGAGACCTCGAGCAGGCGGTCGCAGATCGCGGCGAGCGATGCGGTCGCGAGCCCGCGGCCGCGCAGCGCGGGCGGAGTCCAAATTCCTTGCAGCTGCACCGTCCGTTCGCACCACGGTCCGACGTTACAGAAGAAACAAATCTGCCCGTCGGCGACGCCCACCCACCAGAGCTTCCGCTCGACCATGCGCCGCACCGCGGCCGCGAAGTCCGGCGAGCCGCGCCGCGGGTCGTAATCCAGCTCCTGGCGTACCATCAGTGCCGAGCCCTCGGCGACGGCGGCGGAGTCTTCGGGGCGCGCGTGCCGGACCGTCGAGCGCGCTTCGTACGGGAGCAAGTGCGCTCGATCGAGCATCATGACCAGCTGACGATCGCGCACCAAGCGCGGCCGCGGGTGCCAGGTCGCCACGAGCTCCCAAAACGCGCTCACGGTGTCGCGTGCGCCGATGATCATGCGCTCACCGCGGCGCCGCCGCGCGTACTCCGCGAACGCCGGCAGTGCCGGAAGATCCGCAGCGATCGCGAGCTGGCGTCCGCAGTACGCTACGCCGTGAACGCCGCGGTCGTCCCCGGCGACGACGACGTCGCTGCGCGCGCGCGCCGGCGGATCGTGCAGCAGCACGTGCGTGATGAAGACGTTGAGATAGGGCGAGCGGCTGAGATAGCGCAGCGCCTCTTGTTCGTTCGCCTCGGAGACCGGTTCCGTGCGCATCAGCCCTCAGGGCGAACCGAGTGACACATCCATCAGCGGCTTTTCGGTGGGCTCTCGGCTGCCGCCGTCCGGCTCGAGCGTGACGGCGACCTCGGCCGTCGTGCGGCCGTCCGCCGGCAGCACGATGAACGCGATTCCGCGCGCGTCGGGCAGGAACGTCGGCGACGCCGCGAACCGGGTCGTACCGCGGGCGAGCGTCCAGGCCTGATAGACCTTGCCGCGGGGCGGCTGCGGCAGCGCGTGGACGGCGAGGTAGATCCGGCTTCCGTGCTCGATCACCTCTCCGTCTCCCATGTCGTAACGCCGCGCGCGCGTGTCCAGCGTATCGAAGAGCGCGGTGCGTTCGTCGGTGAGGTTGCGCGCAAGCGCGTTCGAGCGCGCCGCGAGGTGTGCGAGCTCGCGCTGCTGCTGCTTGACCTGTCCCGTCAGCGAGATATTCGCGATCGATGAGATCAGTGCGATCGCGAAACAGGCGGCCGCGACGAGATATGCCGGCCACGCCGGAGTCTGCTTCACCGTCAGTATCTTCCCACGGACGCTTCGAGGCCCTTCGAACGCGCGCGTCGTACGTTTGCCGCCATGGATCCGTTGGAGCAGCTGCGCGCGCGGATCGCGGGCTTTCCCGGCTACGACGGCGACCTCGAACGGAGGCGCTCCGACGAGTTCGTGCGCTCCTATCTCGGAGAGGCGCTGGCCGACCTCGAGGTGCGCTGCGGATCGATCTCGCCCGAGCTGAGGCAGCGCTTCGACGCGTTGCTGCTGCGCGTCGGCTTTGCAGATCAGAAGGCGTTCCATCACGTCGTCGCGCGAGTGCACGCGGCGCCGAACGTGGACAGCTCGATCGCCGTCGCGGACGTGGCGACAGTCGACCTCGCCAGCCAGGCGCCGCAAGTGGAGCCCGATAGGCTTGCACGCTATCTCGACGAGGTCGCCGCGACGCTGGACCGCCGCGACGCGGCGATGCGCGCCGCCGCAGCAAGCAACGCGTAACCGCCCTTGGCGGTAGAGCTGGCGGTAGCAGCCGCGCTGCTGCACCTCGTGCCTCGACCCGCGCGGATCGAAAACCTGCCTTGCCCGCCGAACGGCTCCGCCGTTGCTCGCTCGATCTCAGCGGGCTTCGATGCTGCCGCGCGCAGTGAAATCGACGAGCGATGGGGTGCGCTCGGAATCGGGCGGCTTCGCAGCACGGCGTCACGCGAAGCGACGATCTCCGTCGGGCGCGACGCGACGCTCGCGCCGCAAGCCTATCGCCTGACCGTGCGCTCGGGTCGCGCGAGGATCGAGAGCGCCGATGCGGCCGGCGCATTCTATGCAGCAATGACGCTGGCGCAGCTGCCGGTGCACGCGCAAGGTGCTTGGACGATGCCGTGCGTCCGCATCGAGGACCGGCCCGCGCTGCAATGGCGCATTCTCTCCGACGACATTTCGCGCGGACCGCTGCCGACGATGCGCTATTTCCAAGAGCGGATACGAACGATCGCCGCATTCAAGATGAACGGCTACTCGCCGTACATGGAGCACGTCTTCGTCAGCCCGACCGATCCTTTGCCGGCGCCGCTCGATGGCATCACGCCGGCACAGCTGCGGGCGCTGGCGGGCTACGCGAGCCGGTTTCACGTTGCGCTGATCCCCGAGCAGCAGAGCTTCGCGCACATGCACAACACGCTGCGCGTCGAGCAATACGCCGGCGCGGCAGAGCTGCCGCACGCGTTTCTGCTGTCGCCCAACGTTGCGCAGTCGTCGCAATACCTCGCGCGCATTGTGTCGCAGGAGCTCGCCGCCGTGGGCCGGCCGCCGTTCTTCCACATCGGGTCCGACGAGACGGCGACGCTGGGCCAGGGTCAGACGCAGGCCTACGTGGCGGCGCGGGGCCGCTCGCAGGCGTACGCCGATCACATCGTCGCGATGGACCGCCTGATCGCGCCGTCGGGCGCGCGGATCATGCTATGGGATGACGGTATCGAGGGCGATCCCGGCATTATGAAGCTGATTCCGGCGACGGCGGTCGTCGTGAACTGGCACTACGGCGCCGAGCCCAGCTTCGAGCGCTACATCGCAACGATCGCGGGCGGCGGTTTCCAACAGATGGTCGCGCCCGGCGCGAGTAACTGGAACGAGATCTTTCCCTACGTCGGCCGCGCGCTGGACAACGAGCGGCGGTTCATCGACGAGGGCAAAGCGGCACGCGTGCTCGGCCTGTTCCAGACTGTGTGGCACGACGACGGCGAGACGCTGTACGAGGCGACCTGGTATCCCGTGATCTATGCTGCCGCCTCCGCATGGCAAGCCGGCGACGTCCCGGGGGAGCGGTTTGCGGCCGACTTTCCCGGCGCGTTTTTCGGCGTTGACGATCCGCGCTACGCGCAAAGCGTTCGCGAGCTCGGCGACGCGCTCGCGCTGCTCGAGCCCCCCGCGTTCGCGGCTCCCGCGCAGACCGATGCGCTCTTCTGGAGCGGTGCGTTCGATCCGGCGCTCGCCGCGCAGGTGTCGCCGCCGAGCGCCCGCGCGGCTCGGCTCGCGGCCGAGAGCGCCGAGCAGTCGCTGTATTTTGCCGCGCCGCCGCTGCACGCGAACGCGGCGTTCGTGATGTTCCTCGCGGCGCGCCGCTACGACGCGCTCGGCCGCAAGGTCCAGATCGGCCGCGAGGTCCGGGCGATGTACGCCGACGCGCTCGCGCGCGCCGCGACGGATCCCGACGCGACCGAGCGCGACCTGCTTTGGTGCAAGTATTGGATGTGGGAGCTGCGCGACGCGTACGAAGAGCTCGCGCCGCTGTACGCGCGAGCGTGGCGCTACGAGAGCCGCGACGGGCACCTCGCGAGCAACCTGGAGCGCTATCATCTCGCGGCGCAAAAGGCCATCGACCTGGCCGACGAGTTCTATCGCGCAAACGCGCAGTACGCGCGAACCAAGACGCTCCCGCCGCTGGACGAGATCCTGCCGCCCTGAGTATCTTAATCCTCGTCGTCTTCGCGTTCTTCGCGCTGGCGATGTATCTGCGCTGGATGCCGGCGATCGTCGCGGTGCCGTGCATGGCGATCGCGATGTCGCTGGCGGCGCGCGTGCCGGTGGGAGACCTGGGCGGCATCGTCACGGGCGGCGCCGTGGCGCTCGCGCCGGTGTACGTCGCAGTCGTGTTCGGCGCGCTGCTGGGCCGCGTGACGATCGAGACCGGCATCGCACGAACGATCGTCAACTTCGCGGCGGAGTACGGCGGAGAGCAGCCGTTTGCGCTGACGCTGGTGCTCAGCACGATCGTGGCGGTACTCTTCACGTCGCTGTCGGGGCTCGGCGGGATCATCATGGTAGGCTCGATCGTCTTGCCCATCATGTTGACCGCCGGCGTTCCGCGCGCGATCGCCGCGACGACGTTCCTCATGGGGTTTGCGCTCGGGTTCATCTTCAACATCGCCAACTGGACCTTCTACACGAAGTATTTCGGCGTCGAACGCCCGGAACTGATGCACTATGCGCTCGTACTGGCCGTGCTCGACGCGCTGGCGCTGCTGATTTACGCTGCGGTTTCTTTCCGGCGCGAGCGCGGCTACGCCACGTGGGCAGTTGCGGCGCCGCCCGAGGAGGTGCCGCGCGTGCCCGCGGTCGCGCTGCTCACGCCTGTCTTGCCGCTGCTGCTCTACTACGCGTTTCGATTCGACGCCGCGCCGGCGTTCATCGTCGCGGCGATCTTCGGCGCCGTCGTGACGCGCCCGGATCGAGCGGTGCAGCGGCTGGTCGCGGCGGCGATTCGCGGATTCGAAGACGTCGCGCCCGCGGTGCTCCTGTTCATGGGCATCGGCATGCTGCTCGTCGCGACGCAGCGGCCGCAGTTCGTCGAGGCGCTGCGCCCCCTGGTCGCGGGAGGCTGGCTGCGCGATCCGATCGCGTACGTCGCGGTGTTCGGCGTGGCGAGCCCGCTCGTGCTTTATCGCGGACCGCTCAATCCGTTCGGCGTCGGCATCGCCATCTTCACCGTGCTGCTGACGGCGCACGTGTTGCCGCCGGTCGTGCTCGTCGCGGCGATTATGGCCGTGGTGCAGGTGCAGAACGTCTGCGATCCGACCAATACGGCGAACGTCTGGGTCGCGAACTTCACCGGCGTGCCGATCGACACGATCACGAAGCGCACGCTGCCGTACCAGACGGGCGTCGCGATCGCTGCGACGCTGGCGGTCGTGCTCGGCTCGTCCGCCCTCTTCGGAGTGCGCGCGTTCGCATCCGCGTTGCACCCCGCGAGCGCGCAGGAAATGCTGCCGGGCTTCTACGCGCCGCCGCAGGCGCGCGGCGTCCTGGCCGTCGACGACGACGGATCGACGCTCGGCCGCGCCGCGGCAGATGCGGCGGCCGCAGCGCTCGCGACGGGTCCGTGGCGCCCGGTACGCCTGCACGAGGATCCGAACGCGAGCGACTGCACGCACAAGCGCTACGCGGCGTACGTGTGGGTGACTGCGTCGACCTTTACGCTGATCGAGGGCGACGACGTGGACGTCGGTTTGCGCCTCGAAGACTGCGGTGGCTGGATCGTCAACGAGTGGCACGATCACGAGATCGTCACGCCGCCGCCATCGGACGCCGCGGCGCGCGACCTGGCGTTACGGGGCGTGTCGCGTTTGCGCGGCTGGACGATTGCCGAGCCGGTCCGCGCTGGATCTCTGTTCGAGTCCGGCGTCGCAGCCCACCCCGGCGCGGCGCCCACGTACTTTTATTCCTTATTCACGAGCAGCGACGGTAACATGCGCGCGTACGTACGCGCCGGCGGCCCCGCCTACGACGCGGGACTGCGCTCCGGCGACGTCGTCGAGAAGATCGACGGCCTCGACTGGTGGCGCTACGGGACGTATCAGGCGCAACAACGTGCCTACGACGGGAAGGCGCACGTCTTCGAGATCGAACGCGCCGGACGGTTCGTCGAGGTACGACTCGCCGCCCCGTTCGTGCCGCCGGCGCAGGGGTGATGGACTCGACGCAGCGCTTCGGTTCGCGCGCGTCTGCGTACGCGGCGTTCCGGCCAAACTATCCACCCGCGGCCATCGACGCGGCGCTCGCGGGCCTGGGCGATCCGCGCGCCCTCACGATCGCCGACGTCGGCGCCGGAACGGGAATCTCCGCGCGGCTCTTCGCGGAGCGCGGCGCAACGGTGATCGCGATCGAGCCGGACGCGCGCATGCGCGCCAAGGCCGAGCCGCATCCCGGCGTCGAGTGGCGCGACGGCACCGCCGAGCGAACGCACTTGACCGACGCCAGCGTCGACGCCGTGGTCGCGTGCCAGGCCTTTCACTGGTTTGCGACGCCGGCCGCGATGAGCGAATTCCGCCGCGTCGCGCGGAAGCGCGCGGTCTTGTTGCAATACGAACGCGATGAGACTGACGCGTTCACCGCCGCGTACGGCGACCTCGTTCGGGCCCATGCGATCGACGACACGGAGGCGCGGCGCGCGCGCGCGCTGGCGACGTTCACCGAGTTTCCTCGTGCGATCGTAACGCGAGCGCAAGCGTACTCGGCGCAGCGGCTCGACCGCGACGCGCTGCTCGGGCGCGCGGCCTCGTCGTCGTATCTGCCCGGCTCGGGCGATGCGGCCGACGCGCTGCGCCGCGATCTGCTCGTCCTTTTCGAGCCATACGAGAGCGACGGCCACGTGGAGCTCGTCATCGTCACGCACGTCCTCGTTGCCGAGTGGTTGCCATGAATCCGGCGCCGCGGCTGCGCGTCGGCATCGACGTCGGCGGAACGTTCACCGACGTCGTCGCGATCGACGCGGCTACGCGCGAGCTCGTCGCCGCCGTGAAGGTACCGACGAGCCACGGTGCAGGCGAGGGCGTCGCAGCCGGAATCGTCTCCGGCATCGAGCAGCTGCTGACGGAATCCGGCGTCGACTCTGGCAGCGTCGGGTTCATCGCCCATTCGACGACGCAGGCCACGAACGCGCTGCTCGAGGGCGACCTCGCGCCGGTCGGCGTGCTCGGCCTCGTCGACGGTTTGGCGTGGCTTTCGCGGCGGCAGATGCGCTTCGGCGCGCTGGCGCTCGGCTCGGGCGCGAGCTTCGCGCCCGCGTTTACGTTCGCGAGCGCCGGCGACGAACGAGCGATGCGCGAGGGCGTCGAGCGGTTGATCTCCGGCGGCGCGCAGGCGATCGCCGCGAGCGAGAGCTTCGGCGTCGACCGGCCCGGCGGTGAAAACCGTGCCGTCGCGTACGCGCGCGAGCGCGGCGTAGACGCGACGAGCGGACACGACGTGAGCGCCGCGTACGGCCTGCGCGCGCGCACGCGCACCGCGGCGCTCAACGCGGCGATCCTCCCCAAGATGCTCCGCACGGCGCGGATGACGGCCGACGCCGTCGAGCGGGCCGCGATTCCCGCGCCGCTGATGGTGATGCGCAGCGACGGCGGCGTGATGGACGTCGGCGAGATCGAGCGGCGTCCGATCCTGACGCTGCTCTCGGGGCCCGCCGCGGGCATCGCGGGCGCGCTGCTGTACGAGCGCTTGAGCGAGGGCGTCTTCGTCGAGGTGGGAGGGACGAGCTCGGACTGCTCGGCGATTCGCGCCGGACGCCCGCAGATGCGTCCCGCGCGCATCGGCGGTCACCGCACGATGCTGCGCACGCTCGACGTTCGGACGCTGGGGATCGGCGGCGGGAGCATGCTACGCATCCACGAGGGCGGCGTTCGCGACATCGGGCCGCGCAGCGCGCACATCGCCGGCTGCGCGTACGCGACGTTCGTCGCGCCACAGACGCTCGAGGGAGCGCGCATCGAGTGCATCGCGCCCACGCCGCAGGACCAGGCCGACTACGCCGTGCTCGTTACGCGCGACGGAGCGCGCGTTGCGATCACGGCGACGTGCGCTGCGAACCTGCTGGGCAGCGTTCCCGAGGGCGCGTTCGCGCGCGGGAACGCGGAGAGCGCGCGGCTGGCCTTCGACCTGCTCGCACGGCACGTCGGCGGCGACGGCGCCGAGCTCGCGCGCAGCGCGCTGGCGATCGCAGTCGAGAAGCTGCGCCGGACGATCGATCCACTGATCGCGGACTACGCGTTCGAGCCGCAGCGCATCACGATCGTCGGCGGAGGCGGGGCCGCGGGGGCACTCGTTCCGGCGCTGGCCGCGGCGATGCGGCTTCCGCATCGGATCGCGCGCGACGCGGAGGTGATCGCGCCGGTCGGCGTCGCGCTGGCGCTCGTGCGCGACGTCGTCGAGCGAACGATCTTCGCGCCAACGCCGCACGAGATCGCTGCGATCCGGCGCGAGGCGGCGGACCGCGTGATCGCCGCCGGCGCGTCGCCGGACTCCGTCGAGGTGGAGGTCGAAATCGACACGCAGCGCAGCCGCGTGACCGCCGCCGCCTCGGGTGCCACCGCATTGCTGGAGTCCGCAGCCGGCGGGACGGCGAGCGAGGACGAGCGCCGGCTCGCCGCCGCGCAGTCGCTCGACTGCGATCCCGCGCAGCTCGAACCGCTCGAACTGACGGACTCGCTGAGCGGCTATGCGCGCAGCACTATGCAGCGCGGACGGTTCGGGCGAGTGCGCACGGCGCGCGACGTGCGCGTGCTGGACGAGCGCGGCGTAGTGCGGCTGGCGCTGCGCGATCCCGTGCTCGTGCGCACGACGGCCGGAGAGATCGAAGCGCGCGTTCGCGCCGCGATCGAGAGCGCCACGGAATTCGGCGACGTCGGCCGCGCGTTACCCGCACTGTACGTCCTTCGCGGTGGGCGCATTGCAGCGTTCGAGGGGCTCACGAGCGCGGAACAGGCCGCGGCGCTCGCGGCAGAAGAGACGGAAGGCTGCCGCCCCGACGAAGGTGTGACGCTGCTTCTCGTCGCCCGCTCGGCTTAGCTTCACGCTTTCCTAACGTTTCCGTGCTACGCAACGGAGCATGAGGGTTTGGCTGCGTGCGTCAATCTGGCCGACCGTGCTGGCAATTCTCTCGGGCTGCTCCAGCGCGACGCTGCCCAATCGCGCGTCGCCGCAATCGTTCCAGCTGCCCGCGCGATCGGCGGCGCAACTGCACGCGCGATGCCACTGGCAACTGGTCACCGCCGCCAATCCAGGGTCGACGAACGCGTACCTCTACGGCGTCGCCGGTGACGCGCCCGGCGACATCTGGTCCGTCGGCAACTACCAACAGTCGTCGTCGTCGTTTCGCACGCTTGCGGAACGCTGGAACGGCTCCGCCTGGAGCCTCGTGCAAACCCCAAACGTGGGCACCGGGGATAACGACCTCGTCGCCGTTGCGGCGCTGTCTTCCAGCGACGCCTGGGCGGTCGGCATATCCAACCCGACGCCGACGGCGCAGACTCGCACGCTGATCGAGCACTGGGACGGCAAGTCGTGGAAAGTAGTTACGAATCCGAGCCCCGGACAGCTCAGCGGACTGGGCGACGTCAAGGCCGTATCGCCCACGGACATCTGGGCCGTCGGCTTCTTCTACAATCTTGCCGGCAATCAGCAAACGCTCGTCGAGCACTGGAACGGCAAGGCCTGGAAGGTCGTGTTTAGCCCTAGTCCCGGCGCGAGCTACAACGGCCTCTCCAAGCTCGCGATCGTCTCGGCGAAGAATATCTGGGCAGTCGGCTCGACGTCGAACGACGGCGGCAACACGTTGCAGACGCTCGTCGAGCGATGGAACGGCAAAACGTGGCAGGTCATCCCCAGCCTCAACGGGCCGCACGCTCTGTACAGCGGGCTTGGAGCGCTCGTCGCGATCGACGCGAACGACGTTTGGGCCGTCGGATCGAGCGAGAGCTATGGGACCTACGAAACGAGCACGCTCGTCGAACGGTGGACGGGCTCGTCGTGGCAGATCGTTTCGAGCCCCAACAAGGGCACGCACGGAAGCGATCTCGCCGGCATCGCGGCCTTAGCGGCAAACGACCTATGGTCTGTCGGCTCGTACATCGATCCCAACAACTTCCTTCCGAAGACGTTGTCCGAACACTGGAACGGCAAAGCGTGGCGCATCGCCACGAGCCCGAACCCCGGTGCGCTGGAGGACGAGCTCCACGCGATCGCACGCGTCGGAACCACGCTGTGGAGCGTCGGCAACCAAGCCACGTCGAGCGCCAACGAACCGCTCATCGTGCGGCTCGCCTGTCAATAGCGAAGGAAAACTACAAGCCGATTTGGCCGAGGTCGCCGATCACGCGCTGCACCGCCGGCTTCTCCCACCAGCTGACGATCGTCGCCTCGAGCTCGGGGATTCCGCGAAGCTGGCCAACGTGGGCTTCGATCTTACGACGGTCGGGCGACGGTGAGCGCATCTCCGCATGCAGCGCGTCGATCACCGAGTGAGCCGGATGCTCGCGCGGCAGCGCTGCGTGAAGATCCTCGTGTGGAACGACGGGCAGCGTCTCGGCCTCTGCGATGAACTCTTCGTTGGCGATCATCCCCGTGTCGTCGGCACCGGTGACCTCCTTCCGGAGATTTTCTAAACGGTCTTCGTGGCTCATGTCGCTAGTTTACCGGCGGCTGTGCGACGGCTAAACCTTCCGTCTGCTCGAGCGCGACGGTGCTCTTCTGGCGCCCATACGAGAAATAGAAGATTAGGCCGGCGCCAAACCAGATCACGAACCCTAGCCATACGAGCGGGAAGAAGCCCCACACGAGCGGGTTGCCCTGCCGCAGGAAATAGATCAGGAAGAGCGCGGTGATCGCTGACAGCGTTGGAATGATATACGGCCCGAACGGGAGCGTGAACGCGCCCTTCAACTCGGGATGGCGCGTGCGAAGGACCGGGACCGCAACGGAGACGAGCACGAACGCCGCGAGCGTCCCCATGTTCGTGAGCGATCCCAGGATGCTGATTGGAAAAAACGCGCCGGCGGCGGCGATGAGCACGCCGAACAGGATCTGCGAGATCCAGGGCGTGCGCCAAGCGGGGTGCAGCTTCACGAAGAGCGGCGGAATCAATCCGTCGCGCGACATCGCGTAAAAGATACGCGTCTGGCCGTACATCATCACGAGCAACACAGTCGTCAGCCCCGCGATCGCCCCGAACGAAATGACTACGCCCGCCCACGCGAGTCCGACGCTATCTACCGCGTACGCGACCGGGAAGTTCACGTTGAGCGTATTAAACGGCACCATGCCGTTGAGGATAGCGACCACGACGATGTAAAGGAGCGTGCAGATGATCAAGCTCATGATGATGCCGAAGGGCAGATCCTTTGAGGGGTTCCGCGCCTCTTCGGCGGTTGTCGAGACCGCGTCGAAGCCGATGTAGGCAAAGAAGATGAACGACGCGCCGCCGAGCATCCCGGCGATCCCGAACGGGAAGTAGCCGCCGAGGCCGGTTTGCGGTCCGGGCGGAAGGTGATAGTTCGCCGGATTGATGTGGCCGAGTCCGATCGCGATGAAGAAGAGCACGACGGCCAACTTGATCGTGACGATCACCGCGTTCACCGTGCCGGATTCTTTCGTTCCGCGCACGAGCAGGGCCGTGATCAAGAAGATGATGCCGGCCGCGGGAAGGTTCGCGATCCCTGGAGTGGCGTCCCAATGGCTGTGCTGCCAGGCCTGCGGGATGTCCCAATTGAACAGCGTGTGCAAAATAAACGTGAAGTACCCGGACCATCCGACGCTGACGGTCGATGCGCCGAGCGCGTATTCGAGGACCAGACCCCACCCGACGATCCAGGCTAGGAATTCGCCCATCGTCGCATACGTATAGGTATACGCACTGCCGGAGATCGGGACTTTGCTCGAAACCTCCGCATAGCAGAGCGCCGCCAGCGCGCTCACGATGCCCGCCACGACGAACGAGATCGTCAGCGACGGGCCCGCGCGCGTCGCCGACGCGACCCCCGTTAAGACGAAGATGCCCGTGCCGATGATCGCGCCGATGCCCATCGCGGTGAGCGCCCACGGTCCCAGCGAGCGCTTCAGGCCGTGCTGCTCGTCGCTTCCCTCCGCGAGGATTCGTGCCAGCGGCTTGACTCGTTGCATCAACATCGGCGGCTCCTAACGCAAGAAGCGGATGGCGAAGGGGTACGTGTACGGGCGGCCTTCGTTCGCCGCGATCGTTCCCAGGATGATGAAGATGAGTGAGAACAGGAGCAACAGCACGGCCGCGATGCCGATCGCGATCCAGAGCACGCCGAAGCCGATCGCCGGGCCCATATTCGAGCTTTCGGACGTCGAGCTTATCAGGAAGCTCAGGCTCATTGCGATCGCGACCAGGATCGCGACGAGCCCGAGAATCGAGATCGTGATCTGGTAGTTCAGCGACGCCTTCGCATGCTCGCCGACGAACTCCGACTCGTGGCCCTTGACCAGGTAGACGATGAGCGGACCGAGCACGTGACCGAAGGGTAGGCCTGCTATAGCGGCGAGCGCGCTGAGGTGCGCCGCCATCGCCCAATTGCGTTCCTGGGAAGCAATAGGAACTTGCATGTGCGGTTATTGTGGAGCGCGCGGAAATGGCCTGCTCTGCGCGGCGACGAATCGCGGCGCATGGACGTGCTCGTCGTCGGCGGCGGCAATGCCGGTTGCGCCGCCGCGCTTGCGGCCGCGCGGCACGGCGCGCGAACGCTGCTCGTCGAGCGCTACGGTTTTCTCGGCGGCACCGCGACGGCGGCCATGGTTGGGCCGTGGATGACGTTTCATTCCGGGAACGAGCGCATCGTCGGCGGCATAGCGCAGGAAATGGTCGACCGTCTGATACGCAAGGGCGCCTCTCCCGGGCATCTCCCCGACTCCTCGGACTACGTCGCGACGATTACGCCGTTCGATCCGGAGGTTCACAAGGCGCTGCTCTTCGAGATGATGCGCGAGGCCGGCGTGTCGCTGCTGCTCCACGCGTACTTCCTGTCGGCGTCGGTCGAGGGCGAGAGCGTAACGGGAGCGACGTTCGCGACGATCGGCGGGCCGCGGGAGCATCGCGCCTCCGTCGTTATCGACGCGACGGCCGACGCGCTCGTCGCGGCCTCGGCCGGCGTTCCGACGCAGCAGGGTGACGAGCGCGGGCGAGTGCAGCCCGCCACCTTGATCTTTCGCGTCAGTCACGTCGACATGACCGAGTTGGCCGCGTATCTCCGCGAGCATCCCGAAGAGATTCGCAGCTCGCTCGACGCGCAGCATATCACGGCTCCGGCACTCACGGCCGTCGCGGGGCTCTACTCGCTGTGGCAGCGCGCGCGCGACGACGGCCTCGTGGACGTGCCGCGCGAGCTCGTGTCGTTCTTCATCTCGCCGTATCCCGACGAGGTCACCGTCAACATGACGCGCGTCGTTGACGTCGACCCGCTCGATCCCGACGATCTGACGCGAGCGGAGGTCGAGTCGCGGCTCCAGGCGATGCAGCTGCTCGACTTCTTTCGCAGCCGCGTCCCGGGATTTCAAAACGCGCGCATCGCGGCGACCGGCACGCAGATCGGCATCCGCGAGTCGCGCCGCATCGTCGGCCGTTACACGCTGACGCGCGACGATGTGCTGCACGGACGCAAGTTCGAGGATGCCGTCGCGCGCAGCGCGTATCCGATCGATCTGCACAATCCAAGCGGCAGTGGAACGTCCACGCACCGCCTCGCGCCGGGGGAGAGCTACGAGATTCCGTACCGTTGCCTTCTCCCGGTCAATCGCGAGCAGCTGCTCGTGGCCGGCCGCTGCATCTCGACGACGCACGAGGCCCTCGCCTCGACGCGGCTCACGCCGACCGTGATGACGCTCGGCCAAGCCGCGGGAACGGCAGCGGCGCTGGCGTGCGAACGCGCAACGCTCGTCGGAAACGTCGACGGCAGCGAACTGCGCGCGCAACTGATCGACGACGGCGTCCCGCTGTGACGACGGCGCTCGAACTCGCGCGGTCCTACCGCGTCGCCGTGCGTTTCGCGGAGCTCGGCGATTGGGGCGGCGCGGAGCTGCGCTCCGAGTACGATCCGTCCGTCCCGGAGATTCGGCTCAATCTCGCGGTCGCTGCTCGGCTGCCGGCCGCGCAGCTCGGCGAGTTCGTCGCACTCGCGGTCGGGCACGAGCTCTACCATCACCGCGAAGCGATCCACGACGTGCCGCGGTTGCGCGATCGTAGCGAGCGTGAATCGGCGGCGGACGAGTTCGCGCGTGCGCTGCTCGAGAGTCCGGGGTGACGATGCTGGCCGCGGGAATCGACGGGGGCCAGAGCTCGACCGTCGCGGTCGTCGGGGACGAGCACGGACGCATCCTCGGCCGCGGAGCGAGCGGGCCGTCCGACGAGATCGGCGCCGGCCCCGATTCGACGCGGCTGCGCGACGCGTTGCGGTCGGCGCTGGGCAACGCGCTCGCGCACGCGGGGCTGCCGGGCGACACGCACTGCGACGCCATTGTCGCGGGCATCAGCGGCTACAACGGGCGCGTCTACGGACGGCCGCCGGAGCTGCCGGCGCGCCGCGTCGTGCTGATGCACGACACGCCGATCGCGCACGCCGGTGCGTTGGCCGGACGCGACGGCGTCATCGTGATCGCCGGAACCGGATCCGTCGCATACACGCGCGATCGCAGCGGCGCGGGCCATATCTTCGGTGGCTGGGGATTTCTGTTCGGCGACGAGGGCAGCGCGTTTCGCATTGCGTGCGACGCGCTCGCCGAGCTGATGCGCGCCGAGGACGACGGCGACGCGTCGCCGGACGAAGAAACGCGCGCGGTGTTGGATTTCTTTGGCGCGCCGTCGCTGCGCGACGTTGCTCGGCGCTTTTATCACGGCGAAATATCGCGCGAGCGGCTCGCCGCATTCGCTCCGGTCGCGCTCACCTTCGAGCGGTTTCGCGCTTTGGCGAACCGGGGCGCGGACCGGTTGGCCGAGCTCGCATGTCGCGCGATCGACGCCGGCGGCGTCGCGCGAGTCGGGCTGGCCGGCGGAGTCTTTCGCGACTCAGCGTTTCGCGCGAGCGTCGGCGACGGAATTCGCGCGCGGGTCGCGGGCGCCGAGGTGTTTGCGGCGCGCTACGACCCCGCCGTGGGAGCGTTGCTGATCGCGTACCGCGAGCTGGGGATCGAACCGGAGCTGACGCAATGAGCCTGTTCCAAACCCTGCGCGGCGGCCTGATCGTCTCGGTGCAGGCGTGGCGCGGCTCGGCGCTCGACGATCCCAACGTCATCGCAGCGATGGCGCAGGCCGCCCAAGAGGGCGGCGCGGTCGCGGTGCGCATCGCCGGGTTAGGGGACCTGCAGGCGGTGCGCGCGCGCGTGGCCCTGCCCGTCATCGGCCTCGTCAAGCGCGAGTATCCCGGCTTCGAACCGTACATAACGCCGACGCTCGACGACGTGCGCGCGGTTATTGGCACCGGCGCCGAGATCGTGGCGTTCGACGCGACGCGTCGCCCCCGGCCCGACGGCGCCGAGCTCGGCCGTGTAGTCGAGACGATTCATGCGGCAGGCTGCCTCGCGCTCGCCGATTGCGCGACGTCCGGCGACGCGTCCGATGCGCGCGCCGCGGGCGCCGACGCCGTCGCCACGACGCTGTGCGGCTACACCGCCGAGACGAAGGGCACAGCGTTGCCCGCACTCGACCTCGTTCGCGAGCTCACTCCGCAGGGGTTCACGATCTGCGAGGGAGGGGTCCGTTCGCCGCACGAGGTTCGCGCCGCGCTCGACGCGGGAGCCGGCGCCGTCGTGGTCGGTACGGCGATAACCAACGTCGATTGGCTGGTTCGGGAGTTTGCAGGGTCCGCCGACAGAGTCTCTTAACAGCCCGTTTAGTCGATGCACGCCGCGCGCCGGCCGTCTATAGTAGACCTGGGGAGAGAACTTTCTTTTGGTTGATAACACGGTGCAGCCCGTCCGGCTCGGTCGGGGTTTTTGGACGGTCACGGCGATCCTGGCCATCTTGGCCGTCGCGGCGATGGTCTTCTGGTACGAATTCCCGCTCGAGAAGTATCTCCCCGCGGCGATCGTCACCGCGCGCCAAGTCGATACGCTCTTCCGCTTCATGGCGGCGACCGGCAGCGCGCTCTACATCTTCATCGCCGGATACTTGATCTATTTCAGCATCGCGTTTCGCGCCAAGGCGACGGATCCACCCGACGCAATCGGCGCCCAGATCCACGACAACCACAAGCTCGAGTTCTGGTGGACGCTCATCCCCACGCTCTTTGTCGTGCTGCTCTCGATCGTGAGCGTGCGCATCTGGTACGAGATCATGCTGGAGCCGGAAAACGGGGTAGTGGTCGAGGCGATCGGTCATCAGTTCTACTTCTCGTTCCGCTATCCGCAGATTAACGGCGAGGTGACGGACGAGATGCACCTCCCCCGAGGCGTGCCGGTGACGCTGAACCTGACGGCCGCCGACGTCATTCATGGATTCTGGGTCCCGGCGATGCGTCTCAAGAACGACACCGTGCCCGGCCTCGTTACCACGATTCGATTCACGCCGCGGCTCGACGGCCGCTATCCGATCATCTGCACGCAGTTCTGCGGCGTGCTGCACAGCGAGATGGACAAACAGGTGCTGGTGATCGAGGAGAAGCCGGCGTTCGACAAATGGTACAAGAGCTGGCAGCAAAAGAACGCGCACGCGAGCAACGCGCTGCCCGCCGCAGGCGGTCAGGCGATCTCGCTGCAGGGCGGGAACGCGTCCGCGGGTCAGCAGCTATTCGCGCAAAAATGCTCCGCCTGTCACAAGCTGGCGCCGTTCGATCAGACGCTCGTCGGCCCCGGCCTCAAGAGCGTGCTGCACGACCCCGCGCATCCCAACCTGGTCAACGGGCAGCCCGCGACGCCGGAGAACGTCGCCGCGATCCTGCAGAACGGCTACACGGGGAGCATGGGCACGATGCCCAACGCTTCGGCGAACGGCCTAACGGCGCAGGACATCGGCAACTTGGTCGCATTCCTCGCCTCACTGAAATGATACAATCGAAAGAAATATGGCAGTAGCAGCGGTACACGCCGGCGGGATCGCCGATCACATTCACCCGGAACCCCAGGGATTCGTCCGGCGATACGTCTTCTCGCTCGATCACAAGATCATCGGCGTCCAGTACCTCATCACCGCGTTCGTCTTCTTCATGCTGGCCGGCTTGCTGGCCGAGGCCATCCGCACGCAGCTGCTCAATCCCAACGGCGGGTTCGTCGCCGCCGACACCTACAACGAGATCTACAGCATTCACGGCAGCACGATGGTTTGGCTCGTGATCATCCCGATGCTGACCGGCGGCTTTGGCAACCTCATCTTTCCCGTGCAGATCGGCGCGCGCGACGTCGCCTTCCCGTGGCTCAACATGCTGAGCTTCTGGATCTTTCCGGTCTCTGGGCTGATGCTGTTCTCGTCGTTTCTGTTGGGCGCACCGACCGCGGGCTGGATGGAGTACCCGCCCGTCTCGCTGCAAGGTGCGGCCGGAACGTCGATGTGGGCCGCGGCGATCTTCCTCGTCGGCGTGAGCTCGACGATGACCGGCCTGAACTTCCTCGTCACGATCCTCAAGATGCGCGCGCCCGGCATGACCTTCACGCGCATGCCGCTTTTCGTATGGGGACAGTTCGCGACCGCGCCGCTCCTGATGATCGCGACGACGGCCCTCGCGGCCGCGCTGGCGGCGCTCTTCATCAACCGAGTGTTCGGCGTGCCGTTCTTCGACCCGGCCAAGGGCGGCAGCCCCGTGATGTGGCAGCACATGTTCTGGTTCTACTCGCATCCGGCCGTCTACATCATGATCATTCCGGCGTTCGGCATCATCTCCGAGGTGCTCCCGACCTTTGCGCGCAAGCCGATCTTCGGCTATAAGCTGATCGCGTTCTCGTCGGCGGCGATCGCCCTGCTGGGATTCATGGTCTGGGCTCACCATATGTTCACGTCGGGCCTGGCGCCGTTCTTGCAGCTGCCGTTCATGATCCTCACGTACGTCATCGGCGTGCCGACGGGCATTAAGATCTTCTCGTGGACCGCGACGCTGTTCCGCGGGAAGATCCATTACACTACGGCGATGCTCTTCGCGATCGGCTTTGTCGGCCTGTTCACGATCGGCGGCATCACGGGCATCTTTTTGGCCGCGATCCCGTTCGATCTGCACGTCCACGGGACGTACTTCATCGTCGCGCACCTCCACTATGTTCTCGTCGGCGGCAGCCTGATGGGAGTGTTCGCCGGCATGTATTACTGGTTCCCGAAGATGTCCGGGCGAATGCTGAACGAGACGCTCGGCAAATGGCACTTCTGGCTGTTCTTCATCGGATTTAACCTGACGTTTTTGCCGATGCACTGGCTCGGCATGGAGGGCATGCCACGCGAGGTCGCAACCTACGATCCGCAGTTCGCGTTCTGGAACCGCTTCGCGTCGTTCTCTTCGTATTTGATGACGTTTGCGATCCTGATTTTCTTCGTGAACGTGATCTGGAGCATACGCAACGGAAGGCGCGCCGGCGCCAATCCGTGGGGCGCTCGCACGCTCGAGTGGCAGGTTCCGTCGCCGCCGCACTACTACAACTTCAAGCACATCCCGACGGTGTACGGACTGCCGTACGACTTCAGCCAGCCGCTACCCTATAAGGGGCTCGACGAGGAGCTGACCGACTCGCCGCCGCACGTGGCCGCCGGAGCGCACTGATGACGGCCGCATCGCTGCCGCTCGACTCGCACGGCGACGTCGATCAGCTCTACATCGAAACGCGCGAGCTGCGGCTACAGGGCTTCCTGCTCTTCCTCGTCAGCGACTGCGTGCTGTTCGCGTCGTTCATCTTCGCGTATCTCTACATGCGCAACAGCGGGCAGGGCTGGCCGCCGCCGGGAATACAGCGTCTCGACGTGGCCTTTGCGGCCTGGAACTCGGTCGTGCTGTTCGGCTCGGGTGCGACGATGCACTACGCGCTGGAAAACTTCAAGCACGGGAACTTCATGCGCTACATCTGGTTCCTGCTCGCGACGATCGTGCTGGGCGCGGGCTTCCTCGGCGGGCAGGCCTACGAGTACACGCACTTGATCTTTGGCGAGCACGTGACATGGTGGGGCAGCGGCATCTTCGGCGCATCGTTCTTCACGCTGACCGGCATGCATGGGCTGCACGTGTTCATCGGCGTCTGCTACCTCACGGTGCTGGTGCTGCAATCCGCTGCGGGCGTCTACACGCGTGGCAAGTTCTTCGGGATCACCGCCGGCACGCTCTACTGGCACTTCGTCGACGTGATCTGGGTCGTGCTCTTCTCGATCTTCTATTTGATATAAGGAACGAACGTGAATGCAGCGTTGATCGAACGGCTGGGCGCGGTGATCGCGGGGATCGTCGTCGCGGTGGTTGCGTTTTATGCGCTCTACAAGGACTGGCGCGCCACCGGCGTCGAGAACCAGGTCTTCAAGCTGATGCTGTTCTTGCTCGGCATCGGCGCGATTCTCGCCCTGCTGGCCGGGCTCAACGTTGTCGGCTTCGCGCCGAAGGGGGCATAGCTCACAATGATCGTTCGCGACGACGAATATCTCGACTTTAGCAAGGTCCCCGAGAGCCGCGGCGTGCCCACGGCGCTGTACCGCGTCGTCGTGGTCGGCTTGCTGGTCATCTTCGCAATCGGCGGGTCCGTCGTGCTGCTCTCCGGCTACGGCCACCACTGGCCGTCGAACACGACACTCCGCGTCCCCCTAAAGTAAGCCCGAGAGTCAGTCGCCGGGGTCGACCGCGATGCCTTCGGGCTGCGCCAGATTGCCGCTGGTGAACTCGCGAACAAAGCCGCCTCCCGGAAATTTTCGGACTGCGACGACGTCCTTCGCCGTAACGACGCCGTAAATGTCGCTCTGGTTCCCATTTAGCGCGATGTCACCCCACAGGTCCGAACCGGTGCGAATTGCTCTCCCCGTCGGCTTGCCGCCTTCGGTGAATTCCACGATGGCGCCCTGCGAGGGGCCGGTGTTCATGGGAATCAACAGCCTTCGGTCTGCGGTCGCCTTGATGCCGCCCTCGGACGACGCGGCAGGCTTCAGAAGATAATATCCCGACTCGCGCGCGTGACGCCACCCGACAGTCGCCGCAAAGGGTGACGCCCCGATCATCCCCGTCGCGAAGACGTTACCCGCGTTGTCGCAGGCCACGTAGAACTCGATGCCACCCTGACCGCTCCGCTGCGCTTCGAGGCGGCGCGTCGGGGCCGTGTGACCGGGTGGATAGACCGCGACGCCGCCCAAGTTCAGCGAGTCCGCGACGAAAGCGGTCCCGTCGTGGCACACGGCGACGTCGTTGGGTTGATTGGAATCTTCCAGCGTCTCGCTCGGCGTCTTCGAACCGCGCCGAAAGACCAGCACGTCGTTTGCGCCCGGATTGGCTACCCACAAGTTATGCAATGCATCGACGAAGAGTCCGACCGGCTTGCTCACGCCGCTGGTAATCGTGCGCAACTTTCCTCGGCCGAAAACGTCGATCAGGTTATTGGCGTGGTCGGAGACGTAGATGAGCCGTTCTTCCGCGTGGTCGGAGACGTCGACGAGCCGTGTGTCCCGCGCGGCGCCCTCGGATTGACCGGCGATGGGCTGTGCCGGGATAGTCGAGGTTGTTGCAGAGCCCCCGCCGCACGCGGCCATTCCGGCAGCGAGCAGAACGAATGATAAGTTTTTCATCTTTTTTACCTCCGAGAGTTTACAGGTCGGCTCGGCGGCCGTGGCGCGTCGCGATGCCGATCGCCAGCAGCGGAATCTCTTCGTCCGGCAGCAATCCGGTCGGTCTACCATCGATCTTGTGAATGCCCGCATAGTCGGAGAACTCGACCAGCGCCGGGATCGTCGTGTTCGGCAACAGCTTCCTCCCGAGCCACTCCCATTCGCCCGCTACGGTGCGGTCGGGGAAGAGCACGGCGGCGTAACCGCACGCGCCGGGCTGCGAACGATCGTCGGGCTCGCGATACCGCACGTAGCCGTCGAGGATGAAGATCGGCCGAAACGTTTGCAGGTACGCGACGATCGGCGCGACCAACACGGCGATGAAGTAGCCTCCGAACGCGATTGCGCCGACGGCGAAGATCCAGGCGATCTTGATCAGCGTGGCGTCGGACGGCACGTGTTGCGCGCGGTAGACGATGCCCCAGGTGAGCATGGCCATGAAGAGCGTTCCGAGCAGCGGCTCGATGGCGAGCGAGAAGCGCCCGGTGAGCCCACGCCACACGACCGCGCGCTCCTTTTTCGTCCACGCACGTCGCGCCAACGCAGGCGGCTGATGGTTCTTCATCCCGCCGTAGCGCGCTCTACGATCGCGCGCAGCGCGGCGCCGCGCGGCAGCGTCCCGAGCGTGCGGCCCCACTCGCCGCCGATTCTGCTGGTGACGAACGCGTCGCCGATCTCCGCGGGTGCGTACGACAGCAGCAACGCAGCCTGCCAGAGCTGCGCCATCCGCTCCGCGACCGCGCGCGCCTGTGCCTCGCCGAGGTCGGCCTCGCGCAGCTCGTTCTCGAGGCGCTTCGCCTGCGCGGCGACGCGCGGCTCACCCAGCGCCGGCGCGAGCTCGTCGCGCCATGCGGCGAGCGCTTCGGGTTGTTTGCGAAGGATGCGCAGGACGTCCAAGGCGTTGATGTTACCCGAACCTTCCCAGATGGAGTTGAGCGGGGCCTCGCGGTAGAGCCGCGGCATGACCGACTCCTCGACGTACCCGTTTCCACCTAGGCACTCCAGCGCCTCGCCGACGACGACCGGCGCTCGCTTGCACACGTAGTACTTGGCGAGCGCGGTGCCGATGCGCTTCAGCGCGGCCGCACGCTCGTCGCGCGCGGAGTCGTCGATCGCACGCGCGACGCGCACGAAGAGCACCGTCGCCGCCTCGGATTCGAGGGCGAGGTCGGCCAGCACGTTCTGCATCAGCGGTTGTTCGATCAGCGTCTTGCCGAAGGCGCGCCGATACGTCGCGTGGTGGATCGCCGCGGCCAGCGCGGCGCGCATCAGGCCCGCCGAACCGATGGTGCAGTCCAGCCGCGTGTAGTTGACCATCTCGACGATGCGTTGGAGCCCCTCGCCCTCGTCGCCGATCAGCCGGCCCGCCGTCGCGTCGAACTCGACTTCGGCCGACGCGTTGCTGCGATTGCCGAGCTTGTCTTTGAGGCGCGCGATAGCGAACGCGTTGCGCGTCCCGTCGGGGAGCACGCGCGGCACTAAGAAGCACGACAATCCCCCCGAGGTCTGCGCCAGCACGAGGAACGCGTCGTTCATCGGCGCGCTGCAGAACCACTTGTGACCCGTGAGCCGATACTCGCGCCCTGGACCGCGCCCTCCCGCGGGCTCCGCTCGCGTCGTGTTGGCACGAACGTCGGAGCCGCCTTGCTTCTCCGTCATGCCCATCCCGCACAGCGCCGAGGATTTCTGCGCGATCGGAATCTGGCGCGGATCGTACTCGGGCCGCGTGAGCGGCGCAAACCACTCTGCCAGCTCCGGTTGCTCCCGCAGTACCGGAACCGCGGCGTACGTCATCGAGATCGGGCACCCGTGACCCGACTCGACCTGGCCCCACACGTAGAATTTCACGGCGCGCCGCAGATGCGCGAACGGTTGAGCGTCCTGCCACGGCGTTCCGTGCAATCCGGCGCTCGTAGCGTGGCGCAGCAGGGCGTGCCACGCCGGATGGAAGCGCACTTCGTCGATGCGATTGCCGAAGCGATCGTGCGTCCGCAGCTCGGGTGGATGCTCGTTGGCCTCGAAGCCGAGCGCAATGACGTCCGGCCGTCCCGCCAGCCCGCCCAGCTCGGCGATCTCGCCTGTCGAGGCTTCGGGCGAAAGATGCGCGATCGCGTCGTTGAGCGCACGATCCGACGTAAAGACGTTGTAGTTCTCGAATGTCGGAGGCTGATTCTCCACGACGTGCGTCGCCATGGGGAGTGCTTCGCGCTAGAGCGCCCCGGCGGCTGCCTCTTCGATCGGCCGCCCGCGCTCCTCGCGCTGCGGTTTGAGCGTCGCCGCAAGAATCAGCGCCACGAACGCGACCCCGCAGAACGCTAGGTACGCGTGGCGATAGCCGGCCACCTCGCTATGCGCCGTGGCGAAGAAGCTGCCGGCCATCGCGCTTCCCAGGATCTGTCCGACGATCAACGCTTGGCTCAAGAGTCCAACCGCGGTCGCGCGCGCCCCCTCAGGCGTTTCGTTGGTCACGATGTAGCGCGTAGGCGCACCGAGCAGCGCGCCGAATCCCGCGCCCGCGACGATCATCGCGAGCAGCGATAGCGCGAGCGACGAGAAGCCGAGTGCGAAGATCGCCAATCCCAGCTCGGTGAGCACCGTGCCGAACAGCAAGACGTCGCGGCTGCCGATGCGATCGAGCGCGCGCCCCGACATCGGGATGACGACGACGAACGCCAGCGCGCCGAGCGTGGCCACGAAGCCGGCGGCCGCGTACGAGAGACCCTGCGTGCCGACGAGGACGGTTGGAATGAAGAACAGCGACCCTTCCAGGATGCCGATAAGCAGCTCGAGCGCGTACGTTTTGAGGAGCTGCGGACGGCTCAGCAGCTCGAGCGGCACGATGGGCGACGGCGTCAGCGTTTCCCAGACGACGAACCCGGAGAGGATCGCCCCGCCGAGCAGTCCGATCACGAGGTGTGCTCCGATCAATCCGTCCATCACCGCGAGCAACCCGACGCAGAGCAGTGCCAGGCCGACGGCGTCGAGGCGGCCGCGCAGTCGCGGCGCGTCGCGCGGGATGTCGCGCAGCGCGAGCGCGATAACGGCGACGGCGAGCGGAACGTTTGCTGCGAAGATCCAGCGCCACGAGACGTAGTGCGTGATCAGGCCGCCGAGGCTCGGGCCGACGACTGCGGCCAGGCCCCACGTGGCCGCGACCATCCCGAGCGCCGCGCCGCGCCGGCCCGCCGGAACGACGTCGCCGATCGTGGCGGTCGCGACCGGAAAGATCCCGCCCGCACCCAGCGCCTGGATCGCACGCGCGGCTAAGAAGACGGCGTAGCTCGGAGCCGCGATCGCGAGGATGCTGCCGGCGGCGAACACGGCGACGCAGGCGACGTAGACCGGACGCCGCCCGTAACGGTCGGCGAGCGTGCTCGCGATCGCGATGGAAACCACGGTGACCAGCAGGTAGAGCGTGAAGACCCACGCGAGGTCGCTGGTTTGCACCGAAAAGTCGCGGCCGAGCGCGGGCAGCGCCGGCGAGAGCACGCTGAGGTCGAGCGCTCCGGCGAAGACGCCGAGCCCGAGCGTCCAGAGCAGACGGTTCACGACACGATGCGGTCGATCACCATGACGGCGCACATCAGCGCGAGGTAGAGGAGCGAGTAGCGGAACAGCCTGCGCGCCTGCAGCGTACCGCTTCGTTCGCGCCACGTGCGCAACGCGTCGAGCACGAAGAGACCGCCCAGCACGGCAGCGCCCGCGAAGTAAAACGCGCCCATGATGCGCAGCGGGTAGAGCGCGAGCGACGCCGCGACCAACACGATGCTGTAATAGACGATCTCGCGCTTAGTGCGTTCGGTGCCGTAGACGTTCGGAAACATCGGGATATTCGCTTTGCCGTACTCGGTCTCGGTCATGAGCGCGAGCGACCAGAAGTGCGGCGGCGTCCAGAGAAAGATCAACGCGAACAGGCCGAGCGCCGGACCGCCGAGCGTGTGCGTCACCGCGGCCCAGCCGACGAGCGGGGGTACCGCGCCGGCCGCGCCTCCGACGACGATGTTGAGCGGCGTAACGCGCTTGAGCCACATCGTGTACACGCCGACGTAGTAAGCGTTACCGGCCAGCGAGAGCCACGCCGCGAGCGGATCGACGAGCAGGTAGAAGATCGCGAACGACGTGCCGCCCGCAAGCAGCGCGTAGATCGTCGCGTCGCGGCGCGAGATCCGCCCGGCGGGTATCGGGCGCGACTGCGTGCGCTTCATGACGCGGTCGATGTCGGCGTCCCACACGCAGTTCAAGGCGCCGGCCGATGCGGCGGCGAGCGCGCCGGCGAGCAGCGTCCAGAAGAGCAATCCGACGCTCGGGACGCCGCGCGCGGCCATCGCCATCGCTGCCGCGGTCGTGACGAGCAGCAGCGCGATGATGCGCGGCTTAGAGAGCTCGTAGTAATCCCCGAGCCGCGCGAGCGCAGTCATCGCTGTGCGACGCTTTCGGGCAGCCGCCGCGCGGCTCCGGCCGGCGCGGAGTCGAGCACCGCGAAGATCGTCGCGACGAAGAACGCCAGGAAGACGAGCGCAGCGTTGATGGCGTGTGCCTCCCGGAGCTCGGTTGGCAGCCGCAGCGCGACGTTGAGCAGTCCCAGCAACACTTGAATCGCGACGAGTCCGACACCGAGCGCGACCGTCGCGCGCAGTCGAAGAGAAGCGGAGTGCGCCCACACGAGCGCGAGCGCGCCAGTCGCGCAGATCAGCGTGGCAGCAGCTGCGACGCGATGCAGCATCTGCACGAACTGACCCGGCGTATGGACCACGACGTTGCCCGCGCAGTCCGGAATCGAAAGACAGGCCAACCCCGCGCCGCTGGAGCTCACGTATGCGCCGACGCACATCGTCGCGAACGAAACGATCGCCGTAGCGCCGACGATGGCGGCGTCGGCGGAAAGAGCGCGCGCGCGCTGCGGTTGCGTATCGTCCGAGGCGGCGGCGAACACGGCCATCGCCGACAACCCGGCAATTAAGGCCATCGCGGTCGCCCAGTGCAGCACGACCGAGATCGGCGTATTGCCGAGGCGCACGGTTTCCGCGCCGAGGAAGACCTGCACGAAAAACAGCGCGACGATGACCGCGAGCGTGGGACCGATGAACGGCCGATCGCGCTTGCGCCACGCGGCGACCACGAGCGCCACGACGAGCGGCGCCACCGCAAACGCAAGCAGGCGATGTGTCCACTCCCACAGCGTGCCGTCGGTCATCGAAGGAACGAGGCGACCGCGGCAGAGCGGCCAGTCGGGACACGTGAGCCCGGCGCCGTTGATGCGCGTCCAGCTCCCCAATACCACGGTCATCAGCGCCGCGAGGTCGGCAGCCAATGCGAAGCGGAGGAGCTTTTTCATCACCCCTTAGCGTACCGTCGCTGCGGCCGCCTGGGCAACGACATTTGAGGATAAAATTTTCCTGCGCACGGGAGGCCGCCGGTCGGTCCAGGCGAAGCGGACGGCCGTGAAGCGCTGGTCGGCCCTGGCAGGTCTAGCCATAGGGCTCATCTTGCTGGTCGGATGTCGCGAAGTTCGCGTGAAGACCCTGGCAGTTGGCACGACCACCGTTCTTGGAGGGAACCAAATCCTTATAGTACGCGATGCCGAAGACCTGGGCAAGCTGGAAATTCACGCGCCCGTGCACTTCAAGAGCGAGTTCGGCGTTGTATTGCTGATGGGTCCGCACGACCGCACCGGCTACAAACAGATCGTCGAATCCATCCGCGCGACGCCGGATCGCGTGCGGGTCGTCGCGTTTGAACAGGCGCCGGCCGACGGCGGCGAGCCTACCGGGGCTTATCGCTCGTTTACGCTCTGGATCGTTCCCAATAGCGTCTATCGGCGCGGCGTGCGCGTCGAGGTCGTTACGCCGAGCAACGAGCCAATCACGGCCACCTATCTGCCATGATCTCTCCACGCAAGGCGGCCCCGTCCGTCGAGCCGATCGACCTCGACGTCCGCGTGCAGCGCTTGGGCGTCGTGCTCGAGCCCGACGGCGATCCGACCGAGGCCGGCGGCGTCCTGAATCCGGGCGCGGCGCGGGCGCCCGGAGGCGAGCTGTTGCTCTACCCGCGTTGCGTCGCCGAGGGCAACATCTCGCGCATCGGAATCGTGCGCACCCGGATCGAGAATCGCTGCTTCCAGGTCGAGCGCGTCGCGTTCGCGTTGCAGCCCGAGGCCCCGTACGAGCTGCGGCCGCGCCCCGGATACGGCTGCGAGGATCCGCGCGTTACGTACGTTGCGGCGCTCGAAGCGTACGTGATGGCGTACACCGCGGTCGGACCCGACGGCCCTCGTATCGCAGTCGCGATCTCTCGAGACGCGTATAATTGGGAACGCCTCGGCCTCGTAAATTTCGCCGGAACGGCAACACATTCGGGCGACGATAAAGACGCGGCCTTTTTCCCGGAACCGGTCCTGTCGCCGAAAGGACGTCGCTGTCTGGCCTTCTACCACCGTCCGATGCTGCATCTGTCGAGCGTCGACGGCCGCGCCGCCGTGCCGATGATCGAGCGCATGCCGTTCGAAGACCGCGAGTCCATTCGCATCGCGTACGTTCCACTAGCCCCCGTTCTCAAGGACCGCAGCAAGCTTTGCAACGTCAACGAGAGCATACAGGTGCTCTCGCCGGACGCGCAATGGGGATCGATCAAGATCGGAGCCGGCACGCCGCCCGTGCGAGTTACGTTGAACGGCCGCGGCGTGTGGATGGCCATGTTCCACGGCGTCGACGTAATTAACCACGGAGCGCGCAAGCCGTTCCTGCGCTACAGCGCGGGCATCGTGATTCAAGATCTCGAGCGCCCGGACCGCGTTCTGTACCGATCGCCGGAGCCGATCATGGTACCGGAGTCGCGGCGCGAGCGCCACGGCGTCGTCGACAACGTCGTGTTCCCAACCGGCATCGATCCGCGGCCGGACCTCGGCGAGCGCGCGTTCGACGTCTACTACGGCATGGGCGACTCCTCGGTGGGCGCCGCACGGGTGTGGTTAAATACCTGATTCTCTCGACTGTCATCATCTTGAGCGTCGCGGTGCTGGCCACCGCGTGGGCGAATCGCGATCTGATACGCATCAAGATCGGCAGCGCTTACGCAGACGTGCGGGCGAAGCCGGGCGGCGCCGGCGCTCCGCCCCAGCTGCCGAGCGCGGCGCTGCGCGGCGACGCGCCGTGGGCGCTCTCGGCCCTACCCGAGTGTCTGACGCAGGTTTCCGAGTCGTCAGGCCCCGCGAGCTACGTGCGCGGGCGGCTGCCGCGCGGTGCGGCGCCGATTGTGCCGCCGGCCACGTTGGTGTATGGTGATTGCACCATCACCATCGCCGGTGACCAAGCCGACGTGCGGCGGGGAGCCGATCGGCTGCACATTCCTCCCAGCGTGCAGTTTTATCGCGGCTCCGGGCTGCTCGCGCTAATGCGCGAGGATTCGCACGGAGCGCAGCTGCGGGTTTACGAACCGGTGCAACGTTAACGAGGTAACGTGACCATACGAGACGAGGTACGCCAGCGTCGCACCTTTGCAATCATCTCGCATCCGGATGCCGGGAAGACGACGCTCACCGAAAAGCTGCTGCTTTACGGCGGGGCGATACATGTCGCCGGGCAGGTATCTGCGCGCAAGCGCCAGCGGCAGGCGACTAGCGACTGGATGGCGCTGGAGCGCGAGCGCGGCATCTCGATCACGTCGACGGTGCTCCAGTTTCCGTACCGCGAGCACACGATCAACTTGCTCGACACGCCGGGTCACCAGGACTTCGGCGAGGACACGTACCGCACGTTGCTGGCGGCCGACAGCGCGGTGATGCTCATCGACGCGGCCAAAGGGGTCGAGCCGCAGACCAAAAAGCTCTTCGCGATCTGCCGCGAGCGCCGCATTCCGCTGTTCACTTTCATAAACAAACTCGACCGGCCGAGCCGCGATTCGCTCGAGCTGCTCGACGAGCTCGAGAACGTGCTCGGCATCGGCGCGTTCCCGATGAACTGGCCACTCGGCAGCGGCGACGAGTTCCGTGGCGTCTACGACCGCCGCACGAAGTCGGTGCACCGGTTCGAGCGCTCCACCCACGGAACGACGCGCGCTGCGTTCTCCGTCACCGACATCACCGACCCCGCGCTGCGTGAGATGGTGAGCGAGTATGTCTACGGACAGTTCCGCGAGGGCATCGAGCTGCTCGACGGCGCGGGCGAACGCTTCGACCGCGCCGCCATGCTGCGCGGTGAAATCACGCCGGTGTTCTTCGGCAGCGCGGTGACGAACTTCGGAGTGCAGCTTTTTCTCGACGATTTCGTGGAGATGGCTCCGGCGCCCACGGCGCGGGCCGGCGTCGATCCCGCCGCGCCTGATTTCACCGGCTTCGTGTTCAAGATTCAGGCCAACATGGATCCCCGCCATCGCGATCGCGTCGCGTTCGTGCGCATCTGCTCGGGCGAGTTCGCGCGTGACATGACGGTGCGCAACGGACGCACCGGCGCGCCCGTGCGGCTTTCGCGGGCGATGAAGCTCTTCGCCGACGATCGCGTCTCGCTGGACGTGGCGTACGCCGGCGACGTCGTCGGGCTCGCCAACCCCGGCGCCTTCGCGATCGGCGACACGCTCTACGAGGGGAAACGCGTCGCGTTCCCGCCGATCCCCGCCTTCGCACCGGAACATTTCGCGACGATCCGGAGTACGGACGTAGCGAGCTACAAATCTTTCGGGAAAGGAATCGCGCAGTTGCGTGAGGAGGGCGCGGTGCAGGTCTTCTATCCGTGGGGTGTGCCGAGGACGGAACCGATCCTCGGGGCCGTCGGCGAGCTGCAATTCGAGGTGGCCAAGTATCGTCTCGAGTCGGAGTACAACGTGAAGACCGTCCTCGCGACGCTGCCCTTGACGCTCGCGCGCCACGTGCACGGAGAAAGCGACGCGATCGATCGCGCGCACTGGCCCTCGAACGCCAAACTCGTCGAGGATTGGGACGGGCGTCCCGCGGCGCTCTTCGAGAGCGAGTGGAGTCTCCGGCTCGCGCAGGAGTGGAACCCGAGCCTCGAGTTCGCGGCATTCCCGGCTCAGACCGACGCGGAGGCGCTCGCATCGTGACGCTCGCGCGCGTGTTGCTCGCAGCAGCCGCCCTAGCGGCGCTCGCCGCCTGCTCGTTCGAAAACCGCAACGAGCGCGAGGCCGATCGGATCACGCGGGCGGTGATCGACAACGATCTGCGGCCGGTGCAGAACGACATCGCCAAGGGCATCACGATCACGCGCGTCAAGGTCGCCCAATGGTCGGATGAGCTCAGCGCGCAGGGTAAGCTGCTCTCGGTCAAGGAGACGGCCGGGGCCTGCGATCCCGGCTGGCACTGCTTCAACGTCAAGTTTCAGAAGCACGACTACGTCGAGCGGATGCGCTTCGACGAAAACGGCAAGGTCGTGGACTGGGACTTCCACATGGCGCCGGCCCCGACTTAACTAGAGTTGCCCGCGAACTCCGTCACGCTCGACGACGTCCGCGCCGCGGCGGCGCGGCTGGCCGGCGTTGCGCACCGCACGCCGGTCGTGGTCTCGCGCACGCTGGACGACCAGTCCGGAGCGCGCGTGTTCGTGAAGTGTGAGAACCTGCAGCGCATGGGCGCGTTCAAGTTTCGCGGGGCGTATAATTTCCTCGCGTCGCTTTCGCCGCAGGAGCGCGGCCGCGGCGTCGTCGCGTTCTCGAGCGGCAACCACGCACAGGGCGTCGCTCTGGCCGCACGGCTGCTCGGGGTGCCGGCGACGATCGTCATGCCCACCGACGCCCCCGCCGTCAAGCTCGCGGCGACGCGGGGATATGGCGCGGAGGTCGTCCACTACGAGCGCGAACGCTCGCACCGTGAGGAGATCGCCCGGGCCGTGGCCGCGGAGCGCGCGGCGACGCTCGTGCCGCCGTTCGACGACGCGCGCATCGTCGCGGGCGCCGGCACGGCGGCGCTCGAACTCTTAGAGGACGCGCCCGATCTGGACGCGATCGTGGTGCCCCTCGGCGGCGGCGGCCTGATGAGCGGGACCGCGATCGCGGCGCACGGGCGAAATCCGTCGATTGCGATCTACGGGGTCGAGCCGCAGGCCGGCGACGACTTCGCTCAGTCGCTCGCGCGCGGCGAGCGCGTCACGATCGGAGTGCCGAGTACGATCGCCGACGGGTTGCAGACCACGGCCCCGGGCGAGCTCACCTTTGCGATCGCTCGCGAGCACGTGCGCGCCGTCGTAACCGTGAGCGACGAGGAGCTGCGCGGCGCGATGCGTTTCGCCTTCGAGCGCATGAAGCTCGTGATCGAACCGAGCGGCGCCGCCGCGCTCGCAGCGCTACTCTATAAGCGCATCCCGGATCTGGCCGGCAAACGCATCGGTGCGATCGTCAGCGGCGGCAACATCGACCCTGCGCGCTACGCGGAGCTGATCGCCGGTTCGCCTACCTGACGTCCAGCGACGTCACCGGGCTGATATTGAATTGCTCGATTCTCGAGGACAGCGTCGTCACCACGCGCGCCGCCCCTTGCGGCGTTATCTCGAGATGCGCGGGAATTGTCGCGTCGTCGAACTTGGTGTACGGTGCGTCGAAGGCTAAGGTGAGGAGATCAAACCGCCCCTGCGGCACATAGAACGTACGATCGTTTTCGAGCGTGCTGCCGGGCTCGAGCGCGGTATCCTGACCGGTCGAGGGGTCGCCCAGGTGCGTGATGTAGGCGTAGCTATAGACCGGCACGCGCGAACCCGTTTGAGCGTAGCCGCTGAAATTGTATTGCAGCAAACCTCTACCCGAAGAGAATTGCGGCCGGCCCACGACGACGCGCTGACCGTAGACGTTGACGGCCATGCCTAGGAAGTGCGCCCTGACCGTGCCGATGTTATGCAGTTGCAGGCGGATGCCCACGGCAATGAGGCCGTGACGTTCGCCCAGTCGCTGCATCGATGCGGCTACGTTTACGTCGGGACCGGCTAAGGAGGGCTTGATGCGGTTCTCATAAGCGAAAACGTAGAAAGCCCAGACGCCGGCGGCTACGATCGCCACGACCTCCACGACGTCGCGCACGATTGCGATAGGGTGGCCGACGTCGCCCCGGCCTGCGCGACTCCTCGCGCCGAACAGCATCGAGCCGTTACATCGACGGCGCCGTGATGTTTCCGCAGGCGACGTACTTTTGCAATTCGGCCGCGCTCTGGTGAACGTTGATCGCGAAGGGTTTCGCGAGCAGCTGGGCGATCGTCACTCCCTTGACGGTCGTCGTCGACTTCCCGCCCGTGACCGACGTTAGCGGATAAACGACGCCGCCGAGATTGCTGCACGTGCCGGTGTGGATGTGCATGGGCTGCGCGGTCGCGGGCGCTCCGTCCAACGCGACGACCACCTGCAAGTCGCTGCCGGTTTGCGTCAGCGTCGCGCTTCCGCTTTCGCCGGAGCCGTTTTGCTGCTGGAGGTTGACCTGCAGCGTGCTCGGCGCGGCGGCGGAAGCCGGCTGAATTACTGCCAGGCAAAGAAGACTCAACGATGCGAGCAACAGGATACGTTTCATACTGAACTCCTTTCGAGGCCTCACCGATTCTGGGTCGCAGCAAGGCGACCTTCGAGCAACCGAGCCGCCTCGGCGGCCTGGAGCGTCGGCGGCGCGTCCGCGCCCTCGACCGTGTCCAGGAGCGACTGCGCGTCGGCGTTGAGCGTGGCGAAGGCCTCCGCCGCGCTCGCGTGCTCGGCCCGTTTCGCCGCGGCGTTCTCGTCGTAGCTGCGGTTCACGATCGCGGCGATCTCGCGCCCTAGCGCATACTGCCGTTCGAGTGCGCCGCGCGAGATCGCGACGCGCGGATCCATTGCGATCACGAGCGGACGCTCGATGATACGACCGTCGACGTCGAGGCGCACAGTGTAGCGTCCCGGCACGACGAGCACCCCCTCGGGAACGCGCGGCGTATCGTGCGGAACCGCCGAGATCGGAAGATCCGGCTGTAACGAGCGCGGCGGCGCCTCGCGCAAATCCCACACGAACCGCTGCATTCCGGCGCCGGTCGACGGAGCCGTGAACGGACGCTCCCAGTATGTGGGCTTGTCGAGATGCTCGATCGGCGGCGGCGGACGATCGTCGCTACCGTAGCGCCGCACGAGATTTCCCGAGCCGTCGAGGATCGAGATGACGACGCGCCGGGCCGGCGCCCCGAGCGCGTAATCGATCATCGCGCCGTCCGGCGGGTTTGTGCCCATCGGCTCCTCCGGCGGAAGCGGCGTATCCGTGTTCGTGCTGCGCCGCACGCGATATGCGAGCGCCGGCGAAAAGAGATGCGTTTCTACAAGCGACGCGCGCGCAAGCTCGCGCAGCGGTTCGACGTCGTCGAGGATCCAGAAGCCGCGGCCGTGCGTGGCGACGACGACGTCGTTGCCGTGGACGATGAGATCCCGCACGGAGGTGTGCGGGAGATCGAGCTGCAGCGACTGCCATCGCGCGCCGCCGTCGAACGAGACGGCCACGCCGTTCTCCGTGGCGGCGTAGAGCAGACGCGGCTCGACGGGATCTTGGCGCGCCGCGTTGACGGGTTGATCCGGTAAGCCGTCGACGACGAGCTTCCAGGTGGCTCCGCTATCGCGCGTCACGTAGACGTACGGGCGCAGGTCGTCCAGGCGAAACCGGTTCACTGCCGCGATCGCCGTGTTGTCGTCGAAGCGCGACGCGTCGATCTGCGCGATCTTGCTCCACGGCGTCAATGCCGGTGGCGTGACGTTCCTCCAATGCCGCCCGGAATCGCGAGTGATCCACACGAGGCCGTCGTCCGTGCCGGCCCAGATCGTTCCGGCGCGTACGTACGACGGCGCCAGGGCGTAGACGACGCCGCGATGCGCGCCGTGCTGCGGATCGTCGCTCTCGAACGGCGCGACGACCGCGGGCACGGCCGGATGCGCCCGCGTGAGATCCGGGCTAATCGCGCGCCAGCTCCTGCCACCGTTCGACGTCGCCCACACGACGTTCGATCCGAAATAGAGCCTGTGCTTGTCGAAGTGATCGAACACGATCGGTTCCGTGCGTACGACGCGATAGCGCTTCGTCGGGAGCGCGATGGGCGAGACCTCTTGCACCTGCCCGGTGACCTCGTCGAATTTCTGGACCTTTCCGCCGAAGAAGATTCCGCAATGCAGCGGGTCGGGCACGACGTAGCCGTATTCTTGCGCCGCCGCGGTGTGCCAGTCGCGCTCGGTCACCGCGCCCCAGCTGCCGCGGCTCGCGACGCACGCGGAGCCGCTCTCCTGCTGGCCGCCGCACACCCAATACGGAAAGCGATTGTCCGCGTTGACGTGATACATCTGGGCCGTGGGCTGGTTATACCACGAGCTCCACGTCGCGCCGCCGTCGACCGAGATCGTCGCACCCTGGTCGCTTGCGAGCGCGACGATCCGCGGGTTCTGTGGATTGATCCACACGGTGTGGTAGTCGTCGCCGCCCGGCGCGCCTTTGATCGCGACCATCGTCTTGCCGCCGTCGGTCGAGCGATAGGTCGACGTGTTTGTCAGATAGACGACGTTCGAGTCGACCGGATCGACCGCTAGCGAGACCAGGTCGTCGCCGCGCTGCGCGATCTCGTCGGCGTCGTTGACGCGCACGAAGTTCGTTCCGGCGTCGGCGCTGCGATACAGGGCGCCGGACTCCGAGTCCTTGGACTTGACGTCCGCGTAGGCATAGACGACCTGCGGATTGCTCCGCGAGACGGCGACCTCGGCGCGTCCGATGCGCGCCGGCAGCCCGTCGCGCAGCTGCGCCCACGTTGTGCCGCCGTCTGTGGATTTGAAGATGCCGCTGCCGGGCATCTCGAACGACGCGCCGATCTCCCACGAGGCCTGACGCGCCGCCCAGAGCGTCGCGTAGACGATTTTCGGATCGCGCGGATCGAGGACGACGTCGAACGCGCCGACGTTCTCGTTCTCGAAGAGCACGCGCTGGAACGTCGCGCCACCGTCCAGCGAACGGTACACGCCGCGTTCTTCGTTCGGACCGTACGGGTGTCCGAGTACGGCGACGAAGAGGCGATTCGCGTCGGTTGGATCGACCGCCATCGAGGCGATCTGCCGGCCGTCGCGCAGCCCGAGATGCGTCCACGTCGAGCCGCCGTCGAGCGACTTATAGATACCGTCGCCGACGGCGAGGTCGGGGCGCTGCAGGCCCTCGCCGCTGCCCGCGTACACGACCCGCGGATCGCTGGGCGCGACGGCGATCGCGCCGATCGAGCCCGTCGGCTCGCGATCGAAGATCGGGGTCCACGTGCGGCCCGCGTCCTGAGTCTTCCAAATTCCGCCATTGACGGCGCCGATGTAGAAGACGTTCGGCTCGTTCGCGACGCCGTCGAGCGCCACCGTGCGGCCGCCGCGCAATGGTCCGATGAACCGCCAGCGCAGCGACTGATACAGCGAAGGCGAAACGGTCTGCGTCTGCGCGGAGGCGGGAGGCGCAACCCATGTCAAAGCGGCGACGATCAGCGCGAGAGTAAAGCGGCGTTGCATGCGCTTCGGTTACGACGGAGTTTTCGCGTTATCCCCGCCACTTGTGAGGGGAGGCCACTTGCGGTAATATGGACACAGAATATGACCAGAAAAAAGCGTTCCTCGCAAAACAAGGGGTCTCACGTTTCACTGCTTATGCTCAAGCCGCGAGAGGTCGGTGCGGCGGAGTTCAAAGCCCGCTGCCTCGAGCTCATGAGCGAGGTCGAGCGTCTTGGAACGGAGATCGTCATTACGAAGCATCGACGGCCCGTCGCTCGACTGGTGCCGGCGCGAACATCATCGCATCGCTTCTGCGGATCGCTTGCTGGGATGGTAACCGGTGAGAAGGATATTATCCGTCCCATAGATGTTCCGTGGACCGCGGATGAGTCCAATTTTACTTGACACGCACGCGGCGGTTTGGGCCGCGGACGGACGGTTGAAGGAAGAGGTAGTCGCGCTCATCGAGGGCGCGGCGGAACGCGACGAATTACTGCTGTCGCCGATCACGGCTTGGGAGATAGGCTTGCTCGTCAGGAAAAAGCGGTTGACGGTCTCCTCGACCGTCGACGATTACGTACGGGCGCTCTTCGGACAGCCTGGCGTCGTTGTCGCGGCTCTGACACCGCACATCGCTGTCGCAGCGACGGCTCTACCTGAGACGTTCCGCGCGGATCCCGCGGATCGCATTCTCATCGCAACCGCTGCAGCATACGGCGCCAGGTTCGTAACCCGCGACAGGGAGATTCGGGCCTATGCAAAGTCGACCGGGCATCTCCGCTGCATCGCCTGTTGACCTAGTCAGGATTTGATCAGATTTGCGCGTTCTTCGCGGCGGTGGGCGCCCGGAGCGCGGCCGGTCACACGCGTGAAGACGCGCGTCATGTGGCTCTGGTCGGCGAATCCGCTCTCCAAGGCGATCGCGCTGAGCGAGTCGTCGCCGTCGAGCAGCCGCCGGCACACGTGCTGGATGCGCATCCCGAGCATCGCGTCGGAGATCGTCCTTCCGCGGAAGCGACGGAAGGCGCGGCAGAGATGAGCCGGGTGCACGCCCGCGCCGCCGGCGATGGCGCGCAGGTCGATCGGATCGCGGAAGCGCTCGCGAACGGTCGCGTCGATCGCGTGCAGCCAGTCCGGCTCGTCGCTCCCCTCGTCCGGGCGCCGCGCGACGAGCGCGCAGAGCTGATAGAGCAGGTCCTCGACGGCCGACTCGGCGTGCGCGTCGCGCGCGCAGTACTCGCGATAGAGGCGCAGCACCGCCCAGACCGGGTCGCCGCCCTCGAGCTCGAACACGTGCGCGCGGGCGCCGCCGAGCTCGGCGATCACGGCGTCCCACCCGCCCTGCAGTGCGACCGCGAAGAAGCGGCAGCCCGTGTCGCCGATGCGATCTTCGTGGCGCGTACCGGCGGCGTGGAACACGAGCGTGTACGGCTCGTAGACGAGATCGAAGTCCGCGCCGCGCTCCGAGTACGTCCCTTCCAGCAGCAGGCTGAAATACGCGGCCTCGTGGCGATGCGGCGGCACAGACTTTCCGACGCTGTGCCGAACCTCGGCAAGCATTGCACCGCCGGACGACCACGAGGTCGTCGCGCCGGTGAAGTAGCCGGCTGGAAAGACCGCTTCGTCAGACATCCTTCACGCTTACCGGGCGCGGCGTCCGGCGATACTCCATGCCGTACGCTACGGAGTCGGCCACGGCCCCACCATAATACCGCTCCACGACGCGCAGCGAGAGATCGATGCCGCTCGACTCGCCGCCCGACGACGAAACGTTCGGATCCTCGACGTAGCGCGGGCCGCGAATCAGCGTGACATTGGGGAACGTCCGCGCGAATCGATCGTAGGCGCCGTGATGCGTCGTCGCTCGGCCGCCATCCAACAACCCGGCCTCGGCGACGAGAAACGCGCCCGTGCAGATCGACATCGTCACGTCGGCGCCGGATGCGGACCTGCGGATGTAGTCGATTGTCGCGGGACTATGCGCTTGCTGCGGAACGACGATCACGTTCGGCGTCGGCGCGTCGTCGAAAGTGTAGCGCGACTGGATGAAGAGGTCGCCGAGGTCGTACCGATTACGAGTCTCCGCTACCGAGTAGACGTCGAAGCCCTGGCCGCTCGGCACGACGCCGTCGGCCGATCCGAACACGGTGAACGGGCCGATCAGATCGATGGCGACGAGCTGCGGGCCGATGATGAAGGCGACCTTCACGTAACCTTTCGCGGGCGCGTGTAGCGGCTTACCGAGGTCCGGCGCGGTCGCCTCGTCGAGCGGAGCGCGGCCCGCCGCGCGCGAGGCGCTGAGTCCCGCCATGCCGGCGAGCACAAGCGAGCCCAAGAGGAGTTGTTTGCGTTGCATGGCGGCAGCGTAGCGCGCCGCTGCCGCCCGGGTCTTGCACGCTATTTGCGTTTCGCCGTCACGCGCGCCGTCCGTTGCGCCCGTTGCGCGCTCGGTTGCGTCGCTTGGGTTGGAACGCCGCACCGATCTTGAACGTGGAGCGGCGCGGCAGCGACGCGTCGACGTCCTCGCAGCCGATCGGGCTGAACTCACGACAGTCGCCCGGGCGCGCCGGATAGATGCCGCAGTAGTGGCGGCCGCTGCGCGGACCCATCAAGAAGACGCAGCGGTCGGCGACGTCGTCGCTGACCTTGCGCAGCCAGCCGACGCTGTAGCCGTCGGCCGATGGCCGCTCGACAACGTATTCGCGCATCACTTGCGTGTAGGTCATGCCGAGGTGATCCGCGATGCGCTGCACGTCGGCCTTGCTCACGAACGGCTCGTAGCCGCTGCAGCATTCCGCGCAGCCGGGCGGGCACGCGACGTTGTCGGGCAGGTCCTTGAGGTGCCGCCGCGCGAGTTCGATGACCCGTCCGACCGCGGCGACGAACTCAGGATCGTCGTTATACTTGTAGACCCATTCTCGATGGGTGATCTCGTTGAGGTTGTAATAGCGCGTGGTCTTTTCGTCGGACTCGATCGTGATGTGTTCTTCGTCGATCTCGATCTTGGTGACGTGTTCCATCGGACGCGTGTCCAGCAGTTCCGGATGCGTCGCTTGTCCGGTCTCGCGCGTGTAGTCTCTTAGATTGATGAGGTCTATCGTCTCCATAACGACTCTTCGATTCCCGCGCCTTGCGGGTACCGCCTTCGGGAAGCGCCAAAGATAGCGGCCATGCAAACGGCTATCGGCGTCGATCTGGGCGGCTCACACGTCACCGCATCGGTGGTATCCGAGGACGGGGCGATCCGGCATCAGCACGAGGAGGACTTGGACGACCTCAGATTCGAGGCTGTCATCGCGGCGCTGGAGACGGTGATCGGCGCGGCGCTCAAAGATGCGGGAAGCGTCGTAGGGATCGGCATCGGCTCGCCCGGAAACATCGACGCCGCCAGCGGCGCCGTTCTCTACAGCCCGAACTTCGGCTGGACGAATGCGCCGCTCGGCGAGACGCTGCGCGCCAAGTTTCCCGTGCCGGTGTACGTCGCCAACGACGCGCGTTGCGCGACGCTCGGCGAGCATGCGTTCGGTACCGGTAGGCTTACCAAGGACTTCGTGCTGCTAACGCTGGGCACCGGAATCGGCGGAGGCATCGTGGCGGGCGGCGAGCTCCTATTGGGAAACCGCTGGGGCGCCGGCGAGATCGGTCACCACCAGATCCGCCCCCGCGACGGTTTCGTATGCAACTGCGGCAAGATCGGATGCTTCGAGGCGCAGGCTTCAGGCACGGGATTGATCCGACACGCCTTTGCCGTCGCGAGCTCGTTCCCGCGCAGCTCGCTGCTGGACGTGCCGCGCGACAAGCTCAGCTCGAAGAAGATTCGGCGTGCGGCGCAGGCCGGCGACGGCCACGGCCTCGCGGCGTGGAAGAACTTCATCGCGGACCTCGCGATCGGGCTGGCTAACATCATCGCGTTCGTGAACCCGGAGAAGATCGCGCTGGGCGGCGGCGTCTCGACGGCCGCTGACTTCATGCTCGATGCCGTGCGGCCGCTCGCCGACGACTTGACGACGATGGTGCCGCGCGGGACGACGCAGATCGTCGTCGCGGCGCTGGGCAACGACGCCGGACAGGTCGGCGCCGCGACGATGGCGATGCGCGGCGGCTTGACGGCGGGAAGCGCGGTTGCGGTTTAGGACGGCGCTGCTCGCTATCGTGCTGGCGGCCGCCGCGCCGCCGCATCCGACGGGCGATCCGATTCGCAAGATCCGGCACATCGTCATCATCATGCAAGAGAATCGCTCGTTCGATTCCTATTTCGGCACGTTTCCCGGGGCGGACGGCATTCCGATGCGCGACGGCGTGCCCGTCGCGTGCGTACCGGATCCGCGGACAGGGACATGCGTGCAGCCGTACCACGACCCGCAGGATCGCAACCGCGGTGGACCGCACAACGCGCGCGCCGCGGTCGAGGCCATCGCCGGCGGCAGGATGGACGGATTCATCGCCGCAGCGGAGCGCGCGCGCCGCGCGTGCCGCAATCCCAACGCGCCGAACTGCGCCGGTACGGCCGAGGTGATGGGCTATCACGACGAGCGCGAGCTGCCCAACTACTGGAAATACGCGCGCGACTTCGTGCTGCAGGACCGGTTGTTCGAGCCGAACGCGTCGTGGAGCTTGCCGCAGCATCTCTTCATGGTCTCGGAGTGGTCGGCACACTGCGAGCGGCTCGGCGAGCCGATGTCGTGCGTCAACGAGCTAGAGTTTCCCGACTTTCCGAAGGACTTCGATCCTCGCAACGCGGCGCGCCATGGGCCGGGCCGGCCGGATTATGCGTGGACGGATCTCACGTATCTGCTGCACGCGCATCAGGTGAGCTGGGCGTACTACGTGATGGCCGGCACCGAGCCGGACTGCGCCACCAACCTCGACGACTGCGCGGCCGTTCCGCAGAACGCGCACACGCCCGGCATATGGAACATCCTGCCCTACTTCGACACCGTGAAGCGCGACGGCGAGCTCGGCAACGTGCGCGACCTGCGCGACTTCTACACGGCGGCCAAGAACGGCACCCTGCCGAGCGTCGTGTGGATCGCGCCGTCGGGAGAGTACAGCGAGCATCCACCGGCGCTGGTCAGCGTGGGCCAGGCCTACGTCACGGGGCTGATCAACGCGATCATGCGAAGCCCCGACTGGAACAGCACGGCGATCTTCTTGAGCTGGGACGACTGGGGCGGCTTCTACGATCACGTCGTGCCGCCGCGCGTCGACGTAAACGGCTACGGCCTGCGCGTTCCCGGCGTCGTGATCAGCCCGTACGCGCGCCGCGGCTTCATCGACCATCAAGTCCTCAGCCACGACGCCTACGTCAAGTTCATCGAGGACGACTTCCTCGCCGGCGAGCGCGTCGATCCCACAACCGATGGCCGCCCCGACCGCCGCCCGACCGTCCGCGAGAACGTGCCGATCCTCGGCGATCTGCGCAAGGATTTCGACTTCACGCAAAAACCCCGCGCTCCGGAGCTACTCCCAGGCGGCACCGTGTGGAACGGCGCCAACGCGCAGTAGCGCCTCTCTTGTCATCCTGAGCCCTTCGACTCGCTGCGCTCGCTCAGGACAGGCTCCGTCGAAGGACGCGGGTGCCGATGTCATCCTGAGCCTGTCGAAGGATGACTCAGCAGCAACCGAACACGCGCGAAGCAACTCGCAGCCCCGCGACTCGGACGCTCGTCGCCCACGTCCGTGTGGGCTCCTGCTCGCGCGCTTTTCCGCAACACCAAAGGAATACGACATCGTGTCTTTTGCGGAAAAGTCGCACGCCTCGCTGCGAGGCTGCGAGTTGCTCCGCGCGTTACGTCGTCGCTGCGTCGTCCTTCGACAGGCTCAGGATGACACGGGGGAGTTACACGGCGGTGGCGGTGGCCTGGAGTTTTCCCGTTTCCGCTAGCTGCGCGATGAGCGCGGCGATGCGGCGCGAGCTGTGGCGCGGGGCAACGATCTCCTGGTTGTGGCGAATCGTCGCGAGGCGCTCCGGCGTCCGGATCAGCGTGCGGACGGCGGTGATGACGGACGTGGCGCTGCGCAGCGCGATCAGCCCGAGTCCATTGTCGCGCACGAAATTGACGTTGCCGCGTTCTTGTCCGGGGACGTAGTCGTAGACGACGACCGGCAGCTGCGCGGCGTCGGCTTCCGCAAGCGTTCCGGGTCCGGCCTTGGTGACTAGCAGGTCGACGGCGCGGAAATACTCGGGAATCTTGTTGGTAAACCCGAGCACGTGCATCGGCGTCGGCAGCGACGCCGAGAGCTCTCGCAGCTTCTGCTCGAGTGGCTCGTTGCGCCCGCACACGACGACGAGCTCGACCGGCAAACGGGCGCGCGCGAGCGCGAGCGCCGTCGACAGGAGCTTGCCGCCGCCCTCGCCGCCGGCCATCAGCATGACGATGAAGGCGTCCGGTGACAGTTTGAGCGCGGCGCGAAGGTCGGCCTTACTGCCGGTGACGTCGTCGAACTTCGGGGAGATGGGATGGCCCAGCAGGTGCAGTCGCTGCGGCGGAAGGCCGCGCGATAACGCGCGCTGGTAGACCTCGCGCGCCGGGACGACGACAGCGTCCGCATCCGAGACGAGCCACGACTCGTGGACCTTCCCGAGATCTGTGATCACGGTGACGATCGGCACGTGATGCATGCGCGCGTCGTCGCGCGCACGCAGCGCCGCGTGATTGAGCAGCGGATGCACCGAGACGATGACGTCGGGCCGATACCCGATGAAGAGATCGCGCAGCCGCTCGCGATATAGCGGCTCACAAAACCGCACGAGCGCGCGATAACGCCGGCGGCCGTTGGTCGCGTAGTAGAGCGCCCCGTAGACCGGCGGGGCATAGCGCAGCGCCATGCTGTAGCCGAGCCCGAGCTGCGTCAGCGGGAAGGCGCAGTGGGCGGCGACGTCTTCGATGCGGTGCTCGAAAGAATTCGGCGAGGAGATCTCGTCCAGCGCAGCCGCGATGGCGTTGGCGGCGCTGCGGTGTCCGCCGCCCGTGTCCGAAATCAACAACAGCGCCCGTTTGGTCATTCGCTCTCCCGATTAAGCTCTCGCCGGCGCCTCCTTCGGGCAGCGCCGGCCGGCATTGCGGGCCCGTCGGCTCGTCGGGCCGAGTCTGGCCAACAGCGCCCGAGCCGGGGCGTCATAAAAGCGAAAAATATCGCCAAACTCGATGTCCGGGTTTCGGTGATGGCCGTCGTGGTCCTCGGGAAGCACGACCCCCAGGGGACGGAGGGCCCGCCGTACCCCCTCTGGGGTGTGCCACCCCAGGTCGGTCGTGTGACGCCACCAGACGTGAAGCTGACCGAACGCGAGGCCTGCGAGCGCGCCGGGCAGCGAGAGGCGCGCGGTGAGCGCGGCGACGGCCAGGTATGGAAGCGCCCCGAGAAAACCGTCGAGCAATACGGCCGGGTCCTTCGAGATCACGGCGTGGTCGAAGTACGATCGGCGCCTATCGTGGTGCGTGCGCAAATGCAGCGTGAACCAGAGATGCTGCGGGACGTGGTAGAGGAAGGTTGAAGCGAAATCGCCGACGACGAGCGTGATGGTGAAGGCGACGACGAAAAGCATTTGGATCTCCCTGATCGCCATATCGTTGTGCGGCTGCGCCGCTCCTAGCATATACCATAACCGCGCGCACGTTGTAACACGAGTTCGCCTCCATCGCGCCCTTAATATCGTGTTAAGCTGGCCCTCGCCCGCGAAGGTCGACGCGCTGGCCGGTGCCGTTCTCGTACGCGACGGCGGCCCGCTCGCGCAGCCCGAGCTCGCCATCGCGCGCGCCATATTGCGCACGAATCCGCGCATCGTCGCGTCGTACGCGCTGCTCTTCGCCGGTACGACCGCCGACGCGGCGCGCGCGCAAGCGCTGCCGCCCGAGTTTCTCGCCGCCACGCTCTTGCAAGAGTCCGCGTACGATCCCACGGCGATCTCGTCGGCGGGCGCGATCGGGATCGCGCAGTTCATGCCGGAGACCGCGGCCGCCGCGGGCGTCGATCCGTACGATCCGTTCGACGCGATCGCCGGTTCCGCCGCGCTGCTCGGCGGATACGTCACCGACTATCGGGGGCGATATGCGGATCCGTACGTCGCCGCGCTCGCCGCGTACAACGCCGGACCGCTGGCCGTCGCGGCGTTTCACGGCGTGCCGCCCTACGCCGAGACGCGCGAGTACATCGCGCTGATCTACGACCGCTGGGCGCGCATCGTGTCGTATGAGCGCTAATTGCACGATCTTGCTTCGACAGGCTCAGCATGACACCGAGAGGAAAACCGCACGATGAGGCTTTTGAGAATCGCTGCGGTGGCCGTGGGATGCTCGCTAGCGCTCGCGGCCTGCGCGTTCAACGCGAGTCCAGCCCAGGGATTGCGGTTCCAGCCGCCCTCGGGCTGGCAATCGTCGCCGGGCATCATGGGGTTCATGCAGTTCTGGCACACGCCGGACGATCGCGAAGCGCTGATCCTCTTCAAGTCGCCCACGCAGCTGACGGCCAACGACGTCTTCTCCAACGATCAGATGAAGGACACGCTCAAGGACATGCAGATTGAGCAGCGCCACCCGATCCAGATCTGCGGCAACCAGCCGGCGGCCTACGTTCGCGGCCGGGGTACGTCGCCCAAGCGCGGCGACGAGGACGTGGAGATGGTGTTCACGACCATCCATGGCGCGAGCTACTTTGCGCTGTACACGCGTCCGATCGGGGCGACGCCGAATTTCGCGGCGCAAGCCGCATTGCGAGAACTCTGCCCGAAACCCTGATCGTTTGCCGCGGCTCAAGGGTCCCCTAAGACAGCTCTTCGCGCGCCAGCCGCTCACGTGGACGGCGCCCGCGTCGTCAGGGCCGACGCTGCGGCGTGTCCTCGGCTGGCCCGCGCTCACCGCGATCGGTCTCGGCACGATGCTGGGCGGCATCTTCCCGACGATCGGCGCCGGCGCGCACGCCGCGGGCCCCGCGGTGATCGCCGCCTACGTGCTCTCGGGCGTCGTGAGCCTGTGCGTCGCGCTGTGCTACGCGGAGTTCGCGTCGATGGTGCCGGTCGCTGGGAGCGCTTACACGTACGCGTACGCGACGCTGGGCGAGCTCGTCGCCTGGATCATCGGTTGGGACCTCATCCTGGAATACGGGCTATCACTCGCCCCGACCGCGTCGTCGCTCTCGGACTACTTCCAGCACATGCTCGGCAACGTCGGCATCGCCTTTCCGGCGTGGGCGCAGACGGCGAACGTGCACGCAGCGCATCCGCAGGTCGATGTCTTCGCGTGCGTCGTCACCCTCGCCGTCACGCTGCTCGTCGCCGCCGGCATCCGCGAATCGGCGAGCGTCAATGGCGCGCTCGTCGTGCTGCAGATCGTTGCGATGCTGGTCTTTATCGCCACGGTCGCGCATGCCGTGCACCCGTCGAACCTGCGCCCGTTTACACCTTTCGGCTATCACGGCGTGCTCGCCAGCACCGCGCTCGTATTCTTCGCGTACATCGGCTTCGACACAGTGACCGTCGCCTCGGAAGAGGCGAAGAATCCCGAGCGCAACGTCCCGATCGGCATCATCCTCGCGCTGACGCTCGGGGGAATTCTATACGTCGCGCTGACGCTCTGCACCGTAGGTGTGCTGCGCTTCGACCGGCTCTCCGACGGCGCCGCGATGCTCGACGCGCTCGGTTCCGTGACGAAGAGCCACGCGCTGTACTGGATCGTGGCGTTCGGCGGGCTCGCCGGCAACGCGACGGTGATGCTGACGTCGCTCCTTGGCCAGGTACGCATCTTCTACGTCATGGCGCGCGACCGCATGCTGCCCCCGGGCGTCGCGCGCATCCACCACGTCTTTCGCACGCCCGCCCGCATGACGATGATAACTGGTTTCATCGTGGCGATCTTCGCGGCGGTCCTGCCGCTGACGGAGCTGCTGACCCTCGTGAACATCGGTACGCTCGCGGCGTTCGCGATCGTCTGCGCGGGCGTACTGGTGCTGCGCGTCGTCAATCCGGGTGCGGCGCGGCCGTTTCGCGCGCCGCTGCTGCCGCTCTTCTCAATCGGTGGGGCCGCCGCGTGCCTCTACCTCGTGACCGGGCTTCAGGTCGCGACCTGGATTCGCTATGGGATTTGGTTCCTGGTCGGGCTCGTCGTCTACGCGCTGTACGGCTTCTGGAATTCACGTTTGAGAATCCACCTCATCGAACCCTGAAATCGCAACCTTTGCGTGCCCTTGGGTTTATGTGTATACTCACGTGGGCATGAGGGCGGGCAAGTGACGATCCATACCGCGGTCTCGGACCGATTCGAACTCATCACCGTTCCGCGCTCGCGCGGCGTTCCGTCGTTTGCGCAGGACGTCGCCCAGGGTCTGCGCTCCGAGCCGAAGTGCCTGTCGTCGAAGTACTTCTACGACGACGTCGGCTCGGCGCTGTTCGACGCGATCACGCGCCTCCCGGAATACTATCTCACCAAGGCCGAAACCGAAATTCTCTCGCAGTGGGGATGGCAGATCGTCCGCGTGCTCGAGGCGCCGCTCGACTTCGTCGAGCTCGGCAGCGGGAGCGCGATCAAGACGCGCCTATTGATCGGCGAGGCGCTGCGCGTTCAGCCGCAGCTGCGCTACAGCCCGATCGACATTTCGACGGAGGCGGTCCGCGCATCGTCGATGGCGCTCGTCGAGAGCTATCCGGCGCTATCGGTGCGCGCCTATGCCGGCGACTACTTCGACGTTCTCGCCGCACATTTGCTCGTCTCGGAGCGCAAGATGCTCGCCATGTTCATGGGCTCGAATATCGGCAACTACGAGCCCGGCGAGGCGAAGCAGTTGCTCGCGCTGCTCGGCGGGGCGCTGCGCCCCGGCGACGGGCTGCTTCTCGGCGCCGACCTCAAGAAGGACGCCGCGGCGCTCGAGCTCGCGTACAACGACCCGACGGGCGTCACCGCGGCGTTCAACCGCAATTTGCTCGCGCGCATCAACCGCGAGCTCGACGCCGGATTCGACCTCGGCAAGTTCGCGCACGTCGTGCATTACGACGCGGCGCGCGGATCGGTCGACTCATTCCTAGAGGCGCGCGAGCGCATGAGCGTGCCGATTCGATCGCTCGGTCTGCGCGTGCCCTTCAACGCGGGCGAGCGCATTCACACGGAGTCGTCGTACAAGTTCACCGACGACGAAATCGCGGCGCTCGGTCGCGCCGCGGGATTTCGGAAGCACGCCGTCTGGCACGACGGGGCCAAGCGCTTCAGCGTTCAGCTGCTCGTCAAACAGTAGCGAAGCCGCGCTCGACCAGACGCAGCAGCGCGTCCACCGCGATGGCCAGCGCCGACGCGGTCACACTTCCCGCCACGATCATCTGCGGCTGGTGCAGCGTAAGACCGTTGAAGATCAGCACGCCGAGGCCGACGCCGCCGACGTAGCCACCTAGCGTCGCGATCGCGATCATCGCGATTGCGGCGATCCGCACGCCGCCGATGACGACCGGCAGCGCCTGCGGGAACTCCACCTTGAGCAGCACCTGCAGCGGCGACATGCCGAGCCCGCGCGCGGCGTCGACCTGCGCCGGATCGACCGCGGCGATGCCCGCCACGACGTTGCGCGCCAGCATGAACTGCGCGTACACGACGAGCGCGACGAAGATCGGAGTGAAGCCGAGGCCGAACGCGCGCACGAGCACCGCGAGCAGCGCGAGGCTTGGAATCGTGTAGATCGCCCCGAGCGTGCCAAGCAGCCACGGGGCGACGCGCGCGTTGCGCGCCGCGAAGAGTCCGAGCGGCAGCGCGATGACGAACGCGACCGCGAGCCCCACCAGGACCAGCTCGACGTGGCCGGCCAGCAGCGTGGCGACGCGCAGCGGATGGCTCGCGAGATAGCTCACTGCGTCAGGCCTCGCAGCAGCTCGCGTCCGCGCATAAAGTAGCGCCGGTAGACGTCGTCGCCGGCGTGAACGAGATCACGCACGTACGCCGTCGCGGGACGCTCGAACAGTTCGTGCGGACGCGCGACCTGCTCGACGTGTCCCGCGCTCATCACGACGATGCGGTCTGCCAGCCGGAAGGCCTCGTCCACGTCGTGCGTGACGAAGAGCGTCGTAGTTTGCAGCTCCGCGACGATGCGCACCAGCTCGCGTTGCAGCGCGGTCCGGACCAGCGCGTCCACCGCGCCGAAAGGCTCGTCCATCAGCAACGCGCGCGGCCGCGCGGCGAGCGCCCGAGCGACTCCGACGCGCTGTGCCTCGCCGCCGGATAAGCGGCTCGGACGGCGATCGCGGTACGCGGCGGGATCGAGCCCGACCATGCGCAGCAGCTCGTCGATGCGCCGCGCAATCTCGTCGCGGGGCCAACCGCGCAGCGACGGAACGATGGCGACGTTCTGCGCGACGGTCATGTGCGCGAACAGGCCGACGGCTTGGATGACGTAGCCGATGTCGCGCCGCAGCTCGACGGGGTCGAGCTCGTTCACGTCGGCGCCGTCGATCGTGACGCGTCCGGATTCGAGCGGCACGAGCCGGTTCACCGTGCGCAGCAGCGTGGACTTGCCGCAGCCCGACGGCCCGAGCAGCACGACGAGCTCGCCGTTGCCGCACTCGAAGGAGACGTTCTCGACGGCGTGGCGCGCCGCGCCGGGGTAGCGCACCGTCACTTCATCGAATCGTATCGCACTCATCGCCTGGCCTCGATGGAGCGAAGAAAGGCTGCCGCAACGTCGGCGGGATCCTGCTGCGATTTTTCGACCGCGGCGTTCATCGTCTGCGCGGCGGTATCGGTGATCGCCGGCGAGACGGCGTTGAGGATGCGCGCGATCTGCGGCCGCGCGGCGAGGGCCGCGCGTCGGACCACGGGCGCGACGTTATAGGCCGACCAGAAGTGCCGGTCGTCGCGCAGCACGACGAGCGCGCCGGTCGCGATCTCGCCGTCCGTGCTGAAGGCGCTCGCGACGTCCGCCCTGCCTTCGAGCAGCGCCTGGTACTTCAGCGCGATGTCGTACGTGCGCACCTGCGCGAATCGAAAGCCTCCGTAGAAGCGCTGCAGTCCGGGCAGCCCGTCCGGTCGCGCGAGGAACTCCTGAATCGTCGCGAGGCGCAGTTGCGGCGCGGCGCGCGACGCGTCGGAGAGCGTCGCCAGGCGCTTCGCCTGGGAGATCGCGCGCGTCGTCGCGAGCGCCTGGGAGTCGTTCATCGGCGACGGATCGAGCCAGACGATGCCGTAGCGTCGCTCGAACTCGCGCGCGACGACGGCGTACGCCCTGCGCGAATCGGCGATCGGCGGCAAGTGCAGCACGTCGATGAGCGCGGTGCCGGTGTACTCGGGATAGCAGTCGATGTTGCCGCGTTCCATGGCGGCGATGGCGATTTGGGTCGAGCCCAGGTTGAATAGCCGCTCGACGCGCGTCCCCGCGCGCTCGAGCGCCTGCGCGTAAATTTCCGCGATGACGAACGACTCCGTGAAGTTCTTCGATCCGACGCGGACCGCGTTGGGGTCGAACGCGCAGCGCGCGAGCAGCGGCGACCCGAGCAGCGCGACGGCACGCCGGCGGTTCACGTCCGCGGCACCGCGAGGCGGCCCGCCGCGCTCAGCGCGAGGTCCGCACCCAGCGCGAGCGCCGCGACGACCGCGGCGGCGGTGAAGAGCAGCGGGGCGTCGTCGGTCTGCAATCCGCGAACGATGTCGTCGCCGAGTCCGCCGGCCCCGATGAAGGTCGCGAGCGTCGCGCTCGCAATCGTCTCGGTCGCGGCGGTACGCAGGCCGGCAAGGGAGACCGGCAGCGCGAGGGGCACGACGACGCGCGCGAAGCGCTGAAGCGGCGTCATGCCCATGCCGGCGGCGGCATCGAGCGCGGCCGCCGGTACGCCGCGAATGGCGACGTCGACGCTGATGACGATAGGCGGAATCGCAAGCAGCGCGAGCGCGACCACGGCCGGAGCCACGCCGACGCCGAGCCACGGAAGCAGTAGCATCAGCACGGCGAGGCTGGGGAGCGTGCGACCGACGCCGGCCAGCGCCAGCACGCCACCGCGCAACCCCGCCGACTCGGCCGCGAGGACGCCCAGCGGTAGCCCGGCGAAAAGCGCGAGGGCGAGCGCAGCGCTCGAGAGCGACAGATGCTGGGCGACGTGCGCCCACAGCTGGGGCATGCCGCAAGTTTTTTGCCGCTCGGGAGGCGAAACCCGGTCGCGAACGCCAAAGCAGCATACTCACTCGATGATTACCGAACCCAAACCGGCGCAGGCAACGATTCCCGCCGTCTCGCTGGACGACCCGTCGTACTACATCAGCCGCGAATTGTCGTGGCTGGAGTTCAACGATCGCGTGCTCGAGGAGGCCCTCGACGCGCGCAATCCGCTTCTCGAGCGCCTGAAGTTCGTGGCGATCTACGGGACGAACCTCGACGAGTTCTTCATGATTCGGGTCGCGGCGATCAAGCAGCAGATCGAGGCGCAGGTCGTGCGGCGCTCGGAAGACGGCCGCACGCCCCCCGAACATCTCGAGGCGATCTCGCAGAAACTGCGCGCGTCGCTGCCGCAGCAGATGCGCGTGCTCAACGAGGATCTGCTGCCGGCGTTTGAACGTGAAGGCATCCGGTTGCTACGCGTGAGCGAGCTCGACGAGGAGACGCAGGCCGCGCTCGCGGCCACATTCGACGAGACCGTCTTTCCGGTGCTGACGCCGCTCGCCGTCGACAGCGGGCATCCGTTTCCGTACATCTCGAACCTCTCGCTCTCGTTGGCGGTCGAGCTCGAGGAGACTACGCGCGAGGGCGTCGAGCTGCACTTCGCGCGCGTGAAGATCCCGCCGACGCTGCCCCGCTTCGTCCCGGTCGAAGGCGGACCGGCCGGCGAGCGGCGCTTCGTTTTACTCGAGGACCTGATCGCGCACCACCTCGACGTTCTCTTCCCGGGGCTGCACGTGCGCGACTCGTACCTCTTCCGCGTCACGCGCGACGCCGACCTCGACCTGCAGGAGGACGAGGCCGACGATCTGCTGCGTGCGATCGAGTCGGAGCTGCGGCGCCGGCGATTCGGCGAGCCGGTGCGCCTCGAGGTCGAACGCGGCATGCCGGAGTACATGCGCGAATTTTTGTGTAACTCACTCGACCTCGAGCCCGTCGACTGCTACGAGATCGAGGGGTTGATGGCGCTGAGCGACCTGTGGCAGATCGCGAACCTGTCCGGCTACGAACAGCTCCGCGACAAGCCGTTCCTTCCCGCCATTCCGAAGCGCCTCATCGGTGCCACCGACGTCTTCGCGCAGATTCGCGAGGGCGACATCCTGCTGCACCACCCGTACGAATCGTTCGATCCGGTCATCCAGTTCTTGCAGCAAGCGGCCGAAGACGAGAAGGTGCTCGCGATCAAGGCGACGCTGTACCGGACCTCGGGAAAGAACTCGCCAATCGTCCGGGCCCTGCTAACGGCGGCGGAAAACGAGAAACAAGTCGCGGTCGTCATCGAGCTCAAGGCGCGCTTCGACGAAGAAAACAACATCGAATGGGCGCGGCGGCTGGAGCGCGCGGGCGCCCACGTCGTCTACGGATTCGCGAACCAGAAGGTGCACGCGAAAAGCACGCTCGTCGTCCGCGAGGACGACGACGGCCTGCGGCGCTACATGCACTTCGGCACCGGCAACTACAACGAGAAGACGGCGCGGCTCTACACCGACCTCAGCCTCTTCACGTGTCGTCCGGAGCTGGGCACCGACGACGCGCAGCTCTTCAACGCGCTCACCGGCTTCTCGAAGGTCACCGACTACGAGGTGCTGTGGGTCGCTCCGGTGACGCTGCACCGCGAGCTGATCTCGCGCATCGACCGGGAGACGGAGCACGCGCGCGCCGGCCGGCGGGCCGGGATCCGCGCGAAGATCAACGCGCTGACGGAGATAGAGGTCGTGCGGGCGCTCTACCGCGCCTCGCAGGCGGGCGTCCCGATCGACCTTCTCGTGCGCGGCATGTGCGTGCTGCGGCCCGGCGTGCCGGGCGTGAGCGAAAACATCCGCGTGCGCAGCATCGTCGGGCGCTTCCTCGAGCACTCGCGCATGTACGTCTTCGAGAACGGCGGCAACCTCGAGACGCACATCGCCAGCGCCGACTGGATGGGCCGCAACCTCGATCGCCGCGTCGAACTCGCCGTTCCCGTTCTCGACCCGGTGATGTCCGAGACGCTGACGTCGCACATCCTGACGATTCTTCTGTCGGACAACGTGAAGAGCCGCGAGCTGCAGACGGACGGCTCCTACCGGCGCCTCTCGCCGGGTCCGGGCGAGATGCCCGTCGACGCGCAGCGGGTCTTCCTAACGCAAGCGCAAGCTCTGGGTTAATTTTCTCGTAAAGACGCCTTAAGGCTCGACCTCTTAGCCTAGGCAGTATGGCGGTGCGCTGCGCGCTCGTGCTGTTGGCTTGGGTCTGCACGGCGCTCTGCGGTCCGTTACCGGCATGCGCGCAGGCGCCCGCGACGGCGGGCGTAACGGGGAAGCTCGCCGACGCGTCGGGCCGGCCGGTCGCGGGAGCGCGGCTCGAGCTGCGCGGGCCGCAGGCTTACACCACGACCAGCGACAGCGCCGGCGGCTTCTCCGTACAAAACGCGGTGCCCGGAACGTACGCCTTGCGCGCGTCGAAGCCAGGGTATCAGGCCGTGACGCAGAGCGGGCTCGTGCTCTCCGCCGGCATCGTGCTCACCGTTTCGCTGACGCTGCCGCTGGCAACGCTGCAGACGATCGCGTCGGTCAAGAGCGCGGGGGGCGGCCCCCACTTCAACGCTACCACGGCATCCGTCGCCGTCGTCACGCAGCGTAACTTCACCGATCAGGCGCAGACGCAGGTGACGCAGGTGCTCAACCAGATTCCCGGCGTCCAGATCTCGCTGCCCGGCGGGTCGACCAACGGCGCGGCGCCCGGCTCCGTGACCGTACCGACGATTCGCGGTGCCGCGTCCTACGAGACGGCCTCGCTGATCGACGGTCACCCGCTGGCCGTGGCCACCTTCGGCGACTACATCACGAGCTACCTCAGCAGCTTCATGTTCGGCAGCGTCGAGGTCGTCAAGGGCCCCGGCTCCGACGCGCTCGAGGTCAACAACGCGATCAATGGCACCGTCAACTTTCGCACCCTCGACCCGACCGCGACGCCCGTTCCGGCGTACAGCGTCGGCTTCACGACCAACGGCGGCCAGTACGCCAACGTGGGCCTCCAGGCGAGCACGCCCGATGGTCGCCTGGGCTACGTCTTCGACGTGTCGGTGGTCGACGATCCGTCGGCGCTCAACGGCAAGCGCGTGCTGATCGACCCGACGAATGGCGTTCTCGGCGGCCCGAACGGAAAATCGCTCTCCGGCTCCCCGAGCTACTCGAACGTCGGGACGACCGAGAGCAACATCCAAACGGGTTACTCGCTACTGGCCTGTTGCTATACCTTGACGAGCAACTTCAACAACACATCCGAACTGCTGAAGCTTCGCTATCAGATCACGCCGTCGATCGCCGCGACGGTGAGCTATCTCGACGGCCAAACCTTCGCCGATCAAAACGGCAACACCGGAAACATTACCAATGCGCAGTTTCTGCCGGGAAGCGGCTACTCGGGGGCGTTGCACCCCGGCGCCCAGCAGGTGATGTATCTCTTTCCCGGCGCGCCCAACAACGAGGTCGACAACGAGCCTATTTTCCAGGCGGAGGTGAGCTCGGCGCTGGGCAACGACACGATCCTCGCGCGCTACTACCACGCGTCGCTCTATCGCGAGACGCAGCAGGGAACCGGCCCGGGTATCCCCGACACGTATCCCCTCACGCTCTACGGCTCGTCGAGCGGCTTCTCGAAACCATTCAACGGCCGGACCGCGCCGATCGACTTCCAAGATTACTTCAACGAGAGCGAGCTCGACAAGCTCGGCGGATGGTCGTTTCAGTATCAGCATCCGTTCGGGCAGAACACGCTGACCTTCGGCGTCGACCAGAACACGACGCAGGCGCAGGCCTACGAGGTGTCGACCTTCACCAACGTCTTCATCCCGCAGGGCTCGTCGCAGCTCTTCACGACGCTGCAGGCCCACGCCAATCTCCAGCTGACGCCGACGCTCACGGCGATGCTGGCGGACTACGCCAACGTCTATCGCAGCACGTACGCGACCAACTGCCCCTTCTCATTTGGCTTCTCGAACTGCGCGATCGACGGCAGCAACGTGACGTTCGCGACGACGACGACATCGCACAACGACCCGCGCTTCGGCTTCGTGTGGCAGCCGCGCTCGAGCCTGGCCGTTCGTTTCGCCGGCGGCAGCGCGATCGCGCCGCCATACCTCGACCTGCTCGGTCAGGTCACCGCGCCCAGCGCGCTGTGGGACACGCAGACCGGGATTGCAACCCAGACGAAGAACAGCGGCCAACTGCGTCCCGAGACCGCGTTCGGTTACGACCTCGGCGCCGACTACCGGTGGCACGACGGCTGGACCGTGCTTTCCGGCGACATCTACGAGAACGATCTCTTCAACCACTATTTCGGGGAGACGCTCTACAGCGGGCTGACGTGCGGTCAAGTCTCCTATCCGTGCCTGGACTCGGGTGGTAAGAAGGCGCCGTCCGATACGCCGATCTACTACGCGCTGAACACCAACATCAGCAACTTCCGCTTCGAGGGAATCGAGCTGCAACTGCAGCGGCGCCCGCCGCTGGGCTGGGGCTTCACCCTCTCGGGCGCGCTGCTCAAAGGTTACGTCTACAACCTGCCGCAGTACTTCTATTGCAGCACGCCCGGTCCGCACTGCCAGTACAATCAGAACCTCAACATCCTCGCGAACGAGAATCTCAACGGCGAGGGCGTCGGCTCGGTCTCCTTCTCGCCGTACTTCGGCTTCGGCAGCACGATCGGCGCGCTCAACACGCGCATCCCCTACGCGCAGGGCAACGCAGCCCTATCCTACTCGTTCCGCAACGGCGCGTTCGTGATGCTCGGCACCACGTACTACGGAAACAACAACTCGCTCAACGAGCCGCCCTTCGGCTACGGCTACTTCACCGTCCGCTATCCATTCTCGCCGGGGCTGGCGCTGCAGATCTCGGGCAACAACATCTGGAACGCGTGGCCGGGCGTCGTTCCGATCTACGGTGGCGGGATCGCCATCCCGCTGGCCAACGGCGGCACGGCCGCCACGCTGGGCAACGTGCTGGGCCCGGCCAACTGGACGTTCCTCTTAACCGCGCGATAGCTCCAGTACGATCTTCCACTCGTGCGGCATCACCGGCTGCACCGAGAGGCGCTGGCCGCGGCGCAGCAGCGCCATGCCGACGAGCCGCGGCTCGGCGCGCATTTGCGCGAGCGTTACCGGGTGCGGAAATGCCTCGACGTACTTGACGTCGACCATGAACCAGATCGGCTTGTCCGGTTTCGCGCGGCCGTCGAAGTACTCGCTCGCGCGATCGAACTGCGTGAAGTCGGGATAGGCCTCCCTTACCACCTTGCACGTGCCGACCGCGGCCGGTTCGGCGATGCTCGAGTGGTAGAAGAGGCCGAGGTCGCCGAGGCGCATCTCCATCATGTTGTTGCGCGCCTGGAAGCTGCGCACGCCGGTCCACGGCGTCGTGCCGTCCTTGCGCAGCTGCTCGAAGGAATACGCGCTCGGTTCGGTCTTCATGAGCCAGTACCGCGGCATGTGTAGGACTCTTCGCCGCCGGGGTCGCAGGCTTCTAGCCGATGCAGAAGCGGGTCATTCGGGCGGCCGAGCACGGCTGGGAGGGCGTCGATCCTACGGGCTACACTCCGGACGCCCCCGGCACGGGAGTGGCGCGCCACACGCTCGTGGGAAGCCGCAAGGGCGATCCGAGCGAGTCCGGCCCGCAGATGGAGCTGCGTTACTTCGAGGTGCAGCCCGGTGCCGCGTCGCGGCTCGAGAAGCACGAGCACGAGCACTACGTCATCGTTCGCACCGGGATCGGCTACGCCGTCATCGGCGACACCGTCACCGAGATCGCGCCCAACGACGTGATCTATGTCGGCCCGCTCGAACTGCACCAGTTCGTCAATCGCGGCGCGACGCCGTTCGGTTTCTACTGCTTCGTGGACACGTGCCGCGACTTTTCGCAGGCGCCGACGGACGAGGAGCTAGCGCGTCTGGAGGCCTCTCCCGCCGGCGCCGTCGCAAAGCCGTTCGCGGTGCCGCCTCCCGCGAAGCGCTAGCGGCTCTATTTGCGGCTGGGCACGAAAACGAGTCCGGTCGGGTTCCCGAATCCGGTAAGCACCGGCTTGATGCTCCCGGTCGACTGATTGACAATTCCGACGAAGCCGTACACGCCCGTGTTTCCCGGCACTTCGGTGTAGAGGTCCGCGAGGTAGCGCCCCTGGACCGTATAGACGGCATTTTTTTTCTGGTCGACGACGTAGAGCGTGCCGGTTCCCTTTGCGGAGTAAACCGTGTCGTCGAGCAGCGCCGCTGCGAGCAGCCGCGAAGCGGACTGAGACTTCTTTCCGGCGCCGTGCAGCCAGACGATCTCGCCGTCCGCCTGGGAGATCAGCGCCACGTCGCCGTTCGGCGCGACGGTCATCGAGTCGGGATCCGTGAGATTGAGCGTCACCGTCTTGCCGCTTGGGATGTCCTTGGCTTTGGCATCGCCCATGAGGACCGGCGTCACCTGGGCGGTGCTGCCGCTCAAGGCCACGCTGACGACGGCTGGTCCCTTATTGACGCCGGTCTTCGAGAGCTTGGGATTCGAGGCCGCGATGAACGCCTGCCCCCCGCTGAACGCAAGGTCGTCGTAACCGCCGCCGTGCTTCGCCGAGGAGAAGGAGTAGTGTGTCACCTTGTTCGACGACGGATCCCAGGTGAACATCGAGCTGTTCGCGTCCTCGTTCACCGTGATCCACATCAGTTTCGTGTACGGGTTCCAACGCATCCCGTCGCACCGTCCGGGAACGCGAATCGATCGAACGAGCGACCCGTCCTTCTTATATTGAACGATCGTGCTGTCGCCGCCGGTTCCGGTGGGTCCTGTCGCGTTCTGATAGGCGACGAAGATAAACTTATCGACCGCTACGATCGGATCGGGATTGTACCGCTTGCTCGTTCCCCGCACGAAGACGTCGACGTCGAAGCGCCGCGGCGCGGCGACTGTCGGGCCGGCGCCGTTCCCCGCCGGCTCGAGCGCAACGGGTACCGTGGCTGCCGAGCAGCCGGCGAGCGCGATGAAAATTGTAGCTTGCAGCTTCATGAGCCGACTCTACCGCTCGCGGATTAACTTACGGTAAACGAAAGGTGGTGCTCGGTTAGGGCCCCTTGGCGATTGGCCGCGTGGGATCGGCGACCCACTCGCTCCACGATCCGTTATATATGCGCGAGCCGTCGAGACCGGCGTGCGCCATCGCGAGCAGCGTTACCGCGGACGAGACGCCGGAACCGCACTGATGTACCGTGTGCGCCGCGTCGAGGCCGGCGCTCGCGAACTCCTCGCGCAGCTGCTCGCGCGACTTGAGCGCGCCGTCCGGGGCGAAGTTGTCTTTGAACCAACGGTGCCGCGCGCCGGGGATGTGTCCGCCGACCGGATCGATCGGTTCGGTTTCGCCGCTGAAGCGCTCCATCGCGCGCGCGTCGAGCAGCTGCATCGACGGATCGCCGAGGTGTTCGCGCACGAACGCGGCGTCGACGACCAGCTCCGGGCGCAGGTGCACGGTCAGCGAGCCCTCATGCTGCGGCTCCGACGGCGCGGCCGTCACGGGATATCCGCGTGCCGTCCAAGCGGCGAAGCCGCCGTCGAGGACCGCCGTCGCGTCGTGTCCGATCCAGCGGCAGAGGAACCACAGGCGCGCCGCAAACATATCAGCGCCGGCATCGTAGGCGACGATTTGCGTGTCGTCGTCCGCGCCCACGCCGCGGAGGAAGCGCGCGAACGTATCCGGGTCGGGCAGCGGATGGCGGCCGTTCCTCCCGGTCTTGGAGCCCGCCAAGTCGTCCTCGACCGACGCGAAGAACGCGCCCGGAACGTGCGCTTCGTCGTACAGTCGCCGCCCCAGGGCGAAGTCCGCCAGCGAGTGGCGGCAGTCGAAAATTACGACGCCCGAGTCGTGCAGACGCGCGTGCACCTCCTCGGGCGAGACGATCGTCGTGAACGGCACTAGCGCAAGTTGATGGTTTGCTTCGCCGGCGCCGTAGTGCCGAAGGCTTCCGCGAGTTTGGTCTGCAGCTCGCCACTCTCTGCCATCGGTCCGAGGATGTCGGTGTCGCCGTAAAACGTGCCGGCGATGAAGACCTTCGGCAGCGTCGGCCAGTTCGTCATCTCCGCGAGGGCCTCGCGCTTGCGCACGTTCTCGAGCACGTCGATGACCTCGAACGGATAGCCGAACCGGTCGAAGAACTCGATCGTCTCGAGAGTGAAGCCGCAGCGCGGCGCGGTCTTCGTGCCCTTACCGTAGACGAGGATCGCATTCGCTGCGATCTCCTGGGCGATCTCGTCCTTCAATTCGTTCGACATTCTTGCTCCTTTATTGCTCTGCGACGATCGTTTTGAGTTCGACGGCATGAACGCGCCCGTCTTTGAGCGCGGGTTTCAGCGCGCCGTAGACGAGCTGATGCTGTTCGATCAGCGTCTTTCCCTTGAACGCATGCGAGCGCACGGTCAGGTTGAAGTGATCCATCGTCCCGGTGCGGTCGAAGATGCCGACCTCGGCGTCGGGCAGCTGGGCGCGAATCAGCCGCTCCAAGGCGTCGTTGTCGATCACGACTTTAGTCGCGGCGAGCCCGCGTTCAGCGCGTCGGCCAGGCCGCGCGCCTCGCCCAGCGTCTCCGGAAGGCGCGTTGCTCCCTTGGATAGCGCGACGGTAACGCCGCTTGCGAGGATGATGCCCGTCACGCCCAGCAGGATCGCCGGCACGCCGCTCGCGCGCAAGGGTCCGATCTCGATCGAAAACGTCTGCTGCACGCGGGCGATGCCGCGAAAGAGTGCGCGGAGAGTCCTCGCTCGGTTGTTCATGACAAGGCGTTCTACGTCGGGTTGCGTTGGAAGGCCTGGTCGGGCGCGATACGCGAAGCTGATGCGGAATGCTGCCCATGCTTGCCGCCGCCGTGTGCTGTCTGGTGGGCGGAAACGTTCACACGCCGACCGGCGCGCCGGTCGCGCACGCGCGCGTGACGCTGCGTGGGCCGGCGAGCGCGACGCTGGCTACCGACGCGAAGGGGAACTTCTCGGTGCAGCTGCCCGCGGGCCGCTACGACCTCACGGTATCGGCGCCGGGTTACGTCACGGTCACCGTGAACACGGGGGCGCTTCACGACGGCTCGCGCGTCGACGTCGTGCTCGAGCCGGCCGACACGCCGAAGTTGCGCACGATCGGTCAGGTGACGGTCAACGGCGGCTTCACGCTCGACCGCAACGTGATACCGACGATGGACGTTTCGCGCGCTCAGATGGACGCGCTCGGCTACACGCAGGTGCTCGAAGCGCTGCAGCAGGTTCCCTCGGTCGTCATTCAGCATCCCGATTCGGGCGCGGAGACGGCGCCCGCCGTCGTGTCGCTGCGCGGTCCCGATCCGTCCGAGGCGATGGTGACACTCGACGGTCAGCAACTCAACGACGGCAACACCGGCGACATCGATCTGTCGCAGTTCGCCGTTCCTGCGTTCAATGCGGTCAGCGTGAGCGAGGGCCTCGGCCCGACCGACGCGGAGGGAAGCAATACGTTCGGCGGCGCGGTCAACTTCGAGTCGCTGCGCCCGACGCTGGACGATCATCTCAACTTCTCCGGCTCGGTCGGCTCCTATGGCACGACGCAGAGCTGGCTCAACGCGACCGGCACGATCGGCAAGCTGGGTTACGCGGTCGCGGGCGATGACTTTCATCAGTCGGGACAGGTCGATCAGTATTCCTCGGTAGTTCCCGCGAACAACCTGCCGATCTACTGCGGGCCCGCCACGCCGACCAAGACGCCGAACTGCCCGGTCTACACGCACCTCGGCTCCACGATCTCCGCGCTGCTCGGGCTCGTCAACCTCGACTACAATTTCTCGCAGCGCTCCGACCTCGGGTTTCGCGTGTTCTCGCTCGGCGATAATCGCGACGAGTCGGCGGCCCTCAACGGAATCGCCGGGAATCCGACGTGCGTCTTTAGCGGCCCTGGCTCGGCGTGCGCGTTCTCGCCGTCGCCGAGCTCGCCCAACGGCGTCGCTAACCCCGTCTTCGGCGATCACGTGGGTCAGGGGAGCGCGGCGTTCGCGCAGTCGATCCGCGCATACGATGCGTACGGGCGCGCGCCGCTCGGCTCGGGGACGCTGCTCGCCGACTTCTACGCCGACAGCGACAACATCGACTTCGAGGGCGGCACGGCATCACCGTACGACGTCTCCCATTCCGACACGCGCTACAACGAGGGCCTGTCGTGGGGCCGGACGTTCGACGAAAGCGAGTTCGCTTTCGGCGGCTACAGCCGCCAAGAGTCGCTCGCCGGGCTCGGCATCCCGAACACCCTCTCGCAGAGCATCACTTCGTATTTCTTCCGCGGCGCGCAGCAGATCGGCAAGAGCCTGCGCATCTCGGGCGGCCTGTACGACGCGAACTATTCGACGTTCGGCAACACGCTGAACTGGCGCCTCGGCCTCAGCCAGGATCTGGGCTCGTCGAGCGTCGTCCACGCCTCGGCCGGGACGGGGTTCCGCGCGCCGCTGCTGATCGAGCGCTATTTCTTCCCGCCGGTGCTCGTCAACGGAAAGCTCGCGCCCAATCCCAACGCCGGGCCGGAAGACTCCAACTGCGTGGTTCCCAATGGCAATCCGGCGGAGCGGCCGGAGCACGCGACCGAGTACGAGCTCGGCTTCTCGCACCTGTTCTCGAGCACGTCGAACCTCGACGTTTCCTTCTATCGCTCGAACCTGCGCGACACGATTGAGAACTATTATCCCGATGGCGGCGCGAAGAGCTTCTGCAACACGCCGCTCGGCTTCGCGTACGTGATCCCGGTCAACATCGGCAACGCGGTGTACGAGGGCGCCGAGGCGCGCTACAAGCAGCTCTTTCCGCGGCTGAACCTGACCGCGACGTTTTCCTACGGTCTCAACGTCGCGTACCCGTACGCGCTGGGGCCGTTCGTCTCGAACCCGACCTCCGGCGGCACGCTGATCGCCGATCAACAGTTCCTCGGCGTCCCTCAGCAGCAGGGGGCCGCCTCTTTCATATGGGCGCGCAACGGCTGGCACGCGTCGAGTGCGTTTACCTTCGCCGGCAAGAACAACACGCTGCACCAGCCGTCGTACACGCTGGTCGACGCGGCGATCGGGAGGAACTTCGGACATCTCGACTTCACTCTGGCCGCGACGAACATCTTCAACGCGGTCTCCGGCCCGTTCACGCTGTACGACGCCGGCGTCCCGTATCGCGGCCTCTACGCCGGGACGAACAACACCCAGTATCTGGCCGACATCCCGACCGACGCCCTGTTCGTCCAGCCGGCAGCGGTAAAGTTCATCTTCACCGTGCACGAATGACCGCTGCGACGATGCGGGCGGTCCGGCTGCACACCATCGGTGGGCCGGAGAATCTGCGGGTCGACGAAATCGAGGTCGCGGCGCCGCGCGAGAGCGAGGTGCTCGTGCGCGTGCGCGCCGCGGCGCTCAACCGCCGCGACGTTTTCATCACGCAGGGCCTGTATCCGAAGATTCGGCTGCCGGTGACGCTCGGGTCGGACGGCGCCGGCGAGATCGCCGCGCTCGGCTCCGTCTTCGCCGGCCTCGAGGTCGGCGACGAGGTCGTCATCGATCCGATGATCGACTGGGGCGACGATCCGCGCGTGTGGGACGCCGCGCACTCGAGCATCCTCGGCATGCCGCGCGAGGGCACGTTCGCGCAGTACGTCGCCGTGCCGGCCGAAAACGTCTATCCCAAGCCGCAGCATCTCGCGCCGGAGGAGGCCGCGGCGATTCCGCTCGCCGGACTCTCCGCATATCGCGCGGTCGTGACGCGCGGCGCGCTGCGGCCGGGCGAGACGGTGCTGATCACCGGCGTGGGCGGCGGCGTGCAGACGTTCGTGCTGCTGTTCGCCAAGCGCCTCGGCGCGCGCGTTATCGTCACGTCGAGCAGCGACGAGAAGCTCGAGCGCGCGAAGTCGCTCGGCGCCGACGTCACCATCAACTATAAAACAACGCCCGACTGGCACAAATCGCTGCGTTCGGAAGCGATCGACTTCGTTGTCGATTCGTCCGGCGGCGACACGCTGCGCAAGGCGCTCGACCTGATTCGGCCCGGCGGCCGCGTCGTGATCTATGGCGGCACGACCGGCGAGGCGACGATCCGGCTCTTTCCGCTGTTTTGGAAGCACGTCAGCGTGCTGGGCACGTCGATGGGCAGCCCGCAAGACTTCGCCGGCATGCTCGAACTCTTCGGCGACGGACTGCGCCCGGTTATCGATCGCGTCTTCGGCCTGGACGATGTCGTCGCAGCCTTCGAGCACCTGGCGGCGGCGAATCAGTTCGGGAAGGTCGTTTTAAGGGTCGAGTAGCTTCTTACCGTAACACGAGCCGTTGGGCGGCGGGCTGTTGCGGTAGATCGGACCTGGATGTTCGACCGGCATTCCCTCGCGCGGATAGAGTATCACGTCGACCTTTTGACTCGGCGTGAGTAGCCGCTCGCAGCGCACGACTTCGTGCGCCTTGGATTTCGCCGTGCCGCCGACCCAGAGATCGAACCACAGCTTGTAGCAACCGTTCTGGCCGCTGCCGGTCGGCGGCCCGGATGCGGCGCACAAATCCTCGCGGATGAAGTACTGTTTGAGAAACGGCACGTAGATCTTGATGCCGTAGGGGATCTGTTTGTTGTTAGTGTGTTCGGTCGCGAACGTCGTCGGATTGCAGTACGTGCCGTCGCCGCCGGCGTGCTTGTGGATGACGCCGTGCGCGATGCCGTTGCCGGGCGGCGAGTTGTCGGGCCAGCCGTAAAACGTGATCGTCGCCTTAACCGTCGTCGGAGCTTGCTTGATGCGGTAGCAGCCTTGGAACGCGGGCGTGCCGGACGGCGGCAGGCCCGGCCCCGCGGACTGCGTGCAGGACGCTAGCGAGACGATCGAGACGGCGAGGATCAGGCGACGCATCGTTTAGTCCCCCGTGAGGCGGTACGCGAGCAGCGTCTGTAGTCGCATCTCGGTGCCCAGTTCGGCGACGATGACCGCCGCTTCTTCCGGTCCGACCAGGTCCTCGATGCGCGGGTTGAGCATCGCCGCCTCGTCGGGCGTCATCGCGCGTTCGACGGGCGCGGCACGCACGCTGCCCTCCTCTTCGAGCGCGATTAGGTGCGCGAGAATCTGCCGCGCCATCGCGGGCCAGAGCACGCTGCGCTCGGGCCCGTAGACGCGCCGGACGATGTCCGGAATCGTCGCGGGTCCGGCGCGCAGCGCGTCGACGATCTGCGCCTCGCGCATGCGCCGGTGCTCGGCGTATTCCTCGATCTTGGCCTGCGCGTCATGCACGATCGGGCCGTGGCCACCGTAGATCGTGCGCGCGTCGCCGAACTCGTCGGCCAGACGATTGAGCGTGCGCTGATACGGGCGCATCGCGCCCCCCGGCGGCGCGATCACCGACGTGCCTTGGCCGAGGATCGTGTCGCCGGTGAAGAGGCTGCGCTCTTCGCGCAGGTAGAGGACGACGTGATCGAACGTGTGGCCCGGCGCGTCGATCGCGCGCAGCGCGATCGTTCCCACGCGCAGCTCGCCTTCCAGCGGGATGTCGCGCGTGTGCGGCACGCGGGTCGCCGGATGCGCGTAGACCGGCGCCCCGGTCGCGGCGGCGAGCTCGGGCGCGGCGCCGACGTGGTCGGGATGGCCGTGCGAAAGCGCGATCGCGCGAATCGTTAGCCCCTGCGACGCGGCCGTCGCAAGGAGCGCCTCGACGTGCGCGTGGATCGCCGGGCCCGGGTCGATCACGAGCGCGTCGCCGTCGCCGCAGTCCACTACATAGGAGTTCGTGCCCGTCAGCGTCATCGCCGACGGGTTGGGCGCTCGAACGAGCGTTACCACGCGCCCTCGAGCCGCGGCGGAATCGCGAAATCGTCTGCCGCCTCGTTCGGCATGATCGTGACGATCGGCTTGCTGCGAGCGAAACGCAGCGCCGCCTCGAGCGAGTCGAACGCGCTCAGTCGTTCGAGATGTTTTATCGTCGGATAGACCAAATGCATCTCGCCGCGCCGATGGCGCGCGAGCGCGTCGCGGGGAGCGATCCAGATGCCGTCGTGCATCTCGAATGCGTCGGCCAGCGCGGCCTGCTCCGGCGGAGCGGCGGCGAAGAAGAAGTGAGTGTTGTAACGACGCGGCTCGCTTCGCGGCGTGATCCAATGCGAAAAGAGCGTCAGCTCGCGCGCGTCGGCGTACCAATCGTGTGCGCCGAGCAAGTCGGCAAACGCGAGCTCGCCGCCGCGCACACGCACGCGCTCGGCGCCGATGCGCTCCCATTCGGTCGCGTCGACGGCGATCGGCTGCATTGCGGCTGTGCGGGCGAGCAAGACGCCCGCCTCCTCGAAGAGCTCGCGCAGCGCCGCTACGAGCAGCGCGCGCGCCGCGTCGGGTGCGACCGGCGGCTCCGAAGAATGCAGATCGGATGCGATTTCGGCGCGGAACTCGCGCGCGACGCGCTCCGGTTCGAGCCCGAGCGTCCTCTGCTGCGCGGCCGGCGACGCGTCTGCGGGCTCGATCGTTCCGCCTGGAAAGACGAACGCGTTGGGCGCGAAGGCGCTGGTGGTGCTGCGTCGCGCCAGATAGACCTCGAAGCTTGGCCGCGCGAGGATGACCGTCGCGGCGAGACGCACCCGGCTCACGCGTTGGGAGTCTGCGGAGGCGCGGAGAAAACCTCTCGATGCGGATTGCACTGGGCAGCGACATGGCGGACGAGCTTCCCGAGGCGATCGACCGGTGGCTGCGCGGGCACGGTCACGACGTACGGCGGTATGGCGCGCTCGCGCCAGGCGGAACCGAGGCGTGGCCGACCGTCGGGCACGAGGTCGGGCATGCCGTGGCGCGCGGCGACGCGCAATACGGCGTGCTCTGCTGCTGGACGGGGACCGGCGTCAGCATCGCCGCGAACAAGGTCGCCGGCGTCCGCGCCGCGCTGTGCGGCGACGCCGCAACCGCCGCGGGCGCGCGCGAGTGGAACGATGCGAACGTCCTCTGCCTCAGCTTGCGCGCGACGAGTCCCGCGCTGGCCGAAGAGATGCTCGAGGCCTGGTTCGCCTCCCGCCCCACCGAGGAGCCGAGCTACCGCCAAATGATCGCCGACGTAGAGTAAAAGCAGAGGGGTTGCGCACTCGCGCAACCCCCTATTGAACTGCCGTTCGCCGGTTCGTAGAACTAACGCTACGCGGCCGGCCCTCTCTTCCGGCGGTTTCGGCGCCCGTTCGTGCCGTCCACCAGAGAGGCCGATTCTACCAAAATCAGATACCCGGACTCAAGATGGCCGCGCGAATAACCAGCCGGAAAGTATCAGGAGCGCCCAGTTCACGACGTGGGCGGTCCAGCAATACGAGCACTCGCGACGCGTGACGAAGAGCAGCGAATAGGCCAGAAACGCCGACGTGAGGGCGGCGAAGAGGACCGCCGCCAGGACGGCCAGCATCGCGGCGCCTGGACGCGCCAGCCAGATGGCGGCCGCCAGCGCCGGGTAGTAAATCGCCCCGAGGAGCGCGTTCTGAACGCCGTAGAGGTGGGCCCGGGGCGTCGTGACGACGCTCGGTCCCGCGACCTCACCGCGCGCGGCCCTACGACTCTTGGCCAGCATGAAAAGTGACGCATAGAGCCCAACACCGCATAGCAACGTGATTAACCCGCGCACGACCATCGGTTGAATCCTTCCCTGCGCAAGGGCGCGGCTCTCGCGATGCTGGCCCTGTCCTTCCTGCTCGCGTTTTGGGTGATTCGTCACCAGCCGCGCGTGGAACATGAAATCCGATCGATCGGCCCGTTCGCCTATCCGCTCGCGGTGGCCGTGTTCGCCCTGGTTGCGTCGGCGCCGTTTTCGGTGACCGACGCCCTCGCGATTATGAACGGCGCGATCTTCGGCCCGATCAACGGCACGATCATCGACGCGGTCGGGCTGGTGCTGGCCGCCCTGCTGGGCTACTGGATCAACCTCCACGCCTCGCGCGTCTTCAACCTGCACGAATACCTGCACCGGCTGCCGGCCTGGGTCAAGCGGTTCCCGGTCGGCTCGCCGGCCTTCTTGCTCGCCGTGCGCGTCATCCCGGGCTTCGGCGGCACGGTAGCCACCGCGACCGCGGCGACGTTTCGGGTGCCCGTGTGGGTTCACGTCTGGACGATGTGCGCCATCGCCATCCCGATCTGCTCGCTGCTCACGATCTTCGGCGACCGGCTGACCGTAGCGGTGCACGGCTACGAGGCGCGAGCACGGCACTATGCGCGGCACTACTGCGAGACGCATCGCTGTCCGCACTTCCACTTCCGGCGGCGCGAGCCGCCCTCGCCCACGCCCTCGTGACCGAACCCCTGATCGTCGCGGATCGTACGGCGCTCGAGGCTCTGTGTGCGCGCGTCGCCGACGCAGGACGCGTCGCGCTCGACACGGAGTTCCACGCGGAGCGAACGTACTCGCCGCGGCTGATGGTCGTGCAAATTGCGTTCGACGACGGTGCGGCGATCGTCGACGCGCTGGCGCTGCCGGACCTGCACAACCTCGCGCTCGCGCTGACGCACACGACGGTCGTCGGTCACGCACTCTCCGCCGACCTGAAGATCTTCGCAGATCGTTTCGAGCTCGTGCCGCCGCGCGTCTTCGACACGCAGGTCGCCGCGGCGTTCCTCGGCTACGGCATGCAGGTCTCTCTGGCCGATCTCGTGCGCAGCGTCTGCGGCGTGAAGCTCGCGAAGTCGCAGACGGTGAGCGATTGGTCGGCGCGGCCGCTGTCGGTGCGGCAGATCGAGTATCTCGTCGGCGACGTCGCCTACTTGTTACCGGCCTACGACGCGCTGCGCGCACGGCTCGAGCAGAAGGGCCGCTACGAGTGGGTCTACGAGGAATGCGCCGAGCTCGGCGACATCGAGCGCTACCGCATCGACGAGCGGCGCGCGTATCTGCGCATTCCCGGCGCGATGCGCATGAGCCGGCGCGAGCTCGGAGTTCTCAACGAGTTGGTGAAATTGCGCGACGCGATGGCGCGGGCGCGCGACCTGCCCGTGCGCTACGTGTTGCCCGACGACGTCGTTGCGGGGCTCGCGGTGTTGAAGCCCACGAAGCTCGAGGATCTCTCGCAGTTGCGGCGTCTCGACGGCGCGATGAAGCGCCAGCTCGGCGCCGCGATCCTCGACGCGGTCGCGCGCGGCCTGGCGCTCGATGACGCCGACCTGCCGCAGCGGCCGGCGCGGCCCGCAGCTCCGGCGCGTGACGCACTCGTCGGGTTCTTAGGCGCGGCGGTCGGCGAGATCGCGCGCGCCGCGGAGCTGCCCGCGAGCCTGCTCGTGCCCCGCGCGGCGCTGGAGCGCCTCGCGCGCGAGATCCCGCGCGATCGCGCCGCGTTCGAGCACGTGCTCGCGCTGCAGCCGTGGCGTCTCGCCTTGGTTGCCGAACCGCTTTGGCGTCTTTGTTCGGGCACGGCGGCGCTGAAGATCGAAGGCTACGAACAGGGCGATCCGAAAGTACGATTATCCGATGAATCGCCATCCGAATAGCTTCGGCGCGCTCGAAACGCTGCACGCCGGAGAGCGCTCTTACTCGTATTTTCGCCTCGAGGCGCTCGAGCGAAGAGGATTTCCCAGCCTCACGCGGCTGCCGTTCTCGCTGAAGATTCTGCTCGAGAACTTGCTGCGCTTCGAAGACGGGCAGGCTGTGCGCGCCGAGGACGTCGAGGCGCTGGCGCGCTGGACGAAGCACGGCACAGCGGAACGCGAGATCTCGTTCACGCCCGCGCGCGTGCTGCTGCAAGATTTCACCGGCGTGCCGTGCATCGTCGACCTCGCGGCGATGCGCGACGCGATGGCCGCGATGGGCGGCGACGCGAAGGCGATCAATCCGCTGCAACCCGTCGAGCTCGTGATCGACCACTCGGTGCAGGCCGACTATTTCGGGTCACGCGACGCGCTGGCGAAGAACACCGATCTGGAGTTCGAGCGCAACCGCGAACGCTACGCATTTTTGAAGTGGGGGCAGGCGGCGCTCGACAACCTGCGCGTCGTGCCGCCCGGAACCGGGATCGTGCACCAGGTCAACATCGAGTATCTCGCTCGCGTAATATTCGAGATCGACGGGTTGGCGTTTCCCGACACGGCGGTCGGCACCGATTCGCACACGACGATGGTCAACGGGCTGGGCGTGTTGGCGTGGGGCGTCGGCGGCATCGAGGCGGAGGCCGCGATGCTCGGCCAGCCGGTGACGATGCTGATCCCGGAGGTCGTCGGATTTCGCTTGGACGGCGCGCTGCGCGAGGGCGTGACCGCGACCGATCTCGTGCTGACGGTCGCGGAGATGCTGCGGAAAAAGGGCGTCGTCGGCAAGTTCGTCGAGTTTTACGGCGCCGGTCTCTCGGCGCTGCCGGTCGTGGATCGAACGACGATCAGCAACATGTCGCCGGAGTTCGGCTCGACCGTCGCGATCTTCCCGATCGACGACCGGACGCTCGAATATCTGCGGCTTACCGGCCGGTCGCGCGACCACGTCGCGCTCGTCGAGGCGTACGCCAAGACGCAGGGTCTCTTTCGGACGGACGATTCCGCGGATCCGGACTTCGGCGACACGCTGTCGCTCGATCTCGCGAACGTCGAGCCGAGCCTCGCCGGACCGCGCCGTCCGCAGGATCGCGTGCCGCTGCAGGACGTCAAGCGCACGTTCCAGCTCGCGCTCGACGAGTGGTCCGCGGCGCGCGAGCGCTCGAATGGCGCGGTCGCGCGCTTTGAGAACGAGGGCGGCGGCGCCACGATGACGATCTCGCGCACCGCCGAAGACGTCGACGACGGCGCGGTGGTGATCGCGGCGATCACGAGCTGCACGAACACGTCGAACCCATCGGTGCTCATCGGCGCGGGACTGCTCGCGCGCAACGCAGTCGAGCGCGGGCTGCGGACGCAGCCATGGGTGAAGACGTCGCTTGCGCCGGGCTCGAAAGTCGTCACCGACTACTTGACCAAGGCCGGGCTGCAGGAGTATCTGGACCAGCTTGGCTTCAACCTCGTCGGCTACGGCTGCACGACGTGCATCGGAAACTCGGGGCCCCTTCCGAGCGACGTCGCAGAAGCCGTCGCCGACCGCGACCTGATCGTCGCCGCCGTGCTCTCGGGTAACCGCAACTTCGAGGGGCGCATCCATCCGCAGGTCCGCGCCAACTACCTCGCGTCGCCGCCCCTCGTCGTCGCGTACGCGCTCGCGGGCCGCATGGACGTCGACTTGACCACCGAGCCGCTCGGTGTCGGCAGCGACGGAGTGCCGGTCTGGCTGAAGGACATCTGGCCCAGCAACGACCGCATCGCCGCGACGATGGCAGCGTGCATCAGCGACGAGATGTTCGCCCGGGAGTACGCCGACGTCTTCAAGGGCGACGAGAACTGGAGCGAGCTCAGCGTCGCGGCGAGCGAACGTTACGCGTGGGATCCGAAGTCCGAGTACGTCAAGGAGCCGCCATACTTCGACGGGATGCCGGCGCAGCCGTCGCCCCCGCAAGACGTCTGCGGCGCGCGCGCCATCGCGGTCCTCGGCGATTCGGTCACGACCGATCACATCTCGCCGGCCGGCAGCATCGCGAAGAACAGCCCCGCTGGGCGGTATCTGATCGAGCACGGCATCGAACCGGGCGACTTCAACTCGTATGGTGCGCGCCGCGGCAATCACGAGGTGATGGTGCGCGGGACGTTCGCCAACGTGCGGTTGCGCAACGCGCTGGTGCCCGGCGTCGAGGGCGGCGTGACGCGCTATCTGCCCACCAACGAACAGCTAGCGATCTTCGACGCCGCGATGAGGTATCGCGCGGACGGCACGCCGCTCGTCGTGCTCGCGGGCAAGGAATACGGGGCCGGCTCGTCGCGCGACTGGGCCGCGAAGGGGCCGTACCTGCTCGGCGTCAAGGCGGTGATCGCCGAGTCGTTCGAGCGCATCCATCGCAGCAACCTCATCGGGATGGGCGTGCTGCCGCTCGAATATCTCGACGGCGCGGACCGCTCGACGTTCGGACTTACCGGCGAGGAGATCTACGACGTCACCGGCATCGCGGGGGGCGTCACGCCGCACATGCGCGCGCACGTGAAGGCCACCGATCCGTCCACCAAGCGCTCGATTAAGTTCGAAGTCCGCGTGCGCATCGACACGCCGAACGAAGCGGAATACTACCGCCACGGCGGCATCCTGCAATACGTCCTGCGCCAGCTGGCCTCGCCAAAGTAGTCCTCACAGTCGCGGAGGTAACTTTACTTTTTCTGGTGGATCGCGAAGTTGTTGCCTTCGGGGTCCTGACACCAGGCGATGCGGCAGACCGGTGTCTCGAGAATGCCGTTGGTGAAGAAGTGAACGCCGGCATCGCGTAGGCGTTGGGCCGCGGCATCGATATCGGTGACCGCGAAGATCACACCGCCGCACGGATACCAGCTGTCGTCGGGCATCTTGAAGATGCCGAAGATGCTGCCGTCGCCGAGCTCGAACTCGGTTCCGTGTTCCCACGTCGCATCGGGGCTGGCACGCAAGCCGATCAGGTCACGATAGAACGCTCTCGCCCGGTCGAGGTCCTTCGCGAGATAGTGATGCGCGTCGATTCCGGTGGCGCCGGTCGTCATGCGGTCATCGTAACCCGCATACTTGACATTAGCTGTCATATTTGGTGAGTTTGATGGAGTCGTGAAGGCCGATCGGCTCATCTCGCTCCTGTTGCTGCTGCAGTCGCGACGGCAGTGTTCGGCGCGGATTCTGGCGGAACGGCTCGAGGTCTCCGAGCGGACGATCTACCGCGACGTCGAGGCGCTCGGAGCGGCGGGCGTGCCGGTGTACGCCGAGCGCGGGTCTGCCGGCGGCATCGTGCTCGCCGACGGTTATCGCCGCGCGCTGACACAGTTCACGGAAGACGAAATCCGCTCGCTGTTCGTCTCGGGCGCGAGTCCGCTTGCGGACTTGGGGCTGGAGCGCGGACTGGATCGCGCGCTCGAAAAACTGCACGGCGGCCTGGCGGACGTTCAGCGGCGCGCGGCGGAGAAATCCCGCTCGCGGATCCACCTCGATCAGCGGCGCTGGAATCAGCCCGAGCCGCCGCGAGCGATCCTCACGGCGCTGCGGCGCGCGGTGTGGGACGATCGCCGCGTGCGCGTGCGCTACGAGGACCGCAAGCGATCGTCGTCGACGCGCACCGTCGATCCGCTCGGGCTCGTCTCGAAGGCAGGGGTCTGGTACCTCGTCGCTCGCTGCGGCGAGGAGCTGCGCAGCTTCCGAGTCGATCGCATTCGCGGCGTGCAAGAACTGACGCAGCGCTTCGAGCGCCCGGAGAGCTTTGACCTCGAACGCTACTGGCGCGAGTCGTCGGCGCGCTTCAACGAGGCCTCGCGCAGCGCAGACTGCGTCGTGCTGCTGCGGGCGCCGAGCGACGCGCTCGAACGACTGTCCCTGTACTGGCCGGCGGAAGTCGTGTCGCAAGACAAGACCGGCGCGCTCCTCCGCGTAACCTTTCCGGGCGCGGAGATTGCGCTGTTTCAACTGGTCGCCTGGTCGGAGGTGGCGACGCTCGTCGAGCCTGAGGAGCTGCGCGAGGCGCTCGTCGCGCGGGCGCGAAGAACGCTCGATCGATATGCCCATGATTGACGCGACGCTCTTACTGTGCGACGCGGCGCAGGTCACGCCGGATGGCAAGCTGCACGCGCTCGGGATCGGTTGGACGAACACGGCGAGCCCCGTGACGGCGCCCTCCGCGGTTGCGTTCATCCTGCACGTGCCGTGGGGCGAGACCAATCGCAAGATCACGTGGACGCTCGACCTGTTCGACGCCGACGGCAAGCCAGTCGTGCTGCAAACCGGACCGGAGAGCGCGACCGCGATCCGCATGGAGCAGGAGATCGAGGTCGGGCGCCCGCCCGGCACCAAGCCCGGTTCGTCCATCAACGCGCCGTTCGCGATGATGATCTCGCCGATGCCGCTCGGCCCCGATCGCTCCTTCGTGTGGGTCTTGCGAGTCGGCGATCGCGAATGGCGGGCGCCGTTTACGACTCGCCCGCTAGGGCAGCAGCAGCAGTAGGCGCTAGTCTTTGGCCTTGCGCTGGTGGATGATGATCGAGTTGCCCTCGGGATCTGCGCCGAACGCCATCAGGCACACGGGCGACTCCATCACGTCGCTGAGCTGCAGCCCGCGCTTGCGATAGTGCTCGACGGCCGCACGCGCGTCTTCGACCGCGAACATGATCGCGCCGCCGGTCGCATCGTCGTCGGGCTTCCACACGCCGAACGTCGAGCCGTCCGGGAGCGTGAACTCGGCCCCGCGTCCTCCATCGTCGACGGCGGTGGGCGTCATTCCCATCACGTCGCGATAGAAAGCGATGGCCTTGTTGGGATCGCGTACGAGGTACGCCGTGAGATCGATTCCGGTGATGTTCATGCGACTAGGGTACGCGTTATACATGACATCCGCTGTCATATATCGAATTCGACGCCATGAACAAGGCGCGATTCGAGGCGTTTTCGGACGGCGTCTTCGCCTTTGCGATTACGCTCCTCGCGCTGGGCTTCGTCCTGCCCAAACTGCACGGGCCGTCCAATCGCGAGCTCGCCTCGGCGCTGCTGGGTCTTTGGCCGGACCTGATCGCGTATGCTCTGAGCTTCTCCGTGATCGGCCTGATGTGGCAGAATCACCACGCACTCTTCCGTCTCGTGCACACCGTCGACCGCAAGACGGTGTTCTGGAACCTCCTGTTGCTGGCGGCGACCGTGTTGATCCCGTTCGCCACGACGACGCTCGGCTCGTATCCGACGTATTCGGCGTCGACGTTTCTCTACGGCGTCGTACTTTCGGCCTGCGCCACGTTCTACAACGTCATGCTGCAGCATCTCGTCCGCACCAAGGCGTTCGCGCCGGAGGTCGACGACGCGACGATCGCGCACACGGTTCGCGGCTATCGAACGGGCTGGATGGTATATGTCGGCGCGACGCTGGTCGCGCTCGTGCTGCCGGTCTTGAGCTTCGCGCTGTATCTGTTCGTCGTGATCTACTTTTTGATCCCGCGCGGCGCGGATTCGGACGTCTCGCTGAGCGCGCGCCGCTGGTAGCTTACTTCCAGCGGTCGGCCGGCGCCGTCACGTAGTTCTTCCAGATGTAGCCCCAGGGAAGGACGAGCGGCACGACGACCACGCCGAAGAAGATCGAGAACGCGTTGTCGGCCACATCGGGGTCGACGCGGTGCCCCAGCCACTGCGGCAGCCAGATCGCCAGCACCCATAGGAGCTTCCACGCGAACTCGAAGATCAGCAGCGGCAGCATCCGGACCGGATAGCGGACTCCCACGAGCGCCAGCGCCGTGAGTGCTCCGAGGAAACTCATTCCGACGCCGTGCCAGAAGTCCCAGGGTCGCGTGTGGTGCAGGATGGCCGGCCACGTCTGAACGCCCTGCGCCAAGCCGATGAGGAGGTAGAGGGCCCGGAGCAGATAGAGGCGGAACAGCGAGAGCTCGGGACCGCGGCGCGCGGCGATCATGCCCCTAGCTACTATGCTCGGCAGGTCGCTGTTTCGCGAGTGCGGGTTTCCGACATAGGGGCGGCAGGCGCCCGTGGCTACGATGACCGGCAGGAGGATCACCGATGACCTTGAGGACCGTCTCGCTTTGCTTTTCGGCAGCGCTGCTTGCGGCGTGCTCGAGCGCCGCGCTCGCGCCCACCCTGCCCGCCGGTGCCGGCGCAAGCGCCGCGCTCGGGCAGCCGGCGCTGGAGTTCGCCAACAGCCCCCACTTCGTCTATTGGACGCTCTTTGCGAGCTGCAGCTATCCGCAGGTCCAGTTTGCTCGCGTGCCGATGAAGGCCACCTCCAAAGACACCAGCTATTACTGCAGCAAGGGAAATGGACTCCACTATACTTCCGGTCTGCGCGTCGATTCCTCGGGGCGGCTGTGGGTTCTCAGCTTCAGCAAGTCCGGCGGCACGCCGTCCGAGGTTGCGGTATTCAAGCTTCCGCTCAAAGCGACGTCGGTTCAGCTGTACACGTTTGTCCTCTCTGGTTCAAACGCAGCAGACGCGTTGGCGTTCGATCCGTCGGGAAACCTTTGGGTGAGCTCGCCGGGGAACTCAAGCGTCTTGGAATATAAAGGTCCCTTCAAGAAGAGCGGGACGCTCAATCCTGCCCTGACGGTCGGCGTGCCTAGCGGATACTCCATCTACAGCTTGGCCTTCGACAAGTCCGGCAAGCTGTATGCTTCGAATTCCAAGAGCACCGGCTCGAATTCGATCGGCGTTCTCAAGCCGCCTTATACCGGCAACCCGTATTTCTTGCGGGGCGCCCCTAACCCCGGCGGTCTCGTCTTTGACAGGCACGGCAATCTTTACGCGTCCGCAAACGGATCGACGCCTGCGGTCGTTCGCTACAACAGCAACCATCTGAAGAGCGGCGACAAGCCGAGCATCGTAGATCCGACCGGCATTCCGGCGTCGTCGTACGAAGCGGCCTTTGCGTTTACGAGCACGGGCGATCTCTATGCCGCTAACTGTGGGAACGCCAGCTCCGCCGGTATCGACGTGTGGCCTCTGAGCCGGAAGAAGTTCGGCGCAAAACTCAAACCATCGGTGCTGTATACGAATGCCGACGTTCAGCAGGCCGGTTGCGCCTGGGGGATCGCGATCAAGTAGCCTCTTACAGCATGACGCGGCGGAAGTCGGCGAGCAACGCGGCGACGTAGGCCAGGAAGCGCGCGGCTCCCGCGCCGTCGACGACGCGGTGATCGTAGCTCACGCTGACCGGCAGCATCAGCCGCGGAACGAACGTCTCGCCGTCCCAGATTGGCTTCATCGTCGTGCGCGTGGCGCCGAGAATTGCGACCTCGGGCGCGTTGACGATCTGCGTGAACGCCGTGCCGCCGATCCCGCCGATCGACGAGATCGTGAACGTGCCGCCCTGCATCTCGGAGAGCGGCAGCTTGCCCTCGCGTGCCTTCGCCGCGAGCGCCGCGCTCTCGGCCGCGATCTCGAACAGCCCCTTGCCGTCCGCGTTCTTGACCACCGGCACGACGAGGCCGTCCGGCGTGTCGGCCGCGAAGCCGATGTTGTAGTAGCGCTTGAGCACGAGCTCAGCGCCGTCCAGCGACGCGTTGAATTCGGGGTAGCGCTGCAGCGCCGCGACCGAGGCCTTGACGAGAAACGCCAGCATCGTGAGCTTCGGCCGCGGCTCACTCGTGCGCTCGGCGTTGACCTCGTTACGGAACGCCTCGAGCGACGTGACGTCGGCCTCGTCGTAGTTGGTGATGTGCGGGATTTGCAGCCAGTTGCGATGCAGGTTCGGTCCCGAGAACTTCTTGATGCGCGAGAGTGGGCGGCGCTCGACCGGGCCGTACTGCGCGAAGTCTACCTTCGGCCACGCCGGCAATCCGCCGAATGCCGGTGCGGCGGCAGCGCCGCCGCGCTCCAGTGCGCCCTTCACGAAGCCCTGCACGTCCTCACGCGTGATGCGTCCGTTCGGGCCGCTGCCGCTGATGTTCGCGAGATCGACGCCGAGCTCGCGTGCGAAGCGCCGAATCGCGGGTCCCGCGTGCACCGGGCCGTCGGGTGCGGGCGTCGCCTGCGGAGCAGGCGCGAGTTGCGGAGCAGGCGCGAGTTGCGAAGCCGGCGTGGGCTGTTGCTGCGCAGGGGCAGGCTGCGGCGCCACGGCGGCGTCCTCCGAACTGAGCGTCAGGATCGCCACGCCCTCGGAGACCTTGTCGCCGACCTTCACCTTGATATCTTGTACGACGCCCTCGGCCTCGGCCGGTACCTCCATCGAGGCCTTCTCGCTCTCGAGCGTGATCAGCGAGTCGTTCTTCTTGACGCGATCGCCGCTCTTGACCAACACCTCGATCACCGGCACGTCCTTGAAGTCGCCGATGTCGGGAACGCGCACCTCGATCGTTTGGCTCATGTCCTCACACGGTGATGGGGTTCGGCTTGTTGGGGTCGATGTGGTACTTCTCCAGCGCCTTGGCGACCGTCGCGGGTGGAACCTTGCCCTCTTCGGCGAGCGCACGCAGCGCCGTGACCGTTACGAAGTGGCGGTCGACCTCGAAGAACTCGCGCAGCTTGCGCCGAAAGTCGCTGCGGCCGTAGCCGTCGGTGCCGAGCGCGACATATGGGCGCCCCACGTACGGATGGATCTGTTCGGCGAACGCCCGGATGTAATCGGTGGCGGCGATGCCGGGCCCGACGCGATCTTGAAGGCACTGCTCGACGTGGGAGAGAGCCGGTTTATCCTGCGGGTGCAGCAGGTTCAAGCGCCGCGCCGCGACGCCGTCGCGCTGCAGCTGGTTGAAACTCGTCACGCTCCACACGTCGCTCGTCACGTTCCACTCGTCCGCGAGGAGATCGGCCGCGGCGATGACCTCGCGCAAGATGGCGCCCGAGCCGAAGAGCTGCACTCGCGGTGCCTTCCCCTTCACGGGGCCCGAGTCACGCAGCAGGTACATGCCGCGCAGGATGCCGTCGCGTACGTCGGGCGGCATCGCCGGATGCTGATAGTTCTCGTTCATCAGCGTGATGTAGTAATAGACGTCTTCCTGGTCGGTCAGCATCCGGCGCAGCCCGTCCTCGATGATGACCGCGAGCTCATACGCGAATGTCGGGTCGTAGCTGACGCAGTTGGGCACGAACGACGCCGCGACTTGGCTGCTGCCGTCCTCGTGCTGCAGGCCCTCGCCATTGAGCGTCGTGCGCCCCGACGTCGCGCCGAGCAGAAAGCCGCGCGTGCGGCTGTCGCCGGCCGCCCACGTGAGGTCGCCGACGCGTTGAAAGCCGAACATCGAATAGAAGATGTAGAACGGGATCATCGGCAGGTCGTGGTTGGAGTACGACGTGCCCGCGGCGATCCACGACGAGAGCGCACCCGCCTCGTTGATGCCTTCTTGCAGAATCTGGCCGAGCTTGTCCTCGCGGTACCACATGAGCTGTTCGGCGTCTTGCGGATGATAGAGCTGTCCGACCGACGAGTAGATCCCGAGTTGGCGGAACATGCCCTCCATGCCGAACGTACGCGACTCGTCGGCGACGATCGGAACGACGCGCGGACCGATATCGCGGTCGCGCGCGATGGTGTTGAGGATTCGCACGAACGCCATCGTCGTCGAGATATGCCGGTCGCCCGTTCCTTGCAGCTGCGCGTCGAACGCCGCGAGCTCTGGAACGGTCAACGCGGCCGACTTGCGGCGACGTTGCGGAACGCGGCCGAGCTCGGCCATCCGCTCGCGCAGGTACTGCATCTCTTGCGAATCTTCCGCCGGCTTATAGAACGGGATCTTCTCGCCGGCGAGCTGCTCGTCGCTGATCGGCAGGTCGAAGCGATCGCGAAACGTGCGCATCGCCGCGATCTCCATCTTTTTCGCCTGGTGTGCGATGTTCTGTGCTTCGCCGGCCTCGCCCATGCCGTAGCCCTTGATCGTCTTCGCGAGCACGACCGTCGGTGCGCCGCGATGCTCAAAAGCGGCCTTATACGCGGCGTAGACCTTGACTGAGTCGTGGCCGCCGCGCTGCAGGTTCCAAATCGCCTCGTCGGTCCAGTCCGCGACCAGCGCCTGCGTTTCGGGATAGCGTCCGAAGAACTCGTCGCGGACGTACTTGCCGTTGCGCGACTTGAACGTTTGATAGTCGCCGTCCACGCACTCGTTCATCAACTGCACGAGGCGCGGGCCCGCATCGCTTGCGAGCAGCGGATCCCAGCGGCTTCCCCAGATGACCTTGATGACGTTCCAGCCTGCGCCCTTGAAGACGCCCTCGAGCTCCTGAATGATCTTACCGTTGCCGCGCACCGGACCGTCGAGCCGCTGCAGGTTCGCGTTGACCACCCAGATTAAGTCGTCGAGCTTCTCGCGGCCCGCGAGCGAGACCGCGCCGAGCGATTCGGGCTCGTCCATCTCGCCGTCGCCCACGAAAGCCCACACCTTACGCCCGGTTGCGTCGCGCAGGCCGCGGTCGTGCAGATAGCGCATGAAGCGCGCCTGATAAATCGACATGATCGGGCCGAGGCCCATCGACACGGTTGGGAACTGCCAGAACTCCGGCATCAGCCACGGATGTGGATACGACGAGAGGCCGCGCCCGCCGACCTCCTGGCGGAAGTGCTCGAGCTGGTCCTCAGTGATGCGCCCCTCGAGAAACGCGCGCGCGTACACGCCCGGCGAGGAGTGTCCCTGAAAGAAGACGAGGTCGCCGCCGAACGATTCGCTGCGCGCGCGGAAGAAATGGTTGAAGCCGACGTCGTACAGCGTCGCCGCCGACGCGAAGCTGGCGACGTGGCCGCCGAGCTCCGAGCTGACCTTGTTTGCGCGCACAACCGTCGCGAGCGCGTTCCAGCGGACGTAATGGCGCAACCGCGCCTCGACCTCGCGATCGCCCGGCATCGCCGGCTGCTGATCGGCCGGTATCGTGTTGACGTACGGCGTCTGCCAGCCAAGCGAAACGTGCGCGCCGTTGCGCTGCGCTTCGTCGACGAGCCGCGCGATCAGATCGCGCGCACGCTCCGGGCCTTCGGCCTCGATGACGCCGCGCATGGCCTCGAGCCATTCGCGAGTTTCTTGAGGGTCGGGATCGGCGGTGAACGTCGTCGTCATCAGGACCCACCTGTTTTGAGTCGGCGACGCATATCTCATCCAAATGGACCAATCCAATCGCCAGCCTGGTTGGTTCCAAACGGTTTTGCCCACTTAAACGTAAGCGGGGCACGGCGAAACTGGAGTCGACGTTATGCTGCCGTTTCTGACCGCCCGGCTGTTTATGGGTGACCCCGGGAAAGCAAAAACGAGCCGGTTTTGGTTGCTAGACCTTGTCCACGACCCGGAACATCTTGTCGAAGGCTACCATGCGAAGCAACCGGCTTACCGGGCCATTGGCCACCACTGTGATCTGGTGCCCGTTGAAACGCTGACGTACCGAGGCGAGCTGGTGTAGGACGGTTGAGTCTATGTAGGTTGCCCGGCTCATGTCTATCACCGCCGGTTCGTCCGAGCGGAGCGCGCTAAACAGGAAATCCAACTCTTCCCTACGGGAGAGGTCCCAGTCGCCTTCTAGTTCGAGCCGATTTTCCTCGGGACCAAGCGGTTTCTTCATTGAATGACCCCCCGATTCTCATGACGCCCGCGATTCTGAAGCCATCGCTTATTGTGAACGGTTAGCAGCCTGAAATTACCAGCCGCTTGCCCTGGCTGTCTAGGCCCCCCTGGGTTAAAACTATCCTAAAAAACGCAAAGAGAAACCCCTAGCCTGCAAGGCGACCCAAAACCCCGCCTGTGGGCATTTTGTAGGGCAAGGCAGCAAAGCCGTTCCAAACCGCCGTGTCACGGTGAGCGGAGTCGAAGCGCAACACGCGTATACTGATCCGAAGCGGGAGCTACGGCTGAGAGGGCGGGCGATGCTTCGCCGACCGCAATGAACCTGATCCGGATAATGCCGGCGTAGGGAGGTGCAGATGAAAGTTTATTCCAGCGGCTCGGACCCGTCGGTTCGCGTGCCGCGCCGCGCGATCGCGTTGACGGACGGCACGATCCACACCGTCTACGACACGAGCGGCCCGTACACCGATCCCGAAACTTCAACCGATTTTCGTCGCGGACTGCCGCCGCTGCGCGACGCGTGGATCGAGGCGCGCGGCGACACGCTGCGGCTCGAGCGTCCGTCGTCTATCTACCGGCGCGGGCGCGACGCGATGCCGGAGCTCGACGAGCTGCGCTTCCCGTCGCCGCGCCCGCCGCGCAGGGCGAAGCCGGGTGCGAACGTCACGCAGATGCACTACGCGCGGCGCGGCGAGATCACGCCGGAGATGGAGTTCGTCGCGCTGCGTGAGAACGTCGAGCCGGATTTTGTGCGCAGTGAGGTCGCGCGCGGCCGCGCGATCCTCCCATCAAATGTCAACCATCCCGAGAGCGAGCCGATGATCATCGGCCGCAACTTTCTGGTCAAGATCAACGCGAACATCGGCAACTCCGCCGTCACGTCGTCCATCGACGAAGAGGTCGAGAAGATGACGTGGGCGACGCGCTGGGGCGGCGACACCGTCATGGACCTCTCGACCGGGAAGAACATCCACGAAACGCGCGAGTGGATTCTGCGCAACTCACCGGTGCCGATCGGCACCGTCCCGATCTATCAGGCGCTGGAGAAGGTCGACGGCAAGGCCGAGGAGCTCACGTGGGAGCTCTTCCGCGACACGCTGATCGAGCAGGCGGAACAGGGCGTAGACTATTTCACGATTCACGCCGGCGTGCTGCTGCGCTACGTGCCCCTCACGGCCAGCCGCGTCACCGGCATCGTCTCGCGCGGCGGATCGATCCTCGCCAAGTGGTGCCTCGCGCATCATCGCGAGAACTTCCTCTACGACAACTTCGAAGAGATCTGCGAGATCATGAAGGCGTACGACGTGGCGTTCTCACTCGGTGACGGTCTGCGCCCAGGCTGCACCGCCGATGCCAACGACGCGGCGCAGTTCGCGGAGCTCGAGACGCTGGGAGAGCTAACCGACGTTGCCTGGAAGCACGACGTCCAGGTGATGATCGAGGGCCCTGGGCACGTCCCGATGCACCTGATCGAAGAAAACATGCGCAAGCAGCTCGAGATCTGCAAGGAGGCGCCCTTCTACACTCTGGGGCCGCTCGTCACCGACGTCGCACCCGGCTACGATCACATCACGAGCGCGATCGGCGCCGCGATGATCGGCTGGTACGGGACGGCGATGTTGTGCTACGTGACGCCCAAAGAGCACCTCGGTTTGCCGAACAAGAAGGACGTCAAGGACGGCGTGATCGCGTACAAGATCGCCGCGCACGCGGCCGACCTTGCCAAGGGACACGCCGGCGCGGCGCATTGGGACGACGTGCTGTCGAAGGCGCGCTTCGAGTTCCGCTGGCAGGATCAGTTCGATCTCTCGCTCGATCCCGACACCGCGCGCGAGTTCCACGACGAGACGCTGCCCGCGCCGGGCGCGAAGGTCGCGCACTTCTGTTCGATGTGCGGGCCGCATTTCTGCTCGATGAAGATCACGCAAGAGGTGCGCGAGTACGCTGAGCGCGGCATGGCCGAAAAGTCCCGCGAGTTCTTGGAGCAGGGCGCCGAAGTGTACGTTCCCGTGTCACCCTGAGCCTGTCGAAGGGTGAAGGTATGTGCGGTGTTGTTCGATCGCGACGAGACGATCGTCGTCGACGTGCCGTTCAACGGCGATCCCGCTAAGATAGTTCCCGCGCCGAACGCGCGCGATTTGCTCGACCGGCTGCGCGCGGCGGGGTTGCCGCTCGTGGTGGTCAGCAATCAAAGCGGGATCGGGCGCGGGCTGATCACAGCCGAGCAGGTAGACGCGGTCAATCGCAGGATCGACGAGTTGCTCGGGCCGTTCGCGGGATTCTTCGTCTGTCCGCACGCGCCCGACGACGCCTGCGAGTGCCGTAAGCCGAAGCCCAAGCTGATTCTCGACGCGGCGCGTGCGCTGCGCGTCGATCCGGCGTGCTGCGTCGTCGTCGGCGACCGGGAGAGCGACGTCGAGGCCGCGCGCAACGCGGGAGCGATCCCGCTAAAAGTTGCCGGCCCTCACGCGCTCGGCGACGCGGTCAACGCTATCCTCTCCATGTCATCCTGAGCCCTTCGACTCGCTCCGCTCGCTCAGGACAGGCGGAGTCGAACGACGGGTTAGCTATGTCATCCTGAGCGGAGCGAGGCGCAGCCGAGCGTAGTCGAAGGACGGGTTAGCTCAGTAGTCCTGAGCGAGCTCAGCGAGCCGAAGGACGGCGCCCGCTGGACTGTTTTGTATAGAAGCTGCCCCCTATCACGTCCTTCGGCTCCGGCGCAATGCGCCGTCGCTCAGGACTGCGCGGCTAGCCCCGTCCTTCGACTGCGGCGCTTCGCGCCTCCGCTCAGGATGACAAGTCAGCGCTTCGCGCCTCCGCTCAGGATGACAACTGCGGCGCTTCGCGCCTCCGCTCAGGATGACAACTGCGGCGCTTCGCGCCTCCGCTCAGGATGACGAGGTTACGGGTTTTCGGTGCCGTTGAGCCAGTAGTCGATGTCGAGGCCGTGCGCGGGCCACTGATTGTAGGCGCTCGCGGGGAGGTGGACGTTGCGCCCTAGGCGCTCCCACGCGTCGACGACCCGCACGACGTAGTTTTCCGTCTCGCCGTAAGGCGGAACGCCGCCGTATTCGCTGACGGCCTTCGGCCCCGCGTTGTAGGCGGCGAAGACGAGGTCCGGATGCTTCGATCCGAAGCGCTGCATCAGGCCGCGCAGATAGCGCGCGGCGCCGTAGAGGTTTTGGTTCGGGTCGCGCGGGTTGACCTTGAGCAGCGCGGCCGTGCCCGGCATGAGCTGGCCGAGGCCGATCGCGCCCGCCGGCGAGACCGCGTGGGTGTGCCACGACGATTCGACGGCGACGATCGCCACGAGCATGTTCGCATCGAGGCGCCAGCGCACGGCGTTCACGAGCACGCGCCGCGCGAGGCTGCGGCTCTGCCAGGCCGGCAGCAGCGGGTTGATGTGCCGCAGGACGCGCGCGTAGACGTCGATTGCGACAGGAGTCGCAGGGACCGCGCGATGTGCGGCTTGCGCGGGTGCGCACGTAACCAGAAACGAGCACAATGGAACGATCGCGGTCGCCAGGAGGCTGGCGATGGTCCTGCGCATTATGGGGCCGGTGGGTTCGAGCCGAGTGTCCCGCGCGCCTTCCGGGGAGGGGCCTCCCCGGCCTGGTCCCTCGGGTCGCCGCTGGGCGCTCGTCATTATTGTTGGGCTCTTCGTGATAATGTGCGGCATGATTGCCTGGTCGCAATGGTATGCGATTCATGTAAACGTTCCGATGTATGAGTCACGCCACCACGGCGCGACGCGCTGACTCGAAGTGGTTTGATAGTTATTTGAATTGACGCGCGCAGGATTGTCTCGCGAGCGCGGCTACTGCGTGGTTTTATGGAGGTTCGTCCGTTGTTACGACGCGTTGCGCCGCTAGCGGCGCTCTTCGCTTTCACGCTTCTCAACGCGGGTCACGCCCGCGCCGCTGCTCCCGTGCCATCGCCGTCGCCGTCGGTATCGCCGTCGCCGACTCCATCGCCGGGCCCGGCCTTCGGCAACATGAGCTGGCGAGAGATGGGCCCGGCGCTGACGGGTGGGCGCGTGACTTCGGTGGCCGGCTCGGCGACCAACGCGAAGCTGTACTACATCGGCGCGGCGGGCGGCGGAGTCTGGAAGTCGGAGAACTCCGGACAGACCTGGGACGCCGTGTTCGAAAAGCAAGGCGCCGGCGCGATTGGCGCCGTCACGATCGATCCGACCAACGACGCAACGGTGTGGGTCGGCTCCGGCGAGTCGAACCCCCGCAACGACGTCAGCTACGGTGACGGCGTGTACAAGACGACCGACGGCGGCGACCACTGGACCAACGTCGGCCTCAAAGGCACAAAGTACATCTCGCGCATCCTCGTCGACCCGCGCAACCACAATCACGTGATCGTCGGCGCGCTCGGCGACGTGTTCGCCGACAGCTCCGAGCGTGGCGTCTACGTCACCGATGACGGCGGAAGCACGTGGAAGCGGACGCTTTCGGTCGGACCCGAGAGCGGCGCATCCGATCTCGCCATGGACGCGCAGAACCCGAGCGTGATCTACGCCGGCATCTGGAAGTTTCAGCGCCGCCCGTGGACGTTCGTGAGCGGCGGCACGGAAGACGGCATCTACAAATCGACGGACGGCGGCGCGACCTGGACCAAACTCGAAGGCCACGGCTTACCGGCGTATCCTGTCGGACGCATCGGCCTCGCGGTAGCTCCAAGCGACGGCAATCGCGTCTATGCCGTTATCGAGGCGAAGGACGGCGTGCTGTGGCGTTCCGACGACGCGGGCGCGAACTGGACGAAGGTCAGCGACGACACACAGGTCGACGCGCGCCCGTTTTACTTCTCGCACGTCGAGGTCGATCCGAAGAACCCGAACAAAGTCTACGCCGTCTCGTTCCAGGTCATGCTGAGCACCAACGCCGGGAAGACGTTCACGGCGGTCGGGGGTTTTCAGATCCACACCGATTTTCACGCTATCTGGATAGCGCCGAACGATCCCACACGGATCCTATTGGGTAACGACGGGGGCTACGTGCTCTCGCTCGACGGCGGCCAGAACTGGTTCTTCTCGATGAACGTGCCGATCGCTCAAGCCTATCGCGTGGGTCTTGGCTCGGACAATCCGTATACCGTTTGTATAGGCCTGCAGGACAACAACGGGTGGTGCGCTCCGTCGAACTCGCTCGATCCGTCGGGAATCCAGAACAAGTACTGGATAAACGTTGCGGGCGGCGACGGAGAGTGGGCGATCCCGGAGCCCGACGATCCGAACTGGATCTGGGGCGACTCGCAAAACGGCTCGATCACCATCTACAACCGCGTCACGCAAGATCAGTGGTCGGCTCAACCGTACCTGCAGACCGGCACGGAGTCGTGGCAGCTCTCGACGAGCAAGTATCGGTTCAACTGGGAGGCGCCGATCGCGTTCGCGCCGTGGCGTACGGCGAGCGGTAAGGTCATCGGATGGGCCGGCGGCAACGTGATCTTCCAGACGACCGATCGCGGCAAAACGTGGACGGTGATCAGCCCCGATCTCACGCGCAACCTGAAGTCGCACCAGAATCCCGCGGGCGGCCCGATCATCAATGACGTCTCCGGCGCGGAATACAGCGACACGATCCTGGATATCGAGGCTTCGGAGCGCGCGCGCGGCGAGATCTGGGTCGGCACCGACGACGGTTTGGTGCAGCTATCGCGCGACTACGGCAAGCACTGGACCAACGTCACGCCGGCGGGCGCGCCGCAGTTCGGCCGCTTCGCCACCGTAGCCCCCTCGACGCTCGTCGACGGCACCGCGTATGCGATCGAGGACGACCACGAGATGGGCGACAACGCTCCGTACGTCTGGGTCACCCGCGACTTCGGCAAGAACTGGACCAAGATCGTCAGCGGCCTGCCTTCGGAGGAGTGGGCGCGCGCGGTGCGCCCCGACATCCGCGACCGCAATCTCGTCTACCTCGGCACCGAGGAGGGAATCTGGATCTCGTTCGACGGCGGCGCGAACTGGCAGTCCTTTAAGAACGATCTGCCGACCGTATCCGTGCACGACATCCGCATGCAGCCGCGCGACGACGATCTCGTCATCGCGACGCACGGGCGCTCCGTGTACGTCATGGATGACGTTCGCCCGATTCAGGAGCTGCAACAGGCGGTCGCGCGCACCGCCTGGCTCTTCACGCCGCGGACGGCATACGAGTGGACGCTGCACGAGAACGACGAGGGAACCTACACGAACTACGCCGCCGACAACCCGCCCAATGGCGTGATCGTCACGTACTATCAGCGCGATGCTCAGAAGGGTGCCCCGAAGCTCGAGATCCTCGACGCGCACGGTCGCGTGATCCGCAGCGTCTCGGGCACGCACAAAGTCGGCGGCAAAGAAGTTCCCTACATCCCTAACAAGGCGGGCCTGAACCGATACATCTGGGACTTCAACGTGAACGGACCGGTCAAATGGACCGGCGCCAAGATCGACTTTCTTAGCGGGCCCACCACCGGTCCGGGGGTCGTGCCCGGCCAGTACAGCGTTCGGATGACGTTGTCGGGCCACACCAACGTACAGCACTTCCGGGTTGCACCGGATCCGCGCTCGCAGTTTACGCAGGCCGATTACCAGCGCAGCTTCGACGCGGCGATGCGCCAGATGAGCCACGTGTCCCAGATCGATTCGATTCTCAACGATCTCGACTCGGTCAAGAAGGCGCTCGACACGGGGCTCGACGCAGCGAAGAAGGTCAATAACGCCGCGCTGATCGCGAAGCTCCAGGATACGTCGACCGCGCGGCAGACGCTCTTCGATTCGCTCACCGCCAACATTCGCGGCGAAGGCACCGAGGACGAGGGCCGGCTGCACGAGGACGTGCTCGCCGCGTACTTCGCCGCGAACGGGCTCATCACGCCCGCGGTCAGCGACCTGCTCGCGCGCACCGACGCCGATTATCGCGCCGGACTCGGCCGCTACGACGCCTTCGTGACGGGCGTGCTGCCCGGCACGAACGCCGCGCTCAAGGCGGCCGGCATGAAAGAACTGCCGGCCATCAAAACAGTCAATGCAACATGATGCTGATCTCGTCCGTCCTGCTCGCGGCAGCCGCCTATGCGAATCTCGCTTGGCGTTCCATCGGCCCCGCGGTCTCGGGCGGCCGCGTCGCATCGGTGGCCGGCACGCCGCAGGACGACCAGCTTTACTATCTCGGCACGGCCGGCGGCGGGGTCTGGCGCTCGATCAACGGCGGCGCGACGTGGGCGCCGGTCTTCGAGAAGCAGTCGGTGTCAGCGGTCGGCGCGGTCGCGATCGATCCCACGAACGAGCGCGTGGTCTGGGCGGGAACGGGCGAAGCCAATCCGCGCAACAACGTCAGCTATGGAGACGGCCTCTATAAGTCGACGGACGGAGGCAAGACGTGGCGGCGCGTCGGCCTCGCGGGCGTCTGGAGCATCTCGCGCATCGCGATCGACCCACGCGACTCACGCCACGTCGTCGTCGGCGGATTCGGCGATCCGTTCAAGGATTCGTCGGACCGCGGCGTCTACGTCACGTTCGACGGCGGCGCGACGTGGAAGAAGTCGCTCTACCTCGGGCCCGCGAGCGGCGCGAGCGACGTCGCGATGGACCCGCAGGACGGCAGCGTCGTCTACGCGGGCATGTGGCACTTCCGCCGCGTGCCGTGGACGTTTACCAGCGGCGGCCCCGACGGTGGGCTCTTCAAGTCGACTGACGGCGGCCGCACCTGGAAGAAGCTCGTGGGCAACGGATTGCCGAGCGGCTACTCCGGGCGCATCGGCCTGGCGATCGCGCCGAGCCGGCCGGATCGAGTGTTCGCGCTGATCGAGGCGAAGGGCGGCATCCTGTGGCGCACCGACGACGCGGGCGCGCACTGGACGATGACGAGCAGTGACACGCTCGTAGATCAGCGGCCCTTTTACTTCACGCACATCGCGGTCGATCCCAAAAATCCCAACCACGTCTACGCCGTCTCGGAGATGCTCGCCGAGAGCAAGGACGGCGGCAAGAAGTTCACCGAGATCGCCAAAGACGTGCACGTCGACTACCACGCGATCTGGATCGATCCGACGAACCCCAAGCGGATCATCACTGGCGAGGACGGCGGCTACGCGCTGACCAACGACCTCGAGCACTGGTCGTTCTCGCGCAACCTCACGATCGGGCAGATCTACCACGTCGGCCTCTCCAACGAGAACCCGTACTTCGTCTGCGTGGCGTTTCAGGACAACGGCGGATTCTGCGGGCCGGAGAACTCGCTCGACAGCGAGGGCATTCTCGATCGCCACTGGGTTGACGTCGTCGGCGGCGACGGCGTGTGGACCGTGCCCGACCCGGTCGATTCGCGCTACGTGTGGGCCGATCTCGAGGACGGCGCGCTCACGCTCTTCGACCGCAAGACCGAGGTCACGCGCTTCATCCGCCCGTACGACGCATTTCCCGGCAGCTTTCTCGGGCCGTTCGACCTGAGTTCCGCTCAGTATCGCTTCAACTGGGATTCACCGATCGCGTTCGCGCCGTGGGACGGGCACCTAGCATGGTTTGGCGGAAACGTGATCTTCCAGTCGACCGATCGCGGCGAGACGTGGACGACCATCAGCCCCGACCTCACGCGCAACATCAAGTCGCATCAGTTGCCCTCGGGCGGCCCGCTCGCGAAAGACGTGTCCGGCGCCGAGTACTCCGACACGATCCTGTACATCGAGGGCTCGCCGATCGATCGCGGCGAGATCTGGGCCGGCACGGACGACGGCTACGCGCAGCTAACGCGCGATTCCGGCGCGCACTGGCGCAACGTCACGCCGCCCGGCACGCCGGAGTACGCGCGCATCGAGACGACGGCGCCGTCACCGCTGATCGCGGGAACGGCGTACGTGATCGCCGACAACCATCGGATGGGCGACTACGCGCCGTACGCGTTCGTGACGCACGACTACGGCGCGAGCTGGACGAAGATCGTCAACGGCTTGCCGCCCAACCAGTACGTGCGGACGATCCGTCCCGACACGCGCAATCCGAACATGCTCTACGCAGGCACGGAGAACGGCCTCTGGATCTCCTTCGACGGAGGATCGAGCTGGCAGAACTTCCGGATCAACCTGCCGGCCGTATCGGTGCGCGACATTCGCATCCAACCGAGCTTCAACGACCTCGTGATCGCGACGCACGGCCGCGACACCTGGATCCTCGACGACCTAAACTCGATTCAGCAGCTCGGCAACGCCGTGCGCGCCGGAGCGATGCTCTACTCGCCGCGGACGTCGTACGAATACCATTACCACTCCAACGATCTCGGGATCTACACGCGCTTCGCCGGCGACAATCCGCCGAAGGGTGCGATCATCGACTTCTATCAAACGGCGCCGGCCAAGAGCCCGCCGACGCTGCAGATCCTCGACGGCGCCGGCCGCGTGATCCGCACCGTCAGGGGCACGCATAAGGTCAAGGGCAAAGAGGAGCCGTACGTCTCGAACAAGGCGGGAATCAATCGCTACGTCTGGGACTTCTCGGAAGACGCGCCGGTGAAGTGGTACGGTGCGGCCAAGGAAGATTATCAGGGCCCCAAGAGCGGCCCGGTGGTCGTGCCCGGTACGTACACGGCGCGCATGACGCTCGACGGCAAGACGCTGCAGCAGAGCTTGACCGTCGCAGGCGATCCGCGCGACAGCTGGACCGCGCAGCAGTACGGCGCCGCGTACGACTACGCGCGCAAGTACGCGTCGATCTACTCCAAGATCGACGAGGCGCTCAACAACCTCGATTCGATCAAGAAGTCGCTGCAGTCAGCCGCAGCCGCAGCGAAGAACGATCCGGCGCTGCAGCGCGACGTCGCGGCCGCCCAGCAGCAGTTTAGCGACGTGTTCGGCGCCTTCACCGCCGACTACAAGAACGACGAAGATTCGATTCAGCGTCCCGGCTCGCTGCGCGAGTCGGTGCCGCGCACAGGGTTCGCCGGCTCGCAGCTTCCGCCCACCGCCGAACAGCTCGACTACGGCCGGCGCTTCGACGCAGCCTACTCCGCAGCGGTAGCGAAATACAACGCGTACGTCGCCTCGCTCGCGCCGCTCCAAGCGGAGCTGAAGAAATCCGGCCTCAAACCAATTTCCGGCGCGACCCCGCTAACGCCCTAGCTCCGCCGAGAGATTATTCGTAGTCCGGGGCTTGGTCGTCGCTGGGGAGTGGTCCCATGAAGAACTTCGGCGGTTCGGGCGCGGCGATTTTCACAAAGGGACGCGGCTTCTGTTGGAAGTTGAAGCAGTCGGGTGCGGGCGAGTTGGCGCGCTTGTCGGCCGCCGCCATCTGATCCAAGCCGAAGAGGTCTTCGGCAAAGCGCAGCACGCTGGCCGTCTCGTATTGCGTGTGCGAGACGAAGCCGTGCTTCGCGTAGGGTGAGATGACGAGCAGCGGAACGCGGAAGCCGAGGCCGTCGTAGTCTTCGAAAGGCGGCTTGACCGGGTCGTAGAGGCCGCCCCAGTCATCCCACTGCACGAAGATCGCGGTTGAGTCCCAGAACTTGCTCTTGCCGACGGTGTTGACCAGCGCCGCGACCCACGACGGTCCATAGCCTCCGGGACAGTTCACGTGATCGGAGTCGGCGCACACCGGCGTGATCCACGTGAAGTTCGCGAGCTTGCCGGCGCGCACGTCGGTGATAAACTTCCAGTTGGGCGAGACGATGTCTTTGGCCCAATCGGGTCCGTAATAGATGTGGCGCACGGCCTGATAGCTCGACCAGTACGCGCCGGAACCGCTCGATCCGCTGCCGTACTTGCTCGCGTAGAAGCGCCAGCTCAGGCCCGCCTTGTCGAGCTCGTCGCCGAGCGTCGTGTAATCCCAGCAAGGCCGCTCGGGAGGCCCGTACGGACTGCGTTGCTGCGTGATCGTCGCGACCTGATCGTACTTGCCGCCCTGGCAGCCCCACGCGCCGTACGGCAGATCGACCGCCGAGGCGGCCTGCGCGGCGATGACGTACTGGTGCGATACGAAGCTCTCGTCCAGGTGCGACTGGAACATGCGGTCGGCCACCACCCACTCACGCGCCATGTCGAAGTACGGCTTCGACTCGTTGTGCGGCACGTAGACATACTCCGGATTGGTGGGTGGCCCGCCGAACGAGACTTCCCTGTCGAAGCCGTTGTTGCGGCAGTCGGTTCCGGGCAGCTTGCCCGTGCCGTTACACGCGGCGAACATCGCAGCCGCCGAGTGATCGATCACGTAGTACGCGGCCAGCCCTTCGGGCTGCAGCCTGATCCACTGGTCTTTCGAATTCATACCGTACGAGCGTGTGTAGGCTCCGGGATAGCCGTAAAAGAGATTATTAAAACTACGATTCTCTTGAACGATGTACACGATGTGCTTGATCTTACCGGCGCCGGTCGCGTTGAGTCCCTCGAGCGCCACGCCGTGCTGCATGTAGGGCAGCGACTGCATCGATGACGACGAACATGCGGAGAACAAAAGGATAAGTACGAACGACGCCGCGGCTTTGGCGGCGTATGATTGCTTCATGGCTGGCCACTATGCCGCGTCTCGCGAGCCCTCCTTCCACGTTTTGAAACCTGGCCGAAGAGCCGTTTCATGAATGTCTCGTGCCGGTACGACGAGCTTCTGCCGAAGTGTGCGATCGCGAGGTCGAGTGAGGGCACGAGATAGAGAGCTTGCCCTGCCGAGCCGCTCGCATAGGCGAGATCTGGCGGAGCGCCGCTCGCGCCGAGCCACCAACCCAGGCCGTACCGAGCGTTGACCGCGGAGCCTTCGAAGCACGGCCGCAGCGCCGAATAATTAACAATGATGAATCTCCCGTAGGCGAGCCAGTTCTCGGCGCTGAGTGATGCGCCGGTCGGAAGTGGTTGCGTCCCGTCGGGAAGCTTACGCCAGCTTGCGACGCTGACACCCGCTGGATCGAGGACGCGTTCGCGCAGGTACGCGTGCGGCGTTAGGCCGCCCCTCTCCAGCTTGCGCGCAAAGAACGCGCCAAAAACCTGGAGCGGGATGCCGCCGTAGGTGAAGCGCGTGCCGGGCTCGTCGCGCAGCGGCGTCGCCAGCGCTTTCTGGTACGCCGGCACGCTCGCGCCGAGCCCGCCGAAGGCGAACCCCGCCGTCAGCGAGAGCAGCATGCGCACCGTGACGCGCCGCTTCCAGGCATCCTCCCGCCACGACTCGATCGTGCCGGCGATCGGCTCGTCGAGTTCGAGCAACCCGTCGGCGCATGCGTACAGCGCGGCGACACCCCAGAAGCTTTTCGTTCCGCTGTAGAGCGCATGCGGGGTCCGCGCGTCGAAACCATCGCAGTACTCCTGCGCCAGCACGTCGCTGCCGCGCATGGCGATCATCGCGTGCAGGCCGTGCGCGCGGGCGTATTCGCGCGCGGCCTCGAGGTCGAGCTGTTGCGTCACGATGGAGGAGCGTTCTGACGCGACTCGCAAAAGCGCCTGCATGCGAGCGTACGTTCTCCTCGTCGCTTCCGTTGCCGCGCTCGGCGGACTGCTGTTCGGCTACGACACCGGGGTGATCTCGGGCGCCATCCTCTTCATCACCAAGGACTTCGCGTTGGCGGTGCGCGAGCAGGCCTTCACGATCAGCGTCGTGCTGATCGGCTGCATCGCGGGCTCCGCGGTCTCTGGGGCGATTGCGGATCGCATCGGCCGGCGCTGGACCCTGTTTCTCGCGGGCGTCGTCTTCTTCGCCGGCGCGATCATCTCGGCGTTCACGCCGAACGAGGCGATCCTCCTGTGCGGGCGCTTCATCGTAGGCGTCGGCATCGGGTTCAGCTCGGTCGTCGCGCCACTGTACATCTCGGAGGTCGCGCCCGCGAACGTGCGGGGCGCGCTCGTCTCGCTGTATCAGTTCGCGATTACGGTCGGCATCCTCGCCGCGTACCTCGTCGATTACGCGCTCGCCGCGAACGGGCAGTGGCGCTGGATGCTGGGCCTCGCCGTCGTTCCGTCGGTCGTGCTCGTCGCCGGCATGCTCGTCATGCCGGAGAGCCCGCGCTATCTCTTCAAGATACTGCTTGGCGACCGCGCGCGCGACGAGCTGCAGCGGATCTATCCGGATCCGGCTGAGCGCGCTCAAGAAGTGGAGTCAATCGAGGAGGGCCTGCGCGCCAAGGACCAGGGATGGGACGCTCTGCGCGATCCGGCCTTCCGAACCGCGTTGTTCATCGGTATCACGCTGGCCGTACTGCAACAGATCACCGGCATCAACACCGTGATCTATTACGGGCCGCAGATCTTTCAGATGGCCGGCGTCGGCTCCGCGTCTGCTTCGATCCTCGCTCAGACGCTCGTCGGGACCGTGAACTGCGGGATGACGCTGATCGCGATCTTCTTCGTCGATAAGGTCGGGCGCAAACCGCTACTCTACGCGGGGCTGGCCGGCATGTTCGTCGCGCTTGCGACGCTAGCGGGCGCGTTCGCGCAGCCGCATCTCTCCGGGTCGCTCGCCGCGATCGCGCTGGGCAGCATGATGCTCTACGTCGGGTGCTTCGCGTTCAGCCTCGGCCCGATCGTGTGGCTGCTCATCTCGGAGATCTTCCCGTTGCGCGCGCGCGGGCTCGGGATGTCGATCTCGACGCTGAGCAACTGGGTCGGCAACTTCCTCGTCTCGCAGTTCTTTCTCACCATGGTCGAGCGCCTGGGGCGTTCCGGCACGTTCGCCCTCTACGCGGCGCTCTGCATCGTGACGATCGTCTTCGTGCGCGCGATGGTGCCCGAGACGAAACAGGAGCTGCTGGAGCGCATCCGCGTCCGAGCCGCCTAATCTCGTTGCGATGACGCCCGCTCTCAGCATCGTCATCCCGGTCTACGACAACTGGTGGCTCACGGCGCGCTGCCTGCGAAGCCTCGACGCACTTCGAAACGAGTGCGCCTTCGAGTTCGAGACGATCGTGGTCGACAACGCTTCGAGCGACGAGACGCCGCGTACGATCGCCGAGTTTCCGTGGGTGCGCTACGTTCGGCACGAGGAGAACCGCAACTTCGCCGGCGCCTGCAACGCCGGCGTGCGCGCGGCGCGAGCGCCCGTGACGCTGCTGCTCAACAACGACGCGTATCCGTTAGGCGATGCGCTGACGCCGCTGCTGGGCGCGTTTGAACGCGACGATACGGCGATCGCCGGCGGCGCGCTGTTCTTCGAGGACGGCGTCACGCAGGCCGCGGGCCTCGTGCTGCTGCGCAACGCACACTGGCACTACTACTGCCGCAATCTGCCGGCGTCGCTCGAGGCGGTTCGAACGTCGCGCGACGCACTCGCCGTCTCGGGCGCCGCGATGGCCGTCCGCACGAAGTGGTTCGTCGGCGAGGGCGGCTTCGACGAGGCGTTCGTCAACGGCTTCGAAGACGTCGATCTCTGCCTGCGCGCACGCGAGCACGGCCGCGGGATCGCGTACGTCGCGGATGCGCGCTTCGCGCACTACGAGGCCGCGTCGGCGGGGCGATTCGCGCGCGAGGCCGAGAACGAGCTGCGATTCTACGCACGCTGGGCGAAGAGCTTCGCGCCGCTACCGCGCACAGAGCGCGGTGCGGTCGGCGCGATTTCGATTCAGCGTTCGCGGCGCCACGATCCGCTGTTCGCCGCCGCGCTAGATGATCTCGAGGGGGCGCTGCGCGCGTTCGGCCATCCCGTCGTGCACGGCGCGATTCTGCCGTGGCGCAGGCTCGACCGGCGGTTCCGCACGGCCGCGACGATCGCATGGTTCGACGATCTCGCGAAGCCGCCGGGCATCGCGGTCGGCGACGATGCTGCGCGCTCCGCAGCGATTCGCACGCGCGGCGGCGCGGAGCTCGAGGTGCCGTGGCTGCCGTGCGCGTCGCCACTTCGCGCCGACGCGCTCAAGATTCGCCGTTCAGACGACCTGGCGTGCCACCAGGTCGGCGTCGTCGGCGGCGACTATCCGGGAATCGCCATTACGCCGGAGCTGCTTTTGGGCGATCGCGAGCTTGAGCTGGCCTGCATCGTCCATCTCGGCTTGACGGATCTCAGCGCGTTCGGCAACGTGCTGCTGGCGCAGACCGGCATTCCCGCGATCGTCCTCGACCGCGCCGAGCTGCGTGCGATCTTCGCGCCCGATGTCGCTTTCATCGGTGGACGGACGTCGCTCGCGGAGAACGTCGCCCGCATGGTCGCCGATCCGGCGGCGCGTCGGCGCTACGGCGAGCTCGCGGCAGCCGACGCGCGCCGCCGCTTCTCGCCACGCCGCAGTGCGATCCGTGTCGTCGATCTGCTCTGCGCGTCGCGCTACGGGTTGGAACGCCCGGCGCCGTAACCGCCGCCACCCGGCGTTTGAATCGCGAGCACGTCGCCGGGCTCGAGCGGCAGCGTGGTCTTCGCACGCAGCGGTGTCTCGGTGCCGTCGCGCTCCAGCGTGTGCCGCCCGCACGCGCCGGATTCGCCGCCGCGCGCACCGGGTGGACGCAGCGTGTGGCGATCGGCGAGCAGCGTGGCGCGCGCGGAGCCTTCGATCAGCTGCAGCGCGCGAATCAAGCCGTTTCCGCCGCGGTGCAGGCCCGCGCCGCCCGTCGCGTCGGCGAGCTCGTAGCGCGCGACGCGCAGCGGAAACTCGCGTTCGATCGCCTCGATCGGCGTGTTCAGCGTGTTGGTCATGTGGCAGTGGATGCCGTCGATGCCGTCTGAGTTCGGGCGGGCGCCCATGCCGCAGCCGTTCGTCTCGTAGAACGCCCAGGTCTCGCCATCCGGCCGCGTTCCGCCGAGCATCACGTTGCTCATCGTCCCACCGCTGCACGCGGGCACGCGCTCCGGCGCTGCTCGTGCGAGCGCCTGCAGCACGACCTCCGCGTTGCGCATGCTCGTCTCGACGTTCCCGCCCGACACCGGCGAGGGCCGTCGCGGATTGAGCAGCGAGCCGAGCGGCGCGCGCACCGCGACGGGGCGCAAGCACCCGTCGTTCATCGGGATGGTCGGATCGGTGACGGCACGCAGCGCGTAGTGCACGCCGGAGAGCGTCACGCCGAAGACGGCGTTGAGCGGGAAGCCGACTTGCGGCGACGTTCCCGAATAATCCAGCTCGGCGCTTCCGTCGCGCAGCTCGAGGCGCAGCGCGATCGCGATGCTCGGCGCGCCGCCGAGGTCTTCGAGATAGTCGGTCGCCTCGAAGACTCCGTCGCCGATCGCACGCAGCGCGGCGCGCATGCGCAGCTCGCTGTCGTCGAGTGCTCGGGCGATCGCGGCCTCGACGCCGTCGAAGCCGTAGCGCTCATAGAGTTCCAGGAGGCGCCGCTCGCCCGTGTAATTTCCCGCCACCTGCGCGCGCAGATCGCCGCTGCGCGCGTCGGGCGTGCGCGAGTTAGCGCGAAAGAGATCGACGGTCGATCCGACGACGCGATCGCCCTCAACGAGGCGCAGCGGCGGCACGACGACCCCCTCCGCGAAGAGATCCTTCGCGTCGGACGGCATCGAGCCGGGCACGGCGCCGCCGACGTCGGCGTGATGGGCCTTGTTCGCCGCGTAGCCGGCAAGCCGGCCTTGGAAGAAGACCGGACGCACGACCGTGACGTCGTTTAAGTGCGTGCCGGTGACGTACGGATCGTTCGCGACCCACATCTCGCCCTGGCGCACGCCGCCGTGATCGAGCTCGACGATGGCCAGCATGCGCCGCAGCCCCCACGGCAGCGAGCCGAGATGCACGGGAATGTGCTCGGCCTGTGCGATCAAGCGCCCGAGCGGATCGAACAGCGCGCACGAATGATCCAGACGCTCCTTGATGTTAGGCGAGTACGCGCTGTTGCGCACCGCGATCCCCATCTCTTCCGATGCGTAGACCAGCGCGCTCTTCGCGATCTCCGCCGCGATCGGATCGATCATCTCGTCTCCCGCCCTAGACCGAGCAGGTCGCCTTCGACTCTCAACGACCAGCCCGGCGCGACCCACGTCGTGCTGTCGTACTCCTCGACGATCGCCGGACCCTCGAGTCGCGCACCGTCCGCCAGGGCGTCGCGTTGATGCACGTCCACCTTTACAAACGATCCGTCGATCCACACGTCGCGCTTCGAATTGCCTCCCTTGTCATGCTGCGCCTGTCGGAGCATGACCTGACGATCACCTCGCGCTATCTTTCCACTTGCGGTCAGGCGCGCGTTGACGAGCTCCACCGTCTCGTCCGGCACCGCGTAACCGTAGCGGGCATGGTGGGCTTGATGGAAACGCTGCGCGACCTCGGCGGGATCGGGGTCGTGTTCGATCGTGAGCTCGAAGCTCTGTCCGCGATAGCGCGCGTCGTACTCGCGCCGAAACGCGATCGTCGCGGGGTGCGCGCCTTGCGCGAGCAGCTCGTCGCGCGCGCGCGACTCGCTCTCGTCGAAGAAAAGCGCGAGCGCCGCGGCGTCGGAGTCGCCCGTTGAGCGCAGGATCGGACGCACGTCGTTGGCGTGCAGGTCGGCCTCGAGCAGCCCGAATGCCGAGAAGAGGCCGGGATGCGCCGGAACGAGGGCGCGCGCAATCTGCAGCTCGCTCGCGACCGCGCACGCGTGCAGCGGGCCGCCGCCGCCGAAAGCGACGAGCACGAAGTCGCGCGGATCGAGTCCGCGCTCGACGGTGACGATGCGCAGCACCTTGGCCATCGCGTCGTCGACGAGCGCGACGATGCCTGCGGCGGTTTCCTCGATACCGCGTGCGAGGCGTTCGGCCAGCGTCGCGATGGAGGCGCGCGCGCGCGATGCGTCGATCTTAAAGGCACCGCCAAGCAAGTGCTCCTGGTTCAAGCGTCCCAGCACGACGCTCGCGTCGGTGACGGTCGGCCGATCGGAGACGCCATAGCATGCCGGTCCGGGATCGGCGCCGGCCGAGAGTGGGCCGACGCGCAGCGCGCCGGCGTCGTCGATCCACGCGATCGTGCCGCCGCCCGCGCTCACCTCGGCCAGATCGACGAACGGAAAACGCACGGGATAGCCGCTGCCTTTGACGGAGCGTCCGCTGTGCGTGCGGCCGGCGGCCTCGAACTCGTGCGCGACCTGCGCTACGCCGTCGAGAATCGTGCCGGCCTTGGCCGTCGTTCCGCCCATGTCGAACGACAGCAGTCGTTGCGCGCCGGTGCGCCGGCCGAGCGCGGCTGTCGCGATCGCCCCACTCGCCGGCCCGCTCTCGACGATCGCGGCCGGTCGCGCCGCGACGCGCTGTGCTGCGGCCATCCCGCCGTCGCTGCGCATCACGTACAGCGGCGTGTCGATTCCGTGCTCGCGCAGTTCGCGTATCAGCCGCTCGAGATAGGCCTCGACGATCGGCGCCAACGCGGCGTTGACGACCGTCGTCGAGAAGCGCTCGTACTCGCGATACTCCGGATCGATCTCCGACGATCGCGCGATCCGCGCCTCGGGCAGCGCGGCGGCGATCGCGTCGGTCACGCGGCGCTCGTGCGCGTCGTTTGCATAGGAATGCAGCAGGCAAACTGCGACCGCCGCGACCCCGCGGCGTTGCAGCGCATCGCAGGTCTCGGCGACGGAGGACTCGTCGAGCGGCTCCAGGACGTTCCCGAGATGATCCATGCGCTCGCGCACCGTCAGGCGATCGTCGCGCGCAACCAACGGACGCGGACGCTCGACGAAGAGGTTGTAGACCTCGCTGCGGTTTTGGCGGCCGATCTCGATGACGTCGCGGAATCCGTGCGTCGTGACGAGCGCGGTGCGCGGCAGCTCGAGCCCGAGCTGGCCGAGCAGCGCGTTGGTGGCGATCGTCGTCGAGTGGGCGAGGAACTCCAGTGCCGGACGCGGCTCGTACTCGCCCGACAGCGCGATCAGCGCTTGCATCACGGCGCGCTGCGGCTCGCGCGGCGTGCTCGCGACCTTGCGCGTGACGGCGCGCCCGCTCCACGACTCGACGGCAACGAGATCGGTGAACGTTCCGCCGACGTCGATGCCCACGCGCAACGCTCGGCGCTCTGCCATGGGCACCGCCTTCGACAGACAATTCTCGCCGTACTGGCGGCCCTCGCGGCTTTGTGCCCTGCGCCGCCGGCCGAGGCGTCCGTAGCGCAGCGTCTCGTCGCGCCCTACGCAACGTTCGAAAGCGGCATCCTGCGCGTCGAGCGCTTCGGCAAACCGGGAGCGCAATCGATCGTCTTCGTGCCCGCGTTGTTCTGCGGCTCGTGGCAGTGGAACGCCCAGATCGACGCGTTATCGCCGAAGTACGACGTCCTCGTCGTGACGCTGCCGGGATTCGACGGGCGGCCGATGGTCGCGGGCGACGACTTGATGGCGCGGGCGGCGCGCGGCCTGCACCTCTTGATCGCGCAGCACGCGCTGCATCGTCCGATCCTCGTCGGGCACAGCCTCGGCGGCACGCTCAGCGTGTACTTTGCGGAGCACTATCCGCGCGATATCACCGGGCTCGTGACGGTGGAGGGCGGCTACCCCGCGGCCGCGACTCAAAGCGAGCGAGATGCGAGCGTCGCGAAGAGCGTCGCGCCGTACCACAACCTGCCGCCGAGTCGGGTCGGGCCTGTTATACGCAAGGAGACCTTGCAGTATACGATCACGTCCAAGGCGGACGTAGCTGCCGTCGAGGCGCATGCCGCCCGCAGCGACCCCTCCGCGATCGTCGCGTGGATGCAGGCGGCTCTCTCGCTCGATCTCACGCCGGGCCTAGCGAAGATCGTCGTGCCGTTCACCGTCATCATCCCATTCGACCCCGCGATCGACCCGTACCAAGGCTTCGCGACCGAGGCCAAAAAGCGGGCGGCGTACGTTCGCTGGGCCGCGCACGCCCCCAATAGCGAGGTGATCGTCATCGCGAATTCGCGGCATTTCGTGATGTTCGATCAGCCGCAGAAGTTCGAGCGCGCGTTCGAAGAGGCGTTACTTAGGGCTTAGGGCTAGCGCACTTAGAGGATTGTACGTGGAAAGGGGAAGGAACCTTCCCGGTGCGCCGCCCTTAGGATAGGGCCAGAAGCCGAGTCCGAAGAGCGACCCTGGCTTCGCCGGGCCAATGATGGTGCGACCGATTATTAAGAATTGGCCGTTGGCCACCGAGTTCGTCAGGGTCGTAGCGCCGATCTCATGCCCCTTTCTTCCACTTATGGCAAATCGATAGATCACGGCCGGGCTCGACGAGGTTTTACCGGCGTCCTCGATCACGAGATCCTTACCATCCCACTGCATGGAACCGGGGGCGTGTATGACCCGATCCAAAGTGATCGTCGTGAACGTCGAGCTCCCTTTGCGCAACTCCGCAAGTATGAATGTTAAGCTATAGGTTACGCCGTCAAGAAAAATATTGCCCTGGTGATCGTAGGCACAGTACTTGCTCCCGTGGATGTTCCGGTCGAAGTACTCATGGGCTAGCCTCCAGCCTCGTTTGGCGTTATATGGAAAGATGACCACCGACCCCGGATAGGCGCCAGCGACGGCTATGTTTTCGCTCCTTGGATCTACGGAGCAGCCGTTGGGGCTGTTCGGGTTGTACATGTGCGCAATGGGTTGGCTGCCTCCGTGCGGATAGACCCAGACTTGGCTCGTGCCGGCCGAACCGGCCACAACGATATTTCCGAATTTATCTGAACAAAGAGCGCCTCCGACGCCGAGCGAGCCGAGCGGTTTGCCGCGAGGATAGGTGTAAAGCTCGACCGAGTTAAGGTAAACATAAAGAAGGTTGCGCGCGTAGGCTTGTGCCGCTGTCGGCGTTTGCGTCGTCGCAGCCGGCGCAAATGATTGCGAACTAACGCAAGCCGCCAGCAAAAACGCGCTAGCGCCAACTAACGCGTGATGCTTAAAATGTGCGATCATCGGACCATCCTCCCGTTAGCAGGCTTCGCCGATGGGGCGCAGTTCCCCGGGACCCTTTTGCTTCAGGAGTTAGCAGCTTTGCGCATCGCGTTGATGTCGAGCTTCACCATCTCCATCATCGCGGCCATCGCGCGCTGTGCCCGCTTAGGATCGGGATCGCGGAACAGGTGGAGCATGCCTTCCGGCACGATCTGCCAGGTGACGCCGAACTTGTCGCGGATCCAGCCGCACTGCATCGTCTCGCCGCCCGGCAGCAGCTTTTCCCAGACGTCGTCGACGTCGGCCTGCGTCTTGCAGCTCACGACGAACGACACGGCCGACGACGCGTTCAGGTCGAATTGCGAGCCGAGGTCCTCGCCGTCGGGCTTCGTACGCCCTCCGTTGAGCGCGACGAAGTCCGTGCCGTCGAGCACGAAGTCGATCGTCAAAACCGAATCTCCCTCGCCCCAGCGATTGACCGAACCGATTTTCGAGTTCTTGAAGGTCGTGACGTAAAAGTTGACCGCCTCTTCGGCGTTATCGTCAAACCATAAGAACGGCGTGATGTTTTGCATGATTGTCTTTCAGCTTCAGAAGCGGACGAGTTGACTTAAAGAGAAGACGGCGCCCTGCGGATCCGCGAGGACGCAGCGCCGGAATCCCGGCGCGTCGTGCGGGGGAGTCATGGCGCTGCCGCCGAGCTGCCCGGCCTTCGCCGCCGCCGCGTCGGCGTCGTCGATCCAGAAGTCCACGCTCCAGTGCGCCGGGACGCCCGTGGGGACGTCTGCGCCCAGCGGCAGCGCGACCGCGACGACGTCGCGGGGCACCGGCTGCTGCGGCTCGCCGCCGACGAAACCGGGAAGCCGGAAGAGCGTGACCTCCGCGCCGCCGGGCGTGAACGTGTCGCTCTGCCAGCCGAAGACGTCGCGATAGAAGCGCTTAGCGCCCTCGGGGTCGTGCGTGAGGAGCGCGCTCATCGCCCATGCCGCGGGCTCGTTGACGCACCGCGCACCCACGCGATCCCGCGCCTCCCATAAGGAGAGCGTCGCACCGGACGGGTCGCTGATCGCCGCGAGTCTTCCCGCGGGCGGCGCGTCGGTCGGCGGCACGACGACCGCGCCGCCCGCGTTCGCAGCTTTGGCGCACGCGTCGTCGAGGTTGTCGACGGCGACGTACGTGTTCCAGAACGCGCTCGGCGGCGCGCCGCGCTGCGGCAGCGAACCGATGCCCGCGACGTCGAGTCCGCGTGACTGCGCGACGAAGTACTTGCCCGGTGGCGAGCCCGGCGTCTCACCCGGGCCGATGATCTGCCACCCGAAGAGCGCGGCGTAGAAGCGCGTTGCGGCCTCCGGATCGGGTTGCAGCGTGTCGACCCAACAGGGGACGCCGGGCGGATAGTGCGCGCGTTCGCTCATGCGTTACGCAGCCTCTACTAGATTGATCATCCACTTGATGCCGAACTTGTCGGTCAGCATCCCGAAGCGCGGCGACCAGAACGTCTTGTCGAGCGGCATCATGACGCTGCCGCCGGCGGAAAGCTTGGAGAAGATCTCGTCGATCTGTTCGCGGCTCTCGGTCTGGATTCCGAGGATGAAGTTGTCACCGGGGGCGCCGGCGCGTCCGGGCGGTGCGTCCATGGCGTTGATCGTTCCCGCCGGGGAGCGCAGCGTTCCGTACACGACCTTGCCGGCCCACTCGGGCGGCACCTCTTGCGCGGCCGGCGTCTGGCCGAAGCGCGTGATTTCGATTTCGCCGCCGAGCGCATCGCGATAGTGCGCGAGCACCTCTTCGGCGTTTCCGTTGAATGCCAGATTCGGTTGGAGTTGCATTGTCATTGGTTTCCCTTTACTTCAAGAGTTGAGTGAGCGTCGCCCGATGCTGATACGCGAGCGCGAACCACAGGGCCGTCAGGATGAGCGGTAGCGGAATCGTCTCGGGCTGCATCGTGGCGTGGAAGACGAGGATGTTGGAGAGGATGGCCGCGAGCAGCACGAGCGCGAACGGCACGAAGCGATTGGCGAGCAGCAGGACGCCCGCGGCGAGCTCGACCAGGTCGACGAACACGACCCAGTGCGACGCGAAGAACGCCGAAGTGAAGGTGCCGGCGACTCCCGGCGGCATCGGCGGCGGATGCCCGATGAGAATGAAGATCGAGGCGCCGGCCAGCGTGAAGACGAGCCCGAGCACGCTGCGCGCCGCCACCAAACCATAGCGAGCGAGCCTATTGCCGAGAGCCTCTCCGGGCAGCCGATCGATGAGAGCGGTCATCTGAGGGTTCCTCCTGGGGGTGAGCGGTGTGACCCGGATTATAGCAAAGTAAACTTTTGAAAAACAAGTACTATTGCAGAAAATATCTTTTGCTGTATAATAGCAAGCGTGGCGAACCGAGCCTACGGCCAGTACTGCGGCCTCGCTCGCGCCGTCGAGATCCTCGGCGAGCGCTGGGGCCTGCTCATCGTGCGCGACCTCCTGGTCGGGCCGAAGCGCTTTACCGATCTGCAGCGCGGGCTGCCGGGGATTCCCAGCAACGTCCTCACCTCGCGCCTCAAGGAGCTCGAGGCCGCGCAGGTCGTCACGCGGCGGGTGCTGCCGCGCCCGTCCGGCTCGATCGTGTACGAGCTGACCGACTACGGCAAGGAACTCGAGGATGCCGTGATCCGGTTCGGTCGCTGGGGCGCGAAGTCGCTGGGCGAGCCGCATCCCGACGAGGTCGTCACGCCGGATTCGATGGCGATGGCGCTGCGTTCGACCTTCCGCCCCGACGCGGCGGCCGCCGTCAGCGCCGGCTATGAACTACGCCTGGGCGACGTCGTGGTAAGCGCGCGCGTGCACGACGGGACGGTCGAAACGGCGGCGGCGCCGCTTCCCGGCGCCGACTGCGTGATCGAGGCCGGCCCCGGCATTCGCGCCGTCATGGCCGGCGAGATCACGCCGCACGAAGCAATCGAAAACGGCATCGTCCGAGTCAGCGGCAAGCGCCGGCTGTTCGACCGCTTCGCCGAGATGTTCCGTATCTAACTCCCCATACTGGGCGCCTAGAGCGTTAAGTTGTACATGCCGTTGGCCGGGTTGCAGTCGGAGCCTTGCTCCATGCGGATTCGGAAGTTCAACGTCGAGGTGCCGCGCGCCGCCTCCGTCGAGCGTTGCCATAGGTAGGAGAATGTCGCGGACTGAAGCGGCGCCAGCGGCCGTATGCTCTTAGCGTCGAGCCGGACGCCGTACTGCCAGATATCCACGAACTGCAGCGTGTTGCTCGGCTGCGTCTGGCTGCCGAAGTTCACGACGGTGCCGACGATGTGGTAGTTATTCAACTTCCCGTCGGTCGTAACGCTCTGGACCGCTACCTTCGTGATCGCCGGATTCGCGCCGGCGCAGGTGGCGGCGACGCCCGCGACGCCGGTTTGCGCGAGCAGGAATACAACGATGGACATCGCTCGAATCATTTTCGGGCTCCCTTCCTTGCAGAAGTGGCTAACGATCCTATACCCGCCTGTGCCGCCGGATATTCAGGCCGGGGCGCGAATGCAAGCGGCCCATGCCTAGATTTATTATCTTGCTGCTATGCGGCGCGCTCCTTGGCGCGCTGCCCCCGACGGCCTCCCCTGATACCGCGCTGCGCGCCGCGCTCCAGAGCGATCTCGACGGCTATCTGGCGGCGCGGGCTAAGCCCGAACACATCTCGGCGATCTCGCTGAGCGTCAGCCTGCACGGCGTCGCGCAGACGATCGACGTCACGGCCGGAACCACCAAGTACGGCGGCGGTGGAGCGCCGATCACTCCCGAAACGCTGTGGCAGATCGGCAGCAACACCAAGGCTTTCACGTCGGTGGTGCTGTTGCAGCTCGAGGCCGAGGGCAAGCTGAACATCCATCAGACGCTCGGGCGATGGCTGCCGCAATACCCGGCCTGGAAGAATGTCACGATTTCACGCCTGCTGCACATGACCAGCGGCATCCCCGGCTACGATTCCTCGCAAAGGATGCTGCGCGACTACGCGAGTCATCCGAATCGCCACTTCACGACGCAAGAGCTGGTGCGCTACGCGTATCCGACGACGCCCGGCGCGCCGGCCGCCACGACGGGCTACTCGTACTCGAACACCAACTTCGTCCTCGCCGAGATGATCATCGAGAAGGTCACGGGTCGCAGCTATACCGACGAGCTCAACCGGCGCCTTCTGCGCGCGGGGCTCGGCCTCGACGACACCTACTACGAGCCCTACGCGTATCCGCCGAGCGTCACCGATCGCTTGACGTCCGGATATTTCTTCAACCACGATGCCGACGACGCGGGCCTGGCGCCGCTGCTCGGCAAGGACATGCGCGACCTCAGCGTCTCGTGGATGCAGGGGGCGGGCGGCATCGTCTCGACGCCGATCGACGTCACGCGCTGGGCTCGCGCGCTCTACACCGGCAGCATCCTCGCGGCCAAGCAGCGCGCCGAGCTGATGAGTCTGGTCTCGCAGAAGACCGGCAAACCGATCCGCAAGACGAGCCTGCAAGATCCGGGCGCGTTCGGCCTCGGCGTCGCGCAGATAACGAAGCCCGTGGTCGGAACCGTCTGGTTCTACGAAGGGATGACGCTCGGCTATCGCATGCTGCACCTGTACTTTCCGCGTCAGGACGCGGTGATCGCGTTCGGCATCAACAGCCAGCCCGACAGCAAGCAGAACCAGTCGGGTCAGCTCGCGGTGGCGATCTATAAGACGCTGCATGCCGCCGGCAAGCTCTAGCGGCTGCCGAAACAATCCGGCCGAGGCGCCCGTAGAAGCGGCATGAACGTACGGATTCCGGCCGCCGTTGCGGCCGCATTGATCGCGCTTTCGCCCTTGTCCGCGCAGAGTACGCCCGCGCAGAACGCCCCCGCCGCGCAGATCGCGGCCGTGCAGCTGCAGGCCGTCAACGATTTCCTGGCGGCAGCGCCGGAGGTCGCGACCTTCCTCGGCGACTACAGCCACGACGGCGATTGGAGCGATCCGACACCGGCCGGGATCGCGCACTTTAAGACGATGCTGTCGTCCTTCGAGCAGAAGGTCGACGCCATCGACATGACCGGCGCGACACTACAGGACCGCAACGACATCCGGCTGATGCGCGCGTTTCTCGTCGCACAGCGGCGCGCGATCGCCGATCAGGAGGCCGGCAAGGATCCGTCCGCGGCGCCGCTGACCGTCCTCGGCGCCGTCTTCACGATGATCCTGCACAAGGACGAACAAGACCCTGCGGTGTGGTGGGACCACATGACCTCGCGCATGGAGAAGGCGCCGGCGTGGATGGCCGCTCAGCGGCCGCAGATCACGCATCCAGGACGCTTGCAGGCGCAGGTCGCGCTCAAGCAGCTCGCGCTCGCGCCGGGCCTCTTCTACTATGTCCTGACGCCGATGTCGGCGCAGCTGCCGGCCGATCAGCGGGCGCGCTTCGTCAAGGCGCGCGACGCGCTCGTCGCGTCGATGACGGAGTGGACGAAGTGGATGCACGACAATGCCCCGAGCTGGCCGATCAACTACGAGATGGGTGCGGACGCGTACAACGCGATGCTGCGCAACGAGCTGCTGCTGCCCTACGATGCCGATCAGATCGCGGCCATCGGGCAGAAGACGCTCGACGCCGCGATCGCCGCCGAGCGCAAAATCAAGGCCGAGGCGAAGGCCAAGGGCGTCAACCTCTCCAACCCGGTGCAGGCGGCGGCCAACGGCGGCGGCATGACGCCCACGACGAAGGACGCGCAGTTCGCGTTCTTCCAGACGCAGCTCGACACGCTGCGCGCGTTCATCGCAAACAAACGCATCGTGACGATTCCGGATTTCGTCGGGAAGATGAAGATCGTCGAGACGCCGGGGTTTCTGCAGCCGATCCTGCCGGGGCCGTCGATGAATCCGCCGCCGATTCTCTCCACGCAGGTTGATGGCATATACTTCGTACCGCCCCCGAACGCTCAGATGGCCAAGGCGGCCACGGGCGGCGCGGTCTTCGAAGACTTCGACCGCGACCGTGTGCTGATGACGAGCGGCCACGAGGGCTTCCCCGGCCACTTCTTACAACTCTCGATCGCCAAGCACAACGCCGATCCGGTGCGCCGGTTCTCGTTCGATAGCGTCTTCGCGGAGGGCTGGGCATTCTACGAAGAGGCGCTGCTGGAACGCGACGGCCTGTACGGCAGCGATCTCGACGGGCGCTACGCCGTCGCGCAGTTCGAGCGGCTACGCGGCGCGCGTGCGATCGTCGACACGAAGCTCGCGACGGGCGCGTGGACCTTCGAGCAGTCGGTGAAATGGTTCCAGGCCAACGCCGGGGTCGATGCCGACACCGCGCTGGGTGAGGTCAGCCGCTTCGCGCTGGGGCCGGGTCAGGCGTTCGACTACGCCGTCGGCAAGACGGAGATCGAGGCATTGCTCGTGCAGTACAAGACCAAGAAAGGCAGCGCGTTCGACCTCCAGGCCTTCCACGACGATCTGCTCTCACACGGGACGGTTCCCCTGAGCATCATCGCTAGCGAGATGCTCGCCGAGTAACGAGCTTCTTTCGCGTAGCGCGGCAAGCTCGCGGGACTGCCGCTCGGCGAACCTGCGCCAGCGCGCGATCTCACGCTGAATGCGCATCGCGTCGAGATGGTCGTAGGCCGTGCCGGCCGCCGCGCACATCGCCTCGAGCGACGAGGCCTCGTCGGGGTCGATGTCTTCACCGTTGGAGTGCGCACCGTACAGCGCGACGGCCTCGAGCCGCGAGCGCACGAAGACGGGAACGGCAATCACCACATCGCCGTTGGAGAGCCGAACGGCGTGGCGCGTACCGAGCAACTTTAGCGAGACGGTCGCGTCGAGCGGCTCGTCGCCGCAGATGAAGTCGCCGTTTTCGTTGCGCTTGAAGAGCGCCGAGTGGGTCAGCGCGTACGCCTCGACGGGTTCGCGCGCGAGCGCCGCATCTACGACGGCGCCGTTCTCGGCGAAGGGCAGGCCGGCCGCCACCTCGGCGAGACGCCGCTCCGCCAGGTGGCGGCGGCGGAAGAGCATGCCCTCTACGAAGGCTTCAATCCGCGCGTGCGCGGCCTCGAGCGAGAACGCAATGCCGATCGCCGTGAGCGCGACCAAGATGATGGTAATGCCGGTCTGTTCGATCATGCGTGCCGCGAGCCACTCGACGAACGCGAAGACCGCGAAGATCGAACCGGTCAGGATCGTGTACACCAGCGCGCGGCTTACGACGAACGAGATGTCGAAGACGCGCTGGCGCACTACGGCGTAGGCGATCGCGAACGGGGCGATTGCGTAGCACACGACGGCTATCCAGGCGGCAACATCCGATGTGACCAGCGTGTAGGTAGTGGACCAATAACGCGCCCACTCCGACGCATAGCTGACCAGCGTGAATAGCACCCCGACCATGACCCACGCGAAGCGCTGCCGCTGCGTGCGCCCCACGCTGAAGTACGCGGTGACGAGCGTGACGCCCGCGATCGCGATCAGTGCGAGCGCACCCGCGACCGAGCCGAGCGACATCCACGGGGCCGGGCTGCCGCTTCCAAACAACGACTCGCCGTCCCAGGCGAGGTTGGGGATCACGAAGAGCGCGCCGATCGGGATCGCGAGGCGGTCGAGCCAGACGCGCCGTCCCGTGGGATTGTCGCCGGGGAAGCGCGCCGCGAAGATCACGAGACCGATCGGCCCGGCGACGGCCAAGATGTCGGACGCGAGCTGCGCGATCGGCAGAAGCCAAATGGGAAAGCGGAACAGCGCGACGTCCGTCGCCGAGACGAGATACAGAAAGAGTCCCCACGTCATGCGGTTTGGTCGACGGAACAGGATGACCAGCGCAACGACGATGTACGCGAATCCCGTCAGCCGCAAAAACGACGTCAGCGGCGAGAACGTCGCCCGCCGCGCCTCCGCTGCGGTCAGCGGCGTGGCCGTCAGCGTTTTCGGGCGTTGTGTTATGCTAAATGACGTTTGCTCGCCGGCGATCGGCGGCTGATAGTCGAGGCCGACGATGCGATCGTGCAGGCTCGAGCGCGAGAAGTCGAGTCGATCGCCGGCGCGGATGGCCGCGTGGGCGGCCGACGTGCCGGGGTCGACTTCGACGACGCGGTTGCCGTCGGCGTAGACAAGCCGGTACCCGAACGTGCTCGGCGGCGTGAAGAGTTGGACGGACGCCGCGACGTTGAGCGCGATCGCGACGGCCGCCGCGAAGAGCGCCGCGAGCCGTTCCCAGGACTTCATCTAAGAAAGCCGCATTCTTCGGCCACCCCTCTTGTCATCCTGAGCCCTCGACGAAGCCTGTGCTGAGCGGAGTCGAAGCGCTCGGGATAAACTCAGTCGAACGAGGTAGCGCATGTCGAGCTCAGCGTACGAACGGTTTCGCGAACTGCATGAGGGTCCGGGCGCGTTCATCATGCCCAACGCGTGGGACGGTGCGTCGGCCGCGCTGCTCGCGCGCGCCGGATTCGCGGCGCTGGGCAGCACGTCGCTGGGCTTCGCGTTTTCGCTCGGCCGCCAAGACGGACGTCACGCGGTCTCGCGCGACGAAGCGGTCGCGCACGCGGCGCTGCTCGCCCGCATCAGCGGCCTCCCGGTCAACGGCGACCTCGAAGACGGCTTCGGCCCCGATCCGGAGGACTGCGCCGCGACGGTGCGCGCCGCGATCGACGCCGGATTGGGCGGCCTCGGCATCGAGGACACGACCGCGGACCCGTCGCGGCCGATTCACGACTTCGACGCGGCGGTCGCGCGCGTGCGCGCCGCCGCCGGCGCGTCGCGCGGCAAGATCCTGCTCACCGGGCGCACCGACAACTTCATCAACGACCGTCCCGACCTCGACGACACGATCCGCCGGTTGACCGCATTCGCAGAGGCCGGCGCCGACGTGCTGTACGCGCCGGGACTGCCCGACATGGATTCCATCGTCGCCGTCGTGCGTGCCGTGACGCCCAAGCCGGTCAACGTGTTGATCGGCCCGGACGACGGAGTCGTCGCGCTCGAGAAACTGTCCACGGCGGGCGTGCGACGCATCAGCTTCGGCGGCGCGCTCTATCGCCTCTCGATGACGGCACTCGCCGAAGCCGCACGCAGACTGCACGACGGCGACCTCGGCGTGACAAGCGACGCGCTGCGCGGCGGCGAGATCGCCGGACTCTTGCCTCCCGCCTAGCTCGGCCTCAAGCCGGGTATAAGCGGCCCGGTGCTCTTACGAATCCGCAAGTTCTTTAGCGTACTCGGGCCGGGCCTCATCACGGGCGCGGCGGACGACGATCCGTCCGGCATCTCGACGTACTCCGTCGCGGGCGCCGCGACGGGCTACTCCATGCTGTGGCTGACGCTGATCTCGACGCCGATGATGTCGGTGATTCAGGGCATGTGCGCGCGCATCTCGATGGTCAACGGGGAGGGCCTCGCCGCGATCATGCGCAAGCGCCTGCCGTTCTGGCTTGCCTACGCGCTCGCCGCGCTCGTGATCGTCGCCAATACGTTCAACCTCGGGGCGGACATCGGCGGCATGGCCGACGCGCTGCACCTGGTGCTGCCGCTGCCGGTCGACGCGCTCGTCTTTTTGTTCGGGATCGGGCTGATCGCGGTGCAGACGTATTTGTCGTACGCGAAGATCGCCCAGATTTTCAAGTGGCTGACGCTGGCGCTGTTTGCATACGTGATTACCGCGTTCGTCGTTCGGCCGCCGTGGGGCGATGTGTTCCTGCACTTCGCCGTCCCGCGCGTACGGCTGGATTCGGGGTGGCTTTCCACGATGGTCGGCGTCCTGGGAACGACGATCACGCCGTATCTGTTCTTCTGGCAGTCGTCGCTGATGGTCGAGGAGGACAAGGAGGCCGGAAAGACGACGATCGCGGACCGCCGCGGAACCAGTGAGAAACAGATCCACAACATGCACGCCGACGTAAACACGGGGATGATCTTCTCGAACCTCGTCGCGTTCTTCATCATCGTGACCACGGCGTCGACGCTGGGCGCGCACGGGCGTCACGACATCGCGACGGCGCAGCAGGCCGCGGAGGCGCTACGCCCGCTGGCGGGCCGTTTCGCGGAGCTGCTCTTCGCGCTCGGCATGGTCGGCACGGGAATCCTCGCGGTCCCGGTGCTGGCGACCTCGTCGGCCTACGTGGCCGCGCAGACGTTTCGCTTTCGCGAGGGGTTGAGCGAGCCGGTGGGTCGCGCGCCGCGCTTTTATGCGATCATCGCCGCCGGCATCCTCATCGGGATCGCGATGAACCTGCTGCACATCGACGCCATCAAGGCGCTCTTCTGGTCCGCGGTGCTCAACGGCATCGCGGCGGTGCCGCTCATCGGCGTGATCGTGTCGCTTGCGTCCAACAAGCAGCTGATGGGCGAATGGACGAGCTCGCGCCTGGCGCGCGCGTGGGGATGGGCGACCTTCGCGCTCATGGGCGGCGCGACGGTCGGGATGTTCTATTTCATGGCGCACGGAACGTAACGTCTCGTGCATTTCCTCTTTGCGGGGCCTGGCTCGCTCCGAGAGCCGTCGGAACGCGCGTCGTTCTGGATGACGGCGCTCCTGGCATTCCCCGCGGCGCTGCTGATCGGGTACGTGCTCCACGAGTCGATTGGCGCGTCGCAGGTGGCGCTCTTCATCGTGATCGCGATGGTCTACGTCACGCTGGCGCGCGGGCGCTTGCTCGGGTCCAGCGTGCGGGTGCACCAAACGCAGTATCCGCGCGTCTTCACGATCGTCAAGGGCGCGTGCGCTGCGCTGGAGATTCCAATGCCGTTCGTCTTCGTCCGCGAGGACAATTACGTTCCGGTCGTTGCGCTGGGCTTCGGCGAGCCGTACGCGCTCGTGCTTTCGAGTCACTGGATCGAGCTCTTCTCCGACGACGAGCTGGCCTTCATGATCGGCCGCGAACTCGGCCACATCGCGGCCGGCCACACGCGCTTCCATTCGCTGCTGAGCGTCAACGGCAACGAGAACCCGCTGATCTCGCTGATCTTCGGCGCGTGGCTGCGGCGTTGCGCGCTGACCTGTGACAAGGTCGGCCTGCTGTGCTGCGGCTCGGTCGACGCCGCGATTCGGGCGATGGGCATGGCGGCATTTCACTCCTTCGGCCGCATGGTCGACTACGAGAAGTTCGCGCAGCAGGATGCCGAGGTGCAGAGCGATTCGGTGCTGCGCTGGGGCGAGTGGCTGAGCAGCGAACCGTATGCGACGCGGCGGATCGCGTCGCTGCGTGCCTTTGAAGCGACGCAGCGCTACGAGAACGCCGAGGCGTGGTTCCTGCGCGAGCGCAGCGACGAGCCGCCGGCGCTGGCCGCGCCGGGGCAGACCACCGTCGCGACGCGCGACTGCGCCGGCTGGTGGCGGCGCTTCGCCGCATGGGGTATCGACGCGGTCGTCGTCAGCGCGATCATCACGTCGTTCGGCGGCAGCGTCGCCGGCGGGACCCACAGGGGAAACACGAACGTGACGATCTCGCCCGGCGACGTCGAGACGTCGTCGGCGCTCGGGAACGTCACGATACGCGGCAAGCAGCATGCGCGCGGGACAAAAGCGACGCCTCCGCCGGCCACGCCGGCGCCGCAGGCGACCCCGACCGAAGAGGCGCGGCTCGGGCCGTTCGTGCTGACCGATCTGGGAATCGGGGTCGACCTCGGAAACAACCAGCCGATCACAGCCGACTCCATCGCGGCATTCACCAACGGCTTCGTTCGCCGGCTCGGATTTTTCTTCTGGTTCCCGCTGTATCTGGCGGTGCTCGTGATCTTCGCCGGACAGACTTTCGGCATGATGATCGCCGGGCTGCGCGTCGTCACGACCGACTTTCGCAAACCCAGCATCATGCGCACGATCGCGCGCTACTTCATCGTTTTTCTCGTATGGTGGGCGATCGTGCCGCTGAGCTTCATCTGGCGGCGCGTTCTCTTGCACGACCGCTGGACGAAGACGCGCGTGGTCAAGGTCGAGCGCGTCGTCGCCCGCGTCACCGGCACGTAGCTGCCTCCGATTGTCATCCTGAGCCCTTCGACTCGCTTCGCTCGCTCAGGACAGGCTCTGTCGAGGGACTCCCTGTGTCATCCTGAGCGTAGCGAGCGTAGCGAGCGAAGTCGAAGGACGCGCGTGCCTCGCAGTCCTGAGCGAGCGCAGCGAGTCGAAGGACGGCAAAGAGAGGCTAACTACGGGTGCAGACGTCGTTAGAGGTGATCGTCTTGCCCTTTGCGGTTTGCGAGAAGTGGATTGTGTACTGCGTAGGCGAGGTGTGGTCGATGTGCTCGCTCATGCTCGTATCGGGATAGATGCCGCGATAGAAGACGTGCGCCGGTGGGCCGGTGCCTTTGAACAGAGTGGCGCTGCGGTCGGGCTCGACGACGACGACGATCCACGCGTGCTGCTTGGGCTGATACGTGAACAGCGCCTCGTCGCCGCCACCGCCGGTCCAGACGTCGCGCTCGCGCAGCCAGTTGCCGGCCAGGGCGTACTCGAACGCCGCCTTGTACGTGACGCGCGATGGGCCCTGATGGTACGTGCAGGTCCAGTTGCCCACCAGGAAGCGCAGCGACGTCATCGGGTCACTGCGCGACGACGGTGTCGTGCCGATCGCGCCCAGCAGCAGCGCAACCGCTATTACGAACCTCATTATGGGCTCGACGTTACGGTGACGCGCACCGCCGCGCGGCCGGAGATCACGTGGCCGACCGAGGCGTTGGAGCTGACGGTGTCGATCTGCAGCTTGCCGATGTTCTCGCTGACGTGCAGCACCTGGTGCGTCGTCGGGTCGACCAGCGACTTGGTCATGACGATGTCAAACTGCTGACCCGGCTGTACGCCGTAGTTGGAGCCGATGTCGATGATGACGTTGTGTCCGTCGATTGCGGCGACGTGTCCGGTCAGCGTCGCCGCGACGGGACCGGAGTTGAAGCGGCTCGGATCGATAGACGCGACGATCTTGTCGGCCTCGTCGTCGATCAGGTGGCCCATGTCGCTGTTGACGAACTGCTCGTTGCTGTACGAGCCCCAGGTGCCGCCGGTGAATCCGCCGGCGCCCCACGACGTCCCCGAGCGCGTCTCCTCGTCGGAGAAGCTCTGAACGATCTGTCCGGTGCGCGCATCGATCACGCGCACCGCGACCTTGATCGTCACCTTATGCGTGTTGACGCTACCCGCGGCTGCCGAGAACGGGTACGGCAGGAAGCTTCCCGCGTTCGCGCCGCTCTGGCCCGTCTGGTCGAGCTGCAGGATGTTACCGGTCACGAGATAGCGCGCGCCGGTCATCTTGCCCGCGGTGATCGCCGACTGCGGGTCGACCTCGCCGCTCGCCCCCAGCTGGTGCTCGCCCAGCGTCGAGCTCAGGTGGGTGCGGTCGAGCACGTTGAAGTGCCCCGCATTGACCATCCGGTCGGTGAGCAGGTCGCTGAGCGCCACGCCGGGCTGGAACGATCCGTACCAGTTCGACGTGAGGCCGTTCGTGTTGAAGTCCAGCACCGCGATCGAGGGACGCGGGCCGGTTTGCTGCGCGAGCGCGCCGCCGGGCGCCCACGCCAGCGCGGCCGCGAGACAGGCTAAGAAGCAGCGTTTATACACAGTATTTCTCCTCGTCCGAAAGGCTTCGGGAAGCGTCCCCATTATGCCACAACCGGACGCGGCAGGGCAGGGGGATGCCTCCTCGAGGGGTTAAACAGGGCCCGCCATGTGCGGGCGGTTCACGCTAACCAAGCCGGGGGCGCTGCGGGCGGCGTTTCCGTATCTGAAATTTCCGGAGCTCCGCGAGTTCAGTGAGACCGGGCTGCCGCGCTTCAACATCGCGCCGTCGCAAGAGGTGCTCGGCGTGCGCAACGACGGGCGGGATACCGTCGAGGCGCTGCGCTGGGGCGTGCGCGGGCGCATCAACATCCGCGCGGAGTCGATCCTCGCGCGGCGCGGCGGCGTTCGGCGGCGCTGCGTCGAGTTCGCCGACGGCTTTTATGAATGGAAGGACCGCCGGCCGTACTACTACACGCTGCGCTCGGGCGAGCCATTCGCTTTCGCCGGGTTATGGGAACCGCTCGACGGCACGGCCGCGTGCGACGTCGTCACGTGCGAGCCCAACGCAGCGGTCGCGCCGATTCACGATCGCATGCCGGTCATGCTGACCGGCGATAAAGTCGCGCTCTGGTTGGATCCGGAGCCGCTGCCCCCGGAGGTCGCCGGATCGCTCTTGACGCCGTTCGATCCTGCGCTGATGACGGTGCGCGAGGTGTCGACGCGGGTGAATAACGCGAACTACGACGCGGCCGACGTACTTGCCGACGCGGCGCCGCGCTTGCTCTGAATCAAGACGACGCCGGTGCACACGAGCCAGATCGCGGCGGGGATTGCCCCGAAGACGCCGGGCCCCATCTGGCCGGGCGCCATGAATGCGTACGTGCTCGTGAAAAAGATCGAGAACGTTGCGATCGCCGAGCCTAATGCCGCGAGATACCCGAGCGCTGCGAGCCAGCCCGGCGCGGACTCGTGCCGGCGCATGCTGTGCGCTGCCGCGAAAAGGAAGATCGCCACCGCGCCGTAGCCGAGGCCGCCCTGCGTGAGGATGAAGGCGTCGTAGACGCCGACGAGCCCGTTGTGCGCGAACTCGTCGGGCGGCGCGTAGAGCGCCGCGCTCTCGAGCGCCGCCGCCAGCAGCGAGCCGGCGACCATCACGATCCCGGCGATCATCGCGAACGTCGGTAGCCCTTCCTGGCGCCCGGGCGCGTTGGTCAGATAGCTGCGCAGACCGACGAGAAACCACAGGAAGAAGGCCGCGGCGGGAAAGGTGAGCCAGGCGCCCAGCAGCAGGCCGAAGCGGTGCGCGTCGATCAGCAGCGCCGCGGTTGCGGGACGAACGTCGACCGACGGCATGCCGTTGTTGAGCAGCGTCGCGATGACCAAGACGCCGACGTAGCACAGGACGGACCAGCCGGCGGAGCGTTCAGCGTGCACGTTTTCCATACGGCTAGGTCTTACCCGAACGGCGGCGTTTCCTCTTTATAGGCCGTAGTATTTGAACGCCGGCCACATCGCCGCGAGCGGCACGCGCGGACGCGTGCATATGTAAATCGGCAGCGGCCCCTCGAGCATCCAGCGATAGTCGTTGCGGTAGACCGCGATCTGTCGCACGCTGCCGAACCAGTGCAGCAGCAGGTAGTAATCCGTCGCGCCGACGGCCAGTATCGACTGCCCGCTGTAGCCGCGCGTTCCCCATAGGTAGTACTGGTTGTTCGGGCTGATGACCGTGGGCAGTCCGTAGCGCGGGCCGTAATAGTCGAGCGCGCCCGCGTACGCGTAGCGATCGGCGAAGACCGCGGTGATGCGTCGCTGCGCGGGGGGCAGGGACCAGTACGCGCCCGCGACCGTCTGCGTCATCGTCTTCCAGCCGAGCTGATCGGCGAACATCGGGTTGATGAGATGACTCTTGCCGTCGGGCGGCGCGGGGCGGCTCAGGCCGATCGCGCGCTCGTACGCCATGTACGCCGGTAACGACAGCACCGGCAGCGAGAGCGGAATCCACGGCAGTCCCGCGACGAGCGTCGCGCCGAGCAGCGCGGGCTGCAGCCACCGCGGCCGCGCCGCCAGTGCGCGCTCGATGGCCACCGCGCCCGCAGCGAACAGCGCCGGGTACATGCCTTGGATGTAGTACCCGCGCCCGATCGTCCAGATCAGAACCCCGAGCAGCAGCAGATACGCGACGCACAAAAACCGGTACTGCCGCTCATTCCACAGCCAGACCAAGCCCCAGACCCAGACCGGCGCGAACAGTAGGTTGTTGTACGCGAACTGCAGGCCGATCATGTACAGCGCGTTGATTCCGCGGTAGCGCGACTCGTCGGCCATGCCGTTGGCGAGCGCGTGGCGATTGAGCTGATCGTTGTGGAGCACCTCGAGCATCGGCAGGCCGTGGGTGATCTGCCAGATCGCGTTGGGCAGCAACAGCACGACGACGACAACGATGCCGAGCGCGAGCCGGCGCGAGCGCAGCAGCTGCGCCTGACCCGCGATCAGCAGACCGGCGGCCAGCGCGATCGCGCAGCCCGCGATCGAATACTTCGAGTACATCGCGACGGTAACGACGAGTGCGATCGGAATGTAGAGGCGGCTGTCCCGCGTGTTGACGAGGCGAACGGTCAGGTAGATCAGCGCCGTCCACGCGGCCGGCGAGAGCATCTCGGTGGAGAGGCCGTACGCGATGCCGATCAATCCCGGGGCGAGCGCGATCACCAGCGCCGTGAGCGTCTGGGCGAAGCCGCGGCCGCCGAACTCGCGCGCGATCGCGCAGCCGAACAGCACGGTGAGGCCCGCGAGCACGCCGGGCAGGAAGCGTAGCGCCCAAACCGCATAGCCGAGCGGCGCGGTCAGCCAGGTGTAGAACGGTACGAGCGGCGGCTGATCGACGTAGCCCCACGACAGATGCTTGGCGCAGTCGATGAAGTAGAGTTCGTCGCGGTAGTAGCCGAAGCGGTGACAGAAGGCGAGGTGTAGGACGGTGGTCGCAAGCGCGATGACGTACGCGCTTGGATACAGCCTCATGCAGTCGCGGTGTTGGTTTGCGCTCCCGCGAGCAAGAGCTGGCTGACGCACAGCCCCACCAGCCCGGAAACGGCGATCGAGCCGAACACGAGGCTCGCGTCCCACCACGTGCCGCCGAACGGAACGGCGAACAGGAAGTACGCGGCAAAATACGCCGCTGGAACGCAGAATCCGAGGAGGCGAAACGCATTCGGCTTACGCGCCGACGGCCGCAACCACGCGACGATCGCGTCGCCGGCGAGGCCCGCCGCGACGGAGGCGAGCACGACCAGTACCAGCTCCATGGCATCGCTGGACAGCTCGGCACCGACCCAGAGCTTCACGAAAACGCACAGCAGAGCGAGCGCGCCGAAGTGCAGTCGCCTGCGCACCACCATGTACAGCACCGCTGCGGCGAGCAGCAAGCTCTGCCAGAGCACGATCGAGAGCTCGAGCGCCTGGCGATAATAGAGCAGCACGGAGAGCACGAACTGCTCGCGCGGGAACGCCGCTTGCGAGAGCGGATGATCGCGCCGCAGCGCCTCCGGATAGAACGCGAACTGCGTGACGAACTGAATGATCTCGATCGCGAGTCCGAGCGAGATGAGCATCGGCAGCTGCTCGAAGAGATTCGGCGCGTTCGGCCGACGCATCGCGCTGCGAACCGGACCGGTGATCAGGAGGAATAGACCCGTGAGCAAGAAGAGGTGCGGCGGGCTCAACAGCAGATCGAGCTGGTGCTCGAATCCGTAGATGGCATGCCAGACGAAGTCGAGCGCGCCGCCCACGAGCAGTGCGGCGACGCCGACGACGCTCAACGAATAGCCGGGCGGAATCGCCTTCCAGAACGAGCCGGCGTCGCGATAATTTCCGAGGATCGACGCGCACAGCACGAGCGCGGCGAAGACGGCGCCGCTGTACATCGTCATGTGCCACGGATTGAAGAACGATTCGACGGAGAGAAAGAGGTGCTGATGCGCGTCGATGAAGAGCCCGGTGACGATCCAGACGCCAGCCAATGCGACTAACCAATCCAGCCGTGTCGCCAGTCCCGAGGGTTCGATGATGAAATCGATGCGGGGTGTGGAAGGCTCGGCTTCTTTGGGAGGGGAAAGCAATTCCATCAGATCCATGTTTCGGCGCTCATCCTTAAACGTGCCTCGAAACCCTTTTCACGGCGCCCTTATAAGCTTGCTTTCGGGAGCGCTCGCAATCGTGGTCGCTGCTTGTTCGCCGAACACCGTTTCGATTCCGTCGAATCTCTTCGTCGGCCCTAAGAAACCAAACGCGTGGCCGACGCCCCCGGTCGCCAAACCCGAGGCCCAGCCCCAAATCGTGGCGATCTGGTTTCCCACGCTGACCCTGCATCCCGGGATGTGGTTCGACGGCACGATCGTGGTGAGCACGAACGTCGCCTCCGTCGAGGTGCGCACGGCGGCGTTCTCGATCAATAGCGCGCACGTGGCGCCGGGGGTTTACCGCTTCCACACCCGCATTCTGGAGCTGCCGCCCTTCTCGCGCCGCCATTCCTACGAGCTCGACATCATCGCCCGAAACACCGCGGGTGTCAAACAGGTCGAACAGGCCCCGCTGCGGGTCGAATAGCCGCTCCTGTAGAACGATGTAAAACCATGGGCGTATTGCTCGCGGTGCTGCTCGCGTTTCCGACGGTGTTGATGTATCACCGCGTCGACGTGAGTGCGCCCGGCGATTATATCTCCGAGGCGCTGACCGTCCCGCCGGCGCAGTTCGCGGGGGAGCTGCAGTACCTGCACGATCAGGGGCTGCACACGGTCGGCATCGCCGAGCTGGATCGCGACCTGCGCGAACATCGCTCGGTCGCGCGCGACGTGCTGATAACCTTCGACGACGGCTACGCCGACCAGTTCAGCTACGCGTTTCCGATCCTGCAGCGCTACGGCGACGTGGCGACGTTCTTCGTCAATGTGGGAACGATCGGCACGCCGCGGCACATGAGCTGGGACCAGGTGGAGACGATGTCGCGCGCCGGCATGTCGATCGGCTGTCACGGCGTGACGCACGTCGATCTGTCGGAGCTCGGAGCGTCGGCGCAGAGCTATCAAATCGATCGCTGCGTTCAAACGCTGAGCGCACGTCTGCACTCCGGCGTGCTCGCCTACGCGTACCCGAGCGGCGCCTTCGACGCGGAGACGATCACGCTCGAGCAGCAGGCGGGACTGATCTTCGGCTTCACGACGGATCCACGCTTTCAAACCGACGCGCAATCGCCGTACGAACTGACGCGCCGCCGCATCAAGAGCGGCATGACCGCCGCCGATTTCGCGGCCCTGTTCGGCTCCCGCCCGACGTACATCAAGCTCTCGCCGTAGCTCCGTCGAAGGACGGCTGAGGTGCCGCGGCGCTCGCTCGGTATCCCCCAGACACTGCCACCTCGCCTTGGCGCGACCCCTCAGACCGTGGGCCGAGCGTAGCGCCCATCTATGAAAAAAGCGTTAAGACCCTCGGCTAGAGGGCCGGAGCCGGCCCCGGGCAGTAGGCCGCCGCCTGCCGCCGAAATCTGTATCGAGCCTCCGTTTAGCTGGCGAGGCTCCGAAGGAAAATTACCATGAAACTAAGCTTTTTCGGCTCCGCTGCGGCGGCGACGCTGGCGCTCGCCTCGGCGACGGGCCTTACCGCGGCACCGGCCCAGGCCATGGGCACGGTGACGATCCAGCAGCCGAACGGCGCGCGCAACACCTACCACGACGCGGTCATTAAAGTCATTCACAACGCGCTGTTCATCACGTCAGCGGATGGAAAGGGCACGCTCGTGATCAATCGCGCGGCGTGCGCATACCAAGGCGCAGTGCTGGTTTGCTTCGTGACGAGCGCGACGCTCGTTCAGGCCGGCAAGACCAGCCCGCTCGACTTTCGCAACGGAACTGTCTACGTCAACATGACCGATCAGCCGCAAGCGCTCGCGCGCTCCACGATGAAGGTGCCCGCGAAGGGCATCGTGAGCTCGTTCACGACGGCTCGCGGCACGTATGTGAACATGATCGGCTCGATCGACAAGGTGGTGAAGTGATGAGATATCTTAGCGTTTTACTCGCGGTTCTGTTCGCGTTGCAGCCGGCACTGGCATCGGCACGTCCGGGCGGCGGCGGCGGGGGCGGCATGCGCGGCGGTGGCGGTGGCGGAGGCATGCGCGGCGGCGGCGGTGGAACACGGCCATCCGGCGGCGGCGGTGGCGGTTTCAACCTCGGGCGCGATACGCGCCCGCAAGGCGGCGGTAACCGCGGCAACGTTAGCGGCGGCAACGGCAACCGCGGCAACGTTAGCGGCGGCAACGGCAACCGCGGCAACGGCAACGTCAACAACGGCAACCGCGGCAACGGCAACGTCAACAACGGGAACCGCGGCAACGGCAACGTCAACAACGGCAACCGCGGCAACGGCAACGTCAACAACGGGAACCGCAACAACGGCAACGTCAACAACGGCAACGTCAACCGGAACAACTTCAACAACAATACGGTCAACCGCAACGTGAACGTGAGCGGCAACACAGTGATCCGCAATCCGGTCTACGCCAACAACACGGCGTGGGGCTGGAACCGCGGCACCGCGTGGTATCCCGCGGCCGGTTATTGGGGCGGCGGGTTCTGGGGCGCGATGGCTATAGGCGTGACGTCGGCGGCGGTCGGCGCTGCCGTGTACGGTTCGATCGCGTCGAACAACGTCACGTACACGTCGTATCAGGTGCAGCCGAGCAGCCCCGGAGCGACGTTCCTCTCGAACTATCAGCTCGTGCAGGTGCAGTGCGGGCCGTCGGGTCTCGTGGTGGTGTACGGTCCGCAGAACAGCGTGATCTGCGCCAACCCGAACAATCTCGTTCAGGCCGGCAACTATCAGCTGAACACGGAGACGCTGACGCTTACGGCGATGTAGAGCCTTACTTTGTCATCCTGAGCCTGTCGGTGTCATCCTGAGCCTGTCGAAGGATGACGTGGCGACAACCTAATGATCGCCGACGGGCTCGGGATCATCGCCGCCTCGAAGAACGGGCCGAGCGACTGCGACGGCGACAAATACTGCGCGTCGCTGCACGTCGGTGAACTAAGTTAACTAAAACGCTACGCCGCCGAATCCGAGCAGTAGCCACGCGACGCCAATCGTCACAGCTTCGGCAACCAGAATTACAGCGAACGAACGCTGGAACGTTTGGCTGCTCGAGCGCTCTGCTAGCCCTCTAAGAGTCGAAGTAAGGGACATCTTGCCACCCCTTTCGCGGTTCTAGCAAAAAGCGCTAGCAAAGAACCCATGGCGGTCACAACTGCACGTAAGTGCGAACATGCCGCCTTGATTCGGCGCGCTGGCCTGCATCTGTTGAACCCGGGAATTGCTCCGGAGTTCATGAAAGAAGTAAGACCCTTCCGTGTCTAGAGCACATCTAGGACGGCATCTAACCATGACCTATTTTGAACCTTCCGGCTCTTGGTTACTGGTAGTACGGTGATATGATCAGCGGCATCCAGGCGCAGAAAGCGTCGCAGTTCCTCGAGCGCTTTCGAAGCATCAAATTTTCCGGCAGGCAGATATTGCAGTATTATCAAGCGCAGGTTGGTTTCTTCGAGTGCCTTTCGGAACAAAGAGTTAATGTGGCCGTCGTCCGCATTAAAACCGAAACCGACGACGACCGCTGCATCGCTCTGCGCAAGTGAATCGTAGTACCGCACGTAGCGCCGAGAAATTTCAACTGACGTCAACGGCTTTATACCACTTTGTGTAAATAAGAATGGCGCGAGAAAACGATTAATACCGGGCGTCGCTGCCGTAGGCACAATTTCGGTCTTATACGGATCTAAATATTCGTTTAAGCCGATGTACGCCACACAAGTCCTTCTTGAAATCGAACGGCTTGATCGTACCGATCTGTTCAGGAAATCGCGCGACTGGCTGGCCTCCGTGAGGAACAATCTTGACCGTCTCAGAGTCCTGGGGTTCGTCGTTCGCGACGATCAAGGACGCTATTTAAGCCTAGAAAAGCCTGACAGGATAACACCATTGGGTATTGGTCGGGACCGCCCGGAACCCCCAGCATCGATCTATGGTGGAGCCCGCCGCCGCGGTAATTACCTGGTAAACTCCGCTGGTTTTACCGCGCTGACGCAAGACGTGTCGGGCGCACGGTCGGGAGCGGCATAAAACGACACGATAACCGCTTGGGCGCACGGAGACCAGAGCCCAACCCCGTGGCCAACTCCCGGTATGCTGATGAGTGTCGCGCGCGACAGGCGTGAAGCTGCAGCTTTTGCGCCGGCGAGCGACGTCAAGGTATCGAACGTGCCGGACATAAGCAGCGTCGGGATGCTGCTTGCGACGGGCAGGTGCATCGTGCTCGGAGCGGCGGGGACTTTCCAGACGTTACCACAGTCTTGGTTGACGTACGCCCAGCCGCCGACGCCCTCACGTTGGATCGAGTCGGGAAAGTTCGGAAACGCTTCACGGCCGGCAGCGGCGAGTTCTGCCGGCGTCGCGAACGGATAATCTTCGCGGCAACTGACGCCGAAGGCGAGTCCGTCGCCGAGAACGGGGACGTTAGGACGGTAAGGCGGCGCTCGACCTGCCCGATCTTTGGCGATCGCCTCGAGAGAAGCGCGACGTCCGGAAGCGAGCCCAGCGATGACGTCTGGTACCGCTTGGAGCGTTGGAACGGTGTACGTCTGGTTGCGAAGCCAGTCGATCAACGCGCCGCCGTCGAGCACCACGGTGACGCTCTGGTGGGTGGCGGGGTCGCTTACCGTTGTAGTCAACGGCTTGGCTTCGAGCTGATTGACCAGTCGTGTAAACGTTTCTTCGAGATGCGGATGTGCGGCGTTGCACGCCGGTTCGGCCGCGCAGGCTTTGAAGATGTTGTCAAAGCCGTAGCGCGCGTTCCACCAGTTTGCGGGGATCGTGTACGTCGTCGGCAGTACCGAATCGAGGACGACGCTTCTGATGCCTTGCGGGTAGTCGCGCATCAGCGTCTGCGCCAGATAGGTGCCGTAGGAGTTCCCGTAAACGTTCCACTTGGCAATGCCGAGCACGTTGCGAAGGTCTGCGATATCGGCGGCGCTCTCGGTAGAATTATACGCTTTGAGGGTGGCGCCGGTGGCGGTGAGCTCGCGGTGACAGGCTGCAGTCGCAGCCAAATGCGCGCGTTCGGTGGCATCGGAATAGAAGCGCATGCCGAGAAGTGCCCTAGCGAAATCGTTCGTCGCCGCACAAGTAAGCGCCGGCTTTGAGAACCAGGTGCCGCGCTGACTTACTACCCAGATATCGCGGTCGCGAATGAAGTTGGGCGCAATAAGAACCACACCGACCTCAAGCGGCGCGATGTCGCCCGGTCCTCCGGCTAAGAAGAGCACGGGATCGGGACGTTTTGCCGCCGACTGTGCGCTGTGCTTTGCGACCAGCAGCCGGATGGTACGACCGTTGCGCCGGCTGCGATCTTCGGACACGACGAGATATCCGCAGGTTGCGTGGGCAAGCCATTCCACGCCCTGCAGCTTCGGGCACGTTGCTGGCTCGAACCGCGGCACACGTGCCGCCGGCGCGTTCTGCACGGCGGCAGCGAGCGAACTAAGACCGACCGAGACGAAGAAGAGCAGCGCAAACGCCGTGAAGCGTGCCATATGTGGCCTCCCTTTCACTGCGGGATGGGGTGATCGGGTGTCAGCGTTTCGAGACCCCCTAAAGAATCTCGGCGCTCGGGTTGTTGGGTTTCGCTCCCTTATTTGAGATCCCTTCGCATTAAAATTGCAAGTATCGCGGCTATCTGCGCCAGTTTGACGATCGCTTTCGGAACGTTGACGGCGGTGCACGCCGGCACGCTTCCCAGCATCAGCGGCACGTGGTACGCCAACGATGACGTATCCGCGCCCTGCCGCATCAGTCAAGGCGGCACTTCGGTGTCGTTGACCAACGAACGTGGCGCGACTGCCACGGGACACTTCGTGAACCCCAGCACGCTAGACACGAACTGGGGTGTCTTTGGCAGTGCACACGTCACCGGACGCATCTCGAACGACCTGCGAAGGATCGACTGGAGGAACGGCACGTTTTGGTCGCGCCCGTCCGCCGCGCCGCTTACCCCCGCGGCCACGCCTACCCCGAGACCGACGCCGGCACCGGAGCTGCGAATCGGCGTTCGCGTAAGGAACAACGGCTCCAATCCGATCTACGCATATCGTGCATCGCTCACGAGCGGGTACGGGTCGACCTTCCTCCAGTGCGTCTCGTTCCGAAACGTCACGACGAAGGTCGTGACGGACGTAGATTTTGACTTCGTCGTAACCAACGCGACGGAGGCGTTGAGGCCAACTACGGATGGACGGATAAGGGCACGTTCACGCCGCCGGTGAACATCGACAATCATTGCTTTAACGGGCGGATTTGGGCGCCCCGCGTCGTGCGCAGGATGACGAACGAAAGCGCCCGCGTGACGCAAGTGACCTTTGCAGACGGTTCGATCTGGAAACCGGGGAGCCAGTTTCTTCGTGGCTATGCCGCGAGTGGAGAGCGTCTGGCCAAGTCCATCGTCCAAACCTCCCCGAGCGGTGGGCCGAGCGACGAGAGCGTGAGCAGCGCGACTGCTTCCGGCACGTATCGGCTAAAAACCGAGTTCACCGGCCCTGCGAAGTGCTTGGACGTCGTCAATGACGGCTACAACAACCGGCTGACCATGGCGACGTGCGGCAACTATAGCGGACAGACGTGGAGCATCCAGGCAAACGGAACGGCGGGATACTGGCGCCTGCAGTCGGAGTTTACCGGACCGGGCAAGTGTCTCGACATCGCCAACGACGGCAGAAACAACCGGCTAATCATGGATGCCTGCGCCGACGTGACCGGACAGAAGTGGAAAATTTCAGGGCCAAGGATGGCCGGCGCAGCGTGGTAAAAGCCAGGTATATCGCCCCAGAAAGGACGCAATCATGAGCTTTTCTCGGAGTTCTCTGTACGCTATTTGCCTAGCGACGCTCGCCCTCGGCGGCACGATCGCTCTCGCGCGCGCGGCCGTGCAGCAGCCGGTGCTCCTCACGATGACGCCGGGTACCTGGAGCTGCACGTACCACGGTCCGAAGGGCACCCGGACGTCGACGCTTACGATTACGAGCCAAAACGCCAACTGGCTCCTGATCCTCGGGAAGACGGGCGTGTATGGGACGACGCCGGCCCACGAGGGCGCCACGTTGTTCGGGTACGATAACAAGAAGGATCAGTACGTAGCCATGGGTGGTAACACACTGCCCGGCGGTGATTGGGGCATCGGTATCGCCAAGGCATCGCCGACCGCGACGACGATGACGTTCGAGGGTGGATATCCCCCGGATCCGACGCACGATAAGACGACCTACGCTTTTGGCGCTTCGACGATAACGTATAATGAGACGTGGACGGAAAAGGGCAAGGCGATGACCGGCCACGGAAGCTGCGCAAAGCAGCAGTAGTTCTCGCCGCGGCGCTGCTGAGCGGCGGCGCTGCCCCACCCTCTCACGCGATGGTGGTCTCAGCGCAGCACGCTGCCACGCAGGTGGGCGTCGACGTGTTGCGCGCGGGCGGCAACGCCGTCGATGCGGCGGTGGCCGTCGGTTACGCGCTCGCGGTGACCGACCCGTGTTGCGGCAACATCGGCGGCGGCGGCTTTATGCTGTTCCGCCTGTACGACGGGCGCGAGCGCTTCATCGACTTTCGCGAGATGGCGCCCGAGCGCGCGACGAGCTCGATGTATCTCGACGCGCGCGGCAACGTGCGGCCGTCGGCGTCGACGAAGGGCTGGCTCGCGGTCGGCGTGCCGGGGACGGTCGCGGGATTGGAGACGGCGCGGCGCGAGTTCGGGACGATGTCGCGCGCGCAGCTGCTCGCGCCGGCAATCGGGCTCGCGCGCGACGGCTTCGTCGTCGGGCCGGGCGACGAGCTTTGGCCTGGCTCGGGCGAGCGCGCCGGCGCCCGCTACGCGCAGCCGCAGCTCGCGCGCACGCTCGCGCTGATCTCACGCGATGGCCCCGACGCGTTCTACCGCGGGCCGATCGCGCAGGCCGTCGTCGCGGCGAGCGACGCGCACGGCGGGATCCTGACGCTGGACGACTTCGCGAGCTACCGCGTCGAGGAGCGCGCGCCGCTGCACTGCAGCTTTCACGGCTACGACATCGCGTCGGCGCCGCCGCCGAGTTCGGGCGGCGTGACGCTCTGCGAGATCCTCAACATCGTCGCGCCGTATCCGCTTGGCCTCTGGGGCCGGCAAAGCGCGCGGACGATCCACTACCTGACCGAGGCGGAGCGCCTCGCATACGCCGATCGCAACGCGTATCTCGGCGATCCGGGCTTCGTGAGCAACCCCGTCGCGCAGCTGCTCGCGCCGGCCTACGCCGCGAAGCTGCGCGCGAAGATCCCGCCCGATAATGCGACGCGTTCGGCCGACGTGCACCCCGGTCTCGGCCCGCCATCAAACGAGAGCGCCGACACGACCCACTACTCGATCGTGGATCGCTGGGGAAACGCCGTCGCGGTGACCTACACGATCAACGATTCGTTCGGCGCCGAAGTCGTCGCGGGCGACACCGGGTTTCTGCTCAACGATGAGATGGACGACTTCACGGCTAAGCCGGGCGTGCCGAACCTGTACGGACTCGTGCAGGGAGTCCGCAACGAGATCGCGCCGGGGAAGCGGCCGCTCTCGTCGATGGCCCCCACGATCGTCACGCGCAACGGCGCGCTGCGCATGGTGACCGGAAGCCCGGGCGGATCTCGCATCATCACGATCGTGTTGGCGACAATCCTCAACGTGCTGGTCTACGGCATGAGCGCACAGGCCGCCGTCGACGCGCCGCGCACGCACATGCAGTGGCTGCCCGACGAGTTGCAACACGAGCCCGGAGCGTTCTCGGGCGCGACGGCTCAGCAGCTGCGCGCGATGGGTTACGCGCTGCGCCGCTTCGCGAAATGGGGCTCGGCGCAGATCATCGTCGTCGATCCGCGAACGGGCGCGCCCGAAGGCGGCAGCGACAGGCGCACCCCCGCCGGCTCCGCGTTGGGGATATAGAAGGTCCGCGTCACTTTCCGGTGGGCTGTCCCGTCTAAGGAGCGGAGGACGGAAAACATCATGTTCAAGTGGTTAGTCAAAAAGCAGCTCGAGAAGTTCGGCCGGCGCTGGGGCTACGATACGGGCTACATGCAAGAGATCGTCGACGAAGCCGGCGTGGGCGCGGTGCTGCCGATGCAGGGACTCCAAAAGTTGGGGAGCTACCGGAAGGTTCCGCTCGACGCATATTATGGCGCCGCGCTGACTTCCGGCAAGGCCGCCGACTGCGGACCGTGCCTGCAGCTCGGCGTGTCGATGGCTGAGGCGGCAGGCGTGAAGCCGCAGACGATTCGCGCGATCCTCGAGCGCGACTACGCCAAGTGCTCAAAGGAAGCGCTGCTCGGTGTGGAGCTCGCGCTCGCGACGATCGCGCGCGACGGCAGCGGCGACGAGGCGCGCGTGGAGATCCTGCGGCGCTGGGGCCGCGCCGGGCTCGTGTCGCTCGCGTACGCGATCCTAGCGGCACAGGCGTACCCAACGTTCAAGTACGCGATCGGCCACGGTCACGCATGCGTGCGCCTGCGCGTCGGCGGCGAAACCGTGCCGATGCAGCTTTCCCAGTACAGCCTGTCCTGAGCGACGCTGAGCCTGTCGAAGCGGAGTCGAAGGGCGTGATCTCGCAGCGCGCGGAGCGGTTCGAGGCGATGCGCGCGGAGCTCGTGCGCCACGCCTATCGGATGCTCGGCGAGTACGGCGAGGCCGAGGACGTGGCGCAAGATGCGTACCTGCGCTGGAGCGCCGCGCTGGATAACGAGGAGGTGCGGGACGAACGCGCGCTCGCGCGGACGATCGTGACGAGTCTCTGCCTCGACCGTTTGCGATCCGCGCGCGCCAAACGCGAGGTCTACGTTGGACCGTGGCTGCCCGAACCGGTCGTCTCGGAAGGCGCCGACGATCCAGCCGTCGCGGCCACGCTGGCCGACGACATCTCATTCGCGCTGTTGCTCGCATTGGAACGGCTCGCGCCGCTCGAGCGTGCGGCCTTCCTGCTGCACGACGTGCTGGACGTGCCGTTTGCCGAGGTCGCCAACACGCTGGGGCGCGCGGAGCCCGCGGTGCGCAAGCTCGCGACGCGCGCGCGCGAACACGTTCGCGACGCGGGGCGTCACTCGCGCACCGACCGCAAGGAGCTGCTGCGCGTGCGGGACGCGTTCTTGGCGGCGATCCAGAACGACGATCCCGCCGTGCTGCAGCAGCTGCTGGCAAAGGACGTCGTCTTCACGGCCGACGGCGGCGGCAAGATTCCGGCGGCAACAGTGCCCGTAATCGGGGCCGAGCGCGTCACGAAGCTGCTCTTCGGACTCAAGGAGCTGCAAGGCTGGCGCGACATCGTGCGCATCGAGGCCGTGACGCTCAACGGGCTGCCCGGCATCGTGACGTTCAATCGCGCCGGCGTGCAAGAGGTCGCGGCACTCGAAATCGCGGACGGGCGAGTGTCCGCGATCTACGTGGTCCGCAACCCGGAGAAGCTTCAGGCGCTCGGGCGGAGTTTGGGCTAGGCTAAAAAGGGGGTAGGCGGTTCGTTCCCGATAAAGCGTCCTAGCGAGGAGGCTTTAGTACTATGCGTTATCTTGCTCTAGCAGCGGCGGCGCTGATCGTTCTTCCGTCAACGCCCGCCTCGGCGGCGCCCTGGCAGCCTGCAACGGCGACGACCGTCAGCGCCGGCGTAAATAGCAGGTCGACATTTGTAATTCAAGCTTATGTAACGCTGCCGCAATCGTGTGATGCGGCTCGTATTACGACGTATGCGGTAACGACCGGGTTGAACCGATCCTTTATCGTCTTGCAGCAGGCTTCATCGACGACGTGCAAGGGTACCACGATGTACAAATGCACTGTGGTAAGTCCGAGCTTTAGCTTGCCCATACAACACAAGTTCGACGTGCATTCCAAAGGAAAGACGTGGGTGGTTCACTTATCGATGGAACCACCGACGCCGACTCCGCCGATGTGCCGTAAAAGCTAGCGCGGAGGCTTTCCGCCCTTAGGCGGAGACTCATGCACGTGTGCCGCTTGCCGATCCGCGTCGGTCACCGGCGCGTAGTGCGCGGGCCGATTGTTCGAGTTGTAGGGATGCGTCACGGCGCCGGTCTGCGGCTGCCCGTGGTTGACGGACTGGTAGTGGTTGCGGTTCTGGCCGGACATCTGCTCGTGGTTCTTCTGTTCGGTCGTGGGTGCCTGGCCGTACGTGCGGGCGTTGACCTGCGCTTGCGTCGGATGCGCTTGAACGCCGCCGTGCCCGCCGTTGTAGCTTACGTGCGAGGTGTTGTAGTTGTTAATCACCGTCTTGTTGACGTAGGTGTTGTGAATCACGGTCGTATTCACGTGTGTAATCGCGGTGTTGTAGCGGAAGACCCCTCCGTACCATCCGCCGCCGACGTAGCCGGCGCCGTAGTAGCCAAAGCCGTAGTTGATGCCGCCGTAAAATCCGACGGTGCGTCCCCAGTAGCCGCGATGCCAGTAGTACAGTCCTGAGCCCCAGCCCCAATAGCCGGGCGTCCAGAGCAGTCCGACCGCTGGCGCCAGCACCCACGTGCCGGGCACCCAGTAGTAGCCGGCGGGACCCCAAGCCCAGTAGCCCGGCTCCCAGATGTAGTTGGGCGCCGGACACGGCGGCTGCACGTAGACCGGAATCACGGGCGGCGCGATGTTGATGCCTACGCCGACGTAGACTTGCGCCGATCCGGCCACCGGAACGGAAGCAACGACGACCGCAACCAACGCGGCGCGAATAAATTGTAAAATGCTCATGCGTCAGCATACCCCCGACCGGCTATGAGTAACCCTAGCAAGCGTTAAGGGCCGGTGAGTTTTTCCCGTTCGGCGTCACGGTCAAGTCTGAGTAGAACTGCCCCTGCTTTCGCCGACGTTGACGTAACGAAAGTCTTAACGCGATGCCGACTCGACGGGGCAGTCCGTGCGTTACCGAGCCATGGGCGGAAATTAAAGGCGGTCAAGCCACGCGTGCGCTAAGTCGCGGTATGGCCGGATTGGTGCGGCGGCTTAGGGCGTTCGACATGGCGCTGATCGTGATGGGCAGCGTAATCGGCTCGGGCATCTTTCGAACGCCGGCAGTCGTCGCGCATCGCGCGCCCGATGCCGCGCTGATTCTCGCGGCGTGGGCGGCCGGCGGAATCATCGCGCTTTTTGGCGCCTTCGTGTTGGCGGAACTCGCCGCCCGACGCCCCAACGATTGCGGCATGTACGCGTATCTTCGCGACGCGCTGCATCCGATCGCCGGGTTCGCTTTCGGATGGTCGGGGATGCTCGCATCCTACAGCGGCGGCCTCGCCGCTGCGGCGATCCTGTTCGCAGGATACTTTCTGTCGCTAACCGGCCTTACGCTGGCACCCGCGTTAGTTGCCGCCGTCGCGCTTGGCGTGCTCGCGCTCCTCAACGCGCTCGGCGTACGGCTAGGCGCGAGCTTTCAAAACGCACTGACGATCTTGAAGGTTGCTGCGGTGCTCGGGATCATCGCCGCCGGACTCGTCGCGCGTCCGCACGCCTCCGCGCAATTCGGGATGGCGCCGGCCGCTCCGCTCGGTGTTATCGGCGCGTTCAGCGTCGCGTTGGTTCCCGTGCTCTTCGCCTACGCCGGCGCCACGGTGGCAAACTTCCTAGCCGCCGAGACGAAAGATGCGGCGCGAACGATGCCGGTCGGGCTTACGCTGGGAATGATCGGTGTGGCGTTTGTTTATATTTCGCTCAACGTCGCCTGCGTTCGCGTCCTGGGCGTCGGCGGTCTCGCCCACACCGACGTTCCCGCGACGGCCGTGATCTCCAACGCCGTCGGCTCGAACGGAACGCGGCTCGCATCGATCGCCATTGCGGTGACGACGCTCGGATTCATGAGCAACCGTATGTTAACCGTGCCCCGCCTGTATCACGCGATGGCCGCCGATGGACTCTTTTTTCGCGCGGTGGCGTGGATCGATCCGCGAACGCGCGTGCCGGTCGTCGCGGTCATCCTGCAAGCCGCCGTCGCGATCGCTATCGCGCTCTCGGCGGGCTACGGACATATCCTCAACTACGTGATCGCGGTCGTCTCCGCGTTCAACGGCCTGCTCGCACTCGCGCTCTTCGTGCTGCGCGCTCGAGACCGGCGGGACGGCGTCGCGCGCGCTGAAGGCTTTCGCGTACCGTGGCATCCGGTGTCGACCGCCGTCTTCATGCTGGCATCGTGGGGCGTCGCGATCGCGACCTGCGTGGCCTATCCGATGGATGGGCTGATGGGCTTCGCGATCGTGTTGAGCGCGGTTCCCGTCTACTTCATCTGGGCGCGCACCGAGGTCTCGCCGAAAGTGGCCGCGTAACGTGCTGCCGTCGCTGCTGGAATGTTCGCGCGACCGAAATCATCGCTATTCCGCGGGTGAACTAGCAACGGTCTGCGCGCACGACGGCGCGCCGCTGCTGGTCCGCTACGACGTGGCCGCGATGTCGCGCGAAACCGTGGCGGCGCGTCCGTGGACGATGTGGCGCTATCGCGAGATGCTGCCGATCGCCGGCGACGAGGACCCCATCTCGCTCGGCGAGGGCGCAACGCCGCTGCTGCGACTGCCTCGTCTCGAACGCGAGCTGCGGCTCGACGAGCTCTACGTCAAAGATGAATCGCAGAATCCGACGGGCTCGTTCAAGGCGCGCGGCATGTCGGTTGCCGTGACCGTCGGAAAGCGCCTGGGCGCGACGTCGTTCGTCGCGCCGAGTGCCGGCAACGCCGGCGGCGCGCTCGCAGCGTATGGTGCGCGCGCCGGTATACCGGTGCGCATCTACGTTCCGCGCGACACGCCGTCACCGCTCATCGGCGAGATACAGGACTACGGCGCGGAAGTCGTCTTGGTCGACGGCTTGATCGACGACGCAGGGCGCCTTGCCGCGGAATACGCGCGCGAAAGCGGGGCCTTCAATGTTGCGACGTTTCGCGAGCCGTATCGCGTCGAAGGCAAGAAGACGATGGGGTACGAGCTCGTCGAACAGCTTGGGCGCGTTCCCGGAACGATCGTCTACCCGACCGGCGGCGGAACGGGGCTCGTTGCGATGTGGAAGGCCTTCGATGAGCTGCAACGGCTGGGCTGGATCGGCGCCGAGCGCCCCGCGATGGTTGCCGTTCAGGCCGAGGGTTGCGCGCCGATCGTGCGCGCGTTCGAAAGGGGCGATGAAAGCGCAACGCGCGTCGAGCACGCTCTCACGCGGATGTGGGGCCTGCGCGTTCCCAGCGGCATCGGAGACCGGCTAACGCTGCGCGCACTGCGCGAATCGCGCGGCGCCGCCGTCGCGGTCTCCGACGATGCTGCCGTCGCGGCGATGCGCGACCTGCATCGCGGCGAAGGCGTCGACGCATGCGTGGAAGGGGGCGCGACGCTGGCGGCGCTGCGTGCGCTGTCGCAGCGACGGGCTCAGCCGGCTACGCCGGTCGTGGTTTTCAATACCGGGACGTCGTTCAAGTACGGGCCGCAAAGGGGATAAGCGGCCTATACATAGTCCCGCCCGTGTTTCGCCAGGCGCGCAGCGATCATTCCAGCTGCGGTTTGGGAATGTACCGCAGGTCATCCGGCCGGAAGCGGTGCTCGACCAGCTCACCGTCGGCTTTCTTGTAGCGCACGACTACCGAACGCGTGTCGACCTCGATCACCTCGCCCTCAATCCCGAGGTTCTCGATCGTCACGCGATCGCCGTATCTCAGTTGCGACATCGTCCCTCCTGTTAGGGCTGCAGCACGACGCGGAAGCGTGCCTTGCCGCTCATCATGTGTTCGAAACCTTCCGCGGCGCGCTCGAGCGGCAGCGTCTCGATCATCGCGCGAACGCCGGTCTGCACTGCGAAGCGCAGAGTGTCCTCCGAGTCGGCGGACGTGCCCGACGGCCAGGCCTTTACCGAGCTGCGTTTGCCGATCATCGCCGCCGTGTCGATCGGGAGCGGCTCCGCCGCCGCGCCGACCACCAGCAGCTGCCCGTCGACGTCGAGACCGTTCGACACGGGCTCCATTCCCGAAGCGGCGGTGATTGTCGAGAGCACGACCTTCGCGCCGCCGAGCTTCTGCAGCTCCGCGCCGACGTCACAGGCCTGGCTGTCGATGTAGTGCAGCGCGCCTAGCGATCGCGCGAACTCCTCCTTGTCGCGTCCACGCGCGATCGCCACGGTCCGGAAACCCATTTTGCTCGCGAACTGCACGCCTAAGTGCCCCAGGCCGCCGACGCCGAGAATCGCGACGATGTCGCCGGCGCGCGCCGGACTGTGACGCAGCGAGTTGAACGTCGTGATGCCGGCGCACATCAACGGCGCGGCCTCCTCCGCAGTCAGCTCGTCGGGAATGCGCGCGAGCGCGACGGTGGGCGCGACCACGTATTCCGCGTGCCCGCCGTCGTAGGTCACGCCCGGGACCTGACCATTGCGGCACGTGATGAAGTCGCCGCGGCGACAGCGGTCGCACGTGCCGTCGTGGCCGCCGTGCCAGCCAACTCCGACGCGATCGCCCACGCTCCATCCGGTCGTCTGCGGACCGAGCGCGTCGATCCTACCCGCGATCTCGTGCCCGGGAACGCGCGGATACGCGATGCCCGGCCAAACGCTGTAAACGGTGACGGCATCGCTGTGGCAGACGCCCGACGCCTCGACTTTGACGCGCACTTGCCCCGGACCGGGCTCCGGGACGGGGACGTCGCGCATTTCCTGTCGGTGATCTTGCGCGGACGGCACGACTGCGGCCCGCATCGTCTTCGTGCTCATGGTGCAACGTGGAACCCCGGACGAGCGGAAACGGTGTCAGCGACTTTGAAGATGCGCGCAAGGAGGAAACTATGTCTTCATTTTTATCGCAGCAGAAGTTGACTCTACTCGGCATGGTTGCAGTCGGCGCGGCTATCGCGGTTTCGAGTCTCGGTATCGTACGGGCGGATCTCCCCAACACCGGCAGCAACATGGTCTTCCACTGCAAGGCGGGTAACGCGTGCGTCGAAGGCCGTTCGATCGGACTCAACACGAAGGGCGTCTTCGGCTTCTCGGCGGGCGACGGGGTCGAAGGCCTGACACGCTCCGTCAGCGGGAAAGCCGGCGTGCGCGGCGTCAGCCGGGGCACGGCCGGATTGGCGACCGGCGTGGTCGGAGAGTCCTCTAACGGCGACGGCGTCGCCGGCTTTTCATCGGGGCATAAGCTCGACGCCGGCGTGCGCGGCTTCAGCAACTTGGGCGTTGGCGTTAACGCGGAGTCGACGGGACCTGGAGAGACGGCGCTTCGCGCGGTGGCCAACAACGCGGCCACGAACATCTTCATCGGAGACAATCCGAAGAACAAGACCAACTGCACCATGGATCCGAGCGCGAACCTGACGTGCACCGGGACCATCACCGGCGGCGCCGCGCTGCGGTCGGAGCATCGCAACGGCAACGGTGAACGCGTGATCGCGTACTCGCCTGAGTCGGCGACGGCGACGATCGAAGACGTCGGCACGGCCCGCCTCGTCGGTGGCGCGGCTAACGTGCGCCTCGACCCGGGCTTCGCCGCGATGACGGACAAGCGCTGGTACTACGTATTCCTCACGCCGCTGGGCGACACGCGCGGCTTGTACGTGAGCGTCAAGACCGCGACGGGCTTCCAGGTGCGCGAGACCGAGCGCGGCCGCGGCAACGTCGAGTTCGACTATCGCATCGTCGCGCATCCGATCGACGCGTCCAACGACCGCCTCCCACCCGCGCGTGAGTGATAACCTATCGCTGGATCATCGGCGCGCTGTGGCTGACCTTCGTCCTGGTTTGGTTGGTCACGGCATTCGGCGCGAAGCGAAGCGTTAGCGGCATCGACTGGTGGCGCCAAGCGCAGCTGCGCTTGGCGCTCATCGTGCTGATTTTGCTCGTGCTGCGCATTCCGGTCATCAGGCACTCGTTGCACGTGGCGCACCCGGGCTTCGTCACGGTCGATCCGCGTTTGGGCATCGCGGGCGTGATCCTCTGCGCGCTCGGCGTCGCAATCGCGATCTGGGCGCGCGTTCATCTCGGAAGAAACTGGGGGCTGCCGATGTCGCGAAAAGAGGCGCCGGAGCTCGTAACGTCCGGCCCGTACGCGTACGTGCGCCACCCGATCTACTCGGGAATCTTCCTCGCGATGATCGGCTCGGCACTGGGGGAGAGCGTCTTGTGGCTGATCCCGTTCGCCGTCGCCGGCGCGTACTTCATCTATGCCGCGCGAACCGAGGAGCACATCCTGGAGCAGGAGTTCCCCGAGCAATACGCCGCCTACCGGCGGCACACGAAGATGCTCGTGCCGTTCGTGCTCTAGCGGCGCCGATACGCGGAGTCGATGAGCCGTCCGAGCACGCCGGGCGGGTTGGCGTCGGGGCGGCTGAAGTCGAGGCGCTCGCTGATCGCGGCGCCGTAGGCGGTGCGCGCGTTGCGCGCGTTCAGGTCGATCTGCGGCGGCGTGGCGTCGAACGGCGCGAGGTTCGGCGTTGCGCCGAACGCGGTGTAGAGCGGCATTGCCGTCGCGTCGTAGTTCGAGAGCGGCTGCATGCCGAGCAGCAGCTCGATCGTGCGCAGCACGCTGACGGTCGAGTAGTGCTCGTGAATCGCTCCGCCGCGCGCGTACGGCGATGCGAGATACAGCGTCGAGCGCTGGTCGCTGACGTGATCGGCGCCGTCCTGCGCGTCGTCCTCGGTGATGAAGATCGCCGACGAGCTCCAGATGCTCGAGTGCGAGATCGCCGCGACGATCAGCCCTACCGCGTAGTCGTTGGACGCGATGTAGGCCGCCGGCGTCAGCTTGCCCGGGCGAATGCCCGCCGTGTGATCGTTGGGCAGCCACATGAACTCGAACTGCGGCACCGAGTTGGTCGCGACGAAACCATCGAACTCGCGCTTCCACTCGCGGTAGCGGTCGACGTCGCTGTAGTCGAGGTTCCACGGGACGTAGCGCGGATCGAAGCGACCGCCCAGGCTCGGCGCGGTGGTCGGCACGTGGCCCTCGATCGCGGGCCACTGCGCGAGCTCGCCGTAGTCGCGGAACGTTACGCCGGCGCGCCGTGCGGCGTCCCAGATGTAACCCCCGGATGGTACCCCTGCACCCGTGCCGGTAACCGTGTAGTCGTTGTTGTTGCGGTCGCCGTAGGCGGGCGGCCAGGTGCGCTCGACGTAGTCGTTGGCGAAGGCGCCGTCGGCCCAGTTGTGGCCCGCGTCGCTCACTTCGCCGCTCGTGTAGAAGTTGTCGAAGAGCCCGAAGCGCTGCGCGAGCGCGTGTTGATTCGGCGTGACGCGCGCCCCGAAGAACGTGAGGTGCGCGTCGCCGTTGCCCTGCGGCATGTCGCCGAGAATCTGGTCGTACGTCCGGTTCTCCTTGAGGATGAAGAACACGTGGCGGATCGGGCCGTTCGCATTCACGATGGTATCGGCCGGCCGCGTGCCGAGATACTGCGCGCCTTGCGGATTGGGCGGCGCGCCGCCGTTGAGCGCGACCACTCGTATCGAGCCGAATTGCGTCGCGGCGATGTAGCCGCGGTTGCTGTGACTGAACACGTCGAAGTCGGGGTTCGGCTTCGTGCCCTCGCCCTTGCCGTCGACGACGAGGAGACGATCGCCGGCGGCGACGGCGGCGGTGGGATACCACCCCGTGGGCAGCCGCGCGGCGACGGCGCCGTTGCGCAGCACCGCGACCTCGTTGGCGGCGCCGAGCGTCACGAAGACTGAGTCGCCGCGCGCGGAGAGCGAGTTGGGCGAGGAGCCGATCGAGCCGGCCACCGTTCCGACGAAGACGTCGCTCAGGCGCCGCAGGCTCGCGACGTCGTAGGCCGCGACGGTGTCCGCGTCGGCTTGTGCGACGTAGAGCCGCCCTCCGACCACGAGCACGTCGCTGGGATGCAGGTCGGTGGGGATGCGCCGCACCGTGCCGTCACGCACGCTCACGCGAGCGATATAGCGGCCGGACTTCACCGTGACGAACAGCGCGCCGCCGTCGCCGGTGAACGCCATGTTGCCGGGATGTTCCCCGACGCGGATAGCGCGCGCCCCGCGCAGATCGCCGAGCGCGCCGATGCGCACGGATGCGTCGAGATCGGTGGCCACAGCTACGACGCCGCCCCTCGCCGCGACCGCGACCGGATAAGTTCCGCGCCCGAGAGGGATCGCGCGGACGCTGCCGCGTGCCGGATCGATCACGAAGATCGCGTTGGCGTTCGCGCCTGCGACCAGGATGCCGTGCGGCGTCCACACCGGTCGGCCGAAGGCACCCGCCAACGCGACGCGTCGCACGAGGTGCAGGTCGCCGGTCGCGTAGAGCGCGAGGTCGGGCGGATTGAAGCCCGCCTCGACGATGGCCAGCGTGGCGCCGTCCGGCGAGAGCGCCGCGGCCTGCGGCATCGTCCCCGTCCGCACGACCGTGCCGGTCGGCGCGTTCAGCACCCAGCCGTTGGGCAAGACATTCGGCGCCGACCCTCCCGCTGCGCCGATAATTGCGAGCAGAGCGATGTAAGCCGCGATCTTCATGAGCGTATCGGTTCACGGCGCGGCGTCGCGAAATCCTGTACGCGCCGCGTGACGGGAACGCCCACGTTTGCCATTGCTACATTAACGGATCGAAGGTCCGTTGGTGACGTTCGGCGGAAGACTTGTGTCTCGGGCGGAAGCGCCGGACCATGCTCACCTCTCGCGCGCTTATCGCCGCGGGCGTTGCGCTTTCCATCGCGGGGGCCGCTCGGAATCGCCTGGTAGCCACTCGTCAAGAAATAACCCATCCCTTGTCACCCTGAGCGTAGCGAGCGCAGCGAGCGAAGTCGAAGGGTGGACGTGCCTGGGAGCGTCGCGCGCTTATTGGAGATATCCCAGAAACTCCGCGAAGCGTGAAGCGTGGCCTTCTCTGTCGCTCCAGCGTTCGATGAGGGCAAGATCGACCGGCCTCGCTGCAACCGCCACCGCCGCTGCCAACGCGCTGCGGTCCGCGAAAAAGTAGAAGGAGGCTAGCCGATCGCGGACGCAGTCGGTCCGTGACAGGACATAGAGAATTTCTTGGCCTCGAGTGACCGTCTCGTAAGAGCGGATGAGGTCGTCACCAACGGCTAGCGGGCCAGGGGGAAACTCCAGCGTGAAGACATTCCTGTCGTGACGATATGTGCCGCCCATGTCGCGATAGCCGAGGCTGCGTACTGCCGCGCCCGCACCTGCTGGATCGCTCTGAAACGTAATCACAAAGTCGGCGTCGCCGGACTGATACGCTTCCGGGGCATAATATGTGGCGGCGCTTCCGCCAGTCAATACGGCGATCGTACCAGCGCGTTGCAACGCCGTGCAAATGGCAAAACAGACGTCCGTAAGCGAGGAGGCTTCGGTTATGCGGGGCATCCTACAGCGGTTTCCCCGCGCGCCGCGGCCGTCTGCGTAACGCCGAAGCTCGGCGCTCGAGCTCGGGGTCGCGCTTCGCATACTTCAAGAGAAGAGATCGAAGCTCGTCCGCGCCGTAGAACCTTGGATTCAGGCTAACCTCCCTGTTGCGTCCGACGATCCGGGTGGCAACGACGCCTTCCCGCTCGAGATCGTTTACGATTCGCTGAACGCTGGGCAGCGGGGCGTCGCTAAGTCGGGCTAGTTCCCTCGGATAGCTTTGATCGAGAAGTGCGACAAGCGTCAGGATCCTGGATCGCGATGGGCTGCCGAAAAGCTTCATGTTGAGCATAGACCGATAGTATCAAAAATGTGGTCATTTGACCACATTTTTGTGTCTTATAAGCCCTCGCAGGCTGGTCGCCGTGTGGCACCGGGCCTCCGCTGGCCAAAAAGTAGCTACAAGAGGTCCGGCGTCAGCTGCCAGCGCGCACGAATCGATAGGCGGCTGAATATCGATGCCACGTGGCTCTCGACCGTGCGCGTGCTGATATCCAAGCGAGCCGCGATGGCGTTGTTGCTGTAACCGCGCGCGACGAGCCGCGCGATCTCGCGCTCGCGCGGTGTCAGCTGCGCTCCGTCGCTCGGCATGTCGGCGCGCTTCAGCACGGCCACGAGGTCGTGAGCCCGGTCGAGATAGGCGCGTTTGCGCGTCAGGCGGTGCGCGCACTGATACGCGCCGACGAGATGGTGGACCGGTTGGAGGGGCTCGAGCGCGGCGATCGCGTCTTCGATCGCCGCAGTCGCGGCGCGCGCGTCGCCGAGTGCCTCGAGCGCCTCGGCGCGGACGCGCAGGGCCGTGCCGTCTCCGCCCAATCGCGATTCCTCCCACGCCTCGAGCGCACCGGCCGCGGCCTTTTCTGCGTCGGCAAACTTCGCGGCCTTGAAGAGGATGCGCGCGCGCTTCGTCGCGGTGACGGGTCCGAAGAACATCGGCAACCAGTCTGAGCTAGCGCCGTTTGGCGCTGCGATGCGATCGATCAGGTCGGCGGCTTCCGCGTAGCGGCCGTACGAGCAGAGCGACAGCGCGGCGAGCACCGGATCGTCGGCGCGCGATGGGGCGGCCAGCGCGTCGGCGAGACTGTCGCGCACGGCGCGCGCCGCGTGTGGCGACGCGGGCGAATCGTCACAGAACAGCCACGAGTTCGCGATGTTGAAGAGCGCGTCGCGCGCCGTCGTGATCATGCCGTTGGCCAAGGCCAGCTCCAGCGCCTCGACGTTCTCGGTTCCGGCGAGGTGAGCGCGCGACGGATCGTGTAGATCGATCACCGCGCGTGTCGTGAGAGCGTGCGTCTTGACGTACGGAAGCGCGGCCGGCGTACGATGCAGAAGCTTGATGGCCGTATCGGCCGCCTCGCCGGCGCCGGCGAGATCCTGGCGGTGGTAGCGGTCGACGGCCAGGTACGAGTGGATGCGAATCGCAAGCGAGGCGACGCGCGTGTTGGCCGGCGCCCGGCGCGCCGCCAGCATCGCTTCGCGCGCGAGACGCCGCAGCTCTCCGCCCTCACGATGCGAGTAGGCGCAGCGCGCGGCTGCGTACGTGAGCTCCGCGCGATCGGCCGGCGCGAGCTCGCCGTCTAGCTCTTCGGCGGAGCGCCGCATCTCCGCCAAGCCGCGCTGCGCGGCTGCGGCGTCACCGTCGTCGCACGCGATCTCGGTCAGCCGGGACAGCGCGGCCAGTCGCGTGCTCTCCGGCGAAGTCTCGCGCGCGAGCGATTCCAGCCGCTGCGCCGCGAGCTCGTGCGCGTTCATCTGGTAGAGCAGGTCGGCTTCGAGCAGGCGGCTCGAGATCACGGCGCGCCTAAGTAATTACGCTTGTCGCGCCGCCGCGCCGGCGGTACGTTTGGCAGCAAACCCATCATTGCAGTTTCAGGAGATTCCACAATGGCTTCGCATCGGCCGCTTTTCGCGGGTTCCGTCCTCATCGCGCTTTTGGCCGCCGCGGGGTGCTCGGGAGCGGGCACTTCGGCGGTGACGCCGGCCGCGCCTCAGGCCTCCTTCACACGGTCGCACGGGCGACCGATCGCGGCGGTCGGCAAGAACTACGTCTACGTCGCCGACACCTACTCGAATACGGTCTTTATCTTCCCGGCGCGGCCCGCCGGCGCGAGCCCGGTGGGCTCGATCACGAGCGGGGTCGGGGGGCCACAAGGCCTCGCGATCGACAAGGCCGGCAATCTCTACGTGGCCAGCTCGGCTCACGTTCCGCCACAGGTCACGATCTATCCGCCCGGCAGCACAACGCCGTCGCTGACACTGACGCAAGATCTGACGGTGCCCGACGCCGTCGCGGTCGACAGCAAAGGCAACGTGTGGGTGTCGAACGAGGAGGGCAGCTATCAAGGCAGCCTCGTGGAGTTTCCGCCCGGATCGACGACGCCCTCGACGGTGATCAACGGATTGAATCCGCTCGGCATTGCGGTCGACTCTCGCGACTACCTGTACGTCGAAAACTACAACACGACGGCGGCGATGGTATCGATCTATCCACCGGGCTCGACGAAGCCGTCGAAGTCGTTCGGCCAGAAGGATCTGATCGAACCGACCGGCATCACGATCGGCCCGACCGGCGACGTCTACGTTTCCGACTACTATTTCAACGACGTGTTCATCTTCAAGACGAAGTCGTACAGGCTGCGCAAGAAAGTCTTCGTGCAGGAAGGCAGCCTGATACCGACGCTCTCGAAAAGCGACGGGCTCTACGTCGGGACTGGCAGTCAGGCCGTCGTCAGCGAGATCGCGCGCGACGGTTTCGGGAAGGAAACCAACCAGTGGTACTTCGGTCCCCTGTTGAGCTCGTTCGGCTTGGCGGCAGACCCCGCAGTCGCCCCTGGCCCATGACGTCATCCAGGCTCCGTCGAGGGACGAAAACCTGCTGCAGCGTCGAATAGTCCAACATGATTCCACAGGAACCAGCCTGAGCAAATCCATTTCGCCTGAGGAGCTCGAGCGGCGTCTGCGCAGCGGCGCATCGCCGTTCATGCTCGACGTGCGCGAGCCCGAAGAGCTGGCGGACGGCGTGATCCCCGGTTCGGTAAACATTCCGATGGGCGCAGTCGAGCGCCGTCTTCATGAGATTCCGAACGATCGCGAGATCGTGGTGATCTGCCATATCGGAGAACGCAGCGCTTATGTCGCAAAGAAGCTCAACGCGCTCGGCTATGACCGAGCGTTGAATCTTAGCGGCGGCGTGGACGCATGGCTCCGGACAATGGATGCGATCAGCCCCAGCGACCTTCATGCCCGTGCAGCTTCGCTCAAGCTCTTCGACATCCGCAAGGATCCCGACGATCGCCAAATCCCGGGTTCGCCACGGGCTGAAGGCGCAGCGCTCGAAACCGGCAACGAGCTTCCGTAACTCGTGCAGCCGGCCGGCCTACCGACCGAAGAGCGATAGCCAACAACAAAATAGCAAAGGGCGCCGAATAACGCGCCGCCCTCACCCGATGAGCCGCGCGCGTAGCGCGCGTGTCGAAGGACGAGCTCCCGGCACCATCCTGAGCGGTGAGCCTGTCCTGAGCGAGCGTAGCGAGTCGAAGGGAAGGTGACCTGGCGACAGCCTCAACTCGCACTCTCGTCGTGGACGAAGGTTACGTGCGTAACCGTCTGTCTTACGAGTGCCTTGCTGCCTTGGTGCAGCGCATAACTGCCGACAAAGCGGGCGGGCTCTGAGAGGCGTCGGCGTGCACATTCTCGATCCCGGCCTCCGCTTGACCCCACGGAACGCCCGTTGCAACCTCGCCGATCAGTTCCTTAAGACTCTGGCGCGTTAGGCAGTCCGTCGGAAACGCACCGTGGTCTACGGCCGCACTTGCAAATGGCGGCCCTGCCGTTGGCGACAGAGCGAAGACGGCCCTGGAGCCCCCTGGGTACCGGTTTATGTAGTCTTGCACGCGGTGCATTTCCGCCAGCTGATCGAGCGTGACTTGGCCGCTTGCGTGAAGCGCGATTTTATTCCAAAGGTCGGGGGAAAGGAAGCGGTCCATTCCCAGCAACGGTTCGTCGGCATTCGGCTCAAAAATTCCCGAAACCGCATAAAGGAGCGAATGGTCGTAATAGTCGGCTAAAGCCTGAAATTTGGGGCCAACGACGGCCTCTAACACTTTATCCGCCTTTTCCTTTTCATCAGTCATCGTGAAAATTCGGATCTGCGCGATTCTGTCCGGCGCCTCCATAGCTAAACGGTCGAAGTCTTGGTAGGAGACCGCCGGCGCAAGAAAAATCACGCTGAACTTTTGGGATGCGGCCCTTCCACACGTCCAAAGCTTCTGCGCCTTTCTTATGAACTGTGTGACGTAAATCGAACCCGTGCTGTGCCCAACCAATATGATGTTCGTCGCGCGGGCTTTCGGCCGTTGGTTGATCATCCGCCCCAGCCTGCATAGGAAGTCGCGCGCTCCGGCGTCTTGCCAGCGATATTTGTTCCGCACGATGTGCGGCCACGGATCCAGCTCCGCGGCCGTTGGCTCCAGGCAGGGACCGTCCAAATAGGCCGACGCATCTACCGGTGCATCTTCCTTGGGTACCGTCTGACCAGGCTGCGCTTGTGGCATATATGGATCCGTCATGTCAAGGCCATCGAGGATGGATTGCTTCATGTAGGCCCAAGCGAGTGATCCATTCTTTCCCACGATTGACATCGGCGGTAACCCAAACCGCATCCAGTCCTCTCGATCGGTCATAACGTCGTGGTCGCGGTCATCGGCGAGCCGCGCTTTCCTCAGTTGAGATGTATTGGCAAATCTCTCTGCCACAGACAGCTGTGCGTTATCGTACAGCTGAAAGAGTCCGCGCTCTCGGTCACCCTTCAGCACCGACTCAACCGGTCCGACATGGTAGATAAAATAGTACGGAACAACTACCGCGTTCGACGCGGGATATGTGGCGCGAAGGACAGGATCAAGATTCGCAGCGCCTGCCAATCCGTGCTCTGCGTCAACAAGGCCGCCGTGAATGTATATAACGATCGTTAGATTGCGTGGATCGGCAGTCCAGGATTTGAATACGGTGTCAAAGTAGGTGCGTTGATCGTCACAGATCTGACCGTCGACAATATCCATGTAGTCGCTGCGGCACAGCGCTTGACCCAGGCTTCGAAGCGCCTCGCAGTTGGAGCCCGTGCTACTCGGGGATGGAGGCTGCCCGTTCGGCGGGCAAGGTGACGATGACGCGAGGGCCGAGGTAGTACAGAGCAGATAAAGCCCCACCGCGCCGACAAGGTAGTTTCCCACGCCGTTGGTCTCCTAGAGGACTAATAGCTGTATGAGCTAATTCTAGCGACCGGACGCCTACTTTTCAAGGTTCTCCAAGCAGCTTTGAAGCGGCCGAGAAACTCTCGCCGCCTATCAGTTTGTACCTTCCTCGCACAAAAAAGGACGAGGCGTGTGAAGAAGCAGTCGATTATAGAAGCCGGAAGTGCGTGGACTAAGGCGCATCTCACAAACATCTACCGGTATTCAACAATCGCTTTGAGTCTGCTCGTTGGTCTCGCCGCGCTCGCGGATTTGCTCTATCCAGAAATCCCGCCGTACGGGGTTCTTTTCAAAGATCTCCAGGCCCGGCCAATTGAGATTCTTTATCTCGAGCAGGGCTCGTGCCCAAGGCCAGCACCCGGCGACTGCAAGCTCTTCTCGACCAGTAAGCTGCAACCGCGCGAGCAGAAGAAGTGGCTAGACAAGATAAATTCTATTCGGGCGAAGCCTCCTGACGAAGAGCAAGAGATAATCAAAGCGGTCGGTTCGAGCAACATTCTCGCAACGGGGGAATGGAGCGACACCAGGATCAAGGAGCGCGAGCAGTACGACGTTCTGCGGGAACATCCGGGGAAGCGGCCCGCGTTATATATCCTGTTCAAACCTTCTTATCGACTGTCCGGGGACGATATGGCCCGGCTCAACGCACCGCACACGCGGCCAGAGGACAGCGCGGCATATCGGCCCTGGTATGATGTCGCGGCCAGCATCATCCGTTTTGCGATCATCCTTGCGATACTAGCTGCGTCAGTTTCGATGGTCTGGTACGCACCGCATGCGCGTACGTTCGTTTTGGCAATGGGGCTCGTTTTATTCGCGATTACGGCATATCCCCTCGACTTTGTATGGACGACCTACGTTCCATTTTTCAGTCCGGACCAACAGATCGGTTTCGCCGAATGGCTGATGCGCCTCGTGCACCCACCTTTGCTATACCTGTCCAGCTTTCTCATCGGCCTTTTTATCCTTATCTATTCTGGCAAGAGCAGCAGATTTACGACTGCACTTTGGATCGTGGGGCTGCTCGTGACGGTCGCACTGTCGGCAGCTAATGTGTTCATCTACGTTGAGGATCTGCATACGCCGAGGTACCACGCCCTGTTCCAGCCATTCGTTGCGTTTGCCATCGCATGGACCCTTGCATGGCTGATTGCATGTTATTTTGCAAGCCTTGCCTTAACACGCGACCCCCGCACAAACGAGGTCAGGGGCTTAAACTGGGCATTTATTTTTGTCCTGATCGGAATCGTCGCGGAAAGCGTCTACTATGGTTGGTATATTAATGCTGGCTATGAACGCGGTAATTCGTTAGGGATGGCGGCACTGTCCCTGTGCTATCTCGTGCTTCCCATCGGAACATGCGCAGTCTTGTCGAAGCGTGGGCTCATTAGGGTGGTATCCCCCGGACTTCTGGTGCTAGGCGGAAGTACCGCAATAGCAGTACTGGCAAAGCTCGTGGACTCCAATGTGACCAAGTCGTTTGAGAACAAGGCGGGCTTTGCGACGTTGATCGCTTCGTTCTTGGTCCTGGTGGCACTGCCGCAAGTACAGACGTGGATCACGGATCGATTTCGAGCGTTCCTGAAGGATCCGACTTGCTCGTCGGAGCTAGAGGGGCTACAGAACCGTTTAGAGTCGGCTCCTAATTTACGGTCATTTGGCGATCGCGCCCTCGACTATATCAAAACCTTCAGCGGCGGCGATTCCTCGTTGATGCTTTACCTGGATGGGGCGGCCGAGGCGCAGCCCGTGGCCGGCGCTAACTTTGTTCGGCACGAAAATGTGGTCGACTTTTTTCACCAGTTAGGGCAAGCTGCCGAAAGTGCTGGAACCGAGGTTGACCTGCCGGACGGGAGGCGCGCCATCGCCGTTCCGCTTCGAGATAACTCACGAGTCTTTGGCTTCATCGTCTACGTTCCGGTATCCACAGCATGGGCACCAGATCCCTGTGAGGCTCTGCCGGCATGCGTCGTTGTCACCATCGCTATCGCCGCCTTGAAACGTGCCTATCTAGATAGCGCTCAGACTCTGAAGGATCTTGTCTTGGACATCAGTCGAGCAACCCAGTTTTCGGGATTCGCGCGGATTTCGTCAGTTCGTATAGCGTTTCGAGAAGAGCGGTGACCGCGCCGAGGCCGCGCGCGTCGGCCTAAGCTTTTCGAAGGGAGAAGGGCGCCGCATAACGCGGCGCTCTCCTGTTGTCATCCCGAGCGACGTTTAGCTCGCGTTCTTCTTACAAGAGATGGTTACCGTCGTGACCACTCCCTTCGGATCGGTCGCTGTGTTTGCATCGCTCGTCTCGGTGTCGCTCACCTTGGTGATGACATCGCTGACGCTCGAGCCATCGAGGCCTTTGCCGCTCCACGACGCGACGTTGCCCTGCCAACCCGGCGTGGACTCAAGGCCGTATCCGCCGAAGTTGTCTTGATAGCTCGTGACCCACATTTTGATCGTCGGGTCGTAGGTCATCGAAAGCGTGTAGTTTTGCGCCACGGTGCGATACTGGTCGAACGGCGGTGACGTAGCCGCGTCGACCATCCACATGCCGTCGTTGCTCATCGTGTACACGTCGGTTTCCGAACGCGTCTTGCCGCGCAACGGCTGGGTGCACGTCCACGTGCCGACTAGGAAGTTCATCGACGTGAAGTCCGGTTTCGGTATCGGTACCGGCGTCGGCGCCGCCGCGGTGGTCATTTGAGCGTTCGAAACGAGCGGGGTCGCGGAAAGCCCGATCGCCAAAAGCGCGCACCCCAGCGCTGATAATATAAAGTTTTTCATCTCCGATAGTCCTTTCACAGGAAGCATTTTACGAAGCTCCTGTAGCCTGGTAAGGCACCAAGCGCTCCGCTTCCTCCTTAAAGGTTGGAGGTGTCTTTGCGGGGAGCCGTGCACGAACAGCACGGTAACTTGCCTGGTCTGTTCATTGTCTTCGTGTCGAAAACGCAAGACTCCGTTCGACGCATCAGCAGAACGCTAGAAATTCACTAAAAGGAGAACCCCATGAAGTTTGCGGTCCTGGTCAAGGCTAACAAAGACAGCGAGGCGGGCGTGCTGCCGTCGAGTGAGATGCTGGAGAAGATGGGCAAGTTCAACGAAGGGCTTGCCAAGGACGGAGTGATGCTCGCGGGCGAGGGGCTGCAGGCATCGTCCAAGGGGGTGCGCCTGCGCTTCGACGGCGGCCGCACGACCGTCATCGACGGCCCGTTTGCGGAAACGAAGGAGCTCGTCGCGGGCTTCTGGATCGTGCAGGGCAAGTCTAAGGAAGAGATCGTCGAGCGCTTCACCCACGCGCCGTTTGACGGCGGCGCAGTCATCGAGATTCGGCAGATCTTCGAGGCCGAGGATTTCGGTGAGAACCTCACGCCCGAAGTCCGCGCCTCGGAGTCGCGCCTGCGGGAGCAGCTCAAATGAGATTCATTTCGATTCTTACGTTCGATCCCGCGAAAACGAACCCGCACGATCTTCCCGAGACGGGGGAGCGCATGGCAAAGCTTATCGAGACCATGCGCAGGGAGGGGACTCTCGTCGACACAGGCGGCCGCGACAGCGACATGATCGAGTTCAAAGTCACTCGCACCAACGGCCGCACCGCCGTGACTGACGGGCCGTTCGCCGAATCGAAGGAGGTCGTCGGCGGGTACGCCGTGCTCGAAGCCAAAGATCGCGATCACGCGACCGCCCTCACGAACCGCTTCCTCGAAACGCTCGGCTTCGATGCAACGTGCTACCTCCACGAGGTCAACCCGCATCCCGCGTGACCGACCGCGTCGACGAAGCGATTGCGGCAGTCTGGCGCATCGAATCGCCGAAGCTAATCGCGCGCCTCTCGCGGATGACGCGCGACGTCGGCAAGGCTGAGGATCTGGCGCAGGATGCCTTCGTGGCGGCCCTCTCGCAGTGGCCGGACGAGGGCATTCCGCGCAATCCCGGCGCGTGGTTGATGACGACCGCGAAACGCCGCGCCGTCGATGCGATCCGGCGCGACGAGACGCTCGCGCGCAAGTCCCAAGAGCTCGCGCACTCGCTCTCGGTCGCGGAATCAGAGACCGACGTTGCCGCGGCGTACGAGGAGATCGACGACGATCTGCTGCGCCTCATGTTCGTGGCGTGCCATCCGGTCGTGTCGAGGGAGGCACACGTCGCGCTGACGCTCAAGTTGCTCGGCGGCCTCACGACCGCGGAGATCGCCCGCGCGTTTCTGACGGCGGAAGCGACCATCGCGCAGCGCATCGTGCGCGCGAAGCGGACGCTTGCGGAGGCGCGCGTTCCGTTTGAGGTGCCATCGGGCTCGGAGCGCCGGCGGCGTCTGGCGTCGATCCTCGAGACCATCTACCTCATCTTCAACGAAGGCTATGCGGCCACGGTGGGCGACGACGTTCTGCGCCCCGAGCTCGCGGAGGACGCGCTGCGCCTCGGACGCATGCTCGCCGCGCTGATGCCCGACGAGAGCGAGGTCCATGGCCTCGTGGCGCTGATGGAAATCCAGGCGTCGCGGATGAGGGCGCGCGTCGGCCCATCGGGTGAGCCGATCCTGCTGCTCGAACAGGATCGCAGCAAATGGAACCGCCTGCTGATCCACCGCGGCCTCGCCGCGTTATCACGCGCCGAAATGCTGGCGTCGGGTCACGCCGGATCCTACGCGTTGCAAGCCGCGATCGCAGCGTGCCATGCCCGCGCCGCGACTGCCGACGCGACGGATTGGCGCCGCATCGCCGCCCTCTACGGCGCGCTAGCAACCATCGCGCCGTCGCCCGTCGTGGAGCTGAATCGCGCCGTCGCCGTCGGCATGGCGTACGGCCCGCAGGCCGGCCTCGATATCGTCGACGAGCTGCGCGACGAGCCCGCGCTCCGAACGTACCATCTGCTCCCCAGCGTTCGCGCCGATCTGCTCGCCAAGCTCGGTCGCACGACCGAAGCGCGCGCCGAGTTCAAACGCGCCGCCTCCCTCGCTCGCAACACTCGCGACAAGGCGCTTTTACTCGCCCGCGCGGCCGGCGCGTCCTCCTGAGCGGCAGGATCGCATTTATGGCGACGTCGCGAAGAAGAGCTTCAGTTGCTTCAGGTACTGCATCCAGCTAGCAACGTCCTCGGAAGGAATCCGTCAACCGCGCCGCCGAGGCGACATAGCGGCGCTACTCAAACAGCCACGGAAGCGCTTCGCGAACCCTACCGGCCCCCACGAATCGACCGTTTTTGAGCCAAATAACGCCCACGTTGGCCTTGGCGACGAGAAAGAAAATCAACTGTTGGTCGATCTCTTTATCCAAGACGACACATAAGCCCGCGTCCTCGTAGCCAGGGAAATCACGATGCAGAAACAGGTAATAATACAATTGTCCGAGCGCGGCCCTAACCTGTGCTATCGCGTCGCCCTCAATAGTCTTCATTTCGAAGATCCACCCAGCCGCGAGCGCATCCGCATATTGCGTACAGTCAGGCTCAACATTTCCACGTCGGCATGCCTGCCGAAATGCTAGGACGAGATTATGGTGCGCGCGCTTTCTTTTATCTAAAGCTTGTCGTCGAGCCTCAGGGTCGGCCCTGGCTAGTTCCTGAGTTGAAAGACGAGGAGGCGAGTCGCTGATCGGTCGGCGAAGAGGGGCTTCGGCGCCACCACGTTCGTAGGTTGGTCCTCTAAGCTCCTCACCAATGACCTGCGCGCGCTCCGCCGCGTGAGCTTCTTCTAGTAATGGCGAGAACAAACTTTCTGGCACAATTGATATCGAATGCTGCGGATTGTAACTTGCTAGTGCGCTTATTGAAGTCGCAAATGATTGAGGAAGAAGAATGGGCTGTACAAAGTTATGGTATTGCGAATAGCGTGCAACGAATCGTCCGCCGTAATCTTCGGTGACGCTTCCAATGGTTGCCGCGCCGATAAGGTAGCGTTGCCCATCGACAATGCGCTCAATGAGGGCCTCGTCGTCTGGCCTGACTTTTTTCCAGTTAGGGACAGTGCGGCCGAACTCATAGCTAACCCCGTCCGCATCGTTCCACGGCGAGTTGGCATTGGAGCGCAAAATCAGATGATTGCGGCCGGCGTCTCGATCTCTGAGAGCCCAAGTGCCCAGGCCCAATCCATTAACTGAACGGAACAGGTCTGGGAGCCTGCGTTTTTCCCAGATCGTTGAATCCGAGGAATGTTCCTCAATAGTTCTCCGAACGACGGCCTGCCAAGATCGGCCTAACGGCCGTCGGGCGTTTCGCTCAATGTGACGGTAAAGGTCCGAATAATGAACCTCCCCGCCGAGCTCCCGGAAATAATCGACAAGATCTTCGACCCAGGTGTGCCGAGAAGAGCGAGGCATTGTACCTAGCGACGCCGACGCTTTGGTTGAATTGACTTTTGTTGAGGAATGCGCCGTGCGTCTGCATCAGCTATCAATGGAGAGATGCCAATCGCTAGCGCATCCGCCACCGCTCGAAGTACTAAATACGAAGGATTCAGGCCGCCTGACTCAAGCGACTGATAATGCCGAACGCTCAGTCCGGCTTGGAAGGCCACGTCTTCCTGAGTGAGGCCCAAGGCGAGACGGCGTCGCCGAATCGCGGCCGAGAGGCCCCCAAGTGTGGTGGACTTACGATCAGTCACATCGCCATGATGGAACCTTTACGCGCGATCCGCCACGAAGTATCGTTCGTCTACCCATCTTTGTTTTCGTGTGACGAAGTCGTTAAGCCCGTTGGGGTACGCCGGGACTTGCGACGTCGAGATTCGGCGAAGTGACCTCTTGCCCCCAAGCGTGCAGTTTCGTAGTCGACGGCACAATGGCCGGCGGTCCGTTGCCGCCGCCCGCCGACAACAATCTCGTCGCGCTTACGCGAGCCGGACTCGCGACGGCGGTACGCTTGGATTCGCAAACAGGGAGCTCGCGCGTTCCCCCACAACTGTAAATCGTGACAGTGCCCTTCAAGTTCGGTGTCGCGACGGCAGACCATCAATGCGAAGCCTATGACGGGCGCGATGACATTCGCGACGTGTGGGAGCGCGTACGCGGGTTGGTTCCGCGGGGCAAGGCCACCGATTTTTGGAATCGCTATCGCGAAGACGTTGAGCTCGCCCACGGCCTCGGCTGCACGATGTTCCGCCTTTCGTTGTCTTGGGCGCGGCTCGAGCCGGAGCCCGGCGCGTGGAGCGACGAGGCCTTCGCGCATTACCGCGACGTCCTGCAAGCCATCCGCGACGCCGGCATGTCCGCCGTCGTCACCCTCGTGCACAACAGCTGGCCCCTGCACGTCCAAGCCGCCGGCAACGGCGCCGGTCCACTCGATCCCGGCTTTCCCGATCGCGTAACTGCCTTCGCCACCGAAGTCGCGCAGCGGCTCGGCGACCTCATCGACTACTACGTCACGCTCAACGAGCCCAATCAGCTCGTCTACGGCTGGATCAAAGGCTTCTGGATGCGCGCCTACGCCATGCCGCCCGGCCAGCCGCCCTACCAGAGCGGCGATGCCCAAATGGACGACGTCCTCACCCTCATCCCCAATCTCTTTCGCGCACACGCGAAGGCACGCGACGCCATCCGGCGCATCCGCCCCAACGCCCGTGTCGGCACCAACCCGCTCGTCCTCGGTCTCCCGCAATGGCTGCAGCGCTGGATCGATCGCAACGCCACGCACCTGCAATCGCCGCAGGACGCAAAGCGTCAGGCCGCGCGCATCGCGCAATCCGACGTCGATGCGGGCGGCCGCGTCGACTGCTCGATCGCCCAGATCACCATGACGCTCCAGCGCGGCCAACACGCGTTCTTCTCCGAACCATACTATTGCGCGCATCTCGCCGCCTTGCACGCGGGATCGTTCGCGCTTCCCGCGGACATCCAGACGTGGCGCGGCCGCGTCGCCGTCCTTGCCGACACGCTACCCGCCAGCATCGTCGGCGGCTCGTTCCCCGCCGCGACCGTCAGCTATTACGACTCGATGGACGACGCCGTCGGCGCCCTCAAGCGCGGCGAGGTCGATGCGGTTTTCGACGACGACGTCTCCTTGCGCCAATATGCCGTCGATGCGCTCGCCCTCACGCAGCTGCCGGGGCCGCCGCAGTACTTTGCCGTCGCCATGGCGCTCGGCAGCCGCACGTTGCTCAACATCGTCGACCATGCGATTCGCGATCTGCGCGCCGAGCATCCCGAGATTCCCGACGCCTTCAATCGCAAGACGGTCGCGCATATTGGTCGGGAGGAGGAGGCGCAGGGCGACGCTGCGGGGCCGGTGCCGGAGATGGATCGCTCCTTTGCACGCATTCGCAAACGCGGGAAGCTGCGGGTAGGGATCTCGCCCGGCGTGGAGGGGTTGTGCACCGTCACCCTTCGACATGCTCAGGGTGACACTGCCTCTGCGCCCTTCGACACGCGCGCTGCGCGCGCGGCTCAGGATGAAACTGGGGCGAACGCTCCGCGTGAGAGAGCGAGCGCTCAGGCTGCGGCCGCGCTCGCGACAATGAGGGCGACGCGTCGCATAGGCCGAGCCGGTTTGATCATGTCAGGTGCCAGCGAGGCGCCGAAGCCTCAGTATGAAGGGCTCGAGCCGGAGATTGCTAGGCGGGTTGCACAGCTGATCTTCGGCGATCCCGACCGCGTCGAGTTCGTGCCGGTGCAGGGCGAGCGGCGCCTGCAGGCGACGCGCTCGCCGTGGCTACACGCGCTCTTCGGACTGCGCAAGAGCCTCGCGATCTTCAGCACGCTGCTCGGCACGAACTGGTGGAATCTCGGCATGGCCGGCAAGCTGCCGGAGTTCCTCTGCCCGGCCGAATCCGTCGGTACGCTCGACTTCGTCGGCCTCGACTACTACTGGGGCGTGCCGTCGTTCTGGCCGGGCGAGCTGCATCGGCTCAGCGCCGCCGCCGACTTCCAATACGCGAGCGCTCCCGTCTGGCCCGGCGCGCTCAGCGTGATCCTCACCGAGACCGCGCGCGCGTTTCCCGGCAAGCCGATCATCGTCATCGAGAACGGCTGCGTCGGGCGCGCGTCGGGCATGGCCCGTGCCGACTATCTCAAGGCGCACGTCAGCGAGGTCCGCAAGGCCGTCGCAAGCGGCGTCCCCGTCGAGGCCTACCTCTGCTGGAGCATCACCTCGAATCGCGAGTGGGGCCTGCCCTTCGACGACGGCAGCGACTTCGGGCTCTACCACATCGATCTCGACACCGATCCCGAGCTCAAGCGCATCCCCACCGACGCGAGCCGCACCTACGCCGCCCTCATCGCCGAGTCGTCGCAAAGTTAGCCGGTCCAACGTTTTGGTGGGTGTGGCGGTCTATTTCGTGTGAAGCAAAACGACGGGCTCGTGGCCCGAGCCTGCGCCGGCGACGACGCGGCAGCCGCCAATCTGATCTGCGCCGTCTGGCCCGACGCCTACCGCATCGCGTGGTCGATCGTTAGGAATCGTGCCGCGGCGGAGGACGCCGCGCAGGAAGCGTGCGCGCGCGCCTGGCGCAGGCTGAAGGGCTTGCGCAATCCCGAGCGCTTCGCCGTGTGGTTCTACCGGATCGTCGTCAACGAGGCGAGGCGCGCGCAGCGTTCGATTCGGCGCGACGAGCCGGTCGAGGCGGCAGCCAGGCACGACGAAGCATCGCACGACGATCGCATCGCGGTGCGTGCCGCCGTCGACGCGCTCGAGCCGCGCCTGCGCCTGCCGATCGTGCTGCGCTACTTCTACGGTCTGCGCAGCACCGAGATCGCGCAGGTGCTCGGCGCGCCCGCCGTGACGGTGCGCTGGTGGCTGATGCTCGCGCATCGCCGCCTGCGAGTGGCGCTCGACGATCCCGCTTCACCTTTGCAACACACCGCCGCACCAGATGGAAGGTTTAAAGATGAATCAATCGCAGCAGGTTGAGCGCGCGCGCGACGCCGTCGGCGCTTACGTCGAAACGATCGACATCCCCCAATACAACCAACGCGCCGTTCGAGCGCGGACGAGCGCCGTCGCCCCACCGCGCGCAATGCCGCGCTGGACCGCGGCCGCCGCCGCGGCGGCGTGCGTGGTGCTCGTGGCATTCGTCTTCGCCGCGCCGAACGTGCGCGCCGAAGTCGAGCAGATGCTGCGCGCGTTCGCCGTCATCGGTGGCCAGCAGGTGCCCGTCGCCGTGAACGACGTTACGCTCGATCAGGCCCGGCGCGACATGCCATTCACCGTGATCGCACCCGCCGCGATCCCCGCCGGGCTCTCGCCGCGCATCGACGAGCTCATGCCCAGCTCGTCGCGAATCGACTCGCATCTGATGTTTCAATACGATGCCGCCGGCGGTGGTCCGGGACTGACCATCATGGAGAGCAGCGCGCGGCGAACCGAACCGGCGCAAATGCGGTTCTGGATGACCGCCGGCAGCGCGCCTCCGCAAGCGCCGCACTTCATGAATAACGTCCCGCCCGGGCAACACGCGTTCGTGCAGTTTCGCCGCGACGGCAGCGTGACGCAGAGCATTCGGGTCGAGCCCATCAGCTGGGTCGCGCGCGGAACGCGCGTCGATCTGATCAGCCCGCCGGGATTGCTAACCCCAATGCAGCTCGCTGCCATTCGCCGCGCGATGTCGCACTAACGTCGCGATTTCCTTGAGGATAAGGCGCGGCCGGCGCAGAAGGCCGCGCCTTGTGCATTCCTACATGTTCGACCAAGCGTCGACCGCCGAATACGAGCGGCTGGACCTCATGTCGAAGATCCTCGATCCGTGGACGCAGGCGTCGCTGCTCGCGCTGGGCGTGCATGAGGGCTGGAGCTGCCTCGAGCTGGGCGGCGGCAACGGCAGCATCACGCAATGGCTCTGCGAGCAGGTCGGCGCGAGCGGCAGCGTCACATCCGTCGACATCAATCCGCAGCTGATCGAGCTCGTCGATGCGCCGAATCTCACCGTGCGCCAGGCCGACCTGCGCACCGCCGATCTGCCGCGCGACGCGTTCGACCTCGTGATGTGCCGCGCGATGCTGCACCAGATCGCCGATTACGCGCAGACCGTGCTCGAGAAGATGGCCGCGGCGCTGAAGCCCGGGGGCTGGCTGTTCGTCTGCGAGCCCGACTTTCATCTGGCGCTCGCGTGCGAGCCGAAAGCGTGGCGCGACGCATGGAACGGCATCATCGCGTGGGGCAAGTCGCAGGGCGTCGAGTGGTTCATCGGCCGACGGCTTCCCGCGATGGTTCAGGCGCTCGGCCTCGGGCATCCCGACGCCAAGACCGAGGTGCCGAACATCCGCGGCACCACGCGCGACGCCGTCTACTTCCAGCTGTTCTTCGAGACGGTGCGCGAGCGCGTCATAAGCGCGGGTTTCGTCGACGCCAAGACGCTCGACGCCGCCAACGTGCTGCTGAGCGATCCGAACTGCTGGACGCAGTGCTGGATGCTCACCAGCGTCTGGGTGCGCAAGCCGCTCTAAGAGCGGCGCAGCACCGCGAACAAGTCGCGCAGCGGATAGGAGAAGCCGGGCAACGCCCGGTGCTCGATCGTCTGCGATTCATCGAGCTGAGCTACCCCAGCGCTGTCATGCAGCTCGACCACGCGACGCCGTGGATCCACGACGACGACGAGCGACGATCCCGCGCGCAAGTACACCGAAATCTTGTCGTCGATATCGATTCGCCGATCGTCCGGTGAAAGAATCTCGACCGCGACGTCCGGCGAGAGCGGCGGAATCTCGATCTCGGCGTCGGTGAGAGGCCGGAGCCGCTCGTTCGAGACATAGGAGACGTCAGGGACCAGAGGCCGCCGCACCTCGCCCGGCGGCGCGACGCGAAAGCTCCACTCGGTCCCTATTTCGCCGCGGCGCTCCGCCCACCGACCTAGCTGCATCGCCAAGGCGACCTGCAAAAGCGAGTGGGTTCGCTGCGGGCTCACCTTTTGCAATGGGCGGCCGCGCACCCACTCGGTCTCCGGCTTTGTCTGCGGCAATACGATTTCAGGCAATGTCATGTGAGCCTCATATACGTGACTTGCGCCACGGCCACCAACGCACCGTCGTCGCGCCAAAAGTTGGCGGTCACCGGGCAAAGTGTCCGCCCTTTTTTGATCGCCTGCGCGAAGAGTTTGACGTCGCTGCGCGCGGGCGCCAAGAAGCGGATGTTCATGTCGGTGGTCGTGATGCGGGCGTCGGCGCCCCAGATCGTCAGGCTCACGATTGCCGCCGCGGAGTCGGCCGCCGTCATCAGCATGCCGCCGTGAAACGAATCGAAGATGCCGTCGAACTCGGGATTGCGCGCGACCGTGCACTCGAGCGCGCCCGCGCCGAGGCGAATGTTGGACAAACCGAGACTGCGGAAGATCGGGATCGACCGCATGCGCGCGCGCACCGCCGCTTCAACGCCTGGATCGAGCGGCGGCAGCTGGCCCGAGTACGGAGCGACGATCAGCCCGTCGATGTCTTCACGCTCCAGCGCGCGATCTCGGCGTCGAGATTGAGCGGACGCGTTGGGGCCGCGTTCTCGTACTCGCCCCAGTGCTCGCGCGGCACCATCCACATCACCTCGAACTCATTCCCGTCGGGATCGTAGCCGTAGATCGACTTCGTCGCGCCATGATCGCTCGCGCCGCTCAGCGTGCCGTAGCGTTCGAGCGCCGCGCGGGCGTCGCGCAGCGACTCAATCTCCTCGACCTCCCATGCGAGATGGTAGAGCCCGACGCCGCGCTCGTTGGGTGGCGGGGCGTTCGGGCCGACCGACGCGAGCCCGAGGTCGTGGTGGTTCAGCGAGCCGGGTGCGCGCATGAACGCCATCACGTGGCCCATGCGCGCGATCGGTTCCAGGCCGAGCACGTCGTGATAGAACCCGAGGCTGCGGTCGAGATCGCGAACGCGCAGCACCGCGTGGTTGAGTTTGCGAACATTCATGTCATGGTTTCACCTTGAAGACCGTGCCGCAGCCGTTTCCGCCGCAGCCGGTGCCGCCGCCTTTCGTCGTCGTGCCGTAGAGCCAGCGGTTAAACAAATACACTGGTCCCTGCGCGTCCGAGCCGTCGTTGCCGGCCGCGAAGCTGTGCAGCACCGTTTCAGTCCCGCCCGGCGTCACCTTGAACACCGTTCCGTTGCCCGTGGTGCCGCCGCCGACGGTTGTGCCGTAGAAGGCGCCCTTTGAATGGATGAGGGTCGCGCCGGGCAGATTGCCGTCGGGGATGTCCGTGAAGTTGTAGAGCGTCTTGAGCGTGCCGCTGGGCGTGATCGAAAAGAACGTGCCAGAGCTTCTCGTGCCGCCGCCCTCGGTCGTGCCGTACAATACGTCGCTGACAGCGGTCAAGCCGTTCGGATACGCGCCATCGCTGGTGCCGCCGAAGCGATAGATCACGCGTTCCTTGCCCGTGAGCGTCATGGAAAAGATCGTGCCGCAGCCGGTCGAGCCGCAGCCTTGGCCGCCCTCGAGCGTCGCGCCGTAGAGCTTGCCGTCGACCTCGGTGACCGGCGCGTAGGCGCGCTGCCCGTCGCTGCCGCCCTTGAAGCTGTACAGGACCGACTCGCTGCCGCCCGTCGTGACGCTATACACCGTGCCGCATCCCGCGCCGCCGCAGCCCGTGCCCCCGCCATAGACCGTCGTGCCGTACAGCTTGCCGCGAAACGCGATCACCGGCGCCTCGGCGACCTCGCCGTCGTTGCCGCCGGCGAAGCTGTAAATCACGCTTTCGCTGCCGGCTCCGTTGACCGTAAAGACGGCGCCATGCTGGTGTGCACCCGCGCTCGACGCTACGCCGTACATCGTGCCGCCCAACATAGTCAGGCCCGCGAACGGCCACGATCCGTCGCTGCCGCTGTTGAAGTTGCCTTTGAAATTATAGACGATGCTTTCCTTGCCGGTCGAGCTCACCGAGAAGACCGTGCCGCAGCCCAGGTAGCAGTTGTTGCTTCCGCAGCTCTGCGAGCAATAGTTCTTCGAGCCGTTGAGCGTCGTGCCGTAGAGCGTGCCGTTTAGCGCGATGAAGCCGGAGTACGGGCTCGCGCCGTCCGGCGTTCCTTTAAAGATGTAGAGTTGCTTGTAGCCGGACACCGCCGGGTTCTGCGCGCCGAAAGCATGCGAACGGGCGCTCGAGGCCGCGAGATTGGGGGCCGCCGGATTGAGCGCGCCGCCGCATGCGGCGAGCGTCGCGGCGAAAGACACGATGAGAAGTATGCGCAAACGTTTCATTCGGGCGCCCGTTCGACGCCGCGGTCCCGTTCGACTCCGCTCAAAGTGCCATTTTCTGCAACCGGCGATGGCGTGGCGACGTCTTGTGGGGCCTATGGAACAGCGTAAACTCGGGACTCAGGGGCTCACGGTGTCGGCGATGGGCCTGGGCTGCATGGGAATGACGTTCGCGTACGGGACGGCCGACGAAACCGAGGCGATCGCGACGATCCATCGCGCGCTCGAGCTCGGCATCAACTTCTTCGATACGGCCGAAGTCTACGGTCCGTATACCAACGAGCAGCTCGTCGGGCGCGCGCTGCGAGGCCGCAGAGACGGCGTCGTGATTGCGACGAAGTTCGGGTTCAAGTTCGACAACGGCGTCCGCGGCGTCGACGGCACGCCCGAGAACGCTAAGCGCGTCGCCAACGAGTCGCTCGCGCGGCTCGGCATCGACGCGATCGATCTCTACTACCAGCATCGCCGCGATCCGTCAGTGCCGATCGAAGAGACGATCGGCGCGATGAAGGAGCTGATCGACGAGGGCAAGGTGCGCTACCGCGGCCTCTCCGAGGTCTCGCCGGAGACGCTGCGGCGGGCCAACGCCGTGCATCCCATCAGCGCGCTGCAGAGCGAGTATTCGCTCTGGGAGCGCCGCGTCGAGACGTACGTGCTCCCTACGGTGCGCGAGCTCGGCATCGGCTTCGTGCCCTACAGCCCGCTCGGTCGCGGTTTCCTCACCGGCGCCGTGAACGTCGAGACGCTGGGCGAGAACGACTTCCGCCGCACTAACCCGCGCTTCTCGAAAGAGGCCGCACAGGCCAACCAGCGCATCGTCGACGCCGTCCGCGCGGTCGCGGAGCAGTGCAACGCCACGCCCGCGCAGGTCGCGCTCGCGTGGGTGCTGTCGCGCGGCAGCGACGTCGTGCCGATCCCCGGCACGAAACGGCGCCGCTACCTCGAGGAGAACGTTGGCGCGCTCGACGTGCACCTCACGCCCGACCAGCTCGCCGCGCTCGAGGGTCTCCACGAACAGACCGCCGGCGCGCGCTACACTCCGGAGATGATGAGTCTGGTCGAACATTGAACCCCTGATGGGTGGATGAGAGGCGGTTTCGATTCGATCTCTTAGTCGCGCTGCTGGCGCTGCTGATCAGCGGCATCGCGGCGGCGTCGTCGGCGTATCAGACCTACGTGATTCGCAAGCAGTTCAGCGCGACGGTGTGGCCGTATATCTCGTTCATCACGACGTCGTCGCAGGACCGCTACTTCGAGCTCGACGTGGACAACGCAGGCATCGGGCCGGCGCTGATCCTGGATTCGGTGATCACGCGCGACGGCAAGGTCGTGCAGCGCCCCGGCACGCCGACGTCGCAGCCGGCGATCTCGGCCGCAATCGAGGCGGAGCAGGCCGAGTCGCGCGCGGACGAGCGCAAATCCGGCCAGCACGGCACGAGCAACATGACCGCAAGCACGATCCTGCCCGGCGACGTCGTTCCGGCTGGGCAGAAGCTGCAGATGCTGCGGGTCGAGGGAAAATTTCTGACGCGCCGCGTGATGGCTTCCATCCGGCGCGTGGACCTCACTTTGTGCTACTGCTCGCTGCTCGGCGACTGCTGGACGAAGCGCCTCTGGGAGCACGCAGTCCAGCCGCATCCCGTGCGCTCCTGCCGCAACGCCTAGCGGTTCGCGAACAGCGTCGCGGGATCCAGCCGTAGCTCTTTGACCAACGGCTCGACGCCGAGATGCGTATACCAGCACTCGCGGTTCTCGCCGGCGATCTCGATGCACCGCAGAGCCGCGGCGCGGTTCTCTCGCCCGAGCTCGGCCAGCGCGAAGCACATGGCCGGCACGAACTCCGATTCCTCCAGCCGCGTCAGACGCGCGAGCGTCTTTTCGGCCTCGGCCGTCTCGCCGATGCGAAACCGCGTGTAGAGCGCATATCCCTCCGCGAAATAACGCGCGTTCATCTGCCGCACGACGAGCGGATCGTACGCCGACAGCCGCACCTCGTCGAAGAGCGCGAGTGCCCGCGATGAGTTCCCGAGCATCAGCAGCGCGAGGCCGAGGAACGTCCGCGCGAACCAGTAGTCGGGCCAACGGTTGCAGACCGCGTCGAGCTCCGCTGCGGCCTGCTCGTAGTCGCCTGAGAACAGGATGGTGATGGCGTGGCCGGTGCGTATGACGTTCAAACTGACGACCTCTTCGGGCAGCGCATCGAACAGAGCGCGCGCCTCGTCGAAATTGCCCGAGAGCAGCGGGATCCACGCGCGCATGAACGCCGCGATGCGATCGCTCGGGTCGAGGGCGAACGCGCGCTGCGCGAAAGCGTGTGCGTTGGCGAAGTCCCACGAGTAGTCGAGCGCGACCTTCGACAGCACGACCAGCGCCTCGGCGCATTCGGGCGACGCTCGTAGCGCCGCTTCGGCCTGCGCCTTCGCCAGCTCCAGCTGATCCTTGGGTCGCTCGTATTGGAAGTCGGCGATCAGGATGTGCGTCAGCGCCGAGCCCGCGAGCGCCTGCGCGTTCGCGCTGTCGATCGTCAGCGCGCGCTCGTAGAGGTTCAGCGACGCGAGCATGGCCGCCGGGCTCGCGCCGGCGCGAAACTCCGCGCCCGCCGCGCAATACTGCTCGACGAGACTCGCCATGAACGGGGGCGGCCGCTCGGTCACCTCGCCGATGAAACGGTATCCCCGCCCGTAATCGGTCACGATGTAGCGGTCGGCCAGATTATCTTCGAGCACGTGCCGCAGCATCAGGATGTGTTGCCGCAGTGTCGCGTCCGTCACGTCCTCTCTGTCGTCCCAAACCTCAGCCATGATGTCGTCGACGCTCAGGCACGCGCCCGCGTTGCAAACCAGCAAGTGCAGCAACCCAAGCGCCTTGCTCGTGACGCGCACGGGAGTGCCGCGCCGGAACAGGCAGCGCTGTCCTACGTCGAGCGTGAAGGGCCCGAAGTAGAAGACGCGCCGCTCGCCGGCGGCGCCGTTGGTCGGCGGGGTGTTCGGCATCGGCGTGCCCGTGAGAATTACGCGGAATTCGGGCCACGCACCCGCATTTTACAATCGTTTAAGCTTGCAGGCGCGGAGCGTGGTACGCTGGAGCCGTGGCCGTCGTGAACGTTCGCGGTGCTCTGTTCGGGGGGATCATGGCTTGCGTCGTCGCGTGCGGCCAACGGGGCGGCGGCGGCCTACCCTTCGCCGCCGCACCCCCGACCGACGGCGCCGGCTACGCGGACGCGCAGCAGAAGATCGCCGTTCGCGGAATCGGACGCGACCCACGGATCGATCAACTCGTCGCGGCGTTCATGGAGCAGAACGCCGTGCCCAACGCGGAGCTGGCCGTGTCGAAGGGCGGCACGGTCATTTTCTCCCATGCGTACACCTACCGCGGGCTCGCGAAGTCGACGACGACGCGAGCGACGATCATCCGCCTAGCGAGCCTCACGAAGGCCTGGACGAGCGCCGCCCTCTACGACCTGCTGACCGCCAAGAAAATACGGCCGAACGAGAAGGTTTTCACCTATCTCGGCATTACCAAGCCTCTGCCCCGGGGTGCGCGCGTCGATCCGCGCGTCTACGACATCACGATCGAAGACATGATCCAGCACAAGTCCGGCTGGGACGACGCGATCTCGCACTACGACCCCACGTTCTCGATGCGCAAGACGGCGAAGGCGCTTGGCCTCACGCGGCCGATCACGCAGGTGGAATACGTGCGCTATCAGCTGCACCAGCCGCTGCAGCAGAAGCCGGGCACGACGTACGCATACTGTAACTTCTGCTACACCGTACTGGGCATGGTCGTGGCCAAAGCGTCGGGTATGAGCTACCAGGAGTACGTGACCAACGTGCTCGACAAGGAACTCGGCACGGATAACGTCCAGATCTCGCCCACCGTCGGCGCGCGGCTGCCTGACGAGGTGGCGCATTACTACAACCCGTACTTCGGCGGTTCGGCCGTGTACATCACGTCGAGGAAACTCTGGGGCTGGCCGTATTCGGGCGACGGCCTGATCAACGAGGTCGCCGAGGGCGCCGGCGGACTCGCGACGAGCGCGGACTCGATGCTCGCGCTGATGAACCGCTACATCATCTGGGGCGTCGGCACGCCGCCTCCGCGGGGCCAGTCGTGGGCGCGCGAGGGCGAGATGCCCGGCGCCAACACCTTCGCAGAGCAGCTCTCGAACGGGGTCAACTTCTCGTTCCTCGTCAACACGAACGCCTACGCCTACGGCGGCTATCGGTATGCGTTCGTCGAGCTGACGAACGCCATCGCGAACCTTCTGTCCGAATCCTAGGAGCCTAGGGCCGCCAGAGCATCAGCGTCAGAATCCCGACGTACGCGATGCTGAAGATCCAAACCGTCGCGACGATCGGGCGCGTTGAGAGCGGCGCGCCGCTCGCGATCGTTGCTTCGGCGCGGACCTGCCACGGCACCATCAGCGCGGCCTGCGCGCCCAGCGCGACGACGATCAGCGCGTAGGTGATCACGAGCCAGCCGGCGATCAGCGGCGTGCCCATCTTCAGCGCGAGCGCGAAGCCGACCAGCACGCCGAGTCCGAGCAGCGGGCCGAACACGCGCACGAGCCGTCGCCAGACTTTTACGCCGGCGAGCACGGTGGCGCCGTCGGCGTTGCGGCAGAGCGCGGCGAGCCAGGCGTTGCCGACGATAAGGCCGGCGTAACCCAAGGTCGTCAGGATGACGTGCGCCGCGACCATTGGCGGAAACCACATCATGGCGAGATCGCGAACGACGGCGTGCCCGCCATGCGCCCTCCGTCGATCGGCACCACGGCGCCCGTGATGAACGCCGATTCGGCCGAACACAGCCACACGACGAGTTGCGCCACCTCGTCGGGCGTACCGACCCGTTTGACCGGCACGAACTCGCCGATGCGCTTACGCTCCTGCTCCGGGATGCGTTCGGTTCCGATCGGCCCGGGCGCGACGACGTTCGCGCGAATTCCCGACGCCGCATAGTCGAGCGCGGCTGCTTTCGTGAGCCCCACGATCGCGTGTTTGCTGGCGCAGTACGGGCCGAGTCCTGCCACGCCTTGTAATCCGGCCGTCGACGACATGTTCACGATGGCGCCCGCGCCGCGCGAACGCATCGCGAGAATCTCCGAACGCATGCACAGATACGTGCCGAACAGATTCGCCTTCACGGCATCCTGAAATCGGCCGGGGTCGATGTCGGCCAGCGGTGCGGGCGGCGTGCCGCCGCCGGCGTTGTTGAAGGCCGCGTCGAGTCCGCCGAACTCCTCGACCGTCCGTGTCACCATACGCTGGACCGAAGCCTCGTCCGTGACATCGGTCGCGATCGGCAGCGCGCGGCCGCCCTCGGCCTCGATCCCGGCCGCCACGCGGCGCAGCGAGTCTTCGGAGCGAGCAGCGAGCGCGACGGAATAGCCGGCCCGCGCGAAGGCGCACGCCGCTGCGGCGCCGATTCCCCGGCTCGCGCCGGTAACGAGTGCTACGCGTTCCATGGTCTATTTATTTAGACCATATGATTAAAAATGTCAACCAGCCGGGCGCGACGAAAGGGGCTCTTCAATGAGCCCGCGTCCTTACCAGGCCGGCCCCCGCCGCAAAGCGGCGACCGCGGCCACGCGCTCGCGGATTATCGCCGCCGCGCGCGAGCTGCTGGCGGATCCGAAGGCCTCCGCGTTCAGCATCGACGCGGTCGCGGAGCGCGCCAACGTCGCCCGCATGACCGTCTACTATCAGTTCAAGTCGAAGGCGAAGCTGCTCGAGGCGCTCTTCGACGATTTCGCCGCGCGCGCCAACATGCGCGAGCTGCGCAAGGCGTTCGCCGAGCCCGATCCGGCACGCGCGCTCGACAAACTCGTCGACGTGTTCTGCCGCCTCTGGAAGACGCAGCGCCCCATCGTGCGGCGGCTTAACGCGTTCGCCGCGCTCGATCCCGAGGTCGATCGCGCGTTGCGCGAGCGCGGCGGCTGGCGGCGCGAGGGTCTCGCCGAGATCGTGGGCCGCACGCGCCCCGGCCGCGATGCTGCCGCGCTCGTCGACGTGCTGCACGTGTTGGCGAGCTTCGAGACGTACGACGCGCTCGCGGAGGCGCACCGCTCGCCGAAGGAGATACCGAAACTGCTGCAGCGAGCGTGCGCTGCGCTCGTCGCTCGCTGGTAGTTCCTTTTTGCCATTTTCGCGGCGTCGCTCCGCGCGGCATATGAGGCCGGCGGCGGCCGCGCGAACACGCCCGAATCATGCAGCAGAATCGTCGCGCCATCGGTGCACTCATCGCTCTAGCCGCCGCTGCGCTGGCCGGGTGTGCCGGCGGGTCCGGATCGCAGTCGTCGCCGGCGTCGCCGGCCGCACTGCCTGCGCTGTCGGCCGCGCGGTACGGCTGGCTCTCGCCGGCTACGCTAACGCAGAAGCTCGTCTACGTGTCCGACAACACCGCGAACGCGATCGAGATCTACCCGGCGGGGAAGAACAACCCGTCGCCGATCGGTCAGATCACCGACGGCATCTCCGCTCCACTCGGAAACTTCGTCGACGAAAAAGGCACGCTCTACGTCGCGAATCATGGAAACAGCACCGTCACCGAGTATCCGGCTGGCTCGACGACGCCCAGCGTCACGCTCTCGACAAATATCAACGGGCCGATCAGCGTCGCGGCGGATTCGGCCGGCGACGTCGCGGTCGGCGAGTTCGCGCAGCAAGAGATCCTCGAGTTTCCGGCGGGCAGCTCGTCGCCGAGCGTCACGATCACGCTGCTCACCTATCCCGAGGGCCTCGCGTTCGACAAGTTGCGCCACCTGTACGCCGCGTGGAACGAAAACTCTCCGTTCGTCGGTCACGTGAGCAAGTGCGCGCGCATGCGGGCAGTCTGCGTCGATCAGGGCATCGCGGAGGGTCAGAGCGCGGGCCTGACTATCGACTTGGCGGGCGATCTGGTGCTCGGCGATCAGACCAACCACGTGATCAACGTCTATCCGCCGCACGCGACGAAGCCGTCGCGGACGATCTCCGTGCCCGGCGGCGATCCGGTCAAGTTCGCGCTAGACAAGCGCGAGAAGAAGCTCTACGTTGCCGACTACCTCAACGACCAGGTCGAGATCTACGACTACGCGACCGGCACGCAGTTCGGAACGATCTCGAGCGGGCTGCAGTCGGCGTGGGGCGTCTCGCTCAGCCCAGCGGCCAAGTACGGTCCGTAGCGGCTAAAAAGGCCTAGCCCGCGCGCCGCCTAACCGTGCGGCGATGGCCCGGTCCGATCCGGCGCGCTCGGATTACTGCGCCACGCGCCACCTCTTGCGCAGTCTGGGCGACGCGCGCGAGCTAAAACGCAATCCGCTCGCCCGCGACGCGCTGCGCGCGATCGAGGCTCGTGTCAATGCGGCGCTGCGCGAGTTGAACGCGCGCCACGCGGCGATCCTGCTACGCGTCGACGTCGAGCGCCACGACCCGCGGCGCGTGGCCGCGGACCTCGCCCTCTCGACGCGCCAGTTTCATCGCGAGCGGCGCGCGGCCCACGATCGTTTCGTCGCGGCCTATCGCTACGCGGGTTTCGCCCCGGCCGTCGTCGGCGTCGACGACGGATTCGCGCAGCGGGTCGTCGAGCGCGCCACGAGCCTCGCAGATTCCGGCGAGAGCGCGAGCGCGGCCGCGATGCTCGACGACGTCGTACGCAGCGGCGCGGATACCGCGCTGCGCTGCGACGCGCTCACACGGCTCGCACAAATCGACGCCTGGACGCACCGCCTCGACCGGGCGCAAACACGTCTGAGCGGCGCGCAGTCGGTGCTCGAATTCTCGCCGCTCTCCGACGAGCGGCGCGCAGAACTGCGCGACTCGATCGCTGCGGCCGAGCTCACGCTGCGCTGGTTCGCGAAGGGGCCGGCCGCGGTGACGGGAGCGGGTAGGGGCGGTCCGCGCGAGACGCTGACGCGTGCCGCCGCGGCACTGCGCTGCGGCGAGGCGGCGCACGCCGTGCAGCTCGTGCAGACGCTCAACGAGAATGCGCTCGCGCTGCGCGCGCCCGAGGTCGCGGTCGACGTGCTCGCGCTGCGCGCCGAGCTCGCCGACTTTAACGCAGAGGACCCGCTGCGCAGCGAAGCCCTATTTGCGCGCGCCGCGTCGCTCGCGCGCGAAGCGGGTCTGGGCGGACGCGCGCTCTACGCCGAGCATCAGCTCGCGCTCACGCGCTGGATGCATTCGCGCAGCGCGCACGACCGCAGCGCCTACCGGCGCCTCGTCGACCACATCGACTGGTCGCTGCCGGCGCGGTTGCGTTCGTATCTCATCTTCTCCGCCGCCGACGTTGAGCTGGCGATCGGCGATCCGCGACGCGCGCTCGCGGCGGCGCAATCCGCGGGCGGCGTGTCCACCAATCGCTACGAGACCTTCTCGGCGCACGGGTTCGCCGCCGGCGCATTGCTACGGATGGGGCGCGTAGCCGACGCGGGAGCGCAGGCCGCACGCGCCGCCGACGCCGCACGCGCGGAGGGGCACCCGCGCGTTCTCGGGCTGGCGCAGCGCATCAGCGCGCAGGCGTTTCTCGCGCAGGGAAACCGCCGCGCGGCGCGCGCCGCGATCGACGAATCGATCGAGTGCGCGCGCTACTTCTCGAGCCCGTACGTGCTCGCGCAGGCGCAGGCTGTGCTCGGGCGGATCGCCGGCCGCTAGCCGGCGGGGTCGATCGCGATTCCCTCGACGTCTCCACTCGGCGTCATCCCGGCGTTGAAGCTGTAGAGATACGTGACGCCGCGCGTGCCGGCGTAGCTGTAGACGTCGACCTGCCCGTACTCGAAATCCGCCGCCTCGAACAGGGCGTTCTTCGCGTCGAGCTTGGCGTAGACGGAGCGGCCCTTGAGCGCGAACGGTCCGTGCGCGCTGCAGCGCTTCGGACAGCCGGTATAGATCCAGAGCGAGCGCGCAAACGTGTCGAGCGCGAGCAGATTTCCGAGCTTGTCGAACTCGAGGCCGCCCGGCGTCTTGTTGCGATACGCCGCGATCGTCGCGCCTTTGCCGGCGCCGCCCTTCCAAACGATCAATGCAGAGCCGCCGCCGTAGCCGGAGACCGACGGGTTGCGGTAGCCCGACGCGTAGACGTTGCCGTGCGCGTCCTCGGCGACGGAGAAGAGCTGGCCGCCGATTGCGGGATTCGAAAGCACGGTGCCGCAGCCGCTTTTCAGCGAGCAGACCGACACGTCGCCGTACGGCTTGCCCGTCGCCTGAAGGTTCGCGACGTAGATCGTGTTGGTCGCCGCGTTCTGCGTGGCTGCGTCGGCCGGCTGCCCGGCGCCGTCGGCGAAGCTGCCGAGCTTGCTGCCGCACATTGCGGGACCGCGGAAGACCGTGACGGTCCGGCTGCCGCCGTCGGGATCGATCAGGTTTCCGTTCGTGTCGGTCGTTACGTCCACGACGAATGCTGCCGGCAGCGAGCAAATCGGCGGCAGATTTGCGCGCGTGTTCCAGTCGTAGCCGAGGATGTCGTTCGTGTAATACTCCGCTACGTAGACGCCCTTCTTGATGATCGCCGGCGCCTCGCGATACCACGCCGGCGTTGTCACCCTGAGGCTGTCAAAGGGCGCCGCATTGCCCGAGCACGCGGCGAGGAACACGGCGACGGCGACGAGCGTGAAACGCGGCACGCCGTCTCCGCTACGGCGCAAGCGAGGGATCGAGCGCAACGCCGTACGGGATCGCGCTGTTGACGGTCCAGCCGTTGGTGATCACGTCGGTCTGCGTGCCGGTGGTGTAGTCGTAGCCCTCGACCATCGGATGCGAGAAGTTCGCGTAGGCGATCCACACCGTGTGCTGCCGCGCGTCGAGCGTCGGCTCGTTGCCGAACGCCGGGATCGTGCGCGTGGGACCGCTCGTGTACGGCCGCGCCCAGACGCCCATCGTGTTCGACAGCGTCTCCATCAGCATGTTGGCGCTCTTATCGAACGACATGTCGCCGACGTTCGCGTCCTGGATCGCTACGGGCTGGCCCGTCGTCGATCCCGCCGGAAACTCGACCATCGCGGGCGGCCCGCTCTTCGGGATGTACGAGACGTAGACGTTGTCGCTCGGGTCGACGCCGACGCCCAGCACGATGTTGAAGGCGCTATAGGTCAGCGTGCCGGTCTGGCTTGTGTGACCCTTCGTCCAGACGCTGACGTTGCCGGGCGGCCCCGTCGTGGACTCGGCGTTCGCCGCGTAGACGGTTCCGTGCGAATTGATGCCGACCGAGATCGGGAAGTAGTTCGGATCGCTGAGCGTCGTGAACGGCGTGGTCGCGCCGCGCTTGAACGCGACGACGGTGAAGGCGTTGGTGTTGGCGACCCAGAGCTGGTGGTGCTGATCGACGACCATGCCCTGTGGGCTCACCAAGTCGGTGGTCAGCTTGCCGATCGGCTGTTGATTGCTGCCTTTCTCAGGATAGACGTTGATGTAGCCGCCGTCGTAGGAGCTGGCGTAGAGCAGCGACTTCTTATGGTGCCTATCGGGAGCGATCCAGCCCGGGCTGGTCTGAACGCGGCTGCTCGGCCCGCCGAAGCGCACGACCGTCGCGCCGACGCGGACGAGTCCGGGCGCGACTTGCGGCCCCGCCGGAGCGGGCGGCGCCGCCGAACCGGAGCAGGCCCCGAGACCGGCGAGCAAGGCAAGCGTGGCAAAGCGCAAAGTCTTGATAATCATCCATTCTGCTTTGAGGTACGTGCATGTCCGGCCCTCGCGCCGTGCGGTTGTGGGACTTTTTTGGCACAAAGGTACGCAAGGTCGGGGCGACGTCGACGCAAACTGGTGCGCTATGAACATCGCACGTCCGTCCCTTACGCTTGCAGTTTCGCTCGCGCTCGTACCGATCGGCGTCGCCGCCTGCCACGGCGCTGCTCCGGACGGCGTTGTGCCGGCGCAGACCGCGCAGTCTCGCGGCGCCGGTCTCGCGGCTCGACTTCCGCGCGAAATCCTATACGCTGCAACGCTCGACTGGAATGCCGGCACCGGCACGGTTTACTACTACGACGCGTACGGCAGGAAGACGTCGGCGCTCGGTTCGCTGGCGATCGCGCAAGGCTATCCCAACGGCCTGTGGCACGACGGCAAGGGCAACGTGTACGTCGCCGTCGTCAACGCCGGATCGAACGGACGCGGCTACGTCAACGTCTATACGCCGGGTCTGCGCAAGCTGCTGCGTACGTATTCGAGCGGCATCGACGGTCCGTCGGGCGGCGCGTTCGACCGCGCCGGCAACATGTACGTGTCGAACGTTTGCGGCATGGCGCCGTCGATCAGCTGCTACGTCTTCGCGAAACCGCGCCGGGGCCACAGCGGGCAGGGCGGCTCGACCGCCGGTTACGTCGCGATCTTCCCGCTGGGCAGCACGCAGCCGTCGAGCGATTTGCAGGGGCCGATCAACATCGCCGTCGGCGTCGCACTCGACGCCAGGCAGAACGTGTTCGTTCCGAACAACACGGGCGGATACGCGTGGAACGTCGTCGAGTTTCCGGCCGGCTCGAAGGCGGGCAAGGTCTTGACGTTCCTCCACGTGCCGAAGAATCGCTGGGTCGGGGCCGCCACGGTCGATTCCAAAGACGCGCTCGTGGCGTCGGTCAACTCCGCGATCGATTTCTTCCCGCGCGACCACGGCCGGCCGGCCCACTCGCTGACCAACGGCGTGTTGGCCGCGGACGGCCTCGATTACGGGCCGGACGGAACACTGTTCGCCGGCAACTATGAGTTCGAATCGAACGAGGGCAACGTCATCGCGTTCCCGCCGGGTGCGAGCACGCCGGCGCGCAGCTTCGCCGTGCCATACGGCAACGGCGTGATCAGCGTCACCGTAGCGCCGCGCTAGCCGCCCAGCAGCAGACCGATCACGGCGTTCCGTCCCAATCGCAAGAAACCCGCTGCATGATGTGGCCGGCCTTTCTCCTCGCGCTCGCGTTGTCGCTAATCATCGCCTTGTCGTTTCGGGTAACTGCGAAGAGGCTTGCCCTCGAAGGGGAGGCTCGTACGGTGGCATGGGTGGTTGCCCTTGCAGGTGGAGCTTGGGCCGTTAGCTGGGTCGTTTACGCGCTTACGCACCCGCACTAACCCGTCTTCCCCCGGCCCGCCGTCGCGGCGCTTTTCATCAGAAATCGGAGGCCGATGAGTAGCGTTCTTATCGATCCGCTGGGTGTGACGCTCTTTCGAAGAACAGAAAGAAGTCGTCCCCGACAAGCTGCACGTTTATGCAGCGGTAGCCGGTCGCCGCAACCTCGTTCATTTTCTCTTGCGCCGAACTCGCAAAGGTCGCGGCAGCTTTCTCGACGCGGTACGTATAGCTTGCCATGGCGGGATTATAGCACGGGGCAGCGGCAGACTCTCGAGCCCCACAGCAGCATGGCGTGGATCCCGCAGGCGAACCTTTAGAGACGGCGCTGACGGTCGCGGGCGGCAAGAAACCGCGCCGTCGCCGCGCCTTCTTGCTCTTCGCGGAGGTCTTGCGCAGCCGCAACATTGTCTTTAGACCGGCGCAGTAAGTCAGCGAGTTGTTCCGTAGCCCGTCGTTCCATCAAGGACCTATACTCCATCAGAACAGCCTCTGGATCTCGAAGAGCAGATCGAACTTCACAAGCTTCAAGAGGCGGCGAACGTTATTGCCGTTCACGAGCAGCGTGATTCGGCGGGTCTGGGCTTGGAGCAGTGTATCCAACGTTGGCTGCCTTTCTCTCGCAAAAATGCGGATTGGCCGCCGCTGGACTTCGGTCAAAGCGTATTAGGTGAGGCGACCAGCGTAGCACTTTTTAGATCCGGCGGTAATCGCGAAAAGTGCCATAGCCGACGCGCCAAAGGGCGCGGAGAGGACCACTATGAGCGTAGGCCCCAATGGGTCAGACCTTGACGCTCGCAAAGGGGGGTCACCTGGGCAAACGAAGTCCGGTGCCCATGGATCCCAGGCAGCAGTTGTATCAGGATGAGTGGTTTCGCACGCACATCCAGACGATCGAAAAGGCGCTATTAGTCCTGCTAGAAGGAGACCAAAGCGAAGAAGGCAGGGCGCGGCGAGCGGATGTCATGCACGCACTTCGTGTCTCTCTTGGTTTAGAAGCCGGAGAAGGGTATTAGACAGGGCGCCCCAGCCGTTGCCCCCCGTTCTGCTGCGGGCTACTTCACCGCGGCGCCCAACATTCTGCAGTCATCGCAAAGCCGGTGGCCGGCACTGCCCGAGCGTCGTTCATCTTGGCGAACGCCGCGCCCCTCTAGGCAGGTGCTGTTGTTGTGGTGGACCCGCTTCCCTTCGGGCTTCTTGGATTCGTTGATCGAGTAAAATTCGGCAATTCCAGGCATGTGAGTTCCTCCCTTACGTCGGCGCTTACGCGCTAACGCGCGTGGCGAGGTTGGGTGATTCAGACTGGCTCATGCGTACGAATTCTGAGGCCAAATACTCGAGGGCATCTGGCGGTGGAGATGCCGTCTTCTCGAGATGGCACATCGTAAGTATGGCTCTTTGCGCCTCTGAGACGCTAATGAAAGTCTTACGCTTGGCGACTTTGGCTGCCGAGGTCTTCATGCGCGTCCAGACGCGCTCCATCGGAGCGGTCATGGCTGGCCTTTCTCTCGCGGAAATGCGGGTTGGCCGCCACGGAACCTACGGTCAAAGCGTACTAAGGTGAGGTCACAAGCATAGCACGATTCAGCCTGGCAGCATAGGCGCAAGGGTGCCGCAGCCAGCCCGCGACGCCGAGAGCAGCGCGGTTCCCGCGAGGGGCTAGGCCGTCGCTAGCGCGACCCGGCGCTGCGCTACCTCGGCGAACGCGCAGAGCAGGTTCACCAGCGCCATTTGCTCTGGCGTGCGGCACGGGAGGTCGAGGAGCCGCGGGCTGCAGACCAGCACGCTCGCGGCGCGCGCTCGAGAGATCGCGACGTTGAAGCGGTTGCGCTCGAAGAGGAACTCCACGTCGCGCGGCACGTTCTCGCCGCTCGACGTCGCCATCGAATAGAAGACCACCGCGGCCTCCTGCCCCTGGAACTTGTCCACCGTGCCGACGCGAACGCCGAGGCCGGCGTCGCGTAGCTTGCTCTGGATGAGACGCCGCTGCGCGTTGTACGGCGTGACGACGATTACGTCGCGATCTGTCAGCGGGCGCGGTACCCCCGCGGACTCCGGTGGCTGCGAGTCGAGGAGCATGCCCTTCTCGCGCAGCAGCGCGATCCGGCGAACGATCTCGTTCGCCTCCTCGGGCGAGCTCGCGCCATTGCCGCTGTGCTCGATCGGCTCGTAGTAGATACCGGCGAGCTGTGTCGTTCCGAGCATGATCCGGTGGTCGCTCGTCTCTGCAGCCGGCGCGAGGCGGTTGTCGTACATCGCGTCCGAGATGAACTCGCAGATTTGCGGCTGCATGCGGTACGAGAAGTCCAGGAAGATGCCACGGTACGGCGGCACGGTCTGCTCCTCGCCCAGCAGGTGCTGCAGCACCGAGTCGCCGGTGTGCAGCGGCTGGCGTCCCTGGCTCACCTGCGCGAGCTGCGACGGATCGCCGAGCAGCACCACATTGTGCGCGCACTGCGCGACGGCGAGCGCGTCGGCCAGCGACACCTGCCCCGCCTCGTCAATGAACAAGTAATCGAACTTGTGCGCCAGCTCCGCGCGGGCGAAGAGCCAGCTAGTGCCGCCGGCGAGCTGATAGTCGTCGCGGTCCAGGTCCTCGTTCTTTTCGACCGATTCGATCAGCGGCGCGGCGAGATCGGACTTATATTCCGAATCGCCGTTGGTGTACTTGTAGCGGCCGCGAAACGTCTTGCCGCGCGCGGCGATGCAGGCCTCGACCTTGTGCAGCAGGTTGTGGATCGCCTTGTGGCTCGTGCTCGTGACCGCGACGCGTTTGCCGCGCTCGATGAGGTCGCAAATTACCTGCGATCCGATCGTGCTCTTACCGCTGCCCGGCGGTCCCTGAATGAAGAGATAACTGTTCTCGAGCCGCTGCACGACGTCTGAAACGGTTGCGGCGTTCACTTCCGCGGGTTGAAGCGTCGTGGCAAGGTCAGCCTTCGACAAGCTCAGGGTGACACGGGAGGAAGGCTCCGCGTGCCAGCGACGACGCACGACTGGGTCGCGGTTGGCCAGCAAGTCCGCGGCGGCGGGGTATTCGGACCGCAGCGTGCCTTCGAGGTACGCCTTGCCGAGGCGAGCCAGCGCCTTGCGCTTTGGGAGAGACGAGGGCGGCCCCACCGGGATCAGTTCATGTATCGCGCGCGCGGTCTCGAGGCCGGCCGTGGTCTTGAGCGCGAGGAGGTTGTCGTCGTCGTCGATCGAGACGATGATTCCGGCGCGCTTGTGAGTGCGGGGGTTGTCGGCGTCGTCGCCGGCCGCCATCTTGTGCAGCTGATCTGGAAACGAGTACGTGTAGACCGTGCTCCTGCTGACCTTGTAGGGTGCGACCTCTTCGCGCAGCTTCAGCCCGGCGATCGCCGTTTTGTCGAACTCGAGCAGCTCGTCGACGTTTTCGCAGCGGTCGTAGTACTCCCACCACGCGGGCTTCTCTTCACGGCGATGATATGCCATCAGATTGGCGAGGAGATAGCGCTCCCGCTTGTCGGCGTGCATCAGGCCGTACTCTTCCTCGGTGCGCGGCGCCAGCACGCCTGCGAGCAGCGTGCGCTCCACATCGCTGCGCCGAGCCTCCTCGCGCTCCTCGTCGCGCCGCTTCACGCATTTGACACACGTCGGCTCGAATTCGGGATGACATAGTTCGTCGGGTCGCTTCGCGTCGCGCAGCGGCAGGTCGGCGCCGAATTTTACGATGGCTTCCTTGCGGCGCTCGAGCAGCCAGTCGCGAAGCAGTAGCGTCGAACGGCAATCGTCGCGGTTATACGCCTTGATGTCGTCGAGGATGCGCTGGTCGTGCTCGGTCATCCAGCGCTCGAACATCACGATCGACTCGTCGCCTTTCTTGACGTCGGTCTCGCGGGCCAGCTGGTAGAAGCGTTCCAGCTTCTTGAGGCCGTAACCGTCCTCGGAAATCGCGAGCGCCTGGCGCACGACCGCGAACAGATCGACGAGCACCTCGCCGCGCAGCAGGTCGTCGACCTGGTCCTCGCGGGTAGTATGTTCCTGCGCGAGCCGGCGCAGCGCCGACTTCTCGTAGCTCGCGTAGTGGTACACGTGCAGCGCCGGATGCTTGCGGCGCCGGTCGACGATGAAATCAATGAAGCTCTCGAATGCGCGACGCTCCTCGTCGCGCGTCGTTCCCCAGAAGGCGCGGTATTTGGGTTCCTCGTCGGGCAGCCAGACGCCGAAAAGGTATTCGAGACCGCGGCCCGGCTCGTACAGCGGGTCGCCTTCCATGTCGAAGAAGACGTCGCCGGGCGCGGGATTCGGCATCAACGCGAAGCCGAGCGGCGGCGCGTGTTCGAGCAGCTCGTAGATCGGCTGCGGGCTCGTGCGGCCGCGCACTTGCAGCGACGCCTGGCGGCGCAGCTTGACGAACGTCTCGGGCGTCATCCCGTTCGGACGCTTTTCGTCGGGCGTCTCCGCCAGCTGCGCGACGCTGGTGATGCCGGCGGCTTCAAACTTGGCGGTCTGGTCGCGCCGCATCCACGCGACGAGGCTGAGGTGATCGTCGGCGACGCGCTGCTGCGTGCAACTATCGTTCCAGTCGCAGACGCTGCAGTGCCGGACCTTCAGCGGATACTCGCGGGGCTCGTCGCGAGCTTCGAGCGTGTCGGCGTAGTGCAAGAACGCCGTCTTGAGATGGCGGTAGTACGCCATGTAGTCGTGCAGCCGAAAGCGCTGCTCGGCGCCGTCGCCGAAGACGACGTAGCCGAACTCGGGCATCCGGCCCTGCAGCCGCTCGAGGTGCTCGCTATAGTTACACAGCTGGACCAGGTAGTACGGCCGCGCCGAGAGGCCGAGCTTGGTGTCGATCACCTCGTAGCTGTAGTCGCCCAAGTGCGACGGCGCGCCGTCGACGCGGCGTAGGAAATCGGCGTGTCCGATGAACTGCCCGTCGAAGAAAGTAGCCTGGTAGATGATCGGCTTGCCGCGGCGCATCGCCTCGAGCGTCTCGCGCTCGGCCTCGCGGTAATTTTCGATCCCGGGCTCTGACCGCCCAAATCTCTCGACGCCATCGGGATGGCGCGCCAGCATCGCCTCGAGGTAGGCGCGTTCGTGCTCCTCGCCCTTGCGCCGAATCAGCGCCTTCCGTTCGTCGACCTCATCCGGCTTCCGGATCTTCCGGCGCGCCACGAGCGAGTCGAGCTCGGCGAGGCGCTTGCACTCGAGGTAGTCGTTGAGATCGCTGGCGGCAAAGATGAACCGCCCGTCCACGCGCTGCATGAGCCTATTTTGCCACCGCGGAGTGCCATACGCCTGGCATCCTCGGGAAGGCGAAGGGCCCGGCGCGCCATTTTCGGGCTAGGTGAGTGGCACTACGCCGTCCTTCGTTCTTCGACTCCGCGCCTTCGGCGCTTCGCTCAGAATGACAAAGCTGCGCTCGCTCAGGACTGCGTGGCACTAGCGTCCTTCGTCCTTCGAGACGCGCGCTCCGCGCGCTCCTCAGGATGACAATGTGGGGCGATTACGGGTTTGCGATGCCCAGCGCGTCAAGATTCTTGGAAATCGAATTCATCGCGGCCTCGACCGATTGCCCGTTTCCGGAGTCCTTCTTTGCCGCAGTTTGCAGCTGATTTTCCCAGTCGGCAAGTGCGGGTCTTCCGGGCTCAAGGAGTTTATGTAATCCCGCGCTGCTGCTTCGGACTTTGCGGCAACCGTCTTCTTTGGCCCATTCTCCGCCGATTCTGCGACCGAGCAACGTGAGTTGGGTGGAAACGGTGGCTTGCGCTGCGGAATCGGTAACGTGCGAGAGTATCGTCTGACCGAAGGCGAACCAGCCGTCGGATCCTTTGCCGCCAAAATAAAAGGTGTGCACCCGTCCCCAATAGTTCTTCCACGACTGAAACTCTTGTACGCACTCGTCTGCCTGCCAAACTTCGTTAAACGAAGTTTGCCACGAATCCAACGTTGCGGCGTCGTCGGCGAGGGAGTACCGATTCGTGATCCACAATCCCAAGAGAATCACGGCGACGCCGATGAGAAAGCGTCTAAGATCGTTGTGCGTCCAAGAGCGCATCAAGGCACCTCCGCAACGTGGGCAAAGAGATCTAGCAGAAGCATAGCTTGCCCGCGGCTTTCCTGCAAGACTGATGCGGCGTGTTTACGCCGGGCCAGGTGAGTGGCACTATTCCGTCTTTCGTCCTTCGAGACGCGCGCTTCGCGCGCTCCTCAGGATGACAGCTCGGCTTCGCGCCTCCGCTCAGGGTGACATGGCTTGTGGGCTCGAACCCAGGCGCATGGTCAGCCGGACTCTGACCTTTCTGTTTACCGACATCGAGGGCAGCACGCAGCGCTGGGGGCAGGATCGCGACGCGATGGCCGCCGCGCTGAGCCGCCACGACGCTTTGATGCGCGCGGCCATCGGCGCGCACGGCGGCGAGGTCTTCAAGACGGTCGGCGATGCCTTCTACGCCGTCTTCGCAACGGCGCCGGCCGCGGTCGCGGCGGCGATCGACGCGCAACACGCGCTGGCCGCGGAAGATTTCTCGGCGATCGGCGGCGTGTTCGTGCGCATGGCGCTGCACACGGGAGCGCCGCAGGAGCGCGACGGCGACTACTTCGGCCCGACGGTCAACCGCGTCGCGCGCCTTCTGGCGATCGGCCACGGCGAGCAGGTCTTGATCTCGAGCGCCACCGTGGCGCTGCTCGAAGGCGAGATGCCGGCGCTGACCGGCCTGCTCGATCTCGGCGCGCACCGGCTTAAGGACCTCGCGCGCGCGGAGCACGTCTATCAGCTCCTCGCGCCCGGCCTGCGCGAATCGTTTCCGCCGCTACGCTCGCTGGACGCGCTGCCTAACAACCTGCCGCCGCAGATCACGTCGTTCGTCGGCCGCGACGGCGACGTGCGCGAGATCAAGTCGCTGCTCCAGAACGACCGTCTGGTGACGCTCGTCGGCACGGGCGGTGCGGGTAAGACGCGCTGCGCGATTCAGGCGGGTGCGGAGCTGCTCGACGCGTTCGCTGACGGCGTTTGGCTCGTCGAGCTCGCGAGCATCTCCGACCAGTCATCGGTTGCGCCGGCGATCGCGCACGCGCTGAACGTACGCGAGTCGCACAACCAGCCGCTCCTGGATACGTTGCTCGCCCACCTCAAGCCGCGCCGCCTGCTGTTGATCCTCGATAACTGCGAGCACGTCATCGACGGCGTCCGCGACGCTGCCGGCGCGATCCTGCGTGCGTGCCCCGAAGTTCGCATCCTGGCGACGAGCCGCGAGAGCCTGAACATCGCCGGCGAGCACGTCTTTCGGCTTCCGTCGCTCGCGGTGCCGCCCGTCGACGAAACGATGACCGCCGGGTCGGCGCGCCCCTACGGAGCCGTCGCGCTCTTCGCGGACCGCGCCGCGGCGTCCGATTCGCGCTTCGAGCTCACCGATGCGAATGCCGCGGTCGTCACGGAGATCTCGCGACGCCTCGACGGCATACCGCTCGCCATCGAGCTCGCCGCGGCCCGAATCAAAGTGCTGTCGCCGCAGCAGCTGTTGCAAAAGCTCGACGAGCGCTTCCGCGTGCTCACCGGCGGCGACCGCGGCGCGCTGCCACGGCATCAAACGATGCGAGCCCTGATCGACTGGAGCTACGACCTGCTCTCGGAGCAGGAGCGCACGCTCTTCCGCAAGCTCGCGATCTTCGCCGGTGGATTCACACTGGAGACCACGAGTGCCGTCTGTGGAGACGAAGCGGTCGACGAGATCGCCGTGCTCGAGCTGCTGACCTCGCTGGTCGACAAGTCTCTCGTACAAACGGAGCCCAGCGGAAGCGTGACGCGCTATCGCCTGCTCGAATCGACGCGCCAGTACGCGCGCGAGAAGCTCGCCGAAAACGGAGAGGACGCGGCCGCCGCGCGCGCGCACGCCGCGGCGTTTCTCGATCTCGCGGATCGGCTCGAAAAAGCGTACGACACGACGGCCGACGACAAGTGGTTCGTCCAGGTCGAGCCGGAGATCGAGAACTGGCACGCCGCGCTGGAGTGGGCGCTGACGGCCCGACACGATGCGCTGCTCGGACAGAGGCTCGCCGCCGCGCTCACGCGGGGCTGGGCGTTTTTGCTTGCGTCCGAGGGGCGGCGCTGGATCGACGCGGCGCAGGCCTGCATTGACGAGACGACGCCGCAAGACGTGATCGCAGAGCTCGAACTCTGCGAGTCGCAGCTCGACGGCGTGCTCGGGCTGCACAAGGCGAGCTATCACGCCGCCGCGCGCGCGCTGGAGCGCTATCGCGCGCTCGGCGATCCGCGGGGCATCCCGCGGGCTCAACGCCACGTCGGCCGGGGGTTGCTCCTAGAGGGGCGAATTGCCGAGGCCGAGGCGCTGCTGCGCGAGGCGCTCGCAGCGTTTCGCGCAGAGGGCTCCGAGACGCTCGTCGGCCTGTCGCTAGAGAATCTCGCGATCGTGTCCATGGCGCGTGGCGACGTCGCCGGCGCGCGGGCACACTCTTTCGAAGCCCTCGCGATCTTTCGAGCCGGCGGGGCGGAGCGGTACGCGGCGTCGGTTGCCGCGAACCTCGCCGAGGCGGAGTTTAGCGCCGGAAACGCGGAGGCGGCGCTGCAGGTCGCAAACGAGGCCCTCGACGGCGTCGTCCGAGCAGGATATACGCAGCGCGTCGCTTTTTTGATGTGCAACGTCGCCGCGTACCTGATCGCACTAGGGCGCTACGAGGAAGCGCTCACGCCGGCACGCGACGCGCTGCGGCTCGCGCGCGACGCGCATTACGACGTCGCCGTCGCCTGGGCGCTGCAGCATCTGGCGGCCGTTGCCGCGCTTCGCCCGAGCGATGGCGCGGAGCGCATGCGCGAGGATCGGAGCCGCGCGGCCCGCGTCCTCGCCTATATCGACGGCCGCCTCACGAAACTCGACGCGGTGCGCGAGTACACCGAGCAGCAGGAATACGATAAGATGGTCATAGCCCTGAGCGCCGTATTGTGCGAAGACGAGCTGGCGACGCTGAGAGAAGAAGGCAATTTGCTGACCGAGGAGCGTGCGGTAGAGGAGGCGCTGTCGATATGAACGCCGCCCCTTTAAGGGCCCACCGCCCGTGCCACGGCATCAATCCGGCCTTGGAGTTCTTTGTACTTGGGTGACGCCGTATCTAGACCCAGTACTGTTGTGAGCTGTAAGGTCTGCCGAGCGAGCGCGACCTGTTGCCTCGCTGCCTGGCTGTCGCCGACCCCGGCGTAACCCGCAACGAGTCGAACCTCTGCCACGACTAATATTTCGCCGAGTTGTTCTTTTTCGGCCTGTGGCGTGCCGCTATCTTGCATGGCGCCGGCAATAATCACCTCTTCATGAGAACAGCTGTCGACTACGCCGTGCCAGTCGCCTTTCTGCACCGCGGCCGAGCATAGTTGATCCCATTGCAACGCATTGGTCTGCGCGCGAGCGAGGGCAGGCGCTATAACCAGAACCAGGATAACAAGCGAGTGAATTGTCCATCGGTTAGCCTGACTCATTTCAATTCTCTCCTATTGGCAGGTCAAGGTTGGTTGCTATCAGACCGAACGAAAACGACTAAGGTCCCGTCGGGGGAGAGGGAAGGTTGCCCGCAATCAACCCCGCCGCACTGGCTAGTGTCCACGGGATCCCCGCTTCCAGTCTTGAGGAACACGTCGCTCCACTCGATCGTCCCTGAAACCGTCTGCTTCGATTCGCGTTTTACGTAGAGACTCGTATTGCCGTAATCGCGTTCCCACCCGGCAAGATGCGCGAGCATCTCGCGGTCGCGGCTCGAAGAAGCGTTGTACGGCAACGTCTGCACGGCGGCGGATTTCAGCGACAGTATGCCCGCGTGCGGCTGAGTGCCGCCGAGCAACACGAGTAGCGCAGTCGGATCGTCATCGCGGAAGCCGACTAGCTTCGTGATGGAGTTAACGGCGAACAGCGCAGACTCGTTGCCGTCGTTCGCTCGCACGCGGACGACCTCATCGCCCTTCAACGCGATCACATCCGGACTTCCGGGGACGAACACCGGAGAGCGATAACCGCCGTTCGAAGTTAGTTTTCTCGTCGATTTCGAGCTCAAGTCGGCGATCCACAATTGACCCGTTACCACTTCGTCCCCGGGCCCTTTGAGCGAACTGGGGTCGTGCGATACGCCGAGGAAGCGGAGGACACCGCTGAGGAACGATTCGGGGACCGCCGGCGAGGGCGTGGCGGTTGGAGTTGGTCGAGGCGTGGCTGCTGCCAGCGTAACCGTCAGCAGGATCGTCGCGCATGCGACCGTTTGGGCGAGCTCACCCAGAGCTCTACTGCGGCGCACAGCTCGATTCACGACCCCCTCGGAAGAGCACTTGAAATATCGCATCCTCACCCACGACCTTTACGGTGTTGTCCTTGCGGGGAACGGTGAGCAGCGATCGCCTGTCGCCGGCTTCGCGAACGAAATAGGTGAGAACGTCTCGGTTCTCCCAGACCAGCCAGGTGCAGGTGGGCGCTGCCAAGCGCGGCAGATTCTGACTGTCGATAAGAATTCCGTAGTTCACTGGAAGCAGAAGCCACTCTACTGCGACCAGAAATGCCAGCACGGCAAGCAGCGCTCTCGACAACGACGTTCCCAGCGGCGCGAACCGTAGCGCCGCAACAAGAAGCCCGCACGTCAACAGTACTCCTGCCACTAAACCCGTGAAGTATAGCGCTCGCATGCCCCGAGTGCCCAGCAGAATCGCGTTCACCCATTCGTGCGGCGGCAGATCTTTTCTAAAAAGCACGTTGCCGTAGTCGAACGAATTGCGAAGGACGAACTGAACTAATGCGAGACCGGCTACCACGCCGATCAAGAGTAGTGCGTTCGGTTTTCTCAACGCGATAGAAAGCCGGTTCTCGAGCGCATCTCTTAACGATTTCGGCAGCAACCTGTATGGCAGATAGAGGAGAAAACCGAAAATCAGGACGAGCAGCAAAACGTTGGGTACACAAGAGACCAAGTATACGAAAAACCTGCAACCCGCGAAGAGGTACTTCTCGTCGAGAACGTCGAGATTCGTCACGACACCGTACATGCTCAACTGAAAGCGCAGGGCGAGATAGCCGGCGAGATAGAGCATGAAGGTCCCGATCGCCGTCAGGACGCTCCACCTAGCCGTGAGACCAGCCAGCCCGTCCAACAGACCGGATCCTGTGCCGCCGAGCCTTTCCATCCGCTACTTTCCCGTCATCACGAACGGACCCCAGAAGAAGGGGCTGTGGAACTCTGGTTTCTTGCGCACCGCAATTAGGGCGAGCCTCGCTGCCTCGGGTGCCGGATGCGTCTGAGCTTGTCGGTAGAACGTTTCCATCCAAATTTGAGTGGACTCGTCGTTGACGGCCCAGTCGGAAAGCACAACGTTCGTGGCTCCGGCGTAGAGCAGCGCCTGTATCATACCCAGGGTCTCGTTCGAACTCGTCACTACGACCTGCCCCGTCTCGCACGCGCTAAGCACGACCAGACTGTTGCGCTGCAGCGGCAAAGCGAACATTTCGGCTGCAGTAAGGCGGCCGTTCTCAGCGGACGAACCGGGCGTCAACAGTAAGAAGGACAGCATCGGATCGGAAGCATCGAACTGGCCATGCACGGAAAAATGAATCAGGCTGTACCCGCCCACCAAGCTCGAAACGCGTTCTTTCGTTGCAGATTCCGCATCAACGACGAGGTGTCGTCCGGGATAGAGCGCAGCGATGTGGCTCACTTCCTGCGGAGCGTTTGGAATTCCAGGCCCCTCCACACCCAGCAGCTTGCCCTCCTTGACGTTCGGGTGCGTAACGAGCGTCGATAAAATTGTGGCGCTAGGCGCATAAGAAATTGCGTACCGCTCGCCGAGATACGATCCGTTCGACGGATCCTCGAGCACCTGGAACGGCAACAGACTCAGCTCTCCGTGCGGGATGATGACCAGGTGATTGCTCTTGACGAACCTCAGAATGGGACTAACCGCGACGAGGTAGAGCTCTTTCGCGGTTGGGTTATCGAAGTTTGAGTGAACGTCGCTGAGGCTATTGCCAAGGGTCGTAACGTCTTTATTGACGAGATCGCGAACGAATAAGACTCCGCGGACCTGGACGCCGTCGCCGTTAATGTGCCAGACGATCAGGCCTTGATCCAGCGTCAGATAGCAGATGAGATCGTAGCCGCCGGCTCGGGCCTGCCCTGGGCCTGCTGCAACGAGACGGGGTTTGCTGCCATCAACCGGTTGAGCTCCGGAGCTTGCGTCGCGATTTTCGATTGCACCGTCGCCGACTGCCGCTCGAGGTCCTGGATCGCAGCCTGCAGTCGCTGGATTTCGTCGTTCGTGTCGGGACCCGGCGTCAAGTTATAGAGAGATTGCTGGTCTTTGGCAAGCTGCGCGTTGATCGACAGCGACTCCGCGAGCAGTTGTTGTTCCTCCGGTTTCGCGACGCGGGGCGGCCGGTTCGCCAAAAGATCCGCTAGGGCCCTGGCACGGGCGCGTTCCATGAGCGCAAACGCTTCCGAGTAGCGTTGGTGATCGAGCAGCTCCAAGATTGCAGCGTAGTAAAACTCCGTGCGATCCGAGAGGAACGCGGTTCGACTTTGCGGATCTTGGAGACTCCGCCGATCTTGCTCGAGCAAGCTCACGGCCTTCATGTAAGAGGATAACGCCTGATCGTTCTTCCCTTCGGCCTCGAGCAGCATCCCTTGGACGTACGGGGCCCGCTCGTCGGAGGCGTTGAGCGGGCCAAACTGGGAGAGGAGCTGGCTCATGGTCTTCGCCGTGTCCGGATTCTGATACGGCGAGAATTGCCTGAGCATGACGACCTGCGAGGCGTTCGTGATGTGAGTTGCGGATGCGGTGGCGAGCTGACCGCGCAGCTCTTGGCCTTTGGAAAGTTCGCTTTCCAATAGCGCCAGTTCTTTCTGCCTTGGCTCGATGAGCTGAGCAACGACGAAGGCGTAGCCTTGCGCGTGGGCGATCTGCGCGGCTTTCTCCAGGTCCGTCTTAGCGTATCCGTACTCTTGTTCGCAGACGGACGGATTTTGCGAATCCTTCTGACATTCGGTCCCTTGATCTTGCCATATGATCTCCATATCGAGATAGCCGCTCATGACCAAGTTGACATCGTTAACACGATTGACGATCGCTACGGCACGATTGTAATCGTTGGAAGCCCCATCGATATCGGAGCCCCTGGCTTCCACGATCGCCCGCGTCGTCAAGGCGTCGAACAGGTCCACGCTGTTGTTTGCTCGGGTGGCGAAGTCAACCGCTGCGGTCGCGTCTCTCAAACCGGCACTGATATTATTTTGTTCTTGACCCTCGACATAGGCGAGTCCAGTCAAGGCGCGCGATTGATAATCGGCGTTGCCGCCCTGTTGAGCCAGCCCGGCCGCCGACTTGTAAAGCGCAAACTGCTCCGTCGCGGACTGACCCGGACTGATCAGGCCTGCGATTTTTGCGAGAAAGACGTCACCGAGTGCCTCCCCGCCATAGTTTCCTCGGGCGTGGAAGGCCTTGTTGCTCTCTAAGAGGTTTGCTTTAGCGTCGTTGAGTTGTGCCTGGTCACAGGCGCCCGTTCGGCGGTACGTAGCCTGGCAGGCGCGGACTTCAGCGATGGCCTTGTTCTGCAACGCGACCGGATCGACGTCCCCGTACGCGAGTCGGAACGGTGACGCGAGCATGAGTGCAACGAGGGTAAACCCGAGGGTTTTCGCCATATCGGGTACCTCCGAAAGGCAACGCCGTCAATATGGGAATTCCTGGACGAACGAAGGATACCTCCATGGCGGCGGCGGCATTAATGCGCCGCGTTTGACTCAGACGAGAGGAGGCCCCATGATTCCGAACCGCTCTTCCAGATCGGAACGAGTACTCGCAGTAGCCTTGACCGCGCTCGTATTCGCCAGCCTTTCTACTGTTGCCAGGGCCGGTGTCGGTCAAACCGTACCCGAGTGCTTCGCGAATCCCCCACGGCTGGCCGGAGACGGTTCCTTCCTGCTGCCCCAAACATCAGCGCCGTGCGACGAGCTCAACGAAATACTGTTGACGACCGATCAAAAGGACATCGCGTGGATACCGGGAGGGGGTCTCAACGCCATTCTCGGTTTAGCTGAAGGAGGGTTTGCAACGGGTTCTTATACGTTGCACTTTCGAGTGTCGGAGCGCTTCAACCGCGCTTTTGAGGGAAGATACGAACTCGTTCGCTTCGCGAACGACGAAGCTCGGGCTAGGTCCGGTTCGTGGTGGACCACCTTGGAAGCCGTTACGTCCGAAGGCGGAAAACTGCTTACGGCTTCCGATCTGGAGACGAGGCTCGCGTTGCCTCAGGATAGCGTTCCCCACGTCGTAGCCTATAGCGCCGGCGTAGCAGTCGGAACGATCGGGTATTTTGGAATCGCTGCGCCCGCCTTCGGACGTGCCGGTGGTGCCGTTCAATTCTGGTTTCCATCGGAACCGGTTTTCACCCGAGAAACGGACCCTCTTTAGCGGGGCCGCGATAATCGTCTGCACCAGTGACGGCTCGGATGTGCGCCCAAGAGCGCATTACGGCACCTCCCCAAGATGGGCAAAAGATACTAAAAAGGGAAAAGTCTAATCTAGCGGCAGGAAGCTTTCGGGCGAACCTGCCAAAACCCTAGCTAATTCTGGCTAGTACCGGCCGGATCCGAGACGGCGAGGGTCCCGCGAGCCGCCCCCGGCTCCGGTAAAACAGAAAACCAGGATCGGGCTGGCCGAAGCGGGCGGTAATGGAGGCGTTGTCGATATGAACTCTGCCACCTTTACGAAGGCTGATTTCGAGAATCCCAACATCCGGCGCCTGTGCGACGTAGTGATGAAGGGCGGGATTACTAGCGGCGTCGTTTACCCCACCGCGGTCTGCAAGCTCGCCACGGCGTACGCGATCAAGAACATCGGAGGCACGTCCGTCGGAGCGATTGCCGCGGCGATCACGGCGGCGGCGGAATACCGCCGGCGCCTGTCCGGCTCGGGTGAGGGCTACCTCGAGCTCGCGAAGCTACCCGGTTTCCTCGGCACGCCCGGCTCGCTGCTCGCGCTCTTCGCGCCCGACGCGGTCGCGCGCGCCTTGTTCAACATCGCGCTCATTCCGATCGGCGCCGGCTCGCTGTTCGCTAAGCTGCTGCGGCTGATCGGCACGCTGCTGTGGCAATACATCTGGATCCCCGCGCTCACCGTCGCGGCGCTCTTTGCGAGCTTCGTTTTGGTCGCGTGGTCGTTGGAACGTGGTGTCTTGTGGCGGGGCCTCGTTTTTGCCGTTTTGTTCGGACTGATCGCCGCGTTCGTCGGCATCGCGATCCGGTTCGTTTATCAGCTGCTGCGCGTGCTCGACGGGAACAGTTTCGGCTGGTGCCACGGCTACGACGCGAACGCACGGATAACCGCCGAAGACGTAACCCAGCTCGAGACCAAAGACGTACCGCCGCTGTTCAACTGGCTTGAGGCATTCATCGCGCAGACGGCCGGCACGCCGCGCGCGCAGCCACTCACCTTCGGCCAGCTGTGGAGCGCGCCGGAGCCCGCGTGGCACAACGCCACGCCGACCGAACGCTGCATCGACTTTCGCATGGTCACCACGTGTCTCACGCTGGGCCGGCCCTTCGAGCTCCCGTTCGATCCGGCGGAGCAGTTCAGCCAGGTGCAGGATCCCGACACGGACGTCGACGCCGCCAACTGCCGGCGCCCGTCGATTTACTTCCGCGCGGAAGATCTCAAGGATTTTTTCTCGGACGACGTCGTGCGCCACATGACGCAGCACGGCGCGATCACCGCGCTCGGCAAGAGCGGCGGCGACGCCGCGGCCTACTACCGCTTCCCGGCCGCGGAGAGCGTGCCGATCGTCGTAGGGACGCGCATGAGCATGTCCTTCCCCGTGCTGTTCTGCGCGCTGCCGCTCTATGCGCTCGACGCAAACGGCTGCATGCAGAAACTCTGGTTCTCCGACGGCGGTTTGTCGAGCAACTTTCCGATTCACTTCTTCGACGGCCCGCTGCCGTGCTGGCCGACGTTCGCGATCGACCTGCTGGGCGGCCCGCCCGAGGGCGCCGACGTGCCGGCGAGTACGCCCGGCCACTACGCTGCCGGAGCAGTCGTCATGGAGAGCGCGGCGTCGCCTGGCACGGTGAATCCGTGGAACAAACTCGACCGCGGCGGCGCGCGCGGCAACGTCTTGGCGTTTGTGTCGTCGATTCTCGACGCCGCGCGCACCTGGCAAGACGTCACGTTGGGAACGCTGCCGGGCAACGCAAGCCGCATCGTCGGCATCCGCCTGTCGGCGGACGAGGGCGGCCTCAACCTGAACATGCCGCCGGCGGTCATCGCGAAGATGACCCAGCTCGGACTCAGCGCCGGCGACACGCTGCTGAACGAGTTCGTCGCGGGCGGCGGCGACGCGCCGGGCTGGCAGGCACACCGCTGGCTGCGCTATCGAGCCATCATGGCCGCGCACACACGCTGGGCGCAAGGATATCAGGACGGCTACCCGGCGTTCACCGAAGTGCCTGCGCAGACCCCGTACGACACGCTGATAAATCAGCGCGTGCCCGCAGCGCAGCTCCCCGGTGTTCTCGCCGCGACTGCGGCGCTCGCGGCGCTCCCGATCGATCAGACGTTCTACGCGCTCGAGCAGCCGCCGATCGCGGTGCTTCCGACCCGGCCCGTCGTGTAATGCGTAAACTGATCGTTTTTGCGAGCGCGATCGTGCTGATGGCGCAGACTGCACCCACTGGGACCGGCGCCTTCGACGGCTGCCCGGTCATCGGATCGGGCGGCGATCCCGCGCTCAACAGTGCGAAGAATCGCGGCGCGCTACCGACGCAGAGCCCGGCTCCACTCACCGTCGGACAAATGGATCAGCTGCCGACGGTTCCGTCCAGCGAAGGCAGGACACGCAGCGGATGGACGGCGTCGGATCAGAATGCGATTCAGAGTCAGGAGCAGCAGCCCGTCGTGCTGACCGTGTATCTCGTTCGCGCGATCCCCGAGGGCCCGGAAACCTGTAACTGCGAGTCGACCTCGCCCAACGATCACGACGTGCACCTCTACGTCGGCGACGATCCCGACACGACGTCGGAGAACGCGGCGATCGTCGAGGTGACGCCACGCTGGCGAGCGGTGAATCCGTCCTGGAATGCGCAGAATCTCCAGGCGCTGGCCGGCTCCGGAACGCCGGTGCGAATCACGGGATGGCTGATGTACGACCAAGAGCATTGGGACATGATCGCCAAGCACGAGCGCGCGACGCTGTGGGAGGTCCATCCGGTCACGGATATCCAGGTTCAGACGCAACAAGGCTGGGTCGAGCTCGCAAACTACCAACCATGATCGTATGGTTTCCTGAAGCTAGAAACGAGGCCATCGTATGAGTTTTGCACAGATCCTAAACATTGCTATCGTCATATGCGGCGTCTATGCGGGCTTGAGCTGCCTTTGCTCGTGGGTCAACGAACGCATCGCGGCATTTCTGGCCCTTCGAGGCTGGAATTTGTTCAGGGGCATCGCCAACCTACTCGGAACCGATCAACTCGCCGCCACGGTGTTCAATCACCCGCTCGTTGCGGCGAACTCGCCAAAGCCTAACCAGTTCGTAGATGCAACCGGCAAGAGCACCTTGCAGCGCTTCCTAAACGTCGCCGCGAGCCGGCCACCGTCATACCTAGATGCTCGAAACTTCTCGAGCGCCCTCTGGCAGGTTCTCCCGGGCGTGGCGCAGTCAGCCACGGCGCCGGTAAGCGACGACCCCGGCACGTCGGGTGCCGAGACGGAGGCAATCGCGCAAACGCTGGTCGCAGCGCCGTTATCGGCTGTCGCGACACTGGAAGCCGCGGTCGGAAGGCTAGGGGCGCAGCACGAGAAGCTTCAGCAGCAACTGCAGTCGCTGCTTGCGCAGGCCGGTGACGATTATACGAAACTGCTCGCGGCCACGGACGCGTGGTTTAACGCGGAGATGGACCGCGTGACCGGATGGTACGCCAGGCAAACGCAGTGGATCATCATCGTTATCGCCTTCTTCATCGTGTCGTTCGCGGGTGTCGATACCCTGGAGATGGTGCGTACCCTGTCAATCGCCAACCCCGCAGACTTATCGGTCGTTGCCAACAGCATCCTCGTGCAAAACTGCACGAAGAGCACGCCGACCAGCCTCCAGGCTCAATGTCCGCCCTCCACATCACCGCCTGCTACGACCTCTCTAACGAACGGCCCGACGAAAGACCAACCTTTCGACATCACTCAGTTCGCGCACGTTCGCGCTGATTTTGCCAACTGGGCCTGGTCCTCTAAGACGCAGTCCGGCCTCGAGTACGGTCGTTGGCAAGGAATGCTGCTGACGTGGCTTGCGCTTGCGCTCGGCGGGCCGTTCTGGTTCAATCTCCTCTGCTCGATCGCGAACATTCGCAGTGCGGGCACAAAGCCCGACGGCGGCAGTCAGCCAACGAAGGCGTGAGGTTCCCGGCCCAGAGCACCCAGATGTACACGCGCTTAAGCTGATCCTTCGCAGCATGGCGAGCGCGACGGGATCTTTCCAAGTTGGATGGTGAACTGGGTTGCAACACTCTTGCGAACCCAGTGCTCTTGATGCGCTAACTCGGAAAGCGCCAGGGCGTGCGCTTGCTCGGCAGTAAAAACATAGCTTTAATTAGCCAATTTACGAGCCGGGGCCACCTTGGCAACTGGCCTTGGTTGCTGTACCCTGGAGTGGGCGCGGATGCTGCCTCACGACTCCCTGCGCGATTTTGCACGGAGGCCATTCATGAGCTTCATGACCCTGCACCGGTCGCTCTTGGCGACGCCAGCGGCCGGCGGCGTGCAAACTCTCTCGCCGTCGGCGACGGCGCAGCCTGTCGCGCGCCCCTACTTGCCGCCGCAGACGGTGCTCCACTCGCCGACCATGACCGCCGTCAATCCGGCGATCTTGGCGTGGCGTAACCCCGCTTTCGGGCAATGGGCGCTGGGCAGCGCGTCACCGCGCTCGAGCTTCTCCTTGCCCGTGCTGATCTCGCCGGTCGCTCCGCCGCTCGACACGACGCTCTTCGAAGACCCGGCGAACGCCAATAGCAAGTACTACCTGTCGCGCTATGCAATCGCGACGCAAGGCGCCGGGGGCGCCCAGACCTCGTGCGTCACGTTCGCCGCCGGGGCTGACGGATACGACCTTACCGTCCAGCTCGCCGACTCAACCGACCCGAGCGTCTCGGCCGGCGGCACGCGGATCGATCCGACGACGACGCGCTACTTCCTGACGGCGAATCTGTCGGGGCTCGCGGCGACGTGGGACTTCGGCGCGGTCGTCGCCGACGGCTCGAACCTGACAATGACCCTGACCGTGACCGATCCGCAGGATCGCGACTCGATCTATCGCGCTATGACCGACGCGTCGGCCCAGGCGCGTTTGATCATCCGCCGCTCGTTCCAGGTCGCCGTACCGGCGCCGCCCGTGTCCGGCTCCTCGCAACCGCTCTATCGTCAGAGCCTCACCGCGGTCGACTCGAGCCTCCCGTTTACGTTCGATCCAGTGCTCGACCGCAACGTGTTCGCGCTGCTCGGAAGCGTCGGCAGCGGCCAATCGACGTGGGTCGTCACGCAGGTTCCGTACGCTCCCGACAACCGGTCGTACCCGTACTACCAGAACATGCGCCAACCGGACGTCATCTACTACCTACCGGACTCGTTCCGAATCAGCCGGCGGCAAACCGCGTCGCGCGCGCCCAACATCTCGATCACGTCGAGCGGCGGCGATCCGAGCGCGCTGCAGTTCACGCTCTCGTTCCTTGCAACGCCGGTCTGGAATCCTCAGCGCATCGCCAACGCTGCCGCCTGGTGGCAGCAGAATCTCCACGGGAACAAGCCGCCCGCGATGCACTTGTTCGAGGCGAGCAACGCGAGCCTGCAGCTGGCGCTGCCGGCGAGCGACGGTTCCGGCGGGTCGAACGTCGCGACGCAGACCGGCGCCATCATCGACATCGCCGCCGGCATCAGCTGCTCGGTGACGCTGTCGCTGGCGCAGCTCCAGCAGGTCTATGCGGCGCTCTTCGACGAGGTCAGTCAGCTCCTGTCCGGCGTGGTGAGCGTGACCGTCGATTCCGACGTGGAAGCGGTTCACTTCAGCTGGCGCGCGACGGATTTCGTCGGAAATCCTCTGAGCACCACATCGACGTACGACTCGACGCAAGGCCAGTTCAACGTCGTCGTCGCCAACGCGATCGAGAGCCCCGTTCACGTGGGGAGCCTGCCCGCGGCGGTGATGAAGAGTCCCACCGATCCAACCCAGCCTGCGACGAAAGTGGCGGACCAAGGGCAGACGCTGACGCCGCCTCCGCCCGTCGATCTCACCCCGCAGGCGTCGTCCGCCCAGAACACCCTGACGCTGGCGATACGAATGGTCCCTCAGAACCTGGGTCAGCTCGGCGATTTGCTGATCCAGGCGATCTCCGGCGGCTCTGCGCAACCGCCGTCGGCGAGTCAGATCGACCCCGCCAATTGCACCGTCGTCGTCGATCAGTCGCACGCTACGGTGAAACCGGATTCGAGCGCGCTATGGGATGCGATCATGTCCAACCAGGTCGTCGGCCCGGTTCAGCGCAGCGTGAAGGTCGTCGCGTTTGCGTCGATGTTCGCTTCGCCGTCGACGACCAAGGCCGTGCAGGTCGTCTTCCAAGACGGTCAGACGGTAGACTTCGACGGGTCGACGCAAGCCGACTCGTCGGGACTCATGTCCCAGACCGTCACGCTCGCGGTGCCGATCAAGGCTTACGTGCTCGGAAGCGGCGACACGTCCACCTATCAGTATCGCGTTTGCCTGATCAGCGCGACCGGGACGCAGCAGGGTCAATGGGTCTCCTCCAACACCGACTCGTTCTACGTGCAGAGCTCCGCCTCGTGACCGATCTGACCGGACTGCCGGACTTCCAATCGGTGTCGCCCTTGGGGACGATGTTCGCGCCGTTTAGGAGCGGCAGTTTCGCGGTGCTGCCGGAGCACCTCGCGCTCGGCACGAACGCGGACGGCACGCCGAAATTCACGCTGGAGCTGATCCAACGCTTCGGCGACTTCACTTCCGCTGGTCAATACGCCGTGCTCGATCTGTCGCTCGCCGGCGACTTCGGACTCGACGCGGCGCTGACCGTGGCGCGCGCGCAGAGCGCCACCGCGACCGCCGCACCGATCGGGATAGCCGGCGGGTTCGCGCGCCTCTTTCCAACCGCCGGCGATGTGACGCCCACGTCCGATGCCCTCGCTCCCGTCGCGCTCGGCACCAGTGGCGAGGACTACGCGCGCTGGACGACGCGGCTCTCCGCCGACGCCGGCGAGCTGATCAAAGGCGCGATCGCCGGCGGCTCGCTGTTGCTCGGTGCGCGCGTGGAGTTTGATGTCGTGGGCGTCGCGCCGCGCGTCGCAGCGACGGTCGATTTCCAGCCCGCTGCGCTGTTGACCGCGCTGCTCGCGGGAAGGTCGGATCGCACGATGTCGACCAGCGACGTCGTCGCCGCGTTCACGGGCCCGCCGGTAAGCTTCCCGCTGAAGATCGCCGGCGGCGCCGTTCCCGCCGGCGATTTCTCCGCAGCGGTTGCGAGCCGGCTGTTCGCCGCCTACGCGACCCTCGCGCCCGCGCCGAGCGTCTCCGATCCGCCGTTCGTGCGCATCGCCGACCCGTCACGGCTCGGCGTCGAAGTCACGCAGTGGGACTTGAGTCAACCCGCGCCGGGGCGGCGCCAGTACGTGCTGACGCTCGACATCCTCACCGGCCTGCGCGCGTGGGTTGCGAAAAACGGGCTCGGATCGCTCGTGCGCGACTTGACGGTTCCGATGCTGCAGGTCGGCACGCACAACGTCGACTTCAGCGCGAACCTGCCGCCGAATCGTCAGGGTGTCGCCGTGATCGGTGCTAACGTGGACGTCGCCGCGAACCCGCCGTCGCGTCCGAGCAGCGTCTCCCAGACTGTGACGTTCGAAGAGCCCAACGACTCAGGCTCCTTGCAGTTCCAGCTCAGCCCATCGGAGCAGCTCGCGTACACGCTCGCCGGTTTCGCCGTCGTTGCCGTCGGCGCGGACGTCGCCGAGTACCAAATGCCGCCGCGTCCGCTCACCGACGTCTGGGTGCAGCTGGGCGCGGACGATTTCCCCGTCGCGTTCGCCCACGTCACCGCCGCGCCGCGCCTGCTCGCGCTGGCGACGGTCAACGTCGTGCTGAGCTACACGGTGGGCGGTCGGTCCGAGCGGCTGCAGGCCACGCTGAACGCGCAGTGCAGCGGCGTCGCGCTGGCCTTGCCGCGTAACGCGACCGGCGCGATCCTCGCGATCGCGGCGACCCCGCTGGATGGCAACGCCGCGTTGCAGCTGCCGCCGATGGCGCCGGGACGCATCGACCTCGACGTCACCGCGTTTCGGGAGTTCGGTCCGCACCGCGTCGCGGTCTCGGCGAGCTTGCGGCCGGGCGACCGCGCGCTGTACCTGGATCTCGTGTCGGAAGAGGCAGCCGCCGGCGGTACGGCCCCCGATCAGATTTTTCTCACGGCCGATCAGCCGAGCGCGACGTGGGGATACGTCGCGGCCTCGCCGTTTCACGCCGGTTACCGTTACCGCACGTCCGCTTCACAGAGCAGCGCCGCCGGAACATGGTCGCCGTTCTTGTCACCCTTTGAGCCGCTCGCGCTGGAGCGCGACGGCACGCCCGCAACACTGGTTCCCGCCGCAACCTAAACGATTGACGCACACGAGGAGATAGACATGTTGAAGCTTTACCCCGCGCACCTCATCAGCGGCACGAGCCTGACGGTTTACGAGGACGACACGAATCCGCTCGTCTTCTACGCCATGCCGTGCGAACCGGGCTTTCGAACCGACCCAAAGCATCCCAACCAATACGTGATCAACTTCATAAAATATTTGATGCCGGTCGATCGGCCCGACGGCCTCAAGGGCGGGGGCTTCCTGATCTTCGATTCGGTCTTCGTTATCTCGGATGCGGATATGAACGCCGCGCAGCAGCAGCTCAACCAGCTGCTGAAGTCCAAGGGCTACAAGGACGCCCAAGGCAATCCGGCGACGGCCCAGATCTCGATGCCGAGCTTCACCAAGGGAAGCGCCTCGCTGACTCTGCTCGACAGCGGCGGCGCTTTGGTGCAGAAGATCGAGGGCGCGGGCAAGCCGTCGCTCTTGGGCCAGATGATCTGCTCGTTCACGGCCGAACTCTCGCCGGAGGGCGCCGCCGTCGTCGAGGGAGCGCTGCAAGGCAAGGGCGGAATCGTGCAGATCGCCTACGACCTCACCTACACCGCGGCGCTGCCGCCGGTCACGGGAACGGTCTGGTTCAACGCCGTCAAGTTCGCTTCGTTCTATCAGACGATCGACAAGAGCGGCAGCGACTACTGGCACGGCGACAATACCGAGCAAGAGAAGATACGCGAGGCGTTCATCAGCGCCGACTGCGGCAGCGTGACCTTCGACTTCACGTCGATGCCGATGAACGATCCGACGGTGTCCAAGCTGCACGACGATCTCGTCAACTGGGGCTGGCAACAGCTCAACGTGGCCGTTCAGAGCGTGCTGGGGCAGGCTGGCGGCGGCAGCTCCTCGAGCGGGTCGTCGGGCAGCGGTTCCTCGAGCGGCAACGGGTCCTCGGGCGGGTCCTCCAGCGGCTCGTCGAGCGCCGGCGTCACCGGACAAAACGTTGGCAGCGATCTCGGGCAGAACCGCGGCGACGACGGGATGGAGCACGTAACCCGCGACGAGTCGAGCTATGCGTCCTTTAGCTTCTGGGAGAACTACAGCGAGCGCGACAGCATCGCGTTCGAGACGGTGCAGCAAGGCACGCTGCCCAACCCTCCCAATCCCCAGCAATACATGGAGACGATCAACGCGAACGACCCGTTCTTCGCACAGATCCACGCGACGATGATCTGCAACGCGGACTTCCAGAAGTTCAACATCGTCAGCGTCGACGCCAACTGCCAGTACACGAAGAGCACCCCGAATACGATCACGGGCCTGACCTTCAAGGGTCCCAACGACGTGCTCAAATTCGATTCCGACACCGCCAACGGAGACATGACGTATCAGTACCAGTTCAACGTGAACTACGCCGATCAGAGCAAGCCGTACGTCTCGCCGGTGTACACGACGCAGAACCAGGTCACGACGCTCGACGTGGGCACGATGGGCGTGCTCTACGTCAACCTCAACGTGAGCAACGTCGATTGGACGACCGTCAAGCAGGTGCAGGTGGCGTTCCAGTACCCCGACACCGATCCAACCGGCGCCGCAATCAGCCGCGAGTTCGCGTTCGACACCAACACGCGCTCGGCTACGCTCGTGGTAGTCTTGCTCAAGGCCGCCGACAAGAAATACACGTACACCGTGACCTACGTGCTGAACGACGGCACCCAGGTGACGACTGCCCCGAAACAAGACAACACGCAGGACCTCTTCATCAACGACATCTTCGTTCCGAAGACTGTGACGTTCATCGCCGAGGGCGACTTCGTCAACGAGATCAACAACATCTTCCTGCGTATGACCTACACCGACTCGAAGAACAACTACGCGCAAAGCACCGATTACCAGTTCAGCGCCCAGAACCGCACGCACGACTGGACGTTCCTGGTCATTCCGGGGGCGAACGGTCAGGTCAGCTACACGGGCGTCGTCTCGTACAACAATCAGACGCAGCAGAACATCCCGCCTACAACGTCGACGAGCGCCTTGATCACGTTCGGACCGCCGGATCAGACGATCGTCACCGTCACGCCCGACCCGGCGCTCCTGGACTTCACGCAGGTCCGGCTGGTGCAGATCGAGTTCCAGTACTCGGATCCCGCCAACAACCTCTCGCTGCAGCAGGAGATCGTGCTCAAATCGACCGGCGCGACGCCGCCGTCGTGGACTTTCTACACGAAGGATCCGAGCAAGACGTCGTACACCTATACCGCTACCTACTACATGGCGACCACGCCGCCGTCGGTCATCAAGCAGCCCGCGGTGACGAGCAGCGATACCGACCTGGTCCTCAGCATGCCGACGGCGCCGGCGGCCACGACGTGAGGACGGTACCATGCTGTACCTGAACCCGCCGTACTTCGTCATCAACGGCGTCTCGGTGTTTCCGGATCATCAGGATCCGCTGCAGTTCTATTTCCTGCCGATGATGCCGCACCTGACGATGCTCACCGATCCCACTACGAAGGTCTCGACGCCCCAGATCCAGCTCATCGAGTACGAGGGCAGCGCCGGGACCGGCGGCTTCATCGACTTCGACGTGAACATCGGCATCGATCCGGCGGCGTTGTCCGAGGTGGCCAATCAAATCGAGCGCCAGCTCAACCTCGCGAGCACGCCGCGGCTCTCTCCGGTGACGTTCACCGACGGAGCCGTCAAGCTGCTGGTCCTCGGCGCCCAGAGCGCCGATCCCTCGTCGTCGCCGGCGGCTCCCGGCTCGGGCGTGTCGGGCGCCACCGCGACCGCCACGGCGTCACCCGCCGTGCAGACGGTGGTCGCGCCGCCGGCGTCGGGGCCGCAGTTTGTCATCAAGATCGAAAACGCGGCCAAGCCCGCGTTGTACGGCGACAACCAGGCGACGTTCTCGGTGCAGCTGGACCAGTACGGAGCGACGATCATGGAGCAGGCGCTGCAGGGCCAGCTGGCGCCGATCGCCGTGATCTACTCCCTGCAATTTCTCGCGCTGCGTCCGGCCTTTCACGTTCACCTGACCGCCGATTGGAACCGCGTCCAGACGTATCTCGACACGCAGTACCACGCCGGCATTCTGTTCTTCTCGAGCGACATCGAGAAGTCGGTCGACAAGCTGATCGAGGACAAGGTGATCAACATTCAGGTCGACACGTTCGTGACCGAGTCTGACCTAGGGACCGGCGCGACGTCGGATCGCGACCGCGCGGTTGCGGAGTGCTACGAGCTCGTCAAGACCAACTTCTTCGAGTCGAGCGTTCCGCCGCCGAATCCGAATGCGCCGGACGACTGGGGCCGAGCCATGCAGGCTTTCGACAACATCAGCGACATGGCGCTGACGGGCGGAGCGGCGGGGGCGGCGTGCTTCTCGTACAAGTCGGTGGACCTCACGCGGACGGACCAGAAGTCGCTCAACTTCGACGTCAGCGAGCGTACGGCGGTGCTGCGCACCATCTATCCTCAGGCGCATCTCTCGGGCTTGCTCAGCCAGCTCACGAAGCAGGGTCTCTCGCTGTCGCAGTTCATCGTCAGAGTCGATCTCGACAATCCATTCTTCACGCGGCGCAAGGTCTCGGTTCTCTCGTATGCCGACTTCCAGGGCGACTCGATCGCGTCGATCGACGTGAACCTCACCTACAACGGCATCGTGCAGTCCGTATCGCTCAGCAGCAGCGGTGCGGCCACGAGCGTCGATTGGGGCAGCCTGTTGCAGAACGGCCAGATGGTGCGCCCGGTGACCTACAATTATACGGTCAACTTCAAAAACGTCGACACGACGCAGCGTCCCGGCAAGCTCACCAGCGGAACGGAGACCGTCGTCGGCGACGTGTTGGACATCGAGCCGCGCGACGATCTCTACGGCATCACCGTCGTGCCGATTCGCGCGTTCGGCTTCCCGTGGGACCGGTATCCGAGCGTCGAGGTGCAGTGCCGCTACGTCGACACTGCCAACGGCATCAACCTCCAGCCGAGCGCCGTGCTGACGAACCAGAATCAGGAAGTCGACTGGCCCATGTTCATGTGCAATGCCGCCTCGCGCAGCTTCGACTACCAGCTCACGTACAGCCTGGCCGCCGGCGGCACGGCGGTGAGCCCGTGGAAGACGACCAGCGGCGGCAAGATCGACATCGTCGACCCATTCCCGACCAAGATCAGCCTAACGGTACTCGCCGCTCTGGACTGGACCGCCTTCGCCGAAGCGCTGGTGTTTCTCGCATATCCGAGCAAGGCGGCGCCGGTGGCGCAGCAGAGCTTCACGCTGAATCAGGCGAACGCGACGGCGCCGCCGTTCGAGGTAGATCGCCAGAACCTGACGCAGAACCTCATCTACTACGAGGCGCGTCTCGTGCGCATCAACGGCCAGGTATGGACGATCCCGGGTTCCGTGACGTCGGATCAATACCTCATCCTGCAAGACGGCATGAAGGGACATCAGATCGTCACGATCGTTCCGCAGCAAGTCGACTTTACTGCGAGCCAGATCCAGCAGATCACCGTGACGCTACGCTACGTCGACCCAGCGAACTCACTCAATGAGACCGAGACGGTCACGATCTCGAACCCGTCGGACGTACGGAGCTTCGCCTACGGCTACCTCAACGATCAGATCGTGGCCCAATACCGAGCCGACATCGAGCTGACCAACGGCCAAACCAAGAGCATCGATTGGACGCAGATCAACGACAACACCGTGACGATTCCGCTCGGTAATTTGAACTGAGCAGCGACTAGCGAGGGCAACATGCTCCTGTTCTCAAGCGGCACATTCACGGTCGACGGGATCACGGTTTTTCCGGATCACGCCGATCCGAACCAGTTTTGGTACCTGCCGGGCCCCGTCGGCCTGGAGTCGGAAGCGAACAGCGACGAGCCGCAGTTCCTGCTGATCATGTACGCGCCCGACGTCGCGGCGGCGGGAATCCAGGGAACCGGCTTTCTCAACGTCACGCTGGCGCTGAAAGTCAGCGCCGATACGCAGGCGAAGATCGTCGGCCAGATCCGCACGCAGTTTCCCAACGTGTCGGACCCGCGGCTCGCTCCGGTCTCGTTCGACGAAGGAACCGTCCAGATCGTCGCCCTCAACCTGCAGGGAAGCGGAGGGACGAGCGCGGCGCCCGGGGCCGGAAGCGCCGTGCAGGGCATCTTGGGCGCGAGCAATCCCGAGCTCTTCGGCAACAACGACGCGCTCTTCGCCCTGACGCTGAGCGAAGAGGGCGCGACGATCTTGGAGCAGGCGTTTCAGGACGGCATGACGCCCGTCGGCGGCATCTACAACATGAAGTTCACTGGGGTGCTGCCGGCGCTCGACGTCAAGATCACGGCGGACCTCAAGCGCGCCTATCAGTCGTTCAGCGTAGATTTGACGGCGTCGGCGTACTGCGTCTCCGCCGGAATAGACGCGACGTTCGAAAAGCTGCGGCAGGACGGGACCATCAAGGTCGAGGTCGTCAACCTGAGCACCGACGCCTCCATCGAGCAACAGGAACAGTGGGCTCTGAACCTCTTCAAGGATCAGATCATGTCGCAGTGGTTCACCCCGAGCCTGGGGCCCACCACGGCCGCCGCTGCCGACGCTCAGTCGGTCAACATTCCGGGTCGCGCTCCGGCCACGAGCGGCGCGAGCTCGATGTCGTCGAGTTCCGCGGCGCGCCCATCGGGCGGCATGTCCAGCGGCAGTATGTCCGGCGGTGGCATGACCAGCGGTGGCGCGAGCGGCAGCATGACCAGCGGTGGCGCGAGTAGCAGCATGAGCAGCTCGACCAGCAGCACGTCCGGCGGCGCGACGGCGACGGCGCCGCGCGCCGCGACGACTCCGACCGCCACGCCCACGACGACGTCCCAACGCCCCGCAGCCCCGACCCCACCTCCCGCGGCGTCGCCGTCGGCGGCCAGTCAAATCGCGAAGGCGGTTGGAACCGCCGCGGCGGCTTCTCAGTCGGCCTCGCCGTATTCGGTCGCGCTGCGGCTGAAGTACGTGCAGCAGGACGAGCTCAAGACGGTCGAGATCGAGTTCAACGAGATGAGTGCCGTGCAGCGCGTCTATTCGCCTCAAGGCTTCTTCGGGCTGATGCTGCAGGGCATCGATCAGACCAAGCACTTCCTCAAAGTGAGCGGCACGGATCCGTTCTTCAACCAATTCTCGGTCACGATCGATCCGCCGCGCGACTTCACCGGCATTGGACTCGTCTCGGCGCACGTCGCGCTGGACTACGGCGATCCCGCGACGACCTCGAACCCGAAGCACGGGGAGTTCGTCTTCGATGCCGCGCATCAGACGCAACAGGTCTGGGACGTCTTTCAGGGCCTGATCTCGTCGACGTCGTACACGTACACGCCGGACTACGCGTTCGATCCGGAGTCGGGTTGGATCGGCGAACTGCTTGAATATACGCTGCCATCGGTCACGACCGAGAACCGCTTGCTGACGCTCGATCCCTACGACTTCCTCGGCTTCCTCGCGCTTTCGCTCACACCGGGGCGCATCGATCCTAACGTCGTCGACCGCGTCGAGGTGGCGTTGCAGTATACCGCTAAGAGCGGCTGGCAGACCGCGCAGACCTTCATCGTGCGCCCGGGGTCGCCGGCGCAAACCTGGAAGTTGCGGCTCGCCGACAAAGGCGACAACACGTACAGCTACTCGACGAACACCTACCTCAAGGACGGCACGCTGATCTCGACGCCGAGCACGACGTCGACGGCGAACGCGATCATCGTAAGCGATCCTTTCGCCGGTGCCATCGACCTCACGTTCCAACCGGCGTTCGATCCAATTGCAGTCAAAATCGCGATCGTAGAGTTCACGTATCAAGATCCCGCCAGCAACTACAGTTTCGTGAGGACATTCCAGCTATCGGCCGGCCAACCGTTGCAGCTCCACGTGCCGATCATCGATCGAACCAAGAACCAGTATCAGTACCGCGTGTCGCTGGTAAGCGCCAGCAACCAGCAGACGCAAGGGAGTTACATCGCCGCCAGCGATCCACTCGTTATGGTCGGCGCGGGCCCGTAAGTGCTTGCCGTCGCGGAGAGCGCGCGCAGCCGGGTCGTCGCGGTCGCGCGGCGAATTGGCAGCCGTGCCGCCGGCGACCTCGTCGCGACGTGCATCGATAGCTTTTCGGACACCGCGTGGCCCGCGATTGCCTGGAAGTTCAGCGGGCTCGCCGCCGATGGCTGTCCGTTGCAGTTCGAATTCTCGACGAACGACGATCGCCTGCGCTTCGTCACCGAGGTCGCACCGGCCGAGGCGGAGCACCACGATCGGCTCGGAGCGGCCGCGGACTTGATCGAGCGCCTCCGTATCCCAGTGGCGCCCGCGCAGGAGATCGATTTCTGGAAGACGCTGCAGTGGGGACGAGACTTACGCTGGGGAGCGTGGCTCGGCGTGCGTCACGACGGAGCGGCTATGCAGGCAAAGCTCTACGTAGAAGTTCCGGCCGAGCTGCGCGATCCGTCGGCGGCCGGCCTCGCGCGGCCGATCGTGCCGAGCAGCCGCCTAATGATGGCCGGCTACGATTGCGCGAGCGAGGCACGCGAGTACTATTTTCGGCAACCCCAAATGGACTCGGTGGAAAGCGGCGCGTTTCTGCGCTTTGGCGGGACACATAAACGACAGGCCGTGCTCGAAGCGTTCGCCGAGATCACCGCGCTGCCGCTGCGCGCGGCGCTCGACTGGATCGACTTCGGCTATAGCCTCACGTGCGGGCCATCGATGGACGAACGTTTCTCAATATTCGTAGACCCGCGTTCGCTGCGATCCGCGGCGCGAATTCGGCGTCAATTTCTGCGCTGGGAGGAACGCGCGGGCCGAACCGCTTCCGCGTATCGCCATCTCGCCGGCGCTCCGGCGGACGAGCGCCTCCCCAACCACGGGATCGTGGCGGTAAGCGCGGACGCCGCTGGCGCCGCCCAACTGCGCGTCGGACTCAGCGCCGCGGCGCTCGCCGGCCTCTAGGCGTCAAGCGTTCATAAACGACGAATCCGGCGGCGGTCCGAACGTCGCGGTCTGATCGCGAACGCCGACGATGGAATACATCCTCGGCCAAAACCTGTGCGGGGCTGCCGACGGAGGTTTCCCCAATTGCTGTCGAAGGTGTCCTGACCCGCGCTCAGGACGGCGGAGGTGGCGAGCTCACTAATTGAGACTGTAATAAAACCATCACCGGATTCGCGGTGAAATCGTTTTGCAGCGTGAGCGTAAACGGCGTCGCGTTCGGCGCCGCGGGGTTGACCGTTATATTGACGGTTCCGGGTAGCGTAAAGAGCGCATTCTCAATCGGAATCTGGATGTGACTGCTGTCCGCCTTCAAGGTAGCCGTCAAGGTCGTTTTCCATGGCGTGATCGCCGGCAACGTGGGGAACGTGACGGTGCACGCGACGGAGGTAACCCTGGTAAAGTCGATGCCCGAACCGTCTAGAGCGACGACGTACTGGGTGCTCTGCACGTCGACGGTCTGAAAGTTCAGAAAGGTTGCAATCGCCGAGGGGCTCATCGACGCGGGCAGTGCCAGTTGTGCCTCATACGCAAACGCTGCGTTATCGGAATTCGGCGGCAGCGGAAACGAGACGGAGCTACCGGGCGAAATCAGGCCTGGCGCGGCCGTTTCGGTAACGTTGGTACCTTGAACGAGCGCGTAATTCTGCATCTGCAGGCTGAGCGGCGACTGGTTCGTCACCTGCACCGCTTGCGAAGCTTCATTGATCTGAGCCACCAGCTCATCGCTTCCTGCCGTTTGTGCAAAATTCAGATCGATCGTGGCCAGCACTGGGTCCGGGTAACCGTCGTCCAGGAGGACGCTCAACGAGCCGATCAGATCGGTTCCCGACTGGCCGGAAAGTTGCAAGATCAGGATGTTCGCATTTGCCACGGCGGGAGCGTTCGTGCCGGCGTCCTGCACGGTGACCGTCACGGCAAAGGTGTGTGAGACGGCTCCAGCTGTGAACGCGACGCCGGTCGCAAACGTGGTTGGTATCGTCGAGGGTGGCGTGTTCTTGAGAAAATTTGCAAAGGTGATTTGGTAGCCGCTCAGGTCGGGATGGCCGGCGATCTCCTCGGTCAACCGCGCGAGCTCGATGCCGCTTACCTCCGGAGCGATGACGAAGCTGAATTCGAAGGCGCACTGGCTCGTGGAAGATGGCGAAGAATCGACTCGCGCCAGGCACGTTGCCGAGCAGCCACTCTTGCTGCGTACGATAGCGTAGCGTTGTGGAATCAGGACGATCGTCTTACTGATCACGCCGAAATAGGCGCGGCTTATGGTCGAATATTTCGCGCTGAGGTCGCCCAGCTCGTTGAGCTCGGCGAATTGAGTCTGCGGCTGGCTGAAGCTGCTAAGATCGCCGGCGCCGAGGATGACGCGGCTGGGGGAGGAGGCTGTCGCGATCGTGTAGGCCAGCTGATATCCATCCGCAGCGTACTTGAGGCCCAACGGTAGAGTCTCGCCGTACGGTAACGTGAGTTCAACCCACGTCGGCGACGGTGTCGATTCAGGCGGCGTCACCGGACGCGCGAGCGCTAAAGATTCCAATGGGACCGACGGGTGATACACTGCCATCGAAAGGGTCGGGCGGGCCGCCGGTTCCATCAACGTCGCGGGCCGCATCGCCATCGCCGGCTCCATCAACACCGGCCCGTGCCAAACGATCGGTGGCGGCGATTGCGACCAAGACTGAAAGGAGCCGTTTACGGCAATGGTTGCTTTGCCGAACGCGCGCAGATCTTGATAGACCGCCAGGACGGAATCGCCCAAGATCGACCCGTCAAAAACCAGCAGAAACGAGCCATCGCCCTGGTCGTGGAAGGTCGAGGCAGTGAAGGTGCGCTGCTGCGCGTTGCCGTTTTGGTCGCTGTAGGTACTGCTCAAGACCGCCGCCAGATTTTCGAGCGGAATCTCCCGCAGTGCAGCGCTCGGGTTTGCCTGCGCAAACTGCGTAACCTGCGCAGGCTGCTGTTTGACGATTCTCAGCGCTAAGCGCGCGACGTCGAAGGGCTGCCCGTTGGCCTGCTGTCCGGTCTGGCTTACGGCAAACGCGAAGAGCGGATCGACGTCCGGAGCCGGCGCGAAGTCGGGCAGGTACCAATGCAGATTCGAATCGTCCCGGTCGGTGAAGAGGCTGCCGTTGCGCGAGGTCGCGACCGGCAGGCTGGGCGGAGAAAGAATAGGCAGGATAGGGTGCAGCCACATCCCCGTCACCGGGAACATGGGTCGTGCTATCGTAGGCCTGACGCCTAGTTCCGCGGTCCTCCCGATTGCCGGATTCATGCCTGCACCCGTCAGGCTCAGGTCGCGGTAGGGACGGCGGCCATCTGCTGCAGGGTTTGGATGATGTACTGCCCGACCAGCGCGCTTTGGGTCGGATCGGTCAGCGGCGGAATAGTCAGGACGTATAACGGAATGTTTTTGATGCGTCCCAGTCCGACCGGAACCGCTTGCGTACCACTCCATGTGACGGCCGGGCCTCCGAAATTGGAAGGCGGCGGCGCAACCTCGATGTTCATTTGTACCTGCGCCACGGCCGCGTCGAAGTACTTGTCGGAGAAGACCTGCCAGAGCACGGTCGGCTTCTGCATCGGTCCCGTGCTGGTGAAAGTCCGCGTGTCAGTACGCGTGCCCTGCGATCCGGCCAAGGTGATCGTCAGCGTGACCGTGATGTTCGGTGCAATCGGCCGGTCGAGCGCGAACAGCACGCTGACGTATCCGACGTCGGCGGGGCTGACCACCGGCGTGTGATCGCTGACGGTCGAGGTAATCACCATCTCGGTCGTGCCGGTGGAGAGGTCGACTCGCGGATCGTCCGGATTGTATTCGAGCTTCTTGGTGATGGTAACCTGATCGGCATTCCAATTCGGCAAGCTCTTGAGCAGCCGCAGGAAAGAGATGTTGATAATGTCGGTGGGATTGGCCTTCGACCAGCTGGCCAGCGAGATCGGCGCGGACTGGTTGATGTTTCCGGGGTTGTAGTGGAAGCCTTCACCGAGAGTTCTTAACACCGGCGTTCCATCGGCGTTCGTCGGTACGTTGCCCAGGTTATCTGCCATGGGGTAGCTGATTTCGATGGAAGCGGAGTTGATCGGGTCCGCGATAATCGTCCCTGAAAAATCGATGTTCGGAGTCGCTGCAACTTGCAGCTTCTGGAAGAACTCTCCGATGTCGACGATGGCGAGATATTTGCTGACGTCCGCCTTGATCGCCGGTTCCAGTTCGGTCAAGGTTCCACTCGCTGGCTGCAATCGCGAGACGGTGTCGTTGAGTGTAAAGCTGTTATCGAAGTGGACGGCGTGCATCTGATAGTTCGCCTTGAGCGAGACCGCGGCCCCGCCGCACGCCCCCGTGCTGGCCGTAGCCGGCGCGTCTGGCTTCGGCTGCCAATCGAAGATTTCGTTCTTTACCAGATCCCAGGCTTTACTTTGCATGTCGCCGATCGTCGTGTCTATCAATTTTTTCATGTCGGCATCGACGGCGACGCCGTTTTCATTGATTATCGTCGTTATTGCGCCGTTCGTTACACAAGCCTGATAGTTGGCGGAGAGATCGGCCTGCACGAACAGGTACTTAGCCTCTGCCGCCGCGGACAGCTGAGTGAACACCTTGTCGACGTTCACGTCCATCTGGATCTGACAGGCGTTCATGTAGAACATGAGCGTCAGGTAGTAGTGTACGGTAAACGGTGACATCCCGGCCTGCAACGAGCCCGCTATCGCGCCTGCCGCGTACTGATTGCAGGTCACGAGAAAGGTGTTGACGCTGGACGCATCGATGCTACCGTTCCCCATCCCCTGGGCGCTGATGAACCAGGGGTTGCCGGTATTGGGGGAAGCGGACGATGCGGTGGCCGGCGTGGAGCTCGACGAGGCCGCGGCGGGCGCCGAGCCGGCAGCGGGCGCGGAACCTCCAGCGGGCGCTGGGGTTGAGGCGCCGGAGGCCGTGCCGGATCCGGATGCCGCCGCAGCCGCCGGGGCGCTCGCCGGCGCGGGCGCACCCTGAAATTGCGGGACCTCGATGGTCACGCTGTTAGCCGCGATCGGTACGCACCCCAGCAACGGAGCCGGGCCGCGGGCATCCACTTGGACGTGGTCGGCAATCCTCGGCGGAACGGTGCCGAGCTGCCCCGCCCTGATCTGCGCCAATGCCGCGGTCAACACGCTGGTCGGAATGGCCATCGTGGTCGAAAACGTGACGAAGCCTCCGCCCGCGTCGATCTCGCCGCCGACGCTCGCGGTGTTGCTGGCGTTCAACGTATCCTCAGATGTCATTAGACCCTTGAAGATCGTGCAGCTGAAGTCGAAGTCGGAAGAGTTCGGCTTCTTCGCAAGATAGACGTCTTGCGGCATGTAGTAGAACTGCATCGGCAGTTGATTGGCCTTGAGCTGGGGATTATTGGCATCGGGATAGATCTGGAGGTTATACTCTCCAAAGGTCGGGTCTTGGACCGATATGACTATAAAATCTGGCCCAAAAAGCGCACCCAGCGCAGCAACTGTCAGATCCGGCATGGCGTTCCTTTCACTTGTGGAAAAGTAATTTTACTCTTTATCCGATGCAAAAACAAGCGCGTCGTTGCACGTCTACGTTGTTCCCGTAGAACAAGAAAAACTCTCGCAGTGCGATCATGCACCACCGATGCGTTCGGAGACCAGAAGCAATGCGTCGCTACATATGTGAGCTATTCCTCATCCGTTAAACTCTAGCGCTCACGCGACCATAGGCGAGGAATCCGGCGGGGTTCCGAAGGTCGCCGTCTGACCGCAAACGCCGACGACAATCGACGTAACCGCAAGATTTTGCGGATTGTCGAATGTGAAGACCGCGAACGCCGTTACGGCGCGCGTTTGGGCGGTGGGCAGTAGTGACGATTGGTCGGGACCGGAAAGCTGGGTGAGCGCCGTTGCATTCGACATGGCTTGCGTCGTAACGTCGGACCCTTTCAGCGTGTCCGACGGTGAGACCGCCACGCTTACCTGAATTTCTACCTGAGAGTTGGCAGTGCTGTCGATCGTTGGAACCGCCCAGTATGAGCCGATCTGCTGTGGCGTCAGATCCGTCGATGTATCCATCAGAGTGTCCCCGAACAGGTTACTGTCCATTCAATTTGTTGCACGACTGCGTTGCCGTTGCACGTGTCGATCACCTGACCGCGGAAGTCAAGATCGATGCTAACGGTCGTACCTGGAAGACCGGCGTACCCCGGAAAGTCATTCCCCCGGTACTGGCAACCGGTCGCGCGATCCGGCTGCTGGTAGATGTCCGTCGTATCGGTCGTTATCGGTTCCGCGCGATGCCCATACCACACGTTCATCCCTGGGTCCGGCGTCACAAGTCCGTCCTCACGGAAGTTGTCCGATGCAGCGCCGGCGGCAGGACGGGGAAGCAGCTTCAAGGGTGGCCCGCCGGCCGGGTTCCGGAGCATCTTGACTTTCGTTACTCCGTTCACGGTAAATGTGCCCCGGACGAACTGCCGGTACTCGCAACACGAGCAAACGCACCCGGGGCCTGTCGAATCGAAGTCGATCTCCATGTTGAATTTTTCGCCCATCTTGTTGCCGGCGCCGGCCGCAACGGTCGTGCACCCCGAGCGCGCGGTCGGCACGTTGAACGTCGCTACGCCGCATACGTTGTAGGCGAATTGGTCGTTCGAGCCGGTTGCCGACGTCCCGTCTGGGTTGGTAACCGTTACGTGTACGGGGCCGCTGGCATTCGGCGCCGGGACTTGTGCGACGATTTCGTTGTCGCCGTTTACCGTGAATCCGCCGGCGGCGACCGAGCCGAAGTTGACGGCCGTGGCGCCGGTAAAGCCGGTGCCGCCGATAGTCACGCTTGCGCCCGTGACGCCGGTCGCCGGCGTAACGCCAAGAACTACGGGTGTGGCCATGGTAACCTCCGTTGCCTCATCCGGTAATGCTGTAGAGTAGCTGCAGTTGATAAGGAGTCGCGGTCGACGACGTGTAGTTGACGTTGGTCGTGTCGTCGTAGACGATGGTGATCGTTTTGCCGTCCCGCGACCCGTATTTCACGGTCTCGACCCACGTCGCGGGATCGCCGCTGATCTGGAAGGCCGCTTGGCTGATGGTCTGGACCTTCGCCGACACCTCGGTCTGCGTTCCGCTCTGACTCTGCCAAGCGGGAATGACGTGCGGAAAGCCGCAGTACTGCTTGCTGCCGCCGCTGGGTGTGAACGAAAAGATGATCATCACGCTGTCGTCCCACTCGATCGTCACGCTGACGCCGGATGCTGTGGTTGCGCTCATTGTTATGTTCCTCCAAAGCGTTTACGAAATGCGCTGGCGGCCATCTCGCCGGCCGCCTCGACGATTTTGCCTACAATGGGGTTTGTAAAGACCGCCGTCACGGCACCGAGCACTGCCGGCGCGTTCTTGATGAACCAGTCGCGCACCTCGGCCATGCGCGCGATCTTGGGCTGCGGCAAGATAGCGTCTTGCAGCCGGTTGACTTGCTGCAGTGCCGCATCGCGCTGAGCCGCCGGAACCTGGGCCGCGATCTGATCGCGGAGCGACGTCATCGCGGCCGAAAGCTCGCGTATGTCGGCGGGCGAGAGCGTCGTCGCCGCGCCCGTCTTCGTGTTGATGATCACGCGGTTCTGATTTCCCGACCAGATCGCGCCGAGGTTGTTGCCCCCGACGGAGATCGAGATGCTGGCCGGCTCGTCGGAACGCTTCATGGCGGCATCCTCATGGGGTCTGTGGGCGGCGGCGTCGTCTTATACGGCATCGCGGTGTGATACGGCATCGCGGTGTGATACGGCATCGCGGTGTGATACGGCATCGGGGTCACGTAGATCGGCTTCTTGTACAGCGGCGTTTTTGGAACGGCGTCATACGGCGACGTCCCATACGGCGACGTTCCATACGACGATTTATCATAGGACGAAGATCCGTACGACGGGCCAGCTGCTTTGTAGACGGGCACGTGCGCCGGCACTGTCGTTTCGCTCGAGGCGCGCCCTCCGCGGCTGATGACGACGAGCGTGTACGTGACCGGCTTCTCCCGCTGGCGCACCGGAGCGCAGCCGCCGGACGGTTTGACGGAGCCGATTTGCGCGATCGTCGCCTTCTCCGCGTTGTTCACCTCGTAGTATAGGCACGAGCCGTCCGAGCGATACACGAAATCGATAATGCTGGGTGGCAAGGGACGACCGCCGCCGCCGCCCGTATCGCCGGTTGAATTGCCCGGGACCGTAACCTCCCGGCTTCTCTCACCGTGGCCGTACGCGATCAGCGTGTAGCTCGCGTTCTGTTTCAGCTGCTTCAGGCCAAAGCAGCCGCTGGGAAGCGGAACCGACGAGGCATACGACTCGATCGCCGCTTTGTCCGCGTGCAGAACGCTGTACGCTAAGCACTGCTTGTCGGCCAGGTACGAAAGATAGGTGATAACCGGAGGCGGAGCCGTCTCGACCGGTTTGGCCGTGACGGTTGTTGGTGGAGGCTCCGGGGGTCTCGGAAAGCGCAAGCCGTGGCCTCCGCCGTTCCCCGGAAATTGCACGCCGCTGCCGCCGCCGGATTGTATCGGCGGTTGCGACGTGACGGGCGGCGTGATCGGCCGCGAACTCTCCGGTGCGCCCGCCTGCGCTATCGTGGACGCGCGCCGGTGAGGGAGCTGCGTCGAACCAACGTGGGAGATCGGCGGCGACTTGAGGTGCGAGACCGGCGGCGCCACCGGAGGCGAAACGGGCGGCACCTTATGATGCGTGACCGGAGCGGGGTGGCGCGGCAACGGTGACGCCGCGACGACCGGCGGCTTCGAGTGAAACGGCGGCAAGAGACCGGACTTTGCGGCGACCCACGTTCCGACGGAGCCGAGCACGACGACGGATCCGAAGACGACGGCCGCGACTTTGGCGCCCGCGCTCCACCCCGCGTGTATGGTTGTTTGCTGCACGGGTGCGAGCGGTACGTGCAGCATCTCGAGGTTGTGCTGCGTTACCGCGACCGCCATCGGATCGCCGAGCTCGGCGCGCAGGTGCATCGCCGCTTGCAGCGACGTCTGCGCGGCCGCGACGTTGCCGAGCGCCAACGACTGGGAGCCGAGTTGATGCAGTGCCCACGCCTCGCCGGCCGTGTCGTGCGCCGCCTGCGCCGCGCCCAGCGCGTGCTGCAACATCGCATGCCAAGCGTCCCAGTGGCCGGCGAGCGCGACTGCGTCGCCCCCATGATGCGCGAGCGCGAGCGCCTCGGCGTGTTTGCCCGCGAGCGCGGCCTGTTTAAGCGCTCCGACGACGGCGTCGGAGTGCGCGACGAGCGCCGACGGATCGATTGACGGCTGCAAGAACGCTTGCGCCGCTGCTTCGGCGGGCAGCATCGCCAGCAGCGCCGCGGCGATTCCCGCTGCGATCCCGGCGGCGACGCGATAGCGCGTGCCATCGAAGGCAACGAGCTTCCGATCCGCGAGGCTCTCGAGCTCTTGCGGCGCGGCCTCGTCGCCGCTGATCGTAGCGACCTCCGAGGCGTCGAGCGGCGCGCAGTCGACGGTCGCGAACGCCGCCAGCGCTCGGCGGTCGCGCTCCGACAGCTTGCTATTGATCAGCTCCTGCAGCCACGCCTCGGGCGACTCGGACGCGCGCACGCCCTCGGCCAGCTGCGCGATCGGAACGCCGAAGACGCGCGCGTGCGCCGACACGAGCAGCAGGTTGAGCGGATTTCCGTCCAGCGCCGCTGCGATCGTGCGTCCGGCCATGACGTCGGCGCCTTCTACCGGACGGCCGAGCTCACGCCCGATCAGCGCGAGCGAATCGTCCGGCGTCAGCCCGTGCAAAGCGATCGGACAGCCTTGCCCCAACAAGACCTGACTTGCGCCCGAAACCGCGACGGTCGCGGTGGCGGCGAGATTCAGCATCCGCTCGAGATCGTCGGCGTTCCACGGAGACCCGTCCAGAACCACGAGCGGCGTCGTGCGCGCGAGGAATTTGCGCAGCTGTGTTTCGTCGGGCTTGAACGGACGATCGGTCTCGAAGAACGCCTCGAAGAGCTGTTGCAGCACGTCGTCGACGCCTTGACGCGCGGCATCCAAGTAGACCACGCCGTCGCGGAACGGCGCCTGCGCGTCGGCGCTGCCGCACACGTGGCGCAACAGCGCGGTCTTGCCGATGCCCGGCGCCCCGAACACGTCCGCCGGCGCCGGCGGCACCGCGGTCAAGGCCGCTTTGAGCCGCGCGCTCTCGTCGCTGCGGTCGACGACGTCCGGCAGCGGGCGCGGACCGAGCTTGAGCGGCTCCTCGCGCCGCGTCGTATGCACGGGTTCCGGCGGCAGCACAACGGCTCCGGCCGGCTGATTGATGACGACCGTGTTGTTGTCTCCGACGACGATCGCGCCGCGATTGTCGCCGGTGACGGCGATGTTAACTGGCGTCCGACCCGTCGCCATTTGGATCGCACCAGTTGGACGTGCGCATCATCGCAACGTCACGTTTTGCACGATTGCCGACTTGGTTGTACCAGCCGGATTGCGTCAACGCATCGGCGGCCTGGCCGAAGAGCACGTGGGCACCGGCGGAATTGCCCGAGCGCGCGGCGTGACAGGCCTGATCGATGATGGCGCGCGTGTTGACGAACTGCAGCCAGCCGGCGTTGCCGAGATTGAATACCAGGTCGCAAATTACGAAGCGGCGAGCGTCGCTCATCGAATCGAAGTGAAGCGGTTGGAGCGAGGCGCGCGCCTCGTCAACGACGGGGGCGAGTGAATACGCAAAGAGGTCCGCGACCTGCTGATCGGTAAGCGGCGTGCCATTTAGGACTGCGTTGTAATCCGCGCCGATCTTCGCGAGCGCGTCACGCGCGTCGGCGCGGTTGAGATTGAATCCGATGCCTACCGTCGGATTCGGCGGGTTGGCCGAATCCATGTACACCGTGTTGCGGTATCCCTCGTTGATACCGATGCGTTTCTGCACCTCGGCTTCCCACGCCTGAAAATCCATAAATGCCTCCCTATAGCTCGAGTATCGTTAGGGGCTCGGGGGATCGATCAGATCTTGGAGCGTGCTGCAGGGCAGCAGCGAGCTGTCGCTGCCGCCGGCGGGATCGTACGGCATGACGCTGGCCGTCGTCGAACCCGAGGTCCAATTGCTCGCGCTCGCTACGCCGTCGGTCAGACTAGAAGCGGGAACGCCCAAGTGCTCCGCCCACAGATCGCAGCGCAGCATCTGCGCGAACGTCAACGCGCCGGCCGTGGGAGCGGCGTCGTCGAAGATGAACGCGTTGGCCTCGCTGTCCGACTGCCATCCCCGGCGGTTACAGTTTGCGCTTCCGATGACGGCGAGCTCGTCGTCGAAGACCCACGTCTTCGCATGCACGTAGGTGTGCACGCCGTAGTTCGCCGGTGTGGCCGGCGGCGGAGTCACGCGCCGGAAGACACGGACCTTGCCTGCATCCGATGCGCTGAGCCCCGCCGATACCGCGTTGATGAACTGTTGACGAAGAAACCACTTGCAGGGAAGGTCGCTGATTTCCGATCCGGCGATCAAGATCGTCAGGTGCTGCAGGCTCGGGATCGCTCTATTGAGCGCCGCCGCGGCGTCGGGACTGATCAGATACTGCTCTTCCATGTAGATGAAGCGCTGCGCGTTGGCGATCGCGGCCAACAGGAGTGCCTCAATGTCGCGCTCCTTGGGCACGCTGGTGCCGGGGGTGACCGGCGTGAACGTTCGCGCGATCGCGACCGAGCACGAGTTGCCGGTGCTCGAGGGCGTGGCGACCGGCGACGGTATCGGCTCGCTGCGCCCGAGCAAGACGCCCTTCGAGGCGTCGATGCTCGGGCTGTCAGGATGATGGTCCCAGCGCCGAATGAACGTCAGCAACACATCCCAAGCGGCCGGACCCATCACTTGCGAGTGCACGTCGTGCAGCGGCGCGCCGGCGCCGCCGGAGGAGCCGCTCGTTGCCACCGTCGCGGCCGGATCCGGCGAGCCCGCCGAGAGTCCGCCCGAAGAGTATGCCGGTGCGGTCGCCGCGGGCGGCGTTCCCCAAGCGACGCGATCGGAGTTGATGTCGATGCCGCCGCAGAAACCGACCAGTCCGTTTGCGCCCTTGACGACCAGCACTTTTTGGTGATGCGCTCCGAGGATCGTGCTGCTGGTCTCGTTGTCGAGAATCGCCGCGCCGGTGCTCAGCGTGTTGATGAAGTCCACTTGCGGCTTGTTGATGCCTTGGTACTGCTTCCAGAGCATGACGCGGATCTGGACGCCGCGCGCCGCCGCGGCCGCCATCAGGTCGCGGAACGTGTTCGAAGCCGCACCGCCGGTCGGCGTTGCAGTCGGATCGAGCGAAACGTCGTCGACGAGCTGCCAGCCCAGTAGGTAGATGTAGTGCTCCGAACCGGTGGTCGAGTTGATCGCGTTCAGCATCGCGTTGAACGTCGCTGGCCCGTCGATCAAGTACGTAACCGCGTTGCCCGTTCGTAGCGTCGCGTTCGAGGAGATCGCCCCGGAAACGATGCTCGACCAGCGCGAGGGATTCAGCGCCGCGGGGGCAGGCGGTGCGCCACCGGGAGGGAGGCCGCCGTCGAGTTGCGCGCTATCCCCGGTAGAACCATCGGTGCCCACGTCAGCAGGACGCCTGAGGTGAGTCTCCCACGACGGTGAACACGACCGTCTCTTGGAACGCGCCGCCCCCCGCCGCCGGCGGGAAGCCGAGGTGTGTTCCCGCCAGATCGTTGACGAGCGTCGGCCAGTCCGAATTGTGAACGCGCGTGCAGCCTTCGGTGGCGCAGAGTGGCTGCTGTGCAGCAAGCGGCTCGGGAGCGTTGCTGCCGCCGCCGTGAACCATGATGGCCCCTCTCCCGTTCGCGGCCAGGCCGCCGCGCGGAAGCGCGATCCCACCGATTACGAGATTGTCGCCGCTCACGCTACACACGCCGGCATCGATTAGGCGCTGCTTCGTGGCGTCGTCGATGTCGTCGACGGAGATCTGTCCGTACCCCTCGCTGTTGACGGCGCCGCCGGTACCCCACGACTGCCATTGCGTGAGCACGTAGTGGCCGCTCGGGATCGGCCAGTCGTGGCCGTGCGGGCCGGCGCCCGGATCCATGGACCGCCCCCAGGCATCGCCGGTGGCGGCGAAGCTGTTTCGCTCTGCTCCACCCGAGAAGACTTTTAGGACTCCGCCAGGACGGTCGAAGACGCAGTGGATCATGATGCTCTCCTCGCGGAAAGGTTTGTCTGTTAGATTTTTCGTCGAACCGATTCGGCTACGAGCGCCGAGCGGCTCTTGACCTCGAAGGTTTTGAATAGCTCCTTGATGTGGTTGCTGATGGTAAACTTGCTGCGCCCCAACGTGCGCGATATCTCGGCCGTCGACTTGCCTTGGCAGACTTCATCGAGGACGCGCTTGCGCATCGGCGGCAGCGATAGCGCAGAGCTTCGGCCGAAGCGGCGGATGCTGGCGGCCAACCAGCTGTGTTCGTAGTTCCGAAGTTTTTCTTCGAGCGACGGGAGGAGATCGCGATTGCGTGTCGCCTCGTACTCCGCCGCGAGACAGCGCGCGGTGCGGAAGTCGTAACCGAAGCGCTCGAAGACCTTGCGCGCCGCGCGCAGCTCCGCCAGCCCTCGCCGCTTGTTGCCCAGAGCGATCTCGACGATTCCCGTGGAGAATTGCGCGAAGGCTTGCAGGCGCGCGTCGCGGCGGTAGTGCAGCGGCGACTTGATCTCTCCTAGCTCACGGTAGCGCGCTAAGTACATGGCCGATCCGGCGGTGTCGATCCCGCTGAACAGCTCCGCCAGAAGCAGCAGCCCGATGCGCTCTTCACTCAGTGTGGCGTGCCAGTCGACCTGCGAGGCGAGTTGCTCCGCTTCGTCGAGTTCGACGCGCGACCAGCGATGCTCGCCGAAACAGCGCGCGAGGTAAGCACGGTCGCACGCGGCGACGACGTGCCACGCTGCGGATACGTCCTTCAGTTCGGACGCCGCCTTGAGGTGGCGAAAAGCGTTGAAGTAGTCGCCCTGGAGGGCCTTCGCCCAGCCGAACGCCTTGAGTGCTTGAAAGCGGTTCGGCGCGAAGTCCTTGGGCCACGCGAGGCCGCCAAGCTGGCGCTGGACCTCGGGCAACGCATTTGGAATATAGAGTTCTCGCGTTAAGACGGACAACGCGTGCGTCGCCCAGGCTCGGACATCGACGAAGGACGACTCGTTCGGATCGAGCATGCGCAGGAGCTCGATGAGCCGCTCCGCTTGCTCGCGCACGCGTTCCTCGTACGGCAGTATGAGCGTTTCCGCGTACAACGAGTAGAGCCGCCCTACTGGAGAGACGGCCTGTCGCGAGAGTTCCATAGCGTGCCTGGCGGCGGGCACGTCCTCCGCTTGAAGGTAACGGCGGACTCGGCGATATCCGACGATGCCGACCAAGTCTGGATCGCCGACGGCCCGGGCGCTCGCGAGCGCGGCCTCCAGGCGAGCGTCGGCGGATTCAAAGTCCCGAGTACGCGCGAACGCCTCGGCTAGGAGCGCGTCGCGCTCGACGAGGGCCGCGGGCTTTGTTGCAGGGACGCGAAGGGTGAGCAGAAGGCGCAGCACCTGCGCGGGATCCGCGTGCATGTGCGCGTGCGCCGCACGCAGGACGGTCTCGATCGGCTCGGAGCGGCTGGCGCGGTCGTCGAAGATGCGCGCCGCGTCTTCAAAATGACCCTCGTCAAAGGCAGAGTCAAATGCCTCCCGCCAAAGCGCGGCAGAGCTTCCTTTTAGCCTTCCCACGGCTGGACGCTTCGCCGAGCGAGCGGCTTCTACCCGCCACACCGGGGTACTAGTGGCTAATTTTAGCCCCCGCTCATGCCGCCGACGCTGTCCATCGGGGCCACGATCGCGGCGGCCGGAACCGGGCCGGAAAGCCCGCCGGACATGAGGCTGACCAGCAACGCGAAGAAAATCGCCATCGGGAACCTCCAGTGCTTGAAACATTCAGAAGGTTGGGCTCAATGCTGGCTAGTAGTAGCTAGCTCCCTAAAGCTACACCGATTCGAGACCGCGGGCAATACGGCCCGTGACCATCGGGTGGGTTCCCGGCTTAATCCGGAGGGCGCTTTCGTGCCGAAGCAGGTTTGGGATTCGAAAATCCAGCTGTTCCTAGGGGGCGCTGCATACACGCACCTATACGCTTTTGCGGATCCGGCCAAAGTGAACGGCGAGACTCTCCAAAACGCCTTCTCGTTCCAGGCGGACGTGCGGGCCGCGGGAGCCGACATGTATTCGACGGGCCTCGTTCCGCTTCAAAACGGCCCGATCATCGCGCCCCCGACCGTCCCGGGCCTGGAGACGCTCGGCTCCGTGCAGGGGGAGATCGACGATTTCGGATTCACGAGCGGCTCGTGGGCGACGACCATCGCGGTGCGCTTCTTGATCGTAGCGAAGAGCGACGTCAGCATCCCGATGTCCGTTATCGCGCGCATCGTCCCCGCGTTCGGAGGAGTGTTTGGCTTCGCGGGCGGTCTGTTTGGAAAGATCCGAGTTACGCTGGGTCACGAAAACGTTTTGATCCCGATCGTGCGCGACACTAAAGGCAACGTCGTTTCAATTAACAACGTCACGTTTCCGTAACCTATAGGAAGGCAAGCGGGCGCGGTAGTATAGCTCGAACACCGTGAACGCAGGACTTCCGTCCGGGGTCGTGACGTTTCTGTTCTCCGACATCGAGGGCAGCACGAAGCTGTGGGAGCGCGCTCCGGACGCGATGCGCGAGGCGCTTGCCGCGCACGACGCGTTGTTGCGCCGCGTCGTCGAGCAGCACCACGGCGCCGTCTTCAAGACCGTCGGCGACGCGTGCTACTGCGCGTTCGGTAATCCCGCGGACGCGGTGACGGCTGCCGTCGAGGGGCAGCGCGCGCTGCATTCGGCATCCTGGCCCGACACGATCGGCGAGATTCGAGTGCGCATGGGCGTTCACAGCGGCCAATGCACGCAAAGTTCTGGAGACTATTTCGGTCCGCCGTCAACCGCGTGGCGCGGCTCGCGGCCGTCGCGTACGGCGAACAGATTCTCGTCTCGGCCGCTACCGCGGCGCTGGTGCGCGACGTGCTCGACGACGGCGCGATCGCGCTGCGCAACCTCGGCACGAGCAGGCTCAAGGATCTAACCCAGCCGGAGCCGACGTATCAAGTCGTCGCGGACGGGCTGCGCGCGGACTTTCCGCCGCTCGCGTCGCTCGACACGCGCCCGAACAACTTACCATCGCAGATCTCGAGCTTCGTCGGACGCCAAACGGAGCTCGACGAGCTGAGCGCGATGCTGGCCGGGTCGCGCCTGGTGACGATCACCGGGCCGGGCGGCATCGGCAAGACCCGCTTGGCCGTGCAGATGGCCGCCGAAGTCGTCGAGCTCTACGACGACGGCGTTTGGTTCTTCGATCTCACCGGACAGCGCGACGCCCAATTCGTCGCGCAGACCATTGCGATGACGCTGGGCGTCGGCGAGCTGCCCAGCGAGCCTATCGAGACGACGCTGACCGCGTTTCTGCGCAACAAGAAGGCGCTGCTGCTGATCGATAATTCGGAGCAGGTGCTGGCCGGCGTCGCGCGCCTCGTGCGAATGCTGCTGTCGCAGTGCCCGCGGCTTACGATCGTCACGACCAGCCGCGAGCCGCTGCACCTCGCGGGTGAGTCGGTCTATCGCCTGGGCCCGATGGCCGACGACGGCATGAAGCTGTTCGTGGAGCGCGCGCGCGGATCCGCGCCCAGTCAGTCGTTCGGCGACACGCAGATGGGTGAGATCGCGACGTTGTGCAAGAAGCTCGAGGGCATCCCGCTCGCGATCGAGCTGGCCTGCGCGCGCCTTTCATCTATGCCGCTGAAGCAGCTCTCGCGCCGACTGACGTCCGGGCTGACGCTGAGCAGCAAGGACGCCACGGAGAGTGAGCGCCACCGCACGCTGCGCGAGACGATCGCTTGGAGCTACAACCTGCTCTCGCCGGACGAGAAGGCGGCCTTGAAGGCGTTGTCGGTCTTTCGCGGCGGCTGCACGCCCGACGCGATCGCGCACGTCGCCGACACGATCTCCGACGTCGACGGCGCTTCCGGCTCGCTGGTCGACAAGTCGCTGCTGTCGTTCGACGACACCGGTGATGACGGCCGCTACCGGCTGCTCGATATCGTCCGCCAGTACGCGCAGGAGCAGCTCGACGCGACCGACTCTGCCGACGCCGGGCGGAAACACGCGGACTACTACGCCAAACTGGCGGCGAGCTCGTACGCGGCGATCGACAACGATCTGCCGAACATCCGCGCGGCGCTGGAATGGACGATCGACCGGGATGCGCCGGCGGCGGCCAAGTTCGTCGCAACGGTCGCTCCGTATTGGCGCACGCGTGGGCTGCTCACCGAAGCGCGCTCGTGGCTGGCGCGCGCGATTGCGGCGGCGGACGCGAACGGCGACGACCGCGCCGCGCTGCTCTGCCTCGCGGCGAGCTTCGCGTCGTTGCAGGACGAGCTCCCCGAGGCGTTGCGGCTGGCTGACGAGGCGCTCGCGATCTATCGCGCCCTCGGCGACGCGGGGGGCATCGCGCACGCGACGTTTCGCATCGCCGAGGCCGTGCACCGGCAGGGCCACCTCGATCGCGCCGACGATCTGTATCGCGAGGCGCTCGAGGGCTTCACGCTGTCGCGTGACGATCGCGGTGAGATGCTGTGCCTCGGCAACCTCGGCATGCTGGCGCGCCAGCGCGGCGAGCTGCAGCAGGCGTCGGCGCTGCTCGAAGACGCGCGGCGCCGCGCGGCCGATCTCGGCGAGCAACGTATCGCGGGCGAGTTCACGATCGCGATGGGCTGGGTGCAGCTGGGGCTCAACGACCTGGCGCAGTCGCGAGCGCTGTTCGAGCGCGCGTTCGTACAAAAGAGCGACGCGAACGACCGCTACGGCGTATGCGCCGCGCGCCAGGGACTCGCGACGGTCGCGCTGCGGGAGGGGCGCCGCGACGAGGCGCTCGCGGAGTTCTTCGCCACGCTCGACGACGCCAACAAGCTGCAGCTGAAAGATTACATCGCCCGTGCCTTTCACGGGCTCGCGGCCGTTCAGGCGCTCGAGGGCGCGAACGAGCTCGCGGCCCGGCTCCTGGGCCTCGCCGACCGTCTCTTCGAGGAGAGCGGGCGTGAGCTGCGCGACAGCATCGCCTACGACATCGCCGCGCAGTCGCTCGAGGCGATGCTGCCGGAGCCGCAGCGCGCGGCACTGCGCGAGGAGGGCGCGCGCATGCACGTCGACGATGCGCTCGCCGCGCTTAAGTCGCAAGGCCGCGGGAAAGCGCCGGCATGATGCTGCGGCCGGCCGTGCTCGGGATTGCGCTCGCGTTAGCGATCGGCGCGTCGTTCGCGGGATGCTCGCGCGTCGGGCCGACGCCGCCGCACGAGCTGCGCGTCGCCGACACGTCGGACCCGTCGTCGCTCAATCCCCTGCTCGCGCACGATCAGGACACGATCGGCTTCGACTTGCTGTTCGTGCAGACGCTCGTTGGCCTCGACGTGCGGAACCGCCTCGTTCCGGTGCTCGTCACGCGCGTGCCGTCGCGCGCCAACGGCGACATCTCCGCCGACGGCCGCACGATCGTGTATCGCCTGCGCCGCGACGTCCGCTTCGCCGACGGCCGGCCGCTGACGTCGGCTGACGTCGCATTCACGTTTCGCGCCATTGAGGATCCGCGCAATCCCGTTCTCGGCGAGGATGCCTATCGCCGCGTCGCATCGCTGACGACGCCCGACGCGCGCACGGTCGTCGTGCGCTTACGCGCGCCGTGGAACGCGGCGGTGCGCGAGCTCTTCGCGCAGTCGGACTACGCCTTCGGCATCGTCCCCGCCCACGCGTTCGCTAGCACGGCCATGCAGGGCGCGGCGTGGGAGGCGCACGCGTTCGGCACCGGACCCTTCCGCGTAACGGAGTGGAGACGGGGCGACCGCATCGTGCTCGAACCCAACCCGTACTTCTCGCCGCGCCCGCGCCTCTCGCGCATCGAGCTGCGCATGACGCCAACGTACAACGCCGTCCTGATCGGCGTCCGAACCGGCGAACTCGATCTCGGACGCGTCGAGCCGGCGCAAGTAGCAGTCGCGCCGCCGGGCGTGCGCGTCGTGCCTACGGCCCTCAACGGCATGGACTATCTGGCGCTGCAGACGGTGGCAGTGCCGACGGACGACGTCGCCGTGCGCCGCGCGATGGCGCTAGCGCTCGACGTTCCGGTGATCGAGCGAACGTTCCACGGGCTGTACAAGCGCGCGGCGGCCTTTCTGCCGCCCGTATTTCCGTGGAGCGACGCGGCGCTGCGGCCGGCGGCGCGCAGCGACGCCGCCGCCGCGGCCGAGCTGGATCGCGCCGGCTGGAAGCTGCAGCAGGGCGTGCGCGTAAAAAACGGCGCGCCGCTCGACGTGCTGCTCGTTCGCCAGGAGCTGGGCAACGGCAGCGGGCTCGCCGCCATCATCCAGCGCGAGCTGGCCGCCGTCGGCATCCGCGTCACGATCAAGACGTTTCCGCCGACCTCGTTCTACGCGCTGCAAGGCCCGCTGCGCAGTGGGCGCTTCAACATCGCGGCGCAGGGCTGGGTCGGCGGCGCCGACCCAGAGCAGAGCGTCGTCTTTTCCTGCGGTCAGGTAGGCCCCAATGGCAACAACGTGCAGCACTTCTGCGACCCACGCTTCGAGTCGGCATTCCGCGACCAGGCCGTGACGCCCGACGAGCGCCGGCGCGCACGCGACTTCATCGCGATGCAGCAAATTGTCTACGACCGCGTGCCGATTATCGCGCTCGACTACTCGCGATACTTCGACGTAGAGGGACCGCGCATCACGGGCTTCGCGCGCAACATGCTGGGCCACCCGGTCAATGCGGAGGCGTGGGACGCGAAGTAGGAACGCTAGGGCGTAATCGTTACGGTTCCGTCGGCATAGTCGGGATAAGTGCGAGGTTTCTTGTCCGAATCCGTGATCGTGACGGTCATCGCCTTCCCGCTGTCTGTAAAATGGAAACAGTTGCTCGTTGCGGGACATGGCGAAGGCTGAGCCGGAGGATTCGCGCTCGTTCTTAACTCAAACGCCAACGTGCAGGTAGTGGTCTTACATTTGCTGAGCTGGAATGCGGCGGCGTTGTCCAGCTTCACCGATCCGTCGATGTGGAAACCAACGGGATTGCCATCGGCGGGGCACTGGCGTATTAACAGGCCGACAAGCAAGAAAACGACGGCGATGGCACCTCCCGCGCCGAGCGTTTTTGCATCCATACGCATGCGATCACCTCGTCTGTAGCTGCGAGTTGTTCGAAGCTTACGAGCGCACGGAGCCTTCACCCTCTCGAACCGCCGAAGACTTGAACGATGTGATCGTCCTGCGCAGACCCTCTGGGAGATCGATCTCCGGATTCCAGCCCAGCAGGCTTTGGGCGAGTGATATGTCGGGGCAGCGCCTAGTCGGATCGTCCTCGGTCGGCTCGCATGCCTCGATCGTGTACGAGACTCTGGCAGAATCGGCGACGGCCTTTGCGAACGCCGCGATGCTGATCTCGCTCGGATTGCCGAGATTGATGACGCGGCCGCGCGCGTCGTCGCCATTCGCTGCGAGCAAAATGCCGCGGACCATGTCGTCGACATAGCAGAACGATCGCGTCTGACTGCCGTCGCCGTAGATGGTCAGCGGACGATTTGCGAGTGCCTGCGAAATAAAATTCGGGACCACTCGGCCGTCGCCGATACGCATCCGAGGCCCATACGTGTTGAAGATTCTAACGATCCGCGCGTCGATGCCGATGGCTCGTACGTGCGCCATGATCATGGCTTCGCCGAACCGCTTGCCTTCGTCGTAACAAGATCGCGAGCCGATCGGATTGACGTTTCCCCAATACGTCTCGCGCTGCGGATGTTCCAGGGGATCGCCATAGACCTCCGACGTGGACGTATAGAGCAGCCGCGCGCTAAAGAGTGCGGCGAGCCGGCAGCAGAAATCGGTTCCGTAACCATTGACCGCCAGCGTCTCGACGGGGAGCCGCTTGTAGTCACGCGGGCTCGCGGGCGAAGCCATGTGCAGAATCACGTCGAAGCCCGTGCCCTGCTCGTGCAACCAGCCGAGTATTTTCTCCGAATCCTGCGAGACGTCGGCGGTAAGCAACGAAAAATTCGCGTGTCTCGACGCCGCTTCCAGATTCGACGGCGACCCGGTAACGAAGCTGTCGATCGCATACACGCGCTCTCCGCGTGCGAGCAGAGCGTCCACGACGTGCGACGCGACGAATCCGGCCGCGCCGGTAATGATGGCGTTCATGAGACTCCGGGATTCTCCGATTGCGACGTACGGCCTCGCGCACGCTTGTTACGCTTCGTGAAAAAATGCCGACTGCCACACGGTTGAGTCGTCCCAAACTGTGTGGGTAAGTGTGGAGGTCCCGTAGGTGTCGGCACGCTTCAGGGTTGGGTATGCTGGGCGCGACGCCACGCTATTTTATATAGGGCTTGTACAACATTCTTGCGCACCATTAATCCTCGCAAAATTGCAATCATCGGAACCGGCTACGTAGGAACGGCCAACGCGGTCGGATTCGCCGAGCTCGGCTGTCACGTCGTGGGTTTCGATACGAATGTAGAGCGCATCCGTTTATTGCAAGGCGGCGTTCCGCCTTACCGGGAAGACGGTCTAGCCGAGCTTTTGCGACGACATCTCGTGCGCGAGCGGCTCGAGTTCGTCGCCGATTTGTCAAGCGCTATCCGGGACGCCGCCTTCATTATCATTTCGGTCGGCACGCCGTCGCGCGACGACGGCTCAGCCGATCTCTCGGCGCTGGAGCTCGTGATCGACCAGCTGAGCCGAGTGGCGACGCGCCGGTCGACGGTGATCGTGCTGCGCTCGACCGTGCCGCCGGGGACCTCCGACCGCATGGCCGAGCGCCTTCCGGACGGTCTCGAGCTATTATACTGCCCTGAGTTCTTACGCGAGGGAAGCGCCGTCTACGACTTCTTGAATCCCGACCGCACGATCGTCGGCGCGGAGTCCGACACGGCGGCCGCCGCGTACGCCGAGCTGCTGAAAGATGTCGACGCGCCGGTGATGGTGGCGACGCGGCGCGACGCCGAGCTCGTCAAGGGCGCCTCGAACGCCTTCCTGGCCCTGAAGATCAGCTTTGCAAACGAGATTGCAAACCTGTGTGGACAGATGGACGCGGATGCACGCGCTGTGCTGCGGGGCATCGGATACGATCGGCGAATCGGCGAGGCGTACTTGACGCCGGGAATCGGATTCGGAGGACCCTGTTTCGAGAAGGACGTTCTAAGCCTCGAACACGTTGCGCGGCACAACGGATCTCCCTCGCACCTCCTGCGGGCGACGCTGCGCGTCAACGAGCTTCAGCCGCGTAAGATCGTCGATATGCTCGAAGAGGAGCTTGGAGCTCTACGCGGGCTGCACATCGGAGTGTGGGGGCTGGCGTTTAAGGCCGGCACCGACGATCTGCGGAGCTCGCTCGCGCTGCGGATTCTCGCCGATCTCGACGTACGCGGCGCAACGGCGATCGCCTACGACCCAGCCATCGAGCGCGCAGAGCTGCCGGGCGGCGCCGTGCTCGCGGGCTCGGCGGCGGATGCCGCATGCGCCGACGCGCTGCTTGTCTTGACGGAATGGCCGGAATTCTGCGACGTGGCGCCGAGCGTACTGGCGGCAAGCCTGCGCCGGCGCGTGGTCGTTGACGGCCGCAACCTGCTCGACGGCGAGGAGCTCGCGCGCTGCGGCATCCGGTATCGGGGCGTCGGCCTTGCGGCATCACCTGATGCTGTGGAATGGGAGGCGGCGGCGGGCGGACGCCGATGAACGACGCGAACCCTTTGAGTACGGCTCTTTCCACTGCCGCCAATCCGTCGGAACGCCTCGCATCTCGCGGTAAGTTCCTCTTTGCCGGCGACGCGAAGTTCTACGTGCGCGGAACGACCTACGGGACGTTCGCACTCGACCAAGATGGGCGCGAACGCTTCGATCCGGCCGTGGTGGACCGCGACTTTGCGCTCATGTCACGCAACGGCCTCAACGCCGTGCGCACGTATACCGCTCCGCCCCGCTGGCTGCTCGACGCTGCTTCGCGCTACGGGCTGCGCGTTATGGTCGGGATCCCGTGGGAGCAGCACGTCGCGTTCCTCGACGATGCCGACAGGTCCAAACGTATCGAGCGCCGAGTGCGAGAGTACGCGAGCGAGTGCGCGGGGCACCCGGCCATCCTTTGTTATGCCGTCGGCAACGAGATCCCGGGGCCGGTCGTGCGCTGGCTGGGGCCGCGCCGCGTCGAGCGGTTCCTCGAGCGACTGTATCGCGCCGTCAAGACGGAAGATGCCGAAGCGCTCGTCACGTACGTGAACTATCCCACGACCGAATACTTGGAACTCCCGTTCCTCGACCTGGTCGCGTTCAATGTCTACCTCGAGACGCAGCACAGGTTCGAAGCGTACCTCGCGCGCTTGCAGCACATCGCCGGAGACCGCCCGCTCGTCATGGCGGAGGTCGGTCTCGACAGCCGGCGGCACGGCGAGAGGGCGCAGGCCGTCGTCCTCGATCGGCAGCTGCGCAGCATCTTCGAATCGGGCTGTGCGGGAGCGTTTGCGTTCGCGTGGACCGACGAGTGGCATCGAGGGGGTTACGCGATCGAAGACTGGGACTTCGGCTTGACCCGGCGCGATCGCACGCCGAAGCCGGCGCTGGCGGCCGTTCGCGAAGCATATTCCTCCGTGCCGTACCGGCCCGGCGAGCGTTGGCCGCGCGTATCCGTCATCGTCTGCGCCTTCAACGCGCAGGACACGATCGCCCAATGTCTCGATGGCCTGCGTGACGTCGAATACCCGAACTTCGAGGTCATCGTCGTCAACGACGGCTCGACCGATGCTACGGGCACGATCGCGGCGCGTTATCCCGTGCGCCTCATCGCGACGCCGAACCGCGGCTTGAGCAACGCGCGCAACACCGGGCTCGAGGCCGCGCAGGGCGAGATCGTCGCCTACCTCGATAGCGACGCGTTCCCCGATCCGAACTGGCTGCAGTATTTGGCCGCCGCGTTTCGCGATTCGACGTTTGCGGGAATCGGCGGTCCGAATTTGGCGCCGCCCAAACTCGGCCGCATCGCGGAGTGCTTCGACAATGCTCCGGGCGGACCGGCGCACGTGTTGCTCTCCGATCGCGAGGCCGAGCATATCCCGGGCTGTAATATGGCGTTCCGCCGCGAGAGCCTCGTGGCCATCGGCGGCTTCGATCCGGCGCTGCGCGTCGCCGGCGATGACGTCGACGTCTGTTGGCGCCTACAGGCGCGCGGCTGGACCCTGGGCTTCAGTCCCGGAGCGATGGTATGGCACCATCGCCGAACGACGCTGCGCTCGTATTGGAAGCAGCAGCGCGGGTACGGACGCGCCGAGGCACTGCTCGAAAAGAAGTGGCCCGAAAAATATAACGAGCTCGGACATCTGTCATGGGGTGGACGCATCTACGCGAAGGGCGTGCCACAAGCGCTCGGACTTCGCCCGCAGCGGATCTATCACGGGTTGTGGGGGAGCGCGCCGTATCAGTCCCTCGAACGATCCGTGCCGAACGCGTTCGCGTCGCTGCCGCTGATGCCCGAGTGGTACTTGGCGATCCTCGCGCTGGCCGGCTTGTCTCTACTGGGCGCGCTGTGGACGCCGCTGCTTTGGGCGCTGCCGGCGTTCGCCGTCGCGACCTTGCTGCCGATATGGCAGGCGGCGCTGGCAGGCAGGAAGGCCGTGTTCGAGACGCGTTCGGCCTCCACTCTGGACTCGCTTCGCCGCAGGGGGCTGGTAGGGTTCTTGCATCTGGTTCAGCCGCTCGCGCGCCTCTTCGGAAGGATACAGTACGGCCTCACGCTATGGCGTTCACCCGTGACGTTTGCGTTGTGGAGAGGTTGGCCCCGCGACGAATCGATTTGGAACGAGCACTGGCGTAGCGGCTCGTCGCTGCTCGAGGAGCTCGAAGCCGCACTACGCGAGAGCGGCGCCGTTACAACCCGCGGCGACGACTATGACGCTTGGGATCTCGAGGTTCGTTCCGGCACGCTCGGGTCGGCGCGCGCCTCGATGCTCGTCGAGGAGCATGGTGCCGGTAAGCAACTCGTGCGACTTCGCGCGCGGCCACGCTATTCTGCCGGCGCCATCGCCGCCGTGTTGATCTTGTGCGGGCTCGCAATCGCTGCAGGGCGCGACGGCGCATGGGCCGCCTGCGCGATACTCGCTGCCTTTGCGCTCGCGATTGCAATTCGCACCGCTCAAGAATGCGCCGCGGCCATGACTCGCATCGGTGACGCCATCGGGAAACTTCGTGAAATACTTAATCGTTAACGCCGACGACTTCGGGGCAAGCCGCGGGATCAATCGCGCGATCCTCGAGCTCCACGAGCTCGGCGTGGTCACGAGCACGAGCCTGATGATGACGATGCCGGCGGCGGCCGACGCCGTGCGGACGGCGCGCCGAGCTCCGTGTCTCGGCGTGGGACTGCATGCGACGCTCACCGACGAAGAGGGTAGCCAACTCGTCGATTTCGACGACGCCGATCTTTGCGCCCAAGCGATCCAGACGCAGATCGACGTCTTCTCGTCGTGCCTCGGCCACCCGCCGACGCACCTCGACGCGCACCAAAACGTGCATCGCGACGCGCGTCTGGCACCGATCTTCAAGGAAATCGCGAGACGCTGCGAGTTACCGCTGCGCGAGCACTCGCCGGCACGCTACTTCTCGAGCTTCTACGGTCAATGGGATGGCGAGCCGCATCCCGAGCAGATCGGCATCGACAACCTGCTACGCATGCTCGAAATCGAGTTGGGCGGCGGCGTCCTGGAGCTGAGCTGTCATCCCGGCTATACCGGTGACGATTTCACCTCGCCGTATGACGGCGAGCGCGAGCTGGAGCTGCGGACGCTCTCGGATCCGCGCTTACGCGAATTTTTCCGTGCGCGCGACGTGAAGCTGATCGACTTTCGCGACGCGTACGCAGCGGATCACGCTTCGTGAGGCAGCGCCTCGAGGTCGAGCTGGACTTGCTTCCAGGCCGGCCAGAACCGCTCGGTGCCGGCTTGCCGATCCGTTGCGAGATCGTGGAGCAGGAGGTACGCGGTCTGCGTCAGGCGCGCCACGTCGGTGTTAGCCTCGAAGTCGGTCGTCGAGAAGACGCTGTGCCGCAGGCTCTCGTCGAAGAAGCCTCGAGTGAAACGATCGAGCTCTCGCGGGACCGCCTCGTCCCGCGGCAAGTCGAGCCGCTGCGTGATCCGCTCGAGCTGAGCGCGCGGGTCGCGCGCGAGCAGATCGTAGTCGACCACGACCAACGGCCTGCCCTCGAGCTCGTGGAGAAACGGCACCATGTGGACGAGCCACAGGCGCTGGGCCTTCGGCGGCGCGATCTCTTGGCGGCGGAACAGCGACGCCGCGACGCTGCGCGGATGCCGAATCGCGATCACGTAAGCATCGTCGGCGCCCCGCTCGCGCAGCGCCGCCCGCCAAAACGGCAGCAGCCTGATCGTGCGCGGGTCCTTAAAGCCCCACAGTGGACGGTCGGCGAAGGCATCCTTCAGATAGCGTACCGCTTTGATGCGCTGCAGCCGAATCCGGTGGTGTTCGAATCGCTCGGCGCCGATCAGCGGCGTGTCGTCCCAGCGCAGCCGCAGCTCTTCGAGAACCCGCTGGTTGATCGCGACGATGGATTTGTCTTCCCAGTAGCCGGTCGGGTTGTCCGGCTGCGCATCGAAGAAGTTATCCCCGAGGTAGACGGACAGAGCCGCCAGCCCGCGTGCAACCGCGCTCGTGCCGCTCCGATGCATTCCGACCACGACGACGGCGCGCGAATTCAATGAGGGTTGTCGTTTCTCCCCACAACGTGGTGAACTATCCGGAAGGCGGCGGCCATTTCTGGGTTTACATGCAGTACGTGCAGGGCTTGCGCGATATCGGCTGCGACGTGTGGTGGATGGAGGAGTTCCGGACGTTGGGTGATGCGAGCCGCGATGCGGCGCGGATCGCCGGCTTTCGCGAATGGGTCGATCGCTACGGCCTGAGCGATCGTCTCATTCTCTACACCGCGAGCGGCGAGTTCTTGAACCTCTCGCGAGAGCGCGCCCGGGAGATATTTCGTGGCGCGGATCTTCTCTTGAATTTCCATCAGCAAATACAGGCGTGGATGCTCGAGGAGTTTCGCCGAACGGCCCTCGTCGACATCGATCCCGGATTGCTGCAATATTGGATCAGCACCGGCCTGCTCTCGGTTCACGCTCACGACCTGTATTTTACGACCGGCGAGACCGTGGGCAGGCCCGGAGCGGCCTTCCCCGATTGCGGCATGGCGTGGATCGCAATCCGCCCCGCCGTGAGCCTCGACCTCTGGCGTCCCGTTCCGGCGGCGGCAGACGCCCCATTCACCACGGTATCGAGCTGGTGGGGTCACGAGTGGGTCGTGGACAACGGCGAGATCATCGACAATAACAAGCGGGCCGCATTCCTGCGGTTTGCGGAGCTGCCGCAGCGGACTCGCGTGCCGCTCGAACTCGCCCTGATGCTGGACCGGGAAAGCGAGTCCGACGACGCCGATCGGCGATTTCTCGTCGAACGCGGCTGGAGCGTACGGCACTCGTTTGAAGCCGCGGGAACGCCGCAGACGTACCAGAAGTACATCCAGCGATCGCGTGGCGAGTTCAGTTGTTCCAAACCCTCCTGCATGAAGTTTAACAACGCGTGGATTAGCGACCGAACGCTGTGCTATCTCGCGACGGGGCGGCCGGCGGTAGTCGAGGATACGGGCCCCAGCCGGCTGCTTCCGAACGGCCTTGGACTGTTCAGGTTCTCGACCCTCGAAGAGGCGGCGGCGGACCTGGACGAGGTGGTCGCAGATTATTCGACGCACTCGCGTGCTGCCCGCGAGCTGGCGGAGTTGTTTGACGCTCGCCGCGTCGCGGAAGAGATCGTCGGCGCGAAGGTGCCCTCGTGACCACGCATCCGACCGCGGACCGCCGCGTATTCGCACGCATCGTCGAATTCGCGCGGCCTTACTGGCTCAAAATCGCCGGCACGTTCGTCCTGAGTCTGGCGGTCGTGCCGCTCACGCTGTTGACGCCTTTCCCGCTGAAGGTCGTCGTCGACAGCGTGATCGGCTCGAAGTCGCTGCCGCCGCTCCTCGACGCGTCGCTGCGTTGGATCGGCGGCGGCGCTTACGTCGTGCTGGCGGCAATGGCGCTGTTGCTCGTGGCGATCACGCTGCTGCTCTACGCGCAGGGAATGGCCGTCTGGCTCGCGTCGACGTATCTGGGCGAGCGACTGGTGCTCGACTTCCGGGCGGCGCTCTTCCGGCACGCGCAGCGCTTATCGCTTTCCTATCACGATCGGACGGGCACCACCGATTCAGTCTTTCGGATCCAGTACGACGCTGAGTGCTTCCAGCACGTCTTGATCGATGGTCTGATTCCGATGCTGAGCGCGCTGATGACGGCCGTCGCGGTCGTGATCGTCACCGCGTGGCTGAACTGGCAGTTAGCGCTCGTCTCGCTCGTCGTCTGCCCGATCCTGTACTTCATCACGGGGCGCTTCGGGCGGCGACTGCGCGGGCGCTGGTACGAGGTCAAGGACATCGAGAGTTCCGCGATGTCGATCGTTCAGGAGGCTCTGTCGGCCGGCCGCGTCGTCAAGTCGTTCGGACGGGAGGAGCACGAGCAGCGCCGTTTCCTTAGTCGCGCGAGCAGGCGCCTGTGGGGGCAGCTCGACATCGCCTGGCTGCAATCCAAATTCGATCTCGCGATCGGCGTGACGGTGGCGGCGGGAACGGCCGCGGTGCTCTTCCTCGGGGTCGTCCAAGTCAAGGGCGGGCATCTCTCGACGGGGGAGCTGCTGATGATCCTCGCGTACCAAGCGCAAGTCTATCTGCCGCTGAAGACCATTAGCAAAAAGATCGGCGACCTGCAAAGCGGGATCGCCAGCGCCGGCCGTGCGTTCTCGCTCCTCGACGAGCTGCCGGAGGTGCGCGAAAGACCGCACGCACGGCGGCTCGAGCGGGCACGTGGGGCCTTCGTCTTCGACGACGTCTCGTTCGCCTACGAGCCCGGGCACGACGTCTTGCGCCGCATACGGCTTGAGATCGAGCCCGGCAGCCGCGTCGGCATTGCGGGCAAGACCGGCGCCGGGAAGACAACGTTCGTGAGCCTGCTCACGCGTTTCTACGACCCGACGGCAGGAGCGATCTTGTTGGACGGCGTCGACCTGCGCGACTATAAGCTCGCCGATCTCCGCAGCCAGTTCGCGATCGTGTTGCAAGACACGATGCTGTTTTCGAGCAGCATTCGCGAGAACATCGCGTACGGCAGGCCGGAGGCGAGCGAAGAGGAGATCGTTAACGCCGCGCGCCAGGCAAACGCCCACGACTTCATCTCCGCGCTGCCGGACGGTTACGGCACGGAGGTCGGCGAGCGCGGCATGCGCCTCTCCGGCGGCGAGCGCCAGCGCGTCTCGATCGCGCGTGCGTTCTTGAAGGACGCCCCGATCATTTTGCTCGACGAGCCGACGAGCGCGCTCGATCTCGCGACCGAGGCCGCCATCGTCGATGCGATGGAACGCCTGATGGTCGATCGCACCGTCTTCTTGATCGCGCACCGGCCGACGACGCTGGAGCACTGCAACGTCCGCTTGGAACTGCGCGACGGAAGCCTGCGGGTGCGGGAGGTTGCTTAAGCCGCGAGTCGTCGTCACCGGCTTCGTAGGCCTCTTTCCGTTCGGCGGGGTTGCGTGGGACTACGTTCAGTACGTGCTCGGCTTTGCGGCGTTGGGGTGGGATGCCATCTATCTCGAGGACACCGGTTCGTGGCCGGTCTATCAGACCGGTGACCTCGGCGCATCTTCGACCGTCGCCTACCTCGCGTCGACGATGGAGCGCTTCGGGCTGCGCGAGCGCTGGGCATACCGCGACGCACTCTCCGGGGAATGCTTCGGGCTGTCGGAACCCGAGCTCGTGGATTTTTGCCGCACGGCCGACGTCTTTCTCAACCTGTCGTGCTCTGCGAGGCTGCGCGAGGAGTATGCGGCTATCCCCGTGCGCGCACTCGTCGACACCGATCCGATGTTCACGCAAATGCAGTATCTTCGCGGGAAGTCGTTAACGGACGGTCCGTCCGGGATGCGCGAGCTGATCGACGATCACACGCACCACTTCACGCTGGGCGCGAGCATCGGGAGCCCATCGTGCCGAATTCCGACGCTCGGCCTGAAGTGGCTTCCGACTCGTCCGCCGGTCGTGCTGAAGCTGTGGCCCGTCACCGACCCGCCCGGAAACGGCTCGTACGGCTACTCGACGGTCATGAACTGGAGCGTCTTCCCACCGTTTCAGTTCGAGGACGAGCAGTGGGGCCAGAAAGACGCCGAGTTCATGCGCTTCGTGGGCGTAGCTCGGCGCGTTCCCGAAATCCCGGTGGGTCTCGCGGTCAGCCACACACCCGAGTGTCCGTTCCCGTTCGACGAGGTCCGCGCGGCGGGATGGATCGTGCGCGATTCGGCAGTCTGTGCGGGCGACGCGCGCATGTATCAAGACTTCATCGCCCGCTCGCGCGGCGAGTTCTCCATCGCGAAGGAGACGTACGTCAAGGCAAACACCGGATGGTTCTCGTGTCGCTCGACGTGCTACTTGGCCTCGGGCCGCCCGGTGATCGCGCAGGATACGACGTGGTCGCGTTCTTTGCCGAATGGCCGGGGGCTGCTCGCGTTTCACGACGAGGAATCGGCGGTGGAGGCGCTGCGGCGCGTGGAGTCCGATCCGAAGGCGCACGCCAACGCGGCGCGCGCGATTGCGCAGGAACACTTCGACAGCCACCAAGTCCTCGGCGAGATGCTCGACAATATGGGCGGATAGGGCGCCTTTAGTGCGCGTACTCGTGCTCGGGTATATCGTGCGCGGTCCCCTCGGCGGGCACGCGTGGCATCACCTTCAGTACGTGCTGGGGCTCGAGCGTCTCGGTCACGACGTGTACTTTCTGGAAGACAGCGACGATTTCGAATCTTGTTACGACCCGACGACGCACGAGATGACCGCCGACCCCGCTTTCGGTCTGAGCTTCGCCCGCTCCGCGTTCGAGCGCGTGGGCCTAAAAGATCGCTGGGCATATTACGACGCGCATACGGCAACGTGGCATGGCCCGACCGCGCACAAGGCGTTGGAGCTATGTCGTACGGCCGAGGTGTGTTTGAATGTCTCGGGCGTGAATCCGCTGCGCGAATGGCTGCAGCGGGTGCCGCTGCGCGTGCTGATCGACACCGATCCGGCGTTCACCCAAGTGCGCCACCTGATCGATCCACGCGCGCTGCGGCTGGCGTCGCTTCACAACGCCTTCGCGACGTTTGGGGAAAACATCGGCCAGCCGGACTGCACGATTCCGTGCGACGGACTGCCTTGGCAGGCGACGCGGCAGCCCATCGTGCTCGACGCCTGGCCCGTCACCCCGGGGCCGCGCGACGGAAACTTCTCCACGATGATGCAGTGGGAGAGCTACCCGTCGTTGCGTTACGACGGGCGCGAGTACGGCATGAAGTCGCTGTCTTTCGCGCCCTACTTCGATCTGCCCGCGCAGGTTGATTCGCGGCTCGAGCTCGCGCTCGGTGGATCCACGGCTCCGCGCGCACGCCTCGCATCGAGCGGCTGGATCGTGCGCGATCCGTACGAGCTGTCGTCGGATCCCTGGGTCTACCAGCGTTTCATTCAGGCGTGCATGGCCGAGTTCAGCGTGGCGAAGCAGGGTTACGTTGCAACGGCCAGCGGCTGGTTCAGCGATCGCAGCGCCGAGTACCTCGCCAGCGGCCGTCCCGTCGTCACCCAGGAAACGGGATTTTCGCGCTGGCTCCAAACGGGGAGCGGCGTTTTCGCGTTTGCCTCGCCGGAGGAGGCGCGCGCCGGGATCGAGCGAGTCTCACGGGACTACGAGAAGCATTGCCGAGCCGCGCGCGCCGTCGCAGAAGAGTATTTCGACGCGCGCCGCGTGCTGCCGTCGCTGCTCGAGAGGGCCGCAGCCGCGGCGCCCGCCGCTTGACGAGCGAAGGCTCCGTCCTGGTTACGGGCGGGGCCGGCTACGTCGGCTCGCACTTCGTCGCGCGACTCGAGGACGAGCAGCGCAGCTACGTCGTGCTGGACGACCTTTCGCGCGGCCGCGCGGAGTTCGTTCCGGCGAGCCGGCTGGTACGCGGCGACATCGCCGACGAGGCGGTCGTCGAGCGGGTCTGCCGAGAATGCGGCGTCGACGTCGTCGTGCACTTCGCGGCATTTGCCTACGTCGCCGAGTCCGTTGCCAACCCGTCGCTCTACTACGAGAACAACGTTGCCAAGACGATCGCGCTGCTGCGCGCCGTGAGCCGCGCGGGCGTGCGGCGATTCGTGTTTTCGTCGTCCTGCGCGACGTACGGCGATACGCCGTCCGGTCTCTCGATCTCGGAAAACACGCCTCAGGTTCCGCTCAATCCTTACGGCCGCACTAAGCTCATCGTCGAGCAGATCCTAAACGATTACGGTTCCGCGTACGGCTTCCGCTCCGTGGCGCTGCGCTATTTCAACGCCGCCGGGGCCAGCGAGAAGCATGCGCTCTACGAGCAGCACGATCCGGAGACCCACCTCATACCGCTCGCGATCGCCGCTGCGGTCGGATCCGAAACGCTCGACGTGTTTGGCCGCGACTACCCGACCCCCGATGGCACGTGCATCCGCGACTACGTGCACGTCGACGACCTTGCCGACGCGCACGTGCGGGCCGTCGATCGGCTTCGCGCCGGCGGCGCGTCGTTACGCGCGAATCTCGGCATCGGCCACGGCGCCTCGGTCTTGGACGTCGTCGCGGCCGTGGGCTCCGCGACGGGACGAGATGTGCGCCTCCGCTTCGTGCGCAGACGGCACGGCGATGCCGCGATCCTCGTCGCGAACGCCGACCTCGCCCGCCACGAGCTCGGGTGGGAGGCTCGTTACCGCACCATTTCGGACATCGTGCGCACGGCGCTCGAGGGATATCGCCGCGCTAGAGCAGCTTTTCCATAGCCACGACGTCGGCGAAGCCGCCGTCGACGACGCCGTGCCGCTCGAACACGCCGACCTCGCGAAATCCACACTTCCGGTAGAGCTGCTTGCCGTGTTCGTTGGAGTCGAGCGCGTGCAGCACGATCTTGCGAAATCCGCCGGCTCGCGCCTCTCCTTCGAGCCGGCGCAGCAGCGCCGCGCCGATGCCGCGGCCCCGATGCGTGCGTGCGACGTATACGGAGAGATCCGCGATCGCCGAGTGCGCGCAACGGTGCGAGAAACGATTCAGCGACGCCCATCCGACGACCGCCGCCGACTCGGTCGCGACGAGCACGGCGTAGCTCTCGTCGCGATCGCGCCACCAGGCGTCGATCTCGGCAGGCGATTTCGGCTCGACATCTAGCGTCGCGACGCGGTCCTCGATGCCCTCGTTGTAGATGCGCCGGATCGCTTCCAGATCGCCGAGCGCGGCGCGGCGAACGGTGGGCGACTCGGTCACCGCGGCAGCAGCGCGGCGGCCGCGAGGCCGAGCAGTGCGATCGCTCCGAGGATCGCGGCCGGCAGCCAGCTCTCGCGCCGGCGCGAGAACGCGACGGTATAGACGGCCTTGAGCACGTTGTTGGATGACGTCGCGATTACGATGGCGGTGGCCGCCGTCGCCAGTCCGACCCCGTTCGCGCCGCCCTGTGCCAAACTCAAGACGAACGGATCGATGTCCGTCACGCCTACGATGGCGGCGAGCCCGTAGACGCCCGAGTTGCCCAGATGGCTCTTGACGAACATCGTCAGCATCGAGATCACGATGAAGAGCACGGCAAAAACGAGCGCCGTCCAAATCTGCAGCGGATTTTTGGGCTCCGACTCTGACGGCGAGCGCGTGCCGAGCCGCGCGCAGAGAGCCGCGACGACGGCGCTTACGATCGCGAGGCCGACCAGCGGAACGACGAGCAGGCGCGCGAGGCTCGCGTTGAAGAGAAAACAGACGAGCAGTATGCGCAGGTACATCATCGCGGTCGCCACGACGATGCCGCCCTGCAGCTCGGGCGTCATGCCTTCGTCGCGCGCACGGCGCGAGAGGACGACCGTCGTCGCGGTCGAGGAGTAGAGTCCGCCGAGGATCGACATCAGGAACGTCCCGCGCCCCGGGAAGACGTAGCGTTGCAGCAAGTAGCTCGCGTAGGAGATAGACGACACCGCGACCACCGCGAGCCAGACGCCGAACGGTGTGATCGACGTGTACGGAATCGCCGGCTTGCCGGCGAGCAGCGGCAACACGATGCCGACGAGGATCAGGAACTGCGCGGCGGTCATCACCTCTTGGCCTGACACGCGGTGCGCCCAATCGTGCAGGGTGCGCCGCCCGCCCAGCAGCAGCACCGCGGCGACGGTGACGGTTACGCCGACCCAGAGTGGCTGCGTCAGAGCGATCGGGCCGAGCGCGTAGGCCAGCAGGTTGCAGACCGGCACCATGAACATGCCCTCGGGCCGCTCTCCCCGCAGCTCGCGGCGCACATACGCGTAGATCCACGAGCCGACGACGAGGAGTCCGGCGATGAAGGCGGCACCATAGCGCGGCTCGAGCAGGAAGAGGCCGCCGCCCGCGAGCGCGAGCAGCGGAAACGTGCGAACGCCGCCCGGGCGCTGCGGCATCTGCTCGATGTAGAACCCTTCGAAGGCAAAGCCAAAGAAGAGCGACAGCCCGAGGAGGAGGGCTAGCCGCTCGGCTCCAGCGTCGAGAAAACCGCTTATGAGTGAACGGGAATCCGCTCCCGCTCCCGCTCGCGTACCACGATGACGGGAACTTTCGCCTCGCGCAGCACCGTTTCAGCTGTTAAGCACGCCGCGCTCTTGAAGCAGCGCATGAATTCGTATAAAGTAGAGCCAGTTCTTAAGCCTGGTTCTCGCCGAGGCTTTCGCCGTATGCAGCGGGCAAGCCGACTCAGGACCGCTTGGGAAACCTAGCATTACTATCAACAAACCTAGCGGAACGATGAGTGCCATTCAAACACGGCGACAGGCCCAGCGCCTCTTTCGGATCCCCTGGAATGACCGCGACCTCCGTCGTGGGCACCGCCATTCGTTCTCATTTATTTATTTTCAGAGGATCTTCACATGTCTTACTCCTTTATCGAGACGCGAAAGGGGCGGTATGCTACTGTCCTTGTCGCGATCTGCGCGGCGGTCGTCGCGGCCTGTAGCGGACCGTCGGCCGTCGCGCCTTCCCTGCCGGGTGCCTCCAGCCTAAAATCCAGCCGAATCAGCCCGGCCACGAAGGCCGAACCTACCCCGTACACCTTCTCGTTCACGACGGTCGACAACCCGGGAAGCACGACATTCAACGAGGCCACGAGCATCAACCAGCTCGGGGCGCTCTCGGGTAACTATGGCAGCGGGTCGCCGAGCGATCCGAGCCACGGCTGGATCGCCCAGCCGCCCTATACAAAATTCCAGCACGTGGATTACCCGGGAGCCGTCAACACATATCTCCAGTCGATGAGCACGGACCATCTGCGCGCGGGCTACTTCCTCGACAACACGCAGCAGCACAACACGTTGGGATGGGTGGAGAACAAAGGCATCTTCACCCTGTACAAGGACCCCAAAACCCCCAAAAAGCCTCAGTTCATCGACGAGCTGCTCTGCATCAACGGCACGGACATTGCCGTCGGCTTCTACGAGAACGACTATGGCAACGACGTGCCCTTCGAGCTGATCGCGACGCAGAATAAGTACACACCGCTCAAACCGCCCAACGCGCAGAGCGCGCAAGCCACCACCGTCAACCTGCGCGGCGACGTCGCGGGCGTCGAGACGACCAGCAGCGGCGCGGTTGAAGGCTGGCTCTTACGCGGCGGTATCTACTCGACGTTCTCCTATCCGGGAGCGACGAGTACGCAGCCGTACGGACTCGACTTCGTGGAGCAGGTCGTGGGATCGTACACCGACAGCGGCGGCGCGACCCACGGTTTCATCGTGACCAACCTGACGAGCCCGAGCGGACAGTTCTGGCAGTCGGTGGACGAACCATCGGCAGCCGGCACCACCGTCATCACCAGCATGAACGCTCAGCATGCGATTGCCGGATGGTACTTGGATTCCCAGGGCAATCGCCACGGCTTCACCGCCATCCTGTCGGGAAGTTAGGCTTCAGGAAGGGGACGACTCGATCTCTTGCCACGCGCGCCAGAACGCTTCGTTAGGCGCGAGCCGATCCGTGGCGAGATCGTAGAGTAGCCGGTATGCGCGCTGCGTCCGTCGGCCGAGATCGGAGGCGGCCCCGACGTCGGCGGGATCAAACACGCTGTGGCGCAACGTCTCGTTGAGAAACTCCGCCGCGAAGCGATCGATCTCGCGCGGGTCCGGCTCGGGCAAATTTAAGGCGCGCGCGATGCGCTCAAGCTGCGCGCCCGGCTCTCCCATCAGCAGGTCGTAATCGACGACCACCATCGGCCGGCCGCGGATCAGCCGGAGATACGGGACCATGTGCGCGAGCCACAGCCGCTGTGCCGTTGCGGCATCCATCGATTGACGGCGGAACAGCGATACCTCGACGCTGCGCGGATTGCGAATGGCGACCACGTAGGCATCATCGGCGTCGCACTTGCGCAAGACGCTGCGCCAGAACGGCAATAGCCGGATCGTACGCGGGTCCTTGAAACCCCAGATCGGATGCGACGCAAACGTTCGCTTCACGTAGCGCACCGCCGCGGCGTGGAGCATGCGGATTCGGAACCGCCGGAAAGCAGCGGGCGCGATCGGCGCGACGTCGTCCCAGCGCAGGTCGAGCGCTCGCAGCACGCGCTCGTCGAGTTCGACGATGCCTTTGTCTTCCCAGTAGCCCGTCGGATTCTCGGGCTGCGCGTCGAGGAAGTCGTTACCGAGAAAGACGCCCAGCGTCGCGATCCCGCGCGCGACCGCGCTGGTGCCGCTGCGATGCATGCCGACGACCAGCACGGCGCGCGATCTCATGCGGCTACGTTACGCAGCAGGCCTCGTCATCCCGGTCGGCCAAGCCCTTGGGGCGAGGCGAAAAGGGGGACACCAGTGAAAGTTCTACGTTTGAATCACTGTGCGTTAGTAGTCGGCTGCCTTGCCGTCGCAGCATGTTCGCAATCGACATCTCTCTCGCGCTTTCAGTACGCTCCGAACGCCGATGCGGTTCGCGATGCCGGCGCCGGCCCACTGGGCTACAGTGTGTTATACGACTTTGCTGGAGTCCGCGGCGACGGCAGACGCCCCGAGGCAAGCATGATCGACGTGGGCGGTACGCTCTACGGCACGACGATATACGGCGGTGCGTTCCAGCAGGGAACCGTCTTCAGCATTACGACAAGCGGCGTCGAGAAGGTGCTGCACAGCTTTGGCAGTGGGAACGATGGCGCCTTCCCCGTCGCAAGCCTCATCAACGTGGGCGGTAGGCTCTACGGCACCACGGAGAGCGGCGGTCTTGGCCACGGAACCGTCTTCAGCGTTACGACAAGCGGTGTCGAGAAGCTGTTGCACAGCTTTGCCGGTGGTAGCGATGGCGCCTTCCCGCTTGCAGGCCTAGTCAACGTGGGCGGCAGTCTCTACGGCACCACGAAGGTCGGCGGCGGGAACGGATGTTGCGGCGGCAGCGGAACCGTCTTTAAGGTCACGACCTCCGGGACCGAGAGCGTCGTTTATAGCTTTAAGGGCATGCCGGACGGAGCGTTTCCGGCGGCGGGTTTGATCGACGTGGGCGGCACACTGTACGGCACCACGGCGACGGGCGGTACGTACTGTAGCAATTACGGGTGCGGAACCGTGTTCAGCATCACGACGGGCGGCAGCGAGAACGTGCTGCACAGCTTCGGCAATGGTACCGACGGCAAGACCCCCACTGCAGGACTAATCAGCGTTGGTGGTACGCTCTACGGCACCACGGAGGGGGGCGGTTCATATGCGTGCAAGATCGCCTTTTTCGGCTGCGGAACCGTCTTCAGCATCACGACGGGCGGCAGTGAGGAGGTGCGGCACAGCTTCGGCAATGGTACCGACGGCAAGTTTCCCACTGCAGGCCTAATCAACGTTGGTGGTACGCTCTACGGCACAACGTCTCAAGGCGGCAGGCATCGCGCCTTTGGCGTGGTCTTCAGCGTCTCGCAATCCGGTGCCGAAAAAGTGCTGCATTCATTTAGCACCAGCGGGGGCGGTGCTACTACCCCCAACGGCCTGATCGACGTGGACGGCACGCTCTACGGCACCGCGAGCCTGAGAGGTCAGTTTGGGGGAGGAGCCGTCTTTGTGCAGGCGCCTTAGCTAGCCGCTCCCATCCCGATCGTTCGCTTGATCGCAGCAGCTCGTTTCACTCGCGCAGCAGCAGCAACAACGGCAGCACGTGTCGCATTCCGCCGTTGGACGCGCTTCGCTCCCGGGGCAGAAACACTCTTGAAGCTTCATGCGGTGACCTTTCGTAAGAAGAGACTCGCCAAGGCGGCGTCGAGCCGCTGCCGCGCCCCCTCGGCGAGCCGGTAGTAGACCCACGTGCCGCGCCGCTCGCCCGCGATGAGCTCGGCTTCGCGCAGGATGCGCAGATGGTGCGACACCGTGGGCTGATTGAGCGGTAGCACGCCGGTGAAGTCGCAGACGCAGACCTCGCCTCGCGCGCGGGCCAGCGTCGCGAGGATGCTCAGGCGGTGAGGATCGCTCAGCGCCTTGAAGAGAGCGGCTGCCGGCTCGGCATCGAAATCAGCCGCGCGAGCCGGCGCGCAGCACCGTTGCATCGACATGCTTCGATATTGCGCTCTGAATCGATACTTGTCAATACAGGAGGCAAAGGATGTTCGAGCGTTTAGCGTTGGTGCTTTTCATGCTGACCGCCGTCGTGCCGGCGCTACCCGCGGCGGCGGCCGACAACGCGGGCGTGTTGGCGCCCGTGAATCAATTCGTTGACGGCTTCAATAGGGGCGACGCGAAGACGGCGCTGGCCGCGTGCGCGACGCCGGCCTCGATCATCGACGAGTTCGGGCGGCACGAATGGATGGGGCCGACGGCGTGCGCCGACTGGGCGCACGATTACGCCGCGGATGACGCGCGCCAGGGCATCACCGGCGGCGTCGTCACGCTCGGCAAGCCGTGGCACGTCGACGTCAACGGCAACGTTGCGTACGTGGTCGTGCCGGCGACGTACACGTACAAGCAGCACGGAAAACCCGTGCAGGAAACCGGCTCGGTCTGGACGCTCGTGTTGAAGAAGGGGGCATCGGGCTGGCGCATCACGGCGTGGGCGTGGGCGGCCCACTAGCCGACGACCGCCTGCGCGCGCTCGGCTACCGCCAAGAGCTCGCGCGCGTACTCTCGCTGTTTGATAACTTCGCGGTCGCGTTCAGCTACCTGAGCCCGATGGTGGGCATCTACTCGCTGTACACGCTCGGGCTCGGGAGCGGCGGCCCGCGCTACATCTGGACGATGCCGATCGTCGTCGGCTGCATGCTGCTCGTCGCGCTCGTCTTCGGCGAGCTCGCCAGCGAGTATCCGCTCTCGGGCGCACTGTATCAGTATGGCAAGTACAGCGTCGGGCCTCGCTACGGCTGGTTCATCGGATGGATCTACGGCTTCGCGCTGCTCGCCACGGTCGCGTCGGTCGATTCGGGCGCCGTCGGCTACGTTACCTCGATCTCGAACATTTGGTTCGGCACGCATTTGCGGCCCGACGACCACGCCACGATCTTCGCCATTGCCGGCGGCATCATCGTGCTGTCGGCCATCCTGAACTCGATCGGCGCGAAGATCCTGGGCCGCGTGGCGCGCTACGGCGTGTACGTGGAGACGCTTGGCACGTTCGGCGTGTTCCTCGTGTTCGCGGCATTCGGATTCCACCAGCATCTCGGCTTCATCTTTTCGTCGGCGCACGTCGAGTACGTGCGCAGCAACCCGCTCGGCCTGAACTTCGGCGGCAACTGGTGGACCGCCGCCGCGCTGGTAGCCGTGCTCGCCAACGTTTACATCTTCTACGGCTTCGAGTCGGCCGGCGACATCTCCGAGGAGACCATCGAGGCGCAGCGCCAGGTGCCGAAGGCGATGCGTAACGCGCTCCTATACGGAGGCATCGCGTCGTTCGTGCTCGTGCTCGGGCTGCTCCTCGCGACGCCGGCTTCGGGGATCGGCGGCGTCGTCAGCGGCGGCATCAACACGCTGTTCGCGACGCTGCCGGCCTGGCTGCAAGACTTCTTTCTGGTGCTCGTGATCGTCGCGTTCTTCAGCTGCGGCACGGCCGTGCAAGGTGCCGGCGCACGCGTCGTCTACGCGCTGGCACGCGATGGCGGCTTGCCGCGCAGCGACTGGTGCAGGCGCATCTCGGCGCGGCATCGCACGCCCGCCAACGCGATCCTGATCGGCACGATCGTTCCGTTCTTGTTTCTGTTGCTCGTGCTGATCAATCCCAGTAAGCCGGTGCACATGCTGTGGTTCGACTATCCGGCCAACGTCAACGCGCTGTACGCGCTCGTATCCTTCGCAACGTCGGGCATCTACCTCGCCTTCCTGCTGACGGTCGCCGGTGCGCTGGTCGCGCGCCGCCGCGGATGGAAGCCGAGCGGAGCCTTCACGCTGGGCCGCTGGGGCGTGCCGGTGACGGTGGCGGGCGCGCTCTACCTCGCGCTGATGCTGCTCAACATCGTCTGGCCGAGCCCGCTCGGCAGCGGCCGCGCGATCTTCAACTACGGATGGGTCACGCTGCTCGTGATGGCGCTGATCGTGGCAATCGGCGCCGTGTACGACGCGCTCGCGCGCCCCTTACGGCGGGGTTGACTCGCCCCGGCGCTCGTGCTATCTTTGCGTCCATGTCGCTGAGTGCCGGACGCACGATGTTCTCGATGGGCTGCATGCGCATGATGCATGCGGCAGGGTCGTCGTGAAGCGCTCTTAGGTAACTCAAGGACCACAGCTTCTCGCGCCCCTCGCCGTATACGACGAGGGGCGCGATCTTTTCCGCGCTTTCCCATCGCAACAGGAGGCCTGGAGTACAATGACCATCGGGATTGGGCTGCTCGGGTGCGGCACCGTCGGCGCGAACGTCGCCGACCGGCTGCAGCGCGAGCGCCATGAGATCGAACGTCGCAGCGGCGCTCGCTACGAGCTGCGCGCGATCGCGATTCGCGATCCTCACAAGGAGCGGCCCGGCTCATTAGATCGGCAGCTCTTCACGCGCAGCGCCCGCTCGGTCGTGGACGATCCCCACGTCGACCTCGTCGTCGAGCTGATCGGCGGCACGGACGACGCCGCCGGGCTGGTCGAGCGTGCGCTGCAGCGCGGCCGTCACGTGGTCACGGCGAATAAGGATCTGCTCGGGACGCAGGGCCCGCGTCTGCGGGCACTGGCGGCGTCGCGCGGTGCGGCGCTGCGCTTCGAGGCGGCGGTGGGCGGCGCGATCCCCATCCTGCGCACGCTGGACGAGGCGCTCGCCGGCGACGACGTCGTCGCCGTGACGGGCGTGCTCAACGGAACGTGCACGTCGATCCTCTCAGCGATGGAGCGCGGCGCGGAGTTCGGCGACGCACTGGCGACCGCGCAGCGTCTCGGCTACGCCGAATCCGATCCCGCCAACGACCTCGATGGGACCGACGCGGCGCACAAGCTGGCCATTATCGCGCAAGTGGCGTTCGGCTTCGCGGTCATCTCGCCGCGCATCCGCCGCTCCGGAATCACCGGGGTGACGCGGCGCGACGTGGCGCGCGCGCAGATGCTCGGCTTTCGCATCCGCCTCGTGGCCGCCGCGCGCAAGAGCGACTCCGGCATGCTTGCCGAGGTTGCGCCTGTCTTGATCCCGCGGGATGACGACTTGGCGCGAACCGCAGATGCTGAAAACGCGATCGCCGTCGTCGCGCGCGATGCAGAACACATCCTGCTGCGCGGCCCCGGGGCGGGAGGTCCGGCGACGGCCTCCGCCGTGCTCGGCGACGTCGTGGACGTGCTGCGCGGCGGGTGTCGTCCGCGCGACGCCTCGCTCGCGCCTGCGCTGGAAATTCGGCCGTGGTTCGAGCACCTCGAGCGTATCCCCGAGCTTTCCGCCTATCCGATTTGGGACGGCGCCGCGGCATCCGACCCGCAGCGCGCGCTGGCGCACGCATGATGCGCGAAGAGACGGTCGCGCTCGGTGCGCTGCGCCTCGACTGCGGCGAGACGCTCGCAAACGTCCAACAGCGGGTCACGACCTACGGCACGCGCCGCGGCGACGGATCGAACGTCGTGCTGGTCGAGCACGCGCTGACGGGATCGAGCCGCGCGGCGGAGTGGTGGCAGGGCGTCGTCGGCGACGGCGGGCTGTTTGATCCGGCGGATTGGTTCGTCGTCGGCGTCAACGCGCTGGGAAGTTGTTACGGATCGAGCGGACCCACAACGCTCGACAACTTTCCGCGCGTCACAGTGCGCGACATCGTGCGCGCCGAGATCCGCGCGCTCGACGCGCTCGGCATCGAGCGGATCGCCGTCGTCATCGGCGGATCGCTGGGCGGCATGCGCGCGCTGCAGTGGGCCGTCGAGGCGCCCGAACGCGTGCGTGCCTGCGTCATGATCGGCGCGCACGACCATCACAGCGCGATGGGCGTGGCGCTAAACGCGCTGCAGCGCGAGGCGATCGCGCTCGACGCCGCGCGCGGCATTCGATTGGCGCGCAAGATCGCGATGCTCACGTACAAGAGCGAGGAACTCCTGAAGGAGCGGCACGACCGCCGGCCGGATCGCAAGGGGCGGCCGCTGTTCGACGTCGAGGGGTATCTCGAACGCCAAGCCGACGTGTTCGAGGCGCGCATGGACGGCGCCAGCTACGCCGCGCTGACGCACGCGATGGACTCCTTCGACGTGCGCGGGCTGCTGCGCGCGAAGACGCCGAAGCTCATCTTCGCAGGAATCAGCTCCGACTGGCTGTTCCGCCCGCAGGACGTGCGTGCGGCCGCGAGCCGCTGCGTGCTCGCGGGCTGCGACGCACAATGCCTCGAGCTTCGCACCGGCCACGGTCACGACGCCTTCCTGGCCGAGCCTGCGGCGCTGAGGGCGCTCTTGGAGCCGGTTATCGCAGCCGCGCTGGAGCCCGCGCGATGTTAAACGGCTTTACCACCCGCGCCGTATGGAGCGGTCAGGACGCATGCCCCGCGACCGGCGCGACGATCGTGCCCGTATATCAGACCGCAACGTTCACGTTGCCGAAGGTCGGCGTCACCAATGGCTTCGACTACTCGCGCACCAACAATCCGACGCGGCTCGCGATGGAGCGACAACTGGCAGCGCTGGAGGAGGGCGAGTTCGCCAGCGCGTTCGGCTCCGGCATGGCGGCCGTCGCGGGCGCGACGTCGCTGCTATCCAGCGGCGATCACCTCGTCGCGACGCGCGACATCTACGGCGGCACGCATCGTCTGTTCACCCAGGTGCTGGCGCGCTACGGGATCGAGGTCACGTTCGTCGACACGACCGTTCCCGAGGCGGTGTGGGCCGCGGCGCGGAGCACGACGCGCCTCGTGTGGCTCGAGACGCCGAGCAATCCGACGCTGAAGCTGTGCGACATCGCGGCGATCGCGCGCCTGCGCTCGCCGGGCGCGCTGATCGCGGTCGACAACACGTTCGCCTCGCCGTTTCTCCAGCGGCCGCTCGCGCTGGGCGCCGATCTCGTCGTGCACTCGACGACGAAATACATCGGCGGACACAGCGACGTGATCGGCGGCGCGGTCGTCACGCGCGATAGCGCGATCGCGGAACGCATCGCGTTCCATCAGAACTGCGTCGGCGCGGTGCCGGGGCCGTGGGACGCGTACCTCACGCTGCGCGGCGCCAAGACGCTGAGTTTGCGGATGCACGCGCACATCCGCAACGCGCAGGCGATCGCGGAGTTTCTGGCCGCGCGCGACGACGTGCTCGCGGTTCACTACCCCGGCCTGGCCAGCCATCCGCAGCACGAGCTGGCGAAGCGGCAGATGAGCGGCTTCGGCGGCATCGTGGCGTTCCGTCCCGCCGGCGGCGCCGAGCGGGCGCGCGCGATTGCCACGTCGACCGCGATCTTCGGCCTGGCCGTCTCGCTCGGCGGCGTGGAGTCGCTGATCTGTAGCCCGGCGGCGATGACCCACGGCTCGCTGACTCCGGATGAGCGCGCGAGTCTGGACATCACCGACGACCTGCTGCGGCTCTCGGTCGGCATCGAAGAGACCGACGACTTGATCGCCGACCTGACCCACGCCTTGGATGCGACCAGGATTCATTCTTTCCTCATAGGTTGCAGTTAGCGTTGCTCGAAGCACCGACGTCAAGGAGGCTAGCGACATGTATCGTGAGGCTACGCACGTAACCCGGCGCACGTTCTTGGAAGGCGCGATTGTCCTGCCCGCGCTCGCTGCCGCGCTCACCGGGGTGGCCGCGGCGGATGCATCGAAGGCAGCGCAGGCGCAGATGCACTATCAATCGACGCCGAACGGCAGCATGCATTGCGCGATCTGCAAATTCTTCGTACCGGGGAAGGACGCATCATCGAACGGCACTTGCCAGATCGTCGACGGCTCGATCTCTCCCAACGGTTACTGCATGGCCTATACGCCCAAGTCGTCTTAGGCGCGTTTTTCCTCGCGTCGTGCTCGAGCAGCGCCGGCATCGGCAGCCTGCCGCATGCGGGTGCGGGAGCGTCGACGCTGCCGCTCGCGAGCGAGCAAGTCCTCTATAATTTCAAGGCCGGAAACGACGGCGGGAGCCCGCAGGGCACGCTGATCGCCGATCGCAGCGGCGCGCTCTATGGCACGACGACGTTCGGTGGCGGCACCGGATGCTTCGGCGGCTGCGGCACCGTCTTCAAGCTCGCGAAGAGCGGAAGCACCTACACCGAGAGCATCCTCTACCGGTTTACCGGCGGAACCGACGGCGACGGGCCGGGCTCAGGCGTCATCGCGGACGCGAGCGGCGCGCTGTACGGCACGACCGAATACGGCGGCGATTCGGCGGGCGACGGGATCGTCTTCAAGCTGACACCGTCCGGCTCGGACTACGTCGAGAGTGTACTGTACCGGTTCAAGGGCGGCATGGACGGAAACGGGCCGCTGGCGGGACTCACGATGGACCGCGCAGGCAATCTCTACGGCGCGACGCTGCTCGGCGGCAACTCGTCCGCGTGCGGTTCGGGCGGCTGCGGCACGATCTTCGAGCTGCGCCGCTCGGCATCGGTCTACACCGAACGCGTTCTGTACCGATTCCAGAGCGGGAGCGACGGCGCGACGCCCGGCTCACCGCCCACCTTCATCGGTCGCGACATGTACGGAACGGCCGCTACCGGAGGCGGGAATCCGCACTGCGGCGCCGCGCCGATCAATCCCGGCTGCGGCACGGTCTACAAGCTGACCCGCAGCGGTAAACGCTGGAAATTTAGCGCGATCTACGCATTCAAGGGCACGCCGAGCGACGCCGCCAACCCGTTTGCGGGGCTCGTCGCGGGTAGCAACGGCGCGCTTTACGGGGTCGGGCAGTACGGCGGCTCGGCGAATCAGGGCGCCGCGTACGAACTGCAGCCTGCATCGGCTTCGGAGCACATGCTGCACAGCTTCACGGGCGGCAGCGACGGAAGCTATCCGACCCCGACGCTCGCGGTGAGTCACGCGGGGACGCTGTACGGAACGTCGGAATACGGCGGCGGTGCGGCCAATGCCGGCGTCGTCTTTTCGATGAGCCCCTCCGGCTCGGAACGCGTGCTGCTCGCATTCGGCTCGTCTGCCGGAGGCGAGTATCCCGTCGGCGGGATACTGGTGAGCACGAAAGGCGCGTTGTTCGGTACCGCGACGTACGGCGGAAGCGCGTCCGCAGGCGTCGTGTTCCGGCTCAAACCCTAGCGGGACCGCTTCTTTCGCGTGGCCGCCGCCTTTTTTGCCGCCTTGCGCAGCGTCCCGGTGCGCCGCTTCGTCGCCACCGCTTTCTGCGCCGCCGTTTTCGCGCTGCCGGTGCGTTTGCGCGTCGCCGCTCCCTTTCGCGCGTGAGCCTTGCGATTGGTCTGCGGGTGCATCCCCAGCTCGTGCCAGTTGCTTTCGCCGAGCTCGACGCCGTAGTGCTTGGCGGCCTTCTTGATGTTGGCGAACGCGAGGGCGCGATCGTCCTCGGAGGCGTCGGTCACTTGGTCGAAGCGGGCGACGGCGTTGCGCACATGCCTCGCGTCGGTCATCGGCTCCTTGCGTTGTTTGGGGAAGGCGTAGACGCTCGAGGGCAGGTCGCTGCGCATCGTCAGCTTGCCGTGCTTTTCATGGGGCTTCCAGGTTGCTCTCATGGAGCGTTCTTTACCCGAGTAGCAACGGATCGCAACGCCGTAGCCGGCTAAGGATCCTCTTCGTTGAGGCCCGCATCGCGGCCGGGCCGAAACGGCGGCGCGTCGATGTGCTTGAAGACGCGCGCCTTCTGCGTGAAGTCGAAGGCATCCGCCAGGTCGTCGGCGCGCTGGTCGGTGCCGTGAAGCGAACCCTTCGCGATGCCGAACGTCTCTTCGGTGAAAGCCAGGATGCTGCCGAACTCGTGGTGCTTCTTCGAAACGTATCCTTGACGCGCGTACGGAGAGATCACGATAAGCGGCACGCGGAAGCCGAGCTCGTAGTAGTTGTCGATTGGAGGAGCGACGTGATCGTACCAGCCTCCCCAGTCGTCCCACGTGATGAAGATGGCCGTGTCCTTCCAGTACGCGCTTTCGCCGATCGCGTTGACGATGGCGGCCACCCACGACGGCCCCTTGGCCCTGGCGTGCTTGCCGGCGTGATCCGACCACGCGCCGCCCGGCATGATCCACGTTACGCTGGGAAGGCGGTGCTGCGCGATGTCGGTTAGCACGGTGGTTGACGGCCAGATGACGTTCGCGTAATCGCGTCCGTATCGCACGTGGTGGACCGCGTCGAAGGCCTGCCAAAGCCCGGCGCCGGGACTCTGCTGATAGTACCGCCACGACACGTCCTTCGCGTCGAGCAGATCGGAGAGCACCAGCGGATCGAAGCACGGAAACGGCGTGGGACCCGCGGATCCAAAGATCGGATCGATCGTTTTCACGGTCGTCGAGCCGGGTGCGTCGCAACCCCCCGGCGCGGCCTCCTTCGACTGGCCGAGGCGCGGGTTCGCGGCGACGTAATAAGGCAACAACTTTTCGTCGGTCGCGCGGCCGCTGATGATGTAGAGATGCGCGGGGAAGCTCGGACCCTCGTTGCTCTGGAACATGTGATCGCCAAACACGTACTGCCTGGCCATCTCGTGATACGGCTCGACCTCCGATGGCGGCGCATAGCCGAACGGCCGGAGATGAATCTTCTGCGGCAGGCCTCGGTCGAAGCCGTCCATCTTGCCGTCGTCGTAGTCGGTCACGAAGGAGCTATGTCCGTGTCCGAGGTCGTAGCCCGCCGCCAGCGAGACGGGCTGCAGTCGCACGGGCTTTCCCTGCGAGTCGATGGCGATCTTGGATATGTCGGCGCCGGGAAGCCCCTGAAAGAGATAGTCCGGAGTGCGGTTCTCCTGAAAGACGATGACGACGTGGCGAATCGGAGTGCGCATCCGAAGCGGCTGCGCGACATAGTCTTGCGCGCCGGCGACCGGCGGCATCATCGGCGCCTGAGTTTGACCGCCTCCGCACGACGCCAGCGCACAGGCGAAGGCGGCACACAGCAACGCGCGGTCCATGCTCACTACGATAAGGAAGCTACTTAAATCGCGGCTGTGACCCCTTTCAGCCGGGAGGCTGGCGGCCTTGTCTCAGAAAGTTTTCCGCCCGGCGTTTTGAGGCGGCGTTGATTGGTACCCGAGCCCTTCCGCAATATCATGCCAAAATATGCTGGCAGCCGCTTTGATCGCGGCCCTTTCGGGCCACCTGCACACCTGGCCGTGCGCCGCCGGGCAGGCGCGAGTCCCCTCCACCTGCGGCACGTACACCGTGTACGAGAATCGCGCCGCCGGTTCCGGCCGTACGATCGAGCTGGGCTTCATTGTCATCCGGGCCAAACACCCGTCGAACCACGCTATCGCCTGGAATCCCGGCGGCCCAGGAGCCTCCTCGACGGCCTCGGCAAACGACGTCGCCGACGGGGCCTTTCCGCGCGAGCTCAGCGCGCTGCGGGACAGCTACGACGTCTTGCTGCTCGACAATCGCGGGACCGGGAAATCGGCGCCCCAGCTCTGCGACTTCGCGCCGGCGGATCGGCCCGAGCTGTACTTCATGCACCTCTGGCCCGACGCGCTGGTACGCGGTTGCCGCGCGAAGTTGGCGCGCACCGCGAATCTCAGTCTCTACACGACGTCGATCGCCGCCGACGATCTAGACGACGTTCGCGCCGCGCTCGGATACCCGCAACTCGTGCTCGACGGCGGCTCGTACGGGACGCGCTTCTATCTCGACTACGCGCGGCGGCATCCCGCGAGCGTCGAGAGCATCGTGCTCGACGGCGTTGCTCCGCCCGGGCTCCTCGTCATCCCGCTGGAGGATGCCAAGGGCGCGCAGGAAGCGATGACGCGGGTGATCGCGGAGTGCCGCGCCGACACCGCCTGCAACGCGCACTTTCCGTCGCTGGCGGCACGCTTCGACGCGCTCGTCCACCGCTTCGACCGCGGCCCGCTGCGCGTCCCACTCCAGGATGCCACGACCAAACGCGTCACGTCTGTCCGGTTGTCCAAAGAAGTCTTTGCCGATCGGTTGCGTCAGCTGCTGTACTATCCCGAATCCGCCGCCTACGCGCCGTTCATCATCGACCGTGCCTACCTGGGCGACTACGCACCGCTGGCGACGATGGTGCAGATGGTGACGCAAGGCTTGGCGCAGGAGCTGGCGGTGGGGCTAAACCTCTCCGTGACGTGCGCGGAGGATGTTCCGTTCATTACCGAGAGCGACGTCGCGCGCACGAGCGCGAACTCGTTCGAAGGCGACCTGCGCGTTCGCGCGCAGCAGCGCGCGTGCCGCATCTGGAGCGTCGCACCGGCACCGAGATCCTTCATCCAGCCGGTGCGCAGCGACGCCCCAATCCTAATGATCTCCGGAACCGACGACCCGACGAGCCCGCCCGCCTTTGCCGAAGCGGCGCTGCGCTATCTGCCCAACGCGCGCGTCCTGCTGATCCGCAACGCATCGCATGGGACCGAGACGCCCTGCGGCGATCGGCTGATCGTCGAATTCATTCGCTCGCGCAGCGCCAAGGATTTGGACTTAAAGAGCTGCGCGAGCGAATATCATCGCCCGCCGTTTGCCACGTCGTTGGCCGGCTTCGGCGACTGAACGCGGCTACGCCCTGGGCCGGGCGCGTCGCGCTCAGCGCAATACGAGTCCGATCGGAAAGCTCAGACCCGTCGCCGATCCTTGCAAGGTCGTAGTCGGCGCGACGTTGCCGTTTGCCGCGTCCGGGTAGCTCGTGACGCTGCTTGCCCCCGGATTCGTTACGACGATCGAGCCGCTCTTAGTGACAACGATCCCTGAGGGGCTGTTCAGGCCGGTCATGCTGCCGGCGATGGTCCGGATCGGGCTCACGTTTCCGTGCGCGCCCGCCGCGAAGACGAAGATCGCCTGGGCGCTGTCGTCTGCGACGTACAGATTTTGCCCCGAGTCTACGGCGAGGCCGACTGGATTGACCAGCATTGTTTTGCCGCCCGAAATCACGGTTGTTGGCGGCGTGTTGCCGCGCGCGGACGTCGGGTACTCGGTGATGCTGTGCGAGTTGATGTTGCCGACGTAGAGAACGCCTCCCGATATCATCACAGCCGCGGGGCGCGACAACTGGGTGCTCGAACCGCTGATTCCGTGCGCTCTCCGCACGCAGCCGGTCGCGCCGCGCTTAAAGATGGAAATCGAGTTGGCTTGCAAATTCGCGACGTAGATGCTTTCTTTTCCCAGCGGCTGACTGCTGCCAAGCGCGATTCCATCGGGGAGGTTGAGGCCGCCGCACGTTATCACGGCGACTGGTGCTGCGTTGCCGTTGGCGTTCTTGGCGTACTCCGTTATGGCATTGCTCCCGAGGTTCGTGACGAGCAGGCGACCGTTATACGCGTCGGTCGCGATATTTATGGGCGTGTTCAGCAACGTGCTCGAGCCCGAGATCGTCGCTAGCGGTGCGACATTTCCATTGGCCGTCGCGTGATACGCAGTGATGCTGTTCGCCGCGTTGTTCACAGTGTAGATCTTTTGACTCAACGCGTCGACCCGGATCCCGGAGCTCTGGGGAACGGGCGGCGCCGTCAGTTGGGCGGGTGAGGAACTCAACTGTTGCGTACAGCCGGCCAACGCTACAATGAACAGGACACGTACAAGATCGCGCATTTCTGGCATCCTTCCTTTTTGTGAAACGACACCATTTTATTTAAAACGATCGAAAAGTTCATAAAATGTTCTAAAATCGGCTCGGCGTCACGGTTTCAAAGTAATGTCCAGCGTGGTGTCCACGACTCCGCCGATCGCTGGATCGAGCCGCGTCGTGGCCATGCCGAAAACGTGGCGGTCGATGTGTGCGGTCGCGTGATATGAGGGATCCGCCGCATCGCCGGTTACCGTAACGTCCAGGTGTTCGGGCTGGGTGACGCCGTGGATGGTCAGGTCGCCGTCCATCTCGAACGAAGCGACGCCCTTCGGTACGACCTTCGTGCTGGCGAACGTCCACGTCGGAAAACGCTTCGCGTCGAAGAAGTCGGTCGACCGTAATGAGGCGTCGCGATCCGGATCTCCGCTCGAGATGCGGGTCGCGTCGAGCACGGCGGCGGCGCTGATCGGAATCGCCGATCCCGGCTTCAAGACGATCGTTCCGCTTTGAATCGGGACCGTCCCAACCACGTGTTCGACGAAGACGTGCGTGACCTCGAAGGTGGCCTTCGATCGCGCAACGTCGATTGGGCGCGCCACCGGGGCAGAGAGCGCGATGGAAGTCAGGGCGGCGACGAGTAGCGTGCGCATCAATAGGCTACGCTGAACTGTACGTTCATCGTGTTACTCGTTAAAGGCGAATGCGCAATGACGTCTTCTATCGTCGCGCGCGAGTTTTCGGATAGACCGTACCCGAGCAACAACACCGCATCGCGCGTGAAGCCGCTCGGGTCGTTCGTGCCCTCGTAGCGCGCTTCGGCGAAGAGCCGCCGATTGAAGGCGTAACGGAGCTGCTCGAAGCCGCCGCTGGAGCTGCATCCGGTGTGCCCGGCAGCGGCGCAGTCAGAGTCCCAGCCATTCTCGAGCACGAACTCGGATGAGAAGCGGGTCCACTGACCATAGGTAAAACCGTAGCCGGTGCGCTCGAAGCGATCGGGGATCGCACCGCCCAAGAGCCGCAAGCCGTCGTAGCGATAGGCGCTCAGCGTAAACGGTCCCATTGCATCTTGCGCGTAGATCATCGTATCGACGCCGGTCTTCGGCAACGCATCGCCGCGATCGTAACCGGGGCCGCCGAAGAGCTGCAGGCTCGGGCCGCGTAGCGAATCGCCGAATTGGGCACGCAGGCCCATCTTTGGGTCTTTGAAGTTGAATGGATTCTCTCCAACCGTCTGCACGTACGGCGTATAGTCCGCGTACGTGTCGCGGAACGTTTCCGGGTCGACGGGCAGCGGCAGCGTGAAAGAGCCTCCCTGCACGTACACCGGAATGCGCGCCGTCCACGGATTCACGCGGTCGGTGATCCATGCGTCGCGAATCTCTCCCGGCTCGCCGCCGTCGACGACGTACTGCTCGAGGAAATAGCTCGCGCGGCCCCCTATAGCGCCGGCGGAAAAGAGCTCGACCTCGTCGACGATTGCCTTAGGCAGCCCCGCGCCGTTAGGACCGCTGCCGAGATTCTCGCTCGAGTCGGCGAGGTTGACCTTCGCCGAAATCGGGAAGGCCGCGCCCGGCTGGACTCCGGGGATACGGTCGCCGTTTGCCATGAACGCCGCTCCGAACTCATTGAGGTGCGGGATGGCCGAGTGGCACTTTGCGCACGTGACCGCGTATTGGTGCGCGAACAGCGGGATCGCCGCGGCCCGCTGAGGTTGGCCCCAGATGAGCAGAAACACGAACCCAAGCGCGAGCTGCCACTTACGCATGCCTCAGAAGATTGTTAGGTGCGCCTAAGTCGCTCCTTCCACGAGTATTGAGATCTGCGTGGTGCTCTTGACTTGGGGGTCCGACGTTAGTAATATCGGTTATATAACGAATTTGTTATGAAAATCGCACTAGATGCTAAACGCCTGGACGCTACCTTCGCGGCTTTGTCGGACGCCACTCGACGGGCGATCCTGATCCGGCTGGCGCGTGGCGAGGCGACGGTCAACGAGCTCACCGAGTCGTTTGCCATCAGTCAGCCGGCAATCTCGCGGCATCTCAAGGTGCTCGAAAGCGCCGGATTGATTCGGCGCAGCCGCGACGCTCAACGCAGGCCCGCTCGGGTCGACCAGCAGTCGATCGGCGAGGTCGTCGGCTGGATAGAGCGCTACCGCGAGCTCTGGGAGCGGACGTATCAACGCCTCGACGCCGTCTTGGCCGACGAGCTGAAAGCGCGCAACACATGAAAGAGGAGATCGAGCTCATGCCTTCACACCTCGAAGTCACCACGCCCTCCGAACGTGAGATTCGCGTAGCGCGCACGTTCGACGCTCCGGCCGAGCTGGTTTTCGAATGCCACACGAAGCCGGAGTACCTAAAGAAGTGGCTGCTCGGCCCTCCGGGCTGGAGCATGCCGACCTGCGACGTCGACTTGACCGTCGGCGGCCGGTACCGATACGTCTGGCGCAACGACGCGGGCGCCGGCGAATTCGGCGTACAAGGAGAGTTTCGCGAGATCGATCGGCCGCAGAGGATCGTGCACACGGAATCGATGGACGGAATCCCGGGCGAGGCGCTGTGCACGACGACGTTTGAGGAGTCGGGTTCGAATACGCGCTTTACCTTGACGATGCTCTTCGAATCCCAAGAGGCGCGCGACGTAGCGCTGGAATCCGGCATGACCGAGGGAATGTCGATGAGCTACGACCGCATGCAAGACCTCATTGGGAAGGAGCGGGCGTCGTGACAAGCCGCATTTTTGCGCGAACAGCGATCGTCGCCGCATCACTCGTCGTCGCTATCCTGGGAGCACTCCACGCGCTCAGCCCCGAGTTCGATCCGGCCTGGCGCGTCGTCAGCGAGTACGCCAACGGCCGCTACGGCTGGGTGCTGTCACTGATGTTCGCGTGTTGGGCCCTCGGATCGTGGGCGCTCGCTCTCGCGATGCGTCCCTACATGACCACCGCCGCCGGCAGGATCGGCTTGGCATTTTTGGTCGTCTCGGGCGCCGGCGAAGCGTTGGCGGCGGCATTCGACATCAACCAGCCGCTGCACGGACTAGCCGGTCTGCTCGGCGTCGGCGGCTTGCCGATCGCTGCCATATTGATTAGCATAACGCTCCGCCGCACGCAGTCGTCGCTGCGTGGAACGAGTGCGCTCCTGTGGAGCGCCAATGCGACCTGGCTCGTCGTGGTCGCATTGATCGCAAGCCTCGCCGTGCAGTTCTTGACCTTCATGCACGCCGGCGGTCACGTTCCGTCCGACGGCCAGTCCCTTCCGCTCGGTACGGTTCTCCCGGCCGGCGTCATCGCGGTCGTTGGGTATGCCAACCGCCTGTTGGTTCTCGTTTACTGCGGATGGATGATGCTCGCCGCGTGGAATGCACTCGCATGCTCAGATACTTCGCGTTCCCGCTCGCGGTGGCAGCAATCTGCGGCGGGACTGCGTGGGCACCTGCTGCGGCAAATCCGGGCGTTCGCGCCGTCGTCGGCACGTACGATTGCGTCACCCACGACAGTTCGGGGAAGATCTGGCGGTTTAGGAGCGTGAACTCGATGTGGGGCGCGTGGCTACGGGCCGATACGGCCTTCGCGCCGCAGAACGGCCAGCCCAAAGACGTTGCGCAGACGTTCGTGGGCTTCGACTCCGGGACGAAACGCTGGAACATCGTCTCGATCGATGCCGACGGCTCGTACTACACGCGCTACAGCGGCTCGCGCGCGTTCAACGGCTCGCACTGGGTGGACGGCTATCCCGCCGACGGCGGAAGCGCGGTGATCGGCACTCCTAATCCGCGGCAATACACTTTTGACTTCACGGGACGGCCGGCGAAGGGTCATCAGGACGTCTCGCACACCGTCTGCACGCGACCTTAGAGGCTACTCTTCTAGATCCGGCCGGCCGGTCTCATCGAGCGCCTGCACTTCGATCGATCCGAGATCAAACACGCGCTGCAGCTGCCGCAAGACGGTGTTATCGATTTTCCCTCTTGCGCGGAGCTCGATGAGTTTGGCCCGCTGCGCTTCTATCAGCTCGCGCTGCGCTCGGCGAAAGAGTGCGGTCGTGCGCGCGGCCTTCGCCGATCCGCCCTCGGCCGTGAACTCCGCGAGCCGCGCCTCGAGACGCCGGCGGTGTAGCTCGAGCACGTTCGGCGGATACGTCCCCTCTCGTTCCAATTCGTCGAGTCGCGCGAGCCCGGCTCGTGCCGTTACCATCAGCGCGAGGCGCTCCTCACGCGCAGCGGCGCCGTCGTCCTTGATTCGCAGCCAGCGGATTAGCCAGGGGAGCGCGCCGCCTTGCCCGACCAGCGTGACCAGCAGCACGACGAACGTCAGGAAGATGAGCAGCTTGCGAAAAGGAAACGGCCCGGCGACCGTTTCGAGCGGGATCGCGAGTGCGGCCGCGAGCGAGATGCCGCCCCGCATTCCGGTCCAGGCGAGCAGCGCCACGTGCGACCAGTCGGCTTCGCCGCCGGGGTGCTCCGGCTCGTTGGTAATCGGCAGGAGGCCTTGTGCGAAGGTCCAGATCAGGCGAACGAGCACGCAAGCGCCGGCGACCGCCGCGCCCCACCATATCAGGTCGGCGACCGAGTACTCCCGCAACCCCGAGACGATCGAATGAAACCGAATGCCGACTTCGGTGAAGATAAACGCGTTCAGCAAGAACACCACCGTCAACCAAAACCCGGTCAGCATCTCGCGAGCGCGCGGCTGTAGCACGACGGGTGTGAATCGGCTGATGACGAGGCCCGTCGTGACGGTCGCCAGCACGCCGGATGCACCGATGTAGTAGGCTGGTAGGTAAGCGAGAAACGGCACGACGACCGAAATCGTGGCCTGCAGCGTGTCCTCTTTGAGAACGCGCCACGCCCACACGGCAATCCCGGCGACGGCGAATCCGATCAGCACCGACTCGACGACCGACAGCACCAGAGCGCCGGCGGCGTGCAGCAGCGAGAATGAGGCGCCGACGACCGCGGCGATTCCTATGCCGTAGAGAATCAACGACGTCGCATCGTTGACGAGGCTTTCGCCTTCGATCGTGCCTATGATGTGGCGCGGCACGTTGAGCCGATCGGCGATCGAGGCGAAGGCGACCTCGTCGGTCGACGACACGATCGCGCCGAGCACGAACGCCACGCCCCAGCTCATGCCGGGAATGATGGCATGCGCGATCGCGGCGACGGCGAGCGTCGTTACGATGACCAGGCCAAAGGCCATCTGGAAGATCCAAATCGCTCCCGAGCGGAACTCGCTCGTCGGCGCGGTCACGCTCTCCCAATACAGCAGTGGCGGCAGGAAGACTAGCAAGACGAGCTCGGGCGGCAGCTGAATCGTCGGCACACCCGGAAGGTAACCGATCGCCATGCCCCCGAGCACGAGCACGATCGGGTACGCGACGTTAATGCGCCTCGAGATCGTGACGAGGACGATGATCGCGATGAAGACGACGATGAGCGCGGTCACGCGTGACCTCGTTCGGCGTTACGGCGCCGGCAATTCCAAATACATTAGGCCGCGGGCATCGAGCCACGTGCGTCCGCTGCCTCTCGCGATTCGGATGAGCGGATTTTCGCACGCGGCGCAGCGAATGGTGATGCCCGGCTCGAAGCCGTAAACGCGCGACTGCGCCAGTACCGCCACGTTGCCGCAAGCCGCGCACTGGCCGGTGGCGCCCGTGACGTCGACGCAGAACACCTCGCGAAGCTCGCCGGCGACGGCGTTGCCGTCGAAAAACGAATCGTTGCTCATGATGTGCCTCCCGTAGGGCCGAAGCGCTCGGTCTTGATGCGTTGTGGATCGTGTCCAGCCTGCTCGAGGAGCGCGGCCACGGCTTCGACGAACGCGGTCGGCCCGCAGACGTAGCATGCCGGAGCCTGCGCGCTCGAGAAGGCCGCCTCGGAGAGCAGGGCTGCGTCGACGCGTTTCGGCGGTGCCGGCCAGCCCGGCGGCGTGACGCGCGTGTACGCGTAGGCAATCGTCAAGCCTTGATCCTCCAGCGCGCGTTGGCGCAGTTCCGCCGCATAGATCGCCGATTGCGGGGAGCGAACCGAATAGATCAAGCGGAAGGGCGTGCGAAGACCGGCCGCGGAGCGCGTGCGAATCATCGCCATCAGCGGCACCAGGCCCGAGCCGCCGGCGATGAGCTGTACGGGCTCGATGAACGCCGGGCGCCACACGAACCAGCCGCCGACGGGTCCGCGAATCTCCAGGCGATCCCCGGGCGCGACGGTGCGAACCAGGTACGGGGAGACCTCGCCGTCGGTGAGCTCCTCGACGGTCAGCGCGACTCGCGCGTCTTGTGCCGCGCTTGCAATCGAGTACGAGCGCACCGCTGCGTAGCCGTCTTCGGCGCGCAGTCGAACGTCGACGTGTTGACCGGCGTTGTGACCCGGCCAGCCCGGAACGTCGAGCACCAGCGTTCGCGCGGTTTGGGTCTCTTCGTGAGCCTCGATGACGGCAGCGACGTACCAGGCTAGTCGCCCCAGTAGCGTTGTTCCCGCCATGGATCCCCGTAGTTGTTATAGCCGAGGCTCTCCCAGAATCCAGGTCGATCCTGGAGCATCAACGTGATCCCGCGTATCCACTTCGCGCTCTTCCAGAGATATAGATGCGGAACCAGCAATCGAGCCGGCCCGCCGTGCTCGGGAGCGAGATTCTCGCCGCCAAACCGAAACGCGATCCACGCCTTGGCGCCGCGCAGATCCGCGAGGGGAAGATTGGTCGTGTACCCTCCGTACGATTGCGCCATCGCAAAGGTAGCGGCCGTCGTAACGCCGTCGAGCAGAGTGTCGAGCGATACTCCTTCCCAGGCGGTTGCGAGCTTCGACCAGCGTGTGACGCAGTGAATGTCAGTCGTGATGGAAACGCTCGGCAGCGCGCGAAACTCTTTCCAATTCCACTTGCGCGCTGCGCCGTCTTCCGTCGTCAGCGTAAACTGCCAATCGTCGAGGGCGATCTTCGGCGTCGGACCCGCGGACAGCACGGGAAAGTCTTCCGTCAGATACTGTCCCGGCGGCAAACTCGCGTTTTCCGCGCGGCGCCGTCCGACGAAGCCACGCGAGACGATCGGCGTCTCGTTCCGGTCATCCAACATCACGCAAACCTCGATTTTTAGCTTACGGTACGATCACGACTTTACCTTGGGCGCCATCGTGGACGCGGTCGTACGCCTTGCGCGCTCGGTCCAATGGATACGTATATGCCACCTTCGGCTCGCGCAGCTGTCCCGACTCGATGTAGGGATCGATCCGGCTGAGGATTTGGCCCACCCGGTGGAGTGGAAACGAGGCCGTGTCGAGGCCGCAAAACGTCAGGCGTTTCCGGTAAAACATGAACAGGTCGAGTTCAGCCATTTTACCCGCCGCGGCCGAGAAGATCACCATGCGGCCGTCTTTGCCGAGCGCGTCGAAAAGCGACGCGAAGATCGGCGCGCCGACGGCGTTGGTCGCAAGCTGGGCGCCGGAGCCGCCTGTTAACTCGTTCACGCGCGCGGCGAGGTCGTCGCGGTCGGAACGCACGATGGCCTCGACGCCGATCGTCGCGAGCTCGGACACGTCGTCGCTCGATTGTACCAGCGCGATCGGACGCGCCCCGAGCGCCTTGGCGATCTGCACCGAGGCCGTGCCGACCGAGCCGGCGGCCCCGGATATGATGACCCACTCCCCTGATCTCAACCGGCCGAGGTCCACGAGCGAACTCCACGCGGTCAGAAACGGCGTGCCCATCGCGGCGGCGCCTTCCGCAGAGAGATGCGACGGTCGCGATGCGACGGCGCCGGCCGGGACGACGAGCATTTCGGCGTGCGCGCCGTCGCGCGTGAGACCCAGCTCACCGCCGCCCGTGCCCCACACGGGCTTGCCGGCGAGGTTCGGCGGTCCGTCGACGACGGTTCCCGCGAAGTCGCGCCCGAGCGTGCGCGGCAACACGAGCTGCGGGAATCGGCCCAGCGCGATGCCGACGTCGCTTGGATTGACGCCGGCCGCCTCGACTCTGATGCGCACTGCGTCTTGGTCGGCCACCGGTTCGGGGACGTCGCGCACACTCAGAACGTCGAGCGATCCCGTGCGGTCGATTCGAAGTGCTTTCATCTCGTTTACGGCGTCAGGCTGAAGACCGTTCCGCAGCCGTTTCTGTGGCAGCCGCTGCCGCCCCCGTATGCGGTCGTGCCGTAGAGGATGCCGTTGAACATGTACAATGGCGCCTGCGGAAGACTTCCCTGGTTACGCCCGCGGAAACTGTAGAGCACTCTCTCGCTGCCGGACTGGGAGACTTCGAATACCGTGCCGAGGCCGAACACGCTGCCGCCGCCGCCGCCCGTTCCGCCGGATTGCGAAACGCCGTAAAAGTTGCCATTAGAGTAAATCAACGGTCCTGAGGGCGAAGCGGCGTCGGGTTTGCCTTGGAAGCTATAGAGCGTTTTCAGCCTGAACGGAGGCGTGAACGAGAAAAAGGTGCCCTCGTTATTCGCGCCCTCGGTCAACGTAGTGCCGTAGAGCGCGCCGTTGACGGCGACGAGTCCATTGGGAACCGAACCCTCCGCGCCGCCTGCGAAGCGGTGCACGACTTTTTCCTGACCGTCGAGGGTCACTTCATAGATTGTGCCGCAGCCGGAGCTCCCGCACTGCCCACCGCGGCGGCCGCCTTCGTACGTCGCACCGTAGAGCTCGCCGTTCAACGCGACGAGCCCTGGAAACGCTACGGCGCCGTCGCCTTTGCTCGCGCCTCCGAAGCGGTAGAGCCAGCGCCTTTTGCCGGTCGGCGTCAGCGAATAGATCGTGCCGCATCCGATGCCGCCGCACGCCACCGTGCCGCCTTTGGCGGTCGTGCCGTAGAGCCGGTTCTTTATGACGATCACGGGAGCGACCGGGTACGCTCCGTCGGCCGTGCGATCCCTGTCGCCCCTGAAGTTGTGGATCACGCGCTCGTGTCCCGACGTGTCGATGACGTACACGGTGCCGTGTCCAGACCGGCCCCCGCTGGACGTCGTGCCGTACAGCCTACTCTTGTACTGAGTCAGGCCGGCGTAGGGCCACGAGCCGTCGCTCGCGCCGTTGAGATCGCCCCGAAAATCGTAGACGATCTTTTCATTGCCGGAGGCGTCCACCGAGAAGACGATACCGCAGCCTTCCCAGCAAAGGTTTCCGTTCCCGAAACAGGAGCGCGCGCAGAAGTTTTTGGAGCCGGCGAGCGTCGTTCCGTACAGCATCCCGTTGTAGGCGATGAGCCCGCCGTTGGCCACCGCGCCGTCCGGCGTTCCTTGGAAGCGGTAGAGCACGGCGTAATGCGGCGCCGACGCCACACCCAAGGTGCGAGAAAGCGAGCCCACGCTCAACTGTGTCGAGGGGTGCATAGGCGGAGTCGTGTTCCCGCCGCACGCCGCTACCAACGCCGTGCATAGGGCTGCGATAGCAAGCCCGCGGTTCCGCATGCGATGTCGTTCGACGGCGAGCTCGAAAGCACTGTCGCATGTTCGGCGGAGCGTAGTGGCAAAGCCAGGCTCATGGCCTCACGAAAGAGCTTCATTTCTGCAAGCGCTGGCGCAGTGAGTATGCTTCTTCCATCGGGCGGCGCGCTCGCCGCAGGAAAGACGGCCGAATCGGGACGCCCGGCTCGCGATCGTCGCGACTTGGCGCTCGCGATTCGGGAGCAGACGGCGCTGGCGCACTACCGGCACGGACGCGTGACCAATCGCGCAAACGGGGACGAGCTGCGGTACACTGACAAGCGTGCCAGCTTTTCGAAGACATTACCGCACGACGATCTCGGCGAAGTGGATCCCGCGGCGTTCTCGCGGTTCGTCGCCATCGTCGAACGCGGCAATCCCGCGGAATTCGAACAGGTGCCGCGCGACGCACTCGCGGTCGAGCGGCTCAACGATCCGCAAGCGACGTACGCATACGATTTCACCGCCACCGACAGCCACGCGACGACGATGGCGGCTCCGCCAACGTTCGCTAGCGCCGCCATGGGCGCCGAGATGGGGGAGCTGTACTGGCACGCTTTGACGATCGACGTGCCCTTTGTGGCGTTCGATACAAATCCGCTGATCGCGGCGGCCGTGTCGGATCTCAATTCGTTCTCCAAGCCGCCATGGGTTCGTTCGCTGAGCGCGGCGGCGCTCTTTCGCTGTCTCTTCGCCGGCGCTGTGAACGGGCCGTTCGTGAGCCAATTCCTGTGGCTCGACGTGCCGTACGGCCCCACGGTAATCGTGCAGCGATATCGCGTTCCCGTGCCCGCGCAAAGATTCCTCACGCAGCCAGACGAGTGGCTTGCGTGCCAACGCGGGGCAGCGATGAAGAACAAGATCACCTATGCGGAGCAGCGCTGGGCCGCGAATAACGCGGATCTGGCCGCATACGTGCATCGTGACTTCAGCTTTCAAGCGTTTATGAACGCCGCGCTGATCTCGATGTCATACGGTCCCGCGGCGCTGTCGCCGACAAATCCGTATCGCTCGTCGAGAACCCAGTTCGGCGACATTACATTCGGCAACAAGATGTTTCTCACGCTCATTGCCCAGGCGGCCATCGTGGCGCAAAAGACGTCGTACTATCACAAGTGGCTCGTCCATCGCCGGCTGCGCCCCGAAATGATGGGCGGACGAATTGCGTTTGAGGTCACGGGGCGCAAGAGCTACGGAATCCATCCGGATATCCTGCGGTCCGATGGCGTCGCCCGGACGAAATCGCTGCAGGGCACGGCGTTCCTGCCGATCGCGTACCCGGAGGGTTGCCCCACGCATCCGTCTTATCCCGCCGCGCACGCCTGCAACGCCGGTGCGTGCGCCACGATGCTCAAGGCATTCTTCGACGAAAGCTTCGTCATCCCCAACGCCGTCGCTGCGAATGCGGCCGGCGACGCTTTGCTGCCTTGGCGCGAGGGCGAGCTGACGCTGGGCGGGGAGTTCGACAAACTGGCCTGCAACATCGCCTTCGCGCGACACGCGGCGGGGGTCCACTACCGATCCGACAGCATGGCCGGACTACTCGCGGGCGAGCAACAAGGACTTTCGCTGCTGAGCGACTATAGCCGCACGTTCAACGAGCGCTTTGCCGGCTTCGAGCTCACGACGTTCGGCGGCCGGCGCGTACGCATCCAAAACGGCGAAGTCGAGGTGCAATGATGCAAACACTCAAGATAACGTTCGCGGCTACGCTCACTCTGCTAGCCGGCTGCGCCGGCGGAACCGGCGCGCTGCGCGGCCCGTTGCCGGCGTTGCCTTCCGTTGCGAACCGAGCCGCTGTTTCACCGGCCGAGGCGCTGACGCAGCTGATGAATCTGGATTATTCGAACGGATCGATCACCGTGTTTTCGATTCAAAACGGCAGGGCGCACGTGTCAAAGACATTTGCTCCCGGAAACGGACGCGCACAGGGGCTGGCCGTCGACGGGAGCGGACGAATTTACACCACTCTAACCGAGTCGAACGCGAAGCCGTGTTCCGCCTGCGTCGAAGTGTTTACCGACACGGGCAGCCTCGTGGAGCGGCTCGACGCGCCGATTCTGAAAGGCGCGTCCGGAGCGCCGTCGCTTACCGACGTGGCTCTCGATAGGCACCGCAACGTGTACGTCAGCGATTTCGGCCAGCAGGCCGTCTACTTCTTTCCGCACGCACGTAAGGCGCGCGCCCCCGTCATCGTCGTACAGAACTCGCAGAACGCCGCATCGGTACTCGCTACGCCAACCGGCAACGATGTGGTGATCTCCGGCGGTTGCGGATTCGCCAGCGTGCGGCCTTACACGCGCACGGCGCCCGGCCAGTATGCGCCCGGCTCGTGCTTCGGCATCGGCACCATCGCCCTTATCGGCGGAGCCGAGGATGAGAAGGTCGACGTGATGACTCCCGTCGACGGCGTACCGGATCTGGTTTCGGTATCCTCTCCGAGCGGTGGAAACACGTTCCAAACGCCGGATCGGCTCGCATCGATCAGCAGCGTCGCGTTCAACCGCGATGCCTCCGTTGCGTACGTCGCGAACCATAGTAAGGAATGCGTGTACGCTTTCGCGCGGCCGGCGAACGGGTGGCTGTCGGGCCAGCCCAAGCTCCTGGCGACTTATAAGGGCTTCAAGAACCTCGACATCATCGCGGTTCCGCATTAGTGCGGATCAAATCTTTTCCCACACGAGCGTCACTCGGCCCCAAGGCGTTTGAGCGGTCAGCGAGAGGCGATTCTCAGCCAGCGTGAAGTAGCGGAGCTGGTCGGTGCCGACGAGATTTGGGAACGAGCTTCCCTCGACGCGATGGGTGACGGTGCCGGCGGCTTCGTCGAGCGTGTAGGTTCCGAAGTAACAAAAGTAGCCGAGCCATGCCGCCGCTCTTTCCGCGGGTTGAGCGCGACGCCAATCGTCATCGACAAAACGTGGCTGGTTCGGGCGCATGAGTTGCGCCGAAACGCTGCCGGAGCCGTCATACATCAGTTGACCGATGGGATCGTCGCCGAGAGGGGAATCCACCTTTCCCGCTTCGTCGCGCCAATCCCATGAGACAAGGCGCCAGGCTCCAATCAGGCGTTCGCGCACGTCTGGTGTTGTCGTCGTCAGGCTGCACTGCAGGCCGTGCAGCGGCCCTCGAATGTCACGCGTTCGCTTTCGATCTCGAAGCCGTGCTGCAGCGCGAGCGCTTTGATCGTTCGCGCGGGAATCGCGTAGGGTACGTCTTCGATCTCTCCGCACTTGCTGCAGCGGAAGTGGGCGTGCCGCGGTCCAGCCGGCTCGTACGTCGCGGCGTCGATGCCGGGGACGTTGAGCTCGGACACTAAGCCGAGGACGCGCAGGCGTTCGAGGCCGCGATAGACCGTCGAGAATCCGATGCCCGGCTGCCGCCGCAGCGCCTTGGCGTAGATCTCGGAGGGCGTGAGGTGGCGGCCCAGCCCGCTCTCTTCGACGATCTCGTAGATGAGCTGATAGTTTTTCGGCAGCTTGACGGCGGGCGTTTGCAGCGGTATCCTGCGCATGAGAGTGACATTCACTTTCACACGCCGGGGCGCCTGCTCGGCTGCCCGCGTGCCTTCACTCTTTACCGGATCGGAGAAGTAGCGCGAGATGGAAAACACGATCGTCGAGCTGTCGGAAGCTGACCAAGGCTGTCCCGTAAAACACGTACCGCTCCGCCCGCGAGTCAACATCGATTGGTTCCCCGAGTTATTGGACCTATCGGTGCTGCACCGGCCGTCCGCGCTGTCCGACCCGATGGGCCCCGATTTCAACTATGCCAGCGAGTTCAAGAGTCTCGACCTCAAGGCGGTCAAGGCGGATCTCTACGCGTTGATGACGACGTCGCAGGACTGGTGGCCGGCCGACTACGGTCACTACGGGCCGCTCCTCATTCGTATGGCCTGGCACGCGGCGGGGACCTACCGCATCGGCGACGGCCGCGGCGGAGCGGGTTCGGGCGATCAGCGCTTCGCGCCGCTGAACAGCTGGCCCGACAACGCGAACCTCGACAAAGCCCGACTGCTGCTGTGGCCCGTCAAGCAGAAGTACGGCCGGAAGATCTCGTGGGCCGACCTGATGGTCTTGGCCGGAAACTGCGCGTTGGAATCGATGGGATTCAAGACGTTTGGGTTCGGCGGCGGCCGCGTGGACGCGTGGGAACCGGATGAAAGCACCTACTGGGGTCCGGAGGAAGTATGGCTCGAGGACAAGCGCTACACCGGTGAGCGCGATCTCGAACCGCCGCTCGCGGCGGTACAGATGGGCCTGATCTACGTGAACCCGGAAGGCCCCAACGGAAACCCCGACCCGCTCGCCGCCGCGATCGACATTCGCGAGACGTTCGCCCGTATGGCGATGAACGACGAAGAGACCGTCGCGCTCATCGCGGGCGGACATACGTTCGGAAAAACGCACGGCGCCGCCGATCCGAGGCAGTACGTCGGCCTCGCGCCGGCCGGCGCTCCGATCGAAGAGCAGAACCTCGGCTGGCGCAATACGTTCGGCACCGGCAGCGGCGACGACACGATCACGAGCGGCCTCGAGGGCGCCTGGACCCAGACTCCCACGCGCTGGAGCAACCTGTATTTCGACAACCTCTTCAACTACGAGTGGGAGCTGACGAAGAGTCCCGCCGGCGCGTATCAGTGGAAGCCGAAGGGCGGCGCGGCCAACGGCAGCGTCCCCGACGCGCACGACACGTCGAAGTCGCATGCGCCGACGATGCTCACGACGGACCTCTCGTTGAAAGTCGATCCGATCTACGCGCCGATCTCGAAGCGCTTCCACGAGAATCCGCAAGAGCTCGCGGACGCATTTGCCAAGGCGTGGTACAAGTTGACGCACCGCGACATGGGCCCGATCTCGCGCTACCTCGGTCCGGAGGTACCGGCCGAGCCGCAGATCTGGCAAGACCCGGTGCCCGCGGCCGATCATCCGCTGATCGACGATCGCGACGCCGAGGAACTCAAACGCCGGATCCTCGCTTCGGGACTCACGGTTTCGCAGCTGGTCACGACCGCGTGGGCGGCCGCGTCGACGTTCCGCGGAACGGACAAGCGCGGCGGCGCGAACGGCGCGCGCATTCGCCTCGCGCCGCAGAAGGACTGGGCCGTCAATCAGCCCGCCGAGCTGGCTAAGGTGCTCGAGACGCTCGAGAAGGTTTGCGCCGGCTTCAACGCCTCGCTTTCCGGCAGCAAGAAGGTCTCGCTGGCCGACGTCATCGTTCTCGGCGGCGGTGCGGCGATCGAACAGGCCGCGAAGAGCGCCGGTCACGACGTCAAGGTGAGATTCTCACCGGGACGCACGGATGCAACGCAGCAGAATACCGACCCCGAATCGTTCGCCGTGTTGGAGCCGTTCGCCGACGGGTTCCGCAATTATCTGGGCCGGAATCGCTCGCGTTCGCCCGAGCAGCAGCTCGTCGATCGCGCGCAGCTGCTCACGTTGACCGCTCCCGAGATGACGGCGCTCGTCGGCGGCCTGCGGGTCCTCGGCGCCAACGCCGGAGGGTCAAAGCACGGCGTCTTCACGAAGCGCCCGGGCACGCTGACGAACGACTTCTTCGTGAACCTGCTCGACTTGCGGACCAAGTGGCAGCCGGTCCGCGGATTCACCTACGAGGGCCTCGACCGGCGCACCGGCGACGTCTCCTGGACCGGCACGAACTGCGACCTCATCTTCGGCTCGAACTCGCAGCTCCGCGCGATTGGCGAGGTCTACGCCGTCGAGGGCGATCACTTCGTCCGCGACTTCGTGGCCGCGTGGGAAAAGGTCATGAACCTCGATCGGTACGACCTGGCCGTGACGGCGTAGCGACCTAAGGGGAGCGGCGGCGCCTCCTGGAAGACTAGCGGCCGAGGAGGGACCATACTATGACCCAGACTCAGCCTGCCCCCAAGGCTTCCGGAAAAGCCTACACGCTGGAAGGTACGCTAATCGAAGCATGTTCGTGCCGGACGCTCTGCCGGTGCTGGATCGGCGAGGATCCCGACGGCGGCGCGTGCGATTCGTTCCTCGCGTATCACATCGATAAGGGCGAGATCAACGGCGTAGACGTAACGGGGCTAAACTACGTGGGAGTCTTCAAGATTCCGGGCAACGTTCTTACGCCGAAGAGCTGGAAGCGCGTGACCTATGTGGATGCGCGAGCAACGGACGAACAGCGGGCCGCGATTCTCGACGCCTGGCACGGCCGCTTGGGCGGACCGCTTGCCGACCTCAACGGCTTAATCGCCGAGGACGTCGCGATCGAAACGATGCCGATCGAACACAATACCAGGGGCGGCGAAGGCACGCTCGTCGTCGGCGACAAAGTTCGCGCGACGATGGCCCCGTACCGCAGCGCATACGGGGCGGTCACGACGCTGCGCGACAGCATCTTCAGCACGATACCCGGCGCGCCCGCATACGTTGCGAAAGCCTCGGAACACGTCGTCAACATTCCCGAGCACGGAATGGTCTGGACGTTTAAGGATCGCAACGCTATCCAGGGCGATTTTCTGCTAGAGGCATAACGTAGTGGCGGCAAACGCCGCGTACCGGTACGTGCGCTTCAGTACGATCGGCGTTCTCGGGTGCGCGATCGTCGCCGCGTGGGCGGTCTGCGTGTGGGCGGAGATGAGCGGCAACGCGGCGCACGTTCATCACCACGCGCTCTATGAAAGCGGGCGGCCGTTTTGGTTTGCCGCGCTCCTCGTGCTGGCAGCGTGGCAGCTCATGACAGCCGCAATGATGCTGCCCTCTTCGCTTGGATTCATCCGCCTGTATGCGGCGACCGCGGGGCGCGCACCCGATTTTCCACTCGCGCTGATCCTTTTCTTAGGCGGCTACTTCGCCGTCTGGACGGCATTTGCGCTCGCGGCATTTACGGGCGATATGCAGGTGCACCGCATCGTCGATGTTTGGCCCTGGCTTGCAGCGCACGCGACGCTGATACCGGCCGCCACGCTCGGCCTTGCCGCAGTCTATCAGTTTACGCCGCTCAAGGACGCCTGCCTCAAGGCGTGTCGTCATCCGGCCATGTATCTGCTGCGCCACTATCGGCGCGGCGCCTTCAACGGGCTGCGCATCGGTTTCGGCCACGCGCTCTATTGCCTCGGCTGCTGCTGGGCGCTGATGCTCGTGATGTTTGCGGCGGGCGTCGCGCACTTGGCCTGGATGGGCGTGCTGGCGGCGATCATGTTCGTCGAGAAGGCGACGCCCGCGGGGAACCGGGTCGTGGCGCCGGTCGGCGCGGCGCTCGGTGTTTTGGCGGCCATCGCGCTCTTGGCTCCCGCGGCGATCCCCGGTTTGTAGATGACGCGCTGAGGATGCACGTTGGAATCGCGGGCACGGGAAAGATGGGAAGCGCGATCGCGCGCAACTTGCTCGATCGCGGCTACCAGGTCTCCGCTTGGAACATCGATCGCGATCCGATGGAGCCGCTCGTCGTCGCGGGCGCGACGCCGTTCGATGACGTCGAATCCATGGTAGCCAGCGTGGATGCGGTCGTCGCGATACTCTGGGACGACGACGTCGCGCGGGAAATCTCTCTCGGCCGGATCATTCCGGCCGCGCGCAGCGGCCAGCTCGTGATCGAGTCAACCACGCTCTCGCCGCAGATGTACGCGTCGCTGGCGGAGGCGGCGGCGCGGCGCGGCGTCGACTTTCTCGCGTGTCCGGTCATCGGCAGCGTCGACGGCGCGCGCACGGGCGGGCTGACGCTCTATCCGGGGGGCAGCGCGCAGGCCTTCGAGCGCGCACGGGAACTCCTCGGCACGATGGGTTCTACCATCAAGTTTACCGGTTCGCCCGCGGCCAGCGGCCATCTCAAGCTCGCGAGCAACTGCGTGCTGGCCGTGATCGCCGACTCGCTCGGAGAACTGCTCGGCATTCTGGCGCGAGCCGGCGTCGATCGTGCTCTCGCGGTCGAAACGCTCGTGTACATGCTCGAGCGCGCAGCCACCAAGCGGCAACAACTGCAAGAGAATGACACGCAACCGCGCTTCTCCGCGAGCGCGCTGCTCAAAGACCTGCTTCTGGCTCGCGCCGCCAGGGAAGGACTTCAGGTGGATGCGCCGTTGATGGACTGTGCGCTCGCGGAGTTCGGAAAAGCTATCGCGACGGGCGTGGGTGACGAGGATTACATCACCGTGGCGCTGGCGCTGGAGCGATGCCTCTCTTCATAAGCAGGGCGGGAGCGGATGCTGACTTCGCCGCAGTCGTCGGCAAGATTTTGGAGTCGGCCGGTCACACGGTCGTCCTTCAGCAGTGGGATTTCGCCAACCGGAACTTCATGGAGCGCATGCACGCGGCGCTGGCCGGGGGCGCCCGCGTCGTCGCGTTGCTGTCGCCGGAATATTTGGGCAGCGCGCACTGCCAGGCCGAATGCCAGAATGCGATCGCCGACGATCCGCTTAACAACAAATCGCGGCTGATCTTATTGCGCGTCGCCGAATGCGAGCCGTTCGGCCTCCTTTCCGGGCTCGCCTATTGGGATCTCGTTCCGGTGCGCGACGATCGCGCCCTACTGCGGGAAATCGTGCTCGACGCGGTGCGGGAAGAGCGGCGGGATGCCGCCCCGAGCGGTCCGTACTGGCGGCCTGCCCACACCGTCGTCGACAGCGAAGCGATCCGTCCCGTTCCCAGCTTTAGCGCGCGCGAAGAGGAGCTCGCCGAAATCGCCGCGGCTCTTTCCGGTGACGGAGCGATTGCCGCGGTATACGGATTGGGCGGCGTCGGCAAGACGTCGATAGCGCGCGAGTACGCGTGGCGCGATCGCGAACGTTATTCGGTCATCGCGTGGCTCGCCGCGCAGACCGAAGAGGGCATCATCGAAGGCCTCGTGCGCCTCGGGGCGGCCTTCGTCCGCGGAATCGATGAGCTTGCCGATCGCCGCGCCGCTGCACAACGCGTAATCGGATCGATACTGAGCGGCTTCGCTAAACCCGCGCTGCTGATCTTTGACAATCTCGAAGACGAGCGGTTGCTGCGCAGCTGGCTGCCGCGGAACGGGGCACGCGCGTTGGTTACCTCGCGGAACGCGTCGTGGGGCCCCCAGGTCACGGCGCTTCCGCTGCACGCGTGGGACGTCGAAACCGCGGCTGCTTATCTTCGGCGCGAGAGCGGGCGCGACGACGTGAGCGACTCCGCCGCGCGCGCGATCACCGAGGCGCTCGGCGCGCTTCCCCTCGCGCTCTCGCACGCCGCGGCGGCGCTGCGTAACCAACGGATGGTCACGCCCGAGCGGTACCTGGAGCGTGTCGCCGACCACCTGAAGCACGCGCCGCGAGCGTCGGAGTATCCGCAATCCGTGTTCGCGACCTTCAACGCGGCGATCGAGCAAGCCGAAGGCGAATCTCCGGGTGCCGCGGCCGTACTGCGTTTCGCGGCGCTCTTCGCGCCCGATGCGATTCCCGACGAACTCTTCCGGCAGCCCGTGGATGGCTACCAGGGAAAATTGCCCGCCGACGACTTCGAGTTGGATGAGGCGCTCGGCGCGCTTAATCGGCTGTCGCTGCTCGACTTCTCGGAGACCGCTCGCACCTACGCCATCCACCGGCTCGTTCAACTCGCGTCCCGCGATACGCTCGCGGCAGAATCGCTCGCCTGGCACGAATGCGCAGTAGCCGCGGCCGATGCAGCTTTTCCGAAGGTCGAGTTCGAGAACTGGCCGGCTTGCTCGCGGCTTCTGCCGCACGCACGTGCGGCCTTGGGGAACTTGCCCGGCGACAGCGCGTTCTTGCCGGGAAGCCGGCTCGCTGAAAAGTGCGGCCTGTACCTCTGGAGGCGAGCCGAGTTCAGCGCGTCGGAGCAGCTGTATCTGCGCGCGCTCGCAATCCGCGAGCAGGCGTGCGGCCTAGCGGACCGGGGCGTCGCGCCGATCCTGAGTCACCTTGCAAAGGTGTATGTAGATCAGTACCGCTACGATGAAGCTGAAGCGCTGCTGGCCCGCGCCCTTACGATCTGCGAAGCTCCGGGCCACGATCAATCCGATCTCGCCGACGTCCTCAACAACCTTGCCGTGATCTGCCGCGAGCAAAGCCGGTTCGACGAGGCGGAACGCCTGTACCGGCGGACGCTGGCGATTCTCGAGAACGCTTTCGGCGAAGATCACCCGGAGTTCGGCCGCATCCTCAACAATCTCGCGGGGGTCTACGTCGACCGCGACGACGTCGAAGCGGAGAAGGTACTTGCGCGAGCGCTCGCACTGAAAGAGAAGAGGCTCGGCCCGGATCATCCCAACGTCGCCTATACCGTTGAGAACCTCGCCGTCGTGCAGCGCAACCTCGGACGCTATCCGCAATCTGAGAGCCTCCACCTGCGCGCGCTGGCGATTCGAGAGAAGACGCTCGGACCGGACCATCCCGAGGTCGGCCTGAGCCTCCACGGCCTCGCCAACCTGCGTCGCGACCAGGCGCGCTACGACGAGGCGGAACGTCTGCACGCGCGAGCCTTGGCGATTTGGCAGAAGGCCCTTGACCCGGCGCACCCGCACGTCGCGCGCGGTTTCAACGCGCTGGCGACCGTGTACCGCGAACAGGGCCGCTACGACGACGCGGAAGGCCTGCATCGGCGCGCGCTCGAGATTCTGGAAAAGGCCGTCGGCGACGATCACCTCTACGTTGCGTCATGCCTATGCGACCTCGCAGCGTTATATCGCCGCCAGGCGCGCTACGAAGAGGCCGAGTCGATCTTGCGCAGGGCCCTGGCAATCCGCGAGAAAGCGCTCGGGACGGAGCACGTACTAGCGGAATCCGTTAGGGAAGAACTGACCAGCCTTCCCTAACGGGCCGCTAGTGTGCTAGCATACAGACCCCAATCTCTCTGACGCGACCCGAGCTGAGGGACTTTCGCAATTGGATCGTCGCAACTTCGTCGGTACCGCCACCGCCGGTCTCGCAGCCACACAGCTCGCAATCCTTGGCTGCGCGCGCTCGAACTCCACGCAAGCCAACACCGAAAGGAACACGGCCATGACGCAAGTCCAAGAGCCCACGGCCGGTGGAACGACCGCCGTCCGCCCGTTTCCCAAGCTGAACGTTCCGGAGGCGGAGCTCGTGGAGCTCCGCGCTCGCATCAAAGCCATGCGATGGCCCACGCTGGAGCTCGTTTCGGACCAATCGCAAGGCGTGCAGCTGGCCACAACTCAGGCGCTCGCGGCCTATTGGTCGACGGATTACGACTGGCGCAAGTGCGAGGCAAAGCTCAACGCGATCCCGCAGTTCGTGACGGAGATCGACGGCCAGGACATTCATTTCATCCACCAGCGCTCCAAGCACGAAAACGCGCTGCCGCTCGTCGTCACGCACGGGTGGCCCGGCTCTTACATCGAGCAGACGAAGATCATCGGCCTGCTCACCGATCCCACGGCGCACGGTGCGAGCGCATCGGATGCGTTCCATTTGGTGATTCCGTCGATACCAGGCTACGGGTATTCGCCTGAGCCGGCGACCCTTGGATGGGACCCGGTGCGCGTCGCAAAGGCGTGGGTCGTGCTGATGGAACGGCTTGGCTATTCGAAGTTCGTGGCGCAAGGCGGCGACTGGGGCGCTTCCGTTACGCAGGAGATCGCGTTGCTCGCGCCGGCGCAGGTGCAGGCCATTCACAGCAATATGCCGGGCACCGTTCCCGCCGACATCCTAGCGGCCGCCAAATCGGGCCAGCCCGCGCCGGCGGGCCTCTCCGGCGACGAGCTGAACGCGTTCGAGCAGCTGAAAGATTTCTATGGTCATCATCTCGGCTATGCCGTCGAGATGAGCAATCGCCCGCAGACCCTCTACGGACTGATGGATTCGCCGATCGGTCTCGCAGCCTGGATTCTCGATCACGACAAGGACAGTTACGAGATGATCGCGCCGGCCTTTGCGGGGCATCCCGGCGGCCTTTCGCGTGACGACGTGCTCGACAACATCACGATGTACTGGTTGACGAAGACGGGCATCTCATCGGCGCGCTTGTACTGGGAGAATAAGCTCGACTTCTTCGACGTGAAGGGCGTCACCATTCCGGTCGGCGTCAGCGCCTTTCCGCACGAGCTCTATACGGCGCCGCGGAGCTGGTCGGAGAAGGCCTATCCCAAGCTGGTCTATTACAAGAAACACGACGTCGGCGGCCATTTCGCCGCCTGGGAGCAGCCGCAACTCTTCTCCGAAGACGTTCGCGCTACGTTCCGGTCCGTCCGAAGCGCCTAAAGCGCATCGATCGGGAGAGGCTCACGGCCGACGCTAGAAGAACGTCGGCCGTGATGCACAAACCCGGCCGTTTACTGAGGCAGCTCGCGTTTGAAGTTGCCGCCGTTCTCGTTGTTTTGTCGGCATGCTCGAGTGGAACGCAAACCACTGCCAGTCAAACGGCGGCGGCTCAACAGGCGCCGGCAAAGCTGCACTGGGCCACGTGTGACGACGTTCCGAACACGCAGTGCGCCGGTTTGGGCGTGCCGGTCGATCCCGCGAATCCGCAGGGCCCGAAGTTCGCGCTACGCATCGCGCGCGTGCCGGCGCTCGATCCCGGCCGCAAGAAGGGCGTGCTGATCTTTCTCCCCGGCGGCCCCGGCGCCGGCATCGCGTCAATTCTCGCCGGCTATCTGCGCAAGGAGCACCATGTGGACGAGCTTCGGCGGGAGTACGACGTCGTGACCTTCGATCCGCGCGGCATCGGTGAGAGCAATCCGATCCGCTGCGCTCCGGACGCCGTTCCGTCGCCGAGGCCGCCGTCCGGCCAACCGCCGACGGCAGACGAGTTCAAGGCGATCGCCGACGCGAATGCGGCGCTCTTCAAGAGCTGCGTCGCATTGACGGGCGAGCTCTTCCGGCACCTGTCGGCCATGGATACCGCGGCGGACGTCGAGCAAATGCGCCTCGCCCTCGCACCTCATCAGGGTCTGATTGCGTACGGCGGATCCTATGGCTCGGCTTACGGAGCAGCGTATCTCGAGCGCTACCCCGATCGCGTAAAGGCGATGGTGATCGATGCGGTCGTCGATCACAGCATCGACTTGGCGGCGCTATCGGCGCGCAACGTCGCGTCGGTCGGCGACTCGTTCGATCGCTTCGAACGCTGGTGCAACAGCGATTCCTCCTGCGCGCTGCACGGCCAAAACGCCGGCGCCGTCTACGACTCCATCACGGCGAAGAGGCCGGAAACGCGGGTGCTCGTGGCGCAGTTTTTGGCCGCCGGCCGCGACCCCGATTTCGGCTGGCCGGTCATCGCGAAGATGATGGGACAGCTCAGCCGCGGCGATACCGCGATGCTCAAATCTCTGACGCAGACCGGGGCTGCGGCCATGGAGAGCGCGTCGCAAGATCGGAGCCTTCGCGCCGGCAAGAACGGGCTTTTTCCCGGAGTCTTCTGCGCCGACTACGGACCGCAGAATGACTACAACGCGCTACTGCCGACCGCCGGCGCGCTGGCCGCCGAAGCGCCGCGCTTCGTCTGGAAGTTCTGGGATCCGTACCCCATCGCGCACGCCTCGCTCGGCGTACCGGACTGCGCGGGATGGCCGTGGCCGGCGATCAATCCGCCGCACAAGCTCGACGTCGGCCCGCACCCCAACGTGATGGTCGCAAACCCGATCTACGATCCGGCCACACCGCTGGCGAGTGCGGTCAACGTGTGGCTGCAGATTCCGCGGGCGCGCCTGCTCATCGCCGACGTCGACGGGCATCAGAGCTGGCTGCTCTCGCACTGCGCGTTCGAAGCGGAGTGGCACTTTCTCGACGATCCATCCTCGACGCCGCGCACGACGCTCTGCCCGAAGAAGAGCTAGCCTACGCGCTTGAAGATTCGGCCGTTATCGCGGTACCAGGCGACGCGTCCGTCCGCACCGCGCACGAAATCGCTGCGCTTGGATAAACCTTGCGCGTCCGTCGTCACGACGTAATCGTTCCGGTAGAACGCCAGCGATATCTCGAGGTCGCCGGCGGCGCGCAGGCCCCCGTCCTCCCTGCGCAATTCGACGGCGAGCTTTTCGGGCTTCTCTGGGGACCCGTCGGGCGGTACGATCCAGCCCTCGTAGCGTCCTTCGTACGGCGCGAGCGCGCTCGGCGATAACGCCTTCGGAACCGCCGGCGGGTTATGCAGTCCGGCGAACCGGCTCAACGCCCAACCCGAGCGATCGATATCTGCGATGACCATCGGGCCCGTGGTGGAGTTGGTCAAGATAGACATCGCAAACCCGCGCGCCGGAACGAGCAAGAGGTCCGCGTTTTGCCCGCCCCACGACCCCATGTGCGCAAATACGGGGACGCCCTCAGCCGTGCGCCGCTGCCACCACGTGACGCACACGCCGTCGACTTCGAAGCTGAGCGTTCCGCCCGGCCCGGGGTCTTTCTGCATTACCGGATAGTCGAGATGAAATCGAGCGTAGCGCAGCTGGTCGCGCGCGCTGGAGATTAGGCCGCCGGTCGGGTTGAGCGAGCGCGGAAAGTTCCAGGACGCGGCGTCGACCAGGGGTTTGCCGTTCTTGACGTCGTGTGACTGGGCGATGCGGTACTGTGTTAGGCTTTCGGTGAAGAAGCCCGAGTGACTCAAGCGCAGCGGCCGCAGCACGAGCAGCTCGACGGCGCGCTCGTATGGCGCGTTCGTCACCACCTCGATCACGCGGCCGGCTAGATCGACGGCGGCGTTGTTGTAGGCGAGAATTTGGCCCAGCGGGGTGAGCTGCGGCAGCGCGCGCATTCCGGTGACGTACTTTGCCAGCGCGTCGTCGCCAGATCCGTAAGTTACGTAATCGTCGCCGAGCCAGCCGGCGCTGTGGTTGAGGAGCTGCCGCACGGTAACGCGCCGCGCGACCGATTCGTCGGCGAGCTGGAGGCCCGGGAGATACGAGCGGACCGGCGCGTCGAGATTTACTTTCCCCTGCTCGACGAGCCGCATCATGGCGGTACCCGTAAACGTCTTCGTGATCGAGCCGATGCGAAAGAGCGTATCGCCGTCGACTCCGACCGGACGATCGACGCTCGTCTTGCCGTAGCCGCGTACGTACTCGCGGCCCTTGTAAAAAACCGCGACGGCGACGCCCGGAACGTGGTAGCGTTGCATCGCGGCCTCGATGCGCTTGTCGAGCTCCCTGAAGAGCGCCGCGTCGGAGGATGCAGCGGTCGTCGGCGAAGGCATCAGTCCAGCGGCGGCGATGCCGGCCGTTGCGCGGAGCATATCGCGGCGCGAAAGCATGCCGTCGTCCGTTCGCGACGGAGTAACCGAATCCGCCTAGTATTTTTCTGGCGAGGTCAACTTGGCTCGAAGGTCTCGTAACGCGCGTCGAGATGCGGCATCGCCCGTCAGTTTCACTTTGAGATCCAACGCTCGAAGCTCCACCAGCGGACCACCGCCCGCACGCGAGAGCTCTACGGCTTCGTCGCTGCACGACTCCGCCTCGCGGCTCGGCGCGAGTTTTGCGAGCGCGATCGCTTCGGCGAGCTTGGCCCGCGCATGCAGCCGCGGCCAGTCGCGGACGCGCGCGCCTGACACGCGCGCCATCTCTACGCCCCGATCGGGTTGATCGATCAAGGCGAGTGCCTCGGCCTCGGAGATGGCGATGGCCTGCGTGATCGGAAACGCATCGCATCCGCCGTCGCGCGCGAGCCGGGCCCAACGCAAGGCCTGAGCGCCGTCTCCGCGATGGACGTCGATGCGGGCGAGATTCGAGAGAACGATCGTGCGATCGAGAGGGCTGCCGAAGAGATCGATGAGCGAGCGCGCCTGCAGTGCGTACTCCCTCGCCTCGTCAAGACGCCCTACCGTTAGGAGATGCGCCGACATGCTTTGCAATCCGAGCCGCAGCGTGTGCGCGTCGCGCCAGCGCATTCCGGCTTCGGCGATCCGTGCCGCTTCGTCCAAGGCCGTTGCCATCGCGTCGCCGCCGAGAGCGTGCAATCCCGAGGCGCGCACCTGGACGTCGACGGCGACGCGCACGTCGACGGACGGTTCGCGGCGCACGAGCGACGACGCTTCCTCGATGAGCGCGAGCGCGCTTGGCTCGTCACTGCAAGCAAAGAGTAGGGACGCTTCCGCGACGAGGGCCCTGACGAGCGGCGAGGCATACGCGTGGTCGCCGGCCGCGTGGTGCCGGCGCAGATCGGCGATCCGGCTTTTGCGCCGCCCAGGGTCGATCGGGGTTCCACGGCAGTGCGCCGATTCAAAGTCGGCGAGGTCGCAGGTGACGGCGAGCAGGTCGCGCAGCCGGTCATCGGCGATCTGCGGCAATATCGCGCGGGCTTGCATCGTCGTTTGCTGCGCGGCGGCAAAGTCGCCGCATTCGGTCTCCAGCTCCGCGCGAAGGCACAGCAGCTCGATCGCTTCCGCGGGTTCGGCGGCATGCAGGCTCTCGGTAGCGGAATCGCGCGCGTGGTCGTAGTGGCCGCCGTTGCGCAGCGCTTCGATGGTAACGCGTCGAGCGGCGACGCCACGCTGCAGCAGACCCGGCGTGACGGCTCGAACGCTAAATGCGCCTTCGAGGGCCGCTCCGAATCGTTCGCGCGCTTCGTGCAGGTCGCGATAGAACTGACTGCGCGATAACCCGACATCGCGGGCGATGTCGGAGTGCGCGTGACCCAGCAGGTCACTGCGGCGCAAAACCGTGAAGCGCCGGCGCTGTTGCTCCGATTCCGCGGCGAGTTCCTCGACGAGTCGATCGGCGACGGCGGGAAGCGCCGCGCCCAACTCGTCGCGACGAGCACCTGGGTGCCGCCATTGCAAGTCGCGCAGCTGCGCCGTGACCCGTTTACGCTTTGACATGGGACTAACGTGAGACTTTAGCCGGCGGACCCATGCGGCCCCTTAGCCAAACGTATCGGAAACGAAAACACCACCTCTGTAGGAGATTGCTCGCGTGCGTGTATCAGCTTTTCCTCTTGCGCTAGCCGGCGCTGCAGTGACGCTTGGTCTGCTTACGGCTTGTTCTGAGAACCTGCAGCCGGTCGCAGGTATCGGTACGGCTGCTTCGCCGAGCAGAAGTGCCGCGGTCTACCCTGCCTGGTTTCGGCCGAATCTCGCGCGGCCGGGTTGGATGAAGGCCGCCCCGGCAAACAGCCGGCGGACGACCAACATCGCGGTGGCGCAGTTTGGGACGACGAGCGTCCTCTGGTTCAAGGCGAATAACCCTAAGAATCAGCCGCCGGCCGTCTGCGAGCCGGCGGATTCGACGAACGGAATCCGCATCGACCGTGCCGGAAATCTGTGGGTGCCGGATGGCCGCGCCAATACGACGACGGAGTACGCGCCGAAGTGCGGCGCCGCAAAGTTGACGATTCCCGATCCGACCGGCGAGCCGGCGGACGTGGCCTTCGACGGGTTCGGTCACGTCTATATCATGAATCTCAACAACAAGAGCGGTCTGCCGACCGTCAACGTGTATACGACGTCGGGCAAGCATATTCGCACACTGAGCGATTCGTCGTTCTCCGTGCCGATGGGCGTCGAGAGCGACACCAAGGGCGACGTCTTCGTTTCGAATTTGACGAGCGGCAATCAGGGCATCGTGGTGGAATTTGCGCAGGGCAAGATGCCGGGGAAACAGTTAGCGGGCGTCACTCTTGGTCTCCCCGGCGTGCCGGCATTCGATTCGAAGGACAATCTCGTAATCGGCGACTGGGAGCACCTGACGATCAACGTCTTCGCCCCGCCCTACGATAGCGCCCCGAAGACATACACTATGATGGGTGCGTCAATCTGGTGTCCGCTGGATCGCCAGGAGCGGCATATCTACTGCGGCGACGGCGCGAACGGGTCCGTGGACGTGTATGCGTATCCGTCGGGAACCTACCTGTACAGCGACACCGCCGATCTGTCTCCGAGCGGATTGGTCACGGGCGTGGCGCCCGCGCCGCCGGCTCCCTACTAACGGAGGCGCGGCCTACTCGCGCTCCGAAATTCGGGCGGCACTCGTGCGCGCCAGAGCAATCATTGCGGCCATAACCGTTTTCGCCACGTCGAGCGCGCTGGCGCCTAGCGCGTCAAGCACGGGCGATGCAAGTGCCGGCGCGCAACTCGTGCAGGCCAACGGGTGCGCCGGCTGTCACGGCGCGCAGTTCCAAGGCGGGCTCGGACCGGCGCTCTACGGCATTGAGCACCGGCTGTCTGCCGCGCAGATCGCGTCCCATATCAAGAACCCAACCGCGCCGATGCCCAACAACGGCTTTACCGATACGCAGATCGCCGGCATCGTCGCTTACATCTCGGGTCTCGATGGCAGCGCCGGCGTGCGGCGGCGCCCCGTCGTCGTGTTCAAGCCGTCCGTACCCACCGAGGAAGCGACTATTGCGGTCACGTTCTCCGGCACGCCGCCGCGGGCCGTCAGAGCTCAACCCGTCATGCAGATGGCCAAAGGACCGGCGAGCACGCCGACGGTGACGCTGCATCCGTCGGCGACCGATCCGCACGTTTTCACCGGACGCGTCCGTTTTTCGATGGGCGGACCCTGGGCGGTGCAGATCGAGTACGACGGCAACACGATGAGCGTACCGCTCAACGTCGGTTCGTAATGCGGCGCGGGGCATTCATTGGTGCTGCCGCCGGAACGATGGCGGTGGCCGTGTTGCCGCCGCTGCGCGATGCGGCGCGGGCTGACGACGTCGTCGAGGTCACGCTGACCGCTGCTCCGCTGCGTTTCTCGCCGGTGCCGGGACTGGATTTCGGCGGCATTGCCTTCAACGGAACAATCCCGGGCCCGGTGCTGCGCGTCGTCCACGGTCAGCGCCTTCGCGCAACCCTCGTCAATCGCAGCGGCTACGGCGCGACCGTGCACTGGCATGGCATGATCCTCCCCAACGCCATGGACGGCGCGGAGAACGTAACGCAGCCGGCGGTGCCCGACGGCGGGTCGTTCGTCTACGAGTTTGTGCCGGGACCGCCCGGCACGCGCTGGTATCACGATCACGTCGGTCGCGGGTTGGAGCGCGGCATGTTCGGTCTCTTCATCGTCGAGGATCCGAATGAGCCGCGCGCCGACGCCGAGTTCGCGCTGGTGTTTCACGACGTGCCGCGCCTGTCGACGATCGTGGCCGCGATGCACGGAACGAGCGGCGCGGGCATGGGGGATCCGCTCGGCTCACCCGAGCTGATGGACATGGCGCCGAACGACCGGATGGGCGACGAGGTCGCTTACGAGGCGCACTGCATCAACGGCGCAAGCTACCCGTCGACCACTCCGCTGCGCGTGCAGGTCGGGCAGCGCGTTCGCTTACGCATCCTCAATGCGAACCTCACGCAGACGCGCTACATCCGCCTCGCGGGCCACCGCCTGACCGTCACTCATTCCGACGGCAATCCTCTGGCGCAGCCGCTGACGGTCGACGCACTGCGCGTCGGCGTAGCGGAACGTTACGACGCGTGGTTTGAGGTGACCGAGCCGGGCGCGTGGCTGCTGCAAGGCTTGTCGACCGGTCCGCTCGCGTACGAGCAGGCAGTAGTCGTGCACACGCCCGGATTCGAACGCGCGTCGCCGCTCGGCTTGCCTGCAAGCGTTGCGGGCATCGAGTATTTCACGTACGAAGCGGCGGGCGGCATGACATCCAGCGCCCCCGATAGCGGCGTCCCTGCCCACGACTTTACTCTGGGCGGGGGCGCGTACGGAAGCGACCAGTGGACGATCAACGGCGCCGTCTATCCGAAGACGCCGAAGGTCTACGTGGCGCGCAACGACGTCGTAGCGGTCCGCTTCACCAACAAGACCGGCATGGACCATCCGATGCACCTGCACGGCCACGTCGTCGACGTGATCGAGGTGGAGGGCAAGACGCTGGCGCGTCCGCTCGCCAAAGACACGGCGCTGGTGCGCGGAAACGGCGGCACGCTGACCTGGCGTTTTACCGCGAACTCACCGGCGGGGCGCTGGCTGCTGCATTGTCACAACGCGGTGCACGAGCTGGACGGCATGATGACCGAAGTCGTGTATCGCTAGTGAACTGCTAACTCTGCATCCGCCGCGGCCTCGATGCATCTCGCTACAGCGCTCGGATTGGACACGTAGATCGCGTGACTGCCGGGTACCATCCCGAAGGACAACGATGACATGAAACGAGTTGGAGTTATTGGTCTCGGTAAGATGGGTAGCGCGATAGCGCGGAATCTGCTCGCACGCGGCTACGACGTCTCTGTCTGGGACCGATCGTCTGGGCCGATTCAGGAACTCGTGGCCGCCGGCGCGGCGGCGCGCGAGTCGCCTGAAGCGCTCGTCGGAGCTGTCGACGACGTCATCGTCATGCTCTGGGACGATAACGTCGCACGCGAGGTGAGCCTCGGGCGAGTGATTCCGTCCGCCCGCAAAGACAACGTCGTGATCGAGACGTCGACCCTCTCTCCGCAAATGTACGAAACGCTCGCGAAGGCGGCGTCCGAACGGGAGATCGGCTTTCTGGCCGCGCCCGTTATCGGCAGCGTGGACGCGGCTCGACAGGGTACCTTGACCATCCTGCCCGGAGGCGAGCAGGCCGCCTTCGACCAGGCACGCGATCTCCTCGCGGCGATGGGGAGCACCGTGACCTACACGGGCTCACCCACCGCCAGCGCCTACTTGAAGCTCACGAGCAACACGATCCTCGGCATCGGGGCCGCGACGTGGGGCGAACTACTCGGGTTCTGCGAAAGCGCGGGAGTGGATCGCCGACTCGCTATCGACATCATCTCGCTCGCGTTAGGACGCGTGGCCACCGGCAAAACGCAACAGATAGTTGACCGCGACACCGCACCTCGGTTTTCGCTCAACGCGCTCCTCAAAGATCTTCGGCTCGCGCGAGATGCGGCGCAGCGCGAGCACGTCGCCGTCCCGATAATGGAAAACGTGCTGCCGCAGTTCGAAGCGGGAGCGGCGAAGGGGCTGGGCGACCGCGACTACATCGCACTTGCGCTTGCGCTCGAGGCCGCCGAGCTAGCGTGAGGAATTTCTCGGAGCTCAACGAGCGGGAGGTGCTCGCGCTGGCGATATCGCTGGAAGAAGAGGACGAGCGCACCTACGACAACTACGCGCACTATCTCGAGCCTAACTACCCCGCAACCGCGGCGGTCTTTGCCGCGATGTCCGAGGAGGAAAGCGGGCATCGACAGCGCCTCATCGAGCTCTACCGCCAAAAGTTCGGCGACTTCATTCCGCTGATCCGCCGCACCGACGTGCGCGGATTCATGAAACGCCAGTCGGTCTGGCTCTTCCGTCCCTTCGCCCTCGATAAGATCCGCCAACAAGTGGAAGGTATGGAAATGGAGAGCCGGCGGTTCTACCGCAACGCCGCGCGGCACAGCAAAGATGCCTCGCTGCGCCAGCTCTTCGACGATCTGGCTGCCGAAGAGCGCCGGCACGAATCCAAAGCGGAAAGCCTGCTCGACGAACACGTGGCGCCGAAAGAGCGCGAAGCCGAGGACGAGACGCAGCGCAGGCTCTTCGTCTTGCAGATCGTACAGCCGGGCCTGGCCGGGCTCATGGACGGCTCGGTCTCGACGCTCGCGCCGATTTTCGCCGCAGCCTTCGCGACGCGGCAGTCGCACGATGCCTTCGTGGTCGGACTGGCGGCGTCGATCGGCGCGGGCATCTCGATGGCGTTCGCGGAGGCTGCGAGCGACGACGGCAGCCTCACGGGACGCGGCAGTCCGGTGTTGCGCGGCATCGTAACCGGGGCGATGACGACGCTCGGCGGACTGGGCCACACGATGCCGTTCATCATCCCGGAGTTTCGCACCGCGCTGCTCATCGCAGTCCTCGTCGTCGCGGTTGAGCTAGCCGCGATCTCGTGGATCCGCAATCGTTACATGGACACGCCGCTGTTGCGCGCCGCCTTTCAGGTCGTGGTTGGCGGCGTGCTCGTCTTCTTGACTGGAATTATAATCGGAGGCGCCGGCTGATGACTCGTGCGCGGGCCCCCTATTGATGCGCTGGACACGTCTGGTCCGTCGGTTTTACCGTTGAAAGCTGCGGGGTCACAGTAGTCGGAAACGGCGTGCCGCCGCCCGCCGATTTCACGCAATCGTAGGAGAGGACGTAGGCCATGACGGCCGCGTAGTTGGCCTTCGAAAGCGATCCTGGCGCCGTGAGCGGCATCTGCTGCGCGACGATGCCGTAGATCTGCGCCACGTTCAGATTCGCGTGTGCGAAACCCGGTCCGGTTAAGGCGGGACCCGAGACTCCTTGCAAGTGCGTCCCGTGACACGACAAGCAATACTTCGCATAGACCGTCGCTCCGCTCGCCACTTGCGCCGGCGTATACGGGAGCGTTACCGTGCCTGAGGCGCTCTCGGTCTTTCCCGCGGTCGCGGCCGCGACCGCCGGCTGCCCGGTCACGTCGTTGACGATCGTCTGCGCCGAGTTCAAGCTGTACGCGACGACGCGCGCTCCGTGTGAAGGCGGGAGGTTGGGCGTCTGCTGGTTGCCGCCTTCACCCCCCTCAACGACGAGATACTCGTGCCCGTCACTCGTACGGTACGCGGTGATCGGCGCGACGATCGCGGACCCCACGTCGTCGTGCCAGAGCAGCTTGCCGGTCTTGGTATCGAAGGCGTAAATGTCGCCGCCGGTGTCGGTCGTGAAGACCAGGCCGTTGCGCGTGACGAGCGCGCCTCCCTCACCCGGATACGGAAACTGCTTCGTCCACGCCGGCTTGCCGGTGGCAACGTCGACCGCTGTGAAAACGCCGGTCGCGGGCTGACGCTTGGGCAGCGGTCCCGCAGTGTAGGCCTGTCCCGGAACGTACGGTACGGTCGCGGTGTCGATGATTTTCCAGATCGCGCACTCTTGCGTGCTCGGGATGAAGAAGAGATTCGTCGTCTGGTCGTACGAGCCGCCGTTCCATTCGATGCCGCCGCCGTGATTCGGGCACGCGAAGCTTCCGGCTACCGTCGGAACCGTGGTAAAAATGCCCTGCTGATTACTGACGGCTAACCGGTCGACGGGCTTTCCGTTCGTGCGGTCGAGGATCGCAAAATCGCCCGCCTTGTCACCGACGGCCAACAGCTGCCGCGGCGAACCGCTCACCGTTCCATCAAAGAGCACCGGCGGCATCGACGGATCGTTGTCGTGCACGTCGTTTGGAGAGACTTTGTAATACCACTTGAGGCGCGGGCGCGCGCCGGAAATGTCGAGCGCGACGACGGTATCGGCGTAGAGATTCAGCCCCTTGCGTCCGTATTCGGTGAGGTTCGGTCCCGGGTTGCCGGGTGCGGCATAGAGCGTGTCCGTCGCTTGATCGATCGAAAGCCCCGACCACACCGCCGCGCCGCCGTGGATGTAGGAATTCCCGGGCCACGTTTCGTGCCCGGGTTCGCCCGGTTGGGCGACGGTATGCCAATCCCAAAGCCGCGAGCCGTCCTGCCCGCTAAAGGCGCTGACCAGACCGCTGCCGCCGAGATCGCCCCCGGAAGTCCCGACGATCACTTTATCCTTGTAGACGTAGGCGGCCATCGAATACCACGTGTTCGTCGTGTCGTGGCAGGCCGGCACGTTGAAGATCTGCTTGCCCGTCGCGGCGTCGATTGCCACGAGCCGGCAATCCTGCGTGACGAGGTACAGCCGGCCGTTACTCAGGCCCACGCCGCGGTTGACCGGATATTGCAGCTCGTACGGCGGGCTGTAGGGGAAGGCCCACTGCAGGGCGCCCGACTTACCGTCGAGCGCGAGCACGTTGTCGTGCGAGGTCGAGACGTAGACCGTTCCATTCCAAACGATCGGCGAGGCCTCTTCTTCGCCGTTGTCCTTTACGGCTGTAATCCACGCCTTCTTGAGCTGCGAGACGTTTGCCGGGGTGATCTCGTCGAGACCCGTTACGCGATTCCCGGCATACGTCTTGCCCGGAATGATCCAATTTGCGTCGTCGGATCCCGCTGCCAGCAATGCGGAATCCGAGGCTACCTTGTTCCCCCCGTTGCCGCCCGAACAGGCGGCAAGCATCAAAATGGCGGCGGCGAGTGCGCAAGATGTTCTCATCACGGACTCCTCGATGCTGCGGGATTGAGTAAGGTCAGCTTACCCACATTTCGTTCTGTGCCGCGCGGAGGCTGGTCCTTACTTGGTTCCGGTCCGGACGCCGGTGAATGAGCGCTTTCATGAACGCGTCTGAAATCTTCGAGCGGCGCACGTTCGGCCTCGGGGGCGTGCCGTTCGGCAACGAGTTCGCATATGTCACCGACGAAGTTGCGCACGCTACGATCGAGGCGGCGTGGAACGCCGGAGTCCGCTACTACGACACCTCTCCGTGGTACGGCCTCGGACTGGCAGAGCGGCGTCTGGGCACCTTTCTGCATAACCAGACACGCAGCGAGTACGTCCTATCCTCGAAGGTCGGCAAGTTGCTCACGGCGTCGCGCGACAACAACGCGAAAGAGTACTTTCCGTTCACGTCGTCGCCGAACAACCTCCGCTACGATTACACTGCCGACGGCGTCAAGAGGTCGGTCGAAGACAGTCTGCAGCGCATTGGAGTGGACGCGCTCGACGTCGTCTTCGTTCACGATCTCTCACCGGATAATCCTTGGCTGCCGGCACCGTGGGAAGAGCAGTTCGAGATCGCGCGCAAAGGCGCGTTTCCGGCGCTGAGCAAGATGCGCGACGGGGGCCTCATCAAGGGCTGGGGACTCGGCGTCAACTCGCCCGAACCGATCCTTAAGCTCATGGATGTCGCCGACGCGAACGTGTGCCTCTTGGCGCGACAATACTCGCTGATCGATCATGCGAGGGCGCTTCACGAGGTCTTTCCGAAGGCGCGCGACTCCGGAATGAGGTTCGTCGTCGGTTCGTCGCTCAACGCGGGCTTCATCAGCGGGAGCGCGCGCTACAACTACGGCAGGGACAATTACAAGATTCCCGCCTGGGCGATCGAGAAACGCGACCGCCTGCGCGCCGTCGCGGCGCGGTACGGCGTGGACCTCCGTACCGCCGCACTGCGGTTCTCGAGCGCGCCGGACGTCGCCGTGGCGCTGGTCGTCGGCTGCTCAGATCCTCAGCAAGTGCTCGCGGACTACACGTCGCTCGAGACGCGGATTCCGGCCGAATTTTGGTCGGATCTTCGATCCGAGGGTTTGATCGAAAACGACGCGCGCATTCCGCCCGAGAACTGATCCCCATCGCCCGGGGTTCTCAGAACGCCTTCAAGAATGAGCTTCGGATGACGGTGCTCCTCCTCGACCACCACCGCGCCCGTTTCTTCGATCCCGCGCCGACGGCGGGCGGCCTCGTTGAGGGCGGACATCTCGAACCGCTCGATCCGCACGGGTTTCGTCGCCACCTCGAGCACCGAAAGGAAGCCGACTACTCGGGACAGCGTACCCCCGAGGCCGACGAGTTCTACGAGCGCGTCGCGGCACGGCTAAAAAATGCGGCCTCGATTCTCATCCTCGGCGACGCGACGGGCAAGAGCAGCGCGATGCGCTACTTCGTTGAATACCTGAAGGAGCGGCATAAGGAGATCGCCGATCGAGTCGTTGCTACGGAAGATGCTGATTTGTCGGCGATATTGCTCGGCGAGATCGAGGCGCTGGCGCGGCGTTATGCCTAGCGCAGGTATCCTACGAGATCCTCGGGTCGCATCATTCCGACGATTGCGCGCCGATGCGGCCATCCTATGGCCGGGACCCCGGTGACGCCGGCCTTGTGGGCCTCTTGGATAGAGGCGTCAACGGCGTGAGAGAACCGTCGCTCGCGCCACGCAGCCCCGACCTCTGAAGCCGAGACGCCGAAGCGTCCGGCGATCGGGGCGATGACCTCGAGTTTCGAGACATCGGCGTGTTGGGTGAAGAACTCGCGCGAAGCGTCGTGATAAAAGACGCCCGCAGCATCGTCGCCCCTCGTGGCTCGCACGAGCTCGGCTGTCTCTAGCGCGAAACGCGAGTTTACGTTACGTTGCGGCGGGTCGATTGGAAGCCCGACCTCTCGCGCCAGACGCTCGAGCCTCGCGCGAGCTCGGGGCCACTCCTGCGGCGGAATCGGCTTCGGTGCTCCTTCGGGCGGCGTGTCCGGATGAATCTCGAAGGGAAGCCAACGCAGCTTAGCGCCCAGTTCTCGCGCCGCTTCTTCGGCCCAAACTGAGCCGAGGTAGCAAAACGGTCAAATAACGTCGGCCCAGATGTTGATCACGCGCTCCATGATCGACTCATCATAGCACGGGCTAAGCGACCGAACACTCTTCGCACCGGTGCATCCGCGCCGCAGTCGCGATGGTTTACCCCGATAGCGCACTTAAAGGGAGAAAAACGATGATACCCAACGACGTCAGGCTGGCTCTGGAAGCGTACCGTCGAGACCGAACTTCCGCCCGTTGGACGGAGCTCTCGCAGCTGTGGGTCGGCGAGTTGCAAGTCATCGACGCCTTGCAACAGCTCCATCCAGAGTTTCCCGTTGATCTCCCCCTTCCGGTCGACGGCGTCATCGAAGACAACGCCGAGCTCTTCCAGTGGAAGACGTTGCCTGATCCGGACGAGGTTGAGCGCGCGCTGGCAGCCTTGTGAAGGAGTGCGTCGTGTTCGATCTCGACGGAACGCTGATCGAAAGCGAGCAGATTTGGCGCGACGTACGGCACGAGTTCGTGGTTGCGAATGGCGGCCGCTGGAAACCTGACGCAGCGGCCGCGATGATCGGCATGCGAACCGATGAGTGGGCGCGTTACATGCACGACGAACTCGGCGCGGCGCCGGCGCCGTCTGAGATTGCCAAGCGCGTCGTCGAGTCGGTCGCCGGGCGGCTCAAGACTCCGCCGGTTCTCCCTGGCGCGGACGCGGCGCTCCGTCGGCTTGCGAGCGAGTTTACGCTCGGGCTGGCGTCGTCTGCGGCGGTCGAGGTTGCGCAGACCGTCCTGGCGGCGACGGGCTGGGACTCTCTCTTCGCGGTCGTTGTATCGGCCGACGAAGTTCCGCGCGGGAAGCCGGAGCCGGACGTTTACCTGCTCGCCCTCGAACTGCTCGACGCGGATCCCTCGCAAACTGCCGCCGTCGAAGACTCGGCCAACGGTATTCGCTCCGCGTACGCCGCGCGGATTGCGGTCGTCGCGATCCCGAACCGCGCGTTTCCGCCGGAAGCCGAGGCGCTATCGCTTGCGTCGCGCGTCGTCGCCAACCTCGACGACCTCAATGCCGCCCTTGTTCGAGAGGTGCTCAGATCAAGTTCTTCGAGCGGTGGCTCCGCGACTGACGCCTAATGGGGCTGCGGATGAGCGCCTAGTTCCTGCCATGACGCTTCGGAGACGTCGACGCCATAATACTGTGCTGCCTTTTTAATGTTGGCGAAGGCAAGGGCGCGATCTTCATCGGAGACGCCGATGACTTGATCGAAGCGAGCTACCGCGTTGCGAACGTGAGACGCGTCGGTCAGCGGCTCCTTGCGCTGCTTTGGAAAAGCAAAAACGCTGTCCGGTAAATCGCTCTGTGTAGTAAGGTTCCCATGCTTTTCGTGCGGTTCCCAAGTAGTCTTCATTCTGCTTCCTCCTTATCGAGCTGCTCGCCGCGGTGTTTGTTGACCGTCGCGTAACCGATTCGTTCCGCCTCCTCGGGCGACTCGCCGCGCTCTTCCTCACTCTCGATAATGTGTTCGATTTCGCGATGCTCCTTATCGGAAAAACGAGGCCTCTTCGAAACGAACTAGTGCAATCGCAGCACATATCGTTCCTGGTGTCACCACTCGAGCGCCCCCTTGCGGAGGCGGCTTCGTCTCGAGATCGGCGAGACTTTAGAGGACGGGGCTGTGTTGTTACTCGGAAAGAACGTTGGTAAAATGAAACGGAGAGGTACACCATGGACGCAGTCGCAGAGCACATTCGCACGTTCGACGACCTAGATTTTCGCGTTTTCTCGGATCAGGCGTGGGGCGACCTTTCGAAGAGTCATGCGCAAGACATCATCGTCCATTGGCCCGACGGCCATTCAACGACGGGAATCAAACAGCACATCGACGACTTGAAAGCGCTGTTCGTCTACGCGCCCGACACCCGTATCAAGCAGCATCCGGTGAAGTTCGGTTCGGGCGAATGGACGTGCGTCGTCGGCGTGATGGAAGGTACGTTTACCAAACCGATTCTGGCCGGCAATGGCAAGACAATACCTCCGACCGGCAAGTCCTTCAGGCTTCCAATGTGCACGGTTGGGCGTTGGAACGACAGCGGTGTAATGGTAGAAGAGTACCTCTTCTGGGACAACGCCACGTATATGAGACAGCTCGGACTTCAAGAGTAAATCGCGCCCCCCGCCTAGGAGGCCGACGCTCTGTGGGGGCAGCCGATTGCTATGAATCGGGCAAGCCTTTTCGAATAAGAGCAACCCGCGTTCGGCGCTGGGTAAACCGTTCAAGAATTGCGCCGACGCGATGACAACGAAAGCCAGCACCGTTACGAGCAGCGCCGCCGTAAAATCAAGTCTCATGCTCTCTAAACGTCCGAACTGGCCGAACGGATGACGTAGGAAGTGCGGCGTTTACCGGCCTTCAGGCCAAGCGCCGGCTCTCGCGGAGAACGACGACCGGCAGATCGCTGTAACGGATAACCGTTTCAGCGACGCTTCCCTCGATGAGGCGCGAAAGGCCGTCCCGGGCGTGGCTCGCCATTACGATTGCATCGCATTCGCCCACTTGCGCCTGTTGAAGTATGTCCCCGGAAAGATCTCCCAGGCGCGGCACAACGATCCAGTCGGCCTGCACGCCGGCCTCGACGGCATGTTCCTGCGCGGACCTCAAATACTGCTCGGTCTCGTCCGTACGAGTTGCTGCTACGGTGCAGAACGTCAGGTGGCTCCCCAGCGACTTGGCGGCCTGCGTCGCGTACTCTATCGTGTACGCCGATAGATCGTCGTTCGCGATCGCTACCAGCAGGTGGCGATGTCGTTCCCCGACAGGCTGTTTGCGAACCACGCAAAGCGGCGTCGTCGTTTGGCGGAGCACCGCTTCCGCGATGCTGCGATTGAGCGCGCGAGTGATACCGGAACGCGTGTGCGTTCCCATAACGATGAGCCCAGTATCGCCGGACGCCGCCAAAGCGATGATCCCGTGAACGGGATCGTCAAAAAACACCTGCGAGGTCGCTTCGATTCCGATCTGCTCGGCACGAGTGCAGGCTTCGTGTAGGATCCTTGAGGCAGTCTCTTCAGCGAGCTGTCGTATCGAAGCGAAGCTGCAGTCTTCCGATAACAGACAAGGATCTAGAACGACCGCAAAGACCAGCGCGGCACCATCTGCGCGTCCGACTCTAAGGCTCGCGTCAATCGCGTATTGCGAGGGAGTCGAATCGTCGACCGCGACGAGAACTCTCTTAAAGAACGTCATTTGGCAGGTGCGGGGCGGGTATCGGCAACGAAGATCAGAGGAATTGCGAGAAGCACGCAGACCGCGAAAGCACGCATTACGTCGTCAAACGCGAGCGTTTGAGCCTGACCGCTGACGAGCGAAGCCAAGCTACCGACGCTTCCACCGCCGGAGAGGTACTGCGCGATCGGAACGTTCGCCGGCGTGACGAAGCCGGCCAGATCGGCGCCGTGCGACGCGGCGCGATGGTCGAGCAGGGTCTGAAAGACGCCGGTGCCGATCGAGAGGCCGATTGGGGCCGACAGCTTGTACAACGACAGGCCTGCCGCGAGATCGTTCAATCCAAGGGTGCCGAGCACGATGGCCGGTACGGGCTGATTGAGCGCGGAAAAGAACAGACCGAAGAGCAGCGAGATCACAATGAAGTTTCCGGCCTCCGCCGTCGGTGTCATATTCGCCGCGAAACTCAAGAAGGCGAGTGCGCTTCCTAGCGCGGCGATGACGATCACGGCGCGGACGCTGAGGATGTGTTGCCTCACCAACGCGAATGCCACGACGATTCCCACGATGTAGGTCGTAAGCCGCAGCAGAATCATTGCGCCGGCGAGCGTGGCGGTTGCAGAGGTGATCGTCTCGAGATACACGACGAAATTGAGCACCGAATATCCTACCACGCCGAGAATCAGGTTCATCACGGCGCCGACCGCAAGATTACGCTTCTGGGCGAGCAGCCGCAAGTTGATGAGCGGAGTCTGGGTGAAATACAGCTCCCAAATCACAAATGCACAGGCAGCCACAACCAGCAGACCGAGCGCGACGGTGACCGTGCCGTCGTCGAACCAATTGCGCCGTTCTCCCTCGTTTGCCAGGTACTGCAGCGCGCCGAAACACACGAGCGCGAAAACTAGCCCCGTGATGTCAGGACGCAGTTCCGGCTGCGGCTTGTCGACGCTTGGCGCCGCTCGGTATAGGAGTATCGCGCACGCCAACGTGGCGATAGCGCCCGGAACGTAGACGGCTGCACCTCCGTAGCTTTCGCTCAAGTAGCCGCCGATGAAGCTCCCCATGGTGGCCGAGCCGAGGACGATCGCCGCAAAGAGCGGCGGCGCCAGCGGGAGCAGCCTCAGCGGCAACGAGGTGAAGAGCAGTGCGGCGGCGGGAACGAAGATGCAACCGAGGCAGAGCCCCTGGAGGAAACGCAAGACAACGACCAGGTCGAGGGGCCGTGCCGCAACCAGGAGCAGCGACATCGCGGCGAAGCCGAGCAGTCCGGTCATTAAGAGCGGCTTGCGGCCGAAGCGCGCGTAAAGCCACGGACTAAAGAGTATCGTCGAGTAATAGGCCGAGTTAAACGCGGTGAGAATCCACGACGCCTCGTCGGGAGTCGCCGCCGACCTGCCTTCCAAGTACGGCAGCCCGGCGTTGATGGTATTTGCCGCCGTACCGTCGACGACCATGATGAACGCCGCCGCCGTACCGATCGCAATCCCGCGCCAGCCGGTCTGCGGCAGTGGACGGACTTCGGGGGCGGCAAACCGCTGTTCCATCGCTACGCCAGGCTACGCGCTTACGACGTCATAGCCTTCCGCTATTTTCAACTAGTTCGGAATCTCATTGTGCGAGCTGCTGGCCGCCGTCGACGTCGAGTGTTGCGCCCGTGATCGCGCCGTTGCTCATCGCCTGGATGGCCAGCGCAGCGACGTCGGCCGCCCCCACGACGCGCCCGATCGGCAGCGTTTCACGCAATTGTTCGCGCCTCGCATCGATTTGGTCGCCAAGCAGCGTCGCTGAAAGCGGAGTGTCGACGAAGCCCGGTGCGATGACGTTGACGCGCGTAGGGGCGAGCTCGACGGCCAGATTTGCGGCGAAAAGCAGCGATCCACCAGGTCGTATTTTCCCGCGTGAAAACAGCGCGATGCCGAGCATTACCGACAACCGTTCATCGAGATGCCGTCGAGCGTCGTCCAGGTTCATCGAGGACAACGGCATGTACGCGGGCCCTCCGGCCGTCAGCATGACGTGATCGACGGCGCTGGGCAAGTCTTTGAAAAACTGCTCGAGCCGGCTTAAATCGGCCGCATCGAAGACGGCCGTTTGACGCGCCTGCAGCTCGAGCGCGACGCTCTCGAGCCTTTCCAATCCCGGAACTGCCGCCGATAACGACGACGGTCTGTCCTTGGAGGCCGTTCACGAGATCGGGATCACGGTCTCGATATTGCGCTGCCGCGCCAGAGGGCGGATGCCGTCAACGACGAGTCGCTGGAAATGTTTCGTGCCTTGGTGAGCCTCCAAGGCTTCTCGATCGCGATAAACTTCCCACAGGGCAAAGACGTTGGGCTTTTCTTGGCTGCGACCGACCTCGAACCGGACGACCCCGGGTTCCTGGGCCGAGGCGTCGCGCAGCTCGCGAAACATCGTCTCCGCTTTGTCGGCGTCTTGGGCAGCGAACGTAAATACGATGGAGGCGATGAGCACGGCTTGGATCACAAAGTATAACTTGGGCTCAATTCGATGTAAACCAAGCGAGCTTTTACGTATTCGCTGCGGCTATGTTCGAGTGGCGGAGCGGCCGATCGTCCCGAGATGCGTGTGTTGAAAGGAGTCATCGTACTTGAGCCCATAGCCCAAGGCGCGGTCCATCGCAATGTGCGCCGCCCAGATGACGGCGAACGGCAGCAGCGGACGCGAGAAGACTGCAGCGGCCCCCAACAGCACCGGTCCCACGTAGCTGTGAAAGGCGTTGTAACACAGCGCCCCGATTCGGGTGTCGCGAAGATATCCGAGCATTGCGGTGTCGGGCGCGAGGATCAATGCGACGAAGAGAATCCAGCTGGCGTGCAGCCACCAGTACAGAACGAAAAGGCCCGCCAAGAGCAAGAGGGCCTCGAGCCTTAAGATCCGCGTCGGGTTCATGTCTACCCGCTCAATGGTCCACGTACTTCGACGCCTCATCCAGAGTCGGAACGCGTACGACGGATTCGTAGGCGTAGTGACGGCGCTCGTTGTTGCCGTCGACGAGCACTTCGACCTCGACTTTGTGCGGATGCACGCCGACGACGCGCCCCTCAAGGTCCTCTGCGGGAATCCGTACGCGGTCGCCGAGCTTGAGCTCCGCCCACGGAACGTTATGTCTTGCCATGAACTGAGTCTACACCCTCGCCTTGCCGTCGCCTGCAAAGCGGGCCTAGGCCCGCGGACAGATGGTACGTTGCTCGACTAAACGGGTGACAATGCGTTAAGTACGCCGAGCGCATCCTCCGGCAGGTCGAGCGCGGCACCGGATACGTTCTCGCGCAGATGCGCAACTGATGAAGTGCCTGGGATCAGAAGAATATTGGGCGAGCGCTGCAAGAGCCACGCGAGCGCAACGCTCATGGGGGTTGCGTCCAGTCGGCGAGCGATCGAGTTTAGGGTGTCGGATTGCAGCGGCGTGAAACCGCCGAGCGGGAAGAAGGGAACGTAGGCGACTCCCTGCGCTGCAAGAGTGTCGATTAATGCATCGTCGACGCGATGCGCGATGTTGTAGAAGTTTTGCACGCAGACGATGGGGGCGATAGACCGTGCTTCGGCAATCTGCTCGGCCGAGACGTTGCTGACACCGAGGTGTTTGATCGAACCTTCCTGCTGCAACTGCGCGAGCACGCTAAACGGTTCTGCAATGGAGCCGGGGCCGGGACTGCTGAACCCGCCGACGCGCAGATTGACGACATCGAGCGCGTCGAGGCTGAGATTCTTGAGGTTGTCGTCGACGGCTCGACGCAACTCTTGGGGTGTTAACGCCTGGGGCCAGCCGCCTGTCGCATCGCGGCGCGCGCCCACTTTAGTAACGATGTGCAGGTTGTCCGGGTATGGGTACAACGCTTCCTTGATGATCTGGTTCGTGACGTGAGGACCATAATAATCGCTCGTATCGATGTGCGTGATGCCAAGCTCGATCGCTTCACGCAATACTGCAACGGCAGCCGCGCGATCGGCGGGCGGCCCGAAAACGTGCGGCCCGGCTAGCTGCATAGCGCCGTAACCCACGCGCGTGACCGTTAGGTCGTTTGCCATCGTGAACGTTCCGCCGGGGAGTGTTTTCATGCTACGCAACCGCCGCTTTCTCGAAGTAGTGCCCGCGGTCAAGATCCGCGAGCAGTCCCGGCTGATTCGGGCGCCATCCCAGCCGCTGCTGCGTCGACGCACTCGACGCGGGGACGTCCAGCGCGGCGAAAAGCGCGAGGAATCCGAAGTGATCGGAGGCCTCTTCGCTCGATTTCGGCACCACCGGGACGTTTAGGTGGCGTCCTATGATGCCGGCGATCTCTCGAAAGGGCACGCCCTCGTCGGCGACTCCGTGATAGCGCGCGCCTGAGGAACGCTGTTCGACCGCGAGTCGGAAGAGGCGCGCGGCGTCGAGCCTATGTACTGCTGCCCAACGGTTGAGCCCGTCGGCGACGTAGGGCGAGACACCCTTTTCACGTGCGATGCCGATGAGGAGTGGAACGAATCCGTGGTCGCCGTCGCCGTGCACGGAAGGTGGAAGCCGAACGACTGAGGCGCAAACTCCGCGGGCGACCATAGCCAGCGCCGTTTCTTCGGATTTGCGGGGCCAATTTGCGGCTAATGCCGGATCGGGTTGGTCGTCTTCCGTCGCCACACGTCCCGGCGCGACGAGTTGCCGTGCCCGAGGTGACGACTAAAGGCCGCTCGGACCCGGCGAGCGTTTCGCCGAGCACCTCGATCGCCCGCGCGTCCGCGGCGGCCGCGGCTCCGTAATTCGCGAAATCGTGGATGAAGGCGGTGTGAACGACGCCATCCGACCCAGCCGCTCCGCTGCGTAAACTCTCGAGGTCGTCGAGCGAGCCGCGGTGCACTTCGGCGCCCGCCGCGACAAGCGACGCTGCCGCAGCTCCGGAACGCGCGAGCCCGAGGACGCGGTGCCCCGCGCGGATGAACTCTTGGACGACGGCTGAGCCGATGAAGCCTGTGGCGCCGGTGACGAAGACTCGCATGAAGAATCCCTCGCTTGGATCGATGTCAGTTGCTGTCATCGGATAGTATACCATCTATGTCAACCACTGTCATCACTCATGTTATACTATGTCCATGGGTCGATGGAAGCCGGACGCGCGGTCGCGCCTCGAGAGGGCAGCGCTCGCGCTTTATAGAGAGCACGGTTTTGCCCAAACTACCGTTGCTGAAATTGCCGAGCGCGCCGGACTTACCGAGCGAACGTTCTTTCGCTATTTTGCCGACAAGCGCGAGGTTTTGTTCTCCGGCGGCGATGCGCTACGGCAGCTGCTCGTTAGCGCACTGGACAACGCGCCAAGAGCGCTCTCTCCGATCGACTCGGTCGGCGCGGCCGTCGAGGCGGCAGCCGACCTCTTTGAAGAACGTAAAGACTTTGCTCGCAAGCGGCAGGCGGTGATTGCCGAGAGCGCGGAGCTGCAGGAGCGAGAGCGCATCAAGTTGGCGTCGCTCGCGTCCGCGCTAGCGGACGGATTGCGTCGGCGCGGCGCCGGCGATATGGCAGCGAGCCTCGCCGCGGAGATGGGCGTCACCGTTTTCCGAGTCGCATTCGGCCGTTGGATCAACGAGAAAGGCGACCGCAGCCTTGCGATCATCATGCGCGATTCGCTAAACGAGCTGAAATTAGTGAGCGCGGGAAAGTAGTGCCTATTGGCTCTCGTAGGCTCCAATGTCACAGCCCCTCCCGTCATGCCGGTCCGGCCGGGGCATGCCGCGCTGGTCCGTTGCCAAGAGGACAGTTTTGGAGAAGCGCGTCAAGCAGCGGCGGAGCGAAGCGAAGAAGCCGACGCCCGGGGACGTCGGCTTCTAGGGGTTGCGCTATGACGATGTGGGGCTCTCGACTAAGTGCCTTTCACCGCGTCGCACGATGGACTGCCGCTAGTGCTGCTCATAGTGAACTCGATTGAGGGATACGGTAACTGCGGCGGATTCTTGGGAGCTTTTACGAAAAAGAGGTTGTTCGTTTCACCAGTGGTTCCGCTGTCGGGCAGGCACGTCGGTTTCGTTTTGAGTCCGATGTCCGTCTGCAGGCTCACGGTGATCCTCGACCCCGGATTGAAGTTCGCGACGTCGCCGCCGGCGTCACCGAAAATGTTGAACTCGGCGCCGTCCCAGTTGGCAGCGAGATCGACGATGCCGTCGCTTTGAATCTTCCGCATGCCGTATTCCGTGGTGCCCACGGAAAGATAGATGCTATCGCCGCTCAAGGCCGCACGGCCGGTTTCGATCAATTGGCCGAGATCCTTGATGGAGACGTTAGGAATTCTAACGGCCTGGGAATTCTGATAACATCCAATTTCAACGTAGATCCAACCTGCGCTGGGAGGGCAGCCGCTCAAGCTTCCTCTTCCGATCGGCATTGGAACGAGCCAATCCTCGATGAAGAGGAAGCCTCGCCTTGAACGCGACGGATTTTCGAAGACGAACTGTTCCCAGCCACCGCAATATGGAATGCTGCCGCACGCGGACGTCGGGAAGAAGTCCGAGTTCAGCTGCAGCGTATAGCTGTTTAGACCCTGCACGCCACAGCAGCCTACACTGCGCACCCTTTTTACGCCTTCGACCTTAGGAAACGCGCCGATGGCCTTGGAGATGAGATTTGGGTCCGTGTCAGCCGTATAATCGAGGCCGCCACCGACAACTTGCCCCAACCCCCGGCGGAGTGAGGGCGGAACCGGGTACCAGTGATGCGGCGGAGCGGAGCAATCGACGCGATCCCATTGCGTTGACGGATACGCGGCCTTAAAGCATCCAGCGCCCGGTAATTGGTTTTGCGTCAGCGCAAAGTGCCAGGACTCCATAGACGCGGCGGGCTTGCCGGAAGAGTTCTCCGCGCTTTCGCGTGGCTGAAACGGCGTGACATTCGAACAAGCCGTTAGAGCAATGGAAAGGATCCCGATCAGAACTAGTCGTGAAGGTTTCAATTCACTCACCTTTCAAATGACAGTCTGGCGGGGGGATTGGTGAGGCTACCACAAACCTGCCCCGGCTACCTTTCGCGCTAGCGCTACTTCTTGGCGGCGCGCGCCGAACTCCAGAGCGCCCAACCCGGATTCACGCGCTTCGGATACAGCGCCAGCATCTGGCCGTACAGTTCCTGCGCTGTGCGCGTCGATGCAACGAGCCGATCGAAATCGCGGATGTACTGCCGCGTTTCTTCGATGATTGCTGGCTTGTCATCGTTCTCCGGTCGTTTGTGCGAAGCCACGACCGCGCGCGGCCGCAGCGCTTCAATTCGATCGAGCGCAGCGATCCACTCCTGACGCGTTTGTGCGTTGGATTCAGCAAGATACAGGTGAACGCCGTTGTAGGCCACATCCCCGGCAACGATAAGCCCGATCGAAGGAACGTGCAGACAGGTCGTATGGTCCGTATCGGTGTGCCCGACCTCGAGTGCGCGCAGTTGCTGACCTTCTAGATCGATTGTGTCGCCCTCGAGTTCTTGCGCGATCACGAGGTTCTTTGGTATCTGACCGGGGAACCCGGCTCCCCACACAGACTGGAGCGCTTGCGGCGAGGAGTTCTCGCGCATCACGCCCACCGTGTCGTGCGTCGCCAGGACCCGTGCCTTCGGAAAACGCTCGAGGAGAGTGCCGGCGCCGAACCAGTGATCGCCGTGACCGTGCGTGATGTAAATCGTCGTCAAGTTCTTGCGTTTCGACGCGACCCAATCCGCGAGTGCGCCGGCCTGCTTGACCGTCAGGAAGGCATCGACGAGCACCGCATCGCGCTCACCCTGGATCAGTGTCGCCGCCATCGCCTGAAAAAACGTCTCACTCACGTCCGGCGGCCGATCGGGCGTGACGATTGGAATGCCCGCCGTGACGTAGACGTCGTACTGAAACGTCATCTAAGGCGCCCCGGTATACCCAGGTTTGTAGGGCGCCTCGATCGCGCCTGCCTGAACTTGCACGAGACTTCCGAGATGGCTCGGGGTCCCGGAAACGATCACAATATATCGGCGTACGCTCGTGTGCTCGCCACGAACGAGCTGTCGAATCGGCCCTATAGCATTGACTACCTGTGCGCCGGCCGCATTCGTTTTGAATGAGCTGAGCGGTTGCAGAGTTCCGCTACCGTCGGGCCGGCTCGAAAGCGCGAGCACATACGATTCCTTCGGTCGAAGTCCGGTTACCGCGGCTTCGAGTACCTGGACGAGGCCCTGATCGTACAGCGAAACACTCGTTGGCGATCTGCCGCGTGTCGCGGCATTCTGCGATACCGCGAGGAGCGTAAGGTGGACGGCGTTGGCGGCCGCGCCCAGAGGTTGCAGTCCTCGTGCGCCGTCGGCGCCGGGCACCGCGCCGGGAACGTACACGACCGCTTGGGCTGCCTGGCCGATGGGAATGGTCGCGATGACTCGGTTGGTCAGCGTGTCGATCGCGGCCATTTGATCGGAACTTTCGAGGCCCACGTAGACGCGTGTTCCGTCGCCGGACGGCCAAATGCCGTGCGGTAACTTGCCGGTTGGGATGGTGGCGACTCGAGCGAAGTCATCGGTCCGGAACACCTTGACTTCGTTGAGCCCGCCCACCGTCACGTAGGCGAACGTTCCGTGAGCGTTGTGGACGATGTTGACGTGATTCGTGATCGGTCCCGTATCGATCGTTCGCAGCACGGTGAACGGCGGGCGAGCGTCAAAGACCTGAGTCTTACCCGTGTCCTTCAGCGTGAACCAAACCTGGGTACCGTCCGGTGTCGCTGCGATGTTTGGACAGAAAGGACTTGCTTGGGGGACCCGGCCGACGACCTTGTGATCGGCTACCGTAATAACCACGGTCTCGGGCTTAAAAGAGGAACAAACGTAACCGTATTTTCCATCGGGGGAGAAAATCTGCATGCCCGGCCCGTCTGGAACGATGATCCGGGTCTTTTCTTGATAGGTCGTGCCATCCAGGACGGATACGTAGTCCTCGCCGCGGACGGTCACCCACACCTCCGAGCCATCCGGCGTGAAGAAAGCTTCGTGAGGCGAGCGCCCAACGTAGGTGACGTGGGTGACCCTATTCGTCGCCGTGTCGATGAAGTTGACGGCGTTGGAGCCGATCGCAACGACGGCGAGGGTGCGGCGATCGGGCGAGAACCCCATCCCGTGGACGAGCAACTGGCCGATGTAAAGCGGGCTCAAACTCGCGGGGTTCGGATCGCCTAGACGAATGACGCCGAGGAGCTTGTTGCTCGCGGGATCGATCACCGAGACGGTATTCGAGTACTGCTCGGCCGCATAGACGCGATCGCGATGGCTGATTGGGATGTCCGGCGCTGCTGCTGAAAATGGAACCTGACCAGCGGACGCAGGAGCTAAGGCGATAAGAGCGAGGCACGACAACGATGCCGCTCCACTCAGGAATCTTCGCATGGCTAGCGCCCTTTTCTGTAAGGGATTTGATCCGGTGCGGGCTCCGACGCCGGAAGTGGCTCGCCGACGGAAAGCTTCATGGCGGTGATCTCCTCCTGCTGTGTCACAATGATCTCTTCGGCAATGCGCCGCGTTCGTTCGTTGTGTCCGTAGCGCAGCTCGGCCTCTGCCATCCCGATGGCACCTCTGTGGTGCGGCACCATCATATCGACAAAATCTCTATCGACGTCGTGCGATGGTTGGATTTGCATCTTTGCCATCATTGTTGCCATCACCGCGTTCATCGCTGAGATGAACGCATGTTCAGAAGACGCGCTTCTGGCTCGAAGTGCGGGGACAGTGCTCAAAACGCCCAATAGCGCACACACGAGAATGCCGAGCTGCACCACGCTACTACGGTTCACGGCGGTCAGTTCACGTTGGCACCGGCGGCGTGCATCAAAGAGGGCTCGCCGTTTGGGAAGTCGCGGCCCGCTGCGGAAGGCACCGCCGAGAACTGAGCCCGGCCGAGGGCTGAGTCCCCGCTAGCTCGACCAATGCGGACACCGTTGCGATGCGTTCGCGCAAGAACGCCCGGAGGGCCGCCCGGCGCTCAGTCTCGCCCAATCTCAAAGTCCTCGCGGCAGCCTTATAGGTCGTTCTAGCCGTTCCTCCGGGACGTTCGGACGAGCGGTTGCGTGGTTGACTGTCAGAGCCGTCCGCCGCGGGCCGAGGGGCCCGATACCTGAACTCGCAAGTCATGTTACGAGCCGGATGGATGGGGCTACAATAGCTCAAGGTCACCTTGGCCCAACGACAATGAGGAGGAATCTAATGCCCTACATTAAGGTCGGCCGGGAGAACTCCGGTGAAATCAATCTTTACTATGAAGACCATGGCGACGGACTGCCGATCGTTCTCATCCACGGCTATCCGCTCAGCGGCCGCGCCTGGGACAAACAGGTCCCGGCACTGCTCGAGCGCGGTTTCCGCGTGATTGCCTACGACCGGCGCGGCTTTGGCAAGTCGAGCCAGCCGACGACCGGCTACGACTACGATACGTTCGCTGATGATCTCTTCCGGCTCTTAGAGGAGCTGGATCTGCGCGACGTCACGCTCGTCGGTCACTCGATGGGCACCGGCGAGGTGACGCGATATCTCGGCCGCTTCGGATCCGAGCGAATCGCGAGAGGTGTGCTGGTATCTCCGATACCGCCGTTCCTTCTACAAACGCCGGACAATCCGGACGGCCTCCCGGCGAGTCTCTTCGACGGCTTTATCGATGCCGCAAAAAAAGATACTCCGGCGTGGATGAAGGGCTTCCTCGACAATTTTTTCAACATCGATAAGCTGCGTGGCACGCTCGTCAGCGATCAGGCCTATCGGGCCAACTGGAATCTCGCCGTAACCGCCTCAGCCGCCGCTGCCGTCGCCTGCATTCCGACGTGGCTCACGGACTTCCGTGCCGACCTACCCAAGATCGACGTGCCGATGCTGGTCATCCAGGGCGACGAAGACCGAGTACTGCCCTATGCAAAGACCGGCGCGCGGCTGGATGCATTGATAAAGGGTGCGCGAACCGTGGTAATCGAGGGTGGGCCGCACGCGATCCCCTGGACGCACGCTAGCCTAGTCAATGACGCGATATTAGCGTTCATGCCCTCGCTGGCGACGGTCTGACGGCCGCGAAAGTTCGGAGCTTTTGAGTCCCTGGACACGATGAAAGCCGGCAGCAACGTTACCGCTCCCACTCAACTCATCGACGCTAAAACGGAGCGGTATGCTTTTCGCCGCTTCGGAAAACCCAGCGCATATCCGCTGCTGTTGCTTCAGCACTTTACGGGAACGCTGGATAATTGGGATCCGGCCGTAACCGACCGGCTTGCGATCGAAAGAGACCTAGTTCTCTTCGATAACGCGGGCATCGGCCGCTCAAGCGGCGAGGTGCCGAAAACCGTGGGCGGAATGGCGCAACACGCGCTCGCGTTTCTCGAGGCGCTTGATATCAAGACGTGCGACGTTCTTGGCTACTCTCTAGGCGGGATGGTGGCCCAGCAGATGGTCCAAGACAAACCGCCGATCTTCAGGAAGATGATTCTCGTCGGCACGGCTCCGCGCGGCGGAGAGGACGTCATGCACCTCGAGAAGCCGAGCTTAGCGAAATACATAAACGATCCGGAGCTGCACGGCTATGAGGTGCTGCAAAAGATCTTTTTCGCGCCAACGGCGACGAGCCAATCTGCTGGGAAAGCATTCATTGAGCGACTTGCGCAGCGCAAGGACGATCGGGATCCGGTTTCCGGTCCGGCCGTCGCAGGGGCACAGATGGCTGCCTTTCGCGACTGGGAGCAGTTTACGGGAGATCGCTTCGCCGACCTAAAGAGCATTCGACAACCAACGCTGGTCGTGAACGGAATCTTCGACGAAATGATTCCGGTATATAATTCGTACTGGCTGAGCGCAAATCTTCCCAACGCGGTTCTGATGACGTACCCTGATTTGGGGCACGGATCCCTGTTCCAGTTCCACGACTCTTTCACGCGGCAGGTGACGGCATTTTTAGCCTCTGACGCCCCGTGGGCGCCCTATTAAGTGCAATGACAGCAAGTGGAGGGACCAATGGACGAAGTTCAAGTCGAGCAATCCAGCTATCAGATGCCACCACAGGAAGGGTTCACCATCGCGCACTTCCTCACAGTGGCCGACATCGAGCGATCCGTTGAATTCTACACTAAGGTTTTCGGAGGCGAAGTTATGAGCAGAGGTGACGAAAAAGGTGCACCGCCGTACATAAAAATCGCGAATACTTGGCTTATTGTCAACGTCGGGGGCGGTCCAACACCCGATAAGCCGACCGTAACGCTCCGGCCCCCTCCTAATCCCGACGAAATCAGCAGCTTCATGAATATCCGCGTAGCTGATATTCAGGCATGCTACGAGCTCTGGCGAAGCCGGGGAGCGACGTTCTTGACCGAACCAATAGAAAAGTACGGCGAGACGCGATGCTACATACGCGATCCTGATGGTTACATCATCGAAGTCGGGCAAAGCAAGGCGGGTTTAAAATATGGGTAAAACGACAGTGGGCCGGATACCGTTATAGCGTGAAGAATGGGTTCGGCCCAGACCCACTAGCGAACCGCTAACTCCGCGCTTGCGGCCGTTTGGATAAGAGTTGCAACTGCGCGTGGATTGGACACGTAGATTGCGTGATTGCCGGGCACTTCCATAGTCTTCGAGCCGGCGCGTTCACACATGAGGCGCTGGGCGGCTATGGGAATCATCTTATCGTCGGTAACGAGCAAATACCAACTCGGTTTCGTTTTCCAGGCCGGTTCAGTAATTTGTCCGCCAAGCGCTTCGATGCCCCACTGCACTTGTGAAATAGCCATGAACTCTGCAGCCTTCGGGTCCACGTCAGCCGCGAACGAGGCTGCAAATTTTGATTTGTCGAGGTAAAGGTACCCATCTCTTGGCGGCAAGATCGGCGGAACGGGCGCACCGGGCGGAGGATTAGCGATTAACGCGTTCACCGACTCTCCCTTGTCCGGTGCGAATGCGGTGATGTAGACAAGCCTTTCGACTTTAGGATGGCTGCCAGCCTCAGTAATAACGTTGCCGCCATACGAGTGCCCGACTAACACGACCGGACCCACCTGCTCGTCTAGCGCGAGCTTCGTGACGGAAACGTCGCCTTGGAGCGACGTCGTAGGAATCTGAACAACGCTTACGTCGAACCCATCATCGCTGAGGATGTCGTAGACGCCCCGCCAACCGGAGCCATCCACAAAACCGCCGTGCACGAGAACGACCGTGTTGATTCTTTTAGATGCTGAAGAACTCTCCATAGTGAACCTCTTTCTGAATTGAAGATCAAAGTCAGTTAGCGGTCTTGCCGCCGTCGACGTCGAGGATATCGCCCGTGATAAATGAGGCTTCGTCCGACGCAAGGAAGACGATCGCCTCGGCAACCTCGTCAGTTCGGCCGAGGCGATTCATTGGAACCGTCGCGGTCAGAGCCGCCTTGTTTTCCGGTGTGCCCGTGAAGCGGGTCAACATGCCGGTATCGGTCGGACCAGGCGCAACGGCGTTCACACGTATTCCCGACTTAGCCGCCTCGAGCGCCACCGATTTCGTGATGCCTTCGACGGCGTGCTTGCTGCCGGCGTCCTCGCGCCGACCGCCAACAACCACCTGCGCGCCCTTCTTTGCGAAGGCGATGGCGGCGGCGCGCCCAATGCCGGTAAGTCCACCGGTGATCAAGACCACTGGAGTACTCACGCTACTCTTCTCTAAATTGGGGGAAGCTTGCGCCGAACATCGGCAATCCGCTTGCAGATTGCTCGCGCGTAGCTTCGTCCTCAATGACATCCCAGTGTTCGGCAAGACGCCCGTCTTCGATGCGCACGATGTCGAGTGTAATCCAGTTTGCAGGTTGGCCAATGCCGCTAAACCGGCCGTGCAGCATCAGCATGTCGCCCTCGGCGAGGATCAAGCCATTCTCGTACCTCAGCGTGGGCGGCAGACTCCGGATCAGATCGAATAGGCCATCACGCCCCGGCGGAATATGCGCGCTATGCTGAATATAGTTCGGCGACCAAAACCTCTCGGCCGCGATGTAGTCCCGTTTGTTGAACAGGGTCTCAAAGGCTTGGAGCACGAGTGACTTATTTGTGGCTTCTGCGATTTCGGTCATCGGCTGCCTCCAGATGCTTCTCGAGTGTCACCGCAGGTACGCGGCAGGCCTAGATGATAATACGACCGGTCGTATTATGTCAAGACGTGAAGAGTCGAAACCAGTAAAATGGGATAAGATCGCCCTAAACTCGAGTTTTGCGCTGCCTCGACGTGGGCGCGCTCGGCTGCAGCAGTGCGCCGAAAGCGACGGAAAAGAAATCGTCGATCGGCGCACGGCTCGCGGCGAGCTTCATGGCGCCCGTTACGCCGCCCCAACTCTCGACAAGGAAGCGAGCCGTTGTATCGGCGTCGAGCGAATTCGAGATGGTTTGGTCGGCCTGCCCCTCGCGAATGGCTTCGCCAATCAGTCCCGTCCAGCGAGCGACCTGTCTACGGAGATCTGTCCGCAAAAGCGGTGTCGAATCCGAAACCTCATGCATGAACTTCGGGACCAGACAGCCGTTTTCAAAGCCGAACTTCTTATATCGCGCGGCGATGTGCCGGAAGTGTCGACGCAGGCGCTCCAGTGGAGCGATCGTCTTGTCGGCAAGTACATCCAACCCCGCATCGGCCCAGTAATTATCTAAGACCTCGCGCGCCAGCAGTTCTTTGGCTTTGAAATAGTTATAGAACGAACCCTTCGGGACACCGGCTGCGTCGACGATCTCTTGGACGCCGCACGCGTTGTACCCAAGCGTGTGAAAACGCTCCGCCGCTGCCGCTACGATCTTTTCGCGGACGCTCAGTTGTGCCACGCGGACCTTTCTTCTAGGCTCATCGTAGTGATACTATGACCGGTCGTATTATTTTGTCAAGGCGTTTTTCCCGGCCGCCAGGCGCTTCCCGCCGCCTGGCCTCGCATTGTGGTGGTGGGGCGCCTGGCTTTGCCGTAACCGTTGTTCCGTTAGGTCCGCGTCGGCATTGCGCTGAGAGTTGGCGGAGTGGCTTGGGGTCCGGGCTTCGCGCCGTCTTTAACAACGAGCACGGGGAAAGGCGAGCGACTGCGAGCGCTGCGTTTGCGTGAATCCGCCTAGCGTCGCCTTCCATACCGACGACTTGATCGATCCGACGCCCTCTCCGGGGAGCTCTTCGCCGTTGGCGTCTTTCGGAACGGTAGCGGTCATCGCCAAATCCGAGTCAACCGCGGGTAGGGAGTACGTTGTGTGTGTTTTGCCCGAGTCTACCGGCTCGCTATGAATAAAGTGTAAAGCGCGTCGTGACCAGCGCCGCGCTAGCGGCGCGCTGGGCTCACCGCGGCACCGAACGGTCCGTCGAAGAAATCGCTGCCGGGTTTATCGAGGGCTTTCACCGGATTTCCGCCTTGGGGATACGGCCAATACTTTACGGCGTCGGTGGACCGCCCTTGGGAGGATCCGTCCTCGGGCGCGACGACCCGCTTGCCCGAGACCCACGTGCCGAAGACCTCTTGGGAGCCGCCGAGTTGCGTCGTTCGTACGATCGTGGCGGTCGCAGCGGAGATCTGCAGTTGGTAAATCGCCGACGTGTTTTGTCCTTTGTACATCACGTCGTCTAGCGTGAGGTGCGAACCGTCCCATTGAATGTTACCGGGGAAGCCGACGGATTGGTTCAGCGTGATCTTCGTAAACGTGCTCGCTCCGGCCGAAAGTTCGTCGAATTCCGGCTGGACGCTCGGGTTCAGTCCATCTACGAATAGGTTACCAGCGCGATCGTAGCCGCACCAGAGCATGAGGTCCATGTTCGGATCGGTAAGGATTTTCGGGGATCCAGCTTCGTTCGCGTAAAGCGCGACGCTGCCCGTTTCTTCGTTGGTGACGGCGAGCGTGCCGCTCTTCGGGTCGACGGAGCAGGCGTAGGGATCTTGATCCGGAGCGCTTACGGTCCCAATCGGACTGGTGCCGCCATGCGCAAACTCTACGGCTCCCGGCTGGCCGCCGTTGGGGCTGACGATCCAAACGTCGCCCTTCTTGTTTACGCACTCACCCTGCGGGTTGCTAAATCCCGTGAGCGACCCTACGAACTTGCCCTTTGGGAACGAGAATACGTCGATTATTCCGTCGCCGTATTCCGAAACGTAGAGCAGATCCTGGCGCTTTGCATCAGGAGCCATCGACGAGCGTGCGCGCTGTTGAGGGATGGTGCTCTGATTGGCCATGGCGTGCTGCGGGATCAAAGCCGATCCGGCGCTTTGCGAACCGCCGCAGCCGCCGAGGAGCGTCGAAAGCGCCGCAACGGCGCACATACAACAAGTTGAGAGAGTTGTAAACTTCATGCGCCGCAGCGTAGGAAGCGATGATTAGGAAAGTGTGAAGAAAGCTCGCAGGAGTGACGAGAGATGCGCTTCAGAGTTTTTTCATCCCGGTCGTTCACACTCGGCGCGTTTGTCACACTTCGATTCAAGGAGAACCGATCTTGCGATTTCCGAAACGTACCTTAGTTACTATCGCCGTCGCCGCTGCTATGGTTGTCCCAGCCAACGCAGCCGTGGCGCGAGGCTACAGCCCTACCATGGCGCGCATCTTCAGCCCCGCCGCGGCTCAGAACTACAGCGGCAACTGGCCGGTGACCGTGACGCATTCGCGTGGCGCTAACGGCACGGGCTGCCTGACCTTGACCGACAACGGCAGCCTAGGCTGGCGCCACAGCGGCCAGGCGTCGCTCACGTTTAACGGTACAAAGTACACTTTCGGCACATTCCAGCTCATCGACGGTGACCTCGCAGTCACTATCCAGTCACCAGGAGGAAACGGTCAGGACGAAGGCTTGGTGTTCGCGGCCTCCGCCGCCAACGGTAACATCGGCAAGGGATTCTACGAGGGGGTCCTCGCCGGGGAAGAGATCGACTCCGGCGTGCTGGTGTTCGGGATGAAGGGCGGCTGCTGAAATCGTCAATGGGAGAGGGCAGCCTCGGTTGCCCTCGTTAGCCTAAGAGATCAGCGTCAACGCCACGCGGAACAAGGAAATAGAACACGATCGCAACGTACGCTGCGAAGCTCGCAATCGGCACGAATAGCGCGAGCAACATAGCGAGGGCGTAAGTAATCCAAGCGCCACAATAGCCGCGAAACGTCTGCGCGATCGCGGCATCCGCGACGTCGCCGCGGAACGCTTTACGGCGCACGAGGTGCGCGAGCATCAGGTTATTCGCCGACGCGCAAAGCAGGAGCGCGGCCCCGTAGAGAAATGTGGAGGCACGCATCGTCGGATACGACCCGAGCGTGCTGGTCGCAAATGGAATGAACGCCGTTCCCGCGAGGAGCGAGAGGTTTATCAGGACCGTTTTCCGATCGATTCGCTCCACGAGGCGAAAGAGCGCGTGATGGTTCTGCCATATGAGGCCTATTACGGCGAAGCTGAGACAGTATGCGATCAGGTTCGGCCACAAGCGTAACAAGGCTGACGTCAGCGCGTGATTGGACGCGTAACGGCTGCCGGGCAGCGCGATCCCGAGGACCAACAGCGTGATCGCAAAGGCGAAGACGCCGTCCGAGAAGCTTTCAAATCGCGACCTACTCAAGCCACGCCGTCGACGTCATGAGAGGTCACGTTCTTCCTGCCAGTCGACATAGAGCAGGCGCTCGGCAAACAGCCAAGTTCCGTTGATTTTTGCGAACGTGTCGAGATAGCGAAGAGAGGCGAGCATCAGGCGTCGCTTCGCACCCTGAATCGTAATGTGGTGCGCCAGGCAATAGCTTTCCGCGGATGCCCGGTCGTCCGAAAGCGTCGAGATCGTTGTCTGTCCGACGAAGTGCGTGGTAGCGGCGTACTGATTGAGGTTCTCAAAGACAGGGACGAGCGCGTCGCGGGAGTGCAGGTCCTGCGATGGTGCCGGGTCCTTGGCGTTCATGTAGACGACGAAGTGTGCGTCCGGAGTAAATAGAGACATCTGACCCTTGGCATCGCGCCGATCGGCGCAGTGAGCGTAGGCCTCAACGAGCTCGCGGATGGCAAGGCGATCGGCGGCTTCGGCAGGCGAGATACTGGCGTGCACGCTCATGGAGCGATTATCCTTATTTTTACAGTAACTGCAATTTTGGTAACTATGTTATACTGCAGTCACTGTAAAAATGCAAGGGGATGGCCTTCGCGAACGCAAGCGGCGCGAAACGCTCGTGCGGATCGCCGAGAACGGTCTGCGGCTGTTCGTCAAAGACGGCTTTGAGGCAACCACGCTGGAAGCAGTCGCCACCGCGGCAGGCATCTCTGCGCGCACGCTCTTCTACTATTTCAGGACGAAGGAAGAGCTGCTCCAGTACTGGCGGGACGACAGCTTCTTTACCTCGCTCGGGCCGACGCTCGCAGGCGAGGCGCGCGAGAAGAGTCCACTGCAAGCTACTCGCGACACCATTCTCAAGCTCGTTTCTCGATACGAAACCGATCGGTCGATCGTCGTGGACCAAATGATGCAATCGACGGAGGCACTTCGCGCGAGAAAGCAGGCAAGTTTCGTCGAGATGGAAGCGATCGTGTACCGCGTCCTGCGCGAGCGGTATCCCGATGAGAAATCCCAAATGCTTCGAACCATCTCCATGCTTGCGTTCGGCGCGCTGCGGCTCGCCATGGAAAAGTGGCGCGAGGACGGCGCTGCGCGTCAACTCGCGAAATACGTCCGGGCGGAGTTCGATTTATTACGGTTGGCGCTCGTGCCTCGTCGAATTTGATCAGGGTGGCGAGCTGCCGTTCGCCCGGCGAATTGCCGGCGCCACGATCCGCACGACGAGTACTTGAAGCGCGGCTGCGGCCGGAACCGCGAGAAAGGCTCCGGCGATACCCAGCAAAGTCCCGCCGATGACCGTCGCGAGAATGATGAGCAAAAAACTCAGCTGAACTCGTTGGCCGAAGATGATCGGCGAGAGAACGTTTTGATCGATGACTTGGACGACGACGAAGACGGCGAGAGTGATCAGCATCTTTTCCCAGCCGCTAGTAGCCAAAACCACCAATAGAATGATGGGGCCGGAGATGACGGCTCCAACCAGTGGTATCGCCTGGAAGAGTGCCGCAATGAAACCGAGTAGCAGTGCGTACGGAACGGCGATCACGGCGAGCGAGGAACCAACTACCACGCCGACTACCGCCCCATTGAGCACGACACCCTGAACGTATGCGCTGAGCCGCGCACCGATGTCCGTAATCGCGTTGTGCCAATCATCTCGCACGCTGCTTGGTATCAAACTCAAAACGAACTGCTCGAGTTCGTCCGACGCGAGCATCCAGCCGATCGCGAGCAAAACGATCAATACGGCGTCACCAATCGATCCGATAACGAGCTGGGGACCGCCGAGCAGATGAGGCCCGATCGCACTTACCACATTGCCGGCACCGTTGGCGAGAAGCGACGCGAGCTGACGTGCCATTTGGTCGTTTTCGATGTAACGTTGCGCCGCGGCGAGCTGTTCCTGCAGCGAACTTGCGTAGCCGGGTATCGCCTGAATGAGCTTAGCGAGCTCTACTCCAACCGGCTGCACGAGCACGAACCCAAGCGCTACGACGGCCGTCATTAGTCCGCCAAATGCGAGAGCGACAGCCGCTCCGAACGAAACGCGCTTGCTCATCCGATCAACGATCGGTCGCAGGCCCGCCGAAAGAAGCACCGCGGTGAAGAGCAGCAGCAGCGCAGAAAGCGCTCCCGAGACTACGTTCCACAATAGGAACGCTCCCGCAAAAACAGCTGCGGCAGTCACCCATCCGCGCAACCCAGTCACACAAAAAACCCTTCCCAGGTCGCTAGTGATCGAAGAACTCAGCCTCTTCGTTCAAAGTCGGTCACCCTCCGTTTTACAAGGGGTGCTCGGCCGCAGCTAGCCCTCCCGTGACGGAGCCGGCCGTTGGCCCGGGGTCCATTCGCGGGGTCGCGTGGTCCGGCCGCAGGTTATTTGGAGACGACGATTCGCCCGCGCATGTACGGGTGGAAGGAACACGTGTAATAGTACACCCCGGGGCGTAAAAACGAGTGGCGCCATTCTCCTTGCGGATCGATGGTGCCCGAATCGAAGGAACCAGCCGGTCCGGTCACCGTGTGGGCCTCGGCATCGTCGTTAATAAACGTTACCGTCTGGTTCGTGTGGACGTACAGCGAATTCGGCGCATACAAAAACTCCCGAACGCGCACCATGGTTCCGTTTGCTGAGGGTCCCATCATGCCGGACTCGGCCGCCGCCTCTTCCGGCTGCACGGGCTGTTGCTGGACATTGAGCAAGCCTTGATCCAGGAATAGCGTTTCGACCGTTGCCGTCCCGCTGTCGACGGGCGTGAGCCTCAGCGTACGGTCGAAGTTGAGTCTGATATTCGCATGCGTGCCGTTGATTAGTCCGAAGGGATAAGGCTGAGACGGCGTCAGACCCGGAACGTCAAATGAAGAATCGACCGTCTTCGGTTCCTTACCGGGCAGGTCGAGTATTTCGAGCTTCAGGGCAACGCGCAGATTGAAGACTGGAAGCTGGCCGTAACTCGTCAAAGCACAACGAGCGAATGGTTGCGGAACATCGCCGCGACGGTCGCTCACGATGTGTATCCAGCGTGCCCCTTTGGGCGTAAGCACGATCGTATTGGTGGGCGGCCTGGTCCCTTCAGCGATATCGAGCGTGCGGAATTCCGGTTCGCACGAGAGGAGCACGGCCGGCCGCTTTTCCAGCGCGACCCGGTCCCTTTCGTACGACGCACCCAAAAAAGCACCCGTTGCGGCAATCGATCCGGCGATTACCGCAAAAAGCGTTAACAACAGTTCGAGGTTTTCAGCCGCGCTGCGAGTATCGCGTCTATCACTCACTGCTACGTACGCGTAAACTCAGCTACATCGAGCACGAGTGTCAGCTTCGTGGCATAATGGTGATATGCAAGATAACTCGCACAGGGCCATGGCCCAACCTCCAGCGGTCATTATTCGTAGCAGATAGCCTGTGCGGGTTACGTCATATACCTGGTAGCCCTGGCGTATCGCTTCGGCTAGGGAACGGAACCGGATGATGCCCGTCATGATGTTCACCTCTCTCCTAGGGCGGAACCGCGAACGATTCCGCCCGTATCCACAATTATAGGCAAACATCTAAGGAATTCGTGAATCGCGCGCCGCGGCCGCATCCGAAACGTTAGGGCGTCGGGCGCGCGATGTGCCAATGGCCACCGGCGAATGGGATGCCGTTTCCGTTCGCTTGATCCGGCCCGTTATCGCCGGAGTATTTGTAGAGCGGATGGTCTCTGTAATCCCACTGCGCGCTTGTGCCGTCGGATCGATTTACGATCGTAAAGGCGCCTTGCGTACGCGATCCTTGGCTCGGGACGAGAGGAAACCAAACCGAAAGACAGCCGCCGGTGCACGCGCCGCCCGTCCGCGTGTCGACGTCTAAGAAGTAGAGCGTGTGATTCTTAGATGGATCGACGAAGGCCGGTTTGCCTGCGACGGTCTGACGAACGGGAACGTTAGAGTGCTGTTGCGGCGGGGACGTTGGAGGCGGGCCGCCATAGAAGCCCCCGCCGCCCGTGGCACCGCCGCCGGCGCCGCCTCCGCCGCACGAGGCCAGCGTCATTGCGCCGACCAGTGCGGAGATTCCTAAAGATTCTCTGAACATTTCGCCTTGTAAGTCTCCTGTTAAACGATTGGTGCTTGATTCACGGCAGCATACGCGTTCCAAATGAAGAAAGCATAAAGCTCTGGCGCCGTCGCTTGTGGCATTCGGAAAACGAAATCTCTTCAGGATTTTTTCACAATTGCCCGATAGCATACGCGACCATAAAATTAACCGCTGTTACCACGCTTCGCGTTGCGAGCAACCGCAGGTCGCCGCAGGCACTGCGGTGAGCCGTGGGTAAGGTAGCGTAATTGCTTGGCACGCCGCTCGCTGGAGGACGCAATGGAGTACGTGAGGGTCCCCGGTACCGCTGCTGATCGACCTCCGCGCATCGGCCTTAGAACGCGGGCTGCGATACTTGCCGCGACGACGCTGGCTGTCGCAACTCTCCTTCCCCAGACCGTGGCTGCGTTCGCAGTAGATTTCGGCCCAGGTTTCGTGACGCATCGCGTGAGCGTTGCCGGCGACGTCGTCAGCGTAACCGTTGGAGGGCGCGGGTCAGCAGTGCTGCTGCTGCACGGCTACGCGGAAGATTCACGGATGTGGAAGCCGCTCGCGGTAGCGCTCGCCCCTCGATTCACGGTCATTGCTCCCGACCTTCCCGGAATCGGGAACTCCTCGATCCCTTCGAAGGGCTCCGACATGAAGACCGCGGCGCAACGCGTGCACGACGCCGTGCGCATTCTGGGCTTTCGGCGAGTGAGCGTGGTTGGGCACGACATCGGCTTGATGGTTGCCTATGCGTATGCCGCTATGTATCCGCACGAAGTCGACCGGCTCGCTTTGATGGACGCGTTCCTGCCGGGGATCGCCGGCTGGGAACCGATCTATAATAATCCCAACCTCTGGCATTTCCGCTTTCACGGCTCGACGCCGCTAGCGCTGGTTGCAGGCCGCGAGCGAATCTATTTCGACTATTACTGGAACGAGTTCGCTGCCGATCCGAACCGTTCGCTCTCGCAAACAGACCGTAGCCAATACGTCGCGGCGTATTCCCGCCCAGGACGAATGGTCGCGGGCTGGGCCTACTTTGAATCTTTTCCGCGTACCGCGGTCGATTTTGCCAAGCTCGGCACTACCAAACTCAACATACCCGTGCTTTCGATCGGCGGCGAGAAATCGCTGGGCGTTCCGCTTGGCGCGCAAGCCCACCTGATTTCGAACGATGTTACGGTCGTCGTGCTCAAGAACGTCGGCCACTGGCTTATAGAAGAGAGCCCGCGCGAAACGATGGCTGCTCTCACAAAATTCCTCGAACGCCAATAGCTCCAGCGGCGATTTCAGGTCGCCGTTGTCCTATTTTGCGTTTGAAGGATAGCGTGTGGGGAACAGGCGAGGGATGCTGCTCCAAACGCGGCTTGCAACAACTCGAAACCCGACGGCGTTGATGGCAAACGTTGCGATCGCCGCCGCCGCCTGAACGCTCGGACTAATTCCGAAGGCTTCGCCGAGTGCAAACGCGACCTGAGCGCCAGCGAGGACGCTCGTTACGAAAGAAATTACCACGTAAGTAGGCATGAGTCTCTGCCACCAGCTCATGCTCGAACCCATTTCAGCACTTACGCCAGTGAAGTCATCGTGAATTGATCTCACAAGTTCGTGGCGAAGGTTCGGCGCGATTTCCGTGTACCGATGCCGAATACGGGCAATCCCGAAGCAAATGATCGTGTCCTCCACGGCGCCCTGCAGGACACGCACAAATGTGAAGGCGCCAAGGACCCATAGCGAAGTTAACAGTGCTAGCACGAAGAATACGAAGCCGCCGCCGAAGTGTGTTGCGGTCCCGAAAAAGCCGATTGCAATGAGCGAAGCCGATACGATGGTCAAAAACATTGTCGCGCGGCCCTGCATATCTTGTAGACACAACTGACGCGAGCTCTGAAGGGTGAAATGCTCAGTCATAAGGATCGTTAGATCGTCCGTCCCTCTAGGTCCGCTAAACATTTGCCGTGCACATCCCTCGAGATTTTCGGAGCGGCGCGATCAGTCCGTCTGGTTTACGACGTCGATCTCTCCAGTACGGTCAATCGTGAGACCGTACGGGCGTAACCGGGTTGCTCATCTCGGATTCCCCATCCGGCAGTCCTTTTCGGGTCGCCACCGTTTAATCCGGCCGCCCTCCGGCCCAAGCGCTCGCTTGGGCGGCTGTGGACGCAGGCTGACAGCGTGTCCGAGGACCAAAAGCGGTCAAACCGAGTTTTGCCCACTTTTGCTGGCCAGACAGCGCTCGCGCGGCGTGTTACGTTCGTGCACGAAGGCTCTCCGAGGAGAAAAACGTATGGCGAATCCCAGATTGAGCGGAGAGAGTGGCAGGGCTGAAATGAAGAGAAGCTTTTTTATGGTGGCAGCGGCAACTGCGAGCGCCATTTCAATTAGTCGGCCTTTGCTAGCTAGATCCGAAGATCTAACCAAACTCGTACGCGTTGCAACGAATCGGGAAGCGTCCGGCTGGCGCGAGCCCATATGGTCTTGCGGAAGTGCCGTCGTATGGCTCGACAGCGAAACCGGCATTTACTACTACAAAGGCGATCGCTCGTACGGGCGCACGAAACGCGGGGCCTACACGTGCGAAAAGGAAGCAATTAAAGCCGGTAATCGCGCCTGTCCGGATGGATAGCGCAGCGTCGCCGAAATCTGGGGTATTTATTCTGAGGTATCTTTTCGCGAAGGAGAAGGTAAGCTATGTCCCACCATTACTCCGGTCCGAACTTTGCGTTTCCCAACAAGGACGCTCGCTTAAACTGCACCGATCTGTACGTGTTCCCGAAGCCTGGGGATGCTAGCAAAACGATCCTGATATGAGCTGATGATCGACACGGATAGCGATGCGATTGCCGAGATCGCTTATGGCGTGCGCTTTGCCGCATCCAAGGGAGGCGGGCTGACCGCAACCGTCCGTCGCATAGACGGCACGCGATCCGAGCGCTCGGGCGATGAAGGGGTGGTTGTCGTCGAGGGAGCAGCGGGCGCCTATAAATGGTTTGAAGTTCACCGGAGATGATTTCTTCGCCGACAAAAACGTCTGTTCGATCGCGCTGGAAGTGCCCACCTCTAAACTCGGTTCGAAGATGAACCTCTGGGCCCGCACGATGGATAGCGCGTCCGGAAGTTACGTTCAGGCGGACCGAAACGCTCGGGCCTCGCAGGAAGGAAACCTAAACTGTCGGCCGTGGCGCTCGCAGCGGCAATGCAACGACGGCTTCGCGATTGCGAAGCCGTCTGCGGGGAAAGCGAGGGAGTCGCACCTCGCATCGCTCTGATGGAGTGGTTAGGCTCTGCCGTAAACGTTACTCCGTTACCACAAGGCCCAGTGGGTCGGCAAGCCTCGTGGCGCTGCCGGCGATCGTTTGGATCGGCGCAACGTTGCCGCTTGCAGTCGCTGCGAAGCCGAGGATCGCGTTTGAGCCCGGGTTAGAGACGAATATCTTACCGCTCGCCTTACTGACCGCTAGCCCAAAACTGAAACCGTTCCCTCCGCCCAGTCCGGTGTTCGAACCGGAAATCGTGCGGATCGGGGCGATGTTGCCGCGCGCTCCGGCGGCGAACTCGCTGATCGTCGCAGTCTTCGTATCGAAGACGTAGACGTTGCGCGAAGCGTCGAGTGCGACCGTACCCGGAGCTACTAGCCCGGTGTTGCTTCCGCCGATCTGCGCCTGCCTAGTGGAGGATCCCGCCGGAAAGAGATCGATCGTTGCCGTCTTCGAGTTCGCCACGTAGAGGAGGTTGTTGCTGTCGATGGCCAGACCGCCTTCGTCGGAGATGGTACGCTTAGGTTTAACGCAGCCGTTTGCGCCAGGCGCGAATACTTCGACGGCGCGGCCGCCCTCTGGTAAGAACGCGGAAACGAAGAGCTGACCCTTGCTATCGAACGCCACGGCGTTCGTCTGACTGGGTTTGCCGAAGCACGTGATTCCCGTCAAGAAATCGCCGGTCGAGAAAGCGAACGTTTCGGCGCCAAACAAGCCGCTCGAGTCGATGTTGCCGTCCGCGATGGCGATGCCTTGCGTTGAGTTGAAGCCCACGGCGAATGGTCCGGGTATGCCGCGGTTTTTCGCGATGACTGAACTCGGGGCGACGTTCCCGTTTGCGGCTTCGGGGAATTCGAGGATCGAACCGCCCATGCCGGCGCCTTCGTTAGCGACGAGCATGAGCGCTGTAGTCGCCTTGTGGGCGCCGAAGAGGGGGGAAGTCTGCGGCGCGCCGGCCGCGGGTAGAGTATTTGGCGAAACGCCGGTTTGCGCACCGGAGCACGCTGCAAGCGCCATGGCTATGCAGACGGCTCCAATGTGATAAGGTGGTTTCATCTGGGTCTCCTTTAAGTGATGTTGGTGTGTGTCAATTTTATAATGATAAGGCGATGTAATTAAGAAAGTATAAAAGCTACGTTTGTAGTGAGTGGTCGGCGATCGTTGCAGTATTGCGTGCGATCTCCACGCTACGGTAGCCCAGCACGCTCAGTAACTTGCTGTCCGGCACCTTTAACGGGCCCGGTTTGTCCGCGGTGCCCGGCGCGGGCTGCGGATACGCGGTGGAAGCGGCGGTTGCGAACCGGATGTTGCCGTCGGTGTGCTGGACGATCTGATGGATATGCCCGTTCAATACGGTTACCGCATTGAAGCGACGCAGCGCGGCCAGGACGCGCGAGCCGTCCTCCGTGGTCCAGCCCCATGGCGGAAAGAGCGCGTAGAGCGGAACGTGAGCGAAGACGACGATCGGCGTCGAGCTCTTCTGCGCCGCGAGGTCCTTCTCGACGAAATCGATCTGCTCGGTACCGAGCTTCCCGTCGATTTCGAAGTTGAAGACGTTGACGAGCGAGAGGAAGTGCGCGCCGCCTTGGTCCCACGAGAACCATCCCTTGGGGGCGTCGCTTCGCCGGAAGGCGTCGAAAAACGCCGCCGACGTGCCGATGACGTCGTGTTCTCCGGGCAGGACGACGAGCGGAGCCTTGAGCGTTCCGAGGATTTGCTTCGCCGTATCGAACTGTGTGGGTTTGGAAAGATGGGTCACGTCACCGGTGTGAACGACAAATGTCGGCTGCACCGGCATGGCGTTGATCGCGGCGATGGTCTTTTGAAGCGTTCCCGTTACGTCCATATTTTCAGGGCGCGCAAAGCCGATGTGGCTATCGCTGATTTGAACGAACGAAATGGCACCATCCGCCGCCAGCGCCTTTTGAGCATTGAATAAGCCGCCGCTAGACAGGGACCACGCGATACCGCTCCCGGTCCAAGCAACGTGTTTGAGAAAGTCGTCGCGTTTCATAGTTGGCTCCTTTTACTGTGCCGGCGCTGCCGGCAGGACGACGATGGTCGCTTTCATGTATGGATGCAGCTCGCAGAAATAGTTGTAGGTACCGGGTTTGGTAAACACGTGCTGCCACGTGCCCCCGGTGTCGAGGCCTTCGGAATCGAAGGACTTGTCGGTGGCCGTCACGGTGTGCGCCTCGTCGTCGTCGTTGATAAACGTGACGCGCTCGCCCACGTGCACGGTGAGCGCGGGCGGATGGTACTTAAAGTCTTTGATGTGCACGGTTGCGACGGAAGGAAGGAGAGGTGGAGCGGCGGCGCTCGCGCCTGCCGTCAGGGCGGCGGACAGCAGCGCTCCCTGTAGGGCCAGAAATAATCTACTCATGTGGGTGCATATGCCGCTGGAGCCGTCGCCGGATTGGTGGGCCATCCGTCGGCTGGGACGGCGGCATTTCAAGGGTGTGAAACGAGCGAGGCCGTATGTCTTCCCCTAGATGGACCAGCTCGTCGACGACTTTGCAGCGCGCAGGCCGTCGGGCCTCGAGCAAGTTTACGCGCTGTGGTCGCGTCTATTCTTCAGCGTCGCTCGTCATGTCATCGCCGATAGCGGCCAAGCTGAAGATTGCGTGCACGACGCGCTCATGCGCGTCTGGCGGAACCCCAACCGTTTTGAGGGCAACCGCGAGATGCTGAAAGCGTACTTAATTACCTGCGTGCGCAACGAGTCGCTCGGGATGGTTCGTCGTGAGGGACGCCGCGACGCGCGCGAATTAAAAGCGGCCCGCCTTGCGCCCGTAACATCGGTCGATCCGCCGGTGGTCGATCCTGTCGAGACGCAACGGCTGCAGGCCGCCCTCGGGAGGCTTCCCGAGGAACAGCGAAGGGCGCTCACACTTGCGTACTACGGAAACAAGACCCACGTCGAGATCGCGCAGGAGCTGAGCGTTCCGCTGGGCACGATCAAGAGCCGCATCTCGATGGCGATGCGCAAGTTGCATACGGAATTGGCAAGCTCCGGAGGAACCCGCTCGTGATCGAACATTTGGGCGAAGACGCGGAACTCTATCCGCTTGGGATCCTCGACGACGACGCGGCGCGAAACGTCGAGCGCCACGTTGCGTTCTGCTCGGAATGCGCCGAGCGCGTTGCACAAGCAGAAGCCGTCGCGGCGTCGTTGGCAGCGGCACTGCCGCTGGCCACGCCGTCGCCGACGTTGGAGCGCCGCCTGCGCGAATCCGCACGACCACAGCTTGGCGCGCGCAAACTGAGCGCCAACGTCTTTCGCTTCGCAATTGCGGCAGCGTTCGTGTTAGCTTTCCTTGGCCTCGGGTTGCAAACACTTCTGTTACGGCAACGGCTAGCGGCCGAAGATGTCGCGCTTGTAACCATGGTCCACAGCCATTTCAACCACGTCTCGATGAACCCCGAGTCCGCGAACCCCGTTGCAGCAAAGATTCTTTACGCGCGAGACGGCTCGTGGATTTACATCATCGCCGATAAGCCCGTGGGCGCCCTGCACGCGATCGCGCGCACGACGGCCGGCGTCGCCGATCTCGGCGTATTGGGGAGTGCCGGCGAAACGGCGACGCTGCTGGTGCATCCGCGCGAGCGCATCCAGTCGATCGTCTTGCAGCGCGCCGGCACGAACGTCGCCTCGGCTAAGCTAGCATATTAGGTTCCCCTCCGCTGCCTAGAACGGAAAGTCATTTTTCGTTAGGCCCACGTTTGCTTTTATGTCGCTGATCGATTCGTCGAGCACGATCTGTGACCCCGTGTACATGATCTGCCGAATCGGCCAATGCGTCTCCGTCGAAAGATACAGGATCTGTTCGGTGATGTCGTGGTTCGACGCCGGATCGGCGACCCTGAGGTCCAAACGGTCAGTTTCGATGCCTCCGATTTTACCGCCGCTGGTCTGCGTGAGTTTTCCCGGGATGGTCCCGTAATCGTCGATGACGCGCGGCAGTAGACCATCGGGAATCGTGACGCCGCGCAGCGAGACGGCGCGCGGATCGTGCAGGTCGATTTTCAAATGGATGCCGGAAAGGATGCCGCCCAAATGGCCGCTCACCTGGTCGCCGCCAACCCAGACGCCGCCCGATCCTTTACCATCGCCGTCGAGGATCAGCGTTTTGACGTAGTGTGGATTCATAAACGAATACTGATAGACGCGGTCTTGCGTTTGCCTTCCCTTCGCCTCGTGAACGCGAAGAACGCACGTGTAGTCGGTGACGCCGGTATACGTCCGGTCGAAGGCCGCGATCGCGGGCGCCTGGTTGGCCGCGCTAGCTGCGACGCAACTGGTGCCGACGAGCGCGCCGAACAGCGATAACGAAGCTTTGAAATTCACGGGTACCTCCTGAAAAAGCTGCGCTGAATTGCCAGGCGGATTGCCCGCTTTCGTCCATTAACAGCAGTCTTAGCCGAATTAGTCCCATAAAATTGTGAAGAAACCCTAAATTCAGTTCTGTGTGGGTCTCGACTGCGTCGGCGAAACGTCCGGTCCGCCGCCGCAGCCCCGTCGTCATCGTGTAGGATCGTTTGATCGGAGTTTAAATAGCGAGGAGGCAGACTTGCCAACTAGAAATGTGTAGCTCCCTCCGATGCGAGGCGCTACATTATGGAGACGATGATACAAATGCATCAGCCGGGGAGGAGCGCTTCACGGTGGTTGTTGCGAAAAACGCTTTTCAATCCAGAACGCCGTGCAGCTAACTTTGGATAAGCGCAATTATACTCTCAGGCGCAACGTTCTACCCCGAGCACTAACAAACGCGGTTCCGTGCGTAGGGTGAGCCGTAGGGTAAAGATGCAAGTCTACGAAAGAGGCCCCATTAGTGGCGATTTTGACGGGTACGCGCCCTATGGCGCAAAGACGCTGGGTACAGAATGCCGCCGTCCAGCCGGGCGGAGGCTGCGCTGCCACGATAACGGAAGAGCCTGCCGGACCGCGCACCGCTATTTGATAGGCGAACGCTCCTTGCATCGACGTTAGAGTAGCTGCGAGAGCGAGCGAAATCATCGCTCTGCCGCCAGAGCGGCGACCGTTGAGGTGACTTCGTCGTCCTGGCCCTCCCCGATAACGGTTTTTCGGAGGCGTCCGTGCCGATCGAAGATCAGCTGCGTCGGCCAGTACTGAGTGCTGTAAGCATTCCAGAGCTTCTCGTCGTTGTCGATCGCGACCGGCCAAGAGATGCCTTGCATCGCGAGCGCCTGAACGACAGACGCCCGAACGTGTTCAAAGGGCGTTTCCGGCGTATGGATACCTACGATGAGCAGATCCTTCGTGGGGTAGCGAGCGCGCAAAGACCTCAATTCCGGCACGACGTGCTTACAGTTGATACAATCGAACGTAAAGATGTCGACAATGACGACCTTACCTGTGTACGACGCGACACTAGGTCGCGTCCCGATCCACTGCGGGGCGTTGAAAAGCGGAGCAAAAACGCTCTGGGCCAGTAAGATGACGGAAAAGCAAACATTCATATCCCTTGAACGTTTTGCCCGACGTTTCGGATGGGGGTTTATCGGCTGGGCTCCATTTTCGGCCGCGATTGAGGAATAACGTGACGCTCAAGGCCGTCGCTTACCCCTAGAATCACCTTTTTGCTTCAAACGCGGAATGATCGTGCGCCGGAGACCTTTTCTCGCGGACGGTGACGCGTGACCAAGAGTCGTCTCTTTGGTCAGATCAGGCAGTCGCTCAATTCACTGTGGCTGCGGGGCGCTGGTCGTGACCGGCAGGCAGGTTCTGACGACGGCTAAATTCGCGCGGCGAAAATCCGACGATTCTCTTGAACGCCGTGCTAAATGCACTCTCCGACTCGTATCCGAGCGAAGCAGATATCATCGAAACGGAGTTGCGGGCATTCGACGGCTTGTCCGCAGCGAGCAGCATGCGCCACTGGGTCAGGTACTCCATCGGGGTCGTCCCGACCACTTTCTTGAACTTAACGGTAAACGCCGTTCGCGACATGGCAGCGGATTCGGCTAGCGACCGTAGCGTCCAGCGTCGAGCCGGATCATCGTGCATACACTTGATCGCGACGCTGACCTCTCTGTCCGCGAGGGCGAAGAGAAAGCCTGCGCTGCCTTTCGAACCGGAAGTTATGTGAAGTCGTAACGCTTGAATGAGCATCATATGCGCGAGGTATTCCAAGACTAAGGAGTTTCCTGGCCGCGGTTCCTGCAGCTCATACATAATCTGGTCCACGCACCAGCGCAACGATGCCTTATCAGATTCCCTGTAAAGGTGCACGATAGGCGGCAAGATACCCAACAGTACGTCAGCGTGATCGCCCGCAAATGCGAAGTGTCCGCAGATGCTGAAGAACTCACCGCCGCCGTTATACAAGTTGACGCGGCCGCTTTGCGCCGTCGCACCGAAGGTGGTGATGCTCCAAAGCATCATCTCTCTTATCACTGTCGTCGTCGTCGCCGCCCGCGCTATCGGCATCATTCAATAGGTCATTGCCGGAAGCCAAGGCGCGCGATCCTATTCACTGCGCCGAAAGACCGGCCTCGATACTACCGATCGAGCAAATGGCCGGTCAAGGTCCGTAGTTTCGCGCGTTCGCCAATAAACTTAATGTCCTTAACGGATGGGGGAGCGAGCGTGCGGCAGAAGTAACTTCCAGCGTTCTACCATCACCGTGCCTCGGAAAGGACTCACCATGAGCAGCACCGGCCCCAACGGTAAACCGACAGTCTCTTCAGGATCGCCGAGCGATACCGAAACGATTGACGATAAGTATCTACCGCCGGCGCCGGCACCGTTCGGCGGCGAGATCAATCTGAGCGCGGAAGACTCTACGCCATTCTGGCCGCCAAAGGTGGTTCCGCCCGCCGGCGCACCCAACGTACTCTTGATCATGACCGACGATGCCGGCTACGGCGTCACGGGAACGTTCGGCGGGGTCATTCCGACGCCCGCGCTGGACCGAGTTGCAAACGCGGGGCTGCGTTATACGCAGTTTCACTCCACCGCGCTCTGTTCCCCGACGCGGGCGGCCTTGATTACCGGCCGCAACCATCACTCGGTTGGCTTCGGCGTAATCACCGAACAATCGACCGGTTATCCGGGTTACGATTCGATCATCGGTCCGGAAAACGCGACGATCGGTGCGATCCTCAAGCATAATGGCTATGCAACCTCATGGTTCGGCAAAGAGCACAACACCCCGAGCTTCCAATACAGCATCGGCGGGCCATTCGAGCAGTGGCCAGTTGGTATGGGCTTTGAGTACTTTTACGGATTCATGGGCGGCGAGACCGATCAATGGCAACCCTACCTTTTCCAAAATCAAACGCAGATTTTCCCGTGGATCGGGCGGACGGATTACAATCTCACGACCGATCTCGCCGATGAGGCCATCGATTATCTAGAACAACTGGATGCCTCGATGCCCGACAAACCATTCTTCCTGTACTTCGTGCCTGGAGGCACTCATGCACCGCATCAGCCCAAGGCAGAGTGGATCGAGAAGTTCAAAGGCAAGTTCGACATGGGCTGGAATGCGCTGCGCGAGCAAATCTTCGCCAACCAGAAGCGCCTCGGCGTGATCCCGTCGGAGACCGAGCTAACGCCGTGGCCGGACAAGGATTTGCCGGTTTGGGACTCGCTCTCCGTAGACGAAAAGAAGCTTTTTGCGCGCCAGGCCGAGGTCTTTGCCGCTTATGCGGCCTACACCGATCACGAGATTGGCCGCGTCATCCAAGCGGTCGAAGATCTAGGCAAGCTCGATAACACGCTAATCATTTATATCAGCGGCGACAATGGCTGTAGCGCCGAAGGCTCCACGATCGGCACGCCAAACGTCATGACGGGGTATCAGGGCATCAACGTGCCGGTGGACGTTCAACTGAAGTATTACGATGTTTGGGGATCCGATCAGACCTATCCGCATATGTCGGTTGCCTGGTCGTGGGCATTCGACACGCCGTTTAAGTGGACGAAGCAGGTGGCTTCTCACTTCGACGGCACGCGCCAAGGCATGGCCATTTCGTGGCCGAATCGCATTAAAGATGCCGGCGGCATCCGCTTTCAGTTCCATCACATGATCGATATCGTGCCGACGCTTCTGGAAGCGACTGGTATCGAGGCGCCCGTCATGGTCAACGGCATCGCGCAGAAGCCGATCGAAGGCGTCAGCATGGCATACACGTGGGACAAGGCCAGTGCCCCGTCTGCGCGAGCCACCCAATATTTCGAGATGTTTGGTAATCGGGCAATTTACCATGATGGCTGGATCGCCGCTACGACTCCACCCGAGCCGCCGTGGCTCCTCGGGTTAGCGCAGATGCCCGAGGTCATCAATGGTTACACTTGGGAGTTGTACAACATTGCGAAGGATTACTCGGAGGCAAATGATCTGGCTGCTACGATGCCGGACAAGCTGCGCGAGCTTCAGCAACTCTTTCTCGTCGAGGCCGCGAAGTATAATGTCCTACCACTAGATAATTCAGTCGCTCAGCGCATCATCGCGCCGAGACCGAGCGGCACTGCCGGCAAGAACGTCTTTACGTACAGGCGGGCCCTAACCGGAATCGATCCAGCTTTTGCACCGAATCTGCTGAACAGGTCCTACTCGATCACTGCTGAGATCGAGGTACCGCAAGGCGGCGGCGAGGGAATGATCGCAACTTTGGGCGGTCGCTTCGGCGGCTACGGGTTGTATTTGCTCAAGGGCAAGCCGGTCTTTGTCTACAACTTGCTGAATCTGGAGCGCTTCCGTTGGGAAGCTCCACAAGAGCTCACGCCCGGCAAGCACACGATTGTCTTCGAGTTCACCTATGACGGGCCCGGCGTGGGTAAAGGTGGTACCGGTGTACTTGGGATCGACGGCACTCAAGTCGTGAACCAGGCTGTGCCACATACGATTCCATTTCTCATGACATTGGACGAGACATTTGATATTGGAAGCGATACACGCACGCCGGTTGACGACACCGATTATCAGCCGCCGTTCAAGTTTACCGGCACCATCAATAAGTTGACCTATCAGCTAGGCCCGGTGCAGCTGACAGCAGCCGATCACGCGCTGATCGGCCCGGCGATGGCCAAGGCGCGAGACTAGTACTCGGCACCGCAGCGAACCCCGCCCACCCGCTACCGCACGGCACAAATGATACTCGAACTTATCGTCAAGCCTGGATCGAAGCAGGCGGGACTCTCGGAGGAAAACGGGGCGCTGGTCCTGCGCGTCCGCGAACGTGCGATCGAGGGTGCGGCGAATGATGCGTGCATTCGCGCGCTCGCGGTCGCATACGGCGTTCCGCGGGGCGCCGTCGAGCTGGTCGGCGGAGCTCGAAGCCGCCGAAAACGCTTCGCCATCCGCCTTCGAGAGAAAACGAACGGCCGGCAGTGAAGGCCATGCCGAGCTTTCGGCTGGCGGGAAACGATTGGCCCGGGGCCTCCCCACAAAGGAAGCTGTCGGGGACCGTCCCGATCGGTCTCACTTGATCGCGACGCTTGTTCGTGACTCGAGCGAGCCACTGCCGATACGGTGCTTTGACAACTGAGCCCCGGGCTGAGGTAGCTTTCACGCGAACTGGTTGGGTGGTAGGATGGAGTACCCTAGGCAAACGAGAGCTTAGCAAACGTTCGGACGCACCGCCTCGCTGCGCGCTCGAGTCACGTGCGCCGACGAAAGGATTCAAGCATGAGGGCAGTTGGATTGATCGTCACCGCGTTTATACTCGCTTTGAACGCGCCGGCGCTGGCGACCGGGACCGTGCGGATCCAGCAAAGAGACGGCTCGGTACAAACATATACGGGCGTAACGTTGAAGGTGGCGAACAAGACGCTGACCTTGATATCGGCCGACAAGGTCTCGACGGTCGTCATCAGCGGTGCCGACTGCGCTCACGACGGCGCAATCGTTCGGTGCGTGGGCGGAGGCTTCTCGCTCCTCCAGGACGGTAAGCGGCACACCGTCGCGTTTAAGACGGCCACATTTTACTTTAACCTCACAGATCAAGAACAACTGCTTCCGCGCTCGACGACGAAAATCGCCCCGCACTCCGTGATCTTTGCCGTGAAGACGGCGAAGGGAACGTCGGTCACCGGAAACGGCAAGCTCGACCAGGAGCCCGCACAATGAGAAACCTGTCCATAGTCCTCGCAGTCGTGCTCGCGGCTGCGCCGTTGGCAGCCCCCGCGCAGCAGCGCGGTGGAGGCGGCGCGTCCCGCTCGGGGCAGCACGCTGGCGGCGCGTCCCGCTCGGCGCCAAACCAGGGTCGCGGCTTTAATATGAGCAACGACGTACCGAGTCAGGCGGTGAGGGGCAGTAACGGGTCTGCGGCCTACAATAAGAACACCGGCAACGCCGCCGCGTACAATAGGAACACCGGCACCGCCACGACCTACAATAAGAGTACGAATACCGCTACGCAGTATCATAAGAACACAAACAACGCCACCACATACAATAGGAACAGCGGCGCGTACAACGGCGCGAACTCCGCCGGCGCCTACAATAGGAATACCGGCAACGCCGCCGTGTACAACAAGAACACCGGCAACATGACGGTATACAATAAGAATACGGGCACGACCTCGAAGTATCATTACAATAGTAGCGGCAGGAACGGCTACTATTACACAGGTCGCGTCATCGTCAACCCCGTCCACTACCCTGCTTGGGGATGGAATCGCGGTGTCGTTTGGGCACCGGTCGGAGGCTATTGGGGCGGAGGATTCTGGGGGCCGTTCGCAGTCGGAGCCGCGACCGCGGCAGTCATGGGTTCCATCGTCTATGCGAACCAGACATATACGTCCTACCGCGTCCAAAGCAGCAGCCCCGGTGCGACCTTGCTTTCTAACTACGGTCTGCAACAGGTTCAGTGCGGGCCGTCCGGCCTGGTCGTCATCTACGGGCCGAGCTTCGGCATCATTTGCGCGAATCCGAACAGCCGCGTCGCTGCCGGCAACTACGCAGTCAACGTCGACAACTTGACCATCCAATCACAATAGCGTGGAACGTCTGGCTCGTCTTTCGCCTCGCCGATCCGCTCGCGATCGCCCCGCCGTACGATTGTCGTAAATGCAGCGGCTCTCTTCGCGCTGCCGCGCAAAACAAAAACGCGAGAATTCCTCACAGAATCACGCGCTTCCAATGGTGGAGACGGGGGACTCGAATCCCCGACCGTTCGGGCGGAACTCGCCGTCTCTGCCACCCTTGAAGCGATAGAGCACATGCTCCTTGCCTGACGTGCTCACCACGAAGACCACACCGTAGCTGGAAGAACCGTCGTTCCTCCCCCTTTTTGAGGAGGCGTTTGTTGTACCAAAGGGGCGTCCGCTTGCAGGAGGGACGGGACTTTTGTAGCAGGTTTTGCTAGCCCGCTAATAAGCGGGCCTTCGGCTTGCTTAAAAACAGGAGAAGCCGCAAATGAATCGACGCCACTTTATCGTTACCGGCATTTCTGCTGGCGTGGTCGGGGGCGCCCTGGTTACCGACTCGTGCTCTTCCAGCTCGAGCGGTCCCGCACCGATCCCGCTTCCGCCGGCGCCGTCGGGTCGCGTTTACGAGCTCACGACGCAGTACGCGACGACGAATATGAAGGGCTACCGCCTGCGAACGCGCACGTTCAACGGTCGCACGGTCGGGCCCATGCTCCACACGCGTCCGGGCGAAACGTTGAGCGTCCACGTAATTAACCGCTTCCCGCCCAATGGGCCTGAGCGGCCGCCGGAAGGTGAGGTTTTGCTACCCAACGTGCGGGACTCCATGGAGGCCATGGACGCGACGATCCGGCCGGACGTGAAGCCGTCGCGGCACATCGACCCCATGAACAACCCACACGGATTCAACACGACGAACCTCCACGTGCACGGTCTGCAAACCGTTCCGCACATCTTCGCGCCGATCGGCACGAGCGACCCGACCGCGGAGATGCTGGCGATCCGGCCGGGCCACGACTTCCTCTATCATTTTCCGATACCGTCCGACCATCCGAGCGGGCTGCACTGGTACCATCCGCACCATCACGGCTCGACCGATGTGCAGGTCAGCGGAGGTATGGCCGGCCTGATCGTGGTCCGGGGGCCGATCGACGAAGTCCCGGAGATCGCCGCAGCGCGAGAGATCTTCCTCGTCGTCCAGACGCTCAACGTAAACCGCAGCAAGACGCATCCCGACCTCTACGAGCGCGAGTACCGCGCCTACAAGACGCCCGCGCAGGGCGGATACGATTTCGGGACCGAGTTCACGATGTTGACCGTCAACGGGGAGGCGGCGTACTGGGTCCACAACCCAAAGGGCGCACCCGCTACGTTCACGCCGCTAGGGGTGCCCGAGTACCAGGTCCGGCCCGGAGAGGTCCTTCGCCTACGGTTCCTCAACGGCATGAACAGTGCGCCGCTGTTCATGGCGCTGCCGGGATTCGAGACATGGGAGATTGGGCTCGACGGCATCAATACGCTCACAGCCTTCCAGTTCGACATGAGTGGAAGCGGCGTGACCGAGGTCACCCGCCAGAACCTCTTTACGGCGCCAATCGGGCTGTTGGTGGAAGGGAACCGGTTCGAGCTGCTCGTGAGAGCGCCGAAGACCGAAGGAACGTACACTCTATCCTCACTGGCAACGCGCGACGTTTTCCCGTCTATGGGCGGGAAGTTCGCCATCGCGCGATTCCATGTAAGCGGAAGCTCCGTAAAGATGGGCATTCCCAACGAGCTGCCCAAGCCGACCCGCGAGTATCCGGTCATCGAGGAAAAAGACATCGTCGCCCGGCGCACCTTCACTTTCGGCCAAGGTCCGCGGAAAGATTTGCTCACCGGTTTCGGTTTCACGATCAACGGCAAGCTCTATCAGGAGATGGAGTGTCCGACGCAGCCTCGAGTCGGCACGAGCGAGGAGTGGCATATCGTCAACGAAACAGAGGACTTGCATCCGTTCCATCTGCACGAGAACTCGTTTCAGCTTCGTCTCATTAACGATAAGCCGGTTAAACCACTCGAAATTTGGGACACGTTCGGGATCCCGCCGAAGATAAACGGCGTCAACGGCAGTCTAACGATACGAGTCCGCTTCGTTCACTGGACCGGCAAAACGGTCTTTCATTGCCACGTTCTGCCGCACGAAGATACCGGCATGATGCAAAATATCCTGATGATGTAGCAAGAGCCTCGCATACATATCTCGGTTATCGGATGGTCTGGGCGACACTGCGCCGTCAGGGAATCTTCGTAAACCGCAAAACCGTACAACGAATACCCTCGGGTCGACGCACAGACGCCGCTTCCAAAAAAGCTAATGAAATCGGCGCGTTCCTTGGTGGAGATGGGGGGACTCGAACCCCGACCCCTTACATGCGAAATAACTCTAGGCAAAAACGCGAGTCTTCTAAAAAGACGCGGAATCGGCGAAAACGCTCGTAACGGCCGCGTAATTGGTTTCGCCCGATCTCCAGGAGTTTCCGAGAATTTCCGGACTTGCCCGCAAGAACGAAAGACCCCCAGCTGCGTTCCCCCGCAGGTCTTTGATATCGGTGCAACGTTGTGAGATCGGCAGAGCGGTCAGGTGACCCAACTGCCAAGCCTATCGGGCGACGTTACCGCTGCGGCGATCGCGGTCAACGATCGCGGTGACGTCGTCGGCGTCTCGGGCCCGACCTGCGGACGGCCCTCATTTCAGCTCGCGGCGCACGCGGTATTATGGCCGAAACATGGCTTACCGACTAGCTTACGAGGCTCGGTGGCGCATATAACAATGCCGGGTCCGCCACCAACAACCGCGGCGACATCGCCGGCTTTTCAGATCTTACCGGCGATACCGCGATGCAGTGTTGTGGAAGAAGGGCAACACCGACAATCATAGGTAGCCGTTCGCAGTGCCGCGTTTCGTGCCATAACCGGCAACATAATGCGCATTTCAGACATTCTTCACGATTTTGTGCTAACTCTAAGCACTGGATGCGCAGTGCCGTGGATCTGGCTTGCGATCGCGGTGGCGGCGGAGGGATACAACACGGCTAGTTAATCAACCTATGTGAACTTTGAGGAACAATCTAATGCCTAATCGACACGCTTTGATTACTGTGCTCACGTTCGTGCTGGCCGGCCTGGCGCTGACTGCATGCGGCGGCGTAGGTGCCTCACCGAGCCTTGCTCCGCAAGATCAGGTAGCGCCGTCTTTCATCTCAAATGATGCAAGCATGCCGAGCCTCAGCGGTCAGTGGGCCGGAACCGCCCACGACAGTCTCTGGGACGGGTTCTATGAGAGCGGTCGGGTATACGCACAGCTTGTCCAATACCACAACGCCGTCGGCGGTAACTTCAGCTTCGATTACGGATCGACGACGCTGGGAGGCGCCAGCGTGTTCGTCTCAAAGGGGACGACGCTGACGGGACTCGGATTGACAGCGAATCTCTCGCTCGTTACCTGTATCGTGTCCGAAACCGCGTTGCTCAGCCGCCACAGTTTGACCGGGTCGTATAAGGCATTGCGCGGTTGCTCGGGAGACAACGGCACTTACACGATGAGAGAGCATTGTCGTTACGCCACGAAATCGTGCGGCGCCGGTGCCCCGCCGAACCTCGCTCCGCACGCTGAGGTAGCACCGTCTTTGATCTCAAACAACGCGAGATTACCAAACCTCAGCGGTGAGTACGCCGGAACGGTCGATGACAGTCTCTTTGGAAATGGTAAGGCAAACGCAGAGTTGCTCCAATACCATAATGCCGTTGGGGGCCGGTTGCTCTTGGAGTATGGATCGACGGTGTTTATAGATCCCAACGTGTTCCTCTTAAAGGGGACGACGCTGACGGGAACCGCTGAGGGAGCGACGCTTTCGGGCGTTCCCTGCACGATGTCCGAAACCGCAATGTACAGCAACCACAGTTTGACCGGGTCGTATAAGGCTGTGAACGGTTGCTCGGGAGAATCCGGCACTTTTACGGTAAAAGAGTCTTGCCGGTACGTTACGAAATCGATCGCGGAACCGAGGTTCGCGCTCAAGGATTGCTCCCCGTATTAGTAAGCGAGAAGGCAACAGGGCCCGTCGCGGCCAGAAGCTTCTTAAATGCAGTTCTGCGGGCCCCGGATAATCAGAATCCGTCGGTGCGCTCGCGCTTTACACTTTATTCATATCGAATCGGTAGACTCCGGCAAAACACACACTGTCGGAGGAATCATGTCTAAGAAACTCAGTGCCCTGGCTGTTACGTTTGTCGCTCTCGCGCTCGCTGCGTGCGGAGCGGGTAGCGTTGGCGCCGGCAACACCGCACTAATGAATGGCACCACGTACTCTCTTCCCGCGGTCGACTCGGACTTGGCAATGACCGCCACCGTTCCTAAAGACACAATCGGCGAAGAACTCCCCGGAGAAGGGGTCGGATCCATTAAGTCGTCGGTATGGAAGGCGACGTTGGGCGGATTCACGCAAACGGTGCGCACGCAGTCGCTCGCGTTCCCTCCCGGAACGAAGATCACGATTCACAACCTGTCCTCGAGCATCACGCACACGCTCAACGTGGTTAAAGTGATCCCCGGACCGCCGGCCGTTTTCCCGTCGAACCCGAAGCTCTCGATACCGGCAAAAGGCGACGGCAAGCTCGAAGCCGGTTATGCGAGTGGCCCGATTAGCCCCGGCAAATCGGTCACCGTCACGCTGGTGAAAGCCGGCACCTACGAGATCGGCTGTGCCTTCCACTATGGCGAAGGCATGCGCGACGTGCTCGTTGTTAAAAAGGGCGCGAAGCCCGGGCCGCAAGCGACGCCGCCCAGTCCGAAAGTAACCCCGACCCCCTGGCGGCACTAAATCGCGCGAAGCGAGCAAGATGACGAGCGGCCGACTTCTGAGGGATGGAAGCGCCAACGGCGTGGTCTACGTCGGCTCCGGGGACGGCAACGTGTACGCGTTCGGGCTATGATGCCCCTCCATTAACCGGTGCCGCTGGATCTGGCCTGGGCGCTTCCCCCTCACGCTGGCCAGCGCAATCTTAGGAACGCGATGTCTGCGATACGCGAGAGATAGACGATGTCGATCTCCCACCGGTACCAGGCTCAATCATACAGCTGAAATGCCGCCGCGCTATAAGAAATCCTAAATCCAGTTCTGTGGGTCTCGGCAAAATCAGCAACCTTCGAAAGGTCGGGCTGTGCGCAATCGCTGGATTGCCGCATTCAAAGAAGTGCAATCGAAGAAATCTTAATCTCGGTACAAGTCATCCAGTTGCAGACGCAGTGGCATTCTGGAAGCATGGCAAAGACACTATGAAGCGTTCTTTTTTTCAGGCCACGGCCATCGTGGTTGCTTCCGGGTTGGTCCTTCCGCTGCTCGCTCGTCCTGCGCGGGCAGACGATTCGCTTTTTCTGAGATGCGCCTCTTCGGTCGACCGCTGTGCACGCGCGACGACGCAGACCTTATATGGTGGTTGGATTGACAGAAAACCCTTGTGGTATATCATCACCGATGCATCCGATCTAAGCGGAGCGAGCAAGGTCGGCGCCGTCTATTCGCCCGATCCGGCGAGCGCGGGTAACGGCGCACGACAAGCTGCCCAACTGGGCGACCGGTATGTGTTCGAAGGCGGTGATAATTTGTCTCGGCAGCGGTCGTATGAAGTGAGTACGGGCGGCTTCCCGCCGGAATCCTTCAATCCACACAGCGTAGGGGATCGATATTCGCCATTCGTGCGCGTTGGCGGCATCGCCGGAGCTTTGAATACGCCGACGTTCGCTCCCGACGGCGAGCGCCCGTACGCGCAAAAAGGATACTCGCCACTCCTGAACATGCAAGTGCTTCCGGCGGATAATGCACCTCGCTTCACCGATTTCGCCTTATTCGCGCAGGGCGCGAACCCCGCAGGTTTCCTAGTGAACTATGCTGACGTGGTACGAATAATCCGACTATGAAACGCGCGGCCTTCGTTGGCTCGTCGCTCGATGCTGCCACGACCGGCGCGACGCTCGGCGTGGGGCTGTGGGTGGGCGTGGCGATTATTCTTGTGCCCGTCATCTCCAAAGGGTCGCCCGCCTGGATACTTTTAGGTTTCCAGTTTCCGCCTGCCCTGACGGGCCGGTTTCATAGAAAAGGTGGGCTCTTGGGCATCAGCAATCCAGACGCCACGGGAATTTGCGTTCGCTGTGAGGCATCTTCCCAGCATGGCGGCGACAACGCGTCGCGAGTCGCACATCTTTCCCGCGGTCGCCCTTCTCGTGCTCCCCGCGATCTTGGCGTTGCTTCCGGCACGCCTACAAATAATGCCCAGAGGGGTCCCATTCTTAGCCGGCACGGCGCTTGCCATTACTATGCTCGCCGCCGGCTTTGCTCCAGCAAATGCGCTCCTTGCGCGCGTGGAGCGTTACGCCGCGTTGATCGTCCTACCATTCGCGGCATGCGTCGAGTTAGTGCTACTGGCGCTGCTCCTTATGAACATGGCCAAAGCCCACTCGGGGATTAGCGGGCTTGCGCTCCTCACTACCTCCATCGGCATTTGGTCGAGCAACGTTGTCATTTTTGCGCTCGCTTATTGGCAACTTGATCGCGGCGGCCCCTGGGGCCGGACAACGGGCTGGTTTGGCAGAGCGGACTTTTCGTTTCCACGTGGAGATCCGTCAGAAGGTGTTCCGGCCGATTGGAAGCCGATCTTCGCCGATTACTTGTCGCTTGCGTTTAACACCGCGACTGCCTTTAGCCCTACCGACGTCCTCCCACTCACGCCTCGGGCAAAGATGCTGATGATGACGGAGAGCTTCATCTCACTAATAACGGTAGTTGCGGTAGGCGCTAGAGCGATCAACATTCTAGGGAGCTAGAACCACGCTCTCTTGATTAGTTAGTTCAGTTGCTCGATGTCCGGTAGTCGGCGGCTATGCAACGAGCGGCGGCGTCACAGTTGCAAGAGGCCTCGCATACCGTTCCAATCAACTGAATCCGAGTGCACCCGCTGACATGAAAAGGCTTGGTCGTCTAAAGGTCGTCAAAGCGCAGCCGGTGGTTTCAGAAAATCAAACGCGGATCGCAAAAAAAAACTTATGAAATCGGCGCGCTTTTTGGTGGAGATGGGGGTCTAACCCCGACCCCTTACATGCGAAGCAACAAATCCGGTCCAGCAAAAGCTTGTTATATTAGAGTTTTCGGCCCGTTAAGCCGCTTTCTCCCCATTGTTCTCCCCACGAAGGAGCGTGGGCAGGATCGTCTCCATGGCAAAGCTTCGGTTGATCGCGAAGACTGTCTAGGGCGAAAAGGACGTCCGCGTTCTAAAGTGCGACTGCCTCCCTGAGAGCGGCCACTTCGCGCCACGCCCGGCCCTCTGCGCGGAGCATCTCAAATTGTTCGCGACCGAGGTTGCCTTCTAAGACCTCTATGATTCTGTCGTACTCTTGTCGATCGGTGTAATCTCGCGTAAATTCGCGGTTCGTGACGCCCGCGTCCACAAATCCAAAGAGGCGCGCAACCCGCTGAATGTAGTTCGCGTACGGAATCGACGAATTCTCATGATGAAATGCAGCGACTGCGACTAAGTGCTGTATGGCATTGATCGTCTGAGAGGCGTTTCCCAGTTCGCGACTCAAGGCGAGCGCTTCGAGGGCCGACGTACGGGCGTCGTCAAACCGCCCAAGCGCAATGAGATATGCCGATGCATTATTAAGCGCGTAAACAAGCGGAGTTGAGATGTTCCCGTCACGAAAATATGCGGCTGCGTCAAGCGCGCGACGCAGAGCCGCTTCTACGGATCCCTCTATAAACTCCATTTCCGCGAGGGTCAACGAGATGGCTGTTGCGGTGTCCGGCCTTCCCTCTTTGCAAAGCGCTTGTGCTTCATTGAGCAGATCTTTCGCAGTTGACGTATCCCCCTGGAGGACTCGCGCCTTTGCAAGACCCTGCAAGGCTAGAATCGTAAGCGGAGGCATTCCTGACGTGCGTGCTCCTTCTAACGCTTGCCGGATGAGCGCCTCACCCTCAACGAAGTTACACGACCTGAGCAGATCAGCGCCCAGGAAAAACTGAGCGCGGGCAAGGTTACGCATATCTCTTTGCCCGCTGTAATGTGTGAGCGCTGACTTTGCCAGCGCCATGATTGGCTCGCCAGCCATGGCGCCAAAGTTACAGGCAATGAGCTCCAGGGGCGCTCGTACCTTTCCCGAGGTCTCCCGCGTAACCCGATCCAAAGCAATCCTGACCCATCGCCGCCCCTCCGCCTCTGCTGACACCACCCAGAGAGGCTCGAGTGATCCAACGATTTGTTGGCCCACCGCAACCTCCCCGCCGCCCTGGAACGCCCACGACAAGGCCGCTTGAAGGTTTCCCAACTCAGCATTAGCCTGCGCAAGCCAAGCTCGTCTCGGCATACCGTTCGACCAATCTGCGTCCAATCGCCCCGCGAGCTTGACGATTGCCAGGCTGTGAGCGTTGGCAAACTCTGCGAACTCGCCCACCTCTTTCGCCCGCTCTTTGGCGTACTGACGTGTTGCTTCCAAGAGGCGATACCGCACACCACTCGCACGAAAGTCGGTTTGCACCAGTGACTTATCAATCAGGGCCGCTAGTAGGTCGAAGATGTCAGCCTCCGCTAGCGCGCCGTCGAAGATACTGGTCGCAAGCTCGAGTGTGAAGCCGCCAACGAACGTCGCCAAGCGTCGCAAGAAATTTTGCTCCGCAGTCGATAAGTGATCGTAGCTCCAGTCCAACACGGCGCGCATCGTGCGTTGACGGGAAAGCACATTTTGATCGCCCGTGCTGAGGATCTCAAAATGACGACCGATCTTTTCGGCGAGCACCTCGATTGAAAGGTGATTCACGCGAGCCGCGGCGAGTTCGATTCCTAGTGGGATACCATCCACGCGCCGGCAGATCTCCGCTACGACGGGTGCCGTATCGTCAGTGAGCGTGAAACGCTCTTGAATCGCTTGTGCTCTGTTCGTGAAGAGCACAATGGCGGAGTGTTGAATCGCTGCGTCCGCGTCCAAACGCGTCGCACTGTCGGGAATCGAAAGCGATTGCACCCGATGCACGAACTCTCCGATGATTCCTAGAGGCTGCCTCGACGTAGCCATGATCCGTACGTTCGGACAGTGGTGAAGAATATCGTCAGCAAGCTCCGCTACGACAGCGACGGCATGCTCGCAGTTGTCGAAAATGAGGAGAGCGCGCTTGCTCTTCAATGCAGCTGAGATCGATTCGGAGAGTGCGCGATTTTGCGACTCCGGGACACCAAGAACATTCGCAACCACTCCGCGAGCGAATTGCGGGTCGTCGACGGTGGAAAAATCGCAGAGCCAGACTCCGTCGGCGTAGCGGCTAAGGAGATCGATGCCAACCTGCACCGCAAGTCGCGTCTTTCCCACGCCGCCTGTCCCATGGACAGTTACAAGGCGGCGGTTTTCAAGTGCGGTTTCGATTTGGACGAGTTCCTTCTCGCGCCCGATAAGGGGTGTAAGTGGCGAGATTAGGTTATTAGGCGAGACTTCGACGTTCGGTCCGGCTTCGGAGAAGCTCCCAGTGAGCAGGCCAACGCGGCGAGCCTCGATTACTGCCCGGGCCCGCGATGATACCCCGAGCTTTCCGAATACACGATCGATGTACGTCTCGGCGGTGCGAACGGTCAGGGCCAACCGGGTCGCGATTTCTTTGTTGGTCAAGCCGTAGGCCAACAGCTCGAGAACCTGCCGCTCCCGCTTCGTGAGTCGGAAGGCCGTCGGAACACCGGTGACCGAGGCGTTGTTCATGAAACCCCTCCGTGCGGCACCTCGTCCATCTTAGTTCCACGGGCGCTTAGGCGGCCCCGTTAAACAGGAACAACCCGCTTGTCGTAATTTTACGGACTCTTTTCTTGGGTGTTTCAGTAAACTGGCTTCAAGGTTTGCGGCTGCCGTGTGGCGGAGGCTTGATGAGAACGCTTGCCACTTCAGAGCATTTGGATAGCCTGCGACTCTTTTGGGAGGAGTACGCTAGGGCGACGCCGGGGATTCAGCCGGTGTACGCCGTTTGGACTCTCGGGGATGGTCCAGCCCTAGCCGATGAACTGGCGGCAATGGTTGTGGATGGATCTAAACGCGCCAGTGCAGGCCTGCTGCGTGATTTTGCCTCGCAGAACGAACCGCTGCCGCGAACGGGGGACCACGTGATCCTCGTTGATGGCCAGTCGACCCCCCGCTGCGTCATTTGCATCACACGCGTCGAGGTCAATCTAATCCGCGACGTCGACGAACGCTTCGTTCAGAAGAACGGCGGCGGTGACGGCAGCATTGCCTGGTGGCTTACTGCAAACCTGCGATATTTCAAGCGGCAAGGTACACGCCAAGGATTCGCCGTGGACGACCGCACGGAGGTCGTTTTCGTCGACTTTGTCGTGGTCTGGCCGATGCAACCAGGCGTCAATGGATGAAATCATCGGGAACGTGGTTACTCATAGCGATCTTTGCGTCGTGCGTCATAACCGCCGGCTGTGGCGCATTAAGAAGGTGCCCGAGCCGCTGATCCATCTGCGAAAGGAGCAAGGCAGATGAAGAATTTGAGTCTAATCCGCTGTGCGCTAAGTGTTTGCGTTGCGGCCAGGCTGCTTGCAGGTTGCAGCCAGACTAACAGCACCTTGCCGCAATCGAACGCCGGCACTCCGTCCACGCGCTTGGAGCAACTGACACCCAGACTGGCGCAGTCGCCAGCGCGCGCGGGATCCGTTAACGCTTTCCCGCGTGCCGACTACGGCGCAGCATCGCGTTCGGTGAAGTGGTTGGAGTTCGGCTTTATCCCTTCCGGTGGCCGGTTCAACCCTCGCGAGCGCATCCTATCGCACCGCAACGCGCACCGGCTGAACACGCTGTGGTCTTACCAGCCAGCCGGCTTAGGGTTCGGGAATTCGTCGCCAGCGATGGCCGAGGGTGTGGTTTACGTCGGCGCCGACGACGGCAACGTGTACGCCCTCAACGCTGCCACGGGCGCCAAGCTCTGGTCTTACACCACAGGCAGCTACGTGGAATCGTCGCCGGCGGTGGCAAACGGGGTGGTCTACATCGGCTCCGCCGACCATAACGTCTACGCCCTCAATGCTGCCACGGGAGCCAAGCGATGGTCCTACACGACTGGCAGCTACGTGTACTCTTCGCCGGCGGTGGCCGGCGGGGTAGTCTACGTCGGCTCTTACGACGACAAGGCATACGCCCTGAGCGCCGGCACAGGGAACAAGCGGTGGTCCTACGCCACGGGCGGCGGTGTGTACGGCGTGGCAGTGGCGAACGGTGTGGTCTACGTCAGCTCCGACGACAACAACGAGTACGCCCTCAACGCCGCCACCGGGGCGAAGCTGTGGTCCTACACCACGGGCAGCTACGTGGAATCGCCGCCAGCGGTGGCAAACGGTGTGGTCTACATCGGCTCTGCCGACAAGAACGTTTACGCGCTCAACGCCGCCACGGGAGCCAAACTGTGGTCCTATCCTGCGGGACCCGTGTACTCGTCGCTAGCGGTGGCCAAGGGAGTGGTCTACGTCAGTTCCTACGACGGCAACGTATACGCCCTCACCGCCGCGACCGGGGCCAACCTGTGGTCATTCTATGGCGCCAGCGACGGGAACTCGTCCCCGGCGGTGGCCAACGGCGTGCTCTACGTCGGCTCCTCTCACTCATGCGGGCGTCACTGTGGCGCGGCAGACTTGTACGCCCTCGACGCTGCCACCGGAGCCCAGCTGTGGTCCTACACGGCCGAGACCTACGGATACGGCTGCGTGTGTTCGTCGCCGGCGGTGGCGAACGGAGTAGTCTACGCCAGCTTTGGGCTCGGTTACGATAACGGCAGCGTGAAGGCGTTCGGCCTGTGATGACTCTCGATTTGACCGCACATCAGCGCGCGGTGGGATGCATCCGCGAAGGAGCAAAGCAGATGAACTGTTCGAATCTAAGCCGCTGGGCACTAAGCGTTTGTGGAGCGGCTTTCGCGCTTTCGGGCTGCGGTGGGTCGCAGTCGGGAGTTACAACCATCCCGCCGTCAGGCACGTCGATTCGCTATAGCGTCGAGGCTTTAACCACGCCGCTCGGCGGCGGCGTCGCCGAAGGAGTCAGCAATCGCGATTGGATCGTCGGCTCCACGAACGGTCTGCGTGGATGTTGCGTGTCGCGCGCCGCCCTGTGGCGGAACGGTAACCATACTGATCTCGGCACGCTCGGTGGACCGAATAGTTCCGAGCAATGGCCGGTCAATGATAACCGCGGCCTCATCGCCGGTGTGGCCGAGACGTCGAAGTCCGATCCGTTCAAAGAAGATTTTTGTTCCTTCGGCACCGGCTTGACCTGTCTCGGCTTCCTCTGGCAGAACGGCGCGATGCACGCGCTACCGACCCTTGGAGGGAACAACGCAGAGGCCCTAGGCGTCAACAATCGCGGTCAAGTCGTTGGGTACGCAGAAACAACGACACACGACAGCTGCTTTGGTTACCACGTCCTCCGTTTCGAAGCCGTGGTTTGGGGCCCGAAGCCAGGCGAGATTCGGAAGCTTGCGCCGCTGGCCGGTGATACGGTCAGCGGAGCCGCGGGGATCAACGACCGCGGGCAAGTTGCCGGTGTGTCAGGATTATGTTCGGACCCCCCGCGTCACGCGGTTCTCTGGCACGACGGAACGGTGACCGACCTGGGTAACCTCGGCGGTCACGTCAACAATTTCCCGTGGGCGATTAACGCCAACGGCGACGTCGTCGGACAGTCGGGCGTGCCGCATAACAATACGACGCACGCGTTTCTCTGGACAAAGCAGAAGGGTATGCAGGACCTCGGGACCGTTGCTGGCGATCATTCCAGCCTGGCCTTCGGCTTGAACAACCGAGGCCAGATCGTGGGCGGCTCATGCGTTTCCTTTGGCAGCAGCTTCCAGCACTGCCGCGGCTTTTTGTGGCAAAACGGGGCAATGCTTAACCTCAACGATTTAGTATGTTCGCCGACGTCGCTTCATCTATACTTTGCCAACGACATCAACGATCACGGCACCATCGTCGGATTTGCCTTCGATCGGAAGACTCGCAAGTTCCGTCCGTTCATCGCGTCTCCAAAAACAATCGCGAACGGCACGAAGAATTGTTGAAAACAGTGACGACGCTCATCGTTGCCACAGCCGAGGCCTACCGCAAAAAGGAGGAAAGCAGATGAACGATTTTACTCTAAGCCGCTGTTCGTGATCTCTCTCGATTTGACCGCGCGTCGGCTGTTATGAGCGCGTTCTGCGTTCGTGCCTTAAGGAGCGAGCCAAAATGAAGATTCAAGACTTTTCTCGCCATGCTTTAGCCACTTGCACGTTCGTTACGTTGCTCGCAGGCTGCGGATCGCAGACGCAGCTCGGGCAGCCGGCGCCGGTCCAGACGCCGTTTTACGTCGTAGCGAACCTCGGTTCTCTCGGCGGGACCTCGTGCTGTCTGGTGGTCACGAACAACAATCGAGGCTGGGTGGACGGCACTTCGAACCTCCCCGGCGACAAGAGCTTCCACCCGTTTCTTTGGAGAAACGGCGTCATGAAGGATCTCGGCACGCTTGGAGGTCCCAACTCAAGCGTCGGCGGCATGAACGACCAGGGAGACGTTACGGTTGGCGGATCTGACACGGGGAAGCCGGATCCGCTCGGTGAAGATTTTTGTGGGTTCGGTACGCATCAAACGTGCCTCTCGTTCATTTGGCGTCACGGGAAGAGGGCGCTGATTCCCACCCTGGGAGGTAACAACAACGACGTCAACGGTATCAAAAACAATGGCCTCGTGCTCGCGTTTGCGGAGACCACCGTTCATGACCCGACCTGCGCTCCACCGCAAGTGCTCGGATATGAAGCATTTACCTGGGAGCCGGACACGGGGAAGATTCGCCGGCTTCCTCCGCTGCATGGCGATTCGGTTTCCGTCGCCTTTGACATGAACGCTCGTGGCGAGGCTGTCGGTTACTCGGGCGCGTGCGGTACGTCAGGTATCGACCTACTTCTGGAGTATCACGCGCTTATGTGGCGGCATGGCAAGCCGATCAACCTCGGCAGCCTGGGCGGCACTATCTTCATCTCGGCTGGCGGGATCAACAATCACGATCAGGTAGGCGGCACTTCGGCGTTGCGTGGCAACAAGACCGCGCATGCCTTCCTGTGGCAGAGCGGCACAATGACCGACCTCGGTACGCTCCCGGGAGATCACCTGAGCTTCGGCGGCTCCATCAACGATGCGGGGCAGATGGCGATTCAATCGTGCAAGAACCTTGCTGCCTGGCTTAATAATACTGACAAGTGCCAGGCGGCCATCTGGCAAAATGGTGTGATGACCGATCTCAACATGCTGGTCCGCGCCGGCTCGTCGCTGTATCTCATCGCTGCGAACTCGATCAATGAGCGCGGCGAAATCGTCGGCACCGCCATCGATCGTACAACCGGATCGCTCGTCCCGTTCTTGGCGACTCCGTGCGGCCCGAGCGGCGGCGCGCTACCAGCCTGCACGCAAAGTGCGCCGAAGAATGGAGCGCGCCGATGACGGTCGTCCCGAAGTATCGTTACGCGGTCTGTTCGCTTCTTATCCTGACATTTGCCGGTTGCGGCGCAAACCTAACCCCGGAGTCGACGATACGCGGCAGTTTACTAAATACCGTTGCGCACTATCCACTGCGTCCTCCAGTGCAGGCGTTGCCGCTCGCGCCTGCATCGGAGAGAGTACTCCACCGCTTCAAGGACGGAAGTGACGGAGCATATCCGTATGCGGGCCTGCTCGCCGACCGGGAGGGCGCGCTGTACGGCACTACCATACGGGGCGGCACGAGCAGCGCCGGCACCGTCTTCAAACTGAAGCCCGCTGGCTCGGGCTACACTGAACGCGTCGTTTACAGTTTTCTGGGTGGCAGTGATGGCCAAGAACCGTTTGCCGGGCTTATCGCCGACAATAGGGGCGCACTCTATGGCACGACGCAACTCGGCGGTTCGAGCGACGCTGGCATTGTCTTCAAACTGTCACCCGCGGGGAAGCGCTACACCGAGAGCATCCTTTATGCGTTCCTTGGTGGTAGCGATGGCGCGAGACCGATTGCGCGCCTGCTCGCCGGGATGGGGGGCACGCTGTACGGCACGACCGAGGAGGGCGGTACGAGCTCATGCTATCCGACCAGTTGCGGAACTGTCTTCAAGCTGACGCCGGCGGGCTCGGGCTACACTGAAAGCGTTCTCTACAGGTTCCACTACAGCGACGGCGGAGATCCGGAAGCCGGTCTAATCGCCGACAAGAAGGGCGCGCTCTATAGTACGACCCGTGTAGGCGGTAAGTACGGTTTCGGTACGGTGTTCAAGCTGACGCCCGCGGGGAAAGGTTACGCTGAGAGCACGCTTTACAGCTTCGCAGGTGGTAAGGACGGCGCATTTCCATATTCGGGCCTGCTCGTCGACAGAGGCGCGCTGTACGGCACGACCTCCGAGGGCGGCACCTTCGGGTGCTCGATCAGTTGTGGTACCGTGTACAAGTTGACGCCGGAGGGCTCGGGCTATACGGAAAGCGTCCTCTATCGTTTCCTCGGCGGTAACGATGGCGCATACCCTGCGGCCGATGTGATCGCCGGCAAGAAAGGCGCGTTCTACGGCACGACCGTGAACGGCGGCACGGGCACATGCTCGGGTCCAGGTTGCGGCACCGTTTTCAAGTTGATGCGCACGGGGTCGGGCTACACCGAGAGGGTCCTCTACTCATTCCTCGGCACTAACGACGGCGCATTCCCGTCGGCCGGGCTGATCATCGACAAGACAGGCGCACTCTACGGCACGACCGAGGGGAACAGTGCCCGCAATGATTACGGAACGGTCTTCAAGGTGACGCGCTGAGGCGCCGATTTGTGGTGCGCTTCGGGAGGCATCCTCGGCGGTGCGGCGCTGCCACACCCGCCGACCCAGGCGGTCCGCGCCTTTACTTCTATCCCGACGGAGGTACTGTACACGCGCATCATCGCTTCCCTTATCATTCTCGTCGTCAGCCCTCTCTTAGCGTCAGCTCAGGTGTCGACATCGCCTGGCTACACAAGATTTGACCAGCAGCAACAGGCGAAGCTTCACGTGTTCTTGGGAACTTGGAAATGCGTCGACGTCCCGGCAAGTAAGAAGCCGGACATCCAGACCACTACGCAAGTTGGAAACTATTTCGTAACAAGAGAGACCGGAGACAATCCAAACGCGGCGTATCTCAGGTGGAGTCACAGCTACAAAATCTACTACGTTGTCGAGCTCGACGATTCCGGAGGAACCCAGGTCTCGCAAACAAGGTCGCTGGATCCCACAAATTCAACCTGGACGCCGGCTTTCCCAACACATGATACCAACGGGAACCCCTCCTTCCGGGTGAACTGACGTATTCGAACCAGTCATACAAGACCGTTGGGTCAGTACTACGATGTCAAAGGAAAGCTTCGTAGCACTTGCTCGAAAGTCAGCTGAGACTGAATCAAGCGCGCCTTTTCGTGCGACCCAGGTTCTGTCCGTCCGCGCTAAAGGGCTGACAGCCCCTCCCTCCGGCATTCGCGCTCTAGAGGTCGCTGCGGCAAAAACGCTCAGATCGGATTGCAGATTTCGAGCGCCTCACACAGCGGCGGCTTAGCTCGCCGTTGCCTCGCAAGCGCAGCAGCTCAGATCACTGCACTTAACGCGTTGCGGCGTGCATCGCCTTCCCGGCAGGGCTCGAACGCCGGCCCCTTACACGTTGTGCAAGGAGTCGGATTAATCTTTGACCTCCGCTGCTGGAATGCGGCTACTCCAGCACCAACCTCCCTATGCGTGTTCCCCTTGGTCTTGCAGCAAAAAAGAAAAACGCCGAAATCCCTAAAGGAATCGCGCGTTTTCAATGGTGGAGATGGGCGGACTCGAACCCCCGACCCCTTACATGCGAAGCAGGGAGATCGATTGGCCCGGCCCTTGCTGTATCAGCATTTCCGGCCAGTTCAGCCGCCTTCTCCCCATTTTCCTCCGCACGAGAACAGCGTCAACAATGCTCTCCATAGAAGACCTTTCGCTTAGTCGCGAGGATAGAGCGTATTCACACGGAGTTTGAGCGAAGAAGACTTGCAAAAGGGCGTGCGCCGTCGGGCAACCTTATAATTGCCTTAAGGAAGCAGGTCTAGTCATCGCTCACTGCTAAGCTGCCCCTTCCTCGCGGACCTTACCCGGCTTCAGAGATCAATATGGGCTTACCCCAAAGGAGCATGGAACAATGACGCGATCGCTCGAGTCGCTACCGGCTCGCCCTGCGCCCTCTGGGAGCATCGCCGGTCCTACGATACAAGAATCGATATACAACCCGAAACCTTCGCCCAAGCTCCTGCCCGATGATGCGCCAAACATTCTCATTATCTTAATCGACGATGCCGGACCTGCACTTCCCTCAACGTTTGGTGGTGACGTTACAACTAAGACGATGGATCGAATCGTCGCCCAGGGTATCACGTACAATCGCTTCCATACGACCGCAATGTGTTCGCCGACGCGAGCATCGATACTGACCGGGCGCAATCATCACCGAGTTGGCAACGGTCAAATTGCCGAACTCGCGAACGACTGGGATGGTTATTCAGGTCGCATTCCTAAGAGCAGCGCTCTCGTTGCGGAGGTGTTGAAAGACTATGGGTACTGCACGGCCGCTTTCGGAAAGTGGCACAACACGCCTGCCGACGAAACGACAGCTGCCGGACCCTTCGGGGACTGGCCAACCGAAAGAGGATTCGAACACTTCTACGGCTTTATCGCCGGAGAGGCGTCGCAGTACGAACCGAACCTCGCGCGAAACACAACGGTTGTCGGTCCGCCGAAAACTCCCGAGCAGGGCTACCACCTGAGCGAGGACCTGGCCGACGAGGCAATCAGGTGGCTAAATACGCACCGCGCACTGAGCCCCGATCGACCGTTCTTCATGTACTGGGCGAGTGGCGCTATCCACGGTCCGCACCACATATTCAAGGAATGGACCGACAAATATAAGGGCAAATTCGACGACGGCTGGGACGCGTATCGCGAACGCGCTTTTGCACGCGCCAAGGAAAAAGGCTGGATTCCACAGAGCGCCCAGCTCACGCCGCGCGATCCAACAATGGCGTCGTGGGAGAGCATCCCGGAAAACGAAAAGCCGTTTCAACGACGACTCATGGAGGTTGCCGCCGGATATGCCGAGCACGTCGACGTCCAGGCTGGCCGTGTGGTAGATGAGATCGAACGGCTCGGCTACGGCGATAACACGCTGATCTTTTACATTTGGGGTGACAATGGTTCTTCAGCCGAAGGCCAAAACGGAACGGTCAGCGAGCTACTCGCACAGAACGCCATCCCGACGACCGTGGAGCAGCACATAGCAGCTCTCAAAGACGTTGGTGGGCTGGACGCGCTTGGGACGCCGTTGGCGGACAATATGTACCACGCTGGCTGGGCATGGGCGGGAAGTACTCCATACAAAGGAACAAAGCTCCTCGCTTCGCACTTCGGGGGGACACGCAATCCGATGGCTATACGGTGGCCGGCGAAGATCAAACCCGATGCCGCGCCGCGGACGCAGTTCCACCATTGTAACGATGTCGTACCGACCATCTACGAGATCCTCGAAATCACACCACCCTTCGAAGTCAATGGCGTTGAGCAGGATCCCATCGATGGCGTAAGCTTTGCGTACACCTTCGACGATCGAAATGCAAAGGGGCGCCTTGTCACCCAATATTTCGAGATCATGGGAAGCCGCGCCATCTACCACGATGGCTGGATGGCAAGCGCGTTCGGACCACGCGCCCCATGGGTCCCAGGCACGCCACCGGGTATCGAAAAGTGGACGCCGGATAACGACGTTTGGGAACTGTATAATCTTGACGAGGACTGGAGCCAGGCTAACGATCTTGCCCAGAAAATGCCCAAAAAAGTCGAGCAGCTCAAGGAGATATTTATCGTCGAAGCGACAAAAAACAAAGCTTTGCCGATCGGGGGCGGCCTTTACGTACCTCTTTTGCATCCGGAACTGCGCATCGCGCCGCCCTACACGGAATGGACTTTTTCTGGAGATACGGTTCGCGTTCCGGAATTCTGCGCTCCAGCACTCGGAAACAAGCCGAACGTCGTCACAATTGACGCCACGATTCCGGCTAATGCAAACGGTGTTTTGTACAAGCTGGGCGCGAACTCAGGAGGCCTCACGCTGTATATCGACGACGGCATCCTATGCTACGAATACAACTTATTCATCATCCAACGCACCAAGGTACGCGCATCGGAGAAGCTCCCGCCCGGAAAAATCCGGATCGAAGTTGACACAAAGTACGCGGAACTTCGACCTGCGGGCCCGCTCGATGTAACGTTGAGGGTCAACGGGACGACCGTTGCACAGGGTCGCGTACCAATCAGCGCCCCACTAGCATTCACCGCAAACGACTGCCTTGACATCGGAATCGCGTTGGGATCGCCAGTTTCACTCGACTATCGGGGAAAAGCCCCGTTTAAGTTCAATGGATCGATTGATACCGTTCACGTCCAATACATTACTGACAAGGATGGAGCCAAAGCCTCTGCGCGGTGACCGCGCCTCTACCCCACAGCCGACCTGCACCGCGCCGCATCACGCGCGCATCGTGCTGGGCGCTTAGCACAATTAGAGGCCTCGCAGCTGCGCAGCACCGCGCTGATCGCAAAGCGCACAGCGCCTCGCACTACGAGAACTGTACCTCGCAGCGGCTCGCAGTCTCGCGGTTTGGATCGCGGCGCGCAGATCATCGCCGCATTGCCGGCCCAGCAGAGGGGGCGGTTTTGCGCTCGCCAACCCCCTCAAAGCAGATCTACTGTCACATATCTTGTACTTGCGCATGCGCCGTTGACTGAGAGCCGAGACGATGGATCGCGTTTTCGAGACCGTGCAGATTGGTCGTCAAATGGTCGTCGAAACGAAGCCGGCGGTTTCAGAAAATCACGCACCGATCCGAGAAAGCTTGTGAAAGCGGGGCGTTATCTAGTGGTTGGGGGACTCGAACCCCGACCCCTTACACATCGTGCAAGGAGTCAGATTGATCCGTAGCCTCGGCCGCTGGAACGCGCCACTGCAAGACTAAGTTCCGTATGCGCGCCCCGATTTGTCTTGCGCGGAAACAAAAACGCCAAAATCCCTTACAGAGTAAGGCGTTTTGGTTGGTGGAGATGGGGGACTCGAACCCCCGACCCCTTACATGCGAAGTAAACGACGCTCGAAGCCTCAAGTGCGTACGAAACCAAAGAAATAGCCCGATTTCGTTGCTATGTCACGCTTTTGTGGCCGATTTTTCGTTCACCAGCGTTCGCGCTTTCCGCCAGTTTCCGCGCGAATTGTCGTAAGATTGTCGTACGGTGTCGGGCGCCAGCTTAGTCTGGCAGCGCGAGGCGGCCGCTATGCGATCCGAAAACCATCGGCAGGCCCCATGCCGTCCTGCGAGGTCGGTGACCACCGCTCAGCTGGGCCCGGGCGTGGTAGGCTCGCAGCAGTCGCGTACTGTTCTGGGCTTCGGCGTAATGCCGTGCTGGAGCAGGTGCTAAGAGCGTAGCCAAAGCTTCGACTCATCATTGCCGTTGCCCCCTTGCTGCATGAACGCTGCAGTGCTTGGCTAGCGTTCGGCGCGGCTCAGTTCCAGCTAAGTGGCAAATGCCGCGGTCGCCGCTACGCGCTGGGCTGCGTGAATCGTCGCCAAAGATACGACGGGTAGCTTTAGCACAACAGCGACAGATTTCGTTCGCGAACTTCAGTCCCTCATCACTTCGTCGCAGTGGGCGCGGATGCTCGCCATTTTCGCAGGAGCAGGCATCGTGAATGTCTGACCGGGCCGTGACGAGATTGCGCGTAGACAGCGCTCAAAGGCTGGTTTGTTAAAAATGAATACGATCGTTGCCGTTTTGTCCGATGCGTTCTCGATTCCTATCCAGTTTCCACGTGGAATGAACACAGTCGCGCCCGTTCCTGCTTCGTATCGTCGCCCAGCGAGCGTAACACGGACCATACCCTCATGAATGAATAGAACTTCGTCCTCGTGCAGATGCTTGTGCGTTGGGATCTTGTTTCCAGGCGGCATGACTTCGGTGCCCACGATCAGTGTATTGGATCCCGTGCTGACCGGGTCTACTTTAAAAATCAGGGGTTTGTTGCCAAGCAACAACCAGCGGTCCCCCTCGTTTGCTTGGAATACGGTTGGCTTTGGCGCGCTCAAAGTCGCGCTAATACTCGTCGCCGAAGCTTGAGCTATAAGCAACAGCAATAGTAGTGTGGAGATGTTCTGCATGGTGTCCTTTGTCGCGGAAGAAGTGACTACTTCCATTCCAATTTGGCGATGCGCCAGCCGCTGGAATCCTTTTCTTGCGGCTTTGATCGACTTTTATGAGTTCGCAATCAGTTCCATCGTAGCACCCACGCCGCGGTCTCGAAAGCCACCTCCGCCAACCGCTCCGCGGCCACGCTGCCGATCGGCGGTGCCTCGTCGCTGTAGGGCTGGCTCCGGTCGATGCCGCAGGCGTAGGTCCATGCGGGGCTAGGTACTCAGAGCCTCGCGGAAATAGGACACGACCCCCGATTGTCGATTGCTCCTGAGTGCCCCAATAAATAGGGCTTAGTAACGCTGTAGATGATGGCCGTCCCTTCGCGGTCGAGGCGCGGCCCAACAAAGCGCTCGTTGCCCCGACCGCGGCGTTTCACGCAGCATCGAAGGATCGATGCGCTTGCCGCGATAAGTGGGAAGTTTCGCTGGAAAAGTGAGGTGTCCCCATGCGGATTCTTGCGACACTTGCTGCCACTGTCGTAGTCTTCGCTGCATTTGCCGCAGCGGTCAGCGCGAGCCCCAAGGACGATGTTCTCGCCGCCATCAAGAAAGCCAATGCTGCTGGTTCATGGGATTTTGTCTCTGTGAACAAAATGGGCAAGGAGAGCGGGTTGGTTGAGCCCCCAGGCTACGCCTACGGCAAAGTGGAGGGCGGTCCAAGCACGCTCATTACGGGCGGTAAGCAATACATCAATTATAATGACGGACACGGGTTCGTAGAAACACGCTACACGGGTACGATGAGCATTCTCTATATCGTTCCTCCGGCGTATGGCGCGCTTGCCACGGATGCGATCACGCTCGTCGGTTGGAAGCCGCTTCCCAGCGGAAAGCCGGCAAAGATGTACCGAATCGCCACGCCGCACGGCACGCTCGAACTTTACGTCGGCAACGACGGTTACCCATATCGTCTCGTAACCCCTGAGGGCACAGTCGATTACAGTAACTTTGGACGCACGGTCCGTAAGGTTTTGCCAAAATAGGCGAAGAGTAGACGGACGGTCAAGGCGTACGACGTGAGCCGATCGGCGTTGCATGGGACGGAAAGCACATCGTCGTTGGCGATAAGGGCACCGGCATCATCTACATTTACAAGCCCCCACGTAGTAGCGGCGGCCAGTTGAACCTAAAACGATCGTTTTACGCCTACCAGTTCTGGATTGCCGGCAACATACTCATCGGGCCGAACTACAACAGCACCACGGCCATGTACTGGGAATAGTCAGGCGGTAGCAAGCCCACGAGGGCGCTACAAGCATCGGGCTAGTTACGGCGGGACCGTTAGTTTGGCTAACTAATGGCGCCGACCGCAGGCTCCCGTCACCGCGCCTCCGGCTTCGCCGATTCGCGGCCGTAACCCGGGGGAGATGGGAGAGACTCGGACCTGACCCCTTACACATCGTGCAAGGAGTCAGATTGATCCGTAGCCTCGGCCGCTGGAACGCGCCACTGCAAGACTAAGTTCCGTATGCGCGCCCTGATTTGTCTTGCGCGGAAACAAAAACGCCAAAATCCCTTACAGAGTAAGGCGTTTTGGTTGGTGGAGATGGGGGGACTCGAACCCCCGACCCCTTACATGCGAAGTGATTCTGGGGCAAAAGACGCTTCCACGAAAAAGGGCCGCAAAAGGCGCAAAGTCTCATAACCATCAAGGTTTGTCGGCATTCCGGGTTTCCAGAAGTTTCCGCGAATTTCCACGCTTTTCCGCGAGAATGGTCGTCAAATGGTCGTCAGGCGCGTCCGATTGGCATGCGCACGGGGTCTTGGCGTGTTTGGACACGCTCGGCGCTAGCCATGACCTCGGAATCCGTTAGATTCTGTGTCCGGCGTCAATCGTCGCTGCAGTGATGCGCTGCCTCCTGGTTTTGGCTTACGGTGTCCTCAAGTCCGAGCGGCCCTTTGATCCCGACATCGGGTGTGGGCGACGTCACAGCGCTCTTGACGCCGGACCCAGAATCTAACGGATTTCTCAAAACTCGCCGGGATTCGAAGGGACTAAGAAGGCGTTGTCTCGCGATTTGAACGTATTTCACCCTACCTGGGGTCGAACGGATGCATTTCACGTTTTAAAGTAAATCCCGGGGGAAACGAACCTGCAGCGTCTCGAATCGGGGGCCGCGCGCCAACGTCCCGGAGCGCCGGGAGAAGCTGTCGCCGGGAGAGTATGCAAGCTTATGCTCCCGTCTCCTTTCCTGGGCTCCCTAGGCATCGACTATGTGACGTTCCAACCGACGGCCCCTCAGGTGAGATAGAATGACGTGCAAAAAAAGCTGCGCTAAGAACCGCTTCGCGTGCGCGATCGCGTTCCTCATCACCGTCGTCTGCACGAGGCTGAGCGCAGCGGCAGACGACCACACCGGGCTGTCGTCCGCGCAATCTGAAGCGGTCGCGTCTTGGGCCGGCGCGCTCTCGATAGAGGCGGCAACGTACTGCTTACCGATCGTCGCCATGTATAACTTGCGCTATTCCATCGCATTCGCGCCGAACGCAGAGTCGAAGCCCGGTGAAATCTGGCGTTTCGCCGACATCGCGACGCCGGCAGTAGCGCGGCAGACCGGGTACGTTTCTCCCAATGTGAATGTGTTGTACGGGTTCGGTTTCGTCGACTTAGGCCGTGAACCAGCGATCCTGAGGGTACCGAACTCTGGCGGGCGATACTACATGGTCGAGATGGTCGACATGTGGACCAACGACTTTGCGTACGCCGGAGGACGCGCCACGGGCTATGGCGGGGGAACCTTCGCCCTTGTCGGGCCGGGCTGGCAGGGCTCGCTTCCGGCAGGAGTGAGCCGCATCGATGCACCGACGCGATGGATCGAGCTGCAGCCACGCGTCTTCGTCAAGGACCGCGCAGACCTAGCCGCGGCGAAGAGCGTGCTGGACCGGATCACGATAACGAGCCTCGCCGAGTACGCGGGCCGCACGCAGTCCGAGTCGGCCTCGTACAACTACGCGGTACCGGAGCTCGACCCGACGGTTGCGTCGAGTAAGATGCAGTTCAAAGATCCGTTGCAGTTTTGGGCGCTGTGCTCGGCCGCGATGAACGAGAACCCGCCACCGCAGGCCCAGATCGAGGCCGTGCTTCCGCGCTACGCGTATCTCGGGTTAGAGCTGGGCAAGCCCTGGACGACGGAGCGCGCAAATCCCCTCGTGCTGCAGCCGATGAAGAAGGCTGCGAGCGAAATCGCGGGGCTGATGGGGAGCGTGGGCGCCATCGCCGGGACGAAGAACGGTTGGGTACTTCCGAACCCCAAAGTGGGCAACGCCGGGGCCGATTACGTGGCGCGGGCGATTATCGCCCAGTTCGGCCTAACGGCGAACACCGTCGACGAAGCGGTGTACTACAGCGGTGTTGCGGATAGTAACGGCCACCCGCTCTCGGGAGCGAAGAAGTACACGTTGAACTTCGCAGGCGACATGTCGTACCTCAAATCGATCCCACCGGGGTTCTGGTCGGTATCGATGTACGATGCGGACTCGGGCTATACCAGTGCGAACCCTATCGAGCGCTATTCGCTTGGCAGCAGCGACGACCTCAAGAAGAACCGCGACGGCTCGTTCACGCTCTATGTACAGCACGACAATCCCGGCCCCGATAAGGCGTCGAATTGGCTTCCCGCGCCGGAAGGCCCCTTCTACCTCATTTTGCGCAATTACGCGCCGACTCCGGCCGTCTCCGAGGGCCTCAAGTCACCGGCAACCTTCGTTGGTCCACCCGCGATCGTACCGCAGCCGTAAGCGACACGCATCAGCCGAATGAAAGCGGTAAAATAGGAAAAGGCCCGAACTCGGCCGAATTCCCGTATAGATTGCATCAATCTTCAGTCTCAATAACGGGTTCGATTCCCGTTGGCGCTAGTAAACCAGCGATTCCAAGCATTATCGTCGCGCCTATTACGTCACAGGTAGGTTCGCTGAAATCCGTTCTCACCGTTCCCGACTTAAAAGCTGAACTGGTCGATATTGTCCTTCGTGAATCGGAACGAGTGCCATCCAGGGCGCACTCCCAATGTCCGTGACCGTGGCGAATTACTGCGCAGGGCGGCGCTCAACGGCGTATCAGAAGAAAATCCGAGGGTCCCGAATGAAAGCGCCGATCCAGAGCAGTACGATCGGGACAAAAGGATTGACTTTCAAAACATTGTGCGACAGCTCGGTCGCGATCGCACCAGCGAAGTAGCAGGACGCGAGAATAAACCCGAGTTTCATCGTGGCTGGCACGACAAACATCGCCGCGAATGCAATTTCCATAACACCGAGCAGTCGAAGATAACGTCCGACTCCGACGTTCGACATCTCCTGGGCAACCCTCGGATTGCCGGTGAGCTTCAGTACGCCCAAAAACGCGATCAATAGCGCTGGAATCCAAGTCGCAAGCAAGTTGATAATCATAAGTCCTCCTCGTACACTGGGTTACTGGCGTATCCGTTCTTTATTGCGCCTTCATAGGCACCGGGTTGAAGTCGAGCTTGTCGTGGAAGTACACGGCGATGATGCAGTCGCCGCCCTCTTCGCACTTGTCATGATGGATCTGTCTCGCAGGTTGCGACCACGCGGCTCCCGGCCCGCCTGTCTGCGGTGCTGCTCCCTCGAAAGTATGCGTGAATTTGCCCTTGATCACGATGCCGTCATACGCCGCGGTGTGCCAGTGCCAGCCCGAGTCCATGCCCGCGGGATACTTTTGCAGGATCAACGAGGCGCCCTCATTTGGATTCCCCCACACCACGAACATCATCAGTCCAGGGTGGTTCTTGGGATCGACGGGCTTCCACCGAATAGCGTCGCTCGTTGTAAAGGTACCTTGGGTCGCTCCGCCCTGTGCGCTAGCCGCCGGAGTCGCGCCCGTGCCTAGATCTTGCGCGAAAGATTGCGTTGTCATCGTCGTCAATGCTCTGATATTCATAAGAAGCCTCCTGTTTAGAATCTCGCGGATAAACCGCTCGCGTATTAGGGTCTCGCGTCCATCTGCTGCAACTTTGCTCTTACACGGCGGTTCGGCCGCCGTCTACCGGCAGAACGGCGCCATGTACGAAGCTTGCGCCGTCGGAAGCGAGATAGACGATTGCGTCGGCGATCTCTTCGGGTGTCGCCGGATGGCCCGCCGGCGCCATGGCGGCAAGTTGCGAGAGGCCGTCCCCCATGGCGGCCGTTCCGTCGGTGCGCGTTGGCCCCGGACTCACGGCGTTCACGCGTACACCCTTCGGGCCAAATTCGGCAGCCCACGCTTTTGTGAGTAAGTTGATCGCCGCCTTGGTCGAGCCGTAGAGCGCCATCCCGGCCATGCCGAAGTCGCCGGCCATACTGCTAACGTTGACAATCGCACCCTTACCCCGTTGCGCCATTCTAGGCGCCAACTCGGCGACGAGGATGAACGGCGCCCTCACATTAGTCGCATAGACATCGTGAAACGTGTCGAGGCTCGTTTCGGCCGTGGGCCCGAACGGGAAAACGCCGGCATTATTCACGAGGATATCGACGTGTCCGGCAATATCCAGGGCGCGTCGCGCCAGGTTTAGCGTCGATTCGGGATCGTCCAGGTCAGCCTTCAGAAAGTCAGCTTTCCCGCTGCCGGCCCTGATTGCGGAAACGACCGCTTCACCGCGCGCTACGTCACGCCCGGAGACCAGTACGCGGGCTCCACGACGAGCCAATTCCACCGCAGTCGCCTTCCCGATGCCGCTGGTCGCCCCAGTGACGAGGGCGGTTTTGCCAACGAAGTCTCGATAGGTCGTATCCATTCTCTTTTTTTCCTGCTAGATTGGAGTGTTTAATCCAATCCTAACTCCGCCAAATTGGATTATCAACTCCAAAACGTGGTATGCTGGCCACTATGAGTGTTAGGTCGGGCAACGGTCGGGAATTGACGCGCAAGGGGGTCGCCACGCGAGACCGCATCATCGCCGTGGCGGCGGAGCTCATTGCGGAGCGAGGCGTCGCCGGCACGACGACCGAGGAGGTCCGCAACGCGGCCGGGGTGAGCTCATCGCAGCTCTACCATTATTTCGAAGACAAAATGGCGCTCGTACGCGCCGTAATCGCCTACCAGACCGATGCAGTATTGGGCGCGCAGGACGAATTTCTCGAGAAGCCCGATAGCATGCAGGCCTTGCGTCGGTGGCGCGATCTCCTCGTACGAATTCAACGAGGACTGCGGTGCGAAGGAGGTTGTCCGCTCGGATCCCTTTCAAGTGAAATTGCGGAAATAGCGCCCGAATTCCGGATGGACCTCAACAGGGCGTTCGCGCGTTGGGAAGACGGAATCAGAAGCGGTTTGCGTGCGATGCACGCGCGGGGCGAACTGCGCAAAGGTGCCGATCCAGACCGGCTCGCCACCGCGCTGCTAGCCGCCGTCCAAGGGGGACTGCTGCTGACGCAGATCCGGCGAACCACGAAACCGCTGGAGTCCGCCATCGACGCGATGTTAGACCACATCGAATCACTAAGAATGCCGCTGCGGCATCCGAGGGGGTCATCGTCGCGCTCCCTGCGTCCGGCATTTTAGTCCCTGTAAACGAGAATTTGGATTTTCGGACACCCGTATGATGTTCGATCGTTACGGCCACCCCGTTCGACCATACGGCCAGGCGGGGCGCCCAACCCGCCGACCGGATCTTCGCGGCGCTCGAACCCAATTGTCGTACGATTGGGGTCGGTGCGGCGAACAGCTTCAAAATACCGCGCAAAAATGCCAGAAATTCCTTACACAATCAAGCATCTTCGCTGGTGAAGATGCGAGAATCGAAGGCTCCCGGAACGCGGTTACGCGAGATCGACTTCCGCAAGCGCCGCGCTTTGCCTCGTCTTGCGCGAAAACAAAAACGCCGAAACCCTAAAGGAAGCGGGCGTCTTCATTGGTGGAGATGGGGGGACTCGAACCCCCGACCCCTTACATGCGAAGCAAGTGCTCTACCAGCTGAGCTACATCCCCACGAGGCGCCGATTCGGCGACCGTGGAGGATTGTACGTGCCCGCATGGGCACCTGTCAAAGCGAATGAGGAACCCCCGGCATGGTGTGCACCTTTTGCTGGCGGCCATCGTGCTGCTAGGTGTCGCGGGTCCCGCGCGTGCTGGGCCGCCGATCCTACTGGCGTCGGACCGCTGCAATGGCCAGACGATTGATGATGCGTCGTCGCGCATTCGCGACTACGATCGGCACGGCCCGGGAAGTGGATCCGCCAAGCAGCTGCAGCGTTACGGCGCACTCGTCGAGGTGATCTCGACGCTCAACGAGGAGCGCGACGTCCTCGAGAGCATGTGCGCGAGCGATTTGCAGCGCGCGCCGCTGCTCGCGCAAATCGCCGCGTACTCGGCCTGGGCGCTCGCGCTCCAGTCCGACGTAGCCGCCAAGCTCAACGCCTCCTGCCCTGCCGCCGCCACCGCGCTGCCCACGATGATGCTTGCCGACGCCTGGTTGGCGCTGGCAAACGTCGTCAACGCCGACGGGGGAGCCGTCCCGGCTTCCTTCGCGGACGTGGTTCCAAAGGTTCAAACGCGCGCGGCCGCAGTCGGACTCACGCTGCCGTCATGGGCCGACACGTCCGCGTACTGGGCGGGTCAGGTGCGGGACAAGGCCAAGTCCGCAATCGCCACCTGCCCGACGCCGAGCCCGTCGCCGCACCCCTCCCCTTCGACTCCGCCGGGAGAATTGCGAACAGTTCGCAAATAACTCCGGCGTGGGATTACGGGCCGATTACGTGACGCGGCCGCGAGAGTGGATCGCGTCGATTCTATCGCGCGACCAGCGGTTTCTCTCGGCCGCGGAGATCCATCGCGCGATCAAGCGCGCCGGTGCGCGCGTGTCGCTGTCGACGGTCTATCGAACGCTGGACCGTCTGAGCAGCAAGGGTGAGGTGACGGCCCGCGCCGACGCGGAGGGAGAGGTAACCTACATGCTCTGCGAGCCGGCCCAGCATCACCATCACGCAATTTGCGGCGAGTGCGGGCGCGTCGAAGACGTCAGCTGCTCCGCGATGGAGCAGTTCGCGCAGTCGCTGCGCGCGCTGCACGGCTTCGAGCTCAACGGCCACGCGCTGGAGTTCTTCGGAAGGTGCCGCTCGTGCCGATGACGCGCGCTACTATCGCCATCCTTTTCGCGTTAACGGCGTGCTCGCATGGGGCCCAATCCACCGTTCGACAGGCTCAGGGTGACAGCAGCGGTAAGATCGCCGTGGCGACGACGATCTCAACGCTCAATTCGTTCGTGGAAGGCGTCGGCGGGCAGTACGTGACCGTCAAGAACATCGTTCCGGTCGGCGCGTCGCCCGAGACGTTTCAACCCGCGCCGCAGGACGTCGCGGCCGTTGCGGACGCCGAGGTGCTCGTCGAGAACGGGGCGGGGCTCGAAACCTGGCTCGACCGGCTGTTGCGCGACGCGGGATCTAAGGATCTGCGCGTCGTCGTGGGCGCCGATGGCCTGCCGGTCAAAAACCTCAACCCCCATCTTTGGATGGACCCAGTGCTGGCCCAGGGCTACGTCTTGAAGATTCGCGACGCGCTCGCGGCGGCCGATCCCGCGCATGCCGACGCGTTTCGGCGCAACGCGGCGAGCTATAACCTGCGCCTCGCCGCACTTGCGAAAAGCATCCAGCGGCAGATCGACACGATTCCGCCCTCGCATCGCTACATGATCGTGTTCCACAACGCGTGGCAGTACTACAACGACCGGTTCGGCATCACGACGCTCGGCTTCGTCGAGCGCAATCCTGGGCAGGAGCCGAATCCTCAGCAGATCGCGCAGCTGATCGACCTCGCCAAGGCGCATCACGTGCACGGCGTCTTCAGCGAGCCCGAGTATAGCCCGAAGATCCTCTACTCCATCGCGCAGGGCGCGGGCATCCGCGTGGTCGAGGACCTCTACGACGATTCCATCGGTACGAATCCGCGCGTCGCCAACTACATCGCGATGCTGAACTACGACACCGGCGTGATCGTGAAGACGCTGAAGTGACGCGTGACAAGGGAGATGCTGTCGTGGCGCGGCATTTGGCGGTGCGCTACGAGGACTTCACTGCCCTGGTCGGCGCGACGTTCACCGTTCACTACGGAGAGTCGCTCGGCATCGTGGGCCCGAACGGCTCCGGAAAGTCGACGCTGCTCAAGACCATCGCGGGCCTGTTGCTGCCGGCGAGCGGGGAGCTGCGCGTACTCGGCGCAGCGCCGCGCAGCCTGCGTCCCGGAACCATCGCCTACGTTCCCCAGGTGGAGTCCGTCGACTGGTCGTTCCCGGCCACCGTGTGGGACGTCGTCGCGATGGGCCGGTTCGCACGGCTGCGCTTCTGGCAGCGCTTCGGCGCGCACGATCGGGAGGCCGTGCGCCGCGCCATCGAAGTCGTCGCCATGACGCCGCTCGCCGCGCGGCCGATCGCGCATCTCTCCGGCGGCCAGCAGCAGCGCGCCTTCGTTGCGCGCGCGATCGCGCAGGAGCCGCAGCTGTTGCTGCTCGACGAGCCGACGACGGGCGTCGATGCGGCGACGGAAGAGGCGCTGCGCCACATCGTGCGCCGGCTCTCCGCCGCGGGCCTGACGGTGCTGACCGCGACGCACGATCTCGACAACGTCGACGAGTGGTTCGATCGCCTGCTCGTGCTGGACCGGCGCGTCCTCGCGCTCGGCACGCCGAGGGAAGTCGTCGCGTCGGGCGCGTACAGCGCGATCCGCGAGCACACGCACACGCACGGCCACCTGCGTCACGACCACGAGCCGCACGCCGCGCACGCCGCTCACCCGGAGATCAAGGCGTGACGGTCCTCACGGAGCCGTTCCACTACGCCTTCATGGAGCGCGCCTTCGTCGCGGCGCTCGCCGTGGGTCTGCTCTGCTCGACGATGGGCACGTACGTGATCCTGCGCAAGCTGTCGTTCATCGGCGACGGGATCGCACACGCCTCGTTCGCCGGCATCGTCATCGCATATCTGCGCGGCGCGAACTTCTATCTCGGCGCCGGCATCGTTGCCGTGCTAACGGCGGTGGGCATCGGGTTCGTGCATCGCCGCGGCCGCATCTCGCTCGACACGACGATCGGAGTGCTCTTCACCGGGATGTTCGCCCTCGGCGTCTACCTGATGAGCCAGCAGCGCAGCTACGCGGTGGATCTGCAGAGCTTCCTGTTCGGCGACATCCTCGCGGTCCAGCCGCAGGACCTCTGGCTGATTCTCGTGCTGAGCATCGTCGTGGCCGCGGCGGTCGTCGTGCTCTTCCGCGGCTTGCTCTACACGACGTTCGATCCGGTCGTGGCGCAGGCCAGCGGCATACAGTCGCCGGCTTATGAGTACGCGCTGCTCGTGATGCTGGCGCTCACGATCGTCGTCTCACTGCAGGCCGTCGGCATCGTGCTCGTCGCCGCGTTGCTCGTCACGCCGCCGGCGGCGGCGTACCAGCTCACGTCGCGGTTCGCGCCGATGATGGCGCTCGCTGCGCTGTTCGGTGCGGTCAGCACGGTCGGGGGCCTTTATCTCTCGTACTACGTCCGCGCTTCCAGCGGCGCAACGATCGTGCTGCTCGCGACGCTGCTGTTCTTCGCCGCGATCGTCGCGAAGTATCTGCGCCACGCCGCGGTCCGCGTATCGGGCGGTGACTCAGTTTGAGCCCCCGCGCTTACTCTCCGAGCCGTACGCTCCTTTGGATCACCGTAACCGTCGCCGTATCTGTGCTTATCCCGTGGGAAATATACAGTCGCGTAAGGTGGCATGAGAGCTATTATCACCTTCTGCGGCTAGCGCAATTTCTTATCGTAGCGGGCATCGCCCTCGCGACCGGGTACGGGCTCGCTAAGTCTAGCAAACGCCCTCGACCGCCTGATTCAAACTGAGTCCCTACCTGCGTCTCGTAAACCGTTCAGTCGGCCGCGCGCACGACCGTCCAGGTCTCGTCGTCCACACGTTGTAGATAGCCCGCCGCGTCGAGCGCGTCGAGCGCCTCGCGCAGCGCGGCCCGCTCGTTCTTATTCGGCATTCCCGCCCACCGCATCGCCAGCACGTTGAGCTCGAGGCGCGCTCCCGGCACGAGCGCCTCGCGCAGAAAGTTCTGCGGCAGTTTTACGCGCTCCATTCGCCGCGCTACGGGCTCGAGCGCCGCTTCAAGTGACGTTGGATGGCTCTTTTGTGGCTCAGGTTGACGATGTGGTACTTCAGTGCGCTTGGGCGTGAAGGTGCCGACGATGATCGGATCGGCGAGCGTGCCCAGCGACTCGCCGAGCACGGTGCCGGCGGACTGCCACGGCACGGCGTGCACGACCGCCGCGCGGCGATCGATGCCGCGCAAGATCGCGCGGGCGACCCGTTGTGGAGTAATGGGCGGGACTTGTTGCGCCCGCTCGATGCCGATGCTCGAGTGAAACTCCGTTGCTACCAGACCGGGGTCGACGTAGGTCACGGCAATTCCGCGCGGGCGCAGCTCGCGACGCAGCTGAATCGCGGCGGCGCGAAGCGCGGCCTTCGCCGGCGCGTACGCGCCGTAGTTGGGCAGCGGGATTCGCGCGCTCCCGGATCCGACGAACACGAGCTGGCCGCGCGTCGCCTCCAGCGACGTCAGCGCCGCGCGAGCCAGGCGGAGCGGGGCCGCGAAGTTGAGCTGTAACTGCGCGTCGATCTGGGCGTCGCTCTCCTCGATCAATGGGCCGTAAGTGCCGCCGCCGGCGTTGTTCACTACGACGTCGATGCGTCCGAATGCGCGCAGCGCCGCGTCGACGATGCGCGCCGGCATGTCGCGCGCCGTGACGTCGCCGGCGAGCGTCACGCAGCTGCCGCCGCCGTTGCGGATGGATTGCGCGAGTTCGTCGAGGCGCCCCGCGCGGCGCGCGACCGCCACGACGCGATAGCGCTCCCGGGCAGCCAGGAGCGCGAGCGCGTGACCGATGCCGGAGCTCGCGCCGGTCACGATCAGCGTGCGAGCGCCGTCAGACATGCGTTTCGCAGTAATCCTGGTATTCGCGTTCGATGCTCTGCGGGAGACCGGCGTAATGCTCGCTCTCGTCCGCGATCGGCGGAGGGAGCGGCTCGACGACGTCGCGTCTCTCGCGCGCGAATTTCGCGAGCACGGAAGCGACAGGCTTCGGCGTGCCGTCGCTGCGCACGACGCCGAAGCGCAGCTCGTGCGGTGCCTGATCGAACGGGGGAAGGTTCGCCAGCGCCGGATCGTAGTCGGCCCAGCACCACCAAAACGCTCCGAGTGCGCCGGAGGAGTGGAGTCGCTCGAAAACGGCTCGCGCGTACAAAGCCATCTCGTCCTCGCTCAGGCATGCGAAACCGTTCACACGCGAACTGCCCGGCGGGCACTCCGGATTGCCGAACTCGCTGAAGAGCACGCTCTTGCCGGAAAACGACTGCTGCAGCCGGCATAGGAAAGGCACGACCTTGGCGTCGAGGCGGTCGCGCGCGAACTTGCTGTACACGGAGTAGCCGTGCATCGTCGCAAACGGCCACGGCGCCGCGATGCTCGACGGTCGCAGGTTGCGGTCTTGCTCCAGGTCCTCGCCGTGCATTCCGCCCGTCGAGCCGGCTCCCGAGGCCTCCAGCAGCGCGTCGCTCAGCCGCGCGCTCCACTGCGCCGCGTCCTGAGCGCTGGCCGGCACGCGGAGGTTGGAGAACTCGTTGCCGAGGTCCCACGCGAACAGCGCCGGATGCTCGCGCACGCGCTCCCCGACGCGCCGCGCGAACAGCACCTGCGCGCGCAGCAGCTCGGGGTTCGCGTAGAAGTCGCCGATCGACCGATCCACGACCACGCCGTTCGCGATCGTGCGGAATCGCCCGCGTGTCGTCTCGCGCTCGAGCGTCCAGGCCGGCAGCCAGTTGACTCCGCTCATGTGGCCGCAGAAGAGCGTCGGCATCGCCTTCAGGCCGGCAGCGGCGATGCATTCCATCACGGCGTCGAAGCGCTTCAATGCGTCGGCATCCACCGCGTTGGCCTCCGGCGCAAACGTTTCCCACATGAGAAAGAAACGCACCACGTCCAAGCCGAGCTCCTGGATGCGGACCATGTCTTCGCCGATCTCGTCGATGTCGAAGCGCTGCCACATGTACATCGCGCTGCGGCGCGGCCAGTAGTTGATGCCGAGAAGAAACCGCGACATGCGTTCGTCCTTCGACTCCGCCCCTACGGGGCTCCGCTCAGGATGACAAAAAAGGAAAAATGACAACGTTGACATCGGCGCGAAGGCGGTTTGCGATGGCGCAAGCGGGCAAAGCACCGATCGTTGGGATCATCATGGGTAGCCGTTCGGATTGGGAGACGATGTCGAGCGCGCGCGACACGCTCGACGAGCTCGAGATTCCGTGTGAGGTTCGCGTTGTGTCCGCGCATCGGATGCCCGACGAGATGTTCGAGTACGCGGAGTCGGCGGCAAAGCGCGGGCTGCGCGCGATCATCGCGGGTGCCGGCGGAGCGGCCCACCTGCCCGGCATGACCGCCGCGAAGACGCTGATTCCGGTCATCGGCGTCCCCGTGCAATCGGCGCGGATGGGCGGGCTCGACTCGCTGCTTTCGATCGTGCAGATGCCGCCCGGCGTACCCGTCGCGACGATGGCCATCGGCGGCGCGGTCAACGCCGCGCTCTTCGCCGCGAGGATCGTCGCGCTCGACGACGCCGGCGTCGCGGAGCGCCTCGCGGCGTACGCGGTGCGCATGCACGACGCGGCGGCCTCCAGCAAGCTCGATTGAAGCGCATCGAGACTATCGGCGTGATCGGCGGCGGCCAGCTGGGCCGCATGTTCACGCTCGACGCGAAGCGGATGGGCTATCACGTGATCACGCTCGATCCGCAGGAGCATTCGCCCTCCGGCCAAGTCTCCGACGAACAGATCGTCGCCGCCTACGGCGATCTCGATGCGATCGAGGAGCTCGGGCGGCGCAGCGATGTGATCACCTACGAGTTCGAAAACATCGACATCGCGTCCGTGCGTCACCTCGAGGCGCTTTCGCATCGCGTCACGCCGAGTAGCGGCGTGTTGCACGTCACACAGAATCGGCTGCGCGAGAAGCGGTTCGTCCGCGATGCCGGTCTGGACACGACGCCGTTTGCGCCCGTCTTAACTGCCGCAGACCTGCAAGCCGCCGCCGAGCGCGTCGGATTTCCGGCAATCCTCAAAACCGCGCAGGGCGGATACGACGGTAAGGGGCAGTGGCCGGCGGCGTCGCCGGAGGAAGCCGAGGCGGCGCTCGCGGCCGCGGGCGGAGCGGAGCTGATCTTCGAGCGCGCGGTTCCGCTCGAGTGCGAACTGAGCGTCATCGCGACGCGCAACGCTCACGACGAGATCGTCAGTTATCCGGTCGCGGAGAACACGCACGATCGCGGCATCCTTACGATGACCGTCGCGCCGGCTCGAGTCGATGCGCGGGTCGCCAAACGAGCCGAGGAAGCGGCCGCGATCGTCGGGCGCGGACTCGGCATCGTCGGCACGTACTGCCTCGAGTTCTTTCTGTCGACGAGCGGCGAGCTGCTCGTCAACGAGATCGCGCCGCGGCCTCACAACAGCGGCCACTACACGATTGACGTCACGCCCTGCTCGCAGTACGAGCAGCACGTTCGCGCGATCTGCGATCTGCCGCCGTCGCCGCCGCGTCTGCTCGCCAACGCCGTCATGCGCAACGTGTTGGGGGACGGCAACGGCGATCATCTTGCCGGCATCCCCGACCTGCTGCGCGACCCGTCCATCGTTCTGCACCTCTACGGCAAACGGCACGCCGTCGCGCGCCGCAAGATGGGCCACTTCACGATGCTCGTCGACGGTCCCGTCGACGATGCTGCAATCGCTCGCGCCAAAGCGGCGCACGCCAAGCTCCACTGGACGCCATGCTAACCGGACAGCTGGGCGAGGCGTTCTACGTCTTCGTCACCCTGATGGCGATGCTCAATCCGATCGAGGCGGCGGCGGCGTTCGCCACCCTCACCGAGGGGCGCTCTCCGCGCGAGCAGGCGCAGATCGCGCGGCGCGCCTCGACCGTCGCCGCCATCATATTGATCGGCTTCGCCTTCGCGGGCGAGGCGCTACTCAGCGCGGTTGGCGTGGAGCTCGGCGCCTTCAAGATCGCCGGCGGCTTGCTGTTGCTCAAAGTCGGATTCGACATGGTCTACGCCGAGAAGACCGACACTCAGACCGCCGACTCCGCGAAACCCGTCACCGATCCCTCGGTGTTTCCGCTGGCGATTCCGATCATTACCGGCCCGGGCTCGCTGACTCTCGCCGTCGCGCTCGTGAAGCCGGGTCCGGGGCATCAGCTCCACAGCGGCGTCTTCGTGATCATTGCGCTCGTCGTCGTCGGGATCACATATCTGGCCATGCGCGGAGCGCAGAAGATCACGGCGTGGCTCGGCAAGACCGGCGTGGACGCCGTCGGCAGAATCTTCGGGATCATCATCGCCGCGATCGCGGTGCAGCTCATCGTCAACGGCGTCGCCGGGCTCACGAATCTGAAGATTCGCTAGGACGTGCCCCTAGGAGCGTCTGGCCCGCGTTCGAATAGTCGCCCCCGATGATCGTCCGAGCCGGTGTCCTATATGACGGCACTCTGGAGCCGCCCAAGCGCAATGTGGACGTGATCGTCGAGGACGGCCGCGTCAAGGAAATTCGCGCGGCGCAGGGGCCGTGCGAGCTCGAGGCCACCTGCGTCACCCCGGGTCTGGTCAACGCGCACGCCCATCTAGAAGGCAGCGGCGAGCCGGACATGATGGGCATGATCCAGACGACGACGCCCAACCAGCGGCTGCTGCGCGCCGTCGAGAACGCATGCAAGTCGATCAAGGCCGGCGTCACGACGATACGCGACGTCGGCAGCTCCAACCGCATCGCGCCCGACGTGCATGAAGCCATCGAGGAGGGACGCATTCCGGGACCGCGCATGCGCGCGGCCGGCGCGGTGCTGTGCATGACCGGCGGGCACGGATGGCCGATCGGACGCGCGGTCGATTCGCCGTGGGAGGCGCGCAAAGCGGTGCGCGAGCAGATGTGGGGCGGCGCGGATTGCATCAAGCTGATCGCGACCGGCGGCGTGCTAACGAAGGGCGCGGTTCCAGGCAACGCGCAGCTCGCCCCCGACGAGCTCTCCGCGGCGATCGAAGAGGCGCATCGGCACGGGCTGCGCGTGGCGGCCCATGCGATCGGGACGCAGGGCATCAAGAACGCGCTGCGCGCCGGCATCGATTCGATCGAGCACGGCACCATGCTCGACGACGAGTGCATCGCGCTCTTTAAGGAGCGCGGCGTCTATCTCGTTCCCACGCTGAGTGCGCCGACGTGCATCATGGCCCACCTCGAGGATGGACACCAGCCGCGCTACATCGTCGAGAAGGCGCGCGGGTTGAACGAGGTGATGCTGAAGAATATCCGCCACGCCTACGAAAGCGGCGTGCTCATCGCCGGCGGTTCCGACGCCGGAACGCCGTACAACTACCACGAGAATTACGCGCAGGAGGTCGAGCTGATGTGGGCGCTGCTCGGGATGACGCCGCAGCAGGCGCTGCACGCGGCGACCAACGTCGCGGCCGAGCTCGTCGGCCTGCACCGCGGGCTGCTCGCGATCGGCGAGCCGGCCGACGCGCTGCTGCTGCGCGGCGACGCCGGCGAGGACGTGCGCGCGCTGCGCGACCCCCAGCTCGTCCTCAAAGCCGGCCTGATTCAGTAGCGATGCTACCGGCGACGCCGATCGCGCACGTCATCGTGCTGGTTCAGGAGAACCGCACGTTCGACAACCTCTTCGCCTCGTCGATCATCGCGAACGGCGGGCCTTACCCCGGCGCGAACACGTCGCAGGTGGCGACGGTCGACGGCAAACCCATTCGGCTGCGACCGGTGCCGTTCGAGTACCCCGCCGACCCGCGGCACAATCACGTGTCGCTCGTCGGCGAGTGGGATCGCGGCAAGATGGACGGCTTCGCGAGCGACTTCGTGACGACGGTCCTCGGATTTCCGAAGGCTCCGCCCGATTTTCCGTATGCCTATCTGCCGGACTCCGAGACGACGCTCTATCACATGCTCGCGGCGCGCTACGCCCTGGCGGACGAAAACTTCGCTACCCGTCTGATCCCGACGTTTCCGAGCCATTACGCGCTCGCGACTGGGGAGCCGCGCATCGCGGGCAATCCCAACGACTCGATCTGGGGCTGCGATGCGAAAGCCGGCACGACCGTTCCGCTCTTCGGGCTCGGCGAGGCGATGATTCGGCCTGGCGTGTTTCCGTGCTTCGATCAGCCCACGATCGGCGATCTGCTGGATGCAGCGCACGTCAGCTGGAGATACTACACGGGCGCGTACAACGATAGCAGCGATCCCGCAGTGAACATTTACGACGCGTTTCGAAAGATCCGCTACGGACCGGATTGGGAGCGCAACGTGATCACGCCCTCCGGCACGATCCTCAGCGACATCCAAAACTGCCGCCTGCCGCAGGTGTCGTTCGTAATGCCGAACTGGCTCGACTCCGATCACGCCGGCAACTTGAGCGGCGGCGGCCCGGGCTGGGTCGGATCGATCTATCTCGCGATCGTGCAGAGCCAGCACACGGCGTGCAACTATTACAAGGACAGCGCGCTGATCCTTACGTGGGACGACTCGGGCGGGTGGTACGATCACGTCCCGCCGCCCCCCGGCCCGGACGGCACGAGCTGGGGCTTTAGGATTCCCATCATCGTGATGTCGGCCTGGGCGCGCTCGAGCTACGATCCGAGCCGGCCGCGCGCGCTGCCGTATGTGTCGCACACGCGCCGCGAGTCGACCTCGATCGTGAAGTTCATCGAGACGACCTTCAACCTCGGCACGCTCGGGCAGCGCGACGCAACCGACGACGATCTGCACGACATGTTCGACTTCGCGCGCACGTCGCCGGTGCCGTCGTATTCCGAGATGTCGATGCAGCGGATGATTCACCGCACGCGCTTCGACCTCGCGGCAGCCGAGAGCAACGATCACCCGGTCGACGACGATCGCTAGCGGTGGACCTGCAGGGAAAGCGGCTCGCCGTTCTGGCGGCGATTTCGTGGCCCGCGCCGCCGCCGGGCTACGGACCCTGGGAGCAGGTCGCGTTCAACGTCGCGGACGGCATGCGCAAGCGCGGCCTCGACGTCACGCTCTTCGCGACAGGGAACTCGCACTTCGACGGCCGGCTCGTCGCGGTCGTCCCCGTCGGGCTGAACGAGGACCCAGCGCTCAACGGGGAAGTCTTCACGGCGCTGCACATTGCGGAGCTGTTTCGGCGCGCCGGCGAGTTCGATCTCATTCACAATCACCTCGACTGGAAACCGCTGACATACGCGCTGAGTTCGGACGCTCCACCGCTGGTCACGACGATCCACGGTTTCTCCTCGCCGCAGATATTGGCGGCATACTACGCGGGGGCGGAGAGAAGTTTTTTCTGCTCGATTTCGAACGCCGACCGCGACCCCGGGCTCGAGTATCTGGCCACGACCTACAACGGCGTCGATCCCGCGCAGTTCACTTATCGCGACCGGCCCGGTGACTATCTCGCGTTTCTCGGGCGCTTCCACCCCGAGAAGGGCACGCATCTCGCGATCGAGATCGCCAGGCGCGCCGGCGTCCGGCTGAAGATGGCGGCCATCCCGCATGACGAGGCGTACTTCCGGGAGCAGGTGGCGCCGCACATCGACGGCGATCGCGTGCAATTCCTCGGCGCGGTCGAGCGCGAAGGCCGCAACGAGCTGCTGAGCAACGCGCTCGCGCTCGTTCACATGACCACGCGCCCGGAGCGATTCGGGCTCACGACGATCGAGGCGATGGCCTGCGGAACGCCCGTGCTCGCGGCGCGCATGGGATCGATGCCCGAGATCGTCGTGGACGGCGTCACCGGTTTCTTGTGCGACGGCGTCGCGGACGCGGTGGAGAAGGTTCCGCGCTTGGCCTCGCTTGATCGTCGCGCCTGCCGCGCGCACGTAGAGCGCGAGTTCAGCCTCGATCGGATGATCGACCGCTATCTCCCGGCATACGCGAAGGCACTCGAGCTGCGCCTGCCGCCGCCGCCCGGCGAATCGCTTCTCGAGATGCGCCGGCACGACTGGTGGGATCGCCCGATGGCGTACACGGAGATCCCGCCTAGACCTGAGAACCTCGAATTTTTATGAACGTTCGGACGGAGCGCGACTACTCCGGGCGATCGCTCTTCGACAAGCTGGGCGTCGTGGCCGAGGCTCACGTCGCGCTCGTTGGGCGCCACGAGCCTTCCTTCACGAGCAGCCTGAACGCGCGCTTGGCCAAGGCGGCCTCGCAGGCGTTGCGCACGCGCTACGACCTGATCTTCTTGCGCATCGACGCCCCGCGCGACCTCGCGCGCATTCCCCGCGCCGTGGTGCACCTCAAGGCCGACGGCGCGCTCTGGGTCTTCCATCCGAAGGGGCGCAGCGCGTGTCCGACCGACGCCGAGGTGCGCTCGACCGGCATCGCCGCGGGCCTCGTCGACAACAAGATCAGCGCGTACAGCGATTCGCACACCGCGACGCGTTTCGTCATTCCACTCGCTCTGCGTTAAGAAGACATCACCACGGTTAATGCTGGCTTCATTTGGAGCGAGTATGATCGCGGCATGAATGCATTGCGTCTCATCGCGTTTTTTGTTGCCGCTATCGTAGTCTGCGGTCTCGCGCCGGTTCGCTCGGCGGCCGCGCCGTCGTCCTCCGACCTCGGGATGGTCGTGGTGGTCAGCCGCCACGGCGTTCGCTCGCCCACGCATCCCGCCGAGCTCAACCCGTATGCGCGTCAGCCCTGGCCCGCGTGGAGCGGTCAGCCCGGGAACCTGACCGAGCGCGGCGCACTGTTGATGCGCCAGTTCGGCGCGTATTATCGCCGCGTCTACGGTGGGATGCTCGGAGCCGCCGCGAGCGGCTGCCCGCGCAGCGGCTCGGTGTTCGTGTGGGCCGACGTCGATCAACGCACTAAGGCAACCGGCGACGCCATCGCCCAAGGGCTCGCGCCGCACTGCGCTATCGCGGTCGGCCACGCTCTGGGCGATCCCGACCCGCTGTTCGATCCGCTGCCCGGCGTGGGCGTCGTGAACAAGGCGGAGTCGAAGGATTCTATCCTCGGATCGGTTGGCGGAAACTTTGGCGGCTTGCTCACGGCCTATGGTTCCGCGTTCGCGACTATGGAAGACGTGCTGGGCTGCGCCGCGCCGGCGACGTGCAAGCGCATGACCGACGTACCGACCACCGTCGCCAACGACGGCGACGGCGGACTGGCAGGCCTTTCGGGCGGGCTCGACATGGCCGCCGACGTCGGCGAGAATCTCTTGCTCGAATACACCGACGGTCACCCTGACGTCGGATGGGGGCGCGTGGATCACGCCAAACTCCTCGAGCTGCTCCAGTTGCACATCCTGGGCAAGCGCCTCGAGCACAACAGCTACGCCGCGCGCGCGCACTCGTCGAACATCATGGCGCACATCCTGCAGACGCTCGAAGAAGGAGCGACGGGCCACGCCGTGGCCGGCACCCGCGTGCCGCCCGGCGCGCGGTTCGTCTTTTTCTCGGGACACGACACGCAGCTCGCGGAGTTCTCCGCCCTGCTGCGGCTGTCGTGGCTGATCGAGGGCGACCAGCTCAACGACACGCCGCCCGGCAGCGCGCTCGTCTTCGAGCTGCATCGCCCGTCGAACGGCACCGCATACGTGCGCACCTACTTCGTCGCGCAGACGCTCGATGCGATGCGCGCGGGTCAGGGTGAGAATCCGGTGCGCGTGCCCGTCTACGTTCCCGGCTGCCCGAGCCTCGATTGTCCGTTCGCGAAGTTCACCAGCGTGGTCAAATCCTCGATCGACCCGCGTTTCGTATCTAAGTGGTGATCGCTGCTTCCATTGCTTGGTAGGCTTTGCTCGTCAGCGCGTGATCGATGACGCCGGCGATGAAGCGCGACGCGTCGCGCACCTTCGCAATATCGACGCCGGTCTCGATGCCCATCTGATGGAGGAGGTAGAGCACGTCTTCGGTGCCGACGTTGCCGGTCGCGCCGGGAGCGTACGGACAACCGCCGAGGCCACCTGAAGAGGAATCGAATTTAGCTACGCCTTGCTGCAGCCCGGCGTAGACGTTGGCGAGCGCAGTGCCGCGCGTGTCGTGGAAGTGCAACGCGATGCGGTCGAGCGGGATGCGCGTCGCGAGCAGCGGGACGAGTGTTTCCACCTGGCTGGGCACGCCGACGCCGATCGTGTCGCCGATCGAGAGCTCGTCGCAGCCGAGTTCCATCAGCTTCACGCTCACGTCGAGCACCATTTGCGGCGTGACCGCGTCGCCGAACGGCGAGCCGAACGCCGTCGAGACGTAACCGCGCACCCACACGCTGCTCTGCTTCGCCACCCGAACCACGTCGCGAAATGCCTCCAGCGAATCGTCGATCGTCATGTTGATGTTGCGCTTCGTGAAGTTTTCCGAGGCCGCCGTGAAGACCGCGATCGCATCGGCGCCCACGGCGCGGGCGCGCTCGTAGCCCTTGACGTTGGGAACGAGCACCGGATAGCGCACACCCGGCGCCTTGTGGATTCGCGAGAACACCTCCGCCGCGTCGGCGAGCTGCGGAATCGCCTTTGGGCTGACGAACGACGTGGCCTCGATCCAGCGCAGCCCGGTCTGCGAGAGCAGATCGATGTAGCGCACCTTGTCGCCGGTCGAGATGCGCGCGCTCTCGTTTTGCAGCCCGTCGCGCGCGCCCATCTCGAAGATGGTGACGCGTTTTGGTAGCGTCACGATAGTTGCAGTAGCGGCGTGCCGGCGGAGACGATTTGGCCCTCCTCGACCATTACGGACTTCACAACCGCGGCGGCCGGCGCTTCGATGCGGTGCTCCATTTTCATCGCCTCGAGCACGACGAGCAGCGCGTGCTCGTCGACGTTGTCGCCCTCGCGCACGGCGACCTTGACGATCTTGCCCGGCATCGGCGCGGCGACGTGCGCTCCCGCGACCGCCGCATGCCCGCCGCCTTCGCCGTCCGACGAGGGCGGGGGCGCAAACGTAAACGGCCAGGCGCGTCCGTCGAGATGCACGGTAAAGGCGTCGCCGGCGTACGTCACGGCGCCCGCGATGGCGTCGCCGTTGAAGCGCGCCTGCACGGCGGCTCCGTGACGTGCGGCCTGCAGCTCCCCGCTGCGGTCGCCCGAGATGCGCCACACGCCCGGCCGGTCCGTAGCGTCAGCTGCCAGCTCGACCGCACCGCCGGCGTGTTCCAGACGAATTGGTATCCCGGCGTCCGCCACGCGCCATGGCGCGCGGCCGTCGATCAGCAGCGCGCCGGCGCAGAGAAGCACCGCAGCGTCGGGCGCGGCCCTAGGCGAGAAGATCGATTCGTCTAAGCGCTCGTCGAGGAATCGCGTCGTGGTTTCGCCGGCGTGGAACGCGGCGTCACGTGCGATCCACAGCAGCAGCGGCAAATTCGTCGCGACGCCGTCGACGGAGCTCTCCTCTAGCGCGCGCTCCAGTCGCGCGATCGCCGCGGCGCGATCGTCGCCGTAGGCGATAAGTTTGGCGAGCATCGGATCGTAGTAGTGCGTCACCTCGCTGCCCGCGGTCACGCCCGCGTCCACGCGCACGCCCGGGCCTTCCGGCGGCGACCAGCGCTCGATCGTGCCCGTGGAAGGCAGCAGATCGTTCGCCGGATCCTCCGCGTATAGGCGCGCCTCGATCGCCCAGCCGCGCGGGCGCACGTCGGGCTGCGCGAGCGTCAACCGCTCGCCGCTCGCGATGCGCAGCTGCCAGTGCACGAGGTCGATTCCGTACACGATCTCCGTCACCGGATGCTCCACTTGCAGCCGTGCGTTCATCTCGAGAAAGTAGTACGCTCCGTCGGCATCGAGCATGAACTCGCACGTGCCGGCGTTCACGTAGCCGACCGATTCGGCGGCGCGAACGGCCGCAGCGCCCATCTCTGCCCGCAGCGCCGGCGTGAGCGCCACCGATGGCGCCTCCTCGACGACCTTTTGATGGCGCCGCTGAATCGAGCACTCGCGCTCGCCGAGATGGAGCGTCGTGCCGTGCGCGTCCGCGAGAATCTGGAACTCGATGTGCCGCGGGCTGCGCAGATAGCGCTCGAGCAGCACCGTGTCGTCGCCGAATGCGGCGAGCGCCTCGCGCTTCGCGGCTTCCAGCGCCTCCGTGAACCGCGCGGCGGATTCGACGATCCGCATCCCGCGGCCGCCGCCTCCGGCGCTGGCCTTGATCAGGAGAGGAAAGCCAATTCGCTCGGCCTGTTCGCGCAGCCCCGCAGCCGACTGGTCGTCGCCGTCGTAGCCGGGAACAGTCGGCACGCCGAACTCGCGCACGCGGCGCTTGGCCTCGATCTTGCTGCCCATCGCGGCCATCGCCTCGGGCGTCGGACCGACGAAGAGGATGCCCGCATCGCGGACGGCTCGCGCGAAGGCCGCGCGCTCGGAGAGGAATCCATATCCCGGATGCAGCGCATCCGCCTTCATTGCGAGCGCCGCACCTACGATCGCCTCTGCGTCGAGGTATGACTCCGCAGCGGTTGCCGGCCCGACGCATTGCGCCTCGTCCATGAACTGCAAGTGGTACGCGTTAACGTCGGCCTGCGAGTAGATGCCGAGCGGAACGACGTCCATCTCGCGCGCCGCGCGCGCCACGCGGACGGCGATCTCGCCGCGATTGGCGATCAGTAGCCGCTTAATCACCGGCGAACGAGGCGCGGCGCCGCTCGAGGAAGGCGCGCAGCCCTTCCTGGCCCTCGGGGCTGACGCGCTGCTGCGCGATCGCGCGCGTCGTGATCGCGCGCGAGTCGTCGTAACCGTTGTCGAGCACGCGGTGCACGAGCAGCTTGGCGGCGGCGACGGCCGAAGGGCCCGCAGTCCGCAACTCCGCCAGGCAACGATCGACGGCAGCGTCGAGCGCGTCGGCGGGCACGACCTCGTGAACGAGGGCGATCGCCTGCGCGCGGCGCGAGTCGAAGCGCTCTCCGGTGAGAAACAGCGCGCGCGCGTGCGACGCGCCGATCTTGGCGAGCACGAACGGCGAGATCACGGCGGGGATGATGCCCAGCTTCACCTCGGTGAATCCGAAGATCGCGTCCTCTGCCGCGATCGCGATGTCGCAGACCGCCGCCAGACCCGCGCCCCCGCCAAGCGCGGCGCCGTGGACGCGGGCCACGACGGGCTTGGGGCAGTTGTCGATCGCGCGAAACATGTCGCTCATCCGCTCGGCGTCGCCGACGTTCGCCTCATACTCCAGATCGAGCGACGCGCGCATCCAGTTGATGTCGGCCCCGCCGCAAAAGACCGGGCCCTCGCCGGCGAGCACGACGGCACGGATGTTATCCGCCGCCGTGATGCCCGTGAAGACGTCATGGAGTTGCGCGATCAGCTCGGCGTTGAAGGCGTTGCGCACTTCCGGCCGGGCGAGCGTTACGCGGGCGATTCCGTCGGTAAGATCGAGCTTGATCTCGGCCATGCGGCCTGGAGGGTTCGCGGCCTCATCCGAACGGGCCTCGCCCGCGTTATACTGTGAAGATGAAGGACGCCCGCCGCCCCGCGATCTATCGCTACGCGTTTCTGACGCGCGCTAGCCACTGGGCGTGGGTGCTGGCGTTTTTTATACTCGTCGGGAGTGGGCTGCAGATCTTCAACGCGTCGCCGAATTTGGACGCCTCAGATAAGAGCGATCCACAGCGGCGCGTGCTCGCCATCGGGTCGCCGGCGGACGGCGTCGGCACGACGACGATCTTCGGGCGGGCGTTCGTCACCACCGGGTGGCTCGGATGGACGAACGACGGAATGGGGTCACGTGGCGCGCACGCGTTCTCCGCGACGCTCACGATTCCGGGCTACCAGGACCTCGCGGGCGGCCGCCGCTGGCACCTCTTTTTCGCGTGGGTCGCGGCGCTCTGCTGGCTCGCGTGGCTGATCTCGGCCGCGATCAAGGGCAACCTGCGCGAGATGATCTTGCGCCCGAGCGACCTGCCGAAGCTGTGGCCGATGCAGGCGTACTATCTCAAGCTGCGCAAGACGCCGCCGCCGCACGGCGTCTACAATCCTCTGCAGAAGGCGGCCTACACCGCCGTGCTGTTCGTGATCGCGCCGCTGGTCGTCGTCACCGGCCTCGCACTCTCGCCCGGCATCGACGCCATCGCGAATCCGCTGACGGTCGTGTTCGGCGGGCGGCAGTTCGCGCGGCTGTGGCACTTCGTGGCCATGCTGCTCTTGCTCGGATTCTTCGTTATCCACACGTTCCAGGTGGCTACGCAGGGCGTCGTCAACCAGATGCGTTCGATGATCACCGGCTGGTACCAACCGCAATGACAATGAAGCGGCGGCTCTTCATCGCCTCGACGATCTCAGCGTTCGCCGGATGCGGTCCCCTCAGCTCGGGTCTCAGCCAGAATAGCGCGTTCATGCGGGGCCTCGCCTCGGTCGAGGGCCTGAACCACGGCCTGATCGGCACGCGCGGCCTCGCGCGTGAGTACTCGGAGCGCGACGTCGACCGCGCCTTTCGCGTGAACGGGTTTGCGACGCCCTCGGACGCGCGCTACGCGAGTCTGCTGGCCGGTGCGTTCGCGTCGTATCGTCTCGTCGTCGACGGTGCGGTAGCACGCCCCCAGACGTTCACGCTCGCGCGGCTCGCGCGCATGCCGCAGCAGACGCAGATTACGCGGCACGATTGCGTCGAAGGGTGGAGCGCGATTGGGAAGTGGAGCGGCGTTCGCCTCGTCGACGTGCTCGACGCCGTGGGCCCGCTTGCCGACGCACGGTTCGCCGTCTTTCGCTGCATGGACAACGACGGTGCCGGCAACCTCTACTACGAGAGCCTCGACATGCACCAGGCGCGCCATCCGCAGGCGCTGCTTGCTCTGCGCCTCAACGACGCCCCGCTGGATGCGGATCACGGAGCCCCCGTACGGCTGCGCGTACCGACGCAGCTCGGCTACAAGAGCGCGAAATGGATCGCGCGCATCGAGGTCGTCGGGAGCTTCGCGCGGATCGCCGGCGGTCGGGGCGGCTACTGGGAGGACCAAGGCTACGAGTGGTACGCGGGCATCTGACCTGCCCGCGTCACGGCCTCGCGGCCTGGCGCGTTACGCTACTGTCATGACCAGGGGCGCGCTGGTCACCGCTGCTCTAGCTCTCCTACTGGGGAGTTCCGCGGTCGACCTGCGCGCCTCTTTGCGTGCTACGGCGGCCGCGTATCGAGCGAACATCGCCAAGATCGCACCGGTCGCCGGCCGCGACACCACCTACGACTACTACGAGCGCCTCATCGAGGACGCCGATCTGCTCGACGATCCCAGCGTTCCGCAAGGTTACTCGGCGGCGGAGTGGTCGCGGACGCTCGCGCGCGTAGCCGGCCTCGATCTCAGCCTCGCGACGCAGCTGCTCCATGAGAGCTACGATTCCATGAGCGCGATCCGCGGACTCGGCGAGACCGTCGTTCGCTCGTCGCAGGACGGGACGATGCAGCCGGTCGCGGTCTACGTTCCGACGAGCTATTCGCCGGCGCATCCCGCTCCGCTGATCGTGCTGTTGCACGGCCGGCCGCAGTCTGAGACGCAGCTGCTCGCGCCGCGCTACGTCGCCGACCTCGCCGAGCGCAGCGGAGCGATCGTCGTTGCGCCCTGGGGTCACGGCTACTACAACTTCCGCGGGTCCGCGGCCGACGTGTACGACGCTCTGATTGCCGCGACGTACGCCTTCGCGATCGATCCGCGCAAGCGGTATCTCGCGGGGTACTCGATGGGCGGCTTTTCGGTCTTCGAGGTTGCGCCGGTTCATCCGCAGGACTGGTCGGCCGTCATGTGCATCGCGGGCGCTCTGTTGGGGTCCGATTCGCAGCGCGTCGTCACGCTGATGCGCAGGACGCCGTTCTACGTGCTCACCGGCAGCGCCGACGACAGCATCCCCACGCAGTATCCCATTGCGACTGCTGCGTTTCTGCAGTCGGCCGGGATGGACGTTTCGTTCTATTCGCAGCCCGGCGGAATCCATCGGCTCGTGACCCTGCTGCCGATCCTCACGCTGGCGTGGAGCGACATGCTGCACGCGGTGGTGCGGGCACCGCCGGCTCAGGCTCTGGGCAACATCACGCTGCCGGCGATGATACCGACAAGCAATTTCAAGCCCTAGCTCGAACGAGCGCCGCATGGTCGAATCACGTCGCCCAATCGTTGCGACGATCGCAGCGGTGCTCGTTTGCGGCGTCTCGGCTTCGGCGCAAACCTCAGCGAAAGGTCCGATGGTGCCGAAGCCGCCGGGAACGATCGTGCAAAGCGTCTTCGTGCATTTCAACGGCGTCGCGCCCGACTTGCAGTGGCGCGCCGTCGCGAGTAAGCAGCATCTGGGCTCGTCGAACGGACGGCAGTTCTATCAGTGGTACCTGTCGTTCTACGGCTCGCGGCAACAAGCGTACCGCCTGCGCTACCAGTCCCCGACCAACGGCGGTCCGCTCGCGCGCGTCGTCAAGGGCAGCGGGACGGACACGTGGTTTCCAGCGCAGGAGCTGCGCATCGTCGGAGCCGGTTCGCTCACGCGAGAGGGTGCGCAGCAGCTCATCGTGCAGTCGCACGAGATGGCGGCGGATTGCGGTTCCGCGACCGTCGCGGTGTTCGCCGAAGGCTCGGGCGCGAGCGTCATTCCGGCCGTTTCTATCGCGAATCCATGCGAGCTGACGGCGACGATCGCGCCGGACGAGGATTCCATTGTCCTGCGCGGCCCATACTACGGTCCCAAGGCGGCGCTGTGCTGCCCGACGAAGGCCACCGCGAGCGCTGTGCTGCGCTATCGGAGCGGCCAATGGATCGAGTCGCCGGATTATTTCAAGCTCTACGTCGGACACTTGCCGCCGGCATAACGTGCCGGCGCTGAACTACATCCGGAAGACGCCGAACTGCGTGCGCGGTTGCGGCGCGTGCGCGGCTGCGTCCAGACCGATGGCGATGACGCGGCGCGTGTCGAGCGGATCGACGATGCCGTCGTCCCAGAGCCGCGCCGTCGAGTAGTACGGGCTGCCCTCGTGCTCGTACTTCTCGAGAATCGGAGCCTCGAAGGCGGCTTTCTCTTCAGGCGTCATCTCGCCCCGGACGGTCGATAGCACGCTGGCCGCCTGCGGGCCGCCCATCACGCTGATCCGCGCGTTGGGCCACATCCAGAGCTGACGCGGCGCGTAGGCTCGGCCGCACATCCCGTAGTTGCCGGCACCGAAGCTGCCACCGATCACGACCGTGAACTTCGGCACCTCCGCGCACGCGACGGCCATCACGAGCTTCGCCCCGTCCTTGGCGATGCCGCGGTTTTCATACTCCTTGCCCACCATGAATCCCGTGATGTTCTGCAGGAAGAGCAGCGGCGTGCCGCGCTGCACGCAGAGCTCGATGAAATGCGTGCCCTTGAGCGCGCTCTCGCTGAACAGGATGCCGTTGTTGGCGAGGATTCCGATCGGGTGCCCCTCTATGCGCGCGAAGCCGCAGACCAGGGTCGTGCCGTAGCGCGCTTTGAACTCGTGGAACTCGGAAGCATCGACGAGGCGCGCCACGATCTCGCGCACGTCGTATCCCGTGCGGCTGTCCGCCGGAATGATGCCGTAGATGTCGCGCGGGTCGCATTTGGGCTGCTGCGGCTCCGTCCGATCCCACTGGCGCGGAAGTTCGACGTGAAGGTTGCGCACGATCTCGCGAATCATCGCGAGTGCCTGATCGTCGTCGTTGGCGAAGTGGTCCGCGACGCCCGATATCCGCGTGTGAACGTCTGCGCCGCCGAGCTCTTCGGCCGTCACCTCTTCGCCGGTTGCCGCCTTGACGAGCGGCGGGCCACCGAGAAAGATCGTGCCACGCCCCTTGACGATCACGGTTTCATCGCTCATCGCCGGGACGTACGCGCCGCCTGCCGTGCACGAGCCCATGACTGCGGCGACCTGCGCGATCCGCTTGCTCGACATGCGCGCCTGATTGTAAAAGATGCGCCCAAAGTGGTCGCGGTCCGGAAAGACGTCGGCCTGCAGCGGCAAGAACGCGCCGCCCGAATCGACGAGATAGATGCATGGCAGGTGATTTTGCTCGGCGATCTCTTGCGCGCGAAGGTGTTTCTTCACCGTCATCGGGTAGTACGTGCCGCCCTTCACCGTCGCGTCGTTCGCGACGACCGCGCAGTGCTGCGTCTCCACGATGCCGATTCCCGTGACGATCCCGGCGGAAGGCGAGTCGTTGCGGTACATGTCGAACGCCGCCAGCGGCGAGAGCTCCAGGAAGTCGGAGCCCGGATCGATCAAGCGCTCGACCCGTTCGCGCGCCGTGAGCTTGTTGCGGCTGCGATGCTTCTCCACCGCCTCCCGGCCGCCGCCGGAGCGCACGCCGATCAGCCGCTCGCGCAGCTCGGCGACGAGGCGCCCCATACGCTGCGCGTTGGTGCGAAATTGCTCGGAATTTCTGTCGAGTCGCGACTCCAAAACGGCCATCGCCGCTGGCCATTCGGCGCCCCGCGCTTAGAGCCCGGTTAGACCCGCACGAAAGTGCGAGGGCGCACCGGGGGCCGGCGCGTAGACAGCAACGATGGCCGCCCAGGCTCAAATCGACGTCGGTGGCATCCTGCGCCCGCAGGGTCACCCCGATTTCACTACCGCGCTGCAGCCGCACAACGGAACGCTCGGAACGCGCGCGGCCGCGCATTTGCTGCGCCGCGCCGGCTTCGGCGGCTCGCCCGACGATATCGGGCGCTTCGCCGCGATGCGCGCGCCTGAGGCCGCGGCGGCGCTGGTCGACGTGCCGTCCGCCGCCTCGATAACACCGCCGTCCGAGCTCGACGACGCGTCGCAGCCTTACGCGATGAGCGGGTCGATGGATCGAGCGATGATCCGCCGCGAGCGCCGCCGCGCGGGTCAGGAGGCGATCGTCGCGCTGCAAGTCTGGTGGCTGAACCGGATGCTGACGGCGTCTCCACTGCAGGAGAAGATGACGCTGTATTTCCACGGTCACTTCACGTCGCGCGGCACGCCGCTCTTCCCGTGGATCACCTACAACCAGAACGCGCTTTTCCGCAAGTACGCACTCGGCAATCTGCGTGACCTGACAAAAAACGTGTCCAAGGACGCGGCGATGCTGATCTACCTCAACGGCAACCAGAACGTCGCGGCGCATCCGAACGAGAACTACGCGCGCGAGCTGATGGAGTTGTTCACGCTGGGCGTCGATCGCTACACGGAAAACGACGTCCGCGAATCGGCCCGCGCCTGGACCGGCTGGCGCGTCGTCAACCGCACGGATACCGTCAGTTTCGACTCGAGCCTGCACGACTCGGGAAGCAAGACGTTTCTGGGCCGCACCGGAAACTTCGGCGGCGATGATATCGTCGACATCATCTTCGCGCAGCCTCAGTGCGCGCGGTTCTTCGCCGCGAGCCTGCTCAGCTGGTTCGTCTACAACAACCCGGAGCCGCAGCTCGTCGATTCCGTCGCAGCGCTGCTGCGCAATCACGACTTCGAGCTCGCGCCCGTCGTGGGCGCTATCCTGAGCAGCAACGTGTTCTACAGCGCGCGTGCCTACCGCGCGCTCGTAAAGAGTCCGGTCGAATTCGTCGTCGGCACGTACAAGGCGCTCGGCCTGAAGACGGTCGACGCCACGGCTCTGCCGGCGCTCCAGCAGATGGGCCAGCGGCTGTTCTTTCCGCCGAACGTGGCGGGCTGGCCCGGCGGCCAGAACTGGCTCACGAGCGGCACGATGCTCGCGCGCCAGAATTTCCTGGTCCGTCTGCTCGGCTCGCAGACGCTGGCGGACTCGTCGTGGCTGCACGGCCTGCCGCTCCAGCCGTCGAGCGCGTCGCGCGACCTTGCGGACACGCTTCTGCAGGGCGACGTAGCGCCCGCGTCGCTGTTCGAGTTCGAAAGCTACTTGGGTGGAGCGGGAAGCGCGGCGTTGCCGTCGCTCTCCGCGGAGAACTACGGTCAACGCGTCGCCGGTGCGGCATATCTCGCGATGGCCACGCCGGCCTATCAGCTGAACTAATGAAACGCCGAAACTTTTTGCTGGCAACGGCTTCCGGATTGGCGATCGTCGCCAACCCCGAACACGTCTTCGCGAAGGCGCTCGCGCAGGCGCCGCTGCCGGGTCTGCCGGGAAGTCAGGATCGCTGTCTCGTGATCGTCAACTTGGCCGGCGGTAACGACGGGTTGAACTGCGTCGTGCCGCACGGCGACGCGCACTATTACCGCGTCCGTCCGGCGTTGGCGATCGCGCGCAACGACGTGTTGGCGATCGATGCGAACGTGGGGTTGAATCCCGGCATGCGTTCGCTGAAGGCCCTCTACGACAAGGGCATGGTGGCGATCGTCCAGGGCGTGGGCTATCCCAACGCGGACCACTCGCATTTTCGCTCGACCGAGATCTGGCAGACCGCTGCGCCCGAACGCTACGAGCACACCGGCTGGCTTGGGCGTTACTTCGACGAGGCGGCGCTCTCGCGCGACAATCTCTTCAAGGGCGTCGCCGTCTCGCAGGTGCTGCCCGAGCTGCTCGTTTCCGATCACACGGACATTCCGGCGATACCGGCGCTTGCGCAGTATACGCTCGCCGCCGATCGCAACACCGTGGCCAGCAAGGCGTTCTGGACCGAGGCGCGCGACAAGCACCTGCCGTTCGAGTCGCCCTATCTCGCGCACGTCATGGAGATCGAGGGCAACGCACAGCGCAGCTCGGAGGAGCTGCCGAGGCTCGTCGCCGGGTACACGGCGAAGGCCTCGTATCCGGCCACGCCGCTGGGACGCAGCCTGGCGCTCGCGGCGCAGATCGTCGGCAGCAACCTGGGAACCAAGGCCATCTACGTCGAGCACGGCTCGTTCGACACGCACGTCAACCAGGTCGCGATCCAGAACCGGCTGTTGGCGCAGTTTTCCGACGCGATCGGTGCGTTCTACGAAGATCTCGCCGCGCATGGCAACGAACGCCGCGTCTTGACGTTGACGTTTAGCGAATTCGGCCGGCGCATCGAGGAGAACGGCAGCCGCGGCACCGACCACGGCGAAGCCTCCCCGCTGTTCTTGATCGGCGGCGGCGTCAAGGGCGGCCTTTACGGGACGCTGCCCGACCTCAGCTCCACAAACATGGGCAACCTGCGCTACACGATCGACTTTCGCAGCGTGTACGCGACGGTGCTGGAGCGGTGGCTCGGCCGTCCGTCGACGACGGTGCTGGGCGGCGCATTCGCGAAGCTGCCCGTGCTTGCCTAGCTCGATCCTCTTCCTCGGAAGCGGCGGCGCGCGTTTCGTCGTCGCGCGTCAACTGCGCGCGTCCGGCGGGATGTGGATGCGCTTTGGCGAGACGCAGATACACGTCGACCCCGGTCCTGGCGCGCTCGTGCGGGCACTCGGCCACGTTCCGCCCTGCAATCCACGCGAGCTCGAGGCAATTGTGCTCTCGCACAAGCATCTCGACCACTCGAGCGACGTCAACGTGCTCATCGAGGCGATGACCTCCGGAGGCTTCCGCCGTCGCGGCGCGGTCCTCGCGCCGGCCGACGCCTTCGAGGAAGAGCCCGTCGTCCTGCCCTACGCGCGCCGCTTCGTGGAGCGAATCGAGTATCTCGAGCCGAGCAGCGGACCCTATCGCATCGGCGGCGTGGAGCTGTATACGTCGATGCGTCACGTCCACGCCGTGCGGACCCACGGCCTGCACTTCGTCCACGACGGCTTACGCGTCTCGTACCTGCCGTGCGGACGATATTTCGACGGTCTCGCCGCCGACTACGCGAGCCGGCGCCCCGACGTGTTAATCGTGAACGTCCTGCGCTATCGCGACGAGATGAACGTCGACCATCTGACCTGGCCGCACGCACGCGACGTCGTGGCCGAAGTGCGTCCGAAGGTTGCGATCTTTCAGCACTTCGGCACGAAGATGCTCGAGGCGGATCCCCCAAAGCTCGCACGGCGGCTCGAGGACGAGCAAGGCCTGCGCGCGATCGCCGCCTACGACGGGCTTACGGTTGATTTAGAAACGGAGGTCGCGGCGGCTGCCGCAGCCGGTTGAAGCGCTGGAACGGCTGCTCGTGCGGCGGCGGCGCGGCCGCGCTCGGAGCGCGCGTCGTCGGAAGCCGCGTGCTCCCGCTGAGCTGCTCGCGCACGTGCGGGTGCTCGTTCATCGATCCGCTGTAGAGGTACACGGAGCCGTTGCGCGACGTGGCGGTGACGACGGGTCCGCCGCCCTCGACGGTGGCCTGTTTCGTCGTCGGGTTGCCTTGGACGTGCGCCTCGGAGTGGAAGCTCGACACGACGTGACCCGAACCGCTGTGCGCGCCGATCTGCGCGCCGCCGCGCACGCCTAGGGCGACGTTTCCGTGCTCGGACTCGAAGCGCGCGAGCCCGGGCTGAAAGTGCCCGTTGTCGTAGACGATCGAGCCGTACGTGCTGGTGGCCTGGATCTGATGCGACGTGCATCCCTGAAAAAACATGTTGCCGGTCGCGGTGCGCATGCGCAGCCGGTCGAACGACGAGTTGGTCGCGACGACCTTGCCGCGCAGCGATTCGACGAAGGCAGTGCCGCCGACGTCGTTGAGATCGATGCCCGCCGCGCGCGTATGCGCGACGAAGATGCCGTGGTAGCCGTTCAGCGTCAGATGACCCGCACGGACGTGAGCGATCACCATTCCGGTGTTGCGCGGGATCGTGATGGTCACGTTGCCGGCGCCGCGTGCAACGATCGCGTCGTGCTGCGTGCCGGGAATGTCGGGAAGCACGAACGTCTCGGCCGGGAGCGTCACCGGACCGTGCTCGGTCTGGATCTGTTCGGATGAGATCTGGACCTGCTTGGGCTCCTCGACCTGTGAGGGCGGCAGATGCTGCACGACCAGCGGCTGGTCCGACTGAATTTGCACCTGCGGCCGATCCCACGTCTGCACCGTCAGGTTACCGCGGTTCAGCCGCACGTTGAGCACCGGCGACGGCCCAACGTCGTACTGCTCGTCGGCGCGCACCGGCGCCGCGAGAACCAACCAACACAGCCAGGCGAGGAGCATCGCGATCGCCCCCCGGCCGAAGTTTTTGGGCACGAAACGATTGTATCGGGAGTGCGCAGCACCCAACATGAAAGCTAGGTGAACGGAGCCTGGATACGCGGTAAGAGAACGCGGAAACGCGCGCCGCCGCCGGGGACGTTGCTGACCGTCGCCTCGCCACCGTGGACTCGAGCAATCGAGCGGACGATCGCTAAACCCAGCCCCGTGCCCGGGACCTCGCGCGAGCGCGCCTTGTCCGCTCGATAGAACCGCTCGAAGATGTTCGAGAGCTCGGATTCCGGGATGCCCGGCCCCGTGTCGGTCACGTCGACCCAGGCGGACGCCCCGTTCTCTCCGACGCTAACCTCGACGCTGCCGCGCTCGCTGAACTTGATGGCGTTGTCGACGAGGTTTCCGACGAGCTGGCGCAGCAGGTTGGGGTCGCCGTAAACGATCGGCGTCGCCGCGTGGCTGAAGTGCAGCGCGATCTCTTTCTCCGCGGCGCGCGGCCCCGCGTTCTGCGAGACCTCGCTCGCTATCTGCGCGAGCGAGAGCGGTTCCTTCGGGATTTCGTCCCCGCGGTCGGCCTTGGCGAGCGTCAGCATGCCGTTGACCATCGCGGCGAGGTCGGCGCTCTCACGGACGATCGTCTCTAGGCTCTCGCGGCGGACCGCCTGGTCTCGATCGCCCCAGCGCAGCAGCATCTGCGCGTTGGCGTTGATCGACGTTAGGGGCGTCTTGAGCTCGTGGGACGCGTCTGAGATGAATTGGCGCTCGCGCGCGAACGCCTCGCCCAGGCGCGCCAACAGGTCGCTGAAGCTCTGGGCCAGGCGGCCGACTTCGTCGCGGCCGCTGCGCCGGCGCCCGTCGAGGGCTCCCTTTCCGGCCGCGATTCTGAGGCGATCGGAGCTGATCTCGCGCATCTCGCGCGACAGCTTGTTGATCGGCGTCGTCGCCTGCGACGCGAAGACGATCGAGAGCACGACGACGGCCGCTGCCGCCGCGCCCAGCACGATCGCGATGGCCTCACGAGCTCGCGCGAACGTGCGCTGCAGCGTGTCGAGCGGTTCGGCGACGTGGATGATGGCCGCGCTCGCCCCCGCGCGCAGATAACGATCCTCGACCAAGAACGACCGGCCGCCGAGCGTTACCTGCCGAAACGCGACGTCGTGCGACGCCGAGAGCTTCGGATTCGCTGGTACCGTCAGCGAGCCGAGGTTCGCCGTCTTCGCGAGAGGATACCCGTTGCTCGAGTCCACCTGCACGTAGCTGTTGGCCGAGTTCCACGTAGCGAGATTGCTGCTGTCAAAGAGAAACTGCAGCGTGCCGACCGACGAATCTTCGAGCGAAAACGGCGTCGCAGACTGCTGTGCGAACGCCACGATCGCCTTCATGGTCGCGTTGACGCTCGTCGCCGCCTGATCGTACAGGATCTGCTGAAACCGCCACACGATGATGCCGCTCATGACGGTCATCGCGACGATCAACAGCGCGGAATATCCGAGGGCTATTTTCCACTTCAGGGACAAACGAGGCCTAATCCTTTATGGTGTAGCCGACGCCTCGTACGGTCGTTATGAGCTTGTCGTCGAAGCCGTCGTCGATCTTCCCGCGCAGGTACCGGATGTACACGTCGATGAGGTTGGAGTCGCCGAGAAAATCGCTGCCCCAGACCCCGTTGAAGAGCTCGTCGCGGGTGTGGACCTTGTTGCGGTGCAAGAGCAGGTACTCAAGCAGCGCGTACTCCTTGGCGGTGAGGGAGATGGGTTTTCCGCCGCGGTGCACCTCGTGCCGGTCGCGGTCCATCACGACGTCACGGTATTCGATCACGTTGCCCTGCGGCGTGCGTTCGCGCAGGCGGGCACGGATGCGCGCTAGCAGCTCTTCGGTGGAGAACGGCTTGGTGATGTAGTCGTCGGCGCCGACGTCGAGGCCGGCGACCCGATCGGGCACGCGGTCGCGTGCGGTAAGCATGATGATCGGCACACGGCTCTTGGCGCGAATGCGCTTGCAGACCTCGATGCCGTCCATGCGGGGCAGCATCAGATCGAGAATGACGAGGTCGGGTTCCTTGAGTGCCTTCTCGAGACCGGATAGCCCGTCGCGCGCGACGTCTACTTCGTATCGTTCGTGCTCGAGCTCGAGCTGCAACACGCGGCTGATCGCCGCATCGTCCTCGACGACGAGGATCCTATATGGGCGCCGCTCCGGCGCTTGCCGTTTCTCCATGGATTAGGATTATCGGCTGGCCCTCCGCTCGGACCTGTGCGGGGCTGCGACGAGGGGTTGGGATCCGGTGAAAAGTGAGAGCCAGAGCGCCGTCGCTCCGCCCGCCGCCAGCCACGCCAGCGTCGCGGTGTTGGACAGCGCCCGCGAAAGGACTTCGCCGATGGTTTGGAGGGTCTGGACGAAGAGCATCCCGCCGCCCAGGGCCAGCAGAACGAACAGCCATACGCCGATCGCCCCGAGCGCACCCAGTATCGCGAGCTCCACGACCGAGAAGGCCGGGCGAGGGCGGTAGGCCGTCGCCAGCAAGATCGAGGACCGCAACCCGGCCGGCGGCTCCTCCAGGGGGAGCGCGAAGATCGCCCGTTCGAGGGCGTCGCTGTCGTTCATATTCATGTTTCCGTTACCTCCATTTCGCCCAGAAGCCTGCGTAGCTGCTCCTTCGCGCGAAACAAGTGCGTCTTCACCGTACCCATAGGCAGGCCGAGGACGCTCGCGATCTCTTCGTACTGTTTGCCCTGGAGATGAAAGAGAGTGATGACCGTGCGGTACTTCTCGGGGAGCGCGTCGACCGCGGCGCGCAGCCGAGTGGCTTGGTCGAGGGCGATGACCTGCTGTTCCGGCCCGGGCGCGGAGTCGGCCCGCTCGGGCAGTTCATCGCTGGCATAGCGCTTGCGCCGGTTGAGCCGGTCGCAACACGCGTGATAGGCGATCGCGAAGATCCACGTGGAAAACTTCGAGCCCGGCTTGAACGTTCGCAGGCTGCGAAAAGCTTTGAAAAAGGCCTCTTGCGTCGCATCGCGCGCCTCCTCGACGTCGTGCAGCGTTCGGTAGGCGAGGTGGTAGACGGCGCGGTCGTACCGCTCCACGAGCTTCGCGAATGCCTCCGAGTTGCCCCGAAGCGTCATCGCGACCAGGTGGCCGTCCTCTGGCTCCGCGTTCACCCGTTTGTGCGGAGTCTCTCGAAGGAGGGGCTCCGGAAGCCTGTCCTGAGCGAGCGGAGCGAGTCGAAGGGCCGAGGCTGCCGACACGCCTTTCGTACGCGCGGCGCGCGCGGATTGTTTCGCGGCCGCCTCGGCCCTCCGTCTCGAAACATGCTGCTCGCCGCGGCGTAACTAGGGCAGGAAATCTTACGGAGGATCGACCCAGCGATGACAACCATTCTTCCCAAACAGACCCTTCCCGGCGGCAGCCGGCCGGAGAGCGCTCCGCCGACCCTGCCGACCGACAGGTGGGACTCCGCGCAGTCTCTGCGCTCCACCTTCGAGGGTTGGGGGCCCCGGCTCTAGTGTCGCGCGCCTCGATCGTGGCGATGCTGATCGCCGCCGAAGTGCTCATCGTCGGTGTGGCCGTATACGCGGTCGGCGGCGGCGGCACGACGTTCTCGTCAGGCATGCATCACGTCGACTTCACGCCCGTGGCGCAGGCGCCGGTCGCGGCCGGCGCTACGCCGCACATCGTGATCGACGATGCGCAGTCGCGAGTCGGCGTTACGATCTCGAACGACGGACTCGTCCACGTGCGAGACCTCACGGAGCTGCGTGGCGCCGTATTTTCGAGCGGATCGTATCCGCAGCTGCGCGTCACTCGCACGAGCGACGGCGTACACATCGAGCGCCCGTCGACAGGGCATGTGTCCATCGACATCTTCGGCTATAGCAACGAGCGGATTGAAGTTGAGGTCCCCTCGGGCGCGCGCCTCGAGATCGCGCGCTGCTCGGGTGCCGACGTCAGCGGCGTGACGGGCGGCGTGAGCGTGCGCTCGCAGGACGGCCACGTCACGCTGGCCGATCTGCAGGGCAGCGTCGACGCCCACAGCAGCGACGGCTACGTCGAGGCCGCGAACGTGCGCGGCGATCGCCTCGCGATGGATTCGGACGACGGTCATCTTTCGCTGCAGAATGTCGCGGTCGGGTCGCTCGCCGCGACGACCCACGACGGCCGCATCACGGCCGAGGGACTGAATTTGGTGGGTGCGAGCCCCTCCGCGACGATGCACACCGACGACGGCTCGATCAGGATTCACCTGCCGCCCAGTGCCGATGTCAACATCGACGCCTCGACCGGCGACGGAAGCATCGTCGTCGACGGCGTGTCGCAAGAGGGCAACGATTCCGCCCAGCGCACGATCCGTCTGGGTGCCGGGACCGCGAAAATGACGGTCGGCACGTCCGACGGATCGATACACATTTATACCAACGGAGCAAACCTACAGTGATGGACTATAGCGATCTCATCCCCCTGGCCGCGATATTCTTTATCTTCGGCGCACCGGTAGCTGCCTGGATCATATCCCGCGTGCTCGGACACCAAGAGCGAATGGAGATGCTGCGCCACGGAATCGTTCCGCCGCCGAATGCGCGCGAGATGCGCAAGGCCATGAAGTATGGCTGGACGCCCAATGCGTCGCAGCCCGGTGCGATGCCGAATCATTACTTCGAGCAGGACTTCTACGCGCAGCACCAGCTCCGTCGAGGCATCCAGGTCGCCTTTATCGGCTTAGCGCTGCTGATTGGTCTCGGCTTCATCGGCTACCGCAGCGACGGGCACTACGCCTACGGTCCGTGGCTGCTCGGCGGGTTGATTCCGATGTTCGTGGGCATCGCGCAGATCGTCGGAGCCGTGTTGAGCGGGGCGACGTTCGGCCCGCAAACGGTGCGCCAGCAATTCGGTCCGGCTGACACCGGCGCAAGCGCCTCGGCTCCCCCACCGAATAGTGGGATGCCGCCGGGGCCGACTTACGGCGGGTGGCGGCCCGGAGCCACGCCGGAGATCGAGAAGCCGGCGACTCCGCCGGACTATCGCTGACATTCAGCAACCCGATAAGATTTAACGCCGCCGGTCGAATGACCGGCGGCGTTAACCTTGTAATAAAGACGAAGACGATGCTACTTGCAGGACACCAAGGCCATCGCCCAGCCGGCGGCCGTGCGAGTCCTGACCAGATAACCGTCCGCAGTCCGATCGTAAACCTGATAGCCCGCTCTGAGTGCGTCGGCTAGCGATTTGAAGACGATAAGACCTGCCATCTGCGGACCCCTCCTTTCCTTCTATTATTTACGCTCTCTATACAGTATAACGGCTCAGGGAGCAAGGGCGTGCACCGGTTTCCGGAGATTTTTCTAAGAATTTGCAGAAAATAGGCTGTGAAGATGGCGACGGCTGACCTCCATGCCCGCGTGCACGCGACCACGGTGATCGGACGTCGCGTTCTCGCGCCGGGCGTCGTCGTGGTGACGCTCGAGGCGCCGGAGCTTGCGAGCGCGACCCGCCCGGGTCAATACCTCATGGCGATTCCGCCCGCGGCGCAGGCGGCCGCGACGGCGCTCGCCATCTACGAAGCGGAAGGCAAGCTCGCGAGCATTCTGTTCTTTGTAACAGGCAAGCGCACGCGCGAGTTGAGCGAGTTGCGCGAAGGCGACCGTCTCGACGTGCTCGGCCCGCTCGGCAACGGCTTCGATTGTTCCGGCGACGTGCGCGACGTTGCGATCGTGGCCGGAGGCGTCGGCATCGCGTCGGTGCTGTTGTGCGCGCACGCTTTCATCGTCAAAGGAGCCCGCGTTCGGCTCTTCTACGGCGCACGAACCAGGGAGTTGCTCGTCGACGCGCAACGCTTCGAGGATGCGGGCTGCGAGTTGATTTTGACCACCGACGACGGCACTCTGGGCCGGCGCGGATTCGTCACCGACGCGCTGGAGAGCTCGCGCAAGCCCGAGTTGATTCTTGCCTGCGGCCCTTCGCCGATGTTGCGCGGCGTCGCGCGCGTCGCCGAGCGATTCGGCGTTCGCGCGCAGCTCGCGCTGGAAGAGACGTTCGGATGCGGCGTCGGAGGCTGCTGGGGGTGCGTCGTACCCCTGATCGCGCGAAGCGCTCAGGCGCCGGGCTTCCCGCCCGCGGAACTCGGCGGCAGCGACGTCGTCTACGCGCGAATTTGCAAGGAGGGCCCGGTTTTCTGGGCGGACGAGCTGCGATGGTGACCGTGCCGAACGTCGCCGTCAGACTCGGTAAGCTCGAGCTCGACTATCCGACGCTGATGGGCAGCGGCTGCTATGGATCCGGCGAGGAGTACGCGCCCTTCGTGGACCTGTCGAAGATCGGCGCCATCGTCCTCAAGAGCGTCACGCGGCTACCGCGTCTGGGCAACGCGACGCCGCGGCTCGTTCATACGCCGGCCGGCATGCTCAACGCCATCGGCCTGCAGAATCCCGGCATCGACTGGTATCTCGCGCACGAGCTCCACAAATACGCGGGACGGCGCTGCAAGCTCGTGGGCAGCGTCGCCGGCTTCTCCGTGGACGACTACCCGTATCTGTGCGAGCGTCTCGCCGCGCGCGAAGAGATCGCGGGGATCGAGCTCAACGTGTCCTGCCCCAACGTCGCGAGTGAGGGCGAGACGTTCGGCTGCGACGCGGGTCTCACGTCGAAGGTCGTGCGGGCCGCGCGCGCGACCACGGACAAAACGCTGATCGTCAAACTTTCGCCCAACGTTACGGACATCACGGCGGTTGCTCGCGAGGCGGAGGCCGCCGGGGCCGACGCGCTGGCGGTCATCAATACGGTTCGCGGGATGGCGATCGACGTCGAGACGTGGCGCCCGCGATTGGGAAACATCACGGGCGGTCTCTCGGGTCCTGCGATCCGTCCGATCGCGGTACTCGCGGTCTACGAGGTCGCACAGGCGGTGAAGATCCCGATCGTCGGACAGGGAGGCATCGAGAATCTGAGCGACGCGCTCGAGTTTTTCCTCGCGGGGGCGACCGCGATCTCAATTGGGACGGCAAACTTCACCGATCCGCGCATTCCGGAGCGGATCTCGGACGAGCTGCAGGCGTATCTGGCTGCGCGCGATCTGGCGTCGCTCGACGCGATCGTGGGGAAGGCCAACGTCGCCCTCGCGACGCCCGAGCAATACGAAGGAGACGAGGGATGATGCGATGGCCCAGCTGATCGTCGCTCTCGACGTGCCCAGCGCCGAGCAGGCCGAGCGGCTCGTGGACCGGCTCTACGATCTGGACGTCATCGTCAAAGTCGGCTTGGAGGCGCTCTCCGGATATCCGGAACGAATCCTGTCGTACTGCGAGGCTCGCGACGTGCGCGTGTTCGTCGACGCGAAGCTGCACGATATTCCGCGCACCGTGGCCGCCGCGATGGTGCATCTCGTGCGCCCGAACGTGCGCCTCGTCAACGTCCATGCGTTGGGAGGACTCGACATGATGCGCGCGGCGGTCGACGCGGCCGGCGAACGTGCGGCGGAGCTCGGTGTGAACCCGCCCCACGTGATGGCGGTGACGCTGCTCACGAGCATCGCTCCCGAAGACCTGAACGAGCTCGGGCTGCAGGGCGGTCCCGGCGAGAACGCGATCCGGTTGGCCGCGCTCGCGCGCGACGCGGGCTGCTCGGGTGTCGTCTGCAGTGCGCACGAGGTGCGCGACCTCAAGCGCTTCTTCGGTGACGACTTCCTCACGCTGACGCCCGGAATTCGCCCGGCCGGCAGCGCGCATGGCGATCAGAAGCGCGTGACGACGCCGGCACAGGCCGTCGCGGCCGGTTCGGATTACCTCGTCGTGGGCCGGCCGGTCGTGGACGCGGAGGATCCGGTCGCGGCGGTGAAGGCGATTCTCGAGGAAATGACCGTACCGGCGTGAGCGGTGTCGAGCTCGACCTGCACTCGGCGCTGAAGCGCCAAGGGGCGCTGCTCGAAGGGCATTTTCGTTTGAGCTCCGGGCGCCACAGCGATCGCTTCGTTCAAAAGTTTCGGATTCTCGAGGATCCGTTGCTGCTCGAGCCGGCCGGACGCGCGATCGCCGAGCACTTCCGTGCGCTGCAGCCGACGGTCGTCGTCAGTGCGGCCGTCGGCGGAATCCTCCTCGGCTACGAGGTTGCGCGGCATTTGGGCGTCAAAGCCGTCTTCGTGGAGAAAGAGAACGGCGCACCGGTGTTGCGGCGCGGCTTCACGCTGTCGCCGGCGGATCGAGCGCTGGTCGTCGAGGACGTCGTCACGACCGGATTCTCCGTACGCGAAGTCATCGGCGTCGTTCGGCACCACGGCGCGCACGTCGTCGGCGTCGGCGCGATGGTGCTGCGCTCCGCCGTCGATTTCGGCGTCCCGACGCACGCGTTGCTCGATCTGCCGTTGAAGTCGTACGCGCAGGACGAGTGTCCGCTTTGCGTCGCGGGCGAGCCGATCAGCGATCCCGGGTCGCGCCGCGCGTGACGTTGCAGGTTCGAGTCTCGGGCGGCGCCGAGGAGGCGGGCGCAGCCGACCGCGCCTTCGTCAGGGAGCTCGGACGGCGCTGTGCGATGTCGAGCGTCGGTTCGCTGCGCCTCGCGACCGAGTCCGCGGTGCGCTTCGCCTTCGACCGGCTGTGCGACGTCGTCTACGATCAATCGCACGTGACGCTAATCGCGCAGAGCGCAGAGCGACGCGTCGGGTTTCTGCTACTCCTCGACGAGCTCCCCGACGAGGTCACGGCGCTTCCCCAGGGCTTCGTCGCCTACATGGCCGTGGAGCCGGAGTGCCGCGGATCCGGCGTGGGCGCCGCCCTCCTGGCCGCGGCCGAGGATGAGGCGAGACGGCGGGGTTTACCGTATATTGCAATGATGGTCACCGAGGAGAACGCCGGGGCACGCCGCCTCTACGAGCGGGGCGGCTATCGCACCGAGCGTCGGCTGCTGTGCAAGCCGCTGTAGGCACCGACGTCTGGCGCCGCGTCGCGTGGATCGTTGGCGCGATCGTCCTGCTGGCGGCAGCGCTGTGGTTTGCGGCGCACATCCCGAAAACGATCGCGATCTTCGTGATCGCCGCGTTCATCGCGTTCGGAGTGCAGCCCATTGTGGCGCGCCTCGAACAGCGTATGCCGAAGTGGGTCGCCGTCGCGATCGTGTTCTTCGGGCTGCTCGTGCTCGTGACGGTGTTCCTCGTGATCGTTGTGCCGCTCGCCGTCAGCCAGACTCAGCTCCTGGTCGCCAACATTCCAGCGTACGCGGCCGCGACTCAGAGTTGGCTGATCGGGGTGGAGAGCTCACTCGAGCAACATTTCCCGACGCTCAAGCTGCCGGCGTACGGCCTGAACTTCGGTAAGATCGGCGCCGCGCAGATGTCCGGTTTCATCACCGGAGCGCTCGCCTCGGCCGGCGCGATTGCGGTCAACACGGCGACCGGCTTGTTCATCGCATTCGCGGCGATCGTCCTCTCGATATTCTTTCTGCTCAACGACACGCAGATCGCCGAGGGTTTCGCGGCGCTGTTCCCGCAGCAGAAGCGCGCGACGGCGCGGAAGCTCGCGGCCGAGGTGACCGACGTGTTCGGTAGGTACATCTCGGGACAAGTGATCGTGTCGTTGATCACGGGCGCGGTCATCGCGATTGCCACGGCGCTCCTAGGCTTCAAGTTTTCGCTGATCATCGGCATCATCTCCGCGGTGGCGTACGCGATCCCGATCATCGGCATGCTGATCGCCGAGCTCGTCGCGATTCCGATGTCCGCACCGCAGGGCCTTTACATGATCATTTGGGTCCAGGTTATCATGTTTGGCATGGCGCGCATCAGCGACTACGTGCTCGTTCCGAAGATCATGGGCCAGTCGGTGGGCGTCTCGCCGATCGGCGCGTTGTTCGCGGTCTTCGCCGGAGGAGAGCTATTCGGCGTCCCCGGGCTGATCCTCGGGATCCCGGCGGCCGCGTTGATCAAGATTCTGTGGCGATATTTCATGGCGCCGTGGATCACGGCACAGCTGAATAGGAGCTAGACACTTATGGAGAAGCGTCTTTTCGGAATCGCTCTGCTTTGCGTCGCGTCTTTAGCGGGGTGTGGTTCCGGCTCCGGCTCGGGCGGGTCGACGATTCCGGTGGTACCGCCGCCGACGCAGTCGCCGCCCCCCGGCGGCGACGTGGGAAAGTACATCAAGCACGTCGTCGTCATCGTTCAGGAGAATCGTACTTTCGACAACATCTTTGCCGGCTTCAAAGGCGCCGACTCCTCGATGTACGGCTACACGCACACCGGCGTCAAGGTGCCCCTGCGGGCAATCACGTTCAACGGATCGGACATCTACCACAATTGGAAAGACGCCATCACCGACTGGAATGGCGGGCGAATGAACGGATTCGACAAGAACCGGCTTACGAACGGACTGCCCGCGGGAAAGTACTCCTATTCGTATCTCCGGCGCGACCTGGTCGCGCCGTACTGGACGATGGCGCGCGAATACGTGCTCGCCGATCATATGTTTCCGACGATGTTCGGACCCACGTTTACGGCTCACATCGACCTGATCGCGAGCACGACGAACCTAGACGCCGATACTGCCGAAGTCGACGGTCCGACCGGGCAACCCTGGGGGTGCGACGCTCCGAAGGGCACGACGACGTACCTGCTCGATCCGCAGCGCGTAGAGCGGGGATACGGGCCATTCCCGTGCTTCACCCAATACAACACGATGGCGGACACCCTCGACGCCGCCGGTGTGACGTGGAAGTATTACGCGCCGAACGTCAGGTACGCAGGCGGCCGGCTATGGTCGCCGTATGCGGCCATCCGGAACGTTCGGTTTGGGCCCGATTGGAAACGCAACATCATCTCGCCGCAGACGACGGTCCTAACGGACGCCGCAAATGGACGTCTCGCCCAAGTATCGTGGGTGATTCCGGACGCAGCGGACTCCGACCACGCCGGTTCGCGGAGCGACAAGGGGCCCTCGTGGGTCGCCGACGTCGTCAATGCCGTTGGCGAGAGCCCGTATTGGAACTCCACCGCGATCGTCGTACTATGGGACGATTGGGGCGGCTGGTACGATAACCTCGCGCCGCCCCAGCCCGATTTCGTGGGTCTCGGCATCCGGGTGCCGTGCATGATCGTATCGCCGTACGCGAAAGCCCGATACGTTTCGCACACGCAATACGAGTTCGGCAGCACCCTGAAGTTCATCGAGGAAGCATTCCATCTTTCGGCTCTCGGGCCGGCCGGGCGCGGCTATACCGATACTCGAGCGCATAGCCTGACGGACAGTTTTGATTTCAAGCAGAAACCTCGCGCGTTCAAGCGGATTCCCGCGCCGTATCCGCCGGCCTACTTCCTATCGCAGCCGGCCTCGGGAGAGCTTCCCGACTCGGAATAGCACGCGGTCACGTCTTAGGGTTGCGCGACTACAGCGATGCCGTCGTCGTACAGCACGGTGCCGCATGCGCGCGCGCGGCGCATGCGCTGCGCGTTTATCGCCGGCGGCAGGTCGTTGTCGGCTACCGCAGCCAGCAGCGCGTCGTCGCGGCGCGCCTGAGCGCACGCGCCGTCGTCGGAAAGGTCGACCGTGCGAGTCTCCGGCGAGACGACGTTCACGACGCCGATGCGCATCCCGACTCCGCCGAGCGCCGCCGGCCGATGCGTTTCGATCCAGCGGTAAATCCCAGGCGTCGTCGTCCCGACGCGCAGCGCGTCCGCGTAATAGTCGAGTGGATGGCGCGCGCCGAGATAGGTTGTCGCGACCACCGTGACGCCGAACGCGACCGCGTACGGCCACGCGACGCACCGGCGATGCGCCGCGGCCGCGAGCGCGACCGCGAGGAGCGCGACCGGCAGAGCGATGCGCGTGAGCCCGTCATTCCAGAAGATCGCGAACACGATCCACACGCCGTAGAGCGCCGACAAGATCAGCAGCGCGCTCGCAATGCCGCTGAGTCCGCGCGCCGGACGCGTCAGGATCACGGCGCCGGCCGCGACCGCCGGCGCCGCGAAGCGCAACGACGCGCCGGTGGCGAGCTGCGCGACCCACGTGCTGTAGCCGAATGGCAGCACGAAGAAGAGCAGCGCGGAGCCGAGCGCCGCCCATCCCACGCGTCGGTCCTCGGCGACGACCGGTCCGAGCAGTGCCGCGCAGAACGCCACGACCGCGAACGGCGACGCCGCCAGAGCGACGCGATCGAGCAACGCCAGCGCCGGCACGCCGTGCGCGAGGATCGTCGACCCGAACAAGGTGCCCGTCACCGCGCTCGCCGGCGCAACGACGGCGCGGTTCCACAAGAGCGCGTCGTGAACGAGCCATAGCCCGACCGCGCCGCCTGCCGCGAGCCATACGCGCACGGGCGCTCGCGACGCGATCAGTGCGAGCGCGGTCAAGAGCCAGCCCTGCGGCTTAATCAGCGCCGTCGCGGCCGCGACGGGCATCGCCGTCGCGGGCTGCCGCACCGCGCGCAGCAGCCAAAGCGTCTCGAGCCAGAACGCCGCCAGCCAGACGTCGTTCTGCAGCGTCCCGGCTTGGATCGCGAGCGGATACGCGGTAACGGCGCATGCGGCAAGCGCGTCGGCGAGCAGCGGCGGCGCGCCGTCCTCGCGCGCCCACGCGGCGACGCGAAAGCCGAGCAACGCCAGCGCGCTGAAGCCGCACCAGGGCAGAGCGAACGCGCCGCCGACGGCGTAGAGCGCGCTTGCGAAGAGCTCGGATGCGGGCGGGTACCACCAATACCGCGCCGTAGTGGCCCAGAGCGAGTGGTTTTGAATCCATGACGCCGCGCTGGGGAGATGGTATGAGAGCGAGTCGCCGTCCAGCAGCGGGCGCATGAGCTGCGGCCACGACACCGCGACCAGTGCGCCGATCAACAGATACGGGGGGGCCGGCGCTTGCGCGAGACGCGCGGGGCGCCACGCGGCGTTGCGGTAATACGCGACGGCCAGGCACGCGGCGAGCACGATCCAGCATGCGACCGGATAGAGCAGGTTTGCGAGACCCAGCGCGAACGGGATGGCGACGCCGAGGATCAGCGCATCGCGCAGCCGGTCGGCAAAACCGTAGCGTTGGTCGTCGCGCAGCGCCGGAGCCGCCGCGAAGAGCCCGAGGAGCCACAGCGCGGCCGGCACTCCCGACACGATGGTGCGAGCGTTACATCGAATCCGGCGCGCTGACGCCGGCGAGTGAAAGCGTTCGGGCCAGGACGGTCTTGGCGGCGAGGCACAGCGCGATCCTCGCTTGCCGCATCGGTGCGTCTTCCGTCAAGATCTTGCACTCGGTGTAGAACTGATGAAAATCCGCGGCGACGTCGCGCGCGTAGCGCGCCAGGCGGTGCGGCGCGAGGTATTCGACGACGCCGGCGACGACCTTCGGAAATTCGGCCAGCCGGCGAGCCAGCGCGATCTCCATCGGATGGTCGAGCGGCGCGAGCGGAGCCGTCTCGGCCGCGCGCACGTCGTCCGGCAGGGCCCGGCGCAAGACTGATGCGATTCGCGCGTGACCGTACTGCACGTAGTACACGGGATTTTCGTTCTCTTTCTCGACGGCGAGCTTCAAATCGAACTGCAGCGGCGACTCGACCGCCGGGAGGATGAAAAAGAAGTGCGCGGCGTCGACTCCGACCTCGTCGACGATCTCGTCGAGCGTGACGATCTCGCCGGCGCGTTTGCTCATGCCGACCTGCTCGTTCCCGCGCATCAGCGTGACCTGTTGTGCGATCGTGACTTCCAGCCGGCCGGGAAATCCGAGTGCCTCCGACAGACCCTTGAGGCGCTCGATGTACCCGTGGTGATCGGGGCCGAGGATGTCGACGACGCGATCGCTGTCGCGCAGCTTTTGATAGTGATACGCCACGTCCATGCAAAAATACGTCGGACGGCCGTCGCCGCGCAGCAAGACGCGGTCCTTATCGTCGGCGAAACGCGTCGCGCGAAAGAAGAGCGCGCCGTCCTGCTCGTAGGTGAGGCCCAGCTCGCGCAGCCGGTCGACGCCCTCGCGCACCTTGCCGGCCTCGTGCAGCTCTCGTTCGCTCTGCCAACGGTCGTACTCCACGCCGAAGCGTCGCGCCGTGCGCTGCTGTTCGGCGACGATCTCGTCGCGCGCGGAATTCGAGAAGTACAGCAGCCACTCGGATTCGCCGGCGCTTACCCATCGTTCGCCGTCGCGTTCGCGAATTCGCTGTGCGATCGGCATTAGGTATTCACCGGGATAGCCTTCCTCGGGGAAGGGATAGGACGGCTCGAAGAGCTGGCGATAGCGCGCGTAGACGGAGCGTCCGAGTGCGTCGAGCTGCCGGCCGGCGTCGTTGATGATCCATTCGACGAAGACGTCGTAACCGCAAAAGCGCATCGCGTTTGCGAGCGTTGCACCGATCGACATCGAGCGGCCCTGCACGACGACGAGCGGTCCCGTCGGGTTCGCGCTGCCGAACTCCAGCGAGACGCGCTTGCCGTTGCGGGGGCGTTCGCCGAATCGTTCTCCCTCGCGCAGAATACGCGCGATCGCGGCGTGCCAGATCGCCGGCGCAAGACGCAGGTTGATGAATCCGGCGACCGGTTCGATGCGGCTGAAGAGTTGCTCGAGCTCGGGCGAGCGCCGCGTTGCGTCGCATACGATCTCCGCCGCGAGCTCCTGCGGCGCGCGCCGTGCCGCTTTCGCCAGCGTGAGCGCGACGTTCGTGGAGAAGTCGCCGAACTCGGGACGGCGCGGCGCTTCGAAGGCGACGGCCGGAGCCGCGTTGGGATACTTTGCGGCAACGACGCCGGTTACGGCGTCGGCAAAAGCGCGCAGCGCGTCATCAACCTCCATTACATGTGATGTTCGCCGCCCAGTGGAGTTTCGACTCGCGCGTAACGCGCGGCGCCGCGCGACTCGACCGCGCCCTCGAGCTCGAGCAGCGCGAGCGATGCGAGCGCTGCGGAAGCCGGCACGCCGGTCGCGGCGACGATCTCGTCGAACTCCGTCGCGCCGCCCTCCAGCGCGCGCAGCAGTGCGCTGGACGTGGCGTCGGGCGCCCGCCGAGCGGTCGCGATCGGCGCCGGCCGCGCGTGCCCGAGCGCCTCTAGCACGTCCCCGGCGTCGCGTGCCAGGGTCGCGCCGTCGCGGATCAGCGCCAGGCAGCCCTGAACGTGCCTGCGGTCGACGTCGCCCGGCACGGCCAGCACCGGGATCCGTCCCGCGGCCCAGCCCGCCGTGTTGAGCGCGCCGCTGCGGGCGGGCGCCTCGATCACGAGGACGGCATCCGCTAGCGCGGCCACGACGCCGTTACGCTCCAGAAACTGCCCGCGGAAGGCGGGCTGATCCGGCGGATAAGGTGACAGCACCGCACCGCCCGCCGCCAGGATGCGCTCCGCCAGCGGCCGGTTGCGGCGCGGGAAGAACTGGTGGTGGCCGCTGCCGAGGACGCCGATCGTGGGTGCCTCCGCTTCCAAGGCTCCCTCGTGGGCGGCCGCGTCTATGCCCAGCGCCAGGCCGGAGAGGACGCAGCAGCCGGTCCGGCCCAGCTCGGCGGCGATCGCAAAGGCGAGCCTCCGGCCGTATGGAGTCGCGGCCCGCGTGCCGACTATCGCTACGCAGGTGCGCCCCAGGCCGCTCAGGTCGCCGCAGCACCAGAGGCCCGGTGCTGCCGCCTCGAAGCCTCGGCCGGCCCGCGCCGCCGCGATGGCCTCCCGGGTGTGATAGGCCGGGTTCCGCATCGCGCGTGCATTCACGCGGGCCCGAGCGCAGGGCAAGCGGCATTGGTGACCGGGGGGAATCGGGAACCCCCGAAGGAATAGCCAGGCCGCAACGGAGGTACCGGAATTGGCAGCAGAAGCGTATTGCGTCAAGTGCAAGGCCAAGCGCGAGATCAAAGACGCGGTTCAGATCACGATGAAGAACGGGCGCCCCGCGACCGAGGGCAAGTGCCCGGTCTGTGGTACCAAGATGTTCAAAATCGGCGCCGCCTGAGCGCTGGCCGGTCTGCAATCCTGAAGGCGCCAACGTGCTGACGCACGTTGGGCCTTTTTGCGTTCCCCACCCGTAGTAACGTATAATACGTGCACCCACAACATATGCCGTGGGTGGAGAGACTTACCGCTGACTTGCCCTACTTGTCGCAAGAGCGAGACGCGCGTCGTCGACTCGCGTGACGACGAAACGGTGGTGCGCCGGCGGCGCGAGTGTCTGGACCCGCGCTGCAAACATCGCTTTACCACGTACGAGCGAATGGAAGCCCCCCGCCTCTTCGTCGTGAAGAAAGACGGCCGCCGGGAACAGTACAGCCGTGAGAAGATCCTCGCTGGGCTGCGCAAGGCGTGCGAGAAGCGGCCCATCTCCGCGAGCCGCATGGAAGCGGTGGCCGCCGACCTAGAGCGCGAGCTCTTCGCCCGCGGGGAGAGCGAGGTGCCGTCCGCCTTGGTTGGGGAGAAGCTGATGGAAGCGTTGCGCCAGCTGGATCCGGTGGCCTATATTCGCTTCGCCAGCGTCTATCGATCGTTCCGCGACATCGAAAGCTTCCGCGAAGAACTGGCCCAGCTTTAGAGAACCGCGAGTGATGACCGAGATCCGCGTCGCGCTGCAGCGCCTGCCGCACGGGGAAGGCCTGCCGCAGCCGCAATACATGAGCGAGCACGCAGCCGGCGCCGATCTGTGCGCCGCCGTCGGCGAACTGCTCACGCTGTTGCCAGGAGCGCGCGCGCTGGTTCCGACCGGCTTCTCGATCGCGGTCCCGCCGGGTTACGAGGCGCAGATTCGCCCGCGCAGCGGCCTTGCGATTCGCAACGGCGTCACGTGCTTGAACTCGCCCGGAACGATCGACGCGGACTACCGCGGCGAGCTCGCCGTCGTGCTCGCAAACTTCGGGACCGAGCCTTTTGTCGTTCGGCGCGGCGATAGGATCGCGCAGATCGTGGTCGCGCCGGTCTCGCGCGCGAGCTTCGACGCGGTGGACGAGCTGCCGCCGACGTCGCGGGGGGACGGAGGCTTCGGCTCGACGGGCGTTTCCGCGTGAACGTCTACATCGTCGGGAAGGGCGCTGTCGGAACGTACGTCGGCGACCTGCTGCGCGGAGTCGGCGTCGACGTCGCGTACGCGCCGCGCTCGCTGGACGCCGTAACGCCGTACGACGCCGACGTTGCGCTCGTGGCCACGAAGTCATACGACACCGGCGGCGCGATCGAGACGCTTCGCAAGGCGATCGCCTATCCGGAGAAGTGCGTGTTCGTCTCGCCTCAGAACGGCGTCGGCAACGAGGAGCGCCTGGCCGAGGCCTTCGGCGCCGACAACGTCGTCGCGGCGGCGCTGACGACCCCGGTCGATCGTGACCGCGACGGTAACGCTCGCCCGGCTAAAGACGGCGGCCTGGCGCTCGCACCCATCGGATCGAACGCATACAACTGGCTCGCCGCGACGTTTGCGAGTACCGGACTAACCGTCAAGGTCGTCGAGGACTGGCGCGCGTTGAAATGGAGCAAATTGGCGCTCAACGTCGTCGCCAACGCGAGCTGCGCGATCCTCAACGTCCTCCCGAACCGGTTCGTGCACTTCGACAACATCTTCACGCTGGAGATTCGGATGATACGCGAGGTCCGCGCGGTGATGCACGCTCTTGGGCTCGAACCCATCGACCTGCCGCGCTATCCGGTGCGGGCCCTTTTCGGCGTCGCGAGCCTGCCCAGTCCGGTCTCGCGCGGCCTGCTGGCCCACACGATCGCGTCGGCGCGCGGCACGAAGCCGCCGTCGCTCCTGCTCGACCTGCGCCGCGCTCGGCCCCAGACCGAAGTCGACGTGCTCAACGGAGCGGTCGCCGCCGCCGGACTCGAGCGCCGCGTTCCGACACCGGTCAACGCGGTCTACGCGCGCGTCCTCAACGACATCGCGCACACTCCCCCGCTCTGGGCGAAGTACCGCGAGCGGCCGGACCGGCTCGAGGCGGAGGTCGAAGCCGAAGTCAAACGCGCGAAAGTGTTAGCCCGCAGCTAGAACGAACACGAGCAAGAGACGCTATGCGCGACCCGAACGTCCCCGAATCGCTGGAAGGATGGTGGATTCTCCATCGGATGTTCGCTTTCAACCGGCGACAGTGGGACGCGCTGCCCGAAAAACGCCGTAACAAGTACGCCGGTCATGCGGCCGACCTTCTCGACCATCTAAAGAGCAACGACGAGGGCGACGTCGGACTGACCCAGGTCGTCGGTCATAAGGCCGACCTCATGTTGACGCACTACGCACGCACCTTCGACGGGCTGGCGTACGCGCAGACGCTCGTCGACAAGCTCGAGCTGCGCGAGTTCCTCGTGCCGCACGGATCGTACGTCTCGGTTCTCGAGCTCGGTCTCTACGACGCGACGGCGAAGATTCACGCCGAGCTCGATCAGCGCGGGCTCCCGCCGCAATCGCCCGAGTGGATCGCCGCATTTGACGAGCTCGTGCGCAAACAGGCCGAGAGTCCGTACGTCGCGCCGCGACTATGGGCGAAGATACCTGCTCGCCGCTATCAGTGCTTCTATCCGATGAGCAAGCGCCGCGGCGAGGTGCAGAACTGGTACATCCTAGGATACGAGGCCCGCGCCAAGATGATGAGCCAGCACGGCGTCGTCGGGCGCTCCTATCACGGGCGCGTGACACAGGTGATCTCCGGTTCGATCGGTTTCGACGACTTCGAGTGGGGCGTGGACTTATATGCCGACGATCCGCTGGTCTTCAAGAAGCTCGTCTACGAGATGCGTTTCGACGAGGCAAGCGCGCGCTACGGCGACTTCGGCCAGTTTTGGGCCGGGTTACAGTTCTCGCCAGGGGAGCTCAGCGTGTTCCTCGACGGCGACGCGATCCCGCAGTTCGAACCGGCCTAGTCTTTCCGCTTAGGCCGCAGCGCCCAAACGCTCCAGGCTGCGGTACTGGATCGCCTCCGCTACATGCGCGGAGCCGATGGCGTCGTCGCCGGCGAGGTCGGCGATGGTCCGCGCGACGCGCGCGATCCGATCAAGGGCGCGCGCCGAGAACTGGCGCTTTGCGCTGGCATGCGCGAGCAGGCGCATCGCGGCGTCGTCGAGCGCGCAGTAGCGGCGCATCGCGTTGCCGGGAATCTCCGCGTTGCACAGCAGCGACGATCCCGCGAAGCGCCGGCTTTGGCGGTCGCGCGACGCGACGACGCGTTGCCGGATGACCGCAGAGCGCTCCGCGGATTCGTAGCCTACCATATCGTCGAACGGGACGCGCGCTATTTCGATCTGCAGGTCGATGCGATCCAACAACGGTCCGGATAGCTTGCTGACGTACTTCGCGACCATCGCGTCGTCGCACCGGCACTCGGCGCTGCGCGTGCCGCGATAGCCGCACGGACAGGGATTCATCGACGCGACGAGCTGAAAGCGCGCGGGATACGTAAATGTGCCCGCGGCGCGCGCGATCGTGACCGTGCCCTCCTCGAGCGGCTGGCGCATCACCTCGATCGCGCTGCGTGTGAACTCGGGAAACTCGTCGAGGAAGAGCACGCCGTGATGCGCGAGCGAGATCTCGCCGGGCTTGACGAGCGCACCGCCGCCGACCAGCGCGGTTTGGCTGATCGTGTGATGCGGAAAGCGAAAAGGCCGTGCGCGAACGATGCCGGCGCGGCCGAGCAGCAGGCCCGCGACGCTGTAAATCTTCGTCACCTCGAGCGCCTCGTGCGGCGACATCGCGGGCAGAATCGACGGCAACCGCCGCGCGAGCATCGTCTTTCCGCAACCGGGCGGGCCCACGAGCAGCAGATTGTGGCCGCCGGCCGCCGCGATCTCGAGCGCGCGCTTGGCCGCGAGCTGGCCGCGCACGTCGGCCAAATCGCCGTGCACGATCTCGTCGGCGGGCTCGAGCATCGGATCCGCCGTGCGTTTGCGCCACTTCGCGCCGTGGCCGCACATAACGGCGACCGCGGCTTGGAGCGAATCGACGGCGTAGAGCTCGACGCCGGCGACCAAAGCGGCCTCGTCGGAGTTGCCGGCGGGAACGATCAGCTTGGTGAAGCCGGCGCTACGCGCGCCCAGCACCATTGGGAGAATCCCGCCGACCGGTTGCAGCTTGCCGTCCAACGCGAGCTCGCCCAGCGCGATGAAGTCGCGCAGCGCGGCGTGCTCGACCTGTTCGTCGATTCCCATCAACGCGAGAGCGATCGCGAGATCGAACGCCGGGCCGCCCTTGCGAACGTCCGCCGGCGATAGGTTGACCAGCAGCCGCCCTGCCGGATAAGCGAACCCCGAGTTGAGAATCGCGGCGCGGACGCGCTCGCGCGCTTCGCCGAGCGCACGATCGGGAAGCCCGATGATCAGGAAGCCCGGCGTGCCCGGCGCACTGTCCGCTTCGACGCGCACGACATAGCCCTCGATGCCGAGCATCGCGGCCGAAAAGGACAGGGAGAGCATTGTCCGGCCTTCTGCTCGACGGGTTTGGAATGTCTAGGGGTAGCGCAAGCAAGCCAAGAAGAACGACCGCCGTGACACCCGAGATGGTGAGCGCGCTGGCGGAGTCCGGAACGCTCGTCGTTATCTGCGCGAGCGTGATCGCGGCGCTCATTCAGCTTCGGCACATTCGCGCGGGCAACCAGCTGCAGGCCCTGCTATCACTCGAGCGCGATTTTCGCACCGGCCCGATGCAGGCCGCGCTGCGGTACATTCAAGACGAACTGCCCAAGAAGTTGGAGGACCCAGCGTACCGGCGCGAGCTCGAAACGATCGGCTTCATCGATCCCGAGATGCATCCGGAGATGGTGGCCTGTAACTGGCTCAACGAGATGGGAACGCTGGTCAAGCGGGGGCTGGTCTCCGAAGACACGTTCATGGATCTGTTCGCGCGCCTGATCGCCCACTGCTGGAGGCAGATCGCCCCGGCGGTGGCGATCATGCGGCGGACCCGCGGCCAGGCGCAGTATCACGACTTCGAATATCTGGCGCAGCGCGCTGCGGCGTGGATCGAGCGAAACCCGGAAGGGATGTCGCCGCGCGACTTCGTTCGCGTCCCGCTCGCCGACCTCTGGCGCGATCAGGACGGCCGGACCGCCTCGAGCGAGGCTGCGCAGGCGGCTTTTCCACAGATTGCACAAGACTAACGTCACAAGTTGTGGACAGCGGGGAAACTTAACGTTTGTTAAAGGAGAAGGACTTGAAAAGAGCGCTCGCTCGTATCGCTTTGCCGCTCCTCGCGGCGACGGGTCTGGCCGCCTGCTCGCATGGTGCGTCGCAGGCGAGCGCTTCGCCCGCGGCGACCGTGTCCGCCGGGCAGAAGACGATCGGGGTATCGATTCAGAATCGCGAGGCGCAGTTCTACCAAGACATGGAATCGGGCATGCGCTCCGCGGCGGCGAAGTACGGTTACGGGCTGATCGTCGTGGACGCCAGCCGCGACAACGCCAAGCAGCAGAGCCAAGTCGAGGACTTCATCTCTAAGCGCGTCGACGCGATCGTGCTAACGCCATACGACTCGCAGGCGATCGGGAGTGCGATCGCGGAGGCGAATTCGGCCGGCATTCCGGTGTTCACCGCCGACATCGCGAGCACAAGCTCGCAGGGCCATGTCGTTGCGCACATCGCGAGCGACAACGTCCAGGGCGGATTCGAGGCGGGAACGCTGATCTGCCAGGCGGTCAAGACGGGCAGCATCGCGATCATCGACGAACCCGAGGTGACGAGCGTTCAGGATCGCGTCAAGGGATTCAAACAGGCGATCGCACAGCGCTGTCCATCCGTCACCATCGTCGCCGACGTCGACTCCGGCGGTACGCGCGATAAGGCGAGCAGCGACACCGGAGACATCCTCCAGGCGCATCGCGACCTCAAGGGCATCTTCGGAATCAACGACGATTCCGCGCTCGGCGCGCTCGCCGCGGTGCGAGCCGCCGGACTGACCGGCAAGGTCGCCATCGTCGGATACGACGCGACGCCCGAGGCGCGCGACGCCATCGGCAAGGGCGAGATGTACGGCGACGCGATCCAGTACCCGGTCAAGATCGGCTCGACGACGGTCGACGTGATCGCGAATTATTTCGCAGGAAAGAAGCCGCCGCCGATGGTGAAGATCGGGGTCGGAACCTTCACGAAAGCGTCCTTGGAACAGCCGCAGAGCTCGCCGTAAATTGGCGCTTCTCGAGATGCGCGGGATCGGGAAAAGCTTTCCCGGCGTGCGCGCGCTTTCCGACGTGTCGCTGACGCTCTCCGCCGGCGAAGTCCTCGTGCTCGTCGGCGAAAACGGCGCAGGCAAATCCACCCTGATGAAGATCCTCGCCGGTGCGCTGCAGGCGGACGAGGGCGAGATTCGCATCGACGGCAAGCCGGTCCGCATTGCGACGCCGCAAGAGGCGCAGCACCTCGGCATCGGGATGATCTATCAGGAGTTCACGCTCGTCCCGCAGTTGACTGCTCCGGCGAACATCGCGCTGGGCGCCGAACCGACGCGCGCGGGGCTCATCGATACCGCGGCGGTGCACGTGCGCGCCGAGCGCGCGCTCGGCGAGCTCGGACTCGACATCCCGCTCGACGTGCCGGTTGCGCGATTCTCAGTCGGACAGCAGCAGCTGGTCGAGATCGCGAAGGTCCTCGCGCGATCCGCTCGGATCATCGTTATGGACGAGCCGACGGCCGCACTCGCCGACCGCGAGATCGAGCGCCTCTTCGAGATCGTGCGTCGGCTGCGCGCGGGCGGCGCCGGCATCATCTACATCTCGCATCGCATGGAAGAGCTGTCGCGCATCGCGGACCGCGTCTCCGTGCTGCGCGACGGCAGGGTCGTCGAGACGCGCAACGCCGCGGATTTCTCGCAGGAGGAGATCATCCGCGCCATGGTCGGGCGCCGGCTGGACGCGCACTTTCCCGAGCTCGCGAAGCCGTCGCCCGACGCCGCGGTGCGGCTCGACGTGCGCGGCCTGACGCGCGCTCCCGTCGTTCGCGACGTGAGCTTTTCCGTGCGCGCCGGCGAGATCGTCGCGCTCGCCGGACTCATCGGCGCGGGCAGAACTGAGATCGTGCGAGCCATCTCCGGCGCCGACCGGCGCGACGCCGGCGAGGTTCGGGTCGACGACGCAGCGCTGCCCGCCGGAAACATCGGAGACGCCATAGCGGCGGGCGTCGCGTTCATCACGGAGGATCGCAAGGCACAGGGCCTCGTGCTCGGTATGACGGTCCGCGAGAACGTGACGCTGGCGCACCTCGCCTCGTTCGTCGATCGCGATTTATTAATCGATGCCGCTCGCGAGCGAGCTGCGACCAAAACGATGATCGACGAGCTGCACATTCGGACGCCCAGCACCGAGCAGATCGCGCGCAACCTCTCGGGCGGCACCCAGCAGAAGGTCGTGCTCGCGAAGTGGCTCCTCGGCGACGCGCGCGTCTTCCTGTTCGACGAGCCGACGCGCGGTATCGACGTTGGGGCCAAGGCCGAGATCTACCGCATTATGCTCGATCTCGCCGGACGGGGCGCGGCGATCGTGATGGTGTCGAGCGACCTGCCGGAGGCGCTCGGCATGGCGCATCGCGTCCTGGTCGTGCGGGCCGGCCGCATCGCAGCGGAGTTCACGCGTGCCGAGGCGACGCCGGACAAGGTCATCGCGGTCGCGACGGGTGCGGCGGCGTGAACGAGCAGAACCGCGTTTGGTACTGGCTGCGCATCGCCGGTGCCGCCGCGTTCGTCATCGTGTTGGTCGTCGTGGTCGACGTCGCGTCGCACGGTTCGTTCCTCGAGCCCAGCAACATAGTGCGCGTGCTGCGCCAGATCACGTACAACTGCGTGCTGGGCGTGGGCCAGACGTTCGTGATCATCACCGGCGGGATCGACCTTTCCGTGGGTTCGCTGGTCGCGCTGACGGGCGTCGTGGCCGCGCTCTTCGCCAACGCCGTGCATCTCAGCGGCTTTCCGCTGATCGCCGCGACGCTGATCGTGGCCGTCGGCGTCGGCAGCATCGCCGGATGGATCAACGCGCTGCCCGTCGTCAGGCTAAACCTGCCGCCGTTCATCACGACGCTTGCGATGCTCGAGATGGCGCTCGGCGCGTCGTTCATCCTCGCGCACGGCCGGCCCGTGGCGCTCCAGAGCGGCGACTTCCAGAACACGGGAATCGGCTCGTTCCTCGGCGGGGTTACGTCGGCGTTGCATCTGCCGAGCATCCCGGTGCCGGTTATTTGGATGGTCGCCGTCATCGTCGCAGCGTCGGTGCTGCTGACGCGCACGCGCTTCGGGCGCTACGTTTTCGCGATCGGCGGCAACGAGGAGGCGGCGCGGCTCGCCGGCATCAACGTCGCGCGCGTCAAGACCGCCGTGTACGTGATCAGCGGCGCGTGCGCGGCGATCGTTGGCTTCCTGTACATGGCGCTCTTCTCGTCGGGGTCGCCTCAAACCGGAACGGGCGACGAGCTGCTCGAGTCGATCGCCGCGGTCGTCGTCGGCGGCACCAGCCTAACGGGCGGCCGCGGAAGCGTGATCGGCACGTTCTTCGGCGCGCTGCTCATCGGCGTGCTCTACAACGCGATGAACCTGCTCAACGTAGATTCCTACCTGCAAAAAGTGCTGCTCGGCGCGGTCATCCTGCTGGCCGTCGTGCTCGACGAACTGCGCAAGCGCTACCTAGCGAAGTAGCCTCCCTCTGTCATCCTGAGCCTGTCGAAGCATGCCGTTGCAGGAAACCAACGCATGCGGAGGAGCTCGTAGCCCCGCAGCTGAGCCGTGCGACTTTTCCGCAAAAGACACGATGTCGTATTCCTTTGGTGTTGCGGAAAAGCGCGCGAGCACGAGCCCACACGGATGTGGGCGACGAGCGTCCGAGTCGCGGGGCTACGAGTTTCTCCGCGCGTTACGCTATCGCTGAGTCATCCTTCGACAGGCTCAGGATGACACTGCCTCTCGCGTCCTTCGACTCCACTCGCTGCGCTCGCTCCGCTCAGGATGACACTTCAGGGTTAGAACGGGAAGTCGGATTGGGTCAGGCCGGTGTTCGTTTTGAGATCTGCGACGGACTCGTCGAGCACGATCTGCGAACCCGAGTACATGATCTGGCGGACGGGCCAGTGCGTGTCCTGGGAGAGGTACAGAATCTGTTCCGACACGTCGGCGTTCGAGGCCGGGTCGGTGACCTTGAGGTCGAGCCGGTCGGTGAGGACGCCGGCGACTTTCCCGCCGTCGGTTTGCGTGAGCTTGCCGGGCGTCGTACCGTACATCTCGACGATGTGCTGCAGCAGCCCCTCGGGGATCGTCACGCCGCGCAGCGAGACCGCACGATGATCGTGGACGTCGACTTTCAGGTGAAAGCCGGATAAGAATCCGCCCTGGTGACCGCTGATCTGATCGGTGCCGGCCCATACGCCGCCCGAGCCCTTGCCGTCGCCGTCGAGGATCAGCGTCTTGGCGTAGTGAGGCTTCATGAACGAGTATTGATACACGCGATCTTGCGTCTCGCTGCCCTTAGCCTCGTGAACGTGCAGCACGCACGTGTAGTCGTTGGTCGCCGCAAACGCATGGTCGAACGCCGTAATCGCGGGTGCGGTGTTGGCGGCGAGCGCGCTGGACGACAGCAGGATGCCGAGACCGGCGGCGAGGGCGCCGTAAAGCGACGAGCGGCGAAGATTCACAGAGCTCCTCTCAAAATCAGACGGCTTGCGAGCTGGGCTGCACGCTTTCATCGATGAGCAGCGTACCGTGTTTACCTTCAACGCCGATGAGTACATCGCATTTCGCATCGGCGGCGATCTCCTCGATGAGGCGGCCCAACGGCGCACCGCTATATTTGCCCTCGCGGAAGGAACCGAGGATGATGAGATGGGCCTTCTCTCGCTTCGCGACGTCGAGGACCGCCTGTTTGGTCGATCGCGTCTTGATCGTCTCGGTTCGAATGGTGACGTTGCTCTTGTTGGCGATCGTCTCGGCCGCGCCGAGGGCATCGAGCGCCTGGCGCTCCTCGTACTCCATCTCCGCGTCCGGCGGAAGCGTGTAGGGCACCTCAATGATGTACAGAGCGAGCAGCTCCGAACGCTCGCCGCGTGCGAGCTTCACGGCCAGCGCCATCATGTGTGCCGAGTCGATCTCCGGCGAGAAGACGACGATTAAGCTGCCGACCATTCGCTCGAGTTCGTGCTCGGCTTTTGCGGCGATCTGCTGCAAGTGTGAGGGCGGCGGATGCAGCATCCACCACAGCGTCGACCCCACGGAGGCGGCGATGAAGAGTGCGACGAGCGCGCCGGTTGCCGTGACGTGAACCTCGGCCGCCGGCATTATGGCGAGCCTCGCGCGCGCCAAATCAGCGCCAAGCGGTGCATTCCGAGCGCGATCATCGCGGCCCCCAAAACGACGCCCGGCAGGATCGTGAATCCGCCTTCGCGCGCCGATTCCAGCATGCGCGCCACGATGACCAGCCCGCACGACAGAATCGCAAGCGAAAGAATTCCGCGAAGCAGCAGCACGCTAGCCCTGCCGCGCCGCGCGGCGCTGGTCGCTGGCCTTAAGGTTCGCCACGTATTCATCCATCAATTCGAGCTCGCCGGCCCGCCGCAGAATTTCGGTCTGGGCGCTGCGCCAATCCCGCCGCTGCGAACGCAGCAGCGGAAGCCGCCGATGATTCCGGTAGATGAGGTACATGATGAGGCCGAGCAGCAGCCAGCTCGGGCCGAAGATCCGCCCGAGCGCGTGCGTGCGCAGCGTGAAGAGCAGAATCGACACGATCCCGACGAAGCCGATGACGCCGATGATGGGGAATTCGACGCGCTCTCCGCGGAACCGGAACGGCACGTTCAACGGGATCTTGAATTTGCGCGGGCTCAACGGGTCCGTGAGGCGCAACCCGATCAGGCCGAGGAAGACGAACGAGTAGCTCGTCGCCGCTCCGAAGGCGTAGAGGTCCGCAAGGAATTCGAGCCCGTTCTCCCCGTGGAAGAAGCGGCCGTAGAGCGCGGCGACGTGCGGATAGAGCGACGGGGCCGCCGCGAAGAGCAGTTCGATCACCGCGACCGTGGAGAAGAAGACGATCGATACCGCGGGCGTGCGGAATCGGCTGTGCACGCGCTGGAAGATCGACGGCAACAGGTTGCTGCTGCTCATCGCGTAAGCGATGCGCGAGCTGCCGAACACGCCCGAGTTCGATGAGATCAGCACGAGTACGGCACCGAGTACGGGCACGTAGAGCGCGGCAAATGCGCCATAATACGGTATCTGCGCTGAGAGCAGCGCGACGGCCTTGCCCTGGTTGTCGGCGTTGTTGGGGAAGATCTGCCAGAACTGCTGCGCGTGTCCGTGCGCGTCGAGGATGGGATGCCAGGGCTGCAGCCCGAGCGCGAGATTCGAATAGGCCAGCGCGAAGATCAGGATCGTTAAGATCAGCGACACCGACGTGCGCGGGATGATCGAGGCCGGCCGCTGCGTCTCCTGCGCAGCCTGCGAGATCGACTCCAGACCGACGAACGAGATGATCGCGAGCGACGTTCCGAGCATGAGCTGATAAGGCGACGGCCAATTCACCTGCATCGTGTGAATCAGTAGATGCGGCCTGAAGGCGAACAGAAAGCCGAAGCACAGGATGCACGTTTCGCTGATCACGTCGAGCGCGGAAACGACGCCGTTGAACGCCGTGCTCTCGCGGACGCCCACGACGTTGAGGATGCAGAGCCCGACGACGAGCCCGAGCACGACGCCGAAGTGGGTCCACGGGTGGATCGAGTTGACCAGCATGGGCAGGAGCTGGCTCGAATAGTCGACGGAGACCCAGGCGAAGAGCGTCACGTCGATCGTGAAGTCCAGCAGCACCGCCCACCCGGCGATAAAACCGAAGATATCGCCGAGGCCGCGCATCACGAAGTACTGTCCGCCGCCCGCGACCGGATATGTCGCCGCGAGCTCGGTGTACGCAAGGCCGATGCACACGTAGACGATGCCGGCGAAGAGGAAAGCGACGTTCGAGGCGCCGGCGGCCCATGCGAGGACGAGCCCCAGCCCGACGAAGATGTCGGCGCCGACGTCGGAATAGCCCCACGAAAACGAGCCCCACGGCGTGACGCTGCGGCGCAGCTCGGGTTTGGCGCTTTGGGACACTAGAAAGCGTTTCGGTGCAGGCTCACCCGCGGACCGTCCAGCGTGACGACGTCGAAGCGGATCTTCGCGGCGGGGGCGACGATCTGCGCGTAGTCGGCGGCCGCGCGCCGCAACCTGGAGCGCTTGCGCGCATCGACGGCGCACAACGCGGATCCATAGGTCCGAGAGTCACGCCGCTTCACTTCGACGATCACGAGCGTCGGACCATCGAGGCAGACGGCGTCGATCTCTCCGCCGGGTACACGAACGTTGCGCGCCAACACGCGGTAGCCGCACTCGGCGAGGAAGCTGCTCGCGCGGTCCTCTCCGCGACGGCCCTTCTCGGCGTTATCCAACTTCGAGCGCTTCCATCGCGTCGACCGATTCCAGGCCGAGCGCCAGCTGCGCGTCACGAACGCGTGCCCAGTTGGCGCGATGATGGACGCTCGGCCCGTGCACGCGCAGCGCCTCGATGTGGTATGGCGTCGAATAGCCCTTGTGCAGCGCGTAGCCGTAGCGGGAATCTTCCGCGTCGAGCGCAACCATCAGTGCGTCCCTGTGGACCTTCGCGAGGATCGAGGCCGCCGCGACGACAGCGCAGCGTGCGTCGCCGTGAATCAGCGGCTCCTGCGGCCCGGCAAACGAGCGAATCCTCACGGCATCGGTGATCAGATACTGCGGCGCATAACTCAGCGCGGCAATGGCGCGCTCCATCGCGAGGATGCTCGCCCAGTAGATGTTGAGCCGGTCGATCTCGGCGACGCTCGCGCTGCCGATCGCCCACGCCGTCGCTTGGACCTTGATGATCTCGGCGATCTCCGTCCGGACTTCGGGGCGCACTTGTTTGGAATCGTTCAGCCCCCGTACCAAGAGCGGCTGCTCCGCGACGACGCAGGCGGCGACGACCGGGCCGGCCAGCGGTCCGCGCCCGACCTCGTCGACGCCGCCGACCAGCACGAATCCGCGCTCGCGCGCCGCATACTCGAAGCGGTGCAGGCGATGCAGCCTGCGGCGCTCGCGCTCGTACGCGTTGCGCGCCTTACGCTGCTTCGGCGTCATCCGGAGCGTCCAGCGAGATGCGTCCGAAGACGCCGTCGTTAAATGCGCTGATGTAGGACTGTGCCGCGTTGTGATAGTCCACGTCTCCGCCGCGCCGGACGAAGCCCCGCTCGGACGCGAAGGTCTGCAGGTCGGGAACCTTCGAGCGCGGGCGCCGTTCGATTAGCCAGTTGTGAAATTCGCCGGCGACCTCGGCGGGGTCGTAGCGATTGCTCGCCAAGGCGCCGCAAATCGCGAGCTTCCACTGCGCGGCGTCGCCGGAAATTTTCGGCGGCAGCACCCCCGGCGTGTCCATCACCTCGACGTTGGGAGCGAGCCGAAACCACTGCATCTGCCGCGTGACGCCCGCGCGGTCTTCGGTCTTGGCCGCTCCTCTGCGCAGAAGCGCATTGACGATGGTGGATTTCCCGCAGTTCGGCAGTCCGACGATCATCGCGCGGGCGACCTTCGCGGCGCGGCCGTCGCGACGCGAGAAACCTTCGATCGCGGTGGCGAGACGCGCGACGCTGCCGCGCTTCCGGCCGTCGATCGCCAGCGCCTGCGCGCTGCGCGCGGCGAGCTCCTCGAGCCAGAGGCGCGTCGTCGCGGGGTCGGCCAAGTCGTCTCGGTTCAACGCCACGAACCGAAGGCGACTGCCCGCGAGCTGTTCCAGCAGCGGCGCCCTGCCGGTGCGGGGGATTCGCGCGTCGACGACCTCGACGACGACGTCGATGACCCGCAGGTATTCCCGGATGCGGCGCGTGGTCTGCACCATGTGGCCCGGATAGTTCCCAGAAGAGCTCCGCAAGGCGTCACAGCCCGCCCAGAATGCGCGGCGGCCAGATCCCGGCGACGGCGCGGCCGATCAGACGATCGTCGGTCACCGGCCCGAAGAAGCGCGAATCTTCGCTCTCCGCGCGGTTGTCGCCGAGCACGTAGACCGTCGCGGCAGGCACGGTCGTCTCCGCGAAGGTGTGGTCGTCGGCATGCTGGACGTACGGTTCGTCGAGCTTGGCGCCGTTGAGGTAGACCTGACCCCGAACGATGCGAATGCGATCGCCAGGCAACCCGACGACGCGCTTGATGAAGACCCCGCGCGAGTCGCTATCATGCCGGAACGCGACGATCTCGCCGCGCCGAGGCTGCGCCAGCCGGTATGCGAAGGTGTTGATGAGGACGTACTCGCCGGAGCGGATGTACGGCTCCATCGAGAGACCCGAGACTTGCCGTGGGGGGACGAAGAAGGCTGCAATCAGCAGTGCGAGCACCGCGAGCTGCCAGGCCAGGTTCGCCACCGATCGCCATCGCAAGAAGCGGACCACGAAAGGCGACTTCGCTTACCGCGCTACAGAATCTTGGCTTGCGATGGGGGCCAGAAGATCAGGAAGGCGCGTCCGGTAAATCCGGCCGGCGCGTCGCTGCGCGCCCCGGTAGCAAAACGTCCGGCGTCTTGCGCGAATCCCCAGATGTGCGAATCCTCCGAATCGTTGCGGTTGTCGCCGAGCATGATGTAGCAGTGGGGCGGGATGCGATTGGCGGCACTCCACATGGCGGCGGGCGGAACGTTGGCGGCACTGGGGTCGAGGCGCTGCCAGCCGGCACCGTAGCTGACGTAGATGCCGTGGTCGCGGATTTCGAGGCTGTAGCTCGGTTTCTCGGCGACGTAGGGCTCTTTCATCGGCGTTCCGTTGAGAAAGACCGTTCCGCCGGCGATGCGCAGCGTGTCGCCCGGCCGCCCGATCACGCGCTTGATGAAGTCGTCGGGCGTCGGAACAGGGGGCGGGAAGACCACGATCTCGCCTTCTCGCGGAGCGCGGAACCGGTACTCGAACTTGTCGACGAGCAGGACGTCGTGTATCTGCAGCGTCGGCAGCATCGAGCCGGAGGGGATGTAGTAGGTTCGGGCCACGAACGTGATCAGCACCCACGCGGCGATCCCGGCGATGATGAACGGATCCAGAAACTCGCGGGCGATGGCGGTGCTGCGGCCCGAGGAGCCCGCGACGACCGGCCGCAGCGAAAGAACCGCGCGAGCGGCGCCGATGACGGCCACGATCGCGAGCAGCTCGTACGGAGTCATTTCCGAATCACTTCTCTAGCGCGCGCACGCGGCCCAGCGGCCAGAGGATGAGGAAGGCTCGCCCGACGAGGCCGCCCGACCTCGCGAATCCCCAGACGTGCGAATCATCGGAGTAATTGCGGTTGTCTCCGAGCATGAAATACGAGGCCTTGGGGATGCGATCCGGTGCCTGCCACATGGAGCGCGCGGGGATGTTCGCCAGATGTGGATCGAGCGCGCGCCCGTTCACGTAGATGCCGTAGTCTCGAATCGTCAGCGTGTAGCGTGGGGGCTGGTTCTCGTAGGGCTCGCGCAGCGGGGTCCCGTTCCGGTAGACGACGCCGTCTGCGATCACGATGCTGTCTCCCGGCACGCCGATCACGCGCTTGACGTAATCGCTCCCGCCCGAATCGACCGGCGGCGTGAACACGGCGACGTCGCCGACAGCAGGCGCGTGCAAACGATACGCAATCTCGTCCACGAGCACGACGTCGCGAACCTGCAGCGTCGGCACCATCGATACCGACGGAATGTAAAACGTGCGGATGACGAACGTGATCAGGAACAGCGCGGCCAAACCGACGGCGATCAGCGCGTCGAGATATCCGCGGACCGTCGCGGCGGGGGCGCTCGCGGCACCCGTCGCGAACGGCTTTGTGGAGATTGCGATTCGCGCGATACCCAAGATACAAACGAAAGCGATGAGTTGGAGCGGTGTCAGCGCGGCGCGTCAGGTTCCTTTGGCTTTCTTTTCCTTGATGCGAGCGGCCTTACCGACCTTTTCGCTCAAATAGTACAGCCGGCTGCGCGAGACGACGCCACGTTTGCCCACTTCGATCCGCTCGACGCGCGGGCTGTGCAAAAGGAACGTCTTCTCGACTCCGACGCCGTGCGCGATCCGGCGGACCGTGATCGATTCGCCGCTGCCGCCGCCCTTGCGCACGATGACGACGCCCTCGAACATCTGCGTCCGTTCCTTGCCGCCCTCGGTGACCTTGGAAAAAACCTTAACCGTGTCGCCGGCCCGGAACTGAGGAATTCCGTCCTTGACTTGGTCGCGGTTGAGGACATCGATGACGTTCATGATGCAAATCCTGCCATGCGAAAGCGGCGCAAAGAATAGCCGGGCGCGGAGCCCGGCACAACGCCCTATGCTATCATGGGCCTTCCTGAGCCTGCAAGCCGTTCTCCAGCAGGTCCCGCCGGAGGGCCTGCGTACGCAGGCGCGATTGCTCGCGGCGCCACTCGGCGATTTTGGCGTGGTTCCCCGAGAGAAGCACCTCCGGCACGTCCACGCCGCGGAAAGTTGCGGGGCGGGTGAAGCTCGGATAGTCCAGTGCGCCGGCGGCAAATGACTCGCTTTCGAGCGACTCCGCTCGCAGCACGCCCGGGAGCAGGCGCACCGTCGCATCCATGAACACCAGCGCCGGAATCTCGCCTCCTGTCAGCACGAAATCGCCCAGCGACCATTCTTCCAGCGGATAGAGCCGGCCCAGGCGGTCGTCGATGCCCTCGTAATGGCCGCAGACGATGACCAGCCGGTCCGAGTCTGCCCAGCGTGCGGCCTCCCGCTGCTTAAACGGGCGTCCGCTCGGGCTTGGCACGACGATCGCGCGCTGCTCGCCTACGGGCGCCTGGGCGGCAATCCGATCGAGGGCGCGCGCTATCGGCTCGATGCGCAGCACCATGCCCGCGCCGCCGCCGAATGGGGCGTCGTCGGCTCGCTCTCCCTCCCCGAGCTCGTCGAGGAGGTGGTGGTAGCGCACGGCCACTAGCTCGCGTTCGATCGCGCGCCCGACTATCGACAGCCCGACGAACGGCGCGAAGAGCTCCGGGAAAAGCGTGACGACGTCGATCGTGAACATAGAACGGCATACAGTGTTCAGGAAGAACGACCCAATTGCTTCCGCGCTGACCGCACTCGAGCGCGGCGAGTTTGCCGCCGCCGAAAGCGCCCTCGGCGAGTTGCTCGAGCGTCCGAGCTCGCCCGTTGAGCGCGCCCTTCTGCTCAACAAGCGCGGCGTCGCGCGCGTCGGGCTCGACCGGCGCGAGCTCGCGCGCGACGACTTCGCTGCCGCGCTCGAATCGGTGGGCGGCTACGCCCCGGCCCTAACGAATCTCGGAAACCTGCTGCTCGAAGATGGCGACGTGCAGGGCGCAATCGCGCACTACGAGCGCGCCATCTCGAGCGACCGGGAGTACGCCCTCGCGCATCTCAACCTCGGCGTCGCGTACAAGCGATTGGGACGCATCGCGGACTCGGTTCGATCGCTGCGCGAGGCCCAGCGGCTCGAGCAGCGTTCGCGCACTAACCCTTCGACTTTTTGGAGGCGGGCTCGGCCGCGGTGATCTCTTCGAGGTATTCGAAGAGTTGCGGCAGCGTGATCTTTTCCAGCGCGGTCCGCTCGTGGACCGTAGCGCTATCCTCGCCCTCGTCTCGGATGTAACAGCGCGTCTCGACGCCGCTTTGATCGCCGCTGATGAAGGAGACGGCGAAGCCGCGACCCGGAAGCTCGTCATAGATCCGCATCGTCTGCGGATTGATGATCTCGACCGAGTGCGCTTGACAGTTCGCGTCGAAGATGAGGATCTTGAGATGGTCGAAGTTGGTTACCTCGATCAATCCCACCACGAAGACGTTCTTCGCGGAAAAGAACTCATGCCCGCGTTTGCTGCGACTCGACACTTCGTAGAAGACGCGATGCGCAACGAACCGGTTAAGGATCTTCCGCAACGTCGCCAGCGAGGCCAGCGTTTCGGTGCGGTTGCCGCGTGTATAGATGATCTTCACGGGCGGGTCCTGATGCTTGCACGGGTTCCGAGGTAAGCCCTCCCGCGACGGGCGGCGGAAGTCCAGCGATGCCTCCGGAAAGATAGGCTCCGATGTTCTCGGTACCCGACATCCTCGTCGTCTCCGTCCTCGCCCTCTTGCTCTTCGGGCCCGACCGGCTGCCCAAGGTCATGCGTCAGGCGGGCCGGTTCATGCGCGAGGTTCAAAGCACGTCGCACTCCTTCATCGTCGAGATGGAGCGCGCCGCCGAGGGCCCCGAAGCGTCGATGCCTCCTCCCGCGCCCCCGCCGCCGGATGCCCCCGAAACCGAGCCCCGTCCAGATAGCGAGCCTCGCGTCTAGATATTGAAGTTCCGGCGGAGCTCGGTGATACGCTCCTGCACGAGCTGGCGCACCTGGGAATGGAGGCGTTGTCTCTGCTCGTCGGGCAGGCGGCGATAGATCATGTACCCGGCGGCCGAAACGAGTCCGCCGAGCAGGCCTACGAGCACGACTTTCCCGGCTTCGCTCGCGTCGTCGTCGGAGTGCGCGGGCCGCTCGCCCTGATAACCGTTGCCTGGACTGGTCGACCACGACTGGTCGGGTGGCGTCGTACGAAAACTTTCAGACATCGTAACGTCTCCTTCGGTCTGCCACGTTTGTTACCCGTCCCGAGGGCTTGCCTCTCGGTTCGGGTGTGACGCGGCGGCGCCGCACCCGCACGTGATCGGGGAAGCGGCCCGCGATCTGCGCGACGGCGAGCTCCGCGGTCGCGACGATCGCGTGCAGGCTGGCTAGATCGCGCCGCTCCTCCGGCCAGCGCAGACGCAGTGCGCCATGCGTCTGACGGGCCTCGAGCTCAACGCCGGCGTGCTCCTCGAGCCCAAGGCGCGCAGCCTGCAAGACCGCCGAAACCGCCGCGCAGACGATATCCTGCCCGTGTTCGGCGAAATCGGCGTGGCCGCGCGCGGATATTCCGGCAAGACGATCGCGTTCGTCCCGGTAGAAAGTGACCTCGAGCACGGCGTTTTTAGGAGCCCGCCCTTTTAGGGAAGCGTTATCTTGGTGATCTTGACTTCGGCGTAGGGCTGGCGGTGGCCGTTGAGCTTGCGCACCCGCTTCTTCGGCTTGTAGCGGAAGACCAAGATTTTCTTGTCCTTGGCGTGGCGCAGGACCGTGCCGCTGACGCTCGCGCCGTCCAGCATCGGGCTGCCCACCTTGACGGCTTCCTCGCTTCCCGCGAGGACCACGCGGTCGAAGGTCACCTCGGAACCGACCTCGCTCGCGATCAGATCGCAGCGGATGACGTCGCCCTCGGCGACTCGGTATTGCTTGCCGCCGGATTCGATGATCGCGTACATGACCTCGGTACGATACCAGGGCCCGGCGCCTACCGTCAACGCCGCAAAAGGTCGGCGGACCCACTTGACGGCCGGTTCAGAGGTATGTTATTACAGAGTAGTCTATGAAACAGATTATTCTGCGCCAGCCTTATGCCACAACAACTGACCAGAGCGGGCCATGTTTGGGAAGGCTAGCGCTTGTTTGGGCAGGCTATGGCTATCTCGTAGCGCTTTTATGGCGTGCGCTGCCCGACGACCCGCGGAGAGGCGCGGTAGCGTGGGCCATCGCGCTGCTCGGCGGCTTAGCGCTCGCGGCCTGGGCGATGGAGGTCTGACGTGGACCATCTCAACGCCTCCGAGGCGCGCGACCATATCGAGATGGTCGACCGCATTCTGGCCGAGTCGCAGCAGCGGCTATGTGCGGGCGGCGAGTATTTCGCGGTATGGGGAGCGGGCTCTGCGTTCGTCCCAACCGTATTCCAGCTTTTCGATAACGGCGCGGTTCCGGCCGGCGCGCTCTGGTCGATTCCGGTAGTCATCGCCGCCTGCACGATCTTCTCGATCGTTCGAGCGCGACGGACGCGACATATGCTTTCCCGCAGCTCGCTCATTCAGCGTGAATTCTTCAACGTACTGTGGCTGACGCTCGCGCTGGCGTTCGTGGCCGATGCCGCCGCGTACCGGATCTTTTCAGGATTGGCGTCGGCGGGGATCTGGAGCGTCGCCGAGGCGATCGTGCTGTTCTACATCGGCATGCACGGAAACCGTCGCGCGCAAATCGCAGGCGTGATCGTCGTCGCCTGCCTCATCGCAGCCAACTTCGCACCTACGAGCATCGCGGGCTACGTCCTCGCCTTCGGAATGCTGGCCGGCTACGGCGGGTTCGGTGTAAGCGAACTGTTGGCTCGCGAATAAGCCGCTGTTTAGGAAATGGACGAACTCTTGCTGTCGAAGGTCCGACTCGGCGTTATCGCGGAGCTCCTGAACTTCGATTGGGTGGCTTTTTCGGAGCTGGCTCGAGCGCTTGACGTCAGCAACGGCAACCTCGGCGCGCACCTGAGCAAACTCGTCGATGCCGGTTACGTCGCTGAGGAGAAGAGCTTCGTCAACCGGCGCCCGCTCACACGCTATCGCCTCACCAAGCGTGGTCGCGAGGCATTTACGGCGCACGTTTCGCAACTGCAGTCGCTGCTCGAATCTGCCAATTGATGAGGAACACAACGTGATCTTAGAGTTCGATCGCGTCGACAAGTCGTACGGGGAAGTTCGCGCGCTGGACGCGCTCTCGTTCGCCGTGAAGCGCGGCGAGATCGTCGCGCTGCTCGGGCCCAACGGCGCGGGCAAGACCACGGCACTAGAGATCGCGGTGGGTCTGCGCAGCTGCGATTCCGGCGAGGTGCGGCTCTTCGGGCGCTCGCCGCGCAGCGTCGACGTTCGGCGGCGCCTCGGCGTGACGCCGCAGGAGAGCGGCTTTCCCGACATGCTGCGCGTCAACGAGATCGCGGCATACGTCGCGCGGCACTACCCGAACGCGGCGCCAATATCCGAAGCGCTCGAGACGTTCGGCCTCACGCCGCTGGCGGGGCGGCGCGCGGGAACGCTCTCGCAAGGACAGTCGCGCCGCCTGGCGGTCGCGCTGGCGTTCGTTGGGCGCCCCGAGCTCGTAGTGCTCGACGAGCCGACGACCGGGCTCGACGTAGAGTCGCGCCGCAACCTCTGGGACGTCGTGCGCCGCGCGAGCGAGCACCGCTCGATCCTTTTCACGACGCATTACCTGGAAGAGGCCCAGGCGCTCGCCTCACGGATCGTCGTTATCGACAACGGCGCCGTGCGTTTCGACGGCGATCCGCGGGCGCTGCGCGCGCGGATGGGCACGCGGCGGCTGAGTTACGTCGGATCGGACGGGCAGATCGTCGTGAACGCGACCGACTCGGATGCGTACGTTCGCGAACTCGTGACGAGCGGCATCGCATTCTCCGATTTGGAGATCGCAGCACCGTCGCTCGAAGAGGCCTTTCTCTCGCTCACCGGAGGTCATGCATGAACTCCGTCGCGCTGCTGCGCGCTCACACGCGCGTCCAATTCCTCGATCTGCTGCGCTGGCCCGGTTACGTCGTGCCAACCGTTCTTTTCCCGGCGATGTTCTACGCGCTGTTTGCCCTGCCGTTCGCGCGGACTCGCGCGGAAGCCGCGGACTTAACGACGCTCGCCTTCATGGCGTTTGCGATCGTCGGCGTCACGCTCTATCAGTTCGGCGTCGGGATCGCGCAGGAGCGTGGCCGCCCGTGGGAGCGGTACAACCGGACGTTGCCCGTCTCCGCCGGCGTGCGCTTCGGCGCGCGGATCGTAACGGCCGTGCTCTTCGGCTTCTTGACGGCGGCGATCGTCGCATTGGTGGCGCGCGCGTTCACGCCGATCGACCTCACGGCCGTACAATGGCTGCGCGTAGCGATCTACTCGCTCGCGGGCGGCGTTCCGTTCGTGCTGATCGGCATCACGATCGGCTACTGGACGTCGGCTCGGGCCGCGGTGCCGATCGCGACGGCGCTCAATTTGCTGCTCGCATACGGCGGCGGATTGTGGATGCCGCCGCAGGAGCTGCCGCGCGTGGTCGCGGCAATCTCGCCGTGTCTCCCAACGCGGCAGTTCGCCGATCTGCTGTGGAGCGTCACGACCGGCGCGGATGCGACGCACGCTCTCGCCGGACTCGTCGCCTACGCGGCGCTCTTCGCCGCTGCCGCCGCGCTTGGATACCGGCGTGACGAACGCACGCGCTATGCGTGAGCCCGGCTTGCCGAGCGGACCTCCCGGGAGAGCTCGTATGCCGCGCGCAGGCCCTCGTCGAACGCGCGCACCGCATTGAGCTCGGCGGCGTCCTTGGCGCCGCCCACGACGCGATAAGGCAAGCCGAGCTCAGAAAGCTCCGGCACGAGCGCGTTGTTGCGCTCCTGACCCGCTGCGATGACGACGGTGTCCACCGCGATCGTTCGCCGGTTGCCCTCCTCGTCGCGGATACGGACGCCCCCGGACACTATGGCGTCGTAGGTGACGCCCGTGTAGCTCTCGACGCCCGCGGCTCGCAGCGCGCGCAGCACGGCCCAGCGAGTCGTCTTGCCGATGCGCTCGCCGATCGTCGCCCCGCGGCGCATCAGCGCGACGCGCTTTCGACCGGTTACGACGAGCGCACCGTCCGGCGGCGCGGCGAGGCCCTGTTCGTAGAGGAAGCGCGTGCCCTCGTCGACGTCGGATTCGCCGAAACTCAGGTAGTGCGCGACGTCGACGCCGATGCCGCCAGCGCCGACGATGGCCACGCGTTCGCCCACTTCAGGATCGTGCAGAAGAAGATCGGCGTACGAGACGACGAGCGGCAGATCGCTGCCGGCGACGCGCGCGGCGCGCGGGACGACGCCGGTCGCGAGCACGACCGCATCGAAGCCGCGCAGCGCCGCGGCGCCGGCGACGCGCCGGTTCAGGCGAAGCGCGACGCCTAGACGCGGCAGCTCGTTCGCGAAGTAACGAATCGTCTCGCCGAAGTCGCGCTTTCCCGGAATCCGACGCGCCATGCGAAACTGGCCGCCGAGCTCGCCGTCGGCCTCGAACAGCTCGACGCGATGACCGAGCGCCGCGAGAGCACGGGCGGCCTCCATTCCGGCGGGTCCGCCGCCGATCACAGCGAACCGGCGCGCCCGATCTGCGGGCACCGGAATCTCCGGAAACTCGCGCTCGCGCCCGGCGCGCGGGTTGACCATGCACGAAACCGGCGCGTCGATGAGAGATTGGTCGATGCAGGCCTGGTTGCAAGCGATGCAGGTGTTGACCAGCTGCGGCTGCGCGGACTTGGCGACGATCGCAGCGTCCGCCAGAAACGGCCGCGCCATCGAGACGAAGTCGGCGCTGCCCGCGGCGAGTACGTCTTCCGCGGCGGCCAGGCTGCTGATGCGATTGCTGGCGATCACCGGCAGGTCGCCCACGGCGCGCTTGACGGCGGCGGCGAAGCGCACCCAGACTCCGCTCGGCACGATCTGCTGCACGGTCGGTATCGACGACTCGTGCCAACCGATGCCGACGTTGAGCGCGTCGACGCCGTCGGATGCCAGCGCGGTCGCGAAGCGCAGCGTCTCGGTTTGCGTCGTGGAGCCGGTCATCAGGTCGGCGCCGGAGATGCGGAAGATCACGGGAAAATCGCGGCCGACGCCGGCTCGGATCTCGCGCAGCACCGCGCGCGGGAGATTCATCCGCCGTTCGAGATCGCCACCCCAGAAGTCGTCGCGCCGATTGGTGAGCGGCGAAAGGAACTGGTTGAGCAGATAGCCCTCCGACGCCATCACCTCAACGGCGTCGAATCCGAGCTCGCGAGCGCGGATTGCCCCGCGCGCGAAGTCGCCGATCGTCTCGCGGATGTCGGCATCGTCCATCGCGCGCGGCGGGTCGGGGGAGAAGCGCGATGCGACGGCGGACGGAGCGACGGGCTGCAGCCCGAACGACGCGAAGTACGCGTATCGACCGGCGTGGAACAGCTGCAAGGCGATGCGCCCGCCGGCGTCGTGCACGGCCTCGGCCGCCGCGCGAAGCGCCGGTTCGCTATCCGCGTCGTTGACGAAGCTGTAGTTGCAGCCGCCTGCGCCGACGCGGCTCACCGAGGATCCGCCCGTGACGATCAGCCCGACGCCTCCGCGCGCGCGTTCGGCGTAGAACGCCGCGAGGGCGGGACCGTCGGACTCGATGCCCATGTGCATCGAGCCCATGATGATGCGATTGCGCAGCGCCAGCCCGCCGATCGTGCCCGGGCGGAGTGCGTGCGCGAACGAGTCGCTCGATGCCACTCCTGAGAGCTTCCTAGCTGAGCGAAAGCGGCGGAGACACGTCGGCGTAAAACGGCGGAGCGATCACGCTCAAGCCGCCGTCCACGCGGATCGTCTGGCCGGTGATGTACTCGGACTCCGGCGCGAGCAGAAACGCGATCGTGTCGGCGACCTCTTGCGTAGTACCCATTCGGCCCTTCGGGATCTTGGACAGGACGGACTCGATCGGGGCCATGCCCGCGACGTTTTGATAGAAGTACGCGCACGATTCCGTGTCGATGAGCCCCCCGTTGACGGCGTTGACGTTGATGCCGCCCGGCGCGAACTCCACGGCCATGTAGCGGACCCACGCCTCGATGGCTGCCTTGTTCGAGCCGAGGTTCGCGTACGTCGGGTACGCGCGGATACTCCCATAGCTTGAGAGCACCGCTATCCGGCCGCCGCGCTTCATGAGTTTGACGGCGCGCTGCGCGCCCAGGACGAAGGCACGGACGTTGAGGTCGAACGAGCGGTCCAGGTTGTGCGCCTTCAAGTCGGCGATCTTCTTGAACGAGCTGGCGGCGGCGTTGGAAACGAAGTGATCGAGGCGTCCGAACTCTGCGTCGACGCATTCGAAGAGGCGATCGATATCCTCGGTGCTCTCCATGTTCGCCTGCACGGCGATCGCGCGCGAGCCCAGCGCCTCGATCTCACGCACGGCCTGCTCCGCCATCTCGGCGTTGCGCTGGTAGTTGACGACCACCGAAGCGCCTTCACGCGCGAGCGTGAGCGCCAACGCTCGGCCGATTCCGCGTGAGCTGCCGGTGATGAGCGATACCTTCGCTTCGAAGCGTTTCACGTATCCCTTCCTCCGCCGTCGATGAGCTCGCGGGCGATGACGGTCTTCTGAATCTCGTTCGTCCCCTCTTCGAAACGCTGTGCACGCGCGTCGCGGTAGACGCGCTCGATCGCATTCGGCTGCCAGAAGCCGATCCCGCCGTGGATCTGGAGCGCCTTGTCGGTCACACGGGTCAGCATCTCGACGGCCTGCAGCTTCGACATCGAAGAGAGCATCGCGGCATCCGCTGCGCCGGCTTCCCACCGCCGCGCGGCGTGAAGCACGAGCTGCCGCGCCGCCTCGATGTCGGTAGCGTTCTCGGCAAGCATGAAGCGGATCGCCTGGCGCTGCTCGAGCTTCTTGCCGAACGTCTCGCGTCTGGCGGCGTACGCCATAGCCAGGTCCTGTGCGCGCCGCGCCAATCCGACGCAGCTCATCGCCACCGAGATGCGGCTCGGTGTCAGGAATCCGCCGAGCGCGACCGCTAATCCGTCGCCTTCGGCTCCCAGCCGATTCGCGACGGGAACCGGCGCGCGATCGAAGCTCAGGCGCGCGTGATCGGTGCCGCGCACGCCCATCGACTCCTCCATGGCGGTCACGGTGGCGCCCGGCGCGTTCCGGTCGACGAGGAGCGCGACGGTACCTTCGGCCCCGCGCGTTCCGGCCGTGCGCGCGAAGAGCAGCCAGTGATCGCAGATCGTCCCGAACGTGATGAGGTGCTTCTCGCCGCTCAGGTAGTACGTTTCGCCCTCGCGCACGACGCTGCAACGCAGATCCGCGCCCGTTCCAGCGGTCGGCTCGGTCAGCGTGAAGGCGATTTTGATTTCGCCCTTGACCGACGGGATGACGAATTTGCGGCGCTGCTCCGGCGTCGCAAAGCGATCCATGGCGCGCCATGTGCCGTTGACGACGTGCACGATCATGCGGACCGATGCGTGCGACATCGAGAAGAGTTCGATGAGTTCCAAGTACCGTAGGAACGGGATCTCGCGGCCGCCGTATGCCGCGGGCGCAGCCAGCGAGAGGTAGCCGCGCGCGCGCAGTTCGTCCCAGAGCTCGAGGGGCACGCGCCTCTCCGCTTCGATTCGCGACGCCCACGCTTCCGCCGGGCCCGCGACGTATGCCGCGATCTCTTCCTTCAAACGCGCGAACGAGGCCTCGTCGAAGACGCCGGCGCGCTCGAGTTGTTTCAAGAAATCTTCTCCTTGACTCGCGGGGACGGACGTAAGCTCTTGGCGCGCTCGCGAAGTACGTACTTTTGCACCTTGCCGGACGGCGTTCGCGGCAGCTCGTTCACGATCTCGAGCCGCTCGGGCCAGTAGTGTTTCGCGACCTGGCAGGCGTCGAGATAGTGCTGCATCCGGTCGAAATCGAGCCCCGCGCCCTGGCGCAGCACGACGAACGCGCACGCGCGCTCGCCGAGTCGCGCGTCCGGCATCGCAACGATGGCGACGTCGTCGATCGCGGGGTGATCTCCGAGCAGCTGCTCGACCTCCGCGACGGGAATTTTTTCGCCGCCTCGATTGATGACGTCGCGCAGCCGCCCCGTGATGCGGATATAACCGGACTCGTCCATGACGCCGAGGTCGCCGGTTCGGAACCACCCGTCGCTCGTGAACGCCGACGCCGTCCAGTCGGCATGGTCGGCGTACCCCTCAAACATCGTCGGCGAGCGGACCTCGAAGTGGCCCTCCTCTCCGGCCGGAAGCGAGCGTCCCTGCGGGTCGGTGATGCGCAGGCCGATGCCGCGCAGCGCGCGGCCGTCCGTGCCCCACACCTTGGCGGCCTCGTCCCCGGGCGCGGAGAGGGACCCGAGACACGACTCGGTCGTGCCCCACGCGCCGCACACCGCGGTGCCCAGGACGCGCGTAGCCCGTTCGGCCAGCCCCCGCGGCACCGCCGCTCCGGTGGCGACGAAGATGCGCAGAGCCGCGGGCGGACGGTTACCGTCCTCGACGGCCTTGACCATGTCGGCCAAGAACGGAGTCGCGGCTTGCACGAACGTCCCGTCCCAGTCGTTGAGCGCGCGGAGTGCGCGCGGGGCGTCCCAGACCGACTGCAGGATCTGAGGGACGCCCATCACGATCGCGAGCCACATTCCGTACAGGAAACCGGTTTGATGCGCGAGCGGCGATGGAACGAAGATTCGATCGTCGCCCGACAGCCCTAGGTGTTCGACTTCCATCGCGGCGGCGCGCATCAAGACGTCGTTGCGATGCAGCACGCCCTTGGGCTCGCCCGAGGTCCCCGACGTGAAGAGCAGCTGCGCGAGCGCGGTCGGCGCGGCCCCCCGCGCGTCGAGGAGCCCGGCGTCGATTTCGACGTTCGCCAACGCCTCTTGAAAGCGGAGCCACTGCACCGATCCGTCGGCGTTGTCGGGCGCGGGAAGCGAATGGGTCCGACGGCCGCTCGTCGAGACGACGACGTGCTCGAGTTGCAGCGGCAGGTTGCCCCTGAAGGCCGCGGCTTCGATGAGCATCGCGGCGATCTCGGCGGCGTGCCGGCGGCCTCGCGCCTCGTCCGGGACGAAGAGCACGCGCGCGCGCGAGCGCCGCAGGCAGAAGGCGACCTCGCGCTCGCGGAAGATCGGCATCAGCGGACAGCAGATCGCTCCGATTCGCAGCGTCGCGAGCGCGACGATAACGAATTCGATGCAGTTGGGCAGCTGGAACGCGACGGGCTCGCCCGGGCGCACGCCGAGCTGCAGCAGCAACATTGCCGTGCGGTCGACCCTGTCGCGCAGCTCCGCCCACGTGAGCGTCGCGTCGCCGCCGTCGCGCGCCTCGACCACGGCCAGCTCCATCGGCGACTCGCCGGCGTGCCGGATCAGCAGCTCGGGGAGCGTCAGCGTTGCAGCGCGGTCCGGCTTGAGCATCGACAGAAGCGGTTTTGGCTTGTCGTGACGACCGTTCGCCGGTCCGTCGGTGATCGACATGGGAACGCCGATGCTGCGCATCGCATCCAGAAAGCGCGGATACGAGATGCGATACGCGTTCGGATAGGTCAGCGTGCTCTGCCCCTCGGCGCGCGAGGCCGCGACGGCGAGCGACATCAGGATCCGGTGATCGTTGAAGGAGGAGAGCTTCGCGCCGAAGAGCTGCGACACGCCGTGAACGACGAGACGATCGGCGTGGAGCTCGAGCCGGCCGCCCATGCGATTGAGCTGCAGCATCGCTGCGACCCGATCCGACTCCTTGAGGCGAACGTGCTCGATGTTTTCGAGGACCGTCTCGCCGCGAGCGAACGTGCCGAGCGTCGAGAGGATCGGCAGCATGTCGGGAATGTCGCGGCAGTCGACGTGCACGGCGCGCAGCTCGATGCCGTCATGCCGGACCCGCACAGCGTGCGCGTGCGCGTCGTACGCCATCGGCAGTCCCATATCGGCAACGATGTCCAAGAACGCGCCCTCGGGATGATCCGGCAGCTCACCTGGGAGTTTCTGCAGGCCGCGGAACAGCACGTCGGACGGATGGATCGCGGTAACGGCGAGTCCGAACGCCGCTGAGCCGATGTCGGGCGGGAGCTCGACGGTCGCGGGACGCGCGGTCTGACCGGGTTCCACCTCGAAGCGCCGGAAGTCGGGCGCGATGCGCACGTGCAGGTTGAACTCGCGCATCATCTCGGCCGTCAGCGCGATGTACGGCCGCTCGTTCGGCTCGCCCTCGACCTCGATCACGGTCCGTTCCCGCGCGAACGGCGCGAGCAGCAGCAGGCCGGAAATCCACTGCGACAGCGTTCCGGGGATGACGATCGTCCCGCCGCGCGGCCTTCCCGGCTCGATCGCAATCGGCGGACACCCCCGTGCCGATTCGAAACGCAGGCCCATGTGCGCGAGCGCGTCGAGGAGCGGTCCGACCGGACGGCGACGGAAGTACTTCTGTGCGGTCAGCGTGATCGGCGCGTCCGCGAGCGCCGCGAGACCGATCATGAAATAGAGCGTCGAACCGGAGCTACCGACCGAAACGACCTTGCGTTTCACGTGATAGGGGCCGCCGCTGACCACCAACGTCTGACCGTCCACTTCGATCTTCGTGCCGAGCGCGCGCAGCACGTCCATCGTGTATTGCACGTGACGCGCATCGGACAGGCCGCGAATCCGGCTCGTGCCTTGAGCAAGCGACGCAAGGATGAGCGCGCGGTGCGCGTGGTACTTCGAGTTCGGAACCTCGACCTCGCCGGTCAGCGGTCCGCTCGTTCCTTTGACGAGGAGATTCATCGGCGTCCTACCTTGATACGACGAGCGACGCGTTCTGTCCGCCGAAGCCGAAGGCGTTGACTTGAAAGGCCGAATACGAATGGGCGCGCGCACGCGCCCTGACCAGATCGAAGCGCGTCGCAGGATCGAGCCGCTCCGTTCCGACCGTCGGGGGTATCAGCGAATCGTGCATGCCCGCGATTCCCGCGATCGCGCACATCGCGCCCGAGCTCGCCATGCTGTGTCCAATGTGGCCCTTGATCGACGTGACGACTGCACCGTCGCCGGCATAGACGCCGTCGATAGCGCGTGCTTCCGCGGCGTCGCCCACGAGCGTTCCCGTCGCGTGCGCGTACACCACATGGCAGGCCTCCGCCGCGTCGCCGGCGCGGTCGAGCGCGTTGCGCATTGCGATCACCTCGTACTTTGCCGACGGATCGGGCGACGTGATGTGATAGCCGTCCGCGACCGATCCGTATCCGCGGATGCGGGCAAGAATTTCGGCTCCTCGCGCCGCGGCCAGCTCCGCGCGCTCGAGCACGAGCACGGCGGCGCCGTCGCCCATCACGAAGCCGTCGCGATCGACGTCGAACGGCCGCGACGCGCGGTCGGCGTCCGAGTTGCGCGACAGCGCGCCGGCGCGCACGAGGCTCTCGTACACCAGCGGGCTCAGGAGCGTCTCGCTGCCGCCGGCGATCGCTGCGTCGATCTCGCCGCGCTCGATCATTCCCGAGGCCAGACCGATCGCGTCGAGCGATGACGCGCACGCCGTGCTGATCGCGAGCTGCGGGCCGTGCAGGTTCCAGTGCATCGCGATGAACGCGCTCGCCATGTTAGGTATGACGAGAGCCATCAGCTTTGGGCTGACGGCGCGCCCGCCGTCCTCGGCGAAGCGTGTCTGCGAATCCGCGACGAGAGGAAAGCCGCCCATCGTGTTGCCGATGATGACCGCAGTGCGTTCGGCAGGAGGATCGTAGCGCGCGCGGCGCAGCGCCGCCGCGGTCGCCACCATCGCGTACTGTGTGAAACGATCGGTGTTGCGCAGCGCTCCCGGCGGGAGCCCCGTGTGCTCTAAGAAGTCGTCGGAAACCGCCGCCCACAGCGCGTTGCCGGAGACTCGCGCGCCATTGCCCATCGGTGCGATCGCGCGCCTCCCGTCCAGCAAGTTGCGCCAGAACGACTCGACTGTATAGCCTATCGGCGAAACCACTCCCACTCCGGTGACCGCAACGTGCTCCACTGCCGCCTGATTCACGCAGCGCAATCCCCGTAGCCTGCTAGCGAACCTTCAGAGGTCCTAAGTAAGAGCGGCATGAGGCGCCGAGGGTTCGTCGAAGCGAGGAAGGTGGAGCGAGGGGTAAACGTACCGCAATCGTACCGCCTGGTCCGGCGTGACGCGCGGTCGGAGCGGACGGTCGTGCGGTTGCGCAGCGGTGCGACGTTTGGCGGCGACGAGGTCGCGATTTGCGCCGGTCCCTGCGGCGTGGAATCGCGCGAACAGCTCGAGACCGCGGCCCGCAGCGTCGCGCAATCCGGCGCAAACGTGCTGCGCGGGGGCGCCTACAAGCCCCGCACGTCGCCGTATTCGTTTCAAGGCCTCGGCGAAGAGGCGCTCAAGTTGCTGCGCTACGCGGGCGATCGCTACGGCCTCGGCGTCGTGACCGAGGTGCTCGATCCGCGCGACGTCGAGAAGGTCGCGCGCTACGCCGACATGCTGCAGATCGGTGCGCGCAACATGCAGAACTTCCCGCTGCTGCGCGAGGTCGGTCAGACGCGCATGCCCGTGCTGTTGAAACGCGGCATTTCGGCGACCGTGCAAGAGTGGCTGTTGGCCGCGGAATACGTGCTCCTCGGAGGCAACGAGGGCGTCGTGCTCTGCGAGCGTGGCGTGCGATCCTTTGACGTCGCGACGCGTAACCTGCTCGACATCTCGGTCGTGCCGCTGCTGGATGAGATGACGCATCTCCCGGTGATCGTCGATCCGTCGCATGCGATGGGCATCGCGCGGCTGGTGCCGCCGATCGCGATCGCCAGCCTAGCCGCGGGAGCGCACGGGCTGCTCATCGAGGTGCATCCCGATCCGCCGAACGCGCTCTCGGACGGCGCGCAATCGCTCGATTGCGATCAGTTCGAGAATCTGATGCGCCGGCTCGCGCCGGTCGCTGAATTTACCGGGCGAAGGCTGCCGAGGCGCAGCCAATCCAACGACGGAGTTACCGGAGCGGTGCGGTCGAGCAAGAGCGGTGTAAGGCTCGCGTAACCGGCGTGCACGGCGCCGATGTCGGTGCCGATCGTTTCGCGGTCTGTTTCGAAGGGCGACTCCCAGGCGCGGTAGTAGCGCGTAGTGCCGTCGCCTTCTTGGCCGACCATCCGGCCGCAGATGCGTTTGCGGCCCAGACGCGTAACGGCGACGCCGTGGATCTGTTCCAGGGGCAGGTTGGGGACGTTCAAGTTGCAGTAGCGCGTGGTGTCGCTCAAGCCGTCGAACGCGGCCGCGATGCAGCGCCGTACGATCTCCGCCGCGCTCTCCCAATAGCGTCGCCCGAGCGGCACCGCGTGATCGCACGCCAGCGAGACCGCCAGCGCGGGGATCCCCAGCAGCGAGGCTTCCACGGCGCCTGCGACGGTTCCGGAATAGTACACGTCGTCGGCCAGGTTTGGCCCGTGATTGATGCCGCTGATGACGAGGTCGGGGCGTGGGCATAGCTCGGTCGACCCGAGGAAGACGCAGTCGGCGGGCGTTCCGGAGCATGCGTACGCGAGCACGCCGCAATCCTCGCGGCGCTCGAGGGTGATCGCCTCGTCCGCCGTGATCGCGTGCGACACGCCGCTGCGGTTGCCGGACGGCGCGACGACGACGGTCGCGTGCTCGCTGCCGAGCGCGTCCGTCAGCGCGCGAATTCCGGGCGAGTCGATGCCGTCGTCGTTGGTGATCAGGATCCGCATGGGCGCGCTACGTGGCGGCCTTGTTCGGGACGAATCGCAGCGCGAGGCCGTCGATGCAATAACGCAGATGCGTAGGCGGCGGCCCGTCGTCGAAGATGTGACCCAGGTGTCCTCCGCACCTCCTGCAGTGCACTTCTGTGCGCGGCTCGATCAGCGCGTAGTCGTTCTGCGTGCGCGTTGTGTTCTGTAGCACGTTCCAGAACGACGGCCACCCGTCGCCGCTGTCGTACTTCGTTGCAGAAGTGAACAGCGTCAACGCGCAGCCGGCGCAGCGATAGATCCCCGCGCGTTTCTCGCCGATCAGGGGACTCGAAAAGGCCGGTTCGGTACCGCCGCGGCGCAGAATGTCAAAGCGTTCCGGTCCCAAGATGGCGAGCCACTCGGAGTCGCTGTGCGTTACCGCATAGGCTTGCCCGGAGGCTCGTCCGGACCGCGCGAAGCCGAACCCGGCGACCAGCGCAGCGGCGGCTGCTGCGAACTCCGCGCGTTTCATCGGGCGCCTCCCGGAATGACGTGACACGCCGCGCCGCCGTTCTTTTCGAAGTAACGCTGATGATACTCTTCGGCGGCCCAGAATCGCGTGGCCGGCACGATCTGCGTAACGATCGCGCGGTCGTAGCGTTGCTGTTCGCGATCGCGCGACGCCGCTGCTGCGCGCTCCTGCTCTGCGCCGTGCGTGAAGATCGCCGAGCGATACTGATCGCCCACGTCGGGCCCCTGGCGATTGAGCTGCGTCGGGTCGTGAATCTGCCAGAAAACATTCAGGAGCTCGTCGTAGGTGACGCGCTGTGCATCGAAGGTGACTTCGACGGCTTCGGCGTGGCCGGTAGTGTGGCCGCAGACCTGCCGGTACGTCGGGTTGTCGGTTTGGCCGCCGGTGTAACCGGAGACCGCGTCCAGCACGCCGGGGACCTGTCGGAACGCCGCCTCGACCCCCCAGAAGCAACCGGCCGCGAATGTTGCGGTTTGCGTGTTCATACGTTATATCAACGCGCGGCACCGTCGGCCGGATGCAGGGCCGGCTACGGTGCCCTTCATGCGTCGTTCCGCAGGACGTCGTCGATGCTCTCGCGGCGCGCCAGCAGGCGCTCCGAGCCGTCCGCGACCGCGACGACGGCGGGACGCGGAAAGCGGTTGTAGTTTCCAGCCATGCTGTACGTATACGCGCCCGTCGTGCACATCGCCAGAAGGTCGCCGTCGCGCACGCCGCACGGAAGCCGCACGATCCCGAGCTCGTCGTTCTCGCAGGATCGGCCGCACAGCGTGACCTCGGCAACATCGTCGCTCGGCGCGGCGGCCGGCACCACGTGATGGTACGCGCCGTACAGGGCGGGGCGCGGATTTTCGGCGACTCCCCCGTCGACGACGACGAAGGTCCGTCGCGTCTGACGCTTGACTGCCAGCACGCGGTAGAGCGTGGTTCCGGCAGGTCCGACCACGGCGCGTCCGGGCTCGATCTCGAGGCGCGGCGCCGGGATGCCGTAGCGGCGAGCGTCCTTCGTGACGCGTTCGGTCGCGGCGCGCAGCGTGGCGCCCACATCGAGCGATTCGGCGCGTTCGCCCGGCCGCGTCTGCACGCCGAACCCGCCGCCGATGACCACGCGACGTGCCGGCAGACCGGCGCCGGCGAAGCGCCGCGCGGCGGAGACGAGCTCGTGAGCGGCCGCGACGTACGGCGAGGATTCGTAGATCTGCGAGCCTACATGCGCGTGCAGCCCGACGAAGCGCAGCCCGCTCGACGCGCGCAGCAGGTCCGCGGCGAGGGGCTCGTCGCGCTGGTGGATCCCGAACTTCGTATCGTCACCGCCCGTGCGCAGAAACTCGTGCGTGTGCGCCTCGATGCCCACGTTGAGCCGCAGAAGAACGTCCACCGGGCCGGCGTCGCGCGACAGGCGCGCGAGACGCGCGAGCTCCTCGATTCCGTCAACTACGACGCAGCCGGCTCGGCCGCGGCAGACCGCAACCAGCTCGTCGTCGCTCTTTCCGGCGCCGTGCAGCGTCACGCGCTCCGGCGGAAAGCCGGCGCGCTCCGCCGTGACGAGCTCGCCGAGCGAGCAGACGTCGAGGCCGATGCCACGCCGTGCCAGGTACCGCACGAACTCGATCGTCGCGAACGCCTTCGCGGCGTAGGACACTCCGACGTCGAGCGGACGCGTGCATCCTTCCAGCGCATCGAGCGCCGCGTCGACGACGCCGAGATTCACGACGAGCAGCGGCGTTCCGTACCTTTCTGCCAGGCGCCGCGCGAGAATGCTTCCGATGGTCAGGTTGCCGTTTGGATCGCGCGTCTGACCCGGAGCCAGCGCGCCCTCCCAGGGCACGAGCGCCGTCAGAACTGCTCCATGAAGCGATCGATCTGATCTTGCGCGACGCCGGCCGCGATGAGCCGCGCGGCGAGCAGCTCGCGGTTGGCGGGCGGCGTCACGAACATGAACGGCGCGCAGTCGCGCGCGGCGCGAACCGTGCACCACTGCGAGCCGGCGGCGATCAAGACGGTCTGATAGCTTCCAAGAGCTACGACCGCCTCGGCGCTCGTTACTTCCATCGGGGCGTCGAGCGACATCAGGATCAGCGGCCGCCCGTTCGTTGCCATCGTCGCCGGTTCGCCACGAGCGACGATCCGTTCGACCACAAAATGAGCGTCCGCGATGAGCGCAGTGCGCTCGAGCCCTTCGAACGTATACGGAATCTGCAACAGCGTCCCGCCGGTTTCCGCCGCGTAGTTCAAGACGTCGGCGGCCTTGCGCACGTTGAGCTCGCGCGGTTTGCCGTCGAGTCCGAGGCGGTTGTAGTCGAACATGCGATAGGTCAAGTCCGACGCCTGCTGGGTCTCGAAGACGGTGACGCCGGGTCCGATCGCGTGCACGACGCCGTGCGGAATGTACACGGTGTCGCCGGTCTTCACGCTGATCTTTCGCAGCAGCTCCCCGAGCGTGCCGTCGGCGACGCGGCGCTCGTATTCGTCGCGCGACGTCGCGCGCGTCCAGCCGTAGACGATCTCCGCGCCAGGCTGCGCGTCCATGACGTACCAGCACTCGGTCTTGCCGAACGGTTGGTGCTCGACGCGCCGTGCGTATGCGTCGTCGGGATGCACCTGCACCGACAGCCAATCGTGGGCGGTGATGATCTTCGTGAGCACTGGGAAGATCTGTTTCGGATCGAGATCGCCCAGCAGCGTGGCGCCGAGCTCCGCGCGCAGGTCCGCGACGGTCGAGCCGGCCAGAGCGCCGTTGGTGACGGGGTCGGCGTCCCAGCACTCCCACGACTCTCCCAGACGCGCGTTCGGATCGCCGTGCTTTCCGTAGATGCGCACCAGCTCGTCGCCGCCCCATACCTGCGTCGTCAATTTTGGGTCGAGGAGGTAGGGATAGACGGCGTCGTGCTGCACTCCGCGGACATACGCTGGGATCATCGTGAATTCCCATCGAAGGTGGCGGCGTGCACGAGCTCTACATCGGGATCGGATCGAATCTCGGCGACCGGCAGGGAAACATCCTCGCGGCGCTGCAGCGGCTGCGCGCGCGTGCGCAGATCGTCGCCGTGTCGTCGTTCTTCGAATCGGCGGCGGCGCACGGAGCGGAAGGGCCGGCGTATCTCAACATCGCCGCGGCGCTGCGCTCGGAGCTCGATGCGGAGGCATTCAAGCGCTTCTCGCGCGACGTCGAGGTCGCCGTCGGCCGCGCTCGCGGCACGCGCAGACTGGCGGCCCGTCCGATCGACGTCGATCTGCTGGTCTTCGATGGCGTCGTCGTGCAGCCGCACCTCGACGCGCGCCCATACAACGTCGCGCCGCTGGCCGAAATCGCGCCGCACATCATTGCGCCGCCCCCGGACGGCGGCGTGCGCCGCCGCGAGCGCGGCCTGCGATTCGATACCGATCGCCAATCGGAAGAGCCGGAGATCCGCCTCGCGCTCGACCGCGCCGGCGTCTCGGGCGTGCGCCGCGTCCTGCATCTCGAGGTAGACGGCCACGCACGCGTCTACAACGGAGAGCTCTCGATGGTCGCCGACCTCGCGCCCGACAAGGCCGGCGTCCACATGTCGCGCTTCGCCGAGATCCTCGAAGAGGCGACCCTCGAAGTGCTCGCGCGCGATACGAGGCCGGCGCGCATCGAGCGCCTCGCCGAAGCAATCGCGCGGGAGATCATCGGCAGTCAGCGCGCGATACGCGCCGACGTGCGTCTCCGCGCCGACTTCGGCCTAGAGCGCTGGACGCCGGTCAGCGGCAAACGCGGCGAGGAGACCTATACGCTCATCGGCATCGCCCACGCGGACGAATCGGGAACGCGCCGCGTGATCGGCGTCGAGGCGGAGGGCATGACGGCCTGTCCGTGCGCGCAGGCGATGGTGCGCGAACACTCGCTGCACGAGCTCGTGGACGTCGGCTTCAGCGAAGCGGACGCGCAGCGCGCGCTCGACGCGCTTCCCGGCGCCACGCACAACCAGCGCGGGCGCGGATCGATCCTGCTCGGCGCAGAAGAGCGGCATGGCGACGTCATCCGAGCCGAAGACCTCGTGGAGATCGTCGAGAACGCGATGTCGAGCGAGACCTACGACCTCTTGAAGCGGCCCGACGAATTCTTCATCGTCAACAAGGCGCATCACAATCCGAAGTTCGTCGAGGACGTCGTGCGCGGCATCCTCGCGCGCGCTCTGGACATGTACGCCGATCTGGACGACGAGACGTTCGTCTTCGCGAGCCAAGTCAACGAGGAATCGATCCACAAGCACGACGCGTTCGCCGAGGGCTACGGGCTGTTCGGAGAGCTGCGTGAGGAGCTGCGAACCGGAAAGTACGTCACGCCCAAGACCGACATAGCGGCCTGGCTGCGCACGCGCCCGTCGTCCATCCTGGTCTAGTGAGCTAGGCCTTCTCCAGCGCCGCGATGCGCGCGCGCAGCGACGGGTGCGACGAGAAGAAGAGCTCGTACCAGCGGGGCGGATCTTCGTCGGCGAGGTTTTGCTCGCGCAGGCGCCGGAAGGCGGAAACGCCGGCTTGCGGATCGTGGGTCGCGGCGAGCGCGAACCGGTCCGCAGCCCATTCCCGGGATCGCGAGAACGCGAAGAGCAGCGGACGCAGAGCCTGCGACGCGACGAGGATCGTCGCGTAGATGCGTACCAGGAGCAGCGGCCCGTAGCGCAGCTCCGGGCGGGAGGCGCGCGACGTCGCGGCGTCGGCGATCAGGAAAAGCGCCGTCGCCACGATCTGGCCGATGCCCATGAGCCGCCACGTGTCGCGATTGACGTAGTGGCCGAGCTCGTGCGCAACCACGAACTCGGTCTCGTTCTCGGGGAAGGCGGCGATCAGCGTATCGCCGAGGACGATGCGATGCGTGCGGCCGATCCCGGTGACGAAGGCGTTGGCCTTGCGCGTCTGCCGGCTCATGTCCATCCGCAGAATCGCCGCGTCGCCGACGCCGAACCGCGAAGCCAGCTTTCGCAGGCGCTCCTCAAGCGAGCCGACCACCGGTTCGAACGCGTTGAAGAGCGGCATAAGGTAGATCGGCACGATGAGGTTGCCGATCACGGATAGCGGAAACGTGCCGGCGCTGGCGATCCACGGCCAGACGCGCGGGGCATGCCGCACCGCGATGCCGAGCAGGCTCGCGATGAGGGTCGCGAGCGCCGCGCCGACCGCCGCGCTCTTCACGTAGTCGGAGAGCCAGCCCGCCCGGCTTTGATCGGTCAGGCCGAAGCGTCGTTCCAGCGTGTATTCCTGAACGAAAGAGGTCGGCAGATCGACGAGTGCCGCGGCGAGCGAGAGCGGCGCGACGAATGCCGCCGGGCGCAGCCACGCGGGGGCGGAGCCGGTCGCTCGATCGGCTGCGCGCGCGAGCGGCCCGTAGGCGAAAGCCAGCGCGCCCGCAACATTACGGGCGGTGTCGGCCAGCTCCAGCGCCCGGCGAACGCCCGCGTAGGCGAGAGCATCCTTCGGTAGCGCAGGCGAGGGTTTTCGCAACTCGGCGGCAGCCTCGATCGCGCGCGCCAGCGCGTAGCCGGCAGTCAGCCCCGCGCCGAGACCCAGCAAGACGTTACGGATGCTCATACCGGCGGGGTTCTTAAACGATGGAGATCGTTTCCTTGGGCTTGGGATGCGTCGCGATCTGGTCGAGCAGTCGCCCGGCCAGCTCGTCGCAGACGGCGTCGTCGAGCTCTTCGATCCGCCCCTCGTCGGCGAGGCGCGCCTTGTTCGGGTCGATCGGGAGCCGAGCCAGGACCGGCGCGCCGGCGAGCTCCGCGACACGCTGGGCGTACGAGGGTCCGAAGATCTCGTAGCGTGCGCCGGTGTCGGGCGCGATGAAGTACGACATGTTTTCCACGACGCCGAGGATCGGTTTCTTCAGTTGGTGCACGAGGTTCGCCGCCTTGCGCACGATCATCGTCGCCAGCGCCTGCGGCATGGTGACGAGCACCACCCCGTCGATCGAGAGCGACTGGAGGACCGTGAGCGGCGCGTCCGAGGTGCCGGGCGGAAGGTCGACGAGCAAGAAATCGAGGTCGTCCCACAGCACTTGCTCGTAGAACTGCCGGATGACGCTGGCGACGATCGGTCCGCGCCAGATCATCGCCGTGTCCTCGCGGTCCGTCAACAGGTTCGCGCTGACGATCTCGATGGCGCTGCGCGAAATCGCCGGCGTAATCAACGGCTGCGGCTGGCCCTGCGGCGTCGTCTTCACCGGATCGGCCAAGACCGTCATCGGTTCATGGAGGCCAAAGAGCTTCGGAATCGACGGCCCGGTGATGTCCGCGTCCAAGATGCCCACGCGGTAGTGCTTGCGGCGCAAGCCGATTGCCAGCAGGGCGGTGACGAGCGACTTGCCCACGCCGCCCTTCCCCGACATGATCGGGACCGTGTGCGCGATCGCGGCGCGCTTCGTAAACGCGCCGGGCGCGCGCCGCGCGGGTCGGCGATCCTCGTCGGCGATCGGCGGCACGCTGCCCGTCGCGCGAGCGCGTTCCAGCGCCGCGACGATCGGTTCGATTCGCAGCCCGTGAGCGCGCGCTCCCTGCTCGACCGTCTCGTACTTGCTCACGCTGCAACCGCTGCAGCCCAAACCGAACGCGCGCATGACGTCGGCGGCTACGGGGAAGCGCGCGACGAGCTCGTCGATTTTCGTCTGGGCCGTTATCGGGCTGTCGATCTCGGGCATGGCTTCTTGGTTGAACCTGCGAAGCGCGCGAGAGTATGCAAATCGAGCGTGCGCACGCCGTGCTCGCCGGCGGTTGCGACTCGCCGGTACGCTCGGCGTGGAGCGTCGGCGGCCCGATGTTTGTCCAGGCCGCCGCGCGGGCGGCGTACGCCTACGACGAAGCGGGGCGCCGCTACATCGACTACGTGATGGCCTACGGGCCCTTGCTCTTCGGACACAGCCACCCCGCCCTAGTCGAGGGCCTGGACTCTCTCGCGGCTGACGGATTCGTTTGGGGAGCGACGCATCCGCAAGAGGTCCGTCTCGCCGAGCGGATTCGCGGACACCTTCCCTCGATGGAGCGATTGCGCTTTGTCACGACCGGCACGGAGGCGATGATGAGCGCCGTGCGCGTGGCGCGCGCGTTCACGGGTCGTCCGCGCGTCCTCAAGTTTGCCGGCGGCTATCACGGGCACTTCGATCTCGCGCTGTTCGACGCGGGAGCCTCCGCCGGTCCAGGCGACGATCGCAGCGGAATTCCGGAGAGCGTCAGACGCGATGCGATCGTGGCGCGGTACAACGATCTCGCCTCGGTGGACGAGCGTACCGAGGGAGCGCGCGACGAGCTCGCAGCGATTCTGGTCGAACCGATCGCCGGCAACATGGGCTTCGTCGCTCCCGCTGCCGGTTTTCTCGAGGGCCTCCGCGAGCGCGCGCGACGCTGGGGCGCGCTCTTAATCTTCGATGAGGTGATAACCTGGCTGCGTTTTGGTCTGGGCGGCGCCCAAAGCCGCACGCGCGTCGCCCCCGATCTGACCGCGCTCGGCAAGATCATGGGCGGCGGCGTTCCGATCGCGGCCTTCGGCGGACGCGAGGACGTGATGGCCGCGCTCGCGCCGCGCGGCGCGGCGTTCACGGGCGGCACGCACGGTGGAAACCCGTTCTGCGTCGCGATGGCACACCGCGTTCTGGATCTGCTCGAGGCGCACCCGGAGTATTATCCCGCGATGCGCTCGGTCGCCGAGCGGCTCGCGCGCGGGATACGGGCGCTGTTTGCGGAACGCGGACTCGCGTACGCCGTCGTGCAGCAGGAATCGGTCGTCGACTTCAAGTTTCGTCCTGGCCCGGCGGGGCAAAACTTTGACGACGCGCGCGCCGCCGACAATGGCGCGTACGCGGCCTACTATCGCGCGATGCTCGAGCGCGGCATACTGCTGCCGCCCTCGCAGAACGAGGTGATGTTCGTGTCCACGGCCCACACCGCGCAGGACGTGGACGAGACGCTCGCAGCCATGCGCGGCTACTTCTGCGGCACCTCGCACGACTCGAAGGCGAAGTCGTAGATGCCGAGGCCGGAGCCCTCTGGCGACAACCTGACGTCGTGCGTTCCGAAGCGGCCGTTCATGATGAGGTCGTAGGCGCGCGACGAGTCCACGCTCGCGTACGAGCGGCCGCGTTCGTCGTAGCGCAAGTCCTTACCGGCGTCCTCTCGGGCCACGGGCTTGCCGTCTTGCATGACGTTGACGCGAATGACGCCGCCGGCCTCCGGTCGCATGACGACCTCGAGCTGGATGGCGTGATAGCGCAGCGCCAGGTAGCCATTGCTCTCGCCCGACACGGCCGCCTCGGAAGTCAGATGCCAGTAGCCCTGAAGGTAGATCGCCCCGTCCTGCGGACTCGACCCGGCGTCCGAGTAGTCCGTGTCCTGCGCGAAATTGGTCGATGGCGGCGCGTCGGCGATAGGGCTGCGGCCCACGAGCAGTTCCGGCGTGTGCGGATAGCAGACGGCGCCCGGTTTGTCGTAGCTGTCCTGCGGCAGCAGCGCCATCACGGGCGGGAGCTCGAGGTGCGGATCTGCGGCGCGCAGCAGCGCCTGAATTCGCACCTCCGTCTGCGGATAGGCGCCTTCGCCCAGGACGCTTTCGACGAGCCTTCCATTTTGATCGTAGAGATATTCGTGCGGCCACTCGTTGTTGCCGTAGCGCTTCCAGATCGTGAAACGATCGTCGAGGGCGATCGGCCATGTGACGCCGAGCCGCTTCGCCGCGGCCACGACGTTCGCGCGTTTCCCGGAGAAATCGAACTCGGGCGTATGGACTCCGATGATGACGAATCCACGGTCGCGGTACCGCCGGTACCACTCGCGCAGATAGGGGAGCGTGCGCAGGCAGTTGAGGCACGTGTACTCCCAAAAGTCGACGAGGACGACCTTCCCGCGCAGATCCGACGGGGTAACGGGCGAGCCGTCGATCCATCCTACGCCGCCGTCGAAGCTTTGCATTCGGTCGGCGGCGTCGCCGCGCGCGGGATTTGGGCTCCCCAGGAGCGCGATTGCGGCGACGAATGCGGCCGGCGCGCACGCGGAGCGCAGCGAAAAGCTCACATTGGCCTACTCGCGCAGGGCGATCGGATAGACCGCCGGACTGCGAAGCCCGTCCGCGTCCACGCTCCGCACCCCGAGCACGAAGTCGTCCTTCGAAACCGGAACCGTCGCCGTAGTCACGTCTCCCACGTTGCGCGCGTTTTCCCATTGCGGTGCGTCGGTGCGCCGCCAGACGATCTCGTAGGAGACCGCGCCGGCCACGGGCTTCCAGCGGAGCGTCGAGTCGTAGCCGAGCCGCCGCAACTCCATCTGCACGCCGGTCGGCGCGGCGGGGCCGAGGGCGAGCGTGGCGAGCGCGGCGACGTTGGCCTGCGTGGCGCGCCGCAGGTATTCCGCGTCAATGTACTGCGGAAGATCGCCGTACTGAACGTCCTTCTCGACGCGCACGTCCTGGTGCTGGTGCGTGAAGTTTTCGTGCGACTCTACGAAACGAACGGCGGCGGAGTATCCGACGGCTTGGAACGACTCCTGGTCGCCGCCGCGCATGAAGCGATCGGCGCGAAAAATCTGACGCACGCTCAGATTCGGCACGTACGCGGGAACGACTTCGGCGATGAATCGTGACAGCTCGCGCGACGGGGAGTCGTTCTCCGACCCGACGAGGTTGGTTCGCGCGAGATCCGCGCCGGCGGGAAGCCCTTCGCTGAACACTCGGATCACGTTGGGTTCCGCCGCTCCGTCGCCGCCTACAGAGTTGCCGATGATGTCGTTGTTGAGCACCGCGAGAACCGGAGCTCGACGTGCGGCGAGCTCGTGGGCGTAATGATCGGAGCCCCACAGGCCGAGCTCTTCGCCGTCAAAGCATATGAAGAGAATCGTGCCGCGAAATTCCGTCGGCGCCATGACGCGCGCCGCCTCGAGCACGGCCGCGACGCTCGAGCCGTTGTCGTCGGCTCCTGGGGCGGTTCCGGCGCCGTCGGTGCAGCGTCCGTCGCAGTCGTCGTAGTGACTCGACATGACGTAGACTCGTCCCGGCATCGTCCCGCGCAGCGTCGCCACGACGCTCGACTCCAGCACGGATCGCGGGGTCTTGGGCGTCTTCCCCTGACGGTAGGTGTCGAGCGTAACGCTCATGCGTCCGCCGGCGGTCGCCGCTATTGCCGCGAACTGCTGCACGATCCAGTCCCGAGCACCGAAGACGCCGTGGCCGGGCGTCGAAGTCGTCTCCGAGAAATCGTTGCGCGTCCCGAAGGCAACGAGCCGGTCGACCGTGCTCTTCAGGCGCGCGGCCTGCACCGCATCGATCATGGAGGATATGGGTGCGTAGGGCGTGAGCGCCGGCATCGCCTGGCCGGTTCCAAGCGCCGCCGCTAAAAGCGCGGCGCCCGCAACGTTGAGATTCATCCTCCCAACGTTTTACGACGCGGTGCCCAGCTCCTGACCGGGGCGGCGATAGCGGCCCAGCGTGACGACGGTTCCGTTTCCCGGCTCGCTGTCGACTTTGAGAAAATCGGTACAGCGTTGCATGATGGCAAAGCCCCGCCCCTCTTCGGCGAACACGCTCGGGAACGCGACCGTGTCCTGCGGGGGAGCGGCGATGCCGCGCCCGCGGTCGGCGATCCTGACGACGATAGAGTCCCCGCTGACGTGCGCCATGATCTCGATCGCTTCGACCGTCTCCGCATGCTGGATCGCGTTGGCGAGCGCCTCGCCGAGCGCGAAGATCAGGTTTTCCAGGTCCCTGGATCCCAGGGCGTGCACGCCCGCGAAGTTGCACAGCGCCGTGCGCGCGGTGGCGGCGTAACGGGGCAGCGGTGGGATGCTGAGGCGGAGAACGTTCATTATATTGTCGACCGAACCTATTCTTCCGCAGCCGCCGCACTCTAAACCCACCGTGTACGTGCTGGCGTGCAGGGACGGCTCGCTCTACACGGGCGCCACGCTAGACCTGCCGCGCCGCCTAACCGCGCACCGCCGCGGAGGCGCGAAGTACACGCGCGGCCGCTTGCCGGTCACCCTGGTGGCGTGCTGGCATCCCGCGACGTTCGCCGCGGCGAAGTCGCAGGAGGCGCGTTTCAAGCGGCTGCGCCGCGCGGAAAAGCTCGCCTTGCTTGGGGCCGGGGAGGCTTACGGCTGTTGCCTGCATCGTTGCCCGGACGGGAACCTGTCCTGAGCGAGCGGAGCGAGTCGAAGGGCTACTCGAACGTCCGAGCCGCGGCGGCATACGTGACGCGCGTCACGGCGTGAATCGCGGCGTACGCGGCCGCATAGTCGTAGGCGTCGCGCGTCATGATTGCCAGGACGAAGGGCGAATCGCCGAACGGCTCGACGATCGCGACGTCGTCGCGCGTCCCTTCGATCTCGCCGGTCTTGTTCGCCACGGACGTCCCGAGCGGAAGCGCGGCGGGGATGCCGTCGCGATCGGTCTGGCCCAGCATGATCGCGACCATGGCCCGGCAGTGCTTCGCGGAGAGAATCGTTCGGGTTTGCTCTCGCGCGCCGCGTTCGATGAGGTAGAGCAGCCGCCCCATATCGGCCGGCGTGGAAACGTTGTCGTTGTGGTGCGCGATTGCCGCGTAGTCCAAGAACTTCCGCGCGAGATGCGTGCGCTCCATTCCGGCCTTGCGGCCCATCGCGTTGATCGCGGCGACTCCCAAGTAGCCGATCAGGAGATTCGCCGCGGTGTTGTCGCTTACTTGAATCATGGGCGTGATGAGCTCGCGCACGGTGAAGACGTGACCGTCGTCGACGTCGGTCATGAAGTCGGAGCCCCCGATGAGCTCGCTTCGATAGAAGGTGATTCTGTCGTGGAGCGCTCCGGGTTCGGCCTCTTCGCGCGCGAAGGCCGTCGCCATGATTAGCACCTTGATCGTCGAGGCCGTCGGAAAATGCTCCGAGGCCCCGTAGGCGACGAGCGGCGGCCCCGGGGCCATCGTGCGCGCGTAAACGCCGAGGCGTCCGGGAAGCGCCCGGGCGATCGCGCGGACGCGCGAGTGCAGCGATCCGGCGGCGACCGCGCGACCCGGCACGAGCAGCGCGCCGATCGACGCGACGAACGCACCGCGATTCACGAGCCGGTTCCTTGATAGTGGCGCAGCCCCACGAGCCAAAAGGCATACGAGGCGGCCAGCCAAGCCAACCCTATCGCCGGCGTCAGCAGGCCGATCGCCGGATTTAGATGCAGCCCGGTATCCGCTTTTTGAAGGAAATACGTCGCCGGGAAGTAGTTCATGAATGCAAACGGCAATACGAACGCCAGCACGATGCGCACGCCGCGCGAATAGATGCTGATCGGATAGCGCGTGAAGTCTTGCTCGAGCGACATAACGACCCAGCGCAGCGTATCGACGCGAACGAACCAGAATGACACCGTGGCGACGGCAAGCGAGATGCCCAAATCGATCAACGCGCCGCCGAGTACGACGAGCGGCACGAAGACGAGAAAGACCCAATCGATTTTCACGTGGACGGCGCTCGTCGCCACGGCGAGCGTCGCGATCGCCAGAACCAGGCCGTCCGGCACGATCTGCTGCGGCACCGTGAGCACCTGAAAGAGCGTGTCGAGCGGGCGGACCAGGAAGCGGTCGAAGCGGCCTTCGCGCACGTAGTCGGGGACGCTGACGACGGTGAAGAAGAACGTGTTGTGCAACTCGTGGCCGCTCATCCAAAGCGCGTAGAGGAAGAATACCTCGCGAAAGCTCCATCCGTTCATCGACGGGAACTGCCGCATGGTCACGTACAGGGCTGCGAGTGCCACGCCATGGTAGGCGATCGTGAAAACGAACCACATCACGAAGTTCGCGCGATACTCGAGCAGCGTGAGGAAGTTGATGCGCCAGTATTGCAAGTAGGCCTGAAACATTGAGTCCTCTCGGCAAGCGCTTCGGGGCACCGGTGCGCGTCCCCGTTCGCGAGCCCTTTCGCTTGGATCTGACGGTCGATGCCTTGCGCAGGCTGGCGAGCAACGTCGTCGACGTCGTCGACGAGAACGGGACGTACTATCGCGCGGTGAGCGACGGCATTTCGGCTGCGCTCCTGGCGGTTCGCGTCGCGGATCGGTCTTCGATCGAGTTCCGAACGACTGGGCGCGACGCCGAGCGCTGGGTGCCGGTCGTCGAGCGTCTGCTCGGCACCGCCACCGACCTGACGCAGTGGTATCGGCGCAGCGCTCGTATCGCGTGGCTGCGCCCGATCGCCGCGGCTCTGCGCGGCCTGAAACCGCCGCGCTATCCGAGCCTTTGGGAGGCGTGCGCGCACGCGATCGTGTTCCAACAGATCTCGATCCACGCCGCGGCGTCGATCATGCGCCGCGCGGTCGAGAGGCTGGGCGACGGGGTGACCGCCGGCGGCGTCCGCTGCGTAGCCTTCCCGCAAGCGCAACGCTGGCTGGAAGCCGGCGACGCGATCCTACGAGGCGCGGGGCTGTCGCGCAACAAGATCGGCCACCTCCGCTCGGCGGCGGCCGCGTTCGTAGAGGGCGGCATCGACGAGGCCGCCCTGAACGCGCTCTCGACTGCCGAGGCGGCGCGGCGACTCTGCCGCATTCGCGGCATCGGGCCGTGGAGCGCGTCGGTCGTGCTGTTGCGCGGCCTCGGGCGTCTCGACGTGTTTCCGCTGCGGGATTCCGGCGTAGCGCGGAGCCTTGCGCTGCTGTCCGGCGACGTCGCGCTCGATCAGACCGAGCTGCTCGAACGTCTCGGCCCGGTCCGCGGGATGCTGTACTATCATCTATTGCTCGGGCGGCTGCGCAACCTCGTTCCGGTCTGAACGGGTCGAGAGCGACATGGAAACCGCCGCACCGGTCTTCGCCGTCGTCCGATCCGGCGAGCGCGCGCACGCCAATCACGGCTGGCTCGAAACGTATTATTCGTTCAGCTTCGCGGATTACTTCGATCCAAGCAACGTCAACTGGGGCGCTCTGCGCGTCTTCAACGACGACACGATTGCCGGCGGGACCGGCTTCCCGCCGCATCCCCACCGCGACATGGAGATCGTCACGTACGTCCTCTCGGGCGCCCTCGCGCATCGCGACAGTATGGGAAATTATGGCGTCGTCGGCCCCGGCGGCGTGCAGTTCATGAGCGCGGGCACGGGCGTCACGCACAGCGAGTACAACGACAGCGCGGTCGATCCGCTGCACCTCGTGCAGATGTGGGTGCTCCCGGGAGAACTAGGCACGCCTCCCTCGTACGGACAGATGGCGTTTTCCGTCGACGATCGCCGCGGGCGCTGGCTGACCGTCGTCAGCGGGGAGCCCGGCGTCGAGACCCCGATCCGCATCACCCAGGGGGCGACGCTGCGCGTCGCGCGCGCCGAAGGCGCGTCGCTCGCCGTCGACTTCGCGCCGCAGCGTTACGGCTTTCTCTTCGTGGCGAGCGGCGCGGTCGATGCCAACGGCACGGCGCTCGGAGCGGGCGATTCGGTGCGGCTGCACGACGTCGCCCGACTCGAAGTCGGCGGCGCGGGCGAACTCGTGCTCTGGGACGTACCGGGCGTCAGCCGCCCTGAATGACGACGCGGTTCGACGCCGCGCGCCACACGACGGACGCGGCGACCGCAAACAGCGCCAGCCACGCGACCTGCGCCGCGATGCTGACTGCCCATTGCTCCGGCGGGATTACGCCGACGTAGATCAGTAGCGGCGTCGAGTAGATCGCCGCGAAGGGCAGCGCGAAGACGATGCGTCCGAATATCCCCGGGAAGAGCGTCAGCGGGATGATCTGTCCCGACAGCAGGTCGGACGCCCACCGGACGATCAGCTGTGCCGCGAACGTTTCCAGCGTCCAGAAGGCGATGCTGTTCATCAGGAAATTCAAGAAGAAATTCACGCCGTAACCGATCGCGAAGGCCAGCAGAAACGCCGCGAACGTCGCCGGCGGCGGCACGTCGATGTGCACCAAGAGCAGCGCAATGAGCAGCGACGGGATCACGAGGACGGCGTGCAGGACCGTCTGGCCGAACCCGTCGCTGAAGAAATACAGCGGTACGCTGATCGGCTTCATCAAATCCGTAGCGATCGTTCCCTCGCGCAGCTTTTCCCGTATCAGCCGCGTGCCGTCCACCTCGAGGATCAGCGACATGAGCATCGCGATCGTCGCATACGTGATCATGCTGTGGAGCGGCAAATTTATCGGCGCGGCGTTCTGCGCGTACAGCGCGGTCCACAGCGATCGCAGGATGTAGACCCGCAGGACGAGAGAGCCGATTTCGGTGAGGACCTCCATGCGGTAGGTGGCCTCACGCGCGAACGCCTTTTTCGCGAACTCGACATAGGGGGTCAAGTGAATCAGCGGCCCTTCTGTCGCTTGATGGCCTCCTGGCGGCGATGCTCCATCTCTTCGAGCTCGAGCATCATGACGTCGACGACCTTGTCCACTTCGGTCGCCTGAGTTTGGGGCGGCTCCTCGCCCGACCGCCGCGGCTGCGGCCTGACGTTGCGGTGCTCCTCGAGCGCCGAGTCCTGCGCGTGGAACTTGCGGAGGAACTTCGAGTACGTCTCGGCGGCGCGCGCGCGCATGTCCTCGCCGGCTTCGAGGTTGAAGACGTCGGCGAAGAAGTTCATCTTGGCGTGAATCTCCGGTGCCTTCTCCGGCGGGTAGATCGACGCGGGATCGCCGAACGCGATGTGCTGCATCGGCACGCTCGCGCCGGCGCGCAGGCGCGATTTGACGTGGACGATCCCGCCGAGTGCGACGCCGCTGCCCGCTTCCAGGATCGCGCCGTTGAAGACCTTGGCGCCGGAAGCTACGAAACAGCCATCGCCGAGCGTCGCTCCGACGACGTACGCATGCGGGCCGACGATGCAGCGCGCGCCAACGCTCAAAGGGAAAACGAGCGCGCTTCCGCCGCTGGATCGCAGTACGGCGTGCTCCATGATGACGCTCTGATCGCCGATGCGCAGCGCCGCGCCCTCGGCAGCGATGACGGCGCCGTGCAGCACCGCACAGCCCGCGCCGATCGTGACGTCGCCGCTCACGATCGCGCTCGGCGCCACGTACGCGCTCGAGTGGATCTTCGGCCGTTTCGTGCCGCTGGAAAGGATCATGACGCGTCTTCCTCCGGTTGCCGCTCGTACCCCTCGACGTAGATGCGGCGGATGATCGATTCGAGGTCCGGTTCCTCTAAGCTGACGTCTTCGACGCAGTAACGCTCACTCGCTTGCCGCACGAGCAGATCAGCGCGCTCCCTGTTGCGATCGAAGCGAAAGCGCGCGGTGGAGTCCTCGCTGCTTACGAGCTGCGCTCCGTCCAGTGCGGGTTGCTCTACCGGACCGCTAAAGCGCACGACTAGCGTGCGGAAGCGTCCATACTCGCTCTTGATGCGCCCGATGTCGCCGTCGTAGATCAACGTTCCGCGATCGATCAGGATGATGCGCCGGCACAGGCGCTCGACGTCGGCGAGGTCGTGCGTCGTGAGAACGATCGTCGTGCCGCGCTCCGCGTTGATGCGCGCGATGAACTCGCGGATGGCCTCCTTCGCGACCACGTCCAATCCGATCGTCGGCTCGTCGAGATAGACGATCTTCGGGCTGTGCAGCAGCGCGGCGGCGAAATCGCCGCGCATGCGCTGGCCCAGCGAGAGCTGGCGCACGGGCGTCTTCATGAACTCGTCCATCTCGAGGATGTCGACGAACTCAGCTACGTTACGGCGATACTGCTCGGCGGGAATTCCGTAGATGGCTCGGAGCAGCTCGAACGACTCGACGAGCGGAAGATCCCAATAGAGCTGGCTGCGCTGCCCGAACACGACGCCGATGTTGCGGGCGTTTTCCTTGCGCTGCTTCCACGGAACGAGTCCGGCTACGTTCACCTGCCCCGACGTCGGCACGAGGATGCCCGTCAACATCTTGATCGTCGTGGACTTGCCGGCGCCGTTCGGGCCGATGTAACCGACGAGCTCGCCCGGTTCCAGCGAAAACGTCACCTTGTCGACCGCGACCCGTTCCTCGTATTCGCGCGAGAAAAGGGAGCGCAGGGCGCCCAGAGCCCCGGGCGTGCGCTTGGGGGTGCGAAAGACTTTGCGCAGGTCGCGCGTTTCTACGATCGGCAGGACACGCACATTCGGCCCTGCGTACTCCTTTTCCGGTGATCGTAACCGTCTCCAACGAATACGGATCGGGAGCCCTCGCGATAGCGGCGCGCGTCGCGGAGGAGCTCGGTTACGCGTACGTGGACCAGCAGCTTCCGGTGGTAGTCGCCAAGCGGCTGCGCATCACGCCCCAAGACGTGGACGCCAACGAAGACGCGCAGCGTTCGCTGGGTGAGCGGCTTCTCACGAGTCTCGAGCGCGCGACGCCGGAGCTCGCGCAGGCCTCGGCGGAGCCGCCCTTCGGCGAGGCGCTTCTGCACGCGGTTCAGGACGCGGTGCGCGAGTACGCGGCGCGCGGCAACGCGGTGATCGTCGGACGCGGTGCGTTCGCGATCCTCGGCGCTCGACCCGACGTGCTGCGCGTGTTCTTCCACGCTCCGCGAGCCTGGCGGGTCGCGCGCGTCGTGGAGGCCACCGGTATCCGGCCGGAGGTCGCCGAGGCCGAGGTCGATCGCGTCGACAGCGCTCGCGCCGCGTACCTACAGGAGTGGTACGGCGTGGCCTTCGGCGACGCGCGCGCCTACGATCTGTGCATCGACACGTCGCGGATCGACGCCGCGCAAACCACCGCCGCGATCGTCGCCGCCGTACGCGCTCGACGCGCGTGATCGAAGAGGCCGCCGGGCGCCGCGCGTCCATCCTCGCCCCGCTGCGCTATCGCGACTTTCGTTTGCTCTGGCTGGGGCTGCTGATCTCCAACCTCGGCACGTGGATGCAGTTCACGGCGATGGGCTTCTTCGTCGCGCGCATGGCCGGCTCGCCGCACCGCGCCGCGCTCGAGCTCGGCATCCTCGGCGCGGCCCGCGCCATCCCCGTTTTGCTGCTGTCCCCGCTCGCCGGCGTGGTGGCCGACGACTTGCCACGCCGGCGCGTGCTGTTCGTCACGAACACGACGATGGCGTTCGCCGCCTTCATGCTGGCCGTGCTCGCGACGACGCATCGGCTGGACCTCACCAGCCTGGTCGTTCTCTCGGCGCTGAACTCGGCCGCCAACGGCTTCGATTCGCCGGTGCGCCAGAGCTGGGTGCCGCTGCTCGTCGACCGTCAATACGTCGGCAACGCGGTCGGGCTCAACTCGATCGCCTTCAACGCACCGGCTGTCATCGGCCCCGCGCTCGCGGGTCTGCTGATCGTGTGGTTCGGTGTGGCTGGAGCGTTCTATTTCAACGCGGCGGCGACGCTCGCCGTCGTCGTGGCGGTGATCATGATGCGCCCGTCGCCGCCCTCCGCAACGCGCCGCGAGTCCGCGCTGTACGCCATGCGATACGGGATCGTCTTCATCGTGCGGCATCCGGCGCTGCGCTGGATCTTACTCGCGCAGCTGGTCACGGCGATCCTGACGCGGCCTTACGGTCAACTCATTCCGGCTCTGGCCGTCAACGTGCTGCACGCGGGAGCGCGCGGCTTGGGTTGGGCCGTGTCGGCGGCCGGCGTCGGCGGTTTCGGCGGCGCGCTCGTCACCGCGCATTTCGCGCAGCGCGAACGCCGCTCGCGTCTCTGGCTGCAATCGGGGCTGCTGATGTCGGCGGGCGTGTTGGCGCTCGCGTTCGTTCCCACGCTCGGATGGGCGCTGCCGGTGCTCTTCACGATCGGCATCGGTACGCTCGCGACGCTGGGTGTCACGAATACGCTGATCCAGGTTCTCTCCCCGGACGACGTGCGCGGCCGCGCCCTCGCCGTCTACACGATGATCGCGATCGGCGTGGTTCCGCTCGGATCGCTCGTCGACGGCGCGATCGCCGCGGCGATCGGGCTGCGCCCCACCTTCGCGTTCGCCGGCGCCGTCTGCGTCGCGATGTTCCTCGCGATTTGGTTTTCTATTCCGGCCGTCCGCAAAGTATAAGAAAAAGCGAGTCGCCGGAGGCGACTCGCTAATACTCCGCCGGCTATACCGACGGAGTTTCGAGGCGTTTGAGGTTAGGCGGCGGCCTTCTTGCGCGCCTTGCGGGCGCCCTTGCGGGCGGCTTTGCGCACTTTGCGCGCACCCTTGCGTACGGCCTTGCGCGCCTTGCGTGCGCCCTTGCGTACGGCCTTGCGCGCCTTGCGCCCGACCTTGCGTGCGGCCTTGCGCACCTTGCGTCCGACCTTACGCGCGGCCTTCTTGCGTGTGGCCTTCTTGCGCGTGACCTTGCGCTTCGGCGCTGCAGCCTTTGCTGCCGCCTTCTTCTTTCTACGTTTGACTGCCATTGGTTGTGGAGTCATCCTTTCTCTGGTCAGCAATCGACCAGGGGTGTTGCCTACCTTATACAGTATTACGAGCGCCAATGCAAGTTTTGACCGATGACGGCGCACGCATCGATGCACGCGTGGATGGAAGCGCGGCATCGCGCGCGGTCGTTCTGATTCATGGATTTCCGTTCGCGCGCGCGATCTGGGACGCACAGAACGATGCGCTCGCAACAATCGCGCGCGTCGTCCGTCTCGACTTGCGCGGCGCCGGAAAGTCGAGCGTTCCGGACGGACCGTACCTCATGGAAAGGCTCGCCGCGGATGTCGCGACGCTGCTCGACGCGCTCGGAATCGAGCGCGCCGCTCTGATCGGTCACTCGATGGGCGGATACGTCGCCCTAGCGTTTGCGCGCATGTTTACGGAGCGCGTCTCACACCTCGCGCTCGTTGCGAGCCGGCTCGCCGCGGATTCGCCGGAGCAGGCCGCGGCGCGGCGCGAGCTGGCCGACAGGACGGAGCGCGCCGGTGCGATCGAGCCCGTCGTCGAGGCTTACCTGCCGCGCCTGCTCGCGCGCGACACTCGCCGCGAGGTGGTCGAGCGCGCCTGTGCGATCGCGCGGCAAACGAATCCGTCGGGCGCAGCGGCCACGCTGCGCGGCATGGCGCTGCGCTCCCCTTCAGACGACATCGCCGCCGATCTCGACCTTCCCGTGCTCGTGATCGCGGGCGGGCGCGATGTGGTCGTCCCTATCGAAGAGTCGCGGGACGTCGCGCGGCGATTTGCGCGCGCGCGGGTCGTGGAGTGCGGCGAAAGCGCGCACCTCCCGATGCTCGAGGAGCCGGGTCGCGTGCGCGACGCCCTAATGGATTGGTTAGCCGCTAACGAATGATGGGCTGGTTCGAGCGGCGGCGGAACGCGCTGTACACCCAGTAACCGCCGAGCAAGACCGCGGCGATGACGGCGGCCACGATCAGGATCTTCAAAAGGTAGCCGGTGAGCACGAACACCACGATAACGATCGCGACGAGCGCCGTCAGTTTGAGAAACAGCGCGACCATCGGGTGAAAGCCGGGTCGGGTCGGAGTACGCATAGCGTCGTTATCTACCGGGCGCCACGGCGTCAGGTTTCAAGGGAGGTTCCCCAAATAGTCGAGGACGCGGTAGCCGGCAGCGATGGTCCCGCCCGAGTCGATCGTCCCATCCCGGAGCATCGTCCGGAAACTCGAGAGCGTCGCCAGCTCCACTTCGAGGTCCTCGGTCGCGTCGAGCTGCAGCTCGCGCGCTTTGACGCCGCCTGACGCCACGAAGACGTAGGCGTGCGCCGCGGAGCGCACGGGCTCGGGTAGATACTCGCCGACGAGATCGCAGCGTTCCACGTCGTAGCCCGTCTCCTCCGCGAGCTCGCGCAGCGCGCACTCGCGCGGGTCCTCGCCGGGTAACAGCATGCCGGAGGGGAGTTCGAGATGGATCGAATCCGATCCGTATCGGTACTGGCGGACCAGGACGACGTGCTTGTCGCGCGTCAGCGCCAGGACCGTGACGAAACCGCTCGATTCCCGCACGTAGTAGTTGGGGACGATCGAGCCGTCGGGCAGCACAACCTCATCGACGCGCAGCCGCATGAATGGCGAGTCGACGACGTAACTCGACGAGCGCACGCGCCAGACCGGCTTCTTCACAGGTCATGACTACCGACGAAGCGTTTGCGGCTCCTCTCACGAAGCGGACTCGACATGGGAGACGGTGTGCTGATCGTGGGCGGCGGGACGATGGGATCCGGAATCGCCTTCGTCGCCGCGCGGGCCGGTTACGACGTCGAAGTCGTCGAGCCGCAGGCCGCTTCGCGCGAACGAGGAGTCGCGCTCGTGCGGCGCGAGGCGCAGCGAGCGGACGATGCCGCGATCGAGCGACGCATTCGCTGGAGCGACGCGATGCCGTCGAGCAGCGGCGCGACGCTGGCGATCGAAGCCGTGCCCGAAAGATTTGAGCTCAAGCGTGACGTCTTCGTCGCACTCGCGCGCGTGCTCGCGCCGGATGCGCTGCTCGCCACGAACACGTCGTCCCTGGCCGTTGCCGAGCTCGCGGACGTCGTGCCCAACCCTGAGCGCGTGCTGGGGCTGCATTTCTTCAACCCCCCGCAGCGCATGCAGCTGATCGAAGTCGTGGGCGCTCCGCAGACGAGCGACGACACGATCGATCGAGGTTTCGAGATCGCCGTACGGCTGGGTAAGCATCCCGTCTTCGCGGCGGACACGCCGGGTTTCATCGTCAATCGCGTAGCGCGCCCATACTATCTGCAGTCTTTGCGCGCGCTGGAGAGCGGCGTCGCTTCGGCCGAAGAGCTCGACGCGCTGGCGCGCGCGGCCGGCTTTCGCATGGGTCCTTTCGAGTTGATGGATCTGATCGGCCTCGACGTGAATCTCGCAACGACCGAGTCGGTGTACGCGCGCACGCAGGAAAAGCGTCTCGCTCCCGTCGGCCTGCAGCGGCGCATGGTCGCCGAGGGGCGGCTCGGACGCAAGACCGGCGCGGGCTTCTACGATTACCACGACGGGAGAAACGAGCGGTTCGAGCCGGCGGTGGAACCGCCGCGCGGCGATCGCGATCCGGATGAGTTCGTGGTGGTCGTCGGCTTCGGCGGGCTCGGCGACGAACTTGCGGACGCCGTCGAGCAGCGCTACGAACGCGCGGGCCGCATCGAGAACGACGAGTTTCTCGGCCACCTACAAAAAGGCGCGACGATCGTGATCGACGTCGGCGATGGCGCGAGCGATCGCGGCGACGTGATGGCGCGGCTCGACGCGACGCTCGGGCCCGAGACGGTCCTCTTCGTCGACGCCTATGCGACCGATCTCGAGGCCTGCGCGCGCCGGGTACGGCACCCCGAGCGCCTGATCGGATACGGGATCCTCGGATCGCTGTCGGAGCAGAGCGCGGTCGAAATCGTCGACTCGGCGGCGTCCGACGACGCACTGGAGCTCGCGCAGGAGCTCTTCGCAAACCTCGGCAAGGCCGCAATCTTAGTGGAGAACGTGCCCGGGCTCTTTCTCGGCCGCACCGTCGGCTCGATCGTCAACGAGGCGATGATCGCCGTCGCTGAGCACGTCGCATCACCCGAGGACGTCGACACGGCTCTGCTCCTTGGCGCGAACTACCCGCTCGGGCCTATCGCCTGGGGACGCGAGATCGGCGGAGCGCGCCTGTCGCGCATCTTGATGCGCCTCGCCCAAGCGGAAGGCGAGGCGTTCTCTCCGCATCGCTCGCTGTGGGTTTTGGACGTGGAACCGGAACATGAGGCCGAGCCGCAGCCCGCGGAGGCGGGGCAATGAGTCGCGAGGTTTGGGTGATCGACGCGGTGCGCACGCCGATCGGCCGCGCCGGCGGTAGGCTCGCGAGCGTGCGTCCCGATGATCTCGCGGCCCTCGCACTGCGCGCAATCGTCGAGCGCACGGGCGTCGTGCCTTCGGCGATCGACGACGTCTATTTGGGCGCGGCCAATCAGAGCGGCGAGGACAACCGCAACGTCGCGCGCATGGCGGTGCTGCTGGCGAACCTGCCGATTGAGATTCCGGGAGCGACGATCAATCGGCTCTGCGGCTCCAGCCTGCAGGCGATCAACTCGGCCGCACAGGCGATCGCCTTCGGCGAAGGCGACGTGATGATCGCGGGCGGCGTGGAATCGATGACCCGCGCGCCCTACGTTCTTCCGAAGAGCGACGCCGCGTTCGGCCGCCGGCAGCAGCTCTTCGACACGGTGCTCGGCTGGCGAATGATCAACCCCAAGATGCCTTCGCAGTGGACGATCTCGCTCGGCGAAACGGCGGAGATCGTCGCGGAACGCTACGGCATCAGCCGCCAGGAGCAAGATCGCTTCGCCCTGGAATCGCAGCGGAAGTGTGCGGCGGCGGTGGAGCGCGGGGCCTTTCACGACGAGATCTGCGAGGTGCCGCTTCTCGACGCGCAGGGAGAGCGGACCGTCGCGATCCGCGACGAGCATCCTCGGCCGGAGACGAGCCTAGAGGCGCTAGGGAAGCTCAAACCATCCTTTAGAAACGGCGGCACTGTAACCGCGGGAAACTCTTCGGGCGTCAACGACGGAGCCGCGGCCGTTCTGCTGTGCGCGGCTGAAGCCGCGCGGAGTCAGGGGCTGACGCCGCTGGCGCGATTCGTCGCCAGCGCGTCGGCGGGGGTCCCGCCCGACGTGATGGGCTTGGGCCCGATTCCGGCAACGCGCAAGGCGCTGGCGCGCGCGCGCCTCGACGTCACCGATCTCGACCTCGTTGAAATCAACGAGGCGTTCGCCGCCCAGGCGATCGCATGCGCGCGGGATCTCGGCCTCGATCCCGCCCGAACGAACGTCAACGGCGGCGCGATCGCGCTCGGTCACCCGCTCGGCGCGAGCGGCGCGCGCATCGTCACGACGCTGCTCCACGAGTTGCGCAGACGCTCGGGACGCTACGGGTTGGCGACGATGTGCATTGGCGTCGGGCAGGGCATTGCAACGGTATTCGAGCGCGTCGAGGAGAAGGCAGCGCGATGACCACGACCTCTACGTTGCCGAAAACCCAGCTGCTCATCGGCGGTGCGTGGCGCGACGCTTCGGATCAGGGAACATATCGGGATACGAATCCCGCTACGGGCGCGCCCATAGCGGACGTAGCGGATGCGACACGCGACGACCTCGATGCCGCGGTTGTCGCCGCGCGGCAGGCGTTCGAGGGAAAATGGCCGACGATGGCGGCGTCGCGACGCGCCAAGATCGTCTACAAGCTCGCGCAGCTCATCGCCGAACGCAGCGCGGAGCTCGCGCTCTGCGAAGTGCGCGACAACGGTAAGACGATCGGTACTGCCAAAGGCGAGCTCGGCGCAATCGTGGACACGTTCGAATTCTATGCCGGCGCGGCCACGAAAAACTACGGCGAAACGCTGCCGCCGCCGCTTCCGACCTACATGGCCGCCACCGTGCGCGAGCCTGTCGGCGTCGTCGGCGCCATCGTCCCGTGGAACTTTCCCCTGCTGCTCGCGTCGTGGAAGGTCGCGCCGGCGCTGGCCGCCGGATGCACCGTCGTTCTCAAGCCGTCGTCGGTGACGCCGCTCACCGCGATCGAGCTGGGCAAGATCGCGCTCGAAGCCGGCGTACCCGAGGGCGTGCTCAACGTCGTCACCGGAGGGACGCGCGAGATCGGCGCGTGGCTGGTCGAGCATCCGGACGTGGACAAGATCGCCTTCACCGGCTCCACGGCGACGGGGCGGATCGTCGCCGCAACGGCGGCCCGAACGCTCAAGCGCGTCACGCTGGAGCTCGGCGGAAAATCGCCGTCGGTCGTGTTCGACGACGCGGACGTCGATTCGGCGATCGTCGGGGCGCTGTACGGCGTGTACTACAACGCGGGCCAATGCTGCGAGGCGCGCACGCGCATCCTCGTGCAGAGCGCGATCTACGACCGCTTCGTGAGCGGCTTCGCCGAAAAAGCGCAGCGCTTGCGGCTCGGCGATCCGGAGGATCCGCAAACGCAGATCGGTGCGATCACGAACGCCGAACAGTACGACAAGATCAAGGCGTACTGCGAGATCGGCGCGTCGGAGGGGGCGAAGCCGCTGTTCGGTGGGACGCGGGCGGACGTAGGCGCCGCATTCGTCGCTGGCCGTTTCTGGAGCCCGACTGCGTTCGAGGCGCAGAGCTCGCACCGCATCGCGCGCGAAGAGGTCTTCGGTCCCGTCGCGACCTTCATTCGGTTTGACGACGAAGCGGAGGCCATCGCGCTGGCGAACGCGAGCGAGTACGGCCTCGCCGCCAGCGTTTGGTCGAACAACGTCGGGCGTGCGAATCGGGTGGCGCGCGGGATTCGCGCCGGCTCGGTGGCGATCAACACGCCGTATGCCGTCTTTCCCGGGGTCCCGTTCGGCGGCTACAAACAGTCCGGATACGGGCGGGAGCTTGGCATGGAGACGATGCGGCTCTACACAGAAACGAAGAGCGTGTTGACGTTCGTCGGCGAGAAACCGATGAACCCGTTCGGAGTATAGGCAGGGTATGCGGGAAGCGTTGAAGATCGGCGGCCTGTACAGTACAAGCTACGGAACGCTCTGGAAGGACGGAACCTACTTTCCGCGCGGCACCGAGGTGAGCGTCGTCGGTCTTCACGTGGATCAGGGCTTCTGCGTTCGCTTTCCCGCGACGCTCGACGGCGAGCCGCTGGAGACCTGGGAGGACTGGAGCGAGGTCGACTTCCTCGCCGAGGAAGGATCCATCGAACCGCCGAGCCGGCCGCTTTCCAATGCCGTGCTGGCCGAAGCGCGCGACGTGCTTTCAGAGGCGGACGACGGCTCTCATCTCCACCTACACGACGACGAGTAAACTTTTTAGGTGCCGAGCGTAATGGTCGAGTTTTGCCAGACGCTCCAGCTGGCGCAATCCGAGGACGTGTGTCCGGGACCGAGGATCGCGACCCAGCAGTAGGTCTTGCTGGGTTTGAGGTGGTTGAATATCGCGTTGCCCTTTTTGTTGGTCCCTATCGTCTCGAAGGGTGTTCCGGGGCGTGGGCTCGCCGTATTCTTGGGCGTGGATGCCTCTACCGGAATCCGCGCCGCGGGTGTGCCGAGGACCGTGACGTTGACGGTCGCCGCCGTGATCTTCGGATTCGGCGTCGGCGAGGGGCCTGAGGCCGACGGCGACGGCGTCACGGAGCCACTGTGACAGGCGGCAATCGCCAGCACGAGCGCGGCCCCGGTCAAAACGATCATCAGGCGTTTGGGCATGGCCGGGTCGCTTCGACGCATCAAGCTCCAGCCCCGTTCGCGCCGCCGGCGCACAAATGAAAGTATCGTTGTGATTTGGCGTCGAGGGTCGCGTAATATTCCCGAAACAGCGCGGCTGCGGCAGTTCCGGGCCAGTGTGCCGGGAGGAGCTCGCTCGGTAAGCCGGGATCGAGATACGTGAACCTGCGGTAATCGTGCACGAGCCAGAGACGCTCGACGAGTGCGGCCTCGTCACTCAGGTCCCCGCGCTCGCGCTCGCGCTCCAGATGCGGTGCATAGCGACCGATGAATTGATGGTAGGCCGAGGCGATCTGCGGGACGTTCCAGCAGCGCTCCAGCAGTTCACGATCGCTCAGCGGCCCGCTGTACTCACTGCTGAATAGGTGGACGGCTTCCAGCGTGAGCGTTGAGCGAGCCGCCTCCCGCGCGGCGGCCAGCGTGTCGGAGGGCGATATCCACGTCGAGGGCGAGAGGGTCGCCCAGCCCAGCGCGGCGAGCTCCTTACGCAGTAGCTCGCGGCGCTTACGGTGGCGCTCCCCGATCGCGTAGGTGAGGAGACGCCAGCGACCATCCCATTCGATGACCGGCCCGTAGATGCGCGGGCTGAGCTCTTCGATGCGGCGCCGGCCGCGCTCGGTGACCACGTAGCGCGCTCGGCCGCCTTGGCGGCGAGCGGACAGCCAGCCCTGGCGCGACATGCGGGATACGGCCTGGCGCACCGCCGGGGCCGAGACGCCGAACGAGGCCATCAGCCGAACGAGCGCCCCGATCCACAACGATCCGTCGCCGGCCAGCCGGTGGACCATGTCGCCGTAAAGGGTGAAGATAAAGGAATTCGGCCGCGTGATTGGCCTTGACAGTCCCGATTCCACTTAGTATAACGATATTCTCTCCGCTCGATAGAAAACCGTTATATCGGAAGGCTCAGAATGAATCGAATAGCGACGTTCGACGACTGGATTGCCATGCTGGACGAGTGGCGGCGCGACATCGGTCTCGACCGCGAACTGGTCGACCGCTTCATGCCGGGGTATCGCTTCGAGGCGAAATACGGCGAGCTCCCGACACCCGAGATATACTTCGGCGACTTTCAAGGCGAGAGGCGCTGGGAGAAGGTCCGCGAGATTCCGGATCAGCGGATGCGCGACGCGGTGCTGAACATGGTCGTCTATCAGGGGGACACCGAATTCGCCTCCAACGAACAGCAGCGCTTTCTCGTCAACAACGCTCCGAGCGAGTACGATCTCGCCTCGCTCGTGCGAATCATGGTCGAGGAGACGCGCCACGGCTATCAGATGTGTCACCTGATGGTCGAACATTTCGGCAGCGAAGGAAAGATCGAGGCGCAGAAGATGCTCGAGCGGCGGGCCTTCGGCAAGAAGAATCGCCTGCTCAACGCGTTCAACGACGACGTGACCCACTGGCTCGACTTTTTTGCGTACACGAATTTCATGGATCGCGACGGGAAGTTTCAGCTCACCATGCTCTCGCATTCCAGCTTCGCTCCACTGGCCGCGTCGATGGGACCAATGCTGCGCGAGGAGTCGTTTCACATGGGCACCGGCATCACGGGCCTGCGGCGCATCGCGAACGCCGGCGTCATTCCGGTCGAGATCCAGCAGAAGTACTATAACAAATGGTCGTCCGGCTCGCTCGACCTCTTCGGAACCGACCATTCGGGTTCGGCGCAGTGGGCCTATACGTGGGGCATCAAGGGACGCGTCGACGAGGATCGAGCCGGCGAGCGGCCCGACAAGGAGCACCTCAACGAGCGCGCGCGCCGGCAGTTCTACGACGAGGCGCTGGCGACCGTGGCTCGCGTCAACGAAGTCAATCCGAGCGAGACGAAACTCTACCTTGCCGACATGAAGTTCAACCGTAAGATCGGCGACTTCGCGGGACAACGCTACGGCGTCGACGGGCGCAAGCTCAGCGAGGCGGAGTGGCAGGCGTACGCGCCCACCGTCCTCCCGACTGAGGCGGACGAAGCCAAGCTCAAGGAATACTTCAAAGATCCCAACTGGATCGCACCTAAAGGAAAACTAGCATGAGCACAACGGTCGACGGAAAGGCGCAGCAAACGCCGTTTGGACGCGAAGATCGCCCATTATCCGGCAAGCGCGTCATCAACTACTGGAAGGACGGTCACGTCGCGTTCATCGAGATGGACGACCCGCCGGCCAATACATATACGCACGAGATGATGCGACAGCTCGACGAGGCGATCCTCGACGCGCGATTCGACCCCGACGTCGAAGTCATCGTCCTCACGGGCAAGGGCGAGAAGTTCTTCTCCGCCGGCGCGAACATCGGGATGCTCAACCAGGTGACGCCCGAGTTTAAGTACATGTTCTGCCTGCACGCGAACGAGACGTTGGCGCGCCTCGAGCAGACGCCCAAGCTCGTGATCGCGGCGCTCAACGGTCACTGCGTCGGCGGCGGCCTGGAGATCGCGATGGCAGCCGACCTGCGCTTCGCGCGCAAAGATGCCGGCAAGATCGGCCTGCCCGAAGTCGCGCTGGGCGTCCTTCCCGGCACCGGGGGCACGCAGCGGCTCGCGCGACTCGTGGGCAAGTCGCGCGCGATTGAGATGATGACGACGGGCAAGACGGTGAGCTACGAACAGGCGCTCGAGTGGGGCATGCTCACGGACCTCTTCGAGGGCGACGCGCAAGACTTCCGCGAGCAGATCGCCGATTACGCGAAGCAGTTCTGCTCGCCGAACAAGGCGCCGATGGCCGTCGGCCACATCAAACGCAGCGTGCAGACCGGCGCGGAGCTCCCGCTGCAAGACGCGCTCGCGCTCGAGCGCGAGCTGCAGTCGCTGCTCTTCAAGAGCGAGGACGCCAAAGAAGGCCTCGCCGCGTACAACGAAAAGCGCGTCGCTCGCTTCAAAAATAAATAGGGCCGAAATTACCGATGGATGCGTAGGACGATCTTGCCGATGACGTGTCCGCGTTCGATGCGCCGGTGAGCATCAACCACGCGCTCGAGCGAGAACACCTGGACCCGAAGCGGGATCGTCCGAGAGCCAATCGCCTTATTCAAATCCTTGAACGCTGTGCGTGACGTCTTGCCATCAAAGGCCAAAGCGCTATGGCCCTCTGCATGCGGCTCTGGCTCGACGCCGTTGGGAAATGCAAGCGGTGCGCCGGATTTCAAGTGGGCTAAGAAGGGAGAGAGATCTTCGCCGCCGGCTGTGATAAAAGCCTGATCGAAACCTGTCGGTGCGGCCCGCTTTATCGCAGCCTCACGGGCAGGTGAATGCGGATCGATCGCGCGGACGGCCCCAAGCCGGCGGACGTATTGGCGTGCGTCGGGGCGCCCAGTGGCGGTCACGCTCGCTCCAATAACGTTCGCTGCAAGCCATACCGCCAATGAGCCGACGCCGCCGCTTGCGCCGAAAACAAGGAGATCTTGATCACTCTTCGTCTCGAGGGCCCTGAGTCCGGATTGTGCCGTTATTGCGACGCACGGTATGGCGCCCGCGATCCGTTGTTCGAGCTGGGCCGGCACGCGCTCAACTCTGTCCGCCGGAACACTAACGTATTCCGCGTAAAATCGGCCAACTAGATTTGCGTAGCTGTAGGCGTACACGCGGTCGCCCACTCTTAAGCGCTTCACGTCCGAGGCCGCAGCGGCAACCGTGCCGCTCCCATCGATGCCCAAGATCGTGCCTCGCCGAATCGTTCCCCAATTTCCCGAGCGCAGCTCTGCGTCCCAGATTCCAACACCGGCATAATCCAGTGCAATTATCACGTGCCCACGCGTGAGTTTGGGTACGGCAACGCTCTGGATGTGAATGTTCTCAGCCGGACCGGGACGATCGACGACCGCGGCCTTCATCCTCTTTGGAAGCATCGATTAGGTGTCCCCTGTTCTGAGGGCGACCAAACGGGAGGCGCCTTCTCCTTAGAAGGTCATGAGCGAGTGTTAGCCTTAACGTAATTCCTGCTTCGGAGGGAGTTCTAATGCGAGAACAACGCCGCTTCACGGTAACGGGGCTGGATCTCAGCGGCTACATGGTTAAGGATGCGCGGCGCGCGATTGCGTTCTACCGCGATGTGCTTGGACTCGAGCCTACCAAAGTTTATCCGGAGGATCGTGGCGCGGAATACGAACTCCCGGACGGAACGACGTTCGGTTTGTGGGGCGGGGGAGGGCGCGTGATGCCGTTTCAACCCAGTAACGGCATTCTGTTTGCGGTCGACGACTTGGATGCGGCAATCGAGGCCGTGAAGGAGCGGCGCATCCCGATTTTGATGGAGCGCGAAACGCCCGTTTGCAGGATGGCAATGATCAACGACACCGAGGGGAACATGGTAACGTTTCATCAGCGTAAGGTGATCTAGCCCAGGGGGCGCCCCTGGTGATCCCGTAATGGTGTGCTCATGAAAAACTCGTGCGAGCGCTGCGGCCGGGCGCTGCGAGACGAAAGCGAGGCCCGGGCCTGTTCGTACGACTGCACGTTCTGCGCGGACTGTTCGTCTGAGATGAACGCTCGCTGCCCGAACTGCGGTGGCGCCCTGCTGGCCCGCGCGGGTTCCGCGTGATGGTCACCGCGTTCATTTTGATGGAGGTGGAGCGGCCGCGGCTCCGCACGATCGCCGAGGACCTGCTCGCGATCCCGGGGATCGCCGAGGTATACTCCGTTGCGGGACCCTACGACCTGGTCGCGGTCGCGCGGATCCGGCAGCACGAAGAGCTCAACGACCTCGTCACCGAGCACGTCGCCGCGCTCGACGGCATCATCGGGACCGAGACGCTCATCGCGTTCCGCTCTTTCTCGAAAAAAGACCTCGGGCTTTTGTGGGACATCGGTAGCTAGGGCAGTTCTACGCGGTAGAGGTTGGTCTCGTCGATGCTGAGGCGCTGCGGCTGATTTCCGTCGTAGTCTTCGAAGCGCACGACCGACGTACCCAACGCGAATTCGTCGTTGCCGAGCGGCTTGAGCTCGTCGACGCCGTCGAGCGTCAGCCGGTCCTTGACGATCACGACGCGCGTGATCTGCGGTGCGCCGAAAAACACGTTCTCGTACCTGCCGGCCAGCGCGGACCATTCCGCCGGGTAGGTGAACGAGCGCGGTCCGCGATAGAGCGCGTTGGCGAACCACTGCGAGCCGTAGTTCATCTCGACGACGCTGCCGCCGCGGTCGCGCCCGAACGCGAGCAAGAACATGGCGTACTTGGGGTCGTCAGCCCAGAAGCTGTCGTCCCCGCGCGGATACAGCGCGCTGCGCTTGCCGCCGTCGATCAGAAAGAGCCGGTCGCGCGCCGCGATGACCCGCAGCAGCGTTCCGCCGGCCGACGTGTACGCTCCCGCGTAATCGCCCGGCCGGTCGACGTGCGCCGGGTCGGGCGCGGCCGGCGGCGCGGGAACGGGCTGCCCGAGGCTCTGCGCGCGCAGCACCCGCATCGCATAGAGCACGATCGCGCATGGATGCAGCGGCGCCTCGACAAGATTCGCGAAGGCGATGACGCCGAATCCGCGCGTGAGATTCATCTGCATGCACGCCGTGTACCCGGAGAATCCGCCGGTGTGCCCAATCAGCCGGTCGCCGCCGTCGTTGAAGATGGCGAGCCCGTATCCGTATTGCCGGTAGAACGCCGGCGCCTCCGTCAGCACGACGCCCGGCGAGCCGGCGGGTTTGCCGTTTTTGAGCGTGTCGGGCGACGTCATCGCTGCGAAGGTCGCGGGAGCGACGAGCTGCGTTCCGCTGCTCGTCCTGCCGCCGTTGAGAAAGAACCGCATGTAGGCGGCCATGTCCTCCGGCGTCGAGAGCACCGAGCCCGCCGGATCGACGAAGTCCATCGGCTGCGCGGCGACCAGCGCGGGCTGCAGCGGCGGTGGCCGGTCGTTGTCGCGGAACTGATAGCCTACCGCTGCGTCCGCCATGAACTCCGGCGTATAGACGGGCACGCTGTGCGTCATTCCGATCGGCTGGAGAACGCGATCCTGAAGCGCGTCCGGCCACGAGCGCCCGTCCAGTCGCGCCACGACCGCGCCCGCAACGGCATAGCCGTCGTTGGAGTACGACCACGACGTGCCCGGCACGAACAGCGTCTTCGCCGCACGCAGCGCGACGATGTCGTACACGTAACCCATCTCGGCGGCGTAGTCGTCGGGCAGTCCGGCGGTGTGCGAAAGGATCTGATGAACGAGGACCGGCGTCCCTCCGGAGTCGATTGAAAACCACGGAAGATACCGCTGCACCGGTTCGTTCAGGTCGATCTGGCCCGCGTCGTGCTGCTCGAGGAGCGCGAGCGCCGTCATCGACTTGGTGATCGAGCCGATCGCGAAGCGCGTCCGCGCCGTAACCGGCGTCTTCCCGTCGACGTTCGCGTAGCCCAGCGTGATGACGCGCAGGGTCTTCGTGCGATCGGTGATTGCGACGGAGAGCCCCGGGGTGCCTTGATAGCGCATAGCGGCGGGAGCGTAGGCGGCGATCGCAGCGAGCGCTGCCGAGAGCGTCTGCCCGCTGCGTGCGCTTTCGGCCGCCGCCGGCAGAAGCGCGGCCGCGAGGGTTAGGGCGGCGGTTGCGGACCGGCGCATGGTCGGTGATAGTAAGAGAAGGAGGTTCCGAAAGCCTCCCGCGCTGAAACGGCCCTTTCCTCGCAGGGGTTAAGCAGGTACTATGGCACGCATCTATGAGAATTTAGCCGACACGTTCGGCAACACGCCGCTCGTCAAGATTCCGCGGATGGCGCAGGGCCTTCCGGCCACGGTGCTGGTCAAGATGGAATCGTTCAATCCCGCCGGCTCGGTGAAGGATCGCATCGGGGTCGCGATGATCGAGGGCGCGGAGCGCGACGGCAGACTGCTTCCAGGTATGACGATCCTCGAGCCGACGAGCGGAAACACCGGAATCGCGCTGGCCTTCGTCGCCGCGGCGAAGGGCTATCCGCTGATCCTCGTCATGCCGGATACGATGACGATCGAGCGTCGCAATTTGCTGAAGGCGTACGGCGCTCAAGTCGTGCTCACGCCCGGCGCTGAGGGAATGCCCGGCGCGCTGCGGCGTGCCAACGAGATTCTCGCGAGCGCTCCGGGAAAATACTTTATGCCGCAGCAGTTCGAGAATCCGGCCAACCCGGCGATCCACCGGCGCACCACGGCCGAGGAGATTTGGCGCGATACGGACGGCGCGGTCGACGTCGTTGTGTCCGCCGTCGGAACGGGTGGAACGATCACCGGCGTCGGCGAGCTGCTCAAGTCGCGCAAGCCCGGCGTCAAGATGATCGCCGTCGAGCCCGACGCTTCTCCCGTGCTCTCCGGTGGGAAGCCGGGCCCGCACAAGATCCAAGGAACGGGTGCGGGCTTCGTGCCCAAGGTGCTCAACACGGACGTCTATGAAGAAGTGATTCGCGTCACGGATGCCGACGCGATCGCGACGACGCGCCGCCTGGCGCGCGAAGAAGGCATGCTGGTCGGCATCTCTACCGGCGCGAACGTGTGGGCTGCGCTCCAAGTCGCGGCGCGCCCGGAATCCAAAAGTAAGACGATCGTGACCATCGGCTGCGACACCGGCGAACGTTATCTGAGCAATCCGGTTTTTTCCGAACAGGAAGCGACGATCGTCGAGCCCGCGCTGGTTTGAATCAGCCGCTGGTCGTCGAGGTAACGCGCGGCGATTTGGTCGAGTCGGTACACGAGGTCTCGGCCTGTGCCGTGGACGCGCGCGGGGCGACGCTTTACGAGGCGGGCGACGTCGAGGCTCCCGTCTATTTGCGCTCCGCCGCGAAACCGTTCATCGCCGCGGCGGTGATCGAAGCCGGCGCCGGCGACCGATTCGGGTTCGACGCGCGCGAGATTGCGGTGATGGCCGGCTCGCATGCCGGACAGCCGTTTCACGTCGACGCGGTGCGCTCGATCCTGCGCAAGATCGGCATGCAGCCCTCGGCGCTGCAGTGCGGCGCGCAGTGGCCATACGACGAGGTGACCGCGAACGCGCTGCGCCGCGCCGGAGAAGAGCCGACGGTGCTTCACAACAACTGCTCCGGGAAGCATGCCGGCATCCTGGCGCTCTGCGAGGTCGCCGGCGCCGATCCGGCCACGTACTTGCGGGCCGATAATCCGGCGCAACGGCGGATACTCGAGTTCTGCGCGCGCCTCTCGGACGACGACGCGGCGAGGTGGCCGATCGCAATCGACGGCTGCGGCATTCCAGTCTACGCGACGAGTCTGAAGAAGGCGGCGCTGTCGTTTGCACGCCTCGCGTCGTTGCACGGGATCGACGAGCGCACGGCCGCGGCCCTACGCGCCGTGCGCGAGGCGATGGTCGCGCATCCGCAATACGTCGCCGGCACTGGGCAGCTCGACACCGAGCTCATGCTCGCGGCGGAGGGAAGCGTCGCGGCGAAGGCCGGCGCCGAGGGCGTTCACGGCATCGCGGCGATCGCGCAGGAGTGCGGCTACGTGTCCAAAGTTCGCGACGGCGCGGCGCGCGCGCGCGGCCCGTCGACCGTCGCCGCCCTCTGCGACCTGGGAGTGCTGAACGGCGCTCAGGCGGCCGCCCTGACTCGATTTGGCGCGCCCAGCGTGTATAATCGGGCCGGGCGCGTCGTGGGCGAGGTCCGAGTTTCGCCCGGCGCCGTGGAAAAAGCGAGTATCTCCTGATGTCTGAATATCTGCGCCTGCTGGGCGAGCGAGTGTTGATCTACGATGGTGCGATGGGCACGCAGCTCATGGCGCTCGATCTGTCCGACGAGGACTTCGGCGGTGCGGCCTATCGCGGCTGCAACGAGACGCTCGTCCTCACGCGTCCCGACGTCGTCCGCGCAATACACGAAGCCTATCTGGCGTCCGGCGCCGACGTCGTGGAGACCGATTCGTTTACGGGATCGCGGCTCAAGCTCGACGAGTACGGCCTGGGTGAGCGCACGCGCGAGATCAACCTGCGCGCGGCAACGCTCGCGCGCGAGGCGTGCGATGCCGTCGCGACCGCGGCGTGGCCGCGCTTCGTGGCCGGCTCGATGGGCCCAACCGGTATGCTGGTCTCCTCGTCGGATCCCTCGCTGTCGAAGATAACGTACGAGCAACTGCGCGATCTCTACGCGGAGCAGGCACGCGCGCTCGTGGACGGGGGAGTCGACCTGCTGTTGCTGGAGACGATGCAGGATCTGTTGGAGCTAAAGGCCGCCATTGCGGGAATCCGGCTCGAGTTTGCCCGCGGCCTCCGCCGCGTGCCGATTCAGGCCCAGCCGACGCTCATCACGGAAGGGCGCATGCTTCTCGGCACGGACATCCGGGCGGTCTGCGCGACGCTGGACGCCCTCAACGTCGACGTCGTGGGACTGAACTGTTCGACCGGTCCCGCACAGATGCGCGATTCGATTCGCTACCTGTGCGAGAACGCGCGCTGCTTCGTCAGCGTCGTTCCCAACGCGGGCCTGCCGCTGATGGGACCGCAGGGCGAGACGATCTACCCCGAAGGCCCGCAGGAACTCGCGGCAGAGCTGGCCGCTTTCATCCGCGACTTCGGCGTGAATGCGGTCGGCGGGTGCTGCGGCACGACGCCCGAGCATATAAGGGCGCTGCGTGCCGCGGTCGCATCCGTGGAGCCCAAGCGGCGCGCCGCCTTCGACGGCCCTCAAGAGGCGGCCTCCGCGATCACCGCGGTCTCGCTGGAACAACAGCCGCGACCGCTCCTCGTGGGCGAGCGAATCAATTCGCAGGGCTCGCGTAAGATCAAGCGGCTGCTGCTCGCGGAGAACTACGACGACATCGTGCTGGTCGCGCGCGAACAGGTCGAGGGCGGAGCGCATCTGCTCGACGTGTGCTGCGCGCTGACCGAGCGTCCCGACGAGGACGTTCAAATGCGCGAGCTCGTGCGCCGCTTCGCGCAGTCGATCGAAGCGCCGCTGGTCATCGACTCGACCGAGCCCAAAGTCCTAGAGGTCGCGCTACAAAACTATCCGGGGCGCGCGGTTGTCAACTCGGTGCACCTCGAGGCGGGGCGTGCGAAGATGGACGCCGTTGTGCCGCTCGCACGCGAGCACGGCGCGGCGCTCGTCGCTTTGACGATCGACGAGAATGGGATGGCCAAGACCGCGCAGCGCAAGGTCGAGGTGGCGCGGCGCATCTACGACATCGCCGTCGGCGAGTACGCGATGCCGCCGGGGGCCTTGATCTTCGACGACCTCACCTTCACGCTCGCGACGGGCGAGGCAGAGTTCCGCGACTCGGCGATCGAAACGATCGAAGGGATCCGCGGCATCAAGCGCGCGTTGCCGGGCGTGCTGACGTCGCTCGGCGTGTCCAACGTCTCGTTCGGATTGAAGCCGGAGGCGCGCGCGGCGCTGAACTCCGTCTTTCTGCATCACTGCGTCGAGGCCGGGCTCGACTGCGCGCTCGTGCATCCCAAGGAGATCACGCCGTACTTCGAGATCGACGCCCAGGTCCGGGAACTCTGCGACGACCTCGTCTTCAACCGCCGCCCCGACGCGCTGACGCGCTTGATCGAACATTTCGAGGCCAACGAGACTGGTGCGAGCTCGTCAAACGAGGCGCACGCCGAAGAGCCGGCAGGCCCGGTCGAGGAGCGCATCCATCAGGCGATCCTCCGTCGGCGCAAGGACGGTATCGAGGCGAAGATCGACGAGGCGCTGCGGGAGCGCACGCCGGTAGAAGTGCTCAACGAGATCCTGCTGCCGGCGATGAAGGACGTCGGCGACCGGTTCGGCCGCGGCGATCTGATCCTGCCCTTCGTCCTGCAGTCCGCCGAGGTGATGAAGAAGGCCGTCGCGCATCTCGAGCAGTTTCTCGAGCGCCGCGAGGGCGCGACGAAGGGCACCGTCGTGCTCGCAACTGTCTTCGGCGACGTCCACGACATCGGCAAGAACCTCGTGCACACGATCTTGGCCAACAACGGTTATACGGTCATCGACCTCGGCAAGCAGGTCCCGATGAACGTGATTCTGGAGAAGGCGGTCGAGGTCGGCGCGGATGCGATCGGACTCTCGGCGCTGCTCGTCTCGACCAGCAAACAGATGCCGATCTGCGTCGAGGAACAGGACTCGCGTGGGCTGCACTTTCCGGTGATCGTCGGCGGCGCGGCGATCAACCGCGACTTCGGCCGGCGCATCGCGCTGCTCGACGCCGGCACGCGGTTCTTCGAGCCCGGTCTGTTCTACGCGCGCGACGCCTTCGAGGGCCTGGATCTCGTCGACGCGCTCACCGGAGACGCCGCGCGACGCGCCGATCTCCTCGAGCGCACCAAGCGCGAGGCCGTTGCCGCGCACACGAGCCGGCGCGTCGCGGCCGCACCGGTCGTTGCGGCGCCACCCTCGCTCGTCAAGGGCGAGCGCGCCGACGTGCCGGAACCGCCCTTCTGGGGAACGCGAACGCTCGATTCCATAGACCTGAGCGACGTGTGGCCGTGCTTCGATCTGCGCAGCCTCTATCGTTTGTCGTGGGGCGCCTCGAACGTCAAAGGCGCCGCGTTCGAGCGGATCGTCGCCGAGGAGTTCGCGCCGCGCCTGTTCCGCTACCAAGCCGAGGCGCTCAAAAACGGCCTGCTTCAGCCCCGCGTCGTGTACGGCTATTTCCCGGCGGCGGGTCTCGGCAACGACGTGATCCTGTTCGACCCGCGGGATGCGAGCCGCGAGATCGCGCGCATGACTTTTCCGCGACAGATCGGCGGCGAGCACCTCAGCCTCGCGGACTACCTGCGCGACCCGAACGAGCGCGGCGCTACTGACGTCGTGGCGCTGCAGATCGTCACGGTCGGAAGCAGCGCGACGGAGCGCACCGCGGCACTACAGGCCGCAGGTGATTACAGCGAGTCGTACTTCGTGCACGGATTTTCCGTGCAGTCGGCCGAGGCGCTCGCGGAGTACACGCACCGCCGCATCCGGCGCGAGCTGGGGCTCGAGAACGATCGTGGAAAGCGCTACTCGTGGGGCTACGGCGCGTGTCCGGACCTGCGCCAGCACGAGGTTGTCTTTGCTATGCTCGACGCCGAGGCGAAGATCGGCGTGACGCTCACGGAGGCGTTTCAAATCATACCCGAGCAATCCACCGCGGCCATAGTCATGCACCACCCGCGGGCTGCCTACTTCAACGCGGCCGCAACGCGGGAGCTCGCGGCGTCGTAGCGCGTAGAAGGGTCGATGGAAGGACCGGCTGCTTATCATCTCGGGTATACCGACGCGGAAAGCGCGCGGCTTATCCGACAAGCGAATCGCCTGGCGCCGGTAACCGAACGGTTCTTTCGTGACGCCGGAATAGTAGCCGGCCAACACGTCTTAGACGTCGGCTCGGGAGTCGGAGATGTAGCGATGCTCGCCGCTTTCATCGTCGGTCCTTCGGGTAAGGTCGTAGCGGTCGAACGGGATGCGAGATCGATCTCACGAGCGCGAGCTCGTGCGGCTGAAGCGGGGTTGGAAAACATCGAATTCGTTCGGGCCGATATCGACGAGTATACGACGGGCGAATCGTTCGATGCCGCGGTCGGACGCTACGTTTTACAGTTTCTTCCCGACCCCGTGAGCACGTTGCGTTCCGTCGCGAGAGTCGTACGCCCCGGCGGCATCGTCGCCTTTCAAGAAGGATCGTGGGCCCCGTTTGTAGCGCTTTCGGCGCGCGTGCCGCTCTGGCGCTCTGCGATTTCATTGCTTCACGAGGCGGCCGTTCGCGCTGGCGTGAATTTGGAGATGGGCATTGAGTTGCACCGAGCATTCCAAGAAGCCGGGCTGCCTGCGCCCCGCATGGGTTTAGAGATGGAACTGGGATGCGATCCCGACTTCACGCGGTGGGCGTCGGATTGCGTTCAAAGTGTCCTGCCCCAAATCGAAAGGCTCAATCTCTCGTACGAAGCGCTCGGCGACTTGGAGACTCTTGCGGAGCGTTTGCAAGACGAAGTCGCCGAGGCCAATACCGTCGTGCCTTGGATCGGGCTCGTGGGAGCTTGGTGCCGAAAGCCTAGGTGACGATGCTGGCGCTGCTCGCCGTCGCGTTCATGCATCTCTGGACGCACGCGGAGCGCGGCTGGTTTCTCGGCATTCCGACGGTCGCGGGCGGCATCGTCTACGAGGGCACGACACCCGGCGACGTGCTTGCGCTCGACGAGCGCGACGGACGCGTGCGCTGGCGCGCGTCGCTGGGCGCCAATCCCGACGAAACGTACGGCAACCCGCGGGGCGTAATTTCTTCGGTCGTCGTTCGCGGCGGCGTTGCCTACGCGGTCAGCGGCAGCTGTGAGGCCGCGGCGTTCGACGCCCTCGATGGGACGCGCCGTTGGCAGCGGAGAATCTGCTCGATCGCCAAAAACGACGACACCTTCGCCTCGCCGGCGCTGGCCGCCGGGCGCGTGCTCTTCAGCATCGACGTGATTGCCGATCGGCCGACCGATGCCGGTCGCGAGATCGCGCTTGACGCGTCGACGGGCGCTCCGGTATGGTCCTTCTCTCCCGTGCGGTATAGCGGCACGGGCGGCGGCATCTCCGGAACTCCCGCCGTCGACTCAGGTCGCGGCATCGTGTTCGTCGGAAGCGGAAACCCCACCCCGATGAGCGTACCGCCGCCTGGTCCCGATCCGTACACCGACTCCGTCATCGCAGTCGACGCGCGCTCGGGGCATTGGCGCTGGGCGACGCAGCTGCTCGCCCACGACGCGAACGATTTCGACGTCTTCACGGCCCCCGGGCTCTTCGCGATCGCGTCGCACGGCGGTCCAATTCCCGGCGTCGGCGTGACGCTGAAGAACTCGCGGTACGTCATGCTGGACGAGCTCACCGGCGCGGTTCTCTGGCAGCGCCAGCTGGTGGCGGCGACGCACTGGATGCAATCGATCGGAACGCCGGCCGCGAGCGCCGGCACCATCATCGTTCCGCTCTTCCACAGCCCAACGGATGGCGAGCTTGTGGCGCTGCATTCCGATGACGGAAGCGTGCTCTGGCGCGTCGCTACCGAGGGCATCTACGAGGAGCCCGTCATCTGGCGCGGAGTCGTTTTGGTTGCGGAAGCCAACGGCGCCGTTGCGGCATTTGACGTGCGCACCGGACGCAAGCTCGGGCGACTCTTCGTCCCATCCGAGCTGTATGGCCGAGGCCTCGCGCTCGAAGGCAATACGCTCTTCGTTGCAGGCCGCGGCCGCTTATGGGCGTACCGTCTGAAGCGATGACGGAGCGGGCGGTCCTGTATGTCGGGCTAGTCATCGTGGCGATCGTGACGATCGTCGCTTTGATCCGCGCCCTGCCGCGGCAGCGCGTGGCGCTCCCCAGCCCTCTTTCGGCCGCGATCTCGATCGCGATCGGGTTCGTTACGAACTTCTTCGATACGCTCGGCATCGGCTCGTTCGCGACGACGACGTCGCTCTACAAGTTTCTGCGCTTCGTTCCCGATGAGAAGATACCGGGGACGCTCAACGTAGGACACACGCTTCCCACGATCGCCGAGGCCGCCATCTTCATCGTGATCGTTGCCGTCGAGCCGCCGACACTGCTGCTGCTGATCTTGGCTTCCATAGTCGGCGCCTGGCTCGGCGCCGGTTTCGTCGCCCGCCTGCCGCGGCGCTACGTGCAGATCGGGATGGGGACGGCGCTCGTGGCCGCGGCGGTGTTGTTTGTCCTCGGCAACCTGCGGGGAAGCCACTTCGGGCTGAGCGGCACGGCGCTCGGCCTCGAGGGCGCGCGCCTCGGGATCGGAGTCTTCATCAGCTTTTGCCTCGGTGCGCTGATGACGATCGGCATCGGCCTGTACGCGCCGTGCATGATCATGGTGAGTCTGCTCGGCATGAACCCGATCGCGGCGTTTCCGATCATGATGGGATCCTGCGCCTTCCTGATGCCCGTGGCGAGCCTGCGATTCATCAAATTCAACGCGTTTTCGATGCGAGCCGCGCTCGGGCTGACGATCGGGGGCGTACCCGGCGTACTGATCGCGGCCTATTTAGTGAAATCGCTGCCGCTCGTGTGGGTGCGATGGCTCGTCGTGATCGTCGTGCTCTACGCGGCGATCACCATGCTGCGGTCGGCCGCGCACGAGGCGAAGGCAGCGAGCGCGAGCCGGGAAATCCCCGCCGAATCGCTCGGGTAATCCGCCCTAAGCGGCGACTTCGAGCGTGTTGTAAACGAAGCGGCCGCCGACCATCGTCCCGATGACCTGGTAGTCGCGGTCCCAGAACGAGAGATCGGCCCGCGCTCCGCGCGTGACGCGTCCGAGTTCCGCCTCGTGCCGGATCAGGCGGGCCGGCGCGTACGTCGCCGCGACGATCGCCTGCGCGAACGGAATCTGCGCGTAGGACATGTAGTTGCGCAGCGCGTCATCCATGCGCAGCGCGCTGCCGGCGATCGTGCCTTCGGCGGAACGCATCACGCCGCCCTCGATGTGGTATCCGGGATCCGTGGCGGGCATGTGGTCCGTCACGAGGACGACGCGGTCGCCGAGGGTGCGATGGAGGATATCGATCATAACTGGCGACACGTGAAATCCGTCGCAGATGACCTGCACGAGGGTGCGGCGATCCTGGATGAACGCTGCCAAGATCGAGGGATCGCGATGATCCAGCGGCGGCATTCCGTTGAAGGCGTGGGTCAACGAGCGGAAGCCCAGGCCGATCGCCAGCATTCCCTCGCGGTAGCGCGCCGCCGTGTGGCCCGCCGAGCAGACGACGCCGTTTTCGACGAAGACGCGCAGCGCGTCGCTAGCGCCCTCGACCTCCGGCGCCATCGTGACGAGAAGGCACGCGCCCTTGCACGCATCCAGCATCTCCTGGGCGCGCGCCGCGTTTGCATCAAGGAGCCACCCGTGATTGTGAATGCGGCGAAACTTCGGATTGAGGAACGGTCCCTCGAAGTGAACGCCGAGGCAACGCGCGCCCTGCGGGACGTCCTCCTCCAGCTGGTTGGCCGCCTCGACGATCTCCGACGCGGCGTGCAGCATCGATTCCCACGGCGCCGTCATCACGCCGGCCACGAAGCCCGTGGCCCCCATTCGCGCGTACTCCGTACACGCGACGCCGACGGCGTTGCCCTGATCGCGATTGAACGAATATTCGCTCGCCCCGTTGGTGTGGAGATCGATCAAGCCCGGAGCAATGCTCGTGCCGGGTGGCAATGCGTAGTCCGCAGGTCCGTCGGCGGCGAGCACGCCCGCGATCCGCCCGTCTTCTATTTCTAACCGTCCGAACGTCGACGTTCCATCGCCCACGGCGATGAAAGCTGGTCCAAGAGTCAGTCCGGACATCGCAAAACGGCCTTCGACGGGGCGCGCGCAAACGCCCCTCTTGACAGCGCGGCCTCAGCTTCGGAGCAGCGCCAGAGCTTCGTCGCGGTGCTGCTCCATGACCACCCGCGTCTCGCCTTCGACGTTCAAACGCAGCAGTGGCTCGGTGTTGGACGGCCGCACGTTCATCCACCAACTCGGGTAGGAGATCGTGACGCCGTCGAGGTGATCGATGACGGCGTCGGCGTAACGTTCCTCGATCTCGCGCAGCCTCGCGGAGACGTCGGCGACCTGGGTGTTGATCTCGCCCGAGCGAAAGCGAGTGTCGATCGGGGCGATCGCTTGGCTGACCGGCATATTCGCCTCGCCGAACAGCTCGAGGCACAACAGCAACGCGATCATTCCGGAGTCGGCGTACCAATTATCGCGAAAATAGAAATGCCCGCTGTGCTCGCCGCCGAACACGACGTCCTGGCCGCGCATCACGGCCTTGATGATGGAGTGGCCGACCTTCGAGCGCACGGGCACGCCGCCGGCTTTTGCGATGAGCTCGGGCACGCTCCGGCTGCATATCAGATTATAGAGAACCTTCGCTCCAGGATGTTTCTTCAGCATGCTCAGCGCCACCAGGGCGGTGACGGTGCTGCCGTCGACGATGTTGGCGTTCTCGTCGACGATGAACATCCGGTCGGCGTCACCATCGAAAGCGACGCCGAGATCGCAGCGGCGCTTGCGCACCTCGGCCTGCAGATCCAGCATGTTTTCGGGCTCGATCGGGCTGGCGGGGTGATTCGGAAAGGTGCCGTCTAGCTCGAAGTAGAGCGGCACGACCTCGCACGGAAGGAATTTGAAGATGTGTGGGATCGTTTCTCCCGCCATCCCGTTGCCCGCGTCCACGGCGATCTTGAAGGGCTTGATTTTGGAGCGGTCGACGAACGAGAGGCAGTGCTCGGCAAAATCGTCCAAGACGTCGCGCCGCGCGACGTTGCCCGGCTTCGCCGCCTTCGGCGGAAGGGCTTGCGCGACGAGTTGCTCGCGAATCGTCGCCAGCCCCGTCTCCAGCGAGATCGCTTGCGCCGCGGCGCGCGTGAATTTCATGCCGTTGTATTCGGCCGGATTGTGCGAGGCCGTGATCATCACTCCGCCGTCGAACGAAAACCGGCCCACCGCGAAATACAGAGCGTCGGTGGAGACCATGCCGATGTCGACCACGTCAGCCCCGGCGTCGCAAACCCCGTGCGCGAAAGCGTCGCTGAGGCGCTCGCCGGAGGGACGCATATCGCGTCCGACGACGACGCTCGTTCCATTCGACCCGATCAGGGGCACGAAGCAGCGCCCGATGGCGTAGGCCACGTCTTCGTCGAGCTGGGACGGATAAACGCCGCGAACGTCGTAGGATTTGAATATCGTGGGCTCGACTAGACCGTGCACGGCGTAGTGTTTTTCGACCGGGTCCGTGTGACGCCTTTATGAAAAACGCTCCGCTCGCGAGCGTCACCGGGACGCTGTTATTGACGGTTTTCCTGGTGTTGACGCTCGTCTTCGCGGTGCAGGGAAGCTTCGAGACGCGAGGCCAAATTGCGAGCACATTTACTCGCCAGTCGCAGATCCAGCAGGCTCAGATCGATCTGGAAGAGCTGCTGCGATTGCAGATCGACGAAGAAAACTCGTTACGCGGATATTCTCTCACGCGCGACCCGTTCTACGTAAGCCAGTATCGGCAGGCCGCGGCCGGATATGACGCCACGGTGAGCGCGATTCGGCAGACGCTCCGCGCCCAGCACCTTACGGCCGCAGAACAATTGCTCGGAACCTACGCCCATCTCCAATCCGAATGGCGCAGGGAAGTCGCAGCGCCCCTCCTGCGCCATCCCGGCGAGCGCCTCGACGAGCTCGACAAGCGCAACAAGCTCTTCTCGGATTACGAGACCGGGACTGTCGCGGCGATACGCCAGGCGTTGGCGAACACGGACGCCGCCCTCGTGCACAGCACGCAGGAGCAGCTCGATCGGTCGTCGTGGGTGCGCGCGTTCTGGGTGAGTGTGTTCGGCCTGCTCGCCATACTCTTTAACACGTACCGGACGAGGCTCAACCGCGAGCTGGAAGAGGAGCGCGCGGTCAGCAAGATCTTGCAGCGGGCGTTTCGCAGCGAGTCCGTGCCGTTGCCGCATTGCGAGGTCGGGAGCGCGTATCTCTCGGCGACGAGTCACATGGCGGTCGGCGGCGACATCTTCGACGTCTACCGGCTCTCCGAGGACCGGGCGCTCGTGCTGATCGCCGACATCAGCGGCAAGGGCGTGGATGCGGCCGTCCTGACCGCCTTCATCAAATTCATGATCCGTGCGATCTCGCTGCGCAAGAGCGACCCCGCGGCGATCCTGGACGAGTTCAACGACGCGTTTTCCAGGGCCGTCGGGAACCCATATCTCTTCGTATCGATGTTCGTTGGTGTGCTCGACACGAACACGTTCCATTTGGAGTACGGCAGCGCCGGTCACGATTGCGCGTACCTTCGCAGCGACGGGGCCGTCTCGCGCCTCGCGATCACCGGACCCGTGCTCGGCGTGATGAACGAACCGTTCGGAGGCGAGTCGATCGACCTTCGGTCCGGCGACACGCTCGTGCTGACCACCGACGGCCTGACTGAGGTGCGCGATCGCTCGGGCGCCCAACTCACGGAGCGCGGCGCGATGGAGCTGATCGAGCGCGCGAGTCCGCACGCGCAGGCGCTTGCCGACGAGCTGGTCGCGCAGGTGCGGAGCCGTGCCGGCAATCGGCTGCGGGACGATCTGGCCGTGCTGGCGATCCGCGTCGGGAGTTCGGAGCCGCATGCGTAACGCCGCTCTCGCGCTGCTGATGCTCCTAGCCGCAACGCTGGCTTCCGCTTCGGCCGATTGCCGGCTGCATCGCGGCCAGCACGTCGTGCTGTATAGCACGACCGACGATCCGTCGGTGCTGGTCTGGGATTCCCGCGAGCGCCTCCGCGAATACCATGCGGCGTCGTTCGACGAGGCGCAGGCCATGCTGCCCCACGCGCTGCTCGTGTCGCCGGGAACGCGCGCGGTCGTGGTCACGTGCGTCGCGGGCTATGTGGAGTCGCCGATCTTTCGCTCGCCCGATGACGCGATCGGGGTGGTCATCTCGAACGGCCCGCAGCACGGCCTTACGCGCTGGGTGCTCGGTTCCGATGTGCGTCTGATGACGCACTGACGGCCTCTCGTGCGAACACGCGAAGCCGCCCGTCCGGCAGGCGTACGTGTTCCATTGCGATGCCGTAGGCGCGCTCGAGCAGCGACCCCACTAGGAGTTCCTCCGGCGGAGCGATCGCGAGCAGCGTTCCGTCTCCCAGCAACGCGATCCGATCCGCGTACGCGGCCGCCTCGTTAACGTCGTGCAGTGCGCAGACGACGCTCTTGCCGGCTCGCGTCAGCCCGCGCAGCAGCGCGAGAATTTCGTGCGCCACGCGTACGTCGAGGTGACTCGTAGGCTCGTCGAGCAGCACGATCGGGGTCTCCTGCGCGAGGCCGAGCGCGATCCAGACGCGCTGGCGCTCGCCCGCGCTGAGCGTCGAAAAGAGGCGCTCCGTAAGCGCCTCGATTCGCACAGCCGACAGTGCACGCGCCACGGCCGCCTCGTCGCTCGATCGCTCGCGCCACTCCCACCAGCGATGGTACGGAAACCTGCCGATCGAGACGACGTCGCGCACGCGGAGCGCGTCGAGTAATACCTCGTCGCCCGTTACGAGCGCGACGAGCCTGGCGCGGTCGAGCGGTGCGAGCCGCGAGCTTGGACGACCGTCGAGCAGGATCGCCCCCCCGTCGGCCGGATGCAGTCCCGCGATGGCGCGCAGTAGTGTCGTCTTCCCCGCTCCGTTCGCCCCGAGCACGGCGACGAACTCGCCGGTCTCGACGCGTGCGTCGATACCGGCAAGCAAGTCGTGGCCGCCGATGCCCAGTCCGACGCCGCGTAGCTCGATCAACCGCGCACGCCCGAGCCGGAGCGAACTGCGGGGCGCAGATACAGATACAAGAACGTTGGCACGCCGATAAACGCGAGCAAGACGCCGATCGGAAGTTCGGCCGGGGCGACGATGCGCCGGCAGACCGCGTCGGCGACGATGCACAGCGTGGCCCCGATCGCGGCGCACGCGGGAAGGAGAACACGCGAATCGGATCCGACGAGACGGCGCGCGAGATGCGGCACGATCAACCCGATAAAGCCGACGAGTCCCGCGAGCACGACGCTGCTCGCGGCCAGTAGCGACGATGCCGCGAGGATGATCCACTGGGCTCGCTCGACGCCGACGCCGACGGAGCGGGCGCGCAGCTCTCCGACGCGCAGCGCGTTGAGCGGCGCCGCAGCCCACAGTGCCAGAACCGCCCCGGCCGTCACGTAGGGCGCGACGGTCTCGAGCTCGCGCCAGCCGCGACCCGCCATCGATCCCGCCAGCCACGCCACGATGGTGCTAGCGTAATCGCCGGACTGCGCGCGAACGACCGCGAGCGTGACGATGGCGGCGAAGAGCGTCGACAGCGAAACGCCGGCGAGAATCAGCCGGGTGCCGTCGATTCCGCCGCCGCGTCGCGCCAACGCCGCCACGAGCAGCGCTGCGCCAAGTCCGGCGAGGAAGCCGACGGCGGGCGTTGCGGCGGGCGATGCGCCGGCGAGGATCGCGACGGCGATCGCCGCCGCCGCGCCCGCGCTCACGCCCGTCAGGTACGGATCTACCAGCGGGTTGCGGAGCAGGCCTTGCAACATCGCGCCGCATAGCGCGAGCGACGCCCCAACCGTCGCCGCGACGCACACGCGCGGTAGGCGCAGCTGCCATACGATCGCGCCGACTACGCCCGAAGCGTGCGGGTGCGCGAGCGCCCACGCGATCTGCGCTGCCGGCAGCGGCGTCCCGCCGACCAGCATGCCCGCCGCCGCGGCCGCCACCAGAATCGCGATGAGCGTCAGCGCCTTCACGTCGCGTCTACCTACCTGCTGCGCAGCTCCACGCGCAGCGAGCGCCCCGGCATCGGATACCCCGCATAGAGCGCGTAGCGGTCGTTGCCGAGGTTGTAGCCGCGCAGCGCGAGGATAAGCGCCGGCGTCAATCGGTAGCCGACGTAGCCGTCGATGTTCGTAAATGTCGCCGGCTGATAGACGGCATAAGCCGGTGAGAGAAACGGATCGGGAGCCTCTTGCGGCCCTTGTGTCAACGCTTCGATTGCGAACCCGTCGAAGCGGCGGTTGGCGGGAGCCTCGTACTGCAGCGCGAGCCGGACGGCGAACACCGGACCGCGTCCGGACAGCCGCGACGACGTGATGAGGTCTTGCGCGCGATACAAGTTCGTTACGCCGAGGCTGGCGACGCATCCGTAGAACGTGCGCGCCTTGGCGGTGAGTGTGAGACCTTGGATGGAAGCGTGCCCGACGTTTTGCGGTACGTACGTCGGCGGCGGCGACACGATGAGGTTCGTTCCGCTCGTCGTGAACCAGCCGAACTCGAGATCTCCCCACGGCGCGTGCGCGGCGAGGGTTGCGTCGCCGACGCGCGTCCGCTCGGGCTGGAGACTTGGGTTGGAAAACCCGGGATAGTACAGCTCCTCGGCCGTCGGTGCCCGGAACGCCGTGGCGGCATTGAGACGTAGCGTCAGCGTGGGAAGAAGATGCAGAATGCCGCCGAGGGACGGCGAGTACGCGCCGCCGACGCCGCCGTCGCGCTCCGCGCGTAGCCCGGCGTAAATCTCGCTGCCTTTGGTCGCAAACCATTGCGACTGAACGTACGCGGCGGTTTGAGCGTACGCGTCGAAGATCGGCGCGTTGTCGGCGGCGAGCGGCGACCCGCCGCCGGTGCCGGGGTCCACGCGCGCGACGCCGCGCATCAGGTCGACGCCATACACGACGCGCGTGCGATCGTCGCCCGCGACGTTGCGCAGGCTCGCCATCCAGCGCTGGTCGTAGAGCACCTGCGCGTAGGGAGGGTTCGACGTCATCCCGGGAGCCGGCGTCGGAAAAGACGCGTTTGGGCAGCTGGGATCGACCGGCGTATTGCAGGTGTACGACAGATCTTCCGACGAGTCGCCGATCTCGAGCGACGTCGTCGAGCGCGCGCCCTTGTGCTGCGCGACGAGACGCAGGTTGCGATCGACGTTGTTCGCCTCGCTGGTCGGCGAGAAGAAGTCGAGCTCGCCGGGCGCTCCCGCTTGCGCGTCGTCGATGTTGCCGGCGAGCGTGAGGTCCAGCGCGCCGACGGCATGCGTATAGCGGGCGCTGAGCGCGGTCAAGCCGGCCTGAGCGTTCTGCCGGTTCGGCGCGCCGAGTACAGAGTAGTCGTTGGCGGCGTACGTGCGCGAGAACGAAAGAAAGGGCGTCATAACCGCGTATGTCTGCTGATTGAACGATCCGGTCGACGCTACCGCCGTGCTGCGCGGCGGCTGCGCCGCGGTGATGATGTTGATGACGCCGCCGATGGATGCCGACCCGTAGAGTGTCGAGCCGCCCCCTTCGACGACCTCGATCCGGTCGACTCCGCTCACGGAGACTTCTTCGAGATTGACGTCGTTGATCTGCGCGCCGGCAACCGGCAGACCATCCATCAAGACGAGCACCTGCTGCGACGAGCTGCCGCGGATACCTATTGCCACTTGCGAGCCGAAGGCGCCGTACGGCACCACGTTGACGCCGGGAACTCGGGCGAGCGCGTCGGCGACGGTGACGTCGCCGTCGCGGGCGATCTGGGAGGCGGTGACGACGTACGTCGTTCGAGCGGCGCGCGCGGCAGACTCGGCGCCGCGGTCGCTGGTAACAACGTGAGCGATCTCTGGTACGGCCGTCGGCGATGCCGACGGCGTCGGGGAAGCCGCGAGTATCGCGGCGAGTATTGGAACCATCGCAATCCCTTCCTTAGCGCGAGGCGGATTATGCTAAAGCGTCTGCGACGGTATCCTGACTCGCGGCTCATCGCCGGTGCCCGCGCCTTCCCATCCGTTGTCAGACAGTGGCGTTCGGGCGGCTCCCCGCATACAGTGGCGCGACCGTGCCGGCCTCACACCGGCTTCCCGCGCAAACGTGATAGGGGCACTTGCCGGAAAGACGCGCGGCCTCCTTCAGAGGTCGGCGCGCGCGCGGCTCCGTACTCGTTAGGCCTCTTCAATGCGTCCCTGGATCGCGATCGTACCGTTGACCCTGCTGCTGGGTGGCTGCGGTGCCCACGGCGCAGACGACCAACGGGTGCGGCCCTCGCACACCGCCGGGCGAGTCGTCGCGCTGATGCCGTCGTTTGCCGACGACCTGTACGCGATCGGCGCCGGCGAACAGCTCGTGGCTGTTTCAGCGTACACGAACACGCCCCAAGCGCGGCGCTTGCCGCGCGTGGCGGATGCGAGCAGCGTCGACGCCGAGGCGATCGTGGCGCTGCGCCCGAGCGCCGTCATCGGGATACCGGCGCAAGCCCGCTTCGTGGAGCCGCTGCGGCGCGCGCACGTTCCGGTCTACCTGCTCGCGGACGACACGTACGACGAGATCTTCTCGAACCTGCGAACCGTCGGCGCGCTCACCGGGCGTCGACGCGAAGCCGATGCCGAGATCGCGCGTCTGCAGCGCGAGACCGCGGCGCTGTACGATCGCACAGCCGGCTTCGCGCGCCATCCCAGCGTCTTCGTCGTACTCGGCAGCGGCCCGATCTGGACGGCGGGTTCCGGCTCGTACATCACCAAGCTGATCGCGCTGGCGGGCGGACGCAATGCGGCCGAGGACTTGCGGGCGGCGTACGGCGAGTACAGCGCCGAGGCGCTCCTGCGCGATCAGCCCGATCTGCTCGTCACCGATCCGGCAACGCATCTCGAGGCGCTCGTGGACCGCGAGCCGTGGCGCAGCCTGCGAGCCGTGCGCCGGGATCGCGTTTACGCGGTGGATCCGGACGTTTTGGAGCGGCCGGGCCCGAGCTATAACGAGGGCATTCGCCGGCTCCAGGAACGCATCGCTCCGCTCGCCCAGCGATGACGCAGCGCGCGATCGTCGTCGCCGTAGACAGCCGCGTCGAGCGCCGCGCCGTCGAAGCGGAGCTCGACGAATTCGAGGCGTTGGCCCGGGCCGCAGGAGCGCAGATACTGGAGCGCATCGTCCAGCGCCGCGACCGGATCGATCCGGCGACCCTCGTCGGGAGCGGCAAGGCTCGTGAGATCGCGAGCCGCGCGCACGAGTTGCGCGCGGATCTGCTGTTGGTTCTCAACGATCTCCGTCCGCGCCAGCGCAATAACCTCGAAAAGATCGTTCCGCTGCCGATCGTCGACCGTACGATGCTGATCCTCGATGTGTTCGCGCGTCACGCGCGCAGCCGCGAGGGTAAGCTGCAGGTCGAGCTCGCGCAGCTGCGCTACCGGCAGTCGAATCTCATCGGCGCCGGCGCCGACCTCTCGCGGCTCGGCGGCGGCATCGGCACCCGCGGGCCCGGCGAAACGAAGCTCGAGATCGATCGGCGCCGCATTGCGGCGCGCATCGCCGTCTTGCGCCGGCTGATCGCAGGCGTGCGGCGGCAGCGCTCCGTGCGGCGCTCGTCGCCGCGCGGCGAGCCGCTCGTCGCGCTCGTCGGCTACACCAACGTCGGCAAGACCTCGCTGCTCAACGCGCTGACGCGCAGCAACGCGCTCGTGGCGGATCAACCCTTCGCGACGCTCGACCCGACGATTCGGCGCGCTTACCTCGCGCCCGGCGCCTACGTGCGCGTGGCCGACACCGTTGGCTTCATCACGGATCTCCCCGAGGACCTGATCAATGCGTTTCGGGCGACGCTGGAAGAGCTCGAGGGGGCGGACCTGCTGCTGCACGTGCTCGACGCGAGCAACCCGCAGTGGCCTCGTCAGCGCCGCGCGGTCGACGCCATCCTGCGCGAGCTGCACCTGGACGGCACGCGGCGGCTGATGGTCTTCAACAAATCCGATCGGCTCGTTTCCGACGCCGCCGGACAAGCCGACGCGCTGTACGTCAGCGCGCGTACCGGAGCGGGCCTCCCGGAGCTGCGCGCCGCGCTGACGAACCTTGCGGAGAGTCGGCGATGACGCGCCGTGTAGCCGCGCTCGTCGCGCCGCTCCTCGCGCTTGTAGCCTTCGGTTGCGGAGGCCACAGAGATGACGCGTTCGTGACGGCGGCACGGCGGCTGCGCCCCGCGGTCGTGCTGCTCTCCATGAAGGTGCCGCCCGAACACAAAAAAGATCGCTACGACGACGCGTACGCCACCGCGTTCGTAGTCGCGTCGGGACCGTGGGGAAGCGATCTGCTGACGGCGCAACACGCGATCGACGGCGCGTGGGACCTGCGCATCACCGTCTCTAACCGCTGGTCGGCGCCGGTGCGTGTGGCCGCCTCGAACGCGGACCTCGACGTCGCGCTGCTGCGGACTCCGCGCGGCAATCTCCCGGTGATCGCGCTCGGCGTTGCCCCCGACCTGCAAGGCGATGTGGGACGCGAGGTCGGCCTTGTGGGTTATCCCGTTCCGGACGAGTTTTACGACGAGGGCCTCGGCTTGGCTACGTCACTCGGGGCCGGGCGCCTCTCCTCCATTCGTAAGGACGCGCTCGAGGTGACGCTCCCGGTCGTGCCGGGAGAGAGCGGCGGGCCCGTCTTTCTCACGGACACCGGAGAAGTCATCGGACTCGCGGAGTCGCGTTTCGACGACGAGCCCAGCATCGGCTTCGCACTCCCGGTCGACGACCTCAAGAAGTTCCTTCATCGCTCGGACGCTGGTCACGGATTTTGAAACCGCCGTGCGCCCCGATGGTAATCGCCGAGCGATCCCCAATCCACAGCAGCGGCGGGATCTGGAAGAACGCCGCCATCGCGCTGAGCTGCGGCGCGTAAGACGACCGCATATTGGCGAAGCGCTTCCAAGCCTCGTCGCGGTCGTAGAGTTTGAAACCGGCGGCGACGAGCCGGTCGCACGCGTGCTCGAACTCCTCCCGCTCGATGCCTGCAGACGCGTTCGAGGTGTCGAGGCGGAAGTATCGCGACAGGTCGATCGCCGCGTGCCGGCCGACGTTGTAGAAGATGCGGGCTTGGCCGTCGCGAACGCCGTCGACCGTCGTTATGAGCACCGTCGCCGCGTCCAACAGCGTGCCGAGCGTCCCGACCCACGACTGATCGTCGTGGCTCGAACGAAAGTACGCGAGCATCGGATATGCGAGATGGCTCTCCATGACCGCGGCGGCCCAGCGCTGCGCGTCGAGCATGAGCTGCGGAAGGTCTTCCTGCGTTAGCGAGTACCCCGCGATGGCCAAGAGGTTGACGCCGCTGGGCGGCGTGCCGGCGCGCGCGCCGACCGTCACCACGAACGTTTCGCGCTGCTGAAACGAGCCGAACGTCGCGAAGAGAAACGCGGTCATGATGGAGAGAAACGAGAGGCCGGCGAGGCCCGCGAGGAGCGAAACGAGCCGAGGGGTGCCTGATCGGGCGACGACGTCGCCGAAGCCGATCGTGAGCAGCGACGTTCCGGCAAAGTAGAGCATCGTACCGAACGACTCCCGCGCCGGCGCGATTCCGCTCCGCAATCCCCACAAGACGAGCGCGAAGCCGAAGATCAGCAGCGCCACCCACATTGCCAGCATCGAGACGAGCATCAGCGGCGCGAAAATCGCGAAGAAGTCCTCTCGCCGGTCGCTGTCGGCGCCGAAGAAGCGCCACGCGAGTCTGGGCCAGAGGTGCCACATCGTGCGCCAGTAGTAGAAGCTGATCCGAAACCGCCTTCCGGTGGCTCGCGGCACGACTACGGTTTGAAAGGCGTCGTTGAGCGTGGCCAGGATGACGACGATGCCGATTGCGATGGCTAAGGCGTTGAGCATGAGCTAACCGTAGAAGTTCGGCGAAACGGGGCGGCAAGCCGCCCCGTTGAACGAACTTTGCAGATGGCCGTTACCTTCATTACCGGTCCGGTGCGTTCGGGCAAGAGCGCGTTCGGCGTCCGGCTCGCCGCGACGAGCGGACGCGGGGTAACCTACATCGCGACGGCCGCCGGGGAGCCGGAGGACGCGGAGTGGCGCGCGCGCTTGACGCGCCATGTGCTCGAGCGGCCCGCGTCGTGGCGCACTGTCGAGACAGCCGGCATGACGCACGACGCGCAGCTCGCGCTGTTTCGCGAGGCCTCGCCGGATGCGTGCCTGTTGGTGGACGCGCTCGGCACGTGGCTGGCCGCGCGCATCGCGGCCAGAATCGATCTGCTCGAGATCGACTACTCGGTGCTCGCGGCCCAGCTCGACGAGGAGGCGGCCCAGTTCGTCGACGCGATGCTGGCGTCGCCCGCTTACGTCGTCGTGGTCAGCGAGCAAATCGGTTGGGACGTCGTCCCGGTCGCCGCGTCCGCGCGGCTCTTTCGGGACGCGATGGGCAAAATGGTGCAGCGCCTCGCCAAGAGCGCGCAGCGCGTGTACCTGGTCGTCGCGGGATACGCGCTGGACCTGCGCGCCGCGGGCGAGCCGATCGACGGCGAATCTTAGACAGCGCGATGGCGCAGGCGTCGGTACTCGTCACGTTCCTAGCCTTGGTCGTGGCGCTCGCCGTGCTCGCGAAACGGTTGCGCATACCGTACCCGATTTCGTTCACGATCGGCGGGATCGTACTCGCGTTCACGCGGCATCTGCCGCGGCCGCACGTCGAGCCCGACACGATCATGCTGCTCGTCGTGCCGCCGCTGCTGTACAGTGCGGCCTGGCAGACGGATTGGGTCGCCCTGCGGCGCAACGCGCGCCCGATCGCGCTGCTCGCGGTCGGACTCGTGATTTTCACGATGCTTGTCGTCGCCGTCGTCGTGCACGCCACGCTGCCCGATTTCACGTGGCCGCTGGCCTTCACCCTCGGAGCGATCGTCTCGCCGCCGGACGCAGTCGCGGCAGAGGCCATCTTCGAGCGGCTCGCCATTCCGAATCGTCTGGCTGCGATCATCAGCGGCGAGTGCCTGATGAACGACGCCACTGCGCTCGTACTCTACCGCTTCGCGATAGCGGCGGCGGTGTCGGGAACGTTTTCGCTGGCGCGCGCGAGCGTCGCGTTCGTCGTCGTAGCGGCGGGCGGAATCCTCGTGGGCATCGCTGCCGCGTTTCTGCTCGAGGGCATCCTGCGTCAGATCGGGCGACTGGGATTCGGCGATGCGATGATCGCAAGCGTCGTCTTCCTGCTGGCGCCGTTCGCCGCGTACCTGCCGGCGGAGGAGCTGCACGTCTCCGGCGTCCTGGCAGCCGTGAGCGCGGGCATCCTGCTCAGCCGCCGATCGGCGAGCTTCATCGATCCGGAAACTCGCGTGCTCGGCACCTCCGTGTGGCGCCTGCTCACGTTCGTGCTCAACGCGTTCGCATTTCTGTTGATCGGCCTCGAGCTGCCGTCGATTCTCGAGGCGCTCGTGCCGCACGTCCGCGACTACGTGCTCTATGGTCTGCTCGTCAGCGTCACCGTGATCCTCGTGCGCATCGCCTGGGTCTTTCCGGCGACGTACCTGACGCGCTTGTTCAACCCGCGGCTGCGAGAGCGCGATCCGCTGCCCGCGTGGCAGCCCGTCGCCGTGCTGGGCTGGTCCGGCATGCGCGGCATCGTGTCGCTCGCGATCGCGCTATCGCTGCCGTACACGCTCGGCGACCAGCCGTTCCCGGCGCGCAGCGTGATGATCTTCCTCACCGTGTGCGTGGTCTTCGTCACGCTCGTCTTCCAGGGACTTACGCTCGGGCCGCTGATCGAACGGCTCGGCGTCACGGAGACCAGCCGCGGTCACCGGCGCGAGACAGGGTTGCGCATCCGCGCGCTGGAGTCCGGGATCGCTCGGCTACAGGATGATCGGGCGCACCGCAGCGCGCTGGAGCGTGAAATGGCCGATCGCGTCCTCGAGGAGTACCGGCAGCGCATCGACGTGCTCCGCGGCAAGTCGGATCAGGACGGACAGATCGAGGAGCGCGAGAGCCGGATCGATCGCAAGGTTCAGAAAGAGGCACTCGCGGCCGAACGCGAGGCGATCGTCGCGATGCGCCGGGCCGGCGAGATTCCCGACGACATCTACCGCTCGATCGAGTACGACCTGGATCTCGCCGCGCTACGTCTGAGTTGAGGGAGCCTCCGGGACGGCCGGGCTCGGCGAGGCGCTGGGCGCGGCGGAGGCGGCCGGCGCAGTGGAGGCAGCGGGCGCTGCAGACGCGCTCGGGGCGGCCGAAGCGCTCGGGGTCGGCGTCGCCGGCGGCGCAAGCGTCGGCTGCCCCTGCGGCGCGGTGAGCGGAACCAGGCGGATGTAGCCGATCGACACCGTTTCGTCCTTATTGATCGTCGTGTCGGCGCTGACCGTGGAGTAGCCGGCGGCGCGCGCGGTAACGGTCTGATCGCCGGCTACCGTGCGCAAGGTGAAGGCGCCGTTCACGTCGGCGCGGCTCGCGTAGAGCGAGCCGACCGAGACGAGCGCATTTGGAATCGGCCGGTTGGTCATCGCGTCGAGAACGCGCCCAGTGACGCTCCCGTAGTCTTGCACGCCTACGACATTTGGCGCAGGCGAGCAGCCGTCGCCCAGGGCGAAGAGCAGAAGCATTCCTAAAACGGCGTACCGCATGCCCGAGTGTACGGTCCGGACCGCGCAACGTCCCCCTGGCCCAACAGGTAAGACCAACGGTTTGTCACAACTTTCTAACGAGCCATGAATCCGTACGGTCCGGTCGCAATCTTCCTCGGCGTAGCGGTCGCGGCGGCGCTGTTCTTCACGGTCCTCCCAGGACTGCTGGCGCGCGCCAAGCCGAACGCGCACAAGCGGGAGGCCTATGAGTGCGGCGTCGAGCCCACGTCGCCGGTGGTCGGACGCTTTCCCATACGGTTCTACATGGTCGCGATGCTCTTCGTGGTGTTCGACGTGGAGGCGGCGTCGTTTTATCCTTGGGCCGTGCAGATGCACGCGTTGCGGGTCTTCGGCCTGCTCGAGATGATCGTCTTCATCGTCGTGCTGGCGATCGGCTATGCGTACGTGTGGAAGAAGGGCGGCTTCGTATGGCGGTAGGCCCCGGGCAGTTCATGCTGGCGCGCGTCGACGACGTTGCCCGCTGGGCCCAGAGCTCGTCAGTGTGGCCGCTAACGATGGGGCTCGCGTGCTGCGCGATTGAGATGATGACCGCGACGTCGTCGGAATACGACATCGCGCGCCTCGGATCGGAGGTCTTTCGCAGCTCGCCGCGTCAGGCCGACCTCATGATCGTCTCCGGACGGGTCTCGCAGAAGATGGGCGCCGTGGTGAAGCGTCTATACGACCAAATGGCCGACCCGAAATGGGTCATCTCAATGGGCGCGTGCGCGAGCTCCGGGGGCATCTTCGATAACTACGCCGTCATTCAGGGTATCGACACCATCATTCCGGTCGACGTTTACGTGCCGGGTTGTCCGCCGACGCCCGACGGACTGCTCTATGCCGTCAACCTCATTCAGCAGCAGATCCGCGAAGGCGGCCGCGGCGGCATTGTGGCCTCCGCCTGACTTGACCCTGATTTAGGAACGCCATGCCGAGCACGCAGAATCCGCCGATCGCCGGAGCCGCGATCGACCCGCCGAGCCTTCGTCCGCCGATCGACGACGCCGCGATCGAGCGCGTCGAGTCGGCGCAGCTTCGCGAGCGCTTGGAAGCGTTGCGGCGCGACGGCTACGCCGTGTTGCTGGATCTCGGCGCCGTCGATTACCTGCGCCGCACGCCGCGCTTCGACGTCGTATATCATTTGCTCCAGCTCGCGCCGGTGCGAGCCGGCGTCGCCGACGTCGGGTCGCCCGCGCGTAAGCGGGTGCTCTGCGGCATCGAGTCGAGCCAGCACCTGCCGACGGTCATGGATCTGTGGAAATCGGCCGACTGGGCCGAGCGCGAGGTCTACGATCTGTTCGGGATCGTCTTCGACGGGCATTCCGATCTGCGCCGAATCCAGATGCCGCGCGACTGGGAAGGCCATCCGCTGCGCAAGGATTATCCGATGCGCGGGCCCGAGCGGGAGCGCGCCCCGCGACCGGCGTTTGCCAACAAGAGCAACGTCGTTGCGGGGACACCGCCGGCGGGGCGAACGCTCGAGGCGCTGCAAGAGCAAGTGAAACGGGCCCGCGAGTCGTGAGCGTCTACGCGAAGCCGCTGTCGCCGGAGGTCGTGAGCCAGGGCGACAATACGATGGTGCTGTCGATGGGGCCGCAACACCCGTCCACGCATGGCGTGCTGCAGATCGTCCTCGAGATCGACGGCGAGAACGTCGTGAAGGCCGACCCGGAGATCGGCTACCTGCACACCGGCATCGAGAAGACCGCCGAGGGATTGTTCTGGACGCAGGCGCAGACGGTCATCGAGCGCATGGACTATTTGGCGCCCTCCTCTAATGCGCTCTGCTACTCGCTGGCCGTGGAAAAGCTGCTCGGCATTACCGATCGAATTCCGGAGCGAGCGCAGATTATTCGCGTCATGGACATGGAGCTGACGCGCATCGCGTCGCATTGCGTGTGGCTCGGCACGCACGGCATTGACCTGGGCGCGATCTCCGTCTTCTTTTACTGCTTCGATCTGCGCGAGCACATCCTCGACCTCCAAGAGGCCAACGGCGGGGCGCGCATGCACCCGAACTACATGCGGGTCGGCGGCTGCAACGGCGACCTGCCAGACGGCTACCTGGCCCGGCTCGACGCTCTGATCGAGAAGTTTCCCGGCCGCATGCGCGAGCTGCGCGGGCTGCTCCAAGCCAATCCGATCTTCCAAGATCGCACGATCGATGTCGGCGTCCTGACGCCCGAGGAGGCGCTGCAGTGGAGCGTCACCGGGCCCAGCCTGCGCGCCAGCGGGGTCGCGTATGACGTGCGCAAGGCCTATCCATACACGGGTTACGACACTTACGAGTTCGACGTGCCGTCGCGCACCGAAGGTGACGCGTATGCGCGATTCCTCGTGCGCCTCGACGAGATGGATCAATCCATCCGCATCGTCCAGCAGGCGCGCAAGCGGCTGGACACGCCGGGGCCGGTGATGATCGACGATCCCAAGGTCGCGCTGCCGCCGAAGGAGACGATCGCGCTCTCGATGGAGGCGCTGATCCATCACTTCAAGCTGATCAGCGAAGGCTTCCGCGTGCCTCCCGGCGACGTCTATCAGAACGTCGAATCGCCGCGTGGGGAACTCGGTTACTACATCGTCAGCGACGGCGAAAACCGCCCGTACCGCGTCCGTACGCGCCCTCCAAGCCTCTACAACCTCCAGGCGCTCAAGGGAATCGCGCCCGGAAACCTCATCGCCGACCTCGTCGTCATGATCGGCTCACTCGATCCAGTCTTTGGAGAGGTCGACCGATGACTCTCTGCCGCTTGGTCTTCGCGGTCGACATGCCGTTCCCGCGGCCTCTCGCCTCGCGCATCCGGCGCTCGGCTTCGCTCGGCCTCTCGGCCGCTCTCGCCGTCCGTGGCTCCGCGGCCGATTCACACGCCGCCGGAACGGCACGTCGCCCGCTCGACTTCGCTCGCGAATCATCGATCGCTGATTGGAATTGTGCAATTTTCTTAGCGAAAGCAAGGTTGCAAAATCCTAAAAATAAATTGCTCCAACGCGGCGAGCCGCGTGACGTGATACCGAGGAAGCTCGGACCGCCGAGCGGAGCCACGGAGGGCGGGAGCGAGGCGGCCGGGCAGCAGGAGCGGAGCCCGGACGGCGGAGCGACGAGCGGTTCCGAGGCGTCATGTCGCGCGTCGAAGCCGAAGGTATCGAGGAATGGCTGAGGCTTTTGCGGCGTTGCTCGAGCGGCTTCGGCCGGAGTTCGAAGCGCTGATCGCGCAGTACGAGCGCAAGCGCTCGGCCCTGCTGCCGATCGTGCACGTGTTCCAGGAGCATCAGGGGTTCGTCAGCGCCGATGCGGTGAACGCGACGTCGGAGATGCTGGAGATCACGCCCGCGGAGGTCGAGGCCGTCGTGTCGTTTTACACGCTGCTGTATCGCCGCCCCGTGGGGAAGTACATGCTGCAGGTGTGCCGCGGGCTCGCGTGCGCGATCAACGGTGCCGAAGACATCATGGCCTACTTTCGCGAGAAGCTGGGCGTCGGGCACCTCCAGACCACGCCGGACGGGCTGTTCTCGTACGAAGAGGTGGAGTGCCTAGCCGCGTGCGACCGCGCGACGTGCATGGAGGTCAACCTCGAGTTCGTGTACGACCTGACCCCGCAGAAGATTGACGAGATGCTCGCGGCGATGCGCGCGGGCGCGTATCCCGTGGAGCCGATGGCGCAGACGCTAACCCCGGGGCCGACGTGGGCGGTCGTCGCCGAAGCGGAGATCGCCAAAGGGCGGAAGTCGCCGGGGGCGGTCGCGGTTGAGAGTCCCAACAACCCGGGCGGGCTCGGGGACGCGAGCGGGACGATCATGCTCGACCATCTCATCAATCGCGACGTGTATATGTTTGGGCGCACGACCGAACGCGCGGTCGTTGACTCGCGCGCGGTAGTGGAGACCATCGAAGAACGGACGAATCGTGCCGGTCACTAAAGTCTTGACGGCCGGCATCGGCGAAGCCGATCTGCGCGACATCGGCGTCTATCGCGAGCGCGGCGGCTACAAGCAGTGGGAGCGCGCCGTGCGCGAGTTGCGTCCCAGCGACGTTCTCGAACTTGCCGAGAAGTCGGGCCTGCGCGGCCGCGGCGGCGCCGCGTTTCCGACCGGGAAGAAGTGGTCGTTTCTGCCCGCCGACAAATACCCGCGGTACCTGATCTGTAACTGCGACGAGGCCGAGCCCGGCACGTTCAAGGATCACATGCTCCTCGAGGAGGCGCCGCACTTGGTGCTCGAGGGCATGCTGCTCGGTGCGTACGGCATCGCGTGCCATCACGCATACATTTATATTCGGGGCGAGTTCAAGCGCGGCTATGAGATCTTCAGCACGGCGCTCGACGAGGCGCGGCGTGCGGGGCTGTTCGGCTCGAAGATTTTCGGGAGCGACTACGATCTCGATATCACGGTGCAACGCGGCGCGGGCGCCTACATCTGCGGCGAGGAGACCGGCCTGATCAACTCGCTCGAGGGCAAGCGCGGGGAGCCGCGCCTCAAGCCGCCCTTCCCGGCGGTCGAGGGGCTGTACGGAATGCCGACGGTCGTCAACAACGTCGAGACGCTGGCCTATCTCGTGCCGATTCTCGAGCGGGGGTCGGAGTGGTTCTCTGCGGCCGGAACGGAACGCAGCAAGGGCTACAAGATCGTCTCGGTCTCGGGCCACGTGCGCAACCCGGGCAACTACGAGATGCCGCTCGGCACGACCGTGCGCGAGATCATCGACATCGCCGGCGGCCTAAGGCCGGGGCGCACGTTCATGGCGGTGCAGCCGGGCGGCGGCTCATCCGCGTGCATCTTCGATGAGCATCTGGATTGGCCATATGATTACGAGAGCATGACGAAGGCCGGCTCGATGCTCGGCTCCGGTGGGTTCGTCGTCTTCGACGACACGACCGACTTCGTGAACGCGGCGTATAATCTCGTGCGTTTCTTCGCGCACGAGTCGTGCGGGCAGTGCACGCCGTGCCGCGAGGGGAGCAGCTGGATGGAGCGAGTCCTCGAGCGGCTCGTGCACCATCGCGGCATCCCCGGCGACTACGACATGCTGCTGCGCGTCTCGCGCTCGATCACCGGTTTGAACCTGTGCGCGCTGGGCGACTCGATCGAGCCGTTCCTAAAGTCCGTCATGCTGCGCTTTCCCGACGCCTTCAAATCGCGGATCGCCGAGACGGTGGCGCGATGATCAACCTCACGATCGACGGCGTGCCCGTAACGGTCCCCCAGGGGACGCTGCTGGTCGAGGCCGCCAAGACCATCAACCAAGAGATTCCGATCTACTGCTACCACACGAAGCTGGGACCGGCCGGACTGTGCCGCATCTGTATGGTTGAGATCGAGGGCATGCCCAAACTGCAGATCGCGTGCAACACCCCGGCGGCGGACGGCATGGTCGTCCACACGTGCGGCGAGCGCGTCGAGGAGGCGCGCGCGGTGGTGCTCGAGCTCTTTCTCGTCAATCATCCGCTGGACTGCCCCATCTGCGACAAGGGTGGCGAGTGCGATCTTCAGGACTATGCGATGGCGTACGCTCGCGGCACGTCCGACGTCGCCGATCCGAAGCTGTCTAAGCCCAAGGCCGTGGACCTCGGACCGACGATTGTCCTCGACGAGGAGCGGTGCATCGTCTGTCAGCGCTGCGTTCGCTTCGACGACATCATCGCCGACGAGCAACAGCTGGTCGTCAAGGAGCGCGGGGCGCGCGACATCATCGCAACCGCGAGCGGACGCCCCTACCGGCATAACTTCACCGGAAACGTGACGGAGCTGTGCCCCGTCGGCGCGCTGACGTCCCGGACGTACCGTTTCAAGTCGCGGCCGTGGGACCTGAATCGGACGAAGACGACCTGCACGCAGTGCTCGGTCGGGTGCCAACAGTTCGCGGACGTGCGTTACGGAACGTTGCTACGGACTATGCTGGTGGAAGACGATCCGATCTCCGACGGCTGGCTGTGCGATCGCGGGCGTTACAACGTCGGCTTCTATGAGTCTCCGGACCGGCTGACGCAGCCGCTCTACCGAAAGTCTGGCAGCTTCACCCAGATCGGCTGGGACGACGCAATCATCTTATGGGCCGAGGCGATACGCCACGCAATCGCCGCGCGGGGGCCCGCGAGCGTCGGGGCGATCGGCGGCGGGAGGCTGACCAACGAAGAGGCCTTCGCGCTGCAGCACGTCTTTCGTGCGCTTGGCGTCGCCAATCTCGACTGGCGCGCCGGCCTGCAGCGTCAGGCGACGCCCGGTGCGCGCGGCGCCTCGCTGTCGGCGGTGGACGGCGCCGAAGTGATCGTCGTCGCCGGTGAGCCCCCCGCCGAACGCGCGCCTGTGTTCTGGCTGCGTCTGCGGAAGGCGGCGCTGCGCAACCGCGCGCGAATCGTCCACGCGCGCAACGCCGACGCGGCCCGCGAGGCGGTAAGAGATGCGACGCGCGTCGCGCTGATCTGGGACGGCGTCGATCCGGCGATCGGCAAGGGCTACGTGCAGGCGCTATCCGGCGTGCCGGAGCTCGCGACGTTCATCACCGGCGAACAGAGCAATGCTCGAGGAGCCGAGGCGATGGGCATGCTGCCGCACAGCGGTCCCGGTTACGTACCCGTCCCCGCGGGGCGCGACGCGAATGCCATGTTCGACGCCGCTCGCGCGGGCGAAATGGCGATGCTCGCGATACTCGGCGCGAATCCGGTGCGCAACGCCGCCGATCCGGAGGCTGTCGCGCGTGCGCTCGAGCACACGCCGTTCGTCGTCGTCAGCGAGCTCTTCATGACCGACACCGCCGCGCTCGCGACGCTGGTGCTGCCGGCCAAGGGCGCGTTCGAAAAGTATGGGACCACGACCAATCTCGCGGGCGACCTGCTGCCGAACAACGCGTCGCTGCAGGCTCCCGACGTCGCGCTCTCCGATCTCGAGATGCTGAGCGCGCTCGCCGAGCAGCTCGGCGCGCCGCTGCCGGCGATGGGGGAGATCGAGAGCGCGGTGATCGCTAACGTGGCCAACCCGCCGCGGGATTTCACACTCGGCGACGACCGGTTTGCGGATGCTTCGACTGCAATTAGCACAGGAACTTCGACTTCGCTCAGTACAGGCCCAAATGCAAGGCGGGCGAGCAAAATTCTGTCCGGCGGCGGCACGTGGCTGCACGATCCGTGGCTCGCGCGCATGCGCGAAGAGGTTTCATAGATGCCCGCGGGGATCGTTGTGTTGATCAAGTCGGCGCTCTTGCTGTTCGTCGTTGTGACGTCGTTTGCGTACGCGATGCTCGTGGAGCGCAAGGTGCTGGGCTGGATGCAGCTGCGGCCGGGACCGAATCGAGTCGGGCCGTGGGGGCTGCTGCAGCCGGCTGCCGACGCGGCCAAACTGATGCTCAAGGAAGACTTGATGCCCGAGACCGCGGATCGCCTCCTCTATAAGCTCGCGCCGTTCATCTCGTTGGTTACCGCGTTTTCGGTCTACGCGGTGATTCCGTTCGGCTCGTCGTCGAGCGGGACGTGGGCGATCGGCAACGTCAACGCCGGCATACTCTTGATCCTGGCGATCACGTCGCTGGGGGTCTATGGCATCTGTCTTGGGGGCTGGGCCTCGGGATCGAAATATCCGCTGCTGGGCAGCGTGCGCTCGACGGCGCAGATGATCAGCTACGAGCTCGCGATGGCCCTGTCGTTCATCGGCGTGTTGATCCTCGCCGGCACGACCTCGCTCGACGGCATCGTGCACGCTCAGATTCGCTGGTGGTTCGTGCTGCCGCAGTTCGTCGGCTTCCTCATTTACATCATCACGGCCGTTGCCGAGACCAACCGCGCGCCGTTCGATCTCGTGGAGGCCGAGACGGAGCTGGTGGCCGGCTTTCACACGGAGTACTCGGGCCTGCGCTTCGGGCTGTTCTTCATCGCCGAGTACGTCAATATGCTGACCGTCTCGTGCATCGCGACGCTGCTCTTCTTCGGTGGATGGAACGCGCCGTTCGGCCTGACCGCCGTCCCCAGCGTCGTCTGGTTCGTCATCAAGGTTGCGTGCTTCATGTTCTTCTACATGTGGCTGCGCGCGACGCTGCCGCGGCTGCGCTACGACCGCCTGATGGCCTTCGGCTGGAAGGTGCTGCTGCCGGTGGCGACGCTCAATCTCATCGTCACCGCCGTCGTCGTGGCCTACCGGGGATAAGCGGATCGCATGGCTTCGAAAAAGCGTCTCTATAACGTCGGCGCGATCCTAAAAGGGCTGTCGATCACTTTCGGATTCATGTTCCGCAAGCGGCCGACGATTCCGTATCCGTCCCGCAAGAAGCAACACGCCCCGCGCTTCCACGGCCTTCACGAGCTGCGCCGGTACGGCGACGCCAAGGAACGCTGCATCGGCTGCGAACTCTGCTCGAGCGTCTGTCCGGCCAACGCCATCACGGTCATCGGCGCGGAGAACGCTCCGGACGATCGCCGCTCTCCCGGCGAGCGCTATGCGGCCCGCTATGAGATCGACGAGCTGCGGTGCATCTTTTGTGGGATGTGCGAAGAAGCGTGTCCGACCGACGCGATCGTGTTGACCCCGCGTTTCGAGATGGCCGACTATCGCCGCGGCTCGTTCATCTACGCGAAGGACCGGCTTCTCGTGCCGCCGGACGCCGGAACCGGCCCTTCGCCGGACGAGCGTCCAGGCGGCATCCCCGGCGATTTGGGACGCGTCGCCGAGATCAAGGCGACGACCGACGTCGAGCGCGGCTACGACGCGACATGGCGCGGCGAGATCCTGAAGACGCAGCGCAAGGGGCTCACGCTGCTGCGTGAGCCGCCGGAGAAATGATCGCGGCGTTTTGGGTGTTGGCGGCGATCGTCGTCGCGAGCGCCGTCTGGACGATCTCCGCGAGCAAGCCCGTCTATAGCGTCGTCGCCCTGCTGCTCAACTTCGCGGCGCTGGCCGTGCTCTATCTGACGCTCTCGGCAGAATTTCTCGCCGTGATCCAGATCATCGTCTACTCCGGCGCGATCTTGGTGCTGTTCGTCTTCGTCATCGCGTTGCTGAACAGCGGTGTTACGCCGTTTGCGTCCGGACCGAACCGCGCGCCGAAGATCTGGGTGCCGGGCGGCATCCTCGTCGCGGTGGCCTTTGCGTTCGTCGCCTACGCCATAACACACGCGCCGCGCGCGATTCCGCCCGCCGCCGGCGCCGTGGGGACCGCGGGCGTCTTCGGCAGCATTGCCGACTTCGGCAAGGCGCTGTTCACCGTGCAGCTGCTGCCGTTCGAGGTCACCGCACTGATCCTGATGGTTGCCGTCATCGGCGTCATCACGCTGGGCGACGAAGTGATGCGCGAGCCGGCTCCAAGCGACCACCGCAAGGCCGATCGCGCGATGCGTGAGGCGATCCTGCGCGAGGGCAAGGGCTGATGGCGATTCCGATCGGCGATTACGTCGCGCTGGGCGCCGTCATGTTCTTCATCGGCGTCATCGGCGTGATCGTCCGGCGCAATCCGCTGATCATGCTGATGAGCATCGAGCTGATGTTCAACGCTGCCAACCTGCTGCTCATCGCCTTCGCGCGCTCTTGGCTGCAGAACGTCGGGCAGATCTTCGCGTTTCTTGTCATCACCGTTGCCGCCGCCGAGGCCGCCATCGGTCTCGCGATCATCGTCACGACGTTCCGACCGCAGAAGTACGTGGACGTCGACGACATAAGGACGCTCCATGGGTAGCCGATCCGGGTTGGCGTTCCATCGCTCGGACGCTCGTCGCGGCACCTCCGTGTGCCGCTCCTGCTCGCGCGCTTTTTCGGGAAAACAAAGTTTTGAAGCAGCCATCCGTGGCTGGCCCGAAAAAGTCGCACGCCTCGCTCACGGAACGCCAACCCGGATCAACTTCCCGTGCAGGTTGGAGGGGAGAGGGATGATAGCGGCCAGCCTGCACGCGTTGCCTGAGCGGCGTGTGAATGCGCCGCGGAGCCACGGAGGGCGGGAGCGGCGCAGAGGTCGAGTGCAGCGAGGCGCCGGATGCGCCGAGCAAACGGCCGCAAAGGCACTGCGTGCAGGCTGGCTGCTATCGTCCCCGTCGTTCAGGAGAGCGGGATGATGCATCATACGCTTGGCGTGACCGGCGCCTATCCGCTCGTCGTCGCGCTGTGGCTGCTGCCGCTGGCCGGCGCCGTGATCTGTTGGGCGTTCGGACCGCAGCTGCGCACGCTCGCGGGGTGGCTGGTCTCGGCGCTGGTCGGCGCGTCGTTCGTCCTGGCCCTGCTCTCCTGGGGCGCAGCTACGCGGAACGCGGGCGGCGCACTCGGCGCGCATCAGCCTCTCTTTGCGTGGATGCCGGGGTTCGATTTCGGGCTGCTGCTCGATCCGCTGTCGCTGCTCTGGACGTTCATCATCACCGGCGTCGGATTTCTGATCATCTTCTATTCGATCGGCTACATGGACGGCGACGTCGCGTTCGCGCGGTTCTTCGCATATATGAGTTTCTTCGTGTTCGCGATGCTCACGCTCGTCCTGCAGGACAACTTCGTCGGCCTGCTCGTCGGTTGGGGCCTCGTCGGCCTCGCGTCGTATTTCTTGATCGGCTTTTGGTTCGAGCGCCCGAGCGCCGTCGCGGCGGCGCGCAAGGCGTTCGTGATGAACGTCGTCGGCGACGTCGGCATGATGTTCGCGATCTTCCTGATCTTCGCGAGCGTGCATTCGATCGGGTTCGGCGATGCGTTTGCGGCCGCCGGGACCTACGGCCCTGCCCTGCTGTTCGCGATCTGCGTGGCGCTCTTCATCGGTGCCGCCGCCAAGTCGGCGCAGGTGCCGCTGCACACCTGGTTGCCGGATGCGATGGAGGGTCCGACGCCGGTGTCGGCGCTGATCCACGCCGCGACGATGGTCACGGCCGGCGTCTATCTCGTCGCGCGCTGCGCGCCGCTCTGGCAGGGGAGCGTGAGCGCGCAGATGCTCGTAGGAACTATCGGCGGGCTCACGGCGCTGCTCGGTGCGATTCTCGGCACGGCGCAGTGGGACATCAAACGGATCCTCGCCTACTCCACGATGTCGCAGATCGGCTACATGATCATGGGCGTCGGCGTGGGCGCGTACGAGGGCGGCATAGCGCACTTCTTCACGCACGCGTTCTTCAAGGCGCAGCTCTTCTTGGGCGCGGGCATTGTCATCCACGCGCTCGGCGCCGAGCAAGACGTCCGCAAAATGGGCGGACTCTGGAAGCGGATGCCGTTCGCGTTCTGGGTGATGCTCACGGGCGTGCTCACGATCTGCGGCGTTCCGGGCTTCAGCGGGTTCTTCTCGAAGGACGCGATCATCTACGGCGTGCTGCAGCACGGGCATCCGTGGCTCTACGCCGTCGGGGTCGTCACGGCGGGCATCACCGCGTACTACATGTTCCGTCTGCTCTTCATCGCGTTTTTGGGCGATTATCGCGGCGATGCCGATCCGAACGCGCATCACCCGCACGCGCCGGCGTGGATCATGAACGCGCCGGTCGCCGTGCTGGTCGTTCCGAGCGTTGCAATCGGCGGCGCGTTGATGGCCGGCGGCGAGAACTCGGCCTGGTCGAGATTTTTCGCGCCGCTGTTCGGTTCGGTGGCGACCGCGGGCGCCCCGGCGATCTCCGAAGCCGCCACCTCAGCGATCGTGTTCGTGCTGGTCGTAGCCGGCTTCGCCGTTGCGTGGCTACGCTACGCCACCCCGGCCGCGCAGGCCGACGCGACGCAGCGTCTGCAGCGCGAGACGAGCCGGATGCCCGCGATACTGACAAACCTCTTCTATTTTGACGACGCGATCAACCTGATCTTCGTTCGCCCGGCGCAGCTGCTGGGCGCCGCGGCGGGGCGCGTCCTCGACCCGCGCGTGTTCGATGGAGCGGTGCGCGACGTCGTGTTCTGGGCGCGCTGGCTCGGCGCGCTCGTTCGATCGTTCCAGACCGGGCTCGTGCGCACGTACGCGCTGATTCTGGTCTTCGGCGCGGCCTGCTTTATCGTTTACTACGCCATCGCCGGAGCGGCGCGCTGATGCCGCTCGTTCTCGCCACGATCTTGCTCCCGATAGCGGCCGGCGCGCTGCTGTTCTTGCTGCCGCGGGAAGATCGGTCGCTGTCGCGTGCCGCGGGAACCGCGGTTGCCGCGGCGACCTTCGGGATGCTTCTGGCGGCGGGGACCGGCGAGTGGAGCTTCCGATGGCTCTCGCGTCCGTTTACGGCGGCGTTCCACTTCGGCGCCACGCCGCTCTCGTTCTGGCTAGCGTTGTTGCTGGCGGTCTGCACGGCGTGCGCGATCGCGGCCACCCGCGTCCCGCGCGCGCGCGACTTCGTGGCGCTCGTGTTGATGCTCGAGGGTACGATGCTCGGACTCTTTTTTGCGCGCGACCTGCTCGTCTTCGCGCTGTTCTGGGACCTGATGCTCGTCCCAGTCTTCTTCGCGCTGATCGGCTGGGGCGAACATCCGGCGACGGCGTGGCGCTACTTCATCTACAACTTCGCCGGCGGACTGACGCTACTGCTGGCGACGGCGGCGTTTGGCGTGATCTACGGTTCGACCGACGTCATCGGGCGCGCCGGCGCGCACTTCGCGGGCGGCTGGGCAGGCTGGATCTATGCGGGCTTCGCCTTCGCGTTCTTGGTGAAGACGCCGGTATGGCCGCTCCACACCTGGATGCCGCCGACCTACAGTGGCCTCCCGGCGCCGATGGTCGCCGTCGTTTCCGCGGTGCAGTCGAAGGCCGGGCTCTATGGATTTCTCGCCATCGCGCTTGCGTTGATGCCGGAGTACGTCCACGCGTACGCGCTGCCGCTGATGATCCTCGGCGCGATCTCGTTGATCTACGGCGCCGTGATCGCGCTCGTGCAGACCGACGCGAAGCGAATCGTGGCGTATTCGTCGCTGTCGCACCTCGGGCTGATCGTGCTCGCGGTCGGATCGGGGAATCGCATCGCGCTCGAAGGTGCGCTCGTCTATATCGTCGCGCACGGGCTGTTCTCCGCGGCGCTCTTCCTGCTATTGGGGTATGTCGAAGAGCGCGAGGACACGCGCTCGCTCGCGCGCCTCGGCGGCCTGGGCTGGAAGAATCCTCGGCTGGCCGGGGCGTTGTGCATCGCCGCGCTCGCGGCGCTGGGGCTTCCGGGCCTGGCGGGATTCGTCGGCGAGCTCGTCATCCTGATCGGCGTCTATCAGGCAGGCTACGTGTGGCCCGTCATCGTGGCGCTGGTCGCGATCGTGCTCGCCTCGGCGTACATGCTGCGTCTGTATCAGGACATCATGAACGGACCGCCGGTGGCCGACGTTCCGGTCCGCCCCGATCTCGGCTGGGCCGAGGGGCTCGCGGTCGCGCCGCTGCTCGTCGCGCTCGTGCTGATCGGCGTCTATCCGGCGCCGCTGCTGCATCCATGACCTCGCCGTTTACCGCAGCCGACTGGTCGGCGATCCTTCCGGTCGGCGTTCTCGCCGCGGCGGCGTTGCTCGTGCTCGTCGCCGACCTCTTTTCCGGGCAGCGCGAGCAGCGCGACGTGTCGATCGGCATCGCGTTGCTGGGCGTCGCCGCCGCGGCATACCTCGCGGCGCGTCAGTTCGGCCACAATCACGACGCGTTCTTCGGCGGCTTCATCACGGGCGGATTCGCGACGGTCTTCGAGGAGATCATCTTGATCGCCGCGGCCGGATCGCTGATCCTGTACGCGTCGATCGGCACGGCGCAGCGCGTCGCCGGAATGACGGCGATAATGCTCTGGAGCGCGTGCGGCGCCATGCTCATGGCCGGCGCCGCGAACCTATTGATGATCTTTCTTGGTCTCGAGCTGCTCTCGTTGGGTCTCTACGCGCTGTGCGCCGCGTCCGACCGCAAGACGGCGCGCGAATCCGCGCTGAAGTATTTGATCTTGAGCTCGACCGCTACCGGCTTCTTGCTGTTCGGCGCGGCTCTGCTCTTCGGCGCAACCGGCAGCGTGCGGCTGGCGGACTTCGTCAGCCCGTCGCTTGCGTACAATCCGCTCTTCTGGACCGGGGCCGGCATGTTTCTGATCGGGCTCGTCTTCAAGCTGAGCCTCGTGCCGTTCCACTCGTGGACGCCCGACGTGTTCGAAGGCGCGCCTCTTCCCGTCACGGCGTTCATGAGCGTCGCGACGAAGGCGGGCACGCTGGCGGTCTTCGCTCGATTCATCTATGCGGCGCTGCCCACGACGATCGCGCAGAGCGTACTGCTGCCGGTTTGGATCATCGCCGGCATCTCGATGATCGTGGGCAACGTCGGCATGCTCGCGCAGACGGATCTCAAGCGGCTGCTGGGATACTCCGGCATCGCGCAGATCGGTTACATCCTCGTCGCGCTGGCCGGCAGCACGCCGCTGGGATTGCGCTACGCGCTTTACTACTTGGCGGCGTATGCGTTCATGAACCTCGGCGCATTTGCGGTAGCCGCCTCGTTGTCGGGTGAGGCCGAGGAGGGCTCGCACCTGAGCAGTTACCGCGGCCTGGCGCGCCGCCGGCCGTGGCTCGCGGCCGCGATGACCGTCTTCTTGCTGGCCCTAGCGGGACTGCCGCCGACGGCGGGCTTTCTCGGGAAGATCCTGATCCTCGCGACGAGCGTCGAGAACGGCTATCCGTGGCTGGCCGCGCTGCTCATCGTCGGAACGGCCATCTCGCTCTACGCGTATGCCAAGGTGATCCGGGCCATGTACGAGCGCCCGGAGGGGAACGAGCCCGCCGACCTGCGGCCCTTCGTTCCGCTCGCCTGGGTCAGCGCCGGGATCTGCGCCGTGGCCGTCATCGCCATGGCCTTCTATCCGATCACCCCCAGCAACGTGCTGCCGCTCGTGCAATAGCTCAGTAGTCCGAGCGTCACGGCGGGCGCCACCGTGCGCTATAGTAAGGGTGAGGTACCTCCTAATGATTCGATGCTTGCTTTTCGCCGTGATGCTGGCGCTGCCGCTCGCGTCGACGCTAGCCGGCCCGGCCCGGGCCGACATGGGCGAGACCGTCATCATCCCCGTCGAGGCCCACGCGACCGCCGACCAACAGGCCGCCATCGAATATGCGCGCGAGCTGATCGCCTCCGGGCACATGGACGCTGCGATAAACCAGCTCTCGGACTTCGTCGCGACCCATCCGCAGGCTACCGATGCCGCACGCTTCCTCGGCGATCTTTACTACCGCCAGGGACAGTTCGATCGCGCGGAAGCCGTCTATCGGGCGCTCCTCACGGCGCACCCGCGAGACAAGGAGACGCACAATCGGCTCGGCGTCGTGTACGCGACGGAGAATCGCATCGACGATGCGATCACGCAGTTCGAGAGCGCGCTGCCGGGCACCGACTCAATTCGCGACCTTGTGCTCATGCATCTACGCAAGGGGGACTTGCCGCACTACGAGGCGGACATGATTAACACCGCCAGCGACAACCCGACGGACGCCGACGTGCAAGAAGAGATGGGCGAGATCTACGGGGCGCTCCATCGTCCGTTCGACGCGATCATCTACTTCCGGCGTGCGCTCGACACGGACCCGCACTCGATCGCGGCGCTTAACGGTCTCGCGATGGCATACCTCGACCTCCGCGATCACGCCTCGGCGACCCATTATCTCAACGATTGCCTCAACATCGATCCGAGCAACTACGCCTGCCTCGATAACCTCGGCGTCGCCGACATCCAGGCGGGCTCCAACGGGGACGCGCTCAATCAGTTCAAGCGCGCGCATCGCCTCGAGCCCGAGCGTCCGGAGGCCATCGTCAACTTCGGGTATTTGGCCGACCTCGACGGCGATTGGAAGCGCGCAGTGACCTACTACGTTCAGGCGATCGCGGTCAATCCGTACGTCCCCGAGTCGTACGTCAATCTCGGGATCGACTACGAACACAACGGTCTCTATTCGCTCGCGCAGGCCGCGCTCATCAAGGGCGTTGCCGCCGCGCCGTGGGACGGCCGAGTCCGCTATCTCCTTGCGCGCGCCTATGCTGCGCAGGGACAGAAGGCGCTGGCGCTCGCGCAGCTCAAGGCGGCGCAGGCGTCGCTCGATCCGGACGTCGCCGAGATCGCCAAGGAGGAGACCGCGCGCCTCACCGGCTCGGCATCGACCGCCCCGCAGTAGCGCTCTTTAGTCGCGCGCGATGCAGTCGATTTCCACGCGCGCGCCGCGCGGCAGCGCCGCGACGGCGACCGTGGAGCGCGCGGGCTTGGTCAACCCGAAGTAGCGTTCGTAGACCGTGTTGACCGCGTGGAAGTCGCGCATGTCGATGAGGTAGATCGTGGTCTTCACGACGTTGGCGCACTCGTAGCCCGCGGCGCAGAGGATCGAGCAGAGATTTTCGAGGACGCGTTCCGTTTGCGTCGCCATATCGCCATCGACCAGCTCGCCGGTCTGCGGGTCGAGCGGAATCTGGCCGCTGCAGTAAAGCTCGTTGCCGACCACGATCGCCTGGCTATACGCCCCAATCGGCTCGGGCGCGTGAGGAGTGGATACGTGCTCCATTTTCATCGCAGCGCCGCCTCCCGTCTCATCGTCCCCTTGAACGCCATCGCCGGCTCCTCGATTCCGAAGTTCGTTTTGTAGAGCGCGTCGATTCGGGCGAGCTCCTCCGGCTCCAGCGGCGGCGCGTCCGGCGCCGCGGCAAACTCTTCGAGCTGTTCGCGATCGTAGATATTCGGCAGCACGCTCATAACGCGCGGCTCGGCGAGGAGCCACGCGACCGCAGCCTGGCCAAGCGTCCGGCCGGACCGCTCGAGGAAGCGCAGCTGCGCGACCTTCTGGATGCCGTTGATCAGCCATTCGCGCGGCCGGTGCCGGCGATGGTCGCCCGTGGGAAACGTGGTGTCGGCGGTATAGTGGCCTTCCAGCATCCCGCTCGAGTGCGGGACGCGAATCATGTAGCCCGTGTCGGCATTAGATCCTTTTGCGGCCGCGATCTGCTCGTTTCCGGGAAACTGCTCGAGGATGTTCCAGATGATCTGCAGGCTGGCGACGTTGCGCTTTCGCACCGCGTCGACGCCCTCGTAGAGCCAGCCGATCGCAGGGCCGAGCGCGACGCCGTACATGCGAATCTTTCCCTCGCGCTTGAGCGACTCGAGGAGGGTCCAGAGCGCGTCGTCCTCGATCTGCGCCATGCGCGCGTTGTGCATCTGATAGATGTCGATGTAGTCCGTGCGCAGGCGCCGCAGCGACGCTTCGAGGGCCTTCCGAACGAAGGCCGGCGAGAAGTCGTGCGGCAGCTCCGACTGTCCGCGCCTGGTCGCGTCGGCGTCGGAGAAGTCGTACCCGAACTTGGTCGCATAGACGACGCGGTCGCGGCGATCGCCGAAGGCAGCGGCCAGCTGCTCCTCGCTGCGGCCGTTGCCGTACGTGTCCGCGGCGTCGTACAGCGTGATGCCGCGATCGCAGGCGGCGCGCAGCATGGCGACGGCTTCGTCGTCACTCTTGTCGCCCCACCAACCGGTCGAGGTCGTCCAGAGGCCGAAGCCGACCTCGCTCACGGTCACGTCGCTGTTCGGGTACGTCCGGTACTTCATAAGTAGGGGCCTTCTCCGCGCACGGCGCCAACACTCCAGGCCATGGACTCAGGCGATGCACTGCGCGACGACCTGAATCGCGTTGCGGCATGGATCGGGCGCTACTACGAACACCCCGAGGAGCATCGCGTGCTGCCCGACGTCAAACCCGGCGACGTCGCCGCGGTGCTGCCCGCCGAGGCGCCGGAATCAGCCGAGCCGCTCGCGCGCATACTCGACGACTTCGAGCGTATCGTCGTGCCGGCGACGACGCACTGGAATCATCCGCGCTTCTTCGCGTACTTCGCGACCAGCGCGGCGCCGGCGGCCGTCGCGGCGGAGGCCTTGGCCGCGGCGCTCGACGTGAAGGCGATGCTCTGGCGCACGTCGCCGGCGGCGACGGAGCTGGAAGAAGTGACGATGCGCTGGCTGGGCCGGCTCCTCGGCCTTCCGCGCGACTGGACAGGCGTGATCTACGACACGGCCTCGGTGGCGGGTTTCACGGCGCTGGCCGCGGCACGCGAGGCGCTCGGCCTCGCAATCCGGGAGGAGGGCATGGCCGGCCGGGAGCTCCCGCCGCTGCGCGTGTACGTCACCGGCGAGACGCACTCGCACGTAGAGAAGGCGGCCATCGCGCTCGGCGTGGGGCGCAACAACGTCGTGCGGGTTGCGTGCGACGAGACGTTTCGCATGCGGCCCGACGCGCTAACGGCCAGCATCGAAGCGGACCTCGCGGCCGGAATGCGGCCGCTGGCGATCGTCGCCACGGTCGGCACCACGTCGACGACGTCGATCGATCCGCTGCTCGAGATCGCCGAGATCGCGGGCCAGCACGGCGTCTGGCTGCACGTCGACGCGGCGTACGCGGGAATCGCGGCGATTGTCCCGGAGTTTCGTGGACTGCTCGACGGCGTCGAGCGGGCCGACTCGCTGGTCGTCAATCCGCACAAGTGGCTGTTCGTCCCGATGGATTGCTCCGTGCTCTTTCTGAAGGACGAAGCGGTCGTTCGCCGCGCGTTCAGCATCGTATCCGAGTACGTCCTGATGACTCCCGAGTCCGACGCAACCAACTACATGGATTACGGACTTCAGCTCGGCCGGCGGTTTCGGGCGCTCAAGCTGTGGTTCGTGTTGCGCAGTCTCGGCGCGCAAGGCATTCGCGAACGCCTCCGCGCGCACGTCGCGCTCGCGCAGGAGCTCGCGCGCTGGATCCGCGACGAGCCCAACTGGGGGATCCTGGCACCGCATCCGCTCTCCGTCGTGTGTTTCCGCTACGCTCCGCCCGGATTGAACGAAGCCGAGCTCGACGCGCTCAACGCCGCCGTCGTGGAGGCCGTCAACGGGACCGGCGAGGTCTTCATCTCGCACACGAAAATACGCGGCCGCTATGCGATCCGGCTCGCGATCGGGAACTTGCGCACGACGCGTTCCGACGTCGAGCACGCCTGGCGCCTGCTCAAGCGCGAGGCCGCGGCGATGTGTGCCTAATGGTTCAGTGGCTTGATGATCGTGCTGTGCAGGCCCAGCGGCTGGCCGCTGAAGAGCACGCCGACGGTGGCGATCACCATCGCGACGACGAAGTAGGCGACCGGGATCAGCGGCAGTGCGGCCGTCGCGATCGCCGCATACGGCGATATCCGCGTCGGGCCGCGTCTGCGCACACTCCACACGAGCCACGATCCGGCGATCGAGAGCAGACACAAGACCGGAAAAGAGACCACGATGAGCGCGTTCACCCAAGCGGCCGGGTTGTCCATCGAACCGGGGGCGTCGAAGAACATCGGCGAGAGCGCTGCGCCCAGCAGACCCGGCAGGAGGAGGACGCCCCAAACCGCCGTTACGATGACGGCGAGCGTCGGCTTCAACACAGCCGCAGGTACTGTTCGCGTTCCCAGGGATGCACCGCGCGGCGGTAGCGTTCGTACTCCTCGAGCTTCGCGTCGCGGAACGCGTGATAGAGATGGTCGCCAAGCGCGGCCCGCACGACGGCGTCGCCGTCGAGCTCGGCGATCGCCTGGCGAAGCGACTTCGGCAGCGTGCCGATCCCGCGCTCGCGGCGTTCGATCTCGCTGAGGTCGTAGGTCGACCCCACGAGCGCCGGTCCGGGCAGCGTGCGCTGCGCGACACCGTCCGCCGCGGCGCCGATCAGCACGGCGAGCGCGAGGTAGGGGTTGCACGCCGGGTCTGGGCTGCGCATCTCGATGCGCGCCGGCGTCTGCCCGGGTGGAACGCGGACGAGCGCGTTCGCGCTGCGCTCCGACCAGACCGTATAGATCGGCGCGTCCCATGCCGCGACGAGCCGCTTATACGAGTTGACGGTCGGATTGCAGATCGCCGTCGTCGCCGCCGCGTGTCCGATAAGCCCGCCGACCACGTAGAGCGCCGTCTCCTCCTCGGCCGTCGCGGGCAGACGGAAATCGACGTGGAGGCCGCTCCCCGCGCACTCCTCGACCGGCTTGGGCATGAACGTCGCGTCGAGCGCGAAGTCCGCCGCGACGTGCTTCGCGATCGTGCGCAGCGTGAGCGCGTGGTCGGCGGCCGCCAGCGGATCGTCGTGCGCGACGTCGATCTCGTGCTGCCCGGCTCCATGTTCGTGATGCGCCGATGAGATCGGTACGCCCATCTCGCGAAGCGCCGCCACGATCGCGTTGCGCGCCTCCTCCCCGCGGTCGTTTGCGGAAAAGTCGAAGTACGATCCGACATCCGACGTCGCGGTGGACGCGCCGTCGCCGCCCCTCTGTTCGAAGAGATAGAACTCAATCTCGAGTCCGATGCCTTGTCCGGTCAGTGCGGTCGCGCTCTCGATCGCGCGGCGCAGCGTCGTGCGCGGGCAGCCTTCGAAGGGTGAACCGTCGGGCATCGCGATGTCGCAGATCAGCCGCGCCTCGGCGGCTTCGGGCGCGGCGCGCCACGGATAGATCGCGAAGGTCGAAGGGTCCGGCTTGAGCAGCATGTCGAGCTCCTCGCCGCGTACGAAGCCGTCGATCGAACCGCCGTCGAACGTCACGTGTCCGTCGAGCGCGGACTCGAGCTGGTCGACAGGGATCGAAACGTTCTTGCTCACGCCGAAAATGTCGGCGAAGACGAGCCGGACGAAGCGTACCGATCTCTCGCGTGCGAGCTTGACGACGTCGCGCTTGACGGAGGGCCGCCGCGGCTCAGGTCGAGTTGTGGAGTTCATCGATTGCTACCGCCAAACGAAGCGTGAGTTGATCGTGTGGGCTTTCCAGGGACCGCGCCGTGATTTCCCCTATCTGCCGCAGACGGTAAAATACGGTGTGGCGATGGACGTTCAAGGCCGATGCCGCCGTCTTCACGTTTTGTCCGAGCCTGAAGTATAGCTTGAGCGTCCGTTCGAGCTCGGTCTGATGTTTCTGATCGTACCGCCGCAGCGGCGCGAGCGCCTCGGACGCGAACGCGCGCAGGCGCTCGACGCCTGCGCCCTCGTACAGCAGCGGATACGCGCCCAGCTCGTCGTACGACGCGATGTGTCCCGTTCCGAACACGCGCCGTCCGATCGCAAGCGCCGCCTGTGCGGCCGCCGCGCTGCGGGGCACGCCCAGCAGCGGCTCGACCGTGCCGACGCCGCCGGAGATCCGCACGCTCGGCTTGCGTCGCGCGATCGTCTTCGGCAGCAGGCTCGCCGCGGTCTTTGCGTTGCTCGCATCGACGGCGCGCGCCGCGGGAACGAACACCAGCAGGGCGACGCCGCGTTGCGCGACGCCGAGTTCTCCGTCGGCGCTGCGAAAGCAGTCGGCGACGACCGACCGCAGCTCGCCGGGATCGGCCGAGTCGGCTTCCAGTGCGACCGCCAAATACGACGCGGCCGGCGCGATGCCGACGGCCGTGGCGTCGTCGCGCGCAGCGGCCGAGTCCGCGAACGCTTCGGAGAGCAGCGCGTCCCAAAAATCTTCCTTGCGTCCGCGCTGGCCGGCTGCCTCGCGCGCGAGTTCGACGCCGATCGCGGCCGCGGTTAGGCGCAGGAGAAGATCGGCGTCGCCGGCGTCCACGCCGAAGACGGAGAGCCAGCCCACGTGGTTCGCTCCGGCGCTCACGCGCGCGGCGCGGCCCGGCGCGCCCGCCTCAACGGTGGCGCGTGCGCTGGCGGGAATCGGCCCCGCGCCCGCCGCTGCGATATGACGCCAACGGGCGTCTTCCAGGAGCACGCCTCCCCCCACGCTTTGTGCCAGGTGCGCCGTCAGTGCCTTGGGACCTCCGCCCGATGCGGCGATGCGCGCGAGCGCCTCGGTGAACTCGACGATCGCCTGAGGCGTCACGTTACGCCGTGGTGCGAATGGTGCCGCGCGCGCAAGTGCGGCAGCTTCTTGGCGATCTCGTCGGGCATGATCGCATCGATGGCGTCGTCCACCGTGACGATGCCGAGCATCTTGCCGCTGTCGTCGACCACGGGAACCGCGAGCAGATCGTACTTTGCAATCGCGGAGGCGACGTCGACGGCCGAAGTATCGGGTGCGACCGTCACGAGATCCGTCTGCATGATGCGATCGATGAAGGCGGTCGGGAGCTCGAGCAGCAGCTTACGCAGCGAAAGCGCCCCGAGCAGGTGGTCTTCTACGTCGACGACATAAAGATAGTAGATGAATTCCGAAGCCGGCGCGATCTCGCGAATCTTGCGAATGGTCGCGTCGGTCGTGCGATGCGGATAGATCCAGACGTAATCGGTCGTCATCATCCCGCCCGCCGTGTCCTCCGGGTACTTGACGAGCTCGCGCAGCTCGCCGGCGGTGTACGCGTTCATCTCGGCCAGGAGCTGCGATTGCTGTTCCTCGGGCAGCTCGGCGAGTAGATCGGCGGCGTCGTCCGCGTCCATCTCCTCGATGATGTCGGCCGCGCGTTCGGTTCCGATGTCCTCGATGAGATTCTTGCGTGTCTCCGTATCGAGGTGCTCGAATGCGTCCGCCGCAGTCTCGTCGTCGAGCTGACCGACGACGGCCGCGGCTTCGCGCGCGGAAAGATCGCCGATGATCTCCGCCAGCTCCGACGGATGCAAGCGCGCCAGCCGGCTCTCTTTCACCGACAGGTGCACCTGAGAAGGATTCGCGTCGCGAATCGGGGCCACCGAGTTCCACGCGATCATCGAGCGCGGAACGTTGCCGATGCGCGACATCCAGCGCTTGCCGAAAGAGCGCAGGCCGAGGCGCCGCAGCAGCCCCGCGAAGCCGACGTCGGCGGCCACGACGCGTAGCCGTCCGCCCGCGTTCGCGACCTCGATGTCGTTGATGCGAACCACCTTGCGGCCGTCGACGTCCACGATCTGCTTGTCGAGAAGGTCCGCGACGAGGTAGAGCTCCTCGTGTTCGGGCGGTGCGGGCTCCGTCGGCGCGATCGTCAACGCGACGTTGCCGTTGCGGTCGACGTCTGCGACGGTATCGATCGGCGCGAAGAGCGCGCCTGCCGAAGTCTTGATGACCAGACCGTCCACCTGCGGAAAGACGGCCTCCGGCTTGCGCACGACGAAGTCCGCGACCCTGCCGATCGGCGAGTCGTCGATCGTCGCGTGGCGTCCGACCAGTTCCGAGATGAACCCCTCCGTAAACGCCATACCGCGCCGTTAGGCAGTCCCGCCGGAAAATCCGTTAGCGACGAGGTTCCCTAGGCCGCGAGCGGCGTGCGCCGCATCCAGGATCCGTCGCGCAGCTTCCACTGCGTCAGGAGCGCGCGCACGGTCCAAGCGACGATCCAGCCGACCGCGACGCTGTACAGTCCGAGGTGTAGCCGCTCGATCCCGATCCAGGCCAGAGGAATGACCAGCGCGCTGCACGCGATCCCGACGGTCATCGAAAACTTGGTGTCGCCGGACGCGCGGATTGGGGCGAGCGAGATCATCGCCCAACCCTTGAGCGGCAGCGTGACCATGTGAAGCGCCAGCGGCAGGGCCGCGATGGTCGCGACCGTCGCGTCCAGCGTGAACACATACGCGAGGGGCCACGCGAGCAGGGCCGTGATGACGCCCGTGAGCGTCGTTGCCGCGAACGAGAAGCGGCGCGCTCGTTCGAAGAACCACCGCGCGCCCGCGGGATCTTGCGCGCCCAGACGCTGGCCGATTACGATTTGGGTGGCGTACTGCAGCGGGCCCGGGACGACGAACGTCAGGTCCGAGACGACGTTGAGCGCGCGGAAGGCTGCGACGGCGATCGCCCCGAGCGGGGCCAGCATCGCGACGATGAAGATGTCGGGCGCGAGGACCCCGAGCAAGAAGATGGCTTCCGGCAAGCCGAGCACCGCGCAGCGCCGTGCCAGGGCCCACGGCACTGCACGATCCGCGAACACGCGGTAGTGCGGGCGGCGCGCGACGTACGCGATGGCGTACGTCGCCGCGATCGTCTCGGAGATCAGCGACGAGACCCCGGCGCCCACGATTCCGAACGGATGATGCGTCCACCAGCCGAGGCCGAGCATCAGCAGCAACGGGATGTGAACCGCGTTGACGACCAACAGCACGAGCACGCCGAGCTGCCGGTTTCCGGCCGCCGCCAAACCGACGATCAGCGTGCCCGAGATGACGATCGGGACGATCGAAGCGCAGCGCAGCACGAGGTAGACCGCGCTCGCGTGCGCGCTCGCGAGATCGCCGATCATCCAGTGGATCGCCCGGCCCGAGCCCACAAGGCTCAACGCGAAGCAAACCACTCCGGTGATCATGGGCACGACGACGCCGGCGCGAACGGTCCGTGCGAAGCCATCGACGTCGCGGGCGCCAATGCGCTGCGCCGCGACGATCGAGGTGCCGCTTAGGAAGCCCGACACGGCGAAAACGATCGCGAGGAACAGCGTGTTAGCCGCCGTCGCGCCGGCGAGCGCGACCGTCCCGATGCTCCCGATGGCGATCGTGTCGGCCGCGCCGAGCAGCTGATCGCCGAGCATCTGTACCGCAACCGGAATCGAAAGGCGCCGGAACGCGGCGCCAATTCGGGTGTGGTCGACGATCATCGACGAGGAGTCCACCGGCGTTACCGGACGCGCTCCAGTGCGCGGAAGAACGCGTCGATTTCGTCGTCCTCGGTGTAGAAGTGCGGGCCGACGCGAATCCCGCAGCCGGGCCGGTAGTCGACGAAGACGCGCTCCTCGACCAATCGGCGGCACGCGCGCTCGGAATCGTCGAAGTCGATCCCGATCCAACCAGTCCGCTTTTCGGCCTGCAAGGGCGAGCTGACGCGCAGTCCGCGTTCGAGCGCCATCGCGGCGATCTTGTCGGTCAAACGGACGTTGTGCTCGCGAACTCGCGCAACGCCGATCTCACGGATCAGCGCGTGGCCGGGCGCCGCGACGACGTATCCGGGGATCGTCGGGGTGCCGTGTCCGAAGCGGTACATCGAGGCAGCGTGCTCGATCGGCGCGGCCTCGAAGGCGAATGGGCGCTGGTGGGCCATCCATCCGGTGATCGCCGGCCGAAGCGTTTCTCGCAGCGATGGCTTCACGTAGATCCAGCCGCAGCCGGGGCCGCCGCAGAGCCACTTGTGGGAACCGCCGGTCGCGAGGTCGAGATCCAGCGCGGTCACGTCGTAAGGATAAACTCCCGTCGTCTGATACGCGTCGACGCAGAGCAACGCGCCGACGGAGCGACAGTGTGCGGCGATCGTGCCGACGTCCGCCAGCGCGCCGGACACGTAGTACGCGTGCGAGATCACCGCGATCGCGGTCTTCTCCGTGATCGCCGCGACGATTCGTTCGGTGGGTACCGTCCGGCCGTCGGGCGACTCCACGATGCGGACCGCGGCGCCGTAGCGCTCCCACTCGCGCCACACGTACGTCAGCGAGGGAAACTGCAGCGACTCATATACGACCTCGTTGCGCGCGCCGCGAAAATCGATGCACGTCGCGATGGCGGCTTGTAGCACGGAGACGTTCGGTCCCAAGAAGACCGAGCCGGAAGCCGCGCCGACGAGCGCGCCGATGCCGTCGGCAATCTCGGCGATTCGCGGCAGCCAGCCTTCCCACGCCTCCGGACCTTGCGTCGCCCACTCGTCCCAATAGACTTCGAGCGCGTCGCGCGCGCCGAAGGGTGCCGCGCCCATCGAGTGGCTGACGAGGTACGTGGAGTCGGCGAGAATAGGAAAGCGAGTGCGGTACTCCCGCGCCGTTCGTGCCTGCGTTGCGGTGTCGCTCATGCGTACGTTCCTTCCCCAAGGTAGGTGCGTACCGTCCAAAGCTCGGGAAAGAAGCGACGGGCCAGCGTGCTCTCGAGGTATTTCGCGCCGGGGGATCCGCCCGTGCCCTGCTTCTGACCGATCATCCGCTCGACCATAAGGACGTGCCGCCCGCGCCAAAGCAAGAACCGCTCGTCGAACTCGATCAAGTCTTCGAGCAATAGATACAGATCGTAGTGCTCCACCTCGTTGGAATAAATTTGGCGGTACGTTTCGACTAGTGCCTCGCTCGAGTCGACGGCGAAGCCGCGTCGCTGCAGCAGGCCCTTTACCCGGTCGTACAGCGACGGCTCGGCGCGTCGGCGCTCCAATCGCGCGCGCCGCTCGTCGTCCAGCTCGATCCACTGCAGGACGTCCGTCCGCCGCAAGCCGCAGGCGAACTCGAGCTCCCGGAACTGCACGGACTGAAAGCCGCTCGCGGGGTTGAGGTGGTCGCGGAATTGATTGAACTCTTGCGGGGTCATCGTCTCCAAGATGTCGACCTGCTGCTCGAGCAGCCGCTGGATGGCGTGAATGCGTCGAAACTGCTTGGCCGTGCGCAACAGGTCATCGCGGTCGAGCGCCGCCGCTGCGCCATCGAGCTCGTGCAAGAGCTGCTTGAACCACAGCTCGTAGACCTGATGGATGACGATGAAGAGCATCTCGTCGTGGTGCGGCGGCTCCGACAGCGGCCGCTGCAGCCGCAGCAGCTCATCCAACTTGAGGTACGATCCATACGAAAGAGCCACCGTTAGTGGCCTGTGACGCGGGGATACATGGTGCCGTCATGGGAACCACGGGTACGATTGGCAAGGCGCGAGGAGGGAGCATAGCGCGGACTCCGTGACCGACGAGCAACGCCGCCGGCGTGCCCGTGCTGCCCATGACCCGGAGGGCTGTCAGATTTCGGGCGAACTACGGCGTCGCTCTTCGCTCGCAAAGCTCTACTTTTGTCGCTCATCGCTTCTTGTATTTCATCCCGAAATCTGACGGCGGCGCTGTGCATCCCCGCGCCACAGGCCACTCTGCCTTACGGGGGGCGCGCAGCTTCTCCTCGAATGCGACGCGGTTGTGAAGCAGTCCGGCCTCGCGGCGCTCGCGGCGGTTTGCTTGCTCGCGGGCTGCGCGAACGCAAGCCACGGTGGCACCGGGGGACCCTCGCCGTCGCCGACCGATCCGATCGAGTTTCCGCTTTTCGCGGGGGCGAGCGTCCTGTCGGCGCACGCGTGGCACACTCGCGTCACCGCTCGGCCCGGCCTCGCGGATAGCGCGGTTTTTTCGCAGGGCGCCGGCACCTACGACGGCCACGACGTCGTCGCCGGAACGCCGGCGATGATGCCGGCGCTCGAGGCGTGGCTCGGCGATCTGCTCGCGCATCCTCCCGCCGGTTACACCGTCGCGATCCGCGGAAACGGCGTCGACGCGGTGCGCGCGCACACTCGCGATCTCGGCGTGGACTTCGTCGCCTTCGAGGAAAGCGCTAACGGATCGCGCCACGGCGTCGTCGTCATGGCCGTCGATCCTCAGACGCTGGACGAGAAGGCCGGCCCGATGCTCGGACTGATCGGCAAGTTCAAGCTCATGCCGCGCACGTTGCGCGATCCAATCGACGCGCAGGCGAAACGCCAGATGGGATTTTCGATCAGCGAGGCGACGAACCCGGACACGCCTCTGGGCGCGGCCGTAGCGGCACTCGATCGGCTCCGCGACTTCGGCGGACGCGGCATCGTGCTGATCGACGCCGTCAAGCACTGACTTCGTTTTGAGTATCGCCTCAAGCCGCGCGCGCGAGATCGGCGGTTGGGTCATGCTCAATGCGCTGTGGCTCCCGCTGACCTTTCAGGATACGGCGCTCATGACGATCGCGGTTCCCGCCGCAACGGTGCATTTGGCACCCGGCAATCACGTCTTCGTCCTCTCGGTGCTGGCCAGCGTCGCTGCCCTCGCCGCGATGGTCGTCCCGCCGCTGGGAGGCTGGCTCTCGGACGCGCTGCGGAGGCACGGCGGCTCGCGCCGCACGTTCGTCGCGGTAGGCATCCTGATCGACGTCGGCGCGCTGATCGCGCTCGCGTACGCGCACTCGCTCGTGTCGTTCGGAGTCTTCCTGGTGCTGGCTACTGCGGGCGCCAACGTCGCGCTCTGCGCGTATCAGGCGCTCTTGCCCGAATCGGTTCCGCGACGGCACTGGGGGTTCGTGTCGGGCGTTCGCGGCGCGGCGACGCTGGCGGGGACGGTGCTCGGATTCGCGATCGCGGGCGCCATGCCCGATCCGAGCCTGACGTTCCTGGCGGCGGCCGCGATCATGGCGGTCGGCGGCCTCTCGCTGCTCGGCGTCGGCGACGGAGTCTACGACGGCGAGGAGCACGCGCACGTGCGCGACTGGCACGATTTCTTCGTCGTTTTCGCCGCACGGACGCTCGTCTTCTTCGGGCTCATCATGCTTCAGACGTTCGTGCTTTACTACTTCCGCGACGTGCAGAAGGTCGGCGATCCCTCCGCGGGAACCGCGCTGTACGCGTTCGCGACCATCGCGGGTGCGGTGGCGTCGAGCCTCTATCTCGGGTTGCTCTCCGATCGCGTTCCGCGCAAGATCGTGACGGCGCTCGCGGGCGCTGCGATGGCCGTCGCGACGATCGGCTTCGCGCTCGCCCCAGGGTTGAGTTGGATCCTGCCGTTCGCCGTGCTGTTCGGCATCGGCTTCGGCGGCGTCATCTCCAGCGGCTGGGCGCTCGCGATGGATTCGATACCAAAGCTCCGCGACGTCGCGCGCGATCTCGGCCTGTGGGGCATCGCGACGCTTCTGCCCAACGTCGTCGCGCCTTTGGTCGGCGGTTGGCTGATCGGACTCTTTCACGGAACGCGCGCGGGTTATCAGGCGGTCTTCGGCCTCTCGGGTTTCAGCTTCGCGCTCGCGTCGCTGGCGGTGTTGCGGGTGGGGCGCCGCCCGATCTCGTCGCTGTGGGGCTGGCCGCTGCGTTTCGTCGCGGTCGCGACTAATTTCGCTTGGGATCACGTCGCGTATCGTGTTCGCGTGTGGGGAAAGATTCCGCGCCGGCGCGGCCCGACGCTGATCGTCGCGAATCATCAGCACGACCTCGAGTCGATGGTGCTCGTGGTCGCGACGACGGTACGCAGCGGTCCGTGGCGGCATCCCGTCTTCACGGCCAGCTCCCGGCGCATGTACGAGCCCGGGTTCTTGGCAGAACGGCTTCCCTGGCTGCGCGCGCTGCTGCGCCGCGTCAACGCCGGGCCGCTCTTCCTCACTCTCGGCATGCTGCCGATCGAGAACGAGCTGGGCTCGCGCGCGGTCAGCGCGTTTGGCTGGTCGGTGCAGCGGCGCCACGGTCCACTACCGGTAAGCGAAGTTTTTGACGAGCGCGTGGCGGCGCTCTTCCCGCCGGATACGAAGACGTCCGACCTTCGCAGCGCGCGCTGCTTCGCGCAATCGCGCGCCGTCGTGAAGCTAGCGACGCTGCGCGAGCCGTACCGGCGCGAGATCCTCGACGACACGCGCGAGAACGTTGAGCGCGACCTCGCGCTAATGGAAGACGTCGTGCGGCGAGGCGGCACTTTCTATCTGACGCCGGAGGGCAAGTATTCCATCGATGGTCGCATCGGCCCGATGCGCGGAGCGATCGAGCGACTGGCGCCGATTGCGACGATCTATCTCGCCGGCGTGAGCTACGACCCGTTCGTGTCGTCGCGGCTGTCGATGCTGTATCGCGTCGTTTGTTTCGGGAGGCTGCGCGACGGCGGCATGACGACGCTGGTGCGGAGCCTCGCGGCGATACGGCCCGTCGTTGCGAGCCAGCTGCTCGGCGCGTGGCTCGAGTCGGCACCGGAGTTCAGCGCCGCCGAGGCGTGCGCCGCCGTTGCGAAGCGGCTGTCGGAGCTGCCGCAGGCCGTGTTCGTCGATCCGGAGCTGCGGCGCGACCCGGAGCGTCTGGTTCGCGCGGCGCTGCCGCGCATGGTCGGGTGGAAGATCCTGGAGCGCTACGGCGATCGCTACCGCGTTGCCCCGCGCCGGCGGCACCCGCAGTTCCCGTTCGTCGAAGACATCGTCGCATACCAGGCGCGCTTCTTGGACGAGACGCTCGACAACGCGGCGCTCGCGGAGCCCTACCGGGAGACTCGGTAGGCCTTCGCGCGCTCGAAGGCCGCCAGACGCACGCGCAACGAGCTCGGTGGCGCGCCCTTGATTCTGCCGTCCGCGCCGATGACGCGGTGCGCCGGCACGAACAAATCGAGTGGAGTGAGACTCATCGCCGTCGCGACGCCGCGGTGCGCCAGCGGGCGTCCTACCGCCCGCGCCACGTCGGCGTACGATACGAACTCACCGAAAGCGAGGGCGGCGACCGCGCGCCAAACCGCGACGCGAAACGCTGTGCCTTCGAGCGCGAGCGGCAGATCGAAGCGGCGCAGGCGGCGCCGAAAGTACGCGCGCACTTGAGTGCTCGCCTCATCGAGCAGCGCGTCGCCCGCTTTCGTCTGCGACGCGGGCTTGGGCGCGACGAAATCGCTGGCGACGATTGCGCGACCGTTGCTCACGATCAACAAATCCCGCCCGAGCGGCGTCGGAATGCGCCGCTCCATAGGTGCTCGAAGGTGCGACATGCAAGTCCTCGGGCCCAAGGCCGGAACGCCAGCGGTAGCCGCGACGTTCTCAGATTGAACCAGACTGAATTCTTGGAGGTCCCTTGTGAACCGCGGAATCGCTCGAGTCCTACCTTTGGCCGCGATCCTCGTGCTCGCCGCTTGTTCCGGCGGCTCGATCAATCCGTCGCTAAATCCTCAGAATTCCTCGGCGAACGAACAAAGCGCCGTTGCGCCGCCCGACGCGCTGACCGGACCCGCGAGTCGAGAAGCTCCGTTCGTCGGGGCGAATCCCGTCCGTCGGCTCTGTCCGACCTCCGTGGATCCACAATTGATGGAGTGCTTGGCGATGGTGCGCACCGACGTCGCGCCGACGCTGAGCGCCGGAGCGGATCTAGCTGATCCGGCAAAGACCTGTATCTTCACCAACGCGTACTGTCCCGTCGACTTGCAGTCGGCGTATGCCTTGCCGTCGCTGAGCAAAGGTGCCGGCAGGCTGGTCGCGATCGTGGACGCGTGGGGATACCACCACGCGGCGAGCGACCTCGCGTATTACCGCAAGGCGATGGGGCTGAAGGCGTGTGGTACCGGGACGAAATGTCTGCGCATCGTCAACCAAAACGGCAATCCCTCGCCGCTGCCCCGCGAGTCGGGGCCGAGCGATGATTGGAAGGGCGAGCAGTCGCTCGACCTCGACATGGTGTCCGCGATCTGTCCGAACTGCAAGATCCTGCTCGTCCAAACCGACAACAACTACACGAGCAGCCTGTATGCCGGCGTGAAGACCGCGGGTAGGCTCGGCGCCAAGTACGTCGGCGCGTCGTGGGGCGGACCGGAGAGCGGCGGCGACAACTCGATCTTTCATCAGCGCGGCGTCGTGATCGTCGCGGCGGCCGGCGATAACGGTGGCGGCGGACACTATGGCGGCCCGCAAGAGCCGTGCTCCTATACGTACGTCGTGTGCGCTGGCGGAACGCGTCTCGTGCCGGCGCACAACGCGCGCGGCTGGAGCGAGTCCGTCTGGAACGACCTTACGTTCGACCGCTGCGGTTTCGGCGGCAGCTCGCCGTGCGGCGCAACCGGCAGCGGCTGCAGCCGAAAGATCGTAAAGCCGTCCTGGCAGCACGACACACTGTGCCACATGCGCTCCGAATCCGACGTGTCGGCGACCGCCTCGTTGCGCAACCCCGTGGCGGTCTATAACTCGGAAGAGCCCGGCGGTGGATGTCCCACGAGCTGCTGGTTCGGCTTTGGCGGCACGAGCGCGTCCACACAGATCATCTCCGGCGTCTATGCGCTGGCCGGCAACGCGGCGACGCAGGCCGGCGCGCAGAACATCTGGAGGAACCACACCGGACACATGAGCGACGTCACGGTCGGCAATAACATCGATCCGGGGGTCGGGGTCACCTGCGCCTCGACCATCCACTACATCTGCTACGCCCGGATCGGTTTCGACGGACCCACGGGCTGGGGATCTCCTAAGGGTCTTGGTGCATTCTAAGGAAACGATGCGAGCCGTCATTCTGAGCGCCCTCGCGGCAGTCGTCGCGCTGTCGTGCGTCGCGTGCAACGGCGGGATGCAGCAGACGGCGCTTCCCGGCGTCGAGTCGCAGCCCGGCGCCCAGGCGCCGGCATCCAGCGCTGGCCCTGAAACGAGCGACACCTCCAGCGACGGTTCCGACGACCAGCCGGACGAGCCGCCGGTCACCTCGGGGCGGCCGGCTATGTCGCGGCCGGGCGCATCGACGCCGCGCGCGTCGGCGCCGGCCGGTCACTCGCCGTCGCCTCGTCCGCCCGCTCGGCCGGCCTTCCGTAACGCCTGCGCACACGCCGCGTCGCCCGGCCGCCGCCAGTGCGACTCGCTCGTCCGCCTCCAGGCGCACCGCCCCTGCTCGAAGAGCGCACCGTATTGCGCGTCGGACCTGCAGTCGGCGTATGGCGCCGCGCAGGCGGCACGTAATCGCGGCCGCGGCGTGCTCGTAGCGATCGTCGGTGCGTACGGGTATCCGAGCGCGGCGAGCGACCTCGCGGTCTATCGCAAAAGCATGGGTCTTTCAGCCTGCACCGCGGGTAGCGGCTGCCTGAAGATCGTGAACCAGACCGGACACACGAGCCCGTTACCGAAGCCGAACGCCGATGCGAGTGACGATTGGCGCGCCGAAGAAGCCGTCGACGTGCAAATGGTCTCGGCGCTATGTCCGAACTGCAGGCTCCTGCTCGTGCAGGCCAACAGCGATAAAGACGCCGATCTCGCCGCGGGCGTCAACGCCGCCGTGGCTCTCGGCGCCACGGCGATCAGCAACTCGTACGGCAGCGACGAAACCAATGCGGCGGACGCCGCGTACGCGCACGCCGGCCGCACGATCACTGCGAGTGCCGGTGACGGCACAGCGAATCAGCCCTGCAGCTTTGCCGGCGTCGTCTGCGTCGGCGGAACGACCTTGAACGCCGCGTCCGGCCGCTGGACGGAGCGCGCTTGGCGCTCCGGCGGAAGCGCCTGCAGCGCCTATGTCGCCAAGCCGTCGTGGCAACGCGCGCGCGGCTGCGCGATGCGCAGCGTCGCCGACGTGTCGGCCGTCGGGGATCCGAGCACCGGCGTCGCCTTTTACGAATCCGCGGGAGGCGGATGGCAACAGGCCGGAGGAACTGGCGTTTCGGCGCCCATCGTCGCGGCGCTCTTCGCGCTCGAGCCGAGCTCGGTGCGCGCAAACGCGCCGGCGTGGCTCTGGCGTCACGGCCGCAAGCCGCCGAAACTTGGAGGTAGTTAAGTCGTGCGTCGCCGTGCAACTCTATTCTGTGCTCTCGCGATTTGTAGCCTCGTGGCTGCAGCTGCGCGCGACAGCGCCGTAATCGTCAACTCCGGCTCGACCAACACGGTCGGGTATTCGATCACCGTCTGGTCCGACGGACAGGCGTCGCTGACGACGCAAAATCGCGACGCCAGCGCGACCGGTCAAGCTAAGCCTTTCACGGTCCCGGCCTCGACGGCCGCGCGGTTCTTCACCGATCTCGCGACTGCAAAAAGCACCAACGCGGTGACCGTGCCGTGCATGAAGAGCGCCTCGTTCGGCAGCTCGATGCACGTCAAGTGGCAGGGTTGGGTTTCGCCCGATCTCGAGTGCCCCGCGAAGACCTCGGCGGGCGATGCACTCATCAAGGACGTCGACGAGATCCGCCAGGCGTCCGGCCTCGCGGCGCAGCCGCTACGGCAGCTACCGCAGTAGCAATCACACAGGTCCCCTAGAAGCGCGACTCCTCGCGCGCCAGCGCTACGGTCAAATCGACGCCGTTGCGCGGACGCGACGCCGACACCACGACGTTCCGCAGCCCGCGTTCCCGGCCGAGACGTTGCGCGTCGCGGACGATCTGCGCGACCATCGCGCGATAGAGCTCCGCGCGATCGCGCTGCAGGTTCGCGAGTTGCGCCGCGGCCTCGGCTTGCGAGGCGCGGTCCGTCTCGGCGAGTTGCGCGAAACGCTGGGGAAGCTCCGTCGCCGCAGACTGAAGGCCGCTCCGGATCGCGACGGCATCGGAGCCGAGCCGGTAGCTCGAACCAAGAGTCGCGAGACGAGTGGGCAAGTCGGGAGCGACCTGCGCCGAACCGGCCGCGCGCAGCGCGTTGCGCCGCAGTGTCAGATTCGCGTCAGCCTTGGATCGCAGCTGCGAGACCATCTGCGCGCCGGCGGCGGCGGCCTCCCGGGCCGACTGTCGGCGATAGCGCGCGAGCTCGGCAACATTTTGCGCGTGCAGCGCAGCCACCGCCGCGGACTCGCGCCTACGCAGCGCCGCGAGCTCCGCCTCAAGGGGGGCGCGCTTCGCGTATGGGAGCCGGGCGTCGGCCAGCTTCGCCCGCAGCATGAGCCGCGCTCCGGCATCGCGTTGCGCGAGAGCGTATGCCAGCGCCAGCTCCTTTTCGCGCAGCTGCTGCTGCCGCGCCGCGAGCGCGCGCGCGGTCTGCTGCGCGATCGCCGCCTCGTAGCCGCGCACGTTCGCTCCGGTTTCGCGGGCGAGCGCATCAACGTATGCGTCCATGGCGCTGATGCGCCCGTAGCGCGACGCAGCGACAGCGGACAGCGCGTGCGCCTCGAGAGCGCGGTAGCGCGCATCGCCGGTGAATGCGATGCGTTGGACCTGGTCCTGCGCTTGCGCAGCGTCGCGCCGAAGCGCGGCGGCGGCGGCGCCGGCGCGCGCGGCTGGGTCGGCGAGCCCGGGAACGGCGCGGGTGCCGCGCAGCGCCGCGATCTCGCGATCGTACGCGTCGAGAACCTTGTGCAACGGATGGACGGCGAGCAGCCGCGGAAGGTCGACGAAACCGACGGGCGTTCCGTCGTTCGCGGCCGCGCCCAAGCATATCGCAAGCGCCAGCGTACCGATTTGAGCGGCGCGCGTCATCATGGGAACTTCACCTGGAAGGAGAAGGTGACGCCGTTTGTGCCCGTGAGCGGCGGGAGCTGCGTCAGCGGATTGAGATTCATGATGTCCATGCCGATCGGCGCCGGCTGCTGCAGCGCTAAGAGCGTTGGGCCCTGCGCGGTGAACGCCGTTGCGCGCAGCCCAGTCGACGGATTTGGATGTGCCTCGAGCGTGATGCTCTGCGTCCTCGGATAACCGAAGGTCTGCGCGAAGATCGCGTTGACGTATTTTCCGAACGCCTTGACGGCGCTGACGCCGACTCCCGTCTGGATGTCGCTCGTGATGCGTACCTCGTTGAATCCGAGCGTCCCGGCGAGCGAGGAGGATAGCGGCTCGAGCATCGTGCGTGTGAACACCGTGCTGAGCTGGCCCAGCGCGACGTTGGCCGCGGCCGAGCCTGCGGAGAAGCTTCCTCCGCTCGATCGCACGCCTCGCACCGCGCCGAACTGCTGCGCGCCGACGAGCATGCCGAGGATCTGCTGGCGGCTGTACGAGGGATCCGAGGCTAACGCCAGGTTCATGTGGGTGGCCGGCCCGGTGACATTCAGTCGAATTGCCGTCGGAGGATCGGAGACGAAGGTCGTGGCGACCGCGTCGACGTCGGGAATCACGCCGCTATTGGGATCGAACGTCACGATGCCGCTCTCCACGTTGAAGTTGCGATAGAAGCTCAGGGAGCCGCCAGTGGAACGGAAGCTTCCGGCCAGCTTTGGAGCGCTCAGCGTGCCCGCCAGCGTGATGTCGCCCTTGGCTCCGATGTCGACGTTCCGGCTCTGCACGCGCACGTTCGGTCCGGCCGCGATCCTCACGTTGTTGAAGGCGACGGTGGGCAGGCCCGAGCCTTGACCCCCGGTTTGCTGCTTCAAAAAAGCATCGAGCGGAATGCGCGCATTGGAAACGGTAACCGAGCCGGTCGCGGCCGGATTTTCCGGAGCCGTGCGCGCCAGCGCGACGTCCGCGTCGAGCACTCCTTGGAAGTAGCCCGGCATGTCGAGCCGCGCGTTGCTCGCCGTCAGACGAGCGCTGACCGTGGACTCTTTCGCGCTTCGCAGACTCGCCAGCGCCGCGGCGGCCTGCGCGCTCACGGCGCCGCCGCCGACGGTCGCATGCGACGTCAGCTGCGCCCGGCTTCCCGCCAGCGACAGGTCGCCGGCTATTCCGGTGATCGGCGAGCGCTCCATCGGCCCGCTGAAGGTCGCGTCGCGCAGCGACAGCGTGCCGTTCAGCTGCGGCAGGCCGACGGTGCCGCGCGCCACGACCTCGCCGTCGATGCGACCGGTCGCCTTCGTGTCCTTGGGCAACAGCGCGAGGAAGTTGGAAACCTCGACGTCGTCGGCGCGCAGCGAAGCGGCGATGGGCCCGCTGCCGGGGCGCACGTTCCGCGGCGCCACGCGGATCGGCACCGTCGCGGACGCGAGCACTTTGCCGCGCTCCAGATCGACCTCTCCGCCGCGTACCGTAACGGCGTGCCGGTCGGCGTCGATCTCCGCGGCGATCCGCGGTATCGTGAGACCGCGGTACCGGATGGACCGCAATGCGAGTGTGTCGATCAGGCGCGGGGCGGCTCGCGTGCCCTGAATGCGCAACGTCGAGTCGAGCGCGCCGGTGACCGGCGCCTTCTTGCCGGTCGCCGCGAACGCAAAGGCGCCGAAATCCGGGCTCGTGCTGTGCACCTCCAGCGCGAGCGCGTCCGTCTGCCGCAGGCCGAAGCTTCCGGTGGCCGTGGTGCTCAACGACGGCAGGTCGATGCGAGCGGATTGCAGCGTTCCGCGCCCGTGCGCCGCCGCAACGCTCACGTCGAAGAGCGAGACGGACATGCGGCCCACCGTTCCGCCGAAGACCGCGGCGTGCAGGCTCAGCGCGATGTCGGGGTAGCGTCCCGAGACCGCCGTCTGCGCGTCGAGCCGCCCCGTGATCGGGGCGCTCAATCCCAGCATCGGGAGCCACGTCGAGAGATCGACGGCTCGCGCGTACGCGCGCAGGTTCACGGCCATCGTCGCCGGCGTTACGCTGCCTGCCGCGTCGACCTGACCTGTCGGGCCGCCGAAGCGCAGCGCGCTGTCGATCGTCCCGCGAGCCGTCGCCCAGCGCGCCGCGACGGTGCCGAAGACGAGCCGCCGAAAATGCGCGTCGCTGAAGCGTGCGTCCCCCGTACTCGCGACCACGTGCGTTCCGGCGAGCGTAGCGCGAAGCGCGAGGGTTCCGGTTCCGGCGAACGTGTCGCCCGTGTCGAAGAAATCGTTGAAGTCGGCGAGATTTGTCTGGGGCGCGGTGATCCCAACGTTCGCGCTGTGCGCCGTCGCATCGCCGTGCAGTGCAATCGCCGTCGATCCGACAACGACGCGGCCGCCGGTCAGCGACAGCGCGCGCGCGTCGCCGCTCACGCCTCCGCGTAGATCGCGAAACGCCAGCCCGTTGACCGAGCCTTCCGGCGCGGCGATCGTGCCGGAAAACGACGGCGCGGTCCCGACGCCGCGCACGCGCACGTCGGCGTCGACGCTTCCCTGAACCGGCCAGGGCGCACGCGGATACACGCTTGCGAGCAGCCCTGCGACGTCCGAAGAATGCACCTGCGCCGCGAGATCGTAGCGCGCCGCGTTCGCGTCGCCGGCGGCCGTGAGACCTGCGATCGTCCCGGCAACTCCTGCGAACAGCGGCCCCACGGCTACCGCCGCATCGTGGACGCGCAGCGTTCCGTCGGCGTACGCGAGGCCTGCGTTGCCGTTGACGCTGAAGTCGCGGTAGCGCCCTCCGGCGACGACGATGGTTCCGGCGACGCGCGGCGATTGAAGCGGCCCGCTGAGCGCCGCGCCGAAACTCGCTTCGCCGGCGACGTCGCCGAACACCGCGCCGCGCAACTCTCCGTTGGCTAGCGCGAGATCTGCGCGTGCGTTCGCCGTTCCGAGCGGCGTGCGCAGGCGCCCGACCAGGCCCGCGCCGATTCTGGTGCGCAGCTGTTCGCCGAATATCGTGCCGTCGAACGTCGCTCGGGCCGGCGGGATCACGAGGCCCCGCGCCTCGGCGATGCCGAGGCTCGACCGGCGCGGGCGGTCGAGCGCGACGCGCGCGTACAACGAGCCGTTGGCACCTTCGTAATAGAGCGGTCCTACCGTCCCTACTCCACGCTCGTCCACGTTGAAGAGGGCGTGGAGACGTTGGGACGCGCTCGCGCCCCACAGCGCCCCGTGCAGCGCGATCGCCTTCGGATCGTCGGCCGTCGCGAGTGCCGCCGCCTGCAGACGCATGCCCGGCAGGAACGACCCGGCGTACGGGATCCGGCCCGGGCCCGCGCGCACGCCGAGCATCATGTCGACAGCGCCGGGCCGCCGTTCGAACGCGACGCGTCCGCGCGCGTTCAGATCAGCTGCGTCATACGCGCCGTGCACGCCCAAGACGTCCGCCTCGCGGCCGTCGAACGCGACGAATCCGTCGACACTCTCCAGAGTAGCGGCGGCGTAGCTCAGCCGACGCGACTCCAGCGCGATCCAGGTGACGGGCTTGGAAGCCGAGCCCTCGACGAGCAGCGCGAAGCTCAACTGGCCGCGTATCGGCAGTCGCGCCGCCTGCGTGAACGCCGTGCGCAGCACCGCCGCGTCGGCGCTGCCGCGCACCGTCATTCGCAGTCGTGGGCTGCCCAGGCCGTAGATGCCGCCGCCGATCGTTACGGGCGTTCCGGCCAAGCTCGCGTCGAGCCGCGGAGTCAACAGCCCGTCGTCGTAAACGTCGACCGGACCGCGGACGTCGTCAACCGGCTTCGAGAGACCGGCAACGGCGATGCGCGCGCCGGACAGTGACGCGCTCGCCGCGAAGCGATCGCGCAGCGCGCCGCGGGCGTCGGGCAGGCCGAAGTAGCGGGCGTCAACGTCGCGCAGCGTTCCGCGCAGGAAGCGCAGCGACCGCGATCCCGCCACGAAGTCGATCGCAGCGGCGATCGGAAGCTCGCGTGCGGTCCAGCGCTGATCCACGTAGCCGTCCGGCGGGTCGATGTCGCCGCGTCCGTCGATCGAAAAGAGACGGTCCGTTCGTTCGCCATAACGCAGGCTTGCGGTGTAGTGCGAGCGTGCCGCGCTCACGATGTCGGCGTCGACGTTGAGATCGCGCACGTAAAAGCGCCCCTCTTCATTGAACCCGGGACGCCGGTCGACCGCGTCGAGCGAGCCGTTGTGCACGCGCGCCGTCAGCTTCAACGGCCCGGCACCTGCGCGGCGATTGCCTTGCAGCTGCGGGATCGGAACGTTATACGTCCCGTCGCGCCGGCGAACGATCGTAACGTGCGGCGAATCCGCTACGACGGATCGCAGGCCGAAGAGTCGCTTGCCGCCGAGCCAATCTCCGAGGTCGTACGCAACGGCGAGTCGCGGGATCGTCGCGATCGGTTCGTCGCGCTTCGATGTGACGCGCACGTCCTCGAAGACGGCGCGGTTTGCGCCCAGCGTCATGCGGTCGACCGAGACGCGCATTCCGGTGAACGCATCGGCGGCCGCGATGATGCCGCGACGCGCGAGATTCTGCCACTGCCAGAAAGCTAGCCCGACGATACAAAGCACCGCGATTGCTGCGGTCCACCATAAGCGGCCTGGCCTGCGCTTCATGTTTTGACTTCTTCCCATTTCGCGGACGTCATCATCCTCGCAGGGGCTCGCTCGCTCCGGCGAGTATGGCGTAAACGGGAGTATCTGTTAACATGAAATTAGTCGAGAGCATCGATCGGAACATGCTCGAGCGCGGGCGGCTCATCGCCGAATCGAGCGAGTTCGCGATCTTCGACATCGGAAACGACACGTATGCGCTGGTGCATCGACACGAGGCCGTGGACTGGCAGGGCATAACGATCTCGGGAGACGGCCTGTTCCGCGTCGCGGAATTGGTTGCCCGCGCCACCCGATCGCTCTATCGCGACGTCGCCGGCGAGCTCTCCAAGGAGCGGAATCGCTGACATGGAGCTCAGAAGCGCCCTAACGGGACTCACACTCGACGATGCCGGCGCGTTGTACGTAGCGGTGTGCCGCTATTGCTATCACGGCTCCGGTACCGACAGCGTGCTGGTCTTCCCGCCGAAGGCCAAGGGCAACGTCGAGCCTAAAGCGGTCATCGTGGGCAGTAAGACGGAGCTCAACGCTCCGACCGACCTGACGGTGCGGGATTGATGGCGCTTCCGTTGGTACGACGCACAGCGCTGCTCGCGGCAAGCTGCGTCCTCGCGCTCGGCGCGGCCACGCCGCCGGCGCCGGCGGCGCTGGACATGGCCGTCGGCGCGCGCAAGGTCGTCAAGAGCCAACCCGTGAGCAGCTGCAACGCGGCCGCGAAGACCGCGTTGAACTCGGTGTTGCAAGATGCCACCGAGATCGGCAGCGGCGACACCGGGGAGTGGAGGGCCTATGGCCCGGCGGATTCGGCCGGTCATTCTTCGTCGGCAGCAGCGGTCCACTGCTATCCGCTTGACGACGGGTACGTCGTGACGTTTACGTGCGCCGTGCAGACGCCGGACAGCACCGATACCGCGAGCGCGTTGTGCACCAAGCTCGCGACAGCGTTCGGAGGCGGGCCGTGACGCGCGGCGGGCTGCGGCGTGCCGCGCTGGGGGCAGCCGCGGCGTTCTGCGCCGCCTCGGTCGGCGTGCCCGCGCCGGCGGCCGTCGACATGTCCGTAGGTATCCGGCACGTGAGCCCGACCGGGTCGGCCCAAGAATGCAGCGCGAAGGCCAAGGCCGCGCTGAGCGCCTTCCTTCAAGGCGCTACCGAGTCGAGCCCGGGCGGCGGCGAATGGATCGCCACCGCGCAGAACCCACAGGCGGGCGCGGCGACGGCGGCGGCGACGGTGCGCTGCTATCCGCTCTCGCAGGGCTACGTCGTTACGTTCACCTGCGCCGTGCAGCTCCCAGAAAATCCATTCGGCGCTGACACTTTGTGTCTCGACGTCGCCCACAAATTTTACGGCGGCGCGATCACAGCGCTCGCGCCGATGCCGACACCCACGCCGGTGCCTACCGGCTGCAGCACGGTCAACCTGGTCGGCACCTGGATCGCGGACGACAAGCCGGGACTCACACTCACGGCGGACCTCAACGGCAACATGACCGACAGCGACGGCGTCTCGGGCAACTGGATCATCAAGGGCACGACCGTGGTCCTCACTTACTACGGCGAACACACGCTGACGCTTTCATCCGATGGCAAGCACATGCGCGGCGGAGGCTACAGCTTCACGCGCAAGTGCTGAAAAGAATTGTTCGCTGTGCTAGCGGCGTTGACGCGTTAACGCTATTGATTCGCGGCGCAATCGGTGTCATGATTGCGGCTAACGATGCTAAGACTTACACAGTCCGACCGAGCGATAACTCACGTTAACATGCTAAACGAACGCGCGTTTGCCGCAATTACCCTCGGCTCGCTGCTCGCCCTGGCAGCGTGCGCGGGCCCCGCTGCCCCGAGCGCGTCTCCGCAGGCTCCGCTCGCGCTCGTGCCCGCTGCGTCGTCGGGTTACACGTTCAAGACGGTCGACGATCCGGCCGATCCGACGTTCAACGAAGTTTTGGGGATCAACGACCGAGCGACGCTCACCGGATTCTACGGCAGCGGCTCGAAGATCGATCCCAGCGCGGGGTACATCGTCGTCCCTCCCTACGGTCAGAACAACTTCCGAAAAGAGAGCTATCCCAGCGCCGTGGACACCGAGCTCAGCGGCCTCAACGACAAGCGAACGTTCGTGGGTTTCTACCGCGATTCGCAAAACGACATCTTGGGGACGGTCCTGGTCGGCGGAATTTGGACCAATTACAAGCATGCCGGCGGCATGCCGAAGCGCAAGTCGGTTACCGAGTTGCTTGGCGTGAACAGCTCCGACGTCGCCGTCGGCTTCTACACCGACTCCACGGGCGTTAACGAACCATTCACGCTGGACATCGTCACGGATCAGTACAAACCCCTCTCTCCACCCGGCGGAGACAACGCGGTCGCGACGAGCATCGCCGGCCGCGGCGACATCGTCGGCTATCTGCAAAAGAGCGGCCACTCCGTCGGCTTCCTGTTGCATCTAGGAACGTACACGGAGTTCTCCTATCCCGGCGCGACCGATACGAAGTTCCTGGGCGTCACCGTCTACGATCAAATCGTCGGATCGTACGTCGGCAGCTCCGGCGGCACCCACGGCTTCCTGCTCACCAATCCGCTAAGGAAATCCATAGCGTGGCAGCGGATCGACGAGCCGAACGCCGTCGGAACTACGGTCATCACCGGAATCAATCAGACCGGCGATATCGCCGGTTACTACGTGGATTCCGCCGGCAACACGAACGGCTTTTTCGCGAGCAAAAAATAGCGACGCCGACGCCGGCTCTCGACGCGATCGAGACCGAACGTCTCCACCTGCGTCGATTCGGACCCGACGAGGCGCACCTCGTGTTTCGCTTGATGAGCGACCCTCGCGTGATGCGCTACTATCCCGCGGTTTACGATCGCGCCCATGCCGGCCGCGTACTCGAGAAAGTGCGCGGCGCCTACGAACGGCTCGGCTACTCTTTGCTGGCCGTTGAACGCAAGTCGGACGGCGCGTTCGTCGGTCAGGTCGGGTTGCTCCACTGGGACGACGTAGATGCGCGCGCGGACGTGGAGGTCGCGTACATGCTCCTCCCGGAGTACTGGGGCGCGGGCTATGCGACGGAAGCGGCGCGCGCCTGCCGCGACTGGGCGTTTGCGCATCTTGGCGTCGATCGCGTCGTATCGTTCATCGTGACCCAGAATCGTCCATCGATCGCCGTTGCGCGGCGCAACGGCATGCGCCGGCTAAAGCGGCTTGAGCGCAATCGCTTCGGCAACCCGATCTACGTATACGGGATCTCGCGCTCCGAGTGGTCCGCGATACGCTAGCGACCGCAGCCGCATATCGAGGAAACGCTCGCCAAGTTCGGGAACCCTCACACCGCTCAGGCGGAGAATCGACCCGCCTACTAGAGGAGTTGACGGAATGTTGAAGTCGCGCACGGTATACAGCACGGCGGCAATTGTGCTTGGCGGCGTGAGTCTGGTTTTGGCTGCGTGCAGCCGCCCGGAGAGCGGAGGTTTTTCCTTCGCGCCGGAATCGGCGGCGTACCGCGCGTCCGGCGATACGGCCACGCCGTTGTCGCGTTCGCTCGGATCGCAGGTCCGCATCGTCGTGGCGAAAGATCCGCACGCGGAGCTGGTCGCGCCCAATCGCGGGTGGCAGATGCTGCCCGGCGTATTGCGCGTGACGTTTGCCGCGCCCCCGCACGAGACGAAGCTAGCGGGTTCTGGTCTTCGCCTGACGCTGCGTTACCCCGCCGGGCAAGCCCGGCTGATTTCGGCCGGACACGCCTCGTTGATCGAGATCGGCTATGCGAATGGCCGCACGGTACGCTTTGTCTCGCTCGACCGTGTTGACGCCATCAGTCGCGAAGTGACCACCGAGCTGCCGGCGATGCTGCTCGACGGTGCGGCCTACGTCGCGATGGGGATAGGCGTCGACAGCAAGCGCTATCGGACGCAACCGCCCGGACCCCGTTACTGGGACGGGAAGGCGTGGAGTAAAGATGGCAAGATCCTCGCCGGAAAAACGACGCTCGTGCTGATCCACGGTATCTTCTCGAGCGTCGAGGAGTCGTTTCCGGCGACGCCGTCGCCATGCCCGCAACGGATCGCGGATGCGGGCGGATACGAGCAGATCTTGGGTTGGGACTACGACTGGTTCAATCCGCCCAGCGTCGAAGGTCCGCTCTTTCAAAGCTTTTTGGAAACCGTCCAGAAGGCGGGCGTGAAGTCGCTCGACGTCGAGGCGCACAGCTACGGGACGCTGGTGACGCTGGCGGCGCTCCCCCGCCTCGATCGCTCGTCCCGTCCCGCTCACGTCGTGCTGCTCGGCGGTCCGCTTCCGCTCCGCGGCACGCCGCTTGCAAAGAAAGAGAACGGCTGGCGGATGGGTTTCGTGCTGGGCGTTCTCGACTCGTTCTCGGACCAGCCGCCGGGCAACGTCGACAAAGCTATCGACAGCGGAATGATCGCGTCGCTTGCCCCGAACTCCACCGAGCTTGCGACGATCTTATTCGGCATCAATCACATGCGACCGCCGCAACCAACGTTCGTCGAGGCGGCCGGCACGGAGTGGATGTGTCTCGTACGTGTCTATGGCGTGTGCGCGCTTAGTGAGGACTACTTCAAGAAAGTGCTCGTCGAGGGCAGCGGCGTAACCCTACCTTGGGATGGAGTCGTGGAGACGCTGGCCGCTAAATCCGACGATATCCCCCAGCCCGTAGCGAAGACGTTTCCAGTCTCACATATCGAACTGGAGTGCTCGGACAAGGTCGTGGACTGGGTCGGACAGCAGGTCAAACCACGAGCCCGCCGGAGCGCACGGTCGTGATGGCCTGCGATACGCGCTAGCCCGCGATCTGAGCGATTAACTCGGCCTCGCGCCCAGCGTCGAGCCCCGCCGGATTGTGCGGATGCTCCGCCTGCGTCCAATCCAGCACGGACCTCACCGTCGCTGCCATAGGGCGCAGCTCCAGACCGGCCGCGAGCGCGGCGGCGTTACTAATCTGGAGCAGGCCGCTCCACTCGTCGCCGGGCGCCCACAGCGGCATCTCGGTCCACGGTTCGACGCCTAGTTCCGTCAGCAACGCCGCGTCGCTCCAGCAAAAGCGCGACGACAGAGCACCGCGCTCACGCGCCACGGACGCGGCCTCGCGGAGCAGCTGGGCCATCGAAGTCGGCCGCGATGGGCCGACGACGTTGAAGACGCCGCAGATCTCGCGTGCCAGCGCGGTCTCCGCGAAACGCGCCAGGTCGGTAGCGTCGACGAACTGCACGCGGCGATCCGGCGGCGCGGCGACCAGAACGGAGCCGCCGCGCAGCAGTCGTTCGCACCAATACGTAAAGCGTCCGGTGTAGTCCCAGCGTCCCGCGATCAGTCCGGGACGCAAAATCACGGCGTTCTGCGGATAGCGCTCGCGCACGAGCCGCTCGCACGCGGCCTTCTTTCCGCCGTACGCTGCGGCCGCGTCCGCCGGATCGAAGGTGTCGATGGTGGCGGCGTCCTCGACGATCCCCACCACCGAGAAATCTGCGTACACGCTGACCGTCGAGACGAACAGATAGCGATCGGCCCGCAGGCGCAGCGAACGTTCGACCTGCTCCGGTTCGAAGGCGTTGACGTCGACGATCGCGTCCCAACGCTCCGTATCGACCGCGCTCAAGTCCGCGTTGCGATCGCCGAATCGCTCCTCGACCTCGCTCGGAAGCGCACACGGCGTGCTTCCCCGATGGAAAGACACGACGCGGTGCCCGCGTCCGGCGAGGGTCTCGACGGTGTGGCGCCCCAAAAAGCGCGTCCCACCCAAGACCAAGACGTTCATTCGAGCTCCCCTTCGGTGCCCAAATGTCTAGAAACTTCGTGGTGCCGGCATCTCCGCGGCGGTAGGCTCGATACAGACGCACAACCGCTTTGAAAGGAACTTCGCACAATGTATCGCTCTCTCGCCCTTCGCGCCGGGTCGCTTATCGCGCTTGCATCCGTCGCCTCGCCCCTCGCGGGCTGCAGTGGGGCCACGTCCTCGCTGCCCACGCCCATTTCCGCGTCGTCCGCGGCGCACGCGCTCGGATCGCAAGCCGAGCTGAACGCAGAGATTCAAGACGCCCATCACAAGAAGAGGAAGATGACGCTGCTCTACGTCAGCGACAACGAGAACAACGAGATCCGCGTCTATAACGCCTCAAGCAAGACCCAGAACCCGCCCGTGCTCCGGACGATCACCAACGGCATCTCCGAACCCAATGGTATCACGACCGACCTGAAGGGCAACCTGTACGTCGCGAATTACTTCAACAACGACGTCACGGTCTACGCGCCCAACTCCAGCTCGCCGAAAGCGACGATCAGCAACGGCATGAGCAATCCGTGGGACGTCAAGGTGGACGGCTTCGGCAACGTCTACGTCCTCAACGTCCCGCTCTATGGCGGTCAGAATACCATCAACCTGTATCCGGCGGGCTCGTCCAATCCAAGCACGACGTGGTACTTCCCGTCCGGCTTCACCACATCGGGCATCGCGCTGCTCAACTCGACGATGCAGGGCCAGACGTCGATCTACGCTCTCGGTTACACGGTCAACCCGAGCACCGAAATCGCGAGCGGTACCGACTTCACGTGCTTTCCCGGTTCGGCCAACTGCACGAATCTCGGCGGCAGCTTCGGCCAGACCGGCGGCATCGCCGTCGTGCAGTCGCCGACGAGCAAGCCGTTCGAATGGATCGGCGTGGATCAGTACATCCCCGGCTTCGACATCTTCCAGAGCGGTCAGTCGACGAAGCAGTTCGCGACCGGCGGCACGCCCGAGTTCATCACGATGGATTCGACGGACACGAAGCTGTTCGTGGCCGATCGGATGTACGGACGCGTCACCGAGTACAGCTTCCCGGCCTTGACCAAACTCAACACGTTCAACGGCGGCGCGCAGACGTACGGCGTTGCCACTTACCCGGCCGGAACGTTCCACTAAACCGGCCGCGAAAGAAGCTCGACGCTGCAGCGCGCCTCCTCGATCGCGCGCTGCAGCGTGACGCTGGCCCCGATGCGCCACTGCACGTCGAAGGCTTCGTCACCCAACATCGCCCGGATGCTCGCCACCGAAGCCTCGTAATTACGCATCTCCGATGGGAAGAGCGTCGTCCCGATCGAGCGGCGCAAGGCGTCCGCGGCCCCGAGCAGACGGGCCCCGCGCGACGGATCCCCGAGGGCGGCGATCGTCGCGGCGATACCGTCGAGCGTTCCCGCCAGCGCGGACTTGTTCGGCATCACGTCGAGCAGGTCGAGCGCTTCGTGATAGCGCGCGACTGCGGTCGCGTAATCGCCGCGATGGTAGGCCGTGCCCGCGAGGTTGGCGATGGAATAGTAGATGCTGCCGGTGTCGCCGACGGCGCGCTGGATGCGCAGACACTCCGCGAACAGCTCCTCCGCGGCCTGATGCCTGCCTTCGCCCGCAACCGCGAGGCCGATCTTCATCAAAGCGTGCGCTAGGCCCGTCTCGTGCCGGATTGCGCGGTAAATTTCCGCGCTCTCGGATCCGAGTGCAGCCGCCCGCGCAAGCTCGTTCTTGCTAATGGCAACGGACGCCAAATTCGAAAGCGAGCTCGCGATGCCGAGCTGGTCGCCGAGACGCCGCCGGATCGCAAGACCCTCTTCGTGCACATCCTGCGCGCGATCGTACTCACCCCGAAACTGGAAAATGATGCCGAGCGACGTAAGCGACGCGCCGAGCCCCGGTTCGTCGCCGATCTTGCGCTGGAGCGCTAAGGCTTCTTCGCACGACGCGAGCGCCTCGCCGAAGTTTCCGAGCGCCGACAACAGCACCACGAACGCACGCAAGACGGACGCGTAGAGCGGGTCCGGTACGTTCGCGGGCGAGCCGCCGCGCAGCGCGAGAAAGCGGCGGATCCAACCGATACCCTCCGTGAGATGACCGTGAAGCCACCAGAATCGCCAGACCGCGGCGACGAGACGAAAGCCCGAGGCCGCCGCGCTTTCACGAGACAGGTACTGCAACGCCGCCCGGATGTTGCCGTGCTCCAGTTCGAAGCGCGTCAGCCACTGCGCTTGGGCCGCGCCCGAAAGCTGTCCAGTTCCGGTCTGTGTAAACGCGAGAACGTATTCGGCGTGCCGGCGCTGCGCGTCGGCGAGCTCGCCGCTCTCGACCAGACGCTCGTGCGCGAACTCGCGCAGCATCTCGAGCATCGAGACGCGCGGCTCGGAGTCCGCGTTGTCTGCGAGCGTCAGCATGTTCTTGTCGACGAGCGGCGCGATCCTGAACAGGATCGATCGATCGTCGCCGTGATTGCCCGCGATCGCGGCCGCCGCTTCGAGGCTGCCACCGCCGTGCAACACCGAGAGACGCCGAAACAGCTGCTGTTCCCCTTCCGAAAGCAAGTCGTAGCTCCAGGCGATCGCACCGTGCATCGTCTGCTGCCGCTGCGGGCGATCGGCGGCGGCATCGCCTAGGAGCGGGAGCCTTCGTTCGAGCCGAGCCGCTAGTGCCTTCGGGGCAAGCAACAAGAGCCGCGGTGCCGCGAGCTCGATGGCCAACGGTAGCCCTTCGAGATGATCGACGATCGACCGGATGGCGGCGGCGTTTTCAGGGCCGAACTCGAATTCGGGCTTCACCATCTGCGCGCGCTGTACGAAGAGCGCAATCGCCGCATCGTTCTCCAGCGGCCGAACGGTAAACACGTGCTCGTTGCGGAGATGCAGCGGCTCTCGGCTGGTGATGAGGATGGTGAGCGCGGGACATGCGTCCAAGATCGCGGCGACCCTTGCCGCCGCGGGCGTCAGGTGCTCGAGGTTGTCGAGCACGACCAAGGCTTTGCGGCCTCGCAGAAACGCTTGGATCGCGTCGATCGCCGGAGCATCGGCCGACTCGCGGATCCCGAGCGCGCTCGCGATGGCGGCGGGCACGAGAGCCGGGTCCTCTACCGGCGCGAGCTCGACCAGCACAGGTGTGGCGCCGGTTGTCTTCGCGCGCTCAGCCGCGACGCGGATCGCGAGGCTCGTCTTTCCGACGCCGGCCGGCCCCGCGAGCGTTACCAGGCGAACCCCTTCGCGCGAAAGGAGCGCCGATGCACGAGCGACGTCGGCGTCTCGTCCGATAAGTGCGGTCTCTGGAAGAGCGGCAGTGGGCTGAGGCGCGTCGGCAGTTCGCACCGCAGGTTTACGCCCGGCTTCCTGGAGCCGCATCCGGTCCTCAGGCGACAGCCCGAGGGCCTCGGCGAGCAGCATGACCGTGACCAAGCGCGGCGTGCGCGCCGAGCCGGTCTCGATGTCGCTCACCGTCCGCGTTGACAAGCCCGACCGCTCGGCCAGGGCCTCCTGCGAGAGATGGGCGGACGAACGGAAAAGGCGCAGAACGTCGGCGAGCGACTCGTTCACCCCTCCGGCTTTCGGGGCAAAATGTTAGTCTCTTCGTGGTCTTTGACGCCGCGGCGACCGACAATGAAGCTATGTTAAGCTTCGATCGTCAATACGCCGAGGCGGCGTTTGCGCGGGCGCTCACCGAGGGTCTGCTGGCGGACGCCGTGATCACGCCCGGCATGCGCGTCCTGGTCCTCGGGCGCCAAGTTTGCGATCTGGCGTTGCTCGTCGCCGAACGAGTCGGGCGCCACGGCTGCGTCGTCGCCGCTCACGAACATCCGCGCGTCGTCGCACAAGCGCGGCGGCGCGCCGCGGAGGAGGGTTTCGACGGCGTGAGCTTTCGGACGATGCCACTCGATGCAGACGCGCTCGAGGCTCCATTTGACGCGGTGATCGGCCGGTTCTACCTCGCGTACCAGAAGGATCCGGTCGAATCGTTGCGGCTCGCCGCTCGAACCGTCCACGATGGTGGACGCATCGCGTTTCAGGAGTGGCACTACGAATCGATGCTCTGGGCGGACACGTCCGACTGGCCACGTCTCCCGCTCTATCGTGACTTCGCGCGTCGCGCCGTCGAGGGTCTGCAGCGCAGCGGCACGCACGTCGACATGGGCCTGCGCCTCGCGAACACTTTCAGTGCTGCGGGACTGTGCGTGCCGGCGCTGAGCACGGATCTCCGCACCGTGCACGGTGCGGACCCTATGGGTTACGGCTTCTTCGCGACAATGCTGCGCGATTCGCTTCCGGCGCCGGAGAGCGGCGTCGCCGCCGCCGAGGTGGACGTCGAGACCTTCGCGGCGCGCCTGGAACGCGAGACGATCGCGGCCGGCGGCCACGCGTTTCTCCCCCTTCAAGTCGCGGCATGGACGCGGGCCGCGCCCTCGTATAGCGCCGCTAAGTAGTTCGGGGCCCGGCAGCTTTGACAGGCTGCCGGTGCGGCCTCTCCTAATAAAAGGTCAGCATGAAAAGCGCGCAGCGCGTCTTCTTGAGCCTAACTGCCGCAGGCGCCCTAGCCGCGTGCACGCACTCCAACTACATGCCGAACGTGATCCAGCTCAGCCCCAAGGGTACGGCCTCCCATCCGGCCGATCAGTCGATCGCGAAATCGTTCGAGCTCATCGCGGTCGAGGACGGCTACACGGGCGAGTTCAGCGCGCAGACAATCGTCGGAACGTGCTGGGTCGTTCAGGCGCCGATCATGACGGGCGGAGCCTGGACCGTCGTGCCCCAGGGCAGCTCGTGCTCTCACCTGGATACGGAAAAAATCCAAGTCAAGGATACCAACGGGCATTCGGCCGTAACATACATCCGCTCCGTGCAGTAACGGACGGTCCTCGCGGCGTAATAGGCCGCGACGTTCCTTGTGGCCTTATGGAGGTAATAATGCCCGTAATTACTCGGACGGTTCTTTTTATTGCGTTTGCCGCGGCGCTGGCCGCGTGTTCAACCGCAAGTCAAGGCGGCGCGACGCCCTCGACCGGCTCCCAGTCAGCGCTTTCCGCATCAGCTTACGACGGGCACGAGGTGTTTCGTCCGCTCGCCATTCATCCCAACGCGGGCGCGCGAGCCTTCCTGATGAACTTCGTCGCCAACGGCCCCAACCAGGGCGGCGTACCGTGCATCTCCTGCGTGGCCGGTGCGACCACCAACGACACCATCGGCATGACCGGGCCGTCGAGCTACGTGACGTCGGGGTCATACTGGCAGTACACGATCTCCTACACCGACATTCACTACGTCGGCTACTGCAAGCTCGTCTGGGACATCACATCCGGCAAGAAAACCATCGATAAATTCTCGAAGACGCTTCACCTCACCACCGCGGGAGGTTTCGTGCTCTATGCGATCGCTCGGCCGAGACCGAAGTACTCGGGTCCCGCCACGCTGACGGGCACGGTAACCTGCGGAAAGGATACCCAATCCGCTCAGGCGCCGCTCGAATTTCAGTAAACGAGAGCTCGAGGATCCGAGCACCGCGGCAACTTATTCGGCATCCGGGTCCTCGAACGATTCCGTAGCCAGCAGTTTCCGCTGCCGTTGGCCGTCCACAGCAAGTCGACGCCGTTTTGCAGCGTGACGTTCCGCTCCGTGCGCGTAGCGCGTGGCAACGGATCGAATCCCAGTTTGTCGCAGCGGCTCTTCGGTATCTGAAACGCAGAGCAGACGTCGAGGACTGCTATCCCGAACGATTCGTTTCCGATCACGCGATTACCGACATTGATATTACGCGCGCCGCCGATGACGGCGATACCGACTCCCGGCGGGATCATGCAGACGGGGTCGCTCGGCTTGGCGCACTTGTTCGGTCGATCGTTGCGTTGCACGAGATTATCGCTGAGGGTATTCGCTCGACTCCGCTCGAGGCGATCGCCGGGCATGATCGATTCGAAGATCCCCGCCGTGTTTTGGAACGCCGTGTTGCGATTGACGTCGGCGCGAAGCATCTCGCGCACTTCGAATCCAATGACGTTGTCGTGAGCGACGTTATGGTCGATCTGAACGTCCTGCGACAGACCGACGTGAATGCCGGCTCGCGCCGCGCCCTCCGCGACGCCGTCGTGGAGACGTCCGTGATCCGAGAGATCGGAGTCGAAGCCGTACAGTCCATCGTTCGCGGCGGCATCGTAGCCCAGCTCCCAATCGTCGACGCATCGAAGCGCGAAGCCCGATGCGGAGAAGCCCTTGACGACGAACCCGATGACGCGGCTTCCGCGCAGGCGATGCTCGGCGCAATCCGAGGACACGCCGACCGCGATGCCGTTCGTCAGGGCGCCGGAACCCTCCAACACGACCGGCTTCTTGCCGCCCCGGGCGACCAGCGATATCGCGTCCCTGGTGACGCTGACCCCGCAGGTTTGCTTGCCATCAAAGGCGCACGGGCGCCCCGCTTCGCCGTAGGTTCCCGGCTCGACGAGGACCGTGTCGCCCGGCATCGCGCGATCCAGCGCCGACTGAATCGATTGGCCCGGCCGGACGATAATGCGGCGATCGGGCTGGATCGGCCGCATCGTCTCGGGTGCCGCGATAGTCGGCATCCCTCCGCATGCGGAAAGGAGCGTGCACGCCGCGCACAGCACGGGTGCGATCAGGCGCGCGTATAGACGCACGTCCAGTTGGTCTCCCACGTCTTCCCGTCGTCCGGCGAGTAGGCTTGCTCGAAGTATGGGTGGTCGCCGGCCTGTAGCGTCCACTTGAACCGCACGATGATCGGTTTGCCCTCGTGCTTGTCGCGAGCATAGAACTGGCCGACGCCGTGCTCGTCGAAGTGCCCGACCTGCGGCGGCGGGACGAGGCCTCGCGTCTTCGTGCCCCACCAGAGCGACCACTGATTAGTCTGCGCGCTGTACATGCGCAGCGTCATACCCACGATGTGACTGCCGGCGCAGCGAAGGTCGCCGTCTTCGAGGTTGCCGTATCCGTTCCAGAACGGTCGAACGACCGACGTGCCGGTGCATTCGTACCATTGATGGTTGTTGCTCAGGCGTTTCTTCAGGAGCCGGTAGTGCGTGTGCCAGGTCCCGTAGAGGAAATCGAAGTCCTTCCGGCCGTCGCGACTCGTCGGTGGAGCGACGCTTTGAGCCGGCGCCGGTACGAACGAGACGGCCAGCGCCGCCGCAACCAGAAAGGGGAAGACGCGCAGGAGTCGTGCCACTTAAGATCGCCTTTCTCGCTCGAGCCGGAACTCCACCATTCGGCCGATCAGATCCACCGGCAGCGGTTCGGTAAAGGGAAATTGGACCGAACCCTTCGCGAAATTGTAGACCGCTAGTTCTTTCTTGAACGCCCCAATCGCGGCCGCTTTGGGATAGAAACCGATGTGGGACGTGAATGCGGCGTACCAGACGAGAATCTTTCCGTTTACGACGAACGCCGGCATGCCGTAACTGATCCTTTGGCTTGCCTTTGGTGCGGCCTTCTTTATTGTAGCGCGCATCTTGCGCAGCAGCGTCTGCACCTTGGGAGGAAAGCCGGCGATGTAGTCGTCGACATCGGACGAAGATTTCACTGGCTGGTCATTTTCTTCAATTCGCTTTGCGTGTAAACGAACGGGACGTGGCCGGGCGTGACGATGCGCGCGATGTCTCGCACCATGACGCTCGCGACCCCTTCCACCGGCTGTTTCGCCTGGAAGTTGATCCACGCGACGATCGTCAACCCTGTCGAGGGGGAGTAATAGTCGGCGGTGTTATAGCCGGGCAGCGCGCCCGTGTACCCGTACCACCCCGCGCTGCACGTAATGCCGAGCCCAAACGACGTGTTTCCTACGAACGGTATGCAGTTGATGAGGTCGGCGTAGGTCGTCCCGCCGCCGGCCGCGCCTGTGGCGAAGAGCTTGACCCAGCGGCGGATGTCGTCCATAGTCGAGATCATCGCGCCGGCCGACCACATGAACGCGACCGGCACCGTGTTGCTGACGTCTTGCCAGTTTCCGTTCTCGTCTAGGCTGTAGCCGCGCACCCAAGGCGCCGGCATGGCTTCGGTCTGCGGGAACGACGTATGGGTCAGGCCGAACGGCTCGATGAGGCGTTTGCGGATCTGATCGCCCACGCTGTCCTTAGCGACGGCCTCGATGATCAGACCGAGGAGCAGATAGTTGGTATTGCTGTAGCGATAGCCTCGGTTGGGTGCAAAGTATGGCTTGTGCTGCACGGCCCACGCGACGAGCGTTCGAGGGCTGAAGTCCGCCGGGACCTTCCAGTTCAGCCCCGCAAACTGCGGGGTGTCGAAGGCCTCGTACAGCCCGCTGCGCATGTCGCAAAGTTCGCGGACGGTGATATTGCCGGCGTCGGGGATCGTGACACCGAGCTGGAAGCGGCTCAGCGGATCGTCGAGCGCGAGCCTTTTCTCGGCAACCAGCTGAAGCAACACAGCAACGACAAACGTCTTGGTGTTGCTGCCGATCCGGAAATGGTCCGCAGTCGTCGACGGCGCCTTCGACGCGAGATCCGCGTATCCAAAGGTTCGTACGAATCCGTACCCGTTGCGGTCCCAAACGCCGATGACCGTCGCCGGCACCGGCGTGCGTCCGCCATAGTGCACGCGATCGCGCTGCACTGCGGCTACGATCGCGGACTGCACCGATGGGCTCGCCAGCGAAGGGCGATCGGCAGAGCGCACGGCGACGGGTGCCAGAAAGATGAACCCGAGAACGAACCCGAAACATGAAAGACCGCATTTGCGCACGACGACTCCTCGTTAGAAAGCAAGCCATAGAGCGCCCCATTCGCACAGGGGAAGCTCGACCCTCTCACCGAACAGCGGCGCGCTATGCGCGATCCAGCTACGCAAGAATCCCCCGAGGTCGACGTTTTTATCGCGGGCGCGGGGCCCGTCGGCCTATTCCTTGCCAACGAGTGCGCGCGACTGGGCATGAGTTATCGCATCGTCGAAACGAACGCCACGCAGTCGACGCACTCGAAAGCCCTCGCGATCTTCCCGAGGACGTTCGAGATCTTCGACATGGCTGGATTGGCCGAACCGTTCTCGACGGCGGCCAATCGCGTGACCCGCGTGGCGTTCGCGTCGCACGATCGGAGACTCGGCTGCATCGAATTCGCGCCCAGCGAGACGCCGTATCCGTACGTCGCCATGGTGCCGCAGGACGTCACGGAGAAACTGCTGTTGGAGCATCTGCGCAGCACGGGCGGCGACGTCGAGTACGAGACGACGCTCGTTTCGGCGCGCGAGACGGACTCCGGCGTCGAGGCGACGCTCGAGCGTGGCGGCGTTACGACGGCGGTCGAGGCGAAGTATCTGGTCGGGTGCGACGGCGCGCACAGTACGGTGCGCCACGTCCTGGGCCTGCAGTTCGAGGGCGGGGACTACGCGGAGCAGTTCATGCTCGCCGACGCAATTACCAATGACGTCCTTCGCAGCGACGAGATGCAATTGTGTCCGAGCCAGGACGGACCGCTGGCGATCTTTCCGATGAGCCCGACCCGGCGTCGCCTCGTCGCGACGGTCGGGGAGCTGGACGGAGACGCTCCGGCACTCGACCTCGTCAACGATCTTTTGGCACAACGCGCACCCGAAGGCCTGAGGGCCGAATCTCTGGTTTGGTCCACTTATTTCCGAATCCACCATCGCTGCTGCGCGGAAATGCGGGCGGGCCGCGCGTTCGTTGCCGGAGACGCCGCACACATTCACAGCCCATTCGGCGGGCAGGGCATGAATACGGGACTTCAGGATGCGTGGAACCTCGCCTGGAAGCTCAATCTCGCCGTGCGCGGGGACGCGAACGACGCGCTGCTCTCTAGCTATTCGCCGGAGCGCTATCCGATCGTCAAGGGCGTGATCGAAACGACGCACTTTCTCACGACCGCGCTCGGCTCGAGTAATCCGGTCGCTCAGGGAATCAGGGACACGGTCATACCCGTCGTAACCCACATTCCGCAGATCCAGCGCGCGTTCGTCGAGCGGCTTTCCGGGCTGGGCAACTCGTACAAAGGCAGCCCAGTCGTCGACGGTTCGGGGCGCAGGTATTTTGACGACTCGCTGCGCGGCGGCCGCGGCATCGGGCATCGCTTCATTCTCATGGTGCCGGCGGCCGGCTCCGCAATCCTAGCGGCAGCACAGGGCCTCGCGGAAAGATTTTCGGACGTGTTGGAGCTGCGCTCGTATGGCGGCCGCGATTCGCTGCTGATTCGTCCGGACGGTTACGTCGCATGTGAATCCCGTGGCAGTGACGCGACAGCATTGAAGCCAGCGGAAGAGGTCCTGCGCAAGCAGGTACGCTGCTAGACTAGAAAAGGCGCGGTTCCGGTGGCCGGACGGCACCCTCCAACTCGAGCAACGCGCGCTTTAACGGCAAACCTCCGCCGTAGCCGGTCAGGCTGCCGTCGGATCCGATGACGCGGTGACACGGTATCACGATCGGGATCGGATTCGATCCGTTCGCGCGACCGACCGCGCGCGCGCCGTTGGTCAGCCCGAGCTCCACCGCGATCGCCCCGTACGAGGTAGTGACTCCGTACGGCACGTCCAAAAGTTTCGTCCACACCTGCTGCTCGAACGGCGAGCCGTGCGGCTCCAGCGGTAATTCAAAGACGCGGCGCTCGCCCCGGAAGTACTCACTCAACTGTTCCCGGGCGGCTTTCATCCCGTGCGCTGCAGCGGGCGGAAGGAGCTCTGAGGACGATGCCATCGGTCTGCGGTTCGGCAGTAAGATCTCGACCAGAACACCCTCTCCGTTCACCGCCAGTTGGATGCTGCCTACGCGTGTCTCGAGCATCGAACGAAAGAGCGCGCGATCCATATCGGCAAGAACGCTCTTATGGGACTTCGAGTTGCGCGCGGGCATTTTAGACCGCAGGTTGCGCGGTCTCCCGGGTCATCAGTTGCGCATACCGTTCGCGGCTGCGCTCGGCCTCGACGTGGTCGTACGCTCTGGCCGCCTCACGCGCGAGTTCCTTGAGCATCTCGACCTCGTCTGGGTCGAGCTCCGCCCCGTTGGCGTGCGCGCCGTACAGCGTGAAGCTGACGAGCTCGTGGCGCACCGTTACGGGCACAGCGAGCGTGTAGATGGCGGCGTTCGCCGCATCGAGATGCGAGCGCACGTCGTCGAGCCAGACGATGCTCTCATCGGCCAGCAACATGCGCACCAGGAGATCGTTGGCGCTGAAGCCGGCGGGAGCGATCTGGGTTTGGCTCGACGTTGCCACGCCTTCGAACCGCGCGCCGCCGTCGGAGCGCCGGTAGAGAGCCGCGGCTGCCAGCTCCAGCGCGTCGACGGGCACCTGCACCAAGCCTTCGACGATCGCGGCTTCGTCTGTCGCGTACGGAAGGGCCGCGGCCGCACGGCGCAAGTGCCTCTCGGCGAGCCGGCGCCGGCGAAAGAAGATCGTTTCGACGAGGTTTTCCGTACCGCGATTGATGCGATCCAGCAAAAAGCCGACCGCTATCGTCGCCGCGAGCTCGAGCCCGAGCGCGAGCCGGCCGATCGCGAGGACGCGCGAGAAGAACCAGTCCAAGAGCGAGACGAACGCCACGACGGCCAGCGACAGGAGTCCGTACACGAGTGCGCGGTTGAGGACGAAATTTACGTCGAGTACGCGCAGCCTGAAGACGGCGTACGCGATGCAGATCGGCATCAACACGACGGCGAAGCCGACGACTTGTCCGACCGCGAAGGGCACGCCGGGGACGAAATAGACCGCATATGCGACGAACGATGCGAGCGTCCCGATCGCCAGGAAGCCCCATCGCTGCCGATCGCTCGGCGTCGCCTCCACGAGATTCTTCGCTAGGATCAATCCGGCGAAGGCGAAGGTGACGAGGGGTATCACCGCGCTCGCGATCGTGTCCCAGGCGGGAACCGATTCCGATGACGAATAGTAGTGCCACTCGACGACGTACGTGGCGTATGACACCGCGAGAAAAACCCAAACCCAGGGATCGACCTTCCGCCGCCATCCGAGCGCGTCGCCGTTGGGAAAGCGTAAGATGAACGGAAGCAGCGGCAGGACGCTCCACGCACCGAAGACGGTGCTCATCACGAAGGAGAGGGCGAAGTACGCAGCCGGCGGCAGCACGTGCGACCAGTACATGAAGACGGGGCTCGTGCCGAAATAGCCCACGGCAAAAACGTAAAAAGACCACGACATTATCGACGGGCGCAAGAAGACGAGCAAGAACGCCACGATCAAGAAGACCGTCGGTGGAACGTACGCCAAGATTCCGCCGATGCGCTGCGAGATGCCGAAGTGCGGGTTAGGCGCCGCGGTCAAGGTTACCCAATACGCGACGGTGCCGCGTGCAAACTCGAGGCGTTCGCGCTCCCCCGGATACGGCGAGCGCACGCGCGACGCGATCTCAAAGTCTCCGCGATCCACGAGGCGGTCGCCGACGCGTACACCGGCCCGATCCGCGACAGAGCCGCGGTCGACGCCGACGACGATCGGCGCACGAGGCGGAATGCTGACGCCGAACGTGCCCTCGCCCCAGCCCTCCACGAAATCGACGTGCCCGATCGGCACGTAGTAGACGGTCACGACGACCAGCGTCACAAGGATGAGGAGAGCTCGCGAGAGGGTCTTGCGCATCGCCGGACCCTTCTGCGACGCGGGCGGGATTCCGGGGATTCAAGCAGGGCAAGCGGGGGGCAGCTGAGCATTAGTCCCCGCAAGGGAGTCACCACCGTTTGCTACCCAGATCGGAGTGATATGCGAAGCTCAACACGCGCGATTGCAGCCACCCTCGGATTCTCACTGGCGCTTACCGCGTGCGGCGGTCAAAACGCCTCACTGCCTTGGAGCGCCGGCGCCGGCAACGGGGCGGCCGAGTCCTCGGTGCGCACGGCGTCCGCGGACAAGCCTCTGACGTCGATTCCAAAGCCGAGCGGCGACCTGGCGTATACCGACGTCGGCCGTCGTCCGGCTAACGCGCCGGTTCGGGTCTCGCTGACGCTCCGCTACAATCATCAGGCCGAACTCAATCGCTTCGTCGCGATGATCAGCGCTCCGGGTGCGCACTCACGGCGTTTTCTCACGCGCAAGGAGTTTGACGACCGCTACGCGCCCACATTGGCGCAAGAGCAGCGCGTCGTACGGGCTCTGCGGGGCGCGGGCTTCACGATCGTGCGGACTTTTCCCAATCGTACGATCATCGATGCGACGGGCCGGACCGCGGTCGTCGAGCGCTACTTTTCGACCGAGATTCACAACGTCCATCAGGGCAAGCACGGCGAACGTTACACGAACCTCGCGCCGGCGACCGCGCCGCGCGAGATTGCGCCGCTCGTTCGCGACGTTTCGCTCAATAACTTGATCGTCGTTCGCACCGTCGCTGAGCCAGACCGGCGTCGTCATCCGACACCGACGCCGTCGCCCACGCCGACGGCGAAGCCCACCCCGACTCCGACGCCGACAGCGACTCCGACGCCGACGCCGACGCCGAGTCCCACGCCGACGCCGACGGCGAAGCCTACTCCGACGCCGACGCCCACGCCAACGGCGAGCCCGACGCCGAGCGGCGGCTGCAACAACGCTCCTCCGGACAACGGGCCCCTGACGAACTCGTACGGAACGTTGGCCACGGGCGTGGCCAAGCCGTTTGATTTCCCCGTGCAGCACGGGTGCAACGGGGCCGGGTATACGGCGGCCGTTGTGATCGACGATCCCGTGAACACGAGCTACGTTGCGACGTATCTATCGGCAGCCGGCGTGACCCAGACCGGCACCATCACCAATGAGGCCGTGGACGGCGGCGGCAGCGGCGACGATGCCGAAACCGACCTCGACGTTCAAACCATCTCCGGGTTGGCTCCCGGTGCGAACATCATCGTGTACGACATCGGCTCGCTCGGGGATCAGCAGATTGAGGACGCCTATAATCAGGTGCTGACCGACGGCAAGGCCACCGCCGTGAACTCCTCGTTCGGCGGATGCGAATCGAGCGACGTTCCGTTCGCAGATTCCACGAACGCAATCGCCCAGCAAGGAGCCGCGGAGGGCGTCGAATTCTCGGCGTCGAGCGGTGACTCGGGAAGCAACGAATGTGGCGGCCTAGGCGTGAGCGCGCCGGCCGGAGATCCGTACTTCTCGTCCATCGGCGGCATCGACTTCACCGACACCAGCGGTGGAGTTCTCACCAGCGTCACGATGGGTAGCGTGAGCGGATACTCCGGCGGCGGCGGTGTGTCGACCGTCTTCGCCCTGCCCACTTACCAAAACGGGATCACCGGCATGATCACGTCGGGGCGCAATCAGCCCGACTACTCGCTGCCGTTCTTCCCCGTCGCGGTGTTCACGGGCGGCAGCTGGGGCGAGTACCTAGGCACGTCGTGGTCGTCGCCGGCGTCGGTCGCGCTGATCATCGAAGCCAACGAACTGCACTCCGCGAAGCTGGGCTGGGTCGATCCCACGATATACAGCCTGTTCTCGCAGACGGGCTACAGCACGTATTATACGCCGTGCACGTCGGGCAATAACGGCGCGTACTCGTGCAACGCATCGCGGTACAATCAAGCGGCGGGCATCGGTGCTCCGAAGGGCTGGGCCTTAGCCAACGCTCTTTAGTCTCTGCCGCTACTAAGGCAAATGGGGTGCGTCGCAGCGCACCCCATTTCGCGTTCCTAAAGGCTCCTGCCAGGTAAAGAATACGAGGCGGTGAACCCCCTTCGGCGTCATCTTCCGATGCCCGTACCGATCGACGCCGGCCTTACCGCTGCTCAGCTCTTTCTCCGAGCGCAGGCGACGTGGAGCGCACGGATCGTGCCGCGCTATGAATCGTTCGTGCTGCCCTGCGCGGCGACTTTTCTCGAGGCGCGTTGCTTCCCCGGGGCCGATGTCGAGTTCATCGTCCGGCTTTCCGACGGGCGCACCTACGCTCAGATCGTAGCTCACGGCGGCTCGAGGCCGATCCCACTCATGCGCGGTGGACATATCACGGGTCCGGATGGTGCACCGCTGGGATTCTATCGGCGTTGGCCGGCGCCAGATACGCCGCGGGCATCGCCGCCGCCCGGTCTAGCCGAGGATCCCTTGCGGACGATCGCAACCGTTACGGCGGTCGACGTCGCTTATCGCATCACCTTCGCCGGCAACGAGCGGATCGACGGCGCCGATGCGGCGCATCTCGTGCTCCAACCCGTCCGCGATCCGGCCGCATATCCGTTGCGCGATCTCTGGATAGCGCGAAACAACTACGAAGTCGTTCGGCTCGTTTACGCGCTCCCTTTCAAACGCTCGGTGGCGCTCGTCACCTACGATTTTGCCCCGGTAGGAGAACCGCCGATCTGGAGTATCGTTCACATTGCGGCCTCCACCGATGGCGAAGCGGTATCGGAGGAGCTGCAGGAGATCGCATTCCCTACCGACGCGCCAAGGTCGTACTTTGATTCGCCGTAAGAACCGGAGTACGAATGAAGCGTAACGAATTTCTTAAAACGGCCGCCGCATCCGCGATTGTTGCGACACCGGGCGCCTACGGTACGCCGGCTCCGCGTACGGTGGCGCAGGAGATCCGTGAAGAGTTCCTTCATGTTTGGAACGGCTACAAGCAGTTCGCCTGGGGATACGACGAGTTTCGGCCAGTCAGTCGAGCCCCGAAAAACTTCTTCCTTCCGGATCATTCGTTCGGACTCTCGATCATCGAGGCACTAGATACACTCTACGTTATGGAGCTCGACGCCGAGCTCGACGCATGCGTTACCTGGCTTCGGTCGCACCTAGAATTCGATGTCGATGGCGACGTGCAGATGTTCGAGGCCGTCATTCGCATGGTCGCCGGTCTGGTGACGGGATACTACGCTACGGGGGAAGGCTTTTTGCTCGACGGGGCGCGCGACTTGGCCAATCGATTGCTGGTCTGCTTCACGAAGTCACCCTCGGGAGCTCCGTACCGCTATGCAAATCTGCGCACGGGAGCCGTCAGCAGGCCCGAGAGCAATCTGGCTGAGATCGGATCGAATGTTCTGGAGTTTGGCGATCTCACTCGTCTCACCGGCGATCGGAAGTATGTGGACGCGTCCCTCAAAGCATATGAGACCGTGATCGCAAAACGATCGTCGCTGAATCTGCTCGGCACGAACTTTGACGTCGAAAAGGACGAATATATCGGTAGCGACGACGTCGCGCCGGACGAGCCGGCCGACTCCTTTTACGAATATCTTTGGGGCGGTTGGCAGATGCTCGGGATCGAAAGCTGCCGCGAGTGGTGGGAAACGCTCACCCAGGCGATTCTCGCGTACAAGGTGACGCACGTCGGCGGGCTTCTGTGGTTCAAAGCGGTCGACTTCCGCACGGGTTTGCCGACGGGAGACGCTTCGATCACTGAGCTGTCGTCGTTTTACGCCGAGCTAGTGGCCAAGGGCGGTTTTCCCGCCGTGGGCGCAGCGTTTTACGATTCATGGACGACCGTGATCGACCGCTACGAGCTGATACCCGAAGCGATCTTCTATCCGGACCTCTCGATCGTGGACCCACGCTATTGGATGCGTCCCGAATATCCGAACGCGGCATTCGATTTATGGTTTCTCACGCACGACGAAAAGTATCGTCGGACAGCCTACCGATACTTCTTGGCGCTACGCGAGCATTGCCGCGTTGCCAATGGATACACCGTGCTTACGGACGTGCGACCGCGGCCGATGGTGCGAGGCGACTACTTTCCGGCCTATTCGTTCTCGGAGAACTTTAAGTACCTGTACCTCATGTTCGCCGAATCGCCGAGGTTCGACGCGGCGCACTACTACCTCAACACCGAGGGCAAGATCATGCGTGGATTACGCCGGTAAGCTAGCGTGACCGTACTTGCAGGCTGCGCCTTCGGTCAAGCCGAATTATAAGCGGAGTGGCTCCACTCAGCAGACATCGGCCGATCTCTTTGCTTTTGCTTGCCGCTGCGGCGACTTCGTTCACGCTGGGCGTTGGCTCCGGCTCGGGCGCGACGCCCAAAACTGCGACGCAAGCGAATTCGCAGCTGGTCTCGGCGCTGCGGAGCGATCTCGCGACGTACCTCAAGACGCGCGGAGCGAAAGAGCGCCTTTCGTCCCTATCGCTCGCGGTAAGTTATCGACCCAATCAACCCACCATTACGGTGACGAGCGGCACGACGACCTATGGGGGCGGCACGCCGGTGACTCCGACGAGTCTCTATCAAATCGGCAGCAATACGAAAGCGTTCACCGCCGTCGCAATTCTGCAACTCGAAGCCAAGGGAAAGCTTTCGATCGACGCCCCCATCGGTAAGTATCTGCCGCAATACCCCGCTTATGCGAAACTTACGCTGCGGCGGCTGCTCCGTATGACGAGCGGGCTCGAATCGTACGATAATCTACCTTCCTGGGAGACGTCGTACGCGAGCGATCCCATGGCAAATGTGCCCGCCGACGCGCTCATTCGCACGATCTATCCACAGATCAAATTTCCGTCGGGTTCGAAGTACCACTACTCTAACACCGGATACCTCATCGCCCAGGAAATAGTCTCGGCGCTTAGCGACAGCAAGAGCTTTTCAGCTGAGATCGCACGAATTGCGAGCAGCGTCGGGCTGCGGCACACGTTCTACACGTCGCATCTTTATTCGCCGCAGATTGCGCGCGACGTCGTCGCCGGCTACTACGAACAAGCGGATAAGGGGCTGCAGCCGCTCCGCGGCAAGGACGTGAGCGGCGACAGCCTGTCCTGGGCACAAGGTGCGGGCTCTATGGTCTCAACGCCGGCGGATCTCATCACTTGGGCCCGGGCTCTCTACACGAGCACGACGCTGTTGCCGGCAAAGCAGAGAGCGGAGATGATGACCCTCGTCTCGACGAAGACGGCCAAGCCGCTCGCCAAGCCGACCGCCGACGATCCTTCAGGATTTGGTCTGGGTGTGGTGGAGCGGTACAATGCGCAGATGGGCACGTTTTGGTTTTACCAAGGCGAGACGCTGGGATTCCGTGCCGCTCACATCTACTTTCCCGACTCAGGCCTCGTCGTCGCGATCTTCGCGAACAGCCGCCCTATTGAATCCGAGAGCCACATCGCGCAGCTCTTCGCTCAGCTCTACGCGACCATCAAAAAGTACGCCCCAAAGCCTGCTTAAAGATTAGTAGTGTCCGTTAAGGAGAAACCATGAACTCGCGCATAAACGTCGCCGCTGTCACCTGCAGCGTGATTATTCTTGCCGGATGCTCCGGTGCGCTTCAATCGACTATGACTCCGAACGCCGGCCCCAGTGGTGTGGCCTTAGCGAGGACGGCCTACACGTATGTCGATCTCGGCCCCGGACCAAACGGCAAGGATGCGTACGGCTACAGTGAGAGCCTCAGCGCGGACGCCGGAACGTACTTCGATCACACCATTTCGTGCGGCAAGGCTTGTTCCGCCAAGGTCTATTACCCCCTTGCGTGGCCGGGATCGGGCCCGCCGGTCGTGCTCTTGCCCAATTACTACGTCGAAGGATGGGCGTATGGTGCCGGCGGTACGCTGATCGTCGGGACCCTCATCACGAATGACGGCGGCTACTTCGGTTATCCGCACGCCGCACTGTGGCAGGGTTCTTCGCACACCTTCACCGACCTGAACCCGTCCGGCAGTTGCGGAAGTTGTCAACCGGGATCGAATGCGTACGGCACCGACGGAACGTTTATCGCGGGGTCCGGCGGATCACCGGAACACGCGTTGATATGGAAGCTCGGGCAGCTGAAGACGCCGGTCGACCTGAACCCTGCCGGCTTTGCGTACTCCGAAGCCTATGTGGTACGCGGTACCACGCAGGCGGGCTACGCTTTCTCGAGCACGACGAATTCCGCTCACGCCGTTCTTTGGCACGGCACCGCTGCGAGTAAGGTCGACCTCACACCGTCGACATTGTCGTCGGCCTATGCCACCGGGTTGGGCTCGAAGAGCGAGGTTGGCTGCGGCGTGCCCGCCGGGATGAGCGTGACCCACGCACTTCTGTGGCACGGTACTTCCAAGAGCATGGTCGATCTCCAACCCTCGGGCTTCACCGATTCGTGTGCTCGCGCCGCCCAGGGGAAGGTACAAGTGGGATACGGGCACACCGCCTCGCATGTGCTGCATGCGTTGCTCTGGAACGGCAGCGCGGCGTCCACCGTCGACCTTCAGCAGTACTTGCCCAACACGTTCTCGAGCTCCGAGGCGTATGCGATCGACACGGCCGGCCACATCGTCGGCTCCGCATTGACGAGTACCGGTACGTGGCACGCGGTGGTATGGATCCCGTGAGGAATCGCGACGTTTAAAGACTGGCGCCCGTCAAATCTTATCCGCTATGCAAGCCGAGCCTTTTGCGAACCGCTTCCGGTTGGGGATCGTCGGGAGGATCGATGTTAACGCTCGAGCCTCGCTTTAAAACCTGTGCTTCGAGCATCGCGGCGCGACCAGGGTCCACTATGCGACAGCGCATTATTTCGGCTATCGCGTCCTTGAGTTTCATCGGGGCCTTTCGTGGATTTAGTTTGCGGGAGCTGTGTGAGGTTGTGTGCGCTGGTGCGAAAAGCCTCTAAGCGCCAACTGTGCAGGAGCATATGGGATGGTATCGATGTTTCATCGAGCCTGCGCAGAAACACGTGGGTCGGTGAAGCAGCCACTTTGTATTGCGTGCTGCAAGCCGGAAACAAGTAGTGGCTTGCGCGATTCTTTGGAGAGCACACAGCTGGCGCCAGCCAGATGACATGCGCGGCCCCAAGAACGGTCTACCGCCCCGGTGTAGACCACAATGACGCACTCCGGTAAAACGAAACGCAGTTGGCGCAACAACTCCAGCGGGTCCACTTCTTGCCTATCGACGTCGGCAATGAGAACGTCAGGCGCGAGCTTCGCCAGCTCTCCCACATCGAGATGCGCCGCGACCGTAAGGCCCGGCTCGCCTGCGCCCTTCAATGCAGCGCTGAGTAGCGGGATGTCCTTTGGGTCGACAGCGGCCAAGCAGCATACGCGGGCCATATTTTTGCGCTTTCAGGCGGGCGAAGCAGTACGTCGCCACGCAGCAAAAGAAGAAGTATTCTCACTATACCATTGGGGGCTAGAGACTGACCATCGTGAAAAAGTCCCGTATCGTCGCGTGAGAGTAAGTTGACGCTTCTAGTGGATCTCGTTCCAGAGTCGGATCCTGCGTATCCCATCATCAAGGCGATCCTGCGCGTGGTGCCGGCCTCACGCTGGTCCTTTGCGCGTCTGATGCCCGACGGGCAACTAGCCGGCCTCTTGATTGACTCGCAGGGCAATGGAGGCGAGCTAACGCGCCTCGAGGACGAGTTCGAGCGCCAACGCGAGAAAGCAAAAAAGGGCCCTCGCATTGCCGCGACGCTCGGCCCACTCGGCGATTTTGAAAGCGGAATTACTCTGCTATTCGCCGACGCTAATGCCAGCTTCGGGATCCTTACGCTCCTCCGCACGAGCGAGCTGGGACCGTTTACGTCGAGCGAGATCAGCGTTTTGGCATTGTCCCTCGACGCTACGTCGGAGCGCCTCTCCGCGCTGCGCCTAGACTCTAAGACGGGACGACAGGCTCGCCCAGCCGTCGACAATCGGCCCGGCGATGAAGAGCGCACCACAGAAGCGTTGGAGGCTTCGGGCGAGTCGTTCTACGTGCTGGACCGCGACCTTCAGATCGTACTCGCATGGACTGCCGAACAGCAGCGCCGCGTAGCACTTACGGGGCTGCGTACTAGGATAGCCGATCGTCTGCCCGGAGTGCTCGAAGAAGCCGTCCGGGGCCTAATAGCCGAATGGCGCGCCGACTCCGGTACGCAAAAGACGGGCATAGCGCATCCCGTCCCATTCTTAGTCGTCCGAACGCAGCCAATGTCGGGCCCGGCGGGACTCTTCATCGGCGTCCGCATCGACCGCTTAAAGCCTCCGAAGTCGCTGACAGGGCCGGCTGCCCACTTTCATATCTCGCCACGTGAGTTGCAGGTGCTGGCGATGCTGCTTGATGGAGAGAGGCTCGAGGAGATCGGCCAAAGGCTGCACATCGCCACGTCGACGGTTCAGCACCACATCAGGAGCATGGTCGACAAGACCAAGAGCCGGAACCGCAGTGAGCTGATCGCTCGCGTCCTAGGCTGGGAGAGCGCGGGGGAGATGGGGCACTTTTCACGATAGCGCGATCCTTCTTTTCCGCGCTACACTGAGGGGTCCAAACAGGCAACCGGATGGGGGCACGCGCCCTCCCACCGGTCCGAACGGAGAACCCTTGACGTCGCAAATCGCCCTAATGGTCTTTTCTGGAGAGTACGATGTGACGTGCAAGCGGCAATGGTCCGAGGAACTCGATGGTCTCTGCAGCGAGCCACATGTGATCATGGACTTTAGCGAAGTAAGGTACCTAGACGCTACATGCATAACTGAGATGTTGAGAATGCACGCCCGTCGCCACGACAAAGGATTCGATCGTGAAACCGTTATCCTCGGTCAGCCGCTCGTCCGAAGGCTCTTCGATTTGCTAAAAATGAACGACGTCGTTCGCGTGGTGACATGCCTCGATGATGCGACGGGGCCGCAGAGGTTCGCACCCATACTTCACCATGCGTTTTGCGGGAATGGCCGAGCGGTCAAGCGAAGTGCGCGTCCACCAAGCTTGAAACGTTGAGGCGCATGGATAGGATCTACGGTTCCGTTAAAGGTTTCGGGTTACTCGGAATTCACATCGGCGCGCTTGCGCTCTTCTTGCCGGGTTTCGTTCAATGGCCGGCTCTGGCAGCCGCAGCCGTCGTATCGTATGCCACTGTAGCTCTAGGCATTTCGCTGTGCTTCCACCGCACCCTGACGCATCGCAGTTTGCGACTCTTTAAACCGCTCGAATACCTGCTGGCGATTTTCGGAACACTCGCGCTGCAAGGTGACCCGATCCGGTGGGTGGCGGTGCACCGAAAGCATCACGCGCGTGCCGATCAAGAGGGTGATCCCCACAACATCCGTCACGGGTTCAGGTGGGCGCATATGGACTGGATCTACCGGCACAACATCGCGCTCCCCTCGGACGAAGAAATCGTTCACTTTGCACCCGACCTCTACGCCGAGCCATTCTATCGCGTTCTTCAATACCTCAATATTCCGCTTCAGATCGCACTAGGGGCCGCACTCTTTGCGCTCGGCGGATGGCCGTGGGTGATTTGGGGCATTTTCGTGCGGCTGGTGATCGGTTATCATTCGACGTGGCTGGTCAACAGCGCGTCCCATATGCTTGGCTATCGCAACTACCAGACTACCGATCGATCGACTAACTGTTGGTGGGTAGCGGTCATCTCGTGGGGTGAAGGCTGGCACAACAATCACCATGCCTTTCCATTTTCGGCGCGCCACGGGCTGCGCTGGTTTGAGATCGATATGACGTGGTGGCACGTTAGAATGCTCGCCTTTCTGCGGCTTGCCGATCGAATCAAGATCCCGAGTAAATCGATGCAGCGACTCCGCGAAGTCGGGCGCAGCGGCTCACGCCAGCAATTGATTGGCGGCTAGCAGCTAGTTTCGAATCCACCACACGGACTGAGCTGGCCTGGTTAGCCTCGCAGGCGGCTTTCAAGGTGCTTTCGTTCGAAATTCGCTGCAGAAACAGGTATACGTTCGACAAAACCCACCATTTGGAGTCATCTGTTGGATTCTTGAAACAACTGGGTGTCGTATCCGTATGTCGTTTGTATCGATCGTCGGGCAACTTTTCACAACCCCTTAGGTTCTCAACAGTTGTACGAAAAAAAGCTTCGATTGAAGGTTGAGTAATATATGGTTCAGACTAAGGTAGCACCGAAGGCGCATGGGCACGGTAAAGCCGACGGTATCGCCGGTCAGGTTAGTAAGGAAAGGCGAGACTCTCGCGTGTTTGGAAGTTCCTGGCGCAGCGATTTCATTTATAGCGTGCGATGACATGAGCGAGATGGAGCGCGTCTGGACGCGCATGAAGACCGCTGCAAGCAAACTAGCGAGGCGCAAGAGCCTCGTAGACGTAGCAGAATCGCGAGATACGGTGTTGAAAATCTGCCGCCGCGAAAGCGCCACCCCGCCGCCGGACGCCCTGGAGTATCTAACCACAGAACTTGTACGGCTCACTTTGGAGCGGCAGGTCCCTTAGGCTTTTCACCCCGAGCCCTTATTCCAAAACATTGTGTTGCCGACGACGCCGGCGCGTCGTTTCGTGCTGAATTGCGGATGCCGTTGGGGCACAGCTTCGGCCGCCAGGCGGTCAACGAGCTCGCCCGTTCGTTGCTGGTTCCGGAGAGGGCCTAACTTTACGTTAGCAAATCTTAGCAAGTGGCTCTGCTAGGCATTCTCCGTTAGCAAGCCCAATTGCGGAAACCGCAATAAACATCGACATCGGCGGGGACTTGGAGAGGTGGCAGAGTGGTTGAATGCGGCGGTCTTGAAATGCACACCGCTCATTTCGATAAGAGCCGCCAAGTGCCGGGAGGTGCGTGGAGCTGGAACTTCAGCGCCGTAGCGGGACTAGGCCGGGCCTATTCCGTGAGCAAATGGTGAGCAAATTTGTAATTGCTCACGGATTCTGAGTCCTCCGTAAGTTGCGACGATCACGGTTCGTCGCCAGCTGTATCCCGTTGCCGCTGATGGCTTCTTTTGCAAAGTGATTCCGGCCCGAAAGGGCGACCGGCGAAAAAGGCCTGACGAATACGCATTCACACTACCAAGGATAGGTGGAGGGTTTTCGTTGTGGTTGCGACGAGAACGTTTCACGACGCTCCTCCTCTTCGCAGTCTTTTCGACCCGCAGTACGTGAAGTCATCACACAAGAGGATGTTCAACTAATTGAGGCCACCGCTCTCTAGTCTGACGCCTTCGTCATACCTGTGTGTTCTACAGGTCGGCAACCCTTGCTTTGTATTCTGATGCAGACCCATAGCATGACACCTCCAAGAACGGGGAGGGCAAGCACATTAAAGTGAATCGCGCGAACAAACAAATAGAAGGGAGCTGCGAGGTATGAGAGAATCAGCAAAACCAAGCTAATCTTATTCAGACGAACAGTGGTGAGCCAAAAGGCTGGTAAAGCAAGAATCGCTTCATACCCCCAAGCGTGAGGACTTGCGGCGACGCCTATTAGCGGAACCCAACTGGCGGCTTCGAGGCGCGGGGCGCGAAGCAGCAGAGGAGCACTTCCGAATAATATCGTCCCACCGACCAGCCACGCAACCGGAGTCGATATGCCGAATCGCATAAGAAACGTCGGCACGCTGATCGCAAAATCGGAATTCATCGCTGCGTCTCTACTATACAGGGTCGAGAGCATTTGGATATAAGGAATTGGCCAACCCCAATCCCTCGTCGCACTAACGCTCAACAAGTACCAGCCAATAGCAAAAACGCCTGCGATAATAAGCGCCCACCATTGTCTAAAGATTGCAAGAAGAAATGCAATGGCGATTGCGTCACTTGGCTTATAAATGAGGAAACCTAGACCTATCCCCGACAACGGCTGGTCGTTGTGCACTATAGCGAAGATTACAATGACAACGCAGAGAAGAGCGACGGGCGAGTTTTGGCCCAAGCATATAGCGACCGTAAAAGGTGCCCACGCAAGAGCCATTAAAGCGGCAACCTCGAAAGGTAAATGATAGATCTTAGATGCGAGCAGCGCCGCGAGTGTCGCACACGCTGTCATAAGAACGACGTAGATATAATATCCCGTTGCTATTGGTAAGTGTGCGAAGGGCCAAAGGAGCCAAGCTGCCCCGGGCGTATAAGCGAAGTGGGATGCTGTGACAAGCGCGAGCGATCCAACATTGTGGCCAGCACCCCAAAATATGCGCCAATCGTCGCCCTTACCGGCCACATTGGCCGCGCCAACAACTATCCACGCGATAATGAGAACGAGCCCATAAACGGCCACGAAAGTCGATTTTCCCTCGGGCATTGCTTGCACCGAGTGTGGCAAAAGTGCGCCGATCTTCTTCAAAGTTTAAGCGATCCCGATCTTAGCCCGCCTACGCACGATCTCAAGGAGCACTCGCGACGTTTTTTCATGTATTAGAATCCATTTCAGATCTTGCAGTACCGCTTCCCAGCTCAACGACGTAGCGGCGGTTCATGTCGGGACCGCAAAGTGAGTCTAGCATACTGTCCCTCGTCCGCTCAATCGAGGCAGGCAAGCAAGGGAAAGTTGGCGTCTCATACCGAGGCCGGTCCGATTGGCCAGAAAAGCCGAGGATAGAACCGAGTGGCCGCCCGTATTGAGTCTGACGAACGCTGGGTGCGCAAGCCGGCTGCCGGCTGCCGCAGGGTCCGCTAGGGTTCCCAGCAAATGAGCAGCTTCGTGCTTGGGCGCAGGGAAGGTTCCCGCGAGCAGCGGGCGGTGCCGTTCGATCACACCTCGACGAAGTATGCACGCCTTGTTTTTTGCGTTCTATCAGCGATTGCTATCGCGAGCGCTTGTTCGGGGAGCCGCACTTCAGCCTTGCCACCTGCTGGGGCTCCTTATGTCATTTTCAGCGGATCGCCGATGCACCGGACGAGGGTTATATGTCGCCACCGGCATCGTTGCAAAACCATACGCCCTTTTGATTTCTATATGCCGCCCAGGACCGTTTACGGATCGAAACATGGGACGTATTGTTATATGACGGGTGCTCCGAATGGACCGGGAACGTATCCAACCTATAAATGCTGGCTTATGCCAAGCGACGCCCTCACGTTCAACAACCTTTGGCAAGTTGCTACACCTGGCAGTCTCGGACCCACGTGGTACTGTGGGCCGACATATTGGACCATGGCCGAGTCCTACGCGGGTCCTATGCCGAGTCCAATGGTGACGGCAGGCGAGTCTCCTTCCCCGACCGGCCTGGGGAACTGGCAGTGCAACCGTTTAGATGTCGTGAATGCGACGATCAGTCGTGGCGCGGATAACATCTACGGTTGGGTAGCTGATTACACAGTCCGGGGTGGATATATTCTGTGCGACCGTATTGGCTGCAGCGGCCCCGTAACTGAGATAGCTGCTACAATGTCAGTCAACCCGGGACCGGCCCCAACCGTGCGCCCAACGCCTGTACCTACTGCTACTAATGGCGGAACCCCATGGCCAACGGCGCCACCACCAGTAGGCCTGATCATTTACGACAATCGGCTTAACGAAGACGTTAGCGCGCCAGGGGGGGCGGCCCCTTCTCCCAGCTCGGTGATCGGCCTAGAAAATAACCTGACTGCAAAGCGGACCGACGGCGGTAGTCCGACCAATGTCAATTGGGCGACTTTCGGAAATGCGTCGATCATCAGCCAGGACCCCATAACCGCCCCGTCCGTCTCAGACGTGTTGCCCATCTTTCCTACCCCGGGCAACCCGGCAAAGTTCTATTGGTATGTGGGGACTATGCCGAATTCCCAGTCGAGGGTGGTGGTGACGGCATACGTTAACGGGGTCCTTATGACCGCACTCGCGCTATATAGCATAGAGGCGCCGCAACTGGGACAGATGTCCGCCACCTTTAACACGCCGACGGTTACATACAGGGGAATCCCGAACCAACCATTCCTTCAGCTCGGAACCGCGGCTCCGTCACCGGCTGCGGGCATTATATCAACGTACACCGCGACCGCTCCGCCAGATTTCGGGGGCTACTATGCCGAAAATCAGCAGGTCATATCGCAACCTACCTACAGCCCCTCGTCAATCCCAACCCCATACCCTACTACTGGTCCTGGAAACACCAGGTGGCTCGACGGCTGCTGGATCTATAATGTCAATGGCTCCGGCAATAACCTAGGGGCTGACCTGTTTTTAGCAGGCAGCCAAGTTACCTACGGTCCCACCTTCGACGCTCCCAACTATCCGCTCGATCAGCCAGGGATGCAAAGCCTCACGGTCGATGATTTTTTTACCGACTACTTCATGTATCGACCAAAAAGAGCCTCGACAGGCGCAATTTGGGTTAACTTCGGAGTTCTTAGTTGGCACTGGGGAGGCACCGCTGCTTTCAGCGGGTTGACGTGGCGACTGTCGAATGGCTTTGCAAATGTCACGTCATCGGGCAAAAATCAAGATCTTGTCGCGTGGCCGAAGATTTATCAGCCAGGCAGCGACTGTCCAGGGCCGCCCGCCATTCAAAAGCGCCCCAGACGTAGTTCTACCAAATCAGTGTGGTCCCGTTAGAAGGCGAGAAGGTCACCGTTTAATGCGTCGCTACCAGCTTTCTAAGGCGTCGATCGTCGCGTTCCTTACGATCACGATCTCACTGACGCTCGCACTTCGAAGCCCCTACGGTGTTGCCCAGGAAAACGCGCAGCGTGGTGGCATCTTTTCGGTTCGCCTTGAGTCGAATCAGTCAGTATATAGAGAAGGTGATCCAATCCGAGTAAGGCTAACGATCCATAACAATACTGCTGACCTCTACGCCGTCCACTCGGTTCCGCCATGGATTGCTTGCGAACTTATCATTTCTGGGAGCGGTGGCCGTGTAGCCCGGTCACGCCACCCTCTCGGTGGCTATCCCGGGAGCATGCTGGACATGTGGCATTTCACCGGCGGAAGAAGCCTAGTTATAGGCTATGACTTCCCAACCGCTGCCGCAGCGAACTCGCCGTGGGCCGATATCAAGGACTGGGGCTATTCCCTAAGTGGACCGGGGAATTATACGTTGGTTGCTGTTCCACGGCTTGAATTCTTTCAGATGACCGGCGTCGACAGCAGGGGCCCATCGTTCACTTCGTCGACCGCTGATAGATCCAACCCTGTACGAATAACGATTCGTTAGGAGGCCGCCGCTTACGCGGCGTAGCTGCATCCGCAGGCTGTGGGCGCCCTGTGAGCTCTGAATACCTGAACCCTTAGCCGGATAGTGCGTGATGGTGCCCAAAAGTTATGTCACTTTCGAGGCAAAGTCGGTTAGTTTTGGAGTGACTGCGCGAACGGTTCGGGCGTCTGCCGTCCGAGGCCGCCGTGCGGCCGCACGCTGTTGTAGTGGCGGCGCCAACGTTCGATCTCTTCGCGGGCCTCGGCGAGCGAATCGAACGTTGTTCTCGTTCAAGCACTCATCTCGAACAAGCACTCATCTCGAAACTTGCCGTTGAAGCTTTCGTCGTAGGCATTTTGGCTGAGTTTTCCGGGTCCGATGTAGTGCAGGCGGACACGCCGGTCGCGAGCCGAGATCAACATCGCCAAGCTCGTAAGTTCCGTGCCATTGTCCATGACGAGGGTTTCGGGACAGCCGCGACGCTCGGCGACCACGTCGAGTACACGGGCGACGCGATGACCGGAGATCGAAAAACGGACTACTTTAATCGTACCGGTCACGCCCTATCCATCCCAGCCTTTTTAGGACCTGAAAGCAGCTACGCTACTTGAACGGCGGCATTAACGAGGGACTGCAACCATTTTGCAACCGCTAGCCCATAAGAACAGAAAAACGCCCGTAGAATCGGGGTTTCTGTGGGTGGAGGCAAGGAGACTCGACTCGATAAGCGGCCATCTCGTCGCGTGCCCCCTGATGACGGAGAGTGACGTTTAGGCTTATCAGATAACGCTTTTGGTTGAGGCGGCCGTGACAGCCCGTGCGGTCGGGGAACCCTCCGGTGCCGCCCGAAATGGGAGCGTACGGCAACCGCGCGGACCCACAGCCCCCTGGCCCGTAACGGGGTCGCCCCGCTCGCGAGCGCGCCCCACCGTTCGAGGGAGCGGTTCGATCCGGCGGACTTGAAAATCACCAAAGCCGTCCCGACAAGTCACCGCTAGCGTCGATTGAGCACGAAAACGGGATGTATCGTGACGTCCGAGTATCTATCGGGACCTATCCCGTTAGCAAATTGTTAGCAAATTTTGGATTTGCTAACGTGCTTACCGCCCTATATCGGAGCGTGACGGATGGGGCTGCCGCAGCTTGTGATCTTCACTGAGTGTCGAGTGAACGCAACGCATCCGCTAGAACCCTCATTGCGCGGCAATCGTCCTCGTTGTACTCTAGTATCCGCCCTTTCGCGGATGCATCTCCGCGACAGTAACGGTCGTACCATTCGATGGATGCGGCGCCAGATGGATGAGGATCACGCCATTCAAAACCAAGGTACTGAGCGAGAGTTTTGATGGAGTGATCGTTCGTGGGCCATTCAGTGCTTTCTGAGACGATTTCGTACAAGTCTACGGTAACAGAAGGATCGAATAGGCGCTCGATATCCCCGGGCGCGCAGACGTCGGGGTACTTCCTCTGTAGCGCCCGCCACCATGTGCGCTCGTACTTCGAGTAGATGTAGATGACGCAAGGCCCGACGCGCCTTAAGTAGTCCCACGCGGCCGCAAATGCATCGCGCTCGCCATCGGCAGTGGGAGCGACGGAAAAGAACCCCTCGTACCGCTCGGTGGAGTCGTCGGCCTGATGCCGCTCGACGAATCCGTGAAGATAACACTGCTCTAGCATGGGGTCGGTTTCGATGTCAAAAAATAACTCGACACCGCTTTGCGGCAAGACTAAAGGGACGCGTAGATACGGAGCGCCCTTCGTCCCCTTCAGAGCAGCTCGGGCCTGAAAACGGGCTATGGAATCAGCCCCAATCCCGTGAAGAATACTTTTGCCCTTATTGTCGAGGAATCGCTCGAGAGGAGCGGCCGCCAACTCCGCGCTCGTCTTTACAAAGCGAAGAAACGGTTCCCTCTTGGCTTTCCCAAGTCCAGGGAGCAGCGTCAGGTCGTCCATTCGTGCGAGTTCCGCCATGCATGTACTGTACCAGACGCAATACTTACACTCCCCGTGATACGCCGGCCCAGGATTACGCACGCCCGACAGGATCTCGCGCATAATCAACAAGGAGTTCTGGTAATCGCCCCAGAGCGTTTCGGTAGTCTTCTTACCCTTGGCTATCGTGAGATCATATGGCACTTCGTCGCCATGAATGTCCCAAATGAAGCCGCGGCGTCCCGCCGACAAACCGAGTCGTTCCAAGATGTCAACGTACAAAGCTAACTGAACCGCGTAGCGCCTTTTAGGTCGGCGCTCTTCGGATGGCCCTTCGTCACCGGCACCAGACTTAATGTCGCCGGGCACGTATCGACCGTCTTCCCACCGAAGGAGGTCGGGCTCACCGAGCAGATCGCCGCTGGAGATTCGCCCTCCGTAAATGAGAGGGACGCTGTTTCGCATCGCCTCGAGCGTGGCGGTCTCGCGTTCCTCGACCGGCAGCATACGTAGGTTGAGCATCTCGACACCAGCAACCGCTTCTTCCTCGTGAGCGCGACCGCGGCGCCAGAGCAACTCGACGAAAGGGCTCACTGCGTCGCGTGCATTCTGGTCGGCGAAAAGGTCCATCCATGGACGGTGTTCGCAGGCATCCAGGTCGTAGAGCATCGAAGCCGTTATATTGGTACGTGTCCTGTCGTTCACTGCGCGCTACCTCCAAGAATCAGCCGATGGTCCGGCTTCTTGACGACCGTGGTTATGCGTGCTTCGCCCTCTGCCTTCGAAGGTCGTCTGGCGTAGAGCCTTTCTCGCCTATCGAACCAGACCTCAGCAGTAGAGCCCGGAGTATAATCTTCTACCGGGTCGGCTCGCCTTCTCGTCGGCCCAAAGAGTCCATCTTCGAGCGCGCACTCGCTGCTCGAAGTCTAACGGCAAGTTGAAGCCGCGCCACCGGGATGGCGAGCGAAACTTGCGACGAACTGGTACAGGCACTGTGAATTGGTTCAAGCAGTTGTTCGGCACCAAATCGAACGGAGAAGCGCAGCCCGAGGAGTCTGATTCGATACCAAAGGCGGCCGAGCCCGGGAGGGAGCCGATTCCTGCCGAGCTCGTAACCCGAAAAGCTCCTAACCTGGTCGATGGGATCAACGCGCTTGCCATGTACTATCGGTACCTGGAGGCGGAGGCCTACGACCGTGGCCTAAAGACGATGCGCGAGCATCGCGACTTTCGTGATGAGTTTTTAAACCGTGCGAACGCGGTTCTACTGTACGAACGTGACCCCGACGCCCAAGACCAGATTGCACTCGCCATAGCAAGAGAGACCGCTGCATTCTCGGTCTCTCCAGCGATGGTTGTTGGTGACTCAGCCGCTGAGGCGAGGTCTCGAGACCCTCAGGGCTACGCGCTCCTTGACCTCACACCGCCGCTCACGCTCGAGAATCTTAGAGCCGCATACCGCAGGGCTGCTTTGGCTTATCATCCAGACGTCGGCGGCGACAACGAGACGATGCGGAGGATAAACGACGCCTACGAGTTGTTCTCAGCTGTCATCCGAAGACGGGTGGCCCAGGAGACGCTTGCGACTGGATCGCAGCCCATTGTCGCAAATGACGTGGATTCGTTCTTTGTGCGCGTCCGCTTCGGCAAACTTTCTATGCTTCTAGACGACCTTGCAGCCGACGCTGCATTTGAGGTCTACAACACCTTGAGCATCGCCAACCTGGAGGCGCAGTTCCGATCTTGGGACCTAGTAGCCAAGTTATGCGAACTGCTCGCAGCCTGCAACCGCCCCGACGACGCTAAACGAGTATTGCACGACTTAGGAACGCTCGTGGAGGACGGAGGAAAGCGAGAACTAATTTTAGGTCCGATCTACCGAAAAGCATCGGAAGCATGTTGCGATCCCAAAGCGATCAGATTCATACCAAATCATGGTCGTCAAGCCGATAACCTGCTGCGACTCGGCATCATCGATCAGAAGCGCTACGACGCAATCCTCAAACGCGTCGGCGAAGCTGAAGAGAGGGCTTCCGATCAGGAGGAAGCATTTGAAAAGTTTGCTGCTTCCTACCGCTTCCTGCAGCTACCGATGGACCCGGCTGTGGACTCGCTTCGTATTACCGGGCTCATGCCTGGGCCAGATTACTACGCGCGTGTCGAAACCATGAGCGACGCGCAACGACGTGAATACGCGCGCGCGTTTCACGGTGGCTTCGTCGCACTTACTGCTAAATACTTAGCGGTTCGCATGGACGCCCTCCTTCGTACACCTTTTGTCGGCTGTTGCGACTTGAACGCCCTACTGGTCGAACTCCGCGCGCTGAACACGGCACCAGGAATGAAACCCGGTCTTGCGGCTCTTTGTAAGGAAGCGATTACCGTCATTTCGTTTCTTGCTTCTCTCCCGGAATCGCAAAGGGCACAACGGATCGCCGCGCTCAAGGCGCTCGATTCCGTGCCGGGTCCAACCATTACGGTCTCGCCAGTCGGAGTCCGCGTCAGCTTGCCTCGCCCAATCATGATGAACCCTGCGTTCACGCAGTTCGCCACCGGCCCGATCGAGCGCATAGAACGATATGCGAGGACCGGCTCCGAGCTCACTGTCGAAGAACAGCAGGAGAATCGTCGGCGTTGGGACGAGACGCGAGCTTTCCATGATTCGGAGCCGTATAAGCGAGCTCGGGATGCAACGTGGCAAGAGAAAGGCCCCGAGGCCGTTGTAACCGCGGCCTCGGCCTTGTGCGACGCAATGTACGAACGGGCCGTGCAAACTAGGGACGATTCGTTGGAGATTGGATACTGGACCGACAAGTTGACGATTGCGTTAGTAAAATTGAAGCGATTCGACGATGCGTTGAGTTGGCTGCGGCGATTCGATGATGCCCCCGAAGCGATGAAGGTAAGGACGGCTCGCAGCGTACTAGATGCATTACACAGGCGCCGAAGTCGTTGCGAAGCTTTTACCGAGAGTAATCGTAGCGAACAGCGTCAGGGCGAGTAAGGCACGGAGTATCCCTCGATCGGCATCGGCCCGCGAAGCCCGAGGACTTGATACAGCCGTACGTTGTTGAACGAGGCATAGGGGTCGAGCTCGCCAGTTTGGCGAAACTTCTGTCCGACATCGTCTTCGTACTCGAAAGCGATCTCCCACGGACCAGGCGCGTCCGGTTGCTGGAGGATCCCCAGTGTGACGGGGACCGCGAACGGAACCTCGTCACCCATGGTGATCGTTCCGAAGCGGGTGGTCGAGCGCCTCATATAATCCTGCGGTATGCCCGGAATAATTACTCTTACATAGTTCGCCGGGGCGCCAGTATTCCTTAGCACGCCTCGCAGGGGCGTTACTTCGCGGACAGCCGGCGGACCTTGCATTTCGAGGCGTGCCTGTAACCGTGGAATCTCTCGGGCGGCGCGTGCGTGAACGCGTCTACGCTCGAGTACGATGAACTGGCGACGGGCGTTTGATACATCTCGACTCATATTCGTTATTTGCCAACCTTGTGCTAGTAGCGCACCCAGTTCGCCGGATCCCCTCGCATCCGCGGTGAGCGTGTCGGCCGAGACCTCGATCAGTTTGGTTTCTAAGACTTCATACATAGGAACACCCTCTATGGCTGCAATAAGGTTGTTGAAACGCTGCGCAATGAGCTCGGGGGGCGCCGGAAAGTCGCCATGAGCAGCAACTTCGGCACGCAATCCAGCGCTCCATCGCTCATCGAGGTCGAAGCGCGGCGGCCACCCGTGCGTACCTCGCCGTGCAAACTCCGCGCCGCAGACGACACGCGCCCATTCATAATCCAGCGTCGTAGAGTCCGCGATAATCAAAGCGTCAAGAACGTCCCGGTAGCGCTCGTTTGTGTAGACATCGGTCGATGGTTGGGTGGCGGCGTGAATCTTATGCGCGAGCTGAGCGGCCACTTCGAGCAACGCAACGTGGACCGGCCCGGGGAGTCCAAGCTCTGTGAGCATGCCGCTGGGTATGACCTCGGTGCTCGGCTCGAACTCCGACCCGTTGATATCAAGATCAAGGCGATAGAGTCGTCTGCCGGCGAATTCGACATTCAACTCTGCACGGTAGACCTTAGCTCGTTCCAGAACGCGCAGTGGTCCTCGGCGTCGGATCGTGAAGGCGTCGAAACCAACCGCCAATATATCGTCAAGAAGATCAGGTATAGATTCGAAAGGGACGGGAACGCTCACGTCGACGTCACGCGACGCGCGAGCACGCATGCCAAAGCGAACCTCGAGGGCCATTCCGCCCTTGATCGCATAACGGTCGATGATGCCGCGCTCTCGTGCGATCTCAAGAACGTTGAAGAGTACTTCGGTAGCGATGCGTTGGTAGAGCCTTTGCACAGGTATACCGAGGCGAAGCGCGAGCGTACTGATTCGCCGTTGCAGCTCGCGAAAGGTGATCTGCGGCTTCAATCCGTAACTTCACGCGCCCTGAGCGACCGCTCGAAGGCATCAGCGTAGCGCGATTGCGCCGGATCGGCACGCAGATCGCGTAGGGTGCGCTGCGCGCTCGTGACAGGGAGCCCTTCAATGAGTTCGGTATCTACGGGGTCGAGGTCATCGAAGTGGAGCACAATCGGGGTCGGCGGCCTTCGTTCGATTCGCGAGCGCTTGGGCACCGTGACATGGACGAGGCTGGGATTTACGTCCGTCCCGCCATGTAAAAGCAGCGCTGTTTCCCCTGAGAGGACGCCTCTGACGGTGGCTGTGCCGCGCGGCCATAGGACGGCAAGCCAGAGGTCGCCGTGGGGGGAAGCTGGGAAGCGAACGATCCTGTAGACTCCGCGTGCGGGGCGCTCGAGTCTCCCTCTGGCATGAAGCTGTAGAATCAGGGGCGCGGGGATGCCTGACGCGACCGCGTCCTTCAGGGCAAAGTAGCCCTCTTGGTCCTCAGCCAGAGCAAGCAGGCGGTCCTCCGTTCCATTGCGCATTTTACGCCAAGTATAGCAAAATGCTATATTTTGCGTCATAGGAAGGCGCTCTGGCATTCGGAGCTATCCCCCAACAAGGCAGCGCACAAACAAGGCAGCGAATGGTACAAAAAGTCCCTGCGGCCGCCCACTTTCTGGCAACTTAGGCGACCTTGAGGCCTGAAGGAGCATGATGCTGTCGGGTTCTGGACTCGGCTTAGCTATTTTGGCAGCGTGTATCGTCGCGGCTGGTTTTGCGATTCTAGCCGCTGTTCGTGCCAGCCGGCCGATCAAGAACGTCACGACCGATGAGCTCACTATAGCTCTGCGTAGCGAATCCGACCGCATCGGCCAAATCGAGACCGAACAAGGGCGCCTTCTGCGGCAAGAGCTCACGGAGAATCTGGCAACGCATCAGAGAACCACTCTCGCCGCGTTTCATGAACTGGGCGAGTCGTTGAGTTCTCGGATGTGCGAGGCGCTGCAGCAATCCAGTGCACAACAAAAGGAGCGGCTCGACAGCCTAAACGTGTCGATCGCCTCTCTTACCAAAGTGGTCGATGAGCGACTTGAAGCGATTCGCCTGGAAAGCGCCGCCAAGCTCGAGGGTATGCGGAAATCGGTCGATGAAAGGCTGCGATTAACAGGGGAATCGCTAAGCGCGAACGTTTCCGAAGTTCTCAATCGATCTAACGTTCAGCAGAAGGAGCGGCTTGACGGAGTAAACGTCTCCATTGCCTCTCTCACAAAGACTGTTGATGATAGGCTTCAGGCGATTCGTCTAGAAAATATTTCTAAGCTTGAAGAAACACGTAAGTCCGTTGATGAGAGGTTACGATTAACGGGCGAGTCGTTGAGCTTAAAGCTCTCGGACGCGCTCAATCAATCTAGCGCCCTACAGAAAGAGCGGCTTGACGGTGTAAACGCTTCTCTTGTTTCTCTAGCAAAAACCGTCGACGGTCGCTTGGAAGCGATTCGCCTTGACAATGCCGCGAAACTTGAGGAGATGCGAAAGACCGTCGACGAAAAGCTGCAGTCAACTTAGACACCCGGCTTGGCGAGTCGTTTGCCCGAGTCGTTGAGCAACTGGAAAGAGTTCATACCGGGATCGGCGAGATGCAAGCGCTCGCAGCCGGTGTCGGCGACCTAAAGCGCATTCTGACTAATGTGCGAGCTCGCGGAACATTTGGTGAAGTTCAGGCAGAAACATTACTGGATCAGTTTCTATCGCCAGATCAAGTAGTAAAGAACGCACAGATTAAGGAGGGCACCAACGAGCGAGTCGAGTTCGCGGTTAGGTTACCAGGGCGTGATGACGAGGGCGAGGTACTGCTCCCCATAGACGCGAAATTTCCGCTTGAGGACTACGAGCGTCTAGTACGTGCAGCAGAAGCCGGCGATGCCGCCGCTGTGATGGAGGCGTCAAAGGAGCTCGAAAATAAGCTCAAGTTTGCCGCAAAGACGATTAAGGAGAAGTACATCGCGCCGCCTAGAACCACAGACTTCGCCATCTTGTTCCTGCCAACGGAGAGCTTGTATGCGGAAGTACTTAGGCGCCCAGGCTTGTTCGAGCAGCTTCAGCGTGACTACCACGTAACGCTCACTGGGCCGACGACATTTACTGCGCTGCTTAACGCACTGCAGATGGGCTTCCGTTCGCTTGCGATCGAGAAGCGATCAAGCGAGGTCTGGCAGATTCTCGGAGCAGTGAGCAGTGAGTTCGGAAAGTATAATGAGGTTGTCGACAGGTTAGCGAAGCAGCTGAACACCGCCAGCAAATCCGTCGACGCTCTCGGTATTCGAACGCGCGCCATGCATCGGAAGCTCCGCGGCGTTGAAAAGTTGCCAGAGGCAACCGCAGAGATCATTCTGGGGCCTACCATTGAGGACCAGGAGCACGAGGAAGCGGAAGCTGAGGTGGACGCGAGCGTTACCAGCGAACCTGCTTACAATGGTGACGGTGCCGCTCGTAACAATGTGCTGCCGCTTACGGCCATTCACCCGGGAGAGACAGTAGACTAGCGTGGGCGGCCGCCTACTACGTACACCGCTCTTGCTAGCGATCATGCTTGCCGTGTTTGCTACGGCAAGGTACGAAGCGCGCGGAAGCGCCGAAACGCGATTTGGCAGTGCGTGTGGGGTAGAGCGCTGGAATGTGAAGGTTTTGATGGATCGGGAAGCCGCAGCGGCGGCACGTGGCCCGGCGGTGAACTCAACCGTCTCGCGCCTAGTGAGCCTTCATACACCTAGTCAGCCAGAGGCGTTGACAGCGCGTGCTGCTCCTTTTGAAACGACGTTGTGGCGCGTGCAAGCTCGGCTAGTTGGCTATCGGTTAGAGCCTGACAGCGATTTTCACGTGGTTCTCGTTGATCTGAAAACCGGGCAATCCATGCTCGCGGAAATTCCCGCGCCCTATTGCACGAACTCACCGTGGGGAACGGCCTTTAGATCAGCTAGAGCCGTCGTCGAATCTATCGGACATCACGCTGCCGAACGACTCAGATTTTGGTGGCTGGACTATCACGGCGCGACGCCGCCGGAGGTCACCGTAACTGGCGTGGGCTTTTGGGACACGGAGCATGGGCAACGTGGCGCATCGAAAAATGGCGCCGAGCTCCACCCGGTAATCTCGGTCTCGCGTTAGGGCGCGTGGCTGGCTTACGGGATGCCTAGGATCCGTTTGAGCACTTGGCCTGGCATCTGGTCAGGCGTCGAGAACTGAATCAAGGGTTTATTGGCAACACCGATCTGCAAACCGTCAACAAATGATCTGACTGCGGTGATGTGTGCTAGCGGAATTGCGATGTCCTTCTCGTTACCCACGAAGAGCACTCGTTGGTTCCCGATGAGCAGTTGTCCGCGGTCGTCGGGCTGGAGCGTTTGCCGGCGCACGCCTCGGCCGCGCGATCCACCGATGCGGTAGTATACGCCGCGCATAACACGAAACGACATGCCTTGCCAGCCGCCGACGTAGTCCGTGTAGGAATGTTGCGCATAATAAACGGCAGGAACTTGCATGTAGAATTGCTCACCGGCGCCAGCCGCCACACCGACCGTCGGTATAATTGGCTGCAATGGGGCGTTAAGCAGCGCAAGGCGCCTTTGTTCGGCGAGGTGGGCAAGAAGCGCGCGAAGGTACGATGCCACAGTATTTCCCAAGTGCTTGTTGGCGAATGTCACACCAAAGCTGCAACGCCATCGATCGGCCCAGGGGATCCATTCTCGCGCAGTATCCGCGGTGATAATCGCGAGAAATCCGACGCCAAACCACCCGCGGGTCTGAATGCCGATGACGGAGTCGAGTGGAAAGTAGCGCCCGCTATGAGAGGGATCGGGCCTGCGCGTAGGCCCCTTCACGATGATTATGCGCGCCGTCGTAACCATGATGGCCTCGTCGACGTTCGTCTGCGTTTGGAGCAGTATAATTTCGCCGGGCTGCAAGACATGGGTCATGAGCCCGGTCAAGATCGGGTCGGTCGTGGCAGGCGGCAAGCTTGCTGGAGGAAACGCGAGAGTCGTCACGACGTCCGGTAGATAAAGCGCGGCATGACAAGCGCATCGGCCATGGCCTGGTTGAGCCGAGCCCGTGAGGCAGCCGCGGCCGCTTGCGCCTCGGGCGCAGCTTTAGCTAGCTCCGGAAGCAGGGAGGCAATGCGAGTCTTTCCGGCGATGAGCTCTTCTCGACCTTGGACGCGCGTGCGCACGTACTTTGTGGTAACGGGGCGGAGGACCGCGTCCGCCAGCGGCGCGGGCGGCCTGCGGTTGAATTGTTGCTCCAGACCGGTGCGCCATGATACTAATGCGCTCGCCTTGGCGGGCCCGAATCCAGGGATGTTGACGATCCTAGTGTAGTCAACGTCGAACGCGGATTCGATGTTCCACGCCGCTAATGTCCCGGTCAGCTTCGGGCCAATTCCTTTAATCCTGGAACTCGCGATAAGCTGTCCGTCTAAGAAAGCCCGCCGGTTGGCTTCTTGCTGGTGTGCTTTGAGCGCGGAAACTTCCGCGTCATACCTCTGCCGCTGCCCAAGTAGCGAATTGGTGACCGCCTCTAAGCGTGCTCGTAATTCGTGATATTCCATGGCGCCACCTAAGCTGCGCCAACGATCTTCGGCACGGTTGAAATCTTCACGCGCTGCGGCGAGAGAATCCCGGCGCTCTTGCAACTCGCCGTTACCTTCAATGCGCACAAAGGGCCAAGCGCAAAGAGTAACGACCGCCAAGGCGCTCGCAATCATACCGTGCTGAGTAAGCAAAAGGATCAGAATGAGGCTCCAAGCTACTGCAAGCGCGCCGCCTAGAATCAGACCTCGCTTTCGAAGGTCAGGCGGGAGCGGCTTGGGGCGCAATGTGATGGCGCGCACGGCGCCACGGGTCGGTCTGTAGGTGACTGTAGGTGCACCTAGACCCAAGATGGCGCGCCAGAGCTCAGTGAGTTTGGCATCTGGAAAGGTTGCCCAAATGGAGTCGTCGATTTTGCCGTCGCTACTGAACGGAACAGGAAGCTGAAAGTAGGAAATCTGACCTTTTGTCTGGCGTTCGATCGCGCACCACGGGCACTGTCCGGACTTGAGATAGACATGTGTTGGATTAGCCTTACAGCAGATGAGCTGGCTGGCAAGGTCGACTAACGCGGCATGCCATTCGAGTGCCGTTGGACGCTGAGCTGGCGTTCCAGCAAAAGCGCGCACGAATAGGTTAGCGACGCGTGGAGAGAGCGCACCGAGAGTCAGCGCAGCCGGCGGCGGTTGCAGGCCGTGAACGGCGGCGCCGGGCCCGTAGAAGAAGAAACCGCGCGCGATATTCGCGGCGCGCGTGGGATCCGCGAGCTTCCTGTGTGTGTTGACGCCTTCGAATGGGTGCCGGCCCATCATGAGAAGCTGGAAGATGATAACTGCTAGCCCGAAGCGATCGCCCTCTTGAGTACGGGGCAAAGTGCTCCAGCGATCCGGTTGCAATTCTGGGGGTTGGTATTCGTCCATGCCGACGCGACAAGGGAACAGCTCTCCATTATAGGTGAATGCGTAGGAATCACAATCAACAAGGGTTATCTTGCTATCGTCGTGTACGACGATATTATTGGCGTTAACGTCGCCCATCACGATGTTGAAATGATGCAACACGGCGATGGCCTGGGCAGTATTGCTTGCCATCGTGACCAACGCTTTCCACGTCATATTTGGATAGAGTTGCTGGCGGGCCTTGGGCCCGAAGAGAGTATGAAGTGGGTGAAAGTCCTTGAGCCGCGGCATCGTATAGCCCGCCAACTGCTGGTCCTTGACGAACGAAACGTCGAGAGGCCACGTCGTTACGCTAAGCAGGTCCTGGTTCTTAAGCGCGGCCATGGCGCGCAGCTTGGGCAGCTGGTCCATCGGAGGGCGCCTGAGGTACACCTTAAGTACACGCGTTGGATCGCCCGCGATGGCGTACACCTTTGCCTCGCCGCCCTCGCCGAGCTCGCCTGCGAGAGCGACGTCGCGGCCTGCCGAATCATAGAAACGGGGGGTTATGGCAGTCGGCATGCGACGATTAAGCTCTTGTCGTCATCGGTACGCTTGTTTATTGGCGCTGATTCGATAAAAGCTCGCAGCTGAGCGTCCAGTTGCTCTTCCAGAGTGGCCTCACCGCGGACGAAGCGCGCGAGAGGTTCGACGAATTTTGGAAACGGCGCCTTAGCGGCAAGATCCAGCGCTACGCGCTCGAGCCCGTCGGAGAATAGAATGACATCGTCAACGCGCTCGGTGCGATAGAGCGCGACAAGTTCGGCTGCATAGGGGTCAGTCACGAACGTTGTTTCGTTTGCGTACTGCCCGTTTTGCGGCCAGATCGCGATCTGGAAGGAGTGGTCGACGCTCGTGCGCAAGGCGATGGCGCCGTCACCGATCTGCGCGCAAAGAGTCTGCTGAGCGCCGGCGATGGCCAGCACGGCCGTTGCGGAGAAATCGAACATCGGCAGATCGTCTCGCGCGCAGCGCGCGCGCAACGCCTCGCGCACCTGAGCGAACCATGTCCGTACGATAGTATCGTCGAGCTCGTCAAGGTCGCTGTTACGCTCCAATGAGGCGGTGGCCAATTCCAACAGCGTATGGCAGACGAGCTCAGCGCCTTCGGCCGAATGGGTCGCGCTACCGGCTCCGTCCGCGATAACCGCGATCAGGGAGGTCGCGCCATCGGGACTGAGCACAGTGCCTATAGCCTGACGATCCTGACAGGGCGTATCACTTTGCATGTGCGAAGTGCCGGTGGCGCTTGCGCGCGCCACGCGCCACATTAGCCGGGCGCGCTGATCCAGCCTGGTGTGCTGAGGTTGACGTCGGTACCAGGCGTGCTGCGCGAGACGGCGTGCATCGATTTCGATAGCCAGCTAAAAAGATCGCGAAAGCGCAGGCCGTCTAGCTTTGCTGCCGGGCGGTTGGGCGGTGCGATTGCGTTGAGCTTGGCAAAGTCGGCTCCCTGCACTCCCACGGCGTAGAAGGAGAACGCGCCGCGCGCTTCACCATCATGCACAAGTTGGGCTGCCCCCGCCCACGAGTCGGTCGGCGCCCCGTCGGTGATCAAGAAGACCCACGGACGAAAGCGGCTTATGCCCGCAGCATCGTAGGTTTTTTTGCGTTCCTGCAGTCGATCGAGACCCATCGTAATCGCCGCCCCCATCGGTGTATCTCCGCTTGCCGTTAGAGTTGGCGGCTGAAATACGGTAGCCTCGGTGAAGTCGCAGAGGAGCTGTGGCGGCCCAAAAGTGATCACAGCGACCTCGACGCGCTTGGCCGCGAGTTCGTCCGCGATGAGTTCATCTTTGAAGCCGATAAGGCCACTATTGAGCTGGCGGATTGGCTCACCGTTCATGCTGTAAGAGGTATCGAGCAACAACAAACAGGCACAGCGCGGTTCCGGATTCTCGGCCAACTGAACATCAGCGAGACCGCCGGTTGTAGGGCTTTCCGAGTACGCCTGTTGCTGCGGGAGTTCAGTTGAAGTGGAGTCGGTCGTCACGACATTGCCTCCCAGGTCGGTAAAGATGGGGTCGACCCTCCGATCGTTAACCCATCGGCGGGGAATGAGGCCCTTCGCTGCGGCTGCCTTCGACCCTCCGCGCTTGGGCCATACGGATCGTAGCTTGGTCCAGTTCCGGCTGAGCGCGACAAGGGCGCGCGACCCTGGCGTTGCTCCAGGTTGGGGGCGCAGCGCCGAAGGCGTTGTGCGCCCAACTACCGGCTTGCGTCTTGAAAAGAGGCGATCGCTAAAAAGAGCGCGGCTATGCTCCGAAACCTCGCTGCTACGATCAGAGCATGGACAAAAGTATAACGTTGCATGCGCTGCGCTTCAAGAAGAAAGCGAATGAGAGCATGCCACTCCTGCGTTGACAAACCCCCGGTGCAGCGGCCGGACCACGTAAAGAAAGGATGGCGGCGCACTTGCATCTGTGGTATACTTGACGTAACAAAGCATGCATGACTAACGCCCGCATAATAATGCGGGCGAAACTATGAGTCCCGTAGCGCCAGCGCGCGCTCGGGGCTTTTCCTTTTGCGGAGATGCCATGATTTCGAAAGCGGTAGCGGCGCGCGCCCATACCCGCACGTTCGCGATCGGGGTCGACTATATCACCGAGCACACGCATCAGCGCGCTGTCGCTGAAGCCGGGCACTCCTTTGAGGGTGGCGTTAGCTATGCGAGCGCGCCGGAGAAGGCCGAGTGGGTGCATCTGCGTGGGGCCATGTCAGTGGAGACGGCGGCGATCGAGATGGAGGCCGTCGCCGTGCTGTCCAGGCGCAAAAGATCCGGTCTATCATCTCATCATCGCCTATGCCAAGAACGAACGCCCCACGCGCGAGCAGGTGGTGAGCGATGCGGAACGGCTGCTCAAGGCGATTGGGATGGAGAAGAGCCAGTACGTGCTCGCGGCACACAAGGATACCGACGACTTCCACGCCCATGTGATCGCCAACCGTATCGGCCCTGATGGCAAAGCCAACGACCTCTGGCGCGAGCGGATCAAACGCGAGCGGGTCTGTGCCGAGATCGCGGCCGAACGTGGCTGGACGATCGTGGTCGGACGTCACAACCGCGACATCGTGCAGCACGTCGAGCATCTGTATACGCCCCCACCCGATCCGCAGCGCCGGCTCAGCGACGGTGCGTACCGCCGGTTGCACGAGCGCGGCGAGCTGCCATGGCAGGAGAGTGCGCGGACTTATGTGCTGGATGCCGTGGATCGCGCCAAGGACTGGAGCGACCTGCATCAGCGCCTGGGTGCGCACGGCGTCGTCGTGAAGCTCGTTCGTCGCGGCGAGCGCGTTCAAGGGCTGGCATTCGCCGAAGGGTTGGATCGCAGAGCGCCGGGTTGTGCGGCGTCACGCATCGATGCGCGCTGTGCACTGCGGGCGATGGAGTCGCAATTCGGCCCGTTCACTCCCGCGCGCGAACGTGTCGCTGAGATTGCGCGCTCCGCGTCATGGGCTGGCTCGGTTCGTCCCAAGATTCTGACGGCGATCGATGCGTCGAAAACGTGGGAGGAACTCGGGCAGAGGCTCGATCTCGACGGCATCGTCGTTAAGCTGATCCGGCGCGGTGCGCGGGTGCAGGGCCTGGCGTTTGCAGCGGGCAGGGATCCCCAGGCGAAAGGCTGCGGAGCGTCGCGGATCCATCCGCGCTGTAAGAAAGCCGCACTCGAGCAGCGGTTTGGCCCGTGTCCGTATACACCGGAGCAGCCACTGAAGCGCAGCCGCAGCGCGCTTTACGATCGGGCGGAACACGAAGCATGCAGTGATCCGCGCTGGGCGCTGCGCGATGCCGAGCGCATCGCCGACCATGCGCGGCTACGGTCAGAGTACCGGGCCTACCGCGACCGCTTCTTCAGTGAACGTGCCGGGGCGATGGGCGCACGCCGGGATGCAGCCTGGGAGCGCGAACGAGGGCAACGGCAGCGCGATGCCCAGCGGCGGCGCGAAGCGCGCCTGCTCTTGCGCGCAGTGGCGCGGCTGGGCACGCGCGGTGTGTTTGCCCGGCAGCTCGCGTACTGGTCGGTCGACGCGGTCATGGGCCGCCGGCGCGCGAAAGAGTACGACGCCGCGCGCGTGCGCTGGGAGGCGACGAAGATCGTGCTGGCGTCGGAGCGGAGGTTGGCGCGTGAGGAGAAGCCGCTCGCGTATCGATCATTCGTCACGGAGCGGGCACGTGCGGGCGACCTCGCAGCGCAGCGGGTAGTCGATGCGCTCGTGCGTCCGACGCGCAACCGAAGCGAGCGCGTCCCGCAGCGTGAGCTGCGTCCTGTGGCACTAGCCGAGATACGTCTACGGCTCAATGTCATGCGCGCGGAAGAAGACGGGCGCTATCAGCATGCTCGCCTCGAGCGTCAGCACCTGGAGCAAGTCGAGCGTCCACCGACACTCGACGGAGCGCTAGCCACCGAACGGCGACGAATTCACGAGCGTGCGGCCGAGGCTACCCGCTGCACGGATGCCGAGCGCGTTCGGCTCGCGCAGCTCGGCAGAGAGAAGCGGTCGTGGAACCCGCTGGCACGCCGCGCCGCGGAAAAAGAAGAAGAGCGTTTATGCGGCGAGCAGCGCTCGCGCTACGAAAAGGCGCTCGCGGAGGCAACGCATGAGTTCGAGCGGCGTGACTTGCCGCAGCTTGAAAAACAGCTGGCCGGCCACCAACGCGTCTACCGGCGCTACGTCGACGCATCGTTGGGCCTAGAGCGGGAAATGAATAACGCGCGTGCCGCTCGCGACGAAGTACCGAGAATCGAGCGGCGACTGAACGTCCTCGAGCGTGCCGGCGTCGCGCGCATCGATTGTGACCTTGCGATCGGGGTCTTACGGCTCGACGACCTTGCAGCCGCGATCGAGCGCGGCTATCGAGCTCTGCCGAACGAGATACGGCGAGATGTTGAGTACAGCATTCGTAAAGAGCAACGTGCACGCGACGCCATGACGATAGACCGATGAGGGCTCTTTGTTCTCACGCCCACGCGCGTTGGTGAAATTGAAGGTTGTGTATGAAGCACTTGGGTCGAACGAGTCTCTCCTGGGAAAGCGCTCCAGAAATCCTCACCGTTAGAGAAGCGGCGGCGTTGCTTCGCGTCACCCCGAGTGCAGTCTATGCCGCGATAAAGCTGGGGTTGCTGCCGGCGGCGAACTTCGGCAAGCGCCAGACGCGAATAGCCAAAGATATCCTACGAGAGGAATTGGCAAAGAAAGGCGAACTGAGCAGCTTGACCGCCGCCTTCGGCCGCATACCGGAGGCTTAACATGAGAGGCTTTCTCCGCAAGCGCGGGAACGTCTGGTACACCACCTTTGACTTACCGCGCCTGCCCAATCAACCGCGGCTCCAAAAATGCATCAAGCTCGGCACAATGTCGAGAGCTGAAGCGCAGGAGCGCGAACGCCGCGTGCTTCGCCGCTACGACGAAGGCCAATGGGCGGACGAATCGACGAAAACCGTCGGCGATCTGCTCGATGCTTGGCTCACGTACGTAACGCCAACCCCCAAATCGCAGACCATTTCTCCGACCACCTATCAGCGCTATGCGTCGATCGTCCGGCTGCACCTCAAGCCCCATCTTGCGGAGGTCGCCCTGCGCAAGTTCAGCTCCGCTGACATAACGAGTGCCTACGCCAAGGTACGCGCAAATGGGCTGTCCGGCCAATCGTGTCTCCACGTGCACCGCGTCCTTCACACCGCGCTGGAATATGGAACCAAGACGCTGGGCTGGCTTCGAGCCAACCCGGCCGCCGCCGTGCGCAGCCCGAGAGTGGCAAAGCGCGCCTTAGCACTGGACGAGCAGACGATCCCAATGCTCCTGGAGGCCGCAAAGCGGACGCGGTTCGAGTGCCCGGTAGCGCTGGCGGCTATGACCGGACTGCGACGAGGCGAGCTGCTTGCGCTGCGATGGTCCAAGAGCATCGACTTCGAGCGAAGGCGCCTCATCGTCTCCGAATCGCTTGAAGAAACGAAGATCTACGGCTTGCGCTTCAAGGCGCCCAAGTCTGGCAAGGTGCGGGTCCTACCGCTCGCCGACGTCGCAGTCCCGATCCTGCGTTCGTACCGAGCGAGGCAGGACGCCGAGAAACGCAAGCTCGGCCTGCGCTACCACGACGCCGATTTGGTGTTCTGCAATCCGGACGGCACCCCGTGGCCACCGGATACCTTCACGAAGCAGTTCGCGCAGATTGCTCGATTCGTCGGCATGAAAGGCTTTCGCTTCCACGATCTGCGCCACGCATTTGCGACGTTGACGCTTAAGAACGGCACGAGCGTCAACGAAGTGTCCGCGCTGTTGGGGCACTCGTCGCCGGTAATCACGCTCTCGACATACGCGCACGTGGTCGAAGGCGTTGCACGCGAGGCGGTCAATGTGCTAGCGAACGGCCTCATGGCGAGAGCGACAGGGACTCAAAGCGCGTGAGCAAATGGTGAGCAAATGGCCTGCGGCCACCGTTCTGTGAGCAAGGCCGTTTGCCAAAAAGCACCCGTAAACTAAGGCACTTGGCGGGTTTTGGAGAGGTGGCAGAGCGGTTGAATGCGGCGGTCTTGAAATGCCGGCTGTCGTGGTTACCGAAGGTCAGCGATAGTCAATAACGCCGGTGAAATAAGAACTTTCAGTTACTGCGAGTCAGCGGAGGTCAAGGCAGGTTTTCACCGACTGCACCGGAATTGCACCGCGGAAGTTACAACGCCGATAGGGTTTAAACGTCAGCTATCTGGTTCGCTACTGTGCGCACTGGCTCCGCGTTGGCGCTGATGTGATCGGGTTTAGCAAGGCGACAATTGACCTGCAAGGGGCCGCATAGGATCTGAGTGCCCCAGATGTCATTACGCGAGGCGTACGCGGCTCCAAGAGGCGGCAATGCCCCGAAAACGCCAAGATCACGGACGCGGCATAGATACAAGTCGACAAAGGTGCTGGGCCTAGCCAGGTCGATCTGCTCGGACGTCGCGCGGCGTGCACAACGTCGAGCTGCTCGGAGGTCGTCGTACGGCGTCCAGAACGTACGAGCCGGTTCTCACGGGTCGTGCTCCACCGCACCGATCGCGTGGACGACGGATCAAACGGAGCCCACCGTGCCAAGCGCCTCGATGCCGGCCGGAGCCGACGATGACGGTCGATCGGCTCCGCGATGGTTGCGCGGGTAAGGGTCGCCAACAAGCTAACACCGCAGCCTTTAGTTCGTCACTAGCTACTGCTACGCTGAAGCTGTGAAGGAGCAAGCCTCTACGTGTTAAGTCCGAAGGCTCGGCAGTTGCTCCGGTGCAAGGCGCACACGCGTGGTGATACTCGTTGCCGCGCGTACGTCGTCGCCGGTCTCGACGTCTGCATCAGCCACTCACCCTGGCGCTCGCGCGGACCCGGCTCTAAGCGTCCGCCGATCCGGCCCAGTCGACAACCCTGTAGGTGCGAAGCGTACACGTGGCCCCATCGTCGTGGATCCGGAGTTTGTCGCTGGCCAGATGCGCCCCAAACGCCGTGTATAATCCCCGCCGGCACGCGCCATTCGGCCAGACCCAAAGCCAATCAGCGGGCGCAAGCGGGACGCCTCCATGAACTCTCAAAGCGCGCTAAGACAGCACTCCCTAAGTGTCAAGAATGGGTCGAGCCGACCGTCGTTTGCCGCTCCAGGGTGAACCGAGCCCCGCGCCATTTCTAAGGCGCAAGACGTCGCAAGCGTTGTCATCAAAATTGGCAGCCAGTCGAAGACAAAATGACGCGACTTTAGTGCGCACGCTGCGCGAGGAACGCACGAAGCGTGTGCGCACCCCCGGCCCGCGTCTCCTCACGCGCGCACGTAGGCGGCCTAGCAGGCATTTGCGAACACGAATCACGCCGGACGATCGCAAGCTCGAAGTCCGTATATTCCTTGCCGCATTAGCAAGTGGAGCATCGGTAAATGGAGCCGCAAAGGTAGCCGGGCTGTCGGAGCGTCGGATCGTGAGATGGGTGGCTTTCAACGGCTTCCTACCCGCCGTTCAGGACGCCCAACGTAAAGGGCAAACTGCTAAGCGCGATCCCCTTGGTCAAGCGGCCTTCGATACCAGCATTGATCTCAGGATCGCGCTGCAGGATCGCGACCTACAGCGCTCCGCAGACCGCTACGCCGGCGGCGACCTCGACCGTCTCCACAAGATGTGGATGAGCGGCGAACTGATGGCTATCTACGAGCGCGAAGCGATCACGAACCTGCGCCGGTGTGGAAAGCACGACCTTGCCGATCACTACGAGCGGGCTCTGGCTGCTACGCCACCGCCGCAGCCCGTCGACTATCTCGGCGAGGCACTGCGCAGACTTCGCTTGGAGTAAACGCTGGAGGCCGTTCCAGAGCGCCGGGGAGAGCCGCTTCGGGCCCGTGGGCACGAGTCCGTGGCCGTCGATGGCCGCCGGCTTAGCTAGCGATAATGGTACTTCTCAATACCCTAGCCTCTTGCGCGGATGTCGTTCGAAGACCAGAAATGCGGGAGCATCTTTAGAAGCGACGGCGACTCGCGATCGCGTCACGTCGTGACTTTTTAGCGGATCGGGTATCGTCGCACCGATTAGGTGTTATAATGCCGTCTGCACGCCCGAAGGTGGTATGAACTCCGACGGCTGCTCGAGCGGCTCCCGGTGATGCTCTAGTGGTCAGCGTCCCGACTGCTCAGGACGTGCTCGTCCTGGCGCAGCTGACCGCTCCGCCCGGAGGCACGAGTTGTATGCGCGTCGGAGAATCCGTAGCGAACGCGACCGCGACTCATTCTTCTCGACTGTAGTATGAGGTTCTTGGTGCGCCGCATTAAGGCCCCGGGCTGCTTTAGAGGCATCCCGCTAATGGCCGAGCGACTTGCCAACAACGTGGTATAGCGGCCGAGGTTACGACGATCCGCTCGACAGCGCGAGCCTAAAGGATTAAAAGCACAGCAACGAGGCTGCGATCCTTGACGGTTTGTAGCCTTAGCTAGCGAAAACACCCCTTGCCAACACCGAACAGGACTGCCGGTATTCGGGCACTCGTCTCACGGACGATCTGCGGACGGGCCCTTCTCGCTAGTGTCCCCCAGGCAAGCCCGCAGACCCCTCGTCGCCAATCCGGCGGCCGGAAGAGTGCGCGACGTGTAATCCGTGGAGGGAGGTGTAGGCGTGCAACTGGCCCTCCCTCAGTGAAAAAATAGTGTAACGCTGCCCTCGCTGTTCGAGCGAATGAGAAGAATCGCTAGAAGCCGAGCGGCTGAGAGCGGACCTTGACCGAGCGAAGTTTCTGTTACATGGCGGCACGCTAACGACGCACACGGCGTCGCAGAGCAACGCTGGGGTCTTCTCAGAGTTGCTCAAGGCGAGTTCGGTCCGTGGAAGCCCAGCCTGCACGCTGGAAGCGCTCGTGAGCTCTGGTGGGTTTTAGAGCGCTCCGTGCTGCCGCGAGTGCACTCGTTTCACTCGTGCGTTCTGAACTCGGACTAATTGGAGCGGCTCGAGCTCTCTGGACGCTCTCGAGCGCAGCGAGAGGCGCTGAAGCTTGGCGTGGCCTTGTCGCTCCTTCCAGCAGCGACTTCGGCAGGCGTCCCCTAACTTGCTGCGCGGCGGCGGCCTGAGCCGACACCACCTGCTGGTCCCTTTCCGCTACTCCCAACAGGGCCGGCGAAATCGCGGCTAGCGGGGATGATTAGCGAACGGGTGTTTGGGGCCGAGCAGGATCGCGGTCTTTGGTTAACAAAAACGGCTCAAAATAGCATTGGTTAACCCGCATAGCGGAGGCACATCCATGGATGAAGAGCTGCAGCGACTGACCGAAGGGGCCTACGGCGTCCCATTCCTCCGGGCCCTAACCAACCGGCTCGGCGCCATCTACGAGGAGGCCTTTGACGAGCTTTCCCTCGAGTACGATCCGCCCGAAATGCACGACCTGCTGCCCCACATCCGTCGAGCGAAGTTCGAGCGCGATATGCGGCTGCTCGCAGGCCGGTTCGGCCTGACGGGCTTCGCGCGCCGCAACCAGCGAAAGACCAGCTTCCACACCAGAATCACCGCGCCAAACATGATCCTCACGGCATCCGCGGTCGCGACACCGAAGACCCTGGTGCGCCACGCGGAGTTCCGGCAAACGCTCGCACGGGATCCCCAGCTCTCGCTGCTGCCCGATGCCGACGAAGGCTCCGGGACCGCGTACTACTCGCTCTATATACACGGACCGTTGGTAACGCCGGAGGGCCTGTCGCTGCCGAAACTCGGCTTCGCCCACCTAGTCTTCCCCGATCGATTCCTGACGAAGTACGTCGGACGCGTCGACCTCCTGAGCACCTATGCCGCCGAACGCGCGCCGGTCAACATCCCCGTCGAGGAGATTCGGCGCGCGACCGTCACGCTGCTCGAACGGCTGCGCGAAGAGCACGCATGAAGCCCGGAACGCGGGGGTTCGTCGGCGCCCGTCTGCGCGAGGCGCGCGAGGCGCGAGGGCTCACGGCCGCATCGTTGGCAGAGGTGCTCGGCCTGACGCGCGCCGCGATCTCGCAATACGAACACGACCACAAGAGGCCAAGTCCCGACATCATGGGGCGAATCTGCACGATCACACGACTGCCCGAACGCTTCTTTACGGAACCCGTGCCAGACGATCCGCCCCAGCGAATCTTCTACTATCGCTCGCAGAGCGCGGCCACCAAGGCTGCCCGCCTGCGATCGGAGCGCAAGCTGGACTGGCTCGCGCGCGTTGTCGCCTGGCTCGAGGAGCTCATCGCGTTCCCGAAAACAGACGTGCCGGCGCTGATCGAAACCGCGCGACCGATCGAGATTCGCGACGAAGACCTCGAAGAGGCCGCACAGGAAATCCGCCGACGCTGGGGATTGGGCGGCGGCCCCATCAGCAACGTCGCGTGGCTGCTGGAAAACCACGGCGTCCTCGTCACGCGTTTTTCACTTCACGCTGAGGCCTTAGACTCATTTTCAGAGCGCCATTCAAGTGGTCGCCCATTCGTCATCTTATCCAGCGATCGAGAATCGGCGTTTCGCTCACGCTTTGACGCAGCTCATGAGCTTGGGCATCTTCTGCTGCACAATGCGGTTCTCGCTAAGGACATCTGGAAACCAGTCGAGCACAAGCTGATGGAATCTCAGGCGCATCGGTTCGCCTCGGCGTTCTTGCTTCCGGCGCGATCCTTTGCGAGGACTGTGACTTCGACGACGCTGGAAGGGTTGAAGAACCTCAAGCGACAGTGGGGCGTGTCGATGCAGGCAATAGCCATGAGACTGAACGACCTGAAACTCATCGACGACGACGCGAAGATTCGATTCTTCCGCGCATTTAGTGCGCGCGGCTGGCGGACGCGAGAGCCGTTCGACGACGAGACGCCGGCGGAGCAGCCCGAGCTCCTACGGCAGGCCTTTGAAATGCTTATTGCTCATCGCGCGGTCGTTCCGTCAGACATACTGTCGGCACTACCCTACGATTCGCAAGACATCGAAGAACTTAGCGGCTTACCCGTTGGCTCGCTGGCAGCCACGCGCGATAAAAGCCCGGCGATCGTGGAGATCGAACGCCCTAATGTCCGGGGGGAAGTCATTCCTTTTCGGCAACGCTGACTGTCGACTTCTTCGAAGCACTCAAAAAATGGCCAATCAACACGCGCCCCGGAAGCAGCGAGGTATCGGCAAAGCCGCTCGCCTTGTCGTCATAGAGGCGGATAACGACAAAACCAAATCGTCCGGATCACAAGCGGTCCGCACACACGTACCTCAGAACACCCAAGGACGACACTGTCGCTTACCAGTCTTTTTGCCTGTTCCCCGATTCACTCGGGATAAGCGCCTAATCGCCGACTTGAGTCAACAATGATTAGTGCGTACTGTGAGAGTTAGGTCGATCTTCGTCGCCTATCCGTATTCGTTCGGAATCGAATATCGCGCGGCACTCGAACGCCGCTTCGCCGGTACTGGAATCGAGTTTCGTTACGCCGATGACGAGCTAGCGAACACCCATGTGATGGCCAAGATAACGCGCATGATGAGTGAAGCGGACGTCTGTTTCTTCGATGTCACCGACTGCAACGCCAATGTGCTGTTCGAGCTCGGTTATGCACTGGGTGCGCAAGAACCTGGCTTTGTGGTCGTCAGACGAGACGCCGTGAGGGAACTCCAGTCTGACATCGTCGGATGGGACAGCTTGCGATACGCGGACCATGACGATTTGTCGACACAGTTATTCGACCGGGTCATGAAAGGGCGCGTTCCGGTTCGCAAGCGGGACCACGGTACCATTGAGGCTGGCGCACGAAGTCCACAAGAGATCTTGCAGAGCATTCGCTTTGGCGTGCCACCCAGCGATCGGGCTCGTCTGGTCGTCTACGCTTTACCGGTACCACATGATCGACACTATTTGGGCAGAAACGTGTTCGGAACACCGCCCTTTCGAGCGCAGGATCTCGTTCACCCAATCATCAACGCGATGAACGCGACCCATTACGACACTTATTTTTGGCCCAGCGGATTCGACTATGATTTTCGACCAGGTCCCGACTTTCTGGAAGTATATCTTGGAGCGGAAAGCACTACCCCGGGTGATCGTAGCACAAACTTCAGGACTTACCTCAGTGGTGCGGTGACGTATATGCAACGTTTACGCCGCAGAGGTCCAGAAGATAACCCCTTCTTGTACGGGTATATGTTTGAGGAAATCGTCGAGATGGCGCTCATTGCATTCAGCGATGTACGCTCGCGCTGGGGTTTTAACGGGCAGAGCTTCCTCGGCATCGGGACGGTGTTCCTTGATGCTCCAGATCTCAGAGTTTCGGAGGCGACTCGCGATTTCTATCCTGTGGGCGACATGGGACGTCCACTGGCTGACCAACAAGACGTCGTTTGGATTCCCAATGCTCCACTCGTCGTCAATGCGAACGAATTTTCTCCGAAGAGCCTCGCAGGCGAGTTCGCTGCCGAATTACGGATAAATTTGGTTTAGTCAGGTTGGGGTTCAAGCTCGATACCCAAATCGTCCCTGGCGGGACAAAGCCGGTCTGGACGAGATCTTTAGCTCCACTCCCACAGCCGGAGAGCCCAGTCCCTCCATAACAGAATATACGCCCTTCCGAATGGTGTAAGCAGTGGCACTCCCTGGGCCTCGACATCGATCCGAAAGTCTTCGGCCTGCTCCTTGACATTGAGCAGCAGCCAATCCGGTTTTCGTAGGTAACCGACGGCCCGATCCTGCTTTGCTTCGAGGGCGTCTTTGGCGGCGGCGTAAAGGCTCGTTTTCTTCGGAAGCCAACGCATCGATGATACTTGCGCCTGCGCTCTTCCGTCGTTTCTGACCGTGACCATGGCTCTGAACCTCGCAAGCGTCCGGGTTGCGGCGGTATCGGGAATCGTTATGTTCTTGTCAACGACGTGTGTGGCGATGTCGCCTCTGCGAATGAATTCAAGTATTTCTGCGACGAGCTTTCGGGAAGCGCTCCGATTGATGTGATCTCCTGGACAATCGTCGGTCAAGGCATCCATTGGCAGGGTCTCCGTTGCGGTATGCTGGAGCGTGACGAGCACCGAACGCCCTTCGAGCGCTTCCTTTAGAGATGAATCGGATTCGACCGCTTGGCGAACCTCTCGCATAACGCTTTTTACCGAGTCGCTCCGGCACGGGGACACAACGTCGGTGACTTCGACGAGCAGCTCGCTCGCCGGCGCAGTCGAAACGATGAAATCGGGGCGCTCGTTCGGATGCAGATCGGCGATCGTCATGCCCAGGATAATCAAAGTGTTCGCGACGGCGAGAAGCTCGTCGGCCTTCTTGCGCGCCACGTCAGGTTGATACAGGTCGCCGAATCCGAAGTCTGAAGGTAACGTCCCGATCCGCCTGCCGTCGAGGCATAGGTTGACGATGGGTCCGTAGCGCCAGCCCTCATAGGCAGCGAAGGACTCGTCGCTGCGCAACAACTGATCTATAGTCCGGCGTCCGCCACTTTCGGAAATCATCGTCAGCAATTACTGCCTTAGCCTAGTGGAATCTGCACCTTGCTATAGTCCCTTAGATCGCTGGTCTTCCCAGACTCCTCCGCCGCTTCGTACTCCTCTCGACGGCGTCGCAGTTCGGCGTCGACCAGTTGCCATTGCACTTCATCGAGCAGCTCAATCTCGTGTTTAGCCGCGATGATTCGGCGAGTCCAGGTGGTCTCCGGGCTGCTTAGATCTAGGGCCTTCGGCGTCACGCCGACTACCACGCCGTACTCGTGATCATCCCAGTCGGGACGATAAGCGTGAACTAACGCACCTCGGTACACACTTACGCCACCATTCATCGCCAGCAAAGTTTTGGGGCGTTGAGCTGTCTGGGCGCGATTTTTAATTGCGTCGTTCCGGTCCGCTTCTAATTCCGCAGCTTCTCGAACTTTTGTTTCGGCGAACTCACGCGCGCGCTCTTCCGCCGCCAGGCACGCGCGATTCCATTCAAACTCATCCACGATGCGCATTATGAATCTCTTGAAGGAGATCCGCTGCGTATACTTCGCGCCAGGCGGTTCGATGATACAACCTTGCCCTGTCATCCTGATAACGGTCCCGTACCAACCGAAGACCCCATCGAAATCGACCGCCGCAACGTGAGACCCAACCTCTAGACCAGGAGGCTTGCCCCAACGGCGACTTGCTATGTTGTCGTTAAGCGTCTTGACGGCTTTCTCGAGCGTCTCGAGGTCATATGCTGCGACGCTATTGCGAATGAATGCGAGAAAGGTCTCGTCGTCCATTGCTCTTGCGGTACTCATGGGTCTGCGATTCGCTTTTTGACCGCCTCCAAATCTGCGTAGGCATAATGCGCTGAAAGAGCCTTCCTTACGCCTCGAGCGTTGGGATGGGGCAAGAATAGTAGGGTCCGTATTCGGCCTCCCAGTTCCAGCTGTGAGGGAGCTACAGGAGCGGCCACGCCCCCTATTATTCGTTCCTTGGCGAACTTGCCAAGCACGATTATGACCTTGGCAGCCGCGACCGAAAACACGGCCGTCGCATGCATGGCATAGCACGTTTGGCCGGCTTGGGCGACTCCGTCTTCGCCCTTGGACTTGCAGTGCACGACTTCAGAAATCGCGTAGTCCTCGCCCGGGACCGCGCCTGGGATCAGCTCGCGAGCACGAGCCTGAATCGACGACCAGTAGCGTACGAGGCGGCCGGGCGACCCATCGGCCTTAGTCGTTCTCATGCCGTCTATGACGTATTGCCGGCTCCCGCCGCCGAACGCGAGATGCTGCGACTCCCAGACCTGCTTTGCCGGCGAAGACTGAAGGGCATAGCGATCGTCGCCGATCGAAGGGTTGGAACCTACGAACAGGATGCGCGCTTTGTCGATCTGGCCGCGCCACGGCTCTGGGAGTTGGAACTCGTCGTCAGGGACGTGCTGGGACCGGACGATCTTGGTGCAGGGGTGCGATCCGTCCCCGCGTTGGCACAGCGCGACATTCTTGCAGTAGGCTATCGAGTCGAAGACTTCTCGGAGCACCGTCACTTTTTTCCCATTCAACGCTGCAGGTGGCCCGCACTTCGCGGACCTTACGCCGGACCCAGCACGGGATGCGGAGGGTTCCGGAACCGGCGGGGAGGCGGCGAGCTACGGGCAACAAGGCCGGAAAGCGTGCCCGATCGATACCAAGCTCGGCCGGGCGACCAACTCTCAGTTATCAGCGGTAACGGCCATTTCCGACACAGCAGCTCGCTATGAGTACTCCAGATGCTTACACACGGGCACGGCTCAAAGATGGCTAGACGAATGAGCAAGCTACAGAATCGCCTTAGAGTCGCTGTCGCTGCGAACGCCGCGTGTTCGGCTGTGTCATCCACGCGACAAACTCGTGCTCTATAATGGTGTGGCCAAGCGCGACGATCCGGTCCTCGATTAGAGCGTAACTCACACAGCTCGCGCGGTCGTAGCCAGCAATAATGTCTAAGACCGCGAGCATCGGCATCGGAAAGTCAAAAAGAAAGCTAGCGGCGGCGCCGCTCGACAGTTTCGCGTTGCCGGAAATCGATCGAGCTAGAGGTTCGATTGACTCCAACTGTCGGCGTTCGAGTGGTCTGCCGTCGCGCACCGCCGTTAACCATTCTGACCGATGACGCACAAAATTTGCGGCGGCGTCTAACAACACATCTAATCTGACATCACCCTCCAACGCTCCGCCAACGCCGAGAGGTCGGTCCTCCAGGGTCAAGGCATTTACGAGACCCGTCACTATGCCATCTAAAGTTAACAGGGTCAACTCCGCATCGAGCTCAACCTGCATAGCCGCAACATAGGCGGCCCTGGACGGCAACGCGTACTCGCCTATTTCTCCTTCGTTCCACGTTAGGCCAGGCCGCTTGCCGATATCCGCGAGCTTTACCTCTGCGGTGGTTTGGTTAACTCGGCCCACATGATACGTCTGATTTATGCGGCTGACTGTTTCGGTCATCCAAGGTCGCACGGTCTCGAGCATCTGTCTAAAAGCAAATCTTAGCGCCTCCGCATTTCGGAATCGATACAACTGACGATGTATTTGGATCTTCATTTCGGGGACAAGTGGGTCACGATAGTGGCGCAAGATGTACCTCGATTCTCTCTTGTCCGTAAAACAGGCTCTATGGTCTTAGCGATTAGGGGACAGCGCGGTTCATCGCTAGGCGCCACTTCGGCGGATACCAATGTTCAAATGTAGCCTTCGGCGCAGCGAAGCGACGCTTGATGCGCGTACGCCCGAGCCCAGCTACCGTGGGATGCGCCACCCGTGAGTACTTGTCCACCTCGCAGAATAGGTTTTGGCAATCGATTAACTGTAGGGACCGGCCCCAGAGTGACCGAAAAGACAGTCCACGAGCCGCGAACTCTCGACTCGCGTGCTCGGCGACCGCGCGGATCACATCCTCGTCGCATAGTCCCCCCGCGTCGCTGAATGCTTTTCGGATGCCGCTTCGTGCTCCAGGGCCGGCGACGACATGCTCCATTTCCGAAAAGTTCAAGAATGGTCCATAGTTGAGATCTATGGAGAACTGAAACGCGAGAAAATCTCCGAGAGACGGATACGCGCGTAGGAGTTCGAATGTCTCGCGCAAGTTACGCGCTTCCGCCAGGCGGTCTGGCAGCCGATCGCGCATCATCATGGTCAGTAACAGCAGGTGGTTCGAGTGCTTCCGCACCCGACCAAGGTCGGGCGGTGGTACGATGTATGCTGCGGAGTAAATGCGTTCGCCTCGCCGCATAAGATCGCCCAATACGCGATCGTAGCGACGGAAGTCAAACGTCGACCATGCCGGTTGTTGCAGACTCTCGACAAGACGCTCCCACGTCTCTATCCGGTTAAATATCTTGAAGAGGAAGACTCGAAAGAATATCTCGTCGGTCGTCTGTGAGCCTTCGTAGATAACGTGGCGGATGAGATATTGGCTGACACGGTCGGACGCGCGGTAGACGTTCGTGAAGCGGAATGCGCGTAAGATGGCGTCGTCGGTCCATGGCTGCGGATCGCCTGACAAACGCCGATAGAAGATTTCCTGTCGCTCGTACGCAAAGCGCCAATACGTTTCGAACACCGGCGTCGTCGACAGAATCAAGCCTGGGGAAACTCTGAAGTAGCGCCGGGCGGTCATTGGTACTTATCGCTTCCGCATGCGGCCCGCTCGTCTCCTTTGCGGCTTACGGTATACGAGCGATCGTTGGGGCAGGTTCACGGATACGCGACCGCCGTGGTTCGCTCTGAGCTGATGGAAGACCCGAAACCCTTCAAGGATTGCGTGTTCCCATTGCCATGCAGGTATCGCTTCAACTTCGTAGCCGCGAACGAACTCCGCGATGATCTTGAGCAGATCGTAGTCGACCTGTGTCGCGTCCTCGAAGTAACGCGTGTGTTTCGCTCTGCTAAAGACGGTGGCGGAGATCGCCTCATCTATGATGACAGCGCGCGCTCCATCTTGATTTTCGTCCAGTTCCGGGTTACTCTTTCGCTTGCAGCGCAGCACGTTTCGAATCACAGGCGACCATCCGAGAAAGACTGCATATGAAAGGTGAAAAATGTCGTGATAGCGATAATGATCCGGGTCTGTGATATTGTCGTTAATGCGCGAACCGACATTGATGCCGTTAGCACGGAGGACGACCTGCTTGCGTTCACCACGTCCGCGCTCGATGAACTCGAACTCCATGCTGCGCGGCAGCTGATCCTCGGGCGGCACGTCGGCATCAAACAGCGGATGGTAATCTGAAGGGCGGGGCCAGGCCGGCCTCGTCCTTTCGCTCGGCCAACGACTCTGCGTCTTGAGAAGGTTGTCATTAGCGGCCTGCTCCAGCGTCTTTCCGTAGGCGCGCGCAACCCGCTCAAGCGACGCCCAGGCGGCGCACAGTGCTTGTCGCAGCGCGATACTATCTCGGAGTTTGAGTGTCGAAATGATGCGGCCAGCCGCAGCGCCGAGGTCGAGAGCGCTCGCCAGGGCGGGCCTGCGGTTTGCGCGTACGCGCTCCCTCGCAATGGATCTCAGCAGCGGACGGTCGAGCAGATCGATAAGGCGGACGAGATACCATAGCGAGTCACCGAGCTCTTCGCCAAGTGAATCGAGATAGTCCGGGTAGACATCCTCCTCCCGCTGACGCTTCTTGACTTCGGCAAGGACGCTCCCGGCTTCGCCGAGCAGCCCCGCGGCGATCAGAAGCGTGTGGTCCGGGCGTCCGCGGAAAATATCCGAGGTTCTGGCTGCCTTCGCGTAAGGAATGAGCCAGCGGTTCGTCGTCATCACGCCCACTTGATCTTCGCGAACTCAGCCGGGTCGCCAACGCATCCCCACGATCCTAAGGAACGCAGCCACTCGACGACGCGCTCGATGTAAGCGTCGGTGAAGTTGCCCTTGTGGCTCGCGCCGTTCTTCCAGAGCTTGTTCCCGGTACGAAATGGGGCAGGTATACGTGGCGCGGATCCACCAAAGTACACGAAGTCGTCCGATATCAGCACGCGATCAGTCTGCGTGTCGTGGTCAATGTTGCTCTTGAACGGTCTTCCTGTGCCGCGGCTATGGTGCGAATTCTCCTGGATCCAGCGGCCTGTGCGAGGATTGCGGTGATAGATGTTGTCGCCGAACCATTGTTTGAGACTGCCGCGCAGATTCGGTCGCTTATGTACGAAGCGCGGGTCGCTCCAATAATCGTCGAAGGCTAGATCCTCTGTCACTCGCATCGCATATACGAGGTGTCCGTGTAGATCGTATTTCGTCGAGCCAGTTCCGACGATCCAGTCCCCGATCGATGCCCCTTTACGAATCCTCGGTTTACAAGTCGCGAGCGTACAAAAGCCATAGAAGGGGTTAGGAGCGAAGCCGAAGTCGCGCGCGATCACATAGGAGTAGAGCTTCAACAGTTATGCCGTGGGATGTCAGCTTCATCGCGCGGCGTGCCATCGACGTTGTCCCACTCGTCCTTTCCGTTGATCGCATCGATGATGCGCTGTCCGTGCCAACCGACTACGCGCGCATCGCCGTATTTTGAGAGGGTCTCTGGGAGATCGGCGTCCTGCGCACCACGGTCCCATACGCCTATAACGCGTTTACCCTGTTGGTGGGCGTACTCGATTTCCCAATTAACCCATCTGCTTTCGTGCGTACCGGGTGAAATCAATACGACCAGCGCCTTCGCCCAGTCGATCTGCGGCGCAAGAATTTCTCGTTTGATGTAGTCTTCGTTCTTGGCCTCGTTGGGCTTGGTCGAGTTAATCGAGCTGTCGCGAACGTCATACTCGTGTTTTGCCAGCAGCTCCTTGAGTGCCGGCAGGCGCGCGTCGTCCTCGTGGATGTGGCTGATGAAGATGTGTTGGATGTCGTCGCTCATGCGTGCTTTTTCCCGCCACCCTTGGGCACAAAAGTGGGCTTCCCACCAGCGCTATGATAACAGGTAACCGTCCGTAGGGGCGCAAGAGGTAGCGGTTAAAGTATGCTATGGCAGGATTATCCTCCCTACAGAAAGCAGCTCGCCGCGATGCCCACGAAATGCAGAAAGGCGTAGCCGATGCCCTCGACCGCAGCGACCCGCGCCCACTACGCGCGCCCTCTACGTGACATAACATCCAGGTCTTGCGGCGGACCGGCGCATGGCCAAGCGATTGTATCAGCACTTTCGGCGCTGGGCGGGCGCGCCCAGAAGCCCTCAGTCTAGAAAGACAGGCAGATTTTGCATGCGATCTTCGCCCGTAAAACGCAGGGTCTTCGTGAGCTATCATCATCGAGGTGACCAGCGCTACTACGATGCGTTCACGCAGACCTTTGGTGGTATTTACGATGTCGTCGAGGACCATTCTCTGGATCGCGAGGTGGATAGCGACAACGTAGACTACGTCATGCGAGTGATACGTCAGGAGTACATTACAGGCAGCTCATGCACGATCGTGCTATGTGGTGCTCAGACCAGTGGGCGAAAACATGTTGACATGGAAATCAAAGGAACCCTTGACGCTGAGCATGGCCTCATTGGCGTACAACTTCCATCCTTGCCGATAATCAATAATAGAGTTTCCGTGCCGGAACGCCTTCATGATAACATCGAAACCGGGTATGCCGTCTGGATACGTTGGGAAGCGATTATCGATAACCCTACGCACTTGAGCGCGGTAATCGAAGATGCCAACCGACGCGACAAACGTCTTATTCGCAATTCCCGGCCAATTCGCATAAGAAACGCCTAATCGTGACACCGACGCAACTCACACAAATGGTTCGGCGGTGCAGCCGATGCAGGCCGTCGAAATGAAACATCAGCCGTTACAACTTATTATTTTTCGCGGCGATGACGTTGAGATAGCTCCCTACGAGGAGGCGCTTGTCCGGGCGCTCCAAGGTGGTAAGGATGCGGGTTCCTACCTCGCCACTGGAGACGACCTTGGGATTCAACTCAGACTCTTTTCTAACGCACCTAAATTTTCTCCAGCCGAATCCCTTAGTGGGTTTTGCCATACGGTCGTCCTGGTGTTCATCGATCGTACGCTAATTAAGAAAGCTAGTAAGAAGTTTTGGAATTGGATCAGGAAGTACTACCGTGAGGTTCAAGCTTCGAGCGACCGATGCACGTTAGTGCCCTTCGCACTCGAGGAGCAATCTGCGCGAGCTTTTACTGAGAAGGCAGGCGACCTTCAGTATGCGCAGGTAGTCATAGCGTCTTCCTTTGGTGAGCCGGCAGTTCGGCCGGCAATAGCGGCATTGAATGCCTTGCACCACTGTAGAATGCAGCTGTCTAACTCTATTGGAACAATTGCTAACAATCCGGCAACGAACCTTACGCTCTTCATCAGCCATGCAAAAGCGGATGGACTGCCCCTCGCACAGGCGCTTCTTCACCAAATTGCTGCTCTTGGACTGACGACTTTTTACGATGCGAAGGATATCCCAGCCGGATCATTTTGGCCCGAGGAATTAGAGCGCGGTGTCGGCAATTCGGTAATCATAATCTTGAGAACCAACATTTACGAGAGCCGCCCGTGGTGTCAGCAGGAGGTAAAGTGGGCAGACGAATACGCGACGCCAGCTGTCTTAGTGGATGCACGTACGTCTCTCACCTACGGAGCAACCACCCTCCCGCTAGATCGAGCCCCGTCTGTCCGAATTCCTGATGGGAACCTCTTTCGCATCCTGTTCGTCGCACTGCGCGAAAGCCTACGATTCATGCTCTTCGTCGTGCGCGTTACCCAGATGAAACGAAATGGCGATTTATCCGAAGACTGCGAAGTCAAGGCCTTCTCTTTTCAGCCCAGCATGGCAGCATTGCTGCGCGCTTGCAACAGCCTCGCAACGAGCGCGGCACCACAGAAAATGATTATATATCCTGATCCTCCGCTGCGAGCCGGCCTTTATGAGGCTGCAAATGCCCTTGTAAACGAAGCAGCTCCTGGCACAAAGTTGGTAACTCCGGAGACCATTTCTGCGATGGGCGCTTAGGCATGAACGGGGCTGGAGACTCCTTATGAGTATTAGCACACGACCACTTGCGGGGATGTCAATCAATCTTTCGGTTTCAGAGAGCCTTGACAGCGCGGAACGCGGGTTTCCAACTTGGCAGGTGAATCGCGTATCACTCCAACTCGTGTCAGCTCTGTTCGGGCAAGGAATGACCGTTGTATTCGGTCATGACTGGCGGCAGGATGGTGTCATGGAAGCAATGCTTTCCTTTGCCCAGCAGATGCGAGCACCAGTTGGACTTTCTGAGGACGATGCTCGAGTTCTTGGAGAACCAATGCTGCGAAACATCCTAGCGTGGCCCGACGTTCCCTCTCTTTCAGCAGATGATATTGACGCGCTATCCCCAACTCTTCAGATCGAAGGACCCGTTTTGCCCGAGGACCTCCGAGAGGAAGCGCAACGCGTTTCCGGCATGACGGCGACCAGCGAGTTCAAGTACGTCCGCGCTCGCGCCTTGACGTACCTCCGGCGCAGACTTACCGGAGAGTGTACAGCTAGGCTGTGCCTGGGCGGGAGGCTTTCAGGTTCTCAAGGTTTCTTGCCGGGCGTCCTTGAGGAAGCTGTGCTGTCACTTGACAGTCATCGTCCGCTATATATGTCCGACTTATTTGGGGGAGCATCGCAGGAAATCATTTGGGCAATCGAGGGGAAGCCGATGCCTAAATCCTTTTGCCCGGATTTTAAGGCATTTGAGACTCCGCTTCAATTTGCAGACGGCGTTGAGGCCTCGCGCTTCCAAAGCCGAGCAGAAATCTGGGATGCACTCCAGAATTTTGACGAGCCCAGTATCGCGGAAACGAATAAACTTTCGATTGAACAGCAGCGTGAGCTATTTCACACAAGCTCCGTTGACCGGTTGACGGAACTTCTCTTAATAGGGCTTTCACACCTAAGGCAACCAGATCAAGATTGAGTGGCGAGTAGGTCGACTGGGATTTTGCGGGAAATGACCAGCCTGCCGGTGGGAGCACGCCCCCGCCGGCCGTCCGATGAATGAGCGATTAGCAAAAATGTTGGTCCCGCGCCTTCATACGAAGCGCCTTTTCGTCCCTGACGTTACCCGCTGCCCTCAGGACCCTCTACGAGATGGCGTACGCCTTTAGCACTTCATCGCCATAGTGGTTGATGACTTTGATGGCAATCTTACCGGTTGACGGTTTTTTGAATGGGCGGCTCGTTGTGCGGTAGAGCGTCTGCCATGCTGATTCGTCGATATCCGCGCGCAGCGCCTTGCGGAGCTTCTCGTAGGGATCGCCCGCGCCAACGAAATAGGCATGGCGAACGAAGAAACTCTCTTCGTCGTAGTTGGTGTCGATAAACCAGCAGGCGATATCATCCGTGTCGTGGCTCTTCACGGCGCCAGTAGTGGGATCGTAGATGTCGAGGCCGCGAATCTGTGCGACGTACTCGCCTGTACCCTCTTTGCGAATCTCAATGTCGGGCTCGCCGAAGACCATGAAAAGATTGCCTGCACCGGTCTTCTTGAGGAGTTCGTCGCCCATCGAGAGGTCAGGGTTCATCTTGGCTCGCAAGACCTGCATGCGGCCCAACTTCGACGACTCCTCGCCAACGATCGCTTCAAACGCAAAGCCGCAAACTATTAGCAAATCGCATATCTTCGACGCCTCCTTCGCGGCTTCGCGGATCAGCTCAGGGCCCACCGTGCCGTATTCGGGACCTATACAAATCGCGGCGCGCTTCGCCTTGTCGGCCTCGTTGTAATCCCCAACTGCCTGGATGTACGCGCCAGGCCAGAGCTCGATTGAAGCGAAGTCCAGGCGCTCTCCCTTGACAGTATTTTGTACGCCCGCTTTACGCAGGTTGTCAAGGATGCGCGATATGAAGCGCTCCGAGTCGGGTGCAGGATCCGGCTCTGGGTCACGAACGCCGTCGGCGGCTGGAAGCATGCGGTGCGGGGAGAGGCTCTCAACCGTAAACGGGCCCGAGACGCGAACGATGTCCTTCTCTTCGTAAGGCTTGTCGTAGAGCAGTTCAGTTTCGGCGTGGCGCGCAATTGCCGTACGGATTTCCTCCCGCGTCATCGCTTCTCGAATATCCGGGTTGTTGGCAATCGACTTAAGCGTCACGTGCGGGACTTGTTCGTAGATGAAGCCCTTGTCGACATCGCAGTTCATCGCTGGAAGTGGATCGGGAGGAATTGTCTTTGCCAGTTGGTGCTCTTTGCGGACGCCCTCCGGCGAGTCGGCCAATATGTAGAAAGGGAACCTTGCCGACATCAAGCGCGTTCGAGCTAAGGCCAGGGCGACGCGACTTGTATCAATGGTGATCCATCGGCGACCCCACTGCTCGGCGACAAACGCGGTAGTACCGCTGCCGCAAGTTGGGTCGAGAACGAGATCACCAGGATCCGAGCACATTAACATACAGCGTTGGACGAGACGTGGGCTGGTCTGCACGGCGTAGACAACATCGGGCGGGCTCGCAATGTCGGTCCATACATTGTTCAGTTCGTAACTTGGAAAATCGTTTAACAGTCGTAGATACCTTATGGTCGCGCCGGACGACATGATACGGTGCGCCACATCCAGCCGACGCATCCCGTTAAGGGTGGTGAGCCAACCCTTGCCTGTAGCCGGAAAGTAGGTTTTTCCTTGAAAGTCGAACGGGAAAAACGACGATCCACCCGAGCCAAACGTCGTCAACGTAGTTAGCTGGCAGGGCTCCCACCCCTCAGAGAGCATCTTGTTTAAGTCCGATGCGATTTTTGGAGCCCTCCGCCTTTCGCCAGAAGGCGATATGATTTGGTCGTATCGCGCACCGGAACCATGGCCAACGCCCAGAAGTTTGTCTTGAAACAGTTGCCGATATTTAGCGGTTTCTCTGTTCCGAACGTACCAGACAATGTAGTCTGCCGCGCCGTTGATAAATTCGGCCGATAAGCCGGCCATCTTCTGTACAGTAATCACACTAACAAAGTTTCCTGAACCGAAGACCTCATCCAGAACACTTCGTACAAGATGCACGTTTGCGTCGCCTATTTGGATGAAAATGGAACCACTGTCTGTCAACAGATCTCGCGCGATAGTTACCCTATCCCGAAGGTACGAGAGATAGGAATGGATGCCCAGTTCCCAGGTATCCCTGAAGGCTCGGACCTGTTCCGGTTGCCTAGTGGCGTCATCTGCCCTGCCATCTCTAACATCCCGCTTGCGGGTCGACACTTGCCAGTTTGAGCCGAACTTGATGCCGTACGGCGGGTCCAAGTAAATCATCTGGACCTTGCCTTTGAGACCTTCCTTTTCGGCAAGTGATGCCATGACCATTAGCGAGTCACCGAGGATCATTCGGTTTGACCACTTGCGCCGGTGCTGGTAGAAGTCGACGCGTTGCTCGAAACTCAAGCCATTGAAATTGTCGAAAAGCCCAGGCCCAACGGACTCCTCAGTGCGCTTGCGCAGTTCCTCGATGATCGCGCGGGGTGAAATCTGCTCTTGAATGAATAGCGGAACCAGCGGCACCGCCAGGTCCGCTTGATCCTGTTCGTCTTTGCCCCGCCAGACGAGTTGTGGATCTAGGGAAGGGTCACGCGGATAGAGCAGCGCCTTCGCGGCGCCGTCTCGCTGTTCTGCCATCGACTCCAACTCCGCGGTTGGAATATTCACGCGCGTTGCGCTCTTATGCTTGTTCTCTGCGATCTTTTTCGATGGCATGCCTAACTGACAACAGCCTCCCGTAGTGACGCGAGCTTGGTCCGGAGTAAACGCTTTGAATCATTGGGATCGGTGATTTCTACGAAACGCCAGCGCCCGAACTGACCGAGATTGTTGATCGCCGGCACCCATAGCTGCTCGGCCGTCTCGATCTTGGCGGCCTTCGCCTTCTTGCGCTCGCCCGTTACCTCTGCGATTACCATCACTTCGTTCCCGTCGGCCGCGCGCCAGCGAATGAGAAAGTCAGGAATGTAGTCATGCGGTGCTCCGCCGTCCGTGTACGGAATACGGAACCCGACTCGATCGTCGTTCTTGACGTACGAGACCACCTCGCCCATGCTTTCGAGCGCCTCCGCGACTTTCGCCTCCCAATCGCTGTCGAGCACGACATAGTTGAGGGGACTATTCTTCGTCGTGTAGACACTCTTGCTCGTGTCGAAACCCACATTAGCGGTGCTGCCAATTGTCTCATACGGGCGCAGCAGCGGGAGCAGTCGTTTCTCTCCCGCTGCGCCCGCCACGACGGCACGATAGATGCGCTCCGATGCTGCCAGCGTCAGCTCTTGCAGCGCCAGGAGCTGCGGAAATGTGTCGTCTCTGCACACAAGGCACTCTCGCATCCAGCGCTTCGCGATCTCCAACATCTGCGGAAAGAGCCACGGCTTGTCGGTACCTATCGCATCGCCAAAGTGCGTTGCGAGGACGCGCCGAGCAACGACGAACGCGATGTGCTGGAGGCGCATCGCCTTAAGCCCGTCGAGATTAGTTACGTTCGACTCGCCCACGATCGGATCAAGACGAGTCTCTGTCGGGAGCATGTCGGTTGTAAGTGTGAGCAGAGAATCATCGCTGAAGCGTGCCATGACTCGTTCGGGAGGTAGCTCATACCGGTAGCCGACGACGCGCGGATACTCGATCGTCAACGAGGTACGTTCCGGAAGCGCCCTCACACGATAAAGTTGCTTAGGCAACGCGGGGGCGACTGTCGATCCGGCTGTCGGAATGAAGGAGAACGGCACGCCGTACACGTCGGCGTACTCAGGAGAGAACATTCCGTCCGTGCCAACGTCGTAGCTCATGCGTCTAAGGCCACGGCCGACGACCTGCTCACATAACAGCTGGGTCCCGAAGGCGCGTACGCCAAGGATGTGCGTTACGGTGTTGGCGTCCCAGCCTTCGGTGAGCATCGAGACCGAAACGACGCATTTGATCGATTCGCCGAGGCGGTCGGGCTTGCCGATCGTGTTGAGCACCTCGCGCAGCAGGTCTTCATTGGTAATCTCGTCAGCGCTCCGGTCGGGAAAGCGGCGGCGGTATTCGTTTTTGAACTCCTCGATCTCGTTCTTGGCGGCGCGCCTGAAGCTCTCATCCATGCCGGCGCCGGAGTCGATTTGCGCTGAGTCGATGAGCAGCGAATTCGGGCGAGTGCCCCAAAGGCCATCGGCCTCGTTGCTAAAAATTGGAAGCTGTCCCGGCACGACGACCGTCCCACCGTTCGGAAGCGCCTTCTCCCAGCCAGCGACATAATCGTAGACGAGTTTTGAAACGGCCGTGTTGCTGCACACCACGATGAAGACCGGCGGTGTTCCGATGCCACGAGTAGCCCACAGACGATACGCCTTTTCGTAGTGCTCGTACAAACTGCGGAGCGCACCCTCTAGTTTCGCTGGAAGGTGCGGCTCAGCGCCCTCCTGTAGCGATTTGGCGCTTCTCTTCGGCAGGTCGTCGCGGACTTGCAACCATAGATCGCGATACGTCGGCATCGCGCCAACGACTCGGTTATCCGAAACAGGAACGCGTGGAATCTTGACGATCCCGCACTCGATAGCATCGATGAGCGAGAAATCGGATATAACCCACGGAAACAGCGTTCCCTCGCGATAGCCGGAGCCCCGCAGGAAGAAAGGCGTCGCCGAGAGGTCATAGCAGGCCCGAATGTCGAGCTTGTTTCCGACCGCTTCGAGTCCGGTGAGCCAGACGCGCGCCGCCTCGCGGTTCTGGCTCGCCTCGACTCGCTCGTCGGCGGCGAGTTGCTCTTCCTCGCTCTCGGGCTTTTCGCGATAGCAATGATGCGCCTCGTCGTTGATGACGATGAGGCTTTTCTTTATTCCCAAATCGCGTAGCACGCGGCGGACCATCTCGGCCGGCGTTTCTTTGAAGCGGCTAATGTCGCCGTCGGGGCCGGCTAGGACCTTCTTCGTAAGTGATGTCGCAGCGAACTCAGCGCGGTCGCGTAGTCCGAAGGCGTGATAGTTGGTTATAACGATCTTGGCTTGCTGAAGCATGTCGAGCTGATCGGGTCGAACGATATCGCGTTCTAGGTAGTAGTTGTTCGGATCGTTGGGCAGTAGGACGCGTAGGCGGTCGCGCACCGTGATGCCAGGCGTGACAATCAGAAAGGCGTCGGAGAACTCCTTGTTCTGGGGCTGAGCGATTTTGTTGAGCGCGTGCCACGCGATAAGCATCGCCATCACTACTGTCTTGCCTGAGCCCGTCGCCATCTTAACGGCGGTGCGATCGATACCGGGATTCGCCGTAGCATTGGAGCCACGCAGCTCCTTGCCAATCCACGCTTGTCCGTAGCGGTCGGCCACTTCCGCGAGATAGATAGCGGTCTCTAGCGCCTCGATCTGGCAGAAAAACAAACGCCTCTCTCGGTGCGGATCTGTCCAGTATTCAAGCAGCGCCCGCGTGGTTGCGGTGACTCCCTGATAGCCCCCAATGCGCCATTCGGCTACGCGTTGGCGAATCTGATTAATGAGTTCGTTGGGCTTCTCGCGTTCAGCCGTCCAGCTGGTCTCCAGCGCGAGTTGCTTATTCTTCTTTTTCGGCGGCGGTATTGGAATGAAGTACGAGCTTACGCGGCGCCCCTCGACGACTTCGTCGGTGATCCCATCGTCGCCGAATTTCCAATGCCGTTTCGGCTCTTCATATGGAGAGTTAAGAATTGGGTTCTCGATAACGACGCCCGGCATGTAATTGTCAACCAGATAGCGCGAGATTCATGCTGCGCAATCGCCCGCGCATTGCACTTCATTCCCCATTAGCCACGTTTTTCGCGAGGGCGGGCTGGCACACTAAGAAGTACAATCCGCTTTCCGCCTGCAGACCATGACTCGATGACAGTCGCTGGAAACTGGCGATGGGTTCCGCCGTGGTCGGTGAGTCTCCACTTAGAGCCTTTTGTTATGCGGATTCCCTTGGCTGGCTTTTTCGCAGCCGCTTTCTTTGGCACCGTTTACCCCTCCTGAGGTCCAATCTTTTGTGTATCGGCGCAGACTCCCGCCTCGGTCGCATACGGAAGGGCTATACCCGATAGGTCGACCAGGTTTTTCGACGGAGCAAATCGCTGTCAGGAAACATGAATGACGAACGACTCATTCAAGCCAAGTGGAGGTTCGATGCGTCTTTCTAACGCGCCGACGCGCGAAAGGTCGAAAAACGGGGACGCTAACCACTTGACTGGCCTTCCTCGGGCGTGCGAAGCTCGGGCTGCGCGCGGTCAACGACGGTTGAGCGCGGATTCGCCGCTCGCACCGGTTCGTCTTACGCTTGTGATTCCGACAAGTTATGAACCATTGGCGGCAAATACAGACGGACCGCCGCGAAGCAGTGAACGATCGAACAACAATATGATTCGGTGGCAAAACGTAACCATGTACTAAAGTAAGTAAAATTGCTATACTGAAATTGTCCCAATTGATTTCAGGAGAGGCTTTGAAGACGGCCTGCTTTCATACAGCCGGAACGCATCCAAACGCTATTTCAATCGCACGATTTGGTCCGCGCTGGATGAAGTTTTGCGGTGCTTGGTACGCGCCATTGGCGCCGACGCCAGCAATGGTCAAAATGAGTGGTAGCGAGTTTGATGCGCTTTACTGGGCTCGTCTCGAGGCACTCGATCCGCAACACGTGTATCGCGATATTGTCGCAGTCGCTGGCCCTGACGCGCTTCTGCTCTGCCACGAGAAGCCTGGCATTCGATGCCATCGCCTGATTGTGAGTAGTTGGCTAGCGGCTACGTTGGGAATCCATGTTCCCGAGCTAAAGGCGCCCGTCACGACGGCGGCGCGAATACCGCCTAAGCCGGCACCGCCCATCGACGACACCGACGCGGTGCGGCGGTATCTCGCTGAACAGCTCCATTTGGACCTTGATCGCCTTCCCGAGCGTCACCCGTGACAACTGCGCTGGTTTCCGTCGAGCAGACGCCATCAAACCGGTCGTTGGCGCATCTCGAGGATCTGCGCGAGCGGGCGCAGGGCTTCGCCGAGGCATCGAGCGCTAAGAGTACACGGCGTGCGTATCACGGCGATTACCGACACTTCCGAGAGTGGTGCGGTGCGCACGGCGTTGTGGTGCTTCCGGCACTGCCGGCGTCGGTCGCGCTCTACCTCTCCGAGCTTGCTCGGACCTACAAGGTTGCGACGATCGCCCGGCGCATCGCTGCGATCAGCCAGGAGCACCGAAAAGCGGGGCTTCGCACCCCGTTTACGCACCCGCGAGTGGTCGAGGTCTGGGAGGGCATTCGCCGCACGCTGGGCGTCACGCAAGCCCGTAAAGATGCGATTCTCACCGCTGACCTGCGGCGGATGCTCGAGCCGTTGACCGATACGACGATCGACATCCGCGATCGCGCGCTGCTGTTGCTCGGATTCGCCGGGGCGTTTCGTCGGTCGGAGCTGGTCGCACTCGATGTCGTGGACGTCCGAATCGTCACCAATGGCCTCGAGGTTATCCTCCGACGCTCGAAGACCGATCAGGAGCGCGAAGGCCGCCTGATCGGCATTCCGTACGGCTCGAATCTCGTAACGTGCCCCGTACGTTCGGTCCAAGGGTGGCTCGACCGGTCGGCGATCGTCGATGGACCGCTCTTCCGCGCTGTCGATCGAGGCGGCAACATAGCGTCGACGCCATTATCGGACCAGACGGTCGCGTTGATCGTCAAGCGTCGTGCGCAACGCGCTGGTTTCGATCCGACACGCTTCGGTGGTCACTCGCTCCGCGCTGGCTTTGCGACGTCGGCCGCGCTCGCGGGTGCGGACGCGCTGGAAATTTCGCGCCAGACCGGCCACAGGAGCCTTTCGATGGTTGCGCGCTACACGAGACCGGCGACTATCTGGCAAATGAACGCCGCGCACCGGGTTGGTCTATGAAACGGACCGCCCTGGCTGCAAGCGGCGGTCCGTCCCACCGGCGACCGCGTAGAAGAGTTCGGATGTGGCGAGCTGGGCCCGTGAAGCTCTACCACGTGCGCGGCCGGCTGTATTGCGAGTGGTGCGTGCTCCGATGCCGCTCCAGGCTAGACAAAGAGCGCGCGGTCGTGATTGAGCACGATGGTCTCGAGTGCGACCGCTGTGCGCGTTTCGGCTTTCCGAATCTGCCGAAGAAAGCGAAGGAGATCATCCGCGCAACGCTGCCCTCGGGCTACCGTCCGATGGTCATCGTCAACGAGTATGAGGCCACAATTCATCCGAACTGGCCGATGCGCAACAGCGATCCTGGTCGGTGGGCTTGCGGATTCACCAAAGCCGATGTAACGGCCGCTCAACGTGAGCTGAAGGCCGTCGGCATCAAGCTCCCCTGGGACACGGTCGATGCCACCTTGTGCGCGCTCCTTTACAGAGGAGAAGAGCCGTGAGTGCCTACATGGTCGACGACGCGCACATCGACGCGCTGATCGACATCGCAAAACAGTACGAGCGAGAGTATCGCGGGATCGGCCGTGGTCAACTCTACTGGCACTTCGGGAACCCCGGTCAGAGCCGCTCGCTCCGCGACCAGGCGGAGACCAAAATCGGGCGCATGTTGTTGGCGGAAAACGCGCGATCAGTCGGCCATCGTTATCGCGAGGTCCAGGATCCGGCCGCGCTCACCTACATCTATCGGCCGACGAAGCGCGTGTACACGCCGAGCCAAGCGCTTATGGCGGTCCGCGGCTATGAGTACCAGGCCTGCGAGACGCCGGACTGGGATTGCAGCGAAGCCTATGCTTTTTGCCGCTCGCTCTTTCGTCGCGTGGTTGACGTCGCGATCCCCCAGAAAGAATCCGACGGGCCATTCTGGACTGTCAGCGACCGCTTTCTCGGGCGCGAGGAAGCATCGGTTACGTAGCTCTCCGAGCGGCGGGCAGCCTCTGCAGACGACGCCGGCTGATTAGACTTTCGAGCTACTCGAACAGCTCGCCAAGAGGGAGTTTCAACGCCGATGCCAGCCTGCAGAGCGTTTGCAGTGACACGTTCAACTCGCCGGCCTCGAGTTTCTGCACATGCCGAACGTCGAACTCACCCCGTTCGGCTACATCCTCCTGGGTGAGTTCTAGCGCGATTCGACGTTCCCGTATGCGCCGCGCCAGGGCTCGCCGAGTTCGCTCGTAGGACGCCACGCCCTGGATTGTCCAACGGCTGCGCCCGGCTGCCCACGCCTTGCGAGGCGGGTTAAACGCCTCCGGAGGCGGGACGCCAAGCCAGGCGGGTGCAAATATTGAACCTGCTAAGCCAGCAGCGCCGGGCAAAGTTAACCTACTTTGCGCGTTGGATAATCTGCGAACCGGCCCGCTACGCCTATGCTACGGCACTTAGAGCGCTTTGTGAAAGGAAAAGATGACCTTTTGCCCGGCCTGCGGCTCTCAAACCCCCGACTCCGCAAGGTTTTGTCCGACCTGTGGCGCTGCGTCGCAGACCGACGTTACAGGGGCGGAGCCGGGCGGCCGAGCGTCGCAAACTGCTCAGCCGGTGACTGCGTCGCCGGCCTTGCGACGGAACGCAAATAAGGGTTGCGGCACTGCATTGCTCTGGACCGGTGGCATCATCGTCGCGCTTATCGCGGGGTGCGCGAGCCTTGCTATGCTTGGGCAGCGAACCGCTGAAAGCGTTAAAAATTATCGCCCGACTGCCGCAGAGGCTCGTCAGCAGCGCTATATCGATTCCATCAACGGAGCGTCGCTCAGTCAGCTCACCAAGCGCATAAACGGTATCAACGCCCAGTATGGGGAGAGGCTCTTCACGAAGGCGGCAATCGGCCTGGCCAACTGCACGCTTACGGTCGACGGGAACATTTACGAGGGCCTGAGCGAACAGGACAAGCGGATTGTGCTCCGGATCGCCGGCGTCGCGTGTGTCGCGGCGTATCGACAGCCCCACGGCGGTGACCGTAACGAGCGCCGGTTACCTGACGGCGGCCTCAGTATTGCAATCGACGACGAAAGTGGCGAGGAAGTTGCCCACGACCTATGGTCTCGGCAATAAGTGATCGCTATTATCCTGAATCGATAACAGTTCGGGTTCCCGGGCCCTTGCGCTGGTAGCCGCGCGAGCTACTCGTTCTCGAACGACAAATTTGCAGCGTTCCAGGATTCTAGCCGCGCAGTCTCGAGACTTTTGTCCGTTCGAGGGGCGGTTCGACGGGTCTTCGCGAGCATCGACGATGCTCTGAGAGCATCGCGCTCGCGAAGGCCCTTGAGACAACCGAGTCCGGCTTCGCACTAGCACTGACTCAGCCCTCAGGCTGTGGGCTCCGCTGGCGAGTGCTGGCTGCCGTTCGCGGAGGTCGGGTCCGCCGCTGAGCGTTGGGCTTCGTCGGGAGCCGCTAGTCCGTCCGTCGAGCGTCGGCACTGTACCACGACGCGGGGACCTCGTGCTGCTCGGCTAGCGCCTCGCTCAGCTTGGCGACACTAACCGGCCGTGTGTCTTACGTCGAGAGAATCCGGCCGGCTGTGATAATCGCGAACGGGCTATACTGCGCCGTTCTCAAGGAAAAGTCTACCAACAGGGCCGCGAAGCATGTCGTCGCGCAGAGCCCTTGCACTCGGGGAAAGGGAGATACTGGGTTCTGGAAGCAAGGGCGCCAGCCCCTCTACACGACGACTTGATCGCTTGAATGTACTCGCAGTCTTCCCCCCTGTGTCTACGGTGGTAGGTTCCTGGTCGGTTATCGTACCTAGTGGCCAGCACCCTGGATGACTAGATTCCATCACCTGCGATGCCGAACGGTGCTTTGCATCGGGAGTGATGACCTCCGACACCGTCGTCGGCTTGTGCTGCATAGCATCGAGGGTGATGATCTCGGACACTGTCGCTTTTCGCAGCCGGGCATAGGGGGTGATGGCTTCAGGTACGCTTCGCGCTAACCGATAGAGGTTCGAAGTCCCCGGCCTCTTTATACTGGTAAGGATCCCTATTGCCCGAACCTTCTTGAGCGCCGCTTTCATCGTGCGTTCTTTAACCTGACAATGAGCTGCAAGTGTTGCGACACTTGGGTAAGCCTCGCCAGTCTTTGCGTCTGCGTAGCTGGCGATGACGCAGACGGCCCGAAACGCAAGTTCTCCTGTTCCTTGGAGCGCGCCCACCCACCAGAGGGGGAACCTGGCCCAGGCGCTACGCTCATGGGCGAGGCGCCGTCGCTCTGCGTTCTGGTCTTTGTCGGAGCTCTTAGGAGCGTAGCATGGACCACCCTTCGCGATAGCCTTTGCAATCGTAGTGTGGCCATACGTTTGCGCTCCGTGGCGTTCGTTCCACTTCGGGCGCATGAGGCCAGAGCGACGGAACAGTCTGTTCATTTGCGCACGGTTTGCGCCCGTAAAGAACCGGAGCTTGCGACAGAGCGCGAGGTCTGCCTCGCTACGCGACGGATACCCGGAATGGTCGCCGTCGAAAATCACGCGCCACTTTTCTCCGTCCTTCGCCGCGAACATGACCTGAAGCACCCCGTCGTCGTCAAGCGAGTGCTGCTCGTTGTGGGCGTCGTCGCCGGCCTCGAGCGAGTTCGCTTGTTCGACGAACCACTTGGCGATCAGGGCATCAAGTGCAGCTTGCGCTTGTGGCCCCTCCGCGAGCTGCTGTGCGCTCCCGAAGCGCTCACCAGTGACGGTGAAGAACCGCGCGGACCCTTCGCGACCGTCGTAAATTTCGCGGCCGGGAACGCCGTCGCGCTTGCAAATCTTGCGTGGCTCTTGTATGGCCCCCCGAACGAGGAGGTGCAAGCCGCGTCCGCTCGGGCTTTTTTCGGCGTAGGTGCCGAGCGTCTCGATCGCGTCGCGTGCTACGGCATGCACTGTGCCATCGACATTGATGCAGGCGTCGAGGTCTATGCCGACGATCCCGTCGCCCAGAACGAAGCCTACACCGTCCGCGCGACCGCGAACGACGAAGTCACACGCTCCGGAGAGAGAAAGCCATTTTCGCTCGTCGTTTACGAGTTGTAGCGGCCTTTTGCTACTCTTGCCGTCGCGGACGTCAATACGCCACGCCACCCATCGGCGTAGGGCCCTGAGCTCGGCAGGGAAGTTGACAAGTTCGCCGATCAAGTTAGATCTGGCGCCCGGCAGATTGTCGTGCGACTCATTGTGAGGGATAGCCATCTGGTCCTACGGTCGCCAGAGGTGGGCCAGAATCGCCATGCAGATTTTACAGCGGCGCGGGCCGGTGCACAGACTCACTCGGTCGGCGCCAGCTACCGACCTCCCCTCGCGCGCTCCAACGTGCCATGCAAAGTCACGGTCGCAGAGGCCGGCAGTCACAAAGGGACCTCGCCCTCGCGTTCACGGTCAGCGATCCACTCCAGAACCGCCACGTGCGTCACCAGCCGCCGCCTCCCAGCCTTAAAGGAGCGTAGCCGTCCTGAGGCGATCTCTTGCTTGACCTTGGATAATCCGATACCTAGCACATCAGGCAGGTCCGGGATTTGGTGAATAAGAACGGTTTCCACTGGCCAAGAGTAGTCGCAGAGGGTTACCGCCGTCCAGACATAGAATCCGATACTTTGTGCCAGCTCAGCATCATGGGCGCTCAGGTAAGGTCGGGCGGCCGAAGAATCCCGCTCAGGCGCTGCTCGAACTAGCCCATCAAGCGACCGATCCGCGCATGAAGGCTCTCGCTCTTGAAGCCGCTCGACGGGCTTACTCGATGTCAGAACTTGCCGCTCGCTTCGCGAGCCCCGCATATGATGCCTCAGCACTCACGCGAAGCGTTCTCGCGCAATCGCCTCGGACTTCGACGGTGACAAGGCTGGCGGACGTTCTGGGTTATAACGAGCTAACTCAGCACGCGCTCGTCATTGAGTTGACGCCGGGAGACGAGAGGGAAGCCCTACGGCGCTTGGATCAGTTGATCACGAGTCGCTCCCACTCTGCAATCCGTCCACAGTTCGCGGCAGTCGGCGCTGCTTTGCGAGAAAAAATTGCAGCAGCTCCGACGGAGCTACGACGAAAGGCCCTTGCCGATATGGTCGTGGCCGATATTGGACTTTACGAACGCGACGCGCTTGAACTCGTCGCGGAACACCTCGGCGTGGAGTTTCGCAACGCCGACGCACGCCATCTACGTGAAAATCAAAGGGAAGTCTACGCATCGTTTTTGTGGTGGGCCAAGGTCCTGAATCTGAACGTTCGGGCAAGAATTGGCATGGTATCTGCACTGAAACCCTGCTTTAAGGATTTCCCCATTTTGGAAGACCTGATTCTGCAACGTTCGCTGGACCTCGAGTCGGGATACGAAGTAAGGATTATCGAGCAGGCACTCACCGTAGCACGCGGCGCCTTTTTAGATGATCTGTACGCCTCACCGAAGTTCATCCCGGAGCCCGGCTTTAAACTGGAGCACCTAAGGGAGGACCACAAACCATGAGTGTGTTTGTTCGGCCGTGCGCAAAATGTGTGGCTAAGAAGACTAGTGACCGTAAGGATCGGCGTGGCCGCAAGGGTTGTCGCGAATGCAAGTGGCGCGCGGTCACGCCGCCGAAACTTGACCGTAAGACGCTCGGCGTCTATGACACACGAGAAGAAGCCGAAGCAAAGTTACAGGAGGCGCTCGTAAACCATCGCCGGGGAATCGACCTGCTGCCAACGGATCTAACCGTTCGCGAACTTGTCGAACGCTACTTCAAGGACGGAACTACCGACCTCTCTGTCACAACACGTCACCGGTATCGCGAGCTTTGGTCGATCCACGGGTCGGCGCTAGGTAAGCACACGATCGCAGATCTCCGGAAAGCGCATATTGTCAGGCTCTACGCACACTTACAGCGCGAGCCCCGGGGGAAGCGCAAGCCACTCAATCCCCGCACGATCCTGCACCTGCACAGGGTTCTGCACCGCGCTTTCGAGTGGGCGGTCGAAGTCGATTTGATTGGCGCCAACATCTTCCATCGCGTGAGAGTGCCGAGGGTCAAGGACGCGGACACCCGAGCGCTGTCGCTTGAGGAGGCGGGTAAGTTCTTTGACGCCGCACGAGGCTCGGGCTTCGAAGCCTTCTTCCACGTCGCCGCGTTGACTGGCGCGCGGCGCGGCGAGCTCGTCGGCTTGAAATGGGATGCTGTCGATCTTGACTCTGGAGCGCTGACCGTACGCACGTCGCTCGCATCGACGCGTGCAAAGAAGGCGGAGCGCGCTGCCGGAGCCGCTGCTGTCATCCTGAAAGGCACGAAGTCCGGAAAGAGCCGGCAAGTGCCGCTCGATCGCGACGCCGTTACAGTTCTTAGGCGCGTCAAGACGGCCCAAGCGGCCCAGGAGCTCGCGGCGAAACCCGGGGAGTACTTTGACCTCGGCTTCGTCTTTTCGGACAAGCACGGGCGTCCATTAAAGCTCGACGCGCCTACCAAGGCCTTTCGAGAGATCGCCGATGATGCGGAGCTCCCGACGGAAGTTTCGCTGCACTCGTTGCGCCACTCGTTCGCGTCATGGTCGATCGCGAGCGGCGGCGATATTGTCGCGGTGCAACGCTGCCTTGGGCACTCCGTCCCGAGCACGACGCTGAACCTATATTCGCACGTCGTTGCAGGCGGCCGGGAGAAGGCGGTCGCCGCCGTCAGCGACACGCTTCGGCGGGCGCGAGCGGCACGCGCGGCGGGCAGGAAATGACCCCGCGTCGATCGAGCTTCTCGCACCGACTGCACCGAAATTGCACCGGCGGCAATAGCCCGAAAGGTCTATGCAGCAAAAACCCGCATAAAATCCAGCACGGAGAGGTGGCAGAGCGGTTGAATGCGGCGGTCTTGAAAACCGCAAAACGCGATGAGCGTTTCGAGGGTTCGAATCCCTCCCTCTCCTCCATGAAGCCCCCGCGCCACGCGGTTCGCGTAAGAAAGCGGCGACCCTAGTGAGAGGCACCCGCCGACTGAGTGGGCGTTAGTGGTGACGCGGCGTAGATTTGATCGAGCACCTTCAACATTAGGGTGTTGGCGGTCGGGGCTTCGTCGAGCGACACCGTCAAGTTAGTCCACACCACCAATGTCACTTTATTGGCGGGATCGTAGCCCATGAACGATGTTCGAGGCGATGCGAAAGTAGGTGTCAGTTGCGGGCCGACTCATCGTGCCGAGCTGTGTGGTGCCGTAGGTGGCCGTGAACTCGCCTTGGGGTGTGCGCAGGAGCACCACGGCGCCGGGGATCAGGAGCTTCCGAGCTGTCGCGTCCAGCATCGTTTGCAGCGTACCCTGGCTGATCGGCTTGAGCGTCGCGGTCGAGGTTGACGCCACCAGCGTGGACGGATTCGCGCCCGCGACGCCTGTGCCCAGCAGCGCGGCACCGAACAGTAGGCTCGCGACCTGGAAGGGCCTGCGTGGCCGGCTCGGTCGCGATGGTCGGCCGACTGTTTGCATAAAGCCACCCTTTCCTTTGTTCGCTTTCGAACTTGAGACCGTGGTGCAGGTCGTGGCGCGCTTACCTTCGGCGCGTGGCTCTCACGATGAAGTGGTAGGGAATACGCGGATCGCGGATACCCTCGATGCATCGCAGGCCGCTGCGAGCTATGCGGTCCCATCCTTCGGCGGGGCTGTGGGCGTGTTCGGCCGGTGGGCCCGTTGGGCGGTCGATGGTTGCATCCCAGTCGAAAATCAGGACGTCGCCTCGCGGCGCCAATAGGGGCGCGAGGGAACGAAGCGTAGCGTCGTCGATTTCGTGGAGCACATTGAGCGCGAAGATGCGGTCGTACGGTGCTCTCGCCTGCGTCTCTTCCCAACTTGCGGCGACGAAGTTTTCGAGGCCTAACTCTTCCTTCCGGCGGCGAACGATGTCGAGCATCTCGGGCTGCACGTCATAGGCGACGACGCAGACGTCCGGATGCGCATGAGCAAATGCAACTCCGTAGCGCCCCGTGCCGGTCCCAAAATCGAGAACCCGCGAGCCCGAGGGAACGTCGAGCAGCTCTATGACCGCCGCAGTCGGAAGCCAGCCTTCTCGTTCAGGATCGTCGAGCACGCCGGCGCGCTCGTGAGAGAATATATAGGGCTGTTTAGCTCCCTTTCCAGACCTATGCTCCACAGGTTGTAAGAACTCCAAGAGACCTGGCTTCGGCGCCGGATCCCTTCGTGACTGGAGGATCGACTCAAGCGGTCGCGCTTGCAGCCGTAGGGAGTCCCGTCGAGCTTGAAGGGTCGATCGGAATGTATTCGTTTTTGCAGACCCGCCCGAAGAGCGGCTCGAGAAGGTCCCTGACGCCGTCGACCGACGCGGCTTCCCATAAGCAGATCGCCGTCGAGCGGTCATTGCTCGTCACGGTTTGATGCAGCTTGATGTCGGCGGGGATGTCTTTCGCGGCGCTAGCCGCGGTGGCCCAAAACGCATCGGGATCGCTGATCCTATGAATGACCGAAATGAACATAGCCCCATCCTTTATGGTGGTCGAGTGCGCCTTACGGCGATTGGGGTGCCGGCGGGCGACCCCGGTACGTGCCTTGACTACCCGATTCGCTCGCTCCTTGCACCCGCGAAAACCGGGAGCGCCGGCTCGGATCGCCCGACCGGACCGCGGGGAACGCCGGGCGCACGGCCACGTAATCGCTTGAACGTCGGACGCGTCGACTTGGATTTCATTTGAGAAAAATCCCCGCTCAGCCTCAATCCAACCAATCAACGGCAACGTTGGGGTGGCAATTGGAGGTGGGCTTTGGAGCTGTTCAGGGTGGCCGCATTAGCGCTATGGATTGCGTGTTTATCGCTCGCTGCGATAGGAAACGCGGCCGCACATCCGCTCGGCAACTTTACGATCAATCATCTCGCGCGCATTGATGCGCGCGGCGAGCGCCTCGAAATCCACTACGTGCTCGATATCGCCGAAATCCCGACCTTTCAAATTATGCACGCCGCTGACTGGACTCCGGATCGTGTGCGCGATTGGCAAGACGGCGAAGGCGGGCTCGTAGCACGAAACCTTTTCGTGCTGGCCAATGGGACGCCGCTCGTGTTGCGGTTGGATGGCACGTCGGCTCGAACGCGCCCCGGTGCCGGCGGTCTACCCATTCTTTACTGGACCGGAGATTACTGGGCCAAGCTTCCCGCTCGCGCCACCGTAGCGGTCCGCGATCTCGTCTACGCTGACCGGCGCATCGGCTGGAAGGATATCGTCCTTCCGGGCATTGCGGATCCCACCAACCAGCTGCGCTCGTATCCCAGCGCACTAATCGGCTCGCCGCGCCAAAACGATGCAGCGACGTTCACCGTCGCCGACGGACGAATCTCCAACGTTCGAGTCAGCGGCGAGTCGTCGCTGGCGTGGGGTGCGAGCTCGATCGTGCGTTCCTCGGCGCTGTCGGATCTCGTCGCGCGGGGCGGTCAAACGCCGGCGTGGATCCTGTTCACAGTCCTCGCGGCGTTCGGCCTCGGCGCCTTGCACGGCCTCGAGCCCGGCCACGGGAAGGCACTACTCGCATTCACGCTGGTCGGCGCGCGCGCGACCTTCAAACAGGCCGCCATCCTGGCGGGAGCGTTGACCTTCGCGCACACCATCGCCGTGTTGCTGCTCGGCGTGCTCCTGTTCGTCGTGGCGGGTTTCGCAACCGAGACCCTCTTCACGTGGATCACGCTCGTCTCGGGCGTCGCGGTAACGGCGATCGGAGCGCGCAGCCTGACCGCGACACTTCGGCATCGGTACCAACACGCTCGCGGCCACGCACACGCAGACCACGACGCCGATCACTCGCACGCGATACCGGGCGCGGCGCCCCTGCATTTCCCGAGCGCAGTCGTCGCCGCGATGAGCGGCGGGATCGCCCCTTGCCCGGCGGCCATCGTCGTGCTGCTCACCGCGCTGCACCTGCACCGCATCGGCTACGGCTTGGCGCTCATCGTCATCTTCAGCCTCGGCCTTGCATCCATTCTCACCGGATTGGGGCTCGCGGTTGTGCGCGGGGCCGCATGGCTTTCTCGGCGCTCCGCGTTCGAGCGGGCGGCTCGCGTCGCACCCTTCGTCACGGCGACCGTCATCACGATCATCGGCGCCGGCATGCTCACGCAAGGGCTTATCGAGCAGGGGGTGCGCGCCTCCGCACCGACGCTCCTCGCGCTCGCCCTCGGCGGCGTGGCGGCCTGCGCAATTCTCTCCGCCTTTCTCTCGACACGCTTGACACACCACGCTCTCGCCATAAAGGAGACCACATGAGAATCCTTCGTTCCGTTGGGACGATGGCGGCAGTCTTCGTGCTCGCATTCTCGATCTCGCTCTACTCGTTCAGAGCGGCACGCGGATCCGATCACCAAGACTCGCCGGCAGTCGTCGCTAACCCGCTCGCGGATATCACCGACGTCTTTGCCTTCCCGAACCCGCACGACGCCTCGCGCGTCGCGTTGGTGATGAACATCCGGCCGCTGATTCCGGCCGGGATGTATGGGGGCATCGGGTTGGATCCCAACGTCCTGTACCAGTTCAAGATCGCCAATACCGGCGTCGGCTCGAACTCGTTTCATGAGAATACCGTCCTTCAGTTCACGGCCGACACGACCGGCTCGTCGCAGAGAGTCACTCTCTACGGGCCGGCCGCTCCGAACGAGGTTGGCACGTCCAATACGACCGTCGTCAAGACCGGAACGTTCGACTTTGGCAAGGCCACCTCGCTCAAGCACGGGATCAAAGTTTTTGTCGGGCCGAGGCGCGACCCGTTCTTCTTTGATCTCGCGCAGTTTTTCAAGATCATACCTGACCGCAACTACATGAATCATCCGCACGTCCCACCCGCGACGGCGGATTCCTTTCGCTTCGCGTCGCGCAAGCAGCGGATCATCCTGAACGGCGTGGATTACGGCACGGCGGGCTCCAACAAATGCAAGATCGCAAAGCCGCGGGATTTTCTCGCCGACTACGACGTCATCTCGATCGTCGTCGAGATGCCGAAGGCGCTGCTCGCTCCGGCAAGCGGATCACCGGGACTGATCGCACTCTGGGCGACCGCCGGCACGTCCGACGGCCAAGCGGAATAGGAGGCTCTCGAACATGACGATACGCTACAAACTCTCGCTGCTGGCTCTCGCCCTGGCCGGCGCCGTGATCGGGGGCTGCGCCTCGAACTCGGCGTTGACCCCCGCGATGCGCGGTCAGTCGAGTCCTACGACCTCTTCGAAGACCGTGTACCAGCAGATCGAGCTGCTCTCGCGGCCCGCCGTGAAAGAAGCTTTCGAGCTGTTCAGAGATCACCGCAAGACGAACGTCTCGGAGCCTTACGCCGATCCGGTGTTGCAGAGCCAGATCAAGGCGTTCACGCTGGATTTTCGCAGCAGGAAGAACGCCGAAACGCTGCAGGCCGTCCTGTATCCGAACGTGATGAAAGTCGACCTTTCGCAGGATACGACGAAGGCCGCCTATCTCGGCTACGAGACTGGCGGCGCAACCGGCAGCAAGTACGGCGGCCGCGCCCTCAACGACGACATCATCGACATCTCCCTCGGCGCGATCTTCGGTAACACGCTCTCGGCGCTAGGCCTCATTCCCGACGATCACAAAGAGGCGCCCTGCCTTACAACCGACAATATCGCATACGACAAGTCGAACACCGACACGTTCCCGTATATTCAGGCACCGCTCTAACGTGAAAACACCAAAGGCGATTGTCGTCCTCGTGGCGGCAATCGCCATCGGATCGGCATGGCCGTGGTTCGCGGCGCACCGCGCGCAGGCGAACTCGCCGCCGCCCGCTCCGATCCAGACCGACTACCTCCGGCGTAACGCGCTGATCGCGTTTTACGAGAGGCAAGATCTGCGCGACTCCACCGATCAAATCACGCGCCGCATGCTGGGCGGCGAGTACCTGCAGCGCTTTCGCGAGACGGGCGACCTTAACGACGTCACCCGCGCGCTCGCCGTCGCGAGCGATTCGCTGCGGTTGCAGCCTTACGGCAACCTTCAGGCTCTCAGCGTCATCGCCTCGTCCGACCTCGCCCTCCATCGCTTCGCAGCCGCGCTCGTCGCGGCAGAATCGGCCGTACGTGTTGCGCCCTTCGACGACAACGCGCGTGCGGAAACTGCATCGATCCTGATGGAGATGGGGCGGTATGACGCGGCCGCGCATATTCTCGCCCATCCCTTGCAAAGCGACCCGAATCCGACCTGGATGTCGATCCGCGCGCGGTACGACGAGCTCACCGGCAACCTTGCCGGCGCCCGCGTGCAAATGGCCGCGGCGACGGCGATTGTCGACCGCATCATCGTGATTCCGGCGTACACGCGTTCGTGGTATCACACGCGGGTGGCGCAGCTCGCCTTCGAGGCGGGGGAACCATCAAGCGCGGCCGGGCAGTTCGACGATGCGCTGCGCGTGTTCCCTGACAACGCGATGGCGCTGCTCTTCGAAGCCAAGCTCTACCGCGCGCAGCGCGATTGGCGCCGCGCGCTGGTCGCCGCGACGCGAAGCGCAGAGCTTTATCCGCTGCCGCAAGCGCTCGGGTACGAGGCCGACGCGCAGCGCGCGCTCGGCGACCTCGCCGACGCGAGGCGGACCGACGCTCTGATCCGTGCCGAACAGCGCCTCTTCAACGCGCAGGGCGTCAACGATCGGCTGCTCGCGATCTACTACGCGGAACACCGCGAGCACTTGCCCGACGCGCTCCGCGCGGCGCGATCCGACGCGGTCAAGCGGGGCGACGAGATCTATGCGGACGACACGATGGCCTGGGTACTCGCCGCGATGCGGCGCTGGAATCTGGCGCGCGTCTATGCGCTTCGAGCGACGCGATACGATACGGCGGATCCCGAGCTCGAGTATCACGCCGCCGTCATCGCCTGGCATACGGGCCATCGCAGAGAAGCGCGGCGGCGACTCCGGACGGCGCTGGACGCGGATCCGCAGTTTCACCCGGTCTACGCCGACGACGCTCGCCGGCTGCTCCAGGCGATCGGCGACTGACGATGCGCGCGAATGTCGTTCGACTTTACGCCCTTTTGATCGCGCTCAACCTGGGTGCGTGGGCGCTGGCCTTGTGGGCCTTTTGGTCGCGCCCGGTTTTGCTCGGCACCGCGCTTCTGGCGTACACGTTCGGTCTGCGTCACGCGGTCGATGCCGATCACATCTCCGCAATCGACAACGTCACGCGAAAGCTGATGCAGGAACGCAAACGGCCGCTGGGCGTGGGCTTGTTCTTCTCGCTCGGGCATTCGACGGTCGTCGTCGCGCTGACGCTCGCCGTGGCGATCGGCGCCGCGCTCGTCAAGAGCAGGCTGCCAGCGTTGCAACACGCCGGGACGCTCGTCGGCACCTCCGTCTCCGCCGGCTTCTTACTCTTGATTGCGGCGATCAACCTGATGGTTTTGTTCGATATTTTCGGCGCGTTCGCGCGCGCGCGGCGAGGCGAGGCGTACGACGATGCGTGCCTCGACGCGATGCTGAACCGGCGCGGCCTAATGGGGCGCTTCTTCGCGCCGCTCCTGCGGATCGTAGACCACAGCTGGAAAATGTATCCGATCGGGGTGCTCTTCGGGCTCGGCTTCGACACTGCCACCGAGGTCGCGCTGTTGGGCCTCGCCGCGGTCGAGGCCGGCAAGGGTCTGCCCGTGGCCGGCATCCTGCTGTTCCCGCTGCTTTTCACCGCGGGAATGTCGCTGATCGACACGACCGACGGCATCTTGATGCTAGGTGCGTACGGCTGGGCCTTCGTCAAGCCGATGCGCAAGCTGTACTATAACGCGGTCATCACCCTCGTCTCGGTGCTCGTCGCGCTCGTCGTCGGCGGCCTCGAGGCCGCCGGAGTCGTCGCCGACCAGCTCCGCCTCTATGGCGGCGTCTGGGACGCGGTGAGAACCGTCAACGATAACTTCGGCGTCCTCGGATTTATCATTGTGGGAGTCTTCCTTGCGAGCTGGCTGGTCTCGGCGGCCGTCTACAAGCTGAGCGTCTCCCTAGGCGGATCGTGAGAACGCCGTCTACTTTACGCGAGAGATCATAGTTCAAGGGCGGCCGTCGCGGCGGCCTCTTCGCTCCATTGCGCGCCAAGCGCCATCAGCTTGTCGAGCTGTTCTCCGAATGCGCTTTTGAGCACGACGCCGACGCGCTCGTGCTCTTGCCGTTCGGTATAGTCCCGGCGGGCACCAAGCGATCTGAGCCGAGCCTCAACGAATCCGAGCAGCATTGGGACCTGCTCCCGTTTTCTCCCCAAAGGCTGATCCGAACTGGACTGTAACGTTGCGATTGCGGCGAAGTGCTGCAGTACAAATGCCGACAACACAGGCGCGCGGACGTCTTGGGCCGCCTCTAATGCTTGCAAAGCGTACGCGCGCGCGTCGTCAAAACAATCGAGCGCCACCAGATATGCCGCCATGTTGCTCAAGTCGGCCGCTTCCGAGCGACGATTTCGCGTGGTTGCATGTCCGGTGCGCGCCTCTTCTGCTCGTTCCAAAGCGGCGGCCGCATCGCCGGCCTCGAACTCCACTTCGGCAAGATGCCCCGCGATCGACGCCGCCGGTCTCCCAAGGCCAAGCGACACGTATAGGGCGAGCGCCTCAGCGTAGAATCGGCGGGCGCCCTCGACGTCCCCGCGGCGAGAGCAAGCGGTCCCGAGGTCGCTCAGTGCTAATGCTTGCAGACGGCGATTCTCGAGCCGCTCCGCCGACGCCAGCACCCTCTGCAGAAATGCTTCGCCCTCCGAACCCTTTCCGATTGCGGTAAGAGCGCTTCCGGCCGCGTGCTCTGCGCGTGCGACTTGTAAGTCGTCGAGCATGGAGCGTAGCCGTAGCGCATGCTCTGCCGATGCGAGCGACGCTGCGGATTCAAATAGCGCGCCAGAGAGCTCCGCGTCCGCGATGTAGAGCTGCGCGAGCTCGTCGGCGCGAGTCTTTTCGGTAATCGAGTCTATGGCCAACCGCACCCAGCGTCGGCCCTCAACGGGAGAGAGCGAATACCACACCCGGGCAAGGGCTCCGGCGAGAAGACAGCCTGAGCGAAGGTCGTTGCGCTCCTCGAGCGACCAGCGGAGTGCGGCGCGAAAGTTATCGAGCTCGGCCTCGGCTTCGCGGAACCAGGAACGTTCGGAAGCCCCGTACCAATCCCGATCGAGCCGCACGGCTACTTGTAGAAGCGCCAGCGTGTGGCGATGTCCCAGCGTGTGGCGTTCGCCTCGCTCCGTGAGCTTTTCCAAGGCATATTGCCTGGTGGTCTCCAGCAGATGATAACGCGTGGTGCCGTGAACGAAGTTCGTCATGACTAGCGATTGGCCGACGAGCGACGAGATCGACTCTAATACGTCTTGTGGCCGAATGGCTTCGTCCGTGCAAACTGCCGTCGCAGTCTCCAGAGTGAAGCCGCCGCTGAAGGTGGCGAGTCGATCGAAAAGTAGCTGTGCCTGCGAGGACAGGAGTCCGTAACTCCAGTCGATCACGGCGCGCATCGTTGCGTGGCGCGATATTGACGCGCGCCGATCTCCCGTCAGCAGGTCGAAGACCCCGTCGAGACGATCGGCGATCTCCTGCGGAGATAGCACGCTTGCTCGTGCAGCCGCAAGTTCGAGGGCGAGGGGCAAGCCGTCGAGACGTCGGCAGATCTCAACGACTGATCGTACGTTTTCTGCTGTCACCTCAAAGCGTAAGTCAGCGGCGCGAACGCGGTTGGCAAAAAGGGCGACGGCGCCGTACTTCGAGGCCGCGTCCGGGGAGGGGACGTTCTGCTTCGGAAAGGCAAGGGGCGAAAGACGATAGATTTGCTCCCCCGCGATGTTTAGGCCTTCGCGACTCGTCGCCAGCAAGGCGACGCTCGGGCATTCGCGGAGAAGTGATCCGGCGATCGTGCGCGCCTGCGAGATGACGTGTTCGCAATTGTCCAGAATGATCAACAACCGCTTTTGTGCGAGGTAGGCGAAGAGCGTTTCGAGCGTAGGGCGTTGGGGTGATTCCTGAAGGTGTAACGCTCTCGCAAGCGCATGCGGCACTACGGCGGCGTCGTTGAGCGGGGCGAGCTCTACGAACCAAACGCCGTGCGGAAATCGGTTTACCAGCCGCGTTCCCACCTCGATGGCGACCCGCGTCTTCCCGATTCCCCCGGTTCCAACGATGCTGACGAGCGGCGCCGAATCAAGTAAATCGGCGATGTCTCGAACGACGTCGTCGCGCCCAAATAACGACGTGAGCTTTCGCGGGAGATTATGCGTCAGGGCTGAACCGTGATCGGCGAGACGGGGACCGCGCGAACGCGGGGCGGCATGCTCGAGTGCCTCGCGCGCTTCTTGTGGCAGTGCGAGCGCATCGGCAATGCGCTCGAGCGTCACATGGTACGGCGCCTTGCGATACCCGCGCTCGAGCGCGCTGACGGCCTGGACGCTGATGAGCGCTCGCTCTGCGAGCGCCTGCTGAGAGAGACCAGCTTGTAGTCGAAACTTTTTGAGAAGGGCAGCGAGCTCGGCGGTGTTCGCCGCGTCTCGCAAGCTAGCTACCCAGCGCGGGTGCGATTCCGATTGGCGGGGCCGTGATTCCGCCGAGTACGTCTAGGATATATGCAATAAGGCCCTGCAGATTTACCGCGTCGATATATCCGGCGGCATCGGCGACCCACAGATTTTGAGGCCTGCGGTTATCGAAATTTATGTTCGCTGGAAGAATGAGGCCGCCGAGACCGACGACGGTGAAGATGCTGCACGACGACGAGCTCTGGCATTTGAAGATGCCGAGCAGTTGGTCGACGTAATAGAGGTTCCCGGCACCGTCGAAGGCCAGTCCGCCGGCCCTCAATATTCCGGACTTAAACAGCGTACCGCTCCCGTTGCAGCCCGCAAACTCCACGATCGACCCGGTCAATTTCAGAGGGTCGTTGAAGCTCCAGTAGCAGTTGCCACGTGAATCGATTGCGATGCCCTCGCCCTGGATCGGATCGGTCCCATAGGTCAGTATCCGCGAGGGTGCGTCGTGACCGTTCAGATAGACACTCACACTTCCCGCGCTCCCTCGGGTGGTCGAGCCGTTCGAAACGGCGACGAGCTGCCGATCTGGAGTAACGTTGACGTTGACGGGAACCTGTCCGTCGTCTCTCAGCGTTGCTTTGGGGCTCTCCAGTCCTTCACGCGTCGTGCGATAGACGAGGACGTCTGAGGCTCCTGAGTTGGCGATGTACCACCACGCGTCGCGCGTCGTTACCATGCCCATCGGGCTCGAGAATCCCATGGTCAGCGTCTTACGGCGCGTGAGGGTAAAGCCGTGTCTGTTGCGCCGATAGACGACGACCTCATTGGCGGAAGGCTGAGACGAATACATCGCATCGTTGCCGTAGAAATGGGCGGCTGGCCACGCTAACGTCTGTGTAGCTCCGACGTATGGCGGCGTGCCGGCGGACGGGCCTTGCGCACACCCGCTCGCAGCGAGAGCGATCGTAAGGTGCACGAGCCGTCGCGCCAAAAATCTGGACACAAAAGAACTTTCGTCGCGTTAGCGACCCAGCCCTTGCTCTGCGCCAAGAAGGCCCGTCCGAGCGGGCCTTCTTGCGCATTCCCCGGGGCCTTCCTACAAGAGTACGATCCGCACGCGGACCAGCAGAAGGTGATGCCGCAGGTCTTTCACGAGAAAGAACCCGTTGCCAAGCGCGAGGCCGCCGAGCAAGAAATCGGTCTTTTGACTCCCGAGAAGCGGCTTGAGATCAAGGAGCCCGGGCACGTGATTGAAGAGCTTAAAGACACCGTTATATCCGTTTTCACGGAACTTGCAGTGAACGAAGCCCAGTAGTTTGATTTTTATCACGTTGCCGCAAAGCGATATGATGGGGGAACGGTTTCGGGCAAAGGTATCCGCACCGCCGAATTGAGGCGCAGAAACCGCAGTCGAGCCAACGGGGATGTAATTTGGGCTCGCAGGCGATTGTCCGTGACAGGCTGCCATACTGAGCGATAAGGCCACAGTTAGGGTGGCACCCACCAACCGTTTTAGATGGAACGTCATGTTAGTTTGCTCCTTCGTTGTTGTGGCGCGAGCTTTTCGCATGATGGGCGAGGCCTCACAATGCCAGGCCAAACCAGAACTGCCAGACCTCGGCCTCGAACGGCGCCATGAACCGGTGCCCTAACGGCCGAGTGCAGCGCGCCCCAGCTGTCTTCGATTCTCCACGCGATGGGCATGCGCGTCGTGGTGTAAGCATGCAACCATGGTAGCGTCGAGCCCCGGAGGGTCGCCATCTACAGGCGCAATTGTGCCAGAAAACTGTGTCGGAAAAGTGTGTGAGGTCGTGGTTTGACGGCCGGATCGGCCTTAATCGAGCGCGCCTCCAAAGGCACGGCCATCGACGGTCTCGAACGCGATGAGGGGCCGACACCTGCGCACCTTTCGATCGGAAAGCCCGGATGGAACAGAACTTGAGGGCGTCGTAAATGAGCGAAGTGGGACCCGTAAAAGCGGCTGGTCTTTTGGGTTTTATCCTCATCTTCGGTTTTTGTGGATGTTCTGGGGCAGCTCTTCCGCCTACTCCGGGTGTCCCGGGTGGAAGCACGCCGGGAGCGACGGTGTTCGATCAGAGCGCCTCGGCGTGCGCTGTTTCATACGACGGAGTCGTTTGGTATCAGGTGCCCGCCGGCAAGTTCTCCCCGATTGACGTAAGGCACGCGCACTGTTCAAGCGGTCTCTCTACGATCGACTCGCCGCCACGCCCAAGTTGGGCCATTCCGCATGGGCAGACGCAAGCGCGATTCGTGGCGACGTCCTTGCAGCAAGGACACTACGTACCCGGCGGAATGCAGAGTATCGAGGCGGATGCCCGGGAGAACAAGCTATCGGTGTCGTGGATGACCGTCGGGTTGAGCTACGTTACCGGCGTTGGCGACTTGTACGACGTCTATCATCAAAAAAACGGCGACGATATCGAGGGTATCAGTAACCGTACGCTGATCGACTACCTGAAGGACCATTTTTCGTGGTACGTCCCCACGGTGAGTGTCGAGGGCGCGGGACACGAACGCAATATCCAAGGACTGTTAGCGTTAGGCGAACACGCCTTCTGGGGAATCACGTGGAATAGCCACGGAACCGATGGCACGTACGATTACGGCGCGCCGTGGGGGAGCTACTGTGCCGACCCGACTTCATATAAACGCCCGCAGCCGGACGGTCAATGCTCGTTACTGGCGCTAGAGTGGACGGCACGAGACTTGACTCGCGCATACCTGAGCGGGCATGAAGAGTATTTTTCGACCGATCCCGATGATTTGCAGCAGCGTGCGGGATTCTCGACATCTGGTGCGGAGCAGTACATTCGCGAGCTGGCCGATGCGTATGCGGCGGCCGGTGAGACCCAACCGATCGTGATGATGTCGCAGCAGGAGAGCAATTTCAACAATATCGTTCCTGGCGACGCTGAAGTTCTCGCAGCGTTATACAACCAGGCAACGCGCGATGGCATGAAGACGGAGACACTGGCGGAGGTTGCGAGCGATGCCGAGACGTTCTCAGCGGCGCCCCGAGCGGCGGCATTTCCGTTTATTCCCGGCGGTACGGCCGTTCCATCGCCGATCGTTAACGGACAAACCGTTTATCCTGCAACCATCGACTATCACGACACGCAGATCGGCATGACGTTTTTGGCTGGGCACACCTTGCCGACGCGAGCCTTTCGTTATGCGGATGACCCGGTATCAAAGTATAACGTGCCGCTGGTATCTCTGCCTCATGGGGACTACCCGACGCTGGAGAAAGCCGTCATTGACAAGAAGAGCTTAATACTCGAAATAACGTCGCCGATTCGGCTGCATTTCGGGATCGCGTTATGGGCGTCGCCGGAAACGCTAAGGATAAATCAGCCGAATGCGACTCCGGCCGGTCGCGCCGGCGAGGTTGTTACCTTTGATCTAGAGCGAGGGGAAAACGACATCCTCATTCATTGTCCGGGGTGTAAAGCAACAACGTTATCCTATTCGACGTAAGGCCGGATAGCGAGGAAGGGGCCCCAGGTCGGCACCCTCCTGGCCGTGAGCGAGCGAGGGACCGCTACGGCGGACGGCGAATATAACAACTAAGATCGCCTCAGTCGCGTTGTATAACACTGTCGGTGCGTTTTTTACTTTGCTGACTAGTCGCTTTGCGATCTGCTGAGCATTCAACACGAAAGGAACGAACTTCCCGTGCGAAACCTCGTATCTGCCGGCGCTGCGGCCGCTGTCACGCTATCTTTTGCGCTGAGCGCATGCAACGGTGCAGTCACCCCGTTTTCGAAAGCCCCTGGGGCGTCATCGCCAATGGGCGCGGTCCCCTTCCATCCCGCTTGTGAGAAGGGCAAGAGCGGCGTGGGCATGCAGACGCCGCATACCCAATTCATCGTCAACGGACGCTACATCGATTTGAAGATTGGGGATAAGGCACCCCAGAAGTTTTTCATTAAGGGGATGGCTTATTCGCCGACCCCGGTCGGCAACGGCCTTGGCGATCCGCCGTCGTGCGACGATCCGCTTCGCAACGACAACAAGGCTATTTGGTCGCGCGACCTTCCCACGCTCCGGGCGACGGGCATCAACGCGATCCGCGTTTTCAACGTCTCGCCGCCGCCTTACGACGAAAAGCTTGGGACGATTGACGAATTCCTGGATGCCGCCTGGAACAAAGGCGACAAGCCCATCTACGTGCTCATGACCATCTATTTCGATGGTAGCGCGCTCAATAATGCCGATGCGGCCCGAGACATCGCCGGCCAGTATGAGCGTCTCGCCGCCAAGTACGCCCTCTATCCGGCCGTCATGGGAGTATCGATCAGCAACGAAATCACTGGTGTTGACCACTGGACCACAAAGGGCTGGTGGGACAACTTCAACCTGGTCGCGGACGGAGCCAGGAGGGGCTTCGCTTCTAAGGGCGTCAAGAAGCTCGTGACGACTGCCGACTTTGATGGCCTCACCACCTTTGACTTCAAGGGCCGCCCGCAGATTGCCCAAATCTATTGGGGCGAGAAGTACGGCGCGAGGGTCGATGTGTGGGGCGACAACCTCTATCGAGGACGGTGGTTCACTGACCTGCTTACGCAGATCCAAGACACGACCACGAAGCCCGTTATTCTAACCGAGTACGGCGCGACGGCAGCCTACCACCCTGCGTGGGCGAACACCTACGAGTATCTCAAGGCCGAAAAGCACAGAAACGGGCAGTGCATTCCGCCGACGGGGCCGGATGGGCCGGTAAATCGCGATGTCGCAGAGTTGCCCGGCGGCCGCCACAATCCCAACATGGCCGGCCTCGTCGACTACTCAGTGAACATGGCGGATCTGCTGTATAACACGTACAAAGATAGCGGCCTCGTGGCGGGCGGGTTCTATTTCGAATATAGCGATGAGTGGTGGAAGGCCGACCCTAACAACCCGGCGTTTCGCGGCGAACACGTAGGAAACGAAAAATTCACCGCCCACTTCCCCGGATGTGGTTATGATTCGGCCTGGTTCGGACTCAACTCGATCAAGAAAGGTGCCGGTGACCTCGACGTGCTGACCCCGCGTCCAACGCTTAACGCCCTGAAGGCGACCTGGGCGCAACAACAACCTTAGACAATCGAAGCACGCGTTTGCGTGAGTTCGACTCCGTGGCATCCGATTGATCAGGTGCCACGGAGTCTTTACTTTTTGCCTCCTCCTTGAAGTGCCGCTTCGATTCTTTGCCGCAACGCCGATCGCGCGTTCCACTCATCAGCGAAGACCTTCAGAATTCTCGCTGTCAGCCCCCAAATGTGCCGGCCTTCGTGGTCCAGCGCGTACAACGTCCTGTCGCCCGTGCCTAGCGCAGGATCTTCGTATATTTTGCCCGGAGCGACGATCGCCGCAAGCGGAACCGTAAATGCTCCGATCGTCTCCGTTCGGTCGACGTGCAGCGGCGTACGCGGCTCGAGCACGCCGACGACCGGCGTGACCGCGACGCCGCCGGAAACCTGCCGTTGTTGCTCGAGTTGCCCGACCACGCGGATCGCCGTGGGCCGCACGCCGAGCTCTTCGTAAAGTTCGCGTACTGCGGTCGTCGCCGGATCCGCGCCGTCGATCGGATCGGTCATGCCTCCGGGTAGTCCGATTTGACCGGGATTGCGCCGCAGATGGCCGGCGCGCTTGACGAAGACGACTCCGTGCGGCTCGTCTGCAAAGATGGCAATCATTACGGCCGCTTCCATTTCGTTAACGTGCCGAGGGAAGACGCGAGCCCGTCATTGTATGTGCACCAACATCATGAAACCGTATGCAATCCTTGCTTGCGCTATTCTGCTTGCCAACTGCTCGCATTCCACCTTTGCACCGCAATTTTCTCCGCCACTTTCCAGCGGAGCCTCCGCAATGTCGCCAGACCAAGGGCCATGGTTGTGTGGCCAGCCGCCGTCCGCGGCACGCCGCGGCGACGATTCGCCGGCGCTCGGTTCCAGTTATAAGTCGCTCTACAAATTCAAGGCCGGGAACGACGGCGGCTATCCGTATGGCGCACTCGTCGTGCTGGGCGGCAAGCTCTACGGTACGACCGACCAAGGCGGGAAATTCGGATACGGAACCGTCTTCGAACTCAGCAAGAGCGGTCAGGAACGCGTGGTCTACAGCTTCGGCGGGAACACCGACGGCGGGTATCCGTGCTCGGGCCTCACGGTGGCGAACGGCAAGCTGTACGGAACAACGCAGTCCGGCGGCACGCACGGCTGGGGCACCATCTTCGAGGTGTCCGCCGCGGGGAGCGAGCGCCTCGTCTACAGCTTCAAGGCCGGCAACGACGGCGCCGCGCCCTACGCGGGCGTTCTCTATCACAAAGGAAACTTTTATGGCACGACGGTCGAGGGCGGCACGAAGGGATGGGGGACGATCTTCGAGACGTCGGCGACCGGTCGCGAGCGCGTGCTCTACAGCTTCAAGGCCGGCACCAAGGATGGCGGCTATCCGTATGGCGACCTCATCGCGGTCAACGACACGTTCTACGGCACGACGAAGGAGGGCGGAAGCACCGGATGGGGCACGGTCTTCACCGTAAGCCCGGTCGGCAGCGAAAAAGTGTTCTATAATTTCAAGGCCGGAACCAAGGACGGCGGCTATCCGTTCGATGGGCTCACCGTTCTCGACGGCAAGCTCTTCGGCACCACGAAGGAGGGCGGCAGCGCGGGCTGGGGCACCGTGTTCGTCGTCGACCTTTCGCGTCAAGAGCACTTGGTGTACTCGTTCAAGAGCGGTTCCGACGGAGGCTATCCCTACGCGCGTCTCACGGCGCTCAACGGCATGTTGTACGGCACGACCCTGGAAGGCAACAAGAAGAACTGGGGAACGGTGTTTCGGGTCGGGCCGACCGGCGGCGAGCGCGTGTTGTACGGCTTCCAAGCCGGTCACGACGGCGCATCTCCCTTCGGACAGCTGACGTACTTCGACGGAAAGTTCTACGGCACGACGCAAGGCGGTGGCGTCAACGGCGGATGGGGAACCGCCTTTAGCATCGGGCGGTAAGCTTTGCTGCGCTAGCGAATCGCGAGTCGAATCTCGTAGCGCGAGCGCCGGTACTCATCGTGCTCGTTCGTGCCGGAGACAAACAAGCGATACGTACCGGTTTTCGGGAGCGTGCCGCTCCACGCCGTCACTCCGCTGAGTTGGGCGAGGCTCGACGCATCATCGTCGTAGTACAGTGATGCACCCGTGTGCGGCGGCCGGGCCCCACTCTGCAACCGGATCGAGATCCGCTGACCGGCGCGTGCGCGCAAGACGTATTCGTCTCCGAAGTGGTAAGCGACCGTGCCCGAGAGGGTGGTCGTGGACGTGCCGGGCGCAAAGCGCACAGGCACCTCGTACGGCCTGCGCTCGCCCAGCGCGACGTCGTAAAGATGCGACCGCGCCGCGGAGAAGACGTATTTGGTTCCGTTCCAGACGTAGGTCGATTCCAGTATCAGCTCAACGGAGTCGTGCGTCGGCATCGTCGCGGTGCCGTCCGCACTCACCTGAGCAAACGCCGGCAACGTCGGCGCGTCGAGCACGCGCCGATAGCCGGATCCGATTCGTTCGTAGATCGCGACCCGCGTCGATTGCCCCAGTGCTAGGCAGGGGTCAATCGCGACGGCGACCGTCATGTATTCGCCGCCGCGCAGCGTCAGGTGTCGCAGTTGGAACGCCTGAGCGACGTAGGCTTGCGGCGTCCGGCCGGACTCGCTCGCACATGCCGCGATCGCCTTGTCCGACATGAGGGCTGCGACGAGCGCGACGCCTGCGATCGTTATAGCTTTCCGAAGAAGCTAGTGATGTTGAAGTAAAAATCGCGCTCCACGTTGGTTGCCGGACAGACGACGTGAAGACGATCGTAGGCATGTCCTGCCGCGTGCATCGCCGACTGGCTCTTGATCTGCCAGCGTGTGTCGCCCGAGCACGGGTGAAACGCGAGATAGCGGTATTCCCACGCGACGCCGTCGGTTTCATCGGATTGCGTATCGAGGATCGCCGCAAACAGCGAGTCGCCGGCGGGTGCGGTCAGCGGCGGAAGCGCGGGTCGCGCAGTCTGCGCCGTCGTGGTCCATTGGAGGCTGCGCAGCCGGCCGTCTTGGAACACGTAGGTCGCATTCGTCGTCGGCGAGATGGGTACGGCGAGTAGCGGCCGGTCGTCAGGGTCGATCGCGGAGTGATAGTCGGGATGCACCGACTTCACCGTCTCGAGCGTGTCTCCGAGGCGCACGCCCGAGGGATCGGGCACGACGTTATCCAGCACGGCCGTGGGCGCGGCGTCGGTGAATGCCTCAAAGCTTGAGATATAGCCGGCGTCTTCGACGACGAGCAGGTACGTCGAGTTTGCGCCAGGCAGCCAGTAGCGCGCTACGCGCCGGCCGTTCACCGGCACGATCCGCAACGGATCGCCGAGCTTCGGACGCAGCGTCGACGCCGGCGCTCCGAGCGCGACGCCGTGCCAGGCTACGGCTGAGTCCGCGGCAAGCGTAACGGCCGCCGCGAGCACAGAGATTGCAGCGATCACTTGCGACGAACTAGTCGCCGGTCTGTTCGATTTTACCTGTTAGGAGTTGATAGACCATCACGAAGTCGCCGCAAAACGACAGCGCCGGATGCTCCAGCGTCTTGGGCTGATTCTTCTCGAAGACCCAGTGCGACGCAAACGCCGGCAGATAGCCGAGCGCGAGACCGCCGAGCATCAGCGCGGGACGTCGCAGCGCGATGCCGGTTAGGCCGACCGCGAGGCCGCTCAGCAGACCCGCCGCGTGCACGAGCTTCGTGCGGCGGTCCTGATGCGCCGCGAGATACTCCGGATAAAATTCCGCGAACGTCATGCTCCCGCTATCCTCCGTTCATGTCGAGAAAGAGCTCCGTGGCGAGCGCGATCAAGAACCCCGCGCACATCGTCGCCGTTACGGACGCCGAGAGGCCGGTTCGCCGCAACACGCTCCACAACTCGCCGATCACGAAGATGAGCGCACCAACGGCGATCGCGAGGAACAGCACCGAGAGCGTCGGCGAGTAGAAGCTGTAACCGACGATCGTCCCGACGAACGTCGGCCCGCCGGCGATGAGGCCGGCAAGGCCGATCTGCGCCCACGTCGGGACGACGCGCCCGACGAGCGGCGCCGCGACGCCGAAGCCCTCCGTCGCGTTGTGCAGCCCGAAGCCGACGATCAGCGCGAGTGCGACGGCGGTCGCGCCGGCCGCGGCCGATGCGCCGATTGCAAGTCCCTCGCCAAAGTTGTGCGCGCCGATCCCGATCGCGATGATTGCGGCCAGCACGATCGGATTCTCGGCGTGCGCCGCCGCCTGCCGGGTGAGGTGCGTCGCCGCGCTCCCGAGGCCGACCAAGCCGATCAGCAAGCCGGCGACGAACACCGCGATGAGCCCCGCCGGGAAGGCGCCCGTCGAGGCGTGCCACGCATCGAGGCCTCGTGAGATGGGCGCGATCGCGTTCTGTGCGATCTCGACGACCAGGTAGAGCAGGATGCCGATGGCTAGCGCGTTGAGCAGCGCGATGGTCTCCTGCGAGAGCCGCCGCGCTCGCGCGATCGGCAGGCCCAGGAAGATCGTGAAGCCCGCGATCGCCCCGAGCAGCACCGTCATGCCGAAGCTCAGCGCGCGCGTCGTCGCTCCGGCCGCAGGCGCCATCGCATGGTACATCGCGGTCAGGGTGTTGGGCGTGCCGGCGTAGTGGATCGCGGTGATGAGGCCAGCCGGCATGCCGCTCGCGTCTTCGATGTGGTCCATGACATGACAGTGAATCAGCCACGTGCCGGGCTTCGCGTTGGCGTCGACAACGACGTCGACGCGCTGGCCCGGCGCTACCAGCACCGTGTCCTCGACGTCGCGGTAGTCGACCGGAGACGCATCGCGCGCGACGATCTGCTGATAGTGACCGTGCGTGTGCATCGTATGGAACTCTTCGCCTGAGATGTTGACCCACCGGATGCGAAAACGCTCGCCGGCGCGCACGTCGAGCTCGCGGGTTGCCGGATACTCCTTGCCGTTGAGCGTGAAGTGATTTTCCGCGCCGCTCTGGATCTGCCATGACGAGATCATCTCTAGAAAGTCGTGCGCGAGGCCGCGCTCGACCGGCCGCGGGACTGCGGGCTCGACGATGATCGCTCCGTAGAGTCCCGAGTCCAGCATCGCCTCGTCGTCGTGCGTGTGGTAGATGAACGTCCCGGGCTCATCGGCGACGAAACGATAGACAAAGTGGCCGCCCGGCGGCACGAGCGGCTGCGAGATGCCGCCGACGCCATCCATGCTCACCGGAATGTCGTGCACGCCGTGCATGTGAATCGAGTCGGGCGTCGTGCCGTCGTTCGTGTAGTCGAGCACGAGCGTATCGCCCTGCCGCACGACGAGCGCGGGTCCCGGAACAACGCCGTTGTACGTGTTCGCCATGACGGTCAGACCAGGCTTGAGCGTCCAGGGGGCTGCGCGCTCGACGACGTGAAAGGTCTTGACGGGGCCTCGCGTCGACGGAAGCGCCTGATACGCGCCGTCCGAACGCTGGAAGACCGACGACTCCCCGGGCGCCGGCGTCGCCTGTGGAATCGGCCCGCTCAGCGGCTGCAGCCCGAGCGACGTCGAGTTCGCTGAGGCCGCAGTCTGATCGGCGTCGGCCGAGGCAACTGCGGGAACAGCCGCCCCGACGAGCAGCGCGAAGGCAAACAGGGCGCCCCAGCGCCGGCGGCGGAGCTGCTGCATCTTAGGTACGCCTAATATTTTCGCTAGGCATACCTTTCTCCCGCTTCGGCGAATCGGGCCGTCGGGGAAAGGAGAATGACGTGCCGGACGTACGGCTCGAGCGCACGCTGCGGGTTCCAGCAGACCCCGGGGCCCAGGCACTCGGCGAACTGTTGAAGGCGATCGCGGACCAGGAGGGCCCGTGGCGCGGCTTCGCGCTGCACATCGGTTTCGGTGAACTACATCTCCCCGACGTCGGATACGTCGCCGTGCCAATTAGCCTGCAAGTGAAGAAGCATGAGGACAACGCGCGCGTGTTCGACATCACCTTCAGCTCGATGAATCTTCCCGCCGCGTTTCCCACGTTCAACGGCACCATCGGTACCGAACCTTCCGGCCTCGGCGAGTGCAAGCTCCTACTTAGGGGCGGTTACGATCTGCCGATGCAGATCTTTGGATCGTTCCTCGACAAAGCGCTCGCGCCGAATCTCGCGCGACGCTCGCTCGAGAACTTCATCGACGAGATCGCCGCAGCGACCCAGGCACGCGTCGATCAGCGCGAGGCGGAGTTCGCGCGCTACCGTTTCTATTCGGCCAACCTTCGATGAATCGAACCGAGGCGGGTTGCTGCATCGTCGGTGGCGGGCCGGCCGGAATGATGGCCGGTCTGCTCATGGCTCGGGCCGGCGTCTCGACGGTGCTGCTCGAGAAGCACGGCGACTTTCTACGCGATTTTCGCGGTGACACTATTCATCCGTCGACGCTCGACGTCATGGCCGAGCTCGGGCTGCTCGAATCGTTCTTGCAGCGGCCGCACCAAGAGGTCACGACGCTGGCCGGCAGTCTCGGAGACACGCTCGTCACCGTGGCCGACTTTACGCATCTGCCAACGCGATGCAAGTTCCTCGCGTTCATGCCGCAGTGGGACTTTCTCGATTTCTTGGCGGAGGAGGCGCGGCGCTATCCGGCGTTTGACCTTCGCATGCGCACCCGTGCGGACAGTCTGCTTTGGGAGAACGGCGGAGTCGTCGGCGTCCGCGCGCAGTCCCCGGACGGCGCCGTGGACGTCCGAGCGCGCCTCACGATCGCGGCCGACGGACGCGAATCCGTGTTGCGGCAACGCGCGGGACTCGAGCCGGTCGAGCTCGGCGCGCCGATGGACGTACTCTGGCTGCGCCTAACCAAACACGCCGACGATCCGCATCAAACGTTCGGGTACATCCGCGACGGCCGCATCATGGCGCTCATCGACCGCGGAGTCTACTGGCAGTGCGCCTACGTCATTCCGAAGGGATCGCTCAGCGAACTCCAGCGCTCGGGGTTGGAGGCGTTTCGCCGGAACGTGAGCACGATCGTCCCTTTTCTCACCGATCGCGTGGATGAGATCCACAGCTGGGACGACGTCAAGCTGCTGACCGTTCGGGTGAATCGCCTGCGCGAGTGGTTTCGCCCAGGCTTCCTGTGTATCGGAGACGCGGCGCACGCCATGTCGCCGATCGGAGGTGTGGGCATCAACCTCGCGATTCAAGACGCCGTCGCCGCGGCGAACATGCTCGCCGCTAAACTCGTCCGCGGCGACGTGAGCGTGCGCGACCTCCGTGCGGTGCAGCGCCGTCGCGAGGGCGCCGCGCGGCTTACTCAAGCGCTACAGCTGTTCATTCAGAGCAGGATCATCGGGAACGTGCTCGCGAGCGGGCGAGCGCCGGTGCTGCACCGGCTTCCGGCCCTGCTGCGCTGGCTACCGTTCTTGCCGCGGATACCGGCGCGGCTCGTCGGGATCGGCTTTCGACCGGAACACGTCGCTACTTGAAGACGATTCCGGTCTGCTGCACCTCTTGATACGGCAGCAGCCATACTAACGACTCATCGTGCAGGTCCACGACCTGAACGCGATTGCCGAACGGGTCGACGAAATCGCAGCGAAACCCCGGTATCAGTTTGATGCCGTACTTGCCGGTGAGCTTGTCACGCACCTCCGCTAGCTGCGCCTCGTCGCGGACGATCAATCCGAAATGGCGAGTGCGATTCGGGCGGCCGTCGCCGCCTCCGAACATGGCGAGGAACTGATGCTCGCCCACCTTGAAAAACGCGTCGCCCTCACCCTCGTCGAGTTTCTCTAGGTCGAAGACGTCCTGATAGAACGCGACCGCCTTCGCGACGTCGCTGACCTCGATCGCGATGTGATTGATGCCGTATACCTTGACGCTCATGCCGGTCTCTACCCGGCGCCTCGTGGAATTGGTTGCGGTGCGCTCGGGAACGACATCGTCACGCGAGTGCCATCGCCGAGCCGGCTTTCGAGCGCAACAGCGCCGCCGGCCCGTTCGACCGCGCGTTTGGCGATCGCGAGGCCGAGCCCGGATCCCTCGCCGTTCGTGCGCGACGTTCCGCGATAGAAGCGGTCGAACGCGTGCTCCACGTCCTGCGCCGCCATCCCGGGGCCGTGATCCGAGACCTCGATCGTGACGCACGCGCCGTCCGAGGCGACGTTTACCGTGACGCCGGAGGCGGGGGCGTACCGCAGCGCGTTTTCGACGACGTTCTTGATCGCTTCATAGAGCTCGGTCTCGTCGGCGTCGATCGGCATGGGAGCGTCGGCCGCGCGTAGTGCGATTCGGCCCGGGCCGGCGAGCGGTGCGAGCGCGTCGGCCGCTCGGCGCGCGACCGCGCCGGCGTCGATCCGCTCGGGTCGCGGCAGGGCCGGACGCTCGAGACGCGCGAGCAGGATCAGCTTGTCGATGGACGCGCGCATACGCCGGCTCTCCGCCAGCATCGTCGTATAGACGCGCGCGACGCCGTCGGGGTCCGTGATGACGCCCTGGTCGAGCACTTCGAGATAGCCCATCACGATCGTCAGCGGCGTCCGCAGTTCGTGGCCGGCGTCGGCGATGAACTGGCGCATCTGCGCCTCGTTTCGGTCCCGCTCGGCGGTCGCCGTCGTCAGGCGATGCGCGACCTCGTTATAGGCCGCCGTGAGCTCGCGCAGGTCGCTGTCGCGCGACAACAGTGGTTCGGGCGCGAAGTCGCCGGCCGCGATGCGTCGCAGCGCCGCCGATACGTCTTGTAGCGGTGCGATCGCGCGCCGCGTGATCGCCCGGCCGATCAGCCACGCGGCGACCACCGCCAGCGCGCCGATCGGCAGCACGAACGTTAGGTAGCGCTGAAGCAGCCGCGCGAATCCGGCGAGATCCGGGGCCACGACGATGGTTCCCCCCGACACGCTCACGACCGTAGGATGCAGGCCCAAGAACGCTGCCGCCGCCCGCGTGATGCGGTCGCCGGCGAACGCTTCCCGGCGCGCGCTCTGCGCGAGCAGACGATGCGCGTCGTCGTAGACGGAGACGCGAACGCGCGCTCCACCGATCTCATTCGCGACCTTCGGCGCGTAGGCGCTCAGCGGCTCGCCGGCGCGCTCGTACGCGGCGGAACGCTCCGTCGCGCGCTGCGCGTACGTGCCGATCGCTTCATTGAGCGCACCGACGTAGAGCAGAAACGCGAGCAGGCTCGTCGTCGCCACGACGAGCACGATCAGCGCGACGGCGAGCAGCACGTAGCCGCGCGTGAGGCGCGCGGCGAACGGCGAAAACGAGTCAGACACGTAGCGTGTAGCCCGCCCCACGGACGGTTTGAATTAGCGGACGATCGAAGCCGCCGTCGACTTTCCCACGCAGATACGAAATGTAGCGCTCGACGGCGCCGGTGCCTACGTCGGCGTCGCCCCACACTTGATCGAGTAGTTCCTCTCGGGTGAACACGCGCCGCGGTCTGCGCATCAGCGTCACGAGCAGATCGTACTCGAGCGGCGACAGATCCAGCCGGCGTCCCTCGCGTTCGACCACGTGCTCGTCGAGGTCCACGGTCAGTCCTTCGTATTCCAGCGTCGAGCGCGCCTCGAGATGCGGCCGGCGGAGCTTCGCATCCACGTGCGCGAGCAGCTCCGAGATCTCGAAGGGCTTGCTCAAGTAGTCGTCGGCGCCCGCGACGAGGCCCTCGACGCGGTTCTCGAGCTCCCCGCGCGCGCTCAGCATCACGATCGGCGCGTCGGTGACGCGCCGCAGCGCGGGGAGCAGTTCGATGCCGCTGACCTTGGGCATCATGACGTCGAGCACGATCAGATCCGGCGACCACTCGCGGACCAGTGCGAGCCCGGACGCACCGTCGCCGGCGCAGCGCACGTCGAAGCCGCGGTGACCGAGCGCGAGCGAGAGCAGATCGCGGATGTTTGGCTCGTCGTCGATCACTGCGATCCGCGCGTTCACTCGAATCGCAGCGCCTCGATCGGGTTGAGCGCGGCGGCCTGTCGCGCCGGATAGTAGCCGAAGAAGATGCCGACCATGGCCGAGAAGGCCACGGAGGCGAGGATCCACTGCGGCGGGATCGCCATCGGCCAATGCGTCGCGAGTCCGATCGCGAGCGTGCCGATCCCGCCGGCGATGACGCCGATCAGACCGCCGATCGTGGCGAGCACGATCGCCTCGGCTAGAAACTGGCGTAGGATCGTTGAGGCGCGCGCGCCGACCGACATGCGCAGACCGATCTCGCGCGTGCGCTCCGTCACCGATACGAGCATGATGTTCATGATGCCGATTCCGCCGACGATGAGGGAGACGGCGGCAACGCCCGCGAGCAGCAGCTCCATCACGGTCCCCGTCTGCGAGGCCGCCTGCGCGATCGACTGCAGGTTGCGCACCTGAAAATCGTCCATCTCCGGCGGCACGATGCGGTGGCGCTGCTCGAGCAGCCGCGTCACGCTCTGCTGAACGGGGTCGATCTGCTCTTGTTCGGAGGCCGAGACCATCAGCGCGTTGACGGTCGTCAGGCCGGTGAGCCGCTCCATCGCTGACGTATAGGGAATCAGCACGGTGTCGTCCTGGTCTTGGCCCAGGCCGCTCTGCCCGAGCGCGCTCAGCGTGCCGATCACGGTGAACGGTGCGCCCTTGACGATCACCGTCTGGCCCAACGGCGAGTCCCCGTTGGGGAACAGCTGTGCGATGACGGTCTGGCCCAACACGGCAACCTTGGCGGCCGACGCGACGTCGTTCTCGTTGATGAAACGCCCGCTCGCGAGCGGCCACGAACGGATGAACGTGTAGGTGGGCGCCACGCCGGCGATCGTCGTCTGCCAGTTGTTATCGCCGGCGACGACCTGCGTGCGCACCGAGACCATCGGCGACACCGCGGCGACGCCCGGGAGCTTCGCGATCGCGAGCCCGTCGTCGGGCGTCAGCGTCGAGGCGCCGCCGAATCCGCTGCGCGCGCCCGTCTGCGTGACGCTTCCCGGCTGCACGACGATCAGGTTCGAACCCAGGCTGTTGATGCTCTGCTGCACCGACGTACGTGCGCCCACGCCGATCGCCACCGTGACGATCACCGCCGCCACGCCGATGACGATGCCGAGCATCGTGAGCAGCGAGCGCGCCTTGTTGCGAACGAGCGCCGAGAGTGCCAGCGCGAGTGTGGCTTTCAGATTCATGCGGCCCGCCTTTCGTTGCGCGTGTCGCTCGTGATCAGGCCGTCGCGGAAGGTTACGATGCGGCGCGCGTAGGCCGCGACGTCCGGTTCGTGCGTGACGAGCATGATCGTAATTCCTTGCTCCTCGTTGAGCCGCGCGAAGAGGCTCATGATGTCCTTCGAGGTCTGTGTGTCGAGGGCGCCGGTCGGCTCGTCCGCGAGGATCAGTCCGGGATCGTTGACGAGCGCGCGCGCGATCGCCACGCGTTGTTGTTGGCCGCCGGACATTTGGTTAGGGTGATGATTCGCCAGATGCGATATGCCGATGAGGTCGAGCTTGGCAAGCGCGATGGTCCGGCGCTCGGCCTCGGACACCCCGGCGTACACCATCGGCAGCTCGACGTTCTCCACCGCGCTGGTACGCGGAAGCAAATTGTAGGCCTGAAAGACGAAGCCCAATCGGCGCCCGCGGATGTCCGCTCGGTCGTCGGCGCGCAGCGTTGAGACGTCGGCGCCTTCGAAGCGGTACGTTCCCGCGGTCGGCGTGTCGAGGAGCCCGACGACGTGCATGAACGTCGACTTCCCTGATCCCGACGGCCCCATGACGGCGACGAACTCGCCGGCATCGAGCGCGAGATCGACGCCGCGCAGCGCCTGCACCCGCTCCTCACCCAACGCGTAGGTCTTGCCCAGGCCCGAGACCTCGACGACGCGCGCCATCAATGGATTCCCCGCATCGCGCCACCCACGGACGTGCCGCCCATCGGCGACGCGCTCGTCGGCGACGCGCTGGTCTTGTGTTGACGCGCAGACGATCCTGTGACGACCAGGTCGCCCGCCGTCAAGGCGCCGGCTTCGACCGGCTCGACCCCGGCGAGATTCCCCTGGGTCAGCGTCACGCGCACCGAAACCGGTATGGCCTTTCCGCTGCGATCGACCAAGAGCCGCGCCGCGGAGCCCGCGGCGATTTCCGCGCCGGCATCCGCGCCGCTCGCGGTTCCCCACGGCGTCGCGCCGGCCGCGGCGGACGTGTGCAGCGCCGCGACCGGGACCGTCAGAGCGTTCGGAGCGCTCGCGACGCCGATGGTCGCGTTCGCGGTCATCCCGGGAAGGAGCTGTCCGCCGGCGTTCGCGGCGTAGACGACGACGTCGTACGTCACTACGTTGTTCAACGTCTGTGGATTGATGCGAACCTGCGCGACCGTGCCGTAAAAGTTCGTGTTTGGGTGCGCGAGCACCGAGAACGCCACCGAATCGCCCGGCTTCACGTTGCCGATGTCAGGCTCGCCGACGTTGATGTCGACTTCCATCTTCGAGAGGTTCTGTGCGATCGAGAAGAGCGTGGGCGTCTGGAGCGACGCCGCGACGGTCTGACCGACCGAGACATCGCGGGCGACGACGGTACCGTCGACCGGCGACGTGATCACGGCGTGCTCGAGGTTGAGCTCGTCTTGCTGTACGATGGCCTGCGCGGCGGCTACGTTGGCCTGGGCTGCCTGCGTCGCGGCAGCCTGACCGCTCGCGGTGGACGACTGTTGATCGACCGTTGCGGCCCCCGCGAGATCTTGTGCCTGCGCTTGCGCGACGGCGGCCTGCGCCGCGGCGACGTCGGCCGCGTCCTGCGCCACCGTCGAGCGGTCCGTGTCGACCGTGCTCTGCGCGACGTATCCCTGCGCGAGCAGCGCGGCGTCGCGACCTTGCGTCTTCTGCGCGAGCACCAGCGCCGCCTGAGTCTTACCGACATTGGCCTTTGCGGAAGCGACCGCGGCCGCGTCGGCCGCATCGGTCGCGTTTGCGACGCTTACGCCCGACGACGCGCCGTTTGCGGTAGCGACCGCCTGCGCGACCTGCGCCTGAGCCTGCGCGAGCGCCGCGCGCGCTTGCTGCACCTGCGCTTCGAGCGTGCTGGGATCCAATCTCGCCAGTACCTGCCCGCGCCGCACCTTGCTGTTGTAATCGACGTAAATCGACGCGATCGTCCCGGAAACTTGCGTGCCGACCGAGACGAGATTCTGGGGATTGACTGTGCCCGACGCTGTGACCGACTGCACGAGCGTCTGCGTGACCACCGGCGCAGTGATCAGTTGATCGCGCGCTCGCGCATGCAGCAGCGCCCAGGTCAGCAGGACCGCTAGCAGCAGACCCGCGCCGAGCCAGAGCAGCCGCGGCAGGCGAGTGATGGCCGCGCCGATCGCGCCGAGGCCTTTCGATTGAGGAATCGTAATCGTTGACATGGCTTCTCCACGGTAGCGAACGCGGCTGACAACCAGTGGAGAGGCCCGTGTCCGCCGGTTAAGCACGGATTAGCGTCGAACGGCGCCGCCCATGATGCGTGGACTCGTTTTGGGGGCGATCGCGGCGCTCGTCGCGCTAGGACTCGTCCTCTACATCGGAATCGAGGTCGGGATGATGCCCGCCAACGCGGATGCGAAGCCCTCGAAGCTGGAACGCTGGGCGGCGCGCACGTCGCTGCACGCTACGCTCGCGCGCGAAGCGCCGACGGCCGCGCCGCCGATTGCAGGCGACGATGCGAATCTGATCGCGGGCATTCGGCTCTACGCCGCGGACTGCGCGGCTTGCCACGGCGCTTCGGACGGCGAACCATCAGTCATCGCGCGTGGCCTCTACCAGCGTCCCCCGCAGCTCGCCAAGAAAGGCGTCGAAGACGATCCGGAGGGCGTGATCTTTTGGAAGATCGATCACGGCATCCGCTTTACGGGCATGCCGTCGTTCGTCCAGACGCTGCGCGAGGAGCAGATCTGGCAGGTGACGCTCTTCCTCAAACACATGGACGGCCTTCCGCCGGCGCCGCAGCGCGTCTGGAAGGCCATGAGAAGCGCGGCGAGCCGCCGGTAGTCTAGGGCGGGCCGCTGACGGTCGGCTCGGGCTCGTTCGTCGGCGTCGCGGCGAAGATGTATTGCTCGGCGAGGTTCGGCGTGGGGTTGGGAGTGGGGCCCACCACTACGACGCCCGTGAGGACGGCCGCCGTCTCCGGATAGACCTGGCCGCGGAAGGAGCCGTCGGTGCTCATCGTGCCCACCACGTGTAACCTCCCGCCCGGGCCCGCGCCGAGCCCGAGATCGACGACCGACGGACCGATATCGAACCAGATGTAGTTGCCGTCGCGGCCGCCGACCACCGGGATGTAGAGCTTGTAGTACGACGTGTGATAGTAGCCGCGCAAGTTCCCGGCCGGGAAGATCTGAATGTCGAGCCTACCCGTGATGGGATACGGCGATCCGTAGACCTCGGTTATCTTCGTCGTGAAATGCATGTTCGGCGTCGTCGTCTGGGCCGATGCCGCGCTCGTCAGCGCCGCCGCCGTTAGGCATACGAGCGCAGCACTGCTGACGAAGCGCGAAACCAGAGACTTTACCATGCTGACTCCTCTCGATTGACCTTTCTAAGGGAGTAGAGCGCTCGGCCCGGCGAGAACGTGACCGACGTGGTACAACCTGCCGAAATCGATCTGCGGGGTCTTCCCGTGTGGGAGCGCCCGGATCTCATCCGCAAAGCCCTCGACCGACTTCCATCCGGCGGTTCCCTTACCCTCATTATCGAGCAAGAGCCGCGAGCACTGTCGTCGCGCGTCACGCAGGACCGGCCGGACCGCTTCGTGGTCGAGACGCGCCGAGTCGCGAGCCGAGTGTGGCAGCTGCGCCTGACGCATCGCCCCGGCGAGGGCAGCGAGCGTACGTCATCGGCGCAGCATCTTGGGCGTTGCTCGGCGTTTACCGCGCTCGACGTCGGCGTGCGTGAAGAGCTCGCGGCGGCGGCTTTATGGCAGACCGGACGGCGCGGGCAGACCCTCGTCGCCGAGAACGTCGATTGGCCGTTCATCGGCATGGTGACCGAGGGGATCGTCGCGCGGGCGAACGGCGGCGGCCGCGAGCGCGAGCGGATTCTGTACGAAGTCTTTCCATACGAACTCTTCGGCGTTGCCGAGTATTTCGATCGCGGCTTTAAGATGGCGCGCATCGCGGTCTTTTCGAAGACCGCGCGCGTCCTCAAGGTGCCATGGGACGCGGTGTCGCGCGTCGCGGCCCGCTATCCCGAGTTGACCAACGCGCTTGGGATCGTTATGGCGCAGCGCGTCCGAATTCTAGCCGACGCGCTGAGCGTTCAGGGATCGCTCCCGATCCTGGGCCGGATCGCGCGCGTGTTGCTTCCGTACGCGATGCCCGAACGCGGGCTCGCGGCGGCCTCTGCGTCGCTTGGGACGATCACGCAGTCGCAGATCGCCGCCGCCGGCGGCACCGTCAAGGAAGTCGCCGCGCGCGCCATCGCGGAGCTGGAATCGCGCAAAGCACTACGCCGCGAGCACGGCCACATTCGTTATCTCGACCGCGAAGTATTGTTGGAGCTCATCCAAGACGTGTCGTAGGCACGTACGGTTCGAGCGCCTTCGGAAGAAGGATCGATCCGTCGGCCTGCTGGTTGTTCTCGAGCAGTGCGATGAGCGTGCGCCCGATCGCGAGCCCTGAGCCGTTGAGCGTATGCACGAGCTCTGGTTTGCCTGCGGCCTCGCGCCGGAAACGGATGGCGGCGCGGCGCGCTTGGAAGTCCGTGCAGTTCGAACACGAGCTGACCTCGCGATAGGCGTCGCTGCTTGGAATCCACACCTCGATGTCGTAGGTCTTCGCCGGGCTGAAGCCGATATCGCCCGCGCAGAGCGTCATGACGCGATGCGGAAGCTCCAGCTCTTCGAGCAGCGATCGCGCGTCCTCGGTCAGCGTCTCCAGCGCGTCGAACGATGCTTCGGGCCGGCTGAGCCAGACGAGCTCGACCTTGTCGAACTGGTGCTGGCGCATCAGGCCGCGCGTGTCTTTGCCTGCGGCACCGGCCTCCTTGCGAAAGCACGGCGTCCCGGCCGCGTACTTGCACGGCAGCTCGCCGGCTTCGAGAATCTCGCCGCCGCGCAACGCTGTCAGCGGCACTTCTGCCGTGGGAATGAGGAACAGCCCCGCCTGGGCGTCCGCAAACATCGCGTCAGCGAACTTACTGAGCTGCCCGGTCGACCACATCGTTTCGCGCGAAACGAGCAGCGGCGGCGCGACTTCGATGTAGCCGCGCGCGCTCGCTCGATCGAGAAAGAACGCAGTCAGCCCGCGCGCCAGGCGCGCTCCCGCGCCGGTCAGCATGGCGAAGCGGCTCCCCGAGAGATGCGCGGCGCGCGCGAAGTCCAGGATTCCGAGCCGCTCGCCAAGCTCCCAGTGGGGCTGCGGCGCGAAGTCGAATCGGCGCGGCTCGCCCCAGCGCCGGACCTCGACGTTCGCCTCTTCGCCGGCTCCGTCCGGAACGGAATCGTCGAGCAAGTTTGGCAGGTTGTCGAGCAGCGCGCGCAGCGGCGAACCGTCCTCGGTAGGTGACAGCGTCCGAGCTCGCTCTTCGGCTTCTGCGATGTTCTTCGACAACTCCGCGATCTGGGGTTTGAGTTCGCGGGCTGCCGCCGCTTTATCGGGCGCCTTCCCGATCGTGGCCGACAGGCGATTCTTCGAGGCCAGCAGCCGTTCGACGGTCGTGAGCGAGGAGCGGTACTCCTCGTCGTAGCGCAGAAGCTCGTCGATCACCGAGGCATCCAGGCCGCGACGAACGAGAGAGCGTCGCACGCGGTCGGGATCGCGCCGAATCAGAACGATGTCGAGCATGGAGAGCGCGCCATTATGCAGTCCGTAAATCCAGTCCTACCGGCGCGGGCATTTGCGCCCGAAACGCTGCTCCCGCCGCGTCAAGCGATCGTGGCCTATTTCACCCGAGTTACGATCCCGCCGCCGCAGATGGAGCGCGTGGCGCTCGATGACGCGCTCGGCCGCGTGTTGGCGGAGCCGATCGTCGCCGGCGAGGACTACCCGAGCGCGCCGCGCTCCCTGATGGACGGCTTTGCGGTGCTCGCAGACGCCACGCCCGGCTCGCTGCGCGTCGCAGGCGAGGTGCGCATGGGCGCTGCGCCGGATGGATCCGCCTCGCCCGCCGCGGCCGTACGGATTCCGACCGGCGGAGTTCTGCCGGCGGGCGCCGACGCCGTCGTGCCGTTCGAAGACGTTCGCCTGGAGGACGGCGTAGTTATAATTGAAGCGAGGGTGAAACCCGACGACAACGTTGCGCAACGCGGTGCCGATATGCGCCGCGGCGAGACGGTACTGTCCGCGCCGCGGCGCATCCGCGCGGCCGAAGTCGGCGTCCTGGCGACTTTGGGCGTCACGGCGGTCCCGGTTTGCCGGCGACCAGTCGTCGCGGTGCTTTCGAGCGGCGACGAGCTCGTCGACCCCAGCGCGCAGCCCGCGCCCGGCGAGATTCGTGATTCGAATCGTTACGCGATAGCGGCGTCGCTGCGTGCGATGGGCGCGCACGCGCAGCATTATCCGACGCTGCGCGACGAAACTGAGGAGTTCGAATCCGTTCTGCGTCGCGCGATCGAGGAGTGCGACGCGGTCGTCGTGAGCGGCGGCTCGTCGGTCGGCGACCGCGATCGCTTGCCGCCCGCGGTTGCTGCGATCGCGCGTCCCGGCGTCGTGGTCCACGGCCTGCGCGTCAAGCCGGGCAAACCGACGCTCTTCGGCGCTGACGGCGGAAAGCCGATCCTCGGGCTACCGGGCAACCCGACTTCCGCGTTGATGATGTTGGAAGCGGTCGCCGCGCCGATCGTCGCCGCGCTCGTCGGCGCTCCGGTCGATGCGGCGCGCGTCGCGGCCCACCTCGCCGCACCGGCTCGCAGCCGTCGCGGCTGGACGTGGTATATTCCCGTTCGCTTGCAGGATGATGGAGGACGCCCTTTGGCGCATCCACTTGAGCTGCGCTCGTTTTCCGTAAGCGTTACCGCGCGGGCCGACGGTTTCATCATTATGGGAGAGCGCGATGAGGAATGGCCCGCCGGCTCGCCCGTCACGGTTCACCGCTTTTTGGGAGCATAAGGAAACTCTTGTGATTCGTCCGACGCGCGCGGTCGAAGCGATTCCCGCGACGACGCCCTTCGTTGGCCCCGAGCAGTTGATGCGCGAAACCGGCCTGCGCGAACTCGTGCGTCTCGGCGCGAACGAGAGCGCGTTCGGACCGTCGCCCAGCGCAATCGCCGCGATGAGCGGCGAGCTGCCGCGGCTCGCATGGTACGGCGACCCTGAGTCCCTCGATCTGCGCGACGCGCTCGCGGCGAAGCATCGCTGCCGGCCCGAGCAGATTGTGGTCGGCTCCGGCATCGACGACCTGATGGGCTTGGCCGTGCGCGCGTTCGTCGCGCCCGGGGAAGCGGCGCTCAGCACGCGCGGAACGTATCCCACGTTCAACTACCACGTCGTTGGGTACGGCGCACGCCCGATATGCGTTGCGTATCGCGACGACGGCACGCCCGACTGCGACGCGCTGCTGTCGGTGGCTCGGCGCAACGCCCCGAGGATCGTCTACCTCGCAAATCCCGACAACCCCAGCGGGCGGTTCATCCCGCGTGCCGACATTGAGCGCTTCTACGAAGCGCTGCCGCGCGACACGCTCTTGCTGCTCGACGAAGCGTACGCCGATTTCGTCGACTCGAGCGAGCTGCTCCCGCCGGCGTTCGAGGACCGCCTGATCCGCCTGCGCACCTTCTCGAAGGCCTACGGGATGGCTGGCGCGCGCATCGGATACGCGCTCGCCACGGAGCGCAACGTCGCGACCTTTCAGAAGATCCGGCTCCATTACGGCATCAACCGCAACGCGCAGGTCGGCGCGCTGGCCTCGCTCGGGGATGACGAATTTCGGGACTACGTCGTCGCCGAGACCGCGCGCGCCCGCGACGACTACTACCGCATCGCGAGATCGCTCGGCCGGCGCTACATCGAATCGCGCACGAACTTCGTGTGCATCGATTTCGATGGCGCCGAACGCGCGGCGCGTGTGATGAACGAGCTGCTGGCGCGGGGCGTTTGGATCCGTAAACCGGGAGCGCCGCCGCTCGACGCGTACGTGCGGGTGAGCGCCGGTACGGAGCCGATGCGCCGCGCCTTCGAGGTGGCGCTGCACGCCGTGCTCGCCGAGGCCGTTCTCCCTGGAGCGGTCTGTGACTGAGCCTTCGATACCGCAAATGGCGGCTTTGCGGCCAAACCCTTCGAGCCGCGGCAGTTTCGCCGCATCTCTTTGTTGCGCGCTCTGTCACGCTTCGACAGAGCCTGTCCCGAGCGAAGTCGAAGGGCTCCGGGTAAACTACGGGCGAGACTATGCTTCCTCGGGCGCGCCTCGATCTGCGGCGAAACTGCTCGCTGCGATCGGTGCAGCGACTTCTTCAGAGGGTCCCTAGATGCGGTACGCGATCCTCTCGGACGTCCACGGGAACCTCGAGTCGCTGGAGCGGGCGCTCTCGATCGCAGCGCCCGACGACGTCATCGTCTCGCTCGGCGACGTCGTCGGCTACGGACCCAATCCTAACGAGTGCATCGCCGTGCTGCGCGAGCGCGCGCGGCATGCCGTTCTGGGCAATCACGATCTCGCGGCGGTCGAGAACTTCGGCGTCGAGAGCTTCAACCAGGCCGCCCGAAAAGCGATCGGCTGGACGCAGGGCGTGCTGGACGACGCGAGCCGCGCGTGGCTGAACCTGCTCCCTTACGAGTTGCGCTTTCCTGAATTTCTTCTGGTTCACGGCGCGCCGGTGAGCTACTTCGAGTACATACTCGACAAGGACGGCGCGGCGCGCGCCTTCGAGCGCACCGACGCGCCGATCGTGTTCGTCGGCCATACGCACATCGCAGAATACTGGGTGCGCGACGGCGAGGGGGCCATCGGACACCGGCACATGCAACACGGCGGCGAGCTGATGCTCGAGGACGGCAAGCGATACATCGTCGACGTCGGCAGCGTCGGCCAGCCTCGAGACCTCAACCCGCAGGCGAGTTTCGTGCTCTACGAGCCGGAGCAGCAGCGCGTCGAGTGGATCCGTTATGATTATCCGATCGACGAGGTCCAGCGCAAGATGCGCGCCGCGCGACTGCCGTCCTACCTCGTCGAGCGCCTGAGCGTCGGACGATGAGCGAAGTTCCGTTCGACGACGGCAACTGTTTCGCGTGCGGACCGAGCAACCCGATCGGGATGCACGTGCACTTCGATCGCGCTACCGAATCGGAGGGCGTGTACGCGCGCGTCGAGCTCGCGTCGCAGTACCAGGGCTGGCGCGGCATCGCGCACGGCGGCATCGTGATGGCGCTGCTCGACGAGGCCATGGCCCACGCCGCCGGTTTCGCGGGTCATCGCGGCGTGACCGCTGCGGTCAGCGTGCGCTTCCGCAAACCGGTTCCCCTCGAGCGGCCGATCCAGGTGCGCGGGCGCGTCACGTGGCAGCGGCGCAACGTGCTGGGCGTCGACGCCAGCGTGCTCGACGACGCCGGTGAAGTGCTGGCCCACGCCGAGGGCAGCTTCGTATCGCGCGGTCGGCTCGAGGCCGTCGAAGACCACCTGCGACGATGACCAAGAGCAGCGCCGCTATCGACAACCGCCGCGCGCGCTACGAGTACCACATCCTCGAGTCAGTAGAGGCCGGCCTGGTCTTGACCGGCACGGAGGTGAAGTCGGTGCGCGAGGGCGGCGCGAGCCTGAGCGAGGCGTACGCGCGCTTCCGCGACGGCGAGGCCTGGCTGATGGGCATGCACGTCGCCCCCTACAAGCAGGGCAGCTTCTCCAACGCCGAACCGACACGGCCGCGTAAGCTGCTGCTGCACAAGGCAGAGATTCTGCGCCTGCAGAGCCGCGTCGCCGAGAAGGGCTTGACCGTCGTGCCGTTGCGGCTCTATTTCACGCGCGGGCTCGCGAAGGTTCAGCTAGGACTGGCGCGAGGCAAGAAGTTCTGGGACAAGCGCGCGGCCGTCGCGAGGCGTGAAGTCGAGCGAGAGATCGCCGCGCATGCGCGCCGGTCGTGAGAGGCGCGCACCACGAGCGCGAGGTCGAACGCGCGATCGAGCGCAGCGGCGTGCTGCGCGGAGAGCGCATTCTGATCGCGTGCAGCGGCGGTCCCGATTCCGTGGCGCTCGCGGCCGCGCTGCACGCGCTTTCAAAGCGGCTACGGCTTACGCTGTTTGCCGCGTTCGTCAACCACGGGGTGCGCGACTCGGCGTGGCAGGACGAATGCGTCGTGCTGGAGCTCGCGGCGCGCTTCGAGATTCCGCTCGAGACGATCGCGCTCGCCGCTTCCGCCGGCGACGAGCAGCGGCTGCGCACCGCGCGCTATCGCGCGCTCTGTGCTGCGGCAAGGCGGCGCGCGTGCGGGGTTGTCGCGACCGCGCATCACGCGGAGGACCAGAGCGAAACCGTCGTGCTCGCGCTGCTGCGCGGCACCGGGCCGAATGGGCTCCGCGGCATGCCGCGCCGTCGACGCATCGCGCCGGACGTCGACCTCGTGCGTCCGCTGATCGGAGTCTCGTCCGAGACGCTGCGCGCGTACTGTCATGCGAAGGCGTTGCCCTACGCCGTCGATCCGACGAACTCGCAGCTGGGTCTGCGGCGCAACGCCGTGCGTGAGGCCTTGGCGACGCTGCGGCCGCTCTTTCCGGAACTCGATCGGGCCGTGGCGCGGGCCGCGCAGCTCGTGGCGGACGAACGCGATGCGACGCCGCGCTCCAGCCTGCGGCGTTCGATCCGCGAGCGTCTGGCGGCGGAAGAGGGTCTGCGCGACGTCGACTTTTCGCACGTCGAGGCGGCAGTGCTCGCGCTCGAACGGGGCGGCACCGGCACGTTTCACATGAAGCCTGGGATCGCTCTGAGAATCGAACGCGGCTCGATCCAGGGTATCAAACGGAAATGACCGCGCTGTATCCGACCGCTGGCATCGGGCGCCACATCTGCGGCGCCGAAGCGATCGCGGCTGCGGTCGAGCGCCTCGCCGCGCAGATCGCCGGCGACTATCGGGGGCAACCGCTCGTGCTGCTTGGCGTGTTGAAAGGGGCGCTGTGTCTTACCGCCGACCTCGCGCGGGCGCTGGCCCGAAGAGCCGATGGCCCCAGCGAGATCCTGGTTGACTACCTCTTCGTTCAACGCTACGGCACCTCCGGGACCTCCGGAGGCGAGGCGCGGCTCGAGGCGGACGCCAGCCTGCCGCTGGGGGGCACGAATTTGCTGATCGTGGACGGTATGGTGGACAAAGGCCTCACGCTGGAGTACCTGCGAGCGTTACTAAAAGAGCGCCGGCCGGCGACCCTGCGCACCTGCGTGATGTTCGATAAGGCGGCGCGCCGCGAGGCGTACGTACCGATCGAGTACCTGGGCCTCGCAGTCCCGGACACCTTCGCTATAGGTTACGGTTTGGACTACAAGGAATGGTACCGTAATCTTCCTTACCTAGCAGAGCTTCGAGAGGATCAACCGGTCTAACCACAACGTGAGCAAGCACCTCAAATCGATCATCCTGATCATCCTGGCCGTCGTGGCCCTGTTCATCATCGTCGAACGATTCGTTCAGCCCAGCGAAGGCGAGACGCGACTCGACTACGGCGCCTTTTACCAGAAGCTCGAAGCCGGGCAAGTGCAGTCGTTCCACGCGACGGGCCTGAACGCGATCGGCGACCTTTCGAACGGGACGAAGTACACGGTCGCGGTTCCAAACGTGGACCAGACCTTTGTGGACGAAGTCTACCGGAAGGTCAAGAGCGGCGCGATCAGCTTCGATCAGCAGTCGAACACCGGACTGTTGTCGAGCCTCATGACACTCGGTCCGCTCGCGATCACGGTCCTATTGCTGTTTTTCATCCTGCGTCAGGCGCAGAGCGGCGGCAGCCAGGCGCTGTCGTTCGGGCGCTCGCGCGCCAAGATGCTTTCCGAGAACCGGCCCAAGGTTACGTTTGCGGACGTCGCCGGCGTGGACGAAGCCAAGGAAGAGCTCGCGGAGATCGTAGACTTTCTCAAGTATCCGAAGAAGTACCAATCGCTGGGCGCGCGCATCCCCAAGGGCGTCCTTTTGCTCGGGCCGCCGGGAACCGGTAAGACACTGCTCGCGCGAGCGATCGCAGGTGAGGCGGGCGTGCCGTTCCTCTCGATCTCGGGCTCCGATTTCGTCGAGATGTTCGTGGGCGTCGGCGCTTCGCGCGTCCGCGACCTGTTCGATCAGGCCAAGAAGTCGGCTCCCTGCATCGTCTTCATCGACGAAATCGACGCGGTCGGACGCCAGCGCGGCGCCGGTTTAGGCGGCGGTCACGACGAGCGCGAGCAGACGCTCAACCAGCTCCTCGTCGAGATGGACGGCTTCGATCAAAACACGGGCGTGATCCTGATCGCGGCGACGAACCGCGCGGACGTGCTCGATCCCGCGCTGCTGCGGCCGGGCCGCTTCGATCGCCAGATCGTGGTGGGGCGCGCCGACTACAAGGGCCGCGAGAAGATCCTCGAGGTGCACGCGCGCAACAAGCCGCTGGGCAAGGAAGTCTCGCTCGAGACGCTGGCCAAGCGCACGCCGGGTTTTTCCGGCGCGGATCTGGAGAACCTGTTGAACGAGGCGGCACTGCTCGCGGCGCGGCGCAACAAGAACGTGATCGAGATGATCGATTGCGACGAGGCGATCGATCGCGTGATGGTCGGTCCGGAGCGCAAGTCGGTCGTGATGTCGCAACAAGAAAAAGAGACGACGGCCTATCACGAGTCCGGTCACGCCGTTATCGGCGGCCTGCTCGAAAAATCCGATCCGGTCCACAAGGTCACGATCATCCCGCGCGGCATGGCGCTCGGCATTACCTGGTCGCTTCCCGAAGACGATCGTCACAACCGCAGCAAAGAGGAGCTGCTGGCCATGATCACGCGCGCCATGGGCGGACGTCTCGCCGAGGAGATCAAGTTCGGCGACGTCACGACCGGTGCGAGCAACGATTTCGAGCAGGCGACGGAGTTGGCGCGCCGGATGGTGACGCAGTACGGCATGAGCGATCTCGGCCCCATCCAGTTCGGACGAGGCGCTCATCAGGTCTTCCTCGGCCGCGACATCAGCGAGGAGCGCAACTACTCCGAGGAAGTCGCGAGCAAGATCGATGGCGAGGTGCGGAAGATCATCGAATCGTCGTACGAAACCGGCAAGCGAATTCTCAAGGACAACTGGGACAGGGTCGAGCGCATGGTGGCCTCGCTGCTCGAATACGAGACGGTCGAGGCCGAGGAAGTGCGCGCCATCCTGGAGGGCCGTCCCTACACGCGCAGTCATGGGTCGGAGGTCGCCGAGGGCGGCGACACGCCGGCGGAGCGCCCCGCGGAGGAGCCGAAGCGCGCCGAAAAGCCTTCGCGCATTCCGCCGAAAATTTTCCCGGAACCGGCATGACGGCGCGAATCGCTTACGCTCTCGCGATGCTCGTCTTGGCATCGTCGTCGCTGGCTGCCCCTGCGGGCGCCGCCATCGCGCGGCAGACCGGCGCCTTGCCGCGTGGCGGATCGTACGTGCTGTATCCCGATCCGACCGTCGGCACGGCGGCGATCGGCCTGTGGTTCCGCGCGCCGGCGGCGGGATTTGACGACGCTACTCCCGGCATTGCCGACCTTGCCGCGACGGCCGCGGCGGTCGCCCCGCTCGCGAGCGGCAAGTCGTTGTACGCGCTCGTGCACACGGTCGGCGGCGAGCTCAACATCGAGGTATATCCGGACATAGTCGGCATCGGTGCCGTCGTTCCCGCGTACGCGTCGCGCCGGATCGTCGCGGCGATGACGGCCGCGTACTTCGCGCCGTCGGTCGACGACGCGGCGGTCAAGACGGCGCGCGCCAACGCCGCCGTGCTCGGCGTGCAGCAACGCTACGAATCCGACACGACGCTGCACGACCTGCTGTTCAAGCAAATCTTCGCGACCGGCCCCGCGCACTATCCGCCGCTGCCGACGTCGGTGTCGCAGCTCACGAGCATCACGACGGCCCAGGTCGATGCGTTCGCGAAGCGCGCGTTTCGCGCGCAGAACTCGGTCCTCGCGCTGACGGGCAACGTCGACGCTTCTAGCATCTCGGCGGTTACCGACGGAAACGGTCCCGGTGCGATGGACACTCCCTACGACTCGACGCTGGAGGGATCGCCGGCGTCGACGACCGCGGCCGGCGCCGTCGACGGTGTGGGACTCGCCTGGATCGGTCCGCCGATCGCGGATCAGAAAGCGGCGACGGCGTTGGATTTCATCGCGGACTATCTCTTCCGGGAGCAGACGGGGGTTGTGTCGCGGGTGCTCGACCGCGCGGATAGCGATGCCCTGGTGGTCGGCCAGTTCATCACGCTGCACGACCCAGGCGTGATGGTCGTCACCATCGGGGGCAGCAACGAGAAGCAGACGGAGAAGAGTGTGCTCGCCGCGCTCGAGGCGCTGCAGCAGCCGATGGACGCGCCGGCCTTCAACGCCGCGCGCGAGGCGTTTCTCTATCACGTCGCAACCGACACGCAGACGCCGCAGCAACGCGCCGACAACCTCGGCTGGTACTCGACGGAAGGCAACCTCGACTACGCTCCCGGCATCGCCAGCGGAGCTTACGAGCAGTCGGCCCGCGCTCTCGATCCCCAATACGTTGCCGAAATCGTCCGCCGCTATCTACATAATCCCGTGATCGTCGACCTGGTCGCGACGACACCGCAGAAGGAGCCGTCCCGGTGAGATTCCTGTTAGCGTCCTGCCTGGCCGCGGCTCTGGCCACCGCGCTGCCCACCGCGGCGCGCGCCGCGTCCGTCTCCATTCCCGTTCCCACCGTGGAAAACGCCGGTGGAACGGTGATCGTGCGCCAGTCCGACGGTGCCGCGTCGCTCGTCGGCGTAACTCTCATCGTCCGAGCGGGACTCGATCGCCAAACGATGCGGCAGAACGGCATGGCCGCGCTCGTTGCCGAAACGATCGTGCGCACGCCGATCAACGGCGTCGCGCTGGAAGACGCGGTCGCGGCGCGCGGCGGATCCATACGCTTCACGATCGATCCGGGCGACGTGCGCTTTTATGTCGAGGCGCTGGCCGAGGACGCGCCGGCAGTTCTCGAGCTGTTCCGCGCTGCTCTCGCGGCGCCGGACTTCTCGGCGGTGACCATTCGCGACGCTCGCGGCGTGCTCGTGCGGCAGATCGCGCAGGTCCAGCAGGTTGCGCTCCAAGTCGGTATAGATATGCTCAATGCGGCGTCGTCGCGACAAGCGAACGCCGGCCTCCCGGAGCTCGGTACGCCCGCATCGCTCGCGCAGTTCTTCGCGGAGGACGCGCGCTCGTTTTACCGCGCTTACTATCGCCGCGGTGGCGCCGTGGTCAGCGCCGCTGGACGGCTCGACTCGCTGGCTCCCCAAGCGCTCGCGGCGCTCGCCGGTGCGCTGCCCGCCGGAACGACCTCGCCCGTGGCCGTGCGCGTCCCGCAGCTCAACGGAGCCACGCACGAGATCGTCGCGCATCGCGACATCGCGTCGCCTTGGCTGATCGCGCAGTATCCAGCGCCCAACGTCAACAGCCGCGACTTCGGGCCGATGCTCGTGCTGGCGTCTTTCGTGCGCCGAACGCTCTCGGACATCGCCCAGGTGCCGGGCGTCGTTTCGCCGACCTTCGCATCGCGCTCGGTCGGCACGGTGTACGCGTACGATCGCGCGCCCGCGACGCTCGTGCTCTACGTCAACGGCGGCCTGATCGGCAACCCGAGCCGCGCGTTTGCCACGGCGCTCTCGGTCGTCAGCGTGCTGGCCGCGTCGCGCCTCCAGGGTTCGATCGACGAGTTCAAGGCCGAGGCGGCCGGCGACTTCGCCAACGACGCGAACACGCTCGAGACGCGCACCTGGTTGGCGGCGGTCTTCTCGACCGGCAGCGCCTCTCCGGACTTCATCAACCGTGCATTGGCCGCGATCTCGGCGACGACCCCGGAGGACCTGCAGCGGGTCGCCCGTTCCTACCTGGGCAACCCGACGATAGCACTCGTTCTACCCCGCGGCACCAACCTACAGGACTAACAAGGCCCTTATTGCGTCCATGCCGTTGTGGCCGAAAGGCTCATGTGCAAAGCACACAGCGCCTTTCGTCGCCTAGGCCTGGACGCAATAATGACCTTGTTGCACTATGAAGGTTGCGTTAGTTCATGATTACTTGAACCAGCGTGGCGGCGCGGAGCGAGTCTTCGCCTGGATCGCGCGGGCGTGGCCCGACGCGCCGATCTATACGGCGCTGTACGACGAGCACGCCGTCGGCGATCTCTTCCCGGCAGCGCGAGTTCGCCGTTCGTACCTCGCCCGGATCCCCTTTGCGAACCGCTATTTTCGGGTGCTCGCGCCGTTCTATCCGCGCGCCTTCGAGGCCTTCGACTTCTCGGGCTTCGACGCGATCGTCAGCTCGACGACCGCCTGGGCGAAAGGCGTCGTGGCCCCGCCCGGAGCCGTGCACGTCTGCTACATCAACACCGTCAGCCGTTTCGCGTTCGCGTACGACGAGTACGTGCGAACGCGCCTCGCGCGTCCGATGATCGACCGGCTGATCGCGTGGGATCGCGCCGCCGCCGCGCGGCCAACCCGATTCGTCGCCAACTCGCTGAACGTCGCGCAACGGATCTCGCGATACTACGGCCGCGACTGCGACGTGCTGCACTGCCCGGTCGACGTCGATCGTTTTAGGATCGGCAGCGGAGGCGGCGACTACTTCGTTGCTGCGTCGCGCCTGCTGCCCTACAAACGAATCGATCTCGCGATCCGCGCGGCCGCACTCGCCGGCGTCAAGCTATTCGTTGCCGGCACCGGCCCGGCGGAGAGCGCGCTGCGCGGCCTCGCCCGCGGAACGACGACGACGATGCTCGGCTTCGTCCCCGACGCGCAGCTGGCGGAGCTGTTCGGCGACGCGCGCGCCGCGATCGTTCCCGGCGAGGAAGACTTCGGACTCGTCCCGCTCGAGGCGGCCGCGACCGGGCGTCCGACGATCGCCTTTCGGGGCGGCGGCGCGCTCGAGACGATCGTCGAAAACGAGACGGGCGTGTTTTTCGACGAGCCGACGCCGGAGTCGCTGGCCGCCGCGCTGCGCGACTTCGACGCTTCGCGCTTCGATTCGCAGCGGTTGCGCGTGCACGCCGAAAAATTCGCGCCGCAGCAGTTCATCGATCGCTTACGTTCAATCGTGGATCGAGTATATCGGGAGAAGGCGAACGCGTAGATGAGACCGGTATACATTGCCGTGGCCGTCTTCGCGGTCGTGTATATCGGCCTGGACCTTAACAAGCTGTACGCGTTGCGATATGGTGCCGATCTCGGGACGTATCTGCAGACGCTCGTGAACCTGCGGCACGGCTCGTCGTGGAATTATGGCGAGTGGCGCCCGCACTTTGCTGTGCACGACTCGTGGGTGCTGACCGCGCTCGTTCCGTTGGTCGCCCTGTTTCCGCGCGCGGAGGCGCTGATCGTAGTGCAGGTGCTGGCCGTGGCGCTCGGAGCGATTCCGCTGGCGCTGTTCGCGCGCGAGACCGGAGTCGAGCCGCGCGCCGCCAACGCGCTCGGCATCGCGTATCTGCTGACGCCGTCCGCGCAGGGGCTGAGTTACGACAACTTCTCGGAGAACGTTTTCGTGCCGTTGCTGGCGTTCGGCGCGGCGCTCGTCGTGCGGCGGCGCGCGCTCTGGCCGGCGCTCATCCTGGCGCAGCTGCTGCTCGGGCTGAAGGAAGACCAGATTCCGTTCGTGCTCTGGTTCGCGGTTGCGTGTGCGCTCTGGTGGGATCGCCGCATCGGGATCGCGCTCGCCGCGCTCGCGCTGTGCAACGGCGCGGGGTTTTGGCTGGTCGAGCGAGCGTCGGCGGCGGCGCCCAACGTGCCGCAATATTCGCTCGCGGTGTTCGATCCCGCCAGCAAGATATCGATGCTGTTCCTGTTGCTCGCGCCATTCGCGTTTGCGCCCGTCGGCGTCGGATGGTGGCTGCTTTTGGGAGCGCCGCTGGTCGCCGAAATCGTCTTGATGCGGCCGTGGAACTACGAGGCGAGCCGCGTCGGCTCGCATTACACGGCGGCGCTGCTCGCCGCGACGGCGGTCGCGGCGACATTCGGCGTGCGGCGCTATCCTCGCTTCGCGCGCTACATGATCGCTTCGGCGGTGGTCGTGCTGCTCGGGTTTAACGACACCGTGCTGCGTCCGGGCCGCTGGCCGTACGTCGTCGACTGGAACGCCTACGCGCGCGCGCTGGCGATTCGCGACGCCACGCAGCCCGTGCTGCTGCGCAGGGGCGAGGAGGGGGTCTGGGCGGTCGCGGCCGTCAACCCGGGCGTGCGGCTCGATCCGCGCCCCGATCCGCTCTTCCCGCGGTGCCCGGCCTACGATACCAACGCGGCGGCGTTCTTCGGCAGCCTCGCCGGACGCGCGCCGCAGCGTCTATGCGGCGGCGTGCCGGTGCGTCCATGAGCGCGACGCTGCGCGTTCGCGCGGTGCGCGAGGATCGCGGCCGGTTTGCGGCCATACGCGATGCGCGAGTGCTGATCTACTGGCCTCATGGATTAGGCGACTGGGTTCATTTCGGTGCGGTCCTGCCCTTACTGGAGCCTTCCAACGCGTATGCGATCACGCGGTTCGGTGACGACTACGTAAGCGTGATGGAGGGCAACGCGCGAGTGTGCGCGCTGCTCGGCGGCGGGGCAGCGCCGAGCGACGGCGGCGAGCGCGGAGCGCGTCATCTGGGCCTCAGCCTGAAGCGCTGCGACGGGCGCGTCGTGACTCTGGAGGCCCCGGCGCCGCTCGACCAAGGCGTAACCAGTTTCGCGCCGGACGTCGTGCTGTGGACCGACTATCCGGAAACGGAGGGCCGGACGCCGTATCCGTTTCACACGAAGGCGCGCAACCTGGCGCGCCTGCTGGTACCCCCGGAGCGGCTAGCGGCGCTCGATCTATCCGCGCCGCTGCCGAACTCCATCGACTTTGGGATCCCCGCGGCCACGCGCCGGCTGGTCGACGAACGCCTGGCGCGGCTCGCGGCGCCCGGCACGCCGCTGTGCGTGATCTCGCGGACGGGCGTAACGGCGTCGCGCAAGAATTGGGGTGACGGATCGGAGGCCCGCGCGTTCGTCGCCGCGATGCGCGCGATGTCGCCGCGTTGGCGCTTCGTTTCGATGGATGACGAACCACTCGGCGAGGGCGTCGCCGGATTTCGCGAGCTGTTCGGCGGCGGCGCGGAACCGTTCGCGCGGCTCTACAAAGCCCTCGCCGGCCGCACCAATCTCTTTGTAGGAATCCCGGCGGGTCCGCTGCACCTGACGATGGCGCGCGGCGACGTTCCGACGATCGGCCTATGGCTCGCGCACCATCCCGATTGGTACGACGAGCCCAACCCGCGCGCGATTCACCTCGTCGGACGCTACGTTCGCGAGTGCGGGTTCGATCGGCGGCCCGCGACGGCGACGAAGCCGTCGTCGCTCGCGCACCGGCTTCGATACGTCGAGACGCGCTCCATCGACGCCCGCACCGTCGCGGACGCCGCACGCGAGCTCATTGCGTGATCTTCGGCACGAAGAGCAGCGCGACGATCGAGAGCGAGTTGAACAGCGCGTGTGAGATCATCGACGCCCAGGCGTTGCGCGTCCGATAGTAGACGGCGCACAGCACGATTCCTCCGAGCGCCAACGGGAGCGCGGCGTACGCGTCGCCGTGCGCGATCCCAAAGAGCACGCCGCTCAGCACGGCGCCTCCCCAGAAGCCGGCGTACCGAAGGCCGAGGTTGAAGAAGAACACGCGGAAGAACGTCTCCTCCGCAAACGGCGCAAAGAGGATGGCGAACACGGCAAATATGGCGATCGTCGTCGGGTCGTGCAGCTCCCTGAAGATCTGTACGATGTCTTGCTGGTGCGTGCTGTGCAGCAGATAGTCGATCAGCGAGGCGCCGCCGTTGGCGACGACGACCATTCCGACCGCGCCGAGTATAGCAGTTCCCACGTTCGCCGCCGTCGGCATGCGGAAGCCGAGTTCGCGAAGGCTGAACTTGGAGAGCGCCGGCAGCGCGACCAGCAGCAGCACCACCAGCGCGCCTTCCAGGGCGAATTGCAGGAGGAGCAGCGCGTCGAACTCGCGCGGGCTGACCGCCGGTACGCGACTGGTCTTTAGCCCTGCGACGAAGGCGGCGACGAAGAGAAACGCGATGAACCCGGCGAGAAGCCAGGTCCAAACGCTCTTGAAACTATCCTTCGGCCAGCGCGTCGGCCAGTCGCGCGAAATCGCTGAGGTCGAGTCGTTCACCGCGTAGCTCCGGAGAGATGTTGCTGAGCTCGAGCGCCCGCACAATCGCCGCGCGATCGTGATCGAGCGAAAGCGCGAGACTGTTGACGAGCGTTTTGCGGCGGTACGCGAACGCGCCTCGTACGACCTTCCAAAACACCGCTGGATCGCGCACGCACGCCGCCGGCTGCGCGCGCCGCAGGAGCCGTACGAGGCTCGACTGCACCTTGGGAGCCGGGAAGAACGATCGCGGAGACAGCGTGAACGCGAGCTCGACCGTCATCGCAAACTGGATGGCTACGGAGAGGCTTCCGTAGGCGGCCGTTCCGGGCAGCGCGATCAGCCTTTCCGCAACGTCCTTTTGCAGCATGACGGTCAGCGCGTCCGGACCGCCTTCCATCTCGACGAAGCGCAGGATCAGCGGCGTGGCGACGTTGTAGGGAAGGTTTCCGGCGACGCGCCAGGCGTCGCCGCGCGACCACGCGCGATAGTCGAACGTCAGCGCGTCGGCCTCGATGATTCCGGCGGCACTCAATTCCCGCCGCGAGCGTAACAACTCGACGAGCTTTGGGTCGATCTCGAGCGCGGTTACGTCCGCGCCTTCCGCAAGAAGCGCGAGCGTTAACGCGCCGGTGCCGGCGCCGATTTCGAGCATTTTGGTTCCGGCGGGCGCGCCCGCGAGGCTCACCCGCGCGGCGTGGCGCGCGGCGGAAGCGTTGACGAGAAAGTTTTGTCCGTAACGCTTACGCGGCCGGATCCCCGCTTCTGCGAGGAGCTTACGGGGGCTGAGCACCCCGTCATTGTACGCTACTTCAGGCGATACACTTTGATGTCGCGCCGCCCAAAGAGCATGGCGTCGCGCATGGAGTCGAATCCCAAATCGATGCGATGCCCGACGATCGCACCGCCGGTGTCGCCCGCGATCGCCGGGCCGTAACCCGGAATGTAGAGGCGCGTTCCGAGGGGGATGATGCGCGGATCCACCGCGACGATTCCGTGGCCGGCGCGCCGCCCGATCGCGGTCATCCCGTCGCACCCGCCGCAGCTCGCGGTATAGGCGGTCGCCATCATGACGATGGCGTCTCGTGCGAGGAATGCCATGCGCGTGACGCCGTGTGCTTCGAACGCCGCAAGCGGCGAGTAACCGATTCCGTCGGCGACGATGCGCGGCTGCGCCGCGCGGACGACCTTGGACCAAACGACGATGCGCTGAACGGGGCCGCCGTCGCGCTGGGCGTAGCGGGCCTGGAACTCGAGGACCCCGCGAGTGCCGTGGCTGACGACTTTCGAGATTCCTGGGTATAGGGCGGGCGTGAGGCGGTGGACGGTCTGAGGCGGTATCGCTCGTCGCTCGAGACGCTCCCACGTCAAGAGGCCGTCGCGATGCCAAGTCACCTTCGTCGGCGCGGTGCCGACGGGCGGCGTGGCCGCATAGGCCGGAAAGCCGCATAGCACCGCAGCAGCGGTAGTGGCGCAGAGTACGCGTCCGATCAACCCCGTATTCCTTTCGTTCCGGCTCGTCGCTAAGGTTTGCTCTGCACATCCCGCAGAGAGCGAACGATGAGCGGCGTGTCGCGTTTGTTTGGAAGCGGCGCAAGGCGGCCGCTGGGTGATGGATCCTACGGAAACGCCAAGACACTCGAGAGCCTGCCTGCTGTCCGTTTTGGCGGGCTCAATCTGACCCGGGCAATATACCATATCCGGTTCAAAGCGGCGATATGCCCTAAGTCATAACCTGCAAGGGAGGCCCTTCTCGCCGGGCGCCCGCGCCCTCCAGCGCGAATGGGCCACCCAATGGAATCGCTGCGCGTCGGCTTTTTCACCGAGATTTACCGCCCCGTGGTCAACGGCGTCGTAGCCTCGGTGGAGGGCCTCGCCGACGGCCTGCGCGCGCGAGGACACTCCGTGTATTGCTTCGCGCCGCGGATGCCCGGATACGACGAGGCCGACGGTCCCGTGTTTAGAATGCCGTCGCTGCCGCTGCCGACCAAGACACCGTACCGGCTGACGCTTCCCGTGGTGAGCCGGCGCAACCGCAACGGCATCATCAAGCGGCTCTCCGTGGTGCACGTGCACTCGCCGTTCGTCACCGGTTGGATGGGCCTGCGCTACTCGCGTCGTTACGGCATGCCGCTCGTGTACACGTATCACACGCAACTCGAGGCCTACGCGCACTATATCCCGTTCGAACCGAATGCAACGCGATTCGCGGCGACGCAGCTCACGCGCGCATTTGCGAACATGGCCGATGCCGTAATCGTGCCGACGCGCGCCATGGCGCAGCGCCTGGTCGAAGTCGGCGTGCGTGCCCGCGTGGAGATCGTACCGAGCGGCATCGACGTCCCTCGTTTCGGCGCGGGCCGGCGCGACGAGGCGCTGCGCGCGAGGCTCGGGTCTCGGCCCGGCGATCGCCTCGTGCTCTCGGTCGGGCGCCTGGCGAAGGAGAAGAATCTCGAGCTGTTGCTGCATGCTCTCGCCGGCGCGCGCGATCCCTCGCTGCGCCTCGCGATCGCCGGCGACGGCCCCATGCGTTCCGAGCTCGAGGAGCTCGCGCTCAGCGTCGGCGTCGGCGTGCAGACGACGTTCCTGGGCGCGATTCCGCGCGAGGAGCTGCCCGATCTGTACGCCAGCGCGGACGCCTTCGTGATGCCCAGCACGACCGAGACTCAGGGGCTCGTCCTGGCCGAGGCGCTCGCCACCGGAGCCCGTGTCATCGCGTCCGACTCGGCGCAGAGCCGGGACGTGCTTGGCGGCGCCGGTATCGTCGCCGAGGCGAGCGCAGCGGGCTTCGCGCGGGCCCTGCGCGAGATCCCACAACGACCGGACCCAGCCGCCTCATCCTCGGCCCGTCGCGCCGCCAAGCGGTTCTCGCTCGAGGCGCAAACGGACCGGACCCTCGCAATCTACCGGAGCCTCCTCAAACCGGCCCAAATCGCTTGACTACGAACATATGTTCGCTATAGACTGGGTAAAGAGGCTGATGAAATGCGAGCTTCAGATTCAGGGGTGCAAGCGGAAATCGGCTACGCCGTCGGGCCGCGTGGGCTTGGCCTTGCCTACGCGCGCCTGACCGGCTCGGGCAGGCGGAAGCTGCTGCGATCCACGTTTCGGGCTTCCCGCGGCCAGACCGATCGAGCCGGCGGATACGCCGCAGTGACCGCCGTCGCTCGCGCGCTCCGCGATCGTGGTTTCGACAATCTGCGTTTTGTCTTAAACGATGCGGAACTCGTAGACGAGATCGTAAAGCGGCGCGAGCCGTCTGAGACACTCGCGCTTCCTTACGTCCGTCTGCGGTGCGTTCTAAACACGCTCGCCGGGTTCACCGTCGCCGCTGGCGCGACCGACGACCTCACGCAAAGGGCACGAGCCGAAGTAGCGCTGAACCTGGCGGCATGACCTTCAGCCGGCTCGCGCCGGCGTGTTTACCCGTCGAGACCGAGGCGCTTGCCGTGGCGCTGCTGGGTTGCGTTCTCGTGCGCGAAAGTGCCGACGGTGTTGCCGCGGGAAGGATCGTCGAGACCGAGGCCTATCTGCCCGGCGACCCCGCGTGCCACGCGTATAGCGGCAAGAGCCTGCGCAACGCGACGCTCTTCGGACCGCCGCATCGCGCCTACGTATACCAAATTTACGGAACGTCGTACTGTTTTAACCTATCGAGTGAACCCGACGGAGAAGGAGCCGGCGTGCTCGTGCGCGCGCTCGAACCGCTCGAAGGCCTCGGACTGATGCAGGCCCGACGGGCGACGACGCGCGTGCGCGATCTGTGCCGCGGTCCGGGGCGGCTATGCCGGGCCCTCGCGATCGATCGCTCGTTTGATGGACTGGACCCGTTCACTCACCCCCGGCTGTGGCTCGCGCGAACGACGGACGGTCGAACGCGCGTGGCGCGCAGCCGCCGCATCGGAGTCACCAAGGCCCCACGCAGGCGGCTGCGCTTCTACGAAGCGGGAAATCCCTATGTCAGCGGCCCCGCTGGCTTGAGCCCGGCTTGAAGGCTTGCTGCGCCTGTGCTATAGTGTGGTCGTCGCCGCGTCGCTTTTGCCGACGGTGCGACGAGCTTTGACATCCCCTCGCTCACGTCACCGGTCTGATTGCGCAGGCAGCCTCGCCTCGCCCTCGACCGCGCCAGCTTGATGTGTGCGGCTCTAACAGCGAGATACTCTTCTGCAAACCGAACATCGCCCCAACACCGAACAACGATTCAATAACGACATGCGCCAGCAGGGCGGCGGCCGCCGCCGACGGTCGCGGCGTCGTCACTTTGGCCAACATCCCGCGGCATATCACGATCAGCTTCCGCAGGTCGAGATGCCGCCGATGCTCACCGCGGCTCAGCTCGGTGAGAAAACGAAGACCGAGCTGCTCGACATCGCAAAGGAGCTGGAAGTCGAGATTCCGACTCCGGCCAAGGTCAAAAAAGACGAGATTGTCACCCTGGTCGTGCAGGCGCAGATCGCCCGTTCCGGGATCGAGGTCGCGAGCGGGATTCTGGACATCCTGCCTGAGGGATACGGGTTCTTACGCCGCGCGGGCTACTACATCGGCAATGACGACATCTACGTCAGTCAGTCGCAGATACGGCGCTTCGAGCTTCGTCGCGGCGACATGGTCGAAGGCCAGGCGCGCCGGCCGAAGGAGAGCGAGAAGTACTACGGCCTGATCCGCGTCGATAAAGTCAACGAACTCGACCCGGAGGCCATCAAGGGGAGGTCGGTCTTCGAAAAAGGGACGCCGATCTTTCCGGAGGAGCGGTTCAAACTCGAAAACCGCTCGACGCAGCTCTCGACGCGCGTCATCGATCTCTTCTCCCCAATCGGCAAGGGCCAGCGCGCGCTGATCGTTTCGCCCCCCAAGGCCGGTAAGACCACGCTGCTCAAGAATATCGCGCAGGGCATTTCCATCAATCATCCCGACGCGCACATCATCGCGCTGCTCGTGGACGAGCGGCCCGAAGAAGTCACCGACATGCAGCGCACCATTGACGGCGAAGTTGTCGCGTCCACGTTCGACGAGCACCCCGAGAACCACACGACCGTCGCCGAGCTCACCATGGAGCGCGCCAAGCGTCTCGTGGAGCTCGGGAAGGACGTCGTGATCCTGCTCGACTCGATCACGCGCCTCGCCCGTGCGTACAACCAAGTCGTCGCGAGTTCGGGTCGTACGCTGTCCGGCGGGCTCGACACGGCCTCGCTCCACAAGCCGAAGCGCTTCTTCGGCGCAGCGCGCAAGATCGAGAACGGCGGGTCGCTGACGATCGTCGGAACCGCGCTGATCGAGACTGGATCGAAGATGGACGACGTGATCTTCGAAGAGTTCAAGGGCACCGGCAACATGGAGCTCAACCTCACGCGCAAACTGGCCGAGTCCCGCGTCTTTCCGGCGATCGACATCAAGCGGTCGGGCACGCGTCGCGAAGAGCTGCTGCTCTCCCCGGAAGAGATGCGAAAGATCTGGATGCTGCGGCGTGCGACCGCCGTCCTCAACACCGGCGACATCACCGAGATCATCCTCGACAAAATGGTGCAGACGCGCACGAACGAAGAGTTCCTGCAGTCGGTTACCAAAGAGGCGATGTCGATGTCGCGCGGCTACGAAGATAACGGCAAATACTAGGGTTTCTGTCTCTCGGCTTGAGCGGTCGACATCCCGCTCCTGCGGCCGCTCGCCTCGCACGTCGTGTGCTCGGCTTCGCGCGGCCTCTGCGCCGCTCTCGCCATCCGTGGCTCCGCGGCGCATTCACACGCCGCCGGAACGGGACGTCGACCCCTTTCGCTGCGTTCCCTCACCCTAATATTTTGTGGGGAGGGCGACGCGGCTAAATAAATTCTTAGCGCGTGGTGGTATAGCGTCGCGCAGACATGCCGATGAGCTCATCAAGAGTGGGCGAGTGCGCGTCAATGGGAAGCGCGTCACCGAGTTGGGTGTGGTGGTTGAGGACGGTGATCGGGTTGAGGTGGATGGCGAAGTCGTCCAGCTGCCGGGTGAGCATACATATCTTTTATTGAACAAGCCCGTCGGGGTCGTGACGACCATGCGCGATCCGCAGCGGCGTTCGAGCGTCGGCGACCTCGTGGCGCGTCCGGGAGTATTTCCGGTCGGGCGTCTGGATTATGCGACTGGGGGCGCGTTGCTGCTTACGGACGACGGCGATCTCGCACATTGCCTGCTCCATCCGCGCTTCGGCGTTGAGAAGACGTATCGCGTCGCGATCGCCGGACGGCTGTCCGCCGAAGACACACATAGGTTGAGCCGCGGCGTGACGCTTTCAGAGTTTCGCGCGGCGGCTGCGAAGGTGCGTGTCGTCGCGGCGCGCCGGGACGGCAGCGTCATCGACGTGACGATTCACGAAGGACGCAACCGCCAAGTGCGCCGGATGTTCGAGGCGCTCGGGCATCGCGTTCTCGCGTTGACGCGGATGCGCTTTGGCCCCTTGAAACTCGGCACGCTGCCGCCCGGTCGGTTCCGTGAGCTGACGGCCCGCGAGCGCACCGCACTCGAGCGGCACCGCAGGCCGCCGGCCTGACGGCCTCGTACCTCCTTCGCGTGAGGTGCGCCATGAAACGTTTGTGTAGAATCGTCGCTCCAGCCGCCGGAGCCCTGGTCGTCTTCGCCGCGATTCCCGCGCTCGCTCAGTACGCGAACGAGTTTGTCCCGGCGAAGCTGCTCCACCAGGGAACTACGACCAAACCGATCGTGGGCAGCGGCAAGGTCGTCATCCAGGTCGAGGTGCATTCGGACGGCTCGCACAGAGCGATCAAGGTCATCAGCTCGACGAATCCCGGCGACAATGCGGCCGCGATGGAGATCGCCCAGAACTCGACCTATCGTCCGGCGCACCGCGGTTCGAGTCCGGTGACGGCGTTCTACGACTTCACGCTGCAATTTAACGGTAAGTCGGTCGCGAACGCGTCGAACGAAGGCTCCGGATCGGGCCCGTCCGTGCCGGCCGGCGGGTCGCTGAGCGGTGCCGCGAGTCAAGTCGCCTCGCTGATTCGGGCCAAGCAATACTCGCAAGCCAAGTCCAAGGCCCAAATGGAGCTGCTGTCGTCGCCAGGCGACGAGTCGCTGCGGCAGATGCTTGGGGTCGCGGCGTTTGACAGCGGAGACTACGCCACGGCGGCCTCAGCCTTCGATAAGGTCGGAACGATCGGCCAGCAGTTCAAGCCGATCGCCGCTCAGAGCTTTGCCAGGGCCGCCGTCGACGTCGCGGGCAGCGACCCCACCAAGGCGCTGGAGTACGCGCAGAAGGCTATGGCGCTCGACCCGAGCACGAACTCGAAATACGCGCTCGGTCAGGCGCAGCTGGCCAACAAGCAGTACACGGACGCCATCGCGACACTCAAGCAAGTTCACGCCGCCACGTTCGCCGACCCAAAGACGCCAACCAGCGCGAAGGTCGCGATCGATACGGCGCTGATGAACGCTTACCTCCAGACCAAAGACACGCAGGACATGCAGGCGATGGCCGCCGAGGCCAAGCAACTCGATCCGAACAGCACGCTGCCGGGACGCGTGATCGGGAGCGGCTTGCTGAATGCCGGCGTCGACGCGGCGAACGCGAAAAACTACGACGAGGCCTTCAAAGACTTCGATCAAGCCGCGGCGGGCGGCGATCCCGAGGTCGCGGTCACAGCCTATGCGCAGGCGGCGTTCTTGGTTGCAAGGATGGACAAGCCGGACTACAAGCGGATGCAGGCGTATGCCGACAAGGCCCTCGCGCTCAAGCCTAACGACGCGGCCGCGAATTTCGCCGAAGGTATAGCGTTGACGGGTCAGTGGGCGTCCAGCCACGACGACGGCACGAAGAAGAAGGCCGCAGATGCCCTCGACAAGGCCGACCAGCAAGCCAAGGCCGAGGGCAACGAAGCGCTTTCCCTGCAGATCGAATCGTTCGTCAAAAAGAACCTCAATGCCGCGCCCGGCGGGCAGTCGGGAAGCGGTAGTTAAGGTTACCAGGACTTTAGGCCGGGGTAGGCCAATGTCGCGCCCTCACGGGGCGGAAAGCCGCCGCGGAGAGCACGTTTAGTGGAGGGGTCGTAAAGCCGTGTTTTCGGGATTTATGGGTCTCATGCAGCAGGGCGGCTGGGATATGTGGCTGCTGCTGCTCATTTCGATCGTCGGTCTCGCCGTCGTGATCGAGCGCCTGGTCTTTTTTGGGATGCAGCACTCCGACACGAAGGGGTTGCTGCGCCAGATCGGCACCAAGGTGTCGGAAGATGATCTCGACGGGGCGATCGCGCTCTGCAAAAAGAACCGCGGAATGCTTCCGAGGATCCTCGAGTTCGGGCTGCGCCGGGGCGAGAAGAACCGCACGGACATCACCGATGCGCTCTCGATCGCGCTGATGGAGCACCTCAACTCGCTGGAGCGCAACCTGGCCATCATCGGAACGATCGCGGTCATCGCGCCGTTCGTCGGACTCTTCGGAACGGTCTTGGGCATCATTCGGGCGTTCCAAGACATCGCATTGAAGGGCAACTCGACGCCGGCAGTCGTCGCGGCCGGCGTTTCGGAGGCGCTCATCACCACGGCGACCGGTCTGATCATTGCCGTCATCGCAGTGGTTTTCTTCAACTTCTTCAAGTCGCGCATCAAGAATTACAACCAGGAAATGATCGTCGCCGCCAACCAGCTCGCCGAGATGCTGCACTTCCATAACACCGGCGCGCCGATTCCGACCGATCTCTACCAGCCGACAAAAGCAACGGCCAAGTAAGCCGGTAAGGCACGACCATGGGACTGCTCTCGGCACAACAAGAGCAAGAAGTAATGGCGGAGATCAACATCACGCCGTTCACCGACGTTTTGCTCGTGCTGCTCATCATCTTCATGATTCTCGCGGCACTGGTCGCTCCGCCCGGCTTCGAAAAAGAGCTGCCCAACAAGAACAACAATCCCGCTACTCAGAACAAGAACAAGAACGACATCGAAGTTGACGTCAACAACAAGGGCGTGATCTTCGTCGACGGAACGAAAACCGATCAGACGGGCATCTACCGCATCATGTACGACGCCTCGAAAAAGAAGCCGCACCACCACGTCGCGATCATCGCCGACGCCAAGGCGCCGTACGGGGTCATCATTCGGATTTTGGACGCCGCCAAGAACGCCGGCCTCGAAGACGTCGGCTTCGTAACGTCGTAAGGGAGGGTTAGCACGTGGCCGTTTCCACGGGCGGAGGCGAAGATGAGGTAATGTCGACGATCAACATCACGCCCTTTACGGACGTGCTGTTGGTGTTGCTCATCATCTTCATCATCTTAGCGTCGGTCACGAAAGAGCCGAAGCTGCCCGACGCCTACAACAAGGACAAGGTGCAGGCGTCCCAGATCGTCGTCATCATCGACGATAAGGATCACGTCCAGATCGGCTCCAACCTGGTGTCCATACTAGACATGAAGGCGGCGTTCGGACAGCTGCAGGACGCGACCGGCCACCGCTTCAAGAGCGTGATCATCAAAGCGGATCCCAAGACGAGCTACGGTGTCATACTCCAGGTAATGGACGCCGCGAAATCCGTCGACCTCACCGACTTCGGCCTCGCGAATCACGTTCAGGGCACGCCCGAGGGGACGACGCAGTAGGCGATGGCCAAACGCGGCTCTGGATTCATCACCACCGGCGAGCGCTTCCGAAGCTTTATCGGATGGGCGTTTGTCATCTCGATCGTCGCGCACCTCGCCATCGGTTCGATCTTCCCGAACTTCCTCAAACACAGCGAAGAGCAGAAGACCGAAGAGGTCACCGTTTCGAAGATCCACAAGACGATCGTCCACACGCCGCCGCCGCCGACCCCCACCCCGCCGCCGACTCCGACGCCGCCGCCGCAGGCGACGCCGCCGCCCAAGCAACAGCAGCTGCCGCAACCGAAGCTCAAAGTAAACCTCGTCCACACGACGAGCAAGTCCGCATCGGGATCGACGGAAAATACCGTATCGCAGCCCAAGAGTGGCAGCGAGAATGGCGCGCCGCAGGGCGTGGGGAACGGGCCGCCGCAGCCGGCCGGCACCGCGGCAGCCGGCACGCCCAAGCCGGCATGTGCGAATCCGAACGTGGAAGCGACGGTGACGAATCCGGTGCAGCCGGATTATCCGCAATCCGCGCTCGATCTCGGGCTCGGCGCGGTGACGGTCAACGTCGAAGTCACGGTCGGCCCAAGCGGCAACTTGGTCTCGGCCTCCGTGTACAAGAGTTCGGGCAACATGTCAATCGATCAGGCGGCGCTGCGCGCTGCTCGCCAGTCGACCTACTCGCCCAAGCTGATCAACTGCTCACCGACCACGGGCAATTATCTCTTCCGCGCGGATTTCCAACCCGACTAGCCAACTCGCTCGTCATCAGCCATGAAACGCATCCCGCGTTTGCTGGTGATTGCGTTCGCGCTCTCGCTGCTCGTCCATCTGATCGTCGCGCTCATCATGCGGCCGCCCACACCCACGCCGCAGGGCCAGGCTGAGGTCGTCTCGCTCGAGCATCGGCCCGCTACGATAACGGTGAGAAAGATCCAGACGCCTCCCCCGCCGCCTCCCAAGCGCACGCCCGCGCCCCGCACCGTCAACTCTGCGCCGCCACGCAAGCCGAACGGGCTCGAGGGACCCGCGGGCACCGCGAACGGCACGCCCCCTGCACCGACGCCGGCCCCCGCTACGCCGCCGCCCACGCCGGCGGCGACGAGCGGGGCCGGGTGCACGCAGCCCAACGCGGGCGCGGCGATCGCCGCCTCGCCACCGCCGCCCGACATCGCGCCCGGCGCGCGCTCGGAAGGGACCAGCGGCGTCGCGCTCGTGCGCGTGCAGCTCGATCCGAGCGGGCAAGTCACTCGCACGGCCGTCGTGCAGAGCACGGGAAATTCATCGCTCGATCTGGTCGCCGTCGGGATGGCCCGCGACGCGCGCTACACCCCGGCGCTGCACGAGTGCAAGCCGGTTGCGGGAGACTACGCGTTCAGCGTAAAGTTCGTCGCGTGGTAGAGGCCGCTCGATACACGTGACGTTCTTCCAAGCACTCGTTCTCGCGCTGCTCCAGGGCGTGACCGAGCTGTTCCCGGTTTCTAGCCTCGGTCACACGATTCTGGTGCCGGCCGTGCTAGGTTGGCACAACGTCGATCGCTCCAGCCCGTCGTTCCTCGCGTTCGTCGTCGTTTTGCACCTCGGCACCGCTCTGGCACTGATCGTCTTTTACCGGGCGCAATGGTATGCGATCGTGCGCGCGCTGATCGCGAGCGTCGTTCGCGGGCGCCTGGGCGACGACCGTGACGAGCGGATCGGATGGCGGCTCGTCGTGGCCACGATTCCGGTCGGAATCCTGGGCTTCATCTTCGAAGTTCCGGTGCGGCGGCTATTCGGCTCGCCTGCGCCGGCGGCGTTCTTCCTCATCCTCAACGGGCTCGTGATGTTCGCGGGTGAGGCGCTGCGCCGGCGTCAACTGCAGAGCGCCGGACGTACCGACAAGCCGATCGAGCGGCTGAGCTACGCGGGCAGCCTCTCCGTAGGCGCCGCGCAGGCGCTCGCGCTCCTGCCCGGCATCTCGCGGTCCGGAGCTTCCATGGTCGCGGGGCTGCTCTGCGACCTCGACCACGAGGACGCTGCGCGCTTCTCGTTCCTGCTGGCGACGCCGGTGATCTTGGCCGCAGCGCTGCTCGAGATACCGAAGCTGTTCGTTCCGGCGGCGCACGTCGTACTCGTCCAGGCTGTCGTCGGCGGAATTGCGGCCGGAGTCGCCGCATATCTTTCGGTGGCCTTCCTGACGCGCTACTTTCGCTCGAACGACCTGCGCCCGTTCGGCTGGTACTGCGTCTTCGTGGGCGCAATCTGCCTCGTTCTCGCACGCGGGGGAATTATCACATGAGAGTTATCGCGCTCGCCTTGGCGATCATCTTCTTCGTCGTCGGAATTCTCTACGGCTTGGGGAAGATCAACCTCTTCACGCAGTCCGGCGCGCAACACCCGAATCACATCACCCACCTCGTGGTTCTCTGGGTGCTGGCGCTGCTCTGCCTGATTTGGGCTCGCTTCCAGAGCGCGCCGAGGTGAAACTTTCGCACGTGGCGCCCGACGCGAGCGTCGAGATGGTGGACGTCTCTGCGAAGGGCGTGACGTCTCGCTTCGCGCGTGCTGAGGCCATCGTGCGCATGAACGCCGCGGCGCGAACCGCGCTGCGCGAGGCGACGTTGCGCAAGGGTGACGCGCTCGTCGCGGCCCAGATCGCTGGAATCATGGCCGCAAAGCGCACGGCCACGCTCATTCCCTTGGCCCATCCCTTGCCGCTGGACAAGATCGACGTGCGCTTCAAGTGGCGCGACGACGGCGCGCTCCGCGTCGAGACTGAGGCCCGCACGTCGGCGCGGACCGGCGTCGAACTCGAAGCCCTGGTCGCGGCCTCGGTCGCCGCGCTCACGATCTACGACATGGCCAAGGCCCTCGACAAGGGCATCACGATCGACTCGCTGCGCCTGGTGCACAAGAGCGGCGGCAAGTCCGGATCCTATGACGTTTAAGGTCGCGCTGATCGTGCTCTCCGACCGGGCCGCGTCGGGAGAGCGCGCCGACGAATGCATTCCGATCATGCGTGAACGGCTCGGCCCCACGTATGCGGTCGTCCACGAAAGCGTCATCTCCGACGACCCGGCTTCCCTCCAGGCTCACCTCATAGACCTCGCCGATTCGCATGTCGCGGACCTCGTGCTGACCAGCGGCGGAACCGGGCTTTCGCCGCGCGATCTCACGCCCCAGGCGACGGCGGCCGTTCTCGATTACGAGGTCCCGGGCATCGCCGAGGCAATTCGCGCCGCCTCGCTGCAGTACACACGCACGGCGATGCTCTCTCGCGCGATCGCAGGCGTCCGCGACCGGACGCTCGTCATCAATCTCCCCGGCAGCCCGAAGGCGGTGGCGCAGACGCTGGAAGTCGTGCTGCCGGTGCTCCCGCACGCGCTCGAGCTCTTGGCCGACCGGTCGCCGGACGCATGAGACGTATCTCGACGTACGCCGAGGGGGAAGCCTATCTGCTCGGCCTGATCGACGAGACCGTTTCGCGCCGCACGTCCTACAAGCTCGACCGAATTCGCGCCCTGCTGTTCGAACTCGGCGATCCGCACCGCGCGTATCCCACGATCCACGTCGGCGGCACCAGCGGAAAGGGTTCGACGGCGACGATGATCGCCGGCGCCTTGCAGGCGGCGGGAAAGCGAACCGGGCTCCACACGAAACCGCACCTCCGCGCAATGACCGAACGCGCCCGCATCGACGGCGCGCCCATCCCGCACGAGCGCTTCGCCGCGCTGCTCGACGAGATGCTGCCGGCGATCGCGCGCGCCGCAGCGCAACACGGGCGTCCGACGTACTACGAGACGCTGCTCGCGCTGGCATTCAAGTACTTCGCCGACGAGCGCGTCGACGTGGCGGTGATCGAGGTGGGCCTCGGCGGACGCCTCGACGGCACCAACGTGATCTTGCCCGTAGTCGCGGCGATCACTTCGGTGGGTTACGATCACACCGACGTGCTGGGCACCACGATCGAAGCGATCGCATCGGAGAAGGCGGGCATCGCGAAACCCGGCGTTCCGCTCGTGCTCGCCGCGATGCCGGCCGCCGCGCTGGCGGTGATCGAACGCTACGCCTCCGAGATCGGCGCGCCCATCGTGCGCGTCGAACAAGTCGTGCGCATCGAGCGCGAGCGAGCCGAGGAACGCGGCGCGCAGCGGCTCTCCGTCGTCACGCCGCGCGGGTCGTACCGGTTGCGCCTGGCCGTCGCCGGCGCTTTCCAGCGAACGAACGCGGCGACGGCTATCGCGGTGTTGGAACAGCTTGCCGACGAGCTGCGCCCGAGGCCGGAAGAGATTGCCGCAGCGCTTCGCGACGTCGCGATTCCGGGCCGAATGGAGCTCGTGTGCGCGAGCCCGACCGTCGTCTTCGACGTGGCACACAACGCGGAGAAGGCCGAGTCTCTCGTCGCCTCGCTGCGCGAGTGGTTTCCCCATCGGCGGATTCACTACGTGGTTGCGATCGGCGAGAGCAAGGACGCACGGCGAATCATCGAGATTCTCGGGACGGTGAACTCGACGTTCACGTTCACGTCGTTTGTCGCGGCGGGGCGCAAGGCGATTCTGCCGCAGCGCCTGGCGACGCTCGCGGAGTCGCTCGGCGCATGGGGCCGGGCGATAACGGATCCGGTCGAAGCCTTGACCGTCGCGCGCCGGAGGGCGGCGATCGACGACGTCGTCGTCGTGACGGGATCGACCTTCGTCGTGGCGGGATTACGCGAATGGTACGTGCCGACCGCGGTTCCCTGAGACTTCGGGGTCGAGTCATCCGCTGGGGAGATCGGACGTACGTCATGGCGATCGTCAACGTGACGCCGGATTCGTTTTCGGGCGACGGTCTCGAGGACCCGGGCGCCGCAACCGCGCACGCCGTCGGCCAGTGGGACGCGGGAGCCGACCTGTTGGACGTCGGCGGCGAATCGACGCGGCCGGGGCATCGACCGGTCGATGACGACATCGAAATCGCACGCGCCGTTCCCGTCATCGCGGCGCTCCGCGAGCGTTTTCCGGGCGCACCGATCTCGGTCGATACCTACAAACCCTCCGTGGCGCGCGCCGCCCACGCGGCGGGAGCCGATATCGTGAACTCGGTCTGGGGCGCGTCCGACGCGCTGCTGAGCGTCGCCTCCGAGCTCGGAATGCCGATCGTCGTGATGCACAACCAGACGACGACCGCGTACGAGGGCAACGTCGTGGATGCCGTGCTGCGCTATCTCGACGAATGCGCGCGCAGGGCCGTCGCACGCGGGATCGCACGCGAGGCAATCGTCCTGGACCCGGGCATAGGATTTGGCAAGACCGCCGACCAGAATCTCGCCGTCTTGCGCGCCCTGGATCGGTTCGTAGGGCTGGGCTTTCCTACGATGCTCGGGGCTTCGCGCAAGTCGACGATCGGCAAGCTCACCGGACGCGAGCCCGCCGATCGCGTTTACGGAACGGTCGCTACCACGGCGCTCGCCGTACGAGCCGGCGTCGACATCGTGCGCGTGCACGACGTCGCCGCCGCGCGCGACGCGGTCGCGGTCGCGGATGCGATAGTTCGTGATTGGAGGCCGGCGGGATGGACTGGATAAGGCTGGAGGGCATACACGCGTACGGCAAGCACGGCGCCGGTGCCGTGGAGCGTGCGCGCGCGCAGCCCTTCGACATCGCGGTCTCGGCGGAGCTCGATCTGCGTGATGCGGCGGCGAGCGACGATCTCGCCTGCACGATGGACTATGCTGCGCTGCACGCGCGGATCGTGCGAATCGTGGAGACAACGTCGTATGCGTTGCTCGAGCGCCTCGCCGCGGATCTGCTCGCCGCGGTCTTCGAAGACGAGCGCGTCGCGAGCGCTCACGTGACGATCGCGAAGCCCGGCATACTCGACGGCGCCACGCCGTCGGTTACTCTGAGCCGCGAGCGGTGACACAGCATCGGGCGCACATCGGCATCGGCAGCAACCTGGGCGAACGTGCCGCGAACGTCGAGCGCGCCTTTGCGGCGATCGCCGAAATGGGAACGCTGGTCGCGAAATCGTCGATCTATCGCGCCGCTCCCTGGGGCAAAACGGATCAGCCGTGGTTTGCCAACGCGGTGGCCCTCCTGCAGACGCCGCTATCGCCGCGCGAGCTCTTAGACGCGTTGCAGGCCGCGGAGCGTCGGCTGGGGCGCACGCCCGCCGAACGCTGGGGAGCGCGAGTGATCGATCTCGATCTGTTGCTCTACGACGAACTCGACATCGACGAAGAGGGTCTGCGTGTGCCGCATCCGCGCCTGCGCGAACGCGCCTTCGTTTTGGTTCCTTTGGCGCAAATCGACACACGCTTCGGCGCGCTGCGCGACGCGTTGCCCGAGGCCGAAGCCAGGTCCGTCGCTCCTTTGGGCGAAAGCGCTTCGGGAATGCCCGTGCAAGGAACCCATTCCATCGCGGACCGCGTGCGCGCGCTCGCGCAATTTCTCGCTGGTAGTGACGCCGTTCGCGTGCGAATTGCGCGTCCGAGCGACGAGATCGAAGTCGCTCGACGGGGTTCGGAAGCGGGTGCGGCGTCGCGCGCAGTGGATCGCATTCCGGCCGAAACGATTGCGCCGCGGATCGACACGATCAAGGCCGATCTGGTGGGTATCTTTCACAGCAGCCGTCCGGCGCCCGTCGAGGGCGAGGTGTTCGAGGGCGATCGCGAGCTCGGCTACATCGAGGCGCTCGGCATCCGCACGCCCGTTCACAGCATGGGCCCCGGCCGGCTCGTTTCGAACTCGGCCATGGACGGGGCGGCGGTCGAATACGGCCAGCCGCTCTTCGCGATCGCGCGACCGTAAGGGCAGCGGCGCATGTTTCGTAAGGTCTTGATCGCCAATCGTGGCGAGATTGCGCTGCGAATCAATCGCGCGTGCCAAGAGCTGGGCGTTGCCACCGTCGCGATCTTCTCGGAGCCCGACCGTGATTCGCTGCACGTCCGTCAGGCGGACGAAGCGTTCTGCGTCGGTCCCGGGCCCGCGGGACGCTCGTACCTCAACATTCCGAATATCATTTCCACGGCGCTGATCACACGCTGCGACGCCATCCATCCGGGCTACGGCTTTCTCGCGGAAAACGCGCGCTTCGCGGAGATATGCACCGACCACGGTCTGACGTTCATCGGACCGAAGCCGAGCGTCATCGCCCTGATGGGCGACAAGGCGACCGCGAAACGCGTCGTGAGCGAAGCCGGTGTCGCCACGACGCCGGGCAGCGACGTGCTCGACTCTCCCGAGGAGGCGCAGGCCGTGGCCGCAGCCATCGGCTATCCCGTGCTGCTCAAGGCCACCGCGGGGGGCGGTGGCCGAGGCATGCGCGTCGTGCGCGACGCCTCCGAGATGCCCCGCGCGTTCGCGGGAGCGACGGCCGAGGCCGAGGCCAGCTTCAAAGACGGCCGCGTGTACATCGAAAAGCTGATCACGGCGCCGCGGCACATCGAGGTGCAAGTGCTCGGCGACGAGTTCGGTAACCTCGTTCACCTCGGCGAGCGCGACTGCTCGGTGCAGAAGCCATCGCACCAAAAAGTCATCGAGGAGACGCCCGCGCCGAATCTGGCCGAGCGCACGAGAAGCGCGCTCCACGAGATGGCGCGGCGCGCGTCTCGATACGTGGGATATAGCAACGCGGGAACGCTCGAGTTCCTCGTCGCCGGCGACGATGTCTACTTCATGGAGATGAACACGCGCATTCAGGTCGAGCATCCGGTCACCGAGATGGTGTACAACATCGATCTCGTCAAGGAGCAAATTCGGATAGCTGCGGGGGAACCGCTGGGGTACGCGCAGAGCGACCTGGTGGCGCGCGGCCACGCGATCGAGTGCCGGATCAACGCCGAAGATCCCCAGAATCACTTCGCTCCAGCGGCTGGGACGGTCTCTAAGCTCGTCTTTCCCGGCGGCCCGGGCATCCGTGTCGACACGCACCTATACGCCGGCGCCACGATTCCCCCGTACTACGATTCGATGATCGCCAAGGTAGTCGCGTTTGGCGACACCCGCGAGGTCGCGATTGCACGGATGGACCGCGCGCTGCGGGAGACGTTGATCGAAGGCGTGAGCACGACGATCGACCTTTGCCTGGAGGTGCTGGAGACCGACGAGTTCCGAAAGGGGCGCTACGACACCGAGCTCTTGCTCAAGGAACCGCTGCACCGATGACCTCTCGCCGCGTCGCGCGCGAGCAGGCGCTCAAGGTGCTCTATTCCGTCGTCGTGGGCGATCGCGATCCCGGTGACGCGGTGCGCGAAGTCGTGGGAGAGAACCCGGACGGTCAGGAGCTTGCGTTCGTCGAGGAACTCGCTCTGGGCACGCTCGAATACGCTCCGAAAGCGGATCGCATCGTTAGCCCGCTCTTGGAAGGCTGGGCGATCGAACGCCTGCCGACGATCGACCGGCTACTCTTGGAGATGGCTACATACGAATTGCGCTGCCGCCCCGAAACGCCGACCGCGGTTGCGATCAACGAGGCGGTCGCCCTCGCCAAACGATTCTCCACCGAAGACTCCGGGCGTTTCGTCAACGGCGTTCTGAGTGCCGTCGCCAGTGCCAAGGAAACGTAGGAACCGGCGCGGCAGCCGCGTCTGGGCGGGGATCGGCGTCACCGCGCTGCTCCTCGCGCTATTCGCGCTCGGCGCGGTCGCGGGGATGGTAGCGGCGTACGCCCGCAACCTTCCCGATATCAGCCGCATGGCCGACTACCAGCCCGCGAGTACGACGCGCATTTACGCACGCGACGGAACGCCGCTCGCCTCGGTCTACAAGGAGAACCGCGTCTGGGTTCCGATCTCGCGCATCCCGGTCATGGTGCGCGAAGCGTTCATCGCCAACGAAGACCACAACTTCTACTACCATCACGGCGTCGACTTTAGCGGCATCGTGCGCGCGACGTTTGCGGACCTTACGCATCAGCAGCTCCAGGGCGCGTCGACGATCACGCAGCAGCTCGCGCGGCGGCTGTTCTTGACCGATCAAGTCTCCATCGCCCGCAAGGTGCAGGAGGCGTTGCTGGCCATCGAGATCGAGCGCTATTACACGAAGGACGAGATCCTCGAGCGCTATCTCAACATCATTTACCTCGGCGCCGGCGCGTACGGTGTCGACGCAGCCGCGCACACCTATTTCGGCCGCAGCGTCGACAAATTGACGCTCGCCCAGGCCGCGATGCTGGCCGGCGTGGTGGCCGCGCCGTCCGTATACTCGCCGTTTTCGAATCTCACGCTCGCGACCGATCGGGAGCGCCACGTGCTGGACCGCATGGTCGAGAGCGGCTACGTCACCGCCGCACAGGCCGACGCGGCATTCTCCGCTCCGCTCGGGCTGATCGCGGAACGGCCGGCCGGTCTGCAGGGCTACCGCTACCCCTACTTTACGACGTACGCAATCGCGCAATTGGAGCGGCTCTTCGGAAAGGATGTCGTGAACGAGGGCGGCCTTCAGGTTTATACGACGCTCGATCCGCAGATGCAGCGCCTCGGCCAGGAGGCGGTCACGTGGGGCGTGCACCAGGCGATCGCCGAGGGCATCGGCGCGCATCAGGCGGCGCTGGTCGCGCTGCGTCCGTCCACGGGCGAGATCGTCGCCATGATCGGCGGCACGGGATTCTCGCTGCGCAACCAGTTCAATCGTGCTTGGCAGGCGCACCGCCAGCCGGGATCCTCGTTCAAGATCTACGACTACACCGCGGCGATCGACTCAGGGCTCCCAGCCTCGACGGTAATCGATGACTCGCCGGTGAGCTATCCGATGGGGGACGGCACACAGTGGTCGCCGCTGGACGACGACAACAGCTACATGGGTGCCATAACGCTGCGCGAGGCGCTGGTCATGTCGCGCAACATCGTCGCGGTGAAGCTCGCCGAACGCGTCGGCTTGGACCGCGTGATCGACTACGCCCATCGCATGGGCGTCACGTCGCCCTTGGAAGCGAACCTATCGCTCGCGTTGGGTTCGTCGGGTCTCACTGTGCTCGATCAGGCCAGCGGCTATTCGACGCTTGCGGATCAGGGGCTGCACGTCGATCCGACGCCGTTTCGCCTCGTCAAGGATTCGCTCGGAAGCGTCGTGCTCGACGATCGCTTTCCGCAGGCCAACGACGTCGTCAGCGCGGGTACGGCGTACATCATGACCTCGATCTTCGAAGATGTCATCAAGCGCGGCACCGGTTATCCGAACGCCATCATCGGGCGCCCGGCGGCTGGAAAGACCGGAACGACGTCGAGCTTCCGCGACGCGTGGTTCGTCGGCTACACGCCGGACCTCGTCGCCGCGGTCTGGCTCGGCAACGACGACTACACGCCGATGAACGAATCCTACGGCGGCAACATCCCCGCGCGGATCTGGGCGCGCTTCATGAAGGCCGCGCTCGCTAGGACGCCGCCGCACGAATTCCCGTTCCCGGCCGACGAGGTCGTGAAGGCCAGCGGGTGCGGCAGCGGCGGCGAGTACTATCTGAAGGGAACTGAGTCGTGCGGTGGCTACGGTGCCGGTTACGGCGCTACCGGCGACACGACGAACGCCTACGTCCGGCCGCCGATGCCGGCGCCAACGATGCCGCCCGCTGACGTGACGCCGCCGGCGGAGCTGCCCACGCTCGCGCCGTCACCGACGGAGCCGCCCACACCGGTGAGCTCGACGTCGCCGACGCCCGCCCCTTGAAGTCGGAAATGAGGCTCTTCGAGCGGGAGCCGCAGATCCTGCAGCTCACCGTGTCGCAGTTTGCGCTGCGCCTTCAGCATTGGCTCGAGAAGCGCCCCGAGCTCGCGCGCATCGCCATCGAAGGTGAGATATCCGGCTGGAAGCCGCAACCGAGCGGCAACGTATTCTTCAGCCTAAAGGACAGCCGGGCCGTATTGAAATGCTTTGCCGGCTGGAAGGAAGTCCGAAAGTTTCCTCCGGTCCACGACGGCGTCGCGGTCGTGGCGACCGGCGCGATCGGCATCTGGGAAAAAAGCAGCGAATACCAGCTGCGGGTCGTCGCCATCGCCCCGCTCGGCGTCGGCGCGATCGCGGCAAAGGTCGAAGCGCTGCGAAAGCGCCTCCAGGCCGAGGGTCTCTTCGATGTAGACCGCAAGCGCCCGGTCTCGCCATACCCGCGTCACGTAGCGCTCGTTTCGGCGCGTGGCCAAGGCGCCGAAGACTTCGCGACGACGCTGCGCGAGAAGTCGCCCCACGTCGCCGTCACGTTCATCGAGACGCGAGTTCAAGGCGAGGGCGCAGAAATCGACATCGCCGAAGCGATCGATCGCGCATCGCGCTCGAAGGTCGACGCGATCGTCGTCGTACGCGGCGGCGGATCGTATGAGGATCGCTATCCATTCAATACCGAAGCAGTGGTGCGCGCAATAGTTCGAGCGCGCCATCCGGTCGTCACCGCGATCGGCCACACCGGTGACCGCCACCTTGCAGACGAGGTCGCCGACGCCGTCTTCAAAACGCCTACTGCGGCGGCGGAATACATCGCCGGATCGTGGGCAGAGGTGACGGCACGAATCACGCACCAAAAGCGGCTGCTGTACAACGCGATCGACAAGAGAGTCGTTCGGCTGGGGCGGGATCGCGATGCCTCGGAGCAACGGCTGCGCCGCGCGATCGATCGTCGTCTTTCGCAACTGCGAGAACGCTTGTTGCAAGTGCAAAACCGCATTGAGCGACGAAATCCGCGACACCGCATCGCCGAGCGTGGAGCGCGGCTGACGACTACGCTGCTGAAATTGGATGCGGCGCGCGACCGGATCGTTTCCAAACGAAGCAACGCCTTGACGCTGGCCCGCAGCCGGCTTCTCTCCGCTAATCCAAAGGGTCCGTTGGAACGCGGATACGCTATCGTAACACGTGCCGGACGCGCCCTTCGTAACGCCGCAGAAGTGTCTGTTGGAGACACGATCGAGGCGCAGCTTTTCCACGGGAGGCTCGCCGCAAGCGTCGAACGAGTGCTAGAAGATGAGTGACGCGAGCCCTGGTTTCGAGTCGAAACTCGAACGCATCGAAGCGATCGTCAGGGAACTCGAAGACGAAAACACCAAACTCGACCGGGCCATCGCGCTGTTCAAAGAAGGCAAGATGTTGGCGCGCGAGTGCGAGACGCTCCTCAAGAGCGCACAGGCCCAGATCGACGAAGCGATGTCGGAAACAAAACCGGACGACCAGATTCCGTTTTAGCGGCGGGCATGAAGGTCCGCCTTGACTCGGCGGTCGCTGACCGCAACCAGATCACGCGTTCGCGGGCGCGCAGCCTCATCATGGAAGGCTGCGTGAGCGTCGACGGCGTCGTCGCAACGAAGGCGGGGCAGAACGTCGCGGCGGACGCCGAGATCGTCGTCGCGCGACCGCGGCGCTTCGTGAGCCGAGGCGGCGAGAAGCTCGAGCGCGCACTGCTCGCGTTCGGCATCGACGTCTGCGGCGCCGAGGCGCTCGACGTCGGCGCTTCTACGGGAGGCTTTACCGACTGCCTGCTGCAACACGGCGCTCAGAGCGTCACCGCCGTCGATGTCGGATACGGCCAGCTTGACTGGCGACTGCGCAACGACCCGCGCGTTCGCGTGATGGAGCGCACGAACTTCCGCCTTCTCGCCGACGGCGCGTTCCCAGCCGGATTCGACGTAATCGCGATCGACACGTCTTTCATCTCGCTGCGAACGATCTTGGCCCGAGCGGTAGCCTACCTTCGCGGAAACGGCGCGATCGTCGCGCTGCTGAAGCCACAGTTCGAGGCCGGCCGGGAACGCGTCGGCTCGGGAGGCGTCGTGCGCGACCGCTCGACGCACGCCGCCGTGCTGTGCGAAGTGCGCGCGGCCGCGCTCGCCCTCGGCCTGCCGCCGGTGGGCCTCGCCGCATCGCCGCTCCTGGGCCCCGCAGGCAACCGCGAATTCCTGATCGAGCTGCGCCGCGCGGGCACGCCTTACGACGACGCACGAATCGAGGCGGTACTCGACGAAGGTAACCCTCGATGACGACGCTGCTGGCCATCAAAGAAAAAGTCGTCGGCCTCTACGTCGATACGGCGCGGGAGCACGCGCGCTCCATCGCGAGCCGCGTCGCGTCGGATTTTCGCGACGGCGGCTTCGAGGTCGTCGAGGGAACCGCCGCGAGGGCCGTGTCGCTCCTCATCACGATCGGCGGCGATGGGACGCTGCTGCGCGCGGCTCGGATCGCGGTCGACGGCGATGTTCCGCTGCTTGGCATCAACACGGGCCGCCTCGGCTTCCTCACGGAGCTCGACGAGGACGATCCGCGCCTGTCCGACCTACCCGCGCTGGTCGAGCGAGGCCTTTTCATGGACGATCGCACCGCGCTGCAAGCCGAATATGGCGGCCGGCGTTTCTTCGCACTAAACGACGTCGTCGTACGCAAGGGCGAGGTCTCGCGAATCGTGCCGTTCGGTCTGCGCTTCGAGGCCGGTGCGATCACGCGCATCGCCGCCGACGGGATCTGCGTCGCGACGCCGACCGGATCGACCGCATATTTTCTGTCTGCCGGCGGATCGCTTATCGCTCCGAGTGTCGAGGCCTTCGGCGTCGTTCCGCTCCTTCCGCACACGCTGTTCTCGCGCCCGCTGATCGTCCCGATCACGTCCCGCATAGAGATCACGTCCGACGTCGAGAGCGCGCAGGCGCACATCGAATGCGACGGCGACGTGTTGTCCGAGGTAGAGCCGAGCGCCAGCGTCGTCATCCGCTGCCACCCGAAACGCGTTCACTTCGCGCGCACGATGCCGCTACATTTCCTCGAACGCCTCGAGGCGAAGATGCTGTGGGGCGTTTCAATTAAAGACCCGCGTCGGTAAAGACCCCTCCCACTATGCTTCGGCGACTGCAGATCGAGAACTACGGTCTGATCGCTCGCGCCGACGTCGAATTCGCCGAGGGCGCGACGATCTTCACGGGCGAAACCGGATCCGGCAAGACGATGCTGCTCGGCGCTCTCGATTTCGTGCTGGGCGCGCGAGCCGGTGCTGACGCAGTTCGGCGCGGCGAGCGACGCGCCATCGTCACGCTCGCGTTCGATGCGGAGGATTCGCTGCGCGCGCGGCTCGACACCGACGGCTTCGAGCTCGACCGCGGTGAAGAAGGGAGCATTACCCGCGAGTTGGGCGCAACCGGCCGCTCGAGCGTGCGCGTCAACGGGCGCCCCGCGACGGCCGCGTACGTCCGCGAGATCGGCGGGGCTATCGCGGAGATCGTCGGCCAACACGAGGCGCAGCGGCTGCTGTCACCGGCGTATCACCTGGAGTTGCTCGATCGTTTCGCCGGCGCGCCCGCGCTGGGCGCGCGCGACGCCGTCGCGCGCGCGCACGCCGGGCTGACCGCGGCGACCGAAGCGCTAGCCGCCCTCGCGCAGGACGAGCGCCGCGCGCGCGTGCGCTACGACGACGCCTGTTTCACGGTGCGTGAGATCGAGGAGGCGCAGCTGCAGCCAGACGAGCAAGAGCGCCTCGACGAACGCCGCGGTTACCTCGACAACGTCGAGCGGATCGCGAGGGCGCTGCAGACGGCACGCCAGGCGTTAACGGGCGACGACGGCGGTGCACTCGAGGCGCTGGGCGCGGCCGCGGTCGCGCTCGCGGGCGTCGAACGCTATGACGCCGCGCTGCGCGAGATGGCGCAGCGGGCCGCAACGCTGCAGGCCGATGCCGGCGACCTCGCCACCGAGCTCGCCCGCGCGCTCGACCGGACCGAATTCGATCCGGCCGAGCTCGAGGCGATCAACGCGCGGCTCTCGCTGCTCGATCGGCTGAAACGAAAGTACGGTTGCGGCATTGACGAGATCGTCACGCTAGCGCAACGGCAACGGCGAACGATCGACGAGTACGAAAACCGCGATCGCCTCCTCGCGGAGCATCGAGAGCAGGCGGAGGCTGCGCAGCGCGAGCTCGACTCGGCAGCGGCAGTTCTCAGCCGGCTGCGCAAGACGGCGGCGGCCGCCCTGCGCAAACGCGTTCTTGCCGAGTTCGAAGACATCGCGCTCGGATCGGGCTCGTTCGACGTTGCGTTCGACCCACTCGAGCGCGTCGGCTCGCAGGGAGCCGAACGCGTCGAGTTTCTATTCGCGGCAAACGCGGGCGAGCCGGCCCGGCCGCTCGCGCGGGTCGCTTCCGGCGGCGAGCTCTCTCGCGTCCTGCTCGCGCTCGTCGTCGTCTTGTCCGGTGCCCGGGATGCGGGAAGCGCGCTGGTCTTCGACGAGATCGATACCGCGATCGGCGGCGCGACCGCGACGGCCGTCGGAGCGCGAATCGGCGAGCTGGCGCGGCGCGAACAGGTCGTCTGCGTGACGCACCTCGCGCAGCTCGCCACCTGGGCCGATCGTCATTACGTGCTCGACAAGACGGAGCGGGCGGGCGTCACCATGATCGGCGTGCGCGAGGTGGACGGCGCGAAGGAACGCGAGGCCGAGATCGCGCGAATGCTCTCCGGCGAGACGCACGACGTTGCGCTGCGCCACGCCCGTACCCTGCTGCAGTCCCCGACTAGGGAAGCCGCTCGAACCTTGCCCCGTCGGCCAGGACGGAAGTGACCGTTCCGCGCGCGCCGCGCACTTCGGGTAGGCTTACCGGATCTGGTGGATCTTCAGCACGTTGGTGCCGCCCGAGCCGACCGGCATTCCGGTCGTAAACGCGATCAAATCGCCGGATCGCACGAGCCCCTCGTGGACCATCCGGCGCTCGGTCAAGTATAGCAAGACGTCGAACGAGGCGTAGGTATCGATCAGCAGCGCCTCGGTGCCCCACAATAGGGCCAGCCTGCGCGCCACGCGGGGGTCGGGCGTTAGCGCGACGATGCGTGCCTGCGGCCGGAACGCCGCGATGTGGTGCGCCGTGTTTCCCGTCGTGGTTCCCGTGACTATGTACGGGATCTTCAGCTCGGCGCTCGCGCGTGTTGCGGCTTCCGCGATCGACGACGCGATCGTGGGTTCGAAGTTCTCCAGGCGGCGGTCGCGCAGCAAGGCGTGCGGATAGTGCTGTTCCACCTCGCGCGCGATCTGGGCCATCGTGCGCACCGCCTCTGTCGGATACGCGCCCAGCGCGGTCTCACCCGAGAGCATCACGGCGTCGGTTCCGTCGAGGATGGCATTCGCCACGTCGGTCGCCTCGGCTCGTGTGGGTCGCGGCGACGCGATCATCGATTCGAGCATCTGCGTAGCGGTGACCACGGGCTTACTCGCCCGATTGCATTTAGCGATGATCTCTTTCTGGACGATCGGAACCGTCTCGATGGGGATCTCTATCCCTAGATCGCCGCGCGCGACCATGACGCCGTCGGCCGCGGCGATGATCTCGTCCAGCCGCGCGAGCGCCTCGTGCTTCTCGATCTTCGCTATTACGGGCACACGTTGGCCGCGCTCGGCGATGAAGGCCTTGACGCGTTCGACATCCTCCTCCGATCGCACGAACGAGATCGCGACGAAGTCGACGCCGCGCTCGAGACCGAATTCCAGATACTCGAGATCGCGTTTGGTTACCGACGTGATGTTGAGCGAGCCCTCAGAATAGTTGATGCCCTGCGCCGGCCGCAGGTCGCCGCCGAACTCGACGGTCGTCTCGATCTCGTTCGCAGTCTTTCCGACGATGAGCAGCGTCATCTGGCCGTCTTGCAGATAGAGGTGTTTGCCGATGGCCACGTCGGCCGGCAGATCGCCGTACGTCGTGCTAACGCGTTCCTGCGTTCCCTCCACCGGATCGGACGTGATGACGAAGCGAGCGCCGCGCTCCAGCCGTACGGACCGCACGCCGTCCGCGAGCGGTCCGGTGCGCACTTTGGGGCCGGGAAGATCTTGCAACAGCGCCGCGTGTATGCACAGCTCTTCGGCGATGGCGCGCGCAGTTTCGATCACCTGCCCATGCTCCTCCGGGGTTCCGTGCGAGAAGTTCAGGCGGAGCACGTTGGCCCCCGAGACGAAGAGCGAGCGGAGGATTGCGGGTTCGCGGGATGCGGGACCCACTGTCGCCACGATCTTCGTGCGTTTCTGCAAAACCGATTCCATGAGGGGCGTTGGGTTGTGCGGCCGGACCGGCAGGCTCCTGCGCTCGATTAAGCGCACTTAACCCCTCGCCGTGACGTTCGAGCGCGATCCGCGGGACCGGCGCTATCCGGAACGACTCGCGGGGAGCTTCCTAGCCTCGCTGATTGTCCATGCGCTGCTCGCCGCGTTGCTGTTCACGGTGCTCGTGAGCTCGTCGCAGCAGGGCGCTACGGAAAGCGTGCAGGGCGGCGAGGTGATCACGATCGCCCGCACCTCACCGATCGCCGTCGCCAATCAGCCGGCCGCCGTTCACGCCGTCGCTCCTATTCCACACGTTCGAGTAGTCGCGCCGCTGCAGCACGCAGCCATCGCGCAGTTCCAGTCGCAGCGCCAGCCGGTCAACCGCCACGAGCTGGCGAAGATCGCACCGACCGCGCCGCCGAACCCGCGCCCGATCCCGCAGCAGACGCCGCAGCCCAACCCGCAGCCTACGCAGAACATCTTCGAAACGCAACCGCGCAACGAGCTGCCTGCCGCGCCGGTTAGCGTGCCGACGGTTGCGCCGGTTGCGGTGACGCTGAAGCCTCCGCCTACGGCGGCCCCTTCGCCCGTGCCGACGAGCGCGCCGTCCGCGCGTCCATCTCCAAAGGCGGCGCCGCTGGTCCGCGCGACGGCCCGCGCGGCGACGCCCGCCCCCGCTCTGCCGCGAGCCTCACCGACCGCCGCGGCGATCGCGCGCGCGAGCCCCGCGGCGAGCGCCGCACCGGCAGTCCGAGCGTCCGCGTTACCGGCGGAGCGCGCCGGCGTACCTAGCCCGAGCCCGACCAGCGCGACCGCGGTGGCGAAAACCGCCGGCACGGCGCCGAGCCCGGGTCCGAGCGGCGGCGCGTCGCCAGGTCCGCGCACCGGCCCCGGTCCGAAGGCGCAGGCGGCGCCTGCTCGACCGATCGCAGTCCCGCCGACGCCCCCACCCGGACCTCGCGCTACGACCGCGCCCAAGGCGCGCAGCGCCCCCAACATCAACGCCAAGCTGCGTTCTCTCTTGCCGAACAATCCGGTCCATCCGACCAGCAAGACTTACACGCCCTCGTATTCGCTCACCGGGCGCATGGAGCCGACGCCGCCGCCCGACGTACTCGCGAAAACGAAATATATCTACGAGGTCAAAAACACGGGCAACGAGGCGCGCGTCAAGATGTGGGTCATCGCGGAACGCAAGGCCGGCCCCACGACGATCTGCACCGGCTGGCTCGTACGTTATCCACAGGCGATCCGCGGCGGCTATGCCGATGCGGCGGGGTCGGACTCGTCCATCGTGCACAGCGACATGCACGGCGGGCCCGCCAACGGGACGCAGATCGCGATCGGTGGCGGAGGTTCGGCGAGCCGGGAACCGGTCAGTCCGTTCGCCGCCGGCCTCGCGCCGATCGTCGACGGAATGGTGTCGCAGCCGTGCGACGGCCGCTTGCTGGTGCCGTTCGCACCGTCGCCCGTTTCGTCGCCATGAGCACATCCGTTTCCCGCTTGAATTTCGACATTAGTCGCATTACAATTTTTACGTGCCGGAGAGGCCGGCACACTTCGTCAGTCACGAAGGAGGGCGGTTGGAACCGCAAAATCCGCCGGGCCATCGGGCCCGCGATGCACGCGCCGAATAACGCGCGCCTTGTGCGCGCCCACGGCAGCCGGACGATTTTCCGGCGGCGCGCCGATCGCAAGATAGGAGAACAGAGCGAGGGGTCGCGCCCACTGTAGGGTTGCGGCCCGTCGCACTTTTCGGTATCCTGGGGTGGGTCTTATGAGAGGAGCGTGGGTGTCGTCCCGCGCTTCGCTGCTTCTAGAGACCCTCGACGAGGGAACCAACACAGACGATCATGAGCAAGGCTGCGCCGAGAATCGCCGAGACGTTCGAACAACGGCTCGACGCGATCGTGCACGATCGGCAGTTCGGCGGTCTCGAGATCGTGCAGCATCATGCGCGTCCCGTTCGCGGTGCGCTCGAGCTGAGCGTGACGATCGACCGCCCCGGAGGAGTCGATTTGACGTTGTGCGAGCGCGTCGCCGCGTACATCAACGCGACCCTCGGCGCGCAAGATGGCGCGTACACGCTCGAGATCGAATCCGCCGGGCTCGATCGCCCGCTGTACCGCGCGGCTGACTACGAGCGCTTCGCGGGGCAGCGCGCGCGGATCCTGACGACGCTCACGATCAACGGGGCCAAGACTCACCGCGGCATCCTCCGCGGCTTGCGCGGCGAAGCGGTGGTCGTGGGGACGGAGGGCGGCGAGCTCCTGCTACCGCTCGCGGCGATCAAGTCGGCCCGCTTGGAATACGACCCGCGCCAAGACTTCCAGCGCGACAAACTTCAACGGAAACAATTGCATGGCAACAGCAGAAAACACGGCAACTGAAGATAAACTGATCGACGTCCTGCACTCCATCGCGAAGGAGCGGAACATCTCGTTCGAGATGCTGCTGGAGGCGCTCGAAGCTGCGCTGCTTACCGCTTATAAGCGCCACTTCGGGACCGAGTCGAACGCGATCGTTACCGTCGATCGCCAGTCCGGCGCTTATCGAGTCTTTCACCGCCGTACCGTCGTCGACGAAGTGCAGGATCCGAAGCTCGAAATTTCGGTGAAGGCGGCCGGAGCACCGTATCAGGCCGGCGATTTCTACGATGAAGAGGTGACGCCGAAAGACTTCGGCCGCATCGCGGCGCAGACGGCGAAGCAGGTCATCGTGCAACGTATCCGGGAAGCGGAGCGCGACACGGTCTACAACAAGTACGTTCGCAAGCTCAACGACTTGGTCACGGGCACCGTGCAGCGCTACGAGCAGCGCAACATGTACGTCACGCTGGAAGGGCGCGATGAGGCGGTCATGTATCTAGACGAGCAGGTCCCAGGCGAGGCTTACCGCATCAACGACTTCATTCGCGCCTACGTGCTCGACGTCAAGAAGTCGCCGAAGGGGCCGCAGGTGATTCTGTCGCGCGCGGCTGAGGGCTTGGTACAGCGCCTGCTCGAGCTCGAGGTACCCGAGATCGCGGAAGGCACGGTCGAGATCATGGCAATCGCACGGGACCCGGGCAGCCGATCGAAGGTCGCCGTGCGCAGCAATCGCGCCGAGGTGGATCCGATCGGGGCGTGTCTCGGTCCCAAGTCGAGCCGGATCGCGAACGTGACGGACAACCTGCGCGGGGAGAAGGTCGACATCATTCGCTACGACCCGACGCCGGCAACGTTCATCATGAACGCGCTGGCCCCGGCGAAGGTCATCGGCGTCGAACTCTTTGAGGAGGACGGGGTCGCGCTGGTCGTGGTTCCGGATTATCAACTGTCGCTCGCGATCGGGCGCGACGGCCAGAACGTTCGGCTCGCCGCGCGGCTAACGGGTTGGCGCCTGGACATCGCGAGCGAGAGCGAATCGGCGCAAGCGCGCGAGCGCTATCTCACGGAGCGCGCGGAGCGAACCTCGACTGAGGCGATGCCGGAGGCCGTGGAAGCGCCGGAGGCGTCCGGCGAGGAGATCGACGCCGAGCTGATCCGCAAGCTCGAGGAGTTTCGCCGCGAGCGATTGGGGAAGGACGGCGCGTAAGCCGGTCCGCAGCTGCGTTGGCTGCCGAAGTCGCTTCACGCAGGCACAGCTGACGCGATTCGTTCGCACGTCGACCGGGTGGCTCGCGGATCCGCCGGCCGCACGGCGCAAACAAGCGGGCCGGGGCGCCTACCTTTGCTCGCTCGAGTGCGCCGAGCGCGCGCGCAAAAACAAGCGGTACCCGGGGCTTGGCGCCGCGGCGGCCGAATATGGTTTAATAATTACAGAGCCCATGCAAGAAATGAACTCATGAAATACTGTGGCGACCGTCCCCTCCGATGAGGGCGACCCTTTGATCACCTAGCGGAGCCAAACCATCGGTTGGGGCTCCGCGCACCAACTGATGGGACTCGAGTGCTGTGCGCTCGAGAGAGAATTTGGCCGGAAAAGTAAGGATCTTCGAGCTCGCAAAAGAGCTCGGACTCACATCGAAAGAGCTGACGACGCTGTTCAACGAGCGACTCGGCGGCGTCTTCGAAGCAAAAAATCAGCTTAGCGTCGTCCCGGATCCGATCGCGGATCTGGTCCGCAGTGTGCTGCTCAAACCAAGCGAGAAGCCGCCCGCTCCCAAGGCGGCTCCGTCGCAGCCTGTCGCCAAGCCGGCCCAAGCGGCCCCGAAGCCGACTCCACCCAAGGCGGCCCCGCCGCCTCCGGTTCAACGCCTTCGTCCGGTCGTCGGCACCGGTCGTCCCCAGCAGTCGGTCGCATCGGTCGCGCCGGTCGCACCTCCTCCCGTTGCCCCCGAGCCCAAACGCACCCGGCCTGCCGCCGAGGCGATCCCGCAGCTGCGTCCGGTGCCCTCCGGACAGCCGTCAGTCGCAAAGCGACCAGCTCCGCCGCCGACCACCGCCGCGTCGGCCTCGCCCGGTCCACAAACCGGTCTGCCGGGGCGGCCCGGCGTCGCGCCTCGTCCGGGTGAGGCGATGCCCGGCCAGGGCGGCAAAGGTGCTCCGGTCCCGGGCCGCCTAATCGCGCCCGCGCGCGCCGTACCGCCGCAGCAACGCAGGCCGGCCGGCAACGGTCCGTTTCGTCCGATGTCCCCCAGCGGCCGTCCGGCGCCGGGCCGCCCCGGCGTACCCGGAGAGGCGCCCGCGCCGTCGACGGGGGCGCGCCCAGGCGATCGCCGCACTCATGAGGACAAGGCCGCCGCGAAGAAAGATCGAGAGAAGGAGCTGCTCCTCGAAAAGGAGCGGCAACGCAAGAAGAAGGGCGAGACGGCCGTCGCTGCGCCTGCTCGCGCCCTGGAGACGATCGAGATCCCGGATCTCTTGACGGTGCAGGAGCTCGCGACGTCGATGATCGTCCCGGTGCGAGACGTCATCACCGAGCTGATCAAGATCGGGACGATGGCAACGATCAACCAGAATATTTCGAGCGACGTCGCCATTCAGATCGCGAAGCGCTTCGGTTTCAATGCCGTCGTCAAGGAAGCCGGCGAAGAAGTGACGGTCGAGCAGGAAGAGGACAAGCCCGAGATGCTGACCCCGCGCCCGCCGGTCGTCACGGTGCTCGGTCACGTGGACCACGGCAAGACGTCGTTGCTCGACAAGATTCGGCAGGCAAACGTCGCGGGCGGCGAGGCGGGCGGCATCACGCAAAAGATCGGCGCGTACACCGTCGAGCGGAACGATCGCAAGATCACCTTCGTGGACACGCCGGGCCACGAAGCGTTCACTGCGATGCGCGCACGCGGCGCGAAGGTCACTGACGTCGCGATCCTCGTGGTCGCCGCGGATGACGGCGTCATGCCGCAAACGAAGGAGGCGATCGCGCACGTCAAGGCCGCGAACGTTCCCATCGTCGTCGCGATCAACAAGATGGACCGGCCGGACGCGCAGCCCGATCGCGTCAAGCAGCAGCTCATGGAGCAGGGTCTTCAGCCGGTCGACTGGGCCGGCACCGTCGAGATGGTGCCCGTCTCCGCCAAGACCGGCGACGGCATCGACAGCCTCCTCGACACCGTGCTGCTGGAGGCCGATATCCGCGAGCTGCGCGCCAACAAGAACCGGCGCGCCAGCGGCGTCGTGATCGAGTCGGCGCTGCACCGCGGCCGCGGTGCGGTCGCCACGGTGCTCGTGCAAAACGGCACGCTGCGCGTCGGCGACATCGTCGTCGCCGGCGGTACCTTCGGAAAAGTGCGCGCGCTAATCGATGACAAGGGCAAACAAGTGAAGAAGGCGGGCCCCTCGATTCCCGTCGAGGTGATGGGGCTTTCCGACGTTCCCGCCGCCGGCGACACGCTCTCGGTCGTTAGCGACGAGCGCGTGGCCCGCGAAACCGCCGAGAAGCGCGCGACGCGCCGCCGCGACGTGCGCATTTCGGCGACCGGATCGCAGCGCGTCTCACTCGAGACCTTCATGGCGATGCCCGCCGAGGGCAAGAAGGTGCTGAATCTGATCATCAAGGCCGACGGCCAGGGGTCGCTGGAGGCTCTGCGCGCCCGAATGGAGTCGCTCTCGACGGATGACGTCGAAATCCGTGTGATTCACGGCGGCGTGGGCGCGATCTCGCCCAACGACGTCAACCTCGCCAGCGCCTCGAACGGCGTGCTGATCGGATTCAACATCCGGCCCGACGAGACCGCGCGCCGCCTCGCGGAGAACGAGGGCGTCGACCTCCGCTTCTATCAGGTCATCTACGAGATCGAAGACGATCTGAAGAAGGCGATGCGAGGCATGCTCTCGCCCGTCGAGCGCGAGGTCGTGCTCGGCCGCGCCGAAGTGCGCCAGGTCTTCAAGGTCAGCCGCGTCGGCACCATCGTCGGGTGCTACGTGCAGAGTGGCAAGATCACGCGCAACGCCAAGGCGCGCGTGATTCGCGACGGAACCGTCGTCTTCGACGGAGAGATCGAGAGCCTGAGACGCTTCAAGGACGACGTGCGCGAGGTCGCGGAAGGCTTCGAGTGCGGCATCCAGATCGCGAAGTTCCAGGACCTCAAAGACGGCGACGTCATCGAAGCCTACGCCCTCGAACGCATAGCAGCCGAGTTGGTGCGCGCGTGACGCTCGGCCCTGGGAGCGCCCTCACGTCAAGCTGTGATAGCGAAACATTTCAGAACTTCAGCATTGGGAGAAGCGGCATGAAGGCGCAGAGAATTGCGAAGATCGATCACGAGATTCAGCGCATTCTGGGGACGCTGATTTCGCAGGAGCTTCAAGATCCGCGGCTCGCATTCGTGACGGTGACGCATGCCGAGGTGAGCGACGATCTGCGCCACTGCAAGGTATTCGTGTCCGTGATCGGCGATCGCCATCAGGCGCGCCAATCGCTGGACGCGCTGCAGCACGCCGGCCGATTTCTGCGCGGCGAGCTGGGGCGCAAGATCGATCTGCGGCACACGCCGGAGCTGGTATTCGTCGAGGATCGCTCCGCCGAACGAGCTATCGAGCTCGCGAAGACGCTTCGCGAGGCGGCGGCGCACTCCGCGGCGGAAGAGAGCGAATGATCGAAAGCACGCCCGGAATCGCGTCGACGCAAGAGGTCGTCGAAGAGCTGCGCCGGCGCGGCTCGTTCGTCATGGTGAGCCACGTCAAGCCCGACGGCGATACGCTGGGCGCTGGGCTGGCACTCGGCCTGGCGCTCAAGCGCCTCGGCAAGCGCGTCGCGTATTTTCAGCAGGATACCGTGCCGCGCAATCTGCGTTTCCTGCCGGACGCTGAGCTGGTCTCGCGCGAGCTGCCGGCGGACCTGCCGCAGGACAGTCTGTTCGTTTTCTGCGACATGAGCGACTGGCGCCGTGCCGGCGAGTACCTGCCGCCGGTCGATCGGGCGAACATGCTCGACATCGATCATCATCTCGGCAACTCGCTCTTTGGCAAGCTCAACCTCGTTCTTGAGGAAGAGTGCTCGACCGGCAGCGTTGTAATGCACGTCCTGCGCGGGCTCGGCGAGCCGCTCGACTCGCGGATCGCGACGTGCATTCTCGCGACGATCATGACCGATACGGGCGGCTTCATGCACTCGAACACGACGCCGGAGGCGCTCGAGCTTTCGGCGGAGCTGATGCGGTTAGGCGCCGACAAGGAGCTGATCACCGAAGAGATATTCTTGCGCAAGCGCGTCGCGGCGACGAAGCTCCTTGGGCGCATCATCGAAGAGATGCGTTTCGAACACGGGAGCCGCTACTGTTATTCGTATGTGGACGATGCGATGCTCGAACAGACCGGAGCCGACGGCGAAGACACGGAAGACATGGTCAACACGCTACTGGGGCAGGAGGGCGTCGACGTTGCTGCGCTATTCAAGGCGATCGAGGGCGAGATCCGCGTGAGCCTGCGTTCGGGCGGGCGCATCAACGTTCAGGCGGCGGCCGGCCGTCTCGGCGGCGGCGGGCACTTCCGCGCCTCGGGGCTGACGTATCACGGTTCACTGCCGGACGCGTTTGCGGCCGTGGAAGCGGCGCTCGTCGCCGAAGGTTTGTAGCGCTTTACGTTAGGGCGGGATCTTGATCGGTTTCGTAAATCTGTTCAAGTCCGCCGGCCCGAGCTCGGCGCAGTCGGTATCGCGCGTGCGCCGGATCTATGCGTTGTACGCCGGCGATCGAAAGCTCGCCGCTGGACACCTGGGCACGCTCGATCCGCAGGCCGCCGGCGTGCTCCCAGTGGCGATCGGCAAGGCGACGCGCCTGATCCCCCTCCTCGTGGACCAGCGCAAGAGCTACGTCTGCACGCTCGTGCTCGGGCGCTCCACGGCGACGCAAGATGCGCACGGCGATACCCTCGAAAGCGCGCCTCCTCCAAAAGATTGGCCCGAGCGGCTAGAGCCGTTGCTGCCGAGATTCGTCGGAAGGCTCATGCAGACGCCGCCGATGTACTCGGCGGCGCGACACCAGGGGCGGCGGCTATACGAGCTCGCGCGCGAAGGCAAGAGCGTCGAGCGAAAGGCCCGCGCCGTCACGATCTACGGGCTGACGATGCTCGGAGTAGAGCAGACCGGTTCGACACGCTCAGGGCAGGCTGTGGCGCGGCTGCGCGTCGCATGCAGCGAGGGCACGTACGTGCGGACGCTGTGCCATGACCTGGGAGCCGCGCTCGGCACGCCCGCTCACATGGGCGCTCTGGTGCGGGAAGCCTCCGGCCCGTTTGTGCTCTACGAGGCGCACACGCTCGACGAGATCGCGCGCGCTCCCGAAGCCGCGCTGATCGCGCCCGAACACATCATTCCCTTTCCGACGATCGTCTTGGATTTGCGCGGGTCGGCGGATTTTCGCGCGGGGCGCGTCGTTCCGTTGCCGGAGGGCGCAACCGGAAGACACGTTTTCGTTCGCGACGCGTCGCGCACGCTCGTTGGCGTCGGCGAGGCGCTTGGGACGCTGCTCGCGCCGCGTAAGGTCTTTCTTTGAAAGTCAGTCATGAGCTCGCGCGCAACACGGTGCGTCCTCTCGTGCTCGCGATCGGATTCCTCGACGGATTCCATCGCGGCCACCGCGAGATCGCTCGCCAGACCCTGCGCCTGCGCAGGCCCGGCTGGCGGTCGGGCGTCCTCACCTTTTCGAACCATCCCGCAACGCATCTGCGTCCCGGGACGGAGCCCGCGTTGATCTCGACACCGGAGGAGCGGCTCGCGCTGCTCGCGTCGGCCGGCTTTGAGGAATGTTTCTTCGTGACGTTCGACGACCGCATCGCGACGCTGCCGCCTGAGGCGTTCCTCGAGCTAGTCGTCGAACGGCTGGGTGTGCGTGGCGTCGTCGTCGGGTCGACTTTTCGATTCGGACACAAGCGCAGCGGCGACGTGGAGATGATGCGCGAATACTTTGCGCAGCGCAGCGTCGGCTTTGTCCCGGTTGCGCACGTCGGCGACGGCGGCGAAAGGATATCGAGTACACGGATTCGCGCGCTCATTGCGGAAGGCGATCTAGAGCAGGCCGATCGCCTCTTGGGCGGTATCGGTTATGAGATCCGCGGCGCTGTCGAGGTGGGTGCAGGCCGAGGGCACGCGCTCGGGTTTCCGACCGCCAACGTTCGCGTTCCGCGCAAGCTGCTGCCCAAGGACGGCGTGTATTCGGCTGTGGCGCGCTACGACGGTCGCGACTACGCTGCACTCGTATCGATCGGGGCGAACCCGCAGTTCGGGGGAACCGCCCGCACAGTCGAAGCGTGGCTGCGCGACTTCCAACACACGATCTATGGGCGCGAGCTCGCGCTGCGCGGGCTGCGCTACGTCCGCGAGCAGCGGCTTTTCGCCGGAGTCGGCGAACTGATCGAGCAAATGCAGCGTGACTGCCGCGCGATCGGATACCCGAGCTATGGCTAAGCGGATCGTTAATGCGGTCGCGCTGATGGCGCTGGCCGTGGCCGGCTGCGGCCGCGGCGGAAACGCGTCGTCGCCGGCGGAGGCATCGGGTCCCGCTCGCGTCGGCCGGGCAGCGCCGGGCTGGAGCGAAGCGAGCCTTCCGGGCCCAACCCTCGCGCTTGCTTCGCTGCATGGCAAGGCGATCTACCTGAATTTCTTCGCGACGTGGTGCCCGCCGTGCAACGCCGAGGCTCCGGCGCTGGACGCGTTGCAGCGCGAGTACGGCACCCGAGGCTTGCAGGTCGTCGGCGTAGATGTCCTCGAGAATGCCCGGAAGGCGTCGCTATTTCGAACCGAGCACCACCTCAGCTACCCCGTCGTGATCGACGCGGGAACGTTGCGCGATCAATACGACGTCAACGGGCTGCCGGTGCACGTATTCATCGATCGCGGCGGAGTCGTTCGCAAAATCGTCGTCGGCGAGCTCTCGCCGTCCGACATGCGCAGCAACGTCGAGCGGCTCTTGCGGTAGCACCGTGATTCGCCGAACCGTTGCGTTGCATACCGCCGCGGCTCTGACCGCGGCGGCGTGCGCTATAGGATGTGCCGGCGGAGGTGGTCAGGGCGGCGCGCTGATGCCCGCGGGCGCATCGCTCGGCGCAGGCGGCTCCGGAAACACGGTCGTGCGCATCTTCGTGCCGGCGGGAAGTCAGGCCAGTTCCACGCTCTCAAGGGGTTCGTCGCTGCCGGCCCTACCGTCGCCCGCTGCGCCCCAGCCCTTCGGCGGTGCGGTTCCCGTCACGACGGCACCACCGCCCGCGATGAACGGCGCGCCGGCCGGCAACGGCGCGCAGATGTTAGCAATCAACGTAAGCGGGCCGACCAGCATCACTCAGAGCGTGACGGTCGGACCCAACGCGACCGGCTGCTCGCCGGCGCCAGGCGGAACGAGTTGCCAGCTCGCGCTGACGCTCCCCGCCGGCACTTATACGGGAACGATCGGCAGCGCCGCGGTCGCTTTCAACGTGGCTTCGAGCGCGACGAACTCGCTGAACCTCACGCTGAGCGGCGTGCCGGCGCAGCTTCAGATCGTCCCCGCCTCATTTATGAGCGCGCCGAACGGCCAGGGCGGGATCGATCTGTACGGCGCCGGAAAGCACGCGCTGCTCATCGAGATGTTCGACGCTGACCAGAACGTCATCGTGGGAAGCTCCGGCGCGAGCTTCTCGCTCAGCCAGGCCGGCGGATCGCTCCCGCTCGCGGTCACCCAGGCGGGCGCGCTCGCGCCGAACCAGTTTTTCGTTTCCGGTCCGGCATCGACCAACGCGAGCTCGAGCATCCTGCGCGCGACGGCGACGTATCAGGGAGCCGCGAATCCCTGCGCGCAACCCGGAGCGGTGTGCAGTGGCACAGCGCGCGTGGACGTCCGTCAGCTGCTAGGCGTCGCGAACTCCAACGTCAACACTGTCACGCTCTACGCCTACGGCCAGACCACGCCCCTTGCGACGATCGTGAACGGCGTGACCAATCCCCAAGCGCTGATCTTCGACGCGGCCGGCGACCTGTTCGTCGCCGATCTGCCCGGCAGCATCACCGCGTACGCTCCGCCCTACAATCAGGCACCGAACACGATTAGCACCGGCGTGAACCACCCGCAAGCGCTCGCCTTGGATAACCGCGGTGATCTCTTCGTGGCCAACGGCAACGGCAGCAACACGGTGACCATGTACTCGCCGCCCTATGTGGGCGGGCCGTCGCAGGTCATCACCGCGAACGTGGACGACCCCGTGAGCCTCGCGCTCGACGGCAACGGCAACCTATTCGTGCTCAACGCCGCCGCCAACACGGTCGCCGAGTTCGCGCCGCCTTACGGAGGCGCTCCGACGATCATTTCGAAGGGCCTGAACACGCCGAATTCGCTCGCGCTCGACTCGCACGGCAACCTCTTCGTCGCGAACCTCAACTCGACGCCGAACTCCGTCGTAGAGTACTCGTCGCCATTCTCGAGCTCGAGCGCGCCCGTCGCGACGATCAGCAACGGCATCAACGAGCAGGGTACGATCGGCCTGAGCGCGTCGGCAAACCTGTTCGTGCCGAATCAGGGTGCAAACACGGTGACCGAATACGTCGCCCCTTACACGAGTCCGCCGTCGACGATCGCCGGCGGTCAGAGCCAGCCGGTCGCGCTGGCGATCGACATGCTAGGAAATCTCTACGTCGCCAACTACGGGAACAACACGGTGACGGAGTATCCTCCGCCGTATGCGGGCGCGGCATGGACGACTGTTGCGACGGGGATCGGCGCGCCGCTCGCGCTGGCGCTCGCGCCCGCCACCAATGCGGCCACCGCGCTCGTTCCCTAGTTCTCTACGCGGCGCGAACCCGTAACGCGTCGCCCTCGAGGGTCACGTTGGCGCCGGAGCCCTCGCGCAGCTCGCCGCGGAGCAGTGCCGTCGAGAGCGGCGTGGAGACGTAGTGCGAGACGGTGCGCTGCACATACCGAGCCCCGCCCCCCGCGCCCATCGACACTCGAGCCAGATAGAGCTTCGCCTCGTCGGAGAGGTTGAGTGCGACGTTGCGCGCGCCGAGCCGCTTTGCCAGCGCTTCCACGTGAATCGTAACGATCGCCTCGATCTGCGGCAGCCCGAGCTCTTCGAACGGCACGACCTCGTCGATTCTGTCAAGCAATTCCGAGCGCAGCGCGATGGCGAGGTCGTCGTCCACCAGATTCGTGGTGAGAATGATAAGCGTGTGCCGGAAGTCGATCGTGCGTCCCTTGGAGTCCGTGACGCGCCCATCGTCGAGAATTTGGAGTAGGATCGACGCGACGTCCGGGTGGGCCTTCTCGAGCTCGTCGAACAGAACGACGCAATACGGCCGGCGCCGCACCGGTTCCGTGAGTTGCCCGGGCTCGTCGTGACCGGCGTAGCCCGGCGGCGCGCCGAGCAGCCGCGAGACGCTGTGCGGCTCGGTGAACTCCGCGAGGTCGATGCGCACGAGGGCCGCTTCGCTGCCGAAGAGCACTTCGGCTAGCGTCTTCGCGAGCTCCGTCTTGCCCACACCGCTTGGGCCGCGGAAGAGGAAGCTTCCGAGCGGTTTGCGCGGATCGTGCAGGCCCGTTCGCGCGCGGCGGATCGCGTCTGAGACGCCGGCGACGGCGCGGTCTTGACCGATGACGCGTTTGGACAGGAGCCGCTCGAGGTCGAGAAGACGGTTGGCCTGCGATTCCGTGAGCGAATCCTGCGGTATGCCCGTCCAGCGCGTTACGACCGCCGCGACGTCGTCGCGGCCGACGAGAGGCCGATCGATGGCGCCCTTGTTCGCCAGGGCGACGGACGCCGCGGCCTCGTCGACGAGATCGATGGCCTTGTCGGGCAAGAAACGATCGGCGATGAAGCGGGCCGACAGCTGCGCGGCCGTCTCGATCGCGTCTTCTCCGATTACGACGTTGTGGTGACGCGCGTAGCGCTCGCGCAGACCGCGAAGGATGTCGATCGTCTCGTCGATGCTCGGCTCTTCGACCATAACCGGCTGAAACCGGCGCTCGAGCGCGGCGTCGGATTCGATGTACTTACGGTACTCGTCGAACGTCGTGGCGCCGATGCACTGCAGATCGCCGCGCGCCAGCTCCGGCTTGATCATCGTGCTCAGGTCGAGCGGTGCGCCCTCGGCGGCACCGGCCCCGACGAGCGTGTGCAGCTCGTCGATGAAGAGGACGATGTCGCGCGCGCTGCGCTTGACTTCGTCGAGGATGCGCTTGACGCGGCCTTCGAACTCGCCGCGGTATTTCGTCCCCGCTACCAGCGGACCGAGCGACAGGGCGAGGACGCGCTTCCCGCGTAAGGACGGCGGCGCGTTGCCGGCGACGATGCGCGCGGCGAGACCCTCGACGATCGCCGTCTTGCCGACGCCGGGCTCGCCCACGAGACACGGATTGTTCTTGCTGCGTCGCGCGAGAATCGAGACGACGCGATCGATCTCGCGATCCCTCCCGATGACGGGATCGAGCTTGCCGTTGCGCGCGAGCTCCGTCAGATCGCGTGAGTACGCCGCCAGCGTCGGCGTGCCGCCGCGGAAGCGCTTGCCGAGCTCGTCCAGCGGCGAGGTGGCTCCCCCGCCCTGCATTTTTTCGGCGAGCAGGGCGCTGCCGGCGATCAGGCCGGCCGCCGCCAGGGCGGCCCCGACGAACGGCAGCGCGCTCGTCGCGGCGCGTTTCTGCGCACAGACGTTGCAGAGGCGGCGGCCGCCGTAGGTCGTGACAGCCGGACGAGCGGCGCAACCTTCACACTCAAAAGTCATCGCCTATGCTACCAGGCTTCATTGGGGCAGGTTTCGTCTGGCGTCACGGCTCGGCTACGAACTCGACGCTCACGGACACGGTGACGTTGACGTTGGACTGGTCGAATTGCGTAGGCGCCGCCGGCATCGCGGCGGCTCTCAGGAGCGGCACCGGGCCTGACGGCTCGCTTGTGAGGTTGATGCTCTTGATCCCGACGATTCTCAGCGCCGCGGCGCGCGCGATCGCGTCGGCATTGGCACGCGCCTCCGCCACCGCCTTTGCGGTGGCTTGCTCGCGAGCCGTGGCGGGATTCGATAGACCGAAGCTCACCCCGTTAATTGCCGTGGCTCCGGAGCTCATGCACGCGTCACTGACCCGTCCGGCGCTGCCGATTTGACGCACCTTTACTGAAAAGCTGCGCGAGACCGCGTAGCCATAGCGCTCGCCCGTCGGATTCGGCGGCACGATTTGCGGCGGCGGATTATAACTCACGTTGTAGTATGTGAGCGCGATGTCGCCGCGCGCTACGCCGGACTTCTCGAGCGCGGCGACGACCTGGTTGTACGTAGCGTTGTTTTGCGAAATCGCGTCGTCGGCGTTTTGGGCAGTCGTTTCAACGGAAGCGCTAACTGTCGCGACGTCAGGCGGCATCGAAACGCTGCCGGTTCCACCGGCGGTAATCGCCGTGGCAGGTGGCGCCGCAGACGCCGCCGCGGTCGCCAATGCAAACGCGCCAAGGAGGCAAAGGAAAGTACGCTTCATAATGTCGTATCGTCCACCGCGGGAGAGCCAACTCCCTGTGCGATGTTTGGCGGACGCTGAAGGAGGAAGGGTGTTGGGGATTCTTGCCTGGATCGTCTTTGGCCTAATCGTCGGTTTGGTCGCCCGCTGGATCGTCCCCGGGGAGGCGCCCGGCGGCATCATCGCCGACGTCATCGTCGGAATCCTGGGAGCGGTCATCGGCGGGTGGCTCTACCGGTTCTTCGGTCACGCGGGCGTCACAGGGTTCAATTTGCCAAGCATGCTCTGCGCGCTGATTGGCGCGATCGTCCTGCTGTGGTTACTCCGCGCAATCCGTGGGAGGCCTGCGGCCTGAAGGGCACGACTTCGCTGCGGGGAAGCTGAAACGTCATGGCCTACATCATCACCGAACCGTGCATCGGAACCAAGGACAAGTCGTGCGTCGACGTCTGTCCAGTCGACTGCATTCACGGCAAGGATGAGGACGAGATGCTCTATATCGATCCGGAAGTCTGCATCGATTGCGGCGCCTGCGTTTCGGCCTGCCCCGTAGAGGCGATCTTCGCCGATTCCGACGTTCCGGAAAAGTGGCAGAACTACACCGAAATTAACGCCGAGTATTTCAAGAAGTGATCGCCGAAATCTCCGGCGGCGCGTTTGATGCGTTCTTCGCGTGGTCGCCGTGGGTCATCGGCGCGGCGATCTACCTGATCTTCTATATCGCCAAACGTCACGAGAGCGCGGCACGCCCCGCTTCCGTCGGCCAAACGTACGCGTGTGCCGGCTGCGGTCGCCGCGGTCCGCGCGAGCAGATGGTGCCGCGGGACCACGGCGGGGCCATCGGCTGGTACTGCAACGACTGTGCCGCGCAGCAGGCGGTGCAGCGCGCCTAACGCCCCAGATTACTGCTGCTGGCCGTAGTCGGCGAGCACGTCGTGGATGCGCGAGGCCATCGAGAGCGCCGCGTCCCACTTGCGCTGCCACATGTTTCGACCAAAGATCAGTCCCACGCAACCGGCCGCCATCGCGACGTGCGCTTTGTGCACGGTCGCGTCGTCACCCATCTTACTCCCGCCGGAGACAAGAACGAGGCAGCGGCCCGCCGACTTGACGACTTTGCGTAAGCCTTCGACGTCGTCGAACGCGAGCGTGTCGTACGGCTTCGGAAGCTTCGCGGCGTCGTCGGGTTTCCAGACGGGCTCGTTGAGCTTGATCACGTCCGCCCCGATCTCGCACGCAACGCGCGCGGCGTAGTCGACCGCATAGAGCGAATCGATGCCCCCCTTCGCCTTGACGGCGGAGCCGCGCGGGTAGGCCCACACGACCAGCGGCATTCCGTAGCGCTCGCACTCCCGGCGCACGTCGTTGCATTGCGCGATGTCGAGCTCTTGCGCCGGGCTGCCGACGTACAGCGTGTAGCCCACGGCGTCGGCGCCGAGCCGAACGGCGTCCTCGACCGACGACGTCATCGGGCTGAACGCCTCGTCGTCAGGCGGGAGGTTGGTCTTACCGTTGACCTTCAGCAGCAGTGGAACTCGCCCGGCGTACCGCTTCTGGTACTTCTCGGCGAGGCCTATGTGCAGTGCGACACCCGAGAAATTCCCCTCGACTGCGAGGCGGTAGATCCAATCGGTGTCGATTGCCGCGGGGTTGTCGAAGAAGTCGACGGGACCGTGCTCCAAGCCCTGATCGATGGGCAGCATCATCAGCGTGCCGTTGGCGGGGCCGTGCTCGTATAGCAAACGGTGCAGTCGCGTCCGTTTCCCGAGCGAGAGGTTCATCTCGTCGAAGGTGGGGCGCACGATCGAAGGAGTTGCGGTGGCGGTGGTCATGCGGGCGCCTTCGCCGGGCTCCGAAGGTTATCCTGAGGCTGCGCCCAAAGGGGCGGCTCGTGATTGCCCGGGTCGGGTTCGTCGGGTTGGGCGCGATGGGCGAGGCGATGGCTCGGTCGTTGCGCAAAGCCGGCTTGGATGTGTTCGCGAGCGTGCACCGGCATCGCGACGCGTTGGAGCGGTTGCGCGCCGATGGCGTTCGCGAGGCCGCGGATCCCGCGAGTCTGGCGCGCGACGCCGAGGCCGTCGTTATCTCCGTGCCGGATGCACCCGACGTAGAGGACGTGCTCTTCGCTGTGCGCGGCGTCGCGGCGGGCGCGAAGGCGGGGTTGTTGGTGATCGACACGTCCACGATCTCGCCCGTCGCGTCGCGCCGCTTCGCGGAGCGCCTGGCCGAGCGCGGCATCGAATTCGTGGACGCTCCGGTCAGCGGTGGTCCGGCCCGCGCCCAGGACGGCACGCTGACGATCATGGTGGGCGCCTCGCCCGCGGCGTTTTCGCGCGCCGAACCGGTTTTGCGCGCGATGGGAACTCCGCATCACCTCGGGCCGGTCGGCATGGGCGAGACGGTCAAGCTGGTCAATCAGATCATCATCGCGAACGTCATGATCGCTAACGTGGAGGGCCTCTCGTTCGCACAGCGCGCCGGCGCTGATCTTGGCATTGTGCGCGAGGTACTAGCGTCGGCGACGGCTTCGAACTATCTCCTCGAGGAATGGTTGCCCAAGACGTGGCTGGGCGGGACCTTCAGCGGCGGGTTCGCACTGGATCTGCTCCGCAAGGACCTCGCCGCGGCCCTCGACACGGCTCGTGCCGCGAGCCTTCCGATGCCGGCGACGGCGCTGGCTCACCAACTCTATACCACTCGCTCCGCAGAAGGGGACGGCGCGCTGGATTACAGCGCGATAGCAAAAGCGTATGAATGGAACGTCGGAGATGCGGCCGCCGCGAATGACGGCAATCAAGGGTCCGGAGGTCAACAAGAAGATCCTCGTCGTGGACGACGAGTCCGCGATCCTTCAAACCTTGCGCTTTAATCTCGAGCGCAGCGGTTACGCCGTCGTGACGGCTGGAGACGGCCGTAGCGCGATCGCAATGGCGCAACGCGAGCAGCCGGATCTGGTCGTGCTCGACATCATGTTGCCGGTTCTCGACGGAGTCGAGGCCTGCAAGGAGATCCGCAAGTTCAGCCCGGTGCCAATCATCATGCTGACCGCTAAGGATCAGGAAATCGACAAGGTCCTGGCGCTCGAACTGGGTGCCGACGACTACGTCACCAAGCCGTTCGCCCTGCACGAGTTTCTCGCGCGCGTCAAGGCTCGGTTGCGCCGCCAGAGCTCGCTGCCGTCGGGGCACGACGAAGCCATCGCGCTTGGCGAGATCGTCCTCGATCCGTCGCGGCAGCAGCTTACGGTTCGCGGTGCCGAGGTTTCCCTCGCGCCCAAGGAATTCGGACTGCTCCGCGTGCTGATGGAAAACCAGGGGCGCGTCGTGACGCGCCAGACCCTGCTCGACAAGGTCTGGGGATACGACTTCGAAGGCGAACAGCAAACCGTCAGCGTGCACATTCGCTGGCTGCGCGAGAAGATAGAAGAAGACTCGCGATCGCCGCGGCACATTCTCACGGTTCGCAGCCGCGGCTACATGTTCAAGGCTTGACCCCTCTCGAGTGGTCGCTTTTCGCGCTGGTAGCCGGGCTCGCCGCGGGACTCGCCCTCGGACGCATTCCCCGCCGCCCGGCGACCTCCGCGGAAAGCGAATCGAGTGAGGAGGCCGCGCCCCCTCCCGCGGAACCGGCCCCGCTTTCGCCCGACAGCGGATTCGCGCGCCTCGTCGGCGCGCTGCCGATCGGCGTCATCTTGGTCAATCGCGAGCGGCGCGTCGAGTTTGCCAATGCGGCGGCTGGGACAACGTTCGGTTTCGATTCGGGCCGCGCGACGAGCCTCCACATCATCGAAGCCATCCATAACGTCGAGTTGGAGCACCGCATCGCCGACGCGTTGGGCGGCGAGGCCTCGGTGGCGCCGCTCATCCTCACGGGCGCGCAGGGCCAGCGAACCTACCGGATCTCGGTGTCGCCGCTCGCCGACGAGAACGGGAATATGCCGCGAGTCGTCATCTTCTCCGACGATCAGACCGGGCTCGTGCGCCTCGACCGGGCGCGCAAAGAGTTTCTTTCCAACGTCTCGCACGAGCTGCGCACGCCCCTTTCGTCGATCAAGCTGATGCTCGAGACTGTGCTCGAGGCTCCCGAAGAGGAGGCGCGCGACCTCTTCGTTCCCCAGGCGCTCGCTCAAGTGGACCGGTTGACCGCGCTCGTCGGTCAGTTGCTCGAACAGGCGCGCGCCGAGTCGGGTCAGCTCAAGCTCGATTTGCGCGACGTCGATCTCGAAGAGGTCGCTCGCCCGATCGTGGCGTCGTTCGAGCAGCAGGCGTTCAACAAGGGCATTTCGCTCGAGCTCAACCCGCTGCGGCCCGTTCGCGTCGAAGCCGATCCCGATCGGCTGTCGCAAATCTTCGTCAATCTTATCGACAACGCGCTGCGCCACACGTCGGGCGGCGGGCGCATCCGCGTGGAGCTCGATGCGCGCGACAGCGACGCGGTGCTGCGCGTCCGCGACACGGGAGAGGGCATCCCGTACCGCGACCTGCCGCACATCTTCGAGCGTTTTTACGTGGTTGATCGCTCGCGCACTCGCGGGAGCAGCGGCGCGGGCCTCGGGCTCGCGATCGTCAAGGGCATTGTCGACGCGCACGGTGGCGCGATTTCGGCTGAGTCGATGCTGGGGAGGGGCACGTCGTTTACGATTCGGCTCCCCATCATGCGCATTAAACGGCCTTAAGACGGGCAATCCGAATCGCATGACGAATACCGGCGGCGCATGTTCGTGAGTACCGAAGACGTGGTTTCGGTTTCGATCGAGCCAAAGATCAACGTCGAAAACCTCGACGTGTATTACGGCGCCTTTCACGCTATCCGTAACGCGTCGCTCCACGTGCCCGCGAATCAAGTGATGGCGCTGATCGGGCCTTCGGGCTGCGGAAAGTCCACGTTCATCCGCGCGCTGAATCGAATGCACGACCTGACGCCGGGAGCTCGCGTGGAAGGGCGCGTGTTGCTGGACGACCAGGACATCTACGCCCCCGACATCGATCCCGTGACGGTCCGCTATCGCGTCGGTATGGTCTTTCAGCGCCCCAACCCGTTTCCGAAGTCAATCTTCGACAACGTCGTATACGGGCCGCGTATCCATGGCGAGCGCGATACGGCCACGCTGAAGGAAATCTGTGAGCGCAGCCTGCGGCACGCCGCGCTCTGGGACGAGGTCAAGGATCGGCTCGACCGCTCCGCGCTGGCGCTCTCGGGCGGCCAGCAGCAGCGGCTCTGCATCGCTCGCTGTCTCGCGGTCGATCCCGAAGTCATCTTGATGGACGAGCCGGCTTCGGCGCTGGACCCGATCGCGACGAGCAAGATCGAAGACCTCATCGGCGACCTCAAGAAGGACTATACCGTCGTCATCGTTACGCACTCGATGCAGCAGGCCGCGCGCATGAGCGACAAGACGGCGTTCTTCCTGCTCGGCGAACTGGTCGAGACCGACAAGACCGCGACGATCTTCACCAAGCCCAAAGACAAGCGCACCGAAGACTACATCACGGGTCGCTACGGCTAGTTTCCCCGCCACTTCGGTTAAACGGTTGTTAAGAAGAGCTTAATCAGCGGGCGATAGACTAATTGCGGTGTCACCTTTGATCGTCCGGGTCTTGTGCGCCGCGACGGAGATTTTTGGGGGTGCGTCTACGCCAAAAATCGCCCGGCTGTGCAGCCGGGCGATTTCCGTCCCTAACGATGCGTGCCGGCTCAAAAAAGTGACCAAGGTTAACCGGGGCGCTCCAAAGAAATTGACTTCAGTTACTTCCCTGAACAGGAGGCTCCTTCTCTTTATGAAGACTGCTTGTGCTCGAGCGGGACTCATCGCAGCTCTCGCCGGGGCGGTCACGATCGCGCCGGCGCTAAGTGCGACGACCGTGGCGCAGACCGGGTCCGTGCCGCCCGCGAACTTCGGCACTCCGCCCTCGGGGCAGATTCCCATTCTTTATAACGACCGGCACGTCTACTCGCGGCCGGACGTCCTTAAGCAAGGCCGGGTCTTGGCCGCGCTGGTGCGCGGCGGGACGATCCTGATTCCGCTGCGCTCGATGTTCGAGCAGATGGGCGCAACGGTGTCGTACGATCCGTCCAGCAAGACGGCGGTAGTTTCGAAGTCCGGCGCCGAGGTTCGCGTAACCGTCGGCAAGCCGGAGGTCATCATCAACGGCGAGTCGCGTCCACTCGACGTGCCGCCGATTCTTTATCAGGGCGACGTGCTCGTGCCGGTGCGCGTGATTTCCGAAGGCATGGGAGCGTACGTGCAGTGGGTGCCGGATCGCCGGCTGGTGGTCGTGCGCTACATTCCGGCGACGCCCCCGCCGACCGAAGCGCCCGCACCCCCGCCGCCGGCTGCGGTCGCGCCGCTTCCGCCGCCGCCGCGGACGCCCAATCCGCTATCGATTCACGGTTTCGTTCGTTCGTTTTACTTTACGCGTCAGAATGCGTCGAACAATCCGGGAGCCCAGTTCAACTTCACGCCCGGTGCAAAATACAGCACGGCGGGCGTGAATCAGGCGTCTTGGAATAGCGCGGTGGCGCTCGGCGGTGAGTACGACTTCCCGGGTGGCGGTTGGGGCATCGGCGGGACGTACCTGTATGCCAATCCGATCAACGGCCCGTGCGTCGTTCCGGCCAACCACCTCAAGGGCTCGCCGTGCGTCTCGCAGGTTCCTCCGAACACTAATCCGGACGACACGCTGCCCGGATTCACGTTGAGTACGTTCTACGAGGCGTACCTGAAATACAAAGCGTACGGGTGGGACGGCGCGATGGGCAACATCACGTTCAACTCGCCGTGGGCGAACCCGGCGGATTCGCGCTTAAAGCCGGCCGCGTTCGAAGGCGGCTATCTTGGCTACACGACGCCGGGCGGGATCACCGTGCAAGGCGCAGACATGCTGGCGTACGAGAACCGCACGAGCTCGTCATTTGGTCGCCAAACGCTACTGACGAGTTATCCGGCCGGCAACAACGGTCTGGCCAACAATATCATCGTCCCCGGCGGCACGGGGATCTTCACCAACGGTTTCGCGATGGGCAAACTGGGCTATGCCAATCCGTCGGGCACTGGACTCGCGGCCGATGGATACTTTTACGGCGTGAGCGATCTCGTCAATATGTGGTGGGGCGACGCCCAGTACACGTTCCCCGGAAGCTGGGCGCCGTTCATCGCGGTGCAAGGCGGGACCGAGCAAAACGCGGGACAGTCTTACATCGGCAAGATCAATAGCCAAGCGTATGGCGCGCAGATCGGCGTCACCGTGGCGAAGAACTTCCAGCTGACCGCCGGCTACGACGCAATTCCGTGGAAGACGGACACGATCAATCTGCCAAACGGCGTGACCTGCAACAACTCGAACTACCAGATCTCCGCAAAGGCCACGCTGGCCTACTTCCTGCCCCTCAACGCGGCGCAGTGCTTCCAGCCGCATACCAACGGCCCGGCGCAGATCTACTACGGCGGTTGGGCCAGCCCGTATACGGATAACTACGACAGCGATCCCCTCTTCACGACCAGCGTCTCGCAGGGCATGGCCGACCGGCGCGCGCCGGGCACGTCCTGGAAAGTCGGGGCGCAGTACACTTCGACCAACAAGAAGTGGGTCTTTATCGCAACCGACGCGTGGTACAATTACGGCAACGCGCTCGCGCCTGAGAACACCAACATCTGGGTGCTCGACGGACGTTACCGCTTCAGCCACTACTCGGGCAAGGGCCCCTATCATGGCCTCGTGCTGCGCTATCGCTACATCCAGCGCTCGCTGAGCAACACATTCTGCGGCGCGGCCGGCACGACGAGCTGCGCGCCGGGCGCGCCGATCGGGCAATCGGAGTTCGGCGGCCTGCCGCTGTTCAAGTACAACCGCGCGCAGGTCGAGTACGACTTCTAACGCCTCCTAAGCAAGGGAAGGGAGAACCGCCCAGCCGGTCCGCTGGGCGGTTCTCTTTTTACCTATTTAGTGACCCAGGTTATTAAATCGGAAGCCGCGAAAGTGACTAGAGTTCACTTTTTGCCGCAACCGAAAGAGGGGCCCCTTCTCGTTATGAGGACTTCCACGTACATCGCGCTGGCGGCGCTAATTCTGGGCGCGGCGGTGTCGGCGCGCGCCGACGCGCCGCCGGCCACAATTCTCAACGTCTCGTACGATCCGACGCGCGAGCTCTACGACGACTATAACGCCGTCTTCGCGCGCTACTGGAAGGCAAAGGCGGGCCAGAGCGTGACCGTCCAGCAGAGCAACGGCGGTTCCGGAAAGCAGGCTCGCGCGGTTATCGATGGCCTCCAAGCGGACGTGGTCACGCTGGCTCTCGCATATGATATCGACGCCATCGCCGACAAGGCGAAGCTGTTGCCGCCGAACTGGCAGACGCGCCTTCCCGACAACAGCACGCCGTACACGTCGACGATTGTCTTTCTCGTGCGCCAGGGCAATCCGAAGCGCATCCGCAATTGGAACGATCTCGTTCGTTCCGGAGTCGGCGTCATTACGCCCAATCCGAAGACGTCGGGCGGCGCACGGTGGAACTTCCTCGCGGCCTGGGCGTACGCGCTCGCGCAGCGCGGCGGTAACGACGCATCAGCCAAGGCGTTCGTCGGCAAGCTATATCAGAACGTCCCCGTGCTCGACTCGGGGGCGCGCGGCTCGACGACGACCTTCGTCGAGCGCGGCATCGGCGACGTCTTGATCGCATGGGAGAGCGACGCGCTGCTCGCGGTCAACAAGCTCGGCCGCGGGCGCTTCGAGATCGTGAGGCCGTCCCTGAGCATTCTGGCCGAGCCGCCCGTCGCCGTCGTCGACAACGTGGTTGACAAGAAGGGGACGCGCGCGATCGCCGAGGCGTACCTGCACTATCTGTACTCGGCCGCTGGTCAGGATGTCATCGCGCGGCATTACTTTCGGCCGAGGCTGCCCTCCGTAGCGCGGCGCTACGCCGGGCAGTTCCCGGCGATGCGGCTCGTGACGATCGACCGGTTCGGCGGTTGGAGGCGGGCACAGGAAACGTATTTCGCTGACGGCGGCGTGTTCGATCAGATTTATCAAACGCATTGACGATGTTGCGAGCGCTCTCCGCCCGGCGCCAGAGCATCATCCCGGGCTTCGGGTTGACTCTAGGCTTCACGATTCTCTACCTATCGCTGATCGTGCTGATTCCGCTCTCGGCGACATTCGTCGAGACGTCGAAGCTCGGGTGGCACGAGTTCTGGCGCGCCGTCCTAACGCCGCGGGCACTCGCGGCGTATGGCCTGAGCTTCGGGGCCGCGCTGATCGCCGCGGCGCTCAACTTTGCGTTCGGCACGCTGGTCGCATGGGTGCTGGTGCGCTACAGTTTTCCGTTCAAACGTATCCTCGACGCGCTCGTCGATCTACCGTTCGCGCTGCCAACCGCGGTGGCGGGAATCGCCCTGACGACGCTCTACGCGCCAAACGGATGGTTCGGATCGCCGCTGGCGTCGGCCGGCGTTCACGTCGCGTTTACGCGTTTGGGCGTAGTCGTCGCTCTGACGTTCGTCGGGCTGCCGTTTGTTGTGCGAACGGTGCAACCAGTCCTCGAAGATCTCGACAAGGAACTGGAAGAAGCCGCCGCTAGCCTCGGCGCCGACCGGTGGCAGACGTTCGCGCGCGTGCTCTATCCCGGGATCTTTCCAGCGGCGCTCACCGGTTTTGCTTTGGCGTTCGCGCGCGGCGTCGGCGAGTACGGTTCCGTAATCTTCATTGCCGGCAATATGCCGATGAGAACCGAGATAGCCCCGCTGCTCATCGTTACAAAGCTCGAGGAGTACGATTACAGCGGGGCGACGGCGATCGCGGTCGTCATGCTGATCGTTTCGTTCGTTTTTCTCCTTGCCATCAACATGATGCAACGATGGAGCACTCGGCGGGAGGGTCGAGAGACCGTCGCTGCTCCCTCGCTTCGGCCGCTCATCGAGGCGCCATAATGCGGTCGAAAGCTAAGTCCCATCGCGACAAGCCGATTACGTCGCCGCTCTCGTTAACCGCGCTGCTCATCGTGGCTTCACTGTCGTCGAACTATCTATGGTAGGGACGATTCCGCTCGGGCGGGCGCCCGCCGTCGGCGAATCGGCGACCGTGCGCCGCGCGCTGATCGTGGCGACCGTGGTCTTTCTCGGGGCGTTCCTGCTGTCGCCGCTCGCCATCATCTTCACCGCCGCTTTTGGTCAGGGAATCGCGGCGTACTTCGCGAGTTTCCGTGACTCCGACAGCCTGGCGGCGATTCGGCTGACGCTCCTGGCGGTCGCGATTGCCGTTCCGGCGAACCTCGTCTTCGGCGTATGCGCCGCGTGGGCGATCGGTAAGTTCGAGTTCTTCGGCAAGACGCTCTTGATCGCGCTGATCGACCTGCCGTTCTCGGTCTCGCCCGTCGTGGCCGGCCTGGTCTACGTGCTCCTCTTCGGCGCCCAGGGCGTCATGGGCCCGTGGTTGACGGCGCACGACGTCCACGTCATTTTCGCGGTTCCGGGCATCGTCCTCGTCACGATCTTCGTAACGTTTCCGTTCATCGCCCGAGAGCTGCTTCCGCTGATGGCGGCGCAGGGGAACGACGAGGAGGAAGCCGCGCTGACCCTTGGTGCCGGCGGCTGGCAGACGTTCTTGAAAGTAACGCTGCCGAACGTCAAGTGGGCGCTGCTCTACGGTGTGATTCTGTGCAACGCTCGCGCGATGGGCGAGTTTGGGGCGGTCAGCGTCGTCTCCGGGCATATCCGCGGCCTCACGAATACGATGCCTTTACAAATCGAAGTTCTCTACAACGACTATCAATTCGTTCCGGCATTCGCCGTCGCCTCGCTCTTGACACTCCTGGCACTCGCAACGCTGATCATCAAGAGTTTCGTCGAATGGCGCGTCGGCACGCGCGGAGGCCACGTGGCATGAGCATTGCGGTCAAGAACATCACGAAGCGCTTTGGAAACTTCACGGCTCTCGATCGCGTTGACCTGGAGATCCCGAGCGGGCGGCTCGTCGCCCTCCTCGGCCCATCGGGCTCGGGCAAGACGACGCTGCTACGCATCATCGCGGGGCTGGAGATCGCGGACTCCGGCATCGTGCAGTTCGACGGCGAGGATTTCAGCAAGCGCACCGCGCGCGAGCGGCGAGTCGGCTTCGTGTTTCAGCACTACGCACTTTTCCGTCACATGACCGTCTTCGAGAACATCGCGTTTGGTCTGCGTGTCCGCCCGCGGCGCACGCGCCCAAGTGCGCAGCGTATTCGCGAGCGCGTCTCGGAGCTGCTCGAGCTGATCGCCCTGCGGAACCAGGCCGGGCGCTATCCGTCGCAGCTCTCCGGCGGCCAGCGTCAGCGCGTGGCGCTGGCACGCGCGCTCGCGGTCGAGCCGAGCGTGCTGCTGCTGGACGAGCCCTTTGGCGCGCTCGACGCAAAGGTTCGCTTGGAGTTGCGCCGGTGGCTGCGTCAGCTGCACGACGAGGTCGGGGTCACCAGCGTCTTCGTGACGCACGATCAAGAGGAAGCGCTCGAGGTCTCCGATCAGGTCGCCGTGATGAACGGCGGGAGAATCGAGCAGGTCGGGAGCCCGGACGAGGTCTATCATCACCCGGCGAGCTCGTTCGTCTACAACTTCTTGGGAAACGTCAACCTCTTCCACGGGCGCATCGAGAACGGAACGCCGCAGATCAACCCGGAGGCGACCGGTCACCTCGTCTTCGTGCGCCCACACGCGTTGGACGTCGCGCGTCAGCCGCAGGGCGCCAACTATTTCCGTGCGATTACGAAGCATATCAATGCGGCGGGGCCGGTCGTGAAGGTCGAGGCGGTGACGGAGTGGGGCGCGCCTGTTCGGGTCGAGATGGCGCCGGAGCGTTTCCGCGCCCTCGCGCTACGAAGCGGCGAGGAAGTCTTCATCACGCCGCGGGATCTCGCGGTCTTTACGACGGACCAGCAAGCGGTCTAGCGCGCGGGGGTTTCCCCTCGCGCGAGTGAAATACCGCGCCGTCATGGCTTCCTCGATGCGCGCGCTCGTCAAGCCGGGTCCCGAGCCCGGCTTTGTGTTGACCGATGTGCCGGTACCGTCGATCGGGCCCACTGACGTCCTAGTCCGCGTCGAAAAGGCGGGGCTCTGCGGCACGGATCTTCACATTTACAACTGGGACAGCTGGGCGCGGCAACGGATTAAGCCACCGCGAGTCATCGGGCATGAGTTCATGGGAACCGTCGCGGCCGTCGGCGACGCCGTGCGCTCCGTGCGTGTGGGCGAGCGCGTGTCTGCCGAAGGTCACATAGTGGACCTGACGTGTCTGCTCTGCCGCACCGGACAGGCGCATATCTGCGAACACGTCGAGATCATCGGCGTGGACCGTGACGGCGCTTTCGCGGAGTACGTCGCCATTCCCGAGTACAACGTGTGGCGTCTCGATCCCGCGATTCCCGACGTGTATGCCGCGATCTTCGATCCGCTCGGCAACGCCGTCCACACCGTGATGGCCGCAGGCGTCAGCGTCAAGAGTGTGGCGATCACCGGTGTGGGCTCGATCGGGCTGATGGCCGTCGCGGTGGCGCGCGCAGCCGGCGCCACGGCCGTTTACGCGATCGACGTAAATCCGGCCAAGCTCGAGCTCGCCCAGCGCCTCGGCGCCGACGCGACGTTTCTGGCGACGCAGCCTGGACTCGTCACGGAGATTCGCGAGCGAACCCGCGGCGACGGCGTGGACGTGCTGCTCGAGATGTCCGGCAACGCCGCAGCGATCGATCAGGGTTTGCAGCTGCTGCGTAACGGAGGAACCGCCGCGCTTCTCGGCATTCCGTCAGGCGACGTGAGTCTGAATCTCGCCGAGCGAATCATCTTCAAGGGCCTCACGGTGCTCGGCATCAACGGCCGGCGCATGTTCGAGACGTGGTACCAGACGGAAGCGCTCGTCAAGAGCGGGCGAGTGGACCCGCGGGCGATCATCACCCACGTGTTACCGTACGATCAGTTCCAGCACGCATTCGAACTGACAGACAAGGGCGAGGCGGCCAAGATCGTACTCGACTTCAAAGGAGACGTTGCAAAGTGAGTTCAGCGTTCGAAGCGAAGCTGCGAGACGACCTCGATGCGCTCAAAAAGGCCGGAACCTACAAGCACCTGCGTCACTTGACGACCCCGATGGCGCCCGAGGTGCACATGGAGGAGGCCGGCGACGTCATCGTGCTGTCCAGCAACAACTATCTCGGCCTTGCGGATCAGCCGGAGGTCGTCGAGGCCGGGAAGTTCGGGCTCGACAAGTACGGCGCGGGCACGGCGTCGGTGCGCTTCATCTGCGGAACGTTCGACGTGCATCGTGTACTCGAGGACCGCATCGCCAAATTTTTGGGGCTGGAGGCGGCCCTTACGTACGTCTCGTGCTGGAACGCCAACACCGGACTCTTCCCGACGATCTGCGACGAAGGCTCGGCGATTGTATCCGACGAGCTCAATCACGCCTCGATCATCGACGGCGTTCGGCTCGCATCGAAGGCGCGGCGCGAGCGCTTCAAGCACGGCGACATGGGCGCGTTGGAGGAGAAGCTGAAGAGCGTGCAGGGCTGCTTCCCCATCGTCATCGTTACCGACGGAGTCTTCTCGATGGAAGGCGACCTCGCCAAGCTGCCCGAGATCGCCGCGCTCGCCAAGAAGTACGGCGCAATCAGCGTTGTGGACGACTCGCACGGGACCGGCGTGATGGGCGAGACCGGGCGCGGCACCATCGAACACTACGGCTTGACCGGTGAGGTCGACGTGATCACGGGCACGCTCGGGAAAGCGCTCGGCGGCGCGGCGGGCGGCTTCGTCGCCGGTAGCGCCGCGCTGATCGACACGCTGATCCAGCGATCGCGCCCACAGCTGTTTTCGAACGCGCTTCCCGCGACCGTGGCGTGCAGCTCCATGGCCGCCATCGATTATCTGGACGATCACCCCGAGCTCGTGCAGAGCCTGCGCGAGAAAACGCGCTATTTTCGCGACGGGCTCAAGCGGATCGGCTACAAGCCGCTCGAGAGCGAGAGCGCGATCGTGCCGATCATCGTCGGCGAGACGTCGTTTGCGATCGCGATCAGCGACAAGCTTCTGAAGGCCGGCGTCTTCGTCACCGGGTTTGGCTATCCGGTCGTGCCCGAGGGGACGGCGCGCATCCGGGTGCAGATCAGCGCGGCGCTCACGCAGGACGAAATGGACCGCGCGCTGCGCGCGTTCGAGAACGTCGGGAAGGAGACGGGGCTGCTCAAAGGTGCCGCTCGATAACCTGAACTTCCGCCGCACCGGGATCCTGCTCAAGCCCGACCCCGACGCGATGCCGTCCGAGCGCCTCGGCGTTATCAATCCGGCCTGCACTCGGCTCCGAGACGGCACGCTGCAGATCTATCCGCGGATGGTCGCGCCGGGGAATATCTCGCGCATTGGCTCGTATCGCGCGCGCGAGCGCAGCGGCGGCTCGTTGGACGTCGAGTTCTGCGGCTACGCGCTCGAGCCGCAGGCGCCATACGAACTCCGAGACGCGCCGGGCGGCTACGGGTGCGAAGATCCGCGCGTCACGTTTGTCGAGCCGCTCGATCGTTTCGTGATGGCATACGTTGCGTACGGTCCACGCGGTCCGGAGGTCGCGGCGGCGGTCTCCGAAGATGGCCTGCAATGGCAGCGCCTCGGCTTGATGCAGTTCGAGGGCAGCAGCGCTCCGCTAGCCGACAAGGACGCGGCGTTCTTTCCCGCACCCGTAACCTCGCCGAGCGGGGTGGAAGCGCTCGCGTTCTACCATCGCCCGACGCTCCAGCTGCTCGCCACATCCGGTCAGACCGCGCTTTCGGTGATCGAATCGCTGCCCCCGACCGAACGCGAGGGCATCGCGATCGGCTACATTCCGCTTGAAGCGGTTCGCACCGACCTTAGCGCGCTCTGCACCGTCACCGAAACGCACCGCCTTACGATGCCTCCCGCGAACTGGGGCAGCGTCAAGGTCGGCGCAGGTACGCCGCCGGTGCGCGTTGCCGAGGGTTGGCTTTCCGTGATTCACGGTGTCGACGCGCTGGCGCACCCGCGCGGATCGGAGCTGTTGCGATACTGCGCCGGCGTGCTGGTTCACGACGCGCAACACTTGGACCAGATCGTTTTTCGATCGCCCGATCCGCTCTTCGTTCCCGAGCGACCCGGCGAGCTGCACGGCACCGTCGGTCGCGTCGTGTTCCCGACCGGCATCGATCGTATCGGTGAGCGCGAGTTCGACATCTATTATGGAATGGCCGACTACGAGATCGGACGGGGCAGACTGACGATCTTGTGACACACGTGATGCTCGGTCACGGTCACGTTCTCTGCGTTCGGGTAGGTTGGGCCGTCGATCGTGTACAGCGTGTCGCTCTTGCGGACGAACCGCGCATCGTAGCCCGTCGACGGCAAAGATCGCCCGCGCCCGAAGAGGCTCACGTACGTAACGTTCCACCCGCCCGCACCGTCGTCGACCATGCGCATCGCGAAGTACTGCCCCGTGCTCACCGCCCCGAAGCGGACCCATTGTCGCCGATCCGGATCGTAACCGACGAGGAACTCGCCCTGGAACCGAGGCGCGCGTGCCTGCTTGGGTTGGTCGAACGTCTGCCGTAGCCATCGCCCGTCAAGAATGCGAGACCACATCGTCGAGTAGTTCCCGGCCTCGTCGCCGACGGTGAAGCTGCAGCGCCACGTACCGACGAGAAACGTCCGCGAGGCGATCTCGCTACGGGGCACCGGCGCCTCGGCCAAGAGGACGACGCCGGCCAGGAGTAAGGCGGCTCTTTTTACCATAGTCGTTATCGTGAGCGTTGGCGCCCGGGGCGTCTTGAGAAGCGCCATCAAAAAGCTTTGATGGAGACCGCGATGATCGTTTATGAAGTCGGCTCCTTCCGGCTCTGCGTCGAGCGGCGTGCCCTGACGCATTCGGGGAAGTCCGTCGGGGCCGGGGCGAAGGTCGTGGAGACGCTGATCGCGCTCGTCGAGTCGTCCGGAATGGCGGTTTCGAAGGAGGCGCTCATGGAGCGCCTCTGGCCGGACCGCTTCGTCGAGGAGAGCAACCTCGCGCAAAACGTCTACGTGCTGCGCAAGATCTTTCGTCTTTACGGCGATCAAACGTCAATCGAAACCGTTTCCGGATACGGTTACCGGCTCCGAGCCCAGGTTAGCCGCGCGACCGTTGCGCCTGCCGCTCCCGCGATAGAGCGCCGCCGCCGGCTCTTCGCTTGGCCGCGTATCGCTTCGATCGCTCTGGTTGCGGCGCTAGGAGTCGCTTTTGCGTTTTACACCGGATCGACCGGCGCGCCAAAGCCTACACCGCTATCGGTGGAAGGGGCGCGGCTCTATGCCATCGGCCGCTATTACTGGAATCTGCGAAGCGCCGCCGGCGTGGAGAACAGTATGCGTTACTTCGCGCGCGTGATCGACCTCGACCCGACGAGCCCGCTCGGCTACGTGGGCTTGGCCGATGCCAACGAGAGCATGGGCGATTATTGCTACGGCTCGCACCGGCCGAGCGTGTACTTCGCGCGAGCGCGCGTCTACGCGATGGAGGCCCTCTCGCTCGATCCGGGCTCCGCGCCCGCACACGCCACTTTGGGCCTCGCCGAGCTCCACGCCGGGCGGGCGACGGCGGCGGCGGCAGAGTTCCGCAGAGCGATAGCCGCGGATCCGCAGTACGCGGCGGGGCACGAGTGGTACGGCATCGCACTTGCCCGGCAAGGCCAACTTCGCGAAGGTTGGGCGCAGCTTAGCCTCGCCGCGCGGCTCGACCCGCTCTCCGTCGCGACGCTCACCTGGATGAGCCGCCTAGCGTTTAGCGACGGCCGCGTTGCGGACGCCGCGGTCTATCGCGCCGAGGCTGCGGAATTGTCTCCGCAGCTCGTGGCGCGTCCGAGCCCACCCCCGAACCACCCGGCGTGGGCGTCGATCGAAGACGGCGAGCACGCGCCCCCAACCGGATCGCGCCGGGCGGCATACATCCGGCATGAAACGATTTTTACCGCTCGCGCTGCTCGCCGCGCTGCTGACCGCGCCGGCCACGGCCTCACCGTCGGCGCCGGCGATCCGTATCAAAGATGATGCCTTCACCCCCAAGACGCTGACGATCGTCGCAGGGCAGACCGTGACGTTCGTCAACGACGATGACGACGCGCACACGGTCACGGCCGTCGACGGCAGCTTCGATTCGAAGGGCCTGGACACTGGTGGCGTGTGGCGCCACACGTCGCGCGACCGCTCATGGTACTACGTGATCGTCGCAGCGAGCGGACGGTATGAGGTGTACGGGATCCGCAATGGTAGCGCCACGGATCTCGGCTCGACCCAGCCGCAAGGCCAAAGCAGCGAGCTCTTTACGCGCATCGGGACACTGTTCACCCGCATCGAACTGCGCGAAAACGGCACAACCATCGAAACCGCGGCGATTAGGTAACCTCGATGCGCAGCGTCGTGTGAGCGTGAGCCTCCCGGTGTCACCCTTAGCCTGTCGAACAGTTCTCAAAATAAGGTCCAACAAAAGTCATTTGTCGGACCTGGACTTGGTTGCGGGGGGTGGATTTGAACCACCGTCCTTCGGGTTATGAGCCCGACGAGCTACCGGACTGCTCCACCCCGCGATAGGAACGACTAGTTTACGACGGTTTGGGTTGCGCCCCTGCCGGGTATTCGCCGGGGCGGCTTGGCGCGGTGCTTGATGGGGCGACGCCGAAAGGCAGCCGCATGGCCCCTGGAACGCTCGCGGAGCGTATTCCCAAGATCCACCTTCACTGTCACCTGGAAGGTTGCTTGCGCGCGCCCACGTTTGTCGAGTTGGCGGCGAAGCACGGCGTGCCGCTGCGCTATAGACGTGATTCTTCGGTCATCCTTTCTTTCGACTCCGCTCGGGACAGGCTCTCGGCTCAGGATGACACACGACGGGCTCAGGATGACAATGCGGGGGATCCTTATGCGTTTGAAGGTCTCGAGGAATTCCTGCTGCTCTTCGCCGCGGTTAGTCGCGCGCTCTGCGATCCCGAGGATTACGCGCTGCTCGCGCGCGAATTCGTCGAGGACGCGCTGGCGCAGAACGTGATCTACGGCGAGCTGTTCGTCTCACCGTCGGTCTGGACGTTCTTCAACCCGCAGCTCGACGTCCGCGCTGCTGTGGAAGCGATCGCGACGGAGCTGCGCAAGGCGCGGCCTCGCGCGACGTTCAAGCTGCTCGCCGACGTGACGCGCAATTTCGGCGCCGAGAGCGCGTTGGCGACGACGCGAGCGATGGCGGCGATGACCGATCTCGACGTAATCGGCATCGCGCTCGGCGGCGACGAGGCTCGCTTTCCGGCGAGGCTATTCGCCGACGTCTTCGCCTATGCGCGAGCGCAAGGATTGCACTGCGTGGCGCACGCCGGCGAGGCGGACGGTCCGGCGAGCGTGCGCGATGCCCTCGAGCTGCTGCATGCCGAACGCATCGGCCATGGAATTCGTGCGCTCGAGCATCCAGCCACAGTAGAGACGTTGGCACAGCGGCGCATCCCGCTTGAGATCTGCCCCACGTCGAATCGCCTGACCGGCGCGGAGCTCGCGGGCCATCCGCATCCCCACGTCGAGTTCGACCAGTTCGGTTGCGTCGTCACCATCGATTGCGACGACCCCGCGATCTTTGGCACGACGTTGCGGGAGGAGTACGCGATCGTGGAGCGGACCGCCGGTCCGGAGGCGCTGCAGCGCTACGTCCGCAACGCGATCCACGCCAGCTTCGCCGGGGAAGGCGAGAAGCGGGCGATGGAGGCGCGGCTGACCGCGGCCATTGCGGAACTCCACGCGGGTCCGCGAAGTTAGAACGAGATATGCCCGGCCACTCGCATTCGCACTTTGCCGAGTCCTTCGAAATGTACATGAAGGCGATCTATCGTCTCGAGCGCGAGGGCCCGGGCGTCACGACCTCTGCGCTGGCCAGCGAGCTGGGCGTTGCGCCGGCATCGGTCTCCGGGATGCTGAAAAAACTCGTCAGTGAGGGGTACGTCGAGCACGAGGTTCGCGGTGACATCCGGCTGACGCGACAGGGCCTCGAGGTCGCGGTCGGGGTCGTGCGCCGCAACCGGCTGGCGGAGCGGCTGCTGACCGACATTTTGGGCATGCCTTGGGATGAAGTGTATGCCGAAGCCTGCATCCTCGAGCACGCGATTACGGATCGCGTCGAAGAGCGGCTCGTCGCGGCGCTTGGAAACCCGCAGACCTGCCCGCACGGCCATCCGATCCCGCCCAAAGACTTGACCGAACCCGTGCGAGAGGGCATTCCGCTCGCGCAGGTTGAGCCCGGTACGCGCGTGACCGTCTCCGGCGTCACCGAGCAGATGCCGGAAATCTTGCGCTACCTGGGCCAGGTAGGATTGCGCCCGGGCGCACGTCTCGAGGTCGTCGACAAGGCACCGCTCGGAGGACCGGTCACGATCGAAGTCGGCGGCGAGCGCCACGCGATCTCGCTCGAGCTCGCGCGCACGGTGATGATCGCGTGATCACTCGCTTCTTGATCGTCTGCAACGTCATCGGATATGTCTGGGAGATTTCGGTCGGCGGACCGGGGATGATATCCGGCTTAGGAAACAGCGCCGGAATTCAACGCGTGCTGTATGAGGGGGCTTTGATTCCCGCCTTCGTCTTGCAAGATGGCCAATGGTGGCGCATCCTCACCGGGGCGTTCCTGCACGGGGGCTTGATCCACATCGGCGTCAATATGCTGTCGCTCTACTTCCTCGGCCGCTTCATCGAGTTCGCGCTCGGATCTTGGCGCATGCTCCTTGTCTACATGGTCTCGCTGATCGCATCGGGACTCGGCGTCGTCTACTTCAGCGCCCCGAACGTTCCGACCGTAGGCGCGAGTGGCGCGATCTTTGGTCTCTTCGGCGCGCTCTTCGCGATCGGTTTCAAGCTCGGGAAGCCGGGGATGGACCTAGTGCGCGCCAATATCGGTATCCTCGTCCTCAACCTGATTATCACCTTTACAGTGCCGGTCATCTCGTGGCAGGCGCACGTAGCCGGCCTGTTGGCGGGCTTTGCGCTGACCTACGTGATCTATTTTCCACCGCGCCGCGTGGTGCCGGTCGTCGTAGACGCAAGAACGGGGCGCGAACTCGAGTCGGAATACGAGACGCCCGGCGGTCCGCACAACCCGCTGCAATGACCACGTCGCTCGAGCACGTCTTCGGCACGGACGGCCCGTTCGCGAGCACTCTGTCCTGCTACGAGCCGCGCTCCGGACAGCTGCAGATGGCGCAGCTCGTCGAGCGCGGCATCCTCGAGGGGATGCACACGATCGTCGAAGCCGGCACCGGCGTCGGAAAATCGCTCGCCTATCTCGTACCGGCGATCCGCAGCGGCAAGAAGGTCATGCTCTCGACCGGGACGATCGCGCTGCAGGAGCAGCTCGTGCACAAGGACATCCCGCTCGTGGAGGCGGCACTGGGAACGCCGGTCCGCGTCACGCTGCTCAAGGGGCGCAGCCATTACCTGTGCAGGCAGAAGCTCGAGCTGATGCGCTCCGACCGATTGATCGCCCCATCGCGAACGATGCAGCGGATGTGGGAATGGGGAGGCCGCACGGAGAGCGGCGACCGCGCCGAGCTACCCTTCCAGCCGCCCGTGAACGAGTGGGAGCAGCTCGACGCCGACGCGGATGAGTGCGTCGGCGAATTCTGCAGGCATTTTCGCGACTGCTTTTTCTTCGCGAAGCGCGACGAGGCGAAGTATGCCGACCTCATCGTCGTCAATCACGCGCTCTTTTTCTTGGACCTCGCGAGCGGCGGCGGCCTGTTGCCTGCGTACGACGTCGCGGTGCTGGACGAGGCGCACCAGTGCGAACGCTGGGCGACCGACGCCCTCACGGCCGCGCTCTCGGCGGCGACCGTTGGCCGAATGCTGCGCAAGCTGCATCGCTTCTACGACCTGCCGTCTACGTTCGATGCGGAGTTCGACGCAGGCATCCGCGGCCTGGTATCGGCGCTGGCGCGCGTCCCCGGCGACCGCTATCCGATCGCGGCAAACGAAGCCGTCTGGCCCGCGCTCGAGTCGCTGCGCGAAACGCTGTACCGCCTGGAGAATTGGCTCTACGCCAACTGGCACGGCGCGCTCAAGCGGCGCGTCGAAAACGAGGCGGAGGGCGAGCGCCGGCGCGACCTTGCGTTGCGGAGCGTGCTCGCGCACGAGGCGGTGATCGACCGCGTCGAGGCTGGAACACCGGAGACGATCGCGTGGGTCGAGCGTACCGACAACGAGGGCGGCTATTGCGTGAAGTGCGCGCCGCACGAGGTAGCCGACTTCTTGCGCGCGGCCCTCTTCGCGCGCACACATAGCGTCGTCCTGACCAGCGCGACGCTGTCGACGGACGAGTCGTTCGGGTTCGCGCGCCGGACGCTCGGAATTGACGACGCGCAGGAGCTGATCGCGCCGTCGCCGTTCGACTACGCGACCCAGGCGCGGCTCTTTATCGCGCCGGTCGAAGTGAATCCGAAGTCGTCGGAGTTCGCCCGCCGGGCGGCGCCGCTCGTCGAGGAGTGTCTCGACCGCAGCGGCGGTCGCGCCTTCGTGCTGTTCACATCGCACGCGCGCCTGCGCGAAGTGTACGCGCTCGTGCGGGAGCGCCTCGCCTATCCCGTCCGGCTGCAGGGCGAGATGCCGCGGCTGTATCTGCTCGAGTGGTTCCGGCAAACGCCCGGCGCGGTGCTGTTCGCTACGGCGACGTTCTGGGAGGGCATCGACGTCGTGGGCGACGCGCTCTCCTGCGTCATCATCGACCGGCTGCCGTTTCCGTCGCCGAGCGATCCACTCGTCATGGCGCGCGTGCGCGCGCTCGAGGCGCGCGGGCTGGACGGCTTCGAGCACTACATGATTCCGGCCGCGACGGTACGCCTCAAACAGGGTTTCGGGCGCCTGATCCGCAGCCGCAGCGATCGCGGACTGGTCGCGCTGTTGGACGGGCGCGCCGCGTCGACGCGCTACGGCGCCACGATCCTCGCGACGTTGCCGCCCGCTACGCGGATCGACCACCTGGATGACTTGGAGCCGTTCTTCGGCCGTTAGAAAGAGCTTCCTCAGTCTTCCTGGGTCACTCCCGTCTTTGCGCGCTCCTGCAGCTCCTTGACGATCGAGGAGTCGGCCAGCGTCGTCGTGTCGCCGAGCGTGCGTCCCTCGGCGATGTCGCGCAGCAGGCGCCGCATGATCTTGCCGCTGCGCGTCTTCGGCAGCTCCTGCGTGAACGTGATGTACTTTGGACGCGTAAACTTGCCCAGCCGCGCCGCGACGTGGTCGCGCAGCTCGTCGGCGAGCTCTGGCGTGTCGGCGCGATCGCCTTTAAGCGACACGAACGCGTAGATCGCCTGACCGGTCATGTCGTCGAGCTTGCCGCACACCGCCGCCTCGGCAACGGTGGGATGATCGACGAGCGCGCTCTCGACCTCGGTCGTCGAGATGCGGTGCCCGCTCACGTTCATCACGTCATCGATGCGGCCCATGAACCAGTAGTCGCCGGACGCGTCGCGACGCGCGCCGTCGCCGGCGAAATACACGTGTGGAAACTTTGACCAGTAGGTCTGCACGTAGCGTTCGTCATCACCCCAGATGCCGCGCAGCATGCCGGGCCACGGCCGCGTCAGCACGACGTATCCTCCGCCGCCCGGCGGAACGGATTCTCCGCGATCGTTGACGACGTCCGCGCCGATTCCGGGCAGCGGCTGCGTCGCGCTGCCGGGCAGCAGCGTCGTGACGCCCGGCAGCGGCGAGATCATGATGCCGCCGGTTTCCGTCTGCCACCACGTGTCGACCACGGGAACGCGATTGCCGCCGATCCATTCGCGGTACCAGATCCACGCCTCGGGGTTGATCGGCTCACCGACGGTCCCCAGCAGCCGTAGCGATGTGAGATCGTGGCGCGCCGGATACTCGGTTCCCCACTTCATGAAGGTCCGGATCGCGGTCGGCGCGGTGTAAAGGATCGTTACGCGATAGCGCTCGACGATCTCCCAGAACCGGTCCTTGTCGGGGAAATCCGGCGTGCCCTCGTACAGCACGCTCGTCGCGCAGTTCGCGAGTGGACCGTAGACGATGTAGGAGTGACCCGTGACCCAGCCGATATCGGCCGTGCACCAATAGACGTCGCGGTCTTCCTTGAGATCGAAGACGAGCTTGTGGGTCATCATGACGTGAGTCAGGTAGCCGCCCGTCGTGTGCTTGATGCCCTTGGGCTTAGCCGTAGTGCCGCTGGTGTAGAGGAGGAAGAGAAGATCTTCTGCGTTCATCGCCGCTGGTTCACACTCGGTGGGCTGGCCGGCGACGACCTCGCTCCACCAGTGGTCGCGGCCCTCGCGCATAAAGACGTCGTCGCCGACGCGCCGCGCCACGATGCAGTGCTTGATCGACGGCGTCTTCTCCATCGCGACGTCACAGTTGCGCTTTAGCGGCACTTTTCCGCCGCGGCGCCAGCCGAAGTCAGCCGTGATCAGGGCTACGCACTCCGCGTCGTTGACGCGGTCGACGATCGACTCTGGCGAGAAGCCGCCGAAGATCACCGAGTGCGCGGCGCCGATGCGAGCGCAGGCAAGCATCGCGACGGGAAGCTCCGGAATCATCGGCATGTAGATCGCGACGCGGTCGCCCTTGTGGATGCCGAGCCCGCGCAGCCCGTTGGCGAACTTGTTGACGTCGTCGAGCAGCTCGCGGTACGTGATCGTGCGCCGATCGCCCGGTTCGCCCTCGTAGTAATAGGCGATTTTGTCGCCGCGTCCACCGCTCACGTGCCGGTCCAAGCAGTTGACAGAAACGTTGAGTTCGCCGTCGCCGAACCAGCGCGCAAACGGCTCGTTCCATTCCAGCGTCGTCTCAAACGGTTTGATCCACTCGAGGCGACGCGCCCAGGCCGCCCAAAACGCCTCGGGGTCGCGCTCGGCTTCGGCGTAGATCTCCGGCGGCGCGTTTGCCTGGGCGGCAAACTCGGGAGGCGGCGGGAAGCGCCGCCTCTCTTCGAAGAGCGCTTCGATTGCGGGCGTGCTCATTCGAGCGAGTTACCTAGGCCACGCAGTCATGCCTGCCGAAGATTTCGAGCCACTGGAAAGATGTTAGCCGCACTGCTTCTCGCTGCGTCGACCACGCCTGCAACGGGACTCGCCACAATCCGCTACGACGCCCCGCCGCCGAACTTCGCCATTCCCGGCGCGCACGGCACGAAATACCTCTCCGACCTTCGTGGGAAAGTGGTCGTTATAAATTTTTGGGCCACGTGGTGCCACGCGTGCACCGAAGAGCTCGATTACTTCGTGCGCGCGAAGCAGACGTTCGGCGACCGCATCGCGATCGTAACGATCTCGGAGGAGATGCCCAACGTCGCGGCCAGCTATCTCCGCGAGCGCGACATCGCGCTGCCGATCGTCGAGGATAGCGGCGGCGCGATCTCCCGCGTCTACTCGGTTTCGAAATGGCCGATCACGCTCGTACTCGACCCTCTGGGGGACGTCAGCTACGTCTCGGTGGGGGGACTGAGCTGGCAGGAGCTGTCCGATGCAATCGAGCGAGCGGAAGCTCCGGCCGCGGCTAGCACTCCCGAGGCGGGAGTGCTACAGTAGGGCGGTGATAGATAGCACCGGGCTGGGCAAGCGCAGAGCCTACATCCTCGCCACCGTCGTCTACGAGTACATCGCCACCGCCGAACCGGTCGGCTCGCACTCGCTCACGCAAAAATATAACCTCGGCGTGAGTTCCGCGACCGTTCGCAACGAGATGGCCGAGCTGGAGGCCGGCGGTTACCTCGTGCAGCCGCACACCTCCGCCGGGCGCATCCCCTCCGACGCGGGCTATAGGACGTACGTCGACCAGCTGATGCAGCCCGAGGAGCTGACCGAAACCGAGCGCCGGCGGATTCACGACGAGCTCTGCGATGCGACCCGCGAGCTGGACGAGATCATCGACAGCACGACGCGGCTGCTCGGGCGCCTCTCGAACAACCTGGCTTTCGTGACGAAGCCGCAGCAAGAGGCGCAGCGCTTCAAGCACATCCAGCTGATCTGGCTGTCGCCGCACACCGGCGTGGCCGTCGTCGTTACGTCGCTCGGCGTCGCCGCGCAAAGCCTATTCGAGCTGCGGGCTGAAGCTCAGCCCGACGATCTCACGCGTTTTTCGAACGCGCTCAACGCGCGTCTCGCTAACCATCCGCTGCGCGACGCAACCGAAGGGGAGATCGCGCTTGCCGCGCGAGAATCGGGCGTCTCCGACGATCTGCGCAGCGCGGTCGTCGCGGCAGTCGTCACGGCCCGCTCGAGCGAACAGCCGACCATTGCCGCGGCCGGCGCGCAGAACCTCCTGGATCAGCCCGAATTTCAAGACCTGCGCAAGCTTCGTTCGATCCTGCGAATCGTCGAGGAGCAGAAGACGCTCTATCAGATCGTGGCGGACGCCATGAACTCGGATGCCGCAAGCGTCAAGATCGGTCACGAGCTCGGCAGCGAAGAGCTGGCGGATCTCTCGGTCGTGACGGTGCCATACCGCTTCGGCGAGCACGCGTTGGGCATGCTGTCGATTCTGGGACCGCGTCGGATGCCGTACGGGCGTCTGCTGGCGCTGGCCACCGGCACCGCGGAGAGTTTGAGCCAGCGGCTCTCCGACGTGGAGCATATTCCGGAAAGCTAGCGTGCCCACCACGAATTACTACGAGATCCTCGGCGTCGCCGCTGACGCATCGGGGGACGAGATCAAGCGAGCTTATCGCAAGCTGGCGCGGGAGCACCATCCCGACGTCGCGCACGACAAGTCGAAGGCCGAGCATCACTTCAAGGAGATCAACGAGGCCTACGAAGTCTTGTCCGATCCGAACAAGCGCGCACAGTACGATCGCTTCGGGGTCGTCGGCAACGGCGCTAGCGGTCCCGGCGGCTTCGGATTCGGCGCGGGCGCGTTCGGCGATATCTTCGACATGTTCTTCGGCAACATGCGCGGAGCGGCGGCGCGACGCGCGGGGCCCGAGCGCGGAGCAGACCTCCGCTACGACATCGAAATTCCACTCGAAGAAGCATATGCCGGGACGAGCCGCGAGATCGTGTTCGATCGTCTCGCGCAATGCGACGTCTGCGAGGGCAGCGGCGCGCGTCGGGGAACGGTTGTCGTGGCGTGTGAGCGCTGCGGCGGAAGCGGGATGGCGCAGACGGTGCGCCACACGCCGCTGGGGCAGATCGTCACGCAGTCCGCTTGCTCGCGCTGCAACGGGGAGGGGCACGTGATTCCGCACCCGTGCGACGCGTGCGGCGGGCGCGGCCGGCGCGCGATCGAGACGCGCCTGACCGTCAAGATTCCGGCCGGAGTCGACGACGGATCGCGCATCCGCATCGCCGGCAACGGCGAGGCGGGAAGCCGCGGCGGACCGCCGGGCGATCTGTACGCGTACCTGAGCATCGGCGCGCATCCGCTCTTCCGGCGCGACGGGCGCGACACGTTCGTGGACGTGCCGGTGAGCTTTCCGCATGCGGCGCTCGGCACGACCATCGACGTGCCGTCGCTCGGAGGCGACGTCGAAGTCACGTTGTCGCCGGGGACGCAGTCTGGTACCCGGCTGCGGCTGCGCGGCTACGGCATGCCGAGCATACGCGGCACGCAGCGCGGTGATCATCACGTGACCATCCACGTCGCGGTCCCGACGAAGCTCAACAAACGGCAGCGAGATCTTTTAGAAGAGTACGCGCGCGCGGGCGGCGACGCCGTCGAAGAGCGCACGTTCTTCGAGCGCGTGAAGGACGCGTTTCGCCCCGAGTAGTGACCGCGGCCCGCCGATTCTTCGTCGAGGGTCGTGGCGAGATTGGCGGCAGCGTCGAGATCGCCGGCGGCGACGCGCACAAGATCGCACACGTGTTGCGTCTGCGCGCCGGCGATCGTCTCGAAATCATCGACTCGACGGCGGGGGCGTTCGTCGCGGCGATCGATGCCGTAGAGCCCGCTGTGCGCGCGACCCTCGTCGAACGCGTCGTCGAAGGTGTGGAACGCGCACTCGCGCTGGACGTCGAGGTGGCGCAGGCAGTGCCCAAGGGACGGCGTATGGAATTTGTGATCGAGAAGTGCACGGAGCTGGGTGCCGCGGCGTTTCTCCCGTTTTACTCCGAGCGCAGTGTCGGCCGCGCCGTCGGGGCCGAGAAGCTCACACGTTGGCGCCGGCTGGCGCGCGCCGCCGCGCAACAGTGCGGGCGACGCAACATCCCGTCGATCGTTGCGCCGCTCGACTTCGGGACGCTCGCGCAACGCTTCGAAGAATATGCGGCGGTGCTCTTCGCGTGGGAGACGGCGCAGCCCATAGCGCTGCGCGAGCGGCTGCGGTCCGCGTTACCTAACGCGGGGCGCCTGCTCGTCGTCATCGGGCCGGAGGGCGGCTTCACCCATGCCGAAGCCGAGCTCGCCGAGCGCTGCGGGGCCACATTGGTGTGGCTCGGCGCACGCATCCTACGCACCGATACCGCGGCGATGGTGCTGTTGGCGGTGATAGGCGCCTTAACGTCGTAGAAACAGCGATTGCGCATGCCCTTACCCTTTTCGATCGTCATTCCGACCTACAACGAGGCTGCCGATATCGGCAAGCTCCTGCGGGCGCTATCCGAGACCTTCGCGGCGAACGGGCTCGACGGCGAGATCATCGTTGTGGACGACAACTCGCCGGACGGCACCGGTGACGTCGTCGAGCAGCTTTCGGGCGAATTGCCGGTACGATGCCTGCACCGTAGCGGCAAGCTCGGCTTGTCCAGCGCGGTCATCGAAGGCTGGAAGATCGCTCGTCCCGAGTCGCTCGCGCTCGGCGCGATGGACGCGGACTTCAGCCACGACATCAACGCGCTGCCCCGGATGGTGCAGGCGTTGGAGTCGGGCGAGTATGGACTCGCGGTCGGAAGCCGCTACGTTCCGGGCGGCGGAATCGCAAACTGGCCGAGACGACGCATCGTGACATCACTGGTCGCGTGCTGGCTGGCGCGTCCTCTCACCCGCGTAAAGGATGTGACGAGCGGATACTTTCTCGTGCGGCGCGACGCGCTCGAGGGCGTGACGCTCGACCCGATCGGCTTCAAGATCGGTCTGGAGGTGATCGCCAAGGCGAAGTACAGGAAGGCGATCGAAGTGCCGTACGTCTTCACCGATCGTGTCGCGGGCGAGTCCAAACTCAACAATCGCGAGATCTTCAACTACCTCAGGCAGCTCCGGCGGCTGTACACGGCCTGGCTGCTGCCGGTCAAGGAGCGTAAGGCCTGATGCGCGAGTGGCGGCGCGTCATCGCCGGATCCGCCGAAGGTCGGCGTGAGAAAGAAGACCGCAACGACGCGGCGCTGTGGAGCAAGTGCCCCAAGTGCGGCGAGGTGCTGTACCGCCGAGAGCTCGCGGCTAACCTCGACGTCTGCACGCGCTGCGGCTATCACTTTCGCATGGGTGCCCACGATCGCATCCGATCGATCGCCGACGGCGACTTCACCGAGATCGGAGAGGAGGTCGTGTCGAGCGATCCGCTCGGATGGTCGGACAGGAAGCCCTATCCCGCGAAGCTCAGCGCGGATCGCGAGCGCAGCGGTCTGTCCGAGTCCGTCGTCTGCGGCTTCGCGACGGTTGGCGAACATCCGGTCGCGCTCGGCGTCATGGACTTTCACTTTCGCGGCGGCACGATGGGTCGCGTGGCCGGCGAACGCATCACGCTCCTGCTCGAAGAGGCCGAGCGCAGGAAGGTGCCGTGCATCATCTTCGCGGCATCTGGCGGAGCCCGCATGGAAGAGGGGATGGTGGCGCTCATACAGTTGGCAAAGACGACGGCTGCCGTGGCGCGCTTCATGGAGGCGGGTAACTTCTTCGTAACGGTGCTCACCGATCCAACAACCGGCGGGGTATCGGCGTCCTTCGCGTTCCAGGCAGACGTCATCGTCGCCGAACCGAAGGCGATGATCGGCTTCGCCGGGCGGCGCGTGATCGAGCAGACGATTCGCCAGCGTCTCCCCGACCAATTCCAAACCGCCGAATTCCTGCTCGAGAAAGGCGCGATCGACATGGTCGTCGATCGGCGGAATCTCAAAGAGACTCTGGTGCGGCTTCTCGAATACGCGAAGGCGCGATGAGCAACAACATCATCGTCGAGCGCGAAAAGGGCATGGCCGAGCTGGAGCGGCGGATCGCGGAGCTGCGGCAAGCTTCTGCGGCGCAGCCGCTCGACATGTCGACCGAGGTCGCCGCGCTCGAACAGAAGTATCGCGAGATCCTCCAGGAGCTTTTCGGAACGCTCTCGCCGTGGGAGAAGGTCCACATGGCGCGCCATCCGGCGCGCCCGACGTCGCTCGATTACATCTCACGCTTCGATCGCTTCGACGAGCTGCATGGGGATCGCCACTTTCGTGACGACCCCTCGATCGTGGGCGGATTTGCCTTGTTGCACTCCCGTCCGGTCGTCGTGATCGGCCAGCAGCGCGGCCGCGACACTAAGGAGAATTTGCGCCGTAACTTCGGGATGCCGTCGCCGGAAGGCTATCGTAAAGCGAGCCGGCTGGCGCGTCTCGCCGGGCGGCTCGGGCTGCCGATCGTCACGTTCGTCGACACGAAGGGCGCGGATCCCGGCATCAGCTCCGAGGAACACGCGCAGTCCGAGGCGATCGCTACGTGCCTGCAAGTCTTCTCGACGGCGCGCGTGCCGATCGTAGCCACCATCGTTGGCGAGGGCGGCTCGGGTGGCGCGCTAGCGCTCGCGATCGCCGATCACGTGATGATGCTGGAGTATAGCACCTATTCGGTCGCGTCGCCGGAAGGTTGCGCCGCGATCCTCTGGTCGGATGCGGGCAAAGCGGAAGAAGCGGCGGCGCGGTTGAAGTTGACCGCCGATGACTTGCGCCGCTTCGGCATCGTCGACGAGATCGTACCCGAGCCGCTGGGCGGCGCCCACCGGGATGCCGCCGAAGTCGTGACGCGTACGTTGCAGGCCGTCGACGCGGCGCTCGCGCGTTTAGCGGCGCTCTCAGTGGAAAGACTTCTAGAGGAGCGTTATCGAAAGTACCGGCTGTTGGGAGAATGGCAGGCAGAGGGTCTAAAACCCGTAGGAAAACCGCACTGAGGCCGCGCGTGCGCCCGGTGCTTCGCCTCGCCGGCCGAATGGCGGCCGCCGGGATTGCACTCCTCATCGTAGGATTGGTTGCCGTTCAGTTTGCGCGCGCGATCGGCGAAAACGTGGTCGCCGCGCGCGAGCTCTCGTCGATACGCGCGGACATCGCCGCGCTGCAGAAGCGCCGCGACGAGCAGCAGGGCGAGGTGCGGCGGCTGCACGATCCCCAGGGGGCGATTCCCGAAATCCACGATCGCCTACGCCTCGTGCGTCCGAACGAGGCCCTCATCTTCGTGTCGCCGCAGCCTGCGGCGACCTCCTCGAATCCGTGAACGACACGCTGGGCGGAATCGTGATCAACCTGAACGCCTACGGCGCGACGGTCCGGCTCGACGACGGCGATCTGGCCACGGCCAGCGCGGCAGATGTGGAGTCGCACCGCGACCAGTATCAACGCTCGCTCGCGCGCCGCAAGCGGCTCGCGTTCGAGGTGCGGCGCGAGGGGCGGCGCTGCGCGGTCTCGCTCGTGCCGCAGATTCGCGATGACGAGCTCGACGAGCAGATCGTGGCGTACCTCAAGAGCACTGAGGAGTGGGAGCCGGCCGAGGGGCTTCCCGCGGCGGAACGGCATTTCTTGCGCAAGAAGCGCCGGGCCGCGCTGTTTGAAGCGAAGCAGTAAGAGGACGCGGTTCTGAGCAGGCGCTACGCGATCGTATCGATTGGCACGAACTCGACCCGCGCGCTGCTGGCGGACGTCGAGCTCGATAAGCCTCGCGTTGAGTTCGCCCGTTCGATCGGAACGCGCATCGGCGAGGGAATGGGCGAGCGGGGCCGGCTCGGCGACGAGCCGATGCAGCGCACGATCGATGCCGTCGCGCAGCTCGCGCGAGCGATGCGCGGGCATTACGTCCGCATGTTCGCGACCGCGACGAGCGCGCTGCGCCGAGCAGACAATGGTGAAGAGTTCATGGAGCGAGTGCGCGATGTGCTCGGCGTTCCGCTGCGCGTCCTGACCGGGGAAGAGGAAGCGGAGGCCTCGTATCGCGGCGCGCTGACGGCGTTCGATGGCCGGCGCGGCGATCGCGTCGGCGTTATCGACGTCGGAGGCGGCAGCACCGAGTACGCGGTTGGCGATTCGGTTACCCCCGAGAGGGTGATCTCATGCGAGGTCGGGGCCGTACGCCTGACGGACTCCGTGCCTAAGCTCGCGGGGCGTGAAGGCCCGGTACCGGCCGGGGAGCTGTCCCGTGCAGCAGACCTTGCGCGCGAGGCCCTCCGACCGCTCGCGGAGTGCGCGCCCGCGGAGCGCGTGGCGCTCGTCGGCGGCAGCGCGACGACGGCGGCTGCGATCGTGCGCGGACGAGCGGCGCCGATCGGATCGTACCGGCTGACGCGCGCGGATCTGCAACGCACGATTGAGCGTTTGTGCAACATCAGCCTCGATGAGCGCAAGAAGGTGGTGGGCATGAAACCACAGCGTGCCGACATTCTGCCGGCGGGGATCGTCGTGCTGGATGCCGCCCTCGAGACGCTGGGGCGCGACGAGGCGCTCGCGACGACCTCCGATTTGCTGCTCGGCTTCTTGCTACAGCAGTGGGACGCGACGCGGCAACCCCAACGTGGCCCTGAAGGTTCGAGAGTCGCGAAGGGGATGAACTAATGAACGACACGCAGATACGCGAGCACATCGAGGAGCTCGTTGCCGAAGAGCACCGGCTGCTCGAGCACGGCGAGAACGGCAAGCTCACGTCTGAGGATCTCAAGCGCCTCGACGAGATCACTGTCAGGCTCGACCAGTACTGGGACCTATTACGCCAACGCCGCGCCCGGCGCGACGCCGGGCAAGACCCCGGCGTTGCAGAGATGCGCAAGGAAGAGGTCGTTGAACACTACCAGCAGTAGCCGACCTGCTTGGGATGGTGGTGGAATAGGCAGACACAGCAGACTTGACGGGAAACGGTTGAGCCGCGGGATCGGGAAACCACCCGCGGGATGCGCTCAAATTCGGCGAACTCTCTGTCGTCCTGACCCTTCGACAAGCTCAGGGCGAAGGGCGACGTGACGACGCCGAGCCAAGCTCCGTAGTGGAGAAGGTGTAGAGACTGGACGGGCGCGGCCTACGTGAGCGCAAGCTCATACGGTCAAGGCACAGTCCGGACCACAAACGCGAGAGCGCGGTGGCGAAAGCCATAGTGGTGCGAAAATCTGCAGCCCGAAAGGGCGTCCGGGTTCGACTCCCGGCCATCCCAAAAAGTATTTGCTTTATTTTATAGGAGTTTCCGCCGCACTAGGTCTCGTTTTGTCCGCTCGATGAGCATCAATGCGACTGTCGGGCTTAGGTTGATATTTTGCTAGGGACGCGGTGTTCAAACCAAGTGGAGACGCGAGCATGGTACTGCTCGGTTCAGCGCTGCATAACTCGATGCTGGAAGCAAGTTATTGGGAGCATGCGGCGTTAGGACTATAGCGCATTTTAGGTTGGTCAAGGTTTTGTCCGCGAATCGCAGTACCAAGCAAGGATGCCTGCTATACGGGTGCCTATCTTTGAACCGATCGAAAGACCAGCTGCTACCTGCTTCCTACGTGGCGCGTGCGCGCCCGGAAAGGTGGGGTGGGGTAGGGCGATTAAGGGTTCGCGGGCATTGCGTTGCACGTTCCCGAGGGGTGGTGAAACGAAAAGCAAGGCCGCAAGTTGGGCCCGGCTGTGATCCAGCTCGCAGTGCCGCGGTACGATCATGGCTACGCACCTCCTACGTGCGCGTGTGCACTTGCGCCCGATAGGGGGTCTGTCCCGGGGCGATGAGAGTCAGTCCGCGAAGGACATGTTCACGTGCGGAGGCGAGACGCTCACGTCGTTCAATCTCGGACTGTTGTTAGGATCTTTACGGGGCGTGATGACGTAGGTCAGCGTACCGTTTTGCAGCGTGAAGCGGTGCGCATTGTCCTTCGACCGGCCCGAGCCTTTACAAGACTCATACGCTGGACGGAGCTTTGCATTGAATACGATCTGCTGCGGCGTTGCCGAGCGAAGCTCGCTCACGTAAGCGACGTCAGACGTCATAGCCGTGATGTCGAGCGTATAGCCGCCTTCGAAATACGTCGATGCGACTCTGATCCGGATCGTCGCCGGGCACGTACCCACGGCCCGCACGATCGCGACCCCAACTGTGTTAAGTTCTGGAGATGACGCTGCTAGCGCGTTGCTGGGGCTAAGAAAAGTTACGATCAACGTGAGGATGGCCAGACGAAGCCGGAACATTTTATGTGTTGCCCAAGCCCCAAGCCCGCGCGCCTCAGCGCGCGCATCGGAAGGGCTTTGGGACGCATCGCTTGCGGCATGCGACGACACGAATAAGCCGCCAATAGCAACAACGGTAGCGAAGGCCGCGGCAGCGTGGCGGCTACGTCGTTCCATGGAACACCTCCAACTGAGACCGTGTTCAGGTTGCCTATTTTAGTCCCCTTCCAGGCGTTAGCCTGCCATTGCCTCTTTTTCGCGAGAATATCAGAATCGAAGGTTTCTTAGCGGTGCACAAACTGTAAAACGAGAGCGGTGATTGCTAGGAACAACGCGAGCACGTGCAACGCTGAGATCCGGGAAGGCGTCCATAAAGCTTCTGGCTATTTCCGCGATCGCCACGCGTCCTCGCGCTGGCGCTCCGTCATTGACTGTGAGCGACCCGTCCGGCGAAAAAATGCTGCTACCGCGCAAGGATCCCCACCGCACCACGCCGCCGTGTAGCGCTCGGCAAACGCTCTTATGTTCATCGTTTTGGCCTCACTGGTTCATGGGATTCGAGCTTTTGCTTATTGTCACGTTTTGTCACGGACGGGTCGGAAGCGGTCAGAATCGGCAGGGATGGTTCGGGAACCAGTGGGCGGAAAAGCCTCACGGAATAACACTTTTCGGTAACGGTCGGCAGCGACTGGAATCCCCGAGCTTGGGTTCGACTCCCGGCCATCCCATATAAATTGGCGTTATTGTCAGAGATTCGTCGGTACTAAATCCAGTCAGCTCGATACCCTTTCCGATACCATGAACAAACAAGTATTAATAACCGAACTCCGCGGTGCTATCGAAGATATGGCTCCTCTTGCAGCGGAAATCGGCCCGAATACCAGAACGTGGAATGGGAACGATTGGGTCCCAGCAGAGCCTAAGGTCGCGGATCCACGAGCTCTCGTCTGGGTGGGAGTGTTTTCAATAATTGTCGAGTTAGTCGAGGCGCAGACCACCCCTCTCAGCAGAGAGCAAATCGCCGTTATCCGGCGTAACCTTTTCGGCGGAATGGGCAGCTTCGGTGACGTTCGGTTTACTCCGAAGACCGTTGGACCTACGGCTAGCGACGTCAATGCAAAGCTAGACGAGCGACGCGCCACGATCTACGCTGCCCTCAAGGACGGCGACGGTTGACATCCTAGGCGCACCTCTATAACCCTCGGCGTCGCTGCGATGTCTATATACGAGAATCGCGCGTTGACCTTTTTGGGCGGCCGAGACGGCGAAATAATCGCCATCAGCCTGGTTGCGCAGTCCCGAAGACCTTCAGCAACTCCTTTGTGTCGCATACTAATTAATCGGATTAGTGGATTTGGTCCATAGGACATAGCGTCGGCCCAGAATCTGGAGCCAGGGACAACTGGATTGTTCAGGTCACCGATCGAGTTTTTTTAACATTTTCTAACGGAGCGGTCGGGAGCGGCCGGGACTGGGCGGTATCGCTCGGGAACCTGGAAGCGAAAAAGCCCTACAAAATAACGCTATTCGGTAATGGACGGGGCTTCCCGGAACCCCCAAGCGTAGGTTCGACTCCCGGCCATCCCAAAATTTAGCCTTATTTTATTGACTTTTTCGTCGCTCGAGATCGCATTTTCTAACCGCCGTAAAAGTTCCACCGCCGCAGAGCCGAGTCTAAAATGCCCCCGGCTTGGGCGTCGCGCGCTCATGATAGGCGCGCAGATAACCTCGGTCGTGGCGCGGATATCGGCGTGACGGAGACGCTTCCTCGCTACTTCGGGCCGCGCCGTTACTTTGCTGCAACATACCACTGAGCCAGTATGCGCGCCAAAAGCGTACAGCGTGTCGAGTGTAGTGCCGGCGATTACCAAGTCGCGCCTACCGCTTCGCGTCAATACGCCACTCACGACGAGCGGAATAAAATCAACCCACCCTCACAATTATCCGTGGCCTGAAATTGCCTTACACATCAGCCATAACCCAAGTAGAAAGTCGGGCGCATCAGTAGTTGGTGTCAGCCACTCGGCGCGTCTTGCAATGCGTTTGTCTCGCGCTCGATTGCGACCGTGAGCAAAGACACGGCTCGTTCGACGTCACTCTCTGACAAGATCAGCGGTGGCGCTAAGCGCAGCGTATTGGAGCCCGCGCTGCCGAGGAGCAGCCCGCACTCGCGCGCCCGGGCGACGATCGCCCTCGCTTCGTATGGTGCGCGAACGGGCAGACCGACGAGTAGGCCAAGCCCCCGCGGTGACTCTAGCACGTCGGGCACTGACGACGCAAGCTGAGCGAGAGCGCCGAACAGGTCACGCGATCGAGCGCGCACGTTGCGATCGAGATCGAGTTCATCGCGCACACGCAGATGCGCGAGTGCGGCGGCACACGGGACGGGAGACCCGCCGAACGTCGATCCGTGATCGCCGGGAGCGAATCCGCCAACGCAGCGGTCGCCGGCGAGAGCGACGCCGATCGGCAGTCCGTTGGCCAGCCCTTTCGCGAGGGTGACGATGTCCGGCCGCACCCCGAATTGCTCAAATGCAAAGAACGAGCCTGTCCGTCCCATTCCGCATTGAATCTCGTCGAAGATCAGAAGCGCGCCACGCTCGTCACAGAGCCGGCGGGCCGTCGCAAGAAACTCGACGCTCGCGACGTGCACTCCGCTTTCTCCTTGTACCGGCTCCACAATGAACGCCGCAACGCTTTCATCGATTGCGCTACGCAGTGAATCGAGGTCGTTGAACGCGACGAAATCAAAACAATTCGGTAGCGGCTCAAAGCCTTCCCGATACGACGCGGTCGCGGTTGCGGCGAGCGACCCGAGCGTGCGACCGTGGAAGGACCCCGTACAGGCTAGGATCGTGCGACGCTCCCGCTCGCCGCGACGGTAAGCCCACTTGCGTGCGAGCTTGATCGCAGCTTCATTCGCCTCGCTGCCGGAGTTGCATAAGAACGCGCCGCTCATTCCGGAGCGCTCGACGAGTTCGCGCGCGAGCGTACCCGCGGGCTCATGGTGATAGAGATTGCTCGCATGTGTCAGCCTGCCCGCCTGCGTCGCGACGGCCTCGGCAATCGCCGGATGCGCATGACCGAGCACGTTGACTGCGATACCGCTGATGAAATCGAGATACCGGCGTCCGCGATCGTCGATGAGCTCGCAGCCTTCACCGGCAACGATCGTCAGTGGTGCCCGAGAATAGGTATCGAGCAGCGTCACGTTCGGTAGCTCGCATTGATGCGCACGTAGTCGCGCGAGAGGTCGCATCCCCAACCCGTCGCTTCGGCGCCTCCCAATGCTAGCTTCAACTCGATGGCCACGTTCGACGACTCGAGCTCGCGATGGGCTTCGGCTTCGGAGAGCGACTCGATACCGCCGCGGTCCACCCACAGTTTGCCGTTGACATACAGGGACCACTCCGACGGGTCGAGGCCCGCGCGGGCCGCGCCGGCGGCCGCGACGACCCGTCCCCAGTTCGGATCCTCGCCGAAGAGCGCGGTCTTCACCAAATTACTGTTGATGATCGCACGGGCAATGGCGCGCGCTTGCTTGACGTCGCCCGCTTCGGTGACGCGAACCTCGAGCGTTTTGGTGGCGCCTTCGCCGTCGGCGACCATGGCACGCGCGAGGTCAAGGCAAACGGCGCGCAGCGCGGCGGCGCATTCGGCCGGCGCGTGTGCGCCGTTCACACTTGCGGGGGCAAACGCGTATACCGCATCGTTGGTCGACATATCGCCGTCGACCGAGATCATATTGAAACTTTCGTCCGCGCGCTCGCGCAGAAGATGGGCGAGCGCGCCGCCGGATAGCGGATAATCCGTCGCGATAAAGGCCAGCATCGTCGCCATGTTTGGAGCGATCATCCCCGACCCCTTAGCGATGCCGCCGACGACGTACTTTCGGCCGCAATGATAGAACGCGTAGGCGGCGAGCTTCGGCACGCGATCGGTCGTCATGATCGCCTCGGCCGCATCGAATGCGGCCTTGCCGCCCGAATCCAGCAGCATGACGGCTCGCTCCAGCCCCCGCTGCACGCGGTCCACCGGCAACGGCACGCCGATCACGCCGGTCGACGCGACGACCACCTGGGCGGGCGCGATTTCAAGCAGGGCGGCGACTTGCCGCGCGGTTGCGCGGGCGTCGCGTTCTCCCCGCTCGCCGGTGCACGCGTTTGCGCAGCCCGAGTTGCAAACGAGCGCGCGCATCGTGGGCGACTGCGCGAGATGGGCCGCGCTGACGAGCAACGGCGCCGCCTTGATCTCATTGGTGGTCGTCACCGACGCGCAGGTTTGCGGCCCGTCGAATGCGATCAGCGCGAGATCGCGCTTGCGGGGCTTGATCCCGGCATGCACGCCGGCGAGCCGCACGCCGGGCACGGCGCCGAGACCGCCGCGGAGCGAGATCAACTCAAGCAACGATTGCGCGAGCATCGAGGCCGCTTTCTTGCGGAAGTCCCAACATCAGGTTCACGTTCTGGATGGCTTGTCCGGCCGCACCCTTACCGAGGTTATCGATGGCGCAGAGAATGCGCACGACCGGCCCCTCGACGTCGACTCGTATCTCGGCATCGTTCGTTCCGACCACGGCCGCAACGCTTGGAGCGCGGTTCCCCCACAGCATTCTCACAAAAGGCGCCCGCGCGTACGCGCGGTCGTAGGCTGCCGCGACTTTATCGGCGCTCACCGCTACGTCGCAGACGGCGTACGCATTGACTAACATGCCGCGGGCGATCGGCACGACGTGCGGCGTGAACGTGAGACTCGCTTCGATGCCGCCGGCGTGGAGAAATCGTTGGATCTCCGGGTAATGGCGGTGGCCCTTGAGGCCGTAGGCGCGGACGTCGCCGCTAACCTCTGCGAAAAGTGAGTCTACGTGCGGCGTCCGGCCGGCACCCGTGATTCCACTCTTCGCGTCGATCACGACGTGGCGCGGGCTCGCAACCTGCGCGAGCGGCAGAAGAGCGAGCAAAGCGGCCGTTGGATAACATCCGGGATTGGCTACGAGCTGCGCCTCGGCGACCGCCTCCCCAAACCACTCGGATAAGCCGTAGACGGCTGACTCATCCAGCCGATAGCGCGACGATAGGTCTACCACGCGCACCCGGCGCTCGAGCAGCGCCGGCACGATCGCCTCAGCGTGATCTTCGGATCCGGCGACGATCGCAACATCGGCGTCGGTAGCCGCTGCGAGGGTGCTACCGGACTCGCCGAACCGGTACGGGGTCGCCCGTAGGCGTGGAAAGTGTTCGCTTACGCGCTCCCCGGCGTGGCTGTGGCTCTCGAGCACGCCGAGCTCGAGCAGCGGATGAGCGTGGAGGAGGCGGATCGCCTCCGCCCCGGCATATCCGCTCGCACCCCAGACATGAACGCGCGTCACCATGCCTCTCCGAGATCGGCGAGCTCCGCTTCGATGGAAGCGATTTGTTCGTAAACATCCGATTGGCGCGTCGATCCGCGCGTTCTCTTTGCCGCAACGGAAGCGCGCGCGTCGAGCCCATCGAGTGCGCGACCTTCCGATTCCGCGCGCGCGACGTCGGCGCCGATGCGCGCGTGCGCTTGTCGCGGGGACGTACCTCCGGCGATCAGTGCATCTGCGGCATCCGTCGCAGTCGTGTAGCCGTCGAGCGCGGCCGTTTCCATGCGGGCACGATCGAATGTCACGTCGGCAAGCGCGCGCGCAAATGCGTCGAGAACGCACAGGGCATCCTCGACGATCGCAATCACCTGACTCTTCGTAACTTGTAAATCGCGCTGGTAGGAGGGCGCCAGGCCGCACAGCGTCCCGAGCGCACCGGCGTACAAGCCGACCAGCTTGGCCGCGTGCGCGCGGATGAGCTCGAACGGATCGGGATTTCGCTTTTGCGGCATCAGGCTCGAGCCGGTCGACGACGCATGTCCTAAACGAACGTATCCGTAGGCCGGCGTCGACCAGACGATCAACTCTTCCGCGATGCGCGATGCGTCGGCGACAACGCGTACGCAGGCGTGCGCGAAATCGAGTGCCACGTCACGATTTCCGATCGCATGAAGCGCGTTACGCGAGGGGCTTGCAAAACCGAGCGCGCGCGCCGCACGATCCCGGTCGAGCGGCAATCCGGAACCTGCCAGGGCGGCGCTGCCGAGCGGGCACGACTGCGTCGCGGCGCGCTCGATGTCGAAAAAGCGACGCGCCGCGCCCACGAAGCTTTCGCTCCAGGCGACTAAGACGAAGGCCAGCAGGACGGGCTGCGCCGGCTGCCGATGCGTGCACCCGGCGAGGATAGTGCCGGCCTCGATCGTCGCACGTGCGCGTGCGGCGACCGAGGAGGCGATGGCGTGCGTTTGGCGACGCGCCGCGCGCGCGCGCTCGTCGACGTAGAGCAGGAGCGTCGTGGCAACCTGGTCGTTGCGGCTACGCCCGGCATGCAGCCACTCGCCGGGCGCTCCGGCCAGCTCGCGAACGCGTGCATCGATCGCGCCGTGAATGTCCTCCGCGCCGAGCGCGCGCGCGTACGCCGCAAAACGGCCGTCGCGAATCTCCGTTTCGACGGCGCGCAGCGCGACTCGCAGCGATTCGGCCTGCGCCGGCGTGACGACGGCGCCGCCGTCGAGTGCCTCGACGTGTGCGAGCGAGCACGCAACGTCGAAAGGCGCGAGCGCCAGATCTTCTTCCAGCGACGAGCCGAAGGCGAGCAGCTTCGAATCGGCGGGGGCGCCAAAGCGGCCGCCCCACTGCAAGGCGCTCACCGCGCGCCGGCCGCCGCCGCCTGCGCCTCGGTAACGAGCACGTAGGTTTCGAGCGGAAGCCCGTGCAGCGCGATGAATCCGCTCGCCGCCGCGTGGTCGAAGGCGTCGCGCGTGCCGTACGTTGCAACCCGCTCGCGGTAGAGCGTGAACGGCGACCGCGTGCCGGCGACCACGCATGCGCCGCAATGGAGGCGAATGCGAACCTCACCCGTCATTCGCGGAGCGAAAGCGGCGTTGAAGGCGTCGAGCGCGGAGCGGAGCGGGTGCATCCACAACCCGTCGTACACGAGCTCCGCATAGCGACGATCGGTCATTGCTTTGAGGCGGAGCTCGTCGCGCGTCAGCACGAGCCGCTCGAGTGCGCGATGCGCGGTGATGAGGATCGTTGCTGCTGGGGATTCGTAGACTTCGCGCGACTTGAACCCGACGACGCGGTCTTCGACGAGATCGATCCGGCCCACGCCGTGCGTGCCGCCGGCTGCGTTGAGCTCGGCCACCAGCGCAGCGCTCGTATTTGAGCCGTGCCGCGGCTCGGCGGCGTCGAACGCCACGACGATCTCTTGCGGCGCAGCAGGTCGCCGCGCCGCACCGGCCGTCCACGAAAACGCGTCTTCCGGCGGCGAGCTCCACGGATCTTCGAGCACGCCGGCTTCGATCGATCTCCCCCAGAGGTTTGCGTCGATCGAATACGGCTTCTCGACGGTATGCGCTACCGGCACCCCGTGCTCGCGCGCAAACGCGATCGCGTCCGGTCGCGAGAGCGGCGACTCGCGCAACGGAGCGCGGCAGGTCAAGGCCGGGTCGAGCGCGCGGACGGCCAGCTCGATGCGCACTTGGTCGTTCCCCTTTCCGGTACATCCGTGCGCGACGACGGTCGCATCGTGCCGGTGCGCGGTCTCGACGAGCAGCTGGGCGACGAGCGGGCGCGAGAGCGCCGCCGAGAGCGGGTACGCATCTTCATAGAGCGCGTTGGCTCGAAGCGCCGGGAAAGCATAGTCGCTTACGAACCGCTCGCGCGCGTCGACCACGACGGCATCGAATGCGCCCAGTAGGAGCGCTTTGGCGCGCACCGCTTCGAGCTCCGCCCGCGCAACCGGCCCGGCCACCGCGTCGCTTTCGCCGAGATCGGCCGTCATCGCGATGACTTCGTGCCCTTCGAGAACGAGCTTTTTCAACAGCACCGACGTATCGAGGCCGCCGGAATATGCCAGAACGATTCTACTCATGCGGCGGCTTGAACTGTCAGATCCTCAAAACGCTGCTTGACGACCGGCATCTCGTCGGGCGAGCGAACGACGACCAGAATCGTATCGTCGCCGCCGACGGTGCCGAGGATTTCGGGCCAGGCCGCCTCGTCGATCGCCGATGCCACCATCATCGCACTACCCGGCGGGGTGTGGATGACGATCAGATTTGCAGTTCCCGCGAACGTCGTGGCGAGCTCCGTCATCACGCGGTGAAGACGACTCGCATAGTTCGGCGCCGCAGTCGGCACGACGTACTTGAAGATCTCGCCGTGCTTCGAGCCGATCGGTAGCTTCAACAGATGCAGTTCCCTGATGTCGCGCGAGACCGTGGCCTGTGTAGCCTCGATTCCTTGCCTATGAAGAAGCGCGACGAGTTCGTCCTGCGAGTGGATCGGGCGCGTCGCGACGAGGGTTAAGATGGCACGTTGACGTCGTTCTTTCATATCGGATATCCTTTGCATTGCGTCAGGAGCGCGACGAGCAGTGCTTTTTGTGCGTGCATCCGGTTTTCTGCTTGACTGAAAACCATGCTGTGAAGCCCGTCGATGACCTCCGCGCTCACCTCTTCGCCGCGATGCGCGGGCAGACAATGAAGAAAAACTGCGTGCCCGGCGGCGCAGCTCATTAGCTCGCGCGTTACCGCGTACGGTCGCAGCATCGCGTCGTTACGCTCGCGATACTGCTCTTCGCCCATCGAAGTCCAAACGTCGGTATAGACCGCGTCGGCGCCGCGCACCGCCCGGGCGGCGCTAGAGAAAGCGCGGGCAGTTCCGCCGGATTGACCGGAAAGTCGCGCGAGATGCGTGAAAAACGTCTTCAACGGCCGATGCGTCGTGGGGCACCCGAGGCGCACCTCGGCGCCGAGCATGACGGCCGCTTCGGCTAACGACGTAACGACGTTGTTGCGGGCATCTCCCAGATACGCGATGCGTAGCCGGGCGACGTCGCCGAAATGCTCGGTCAGCGTGAGCATGTCGGCGAGTGCCTGACACGGATGCGCCTCGGCCGAGAGTCCGTTGATTACGGGAATGCCTGCGGCGCGCGAAAACCGCTCGAGCGGCGCGTGCTCGTGCGTCCGGACGACGACCGCATCGACATAGCGGGAGAGCACGCGAGCCGCATCTTCGGGTGTCTCGCGCGAACCGATCGCGAACTCCGCGCCCTGGGCGAAGAGGGTCTTGCCGCCGAGCGTGCTGGCCGCGACTTCGAACGAGACGCGAGTCCGCAGGCTAGGCTTCTCGAAGAGCAGCGCGACGGTCCGCCCCTGCAGAAGGTGCCGGTGTTCGCGCGCAGGACGGTTCTTCAGCAGCGCGGCAAGCCGCAGGAGCGCACGCAGCTCTTCCACGGCGAGATCGCTCACTTTGAGGAAGCTGCGCCCGGCAAGGCCGAAAAGCGGAGAAGGGGCTGGTGCGACGGCGTACATTTCTGTATATTTATGCATATGTCGCATAATTATGCAAGGGTCGTAGTCGTAAAGTACGGCGGCGGCGCCATGCCGGCCGGCCAGGCGTCCAAGATCGATCCCATTCTGGCGGAAATCGTCACGTTGCGCGAAGCGGGGAGCGCGATAGTGCTGGTCCACGGCGGCGGGCCCGAGATCGATGCGGCGCTCGCGCGGCGCGGCGTTGAGAGCGCGCGCATCGACGGTCTGCGCGTGACCGACGCAGCGACGCTCGAGACCACGGAAGCCGTGCTCTGCGCAACCGTGAACAAGCGGATCGTGCGTGCAGCGCTCGCACTCGGCATCCAGGCTGTCGGTATCAGCGGCCAGGACGGCGACATGCTCGTCGCCGACCGCGCAGCGGGCCTACGCGGCCACGATCTCGGCTACGTTGGACGCATCGTTGCAACCGACGTACGGCTACTTCGCTCGCTTTTCGACGGGGGCTTTGTGCCGGTCGTCGCTCCGCTCGCCGTCGCGCTCGATAAAGCGCACGCATACAACGTCAACGCCGATCACGCGGCGGCCGCGATCGCCGCGGCATTGCGAGCCGACGTTTTTGTCGCGATTACGAACGTCCCGCGTGTTTTTCGCGACGCGAACGATCCTGCGTCGGGCATCGACCGCCTTACGGCCGATGAGGCGTTGCTATTTGCCGGCAGTGCCGCGTGTCGCTCGAGCATGAAACCGAAAGTCGAAAGCGCAGCACGCGCGGTGCGCGGTGGTGCTTCGGCGGCGTTTATTTGCTTGGCCAAGCCAAACGCAATCGCCGCGGCGATAGGCGGCGACGCTACGATTATTTGCTAAAGAGCCGGAGGTGTTACCGCGGGTGCTTGCAGAACCGCTGGCAATGCCGAGAGCCAAGCCCGGCACTTCGTTCGATGTTGCGGTGCGGCACCTCTTCCGACACCTGCACGAGCCGGGTGAGCTGCGCCGCAATCCTCTGGTCAGCCGGTTTTTCGGGACCGGCGTTCGCCGCGGAAATCGCGAGCAGGATGCTGTAATTGCGGCACAAGTGCGGGAGTGCATCGCGAAAAGCGTAGAGTGCTTAAAATCCAGCGAGCTTTCGCCGGCGGCCACAAGGCTTCGTCTACAAGAGGATACAATAATTGCGCGACGCCTCGAGGGTGCGACTCCAAAACAGATCGCAAGCGAGTTGCGGGTTTCAAAGAGCGAGTTTTACCGTCAATATCGCCAGGCATGCATACGCGTCGCCCGGCACGTCCAGTCTCTTGAGTCTGCCCCGCGCGCGGTCTCTTTCTCTACGCCCGACACTTTAGATTTGGCGCTGGTGCGAGCTCGCGCTGCAGCCGACGCCGGCGATTACGATCGTGCAATCTGTGGGTTCGATGCGATGGTTGCGTCCGGCCTCGACCCTGAGCGCCGCATCGAGTGCCTCTGCAGACGCGCCGACGTGGATCTCGAACGAGGCGCTTACGCAAAGGCTGGCGTTTCGCTTGCGGAGGCGTCGCGAGTCCTCGCAGTAGGCACGGGCGTGCTTGCCGGCGTCGCACTAGCGACAGCCCGCGCTCGCGTAGCGTTGCTTCGGTCCAAAGTAGCATGGGCCACTGCAGATTTTGGAACGGCCGAGGCCGCGCTGCTTTCAGCGCACGAGAGCCTCGAGCCGTTTCGCGCCCAACCCGATGAGCGCATCGGAGAACTTCTCATCGACGTCCTGTTCGAGTGCGGAAATCGACACAAGCTTCAGGGTCGATACGGGGCGGCGTCAGAGTGTATTCGCGAGATCGGCGAGCTCGCGCAGTCGCGATTAATGCTCTCGCCCCAACATGAAATCGACTGTATCCTGCTGCGGGAACAAGTCGCGTTGCTGTCGGCACGACCTGGGGCGTACGATCCAGCGAAATACGTGGCGCTCTTAAATCGCGCGCTCCGGCTATCGAAGGCGTGCGGCTCAGTACGGCGTGTCGTCGAAATAGAGCTGGAGCTGAGTGCTAATCCTTTTATCAACGCGGACGTCGCGAGAACGACACTGGATGCCGCACGGCTTTTGACATCCGCGTCGCGGCAACTTCGTAATTCCCGCCTTCTGGCCTACGTGTCGATCTACGCGGCCGACGCTCTTGTCGGCACCAGATTTTGGCGCATGGTGCCCTCCATTCTCCACGCGGCAAAGGATGCAGAACCCAAGGGAAGCCGCGAGTGGGCGCATATGGCGCTGCTGCAATCGGCACACCGCTGCAAAGCGAGCCGCATTCCAGAATCCCGTCATTGGGCGAATGAAGCTTGCCGAGCCGCGGAACGAAGTGGGAGCCAGCGCGTCGTGGCGGCGGCCCTACGATGTTTGGCGAGCGCGGCGCTCGCGGACGGCCGGCGCGGGGAGGCGGCGGAGTACCTGCGCAGCTCTCTGCCCACGGCCGAACGCTTTGGAAGCTCGGAGGCGCGAATTCTTACCTATGACCTTGCCCACGCGGTCACTGGCGACGCGCGATACCGACGAGCCGCGGTGGAGCTCAGGCAGAGCCTCGTGCTCTGACGCGCGAACCGAACCAGCGACTTTTTCCCAAGAGGTGTTGACGACAGCGCGCGGATTGTGCCTTTTATAACCTAATGTCCTTCGGCCTTGCAATGACGCCGGGAAGGAGAGTCTGATCCATGCTGCTTTGGAAGGGATTATCCAGGCGCGCAATTGCCGCTAGCATCGCGGTTGTGCTGCTCGCCGGCTGCTTGGGAAACGGAGCTCGCGTGATTCCACCCGCGGGCGGGGGCGGCGTGACGTCTGGTACCCGAACCCCGCTGACGACGCGCGCGAGGAAGTACGACGGCCTCGTTTTCGTTTCGGACATCGATAGCGGCATCGTCTGGGTCTGCCGCCCGAATTTCGGCGATATCCGTACGGGCTTCTTGCCGCCGTTTACGCAGCTTAGTGGCTCTTCCTATCCCGTCCAGATTGCGGAGGATGCCGAGGGCACGATCTACGTCGCGAACGCGCAGGTTGATGCCGGCGGCGACGGCAGCATTACCGAGTACGCGCGCGGAAGCCTCTCGCCGAGCACAACGCTGACGGCAGGTCTCAACACGACGCTCGGCGTCGCGGTAGACGCGCGCGGCACAGTCTACGCGAGCAACGAACTCCTCGGCTCGATTGAGGTTTTTCCAAAAGGTAAGACGGTCCCCCGCGCAACGATCACGACCAACCTTCTCGAACCGGCCGGTCTCGCGGTCGACAAGGCCGGCAATCTCTATATAGCAGACGGCGCAGCCAACGCCGTGCTGAGACTCGCGCACGGTTCCAAGACACCCGAGCCGTTGCATTTGAGAGGTTTGCGCCGGCCGATGGGGGTTGCCGTGGATAGCCGCGGCAATCTTTACGTCGCCAACTTGCTTGCCGCGTCGTCATATGTTGGCGTGTATCCGCCCGGTGCGACTAGGCCATCGCGGTCTATCGTGGTGCGCGGAAATGTGAAAGGCGCGATCGGTGAGCTATCGATGCTCTCGATAGCCCCTGGCGATCTCTTAATTGTCAGTGCTCCGATCACCGCGAACACTAAGGGAGGGCCCCCTTTGGCAGTGGCCGATGGCTTCGCATACGGGCAGACCGGGCCGAGTTGGGTCGAGTACGATCAAGGCGTGTCCTATACAGACGTCGTCTTTCAACCCGCGCAGTGAGCGCCTCGGCTTCGGATCAGGAAAACGTGCACGAGGAAACCAGAATATGAAAAGTACCGTGGCAATGTTAAGCCTGCTTGCGGTGGCGGGCGTTGGCCTGGCGGCGCCGACTGGCGCGGCGCCTGGTAAAAGGCCGCCGAGCGAGCATCTTTGTACCTTCTTGCGCTGGGTCCGGGCGCGTGCGGGCAGCTACTGCGTAGGCGACATCGGGCGCAAGGAGCGAGTCACGTTTTCGCCCGGGCGGGCGTGACGCTCGTCTACGCCTCAGAACCGTTAGCGAGCGCGGTGAGCATCTTTAGCCTGGGAAGCAAAGGGTTCGTGCCGGCAGGTCAACTCGTGTTTAGCGACTACCCGATCGGTGTGACCGTGGACGCGGCACAGCGCCTCTATGTCGCAGTCACCTCCCTGGGGGCGTCCGGGTCGTTGCCGAATGACGTCGAGGTCTTCCCGCGCGGCGCGACCAAGCCGAGCAAAACGTACTCCGACGGACTCACCGGTCCGGACGACGTTGCAGTAGATTCGCATGGCACGCTCTACGTCGCCAACATTTCCAATTTCGGCTGCGCCGACGACCCCGGCGACGGCGACGTCGTCGAGTACGCGAAGGGGAGCATGAAGCCGACGTTAACGATCACCGACATTCCCGGTTGCCCGCACGCTCTCGGGCTCGACGCGAGCGACAACCTCTACGTGACCTACATCTACTACGGATCGAGCGGCCCATCGATCAGCGATGTGATCGAGTACGCCCGCGGCTCGACGAAAGGAAAGGCGCTTGGCTTGCACGCGAAGGATGCGGCCCTCAGCTCCCTGTTCTGGCGAGTTGCGGTTGACGGCAGCGGCAATGTCATCGTTGCGAACGACGCGTACGACAACACGCTCGGCCAGATTCTCGTTTACCCTCCCGGGTCAACGAGCCCGTCGAAATCGATAGAGTATGTGGACTGGGGTGAGGAGTACTTCGCATTGCAAGGCGACCGCATCTTCGCCGAGGCGTATACCGGACAGACCGTGAGCGCGGTTCCGGCCGAGTTCACCTATCCGAGCGGTCAAGAACGCCTCGTCGCAAGCCCGAAGCTCGTGCCACCGGCATTCTATTACGGTTTCGCGGTGAGCCCGCGATGAAAAGTGACCCGATGATAAAGCATGCGCCGCTCCTCGTCGGATTGCTCGCGCTGGCAGCCTGCAGTGAAACCACGCACTTTCAGCCATACGCCCCTCAGGCTGCTGCACGGCTCTGTTGTGCCGACTCGCTAGCAGCGATGAACGGGTCGGACCGGGTGATCGTGCCTCCTCTCGCGGCGCGGATGGATCCGCTTTTCGCGCCGAAGCAAGTGCTTTATGTCAGCACCGGCGGCGATATCGCAGCCTTCGCCTGGCCGAACCCCGGCCAGCTCCTCGGCGTGATCCCAGGTTCCAACCCACAGGGCGAATGCCCGAGCGGTAACGGCGACTGGTGGGTAGTGGCTACCGGTAATCTCGGTCAGGTCAGTCACGTTCGCGAGTACGGGCATTGGGGTGGCAAGCAGTTAGCCGTCTTGAGCGAAGGCAAGGCCGCCAACGCCGTCAGCTGCGCCATAGACCCCATTAACGGAGACCTCGCCGTAGGAAACTTCACCACGAACGGATCCTCCGGCCCCGGAAGTATCGGCGTCTTCCATCACGCGCACGGGCGTGCGACCATCTACCAAGCGCCGAAATTCCTGCACGTCTACTTCGTGGGTTACGATCCCAAAGGAAAGCTCTACCTTGACGGGATCGACGACTCGAAAGCGTTTGCGCTCGCCTCGTTCAACGGTAAGACCTTTACGCCAATCGTCGTTAGCGGCGCAACGATCAACTTCCCCGGCGCCGTGCAATACGCCGACGGATCCCTGACCCTCGCCGATCAACTCGGCGCGTCCGGATACTCCGTGGTCTATCGCATCTCATCCGGCGGCAAGGTCACCGGTTCGACACAACTCCAGCAATCGACGGACTGCGTTGAGACTTTTATCTACGGCAAACGCGTGATCTGCCCGAACGCCTACAACGGCGGGGGTGGAAGCGTCTTGATCTATCCGTATCCGGCGGGCGGGAATCCGCTCGAGACGATCACGGGGTTTCCCAGCACACCTAGTAGCGCCGTCGTTAGCAACTGACAGCGCTTTGCCAGAGTGTCGTGCGAATGGCCCTCCTGTTGCAGGGAGCGATGTTTTTACGGTTGCACCGCCTCGTTCCGATTGCTGCCGCGCTGCGCGCGCTACTTCCTGCGGCGTTTAGTTCGTTCGGGATTCGAATCGCCGACATGTGTCTCAAAGGGGCGGGGGCTCAATAGCCGCAGATCGAAACGCCAACCGAGCTCCTGAAATGGCATCGTCTGCTTCAGCCGGCCGAACCGAGCATCCGGTTACGCGAGCGGACGGAGACGCTCCTCTTCGAATTTGTGCCAGCGATTCTCGGCCTTCCACTTGTCACTTTTTCACGCTGCGATCCGTCACATTTGTGACGAATGCTGACTCGGTCGTCTAAAGTACACGCCGATATACTCTGATCCGGAATCGCTAGCGACGGCCGCAGGATAACGTGTTGCAGCGTTCTCCATCCAGAACTGCGCCCTGGCCTCACGGTAATAGAGTGAGGCTCCTCTCAAGAAAGACAAGGACCGCCCTATGAATATCGCCCTCTGGATCGCCCAGGGACTGGTGGCGCTCGCATTTCTCTACGGCGGCGCGATTAAGGTGTTTACCTACGGCTATTACGTGACTTCCATAACGAAGTTAGGACAGACCCCCGTCGCGCGCGGGCTAGCCGGCTTCATCGGGATTGCCGAAATGATCGGAGCAATCGGCGTCGTGCTACCGATGGCGCTTAATGTCGCGCCGGTGCTAAGTGCATGGGCCGCAATCGGGATCGGAATCATCATGTTGCTCGCAATGGGCTATCACCTTCGGGGCCGTGAGCCCGCGCTGGCGCCAATCATCCTTTTTCTGCTGGCCGCGTTTGTAGCAGTTGGACGTTTTTCCCACTTAACATGAGCAACGAGTCGACAAGTCAGGCGATCTCGAATGGATTCCACCGTATCCGCACGATCGCGTACTGGACGTTCACCCTACCCGTGGCGTTTGAGAACGCTGCGGGAGCCATGTGGGTCTTTTCGTTTCGACTGAACTACCTGGCGGTGACCCTCGGACATCTTGGCTACCCGCAGTACTTCAAGTACATCTTGGGTGCGTGGCAACTCGCGTGCGCGGCGACGTTGCTTGCGCCGCGCCTCCCACGCGTAAAGGAATGGGCCTATGCCGGAGCATTCTTCAATTATTCCTCAGCTATTGTTTCGCATTTGTTTGCGGGGGATCCGCTGGACGTCGGCGCCGCGGTCATGATCGTCTTTACGGTCGTCTCCTGGGCTTTACGACCACCGGACCGGCGACTCGGGGGATCGATGCCTGTCGGCAAGACGAGTGCCATACCGTAGATCGCGGCGGCCGCCATCCTGGGCCTGATGTTAATCCTGTCGCTCTTCTCGCTGCCGGAGCATGCATCGATCGGCGAGCCTTGGCAAACCATTTGGTAGAGGGGCACGGCTCGCTGTACCTCAGGAAAGCGTTGGAAGAAACGCGCCAGGTTGGCGGTTTAGCGCGAGTCCGTCGGTTCGACCCGGCCTACCTCGCGCATTTCGTCGGGGCAGCATCCCGGGACCCGCGTCCCTCGACTACGTTACGCTACGCTCGGGATGAGACGCATTAGTCGTGCGCAGCCGCGCAAGTGTAGTCGGTGATCCAGTTTGTTTCCCACGTCTTGCCGTCGTCTACTGAGTAGGCTTGTTCAAAATGCGGGTTTCGACGCGGCGTCGACTATCGCGCGCGCGCGAGGATCGGTTTACCGTTGAGCACGTCGGGTCCGCTCAGTTCACCGTTGCCGTGTGCATCGAGCGTACCTTCGATCGGAAGGCCCGCTGCAAGACCATTGGCTTGAGTGGCCCAATATGACAGCCATTTGCCGGACGCGGCATGGTAAAGACGCAGCGTCACCGCGTTGATCGTCTGCGCGCCGCACGTGATGCGCGCTTCTTGGAAGTCTCCGGCGCCGCCCCAGAACTGATGGGCGATCGATAGGCCGGAGCAGCTGATCCAATCCTTTTTGGCACTCAGAGGATGCTCGAGCCGCTTGATGTGCAAGTTCCACGTTCCCGCAAGAAACGCGAACCCGTCGTGCTCGCCCTGCGCCTTGTCGGGGCGGTTCCACACGCCCGGTGTTGCGGACGAGACACGCGTATAGTCGGTGGTCCAATTCATCTCCCACGTCTTGGCGCCATCGGTTGAGAACGCTTGCTCGAAGCGCGGATTTCCATGCGGGATGCTCCACTGAAAGCGCGTGATGATCGGCATACCCTGCCAGTTGTCGTACGAGTAGAATCTTCCCACGCCGGTGTTTTCGAAATGGCCGACCTGCGCCGGCGCCGATACGGCGAGCTGGCGCGTTCCCCACCAAATCCTCGATTGACGCGTTTGCGGATCGTACATGCACAGCGCCATGCCGCCGATGTAGCGGTGCGGCATTTCAGATCGCCATGCTCGAGATTTCCCTCGCCGCTCCAGAACGGGGTGACGATCTACGTGCCGTAGCAGTCGTACCACGTATGGCTATGCGCGAGACGCCTGGCGAGCAAGCGGTAGTGCGTGCGCCACGTACCGTGGCCTCGACCCTGAATTCGGAGCCAGCGACGACTAGACTTCGTCCAGGCCACCGGCGCGATTTTTCTAACATTTTCTAACGGAGCGGTCGGGAACGGTCGGGAAGCGACGGTACCGCCCGGGAAGTCTGGGGCGAAAAAGCCCTACGAAATAACGCTATTCGGCAGTGGATGGGACTACCCGGAACCCCCGAGCGTAGGTTCGACTCCCGGCCATCCCAAAGAAAATCTGTCGACGTAGCAGGCGTCTGCGCCGCACGGTAATCACTAACGTGACCACAGTGTTGCCGTGCGATTGAAAACTGTGGGTCAGGATGCTCCGCCAAGACGCTTGGCGATGGCCTCGACGGGGCGAGCCTCCGCGCCCGGCAGTACGTGCGCATACGCGTTCGACGTTGTGACGGTACTGCTGTGCCCTAGGACTGCGGCAAACGGTCCGGACGTCGATGCCGCACTGCAGCAGCCACGTGGCGCGGAATGCCGAATGCCGCTAAAGGAGGATCCAGATGGAGAGCCCGATCGAGGTAGTGCGCAGGTTCTGCGCGGCGTGGTCCGACGACATCGGCGCCGCCGAGCTGGCCGCATTTTTCACTGACGACGCCGTCTACCACAATATTCCATTGGCGCCGGTCACCGGCAGGGAGTCCATCGCGAACAACATCGCGTCGTTCATCCGCCCTGGCGCGCCAGGCATCGAGGGCATTCAGTTCCGCATCATCAACATCGCAGCCAATGGTCCAGTCGTGATGACCGAGCGGGTAGACGTCTTCAAACTCCCTGATAGGTCGTTCGAGTTGCCGGTCATGGGGACTTTCGAGGTCAGTGACGGCAAGATCAGCGCGTGGCGCGACTATTTCGACATGGACCAATTCATCAGCCGGATGGGATAAGGCTGAACATCGACCGTTCTACGGGCCTTAACTGGTCGGCTCGCCGGCGGTCATGCCGCGAGGAGCTCTCGGCATGCACCCATCTGCAACCATCTCCACTTCCATCGTTAGCGGGGAATGTCGATGGCGCAAGGTTCGCGAGGTGATCGTCTGAGGTGGCGTTTCTAACGTTTTCTAACGGAGTGGTTAGAAAAGGGCGGTAGAGCTCGGTATTGGTTGGGAACCTGAGTGACGAAAAAGCCTCACAAACTAGCACGTTTCGGTATCGGAGGGGAGCGTCCGGAACCCCGAGTAGTGGTTCGACTCCCGGCCATCCCAAGAAAATCGGCCTTATTTTAACGATTGTCGGTTTCTACGGACGGGCCAGATGGTCGATCTCAACGCGCTGCTTTCAAGCGAAGACCGGACAAATTGCACCGGCGTCGTCGCAGAAAAAATCAGCGACAACAAGCAGATCGTGTGTGGCCAATTCTAAGAGCGACCATCGGGCAGCCGCACATCAGCTGGCACGTTGTCGCATGGAGGAGGTCCTGCACTCGCGTCGAAATACGGCGACGCAAGTGGGTCCATCTTGGATGCCGACTTTCTGTTTCCATTGGTTGCCTCTCAGGAGAATCGGTATGCGAGCTCGATCTATGACACGGGCGGATGCGGCAGTTGTTTTTCTAGCAGCGCTTGTCGCGGGTTGTTCGACGACGTTGGAGGGCATCGCGTCTCTGCCAGTCAGTTCTTCCGAGTCGACCCAAAGGACGGCATCTACGCCGGGCAGGCCGGCGATCCGAACGACACACGGTCGGCCGGCCGTCAGATATGAGACGCTGCACAGCTTCGGCTCGGGCTCCGACGGCGCCGAACCCGTTGCGGGCTTGATCGACGTAAACGGAACGCTCTACGGCACGACCGACTTTGGAGGCGCCCACAACGCCGGGACCGTCTACGACATAAGCAAGAGCGGCGGAGAGACGGTTCTGCACAGCTTCCGCGGCAGGCACGAGGGCGATGGCGCCTATCCCCAGGCCGGATTGCGTCTCGTGAACGGCAAGCTCTACGGCACGACTTGGTTAGGGGGCGACTACAACCACGGGACCGTTTACAGCATAGGTGCCTTCGGCGCAGAAACGGTGGTGCACAGCTTCGATCCTGGCTCGGGGGATGGCTCCAATCCCGTGGCCAGCTTACGTGACGTGAACGGCACGATCTACGGAACGACTCTCAACGGCGGCAACACCGGCGGCGGCAACAGCGGCGGGACCGTCTACAGCATCACTCCGACCGGCACTGAATCCGTGCTATATACGTTCGGCGGGGGCTACGACGGCACGAATCCCGAGGCTGGCTTGCGTGACGTGAGCGGCACGCTGTACGGCACGACTTCGTTGGGCGGCGACTTCGGCGACGGCACCGTCTACAGTATAACCACGAGCGGTACCGAGACAGTTCTGCACAGCTTCGGCTTGCACTCGGATGGCGCTTGGCCCTGGGCCGGCTTGCGCGACATGAACGGCAGGCTCTATGGCACGACTTTGTATGGTGGCGTCTACGGCGCAGGGACCGTCTACAGCATAACTGCGAGCGGAAAGGAGACGGTAGTGCACAGCTTCGGCTCGGGCTACGGCTCGGGCTCCGACGGCGCCAATCCCCAGGCCAGCTTGCGCGACGTCAATGGCACGCTCTATGGCACGACTTCCAATGGCGGCGCCCACGGTGGCGGGACCATCTACAGCATAACGGTAAGCGGCACGGAGAAGGTCCTGTACAGCTTCGGCTCGGCCTCCGACGGGAAGACGCCCAAGGCCAACTTGCTCGAAGTGGGCGGCACGCTTTACGGCACGACTTCGCTTGGCGGTGCGCACGGGCGCGGGACCGTCTTTTCGTTTATTCCCTAGCGACGTCCCTGCGTAAGCCGCGTAGATAACTCGTCGCCTTGCGAGTACTTGGCAGCTGAAAGCGGCGCACTAAGCCCGTCGCCGCTGCCGAGCGTCGCGACGACCGTGCCGGTCCGGTAATCTCCTACCCACACCGTTGCGTCGCCGAGTCGTAGCTGTCCAAATAGGGTATCCTGAGATGCTGCTTGTAGATCGGACATGCGATCGCAAGATCATTGGTGGCTTCGGCGCGGCCCTCCAGGTAGAGCGTCGGGTTACGATCGTTAGGAAATCGCCAGCGTAAACGACACGATAGCATGGTTGTTGCGATCGGCGGTCCAAAACCGCTCGCCGTCGTAGGCGACGCTACGCGGTTTAAACGGAAACGATAGCAGCGTTTCGATCGATGACGCAGCGGCATCGACGCCGAGCCGCTGGAGCTGACCGTCGACCCAATCTTCGTCAACAGTGGCCAAATAGAACGCACGGTCAACGATCGTCATACCGACAGGGCGTCTTTCGAGCTGCACTTCGCGTACAGGCGCACCGCCCTCGTTGAGCTCGATCAGCTTCTTATCCCACGCTTGTGAGAGATACAACGTTCCGTTTGCATACGCTAAAAACGATCCGGAGAAATCCGGGCACGGGAAGCACGCGGTGAATCCCGCGTCGGGCGTAAACGAATAGACGTACCGCTGGTCGCGTTCCAGGTCGGGCTCGTCAATCGTTGGAGCGAGGATCAGCCGCAAGTCCGAGCCGGTGTAGGTCACACCTAAGGATTCATGCGGCGGAACGAATTTGCGCCGGATGTTCCACGTCTTCGGATCGAGCGCATATAAGCGACCGTTCGCGGCGCTCGTCAGCCACATCGACTGGCCATCCCAAGCCAGACCCTGCGGGCCTTGCAGCGGCGACCGGTAGCGGACGAGGTCGCTCATGCCGTTCCACCTCCGTGCATCTTACGCTTCCTCATGGTCTAGTCGCTTGCGCGTCATTGCCCGTCTCGCGCCTCGAACTCAAAACGTTCCTTTTGGCGAGACGACGCTTTAAACTTAGACGCGAGGGCGCGAAACTCAGCTTCAATTGACGCGAACGGGCGCATGTTCCCGAATTCAGTGGCTCGCTTAGGGGCAAGGGCGTGCTGAAAAGCATGGCCAGTCCGGGAACGGGGACTGGCGCCCGACGTGTCACATTTTGTCATGGACGGGTCGGAAGCGGGCGGGATCGGGCAGTTTTGTCCTTATTTTACAGGCAATTTGCGCCGCACTGGCCGCGTTCTTATGTGTCGCCCTGAGGCGGTCAAAGGGTGACACATCGCGATTTGTCACGGAGTTGTCACAGAATGCGAGGTACTGTCCTAAACTCGAACGGTATCGAGCGGCCGAGCCGCGCGTAGCGTAGTTGTTTGCAGTGCCGGCGTCCGTTGGCGCCGCTTGCCTCGGAATCTTAGAGAAACGTAACTGCCCCAACGCAGGTGTCACCATTCTATTCGATGCCGTAGACGGCTCCTACGCCATCTACCAGGGCGGCTTAGCGTACGAGTCGCGTACGAGCGTGAAGAGGTAGCTCGCGTGGCTTCCCTCGATGTCGCTCGACGCCGATACCTCGTCGCGGATGACGTCCGGCACTTCCATGGTGCGATCGTAGTCGATCGTTACCTCTGATGTCTGCTGCTCGAGGTTGATGTCGCTCAGCTTCATCGTCTTGCTCTCGTGCACTACGATATTGCGATCGTTCTTTGCGTTCACCAGCGTGAAATGTTCCTGCGCGGTATATTGCGACGTATGTACCGTACGCTGCCAACGTCCTTGAGCGTCCCACGGCGCGTTGTCGATGAACTGCCGTCCCAGATATCCGAGCAGCACCCATTCGGCTTCGCTGGGAGACGGCGTCGAGTTACAGGCGACTGTCGTGTCGCCGTAGACCGCGCACGTGTAAGTTTGTCGCGGACGCGGATCGCCGCGCACCAGCTCGGCGATTCGCACGACGAGCGCGCCATCTTGCGCTATCGACATCACATCGACGAGCATCGTCCCGCTTCCGCCTTCCGGGTCGGCAACGTTGCCGAAACGGTCGACCGTTTGTAAGCCGCCGCCTTGTGCGGTGAACCTGTAACCTTGCAAGCCTTCTACGGCGACGCTGAACGAATATTCCAAATGCCGTAATTGCTTAACCGATGACGGCGAAGGCGCAGGCATCTGTGCGGTCAGGGTCGCGAGACCGCAGAGCGCTACGACGACGGCGGCAACATGCCGTGCGCGGAGGCGGAGGCAAAACACGGCTGCTCACACAAACGCTTCATCGGGCGACCCTGTGACCGCCCTTCCAAACGGTACAGGACGGCTACGTTACGCGCGGTATCACTACCGCGCGACGTTCGAACAGGGCTCGCAGGGTGGCGGCAGCCCCCAGTAGTTAGAGGCGCACGTTGCGCCCACCAGGGGTGAACGAGAAAACGATTCGGCAGCCGTAGGGATAGTAACATCCGCTGCCGCCGCCAAAGCCGGTCGTGCCGTAAAGCGTGCCGTTGAGGTTGGTCAAGCCCGCGACCGAGTTTGCTCCGTCGCGGAAGCCGGTGAGGTCGTACAGTACCTTCTCTGTCCCATTCGTGGTAACGCTGAAAATGGTTCCATATGAGCCGTATGCCATGCAAACGAAGCAGGTTCCACCGCTGAGGGTCGTGCCGTAGAGGGTGCCGCGGACGTCGATCAGGCCGGCAACGGGGAACGTTCCGTCGGAGCGGCCACCGAATCCATGTAACACCTTCTCCGTGCCCGTCGTGCTTATGCTATGAACACTTCCGTCGTTGTCCGGCCCTCCGGTCTCCGTCGTGCCGTACGAGGTGCCATTGATGTCGATCAAGCCGCCCACGGGGTTTGCTCCAGTTTGCGCCAACTCACGGCTTCTATGATGAGTGCGTGCTGGAGACGGCTCACAACGGCCGTCGTCATCCCGCTTGCGGCTTGCGCGCATGTTACCGCGCCGGTGTCCTCGTTGCCGGCGTCTTACGCCAGAGGCACCGTCGTCGATCGAAGTGCCGCTCCATGCACGGTAAGTTACGACGGAGTGATCTGGTATCGAATCCCGGCAGGCGATTTTCCGCCCATCGATGTGCGCTTGGCAAAGTGCGGCTTCAACGTCTTAGGTAGAAATCTGTCTCCGGATCGCCCGCATTGGTCTATCCCATCCACAGCGACGCAGACGCGGTTTGTCTTTACCTCTCTGGACGAGGTGATCTCGGTGAAGGGCACGCGTAATATCGAGCGAACGGCCGCGGCGCACCACGTGCCCGTAACTTGGATGGTGGGCGATATTCGTCACATGGCCTATGCTGCTGACTACAACGCGTTTCACCGTGCCAACGACGACGATGCCCAGGCTCAGTTCTGGGGCAACCTGCACGCGGCGATGTCGGCGAAGCTTCCGTGGTATGTTCCGAGTGTAAGCATTCTAACGGCCGGCGTAGAACGCAACGTGCGGCGCGCTCTCTCATTTGGCGAGCATGCGTTCTGGGGGATTACCTGGAACAGTCGCGGTACCGATGGGACGTCCGACCTCGGTGCGCCATGGGGCACCTATTGTGCCGACATTCATTCTTACAAGCGACCGCAGCCGGATGGCGGTTGCTCCTTTTTGGCCTTTGAGTGGACGGCGCGTGATCTGACGCGCGCCTACCTTAGCGGGCGTGAAGCCGCCTTTTCTACGGATCCCGACGATCTGCTGCGGCGTGGCGGATTTACTCCGAAGTTCGCAGCCGCGTACGCACGAGAAATTGTCGACGCATATGCTGCGGCAGGCCAGACTCAGCCGATTGTCATGATCGTGCAGGAGGAGTCAATTGACGGCGCAATTTCGGCTAACACGTTCGTTATGAATGCGCTGTTCGATGAGGCCGTACGCGACGGAATGAAGCTCGAAACGTTGACTCGAGCGACTCGTGACGCTCGCACCTTCTCCGCTGCGCCGCGGGCGGTAGCTTTCCCGTATATACCCGGGGGTACGGAAGTTGGGTCAGCCGTGCTCCACGGCGACACGCTGTATCCGGCGACGATCGACTATCATGACTCCCTGGTCGGCATGACGTTTCTTTCGGGGCGCACGCTGCCGAGCCGAGTGTTCAGATACGCAGATTATCCGGTCTCGCGTTTCAATCGCCCGCTACCCCAAGTGCCTGGTCGCGAGATGCCGTCGCTTCTGCGCGGGAGCGTCACGGACGGTTGGCTCGAGCTCGCGTTCTCAGCGCCGCGAGCTCTGCGTTTCGGAGTGGCAATTTGGGGCGATCCGTCGCAACTGAAGATTAGCGGTCCAGGGGAGATCCCCGCCGGGCGCGCGGCTGTAGTCTTGGTCTTTGACCTCAAGGCCGGCACGAACAACGTGCGCTACCGCTGTAGCGGCTGCCATGGCTCAGTCTTTACCTATTCGTTATAAGCAAACTCTGAGTCGCAATCCGCGTTACGGCCGGCGTTGCCTGCGACGACGTAAATGGTTCGGACGAAGCCCTATTTTATGGTGCTTTGCCTCGGTCCAGGGACGGTCAGGGGTGGTTCGTTGTCAGCTGTTGCGACTCGAGCTGGTCGTACGTCAGCTGGAACGCGTCGGGTCCAATGCTGACTTCGCCCCGGAATGGGTGATCGACGGCGGCGATCATGAAAATAAGAAGCGACACCAAGATGCCGGAAACAGTCGTCATTACGACATGAACTTTGAATCGCTCCAATCCGAGGAAGTAGGTGAGAAACATCGTCAGCACTCCGCCGAGAATCACGACGGCCCAGAGGGCTGCAGGCAATCCTGCGTCTTTGTCGTGCAAGCGTAACCGCCGCAGCTCAATCATGCGGACGAATTCGTCAACGGCCGAGGCGTGGATGATTCGCTCACCTTCAGTTTTGGGCTCGAAGGAATAAAACGTCGCTTGAAACTTGTTCAATAAAGCGGCAGGCTCGGGCGGAACAACACCGTGCTGCAGGAGCGGCCACCCGTCAATAACGGCCCGGGTGTAGGCGCGCAACTCTTGAGTCAATTTTGACCGATAAGGCTCGGGATATGTGGCAACGCTCCGATATAGCGTTGCAACCGAGCCGGCTTCTTGCGTTACCTGATCGTCGAAACTCGCGAATTGCTGCCACGCTGCGACGGCAATGAGACCCGCAACGAGGCCGTAGAAGACCGCCGCCGCTGCGATGTACGCATCGACGCCCTCATTATGGCCCGGACGAGGCCCGGTTATTCCTCCTACGAGGCGCCTCGATGCGTACAGGCCGGCAACGGAGATAGAGGTAAAGCCGCCGACGATGATCAGGCCCATGAGCCAAGTTGGCAGGTCGTATAACCAAAGCACTATAGCCCTCCTGAACACTTCGATTTCCCGGCGTAATCCGGTGATCCCCCGCACGCGGGAAGCAACGTCAAACCGGGGCTTATACGCAGTGTCGATTCGTCCAGAAAAAATCTTTGACTCGCTGGGTAGCCACGCCGAGCTCGCGCAGCTTCGCGCGCAGCTGGGCGTTTTCGCGCTCGCACTCCTCGGAGTGCAGATGCTCGTAGGCGGTTGCCGGGGAGCGCGAAAGCCGCATGAGAAGTTCCTCTTCCGAGGAAGAGCGGCGGCAACGTCGAGCGCGGCTTCCCCTGCGCGAAGTGCGACCGAGGGATAGAAAAGACGTGCTAGGGCAGGCCCGCGCCGGGCCGCCCCGAACCATGCCGTCGGCTTGCTATCTCTTTAGAGTGTAGGGAGCGTAAATATGGACACTGCCAATATACGGTTGGCTTTTTGCGTTGGCGCTGTCGCCGCAGTTCTCGCCGGCTGCAGCAGCAGCGGCGGCGGTTCGGCGAATCTAGCCCCGGTCGGTCCGATGCAGAAGGTCGTCGGCCGCGCCATGGCCGGGAATCCTTCGAAACACATTGGCCCGCTCGTATCGTCCGCGTGGACGTACTACGATTATAATCCATCCGGAAGGAGTCTTTTCCCTCGAAGAGCCGACTACTCGAACGGCGTCGCTAGTTTTAGCATTAACTCGACGCAATTCACGGCTCTCCTGACGACCGGTGACAAGTCGCTCACCGGCGATCTGACGGGAAAGAACCTGACGGACACGATCACCGTGAGCGGCGCTACCGACGTCTTCGTCACTCAAAACGGCGGTGGCTGCGGCAACCCGCCCGCGGTCCGCTTCTATTTCGACACACCGGGCTTCGCGTATACCAACTTCTGGTGGTCTAACCCCGTATCATACGTTCTCGCAAACGGGACCATGACTTTGACGGCGCCGCTCTCCGATCCGACCCAGTGGTCGGATTGGAACGGGCAGGTCGGCAACACGGTTCCGAACGAGTTCGCCGCTGCGGTCTCCAAGGTACAGGACGTCGGCCTGTCGTTCGGGGGCGACTGTTTCTTCGAAAACGGCGCTGCGGCCGCATCGGGTTCGGCGCTCTTCCAGAGCCAGTTCTCGGAGTTCTAAACCCTCCGATGTGTACGCCCGAGTGGGGTCTCGGCTTGGCCTGGCCCCCGCCCGGGCGCCTTCGCGCTCGTCTCTTGGCTTCTCGTCACGGTTGTGGTCGCTCCGAGCGCGCGAGCCGACCCGTCGAGCGCGGATCTCAACGCGGTGGCGAAGAGCGTCGTGCAAGTCGCGCAGGTTCAGGAGGATCAGATCGTTCTGCTGACCAGCGATCCCCCCAACTTTCCATTCCTCGAAGATCTGGCCGTGGCGGTAAGAGCGGCGGGGGCGTTCCCGCTGACCTGGGTCACCAGCGACAACTACAATCAGCGCATGTACTCCGACGTGCCGGCGAAATACGGCTCACAATCGCCGTTGTTGTTGCTGGGTCTTTACAAAATGATCGACACGCAGATCAACGTCGACTTCGGCGGGGACCCAGACTACAATTTCTTCGCTGCTGCAGATCAAAACCGGCTCGCCGCACAGTCCAAGGCCAGCGCGCCGGCCCTGCAGCTGTTTTTGAGCGGGCACCGGCGCTACGTCGAAGTCGGTAACGGCATCTTTCCGAACCCGCCGACCGACATTTCTTTCGGCGTCAAGGGCACGCGGTTCATCGTGAGCGCCGGCTCGATTGGTGCCGATTGCGCCGGCGTCAACTGCTACACCGCCCTGCCCGCCGGCGACCTATTCGTCATCCCAGTTCCGGGAACCGCAACCGGTAAGATCGTCTTCGACAACACATTCTGGGGTAAGGACGACCTCAAAGGCTTTACTGCGACCTTTAGCGCCGCCGTGACGCATTTTCGATCGTTGATATCGGCGTGAACGACGCGGTCAAGGACATCCCAGGAAGCTTGATGCTGGCTACTTTCGCGGGCGGCTCCGTCAGCTTCGGCTGGGGCGGCGACCTAGGCTATGGGGGCACGAACGGTTCTGCCTTCGGCTTCTTGGGCACGTAGCCCGGCAGCACCGTATCCGTCGACGGAAAACCGATAATCACCCGCGGGGCTCGCGCAGCGCTTCAACCGTAGCGTAGCGCGAGCCCCCGCGCGCGCTACTGCAAGCCGAGGTAGTACGGAGTCTTTAACCCCGTCTTCGGTCCCGAGATCGTGCGAAGCGGCATTGCGTCGCCATTGGCGTCGCCGGCAAACTCTTTGATCGAGTTACCGGTCGTGTCGGCGATGTAGATATGACCGGCGCTGTCGGACATCACGCCGCCCGCGGCCTTAATCGAGGTGATGTTCTGGACCGGCGCGACGTTACCCATGGCGCCGCTCGCGAAGACGAGCACGTCCGGATTCTCTTCCGCCACGAGAAGCCGGCCACTGGGATCGAACGCGATGGCAAACGGCCACGAGAGGTTGGTGTTGCCGCCCTCGATGACGCCCTTCGGCGTAGTGTTACCCCTAGCACCCTTGGCATAGACGGTGATCGAGTTGCCATACACGTTTGCGACGAAAAGGTCGCCGTTGGCGTCCGTCGCCATGCCGCACGGACCGTTCAGTTGAGTGCTGCTGCCGCGAATCTCGTTGATCGGGGCAACGTTGCCTTTCACGTCCGGCGCGTATTCTGTAATCTCGTTCTCTCTGTAGCTGCTGACCCAGAGATCGCCGGAGTGGTCCACGAAGAGGCCTTCCGTGCCGCCTATTATCGTTTTCGAGCCGCCGATGATGCGCGTAGGCGCAACGTCGCCGTTTGCTTTCGAGCCGAAGACGTCGACCTCAACCCCGGTGTCGTCGGCCGTGTAGATGTTGCCGCTTGCATCGAAGGCAAGCGAGTCGGGATTGCCTAACTGGGTCTTAGATCCGGAGATATTCCGAATCGGCGCGACGTTGCCGTTGGCGCTAAGCTCGAATGCGAGAAGGCCGCCGCTTCCGCTCCCACCGTCGCGGTTCGCCGTAAAAATCAGCGGAGTGTGGAGCGGGAGGCACCTTCCGACCGGGTCGCGGACAGGTCCCGGCTACCCCGGGCCGCGAGGGCGAACGCCGGCAGCGCACGCCGGCACGTTGATGCGAACATGTATTTTCTCCTACGAGGTTTTTTGATGATGATGTGCCATGGTAGCCGAGTCGCCGTACGGAAACGCACGGGTCGTTTAGCCTCCGCCATCGTCGTGGGCTGGCTGTGCGCGGCGCCCGCGTTCGCCGGGGATCCGGGGCTCATCGACGGATACGTCACCCCCTATTACAATTCGGCCGGCACGGTCATCAAGGTTGGCGAATTCAGCGCGGGCCTGGCATCGAAGAACTCGAGTGAGTTCGTCGCCACGATCCTTCAAATGAAGAAAAATTGGGCGAAGCTCAACTTTGCGGAAACCTACGTTGCCGCGATTCGTCTCTACGACCTCGGCTATCGCAATGAGGCGACGTATTGGTTTTACACGGCGCAGTATAAGGGGCGTCAATTCGCACTGTTGGTCGACCAGAAGAAGCTCGGCGGCATAGGCGATCCGGGATTTGAGTTGTACCATGCGCAGGAGGCATTTTTCGCCGTAACGGGGCCCAGCATCAACGGCTACGCCTTTGGCGACGTCGATTCGCTGGTCTCAATAATTCGGAGGGTGCAAAGCGAAAACACGTCCGTCCCGGACGTACGCTCAGCGTATCCCGGTGTCGCGTTCGTGCCGAAGCAGCAGTGGCAGCGCATCAACGCCGGGCTCAACTCCGGATTGGGACAGCTGGCCGGTCAGCTACCCCGTCAGAAGAGCGCGATCGCACAGCAGCGCGCGCAGAACGGAACGCAAGCGCGCTACGCCCATTTGACCAGCAAACCGCTTCCTGGGGGCCTCTAGATTTCAGGACCCCAACCCGGGAACAGGCGCCCATTGACGTGCCTCAATTCCGTAGGCAGACTCTGCGAACGGGTTGGCTCGCCCTCATTGCACGGCGATGAGCCTTCGCTGGGCTCTGGCGTGACGCCGGCGAAGTCGACGACGGCGTGGAACATCGGCCGGCGGAGCCGGAATATCGTGGTACCTGGCATTGCTGCTCTCCTGAAAAGGTTCGCTGTTTCCCTGATGGTACAGGGGGCCGCGTACGAAAACGTTCGCGGCGCTACATCACCTCTTTGATCCCGGTTCGGATCAAGAGCCAGTTCGCCGGATAGGACGTGATGAAGCCTAGGATCATGCCGATCTGCATCATAAACCAGAACGTGGGCTGAGTCGGCATGAGGTGCGGCTGAAACAGCACGAAATACGACACGGCCATCCATCCGAACAGGCCAATCTCGAACGCCGTCAGCGACAGTGTGTCGGCCTTGATCGCAGCGCGCAGGCCTTCGCCGAATGACAGATGCCGCATCGGGACGATCGCGAAGTACTGAAACGCGATCCCGAACACGTACGCCAGGATGTAGTCGCCGACGAACTCGGTCAGGAGCATCGAACCGAACAGGGTCAGACCAGTGAAGAAGATCACAAACTCCGCGATGACGTCGCCGAGGACGCAGCCCGCGCCGCAGTGCGAAGCGCTCACGGCAACTCCCCCGTAAAACGCCTTCTCCCGCGAAGAGGGCCGGCCCAGTCGCGCGTACATCCACAGCGCGACGGGACCTCCATAGAGCGCGGTGATCGGCCAGACCCAGTTCATGATCGCCATGGGTTGCGGCAAGCGCACGAGGTCGATCGCAACGAGTGCAGCGCACAGCCCCGCTACGACAAGCGACGCGACCGAGAGCGCATTGAGCCACGCTGGAACCATAACTTAGTGCGAAGCCGTCTTCCGCGATAGGTTGACTCCGGCCTCTGCCGAAAACGGCGAGCCTGCGATGTCCCTTTGGCTGACTAACCTTCCGTCGTGGGTAACGTTCGTATTGGTGCTCGGCGTGTCGAGCGCGATCGCGCTCGCCGCCACGTTCCTCGCGCGCGGGTGGTACGGAAGCCGAGGCGTGACCTGCGGGCCGGCCGTCGTGAGCTCGTGGGCCACCTGCATCGGGGCGCTCGTGGCCGTGATGTCCGCGTTTACCGTCATCACGCTGTGGGGCGTCTTCGCGCGAGCGCAATCGAACCTGGATACCGAGACGGGGGCAATTCGCCTCGCCTCGCGAGACATCGCGCCCTCCCAGTTGCCGCTGCTAAAAGCGTACATCTCGGCCACGGCGGCAGCCTGGCCGCGGATGTGCGGCGGAACGCCCGAGCCGCGCGTCACGGCGTTGCTGAAGAAACTGGAACGCGTCGCCAAGCCGCGAGCGCCCGAATACGCGAACAATCTCTTCCAGCAACTGACGACGATGGAAGAGATGCGCGCCGAGCGCTGGCACGGCGCGTATGCGACGGCGCCGCCGGAGCTCAAGATCACGCTATCCATTATGGCGCTGACCCTCTTTGGCGTCCTCGCGATCGCCATGCCGGAGCGGCGCGACACGCACGTAGCGCTGACCCTGCTCGTCGCATTCGCGATCGGGGCCGTCTTCTGGGTGATGATCGAGTTGGCGTATCCGTATTGCGGCAGCGTCAGCATCAGCCCCGAGCAGATCTTGAGGGCGCTCGACTACCGCTGAAAAGGACTCTAAAATGTATCTGGTCCTCAAGCTGATTCACGTCGCGGGCGTCGTGCTCTTCCTCGGTAACATCACCGTCGGCGTGTTTTGGAAGCGCGTGTCGGACCGCAGCGGCAACGCGGCCATCATGGCCTTCACGATCGACGCCATCATCGCGGCGGATCGCGTTTTTACGATCCCGGGCATTCTCATGTTGTTGATCGGCGGCTTCGCTGCGGCATTCGTCGGCGGCATTTCAATCCTCGGGACGGGCTGGCTGTTATGGGGACTGATCGCCTTCATTCTATCGGGCCTGGCCTTTGGGCCGCTGTCCCGCACGCAGCGAAAGCTCTCGGTCGCTGCACACGCTGGCAGCCTCGCGGAGTACGAGCGGCTCTCGAAGTCCTGGGATCTATGGGGATTTATCGCGCTCGCGCTTCCGGTCGTCGCGTTCGTCCTCATGATCCTCAAGCCGGCGCTGCCGGCGTTTCATCACTAACGCGGGTTCCAAATCGCGCGGCGCGCCGCGGCCCCCGCGATCATCCCATCGGCGATCGCATCCGAGTTGTTCGGCGTGCGCGTGCGCGATTCGAAACCGCTGTCGTCCCACGCGTACCATCCGACGTAGCGCGCACCGAACGAACAGAACGCCGAGACCTGCTCGACGGTCTCCGATCGCGTCATTACCGAGAGACGGATGGCGCCGGCCGAACGGTGAGTAGGATGCCGTGCACGGCTTGGGCGGCGCTGCCGTTCGCCGGCAACGGGAACGCCGTGGGCGCGCTAACGCAGCCGCTCAGCGCAATGCTTGCGGCGATGAGGGCGCTGCGCGCCCGCACGACGCTAGTGGTGGAGCAGCGTCGTCGTATCGGGACCGATGCCGCTGATCTCCAGCACCGTCTCGCCCTTCGTCACCGCGTAATGGTGAACGCCGGCCGGAATCGAGACGACGCTGCCCGGCCCAAGCGGCTTCATCTTGGAAGTGTCCATCTTGTCGCCGAGTCCGACCATCAGCTCGCCGCTCAGGACCGTGACGTTCTCCGTCATGCCGTGATAGTGCGGCGGCGCCATGCCGCCGGACGGCGCTTTGAGCAGGTACGCGTAGTAGGCATCCGCTTTCGCGGGATTGCCGACGACGATCGCCATCTCCCATCCCTTGAACTGCGGCACCGGTTGCCACTTCGCCGTGTCGGGCGTCACGATGATCGGCGCCGAGGCCGTCCCGGCCGCGGTCAGCGCGACGGCGAGCGCGAGTGACGTGAAAATCGATCGAGTCAGAAGCATAGGGAATACCTCCGTAGTTTTGCAATTCGACGGTCGGCCGCCCAGCTACTTTGCGTGGGGGGCGACGATCTCGGCCAGCATGTCCGGCGAGCCGGCGACGCGCTCCAGGTGCGGGTAGCGGACCCCCTCCTGGTAGTTGAGTGAGAGGGTCTGGTACCAGCCGTTTTGCCTCGTGATCAGCGAGATCGGGGTGTTGGAGTGCTGCGCGCGGCGTAATGCGTACCCAAGGACCTCTTCCGAGAACTGCTGTCCATCGACCGCGAGGATGTGCATGCCGGGCGCGAGACCGGCCCGCCACGCCGCCGAGTTCTCGCGCACGTCGCGTACGGCTCCTTCGGCGTTGAGATCCGCCCCGTACGAATACCAGCCCGTTATCCCGTGGTCGTCGGACTGCTCCGCGGTGATGAACTCGTTGGGCTTTTGAGTGTACACGATTCGCCAGCCGGCCCGGGCCAGCTCATCGTTCGGCGGATGCGGGCTCGGGTGGTAAACGTAACGCTCGAAGAAGTGGTGCCAATCGTAGGGCTCGACTTCGTTCAGCAGGCTCTCGACCTGTGCGCGAGTGTACGTTAAGACGATCGGTCCGGTGACCGCCGGCTCCGTGAAGCGATGCAGGAACGTGTCGAGCGAGCGCGCGCCGTGCGCGCGCTCGCGGATGATGGTGTCCACGTCGAGCCAGACCAGTTCGCCCTCGGTGTAGAAGTCGTTGGCGTTGCGGCGTATCGCCGGATACGCGCCGCGGGCCTCATAGTAGTACGGCGCACCAGTCGTCAGATCGATCAGCGGCGTCGTGGCGCGTCCGGTTTCGTAGTCCATCGAGGCATAGACCGTCGCGAGATACTCCGGATACAGCTTCGGCTCGCGGATTCCGCAGCGGAATGAGAGCACGTCGCCGAGGTATTGGTTCATGCCCTCGTACACCCAGAGCAAATCCGTGAGCTGCGGCACCTGGAAGTTCGGCGTCGTCAGGTCGGCCGGCCGGCGATACTTTCCGTTCCACGAGTGCGAAAACTCGTGGGTGATCAGGTCGCCGGCAGAGAGCGACTGGTCGGGATCCGTCAAAAAATCGTCACCGGCGCGGTTGTCGCTGGACTGGTGATGCTCGATCCCCTGAAAGCCGACTGATTCGCTCAGCGTGAGCAGCGCGTGGTAGTCGGCGAAGTGCCGCGAGCCGTACATAGCAAAGGCCTCGGCGGGCATGCGCTGATACGCGTGCAGCAGGCTAGAACCGATGTCGAGGTCTTGCGGGTAGTCCGCGAACGCGTCGAGCTGCACGAAGGCGGGGCCGTCTTGCCAGAGGTTCCATTTTTTGGCGTAGCGCCCCATGTCGAGCGGCGAGTCGACGAGCATGTTGAGCGGTGTGACGGCAAAGTCGATCCGATTGCCGTCGCGCCCCGACTCGCGCAGCGCGGTCGCAAAGTCCCAGCCGCCGGGCAATATAACCGACGGCCTGACGAAGTAGTGATGCGAATCGACGCCATCCTGGTAGAGGAGGGCCCGGTTCCACTGCAGGATCGCGAGGGAATGCGTCGCGGTCGCGTCGTCCGGTGCGTTCATCAGCACGTCGAAGTCGACGTCGACATCCTGCGTACCGGCCGGAACGTTGACTCTGAACGCGTAGAGATCGACGGAGTCGCGCCGCCAGTCCAGGGGCACACCGTTGGCCGAAACGCGCAGCGCCGCGAGGTTGCTGAGCGGCCCAGTCGGGCCGTGTTCGCCGGGGATCCACTTCGGGTACACCAGCGTGAACGAACCGGCGGCCGCGGGGACGCGTTCGTGAACCCGCAAGATGCCATCGGCCGCATGCGCCGCGTCGATTACGAGCGTTGCGGGCCGCTCCTGCGTGGCCAGCGAAGGCTTCGCGATGAAACCGCTGCCCGAGGCGGCAGAGGGTGCGAGCAGCGCAAAGCAAATCAGGGGTACGCTCAGTCGACGCATCTTCGACCGGTTCTGGAGCCGGCGGTGGGCCGCCCTTCCTCACGCGCGCGGCAGGTCCGGGGATGGCAGACAACCAAAAGCAGGGAGATTTTTTCATCCCCCGTTTTCTGACGGAGGTCAAGCGACCACGTGAAGATCGTGGTGACGGTTAAGCTCGTCCCGGACCCCAACGCCGAAAAGAAGATCGATCCCGCGACGAAGCGGCTCGTTCGCACGGGCGTCGAGACGGTCCTCAACCCGTACGACGAATACGCGCTCGAGGCCGGCTTACAGTTGAAGGAGCGGGTCGGCGGCGACTCGCGCGTCACGATCTTCTCGATGGCGCCGGACACGCTCAAGGAGACGCTGCGCCGCGCGCTCGCGATGGGCGCCGACGACGCGCTAGTTTTGAGCGACGGGGAGCTCGCGGGCAGCGACGTCTGGGCCACTGCTTACGCGATGGCCAAGGCCCTTCGTACGCTCGACTTCGATCTGCTCGTGGTCGGCGGGCTCACCGACGACAGTAGTACCGGGGCGGTGCCCGGCGCGCTTGCCGAGCATTTGGGCTTGCCTTGCATTACGAACGCACGCAAGATCGACATTAGCGACGGGAAGCTCGAGGTCGAGCGCGAGACCGACGCGGGCTATCAGATCGTTCGCGGGCCGCTGCCCGCGCTGATCACCACCGCCCTGACGTTCGGCGAGCCGCGCTATGCTTCGCTCAAAGGCATCATGGGCGCGAAGAAAAAGACGATCGCCACAATCGGCGTCACGGATCTCTCGCTGGACCTGCCGGTAGGCACGGGCGGATCGAAAACCGAGCTGCGGAGCTTCGCACCTCCGCCGGCGCGCGGTGAGGGCAGGACTATCGAGGCCGCCGATGGCGTAGCCGGCGCGACGGCCATCTTAGAGTTTCTCCGCGAAAAGAAGCTCGTGTAGCCGTGAAGCACGTCATCGCATACGCGGAGCACCGCCAGGGACAGACCCGCAAGGTGACGTTCGAGCTTGCGAGCGAGGCGCGGCGGATCGCCGATGCGCTCGGCGGGAAGGCCTACGTGGTCGCGCTCGGCTCGGGCGCCGCTCAGCTCGCAGAACAATTGAAGTCCTATCCCGTCGACACGATCTACGTTGACGAAGATCGAGACGTCGACGGCTTCTTGCTCGATCCCGTCGTCGACCACCTCGAGGCCGTCGCGAAGCAAGTCGGTCCCTCGGTGATGCTGATTCCGAACACGCTGTCGGGCCGCGACATCGCCGGCAAGCTCCTGGTGCGGCTCGGCGCGGGCATCGTCGCCGACGTCGTGGATCTGCAGGTGGAGGGCGACGCCGTCGTCTGCGTCTCGCCGAAGCTGGGCGGGGCCATCGTGACGCATTGCGCACTGCTCCCGGCAGACTACGGCATCGCGACCGTCCGTCCAAACGCGTTCGCGGCGGTTCCCGGCGGAGGCGGCGCTCGGGTCGAGCGGCTCGAGAAGCCGGCCGGCAGCTACGCAGCAGTTATCGAGAGCGACGTCGAGGAGGGCGCCGGCGAGCTAGCCCTCGAGGAGGCCCCGGTCGTCGTAGCGGGCGGGCGTGGGCTCGGCGGCCCGGAACCGTTCGACTCGCTGTTGAAGCCACTAGCCCGGGCGCTGGGCGGAGCAGTCGGCGCTTCGCGCGCGGCGGCCGACGCCGGTTGGGTGCCGTACAATCTGCAAATCGGACAGACCGGGAAGACGGTGACCCCGAATCTGTACATCGCGGTCGGCATCTCCGGTGCGATTCAGCACAAGGTCGGCATGCGCGCGTCCGGGACGATCGTCGCGATCAACAAAGATGGGGCCGCGCCGATCGCCGAGTTCTCAGACTTGCTCGTCGTGGGCGACGCGTTTCGCATCGTCCCCGAACTGACGAAAATGATAGAAACTGCTAAAGGACACGTCTCTTGAAACAATTTGGACTCATCGCATTGATTGCCATCGGCTGCGCGGTCGGCGTCGCGGCGACGACCCCCAGCGCGCAAGCCGGCCTGTTCGGCGGCGGGAAGAAATCGACGCCGAGCCCCTCGCCGTCGCCGTCCGCCTTGCCGACCGCTAGTCCCGAGCCGCCGAGCATCGCGATCCCGCGCTTGGTGGCGAAGCTCAAGGCCAACCCCAGCGATCAGCTCGCGATGGCGCAGCTCGCCGCCGAGTACCTCCAGGTGAATCGGCCGGACATCACCCTGCAGTACACGCAGCACCTGCTGCAGATGGGCGACAAGACCGCACAGGTCTTTTACTACGACGGTTTCGCCGAGGAGCAGCTCGGCAACGCGATGGCCGCGACATACGACCTCGAACAGGCGTCGAATCTCGATCCCACCAACTTCGGCGTGCTCGCCCAGCTCGCCGACGTGTACATCCGCACGAATCGTCCGAATGACGCGGAGCGGGTGGCCAAGCGCGCGGTGACGTTCAACAAGGCGGAGCCGCAGGCGTACATGACGCTGGGGAGCGTATACGCGTCCGAGCAGCATTTTGACGACGCGCGCGCGCAGTTCGAGATCGCCTACGCCATGAACAAGAAGGACACGTCGGCGTTGTTCCAGATCGCGACGACTTACGCGCAGCAGGACAACATCCCCTTGGCGCTGCAGACGACCGCGCGCGCCTTGGCCGTCGACCCCCGCAACATCCAAGCGCTGGTGTTCAGGGCCGACCTGTACGCGAAGCAGCACGACGACGCGCACGCCACCGAGGCGTACGACGACGCGGTGGTTGCCGCTCCTACGGACGACGAAAAGGTCGCGATCATGACGCGTAAGGCCGACTACTTCGTGCAGGAGAAGAAGGACGCACAGGGCGTTGCGATCTTCCAGCAGATGGTGACGCAGTTCCCGAAGGTGCCGGCCGGCTTCGTCGCCTACGGCAACTACCTCGCGTCGCAGCGCCAGTACGGGCAGGCGGTCACGCAGTGGCAAGCCGCGCTGGCGCTCGATCCCAACAGTCCGGGAGCGCTGCTCGGCATGGGCGAGATGGCCATGCAGGCCGGCCGCCTCAACGACAGCGTGAACTACTTGAAGCACTACACGCAGATCTCGCCGGATGCGCAGGGCTTCGCGCTCCTCGGCCAGGCCTATTCGCGCGTCCACGATTACTCGGGAGCTCGAGACGCGTGCGGCAAGAGCTTCGAAATTCAGCGCAACCCCGAGACGCTGGGATGCGTCGCCGGTGCCGACTTCGAGCTACGCAATTATAAAGAAGCGGCGCAGATCTTCGACGCCCTGGACAAGGCCGCGCACGGCTTCCTCGACCAGAATCCGCCGCTGCTCTACATCGCGGCCAAGTCGTACGCGGGATCGAATCAGTGTGCCAAGGCGACCGCGGCGTACAAGCGGCTGCTGCCGATGATGAAGAAGGGCACGAAGGACTACAATACCGTCCACGACGGCGCATCTAACGGGTGCCGCCCCAGCACGAAGCACTCCGGCTGAAGTTCGTCACTGACCCGCTCTACGCGCAGCATCTTCGCGGCGTAGCGCATCCCGAGCGTCCGGATCGCGTCGAGGCGGTCGGTGCTGCGCTCGCGGCGCGCGGCATTCTCGCGGATCGCGCACCGGCGCGCGACGCGACCGAGGGGGAGATCGAGCGCGTGCACGCCCGAGGCTACGTCCAGCTCGTCGAGCGTGAGGTCGCGGCTGCCGACGACGCACGATATCTTTCCACCGGCGACACGGTCGTCGACGCGCCCTCGTATCGCGCCGCGCGGCGCGCCGCCGGCGGTGCGATCGCCGCGGTCGAGGTCGCCGTCGCGCGGCGCGGGGGTGCCTTCGCGCTGGTGCGTCCGCCTGGGCATCACGCGGAGCCTGACCGCGGCATGGGCTTCTGCCTCTTCAACAACGTCGCGATCGCGGCGCGCGCCTACCAAGCCGCGACCGGAAACTCGCGGCGCGTCCTGATCGTCGACTTCGACTACCACCACGGCAACGGCACCGAGGCCGTTGCCGGCGACGGGCTTTCTTACGTCTCCACCCACGCGTATCCGGCCTATCCCGGCACGGGGGCGCGCAGCTACCGTCGTGGAGACGACCTCGTGCTCAACGTGCCGTTGCCGGTCGGCGGAGTCTCGACGGAGGCCTTCGTCGCGCTGTGGGAGCGGCTGCTGCCGCTCGCGGCTGCAGCCGTGCGTCCCGGCTTGATTATCGTGAGCGCGGGCTTCGACTACGTCGCGGGCGACGCGGTGGGCGACCTCGGCATAGGCGTCGAAGCGGCGGCGCCCATCGCGGCTGCGATCCGCCGCGCGGCCGAGCAGTACTGCGAGGGCTCCGTCGCATACGTCCTGGAAGGCGGATACGACCTCGACGCCCTGACACGCTCGATCGCTTCGATCGCGGCGACTCACGACGCGTCGCAAGCGCCGGATGCGACCGCCGATCCGAACGCGATTTCGCCCGAGCTGCGCGAGCGCGTTCAAGCATTATTAACGATTTCTCAAGGAAGCGCTTAAGGGACTACGAACTAGCCTGCTTATATTGCATCCTTAAGGGAGGTCCCGACATGATCCGGAGATCGCTCCGGCATCTCGGCACCGCGCTGCTGCTGCTCGTCATGTTTTTCGGCCAGGCAACGTGGACACTGGCCAGCGTGACCGGCGGTCTCACCGGTTCCGTCGTGGATGCCGATACCGCTGCTCCCATCGCGGGAGCCCAAGTCACCGCCACGAGTCCTTCGCAGTCGGTGAGTGTAACCACCGACGCGGCGGGCCACTTCTCGTTCCTCACCCTCGGCCCGGACACGTACACCGTGACCGTGTCGAAGTCCGGCTACCAACCCACCAGCGTGCCCGGTCAGATCGTCTTCGCCGACACGGTGCAGACCGTTTCGATCCGGATGCCCAAGGCGCTCAAGACGATCGCCCGCGTTTCCGCTGTGGCGGGGGGCGCGCTCGTCAAGTCGGGCACGACCGCGGACGTCTATTCGATCAACGCCGCAGCGCAAGCGGGCACGGCCGCGCTGGGCGGCGGCGGTCTGATCAATCAGGCGTACTCGGCGATTTCTACCGTTCCCGGCGCCTACGTGATCCCCAACCAGACGGGTTACTACGCCACCGTCAACATTCGCGGCGGCGACTACGATCAGGTCGGCTATGAGTTCGACGGCGTTCCGGTAAACCGGTCGTTCGATAACTACGCGTCGAGCTCGGCGTCGTCGCTGGGCAACGCGGAAGTCCAGGTATACACGGGTGCGAACCCTGCGACGTCCGAAGGCCAAGGCCTGTCGGGCTTCATCAATCAGGTCATCAAGAGCGGAACGTTCCCGGGTTACGCCACCGGTTCGCTCGGCATCGCAACGCCGCAGTTCTACCACCGCGCGGCGGTGGAGATCGGCGGTGCGACGCCGGATCGCATGTTCTCGTACTACGTCGGCATCGCGGGGTTGAATCAAGCGTTCAACTACATCAACGGCAACAACGGCTCGGAGTACGATAACTGGCTCGGTCCCGTAGAGGGCATCGTAACCGGCCCATTCGGGAAACCGTTTGCCCCCGGATGGTCGCTGTTTTGGGGAGGCAACGGCGACGCGTACTACGCGCTCGGGCCGGTAAATTGGCCGAACAACGACGCCTCAGTCGGATTGGCAACGATCTACGGCCGCAATACCGTCCTCAACTTCCACATCGGAATCCCGCATCGTAACGACGCGGGCCGCGACGACGTTCAGCTGCTCTACGACGACGAGTCGCTGAAGAACCAGTTTTATTACTCCGCCAACGACTTTGCCTCATCGTTCTGTACGGGAGCGGCCGCACAATCAGGGGCGAACTGCATGGCCCTCGTCAACGGCGAGATGGCCTCCACGCTAACCGGCGGCGGCGTCCCGTACGGCACGTCGCTCCCGGTGACATTCTTGAACACCTATACATGGGGCTGCGGATCGTCCGTCGGGAAGACGTTCAACAGCGCGGCGCTCAACGCCCTGGGCAGCTGCGTGCGGAACTACAGCTTCCCCAACAGCATTAACACCGGTTCGCCGACTAATCCGGCGGTCATACCCGCGGGGGCCCGCGATCAGTCGTACAATGACACGGCCATCACGAAGGTCCAATACACGAAGAACTTCGGATCGTCGGCCTTCCTGCGTCTCTACGGCTTCACGTTCTACAGCGACTGGTTCCTCAACGGTCCCTACAACACAAACTTCTGCAATTTCTTCTGCCCGCTCGCGCCCGACTACGAGCTGAACACGCATACGCGCGGCCTCAGCTTGGAGTTCCAGGACCAGCTCAACGAGCAGAATCTCCTCAGCCTCGCCGGCTCGTATACCACGGCCCGGATCATTCGCGACAACAATGGATTCTACAACCTTGCCGGCGAGGGCAATTTTGCCAACGTCGTTAACGCAGCGAATCCGTATAGCGGGTATTGCTACGCTCCGAGTACCAGTGGAACGGCCGTCGTCAACTGTAGCGCCAACAAGACCGCCCTGACCCCTGGTTACAGCGTTTCGTCGGTTGGCAACTCGTGTCCGATCCCGGGCAAACCGCAAGACGGCAGCGCCTGCACCTACCTTCTCTCGGAGAACGGCCTTAACGGAACGTATAGCGGGACGATCCCGAACTTCTACGGAGCCTCCCTCACGGACCAGTACCGCCCGACCGACCGGTGGCTACTCAACGTCGGCGTGCGGCTCGACAGCTTCGGCTTCGTCGGTCAAAATACACTGGCTCCGCCGCTCGGCGCCGGCGGTACGGCGGCGCGCGCCTTCTGGTTCAACGCGTATAACCTCGACAATTGCATCAACAACACCACGGGGGCGCCGTTCGCGAATCCAAGTCCGGGCGCGGCGTGCCCGAAGGGTGCGCGTACGGCCAACGTGCAGAACGTTCCGGCGAACTTCACGTTCAACATCTGGCAGCCGCGCATCGCGGGAACGTATACGGCCAGTGCGAACGACGTGTTCCGGTTCTCCTACGGCCGATACACGGAAGCGCCGAACACTGCATTCGAGCAATACAACACGCGCCAGGAGGACTTGGCGGACTACATCGGGTCGCACTTCCTGCAGTTCGGCCGCAACAGCCCAGGATATCCGATCCAGCCTCCGACCTCCATCAACTACGACATCTCGTGGGAACATCGCCTGAAGGGCACAGACTGGTCGTTCAAGCTGACTCCGTTCTTGCGACAGACGCAAGATCAGATCCAGCAGTTCTTCCTGATCCCGCAGAACGGATTCGTGTCCGGTCTGAACGTCGGCAGCCAGCGTAGCGAAGGCCTGGAGTTCCAGTTGCAGAAGGGCGACTTCTCGCGCGACGGCATCTCGGGCTTGCTCTCGTTTGCCTACACGAACTCGTACGTCCACTACGGGCCGATCGCGGCCGGCGCTTCCGGGACGACCGTGCTCGCCCCGATCAACAACTCGATCGCTCAGTACAACGCCTACACGAAGTACTGCGCCACGCATCCTGGCGCTTTGAACACGATGTGCGGCGGCAGCACTTCGAACGGCGTGACGGCGAACGCGTGCTATACGACCACCGGCACGCCGGTCGCTGGGTTGCCCGGCGGCGGATGTCCGAGAGGCGACATCGCCAATCCGTACTGGCTCTCGGCGCCGCAAGCGCTGGTGAACACCGCCCAGAACTTCCCGACCTACGACACGTTCCCGGGGTCGCTAGGCTTAGCGGCGCAGGGCTTCGGCTCGCCGTACGTCGGCACGATCCTGCTCAACTACCGGCAGAAGAAGTTCGCGATTACGCCGTCGTTGCAGTTCCAAGGCGGCGGCAAGTACGGCATCCCGATTAGCTCGGCCGGCATCGACCCGGCGAGCGGTTGCGGCAAGCCGCTCTTCGGCGATCGTTACAATGCGTCGACGTGCCCGGGCGTGGTCGACATTCCGAATCCGTACACCGGGGTGTTCGATCCGATCGGCGCCTTCACGGAACCCAACGAGCTGATCGCCAACCTGCAGCTCTCGTACGACGTGAGCCCGCAGATCCAGCTCGTCGGGCAGCTGACGAACATCGTGAACTACTGCTGGGGCGGCACGAAGCAGCCGTGGACGGTTAGCGACGGCAACGTCTGCTCCTACAGCAACCTGGAGGGAACGGTCTATCCCGTCGCACCCTACGGAACGCCGGGCGCGATCGTCAACCCGCCGGGCTTTTCGGGCTCGCAGATCCAGCCGTTCCGGCGGTTCCCCTACGAGCCGCAGCTAGGGCCGGCGATCGTCACGGCCTTGAACGGCTCGTATAAGACGCCGCTCCAGTTCTACTTCACGGCAAACGTCAAGATCTAGCTAGGGTTTCGGAATCTACAGCCGCGTCGGTCGCACTACGGTGCGATCGACGCGGCAATCTTTTGAAGCTCGCTCAGCCCGAGCTCGCCTACGAGCGCGTAGTGGAGCGTCGTATCGCTCCAGGCGAGCAGCGCCATCGCGCCGTCCTCCGCGTATTGAGCCGTGCGCCCGCCGACCTGCGTCCGCTCCGTCTGCAATCCCGTCATGTCCAGAGTTGACGCCGACGCGTTTTCGAATAGCGAGATCGTGCGGATGCCGTCGGAGTACAACAGGTGAACGGTGCGGACACCCTTGAGTTCGACGAGAGTACCTTCGATTGGCGCGAAGCCCTCCGGCAGCGTTCGCGGCTCGCGCGCCGCGAAGCCGGCGCTGCGGACGGCGCTGTCGGGGCTCTGCGGCGGCTCGCCGAACGTGGGGCCCTGCACGAGCTGATACTGCTTGGGAAGCGCGAAGTCGGCGGTCGCGACCGCCGCCGTGTAGCGTACGCTCTGGAAGCGAACCTCGCCCACGAGCGAACCATTGAGCGCGAACTCCTGCTTGTCTAAGACCAGCTTCGTCTCGCGATCGACGCGCACGAGCATCGCCGTGCGGCGGTTGTACTTGTTGATCAACACGATCGCGACGACGCTCCGCCCGTCGAACGTCTCGTCGTCCTTGCGGACGATCTGATAGTTCGCGCGCAGCAGCGCGTAGTTATCGTTAATCGCGATGCGGTCGTCGAGCGCCGCATTGCGCGTCTCGACGATCCGGTGCCGGCGGGCGTCGACGGAAAAGCTCAGGTCTCCCTTCGAAATCACCGAGTCGCCGGACAGCGCCGACGGCGCGCTGTAGACGCGAAGCGTGAGGTCCGGCGCTCGGTGTTCGATGCTGTAGACGGACGCCTCCGCTGCGTGGCTGCCGAAACGAACGACCTCGACGACGCCGGTATACGAGACGCTCGACGGTGCCGCGATCGCCGCGAAGAGCATCGTCTCCGGTGCAGCGGGCACGGGTCCCGCCGCGGCTAGCGATACGCTGCCGGTCAGCATGGCGAGCGCCGCAATGGCGCTACCGCGTCTGATCATCCGAGGTCAGCATTGCCGGCATCGGCGCGTCTTCGGAAAAGGGCGTCGTCGCCGTAAGGGCGGCATGGTTGTTCACGTAGTACGCGGCATTGATCGGGGTTGCTTCACCCGAATGGCGGCCGCTCACCCCGAAGTAGAGCGCGACGGCGAGTGCGGCGGCGGCCGGGATCAGGATGGCGGGACGGAGCGCCGATCGGATGCTTTCCCATGCCGGCGGCGACGTTCGCTCGGCGGCAGCATCGCGAATCGCCGCGACGACGCGGTAAGGAAGCTCGCGGTCCTCCGAGCGAGCGTGCGCGCGAACCAGCTCCCTGAGCGACGTCTCCGCCTCGTACGCTCGCGCGCACGGCGAGCACTCCGCCAGATGCGCGTGCACGGCGGCGTCTTGCGGTGGCGGCAGCTCACCGTGAAGGTATTCGACGAGTTCTTCCGGCGTCGGATGCGTTTGATTCATGGCGACGATTTCATATGACGGTTGACGAGCTTGCGAAGTTGCCCCCGGGCGCGGTGCAGCCGCGAGCGAACGGTTCCGACCGAACAGCCGATGACCTCGCCGATTTCTTGGTAGCTGAAATCTTCGACGTCGGCGAGCATCACGATCTCACGCTGCTCCGCGGTGAGTTCGGAGAGCGCTTTCGAGACCGGTTCGCTGAGGTAGCCGTCCATATATTCCTCGATGGGTTGAACCGCGAGCGGGCGGCCGCTGCCGAATTGCTGGGGCTCATCCGATTCCGGGAGCTCTTCCTGATAACGTCCTTTGCGCCGCCGAAGTTCGTCTCGGTGCAGGTTTGTGACGATCCGATAGATCCAGGACAGGAAGGAGGTCCCTGGTTTAAAACTGCGCCAGGCTCGAAAGACGCGGATGAAGGCTTCCTGGGTGAGGTCGCTTGCATCGGATTCGTTGTGCGTCAGGCGGTAGGCGAAGTTGTACGCCGCCTTGCCATACCGTTCCATGGCATGCTCCAAGAACGCCCTCTGCTCCATAGCCAGGCACTACGCTTCCTTGCCTTCCTGCGAGCGCCTGCGCCCTTGGGGACCTACGACGATACCGGTGGCCAAAGCACGCGCGCGACAACCCATAGCGCCGCCAGCGCGATGACCGTGATGATCGCGAATAGGGACATCTCGAGCAGGGCGATCCCCGCGAACTGGTTGCCCCCGCAGATCGCGATCACGTTGGCGACCAGCGCGAGCTTAAAACGCTCGAACGGATTGCTAGCGGTTCCGGAGATACTCTGCGCCTCCGCGAGCACGGCGCGCGGATCCCAGGCGGCGGTCTCGACGACGTACGCGACGCGCCCGGTCGGTGCGACGACGAACAGCTTGTCGTCGTGGAGAAAGTTGCTCGTGCTCAGGCGCATCGAGCTTATCTCGAACGCGTCGAGCACGCGTTGGATCGTGGAACCGGTGGAGGTGAGCAGGGTCCAGCTCTCGCGCCTCGCACCGTACGCGTCCGCGTAGCGCCGCAGTACCGCCGGCGAATCGTACTGGGGATCGAGCGTGACCTCGGCGAGCGCGAAGTGCGTCGGGTCGAGGTGCGCCTGAAGGTACGCGAACTTGCCGCTAATCGCCGGGCAGAGCGTCCGGTCCGGACAGCGCGTGAAGATGAAGGAGAGCAGGAGCGTCTTGCCTAGGTAGGCGCGATCGAGCTGCACCGATCGGCCGCCCTGGTCGACCAGCGTGGCTCGCGGAAGCCCGCCGCCAAGCACGACCGGCGTGGCCTTTCCCGCGTCCGGCATCCCGGGCGCGAACGGCGCCGCCGGGATGGGGTCGAGCAACGCCAGCGGCCGCGACGACGGGTCCAGGAACGCGTCGACGTTCGTGCCGGCCGCGAACGCCGCGTTGGGTCGCAGCACGTAGCGCAGCGTGCGCCCGGGCAGCATCTGCGTCACCGGTTCGGTGCGGACGATCGCCGATCCGTCGCGCAGTGTGTCGAGGACGACGCCGTGAACCGGGATGAGCGAGATCGCCGCGAGCACCAGCGCGGCAATCATCCGAGCATCTCCGCGACGACGTGCGCGATCGAGGCCTCGGAGTCGTTATCGTCGCGCAGTGCGCGGATCCGGCCTCGCGGGTCGATCAGAAAGATTACCGAGGTGTGAGCGTACTCGTCCCGCGGCAGGCGCTGCGACCGTACGTGGTATGCGGTCTCGACGACGGCGATCTCGCTAGGCGTTCCGGTCAACCCGACGAGCCGGCTCGAGCCCGGCTCGAAACGAGCGAGGAAACGGTGTAACACCGGAGGCGTATCGCGCGCCGGATCGACGGTGACGAATGCGATCTCCGCGTTACGGCCACGCGGACCGAGCGTGCGCGTTAGCTGCGTCAGCTTTCCGAGCGCCGCCGGGCAGGTATCGGCGCAGTGCGTAAACCCGAACGTCAGCAGCACGACTTTTCCGCGCTGCGCCTCGAGCGTCCACGGCCGGGCCGCGTCGTCTCGCAACGTGAAATCGGGGGCGCTGCTTCCGCTATCGCAACCCGCGACGAGCGCAATGCAAGCGAGCACGCCGAACCCGAGCACGCGTTTCCACACGGCAATATTGTACGCCCAGGGGTTCTGCGGCTACTAGGGCAACGAACGCACCCATGAACGCTGCGGTCTTCATCGTCCGCGTGCTGCTGGGTGCGCTGCTCTTAGTCGCGGGGGCGCTCAAGGTTGGGCACGCCCCGGAACTCGCGGCGAGCATCGCCGGCTTTCGCCTGCTTCCGGCGGCCATCACCGGCCCGCTCGCGCTCGCGCTGCCGTACTTCGAGCTGTTGCTGGGGCTCTATCTGGTGGCGGGCCTGTTCACTCGGGTCGTCGCCGCGATCGCGTCGGTGCAGTTCGTGCTTTACAGCGGCGCGATTGCTTCCGCCGTGCTGCGCCACATCCCCGCCAACTGCGGATGCTTCGGCCCCGGCGACGCGACCGTCGCCGACTGGCCCCACGTCGCCTTCGATCTGCTGTTGGCCGCCGCGAGCGTTTTCGTTGCGTGGGGAGCTCCCGGAGCGCTCGCGTTCGATCGACGGCTGCGCAGCGCGTGACGAGTCGCACGTGGGCCTTCGCAACGATCGCCATCGTAGCACTCATCGCTATCGGGGCGGTGATTTTCTACTATGTCGGCCCCGGACACCACCGCGTTCAGACGGCGTCGGAGTCGCCGATCGTCGGTAAGGCGCAGGTCGGTCAGACCGCGCCCGAGTTCGAGGTACCGACGACCGGCGGCCTGTTCGATCTCGCGACCATTACCAGGCCGGTGTTCCTCGAGGTATTCGCGACGTGGTGCCCGCACTGTCAGCGCGAGACCGTCGTCGTGGACAGGCTCTACAAGACGTATCGCTCGCGCGTCGCGTTCGTGGCCGTCTCGGGCAGCGACACCGCGATGGACGGCACCTCTGCGTCCTCGCAGCTCGACGTCCTGGACTGGGCGAAGCGATTCAACGTGCAGTATCCGGTCGCATACGACCCGCTGCTGAACGTGGCCAACCTCTATCTCCAGGGCGGATTCCCGACCTTCGCGCTTATCGGTAAAGACAAGAAGGTCGCGTATCTCAACAGCGGCGAGATATCTTTTGGCGAGCTCGACGCCGCTGTGAAAAAAGTGCTGCGCTAGCTGCGACCCTTAGTCGTTGGGCGGAAAGGCGTAGTTCGGCGGCGCAACGGGCTTGCCAATCATCAAGACGATCTGTTGATGCGCGCCGAGCGGTATCGAGCTTAGGTCCCCGTCGTACTTGGTGCCGTTGACATACGCGGTGACGGGGCCGACGAATCCGGCAACGTCCTGTCGCTGCAGCGGCTGACCCCAAACGTCGAAGAGCATGCCGAGCGTGTACGGCCCGCCCTGCGGCGGCGTGAGGCCCGGCGCCTCGAGATGAATGATGCCGCTGGCGTCATGGGTGTGGATCCAGTAGAGGCAGCCGCCGGCGAGGCTCGGAGCGAAACCGATGTATTGCGGGACCTGGATCTGCTTGCCGTCGTTGAAGATCGCGAGGTGGGTGTGCACGTGTAACGTCGCGTACTCCTGCGTGCCGCAGCCGATGCCGTCGACGGCCTGACCGCGACCGCCCTGCGCGGTGTCCGGATACTTGCCCTTGAAGAATTTCGTGCCGAGCGACTGCCCGTCGGCGAGCTGTATCGGCTTGGCCGACGCGCTCGGGCCCGGCGTGGGCGTGGCGTAGGCTTGCTGGACCTTACGGTTCTGCCACCAGTTGAGGCCGGCAAAGATGACGATCAGTGCGACGATCGCGATGCCGATGCCGATGTACACGGGGCGCATCGGGTCGCGGCGCGGCGGCGGGGCGGCGCCTCCGCGGGCTTGGCGGCGGCGTTCGGCACGACTGGGTTGTGACATGGATTCCTTCTAGTGAGGCATGGCCCGTAGCGGCGCGGCGACGGGCTGGTCGGAAAGATCGAGTGGCCTCCCGGGCACCAAGTAGTTCGTGACGTAGTCGGTAACGGCGTCGGCGAGCGGCGTCACCGGCTTGTCGTAACCGGTCGCCCGGAGCCGGTCGATGCGCGCGCAGGTGTAGTACTGATACTTGCCGCGCAGATGCAGCGGCATCTCGATGAACTCGATGCGTTCGGGCATCTCGAGGGCGTGGAAGATCGGACGGACGAGCTCGAGCCACGTGTGCGGCGTCCCCGAGCCGACGTTGAACAGGCCCGCGGCGCCGGACTGCGCGAGGTGCAGCGTCATTTCGACGGCTTCCTTGACGTAGATGAAGTCGCGCTGCTGCTCACCGTCACGATACTCCGGCCGGTAACTCTTGAAGAGCCGCACGCCACCGGACTCGTGGATCTGTTCGTACGCCTTCTGCACGATGCTGCGCATTTCGCCTTTGTGGTCTTCGTTCGGCCCGAACACGTTGAAGTATTTTAGGCCGCAGACGCGCTGGTCGAGGCCCGTACGGGACGAATACAGGTCGAAGAGCTGCTTCGAGTACGCATACGCGTTGAGCGGACGGAGAACGTGCAAGTCGATCTCGTCGGAAAGGTCGGCCTCCAGGCCGCCGTACGTTGCCGCCGAGGACGCGTAGACGAGCCGCGCCTCCTGATTGACGGTCCAATGCGCCAGGTTCTTCGTATACTCGTAATTGTTGCGCAGGAGGTAGTCGGCGTCGTTTTCCGTCGTCGAAGAGCAGGCGCCCAAATGGAAGACCGTCTGCACGTCGCCGAACGTGCCACCCTCGGCCCGCTGGTCTTCGAAGTCGTCGGCGTCGACGTAATCCGCGAAGCGCAGCGGAACGAGGTGCTTCCACTTCTCGGACCGGTCCAAACGGTCGACGACGAGGATGTCGTCGATTCCTCGCCTATTGAGCGCCCAAATGACGGCACTGCCGACGAGGCCTGCGCCGCCCGTAACGACGATTCTCCCGCGTTCTAAGTCGTGCATTGCTCCAACGCACGATAATCCCGCGGATCAGAGGTGGAGTCCTTCCTGAAACCCGGACGAGCCCACCTATTGCCTAAACCGCACGCCTATGCTGAGCGCGCGTCCGGGCCCGAAGTGATTGCCCTGGGCGTTGAGCAGCGTAACATAATAGCGATCGTTGAGCAGATTAGCGATGTCGAGCGTGAGGGCGGCCTTCGGTGATAGCGCGATGCCGTCTTCGACGTCGAAGGTCGTGTGCGGCGTTTCTTTGCAGTAGCCGGGCGTATCGGACGGACAGAACGCCGAGGAGAGGCCGCTGCCGTAATACGCGTCGGCCGAGAACCATCCACCGCGCCGGTTGTTGAGCAGGATGCCGCTCGTGACGGTGTAGCGCTGCTCGTGGTCGGCGGGCGTGAAGCCCGTCGGCAGCCCAAAGCACGGCGCGAGGAGTTGCGTTTCGCATCCTGAGTTCAGCGATACCACGTGTGCAAACGAGAAGTACGCGCGTCCGTTGAGGGGCAACGGCTGCGTATAGGTCAGCGCTTCTTGCGACAACCGGCCCAGAACGTAGTTGATGTCTTGGTGGAGGAGCGTTACGCCGACTTGGGTGTCGTCGATGAGGTCGTTGGCGTTCTTCTGCCAAACGCGAAAGCCGAGCTCGCCTGGACCCAGCGGCATGTGACCGCCGAGCTCGAGCTGGGTGTCGCGTTCGGGCTTGAGATCGAACTGCGCGGCGTTACGCGTTAACGGCAGGTTGAGAAGATAGGCCGTGCTCGGGCTGACGTTCTCGAGCGAGAATGGCTCGAAGAAGCGGCCGACGTACGCGTAGACGCTCGCTCGATTTCCAAAGAAGCGGGTAAGCTTGAACCGCGGGCTGAAGGCGCCGAAGCCCTGGCTGAAATTGGTCGATTTGATCGTGAAGAAGTCATACCGCAGCCCGTAGTCGGCCTGCCAGAGCGGGCTCATGCGCCAGCTGTCCTGAAGGTACGATTGATAGGTATTGCCTAGATTCGGGGAATCGTCCGTCACGGTCGTCGACACGTTCGGTGTGCTGGGAGTCAGAAGCGGAGCGAGGTAGTTGTTCGGCTGGAGCGTGAACGCGTAGTACTTGAGAACGCGGGTGAGGTCGTAGGAGACGCCGGCCGCCACGGTGTGAGCACCGAAGTTTTGATTGTAATCTCCTTGCAAGGTGTAGTCGAGTTCGGTACGGCTGTCGGCGAGCGATAGGCCGCACATCGTCCCAAAGCCCAACGGGTTCTGCGGGGCAAGGGTGAACGCGTTGGCGCAATCCGTCGGGCTGCCGTTGTTCCCGAAGGGAGGCGGCGTGAGATTGAGCGACTCGCCGTAGATCCAATCGTTATGAGGGTCGCCAAAATCCTGGATGCGCGACGCGTTGTATGCCGGGCCGAAGGTAAAAGCACCGGTGTTGCCGATCGCGTGGCGGAACTGCACCGCCAAGAAGGTGTCCGACTGCGATTCGCTGTCATCCGTGTTGCCGGGTGCACCGAACTGAACGTCGTTGGGTATCTGAAAGGTGGAGTGGCTGTTGAAGAACGTGATGTTCGTGAAGTTGTTTCCGCCGGCGGGCAACGTGAAGCGGGCGAACTGTCCGACGGAGCTGGCATCGTTGTGAGGCGAGTTCCAATCGGGCGGATCGAGGCCGCGCGTGGTCGTCGAGCTGCTCAGGGCGACGTCGAAGCCGCCGCCTCCCTCGAGCGGCGCGTGGTACCCCATCGTCGATTGCGCGTTGGTGTACGACCCGAACGATGCGTAACCGTCGGCGCCGGGCGGACCCGTCCCGGCCCGCGTGGACATGTTGAAGACCGCGCCGAAACGCAGGCCGTATTGCGCGGGGTACGCCCCTTCGATGAGATCGACGAAGGAGAGATTGTTGATGTTGATCTCGCTGCCGATGTCGCGGTTCAGCTCCTGCGGCAGCGGAACTCCGTCGATCATATAATTGATGACGCCGTGATCGCCATTGATGTGGACCACGCCGTTGGCGCCCGCAACGGCACCCGGCATCTGGGTTTCCATCCTGGTGAAGCTGTTGTTGAAGGGAAGGCGGGTCAAGGCTGTGCTGTTCAAAACGACATCGCTGCCGCTTCCGTGAAGTGCGAGCGACTGCGACTGAGTGACCACGGCATGCTCGATCTCGCTAAGCTTGACGAGGGCGATGCTAATCGTAGCGCCGCCGCTTCCCAGGTCGACTCGGATTAGCCCGCGCAAGTCCCCCTGCCGCGCCTCTACGTCGTACGTGCCCAGCGCGAGCGGAGGAAACGCAAAATGCCCCCTCGCGTCGCTGCTCGTCTTGACGGTGAGATTGTTACCTGACGCGGTGACCGCAATGGCGCTTGCCGGATGTCCGTCGCGCGTCACGGTTCCGCTCAAGAAGGCGCTCGCGTTGACGGCGTATACGGGCGCCGCCGCCAGGGCGCTTAACGCGAGGAGAAGGGCCGAACACACGGCTGCTCTTGCCATGCTATTGATAATAGCGTATCATTATCAAAAAGGTCAAGGGTCAGGGTGGCGAACAAGGGGCTTGCGGTGAGCGGACAGAGCCGGAAAACGAAACAGCGAGACGCGCTCTCGGAGATCTTGGAGCGCGCCGAGTCGCCCTTGAGCGTGACCGAGCTCTACGATGCCGCGTCGAAGCGGATCGAGGGGCTTGGGGTGGCGACGGTCTATCGCACCGTCGGCTCGCTTCTCGAGGGCGGTCTAATCGAGACCGTCGAGATTCCAGGCGAACCCACTCGCTACGAGCGCGCGGACAAGGGGCATCACCACCACTTTCAGTGCGAGCGTTGCGACCGCGTGTTCGACATCAGCGGATGCCTAGACAACCTGCGGCGGCTCCTGCCGCCCAAGTTCAAGCTGAACGGACACGCGGTCACGCTCTACGGCGTCTGCGCCGCCTGCGCGCGTTAGCGAACCAAGGCTTCGCTAAAACGGCGCGGCCAGGCGGAGCAGGAAGTTACGGCCGTTCGCGATCTGCGTCGTGTTGAAGCCGTTGGCGACTTTGATCGGGTATTGGTGGTTCAAGATGTTGATCAACTGCAGAGACACGCCGAGGCCTTGACTCTGCGGTCCGGTTCCCGGGCTCACTATGCGACCGAGGGCGAAATCGAGTGTCGTATGCGCCGGCAGGGTTCCGTGCAAGCTGACATTGGCGTCCTCGAACTGCACCGGGAATCCGCTGCCATAGTTGCCTTGCAGCGTCGCGTACCAGAGCTTATTGGGGCCACCGAAGTGGTGCGTGTACGCGGCTGTGGACGCGACGGTTTCGCTGTGGTCCTCCAGCGAGAGCTGGGCGACGCACGAAATGCCGGGCGGGTTAGGTGGGAAGAGAAAGGTCGAGCCCGATACGCACGCCGCGTATGAGCCCGAGACGGTTCCAGTGAAGAACCACCGGTCGCCGTCGAGCATCCGATCCTGTAGGCGAAACTCAACGCCGTTGTTCAGACCGATCGAGTTATTGAAGACCGCGAAGAGCGGCGTGTTGAGGAACTGTTGCGTGTCCAAGATGTTGACCACCGTCTTCTTGAAGACGTTCACGGATCCGGTGAACTGGGAGTTGAACGAGTGCGTTAACCCCAGCTCGTAGTACGCGTCGCTCTCAGGCTTGAGGTCGTATACGGGATTGGGTGTGCTGCAAGGCGCCTGCTGCGAGAGCGCGACGCAGTCTTGCCGAACGTCTTCCAACAGCGGCGCCGCATAGAATCTGCCGTAGTAAGCGTGCGCGACGTTCTTGCCGCCGTCCCATACGTTGACGCCGATGCGCGGACTCAGCTGCCATCCTCCCACGTATCCGGTCGAATGGTCGTACCGAAGCCCGTAGTTCCAAACGATGTTGGGCGACATCTGCCACTTGTCTTCCGCATAGAGGCCGATCTGCGATCCGGCCTGTCCTTGAGGCGCCACGAACGCCGGGAAATACGGCGAGGCGACCTTTCCGGAGCTCTTGCAGTCGACGAAATAGCAGGCGAAGATTTGGTCTGCCGTCGCGGTCTCGCGGCTGATGTCGACGCCCACCTTCCACGCGTGATTTTTCGTGGCCCGAAAGTCGGAGGCGCGTACGCCGACGTACTCGGCGAACGTGTCTTGCTGCAAGCCGATTCCATGGACGGTTTTCGCGCAGGTCGGCGGACAAACGCTAAAGTCGGGTTCGGTCGCGAGCACGTCGCTGGCGAGGTCGCCGTCATAGGCAATCCGAGTCGAGCGCCACCAGGGAATTACCTGGAACACGCCGTTGCCGTCGCGCGAGATCGTCGTCCAATTCAAGTTCGAAAACTGGTCGTACTCGCGCTGCGTATCGAGCGTACCCTGCGCGTTGAGAATAGGGTCGTAGGGATTGTTCGGATCTACGTTGATCGGAACCTCATATTGCGAAAATTGGTTCGAGTAATCGAAAGCCAGCGTGCTGCGAGGATTCAATTGGGTGAGGAAGCGCACGAACTGATCGCTGCTCGAACTGGCGTCGTTGATCGGATTGAAGGTCGGCGCATCCAGTCCACGGCTCGTCGTCTGAGTATTCGCGTTGAGGAACAGCTCGCTCGACCCGAAGCGTGACGCGATGTCGAGCGTTCCTACGCCCTGATTTTGGTTGCCGAAGCCCCCGGTGATCGTGCCGTAAAATCCTGCTGGGATGTCGGTTGGCCTATTGCTGATGATGTTGACGACCCCGCCCATGCGGTCGCCACCGTATTCCGCCGGAATCGCCCCCGTCAGCACCTCGATCGAGTCGATGGCCTTCGGATCGATGATCTCGGCGAAGTTCGACGTCGTGGCCAGCGGCAGGGGCGCGCCGTCGATGTTGTACGTCACGCCGTGGAAGCCGTTGATCACCGGCTCGTTGTACGAGAACTGGATGACGCCGGGCAGCGTTTCTAGCATTTTGTCGAGGCTGTTGTTGACCGGAGACGCCTGGATCGTGTCACGGTCGAGCAAATGTACCGAAGGTGCGTTGCTCTGAGCGCCGTGACCGACGGCCGTTACCGTGGTCCTACCGATCTCCTTGAGTTCCGTCGAGAGAGGAATATCCACGGTGGCGACGGTTTCGCTGGTCACGGTCACCAAAAAGGACAGGTCGTGAGCGTTGGCCGCGTGAGCGGTCAGGCGATATCGCCCAAATGGAACCTGCGAGAAGACGTACTCGCCCGACGCGTTGGTAGTGACGGCGAAGCGCGAGCCTTCGCCCTCGAGGGTGACGTTTGCGTGTGGAGCGGGCTTACCATCGACCGTGACGGTGCCACGGACGAGCCCGATGGTTGCGGCCGCGGCCGGCAGGGCCAGCGCGTACGCCAAAAAAGCGGCGGCAAGCGCCGTGAAAAAACGGGACATGGCTCTCCTTCGATCTACAGTTAGCGAGTGCGACGAGGAAGCGCCGCGCGTACGCGATTACGCGCGAACGGTCGCCGCGATCGGAGGAGGACGAGCGAAGCGGCGGCGTGCGCCGAAGAAAGAACGATGAAGGGCCGGAGTTGTTGGACGGCGCGCCCAGCGCGGCGTCCGAGATGAGAAGGCGAGTCGCGCAATCGCGAAGACGACGCTAGCGAGAACCGCGACCGCGAAGATGGCGATCCGCCGCACGATCCACGCGACGGCGGCGAGTACGAGCAGGACCGCGAGCGGCGCGACGCCGGCATGATGCGGCTCAATGGCCTCGGCGATGCCGAACCAGAGCGTTACGGCCGCGCCGAGCGCGGCAAGGCTCGGAAGGCGCTCGTGCAAGCGCGCTGCAAGGACGGTGCCGTCTGGGGTGACCCCCACTGCGCTCCAAGCCAGCGCGCCCAAGCCGACGACGAGGCTCAGCGCGCCGACGATCGCGACTTGTACCAGCAAGCCGTGATAGCCGCCGCCCATGGCGTGCTCGTTGCCGTAGAGCGCCGCGTGGGCACCCAGCGAGGCGAGCAAGCCCAGGGCGAGCGCGCCTGGAACCTTCCGCGGGATCACACGGGTCCATTTCTAGACCGGGTCAAGGGGAGACCTTGGGGCCGCGTCGTACTGACCCTGCCCCTTGGCGCTACGCCGGCCCAGCGGGATTGGAGCGGGGAAGTAACCTTACAGTCATGAGCACGCGAATCGTCGAGAACGCCGATACCGTTAGCCTGGTTTGCGCGCTGTTGGTGCGCTTTCCGGAGCTGGCGTCGATTCGCTCCGGCCCGACGGAGCGCACGTTGCGCCTGACGTTCGCGGTGCGCCAGCGGTTGGACCGAGCCGCGCAGACGGGTCTGAGCGAGGCTCTCGAAGACCACGTGCGCAGCTTCCTGGCGCTGGCCAAAGAAGAGCCGACGGTGCTGCGCGTCGAGTGCGAAGGCGACCGTACGATGACCTTCGTCCACGTGACGCGCGACTTGGAGACCTTCTCCAAGGAAGAGCTGGAGTTGCAGGTCGGGCTCTTCAGCAACCGTTTGGGCGATGCGCTCGTGCGCAACCCGCACCCGGACGATTACCTCGAGGCCGATCCGGCTGCCGAAGACGAAGCCGCGCTCTACGCGATCGAGGCACTGCGCGATCCCGAGCAGTCCAAGAGTTTGGTGGGGTTTAGAGAAGAAAAGCGCGTGCTCGTCTACTTCTTGAAGTCGCAGAAGAAAGCCAAGGCGTCAGCTCGCCGCTAGAACGCGCCGCCCTCAAGGTACTCCTGGTGGGGGACGTGGTCGGATCTCCCGGCCGCGAAGTCTTGAAGCGCTGCGTCGCGCTGCTGCGGGAACAGCACCACATCGACGCTTGCATAGCTAACGGTGAGAATGCCGCGGGCGGCTTCGGCCTGACCGGACAGACAGCCCAAGAGATGTTCGACAGCGGCGTAGACTTCATCACGGGCGGGAATCACATCTTCGACAAGCGCGACTTCGCGGAGTATTTGGAAACGAGCGCGCGCGTCATCCGTCCGGCCAACTACCCGCCCTCCGCGCCCGGCCGGGGCGCCGGAACGTTCACCGCCAACGGTGTCACGTTCGCCGTACTGAACCTGATGGGCCGGACCTTCATGCCGCCCGTGGACGACCCGTTCCGTTGCGCCGACGCTCACCTCCCCGAACTTCAAGCGCAAACCCCGATCGTCATCGTCGACGTCCACGCCGAAGCGACCTCGGAGAAGGTCGCCCTCGGCCGCTACCTCGACGGCCGAGTCTCGTGCGTCGTGGGGACGCATACCCACGTCCAGACGGCGGACGAGCAGATTCTGCCGGGAGGGACGGCCTACCTGAGCGACCTGGGCATGACGGGGCCGACGGAAGGCATTATCGGAATGGAAGCCAAGGCCGTACTGGACCGTTTTTTGACCGGTCTCTCGGAGCGCTTCAGCGTCCAGCGAAATGGATCGCGCCAGTTTTGCGGCGCGGTGGTTACAATCGATCCAAGTTCAGGAAAGGCGAACGAAATAAAACGCATTTTTCTTAAGGGCATCGCGTGAACTCCGGCGTTACCCTTAAGGTTTCGGCGAAGAGCAATCCCAACGCGGTGGCCGGCGCGCTGGCGGCGGCGCTGCGGGAGCGCAACAGCGTCGAGCTGCAGGCCGTCGGCGCGGGCGCGATCAATCAGGCGATCAAGGCCGTAGCGATTGCGCGCAGTTATTTGAAGGGCGCTCAGTTCGATGCGGTTTGCACGCCGTCGTTCGTGGTCGTCGCCATCGGCGAGAGCGAGCGCACCGCGATCTCACTGCTCGTCGAACGCCGCAAGGTAGAAGAGAAGGTTTCCAAGGGTGAAGATTGACCTGCATTCGCACACGCGGATGAGCGACGGCACGCTGTCGCCTCAAGAGCTGTCGGATTTCATGGGAGAGCGCGGAGTCGAGCTCTTTTCAATTTCGGACCACGACACGCTGGCCGCATACGGCATGTTCGAGCCCCCGCCGGGAGCACGCGTGATCACGAGCATCGAGATCAACACGACGTGGCGCGAGAACGAGGTCCACGTGCTCGGCTACGGCGTCCCTCTGGGCCCGTCGCCGATCAACGAGCTGCTCGAATACAACCAGACGCAGCGGCGCCTGCGAGCGGAGACGATGGTGGAAAAGCTGCGCCAGGCGGGCTACGCGATCACGCTCGAAGACGTGCTGCGCGAATCCGGCGATGCTGTGGCGATCGGCCGTCCCCACGTGGCCAAAGCGCTCGTGCGGCTGGGCATCGTCGACAGCGTCGACGCCGCCTTCAGGCGGGCGCTGGGGCGCGAGAGGCCCGGCTACGTGCCGCAGCACTATACGACTCCGGAGCACGCCATCGAGAAGATCGCGGAGGCCGGCGGGATCCCCGTGCTCGCGCACCCCGGACGCCTACGCGACCGCGTGCTGATCGACGAGCTGGCGGGCCGCGGCCTGCGCGGGCTCGAGGTATTCTATCCGCTGCACGATGCGGCGGACACGGCCGAGTTTCGAGAGAAGGCCAGGCAATACGGGCTCGTGATGACCGGCGGCATGGACTTTCACGACATCCGCTATCACACGCAGGGCGTCGGCATGGAGGTGGACGCGGCCGACATCGCGCCGTTCCTCGAGCTCGTCGAAGTCTTCGCGTAGGAGGTTCGTGAGGTGTTGAGCGCGGCAGCGCTGGCGGCTGCGATCAACGCGCCGACGCGCACTCCGCGGCTCGCCCACACCGTCGTCGCCGGTGAGATCTACGATCTCGACGCGCACCGCGTGCTGTACGGGCGCAATGCCAACCTGCTCATGGTCGCGGCTTCGACGACGAAGCTGTTGACGGAGGGGACGAGCCTGGCGCTGCTCGGTCCGAACTTCCGCTGGACGACGCCGGTCTATCGCACCGGGCCGATCGACCCGCAGGGCGTGCTGCACGGCGACATCGTGCTCGTCGCGAGCGGCGATCCCAACCTGTCGCAACGCATCCAATCCGACGGAACCCTCGCCTTCGAGAACGAGGATCACGCCTACGACGGCTCGGCCGACACCAAGGCCGTACCCGGCGATCCGCTTGCAGTGTTGCGCGACCTCGCGGCGCAGGTTGCAAAGGCCGGCATCAAGCGCGTGGAGGGAGGCGTCGTGATCGATACGTCGCTCTTCCCGGACCAAGGTGCGGAAGGCGGCACGGGCGTGTTCGTCTCGCCAATCGTCGTCAACGATAACATCGTCGACGTCACGGTGACGCCTGGGGCGCACCCTGCCGATCCGGTGAGCATCAACGTTTCGCCGCAGACGCCGTACGCGCGTTTCGTCAACCGCGCAACGACTGGAGCGGCAAAGAGCGATGCGACGATCGATCTCAGTGCCGACGCTCGGGATGCCGCCGGAAATCACGTGGTGGCGATCGCCGGCGCGCAGCCGGTCGGTCCGAGCGTGCTCTACGCCTATCGCGTCCCCGAGCCGCGACTCTTCGCCCAAGCGGCGTTCACCGTGGCGCTCGAGGGCGCCGGCGTAACGGTAGCCGGCGCGCCCGACGGTGCTCAGCACAGCTACGCGGCGGAAGATCTCGTCGCGAAGCACGTCTCGCCGCCGCTTTCGGAAGACGTCTACGTCACGCTGAAGGTCAGCGATAATCTCCATGCAGCGCTGATGCCGTATACGTGGGCCGTGTACCGCGCGCGCGCGTCGAGCGATTACCTCAAGAACGGGTTCGCGCTCGAATCTAAGCTGCTGACCGGCGCGGGGCTCACGCTCGACCAGGCGGCGCAGCAAGACGGCGAGGGCGGCACCGCCTACTTCACACCCGATTTTATGGTGCACTATCTCGCGTGGGTGCGCGCGCAGGGCTGGTATCCGCAGCTGCTGCGCGGCCTGCCGATCCTGGGCGTCGACGGAACGTTGGTCGACATTCAGCGATCGTCGCCCGCGCGCGGCAAGGTCTTCGCGAAGACCGGAACCGACGACAGCGACAACTATCTCAACGACGGTGGCGTCTACGAAAAAGGCCTCGCTGGTTACACTACGACCCGTTCGGGCCGGCACGTCGCGTTCGCGTTCTACATCGGGGCAATGAACGGGCCGCACGATGAAGACACCGGCCACGTCGCCGGGGAGATACTCGGCGCGATGGCCGCCGCGACGTACGAGTCGCTGTAAGCTAGCGCCTCGCGAGCGCTGCGCCGACCGCCGCGCGCACGAGTTCGAGGATGTTCGAGGCATCGCGTTCGTACGACGCCAGCATCTCGGCCTGACACGCGATCACCTCGGTTTCGTGCATGTACTTGTGATTGACGCGCACATTGTACGCGCATCCCGCCAGCGCCGCGTGCGCGAATTCTGCCGCGCAGCCGACGTCGCTTGCAAGTGCCTTGGTCTTCGCCTCGCTCAAGCGGAGCGCAAGCTCGAGCACGCGCAGCGCGAGGCCGGCGGCGCGCAGCGGCTCCTCGGCAGCCCCTTGCAGCGCCGCGTCGAGGGCTTCACGGCGCACCTGCACCTGCGCTTCGTCGTCCTTGGGGAGAGCCTGTGCCGCCACGACGGCCGCAAAGGCGGCCTCGTCGCGCAGGCGCGCCGCGGCCAGCTCGTCGCGGAGCCGGTCGGCCTCGTCGACGACGTCCTCCAGCGGCGCCGATGCGATCCGCCCGACCATCGCGACCAACGCGGCTGCGACGGCGCCGATCAGGGCCGCGGCGCTGCCGCCGCCCGGCACGGGATCGTGCGAAGCGAGGCGGCGGAGGTACTCGTCGAGCGTTTCCACGCGGGGCAGAGTTGGCGGATGGGTTCGGCGAGCCTGCGGCGAAAGGGCGGCGTGCTATTTACCCTAATCCCCAGGAGTTCATCTTGCCAGTTTTGGATCCAGTCCAAGGCGACGTTAAAGACCGCAGCCTCGCGGACGCGGGCCGCTCGCGTATCGCGTGGTCGGCGGCGTATATGCCCGTCCTTGCCCAGATTCGCGACCGCTTCGAGATCGAGAAGCCGCTGCGCGGCATGCGCATCGGCGCGTGCCTGCACGTCACGACCGAGACCGCGAACCTCATGCTCGCGCTGCAGGCCGGCGGCGCCCAGCTCGCGCTCTGCGCCAGCAACCCTCTCTCGACCCAGGATGACGTCGCGGCGGCGTTGTGCGACTACGGCGTCGCGACGTACTCGATCAAGGGAGAAGATCACGCCACCTACTACTCGCACATCGAGTCGGTGATCGCGACGCACCCGCAGATCTCTCTGGACGACGGCTGCGACCTGGTGACGAGGATCTTCACCAAGCATCCTGGCCAGCTCGCGAAGATGATCGGCGGCTGCGAGGAGACGACGACGGGCGTGATCCGCCTGCGCGCGATGCAGCGCGACGGCGTGCTGCCCTACCCGGTCATCGCCGTGAACAACGCGCTCACCAAGCACATGTTCGACAACCGCTACGGCACGGGGCAGTCGACGCTAGACGGGATCATTCGCGCGACAAACGTGCTGCTCGCCGGGCGCACGCTGGTCGTAGTCGGCTACGGCTGGTGCGGACGCGGCATCGCGTCGCGAGCCGCCGGCATGGGCGCGCACGTGGTCGTGACCGAGGTGGACCCGCGCAAGGCGATCGAGGCCACCATGGACGGGTACCGTGTGATGCCGATGAGCGACGCCGCGAAGATCGGCGACATTTTCGTCACGGTCACCGGAAACTATCACGTGGTGCGTGAGGAGCACTTTAAGTTGATGAAAGACGGAGCGATCGTCGCCAACTCCGGCCACTTCAACGACGAGCTCGACCTCGAATCGATCAAACGCCTAGCGCGGGGCAAGACCGAGCCGCGGGCGTTTGTCGAGCAGTACGAGCTGCACGACGGCCGCAAGATCTGCATCCTCGCCGACGGCCGCCTCGTCAATCTCGCCGCGGCCGAGGGTCATCCGGCTGCAGTGATGGACATGTCGTTTGCCAATCAGGCGCTTTCGACGGCGTATCTCGTGTCGCATCACGAGGCGTTGGAGAAGAAGGTATACGACGTACCCATCGAGATCGACGAGGAGGTCGCGCAACTCAAGCTCTCTTCGATGGGCATCGAGATCGATACGATGACGCCGGAGCAGGTGAAGTACAGCGCGTCTTGGAGCGAGGGGACGTAGGGTGACGTACACGCGGCTCTTCACCAGCGAGTCGGTGACCGAGGGCCATCCCGACAAGCTCGCCGATCAGATCTCGGACGCGGTGCTCGACGCGCTGCTGCGCGACGATCCGTATTCCCGCGTGGCCGTCGAGACGTTCGCAATCACGGGCCAGATCCACATCGCGGGCGAGGTGACGACCAGGACCTACGTCGACATCCCGAAGCTTGCGCGCGAGGTGGTCCGCGACGTCGGCTACACGCGCTCGGCGATCGGCTTCGACGCCGAGACGTGCGGCGTCAGCGTCTCGATCGACGAGCAATCGCCGGACATCGCGCTGGGCGTCGATCGGTCGCTCGAGGCGCGCTCGGGCGATGACGACGAGTTCGAGCTGGTAGGTGCGGGAGACCAGGGCATGATGTTCGGTTACGCGTGCCGCGAGACCGAGGAGCTTATGCCGCTGCCGATCGTGCTGGCCCACAATCTCACGCGCCACCTGGCCGCGATGCGCAAGAACGGCGACATTCCCTACCTCCGTCCCGACGGCAAGTCGCAGGTTACGGTCGAGTACGACGGCGACCGGCCGCTGCGCGTCGAGGCCGTGGTGGTTTCGACGCAGCACGATCCCGAGATCCCGCTGGAACAGATCCGTCGCGAGATCACGGAGAAGGTGATCGACCACGTGATCCCTGTCGCGATGCACGACGATCGCACGCGCGTCTACGTCAATCCGACGGGCCGTTTCGTGATCGGCGGTCCGAAGGGCGACGCGGGGCTCACCGGGAGAAAGATCATCGCCGATACGTATGGCGGCATGGCCCGTCACGGCGGCGGCGCGTTCTCCGGGAAGGATCCCACCAAGGTCGATCGCTCGGGTGCTTACGCCGCCCGCTGGGTCGCGAAGAACGTCGTCGGCGCCGGTCTCGCGGACCGCTGCGAGGTCCAAGTCGCCTACGCGATCGGCGTCGCGCATCCGATGAGCGTGTCGATCGAGACGTTCGGCACCGGCCGGCTCCCCGAGGAGCGCATCGCCGCCGCCGTTAAGGCGGTGTTCGATCTTCGACCGGCCGCGATCATCCACTACCTTCAGTTGCGCCGTCCGATCTATCGGCAAACGGCTTCCTACGGGCACTTCGGCCGCCCGGATCTGGATCTGCCCTGGGAGCGGCTAGACCGGACCGACGCGCTGCGTAAGGCGACTGCATTTAATGGAGAAGAACTTCGTGTACCGAACTTTGCCGGTTAGACTCGCCGCCGTCGTTGCGGCATTCGCGGCATGCGGCGCGCTCGCGCAAGCGACGACGTTCGTGCCGTCGCAGACGTTCAAGGCCGGAACCCGCATTCAGTGCTCGCTCGAGGAACATCTCGACTCTTCAAAGCTGACCTACGGCGACAAGTTCCGGCTGCTCATCGTGGATACGTCGTTCCCCGCGCTGCACGGCGGGTATATCGTGGGCTGGATCACCGACGTACGGCAGCCGGCGGGATCCGACCGCGCACGCGTCGGCTTCTTTCTGACGACGATCCACCTTGCCAACGGACAGAAGAAGAGCATCACCGCCTACGTCGTCAACAAGGGCGTCGTGCAACTCAACCCATCGGCACAGTACAAACAGCGCCAGCAGCTTTCGCCGATGTCCGGCGTCCCGTACGGCACCGTAACGCCCGGACCGATCGCGTGGCAAATGCGCCTCGGCAGCGGGCCTTCGACCGTCAAGCACGAGCAATCCGGGACGCTGGGCGGCTACGTCTACGGCACGAAGCCAAACGAACCGATCGTGGTCAATGCGGGCACATCCGTCACCGTGGAGCTCGCCGAAAACCTCACCGTCCCGTAGGGTGCAGTAACTGCTCCATCGTGCACTGCCGCGGCGCCTTATCAGTTCGCCAGCGCAGCAGCCGCGCCGCGTGCCTAAAACGATGCCCGGTCACGTGATCGAAAGCCACCTCGACGACGACCTGCGGCCGGACCGGAAACCATTCTGAAGCCTCTCCGCGCCGCCAGCGGCTCGGTCCGCCCGGGGCCGTGCCCGTGAAGCCCGGTGGTTCGACGATCGGACGGATCAGCTCGGCGGCCCGTTTACGTTCGGCAGCGCTCATCGATCCGACGAAGCCCACGTGGTTTAGCTTTCCCGCGTCGTCGTAGAGTCCGAGGAGCAGCGACGCGACCGCGCCGCCGCTCCCGGTACGAAAGCCGCCGACGACGCAGTCCGCCGTGTAGTTGCGCTTGACCTTAACGGCCGCATCGCGGCTGCCGAACGCGTAGGCGACGTCGCGTTTGGCAATGATGCCGTCGAGCCGCGCCAGGCTGCCGCCTAGCCAGAGCTTCGCGAGCGCGCCGTCCCGCGTCGCCGGCGAGAGCCGGAGGGTCGGAATTTCCGCGAAGTTTCGCGTGACGAAAAGATCGAGGCGTTCGCGGCGCGCATGCAGTGCACGCTCGTAGAACGCGCTGCGGCCTTCGACGAGCAAGTCGAAGACCACATACGATGCCGGAGTCTCCTGTGCGAGCCGCTGCACGCGGCTCGCGGCCGGATGAATGCGCTGGAGGAGGGCGTCGAAGTCGGAGCCGTCGTCCGTTGCCACGAGCAGCTCGCCGTCGACGACGAATTGCCGTGCGCCCGCCTTCAGCAGGGCCGCGACGATCTCGGGGAAGTAGCGCGTCAGCGTTTCGCCGGATTTCGATTGCAGCTCGACCTCGTCGCCGTCGCGAAAGGCGATGCAGCGAAACCCATCCCACTTGGGCTCGTAGCTCCAACCGTCGCCTTCCGGAATGCGCGCGACGGCTCGAGTCTCCATCGGCTCGATCGGCGGTCGAAGCAGCAGCGATTCAAACCGCGGCATGAGCGCCCATGTCGGCAAACTTCGCGAGGTTGAAACGCCCGCGGGCGCTCAGCAACGGCTGCCACAGATCGCCGATTTTGGCGAGACGTTCGGGGACGTTGAAGATCGTGAAGTCGCCCGGCTCGCAGCCGGCCTCGATCTCCTCCCATGTCACCGGCGTGGAGACGGTGGCGGACTCGTTGGGGCGCACGGAATAGATCGACGCCAGCGTCTTGCCGAACGCGTTCTGGTTGTAGTCTACGAGGACGTGGTTCGGCGGCCGATTTGCGACGCGATAGATCGCGGTGAGTACGTCGGGGTGCGCCTTGGCCATGTGATGACCGATCTGTTTGGCGATGGCCCAGACCTCGTGCTGCGTGAGCTCGCGGCGAATCGCGACGTAGACGTGCGCGCCTTTGCTGCCCGACGTCTTGGCGTATGGCGTCATGCCCAGCCCCTCGAGCACGTCGCGCACGATCAATGCCGCCTCGCGGACGACGGCGAACGTCGCGCCGGGCGTCGGATCCAGGTCGAAGTGCAGATAGAGCGGACGATCTGGATCCTCGCACAGCGAGTACCACGGATTGAGATCGATGCATCCGAGGTTGATCAGCCAGAGCAGCGCCGGCCGCCCGTCGACGAGCGGAAAGTCGATGACGTTGCCGGAGCTGTGCTCCACGGAACAGGTCCGGATCCACGGCGGGCGCGGCGATGGCGTGCGCTTCATGTAGAAGAAGTCTCCGGTGACGCCGTGCGGATAGCGCTTCATCACCATCGGCCGATCGGCGACGTGCGGGATCAGCACGTCGGAGATGTTCAGGTAGTAGCGCAGCAGATCGCCCTTCGTGAGCTTGAGCTTCGGAAAGTAGATCTTCCGCAGGTTGGTCAACGCGACGCGGCGCCCGTCGACGTCGAGCGTGGCGTCGTCGACGTCGCTCGGAATCGCCACGGCATCGCGGTCGCGCCTGGGACGCTCGGCCATCCTCGCTTATACCCGCAAGGCAGGGTGGCGTTCCTGGCCGTGGAACCAGGGACCGCCGGCCGCCGAGCTACCACGCCGTTCCGGATTAGCTCAGTTGGTAGAGCAGCTGACTGTTAATCAGCGGGTCGTTGGTTCGAGTCCAACATCCGGAGCCATAAAACAAGGGCCCGTTTCTCGAACGGGCCTTTGTATTCGCCGCTATTTCGGCACTATGCTGACCGTCACGCCGACTGGGTGGTCTGGGCCCAGGATTATGTGCGTAGCCAAGCCGCCGTGCGGATAATCCCAATAGCCTACGTCGCCGGGGTCGAACCGAGAAAAGTGAAACTGTCCTGCAACGATGTGCTTGGCTTGCGGATTCACCAGACGGTGCCCAAATCGTGGTATCCAGAACTGGCGAACCGGGCCCTCGCCGCCAGCTAGGTCGGCCCTGCCTTGATAGGTGGCGGTCGAGCCGCTTATCTTGAACTGGTACGCCATGTTGTCAACCGATCGCCGACCGCGATATGTTTCCGGTCACTGTACCGCGCCGGGTTTTAGAACGTAATGACCGAGATGGATGGCCGTAAAGGACGTGCTGCCTTTGGGAAGCTCCGCGAACACAAAGCGCGTCTGCATGGTTCGTCCCACGATAAAGAGGTTCCACGCATCGTCGTAGCCGCAGAATTCGTACGTTGCGAACTTGGCGTCTTTGTGCCGCGATAGGGGGCCTACGCTGCTCTCGGTTGTAAGACGGGAAAGACCCGGTCGAGCGCGGTCACCGAAAGCGTGCGAAGTACGCCGGCCCGAGTCGAACGAAGTGCGAGGTCGCCGCCGCTGGAACGCGCGAGCCGCAACAGCCGGATCAACTCTCGCAACGCCGCCGAATCTAGGCTGGAGACGGAGTCAAGGTCGAGAACAACGCGCTCCGCGCCCGCGCGCAGCGCTTCAAGCATTGCTGGTTCTAGAGCGTCAAGGCTCTCTGGGCGATACTCGATCGTGACGGATTCCATGCGATGCTGTGACAGCTTCGGGACGCGGTGGGATGCGATCATGGCTGACCTCCTTATCACGGCGCGGAAGACGGAGCCCATCGTACCGAACCGGGCGTACAAAAGCGTACGGAAACCAGACCAGGAAGGCGCTCGATCGCCTGGAATGAGCGGCGACAGGGGGTTTTAGCATGCGTTATCGTCTCGCGCTGCTCGCCGCGGCTTTCACAGTCGTTCTGTTGGCGATCCCGCCATCCGCCACGTCGATGACGCCTGCCGCGATCGGCGTCGGGCCGAACGGTTACGACTTCTTGATCGGGACTTGGTCGTGCAGGAACAGCACGCCGTCGACGATGGAAGGACCGTCGAAGACGACCGTCACCATCGCACGCACCGCGGGTGGCACACTCTCGGTCCATGTTTCCGCTGCGAACTTCGACGCTATGGGTTATATCGTCTATGCTTTTGAGACGAAGACGTGGTGGAATCCGTCGATGCTAGCCGACGGCGGCTACGGGACCGAATCATCGCGCCAGACGGGCAGGAAAACCATGTGGACCGGCTCGTTCACGGATCCGCCGTCCGGTAAGACGGTGCAAGTTCGTGACACCTATACATTTCTGAACGCCACCACCTACACCGACCTCTATCAGGCCGATGTAAACGGCACGTGGAAGGTCGAAGGGAACAGCACGTGTAGGAGGGCGTAGAGATTGCAAAGGCCCGCCTATGGAGCGGGCCTTTGGCTTTGCGGGATTCGCAGCCTAGCTAGTGAGGTGGGCGGCCTCCACCTCCGGGCCGGCCGCCTCCGCCACCACCTCCGGGGCGCCCGCCTCCGCCGCCACCACCGCCCGATGGATGCGGCGCTCCCCAATTGCCGCGCGAGTACGAGGGAGGAGACCCATACGATCCACGCGGAGACGACGGATAGGATCCGCGCGAATAGGACGGATACGATCCGCGTGAGTATGACGGATACGAACCGCGTGAGTATGACGGGTACGATTCACGTGAGTACGGAGAAGCGTACGATCCGCGTGAGTACGAGGGCATCTCGCGCTGGTAGGATGGAGCCGATTGACGCTCGGCGTACGGGTTGCGGGTGCCTCCGTATGACTCGCGCGTTCCTCCGTACGAATCGCCGCGCGACGTAGAGAACCGGCCCCATGAATCGGAAGGCGCCCTTTCTTCTCGCCCAGCTTCACTTGGTGCGGAAAGCGCTCCACGCGAATCCCTAGCTGACGTCGCGCCCCCGGAACCGGCCGGAAACTCAGCCGACCGTGCCTCGCCGCGGCCTGCATTGAAGCGCTCCCACGACGAAGATGGTGCGAACTCGTTGCGAGGAGTTTCGGCTTGACGCATGCTCGCACTATTCTCGCTGCGCATCGTCGGCGCCGCATTCTCGCGCACCGCCGGCGCCGCGTTCTCCCGAGTCACCGGCGCGTTCATTCGTTGAGTCGCTTCGATCTGTCGCGACGTTGCGGCATTCTCACGAGTTACCGGCGCGTTCTCACGCGCAAACGACGGATTCCCACGCCTTTGGAATGCATTCGCACGAGTCTCTGGCGCATTCGCATGAGCTATGGGTGCGTTGGCCCTAGTTACCGGCGCATTCACGCGAGACACTGGAGCATTTGCACGACCGAGCGCCGCACGCTCCGTAGCATGCATTGCTGCGTTCGTGCGAGTCGCCGCCATATTCTCGCGAGATACTGGAGCGTTCGCACGACTGACCGGCGCCCGTGCGGCGGAATGTCCCGCTAGCCCGGCGCGAGAGGTACGCGCGGCAAGTGTCCCATGCAACGCGAAGCGTGGCGAGTTGAAGGCCTTAGAGAAAGTCACGGGTGCGTGCACAGTGCCGTGCGAGAAAGCCAGGTTACTGCGCGTCGGCTTAATCGGCAGCGCTCCGTGAATCGTTCCGAAACGACGCCCGATGTCACGCCGATTCACCGCAACCGTGTGTCCGGAAACCGTTCCGTGACGGAAGTGTCGAATCGTGGTTCCGGTCGCGCCGCCATGGCGGAAGTTACGATAGGTCCGATAGACGTTGGTGATGTTGGTGACGTTGACGATGTTGTTCGCAAAGCCTGGGTAGCCATAACCGCCAAAGCCAAAGCCAAAGCCGACGCCGCCATACCACCACGGATAAAACGGTTCGTACGGTGCGATCGGAACCCACCCGATATAAGGATATGGGTAGGCGTATGGAGCCGAATAGCCCGGGCCTCCCTCGCCGTACTGGGTCGCAGGATAGCCGCCCGGGCCACCCTCGCCATACGGGGCGGCCTCGTTTGATGGAGCTGCGGGAGCGGCCTCGCTAGCTGGAGCGGTGGGACCGCCCTCGCCATATGGAGCTGCCGGAGCCGCGTTGCCGGATGGGCCGGCGGGAGCGCCCGAGCCCTCAGGCGCGTACCCGTAGTTTCCGCCGCAGTTATTGAGGCCGCCCGTCGACGCGACGTCGAAGCCGAAGAAACCCACCAAAGCCGGCGACCAAGAAAGTTTGGTGGCAGACGACGGCGGCAGCCATGCCCAGCCCGATGAACTGCAGCTGCAGTAGAACCAGTTGCCATAGTGATACGGCGTCCAGCCCCACGCCTCGGAGCCTATCCACGTCCAGCCGTATCTGCCTTCCCAAGTCCAGGAACCATTGCGATACGGTACCCAGCTGGCCGGCTCGTTGGGCACCCACGACTGGCCGTAGCCGGCGATGGCTTGCCAATGGCCGTAGTCGTTCAAATTCTCATACCCGGCGATGCTGGGATTCAAGTTGGGGCTCGCGTTTAGCGCGGCGATCATCGCCTTGTCGCGCTCCGCGTTGAACTGGTCGAACGAGTCGAACGCGGTCGCCGAGACATAGCTGATCGACGGATCGGATGCCGAGCCGCTCGCGACGAGCGTGCTGCCCGCGCCGAGCGTGTGGGTATCCTGCGGCGTAACTATCTCCACGCTACCGTGGCGAGCGGTGATCCAGGTCGAGCCGTCCGCGGCGACCGAAATCCGAGAGTCGCCGGCCTGACGCGAGCGAACGCTCACCGACGGCGTGTCGATCTCCATCGCCTGATCGTCGTGCACCATTCCCACCTCTACGGTGCCGCTCGCAAGCTGCAGCCGTCGGTTCGCGTCGTTGTCGACGATGCGCGCCTCGACGCTCCCTCCCAGCCGAACGGCCGTGTAGCCGTCGAACTGCAGTTCCGCGCGCGACGTCGGACCGGTCGAGATAAAGTCGCCCGGAAGCATCGGCGCGTTGCGGACCGCATTCGTCTGCACGCGGCTGGCGCCGCGCTGGACGACGGCTGAACCTTCGACGAAGCTCACGCGAACGACGCCCGGCCCGTTCTTATAAGGTGCCCGTTCGCCCGGAGTCCGAACGTCCGGAGTCCGCAGCGCACCCGTGAGGATCACCCCAACGAGTACCCCCACGAAAATCGCGCTTGCGGAAATCACGCTGATGAGCGACTTGCTTGTCATTGCCATATCCCCCTGAAGGCCGAATCCCTGAGTCTCATTGAAGCGGAATCCGGCTGATCAAGCATCGAAACGCGATTAGCCTACCATTAAGCCGGCGTGAGAGAGCGATTAACCAGGAAGCGCCCGCTTTTTGTCACGCTTGCCTAGCCCCCAAGCAGATGGGCTCAGATTCTCTGCATTTCAGCGTCGCTGCATGACGCGATACGTCCGACGTCGCTCTCAGCACTTACAACGAAACGCGTGTCATGCTGGGTGCGTCACCGGATTGCGAAAGGAGCGGGAGTCGGTGCGCTTCACGATCATCGCCGCCGCAGCGGCGCTTGCTGCGCTAACGGCCTGCACAAAGTCGACGAGCGTGCTGCCGCTGGCGTCGAGCGCGTCATGCCGGCCGCACACGCAGCGAGCCGTTTCGACCGTGTCTCAAACTGCATCCACCGTGCCGCAGTACCCGATGGCGGCCCCGACTCGCGCGACGGCCGCGCAGTTAGGACTCTGGCCGCGCGAAGGACCGTCGCTCCGAGTGTGCGGCGACGTGGGGAAGGGTTTTGCGCGCTGCCAAGCCTGGTTACGTACCGACATTCAACGGGAGATTCAGCCGGACACGCCCGGCGGTTACGCCCCCAGCGATCTCCAAACCGCATACGGGCTAATCGCCGCCAGCAAGAATGATGGCGACGGGCAGACCGTCGCGATCGTCGACGCGTACGACGATCCGAACGCAGCGTCCGATCTGAGCGTTTACCGTTCGCGGTACGGTCTGCCGGCATGCCCCGCCGACAACGGATGCTTCAGCCAGCAGAAATACACGTCGCAAACGAACGCCGGGTGGGCCGGAGAAGAGTCGGTCGACGTCGATATGGTTTCGGCCATCTGTCCCAACTGTAAGATTCTCCTGGTAGAAGCGGCGTCGGCGAGCATCGGCGATCTCACCACGGCCGAGAGATACGCCACCGCTCATGCCGACTACGTCAGCAACAGCTGGAGCGGAAACGAGGGAACGACGACCTACGACGGCGACTACAGGGCCAACTGCGGCGCGATCGTGGCCGCGACCGGCGATGCCGGTCACGACGCCACGGCCCAATGGCCTGCAATACTTCCGCGCGTCATCGGCGTCGGCGGCACGAGCTTGACGTCGATCAGCCCACGCGCGGAAACCGCGTGGCTACGCGCAGGCAGCGGCTGCAGCAAGATTTACGCCAAGCCCGGCTTCCAGGCCGGTTCGAACACTGGTTGCGCGATGCGCGCGGAGGCGGACGCCTCGGCCGATGCGGATCCCCGCACGGGCGTTGCTGTTTACGACACGTTTCACCACGGCGGATGGCTTGTCTTTGGCGGAACGTCGGTCGCCACACCGATCGTCGCGTCGGTCTTCGCGCTCGCGGGAAACGATGCCGGCGATCCAGTGGCAAACTTGTACTCACATGCCTCGAGCTTGAACGACGTCACGTCGGGAAGCGACGGCGCGTGCGGCGCGCCGCTCTGCGTCGCAGGCCCCGGTTGGGACGGTCCAACCGGACTCGGCAGCCCCAAGGGCATTGGCGCATTCTAGGACCGCCTGAGTAGGAAACGCCCCCGCAAGGGGGAAGCGCGTACTTGCCTGCCTCTGAAAGAAGGTGTGTATGCGCATGCGACTTGCCGTATTCTGCGTGCTCGCCGTCACGGCGTGCGGCCGCGGCAGCCTCGCGCCGTCGCCCGGGGCAGCAGCGCTCTTTGCGCCGGACGGCGCGCGACCCGCCACGTTGCACGTCGTTCCGCTCCACAGCTACACATTTGCGGAAACCTTCATCGGAAAATCCGGCGGTTCTGCCGGACTTGTCGGCGACCCGAACACCGCGCTTTTCGGCGTCGCACCCGCCGGCGGAGATCTCAAGTGCCGGGACGGATACCGCGGCTGCGGGTTCGTCTACGAGCTTACGCCGCAGACGGGAACCAGGCCATACAAAGAGACGCGCATCTACACGTTTCACGGCGCAACCGGTCAGGACGGAGCCGAACCCAGCGCCACGTTGATCGTCGGCGCGCGGGGCACGGGCGTCCTCTACGGCACGACGGTACTCGGCGGGGCCTACGGTAAGGGAATCGTCTTCAGGCTCACACCGACAACACGGCCCTTCAAGTACGTGGAAAGAGTTCTGTACAGCTTCGGCGCCACTAAGACCGACGGCCGATACCCGTATGCGAGCCTGATCGAAATACATCGCGTGCTGTACGGCACGACGAGCGAAGGCGGCACGTACGGCAAGGGAACCGCCTTTAGCATCGGCGTGACCGCCTCGTCGGCGAAAACGCTGCATGATTTCGGTGGGCCGAACGACGGCGCCACGCCGTATGCAAACCTGATCGATTATAACGGCACGCTCTACGGCACGACCAGCTCGGGCGGATCGAGCGAAAATTGCGGCTCAGTTTTCAGCATGAGCACGTCCGGTGCGGAGCAGGTGCTGCACGAGTTCCAGTATGGCCCGCACGACGGATGCGATCCGCTCGGAAGCGGCGTCATCGAGCTCAACGGCGTCCTTTATGGCACGACGTCGGCCGGGGGGCAGCACAACTTCTGCCATTGCGGAACGATCTATAGCGTGAGCACGTCTGGCGCCGAGCGCGTGTTGCATAGTTTTTCCGGCGGCGGGGCTCCGGCGGCGAGCCTGATCGCGTACAACGGCGTTCTTTACGGCACGACGCGCTACGGCGGAAGCGCCTCTAAGTGTTCGCTCAATCTCAAGCAGGGCTGCGGCGTTGCGTTCAGCCTCGATCCGTCCGGCAAGCCCCTGTATCAGGTGCAGTTCCCGTTCACCGGAACGCTCGGAGGGGGCGGCGCCGAGCCCGTAGCTCCGCTACTTGCGAGCGGAGGCGACTTCTTCGGCACGACCTCACGCGGCGGGAGGCTCGGCCACGGTGAGGCCTTCGAACTTACGCCCTAGTTTTGCCTACCAGCTGATGACGATCTGCCCGTTGCCGGCAGGCGCGCCGCCCCGAACGTTCTGCAATATCGTGCCGGTGCTCTCAACGTACGACGAACCGCCTCCGCCGCCGCCGCCCGCGCCGCCCTTGTTGCCTCGAGCAGAGCGCCCTCCCTGACCGCCTCCGCCTCCGCCGTAGTAGCCGCCGCCGCCGCCGCCGCCCACGCCGCCCGCGCCTTTGCCGCAGCTGGAACCCTGGCTGCCCCCGCTGCCGCCGATGCCGCCCGCGTGCCGGGCGCCCGGCAGTCCCGGGTTGCCGTCGCAGCCGCTCGGACCGCCGCTCCCGCCGCTGCCGCCGGCCGTCTGCGTACCGCCTGAACCGCCCGTGCCGGGACTGCCGTCGACGCCGCCGCCCGCGCGGCCCCTCGCACCGACGTCGGGGCCGCCGGCGCCGCCGCCGCCCCCGCGGCCGAAATAGGTCATTCCTCCCTCGCCGCCTCCTCCGCCGCCGCCGGCGACGAGCACTCGCGCGACAAACCGCAGGCCGCCCTCGCGCACGTCGGACGCGCCGCCCCCGCCACCACCGCCGCCGACGCTATTAGCGCCGCCATTAAAGCCGCGGTCGTAGCCGTTTGAGTACGTCTGGCCCGCCCCGCCGACGACGACGGCCAATCTCTCTCCGGCATTCACTGGAATCGTAGCCTTCACGAAAGCGCCCTTGCCGCCGGGACCGAACGTGCCGCTGCCGCTGCCGCCGCCTCCGCTCGCGCCCCATGCGGTGATCGTCAGGTGCCTGACGTCGCCGGGCACGTTGAAGTATTGGTTGTACTTACCGGTGTACCGAAACGTCTGCGAGTGGTGCGCGGCGCGAAATGATGCGCCTGCGCTAAACGATGGCTGTGCGGGCACGCCGCCCCCGCATCCAGCCAACAGCGCCGCGCTCAGATACGCGCGAACGACGAAGTGCAAACGGGCCATAAAGAGTCCCTCCGCGACAAAAATAGCTTTCTGGCAGGCAATTCGCAGGGCCTCCGGGCGAAGGCAAAGAACTAAGCAAGCGTCGGCTCTCTAGGAGGCTCACTATGAAGCAATTTTTATGCGCGCTCGGCGCGCTTCTGGCGATCGTCGCGCCGTCTATGGCTCGATCGCAAACAATGGCGTCCGCGATGTACGGCGCCGGGCCGCACGGCTACGACTGGGCGATCGGAACGTGGTCGTGCACCAACACGCTGCCGTCGCCGATGGGCGGTCCGACGCGCACGACGTTGACCGTCAGCAAGGCCAACAACGGCGCGATCTTCTACCGCAGCACCGGAACGAACTTCGATAACGTCTGGTACAACGTGTACCTCCCGGCCAAGAAGATGTGGACCAGCCCCTTCATCCTCGCAGACGGGAGCTACGGCACCGAGTCGACGTCGCAAACCGGAAAGAAGATCGTCTGGGTCGGCAGCGCCTACTTCGGCGACTCCGGTAAGATGATGGCGATTCGCGACACGAATTCGATCGGCCCGAACAACTACGCGGATCTCGGGGAGTATCGTTCCGGTGGAGCCTGGAAGGCGCAGTACAACGTGAGCTGCACCCGGACGTAATGCTAGACCCCGAGCGTTAACGGCTACGAGCCGCTGACGATGCGCGCGCTCTTGATGTAGTCCAGCCGCGGAAACGCGCGCTGCAGGTAGGCGTTGCCCTGCGCCGCGATCTGGCCCTGATCCGGCTGCTCACCGTAGCCGCTGTAGATGTGGTCGACGGCCTGCATGCCGCTGCTGACATGACCGATCGGGGCGAAGCCCATCGCGCTAAGCCGCTGGTTGTCGCCCAGGTTGATGAACATGTGCGTCGTGCGGCTATTGGGCTGGCCTGTTGCGGCGAACGTCACGTCGCCGCGCATATTCGATGCCTTGACCGGATCGTCGGGGATCGTGACGTCCCACTTCTTGGTCACGGCGGGATCGGCCGCGGCGCCCCACTGCACGACGAAGCCCGGGACGACGCGGTAGAAGCGTGCCCCGTCGAAGTACCCCGCCTTCACGAGTTCGTAAAAACGCTGCGCCCCGTTGGGTGCGAGATTCCGGTCCACCACAATGACGACAGGCCCCTTCGTCGTGTCCAGTTCGACTCGATACGTCGAGGCGGGGGAGCTCTGCGACGCCGCCTGCTTTGAGCCGCCGCCGCAGCCGGCGAACGCAAGTACCATAAAGCCGAAAAGAGAAAAGTTCTTCATTCGGCAACAGTTTCGCGGGACGAAGCGACGAACGCCTGTCGCGTGCGGAAATTCGTGAGCCGCCCGCTCGTGCCCGCCGGGGACGGCTTCGTTACGCCCGCCGACGGAAGCCGGCCGCCCGTCCCGCGCGCCTTTTTATGGGATGATCGCACGCTCGTCATAACGGCCGTCCTACGCGCGTGGCGCTCCACGAAGACCGACCGCGGCGACACGTATCTCAAGCGGCACTGGTTCGAGCTCGAGACCGCCTGCGGCCTCAAGATTGAGATCTACTATGACCGCGAAACTCGGCGCGGCGCGGCGCCGTGGTGGCTCTACACGGTTGCAGACCTACGATAAACGGGAGGAGCGCGCTCATGGTCACGATGCATTTTAGCCGGGGTACGCTAGGCGTTCTAGCGATCGTATTTCTCGCGGCCTGCAGTGGACCGCTCGGGGGAAACGGCGCCCCACCCGCGACGATCCCCGCTACGCGGCAGTCGTGGAAGGCGCCCGCCGCTCAAGGCGACTTGCTCTACATTTCGGAGTTGTACTCTGACGTCACGAACGTTTACACATATCCGCGCGGACAGTTCGTCGGAAGCCTCACGTACCCGGGTAGCGGCACAGGTGGGCTGTGCTCGGACAAAGCCGGCGACGTCTTTATCACAACGCCGTATGCGATCTACGAATACCAACATGGCTTCGCCACGCCAGTTCGCAACGATCGCGGCTGCAGCGGATGGATGCTCCATCGATCCGATTACCGGCGATCTAGCTGCCGCTATACCCAACAGCGGTGTTGCGATCTATCGCGGTGGTCCGCGCTACCAGTGGCATCTGCCGCGCCTGTACAAGATTCCGAGGCTATTGTCGTGCGGCTATGACGGGAAGGGGAATCTGTTCGTGGACGGCGTTCCACCATACTTTAAGGAGCTCCCCAGAGGCGGTTCGAAGTTTGAAGACGTGAGCCTGAGCAAACTTCCCAAGATTCCCGGGAACATCGAGTGGGACGGACGTTATCTCGCCGTCGGCGACGGCCGTAATCTGCTGATTCGTCGGTTCGCAATTAGCGGCACCCGGGGGACGCAGGTGGGGTCGCTGCATCTCGCGGGTCCGTCGCAGGGGGAGCAGTTCTGGATCCAGGGCAGCACGATCGTCGCCCCGGCCTACTCCCACGGGTGGATCGCCGGATTCTGGAGATACCCGCATGGCGGATTTGCTTACAAAGCAATTTCGGAAACCTCGGCCTACGGTGCGACCGTAAGCGCCGCCGGCGGGCCAGCCGCACCCGCGCCTCAGGCCTTGAACGCGAAGTAGACGGCGGCGATGATAAGCAGGTAGCTGACGCCGTAGTTCCACTTGGGCGCCTGCCCGAAGACGACCAGCGCGAAGACGGTGAAGACGGCGAGCGTGATCACTTCCTGAAGGATCTTAAGCTGCGTCAGCGTCAGCACGCCGTAGCCGATGCGATTTGCCGGAACCTGAAAGCAGTATTCCAGCAGCGCGATCGCCCAGCTCGCGAGGATTGCAAGAATCAGCGGCGTCTTTGTGTTTTTCAGGTGTCCGTACCAGGCGATGGTCATGAAGAGGTTCGAGCACGTCAGGAAAAAGACCGTGATCGCAATTGGGTAGCGGGCGAGGAGCGATGCCATGCTCGAATGTTCCCCGAAAACGTTTGATGGAAAACAGCCTAAAGGATGGTGAGGCGACGTTTTGTCGTAAAACGCGCCAGGGGGTAACCGATATGATTCCATCGCAACGACTTAACGTGCCGGCACTCGTGGCCTTAATGCTCGCGACCGGCGCCACTCCGGCGCCGACGCCGCCTTCGGCTCCGCTCGACGCGGCGACGGTCTTGCAGCGCAGCGAGGCCAAATGGCAGGGCCTCAGCTCGTATCAGGTGCCGGTCACGATCGCCGGCAGCGTGCGCGTGGCGATCATCTCGGTGCCGGTTCACATGACCGGGACGCAGTACTACAAGGCCCCAGACCAGCAGGCGCTGCACCTCAACAACCCGCCGAGTTACGCACGCGGGCTCGGTGACACGCTCTCGACGATGGGAACGCCGCAGACCTGGCTGCGCGACTACGCGATCTCCGCGCCGGCCTCGCAGCCGCACGGGCACCACACCGCCTACGTCCTAACCGGTACGCCGAAGAAGTCCGGCAGCCGCGTGAAGAGCATGACGATGTCGGTCAGCGCCACCACGTACGTCATCGAGTCGATCAACTTTGCTTACAACAACGGAGCCTCGCTCGTCGTGACGTTCATCCACCACACCGGCATCTCGCAATATCGCCTTGCGCGCAGCGCGACGGTCGTCGCACACTTCCCCGCTTACAGCGGCAACGCGACGATCAATTACGGGAACTATCAGCTGAATCAGCCGATTCCGGCCTCAGTGTTCCAGCAGACGCACTGATCGTCGCGGCGTACGGTTCGAGAAACTCGCGCATCGTCTTGATCGGCGCGCCGCCCGCCGGGTAGTGCCAGAAGGCGACGGCGCCGCCGCTCTGCGCGTTGGGCCCGATGAGCGTCGCCCCCGCGAGCCAGAACCCGTCGACCTGGGGGCCACCCTTGAGCCGTATGACCTGCGCGACCTTGCCGGTCGTGGTCGTGCGGTAGATCACGCCCGCGCCGCGGTCGGAGATCGCGACGTACTTGCCGTCCCACTGCACGCCGCCTGCGTTCTTGACCGACCGCGTAAGGCTGTACGTGTGAAACCCGTGGCCGCCCTTCGGCAGCTCCAAGAGGACGAACTGCGCCGATAGGTTCGAGCCGTCGATGAACAGGTTGCCTTTGCCGTCGTAGGCGCAAAAATCGGTGGTTCCGACTTTGTAGTCTTCGTAGATCTTGCCTTTGCCCTTGGCATGGGCGTAGATCGTGACAGTGCCGTACAGCACCGCGGACAGGTTCGTGACGGCGAGGTCACCTGTAACGGGATCGACGGCGCAACCGTATGGAGCGCCGCGGATTTGCAGCTTCCGGATCGGCTGGGTACCGCCGTGGGCGTAGACGACGACTGGCCCCGCCTCGTCCACCACGAAAACGTCGCCGCCCTTGTTCGAGCAGACTCCCGCGACCGAACCGAATCCCGTCAGCTTCCCGACGGCCTTCAAGGCGGGGTACGTGAAATAGTCAACGCTGTTCGACCCCAGGTCCGAGACGTAGAGCAGATCCGTTGAACGCGCGGCGACGCCGTTTTTAACGGCGATGCCCGGCGTCGCAAGCTGACTCGGACTCGCGCAGCCCGCGAGAAACGCGATCGCCGCGAGTACGCTAAATCGCGCGCGCTTCTTCCACGGCGCGCGACTCGCTCCAGCCTCGCCCCTCTTCCTTGAGCGCGGAGGCCTCGGTACCGAGTGCATTGCCGATAGCTTCGCTAGTCCGCTCGTGTTCGGCCTGCTCGGTGAAGTTGCGCGGAAGGTTCAGTTCGGCGATGCGGCCGTCGACGAAACCCGCGAGGCGCGCGGCGCGCCGCCGGTCCTGCGCTTCGTCGTCGCCGGCGCGCAGCGCCGCGATCGCAGCGAGATGGTGGAGCGCCCAGACCGTCGCCGCAGGGATCTCGCGGTCGAGAGCCAGCTGCAGCGCCTCCTGCGCGCTGTCGCGAGCGTCGTTCCACGAATCCAGCGCGACGAGATACGCGGCGAGGTTGCAGAGAACGAAGGCGACCATATCTGGCTCGTTGAGGCGCCGCTCGGCGCTCAGGGACTCGCGAACTAGCCGCGCGGCATCGGCCGGGTCACCGTCTTGAAACGCCGCCTCGGCGAGATACGACGCGACGTGGGCCGCCGGTCGCGCCGCTCCGATGGACTTCAGTAAGTCGAGCCCCTCGAAGAAGAAGGGGCGGGAGGCCGCGACGTTGCCGGAGACCAGCTGACAGATGCCGAGATAGTTCAGCGCCGCGGCGCTGTTTCGGCGCGACCCGCTCGCGCGAAACTCCTCCAGCGAAGCCTGTAGCAGCGAAGTTCCCTCGGCGACCTCGCCCTGCATGCCGAGAGCTGCGCCCGCGAACATGTTCGCAAGTGCTCTTCCCTGGCGATCGCCGAGCTCGCCGAAGAGCTGACTCGCCAGCTCCGCTTGCGGGAGCGCAGCGGTGTATTGTTGGGAAACCATGGCCAGATGCGCCTCGCACAATGCAAGCTTAGCGGCGATCGCCGTCGGAGTCGCGCTGTCGAGGCTCGCCAACGCGACCGCAATCCAGCGCTGTCCTTCCGACGGCGCCATCGCGAACCAGGTCGGGCGCAACGCGGCGACGAGGCGACGCCCCAGGGCGACGTCGCCGTCCGGTCCGAATGCCCAGCGCAGCGCGGCGCGCGAGTTATCCAGCTGCGGCTCCGCAAGCCGCAGCCAGGCGTCATCGGGTATGGTGTCAAACGCGCGTTCCAATTCCTCGGCGGCAGCCGCGAAGGCCATGGCGTGGGCGCGATTCAACGACGCGAGCTCTCCGTGCTCGCGCAACTTCTCGTTCGCGTAAGCTCGCATCGACTCGAGCAGCGCGTACCGCGTTGGTTCGACGGTGAAATCGGCCTGCAGAAGCGACTTGTCGATGAGCGACGCGAGCCGATCGAGTATCTCGGACGGCTCGAGCTCTATGACAGCCGCGGCCTCGCTCAGGGTGAAGCTCCCCGCAAAGACGGCGAGGCCGCGGAACAGCACGCGCTCTCTTTCCGAAAGCAGATCATAACTCCAATCGATCATCGCCCGGAGCGTCTTCTGCCGCGGGAGCGCCGTGCGCGACCCGCCGGTGAGCAGCGCGAAGCGCTCGTCGAGACTGGACGCGACGCCCTTTACCGAGAGCACCTTCACGCGCGCCGCGGCAAGCTCGATGGCAAGCGCGATGCCGTCGAGCCGACGGCAGATCGCCGCGACCGCCGGCGCGTTTTCATCCGTTAGAGCGAATGATCGATTGGCGGCGTGCGCGCGATCTGCAAAGAGCTCGATCGCGCCGTACTCCAGCGCGGCCGCCGCGCTCAGCGTGCGCGACGAACGTTCGTCGGGCACGGCGAGCGAGGGTACGCGAAACACCTCTTCGCCACGGATGTCGAGCGGCTCGCGCGTGGTGGCGACCACTATGACGTAAGGGCAGGCTTGGAGGATCGCTTCGACGATCCGCGCGGCTTCGACGACGACCTGTTCGCAGTTGTCGATGACGAGCAGCACTCGCCTGTTCTTGAGATGAGCGATCACCAGATCGATCGTCTCGCGGCTCGGCGATTCTTGCAGACCGAACGTCGCGGCGAAGGCCTGGAGGAAAGATGCGGCGTCGTGCACCTGCGCGAGGTCCACGAACCATGCACCGTCACGATAGGCGTCGAGATTCCGCCTCACGACGGCGATCGCGAGGGACGTCTTGCCGATGCCGCCGGGGCCGCACAGCGTCACGAGGCGCGACGACTGCAGCAGCTTCTCAATCTGCGCGATCTCGGCATCGCGACCGACGAACGAGGTGAGCGCCAGCGGCAGGTTGTGTTGCGCGATCCTCGGCGCTTGAACGACCGGTGCGGCTTCGGTGCCGCTCCCGATGAGCTCGCGCACTTGGCGCACGAGCTCCGCCCACGCGAGCTCTGCCGGCCGCGTCGCGTCGAACCAGTGGATCGCGCGGATGTAGAACTCGAGACCGGGCGAAGGCGGCACGTCGTCGATGCGCACCGGCAAGACGATCTTGCCGCGGTTGGACGCGAGTTCCACCTCGCTGAGAACCGCGCGTGACGCGTTGGCATGCGCTGAAAGGACCAACAGAAGAATGCGGGTGGATTCGATCGCGCCCACGAGCTGTTGGGCGTACGGAATTCCCGCCGTCGGATCGCGCGGCGCGATCCAGCAAAGAACGCCGTCCGATTCGAGGCGCGCGCAGATATCCTCGGCGGTCCGAGCATCGGGGCTCGCGTGGCATATGAACACGTCGCGATTCATCCCCCGCTTGGTCCGCCCGGCGCGGCGGCCCATCCTGCTTCCTCGCGTAAGCCCACTCATCGGAAAGGCCTTGCGCCGGTCGATACTTTGTGATACAAAGTTAATGACTTTGCAGTGCAAAGTAACTGACCGACGCCGAGGGGTACCGCATGCTCAAGCGCCTGATCGCCATCGCCTTCATTTTTTGCTCGGCTGGTGTGGCCTGGATGATCCTGGGGGCGACGCTCGTGCAGCGCACGGCATCGTCCGACGAGAGCCAGCGCCAGAAGCTCAGCGCGCAATGGGGAAGCGCCCAGACGCAGCTGGCGCCTCAGGTGAACGCGCGCGTGGCAGTCGACACCTACAACAAGGACAAGAAGCGGGTGGAACGGGGCTACCAAGACGTCGCGGTGCCGCTGAGCCGCAGCCGAGTCGCGGTCAATCTGCATCTCGAGCAGCGGCGGGACGGACTGCTCTGGTACAATCTCTACGACGTTGCCTTCGTGGCGCACTATCGCCTCCGCAACGACACGAAGAGCCGGCAGCTCTCCGTGCACTTCCCATTCCCCTCCAGCGACGGCACCTACGCGAACTTCGCCTGCTCGATCGGCGGGGAACGCGTGACCGACCCGACCGCGCTGGACCAGGGCTACGTAGGCTTCGATCTGCCGCCGGGAGCGGAAACCTTTATCGACATCCGGTATACGTCGCGCGGCATGGGCACGTGGACGTATCGTTTCGGTAACGATGTCGAGTTGGTTCGGGACTTCGCGCTAACGATGCGGACGGACTTCGACGCGATCGACTTCCCGCCGCAGACGCTGCTGCCCCTCGCCGAGCACAGGCTCCCCAAGGGTTGGCGGCTCGACTGGCACTATGGGACGCTCGTGACCGGCAACGGCATCGGCATGGCGTTTCCCTATCCGCTCCAGCCGGGACCGCTCGCGCAGCGCATCACGTTCTGGGCGCCGGTCGCGCTGTTCTTCTACTTCTTCGTGATGCTGGTGATCACAACGCTGCGTAAGGTCGATCTGCACCCGATCAACTACTTCTTCCTGGCCGCGTCGTTCTTTTCGTTTCACCTGCTCTTCGCGTATCTCGTCGACCGAATTCCGGTCGAGGCCGCCTTCGTCATCTGCTCGGCGGTCACGCTGTTCCTGACGATCTCATATCTGCGGCTCGCGGTCGGCTGGAGGTTCGCGGCGGTCGAAAGCGGGCTCGCGCAGCTGATCTACCTCGTCCTCTTCTCGTACGCGCTCTTTAACGAGGGCTGGAGCGGCCTCACGATCACGGTCGGCGCGATCGTCACGCTATTTGCGGTGATGCAGTTGACCGGCCGCATCCGCTGGAGCGAGCGCCTCGCCGGCGCCGAGACCTAGAGGCGGTACCGCAGCCGGATCTGCGCCGTGCGAGCCATCGGATAGGCTTGCGGCACGTACCCGGCCGCTCCGTACGTCCACGGCACGATTTGCATGCGCCCGTCGTTCGTCGCTACGCCGTTGCCGAGCGTGTAGAGACAACCTTTGCAGTACTGAGCTCCGTATGCTCTCTCGTACAAAAGATCGCCCCCCGTGTAGCCCGGCGGTCCGATGAGATAGGGATTGCCTTGCATCTGCGTAGCCGCGCCGTCCGCAAAGAGATTGGAGACGTCGAGCATCGCCGTCACGTGCTGCGACAGGTCCAGCTCAACGTGCAGCGAGGCGAGCGTCTGCGGCGCGGTTCGCAGAGTGTTCGGATCGCTGCCCTCTGCGGTGCCGAGTGTTGCGATATATGGGTTCGCCACCGCATTGTACCCAAGCGCCGGGTTCCTCAGGAAGTAATAGTTATACCCGGGGTTCACGTGATTGTCGTTGGGTACTAATTCCGGCGCGCCGGTCTTGGGGTTGAGGATCCACACCATTGTGCCGTTGCCGTACGGATAGCCGCTCTCGTAGGAGAGCAACGGCGTGACGCGCAGCCGCCGGCGCATGAGGCCGACCTCGTAGCCGAGCACCGCGGTGAAATCGGGAACGTAACCCGCAGGATAGAGGTGGCCGGCTGCGATCGCCGCCGGGTTGAGATCGTTGTACGCAAACTGATCGACGCTCGAGGTATACGTACGATCGTAGTTCGCCGTGAGCTGCAGTCCGCCGCGCTTGACGAACAACCCCACGCCGTGCGATCGAAGCAGGCCGGCGTTGGTCGGTACTCCAACCGCGTTGGGATTCTGCGACGTCGCGCGAAGGTTCGGCGGCAAGACGTCGATGCGGTTCTTCTCGAGCTCGGCATAGTACGTCAGCCGCACCTGCATCGGCCCGGCGTGTTCGTACGAGAGGCTGTAGTCGTCGGCCGTTTCCGGCGCCAGCGTGATCGGCGTCGCCGGCGCGGCGGAGTCAGTCCGCCGGACTTCCAAGGGAAGCGGCGCGACGGACGTGTGATCGAACGTCGCTCGCACGGCGCCGGCTTCGCCGAGCGTGTACGTAGCGGCGAGGTGCGGGTCTATCGCGTCCACGCCATACGCCATGCCCGTGCCGCTCAGCACGTTCTCGCCCGTGAGCCGCAGCGTCGCGTTCGCGTTGAAGCGATCGTCCACGGACCACGTGTCGCCGGCGTAGAGCAGGTACTGATCCAGACGCGGATTCGACGTGACGAGCTCGTCTGCAGTCGGAACGAGCTGATCGAGGTTGCTCGTGTTCACCGCGTACTGGACGCCGCCCCGGAAGTCGTGCTTGGCACCGGCCTGATCGTCGAAGTCGTAGCCGATTCCGTCTTGCCGCTGACTCTGCTGCGACCACAGCGAGATCACGCCGTTGGGGAAGGAGAGGTCGTCCCAAAACGGGCCGTTCGCTATCGCATCAACCTGTGACTGATAGACGTACACGCGTCCCAGGGAGTGTGCCCAACGATGCAGCCATTGCAGCTTCGCTACGAAATAGGTGCCGCGCGCTCGCGACGGCGTGTCGACCTGCGCGTTGGGGTCGGCGGGCTGACCTGGGAAGAAGGTCGACTTCGAGTTGAACGTCGCCCACGTTTCACCGGCATAAGGCGTGTCGTACTGGTCGTACGTGGCGACGCCGGCGAGGAAAGTGGCGGAAAAGTCGTTGCTATCGTTCGGCGCGAAGTGCACGTTGCCTGACCAAGCCGTCGCCGCCCGCGTCTGCAAAGCTAGCCCGTACGTGCCCATCTCCGACGGATAGAACGTCACGCCGTCGCCGTAGGGAAAGTAGGCGTTAGAAGAAGTCACGCCGACGGCGTAGCGCCAGCGCAGGTCCGGCGTCGCCCACTGCGAGCTCGCGTCCACGGCGCCGTACTGCGCGCCGATCCCTGTCGCGACGTCGAACGTCGAACGCGCGGGATAGGTGCCGACCATTGGGATCTCGTTCACGACGCCCCCCAGCGCGTTTTGACTCGAGTCGGTGAAGCCGCCCAGCGTCAGTGTCGTCGCGCCGACGCCCGCCGTGCCCAGCTGCGCGCCGACGATGTTGCCGCCGGGCTCGGCGATCAGGCCTTGCGGAATCGGAACCGAATCGAAGTCAAACACGGTGTCTTGCACCTTGCCGCCGCGTACGACCGCGTTCGCGAACGTGTCGAGCTGCACGCCCGGCACGCCGGCGATCGCTCCCTGAACCGAGCCCTGCGCGTAGTTCGCCAAGCCCGAGGAGTTTGCGTCGGGAAACGACGCTCGCGCCGCGTCGCCCGTCACGGTGAACGTATCGCTCGTGCTGCCGACCGAGAATGCCTCGCCCTTGGCCTCCACGCGCGCGATCTCTTTGAGGGCAGGTCGCAGCGTGAACGTCAGCTGCTCGCGCTCGCCCGGCAGGATGATCGCGACGTCGCCGGCCGGCTCGAAGCCGCCCGCGCGCACGGTGACGTCGTACGTATCGGGTGCGATGCCCAGAATCACGAAGGCGCCGGACGAGTCGGTCGTCGCGGCGTAGCGCCCTGACGCCGATCGTGCCTCCACTCGCGCGTTCGCGATCGGCGCGCCGGCGCCGGTCTGCACGCGCCCGATGATCGCGCCGGTCGTTAGCTCCGCGGCATTGGCTCGCATTCCGATGACCAGCGTTGTCACAAGCATAACGCCCAGCGCCAGGACGGAGCGGCGAAGGCGGACGCTGAACAGTCCCGAGCAGCGTGCCGTCATTTGAAGTTCGCGTGGTGGACGCGCGCGACGCCGAGGCGCTCGCGCCGCTTCTGGATCAACTGGGCTATCCGGCGGGAGTCGAGGACATCCGTGCGCGTCTGGCTGCATTGAAGGGCGACTCTCAAGTTCTCGTCGCTGCGGGCGACCGCGGTCTCTCCGGATTCGTCGCCGTGGCCATAACACGGGACTTCATTGTCGGAACGCGCGGAATGATCCTCGGGCTCGTCGTCGCGGACGGATTGCGCAGCGCCGGCGTCGGCGCAGAGCTCCTCGCCGCTGCAGAGAGCTGGGCGTTCGACCGCGGGGCAGCGGCGGTCGGAGTGCGCTCCAACGTCATCCGGGAGCGTGCGCACAGGTTCTACGAACGCAACGGCTACCGGCGCGTGAAGAGTCAACACATTTTTGAGAAGCGCCGGCCGTAATATGAGGCTGCTTCTCGCCGGGATCCTGACGGCGGGTGTGTTAATCCGCATCCCAGGCCTGCTGCACGACGGCCTCTGGCGAGACGAGGCGTACGTCTACGTCGACGCAATTGCCCCGACTTTCCAGACGTTTCTGCACCGCGTCATAGTAACGGAGTATCATCCGCCGCTCTACTTCGCGATCAGCTACGCTTGGCTGGGGCTGGCGGGCACGAGCGAGCTCGCGCTCAAGGCGATTCCCTTCGTCTGCAGCGTATTCACCATTGCGGCGGTCTATCGCCTCGGCGCGATCGCCGGCTCGGCCGGCGTCGGGCTTCTGGCAGCCGCGATGTACGCCGTGAGTCCCATGGCGATCTTGGAGTCGGGCGACTATCTCTATCCGCTGATGGCATTGCTGTGCACAGTGCTGGCGGCGCTCGTTATGACGGCGCGGCGCGAACCGCTACGGCCGACACTTTTCGTCGCGATCGCGCTGGTGACGGCGCTGACCACGTATACGCACTACGCGGCACTTTTCTACGTGCCGATGCTCGTCGTGTGGGCGCTACGGTCGCCCCGCGGAGTGCGCCACGGTGCGGCGGTAGCCGGTGCGATGGTGCTCGGCGCGCTGCCGTTTCTCTTCTGGCTGCCGGTCCTCGCGCATCAGCCCGACCCCTACCTGGTGAAACCGGCGCTGGGTCCCGTAAATCCTTTGTTTGAGCCGCCGCCGAACGCGCTCGCGAAGCTCGGCTTCTTCGCGTGGACGATAGTGCGGTCGATGCCGCTCTGGCCGGAGAAACTAGCCATCGTCCTGTGCGCGTTTCTGGCCGTCGCATTAGCAAGGTTGATAATGGCGCGCAGGCTCAACGCCGACGCGATCGCGCTGGGAGTGATATACGGGGCAGCGCTGGCGCTCATCTCGGCGGCGGGCCGCCTGAACGTCAGATACGCCGTCATCTTCGAAGGCCTCTTATGCGTGTTCCTCGCGTGGATCGTCGCGGCATGGTTCCAACGCGTCACGCGTGAGTATCCGTCGCATTGGGCGCGCTGGGGAGCCGCGGTAACCGCGACAATTTCGCTCTTTATCGCGACGGAGGACGTCATCTTTGCCCTACACACCGCCGGCATGCCCAAGTCCGGCATTCGGACCTTCGCCGTGTCGCAGCCGCTGGATGCCGCGACGCTCTACGTGATTGCACCAGACGATATAACCGCGACCTTCGCCTTCTATTCGCGCGACGCGCATGTCGCGTACACCGCGTTCCCTCAGACCGATCACCCCGAGATATTCAAGTTCGGTCACAACGCGAACGCGTACGCGCCCGGCGCAGTTCCAGATGCCGTCAACCGGCTGGTCCAAGATGCACGCACGTATGAATACATCGATCTGATCGTCGACGATACCGCCGACCGGCGAAAGGTATCGCGCGGCGTCGTCTACCGTTCGCCCACCCGCGACTTTCTAGATGCGATGAAAGCCCATTATCTGCTCGTCGGCCAGACGTCATATCCCGGCCGGATGGAGTCGGTGACCGTCTATCGCCTTCGTACGGGCCCCCGCTTGCAGTGAGCAGGCCACCGCGAGGCGAGGCGGCGTAGAGTAACACAAGTGCTGAACGGACAGAAAGTCGTCGTCGTCATGCCGGCCTACAACGCGGCGCAGACGTTGCGACGCACGTACGCCGAGCTGCCGGAGATCGTCGACGCGGTCGTCGTGGTCGACGACGCCAGCGACGACGAGACGGTCTCGTTGGCGCGACGGCTCGGCGCACACGTCGTCACCCACGAGCGGAACCTGGGCTATGGCGCCAATCAGAAGACGTGCTATCGCGCGGCGCTCGAGCTCGGCGCCGACGTGGCCGTGATGCTCCATCCGGACTACCAGTACTCGCCTCGTTTGGTCACTGCGCTGGCGGCGATGGTGGCGTACGGCGAGTACGACGTTGCGTTGGGCTCTCGAATCCTGTGCGGGGGAGCGCGCGCCGGGGGCATGCCGCTCTATAAGTATGTGTCCAACCGGGCGCTCACGGCGTTCGAGAACCTGCTTGTCGGAGCACGGCTGTCGGAGTATCACACCGGTCTGCGTGCATTCTCCCGCCGCGTGTTGGAAACGCTTCCGCTGGCGGCGAACTCCAACGACTTCGTCTTCGATAACCAAGTCCTCGCGCAGGCCATCTATTTCGGCTTGCGCATCGGCGAGATCTCGTGCCCGACCCGCTACTTTCCCGAGGCATCCTCGATCGGGTTCGCCCGCAGCGTGCGCTATGGGTTCGACGTCGTGGCGACGGCCCTCGCCTTTCGGCTGCAGCGCTGGCGCATGGTTCGGTTTCGAATTTTCGATCCCGCCGGCGCCAAGGTCGGCGCGGCTAGACACCAGCCTCAAGGGCTCGATGCCTAGCCACGCCGCTACGCTATTTCCCGACCGCTATCGCAGCGGGATTGACCAAGCCGGTGTTAGTCCCGGCTATGGTCGCTACCGGCGCGACGCCGCCGTCGGCATCCGGTGCGAACCGGTAGATGCGAGCGCCGTCCTCGTCGCCGGCAAAGACGTTTCCAGCCCCGTCGACCGCAATCGGCTGCAGGCCGACGAAACTCGCACCCGGGATATCGCGAATGGGGAAGACGTCGCCGTTCTGATAAGGCGCGAACTCGATCACCGCCTTTTGCCTGCATAGATAAACGTCTCCCTGTGCGTCGACGCCGGTGAGATGACCGACGACGCGGGCCTCTCTTCCCTCGATCGACGCGAGCGGCGGCTCGTGGCCGTGCTCCGTGGGGCCGAAGGCGTCGAGCGCCGTCTTATTGGCGGTCCCGACGGCCGTCGTGGTGTACAGCAGATCGCTGGGCGAAACCGCGGCTCCGCCGCCGTTCAGGTTCTTGATGTGTCGCACCGGTTTCGCGTCGCCGTCGGCGTTCGGGGCGAAGACGACGATCCCGCTGCCGTCGTTGACGTAAATCGATCCGTCTGGGCCGACGCCCGTGTCGCTCGAATTATTCGTCAGCGTCGTGTGCGGGCCGGTAATCGCGCGTACCGGCTTCGCGTTGCCATGAGCGCCCGGCGCGAAGACGAGCACCGACGTCGTGACGCCGTCCGCCGCGATCGTCGTAACGTACACGTAGCCTTGGGCGTCTTCGGCAATTCCCTGTGGAGCGGCGTGATTGCCGCCGACGTTTCTGATGCGATAGTACGGAGCGACGTTACCGTTAGAGCCCGCCAGGAACACCGAGACGTCCGAGCTGGCATGGTCGATGACGTAAATGTATCGCGCCGGCTTCGCCTTTACGGCGTAGGCGACGTACTCGTACGACTGTTTGGCCTGGAGGATGAGCTTGTTACGGCCGCTTTCGAACACGACTTCCGTCTTCGCCCGTTTGAGTCTTCCGGGAACCGTCGTGTACAGCGCCGGCGGCAGCGAGTAACACTGCTTGCCCAGTCCGATCTCGAAATAGAACACGTACCCGGTGGGGTTGAAGCTCGGCGAGAGCACAAACCTTTGCACGGACGGGGGATCGAGCACCGTCCGTCGCTTGGGGGTTACGATCCTGCACCCGACGATCGTATCTTTGGGAGCTCGGTCCGGTGCGAGACCGGCGAAGTTCGTAACAATCGAAGAGTTGACCGCGGACGTTTCGGGCACAAGGCCGCCGCTCCCGGATGCGCAGGATGCTTCGAGCAGCACGAGCGCGAGAGCCATGGACGCGGAGGCATGTTTGCACGACATAAACACGTGGGCTCCTTTGCAAAATCGCTTGGCAACGATGAGGGAGGGTTAGAAAACTAGACTAGCGCCAAAGGCGCCGGCCGTCATGGTCATACGTTTGTACCGAACGAGCGTGCAGAATAAAGAAACGCGGGGGTCTCCCGCGTCTCTTAATGCCTTCTAAACCGCTGTGAAGTCATTCGGCGACGGTCGCAACCAGCGCGGTGAGGGCCGCGTCCATCGCGGCGATGCGCGCATCCATGCCGGTCACGCCGCAACGCGCGGCGATCTCGGCCATCGGCACGTAGGCGACGTTCGTCGCCCCGTCCTGCTCCCAGATCAGCAGTTTGAGCGGAAGCTCGAGCCCCACGAGGGGGAAAGCGTCCATGAGGGGCGTCCCGCCCTTGGGGTTGCCGAAGACGATCAGCGTGGTGGGTCGCAGCCTCGCGCCCACCGCCTGCGCCGCGGCCGCCTGGTCGATCGTCGCGAAGATCGTGTTGCCCGCGTTGGCGATCGCGCTCGAGAGCCGCTCGAGGGTCTCGGCATAAGGATAGCGGCTTAGCTTCGTCATCGCTATGAAACCACTACGGCGTCGAGATCCGCGAGATACTGGCGGCGGAGCGCATCGTCGATAAAGGATGCCTCGAACGAGTTGCGCGCCAGCATGACGAGTTGTTGATCCGTGAGTGACAGCGCGGCTGCCGTCTGCACGAAATTGTCGCCGACGTAGCCGCCGAAGTACGCTGGATCGTCGGAGTTGCACGTGCACATCAAGCCCGCGTCCATCATGCGCTTGAGCGGATGTGCCGCGAGGTTCGGGACGACGCGCAGCCGCACGTTGGAGAGCGGGCAGACCGTGAGCGGCACGCGCTGTTCGACCAGATGGGCCACGAGCTTCGGGTCGTCCAGGCTGCGTACACCGTGGTCGACACGCGACACCTTGAGCAGATTTAGTGCCTCCCAAACGTAGTCCGGGCCGGCCTCCTCGCCGGCGTGCGCGACGGTGAGGAATCCTTCGGCGCGGGCACGGTCAAAGACCGCCGTAAACTTCGACGGCGGGTTGCCCACCTCGGCGGAGTCCAGGCCGACGCCGATGATCTTCTCCTTGTAGGGTAGCGAGCTCACCAGCGTCGTCATCGCCGATTCGGCGGTCATGTCGCGCAGGAAGCACATGATCAGACGCGACGTGATGCCGAAGTTCTTCTCGCCGTCCGCGAGCGCACTCGAGATGCCTTCGACCACCACGGCGAACTCGACCCCGCGCTTCGTGTGCGCCTGCGGATCGAAGAAGATCTCGGCGTGGCGGACGCCCTGCGCCCGCACGCGCTTCAAATACGCGGTCGTGAGGTCGTAATAGTCCTGCTCGACGCGCAGCGCTTCCATCCCGTCGTAGTAAACATTCAAGAACGACTGCAGGTCGGCGAAGTTGTACGCCTCGCGCAGCGCCTCAACGTTGGGGTAGTTGAGCCGCACACCGTTGCGGGCCGCGATCGTGAAGATCAGCTCGGGCTCGAACGTGCCCTCGATGTGCAGGTGCAGCTCTGCCTTCGGCAGTTTGAGCGCATCGAAGGTTGTCACGGGTTGGGGCGAGGGCGCGGGTGTGGCCGCGGCTGCGACCGGAGCGTCGACCATCGCGGCGAGCGACGTGAGGAAGTAGCCGCGGTCCATGAGCCGTACCTCCGTTATAGGATCAGCGCGTCGCACTTTGCGGCGAAGATGAAGTCACTCTCCGTCAGCCCGCCGATCTTGTGCGTCCACACTTCGACGCCGAGGCGCCCCCACGCTACCTGTAGATCGGGATGGTGCTGCTGCTCTTCGGCCATCGTGCCGATGCGCTGCGCCGCCTGCATCGCCTCGTTGAAGTTCGCGAAGACGTACGTGCGCGCCAGCAGCTTTACGATTCCATGCTTTGCGTCGGCGCGCTCGGCCACGTGCCAGGCCGGATCCAGCTGCGCCAAGAGCGGCGCGATCTGCTCGTCGGTCAGCGGCGGAACGCCGCCGCGGCACGGCACGCACTGACGCTGCGCGAGTTCATTCATGTCGATCACCGTCCTTCGAAAGCGTGGCCACGAAGTCGCTGATGCGGGACGCGATTGCGTCGGGCCTTTCGAGGATCGCGTAGTGCGCGGCGTCGGGAACGACGAGGAAGCGCGCGCTGGGGAGAAGCGCCGCGACGTTGCTCTGCGCGCGCTCGGGCGCGTCGAGTTCCGAGGCGATCACGACCGCGGGCATGAGGGCGCCCGTTGCCTTTTCCTTGAGATCCGTGCGCATCCACGATTCGAGACTTTCGAGCACCGCTTCCGGCGGGGACTGCCCGGCGACGGCGCAGAGCCGATCGAGCATGGCCTCGTCGGGCGGGTCGGCGATCGTCTTAGTGAGCCACGCGCGAAGGCGTACCGAATCGCCGGCGGTCGCGCGAAGATACGCCTCGCCTTTTTCCGAAAAGCCCGCCGGACCGATGGGAACCGGCGCGACGAGCACGAGGCCGCGCACCATTTCGGGCGCTTCGATGGCGAGACGCAGCGCGACCTTCGCGCCCATCGAGTGTCCGACGGCGACGACCGGACCGGTCCCCAGCGATGCGAGGAGAGCGCGAAGCTCGGCCGCAAAACGGTCGAGGTCGTAAGGCCCGGCGACGCTGTTCGAGGCGCCGAAGCCAGGCAGATCCACGGCGATCGTTCGCACGTCGGGCCCTAGCTCGGCCACGACGCCGTTCCACACCGATTGATCGCCCTGCCAGCCGTGAACCAGCAGCAGGGTAACCTCGCCGCCCCCGCGATCCTGGTACGCGATCAGGTCAGCACATCCTCAAGCCACCCGCGTCGGGTCGAACGTCCTGACTCCGGGCAGGCTTATAAACGCATTTGTGCCTTAGGTTGTACCCACCATTTGTTAACCCCGAGCACCCGGGTGTCGGGCTGAATTTTCCGATCAATACATGCGTCGTCGGATCGTACGTCGCCGTGGTTGCGAGGACGCACCAGCCACCGGCTGCTATGATGATCGTTCCCGCGAGCTTACTCCCGCTGAGCGTCCACACGGCGTCCTCGGCTTTGGAAAACCTGGCGAATTGGAGCGTTAGCTTTCCTCCGATCGCCGCGTGATACTGGGCGACGTCCAGGGTAGCCTCGCGTAAACGTTCGTTCTCGCTGAACGTGCCCTTGTATTGACCGCTCAGATTCGAAGCGCCCGCTTCGCCGTTTCCAGCGAATCCATCGGCCTGCGGCGCGACGCCAGGCGCCGGTGCGCCGCTTCCGCTTCCCGCGCACGCGCTCAAAAGTGCAAGGCCGACGGCTATGCCGACGACCTTTCGTAGAAAGACGCTTCGCATTCTATCCTCCGATCTTTAAGTAACTGAAAGCTATGTTCGACAGCCTCCCTATGTCATCCTGAGCCGCATTCGCGTTGACGCCGCCGTAGGAGCTCGAGGGAATCCTATTTACTCTGCTCCCTCGGGGACGCCTTCGCTCAGACGTAGCACTTGCTCGATGGTGTCGTACTCGAAGAGCTCCGCGTAGCGACCCCAGTCGACCGCGGTCGCGAGCTGTCGCTGCGTCTCCGCGGGCGGGAAATACTCGTCCCACAAGTCGAGGAAGAAGTCGGCGCGCATCACGCCGTTGCTGGCGCCGAGGGTCCGCATGATGGTGTCGAAGATGGGAACGCGCTCGAGCAGCTGGTCGCGGAAGATCTCCTTGCTGCGCAGGATCGTGGCCGTCGCGAAGTCGCGTCCGCTCGGGGTCAGCTCTACTACGCCGCCGCTGGTTCGCGTGAAATCGAGCAGCGTGGTCGCTTCCAGAAGCGCGAGCAGGTCGTCGGGCGTGACGGCCAGTCCATCGGCGAGCGCGGAGATCTCCCGGCGGCCCTCCGGCATCCCGGCGAGAATTTCGAGCAGTCCACTGATGCCGCCGAGGCGCACGTGCGGCAGCGGTCGCGCAAACGGAGAGATCGCCGCCGGACCGAGTGCGGCCTCGCGCGAGACGTCGGCTTCGGGATTCGTCATCACCTGGTAGAGGTAGTCGACGATCTCTTTAAAGCGCGGGGCCGTTCGATCGTGCGGCCGCGGCATATCGATCCGTACCTCGCCGCGCAGGTGCCCGGGATTCGAACCGAGCACGAGCACGCGGTCCGCGAGCTGCACCGCCTCCTCGATGTTGTGCGTCACGAGCAAGATGCTCTGCGACGGGAAGTTTCCCGCGTTCCAGAGCGAGTCGACCTCGCCGCGCAGGTTTTCGGCGGTCAGCACGTCGAGCGCGCTGAACGGCTCGTCCATGAAGAGCACCTTCGGCTCGACGGCGAGCGCGCGGGCGTACCCCACGCGCTGTTTCATGCCGCCCGACAGCTCCTTCGGATAGGCGCTCTCGAACCCGTCGAGTCCGACCACGTCGATCACCTGCAGCGCGCGCTCGCGACACTGCGCTTTCGGCGTGCCGCGGGCGTCGAGCCCCAGCTCGACGTTTTGCTGCACCGTGAGCCACGGCAGCAAGGCGAAGCTCTGAAAGACCATCGCCACGTCTCGATTCGGCCCGTGCAGCGGCTGCCCGCTGCTCGTCACGACGCCGTCGCTCGCCGGAATGAGCCCGGCCATGATCCGCAGCAGCGTGCTCTTTCCGCTTCCGCTGCGCCCGAGAAGCGCGAGCAGCTCGCCGCCGTTGACGCGCAGCGAGATGTCGCTCAACGCGGTGAACTCGCCCTTCCCGCCCGGCAGCGGAAAGCGTTTGGTCAGGTGGTCGCAGATGATAATGGCGTCGTTCACAGCGAGAACTTTGTCTGGGCGTACGCATACAGCCGGCGCCAGAAGAATCGATTGATCGTCACCACGAACAGGCTCATGACGCAGATGCCCAGTGCCTCGCGCGCGCCGTTGCCCTTGGCGGTGGCGTCGGTGATGTAGGCGCCGAGTCCGGTAGCGACGAGCGTCGTGCCACCCCAGGTTACCACCTCGGAAACGATGCTCGCGTTCCAGGCGCCTCCGCTCGCCGTAATCGCGCCCGTCACCCACGACGAGAACACGCCGGGAATAATGAGCCGCAGCCAGCGCAGCCGGCCGCGTACCTGCAGATCGGACGCCATCTCGCGCAGCTCGGTCGGCACACTCTGCGCGCCCGCAATCGTGTTGAACAGCACGTACCACTGTGAACCGAGCGCCATCAGCAGGACGCAGCCGTAGTTGATCGGCACGCGGTACGTGATGAACGCAAGAGTCGCGAACGGAAAGACGATGTTGGCGGGAAACGAGGCGAGGAACTGTGCGACCGGCTGCAACAAGCGCGCGAGGCGCGGATGAAAGCCGATCGCGACGCCGGCCGGCACCCAGACAAGCGTCGAGAAAACGATCAGCACAGCGACGCGCAGCATGGTCGCCACGCCGAGCACGAGGCTGTGTCCGATCTCCGGCAATCCCAGCGACGTCAGCATGAAGCGGGCGACGTAGAACACCAGCAGCAGGAGCGCCACGACGAGAATCGCGTTGAAAACGCGATCGCCGAGAACGTGACGTTCGCCGGTGCTCAGGCGCTCGCGCGCCGGGGTCATTCGCGACAACGCACGATCGACGGCCTCGCCGGCGGGCGCCAACGCGCGCCCGACGAGCCTCGGAATGCGGGCCCCGCGCAGGATGTCGTAGACCCAGGATGCCGGCTGGCTGGCTGCCGCGCTTTGCTCAAAGCGAAACTTGTCGGACCACGCGACGACGGGGCGCCAGAAGAGCTGATCGACGATCACGATCACGATCGCGATCGTGAGTGCTGCCCACACGAGCGCGGGGAGGTTCTTTTGTACGACCGCCGCCGCGACGTACGATCCAACCCCGGGGAGCGTGTAGTTGGAGTTGGCGACGCTGATCGCTTCGCTCGCGGCCAAGAAGAACCAACCGCCGCCGAAGCTCATCATCGCGTTCCAAACGAGCCCCACCATCCCGAACGGCACCTCGATCTTGGCGAAGCGTTCCCAGAGCGACAGGCGGTAGAGCTCGGCCGTCTCCTCGAGCTCCTTCGGGATCGACCGCACCGATTGGTAGAAGGAGAACGTCATATTCCAGACCTGGGCGGTGAAGATCGCGAAGATCGACGCAAACTCCAGCCCGATCAAGCTGCCCGGGAAGAGCGCGATGAATCCCGTGACGGTGATCGTCAGGAATCCCAGCACCGGGACCGATTGCAAGATGTCGAGCAGAGGGATCAGCACACGCTCGGCCCGCCGGCTGTGCGCCGCCGCGTATCCGTACGCGAAGGTGAAGATCAACGACCAGATCAGCGCGACGAACATGCGCAGCGTCGAGCGGGCCGCGTAGTACGGCAGCAGACGCGGATCGAGATCGACGTGCGGAACGAGATGCTTCTGCGGAACGAACGCCACGAGTGTCCCGGAGCCGACCCGCGCGAGCGCAACGAGCAGCGCCAGCGCGCCGACGATCACGACCAGATCGGGCAGCCCAAACTGCGGCCGGCGCAACGCCTCCGCGGATGGGAACGTCCGAAACCCGCTCGGCATTCGCAAGCGCCGCTACTGTTCGCGCGCTAGTATGCGGGGTGGTCTTGGCAGCGCTCGACCGAGGGATCGTCGCTCGGGAAGAGCGCGAACATGGCGCCGCGCGGCACCACGATGTTCTTGCCCTTGCGGAAGTAATTAAAGAGGCCGACGGCGGCGCCGACGCCGGGAATCGGGATTGCGCCGAGGTAGCCGGGTATCCCGTCGGTCGGACCGGCCTTGTCCAGCGCGTCCGTGTTGTGATCGAGCACGACGCCGAGGCGTCGGCCGTCGGGCAGCATCAGAAAGCGCGGCTCCAGCACAAGCACTCCCGGGCGCGCATCGTGGTGGCCCGCCGGCGACGCGACGGCGACGATGCCGTAGCCCATCGTCCGCTGAGGAATCACCACGTCCGCGCCGTTGGTCACGGCGTTGACGGTCTCGAAACGGAAGAAGTCGCCGGGGCGCGCGTCGTCGGAGTCGACGGTGTCCATCATCTGTGCGGCGACGACCGTGCAGCGATCCAGCGCCATCGCGTGCGCGCCGTTCGTTCCGGCGGAGAGGGAGACGATGAAGACGGCGAATCCGCGGAGGCGGCGAAGCGCGGACGCCGTCATCGCTTAACCTCGCCTCGGAACGAGGCGCAGCTCGCTCGCGCCGTAGTCGAGTTGGACGAGGAACTGATCCAGAAAGGCGGCTCCGAGATGGCCGAAAGCGGTGCCAGCCAACGTCTGCGTCGCGCCGATGCGCTGCGGACCCGTGCGGTAGTCCCCGATTCGCACCTCGGGTATTTCGCCGATCATCTCGATGCTACTGCCGCCGATTCCACCGACGGCGCGGCGCTGGGTGACGCTGAACAGTCCCGGATGCTTGGCATAAAATTCGTACCCAAGGTTGACATTCGACTCGTCGCCCGTATCTACTGCAAGCTGCGCCTGAATTTCACCGAGCCCGACCGTCACGATCGGAACGAAGTGCTCGAACGTAAGCGGCACCGTGATCGCGTTTTGCAGCGGCGGAGCCTGCAGACGCACGACGTGCGCGGCGCTGTCGATCTCGATACCCGAAGCGCTTAGGAGATCCGCGCCGAGCACGGCGTCGTAACCGTAGCGGCGCAGATCGTTGAGCACGATATAGTACGCCTCCGGATAAGTGGCGTTGCCGATGCGCAGTGGTCCGGCTCGAACCACCTGGGTCGAGTAGCCGCCCAATCCGCGTACCTGATACGTCCCCACCACCGGAGCGCCCAGGCGGCTCGCGAGCTCGGTGCTCATCGAGAGGCCGGAGTTGCCCGTGTCCACCAGGCAGCGCACGGCGATGCCGCCGATGATGCAGTCGACGATCGGCGTCACCGCCCTCTGATCGGTGGGAATTGCGTCGGGCACGCCGCTGAACGATGGGACCAGCCCGCGCGGGGGATGAAACCCCGACGATACCGCGGCGCGGTCGTCGTAGCGCTCAAAGACGCGTCCGTTGTGCAGCACCTCGAAGGCGAGCACGAACGCGCCCACGCGCCGGTAGCCGCGATACTCGAACGTATCGCGCCCATCCAGCGAGCGGGCGAAGCGCACCAGACCGCTCTGCGGATCGACGAACAGCCGCAACGGCACCGAGCTCGAGTCGCCGATCACGAAAGTGCGGTAGGGCTTCCCGTTGACGGAATCGGTGGCGGCCGCGCCGACTCGGCCGCCGCGCCCGATAAACGTTGGCGTGAGGAAATCCAGCGAGGCGACGATACGCAGCGACCGGAGAAACGGCTCGAGCTGCTGTGACGACGCGACCATCGTGCCGTTCATATTGAACGAGTAGATCCGCTGGCCGTCGAAGTACGTGCCGTCGCAGAGCTCGCCGATGCAGTGGCGCACCAACACGCGCAGGCCCTCGCTGTCGGTCGAGACGACGGCCGCCGCTCCGTTGAAATTCAACCGCGCCACGGAGACGATGTGGGCCTGCCAGACGGGGCCGCTTGCGCCGCGCATCTGCTCGAGCAGGCGGACGACGCCGTTTTCGTTCCGGCTGGCCCCGAGCGTCGCCGCAAGCAGCGCGAAGAGCAAACCCATCCGAGCGGCGAACCCCATGCCGATGGAGTTCGAGTTGCTCGACGGCTATCTTCTCGACTGTTCGCCCCCGAAAGCCGAGGTCGTGCGCGACCTGCTCCGGCGCCGGCCCGAAGCTCCCGGTGCGGCGCCGTTTTATGAGGGAATGGAGCGGCTCGGAGCGCGCACGCCCGATCTGTCGCTGATCGCCTTACGCCTGGTTCTCGGCGGGAAGAAGGCGGACGACGCGGCCGTGGTGCGGCTGCGCGACGTCGTCGAGCGCGCGCGGTCCGGAGATGCCGCGGCTCGCGCGGAGTACGCCGCGCTCGATCGCGCGTAGCATCGATGCGGCTTGCAACCGAGGCGCTCGTTGCCGGTTATGCGGCGCGCAGTACGCCGGCGCTGGATCGCGTCTCGATCGACGTCGCCGCCGGCAAGACGCTCGCGGTGGTCGGCCCCTCGGGGGCCGGCAAGACGACGCTGCTGCGCGCGATCGCGGGGCTTCTGCCCGTGCGCAGCGGCGACGTGCGGCTGGGAAGCGAATCGGTCGCGACGCTGCCGCCGCAGGATCGCCGCATCGCGCTCGTCTTTCAGGACGACGCGCTGTTTTCGAGCATGACCGTGCGTCAGAATCTGCGCTTCGCGCAGCGCCGGGGCTCGCGGGAAGATGCCGTCGCGGCAACTGCGACTGCGCTGCACGTCGACAAACACCTCGACCGGCGCCCGCGGCACCTCTCGGGCGGCGAACGCCAGCGCGCGTCGATCGCGCGCGCGCTCCTCTCCGATCCCCTCGCGCTGCTGCTGGACGAGCCGCTCGCGCACCTCGATCCGTCGCTGCGACGCTCGGTCCGCGATGAGGTGATCGGCGTCCGACAGCGCTTCGCCGGTCCGATCCTGTACGTAACGCACGATCACGTCGAGGCGATGAGCGTCGGAGACGCGCTCGCGGTGCTCGTCGAGGGGCGCATCGAGGACGTCGGCGAGCCGCAGCGCGTCTATGACTCTCCCCGCACGATCGCAGTGGCGCAATTCCTCGGCGAACGCCCGATGAATTTGCTCTCCGACGGCGACGCGATCGTCGGCATCCGGCCGGAGCACGTTCAGCTAGACGGCGACGGCGCGTTGCGCGGCCGGATCGCGCGCCGCGAGCCGACGGGCGCGGACGCGTACCTCGAGGTCGCGACGCAGCGCGGCGCGGTGGTCGTTCGCGTAGCTGCTTCGCGCCGCGCGCAAATCGGCGAGCTCGTCGGGCTCGATCTTCCGGCGCAGCACGTGCGCCGTTTCGACCGCGCAACCGGGATCGCGCTCGCATGACCGATACGGCGGCGCTGGCGCGCGGCGTGGTCGTCGCCGGCATTGCCGGTGCGCGCCTCGCCGGCGACTTCCCGCGCTTCGGCGGCTACCTGCTGTTCGCGCGCGAAGCGACGCTGGCCGAGGTTCGCGCGCTCACCGACGAGCTGCGTGCTCGCGACGGCGAAGCGCTTATCGCGATCGATCAGGAAGGTGGCCGCGTCGCGCGGTTACACGAAGGCGTCGAGCCGATGCCGCCGATGATGGCGCTCGGCGCCGCGGACGATCTCGAGCTCGCGCGCCGCGCCGGCCAGCAGACCGCATTCGATCTGCGCCGAGCCGGCTGCACGCTGGACTTCGCGCCGGTGCTCGACCTCGCGCTGGATCCGCGCAACACGGTGATCGGCACGCGCTCGTTCGGCGCCGATCCGCAACGCGTCGCGGAGCTCGGCGCCGCGTTCGGCCGCGGGCTGCACGACGGCGGCATCCTCTCCTGCTACAAGCACTTTCCCGGCCACGGCTCGACGGCGGTCGATTCGCACGAGGCGCTGCCGATGATCGAGGCCGCCGAAGCTACTTTGCGCGAGCGCGACCTCGTTCCATTCGCCGCGGTCGCACGTCAGGCGCCCGCGATGATGAGCGCGCACGTCATGGCTCGCGAATTCGACGCGCTCTATCCGGCGACGTTATCGCAGCGCATCGCGACCGCGCTTCTGCGCGAGGAGCTCGGATTTCGTGGCGCGCTCGCGACCGATTGTTTGGAGATGAACGCGGTCGCGCGGCGCGGCGCGGAGGCGAACGCCGTCGAGGCCCTCGCGGCGGGCGCGGACCTCTTGGTGTTCAGCCACGATCTCGGCGCCGCGAACGATGCTGTCGCGGCGATCGTCGCTGCGGTTGACCGCGGGCGCCTGCTGTCGGCGCGATTGGAAGAAGCCTTCACGCGCGTGCAGACGCTGCGCCAGGCCGGATCGCAGCCGCTTCCACTCGACACGTTCCCGCCGCATCCAGGCTTGGGCCGCGAGATCGCGCGCCGCGCCGTGACGCTGCTGCGCGGCATCGCGCACGCCGACCCGCTCGCATCGATCGCGGTGTCGTTCGGTGGCACCGCGGCGACGCTGGATCGCGAGGCGCCGGCGATGGAGACCCTCGACGTGCCGATCGCGCCGAACGAAACCGAGGTGCGCGGCATACTCGACGCTCTCGCGCGCTCGCAACGTCGCGCCATCCTGCTCGCGCGGCGCGCGCATCTCTATCCGCAGCAGGCTGCAGCGATAGGCGACATCTTGCAGCGCTATCCAGATGCGCTCGTCGTCTCGTTGCTCGAACCGTTCGACGTGGGGCTGTTCGCGAGCGCGCGCCACCTCGTCGCTGCGTATGGCGACGACGAGGCCTCTATCGGCGGCCTCGCTGACGTGCTCTTCGGCGCCAGCCTCCCCGCCGGCACTCTTCCAATTTAACGAGGTTCAAAATCGGCTTTAACGAGGTTCAAAATCGGCGCGGAACAAATACGTCGCGCTCACGGGGAGGCAGTACGACGTGGCCCCGGTGTATTTCGATCGCCGCGCAGCCTTGAGGGCTGCATCGTCCATCGGCGGACAGCCGGAGCTGGCCCAAACCCATGCGTCGACGAGTTTCCCATGCTCATCGAGGGCAATGGCGATTATCGAGATGGCGACACCGCTGAGCCCCTGGTCCACGAGGATCGCAGGGAAATCCGGCTGCACCGCGTCGGTCACCGTCGCGGAAATGAACGGTTGGACGCAGCTCGGGGGCGGAAACGGCGCCACCCCAACGACGGCATTCGCGGGCGGGGGTGCGGGCGCCGGCGTCTCATCACCCGCTTGGGGGCTACGGGTCACCTTAACGTTTTCAGGATGCTTCGATTTCGCGAAGTCCGGCGGCTCGCACGTCACCACGCCGCGCGAATCCCAGTCGAAGAACCGGTCACCCTGCGACCGCGCCGTCGCAACCCAGAAGTGTCGAATCGCAACGGCTTGCGGAAACACAACGGTTAGTTCTGGCGATTCTGCGACGTGGAACCAATACTTCAGCGACCACGAGGCGCTCATATAGGTCGTGCGCGTGAGTTGCACCGCCTGCTGAACCCAGGTGAACCACCCAGCGTCGGTGTCCGCGATGAACGTGCCGTCAACGACCCGCGGTGCGAGCGCCTGCAGCTGGTAATGATACGTCGTCGCCTCGCGATCGGGCGACGTGGATTCGAGATGTGTCACGTTCGCGGGGCAGAACTCGGTCGCTGCGTTCGCCGACACAAGGCACGCCGCCACCATAGCGCAACCGCAGAAAACGAAGATAGCGAAGCTCCTCAACGCGTCTTAGTACTCCACGACCCGTTGGATTGGCCGATGCGGACGGCTCGCCCTGTTCTAATCGCCGCGAAGGGATCCCAAGCGTCGACGCGCCTACGCCCCGTTCCGGTACTCCGCAGGTCTCGTTTCGCCGGTCGCCGATAATTCGCGCGATGGCTGTGTGGCTGCCCTGAGCCTGTCGGAGAGCGTCGATCGGATCCTAGAAGGTGCGCGTGGCGTCGAATTTACCGGCGCGGTCGCACGCGTCGAGCACCGTGGGAAGTTGATCTTCGAGCGCGCATATGGCGTCACGCGCGAGGACGAGCTCGGCCGCGCCGTTTACGCCGACACGCTCTTCGACCTCGCCTCACTTACCAAGCTCTTCGTCACCACGCTTTCGCTGCAGGCCGTCGCCGCCCGAATGCTAGAGCTCGACGAACCCTTGTCGCGCGTCATTCACGAGTGGAGCAAACGCCCCCACGCGGCGATCAGCCTGCGCATGTTGTTGGCGCACACGTCGGGCATGAACTCCGGCGCGGACTATCGCGCGATCCTGGATCGCAACGTCGAAGCGTTCGCGCTTGGCTCCGACCTCATCGCCAAGCCGGGTGAGCGCGTGATTTACTCCGACCTCGGCTTCATCGCGCTCGGCGTCGTTCTCGAGCGCACGTACGGCCGATCCCTTGCGGCGCTGGCGCGCGCGTCGTTCACTCCGACGCCGATGTTTCGTCCGCCGTTTCTGCAACGGTTGGACATTCCCGCGACGGAAGACGACGGCTGGCGCGGACGCGTCCAGGGTTTCGTGCACGACGAGAAGGCCTACCTGATGGGCGGAGTCGCCGGCCACGCGGGCCTCTTCGGCACCGCGGCCGACGTCGCCGCACTCACGGAGTGCTATCTCGGCTCGCTGCGCGGACGCCGCGAGACGCTGTTGCCGCGCGAGCTCGCGCGCGAGGCGACGTCGCTGCAGGCCGACGATCCCGTGCTGCGCCGCGGCCTGGGGTGGGCGCTGAAGACGACCGACGAAAACTCCTGCGGCCGCTGGATGGATTTCTCTTCATTCGGACACACCGGCTTCGTCGGCACGTGTGTGTGGGCCGATCCGGTGCGCGATCTTCAGGGCGTGTTGTTGACTAACGGCGTCTACTTCGGCCGCGCCGGAGACGCCCGCGATCTCCGCGCCTCGTTCTACGAAGGACTGGTACAATGCGTGCCATTGGATTGATGAGCGGCACGTCGCTCGACGGCATCGACGCGGCGCTGGTGAGCCTCGTGCCCAGTGGCGCGGGCTATCGCATCAACCTGCGGCGCTTCGAAACGTATCCGTTCGAGCCCAAGCTGCGCGACGAGCTGCTCGCCGTCCTGCCGCCCAACAAAGGGAACGTGGAAAGCGTCGCACGGCTGCATCGCGCGCTCGGCGACGCGTACGCGAGCGCGGCTCGCTCGATGGCGGGATCGGACGCGATAGATTACGTCGCATCGCACGGTCAAACGATCTGGCACAACGGACCGGCGCACGTGACGCTGCAGATCGGCGATCCGTTCGCGATTCGCGAGGCCGTCGAAGCCACGGTCTGCTACGATTTTCGCAGCGCCGACTGCGCGGCCGGTGGGCAGGGCGCGCCGCTGGTCGCGCGCGTCGACGCGGTTCTGCTCTCGAGCGCCGAGGAAGATCGCGTCGCGTTGAACCTAGGCGGCATCGCCAACGTGACAATGCTGCGCAAGGGCGCGGCGCCGGAAGAAGCCGTCGCCTTCGACACCGGCCCCGCCAACATGTTGCTCGACGCGTTCGTGCGCGCGCGCACGAACGGGGCACAATCGTTCGATCGCGAGGGCACGCTCGCCGCAACCGGCCGCGTCGACGAGGCGCTGCTGGCCGCGATGCTCGCCGACGAGTACTTCGCGGCGCCGCCGCCCAAGACGAGCGGACGCGAGCGGTTCGGCGCGCAGTTTCTCGCACGTCACGAGCGCGCGCTCGCAAAGCTCTCTATCGAAGACGGCGCCGCGACGCTCGCCGAGCTCACAGCCGCTACGGTTGCAGACGCGATCGAGCGCCAACGCTTCGCCGGCGCGCGTGTCATCGCCGGCGGCGGCGGCGCGAACAATCCGACGCTCCTCGCGCGCCTGGCCGCACGGCTCAAGGGCGCGCGCGTCGAACGCTCGGATGCGATGGGATTACCTGCCGATGCCAAAGAGGCGATCGCGTTCGCGGTTCTGGGCTACGAGACGCTGCGCGGCCGCGCGAGCAATGTGCCCGCCGCGACCGGCGCGCGCCGCTCGGTCGCGCTCGGAGCGATCGCACCGTGGCGGCTGAGCGAGCTGCTGGCGCGCACTGCGGCGGAGTGCCGTGCGAGTTGACGACATGACGGACGATCTGCCTCCGACCGAGGCGACGAATCCGCGAACCGCCGGACTCGACCAGCTCGACACGCGTGCGCTGGTCGAGACGCTCGTCTCCGACCATCGCGCCGCTGTCGACGCCGTCCTCGCGCAATCCGACACACTGGCGCGGGTCGCCGATGCGATCGCAGAGCGCCTCGCGCGCGGCGGGCGTCTACACTACGTCGGCGCGGGGAGCAGCGGCCGCATCGCGACGCTCGACGCATCTGAGATGCCGCCGACGTTCGGCACCGCGTCGCACCTCGTGCAGGCGCACGTCGCAGGCGGTTTGCCCGCGCTCGTCAACGCGATCGAAGGCGCCGAAGACGACAGCGCCGCCGGCGATGCGCTCGCGCGCGAACGCTGCGCTCCCGAAGACGCGGTCGTGGGTCTGTCGGCGAGCGGAGGCGCGGCGTTCGTCGTCGCGGCGGTGAAACGCGCGCGTGCGATGGGCGCGTTGACGATCGCGTTCACGAGCGTTGTGGATTCGGCACTCGCGCGCGCAGCGGAGATCTGCGTCGCGTTCGACACGGGCGCCGAGGCGCTGGCGGGATCTACCCGGCTCAAAGCCGGAACCGGGCAGAAGATCGCTCTCAACGCGCTGTCGACGGCCGTGATGGTGCGCCTCGGCAAGGTGCACGGGAACCTCATGGTCGATGTCGTCGCGAGCAACCAAAAGCTGCGCCGCCGCGCCCTGCGCCTCGTGTGCGAGGTCGCGGGCGTCGGCGAAGAGCGCGCGCGCGAGCTGCTCGACGCGGCCGGCGGCCGCGTGAAGGTCGCTATCGTGATGGAGCGGCGCGGCGTCGATGCGCAAAAAGCGCAGGAGCTGCTCGGAGCCTCTGGCGGCGTGTTGCGCGACCTGATCTAATGCCTTTTCTCGCGCTGCTTTTCGCGACGATCGCGTTCGTGCCGATCGACGACCGCCCGGTGACCTCGCAGCTCCCCGTCATGCTCGGGCGCATCGCCGGAATAACGGTCGAAGCGCCGCCGCGCGACCTACAGGGGCGCTTCCTTACGGCGGGTCGCTCGGACGCGATCATCGCGTGGCTCAATCACGAGGCCGCCAAAAGGGAGACGAACGCGTTCGTCGTCTCAACCGACATGCTGGCCTACGGCGGGCTCACGGCCTCGCGCGTTCCTGGGCCGACGTACGCCGATGTGGAGTTCCGCCTGCGCGAGTTTTCGCATCTCCGCACGCGCCGGCCGCGCGCGTGGATCGGCGCGTTTGGCACGATCATGCGCCTCGCGCCGACGGGCATTCCCGCAGGCACGCCGTTTTTCGCGCCCTATCCGGTCTGGTCGTATCTGCAGGACTACGCGAACCTGCACGACCCGCCGCTGCCGAGCGAGGCCGCGCGCGCGCAGCATCTGCGCGAGTTGATCGGCGAGCCGACCTTCGACGAATACATGGCGACGCGCGGGCGCAATCTCGCCGCCGATCGACTCTTGCTGAAACTCACGGCGGACGGGACGATCGACCGGCTCGTCCTCGGCCAGGACGACGCCGGCCCGGTCGGCCTGCACGTGCGTGACGTGCAGTTGCTGCAGCAGGATCTCGCGACGGCGAATCTCGCGGGCCGTGCGTCGATCGAGCCGGGCGCGGACGAGCTCGGCTCCGCGCTGATGGCCAACGCGATCGCGCGCGCCGCGAACTGGACGCCGCACATCGCGGTGCGCTACTCGACTCCGGACGGCGCATCGTATCAGGATCCGATCGAGTACGCCCCGATCTCGACGGCGATCGGCGCGCTGATCGGCGTTTGCGGCGGCGTGCGCGACGACGATCGCACCGACATCGTGCTCTACGTGCGCGTTCCGGGAACCACCCCCGCGCAGGATGCGCAGCTCGTGAGCGCAATGGCCGCTACGGTAGCGCAGGGACGCTCCGTCGCTGTCGCCGACCTATCTTATCTGAAGTCGTACCGCGATCAGGCGGCGTTCGCGCAATTGCTGCTGGCGTCGGACGTGTCGCGCGAGCTCGACGCCTACTCCTCCTGGAACACCAACGCGAACACGGTCGGCACCGCCCTGGCCGAGGCGATCGCCGCCGGCGCCGGCCGGCGCATGGGCACCTACGACGACCTCGCGCACCGCACGTACACCTTCACGATGTTCCTCGACGACTACGCGTACCACGACTTCGTGCGGCCCGACCTCAACGCGACGCTGGCCGCGCAAGGCATCGCGGACCACACGCTCCTGACGCCCGACCTCGCCGCCGCGACGTCGCAGCGCGACCGCGCGCTGCTCTGGAGCTATGCGCTCAAGATCCTGGCGCAGCTCGACCCCGGCTACCACATCGCCGCGATGCAGCTCGGCCTGCCGTGGAGCCGCACCTTCGAGACCTCGATCGACGTCGGCCTCGCCCCTAACCTTTAAGCGCGACAACGGCAGCGCCGACATCAAACGGTAGCGGCGTGGCGCCGTCGGCAATGCACGCCAGGTTCCCGGCCCACTCGCGCAACGTTTCCGCGCCGGCGGGAGGCGTCACGGCAAACCGCAGACGCCCCAACTCGCGCGCGAACTGCATCGTATGCATGGCGCCGCCGCCGATTTCGGTGCAGACGAGCACGACCGCGCGCGAATGCTCCGCCTGCAGCCGATCCCGCTCGACCAAAGCCTCGTCCGACGCCGGCGTTCCCGGCGGAAGAAGCGTAGCGATCGCGCCGCGGCCGCTGACGATCTCCTCTTCCAGCGCGGCGTGCTCGGGCGGATACGTGCACCCGAATCCGTAGCCGACGAAGGCGACGGTGGGAACGCCCGCGGCGAGCGCGCCGCGATGCGCGGCGGCGTCGATGCCGAGCGCGAGCCCGGCCACAACCGGCTCGCCTAACCGAAACGCGAGCTCGTAGGCAAACGCAGCTGCTTCGGGCGGTGGCGCGCGGCTCCCGATGATGGCGACGCCGCCCTTCGGCAGCGCGCCGCGCACGTACACGTTAGAACTCGACGTACGATCGGTCGAGCGCGGTCACGTCGAGGCAACCCAGCAGACGCAGCGTGCGAACGATGTCGCTGCGCAAGATCTCGATCGCGCGCGCGACGCCCGCGCCGCCTCCCGCGCCGAGGCCGTACGCGTAGGCGCGCCCGATCAGCACGGCGCGTGCGCCGAGGCACAGCGCCTTCACGACGTCGCTGCCGCGGCGGATGCCGCCGTCGAGCAGCACCTCGGCGCGCCCGCCGACGGCCTCGACGACCTCCGGCAGCGCGCGCAACGTCGACGATACGGAGTCGAGCTGGCGGCCGCCGTGATTCGACACGACGATCGCCTCCGCGCCGACGTCGAGCGCGCGTCGCGCGTCCTCGCCGCTCAGCGCGCCCTTGATCACGATCGGCCCTCGCCACGCGTCGCGGATCCATCCCATGTCGTCCCACGAGACGGTCGAGCGCTCCAGCGCGGCGGCGACGTCCTCGTACGCCATCACGCCCTCGCCGGGAATGATGACGTTGGGAAACTTCATCATGCCGCCGTCGCGCCAGAAATCGAGCAGCCATCGCGGACGAGCGAGCAGCTGCGGCACGTGCGGCAGCATGCGCCACAGATTGCCGCTGACCAACTCGGAGGCGCCGTTGCGCAAGTCGCGCTCGCGCTGCCCGGCGACGGCGGTGTCGATCGTCACGGCGAGCGCGCGATAACCCGCGGAGCGCGCACGCGCAATCGCGCTGATGGCGGCCTCGCGTCCGCCGAGCAGATACAGCTGATACCAGACCGGTCCCGTTGCGGCCGCCTTGACGTCCTCGAGCGCGCAGCCCGAGAGCGTAGACAGCGTGTAGATCGTTCCGGCCTTCCCCGCCTCTTCGGCTGCGACGCATTCGCCGCGCGGGAAGAACATGCGGCTGCTTCCGACCGGCGCGAACAGAAACGGCAGCGCGAGCGGCGTTCCCAAAACGGTGGTCTGCAGGTGGCATTCCATGCGCGCGACGGCATTGCGCGCCCGGAACGTCACCGTCTCGAAGACGCGGCAGTTCTCGCGCATCGTGACCTCGGCGCCGCTTCCGCCGTCGATGTAGTCGAACACGACCCGCGGCAATCGGCGTTTCGCGAGGCGGCGCAGATCCTCGATGTTCACGGCGCGAGCGACGGAATTCACAGCGGAGCCTTGACGTTTGCCTTCAGTAAACGATACCCTGTCGTCGCACCATGGACTTTCGCTTCGTCGCCACGGCGTTCGCCACCGCGTTCACGATCATCGATCCGATCGGCATGATCCCAATGACGCTGGGCTCGACCGCGCGCATGTCGCCGCAGCGGCGCAATCAAGTCATCGACCAGGCCGTCTTTGTCGCGGCCGGAGTGATCTTGTTCATGGGCGTCGTCGGCCGAATCATCCTCGATTATCTCGGCATCACGCTGCCGGCGTTCACGATCGCCGGCGGGATCTTGCTGTTTCTGATCGCGATCGACATGCTCTTTGCCCGCCCCACCGGCGCGAAGGCGACCGACGCCGAGGAGCGCGAGGCCGCCGAGGGCGAGAACCCCGCGGTCTTTCCGCTCGCCGTTCCGATGATCGCCGGCCCCGGAACGATCGCGACGGTGCTGCTCCTGGTCAACTTTTCGCACGGGGACCGCGCGGAGCTCTTCGTCGTCGCCGCTGCCTACGCTGTGGCGCTGATCGTCACGTGGCTGTGCATGCGGGCCTCCGCGCTGCTGCTCCGCGTGATCGGCAAGACCGGCATCCACGTGATCAGCCGCATCCTCGGCATCATCCTCGCGGCGCTCGCGGTGCAGTTCGTGCTCAACGGACTCGCGCAGACCCCGTTGCTACGGCGTTGACGGCGCGCCCGTCTCGCTCGCCCACTGCTGGTACACGGATTTCTCGATCGCCGGCAGCTGCTCGTCCGATGAGAGTCTGAATCCGGCCGGCGGCAGCGGGAACGGAATCGGGTGTGGCGGCTCCTTGAACGGATCGGAGCCCGGATCGAAGCAGAACGGCCACACGATGTCGCCGCTCTCCATCGCACCGTCCGGATACGTGAAGTCGTAACGTCCGTAGTAGCAGTCGCGCCCGTTCTCGTGCCACGCCCGCGTCGGCGTGATGATGCCGTTGCCTTCGTCCGAACCGCGCAACGATGAGGGAATGTTGAAGGCGTAGCTCTTCATCGTCGACCCGCGCGTGCCGGGATCGATCGTGGGGATCGCGCGCGGATCGTCGAGAGCGTTGAGCTTGGCGACCTCCTTGGCGTAGCCGGCCGTGTCGCGCTCGATCGTCGACGGGATGGTCGGACGTTGCGGCGGCTCCGGTGAGGCAGCGGTCTTGACCACGCGCGCCAGCTCGTGGGGCTCGATTTTCGCCGGCGCCGACTCTTGCCGCCGAATCGTCCGGTGGGGTTGCGGCGCCACCGTCGCCTCTTTGGGATGGACGAGCCGCTCGACTGACGTGACGTTGGTTTGCGACACGATCTCCTTGGTACCGCGGGTAATCAAGATCCGCGACACGGCGTAGAAAAGCAGCGTCAAGACGATGAGGTGGATTGTGGCCGACGCGAGCGTCGACCAGAACAGCGCGCGCCGGCGCCGATCGAGCGTTCCCGAAATCAAGCAGTCGTTAGGCTTTCCCGCTTAGGTGTGAGTACGTACCGGATGCGGCTGACAGAGTTCGATGAGCACGCCCGCGGTCGCCTTCGGATGGAGAAACGCGATCGTGCTGCCGTTCGCCCCTTTGCGAGGACGCTCGTCGATCAGACGAACGCCCTTGGCCCGCAGCTCCTCGAGCGCGCGCTCGATGTCGGCCACGCGGTACGCCGTGTGATGCAGCTTCGTCTCGGCCTCTCCGCGATAGCGCGCGATCGCCGAATTCTCGTCTAAGGGAAGCAGCAATTCCACGTGCGATTCGCCGGCCTCCAGCCCGACCGCCTCTACTCGCTGATCGTAGATGACCTCGCGATAGATCTCCTTGAAGCCGAGCGTCTGCGTGTAGAGCCGCAGCGTTGCGTCGAGATCCTTGACGACGATCGCGACGTGGTCAATTTCCATCAATTACGCGACGACCTCTTTGGAGCGATACGTTCCGAACACGTCGCGCAGCACGTCGCACAGCTCGCCGAGCGTCGCGCCGGCGTCCACGGCATCGACGAAGCGGGGCATCAGGTTCTCATCGCTCGCGGCCGCCGCACGCACTGCGGCGAGGTTCGCTTCGACCGCGCCGGGATCGCGTGCCGCGCGAAACGCTGCGAGGCGCTCCACCTGTTCGCGTTCGACGCGCTCGTCGACGCGCTGCAGCGGCATCGCCGCTCCGTCGGACGCCTCCGCGAAGCGATTCACGCCGACCACCACCTGCTCGCCGCGTTCGATGGCCTGCTGCGCGCGGTACGCGGATTCCGCGATCCGCCGCTGCATCCAGCCGCTCTCGATTGCCGCGATGCTTCCGCCCATCGCGTCCACTTCGCCGATCAAGTGCGTCGCCCGCTCGATGAGCGCGTTGGTGAGCGTCTCGAGGTAATACGATCCCGCCATCGGATCGACGACGTCGGCCACGCCCGACTCGTACGCGATGATCTGCTGCGTGCGCAGCGCGGTCTTGGCGCTGTCGGCGGTCGGTAGCGCGAGCGCCTCGTCCTTGCCGTTGGTGTGCAGCGACTGCGCGCCGCCGAGCACCGCTGCGAGCGCCTGTAAGGCGACGCGTACGACGTTGTTCTCCGGCTCCTGCGCGGTCAGCGTGGAGCCCCCGGTCTGCGCGTGGAAGCGCAGCATCTGCGAGCGCGGATCGCGGCAGCCGAACTCGTCCCGCGTAATATGTGCCCACAAGTAGCGCGCCGCGCGGAACTTGGCGATCTCCTCGAAGAAGTCGTTGTGCGAGTTCCAGAAGAAGGAAATGCGCGGCGCAACCTCGTCCAGCGCGATGCCGGCGTCGCGCGCCGCGTTCAGGTACGCCTTTGCGTTGGCCAGCGTGAATGCGATCTCTTCAACCGCCGTCGAGCCCGCCTCGCGGATGTGGTAGCCGGAGACGGAGATCGTGTTCCACTGCGGCACCTCACTCGCGCAGTAGGCCATCACGTCGGTCACGAGGCGCATCGAGGGCTCGGGCGGATAGATGTAGGTGCCGCGCGCCGCGTACTCCTTGAGCACGTCGTTCTGCACCGTGCCGCCCAGCTTATCGAACGGGACGCCGCGCCGGCGCGCGACCGCTAAGAAGAGCGCCAGCAGGATCGCGGCGGGCGCGTTGATCGTCATCGATACGGTCACCTTATCGAGCGGAACGCCGGAAAGCAGCGTCTCCATCTCGTCGATCGAGTCGATCGCCACGCCGACCTTGCCGACCTCGCCGCGCGCGAGCGGCGCGTCCGAGTCGAGGCCGAGCTGCGTCGGCAGGTCGAATGCCACTGAGAGGCCGGTCTGCCCGCGCTCGAGCAAATAGCGGTAGCGCGCGTTCGATTCCGCTGCCGTGCCGAAGCCGGCGTATTGACGCATCGTCCAGAGGCGTCCGCGATACATATCGGGGCGAATGCCGCGGCCGTAAGGAAACGCGCCGGGCTCCCCGAGCTCGTGCGGCTGTCCGTCGACCTCGTCGTAGACCCTCTCGAGCGGAATGCCCGAAGCGTTGATATCGCGCGCCATCGTTGGCGTACTACGCCGCGCTCGGGCAGGGCGCCCGCCGCCGGGGCGCCAAGGCGCACGCATGCTCGGCTGTGTCGCGCCGCTCTTGGCGGCGCTCTCGCTGCAGGCGGCGCTCGACGCGCGCGCCGCGGCCGTGCCCGGCACGGGCATCGCCGTCGGCGTGATCGATCACGGCGTCACGCGCGTCTACGTCGCTGGTAACGCCGGAAACGGCAGCGCGGTCGACGCGCACACGCTCTTCGAGATCGGCTCGGTGACGAAGACGTTCACCGCCACGACCCTCGCCGCGATGGTGCTCCGCAACGAGGTCCGTTTGAGCGACCCGATCTCGAAGTATCTGCCCGCGGGCGTTCGCGCTCCGAGCAAAGACGGCAAGGCCATCACGCTGCTCAATCTGGCCGAGCAGCGTTCCGGGCTGCCGCGCCTACCGACGAACATGAACGACGTCGCAGGCGACGATCCCTACGCGGACTATACCGTCGCCAACATGTACGCGTTCCTCAACGGCTACGCGCTTACGCGCGATCCCGGTTCGTCGTACGAGTATTCGAACTATGGAATCGGACTGCTCGGGCAGTTGCTTGCCAATCGCGCGAAGGTGCCGTATACGACGCTCGTGCGTAACACGGTGCTCGATCCGCTCGGCATGAGCGAGACGGGCTTCGCGGAGTCACCGGCATCGGACCCCGCGCTGCTCGCAGCGGGGCATGATTTGAGCGGGCAAGTCGTGACGACATGGCATGCTCAGTCCATCCTCCCGGCCGGCGGCATCTACTCCAACGTGACCGACATGCTGAAATACCTGCGCTGCAATATGGGCCAAGGACCGCTCGCGCGCACCTGCCTCTTCGCGCAGCGGCCGCGCGCGCAGGGGAGCCCCGGCCACCAGATCGGGCTCGTGTGGAATATCAATCCCAATACCGGAACCACCAGCCACGCCGGCGACACGCTCGGTTTTCACGCCGACTTCGCGATCTCGCGCGACCGCCAAATGGGCGTGGCCGTGCTCAGCAACGGGCCGGCGGTCACCGATATCGCGGCGCACGTGTTGGTACCGAGCTATCCGATCGCGGTTTGCCCGTCGTCGGTGGCGGCGTCGGACACCGATCCGAAAGCGTACGACGGCGTCTACTGCAACGCGAGCGGCGGCTTCACGTTCCGGGTGGCGACGACCCGGGAGCCCAACCAGTTGGCCATCGCGGTGCTGCCGCAGCTCGGCGCGGCCTATCAGCAAGTCGGCCGGGACACGTACTATTCGCAGGCCGTCGATGCGACGTTCAAATTTTTGCGCGCCACCGACGCGATCGTGGGGCTGCGCTTGATCCAGGCGGGCGAGACGATCCCGGCGGTGCGCCTCGGCGAGCAGGGCAAGCCCGTCGTCGCGCAGCTGCCGCCGGCGTTTCCGCCCGCGGTTGCGCTCGATCGCGCGACACTGCAGCAATACGTCGGCACGTATCCGCTCGACGGCGGGGCGTTCACGGTCACGCAGCGCGGCGACGCGCTCTACGTGCAGCTAACGAGTCAGCCCGCTATTCAAGTCTACGCGTCGGCAAAGGACGAGTTCTACCTCAAGGTGGTCGAGGCGCGGATCACGTTCGGGCGCAACGCTTCCGGTGCAGTCGACGGGCTGACGCTCTACCAAAACGGTCAAACAATCCACGCCTCGCGTGCAGCATCAACGAACGCGCCGCCCTGATTCCAGCGATTTACGACAGCGTAATCAGCGACGTGCCGCTTTCGACGCTCGATCCGGGGCCGGCGTGGATCGCGGTTACGGTTCCGGCGCGTTGCGCGCGGATCTCGTTCATCATCTTCATAGCCTCAACGACGGCAACGACCTGACCCTCTGCGATCGCGTCGCCGATGCCGACGCCGAGCTCGACGATGATTCCGTGCATCGGCGAGGTCACGTCGTTGCCGCTGGCCGCGGCGCTGCGCTTGCGGATCGCGCCCAGGCGCGGCGCGAGCCGGCGCGCGGCGGCCCGAGCGGGGACGGACGCCACGCTGCGCTTGCGCGCGGAGGGGGCGAGTCCGTTCGCGACCGCCTCGCGCCACGTCTCCGCGTACGCTTCGAGCGTGGCCGTGCCGTACGTCGCATCGGCGACCGGCGCGTAGTCGCATAATGCGCGCAGCAGCGGCAGCGTGGTCGGCACGCCCTCGACCACGTACTCGTCGATGGCCCGGCGCAGCCGCGCGATGGCCTCGTCACGATCCGGCGCCCAAACGACGAGCTTGGCGATGAGCGAATCGTACTGCTCGGGGATAGTCCAGCCCGGATACGCCGCGGAATCGACGCGAACGCCGAGGCCGCCTGGCTCGCGGTATGCGGTGATCGTTCCCGGCGCCGGGCGAAAATTCTCCGCGGGATCTTCGGCGTTGACGCGCGCCTCGATCGCGAAGCCGCGGAAGCGCACGTCGCTCTGGCCGTAGCCGAGCCGCTCGCCGGCCGCCACGCGTATCTGCTCGCGGACGAGATCGAGGCCGGAGATCATCTCGCTGACGGTGTGCTCCACCTGGATGCGCGTGTTCATCTCCAAGAAGTAGAACGCGTCGCCCGAGACCAGGCACTCCATCGTGCCGACGGAGTCGTAGCCGATGGCCTTCGCGGCGCGCACGCCGGCCTCGCGCATCGCCTCGCGAACCTTGTCGGATACGCGCGCGGGCGCCTCTTCCCAGAGCTTTTGATGGCGCCGCTGCAGCGAGCAGTCGCGCTCGCCCACGTGCACGACGTTGCCGTGCTTGTCGGCAAGAAGCTGCAGCTCGACGTGTTTGGGATTCTCGAGATAGCGCTCGGCGTAGATCGTGCCGTTCTTGAAGTATGCCTCGGCCTCGCGCCGCGCGGTCTCGAACGCCGGCTCGACCTCGTCGATCGAGCGCGCGATCTTCAGCCCCTTGCCGCCGCCGCCGCCGGCGGCCTTGAGCGCGAGGGGCAATCCGTACGTCTCCGCCGCGGCTCGCGCGGCGCGCACGTCGGGCACGCTCTCGGTCGCGCCCGGCACGATCGGCACGTGGGCCTTGTGCATGAGATGGCGCGCGCGGAGCTTGTTCCCCATCGCGTCGATAGCGTCGGCGTGCGGCCCGATCCAGGTTAGGCCGGCCTCGACGACGCTGCGGGCGAACGCGGCGTTCTCCGCCAGAAAGCCGTAGCCGGGATGGATCGCCTCCGCGCCGGATCGCCGCGCGCAGTCGATCAGCTTCTCGGCGTTTAGGTAACTCTGCGACGGCGCGGCGGCGCCGAGGGCGCACGCCTCGTCGGCGAGCTCGACGTGCAAAGCGCCGCGATCGGCGTCGGAGTAAACCGCGACCGTCTCGACGCCCATCTCCCGCGCGGTGCGAATGATCCGCACCGCGATCTCACCGCGGTTCGCGATCAGGATCTTGCCGAACATTTTACGAGCGCAGCGAGGCGAAGCGGCGGCGTCGGAGGGGCAGATCGATCATCCCAGAGCGAAGAGCCCCATTGCGTGATAGCCGGCGTCGACGAAGTGCACGTCGGCCGTCACGGCGCTCGAGAGGTCGGAGGCGAGAAAGACCGCCATATCGCCGACGTCCCCGGGCGTGACGTTCCGGTGCAGCGGCGCGACTTTGGGCACGACGTCGAGGATCCGTGAGAACCCGCCGACTTGGCGCGAGCTCGCGGTCTTGATCGGGCCGGCAGAGATCGCGTTGACGCGGATTCCGCGGTCGCCGAGGTCGAAGGCGAGGTAGCGCATCGCCGCCTCGAGCGCGGCCTTGGCAATTCCCATCAGGTTATAGTTGGGAACGATCTGCGTCGCGCCGAGATACGTGAGCGCCATGATCGAAGCGTTGTCGTTGAGCGCCTCGCGCAGCGCCTGAACGAGCGCGATTAGCGAGTACGACGAGACGTCGAGCGCGAGCGAGAAGCCGCCGCGCGAGGTTTCGAACACTTTGCCGACGAGGTCTTCCTTGTTGGCGTACGCGATCGAGTGGACGAGCGCGTCGATCTTGCCAAACCGCTTGAGCAGCTCCTCGCACATCGCGGCGAGCGATTCGTCGTTCGAGACGTCGCACTCGAAGGCCGATGCGCCGCCGAGCTCCGCGCCGAGTTTTTCGACCTCGTCCTTGACGCGTTCCCCTTGGTACGCGAGCGCGATCTGCGCGCCGTGTTCGTGCAGCTTGCGGGCAATGCCCGTCGCAATGGACCAGCGATTCGCGACTCCGGTCACCAAGATGCGTTTACCGTCAAGCAGTTTCACAACATAAAGCCCCTAAAAAAGAAGGTGATCCCCACCACGCCGGCCACCAGACTAACGTACCATGCGAGCTTGGAGCGCGCGAGCGCGCCCACCGCTCCCAAGGCGATCGCCACCTGCAGCAGCGCGACCGCATACTCGAAGGCGTGGTGCCGCTCGATCTCTGCGACCGATTCCTCCTCTAGCCGTCGCGCCTCGGTCTGAAGCGGCTTTTCCTTCGACGCCTCATTGGCGACCTCGCCGCGATAGGCGCGCAACCGGGCCGCGTTCTTCGATCCGCTGTCCGTCAGATTGTCGACCGCGATCGTGTACAGGTGCTCTTTCGACCGCGCGGCCTGGTACTCGGCCCACGTGTCCGATGCCTTGATTTGATTGATCGTCGCCTCGTTGATTAGATCGCCGGCGCGCAGCGCCGAGACCGCCGCCACCACAGCAAAGATCGCCGCGCCCAGCCCCACCCAACGCAGCCACGGCGCGGCACGCTCGCCTTCCTCGCGCGCGTCGTCGACCTGCTCTTGCAGCTTGTCGGTCTCGACCTCGATGTCATCGGGCATCGCAATCTCCTCGCTTCAGCTTATAAAGGAATGTTGCCGTGCTTGCGCTCGGGCCGAAGGCCGCGCTTATCGCGCAGCATCTCGAGCGCCGTCGCCAGCGCGCCGCGCGTCCGGCTGGCTTCGATCACGTCGTCCACGTAGCCGCGCTGCGCGGCGATGTACGGATTCGCGAAGCGCTCCGTGTACTCGTCGACGAGCTCCTGCATCTTCGCGTCCTTGTCGTTCGCGGCGGCGAGCTCGCGCCGGAAAATCGTCTTGACCGCGCCCTCCGCGCCCATCACGGCGATCTCCGCCGTCGGCCACGCGAGGTTGACGTCGGCGCGAATGTGTTTGCTGGCCATGACGTCGTACGCGCCGCCGTACGCCTTGCGCGTGATGACCGTGATCTTCGGGACTGTCGCCTCCGCGTACGCGTAGAGCAGCTTCGCGCCGTGCAGGATGATGCCGTCGTACTCCTGGTCGGTTCCCGGCAAGAAGCCCGGCACGTCGACGAACGTCACGAGTGGGACGTTGAACGCGTCGCAGAAGCGCACGAACCGCGCCGCCTTCACGGACGAGCGCGTGTCGAGTACGCCGGCCAGCACGTTGGGCTGATTGCCCACGATCCCGACCGTCTCTCCGTTGATCCGCCCGAACCCGCAGATGATGTTCTGCGCGTACAGCGGCGCGATCTCGAGGAAGTCACCGTAGTCCACTACACCCTCTACGACCTCGTGCATGTCGTAGGGCTTGTTGGGCGAGTCGGGCACGACGTCGTCCAGCCTGCTCGCGACACGCTGCGGGTCGTCGTCGCAGTCGAAGCGCGGAGATTTTTCGCGGTTGTTCTGCGGCAAGAACGAGAAGAGCGCGCGCGTCAGCTCGACGAGATGATCCTCGTCGGTGGCGACCAGCTGCGCGACGCCGCTGCGCGTGGCGTGGGTCATCGCGCCGCCGAGTTCCTCGAACGTGACCTCCTCGCCCGTGACGGTCTTGATAACCTCGGGACCCGTGATGAACATCTGCGAGATCTTTTCCGTCATCAAGATGAAGTCGGTGATCGCGGGCGAGTACACGGCGCCGCCGGCGCATGGCCCGGCGATGAGGCTGATCTGCGGAATCACGCCGCTGGCCTGCACGTTGCGCCAAAAGATCTCGGCGTACCCGCCCAGCGAAGCGACACCCTCTTGAATGCGCGCGCCGCCCGAGTCGTTGATGCCGATCAGCGGCGATCCGGTGCGCAGCGCTAGGTCCATCACCTTGCAAATCTTCTCCGCGAACGCCTCGCCGAGCGATCCCCCGAGTACCGTGAAGTCTTGCGAGAAGAGGAAGATCTGACGCCCGTCGAGCGTGGCGCGCCCGGCGATCACGCCGTCGCCGAGAAACTCCTTCTCGTCTAGTCCGAACGCGTTGGTCCGGTGCACGACGAAGCGGTCCAGCTCGTCGAAGGATCCCTCGTCGACCAAGGCCTCCACTCGCTCGCGCGCGGAGCGTTTGCCGCGCGCGTGCTGCTTCTCAACGGCCTCCCGGCCGGCGGGGAACCTCGCCTGTTCGCCCTTCGCGCACAGCTCGGCGTATTTCTCGGCGCGGGTCTTCACGCGCTCACCTTGCACACCTTGCCACCGTTGTCATCCTTCATAAAGGGCAGCGCGAGCCACGCCAACAAATACGCCTCCATGTTGCGTTGCGTTCTTTTCGTTTTTGTCTTCGCCCTCGGGCTTGCCGCGGCCGGCGCGCTCCACGCCGCGCCGGCGGCCCAGACGTTCCCGAACCCGCCGCCGGTACCGCCCACGCGGCCAGTGGCGGAGACGATCTACGGCACGTCCGTCACCGACCCGTACCGTTACTTCGAGAACATGCAGGATCCGGTCGTCATCAACTTCTTCAAGGACCAAAACGCCTACGCGCGCGCGGTCCTCGGCCGCCTCGGCCCCGCACGCCAGCAGCTCTTCGATCGTATCAAAGTGCTCGACAACGCGGGCGCGAGCGTCACGGGTGTAACGATCGACGGGCCGTACTACTTCTACGAAAAGCTCAATCCGGGCGACAACTCGCCCAAGCTCTACGTGCGCAACATCTCTGGCGGCGCCGAGCGCGTCCTCGTGGATCCCCAGGCGCTGGCGACCACGGGTAAGCACTACACGATCAACTACTTCCTGCCGTCGCTCGACGGCGACCGCGTCGCATACGGCATCTCGGAGGGCGGCTCCGAGGCGGCGGTCGTTCACGTCGTCGAGACTGCGACGGGTCAAGTCCTTCCCGACGCGATCGACCGCGCGTACTACTTCGGCGTCACGAGCTGGCTGCCCGATAACAGGTCGTTCTATTACGTACGCTTCCCCAAGCTGAAGCCGGGCGAGTCGGAGAACGACAAGGAGACGCGCGCGGTCGCGTACCTGCACGTGCTCGGCCGCGATCCCGACAGCGATCCTGCCGTGTTCGGATACGGAGTGAACCCGAAGATACCGTTCGGCCTCACGGATTTTCCGATCATGGTCTACTCGCCCGCTTCGAACTACACGCTCGCGGTCATCGCGCACGGCGTGAAGAACGAACAGACGATCTACGCGGCACACGTCGCCACGGCCGACGCCAGCACTGCCTGGGAACCGGTTGCGACCACGGACGACGATGTCACGGGTTACGACCTCAAGGGTTCGACGATCTATCTGCAGACGCATAAGAACGCGCCGGCGTTTAAGATCGTCGCGACGTCGCTCGCGGCCCCCAACGTCGCCGCGGCGCGGCTCGTCATTCCCGCGAGCCGCTCCGTCGTCGAGTCGCTGGGCGTCGCCTCGGACGGCTTATACGTGCTCTCGCGCGACGGGGGTTTCGGGCGCATCACGCGCGTGATGCTGGCCGCCGACGGCGCGCCGGGCGCCTCGACAACCGTCAAACTGCCGTTCAAAGGCTCGATCAATGCGATAGCGACCGATCCCCGCGTCGCCGGCGCGGTGTTTGGATTGACCGGTTGGACGCATTCACTGCTCTACTACGTCGTCGACGCGCAGGGCAACGTTGCCGACACGCACCTCAAGGAGATTGCCAACGTCGACACGTCGCCGTACACGTCGTCGGAGGTCCAGGCACGCAGCGCGGACGGGACGATGGTTCCGCTGTCGATCGTCTATCGTAAGGGTCTCAAGCTCGATGGCTCGCACCCGGCGTATCTCGAAGGCTACGGCGCGTATGGGATCGAGCTCAACCCGGGGTTCAGCGCCACGCGCATCGCCTGGCTCGAACGCGGCGGCGTGTTCGCCGTATGTCATCCGCGCGGGGGCGGCTGGTACGGCGAGGCCTGGCACCAGGCCGGAATGATCGCAACGAAGCCGCATACGTGGCAAGACTTCATCGCCTGCGGCGGCTGGCTGATCGCGCACAAATACACGTCGTCGGCGCACCTCGCGGGCGAGGGCACGAGCGCGGGAGGCATCACGATCGGCCGCGCCATCACGACGGACCCGCACCTCTTCGCCGCCGCCTTGGACGTCGTCGGCGCGAGCAACGCGCTGCGTCAGGAATTCTCGCCCAACGGACCGCCGAACACACCCGAGTTCGGCACCGTCAAGAACGAAGTAGGTTTCAAGGCGCTCTACGCAATGGACGCCTACGAGCACGTCGTGCCCGGAACTCCGTATCCGGCCGTCATGCTGATCACGGGCTACAACGATCCGCGCGTCTCCTCGTGGGAGCTTGCGAAGATGACCGCCCGTCTGCAAACCTCGACGACGAGCGGCCGTCCGATCCTGTTACGAGTCGACTACGACGCAGGCCACGGATTCCTCGCCGCCTCGCGCACGCAGAGCGAGCAGCTGCTCACCGATGAGTACGCGTTCTTGTTGTGGCAATGCGGCGATCCGGCATTCCGCGGCATCCCAACCCGCATTTTCCCGCGCCTCAACACTTCACGTTAATTCCGCGGGTGATTGCTTCGAAATCACCAAATCCCCAGGAGCGCCTTGACGTCGTCGGACGCCATCGTGTGCGGGTCCCACGGGGGCGTGAAGGTGATCTCGACGTTGGCGGTTTTGACGCCGTCGATCGCGAGCACGTGATCCTTTACCGATTGCATGAACATCGGGCCCACCGGACACATCGGTGAAGTGAGCGTCATCATCACGGTGACGTCCTCGCCGTTTGCTCCCTCGGCCGTAATGTCGTAGACTAACCCGAGATCGAGGATGCCGAGGTTGAGCTCGGGATCTTTGACGTCGACGAGCGCTTCGCGAACCTGTTCGACGGTGGGCATGGTTGCGAGGTTCCGCGGCTCGTACGGCAAACCTCCGCTCCAACCGGGGCCCAAGCCCCCTGTCACGAAACCGCTCTGGGGCGGGTAGAGTCTATAAAGGAAGGAAAGGAAGAGCCAGAGCGATGTCGATGTGGGAGCCCTTCACCGAGCGAGCGCGGCGCAGCATTGTGCTTGCTCAGGAAGAAGCGCAGCGCCTCGGTAACAACTACATTGGAACCGAGCATATTCTGCTTGGCATCATCTCCGAGGGCGAGAGCCTTGCCGCTAAGGTGCTGGAGTCGCTCGGCGTCAATCTCTCCAAGGTCCGCCAAGAAGTCGAGGCCATCGTCGGACGCGGCGGCCAGACCGTCCAGCAAGAGATGGTCTTCACGCCGCGCGCCAAGCGCGTGATTGAGCTCGCCTTCGAAGAGGCACGGCAGCTCAATCACAACTACATCGGGACCGAGCACCTGCTCCTCGGCTTGATCCGCGAGGGCGAAGGCGTCGCCGCGCGCGTCCTCACCAACCTCGGCGTCGATCCCGCGAAGGTACGCGTGCAGACGACGTCGCTGCTCGGGGCCGAGGGCCAGCCCGCCGCCCCCAAGGGTAAGAGCAAGACCCCAACGCTCGATGCGTATGGCCGCGACCTCACCACGCTGGCGCGCGACAACAAGCTCGACCCGGTGATCGGGCGTAACTCCGAGATCGAGCGCGTCATTCAGATTCTGTCGCGCCGCACGAAGAACAATCCCGCACTGATCGGCGAGCCCGGGGTCGGCAAGACGGCCATCGCCGAGGGCCTCGCGCAGCGCGTTGTCAAGGGCGACATCCCCGAGCCGCTACGCGACCGCCGCGTCATCACGCTCGACCTCGCGGGTCTCGTCGCCGGCACGAAGTATCGCGGCGAGTTCGAGGAGCGCATGAAGCGCGTCATGGATGAGATCCGCGGCGCCGCCGGTGAGATCATCCTCTTCATCGACGAGCTGCACACGCTCGTCGGCGCGGGTGCGGCCGAAGGCGCGATCGACGCCAGCAACATCATCAAGCCGGCACTCGCGCGCGGCGAGCTGCAGTGCATCGGCGCTACGACGCTCAACGAGTTTCGCAAGCACATCGAAAAAGACTCCGCGTTAGAGCGGCGCTTCCAGCCCGTGATGGTCGGCGAGCCGACCGTCGAGGAGACGATCGAGATCCTCAAAGGGCTGCGCGACCGCTATGAGGCGCACCACAAGGTACAGATCACCGACGAGGCGCTAGTCAGCGCCGCGCGTCTCGGCGACCGCTACATCACCGACCGCTTCCTACCCGACAAAGCCGTCGACCTGATCGACGAGGCGTCGTCGCGCGTTCGTTTGCAAGCGACGCTGCCGCCTCCGGCGATTCGCGAAGCCGACGCACAGCTGCGCCAGCTGATCGCCGAAAAGGAAGCCGTCGTCAAGAACCAAGAGTTCGACAAGGCGGCCTCGATTCGCGATAAAGAAGAAAAGCTGCGCCTAGAGAAGGCCAATCTCGAGCAAGAGTGGCGCGATCGTAAAACGCAGGGCGAGCGAACTCTCAAGGTCACCGCGGAGAACGTCGCCGAGATCGTCGCGTCGTGGACTAGGATTCCCGTGCACCGGCTGGCCCAAGCCGAGACGGAGAAGCTGCTCAAGATGGGCGAGTTGCTGCACGAGCGCGTGGTCGGCCAAGAAGAAGCGATCCAAGTGATCACGCGCGCGATTCGTCGTTCGCGCGCGGGTTTGAAGAATCCGAACCGTCCGATCGGCTCGTTCATCTTCCTCGGCCCGACCGGCGTCGGGAAGACCGAGGTTGCGCGCAGCGTCGCGGCGTTTCTGTTCGACGACGAAGAGTCCATGATCCGCATCGACATGTCGGAATACATGGAGAAGTATTCGGTCAGCCGGCTTGTCGGCGCGCCGCCCGGATACGTCGGCTATGAGGAAGGCGGCCAGCTCACCGAAGCGGTGCGGCGGCGGCCATATTCGGTCGTCCTTCTCGACGAGATCGAGAAAGCGCATCCGGACGTCTTCAATCTGCTGCTCCAGGTTCTGGAGGACGGCCGCCTGACCGACTCTCAGGGGCGCCAAGTCGACTTCAAGAACTCGGTTATCATCATGACAAGCAACGTCGGCGCCACCGGCATGACGACTACCACCGACATCGGCTTCCGTCCGCAGAAGCTCTCGGGCGAAGACGAAGCCAAGGCGTACGAGCGCATGAAGAACCGCGTGCTGGAGGAAGTGAAGCAGACGTTCCGTCCGGAGTTCCTCAATCGCGTCGACGAAGTGTTGGTCTTCCATCAGCTCACGCGCGAACAGATCGAAAAGATCGTGACGCTCGAGCTCGAGAAGGTCATCCGCGAGGTCCGCGCCCAGGAGATGGAGCTCAAGGTGACCGACACCGCGAAATCGCTGCTCGCCCGGAAAGGCTGGGATCCACAGTTCGGCGCGCGTCCGCTGCGCCGCGCGATTCAGCGCATGGTCGAGGACGAGATCGCGGAGGAGATGCTCAAGGGCGTGTTCGGCTCGGGCGATCACATCCTGGCCGACGTCGATCCCGACGATCCGGATAAGCTGAAGTACGCCAAGATTCCGTCGGTAGAGCCGCCCGCGGCGCCTCCGCCGTCGGAACCCGCCGTCACGTAAGAATCCCGACCGCCGCCGAGCGTTGACGTGCACGCGCTGCTTCTAGGAATCTTCCTGGCGCAGCTCACGCCCGGTCCCGCGCTGAGCGCCTCAGCGAGCAGCGTGAATCTCAATCCCGCGCAGCAGCAGGTCGTCACCCTGACGGGCGCGACCGCGCCGCTGCAGGCGACGCTCGATCAGCGACTCGTCAACGCGAGCGTCAGCCCCGACGGAACCAGCGTCACGATCACGGCGACTCAGGCGACCGGCAGCGACGTGCTACACCTCGTCGACGCGAACGGTGCTCGAGCGTCGATCGCGATTCGCGTGGCGTTCAACGCCGGCACGATCGTGCCGCAGACGACGCTCAGCGTTACCGGCAGTCCGCTGGATCCCGACTGGCTGACCTCCGAGGTAGCGCGCTGGGTCTCGGGCATCACCCAAGCGCAGCCGGACGCGCGGGTGACCGTCGGAACGCCTGCCCCCGTTCCTTCGCAGCTCGCGCCGGGGCAAAGCGCGCAGCTCTCGGTGCCGGTACAAATCACCGGCAACGGAGAATACTTCGATCAGACCGGCTCGACGGTCGTCACCGTGCAGAGCGTCGCAGAAGCGCCGTTCCAGCCCGGCGTGCTCTTCTACGACGACGATCCGGAGCATGTGGCGCAAGACGGCGTCCTCTTCCGTGGCACCGTTTCCGCCACGCCCACGCGGCTCTACTACTACCACGACGACGTCGCGGACCCGCGCCGCCTGCTCGTCGTCCTTAGTAGCGCCGCCGCCGATCCGGCGTCGGTGCAGCTCGTCGCGGCTGCGGCGGGGCCGAACATGGACGTGATGCACGTCGGCCAGACCCTGACGAAAAATTTCATGCTGACCAAGACGCGCGGCGAAGGGATCGTCGTCACGCTCCCGCAGGCGCAGCCATATCTCTTGGCCGACGTGACGATGGCGGCGCAGCAGCTCGTCTCCGGAACCGTCGACCTGCGCGTGCTCTCAGGCGGACCGGTGACGGTCACCGTTTTGGCTGCCTCGGCAGGGATCGATCCGCGCACGCTGCTCGACGGGCCCGTACTCCCGGGTGACGGGCACCACCGCACCGGCGTCTTCGCCATCGGCGGCTTCGGCACGGAGAGCCTCAACTACGCGGCGGGGGCCGCGGATTCGACAGTCGTGATCGGCGACACCGACCCGACTCCGCCCAGCGTCGATACCGGCGCGACGGGCCACGACTACGGCGACTACGGCGTCTCCCACACGATCGACCTGACGATGACCAACGCGGGCGCGACGTCGGCCTCGGCGTACCTCTATTTCAAGCCGCTGGCAGGTCCCGCGCGCGGCGCATTCATCGTCGACGACAATCTCGTCGAGCTCGGCTGCGTACGCGAATCGGCGCCGTATCAGATCTCGGCGTTCGAGCTCGCGCCCGGGCAGACGTACCACTCGGTCGTGCAGACGATGACCGACGGCGGCTCGTTCTATCCGGTGGAGATCGGCCTCACGGCGACGCCGCCGCGGCCGAGCGCGCCGCCGATCAACGCTCCAGACGGCTGTTTCCCGAAGCCCGCGGCCGACACGCAATCGCGATGATCGGCGAGGGCGAGTCGAAAGTCGTCTTGCTCGTGCGCCTGCTCAACGCGATCGACCAGGCACGCCACTCCTTTGAAGACCTCAAGGACCGCGTCGCCGAAGGCGGCCGGCGACCGAGCACGCGCAGCCTGCGCCGCTACCTCGCCATCCTGACCGACGCGGGATTCCCCCTGTACTTCGATCGCGCGGCCAACGCGTATCGCTTCGCGGACGGCTACAGCCTCAAGCGGCTCGATCTATCCAGCGGCGAGCTCTTCGGTCTCGTCGCGTTGCGCTCGCTCGGGGCTAGCATCGGCGGAACGATCGGCGCGTCCATCGACGACGTGGCGGAGAAGCTCGTCGGCAGCGCGAGCAGCGGAGCGCGCGCGCGGATCGAGGCCGGCTCGCCCGTCGCCTTTCGGCTCTCCGAGATTCGGCTGGACAAGCGCGGTGAGCGCGCCTTCGCGCTACTGTCGTCGGCCGAGCGCGCCTCGCGTAGCGTGCGCTTCCGATATCGCGACAAGGACGGCAACGCGACCACGCGTACGGCCGATCCCTACGGGTTCATCATCAACGCGGGACGTGTCTACTGCGTCGCCTACGATCACAAGCGGCGCGACATGCGCACGTTCGCCGTCGACAGCGTGAGCGAGCCGCTCGTGCTGGCGCGCACGTTCACGCGGCCCGCGGACTTCAGCATCGAGGCCTACGCCGCCGCCTCCATCAGCGGCGTGTTACACGGCGAGCAGACGACACCGGTGCGCGTTAGATTCGCGCCGCGTGTCGCGAAGGCCGCCGCGGCGGCGCGGATCGTCGCCGAGCGCGAGGTCGAGCAGCGCCCGGATGGATCGGTCGAGATCGTCTACTACGTCGCCGATGTCGACGAGCTCGTGCGCTGGACGCTCGGCTGGGGCGCGCAAGCGGAGATCCTCGATCCCCCGGAGGCCCGCACCCGTATCGCCGCGCTCACCCGCGAAATCACCACCAAGTACCCCGCCAACTAATAGCACAGGAGGTGCCGCGACGAGCGTCCGAGCCGCCGCGCGAACCACGCGCCGAAAAATCTGAGAAGGCGAGCGAAATAACGAAACCCGCCGATTGCTCGACGGGCTCCGACGTATTCACTCACCTGCGCCTCGCCTGTTTGGCTACCTCGTTAGAGGGCCCCACTGACGTCGACCGGCGGTTTGACCGTTGCTGCGGAACGCCGCTCATCGCGGTGTGTCACGCATTTTGCATTGGTCGCGAACGATACATGCGTCGCACTTCGATTGAAGCTCGAAGCTCGTGAATCGTAACACGGTGACGACGCCGCGACAAGGCGCCACACGGGCAATTCACAAGCTGTCCACAAGTTTTTTCCGTTATGCACACGAAGCTACGCCCATGCAGTTTTTGATCGCGCCCATCATGGTCGTTCAGAGTTTTTTCGGAGGCCTGCCGATCGACGGCGTTCACTGCGATCGACAGGAAGGTGCAGCCGAGCACATTCACACCTACTTGGCCATCTTCGATCGCGGGCGGGCGGTCACTATACCGGCCGGAATCGGGATGCCGCAAGCGGCGGGCTGCCTTTACTGGCTGCACACGCATAATACGGACGGATTCATCCACATCGAATCGCCGGTGCGCCGCAGCTTCAACCTCGGCCAGTTCTTCGATATCTGGGGTCCGGAGCTGAGTTGGACCCAGGCCGGTCCCGTGAGCGCTCAGCGCGGCCAACGCTTGACCATCTGGGTCGACGGCAAGCGCTGGCAGGGACACGATCCGCGCGCGATTCGGCTCCGCGATCATGAGACGATCGTGATTCAGAACGGTCCGCCCTACGCGCCGATGCCGCATCCGAACTGGGCGACCTTGTGACGGTCGAGCTCGACGGCCATCGCCTCACTCTCGAGGCTCTCGAGGCGATCGCGCAGGGCGCCCCGGTCGAGATCGCGGCAGCGGCGCGTGCCCGCGTCGTTCGCGCTCGTGAGTTCGTCGACGCGCAGTTCGCAAGCGGCGAGGCGATCTACGGCGTCACGACCGGCTTCGGGCGTCTGGCCAACATCTCAGTCGATCCCGCGCAGGCCGTCGAGCTGCAGCTCAACCTGGTGCGCAGCCATGCGGCGGGAACGGGCGAGCCGCTTGCGATCCCGGTCGTGCGCGCTACCGGCGCGCTGCGCGCGAACTCACTCTCGGCCGGTCACTCCGGCGTCAAGCCGGAGACGCTCGACACGATCGTCGCCATGCTCAACCGCGGCGTCACGCCGGTCGTGCCGAGCCAGGGCTCCGTCGGTGCGAGCGGCGACCTCGCTCCGCTCGCGCACATGACGCTCGTACTGATCGGTGAGGGCGAGGCGTTCTATCACGGTGAGCGGCTGCCGGGCGTCGTCGCGCTCGAGCGCGCCGGCCTCAAACCGATCGAGCTCGGCGCGAAGGAAGGGCTGGCCCTCATCAACGGAACGCAGGTGATGACCGCCGTTGCCGGCTTGGGCGTTTTGCGTGCCGAACGGCTCGTGGCCGCGGCCGACGTTATCGGCGCGCTCTCACTCGAAGCCTACCTCGGCAGCGAGCGCGTCTTCGACCGGCGGATCAACGACCTGCGGCCCCACCCCGGGCAGGAGCGCGTGGCCGGCAACCTGCGCGCGTTGCTCGCCGGCTCGGAGATCGTGCAGTCGCACGCGGAGTGCGAGCGCGTCCAGGACCCGTACTCGTTTCGCTGCATCCCGGTGGTGCACGGTGCGGTGCGCGACTCGATCGCGCACGTGCGCCGCGTCACCGAGATCGAGGCCAACTCCGTCACCGACAATCCGCTCGTCTTCCCGGAAGATCGCGAGTTTCTCTCGGGCGGCAACTTCCACGGCGAGCCGGTCGCACTCGTGCTTGACTTCTTAAAGTTCGCCGTCAGCGAGCTCGCGTCGATCGGCGAGAGGCGGCTCTACCTGCTGCTCAACGCCGAGGATCGCGGCTTGCCGCTCTTTCTCACGCAGCGGCTTGGTTTACAGTCTGGGCTGATGCTCGTGCAGTACACCGCCGCTGCGCTCGTCAACGACAACAAGGGTCTTGCGTGGCCGTCGAGCGTCGATTCCATTCCTACGTCGGCGGGCCAGGAAGACCACGTCAGCATGGGCATGACGTCGGCGAACAACCTACCGCGCGTGCTCGACAACGTCGAGGGTGCGCTGGCCTGCGAGCTCCTCGCCGCCTGCGCGGCGACCGATTTTCGACGCCCGCTGCGCTCGGGCGCCGGGACGCAGGCCGCCTACGCGGCCGTCCGCGAGCGGATTGCGCCGTGGACCGACGATCGCGCGCCGGCGCCAGACATCGCCGCCGCGCGCGAGCTGATCGCGTCCGGGCGACTGACCGACGCAGCGGAGGCGGCGATCGGGCACCGCCTCACAACGTGATATTGAACTGCAGATACGCGTTGAACGGGTTAGGCAGCACGAACGCGTTCGTATCGGCGTACGACGGAATGAACGGCTGCTTGAACGCCGCGTTGAGCGGCACGCCGTTGGCCCCGCGGTCGTTCGGCGACGTCCCGTTGTAAAAGTTCGAGACGTAGTAGAAGTTCGACTGATAGCCGCACGTGTAGCTGTTCGGCGGGAACTGCTTCGTCCAAGGCTCGGACGAGCCGCCGAAGCACGCGTTCACTAGGTTGGCCAAGAGCGCGTTGACCCTCACCCGCGGCGTGAGCTGATAGCCGATCTGGAGGCCGAAGTTCAATTGGTTCGGCTGACGGAAAGCGCCGAATCCGTCGAAGGTGCCCGTCTCCGGGTTAGGGATGAAGAACTCGCCGGGCGACGTGCCGTTCTGCGTGGCGGACAGGAAGCAGGTCGTGTAGTCGGCCTGCAGCGGATTCTTCGTGTGGATCGGCGAGTTGATGAAGCCTGCGGAGTTCCCGGCGCACACGCGCGGGTCGTTGCCTAAGACATCGCCGGGACTGCCGTAGAGCGATCCTTCGTTGAACGTCAGCGCGGGCGTGATATAGAAGCGATTGTGCCGGTAGTTCACGAGCGCAGTAAGCACGTTCGGAGAGAGGTAGGCGAAATCCAAGCCGACGGGGTACCAGCCATTGCGATCGAGCAGCGGCTGCGACGGCATGCCGTAATACGGATTTGAGATCGGCGGGTTGTAGCCGGGCTTGAGCTGGATGCACTTCGGGTCGGGATAGACGTTGCCGACGCTGTCGTTCTCGTAGCAGCGCGATCCGCCGCCCGCCTTGGTCAGGCCGTTGTAGTTGGCGATGTCCTGATTGTAGGGATCGATGGGGTTCAGGGTCGTGCCGGGATAGTTGGCCCACCGCTCGGCGGCGTTCGTGTATGTGTACGAAATCAGGAACGACAGCCCGTTCTTGTTGAAGTCGCCCTTGGTGAACTCGGTCTCGAAGCCGTCGACGCGCTCGACCCCGGTGTTGAGGCCCCCCGAAAGGCCGAAGGGGAGTCCGATGCTGTAGATCTGATTGGTCGCGTAGCGATAGTACGGCGTGATCTTGATCGACATATCGGTTCCCTTGAACCGCCGCTCGTACGACGCGTCGTAGTTGTCGGAATACTGCACGAGCGGATCGTGCTTCGGCGTCGTGTAGCCGTACTGCCAAAACGCCTGGAAGAGGTCGTAGGCGAGGTTGTTGTCCTTGGCGTTGTACTGAACTTGGTAGGTCTCCGGCTCTTGCGCGTACCGGCCCGCCGAGAAACGTAGCACCGTGTCCGGGTTGAGCGTGTACGTCGCTCCGAGGCTCGGCGTGAACGCGTAGTCGGCCAGCGTCGGCGTGTAGCTGTTGCTGAGCAGCAGGTGCCCATCTTGGCCGTCGGGATGCACGGTCTGCACCGGGTGCGCCGGGATGGACCGGTCGATCGGGCAGTTGAAGCCGATGAACGGCACGGCCGGCTGTCCGCTGGCCGGCGGCTGCGGGATGAAATACGGCGCGAGCGTCACGGGGTTGTAGCAGAACTCGCGCTGGCCGGCCAGGAACCAGAAGTTCTGGCCGTTGTTGGACGTGTTCGAGAGGTTGTATTCGTAGATCTCGTCGCGCAGGCCCAGATTGACGTTGAGCCTGTCGGTCGGCGTCCACAAGTCTTGCAGCGCGATCGCCGTGAAATTCGGAACGACGTTGTTGACGAAGCCGGAGTTGCCCGTATACGTCACCTGCCACGAGGCGCCGGCGGGCAGCTTCGTCAAGCAGTTGTAGCTTTGCGCGCATACGCCGGCGTCGATAGGATCGCCGAAGCTGCCGCTCGTGAGGGTGCTGTAGCCGTTGCCGAAGTTGCTGTTGCACGGCGCCGGCTGGCCGGCCTTATATACCTGCCCGCCCGGATACACGCTGCCGGTGTACATCGCGAAACATTCCTTACCGTTGGTGAGGCTGGTCGCGCTGGTGCCCAGGCCGTTGTTGAACATCGTGCTGTTGTAGCGGTTCGTGGTTGCGGTCGTGTAGTTCGTGTCGAACGTGAAGAGATGCTGCGAGCTCAATTGGTCGGCGAACGAGAACGAAAGGCCGCGCGTGTGCGACTCGAGCTCGTAATCGTAGCTGAGCGCGCCGAAGCCGAAGAACGGCGTGCCGTAGCTGAGCGCGCTGGCCTGCAGCCAGTCCGAGTAGAACGAGTAGCCGTAGATCCTGAAGTAGGCGTTCGATCCCATGTTGTGCTGATATTGGATCTTAGCGATCCCGGCGTTGTTCCAGTACGAGTCGCGGTTGTCGGGCGGCACCGCCGACCACTTTCCGCCCGGACACGCACCGCGAATGATCGGCGCCGTTCCCGGGAATTGGTACGGGTTGACGTTCGCGCAGCGGTTTCCCGGCGAGCTCGGCGCAAAGTAGGGAATGGGCGATAGGCCAACGGCGCTCTGTCCGAAGCTCGTTCCGCTCGGCCAGGTGACGAAATCCGGCCAGACCTCGGGAACCGGATACGATGCGTGCTTGTTGTTGTTGAAGAGTTCGCTGAGCTGGGTGATGATGTTCGGTCCCAGATCGTTCTGCGAGCTGTAGAACTGCGTCTGCAGGGAGGTGATGTTGTACAGCACCTGGATGTCGTCGCGTCCCGCGTCGCGGTGGTGGGGCACGCCGATATGGATGTTGGCGACGCTCTCACGGTCGGCGAGGTTGGATACGCCGAACGCCGAGTACGCCGGCGTGATGGTTTGATAGCAGCCGGGATCGTTGCCGAGGCCCCCGCTGTTGAGCGTGTTGACGGGCCGCTTTTCGTAACCGAACTGTCCGGGGCTGAGCGTAAACGGATCCCAAATCGGCGACGGGTTGGGGCCGTTGTAATAGTTGTTGCCCGTAGGCGGGATGTAGCCGCAGATCGGATAGACGCCGCCGAAGTAGAGACTCGTCGTGTTGAACGCGATCGCCGGATAGCCCCAGACGAGTCCTAGGTTCGAGCCGTTGAACTGATCGAGGTAGCGGTAATCCTGATTGTAACCGCCGACACCGAGATAATATGAGAACATTCGGTTCGGCGTCGCCCCGCCGACCTCGAACTGCAGGTTGTGGTAGTACGTCGTGCTTCCGATCCCGCCGCTAGCGGTAGCGTATCCGGGGAAGGTCCCCGTCTTGATGACCTGATTGATAAAACCGGCCAGGCCGGTCGCGCTCTCGCCCGCGGTTCCGCCGCCCGCGTAAACCTGTAACTCTTGCTGGCCGAGCGTTCCGGCCGTGCCACCCGGATAGTTGTCGAACGAGCGGTTCACCGGCACCCCGTCGAACTCGTAGCCGACCTGGTCGAAGTTGCCGCCGCGGATATAGACCGTCTGATCCCAGCCTTGTTGGTTGGGCGGCACGAAGACGCCGGGGACCGTCGCGATGGCCGAATATGCGTTGTTGAGATTACCACCGCCGCCCACGCCGGCCGCAGCCTGCGTCACCGTCGAGTTGACCGAGTAGACGTCCGTCGTCGTTCCCGGCTTGACTAGGTCCATCGTCGAGCGCGCCGTCACCCGGGCAATCGTCTTAAGCGACGGTGCGAGCGTAACCCGGAGCGTTTGAACCTGATCCGCGAACACCGAAACGCCGGTGATCGACGCTGTCTCGAAGCCCTGCTTCCCGGCCGAGATCGAATACGTGTCCGGAGCCAGCGACAGGAACGTAAAGCGCCCCGATGCGTCCGTCGTGACGGTGACCGTCTGCGACGGGCTGGCGGCCGTGACGAGCGCGCCCGCCAAGGGCGCTCCCGAGCTGTTCACTACGATTCCGGCTAGCGTCCCGGTCGTTCCCGCCAGAACCGGGGCCGAAGCGAAAACAAACCCGCCGGCCACCGCAAGACAGAAAAGAAAACTCCGCAGCGCGCTTCTCATGGACTTTTCTTCGTTGGGTTCAAACTTTGTCATCCTGAGCGAGGCACGGAGTACCGCGGTCGAAGGACGGGCGTGATGCTCAGGACAGGCTCCGTCGAAGGGCGAAGAGACGCACATGAGTACCGTCGTTGGAGCTCGCGCCGTCCGCGCGCCGCGCGGCATCGAGCTTTCGTGTAAGGGATGGCCGCAAGAAGCGGCGCTGCGCATGTTGATGAACAATCTCGACCCGCAGGTCGCCGAGCGGCCCGACGACCTCGTCGTGTATGGAGGCAACGGACGCGCGGCGCGCTCGTGGGAGGCCTTCGACGCCATCGTCCGGACGCTGCGACGCCTATCCAACGACGAGACGCTCGTCGTGCAGAGCGGCAAGCCCGTCGCCGTCTGGAAGACGCACGCGCGTGCACCGCGCGTCTTGATCGCCAACGCGAATCTCGTACCCAAGTGGGCGGATTGGAGCGTCTTTCGCGAGCTCGAAGCCAAAGGACTGACGATGTACGGCCAGATGACGGCCGGCTCGTGGATCTACATCGGCACGCAGGGCATCCTCCAGGGAACCTACGAGACGTTTGCCGAGCTCGCCCGCCAGCATTTCGGCGGCTCGCTGCAAGGGCGCGTCACGTTGACCGCCGGCGTCGGCGGAATGGGCGGCGCGCAACCCCTCGCGGTGACGATGAACGGCGGCGTGTGTCTCATCGTCGACGTGGATCGGTCCCGCCTGGAGCGCCGCCGCGAGCTGCGCTACCTCGATCGCGTCGCGGCATCGCGCGACGAGGCGCTGCGCGAGGTCGAGCGAGCGCGCCGCGCCCGCCAGGCGCTATCGGTGGGCTACGAAGGGAACGCCGCGGTGGAATTCCCGGCATTGTACGATCTCGGCGTCCGTCCCGACGCGGTGACCGATCAGACGTCCGCGCACGACCTGCTCGACGGCTACGTGCCGGCCGGCGTGACGCTGGAGGAGGCGTACGCGCTGCGCAAAAGCCATCCCGACGAGTATCAGCGGCGCGCATTGGAGAGCTGCGGCGTGCATGTGCGGGCGATGGTGCGGTATCTTGACGCCGGCGCGGTCGTGTTCGATTACGGCAACAACATCCGCACGGAGGCGCAGCGCGCCGGCTTCGCCCGCGCCTTCGCGTTCCCAGGATTCGTGCCCGCGTTTATTCGGCCGCTGTTCTGCCGCGGCTCAGGCCCGTTTCGCTTCGTCGCGCTATCGGGCGACGAATCCGACATCGCGCGCTGTGACGCCAAGCTGCTCGAGCTTTTCCCGGAAAACGCATCGCTGGCCCGCTGGATCCGGCTCGCGCGCGAGCGCGTCGCATTCCAGGGACTGCCGGCGCGCATCTGCTGGCTCGGCTACGGCGATCGCGCCAAGGCGGGCCTCGCGTTCAATGAGCTGGTGCGAAGCGGCGAGATCAAGGCGCCGATCGTGATCGGGCGTGACCACCTCGACACCGGCAGCGTCGCCTCGCCATACCGCGAGACCGAAGGCATGCGCGACGGCAGCGACGCGATCGCCGACTGGCCGGTCCTCAACGCGCTGCTCAACACCGCAGCCGGCGCACACTGGGTGAGCTTCCACCACGGCGGTGGCGTCGGCATCGGTTACAGCCTGCACGCTGGGATGGTCGTCGTCGCGGACGGCAGCGACGAAGCCCGCGAGCGCCTCGCCTGCGTGCTCACCACGGATCCCGGGATGGGCGTCGTGCGCCACGCCGACGCCGGCTACGAGATCGCCATAGAAACCGCGGAGGCGAAAGGCATCGACTGGCGCCTCTGACTCCCAATGTCATCCTGAGGAGCGCGCGAAGCGCGCGTCTCGAAGGACGGAGACGGGGTAGCTAATCGACAATTAGCCGGTTAAGCTCGTCGAACGCGTACACCACGTCGTCGAACGTGCCTGCGTCGAGGGCGAAGCCATTCGGAACGAGACGCGCGCCGAGCCGTTCATAGAAGCCGCGCGCGTCACCGAGCCGCAGCGTCCGCAACACGAGATTCGAGCAGCCCTTTGCGGTGAGCGCCCCGGCTACTGCCCGCACCAGCGCCCTGCCGATGCCCTGTGACTTCGACTCCGATCGGAGGTAGATCGCCTGCAAGTAAGCGTCGAAGCCGTCCATCGGCGGAGTCAGCGGTATCGCGCTCACAAAGCCGGCGACCGTGCGGCAGTCGTCGGCTACGAAGACCAGCGCAATAGCTTCGCTCAGCACCTTTAGCCAGAGCGCCTGCCGCCGCTCAATCGTTCGAACTTCCATGATCGAGTCGGCGATCAGTCCGCGATAGTTGTCCTGCCATGCGGCCACGTGCACGCGAGCGATTCCGCCCGCGTCAGCGAGGGTCGCGGGGCGAATCCTCATGGACGCCGGCTTCGTTGCCACGGCCAAGGAGTTTCGCCGCCGCGCGACAATCTCCACGAGCGAATGGATCGGAGCGAGTTTCTCAAACTGCTTGCGTTTGCATTCACGAGCGGCGCGTCGCCATTGCCGTCGCCGACCGGATCGCCGGCTCCAGCATCCGATAAGTGGAGCGAGTGCGACGTAAGCCCCGCTCTCCCGTACGACCGGCCTTTGGGCTTGAATATGCGCGTCCTGGACGGCCCGGATTTCGATCTGGCGAAGTATCGCGGTCAGGCCGTCTTGTTAAACATCTTTGCAACCTGGTGCGGTCCTTGTAACCGAGAAATGCCCTACGTCATCGAAGCGGCGGCGGACTACGCCGCACGCGGCCTCGCCGTCGTTGGAATCAACAGCAGCGAAAAAGACGATACCGTGCGCGCATTTCGGAAGCGCTACGGCATCACGTTCCCTATCGCGATGGATGCCGACGGCTCATTCGTTACGGCGCTGGAGGTCGGTGCACGGAGGCAGTCCGACCTTAACTTTCCGGTGACGCTCTTCGTGACCCCGAAGGGCTACCTCTATTGCGACTTGGTCGGAGGCGTCGGACGCGCGGAGCTGCGCTACCGCATCGAACGGTTTCTCGCGGCCTCGGCCGGCGAGATCAAGCTCTAGTAACCGCGCAATTCAAGTGAGGTCTGGAGGGCGCCGCGACCGCCGCGGCGGATGCACGCGCTGTGGCCCAGCCTCACGGGTTCGTCGTCCGCGCAAAGACGGTCGTCACCTGCGACACCGACGCGGCGCAAGCGGGAATCGATTTCGATTCACTCGGGCGCATGGACGACGCCGCGATCGTGGTAGAAGACGGCCGCATTCGCGAGGTCGTGCCGTCCTCAGCCCTTCGACAAGCTAAGGGTGACAAGGCTCAGGATGACATAATCGACCTCCGCGATTGCGTGATCGTGCCGGGACTCGTCGACGCGCACGCGCATCCGCTCTTCGCCGGAGATCGCGAGCCGGATTTCGCCGCGCGGCTGCGCGGCGAGCCGCCGCCACTCGGCATGGCGTACACGATCGAGCGAACCCGCCAGGCGCTGCTCGACCCGGCCGAATTCTACGAACGCACGGTGGGCCCGCGGCTGCGCACGATCCTAGCGCACGGCACGACGACCCTCGAGACGAAGACGGGTTACGCATTGCACAAGCCCGGCGAGTCGGCGCTGCTCGACCTAATCGCACAGCATCGCGACGATCCGGATTCCCCGCGACTCGTGCCGACGTTCCTCGGCGCGCACGCGCTGCCGCCCGAGTTCATCCGCGAAGAGCCGTTTGTCGACTATCTGATCGACCAGGTCATCCCCGCTGCCGCCGCGCATGGCGCCGCGTACGCCGACGCGTTCTGCGAGCCGGGCTTCTTTTCGCCGGAGCAGACGCGGCGGTACCTCGACGCGGCGCGACTGCATGGGATGCGCCTGCGGGTGCACTGCGACGAGATGGCCTACGGCGGTGCGGCCGAGATGGCGGCGAGGCTCGACGTCGACGCCGTCGATCACTGCAACTTTATTCGAAAGTACGATGTGGGCGCCATAACCGAGCGCGGTATCGTGACCGTCGCGTGCCCCTCAACGATCGCGTATCTCGGCCTTCCACACCATGCGCCGGTGCGCGAGCTGCTGGAGGCAGGCGGCATCGTCGCGCTCGCGAGCGACTACAATCCGGGAACCTCACCGTGCTTCAACCTGCAGACCGTCGCGTATTTCGGCCGCACGATCTTCGGCCTGAGCGCCGCCGAGGCGCTCTACGCCGTGACGCGCGCGGCAGCACACTCTTTACGCATCGGCGCCGGACGCATGCGCGCCGGCGACCGAGCCGACTTCGTCGCATTGCAGATCAGCTCGCCCGACGAGTTCGGCTGGCAGTTCGGCGGCAACCTCGCCGCAATGGTCGTCAAAGCAGGGCTTCCCATTGTCCTTCGACGGGCTCAGGATGGCAGTTAGCGAGCTCGTGCGCTGCGCGCGCGCCCTGGTCGGCGGCGAGCTGCGCGAAGACTACGCGTTCGTCGTGCGCGACGGCACGATCGTCGCAGCCGGCGACTTTCGCGACGTGCGCGACGCCGCGCGCGATCTCGATGCGCGCTCGTTCCCGAGCGATCGGCTCGTCGTGCCCGGCTTCATCAACGGGCATAGTCACGCGTATCAGATCCTGCTGCGCGGCTGGGCCGACGACTGGCCGTTCGCGAAGTGGCGCAGCGACGCGCTCTACCGCGTCGTGCCGCGCCTCGAGCCCGACGACGTCTACTGGACCTTCGCGGCCGCATTCGGCGAGATGCTCGCCGGCGGCATCACGACGGTGGCGGAGTTCTTCTATCTCAACGGCGCCGGCAACGCGGCCGCGGAGGCGGCGATCCGCGCTGCGCGCGACACCGGCATCCGACTCGTCCTCGCGCGCACGTGGATGGACGCCGAGTATGCGCCGCGAGAGTTTCGCGAGAGCATCGACCTCGCCGCGCAGCGGACCCGCGAGTTGATGGAACGTTACCCGGAAGCGAACGTCTGTGTCGCGCCGCACTCGCTCCACGCGGCGTCGCACGACATGATCCGCGCGGCCGCCGAGTTCACGCGCGAGCGCGACTGCATGCTGCACGTCCACGTCGCGGAGGCGCCCTACGAGGGCGATGCGACGCAGGCCGCCGCAGGCCGCAGCCCGGTGCAGCTGCTCGACGAGCTCGGCGCCCTGAACGAGCGCACCGTCGCGATCCACGCGATCTACATCTCGCAAGACGATCGCGAGCGTATCGCGCGCAGCGGGGCGCGCGTGATCCACAACCCGATGACCAACCAATACCTCGGCGACGGCATCTGCGACGTCGCTCGGCTGCGGTCGCTGGGCGTGCCGATGGGGCTCGGTACCGACGCCGACGTGCGCCCGTCGCTGATCGACGAAATGCGCGCGGCGGCGCTGCTGCAGAAGATCCTGTACCTCGACGGCGCGGCTCTCGACGCACGGCACGCGTTCGAGCTCGGCACCGCGCAGGGCGCGCGAGCGCTGCGCGTCGCCGGCGGTGATCTGATCGCGCACCAGCCCGCCGACTACGTCGTGCTCGATGCTTCGCGGATCGATCCGTGGTCGCCGGCGCTCAACGCGCTCGTCTATCGCGGCGACGACTCGTGGGTGCAGGCGACGTTCGCCGGCGGCCGCCGCGTCTACGTCGGCGAGCCGTCGCCGCTCGTTCGACGCGCCCGGGACGAAGTCGGCGCAATCGCGAAGCGCGTCATATGAAGAGCGCCGCAGCCGCAGCATTTTCGCTCATCGCACTGGTCGCGCTCACCGCCTGCGGCGGCAATAAGTCGAGCGGCGGTAACGCCTCGCGAGTAAATGCCTCTCCCGCGCCGGCGCCGTCCATGGATTGCAACGGGGAGTCGCCGGTCTGGGCGCTGAGCAGCCCCAAGGTCTACCTCGTCGAGGGAGACCGGCTCTACGGGAAGACCAAACACGGTAAATATTTCTGCCTCTCGCAGGCTCAGGCCGAGGGCTACCAGCCGGCCCGCCAGCCCTTCCGGCACCACCGCCACCACCGCCCGGAGCGGTAACTCCGGCCAACCAGGCGGGTGCGTGCAAGCACTTGCATTCAACCCCGGCGCGTGCTACGCTCTGCGTGCAAGTACCCACTTGCGGAGGGATGATGCGTCTGGTGAAGTTTAGCGGCGCGCTGGCGCTCGCGTTGACCGTCTCTGCGGGCAGCGTCTTCGCCGACACGCCACCCGCGCCCGAGCAGCCCTCCAACCCCTGGACGGTGCTGAACCGGATGACGCAGCGCAATCCGTCGCTGCAGTCGTATCGCGCCCGCGTCCACGTGGACGTGCGCATGCTTAACTTCCCGTTTCTCGCGCCCAAGCTCGACGGAACCGAGTACTACAAGCGACCCGACTTCTACGTCGTCGACTTCGATCGCGTTCCGGGCTACGCGCGCGGCTTCGCGCGGCTCTTCGACGACATCGGCAACCCGCGCGCATGGGAGAAGAACCAGAACGTCACCGTCGACGGCACGAGCTGGCTGCACGGGCGGCCGACGATCGTCCTGCGTCTGACGAAAAAGATCCACAGCGACATCCTCGACCACACGCTCGCGTACGTGGACCTCTACAGCTACGCGCTGTTACAGATGGAGTGGTATTACACGAGCGGCGGCAAGATCACGATGACGCAGTACTATCGCACCGAGGGACTCTATTCGGTGCTGGCGCAGCAGCACGCGACGATCGACATCCCACACGTGCACGCCGTTGCGGACGCGTCGTACGGCACCTATCAGACCAACGTTCCGATCGGCGTCTCCGGGGCAGGCGCGAAATGATCGAGACGCGCAAGCTCGGCGAGGCCGGCCGCTCGGCATCCCCAGAAGAGACCCGCGAACGCATCCTCACGGCGGCGCGCGAGGTGATCGGGCGCAAGGGCAAGCGCGGCGCCACGACGCGCGAGATCGCGGACGTCGCCGGCGTCAACGAGGCCACGCTCTTCCGACACTTCGGCACGAAGGAAGCGCTGCTGGTCGCCTGCGCGCAGCACTTTTGCGGCTACGTCCAGCTGGCGGACGTCGCGGCGCAGTGCACCGGGCCGCTCGCCGACGACCTGCTCGTGCTCGCGCGCACGATGTTCGCACGCTTCGAGGCGCTGCAGGACATGATTCGCTGGTCGCTCGTGGAGCAAGATTACGAGAAGGACATCTTCGCGGAGACGACGTGGCGCCCGCAGCTCGCCATCTTGGCGGTGCTCATCGACTTCATGCGCCGTCGCGTCGAAAGCGGCGAGCTGGTCGGCGAACCTCAGAAGCTGGCCGCGGTGTTCCTGGGGCTTGTCTTTATGCACGCCCTCGGCCGCAAGAAGTTTCCGGACTCGCTGCTCCACAGCGGCGACGCCGATACCGCGTTGCGCTTCTACATCGACGTATTTCTCAATGGAGTAAGGAAACGGTAATGGATACCCGCGAGCAAGATCAGCAAAAGACCGTCCCGCGGCGTGAAGCCAATGGGCCGACGCGGGTCGAACGCCGAGAGCCCGAGGTGCCCGAGGCCGAAGCGCCACGCGCGCGCCCGCGCCGGCGCGTCGTCTTCGGGATCGTCGCCGTCGTCGTGGTGATCGCGGCGCTCATCTGGGGCCTGCCCTGGCTGAACTTCATGCTCTTGCATGAAGGGACCGACGACGCCCACGTCGCGGCGGACGAGGTCGCCGTTACGAGCAAGATTCCCGAGCGCATCAATCAGATCTTGGTCGACACGAATCAGCCGGTGCACCGCGGGCAACTGTTGATCGTCCTCGATAACAAGGACGAGATCCTGAGGTTGCGGCAGGCGCGGGCGCAATACGATCTCGCGCTCGCGAACCAGCACACCACGACGCAGCAGGGCCAGGGCGGCGTCTCGCAGGCCAGCGGTCAAATCGCGAACGTTCAGGCGCAGGTGCCCCTGGCCGAGGCCGGCGTCGCGCAGGCCGAGAGTCAGCTCCGCGCGGCGCAGGCGCAAGTGCCGGCCGCCGCGCAGGCGTACGACAAGACCCAGGCGGACCTTTCGCGCGCGACCTCACTCGTGAGCACCGGCGACGTCGCCTCACAGACGCTCGACGCGGCGCGCGCCCAGGACGCCGGCGCGGCCGCGCAGCTGCGCGCCGCGCAGGATCAGGTCACCGCCGCGGAGGCCAACGTCGCCGCCGCGCAGAGCCGCGTCACCGCGTCGCAGGCGGGCGTAGCCGCGGCCGGGGGCGCGTTGACGACCGCGCAGGGTAAGCTGGCGCAGGCGGCCGATCCTAGCCAGGTCGAGGGCGCGCAGGCGCAGCTCTATCTCGCGAAGCAGAATCTCAACTACACGCGCATCTACGCAGCCACAGACGGCTACATCGGGCAGAAGAGCGCGGAGGTCGGACAGACGATCGGTGCAGGCCTGACGCTGCTGACGATCGTCCCGCACAAAGTCTACATCACGGCCAATTACAAGGAAACGCAGATGGGCCGGATGCAGGTGGGGCAGTCCGTCGAAATCCACGTCGACGCGTACAAGGGCGTGACGTTCCACGGGCACGTCGCTTCGATCAATCCGGCCTCGGAAAACACGTACGCGCTCGTGCCCGCTCAGAACGCGAGCGGAAACTTCGTCAAGGTGACACAGCGCATCCCCGTACGCGTCGAGATCGACGACCAGCGGGCCGACAAGCCGCTGCGGCCCGGGATGAGCGTCGAGACCTACGTCCGCGTGAAGTAGGACGCATGTTCGGGGGCACGTTCGAGAGCCCGGTCGTCGAGCACGGCGCGCGCAGGGCAATCATCAGTATTGCGGTCATCACCGCGACGCTGCTGGAAATCATCGACGTAACGATCGTCAACGTCTCGCTGCCGAACATCCAGGGCAACTTCGGCGTGGGCGTCGACCTCGGGGCCTGGGTCGTCACGGCCTATCTGATCGCCAACGTCGTCGTGATTCCGCTCAACCCCTGGTTCGCCGCGCGCTTCGGCCGGCGCCAGTATTTCTTCGGCTCGATCTGTTTATTCACCGCGGCGTCGCTGATGTGCGGACTCTCGAACAGTCTCGGGCAGCTCGTCTTCTGGCGGTTGATTCAGGGCCTCGGCGGCGGCGGGCTCATCGCAACGTCGCAGGCGATCCTTCGGGACACGTACGGCATCAAAGAGCAGGGCAAGGCGCAGGGCGTGTTCGCGCTGGGCGTCATCGTCGGACCCGCGCTGGGGCCCGTCATCGGCGGGTGGATCACCGACAACTGGAACTGGCACTGGATTTTCTTCATCAACATCCCGATCGGCATCGTTGCGGCCACGCTGATCTACAACTTCCTGCGCAATCCGCAAGAAGGGCACTATCGCAAGCTCGATTGGATCGGGCTGACCCTGCTGTGCATCGGCCTGGGCTCGATGCAATTCGTGCTCGAGAACGGTCAGCAATACGACTGGTACGACGACGCGCGAATTCGCTGGTTTACGCTTACCTCGGTCGTCGGTCTCGCCGCGTTCGTGTGGTGGACGCTGCGATCGGCAATTCCAGTCGTCGATCTGCGCGTCCTGAAGTTGCGCCAAGTAGCGGCCGGGAGCATCCTCGGTGCGGTCCTGGGCGTGAGCCTGTACGGGTCGATCATCATCTTGCCGCAGTATCTGATCAATTCGCTCGGTTTCACTGCGACGCTCTCCGGAGCGACGGTCATGATCCGCGCGGGCGCCGTGCTCTTCTTTACGCCGTTGACGGCGATCCTGACGCAGCGCGGCCTCGTGGACCCTCGGCTGCAGGCTCTGCTCGGGTTCGTCTTGCTCGCGATCTCGAACTGGTGGCTGGGGAGTATCACGACGCCCGTCTCGGATTTTCATAGCCTGGTGGCGCCGCTGATCCTCAGCGGCATCGGGCTCGCTCAGATCTTCGTGCCGCTCTCCGTTTCGGTTATCGGCAGCGTGCCCGACAAAGAGGTTCCGGCGACCGCCGCGTTCTTCAACTTGTCGCGCCAGATCGGCGGGAGTCTGGCGGCGGCAATTCTCATCACGCTGTTGGTTCGCGGCTTCACGATCCACCAGACGGAGCTCGCCTCGACGCAGACGCTGGCCCACTTGCCGACCGCGCAGTTCGTGCTCGGTCAGGGCGGCACGCAGAACCCCGTGACGATGGAGCGGCTGCGCATCCTCGTCTCGGCGCAGTCCGCGGTCCAATCCTACGCCGATACGTCGCGCTGGGTGGCCGTCATCACGTTGGGCCTTGCGCCGCTCGTCTTTCTGCTGCGCCGGCCGCGCATCGGCGTCGCCTTGACGGAATGAGATCGGCGAAGAATCGAGCGCTTCCCGCGCTCGTCGCCGCTATGGCCGTCGCGGCGGCGGTTCTGCCCGCGCACCCGATCGCCGCGCAAGATGACGCGCTTCCGAGCCGCGCCGTCGTTCCGAGCGCGACGCCGTCGCTGCTGCTTCCGGTCGTGCCGAGCGTCGCGCCGGGCTATGCGGCGCCGCGCGTGACACCGGGCGCGCCGGCGATCGTCGGCGTCACGGCGCAGCCGTTCGTCGGCATCTCGCTGCAGGACGCCATCGCGATGGGGCTGCTGCGCAACCCGAACCTCGCGGTCTCGGCATCGAACTTCAGGGTGGCGCGCTATAACGTCGTCCAGAGCAAGGGCGCGTTCGACGTCGCGCTGCACCTGCAGCCGTCGTCGAGCTACTCCGACAATCCGCCGGTCAACTTCCTCGAAGCGGGTCCGGGCGATCTAGGCCGCTACCCCGGGCCGGTGCCGACGTCCACGACCGGTCCCGGCAACATCATTCAGCATCAGTCGGGTTTTCAGTACGGCGTCAACGGTCAGACGGTCAATGGGACGACCTATAGCGGCTCGATCACGCAGCAGCGCACCTACAACAACACCGTCTTCAACGCGTACAACCCCATCTATCTCGCGTCGCTCAACCTCTCGGTCACGCAGCCGCTGCTCAAGAATTTCGGCATGAACTCGGCAAAGCGCCAGCTCAAGCTCGCCTTCATCAACTCCGACGCCGCCACGGCCCAGACCCTGGTCGACGCGTCGACGACGATCTCGCAGGTCGAAAACACCTACTGGGATCTCGTCGCGGCCTGGCGCAACGTCGCGATCCAGGAGGCCGCGCTGACGGAGGCCGTCGCGCAGCAACAGAGCAACGTGCGGCTCGCGCGGCGAGGCGCCGCGGCGCCGATCGAGGCGATCGAGTCGCAGACTCAAGTATCGAACTTCCAAGACGCCGTCTACTCCGCGCTGCAGACCGTTTCGCAGCTGCAGAACCGGCTTAAGAGCCTCGTCGCGGCCAACGCGCGGGATCCGGTTTGGGATGCGAATCTCGTGCCCTCGACGTCGGTGCAGCAGCTCCCGAAGGCGAGCCAGCTCGCTGACGTGATTGCCCAGGCGCAACAGCATCGACCGGAAGTCCGGCAGGCCCAGGATAAGCGCCTCGCCGCCGACATCGACGTCGTGTTCGCCAAGAATCAATCGCTGCCGCAGGCCGACGTCCAGGCGCAGTACGAGAGCAACGGATTCGCCGGCCTGCTCACGCCGGTGCCCGCGTTTATCTTGGGCTACTGCACAGCGGCGCGAGCCCCACAAGGCGGAGGACTCGGGCTGCAAACCTGCCCGACGCCGCCGCCCAACACCCAAGGAAAAATGGCCTTTGCCTATCACAGCATGTGGGCCGGCTACTTTCCGACGTTCAACATCGCCTTGATCGTCGGCTATCCGATCCAGGGGCGCGTCGCGCGCGGCCTGCGCGGCGTCGCGAGCGAGGAGACGACGCAGGCGAAGGTTGCTTTGGCTAGTGTCGAGCAGCGCATCGGCGCGGAGGCGCGCAACGCGCTGCAGAGCTACGACTCCGCTCTCTCCAAGCTGAACGCGGCACGGCGTGCGCGCGAGGATGCCGAGACCGTCTACGCGAGCGAGGCTCGTAAGTTCCGCAACGGCGAGTCGACGACGTACCTGGTCCTCCAGCGTCAGGTTCAGCTCGCGGAAGCGCGCGGCGCCGAGCTGCAGGCGCAGACGCAGCTCAACGAGTCGATCGTCGAGCTCCAGCGCGTGCAAGGGACGATCCTCAGCATCAACGGCGTCGACGTGCAGACGCTCGGCACGCACGCGCTGGCGCAATAGGGTCGCGCGATCGTGAAACGGCCCGTCGTTCCCGCCTTCGTAGCGATCGCTGTCACGGCGCTCGCGACGCTGCCGGTGCAGCCCACGTCGGCCCAGCCTCCCACGTCGGCACAACTTCCTCCCGCGGTTCCATCGCCGCGCCTGCCGGTCGTGCCCAGCGTTGCGCCCGGTTATCGCGCGCCAGAAGTGGCGCCGACGGAGGCGCACGTCGTCGGCGTGACGCAGCAGCCGTTCGTCGGCATCTCGCTGCAAGACGCGATTGCGATGGCGCTGCTGAAGAATCCGGATCTGGCCGTTTCTGCGTCGAACGTGCGCGTTGCGCGCTATACGATCGTGGAAGCCAAGGGCGCGTACGACGTGCAGCTGCAGCTCAAGCCGTCGTCGAGCTTCACCGTGAATCCGCCGCAAAACGCTTTCGTGGCAGGTCCGGGCGAAGTGGGGAGGTATTCGCCCGGGCCCAACTCGACGCCGGGTGTGATCTTCACGACCGGTCCGGGTAACATCATCCAGCACCAGTCGGCCTTCCAGTACGGCGTCGGCGGCCAGACCGAGAACGGCATGACGTACCAGGCCGGCATCCAGCAGAGCCGCACCTATAACAACACCGTCTTCGACGCCTACAACCCGTATTACATCGCGACGCTCAACCTCGCTGTGACGCAGCCGCTGCTGAAGAACGCGGGCATGAACGCCAACAAGCGTCAGCTGAAGCTGGCGTTCGTGAACGAGGAGGCGAAGGCGGCACAGGCGTTGATCGACGCATCGAATACGATCGCGCAGGTCGAGAACACCTATTGGCAACTCGTCGCGGCGTGGCGCAACGTCGCGATTCAGGAAGAGGCATTGGGGCAGGCCATCGCCCAGCAACAGAGCAACGTGCGCCTCGCGCGGCGCGGCGAGGGAGCCAACGTCGACGCGGTCGAGTCGGAGACGCAGGTCGAAACGTTCCGCGACGACGTGTATTCGGCGCTGCAGAACGTCTCCGAGCTGCAAAACCAGCTCAAGAGTCTCGTCATGACCGACGCCGGCGATCCGATCTGGCGCGCCAACCTCGTTCCCTCGACGTCCGTTTTGCAGCTGCCCACGCCGTCGGACCTGGCCACGATCGTGGCCGAGGGGCGGCAGCACCGGCCCGAGGTGTTGCAGGCGCAAGCCAAGGCACATCAAGCCGATATCGATCGAGCGCTTGCGAAGAACCAGTCGCTGCCGCAGGGCGACGTCAAGGCGCAGTACCTCAGCAACGGCTTCGCGGGGTTGCTGGCCCCCGTTCCGGCGTTCTTGTCGAGCGTGTGCTTCAATTCGTCCGCGTTGAGCGCATGTCCGACGCCGCCGCCGCAGACGCAGGGCACGATGGCGTTCGCCTATCACAACATGTGGGCGGCGTACTTTCCGACCTTCAACGTCGCGCTGATCGTCGGCTACCCGCTTCAGGCTAACTTAGCCCGCGGCGAGCGCGGCGTCGCGGCCGAGGAGACTCGGCAAGCAGCGATCCTCATGCGAGGCGTAGCCGTGCGCATCGGCGCCGAGGCGCGGATAGCGCTGCAGGCGTATCAGTCGTCTCTCTCGCGCCTCGATGCGGCGCGGCGCTCGCGAGAGGCGGCCGAAGCCGTGTATGCGAGCGAGGTGCGGAAGTTCCACGCGGGCGCCTCGACGACGTTCCTGGTGCTCCAGCGGCAGGTACAGCTCGCGCAGGCCCGCGGTCAGGAGCTCGATGCGCAGACCGATCTCAATCAAGCCATCGTCGAGCTGCATCGCGTCGACGGCTCGATCCTGACGGACAACGGCGTCGACTTGCGGACGCTCGGAAGCCAGGCGCTGGCGCGGTAAGCGTGTGAGATACTCCAAGGCCCGGACGCTATCCGTCGCTCTCGCAGTCGCCGCGCTCGCCGCTGCCATGTTTCCGCTCGAGCCGATCTCCGCGCAGGTGGACGACAACCTGCCGAAGCGAGCGATGCTGCCGACGCCGATACCGTCGGCGAGCGTGGCTCCGGTGCCGAGCGTCGCGCCGGGATATCGTGCACCCGCCGCTCAGCCGAGTTCCCCCGCGATCGTGGGCGTCACCCAGCAGCCCTTCGTCGGGATCTCGCTGCAGGACGCCGTCGCGATGGCCCTTCTGCAAAACCCGAACCTTGCGATCTCGTCCTCGAACGCGCGCATCGCCCGCTACCGCATCACGGAGGCCAAATCCGCCTTCGACACGCAGCTCCAGCTCGAGCCGTCGTCGAATTTCTCGGTCACGCCGCCGGAAAATCTCTTTTTCGCGGGTCCCGGCAATCCGGGACTGTACACGTGCACGGGTTTCACGGGATTGCCCTTCCCGTGCGAGACCGCAGGACCCGGCAATATCATCCAGCATCAATACAACTTCCAGGGATCGTTCTCGGGACAGCTCGTCAACGGTACGACGTATAGCGCCGGGATCACGCGCACTCGCACCATCAACAACACGATCATCAACACGTTCAATCCGTACTATCAGTCGTCGTTAAATTTAGCGGTGACGCAGCCCTTGCTGCGCAATTTCGGGATGAACGAAGCGAAGCGCGCACTCAAACTTCAGCTCCTTACGGCCGATTCGCAGGAGGCGCAGGAGCTCGTCGACGCCTCGAGCACGATCGCGCAAGTCGCCGACGCCTATTGGAACCTCGTCGCAGCCTGGCGCAACGTCGCCATCCAGGAAGAGGCGCTCAAAGAGGCGGCGCTGCAGGAGCAGAGCATCGTGCGAATCGCGCGACGCGGCGCGGCGCCGCCGGTGACCGCGGTCGAGGCGCAGAGTCAAGTGGCGACCTTCCAGAGCGACGTGTTCGCTGCGCTCGAGACGGTATCGAAGCTGCAAAATCAGCTGAAGAGCCTGATCGTCTCCGATCCCGACGATCCGATCTGGCGCGCCAACGTCGTGCCGTCGTCCCCGGTACAGCAGCTCCCCACGGTCGAAGATCTGTCATCCATCGTGGCGTTGGCTGCGCAGTTTCGGCCCGAGGTGCGGCAAGCGCGGGACCAGATCCGGCAGGCCGACGTCGACGAAGCCTATGCGAAGAATCAGTTGCTTCCGCAGGCCGATCTTCAGGTGCAGTATCAGAGCAACGGTTTCGCCGGCGTCCTCGCGCCGGTACCGAGCTTCGAATCGAACGGATGCGGGCTTCCGGGCGGCGTTTGCCCGACGCCGCCCCCGGTATCGATCGGCAAGATGGGGCAGGCCACGGCAAACATGTGGGCGTGGCGCTATCCGGCGTTCAACATTTCGTTCAACGTCAACATTCCGCTGGAGAACGCTTTCGCGCGCGGTCTCAAACAGGTAGCGAATCAAGAGGAGCAGCAGGCTGCGGTTGGGGCGGAAGGCCTGAATCAGCGCATCGGCTCTGAAGCCCGCGACGCGCTACAAAGCTACCAGTCGGCGCTCTCGCGGCTCTACGCCGCGAGCCAGTCGCGCCAATCCGCGGAAGCCGTGTATAACAGCGAGGTGCGCAAGTTCCACAACGGTACGTCCACGACGTTCCTAGTGCTGCAGCGGCAGGTGCAGCTTGCCGCCGCGCGCGGTCGCGAGCTGCAGGCGCAGACCGATCTGAATAAGGCGGTGGTCGAGCTGCAGCGCGTCGAGGGCACGATTCTCGAAGCCAACGGCGTCAACCTAAAAACCCTCGGCTCCAAAGCCCTCCGCACGTCGCCCTGAGATCGGCTGAGCGTTCCACACCGGGTGTCGGCCGTCACAGCGCGAAAATAGAAGTAGATGACGACGTGGCTGGCGGATCGGTTCGAAGAGAACCGATCGCATTTGAGGGGCGTCGCGTACCGGATGCTCGGCTCGCTCGACGATGCGGACGACGCCGTTCAGGAGGCCTGGCTGCGGCTGAGCCAGCGAGAAACCAGCGGCATCGAGAATCTCGGCGGCTGGCTGACGACGGTCGTGAGTCGGATCTGCGTCGACATGCTGCGCGCTCGGCGCGCGAAGAACGAAGAACCACTCGAGCCGATCCCGGACTTCATCGTCACCCGCGAGGAGAGTCCCGAAGACGAGGTGCTGACGGCGGATTCCGTCGGCTTGGCACTCCTCGTCGTCCTCGACAGCCTCACTCCCTCGGAGCGGCTGGCGTTCGTGCTGCACGACATGTTTGCGATGCCGTTCGAGGAGATCGCGCCGATCGTGGACCGGTCGCCGGCTGCAGCCCGGCAACTGGCGAGCCGCGCGCGTCGCCGAGTGCAGGGAGCAGCGCCTCCGAACGCCGGCTTTGCCCAACGGCGCGCGGTCGTCGACGCGTTCATCGCGGCTGCTCGCGAGGGCGACTTTGAAGCGCTAGTAGCGGTGCTCGATCCCGACGTTCTCTTGCGCGCCGATCGCGAACCCGCCCTGAGGGGAATCCGTGGAGCGCAGGCGGTTGCTTCATCGGCGGTCGGGTTCTCCAAAGTGATTCAAGGTACCGAGCCGGTGATCGTCAACGGGACGCCCGGAATCGTGTCCTGGCTTCCCAACGGCGAACCATTGTCGGTGATGGGATTCGTCGTCGCAGGCAAGCGGATTCGCGAGATCTACGTGATCTCGCGGCCGGACCGCGTGCGCCAAATACTCGGGCTCTAGTCGGTCACATCTCGTCGCCGGATTTCGTCACCCTGGCAAACCCTTCCGAAATAGGAGACAAGATGAACCCGGTCAGCCTCGTCATCTACCCCGCCTCGGACATTGCCAAGACAAAGGAGTTCTTCGCTACCTTGCTCGGTACCGAGCCGTACGCCGACACCCCGTACTACGTCGGCTTCAAATCCGGAGACATGGAGCTTGGGCTCGTTCCTCAGGCAGCGCAGCCCGACCAATCTGGAGCGCTCGTATACGTGACCGTCAGCGATATCAACGCGGCATTAGCGACCCTCCTCGCGGCCGGAGCAGAGAAGGTTCGGGACGTCACCGACGTCGCCCAGGGGCTGTTGGTGGCAAGTTTCAAGGATCCCAACGGAACGACCATCGGCCTCCGCCAGTTCCCGAAATGAAGAGTCCATCGCAAAAGATCGACGAGCTCATTTCGGAACTGGACGACTGGCGTCACGACACGTTTTCCGAAATACGCAGGGTCATCAAAGAAGCGGACCCAGCGGTGGTCGAGGATTGGAAGTGGATGGGCACTCCAGTTTGGTATCACGATGGGATCATCGCGTGCGCCAACCCGCTCAAGGGCAAGGTGAAGCTTACCTTTCAGCAGGGCGCGTTTCTGCCGGATCCCAAGAAACTGTTCAACGCCAGCCTCGACGGGAACCAGAGGCGCGCCATCGATCTATTCGAAAAGGATAAGATCAACGAGGGCGCTCTGAAGGGTCTCGTGTTGGCTGCGATCTCTATTAACCGCGAAGCTTCCAAAAAATCCAAAAGCAAACCGAAGTCCAAATCTTGACGTTCTCGTTGCCCGTGCCTCCATATTGCGGAGCGACCTAGATCCGTTTGACCGTAGCGAACCAGGCCGGTGCGCCGTCCTCACCGTGGAATCTCGTCTGGATCCGCTCCGCGTCGATGGCGGAGACGTTCCATCCGTTGGCGCGCACAAACGCCGCTCGCAGTTCGGCCTGAGTAACGGGATGCGGGCCAACACCTCGACCAATGTCGCTGAAGCAAAACACGTACAACGTTCCGCCGTGCTCGGTGACCGACGCTAGGCTCGCAGCGTATGCGGCTCGCTCGTGGCCGTCGAAGGTGTGAAACAATCCGCAGTCCAGCACCGTCTCAAACTTGCGCCCCAGGCGCTGCAGCCGGAGCGCGTCGGCTGCGGCGAACTCGACTGTGATTCTGCGGTCGGCGGCCTTCGCCCGGGCGATCGTAAGCGCTGTCTCGGCCACGTCGACGGCGAGAACGGATGATCCCAGCGAGGCGATTAAGAGGGCGTTCTCGCCGGTACCGCAGCCTGCATCGAGAACCGTTCCGGCGAATGCATTCCCGGATGCCAAACGCACGATTGCCGGTTGCGGCCGGCCCGTGTCCCACGGCGCGGGGCCATCCTGATAGGACGCATCCCACGGCACTCCGGCGCGCCGCTCGTGACTGGTTGGCTGCCGATCGCGCAAGATTTAGACGTCAATCTCCTTTACGTTGACATTGTCGTCTTCCAGTAGGCGCGGCTCGACGTGCTTGCCGATGAGGCGCTGCGCACCATAGTTTTCTGCATAGCGATTGACGCTGCAGACGGCCTGAACGGCGCCGCCTTTGACGTAGAACGCGCTGAATGAGCCGGCTTGGGTGTCTCCGCGGAACGCGACCGAATCCCACTGGTGTGCGTCGCCGCGATACCGCAAGCTGTATGAGAATTGATCCGACCAAAAGGACGGAATGGGGTCGTACGGATTGGTCGGCCCAAGCATCGCCTTGGCGGCGACGATGGCTTGATGCTGAGCGTTGTCGAAGTGCTCGACCCGTAGACGCTTTGCGTAGCGTGGATTCCACGACGATGCCACGTCTCCGGCCGCAAACACGCGCGGCACGCTCGTCTGGCAAAACTCGTTGACGAGGACGCCGCCGCCCACTTCCACGGGTGTGTTCGTTAGAATTTCGAACGAAGGCTCAACCCCGATGCCGATCACGGCCACGTCGCAATCCACGCGGCTCCCGTCCTGGAGCACGGCTCGTTCGAGACGGCCGCTCCCCTCGAAGCTTGCGACGAAGGTTCCGGTGCGGACGTCGACGCCCTGCGCACGATGGTACTGCACGTACAGCGCGCCGATCTCGGAGCCGAGCGCGTGAGCGAGCGGCGGCGTGTTGCCGACCAGCGTGACGTCGCAGCCGACGGTTCTCGCAGATGCGGCCACCTCGCATCCGATGAACCCGGTGCCCGTGACCACGACGCGCGGACGTTGCGCGAGCACCTGGCTCAGCACGCGTGCATCAGCAAGACTCCGCAAATAATAGACCCCCGGCAGCTGCTCTCCGGGCGCGTTGAGACGGCGCAAGTGAGCCCCTGTTGTGACGAGCACGTTGTCATAGCCGAGCGTGTCGCCGTTCGCAAGCTGGATCGAGTGCTCGGCAACGTTGAGGTGCCGCACTCGCTGGTCCAGAAGCAGCTCGATCTCTTTCGAGCGGTAGTAGTCCAGCGGGTGAAATAGGGCCTTTGCATCGCCGATTTCGTTACGCAGGCGCTCTTTGGAAAGAGTGGGCCGATTGTACGGCGGGTCGGCCTCCTGTCCGACCATCACCAAACGTCCGTCGAAACCGCTGGACCGCAACGTGGCTGCGGCGGTCGCAGCGGCAACGCCGGCGCCGACGATGACGAATGTTGCCTTTGCCACTGCCCTAAAGATAGTACATCGCTGCGCGAATCGCAACGAGCGGCAGCGTCTCGCTTACGGCGCTAAACCGATTACGTGCCCGGCCCGAGTGATCCGTCCGACCAATGGGCGACCGGGACGAAGAAGACCGTAAACGGCTCGGGGTTTACGTGGTGCGACGAATCGAAAACCACGGGAGAGCCTCGCCGATCCGCACCCCAGCTCTCTCCGTCATTTGCGGCATCTGCTCTCGGCGCGTAAAACATCACGTGGGGATACCACGACTTGGCATCGTCGTTCAGGTACTGCTCCTTCGACATCATATACGCCATGGAACCCCCCTCCGCCGGGGGCAACTCTCCGTTCGCGATAGCGCTCCGCAGGCGGTCGAGCATCTGACTCTTGCTGACGCCGCCTAAAGCCATTTTTGTCCGAAAGATCGTGTATTGCAGCACGGTGCGCGAGGCCGGCGCATTGTAGCAGACGGGCGCCCGCATTTTCCAGTTCCAGAACTCAGCGTCATCGAACGGATCGTTCCACGAGCGTTCCACAACACACGTGAAGCCGTTGGTACCGTGCTCGGCGGTTGCGTAGCCCTGTGGCGTGAACACGAGGACGGTCGCGTGCAGTGAAATCGCCGGAGGCGCGGCACTGCGCGCAAGGTCTATCTCAGCCTGGCGGTCCGCGCTAAGGTACTGGCTCAGCGGGGCCATCTGCGCGTACGGCAGGCTCGCGGCCCGTCCAGTAATAGGGCCTGCCAGGGCGATCAATGAGACGAGGGCGATCTCGAAATGGGCGGCGCGCGAGTAGCTCATGGCGGGGCCTCCTATGTCTTACTTGTCCTTAACAAGTGGAAGCCTGGTTTGTGACGCGCTGCGTCAGCGATCCATGCGCTGCAGCACGACGATTCCGGCTCCGTTGTAAACTTGCGCGTACTCTCGAGTCCGCGTCAGCCGCAGTATAGTCGGGTGATCCGCGGCGATCCAATACGAAGGGTCGGTGAAGTGGTCGAACACGAGGTATTCCTCACCCTCGGTCATCGCTACCGTGGCCCGCGGGTTCATCGCAACGTGCGGCAGCACCCATGGACCGCTTCCGAGGCTGGCGTCGCGCGGCAGCGCCGACAACTCGCGGTCGCGTATTCTGTCCGCCGCATTCGGCTCACGGTAGAGCGCAAACGCAGGATCGATCGGGCTGTGATAGCGCGACGTCCAAAGCGACACCACGAGCGCAAACGCGAGCGTGCCTTTTGCGGCGACCGGCCGGCGCTGATAGACGCGCGCCATGCCGTCGACGAACGCGCACAGCAGGTAGCCGCTCCAGGTCGCCGTGTAATGCGCGCCCAGCGACATGGTAATCCCTTCGTGCGAGAGCAGGACCTCGGCCAAACCGGGCAGCGCGAAGAGCATGTACCGCGAGAGCAGCGGAAGAAACGCCAACGGCAGCAGAGCGTCGAAGAGGTACTGGACGCGCAGAGGCGACGACGGCGCCACGAACCCCGCTGTCGTCGCGGGGAAGCGCCACCACTCGTAAAAGTGCAGCGCGAAGTACGGAAAGTGCGGGTTGACGAGTGGGCGTACCGCGCCGAAATACAATGCGGCCGCGAGCGCTCCGATCGACGTGATCCAGAGGCCGCACGTTCGCGTCGCGCGGTCGCTTCGACCCATCACCGCGACGGCAATGCCGATAAACGCCAAGCTGATAAACTGGTCTTCTTTGACCATGGCGAGCGCGACGGCGGCCGCGATGGCGATTCGCCACGCCTTGCGGTCGACTGCCCAAACCAGCGTGGCGGCAAGCGGCGGCGTAAAAGCCAGCTCGTGAAAGTCCCCGACGGCCGCTGCGCTCAGGGGCGGATACGTTGCCGCGACGAGCGTCGTAGCGAAGGCTAACCACTTCGGTAAACGGGACGCCGCCATCGACCATAATGGGAAAATCGTCGCGGCGGCGAGCAGGCACTGTAGGACGATTAACCCGCGCGCGCCGTTGAAGACCTTAACAAAGGGCGTCGCTATCGCCAAGATTGGCGAAAAGTGCACGAGAAAGTGATTGACGGAGCCCTCGATCGTCGATGAGAACCCCGTCAGCAGGCTGCTAGCGACCTGCGTGAAGATGCAGTCGTCTACCCCCGCGCGAAATATATTGTAGCGCCAGCTTCCCAGATAGATGTAGGCGCCGGCTAGCAGAACGAAGAGCGCGACCGTCAGCCACGACCAGCGGTCGAACCTCACGTCACCCTCGGGTACTCTTTCGCGCGCCAGCGCACGGCTCGGCCGAGCAGGCTCGCGACCCACTCCGCGAGGCTCAGGAAGTCGCGAGGAACGATGAGCGCGAGGTCGCCGGGTCTGCGGACGCGCAGCGCCCAGCGCGCGAGGCAGTGCACCGCAACGCGCAGCCCCGCGACCACGGCGAGCAACGGGATGCCCCACGCGAGATTGCGCGACACCGCCAGATAAATCAGCGCGAATGGCAGCGCGTAGGTCACGAACGAGAAAAGGTAGCCCGCCGGCGCTAGCGCGAGGTTCGTGCGCGCCCAGCGCAGCTCATGCAGCCAGAGGTCGCGCAGCGTCGTCTCGGTAACGGCCGTGCTAACCACGTAGCGCGACAGCACGACCTCCCGGTCGCTCTCTGCGACGAGCTCGCCTAGCCGGTGGTCGTCAGCGAGATGCTGACCCAGGGCGGCGAGTCCACCGATCGCTTCGAGCAGGCTCCGCCGCACCGCCATCGACGCCCCCAGGCAGAAGCGAAGCCTCCCGATCCCGAGCGCCACTAAGACCGACGGCGCGAATCCGTCTTCGATGTAGAGCGCGCCGAGACGGGCGATCGATCCGGGGCCCGGCATCCCGGAGTAGAGGCACGTCGCTGCCCCGACGCGCTCCGACGCAAACGACGCCGCGAGCGCGCGCAGGTAGTCGCGCCCGACGCGCACGTCGCTATCGGCGATGACGACGATCTCGCCGCGCAGCTCGACTCCGGGCTTCGCCAGGTTCGCGATCTTGGGATTAAGCATTCCCGCCGCCTCCCCGATCGCGATCGCCGTGCGCGACGGAAAATCTGAAGCGATCCGCTCGGCGACGGCCAGCGCCGGATCCTCGCGCGAGTGCAAGCACAGCACGACCTGATGCCACTCTTCGTAGTCCTGCGTGCAGAACGACGCCAGGTTCTCGTACAGCTCCGGTTCGAGTCCCGCAATCGGCTTCAGGATGGTGACCGTCGGAAGAAACTCCGTAGCCGTCTCCAGGGGCCGTAACGCGAAGGCGATGAGGCAAGCTGCAGCCGCGCCGAGATACGCCGCACCGGCGATGCCGACGATGAAGAGGATCAAACTCGGTCGCTCGCGATTTCGCCGTACGTCGTACTGACGATGCCGTTACGCGCGATTGCGTCGCGCACGAGCGGGCTGGTCAGCGCGCCGAGCTCGCCCTCCCACGCGTAGCGCTCGGTGCCGCGGTCGGCGCCGCTGAACGCACCCGTGGCGGGATGGAAGAAGATCTCGGTGACACCGTCGGGGAGCGCCTCGATCAGCTCCAAGACTCGCTGCTCGGTGAGCGTGCCGGCCTCCGTGACGCCGAACGCGTAGTCGTTGCACGCGATCCCCGCGCGGCGTGCGCGGGTCCGCATTAGCCAGAGCCACGGCCCGATGCTGCGCGTCGTCCCTAACGGTTCACGCGGGATGCGAATCGCTTGCATCCCATACTCGCGGCCGATGCGCATGATCAGGCCGAAGACCGTCGGGTGGACGTGCATGTGGGATTGGGCGTCGACGTGATCCAGGGCGAGTTCCGCCCGGGCGAACCGCTCGAACTGCGCGCGAACTTCCGCGGCCAGCTGAGCGCGTATGCCGGGGCGCAAGAAGAAGCGGAATCCCGCACGCACCAGGTCCACGAGAAACTCGCCGCGCTCGTCCACGAGATCGGGAACGCATTCGGGAGGCAGCACGGGGCGTCCGTTGACGAGCACGATGTGCAGACCTACCGCGAGGCCGGGCATCCGCCGCGCGCGCTCGATGGCGTCGGCCGCGGCGGGCGCGCCGACCATCAGGCTCGCCGAGCGCAGCACTCCGTCGCGATGCGCGCGCTCCACCGCCTCGTTGACCTCCGGGGCGGCCCCAAAATCGTCGGCGTTGAGGACGAGCCGCTTCAGTGAGTCTTCTTTCGCAGCATGCCGGCGGCGAGCTCGTCGACGAACCATGCCAGCCGTCCCGATTCCGGCTGCACGATTTGCGCGGGATATTGCGTCGGATCGTACGAACCTTCGCACACCTGCGCGAGAATTTCAGCCTTGTCCGAGCCCTGCACGGCGAACGCGACGCTGCGCGACATGTTGATGACCTTGGGCGTGATCGTCACGCGCCACATCGCGTCCGCCTCGGCATAAACTGCACGAACCAACGCCGCGTTGTCCATGTCCGGCGCCATGCCGGGAAAGAGTGATGCCGTGTGTCCGTCCTTGCCGAGGCCCAGCAGCATCAGGTCGAAGTGCGGCGCGTTCCCGAGATCGGCGCGCAAGATGGAGCCGTATTCGTTGGCCGCCAATCCAGGATCTATCTCGCCGCGAATGCGATGGACGTTCGCCGGCGGAATGGGAACGTGCTGGAGCAGCGCGCGCTGGACCATCCGGTAGTTGGATTGCTCGTCGTTCGGCGGGACGCACCGCTCGTCGCCGAAATAGATGAACGTGTCGCTCCAGGAGATCTCTGCCCGCAGCGGCTCCCGCCCGAGCACCTCGTACGTCGTTTGCGGCGTATGGCCGCCGGATAGGGCGATTCGGAAAACGCCGCGCTCCGCCATCGCGAGCCCGGCCGTCGCCACGACGTAGTCCGCCAGCGCGCGCGCGAGCGCCGCCGGATCCCGGTAGACGTGCATCTCGCCTCGAGCCGACACCGTTATCTCCTTCCGCACGCGAGGATTTCGCCTGCCGCGCTGAGTGAATCCGCAAAAACTCGATCGTTCTGACCCCACAGGATCGCCCGTTCCAGCAACGCGGCGATGCCGGGGTTGCTGATCGCGCGATAGCGCCTCGGATGTTTGCTGGAGCCCGTCACGCTAAGCTGGATCGTCTCCGCTTTCTTATCGACCTCGGCGACGAACTTCGAGTGTGCGGAGCTGAGCGCGACGCACGAGATCCTGCGCGGCTCGCCTTCGCGCCGGATCTCGAATTCGATCTCGTTGCCGCGACGCGTGAGGAGCGAGTGTTCCGAGCACGGCTTCCACTGCAGGCGGCTGGCGAGCCAGCCCAGCAGGTAGAATCCCTCGGGCTCCGAGCCGCAGGCGATCTCGACGCGACACAGGTCGAAGAGCTCCTGGACGTCCTTGCCGTCGAAGAAGATGGCGATGCTCTCTTGCCACGGCGCCAGGCGCAGGTACGCGATGTCCGCGAGCGGCAGTCGCGGGTGATGTTCGACGTACTCGACCAGCTCGCATAGCGCTTCGTGCCCGCTGTCCACGAGGGAGCTGTTATACACGACCGTCTGCACCGCAGCGGACAGCGTGGCGAAGCGCGGGTCGTCGCCGATGCCGGGCGCGATCCACAGCAACACCAGCGGAGCCTCGGGCAGCCGCAGCGCCGCGATTGCCGAGCGCAGCGTGTCGGCCGAGCAGTCCTTCGCGCCGAGCTCGATCCAATCGCCGGCCTCCATGCGCGCGACGTCCGGACCCAGCGTTCCGTCGAGGACGATCACGCGCGCCGGATGCTTGGACGCAAGCGTGTGAATCCGGTCGCGAGCCAGCTCGCCGATCGCCGCGTCCTCGAAGAAGACGACGAGCGTCATGAGGGCGCCCTGCACGTCGCTGCCGCGCTCGCGCGAGCGTTCGTTGAGCTCGTCTAGCACCGGGGCGAGATCGATGCTCACAGGTGTCGCCAGTCGGGGAAGAGCGCGTGCGCGCTCTCGGGTCCCTGGCTTCCCGCGGCGTAGTTCGGGAACGAAAAGTCCTTCGTGTTCTGCCAAACCTCGAGGATCGGCGTCACGATCTCCCAGGCGCGCTCGACGGCGTCCCAGCGCGTGAAGAGCGTCTGGTCGCCGAGCATGACGTCCCCGATCAGCCGTTCGTATGCCGGGGGCGACTGCACGCCGAAGCCGGTGCCGTAGTTGAAGTCCATGTAGACGCTGCGCACGTGCTCTTTCGGGCCGGGGATCTTGGCCTCAAAGCGCAACGAGATGCCCTCGTCGGGCTCGATCTTGATCACGAGCACGTCCGGCTCGATCCGGTCGGTCGACTCGCCGTAGAAGCGATGCGGGATCGGCTTGAATGTGACGGCGATCTCGGAGACCTTGCGCGACAACCGCTTTCCGGAGCGCAGATAGAACGGAACGCCCGCCCAGCGCCAGTTTTCGATGTAGAACTTGACCGCCGCGAACGTCTCCGTGTTGGAGTCGGGCGCGACGTCCGGCTCCTCGCGATACCCCTTGACGCCGTGTCCGTCGATCGTCCCGGGGCCGTACTGCCCGCGTGCCGACATCGAGAACACCGCGGCGTGCGCCGACGGCGTGATCGCGGCGAGCACCTTGTACTTCTCGTCCCGGATGTCGTCGGCGGCCGACGAGATCGGCGCCTCCATAGCGACCAAGGCCAGCAGGTTGATGACGTGGTTCTGGATCATGTCGCGCAGAGCGCCGGCGTGATCGTAATACGCGCCGCGCAGCTCGACGCCGAGAGATTCGGCCGACGTGATCTGGACGTTCTGCACGTAGTTGCGGTTCCAGATCGGCTCGAAGATCGTGTTGGCGAAGCGCAGCGCGAGGATGTCTTGCACCGGCTCCTTGCCCAGGTAGTGATCGATGCGGTAGATCTCGTTTTCGGGGAAGACCGCCTCGATCGCGCTCTGCAGCACGCGCGCCGACTCGAGATCGGTTCCGAACGGCTTCTCGACGACCACTCGCGTCCAGCCCGTGTCGCTCTTTTCGAGCCCGGACCGCTTGAGGTGTTTGATGATCTCCGGGAAGACCGGCGGCGGCGTCGCGAGGTAGAACAGGTGGTTCCCGGCGGTGCCGAGCTGCTCGTCATTCTCCGCGAGGCGGTCTTTCAGCGCCGTGAAGTGCCGAGTGTCGTTGAAGTCGGCCGTGACGTAGCTGATCCTGCGCGCAAAATCGTCCCACAGCTCGCCCTGCGGCTTCTGCCCCTCCGGCATGAAGAGCTCGAGCTGCTTGCGGCAGTACGCGCGAAAGCCGTCGTTGTCGTACGCTGTACGCGCGAAGCCGACGAGGGCGAAGTCCGTCGGGAGCGTCCCGTTCAAGCGCATCGCGTAGACGGCCGGCAGCAGCATACGCTTGAACAGATCGCCGCTGGCGCCGAAGAAGACGGCGCTGCACGGGTTCGTGATGCGATCCGACACTAGACCCTCGCGCAGCGGATTGACGGCGGCGCCGTCGCCCGTCGAGCGCGTCGCCGTCGCGAGCTTATCGTCAGGCATGCGCCTCGCTCTTGACGGCGTGCCCGCCGAATTGGTTGCGCAGCGCCGCAACGACCTTCGCGCTGAAGGACTCGTCCTGTCGCGACGCCATGCGCGCGAGCAGCGAAAGGGTGATGACTGGCGCCGGCACGTTCTCGTCGATCGCCGCCTCTACTGTCCAACGGCCCTCGCCCGTGTCCTCGACGTAGCCGCGAATGTCTTTGAGATCCGGATCTTGCTTGAACGCCAGAACCAGCAGCTCGAGAAGCCACGAGCGCACGACGCTCGCGTGCGTCCAGAGCTCGGCGAGCTGTCCGAGGTCGTAGTCGTACCGGGAGTCCTTGAGGATCTCGAATCCCTCGCCGTAGGCCTGGAGCAGTCCGTACTCGATGCCGTTGTGTACCATTTTGGAGAAGTGGCCGGCACCTGGCGGCCCCACGTGCGCGTAGCCGTTCGGCGGCGCGAGCGTGAGGAAGATCGGCTCGCAGTGTTTCACGGGGGCGTCGTCGCCCCCGACCATGAGGCAGTAGCCTTCCTGCAGCCCCCAGACGCCGCCGCTTGTTCCGGCGTCGATCAGCGAGACGCCTTTGGCCTTGCAGTTCGCGTAGAGACGCAGGCCATCTTTATAATTGCTGTTGCCGCCGTCGATGATAATGGCGCCGCTGCCCATCGCGTCGGCGAGCGCGTGGATCGTATCGTCAGTCGGCGTACCTGCGGGCACCATGACCCACGCCACCTTCGGCGATTCCGTCAGCTTCGCGACCATGTCGGCGAGGCTGTCCGCACCCGTAGCGCCGTCCCCGGCCGCCCTCGCAACGGCTTGCGGATCGCGATCGTACGCGACCACTTTATGGCCGCCTCCGATCAGGCGCTGCGTCATGTATTCGCCCATCTTGCCGAGCCCGACCATCCCGAGTTGCATGTCGCTTCCTTTCCTACGCTCGTACTGCCAGCGCTTCGTCCACCGCATCGATGAGCGCGCGCAGCGCCGGCTCCACGGCGCCCTTGAGGTGCACGCGCACGCCCCGCCGATTTCGCTTGTCCAGGGACATCCAATCGCCCAGGGCCTGCGCGGCGAGCAGCGTGCGGAACCCGACGTTCATGCCGGGGATCATCGGATCGTCGGGGTCGTCGGCGGTGATCTGCAGCACGACGCACGTATCCGGGCCGCCCTTATGGAGCTGTCCGGTCGAATGCAGGAAGCGCGGCCCGAAGCCGACGGTCGTCGCAATGCGCTGCGCGTCGCGAATCTTCAGCCGCAGCTCTTCCAGCAGCTTTGCGTGCGTTTCGTTGCGGGCGATGTACGCCGTGATGGCGTTGTAGTCGTGCGGATGCAGCTGCCCAAAGAGTCCCGCCAGAGCCCGTGCTGGACTCTGCCCCTTGTCACCACGACTTCCGGAGAGATAGGTGACGTCGAAGTCCTGGCCCTGGACGTCCGCCTTCGGCTCGTCGAAGCTGCCGTTCTTCGCGTACTGCGCGAGCAGCGCGACCGTGTTGTCTTTCGACTCTTGCACGTTCGGCTGATCGAACGCGTTGATGCCGAGGATCACGCCGGCAGCCGCCACCGCGATCTCCCAGAGGTAGAACTGCTCGCCGAGATCGTAGCGGTCGTTCATCGCGAGGCGAATCACCGGGTGACCGGCCGATTCGAGGGCCTTGAGCTTCTCGTCGACTCCAGCGTCGGGCGCGGGCAGATTGGCGCCGACGTAGACGAAAACGCGATCGTCGGAGTAAACGTCTGGCGGGCCGAGCGACTCGCCCTCAATCGGGACGATTCCCTTGCCGAGCTTACCCGTCGATTCTGCGATGAGCTGTTCCGCCCATGCGCCGAACGCCTTCACGTCGGGATGCGTGACGATCGTGAGCTTGTCGCGCCCGTTTACCGCCAGGCCGCCGATCGCGGCGCCGAACCGCACGCCCGGAGCCGTGCGCGGATCGACGCTACGGTCGTTGGCGTGCATCGCGCCGAGCGCGCGATCGAGCAGCAGGTTGACGTTGTAACCGGCGATTGCGGCCGGCGCGATGCCGACGAACGAGAGCGCCGAGTAACGGCCGCCGATGTTCGGGTCGTTCTCGAAGTCGGCGCGGAACGACGCCTCCTGAGCCTCCTTGTCGAGCGTGGTTCCGGGGTCGGTGATCGCGACGAAGTTCCGCCCCGCGACGGACGAGCCCACCTGCTTGGACACCTTCTCGTGAAAATACGCGTAGAACGCGTTCGGCTCGGTCGTCGTGCCGCTCTTGCTCGAGATGATGAACATCGTGTGAGGGATGTGAATTTGGCCCTCGAGCTCCTTGATCTGTTGCGGAGAAGTCGAGTCGAGCACGTGCAGCTCGGGGTAGCCGTCGTACGTGCCGAACGTGTCGGCGAGGATGTCAGGTGCGAGCGAGCTGCCCCCCATGCCACAGACGACCGCGAAACCGAAGCTCTCGCGCGATTCGTTGGCAAAAGACTTGAGCCCCGGAACCTCTTCCAGCATGTGCTGTTGAATGTCGAGCCATCCCAGCGACTTCTTGATGATCGCCACAGCATCGGGATCGCTCGACCAGAGCGCGGCGTCGTGCGCCCAAAGACGTTTGAGGAAGTCGGCCTCGGCGAGGCGCGCGAGCGCGGAGTCATAGGCCGGCTGCGACGTTCCCAGCGAGAGCCGCACGCGTTCGGCGCCGCCCGACTCGAGGAGCTTCTGCTTGTAGACGATCGCCCCGAGCAGCGCCGCGAACGAATCCGAGAAGAGCGTGACGCCCTCGACCTGCAGCTGGTGCGTCACGTCGAAGAGCGAGATCTTCGCGTCCTGCAGCGCGCGCATCACGTCGGCGGCGCCGCGCAGATCGCTCTCGACGGTGTCGGGAGCGATCTTTCCGTGGTCGATCAATGCATCGAACGTCGGCGGCGGCATCGTGTTGACGGTGTCGCGTCCCACCACGTTTTCGACGTACATGAGGTCGGGATAGTGCGGATTCTTCGTGGAGGTCGAGGCCCACAGCGGGCGCTGGACCGCGGCGCCCTTTGCACGAAGCGGGGCGAAGTCGTCGCCGACGAAGATCTCCTTGAACTTTTGATAGGTCAGCTTTAGGCCGGCGATGCCGGTCTTGCCGAGCAGAGGCTCGAGCTTTTCGCCCTTGGCAATGCGGTCTTGCAGCAGCTTGTCGATCGCAGTGTCGATTCGGCTCACGAAGACCGAGTTGACCGAGCGAATCTTGTCGATCGGCTTACCCTCGGCTACGCGGCGCTCCAAGCCCTTGACGTATGCGCGGGCCGCGCGCTCGTACATCTCGACCGAAAACACGAGCGTGACGTTGATGTTGTATCCGCGGTAGATCGACTCTTCGATCGCAGGCAGCCCCTCCTTGGTGCCCGGGATCTTGATCATCACGTTCGGCCGGCTCACTCGCTTCCAGAGCTCTTCGACCATGGCGATCGTGCCCGCGGTATCGTGGGCGAGCAGCGGCGAGACCTCGAGGCTCACGAATCCGTCGTTGCCGCCCGAAGACGCGTGGACCGGCGCGAACGCGTCGCAGGCGCTTTGGATGTCCGCGACCGCCAGATCCCAGAACAGCGCGTCGGCGTTCTTCTCCGACCCGATCAGCGTTGCGAGCTGCTCGTCGTAATCGTTGCCGGCGCCGATGGCCTTCTCGAAGATCGTCGGATTGCTCGTCATCCCGCGCACGCCCCGATCGATGAGGCGCGCGAGCTCGCCGGAGGCGAACATGCTTCGCCGCAGGTAGTCGATCCACACGCTCTGACCGGCGTCGAGCAGTTCCCGAACTTGTTTCTCCATGTTCGTCTCCTAGTGAGCGGCTAAAGCGAATTTTTGCAGCGCGACGTCGGCGACGTGTTCCGGCGTGAAGCCGAACGCCGTCGCGATCGCCGCCGCCGGTGCCGACCGGCCGAACCCGTCGATACCAAACGCGAACCCGTGGTCGCCCACGTACTTCGACCAGCCCAAGGTCGCCGCCGCCTCGATCGACATCCGCGCGCCGATAGACGGGGGAAGTATCTCGTCTCTATACGACTGCGGCTGCTCGTCGAAGAGCCGCCAGCAGGGCATCGAGACTACGCGCGTGCGGACGCCCTTGGCATCGAGAATTTTCTTGGTGTCGATCGCGAGCGCCACCTCGGACCCGGTCGCGATCAGAATGAGGTCGGGCCGGCCGCCCTCGGCCTCGGCGATGACGTAGGCGCCCTTGCTCACGGCGGCGTCGCGCACTCCCAGGAACGGCACCTTCTGCCGCGTCAGCACGAGGGCGTAAGGAGAATGCTTGCTCGCGATCGCGAGCTTCCAGGCCTCGAGTGTCTCGAGCGCGTCGGCGGGGCGCACCGCGTAGCAGTTGGGCGTCGCCCGCAGCGTCGCGAGCTGCTCGATCGGCTCGTGAGTGGGGCCGTCCTCTCCGAGGAAGACGGAGTCGTGCGTAAACACGTAGATCGAGCGGATTCCCGTGAGGCACGCGAGGCGCACGGCGGGCTTGGCGTAGTCGACAAAATTGAAGAACGTCGCTGCGAATGGCAGCAGGCCACCGTGCAGTGAGATGCCGCTCGTCGCAGCCACCATCGCGTGCTCGCGCACGCCGTAATGAATGTTGCGCCCCGCGTAGTTGCCGGGTTCGAAGTCGCCGCAGTTCTTGAGGTACGTCTTCGTCGAGGGATCAAGGTCCGCGGACCCGCCCACCAGCTCGGGGAGCGCCAGCGCGATCGCGTTCATAACGGCACCGCCGGCGTCGCGCGTCGCCACGTTGCCGTTCTCGGCCGTGAACGTGGGCCAGGGAAGGTTCGCGGGGATCTCCTCGCGCAGCGCGCGCTCGAGCTGCGCGCCGAGGTCGGAGTTCGCGCGCTTCCATACGTCGTACGTCGCCTGCCACCGCGCCTCAAGCTCGGCGCCCTTCGCGCCGATCTCGCGATAGAAGCCCAGGACATCTTCGGGCACGTAGAAGTCGGGTTGGAGCGGCCACCCCAGCTCCTCTTTCGATTTCTTGACGTTCTCGGGGCCGAGCGCCTCGCCGTGCGCGAGATAACTGTCTTGGCGCGGCGAACCGTAGCCGATGTGGGTCCGCACCGCGATCAACGACGGGCGGTCCGTGACGTTCTTGGCGACGGTGATGGCCTGATCGATCGTCGCGACGTCGTTGCCATGGTCGATGTCGATCAGCTGCGTGTGCCAGCCGCTCGCGTCGAAGCGCGCGACCGGATCGTCGGTGAGCGTGATATCGGTCGGTCCCGCGAGCGAGACGAGATTGTCGTCGTAAAAGACGATCAGCTTCCCGAGCTTCAAGTGCCCGGCCAGCGACACCGCCTCTTGACTGATCCCTTCCATCAGGTCGCCGTCTCCGCAGATGCAGTACGTGAAATGGTCGACGATCGGCTGATCGGAGCGATTGTAGACCGCGCCGAGGTGCGCTTCGGCGATCGCCATGCCGAGCGCGTTGGCGATCCCCTGGCCGAGCGGGCCGGTGGTCGCCTCGACCCCGGGCGTTCGTTCCGCCTCGGGATGTCCCGGCGTCTTGCTATTCAACTGACGAAAGCTCTTGATGTCGTCGAGCGTCAGATCGTATCCGGTGAGGTAGAGCAGAGCGTAGAGCAGCATCGAGCCATGCCCGGCGGAGAGGACGAAGCGGTCGCGGTTCAACCAGTGCGGATCCTCGGGGTTGAAGTGCAGGTGGCGCGTCCATAACGTATAGGCCATCGCCGCCGCCCCCATCGGCATGCCGGGATGGCCGGAGTTGGCCTTTTGGACCGCATCGACCGCGAGAAAGCGGATGGCGTTGATTCTCTGTTCGTCGCTCGGCGAGTTCGGCACGGAAACTCCTTTCGCGCTGCAGGGCTAGGATAATGCGCTTCGCGGCATAGCCGCCCCTGTAGTCTTGGCGTGAGCGCGGCGGGGGCAGGCTTACCCGGCGCCGTAGCTGTGGCCCCGTGACGCTAGAACACCTGCAACTGCAAATCGCAGCATTGGAGCGCGGGGATGCAGACCTGCACGGCCAGAGCGGGCGCGCCGTCGACCGGGTGATCGCGCTGCTGGACGAAGGCGCGGTTCGCGTTGCCGAGCCGCGGGATGGCGACTGGGTAACGAACGCATGGTTGAAGGCGGCGATCCTGCTCTATTTCCGACGGAGCAAGATCGAGTGGATGGGCGATCGGCGCGGAGACGGCCTGGTCTTCTACGACAAGCTTCGGGTCAAGCGTAACTACAAGAAGCTCGGCGTTCGCTGCGTTCCCCCGGGAGTGGCGCGCTACGGCAGCTTCCTCGGGCGGGGCGTGATCTTGATGCCGGGATTCGTGAACATCGGCGCCTACGTCGGCGACGACAGCATGATCGACACGTGGGCGACCGTCGGATCCTGCGCGCAGATCGGTCGCGGCGTGCACCTCTCCGGAGGCGTGGGAATCGGAGGCGTCCTCGAGCCGCAGCAGGCGGCGCCGGTGATCGTGGAAGACGGCGCGTTTATCGGCTCTCGCTGCATCATCGTCGAGGGCGTGCGCGTGGAACAGGAGGCGGTGCTCGGCGCCGGCGTCGTGCTGACGGCCAGCACGCCGATCGTCGACGTGCGCGGGAGCGAGCCGGCCGTCACCAAGGGTCGCGTGCCGGCGCGAGCCGTCGTGATCCCCGGCGTGCTGCCGAAGCGCTTCGCAGCTGGAGAGTATGCCACGCAGTGCGCACTGATCGTCGGAACGCGCAGCGAAGCAACCGACCTCAAGGTGTCGCTCAACGCCGCCCTGCGCGAATACGAGCTCGCCCTATGAATCCCCGTGTCCTCGACATCAGCGCCTCGCTGATCCGCGAGATTGCGTCGAAGAAGCGAGCCACCTCGATCGACTTGGGCCTCGGCGAGCCGTCGCTCCGGCCGCGTCCCGAGCATTTGGAACATGCGCTTCGACACGTCACCGAGCACGGCCTGAAGTACACGCCCAACGCCGGCGACCCGGCGCTGCGCGACGCCATCGCTCGCCACTACAGTTACCCCGGCATGGAGCACGGCCGGAACGTCTGCGTCACGGTCGGCTCGCAAGAGGCCATGTACGCTACGCTCAAGACGCTCCTCGATCCGGCGCGTGACGAGCTGCTGATCGTCGAGCCGGCGTTTCCGTCGTATGCCAAGATGGCGGCGCTCGAAGGCGTGACGGTCCGCAGCGTCGCGATGAGCCATGACGACGATTTTGCTTTCGATGCTGAGCGCATCGCGGCGGCGATCTTGGAGCGAACGCGCGCAATCGTGCTCTGCTCGCCCTGCAATCCGACGGCGCGCGTCGTCGATGCCGCCGCGGCCCAGAGCCTCGTGCGCGCGCTGGAGCGCCGCGCCGGCGAGCCGATCTGGGTAGTGCACGACGAGATCTATCGCGAGCAGACTTATCTGCCGAACCCGGGCTATTTCGCCCAAATTTATCCGCATACGATCGTCACGAACTCGCTGAGCAAGAGCAACGCGCTCACGGGGCTGCGGCTCGGATGGATTCTCGGGCCGGCGGATTTCGTCGCGCAGGCGACCAAGGTGCACGCCTGGGCGACGTCCTGTGCGGACACGTTCGCACAGCACGTGGCGCTGCACGTCTTTCATACTCCGGGCGCGTTGCACGAACACGCCGCGTGGTATCGCGAGCGCCGCGGCGAGCTGCTGGCGACGCTGCGCGGGTCCGGCCTGCGCTTCATCTCGCCGGAAGGAACGTTTTACGTCTGCGTGGAGCTGCCCGGCGGAACGCGATCGCATCGCGTTGCGGAGGAACTGATCGAACGCCACGATGTCGTCGCGATCCCCGGCATCGCCTTCGGCCAATCGCTGGAAGGCTGGTTGCGCCTGAGCTGGGTCGAGCCCGCGGACTGCGTTCGCGCCGGCATCCTCCGCATCGCGGACTATTGCGCTTCCCTCCAGTTGTTATCCTGAGCGAAGCCGCGAAGCGGCGGAGTCGAGGGGGGAGCGCAGCGCCCTCCAGACATAGAAGAAAACGACGCCCCGTGACGACGACGATCGCGGCGTAGAGCCGATCGTACGCGATCCGTGGGCGTCGCCACCGATCGCAACGCGGCAGTGCGCTCGGCGCCGACAAGGAGGGGGATATTTACGCGGGCGGTCATGCGGGCGAGATCGCGGTCTTCGCGCCCGGAAGCAAAAGCCCGAAGCGCGTCATCAACGCCAACGTCGACGGGTTCTACACGCAGATGATCGTTCGGTCGAACGGCACGATCTACTGGCCCAACTACGACACGAGCCAGATGTTCGAGTTCGCGCCGGGCGCGTCGGCCCCGACGAACGTCTTCGCAACGCAGGGATCGGGAATCGACGCGGCCGTCGGACCGTAGGCTAGAGGCCGCCGATCCAGACGGTTTGGATGTTGACGAACTCGTGGATGCCGAAGGCGGAGAGCTCGCGGCCGTAGCCGCTCTTCTTGACGCCGCCGAACGGTAGGCGCGGGTCGCTCGCGACCATGCCGTTGATGAAGACCGCGCCCGCCTCGATGCGTGCGCCGAAATTTTCGGCTGCCGCGACGTCGCTCGTCCACACGCTCGAGCCGAGTCCGAACGACGAACGGTTGGCGAGCGCGAGCGCGTCGTCGCGATCGTGCGCGCGGACAACGGCCGCCGCTGGTCCGAACACCTCCTCGTCGAACATGCGCATGCCGGCAACGACGTCCGCCACGATGGTCGGTTCGTAGAAGAAGCCCCGCCCGCCGCGCGGCTTACCCCCGAGGGCGCAACGCGCGCCTTGTGCGACGGACTCCGACGCCTGCTCATGCACGGTTTCGCGCAAATCGGCACGCGCGCACGGCCCGATCTGCACCCGCTCCTCCATCGGATTACCGACGACCTGGGCGGCGGCGCGCTCGACGAAGCGCTTCAGGAATTGGTCGTAAACGGGTGCCTCAACGATGAAGCGTTTGGCGGCGATGCAGCTCTCGCCGTTGTTCTGAAAGCGCGCCTTGACCGCCGCGGTCGCGGCCGCGTCGAGGTCCGCGTCGGAGAAGACGACGAAGGGATCCGAGCCGCCCAGCTCGAGCACGCACTTCTTGAGTGCCTCGCCGGCCGCGCTGGCGACGGCTACGCCCGCGCGTTCGCTGCCGGTCAGCGTCACCGCGGCGATGCGCGGATCGGCGACCAGCTTGTCGATCTCTTCGCCGCGCGCGAGCAACACGCCGAACACGCCCTCGGGCGCGGCGGCGTCGCGAAACACGCGTTCGATCTCGAGCGCGCAGCGTGTCGTGTTGGCCGCATGCTTGAGCAGCAGCGTGTTCCCGGCCATCAGCGCGGGCGCCGCCGCGCGAAAAACCTGCCAGTAGGGAAAGTTCCACGGCATGATCGCGAGCAGCACACCGAGCGGACGAAACGCGACGTAGCTGCGAGCGGCGTTCGAAGGCGCGTTCTGCGGCGCGAGCATGTCGGCCCCGTGTTCGGAAAAATAGTCGCACGCCCACGCGCACTTCTCGACTTCGGCTCGCGCCTGCACGATCGGCTTGCCCATCTCGTGCACCGCGGTGACCGCCAGCGATTCGCTCTCGTCGCGCAGACGCCGCGCGACGTCGCGCAGGAGCGCGGCGCGATTTTCGAACGGTTCGGTGGCCCACGCTCGTGCGGCGCGCGCGGCCGCGCCGAGCCGCGCGTCGATTTGCACCGCATCCATCGGCGGGATACGCTCGATCACGTCGCCCGTGGTGGGATCGATCGTTACGATCATATCGTGTGGTAGGCCCAAGGCCCAGAAGGGCCGGCGTAGACTTCGACCAGGCGGTCCGGTCGCAGATACGCTCGCGCGATGCGCTGTACATCCGCCGCCGTGATTTGCGAGAAGCGTTCGTTGAGCGTGCGGTAATAGTCCAACGGAAGGTCGTTAACCGCGATATCGATCAGCTGCTTGGCCTGACCGTTCGACGAAGCCTCATCCAGCAGCGCGTTGCCGACGAGCCGCGCCTTGGCTTCCCGGAGCTCGGTCTCCGATACCGGCTCGTTTTGCAGGCGCTCGAGCTCGCGGCGCACGAGCGCGACGGCCGCGACCACGCGGTCCGGTGAGGCGTTGAGCTCGACGCGAAAGTCGCCGCGATCCGCATCGGCATCGAGCTCGCTGCTGACGCCGTAGACGAGACCGCGCTTCTGGCGCAGCTCTTGCCACAGCCGCGACTCGAACGCGCCGGCGCCACCGAGAATTTGATTGAGCACGAGGAACGTGTCGTAATCGCGATTCGAACGCGAGATGGCCGGCTGACCGAGGCGAATGTAAACTTGGTTGGCCGCGGTGCCGATGTAGTCGTGCCCCGTGGACGCCGGCGGCAGCGCCATCAGGTGCGGGTTCGGCCGCGGGCCTTCGGCCTGCCACGATCCGAAAGCCGATTCGAGGATGCTACGCACGCGCTGCGGCGTCACGTTTCCTACGACGGCGATCGTGGTGAGATCCGGCCGCCAGTACGCCTTCGTGTATGCGAGCAGATCGTCGCGCGTGATCCCGGCGACGGTCGGCGCCGTCGGTTGGCGCAGCGACGGATCGTCGCTGGCGAGCAGAAGCCGGTCGTACGCGCGATCGATCAGCACACCGGAGATTTGTGCTTCGGATTGCAGGCTGTTGGCGAGCTGCGATCGCTCGATCCCGAGCCACGGGTCGGCGAAGGTCGGATGCTCCTCACCGTCCGCGACGATCGTCACGATCTGCTCGAAGTCGCGCATCTCCCCCTGTGCCGAAAATTCTCGGCCGGTTTCGACCAAGGCGCCCATCTCGTCCGTTGCCTTTCGGCGCAGCGCGAACGGGTAGTTCGCGCTGCCGTAGTCGGCGACCGACGAGGCAAGACGGATGATCCCCTGTTTCCCGGGAAGCTCGAACGCCGGCGATGAGGCGATTTCGCCGCGCAGCACGAACGTCGGCCGATCGGCCTTCGTTTGAACGATCACGTGCAACCCGTTTGAAAGGGTGAATGCAGTTGGCTGCAGTACGCTGCGCGCGGTCGTCGGTGTGCGCACGGCCTTGGCGATCCATGCCTGCTGGACGATGGGGCCGTTCGGCACACGCTTGGAAAAATCGTCGCTGGCCGCCGCGTTGCTCTTCTCCGAGTTGCCGTGCGGCGGGCTCTCGTTCGGAGTGAGATGTCCTACGACCGTCGGGCGGCTGAGATACGTGCGCGTCGCCGCCAGGAGGTCGCTGCCGGTCAGGGCCGCGAGCCGCGAGTCCTCGTCGGCGATCTTCTCGCCGACGATGCCGTAGGTGTAGCCCGCGAGATCGCCGATGCCGCCGATCGAGTTCGCCGAGAAGAGGCGTTCGGCGAGCGTTAACCGTTTTGCGGCGACGACCAGATCCGGATCGAAGCCGTTCTGCAACACGGAATTCAGCGTCGACTGGAACACCGATTGCGCCTCGGCGCCGCTGTGTCCCGGATTGAGGACCACGAACACGTGAAGCAAGCCGCCGCGCAGCTGCGTGTCCGCGTTTGCCTCGATAACGAGCGCGACGTTGCCCTCGACCAGCGCCCGATAAAACGGCGAGCGCTGATTCTCGATGAGCGTCGCGAGCGTGCTGACCGCGGGCTCGCCGCGCTGCACGTCCCCGGGAATCGAATACGCGAGATCCAGGATCTCGAAGGGGAACGGGAACTGCGCCTCGACGGTCTGACCACGCGCCGCCACCGGGTTTGCCTTGGACCACGCCGGCAGCCGCTTCGCTGGGATCGCCCCAAAGTAGCGCTGCGCCTTCGCGAAGGCGGTGACGTGATTGACGTCGCCGGCGATGACGAGCGTCGCGTTGTTCGGAGCGTACCACTCCTGATAGTAGCGAGCGATGTCGGCGACGGTCGCGCGCGCGACGTCTTCGCGATTCCCGAGCGGCGTTCGTCCGCTGGGCTGCCCCGGGAAGGCCGCCTCGCGCACGCGCGCGAGCAGGTTGAAGAACGGCGAGCTGGCGTCCCCATCGATCTCGTTGAGCACTGCGTTGCGTTCGATGGCCCAATCCGAGGCGCGCAGCGCCGCGTGCTGCATGCGGTCGGCATCGATGTACAGCGCGACGTCGATCTTGTCGGCCGGCATCATGAAGTAAAACTGCGTGTAGTCGTAGTTCGTCTCACCGTTCATCTGCGCACCGAGCCGCGCCACGACGTCGTCGAGTCCGCCCGACGAAATTTCCGGCGTCCCGCGGAACAGCATGTGCTCGAGCGCGTGCGCGAGGCCGGTCTTTCCTGGCGTCTCGTGCAGCGACCCGAAGCCGTACCACACGCCCGTCTGGACGACCGGCGCCGCGCGATCCTCGACGACCACGACTCGCAGGCCGTTGTGGAGCGTCGTGGTAAAGACACCGGTGTCGCCCGGGCCGTTCTGTGCCGCGGCAGCCTGCGGCAGCGCAACCGCGAGCAAAAGCGCGATCAGCGGCGTCGTCCTCAATATCACAGGTTCGAAACTCCCAAATAGTATGCGGCTGTGGCCTCGACCGCCCCCCACGGAAGGCAGCCGACGAGCTCACAGCCGAGCACCTCGATGCCGCGTTCGGCCGCCAATCCGCGGATCAACTCGACGACGCGGTAGAGCGGCGTTGCAGCATAATCCGTTACGTTGAGCGAGACCTGCACACGCCCTTCCCCGCGCGGGAAGGCAAGCGCGCGAAGCGAGCGCAAGCCGCCGTCGCGTCCGCGTACGGTGCGAGCGATCTGCACGGCCGCCCCGAGGTCATCGCTCTTCAACTCAACGTTGAAAGCGATCAAAAGCTCTCGGGCGCCGATTACGATGGCGCCGGCGCTGTAATGGCGCGTCACGTCACCCTCGTCAGGCAGCCAATCGGCGTTGCGCCGAATGTCAGGCAGGAGCGTGCGCTCGCCGCGCAGCGCGGCCGCTCCGTAGTAGAAAGAAGGAATGCGGTACCGCCGCCAGATCTCGGCGCCCGCGCGGTGAGCAAGCGCGGCCGCCTCGGGCAGCCCGGCCCCCGCCAGCGGCACGAACGGCAAAACGTCAAGCGCGCCGGTGCGCGGATGCGCGCCGCGGTGGGCGCGCAGATCGATGCGGTCGAGCGCGATGCCCGCCAGTGCCACGGCGGCGTCGAGGACTTGCTCCGCGCTCCCGACGATGGTCAAGACGCTGCGGTGGTGCATCGCGTCGCTGCTGCGGTCGATTAAACGCGCCCCGGTCCGCGAAACTGCGGCAGCGGCGGCGTCGATGGTCGCCGCGTCGCGTCCCTCCGAGAGGTTCGGGACGATCTCGAACAGCGGCGCCGCCTTCATCCCAGCGCCCGTGCGACCGCCTCCGCGAGGTCGTGCGTGTTTTCGGGCGAGATGACGTGGCTGTAGCCATGTTTGCGCGCCTCCCCCGTGCGGCGCTCGCCGCCGCTGACGCCGCGCACCTCGCCCGACAGGCCGAGCTCCCCGAATACGGCGGTCGCCGGCGCTATCGCGACATTGCGGAAAGACGACGCGATCGCGAGGGCGATGCCGAGGTCCGCGGCGGGTTCGCTAACGCGCAATCCGCCCGCCACCGACGCGTACACGTCGTGCGAGCCGAGCGAGAATCCGGCGCGGCGCTCCAGTACCGCGAGGATCATCGCCAGGCGTTGCTGGTCCAAATTGTTGGCGAGCCTGCGGGGCATGCCGTAGCTCGTCTCGCCCACGAGCGCCTGTACTTCGATCAGCACGGGACGCGAGCCGACGATCGAGGCGACGACGCACGAGCCGCTCGGGCGCGTTTCGCGCGCACCGAGAAAGAACTCGGAAGGATTGGGAACTTCGCGCAGGCCACGATCGTGCATCGCGAGCACGCAGATCTCGTCAATCGAGCCGAAGCGGTTCTTGTATGCCCGCAGGATCCGGTGCTCGCCGCTCGTTTCTCCCTCGAAATACAGCACGGTGTCGACGAGATGTTCGAGCAGCCGCGGCCCGGCGATGGCGCCGTCCTTCGTGACGTGGCCGACGATGAAGGTCGCGCACGAGGTTCGCTTCGCGTACTCCATCAGCGCCTGCGTGCAGTCGCGGATCTGCGTCACGCTGCCCGCATATGCCTCGGACTCCGGCAGCCATACCGTTTGTATGGAGTCCACGATCAGCGCCAGCGGCGCGCTGCGTTCGAGATGGTCGAGCACCGCTCGCAAATTCGTTTCGGGATAAACCAGCAGCCGCGGGGCGACGCCGTCCGCCAGCGTGCGCTCCGCGCGCAGCTTCACTTGCGCCGCCGACTCCTCACCGCACACGTAGACGACGTCGCCGCGATCCGCCAGGCGCGCGGCGATCTGGAGCAGCAGCGTCGACTTGCCCGCTCCCGGCGGTCCGCCGACCAGTGTGAGGCTGCCGCGCACGATGCCGCCCCCGAGCACCGCGTCGAACTCCGGCATCGCGACCGAGAGCCGCTCGACGCCTGCGGAGCCGATCTCGTACAGTCCGACGGGTCCCGTCGATCGCGAGATCGCGGGCGCGCGGGCCGCCACGCCGAGCGGGCGTTCGTCGAAAGAGTTCCACGCCTCGCATTGCGGGCAGCGCCCGAGCCAGCGCGTCGATTCAAACCCGCACGCGGAGCAAAAATACGCGCTGCGCGCCTTCGCCATGGTAACTACAATGGATTCTGTTAGAGGGCAACGCCATCATTCCGAGGGAACGATGCGCCGTGCAGGTGCAGATCGCGATCGACGGCCCAGCCGCGTCGGGGAAGACCACCGTCGCGCGCGCGACCGCACGCCGCTTGCGCGTGCTGTACCTCGACACCGGAGCGATGTACCGCGCGCTGGCCTATCTGGCGCTGCGCACGGGCACCGACGTCGATAACGGCGCGGCGCTGGCGCGTCTGGCCGCAACGATGCCGATCGAGGTGCAGCTCGACGAAGCCGCGCCGCTCGGCTTCCGCGTCTTCGCCGGCGGCGCTGAGCTGGACGAGGCCGCCTTGCAGAGCAACGAGGTGACGGCGATCGTTTCGGCCGTCGCCGCGCACGCCGAGGTGCGTTCCGCAATGGTCGAAGCCCAACGGCGCATCGCCGGGAAAGGCTCCGTCGTGATGGCGGGCCGCGACATCGGCAGCGTCGTCCTGCCCGACGCCGCAGTCAAGATTTATCTCACCGCTTCGCTGCCGGCGCGCATCGCGCGCCGCCGCCAGCAGCTCGAACAGGCCGGCGTGGACGTCGACGCACATCGCCTCGGAGCGGAACTCGAGGAGCGCGATCGCATCGATAGCACGCGCGCCGTGTCGCCGCTGGCGCCCGCGTCCGGCGCGCACGTCATCGACTCGAGCGACATCGATGCCGACGGCGTCGTAGAAGAGATCTGTGCGATCGCCCGCGCTTTGTCATGCTGAGCCATGTCATCCTGAGCTTATCGAAGGACGAGCATGGTTAAGTGGTTCTACGACCTCGCGAAGTTCGTCGTGTGGTGCGGCGTGCGCGTGGTGTGGCGGGCGCGCGTGCGCGGCACCGAGAACGTGCCGCCTTCGGGCCCGCTGATCGTCGCGTGCAACCACCTCTCCTACCTGGATCCGCCGGCGATGGGCTGCCTCTGCCCGCGGAGGATCAGCTACATGGCGAAGAAGGAGCTCTTCGAGATCCCCGTGTTGGGAGCGGTGATCCGGGCGCTCGGCGCATACGCCGTCGATCGCCGGGGCAGCGCCACTGCAGCGATCAAGCGTTCGCTGGAGGTGCTGAGGGCCGGCGGTGCGATCGGGATCTTTCCCGAGGGCACACGAAATCGCAGCGGCGACGTCGAGCCCCAAACCGGCGTCGCGTTGCTGGCTGCGCTGGGCGGCGCCCCCGTGGTTCCGGCCAGCATCCGCGGCACGGACCGGGCGCTGCGCCTCGGGCGGATCGACGTGGCGTTCGGAGCGCCGCTCGAGCTACCGGCTGGGCGGAAAGCAACCCGCGACGATCTGGCGAAGTTCACGCTCGCAATCATGAACGCGATAGAAGCTCTGGCGGAGAAGACCGGTGGAAATACGTAAGGCGTCCGTCCAAGGATTCTGCTTCGGCGTTGCGATCACGGTCAAGAAAGCCGAGGAGGCGATCGCCTCGCGGGGGGACGTGACGACGCTCGGTCACGTCGTGCACAACCCTCAGATGGTCGAGTCCCTACAGTCGCGCGGATTAAAAAACGCGCACAGCGTGGACGAGGTCGACGCGGGCGCGCTTTTCGTGCGGGCCCACGGGCTGCCGGTCGAAGTCTTCGACAAGGCCAAGGAAAAGAAGCTCGAGATCATCGACGCGACCTGCCCGATGGTCACCAAGATTCACGTGCAGGCCGAGAAGCTCAAGGCCGACGGTTACAAGATCGTCGTCATCGGCGACCCCAACCACCCCGAGGTCAAGGGCACGCTCAGTCACGTGCCCGGCGCGTGGTGCATTCAGACTCCGGCCGACGTCGAAAAGCTGCCGCGCTCGAGCCGCGTCGGCGTCGTCGTCCAGTCGACGTGGTCGGGTGAGGGGTTCACCGAAATCGTCCGCGCGCTCTCCGCGAAGTATTACGAAGTGCGCGCCGTGAACACGATCTGTACGGATACGCACAACCGTCAGAACGAGGCGCTGCGGCTCGCGAAGGACGTCGAGGTCATGATCGTCGTCGGGGGCAAGACGTCGGCCAACACCAAGCATCTCGCGGATCTTTCCGAGTCACATGGGGCGCGCGCGTACCACATCGAGGGTCCGGACGAGCTAAAGGCCCAGTGGTTCAACGGCGTCGAGGTGGCGGGGCTAATGTCGGGGGCGTCCACTCCGGGATGGCTCGTCGACAAAGTCCAGGCGCGAATGGAGGAGCTCGCCGCTTCTGCTTAGCGTCGTAAACTTTGCCGAGCGTTTCGAAAACGCCCTCGAGGAACGGATTGCCGGATATCGGGGATCGAAAGAGATCTCCGATATGCTTTTGCGGCACTTCGGCTACCCGCCGTATGGGCCGGCCCGGCGCGGCAAGCGCCTGCGGCCGCAGATGGTCATGCGCGTGGCGACCTGTGAAGGCGCGCCGATCGATCACGCGCTCGACGCGGCGGTCGCGGTCGAAATCTTTCACAACTATTCGCTGGTTCACGACGACATCGAGGATCGCGATGAGTTGCGCCACGGACGCCGCACCCTGTGGAGCACCTACGGGATCCCGCGGGCGATCAACGCCGGCGATGCGATGTGCGCTCTCAGTTTCCTGAGCCTGGAGCAGGCTGCCGCGCATCTCGACGCAGGCCGCGTGCTGAAGATGCTCGCGCTCCTGCACGAGGCGCACGCCGTGATGTGCGAGGGGCAGTCGCTCGACCTTCAATTCGAATCCGAACGCTCGGTCGATCTCCCCGGCTATTACCGCATGATCCAATGTAAGACGGCGCAGCTCTTCGACGCGTCCTGTCGCCTCGGCGCGCACGCCGCCGCCCGCGACGACACCACGATTGCCGCATACGGTGACGTGGGGCGATCGTACGGCATGGCGTTCCAGGTTCGCGACGACGTCGCGGGCATTTGGTCGAGCGTCGGCGAGACCGGCAAGACCGCCGCAGGCGACATCGCGCGGCGTAAATGGACCTTTCCCGTCGTTTGGGCGATTGGGCAGGCGCCTTCCGCGGCTCGCAGTGCCATCGCCGACGCGTACGCGTCGGGACTCGCGCTTGAACCTTCCGTGATCGCACGAGTCGTCGACGCGCTGGACGCTCTGGGCGCGAGGGAGGCAGCGCATCGCGCCGCTGCCAAGCATCTGGCGGTCATCGAGCGCTGTCCTAACGCGGATTTTCGCGACTATCTTTTAAACACGCTCGATCTCGCTCCGGCTACTTCCAAGGCTTTGCCGTGAACGGAAGCGGTTCGGCTCGGGCCGCGGCGCGTGAGGCCACGGCCTCCTGGGCCCTGCCGGCGCTGCTGCTTGCCGGCTTCATACTGCGCCTAGCGTTCGTCAACAGCGAAGGATTCAAAACCGACGTCTCGACCTACTCGGCCTGGGCGATCGCACTGGGTCAGCATGGGTTCGCGTCGTTCTATTCGACGATCGGCTTCGCCGACTATCCGCCGGGCTATTTCTACATCCTAGCGGCCGTGGGCCGCTTCTGGCAGCTGTTCTTCGCGGCACACGATCACGGTTACGCGGTGTTGCGCGCGCTCGTCAAGCTGCCCGCGATCTTCGCGGACCTGTGCGCCGGCGCGCTGCTGTACGCCGTGGTCCGCCGCTTCGCAGGTGCGGGGTTGGCGCTCGGAGCGGCCGCCCTCTACCTGCTCAATCCCGCCACGATCTACGTCTCGGCGCTCTGGGGACAGGTCGACTCGATCTCGGGCGCCCTCGCGCTGTTCGCGATCTACGGGCTCCTCCGCAGCGACGATCCGCCGGCAGGCTCACGCGCGCAGATGGGCTGGATCGTCTTGGCTTGGCTCTCGTTCGGGTATTCGCTGCTGATCAAACCGCAGGCCGCGGTGCTGCTGCCACTGATGGTTGCGTTCGCCTTCGTCGGAGGGCAGCGGCGGCGAGAGCGCCTCGTCGCCTCGGCCATCGGTGCGGCCGCTGCGCTGGTGCTGGCCGTGCTGCTGGCGGAACCGTTCCATCCGAGCAACCCCATCGCCGCGTTCGGGTGGCTCATGGAACGGTACGCGTACGGCGCCAACGTCTATCCGTACAACAGCGTCAACGCGTTCAACCTATGGGCGGTGCGCGGCACCCTTTGGCTGCCCGACAGCCAATACATCTTCGTCCTGCCGCAGTATCTGTGGGGCGTGGTGCTCGTGGTTGCGGCCCTGGCGCTGGTCACCTGGCGCTACGTCCAGGAACGCACTCCGCGCGCGCTCTTGGAAGGCTGCGCCATCGCGACGATCGCGTTCTTCGTTCTCGCGACGCGCATGCACGAACGCTATCTCTTCAACGGCGTGCTGTTTTCGATCGCGTGCATCCCGTTCGCGCGGCGCTACTTGTGGGGCGCCGTGGCGCTCTCGGTAGTGCTGTTTGCGAACCTCGCGTACAGCCTTCAGTATCTCAACGTCGTCACCAACAACGTTGCGGGCGCCAATTCGCAGAACCTGTGGGGTCCGTGGACGTCGATTCTGTCCGGTGTCGCCGTCGCGGTATTCTTCTGGCTGGGCTATCAGTATCTCGGCACCGCCGAACTCAAGCCGGCCGCAGGCGCGATGCCGGAAGAAGGGGCGCGCGCGGGTCCGGAAGCGGCGCCGGCGTGGCTTGCGGCCGTGCGCGGCTGGTTCGATCCGCGCGAGGGCCTCGTGGCGATGCGGGCGGTCGACTATGCGATCGCGGGCGCGCTGGGAGTCGGAAACTTCATCCTTTCGTTCATCGGCTATTGGTGGCCAAACGGCACGTCGTGCTGGGCAGAAGCGGGGCTTTCGCGCTGCGGGATCTTTGACGAAACGTATTTCGCGCGTGCCGGCGAAGAATATCTGCAAAATCTGCGGATCTACGAGAACACGCACCCGCCGCTAAGCAAGCTTCTGATAACGTTTTCGATGATGCTCTTCGGCGGCATGCCCAAGGGCCATGGTATGGGCGGCTGGACCTTCCTGAATGCGGTCATCGGCCATATGAGCAACGGCGACAACCCCTACGGTTGGCGCTTCCTCGACTTGGTCTTCGGCGCGCTCGTCGTGATGCTGCTTTACGTCTTCGCTAAGCGCATCACGGGCTCGACCATATTTTCGACCATCGCTGCGCTGCTGCTCACCTTCGACGGCATGCACTTCGTGCAATCACGAACGGCCACGCCGGAAGGTTTTGTCATCTTCTTTGCGACGCTCGCAGTCTACGCGTTCTATCGCTTCTGGATCAGTTCGCAGGTCGGTGACCGGCGCCACGTCGAGGTTCCGGGCTGGGGCTTCCTAGCGGGCGCCGCCGCGGCGCTGGTCGGCGGCATCGCAATCGCGTTCGCCGGGCGGGCGTTGTTCGGTTTCGATACCGCTTCGACCGTCCTTGTCACGCTTTATGCCGCGGGCGCCATCTACTTGATCGTGCGCTATCTCGCGTTCGCGCGATTTTTCGGCGGCGCGCGGCGCGAGCTCAGCTTCGGCGAGGGCTCCTACGCGCTGCGGGATCCCGGATCGATGGTGCTTTTCGCCGCCGACGGCGGCACGGTCGATTCGCGCGGCAAGATCCAGCGGGGAGCCGTCTCGCAGGCCAGGGGCGGGGCGCTCGTGTATGACGCCGAGCCCTTGCGCATCGAATACCGGCGTGACGCGAGTGTCTCGTACCAGACGCCGGAGGGCACCGCGCGGTACGCCGGCGACGAGGTCCACGCGGACGCGCCGGCGGCGGTCGAGAACGGACGCTCGTCGCGCCTGTGGCTGATCCTGTTTACCGTCGCGCTGGGCTGCCTGGTAAGCACGAAGTGGTACGGCGTGATGGGCTTCGGGGTCAGCTTCGTCATTCTGATTTGGATTGCGGCTTCGGGCATCTACTTCAGGGACAAGCGCCTTCCGGCACTCTGGGGCAACCCGCGCGGCTTCAGGCTCGACGGTGCGCTCGTGACGATCCTCTTCGTGAGCGCGACGGTGTACGGGCTAGTGTGGGTACCCGACTTGATGCGTCACTCGCCCGACCCCAACGAGGTCCACAACGTCAACGACGTCGTCGCACGCCAGAAGTCGATGTTCGACTACCACGACACGCTCAAAGCGACGCATCCGTACTCCTCGAAGTGGTGGGAGTGGCCGATCGACTACGTCCCGGTCGCCTACTTCTACGAGGACCATCGCAAAGACACGAACGATCCCAACGGCTGCTGTGTGTACGAGATCACGTCGATGCCCAACCCCGCGATCTTATGGTTTGGGCTGCTCTGCGTACCGTGGGTAGCGGTGCTCGCATGGCGCGAGCGCAACAAGGGCTATGCGTTGATCGTGATCACGTATCTGTTGCAATGGCTGCCGTGGATGCGATCTCCGCGCATCACGTTCGCTTATCATTTCTACGTTGACATCCCGCTGATTTGCCTGTGCAACGTCATCGTACTACAGCGGCTCTGGCAGTGGTCTCGACGGCGCGAGAGCGTCCGTTGGGTCGGACCGGCGGGGGTCGCCGCGTACGTCGCCATCGCCGCCCTGGGCTTCGTCTACTTCTATCCGATACTCGCGGCGCATCCGATCTCGTGGAACGCCTGGCACCAGCGGATGTGGTTCCCGACCTGGGTTATCGGCCCCGGTTAACGAAGGGGTCCGTCATGTCCGGGCATTCGAAGTGGCACAACATCAAGCTGAAGAAGGGCAAGGTCGACGCGCAGCGAGGGGCGCTCTTTACCAAACTCAGCAAGGAGATCATCCTGGCCGCGAAGGGCGGCTCCCCCGACCCCGAGGCCAACTATCGCCTTAAGATGGCGGTGGAGAAGGCGCGCGAGTTCAACATGCCCGCGGACAACATCAAGCGCGCGATTGCGCGCAGCACGGGGTCGAGCGGTGGCGCCGAAATCGAGGAGATTCGCTACGAGGGATACGGCCCGCATGGCCTCGCCGCCGTCGTCGACGCCGCGACGGATAATCGCAACCGCACGGCCGGCGAGCTGCGTTTTCTGTTCAGCCGGCACGAGGGCACGCTCGGAGAGAGTGGGAGCGTCGCGTGGATGTTCGACGCCGTCGGCGTGATCGAAGTCGATCCGAGAGGGAAGACCGAGGAAGCCTTCATCGAGGAACATCTGATCGACGGCGTCGAGGACGTCGAGTTCGACGAAGAGCTCGCCGCGATTTACACGCAGCCCGCACGGCTCGCGGACGTACGCGATGCGCTGCGCGCGCGGGGCGCGAAAATCTCCGACGTCTATCTCGGGATGCGCCCGAAGACCAAGCTGGAGCTGCAAGGCGACGAGCTGAAGGCGGCGCTCGCGTTCCTCGAGACCCTCGAGGAACACGAGGACGTTCATAGGGCCTTCAACAACCTCGATTTTAGCCACGTTCCTTTGGAGGCCTTGGCCTGAAGTCGTCACTCCACGAGTATCTCCCGCGCGATTGGGTCTTTCCAATCGTCCTGGGGATCTTCGTCGCCGTGGTCGTATGGTTCGGGCGCCAGATCTACGACTTTCTCCTGCCCTCTTCGGCGGTCGTCACGTTACCGTCGTTTGTCGGTCAAACGCTCCCCGACGCCAACGCGGAGATCGAGCGGCTCAAGCTCAGCTCCGCAGTCGTCGACCACACGACCAGCGATCGCTATCCGCAGGGCGTCGTCATCATGCAGCGTCCTGAATCGGGAGCCCAAGTGCGCCAGGGGAGGCAGGTGTCGTTCGTGATCAGCGACGGCATCGTCGCGCGGCTCATGCCCGACCTGCGCTATCAGTCGATGCGCGAGGTGCAGCTGGATCTCTCTCGCGCGCACCTGCAGCTGGGCAAGGTGACGTATGCGAAGAGTGACCTGATTCCCGAGGGTCACGTCATCGCGCAGAATCCGGGGCCGCTAGTGAGCGTGCACGAGGGGGACGTCGTCGCGCTCATCGTGAGCCGCGGCGCGCGGCTCACCATACCGGTGCCCGACTTCGTCGGCCTGAGCATCGATCAGGCGCGCGATCTCGCGGCGAAGGCCGGGATCAAGCTGGGCCAGGTCATCTGGACCCCGCTCGGCAAAGACGCGCCGCCTCACGGCATCGTGGCGCGGCAGGTTCCTCAGCCGAACGCGAAGATCGCGTCGTTCGATCCGGTGGCGATCCAGGTCAGCGCCGGGCCCAACGAGTCGGGCTATCTCATTCGTCAGGCGCACGTGCTCGTATCAGTTCCGGAACCCGATAACGTCCAGAACGGCCAGCAGCTCGACGTGCGGCTCTCCGTCAGCGACGCCACGGGCCGCTACGATCTCTACCACGCCTTCGCGGAGCCCGGACAGAAGCTCGACTTTATCGTGACGACGGTCGGGACGTCGCTGCTCGACATGTACGTCAACGACACGCTCGTGGGGGAGACGCGATTGGGCACCGAACCGCCGCGCGTCTACAACGTAAAGGCGTCGCCAACCCCGGGGGCCGCGTTCTGAGTTGACGATCATCGCACCTTCGCTGCTGGCCGCCGATTTCGCGCACATCGCGAAGGAGATCGAGCGCGTGCAAGAGGCCGGGGCGGAGTGGCTGCATCTCGACGTGATGGATGGGCGGTTCGTGCCGAACATCACGTGGGGTCCGAAGATCATCGGCGACCTTCGGAAGCTCTCGACGCGAGTCTTCGACGCACACCTCATGATCGTGGAGCCGGAACGGTACGTGGACGATTTTCGCGCGACGGGCTGCGATCGAATCACGTTTCACATAGAGGCGACGCCGCACGCGCAGCGGCTGCTGGTCCATCTGCGCGACATCGGCGCGAAGGCGGGCATCGCGATCTGCCCTCAGACGCCCGTCGAGATGCTGCAGGACGTGATCGAGGACTGCGACACCGTGCTCGTGATGAGCGTCAACCCGGGATTCTCCGGCCAAAAGTTCATATCGCACGCGATCGAAAAAGTCCGCGAGGCTCGGGCGCTCGTGGATCGGCGCAATCCGGCGTGCCTAATCGAGGTGGACGGCGGAGTAGGTGCAGACAACGCGCGCGAGCTCGTGACGGCCGGTGCGGACGCGCTGGTGATGGGCGCGGCGGTGTTTGGCGCGGCGGATCCAGCGGCGGAGGTACGCCGCATCCGCGCGCTAGTCACGTGACCGAAGACGAAATCATCGCGGCGCTCCGGCCGCTGACCAAGGGGATCGGCGACGATGCGGCGCTATGGCAGCCATCGCGTTCGCATCGCAGCGCCATCTCCAGCGATATGCTCGTGGAAGGCGTTGATTTTACGCGCGCCGCGATGACCCTCGAGGACGCCGGCTGGCGGGCGATGGCGGCAAATGTAAGCGATCTCGCGGCCACGGGTGCGCGTCCGGTTCTCGCGACCGTCGCGCTCGGACTGCCGCCGGCATTTACTGTGGCGGAAGTTCAGAGACTGTACGGCGGGCTCGCCGCGTGCGCCGCAGACGCCAAACTCTCGATCGTCGGCGGCGATCTCTCGCGATCCGACGCGCTGACGATCGCGATCACGGTCGTCGGCGAGGTTCGCGCTTCCGACGCGAAATCGCGAGGCGGCGGGCGGCCGGGCGACGTGCTCGCGGTCACCGGCGCGTTAGGCGCGGCGCGTGCGGGCCTCGAGCTGACGCGCGGCAGTTGGCCGATCGGCGACGCGTTGGAGGCGGCGGCGCTGCACGCATTCCGCCGTCCGCAAGCGCGCGTCGCCGAGGGTCGCTTCCTCGGGGCGAGCCGCAACGTCGCCGCGATGATGGACTTGTCGGATGGCCTGTCCGCCGACCTCGATCGCCTTTGCGTAGCGAGCAGTTGCGGGGCGATGCTCGAATCCGTCCCCGTTGCGGAGCCGGCGCGCGCTCTGTCCGCGGCGAGGAGCGAAGATCCGCAGCGATTCGCTCTAGCGGGCGGGGAAGATTTCGAGCTGCTGGTGGCGGTGCGGCCGCGCGCCTTCGACTACCTCGCCGGGCGCTACGCGGCGCGCTTCGGACGCGCACTCCACCGCGTCGGCATTTTGCGGCGCGGTTCGGGCATGGAATGGAACGGAGCGCCTCTGGAGCGCTCCGGCTGGGATCACTTTGCCGAGGAGAAGTCTTCTAGGCTCGGCGGGTAACTCGCTTGGAGCGCAAGCAACCGGTACAGACGCGCGCCGTGCGATGCACGCCGTGGTCGTCGATTCGTACCGATTGGAGGTTGGGCAGCCAGCGACGCTTCGTCTTATTCATCGCGTGGCTGACGTTGTTGCCTGCCTTGGGGCCCTTTCCACAAATTTCGCAGCGCTTCGCCATAGCCGGCAGATAGTACCATGGGCTCAGGCCGCGGAGCAAGCCCAAATGTTGACGAGAGGCAAGGATTCGCGGGGTGGCTCCCAAAGACCGGCCGCCGTGGAGGTTAAAGCGCGTATCGCGGTCGACGCGATGGGAGGGGACCACGCGCCGGCGGAAACGGTTGCCGGCGCGCTACTCGCCGCGCGAGAGTTCGACGCCCAAATTCTACTGGTCGGAGATGAATCGCGGGTACGGCCGCTTCTTCGGGGGCCCGGTGCCGAGCGCGTTCGAGTCATCCACGCGCCCGAGTCAATCGCGATGGACTCGGCGCCCTCGACCGCGGTCCGCTCCTGCGCGGGCACCTCGCTCGGTGTCGCGGTAACGCTCGTCAAGGACGGCGAGGCGGATGCCGTCGTCTCCGCGGGCAACAGCGGTGCGTTTCTCGCCATCGCGCTGATAAAGCTGCGCACGATCGAAGGAATTTCGCGGCCCGCGATCGCCACGGTCTGGCCGGCGCTCAACGGTCCGACCGTTTTATTGGACTCGGGTGCGAACGTAGACTGCCGGCCGGAGTGGCTCGAGCAGTTCGGCGTCATGGGTTCGGCTTATGCGAAGTCGGTGCTGAACATCGCGAACCCGCGCGTCGCGATCCTCTCGGTGGGCGAGGAGCGCAGCAAGGGCAATCAGCTCGTGCTCGAGGCCGCGCGTCTGTTGGAGGCCGCGCCCGTGCGCTTTATCGGTAACGTCGAGGGACGCGATCTCTTCCACAACGTGGCCGACGTAATCGTCGCGGACGGCTTCGTCGGCAACGTCGTCCTGAAGACCGGCGAGGGAATGATCGCGGATCTCGCGCGGGTGATGCGCGACGCACTGCTGGGCGGTAACTTTCTGACGAAACTCGGCGCCGCGATGCTATCGCCCGCGCTGCGGCAGCTGCGCAAGAAATTCGACTACGAAACCTACGGCGGCGCGCCCCTGCTCGGGCTTCGCGGTAACTGCATCTTTACGCACGGGCGCGCGAGTCGCAGGGCGGTCAAACATGCCATCAAAGCGGCCGTGCAGGAATCCAAGCACGACGTCGTCGGCAACATTACGGAATTGATTGCGCCGCATCTCGCGGCGACGTGACCGGAATCGCAGGCTCGACATGCTGGGCGTCTACGTCCACCTTCCCTTTTGCCCGTATCTCTGCCCCTACTGCGATTTCGCCAAGTGGCCGCTGCGAACGTCGGCGGCTCAGCGCTACCTAGCGGCGCTAGACGCCGAGATCTCGCGCGAGCCGAGCGTGCCGGCCGGCACGCTGTACCTCGGCGGCGGAACGCCCAACGCTTACGACCGCGAAACGATCGCCGGCCTGATCGCGCGGCTGCGCGAGCGCTTTCCGGGTGCTCGCGAGATCTCGATCGAGGCCAACCCCGAGCTCGTGCGCGACGGCGACCTCGCGCGCTACCGCGATGCCGGCGTGACGCGTCTCTCCATCGGCGTGCAGTCTTTCGAGACGGCCGAGATTCGTACGCTCGGCCGGAAACACACGGTCGAGCAGATCGAAGGGGTTATCGCCGCGGCACGTGCCGCGCGGCTCGACTCCGTTTCGCTCGACTTGATGTTCGCCGTGCCGGGCCAGACGCCGGCGAGCTGGCGACGCTCGCTGCGCTCGGCGGTCGCGCTGGGCGTGGATCACATCTCGGCGTACGGACTCACTGTCGAAGAGAACACGCCTTTCGCGGCCTGGCGGGAGCGTGAGCCCGGCGCTTTCTTTGACGACGCGCGCGAGGCCGAGCTCTATGCGATCGCGATCGAGACGCTAGAAAGCGAAGGCTATCGGCAGTACGAGATCAGCAACTTCGCTTGCCCCGGACACGAGTGTGCGCACAATCTCAATTACTGGGCCAACGGCCCGTATCTGGGGCTCGGGGTCGGCGCGGCATCCTACCGTGAGGGCGTGCGGTCGCTGCACACCCGTTCGCTCGAGGCGTACGTAGCGGCAGCGCTCTCCGGGGAACCCATTCCGGCACAGGCCGAGCGGCTGGAGGGCCGCAGACGCGCCGGCGAGGCAATGATGCTTGCCCTCCGAACGACGCAAGGGGTTAGCGTCGGCGACTTCAAAAACCGCTATGGTATCGACGTGATGGAAGAGTATGCACCCGTCGTCCATCGCTTTTCGCGGACGGGGCTGCTCGAGCGTGTCGGAGACGCGGTACGCTTGACGCGGCGGGGGCGATTCTTTGCCAACGATGTTTGCGGAGCGTTTTTGACATTCGAGTAACACCAGGCAACCTGTCCGAGACCGTACTGCGCGTCGCGTTCATCCTCGTTTTCGGCGTGACGGGCTTCCTCTTGGGAAGAGAGGCGTATTTCAGCCTCTTCTCGCCGCACTTTGCCAATGAGGCGCTGCAGCTCGCCTTCCTGATCCTCTCGCCGGTCGTCGGCGCGATCATCGGTGCGCTCCTGGCGCCGCCGGCGCAGGCGCTCTTCGAGGGACAGCTGCGGCAGGCCGAAGGCGCGATGGAGCGCCTCACTCCCGCCGAGATCGCGGGCGGCGCGGTCGGGCTCATCGTGGGATTGCTGATCGCGTTCCTTATCAAGGGAATCGTCTTCGAGTTTCTCTCGGACATCGGGCGCGCGGGAACCTACGTCGCGATCGTGCTGTATCTCATCGTCGCCGTCTTCGCCGCGTATCTCGGCGCGCGGATCGGAGCGAAGATCCGAATCGTTCCCGTTCCGCGCGGCGTCGTAACGAACACGAGCGGCGGCGCCACGAAGATCGTCGACACCTCGTCCATCGTGGACGGACGCATCGTCGAGATCGTCGAGAGCGGATTCATGGAGGGCGTGTTGATCGTCCCGCGCTTTGTCCTGAGGGAGCTGCAGGCGATTTCGGACTCCGTCGATCCGCTCAAGCGCACGCGGGGCAGGCGCGGGTTCGACGTGCTGAGCCGCCTCCAAGAGCTCGGCGTTTTCGAGATCAGCGAGCGCGACTACGACGACATGGCGCCCGGCAACGTCGACGCGCGGCTGGTTCGGCTCGCGCAGGAGCTGGACGCAAAACTCGTGACGAACGATTACAATCTCAATCGCATCGCGCAAGTCGAGGGCGTCGCTGTGCTCAACGTCAACGAGCTGGCCAACGCCGTGAAGCCCGTCGTGCTCCCCGGCGAAGAGTTGCACGTCCAGGTGATCCGCGAGGGGAAAGAGTTTCATCAAGGCGTCGGCTATCTGGAGGACGGGACGATGATCGTCGTCGAGCACGGCCGGCGGCTGATCGGCGAAGAGACCGACGTGATCGTCACGAGCGTGCTGCAGACCGTCGCGGGCCGCATGATCTTCGCGCGGCCGAAGCGCGAGGGCGTGGCGTCGTGAAGTGGGCCGCGGTCGTCGTCGCAGCCGGCCGCGGCGCTCGCTTCGGGCGGCCGAAGCAGTTCCTCGAGCTGGCCGGGCTGCCGATGGTCGGATGGTCGATTAAGCGATTCGCGGGCATGCCCGAAATCGACGAGCTGGTAGTCGCCACCGAAGAGGAGTGCGTCGATCGCATGCGCTCGCTGGTCGCGCGGCTCGCGCCGGACCTCGCCGCGCGCGTCGTGCGCGGCGGTCCGTCACGACAAGGCAGCGTCTACGAAGGGCTGATAGCGGTGTCGCCGGAGATCGAGGCCGTGCTGGTGCACGACGGCGCGCGTCCCCTGGTCGGCGCGTCCGACGTGCGCGCGGGGATGCGCGAGGTGCGCGCGGGCCGCGCCGCGCTGCTCGCAGCGCCGGTCGTCGATACGATTAAGGTCGTCGAAGCGCAGTCACGGATCGTAAAGATGACGCTCGATCGCCGCACGCTCTGGGCGGCGCAGACGCCGCAGTTTGCGCTGGCCGCCGAGCTTCGCGCCGCTCACGAGCGTGCGCAGCGCGACGGTATCGCGGTTACCGATGATGCGACGCTGCTCGAGCAAAGCGGAATCGAGGTCGCAATCGTGGCGGCGACCGGCGAGAACTTCAAGGTAACGTTGCCCGCAGACGTCGCCCGCGCCGAAATGATCCTTCAGGAACGCTCGCGCCGTGCGGAGCCTGCCGAAGCACACGGCGTGACGTAGTGCGCATCGGTCACGGCTTCGACGCGCACCGTCTCGTCGAGGGGCGCGCCTTGATCCTCGGCGGCGTTCGCATTTCGTTCGAGCGCGGGGCGCTAGGCCACTCCGACGGCGACGCGCTCGCGCACGCGATCGCCGACGCGCTGCTCGGCGCCGCCGCGCTCGGAGACCTGGGCTCGCGCTTTCCCGACACGGATCCGCGTTGGAAGGACGCCGACTCGATGGGGCTGCTCGCGGAATGCGCCAAGGCGGTGTGCAACGCCGGTTTCGCCATCGTCAATCTCGATGCGACCATCGTCGTCGAACGCCCGAAGCTCGCGCCGTTTATCCAGCAGATGCGCGAGAACGTCGCGGCGTGCCTCGGCGCCGACGCAGGCTGCATCGGCGTCAAGGCCAAGAGCAGCGAAGGGATGGGCTACACCGGTGACGGCAGCGGCATCGCAGTCCACGCAGTCGCCCTTCTCCGCGAAATGTCATCCTGAGCGTAGCGAGCGCAGCGAGCTGAAGGACGAAATAGGGCAGCCCGCATCATCGTGGATGACACCGAGAGTCTCGCGTCGTCCCGCCGCTGGCCCTTGATCTGCTCCCTTGATTCGTGGCCTTCAACCCTCGTTTGACGGGCCGGGTTAAACTGTTGCAGATGGGCAGCTTCTTCGAGGACGTCCTCGCCGATCTGAAGGCGCCACTGGACCGCGATCCTGCGGCCCGCGGCTGGCTGGACGTCGTGCTGTCCTATCCGGGCTTCCACGCGCTCGTCGCACATCGCCTGATTCATCCGCTCTATCGAGCCGGCATTCCGTTGCTGCCCCGCTTCCTATCGCACATCTCCCGGTTCTTCACCGGCATTGAGATCCACCCGGGAGTGAAGATCGGTAAGGGCATCTTCATCGATCACGGCATGGGCGTGGTCTTCGGGGAGACTGCCGAGATCGGCGACGGCTGCACGATCTATCAGGGAGTGACGCTCGGCGGCACCAGCCTGTCCCACGGCAAACGCCATCCGACGCTCGGGCGCAGTGTCGTCGTAGGCGTGAACTCCAGCGTCTTAGGCGCGATCGTGCTGGGCGACAACGCCAAGGTCGGCGGCGGTTCCGTCGTCGTGAAGGACGTACCGGCCAACGCCATCGTCGTCGGGGTTCCCGCGCGGGTCGTCGCGCAGGACGGCAAGCCGATTCGTGCCGTGCCCGACCGCCCGCGGGTCGACATGCCGGATCCGACGTCCGATGCGATCGCGCGAATGCAGCGCCGGCTGACCGAGCTCGAGGATCGCCTCGCCGTGCTGGAGCAGGGCGAGGTGCCCGAAGAAGAAGCCTGGAGCTGGGTTATCTGAGGTTAGCGCACCTTGCGGCTGTATAACACTCGCACGCGCAGCGTCGAGCCGTTCGCCCCGCTGCGCGCCGGTGAGGTCCGCATCTATGTGTGCGGGCTCACGCCGTCGGCGCAAGCGCATCTCGGCCACGCTCGTTCGTTCCTGTTTTTCGACGTGTTGCGCCGCTATCTAGGCCACCGCGGATACAGGGTCACGTACGTCCAAAACGTCACCGACATCGACGACCGCAGCATCCACGCGGCCAACGAAACGGGCGAGTATTATCACGCGATCGTCGACCGCTATTACGCCGAGTTCAAGGACTCGATGCGCAAGCTCGGCGTGCTTGAGTACGATGCCGAGCCGTACGCGACGGCGTACATCGAGCCGATCCAGGCGATGATACGGCGGCTCATCGACGGCGGACACGCATACGTTTCGGAGGACGGGATCTACTACCGCGTCTCGACCTTCGCGAACTACGGACGCCTGGCGAGCCGGAAGATCGACGAGCTTGAGGCCGGTGCGCGCATCGAAATCGGCGAGCACAAGGAAGACCCGCTCGATTTCGCTCTGTGGAAATTCGCCAAGCCGGGCGAGCCGCGCTGGGCGTTCGAGCCGTTCGGCGAGGGGCGACCGGGATGGCACATCGAGTGCTCGGCGATGGCGCATGAGCTGCTGGATCCAGAAGGACTCGGCTTCGATATCCACGGCGGCGGCGCCGACCTGATCTTCCCGCACCACGAAAACGAGATCGCGCAGAGCGAGCCGCTGATGGCGCAACCGCCGATGGCGAACTTCTGGGTGCACGGCGGGCTGCTGCTGTTCGACAACCGCAAGATGGCCAAGTCGTTGGGCAACTTCGAGCCGTTATCCGCGCTGCTGCAGCGCCACGACCCGCAGGCGATTCGCTGGCTGTTTCTGCAGACGGGCTATCGTAAGGTGATGAACTTCACCGAAGAGTCGATCGCCGCTGCGGCGTTGGGGCTGGCGCGCGTGAAGGCGGCGTACCGGCTACTGGCCCAGGTGAAACGCGGCGAGCCCGGGGGCAGCGTCGATCTCGACGCCCGAATGGAAGCGGCCCTCGACGACGACATGAATACCGCGGCGGCGCTCGCCGGGCTCTATGAGTTCGTCGGAGACGCGCCGCGCTACGCTGAAGATCCGGCGGTCGCGACGCTCGCGTTCGAGCGGCTCGGTTATTGGCTCGAAGTGCTCGGCATTGCCCCGAATGACGCGTGGCGGGAAGAACCTCCTCGCGTGGAACTCGCCGCGAACTTCGTCGCTCGTTTAGAGGACGTGTTGCGTGAGGCGCGCATCAACGGGGCTCCCAGCAGTCTCGAGGGTGTGACACCGCAAGAGGCCATCGAGCGCATCGTCGTGCTGCGCGACGAGGCGCGCCGCGCCAAGGATTGGGCGGCCTCGGATCGCCTGCGCGACGCACTGCAACGCTGTGGCATCGTCGTCAAAGACTCGAAAGAAGGCACGACGTGGACCGTCGCCGGCGCCCCGTAAAGACGCAGCGGCACTATCACGCGCGCAAGGAACTAGACTTTGACGATCTCGTCTACGGCATGCGCGCGGTCGCAGAGGCGCTCGCCGCGGGAGAAGAGCTGCGTTTGATTCGCGTTGCCGCAAACCGAACCAAGGACGCGACGCTGCGCGCGCTCCTCGCGAAGGCCAAAGAGAAAAACGTGCCGGTGCGTTTCGAGGGGCGCGAGTTCTTCGATTGCCTCCCCTTCAAGGCGCATCAAGGCGTCGTGGCAACCGCTCCGCCGTTCCCGTACGCCGGGCTTTCCGAGCTGCTCGGCCGCAGAAACTCGAACCAGCGGCGGACCCTGGTCGTGCTCGATCATCTGACCGATCCGCACAACGTCGGCGCCATCATCCGCACGGCGGAGGCCGCAGGCGCGGACGGCGTCATTCTACCCGCCCGGCGCTCCGCCGGCGTGAACGCGACCGTGCGCAAAGCAGCGGCGGGAGCGGCCGCCCACTTGCCCATCGCGCGCGTGCCCAACATCGCCGACGCGATCCGCGCAATGAAGAAGGCCGGCATCTGGGTCGTAGGCGCCGACGCCTCCCCGGAGGCGACCGATCTTAACCGGGCGGACCTCGATCGCGACCTCGCGCTGGTCATCGGCGGCGAGGGTGGCGGATTATCCCAGCTGGTTAAGCGAGAGTGCGACTATCTGGTCAGCATACCCATGCGAGGCCGCATCGCTTCCCTTAACGCCTCGGTAGCTGCCGCTATTCTTATTTACGAGGCCTTAAGGCAACGGGAGTGCTCGCTTCGTCCTTGACGAGGGAGGGGGAACCTCCTATATACTAGCCTGGATGTGCCGCGCCCGACGGGCTGCGGCCTGCGCATGCGGCACGTCTACCCCACGAGGCAACAATATTATGGCAATGACCCATCCAGTGTCGGATGGAGTAGAGTACCAGCAGCGGGTCGACGAGGAGCTGGTGGCCATCGCGAAGACGGGCGACAATCTCGCGATGGAATATCTTCTTAACAAATATAAAAACTTCGTTCGCATTAAGGCCAAGAGCTACTTTCTAATCGGGGCGGACCGCGAGGACATCATCCAAGAAGGTATGATCGGCCTCTACAAAGCCGTGCGCGACTTTAAGGCCGACAAGCTCTCGAGCTTCCGGGCCTTCGCCGAGCTTTGCATCACGCGCCAGATCATCACCGCGATCAAAACGGCCACGCGGCAGAAGCACATCCCGCTCAACCAGTACATCTCGCTCAACAAGCCGATCTACGACGAAGATAGCGAGCGCACGCTTCTCGACGTCATGGCGTCGCAGAAGACGTCCGATCCGGAAGAGCTGGTCGTGACCCAGGAAGTCTCCGACGACATCCGCCAGCGCATCCGGCAGAATCTCTCAGAGCTCGAGTCGCAGGTGCTAGAATCGTATCTGGAAGGCAAGAGCTACCAAGAGATGGCGCGCGACCTGGGACGTCACGTGAAGTCGATCGACAACGCGCTGCAGCGCGTCAAACGCAAGATCGAAAAGAACCTCGCCGAATTCGAGTTCCAGTAGACATATTCACTGCCACGATCGCGTTCTTTGTGGCGGGCTGGATGACCGGACCGCCGCTGCCGGTCGCGCGCAGTGAAGTCGCGGTCGCCACGGACGGCCGCAGCATCTACGTCATCGGCGGCTACGCCAACGGCAACGTAGACCAATCGCTCGTCGAGGTCTTCCATCCGACCGCGAACGATGGAGGGCAAGTTCGCGGAACGTGGCAAGACGTAGCGCCGTTACCGCGCGGCCTCAATCACGTGGGCGCCATTGGCTACAACGGCAGGATTTACGCCTTCGGTGGATTTTCGGCGCAAAACAACTCCGCCGTCGCCGACGCCAGCGTCTACGACCCCGCCAAAAACACGTGGGCGCCGATTGCGCCACTTCCGCACGCGCTCGGCTCCGTGTCGGTGGCCGTGCTCGGCACTGAAATCCATCTCGTCGGGGGTCGCGATGCACACAGCGTGGGGACGCACTATGTCTACGACCCTGTCAGCAACAGCTATTCGACGCGTGCGCCGTTGCCGGTCGGACGCGACCACATGGGACTCGTGGCTCTCGACGGACGACTCTATGCAGTCGGCGGCCGGATCGATACACCCGCGCACAACACGTCGTACGTCGACGTCTACGATCCGGAGAGCGGCGCTTGGACGAGCGGCGCTCCGCTGCCCGCAGCGCGCAGCGGCATGGCCGTGGCGACGTATCGGGGCAAGATTTTCGCGATGGGCGGCGAGCAAGCCGGTATGAGCGCAGCGTTCAACAGCAACTTTTCATACGATCCGAGCGCCGGAGCGTGGTCGATAGACCAGCTGATCTTACCGGAGGGCCGGCACGGAACCGGCGCAGTTGTGGTGGCTGATAAGCTGTTCGTTCCGGCGGGCGCACCCGTTCCGGGCGGCGGCCGTCAGAGCAACACGCTCTTCGTGTTCTCCTGTAGCGCACCGTCCCCGTGCTAGCGTAGCTCGCAGCCTTGGCACAACCGCTGCACATTGGGATCGTCGCCTGCTCAGCGCCGGGTGCCGCCCTTAGCTATCAAACGATCTGCTCCGAGGGTGCGGACCTGCTCGGTCCGTACGATCACCCGCAAATCTCGATGCACTCGCCGCCGTTTGCGCGCTACGCCGAATGCATGGACCGTGATGACTGGCAAGGCGTCGGCGAAATCATGCTTGATTCGGCAAATAAGCTGGCTGCAATCGGCGCGGATTTCTTGATCGGTCCGGATAACACGTTCCATCAGGCCTTGCCGTTTATCGCGGCACGCCTGCCGCTGCCGTGGCTGCACATCGCGGACGTCGTCGCGGACGCAGCGGTCCGGCGTGGATTTCGCCGGATCGGGATCACCGGGACGCGTTGGCTCGTGGAGAGCGACGTCTATCCCGAAAAGCTGTCGGCGCGCGGCATCGATCACGTTCGCCCGAGCGCCAACGAGCGCGCGGAGATGAACCGCATCATCATGGACGAGCTGGTATACGGCGCGTTCAAACCCGAGGGCGTGGCGTACTTTCAGCGGGTGATCGGCGGCCTAAAAGAGCGCGGCTGCGACGCCGTCGTGCTGGGCTGCACGGAGATTCCGCTGATCATCAACGACGCTAACTCGGCGTTGCCGACGCTCGACTCGACGCGTCTGCTCGCGCGCGCGGCACTCCGCTATGCTTGCGGAACGGCAGTGTCGCCCTAAGCTCCCCGTGTCATGCTGAGCCCTTCGACTCCGCCTCGGCAGGCTCGGCGTCGCTCAGGACAGGCTTCGTCGAGGGATGACCGGGCGATCCCGCATCGCCGAGCATCTCGACGATCGTACGATAGACCTCCTCGCGGTCGTTGACGGGATCGACGACGAACACCGCCGGTTCTCCGTCATGCGGCTCGATACAGACCGTCACGCGGCCGTGCGCACAGACGTCCATGCAGCTCGTGTTGATCGCGCGGATCGCTCCCCAACGCCCCTCCGCCTTGAGCCGCTCCTTGAGCCAGTCGCGCAGATGAAAATCGCCGATACGCGCGGCAACGTCGGGATCCTCCTCGGGAATCCGTTCCTTGAAGCAGCGCTCGCACACCAGCACGAGCCCACCTGATGTCCACTTCGGCTTGACAGTTTGCATGACTTAAGTAATGGAGCCGACGGCCGGATTCGAACCGGCGACATCTACTTTACAAGAGTAGCGCTCTGCCATCTGAGCTACGTCGGCGGCAGCAAAGTCAATTGCATCGGCGTCGGCTCGGAGACCTTTTGCACTGGTGCAGGTTTATTTTGGGGCGGACGAGCCGAGCGGAGTTTGATCGGGTTGGCACGCCCGCCAAGTCGCTATGCTCGACCCCTCCCGCGGTTAAAACCTCGAAACGTCGGTGTAAGCGCATGACAGCTTGGACAGAGCAAGTTGAGATTCGTCAGAACGTTGTTTTACCAATCACCGTCTATATGCTCCACTTCTACGGGGACCCTGCCTGTAGTTTGATTGCGTTCAGACCAACCGCAGGTAACGCAACGGTCCCCGTATAGGCTTCTTAGCGCACGAGCTAGGAAGTGCGGGTCCAGGAACCCGTAGGTGCCACGCCGCGCAATGAAAGCCTGTTGCCTCGACAGATTTCGGTGAGCGTGCGAACAGCTAAACGAGCAATACTTCCGCCCCTTTTTCGGTACGGCGTTGCCGCAAGCGTTTAAACACAAGCCGTAAAACTTGTGATAGTTCCCACGGTTTGCCCAGTGGAAGCAGCTTAGAGAACAATATTTGGCGCCTTTCTTGAGCTCCTTACCACATCCGTTAAGACACCAACCGCGAAACTTCTTGGGATTCGTGCTGCAATGCTAATGCAGCACCGTGCCATACGCATGGCATCGAAAAGGTTGAAGTTAGAAGTTCGTGTCGCGTTTGCGTTCCCACAACAAGCGTGTGTATAAGGTGGTGAAGCCGCAACGATGGAAGTTGCGCTCCGACACGCTGCCGGGGCGAGCTGTGGCGCGTAAAAAACGCGCGCCGGCGTCGCGGGCGCGCGCGATGCGGTCGGCGATCAGCGCGAGGTGCCAGCCTCGCCCTCGGAACCCAGGCATCGTCGACGCCGCAAAGAGCGCCGCGCAATCGCCGCGCACGTCCATCGCGCCGGTCGCCACGATCGAGCCGTCCTCGATACCCTCCACCGCAGTCACGCCGTCCGACGCTGCGATCGTGAGCGCGAGATGCTCGTCCTCCGGCGTGACGGCGCCGCCGTCGAGGAAGGCGGCAGCCGACGCGCGCGCCCATGCGTGCAGGTCAGCTGCCGCGCGGAGGCGGTCGTCGCGCCGCGCGTAAGGCTCGAACGTACCACTCGCGAGAACGTTCTCGTATTCGGCCGGCGCATAGCCGGCCGCGGCCAAGCCGACACCGAGCGTGGGGTGCGCCAACGGCGAAACAAAGACGCGTGCCGTGCTAGCGCGCGACTCGTAGAACTCGGTAATCGCGGCGATTTCGGCGGCGGTCACCGGCGCGCTCGTCCCCACGCCGAAGGCTTCCGACACAGGCGACTCGGGCCCGAAGAATGCGGCGAGTCCGCCGGCAATCTCAACGCCGGCGACGCCCGTATCGGGTCGCAACCGTCGCGCAGTATCGAGTCCGCAGCGGATGCCGGCGATCTCGGCGCGACGGATTGCTTCGGCAAGTTCGGGCGTTAGAAGCACCGGCGTGCCTTCGCAGAGCGAACCGAAGGCCCTTTACCATCGCGGTCGAACGCCTCGACCCCATGAGATTCTTCGCGCTTTTGATATTGATCGGCGCGCTGGGCGCTGCAGGCTCGCCGGCGAGCGTTACAGTGCAGCCCTCGAGCATCGGCTTCAAGCAGGCCTTGGCGGCATGCCCCGCGGGCACGCTCGCCGCGATCACGCTGACGCTTGGCCACGTTCGCGTCTCGGAAGCATCCGGCGTCGACTCCGACATCGACTCGGCCAATCCGAACGCGCAGTCAGTGACGCTGACGGGCGGCAGCCGTACGGCGACCGCGACGGTCAACGCGTCGAAGAATACCGTGTCGGCGAAACACGTCATGCTCGCGTCCGCGAAGCGCGTTGCGTGCGTCGCGCCGGATTAAAGGGTTAAGAGCTAAGTACTGACGACGATCCAGTCGGCGACAACGTACTGCGCACCGCTGCTGGTGATCGTGAGCGTGCCGCTGCCCGACGCGTTCGTGCGGAACGTCGCTAAGCGGGTTCTGCCGTCGCGAATCGCGCCGTTCACTACCGCGCCATGTCGGCTCGCCAACGTCGCTACGTCTAGGCTCTCACCGTTGGCGAACGTCGCGTTCGCGATGCTGAGGTTCGAGAGCTGACCGCGATGGAACGCGATCGAAACCGGAATCGAGAACGCGTTAGCGGCGTCGGCGCCGTCGAGCAGGAATGCCGGCGCGCTCAAGGGACACGTGCTGCCGCCGGCGGCGCGTTTGATGGAAAGGGCGCCGATGGCTCCCTCGACGATCTCACCCGCGGCGGTGGCGGACCACGTGGCGGAGCCGCGCTCGTCGCTCGCCCGTGCACCGCCTGAGAAGGCGCCGCTCTGCCAGCCGAAGGTCAGGTCGAGCGACGGAATACCGGCCGTCGTGAAGCCGGCTGAGCTTTCGCAGAAGTCGGTGACGTTTCCAAAGCTGCGCTGCAGCCGGATGTAGGATCCCGAAACGATGCGCTTGTCGCCCGCCGACCAGATCTGCGCCAACCCGCGCGCTTGTCTGAGCCCCGTGCTCTCGCCGCGGTACGAGCCGCTGAGCGCGCGTTCTGCACGGGTAACGTCGCGCACGAACGAGCCGACGGCATCCGTCGCGCCTATGGCGGCCTTGGCGTTCTCGGACGCCAACGCTCGGTGGGCATCGAGGGCATCGGCAGCGTCGCTTACGGTCTGAACGCCGTCGCCGGCCGCCGTGGGCAGGGAGACTCCGGTCTGCCCAAAGCCCCCGCCGGAGCAACCGGCGAGGAGCAGTCCTGCTAGAGCGGCGACCGCGATGGTCGCTGGGCGAGCCATCCTGTACAGACTCCAAAAGATGTAGGCGAGTTTGCTACAGCTCCCATGCTAAGGTACCCACTTGTGGGGCACATGAGAACACCATGAGGACGGGTTTCATGGATGACCGGCGTCACCTTGCCGGGGAGCCTTCGCTCCACTATAGTACCCGGAAGGCCCCCCAAAGATACATTCGAGGTCGCACCGACCGGGGGTATGATTTTCCGATGCTCGTCGAGAAAGCGCGGCGTCCTGACGCAATCTGGGGTAGGTGGCCGAGTGGTTAATGGCACCAGACTGTAAATCTGGCGCGCGGAAGCGCTACGCTGGTTCGAATCCAGCCCTGCCCAGTTCCGCGGGCGTTGCATAGTGGTAATGCCCCTGCCTTCCAAGCAGGAGTCGCGGGTTCGATTCCCGCCGCCCGCTCCAGAAAAGCGCGTTATGAGGTACGCTGCGGAAAATACGCCACTGCACGTTCGACGAATCTACAGCCTTGTGGTGCACTGCGAGGACGAAGCCGGCATGAAATAAGGCGATGGCAAAACCCGGCGTTGCGTCTAGCCGCTAGCCTCCGAAATCCACGTGGCGGCGAATGGTTACGTGGAACTGGTATAAGGCGCTGTTTTCGTATTTCAAAATCATTGCTTCTTGCTCGTAGGTCGTTGAGACATGTACTCTAGTTTATCTAAGATATTGAGGTTGCTTCGTTTCCTGTGTCCCGTTCTTGCGGTGATCGCATCGCCGGCGGGAATTAGTGCAGCCGCGAGCGATCGCCTGGCAATGTGGTTCGGCTCACAAACGTGCCCGGCACTCGACGGCCTTTATAGCAAGCAGGAACCGCCGTACGTCAGGACTGGCATGGAAACCCTCGTCGTAGACGTACCAACAGCCGTGCTCTGGAAGCAAAAAGTCAGCATGACTGTCCCGTGGTACGTGTACGATCCGAAAACCAACGTCGCGCTCAGTCATGTCGGCGGAGATTCCGGCGTCGTCTGGACGTTGCGGGTCGTCAAAGGTGTACCGCCGACGTCGCTCACCAGGATCGATCTGAGCGACGCGCACACGACGTCTGGCCTGAAGATCGGCGCGAGCGCCGAGTCGGTCGTCCGGACGCTTGGGAAACCGCTCGTCATTCACGCCTGCGGAATGGAGCGCTACGAATATAGCGATGACAAGGACCCTCACGCTGAGCAAAACGATTTGGATTTTACGATTAGGAACGGTCGCGTCATCGAGATCGCCCACACCTCCTGGGGCTAGTGGTTTCGTTTTGAAAGGCGTAATCGGTACGGCTGGTTCTCGCTGCTAACATACGCTTCCGATTGAGTAGGAACGACGGAAAAATCTGGGACGAATTCATGGTCATCGAGGCCGACCGAGAATATTAAAAACGGGGCCCCGCGGAGGGCCCCGTCAGGTTTAACGATCGGCGCGGCTAGCGGCCGATCACCACCGCGTTGTTGAATGTCTTGCGCGGCCCTTTAAAGGTCGTGTGAAAAGTTCCCGTGACCGTCGCGGCGCTCCCATTGGAGCGCGCGTGGTTGGTCTGGTCGATTACCACGATGCACTTGGAATCGCAGAGCTGGAAGCCCGCGACGGTACCCATCATCGTGCTCGACGTCTGGAAGTTGCTGACCTTGCCCGTCACCGTGACCGTCTTCCCATCGTACGACGACGCGCCGGCCACGAGTGCCGAGGGGCTCAACGCGGCCGCCGCCGCGGCGATCGGAGCGATCGCGAGCAATAGCGTAAGGGCGAATCTGCGCATTACATTCCTCCGGGCAGCATGTCGCAGCTGATCATCTTGTTGAGCAGCGGTGCTGCGACGATGTTGACGAACTGCGTCCGCGCCTCGGTGTTCGACTTGAGCTTCTGCGACATGGAGCTGGAACTGCTGCCGCCGCTCGACTTCGATTTCATCTGAGACATCGTCTGGGCGAATTCGCTGCAGCTCTCGCCGTTGATCTTGCTGACGAACGCGTTACCCGCCTGCGCAGCCATCTTGTCGGCCATTTGCTGCCGCATCTGCTGAGCCTGACCGGGAATTCCGGCAAGCGCGAACGCGCTGATCACAAGTGCGCCGAGTCCCGCTCGACGCAGCAAAAGAGAAGAAAGCATTTTGGAGTCCTCCTGGTCGCGGGGCCTTCGGGAGCGAGCGGTGGAACCCTTGGTCGACACGCAGTAGGGGCGACGGCGCGAGGCGGCGTAAGCCCTCGACTCGCTGTGCCGTCGTAGCTCAGTGGTAGAGCACTCCCTTGGTAAGGGAGAGGCCACGGGTTCAATCCCCGTCGACGGCTCCACCACTTGATTCGCAGTTCAGCGCCTTTTTGATGAATGCGTCGGCTTCGTCGCTCCACGGGCGTTTGAAGTCGCGCGGCCTGTGCGCTGTATCCGACCACAGGCGGTTGAGTCCGCGCGCGATTTCCGGATCGCCTTGCGTGAACTGCGCGACCAAGGCGCGCCATCGCTCTGCTAGCGCAAGCGCTTGCGCGCTCGAAGGATCGACGCCGCTCGCCGTTGCCTCCTCCACGTCGGCGAGCAATGCGGCCCAGTCGCGCTCGCCCTGCTCGATGACGGCTTTGGGCGTGCTCCGCCGGCGCGCGTCGATTTTCTCGCGCGCCTCTTCCGAGTAGTAGTTTTGCGTCCAGCTCCAGTCGTTCTCCATCATAAACACCTCGATTATTTTACGAAGGATCTGCCACCGCTCGGTAACCTCGCATTTGGCGAGCGCGCGCTCTGCCTCGTCGATCGCGGCAAGCGCGAAGTCGAGCCGGCGTTTTTCGCGCGCGATGACGTCGCGCTGCATGCGCAGCGCGATCGAAAGCGGGCGGTTCGAGCCGTGTAGCAGCTCCTTGATCTGCTCGAGATTGAACCCGACGAAACGGAGCGCCAGGATGTGCTCCAGGCGCTCGAGTTCCTCTTCGCCGTAAAGGCGGTAACCGGACTCGGTCACGGCGGCAGGCTTGAGAAGGCCCAGCCGGTCGTAAAGGTGCAGCGTCCGCACGCTGACTCCGGCGTCGTCTGCGAAGCACTTGATCTTGCGAAGGGGTCTGTCGGCGTGCGTATGCATCGGTTCGTCTCCCACGAGAGCTTATGGTCTGACCTAACGTCGGGGTCAAGCCTGGCGCAAGCCTTTTTTGGGCGATTTCTAACGTGGCGCTTCGCGCCTGGGGGTATAATGAGGTTGACTATGCGCATCCCAACCCTGTCAACTGGTTTGAGGCTGGCCGCTGCCCTTTGCGCGGCTGCCTCCATCGCGCTTCCGTCACTGGCGGAGGCCCAATCCTACCCGAGCTACTCGACCGCCTCACAGCAGACGATCAAGGGCTCGATCACCGGCTTTAACGGAACCTACACCGTCTATCTTCAGGACGACAAAGGCTACGGCGACAACGTCCAGATGCACGACGGCACGGTCATCAACCCGACCGGCCTCAAGCTCCAAGAGGGCATGCGCGTGACCATCTACGGTTACGCAAACGGTCCGGTGTTCTCGGCGTACCGCATCGACGTAGCGGCTCCGGCGTACTACGGTAACTCCGGCTACGGCGGCGACTCCGGTTACGGCGGTTATGGCTACGGCGGCGGTTATGGCTACGGCGGCGGCTATGGCTACGGCGGCGGCTACGGGTACGGCGGCTACCCGGGCTGGGGGATCGGCATCGGCTTCGGCTGGGGCTGGCCCTGGTGGGGCGGCTACTGGCCGGGCTACTACGGCGGCTATCCCTACTATGGCGGCTACCCGTACTACTACCGCGGCGGCCGGTACTACCGTGGTGCCCCGCCCGTTCACGGGGGCGTAGGTGCGCCGGTCCGCGGCGGAGTTGGCGCCCCGGTGCGTGGCGGAATGGGTGCGCCCGTGAGCGCTCCGGGCGGCGGCGGAGGCGGCGGCATGCACGGCGGAGTCAGCGGCAGACCTCCCGCGTAACGCTCAAATCTCAGAAGGCTCGCTACCACAGCGAGCCTTCTGCTACTAGGATGTAAAGAATCGGGCCGAGGCCCCAGACGATGCTCACGACGAACCACACGACCTTCGTGAATGTCGGCATGTCGCCGCGCGCGATGAGGTTGATCCACATGAGGATCATCGCGATGGGGTGCAAGAGGATCGAGATCAGTATTTCGAAGAGCAGCTTCATGCCGGGATATTCGCTGCATCGTTTTGGCGCCTTTGCCCGTTATGCTTAGCGAGACATGAAACACGACGTCGCCCCCGAGATCCAGAAGAGCGAAGAGGAATGGAGAGGCCGGCTCGGCCCCGAGCGCTATCACATCCTGCGCGAGGCAGGCACCGAGGCGCCTTTCTCCGGACCGCTGCTGAACGTTAACGATGACGGCACGTACGTTTGCGGCGCATGCGGGCAGCAGCTGTTCGGGTCGGACGCGAAGTTCGAGTCGCACTGCGGTTGGCCCAGCTTCACGCGTCCCGAGCAACGGGAGAATGTCCGGCTGCTCGACGACTACAGCCACGGCATGCATCGCATCGAGGTCCGCTGCAAGCGCTGCGACTCGCATCTCGGCCACGTATTCGACGATGGGCCCGGCCCGGAGGGAACGCGCTATTGCATAAACTCGCGCTCGCTGGACTTTACGCCCTCGTCGCAGTCCTGACGCCGTCGCCGAACCCCGCGCCCGCAAGCGTTTCGGTTCTTTACGCCGGCTCGCTCGTGACGGCGATGGAGGGTCCGATCAAAAGCGCCCTTCTCGACGCGCACCTCGACTTCGAGGGCGAGCCCGGGGGCAGCAAGGCGCTTGCGAACCTGATCCTCGCGGGTGTACGGTCGCCCGACGTCTTCATCAGCGTCGATCGGCGCATCGTCGCGAGCCTCGGCGCGCGCGTCGCCTCCGCGACGACCTTCGCGGGTACGAGCCTCGGCATCGCATGGGCGCCCACGTCGAAATACGCCGCGCTGTTCGATGCAGTCGCCAATGGGACGGCGCCGCTGCAACGCGCGCTCGAAACGCCCGGATTGCGCATCGGACGCACCGATCCACAACTCGACCCCAAGGGCGCCTACACGCTGCAGGCCGTGACGATGTGGCTGGGCAGCGCCGGCGAGCGACGGCTCCTCGGCGACGATCAGAATCCGGCGCAGATCTTCCCGGAGCAAGACCTGTTGGCGCGCGTCGACACCGGGCAGGCCGATGTCGGATTCTTCTACCACACGGAAGCCATCGCGCGAGGCTACAAGTTCGTGCCGCTTCCCGGAAAGGCGGCGCTGAGCGATCGCATCACCTACACTCTAGCGGTCATGCGCGCGGCGCCGCACCCAAAGCAGGCGACGGCCTTTGCGGACTTCATTCTCACCGGCCGCGGCCGAACGATCCTGGAACACGCCGGCCTGACGTATCTCAACCCAGCGCCATAGGGTTGTCGGCTCCATGACGGTCAAGGCGCAATTCCCGCACGAACAAACCGGCGACGGAAGCTTCCAACGTCAGGACGACGCGTTTCGCGATTGGGTGAAAGCGGACGGCACGTCGGCATATCCCGCCGAGGCGGGGCGTTATCACTTGTACGTCTCGCTCGCCTGTCCGTGGGCACACCGCACGATCATCGCACGCCAGCTCAAGGGGTTGGACGACGCGATCGGCATGACCGTCGTCGATCCGATTCGCGACGAGCGCGGCTGGCGGTTCATGGCCGCCGAGCCCGATCCGCTCAACGGCTGGGCCTTCCTCAGCGAGGCGTATTTCGCCACCGACCCGGGATACCGCGCCCGCGTTACCGTCCCGATTCTCTGGGACAAACGGCTCCGGCGCATCGTCAGCAACTCCGACGACGACATCCTGCGGATGTTCGAAAGCGAATTCGATGCGTTCGCCGGCAATCCGCAGCTCGATCTCTATCCACGCGAGTTGCGCGCCGAGATCGACGAGCTCAACGATCTTTTATACGAAACGTTCAACAACGGCGTCTATCGCGCGGGATTCGCGACCGCGCAGATCCCCTACGAGCGGGCCGCGCGCCGCGTCTTCGAGACGCTGGATGCTATGGATGCGCGCTTGAAAAACCGGCGCTATCTCTTCGGGTCCAGGCCGCTCGAAAGCGACTGGCGCTTCTTCGTGACGCTCGTGCGCTTCGATCCCGTCTATTACGGCCACTTCAAGTGCAACTTGCGCCGGATCGTCGATTACCCAAACCTCTCCGGCTATCTGCGCGACCTCTACCAGATCGACGGCATCGCGCAGACAGTGAACTTCGACCACATCAAGCGGCACTATTACTTCACGCACGATGACATCAACCCGACGCGGATCGTCCCGATCGGGCCGCTGATGGACCTGGCCGCCCCGCACGGCCGCGAGCGCCTAGCAAGCCAAGCGACCTAGAGCCCCAAGACACCGAAGCATTCGTCTTGACATCGAACATATGTTCGATTAGGATGAATCTCCCATGGCGGCGTTGGCTCCAGTCCTTCGACAGGCTCAGGACGATCGCCGGAGGGCCTTCGAGGCCCTCAAAGTCCGCCTGACCGCAGGGGTCCCGCTTCCTTCTTTACCGGCCGACGAGCTCGTTCCGAGCGCCATCCCGGAGCTCGACCGGCTCCTCGGCGGCGGTCTGCCCCGCGGTACCGTGGCGACGCTCGAAGGGGCGACCGGGCGCTGGAGCGTCGCGGCGGGCTTGATGGCTCGGGCGACGCGCCGCAGCTTGGTCGCGGTCCTCGACGACGGCGCGCTCTACCCGCCGGCGCTGGCCGAAGCGGGGGTCCGTCTCGAACGCGTGTTGGTCGTGCCCGCCCGCAAGGCGCTCGCGATCGTGCGCGCGGTAGACATCTTGCTGCGCGCACGCATCTGCCGGCTGGTGCTCATGCCGGCGATCGCCCTGCGCGATTCGGTCTGGACGCGGCTGGCAACGCTCGCGCATCGCAGCGGAGGGATCTTGCTCGTGATGGCGCCGCAGGCGGGCGCATCGCTGAGCGCCGCGGCCGGCGTGCGGCTGCACTGTGAGCTTGAGCGCGTTACAATGCACGGCACGCGCGGCCTCTGGGGTACGTTCGGCGGCTTCGAGCTCCGTATCGAGGTCCGCAAGCACAAACACATGATTTCCGAACGTCATGCTGCTCTGCGTTGACGTCGCCGCGAACTGGGTCCACACGGAGCCGGAGTGCCTGGCGCTGTGGGAGGAGATGCTCGACGCGCTTGATGAGGTCTCGCCGCTGATCGACGACGCCGGACTCGGCCGAGCGTTTCTCGACATGCACGGCATCGGCGACGGCGCAAGCGGGTGGATGACGCAGACGCGCGCGGTGCTGGACCGCTTTGGACACGCCTTGCGGCTCGGCGTGGGATCGAACAAGATCGCAGCGTTGGCGGCGGCGCACGTCGGCGACGGAACCGTTTGCGAACCCGGTACGGAAAGCGAAATGCTCGCGCCGCTACCGCTGGGGCTGCTCGGCATCGAGCCGGCGACGATCGAACGGCTGCGGTTGCTGGGCATCGAGCGGCTGGGTGAGCTGGCGCGCCTGCCGCACGGACCGTTCGTCCGCCGCTTTGGCGCCGCGGCCGCGGCTTGGCACGAGCTCGCTCGCGGCGTCGATCGCCGGCCCTTTACGCCGCGCGCTCAGGCCGTTGCGATCGAGGCCTCGATCTTCGGCGAAGGACGCGCGAGCGACGAGACCCAGGTGTTTTTCGCCCTGCGCATGCTGCTGGGGCGCATCTGCACCGACCTCGACTGCTGCGGTAAGCGCGCCGGCGCGTTGCACCTGTCGATCGAGCTGGAGGACGCCGACGCGTGCGATTTCGATGTGCCGCTCGCGATCCCGACGGCGCACGAGCGCACGATGTTCGATATGCTGCGCGCAAAGCTCGAGGGAGCGACGTTCGAGGCCGCAATCGTCGGGCTGCGATTACAGGCGCTCCGACTCGAGGAAGGAGGAGAAGCCCAAGCGTTCTTTTCCGCCGCCGACTTCGATTCGCAGCGGGTCGCGGTGACGATCGCTCGACTAGAAGCAGTGCTCGGCGAAGGGATCGCTCGCGCAAACACGCGCGAAGCGCACATGCTCGAAGAGCGATTCAGCTATGAACCCTTCCGACTGAATCGCATCGCTCGTAGCGATGCCGAGGTCGTCGAAGCATGCGGTTGCGGCATCGTGCCGCAGCTGCGGCTGCTGCAAGTGCGCGAAGTGCCGGTGCAGCTGCGCGGCGGCGAGCCGGCGGTCGTCGATCGCCAAGCGGTGCGGCAGTGCGCCGGACCGTGGCGCATCGCCGAACGTCCTTACGTCGAAAAGCCGATGATGCGTGACGAATACGACGTCGTTTTGGAAGACGGAACGTTTGCGCGCATCTATCGCCAAGATTCACACTGGTATCTGCGCGGCGTGTATGAGTGACCCATGTATGCGGAGCTACATGCCTGGTCGAACTATAGTTTTCTACAGGGCGGTTCGCATCCCGAAGAGCTGGTAGAGCGCGCGGCCGAGCTGGGGCTGACGGCGCTCGCGCTGACCGATCGCGACGGCCTCTACGGAGCGGTGCGCTTCTCGACCTGCGCGCGCCGGCGCGGGATCGCGGCGATTATCGGCAGCGAGCTTACGTTCGAAGACGGCGCGCGGATTGTGCTCTTGGTGGAAGACGAGCGCGGTTATGCGAATCTCTGCCGGCTGATTTCGACGGCGCAGATGCGCGGGAGTAAGTGCGACGCGCGCCTGCGCGTGGAGGACCTCGAGGGCGGCGTCGCGGGATTGATCGCGCTGTCGGGCGGCCCGTGGGGTCGCGTGGAGCGCACGCTCGTGCACGGCGGCCGGGAAGCTGCAGCGCGAGAAGCGCGCGCCCTGAGCACGCTGTTCGAGCAGCGCTTCTATCTCGAGCTCCAGCAGCATCTCACGCCGCAGGAGACGCAGCGCAACGTCGAGCTCGTGCGGCTCGCGCGGGAGTGCCGCCTGCCGTACGTCGCGACCAACGGAGTAGTCTACGCCGTCAAGGAGGACGCGCTGATAGCCGACGTGCTTTCGTGCGTGCGCGAGGGTACGACGCTACAAGCCGCGCGCGCCGCCAACCAGCTGCGTCCTAATGCGGAGTTCCATCTCAAAGCCCCGGCCGCGATGCGCCGGCTCTTCGCCGGCTATCCCGAGGCGATCGAGCGAAGCGTCGAGATCGCGCGGCGCTGCCGGTTTCGGCTGGAGCGCCAGACCGGACAGTTCCCGCTCTTTCCGGTGCCGGAGGGAAGCACGCCGCAGCACTACCTGCGCGAGCTCGTCTATGTGGGCGCGGTGCGGCGCTACGCGACGCCGCTCGAGACGCGCGTGGAGCGCCAGCTCGAATACGAGCTCGGCTTGATTGCCAAGATGGATCTGGCCGGCTATTTCTTGATCGTCTGGGACATCGTGCGCGAGGCGGCGCGGCTGGGCGTGCTCTGTCAGGGACGCGGCTCGGCGGCGAACTCGGCGGTCTGCTATGCCCTCGGAATCACCGCCGTCGACCCGATCGGGATGAACCTGCTCTTCGAGCGCTTCATGTCGGAGGAGCGGCGCGAGATTCCAGACATCGACATCGATTTCGCGCATCAAGATCGCGAGCGCGTGATTCAGTACGTCTACGAACGCTATGGCCGCACCAATGCCGCGATGGTGGCCGAGGTGATTACGTATCGGACACGCTCCGCGATCCGCGACGTCGGCAAGACCCTGGGGCTGAGCCTCGAGCAAGTCGACGCGATTGCGCGCGAGTACGACGCGCGCGAGGAGCTTCCCGACGAGGCCGGCCCCGAACTCCTCTTCGCGATCTGCCGACGGCTCGCGAGCTTTCCGCGCCACCTCGGCATTCATTCCGGCGGCATGTTGATCACGCGCGATCCGCTGGTGTGTGTGGCGCCGGTAGAGTGGGCGACGATGCGCGACCGCACCGTCGTTCAGTGGGACAAGGACGATCTGCAAGACCTGGGCCTGATCAAGATCGACCTGCTCGGCCTAGGGATGCTCTCGCTCTTGCGCGAGGCGTTCTCACTGTACCGCGGCTGCGTCGAGCGCCGCGACGCCTGGCTGCCGCCCGCGGTCGCGCGCGACCTCGAGCTGCACACGATCCCGGCGGACGATGTGAAAACCTACGAGATGATCGGGCACGCCGATACGGTCGGCGTCTTTCAAATCGAGTCCCGCGCGCAGCAGTCGATGCTGCCGCGCATGAAGCCGGCCTGCTTCTACGACATCGTCATGCAAGTGGCGATCATTCGCCCCGGCCCGATTCAAGGCGATATGGTCCATCCGTTTCTCCGCCGGCGTTCGGGGGCCGAAGCCGTGACCTATCCGCATCCGAAGCTGAAACCCGTCTTGGAACGAACGCTCGGCGTGCCGCTCTTTCAGGAACAAGGAATGCGCCTGGCCATCGAGGCGGCCGGATTCTCCGGCGGAGAGGCCGACGAGCTACGCCGCGCGATGGGCCACAAGCGCTCGCGCGAGCGCATGCAGGCAATGCGCCAGAAGCTCATCGACGGCATGGTCGGCAACGGCATTGACGCGAGCGTGGCCGAGCGGCTCTTTCACATGCTGGAGGGCTTCGCCGACTACGGCTTTCCGGAATCACACGCCGCGAGCTTCGCGCTCCTGGCGTATGCGTCGGCCTATCTCAAGTGCCATATGCCGGCCGTGTTTGCGGCCGCGATCCTCAACGTGCAGCCGATGGGCTTTTACTCGACGGAGGTGCTCGTCAACGACGCGCGCCGCCACGACGTGCGCGTAAATCCCATCGAAGTCAACGCCAGCGGCTACTGGTCGCACGTGGAGAGCGACGGCGCGTTGCGTTTGGGATTCCATCTGGTGCGCGGGCTCGGTGAAGGGCAGAAGAAGAACCTGGAAGACGCCATCGGCCGGGGCCCGTTCGCGGACGTGCTGGCGTTCGCGCAGAGAACGCGGCTCCAGCGCGAGACGCTGGAGAACCTAGCGATCGCGGGAGCTTTCGCGCCCTGGTACGGCTCGCGCCGCGAGGCGATGTGGGCGCTGCGCGGCATCGACGAGCGCGAGGCGCGCGGCGAGCTCGGTTCCCTTATGGACGTCGACGAGCCGGCGGTCGAGTTCGAGCGGGTGGCGCCGAAGCGGATCGCGGCGTTCGATCTCTGGTCGACCGGCGTCACCGCCGGCGGCCAAGTGATGGAGCACTTTCGCGACAAGCTCGCCGCGCAGGGCGTCGTCCCGGCGGCGCGTTTGCGCGAGCTGCCGCGCAACGGCAAGTGCCGTGTCGGCGGCCTCGTGATTACGCGCCAGCGTCCCGGCACGGCAAAGGGTTTCGTCTTCCTGACGCTAGAGGACGAGACGGGGCTCGTCAACGTCATCGTGCGCCCCGACGTCTACGAAGCCTTTCGCCGTCCAATCCGCTCGTCGCCGACGCTGATCGTCGAGGGGACGCTGCAGAAGGAGAGCGGCTGCATAGACGTCCTCGCCAAGAAGGTCTGGAGCTTCAGCGACGAGGGCATCACGCGTACGGTCGGCATCCATAGCTTCCAATAAAAAGCGTGCGCCCCGCGAACGGAGCGCACGCGTCATACTGCCAGGTAGCCTGCTAGAACACCGCGTCGGGTGATTCGCCGACGCCCTCCGCGCCGTCGATGCCGTCGCTCGTCGTGATCGTATGCACGAGCGACATCGACGGATAGCTGTAGATCGTCACGGTGGCCGAGCCGTGGTTGGCGTTGAACAGCAGATTCTCCGCCGAATTGAGCGAGCAGTGGAACGGATCCGAGAGCCCGGTCACGAGTTGCGTCGCCGTGGTGTAGGGCGGGGCGACGAGGTCGATCGAACCGTTGGTCTGGTCGTCGGCGATCAGATCACCCTTGTTGTCGAGGATCAGGCCCGCCGCCGAGCCGATCGTCGCGCCGAGTATCGTCCCTTTGCCGCCAGTGAACTCTTCGAAGTTACCGCCGAACGAAACGAAGACGTCGCCCTTGGTGTCGACCGCAACACCCTCGGGATTCGAGACGGAGAACGTCGCCTTCACCGTGTTGCTGCACTGCGCATACTCGCGAACGGCGCCTCCCTCGAAGTCGGTCACGTAGACGTTACCGGCGCTGTCGGTCGTGCCGTTAATGGGGTCGGTCAAGCTCGCCGAGTACGTGCAGATCGGTGACCCGGCGCCCCTCTTATATTCGACGACGTTGCTGATGACGTTGGCGACGTAGACGTTGCCCTTCTTGTCGACCCAGACGCCGTCCGATGCGGTGATGCCGCTGGTGATGTCGCCGACCTTCGTGTACGTCGAATTCTTGAACACAAACACGTTGCTTCCGGTATCGGAGATGAAGAACTCCTTCTCGACGCGCAGTCTGTGCCTGTCTGGAACGACTTGCGGCGAGAAGAACCGAGGTGACAGACGCGACTCGCCGGCTGCGCGCGTGGCATGAGTGGGGTGCGACAGGTTCGCACGCCCGCTCGCTCAGCCCTACGAAGGAACCTTAAAAAACCGCGTCGGGTGATATGGCGACGCCCTCCACGGTCGTGAAGCTGCCGCCGGAGACCGTCTCGAGCAAGTCGGCGTCCGGATACGAGTAAATCGTGACGCTGGCGGATCCTGAGTCTGCGCTGAACAGACGAGTCTCGTCCTTATTTAGCGCGAGCCGGAACGGATCGTAGAGGCCGCCGACGAGGAGCTTCGGCTTAGCGTACGGCGGAGGGATGATGTCGATCGAGCCCGCCTGATCGTCCGCGATGAGGTTGCCCTTCTTGTCGAGCACGATGCCGCCGGGCTTTGTGACGACTGCCGTGAGCAGCTTGGGCTTGCTCTTACCTTTGAGGAACTCTTCGAATCCGCCGAACGCGCCGTTATAGTAGGCCACGAACAGGTCACCGGCTGAATCGACCGCAACACCCTCGGGGCCGCTTTTGATCGCGTGGCGCGCTATCACTTTGTTATGGCATTGCGCGTACTTGTCGATGTAGCCGGTCGGGCGGAAATTGTTGAAGTCGTCGACGTAAACGTTGCCTTGGTCGTCGGTCGTGACGTCGATCGGATCGATGAGGCGATCGCTGTATCGGCAAATGGGCAGCCGGCCACCGCGAAGATACTCCGTGACGTTCCTTGCATTGATGTTCGAGACGTAAAGGTTGCCGTGTCTGTCGACCCAGAGGCCGTCGGAGCCGTGCACGCCGTGCGTGATCTCGCGCGTCACGTGGTACGGCTTGCCCCGCAACACGAAGACCTCGTTGCCAAGGTTAGAGACGAACAGCGCGTGCTCGATCGCGGGCAGATCGGGCGTCGCGTTCGCCGGCGCCGTCGCGCGATCCGCGAGGCCCACGGAGCCGACGCCGCCCGAGCATCCGCCGCACAGCGCCATCGCGCAGACCACGAGAAATGCATTCTTCATGAACGTAACGCAATTCGCGAGCCCGCCGAAGCGGCCCTTGCTCGGACTTCGGCGAACGGTCGCTACGAGGACTAAAACGAGCATGCTGATCGTCAACACGAAAAAGATCGAGCCCATAAAGTGGGCTTCGCCAAAGGGGACCATGGCGGGCGAGGGGATCGAGGTTTCGGAAGCGTTAGGACGCAAGCCGCGGTCGACGGATCTGCGCGAGCGCCATCCCTTTGACGTCGAGATCCTCCGCATCCCCGCGGGCAAGGCGCCCTATCCCTATCATTCGCATAGCGCGCAGTGGGAGTTCTATCACGTCATCTCGGGAAGCGGCACAGTGCGGTACGAGGGCGGAACGACGCCGATCGTCGAGGGTGACGCATGCATCTTCGAGCCCGGCCAAGCGCATCAGTTCTTCAACGACGGCACCGAGGATCTGGTTCTCTACGTCGTGGCCGACAATCCGATCGGCGAATGCTGGCACTATCCCGACAGCGGCAAGTGGGGCGTACCGATACCCGAGCGTCGCAATCTTCGGTCGGAGCCGCTCGATTATTTCGACGGCGAGGAGTGACGCAGCGCAGGCGCGGCGGTCCGCGCTCCTGTTATAAAGCCAACGGCGCTCCGAAGGCGGCGTTCGCAACGCGCCATCTCGCGCTGCGCGCGATCCCGCCGGCGTCGAAGGGATTGCAGCCGTATCGATGCGAGCGCCACGGTTGGCATCTGGGGCACTCCTGATCGCCGGAGGGCCGTCGTACGGCGGTGAGAAAGAGCGCCAGGCGATGACTCGCCGTCTTCCCATACCGTTGGTCCTAACGCTCGGCTTCTTGGCGCTCGTCGTCGGGCTGCTCGTCGCGGGCGGGGTGCTGGTGCCTCGGATCCTGACGGCATCGTACGCGGACGCGGAACAGGTCCGCGCGGCGCGCATCGTCGCCGCCGAGGCCGTACGTGCGCAACTCGACGAGGAGACGGGAGCTCGCGGTTTCTCGTCGGTGCGCGATCCGCTGCTGCTCGAGCCGTACTTCCGCGGTCGAGCCGCTCTGCCCGGCCTGTTGCGGAGCCTCGGCGGGGCCGGCGACGCGCTCGGAGTCCGCGATGCGACGCGGCTCGTCGCGGACGCGCGGGCCACGAACGCGCGCTGGCTGCACCGGGTCGCGTTTCCGTTGCTGCTCGCCAAGCGGCGCAACGGCCACGTGCTCGAGCTGCACGGCAAGATTCTCGTCGATCGCTTTCGCGCCGACATCGGCGCCATCGACGCGGCCTTGGTTCGCCGCGAGCGGCAAGGCGATGCTCGTGCGGAGCGCGCGATCGGCCTGGCGAACCTCTTTGCCATCGGCGCCGTCGTCGCAGTGATCTTGGCGGCTGCGCTCTTCACGATCCAGCAGTACCGGCTGGCCCGCCGGCTCGAGCAAGAACGCGTGAAATCAGAGGAACAGCGGCGCCGCGCGGCCGAGATACGCGCAGCGTACGAGGCGGAAAAGCGGATCGCGGACACGCTCCAGGAGGCGTTCGCGCAGACGGTGCTGCCCAAGCTGCCCGGCGTGCGATTGAGCGCGACCTACTTGCCCGCGACGGAAGAGGCGAAGGTCGGCGGCGACTGGTACGACGCCGTTCAAATGCCGGACGATCGCGTGCTGCTCGCCATCGGCGACGTCGCCGGTCACGGGATCGAGGCGGCGGTCGCGATGAACAAGACGCGGCAGATGCTGATCTCCAGCGCACTCGTCGACCCCTCGCCGGGAAGCATTCTCGAGCGCGTCAACGCCGAGGTCATCGCTGCCAACTTCCCGATGATCACGGCCATTGTCGGACTCGTAGACGCGCGTGCGTACGAGTTTAGTTACGCCGTCGCCGGTCATCCCGCGCCGGTGCTGTTCGAGCCGGGTCGCCGCGCGCGATTCCTCGAAGTCGGCGCCCTGCCTCTGGGCATCAATCGCGACGCTGGGTATGGCACGAATCGTGTGAAGAGCGTGCCGGGTGCGATGCTCGTGCTTTACACCGACGGAGTGATCGAGCACTCGCACGACGTTCTCCAGGGAGAGGCGCTTCTGCTCGAGGCCGTCGAAGCGGCGGCGCAGAGAGCCGGCGCCGAGCCGGCGAAAGCCATTCGAGACGTGATCTTCGATCATCATCGGGTCTCCGACGACATCGCGATACTGACGATTCACTTCTTGGACCCTGCGGTGGCCGGCGCGCCGGATCCAGCCGCACTGCGGAGAACGGCGTGAACCAAAGCGATTCAATCAAGACGATCCGTCTGAGCGGCGAGCTCGAGATCGGCCGCAAGGACGAAATACGCGAGGCGCTGCGGCGGTCGGCCGGCGATCGCGCGATCCTCGTCGACCTCTCGGACGTGACGTATGCCGACTCGGTGGCCCTGACCGAGCTTCTGCGGTTCTGCGTAGCGTCTTCGCACGACGCGATCCCGGTCGCGCTGGTGGTACGTACGCCGCAGTTCGCGCGCGTGGTCGAGTACGCCGGGTTGGCCGGCGCCTTCAAGATCTTCGGCGATCGAGACGCGGCCTTGGCGTATCTCGAGCAGAGCGGCACCGAATGAAGCGAGCCTCTCAGCTGCGCCTGCATTGTCCGGCGCAACCGCAGTACGTCGCTCCGATCCGGCACGCGCTCACGGCGTTTCTCGAGGCCCTGCAACTCGACAGCGCCGTTCGAGACGACGTGACCACCGCGGCTGGTGAGGCGTTGGCCAACGTCGTGGAGCACGCGTACGCCCGCAGCTCGAGCAAGGTTGCGCGCGACGTGCAGCTGCTCGCGCGCTATGACCGTGGCGGACGTCTTTGGGTCGACGTCTTGGACCGCGGCTCGTTCATCCGGCGCAAGCCGCTTCCGGGGCGAGGCTTCGGGCTTCGCATCATTCGGGCGATCGCGCACCAGCTGGACATCGACACGACGCGCGGTACCTGCGTCAGCATGACGTTCGTCGGCTGCTCGTTTCTCGAGAAAAGATGATTGGCGTCATCATCGGCTCGCGGGCGCCGTCGCGGCTATGGGATTTTCTTTTTCGTCGTCGTAACGTCTGGCAGTTTACTTTGCTGCAAGGAGCACTCGTTTCATGCAATCCATCTCGCTCGCGGGCCGGACGTTTTTGGTTACGGCCTTCGTGCTCTTCATCTCAGCCTGTAGTAACAGCGGCGCCGGCGTATCGCCAGGCCTGCCGTCGGCGATTCGACCGAGCTCGCGCGTAGCGTCCGAGTTACGGCGCGTCCTGCGCGGCCCGTCGAGCCGCAAGATCAAGCACATCGTCATCATCGTTCAAGAGAACCGCAGTTTCAACGACCTGTTCAAGGGCTACAAGGGCGCCACGACGGCCAGCTACGGCCTCGATTCCTACGGCCAGAAGATCAAGTTGCTGCCGGTTGGGCTGGAAACGAGGTGGGACATCGACCACAGTTCCGGGGCGTTCTTCGCCGCGTGCGACGGCACGGGCAGCATTCCCGGCACCAACTGCAAGATGGACGGCTTCAATAAGGAGTACGTCGGCTGCGGCAGCAGCTGCCCGATCCCGCATCCGCAGTACGCCTACGTGCCGCGCACCGAGACCAAGCCGTACTTCGCCATGGCCAAGGAGTGGGTGCTGGCCGATCAGATGTACGCGTCGAATTTCGACGCGAGCAGCTTTATCTCGCATCAGTACATCATCTCCGGCCAGGCCGAGTCGGCCGTCAACTATCCGGGTGGTCCTTGGGGTTGCCCGGGCGGCAAATACGACACGATCTCGATGGTCGGCCCGCAGCGGCAGATTCCCTACGGCAACGAGGTGGTGTGCTGGGATCCGAACACGCTTGGGGACGAGCTCGACAAAGCCAGCGTGTCGTGGGCCTTCTACGGCGAAATCTACTCCGGCTATCCGTTCATCTGGGTCGCATATCAGGCGATCAACCACATCTACAACGGCCCGGACTGGAGCAAAGACGTGATCAGCCCGCCAAAGCAGATCATCACTGACGTCGCCAACGGCAACCTGCGCTCGGTCAGCTGGGTGACACCCAGCTGGGGCAACTCCGATCATGCGGGCAGCGGCTCGAACACCGGCCCGTCGTGGGTCACGTCGGTCGTCGACGCGATCGGCGAATCGAAATACTGGGACTCCACCGCGATTTTCGTCTTCTGGGACGACTACGGCGGTTGGTACGATCCCGAGCCGCCGGCTTACGCCGACTACGACGGCTTGGGCATGCGCCTGCCAATGCTCATCATCTCGCCCTACGCGCGGCACGGGCGCGTCTCGCACGTGCACTACGAGCACGGCAGCATTCTGAAGTTCGTGGAACAGACCTTCGGTTTGGGCAATCTCGCCGCCAGCGACAAACGCGCGAACTCTCCGGACCCCGCGTTCGACTTCAAGCAGCCGCCGCGCGCGTTCGTGCCGATCCAGGCTCCGTACGATAGGGCGTTCTTCCTGCATCAACCCCCCGACAACCACGTCGTGGACGCCGAATGATGCGCTCCGCAACGCTCTCCGTCGTTGCCGCGGCGCTGGTGCTCGCAGCCTGTAACGCGGGCGGCGGCTCGGGCGCGGCGCCCGGGCTGCCGCTGGCGAACTCAGCTCCGGCTCGCTTCGCGGCGCCGGCCGCCCGCGTCCGGCGCGCGGCGTCGAGCGGCAAGATCCAGCACGTCGTCATCATCGTGCAAGAGAATCGCAGCTTCAATAATTTGTTCATGGGCTATCCGGGAGCGAAGACCAGCAAGTACGGGTACGATACGAACGGCAACAAGATCAAACTGTTGCCTATCGGCTTGGAAACGACGTGGGACATCGATCACAGCTCCGGGGCGTTTTTCGAGGCGTGCAACGGGACCGGCAGCATTCCGGGGACGCGTTGCCGCATGAACGGTTTCAACCAAGAGTGGGTCGGCTGCTATAGCAGCTGTCCGATCCCCCATCCGCAGTACGCATACGTCCCGCGCACCGAGACCGAGCCGTACTTCGACATGGCCAAGGAGTGGGTGCTGGCCGATCGGATGTACGCGTCGAACTTCGACGCGAGCAGCTTCATCTCGCATCAGTACATCATCTCGGCGCAGGCCGAATCGGCCGTCAACTATCCGTACAGCTACTGGGGCTGTCCAGGCGGCCCGAGCGACATGATCGCGAAGGTCGGCCCGCAGCGGCAGATTCCGTCCGGCTACGAAGTTGTGTGCTGGGATCCGAACACGCTGGGCGACGAGCTCGACAAGGCGGGCCTGCCGTGGGCGTTCTACGCGGCCTCGACCACCGATGGCTGGAGCGCGTACCAGGCCATCAACCACATCTACAACGGCCCGGACTGGAGCAAAGACATCATCGCTCCCAACACGCAGTTCTTTAGCGACGTCTCCGCCGGCAAGCTGCGGACGGTGAGCTGGATCACGCCGACCTGCGCCGACTCCGATCACGCGGGCTGCGGATCGAATACGGGGCCCGCATGGGTCACGTCGCTGGTCAACGCGGTCGGCGAGTCGAAGTACTGGGACTCCACCGCGATCTTCGTCTTCTGGGACGACTACGGCGGCTGGTACGATCGCGAACCGCCCGCATACAAGGACTACGACGGGCTGGGCCTGCGGCTTCCGATGCTGATCATTTCCGCATATGCCAAGCAGGCCTATGTTTCACACGTGCATTACGAGCACGGCAGCATCCTGAGGTTCACGGAGGACCAGTTCGGTTTGGGACGGCTGAGCGCCAGCGACACGCGCGCGAACTCGCCGGAGTCTGACGCGTTCGACTTCACCAAGCCGCCGCGCAAGTTCGTGAAGATCCAGGCGCCGCACGATAAGCAGTTTTTCCTGCACCAACCTATCGATCCGCGGATCCCGGACTGGGAGTAACGCAAAGGAGGTCTCGCATGCGCTTCAATCCTCACGCCGGCCGCGCGCTGCCGCTCGCGGCGGCGGCGTATCTGCTGTCGGCGTGCAATGGGGGCGGCGCCGGCGTCTCGCCGGGCTTGCCGGTCGCGAACGCGCTGAGCTCGCACGTAGCGCCGCTCGGCCAGCCCATTGGACGCGGCCCGTCGAAAGGCAAGATCAAACACATCGTCATCATCGTTCAAGAGAACCGCAGTTTCAACGACCTGTTCAAGGGCTACAAGGGCGCCACGACGGCCAGCTACGGCTACGATTCCAACGGCAACAAGATCAAGCTGCTGCCGATTCCGCTCGAGACGAACTGGGATTTGGAACACGACTCGTGGGGCGACATCGCCGCGTGTAACGGAACGGGCAGCATCCCGGGGACGAACTGCAAGAACAACGGCTTCAATCGGGAATCGGTCGGCTGCAACAGCAGCTGCCCGATCCCGCATCCGCAGTACGCCTACGTGCCGCGCGCCGAGACGAAACCGTACTTCGCCATGGCCAACGAGTGGGTGCTGGCCGACAACATGTTCGCGTCGAACTTCGACGCGAGCAGCTTCATCTCGCATCAGTACATCATCTCCGGCCAGGCCGAGTCGGCGGTCAACTATCCCGGCAGCAGCTGGGGCTGCCCAGGGGGAAAGTACGACCAAATCTACACGCTCGGCCAGCAAAGGCAAATTCTCTATAGCAAGCCCGAGGTCGTCTGTTGGGATCCGAACACGCTCGGCGACGAGCTCGACAAGGCCAACGTCTCGTGGGCGTTTTACGGCCAGTTTTACTCGGGGAGCCCGTGGCTGTGGATCGCGTATCAGGCGATCAACCACATCTACAACGGTCCGGACTGGAGCAAAGACATCTTCGGGCCGCCGTCGACGATCCTCAACGACGTAGCCAACGGCAAACTGCGCTCGGTCAGCTGGGTGACGCCGACGTGGACCAACTCGGATCACGCGGGCAGCGGCTCCAACACGGGGCCGTCGTGGGTCACGTCGGTCGTCAACGCGATCGGCGAATCGCAATACTGGGACTCGACGGCGATCTTCGTCTTCTGGGACGACTACGGCGGCTGGTACGATCCCGTGCCGCAGCCCTACGCCGACTACGACGGGTTAGGCATGCGACTGCCGATGCTGGTCATCTCGCCCTACGCTCTTCACGGGCGCGTCTCGCACGTGCAGTACGAGCACGGCAGCATCCTGAAGTTCGTAGAGGACACATTCGGCCTCGGTCGCCTGACCGCCAGCGACACTCGCGCCAACTCTCCGGCGCGTGCCTTCGACTTCAGGCAGGCGCCGCGCCCGTTCGTGCCGATCCAGGCTCCCTACAATAGGGCGTTCTTCCTGCATCAGCCGCCCGACAACCACGTCGTCGACGCAGAATGATGCGGCGCGCAACGCTCTTCGTCGTTGCCGCGACGCTGCTGCTCGCAGCATGTAACGGTGGCGCCCCGAGCGTGTCGCCTGGCGTGTCGTCCGGGCGTCCTCTTCCACGGAGCCCGTCCCGTGCGGAGTCGAGGGGCTCAGCGCTCGGGCTGTCGAGCGGCAAGATCAAGCACGTCGTCATCATCGTGCAGGAAAACCGCAGCTTTAACAATCTCTTCTACGGCTACAAGGGCGCCACGACTGCCAAGTACGGCTACGATACGTACGGGCACAAGATCAAGCTGCTTCCGATCCCGCTCGAGACGACCTGGGATCTGCAGCACGACTCGTACGGCTTCATCGCCGCCTGCAATGGGACGGGCAGCATGCCGGGCACAAACTGCCGGATGAACGGCTTCAATCAGGAGGGGGCCAACTGCGGAAGGAGCTGCCCGATCAAGCACCCGCAATATGCATACGTGCCTTACAGCGAGACCAAACCGTACTTCGACATGGCCAAGGAGTGGGTGCTGGCCGATCAGATGTACGCTTCGAACTTCGATGCCAGCAGTTTCGTGTCGCATCAGTACATCATCTCGGGTCAGGCGGAGAACTCTATCAACTATCCCGGAGGCCTATGGGGCTGCCCCGGCGGACCGGGCGACACGATCGCGGAAGTCGGTCCCCAGCGCGGGCCGGACGGCTACGAGGTGGTGTGTTGGGATCCGACGACGCTCGGCGACGAGCTCGACAAGGCCAGTATGTCGTGGGCCTTTTACGGTGAAATGTACTCGGGTAATCCCTTCATCTGGATGGCGTATCAGGCCATCAACCACATCTATAACGGTCCGGATTGGAGCAAAGACATCATCGCCCCGCCGTCGCAGATACTGAACGACGTCGCGAACGGCCACCTGCGCACGGTCAGCTGGGTGACGCCGACGTGGACCAACTCGGATCATGCGGGCAGCGGCTCGAACACGGGACCGTCGTGGGTCACGTCGGTCGTTAACGCGATCGGGGAGTCAAAGTACTGGGACTCGACCGCGATCTTCGCTTTCTGGGACGACTACGGGGGCTGGTACGATTCCGAACCGCCCGCCTTCGTCGACGTCGATGGCCTCGGCATGCGCCTGCCGATGCTTGTCATCTCGCCGTACGCGCGGCACGGGCGCGTCTCGCACGTGCACTACGAGCACGGCAGCATCCTGAAGTTCGTGGAAGACGCGTTCGGTCTGAGCAGACTAGCGGCCAGCGACACGCGGGCCAACTCGCCGGCACGCGACTGCTTCAATTTCAAGCTGGCGCCGCGGAAGTTCGTGCCGATCCAGTCTCCTTACGACCGGGCGTTCTTCTTGCATCAGCCGCCCGACGACCACGTGGTGGACGCCGAATGATGCGGTACGCAACGCTCTCCGTCGCCGCGGCGTCGCTGCTCGCGGCGTGTAATGGCGCCGGCTCGAGTGTGTCGCCGGGATTGCCTGTCGCGAACCTCGCCGCGGCCTCCGCGAGCGCCTTCGTGCCGTCCGAGCGTATCTTTCCCGGGATCTCGAGCGGCAAGATCAAGCACATCGTGATCGTCGTCCAGGAGAATCGCAGCTTCAACGATCTGTTCCACGGCTTCCCGGGCGCGACGACCGCGAACTACGGCTACGACAGCTCGGGGCAGAAGATCAAGCTCCAGCCCGTCGGGCTGGAGACGTACTGGGACATCGATCACAGCTCCGGGGCGTTCTTCGCTGCGTGCAATGGCACCGGACGCATTCGCGGGACGCACTGCCGGATGAACGGCTTCGACAAGGAGCAGGCGGGCTGCGGCAGTCAATGCCCGATCCCTCATCCGCAGTACGCGTACGCGCCGTACAGCGAGACGAAGCCGTATTTCGACGTCGGCAAACAGTTCGTGCTCGCCGACCGGATGTACGCGTCGAATTTCGATGCGAGCAGCTTCATCTCGCATCAGTACATCATCTCGGGTCAGGCGGAGTCGGCGGTCGACTATCCCGTCAGCAACTGGGGCTGTCCCGGCGGACCCGGCGACGTGGTCCAGGAGGTCGGGCCGCAACGCCAGATTCCCAGTGGCTACGAGGTCGTCTGCTGGGATCCGAACACGCTCGGCGACGAGCTCGACAAGGCGCACGTCTCCTGGGCGTACTACGCGGTCGGGTATTCGAGCGGGAGTCCCGGCATCTGGAGCGCCTACCAGGCGATCAACCACATCTACAACGGCCCCGACTGGAAAAGCGACGTAATCACTCCCCCGTCGCAGTTCCTCACCGACGTTTCGAGCGGCAAGCTGCGCTCGGTTAGCTGGGTTACGCCGACGTGGCCGAACTCCGATCACGCCGGCAGCGGCTCGAAGACGGGTCCGTCGTGGGTCGCGTCGCTCGTCAACGCGGTCGGCGAGTCGAAGTACTGGAAAACGACCGCCATGTTCATCTTCTGGGACGACTACGGCGGCTGGTACGATCCGGAGCCGCCCGCCTACAAAGACTACGACGGCCTCGGTATGCGGTTGCCGATGCTAGTCGTGTCGCCCTATGCGAAAAAGGGGTACGTCTCACACGTGCACTACGAGCACGGCAGCATCTTGAAGTTCGTGGAAGACACGTTCGGCTTGGGAAGACTGGCTGCCAGCGACTCGCGGGCCAACTCTCCAGCACGCTATTGCTTCGATTTCAGCGCGCCGCCGCGAAGGTTCGTGAAAATCTACGCGCCGTACGATCGCGACTTTTTCCTGCATCAGCCGCCGGATTATCATATCCCGGACGCGGAATAGCGCGGGCGCGATGAAGTTCGGAATCTTGCCGATTGCCGCCGCGGCGCTGACGCTCGCCGGCTGCGGCGGCGGCTCGGCCGCGTCGCCGGGGCCGCCGGTCGCGATCGGACCGCAGTCGCGTACCTTCGTGCCGCGGGGCGGCGAGCGCGGGCCTTCGAGCGGGAAGATCCAGCACGTCGTGATCATCGTGCAAGAGAATCGCAGTCTCAACAACCTGTTCTACGGCTTCCCCGGCGCGAGAACGGTGCGCTACGGCTACGACTCGCACAACAAGCGCGTCAAGATCGCGCCGATCCAGTTCGAAACGCACTGGGACGTCGGCCACGGCTCGAAGGATTTCTTCCAGGCGTGCAACGGCACCGGACGCATTCCCGGTACCGACTGCCGGATGAACGGCTTCGACAAGGAATACGCGGGCTGCGGACCGTGCCCGGTTCCGCATCCGCAATACGCGTACGTGCCGGGCAGCGAGACGAAGCCCTACTTCGACATGGGCAAGCAGTACGTGCTGGCCGACGAGATGTTCGCGTCGAACTTCGACGGGAGCAGCTTCGTCTCGCATCAATACATCATCGCGGGTCAGTCGGAATCGTCGGTCGACTGGCCGTTTTCGGCGTGGGGCTGCCCGGGCGGACCGAGCGACAAAGTTGCGATCGTCGGTCCGCAGCGCCAGGTCCCCGACGGCTTTGAGGTCGCCTGCTGGGATACCACGACGCTCGGCGACGAGCTCGACAAGGCCGGGCTCTCGTGGGGATTCTACACGTCCCAGTGGGACGTGGACGGCGGCGTCTGGAGCGCTTATCAGGCCATCAACCACATCTATAACGGTCCCGACTGGGGCAAAGACGTCATCACGCCTCAGACCGACTTCTTGGACGACGTCTCGAAGGGAAAACTGCGCGCCGTGAGCTGGATCACGCCGACTTGCGCCAACTCGGACCACGCCGGCTGCTTCTCGAACACTGGCCCGTCCTGGGTCGCTCAGCTCGTCAACGCGGTCGGCGAGTCGCAGTACTGGGACTCAACCGCGATCTTTGTCTTCTGGGACGACTACGGCGGCTGGTACGATCCGCAGCCCCCGAAGTACCTCGACTACGACGGGCTCGGGATACGCATCCCGATGCTGATCTTGTCGGCGTACGCGAAGAAGGGCCACGTCTCGCACGTGCACTACGAGCACGGCAGCATCTTGAAGTTCGTGGAGGACACGTTTGGGCTCGCGCGACTCTCTGCGAGCGATAGTCGCGCCAATTCGGTTAAAGACGCGTTCGACTTCTCGAAACCGCCGCGCGCCTTCGTACCGATTCAAAGTCCTTACGATCGCGCCTATTTCATGCACCAGCCGGTCGATCTCCGGGCTCCGGACCCGGAGTAATATGAGAACCACGCCCTGCGTTGCGCTTGCGGCGCTGTGTCTCTCGGCGTGCGGACCGAGCGCCGTGTCCGGCTCCGCGCCGGCCCTGCCCGTCGCGGGCTCCGCGCGCGCGGTCGCTCCCGATCGCGCCATTGGGCGCGGGCCCTCGCGCGGCAAGATCAAGCACGTCGTCATCCTCGTTCAAGAGAATCGGAGCCTGAACAACTTGTTCTACGGCTTCCCGCGCGCCAAGACGGTGAGCTACGGCTTAGACTCAAACAACAAAAAGATCAAGATTCGGCCGCTGAGCATCGCGACGTGGTGGGACATCGACCACAGCGCGGGCTCGTTCCTCAAGGCGTGCGACGGAACGGGCAGCATTCCGGGCACTGACTGCAAGATGAACGGCTTCAACCTCGAGCCCGTGGGCTGCGGCCGGGCGCAGCCAAAGTGTCCGATTCCCGAACCGCAGTACAGTTACGTGCCGCACTCCGAGACGAAGCCGTACTTCGACATTGGCAGGCAGTACGTGCTCGCGGATCAGATGTACGCGTCGAACTTCGACGCCAGCAGCTTCGTCTCGCATCAATACATCATCGCGGGTCAAGCCGAGTCGAGCGTCAACTATCCGTTCAGCGCGTGGGGCTGTCCGGGCGGACCGAGTGACATGATCGGCACGGTCGGTCAGCAGCGGCAGTTTCCGACCGGCTACGAAGTCGCATGCTGGGATCCCACCACGCTCGGCGACGAGCTCGACCAGGCGGGTATCTCATGGGCCTTCTACACGGCCACGATCAACGGAGACGAAGGCATCTGGAGCGCTTACCAGGCGATCAATCACATCTACAACGGTCCGGATTGGGGCAAGGACATCATCACGCCGCAGACGCAGTTCTTCAGCGACGTCTCGAACGGCAATCTCCGCGCGGTCAACTGGATCACGCCCACGTGGGAGAACTCCGACCACGCCGGCAACAAATCGACGACCGGCCCCTCCTGGGTCGCGTCGGTCGTCAACGCGATCGGCGAATCGAAGTACTGGGACTCAACCGCGATCTTCGTCTTCTGGGACGACTACGGCGGTTGGTACGATCCGGAGCCGCCGGCGTATAAAGACTACGACGGTCTCGGCGTTCGCATCCCGATGCTGGTCGTTTCAGCCTACGCGAAAAAGGGCCACGTGTCGCACGTGCCATACGAGCACGGGAGCATCCTCAAGTTCGTCGAGGACACGTTCGGCCTGGCCAGGCTGGCGCCGAGCGATTCGCGCGCCAACTCGCCCGCGCGCGATGCCTTCGATTTCAAGGATCCGCCGCGGTCGTTCGTGCGAATCGAGAGCCCTTACGACAAAGGCTACTTCAAACGTCAGCCTACCGACCACCGCGTCCCCGACGCGGAGTAACTCCTAGCGCGCCTTAACCTTACTTCCCGACACGACCGCGGTGAAGCCGTGGCGAACGTTTTGGGAGTCCAGGTACCACCCGGCGATCGCATGCTGGGCGTTCATGCTGGTGATGACGGTGGTGCCGGCCGCCTGTGGTTCGTCCACTGACTGCCAGAACTGCCCGCTCGCACTCGTCGGGTTGGTGAGGACGAAGCCGTGGGTGGCACCGCTGCTGTCCACGTATGATCCCACGACCTGCTCCACGAAGTCGAGTCCGTATGCCGTCGTGCTCGTCGCTCCCGGATAGGAGAACGTCGTGTATACGCCGCCGCGTAAGAACCAGCCTTTGATGGCGCCGCCGTTGGTCGTTTCGACGCCCGCGACATCGCCGCGCAGGTTGACGGTGGTCGCCTGCGCGCTCCGCGCGCTGGGCGGCGCGAGCGGCGTGTACCTATTTTGCGTCGCGATAAGTTCGAAGGGTACGTCGTTGCCGTAGTCGTCCTCGTAGAAGCCGACGGCGATGTCCGTGCCGTTGATGCAGAGCAACTGGTCGATGAACTGGGGCTCTTTTGGAGTCTTGGGGTCCTTGTAGAAGGTGAAGATGCCTTTGTTCTCCACCCATCCCAACGTGTTGTGCTGCTTCGTGTTGTCGAGGAAGTAGCCCGCGCGCAGATGGTCCGTGCTCATCGACTGGAGGTACGTGTCGACGGCTCCCGGGTAGTCGACTTGCCGGAACTTCGTATAGGGCGGCATCGTGATCCAGCCGTGACTCGGATCGGACTGCGAGCCGCTGCCGTAGTTGCCGGAGATCGACCCGAGCTGGTTGATGCTCGTGGCCTCGTTGAACTGGCTGCTGCCCGGGTCGTCCACCGTCTGAAACTGGAAGTCGTAGGGCGTCGGCTTCGCCTTGGTGGCTGGGCTAGCCGCCCCGGATCTCAGGCCCGAGGTGCCCTGGAGTGGAGGTCCGACGGGCGAGGGGCCGCTACAGGCCGCCACGGCGGCGGCGCAGACGGCGATGACCAAAGCGGCATACTGCCCCTTACGCGTCTGGAGAAAGGAGTAAGACATGTTGAAGATCCTCTGAAAATGAATGAGAAGAACGGTGGGGGGGCCCCACGACCAAGGTCGCGTTCATTCTAGGACATCGAAGGAGGCGCTGGGCCTCTAGCCTTGTTTGAATGGCACTCATCGTTCCGCTAGGTTTGTTGATAGTGATGCAAAGTTTGCCAAGCGGCCCTATCCTTGGAGGCGTTTTGGTACTAGTATATTCGTACTATCACTTGTGCTTCCTGGCGCCTCCTGGCGTTGAAAGGTAAGACGAATGCGTAAGACCATCGTGGCGGTCTCCCTTGCGCTCGGCGCGGCTATTCTCGGCGGATGCGCCGGGGGTAGCATGAGCGGCGGGTCTCTCCTCCCGGCTGCCAGCCAACTCCACTCACTCGACTCCGTCGGGGGTGGCATACCCAAACCGGCGCTGAGGATGCACCAACTGGATTCGGTCGGCGGTGGTATACCCAAACCGGCGCTGAAGATGCATCAGGGTGACTCGGTCGGTGGTGGTTTACCTAGGTAGCACGGAGGCTAACTCGGACCCACAATAGAAAAGCCGCCGTCCGGCGGGTTACCACCGGCGCCCTGGCATCACGCTCTGTCATCCACTACACGGGGACTAATGCTGACAACCGTTAGACAAGCTCGTCCGGTCTTCGACCACGACGACTTCAACAGCGCACTCAAGGCTGCGGACTATGAACGCTGCCGTGAGCTCATTGCGGCCGGCGACACGCTGGATGCCGCGCTCGCGGCTGCTCGACTGGCGATCCGCGAACGCCGATTCGTTGACGTCATTGGCGCGCTCTCGGACTTTCCTGCCGCATCGCCTGCCATGCGTGCGGAGCGCGACGTGCTGCTGGGTGCGGCACTCGGCTCGACCAGGGACTACGTCGCAGGGCGCAGGCTCATCGATCGCGCGCTCAACGATCTCGCACCAGGCGATCCGTTCTACGACGAAGCCTTCTATCAGAAGGCGGCGATTGCGTGGATGCAGCACGAGCATCGCGAGGCGGAAGACGCCGCCAACGTGCAGCTCAATTCCACCGATCCGAACAATCGCGCGCGGGCTCGTATCATTCTTTCCTGGATCGCTTTGCGCCGCGGCGAGGTCTTGAAGCAGGTCGATGAACTGCAGAAGGCGCTCGACGAGCTCGACGTCGCGTCTGAGCCCGATCAATATTTCCGCGCCAACGCGCTGTTCACGCTGGCGCTGCTGTGCCGCGAGCTGCAGCTGCGCGACGTCGCCGAGCGCGTGCGGAGCATCTTCGATGCGATGCCGTGGACGCCGGGCCTCCAGTTGGCGCGGTTTCAGATCACGCGCTTCATCGCGGCGATGGAGGAACTGGAGGGGAACGAACTCGCCGCGTTCGCCGGCTTCAAGAAGGCGATGCGCCTCGCGCCGTCCGAGCACTGGAGCGTCCTGTGCTTCCTCGATCGCGCGTTGCTGGCGAAGAACACCGGCGAGACTGCATTCGCGGCGGAGCAGCTCCAGGAGGCGCATGAGATCGCACAACGGCTCTCGTGGAACGACGTCACCGGCGAGGAACGCTCGGCATTGCTCGTACTCGCGGAGCTGTTCGCACATGAGAACGCGGCGATAGCCGAGCAATACCTCGCGCGTTTCCGGTCGCTGGGGTCCACGGTGATCCCGTTGCTCTCGTACGGCACCGACCCGCGCGTGCGCGGCTTCGAAGCGTACTCGCAGGGTGTCGCGTGGCTGCGCCTCGGCGACGCACAGGAAGGCAAGGCGGCGCTCACCGAGGCCTGGGACATCTTTGAAGATTTCAACTACGCGTGGCGCGCCGCGCTCTGCGCGCTCGGACTGTTCGAGGCCACGCGGGATCGACGATGGGTGCATCGCGCGGCTCGGAAGATCGACCCGTGGCCGCGCAGCTGGATCGCGCGCCGAATTGCCGAGGCGAGTAGCGCGGCGGTCGTGCCGTTGGACCGCATTCCACCCGCAAAACGTGAGGTGTTGGAGCTCGTGCGTGCGGGCCGGCGGAACTCTGAGATCGCGCGAGTGCTCGGACGAAGTCCGCACACCGTGCGCAATCAGCTCGCTCAGCTCTTTCAGACGTTCAACGTGAAGAGCCGCGCGGAGCTGGTGGCAGTGCTTTCCCGGCCGGTCGTCCCGCTCATCCGCCGCACGAACTAGCCAATTAAGAAGACGACCAACCCGTGGAGGGTAACGCGCTTCCAACGGGGACGGTCGTCTTTTTGTTTTCCGACATCGAAGGCAGCACGCGCCGCTGGGATACGGCGGGCGAGGCAATGCGCGATGCGGTGCGACGGCACGACGAGATCCTCCGCGACGAGATCGAGCGGCGCCGCGGATACGTCTTCAAGACGATCGGCGACGCATTCTGCGCCGCGTTCTGGACGATCGGCGACGCCCTAGAATCGGCCGTCGAGATCCAGCGCCGGCTCGGACGTGAAGATTTCGCCGCGGTCGCGGGGCTCGCGGTTCGCATCTCCATAGGAGCCGGCGACGCCGACGAGCGCTCCGGCGACTACTTCGGTCCCGCGGTAAACCGCACGTCGCGCCTGCTCTCGGCGGGAAGCGGCGGACAGATTCTGCTCGCGGGTTTCGCCGGGGATCTCGCGCGCGCGACGCCGTCGCCCGGGATAACGCTGCGCGATCTCGGGACGCTTCCGCTGCGGGGACTGCGCGAACCCGAACGCGTCTATCAGGCGATTGCGACGGGATTGCGCTCCGACTTCAACCCGCTGCGCGCGCTGCAGACGCCGCCGAACAATCTCCCGCGCCAGATCACGAGCTTCGTCGGCCGATACCGCGACGTCGCGCGGGTCGAGGCGCTCGCAGAAGCGGGCGCGATCGTGACGATCGTCGGCGCCGGAGGAATCGGGAAGACGCGGTGCGCGCTAGAGGTAGCGGCCGGCCGCCTCAACGACGAGAGAGACGGCGCGTGGTTCGTCGACCTGTCGGCGCTCGACGACTCCGCGCTCGTTGCGGGCGCGATTCTCTCTGCGCTGGGAGCACAGGCTTCGCCCGGCCGAGAGCCGATGGACGACCTTCTCGACTACTTGGCGCAGCGCGAGCTGCTGCTCGTGCTGGACAACTGCGAACAACTCATGGCGGGTGTCGCCGCAATCGTGGCCGCGGTGATCGCGCGGTGCAGGGGGATTCGCGTGCTCGCGACGAGCCGCGAGCCGCTCGACATCTCGGGCGAGCGCGTCTACCGTTTGTCGTCGCTCGATCTCGAATCGGCCGTCGAGCTCTTCACGGATCGGGCGTGCGCGGCGGAGCCAGACTTTGACGCCGCCGCGCACGCCGACTCGATAAAAGCGATCTGCGCGCGTCTGGACGGCATGGCGCTCGCGATCGAGCTGGCCGCCGCTCGCGTGCGGGCAATGTCGATGCCGGAGCTCGCGGGCCGCCTGCAGCTGCGGACGCTGGCGGGCGGACGCGACCGGCGCCCGAGCCAGCAAACGATGCGAGCGACGATCGACTGGAGCTACGATCTGTTGCCGGCCGATCAACAGCGCTGCTTACGCTGCTGTGCGCTCTTCGCGGGCGATTTTTCGCTGGACGTTGCAAGCGCCGTCTGTGGCGACGACGCCGATCCTTGGGGCGTGCCCGACCGGCTTGCGTCGCTGGTCGATAAGTCGCTCGTCGTTCTCGAGCCGGGCGCGCCGGATCGGCGCTACCGCTTGTTGGAGCCGATCCGGCAGTACGCGGAAGAAAAGCTGCTCGCGGGCGGGGAGACCGCCGAGATCGCGCGGCGCCACGCGAACGCATTCGCGGCGCTGGCGCGCGCGGCGTATGACGAGTGGGACCAGGGCCCGCGCTCCGATTGGCTCGCCCGTTTGCAACGAGATCTCCGGAACTTTCGGGCCGCGCTCGGCTGGACCGTCGGGGAAGGAAATGACCCCGATGCGGGCGCGCGCCTCGCGGCCGACACGACGCCGATGTTCCTGCGCCTTGCCCTGCTGTCGGAGGGCTGCGAATGGTGCGAGCGCGTTCTCGCAGCCGAATCGCCGCTGCCCCGGGCAGTCGAGGCTCGCCTGCGCTACGGACTGTCGATGCTCTACAGCAATGTCGGCGCGAATAAGAAAGTGCTCGAGCAGGCGCTCATCGCGGTCTCACTGTATCGCGAGGCTGGGGACGCGCGTGGACTGACTCAAGCGCTATCGCAGGTCGCGTCGCGCTACGCGCTGCAGGGCCGCTACGAGGACGCGCGGGCTGTTGCGGAAGAAGCGCTGCGGCTGGCCGGCGAGATCGGCGATCGGCGGCTGTTGGCCGATACGCTGCGCCGCTGCGCGCAGGCGTTCGGCAGCGAGGGTGACGAGGCGGTCCGTGTGCGCTACGAGCAGAGCGTCGCGCTTTTCCGCGCGCTCGGCCGGGATTATGAGACCGCACGCGCGCTGGAATGGTGGTCGCAATGGGAAGCGGAAACTGCCGGCGACTTCCGGGCCGCCGCCGAGCTGATGCTCGAGGCGAGCCGGCTCGACCAGCGCGACGTGGTGAAGATGTTCACCTTGAACGACGTGGCCGGCTACTTCCTGGCCACCGGCGATCTGGAGCGGGCCGAGCCGATGGCGCGCGAGGCGCTCGCTGCGGCGGCGAAGGCTCACCATCGCGTGCTCACCGCCCTGTCGATCGCGTATGTCGCGGTGATCGAGGCGCGCCGCGATCCCTCACTCGCGGCCCGACTAATCGGCTACGCGGAAGAAGCGTTGCGAGCCGCGGAGTGGCAGCTCGTCCCGTTCGAGCGGAAATTCGTCGATCGGCTCAACGAACTGCTGGCGGACGCGATCGAAAAATCCGAGCTCGCGCGGCTGCTCGCGGCGGGCGCGGCGTTGAGCGAAGAGCAGGCCGTGGCGGAAGCGCTATAAAAGCCTTTCTGCGGCATTCGCCCAGTCGTTCGCGCCGTCGTACGGCGACACGAGCTCGTTCAACTATCCATTGGCGCTCAACATCTACTTTTCGGTGAACGTAAAGACGTAAGACTCCCCTCACTTCATGCTGAAAGGATACCGTACTATGCGATTTCTCCTAACGGGCTGCGCCCTCGCGATTGCTGCGTCGCTCGCATTGCCCCTGTCTGCGAACGCCCAAGCGCTTACCGATCAGATGGCGCCATACAGCTATCTGCTCGGCGCCGCATGGAACTGTACGACCAACGTGCCGGCGATGATGGGACAGCCGGCGCATACCGATCAGGGCACCGCGACGTTTGAGGTCGTGCCCGGCAACGTGATGCACAATCACGTCGTGACGCCGACCTACGCCGGCGACTTCTACCTCGGCTACAGCACGAGAATGAGCTCGTTTTGGCAGACCGCTGCGGACAGCTTCAGCGGGCACGGATTTCTGACGTCGACCGACGGTAAGGTCTACACGGGCACGACCTCGATGGGCCCCATGGGTGCGCAGGAAACCGTCACGTACGCTAAGGTGGCACCGAACAAGGTGACGGTCCATGACGTCGTGACGGGCCAAGGCGCGCAAAACGTGATCGACACCGTCTGCACGCGATAGTTTGAAGGCGCTCCGAGCGCTCGTCGCCCTCGTCTGGGCGCTGGCATCCGCCGTGCCGGCTCCGGCGCAGGTCCTAAACATTCCGGTCGATTCGCGCATCCGGCCGATCGATACGGCGACGCTCTTTCATGAGTTCTTTGCGGATTTCTTTCACGAGAGCGATGGCACGACGTACGTCCAGACGGGCGACATCCCGGCTATGTGGCTGCGCGATTCGGCGGCACAGACGATCCCTTACATCCGTTTCGTTTCGACGTATCCGCAGCTGCATAGGACCTTCTTCGGAGTCATCCAGCGGGACGCGAAGAACATTCTGGTCGATCCGTATGCCGAGGCGTTTAGCGCGAACTATCACGTCTGGGAAGACAAGTGGGAGATCGATTCGCTCGCGTGGCCCCTGTTACTCACCTTCGTCTACTATGCGAACACGCGCGATCGCTCGATCTTCACGCCGACGCTTCACACCGCGCTGCGCAAGATCGTCGCGACGTTGCGGTGCGAACAGCGCCACGGCTCCTGCAGCGGTTATCGCTGGCCGCATCCCGTCCCGTCGCACTCGGGCTACAACCCGTATACGGGCATGATCTGGGACGCCTTTCGGCCCTCCGACGATCCGGTCGCCTATCACTACAACATCCCGCAAAATGCGATCGCGGTCGTCGCGATGCGTCTGCTGACCGCGTTCGCGCGCGACGCATTCAAGGACGGCCAGCTCGCACAGAGCGCGACGACGCTGGCCTCGCAGGTGCAGAGCGGCATCGAGCGATACGGCCGCGTGTACAGCCGGCGCTACGGCGGCTGGATGTACGCGTACGAGACCGACGGCTACGGCCACTCCAAGATGATGGACGACGCCAACATCCCCAACCTCACCGCCCTGCCGTACATCGGCTGGTGTGCCACCAACGATCCCGTCTATCTCACGACGCGACGCTTCACGCTGAGCCCGGACGACCCGTATTACTACGGGGGCAGGTACGCCACCGGACTGGGCAGCTCGCATACGCCGAAGGGATGGGTCTGGCCGCTGGGCATCATCGGAGCCGCGCTGACGGCGACGACGCGACAGACGATCGCGAGCGCGATCGCGATGCTCGACGAGAGCGGTACCCTCAACGGCTTGATGCACGAGTCGATCAATCCCAACAACCCGCAGCAGTTCACGCGCCCGGAGTTCGGATGGGCCAACGCGTTTTGGGCCGACCTACTCTTCCGCACGGTCGCCGGCTATCCGGCGACGCCTCTCGGATTGGTCAGCACGATGGTTCCGGACGAGCGGCAGAGTCAAATTCCCACGATCACGCCGGTTTGGACGCAGGCCACGGATAGATTCAAAATCGTGTATGCGTTAGGCCGCCTGCTCGCACGGGATCCCGCGCCCTAAGAGAGGTTCCTAAAAGTCGTCGTCGGGATTCTGCTGCGCGAGGGGCCGGCGTAAGAAGGAATCGCCGTGCAGAGGCGCCTGTATCGTCTTGAACGGACGCGGCGCGCGCGAGAAGTCGAAGCAATCGAGAAGATCGTCCGCGCGGACGTCGGTCGTACCCAGCGAGCCGAGGTTAAACGTCTCTTCGACAAACTTCAGGATGCTGCCGAACTCGTGCCGCTTGTGCGAAATGTAGGCGGTCTTGGCGTAGGGCGAGACGACGATCAGCGGGACGCGAAAGCCGAGTTCGTACGAGTTGTACTGCGGGGGCTTCACGTGCTCGTACCATCCGCCCCAGTCGTCCCAAGTGATGAAGATCGCAGTGTTGTTCCAGTACGGGCTCTTCCCGATCGTGTTGACGATCCAGGCGACCCAGGACGGTCCCGAGCCGTTGTTTCCCGGGTGATCGGAATCTTCGAGGGTCGGCGTAACCCAGACGACGTTCGCGAGCTGGCCGCCAGTGATGGCGTTGATCACTTTTTCCGGCGGCTCGATTACGTGTTTGCGGTAATCTCCGCCGTCTCGGATGTGCTGAATCGCGTCGAAGGCGTTCCACAGCCCGGCTCCGTTCCTTTGCTGGTAGTAGGACCAGGTTAGCGCCTTCACCGCGAGCAGGTCGCTGAGCGCCGGCCGTTCGAAACACGGAAAGACCTGGCGCGTTTCGCGGCCGTAAGGATCGATCAACGCAACGAGCGATCCGGACGGCGAGTCGCAACCGCCCGTGAACGTCCCCTGCGGCGTCTTTGGATTTTCGGCCGCGCGTAGCGGCGAACCCTGTGAGATCGTCGACGTACCGCTCACGATGTACTGGTGGGCCGGAAAACTCGGCCCCTGATTCGTTTGGAACATCCGATCGGCAAACGCGTACTGCTCGGCCAGCGAGAAGTACGGCTGCACCTCGTTCTGCGGAACGTACGCGTACGCGCGCACGTCTTTGGGAGGGCATTGCACTCCACGCGAGCAGTTCGATTTCGCGAGGTTGAAGCCGTTGAGCGCACCGTTCGCGTACTCGGTCAGGAAGTTGCTGTGCTGGTGCGAGATGTCGTAGCGCTCCGTCAGCGGGATCGGCTGCAGCTGTACTTGTTGTCCGTGGGAGTTGTAGCCGTAGTTCGCCGTGTCGGCTCCCGGAAGGCCATGAAAGAGGTTGTCGACGGAACGGTTCTCTTGAAAGATGATGACGACGTGCTGGATCTTCGACCGCGGGCCGGTTACCGCGGCGGGAAGCACAGCCGGCGCGGCGCCGCTGCTTGCCTGTTGGTGCAGCGAGCACCCGGCCAGCGCAATAAGTAAGAAGAGCTCTACAAGCGGCGCTCGCCTCATGCCGTAACCTCCGAGTTTTGTGATGACGCAGCTTTCGGGGGCCTTGCTGCAGCTCCTCGGCCTTCGTAGCGTTGCTTTTCGCCAAGCTCTGTGATACAAAGTTAAGAGATGGAGTTGCAACGCGCCCTTTCCGACCTCGCGGAAGTCCGCGAGCGCCTCGCGCACCTTCAGCGCTTCGAGGGCTATTCCGGCGCGGCGGCCGCGGCGAGCGGTCTCGGCGCGCTCGTGGCCGCGGCCGTCCAGCAGCGTCTCGTGCCGTTGCCGCGGACCGAGGATGCGTTTCATACGTATCTCGCCATCTGGCTGAGTTGCTTGGCCGTCGGACTCGCGCTCAACTACGGCGCGGCGGCGGCATGGCTGCTCAAACATCGCGCGCCCGGCGAGAGGAGCCGCTTTCGCACGGCCGCGATCTCGATCGCGCCGAGCATCGTGTTGGGCGGCGCGCTGAGCCTCGCGCTCATCGATCACGCCGCGTATCTCTTGCTCCCCGGGACGTGGTTCGCGTTTTACGCAATGGGGCTCTTTGCATCGCGCGGAGCGATACCGGCTTCCACAATGGCGATTACCGTCGGGTTTGCCGCACTCGCGCTCGTCTTTCTCGTCACGCCGCTGACCGCGCAGGCGCTCGCGTGGTGGGTAATGCCGATCGGCTTCGGGATCGGCCAGCTGTGCATCGGCTATCTCATCTGGCGCGAAAGGGCGTAGATGTCGAATCAAGCGCCGTTTTCATATCCCGGGCTCGAGCGCATCTTTCACGAGCGCGGACGCCTCGCGATCTGCACGTGCCTGACCGCGCACCCGGATGGGCTGAGCTTCACCGAGCTGCAGGGCGCCTGCGACTTGACCGACGGCAACTTGAACCGGCATCTCCACGCGCTGGCCGAGGTCGGAATCGTGGCGACGGACAAGCAGCGCGGCGCCGGCCGGCCGCTGAGCATCTATCGCATCACCAAGCGCGGGCGTCAGCGATTCCTCGCGTACGTGGACGAGCTCGAGTCGGTCGTGCGCGACGTCCACGAGCGCTCCTTGGATGCGGCCCCGAAGGCGAAGCTGGCGACGACGTGACGCCGCGGCACGTAGCGATCATCATGGACGGCAACCGGCGCTGGGCACGCGAGCGAAACCTGCCGGTCGCGTGCGGCTACCGGCGCGGCATTGCGGCGCTGCGCCGAACGCTGCGAGCGGCGCGCCGTGCGCAGATCCCGATCGTCACTGCGTATGCCTTCTCGGAAGAGAACTGGAACCGGCCGATGGCCGAGGTCAACCTTCTGATGTCTCTGTGCGTTCGCGCGGCGCGCCGCGAGCTGCGAGCGCTCGCGAACGAGGGCGTGCGCGTGCGGCTCTGCGGGCGCGAGGATCGGTTGCCGGCCGCCGCTCGCACGGCGCTGGCGGAGCTGGTCGCGCGCACGAGCCGCAACACCGCGTTGACGCTCAATCTGGCGATCGACTACGGCGGACGGCGCGAGATCGGCGACGCAGTGCGAGCTCTGGTCCGCGAGGTCAGCGCGGGGCTGCGCGACGTAGATTCTATCGACGAGGCCGCCGTCGGCAGCCGGCTCTACACCGCGGGCCTGCCCGATCCGGATCTCGTCATCCGCACCGGCGGCGAGCTGCGTCTCTCCAACTTCATGCTGTTTCAGGCGGCGTACGCCGAGTTTTGGGCGACCGAAACCTTTTGGCCGGACTTTGGCGAGGCGGAGCTGCAGGCCGCGCTCGCGGATTTCGCCGCGCGGCAGCGCCGCTACGGCACTTAGCGAAAATGCTGCGCGATAAAGTCGATCCAGTAGTGAAAGGCGTCGACGGTCCGCACGGGATCGTTGGGAACGTGACCCTGGACAGGCCAAACGCGTAGCGTCGCAGGCTTGCCGTTGTCGCGTAGCGCGCGCCAATACATGGAGGACGTAGCGAACGGGTCGCGATTGTCGCCGATGTCGGAGAGAATGAGTACCGGCGTGGTTACGTCGCGGGCGTACCAAACCGACGATGCGGGGCGCCATTCCGCCGCGTTGCCGCCGACGAACGGCGATCCGTGGAAGAGATCGGCGTGGCTGTCGTCGGCCGTTCCGTAATCGGTGGTTCATCGGCGCGCCGGTCGTCGTCCCATACGACGCGCGAGATCACGAGTGCGGCCGTCTTCCCATCCGGCGAGATCGCGGGGGCGTGCAGCGTCACGAGCGACCGACACGGGCAGTACGCTCGCCGCGCCGATCAGCGCGAAGGCAATTCCTCTCGGCGTCATCACACCAGCATAGCAGGACCGTGCGAGATCGAGAAAATGTTCGGCACAGACGGTTGTTGAAGCGGTTGGCATGATCGAACGCCGTCGCTTTTTGTTGGCGCTCTGGGCGTGGGGATTCGGACCGGCGCTGCTCGGAGCCGATCGCGCGGGCGCGCCCGGCGCGTCCTTGGAGCCCCTGGCCGGCGCGCTCGTGCTCAGCGGCGGCGGTGCGCGCGGGGCGTACGAGGCCGGAGTCGTCGGCGGGCTGGCGGCACGTGGAGGCGTGCGCGACGGTCAGCGGCTGCCGCCCTACGAGGTCGTCTGCGGAACCTCGATCGGCGCGCTAAACGGCTGGTTCGTCGCAACGGGCCAGTACGAGAAGCTGCGCGAGCTTTGGTACGGCATAAGCCGCGAAAAGCTGATTCAGGCGAAGTCGCGCTACGCCGCGCTGCGCGATTCGCAGAGCGGACTGTTGGACCGCGCGGGCTCCGCGCTGAGCCTTATTGCCCTCGTGCGCGATCAGCGCGGGCTCTTGCAGAGCGAGCCGGTTCGCGATTGGATCGCGCGCAACGTCGATCCCGCGGTTCCGCTGCTCGTTCCGCTCCTGTGGGGCGTGACGAATCTGGCGCAGCAGCGGCCCGAGTATTTTTACGTCACGCCCGAGGGAAGCGGCGCAGAGCTCCCGCGCAAGGTCGTCAACGCGCTGCATATCTTGCTTGGGCCGCAGACCGTCGTCCGCGAGGCGACTGCGGATCTCTTACACGACGCGATCTTCGCTTCGTCGGCGCTTCCTATCGCCTTCGATCCCGTGATCATGCCGGGTCCGGACGGAGTGCCGGCTCCGTACTGCGACGGGGGTATTGCGACCAACTCGCCGGTCGGCGTCGCCCACGCCGTCGCCACATCGGCGGACGTCGTCCTGCTCGACCCGCCCTTCGAGGCGAAGACCGATTATCACGACGCCGTCGAGATTGCGTTCGGCGCCTATGGGACGATGCAGCGCAAGATCATCGAGGTCGAGATGCGCAACGCATACTTTCAATCCGTCGGGAAGCGCGCCATCGAGGGCATATCGCCGTCCGAGGTCTCGCGCGTGACCCGGAACAACCCGCTGCTGGCGACGTTCATGCACTCCGTCACGGCGACGGAGCTGCGTTACATCCGGCCCGAGCAGACGCTTCCGCTGGGCGTCGTCGGCTTCAACGACGAGGTCGGCATCGGCAAGGCCTATCGCCAGGGTTGGGAGGACGTCGGCAGCCGCGGATTCGTTGACTACGACTGGAGGACGTTTCAGCTATGAAGGCAGTATTCGTGACGATCGCCCTCGCGCTGAGCGCAACGTTTGCGGCCGGCGCGCAAACGCTCATTCATCACGCCGCCTCGAGCAACGCCGCGGCGCAGGCGGCATTCGACCGCGGCCTGCTCGACTATTACGCCTACAATCCGGAGGCCGCGGAGCACGAGTTCTATACGGCGGCCGATCTCGACACGCACATGGCGATGGCGTATTGGGGTATCGCGCTAAGCAACGCACCGAACCTCAACGTGGACGCGACCGACGACCGTGACGAACAGGCACGGGAGGCCATCCAGCAAGCGAAGGCGCTGGAGCGGTACGCGTCCGCCGAGGATCGCGCGCTCATCGACGCGGCGGCGGCGCGCTTCGACGCCAAACCGAAGACGTCGCCTGACGCGCTGCTCGTGAACTATCGCGACGCGTTGCGGCGCATCGCACTCGCCTACCCCGACGATCCGGACGCTGCCGCGCTCTACGCCGAAGCGGCGCTCTACGTCGCGTTTGGCCACGGGGGCCGGGGCGTGACGGTTGCCCAACGCGCGGCGCGGGTTGCCCGCGTCGCAGCGCTGCTGCCGCTCTTCCAGGCCGACCTCGCGAACTTTCCACAGCACGTCGGCTTGTTGCATTTTTATATTCACGCGGCACAGATGGCCGGGAATTCGCAGGCCGCCGTCACCACCGCGCGTCGGCTCGCGGCGTTCAACCTTCCCTCGGAAGACTCGCACCTCACGCACATGCCGGGACATACGTTCTTCGACGTCGGTCTGTACGAGGAGGCGCTGAACGTGGGAGAGCGCTCCGTGGCGATGGACTTCGCCGCCTTTGCGTGCTGTCATCCGGGATACTACAGCGCGCCGCGGTATTACCACGACCACAACGTGGACTTTCTGCTCTACGCGTTGACGGAGACGGGCCACTTGTCGGAGGCGATAACCGTCGCGCGCCGCGAGGACGATCCGGTGTTCATCGCGCGCCAGCTCGTCGCCGACCGGCAGTGGCGGGACGTGTTGGCACTGCCCTACACGAAGGGAACGACCGGGACGATGCCGTTTGCGCGCGGACTCGCGTACGTCAAGCTCGGCAACATCGCGCTGGCGCGCGAGTCGCTCGGCGATATTCCCAAACATCCGGACGATCCGTATGCTGCGGCGCTGTACGATGCGATGCGCGCCACGCTCGAGGCCGAGATCGCGCTGTCGAGCCACGACGATGCCGCGGCCCTAACGCTGCTGACGCGCGCGTCCGCGGCGGCGAGCGTCGCTAAGGGCCTGGGCGAGGAGACGCCGGGACTCTACTACTACTCCCCGCACATGGCGCTAGCGCAGCTCGCGCTGCGGCTGGGTAAGCGCGACGTCGCGAGATTAGCCTTGCAAGCCGAGCTCACGGCGAGCCCGCGTTCCCCGGCGGCTACGGCGGCGCTGGCGCAGCTCGCGACGTCACACTAGGCTCGGGGTGGTTTATCTAGATGAGGAAGCCGTTCGATCGCGCTTGCGTTGGGACGAGCTGATCGATGCGATGGAGCGCGCGCTCGCGGATTTCTCGAGCGGCGCGGTCATCCAGCCCGTGCGCACGATACTGACGATCGAGGAACGCCGCCGCTACCTGGGCGTCATGCCGGCGGTTGCCGGCGACGTGATGGGCGTGAAGTTCGTGTCGTTCTATCCGGTCAACGCGGGCACGGAGCGGCACACGCACAACGCGACGATCGTGCTCTATGAAACGGACACCGGCCTGCCCCTGGCGGTCATGGACGGGCGCCTCATCACGGAGATGCGCACCGCCGCGGTCTCGGCGGCGGCCACGCGCCGGCTGGCGCCGAAGGAATGCCGCGTGCTCGCGCTGCTCGGCAGCGGGGTGCAGGCCCGCGCGCATCTGCACGCGCTCGGCAGGGTTCGCACGTTTTCCGAAGTGCGCGTCTGGAGCCGCACCGCGGAGCACGCTGAGCGGTTCGCGCGCGAGCACGGCGTGACGGCCGTCGATCGCCCCGAGTCGGCCGTGCGGGGCGCGGACGTGGTCGTGACGGCAACGGCGGCGCGTGAGCCGATCCTCGAGGGCTCTTGGCTGAAGCCGGGTGCGCACGTGAACGCCGTCGGATCGTCGCGGCCGGATTGGCGTGAGCTCGACGACGAGGCGATGGCCAACGTCGTCGTCGTCGATTCGCGCGAGGCGGCCGCGGCCGAAGCCGGCGACGTGCTGATCGCGAAGGCGCCGATCTACGCCGAGATCGGCGAGATCTTGGCCGGCGTCAAAACGGTCTCGCCGTCCGCGACCACCGTATTCAAATCTCTCGGGCTCGCGGTCGAAGACATCGCCGCGGCAAAGCTCGTCGCGCAGGCCGCGTCGCCTGAGGACCAGTAATGGAGGTGATCTAATGTGTCGCAACATCAAGATTCTGCACAACTTCGCGCCGCCCGCGACGGACGATGAGATCCGCGCATCTGCGCTGCAGTTCGTGCGTAAGGTCAGCGGATTCGCGCATCCCTCAAAGTCCAACGAGGCCGCGTTCGAACGCGCGGTGCAGCGCGTCACGGAGGCCACGCAGGAGCTGCTCGCGTTGCTTGTTACACACGCTCCGCCGCGCGATCGAGAGATCGAGGCCGCCAAGGCTCGCGAGCGCGGCCGGTTGCGATTCGAAAAGGAGGTAATCTCAGGATGACCGTCTCACGGCGTTTTCTGTGCGCGCTGACCGTGCTCTTGATGGCCGGCGGCGCAACGGCGCTTGCGGCTAATCCGAAGGTCGAGGCAACACCGGTTCCAACGCGCGCCAAGCCCGACCTTTCCTCGATGAAGTTCCTGATCGGCACCTGGCAGTGCTCGGACCTGAGCTCGCGCCGGCCGGGTCCCTTCACCGTTACCGAGGTCTGGTCGGCGGATCCCACCGGATACTGGATGCTTCGCGACACCACGACGCACAAGGCGTCGTGGATTCCGCGCGAGTTCCACGCCGAGTCGAGATACACGTACGACGCGCTGGCGAAGCGGTGGATTCGGATAACCACTTCCGACAACGGCGGCTATTCCGTCGCGACGGCGACGATGCCCGGCTCTAGCCGCAAGATCTACACGTACGTCATCCAAACGAAGGCGCCGGACGTCGCCTCGTATGCGCCGGAGGTCTTCGTGAAGGTGAGCGACACGAAGAAGACGATGACGACTTCCTTTACTGAGACCAGCGGCCGCGTGGTCACCGTCAGGGAGACGTGCATTAAGTCGTAGGCTAGGTTCCCTAGTCGCGGTGCGGCGTCAGGTAGGCGTCGAGCTGCGTGCGCGACGAGATGTTGAGCTTCTGGTACGCAGATCCGAGATGTTTTTCGACTGTCTTGTGGGTGATCGAGAGTTCGCGCGCGATCTCCATGTTTGAGCGTCCGCCCGCGGCCAGCGTCGCCACCTCGAGCTCGCGCGCGGACAAGAGTCCCTCGATTTCGGAGGCACTGCTGAGCCGGCGTACGTCGTGCAGTGCACCACACCGTCGATACAGTTCCAGCGCGCCCGCGGCGTCGCCCGCGAGTTCGAGGGCCTGCGCTTCGAGCAGCGGGTAGCGGAGGCGCCGGAAGCCCTCCGCAGCGCGGCGAGCGAGCGCGGCCGCTTCCCGCGTTTGACCGCTGCGCGCGCAGGCGATCGCGTCGAAGAGCTGCAGCGCCGCATGTTCGGGTAGGTCGGCGTTTGTCGCCGCAGCGCGCTCGAGGTAGCGGCGCGCGCGCACCCGGTCCGCCGGCGCGCCGTAGCGGGCCACCGCGAGCAGCGTGAGGACGTTGCCGCGCAAAAGCTCGCAATCGGGGAGCGCGCGATGTAGAAGCGCCGCCGCGTCCTGGTGGCGGCCGCGGCGTACCATGATTTCGGCAAAACCGGCGCCGCACTCGGGTTCCGGCGCCGCACCGATCGTGCTCTCAAACCCGTCGAACCATCGGTCGATCAGCGTTTGGTCGTCGACCGTCGCGCCGATGATCGAGCCCCACGCCGTCGCGAACGTGATGTTGACGCGGTTCTCGCTCGCGGCTGAGACTTCGGCAAGCTCCGAGCGAGCCGGCTCGAGATCGCCGCGCAGCAGATAACACATGGCCGCGAACGCGTGTACGCTCTCTTCGGAATGGCGGCTGCGCGCCGCACGCGCGAGCTCGAGCGCCCGATCGATGTCGGCCTGAGCCTCTTCGTGCAGCCCGAAGAAGGAGCGACACATGGCGCCGTTCGTGTACGCGCCCGCCAGCGTCGTGAGCGAACCGGTTGCTTCCGCGGCCGTTACCCAGGCCGTGTGCTCGCGGCGGAACGTCTCGACGTCGCCTACAGTCATCGCCACGAACGCCGCGACGTTGTGGAATCGCAGTGCGATTCCCTCGGCGTCGGCGACGGCGCGCTGGTCGACGCGATCCAGATGCTCTAGCGCGCGCGTGGGAAACCCGAACGTCGCTGCGAGCCACGCCAAGCCCAGGTGAACTCGGCTCCGTGCGACGTGCTCGGTGTCGGCGAGCCGATCCAGCATCTCCTCGAGCGGCCGCGTCGGATTGGGCAGGCCGATCCCGTACGCTGTGATGGCGGCTGTTACGCGGCAGCCGGCTTCGCGGTCGTACTCTCTCGCCGCGCGAAAGACGTCGGCCGCCGCCGAGTATGCCGCCTGCGCCTCGGACGTCGAGCCCAGCGCCAGGCGACGATCGGCGATCTTGTGCAGGATCGTCGCGCGCGAGCACGCGTCCGCTTCGACCTCGAGCGCTCGTTCGTAAAACGCGATCGCGTCTTCGTGCGCGTAGATCGCCGCGGCTTCGTCGCCCGCGAGCCGGTTATAGTGGGCGGCCTTTACCGGATCGTTCGCAGCCCACCAATGATACGCCAGGGCCTCGAGCGAGCGCCGGCTCTCGGGCGTGTTCTCGAGAGCGAGTGCGATGGCCCGATGCAAAGGTGGGAGCTCGGCACTCAGGAACTCGCGATAAATCGCTTCACGCGTCAATCCGTGGCGGAAGCGAAAGACGTTCGGTTGGATCTCTTCAACGAGCTGAAGGTTGCGAGCGCGGCGGAGCGCGCGCAGCAGAAGTGCATCGTCGCAGCCCAGCGTCGCGCCAAGTAAATCCAAGCCGAACGTTCTTCCGATGACGGCCGCCTGGGTGACGACGCGACGTTCGGCATCATCGAGCGGCCGCATTCGTTCCAGCAGCGTCGCGTGGACGGTCCGCGGAAGTGACGGCTGGATGCGCGCTTTCGAAGTCGGCGAGCTTTCCTCTACCGCGCTCTTGAGAAGCTCCTCGGTGTAGAACGGGTTTCCGTCGCCCGCCTTAGCGATTGCGCGGCGCACCCCGTCCGGCAGCGCGATGCCGCTGAGCGCCTCGTCGATAAACTGCCGCAGCTCCGAGCCGCGAAGCGGCCCGAGCTCGATAACGCCAGCACGGGCGTTCCGCGCGATCTTCGCAGTCGCGCTCGTCGCGGGATGATCTGAGTGGAGCTCGTCGGCCCGCATGGAAGCGATGGCCAAGATGCGCATGCGATTCAGCCGCGCTCCCAGGTACGCGAGGAACTCGAGCGTCGCCGCGTCCGCCCAATGCAAGTCTTCGACCACCAGGATGAGCGCGTTACGTGAGGCGATGCTCGCAAAGCGCTCGGCGATCGCCTCGAACTGTTCGCGCTGCGTCGAGGCGGCTCCGAGCTCGAGTTTCGCGCGATTCACCTGCGACAGTGCCTCGAGGATCGGGCCATACGGCCGGCTCGCGAATTCGAGGCACGCACCGGAGCCGATTTTCCAGCGCGAATACGCGAGCGACTTGCAGAACTCGGCGATCAAGCGCGACTTTCCGACCCCCGCGTCGCCCGCGACCAGCACGAGGCCGCCGTGCGACTTCCCCGCCTCGAGCCGGCGCTCGCGCAGATAGGCGAGCTCCTGACGCCGGCCTATGAACGGCCGGCATAGTACCGGTCGGACGATCACGCCGTCCGCTTCTGCGGGCCCGCAGAACGAGCCTACGAGGGAGCTTCGATTGCCTGGAGTTTCCGCGTCAGGCGCGAGTACCCGGCCGAACCGACGTCGACCACGCTCCGCGCGCGAGCGTAATAGCGGCGGGCGTCGTCGTATGCGTGGACGGCGGTCGCGTTGTCCCCGACGAGCTCGTTATAGAGCAACGCCCGCGTCACGTCGCCAGCCGCCCACGCGTGGTATGCGAGCGCTTCGAGAACGGGTTCGCCGCTGCGCAGAATCCGTTCGAGGACGTTGGCGATTCGGCGGTGCAGCGGACGGGTTCGCGTGCCGATGAACTCTGCGTAGAGGATGTCGCGAGTGAGCGCGTGGCGGAACGAGTAGCGCTCGTGGCCCGCCGGAACCACGAGTTGAAGGACGCGCGCGCGCTCGAGCGCGAGCCGCACGTCGGGCTCGGGGCGCGCCGCCGCGGCGACCGCCACCCGCAGTGCAAAGTGGCGGCCGATCGCCGAGGCTCGCAGGACGACCGCTCGTTCTGCCCGGCCTAGGTGTCTCAGGCGCGCGAGGACGGTACCCCGCACGGCGTCGGGAATCGGCACGCGCCTACAATAGCTCGCGGCGCGGCGCGCCGGAATGGGGGGCGGCCCTACTTCACTGGGTCTACAGCCTCAAATAACGTCCCAGCTCTCGGCGTCGACCGGGATCCACAACATGTTGAGCCGGTAGCCCGACACACGATCCCGAAGGCCGATCAGCCGATCTTCGCAGTAGAGCGGGATGACCGGGACGTCGTCGTGGACGAGGACCTGCATAGCATCGAAGTCGCGGTCACGCCGGGCCTGGCTCTGGGTTCGCGCCTGATCGTCGAACAGCGCCTCGAAGCGCTTCGAGCAGTAGAATGAGTGATTGTCGCCGCCACGGGCGGCCTGAACGCAGCGCAGGTTGAGCGACTGTTCGGGATCGCTGCCGCCGACCCAGGACTCGCCGACGATCTTTGCCTTTCCGTTGCGCAACAGGCCTTCGGGGCTGAACCAGATCCGCGTGGGATTGGCTTTGATCGACATCTGCATTCCGATCGTGGCGAGCTCCGCCTGCACGAGCGTCGCGATCCGGACGTTGATCGGATCCTCGGAGTTCACGCCGATGAGTCCCCCGAGCGGGATGCCGGCCTTGGAGCGCGCGCCGTGCCGCATTGTCCAGCCGGCGGAGTCGAGCTCGCGCCCCGCTAGTCTCGGATCGTGCGGATACGCGGGGATCTCCACGCTTCTCCAGCGCACGATGGGCGGCGGAAGGAACGACGTCGCCGCGCGGAACTCGCTCCGCCACGCCGCGGAGAGCGCGCGATAATCGAGAACGTGCGCAATGGCGCGCCGCACGCGCACGTCTCTGGTCGGAGATGCCTGCGTTTGGAGATAGAGCAGGCGCGTAGCGTTTTCGGGAATGCGCGCCACGTGAATTCCCGGCGTACCCTGCGCCTGCGCGACGTTCTCGGCAGTCAGGGTTCCGACGTCGACCGCGCCCGAACGCAGCGCGACGAAGTTCGAATTGAGGTTCGGCACGATCTGCAGCACTATCTGTGCAAGCTTCGGGCGTGGCCGATAGTACGGATTCGGCTCCAAAACGATGCGATCGCCGCGCAGCCACGTCTTGACGCGAAACGGCCCGGTGCCGAAAGGCGCGTTCTCCCAGGGAGAGCCGACGATCTTGGTGTCGGCGAAGGCGTGCTGCGGCAGGATGCCGTAGGCGAAGTCGGCCTGCGCGAAGAGTACGTGGACCGCCGCGTTCCAGGGCGCGCGCAGGCGCATGACGACGGTGTGCGCGTCAGGCGTCCGCAACGAGGCGACGCGGCGGTACGGCTCGACCGACGTGGCGCGATTGCGCGGGTCGAAGATGGCCCGATACGTAAACGCGACGTCGGCCGACGTGAGCGGAACGCCGTCCGCGAAACGCGCGTCCGGACGCAGGTGGTACGTAATCTGCGTGCCGTCCGGAGATATGTCGCCGTTGCGTCGCGACGGTATGCGCGTCACGAGGATTGGCACGTCCTGGTTCTCGGCCGAGAGGCCGACGAGCGTCTGGCAGAAGAGCGTGTCGAGCGCGATGATGTCCTGGTCGATCGCGACGAACGGGACAAGCGATGCGGGATCGCCGTCGTACGCGATCCGCAGGACGTGCGGCGGTCCACCGGCCCCGCCGGCGCCGCGCGTGCACGCCGCCAGCGCGATCAGGGCCGCGGCGGTACAATAATAAAACGGACGGCGGATGCGGCCCATCGGGACATCCTATTCCCGTTCAGACTTTCTTCATCCCGGGCGCCTATCGTCAGGCCAAACCTTTGACGTGGAGGGTCGGGCAGAATGACGCAGCGCGCTCTAGCTCCAGCAGTTTGTCTCGTTGCCGCGGCTACGCTCGGCGGATGCGCGGGCTCCAACGGGCCCTCGAGCGCGGGATCGCTGCCTTCCGCGATTTCGATGCGAACCGTCGGGCCGTTGGTTCGGGATGCGCGCAGCCGGCAACGCCTTCTGTTCGCCGCTACCTTGAGCGCCGTGGTAGGATACTTCTCGGCTAACATTCATGAAAAGAATCCGCCGTCGCTCGGCGAGATAACCCAAGGTGTGACGCGATCGACAGGCGTCTTCGTCGATCGCACCGGGATGCTGTACGTCTCGAACGACACGTGGCCCCCGAGCCTCGCGGAGTATAAGCGCGGGTCGACGATTCCGTCGTTGATCATCACCGATGGTCTGTACACGCCGGGCTCAGTGGCCGTCGACGCCTCCCGGAACCTCTACGTCGCCGACGGCCAATCCGGTGGCGTCATTTTGGTGTTTCCGCCGGGAGCAACCTCACCGTCCCGAACGATCCAGATCCCTCCTCAACGCGGCGCACCCGGCAACATCGCGTTCGATGCGCACGGAAACCTACTCGTTTCGGCCTTCGACATCGAGCACCTCACTGGGAACGTCTACAGCATCGCTCCGGGATCATCTCAACCCAAGAACCTCAATCTTCAAGATCTGCCCGGTGACGCGGTGGGCGCGGACAAGGCCGGGAACATCTACGTCGGAGGTACCGACGGCACAATCGCCGTGTATGCGCCGGGAAGTACGTCGCCGTCGCGCTGGATCAACGCTGTAGGCGGGGGATTCTACAGCGACTTCGCCGAGACGCCCGACGGCACGATCTACTGGCCGAACTACAGCGACGGCTTTATCTACGAGTTCGCCCCGGGTGCTTCTGGGCCGACCAACACGGTTCATGGCGGGGGCGTCGACGCGGCCGTCGGCGCCTGGTAGCGGCTATCGGCAGAGAAAGCCGTGCATGACGCCCGAGGCATCGCGGTACGAGCCGACGAATTCGGAGTGGTCGTTGATTCCGCTGATGCGAGTAAACCCGTTGGCTTGCGACTCGTCAAACGACTCCCAGTGCGGGTTCTTCCGCGGGCTTGTCAACAGAAAGCCGTGCGTCGCGCCCGCGGAGTCGGAGTAGGAACCGACGATCTCATCGCGACCGTTGATTCCGAACGCCGCCGTATTCGTCGCGTCGGGATAGAGGAGATCGGTGTAGGCGCCACCCTCGAATAGAAAACCTTCGACGGCCCCGCTTGCGATCGTCATATATCCCACGAGGTGCCCGCGTTCGTTAATGCCCGCGGCGACGTCGCTGATCCCGCCCGGAGGCTTGATGCGACGAAAGGGACCTTCGAACGCATGGTCGACGCCGTACCGGTCGGCGTAAAATCCTACGATCGTGCCTGTCTCGTTGATGTCGAGAAGCTCGAGGAGATTCGAGTTCGACTTGACGCCCGTCCACGCGCCGTGCACGTTGACAAACCCCTCCGTGTCGCCCTTGCCGTCGCGGTAGAATCCGACGAGAATGTGGGCGTCGTTGGCGCTCGCGACCGACGTTGCGAAGCCGCCGGGATAGTTCTCCGCCCGGAAATCGTTCTGGCGGTACGGCGGATGAATCACGTAGCCGCCCGCGGGCGTACCGCTTCCGGCAATCTCGCCGCGGTTATCGATTCCGTTGAGCTGATTCGCGCTCGAGTTTTGCGCGTAGTCAAGTGTCCTGCACCCGCCCAGCACGGAGGCGACCGAGAGACCCGGCTGCGCCGTCAGCGGCGTCCCCGCCTGACTGCCGCAGGCCGACACCGCGGGAACGACGACAAGCAGAAACAGCGCGAGCGGCGGCGAGATGGTCCGCATACGCGGATTATAGCACCGCGTCAGACCGGGCGTTCGCCGAGGACCGTCGCGCGCCGGACGCGCCGGCTGGCGGGAAAGTAGTCGGCCAGCGCGCAGTGTTGCGTCCATCGGTTATCCCAGATCGCCACGGTGCCGGCTCGCCAACGCCAGCGGACTTGAAACTCCGGCTGCGCCATGTGGTCGAAGAGGAAACGCAGGAGCGCGTCGCTCTCGCGCGGGGAGACGCCTTCGATGTGCGACGTGAAGTCTTGGTTGACGAAAAGCGCTCGACGCCCGGTCGCGGGGTTCGTGCGAGCGACCGGGTGCGACACCGGAGGATGCTCGGCGTACATTTGCTCGCGCCGGTCCTCCATCCCGAGTGCCCGAAAGCGCTCCGGCGTGAAGTTCTTCGCGAACGAGTGGACGGCGCGTAAATCGGAGACGAGGTGCTTCAGCGGCTCGGAGAGCGCGTCGTAGGCGGCGTACATGTTCGCCCACAGAGTGTCTCCGCCGACCGCGGGGATCTCCTCGGCGTACAGGACCGCCACCTTCGGGGGCGTCGCGAGGTAGGTGACGTCGTTGTGCCAGCGGTCGCTGCTGGCGCGACGCGTGGCGTCGTGCGCGAGGATCATCACCTCGGGAGCGTCGTCGCTTCCCGGATAGAACGGGTGAATATACAGCGGGCCGAACCGTGCCGCGAAGTCGCGCTGCGCGACCGGCGTCAGCGTTTGGTCTTCGAAGAAGAGCAAGAGCCGGTCGTCGAGCGCGCGTGAGATTCCCTCGACGTCGCCGTCGGAGAGCGCGCCGCTCAGGTCGACGCCCCGAGCGACCGCGCCGATCGCCGGCGTCAGCGGCTCGACCGCAAGCGTCGCTCGGCTCATGTTTGCCTCCCCTTCCCCGGTCGGGCGAAATGTCTAGAAACTTCGTGGTCTCGCATAGTGCTCGGCGGTAGGCTGGATGACGTCCCTCTCAACCCCTCATCGCTTTAAGGAGTCATCATGTCTACCCTACAACGGACCGTCCTGCAATCGCTGCGCGCAGCCGCGGCGCTCGGAGCGGCGGCAACGCTTATCGCCGCCTGCAGCGGCGGTTCCCTCACACCCCCAACGGCGCCGGGCGCGGCGTCGCCCGCCGGCGCAGCTCAAGCGCTGAGCGCGTTGCGCCCCAGCGTATCGCGGGCGGGCTTCACGTTCACCACGCTAGACGATCAGGCGGACCCGACATTCAATCAGCTGCTCGGGGTCAACAACAAGGGCAAGATCGCCGGATATTTCGGCATCGGCACGCTGCCCGCGCACCCCAACCAGGGCTATATGCTCTTACCGCCTTACGGCCAGTCCAACTATGTCAACGAAAACTTCCCCGGCTCGGTCCAAACGCAGGTCACGGCCATCAACACGCACGGCGACACGGCCGGCTTCTGGGCCGATAGCAAGAACGTGGACCGCGGCTTCATCGAGTGGAGGGGCGTCTTCACGAGCTACACCGATCCGAAGATGCGCCACAGCAAGACGACCCAAATTCTCGGCATCAACGACTCGGGCATCGCGGTCGGCTTCTACAACGACGCGAAGGGCAACAGCCATGGCTTCACGCTGAATCAGGCGACGGGCCAGTTTAAGCCGGTGATCGTGCCGGGAGCCGTCACACTCACCGCGACCGGCATCAACGACGCGGGTGACATTACGGGTTTCTCGACCTCGTCCTCCAAGCAGACGTCGTCCTTCCTGATCAGAGGAGGCCAGTTGACCAGCTTTACCTTCCCCGGTGGAAGCAACACGCAGTCCCTCGGCGTCAACAACCACGACCAAATGGTGGGCAGCTATGACGACGGAGCCGGCGTGCTCCACGGCTTCCTCCTGTCCGACCCGCTGACTCACGCAAAGTGGCAGTCGATCGACGATCCCAACGGCATCGGATCGACGGTCGTCAACGGGCTCAACGACAAGAACGAAATGGTCGGCTTCTACACCGACGCGGCAGGCAACGTCGACGGGATGCTGATCGCGCGCTAAGGCGCGCGATCGCTCGACACGGGCACGGCGCCGAACGCCATCATGTTGCGGATGGCATCGGCGCCGTCGCCGCTCTCGGCGCCGACCGTGAGGACGAGGCCCCGGCCCTCGTCGCGCAGATCGAGTTTCATCCACTTGCAGCAGCGCCGTTCTTGGGCGACCAGGTGCTCCAACTCGGTGCGGGCGCCGGCGTCGTCGAAGCGTATCGTCACGCCGCCTTCCACGATGGCGATTCGAGCGCTCCAACGGACGAGCAGCTGCTGCCACCAGTCGCCTCGTGCCTCGCGCTCGCGCGACGTCAGGGTGCAAACGATCGGCTTGCGGTTCTTCATCGAGACGCCTATCCCAAAATAAGGGTGGCCACGACGTATCCGGCGGATACGCCCCAACCGACCAAGGACAGCGTCGTGAATGCCGCGGCGAGGCGGAAGGGCAGCTTTTTTGATTCATGCCGCTTCTTGATGAGCTGATACGCGCTGTATGCGAGCCCTGCGGCCGAAAGGAGCAGACAAAGCGCTGCGTACGGGCGCAGTGCGGCCAGAAATCCGGTGCCCGCGCTTCCGAAGAGGAGTAGGAGCGCCGGCCCAAAGATGGCCCAGCACGTCGTGCAGGTTAACGCGCCGAAAAGATGGCTCGCCACAGAAAAGGCCGTCGCGCCGAAGACCCTCGCCGGCGTGCCTGAATGAGGCAGATCGTTCATGCCGAAGAGACTAATACTTAAAGTTGACTTTAAGTCAAGGGGCTCGAGCATGAAAATTGGTCAGGTAGCCGTCGAGGCGGGCGTGCCGGCCTCGGCGATCCGATTTTATGAGTCGGCCGGCGTCCTGCCGCGCCCGGCGCGCAGGAACGGGGTTCGCGAATACGGTCCCGAGGTCGTCGAGCAGCTTCGAGTGCTGCGCTTCTTTCGATCGGCCGGCGTCTCCACCCAGGCGATCGCGGTCATGTTCGCGGGCGCTTCACCTGTCACGAAGGCGCGAAATCGTCACGAGATCGTGCTCAAGCGAATGGCGGAGCTCGACGAGGTGATCACGGAGGCGCGCAGGATGAGGCGCCGCCTGACGAAGCTCCTGGCATGCGACTGCCGGGGAGACACGAAGCGCTGCGTCATCTTTAAAGAGAAGCGTCCCGACTGGAGCAGGCGGCGCGTATGCTGACCTACTTCGGCGCCGCCGCGGTCGGCTTTATGATGCTCTGCTACGCGCTCGAGGCGCGGGGCGCAACGTACACTCTGCTCTTTGCTCTGGGTTGCTTCGCCGCATCGGCGTACGGCTGGCTCGCCGGGACGTGGCCGTTCGGCGTGGTCGAGCTGATTTGGGGATTCATCGCGCTGCGGAAATGGCGCTCGGCGCTGTCGTAGCCGGAAGCCCCGTCGCTGGCGGCGGCGAGGGCATCTGAATCGGCGGCATCGTCTGCTGCGACGCCGCCGGGCCCGGCGGCAGCGTGGGATACGGCCCCTGGATCGGCTGCGTCGAAGTCTGGAGAAGCGCGACGGCGCAGAGGACAAGCAGTAAACCCAAGCCACAGCGCATGATCAGCGTCAGCCTTTCGGCTTGGGCTCGAGCCGGCCTTGCAAAATTGTCACTTGGTTCTGTAAAGAGTACACTAGGCCGTAACGGTGCGCTGGAAAGTTGCGTTGCTTTCGACGGCATGGCTCGGCCTGCTCGTGCTCGTGCCGGCGTTGGCGCAAGTGCGAACGGCCGTTGATTTGCCGGCGACAGGGGAGTGGGTCGACACCGGCGTTGACGTTCGAAAGGGAGACTCGCTGGGCGTCACGGTCAACGCTCGGCGCGCTCGGGCTCGGTCCAAGCCGCAGGCGATGTACTCGCCGGGAGCCGGAACGCCCGGCGGCGAGACGCTGCAGAGCGCGCCGCCGCAGAGCGCGCCGCCGCAGAGCGCGCCGCCGCCGACGCCGCCGACGCTGACCGGCAAGATCGGTGAAGTCACGTTTGCGGTGAGCGCTAAGTGCGTCGCGCCGGCGACGGGACGTTTGTTCTTGCGAATGGCTTCGGCGGGCGTTTCCGGCAGCGCAGCCGGAATGGTGCGCGTGAGTATCTCTCACGTTCCTCGAGCGCTTCCGACGACGAGCGCCCCGGTGAAGACGGTTCTTCCAAACGTCGTGGGGATGAGGTTCGCAGCAGCCGCGCGTTCCCTGAAAAAATTCAAATTGGTAGCGCGCCGGCGGAACGTTTCGTCGAGTCGCCCGGCGGGTGAGGTGCTGGAACAGTCACCGGGGCCGGGCGTCGATATTGATGCGGTAAAAGGCGTCGTTCTCACCGTCTCCGGCGGCACGCCGGCAGAGACTAATACCGCGCCGCCTCAACCGCGAACGGCGCCGCCGGCCGGAATCGTAGCAACGCCGGCGCCCCCCGGACGCGGAGTGTTGCTGCCGCCGAGAACGCGAACTACGCCGACGGCCGGATACGTGACGCCGCGCCCGAGGCCGACCGCGACTTCCCCGGGCCCCCCGGCATCGGTCGCGCAGACTAGTGCCGCGCCGGTGCGCACGCCGAGGCCGATTCGGACTTCGCCGGCGCCTCGATACTCGTCTACCGCGGCACCAGTGTCGACCGCAGCCGCAGCGTCGGCTAAACCCGCGACGCCTCAGCCCGCGACGCCTCAACCCGCAAGCGCGCCACCGCGCACGGCGGCTCCGCCGAGTACAACAGCGCCGGCGAGTCCGCCCGCGACGTCTCCGCCGCCGCCTCCGACCGCAGCCGCGGTGACGGTCGCCGTTCCGTCCGTCGTCGGCCTTGCGCAAGAGAATGCAGTGTCGACCGTCGCGCGCAGTAAACTGCGCGCCGTTTATCGAGGCGAGGAGCCAAGCCGTTTCGCGCACGGGCTGGTAACGCGCACCGATCCAGCTGCCGGCGCACGTTTAACCCCCGGCGCGCTCGTTGGATATTGGTTGTCGAGCGGCGAGAATGTCAGCGTCGGCGCGCCTTCAAACGGTTGGATCGTGTGGCTCGTTGCTGCCGGATTGTTGGTCATCGGGGTGCTCGTCGGGCTGGCGATAAACGCCAGGCTGCGCCTGGCGAGAACGACGACCCATCTGCTGACGATTCGCCCCTCACTCGAGCTGGATGGACCGGTAAGCTTTGCCGGCGAGGTACCGCCGGCGGGCCCCGCGACGCACCTGCGGGCGAGCCTGGAGGACGGTGAGGCGTCCTTTGAAGAGCCCGGCGTCGCTATCGAACGAAAGGAGCAGAATGGCGGAGGCTAGCGGACTGCAAGTACGCGATCTTTTACCGAGCGATTTGCAAATCGAACAAACCATGAAAGAGGCGCTTTCCAAAGACCAAGGCATCGGAGCCACGAGGATGGCTTGGGGCGTCATCGGCTGTCAAGCCGCCGACGCAATAAAAGGCGTGCTGAACGTCGATGCGTTGCAGCTGTTGGGCAGCGCATGGTCCGTGGCAAAGGAGCTGCACGACTACACGGACCGCACGAAACATCCCGAGGGCGAACGATCCGTCGTGTATCTAGGGAGCCACAAGTTCAAGAAAACCGTGTACCCCCAACTCGCCGTTACGATCGAGCCGTTCCAGCCGGTAACGCTGCGCTTTGCGCTGGATCTCGTTGCAGATATCCGGTCGATCGCGCTTGCAATAATGAATGGGCGGATCACAAGCACCAGCGGAGGCGACGGCGCTCTTGGCGCGCAGCTAAGGTACGGCGATATCGCGCTGAACCAGCTGCAGCTGCGCAAGGTGCGATTTCCGGGAAGCTTCGGGTTCAAGGACCCGGGCCTCGCGATAGTCTGACGACCTTAGGCCTAGGCAAGTCCTAGCTCGCATTGTTAGGCGCCTCAGCAGGCGGCCGCCGCGCAGGCCGAGTATTAGGGCGGTAGCTACCTTGAAGTGGGGGAACCCGAATGATTCGCACGATCGCCCTAGCCGTGTTCGGCGCGGTGCAGCTTCCCGGGATTGCCGTCGCCGCAGCCTGCGGTGGGCCCACCGTCACCGCCGTTACGGTGCAGAGCATGAACTCGACGCGTTACCTCAACTACTATCACGTTACCGCGACGGTCACTAATCGCGGCGACGCGACTCAGGCCGGCAACGTCTTGCAGTTCATCGACGTCAACCAGTACGGAAACCGGCTCGACGACCGCGGAGTCCCGCCGTTGGCCCCGGGTCAGTCGTACACGATCACCTACGTTTGGAAGCGCGCCGTGGACGCCGGCAAGTGGACGACGCCGCTGGACTTTCGCGTTCGCCCAGTCGCGCCGATGGCGGCGGGAGACTGCGTAGCCTCGAGCTCCAGCATAACGTTCTAACGGCCCGCCGCCCCGGCCCGCGCCCCAGGCAGGTTGCCGATCGAGTTTAGCGCACCCTTGGCAAAGTAAAATGAAAGAGCTGCCTCATCATCACGGCGTCATTGGGGTGTCGGATCACGGCGGCTGGGCGATACTGGTGACGGTGGCGCGGGACGGCACGCTCCTCGACCGGCGCCGGGTAGAGCTCGTCGACGACACCCTGCCGGGTATTCCGCATCATCACGAAGGTCAGATGCTCCCGATGGACCGAGCGGTGGCCCTGGTCGAGCGTGTGCGCGCTTCGGCAGAGCGACACGCGGTGCTCGCGCTGGACGCGGTGGCGGCGGTCGTCCCGCACATTCTCGGCATCGCCCTTCGCAGTTGCCCAATGCTTCCGCCCACGATTGCCGAGAGAATCAAGGACCACCGTGCAAGAAACGTCGCCGACTGGGTGATGTACCGCCAAGCTCTCGCCTCCGCCGCCGAGGCGCGCGGTTGGCCAGTCTATTGGTACGACTCAAAAGAAGTGCTGGCTTCGGCGGGTCGTGAGTTGCACGTGGCAAACTTCGACGATTACTTTCTGGAAATGCGGAGGGCTATCGGTCCGCCATGGAACCAGGATCACAAACTAGCAATGGCGGCGGCAGTGGTAACCGCGACGGCCAAGAATCCAGCGACCTTCTAAGGCGTTACGCCGGTGCAACGGTCAGCGACGGATTCCCGCTGATCGATCAGGCAGAATATCCGTCGGGCAAATATGAGACCCAATACTCCAACGGGTCCTCGTCCGCAGCGAATATTGGCGGATTCACGCGATCCCGAACACGTTATCGAATTAGAACGAGCAGATTATCTCTCTGCCGCCACTACGCCGAGCGGGAAGTCGAAACTGCCCGTAAAGACCGCAATCGCTGAACCGCCGGCCGGGTACTTGAAAACCTCGCCATCGCCGTTACCCGCATCCCCGCAATAGACAATGCCCTGAACGATCCAAGTCTGCGCGCAATCGCCGGCACCCGTTAGATGTACCGTGCCCTTCAACGTTGCCTTCGTTCCGCTGACGGTGTACTGGTAGATCGCGTCGGCTGTCTGATCGAGGACGGTGAGGTACGTGCCGTCCCACTGCACGGAGCCGGGAAAGTTTACAGTGTTGCTCGTTGTGATCGTTTCGAAGTTAGCGCTGCCCTTCGGGAGCTCGACGAGCGCGAAGCCCGAGCGGTTGCCGGTGAAACCGTCGGCGAAGAGATTGCCATTGTTGTCGTAGCCGTCGAAGAACTCTTCATCCAACGGCGTGGTGTAAACAGTGCCCGCGCCGCTCGCGTTTTTGAAGATGACGACGTCCCCACCACCTGCCCCCGACGCATACAAGATCCCTACGGCAAGGTCGCCGTTGGAATCCATGGCGCAGCTGGATGGAAATGAGAAGGCGACAGACAGCGTCTTGATCGGCGCCTTTAGGATTTTGTATTCCGTGATCTGGGTCTGGCCCGCGACGATCCAGAAGGTCTTCTTCCCGTAGCCGTAGAGGACGTTCGTGCAGCCTTGGCCGCCGACGTTATAGATCTTACCGATCTCCTTATCGCCGTGCGGATATTTAAAAATGCCGGCGTAGGTACCGTAGTCGTTGATGACGTACTCGAAGGTCTTCGAGTCCAAATCCCGGTCAGGAAGAGTCGTCGCATAACGCTTCGGCGGGCTCAGATTCACGCGCGCCGCCGTTACCGGCGTTCCGTTCACAAAGAGCGTCCTACCGACGTATCGTTCACTGAGCGCAGCGCTTGGCGGCGCGACCCCGGAGCTACCGCATGCCGAGCATAGCGCGACTGCCAGCAGACCACCGACCAAACCAGGCGTTTTCACAGCGTTACTCCTTTTGGGTAGACACGATCGCTTTACTTCCTTAACGGGCCAAAAGCGGCGAGGGCAAATCAGATTCATCAACTCGCATTTGAGTGCCTTTTCTGCATTCGAAGTCACTGCGTAGATTAAGGTGCGATCCGGTCGCACGCCTTGCCATGCCGCTTGTGGGGACAAGCCTGCCACCTCACGCCTAGCAGAGTTTTCCCACGACGGTGGGACAAAGTCCCAAAGTCACTCATCGCCTATGCAGAGGAGTTTCGCCGACTGTCGTCGCTGCTCACATTTGCGGGCCGCAGCTTCAGACTTTTTTCATCAACCTGCCCTAGGCTCTGCGGCATCGTTTCTCTCTGCCCCTCAAGGAGAACCGCCTATGCGTTTTTTGCCCTGGATTCTCGCCGGCGCCGTTGCCACCGTGACGATAGTTGCCTCTACCACTGCCGCGATGGCGCACGGCTACTACGGCAGCCCCACAAATATGATGTTCCCAGCGTTGCAGAATTATAGCGGCAGCTGGCCGGTCACTATAACCCACTCGCAATTAGACAACGGCACGGACTGCCTGACATTGAACGGCGCAGGCAATGGAGGCACAGCGTCGCTAGTGGCCGGCGGCACTAAGTATCCTTTCGGCTCGTTCATAATTCGCAACGGCATCCTCCTGGTGAACATCTCAGAACCACTGTATGGTCAGAACGGTTCGTTGCTGTTCGTCGCTCCCGCCAGCCGCGGCCACATCGCCCCAGGAGCCTTCGAAGAGGATAGGGGCGGGTCCAACTTCGACGCCGGTGACTTGGCGTTCGGAACCAAGAACGGTTGCTGAAGCTGTAGCGGACGGGCTTGCCACGACGAGCTCGTTCGCTACCCCACGACCCGTCGGATTCGTAGTAATGTCGGCGTAATCCCAAGGGATAAAGGCAAGCTCTTCATGAACGCTCCCGGACGACTAGCAGTCTCCGCCCATCTCGAGACATGTATCACCTGAGCTGTAGGACATGAAGAAACGTACGTCGACCGTTACCCTTGCCGCGTTCGCCATCGGGCTCACCGCACTGCCTGCGCTCGCGCGCTCGGTCTCTACCATCGCCGAACCGAACCACGGCCCGGTCCAAATCTCAGCGTGCCGGGCGACGTACGATTCCGATCAGCTCGTCGTTTCGGTCGACTTCAAGAATTCCGGCGACAAGGTCGCGACGAGCGTAGCTTTTGCGTTTACGGCCGAAGACGCGTTCGGGCAGTCCTTGCGCTATCTTCAGGGGGTTAGGATGGGCGAGGCGGCGCCGGGAGCCGAAATCGACAACTGGCAGGGCGCGAGCGTTTCCCTCTCGGGTCCCGTCGCCTCCGATCTATCCGACGTGGCGTGTTCGGTCCAAACGATCCATTTCAAGGATGGCAGCGAGTGGCATGCCGGGGCCGCGGAGTCGGTTCCCGCTTACCCTCCGACGCCCAATCCGGATGGAACGCCCGCCGCGATTTACTAAGCAGCGAGCCCGGCCCGACTGCGCTACAGTTTCGCACTTTGCGTCTGCGGCAACTATCTTTGCGGCGATGGTAGGCACGACAAAGCCTACTAACGGCGCGACTCCACATGACTCTTGACGATCTTACTGGCGCTAGGGCGGTCAAACAACGGCAACGGCTTATGCCATCATTCCGTGTCGACTGGTTCGTTCGACGGCGGCTCGTGCAGAAACAGCGACTCCGGATACGTCGGCTTAATGCGGACGAACGGCCGTGGCGGCTGCGTGAAGTCGAAGCTGTCGTCGAGGGACGCGGCGCGCTGGTCCGTGTAGCCTTTGTCTCTCGGTCCGATGTACGGGAGATTGTAGGCTTCCTCGATGAGCCGCAAGATGCTGCCGAACTCGTACTGGGTGTGCGAAACGTAGCCAGGGTGGCTCGGCGACGTTTCGCGCGAGTACGGTGAGATGATCAGGCATGGGACGCGGATACCGAGACCGCGGAAATCGAGTTGCGGCGGTTTCGCGTTGTCGTACCAGCCGCCCCAGTCGTCCCAGAGAACGATAATGGCGGACGTGTTCCAGTAAGGGCTTTCGCCGATCGCGTTTACGACGCTTGTAACCCAAGATGGTCCGCGGCCGGCCTTTCCGCCGCCGGGATGATCGGAATCGGGCAAACTCGGCATAACCCAGCTCACCGACGCCAGTTGATTGCTTCCCGGATCGGTGAGGATCTTCGTTTGCGGAACGATTATGTTACGATGCCAGTCGGGACCGTTGCGCACATACTTGATCGCCTCGAATGGTTCCCACATCCCGGCATCCACGAGCCGGGTCGCATAGTATTTCCAGCCAACTTTGGCTTTGTCCAGCACCTGGGCCATCGTGTTGAACTGGTTGAAGCACGGATACGGGCCCCGGTTGGGATACTTCTGGCGCGCCGCGTCGATGTATGTGCTTGCTGTGCCGGGGGGCGAATCGCAGTCGTCCGGTGCCGCGTCGGGGTAGTCGACCTCGGCGCGCTGCGGGTTGTTGCTGATATTGTCGGTGCCGGCAACGAGCGTCAAGTGCGCCGTGAAACTCCCGCCGAACTCGGTCGGAAACATCTCGTCGGCGAGCACGTAGGTGTTCGCCATATCCGTATAGGGCTTGATGAGATCTGGCTGCACGTACGCATAGGCCGCATCGGTGCCTGGCTTTCCCATCCGCCAGAAGCCATCCATTTTTCCGTAGTTCCAGCCGATTATGGACGCGGACCAGTCGTGTCTTAGGTCGGTTGCCCTCCAGGTGATCGGGTGCAGCGGCACCTGCGTGTCGCCGGGAGGACAGCCCGAGCTGGTTCCGGAGCGCGCCCGTAACGCCACGGCGCCGCTGTCGCCCGAACCACTCGCGCAGCCATACATCGGAGCGTTGGCGCCCGGGAATCCGGCGAAGAAGTTCTCGAAGCTGCGGTTCTCCTGTACGATCACGATGACGTGCTTGATGTACTTGCTCACGGGATGCCCCGTGGCTGGACGTACGCCCGCTACGTTCTGCTGCGGGGGAATGCTCGAGAAGGCGCCATGCGACCCGCACCCAGCCGCGACGAACAATGCTAGCGATGCGATGACAAAGGCCCTAGGAACCATACCTGCCTCCTCGTAGCAATCATTCCCCAGCGATGGTAACGCATAGCATCGCGACCGAGTTCCGAAACCTCTTGAAAGGTTGGGCACGGAGGCTCATTTTCCTGTTTCGAATAGTGCGAGCAAGTGGTCTCAGCGCCGCAGGTGTGGCGCTCGCGAACCAGCGCGGATGAGGCGAGCACACTCGTCTGTTGCTAGTAAATTCCCCAGCGCATGAGGGCGATGAGTACCGAACGTACTCCCTGGCATTTGGGCCACGAAACTGGCCCGTGTCGAATTGGGTCACGGGCTTTGAAATGCGCCTTTTCTCAATAAGGCTTCGACGCGCGGCGCCCCCGAGCACCGCCCTGCTCATGCTGCTTATGGGATGCCTGTTTTTGCCGCTGCCGGCCCTGGCGAAAGCTCCCCTTGGGCCACCAAAGGTCTCGGCGGCGATCGCCGGCGCGCGGATCGAAGACGTCACGATCGAGACGTATGGCCAGACATCCCCGAGCGTGGTTCGACGCTACCTCTCGCTTCGCAAAGGCTCGCTGCTCGATCAATCTGGCGTCGATCGCGACTTCACGAACCTCCGCAGGCTTCCCGGATTCATCCCGAGGCTCGTCATCAGCCAAGGCAGCGACACCGCGACGGCCACCCTCCACTGGATCGTCATGGCGAAATTGCTAAAGCCCACCGACCATCCCTTCTACGCCGACCAACCCCTGACGGCTCCAATTCAGGGCATCGGCTACATCCTCACGTCGGCCCCGGTCGATAGCCGCGGTTCCACGTTCTCGAGCTACAGCCAGCTCAGCCGACGCGCAAACCTCGTTCGGATCCTGTACACGTCACCGATCGCGGTCAATCCGGTCAAGGGCACCGAGACGGACGTCATCGTCAATACGTTCGGTGGGCGCGGCGTGTTCCGAGCGAGTCAACCGCTTGCAATCAACATCTACAGCTGGAACACCGGAGCCGAGGCCGCCCTCCTGCGCAGCGCAACGAACGGGGTTCAGTTCGAGGTTGGCATTCGGGAGACTCGGTCGACCACCGCGCAGTCAACGGGCATCGTTTCCCCCTACGTCTTTCAAACCAGCAAATCGCCCGCGCATGTCACGGTTCTCGAGGCGGGCTATTCGCACGCGTGTCCCGTTCCGTCGTCGCAGTGGTACCCGCCCTATTGCCATACGCAGTACCGGCTCGAAGCATTTGACGCCCTGGGCTGGTTCGGTTCGACCAGCGAGTATCAATCCTACCTCGCGGACGTCGCGCAGTACATTGCGGTCGGCAAGTCGACGCTAGTGCTGCACGGCGCAGAATCCCGAACCGGGGGTGTCGTGCCGGATAGCTTCTTGGTGTGCGCCTACGTGCGCGCCTACCCCAAGGCGTTCTGCGGCACGGACGCACAGCAGGCGACCGCGGAATTCCGGCTGAACGACGCGCTACCGCAGGTCTTCAAGTTCGCGTTCTTCACCGAGACTGCAGCGAGTCGGCTGCGTGGCGGAACGCAAGCGTTTGCGCTCCCGACGTTCCAATGGCACGCCGACTCGGGAGTCGGCATCATCTTCCGCAACTACATTCGTGTCGATATTGCGTACGGTTCCGCGGGAGGGCGTATCTCAGTCGCCCTTCAAGGACAAACGTACTAGCGGTCAAGGCGTCGGCCTTTTAGAGGTCGACGCTATTTGGATTTCTTTTCCAGAAGGAACGAGATCCTCGCGTTGATGCGGTACTTGGTGATCTGGTCTTTCGAGACGGCCGCCTCGAAATTCTGCACGTAGATCGACTTGATATTCTTTACCGTCTCCGCCGCACGCGTGACGGCATTTTGAGCGGCGTCCTCCCAACTCTTATTCGACTCAGCGAGTACCTCAATGACCTTGAGCATATCTGACATTCAGTTTTCCCTTCGAGCAACAATCGATCGGCAGAGAAGCCACCCGATCACTCGTTCATCCGTAACGTCAGCCAAAACGTCGGAGCGTGGACGATCCAGTTCGGCACGCCCATCCTACGAATGGTGAAGTCCTCGGTGGCGGTCTTGCCAACCATCGTCGCCGCGATTCGGAGCATTGGATTCGAAGCCTCGGCTTTGCGTATGGTTTGGCCGACGACAAAGCCATAGTAGGCGGCAACCGCGAGATAGACGGCGAGCCCAAGGAAGGCCACCAGCAATGCCCTTTGCATGAGGACGTCACTCGGAGGCGGGTCGGCTTGCATTTAGTGATATGCCCCGCGCGGCCAAATGGTTCCCCTCGGTTCTTCGACGATTCACACCGCGCAGTGTCAGTGAGTACCTGTAAAGGAAGGGGCCGCCTAAAGCCGTAAGGCGGCGGCGATGCTCGAAATCGCTAGCGGCGCCGTGCAAGCGTACTACTTATTCGACGTCGCCGACACGATCGATCTGGCTAAGATGAGTGCGCTCGCTGGGGATAATCGCGCGCCGGCGGCACTTCCCTTGCGCCCGCATGCTCCGCCCTACCTGCAGTTTCCGGTTCCGCCTCTGGTCGCGAGTCTGCCCGAGGTTGATTTCGATGGTCAGAGCTGTTCGACACGTCTGAAACTCTACGATTACGGCGTCGTGTCACTTCGATTTACCTTCTCTATCGCCGGCACGTGGAACGATCTAACGACCCTTACCGAACGGGCGCGCAGTGACGAGCGGATCCTGCGCTTTGCCGAATCTACCGTGGCGCGAATCTGCGATGAATACGCGTATGCTTTGGACGAACGCCACCGGGCTTTGATTGAAGATTATCTGATCATCGAAGTTGAACGTTTTGAGGAAGCGATCGAAGCTGAGACGCTCGTGGACGATCATTCGGGTGCGCTCGCGAGCCTCTTACTCGGTGAGCGCAAGCCGTTGTCAGCGGCCGAAACCGAAGAGGCCTTACGGATGCGCTTTTCGTACCACGAGGACGATCTCACTATCCTGCAGTGGGATACGGCCTTCGTCTACGATCGACGAGAGAGCGCGCGCGCGATTGAGGACATCTTAGAGTTTGCCAACTCTCAGTTGCTCGAGCTGCGCACCTACGACGCGCTCCTCGACCGGGAGTTAGACGTCATCTACAAGATGCAGCCCGCGGGCCCGCCGCGCTCGTTGCGCGGCCGCCGCGAAGCCGAGCAGGCTGCAACGCTCCGCTACCTCATCGTTGACGTGCTCGAGTTGACGGACCGCTCGAGCAATGCATTGAAAGTTGTGGGCGATGCCTATTACGCGCGTATCTACCGAGCCGCGGCGAAACGCCTCGGTCTCTCGGACTGGCAGCGTCAAATCGATACCAAGCTCGCCAGCGTCGGCGAGATGTACCGCTTCTTCAGCGACCAGGCGCGCAGCCGGCGGGATGAGTTTCTCGAAGTGATCATCGTGGTGCTCGTGGCCGTCGAAGTCGTGATTGGCATCCTCACGCTTTTGCATTTCTAGTGTCGGCGACTCGTCGGATCGGCTGACGCCGTCGCAGTCTTTTACGCAAACGCGGGTTGCCGGTTACTTGAGGGCCCGGAACAACTTTCCACTTCATCGGGGCGGCAGCTAATGGTCTCATAAGTCTCGAAGGAAAGTACGATAAGCTGCAGAAAATAAAGTGCGCGATTCGCCTCGCGAGAGGCGCGCCTTTCTGAGGAGAGACCTGCGAATTTGAAACGTTCCGTAGCGCTGTTCGCGGCACTCGTAGGCGCCAGTTGCGTCGCAGCAAGCGCGGCCAAGGAGGCGCCCGCTATTGCGGAGTTCGACCAGACGTTTGCCGGTGTCAGCGACTACACGTGCGTTCTACACTCTCACGAAGTGAATGGAACGCAGACGCAAGACCGTGTCTATCAGTATTCGTTCATGAAGCCACACTACCTCAAAACGCTGATCGTCGGCGGCGATGGCAAAGGCTCGGGCGCGGTGTGGGTAGGCGGCGACCAGGTGAGTGGTCATGCGGGCGGTATTCTCTCCGGCATCCACGTGAAGATCAACTTACACGATCCGCGCGCCATCTCGCTGCACGGCGTCACGATTCCTGAGGGTCTCCTGCCGGGCATCATCGACGATTACAGAACCATTCCCGGAAAACTCACGCAGATGGACGGCGGTAAGATCGGAGGTGTCGAAACCGATCGTCTGGACCTGAAGGTCGCCTATCCGGTTTCGAACCACGACATCAGTGAGCAAATCGTGTATCTTTCGAAGGAGACGCACTGGCCGGTCCGCCAGATTATGTATTCGGGGTCACAAATCGTGCTCGACGAATCGGTGGACGATTTAAGAACAAACGTGGGCCTGACGCGAACCGACTTTCCGTTTTAGGTGTCCGGGAGCAGCGCGGCCCCGCTTCAGCCGCGAGCCACGATGTAGGTCTGGATATGCCAGGTGCCGGCAACGAAGGTGCAGCCCAGGGCAAAAGCGGCCGAGGCGTACGAAAACGTCCGGCTGGCTAGGCGACCGGGGGCCTAACCCCAAACCGGCGGAGCCCCGTATTTACGCCAGAGCGCGCTCAGCCGCGTAGCGGAACTGGCCCGGCTTCCAAGCGCAAACACTCCCGTCGTTCATAGCAAAAGATTCTAATCCGTCAACCTCGGGGTTGAAGTCTTCGTTGAGCTTCTTGGTCGCCGGCCAGTTCACAGAAGGATCTTGGCGTGCCGCACCACGCGCCTTCAAGTTTGAAAACTGCGGGTCTTTCACCAGCGCGTTGAGCGCGGCCGCCAGCCTTCGGGCGTCATCCATTATCGTGAGGGTTTCGCCTCCGCCGCGCGATCGAATCAAGATTCCAAGCCAGGCGATGCGGGAGCGGCTCCGTGGCTAACCTACTTCTTGCCCACCGCGAACGGACTCTGGGGCCTCTCGACGTAGGAATACTTTTCGCCGCATATGCGGCAAACGTTTAGCGGGCTTCCGAAATGCTCGTGTGGTGGGTACACTTTAGCGATCTTCGGACGGCGCTTCGTGGTTGCTACGGGTTCGATGGCTTCAACTCATCTCGCTCCCGTGCTGGGAGCTGCATGCCGTCAGGATCGAAGGCACTGGTCCTTAGATTCGGCGTACGAGTAAAAAGGACCTCGGACTCGAGCGACCTTGCTTGCTACCGAACGCTGAAGATAAAGTCTCTTCTTTTCGATGTTCCAAAAATTTGGTACTCGCACGCGCTGCGGTCGGCATCGCTGTGCGTGACGGCGGCGTCGCTCACTTCATCGGGAGCCGGCGTCGAGGGGATCGTGCATCATAGACGCTCGAGCAGCTCATTTGTCGCGTAGCGTCCATCGAGCAGGTTTTGTGCCTGTTCGGCGCCGGTTACCGGCAAATCCGATCGATCTAACAGACCTATCTGTACGAGCAAACAGGCTTGATCCCAATAGATATGCTCGTGCGCAACTTTGCCGTTTTGAAACTTCACGACAACAACGACCGGCAGCGCGACCGGCTTCCCAGTGGGTGCGATGCCGGGCAATAGGGCATCGATTGGCGTGTCGTGAGTGAAATGCATGACGAGCTCGTCGACGAGTTGATCCTCACCAATCGTTCGCGAAATATGTGTCGTGCTCGTGTCCTTAGGCCACTTCGTCACGAAGTGGTCTCTATAGAACCTGAATATTTCGTCCCTGCCATTACCGCCGGCCATTGTAGGCAAGTGGTAGAGGTGAGGGTTATCGCTCATCGTCGTCATCGTGGCCGCGGCGTCGTGTAACTCGAACTCATCGCGTAGGTGCTCGTCGAACGCGGCTGCAAAATCGGGCGTCTTGGTCATATACGTGCTTTTGACCGTTTTGCAACCGTGCCCCGCCTCGAAAACAAAAAAACCTTGCGCTGCGCCGAGACTACTCCACGGAGTAGACCTGCCCGGTCTGCGCGCCCTCGATGCTCTTGCTGAAAGCGAGAGCAACGCGCTTGGTGGGCACGCCTTCGGTTCCCGGGAAGTACGCACCGTATGCGTCCATCGACTCCCGGAGAACGGTCGGACTGACGACGTTGATTCGCGTTCCCGGCGGGAACTCGATCGCCGCGGCGCGGACGAAACCTTCGAGAGCGCTATTGACCAGCGATGCGCTCGCACCGAAACGAATCGGATCCCTGCTCAGCGTGCCCGCAACGAGCGTGACGGACCCCCCGGGGTTCAAGTGTCTCGCCGCTTCCAATGCGAGGTACACCTGGCCCATCAACTTGTCTGAGAGTCCAACCTGGTGTTGCTCGGGCGTCATTTCGAGTAGCGGCCCGAAATGGACGTTGCCGGCCGTGCTTGCGACCGCGTCCACATTGCCGACCTGCTCAAACAGCGTGCGGATGCTCTGGAGGTCGGTGAGGTCGACCTTATGGTCCCCGCTGGTTCGCGATGCGGTGATGATTTCGTGACGCTGCTTCAACTCGTCAACGACTGCTTTTCCCATGGTGCCGCTCGCACCGACGATTAGAATCTTCATTAGCGCCGTAACCCCGTACAGAACTCAGCGGTTGCGGATTTCCGACCTTGCTCGTTTGCCGTCTGGGCTTGACGGGCCACGGAAGATGGGAGGAAGAGTGAAAGCGGCGTAACCTTTTGGCTCTGCCGTTCACCGAGCAGAGCAGCGAATTTCGTTGGAGCGGACGCATTCGCGAGCCAAGCCTCTACACTCGCGCGGTTTCGCTCTGACCGCAAACGTCGGATCACCGCAGAAACCCCTCAGCAATGCGGATCTCAGCGTCGTTCACACGATGCGCGGCGTGGCGCTCGGTATGACTCAAGCTCGAGTCGAACGGATATACGCATCCACTCGACCCGATACCAAGGGCCGGCCGGGCCTCACGACGCTTTCGTATACCACCATGAAGACGAAGTTTACGGAGCCCGGAGGGGCGTGCGGACAGTTTCAGAGTTTTTCATTCCGTCAAGACCGGCTGATCTCCATCGAGCTGTACGTCGCATGCTAGCCCCCAGCGGGCTCTGCCAACGCATCGGCGCATCGGCGCTGCGCTAACGCAACCGCGGCTGCTGGGACCCACTCGGCGTCGCCGACGGAGAAGCGGTCGGAGCGACTCTGCGTGGACGGGTCGGAGCGAGGGTTGGCGCCGGGGTCGGAGCGACGGTAGGGACAACTCTCGGAGGCCGGGTCGGAGCGACGGTTGGCACCGGGGTAGGAGCAACGGTCGGGATGATCCTCGGTGTGCGGATCGGAGCGGGCGTCGGCATGGGTGTCGGAGCGACGGTCGGGACAAGCCTCGGCGTTCGGATCGGAGCGGGCGTCGGCATGGGTGTCGGAGCGACGGTCGGAACGGGCCTCGGCGTTCGGATCGGAGCGGGCGTCGGCATGGGCATCGGAGTGACGAACGGCGGCGGGGTGGGAGCTGCATGCTTCAAACGAAGGCGCAGCGTTTTCTCTGCAGTCTGCGAAGACGACTGATCGGTCGCAGTGATCTTTACCGTCACCGTTTGCTGGCCAAGAAGTGCCGGACTAAGGGTTACCGAGATCCTGAAGTTACCGCGCGCGCCCGCCGTCGTAGTGCCGCTGAACTGACCCGTGCCCGTTTGCGGAGCCCCGGCGGTGACCCGAACTCTAGCGTTCTCTGCGGTGGTTCCCGCGACGTCGAAGGTGCGTCCGACGAGTTCGTTCTCTTCTGGCAAACTGATGGTGAGGGAAATCGGGGTCGGCGCGGTACGGCGTACCGTGAACGACCATGAGCGATCGAACGACAAGCCGGCTCGCCCGCGGCCGGTTACGTTTACGGTGTGCGTTCCGAAATCGAGCGGCGCCGGTGGCCGGTAGGAAAAACCGCCCCCCGTCACGCCGCTACGCGAGGTGATGTCATATCCGTCGAGCCGGATGCGCACGCTGGCGGGCTCGGCGTCCGGCGCGAAGTTTGCCGCGATCTCCGCGAAGCGATTCTCGACGGTGGTGTCCGGCGAGGGCCGCTGGTTGCGCAACTGCACCGGATTCTCGGGCGATGGCGCGACTGTGAACGACCACGAGCGATCGAATGCCGACCCGCCTCGTCCGCGTCCGGTCACGCGTACGGTATGCGTCCCGAACTCGAGTGGTGCCGGCGGCTTATAGGAAAGACCGACCGGCGAAACGCGGCTACGCGAGGTAATGTCGTTTCCGTCCAGCCGGACACGCACGCTGACGGCATCGGCCTGAGGCGTGAAGTCCGCCGCGATCACCGCGAAGCGATTGTTCACCGTCGCGCCTGGCGAGGGCTCCTGGCCGCGCAACTGCACCGGACTCTCGTTCGGTGGCGCCGGCCGCGTCGTCGTGAACGACCACGACTGCGCAAAGCGCAACCCGGCGCGGTCGAGGCCGGCGACGCGCACGGTATGCGTTCCGAAGTCGAGTGGTGCCGGAGGCTTGTAGGAAAAACCGACCGGCGAGACGCCGCTGCGCGAGGTGATGTCGTTGCCGTCCAGCCGTACGCGAACGCTGTCTACGTCGACCTCGTGCGAGAACTGCGCCGCGATCGGCGTGAAGCGGTTGCCGGTCAGCGTGTCTGGCGCCGGTTGCCGTGCTCTCAGGGTAACGACGCTGACGGGCGGAGGATTCGGCACAGGGGGTGGCGGGGGCAGCTGGGACCTGGGCACGGTGATCGCGACGAGCCGCGTGGCTCCGTTGTAGTTGACCACCGCGCCTAGCGACTGTGCGATGAACCGCAGCGGCACGTATGTCGTGGCCCCGACGATGAACGGCGCCACATCGACGATCTGCGGTTGTCCATTCACTGTCGCCTGCCTCGAGCCGATGCGCAGCGAGACGCTCGTGCTGCCCTTCGTAGAGTTGATCTGACGATTCTGGTACACGACGCTGGCGCCGAGTCGCTCGAAGATGCCCCGTAGTGGAACGAAGACGCGTCCGGCGCGTTCGATGGGGCCGGGCTTCAAGTACAGGGGGCGCCCGTCCACGACGACGGTAACGCCGGCCGCAACCGTGCGCACCCCCAGCGTAGCGGAGGCGATGATGCCGAAGGCGCACGCGACGCACACCAAAAACCGGCGAATCGTAAGCGAAGGCCTGTGAAACACGTTTTCCTCCCTCCGAACCAAGCCAAGCCGAACCTTTCTTGCTTCTCTCTCGACCTAGCGTCAGCCTATAGGCGTGGCCTCGCTTCCCCGTGCCGACCCTATTAAGGCCTGCCCATAGAACCGCCGGGACGCGGCAGCGGCCCGGTGCTCCCTCTCCGGTGGAAGAGGATTAGGCAATCGATCGGCAGGAAGCGGGCCCTCAATGCGTTCCTTAGGGAGGCGCTATGTGCTCCTTCGGTGATCGTTTCGGCGCAATGATGGCGCTGACCGTGATGTGCGTTTTGCTTCCGGGATGCGGCACCAAGTCGACGACAAGTTCGCACGCAGCATCGGTCAACGAAGCTGCCGTGGATGCCGCGGTGGCTCACTATATTGGAACGCAGACACCGGGACTCTCGGTCGCGGTCGGATATCACGGCCGCGTCATCTTCGCGAAAGGCTATGGCAAGGCCGATCTGGCGAGCGCAGTCCCGATGACGGCGCAGACTCGGGTCGGCGTCGGATCGCTGCTAAAGCAGATGACGTCGGGAGCGCTCCTGACGCTCGCCCGCGACAAACTCCTCTCAATCGACGACAAGGTCAGCGTCCTGCTACCGCAATACGTCTAAGGGAACCGCATGACCTTATACGAACTGAGCTCGATGATCGGCGGGTTGCAAGGTGCAAACGAACAGCCGCTCGGCGACGCGACGTTTGGAATCGTCGGTGCCTTCACGGGCAACAGCACGGTTCCGCAAGTCTATACGAAGCTCAACGCGAACCCACCGATTCGACCGGCCCGGACGAAATGGGACTACGCGAACATCTCTTATTGGCTGCTCGGCCGTGCGATCGAAGCCGCGACGAAAGACACGTACGCCCACGCCATGCAAACGCACGTCTTCGGGCCGCTCGGGATGAAGACCGCGTACATTCGCGGGGCGCAGCGGGACGTGAAGCTCGCGACCGGCTACTCACGCTTCGCCGACGGCACCTTTCACAAATGCCCCGAACTCAATCTTCGCACGTCCGATGCAGCCGGGATGGGGGCCATGACCGCGAGCGACGTCATCGTTTGGGATGAAGCCTTGCGCGCTAACCGCCTGGTGCAAGGTTGGCTCGAAAGGGCCATGTTCGCGCCCAACGGCTTACCCCTTCCGGGCTCTCCAGCCGGTCCGGGTCTACCTGGCGATAGCTACGGGATGGGCTGGAATATACGAAACGATTCGATCTTCGGCCACGGCGTCTTCGAGCACGAAGGCAATACCAACATTTACGCGAGCCTCAACGTGATGTTCCCCGACGGAAGTGACGTCGTATTGCTGGGCAACGTACAGTACGGCCAATACGCGGTCAAACGCTACACGATTGCGTACAACGTGCACAACGCAATCGTAGGCCTCCCTCCAGTCAAACCATTCCCGGTCGAGAATGAAGAGAACATCACCCGGTGTCAAAACGAATGATCGTCTTGGAACCGGACGTTTTTTCGCCCCTCGGCTCTCGACACATCCCGATTTCGGGGGCCGACCCCGTCGCGACGTAGAAAGCGGCGAAACCAGTGGGCAATTCATGAGTGTATATCGCGCTGAGTTGTTAGACGCCGAGCGGAACGGACTAGCGGCATACGAGGCGATGGAGCAGTGGGTAAGCCGGCCGCCGGAGGCGCAGGACGACGTGCCCGGCGCGGTGCTGGAAAGGTACGCGCGGGACTTGCGTGAGAGCCGCGAACGATTGCTAAAGCTGCTGGCCGGTCAAGGTAACCGCGACGACATCGTGGAGGCGCTTGCGAAGAACGAACGATATCACCGCAGCCTAGGACTATCGATTCGAGATAAGCCGGAACCAATTGAACCGGAATGAAAAAAAAAGCCGCGCGTGCCTCCGCGCGTCAACGCTTAGCCCCAGCGGGATTCTTTTTAAGCGCGGCAAGCGATCAGCCGTCGCCGTCGCGTCCGAGCGCGAAGGATGCTGCGAGGTCGCGGATGCCCGAGAGGCCCACACCAAATGCGAGGGCACTTAAGACCAGCGACAGCCAGCCGTAGGAAGTGGTCGCGAAGCCGGCCGGAGCGCCGAGCCAGGCGGCGGCGTTCGGCCAGAGTAGCGCAAGGAAAACTCCGTACGTAATTCCCATCAGCGCGTGCATCGAGCGTTCTCCGGCTGGCAGCTTGCGCGTGCGGTCTTCAACGATGAAATCCGAGAGCGTTATCGCGATCTCGACTGCGAGCAGCAGCGCGAGGAGTAGCACGGCCCAGCCGTGAGGTTCCAGCCAGGCTAGAGTAGCAAACAGAACGGCATACACGAAATCGCGCGACGCATGCAGTTTGAGTTCCAGCCGCGCCACGGGATCATGCGGCAGGCGTGCAACGTGCTCGTGGTACACGATGGTATCGAAGGCACCCATCAATGCCAGCGCGACCAGGACGCAAAGCGCCACTGTCATGGCCGCGGTTTCACGGGGCCGCCGTACGTAGCGATGCGTCCCAACATCGGGGCCGCGATGGAGATCAGCACGTTCCAGCCGCGATCGTCGCCGCAAACCACGGCTTCAACGCTCGGCGCGAGTGCTCGCGGCAGCGTTTGGCCGAGCAGACGGCAGGCGGTCTGCGAGAACCGCAACCCGCGATCGTCGGCGTCGATGGCGAAGACGAATTGTAAGGGCCACGCCTCTTCGACGAGTCTTCCTCGCTCGATCCACAGGGCGGTACGCATCGTCGTGCTGGGAAATGTTCGCGCCCAGATCTCGCTCTCACCGCGTACCGTCACCACTAGTGTGCCCCGTGCTCGCGACGCAGGCGCCGGCAAGCGGAGCGCTATCGCGAGCGCTTTCCGCAGAAACCCCGGTTCATGCGTTACTTTCAGGGCAAACTCTGCTGTACCGCCCGGCTGGGCGAGAAATCGTCGCAGCGCGGGCGGCAGACGTGCGAAAGCGGTGCCGAGGAGGCGCTCGTGAAGCTGCAAAATAGGGCGACGATGGCTAACCGCGTCTGTCTCAACGGGCGCGCTCGACCGCACAGTCAACGCCACCAGCTCTCCGACACGCCTCTGCGGTTAGCGCGCGCGGAACGATCGTTTGCGAATTTTAGGCGACACGGCCATACCAACTCATCCGCACTGACGATCATGTGATCCTCCATCGATCTCGTTACGCCACAGCACATCGATCACGTTATTTCCGAAGTCCTGGGCCATTTGGGGACCTTTCCCGGCCCTTCCCGACCGCTCCGTTAGGAAATGTTAGAAAATTAGGTCCGGTCCACCGCGCTTGGCTCGGAAAGCTAACGGCGAGGCAGTTTGCGGCAAATCCAAAGCCACAAAATCAACCCACCCTCATCCGCTTCGGATGCTGAGCCACGCCAGAGTATCTTTGAGGCAGTGCGCCTAAGGCGCTGCTTTAGAGAGTTACACACAGGGATGCGAAGCCGCCGTTTCAGTTGACGGCCTATCGATTTAGTGGTAGCCTTAGGCACCTCTGCAAGATATATTCTCGCGCAATCTTCTCATTTCGCGCGAGTAAGGAGCTCCTATGCGAGTGCCTACTCTTCCCACGCTGATAACTATTATCGTGGGCGCTTCGCTGTTTTCCGGGTGCGCTGGAGGAACACAAAGCTCGAACACCTTGGTGCCAAACTCAGCAGCCGTGCCCGCGGTGCGCGTCTCGTCCGAAAGTCGCGTGAATCCAAACGATTACAAGGGGTTGAAAGATCTTTACGTGGCCGACTTCACGAGCCAGTCGGTGAAAATACTCACAAACAAGAACTATCGAGAGGTGGGCCAGATTACGAGCGGCCTCGTGAATCCTAACGGTATATTTCTCGACAAACGCGGAAACCTATATGTTGCCAGCCAGGGTGGTGGTGCGAGCATCAATGAGTACGCGCCGAATGCGACGTTACCCTCATTTACGTATAGCGCGGGCATGCAGTCGGCGATCGATGTGAGCGTGGACGCGCATGGAAACGTCTACGAAGCCGACGGCACCGGATTCGTCTATCAGTATTTTCAGGGAAGCAATACCGCGATCGCCGGATGCTTTCCGGGAGGCGGTTCGGCCGCCGTCAGCGGCGTCGCGGTCGACTCTGCGAACGACGTCTTTGTTAGCTTTTTCGTGAACAACGTGGGCGCTATCGCCGAATACCCTGGGGGACTTGGCGATTGCTCGAAACAAATTGTGCTTGGCGTACCGGTTGTCTATCCATATGGGCTAGCAGTTGATAAGAATAACAATCTCATTGTTGCCGACGCGGGTGCCGCCAAGATCGATGTAGTTGCCCCTCCGTACTCGAGCGTAACGCGCACAATCGGCTCGGGGTTTATGGAGCCAATCACCGTGAGGTTGAGCAGAGACAACAAACTGGCGTTCGCGACGGATTATAAAGTTCATGACGTCTTCATTTTGAATTATCAGACGGGAGCGGTTGTAACGATGCTCGGTTCCGTCTACGGGCTAAGTGATCCAAGCAGCGCCGTTGACGGGCCCAACGCCCTCTATTAGCGTTAACTGATTGCGTGCGACGGGGGGTTGTGCGCGAAGCCGCTCAGCACGTGAGGCTAACGCTGAGCGTTCCCCTCACGGAGATACGCGAGCGAGATCAGCGGCGGCGCGGGCGGGAGCGGTAGACGACGCGCGGCTTGGGCGGTTCCGTGCTGGCTTCGGGGAAGAGCGGATTCTTGCCGCGTTCTAGGCGTTTCCCGAGTGTGTGTTCGATTTGTTTGATCAGCGGCTCTTCGTCGGACGAGACGAAGGTGATCGCATCGCCCGAAGCTTTAGCGCGCGCGGTTCGCCCGACTCGGTGAAAGTAGTCGGCGGCAACCAGTGGAACGTCGTAGTTGATGACGTGCCCGAGAGCCGAGATGTCGATGCCACGAGCCGCAACGTCGGTTGCGACGAGCACGCGATAGTGACCCTGCTTAAAATTCTCGAGCGCGCGCGTCCGTTGCGATTGCGAGCGATCGCCATGAATCAGGTTGACGGGAACGCGATGCTTTTGGAGTGCGGCGGCGAGCCGGTTGGCGCGAGCCTTGGTTCGCGTGAAGGCGATTGCCGAGTAGATGCTGTTGCTTTTGAGCAGCTCCACAAGGAGATCGGTTTTCTTCTCTTGGGGCACGGCGTAGAGTGTTTGGCTGAGCGTCTTAACCGGAGCGATCTTAGCGGCCAGCTCTACCCGCGCCGGATTGCGGAGAATCTCGCGCACGAGGCCGGAAATTTGCGGCGGCAGCGTCGCTGAGAAGAAGAACGTTTGACGCTTCGTCGGCATCTGGGTAATAATGCGTCGAACGTCAGGGAGAAATCCCATGTCGAGCATGCGGTCGGCTTCGTCAAGCACAAGCATCTCGATATCGTCGAGCCGCGCAGTTTTTTGCGTTAGGTGGTCGAGGAGCCGCCCTGGCGTCGCGACCAGAATGTCCGCGCCGCGCTTGATCGCGTTGAGCTGCGGTCGAAAGCCGACGCCGCCATAGATCGCCGCAACCGTAACGTTCGTATGTTTAGCGAGCGACATGAGATGCTTGGCGATTTGATCGGCGAGTTCGCGGGTTGGAGCGAGCACTAATGCGCGCGTCTTCCCGCGTGGCCGATTGATGAGACGTTGCAGTATAGGGAGGCCAAAGGCAGCCGTCTTGCCGCTGCCGGTCTCGGCGCTACCGAGGACGTCCCGGCCTTCGAGGGCCGGCGGAATCGCGAGGGCTTGGATTGGAGTGGGCTCGGAGAAACCGAGGTCGAGCAGGGCAGCCTGCAATGGCGGCCGCAAGCCGAGTTTTTCGAAGGCGGAAATGATTGACGATCTTTCAAGGGTGTGCGCGGCTCGATCGCATTCATCCGAAAGATCGCGCGGGGTTGCCCTCACTATGTCATGGAGGCAGCGTCGGTGTCAAATGCCAGAGTAGCAGGCTCTCGGGGCCGTCCCGACGCTGCACGGCTAGCCTGTCAGCGATCGCCAGGCGTGACGCCGGCCTAGCCGCCTAACACTCATTGGTTGATTCTTTTCAGCACGCCTAGGACTCGGGGGAAGGCACGCAGGGTGGCGGTGGCGGTGGCGGCGGCTCCTCGTGGGTCGAAGCGCAGGCGACCCAATTGAAGAACATCAGGGGCGCGGCGCGACGCGGCAACGGCCGGATCATTGTCGCCCGGCAAGGCTCATCGCCGCTCTGCGATCGTCGTTTGCCACCAAGGACACGCGCGTCATCTTGCCGGTGACGAAAGGTCTTGGTGGCCTGTGGCATCGTATGCCAACTCGCTCGCGGTTTGCACTTCCGTCAACGTGCGCGTCCAACCGCTCCGGAGCCGACGCGGCGTGCGGCTGATAAACGCGGGGCGGTACTTCTCGTAATCCACCGATCGGCAAAGTACGACGAACGACTCGAAACCGAGCCAAAAACTCGGGAATCGCGACCGGCGTAGAGCGATGACCGGCAGCAAGCATTCCCACAAGCGTGGCGCTGCCTGCGCGAACTGCGCAAGCGCGATATCATTGTCGATGACGCCCGCAGAAATCAAGGAGCCCAGTTTATTAAAGAATCTTCCGACCAGGAACTCTGGGTGCGTAGTCGGCGCAATACGTCCGGAACGGATCTGTTCACGATATTCCGGGTCCAGCATATGCCTGGCTAAATCCTCGTACACGTAGAGGCGAGAAGTGGAGATCGCGTCGCTCTCGTATTGTCCGAGCATATGCTGCACGGCGTCGTACTGGCGCTGTCTGCCGAGATGGCGAAGCTGCTGAACTGCGGCAACGGCGGCTACCGCAACGACAGTAAACTGCCCGATAACCCCGATTGCCGAGATGGCGTCCCATGAGATCATAGCTGATTCCTCGTATTCAGCGCCGTCAGCGCTGTCTTCATCTTTGTAACAGCATGGGCCTGGCTCCGAATGCTCATAACAGACGGGAACGTTGGCCGAGTCGATGCTGAGCGTGAAAGGCCATCCCGAACGGTTCACCGAGGCGGTGTTGCGTAGGGTGGCACCGTTTAGTATCTACGGTTTCAGCGAGAAGATCGTGCCATCGTTGGAAGTGCCGCCGCCGTAGGTCGTCCCGTAGAGCACTCCGTTAACGCTGACCAATCCGGCTTCCGGGCTGCCGCCGTCGTTCGGGCCACCCGCGAAGCTGTGCAGAATCGTCTCGGCGTACTTGCCGCCGGAGGGTACGAGTTTATACGCCGTTCCGAGACCGTCGGCGCCGCCGCCTTCGGTCGTGCCGTAGAGCGCGCCGCTCGTGCCGAATAGGAGGCTCCCGTACGGTTGCGCACCGTCGCTGCCGCCGCCGAAACTGTGCAGGACGCTCTCGACGTAATGCGCACCGGAGCGTTTTAACTCGAAAGCGACGCCGAGGTTGAAACTCCCGCCGTTGATTGTCGTTCCGTAAAGGTTGCCACTCTTGTCCATGATAAGGCCGGCATACGGACCGGCGCCATCCTTCCTACCGCCCGCAAAATTGTGGATGACCTTTTCGGTGAACTTGGAGTTTGAAGGCCGTGCGACGCGATCAAAATTGCGTTGCAATTCGAAAACGGTCCCCAAGCCGTGGGTGCCGCCGGCGATCGTAGGCCCGAAGACATTGCCCGCAGCATCGCTGACTGGCTCGCCTCGCGGATACTTGCCGTCGGTCCCATTGAAGTTGAAAATGCTCGTAAACCTATAGAATTTTCCTTGTGAGGCCAGCTCGAAAGCCGTTCCGTCGTCGTGGCCGCCACCGGTGAGCGTGAATCCGACAAGGATGCCGGTGACCGGCGAGGTGACCCCGGAGTACGAGTTCGCACCGTCGGATCCGACGAAGCTGTGAATCACGTGGCCGGTATACCCTCCGTTGGCGTAGACAAGCGCGATCACCGTGCCTTCGCCGCCCTTTCCGCCCGACTCAGCTGTCGTAATCAGGCTCCGGGGCGTCGTCGGCGAGAGCGGAAACGTCGAACCGTAGAACGACGAGCCGAAGATTGATGTGTGTAATGCAGGAGTCCAATAATGCTCGATGCCGCTTACGCTGACGGAAAAGATCGTGCCTCCGTTCTTCTTTCCCCCTGCAGTCGTGGTGCCGTAGAGAGTGTCACCCTTTTCTGCAACTTCCAGCCGCGACTCCGGATTCGCTCCGGGATCTTTGCCGGCCGTGCCGGTAAGGTTGACAAGAATCTTCTCGCCGCCGCCACCGAGTGAAAAAACAGAGCCCGGATACGGTAAGAAGTGCGCTACGCTTTGCGGCGCGAAGCCTGACGAGGAAACGGGACGAACGCTGCAGCCCGCCAGTGCAAACATCGCAATGCCAGCGCAAACGCTCGGCATGTAGTTGCCGATCGTAGGACCCTTCATCGGCCCCACCTCCAGTGAAAGAGCAATTTCGCGACTCGGAAGGCGACCCCCTAGCCGCTAGACCGTACGGTTGATACTGAAAACCCTTACCGCGTAGGGGCTTTGCGTGTCTCCACTTCCTGACCGCTCCTGCCGAAAACGGCTCCTTTCCGACCCGTCCGTGACACGAGTGTGATGACGCGAAGGGCCGTACGCTGCTGACGAGCGCATCTGAGTGGCCGGGAACGCTAAAGGCATCGCCGAACTTTCCAACTGTGGGCCCCCGACGAGGGGAAGGAGCAACACGATGATCACGCCGAGGCGATCACGCGTTCATCCGAGCGACGTCGGCCGCGGAGATGCCCTCGAGCGCGAGGCCGTACCCTACGCTTTCATCGAGGATGCGGCGGAGTTTTTGAGTGAGCACGACGCGAGCATAGCTGGTCGTGAGTGGCGGGAGTTTCGCCAGTTGCTCCGCGATCTCGCGAGCGCGAGCCATGAGCTTGTCGCGTGGAACGATTTCACTAACCACACCAAGCGTCTTGGCCTCGTCGGCGCCGATGATCTGCTGGGTTAGCACAAACGTCCGGCCGCGAATCGGCCCAATGACCTCCTGCCACAGCGAATGGACACCGTCCCCTGGCACGATGCCGAAATTTAGATGCGGTTTATCTTGGAAGATGGTGTCGGGCGTTGCGAGGACGACGTCGGCGAGCAGCGCGTATTCCGAATGGACGGTCGCAGGTCCGTTGAGCGCAGCAATCAGCGGTGCCGAGACGCCGACGATGTTCGAGAGAATTTTCTTTCCTTCGCGATAGATCTTGTCGAAGCCACGAGGCGTAAAAAAGTCGAACCCTTCCGGGTCAATATTATCGATGAAGGCTCGACCGGCGCCGGTGAGGATAACGACGCGATTGTCGGCATCCTCACCGATTTGGTGGAAGAGTTCGACGAACTCCGTGTGCGTGTGCCCGTTAAAGACGAGCGTATCTCCGTTGGTGTGCAAAACGATCTCGAGTACGCCGTTCGACGAGCGTGTGAGTTTTGCGTGAGGAAACGAATCCTTATACGTGTCAAAGCGAACCAAGCGTACCCTCCGTTCCGGTGGTCATCGTCTTGAGCCCCGCGAGAGCTGGTTAAGTACGCGGAAGGTTTCGCTGCGGTCGGGAAGATACCGCTAATCGGGGTCGCTCTTCACATCGACGATCCTTCCGTCGAGCGCGATGACGAAGCGAGCCGGACTTGCGCTTATGGGATCAATGCGTTTTGGAATAGCCCCAGCGAGATTCGAAGCGTCGTGCGGCGGTCCTGGCCGAACCTGCCCACAAATGAAAAGTCCGATGCGGCAAGGGTTTCTCGATACCCGATGGGCCTGACCGTTCCGCGGGCGCGACTCATCTGCTGAGACAAGTCTCCCTCAAAAAGTTCTCGCGAAAAATCGGAGCTACATAAGTGCGCTAGACCTAGCTGAACTAGGCAGTGCGGGCTTAGAGGAAGAAGCCACAAACGGCCTCCCCCATCGAGGAGCGACACGATGGCCATCGTAGTCCTTCCGCGTAGCGTGCAACCTAACGACGGAGTGAGCTCTATTTCGTCGAGAAGACGCGACGTTCAGTCGGTGGGGATCGCGGAACCGATGGAAACATCGGTCTTTTCACGAAGCGATGCTGTAGGGGCGCCTAGCTCGCGATCGGGAGCGGATTGCATCCCCAAAAAGCGAAACAGCGCTCCATGAAACGATCCAAACTTGTCTTCTTTGCGCTGATCCTTTCGCTGTCGTCGACGGGAGCCGCCGTCACCGCAGCGCCCACCGGGCTCGACCCTAACGTTCAAAAGGCGATCGCCGCTGCCGTCAGCAAGGAGCTTGCGGCTTACGGCGGAGTGCAGCCGGTACCGGGCGTGGTCGTCGGGGTATGGCTGCCCGGGAAGGGCGAGTTCACCAAAGGTTTCGGTTATTCGAACCTCGCGACGCATTCACAAATGGCCGTCGAAGATCACTTCCGTATCGGTAGCAATACGAAGACATTCGTGGCGACTGTCCTGCTTCAACTCGTCGACGAGAAGAAGTTGAGCCTCGACGATACGATCGGCCAATTCAAGCTCGGGCTCTCCGTGCCAAACGAAAAGCAAATCACGCTGCGTCAGCTAGCCGAGATGCGCAGTGGGATCATCGACGTGTATGCCGTTCCGGGCGTCCAGAGGCAAAGTGAGGCGTGGTGGGCGCGCCAGACGCCTCGGCAGTGGGTGGAGATCGCCGGAAAGCAGCCGCCTCTGTTCCCTCCGGGAGCGAAGTACAATTACAGCAATACTAACTGGTTCTTGCTCGGGCTCATCATCGAGAAAGTGACCCACGACGGGATTCAAGATGAAATCCATAAGCGGATTCTCGCGCCGCTGGCCCTTAACCAGACTTCGTTTCCAACGACAAATTGGGGCATGCCGGCGCCCTACGCGCACGGTTATTCGTTGAGCGATAAGGGCCAGTGGACCGACGAGTCGGCGGTTCTCGCGCCCTCGGTTTCTTGGGCGGCCGGGGTAATGATTTCTGATATGGCCGATATGAAGAAGTGGGTCAAAGCCTACGTCACCGGCACCACGAACAGCGCCGCGTCGCAAAGGGCGCGGCTAGCGTGTCTGCCGACCGGCGAAGGGAACCTCGCTTTTGGGCTCGGCATCGGATGTTCGGCCGGTTGGTACGGCTACACGGGCGGCATCACCGGCTACAATACCGCAGCGTACTACATGCCCGCAACCGGCACAACGATCATCGCGTTCGTTAACAGCCAACGTGAGAAGCCTTTCCCGGGAGTGCCGAACGCCATATTCCGCGACATTGCTAAGATCGTCACGCCCAACAATGTTCCATTCGTAAAATAGATCCGAAGCCGCCTGCTTTCTCCCGTTCCCTCCGCAATCTGGGTGCTTGACGTATACTTTGGGGGCGAAGATCCCCGCGAATGCTGGTGCCATGGATGGCCGCTAGTCCCAGACATCTCCCACTGAGAGCCGTCGCTCGCGGAGGCTCCTCCCCCGCGAGCGATGGTCAAACCGAGACGGAGCTACCTCTTAGTGCTTAGTGCCGCACCGTCTGGTTGCGTGAGTCCGTTGGTGATCATCTTCGTCGCCGTACCACCGGCCGGATAGTTCCAATAGCCGGCAGTGGGGACGCTGTTGATGAAGGTTGGCGCGATTACGCGCAGCCCTCCCTTGGGCTTCTTCGTAATCCAGAACTGCCAAACCGCAGCCGCGCCGCTGAGCGACGTCGAGCCGACGACGCTTCCCGTCGATCCGGAGAGTCGTATCTGATAGAGCGTCGGCCCCGCGCCGGCTCCAAACGCCAAGTCCGTGCCGTCCCATTGTATCGACGCCGCCGTTAGGCCGCCCGCGCCGCTAACCGGGACCGTCTTTACCGTCGAGCTCCCCTTCGGAAGCTCGAAGAGTGTGAAGGCGTCACCGTTGCCGTAGGCGTCGCAGAAGAGATTACCGGTGTTGTCGTAGCCGCAGCCGGGAAGCCCAGTTTGGCCCGACGGCGTGTAGACTGTCGCCGTTCCGGAGCCGGCGGGGAAGACGACAAAGCAGTCTCCGCAAGTGCCGCCGAGCACTCCAAGTGCGAGGTTCCCCGTCGTTGGATCGACGGAGCAGTTGAGTTCCGGATAGCCCGGGAGATTGAGCGTCCGGATCGGCGCGGAGCCGCCGTGCTTGTAGACTTCGACGGTCGTACCGTTGCCGTTGAGAATGAAAACGTCGCCGGCTTTGTTCGAGCAGACGCCCGACGGCGTTTGAAATCCGGTTAACGTGCCTTTCAGCTCGCCGCGGGGATACGAATAGACGTCCACGTCGTTCGCGCCCTGGTCCGCGACGTAGAGCAGGCTCGTGGACCTCCTTGCATCGGGTGCCATCCACGAACGCGCTGCGTTCGCACCCGCCAATTGGAATGGACGCGCCGCCCCGGCGCGGCCCATGTGTCGTAACTGCGCGACGGTGTTCTGATCCGTAGCGCCGAGCTGCGCCGGCGACATGCCGCCTCCGCATCCCGCGAGCAGCGCGACCATTACGGCTGCCGCCAGAGTTTGGTGCCCCAGATGTAAACGCATTCTTAAGAAAACCTCCTAATAAGTGGTGGGAGAAATCGTTACTTCGGCGCTTTGCTTATCGCGTCCCCGAACGGATCGGTGAAGCCGGTGAGCGTCATCGTCGGGGTGCCGCCCCTTGGGATACTTCCAAATCCCGACGTTCGCGGAATAGACGCTCGGCCCATCGGCGAGCGCCACGCAGACGCGGGGCCCGCGGTGCTTTACGGCGTGGCACCGTCGGGTGGCAGCACCGGGGACTACGGGACCGTTTACTCCGTCGCCCCGTAAGTTCGGTCCTGGCTACCCTTCCTTGTCAGCGCTTTAGGCGGGCCTGGAGCCCGTTTTAGTCCGTGATCGCCGCGGATATGATTGCAAGCGCGATGCGCTAGCTGAAAGTTGTGGAGCTCGTCCTCACTCAATCACGGTCGACGCTATATCACGGTTTATCGGCAGCGGGATCTGTTCGCAGCGGAGGCCTTCGATAGGGTGGTGAGTTAAGGCAAAAAGCGAAACGCGAACCGTCCGTTAGATACTAGTTAGACGAAACTCGGCGGAGCGCGTAAACACCCTGACAGAATAAGGGAGTTTTGAAATAGCCCCAGCGGGATTCGAATCCGCCTATGCTCGTCTCTGGGAGTTCGCCTCTGTTTTGAAGAGGCAGCAAACAAAGGGTTTCGCGGGACTACCGAATCCGCTTCCGTTCCCTTACGGTTGCCATCGACGGCAACCGTTTGGCAACCGCCGCAGCGTACGCCGGTCGTGCAGTCTCTAGGGCCTTCCGGTTCACGCGACGATCCCCAAGTCATCCGCAGTCGATCGCGCGCCTCAGAAGGCGGGTATTGCCCCGGAAGGCCATCCGCGCGAAGGCTACTTGCGTCGAGACGCGGCGGATGTTTTTCTTACCCGCCTTCTGGCGAGATGCCCGGACGCGTTCGATCGCCGCAGCGTTGCATTCCTCGCACGTCCGGCGGCCTTTGCGTGCCGTCCTTGTCCCACAGACGACGCAAGCCGTCGGAGGAGCCTTCGCGCGCTTGCGCCATCCGTTCGACCGACGTGCTCACCGTCACAGTGAACGCAAGTGCGATGGCGCAACGAACAAGAGTCGCGACCGTGGCTGCACATCACACGCGGTGCGCCGTCCCCGTGAGATTACGGTCGGCCCCCAAGCGGACCCACGACCCCACTTGGTCCTTACACGCAGCATTTTTCAATTTTGGAAATTGCGAGGGCGACGCGCCGAAGCGCTACCGTGCGGTTTTTAACGCGCGGTGGGCTCGCCGTGTAGCGACCTCTTAGACAAGCGATGAAATAGCTACCTGGTGGCGAACGCCAGCATCCTACCACTTCGCGCTTTCTTCTAGGAGTACAATCATGAGGTTCACTCGCGGTTTTCGTTTCGCGCTAACTGCTTGCATAGCGACAGGACTGGCGTCAGGCTGTAGTGGATCCCAGCAGGCGACTAGTTTGCCCCAGACAAACCAGCCGCTCGCCTTCTCATCGACCGGCAAGGGCCCCTTGTCGGGGGAGCAAAAGCGAATGAAGCAGCTCACTGTTCCGACGACGGTCTATGTGGGAGACTACGGTCTTGACGAAATTATCGAGTACCCCTTCGGGGTCGCAAATCCAAGTCCGAAGGGCTCGATCGCGTTACCGTCTCAGCCCAACGGTCTAGCCGAAGATGGCAGCGGCAACATCTACGTTTCGATGAATGCCGAGCCGTACGTTGACGAATTCAACTCTAGCGGCAAATTGGTCCGCCAGTTTCCACAAACTTGCGTCAGCGTGCACGGCCTTACTGTTGACGCAAATAACAACTTGTACGTCGCTAACCAATGCCACGGCGTCACGCAAGTCCTGGAATACGCTCTGAACAGCGGATCGACCCAGCCCACATACACTTATGGAGACATCGAAGCTCAGTCATATCTTGGTGTTGTTACGGATGCCCAGCAGAATCTATACGTTGGGGCTATTCTACCCGAGGGCGCGGCCGGCTTTGTGGTAAAGTATCCGCAAAAGTCGCAAAATGGTACGATCATAGCGCAGGGTCCCCCAGCTGACGGTGTCGCGATCCTGCCAGATAACGATCTCGTGGTCGGGGGTGGGGGCGAATTCGGGACTACCGCCCTGCTGACAACCTACGCACCGCCTAACTATAGTCAGGTCAGCCAGATCAGGTATGGTGCAGGGTCCGCCGTTTATCTAATTGCCGCTGCCAGCGATGGAACGCTCTATGTTACTAATTACGGAGGCGGGGTAACACCCACTGTCTACGTATACCCATACAATGGGACTCCCCCGTACACCATCACGCAGGGCCTTGAGCAGCCTCACGGCGTAGCGGTAGGAATATAAACGCTCACGGTATTGCGGGTGGCGTGCTGTTAGAGCACTTCCACCCGCGATGCCGGTATGTGCTCGTTTCTGTAAGGGGGTCATCGACTTGTCGCCCCCGCAGCGAGCGGCCGCCACGCCGGATTGAATAAATAGATCGGGACGCCCTGTAGATCAATTCTTCGCCATTGCCGCGGATCCAACGTGAGTGACGGACGTGTCAGCTTCGAGCTGCTTGAGGCGGACGAGATCACTGGTTTCGAGGCCGGCATATTTGTCTCGCCAAAGCCGGATCGTATTTGGATGAAGACCGGGTTTTCGCGCCAGCTCCGTCGCCGGTGCACCAGCTTCCAACTCTTTGAGGATCCCTACGATCTTGGCTTCGCTGAATCGGCTTTTCTTCAAGAGCGAGTCTCCTTGCTGGGCTCTACGCCCGGAAACTCACAACTCCCGCTGGCCCGTTTTAGGCCTTACACGTCAGCCGCCCCACTGAATTCCGTGGAGACCTGGGATTTGGACATTACGCGACTTGATCCATGCGCCGCTCGAAGTTGCTAAGTGATAGATAGCCGAGCGCCGAGTGTTTATGATGCTATGCGCGTCGAACTTCAGGAACGGGTCGGGCTCGAGCGCTGCACTGCGGAGCTGGCTCGCGGACGCGACCTTTCCCCGATGGAAGCCGAGGCCGAGCTGAACGCCGTCCTGGCGGCGCGAAATGACGAGGATGGCTTTAACGGCGAAATGCCCGCTGTGCGGTGAGGTTCTTTCCGGCGACGAAGAGGATGGGCTGGTAGCAAGCGCCGACAAACACGGAGACGAACGCCAGAACGGAATGAAGGCACCCCGCGCAATGGTGCTCGGAGCCGCTCGCAAATCTGAGTGAGTTCACCGTAGGATTAGCTCTTCGTGCAGGTGGTATTCGCGGAGATGATCTCGTTATTGGGTTTGGTGATCGACCATGTCGATGTCACTTTCGAGTCGCTGACTTTCGTCATCGTGGTATCGGTTGCTGACGCGACCTTGGGGCTCGGCGTGAAGGTAGGGTCGTGCCACACGATCGTGTTTCCGGCCCAGCCACGAGACGTCGCGAGGAAATATCCGCCGATTTCGTCGTACTCCACGTCGACCCAGCGTTTCGTGTATGCATCGTAAGTGATTTTGTCGTTGGAAGTCCACTTGTTTGGAAACCACGGAACGGGATCCCAAACCGATGTCTGTTCGATCCACCGGCCATCCGGACTCACGGCATAGGTTACCGTCGCCGTGTACGGCGCGGGAAGGCCCGATTCTTGCTTGCTGCAAGACCACGTGCCGACCAGGAAGTTCATCGAGGAGAGATCCGCTTTGGGGATCACGATAACGGGAAGGGGGGTCGCCGCGCTGGTTTGCGTTAAGCCCGCGCACGGTGCGACCAGAACCAGGCCGACACAGAGAGACAGGAATACTCTCGCGATAAACATCAGAACGGCTCCTTTTCGCTTGAGCCCCGGTGGGCAATAGCGCGAGACAGTATGGAAAGAGCGAACGCGATCTTCGCCATGATCTCTCCAGAGACGTGTCTATCAGGATCGCACCGCATGGCGCAGACCGTCCTAAAGGCGTATCCGCCGACGTCCCCAGACGCGCACTGAATCAGCACGGTTTCGCCGGACTTGAGATCGGCATGCGTGAACAGCATCTCCGATGCCGTGACTGCGACGACGGGAACCGACAACCGGGGACTTCCCGCCTGAGGCTGCGCCCGACAATTACAAAACGAGAAGGCCGCGGCGGTGCGCTACGGTTGCTGGCGGCCATCGGCAGACCCATCAGACCATTTTGCGATCGGCACGAGAAATACGGTCGTAGGCTCGAAGCGCTTGACGCCAGCCATTACGGGCGAGCCCGGCAGGTTTGCGCCCCATTGGTTAGCCGCCATGCGAGGAAGAAAGAACATTAAATGTGGGTGCCATGGGCCGCCCACATCGTCTCCCAGGTATCCTCGTTTCGACATCATGTAGCACATCGAACCGAATTCGGGAGCGGTGATCTCGTGCGACGCAACGGCCGCCTTTACGAGTGAGACCATCTTCGAACGGCTCGCTCCCGACAATGCCCATTTCGTGCGCATGAGGTACTCCGGAAGGACCGATCGCGTTGCGGCGGCATTGAAGCATATCGGTGCGCGCACCCGAGGATTCCAAAACTCGGGATCGTCGAATGCCATTGACCATGCGCGTTCGACGATGCACGCAAATCCGTTCCTTCCCTTGACTGCCGGGCTGTAGCCGTGAACGCCCAGCGTTAGGATTTCGGCGTCGTTCGAGATGGATGGCGGTCCCGCGCTACGCGCGAGTCCAATCTCGTCCACAGCGGTTTGCGATAGATATGTGTCAATGGGTGCCATTGACGGGTACGACGCCATGTGCGCGCTCGCTTCCACGCAACTCATGACCGACAGAGCCGCTGCGAGAAGACCAACGTAGCCCTGAAGGCCTCGAAATGAGCGTCTTATTAGTAAATAGCGCTTTCTGATTGCCATTGCAGCTCAACCTGACTTTCCCGAGAACGAGAATACGCTAAATGGAGGTCTCAAAATTATTTGATCGCGCCCAAAGGTACGCATTACAATGTAGTAACCGTAGACTCGATATGCCGGGTTCGATAGACGGCCACTTCACATGAGTATACACAACGCGCCAGGTACTTCGATGGCCACATTGCAGATAAGTGGTCTGCATCTTAACGGGGATCCATGTCGGATGGATCCGCGCCTCGACGAGCATTGCCGCCCGCTTGGGTCGACTGAAAGTGCTGTCCGATTTAGGAACGTCCGTTCCTTCGCAAGTTCTCGCCTTGCGCGTCCTTGAGTCGTTCGACCAGATCGCCACGTTTCGCCGGCGCCAGCTTGAGGACCACTGCGAGCTTTTTTGCCAGCGTCTAGCTGAGCAATTGCCGCAATGGCAGTTTAAAAAGCCGTCCGGCGGCCTATGTCTGTGGGTGCGACTACCATCTGGAGATGCAACATCCTTCGCGCAGTTTGCCGCGCGCGAGGGAGTGCGTATCCTTCCCGGCAGTTCCATGACTATAGATGGGTCTTGTACGGAATACGTCCGCCTTTCGTATACCGCTTCCCCGGCGATCATCGAGGCCGGCATCGTGCGTCTCGCACCGGCCTGGCGTCGATACGAACACACGCGTTCCCATCGTCCCGAATCGCTCGGGATCGTCGTCTAGGCGACTGAACCGGGCCGGCCCTCGACACGCCTTACCCTCGGCATAGTCATCGTCTGTGCCACAGGGCGATTCTCTATGGGATCTGCATTAAGCCCGCGGCCCTTCTCGCCTTTTGCTCCCACTAAACGCGCTCTGGACAGGCCTTACTCTGGCGTATATACTCGCCCTCGTACGTTAGGCAAGCATCTGCGTTCGGATTGGAATCAAGCTGGCGCCCCTCCTCGATTAGCCGGCGGCCCTCCTCGCTTTGCCAAAAATCGGCTGCGCGTTCCTGAGCCTTCGGCTGGTGCCGACAACTTCGCGAACTGCCAGCGTTGCGTTTCTCATTCTTTAGACCACGTTCTCTGATCGGCTGGTAAGCCGATGGCTCTTGGCAGTTATGCGTAGGGGCAGCCTTTGCAGTTGTATGTGCGATGCTCGGAGTTGCCTGCAAGGATAGCATCAGGCCCGCTACGAGCACTGCGACGAGGAAAACGCACCTCCACTGGGCCTTTTTGTTCAAAGGCATACGTAGAGTATGCGGATCACCTGCCTCTTGAGTCGATATCCAGAGCAGCGCTAAGTGGTCTGAAAGCGACTCCAGGTCACTGGGCAGCCAGCTTGTCCTACGTACCGTCGGCGACGATGGCCAGCAACGCCTGCTGCACGGAGCTTTTAAACAGCGACGTTGTGATGTGACCCCGCGGTTTCTGGACAGATTAGGCGCTTATTTCGGCTTGCCGGCGGCGCCATTCGACCGGCGGTAGATAGTCAAGGCGCGAGTGCGGTCGCGCCTCGTTGTAATGCTTAACCCATGCCGTGATCATTGCCTTCGCCGCCTCATACGTTTCGAAGCGGTGCTGCCAGACGCACTCGAGCTTTAGCGTTCCCATGAACGATTCAGCAACGCCGTTTTGCTCGGGCGTGTGCGGAAGAATGAACTCGTGATGCAAACCGTAGGATTTCGCCAGCTCGCGATAGAGCTCCGAGGCGTAGACCAGCGCGTTGTCGGTTCTCAGCGTAACGTCGGCGTCGCCCTTTGGTAGAGCGCCGAATCGCCGAATCAGTGCGTCTTCAAGTGCTCAGGCCGCCTCGCGTGCGTCGTTGCGCTGGCTGACGTTCAGTCCAATACACTGCCGATCGGCACAATCCAGCACGGCACTGACGTAAACCAGACCATCGAGACGAGTCCAGACATAGGTTGCATCCGTCGCCCAGCGTACGTCAGATACCAGAGCAACGCTTGGGCTTGACTCAACCCGAGGAGAGCAGCGTTTCTTGAGGCGGCGATGGCACTGCCAGCCTTTGAGCTGCATAATACGCTGCACGGCTTTGCGGTTGAACTCGAATCCCTGTCGGCGCAGCCGCGCCCAGACCATCCGATAACCTAAATAGGACTCAGCGTCGATGAGGTGCTTGATGCGTTGAGCCATCACCTCATCGACGATCGGCACGCGATCGTGCTCGCGGTAGTATGCGGTGCTGCGCGCGACACCGAGGATCCGGCAAATCACGGCTCTTGGCCATCCTCGTCGAGCAGAGAGCCGGGTAACATCGGCTCGACTGAAGTGAAAGGACGCATCGCCTCCTTTCGAATCTCGTTCTCCATGACCAACTCGCCGATCTTGGCCTGGAGCCGTTTAACCTCGGCTCGGTACTCGGCTTCAAGGCCCTTGCGGTTCACCTTGAGCGCGTCGACGCCGGCACGATGATACTCTTCCGTCCATTCGCGGAACTCTGATTGCCTGAAGCCATATTTGCGCGCCGCCTCGGGCACGGAGATTTTGCCTTTGAGGACGTCGAGGATGATCGCTGCTTTACGCTGCGCGGTCCATCGCTCGAACCTTTCCGGCTCGGGAGCCGGTGGCGAAACTGATTGCGATCGCTTTCTCATTGAACACCTTCACTTCGCTTATCAGGTGTCCAGCTCCCGAGGGGGTCATATCAGGCGATACGCTCGTGGGCACGCTACGTCAAACCTATGGCGAAAGCTTTGCGAAAGGACACCGCCCCGATATGCGCCTCGACACGTTATTGGAACGCGAAGGAGCGACGTCGCTTAGCGACTATCTGGGGCGATCAAAGAAGCGGCGTCGAAGCTAGGCTGAAGGTTTCATTATTCAGATTTATGGCCCTTAACTAACGCCCCGTCCAGGTCATCAAGAGCCTTCGCGCCTTTGATCGTGCTCCGTCGACTGCGGCGGTGGTTGCGTGCGTTAAGGACGAAATAAATAGCCCCAGCGGGATTCGAACTCTACAAGGGGGTTTCCGGCCAGTCCCGTCCGCTACCGAAACGTATTACTTTGTAGGGCTTTTTCACCACTCTGGTTCCCGACCTGTACCAACCAATACCGCCCGTTTCTAACCGCTCCGTTAGAAAATGTTAGAAACTGTTCCAGTCGGCCGCCCGGGCAGGACGCCGTGGAGTAGCGTGGCCATTTCGAAGCGGCGCCGCGAATCTCGCTGCTCGTTGGATTTAAGCTCCACAGCGCTTAGGTTGGTTGGCAAAAACCGCGGCAAGAAGTAGAATAGGGCGGGGGCATACTCATGCGCCGAGTTTTGGCTTTGCGCATTGCGGCTTTCTGGCGGCGCCAATCCCCTCGAAGGCAGCCTGCGATCGTGGCTTAGGCTTCGATAACGCTGCTCCCAGACAATGCGCAGCAGGCGCGGCGTCGATTTTGGAGCTAGAGACCTAATGAAACGAGTGTCCATCCTTCTCGGCGCGTGTCTTAGCGCGATCATCCTGTCTGCCTGCGGCGGCGCGACTCCCCTTAGCGGGGCGAGCTCGGTGCCGGCGATCGCGCGCGACGGCGTGACACCTTCGGTTGAGACAAAACGCTTCGATTTTACCGGAGGGCCTCAGTCCTACACGGTGCCCGCCGGCGTCCACGCCCTGCGATTCCTTCTCTATGCCGGCCGCGGCGCTGGAGATACGCGCGGCGCCCCAGGCGGAGCGGTAGACGCTACAATTAAAGTGCAGCCGGGCGAAGAATTGGGCATCTTCGTGGGCGGGAGAGGGCACGCTCACGGCCCAGTGTGTCGAGCGTCTCTGGATGGAAGCCGAGCGTCTCCGGAAGGAAAATGTAACCCCGTAAAGGGGGGCAAAGGCGGTTGGAACGGCGGCGGTAATGGCGGAGACAGACTACCTGGCGGCGAGATAGGCAGCCACGTAGGGTACGGTGGGGGCGGCGCCTCCGACGTGCGTAGGGGCGGCCCTGCCGGCAAGCTGGACCAGCGCCTTATCGTCGCGGGCGGTGGCGGCGGGCAAAGCGGCAGCGGCTGGAAAGGGGGCGACGGGGGTCCTCTCACCGGTGCGCGCGGCGATAGTGAATACGACCGTGAGGGCGGCGGTCACGGTGGTGCTCAGACTCACGGTGGCGCCGGCGGGAAGTTTGGTACAAACCAGGGCGGCTTTGGCGTCGCGGGTCATGGCGGCGACGGTCAAGCCTCGGAGACAGCTAAACGACTCTGGGGCGGCGGTGGTGGTGGCGGCGGTTTGTTTGGCGGCGGCGGCGGCACAGGCAACAATGCAGACCCGGACCATCGGTTTCGAATTGATGGTGGCGGCGGAGGCGGATCGAGCTACGCGGAACCGGGCGCGTGCGCGGTGCATATGGTTCGCGGGCCGGAGGACAATGATGACGGCTTCATCATCGTCGCCAAGGCGCTCTGTGACCCTCATTAACTACGCCAATGCAGGCTACAACGGTGGCGCGGTCTAGTCGTTGTCGATTCCGACTCCCAGACGCATGACACATCGTGGTGCTTCGCCTGGTGCCGCGAGAGTGCACTTAGGCGCCGATCGTGAACGGCGTATTGGCGCCCCTTGTCCTGTGGGTTTGTACGAAGGAGTCCCGATGCACGCACGATCGTTTGCTGCGCTTGTCGCCGTCACGATTCTGACGCTGTCATCTTGTTCGGGTACGCCCCAATCGAACCTCACACCGGCTCGCGGATCGCTCACGCCTTCTCTGCGCTCGCAACCTTCGTTCGGCCGGTTGGCCCGAGCGATGACGCTCAAGCCGAACTCGAGTTACGATGTGGTCTACCAGTTCAAAGGCGGTCGCGACGGCAGGTTTCCGCGTGCCGGTCTCACCGAACTCAACGGCACACTGTACGGCACGACCTACGGGGATATCGTTAGGCACTTTGGCAGTGTCTTCGCGATCACGCCCGCCGGTAAGGAAACCCCGCTCTACAGCTTTGCCGGCGGGAGGGACGGCAATGGCCCAAGAGCCGGTTTAACCGCCATGGACGGCAAGCTCTATGGCACGACCGAAGAGGGTGGTTCTGGCGAAGGGGGTACGGTTTTTTCAATCACAACCGGCGGCACCGAAAGGGTTCTTCATAGGTTCGAAGGTGGCCTCGACGGTGAAAGGCCCATCGGCGGCCTACTCAAATCGACTTTTGGCCTCCTCGGCACGACTTCCGGCTATGGTGGCAGGTACGAAGGCACAATCTTTTCGATAAACGATCACATTTACGAGCCGCTCGAGGCATTTCACGGCAAACCTGCGGGCTCGCACCCGGTTGCCGGCTTGATCAAAGTGAACGGCGCAATATACGGAACGACTGCAGGCGGCGGCGTGTCGGAACACGGCACGGTCTTTAAAACTAACCTGGCCGGCGTGAAAACATTGCATAGCTTTGGTGGCGGAAGCGACGGCGCGCGGCCATACGCCGGCCTTACCGACATCGGCGGCACGCTCTACGGCACGACCGAAGAGGGTGGCATTGGCCTCGGCACGGTTTTTCAAATGAAGCCCGATGGCATGGAATACAGCGTGCTCCATACCTTCGCCGGCGGCAGCGACGGCGCGCACCCGAAAGCCGGTCTGATCGACGTTAACGGCACGCTGTACGGCACCACCGAAGACGGCGGCGCGCACGGCCTGGGCACGGTTTTCACAATCGAATTGTCAACGCGCCCCGTGGAACGGGTGGTACACAGCTTTGCCGGCGGGACCGACGGTTCACGCCCAGAGGCCGGCTTGATCGACATAGGCGGAACGCTATACGGCACTACCCAAAAGGGCGGCTCACACAACTTCGGCACGATCTACTCGTTGTCGGGAAACTGATTACGTGGTTAACCTAATCTATCGCGCGTGTTCGATCGCCATCGCGGCGTTCGCGATTCTAGGCGTCGCGGGCACTGCGGCCGCGCCTTCGATTCGGCAGGCCTTGATCGCAGCATATGCCGTGCGCGACCTCAGTGGGGTCGACCTTGCGCCGGACGGCAGCGCGGTCGCGTGGCAGGAGGCCTTCTACGATCGAAACCGGCTTTTGCAATCGCCGCAGTACAGCGCTTTGTACGTGCAACGACTCCATGGTGGGGGACGGCTCCGTTTGAGCGCGGGCGGCCGCGACGCGTACTACGACGAGAAGAATCCGGTCTGGGCGCCAGATGGCCGCCGGATTGCGTTTCTTTCCGACGCGCGGTCGAAGGGACAGGTCCAGCTCTTCGTCGCCGACGCCGGCGGCCGGCGCTTGCATCAGTTGGCACGCTTCAGCGGTAACGTGCAGCGGCTAACGTGGGCGCCGAGCGGCAGGTCGCTTGCCATTCTCTATATCGCCGACGCTCATCGTGGAGCAGGGGCGCTCGCACCCGGCGCGCGCAACGTGGGTGTGATCGGCACGGTGGTGGACGAACAGCGCCTTGCGACGATCGATGCTCGCAGTGGTGCGCTCCGTCTGCTCACGCCCCCGGACGTCTACGTATACGAATACGGATGGTCGCCCGACAGCGGCCAGATTGCAGCGACCTACGCGACGGGGGACGGCAACAACAACTGGTGGATCGCGCACCTTGCGCGCGTCGACGTTGCGACCGGCGCGATGCATGACGTGCTCGCACCCAACTTTCAGATGAACGATCCGCAATGGTCGCCCGACGGAAGCCAGATCGCCGTCATCGGCGGAATCATGAGCGATTTCGGGTCAGTCGGAGGCGACCTCTACCTCGTTGACCCGCAGACGGGCGTGTCGCGCAACGTGACCGACGGCGCGCCGTTCTCAGTGCAGTCGCTGCATTGGAACGATTCATCGAGCCTCGACGTGGTGGCGCACGTCTCCGGCGCGATGCACCTCATGCGAGTCGACGCGTCCAGTGGCCGCGCGACCGTGCTGACCGATCGCCAAGAGTCGCTCTGGAGCTGGTCGAGCGCGAAGGGCGGCTCGATCGTCGCGCTCGTGCGCGCCTCCTTTGCGGATCCGCCCGAAGTCTGGGCCGGGCCGCCGACAGAGCTGCGACAAATTTCTCACAGCAACGCCGGCGCAATGCCGCTTCACGGTAAAGCCGTATCGCTTCAGTGGAAGAGCGATGGGCTTACGGTCCAAGGCTGGCTCGTCTATCCGCTGCACTTCGATCCACGCGCGACCTATCCGATGGTCACGATCATTCACGGCGGACCTTCCGCCGAAACAGTGCCGGGTTTTGGCGATCACTTCGCGATGGCGCTCGCTTCATATGGCTATGACGCGCTCACTTCTGCGGGCTATTTCGTCTTTATGCCAAATCCGCGGGGCAGCTTCGGCCACGGTGAGGCGTTTACGAAAGCCAACGCCAAGGACTTCGGCTACGGCGATTGGCGCGACGATCTCGCGGGCATCGACGCGGCTCTAGCCGCCGCACCAATTGATCCGAAGCGTCTGGGACTTTTTGGCTGGAGCTACGGCGGCTACATGTCGATGTGGGCGGAGACGCAGTCGACCCGGTTCAAAGCAATCGTCGCCGGTGCCGGCATCGGCAACTGGCAATCGTACTACGGTCAAAACAAGATCGATCAGTGGATGATTCCCTTCTTCGGAACCACGGTCTATGATAACCCCAACATCTATGCGCGGAGCTCACCGATTACGTTCATCACGCGCTCGAAGACGCCAGTGCTCATACTGCAGCCCGAGCGCGACGAGGAAGTTCCGGTGCCGCAAGCGTTCGAGTTTTGGCATGCGATGGTAACCCTTGGTGTGCCCACAAAGCTCATCGTCTACGCCGACGAAGGTCATGCGCTGCAGAAAGTCACCGACCAGATCGACGCTCTTGCCCAGATGATAGAATGGTTCAACCGCTACTTGGCCCCGGAGAGCCACGCATAAGTGCCGGTTCGTTGGTCACGCCACGCTGCCGGCATGGCCACAAAGTTTCCAGTCAGTGAACAGAAAGAGGAGCAAAGCAAATGAAGGCTTCCGGTTTGAGCCGGTTCGGACTATTCGCCTGCTGCGTCGCTGTTGCGGCATGCTCGCAAGTGGCGCAAGTCTCGCCCTTCCAGTACCCCCCAAACGCCAGCGCTGACCAGCGCTTGGAAAGGCCGCTGGCATTCAGTGTGTTGTATAGCTTTAAAGGGCCTCCCGCCGGGTACCACCCCTTTGCAAAGCTGATCGACGTAAGTGGCTCGCTCTACGGCACAACGCGTCTTGGCGGCGCGCATGATGACGGCACTGTCTTCAGCATCACGACAAGCGGCGAGGAGAAGGTGCTGCACAGCTTCCGCGAGGGAACCGGCCGTCACCCCTATGCTGGCCTGCTCGACGTAAACGGCACGCTCTACGGGACGACGGATAAAGGCGGCGCGCATAAATTCGGCACGGTCTTCAGCATCACGAGAAGCGGCGAGGAGAAGGTGCTGCACAGCTTCGGCGAGGGAACCGACGGTAGGGACCCCGTCGCGGGTCTGCTCGACGTAGGTGGCACGCTCTACGGGACGACGGCCCTAGGGGGGGAGCACGGAAAGGGCACGGTGTTCTTCATCACGGGCGGCACGGAGTATGTGCTGCACAGCTTCGGCCAAGGAACCGACGGCAGTGGTCCCGAGGCAGGCCTGCTCGACGTACGTGGCACGCTCTATGGGACGACGAGGGATGGCGGCGCGCATCATGCCGGTACGGTCTTCAGCATCACGACGGGCGGCTTGAAGAGGGGGCTGCACAGCTTCGGCGTGGGAACCGACGGCAGGCTTCCCGTCGCAAGCCTGATCGAAGTAAGTGGCACGCTCTACGGGACGACAGCTGTAGGCGGCGCGCATGGAAGGGGCACGGTCTTCAGCATCACGACGAGCGGCAAGGAGAAGGTGCTGCACGACTTCGGCGATGGAGGCGACGGCATCGTGCCCTTCGCAGGACTGCTCGACGTAAGTGGCACGCTCTACGGGACGACGAGGGACGGCGGCGCGCATCATAACGGTACGGTCTTCAGCATCACGACGGGGGGCACGGAGAAGGTGCTGCACAGCTTCAGCGAGGAAACCGAGGGCGGTTTTCCCCGCGCAGGCCTGCTCGACGTACATGGGACACTCTACGGGACGACGAAACAAGGCGGCGCGCATAATGGCGGTACCGTGTTTTCCATTACTCCGTAACGCAGCCGGCACGGCACCTGCCAGAGCCAGCCGATTAATTTGGCTTCGACGGGTAGCTGTGAACTGCTGATTGGAAGGGCCGCCAACAGGACGATCGACCGACGGGATTCGGCGCTCTCTCATACTCGCTTCAACGGACGCGGCGATCGCGTCCGTCTGCGACACGCTCAAAGCGACCGCCCGCAACAGATTCAGCATCGAAGATCACATCCGAGTCTTTAGTGCGTTAAACCAAAGCCTGCCTGCCGAGCCTTTTACCTGCACGTCTATCGGAGCCGAGACGCCGAGGCGGCCGATGCCTTTGGTCGCCTGGTCGGCTAAGGCACAGCGGAAAAGAGGCTCTGCGTTTGATGCACTCTTGATGCCCAGAGCCTCGGGTGTCGCGAACTTCTTGTAAAATAAGGACGAAAAAAAAGCCCCAGCGGGATTCGAACCACAACTCGGGGGGTTCTGGAGAGTCCCGACCGCTACCGATTCGTGTTATTCTGTAGGGCTTTTCGCTGCTCTGGCTCCCGTCCGTTCCCGCCCATGCCCGACCGCTCCGTTAGAAAATGTTAGAAAATCAGCCAGGGGCTCGTTCCCGCTTGCGCTATCGCGATCGGGTCACCGGTTATCGAAACGATCGCCGACCGAGCCCATCGATGGCCGAACGCCGGCTTCCTGGTAACGCCTGCCAACGCGATGGACGTGTGGGGAGGAAACGTCCGGATCCCGAGCTTAGAACGGCGACTGTTTATATAGCCGGTAGCCGCTAAAAAAGCTCTCTAGCGAGTGGGTCGGGCGCCTGGGGGACCCTGCTTAAGTGTGTTGTGGAACGAAGCAATGCGCCAACCAGAAGGTTCGCGCCACAGCACGGCCGTCGCAATCGCATCGTTATCTCCCGCCATGGGTCCCTGCGGGCAATGCAAATGAGCCTCCATCAGAGCAACGACAACTTCACCGGTAGCTTCCCGGATCTTCGATATCGCAAAAACGTTCCGACTGTCGCGATAGATGCTGTCAAAGATCCTCTGGTGTCCTTCTGCGATCGTATCGCGACCCACAAAGTGATCGCCACGGATATTGACAAAGTCCGCGTCCTCGGTGAACATTTTTGCGAAGGCCACGCCGTCTGCAGCATTCCACGCCGCAGTTAGCGCCTCAGCGAGACGATCGATCTCTACGCGATCCTTTTGATTCATGTTTGCCCTCCGTCACACGCGCGTCTAGTCCAGCGCGTCTGGTCTGTTCGGCGCGCGTTAGAAACGATACGCTCGGCCGCGCGAGATGAAGAAGCCGTGCCCGCTCTCGTTCGTGCAGCGCATCCCATCGGTCGAGGAGGCGCAGACGAAACCGGCGTGCCGCCACGTCGTTCCGTACGCGACGATCGTATTTGAGCCCATTGCGGTATCGCCGGCGCAGACGACCTTAGCCCGACCGGTCACGCCCATGACGAAGCCCTGCCCCCAATTGACCTCCATTGGGCATTTGGGGTCACGTGCCGGTAGCGGGACGACGCCACCGCGCACGTCGCAGCGCAGCGACGCGGTCCCGAAATTTGCATAGACGCACCCGATCCCGCGCGACGGGCTGCTGAACTGGAGGACCTCGGAGGCCGGGGAGGCCGCGCCCATTCGGGCGAGTGCGGCGAGGCTGAGCAAAACGATGAGAAGGCCGCGCAATGAGTTCGACATGCGCACCTCTTCGCGGCGGCGGCGATCTATCCGCTGACCTGAGGTGGCATTCTACGCAGGTGATAACTGTGAGGGTTGGTTAGTTTGAAGTTGCTCGGCGAGCTCCCTTGGCGTCCATAGCCGAGTGCAGAGTGCGGCCGAACTTCGTTGTAGTCTTGCCGCCATTCGGCGGCCTCGCGTCGAGCTTCAAAGATCGTCATGAAGCTGTGTGCATTGAGCAGCTCGTCACGAATCTTTCCGTTCAGCGATTCGATCTGGGCATTCTGGGTCGGTTTGCCCGGTTCGATGAAGTGAAGCTGGACCGCTCGTTCAGCGCCCCAGCGCAGCATGGCGTGGCTTGTGAACTCCGAGCCGTTGTCAAAACGGATTGTCTGGGGGAACCCGCGTTCAAAAGCGAGATCCTCGAAACAGCGGATGACGTCGTGGCTCCCAAAAGAGAACCCGACCTCCAGGGCAAGGCATTCGCGGGTGAAGTCATCGACGATCGCGATCGCCCGAACGTTGCGGCCGTTCGCTAATCGGTCATGGAGGAAGTCGATCGACCAGCGCTCGTTGGGCCGCGAGACGGCGGGAACCACGTTGCCGCGGATGTAGCGGACCTTGCGCTTCTTTCGCGGACGCACTTGCAGCGCCAGGCTCCGATAGATACGCCGAAATCGAAACTCACCGACCTCAACGCCGCCGCGCCGCGCCATGATCAGCAGCCGGCGCCAACCCCACCGCGGGAGCTCTTGTGCCAGCGTCTGCGTCCGCTCGGCGATCGCGCTATCGTCCTTGGGCTTGCCGTGGTAGTGCAGCGTGCGTCGCGGCTGCCCGACGATCGCGCATGCCCGCACCTGCGACAGTCCGTGCTCCTGCAAGGCCATCACCGCTTCTTTTCGCTGCGAGGGCTCCAGTCGTTTTTTGCGATGAGCTCCCGGACCGCGTCAACTTCCATGGTCAGTCGCGCGATCACGCGATCCTTGCGTGCGCTCTCGGCCTCGAGCTGTTTCAACCGCGTGAGGTCGCTGGTTTCGAGCCCAGCGTATCTATCTCGCCACTGTCGGATCGTGTTGGCGTGAAGGCCATGTCGTCGGGCGAGCTCGGTAGCGGCCGTGCCGGCGTCGAGCTCTTTGAGGATCGCGACGATTTGCGCCTCGGTGAAGCGACTCTTCTTCACGTGAGTTCTCCTTGGGCCGTAGCCCGGAACTCACAGTTTCAACCTGAGCCGTTTTGCAACCTCAGGTCAGCTCCAGCCCGTTTGAGGGCAGCTCGACCTCGACGAAGCCAGGTACGTTGCTTCTCACGACGACGCTTCGACCCACGACAAGTTCGGCGTAACCTGGCAGATCGTGCCCCAGGCCTCACCGACCTGTTCGGCGGCGACGATCCGGAAAAGTCGGCGCGTGTGATGAAGGCGATGATGGGCATGGAGAAGCTCGACATCAACGCGCTGCGAGCAGCCTATCGCGGCTGAGTTCGCCGACGGGAGGACGTGGCGGGGCGCGCCCTGAAGCGCGCCTGCCCCGCGTCCCTTCGCTCGATTTCGAGTGCCACAGTAAGGAGAGCACCATGTCCGATTCCGCCAGCACCTCAACACCGAGCCCGACCACCGTTCAAGCACACATCGTCACCGACGACGAGATCAAGGCGCTCGGATTCGATCCGCATGGCGGATCGAATCTCACCCAACCGTCCGTCAACGCGCCCACCTACTATCTTTTGGACGACGATGCTAAGAACTGCCGTAACATCGACGACGACGAGTTCAAGGCGTCGTACGTCGACGATAACATCGTCAAATGCTACCTCGCCGACTACAGCCCGTTCGAGGAGACGCTCGACAACGAGAGCCTCGTCGTGCAATATGCCGGCGGATCCTCGATCTCGGTGGCGTTCGGCCTCATCGACCTCGACCTGAAGCTCCCAGCAGACGCGTACCTCAAGTCCGGGGGCGTGATCTACCCGATCGACGACACCGGCGCGCTGCGGCTCAACGGTGTGACGACGCCCACGCTGGTCTACACCCGCGAGTGGGTGTTGCGACAATGGAAGAACGCCGGCGATCAGAACGTGCAAATGGCCGACCTGGTCGATAAATTCGTTAAGGCCGGCTTCGAGCCGGTAACGTCGCTCGACGCGAACGAGGGCGGGATCCTCACGCCCAGCACTCAAGACACCGATCTGTCAGGTGTCGGCAGCGCCTCGTCGAGCGATTCGTCGAGCGACTCGTCGAGCGACTCGTCGAACTAACGCTGTGGCAGTCACGTTTACCGACACGCAGTGGGCCTCGCAGGCGCTCGACGGCGCCAGCCTAGCCGACGTCGCGCAGACCATCTCCCAGATGGTCGAGGCCGGAAAGACGGTTCGCCGAGCGGCGAAACTGCCGACGCGTCGCCGGACGTTACGGCCGACGCATCGTCTGATGCAACATCGGACGCGACCTCGGACGACGACGCTTCGTCATCCTAAGCTCACAACGATGGTGTAGCGCACTTTGGGATGCGGCTTCCGGGCGGCGGGCGGTCGGGATTGTCAGCTGAGTACATCCGCCGGTCCGTGCGCCGGCCGTTCACGGTGACCTCGTAGGTCGGCTCCGCGGCCGCACCACATGTTGAAGTCGAAGCGGTCGCCCTGCGCGGAGAGTTTCGTAACGGTCAGCGTGGCGGACACGAACGGGCGGCCGCGCTCGATTCTCCGCGCCGTCCCGTCGCGGATGAGATACGCCGATCCGCCCTTCCACTGAACCAGAAGCGTGCCGATGCCGCGCCGGTCGATCACAGCTGCTACTTGACGCGGACGATCTGCCACGGCTGCGGAAGCCGGCGTCAGCAGTGCTATCCGAAGCCGAACTGAGCCGGTTACTAAAGGAGGCTCGGTGTCCCACGCAACGCTCGCGCAAGCGCGGCTATCTTTCAGCCTATCCCGCGTTCTGTCCGGCCGTCGCTTTTGCTGCGTTCACCGGTACGCGGCGCGGAGAAATCCTGGCGGTCCGTTGGCGCGACGTCGATCTCAATGACGCCACCGCCACGATCGCGCGCTCGCTCACGGACGCCCGCGCGGGCAGCTCTCGTTCAAGGAGCCAAAGAGCGGGAAGCCGCGCACGATCTGCCTTTCGCAGAAGCTCGTCGCGATTCTGCATTCCCATAGGGCGGCTCAGGCGGCAGAGAAGCTCGCGTTCCGCAAGTCCTACCATGACGAAGATCTCGTCTTCGCAAGGCCCGACGGCTACCCGATCCCGCCATGGAACTTCGCCGAGGCGTTTGGCGATTTGGTCAAGCGGGCGAGGGTCACACGGATCACCCTGCACGACCTGCGCGACACCCATGCTTCGCTGCTGGCCAAATCCGGGGTGCCGATCGAGGTCATCAGTCAGCGTCTCGGTCACAGCACGATCTCAATCACGGTCGACCGCTATATCACGGTCTATCGGGAGCGGGATCTGGCCGCAGCGGAGGCCTTCGATAGGATGGTGAGTTAAGGCAAAAAACGCAATGCGAACCGTCAGTTAGACATTAATTAGACGAAACTTGGCGGCGCGCGCAAAAACCTTGATAGGATATGGGATTTTTGTGGTAGCCCCAGCGGGATTCGAACCCGCGTTACCGCCGTGAGAGGGCGGCATCCTAGGCCTCTAGATGATGGGGCCCTGGCTCCCGGGGATGGGCTCGAACCACCGACATGCGGCTTCAGAGGCCGCCGTTCTTCCAGCTGAACTACCCGGGAAGGTGTCGCGACGGTCTATACTACACGACCGGCGCACGCTCTTGCAAGGGCTGCGGTTTGATGTTCCGGCCGCTATAAGTGGGTGTCTGGCTGTGGCATTGGGGCAGAGCATCCGCAGGTTCTCGAGCCGATTGTCGTTCCTTGCGCCGTTAATTGTGGTCTAGGTGTAGGCTTAGCGGCTGCCCGCGCCATTCGCTGATCCCGCACGTCTGACAGCGACTCTCAAGCAGGCGCGTCTTTATCAGTCTTAGCTTAAGGTGCGTGCGGTTACGCTTTGGATTCGCCAACAGCTCGGCGATCGACATGCCGAACACACGTGGGACGATTTTGCCGCGCTGTACAGCTTTCGACCACGAGGCTGAGCAAAAGCCGAAGTGCGCCGCAGTTGCGCGAAAACCGTGCCCGGCGTCATAGTAGGCCTGCACTTCAGTCCAGTCGTATTTGCGGCGGCGGTCGCTGAATCGACTGGGAGCGACACGCAATGCGCCGCGTTTGATCGCTTTGATCCAAGCGAAATGAGTAAATCCGAAACGGCGAGAGCATTCGACAAAACCGTGACCCTCGTCATGATACGCCTGTACGGCGGTCCAATCGTATAATAAGCGTGGCATGCCACGATGTTATTTAACGCGCGTGCCAACAGGGTGGCATTCGGCTCGGTCGAAATAATCCTCATATGCAGGCGGTTATTTTGGTTGGCGGCGAGGGAACGAGGTTGCGTCCGCTCACGTACGGTACGCCCAAGCCGATGGTACCGATCATGAACGTGCCGTTCCTGGCGCGCACGATGGAGCGCCTGTATGCCGCGGAGATCCGCGACGTGATTCTCGCGGCCGGCTATATGCCGAAGGCCATCGTGGATTATTTCGGCGACGGCTCGAAGCTCGGGATGAAGATTACGTATGCGATCGAGGAGACGCCGCTCGGAACGGCCGGGGCGATCAAGAACGTCGAGCGTTACATCACGGGCCCGTTCTTCGTACTCAATGGCGACATTCTCACGAGCCTCGATCTGCGCGCCATGCGCGAGTATCACCGCGAGAGGGGCGGCATCGGGGTGCTCCACCTCATCCGCGTCGAGGATCCATCGCCCTTTGGCTGCGTCGTGCACGACGAGACGGGCCGCATCGGTGCATTCGTCGAGAAGCCGCCGAAGGGGACCGAGCCGACGAACGAGATCAACGCGGGCACGTATTTGCTCGAGCGCGACATTCTCGATCTGATCCCGGCCGGTCGCGCCGTGTCGATCGAGCGCGAGACGTTTCCGCAGGCGATCGCAGCAGGCAAGGCCCTCTACGCATACACGACGGCCGATTACTGGCTGGACCTCGGCCGCCCCGAGCAATATCTCGCCGCCCACCGCGACGTGCTCAGCGGCGCGATGCCGCTGGCCATGGAGCCGGGCATCAACGGCGACGGCAAGGATGCATTAGGCGGACACCCGGGTGTCGTGCCCCCGATCTACGCCGGGGCCGACGTCGTCGTCGACGCAAGTGCTACCATCGGTCCCAACGTCGTTCTGGGCCGCGGCTGCAGCATCGGGGCGTCCGCCACGGTGCGCGAGTCCGTACTGTGGGAACACGTTAGCGTCGGCGCAGGCGCCATTATAGAAGAAGCGATCCTCGCCAGCGGCGTCACGATCGGCGCCAACGCGCGCATCGCGCGCGGCAGCGTGATCGGTCACGACGTCACGGTCGAACCCGGGACCGTCTTGGAACCCGGGACTCGCCTCGGCTCGCCGCCCGAGAGGATACCAGGCTAGCGAGGGAGCATTCGGTTTATCCCGCATCTGGGCCCGGGTAAACTGTGGTCCTGAAGTGGAGGAGTCACCCGCACACATGCTACCGCCGCGCGCTTTGTTCTTGGGGTCATACCCTCCCCGAGAATGTGGAATCGCGACCTTTACTAAGGATATGGTCGACGCGTACGACCGGGCATTCCATTTGAAAGCTCCCGTGATCGCGCTCGACGAGCCCGGCGCGGAGGTGCGGCGCTACCCGCCCGAAGTCGTCGCGCGCATCGCGGAGCAGGACCGCGGAAGCTATGCGACCGCGGCTGACTTCGTCAACCGCAATCCGGTCGAGCTCGTCAACATCCAGCACGAGTATGGGCTCTTCGGCGGCGAACGCGGCGAGTGGCTCGTCGACTTCATTCGTCTCCTCGAGAAGCCCGTCGTGTTGACGCTGCATACCGTCCTGCCCGATCCGGACGTATCCTATCTGCGCGTGACGCGCGAGCTCTGCAAATACTCGACACGCGTCGTCGCGCTCTCCGAGACGGGACGCGGGCTGCTCGAGGGCATCTACGGCATCGACCCGCAGCGCCTGCAGACTATTCATCACGGCGTACCGGACGTGCCGTTCCAAGACACGCACTTCGCGAAGGCCACTTTCGGCATCGGCCAGCGCACGGTGATCTCGACCTTCGGGCTGATCAGCCGCGGCAAAGGTCTCGAGTACGCGATCGAGGCCATGCGCTCCGTAGTGCGGCGCCACCCCGAGACGCTGTATCTCATCCTCGGCGAGACGCATCCCGTCGTGCGCCGCCAGGAAGGCGAGTCCTACCGCGAATCTCTGACCGCTATGGTGCGCGAGTACGGGCTGCAATACAACGTCCAGCTCGTCGACAAGTATCTCGATTTCGACGAGGTCGTCAGCTATCTCGCGGCGACCGACATCTACCTCACGCCGTATCTGAACCCGGCGCAAATCGTCAGCGGCACGCTGGCCTACGCTGTCGGATGCGGGAAGGCTATCGTCTCGACGCCGTATCTCTACGCACAGGAGCTCTTGGATCATAACCGCGGCTTTCTGTGCGACTTCCGCGACGCCGACTCGATCGCTCTGCGGCTGAACATGCTGCTCGACGATCCGGCGCTGCGGCGCGCCACCGAACGGCGCGCGTATCGCTTCGGCCGGCAGATGACGTGGCCGCACGTCGCCGCCGAGTACGGCCAGCTCTTCACGGAGCTCTGTCCGCGCGATCCCCTCGAGCTGGTGACGTCTGCGTAAGACGAAACCGAACGCCGCGCCGCCGCTCGACCATCTCGTCGTCCTCTCGGACGACGTCGGTGTCATGCAACACGCGCTCGAGACCGTGCCGAATCGGAAGTTCGGCTATTGCACCGACGATGTCGCGCGCGCCTTCATGGTCGCGCTCGCGCACTCGCGGCTCGCTCCATCCGAGCGCGTGAGCCTGCGCCTGGCATCGACCTACCTGTCGTTCCTGCAGCACGCTCAGCTCGACGACGGACGCTTCCACAACTTCATGGCGTACGACCGCAACTGGACGGATGAGATCGGAACCCACGATAGCTGCGGACGCGCGATCTGGGCGCTCGGCTACGGGGTCGCGAACGTGCCATCCGAGTCCTGGCGGCGGGTCTGCGAGACGCTGCTCGCCCGCGCGCTGCCCTCTCTCGAGTCGCTCGAGTACATCCGCTCCAGGGCGTACGCGGCGCTCGGATTCGCGCACGCCTACGCGGCCGCGCCCGAGCCGAAATACGCGGCGGCACTCCGCTACCTGTCCGGCGAGATGTTGGCGGCGTACGACGCGACCGCGGATCCCGAGTGGCCGTGGTTCGAAGACATCCTGACGTACGACAACGCGCGGCTGCCCGAGGCCCTGCTGCGCGCCGGGCAGGGGCTCCGTGATGCGCGCTACACCGAAGTCGGCCTCGCCACGCTGAAGTTCTATGAGGGCGTCACGATTGAGAACGGGGTCCACGTTCCGATCGGCAACGACGGCTGGTACCGGCGCGGGGAGCAGCGCGCGCGCTACGCGCAACAGCCGCTCGAGGCGTACGCGATGGTCGACGCGGAGCTGGCCGCCTTCGACGCGACCGGTGATGCCGCCCATTTTGCGACGGCCGAGCTTGCGTTGGAGTGGTACCACGGCAAGAACTCGCGCGGCATCCCCATGGCGCATGGCGGCGGATGCTATGACGGTCTCGGCGAGAGCGTGGTCAATTATAACGAAGGAGCCGAATCCACGCTGGCGTTTTTGGCTGCCTCCTGCGCGATGGCGCAGCGGCGGGCTCAGGTACTTCGTGCCGTGCGTTGATTGCGGCAAACGTCGCATTTGCACGCTGATACAAGGCGATCACCGGCCCTCCGTCGAATCGCGATAAATGCTCCTGGAAACCGAAGTACTCAACGACGTGCAATCTGCCGCCGTTCGGCATAGCGATGGCGCGGTCTTGATCTTTGCCGGAGCCGGCAGCGGCAAAACGCGCGTTTTGACGCACCGCATTGCGTACCTTCTGCGCGAACTGCGAATCGCTCCCGATCGAATCCTCGCCGTAACGTTTACGAACAAGGCCGCGGGCGAGATGAAGTCGCGGCTACACGGCATGGTCGGCGCGATAGCGCGCGACGTTTGGGTCGGCACGTTCCACGCGATGTGCGTTCGTATTCTGCGCCGCGACGGCCAACGCATCGGCATCGGTCCCAGCTTCGCCGTGATCGACGAGTCGGACCAGCGCCAGCTGGTCAAGGAGATTCTCGACGATCTCGACTACGACGAGCGTCAGCTCTCAGCGAGCGCGTGTCTCGCCGAAATCGACAAGGCCAAGAACGCGTTGATGTGGCCGGAGCAGTACGCTCAGAGCCAGACCTCTTTCATCGGCGAGCGCATCGCGAACGTCTACGCCGAGTATCAGCGCCGGCTGAACGAGTCGAACTCGCTCGACTTCGACGACTTGATCGTTCGCACGATCGATCTCCTCGAGCGCGACGCCGCGACGCGCGAGAAGTACCAGCACAAATTCGAGTACGTCTTGGTCGACGAGTACCAAGACGTCAACGCCGCACAGTACCGTCTGATCGCGCTGCTCGCGGCGTATAACGGCAACGTCACCGTCGTCGGCGACGACGATCAGTCGATCTATTCGTGGCGCGGCAGCGACTATCGTATGATCCTGCGCTTCGAGGAAGATTTTCCCGGCGCGAAGACGTTCAAGCTCGAAGAGAACTACCGAAGCACCGGGCGCATCCTGGACGCTGCGAACACGCTCGTGGCGAACAATCGCTCGCGGGCGCCCAAAAAGCTGTTCACCGCACGCGAAGAGGGCGAGCCGATCACCCTCTACCCGGCGGCGACCGAACGCGACGAGGCGCGGTACGTCGTCGAGAAGGTCAAGAGCCTCGTTCGCGACGGCGCGGCGTATCGCGACTTCGTCGTGCTCTACCGCACCAACGCGCAGTCACGCGTGTACGAAGAGGCGCTCCTGGCTGAGGGAATTCCCTACCGGGTCGTGGGCGGAGTCGGATTCTACGCGCGCACCGAGATCAAAGACATCATCGCGTACCTCCGCTACATCGTCAACTCGTCCGACGCGCTCGCGTTCAAGCGCATCGTCAACGTCCCGCGGCGCGGGATCGGGCAGCAGACGCTCGCGGCGCTGGTGCAGGCCGCCAACGCGGCGCGCGTCTCGGTCGGCGAGGCGGTCTTCAACACCGAATTGCTGCGCTCCGCAGTGCCCAAGAAGCTCAAGGAGCTGGAGCGGTTCGCGGACCTCGTCTTGGATCTGCGCAAGAGCGCGGACGGGATCGGCGTCGCCGATCTGCTGGTCGCCGTGATGGAGCACTCAGGATACGTGCGCGAGCTGCAGAGCGAGGACACGCACGACGCGCGCTCGCGCCTCGAGAACCTGGCCGAACTCGTCGGCGTGGCTCGCGAATACGAGGCCGCCGCGGACGATGCGTCGCTTGCGGGATTCCTCGGCAACATCGCGCTGGTCAGCGATCTCGACGCGCTCGTCGAAGACGCCTCGTACGTGACGCTGATGACGCTGCACAGCGCCAAGGGGCTGGAGTTTCCGAGCGTGTTCTTGACGGGGCTGGAGGAGGGAATATTCCCGCACAGCCGCGCGCTGACGGACACCGGCGAGCTGGAGGAAGAGCGGCGGCTCGCGTACGTCGGCATCACGCGCGCGATCGATCGGCTCTTTCTCACGTATGCGTCGCGCCGCGCGCTGTTCGGCAACACCTACGCCTACCCGAAATCGCGGTTCTTGGAGGAGATTCCGGGCCTAGAGGTGCTCGAGAGCGACAGCGTGCCGTTGCCGCGTCCGGCCGGCGGCCGCTGGCGCGAGGTCGCGATTCACGAGTCCGCGGGGGCGGGCGTCCATCTCGGCCTGAAGGACGGCGATCGCGTGCGCCATCCGAAGTGGGGGGAAGGGCGGATCGAGAGCATCGTTGGCGCCGGCGGCGACGGCCTCGTGACGATCGATTTCCCCAACGTCGGTCAGAAGATGCTGATGCTCAAGTACGCTCCGCTCGAAAAAATCTAAAGGCTGGGGAACCTGATGCGCGTTGCCGTTGCGGGAGCGATGGGACGCATGGGCACTGTCGCCCGCGAGGCCCTGCAGCGCACGAACGAATACTGCTGCGGCTTCGCTCGCTTGGCCGATCCTGAGCAGGCGATCGTCACGACGCTCGACGACGTGCTCGCGCATAAGCCTGACGCTCTGCTCGACCTTACGACCCAACCGGGGAGCTACGAGATCTCGCTCGCGGCCGTTGCGCGCGGGCTCTGCACCGTCGTGGGCTCCAGCGGATGGAGCCCCGAGCAGCGCGCGGCGCTCGCCGAGATGGCGGAGCGGCGCGGTGTCGGAGCGCTGCTGGTGCCAAATTTTTCCGTCGGCGCCACGCTTATGATGCGCTTCGCCGAAGAGGCCGCGCGCTTCTTCCCCGACGCCGAGATCGTCGAGATGCATCACGCACAGAAGAAGGACAAGCCGTCCGGCACGGCACGCGAGATCGTTTCGCGCGTCGAGGCGACGTCGCATAGAGCGCCGGCAACGCACAGCGTTCGGCTACCGGGGCTCCTAGCGCATCACGAGATCCTGTTTGCCGGGCCGGGGGAGCTGCTGACGATCCGACATGACTCGCTGACGCGCGAGTCTTTCGTCCCCGGCATGTTGGCGGCAGTGCATGCGGTCGTGAACCTGCGCGGCCTGTCGGTCGGCTTGGACTCCATCCTGGAGGCCGCACCGTGAACGTCGCGGTGGTCGGTGCAACGGGCGTCGTCGGCGAAACGATCCTACGCCTACTAGACGAGCGCAACGTTCCGGTTGGCGCGCTGGGGCTGTTCGCCTCGCGGCCGCGAGCGGCCGCGGTGCGCTTCCGCGGCGACTCGCTGGACGTGCGCGAGGCTTCGGAAGAGGCGCTGCGCAGCTTCGACGTCGTGTTCTTCGCGAGCGGTGAGGACGCCAGCGAACGGTACGCGCCGCGGCTGGTGGAAAGCGGCTGCGTGGTCATCGATAACAGCGCGACGTTCCGCATGCGCAGCGACGTTCCGTTGATCGTTCCAGGAGTCAACGCCGAGGCGATGCGCGCCGAGCACCGGCTCTTTCCGGTTGCGAACTGCACGGCGATCGTACTGTGCACGGCGCTGCGCCCGATTCGCGACGCGGCGGGGCTGCGCTCCGTGCGCGTTGCGACGTATCAGGCGGCGAGCGGCGCGGGCCGCGCGGGGCTCGAGGAGTTCTTGGCGCAGGAACGTGCGGCCGTGAGCGGCGATCCCGAGCCGCGCGCGGAGGTTTTTCCCAGTCGACTGGCGCGTAACGTCGTGCCGCAGATCGGGGCCTTCGACGATTCGGGATGGAGCGGGGAGGAGCGCAAGATCCGCGACGAAACGCGTAAGATGCTCGAACTCCCCGAGCTTCGCGTCAGCGTGATGGCGGTGCGCGTTCCCGTCCGGACCGCGCACAGCGAGGCGGTGTTCCTCGAGACGCTGCGGCCGGCGAGCGTCGCGGAACTCGCCGCCGCGCTCGCGAGCGCTCCCGGCATCGCGTACCACGGCGAGGGCATCGTCACGCCGCGCGACGTCGAGGGCACGGACGACGTGCACGTCGCGCGCCTGCGCCGGGAATCCTTCGATTCCGCTCAGGATGACAAGGGTGTGGGTTTTGCGCTGTGGTGCGTCGGCGATCAGCTGCGCAAGGGCGCCGCCACCAATGCCGTGCAGATCCTCGAGTTGCTGCTCGCCAAAGGGTACGTCGCGGCGTGAACGCGACGCAGCGCATCGCGGTCCTGAAGTTCGGCGGCACGTCGGTCGCGACGAGCGAGCAGCGTGACGTCGCCTACTGCCGCGTGCGCGACGCGCGCGAGGCCGGGTATTCGATCGTCGCGGTCGTGTCGGCGATGGGCCGCCCGCCGGAGCCCTATGCGACGGACACGCTTCTCGGGCTCATCGACGGACGCACTGGCACTCCCAACGCCGACCTGCTGCTCGCCGCGGGCGAGGTGATCTCTGCGGCCGTCTTCGCCGACGAGCTCGCGGCGCGCGGCGTCGATGCCGTAGCGCTCTCGGGCGCGCAGGCCGGCATCGTCACCGACGCGCGCCACGGCGATGCGACGATCTTACGGGTCGAGCCGGCCGCGATCTATGCGGTGTTGCAGTGCGGCGCGGTCGCGGTAGTCGCCGGCTTTCACGGCACGACCGAAGACGGTGCCGTCACGACGCTGGGCCGCGGCGGCACGGACCTCTCGGCGATCGCGATCGGACACGCGCTCGACGCGCAGCGCGTCGACATCTACACGGACGTCAGCGGCGCCATGACCGCGGACCCGCGCCGCATCCCGGCAGCCCGCACGATCGAACGCGCGTCGCTGGCGGAGATGACCGAGCTCGCGAGCCACGGCGCCAAGGTCATGCACCACAAGGCGGCCGACTATGCGAGTCGCACCGGCACGAACTATTCGATCAAGGGATTGCAAAGCGATCGCGGGACGCTCGTAGACGAGGGCATCGATCATCATCGGCCGGTCACGGGCGTGACGGCATCGGGTCGGCTGACCTGGGTGCGCATCATTCGTGGCGACATCGAGTCGCCGCGCCGGCGCATGGAGACCGAGCTCGAGATGTTTCGCCGCGTCGCCGATGCCGAGATTTCGATCGATCAGGTAACGATCAATCAGGCGGGCGTGGCGTTCGTCGTGGAGGGCGATCGCGGGACCGAGATTCGGCGGCTGCTGCACGACTTGAATCTCGCGGTTCGCGTGCGCGAGGGTTGCTCTAAGCTATCCATCGTCGGCACGGGGATGCGCTACGAGCCGGGCGTCGTGCATCAGGTCGTGGATGCGCTGTCGCGCGCCGACGTGGAGATCATCCACTGCACAGACAGCAACGTCACGATCTCGATCCTCGTGCCGGAGTCCGAGGTCACGCGGGCGGAGGGCGCCGTGCACGGACAGTTCGGACTCGACAGGGAGGACCCGGAGACATGACGCGCGAGCTAGGAACGATCGTCACGGCGATGGTCACGCCTTTCGACGACCGCGGCGACCTCGATCTGCGCGAGGCCGGGCGCTTGGCGCGCTGGCTCGTCGATCGCGGCAACGACGGCCTCGTCGTCGCCGGGTCCACGGGCGAGGGCCAAACGCTTGATTCCGCGGAGCGTGTCGCGCTGTGGAAGGTCGTCAAAGATACAGTGGGGCGCGACGCCGTCGTGATCGCGAACGCGGGCACGAATTCGACGCGCGAATCCGTCGCGACGGCCGAGGCTGCGGAGGCAGCCGGCGCCGATGTCATCCTGGCCGTCGTGCCCTACTACAACAAGCCGACGCAGAGCGGAATGCTCGCGCACTTCGGAGCGATCGCACAGGCCGTGCGGCTGCCGGTCGTCGTTTATAACATCCCGGGCCGAACGGCGGCCAACATGCTGCCCGACACGCTGTTTGAACTCGCGCGGCGTCACGCCAACGTCGCCGGCGTCAAGGAATCCAGCGGCGATCTCAAGCAGATCGGCATGATCCTCCGCGATCGCGGCGACGGCTTCATCGTCTGGGCGGGCGACGATCATCTGTTCCTGCCGTGTCTGTCGCTGGGCGCCGACGGAGTCGTCGGCGTCGCGTCGCACCTGTGCTCGCGCGAGTATCGGCGCATGTACGACGCATACCGCGGCGGGCGCGTTGACGAGGCCGCTCGGATCCATGCCTCGCTCCTCCCGCTGATCGACGCGCTGTTTGCCACGACCAGTCCGATTCCCGTGAAGTGGGCGATGCGCCAGATCGGGTTTGCAGTCGGCGAGTGCCGCCTGCCGCTGGACGGCATGCCGGAGGGTGTCGCCGCTCGGCTGCGTCCGCTGCTGGCGCCGTACGCGTCGCATCCAGTCGAATCGCGGTGATGCCGATTGGAGATTCTGGGATGCCGCCTCGATGCGATCGACGCGGATGAGGCGACGGCTCGGATCCTGGCGCTCGCGGGCCGGACGGACGCGGCGCAAATCGTAACGCTCGGTACCGAGATGGTCGTCTACGCGCAGCGCGACGCGCGCTTTCGCGCGACCGTCAACGCCTGTGCGCTCTCGCTCTGCGACACCGTCGGTCTGCTCGCGGTGGCTCGTTGGCGGGGCGCGGCGCTGCGCGATCGCGTCACCGGCGTGGAGCTAGTCGATCGCCTCTGCGCCGGCGCGGCCGCCGCTGGTCTAGCCGTCTATTTCTTGGGCGGCGCAAGCGGCGTCGCCGCGGATGCGGCGGCACTCCTGAAGGCGCGCTTCCCCGGTCTGGTCGTCGCCGGCGCCCACGACGGATTCTTCGCCGACGCCGAGAGCGGGGACGTCGCCGCAGCGATCGCAGCGAGCGGCGCGCGCCTACTCTTCGCAGGCATGGGCTCGCCGCGCCAAGAGTACTGGCTCGCGCGGCATCTGCAACAAACCGGCTGCGGCGTTGGCATCGGCGTCGGCGGCTCGTTCGACGTGATCGCGGGACGCGTGCGCCGCGCGCCCGCGCTCGTTCGCCGCGCCGGCTTGGAGTGGCTCTATCGTCTCGTCAAGGAACCGTACCGATGGAGGCGGCAGCTCGCGTTGCCGAGATTCGTCTGGCTCGTCGCGCTCGATGGCCTCGGCCTTCGCGCGCGCAACAGTGGTACAGGCTCGTGAAGGCGATGATCCTCGCCGGGGGGCTGTCGACCCGGCTCTATCCGCTGACCAAGCGCGTGCCCAAGCCGCTCGTCCCGGTCGCCGGTGTGCCGAACGCCGCGCACTTGCTGCGCTATCTCCGAGCCTACGGCTTCGACGAGATCGCGATGAACCTGCACTATCATCCTGAGGCGATCGTCGCCGCGCTCGGCGATGGATCGCGGTTCGGCGTCAAGATCCACTACTCGCACGAACCCGAGCTGCTCGGCAGCGCGGGCGCGGTCAAGAACATTCAGGAGTTCTTCGGCGAGGAAACCTTCCTGGTGATCGGCTGCGACGAGGTGACCGATCTGAGCCTCGAGCGCCTTCTGGCCTTCCATCGCGACCGCGATGCGCTGGCCAGCATCGCTTTGGTCGAGTGCGATGACGTCGAACAGTACGGCGTCGTCGTCCTTGACGAGCGGGGGAAGATCGCGGCCTTTCAGGAGAAGCCGCCGCGCGGAGCGGAGCGCAGCAAGCTCGTCAACACCGGCGTCTACGTATTCTCGCCGGGAATCTTCGACCACATCCCGGCGGGCGAGTTCTACGACTTCGGCAAGCAGGTGTTCCCATCGTTGCAGACGGCGAACGAGCGCTTCTATGGATTCGATGCGCGCGGCGCATATTGGGCCGACATCGGCACGCCGAGCGAATATCGTCGCGCGAGCTACGACGTCGTGAGCGGCATCGTTCGAATCCCACAAACCAGCCCCAACGGCATCGATCCGTCGGTGACGATCGGCGCCGGCGCACGCATCGAAGGCGCGGTGCGACTCGGCGCCGCCGTCTGCATCGGCGAGAACGTCTCGATCGAAGGCCCATGTGTCGTGGACGATCGCGTGCGCATCGAAGCAGGCGCGCGGCTGAAACGTACGATCGTTTGGCAAGGCGCAACCATCGGAGCACGCGCGGAGCTGCTCGAAGCGATCGTCGGCAACGATACCGTCGTCGCCGGCGAAAGCTTGTTGAAAAATACTCTGGTTGCGGAGGAATAGATGGGTATAAACCCATCGTGTTGCGCACCATCCTCGGCACCGTGGCAGTCCTCGCCGTTGCGCTGGCGGCGGCACGGTCGCCTGCGGTAACGCGCGCGGGCACTCTCTCCACCGGAGATTTCGCGCCGGCATTCGTGCTCGATACGCTGGACGGAAAATCGGTCGACGGCAACTTCCACGGTTCTCCGGCATACATCAACGTCTTCGCGACGTGGTGCTCTCCGTGCCGCAGGGAGTTTCCGGCGATCGCGCGGCAAGCGCAGCAGTATCGCGACCGCATCGCCTTTCTGTTGGTCGACGAACAAGAATCCGCGAGCCGCGTGCAAAGCTTCGCGCTGCAGCTCGGCATGCCGGCGCCGGTAGCCGTCGACCGCGGCCAATTCGCCGCGACGTTCGACGTGCGCGCACTCCCTGAGAGCATATTCATCGACCGCCAAGGAGTCGTGCGGTACATCTATCGCGGAATAATCCCCGACGGCGTGCTCGCCGCCGAGCTGTCCGCTCTCGCGTCCGACTCGCATTCGTCCATCGCCGCTAGATAAGCACCCGAGCCGTCGTGATCGAGCCGCATGGCGTGGCGCCGGCTGCTCGATGTCCTTTTCCCGCCGCAGTGCGCGAGCTGCAACGCGCTCGGCACCGGATTGTGTTCGAGCTGCGCGCCGAGCGGCGAAACGATCGTAGTCCGATTGCCCGGACTCGCGGTTAACGCGTTCGGCCCGTACGAAGGCGCCCTGCGCGCCGCGGTGCTGGCGCTCAAAGACGGGCGCCGCGACGTCGCCGAGGCGCTGGGGGCAGCGGTTGCGGACCTGGTCGCACCGCGTGCGATCCTCGTCCCGATTCCAACGACGGCGAAGCGGCGGCGCGTACGCGGCATGGACGGCGTCGCGCTGGTCGCCGGACATGCGGCCGCCATCGCCGGCGCCTACGTGGTCCGGGCGCTGGAGCAGCGATCCGGCGACGCGCAGCGCGGGCGTTCGCGCACCCAGCGTCTCGCCGCCCGCGGCCGCTTCGAATGCCGCGCGGCGTGCGTCGCCGGAAAGCGGGTGACGCTCTTCGACGACGTGTGCACGACCGGTTCGACCCTGCGCGACTGCGCCACGGCAGTGCGCGAGGCCGGAGGGGTCGTTGAGGATGCGGTGGTCGTCGCGGTAGCGAAAGGCCGCGACCCGTGGGAGGACTAAGGGCCGAACTGACGCCGCTCGACGAGCTGTTTCTACAGCGGGCCTACGAGCTCGCCGCGCGCGGGCTCGGAGAGACCGCCCCAAACCCGCCGGTCGGCGCGGTCGTGGTTCGCGACGGGCGCGTCGTCGGCGAGGGCTATCATCATGGCGCCGGCGCTCCGCACGCCGAGGTGAACGCCTTGCGCGGCGCCGGATCGCGGGCCCGCGACGCGACACTCTACGTCTCGCTGGAACCGTGCGGGCACGTCGGGCGAACGCCTCCCTGCGCGCAGGCCGTCGTCGGCGCGGGCGTCGTGCGCGTCGTGGTCGGCACGCTCGACCCGGCGGGGCACGGCGGCACCGCGCAGTTGCGCGAACGCGGCGTGGAGGTCGCCGTCGCGGGCGACGCCGCCGCGGAAGCGCTGATCGAGCCCTTCGCGCGCGCGAGCGCGCTGCGGCGCCCGTACGTTGCTGTGAAAATGGCGATGTCGCTCGACGGCGCGGTCGCGCCCGCACCCGGGCTGCGCGAGCCGCTCGGATCCGAGGCGGAGCAGCGCTACGTGCGCGAGCTTCGCATCGTTCACGACGCAGTGATGGTCGGTGCGGGAACCGTGCGCATCGACGATCCGATGCTGACGGTCCGTCCCGAACACGATCGCGCGCGCCCGTACCTTCGCATCGTGGCGTGCGAACGCGACGCGGTTCCGTCCGGCAGCCGCATTTTCGTCGCAGCCGACGGCTACGCGAAAACGATCGTGCTCGCTCCGGCGGCCCTGCGGCCGCGACTCGACTCTCTCGCGGATGCGGCCGACGTGATTGTCATCGGCGACGCCGACGCCGTGACGCTCGACCTCGCCAAGGCAATGGAGGCGCTGCGCGAGCGCGGCATCTGCAGCGTGCTGTGCGAAGGCGGACCGAGGCTCGCCGCCCGGCTGATCGCCGGCGGCCTCGCCGATCGGTTCTATTGGGCCATCGCCCCGCGCTTGCTGCACGCGGAGGGCGCCGTGCCCGTGCTCCGCGGCGTCGACCTCGCGTCGCGCGCGGTACGCGCACGCTTCGACAACGTGGAACGCGTCGGTGACGATGTCATACTCTCGGGCACGTTCGGCGATGTTTAGCGGCTTGATCGAATACCGCGGCGCGGTCGTCGCGCTCGACGCGCACGCGCACGGCGGCGCGACGCTGGCCGTGCGTTGCGAGGGCGCGCGAGCGGAGCGCGTCGAGCCCAAGGATTCAATAGCGATCGACGGCGTCTGCCTCACCGCGACCGCAATCGATGGCGAGGTCGTTTCGTTCGACGTCGTTCCCGAGACGCTCGCGTGCAGCACGCTGGGCGAGAGGACGGCGGGCGAGCTGGTCAACGTCGAATACGCGCTGCGCGTGGGCGACCGGCTGGGGGGACATCTGGTCTACGGGCACGTCGACGCGGCGCCGCGCGTTTTGCTGCGAAACCCCGAGGGTCAGGGAGAGCGACTGCGAATCGAGACGCCCGTGCAACTCGCTCCGATGATCGCGAACAAGGGCTTCGTCGCGCTGGACGGCGTGAGCGTCACCGTCGCGGCAGCGGGACCGCAGTGGTTCGAGGTCGCGCTGATCCCCGAGACGCTGACGCGAACTACCCTCGGGGCGCGCGTGCCGGGCAGCCGCGTCAACCTCGAAGTCGATCCGCTCGCTCGTTACGCCGACGTCATCCTGAGCCTACGATGACGCGCTTCGTCGACCGGCTTCCGCAGGGCGCGCGGGTCTTCGAGAGCCGGCTCCAGGTCCAGTGGGCCGACGTCGACGTCGTGGGAATCATGTATTTCGCGGCCTACTCGCGGTTTGCGGAGTACGCCGAGATGCATCTTTTTGCGGAGCTGGGGTTTCCGTACGAGAGCGTGTTCACGGAGTATGGATTCTGGCTGCCTCGGGTGCGCGTGGAGGCCGAGTACCACGCGCCGGCGCTCATGAGCGACTGGCTGCGCATGCGCACGCACATCGAGCACGTCGGGGCGTCGAGCGTGCGCTGGCAGACCGTCATGTTCAACGAACGCTCGGCGGAGGCGGGAGCCGCCCTTACGCTCGTGGTCGCCGCGATCGACGCGGCGACGAAGAAGAGCCGGCCGCTGCCGCAGCCGATTCGTTCGGCGTTGCTGGCCTGCGTCGGGGAAGCGATCGCGCCGTGAATGCTTCGTCGCGCGTGGCCATGCTCGTCGAGCCCAAGCGGATCGAACTGCAGCTCGAGTCGATGCCGGAGGCGCCGCCGGGCGGGATCGTCGTGCGCGTCAGAGCGGCGCTGACCGACGGCACGGATCTGAAGACGTTCCGCCGCGGACATCCGAAGATGCCGATGCCGACGCGCTTCGGTCACGAGTTCTCGGGCGACGTCGCCGCGGTGGGCTCCGGCGTTACGGCGTTTGGGCCCGGCGACCCAGTGATGTGCGTGCACACCGCGCCGTGCGGCCATTGTTTCTGGTGCCGCCACTCGCAAGAGGAGCTGTGCGAGAGCATTATGTCGGCGATGGTTCTCGGCGCGTATTCGGACTTCGTCGCTTTGCCCAAACGCGTGGTCGATAAGAACTGCTATCCCAAGCCGGACGGCGTAAGCTATGCCGAAGGCGCGTTTCTTGAGCCGCTCGCGTGCGTCGCGCACTCGCTCGCGATGCTGGAGCCCACCCCCGGCTCGACCGTCGTCGTGCTGGGCAACGGCGGCTTTGGAATTCTACACGGGCTGCTGCTGCAGCGCCAGGCCGTCGACGTGCTGCTCTTCGGCCGGCGCGCCGAGCGCGTCGCGTTCGCCCGCGATCTGGGGCTAGATAGTTACTACCCCGGGGCCGTGGCGATGCGCGACGTCATCCTCGAGCGCACGAACGGCCGCGGCGCCGACGCGGTGATCGAATGCACGGGAAGCCCGGAGATGTGGGAGGGCGCGCCGTCGTACGTCCGACGCGGCGGCGTCGTGTCGTTCTTCGCGGGTCTACCGAGCGAGGCGCGCGTCTCGTTCTTAGCCGCGCGGCTGCATTACGACGAGGTCCGGCTCCTGGCCCCGTTCCACTTCACGCCGGCCGACGTGCGCGCGGCGTACGATCTGATCGCCGCGCACACGCTGCCGTTGCGGCGCCTGATCACGCACACCGCACCGCTAAGCGAGATCGTCGAGCTGTTCGGGCGGCTCGACGCGGGAGAGGGACTGAAGGCGTTGATCGAGCCGTGAGCCCGCGCACGATGCGGGCCGCCGTGCTCTACGACGTCGACGACGTGCGCGTCGAGGAGCGCCCGGTACCGGAGCTCGGCGACGGCGAGCTGCTGGTGCGCACGATGGCGAGCGGCATCTGCAGCGGCGACGTCATGCCCTGGTACATCAAGCGCAAGGCGCCGCTCGTGCTCGGTCACGAGCCGGCGGGGATCGTCGCGGAGGTACGCGGCAGCAGCGCGTTCGCGGTCGGAGATCGCGTGTTCGTGCATCACCACGCCCCGTGCTTCGAGTGCGCGGCATGCCGTCGCGCCGAGTACGTGCAGTGCGCGACCTGGCGTGCCACCAAGATCGAGCCGGGCGGCATCGCCGAATACTTTCGCGTGCCCGTGGAAAATCAACGCGACACCCTGCGGCTTTCGCACGGCGTTGCGTTTGCCGATGCCGCGCTGACCGAACCGCTGGCCTGCGTGGTGAAATCGCTTCGCCGCGGCGGTGCCGCTGCCGGCGAGCGCGTGTACGTGATCGGCCTCGGTGTCATGGGGCAGTTGCACGTTTTGGCGGCGCGGCAAATCGGATCCGAGGTGTTCGCGAGCGACTTCATCGAGGCGCGCCGCGCGATCGCCGCGCGCAACGGCGCGGTCGCGTTTGCTCCGGAGGACGCGAGCCGCGTGGTCGGCGCCGGAGCCGCGGTCGTCATCTGCGGGCCGGGAACCGCGCGCGCGTTGGAGCACGCGTTCGAGTCCGCTGCGCCTTCCGGCACCGTCGTAATGTTCACGCCGTTTCCGCCGGACGTGCCGCTCACGATTGGTTCGGAGCGCTTCTACTTCGGCGATCTCCGTGCGGTCGCGAGCTATTCGGCGGGACCGCAGGACACGCGAGCGGCGCTCGACTTGATCGAACAGGGCGTCGTCTCGGCTGAGAAAGTCGGTGCGACGCTCGTGGACCTCGCCGACGTGCCGCGCGCCTATCGCGACTTGGCGGAGGCGCGCATCGTCAAGCCGATCGTCAGCTTCGCTCAGCCCTCGGCGTAGATCGGGGGCGCCGGTTCGAGCGGCGGAAGCACGACGTCGTCGGCGCGCGAGGTGACTCGCCACGCGATCGCCAGCGAGACGGCGTACAGTGCTGCGGCGAGCAGCCACGGCGCGCCGATCAATCCCAGCGAGCGCCACGGCCCGGCGAACTGCGCGAAAGTCAGCGTGAAGATCAACGGGCCGATCAACATCGAGATGCCGCGCACGGACCCGAGCGCACCCTGCAGCTGACCCTGTTCCGCGGCGCCGACTCGTCGCGTCATGAGTGCCTGCGACGACGCCTGGTACATCGGCAGCGATATTATCGCCGCAGCGACGAGGAACAGGACGCCGTTGCCGGTTCCCATCAGCGCGAGTCCCGCCGCGGCCACAACGAGGCTGGCCAGCAGCGTGCGTCGCTCGCCGAGGCGCGCGATGACGGGCCGTATCATCGTCGCTTGATTGATCGCCGCGATCGTGCCGACGAGCGCCAGGGTGAGGCCGACGCTCCCCGTGCTCCAGCCGAACGCGGCGATGCAGAAGATCACCCAGACGTTCGGAAATACCTCGTGCGCGAGGTAGGTGATGAAGTTGACCCAGGTCAGGCCCCACAGCTCGTGGTGGGAGCGCAAAAGCGCGAGCGACCCGATTGGATTCGCGCGTTTCCATTCGAGCCGGCGCGTCCGATTCTCCGGCGCGAGCGACTCCGGCAGCACGAATAGGCCGTAGAGGGTGTTCAGCAGAGCGAAGATAGCCGCGGCCCAAAACGTCAGGCGGGGATTGACGTTGCCGACGAGCCCTCCGATCGCGGGACCGAGGACGAACCCCAGCCCGAAGGCGCTGCCGATCATGCCGAAGGCCGCGGCACGCTTCTCGGGCGGGTTGACGTCGGCGACGTACGCGCTCGCGGCGGTCATGTTCGCCGTCGCGACGCCGGAGAGCACACGGCCTGCGAAGAGCCAGGCGAGGTTTGGGGCGAGCGCCATGATCGCGTAGTCGACGACGGTTATCGCGTTGGACAGCAGGATCACCGGGCGCCGCCCGACACGATCGGAGAGCATGCCGAGCAGCGGCGAGCAGAAGAATTGCATCAGCGCCCACACCGTGGCGAAGAGACCGATGATCTCGGCGGCGTGCGCGAAGTCGTTGCCGACGAAGCTCGCGATAAGCTTTGGCAACACCGGTCCGATCATGCCAAACGTCAGCATGTCGATGAGCACCGTAATGAAGATGAAGATCGTCGCGCCGCGCCGAGCGCTATTCGGCCGCATCATACACAAACTCCAACCATAGATCGACGGCCCGATTGATTCGGGCGCGTTCGTGCGTCGCCAGGAGATCGAGCAGAAATCCGCGGAACCCGGCGATGAGCAGCGTGCCCAAGGCCTCGGCCTGCCGGCGCGTGTAACCGGGCAGCATCGTGCAGACCTCGAGCGCCGCAAGCCAGCCGTGGATCGAGCCCTCGAGGTAGCCCGGAAAACGCGACGCGTCGCGCAGCGCCAGCGCGTAGATCTCGAAGGAGAGCTGCGTGAGCGGCTCCCACTCCGGCTTGCTCCACTCGCGCCATAGCGTGCGCGCCACCGTTTTTGGCGCGAGGCCCGCGAGCTTGACCGTCGCCATCATCGCTTGCTGGCGGGCGCGGCCGCGCCGCACGATCTCGACAACCAAATTCTCCTTCGACCCAAAGTAGTACAAGAGGACCCGCGGACTCGACTTGAGGGCCTTCGCAAGCGGACGCAGGGACAGCTCGGCCAGGCCGTGGCGGCACACGTAGTCGACGGCCCGCTCCAGCAGCTCGCGGCGCCGCGCCTCGTCCGCGGTTCTCGACACGGCCCATCCTAACATACTTGAAACAGTCGTTTCAAGTATGCGCTCGGGCACGCGGCGCGTTGCGAGTGAACCTCGCGGAGGAGGAACTGCGGCGCCATACAACCGAGGGGATGACACTCTCGGAGGAGGACGCGATCGCCGAGACGTTAGCCGGCGCTGCCCCGGCGCATCTGCGGCGATGAAAACGGCTTGATGTTGAAACGACTGCATCGGTGTATGGCCGGCGTCGCGACGTTGAGCGTGGCGTTCGCTGCCGGCTGCGGCGGAGCCGGCGCCGGTTCGTCGAGCGGCGTGATGGTTCCGGCCGGCCCGGCTCTGCCGGCGCCGGCGGCGCGCATCGGTCATAAGATCCAGCACGTCGTCATCATCATCCAGGAGAACCGCTCGGTCGACAATCTCTTCCACCGCTTCCCCGGCGCGGATACCGTCGACTATGGGAAGTCCTCGAAAGGCAAGCTCGTCGCGCTGCTGCCCGAGCCGCTGGACAAGCCGATGGACATCGACCACAGGCACGTCGCATTCGTGACGGAATATGACGGCGGGAAGATGGACGGTTTCGACCTCGTTCAATCGCACTGCAACAAAAACGCCGGCAGTCGCTGCCGTCAGAGCGATCCGCACGCGTACGGCTACGTGCCCGAGAAACAGATCAAGCCGTATTGGACGATGGCAGAAGACTACACGCTCGCGGATCACATGTTCCAGACCAATCAGGGGCCGAGTTTTCCGGCGCATCAGTACCTGGTGAGCGGAACGTCCACGATCTCCAACCAGTCGCCCCTGTGGGCGGCGGAGAACCCCCACGACAAGGGCGTTTCCGGCTCGGGCGGCTGCGATTCGAAGCCCGGCACGCTGGTATCCGTCATCGATCCGCAGGGTCAGGAAAACCGCCAAGTATTCCCCTGTTTCACGCGCGTGTCGCTGATGGACCGCATCACCGCCAAAGGCTTGACGTGGCGCTACTACCAGGCACACATCGGACGTGGCTTATGGAATGCGCCGGACGCCATCCGCAACGTCCGCTACGGCCCTCTTTACAGCACGGACGTTGTCGCGCCGGCAAAGCGCGTGCTCGACGACGTCGTCGCCGGCGACCTGGCCAACGTGGTGTGGGTGACACCCACTAGAGCCGCGTCCGATCACCCCGGCGTCACCGACGGCTCGGGCCCGTCCTGGGTCGCGAGCATCGTCAATGCGATCGGCAAGAGCCAGTACTGGGACGACACGGCGATATTCATCACGTGGGACGACTGGGGAGGATGGTACGATCACGTCGCGCCCCGCCAGTTGAATGCCTACGAGCTCGGATTCAGGGTGCCGCTGATCGTGGTGTCGCCATACGCAAAGCAGCATTACATCTCACACGACGAGCACGAGTTCGGCAGCATCCTGAAGTTTACGGAGAGGGCGTTCGGGATGACGCCGCTGCACACGACCGACGTCCGCGCGGACGATCTCTTCGATTGCTTCGACTTCACGAAGCCCGCGACGCGTTTCAGGCCCGTAAGCGCGCCGCTTGGTCGCGACTACTTCCTGGCGCAGCCGACGTCCAATGCCGACCCCGACGATGACTGGTAATCACCCTTGCTACGGAGGTCCCCCATGCGTGTAACCAAAGCCCCCCTTTGGATTGCGACGATCGCGCTATGTGCCGGGAGTTTGACGGCGTGTAGCCGCGCCGGATTCGCGCCAGGCGTGCCGGGGGTGCCCTCGCAGATTGCGACCGGGCCACTCTCGATGCAGCGAGCCGCGGAGCGAATTCGCGCGCTCGGCGATGCAGCCGGTTCGAAGGCGGCGCACGGCGGAGCCGGTTACCCCGCAACGGCCGTCCCGCGCGTGCAGGTTCCGAACGAGGCGCCCTGCGTGGACGTGCTGTTCACGCCGCGCACGCCCCCGATCAATAAGGGCGACCTGCGCGTCGGCAAGTTCGCCGATTATAAGGATCATCCGTTCCACTACGAGCCGCCGGCGAACTGCCCCGGTCCGTACGCCAAGATCGTTTTCAAGATGCACTTCAGGGTCTCGGCGGGCGTGCAGTATGATCGCACCGGCGCCGTCTGGGTTGGCGCGACGAACATCTTCTTCGGAACGACCTCGGAGCCCGGCGCGCACGCGAGCCCCGAATGGACCGTGGAGCGTGATGTGTCGGAATATGCGCCGATCTTCGCGCAGAAATCCACGGGTCAGGCTTCCGTGTACAACATCGTGAACACGCAGTACACGGGCATCATCTACGGATCGGCCGAGCTCGACTTCTATCCCGCCACCTCGCAGTATCCGGCCGCCCATGCCGCCGACGCCGTCTATCCGCTGTCCGGCGGCCCTACGGGAGGATATGTCGACCTGAACTCCGCGTCGAGCCAGATGACCGGCAGCTTCACGTTCCCGACCAACGTCGCGGCCGCGTATCTGGATGTGTTTCTCGAATCGCAGGGAGGGGACGAGTTCTGGTACACGTGCTTCCCGAACGACCTCGCATCGAAGCTAAACAACTGCGGCAACACCGCGTTTCGCGAGGGCGAGGTGAGCGTGGACAACCATCCGGCAGGCGTGGTTCCGGTCTATCCGTGGATTTACACCGGCGGAATCGACCCCTTCCTGTGGATCCCGATACCCGGGGTCGAGACGCTCAACTTCGTGCCGTACCGCATCAATCTGACGCCCTTCGCGGGACAGCTCGACGACGGCAACCCGCACACGATCGCCGTGTCGGTCTACAACGACAACAACTACTTCGCGGCGAACGCGGCGCTGCTCGTCTACGAAGATCACGGCTCGAAGGTCGTGACCGGAAGGCTCATTAGCGACGGCACGCCGGGCACCCCCGACGAGAAGGTCGACGAGGACGTCAAGACCACGAAGAGCGGCGGCACGCGGGGAACGATCGCGACGACGGCGACACACGCGGTGTTCGTCAACGGCTACGTGATCACGTCGAAGGGCCGGATCGATACTCGCGTGTTGCAGAGCATCCACTTCTCGAACGTTCAGAAGATCGACGTGACCTCGAGCCAGTATCTGCAAGACATCAAGCAAGACACGCTGGTGGCCTCGGATATCGTGATCATCACGAAGAATGGTACGCAGAAGATCCGCGAGCAGCGTAACTGGCCGCTGACGGTCGACTACAACTCGGTCGGGACCGCAAGCAGCTCCACCCAAACGACCGCAGTGTCACAGACGAAGAACCAGAGCGGAGTCCTCAACGATCTGCCGTGGTCGCTGCTCAACGTCGTGCAGTCGTCGGATACGCTGACGATTACGCCGTCTGGCTTCACGCCGTCGAACGGCAAGAGCCGGCAGCAGTACAAGCTGCGCAACCTGCAGGGATACCGCTGCTATGACGAGACGCTGAAGTCAGCGAACTACGTGATCGCCTCCCGCTCGAAAGGCTGCTAAACGCGATAGGCTATTTTAGGCTAAGGCGTCAGTGCAGTAGGATGCCCGCCGGCCCATTCAGGCCTGTGTTCGAGCCGCTTATGGTCCTAATCGGGGCAACATTACCACTGCCGGTCGCAGAGTAAACCGTTATCGTGTTGTTGCTTTCGTTTGCAACGTACAGGACCGACCCTTTGACGGCGACGCCAAATGGCTCGTTCAACCCAGTGTTTGAGCCGCTGATGGTTTGGACGGGCGCGGCGTTACCGTTTGCCCCCAACCTGTAGACGGTCACGCTCCCGGCGAAGTTCGCGACATAGATCTTTGAGTTGCCTAGAGCGATGCCTTGGGGCTGGTTCAGCCCGGTGTTCGATCCGCTGATGGTCTGGACGGGCGTGACGTTGCCATTCGCACCAGCCGGGTAAACGGTCACGCTGGCGCCGCTCGAGTTCGCGACGTAGGTCTTTCCGGTTCCACTCAAGACGATGCCCTCGGGATAGAACAGTCCGGTGTTCGGGCCGCTAATGGTCCGGATCGGGGCCACGTTGCCTTTCGCGCTCGCCGCGTAGACGGTCACGCTTTGTCCGTTGTAGTTTGCGACGTACGCATTTTTGCTCGAATCCAGAGCGATGCCGAAGGGATAAAACAGGCCCGTGTTCGAGCCGCCAATCGTGCGTGTCGGCGCGACGTTTCCGTAAGCGCCCGATTTGTAAACGGTCACGCTGCCGGTCGATGAGGGGCCGCCATTCGTGTTCACGACGGAAACATTATAGCCGGCATCGACGGCGACGCCGTACGGCCCTTTTAGTCCGGTCTTCGAGCCCGCGATGGTATGCAACGGTTTGGTGTTCCCTTTCGCCGTCGGCGCATAAACGGTCACCGTGGACCCGTAGAAGTTGGCGACGTAAAGACTGGGCTTGGTCAAGTCCGGAAACGCGCCCGGAGTGACCGTCGAACGCAGGGCGGAAGCGGGCTCGCCGGCGGGCGGGTTCACCGATCCTCCGCCGCATGCAGACAGGCCGAGAGCCGCGGCGATTATAGCCGCGGTAAGAATCTCACGGCCAACGGGACCAATCATTTTAGAGCCTCCTTGTGAGGGGTGGCTTGGCCTCTAACCTACCGTTTCACGGGCACACGGTCCGACCTTCTCGACGTCCTCGCTCACTCGTCTTCGTCGAAGGCCCAAGAACCGAGTGCGCTGAGGTCGTCGAGCTCATGCTGCTCCTCGCGCTCCAATCGCTCTAAGGCTTTGTCGCGCTTGTCCTCGTGAGCTCCAGCCTTGCGCAGATTCGTTGGCGGACCCATGCGGGGAACGATCTTGGCTCTCTTCCGCTTCGGCATGCGTAAACGACTATATCACCTTGACATTTGTCAAGTACCGGCTAGTCTAGAAGCCTATGGACAGCTTTGCAGACACGCTCAATGGCGCCATGGAGGCGGCAGGCCTCTCGGCCGCTGAGCTGGCCGAGGAGTCGGGCCTGACCGAGTCGGCCATTTCGCTTCTGCGCGCGGGCCGGCGCGAGCCCTCGTACCGGACGCTGCAGCGTCTGAGCCAGGTGCTCCCGGAGCTCGGCGAACAGCCGGCGGGGCGGCACGGGCCGTTCGACACGATCGCCGATGCGATCGCCGACGTCCGTGCCGGAAAGATGGTCGTCGTGCTCGACGACGAGGACCGCGAGAACGAGGGCGACCTCGTGATGGCGGCGCAAATGGTCACGCCCGCCGCGATCAACTTCATGCGCAAGCACGCCGGCGGACTGATCTGCGTGCCGATGGTCGGAGCCCGCCTCGACGAACTTCACATCCCGCAGATGGTGCGCGACAACACCGCCGTTCACGAGACTGCATTCACGGTTTCCGTCGAGGCGCGCGGAGTGACGACGACGGGAATCTCCGCTCACGACCGCGCCGCGACGATCAAGAGGCTGATCGACCCGGAGGCGAAGCCGGCGGATTTCCTGCGGCCCGGACACACGTTCCCGTTGCGGGCGCGCGAGGGCGGCGTGCTGGTGCGCGCCGGGCAGACCGAGGCCGCCGTGGACCTCGCGCGCCTCGCCGGTCTGTATCCGGCCGGCGTGATCTGCGAGGTCATGGCCGAAGACGGCACGATGGAACGTCTGGTGGGATTGCGCAGCTACGCCGACCGCCACGAGCTCAAGCTCGTAACCGTCAAAGACCTCATCGCGTATCGCATGCGCACCGAGAAGCTCGTGAATAAGATCGCGGAGTTCTCTCTGCCGACGACGCTGGGTGAGTGGAAGGGCGTTGCGTACAACACGAGTATCGACGAGAACACTCACGTGGCGCTCATAATGGGCGAGATCGGCGACGGGAAGGAGATCCTCGTTCGCGTACACTCGGAGTGCATGACCGGCGACGCGCTGCACTCGATTCGCTGCGATTGCGCGGCGCAGCGCGACGGGGCCATGCGCGTGATCGCGCACGAAGGCCGCGGCGTCTTTCTCTATCTGCGGCAGGAAGGCCGGGGCATCGGTCTTGCCAACAAGCTGCGCGCGTACGAGCTGCAGGACGGCGGCGCCGACACCGTCGAGGCGAACCTCGCGCTCGGGCTGCCGGCCGACAAACGCGACTACGGCATCGGCTCGCAAATTCTCGTCGACCTCGGCGTGCGCGAGATGCGACTGATCACGAACAACCCAAAGAAGATCTTCGGCCTCGAGGGGTACGGCCTCAAGATCGTCGGCCGGATGCCGCTCCAGACCACACCGACGGCGCACAACAAGCACTACATCGCTACGAAGCGCTCGAAGCTTGGCCACATACTCGACGAAGAGGCCGCGTCGTGAAGGTCAACGGCGCGCGCAAGCCGCCGGCCCCCGACTGCGCCGGCCGGCGCTTCGCGATTGTCGTGGCGCGCTTTTACCCCGAGATCGCCGACCGGCTCGTCGAGGGGGCTAAGACGGCGCTGCGGGCGTGCAACGTCGCCGCCGACCACGTCAGCGTCTACGAGGTTCCCGGCTGCTTCGAAGTGCCCGTAGCCTGCCGCAACCTGATCGAAGCCGACCGCTTCGACGCGCTCGTTGCGCTCGGCGCCGTCGTTCGCGGCGAGACGCCGCACTTCGACTTCGTCGCGGGCGAGTGTGCGCGGGGCATCATGGACGTGCAGCTTGCGACCGGCGTTCCGATCGGTTTCGGCATCCTCACGACGGACAATTTGGAGCAGGCGGAGGAGCGCGCCGATCCGCAGCGCGGCAACAAGGGCTACGCGGCGGCCCTCGCGGCGGCGACGCTGCTGAGCGTGAACTCGGACATCCCTCGGGCGGGGTTTCGATGACGTCGTTCGCGCCGATCGCGTGGGACGGCGACGCCGTCGTCTATCTCGACCAGCGCCTGCTGCCGCATGAAGTGCGCCACGAGCGAGCCAAAACCGTCGAGGACATCGAGGCGGCGATCAAGAGCCTCGCCGTGCGCGGCGCACCGTGCATCGGCGTGTTCGCCGCCTACGGAACGGCGTTGCTGCGTCGAACGATCGACGACGACGAGCTCTTTGAGCGAGTCGCTCGGCGCGTGCGCGAGGCGCGTCCGACCGCGGTGAACCTGGCCTGGGCCGTCGACCGGGTCCTCGCCGCCGCCGATCCATTGGAGGAAGCGCGCGCGATCCACGAGGAGCAGATTGCGATCGACGCGGCGATCGCCGAGAACGGACTCGAGCTGATCGGGAAGGGTGCTCGCGTGCTGACCCATTGCAACACCGGACCGCTCGCCACCGGCGGCGCCGGCACCGCCCTGGGCGTCATCATCGCCGCGCATCGCGGCGGAAAGAAGCCCCGCGTCTTCGTGGACGAGACGCGCCCCCTGCTGCAGGGCTCGCGGCTGAACTACCTCGAGCTTCGTCACGCGGGCGTCGACGCCGTGCTCATGGTCGACGCGGCCGCGGCTATCGCGATGAAGCGGCAGCGCATCGACCTCGCGATCGTCGGCGCCGACCGCATCGCGCGCAACGGCGACACCGCGAACAAGATCGGCACCTACGCGCTGGCCATCCTCGCCGCGCACCACGGGATTCCGTTTTACGTCGCGGCTCCGCGCTCGACGTTCGATTTCAGTCTCTCGAGCGGCGACGCGATCCCGATCGAGGAGCGCGCCGCCGACGAGGTCGCGGCGTTCGCCGGCAGCCGTGCGGCACCCGAGGGTGCGGTGGTGTACAATCCCGCGTTCGACGTGACGCCCGGCCATCTCGTCACGGCATTCGTCACGGAGTCCGGCATCGTGCGCCCGCCCTACGTGGAAACCATCCCGGACTTGGAGTTCAGGCCTGAAGTTCTACGACTTTCTCGATAAAGAGCCGGCCATCGGCAGGCTCGTCATCATCGAGGGCACCGAACGCGTGCTGGCCGACCGCGCCTTGGAGGTCGTATTGGATCGCGTGTTGCCGGCCGACGTGCGCGATCTGAACTTGGCGCGCTTCGCCGCCGAGAGCCTCGGCGACGTCGCGCCCGTGCGCGAGGCCGTGCAGGCGATGCCGTTTCTGGCCGAGCGGCGCGTCGCGGTCGTCACCGACACGCAGAGCATGCGGTCGGCGCCGCGCCAAGAGCTTTGGGACGTCGCGCAAAACGTGCCCGACGGCAACACGCTCGTGTTGCTCGATCTCTTGTCGCCGCGTGCGCAGCGGCCGGCGCCGTTCGGCACGATGGCCGGGCGCGCGGCGCTCCGCATCGACACGACCGCGGGCGAAGAGACGCGCGAGCGTTTCGTGCGCGAGACGCTCGAACGTAACGGCGCCAAGGCGGAGGCGCGCGTCGTCGACGAGCTTTCACGCAGCCAAGCCGACTTAGCCGCGGTGCGCAGCGATCTCGAGAAACTCGCGCTCGGCGGGAAACGAATAACGCTCAAGGATCTCGAGCGTGAGGCGTTGGCCATCGAGGATCCGAAGGCTTATAAATACGCGAGCGCGCTCGCTGAAGGCAGGATCGCTGAGGCGCTCGCGATCGCGCACGAATCCTTCTCAGGCGACCCGCGCGGCGCGGCGGTGCCGCTGCTCTCCGCGCTCGCGACGGAGTGTAACTATATCTGGGAGCTCGCGCGGCCGGGCGGCGAACTGCCGTCGCGCGCGCGCTGGCGCGAGCGCTTCCTGCGTCCGGTGGCCCGCCGCGTCGGCGAACGCCGCGCCCGGATCGCGTACGAGCGCGCCGTGCGCGGACTCGAAGCGATCGTCACCGGGCGCGCGGGCAGCGACCCGGACGATCACCGCGCGCTGGTCGACCGCATCAGCGTCGAACTGTCGAAGATCTCGCGCACCTAATTTCATAGTTGACCGCGGAGACCCCCCGCTGATATACTCTTAAATAGTTAGTTGTCAATGCCGCTGGGGGTTATGTGATTCCTCGTTTGTTCGCCTCGGTGCTTGCCATTGGGCTGTTTGCCTTGGCCGTCCGCGCGCTTTTTGCGTCAGAGGCAGCGCAACTGGATGCGCCGCAACTAATAGTAAAGCCGGAAAGCGCGCTATTCGATACCCCCGTCCACATTTGGGTTAAGACGAGAACGGGCGACGAGCCGGTTACCGTTGAGGCTAGGGCCGATATCGATGCAACGACTTACCGCAGTTGGGCTTCGTTTCGAACGGATCGTGCGGGCACAGTCGATCTTGCTGCAGCTGCACCGCTCCGGGGTACCTACACCGGCGTGGACCCGATGGGGCTATTTTGGTCGATGCGAGTTGTCAAGAGCCAGGGCTACACGCCGTCATCGCTCGCCCCGATCCGGATTCGCATGACCCTCTTTACGCGATCCGGCTCGCGAAGCGTAATCGTAACGCGAACCAGGATCGCACCGGATGTAACGCGCGTCCCTCTCCACGGGGGATCGATCGTTGGAACGCTTTTCCTTCAGCGTGAAGCCACCGCGCGCGGAGTCGTCCTCGTGCTTGGCGGTTCCGAAGGCGGAGCGGATGAGAGCCGCGCCGCGATCATCGCTTCGCATGGCTTCGATACTTTGGCGCTCGCGTATTTTGGTATGGAGGGGCTGCCCGCCGAGCTGGCTGACATTCCTCTCGAATACGTCGTGCGCGCCATCGCCTGGGTTCGCGAACAACCGCAGACCCGGAACCTTCCGCTAATAATTGTGGGCGATTCAAAAGGCGCGGAGCTGGCGCTGCTGATTGCTGCGCGTGACCCGCTAGTCAAAGGTGTGGTAGCGTTGGCGCCCTCCAGCAGCGTGTTTGAGGGATTCTCCACGCGACAGGGTGTGCGGCGCGCTTCTTGGACGGTATCGGGAGTGCCGCTGTCATATGCCGACAATCCGATCGCGGCCGAGGTAAAAGCACAAATCAAAGCTGATCGCGCCGCGAAGCGCGCCGTTTCTTTTCGCGCTCAATACGTGGCGCTGGCAACGCCCCCGAAGCCCGAAAGCACCATCGCGGTCGAAAAAATCTCCGGCCCGCTTTTGCTGGTGGCGGGCGCCGACGACCAGCTTTGGCCGTCTGACGTTTTTGCGCATCGGATCTTGGCGGCTCGCAGGGCGAGCGGCCTGAAGTTCAGGGACGAGTTACTCGTATTTCCGGGGGCGGGACATGCGATCGACGTGCCGTACATGCCGACCGGCGACCTCGCCGTCGTTGACGAGGGCAGCTTCCGGCTCGCATTGGGGGGTACGCCCTCGGGCTATGCGCGAGCCGACAAAAACATGTGGCCGAAAGTGCTGGCGTTCCTCGACCGCCTTTGCGCCGCGGCGCCGCAAACGCGGTCGCCGAGGTCCTAGATACTCCATTCCCAGGCGTTCCAGGCTTCGTTGGAGGGATTCGGATCGAAGCCGTGGAGGTCGACACTGATCGCGTCCTGACCGCGCTGCCACCAGAAGAAGACGAGCGGGTTGTCGATGGAGAGCAGCCGTTCGATGCGCGAGTACGCGCGCTTGCGCGGGGCGGCGGCGTAGTTCGTCAGCGCCGCGGCCTGCGCGGCATCCATCGCCGCGCTGCAATAGCGGCTGTCGTTGTAACCGTGCGGCGGCTGGTTGTCGCAGGTGAACTGCGATGAGTCATCGGGATCGATTCCCGAGAACCACGGGTACAGGATCAGGTCGTACTTGCCGCCGTGCATGATGCCGCCCATCCCCTGCGGCGCGTACAGGATGTCCTGCGGAAAGTACTTGATCTCGACGACGATCCCGATGCGGCGCAGCGCGGCCTGAACCAAGAGGCTCTCGGAGCGATGCAGGGCGGTCTGCGTATCGGTAACCAGCAGCAGTTCGAGCGGGCGTCCCTGCTTGCGCGCTATGCCGTCGGGCCCGGCGATCCAGCCCGCGCGCGCGAGCAGTTTCACCGCGGCGGCGCGATCGTACGGCACGGCTCGAACCGCGGGGTCGAACGCCCACATCCAGTTGGGCAGGTCCTCGCTGGCGACCGTCACCTGGCCGTAGGCCAGCTGTCGCGTCAGCGACGCCTTGTCGATCGCCGCGCCAATGGCGCGCCGCACGAGCGGATCGGCGAGGATCGGGTGCGCGAGGTTGAACATCACGCCCTCGTAGCCGTTGACGTTGGTCCAGATTATGCGCGTGTCCGGGACCGACCGCAAGACCGGATACGTCTGCACCGTCGGCGAGAAGAAGTAGTCGATGGCGTGCGTACGCAGCAGGTTGATCGCGGTGTCCTCGTTGGGCACGATGTGAACCTCGATCGCGTTGAGGCCGGGCTTGCCCTGGAAGAACGTAGGATTCGCCGTCAACGTTATGCTGTCGCCGCGCCGCCAGGCCACGAATCGAAACGGGCCGTCGCTGACCGTCGGTGCGCTGTCGAGCGGGACGTGATTGATGTCCGGATAGCGTGCGAGGACGTGGGCCGGCACGACGTCGTACGGCTGGTCGCTTTCGGCAAAGAAGGTGTTGACGAACGGCGCGAAGGGCCGGATCAAGTGAACGACGAGCGTGTGCGCGTCGGGCTCGTCGATGGAGCGGATGACGTCGTAGCCGTGGCGCGAAACGACGTCGTTGTTCGGATTCATGATGGCCTGCCACGACCAGACGACGTCGCGCGCGGTGACCGGTACCCCGTCGCTCCAGCGCGCGTTCCGGTGCAGCGAATAGCGAATCGTCAGGCCGTCGCGGCTGATGCCGCCGTTGGCCTGAGTGGGCACGGCGGTCGCGAGCATGGGCACGGGATTCCCTCGCCGATCGGCGGAGAGCAGCGGCTCGAACATGAGACGATCGACGAAGCCTTCTCCCGTCGTCGCGAACAGCAGCGGGTTGAGATTCTTCGGCTCGAAAGGGATCGCGACGCGCAACACGCCGGGCTTCGTCCACGAGTGCCGCCCGCTCGACTCGAGTCCGCTCTTCGCGCAGCCCGCAGCAACGAGCACCGCGGCTAACAGACAGGCCGACGCTGCCTTCATGCTGGCGCATTACGGTGACGAGGCCGCCGCTTCCCGTGAGGCGAACGCAGTAACGAGTTGATGGACTACAGCACGTACGCCTCGCCGTTTTCCTGGAGATATGGCCGTGCGGAGCTGCGCACGCTCTATTCCGAGCAGATGCGCCGCCGGCTGTGGCGAGCGGTATGGGTCGCGCTGGCCGAAGCGCAATCCGCGCAAGGTCTGATCGCCGAAGCCGAGCTCGAAGACCTGCGCGCCAACGCCGCCAACGTCGACATCGAGGCGGCGCTCGAGATCGAGCGCGCGATCCACCACGATCTGATGGCAGAGATTCGCGTTTTCGCCGAGCAGGCAAAGCGCGGCGGCGGAAAACTGCACCTCGGCGCGACCTCGATGGACGTCGAGGACACCGTGGAGACGTATCGGCTGCGCCTTGCACTCTCGTACATCGGCGAGAACCTCTACGCGCTGCTGGGCGCCTTCCGTGAGAAGATCCGCGCCTTTGACGACCTCGCGTGCATGGGGTTTACGCATCTGCAGCCGGCCGAGCCGACGACGCTGGGCTACCGGCTGGCCTCGTACGCGCAAGATCTGTTGGTTGACGACGAAAACCTGCGCTTCGTCTTCGAGAACCTCACGACGAAGGGATTGCGCGGAGCGGTGGGGACTGCGGCATCCTACGAACGTCTTTCAAACGAAGCCGGCGGCTCGGCGCAGGTCGAGGCGTACGTCTTGGAGACGTTCGGTCTGCGCGCCCGCGAGATCAGCACGCAGACGTATCCGCGCAAACTCGACTACCTGTTGCTCTCGGCACTGGCCGGACTGGGCGCGTCGCTCTCTAAGTTTGCGGCCGACGTGCGCATTCTCAGCAGCCCGGGCTTCGGCGAGCTCGCGGAGCCGTTCGGCCGCTCGCAGGTCGGCAGCTCGGCCATGCCGTTCAAGCGCAATCCGACGCTTTCGGAGCGGATCGGTTCGTTAGCGCGGCTGCTCCCGTCGTACGCCGACGTCACGTGGCAAAACGCCGCAACGAACTTTTTAGAACGGACGCTCGACGACAGCGCCAACCGGCGCGTCGTCCTGCCCGAGGCGCTGTTCTGCGCAGATGAAATTGTGACGCTCGCTCGCACGGTGATCGCGGGGCTCCAAGTCGACGAACGTCGCATCGCCGCGAACCTTCGTGCATACGCGCCGTTCGCCGGAACCGAGGCCGTGATGCTGGAGGCCGCGCGAGCCGGCGGAGACCGTCAACGGTTGCACGAAGCCCTGCGCGGTGCATCGATGCTGGCGTGGGCGGCGGTCGGGCGTGGGGAAGATAACCCGCTTTCGGCCCTGCTTTCCGAGGAGCGTGAGTTGACCGCGTTCGTGGATCCCGCCGAGATTCGGAGGCTGCTCGACCCCAGCGGCTACGTGGGCACGGCGCCGCAGCGCGCGCGCCTGCTCGCCGACCGCATCGAGAATCTGCAACCGTTCCCGCGCCAAACCGAGGTACGGCTCACTTGAACAAAGGCATCGAGATCGCGCGCGGCAAGACCAAAGTCCTGTACGAAGACCCCGGCCAGCCGCACCAACTCGTGGTCGCACAGACCGATCAGATCTCGGCCGGCGACGGGGCGCGACGGCACGAGATTGCCGGCAAGGGGCGCCTCGCGGCGCAAACGACGGCGCGCGTCTTCCGGCTGCTCAATCTCTGCGGCCTCCCGACCCACTATCTCAACGGCGGCGAAGACGACGACAACAATGAGATGGTCGTCCGGCGCGCCAACATGATCCCGCTCGAGGTCGTGACGCGCGGCGTGGCCGCGGGCTCGTTCGCCAGGCGCAATCCCGGCGTTGCGCGCGGAACGCTGCTGGTTCCTCGCGTCATCGAGTTCTTTCTCAAGGACGACGCGCAGCACGATCCGATGATCTCTCCCGATCAGATCGTTGCACAAAGCATCGCCGCGCCGCAGGAGATCGGCGTGATGACGGAGCTGGCGCGGCTGACGTTCGACATCCTCTCGCACGCGTGGCGCAAGCGCGACGTGCTGCTGGTGGACCTGAAAGTCGAGTTCGGGCGCCTCGCCGGCGGCGAGAACCAGGGCCAGCTCGTGATCGCGGACGTGATCGACAACGATTCGTGGCGCGTCTGGCCGCAGGGCCGCGAAGAGCTGATGCTCGACAAGCAGATGTACCGCAACCTGCAGACCGTCGACGAAGCCGCACTCGAGAACGTCAAGCGAGCCTACGAGCGCGTCGCGGATCTGGTCGGAACGTTCCCGGTGATGCGGCCCGGAATGGTCGCGGTAATCGCCGACGCGGCGCCGCAGGTTGAGCGCGCGAGCGAGATCGTGACGGCGCTCGGGCAGCTCGGCGTCCCGACGGTCCGGCACGTAGCCAGCCCGTCGACCACGCCGGGCTACGTGCTGCAGCTGATGCAGCAGCTCGAGGCGAGCTTCGCGCGATTGATCGTTGTGGCGGTGGGCGAGAACGACCTGCTGCGCTCGATGCTGGACGCGAACTCGTCGGCGCCGGTGCTCGACGGCGGCACGGAGACGCAGCGCCTGATCACGCAGTGCGCCAAACTCTTTGGGCTCGAAGACACCGTGCTCTACGGCCGCACGCTGTTGATGCAGGCTAACGCGCGCTCCTCGGTGGTGCACGCCGACGCCTCGCTGCAGCAGGCGCCGCCCGTGCCCGCGGGGGCGACGCTTGGTTAGTTCCGGCGTATCCGGAACTGCGAACGTCGCGCTGCGCGACGACGAGCTCGCGCGGATCGAGGAGCGACTGGGTCGCGAGCCCACTGCAACCGAACTCCACGCGTTCGACGCGCAGTGGAGCGAACATTGCAGCTATAAGTCGAGCCGTCATCATCTCAAGCGGCTCCCGACCACCGGCGCGCGCGTCGTGCTGGGCCCGGGCGAGGACGCGGGCGTCCTGCATCTCGGCGTCCACGACGGCGAGCGCTACGGGGTCGTCGTGGCGCACGAGTCGCACAATCATCCTTCGCAAGTCGTCCCGTTCGAGGGCGCGGCGACGGGCGTCGGGGGCATCGTTCGCGACGTACTTTGCATGGGCGCCGACGTAATCGGGATCGCCGACGCGCTGCGCTTCGGCTCTCCCGAAGGCGCGCATCAAGCCTACGTCGCGCAGAGCTGCGTCGACGGCATCGGAGCGTACGGCAATGCGATCGGCGTGCCCAACCTCGCGGGAGACGTCTACTTCGATCACGGCTTTGACGAGAATTGCCTCGTGAACGTCGTCGCGCTCGGCATCGTGAAAGAGAGCGAGATCATCCATTCGTACGCGCCCAAAGACGCCGGCGGATGGCAGATCGTGCTCGTCGGTAAGGCGACCGATCCGAGCGGTTTCGGCGGCGCGTCGTTCTCATCGCTCTCGCTCGACTCCGACGACGCCGAGCTCAACAAGGGCGCCGTTCAGGTGCCGGACCCGTTCCTCGAAAACGTGCTCATGCGCGCCAGCTACCACGTGTTCAAGCTGCTGCGCGAGCTGCGGATTCACGCGGCATTCAAGGATCTCGGAGCCGGCGGAATCCTCGGATGTTCCGCGGAGATCACGGCGCACGGCGGTTTCGGCGCGCAGATCGATCTCGATAAGGTCAACGTCGCCGTGGAAGGCATGGCTCCGGAGGTCGTCGCTGCGGGCGAGACGCAGGAGCGTCTCCTGTGGGTGGTGCCGCCCGAGATCGCGCCGGAGGTGCTGCGGATCTATAACGAAGTCTTCACGCTTCCGGACGTCGCGCACAACGCGCGCGCGACGGTGATCGGGTACGTGACCGCGGAACGCCGCTACGTCATGCGCTATCGCGGCCAGGTCGTGATGGACGTCGAGAGCGAGTTCCTGACGGGCGCCATCCGCGACGAGCTGCCCTATACCGAGGTAATCCACCATGCGGGCGCAGTCGAGGAGCTGCCGCTCGTCGACGTCGAGACGCTCTTCCCGCAGGTGCTCGCTCACCGCGACGTGTGCTCGCGCGAACCGCTCTACCGGCGCTACGACGCGGTGGTGCGCGGCGCGACCGTGCTGCCCCGGGGACGCGCCGACGCCGGCGTCCTCGCCCCAATCCCCGGGTCGCGCTTGGGCGTCGCGCTCGCGGTCGCCGGCAATCCACGCTACGGCCGCATCGATCCGCGTTACGCCGCGGAGCACGCCGTGCTCGAAGCAGTGCGGCGCGTCGTGGCCGTTGGCGCGCAGCCGATAGGACTCACCGACTGCCTGAACTTCGGCAACCCGCGCAAACCCGAGCAGTACGGCGCGTTCGTCGCCGCGATCGAGGGGCTCGCGCACGCGGCGACCCAGCTCGACCTTCCGTTCGTCTCGGGCAACGTCAGCCTGTACAATGAGTCCGGCGATGGCGTCGCCGTCCCGGCCTCGGCCATCGTCGTGGCCGTCGGCGCGCTCGAGAACGTCGGTAACGTCGTTACGCCGGGGCTCAAGGCCGCGGGTTCGGCCCTGCTGTGGATCGGCAGCCGCGAGCTCGTCGTCGGCGGCTCCGTGCTCGCGGACGTGCTGGGCATCGATGGAGCGCTGCCCGGGCTCTCGTACGGCGCGGAGCGCGCGGCCGTCGCGATTGTGCACGAGGCGATCGCGCGTGGCGTGTTGCGATCGTGCCGCGCCGTGCGCGACGGCGGGATGCTGACGGCGCTCGCGCGGCTGGCGTTCGATGCGATGCTGCGCGGCCGCACCGTCGGCGCCGAGATCGACTTCGGCAATCCGCTGTGCGAGGCGGGCGGATTCCTGTGCGAGGTGGGCGACGAAAGCGGCGTCGATCTCACCGGCGTGCTGCGGGTGGGCGAAACGAGCGACAAGCCGGAGCTGGTCGTCAACGGCGTACGCTTCGAGATCCGGCGGCTGTATGAGATGTGGTCGCGCCCGCTCGCGGAGCTCTATCCGTGAGCGCGCGCATCGCCGTTCCGGTGTTTCCGGGTACGAACTCCGAGGATGAGACCGTGCGTCTGCTGCGCGACTGTGGCGGCGACGCGGAGCTCGTCCACTGGTCGGAGGCCGACGCGCTGCGGCAGTTCGACGCGTTCGTACTTTCAGGGGGCTTCGCGTATGAGGATCGCATTCGCGCCGGCGCCGTAGCCGCGCACGATCGTATGATGGACTTCGTGATCGCGGCAGCCGATGCAGGCAAGCTCGTGTTCGGAATCTGCAACGGCGCGCAGATCCTGTTGGAGGCGGGCCTCGTGCCGGGCACGGGCCCGACGCGCAGACCCACCGCGGCGTTCGCGCACAACGCGCCGGCGCCGCACTTCGTGTGTCGCCACGTTTACCTCAAGCTCGCCGTCGATCCGGCGCGCTGCCATATCACGGCTGCGCTGGCGCCGGAAGCTCTGGTCCCAGCGTGGGCCGCGCACGCCGAAGGCCGGCTCGCGGCCACGCCGGATCATCTCGAGGAGATCGTCGCCGGCAATCACCTGGCGTTCGTGTACGCGCACCCCGACGGCACCGTCGACGCAAAGGCCGTTCCCAATGGCTCCGCCCTCGGCTGCGCGGGGCTGGTCAACCGCGCCGGGAACGTGCTGGCGATCATGCCCCATCCCGAACGCGACGCGTGGAACTATAATCATCTCGACCGGCGCGAGGGAGAGGACGTTCTCGCGCCCTCGGGCGGAGCGATGATCTTCCGCAGCTTCGTCGAGGCGCTGGCATGAAGCGCGCCGTCGCGATCGATCTCAAGATTCCGGACAACACGGCGTATACCGCGCTCGTCGCGCTTCGCCGCTTGGGCGTCGCCGTGGACCGCGTGGAGCGCAGCGAGTTGTACTTCTTCGACGACGAGCCCGACGTGGCGGCGCTCGCCGATCGTGTCGCCGCGGACGAAACGATCTTCAATCCGAACAAACATCGGCTGTCCGTGCTCGAGCGCGACGCGCCTGGGCGCGGCGAAGTGTGGATCGAACCGCTGGTGGCTTCGAAGGCGGGCCCAGCGGCGATCGCGTGGCGGCTCCTCGACGGCGACGGAGCGCCGGTCGCGCGCGGCGCGCTCGAAGCCGCGGTCGAGCGTCTCCTGTGCAATCCCGCCATCGCTCGTCCGCTGACCGGCGGCGGCGAGCCGGAAGGACCGGATGCATGAATCGGCCGTACACCGTCGCGACGCTCGGCTCCCATTCGGCGCTGCAGATCCTTAAAGGGGCTCACGACGAGGGCTTCCACACGCTCGCGATCTCAAACCGCGATACCGAGCGGCTCTACCGGTCGTTCGCGTTCGTGGATGAAGTCATTGCGCTCAACGACTACTCCGAGTTCATGAGCCTGATCTCCGAGCTCGAGAAGCGCAAGGTCATCATCGTGCCGCACGGTTCGTTCGTGGCCTACCTGTCGCTCGAAGAGCACAAGAAGATGACGATCCCGTACTTCGGGAACAAGGCGGTCCTCGACTGGGAGGCCAGCCGTGAACTTCAGCGCGAGTGGCTCTCGCGCGCCGGTCTCAAGCTGCCGCGGCAGTTCCGCAGCGGCGCCGAGATCGACCGGCCCGTGATCGTGAAACTTTACGGCGCCCAGGGCGGCAAGGGCTACATGTTCATCCGGGACACTCACGACTTCGAGGTGCGCGCGACACATCTCAAAGAGAAGTACACGATTCAGGAATACATCATCGGCGTGCCCATCTACATCCACTACTTCTATTCGCCGCTGCAGAACAAGCTCGAGATCATGTCGATGGACCGGCGTTACGAGACGAACGTAGACTCGCTCGGGCGCATACCGGCGGCGGCCCAGGAGGGCATGGACGTGAGTCCGTCCTACGTCGTGGTTGGAAACCAGCCGGTGTCGCTGCGCGAGTCGATGCTCGCCGAGGCGCTGCGGATGGGCGACGACGTGGTCCGGGTCAGCAAGGAGATCTGCGGGCCGAAGGGGCTGTTCGGTGCGTTCTGCATCGAGACGATCATCACGCCGGACATCCAATTCTACGTCATGGAGATCTCCGCGCGGATCGTCGCTGGAACGAATCTGTTCATCGACGGCTCACCATATTCTTATCTGAATTACTCGGAGCCGATGTCGACCGGGCGCCGGATCGCCAGGGAGCTGAAGAACGCGCTGCTAACCAATAACCTTCGTCTGGTGTTGGATGATTCGAGCGTTGTTTAGGCTGGCGGCCGTGTTGCTCTTCGCGGGAGCGGCGGCGGCCCTGCCGGTCGCGGTCAGGGCGACGCTAGAGGTTGACCCGGCGGTACTCTATCAGCAGATGAAGGACGCGTACGCCAAGGGCGACGCAGACGGCTGGAACTTTCGCGCAGAGGCGATCTACCTTTCGACGATCTTCAACGCCGGCCGAGCGTACTCGTTGCAGTATCCTGACGATCCCGCCTACGGCGAGCTCGCGACTCTGACCGTGAGCATCGGCACGGGTCAGCACTACAACCCGCTCACCAATCACGACGCCGCCGTGTGGTGGGTTCGCGAGGCGGCCGACTGGGTTTCCAAGCACTCCGAGGACGTGCACCTGATCGGCCAGGCACAGGCACTGCTGCAACGGGTCAACTCCGAGGACGACCCGGCGCTGCTCGCGCGGCTCGCCGACGAGGACGCGAACGCCAACGTCATGGCGTATCCGGGAGATATCGACGCGCTGCTCATTCGCGTCGAGGCCGACTGGCGCGCGTGGCTGCTGACGCACGATACGAAGTGGCGTTCCCTCGCGCTCGCCCGCGCGGCAGCGTCGAACTTCCCGGTCGCGCACCTCCCGACGAATTGGGGTAATGAACTCGTCGCCGACGCCAATCGTGCCTCGACCGACAACGGCTATTCGAGGGCCGACGTGCAGAACGCCGAGACGTTCATCGCACGATTGAAGGCCGTCGATCCGATCCGCGTCATCGCTTCGGTCACTGCGCTGCCGCACGACGTCTACCTCAGCACGCTCGCGCCGGCCGACGAATACTTCGGGCAAATGGGCATGTCGATTCTGGAGATCGAGAACCGCCTCAAGCACATCAACTTCATGCTCGACTACGACTATGGAAACCGCGAGAGCGATCCTGCCAGCAACGTCGTCAATTCGATCGTGGCGATGCAGAAGGTCTACCCGCGCGACCGGGATCTGCCGATGCTGATGTACTGGTGCTACACCACGCTGCAGCGCATGACTGACGAGCAGTCACGCGCTGGGGCACGCCGGCTCAAGGCGATCCTCACCATCGAATACCAGGACAGCCCGCAAGCACGAAAACTCCTAGGCACGTAGCCGCCTAGGCAGAAGGGGAGAAGCGATGGATCCCGTTCTGGCCGACCGCCTCCAGTTCGCCTTCACCGTCATGTTCCATTACCTCTTCCCGATCGGGACGATGGGGCTCGCGCCGTTCGTTGCGGCATACACGTGGAAGGCGGCGTTCAAGCTCGATGAGGAGTCCGCTCTGATCGCGCGGTTTTGGACGAAAATTTTCGCGATCAATTTCGCCGCCGGCGTCGTGACGGGCATTCCGATGGAGTTCCAATTCGGGACGAACTGGGCGGCGTTCTCGCGGCGCAGCGGCTCCGTGATCGGCCAGCCGCTCGCGATGGAGAGTATGTTCGCGTTCTTCCTTGAGTCGATCTTCTTGGGCGTGCTGCTGTATCGCCGCGGCGGTCTGCCGACGGCGTTCACGGCGTGGTCGGCCGTTTTCGTCTGTGTGGGCTCGTGGCTTTCGGGATATTTCATCGTCGCGACCAACGCGTGGATGCAGCACCCCGTCGGGTACAACGTCGCGCCCGATGGCACCATCCGGCTCGTAAGCGTCTGGGCGATGCTGTTTTCACCGTTTCTGGGGTGGCAGTTCGCGCACGTGCTGACCGGCGCGCTGCTCGCGGGCGGCTTCATCGTCGCCGGCATAGGAGCGTACTACCTGCTGTCGCGGCGCGATGAGGCGATCGGGCGCCGCTTCGTATGCGCCGGCGCGATCGTCGGCCTGATATTCGCGACCGTCGCGATATTTCCGACCGGCGATCGAAACAGCGAAGACGAAACCGCATACCAGCCGGTCAAGCTGGCCGCGATGGAGGGACTGTTCGAGACGACGCACGGCGCGCCGCTAGCGATCATCGGCATGCCTGACGTCGCTACGCGTCGCCTCATCGATCCGATCTTCGTACCCGACTTCTTGAGCTTCTTGGCCTATGGAAACTTCAGAGCCAACGTCAAGGGCCTCAACGCGTACGCGCGCGAGCTGTGGCCGCCGGTGGAGATCACCTACTACGCCTATCACGTGATGGTCGGTCTCGGAACGATCTTCTTGGCCGTCACGGCTCTGGCCGTGGCGTTGCTCCGGGTCGGCCGCCTCTGGAGGTCGCGCTGGATGCTCTGGCTGCTGATGCTGTTGATGCCGTTTCCGTACATCGCCAACGAAGCCGGCTGGACCGTGAGCGAGGTCGGCCGGCAGCCCTGGATCATCTACGGACTGATGCGCACGGCTGAGGCCGGCTCGCCGACCGTTGGCGCCGGCGAGACGATCTTCACGCTCATCGGCTTCGCCGGCATGTACTTTCTGCTCGGCGTTCTGTTCTTGTATCTGGTGCTGCGCGAGATCGGCATCGGCCCGTCGACTTCTCGCGTCGCCCTGAGCCCCGTCGAAGGGTAACCGTGGCTATCGCAGGCTTCATCGTCGTTGCCTTCATGCTCACGATGTATGTGCTGCTCGACGGCTACGACCTGGGCGTCGCCGCGATCGGGCCCACGATCGCGCGCTCGGATCGCGAGCGCGCGGCGATAATGGCGAGCATCGGCCCGTTCTGGAACGGCAACGAGGTCTGGCTCGTCGGCGCGGGGGCGGCGCTGTTCGCGCTCTTCCCCGTCGCGTACGCATCGTCGTTCTCGGGCTTCTACCTTCCGTTCATCGTCGTGCTCTGGCTGCTGATGTTCCGCGGCATCGCACTGGAGCTGCGCGAGCATCTGCCGTCGGAGCTCTGGCATCAGTTCTGGGATGCAGCCTTTTCGCTTTCGAGCGCGCTGCTGATCGTGTTGTTCGGCGTCGCGCTCGGCAACCTGCTGCGCGGCGTGCCGCTCGACGCCGCCGGTTACTTTCAAGGTACCTTCGCGTTCTTGCTCAACCCCTACGCTTTGCTCGTCGGTGCGTTCGCGCTGTGCACGCTGGCGCTGCACGGCGGCGCGTTCCTTAGCTGGCGCGTGGACGGCGATCTGGGCGAGAAGGCGCGGCGTGGAATGCTGCGTCTCTGGTGGGCCGTGCTGATTCTTTATCTGGCCGTGACGGCGTTGACGTTCGCCGTCCGCGCGCCGTTGGGCGCGTCGTGGCTGTTTGCGATGCCGGTGATCTCGCTCGTGACGCTCGTCGATCTTCGCCGCCGCGTGGCACGCGGCCAGGCGGCGGCGGCGTTCTTGGAGTCGTCGTTCTTCATCGTCACGCTGCTGACAGCGTCGGCCGGGACGATCTTCCCGTATCTGCTTCCGGCCTTTCCGCAGGGGCGCGGCGGCGTCTCGATCTTCGCGGCCGCGCCCTCGAGCGTCGCGTTGGCCTGTGCACTCACGGTCACGATCGCGGGGATCGTCATCGTCGGGATCTACTCGCCCGTCGTGTGGCGCCGCATGGGCGGCAAGATTAGCGTCGAATGACGCGCCGGTGAGCACGGAGTACGTCGCTCGCGCGCTCGCCGTATACGATCGATCGCGCGTGACGCTTTGTTCCATCGGGAGCCACTCGGCCCTCGACGTGGCGTATGGCGCGCGCCTGCAAGGCTTGCGCAACCTCGTCGTGACCGCCAAAGACCGCGAGCAAACCTACTCGCGCTACTTCGCAGTGCGCCAGGATCCCGTGCCGCGCGGCTGCGTGGACGAGGTGCTGGAGCTCGACGCCTTTGCGGATATCCTGCGCGCGGACGTCCAAGAGAAAATGCTCGATCGCAACGTGCTCTTCGTGGCGAACCGGTCGTTCGAGGTCTACCTACATCAGCGCTACGGCTACGACGCGATCGAACGCCAGATGCTCGTGCCGTTCTTCGGCAATCGCAGCCTCCTGAAAGCAGAAGAGCGGAACCCTCCGACAGTGCCTGTCCTGAGCTCGTCGAACGACTCAGGACAAGTTAGCGAAACCGATCAGTACGCGCTGCTGGAGCGGGCGGCCATTCGGCACCCGCGACGATACGCTTCACCCGACGAGATCGACGGGCTCGTGATGGTAAAGGCGCCGCACGCACGCGTCAGTTTCGAGCGCGCATTCTTCCTCGCGTCCTCACCGGAGGAGTACGGCGCCGCGGCGCGGCGGCTGATCGCGGAGGGCTCGCTGACCGCCGAGGCGCTCGCGACGGCGCGCATCGAGGAGTTTGCGCTGGGACCGTCGGTCAATTTGAATTTTTTCTACTCGCCGGTCTTGGGCGAGCTCGAGCTCTCCGGCACGGACACGCGGCGCCAGACGAACCTCGAGGGTTTCCGCAACGTTCCCCCGAGCGCGCTGGACGCGTTGCGCGGCGTGACGCTGCGCATGGAGGAGGCGGGTCACGTCGCCGCCACGATTCTGGAATCGATGCTGGAGCCGGCGTTCGGAATGGGCGAGCGTTTCGTTGCGGCGAGCCGCGAGCTGTGCCCGCCGGGGGTCATCGGTCCGTTCGCGCTGCAGTGCATCGTGGCCGCGGGACCGCCGAAGGAGCTCGTCTGTTACGACGTATCGCTGCGCATCCCCGGATCGCCCGGCACGCGCTACACGCCCTATTCGGCATACCGCTGGGGCCGGGACGTTTCCGTCGGGGAACGGATCGCCATGGAAGTCGTCATGGCGCGCGACACCGAGCGCCTCGAAGATGTGTTGACATAGCCATCACGTCCGTCTTGTGAGGAGAGAATCATGACCGTCGATAACGTGCAAGAACGCGCAGGCGCCATAACATTCAAAGGCCAGCCGATGACGCTGCTCGGGCCGGAGCTCCGGGTAGGCGACCCGGCGCCCGCGTTCTCGTTGACAGCGGGCGACCTCTCGAACGTCACGCGCGAGATCCTGCTCGATGAGGGGCGGCGGCCGGCGCTGCTGATCGCCGTTCCGTCGCTCGACACGTCGGTGTGCTCGCTCGAATCGCAGAAATTCAACCGGCGCCTGGGTGAGATTCCCGGCGACATCCAAGCCGCCGTCGTGAGCATGGACCTGCCGTTCGCTCAGGCGCGCTGGTGCACGGCGCAGGGCGATGTGAAGCTGCAGATGCTCTCCGACTATCGCGACCGCAATTTCGGAGTGAACTACGGGCTGCTGATCCGCGAGCTCGGGCTGCTCGCCCGGGCGGTGATCGTCATCGCCAAGGACGGCACGATCTCGTACGTGCAGATCGTCCGTGAGGTCGCCGACGAGCCGGACTACGACGCGGCGCTGCGGGCCGCGGCCGCGGCCTCCTAAAGGAATCGATGACCGAGACGGTCTTCGTCCTCGATTTTGGGGCGCAGTATAGTCAGCTGATTGCACGGCGCACGCGCGAGCTCGGCGTCTACTGCGAGATCGTGCCGTACGACACGCCGTGGACCGCGCTCGCTGCGCGGCGCCCGGCGGCGCTGATCCTCTCCGGAGGCCCGGAGAGCACGCTCGTGCACGGTGCGCCGGAAATGGATCCGGCGATCCTCGACTCGGGCGTGCCGATCCTCGGGATCTGCTACGGCATGCAGCTGCTGGCGCGCGAGATCGGCGCCGATCTCGTCAAACTCGATCACGCCGAGTACGGACCGGCAACGCTAGTCGTCACGGATCGCGGCACGCCGCTGTTTGACGGCGTTCCCAACGAGTCGCGCGTGTGGATGTCGCACGGCGATACGGTGGTGAAGCTGCCGCAGGGATATCGCGCGTTGGCGTCGACCGAGCGCTGCCACGTCGCGGCGATGGGCGACGGCGGGAAGAAGATTTACGGCACGCAGTTCCATCCGGAGGTCGTGCAAACCCAATTCGGCCGGGTCGTCCTCGAGAACTTCCTCGGCGAGATCGCGGGGCTGCGGCGCGACTGGAAGATGGAGTCGTTCCTCGAGCAATCGGTCGAAGAGATTCGGCGCCAAGTCGGGAGCGACAAGGTAATCTGCGCGCTATCGGGCGGCGTCGACTCGGCGGTAGCGGCGACGCTCGTGTCGCGCGCTATCGGCGAGCAGCTCACGTGCATCTTCGTCGATCACGGCCTGTTGCGGCAGGGCGAAGCCGAACAGGTCTTGGCGGCGTTCCGCGAGATCCTGCATCTCAACGTCGTCGCGGTCAATGCGCGCGAGCGGTTTCTCGCCAGGCTGCTCGGCATTGAGGATCCCGAGCGCAAACGGATCGTGATCGGACACGAGTTCGTCAACGTATTCGAGGCCGAGGCGGCCAAGATCCCCGGCGTCAAACACTTGGTCCAGGGAACGCTCTACCCGGACGTGATCGAGTCCAAGACGCCGCAGAGCAAGGCCGGGCACAAGATCAAGTCACACCACAACGTCGGCGGTCTTCCCGAGCACATGGACCTGTCGCTGATCGAGCCGCTGCGCGCGCTGTTCAAGGACGAGGTACGCGCCTTGGGGCGCGCGCTCGGCCTTCCCGGGGCGATCGTCGAGCGCCAGCCGTTCCCGGGGCCCGGCCTGGCCGTGCGCATCATCGGCGACGTCACGCAGGAACGGCTCGACGTCCTGCGCAGCGCCGACGCCATCGTGCGCGGCGAGATCGACGGCGCCACGCTCGATCCGCACCCGTGGCAGTATTTCGCGGTGCTGACGCCGGTGAAGAGCGTCGGAGTGATGGGAGACGGGCGCACGTACGCCAACCTCGTCGCGATCCGCGCCATCACGAGCGAGGACGGCATGACGGCGGACTGGGCGCGGCTGCCGCACGAGCTGCTGGAACGAATCTCGTCGCGCATCGTCAACGAGGTGCAAGGCGTCAATCGCGTCGCCTACGACATCACGACGAAGCCACCCGCCACCGTCGAGTGGGAGTAACGCTTTCCTAATGCGCGTGCTCGTCGTCGGCAGCGGCGCGCGCGAAGACGCGCTTTCGTGGCGCATCGCGCAATCGCCGTCGTGCGACGCGGTGTTCGCGGCGCCGGGGAACGCCGGCACCGCGTCGCGCGGCGAGAACTGGGACATTGCGGCGACCGACGGGAAGCGGCTGGCGCAGCGCGCCGCCGATGAGAAAGTCGATCTCGTCGTGCTCGGGCCGGAAACGGCGATCGCCGCCGGCGTGGGCGACCGTCTGCGCGACGCCGGGCTCGCGGTGTTCGGCCCCAACCGCTCGGGCGGGCGTCTCGAATCGAGCAAGATCTTCGCGAAGCGCTTCATGGAACGGCACGGCATCCCGACGGCGCGCGCCGCCGTAGTGCACTCTCTGGAAGCGGCGAACAAGGCGCTCGACGAGTGGCCGGGTGCGGTGGTGGTCAAGGCCGACGGATTGGCCGCCGGCAAGGGCGTCGTGGTCACGGCGGATGCGCGCGAGGCGCACGCGCTGCTGGCGGACTGGTACGCGCGCAACAAAATTCCCGGCGGTGGTTCCGACGTGCTGCTCGAAGAGCGCCTCGAGGGGCGCGAGGTCAGCGTCTTTGCATTCTGCGACGGTCGCGCGATCGTGCCGATGGGCGCCGCGTGCGACTACAAGCGCGCGGGCGACGCAGACACCGGCCCCAATACCGGCGGGATGGGCGCGTACTCGCCGCCGGCGGGGTTCCCCGAAGATCTCGACGATCGCGTGCGCGAGCTGATTCTCGCACCGTTGCTGCGCGGATTGCTCGCGGAGGGCGAGGAGTACGTCGGCGTGCTCTACTGCGGATTGATGTGGGAAGGCGGAGCGCCGCGGGTCATCGAGTTCAACGCACGCTTCGGCGATCCCGAGACGCAGGTGCTGTTACCGCGGGTGGGCGGCGACTTCGCAGCGCTGCTCCAATCCGTGGCGAACGGAGCGATGGACCTCTCGCTCGCCACGCTCTCGGAGCAGCAGTGCGTCGGCATAGTGCTCGCAACGCAAGACTACCCGCGTAGCAACACCGCGCTCGCCGGACTGAACCCGGACGTGTCGCTGGGTGACGGCTGCCGCGCCTTCTGGGGCGCATCGCGACGCGAAAACGGCACGGTCTCCACCGGCGGCGGACGCGTGCTTACGGTCACCGCGCTCGGGGACGATCTCGCGCAGGCGCGCACGCGCGCATATGCGAGCGTGAAAGAGCTCGCGGGCCGCCTCGGCACCGACGCGCTCACCTACCGCACCGACATCGCAAAGCTCCCCTAATATTGCAACGCTTACCGCGAGCGTTGCTGCCCGTTTATGGCACGACGCTGGTCGAGACGCTCGGCTACACGCTGATGATTCCGTTGCTGCCGGCGATCGTGCGGCAGTACCATGCGTCGGATGTGATGGTGGGCGCGCTGCTCAGCGTTCCAGCGTTCTGCTCCATGGTAGCGGCGCCCGTGTGGGGCAAGCTCAGCGATCGCCTGGGGCGCAAGACGATTATCCTAATCGCGCAGTTCCTGACGCTGGCTGGATACCTGATGCAGGCGACGGCGCCGTCTCTGTTCTTGATCTTCATGTCGCGCATCATCTCGGGATGCGGCGGCGGTGCGCTCGGCGCGGTACAGTCGTACATCGCGGACGTCACGCGCGAGGATCAGCGCGACCTGGCGTACTCGCTGTACGGCGCGGTCTTCGGGATCGCGTTCATCGTGGGGCCGGTGACGTCGGGCTTCCTGATACATGCCGGGCTCGCGGTGCCGTTCTTCGTCGCGGCGGGCATCGAGCTCGTCACGATTCTGATCACGGTCCTGCTGTTACCCTCACACATGCAGCGCACGAGTCACACGAGCGTCAAGGCGTCGCTGCGGGCCGCTAACGCGCCGGGAGTGCGCCTCGTGTTGATCCGCCATTTCCTCGCGATCTTCGCGATCGTGTGCTTTCTCGCGAACTTCGCGCTGTATCTCAACCACGTGCTCGGTTCGCCGGTATCGGAGGTCGGCTGGCTTCTGGCGGGCGCAGGCGTGGTCGGCGGGGCGGCCCTGATCTTCGTCGTTTCGCCGCTGGCCACGCGCCTCGGGAACCGGCGCGTCGCGCAGATCGGCCTGCTCGCGAGTTTCCTCGCCTATGGCCTGCTCTCGTTCGTCACGGACCTTTGGGTCTTCGGGATCGCCTTGATCGTCTGGGCCATCGGATCGGCGATGGTCGAGCCGACGCTGACCGCGCTGCTGTCAGTGCGGGCGAGGCCATCCGAGCGCGGCGCGATCATGGGCGTCAGCGACTCGATCAACGGACTTGCGATGATCCTTGGCCCGGCGACGGGCTCGGCGATCATCGGCGCCAATCCCAGGTACCTCGGCGTCTTGCCGGCATTTGCGGCGTTGCTGGCCTTTGGGCTCGGCCGGGTGCGGCGAACCTAGCGAGCAGAGGGGCTTCGAGAAACTCTTTTCCGCTCCCAAGGTTAGTAGAGAGCGTCATGGCTTACGGCTTACAACCGCAAAATCGATTCGGTGGTCCGGTCGCGCCCGCGGTCCCGACGCACTCTATACTCGCGCAGGTGCTAGGCATCACGGCGCTGGGCCTGTGCGTCAGCGCGCTCGCCGCGTGGCTGTTCCACGATCTCAGCCCCGGCATCGGCCTTGTTGCGATGATCGTCGGGCTGATTCTGCTGTTCTCGATCTATGCCGTCCGGCGCAACGAGGGGCTCTCGCTGCTGCTGTTCTACGCGTTCACGTTCTGCGAAGGCGTCGGCATCGCGCCGGTCGTCGGCCAGTACGTCCGCGCGTTCGGTCCCGACGTGGTGGTTAACGCCGCACTGACCACCGGCCTCGGCATGTTCGCGCTTGGCGCGATCGTCTACGCGACCGGCCTCGACCTGCGCCGCTTCCAGGGCATTTTCATGATCGCCCTGATGGGCCTCATCGTCGTCGGCATCATCTCGATCTTCGTGCGCTTCATCCATCCGGAGACGTACGCATGGATCACGCTCGTGATCTTCTCCGGTTTGGTGCTGATCGACTTCGCGCGCCTGCGCGCCGGCGGCGACGGCCTCACGCCTGTCCTGATGGCGACGAGCATCTACCTGGATGCGATCAATATCTTCCTCGCTTTGCTGCAGATTTTCGGCGGAAGGCGGGCGAGCGACTAGCCTCCAGGCTCGATATCCGGGCCTGTCTGCTATAATAGCCATACGATGTGCGGGATAACCGGGGTCTTCGCACCGGAACGCGATGCCGCTCGACTCGCGTTCTTTGCGCTTTATGCGCTGCAGCACCGCGGACAGGAATCGGCCGGCATCGCCGCCGCGGACGGCGGCACGATCCGCTCGCACAAGGAGATGGGTCTGCTGGGCGCCATCTTCGACGAAGACATCCTGAGCGAGCTCAGCGGCCACATCGCGATCGGGCATACGCGCTACTCGACGACCGGCTCGTCAATTGTCGTCAACGCGCAGCCTCTGCTCGAACGCTCCGATCTCGGCGACTTCGCCTTCGCGCATAACGGCAACCTCACCAACACCGACGAGCTGCGCGAGCGGCTCGCGCCCACGACGGTACTGCAGGCCTCCTCGGACTCCGAGGTGCTCGCCAAGCTCATTGTCGAGGCGAAGGGCTCGATGGTGGACCGCATCAAGTCGGTGCTCCAGTCGGCGCGCGGTGCCTATTCGATCGTGCTCTGCACGCAGGGCGAGCTGTACGCGTTCCGCGATCCGTGGGGCGTGCGCCCGCTCTGCCTCGGAAAGCTCGGCGAGAACGGCTACGTCGTGGCGTCCGAGTCGTGCGCGCTCGGGACGGTCGGCGCACAGTATCTGCGCGAGATCGAGCGGGGCGAGATCGTGCGCATCGGGGCGGACGGGCTCGAGTCGCATCGCGTCGAGGTCGAAGGCGCCCAGTCCGCGCTCTGCATGTTCGAATACATCTACTTCGCGCGACCCGACTCGAGGCTCAACGAGCGGTCCGTCTACATGGCGCGCTACGCGATGGGGCGCGAGCTGGCCAAGGAGCACCCCGTCGACGCGGACGTCGTGATGGCCGTGCCCGACTCGGCGGTCGCCGGCGGCATCGGCTACGCGGCGGAGAGCGGACTGCCCTACATCGAGGGGCTCATCAAGAACCGCTACATCGGCCGGACGTTCATCAGCCCGGATCAGCGCATGCGCTCGCGCGGCGTGCATCTCAAGTTCAATCCGCTCGTCGAGAACCTGCGCGACCAGCGGGTGATCGTCGTGGACGATTCGATCGTGCGCGGCACGACCACGCCGCGCATCGTGGCTCTGCTGCGCGAGGCCGGGGCACGCGAGGTGCACTTGCGCATCACGTCACCGCCTATCAAGCACCCGTGCTACCTCGGCGTCGACATGGCCACCTACGACGAGCTGATCGCCGCGAACTACAGCGTGGAGCAGATTCGGGAGCGCACGGGCGCGGACTCGCTCGGCTACCTCAGCCTGGAGGGCCTGATCGCCTCGGTCGGGCGCCGCCGCGAGGACATGTGCCTCGGCTGCCTCATCGGCGAATACCCCAACGTTCCCGCCGCCCACCGCTTGCAGAGGGCGCCAGCCTAAGCCATTCGGTAAGACCGGATGGTTCAAGGGCCCGGCTCGGCCCTTGCTACAGTCCAGATGCGTGACGCTTGGGAAACGCATCGCGGCGCGGCGCCTCGCCTTAGGGTGGTCGCAAAACGAGCTCGCGCGGCGCGCGGGAGTAAATCATCCGACGCTCTTCAAGATCGAAGCGGACCAGCGGCGCAATCCTTCGATCGGCGTGGTCGTTCTGATTGCACGCGCGCTCGGCACGACGGCCGAGGCGTTGCTCGGCATCGAACGCGAGGAGACGCGGCTGCTCGTGGAGGCCAACAAGACTTCCATGGTCGTCGAGATTCGGCCGCTCGGACGCAAGCTCACAGACGCGGCGCGCAGCCGCGCGCAGAGCATTGTCGCCGGAGCCCTCGAGCGCGCCGGCGCGCGCGTGCGTGAGGCGCCTAGCCCGAGCGACGAGGACGCCGAAGCGGAATCACATCTGCCCGCCGAGGCGGGGCACTTGGCGGCGGGTGGTCTGGCTCTCGTCGATGCGTTGCAGTCGGTTCGTCGCCGACTGGATGCGCTCGAGGCATGGCGCCGTGGCCAAGAAGGACGCGCTCGAAAGCGCGCATCGCGATGATCAACGGATCCGGCCACTCGTCCTGTTCCAACATTCCCCGACGCTAGCACCGCAGAGTGCCAGCTGGTCGGCACTCTAATCGGCGCGCGGAAAAGCTTTGTCGCGTACCTCTTGCGCGAAGGCTTGCAGCGCCTCCGTCGCGAGGCTCCCGATCTCCGCGTAGCGCTTCGCGAAACTCGGCGAATGTGGATACATCCCGAGGATGTCGTGCAGCACGAGCACCTGCGAGTCGCAGTGCGGGCCGGAGCCGATCCCGATGGTCGGAATCGAGAGCATCTCGGTGATCTCGCGCGAGATCTCGAAATCGACGACCTCGAGCACGATTGCGTAGGCGCCGGCCGCCTCGACGGCGCGCGCGTCGTCGATCAGCCGGTCGCGATGGGTGCGCATCTTGAAGCCGGGACCGAGCCCGGCCGTCTGCGGCGTCACGCCGATGTGTCCAACGACGGGGATGCCCGCGCCGGTGATCGCGCGGATGCGCTCCGTTTGATCGCGCCCGCCCTCGAGCTTCACCGAGCACGCCCCGCCCTCTTTGACGAAGCGAATCGCGTTGCGGAGCGCCTCTTCGTTGCTGACTTGGTACGAGCCGAACGGCATGTCGGCCATGATGTGCGCGCGCGTCGTCCCTCGAACGACGGCCTGCGTGTGATAGATGATGCTGTCCACCGTGACGGGCGTCGTCTCGTCGAAGCCGAGGACGACGTTGCCGACGCTGTCGCCGACGAGAATCACGTCGATCCCGGCTTGCTCGACGAACTGTCCAAACGGCGCGTCGTACGCCGTCGCGATCGGGAAGAGCGTCTTGCCCTTGCGGCGTTTAATCGCGCCCGCCGTGAGGCGCCGGATCGCCGGATTTTTCTCGGGCTCGTAGGGACGAGCGCTCTCGATCCCGTTGCGAGCCTTGGCCAAATGTGTCTTCACACCGTCAACTCTGTTCCTCGGGCTCCGTTGGGATGTGTACCCATTTGTTTGGGAGACATTGCCTCGACCAGTGCGACGAAGGCGCGGACGGGCGTACCCGTCGGCCCCTTCGCCTGCCAGGCAAACTCGTTATCGAGATAGGCGGTGCCCGCGATGTCGAGGTGGATCCAAGGCGTGTTCCCGACGAACTCCTTGAGGAAGGCCGCTGCGGTCAGCGTCCCGGCCGGGCGTCCGCCGGTGTTCTTGAGGTCGGCGATGTCGCTCTTCATCGCCGCCGTGTAATCCTCATACAGCGGCATCTGCCAGTAGCGTTCGCCGGTCGGCTTGGCCGCGGCGAGGAACTCCGCGACGAACTTGTCGTCGTTCGCGACCGCAGCCGAGCTCGCGTGCCCCAGCGCGATGACGCATGCGCCGGTGAGCGTCGCGGCGTCGACGATGTGCGTCGCGCCCAGCTTGTTCGCGTAGCACAACGCGTCGGCGAGGATGAGCCGCCCCTCGGCATCCGTGTTGATCACCTCGATGGTCTTGCCGTTCATGGCGGCGAAGATGTCGCCCGGTTTCGTGGCCTTACCGCCCGGCATGTTTTCCGTGGCCGGCACGAGACCGACGACGTTGATCTTCGGCTTCAGCCTGCCGATCGCGGACATTGCTGCGATGACGCCCGCGCCGCCGGACATGTCGTACTTCATTTCCTCCATGCGTTCCGCCGGTTTGATCGAGATGCCGCCGGAGTCGAAGGTTATGCCCTTGCCGACGAGTGCTAGCAGCTCTTTGCTCGAAGGGTCGCCGTTGTAGCGCAGGATGATGAACTTGGGCGGCTGCGCGCTGCCCTGCGCGACCGACAGAAAGCATCCCATCCGCTCTTGACGCGCGCGCGCCTCGTCGAAAACCTCGACTTCGAGCCCGGTCTGCTTGGCGACGTCCGATGCCGCTTCAGCCAGCCGCATCGGCGTCATGTCGTTGGCCGGCGTGACGGCCAGCCGGCGCGCGAGATTGACGGCCTCGCCCAAGATAGTGCCGTGCGCGATGCCGCGCTCGACCTCGGAAGCATCGAGTCCGGGCGCGACGACGTCGATGGTCGCGGTGGCGATGCGTACGTCCGGCTTCTCTTGATAGATCGTCGTGTCGAAAGATCCCGTGATCGCTCCCTCCGCGACGAACGACGCGGCCATCGCCTCGTGTCCGCGCGCCGCTTCGGGCAGGGCGATCGCGATCTCGTCGACGTTGCGCCGGCCGAGGTAGCGCACCGCGGTACCCGCGTACCGCGCGAGAAAGTAGGGCTCGAACTTGGCGTGCTCGCCGAGTGAGACCGCCAGGACGCGGCGGTATGGCTGGCCCTTGGCGTAGACCAGCACGTGTTCTCCGAGACGGCCGCGAATTTCGCCGGACGAAATCGCATCGGCGATGACGCCACCGAGCGCGGCGTCGACCTCTTTAGCCGCGCCGTCGAGCGGAATATCGGAAAAGACGGGAACGACGAGAGCCCCGGCGCGGACGCCAAGCGGCGCATCGTGACTAAGACGAACTTGCATGGTGGACCTTTCGGATGGTGAAGTACTGCCAGCCTATGGCGCAAAGCTGGGAGAATCCTCGTGTCCGAGCCAAAAGACGCGGCCGATAGCTACGCCCGCGCGGGCGTAAGCGTGGCCTCGGGCAACGAAGCCGTCGCGCGCTATCGCGAGGTGCTCGGACGCTGGCGCCACGCCGATCAGCTCGACGCCGTCGGAGGGTTCGCGGGGCTGTTTCGGCTCCCGGGCGACGCGCGCCGCGCCTTGGTCGCCTCGACGGACGGCGTGGGCACCAAAGTCACGATCGCCGCGGCATTGCGGCGCTACGGCCAGGTTGGCGCCGACCTCGTCAATCACTGCGTGAACGACATCCTCGTCTCCAATGCCACGCCGCTGTTTTTCTTGGACTATCTCGCGGTCGGGCGGCTCGATCCCGAAGTGGCCGCTGAGATCGTGGCGGGCTGCGCGGACGCGTGCCGCCGTCACGATTGCGCGCTCCTGGGCGGCGAGACCGCCGAGATGCCCGGAGTCTATCAAGCCGAACACTTCGATCTCGCCGGAACGATCGTCGGCGTCGTCGACGTCGACGCGCTTCCGCAACGGGAGAGTGTCGTCGCCGGAGACGCCGTGCTCGGCCTGCCCGCGGTCGGGCTCCATACGAACGGCTACTCGCTGGCGCGTACGTTGATCCCGCCACAGGAGTGGGGCGCGCAGTTCGGCGACGAGAGCTACGCCGACGCGTTGCTCGCGGAACATCCTTCGTACTATCGCGACGTGCGCGCCATCCAGGCGGTCGCGGACGTGAAGTCAATGGCGCACATCACGGGCGGCGGGCTGCTCGAAAACGTCGCGCGCACCCTTCCCGATAACGTCAAGGCGGTCTTCGAGCAGCAGCGCTGGAGCGTACCGCCGATCCTGCGCGAGCTCGTGCGTCGCGGCGACCTCGGAGAAGAAGAGCGCTATCGCGTCTTCAACATGGGCATCGGCTACACGCTGATCGTCTCGCTCGGCGACGCGGGGGCGGCGCTGCAAGAGGTGCCTGGCGCGAAAGTCGTCGGATGGATTGAAGAACGAGTGCCGGACGAGCCGCGAGTCGTGGTTCATCCGGCACGCGATTGATGCCGCACTCGATCGTTGCCGAGCTCGCGGTGGTCGTCGATAACGAGGCGCCGCGCGAGGAGCGGGCGCGCGCGGCGGCCGAGATGATCCGCGATGCGGGAGGTTTCGATCGCGTGCGGATCTACGACGTAGGTGACGAGCTTCTCACGCTGGTCGGATCTGCGGGCGCGGCCGAGGTCGGGGAGCAGCGCCTGCTCGTGACGACAGGGACGAACGGCGAGGCGGTAAGCACGCGCGACACGGCCGTCGCCATAGCCGAGGCGGTGGTGCCTATCCTGGGTGCGGAAAGCGGCGTCGCGATCGGAACGCTAGATGCTGGCGCCGATGATTCGCGCGAAGTGTCATCCGAACAAGTTGCGTTTTTGGAGGATTGCGCGGCGGTGCTTCGGCCGCTGTACGACTGAGTTGCCTGAGATTCTGAACCTCGTCGTGGACCTGTCGCTCGAACGGGCGATCGCGCCGGCGCCGGCAGACGTTGAGATCGCGCGCCCTGCGCCGAGCGACGAACGGACGCTGGCATGGATCGACGAGACCTTCGGCGGCACGTGGAGCTCCGAAGCGTACGTCGGACGCAGCGTCGTCGCACGCCGCGACGGGTCGCCCGTTGGCTTCGCGACGATCGATCCACAAGGGTTGAAGTTTTCTTGGCTCCACGGCCTCGCGCGGGAACCCGGCGTCGGCGTCTTCGGCCCGTTCGGCGTCGCGCCGTGTGAGCGCGGCCGCGGGGTCGGAAGCGCGCTGCTCGGCCGCGCGCTCGGCGCGCTGCGCGAGTCAGGATACGCGCGTGCGATCGTCCCCGCGGTCGGTGGCGAGCGGCTCGCGGGATATTACGCTCACGTAGCCGGTGCGCAAGTCGCGGAACGCTTCGGCCGCGCCGCCTTGATGCGGCCGCGGCGCCGCACGCTGGTGCTGGCGTCGGGCAACGGGAGCAACTTTGCGGCGGTACTCGACGCTGTTCGCGGGGGTACGGTGCCGCTGGATATCGTCGGCCTCATCGCAAATAACGAGAGTGCGTACGCTCTCGAACGGGCTCGCGCGGCCGGCGTATCTGCGACGGTCGTGAGCTGGGATCGCGAGCGCGAGTTACGTGCCGAATACGACACGCGGTTGCTGGCCGCGGTGAAGGCGGATGAGCCGGACCTCGTGCTGTTACTGGGCTGGATGCACCTATTGTCGCGCTCGTTCGTCGCGGAGTTTCCGGAGCTGCTGAACCTCCATCCCGCGTTTCTCCCGCTCGATGCGGCGCGCGACGACGTTGTTTTGCCGGACGGTTCGCACATGCCGGCATTTCGCGGCGCGCGCGCGGTCCGGGATGCCTTGAAGGCTTCGAGCGCGTGGGTAGGAGCGACACTGCATCGCGTGACCGGCGCGACCGATCGCGGACCGGTCATGGCCCGCAAGCCGCTGCGCGTCAAGCCGGGAGAAGATGAAGCGCAGCTTATGGAGCGCGTGCACGAGATCGAACGGGGCGTCGTCCGAGCGGGCGTGATGCGCTGGCTCTACGAGCGCGATGCCTAAATTGTGGAGGCAAGGAGACTCGAACTCCTGACCCTTACGCTGCCAGCGTAATGCTCTACCAACTGAGCTATGCCCCCCACGGGCCCGGCGCCGGTATTCCGGATGCCCCGACCCCCCGCCTTCTCTCGGCGTCATGCTGAGCCTTTCGACTTCGCTCAGGACAAGCTCCGTCGAAGCATGACATTGCAAGTTAGGTCTCACCTGCGATGTCATCCTGAGCGGAGCGCGAAGCGCGGAGTCGAAGGGCTGAGCCTGTCGAAGGATGACGAAGAAGCGAACCGTCGTTTGGGGATGTAGCTCAGCTGGTAGAGCACCTGCTTTGCAAGCAGGGGGTCAGGGGTTCGAATCCCCTCATCTCCACAATCGGAACCGCGTTACGCAGCAGCCGCATTCACTGCGGGCTTTGCCGTTTTAGCGGTCGAAGTTGCCTAGCATGGGCTTCGACGATTTCATCGACCTCATGGACAGCTTGATCCGTCCATGCGGCGCACAACTGGCCGAAGAAAGTGCACCGGATAGGGGAGCGTGGAAGGCGCCCAGCGGCTCGGCCGCGGTGATCTTAACGTACGAGCCGGAGGACGTAGCTTATCCGGTTCGCTTGGATTTCAGCGCCGGAAACCAGGCGCCCTTACTATTCAAGCTGGACGACTATGGCGCGAGGAGCGCCGCGATTAAAGCCCTCGCGTACTTCGGAATCGACAACGATCTGAACGTGACTGACGACGATACCGGCTAGCCGTATCATTGAGCGACGGAGATCGTCATGCCCTGGATGTCGGTGAAGCGCCGCGAAAACTCGGCGATTGGCGGTCCACCCTGGGGGTACTTCCACAGCAAAATTCCCGTCCCGTTCTCGTTTGCCGTTCCCACGAGCTCGTTCCCGAGCACCCCGAACCATGGATGACGTGACAGATCCGTTGCACGAACGACCTGGACGACGTCGCCTTTCTTCCCCGAAACGTCGAAGCGATAGATGTCCGTTCGCCGTCCCGGGAAGCCCTCGACGGCCATGTGCTGACCGTCCCAGATGAGGCCCGTCGGGTAGAATCCCGCGCGCTTATCGAGCGAGAAATACCGGAAGTTGCTGCTGCCTTTAGTCAGCTCGGCCAACAGATAGAACGCCGTGCTCCCCTGCGCCCCGTCGAAATATAGGTTTCCGTGCGCATCGTACGCGCAGTCCCGCGGTGACGCGTAGCCGAGGTCGTAGTGTGTCGGTGTGCCAGAGACGCCGCCCGGGAAGACGTTGATCGACGTGTCGCCCGCGACTGCGAGATCGCCGGTCGTCGGATCGACCGCGCACGCTTGCGCCCCATAGCGGTGCGGGATGGCGATCTTCGATATCGGCTTCGTTCCGCCGTGCGCGAATTTATAAACCGAGGCGTGACCGTCGACGTACCCCGGAATCCAGACGTTGCCGGACGCGTCGGAGCACGGAGAAACCGGCGCGAATCCTGAGATGGTGGCAAGCCTCTCGCCAGAGGGAAACGAGAGGATGAGTACGTGACCCGTGGGGCTGGTGTAGTCGGAGACGTATAAGAGGTCGCCGTGGCGGGCGCCTTGCGCCGCGCGGAAATTCTGGAACGCTTTCGGTGCTGTTGTGCCGCCGATGCCCAGCTGTCCGCCGCATCCGGCGAGCAGCGCCGCTAAGAAACAAATTCGTGTGACCATGCCCGTTACCCCGATCGATCAGCTTTGGGATCGTACGCGTTCGAGAGCGGGCCGCTCGTCCCCGCAGGCGAAGCCCTCGCAGGATGGCAATATCGTACAACGAGATCGCCGGCCGCAGCGTCGAGCGCCTCGGGTCGCTCAGCGACGGCGTCTTCGCGTTTGCCATGACGCTGCTCGTGCTCGATCTACGCCTCCCGGCCGTCGAGGCGGTTCACTCAGAGCGCGATCTGTGGCTCGCGCTCGGCGCGCTCGCGCCCAATGCTCTCGCGTACCTCCTGAGCTTCATGACGCTCGGCATCTTTTGGGTCGGACAGCATACCGCCCTGAGCAAGCTCGAGCGTTCCGACCGGAATCTGACGTGGATTTACCTCGCGTTCTTGCTCGGCGTGACGCTCATGCCGTTTTCCACGAAGTTGTTGGCAGCGTTCATAACCTATCGAACGTCGGTCGTCATCTACTGGCTCAACATACTCGCGCTCGGCGCCGGGCTCTACTCGAGCTGGAACTACGCGTTTAGGAACAAGCTCATCAAGCCCGGGGCACCCGCCGGCATCGACACTGCGGTTCGTGGTCGGATCCTCCTCGCCCAAGCCCTGTACGCGCTCGGCGCCGGGCTCTGCTTGATCAACACCTACCTGAGCATAGGGTTCATGGTCGTCGTTCAGCTGAACTACGTGTTCGCACCGAGGCTGGGAATACTGCGCCGCTATTAGTGCTCCGGCGTCAAACGGAGGGGCGTTCTAAAGCGGCCGCGTACTCTCCGACCCATCATGATAACCGGCATGCACGTGATCTTGTTTAGCCGGCACGCCGAGAAGGTGCGGGAGTTTCTCGGCGACGTGCTGGGCCTTCGCTCGGTGGATGCGGGCGAAGGTTGGCCGATCTTCGCGGCGCCGCCGACGGAACTGGCCGTACACCCGACGGACGGAGAGCCAGAGCATGAGGTCTTTCTCATGTGCGATGACGTCAACGCGGTGGTCGCGCGGCTGGCGCAGCGCGGCATCCAAACTGACGGCCCCATCTCGGATCAGTCTTGGGGTCTGTCGACGACGCTGCTGCTTCCAGGAGGCGAGCGCATCGGTCTTTACGAGCCGCGGCATCCTTCGCCGCTTGCAACGTGAGCGCGGTACGCGTACTCGTCGGGACGCGCAAGGGCGCGTTCGTCTTGGAATCGGATGGCAAGCGTAAGGACTGGAAGGTTGCGGGGCCGCACTTCGGCGGCTGGGAGATCTACCACGTGAAGGGCTCGCCGGCCGACCCGAATCGAATCTACGCGTCGCAGTCGTCGAGCTGGTTTGGACAAGTCGTGCAACGCTCCGACGACGGCGGACGCACGTGGGAGCCGGTGGACAACCGCTTCGTCTACGATGGGACGCCCGGGACGCACCGATGGTACGACGGCACGCCGCATCCGTGGGAGTTCGCCCGCGTCTGGCACTTCGAGCCGTCCCGCGACGATCCCGATGCAGTTTACGCTGGCGTCGAAGACGCCGCGCTGTTCCGTTCGACCGATGGCGGGAAGAGCTGGGAAGAGCTCGCGGGGCTGCGCCGTCACCCATCGGCCGACGGATGGCAGCCGGGGGCCGGCGGCATGTGCCTGCACACGATCATCCTCGATCCGCGCACGGCCGGCCGCATCTTCACAGCGATCTCCGCGGCCGGCGCGTTTCGCAGCGACGACGCGGGCGCGACCTGGATGCCGATCAATCGCGGCCTGCGCTCGGAGGTGCTGCCGCAGCCGGAGGCCGAGGTCGGCCACTGCGTCCATCGCCTCGCGATGCACTCGAGCGATCCGAACGTGCTGTTCATGCAGAAGCACTGGGACGTGATGCGCAGTGACGATGGTGGCGACTCGTGGCGCGAGGTCAGCGGCAACCTGCCGTCCGACTTCGGATTCTGCATCGACGTCCACGCACACCAGCCCGAGACGATCTACGTCGTCCCGATTAAAAGCGATTCCGAGCACTACCCGATCGACGGGCAGCTGCGCGTGTATCGCAGCCGCAGCGGCGGCGGCGAGTGGGAGCCGCTCACCAACGGGCTGCCGCAGAAGGACTGTTACGTCAACGTGCTGCGCGACGCGATGGCGGTCGATGCGCTGGACGAGTGCGGCATCTATTTCGGCACGACCGGCGGGCAGGTCTACGCGTCCCCGGACGCGGGCGACACATGGGCGCCGATCGTGCGCGACCTGCCGGCGGTGCTCTCCGTCGAGGTGCAGACGCTGCCGTGATTCGCGTCGTGCTGCCCGCGCATTTGCGCGCGCTGGCGCGCGTCGGCGGCGAGGTCGGCGTCGAAGTCGACGGCGACGTTACGCAGCGTTCCGTGCTCGACGCGCTGGAATCGCTCTATCCAGTCCTGCGCGGAACGATCCGCGATCACGTCACGCACCGGCGTCGCGCCTACGTCCGGTTCTTCGCCTGCGAGCGCGACCTCTCGCACGAAACGCCCGATGCTCCGTTGCCGCGGGACGTAGCGAGTGGCGCGGAGCCGTTTCTCGTCGTCGGCGCGATGTCGGGCGGCTAGAGGCGATCGCAACGATGAGGCGCGTCGCGGTCTGGGGAGCCGCCGCCGTCGTCCTGAGCTGCGGCGTTGCGGCGGCGGCACCGCCGACGATGCGCGAAGTTCTCACGGCGTCGTATGCGGTGCGCGACCTGACCGACGTAGCGCTCTCACCGAACGGAACTGCCGTCGCGTGGGAAGAGAGCTTCCACGATCCTCGGCGGCTGTTGGAGTCTCCGCTCTATCACGCCGCGTACGTGCAGAGTCCGGGAGGCGGCACGCGCATTCACCTCACCGCCGGCGCACCTGCGGAATACTACGACGAGGAGAATCCGGTCTGGTCGCCGGACGGCCGCAGCCTCGCGTTCCTTTCGGATGCGCGCTCGAAGGACCAGCTGCAAATTTTCGTCGCGAGCGCGACGGGCAGTCGTGTTCGCGAGCTGGGGCGGCTCAGCGGCAACGTGCAGCGCCTCACCTGGTCGCCGGCGGGCGACGTGCTCGCCGTGCTCTACATCGCGGGCGCACACCGGAAGGCCGGCGCCTTGCAACCGGGAGCGCGGGACGTGGGCGTGGTCGGCAGCGTGGTGGACGAGCAACGGCTCGCGATCATGAATGCTCGAACCGGAACGATGCGAGTGCTCACGCCGGCGGACCGTTACGTTTACGAATACGGCTGGTCGCCGGATGGCCGATCGATCGCGGCGACGTATGCGGTGGGTAACGGCGATAACAACTGGTGGGTGGCGCGCCTCGCTCGGGTCGACGTCGCCAGCGGGGCGATGCGCGATCTGCTCGCGCCGTCGTACCAGATTGACGACCCGCAGTGGTCCCCCGACGGCAAGCAGATCGCGATCATCGGCGGCATCATGAGCGACTTCGGATCGACCGGCGGCGACCTGTATCTGGTCGACGCCCAAACCGGGGCATCCCGCAACCTCACGGCCGGCGTGCCGATCTCGGTGCAGTCGTTGCGTTGGAGCGACGCCGACAGCCTCGACGTAGTAACGCACGTGCCCGGAGCGATGCGGTTGATGCGCGTAGACGCCGCCGGCGGAAATATCGCGACGTTGACGGATCGCCCGGAGACGCTGCGCAGCTGGTCGAGTGCGAAGGCGGGGCGGCTCGTCGCGCTCGCCCGCGAGTCGTTCGACGCGCCACCCGACCTCTGGGTAGGACCTCCATCGAGCCTTCGCCGCATCACCGACAGCAACGCTGGGGTGAAGCGCCTCTACGGCAAGGCCGTCTCGCTGGAGTGGAAGAGCGATGGATTCAATATCCAGGGCTGGCTGCTCTATCCGCTCGATTACGATCCGCGCCGCCGCTATCCGCTCGTGATGATGGTGCACGGCGGACCTTCGGCGCAGGCGTCGCCGATCTTCGGCAGCCGCAACGATAGCGCGCTCTCATCCCAGGGCTACTTCGTGCTCATGCCCAATCCGCGCGGCAGCTTTGGGCGCGGCGAGTCGTTCACGCGCGCCAACATCAAGGACTTCGGCTATGGCGACTGGCGGGATGATCTGGCGGGCGTCGACGCGGCGATCGCGCACGCGTCGATCGATCCGAACCGCCTAGGGCTGATGGGGTGGAGCTACGGGGGATACATGGCGATGTGGGGCGAGACGCAGACGTCGCGCTTCAAGGCGATCGTCGCCGGCGCCGGCGTCGTCAACTTGCAGTCGTACTATGGCCAGAACAAAATCGACGAATGGATGATCCCGTTCTTCGGCGCGTCCGTCTATCAGGATCCCGTTGTGTACGCAAAGAGTTCGCCGATCACGTTCATCTCGCGCTCGAAGACGCCAGTCTTAATTCTGCAGGGCGAGCGCGACGAAGAGGTTCCGGCGCCGCAGGCGTTCGAGTTCTGGCACGCGATGACGACGCTCGGCGTGCCGACGCGGCTCGTCGTCTATGCGGACGAGGGGCACTCGTTTCAGAAGATCCGCGATCAGATCGACGTCCTGACGCAGACCGCTGACTGGTTCGATCGTTACCTGAAATCGTAGGCCGCCTTTAGCGCGGCGTATTCATCGGCTTCATCGACGGGTCCGGAATGCCGTTGGGGCAGATCGTCGCTTGCAGCGCCGGCGAGACGTAGTACGCGTGGATGTCGTAGTGTGGGATCGGATAGCCCTCGTGGCCGTGCGGTTCGTAGCTCACGTCGATGTGATCGATCGTATAACCCGGAAGCGCGTGGATGTCGGCGTAGCTGAAGCCCTGTTGCAACTGCTGCACGGAGACCATGATCTCGGTGAAGACCGGCTTGCCCTGCCATACCCCGTAGATCGGCCCCAGCGGCAGGTTCTTGAGATTCGCCCAATGCTCGCCCATCGTGGCGATGCACGGCGACACCAGCATGGCATCGGACGGGATTCCCGCTGGACGCGTGACCGGTTGGGGCGGCAGCGACGGCGCGGCCGCGTCGGCTCCCAGGAGTGCGACCGAACCCGCGACCGCAAAGCCGAACGTCAAGGCCGTGATAAAACGCACCATGGTGAGAAGCTCCTTTCAAAGGTATCGTTGGTTTTCGCGCTGCCGAGCTCCTCGTAAGACGAAACGCAGAGGCTATCCGAGGAGCTGTCGAGCGGCGACTCTAGCGTCCGGCGATTAAAAACTACTGAAGGCCCGACGTTACTCCGACACTTACGGGAATACCGCCGGAACCGAGGTGCACTCGGAACCCGAAAGGCGCTCGAGATCTGCGAGCGCCTTTCATTCGATAGCCTCTGATATAATGGGGTTTGTGAACGCAGTTTCGGTCAGCATCGCGTTGTCGGTGGCGACGCTGATGGTCGTCGGCGCAGCGTCGGCGGCCGCCATCGTTCAACTGAGCCATCTGCGCACGAGCAATCAGTTGAACGCGCTGCTGGCAATCCTGAATCAATGGAACCTTCCCGCGGTGCAGGAGGCCTTGGCGGAGCTCGTCGCGATTCCGGACAAAATGAGGGATTCGCAGTACGTCGCGTCCCTTAAGGGCCCCGGCGCGATCGATCGGGTAACGCATCGAGAGTTTCTTGCCCTCGATCTCTGGGAGCAGATCGGTACATATTGTAAGTACGGGCTCGTTGACGAGCGGATTCTGCTAGACATTGCATCGGGTCAAGTCGGAAGGTGCTGGAGATGCGCGGAACCCGCGATCGCGCTGCTCCGAGAGCGCTCCGGACCGTGGGCATTTGAGAATTTCGAGTATCTGGCCGTTCGTGCAAAGCTATGGGAGCGTAGATATCCCGAGGGTACCTACCCGCGACGTCAGCCGCGCATGACTGACCTGTAATTGTAACGCGAAATCTTGCTGGTGGGCCGTCCTGGGATCGAACCAGGGACCTCATGCTTATCAAGCATGCGCTCTAACCAGCTGAGCTAACGGCCCGGGTGAGGGAGAGTATCGCATGCCCTGCGAGCCTCCCTTCAAATCAGCGCGATCCACTTCTTGGTGATCTCGTCTTCGTTCTTGAGGTGCGCCATGAGGAGCGCTTCGAGCACCTCGTGCTCGCGCACGATCTCGGCTCGCTCGGCCGTCTCGTAGTCGAACGCCTGGCGCTGCGCCGCGACTTGGGCCTGCAGCTCGGGATCCGCAGGAGGCTCGGGCGCTTTCTCCGCGCTGCCGCGCTGCGCGACCGGGGAGCCGCGCGGCGCCGTCGTGCGCTCGGAACGAACCGGAAGGACCGGCGCGTTCATCACTCGGTGATCGACTGGATGAACTTCTTGGTGATGGAGTCGTCCATTTTGCGCTGCGCCATGTCGACGTTGCGCAGCGTGTCGACCTCGCGCATGTTTTCACTGCGCTCGTCCATCATTTGATCGAAGACCTCGGACTGCATCTGCAGTTGCTCCTGATTCTGGATCTCGGACGCGTACATGCCCAGCTGGAAGGTTTCGTCTTGGGTGTTGAGCGCGTTCATCGCAGCGTTCTGCGCGTTGCCGGCTACGCCGGAGCCGACCGCGCCACCGATCGCGTTACCGAGAAGTCCGGAGCCGACCCCCTCGAGGATCGGAAGCAAAAATGCCATGACGTCGCTCCTTTGCGATCAGTTCGAATCGTCGGCGAACTGGGTGTAATCGGTCGTCTGCGGCCGATAGTTCTGGCCTTGCGGCAGCACAGGCAGCGTGGGCGGGCTAAGCGGCAGGCTCTGCGCCTGCGCCGACAGCGAGCCGAGCGATGAGATGAGCCCGTTCAACTCGGCCAGCGCCGCGCTTTCGGGAGAGTCGCCAGTGTCGCCTGAGACGGTTCCGGCTTGGCATGCACCGCGCACGGTGCCGCTCAGTGGCATGAAAGGTTTGGCCGCGACGCTGCCTTCGATTGGAGGCAAGGATGACATGGTGTTTCTCCTGTTCTACGAGGCTGTCTCGTCGGTGTCGTCGTTGAAAAACTGTTGGTAGTCGGTCGCCTGCCGATGGTAGGCGTGCGATCGCGGGGGGCTCGCGATGGGCGGCGGCGGCATCGGCATGAGTTGTGCGTGTGCGCGCAGCGAGCCGATGGATGCGATCGTGGCGCCGGACTCCGCGATCGCCGATGCTTCCGGCGATTCGTCGATCTGGACGCGCGGCTGCGATCCGCCGCTCAGGAGCTTGTAGTGGCGCAGCACGGAGTCCGCATACGAAAGGTCGCTGCCGTCGGCCCAGCGAGTCTTCGTCCCCGTCGCGGTGGGCGAGCCGGCGTTGTATGCTGACAACGCCTCGCGCACGTTCCCGCCGTAGCGCTTGAGTAAGCCGGAGAGCATGCCGGCGGCGTAATCGGCGTTTTTCTGGGGGTCCATGGCGGCCGGAGTCGAGGCGAAGGCGTGCCAGCGGTCGTCGATCTGGAAGAGCCCGCGACCGTGACCTCCGTCGCCGATGATATTGGCGCCGGCGTTGGCGCCGGGGCCACCCGTCTCTTGGGCCGCCACGGCCGCCAGGAGCGCGGGATCGATTTCGTGCCGCTGCGCCGCGCCGGCAATCTGGGGAGCGAACGCCGCCCCCGCGGCGGCCAGGCGAGACGCAATCGGATCAAGGCTCATGGCCGAGCTCTATCACTCGGCGCGACGTGTTTGACAAGGAATGGAAGCGGGTCTTAGAATGGGCAAGGTCCGTGGCGCCCCGCCCTCGCTGGCGGGGTTTCATACTGCGGCGGCATGGGTTTTATGGATCGATCGCACAGGGTGGATATCAGTGGGCTCCTCGCAGGCAGCCGCCAGGTCATGGCGGTGGCAGACGAGGTCCCGATTGAGCCCTTCGAAGGGATCGTCTTCCCGGAGCCGGCCATCGTTCGCCTCGAGCTGCGCCAGGCGGATCACATGCTCGCGGTCGAGGGCAGCATCGACGCGCGGGTGCGGGGTCCGTGTGACGCTTGCTTGGAAGACGTGGAGATGCAGGTCCACGTCGACGTCAACGAGCGGCTCGATCCCTCGCAGGGCAGGGAGTCCGACCCGTTTGGCGAGAGCAACGTTTTGACGGGCGAGCGCCTCGACGTGGCGGACCTGGCGCAGCAGTCCGTCGTCAGCACCTTGCCGATGGGATTGCGCTGCAGGCAAGACTGCAAAGGACTCTGCGAGGTGTGCGGTGCCAACCGCAACGGCACCGATTGTACCTGCGAAGGCGGGGACGAGCTTTGGAACGGAGAGAGACGTGGCTAATTTAAAATGGAAGACGCCCCGCAGCAAGACGCGCAGCCGCCGCGCCGCAAACTGGAAGCTGGGCAGCGTCACGACGGTGCGATGCCCGCAGTGTCACCAAGCCAAGCGGCCGCACTTCGCATGCCCCAACTGCGGCACGTACAAGGGCAGGCAAGTCGTTAAAGTTCAAGACGAGTCGGCCGGCTAACGGCACGTGTCGTTGCACGGCGTGAAGATCGTCGGGGTCGGCCACTATGCGCCGGCCCGCGTCGTAACGAATCACGACCTCGAGACCTGGTTGGACACGTCGGACGAGTGGATCACCACGCGCACGGGAATGAAGCGGCGCCACTGGGCCTCGGAAGAAGAAGCGACGAGCGACCTGGCCACAGCCGCCGCCTCCGCGGCGCTCGTCCACGCCGGATTGAGCGCGCAGGAGATCGATTGCGTCATCGTCGCGACGGTAACGCCGGACTATGAGTTTCCCGCGACGGCGTGCCTCGTCGCGTCCAAGTTGGGCGTGCTCCAAAAGCCGGCCTTCGACATCGCCATCGCCTGCAGCGGCTTCATCTATGGGCTGACCGTCGCATCGGGGCTCATACACTCGGGCGTCTATCGCCGAGTGATGCTCATCGGCGCGGAATCGCTCTCGAAGATCCTCGACAAGGACGATCGCTCCACCGCGATCTTGTTCGGCGACGGCGCCGGCGCCGTGATTTTGGAACGCTCGAACGATGACTCGTTCTTGGCGGCTGAGCTCGGCGCGGACGGCAGCCGCCCGGAGCTTCTCTACGCGCACGGCGGCGGCGCGCGCCGGCCACTCGATCACGCTGCACTCGACGCGAAGGTACACCTGATTCACATGCAGGGTCGCGAGACGTTCAAGCTGGCCGTGACGAAGATGGTCGAGTCCGCCGACGCAGTGCTGGGCAAGGCGAACCTGACCAAGGCCGACGTGACCTTCCTGATTCCGCATCAGGCCAACAAACGGATCATCGACGCAATGGCGCGGTATCTGGAGGTGCCGGAAGAGAAAGTCGTCGTCAATATAGCGGAGTATGGCAACACGTCCGCAGCCTCGATTCCGATGGCGCTTTCCGAGACGGTGCGCGCCGGCATGGTGAAACCCGGTGACATCATCATCTTCGTCGCGTTCGGCGGGGGGCTGTCGTGGGGCGCGGTCGCCTGGCGGTGGGCGGCCTAATGCGAATCGCCGTCGTCTTTCCGGGCCAGGGCTCGCAGGGCGTCGGAATGGGCTGCGACGCCGCGGCGCATTCGAGCGAAGCGCTCGCGACGTTCGAGCGCGCGTCCGAGGTGCTCGGCTACGATCTGCTCGCGCTGCAACGCCGCGGGCCGGAAGAGAAGCTGCGCGAGACCGAGTTCAGCCAGCCGGCCATCTTCGCGACCAACATCGCGCTCTACCGCGCCGTTGGCGCGGGCCTGCGTCCCGTCGCTACCGCCGGACACTCGTTCGCCGAGTTGTGCAGCCTCGTGATCGCCGATTCGCTCGAGTTCGACGATGCGCTGCGCATCGTGAGCGAACGTGGCAAGGCGATGCAGGAGGCGGCGCAGCGCGCCTGCGGCGGGATGTCGGCGGTCCTCGGTCTCGACGCGGAGCGGGTCCGTGAGACGCTGCAGCACAGCGGCCTCCACGGCGTGTCGCTGGCCAATTTCAACTCGCCCACGCAGATCGTGATCAGCGGCGAGCTCGCGCAGGTCCAGACGGCCGGCGCGGCGATGCTCGCGGCGGGCGCGAAGCGCGTCGTGCCGCTGAACGTTTCCGGCGCCTGGCACAGCCCGCTGATGGAACCCGCGGTCGCGCGTCTCGCCGCCGCGGTTGAGGCCGGCCGCTTCCGTCTGCCGCAGTTCGACGTGATATCGAACGTCGATGGGCGCCCGTATCGCGACATCGCGACGATCAAGGAGAACCTCATTCGATCGGTGGTCGACGAGGTGCGCTGGCACGATACGGCGGAGCGGCTCCTATCGTACCGGATCGACGCAATCGCGGAGTTCGGCGCGAGCGGCGTGTTGAGCGCGCTGATGAAGCGCATGCCGGGAGCTCCGCCGGCGACGGTGGTGAGCGACTATGCGAGCGTCGAGCGGTTCCGCGCGACGCTCGCGGGAACGGCCTCGGCGAGCGTATGATGCTGTCCGGGAAGACGGCGCTGATCACGGGCGCGAGTCGAGGGATCGGACGCGCGATCGCTGTCGAGTTCGCGCGTGAGGGCGCCGACGTTGCGCTGATCGGCCGGGACGTGGCCGCACTCGAAGAGACGGCCGCGGCGAGCGCGAGCGCGCGCGTGGGCGCGACCGCGGAGGTATTTCCGGGAGACGTGACCGATCGCGCCGCGATGGATGCCATCATCGGGCGCGTCGTCGAGCGATTCGGAACGCTCGATTGCGCGATCTCGAACGCAGGTCAGAGCATCGATTCCCTTCTGCTACGATTGAAGCCCGAGACGATCGATCAGATGCTTGACGTTAACCTCAAGTCGGCGTTTCACTTGTGCAGCGCCGTCGCCAAGCCGATGATGAAACAGCGAGCGGGATCGATCGTTTTGATGTCGAGCATCGTGGGGCTGAGCGGCAACGCGGGCCAAGCGGCATACGCGGCCTCGAAAGCGGCCCTCCTGGGCTTAAGTAAATCGCTGGCAAAGGAGTTGGGTTCGAGGAATATAAGAGTCAACGCCGTCGCGCCTGGCTTCATCGAAACCGCTATGACCGAAAAGATGCCCGACGCCGCTAAGGAGTTTTTAGTCAAGCAAGCCGCTCTCGGCCGAGCCGGGAAGCCGGAAGACGTCAGCGGGGCCGTCGCGTTCCTCTGCTCTGACGCCGCCGGCTACATTACCGGACAGACGCTCGTGGTCGACGGCGGCATTTTGATGTAACCCCAGGTCCTGAAAGGAGACTAGGATGCCCACCACCTTCGATAAAGTCAAAAAGATCATCGTCGAGCAGCTTGGCGTCGACGAGTCGGAAGTCACGCCCGAAGCGTCGATCACCGACGATCTCGGCGCCGATTCGCTCGACCAGGTCGAGCTGGTGATGGCGTTCGAGACCGAGTTCAACATCGACATTCCCGACGAGGAGGCCGAGAAGATCAAGACGGTCGGCGATGCCGTGAAGCGCATCGACGAGACGACCGCGGGTTCATCGACGTCGTAGACGGCTTTTAGTTGTTCGATCAATTAAGTGATCGCTTAGGCGCGATCTTCGACCGGCTGAGCGGTCGGGGCCGGGTCAGCGAGGGTGAGGTCAACGACGCGATGCGCGAGATTCGCGTGGCCTTGCTCGAGGCCGACGTCTCGCTCGCGGCAGCTAAGGCGTTCGTCGCGAGGGTCAAGGAAGAGGCGGTCGGGGCCAACGCCCTCGAGTCGCTGACGCCGGCGCAGACGATCCTCAAGATCGTATACGACGAGCTTGTGGCGCTGCTCGGTCCGGCGAGCGGCTCGCCACAGGCGCGGCTGCACTTCTCGGATGCGCCGCCGTCGACGATCATGCTCGTCGGACTGCAAGGATCCGGAAAGACCACGCAGGCCGGCAAGCTCGGCCTGCGCCTCAAAGAGCAGGGCCGGCGCAGCCTGTTGGTTGCTGCTGACGTGTATCGCCCCGCGGCTATCGATCAGCTCCGGACGCTCGGCAAACAGGTCGATCTTCCGGTCTACGAGCGCGGCACTGCCGATCCCGTGCAGATCGTTCGCGACGCGATTGCCGAGGCCAAGCGCCTCGGGGTATCGACGGTGATCGTCGACACGGCCGGGCGGCTGCAGATCGACGAGGCGCTGATGGAGGAGCTCGAGCGCGTCAAGGCCGTCGCCAATCCGTGCGAGATTCTGCTCGTGGCCGACGCGATGACGGGTCAAGAAGCGACCAATGTGGCCAAAGGGTTTCACGATCGGCTCGGGATCACCGGCGTGATTCTCACGAAGATGGACGGGGACACGCGCGGCGGCGCGGCGCTGTCGATACACAGCGTTACGGGCGCTCCGATCAAGTTGATCGGCGTCGGCGAGAAGCTGTCCGCGCTGGAGCCCTTCTATCCCGAACGGCTCGCCTCGCGCATCCTCGGCATGGGCGACGCGCTGACGCTGATCGAGAAGACGCAGAGCCTCTACTCTGAGGATCAGGCGAAGCGGCTGCACGAAAAGCTGCTAAAGTCTAGCTTCACCCTCGACGACTTTCTCGATCAGGTGCGCCAGGTCCGCAAGATCGGTTCTATCGGTGACCTGTTGAAAATGGTCCCCGGTTTGTCGAAAGTGCTGCCCAAGGATTTCGAGATACCTGAGCGCGAGTTCGTGAAGGTCGAGGCGATCATCTCGTCGATGACGCGCGGCGAGCGCCGAAACCCGAATGTCCTCGACGGATCGCGGCGCAAGCGAATTGCGCGCGGTTCGGGCAGCCAGGTTTCGGACGTGAACCGGCTGGTCAAACGGTTCGAGCAGGCGCGCGAAATGACCAAACAGCTTGGCGGACGCAAACGCGGCGGATTGCTGCCGTTTCGTACGCCCTAACAACGAAGGCAACGCAAAAAATATGGTACGTATTCGACTGCGCCGAATGGGCGCAAAAAAGCAGCCCACTTACCGTTTCGTGGTCTCCGACGCGCGGGCGCCGCGCGACGGCCGCTTCATCGAGATCTTGGGGCACTATAACCCGCGCACCGAGCCGCGAACGGTCGTCGTCGACGAGACGAAGGCGCGCGAGTGGTTGGCAAAAGGCGCGCAACCGTCGGAAACGGTGCGCCGGCTGTTCGCGGAAAAGGGCATCATGGAGCGCGGTCCGATTCCGACGACGAAACGCGCCGCGAAGCACGCGGAGGGCAGTGGAGCGTGAGTGCATTCGATGACGAGTTCGGCCTGTTCGGCGAGACCGTCGTCGACGAAGTAGAGCGCCAACCGACACGCCGCGAAGAGCCGCCTCCGCGCGAACAGCCGTCGCCACGCGAACAGCCGTCGCCGCGCGAACCGGCGCCGCCGCGCACGCCGCGCGCGCCGGAGCGTCGCCCGAGGCAGCCGCGCGCCGCGGCCAACGATCCGTGGGCCGGTCACCGCCGCGCGGCGGAGCTCCTCGGGTTTCTGGCGCGCAAACTCGTGCAGAAGCCGGAGAGCGTCTCCGTCGAGCTGTTCATCGACGAGCAGCAGCAGCCGGTGATCGAGCTGATCGTCGATCCCGAGGACCTCGGCAAGGTGATCGGCCGCAGCGGGCGCGTCGCACAGGCGCTGCGCACGGTCGTGCGCGCAACGGCCGAAGGGCGCGTCGCCGTCGACATTCTCGACACGACCGAGGCGGCCGAGGGACTCGGGGATGACTCCGAATGACTCAGGGCAGGCCGTAGTAGTCGGAAGAATCGCCGGAGTCTTTGGCGTCCGCGGAGAGTTGAAATGCGACCCGACCAGCGCGGGTCGCATCGTCTTTTCGCCGGGTGCGGTGCTAGACTGCGCGCGCGGCGACGCGCGCACCCCGATACGGCTGGCCGCCGTCCGGCCACACGGAGGGCGGCTGCTCATCCGGATCACCGGAGTCGAGGACGCGGCGAGCGCGGAAAACTACGCCGGAGCGCTATTGTATGCGGCGCGCGACCGAATCAGCTTGAGCGAGGGCGAGTATCTCGACGACGATCTGGTCGGTTGCAGCGTGCTCGGGAAAGACGGAACGGCGTACGGGACGGTCCAGCGTGTCGAGCACTACCCGTCGAGCGATATGCTGATCGTCGACGGAACGATGGTGCCGATGGTGCGTTCTATCGTCAGCGAAATCGAGGTGGCGAAACGGCGGATCGTCATCGATCCTCCGCTGGGACTCTTCGAGCAGAGTTCGCCTTAACTGTTGTCGGGGTGAGCCGTGGCATACGCCGCGACGGCTGCGTCCACGGCGCTCTTGATCGACGAGCCCTTCCCGACCTCATGCTCGAGCGCAGCCCCGAAACACGTATAGACTGCGAGGTTGAAGGTCACGTCCTGCTTGCCGTGATGCGCGGCCGCGACCAGTACCGTGCCGCTCGCGATCGTGTTGTCGCGATTCGCGCCGCAGATCTGGTCCGCGTAGCGCCCGACGTCGGCCGGCGCGACGGAAGCGGAGGACATCGTCGTCGTGAACGCGCGGTTGAGCGCGAAGTAGAGCTCGTGGGTGGCGTCGGTCAGATCTGCGGCGGCGACGTAGCCGGAGGCGCCGACGGGCGTGACGATGACGCCGCGCGGCGGCTTCGTCGTGGGCCCCGGCGTCGGCGTGCGGCTGCCGTGGCCGTGCTTGAAGACCGAGTCGACGATACTCGCGATGCCCTTCAGAGGAACCTGCGCGCCGTTGGTCGAGGTCGGCGCGGGCGTGTTTGTCGACTGCGCTTGCACGGTCTGCGTGCCGCGTCCGACGAACGCGAGTATCTGCGAGCGTGCCAGAAGCGACTGTGATGCCACGTCGGCGACGCTCGAAACCTGCGCGGTCTGCGAGAAGAGGATGACGCCGCTCTCCACGCTGACGACCTGCTCGACGACGGCGGCGCTGTCGCCGACCGGCGTCACGTATCCGCTGATGTAAAAGTCGGCATTCGCGTTGTGCGCGTACTGCAGGAAGTCCGCACGCTTGACGCCCTGCGGCACGGGCGGCACGTTGATGCCGCCGGCGGCGACCATTTCTTGGCCCAGGATCTGCGCGATGGCGATGCCGATCTTCGGATCGGCGCCGGTCTGGACGTCGAACGGATAGACGACCACAGAGGGATTTTGACCCGCCAGCGAGGGACCGGGCGTCGGAGGCGGAGGGGGCGGCGGCGTCGTCGCGGCCAGCGCGATCGACGAACAGAGCAGCGCCGCGCCCACGAGGCGGCGCAGGAGTCCTTCAAGCATCAAGCGCCGATTCTTCGGGGACGGAGTGCGAATATCCGGTCTGCCACGCGATGCTGTATTCGGCGCCGAACAAAAAGATCGAGCCGATGCAGTAGAACCAGAGCAGCAAGACGAGCGGCGCCGTGAGCGCGCCGTAGACGTACGTAAAGTTCACGTGGGTTAGGTACTGGGCGAACGCGATCTGGACGACCGGCCACGCGATCGCTACGACCGCTGCGCCGCGCAGCGCGAAGGCCCACGTTACGCGGGTGTTCGGCAGAAAGCGATAGAGCACGACCGCGACGATGAAAACGAGCGCGATCGAGACGAGATATGCGAGGATGTGGGTGATGCGGGCTGGATCTTCAAGGCCCGCGACGTGAAAAGTGATCGAGAGCACGATCGGCAATCCTATCGCGATCGCCAGCAAGATGCCCGTGACGGGCAGCATGACGACCGATAACAGCACGTTGTGGACGAGTGGCCGCCCCTTGGGCACGTTGAGCGCGCGATTGAGCGCATAGGCCAAGCCCATGAAGAGATTCTTCCCGGACCACAGGAGGAACGCGAGCGCGACGATGCTCGAGATACCGCGCCCGTAGATGTACGTCTGGAGGTTGTTGACGATGTAATCGTGCAGCGTCGGCGCGAGCGTATCGAAGAAGAGCAGCGTTCGATGCTGTGCCTCGGGCAGCACGAGCGTGAGGGCGCCCAGCGCTAATACAGTCAATGGGAACAGCGCAAAGAGCGCGTTGTATGCAAGGGATTGGGCGAGGAAGGCGCACCCGTCGCGAGTGAAGCGCACACCGGCATCGCGAAACGCGGAGATGAGTCGCTCCATCCCAGGCGGTATATCGTGGCATCGTGCCGACATTCCCACCGCCGGCTCCCGTGAGCATCATCGTCGACGGCCGTCCGCTCGCCGCATACGTTCGCGCGTACGCGTTTGCGGGCCGAGTGTACGCGCCGGTGAGCCCACTGCTGACGCGCCTCGCCGATCGGGTGTGGTCACAAGGCGATACGCTGGTGATCCAGCGCGGCGACGTGCGTGTCCGGGTCGTGCTCGCGCCGACGCTTCCGGGGCAGCTCGGCGCGTCCTTCGTGGCGGTTGGGCCGGTTCTACGCGCGCTGGGCGCGTCGGTTCGCTACGACCCGGCGGCCCGGCGCCTGATCGTGCACGTTCCACCGCGCAGCGCTGTCGTGTCGCCGACGCCATTTAATCCGAGCGCGCCGTCGGTGCGGCCCAGCGCGGTCTTCACGCCGGCCGAGTCGCCGACGCCGCGCCCGGTCTGGACCGGCTCGCCGCTGCCGCGCCGGACCCCGTTGCCCGCGCCTCCTCCGGTCCGCCGCCGGGCTTGCGAGCGCTGACGATCGGCACGAACCAAACGGCGTAACCGAGTGGGTCGCGTACGTTGTCGATCATTCGGTCGAAATACGCCCTGGCGGCGTCCTCGCTGATCGCCGTCGTCTCGCCGATCGGCCCGGCATAGCCGTCGCGCCATGCGGTGAGGATAGCGGCAAATGTCTCGCGCGGAACGCGCAGCGGATCCACGATGACGTAGTAGATGGCGATCTCCTCGAGGCCTTGCCGCGCCAACACGCCGTATGCGTCACGCCCCGAGAACAGATCGATTCCCGTGGCTTCGCTCATGCTTGCGGGCACCTCGTGCCAGAAATCGCGCGGATCGGGCACACCGCGCTCGAATGCGAGCATCCCGTAATCTTCGGGGATAAGGTGCAGGTAGCCACCCGGACGCGTGACGCGCACGAGCTCGGCGACGACGCGATCGGCCTGCGGAATCGAATGCAGCACGTGGCGGCACAGCGTTAGGTCGAAGGTGTCGTCGGCCGCTTCCAGTTCGTACACGCTTTGATGCTCGAAGCGCAGCCGCGGAGAGAGCTCGGCATAGCGCGTTCGCGCGATCTCCAAATGCGCGTCGATGATGTCGACGCCGAGCACGCGCGCCGTGGGGAAAAGGTGCGTCACACGCGACGCGATCTCGCCGGTGCCGCAGCCGGCGTCGAGGATGTGAGGACCTTCTGGAAGGGCGTAGCGGCGCACGAGCTCGACCTCTTGCGGCCAGATTGCGCGCGCTTGCGCGTCGAGGTTGCGCACCATCGATTCGTCGGCCATCTGCCGCGCCTGCGGGTTCAGGTCCACGCGTGCTTCAGCGCTGCGCGACGGCGGCGAGATCGAGCGCGCCCAAGCCGCGGTCGGAGACGTTTCGCAGCAGCGCTTCGACCGCGTCGATCAGGGGAAGGCGCTCGTGATGCGCCGCGGTCTGCATCAGGACGGCATCCTTGTGCGCCATGTCTACGCTCCACACGGGAGCGTAGTCTTCGCCTGCCATGCGCTTACCGCGCCCCTTGATCTGCCCAGACGGATCGTAGAAGTCGAATAGCGCGTAGATCTGCTCACGCGAGAGCCCTTGCTGCTCGCCGATGCGGAGCACGTCGTTGATCCCGGCGACGACGGCGAAGATCATCGCGTTGCCCATCAACTTGTAAATCGCAGCCGCGTCGGGGCGCTCGCCCATATAGCGAAGGTCGCTGCACATGGCTTCGAGCGCGCCGCGAACGCGCTCGACCAGCACCGCGTCACCCGAGACCATCATGACGCCGGTCGCCCGCAGGGCCATCGGCGGCCCCATGAATACCGGCGCGTGTAGGAACGAATATCCCGTCTCGCCCAGGCGGCGCACGCGCTCCAGCACGCCCTGCGGCGTTACCGTCGTGTGATCGACGATCGGGCTGCTTGCGGCGATGCCGGGAAGCGCGGCCTCGATAACGGCGTCGACGCTGGCATCATCGCTCAAGCACAGGTGCACGCGGTCCGCTCCGGACGCCGCTTCCGCGGCATCGGCGTACGCTCGCGCGCCGTCGGCCTGCAGCGCCTCGGCCTTATGTCGCGAACGGCTCCAGACACGCACCGCCACGCCGCGGTCCAGCATCGCGCGAATCATCGCGGAGCCGAGCATTCCGGCTCCGTAGAAGGCTACGGTTTCCATGACGCGCTTATGCCGCGGGCGCCGTCGTTCGGCGCGACAACAAGTTCAGCGCGGCGACGATCACAGCCGCGGCAAACGCGTAGCCGACCTGTACCGGATCGGTGAGGAATCGCATGCCGAGATAACCGTCGATCGAGTATAGCCCGTTGCCTGCGAAGGCCACTGCGACGGCCGCGGCGATGTACGCCGTGTTTAGCTCCCATCCGCCGTTGGCGACGAAGAAACCCCTCTTGTAGTGCACGGAGCCGATCGCGACGAGCATAACGATGACGATCAGCACGGGACCCAACGCTCCGCCTGCGCCGAGGACCGTGAGAAACCCGCCGATCGTCTCAGCGAAGGCGGCCATCGCCGCGAACGTCTTGCCCGGCCGGTAGCCGAGACCCTCGAAAAAATCGCCGGTTCCGGTTATGCCGCCGCCGCCGAACCAGCCGAAGAGCTTCTGCGTTCCGTGAGCCATGAAGCTCAACCCGAGGATCAGTCGCACGATCAAGAATGCAATGCTCATGCTGGTAGGAACCCCCGCTCGCTCGCCTTGGTGGCGGCCTGTAGGATATCCTCATCGAGAGGCTGTAACCACAGCCGCCTATGCAAATAGACGGACGGACGTTTTTGGTTAGCGGGGGCAGCTCCGGCCTTGGGGCCGCTTGCGTCGCGGAGTTCGCTCGCAACGGCGGCAACGTCGTAATTTGCGACGTGAGCGAACGGGGCGCTGAGCTCGCGCGCGAACTCGGGGAACGAGTCTGCTTCGTGCGCACCGACGTCACGGACGGCGCCCAGGTGCAGCGGGCCGTCGACGAGGCGGCGGACCGATTCGGCGGCGTACACGCAGCGATCAACTGCGCGGGGATCGCAACCGCCGAGCGCGTGATCGGCCGCAACGGACCGCTGCCGCTCGACCACTTCACGAAGGTCATCGCCGTCAATCTGATCGGCACGTTCAACGTCATCCGTCTCGCGGCGGCGAAGATGCTGGAGAGGACCGTCGAGCCGGGTGAGGATCGCGGCGTGATCGTGTGCACGGCGTCGGTCGCTGCCTACGACGGGCAGGTCGGGCAAGCCGCATACTCCGCGTCCAAAGGCGGCGTCGTGGGATTGACGCTTCCGATTGCGCGCGAGTTCGCGCAGCATCAGATCCGCGTCGCGAGCATCGCTCCTGGGATCTTCGACACGCCGATGCTGGCCGGGCTCCCGGAGGCGGCGCGGGAGTCGCTGGGCAAGCAGGTGCCCTTCCCGTCGCGGCTGGGAAGACCGGCGGAGTATGCCGCGCTCGCGCGGCACATCGTCGAAAATCAAATGCTCAACGGCGAGGTGATTCGCCTCGACGGCGCGATCCGAATGGCGCCGAGGTAGTGCCGCGAACGCTAAACACAGGGGCTTCTAAGGTCGCATAGCCAAAAATTAGGCGTGAAGACTACGCTCGGTGCCGCGCTCGTCTTGCTCGGCATACTGATCGCGGCCCAGCCGTCGCACGCAGCGCCGCGCCCGGCTCCGGCCACGACGCCGATCGCGCTGCCCTCGCCGGATAAGCTGCTCTACCAGATTCGCCGGCAGTTTCGCTCGCATCGGCCGCCGCCACCCTACATCACGTATACGCTGATCCGCAAGCAGACGCTCGACGACGGCTATCCGGATCTGGTCAACAGCTACACGTATCACATCTGGTGCCGCACGACCGATCGCGCCGCTCTCGGGCGGCGGGTCTATCGCGGCTCCGCGCGCGGAACGCTCGAGTTTCTGCGTCCATCGTTCAACGAGCCATGGGACCCGGGGCCGCCGACGGCCGATCTCTTCGAGCCGGCGCCGGTGCATCCGCACACCAATCCCCGGGAGTTCGTGCCGACGCCCGAGCCCACCGGAAGTCTGCCGCCGGTCATCGCGAGCGTCACGGTGCTGGGCGAGTTCGACTACAGGGTGACGCGTATCGCCGACGAGGGCGAGTTGATCCACGTGAGCATTATGCCGCGGCGCGACCCGGACCGCAATCGCCTGCGCGAACTGTACGTTGATCGCAAGACGCTAGAGCTCAAGGAAGTCGTCGCGACCGACAAGCTCTACGAAGAAGACAGCGGCCATCACGTGTACGCGATGCTCTTTACGGTCACGCTCGGCTGGATGAACAACATGCCGATCGTCACGCACATCCACGGCACGCCGACCTACGAAGCCGACGCGGAGTACCTCGGTACAGACGCGACCGTGGACTACGACTTCACGAGCATCACGTTCCCGCAGTCGTTGCCGGATTGGTACTTCGATCCGCACAGCTACGCGGAGAACGTGGCGAACGCGCCGTTATAGTTACGTCCCGAACGGGGCGTCGGCTTTGACGAGGCTCGGGTACTTTTCACGCAGCGCCTTCATCTTCGGCAACTCGTTGAAGGCGATGTACGGGTTCTGCGGGTTGTGCACGGCGTAGTCCTGATGGTACGCCTCGGCGGGATAGAAGCTGCGCAGCGGCGCCACGAGCGTCACGACGCGCGAGGCGTAGACGTGCTGCCGTTCCAGGTGCGCGATGTAGGCAAGCGCCTCTGCGCGCTGCCGGGTTGACGTGTGGAAGATCTCCGAACGATACTGCGTGCCTTCGTCCGGGCCTTGGCGGTTGAGCTCGGTCGGGTCGTGCGCGACGAGAAAATAGACGTCGAGCAGTTCCTTGAACGAGATCTTAGCCGGATCGTACGTGATCTCGACCGACTCGGCGTGCCCGGTCGTCCCGGTGCTGACCGTCTCGTACTGCGCGGTTCCGGCGCTGCCGCCGGAGTAGCCGGCGACGACGTGGTCGACGCCGCGCAGCGATTCGAAAACGAGCTGCATCCCCCAGAAGCAGCCCCCGGCGAGCACAACGCGCTCCGAGGCGGCCTGTGCCGGCGCGGCAGCGCCGACGGAGAGGCTGAAGAGCAGGGCGGCAGCGGCGAAGAGCTTCATGTCCTCTACAACGCGCTCGCGGGCCGATTGGATGAGGGGGTCATCACAGATGTTGGCCGAGCCAATCGAGCCACAGGCGGGTCAGCGCCGCGGTCTGGCGCGGGTCGGCCGGCCCGTGCGTTGCCGCGGGAAACACGGCGAAGCGCACCGGCACGTGGTTGTCGGTCAGCGCGTGGAAGAGCGCGTAGGATTGCGTGATCGGCACGACGGGATCCAGCGTCGTGCCCCAGATCAGCGTCGGAGTCGTGATCTGCGCGTAGTACGTGATCGGTGAGTTGTCGCGGTAGATGCGCTGTCCGTCGTCCGTGAAAGGCGAAGTTCCCAACGGATAGCGGTCTTGCACGTTCGACGTCGAGAGGTTGTACTCGTCGAACTCGCTGTTGACGGCTGCGCCTGAAACGGCCGCTCGCCACGTGTGATAGTGGCCGATGAGCCACGAGGTTAGCTCGCCGCCGTACGACCAGCCCGAGACGGCGACGCGCGACGCGTCGACGCCCGGAATCCGTCCGACCGCGGCCAGGCCGGCCATGATATCCGCGCCGGGGCCGGCGACGGTGTTGCGCACGATCGCGGTCATGTAGGCGTTGCCGAGGTTGTCGCTGCCGCGATAGTTCGGCTGCAGCACGACGTAGCCGCGCGACGCGATCATCTGCGCGAGCGGCCACTGTTCCCAGACGAAGTCGCGGGTGCTCGAGAGGCCGGGCCCGCCGTGAATCAGCAGCACGACCGGATACTTGTCACCCTGAGCTTGGCGCAGGGGGAACGAAGGCGGATACGTCACGACGCCATCCTCCGCAAAACCGTCGGCCCCGGTCCAGTTCAGCTCGGTCATACGTCCCAGAGCGATCCGCGCGAGAAAGTCGTTGAAATGCGTCAGGCGGCGCGGCGCGCTCGCGCCTTTAGCGAGATAGTACAGCTCGCGCGCGCTCGTCGCGCTCGTGCCGACGAAGGCGATCGACCCGTCGCGCGCGATGTCCGCGGCGATTCCGGAATCGAACGTGCTGCTCGAGTACGGATCGCACACGACGTGCACGTCGCCGAGCTCCAGCGGCGTCGACGCGCCCGCAAGGTCGACCGTCCAGGCGTTCATCCGCGTCCCGTCCGCCGCGCAGAGCAACAGCCGGCGGCCGCCGGGAAACCAGAGCGAGCCGGCGACGTTGCGGTCGAGTCGCTCGGAGAGTAGAATGTCGCGACCGCTCGCGGCCATCCGCAGCGTGTTCTCCGAGTTGAAATCTCCATTGCGCGGATACCAGTACGCGAGCGCCGAGCCGTCCGGTGAATACGCGGGGCTCAGCTCAAGCTCCGCGTGCGCCGTGAGCTTGCGCAGCGCACCGCCAGCGGCGTCGACTTGCCAGAGCGTCGAGCGCTCGTCGTCGCCGCTGAACGTGTTCTCGACGCGCGTGAACGCGATGCGGCGTGCGTCGCGCGTCCAGGCAATCTGCGGCGAAAAGATGCCGCCGGGATCGGTCGGCGCGATCGTCCAGGATCCCGCGGTCAAGCGCCGCGCCCGGCCGCCGGCGGCCGGGATGACCCAGAGGTGGTCCGGCGGCGTGAGCGCCGCGGCCGTGTAGTCGTTGTCGCCGGCGAAGAAGTACGCGGCCGGCGCGAGGCGATCCGCAGCGACGAACGCAATCGTGCGCCCGTCGGGACTCCACGCCGCGTCGATCACCTCGCCGCCGCCGCGCGTGAGCTGCCTGGCTGCGCCCCCGAGCGAGCGAACGAAGAGCTGGTGGAATCCTCCCGCGGGCGGACGAGCCAGATAGAGCAGCCGGGAGCCGTCCGGCGACCAGCGGGGAACGGCGACGTCGCCTCCACGCACGAGCATGCGGCTGCGCCCGTCGCGCGTGCCGATCAGGACGAGGCTGTCGACGTATGCGGCATGACGGAGGTCTTGGTCGATCCTCACGAGCGCGACGCGCGCGCCGTCGGGTGAGATCGCCGGCTCCTCCAGATCGACGATCCGCGCCATGTCGCTCAGCTGCAATGCGGGCAGCGCCACCGCGGGCACTGCCGTCGCAGCCAGCGCGAGCAAAACGAAGAACACGGCACCTCGCATGCGACGCCCGTTCGGCGCCCGTCCCCGGAACCCGCCGCCGTGGTATTGAAGTTAAAGACGGCAGTGCTAGAAGATTTTCATCCGCTGCTGCGCGAGTGGTTTGACGCGGCATTCGACGCGCCGACGGAGCCGCAAGCGCGCGGGTGGCCCGCCATTCGCGCCGGACAGGACGTCGTCATCGCGGCGCCGACCGGGTCGGGCAAGACGCTGGCGGCCTTCACGCTGGCGCTGGACGACCTCGTTCGCCGCTCCGCCGCTAACGCTCTCGAGGATCACACGCTAGTCGTCTACGTGTCGCCGCTCAAGGCCCTGTCGAACGACGTTCGCGAGAACCTCGAGAAGCCGCTCGCGCAGCTAACCGCGCTGGCGCGGCGGCGCGAGATCGAGCTCGCGCCGATCCGGACGGCGGTGCGAACCGGCGATACGACGCCCGTGCAGCGGCAGCGCATGTTGCGCGAGCCGCCCCACGTTCTGGTCACGACGCCGGAGTCGCTCTTTATCCTCCTCACGGCAGAACGCTCGCGCAGACTCTTTTCGAGTGTGAAATGTGTCATCGTGGACGAGATTCACGCGATGGCGGGCAACAAACGCGGATCACACCTAGCGCTGACGCTCGCGCGGTTGGACGACCTCGTGACCCGTGAGGGCGGAAAGCGCCCGCAGCGCATCGGGCTGTCCGCGACGGTGCGGCCCCTCGACGAGGTCGCACGCTTCCTGAGCCCGACGGCGCAGGTCGTGGACGTGGGACACCGCCGCGCCATGGAGCTCTCGGTTGCGGTGCCGTCCGACGAGCTCGGCCCCGTCGCGAGCGGTGAGATGTGGGGCGAGATCTACGATCGCGTCGCGGAGCAGATTCGAAGCCATCGCACCACGCTGATCTTCGTTGGAACGCGCCGCATGAGCGAGCGCGTCGCGTTCGCGTTGAACGAGCGCCTGGGGGACGGCTTCGTGATGCCGCACCACGGCAGCCTCGCGCGAGAGATGCGCTTCGACGTGGAGCGCCGGCTGCGCAGCGGCGAGCTTCGCGCGGTCACGGCGACGGCTTCGCTCGAGCTGGGAATCGACATCGGCTCGGTGGACCTCGTCGTGCAGCTCGGGTCGCCGCGCGCGATCGCCGTCGCGATGCAGCGCATCGGTCGCTCGGGCCACTGGATCGGCGCCCTGCCGAAGGGAGCCTTTTACGTCACGACGCGCGACGAGCTCGTGGAATGCGCGGCGCTCGTGCGGGCGATCCGCGCGGGCGGCCTGGACGCGCTCACGATCCCGAGCGCTCCGCTCGACATCCTCGCGCAGCAGATCGTCGCGGCGTGCGCGCAGCATGAGTGGGAGACGGACGCGCTGTTCGCGACGATACGCAGCGCCTATCCCTATCGCGAGCTCGAGCGAAAAGACTTCGAGGCGGTCGTCGCGATGCTCGCGGATGGCGTCGCGACCTCCCGCGGACGCAGCGGTACGTTCCTGCACTACGATCGCGTCAACGGACGGTTGCGCGCACGGCGCGGGGCGCGGCTCGCGGCGCTCACGTGCGGCGGCGCGATCCCGGACACCGCGAACTACACCGTGATCGTCGAACCCGACGGACACGCGATCGGGACGCTCGACGAAGACTTCGCGATCGAGAGCATGGCCGGCGACATCTTCCTATTAGGCACAAACTCGTGGCGCATCCGTCGCGTCGAAGCCGGCGTCGTCCGCGTCGAAGATGCGCACGGCGCGCCGCCGTCGATTCCGTTTTGGAACGGCGAGGGACTGGGCCGAACGATCGAGCTCTCGCGCGAGGTGTGCGATGTGCGCGCCGCGATCGACGAGCGCGACGACGAGTCCGCCTGCGCGTGGCTCGCGAGCGAATGCAGCCTGGATCGCGCCGGCGCGGAGCAGGCCGTGGCGTACGTGCGCGCGGGGAAGGCGGTTCTGGGGGTCGTTCCGACGCAGCAGGCCATCGTGGCCGAGCGCTTCTTCGACGAGGGCGGCGGGATGCAGCTGATCCTGCACACGCCGTTCGGCGCGCGCATCAACCGCGCGTGGGGGCTCGCGCTGCGCAAGCGCTTCTGCCGCTCGTTCAACCTCGAGCTGCAGGCCGCGGCGACGGACAACGGCATCGTCCTGTCGCTCAGCGATCAGCACGCGTTTCCGCTCGACGCGGTCTTCGAGTTCGTCAAATCGGCGAGCGCAGAATACACGCTGACGCAGGCCCTGCTGCCCGCGCCGATGTTCGCGGCGCGCTGGCGCTGGAACGCGGCGCGCTCGCTCGCGATCCTGCGCTTCAGCGGTGGGCGCAAGGTGCCGCCGCAGCTGCTGCGCATGCGCGCCGACGACCTGCTCGCCGCGGTGTTTCCGGATCAGGCCGCGTGCCCCGAGAACCTAACGGGGCCGATACGCGTCCCGGATCACGTGCTCGTGCGCGAAACGATCGACAACTGTCTGCGCGAGGCGATGGACTTCGACCGATTCGTCGCGGTCCTGCGCGAGATCGAGGCTGGGCGCGTGCGGACATTCGCCGTGGACACGCCGGAGCCGTCGGTGTTCTGCCACGAGATCCTCAACGCGAATCCGTTCGCGTATCTCGACGACGCGCCGTTGGAGGAGCGCCGCGCACGCGCGGTGCAGCTGCGGCGCACGATGCGCGACGACGTAGATGGGGCGGGAGTGCTCGATCCGGCGGCAATCGCCGAGGTCTCTGCGGATTCGTGGCCGGTCGTCCGCGACGCCGACGAGCTGCACGACGCGCTCTCGACGCTGGTCGTTCTGCCGCCCGTCGCAGAGTGGCAGGCGTGGCACGACGAGCTGGCGGCGCAGCGCCGCGCCACCACCATCCGTGTCAGCCTGAGCGGAGCCGAAGGGTGGACGTGTGCGGAGCGCTTGGAACTCGCTCGGGCCGCGTATCCCGGTGCGGCGATCGCGCCGCCGATCGCCGCGGTGAGCGGGGAGGCCGTTCCAGAAACACGCGAGGAGGCGTTCGCCGAGGTGCTGCGTGGTTGGCTCGAGTGCACCGGGCCGGCGACGGTCGAGGCCCTCGCGCAGCGGCTGTTCGTCGATGCGCAAACCGTGGAGACGGCGCTCATCCGCCTCGAGACGCAGGGTCAAGTGTTGCGCGGGCGGTTCACGCAGTCGGCGAGCGAGGAGTGGTGCAACCGGCGCGTGCTCGCGCGAATTCACCGCTTGACGCTGGGCCGGCTCCGGCGCGAGATCGAGCCCGTCACGTCGGCGCAGTACGTGGCGTTTCTGCAGCGCTGGCAGCACGCGGCACCGATGTCGCGGCTGCACGGCATCGACGGCACGCTGCAAGTCATTCGGCAGCTCGAAGGCTACGAAATTCCGGCCGTTGCCTGGGAGGGACAGGTGCTGCCGGCGCGCATTGCCGGCTACCGTTCCGAATATCTGGATCGTCTCTGCTACGCCGGAGACGTCATGTGGGGTCGCCTGACGCCGCACCCGGCGCTCGATCCGAATCCCACGGCGCAGCGGTCGCGCGTGCGGCCGACGCGGCTCGCTCCGATCGCGCTCTTCTTACGCGCCAACGCGGAGGAGCTGATCGTTCGCCGGGAACGCGACGTCGCGGCGTTGTCGCACGCGGCGCGCGAGGTCCTGGATCGCATCGAGGAGCTGCACGCGCCGTTCTTCGCCGAGATCTTGCGCAGCGCGAAGCGCCTTCCCAGCGAGGTGGAGGAGGCGCTGTGGCAGCTCGTGGCCGCGGGTCTCGTGACGGCGGATGGATTCGATGCGCTGCGCTCGCTCAGCGACGCGAAGCGCCGCCTGGGAGAGAAGGGATTGCGCGCGCGTCCGCGCTCTTCGAGCGGCCGCTGGACCTTATTGCCGGCGGCTACCGATCGCATCGATCGCGAGGCGTTCGCTCGCCGGCTGCTCGCGCGCTGGGGCGTCGTCTTTCGCGATGTCATCACGCGCGAGAGCCTGGCGCCGCCCTGGCGCGAGCTCCTGGTCGTGCTGCGTCGGATGGAATCGCGCGGCGAGATTCGCGGCGGACGCTTCGTGGCGGGCTACGTCGGCGAACAGTTCGCGCTACCCGAGGCGATCGATGCGCTGCGCGCGGTGCGCCGCGCCGGCATCGGGCCGGAGGAGGTCGCGATCGGCGCGTACGATCCGCTCAATCTCGCCGGGATCGTCTTACCCGCCGCGCCCGGGTCCTTGCGGTCTGTGTCCTAGGGTTTCACAGTCAGCACTTCGTCGAGGTCTGTTTACCGGAGTAGAGCTCGATCACGCCGCTCGCGGCGGCAAAAATCGTCTGCCCCTTAAGCAGCGTCCCGATGCCTCCTATGACGCCGCCGTACTTGCCCTTCTTGGCGACCGAGTAGCACGGGCCGAAGGAAAACGTGAATCCCGAGATCGTGGCCTGCCCGTACGCCGTGTACGGCTCTCCCGGCACGATCTTCTTGGCGGTCAAACCGCCGCCGGCCTGAACTTTCGGCGCGAAACTCGTCCCGCCTGACAGCGCCAGCTGCAAGTAGAAGATGGCCGTGCCTCGGCCGAGCTGCGGAAGATGATTGTAGTCTTTCGTGCTGCTGATCAGGTTGAGCTTCACCGACGGGTTGGCGCCCGGGTACTTGACGCTGCCGCCGAACCCGCCGTATGCGGGAATGCAGAACGAGCCGCCCTTAGTGGAGAGCGTGACGGTCAACGAAGCGTAGTCCTTCTTCGTCGTCTGGCCCTTGCAGGCCGGCGGCCCCGTATCGGGCAGAACGCCGGCCGGCGGCGCGAACACCGTCGACGGGAGCGGCGCGGCTGCGTGCGTCGAGCAGGCGGCTAAGGCGGAGGCGGGTAACGCGCAGAACGCGATGCGCAACAAAAGACGGCCGAAGGGCATCGAAAAACCTCCAAGCTGATGGGCGAGATGGGCGGTCATTTCGCGTGGACCGCGCTGTTTCTTCTTGGCTGCTACCACGGGCTCAATCCAGGAATGGGATGGCTGTTTGCGGTGGCGCTCGGGCTGCAGGAAGGGCGCATCGCGGCGGTGCTTCGCGCGATCGTGCCGCTCGCGCTCGGGCACATCGCATCGGTCGCGGCGATCGTGCTGGTGGCGGTGGTCGTGGCGGTGGAGCTCCCGCGTGCGATCGTGCACTGGGTCGCCGCGGGAGTGCTCCTCGCGTTCGGCGCCTATCGATTGATTCGGGTGCGCCATCCCCGCTGGGTGGGAATGCGCGTCGGTTTTTGGGGGCTGCTGTTGTGGGGATTCCTCATGTCCAGCGCGCACGGCGCCGGTCTCATGCTCGTGCCCTTCGTGGCTGCGGCGCCGTCCGGCACGCCCTACGCCACGGGCGCGGCGATGATGGCCGTGCACACGCTGGGCTATCTCGCAACGATGACGGCGATCGCGCTCGTGGTGTACGCGAAGATCGGGGTAAGCTTCTTGCGCACGGCCTGGTTGAACGTGGACGTCATCTGGGCAATCGCATTGATCGTTACGGGGATCATCGCCGCCTTTGTGTAACAACGGCAGTCCTCGTTAGCGAAAGGTGCGTGCCATGCTGCTGAAACCGGATCCCACCTTCTACGCCTCTGCCAAAGACGCCATGAAGGCGCCGCCCGAAACGGTCGCCTACGTCGCGCTGCTCAGCGCCTCGGGAAACGCTCGCCCGGACGCGCTCGCGGTCGTGGATGCCGACCCTTCTTCGGCGAGCTTTGCCGGCGAGATCGGGCGCGTCGAGCTGCCGAATACCGGCGACGAGCTGCATCACTTCGGGTGGAACGCCTGCAGCGCGGCGCTGTGTCCGTTCGCGCCGCGTCCGCACGTCGAACGGCGCTACCTCATCGTGCCGGGCCTGCGGTCGACGCGCATCCACGTCATCGACACCAAGCCCGATCCGGCGCATCCGCGCATCGTGCGCGTCATCGAACCCCAAGAGATCGTCGAGCGCACGGGCTACACGCGGCCCCACACGGTGCACTGCGGTCCGGACGCCATCTACGTCAGCGCCCTAGGTAACGCCGCGGGCGACGGCCCCGGCGGAATCTTCATGCTGGACTGCGACACGTTCGACGTCATCGGGCCGTGGGAGGTCGATCGCGGACCGCAATACTTGGCCTACGACTTCTGGTGGCACCTGACGCAGGACGCGATGGTAACAAGTGAGTGGGGCACGCCGAAGATGATCGAAGGCGGCCTCGACCCGAATTTGTTGCTCGCGGGAAAGTATGGGCACGAGCTGCATTTCTGGAATCTGAGGACCAGGCGGCACGCGCAGACCGTCGATCTCGGCGCCGAGCAGCAGATGGTGCTCGAGCTGCGGCCGTCGCACGATCCGGCGAACGCTTGGGGCTTCGTCGGCGTCGTAGTGTCGCTCAAAGATTTGTCGAGCTCGATCTGGCTCTGGCATCGCAGCGAGGGCGAGTGGAAGGTGGAGAAGGTGATCGAGATTCCGGCCGAGCCGGCCGAGCCCGCGCAGCTGCCGGACATGCTCAAGGGCTTCTCTGCGGTGCCGCCGCTGCTCAGCGACATCGATCTGTCGCTCGACGATCGTTATCTCTACGCGTCGTGCTGGGGAACCGGCGAGATGCGGCAGTACGACGTGAGCGATCCATTTCACCCAAAGCTCGTCGGATCGGTGCACATCGGCGGCATCGCGCGCCGGGCGCCGCACCCCAAGGATCCCTCGCGCTCGCTCGCGGGCGGCCCGCAGATGGTCGAGATCAGCCGCGATGGAAAGCGCGTCTACTTTACCAACTCGCTCTATCGGGCGTGGGACGATCAATTCTATCCCGACGGCGTCGGCAACTGGATGGTGAAGCTCGACGTGGGCGCTGACGGGGCGATTGCCTTCGATCCGAAATTCTTCGTCGAATTCGATGGCGATCACCGCGCGCACCAAGTTCGCTTGCAGGGCGGAGACGCTTCCTCCGACTCCTACTGCTATTCCTAAAGCGGCGCCGTTAGCGCGCCGTCAGCGTCTGTAGACGTGCTTCGCCCGCGGACGCCTCCGCGTCGAGTTCCTTGAACGTGGTGTACTCGGCCGCCGTCGGACGCTGATAGGCGCCCTCGAGTGAGCCCATCAAGAAACCGAGCTGCTCGCGCACCTTCGTCTCGTGCAGCAAGTTGGCTTCGCTCGAGTTCATCTGGAGCATGACCACGTTCGCGATCTGCGCATCGATTTGGAGGCGCTGCGCGGCCGGCGCTTTCGAGCCTGCGCTCAGCGCCGCGGCGATCGATCTATCCAAACGGTCGATCGCGCCCAGAATCTGCATCTCGAGCGCGAGCCGGGCCTGCAGATCGCCGGGCGCCGGATGCAGCCGCGGGTCGAGGCGCACCTCGAACGGGGCGCGAAGCTGCGTCGTGCCGTACTGCAGCACGGCCGTATACTTGCCGGGGACAATCGTCGGGCCGTCTCCGGCGTCGGGGAAGTCGTCCGTCTGCGTGATGCGGAACCCCGGCACGTCGTAGGCCGGCGTGTAGCGCATGTCCCACAGAAAACGATTGATGCCGGGCTCGACCGCCGTCAAGCGATCGACGTCGCGTGCCCGCGACTGATTCGCGTCGAGATTCGCCTCCTGCTCGGGCGTGAGCTTCTGCTCGTGCTTGGCCTTCAGATGCAGCGTGAAGCTTCGGACGGTGGCGCCGTTGCCGTCCAAGAACGTCAGCGTCAGCGGCGTGCGGCCGTTGTACGATTTCGGCAGGTTGAAGAAGACCACCGCGCCATAGTCCGGATTGTCGCCGAAGTTGGGAATCGAGAAGGGCGGGCCACCGTAAGCGTTGCTCAGCCACGCGGTTTCCGGCGCGAAGAGCTGCGTCGTAGCGACCGAGTAGGACGTCTGCTGCGCGAGCTGTTCGAGCAGCGAAAGGTCGTCGAGGATCCAAAACGCGCGGCCGTGCGTCGCTGCGACGAGCTCGCCCTCGCGAGCGTCGATCGCGAGGTCGCGCACCTGGACGCCGGGCAGGTTGAGCGTGATCGGCTGCCACTGACCGCCGCCGTCGAGGCTAACGTAGACCGTGCTGCGCGTCCCGGCGAAGAGCAGGCGCGGCTCGCGCGGATCCTGCCGCACCACCAGGGCGTATTGATCCGACGGTAAGCCGCTGGTCAGGGCCATCCAATGCGCGCCGTAGTCGGTCGTCTCGTAGACGTAGGGGTGGTAGTCGTCCCACATGAAGCGCGAGGCGGTCAGATAGGCCGTCGACTTGCTCGTGTGTGAGGGTTCGATCGAGGTGATCTGCGCCCACTGCGGCAGCTGCGGCGGCGTGACGTCGGTCCAGCGCCCGCCGTGATCGGTCGTCACGTGCACGAGGCCGTCCGCGGAGCCGGCCCACAGGACGTCGGCATCCAACGGCGAGACCGCGAGCGCCGAGATGTCGGGAAACGTTTCCGCGCCGGTTTGGTCGAGATCCACCGGCCCGCCCGTGGCCGCTTCGCTCGTGGGATCGTTGCGCGTGAGGTCTGGGCTGAGTATCTTCCAGGTCTGGCCGTGATCCGTGCTGGAGAAGACGACTTGCGCCGCGACCAGCAGCTCCCGCGGATTCGCAGGCGAGAAAAAGACCGGATGCGTCCATCCGAAGCGATACTTCGTCTCCGCGGACGATGCTCCGGACATGTAGCGCGGCCATGGGCTGACGTTCTTGGCGTCTCCGGTCACGCGATCGAGTCGCACGAACGAGCTGTAGTAGCCGCTGCCGTAGGTCGCGTGCGGATCGCCGGGCTCCGGAGCGACGAACGTGCTCTCGCCCAGCGCGACGCCGTACCACTCTCCCGGTCCGATGCCTGGTCCGACGGCCGCGCTTGGCCCTTCGAAAGCACCTTCGTCTTGCGCCGCGCCGAAGACGTGAAACGGGAACTGGTCGTCGAGCGCGACGTGGTAGTATTGTCCGGTCGGCTGATTGTGCTCGTTGCTCCAGGTGCTGCCGCCGTCCACAGAGACGGTAGCGCCGCCGTCGTTTCCGACCAGCAAGATCTTCGGATTGCGCGGGTTGATCCAGACGATGTGGTTGTCGCCGTGCGGCATTTGCAACAGCTTCCAGTTCACTCCACCGTTGGTCGTCTTGTAGACGCCGTCTACCTCGGGGGCATACGCGACCTGCGGGTTTGTCGGATCCACGAAGATGGCGATGTAGTAGAAGCCGCGCTGGCGCAGCTTCATTTCGGAGTTGACGCGCCGCCACGTCGCCCCGCCGTCGCTCGAGCGGAAGACGCCGCCCTGGTGGGCCTGAACGATCGCGTAGACGATCCGTGGATCGCTGGCGGCGACCGATACGCCGATCTTTCCGAGGACGCCGAGTGCGAAGCCGGGATTACGCGAGATCTTGGTCCAGTGCGCGCCGGCGTCGGTCGTCTTGTAGAGCGCGCTGCCAGGCCCGCCGTCGTTCAGCTTCCACGGCACGCGCTGGGCCTGCCACATCGCGGCGTACAGTGTGTTCGGATTGCGCGGATCAATTGCGAGGTCGACGCCGCCGGTCCGCTCGTCCACGAAGAGCACTTTGTTCCAGCTACGGCCGCCGTCGGTCGTCTTAAAGACGCCGCGTTCGGGGTTGGGCTTGAAGACGTGGCCCATCGACGCGGCGTAGGCGACGTTGGCGTTGCGCGGGTCCACGATGATCCGCGCGATCATGTGAGTGTCGCGCAGTCCGGCGTACGACCAGGTCTTCCCGGCGTCGGTCGACTTGTACATGCCGTCGCCGGTATCGAAGTCGCTGCGGATGTCGGCCTCGCCGGTCCCGGCGTAGATGACCTTCGGGTTGGAGGGCGCGACCGCGAGGGCGCCGATCGGATCGGCGACGCCGGGAATCTTACCGTCGCTGATGTTCGTCCAGCTCAATCCGTAGTTGGTACTCTTCCAAATTCCGCCCTGGACGCCGCCCATGTAGAACAGGTCCTGCTGGCTCGGCACGCCCGCGATCGCGACGACGCGGCCTCCGATGTACGGGCCGATGCTGCGCCACTTGAGCTTGCTCATGAGCTGCGCCGCGGGCGATGAGGAGTTGGCGGCGCCGGCGCCGAGCGCGGCGATGAGGAGCGCGGCAACGATGACGGAAGGAAGAAGACGCTTCATTCCGCGTTATCGCGCCTGCGAGTTCAAAAACCCTTGTGCGGTCTCCCTTTAGCTATCAACTGTCTAACTGCAGCCCGACGTCGCGCCGCACGAGTCGCATTTTTCGCACGCGCCGTTGCGGACCATCGTGAGCTGCCCGCACTCGGAGCACGCGTTGCCCGTGTAGCCCTTGGCCTTCGACGCGTTGATGGCTTGCGTTCTCACCAGCGTCGCCGTCGCGGTGCCGTTGCTGGTGCGGGAGACCGGCGAGGGAGGCGGCTCCGTTACGGCAGCAGCGCTCGCCATCGGTTGTGATGTCGGCGTCTCCTGACCCGGATGCAGATGCGTGCTGACCGGATGCAGTTTCTCCGCGACTCCTGCAGGCGTCACGCGCACATCGCCCTCTTCCTCGGCGACGTACTCCTCTTGCGCCTCCGGACCCATCGCGTCCATCTGCATTGACGGCTGCACGTGCGCGAGGTCGTAGCGGCCGAGATAGCTGACGGCGAGCTCGCGGAAGATGTAGTCGAGGATCGACGTCGCCATCTTGATGTGGTCGTGTCCGATCACCGGCCCGTTGGGCTCGAAGCGTGTGAACGTGAACGCTTCGACGAACTCCTCGAGCGGCACGCCGTGTTGCAAGCCCAGCGAGATCGCGATCGCGAAGTTGTTCATCAACGAGCGGAAGGCCGCGCCCTCCTTGTGCATGTCGATGAAGATCTCGCCGAGCTGGCCGCCCTCGTACTCGCCGGTGCGCAGGTAGACCTTATGGCCCGAGATCGTGGCCTTCTGCGTGTAGCCGCTGCGGCGCTGGGGCATGGAGCGGCGCTTGGCGATGTAGCGGTAGACGATCTTTTCGGCGATCTGGAGCGGTTGCACGAAGGGCTGCGGTGTCGCCGCGGCAGCCGATTCCTCCTCGCCGGTGTCGCCGCCGAAGTCGTAGCTCGCGGCGAGCGGCTGCGAGAGCTTCGATCCATCGCGATAGAGCGCGACCGCCTTGATCATGCGCTCCCACGAATACCGGTAAGCCTCTTTGACGTCGGCGATCGTGGCAGTTTGTGGAAAGTTGATAGTGTTGTGGTTTACGATGCCGTTCCCTACGAACGCATGCGTGACCGGTACGGAGATGTCGTAAACATCCTGTGTTCCGGCATCGGCAACATGTTCTACAGGGCTGAAGTGCAGGTGGTCACCGACGATGTCATCGAGCCACTCAGGAAGTTCCATCTGCTCTCCGAGTTTACGGACGGTTTCCCACGAAACGTGTTTCGTACGTGAGTCGAGCAGGTATCCGTGATTGCTACGGATTCGCGTTCCGGAAACGCTTCGACCCCCGTGAGCTTTGGGGATCATCTCGTAAAGACTCCGTCCGCTTATACCTGGAATAACGTCAGCCGAGCTTTGCGCGAACTCTTTAGTGAGCAGCTCCCAAGACCGGGCCAGCTTGAGGGGCTCGGGAAACCGTATCAGCGCCAGCAGCTTCTGCGCTTGCCGGCCGCCCGCGTAAACCTCTCCGTAAGTCTTGTCGTAGTCTTTATTATATTTTTCAATACGGCTGTGAACGATACCGAGATTGGTGAGTACAGCCTGGAGATCGTCGAGGAGCGACGGAGAGTCAAGGCAGATGGCCCACTTGCGCATGCCTCCCGTGGTAACGTACGCATCGAGTGACAAACCGCTGAGGAACGCGAGGACGTGTTCGCGGGTCGACCGCAGGACGTGGTCGGGAATACGCTTGTTTCGAGCGCGCGACCCGGATCCAAGGTACTCGAAGAACTCAACCAACGTTTTGGACGCGAATACTACGCTGGGACATTTCTCCGGCTGACGTACGATCTTACCCTCTATGCCAAAGGTCGAGCGAGCACAGTCGAGGACTCGCTGTAGAACCACCTCAACCGAGTTAGCAATGCTAAGTGTGTAGGTTGAGCGACAGGTGTGCCCCTCGGCGGCATACGCACCTAGAAGGAACGCGAGATCAGAGCTCATTTCGCCCGGCACTATCAGGGGCTTCTGCGACCCATAGGGACGCGATGGCTGAAAGTCGATAAAGCGCGCTGGCTCCTGCGACCACATATCGTCGCCATACTTGACGGCGACGTGTTCGCCCGGCTGGATTTCGGATAAAGAGCGCCACGCAGGACCGGCGTCGCCACAGGTCAACACGCGGTGATTCGGTGTGCCAACGATCCGGTGACCGGAACGGAGCCGTACCTCCCGAACGGCGCGCTTCCCACCATAGTAGAACGCATCGGTTGCCTGGGCGCCGTTAAGCGAGGCGACCTGTATCTCGTGCGACCTAAAGGTGTCCTCGGCTTCCCCTCGGTACATTGACGCGATGCGCACAAGTCCGTTGTGCGTAGTGAGCAACGAGTTCCCGACAACGCACTTCGAGATTGCGCCCGAGACCCATGGCTGAGCGGCCGCCATCATGTCGACGTGTGCGAGTGGGCGGATGTACCGCGTGCCGTACCTGCCGCACGGCGTCGCGCAGTCGAAGACCGCGAGATGCTCGTCCTTGAGATCGGGCGCACCCTCGACGGTCATGCGTCCGCAGATTTGCGCGGACGCCTCTTCGACCTGACGCGGACTGAAACCGAGCCCGTCGCGGAGGATCGAGAAGTGCCAGTCGTTTAGCTGCTCGTCTGTGAGCCCCAGTTTTTCCTTGCAGAAGTCCTCGCCTAACACGAACTTGTTGAACACGAACGGTAGCTCGAAGGCCGTTGGCAGCGCGGCCTCGACGCGCGCGAGTGCATCGTCGTCGAAGCCTTTGGCCTTTAGGGTCGCCCGATTGACGTGTGGCGCCTCGTCAAGCGTTCCGGTACCCTTCGCGTACGTTTCAATGGCATCAATCTGTTCTTGCGAGTAGCCGAGCTTATGCAGCGCGGCATCGACGGATTGATTGACAATCTTGAAGTATCCGCCGCCAGCGAGCTTCTTAAATTTGACGAGCGCGAAGTCCGGCTCGATACCGGTCGTATCGCAATCCATCACGAGCCCTATGGTACCGGTAGGTGCGGTTACGGACACCTGCGCATTGCGATAGCCGGCTATTTCGCCGATTGAAAGCGCTTCGTCCCACATCTTACGCGCGAGCGCCCACGTTTCCTGCGTGAACAGCGTCGGCGTATGCGTCACCGGCTTTACGGTCAAGCCTTCGTATTCGTTAGGATCTACTGCGTAGGCCGCTCTGCGATGATTGCGAATGACGCGCAGCATCGGCTCACGGTTCGCCTCGTAGCGCGCGAACGCACCGAGTTTCTGCGCGATTTCAGCCGAAGTGCGGTACGCCATTCCAGTCAGTAACGCGTTGATCGCTCCGCACCAACCGAAGCTCTCCTCGGAGTCGTAGGGTAATCCCATCCTCATCAACAGCGTGCCGAGGTTGGCATAGCCAAGACCTAGTGTGCGATAGCCGTGATTCTTCTCGGCGATGCGCTTGGACGGCATTTGGCCCATCGCGACGGAGATTTCAAGCGTCGTGGTCCACATGCGCACGGCATCAGCGAAGCGCGTCGCGTCAAAATTACCGTCGTTATTGAGGAATTTAACCAGATTGGCGCTTGCTAGGTTGCAAGCGCTATCATCTACGAATACGTATTCTGAACAAGGGTTCGTCGCATTGATGCGCTCGTCGTTAGAGCACGTGTGCCACTCTTGAATCGTGTCGTCGAACTGCAGGCCGGGATCCGCGCACTGCCACGCGGCGACCGCGATCTGCTCCCAGAGGTCGCGCGCCTTGATGCGCTTGACGACGTCGCCCGTGGTCCGCGCCGTCAGCAGCCAATCGTCGTCGCGATCGATGGCCTGGAAAAACGCATTGTCGAGGCGAACGGAGTTGTTGGAATTCTGTCCCGACACCGTCAGGTAAGCCTCAGAATCCCACGATGTGTCGTACTGCTCGACTTCCAGGCGAGTGTAGCCCTGGCGCGCATAATCCAGCGCGTTCTGCGTTGCTCCCGACGGCACGCCGGCGGTTAGTGCATCTCGAATGGCGTGGCGCAACGATGCATTGAGCGCAGGGTCGAGGCGAGCATGCTCCGGTACGCGCGTGTCGTGTGCTGCACTGATAACTGCGTTGAGATGACGCTCGAACACGCGAGCGCCGATAACAAGATCGGCAACCTTGCGTTCCTCGCGGACCTTCCAGTTGACGAATTCTTCGATGTCGGGATGGTCGGCGTTGAGTACGACCATCTTGGCGGCTCGGCGCGTCGTTCCGCCGGACTTAATCGCACCGGCAGCACGGTCAAAGACCTTGAGGAACGACATGAGGCCGCTCGACGTTCCGCCGCCCGTCAGCTTCTCGCCCGCCGCGCGCAGCTTCGAGAAGTTAGCGCCGCTGCCGGAGCCGCCCTTAAAGATGCGCGCCTCGCGAATGACGCCATCAAAAATGCCGCCCTCGTTGACGAGATCATCCTCGATTCCAAGAATAAAGCAGTTGTGCACGACGACGTTGCGCGTCAGGAACGTACCACTCTCCGTCTGAATATCGTACACGGGCAGTGAACCGATCGGCTCGATCGACGTGATGCGAACGAGTCTCTCGCGCGGCGACTCTTTTCCCGGCCTTAGGAAAGTTTCGAGCAGACGGTCGTTCTTCGTTCCGTCCGCGAAGCCGATCTGCTCGGCAAAGCGTTGTCTCGCGTGATGCAGGCCGATGGTGATTTTGGTAAACGGCTTACGAGTGTCGTCGTATGGCCCGTACGTGTGTACGGCGTGCGTGATCCCAAGGTTACGAAGCATCGCCGATATGTCATCCGCAAATAATCGCGACACCGTGCCGAACTCGACCTTGCCCCGCGCCGTTACGCAGCCGTCAGCTTGGAAAAGGGAGCGCAGGTATTCGCACACCGCTTCCCTGCCAAGTCGCATGACGAACTTTGGCACGCGAAGGGAGTCGCTGCGCCGTTGGAGTTCGTACTTTTCGACGAATGGCCTGAGAACTTCGCCGTAATAGCGCCTTCGCGTTACCAGCACGGCGCCAATCGGCATTTCGTTTGTGGACTCGATATAATGGCATGAGCTTAAGACGAGATCGCTGCTGGCCCGGACGTGCTCGCGCTCTTCATCTGTAACCGGCATTGCTTCGAGTGTCAGGCTCTGGTTCGTGCCATGGTCGTATTGACCGACGAAACCGTCGGCTTGAACCCAACCGGCTAACGAGGCCTCCGCAAGGTCGGCAAAGGACGCGGAGCGTTTCAAAATGGTCGTTCGCGTCTTTTCGACGACGCGATCGTCGACAGCGAGCTCGTCGACACGCTTCCAGGCCGAACTCTTCATGCGATCGGCTCGCGTAAGAATCAGATGCTCAGCGGTGGCTTCGATGAAGTTGCCGTTGGAGAGGTTGATTCGGAACACGGGCTTGACGCCGTTCGCTCTGGTTGCGACGACGCGTGTCACGCCGTGGGCATCGAAAACTAGCTGTCCCGTCATCTTCCCGTCAACGATGTCGCCGATCGGGATTGGTCCGTCCGGCGTTGACACGAGCGCGCGGTGCGGAAGACAAGCGGAAACCTGTGGGTGAGAGAAGGTGTCCGGCGACGCGGTCGCGGTTCCATCCGCGGGATCCACAAACCAGTGTCCCTGCGCCGGTCCCGAGATGCCGTACGCCCAATGCAATCCGGTGTTGAACCATTGCGGTGAGTTGGGCGCACCGATCTGACGCGCTAGCATCGCGCACATCTCGTCGTAGTAGATCTGCGCGTCGGCCTCGGAATCGAAGTAGCCGTATTTCCAGCCCCAGTAGGTCCAGCAGCCGGCCATCCGGTTGAAGACCTGGCGGGCATCCCGCTCCGAACCAAACTGCACGTCGCGCGGCATGGCCTCCAGCGCCGGGCCGTCGCCCACCGAGCGCTGCAGCCACTCGGGCACCCCCTCCTCGGCTACCCGGGCCGTAGCCTTGGGCACGCCGGCCTTGCGGCAGTACTTCTGAGCGAGAACGTCCACGGCGACCTGGCTCCAGGTCGTCGGGACCAGCACGTCATCGGCCTCGAAGATGACCGATCCGTCGGGATTGACGATCCGGGAAGAGCGCGGCTCGAAGGCGACTCCGGCGTAGGGTTCGCCTGGGCGCGAATAGGTGCGCGTAAACTTCATAGGGAGCTCCTCAATTATATCGAACAAACGTTCGATTTTCAATGGCCGGCGGCAACGGGTCGGGGACACCTATAGTGCCGTTGAGTGAAGTTTTCCACAATATATTGGGGTCCCTCTGGGAATCCTTGTGGGGATTCTGTGGGTATCTGCGTCAAATCGGTGGACGGCGGGCACGCGGGTGGAGGGCGTGTGGAAAGGTCCGAGGATACCGGGGATAAACGGCGCAAGCCAAGCGCAATGTTCGGGCCGGACCGCTTTGCCCCGCGACTCTACGACGTTCCCCACGAGGAGCTCGAGGCGGCCGGGATCCGCGGGCTCATCGTCGACCTCGACAACACCCTCTTGGGATTCCGGGAGACGGAGCTGGCTGCGGAGCACCTCTCGTGGGTCTCGCGCGCGCACGATCGCGGATTTCGCATCGTGATGTTATCGAACAACTTCTCGGACCGCGTGAACGGCCTCGCCGCGCAGTTGAACGTCGCGTGCATCCCCAATGCGCTCAAGCCCTTGCCCTTCGGTTTTCTGCGCGCGAAGCAGTGTCTGGGAATGCGCCGGCGCGAGATCGCGGTGGTGGGCGACCAGCTCTTCACCGACGTCCTGGGCGGCAAGCTATGCGGGCTGTATACGATCCTCACGGAACCGATCGAGGCCAAGGACTTTCCCGTGACGCGCGTCTTCCGGTTCTTCGAGCGGCTGATGCTGCGCGGGCGGCGCGGATGAAGCTCGCCCTGATCGGCGACCCGGTCGAGCACAGCGCCAGCCCGCGGCTGCATCGCGGCTTCCTCGACGATGCCGCGATCGACGGGAGCTACGTCACGATTCGGGTGGCGCGGGGCGGTGGCGTCGCGGCGATCCGGCGCCTGATGGCGGACGGCTTCGTCGGCTGTAACGTCACGTATCCGCTAAAGGAAGAGGCGGTGCGCGCCTGCGACGCGCTGACCGACGAGGCGCAGCGGGCCGAGGCCGTCAACACGATCTTCTTCGGTCGCGAAGCGTTCGGCACGAACACGGACGGCATCGGCGCCCGCACGGCAATCGAGGCCCTGCTGGACGAACCGGTCGCGCTCAAGCGCATCGGAATCCTCGGCTACGGCGCCACCGCGCGCGCGATCCTCGCCGAGCTGCACGACAACGACGCATACACCTTCGTCTGGGGGCGCGACGCGCGCCGCCGCGACGCGACCTGCCGGCGTTTCGAGGCGAAACCGTGGCCGAACGCCAATCCGCCGGAAATCGTGCTCAGCACGCTTCCGCCCAACGTTTCGTTGTCGGACAGCCTGGTCGCGCAGCTGCGCGCGGCCGAACTGGTGATCGACGCGAACTACGGGCCGCGCGCGAACCTCGCGGAGCTCCTGCGCCGCGAGGTCGTTCCGGGCGACGCGATGCTCGAGGGGCAGGCGCGAGCCAGCTTCGACTACTGGCTCGCGCACGTCGATCGCGTCAGTGGTTGAGGCTCGACACCCGAGGCGTGACATCTGGAGAGGTGGCAGAGTGGTCGAATGCACTCGCTTGGAAAGCGAGCAGAGGTGATGAGCCTCTCGAGGGTTCGAATCCCTCCCTCTCCGCCACTTCGCGCATGCTGCACGTCGCGCTGATTCGCCACGGCCCGACGGAGTGGAACGAGACGGGCCGCTTCCAGGGAAGCACGGATCTCCCGCTGTCCGAGCGTGGCCGGGCGCACGCGCTTGCCATCGCGAGCGCTCTGGGGGCCGATGGCTTTCGCAAGGTCTACTCGAGCGATATGCAACGTGCGCGAGAGACGGCGCGTGCCTTGGCTGACGCGTACGGCGTGCCGCTCGTCGATGACTCGCGCCTGCGTGAGTTCGATTTCGGACGCTGGGAGGGGCTCACGTGGGACGAGATCCTCGCGCACGACCCGGAACTTGCGCGCCGTCCTCGCAACGCGGCGCGCTACTACCGGCCGGCCGGCGGTGAATCGTTCGAGCAAGTTCGGCGGCGCGTGCGAGCGTTTCTCGACGATTTGATCGCGAAGGGCGAATCGCCGGTCGCCGTCGTGACGCACGCGGGAGCGCTGCACGCGTTTTGCGCGGAGCTGGAGCTGGAGACCACGCGATTCTCGCCGGGCGGGATCACCCGCGTCGCGATCGGCGAAGACCGAGCGCGTCTCCTCAGACTGAACGATGTGGGTCACCTCGGTGTCGCGAACTAGTCGCAGCGTCGCGCTCTCGCTTATGTTCGCGTTCGCCGGCGCATGCGCCCAAGCGCAGACGCGTTCCGTCGTGGCGGGGCACTTTAACGTGCCCCGCGTGCGGCCGAGCCCCGCTTCCAGCGCTAGCGCCGACGCTGTAAGCAACGGCGGCTTCGAGTCCGGAAAGCTCGACGGCGGCTGGTTTGAGTGCGGCGACGTGCCCGCCTACGTTACGCGCGAGCATCCGCACTCCGGCACCTACGAGGAATATTCCGGAACGCTGACCGGCGCGAGCGAGCCGCTGGGCAACTCGGGCGTCTGTCAGTCGGTTGCGATTCCGGCGGGCGCCGTGTTGACGGCGTACCTGTATCAGCTCTCGGACGAGGCGAACACGAGCTTCGCGTATCAAGAGGCGGATCTACTCGACGATCGCGGCAACGTGGTGGTCAATCTGTACAAGACGGCCAACTACAAGCCGGCATGGGTGCGCGGCACCTGGAACCTCGGCGCATACGCCGGCCATACCTATTGGCTCTACTTCGGCGTGCACGGCGACGGTTACGCAAAGCTCGCCACCGAACAGTTCGTGGACGATGTCACGCTGACAGGCAGCGCATCGCCGAAAGGCGAATAAGCGCGCCATGGAATTCCCGAACCAGACGCCCGAACCGGAACACAGCGAACAGCGACGCACGGCGCGCACGCTCTTTTGGATCGGCTTTGGCGTCGGCGTGGCCGTCCTCGGCACGGGCCTCGCGTACACGGCGATCCGGATCGCCTCCATCGGCCGGCGCGAGGATCCGACGACGCAGCGCATTCAGGAATTGATCGACGAAGCCAACTCTCTGCTCAAGGCGCTCGACGAGCAGCGACACAGCGCTTAAGCGCTCACCCGCGCTCCGCGTGGGAGCCGAACTCGAGCTTCTCTTCACGGATCTGTTGAGCAACGGGCAAGGTGTCGCTCGCGCCGGCGAGATGGCCGTCTTTTGCTTCGGCCCGCTCCCGCATGAGCGCGCGCGCGTCCGCATCTCGGAGGTGAAGCGGCGCTATGCGGTTGGGGAGATGATCGAGCGACTCTCCGATTCGTCCGATCGCGCCGAGCCGTTTTGCCGCGTTTTCGGGGAGTGCGGCGGATGTCAGGTTCAGCACCTGGCCTATCCCGCTCAGCTCGCGTGGAAACAGGGGATCGTGCGCAACGCGCTTGCGCGCATCGGCGGATTGAATGCCGTCGTCGGCGAGACGATCGGGATGAGCAACCCCCGCGCGTATCGCAACAAGATGGCGCTCGTCGTGGACCACGCCGCCGCGCAGGCGCGGCTCGGCTTCTACCGCCAGCGCTCGCACGACGTCGTGCCGATCGATACGTGCCCCGTCGTCACACCGCAGCTCGACGCTACGCTTGGCCGCATCGAAGCGCTGAGCGCAAGCGACCCCGTGAAGCACATGCTCGCCGACGCGCGGCACATCGTCGCGCGCAGCGCTCGCACGACCGGTCAGGTGGTCGTGAGCGTGACGACCGAGCGACAGTCGCGCGGAGCCGCGCAAGCCGCGCGGCTCCTCGTGGAAGAGGCGCCGTGGATCGTAGGGGTCACTAACTCCTTCGACCTCAGCAGCGCCAACGCGATCGCGGGCCGGAATCATCGCGTGCTGTGCGGCACGCCAGAGATCGAAGAGGAGATCGGCGGCGTGCGCTACCGCGTGTCGGCGGGCTCGTTCTTTCAGATCAACGCCGAGATGGTCGGACGCATTTTCGAGTTTTTGTCGCAGCGGCTCGGCGAACCGGGCTCGCTCGTCGATCTGTATTGCGGAATCGGCACGTTCGCGCTGTTCTTCGCGAAGCGTGGCTGGAACGTCGTGGGCGTCGAGGAGAATGCACGGGCCGTCGCCGAGGCCGTTGCCAATGCGCGTCTCAACGGGCTGGAGTCGCGCGCGGCTTTCGTCGCCGCCCGGGTGGAGACGGCGCTCGGGACGCAGCCGCTGCGATCGGCGCTGCGCCGGGCGCCGACCGTGTTCCTGGATCCGCCGCGCAAGGGATGCGACGACGTGACGCTTGCGGCGATCGCGCGAGCGCGGGTGCCCCGTCTCTGGTATCTTTCCTGCGATGCCGCGACCCTCGCACGGGATTTGAAGTTCCTGGCAGCCAAGGGCTACCGCCTCGAAATCGTGCAACCATTCGACATGTTTCCACAGACCGGCCACGTCGAGACGCTGGTCCTCCTGGAGTACTCCGACCTTGTCAGCCGATAGCATCGACATTCGTTACGTCGCCAAACTCGCGCGCATCGCTCTGACCGACGAGGAGGTCGAGCGCTTCGGAAAACAGCTCGGCGACTTGCTGGGCCACGTTGACGCGCTCGCGGAGCTCGACGTCTCGAACGTCGCCGCGACCGCGCAGGTCGTCGAATCGCGTAACGTGACGCGGGACGACGTCCCGCAGCCGTGCCTCGATCGCGAGCGCGTGCTGGCCGAGGCGCCGCAGCGGCAGGGCCCGTTCTTCCGCGTTCCGCGGATCCTCGCGGAGTAGACGAAGATGGCAGCCGAGCTGATCGAACGCAGCGGCGCGGAGATCGCGGCCGACGTGCGCTCCGGCCGGGTCAGCGCGGTCGAGGTCGCGGAGGCGACGCTCGCCCGAGTGCGCGACGTCGACGGACTCTTCGGCAGCTATTTGACGGTGTTGGGCGACCTGGCGCTCGTGCAGGCGGCGAGCGTCGACGAACGCGTCCGCCGGAGCGAGTCGCTGCCGCTCGCGGGCGTGCCGATCGCCGTGAAAGACAACATGTGTCTCGACGGCACGCGCACGACGGCGGGCAGCAAGATCCTCGAACACTGGATCGCGCCGTATACGGCGACGGCCGTCGCGCGCATGCTCGCCGCGGGCGCCGTTCCGATCGGCAAAAGCAACTGCGACGAGTTCGCGATGGGCAGCTCGTGTGAGAACTCGGCGCTCGGCGTGACGCGCAATCCCTACGATCCGTCGCGCGTTCCCGGCGGATCCAGCGGCGGTTCCGCCGCCGCCGTCGCGGCGTACGAGGCCGTCATCGGTCTAGGCAGCGACACCGGCGGATCGATCCGCGAGCCCGGCGCGTTCTGCAACCTGATCGGATTCAAGCCGACGTACGGGCGCGTGTCGCGCTACGGCCTGATCGCGTTCTCTTCCAGCCTCGATCAGATCGGGCCGCTGACACGCACGGTCGAAGACGCGGCGCTCGCCTACGATGCGATGGCCGGTTTCGATCCGATGGATGCGACCTCGATCGACTCGCCGGTCGCCGCTACGGCCGACGCGCTTCGCACCGACCTCCGCGGCCTGCGGATCGGCATCGTCAAGGAATTCGATACGGCGGCGCTCGGGGACGGCATGGACGCGCTCTATCGCGCCGCGTATCGCGACCTAGAAAGCCTCGGCGCGCAGCTCGTCGAGGTCTCGCTGCCGACGGCGGACTACGGCGTCGCGACGTACTATCTGATCGCGCCCGCGGAGTGCTCGTCGAACCTGGCGCGCTTCGACGGCGTGCGCTACGGCTTACGCGTCGACGGCGACGACGTGCGGCAGATGTATGACCGGACGCGCGCCGCCGGCTTCGGACCCGAGGTGAAGCGCCGGATCTTGATCGGGACGTACGCGCTCTCGAGCGGCTACTACGACGCGTACTATCTCCGGGCGCAGAAAGCGCGTACGCTGATCGCTAGCGACTTCGAGCGCGCCTTTGCGGCATGCGATCTGATCGCGTGCCCGGCGACGAGCTGCCCCGCGTTTGAGTTTAACGCAAAGAGCGATCCGTACAGCATGTATCTGATGGACTACTACACAATTCCGATGTCCCTCGCGGGGCTGCCCGCGCTCTCGGTTCCGTGCGGATGGACCACGCCCGCGGGCGGAAGCATCCCGATGCCGATCGGGCTGCAGCTCGCGGGGCCGGTGTTTTCCGAGCGGCTCTTGCTCGGCGCGGCGCACGCATACGAGCAGGCGACTCGGCACGCGCGGGCGCACAAGCCCGCGTCGGGGGTGAGCGCGTGAGCGGCGAGTACGAAGCCGTCATCGGCATCGAATGCCACGTCGAGCTGAAGACGGAAACCAAGATGTTTTGCGGTTGCCGCAATGAGTTCGGGGGCGAGCCAAACACGAAGACCTGCCCCGTGTGCCTCGGCATGCCCGGCGCGTTGCCCGTGCCCAACGCTAAAGCGATCGAGCTGATTCTGAAGACAGGCGCTGCATTCGGCGCGGAGATCCCCGCCTTTTCGAAGTTCGACCGGAAGAATTACTTCTACCCGGACATGCCCAAGAACTATCAGATCTCGCAGTACGACATGCCGCTGACGGTCGGGGGCGCGGTCAAGTATTGGATGGAGGACGGCACGATGCGGGAGTGCCGCCTCACGCGCATCCATTTAGAAGAGGATACCGGCAAATCGACACACGCAGGCTCCGGCGATGGGCGCATCGCCGGCAGCGCGTACTCGCTCGTTGACTTCAATCGCGCCGGAGTGCCGCTGATGGAATGCGTCTCGGAGCCCGAGCTGAACAGCGCGGCGGAGGCGATCGCTTATCTCGAGGCGCTGCGTCGGACTCTGCTGGCGCTCGGCGTCAGCGACGTCAAGATGGAGGAAGGCTCGCTGCGCTGCGACGCCAACGTCTCGGTCCGTCCGGCCGGCTCGAACACCCTCGGCACGAAGGCGGAGATCAAGAACATGAACTCGTTTCGTTCGGTCGAGCGCGCGATCGCGAGCGAGATCGACCGGCAGGTCGCGTTGCTGCGCGCCGGCCAGCGCGTCGTACAAGAGACGCGCGGCTGGGACGAGATCAACGGCGTCACGCACTCGATGCGCAGCAAAGAAGAGGCGCACGACTACCGCTACTTCCCGGATCCCGATCTCGTGCCGCTAGAGATTGAGCGCAGCGACGTCGAGCGCATCCAAGAGGGCCTGCCCGCGCTGCCGTGGCAGCGCTTCGAGCGCTACACGAAGTCGTACGGCATGGACGCGAAGCCGGCGAACCAGTTGATCGACAACCTCGCGCTGGCGGACTACTTCGACCGCGTCGTGGAACGCAGCCGCAACGCGCACCAGTCGAGCAACTTCGTGCTCGGCGACCTGTCGCGGCTCGCCAACGAGACCGGCGTGGCCGTGGCCGAGTCGCGCGTGGCGCCGGAGCAGCTGGCCGAGCTGATCGGGCTCGTCGAGAGCAAACGCGTGAACTCGAAGATCGCCAAGGAGCTCGTCGCGCGCATGTGGGAGGGTGGCGGCTCGCCCGCGGAGATGGTCGAGCGCGAGGGTCTCGCGCAGACGACCGACCGCGCGACGATCGAACGCTTTGTAGACGACGTGCTCGCCGCGAATCCGAGCGTCGTCGCCGACTATCGGGCCGGAAAGACCAACGTTGCGGGGTTTCTCATCGGCCAGGTGATGAAGGCGTCGCGCGGCAAGGCGGATCCCGCGCTCGTCAACGAGTTGGTGAGCGTTAAGCTCCAATCCTAAAAGCCCGCATAACACGATGAGCCTCGCCGACCCGCGGACCCTCGAGGCGATCGATTTCGCCGGTGTGCGCGAGCGCGTCGTGGGCTTAACGCACACCGAACGCGGCAAAGGCCTCGCGGCGCGGCTCTCGCCGCTGACGGATTTCGCCGACGTCCGCCGCGAGCAGCTGCGCACGGAGGGGCTGCGGTCGCTCGTGGCCGGCGGGGAACTCCACGTGATGCGCGCCGTCGACACCGCGCCGCTGACGGCGGCCGCCCAAGTCGGCCGCGCGCTAGCCGGGAGCGATCTCCGCGCCATCGGCGACGCTGTGGCCGCCGCGGCCTCGGCCCATCGCGCCGTCCGCGAACACGGCGATCTCGCCGGCGTCGTCGTGGCATACACGCCGCTGCACGAACTGCAGCGTTCCATCGTCGACGCGCTCGATGAGCGCGGCGTGGTGCTCGAGCGCGCATCACACGCGCTCGGGAGGATCCGCCGTAGCTTGGCGCAGGCGCAGGCAGACGCGCGCGATCGCATGAGCTCCATCCTCAATTCGTCCAAGAACGAGAAGGCGATCCAGGACCGCATCGTCACGGTTCGAGACGGGCGCTTTGTGATTCCGATCAAGGCCGAGTTCGCCGGCAGCCTGCCGGGCATCGTCCACGACACGAGTGCCAGCGGGCAGACGCTCTTCATCGAGCCGCTTGCCGCGCTCGAGGCGAACAACCGCGTGCGCACGCTACAGATCGAGGAAGAGCGCGAGGTGCGGCGCATTCTCGAGGCGCTCTCCGCGGACGTTGGGCGCAACGCCGCCGCGATCGAGGCCAACGTCGAGATGCTCGCGGTCGTCGATCTCTTGGCGGCCAAGGCCGAGCTCGCGCAACGCACCAGCGCCGTGCCCCCCGAGTTGACCGACAACGCCGTGCTCACGATCCAGCGCGGGCGCCATCCGCTGCTCGGCGAACGCGCGGTTCCGCAGTCGCTCGCCATCGACGACGCGACGCGTCTGCTCGTGATCAGCGGTCCCAACATGGGCGGAAAGACCGTCGCGTTAAAGATGGCGGGCCTCTTCGTGGTGATGGCCTACTGCGGCATGCAGCTGCCCGCCGCAAGCGGCACGCGCATCGGCCGCTTCGAGCGGCTGATTGCAGACATCGGTGACGAGCAGTCGCTGGTAGCCAACGCCTCGACGTTCTCGGCGCACCTCCAACGCATGCGCGAGATCCTCGATGGGGCCGGCGCGCGGACGCTCGCGGTCGTCGACGAGATCGGCGGCGGAACCGAACCCAGCGCGGGTGCCGCGCTCGCCCGCGCCATGCTGGAGCGGCTGCTCAAGTGCGGCGCGCGGGCGCTCGTCTCGACGCACTCGATCGAGCTCAAGCTGTTCGCGCATTCCACTCCGGGGGTCGCGAACGCAAGCGTGCGATTTGATCCACAGACGTTCGCGCCGACGTTCGAGCTGGACGTGGGCACGCCTGGCCAGTCGCTGGCGTTTCCGCTCGCCGAGCGCCTTGGGATCGATCCGCAAATCGTGGAGCGCGCAGCCGCACTGCTCGAACACCGCGAACGCGACTACGAGGCCGCGCTGGCCGAGCTCGCCGCGCGCAACGCCGAGCTGCGCGAGGCGCGCTCCGGCCTGGAAACCGAACGCCGCGAGGCGTCGGGCGAGCTCGAGCGCTTGCGCGGCGAACGCGCGGAGCTCGAGACGCAGCGGCGCCGTTTCGCTACAAGGGCTGAGGAGCGACTGCAGCAGAGCTTGCGCGACTTCGTTCGCGAGCTGCAGCGGCGCGCAGCGGAGTCCGGCGGCGACTCCGAGCGCAAGCGCAAGGGCAAGGTGAGCTCGTCGCAGGCCGCCCTGCTCGCCCAAACCATCGAAGCGATGCGCCGCGACCTCGGGATCGTGCCGGACGAACGCAAAGCTTCGGACGATCATACTTTTGAACCCGGCGACCGCGTGCGCATCCTCTCGCTCAATCAAGAGGGCGTCGTCGCGGAGGATTACGGTGAGAGGTTGCTCGTTTCGGTCGGTTCAATGAAGATGCTGGTGGAGAAGATCGACGTTGGGCGCGAGGCCTCGGCCGTTACGGCCGCCGGGAGCGCCGGCGCCGCGAGCGCGCGGTTGAGCGCCGCCGCGCGCACGTCGGAGGCACTGGACGTGCGCGGCAAGCGCTACGCCGAGGCGGAGCCGCTGGTCGAGCGCTGGATCGACGACGCGTTGCTCGCGGGCAACTCGCCGCTGCGCCTGATCCACGGTAAGGGAACCGGCATGCTCGGACGCGGCCTGCAGGAGTATCTGCGCGCGCATCCGGCTGTGAAGAGCCTGCGCTACGGCAACGAAGACGAAGGCTCGACCGGCGTCACGATGATCGAGCTGCGCACGTGAGCCACGCGGCCGACGCGCTGCTGGACGGTTTCGAGCACGTCGAAACGAGCGCGGAGTTCCGCGAGCGTCTAGCGACGGGCAGGCCGCTGCGCGTCAAGCTGGGCATCGATCCGACCAGTGCCGACCTGCACCTCGGCTTCATGGTCGTTCTGCATCAGCTCGCGCTGTTCGCGGAGGCCGGGCACCGGGTCACGCTGATCATCGGCGATTTCACGGCGCGGATCGGTGATCCGAGCGGCCGGAACGTGACCCGTCCGCAGCTGACGCGCGACGAGATCGAAGCGAACATGCAGACCTACCGCGAACAGGCGGGCAAGGTGCTAGATCTGGAGCGCGTCGAGCTGCGCTACAACTCGGAGTGGCTCGATCGGCTCTCGCCTTCGGACTTCGTGAAGCTGCTCGCTAAGACTACGGTCGCGCAGATGCTCGAGCGCAACGACTTTCGCGAGCGTTACGACGCCGGCGTCGCGATCTCGCTCCACGAGCTGCTCTATCCGGTCGCGCAGGCGTACGATTCGGTCGCGATCGAAGCCGACGTAGAGCTGGGCGGTACGGACCAGCTCTTCAACCTGCTGCTGGGGCGCCAGTACCAGCGCGAGTTCGGGCAGCTTCCGCAGATCTGCGCGACGGTGCCGCTGCTCGTCGGTCTGGACGGCGAGAAGAAGATGAGCAAGTCGCTCGGGAACTACGTCGGCGTCGCGGAGGCGCCCAGCGATCAGTTCGGCAAGCTCATGAAGATCTCGGACGAGCTCATGCCGATCTACGCGCGGCTGGCCGCGTTCCGCTCGAAGTTCGACAGCGCCAAGCTCGCGACGGATCTGGCCGCGGGACGTGCTAATCCGATGGAAGAGAAGAAGCGCCTCGCGGAAGAGATCGTGACGCGCTACCACGGGGCGCCGGCCGCGGCGGGCGCGCGCGAATTCTTCGAGCGGACCGTCCAGCGCAAGGAAATCCCGACCGAATCGCTGCCCGAAATCGATTTGGGCGAGTGCAAGCGCGTCGCAGAGGTCGTCGTGAAGGCGGGCTTTGCCGAGAGCCGCCGCGCGGCGGAGCGGCTGATCTCGGGCAACGCCGTGAAGATCGACGGACGACCGGTGAGCGATCCGAACGCGCCGTGGTTGGCCGCGGCTCCCGCCGTGCTGTCGGTGGGCTCGCGCCGGTTTGCGCGGGTGCTGCCTCGGCGCTAGACGCGCGCCAGCAGCTCCTCGACCTCGGAGGTGGTGAAGAAGTAGCGCAACTTGCAATACTCGCAGGTCGCTTCGGTGCCGTCGCGTTCTCGCGACAGCCGCAACAGCTCGTCGGCGCCGAGGCCCAAGAGCACGGCTTCGACCTTCGCGCGGCTGCACCGACAGGCGAATCGCACGGCCATCTCGTGCTGGGATTGTAGCTTCCAATCGCCCGCGAGCTCGTGCAGCAGTGCGCCCGCATCGGCGCCGTTCGCGATCAGCTGCGTCACGGGCGGCATCAAGGCCGCGCGCCGTTCCAGCTCGGCTAGCGCGCGTTCGTCGGTACCCGGCAGCGCTCGCGCGAGAACTCCGCCGGCTGCAACGACGCCGTCCGGATTGGCCAGCACGCCGATTGCGACGACGCTGGGTATCTGCTCCGACTGAGCGAGATACACCGCGAGATCCTCGGCGATCTCGCCCGAGCGAAGCGGAACCACGCCAACGTACGGCTGCCCGATTTCACTCGAGCGCGTAACCTGAAGCGATCCCTTCCCGACCGCCCCCGAGACGTCAAACTTACCGCGTGCGTCGATCGGAAGATCCACCCGCCCGTTTTGCGCGTATCCGCGCGCGGCGACCGTGCGCTCATCTAATAACCACGCCTCGGCCGCCAGCGTTCCGAGCGGGCCGCTCCCCGCGATCTGCAGCGAGATGCGCTCGTTGCCTTTCAGCTGGGCGCCGAACAGCGCAGCACCCGTGGTAAGGCGCCCCACGGCGGCGGTCGCCGTGGGCCAGAGGTCGTGCCGGTCGCGGATCTCTACGACCAGATCGGTAGTGATCGCGGCGACGAGGGCGACTGCGGCGTCGGGCGCGGATGCTGCGAACAGCGTATCGGGCATGAGGGGCGTCTGATTCGGAGGCCCGCGCTTTTCCTCCAAAGAAGCGAACTCGATGCGCGTTCTCGTGTTGCACGGACCAAACCTCAACCTGCTCGGCGAACGCCAGCCGGAAATCTATGGGACGGAGACCCTCGCCGAAGTGAACGCTACGATCGCACAGGAAGCGAAAATGCTCGACCTAGAGGTCCGCTGCGAGCAGTATAACTCGGAGGGCCGGATCATCGACGCTCTCCACGCCGCGAGGGGCGCGTACGCGGGCGTCGTCATCAACCCGGGCGCGTACGCGCACTACTCGTACGCAATCGCGGACGCGATCGCGGCGATCGGCATTCCCGTCGTAGAAGTGCATCTTTCGAACATCGCGGCGCGCGAGGCGTTCCGGCGGACCAGCGTGACGGCGGCCGCCTGCCGCGGGACCGTCAGCGGGCTGGGAGCGCGCGGGTACGTCTCGGCGCTGCGTGCGCTGTCCGAAATCATTTCCGCGTAGGGCCGGCGGGTGCGGGAGGAGGGCACATTCGGCCTGCGTATATCCCGGGGGCGGAGGAGATCCGACTTGACGAAGGCCGACGTAGTTGATGCGGTAGCCACAGAGGCAGCTCTGTCGAGGCGTCAGGCTGGTCAGATAGTGGACTTCATCCTAAATGAAATTCAAGGAGCGTTGCAAAAGGGCGACCGCGTCGCGCTGAACCCGTTCGGAAGTTTCGTCGTTCGCGCGCGTCAGGCGCGCGAGGGGCGCAATCCGAAAACCGGTGAGAAGATACAAATCGCCGCGCGCAACGTGCCGGCGTTTGTCGCCGGGAGCTCCTTGAAGGATGCGGTCGGCGGCCACGCATCGCGTGCGAAGAAGCCGATGAAAAAATCGAACGGGCTGTAGCGAAGCTTGGTTATCGCGCTAGTCTGGGGGACTAGAGATCGCTGGTTCGAATCCAGTCAGCCCGACCACCTAAAAACCCTTACTGAGTAAGGGTTTTTTATGCCGGTCGGCACCGCTCCAAAAGCCATGCGGGTAAGCCATATGGGTAACTGTGTGGGTAGCGCTAGTCCAAGAGACTAGAGATCGCTAGTTTGTGCTAAGGCAGTCAGACCGTACAAACACCTTATGCCATAACGCTTTTTCGCACGGTCGGGCCCCAGCCTGCGAGGCTTAGCCCCAACGCCGGCTATCGCGATGCGGCCTCGCGGGCCCGGGTGACGGGAGGAATGCGCAGGACAATCTCGTCGTTATGGAGTCAATGCGAAGACGGTTCCGCAGCCGCGGTGATGATCGCACTTCAAACTCCCGCCGCTGGGCGTCGTCCCATAAAGAGTACCGTTGACATCGATCATGGCGGTATCGGGGTTCTCCCCATCGGAGCCCCCAAGGAAGTAGTGGAGCGTCGTCAGATAGCCGGCCGTGGTAACGCTGTAAACGACTCCGCAACTGTCGCCGCACTGCCCGCCGGCCTCTGTCGTGCCGTACATGGTCCCCCTCACTTCTACCAAACCGCCCAACGGATAATACGGACCGTCGCTGGCTGGAACGAAGCTGTGCAGCACCTTCTCCTTGCCGGTAGTGGTAATACTGTAAACGACTCCGCAGCCCAAGTAAAAGGACGTCCCACACGGCGTGCCGCCGCCAGTTTTCGTCGTGCCGTACAGGGTGCCGTTCACGTCGATCAGCCCCGCGGTGGGGCTCGCTCCGTCCGGCGAGTTGCTGAAGCTATGCAGCACTTTCTCGGTACCGGTTGTGGTTATGCGATAAACCGTTCCGTGGCCGGATGAACCGCCCGTGAACGTCGTGCCGTACAAAGTACCCTTCACGTTGATCAAGCCCGAGATTGGCCACGCCCCGTCGGGGCTGCCACCGAAACTGAAGAGCACTTTTTCCGAGCCGCTCGTGCTAATGCTGTAAACGGTTCCGCAGCCCAGAAAGCTCTCACAGTTTGCGCCGCCATATTTCGTCGTGCCGTACAAAGTGCCATTGACGTCGATCAAACCCGCGAGCGGGGCATATCCGTCGTCGGATGAGCTATCAGCGAAGCTATGGAGCATCGTCTCGGTTCCGGTCGTGCTAATTCTGTACACGGTCCCGCAGCCAAGATCAGGGCATCCGCCACCGCCGTATTCGGTCGTGCCATATAGCGTGCCGTTCACGTCGATCAAATTCCCGGCCGGGTTGGCCCCGTCGGAGCTGCCGCCATGGAAGCTGTACAGGACTTTCTCCGTGCCAGTGGTGCTCACACGGTAAACGGTCCCGCACCCACCCGCGCATCCGTTGCCCCCGCCGTAAGTCGTTCCATAAAGTGTCCCGTTTACGTAGGTCAGGGCCGATTCGGGGTACCTTCCGTGAAGTTGGCCCTCATGGAACGAGTAGAGCACCTGATAGGACGACGCACTCATGCGATGCACGGTGCGAGCCGGCGCGACCCCCAGCGCGTGCGTCATCGCGCTTGACGCACCGATCGGCGGCTGCGATCCACCGCATCCTGCGAGCAATGCCGCAGCAGCGCCGATGCTGGACGCATAGCGGCCAAGTCCCAAGCTTCTCATCTGCCCTGCTCCTCGCTCCGTGAACGCCACGGTGCCTGGCATCGTTTCGGCCTAGCGCGGCTGAGCCCCCGCGGCGGCCAAGTCGCTTCGCGATCTCTGCTGTTTTGCCGCTATGCGATCGGCGCCGCGATACCGCGCAGCGCGCCAAAGCCACCGTCAGCTTGGAACTGGTAGTCTCCCTGGCACTCCATTAAAACACGCAGGTCGGAATCGAACCACACGTCCATGAATTTCGTACCGGATAGCGGCCACGCCTCGAATGCGGGCGTGCTTGAGGGCAAACCGCCGAACATTGCCGACGCCCTACAGTTACGACCCGACCAAGTAGAGGGCGCCGCTTTCCATATGGGTAACCGTATGGGCTGTAGGGTCAGAACAGGTTCAAGATATGGCCCGCATGGAGTCGATTTTTCGAGGAAATGCGTAAGCTCCGCACGACAAGAACCGCCTGGGGGACTAGAGATCGCTGGTTCGAATCCAGTCAGCCCGATTCTCTTGATGTAAGGTTGCGCGTCGCATGAAAATTGGGACGCTGGAGATGAAGATCTCGCGGGTCGAGGGATTCCAGGTGCGCATTCGCACGGCCGACGGGCGCGACATCCGCTCCGATCGCGAGGGCATGCCTCCCTGGCCGTACGAGATCGGAGCCCGGGACCGCTGGTCGGTCGCGCGCTGGAAACAGGAACGTTTTGTGAGCCTCTATCCGGGTTTTGGCGTCGACGTGCTCGACGGTAACGGCGACATCATCGAGTTCGGACAGACGCTGCTGGAAACCGTGCGCGACAGCTACGACTGACGCCGCTGACGCATCGTTCCGAAACTCATTCGAACCCGAGTTTGCGCAGCAGCGCGGCCACGGCAGTATCCAAGTCACCGATTCCGGTCGCGATGTCCGCGAACTCCGCGACGATGCCGTAGTGGCGCATCTCCTGCGCGAACTCAGGATCGTCCCGCTCGACCGCCGTCATGGTGCGGATTAACGTTCTTAACCGTTCGTTGAGCGCCGCCGCGCGCCGCATCACGAGATTCACCTCGTCCTGAGCCGAAACCATACCAAAGTTAATTTCTTTCGCGTCGCTCCGTTCCTTGCGGCGAGGTTGCCGTCGCCGGTGTGGCCAAGAAGCACAAAGCCATGAGCTTAGGACCAGCGCCTATCGCCGCGCGCCAAGGCGCGTTTTTATTCGCGCTGGCGGCCGCCGTCGCGGCGCTCATGGCCTGCGGCGGTGGTATCGCAGGCCGGCCCCCCGCTCCACCGCTCATCCCCGAACTAAGCAGCGAACGAAACGGCGGCACAGAAGCGCGGACGATCCCGATCAAGCACGTCGTCATCGTGATTCAAGAAAACCGCAGCTTCGACAACTTATTCGCGACATTTCCCGGAGCGGACGGCGCGACGAAGGGAAAGGCGGCGGCGATGCCTCCCGCGATCCGGCACAGCTGCTCTCCGCCGATCACGAAACCGACAACGGTCCCCCTGAAGAAGGTGCCGCTCGCGGCGCGGCTCGACATCGATCACATTTACAGGGGCTACTTGAAAGAGCTCGACCATGGAAAGATGGACGGCTTCGACTTGATCGGCTCGGGTTCCAACGGCAGCAGTGGGCCCGCCTGCTTGTACGCGTACCAATACGTGAACCCCGCCGACGTCGTGCCGTACTGGGACATCGCCCGGCAGTATGTGCTGGCCGATCACACATTCCAGACGCAAGGGAGCTCGAGCTTCACCGCGCATCAGGACTTGATCGCCGGCGGCACGCAGATCTCGCCGACGCAGGCGATCATCGACAATCCGACCTATTTCCCATGGGGCTGCGATGCGAACAAGACCATCCGCACGTCGGTCATCGAGAGGTACAGCGGCAAGGTCTATGCCGATGGACCCTTCCCGTGCTTGAACTACGAAACGATGCGCGATCTGCTCGACGCCAAGAGCATCTCCTGGAAGTTCTACGCGATGCCAGTTCGCAAGGGCGTCGGCGGCCCAGGAATCTGGAGCGCCTTCGACGCGATCCGCGCGGTGCGCTACAGCCCGGAGTGGCACACCAACGTTACGCGCAGCAGCAATGAGTTTTTCGCAGACGTCTCGCACGACAAGCTCCCCGACGTGGCGTGGATCACGCCCGACGCCGTCAACTCCGACCACCCCGCCGAACCGAGCGACACTGGCCCGTCGTGGGTCGCATCGATCGTCAACGCGGTCGGGCGCAGCCGGTATTGGAACTCTACCGCGATCGTCGTCGTTTGGGATGATTGGGGCGGGTTTTACGATCACGTGCAGCCGCCGCACCCGCGCGACTGGCAGGGTGGGCCCGGGTTCCGGGTGCCGATGCTGATCGTGTCACCCTACGTCAAACCGCACGTCGACCACACCGTGTACCATTTCGGGGGAATCTTGCACTTCATCGAAAACGTCTGGACCCTCGGGTCGCTCGGCAACGACGACACGTCGACCAGCATCGGCACAGCGTTCGATTTCCGGATGCCGGCGCGGAAGTTCAAGGTGATCCCGTCGAAGTATTCGCTCGAGTTTTTCCAACATCAGAAGCCCTCGGGCCTCGCGCCCGACACCGAATAGAACGGAGAGCCTCATGCGCCGGCTAGCACCCCATCTTTGGATCTGCGGACTCGTCGCCGGAATCGGCCTGAGCGGCTGCGGCGGAGCCGCTTCCTCGCTGCCGGGCGGCGGCGCGCCGCCGCTGCAACAAAAGACGCCCAGCTCCGGCAGCACGCCGATACAGCACGTCGTGTTCATCGTGCAGGAGAACCGCAGCTTCGACAACCTCTTCGCCGACTTTCCGGGCGCCGACGGCGCGACGCGCGGACGCATGAAAGTAAAATACCAGGGCAAGTATCACGACATCTGGGTTCCGTTGCAGGCGCACGCGCTCGTGAACGGCTTCGACATCCAGCACTGTCACACGGCGTTCCTCACCGACTACGACAACGGCAAGATGGACGGCTTCGGCCAGGTAAGCAGAGGCGCGTGCGGCACGCAGGGCAAGCCGGCAGGCAAGGCGGTCTATCAATACGTCGAACCGTCGCAGATCGCGCCCTACTGGTTCATCGCGAACGAGTGGGGCCTGGCCGATCACATGTTCCAGAATCAGGGCAGCGGCAGTTTCATCGCGCACCAAGACCTGATTCGCGGCGGCAGCCGGATCAACACTAGGTACAGCCTCGTCGACAATCCCAACGTCATGCCCTGGGGCTGCGACGCGGGTGGGGGCCATACGTCGCTCATCACGCTGAAGGGCAAGTATCTGCCGTACGTGCAGAAAGGCCCGTTCCCGTGCACGAACAAGTTCCCGTCATCGTCGTATTACGAAGTGATCAGCGACCTACTCGATAAAGCCGGCGTGAGCTGGCACTACTACTCGCCCTGCTTCAAGGGTTATAATCCGAACAATTGCGACCAGAGCTGCCCGGCCCTCTGTTCGGGCGGAATCCTCAACGCGTTCGACGTCATCGCTCGCGTCCGCTACGGCGCCGAGTGGGGAACGAACGTGTCGATGCCCGAGACGAACCTCTTCACCGACATCAGCAGCGGGAATCTCGCTGCCGTCTCGTGGGTCATCCCATCCGATGCCAACTCCGATCATCCTGGAGAAGGATGCGGCTGCGACACCGGGCCGTCGTGGGTGGCGAGCATCGTCAACGCGATCGGTCAGACGAACTATTGGAACTCGAGCGTCATCGTCGTTCTATGGGACGATTGGGGCGGCTTCTACGACCACGTCGCACCAGACGAGTCGCCCGGGTGGGGCGGCAACGGCTTCCGGATCCCGATGCTGGTGCTTTCGCCGTACGTGAAGATCGGCGCGGGAAGTAAGGGCGGTTACGTCTCGTCAACGCCGTACTCGTACGGCAGCCTGCTGCGCTACGTCGAGGACAACTGGAACCTCGGACGCCTCGGCACGTCAGACTCGACCGCTAATAGCATCAGCGATATGCTCGACTACACCCAAAAACAGCGCGGGTTCACGACGATTCCGTCGCAGCACTCGATAGAGTACTTCAAACGTCAGAAGGCTACACCCCAACACGGTGACCCCGAGTAAGCTCTCACCCCTGAGGGCGCCAGCGATCGCCGCGGCGCTGGCACTCGCCGGCTGCGGTGGTGCGCGCCAGGTATTGCCGTCGATGCAGAGCGGCGCGATCTTGCAGAATCTCGACGCGACTGGCGCGGGCAAGATCAAGCACGTCGTCTACATCGTGCAGGAGAACCGCAGCTTCGACAATCTCTTTCAGGGGTTTCCCGGCGCGGACACCGTTCCGGAAGGCAAGCTTTCGAACGGAACGACCGTCAAGCTCGTGCCCGTCAAACTCGAAACGACGTACGACATCGACCACTCGGCCACGGCGATGTTCCAGGCGTGCGACGGAACCGGACACCTTCCCGGCACGAAGTGCCGAAACGACGGCTTCAACCGGGAGCAGACCTTCGGCGCGCCGCGCTCCCTCAAGTATCCGGAGTACGTCTACGTCCCGCACGACGAGTCCCAGCCGTACTTCGACATGGCGCACGAGTGGGTCGTCGCGGACCGTATGTTCCAGTCGCATCTCGATGAGAGCTTCGTCGGCCATCAGTACATCATCGCGGCGCAGGCCGCGTCGAGCGTGAACCTGCCGGACGGGTTGTGGGGCTGCCCGGGCAGCAGCTCCGACCGGGTTCGAACGATCAAACTCGATCGTCGCTATGGGCCCACCCAAAGGCCGTGCTTCGACTATCAGACGCTCGGCGACGAGCTCGACAAGGCGAAGCTGAGTTGGAAGTTCTACACGAGCCGCTACGGCAGCTCGGACAGCGGCGACGGCAACTGGTGGTCGAGCTATCAGGCCGTGAACCACATCTACAACGGTCCGGACTGGGGCAAAGACGTGATGTCGCCGGCAAAGCGCTTCCTGGTCGACGTGCCGAACGGTAAGCTCGCGAACTTCACGTGGATCACGCCGATCTGCAGTAACTCGGACCACGTGAACTGCGGCGGCGGTTACGGACCGTCGTGGGTCGCCGCACTCGTCAACGCCGTCGGCGAGAGCAAGTTTTGGGACTCGACCGCGATCTTCGTGCAGTGGGACGATTGGGGCGGACTCTACGATCACGTCCGGCCGCCCTTCAGGGACTACGACGGCCTCGGCTTCCGCATTCCGCTGCTCGTGATCTCGCCCTACGCAAAGCGCAACCACGTGTCGCACGTGCAGTACGAAACGACCAGCGTGCTGCGCTTCGCCGAGAACCTGTTCGGCCTGGACCAGCTCGCCGCCGCGGACCGGCGCGCGACGTCGCCGGCGGACGACTGCTTCGACTTCTCGCAGAAGCCGCGCAAGTTCGTGCGCATCAAGGCACCCGAGGGCAGAGAGTTTTTCCTTCACCAGCGCGACGAGTATAGCGCTCCCGACTATGAGTAAGCCTCAAGGATGACTAAACGACTACCGGCACTTGCAATTGTGCTCGCCCTTTTCGGCTGCTCGTTCGGATCGCGACCGCTACCCGTCATGCAGAGCGCGGCCGCACTGCAAGACCTCGCGGGGACCGGCGCGGGGAAGATAGAGCACGTCGTCTACATCGTTCAAGAAAACCGCAGCTTCGACAACCTCTTCCAAGGCTATCCCGGAGCCGACACGGCCTCGGAAGGCAAACTCCGCAACGGGAAAACCGTCAAGCTCGTGCCCTTGAGCCTCACGGCGAAATACATCATCGATCACGGCTCGAAGGCGATGTTCGAGGCGTGTGACGGTACCGGCACGCTGCGCGGCACGGGTTGCCGCATGGACGGCTTCAACAAGGAGAAGGCGTACTTTTGGCCGGTGCAGATCAAGCATCCGCAGTACGTCTACGTGCCGCACTCCGAATCGGCGCCGTACTTCGCGATGGCGCACGAGTGGGTGTTGGCCGACCGCATGTTTCAGTCGCAGCTCGACGAGAGCTTCGCGGCGCATCAGTATATCATCGCGGCGCAGGCCGGACACAGCGTGAATCTTCCGGTGACGCTGTGGGGCTGCTACGGCGGAAGCTTCGACTCGGTTCCAACTCTCAAGCAAGACCGCACGATCGGACCGTCCGAGTCGCCCTGCTTCAACTATCGGACGCTGGGCGACGAACTCGATCGCGCCGGCCTATCCTGGCGCTTTTACACGAGCAAATATAACAGCCCGTCGAGCGGACAGGGCAGCTACTGGTCCGGCTATCAAGCAGTGCACCACATCCGCCACGGCCCGGATTGGAAGAAGGACATCATCACGCCGCAGACCCGCTTCCTCACCGACGTGGCTGCCGGCAAGCTCGCAAACTTCACCTGGATCACGCCGGTCTGCAACGACTCCGATCACGTCAACTGTGGCGGCGGATTAGGGCCATCGTGGGTGACGGCCCTCGTCAACGCCGTCGGCAACAGCAAGTTCTGGAATACGACGGCGATCTTCGTGCAGTGGGACGACTGGGGCGGCCTGTACGATCACGTCCCGCCGCCGCACAGAGGCTTCGACGGCTTGGGCTTTCGCGTTCCATTGCTCGTGATATCGCCCTACGCCAAGCGCGACCACGTGTCGCACGTGCAGTACGAGACCACGAGCGTGCTGCGCTTCGCCGAGGATCTGTTCGGACTCGATCAGCTCACCGTGGCCGACCGGCGCGCTACCTCGCCCGCAAAGGACTGCTTCGATTTCTCGCGGCCTCCGCGCAAGTTCATCCCGATCAAAGCACCTCAGGGCGAGGAGTTCTTCCTGGCACAGCCGCCCGACTACCGTCCCCCCGACGACGACTAAGCTCTACTCGCTGTCTATCGGCTCGTTCGACGGTGGCAAATGCTCGAAGTACTCGCGTGAATACGACGACGGAATCTTCGTGAACGTGCGCTGTTTCTGTGAGAAGTCGAACGAGTCGATGATGCTGTTGGCGCGCGTGTCGGTGGTGTTGAGGCGGCCGAGGCCCCAGATGTCCTCGACGAACTTGATGATGCTGCCGAACTCGTACTGCGTGTGTGAGATGTAGCCGGGCTTGCTGGGCACGGTCTCGCGCGCGTAGGGCGAGACGATCATCATCGGAACGCGAAATCCGAGGCCGCCCCAGTGGTCGAACGGCTGCGGCGGCTTCACCTCGTCGTAGAAGCCACCCCAGTCGTCCCAGGTGACGATGATCGCGGTCGAGCCCCAGTACGGGCTCAAACCGATAGCGTTGACGACGCTTGCGACCCACGACGGTCCTCCGGCGCCTGAGCCGCCGCCCGGATGATCGGAATACGGTGCGTCGGGTATCACCCACGAGACGCTGGGCAGTGTCCCGTTCGTGATGTCGTCGAAAATCTTCTTGTCGGGTGAAACGATGTTCGTCTTCCACTCCGGACCGTTGCGGACCGACGCGATCATGTCGAACGCATTCCACAGCGCACCGGCGCCGCCGAGCGTCGGCGTGTAGTACTTCCAACTGACCGACTTCGCGTCAAGCAGATCGGCCAGCGTCTTATAGTAGCTGCCCGATCCCGGAAACTTGTCGGTGCACGGGAACGGACCTTTCTTGGGCCCCTGGATGCCGCTGCCGGTCCAGACCAGCATGGAGGTCGTCGTGTTCGGCGGTGCGTTGCAGCCCCACGGCGTGCCGGTCGGAAAGTCGACCAACGCCTCGTCCTCCGCCGAATCGAACGTCGTGCCGCCGCGGATCAGATCCTGGTGTCCGGTGAAGCTGCCGCTGCCTTGCGTCTGGAACGTATGATCGGCGAGCACGTACTGCCCGGCGACGTCCCAGTACGGGCCGAGCTGCGCGGGAATCACGTACTGATACGAGTTGCGCCCCGCCTGCGGCGTGCATTTGCTGCCCTTGCCGCCGCTCTCCGTGCCGAACCCGTTCATCTTGCCGTCGTCGTAGTCTTTCAAGAACCCGCTGCGCGAATGCCCGAAGTCGCACGGCCAAATCAGTGGTTCCGGTTTCAAGCGAATGATCTTCTTGCCCATTTTGCCCCTCGTCGTCCCGTCGGCCCCGGGGAACGTCGCGAAGAGATTGTTGAAGCTGCGGTTCTCCTGGATCATGATGATGATGTGCGAGATTGGTATGCTGCCGCTCTTATGCGAACTTGATGGGGCCTGGAACGGCAATCCGCCGCCGCCGGCGCCTCCGCCGCAGGATGAAAGGACGAACGCTCCGGCGAGGAGTGCAATGCGAAAACGGCTCATGCGAAAAAGTTCTCCGCTATTCAGAGTCGAGGGGAATGTTCGAAGGCGCCTCGCGCTCGAAATACTCGAGCGGGTACGATGAGGGAATCTTCGTGAACGTGCGCGGCGGCTGCGTGAAATCGAACGAGTCGACGATGCTGTTGGCGCGGCCGTCGGTTGTCCCGAGTCGCGGCAGATCCCAGTTGTCCTCGACGAACTTCAGGATGCTGCCGAACTCGTAGTCCGTGGGAGAGATGTAGCCGGGCTTGCTCTTCGTCGCCTCGCGCGCGTACGGCGAAACGATGATACAGGGAACGCGGAAGCCCAAGCCGCCCCAGTGATCGAACTGCGACCCCCCGACCGGCGGCGGCGGCATGTTATCGTAAAATCCTCCCCAATCGTCCCACACGACGACGATCGCGGTGGAGTCCCACAGCGAACTCTGACCGATCGCGTTCACGACGCTCGCCACCCACGACGGCCCCGTGTCCGTCGCGGCGGAGCCCGGGTGATCGGAGTTCTTGCCGTCCGGAATCAACCACGACACTGCCGGCAGCGTGCCGTTCGTGATGTCCGTGAAGATCGTCGTCTCCGGCCACACGACGTTCGTGCCCCACTCCGGACCGTACCGTACGGATGCGATCATATTGAACGCGTTCCACAGTCTGCCGGTGGAGCTGAGCTTCGGCGTGTAGTACCTCCACGAGATCTTCTTCGCGTCGAGCTCGTCGGCCAGCGTGTGATAGTAGCTTCCCGATCCGGGAAACTTGTTGGTGCACGGGAACGGCCCTTTGTTGTGCTCGCCGTGGATGTAGCTCCCAGTCCACAGCAGGTACGACGTCTTGGCCTTTGGCGGCGCGTTGCAGCCCCACGGCGCGACCGTCGGAAAATCCACCAGCGCCTCGTCGAGCGCCGCGTCGAACGTCGTGCCGCCGCGAATCAAGTCTTGATGCGCGGTAAAGCTGCCGCTGCCTTGCGTCTGGAACATGTGCTCGGCTAGCACGTACTGCCCGGCCATGTCCCAGTACGGCTGGATCTGCGCCGGTTTCACGTATTGGTACGGGCGCCGGCCGGCCTGCCCGATGCACGGCGCTTTGTTCCCGTTGCCCTCGAGATAGAATCCGTCCATCTTACCGTTGTCGTCGTCCTCGAGATACGCGTTGCGCGAATGCCCGAGGTCGCACGGCCAGACGAGATTGGTTTCCGTCAAGTGGATCCGCTTCTTGCCCATCATGCCGTACGTGGTTCCGTCGGCGCCCGGGAACGTCGCGAAGAAATTGTTGAAGCTGCGATTCTCTTGAATCATGATGACGACGTGCTTGATTAGACCGGAGCTGCCTTGACGATGCGTGTCGACGACGAACGCAGGCGTCGCGCCCCCGGACCCGCCGGCATAACCGCCGCCGCAGGACGCGAGGACAAACGCCACAGCGAGGGCAGTAAAACGGGAACGCTCCATGCTCCGGCCTTCGGCGCAGGCTGCAGCCTTACCCGTTCGACCCCGCCCGCATGCGCTTGAGAAGCTCGCCGATGTAGTCCGGCTCGCCGGCATCTTGGTGACGCTGGTACTGTTTTGCATCGAAGAGCCAGTCCGGGAGCGAAGCGGGCAAGCCGATCTCGTCGTTGGTCACGTCGAACATGAAGGAGAGGGGTGCGTCGTCCCAGTTCCAGGCGGCGCGCGTAACGACCCAGCGCCCGAGCACGTTGCGAAAGTTTACCATGACGTCGGTGGGGCTCAGCGGTGCGTTCGGAAAGGGACGATACGTCCCGACGAAATGCGCCCTCCACAAATCGTACGTGTCGGCGTCGATCCAGAGATCGCGCAGATTGTGCAGCTGCGAATCGCTGCGGGGCCGCAGCTCCAAATGATAGACGCGATGTCCGTCGACGGTTTCGATCGGCAGCGCGCCGGCGCGCGTAAATCCGAAGGTGTACGGCGACTGCGCGATCGCGACGACCGTGGCGATCGTCTTGAGGCCCTCGATGTCGGGCTGCATCATCACGCCGCCGGGCGGCGCGACGCGCACCGACGAGCGCATCGTCCACGCGAACGGGCCCAGGAACTCGTCCTCGATCGTCGCGGGCGGCAGCTTGCCGCTCGGAATCGGGTCGCTGACGTTCTCGATCCCGTCGGAGAGGCGCACGGCGTAGCGGCTCGTCTCGACGCTCGCCTTCTCGCCGGTGTAATAGCCCATCGGCCGCTCACGGATGTTCCAGGTCGCGGTCCACACGGCGTACGGCGGCACGGGGTACGACTGCAAGCGCCGGAACGCCGCGTCGAAAATCTTCTGCGGCGTCATCGCCTCGGGCGCGGCGTCTCGCGGTGCGACCGAAGGGCTCGCACCGAGGAGCGTAATCGCGAGGGTCAAAAGACCCCGTTTGATCATGGCGTTATTTACTCGCGGTGATTCACCGCAATTACAATCGTTGTCTCGCAAGGGCCTGCTGGAAGCGGCGGCCTCGTTCGGCGTGCTCGCGGCGATCGCGACCGTCCCAGCTGTTGCGGCCGAACCGGCCGGCGTCGTCGGTGCGTGGAGCCTCGTGAGCTTCAACGTGGACGAAGGCAAGGCCACCGAAGAGCCGCGCTTCGGCCCCTCGCCGGTAGGCTACCTTATTTATACCGCGCAGGACCGCATGGCCGCGGTGCTCGGCGGCACCCATCGCCCGGAACTCCACTCGCCCACCGGAACGAGCGCGTCCGAGACTGCACGCAGCGAGTCACTGCGCAACTTTCTCGCCTACGCCGGCCGCTACGAGATCCGCGGCGACCGCGTGTTTCACCACGTCGAGGTGAGCGTCTTTACCGATCTGGTCGGCGTCACGCTCGAGCGCCAGTTCAAGCTCGCCGGCGACACGCTGACCATCCGCACGCTGCCGCCCGAGATCTGGGGCAGTTCGAACGTGCTCGTGTGGAAGCGCGCGTGACGGACTTACCCCGAGGCTTCGCGGAGGCGATGACTGCGGTCGAAAGGCGAGCGTACGACAGCTTATCGTACACGCATCGCAAAGAATATGTGCTTTGGATCGAAGACGCGAAAAGACTCGAGGCGCGGTCGCGGCGAATCGAAAAGGCTCGCGCAATGCTCCGTAGGAAAGGACGCTCGACCTAAATGCTCTCGAAACTCGCCGTCGCGGCGTTGCTCTGCGGAGCCACGTTTGGCGCGGTACCCTCCGCACCGCCCCCGGTGCCCACTTCGGGGCCCGCTACTCCATCGGCCCCGGCGCCGACCAGCAAACAGACGGCGGACTTCACGAGCTTCTTCACGACGGTGCTTGCGGGACACGTTCCGGGCGGAAACATCTCTTCGCAGATGCGGCAGGGCTTCACGCAACAACTATTGGGGCAGATCGCCGCTGCGTTCGCCGGAGAGGGCAAGTTTCGGGAGCTGCAGTTCGTCAGCGCGGACACGATCCAGCAGTATTTGCGCTACCATTACATGGCCGTCTTTGAAAACGGGTCGCAAGGCATAGTGTTCATCCTCGATTCGAACGGAACAATCGTGGGCTTCTTTCAGGACAAATCCTAAGATGATCTCGAAAGTTGCCGCCGCGCTGTTCTGTGGGCTCATGATGAGCGCCGCAGCGCCGGTCTGCGCACAGCCGGCGCCGCCCGACGCGCAGCCCGCTCCGCCGGAACTCAAATCGGCGCCGGCGCCCGACAGCGGGCAGACGGGCCGCTTCACCACCTTCTTCAAGACGGTGCTCGCAGGCCATGTCCCAAGCGGCATCTCGTCGCAGATGCGGCAGGGCTTCACGCAGCAACTGTTGGCGCAGATCAACGACGCATTCGCGGGGCTAGGGAAGTTCCGGCAGTTGCAATTTTTGCGCGCGGACTCGATGCAGCAGTATCGGCGCTACCATTACCGCGCCGACTTCGAGAAGGGTTCGCAACCCATCATGTTCGTCATCGACTCCAATAATACGATCGTCGGCTTCTTCAACGACGAAGCCCCTGCGAATCCCCAATAGCCACTTGCGTTATCCCGAGTTCTCTCTGTCATCCTGAGCGCGGCGCGCAGCGCCGCAGTCGAAGGGCGGGAGTGATGCGCAGTCCTGAGCGAGCGGAGCGAGACGAAGGACGAAGGTTGAGTGGGAGGCAACTGCTGCGTTTCCTCATAAGTAACTCGTGCCCCCCATGTCTACCTATTGAGAGGAGCGTTTGTGAGAGTATCCTTGAAACTTTCTTCGCTGGTGGTGGCGCTAGCGATCGCCGGCTGTAACGGGGCCGGCCCATCGAGTACTCCGACGGCCGGTGTCGCGTCGCAAGGCGGTACTTCCGCTTCCGCGCACTTTGTGCCGGAGTGGAAAGCCAAGCACGAAGCCCGGCCCGGCTGCAAACTGTTAGTCGGACGCGTAATGTGCCATGTGTTGATCGTCAACAGGGGTGGGAAGCCGCCTTGCTCGCCCTCTGGCGACAACTGCGGCTGGCAGCCCGCCGACCTGCAAACTCGCTATAACCTTACCCCCTCGCTGGGCAAGGGATCGGGAACGATAGTCGCGCTCATCGAGCTGGGCGACTTACCTACTGCCCAGTCGGATCTCGCGACCTACCGCACTACGTTCGGATTGGGAACGGCGACATTCTCGAAGTTCAATGAGGAAGGGCAGGAAAGCAACTATCCTGAGAGCTGCCAGAACTTCGGTTGGTGCATCGAGACCGATCTCGACATCGAAATGGTCTCGGTAAGCTGCCCCAAATGTACGATCTACTTGATCGAAGGCGGCAACTGTGGTGCCGTGGTCTGCGGCTTGGAAAAAGCCGAAGCCACCGCCGTGAAGCTCGGTGCCAAGATCCTTAGCAACAGCTGGGGCTGCAGCAGCTTCAACTACGGCGAGAATTGCGGTGATTCGAACTTTCCGAACTACTTCAATACACCCGGCGTCGGTTATATAGCGTCGTCCGGCGACAACGGATATCCGGAGATCGAGTGGCCGGCGGCGCTCGCAAACGTGCTCGCCATAGGCGGCACGCAATTGGCAAAGTCAGGCTCGACCTATAGCGAAAGCGCCTGGGACGGCGCGGGAGCCGGCTGCGCGACTACCACTCCCAAGCCGAAATGGCAGCACGATCCGGACTGCAACGGCCGAACCATCGCGGACATCTCGGCCGAAGCGGGCTGTAGCCCCGGCGTGGCCGAGTACATCAGCAGTTACGGCGGCTGGTTGGACATCTGTGGAACGAGCGTCGCGGCGCCGCTGACGGCCGGCATCGTCGGTCTCGTCGATAACCCGGGCAGCTTGACGGGCGGCGAGACGTTTTGGGACCTTTCGCCGAGGAAACACCGGCTGCAGCTGCACCAAATCACTTCCGGCAGCGACGGCAGTTGCGGCGATTATCTCTGCGAAGCCGGCCTGCCAAAGACCGGTGGCGGCTACCAAAAGTACAGCGGCCCGGCCGGATGGGGAACTCCACACGGCATCAAAGCCTACTAACAAACAGAAACGGGGGCGAGCATCAAACACTCGCCCCCTCCTGTTGTCATCCTGAGGAGCGCGCGAAGCGCGCGTCTCGAAGGGCGAAGGGCGACTAGGAGTTAACCGTAAACGCGGTCGGTGGTAATACGACGTTACCGTCGCGCCCTCGCGGGAGGCGGCACGCACCGGTCGTTTTGCCGGGCGCAGCGCCGTATGCAACGGCGATGTAATTGATCGTGCATCCTTGCATGCGCCATGGATTGATCGTGAAGTTTACTCCGTAGAGACGCCCGCCGGTAAACTCGACGATCGCGCGACTGGGAAGAGGCGAACCGACCACGTGGAGATTCGGTGGTTGCGCCATGATGTCGAACGACCCGCCATTTCCGTCGATGCTCGCCTGCGTGCCTGCCCGCCACGTAACGCCGAAGCTCCGATAGTCCGAGGAAAGCACGCACTGCGTCCCGTTGCTTAATGACACCTCACCCCGGCACGGAATCCCGCGGACGATGCTCGAGCGCGACATCGTGCACGTGTCGACCTTCCCATCCTTGAGTTGCACCTGCGCATCCGAGGAACAGGGGATGCCGCCGATCGCCGCATCTCGCGCAAGCGTTACGAATCCATTTGGCTGCCCGTTGTTGAAGTCGACGTGTCCCGTCAACGGCGTCCCGTAAACGCTAGCCTCTTGTTGAAGATCGAGCGACGCGATCTCGTTCCGCGCTTGCGCAGTCGGATGCGTTACGAGCGTCCCGGCGGGAAGACGGATGCCCGCAATCACGGTAGCGTCCCTCAGCGTCTCCTGCCGCGACCGTACCTGCGCCGCGAACGCGATTTGCCCACCCACGAAATATAGATACGGGATAGCCGAGCACACCCAAAGCGCTGCGGCGAGGCCGGCAACGATGCGCGCTCCTACACTCGAACGCCGCCGCCACCAGAACCACACGGCGATGGCAGCAAGGATCGTGAGCGGCCAGAACGCTTTGACGAGCCAATAGATAGTCAGCATCGCCGTCGCGTTGGGCCACGAAATTGAGATCCAATCGCCGATCAACATCTTAGGTGTCCGTTAGCTTCCATCTCACCGGGAGGTGTCACTGCCCTGTTTCTTGCTTTCAGGAAGCCCCGCCGTACGCGGATAAGCATGATCCTGAGAACCGGCAAACTTCGACCGAAGCCAGACGGGACGAGGGGCGCCGATCAGCGCGGGGACCTCGGAGCGAGCCGCGAGACGGCTTCACTCTTGGCGGCCTGGCTCCCGCGATGGAACTGACGGCGCGGCCGCCGAACGTTCTCAGTCGCTCGTCCGTTCAGCTTCGGGGAGGCATGGCACATGGGAACCTTAGCTCGCTTCGCGCTTAGCATCGGAGCCGCAGGCGCATTGCTTGCGGGCTGCGGCGGATTGCAGCTGCCGATCGGCGGGGCGGCCCGGGCGAACCAAAGCGCTCTGCGGAGGAGCGGCCCCGTTCTTAAGGAGTACGTTGTCAAGAACAAAAAGCTCGAGGATCTCTACCAGCTCGCGTTCGACTCGGCGGGAGCTCTTTGGTTTAACTCCTTTTATCCGTATCTTGGACGAATGCTCCCTAACGGTGCCGTCACGGCGCACGCCCTACCCGAGAAGCGCAATGGTTCTGGGTACGATTCGGCCTATCATTTTACGCACGGTCCCGATGGAAACGTTTGGTTTACCGACTACTACACTCAAACCATTGGTCTAGTCAAAAATGGGCTGATATCCCAGTACAGGGTGTGTGGCCAATCGGGATGTGGATGGACTGCGGGCATCGTGTCCGCACGGCGGCATCTATGGATGGTAGCCACGTCCCCGGGAACGGGAGTATACTCGGGTAACCTCGACGAGCTCACCATTAAACCCAAGCTGGTAAAAACGATACGTTTGCCTGGTTTTTACTGCTACCCGGGCCCATTGGCAGTGGGCGAAGGTGAAACATTCTGGATCGGCGACAGCGGAAACTGCCCGCAAATAACCCGCGTGACGGCCGACGGGGCGATTACCAACTTTCCTATTGTTGCGGCGGACGGTGTGTGGAACGTTACGGAAGGCCCCGACGGCAATGTATGGTTTACCGCGGCTGATGGTCCGAAGACCAACGCGTGGGTCGGAAAGATTACACCCGATGGACAAATTACGAAGTATTCGATAGCAGATCAGGGCGACGGTATAGCACTAGGCCCGGACGGGAATTGGTGGATAACCCAGCCGTTCGTAGGTCACATAATCTCCATGAATCTCCAAGGGCAGGTCGTGAACGATTACAAACTGCCGGGCGCGATTAACGGGAGCCAGCCAAAGTTCCAGGTAGTTGGTATCGTTAAGGGCCCGGATGGGAACATGTGGTTTGCCGAGGGGTTCAGAAACAAGATCGGCGAGCTGGTCTTCCCCCGAGAATGACTCGATTGTTTTGATCACGGACAAGATCTAGGCACGGCGCTGAGTAGCTCGACTTTTACGACGCAAACCGAGAGCGGGCATTCAACGTGGCATAAGTAATGAAGATAATTGCAATAGCCGCGCGGCGTGCTTTGGATCGGCGGTGCTGCGGCCTTGCTGGCAGGGTGCGGCGGATCGCAGCCGCCGATCGTGGATGCTGCAGGAAGCAGCGTTGGATGTCAGAGGGAAACTATTTGTAGCGCGTTGCAACGCGCTACCGTCAATACACCCCCGGCACCAACCGCGACGTTCGCGAGCGATACGCGTCGTAGTCCGCGCCGAACTGTGAGCTGAGCAGCGCCTCTTCCGAGTTCATTCGCGCGACGACGGGCGGCACGAGCAGCAACGTGAGCAAAACGCCCACGCCGGAGCGAAAAGCAAGGCACCAACCCAGAGCGCTGACGAGCAATCCGAGGTAACTGGGATGGCGGATGCGCGCGTACAGCCCGGTCGTCACGAGCATGTGCCCGGGCTGAATCGCGACGAGGCCGCTGAAGCGGTTGCCGAGGATGAAGACCGGCGCGATGCGCAGCGTCCCGCCGACGGCGATTAGCGCAACGCCGAGCCAGCGCGTCGCCTCGCCGTCGATCGTCCAGAAGCCGATGCGGTCGGTCCACGGGGCCACAAACGCCGACACCAGTCCGATGACGATGATAGGCAACAAGACCCACCGGTTGCTGCGATCCTCTCTCTCGCCCGGGCTCACGTTACCGCCGGCAAACACCCCGGCGATCGTGAAAACGAGGAACAGTATCGCGGTCGCGATCAACGCGGGGTGCGCGAAGAAGGCGGCGAGCCCACCCATGCCTGCGACGGCGAGCGCGAGATAGACTACGAGGCTCGCTAGAGCGATCATCATCGAGGCGGTAACCTTCACGCGGCTGTATTCCAGGTTTTCGTGCCCGAACCCGTGAACGGTCCCCGTCCCCCCAGTCGTCCATGCAACGAGGAGTTGAACGCGATGCGCTTTAGTCGTGGCCGCTACATTATCGGGGCAACCATTCTCGCCATGCTCCTCGCGGGCTGCGGCGAACCTCGGGACGCTCAGGACTTCACGCTGTTGCCGATCGGTGCGCCGCCCGCGGCCGTGCATCGAACCCCGGTTTCGCCGTCCCTCCAAGCGCCGCAGCGCTTCGTCGGACCCGAGATGGCGAGACCCCGCTAACGAGCTTGATCGGTCCCTTCATAGCACCAGCTCACGCGCGCCGTGTAGGTTAACATAGAACGTGAGTCGGCCGGAACGCGAAGGTTCCAGGTAGCGGTAAATGCCGATGACTTGACGTGCGAAACGTTTTCGTCAACGATCTGCCAGTCGCCCGGAATCGGTTCGACGACGAGCACGTTCTGAGCGACCGTCTTAGCGTTCGCGACCACAATTTGATAGGAGCTGTCCGCAGAACAAGCGCTCGAGAACCGAAACTCCGTCTGCCGTTTGCGGGCGGTCACGTCGAAGGAATCCCCGAGGTGCAGCCGCACCGTCTCGTTCCGCGGCGTGTGATCGATCTGGTCGGATCCCATGAACTGGGAAAGACCGCGAGAGTCGCTTTTGTAGAGCCGCACGATTCCCCCCGGCAATGGAATGCCGAGATCGCCGCCGCGGTTTTCGAACGTGACGTACGCGCCAACCGGCAGACGAGCGCCGATGTCGGAGTCGGCGTTCCGGTAATACTCGGGAGAGCCGCGCAGCTCGAGGGTTTCGTGGATCGGTATTCCCCGTGCCGCCAGGAGCGTGAGCTGCTTCGTCTGCTTGTCGAGGATGCTCGTCGGGCGCGCGAGCGTGTAGAGGTGATATTCGAAGTAGTTTTCCTGCTGCACGTTCGAAGTGACGCGCGCGATCGTTTTCATGGCGTACAGGGAGGGGGGCCCGACGACATTGACGTTCCCCGCGACCAGCTGCAGTCGCGCGTTTTCATATGAGGCGCCGCTCGTGTTGGAGAGCGTCACGAGGCCCGTCAGGGAAAGGTGCCTTTGATCCGAAGAGACCACGCCGACATAATCCGCACGCCAACTGAGCCCACTAGTGAGATAGCTCAAATCCAACGCCGTGGTCCCGCTCTCGCCGCTGTCCAGGTCGAGATCAAGCGTGGGGCGGTCGCGAAAGTTCTTCGGCGAGGCCGGAAAGATGATGTAGCCACGCAGCTGGGTCTCTATGCGGTCGCGATACTGCAGGACGATTCCGCCGTTGGTGCTGAGGATGCGCGCCCTTTCGCGCGCATCGCGCTCGCCGGCGAAGCGCGCTTCGTGAACGACGGTGACCTCCTGGCCGACGTACTTGTCGAGCAGCGCGGATGGGTCGAGCAGATCGAAGTTGAAGTTCTGCTCGACGACGCGGATCGCATTCGCCGATCCACCGCCATCCACCAATGCCGAGGTCGGGTCCATCTGGGCGCTGACGTCTCGCCACGCAATGCGATTGAGGCCGTCGTCCAGGCGCAAGGTTCGGCGGTCGTGGATGAGCGCCGTTCCCCCGTTATAAACGGTCAGGTTGATGGATTGACGGTCGGCAGTCGTGGTGGTGCGTTCGGGTGGATCCGCGATGATCTGGAGCGGTATCGCGAAAAGTAGAAGCGCGACGGTTATAAAGCGGATGCGTTGCATGCGCCACCTCGATTCTGGCTTGATTCCATAACGAGCGGTCGAGCATGGCTGTGACGCCCATCCATGTTAATCACAACTTCACGCTGACAAAACGATAGCGTTAAGAAGCGTTAATCCATCTTATCAAACCCGCCTTTCTCCGCGTTGTAAGCCCAGGTTGCCTTCTGGTAGCTTGAAGTCACGCACGTCACTTCAAAGCTGGAGGGTCGTAACACAATGCGTCGATTAGCTTCGCACATCGTAATTTTTACAGCGTCCTGCGCGCTCGCAGCTTGCGGAGGAGTGGGCACCCCAGGCTCCGCTCTGACGCCGCAGGGTGCGCAACTCGGAGGACCGGGATCCGCGGCTGCGCAGCTGGCGGATGCCGCGTACCGTGAGAAAATAGCCGGCTTAGCGCGCTCGCGAATCAAGCACGTCTTCGTGCTAGTTCAAGAGAATCACACTTTCGATCAGGTCTATGGCCTGTTTCCCGGAGTGAACGGCCAGTACGTCGAGAACCTGGGCACGTATCTGGCCCAACAAACGGACTGCCAGTACGATCCACAAACTTTCAGCTGTCAGCGTCCGTTCCTGATCTCGACGAATCAAAGCAGCCCCAACTACGTTTCCGATGCGCCCGACATCAACGGTGGCAACAACGGTCGTTTCGATCAAGAAGCATCGATCGACCGGGGCAAGATGGACGATTTCCTCGTGGATGCCGAGGGGGGAGCGCCGCCGCTGGGGCCAACGCCGAGCCCTCAGCAGATCGAGCAGCACAACGAGTCGATCGCTATCGAGGGCGTGTACGATTGCGACACGGTCCCCTATCTCTGGTACTATGCGAAAAACTTCGCGCTCTTCGATCACTACTTCCAAGCGAACACCGGCGACTCGACGCCGAGCAACATTCAGTTGTTCGCGGGTCAAATCGGACAAACCGAGGCGGCTGCAGGCGAAGGGACACTCTCGGTGCCGCTCCCGAGCGGGGGAGGCTACACCGACGGCGTGCCGATCTCTAACGACGACAACCCGCCGCCGGCCGAGCTGAAGTTCCCCGTGACCTCGTATACGGGAGACAGCAACACGTTCCAAAGTTATGCAACGATGCCGGTGTTGCTCAATCCGGAAATGGACCGCAAGGCTCAGAAGTCGAAAGTCGTAGGCTACATCGGCCGCGACATTCGCCGGGAAGGCAAAAGCAGCCGTCAGTCGTTTGACTGGGCGTGGTACGAAGAAGGACTATACACGGCCAACGCAGGCTTCTCCGCGCATCACACCGCGCCGCTCTACTTCGACTACATAAACAATCCGCAGTCGGCCTTCGCCAGCAAGAAGACGCTGCGCGACAACGCAAAGAGCAACGGTCTGATTTCAGACATCAAAGGCGGAAAACTGCCGGGTTCGGGAGTCTTCTGGGTCAAGGGCGGAAACGAGAATACCTACGGCTTCGTCCCGGCCGACTCGATCTTTACGAACAATCCATCGAGTAAGAAGTATTATGTCGGCGATGATGACCATCCCGGCAGCGGCAGCTCCGATCATCAGGTAGCTGAGGCGTATCTCGCCTCGGTCATCAATGCCATTGCGAAGAGCAAATACTGGAAGGACTCGGTCATCGTCGTGACCTGGGACGACAGCGGAGGCTTCTACGACCACTTGGCGCCGCCGGACTTTGGCCAGACGTGCCCGGAGGATAGGACCGGACCGGAAGAGGGCTACGCGTGCGGCGACGGCGTTCGTTTGCCGGCGTTAGTGATCTCGCCGTTCTCCAAGACGGGCGTCGTGGTGCACGACTATGCCGATCATGGCTCGGTCTCCAAGATGATAGAGGCGATCTTCGGCGTGCCGAAGTTCTCGTCGCTGCCGGATGAGGCCAAGGGCGTTTCGGTGGGCCTGCCGCCGGCCGACGGCGATACCGCCACCTCGGACCTGTTCGATGCGCTCGACGCGCGCAAGCTCCGCGGTGGCGCCGAGAACCCGCCGTCGCTCGCGGAGATTCACTCGCCGAGTTCTCCGCCGAACATGAGCTGTGCTTCGCTGGGCTTAACGCCGATACAGTCTCCGGCGTCGCTTCCGCCGATGTACGAGACCGCCGGCTATTACTTGCACCAGCAGCTCGAGGGGACGCGTCACGCCGTGATGATTCGGCGTAGAGACGACGACGACTAGAATTCCCGCCTAGCGCGAAGGAGCCCGACGCACGCGCCGGGCTCCTTCATTTTCCGCGCTTGAGGCCGCTACGAGGCGTCCGGCTCCGGCGCGATGTGGAAGTACAAGTTGAACTCTTGATTGCTGCTGCGGTCGACGAAATCTGCGAGGGATTCGCTGATTACCTTATCCCACACACTGCGGCCCCAGGCGTCCTTCGATTCCCACTTTGTCAGTATCATAACCCGGGTTCGCTTTTCATTGGTGAAACAGTCGGTCCCTAACCACCCCGGAACTGCTGGTAAGTGTTTCAAAGTCTGCTTCACGTGCGCCACCATCGCCTGAAGCTGGTCCGGCGTGATGTCGAACGACCATGATGCCATTACCGGTGCGACGCTCATGGTCTTTCACTTCATCCATAGACCCCTATTGTCATCCTGAGCGAAGCGAGGCGCAGCCGAGCGGAGTCGAAGGACGAAGGGTGACGAAGCCCCGACGTCGGACTCAAATGTCACTATGCAGAGCCGGCTCAATCTCGCAGCGGCGCGGCTGTTCGTCGCAGCACTCGCCGCAAGCCTGTACGGCGTCACCGTCCCGGTTACCACGACGCCGCAGCCGGACAACTCGGGGCGCCTGGCGGATCGCGAGTTCCTCGTCCGAACGGCGCTGGGCGAAGGATATGCGCGGTATTTCGGTACCTCATCGCTCGACGGCGACGAGACCGTGACGCGCGCGATCGTCGTCGTGCACGGCGTCTTGCGCGATGCCGACTACTACTACGACACGGGCGTCATCGCGGCCGATGCCGCCCACGTGTTGAGCGACACGCTCGTGATCGCCCCGCAGTTCGTCGAGAAGAGCGACTTGTCCGGCCGCGCCGTGCCGCCGCAGACGCTCTACTGGAACTCGCAGTGGCCCGGCGGCTCCGACGCGATCGCTCCCGCGCCGATCAGCACGTACGACGTTTTCGATGCGATCGTCGCGCGGCTCTCGGATCCGGCGCGCTTCCCAAGGCTGCGCGAGATCGTGATCGCCGGACACTCCGCGGGCGGTCAGATCGTCCAGCGCTACGCGGTCGTGGGGAAAGCGCTGCAGCTCGACGGCGGCCGCCTACCTGTGCGCCTTATCGTCTTGAATCCGTCGTCCTACCTCTACTTTACCGATTGGCGGCCGAACCCGCAGGCCAACTGCGGGGACTTCGACGCATGGCGCTACGGCCTGCGCGGCGCTCCGCGTTACGTCACCGGAAGCGCCGCCGAGCTAGAAGCGCACTACGTGCGCCGCCACGTCGTATATCTGATGGGAACGGCCGACGTCAATCCAAAGGAGGAGGATCTCGATCGTACCTGCGGTGGAGAAGCGCAGGGTCCGTACCGATTCGCCCGCGCCAACTTTTACATCGCATACATCGGCCGCCGGCACCCGGAGGGAACAGCGCAAACGTACGCGTTCGTGAGGGGTGTGCCGCACGACAACCGCCGAATGTTCACATCGGACTGCGGGCTCGCGGCGATCTTCGGCGGCAACGCCGCGTCCTGCGCGGCGCAAGGCCGCATCGGAGGTAGCGATGGCAAAGGCGACAGTCGATAGGTTCTCCGGTTTCTCGCCGCAGGCACTCAAGTTTCTTCGCGACCTGAAGAAGAACAACGACCGGGCGTGGTTCACGCCCCGTAAGGAAATCTACGAGCGCGAGTGCCTGTTTCCGCTTCGAGCCTTAACGGCAGACCTCGCCGCCGCGCTGCGAAAAGCAAAGATCCCGATCGATGCCGATCCCTCGCGCGTAGGCTTCCGCATCTATCGTGACGTGCGCTTTTCGCGTGACAAGAGCCCGTACAAGACGAACCTTGGAACGTACCTGCCTTACCGCGGCGTGCGCGGCGCACCGGGTGGCCTCTACATCCACATCACCCCGAAGGAGTCGTTCGCGGTTGCGGGGTTCTACCAGCTCGATAAGGAGCCGCTGCAGCGCTGGCGCGAGGCGATGGCGTCGGATCCGAAGCGCTTTCAAAGCGTCCTTCGTTCCCTCGAACGCAACGGACTCGCACTATCCGAGGAGCACGAAGCTCTCAAGCGTATGCCTCGCGGATTCGAAGCGTTGGCCGAGAGCCCAATCGCACGCTATTTCAAGATTGGCACGTTCATGGTGAGCGAAAAGCTCTCCGACCGCGACGTCGCCGGTGAGGGCTTGATCGAAGAAAGCATCGCGCTGGTCAAGAAAGCCAAACCGTTGCTCGAATATGGCTGGGACGTGCTCGTATAGAAAAGGCCCCGAACCGCGGGTTCGAGGCCGTCGCTTTTAGAACCGCAACCGTTAGGGCACCGGCGCCGGAGCCGGAGCCGTCGCCGCTCCGGAGACGAAGTTCGTAAGCCCGAGCGAACCGAGAGACGAACCGGCGGGGTAACTGAGGATATCGACTGAGTCGTTCCCTCCTTGGGGCACGTACAGGGTATTCTCCAGGTTGTTGATCGACGTGCGGTCGGGGGATGTCACCGATATAGTCGAGGAGGGCGATGTCTTTCCGGGCGGATAGATGTCGATGAGGCTTAACCCGATATCGGAAACGACGAGATTGCCGTGGTTATCGACCAGCACACCGGCCGGACCACCCAGGCCCGTCAAGCCCAGATTCGTTCCGGACCCCGCCATGTTGGCGTACTCGACGACGACTGCTCCGGCGCCGCCGAAACCCGCCGCGTATACGTTGTTGTGAGAATCTACGCCGACTCCGTAGACGCTGGAGATCGCCGAGTTGATCAGCCGCGTGCTCGGCGAGGTCGCACCGGGCGGGTACACGTCAACGCCGCCGCCGGTATCGCCGGCAAGCACGTAGCCGTTCTTGGCCACGGCCACGTCGTCGGGGCCGCTGGATCCCGTGAGCGTCAGGTATGGGCTCGTCTTGCCTTGATGGTAGACGGTGACGGTATTGCCGCTTAGGTTAGAAACGTACAAGTTGCCGAGCCTGTCCGTCGCGATACCTTCGGGCTGACTGAGCCCGGCCGTGATCTGTCCGACGAGCGAGAGGGACGGCAGCGCAAAGACGTCGACGACGCCATCGCCCTCGTCGGAAACGTAGAGCCGCTTCAATCTATGGTGGTGGTGCCGGTCCGGCGAGACCATCCAGCCGCGCATCGTTGAGACGTGCGGCGGCACACCGTTCGGGCCGATGCCGCGCAGCGCGCTTTGCATTTGCCCCGGTGATGTCGGATTTGCTCCGATCAACGGAGCGCTCGAAGAGCACGCGGCAAAGAGTATCGCCGCGAAAGATAAGCCAAGGAGCGAGAAAATTCGCATTGGGAACCTCCTAGGAGTGGAGGAAGAGAAGCAGCCTTAAGGCCGCTCCCTAAGTTTGGCCATCGGCGTATCTTTTCCGCCTCCCCAATCGTCTTCATGATAGCCAACCGATCCGCTTAACAGGAGTTAATACAATGAGCGACCGTCCAACCAACGCTCCCTCGATCGTGGCGCCGCAAGAGTGGGAAGCCGCACGCGAAGCGCTGCTCGTCAAAGAGAAGGCGATGACCCGAGCCCGCGACGCACTAGCCGCAGAGCGGCGCCGCATGCCGTGGGTAGAAGTGAAGAAGAACTACCAATTCGAGGGCCCAAACGGTCGCGTCAGCCTGCTCGACCTTTTCGAGGGCCGCAAGCAGCTGATCGTCTACCGTGCATTCTTCGAGCCGGGCGTCTTCGGCTGGCCCGACCACGCCTGCCGCGGCTGCTCGTTTGGGGCCGATCAGGTCGCGCACCTCGCGCACCTCAACGCCCGCGACACCACGCTGGCATACGCGTCGCGCGCGCCGCAGGCCGACATCGCCCGCCTCAAAACGCGGATGGGCTGGCAGATGCCATGGTACACGCTAACCGACGACTTCGACAAAGACTTCGGCGTGGACGAGTGGCACGGTACGAACGTGTTCTTCCGCGACGGCGATCGCGTGTACCGCACGTACTTCGTCAACAACCGCGGCGACGAGGCGATGGGCAGCACGTGGTCCTACCTCGACATCACGCCACACGGGCGCCAAGAGAACTGGGAAGACTCACCGGCGGGTTACCCGCAAACGCCTCCGTACGAATGGTGGAACTGGCACGACAACTACAGCTCCGCACCGGTGGACGCGCAGTGGAAGCAGGTGAGCGAGGCCGCGCTCGACATGATACGATCGGGTAAGACGACATGATCATCATCGCTCACGTGATGGGCCTCCCGCTCGAGGAGATGCTCGTACCCGCTAGCCAAATAGGAACCGGAATGACCGCCGGAATGCTGCTCACGATCGGCGCCACGCTCGCGCGCATGCTGCGGTGACCACGCAAGACGAAACGCGCGCCTTGCTGCCTGCGATGGCGGAGGCGCGCGACCGGTTCATGGAGCTCGTGGAAGAGATTCGCCCCGAGCTCCATCGGTACTCCGCCCGCATGACGGGCTCGGTTTTCGACGGTGAAGACGTCGTCCAAGACACGCTGGCAAAAGCCTATTACGCACTGGGCCAGATGCGGGAGCCGCCCAACCTGCGGCCCTGGCTCTTCCGGATCGCACACAATACCGCTATGGACTTTCTCAAACGCTACGAACGCAAGAACGTGGAGCTCGTCTCCGACGTTCCGGACCGCGCCGAGGCCGAGGAGGCGGGCGTCGATCCGGAGCTCGTGGAAGCGGCGCTGACGGTCTTCGTCGAGCTGCCGCCCGTGCAGCGCAGCGCCCTCATCTTAAAAGACGTCCTCGGGCAATCGCTCGAGGAGGCCGCGACGACGATGGAAACGAGCGTCGGTGCGGTGAAGGCGGCGCTCTCGAGGGGGCGCGCGAACATCGCTCGAACGCTGCACGCCGCACTCGCACAACCGGTGCGGCACGCGTCGGCGCACGAGCAGGCGACGCTGCGGCGCTACGTCGACCTCTTCAACCACCACGACTGGAAAGCGCTTCGCGCGCTGCTGGCCGCGGAGGCGCGACTCGACCAGGTTTCGCTCGTGCAGCGCAAGGTGGCCGACGCAGGCTACTTCGATCGCTACGCCGAGGTCCTGCGGACCGAAGACATTCGCGCGCAAGCGGGCTACGTCGATGGCGTTGCCGCGATCGCGATGTTCCGCCCGCCAACCAGCGACGCTCCGGCCTACTTCGTTCTCCTCAAATCGGAAAACGAACAAATCTCCGAGATCCGCGACTTCCGCTACGTACCCTACATCGCAAAAGATGCGAGGTTCAGCCCGATTTTGTCATCCTGAGCCCTTCGACTGGCTTCGCTCGCTCAGGACAGGCTCCGTCGAAGGACGCAAGTGACGATGTCATCCTGAGCGAAGCGAGCGCAGCGAGCGTAGTCGAAGGACGCGGGTGCCTGGCAGTCCTGAGCGAGCGCAGCGAGTCGAAGGACGAACTCTACGTGCTGGATATCGCGACCGACGCGCGCCTCACCCCGATATCCCGTTCGCCATCAATGCCGCGCAGAGCGGGAGGAACACGAACAGCCCAATCTGGACCCAAAGCAGAGTCCGCAACCGCCGATACTCGCCGTCGTCCAGCACGATTGATCCGTCAGCACCGAGACGCTGGTTCCAGCGCAAATACGCGATGGTCGGCGCGATCGAGATGAGCGCGATCGTCACGAAGATCACCATCTTGACCCAAAAGATCGCATTGTGGGCGTAATATGAAGCGCCCTTTTCGCCGAAGAACACTAGCAACAGCCCCGTTACGATGACGAGGCCGGCCATCATCCCGTAGTATCGATCGACGCCTTGCAGCTGCGCCACCCCCTCGCGCGATAACGATCTCCTCAGTAGCAGCAGCTCGCCGGCCAAGAGGCTGGCCAGCACGAAGATGCAGACGAAGTGGGCGAAGTGGAGGAGTGCGTCGCGCGTGATGATCGACATGCGCGCAGCCTACGGTGAGGCGGACTTTCCGTCCTCCAAATCCAAGGGACTACGCCATGGACGCGAGTTGGGTTGCCGCCATCGCCTCGGTCGCTTCGGCGTCTATCGTGGCAGTCGCCGCGCTCGCGGCGGTGCTCCAGATCCGCCACATACGAAATGCCAACGAGATTACGATCTATCTCCACTTGGTCGATCGGCTAGAAACCGCGAACGCCACCGAAGTCTTCCGTTCGTTCCAGGAGGTTGCTCGACGCCTGGAGACCGATCGATCGCTGCGCTACCGGCTGGCGCAGCCGCAGCCCGTACCGGAGTTCTCCGAAATCGAAACGCTCCTTCGCTTCCTCGACAACCTGACGATGCTCGCCCTGACGCGAACCGACACCGAACGGCTCATGCTGACGAAGTACGGCGTCGAAATCGTGCGGCTATGGGATGCCCTCGCTGAGGCGGTCTATCTGCGTCGTCATGGCACCCCGCACTTTGCCGCGATGTTCGAGCACCTCGCGATGCGCGCGAAAGCGTACATCGAGGCCGGCAAGCTCGATCGTTACTACGCGCGGCTGCTGCACGATCCCCGAATGGCCGGCGTCGCGCCGCCGGAATCGCCGGACTAAAAAGCGCGATGCGCTGGCGGTGCACCTTGAAAGAAGCTGAGCCGAGGGAGAACTGACAGCGCGGCCGCCGAATGTCTGCTTCGCCTTGTCCCCGTGAACGCCGGATGCTACGATGCAATAGCTCTCTCTCGGAGGCTTCGCACATGAATACTTTGGCCTACCACGCGCTTAGCATCGGCGCCGCTGCGGCATTGCTTGCGGGCTGCGCAGCGGCGCAGCCGCCGACCGGCGCTACGCCGGGCGGGCTGACGCAGAGCATCCACCTCGCTACATCGTCTTACGAGGTGCTTTACCGGTTCGATGACCACGCCAATGGCGGAGAACCATTGGGCCGCTTACTCGATGTCAAGGGCACGCTCTACGGCACCGCGTCGGAAGGGGGCACCAGGCAATGCTCACATGGATGCGGGACCGTGTACAGCATCAGCCCGCTGGGCCGCGTCAGCCTGGTGTTTTCCTTCAGCGCAGGGGATGGCGCGCAACCGGATACTGGCCTAACCGACGTAAAGGGCACGCTCTACGGAACGACTCCCAGAGGCGGCGCGTCGCGGAGAGGAACCGTCTACGGCATCACGACGGCCGGCGTCGAGGCGCTCCTGTACAGTTTCAAGGGCCTCTCCGACGGACAGCACCCGCAAGGGCGCTTGATCAACGTGAACGGAACGCTCTTCGGCACCGCGGGAGGAGGAGGGGGGAAATGCAACTGCGGAGTCGTCTACAGCCTAACCACTTCCGGTGAGGAGAAGGTGCTGTACCGCTTCAAGAGCGGCCCCGACGGTAGCTCGCCGAAGGCGTTGGTCTTCATCAACGGCATGCTGTACGGCACGACCACTGTGGGCGGCGCCGGAACTGGATGTGGCAATGGCACCGCGGGCTGTGGAACGTTTTACAGCCTAAGCATGTCGGGGAAGCACAAAGTGCTGTATTCCTTCGGCGGAGGCTCTGACGGGGCGTACCCCGAGGGTGAGTTGATCTCAGTTAGTGGAACGCTCTACGGATTGACTGGTAGCGGCGGTTCCGGATTAGGAACCGTTTACAGCATCACCACGAGCGGTGCGGAACAAGTCGTGTACCGCTTTGTCGGCGGCTCCGACGGAGCAGACCCGGTGGGAGGCTTGCTCGACCTCAACGGCACACTGTACGGCACAACCTACAGCGGTGGCGGTACGGACTGTTTTCCGACAACTAACCTCGGCTGCGGCACGATTTACAGCGTAACGACGAGCGGCGCGGAGAGTGTGTTGCATCGTTTTGCAGGCGGCAGCGATGGGAACAGTCCGATGACGGCCCTGACGGACCTGCACGGCTCGCTGTACGGCACGGCCTCTCGCGGAGGCAATACGAAATACCTCAAAAGATGTTGCGGCACGGTCTTCCGATTCACGCCATAGATCTCTCCACTCCGTTATAGTGTGGAGCATCGCATATGAGAGGAAACCGTTGCATGAGAACCTCGATTCGCACGGCGCTCTGGACCCAACGGCATCACAATTCACTAGCGGGGGAAAGACAATGGCTGGAATCTCTAAACGCCTGAGCCTCATATTTACCATCGCGATGGGGATCACGTTCGCCGGTTGCGGAGGGCCGCGGCAAAGCGGGCAAACGGCGTTCCCGCAGCTGCAAGAGAATGCGGCTTCAACGCCCTTGCCGGGCGACGCAGTCTCGCGCCGCGCCTCGAGGCCGCTCCCGCGCTTCGCCACCAGTCAGCCCCTGTTGTATATCGGCAACGACTACTACGGCGCCATCGACCTCTTTCCGCTCACGGGGCCGAATCAGAAACAGATAGGCTCGATCTCCAACGGCGTCCACGGCCCGTGGGGATTGAGCCTCGACGCCAACAATACGCTCTACGTCGCGAACGCGTTTCACCGCAGCGTCACCGTCTACCCGTATGGCTCCTCGAGCCCGTCGATGACGTTCTCGAAGAGACTGCACGAACCGTTATACGCGGTGGCCGATTCAGCGGGGCACGTCTTCGTTGGGGATCGCGAAGCCGAGAGCCACAATAAAGGGTTTGTCGTCGAGTACAACGCAGGCACGAACGTACCGATCAGGCGCGTGCGATTAGGCTCAGAAGAAGACGGAATGGCCTTTGACGCGAGCGGCAATCTTTATGTCGCATACCGCCGGACGGGAATTAATAGCTCGATTGCGGAGTTCGGACCGGGCCTTACGAACAAGCGGCTTCTGGGTATGACGATCGATCAGCCTCAAGGGTTAGTCGTCGATAGTGCCGGGAACATCGTCGTCGTTGAGTCTGCGTCGGACGATATCAAGGTGTTTCCGCCGGGAGCGACGACGCCGTCGCTGACGATAACGCTCTCCTCGTACGGTAATCTCGCCGAGTTGGCAATGCAGAACAGCGAGACGACCCTGTGGGTTTCTACGGAGGGGGGAGAGGTGTACTCGATGCCCTATCCGCTCACGGCGAGTACGAAAGCGACCGAATATGAGCAGACCGGCGTTTTCTCAAACGGAATCGCGGTCACTCACTAGTGCGTAGCGCTTAGTCCAGCAGCGACGCAATGCGCGGCCCGACGGGATGGGATGCGGCGCCGGCGCCGAACGTCATCTTGGCCCGTCGTTCTCCGGTCAGGAGTCAGGCATGATGGAGTTTCGTTCGTTCGCTCGCTGCGCTCTCGGCGTTGCCGTTGCCACGCTGGCTGCCGGATGCGGCAAGAGTGCCGGAACAGTCCCGGCGCTACTCGGAAACGACCACCCTGCCGTCACGCAATCGCATACCTTTCATTTCATCGACAAGGTACAGAATTTCAAAGTTCCGCAGGGAGTGACCAGCATCACGGTCGTGGCGCGCGGCGCGGCCGGGGGTGGCTCCGCCGACGTAGCGCGCGGAGGTCGTGTCTATGCAATCGTGCCAGTGAAGGCGGGAGAGTTGCTGTATGTCTACGTTGGTGGCATGGGGGCGGCGCGCACAGCCGGTTTCAACGGGGGCGCTATAGGCGGCGACGAGGGTACACTTTCGGGTTTCGGCGGTGGAGGCGCCAGCGACGTCCGCGAGCGAGGCCGAAGACTGGTCGATAGGATCATAATATCGGGCGGCGGTGGCGGCGTCGGGGGCGGGTTAAAAAATTTCCCGGGCGGTGTCGGTGGGAAGGGCGGCGGCATGAGTGGCGGTACGGGCGGCGTCGGTGGGGACGGCTCTCAGTATTATGGTGGTGGCGGCGGCGGCGGCGGTACGCAACAGGAAGGCGGAAGCGGCGGAGGCAGCGGCTCGGGCTCGCTGGGCAACGGCGACCCCGGCGCGGCCGGGAGTCTTGCGGTCGGGGGGGCTGGCGGCGCCGGTAGTTACGGTGGTTCCGGCGGCGGCGGCGGCGGCGGATACTACGGCGGCGGTGGAGGCGGCGCGGGAGGTGTAGGCACGAGCGCGATCGGCGGTGGTGGCGGCGGTGGCGGAGGTTCATCCTACGTCGAGTCGCGTGCAACGAAAGTCGTGATGTGGCAAGGCTGGAAGAACGCTACTACTAACGGCCTCGTCGTCATAAGCTGGTGACGAGATGAAAATTGCCTTTACGCGGTGCTACAGGCTGGCCGCGCTTTCGATGTTCACCATTGCCGGCTGCAGCGGTCTGCAGTCGCAGCCCGCGACTCTTGCGGCTTCGAGTTCAGTTGAAAATCCAAACTTTAAGGCCAGTAAGGCGTGGGTCTTCGTTTCGGATCCCGGCACCTCGGAGGTCTACATCTACACGCTTCCCACACTGAAGCTGATCGAAATTGTCACGGGATTCACGCAGCCACAGGGAGAGTGTTCCGACAATAAAGGCAACGTCTGGGTAACCGACGGCACGGCGCAGACCATCTTCGAAGTCGAACACTCGGGTTCGATCGGGCGACGCCTCAGCGATACCTCCGGATACCCCGGCGGATGCGCATGGAATCCCAAGACTGGAAACCTCGCCGTCATGAACTTGTTGGGTACCGGAAGCCTCCCCGGTGCCGTGCTCATCTACCACCACGCCGCCGGTGTCCCGAACATCTACAGCAATCCCAAACAGTTCTATTATAACTTCGGCTGGTACGACAGCGCGGGGAATTTGTTCTTCGACGGCCGCAACGCCAACGGTAAGTTCATGCTGTCGGAGCTGCCGGTCAACGCTGTGCAGGCGAAAAGCATCGCCATCTCAGGGGGAAGAATTTACTACCCGGGGCTAGTGCAGTGGAGTTCCAGCTATCTCGCGATCGGCGACCAGAACTGCGGCAATCAGACCGTCAGCTGTATCTATCGCTTGTCGGTTTCAAAGACCGGAGCCGCAATCAAGGGGAAGATAGCGCTGGAGAATTCTACCGGCGGTCAACTGTGTGATCTCATTCAAGGTGTCATTTGGCAGGGACACGTGGTGGGCTCGGACTCCGATTTCTGCGGGTCGGTCCCAAGCGCGACGTACGTGTGGCCGTATCCGGGCGGGGGGAAACCTACCGCCCACAATGCTCATAATGATTCCACACCTTTTGGTGCAGCCGTCAGCGTCGTAACGGGAGGTGGAGCCCCATGATCAGATCGATCGTCCTGTGCGGGGTGCTCGCCGCAGCCGGCTGCAGCTCCGCAGCGCAATATGCCGGGGCGAACGCCACACCCCTAAAGATCGAGGGCGCCCGCCCTGACCTCGTCGTAAAGAAACTCGACCTTCTGTATATCTCCGACGGAAACGGCGAGGTAACGGTATACACGTACTGGCAGAAGACGCTGGTTGCCGAACTGACGGGCTTCACTCAACCGATGGGCGAGTGCGTCGACAAGTCCGCAAACGTCTACATCGCAGATTACGGCGCGAAGAAAATCGTCGAATATGCGCACGCGGGAAAGAAGCCGCTACGGACTATCGACGATTCGCCTTATGCTCCCTACTCCTGCTCCGTTGATGAAACGACCGGGTCGCTTGCGGTGGCGAACGAAGCGGGCAGCTCCAGTCAAGGGAACATCGCCGTATATGCCCACGCCAGCGGATCGCCGAAATTCTTCACGATTAAGACGATCCCGCAGTTCCAAGCCTGTGCGTACGATAACGATGGCAACCTCCTCGCGTCGAACGGTCAGTTCGGCAGCCGCTATTCGAGCTTCGCGTGGCTGCCCAAGGGCGGCAACCGGCTGCTCAACGTTACGGTGCCGGGACCGTACGGGTCTCCGTGGGAAGAGATCAACGGAATACAGTGGGACGGCCGATATTACGTCCTTGACGACGAGAACCTCTACCGCGTGAGCGTTATCAAAGGGCTGGGATACTATATCGGCGTCACCAACCTGCAAGTCTGTTGCGGCCAGACCGGGCCGTTCTGGATCTACAGCAATAGTTCGAAGCGGCAGGGTACGCAGGTCGTCGGTGGATACGAGGGATTAGTCGAATACTGGAACTACCCCGCCGGTGGCGACGGCATCGCGGAGATCTCGCAGGGCATCTCGCAACCCGTTGCGGTGACCGTAAGCCTCGGAAGGATCCATGAATAGACGCGCTTGGCTCGCCCTCTCGGCGGGAGCATCGCTGGCCGCGTGCGGAAATCCGCAGCCCGCCGCGCCGTTCTCTACGTCATTCGTCAGTTCCGTCGCGGAACATCATCGCGTGCCGGGGTATTCCTGGATACTCCCCGGTGCGGCGAGCCAGGACCTCATTTATGTGTCCGATCAGGGCGTGTGGGGCAAAGGAGGCGTCTACATTTATACCTATCCCCAGGGCAAACAGGTGGGGTTTCTCGAGCCCGACACGGAGGAAACATATGAGGGGCTCTGCTCCGACACGCAGGGTAACGTATGGGTTGTAGGCTGGATTACGAACGGTCAGGCATTCTACGACGAATACTCGCACGGATCAACTCGGGGGATCAACGGTCTCGGCGGCTCCGGCGTGCCGTCGGGCTGTTCGGTCGATCCATCGACGGGAAATTTGGCGATCGCCAACTATGAGGATTTCGCAGTGGGCGGCCAAGGCGACATCGCCGTTTACCAACACGCGCAAGGATCACCTCAGGACTACTATGACTCGAGCATAACGCACTACTACTACTGTACGTATGACGGCAAGGGAAACATCTTCGCCGACGGCAACGCGAACTTCATCAACGAGCTGCCACGAAACGGTAGCGCGTTGAGACACGTCTACTTCAACAAGAACATTGCTCCAGGTAGCTTGCAGTGGAACGCGCGAGATCTAGCCGTAACGGTTCTGGGAGGTGCGAAGGGGCCGGTGCGCGTGGACCGCGTGACCGTCTCGGGATCCGGAGCGCGGATCGTCGGTACCACCAGCCTGCGCACTTACCACGATGAGGGAACGTACCTCGACGTCGAGTTCGCAATACAAGCGAAGTTCATCGTGGGACCCGACGCCGGCAACGGCGGACCGACACGCCAGCTGTACTTCTGGCCATATCCGGCCGGCGGTAAGGCCTTCAAGGCGATTCAAGCCCCTGACGGCAGCAACTTCCAGGGCGTCGCCATCAGCGTGGCGCACTAAGGAATCGCACGACGATGTACGGGACTCTCCTACGCTTTGCACTGGCTGCCTGCGCCTGCGGTATTGTGGCCGGCTGCGCAGGCTTGCAGGCTCCGTCGCAGTCCGTGCCGTCGGTTCCGCACTCCAGCGTTGCGCTCGCGTCGTCCCTGACGCCGAACGTGGGCAAAAACCTCCTCTACGTGTCGGCGTACAGCGCGGTGGACGTCTACGATTACGGAAGCAACACGCAGGTTGGTACGCTCAACTATTTTTCGCACGCCGCCGGATCGTGCACCGATCCCCAGGGCAACGTCTACGTAACGAATAACGGGGCGGCCGACATTCTGGAGTTCGCGCACGGCGGATCGGCGCCGGTCAAAACGTTTATCGATCCGAACCCGAATCCGATCGATTGCTCCGTTGACCCGGTTACCGGCGACCTTGCTGTCATTAACGAGTCCGGCCCCGGAGACGTCGCAGTGTACGTGAAGGGCAAAGTGAGGCCGAAGATTTATGCGGAAAAGGGCTTCTCAGCGTACAGTTCGGGCAGTTACGACGCGAGCGGAAATCTTCTCATCAGCGGAGAGGAGTCGTCGATGCTCAGCTTCGCGATCCTGCGGCATGGGGGGAGCGCTTTCAAAAGTGTAACGCTGCCACACAGCTCCCAATGGACGCGCCCCGGCTACGTTCGCTGGGACGGTGAATACTTCGTCGTGGAGTTCGACGTGCCGTATTACCAGTATCCTAGCATTTTCGAATGGTATACCATCCACGGAACGCGAGGCATCGAAGAAGGCTACATGCTCACGGAAAGGTCCGGGCAGAGTGGCGGAGCGTTTTGGCTCGGCCGGATCGGCGGCCCAAAATCGGTCAAACGAGCGAATCAGCTCGTCCTAACGAATTCTCAGTATGGAGTGCTCTTCTACGACTACCCCGAGGGCGGTGGTGCGGTGTTTAGCCTATACAACGAGCAGGGTGCCCAGGGTGTCACGGCGAGTCTCGCGTCGAAGCATTAGGGCGCCGCGGCGCGCTTGGTAACGGCTCCGCCTGAAGCTACTCTTTCAGCGCCTCGTGTAGGAGCGAGATCGAGATCGAGCCCTCGCCGACGCCGGACGCGACGCGCTTGACGCTGCCGCTGCGTACGTCGCCGACCGCGAAGACGCGCGGCAGCGTCGTCTCCAGCAGAAACGGTCGGCGCGGCAGTGGCCATTTCGCCTGCAGGAGCTCTTGGGTCGTAAGCGCAGGGCCCGTTTTGATGAAGCCCTTCTCATCGAGGACTACGCAGCCGTCGAGCCACGCCGTATTCGGCGCGCCCCCCGTCATCAAGAAGACGTGACGGATCAGACGCTCCTCGGTTTCTCCGGTTTGATTGTTGCGCCAGCGCACCCGCTCCACGTGGTCGTCGCCCTCGAGCGCGACGATCTCGGTGTGCGGCCGCACCTCGATGTTTGGAGTCTGCTCGATCCGCGCGACAAGATAGCGCGACATCGTCGCGGAAAGGCCGTCGCCGCGAATCAACATGTACACGCGCCGCGCTCGCTCCGAGAGGAACACGGCGGCTTGGCCGGCGGAGTTGGCGCCACCGACGACGATCACATCTTCAGCGCCGCAGTAATCAACTTCGATCTTGGTGGCTGCGTAGTAACAACCGGCGCCCTCGAAGCGCGGCAGCTCCGTTAGCGGCAGCTTGCGATACTCGACGCCGGTGGCAATCACGATGCTGCGGGTCGGAATTCGCCCGCCGTCGTCGGTCTCTACGACGTACGGCCGCTCGTCGCAGTGCAAGTGCGCGCCGCTTGCCATCAGCGTCTGCGCCCCGAACTTCTCTGCTTGCACCCACGCTCGCCCGGCGAGTTCTTGACCCGAAATGCCGGTCGGGAAACCGAGATAGTTTTCGATGCGCGAGCTGCTGCCGGCTTGCCCCCCGGGGGCTGTCGTCTCGATCATCAGGGTGTCTAGGCCTTCCGACGCCGCGTACACGGCCGCCGCCAAACCCGACGGGCCGGCGCCGACAATGACGAGATCTCGCACTTTGGTGGGATCTACGGCTTCGTTGAAGCCGAGGCATTCGGCGACCTTGCGGTTCGAAGGATTACGCAGCACCTCGCGCCCCTGGCAGATCAGCACTGGTATCTCGTCGACGCTGATGTTGAAAGCGTCCATGAGGTGCTCGATGTCGCCATGGTCGTCGAGGTCGACGTATTGGTACGGATGACCGTTCCGCGTGAGATACTCCTTGAGGCGCAACGTGTCGCGCGAGTGTGTCGAGCCCACCAGCACGACGTCGCCGAGCTCTGCGCCGACGATCGCGAGTCGCCGGGTGATGAAAGCGCGCATGACGACCTCGTTGAGCTCGGCATCGGCTTGTACCACCGCCAGCATGCTCTGCCGGTCGAGCTCGATGACCTCGCCCGCAAGGCCGACGCGGATGCTAAAGATCGCCGAGCGCCCCGAGAGCACGCTGATCTCGCCGGTGAAACGCCCCGGTGTGACGACGGCCACGAGGGTCTCAGCTTCGAAGCTGCGCACGGGACTGCGCACGAAGTCGAGCTCGCCCGACAGCACCACGAAGAACGGAATGACGCGATCGCCGGCTTCGACGAGAACTTCGCCCTCGCGTACGCTGCGCTTTTTGCCTCGCGCGGCAAACCGCTCGATCTGCGCTTGCGTCAGCGAGGGAAAGGCGCGCTCATCCTGCGGAAGCCGCGGACTGCGGATCACCCAGTTGCTATTTCGTTGAGTGCGGCCTTATCCGCGTCGCTCAGCTTCAGCAAGGCGGCGCCGAGGTTCTCCTTGAGGTGCTCGACTTTAGATGTGCCCGGAATCGGCAGGATCACCGGCGATTTTGCCAAGAGCCAGGCAAGCGCGACCTGCGACGGTAAGGCGTTGTAGCGGTGCGCGATTTGCGCGAGCGCGCCGCCGTGCTTGGCGAGATCGCCGGTTGCGAGCGGGAACCACGGAATGAACGCGAGGTTTTCGCGCGTGCAGTACTCGACGACGTCTTCGGACTCGCAGTCGGTGAGATTGTAGAGATTCTGCACCGAGACGATCTGCGCGAGTTGCCGAGCGGCTTTGATCTGCTCGATGCCGACGTTGGAGAGGCCGATGTGGCGAATCTTGCCTTCGTGCTGCAACTCGACGAGCGTGCCGACCTGATCGTGGAACGGCACCTTGGGATCGGGACGATGCAGCTGCAGAAGATCGATGCTATCCAGGCGCAACCGTTTGAGGCTGCCATCGACGGCTTCGCGCAAATGCTGCGGCCGGCCGTCAGGCTCCCACTTGCCCGGGCCGGGGCGAACGAGGCCCGCTTTGGTAGCGATGACGAGGTCGGCGGGATACGGATAGAGGGCTTCGGCGATCAGTTCTTCGGAGACGTGCGGGCCGTACGAGTCGGCGGTATCGATGATGGTAACCCCGAGTTCGACCGCGGCTTTGAGCACCGCGATCGCCTGGTCATGGTTAGCCGGCGGTCCCCAGATGCCATTGCCGGTGATGCGCATCGCGCCGAAGCCGAGGCGATGCACCGGCAGGTCTCCGCCGATTTTGAACGTGCCGCTCGCGGCCGCCGGACGCGTCGACGCGCCAGCTGTTTGTGACGTACTCATACGCTATCGAAGGTACGAAGAACGCGAGCGGTTTCAAGCGATGGCTCGCCTGCCTTAGACGCTGGAACGAATGCGGCGCCGTCGAACGTTCCTAGCCGCTGGTCCGTTCTGCTTCGGGAGGCATCGCTTTATGGGGACACTGGGTCGCAACGCGCTTACAATCGGCGCGGCAGCTGCATTGCTCGCAGGCTGCGGGTCGCAACCACCTATCGCTGCTCCAGGCGCAATGCCGGAAAGCCGTGCGATTAGCCCGGCTACGTATCCGCGTAACCGCACGTTTAACTACACTGGCAAGGAGCAGGATTTTAGAGTACCGGTTTCCGTGACGAAGATTGAAGTCGTCGTTCGCGGCGCCGCGGGAGGCCATGGCGATCGCAGCAGTACGGTCTTCGCCACCGGCGGTCGCGTCTTTGCGATTATCCCGGTTACGCCCGACGAGACGCTGGCAGTCTTCGTCGGTGGGCAGCCGTCCGGGGCCGCGGGCGGATTCAACGGCGGCGCGCACGCCGGCATGAACCGCCACGGATATAACGACGGATTTGGTGGTGGGGGCGCGTCCGATATTCGCGAAGGCGGCGATCGGTTGACGGATCGCATTGTCGTTGCCGGCGGCGGCGGCGGCCAAGGTGGCGAAGCATTTGGAAGCTACTGGGGCGCGGGCGGAAAGGGCGGGGGCAGCATAGGCGCTGCCGGAGATCCGCGATGCTGCCCCGGCGAGTGGGGTGTGGGAGGCGGGGGTGGCACGCAAGAGAGTGGCGGACAAGGTGGTATCGCCGGAAGCTCAACTTACCCGCGGCCGGGGGCTAACGGCTCGGTCGGCCGCGGTGGCGGCGGCGGGAAAGGCTGTCAGAAGGGAAAGTTTTGCAAGCCCGTCGGTGGCACTGGTGGCGGCGGCGGCGGTGGTTATTACGGCGGCGGTGGGGGCGGCGGCGGCACTGGGGGTTTTTACACATACGGCTACGGCGGTGGTGGCGGCGGCGGAGGTTCGTCCTACATCGAGCCAAGTGCCACGCGCTTCCAGAGTTGGCAAGGCTGGAAAAACGCGACCACAAACGGCCTCGTCGTTATCAGTTGGTAGCGCAGGAGGTCTTCGGCGTTGAGTTGCTTTGCGCTAGCGGTGCACGTTAACCGCCGTGAAAAGTTATCTCTCTACTGCCACCACGCCGAGCGGTAGGTCGAAACCGCCGGTAAAGGTCGCAACGGGTGAACCGCCGGCGGGGTACTTGAAAACCTCGCCGTCGTTGGTCCCCGCATCCCCGCAGTAGACGAGGTTCTTAACGTTCCAGCTCTGCGCGCAGTCGCTGGAGCCCTGGAACGATACCGTGCCCTGCAACGTTGCGTTCGTTCCGCTGATGGTGTACTGGTAGATCGCGTTGGATAGCTGATCGAGGACTGTGACGTACTTGCCGTCCCACTGCACGGAGCCTGGGAACTGCACGCTGTTGCTTGTGGCGATCGTTTGGAATTTAGTGCCGCCCTTCGGGAGCTCGACGAGCCTGAAGCCACTGGCACTGGAAAAGCCGTCGGCGAAGAGATTCCCCTGGCTGTCGTAGCCGTCGAAGAACTCGCTGGCCAAGGGCGTGGTGTAAACGGTGCCCGAGCCGCTCGCGTTCTTGTAGATCACGACGTCGCCCGCGCCGCTGCCATTCAAGATCCCGACGGCAAGGTCGCCGCTGGTATTCATGGCGCAGCTGGATGGCATACCGACGGAATCGGAGAGCGTCTTGAGCGGCTTCTTGAGGATGGTGTATTCCGTGATCTGGTTAAAGGCCGCGACGATCCAGAAAATCTTCTTCCCGTAGCCGTAGAGGACGTTCGTGCAGCCTTGGCCACCGACGTTAGTGATCTTACCGATTTCCTTATCGCTGTTCGGATATTTGAAGATGCCGGCGTAGGTACCGTAATCGTTGATAACGTACTCAAAGGTCCTCGAGTCCAAATCCCGGTCAGGAACAGTTGTCGCGGAACGGCGCAACGGGCTCAGATTCACGCGCGCTGCGGTTACGGGCTTTCCATTCACGAAGAGCGTCCTACCGACGTATCGTGCGCTGAGCGCAGCGGCTGACGGCGCGCCTGCCGAGCTCCAGCACGCCGAGCACATCGCGAGTGCAAGCAGAGCGCCGGCGCATTTTACTAAACCGGGCGTATTCATGGCGTTACTCCCTGGAAGAAGACCTTTTCCGTGCTTTGGGATTGCTTTTGGGTAGTGTTCGCTGATGCCTGGGCGACTAGAGCGTGCGGTCGCTCGCTCTTGCAGGCGACGAAAGAGGCACTTCGAAGCCCGCATCGTCAGCACTGTCTTAGGAGCGAGCTTTTTGGGATGCCAACTTTTAACAATCGCGCACTTATCCTAACCGCGGGAGCGCTGTTTGCAACTTCGGCGTGTGGAGGAAACACAACAGTTCCGGTCTCCGACACGTCGCAAGTCTCCGCGCTAGGCGCGAGTTCCATCATTCCAGACGACAACACGTCGATTCTGAAAAAACTTACTAAGGACGTGAGAATCGGCTCGACGGTCGATCCGAAGAACGGCGACATGGGCCCCCGCGCGATTTCGGTCGCCCGATCGACCTTTGGGCTCAAGAAAGGGCAGCTGGTCGTTTGCAACTTCGACGACGCTGCGGGCACCGCCGGGAAAGGTACGACGATCGAAGTACTCGATCCACGCCCGCACTCCACGCTAAGGACTTTTGCCCAAAGTCGTAAGATTGAGGGCTGCGACAGTGACGCCACCACCGCGACAAATTACGTATACGGCGCGGGGCTGAGCAGCGGTCGCGTTTCGAAGTTCGATCCAACCGGCGCGCTGAAGAAAACTTATGGCTCTCCCATCCAGGTTCCGTTCGACGACGCCGATGCATTCTGCGGTCTTCCCTACGCGCCTGAGGACATCTACATTGCAGATTCCAAGACCGGCTCAATTATTAAATTGGCGTTCATCCCCGTCAGTCGCTCCGGCCACGCGAAAGTGACCCAAGTGATAACCGGTTTCGGCGTCAATAAGGGCTCCGGATGGAGTGTCTTGGGCCCATCCGGAATTCAATACAATAGCACTAGAATCGGTACTCTTTGCAACGACACGCTTTATATCGTGGACGGGGTCGACAACACGATCGTCGCCGTTTCGACCGCCAGCCAACTACTTGAGAAGGACGAGATCGTCGTGCAACCCGGTGGTAAGAGATTCAGATGCCTTCACCCAAAGCACACGTGCGCGAAGCTCGTCTATAGTGGCTCTCCGCTGGATGCACCCGTAGCTTCTGCTCTCCTACCGAACGGAAACCTCATCGTTGCGAATACGAAAGGCGGAAACACGCTGGTGGAGCTAACACCGACGGGAAAGATTCTTGACACAAAGACAATCGACACGAGCCCGACTGCTCACATCTTCGGACTCGTTGCGACCGGCACGAGCGATAGCGATACGGCCCTATTCTATACCGATACGAAGACGAACACGCTGCAAGAACTGGAGCAATAGGCCGTTATTTCTCCGCTGCCACCACGCCGAGCGGGGTGTCGAAATTGCCCGTAAAGACGGCAATCGGCGAACCGCCGGCGGGGTACCTGTAGACCGAGCCATTGTTGTCAGTTGCATCCCCGCAATACACGAGCCCCTTAACGATCCAGGTCTGCGCGCAATCACCGGCACCCTTGAGCGACACGGTGCCCTTCAGCGTCGCCCTCGTTCCGCTGACGGTATATTGATAGATCGAGTTCCCGTACTGATCGAGGACGGTGAGGTACTTGCCGTCCCACTGCACGGAGCCGGGGAACCCCACTCTGTTGCTCGTTGTGATCAGTTGGAACTTGCTGCTGCCCTTCGGAAGCTCGACGAGCCCGAACCCACTACTCCTAAAACCGTCGGCGAAGAGATTCCCCTTGTTGTCGTAGCCGTCGAAGTACTCTCTGGTCAACTGCGTGGGATAATAGGTGCCCGCGCCGCCCGCGTGCTTGAAGATCACGACGTCGCCCGCGTTGGTGTAGTTCAAGATCCCAACCGCAAGGTCGCCGGCGAAATTCATGGCACAGCTCGATGGCATACCGGTGGGCACGGAGAGCGTCCGGAGAAGCTTCTGGGGGACCAGGTACAACGAGATCTGTTGAGCTCCCGCGACGATCCAGAAGGTCCTCTTCCCATAACCCCAGAGGACGTTCGTGCACCCTTGTCCGCCGACGTTATTGATCGTACCGATCTGTTTCGTGCTCTTGGGGTAGTCGAAGATGCTGGCGTACGTACCGTAGAAGTTGATGACATACTCAAACTTCGACTTCGCTTGCAGGTCAGGGAAAAGCGTCGCGTAACGGGGCAGCGGATTCAGATTCACCCGCGCGGCCGTTACCGGCGTTCCGTTCACGAAGAGCGTTCTACCAATGTACCGTGCATTGAGCGCTGCGGTTGACGGGGCCATGTCACCCTGAGCCTGCCGAAGGGCGCCTCCGCATGCCGAACATAGCGCTAGTGCAACTAGAGCACCGGCGTATTTCAATAGATCAGTCCTATTCACAACGTTACTCCTTAGCGATAAATCCAGATTATTTCGCTGCTGCTACCACGCCGAGCGGGCTGTCGAAATTGCCCGTAAAGACGGCAATCGGTGAACCGCCGGCCGGATACTTGTAAACCGCGCCAATATTGTTACCCGCATCCGCACAGTAGACGAGGCCCTTGACGATCCAGGTCTGCGCGCAATCGGCGGCACCCCGCAGCATAACGGTGTCCTTCAACGCCGCCTTCGCTCCGCTGACCGTGTACCGATAGATCGAGTTCTGGCTCTGAGAGAGGATCGTGAGGTATTTGCCGTCCCACTGCACGGAGCCAGGGAACCCCACAACGTTGCTCGTTGCGATCGTTTCGAACTTACTGCTGCCCTTCGGGAGTTCAACGAGCTCGAAGGCGCCCGAACGGATGCGGTTAGAGCCGTCGGCAAAGAGATTTCCTTGGTTGTCGTAGCCGTCGAAGAACTCTTTGGCCAGCGGTGTGGGGAAAACGGTGCCGGAGCCGCTCGCGTGTTTGTAGATCACGACGTCGCCTGCGTCCGTGTAGTTCAAGATCCCAACGGCCAGGTCTCCGGCGAAATTCATAGCGCAGCTTGACGGCATACTGCCGGCGGGCGCCTCGAGCGTCTTGATCGGCTTCTGGGGAATCTCGTACTCCGTGATCTGGTTGACGCCCGCCACGATCCAGAAGGTCTTCCGTCCATAGCCGTAGAGGACGTTCGTGCAGCCCTGGCCCCCGACGTTATTGATCGTACCGATCTGCTTCGTGCTCTTCGGGTAGTCGAAGATGCCGGCGTAGGTCCCATAGAAGTTGATGACGTACTCAAAGGTCCCCTTCGCACGTAGCTCGGGAACAGTCGTCGCGTAACGGGGCAGCGGATTCAGATTCACCCGCGCGGCCGTTACCGCGACGTATCCTGCATTGAGCGCAGCGGCTGGCTGCGGGGCGCCGCACGCCGAACACAGAGCAAGTGCAAACGGAGCACCGGCGCGTTTTACTAAACCGGACGTATTCACAGCGTTATTTTGCTGCTGCCACCATTCCGAGTGGGGTGTCGAAGTTGCCCGTAAAGACGGCGATCGGTGAACCGCCGGCTGGGTACTTGAAAACCTCGCCGCCGTTGTTACCCGCATCCCCGCAGTAGATGAGGCCTTTGACGATCCAGGTCTGGCCGCAGTCGCTGGAACCCTTGAGGGATACCGTGCCCTTCAACGTCGCAATCGTTCCGCTGACCGAGTATTGATAGACCGCGTTTGCATTCTGATCGAAGACGGTGAGGTACGTGCCGTCCCACTCCACGGAGCCGGGGAACCCCACAGCGTTGCTCGTTGTGACCAACAGGAACTTGTTGCCACCCTTCGGGAGTACGGTGAGCGCGAAGCCCGAGCGGAAGCCGGTGAAGCCGTCGGCAAAGAGATTCCCCTGGTTGTCGTAGCCGTCGAAGAATTCTTCGTCCATCGGCGTGGTGTAAACCTTGCCCGAGCCGCTCGCGTGGTTATAGATTACGACGTCGCCCTCGTCGGTGCCGTTCAAGATCCCGACGGCAAGGTCGCCGGCGGCATTCATGGCGCAGCTAGACGGCATACTCCCGGCGGGCGCATCGAGCGTCTTGATCGGCGTCTGGGGGACCTGGTACTGCGTGATCTGGTTTTGGCCCGCCACGATCCAAAAAGTCTGCCTCCCATAGCCGTAGAGGACGTTGGTGCAGCCTTGGCCGCCGACGTTATTGATCGTACCGATCTGCTTCGTGCTCTTCGGGTAGTCGAAGATGCTGGCGTAGGTACCGTAGAAATTAATGACGTATTCAAACTTCGACCTGGCGCGCCGGTCGGGGAAAAGCGTCGCGTAACGGGGCGCGGGGTTCAGATTCACCCGCGCCGCAGTTACAGGCCTTCCGTTCAGCCAGAGCGTCTTACCGACGTATCGTACGTTGAGCGCAGCGGTTGACGGTGCCCCCGCTGAGCTGACGCATGCCGAGCAAATCCCAAGCGCAAACAGAGCACCGGCGTATTTCACTAAAGGGGTCGTATTCACAACGTTACTCCACCTGAAAGAGCCTGGGGGCGAATACGTTCATCGACTCGCCTTTGAGCGCCTTTGCGGAAGCAATACAAGCTTCCGCAAATTCAGCCGCGTTACATGTCCGTGTCGGGCGGCCCCGAGTACTTAGCGCGGATGAAGTACTCTTTCGAGTACTGCGACGGAATCTTGACGAACGTGATCGGCGGCTGCGAGTAGTTGAAGGAGTCGATGAGGCTGGCGGCGCGCGAGTCGCTCGTGCCCAGCTGCCCGAGATTCCAGTTGTCCTCGATGTACCGCAGGATGCTGCCGAACTCGTAGTTCGTCGTCGAAATATATCCCGGCTTGGCGTAGGGCGACACGATGATCGCCGGCACGCGAAAGCCCAGGCCCCCGTAGTCCAGCTGCTGGGGTGGCATGTTGTCGTAGAATCCGCCCCAATCGTCCCACACGATGATGATCGCCGTGTGCTGCCAGTAGGTGCTCTGGCCGATCGCGTTCACGATGCTCGCGACCCACGAAGGCCCGGTGTCCTGGGAGGTGTGGGGATGGTCCGACTCGTTCTGGTCCGGGATCACCCACGACACCTGCGGCAGCGTCCCGTTCGAGATATCGTTGAAGATCGCCGTCTGCGGGGTGATGATGTTATTCTTCCATTCCGGCCCGTTGCGCACGGGCCAGATAACGTCGAAGGCGCTCATCAGTTGGCCGTAGGACGCGGTCTTCACCGGCAGATAATATTTCCACGTGATGCGTTTAGCATCCATCAGATTTCGCAGCGTGGGATACGGAATCTGGAAGTGCCTGGTACACGGAAACGGACCGGGACGCCGCAGATACGCGCCCAGCTTGGTCACGAGATGCGTGGTCGTGCCGTTCCGCGCGTCGCAGCCCCACCAGCAGATGCCGCAGGTCGGGAGGTCGACCAGCGCCTTGCCCCGCTCGACCTCCGTGCCGCCGCGAATCAGGTCCTGATGCGCGGTGAAGCTGTCGCTGCCCTGGGTCGTGTACATGTGCTCGGCCAAGGCGTACTGCTCGGCCATGTCCCAGTAGGGTACGATGGCCCCGGGGTCGGTATACTGATATGGAAACGTGCACTCCGGCGGCCCGGCGCCGCCTTTGGAGTGAACCAGGTCGAAGCCGTCCATGTTACCGCTATCCCGCGCCTGTTGATACGCGGGATACGAATGATTCATGTCACTCGGGACGCTGAGCGGCACCTTTTGGAGCGGGATCGTTCCCGCTTGGATCGGCGGGCTGCAGTTGGGATTCGCCTCGACCTTGCCGTACGTCGTTCCGTCCCCGCCCGGAAACGTGGCGAACAAATCGTTGAAGGTGCGGTTTTCCTGGACCACGATCACGACGTGCTGAATCGGCGAGCTCGATGAGCTCCCATGGCCGCTCGCCCCGCTCGCATGACGGCTCGCCGCCTGCTGTGTAGCGGGGACCGAGGTCGAGCCGCCGCCGCACGCGGCGAGCACCGCGCCGGCGAGCATCAAAAACGCGATGGTCCGAGAACGCATAGCCGCCTCTTTCGATTTCGGGAGGCGGCGCACTTCTCGTTACTGCGTTCCGATCCTTTGATTAGCGTTAGTCAACAAATAGATCTTGTCCGCGTGGCGCACCCCGAGCGCCCGCTGATCGTAGATGATGCCGACGTATTGGCCGGCCTTGACCGCGCTCATTTGGTACGTCGTCTTGCCGTTGGCGGAGAAGACCTGGTCGAACTTCGGCACGATCGTGAAGCTTAGGACCTGCTTCGTCTTGGGGTCCTGAACCTTAATGTTGGTCGACGAGACGTGCACGGTAATGCCGTAGAACGTCGAGTTCTGGGCGGCGGCGAGGCTGTGCGGCGCCGCGAGGACCGGCGCGAGGGCCGCCGCCAGCGCGGCGGCGCGAAGAATGGACGTGTGCATCATGCTATCCCGTGTACCCCGCTGGCGGGCGGTCTATGCCTTGCTGCCGCCGAAGGGCGGCCTGCAATGGAAGCGACGCTCTTCGCCGACGGCGGATCCCGCGGTAACCCCGGTCCCGCGGCGAGCGCCGCGGTCCTGATCGCGCCCGGCGGCGAGCTGCTCGAGGAGATTGGCGCCTATCTCGGCGTTGCCACCAACAACGTCGCGGAATGGACCGCGCTCTTGCTCGGTTTGGAGGCCGCGAGCAAGCGTGGAATCCGTAGCCTGCGAGTGCGTCTGGACTCCGAGCTCGTAGTGAAGCAGCTGCGCGGCGAGTATCGCGTCAAAAACGCCGGACTGCAGCCGCTTCATCGCCAAGCCATGCGGCTGCTACGTGCGTTTGAGAGCGTCGATATCGGACACGTGCCGCGCGAGCAGAACGTCGTGGCCGATCGCCTGGTCAACCGGGTGCTCGACCAGGAAGCGAACGCACCGGTAAAGTAGGCCGCGATAATGCGCCGTTTCCCCATCGGGCTCTTCATCATCGTCCTATCGGCGGTGATGCTCTTTCTGGGCTGGCGGATCTACGGACCGGGCGAGATGGGCCGGTTCGCGCCGGCGATTCATGCGCAGCACGCGCCGAGCGAGCTCTACGCGCGGATGACGATCAAGTATCCGAAGCCCCCGATCTATCAGGAGGCGTACCGGATGTCCGACGTCGAGGGCGTCTCGAGCTTCGAGTACGAGATTCGCGGCTACAACGGCCACGTGATCAAGGTCAATGCGCCGGCGGCGCGCGTCTACGACGTGAGCTTCTTTTTCGGATTGTTGGAGCAAGACGGAATCTGGCAACTGATCGACAAGCCGCCGCTCCCCGAGCCGGACGCATTCTACACGGTCTACGTCAAGCAGCTTGCGGACTACAAGCAGGGCGAGCGGACGGTGACGTTCACGAACCCGGAGTACTGGGCGACTAAAGCCGGGCGCCAATTCAACATCGACCTCTCCAAGGGCGTGCCCAAGGATCTCTTGCGCTTGCAGAGCTCGCAGATCGCCGATCCGCACTACGCGCAGATCGTCCAGGCCTTCCGAGACTTCGGGCCGGACGAGTTTCGTCGCAACGTAGCAGCGGCGCAGGCCCGGATCCGCGGGCTGCACGGCTAACGCGTGCGAACGCGATTCGCCCTCCGCGTCTCGGTGTGCGCTGCGCTGCTCGCGGCGCTGCTCTTCGTCGCGTACGAGGCGGCCGAAAGCCCGGGCAACCAGCTCTTCGGCAAGACGCTCGTGAGCGGCCCGAAGAACCAGCGCGTCGTCGCGCTCACGTTCGACGACGGCCCGAATCCGCCGTACACGGCCGAGATTCTCGATGTGCTGCGCGACGAGCACGTGCACGCGACGTTCTTCGTCGTGGGGCGCGCGGTGCAGGCCTACCCGCAGATCGTGCGCCGCGAGGCCGCGGCGGGGGACGCTGTTGGCAATCACACGTGGAATCACGGTCACCTCGTGCTCTACGACGAAACGGGGCTGCGCCGCACGTTGCAGCGTACCGACGCGGCCATCTTCGCCGCGACCGGGCGTCACACGCGAATCATGCGTCCGCCCTTCGGTTCGCGCGACTGGCTCGTGCTCGACGAGGTTCGAAAGCTGGGCTACACGCCGGTGATGTGGTCGGTTCCGCTCGCCAACGACTGGGAGGATCCGCCGCCGCGCGTGATCGCGGCGCGCGTGCTGCGCTATGCGGGTGACGGCGCCATCATCACGCTGCACGACGGCAACCGCGGCATCCTCTGCGCGCGCATGCACGCACCGAGCCTATGCGACCGCAGCTCGGACGTCGAAGCGACGCGCCTGATCGTCGACACGCTCAAGCGCCGCGGCTATCGCTTCGTGACGATACCGGAGCTGTTGCGAATGGATTCGGCCCATCGCGGGCAGGTGGCGCAGTACGTATCACGCAAGTAGCAGGTGTCAAAAAGGAGGTTGCGGTGAAGCTACTTTTCAACCGCGGAGCGCGCCCGTACCTAGCGGGTTTAGCTGTGGGAGTGTTACTCATTGCCGGCTGCTCGGGCGGCCGGTCCTTACCGAGCACCGGAGCGGGATCCGGCTTCGCGCCGTCCTCGCGGATGACGGCGGGGTTTAGCGTGAGCGGCATGGCGCCGGAGGGCTTCATGCCCGACGCGTGCACGAATCCAAAAATACTCAAGGTCTGCGTGAGGCCGGGCGGCAGCGCGAAGCTCGGCATCAAGCTGACGTGCAAGAAGGGCTCGAAGGTCGTAAAGTGCGGCAGGGTCCACTGGTCGACCAAGATGAGCCATGCCGGCCTCGCCGGCACGTTCAGCCCCAATCCCGGCAACCCGACGACCGAAACGGTGACCGCCACGAAATCGACCAAGATTGGCCACTACTCTCAAACTATCTCGTTCAAGTGTTCCGCGTTCCCGAGCTGCGCGGGGCACGGCAAGGGAGCCGTCTGGGTCATTTAGCTCCGGCATCACCTTCGTTACGCGTAGAGCCGCCCGCGTAGGCGAATGAATCCGTCCGGATGGCGGTTGCCGGGATCGTGATGGGTCCAGTGGACGACCGGCAGCCGCCCCGGATCGTGAACCATCTCGCCGCAGATCTCGATCGTATCGCCGGCGCGTGCGGGACAGCGCGGCGCGATGCTCACGTTGTCGACCACCTCGAGCCTTCCAGCGCTGCTCTGTACGTCGAAGGCCTCGTGCATGCAGTGCGTGCGCGAGCCGTAGAAGAAGCGCGGACGCGACGCGACCGTTCCGGTAAAATCGACCCACGCGGGCGCGGTCCCGGCGTAGGCTGCAGCCAAATCCATCGTTGCACCGATCACGCGGGGCGGGTAGAACGGCAAGTGATGGAGCGATGCTGGTGAGGACGATTCGGACGGCGCGTCTACGGCTGGAGCCGGTGACGGCGGCCAACGCCGGAGTTCTCTGGGAGGTGCTGCAGGAGCCGGATCTGCGCGACTTTCAGGACCTTCCTGACGTCAACCGCGCGCAGTTCCTGCGCACCGTAGGCAGCCGCCCGACGCGCTTTGGCCCGGGTGCGACCGGCCGCTTCGAATGGCTCGTGCACCTCGGCGACAGGACTGAGACGCTGGGATGGGTCTCGCTGCGCATCTCGGAGTCGAGCCGCTCCACGGCGGAGATCGGCTACAGCGTCGTGCGCGCGCACCGCGGTCGCGGCTTCGCTACCGAGGCGGTCGCGGCGCTGGTCGACGAAGGCTTCCGCCGCACGCGCGTGCAGCGCATTCGCGCCTACTGCCTGCCGGAGAATCTCCCGTCGCGCGCGGTGCTGCGCCGCAACGGCTTCGAGGACGAAGGCATGCTTCCGCGCGGCGCGACGGTCGCGGGAAAACCCGTCGACGTGATCCTGCTCACCATCGACCGCCCCCGCTGGTCCGCCCGGCGTCGCCCTGAGCCTGTCGAAGGGTGACGTGAAGGTAACCCTCGATTTACCGGCCTTGTCCTGTGCTAACCGTCACGCCGTGAATGTATCCGGCCGCAAAGCCACGGAGTGTTTTGACCGGCTTGCCGCCTTGAGGGTAATTCCAGAATGCGATCGTCTCATTCGTTAGGCCGCGTGGAGCGATGACGGTGTTGCCGTCGATCCACGACTGCACAGTCGTACGCGTATCCCATCGATGAAGCACAGTCGTGCCGACGATCGTCCCGGTCGTGCCCGAGACTTGCAGCGTGTAGATCCTGTGGGCGGTGGGAACGGCGACAGTCAGGTAGTTGCCTATCCACTGGAGGTTGCCCGGCTTGCGGGTATCGAGTCCCTTGACGGTAATGCTTTGAAACGTGCCGCTGCCTTTTGGAAGCTCGGCAAGCGCGAACCGGCCGTTCGTTCTGTTCTTGCCATCGACGAAGAGATCGCCCGCATTGTGGTAAGCGCAAAACGCTAAGACGTGCATTTCTGGGATCGAGTAGTAGAGTTTCGCTTTGCCCTGCGTGCCCTTGTAGATGGCCACGCTCTCTAGGCCCTCGGTGGGAAACGAGTTCGTTACCGCAAGGTTGCCGCTCGTCGGATCGCTAGCGCAACCGATCGGCGTAGGCTGTGGGTCACGTAACTCGGCGATCGGCTTGGTGCCGCCGTGCGCGTATTCGAATATCTTAACGAAGCTCGCGGAAAAGACCGTTAGAAAAACGTCGCCGCCCGAGTCCGAGCAGAGGCCGTTTGAATAGCCTTGCTGACGGTGGATGCGCAGCGGGAAGGACCCTACTAACTTCCCCGCGGGGTAGGTAAAGACGTAGCCAAAGTGCTGCCCCGCGGCGTAGAGCAAGTCCGTGCTCCCTATTGCGCCTACCGGGCCCCCCGGCGCGATGCCCGGCGGCTGCGTTCCAACCTGAGCCTGTGGAAGGCCTCCGCATCCTGCGAGCAAGATCATGGCTGCGGCGCTGAGCAAGATTCTCATCTGCGACACCTCCCGGAAGCTCAACGGAAGAGCGCTGAAGGACTTCGGCACAGCCCGCGCCCGCCCTAGTTCGCGACGAAGACGCGCCGCCGAAAGGCGCTCGTGTCGAGGATCAAATCGAACATGGAGTGGGCGAGGTCGGCACGCGTGATCGAGTAGCCGCGCGGGAGGTTGTGGCCAACCGCCACTCGGTACTGTCCCGTGGGTGGTTTGTTGTTGAGCTGCGGCGCGACCACGCTTGTCCAGTCACATTGTGCGCCCTCGAGCTCGGAGTCCATCGCACGCAGGTCGTCGTACATCTTTGCAAACAGGCGCTGCAGCGCGGGCTTTGCGATTCGCAAGAGAAGGTTGTCGAAAGAATCGACGTACAACGCAGATGCTGAAACGGCTAAGACGCGCCGTGTCCCCGAGGCTCGCATCGCCGATAAAATGTTATGCATCCCTCGCCGCAGCGTAAAGCTCGTGTCCCGCTGGGACGGGGGCACCCCCAGCGCGGAAAGCACGGCATCGGTACCGGGAACGATCGCCTCGGCAACAGTCCTTTCGTCTAGTACGTCCCCGTGAATCACCGTCACGCGATCGCGGAAGTGGCTTAGCCTTTCCGGCGTCCGCGCGAGCGCCCGAATAGTATCGCCGCCTGCTATCGCCCGCTCGAGTAAGTTCATTCCGGTTGGCCCGGTAGCACCGAATAACGCCAAATTCATAAGGTCTCCTTAACTATTGCGAGTCGGCGGGCCACTCGATCGTAATGCCGGCGTCGTGATATCCGGCGTACCGTCCCGGCAGCGCACCGCGTAGATACCCGAGCAGCGGTTCTCGCACTACGCGGACGACGATCCTTTCCGCTAACTCCTCGATGGGCACCCACTCCAGCGTCACGACATGATCGCTTCGAGCGTCGTGCCTCCCAGTGTCATGCCGAGCTTGTTGAAGCATGACGTTGAACGTCACATTCAAAAAGTGGATTGCCCCATCGTAGCTCTCGCTCACGTAGGCGAGCTCCCCAACCTCCACGCGCAGCCCCGTCTCCTCGAACACCTCGCGTACGACGGTCTCCTTGAGGAGCTCGCCGCGCTGCTGCCGTCCGCCCGGCAGATTCCACAGCGGATCGGCATGATTGGGATAGCGCGACGCGACGAGCAGGACACGCCCTTCGTGTACGGCGAGCCCCGTAGCGAGACTAATCATGCCTTCGTGTTTTCACGCCGGGCTGCTAACACTCCTTAACCAAGGCCCCAATCCGCAAACTCCGAAACGGTGACTGGTGGAAAAAGGAGTGCGCATATGAGTGAACTGTCAATCTGCCTTCGAAAACTGCAAGGCGTTACCGCGGCGCTGCTGGCCGGTTGTGCCGGCATGAGCATCGGCGCACCGAGCGCGGCCGGCGCTCCGGCCAACATCGTCGCAGCCGACGCTGTGGCCAAACCGCACGCGAATAACGTCGTCGTCATCATTATGGAAAATCGCGATTACGATCTGGTCATCGGCAGCTCGCAGGCTCCGTACATTAACAAAACGCTCGTGCCGGAGGCGGCGCTCATGACAAACAGCCACGCCATCGGCCATCCGAGCCAACCGAACTACCTCGCGTTCTTCTCGGGTTCGACGCAAGGAATCACCGACGATTCCTGTCCGCACACGTTTTCAACCGAGAACGTCGGGGCCGAGTTGCTGACCGGCGGAAAAGGCTTCGACGGCTATTCGGAGTCGATGCCGCACGACGGATACACCGGCTGCTATGCGGGCGAATACGCGCGCAAGCACAACCCGTGGGTGAACTTCACCAACGTACCGGCGACGTCGAATCTCGTGTATCAGCGCTTCCCAAAATCGCCGCCGACGCTGGCGATCGTCGTGCCGAACCTCTGCAACGACATGCACGATTGCAGCACGAAAACCGGTGACACGTGGCTTGCGAAGAACGTCCCCGCGATCCTGAAGTACAACACCGCGCATCGCGGTCTGCTGATCCTCACCTGGGACGAAGCCTCACCCGACAAGAACGGAAAGAACCAGATCGCGACCCTGCTGATCGGGCCGACGGTGAAACCGGGTTCGTACAATCAGAACGTCGACCACTACTCGGTTCTGCGCACGATCGAGACGATTACAGGCGTAGCCTGCACCGCGAACGCCTGCACGGCCTCGGACCTTAAGGGCATGTGGCAATAGCCCCTGCCTAGAAAGAGGCCCGTCGAATGAGTGACGGGCCTCCCACGACGACGCCATCGGACGAGCAGCGCCTCGCGCGGGAACGCGAGGTGGTTGAGCTAGCAGAAGCATCTCAAGCCATCGCTAAAGGCATTTTGGTCGCGCTCTTAGCGGGGATGTTGCTGCTGGCGCTGAGCCAAGGCTGGGGATATTGGCAGCTCCCGGCGTTCATCGCCGGCGGCCTTTTCATCGCGGGCCTGCTGGTCGGCTTTCTCTTTGGCATTCCGAAGGTAGCGTCCGCCGCAGCCGACGGCGCTCAGCAACATCCGTTACTCACCCCTAACACAAACCTCGAACAGATTTCCGACTGGCTCACCAAGATCATCGTCGGCCTGGGGTTGGTGGAGCTGTATAAGATACCGTCGGCGATATCGCAGTTCGTCGGGGCCACCAGCCCGGCGTATCATTCGTCGAGCGCCGCCGCGGCGCTAGCGGTCACGATCTACTTCCCGATATTGGGATTCACCAGCGGTTTCCTCATCACTCGGCTATACCTTTCAGGCCTAATCGCTCGCGCCGACATTCAACTCGGCCACGCGAGTGACTTATGGGACAAAGGATTCGCCAAGCTGCAGAACGCGCTCGATAAGGGGAAGCAGGCGAGTCTTTCGGAGGAAGAAGCGCGTGCCGTCCAGGCCCGTGAAAAGAAACTAGAGAGTACGCCCAAGAGCACGTACACGGCCAAGGATTGGCTCGATCGAGGGCTGGCCGCGTACGCCGCTCAGGATCTCAACCTGGCAGCAGAATGTTTTGATGCAGTCGTTCGCGATCCCGAAGCGACGCAAAAACAGGTGGCCCAGGCTTTATTGAACGAAAGCGCCGTGTACTATCAATTAACCCAGCCGGAAAAGGCGCTGGCGGCGTCCGATGCAATGCTTAGCCGGTTCGGGTCCTCGACTGACTCCGATGTGCTTCAGTGGGTAGCGCTCGCCGTTTACAACAAAGGCCTAGCGCTCATGATGCTCGGGCAACTCGCCGCGGCACTCGACACGTTTAACGATGATCTGGTCAAGCGTCTCGAAGGCGATTCGAACCCGCAAGTGCGTGAGTACGCCTGGGCGGCGCTCTACTTCAGGGGATCGGCGCTACTTTCTCTTGGACGTTATAGCGACGCTCTCGCCATCCTCGACGACGATCTGATCAAGCATCTCGCAGCATCCCAGCTCCCGCAGGTGCGCGAGCTCGCTCCCGCCGCGGCCTACAGCAGGGGCCTCACGCTGCTGTACGTCGGGCGTTACGCGGACGCGCTCGCGATCTTCGATGACGATCTGGTCAAGAGCCTCGAAGCGTCAACTCGCCGAGAAGTGCGCGAGCTCGCGCCGGCCGCACTCTACAACAAAGGCGTGGCACTACTCAATCTCGGGCGTTTTGACGATGCGCTCGCCATCTTCAACGACGATCTGATCAAGCGCCTCGAGGCGGCCACCGTCCCGCAAGTGCATGACCTCGCTGTGGCCGCCGAGTACAACAGGGGGCTCGCACTCCTCGATCTCGGCCGCTTCGACGACGCGCTGAAGATCTTCGATGACGACCTAGTCGCTCGCCTCGAAGCGGCTACGAGCCCGCAAGAGCGCGACCTGGCTCCGGCCGCGCAATACAATAAGGGCATGGCGCTCTTCAATCTCGGGCGTCTAGATGACGCGCGTGCCATCTTCGATGACGATCTGATCAAGCGCCTCGAATCGACCACGCTCCCGCAAATTCGCGCGCTCGCGCCACTGGCCACCCAGATGCAACACGATCTGAGCAGCCACGCGCCGCAATAGCGCGGTTAGACACTCGGCGCAAAATGACGAATCCGACAGCTAGCTGGAACGGCGAGCTGATTGCCCCCGGCGAATCAGCTGGGCTTATAGCGATAAAACCGCGTCGGGCCAATCTTATCGGAAGTATAACCGATGTGGCTGAACTCGACGACGGTGTCGCCGCACTCGTATCGTGGAAGGAGAATCAAATCGTCTTTGTCATTCCCGCGGTGAATGGCGCGGGCGCCATTTATAAGCAAGGGCAAACGGTCCAAGTGGGCGTGCTGCTGCAGGGCGACAACGCCAGCGCCGCGAGCAACACGGTTCCATATACGTTTTGACGCTCCGCGCTATCTAGAAATTAGCGAAAGATCGTCGCCGACCAGGCGGTCCATGTCGGGACTCTTGGTAATGCCGGTGATGCCCGCAACGTCGCCTGTATCCGCGTACTGCCAAATTGCAGCGCTCTTCCAGCCCTTAGGAATTGCCGGCTGCATCGCTTCCGTGTACCTGATGGGGTACTGCGCGATCCACAGCGGATGACCGGAGAAGTCGTCGCGCCCCGACATGGTGTCGTTCCAGAATGAGAAAAACGTGTAAAACAAACTTTTCCTGCCTTGCAGCGTCGCGTCGACCACCTTCAAGAATGCCGCGAGGCAATTGACGACGCCGTCCGCAGACATACCGTGGGTTTCCTCAATATCGAGTGCGGGTAGTAGCTGTCCCTGATACCCGTCGATCGCCTGCAAAAAGTATTCCGCCTGCTGCCCGCCGTCGACCCGAACGTCGAGATAGTGATAGGCTCCAAACGGTATCCCCAACTGCTTGGCGCCGTCATGCTGCTGATGGAACTGATTACTGTAGTAGTCCGTGCTTTCGGTGGCCTTGGCGAAAACGAACTTAATCTGCGAGTTTGGCACTCGCTGCCAGTTGATGTTCTCTTGCCATCCGGAGACATCGATGCCGTAGATCACGATGTTGTGATTCCTATTCTTAAGGTTGAGGAAGTGCAGCGTATTCGTAACAAAGAATGTTATCGCTGTGTCGCTTTAACCGAACGGATCATCGTTGACGACGTCGTTGGGTAGAGCATTGACTGCGGTAGAAAAGGTGGGCCAGGCGTTTCCTGCCGCGTCGCCGCTCAAACCTGCGTAAAGCTGTGCCAGCGTCCCCGAAGCTGTCAATGAGACCATCGCGCGAGCAATGGAACTTAGAGAATAATTTCCCCTGTGCATCAACCATGACAAGAAGGCCATCCCGCAGCCGATGCTATCGTAATCCTGGTCGCTCTGCTTTGTTTGGTCGACCCAGTTGGGCATTCCATCTTGTGCCCACGTGGGAGCACTGACGAAGTCGGGGAGCGCGTTGTTACCGATCACCGCCGAGCACCAGCGTGAGAGGGTCTCACCGGTACTCACCCCGCAGAGGTTGCCGCCCATAGAGCACTCGCTCAACTCCGCCTCAAAAAGCGCCGAAACGCGGTTTGAGGCGCCTATAGAGGCGCAAACCTCAATATTAGCCCCCGCCGCGTAGTCGCAGGATGCGTGGTCCGCCCCGCCGGTGCCGTCGTTTTTTCCGTTTAGCTGCCATATAAGGACATTGACGGGCGAGCCGCTGGTCCCGAAAATCCCATCGTTGGCCGTAACGACGCGATCGGCATCGTGGATAAGGTCCGTGGCGTTCTGCATCGCATCAGGATATGATGCATCAATGTAAACCGTTACACGACCGCTGGTGCTCGACCCAACGAGCTGAGGAGTGCCCGTAAAGTTAGGCCACGTTGCCGTACCAGGCGTCTGCGCAGCCGCTGTAACATCAAGAGGCAAGAATGCATGTCCCACGATGAATCCCCTTTTATAGCGGTCGTAATGTATGACTTTCTCATCTTGTAACGCTCCAACGCTGTCAGCAACCCGATGGCATCGTGAGAACGGTCATATCAGCGTTGATGGCGTTCATTGCATCCACGGCCTGCAAAGACGTCGGCTCGTATGATCCTCCCGTGAACAGGCCGTTGATGTACACGCTGCCCGGATCGATGCTGTTAAGGCTGCCTGGGAAGTCGCCGAGGTTGACTGTGATCAGCGCCTGGGTCGGCGGCGGCGTGCTGCCAGCACTCCTTCCCAGAATGGCCGCACCGGTTTCCTCGTAAGGCCCCCGCCGCTGCGCCCAAAGCTCGATGTCGCTGTAGGTTGGCATGATTACGTGTTTGCTCCAGTAGCACGCTTCGCGCTGGATATGCGCGTTTGCGAAGGCGACTTCGATGGAGCTCACATCGTTCAAGCACTTTAAACCCGAAGTAATAGCGTTGACGCCAGGGCAGTCCGAAGCCACCGGCTGGAGCAGCGAAAGGATCGGTGGAAGGCTTATATTCTTCGTTCCCGGCCTTGGAGTCGGCGTTGGCGTGGGCGTCGGCGTGGGAAGCGTATTAATGAATTTAATGGCCGCCGTTGCCAGAAACAGATTGCGCACATAGTCGTCGGTGACGTACGAGCCGACATTTTGATTGACGACCTGGGACAGCAGACTTGGTGACGTCGAGAGGTAAGCTGCGAGGTCCGTGGTGTCGATTTGCGTCTGAAGCCGAAACGCGAGTGCCTCCGCATCGGCCGAACTCAGAGGCGAGGGGCTTGGCGAACTCTTGCCGGAGCCGGGTGCTGGGCGAGAGTACGAAGCAACTAGCACATTGGCTTTTTTGATGTCGCCGCTGTACGAATCCATAACATCGTTAAAGAGGTCGTTACAGGTTGGCTTGGCCGGCGTCGCCGAGGGACTCGGCGACGGCGACGGCGACGGCGATGGCGATGGCGACGGGCTTGGGGAATGGCTAGGTTTTGTCGTCGGGGTGCGCTTTTTCTTCGGATGTTGAGAGGAAGGGTGATGAGACGGAGCTGGCGATCCGGCGTAGCCGACCTGGCCGGTCGCTAGCCCGGTGTCTGTCCCAAGACGCGTGGGGTCGTACGCGACGACGAGCCTCAGCCCCGTGTAGGTAGTTTGGTTGGTGCCAGGGCCGGCCGTTTTCTGTCCCTTCGGTTTTTTGGACGAGCTCTGTTTCTTTGATTGCTTAGGTGTTGGGCTGGGGGAGCTCGTCGATGAGCTCGTGGGCGAAGCGGAGGGGCTTGGCACGGGGGTCGGCGGCGTGACTAGCGCCGTATTCCAACAACTCCGCAGCGTTTCGAATTTTGTGCGCCAATGAATCTGCGTTACGGGATTGATGTTAGGGGCAGTAAGCTCGTAGGCAATATCAGCCATGACGATTCCGCGCAAGGCTTGTAGGGTTAGTTGTCGCGGATCGGGGGTAGGCGCGATGCTTTTGGGCGAGCCAAAAAGCGTCAAGCGCATTACAGTCTCACCCTGTTTGACACTGCCTTTTGAACGGAGCATGGCGGACTCGTACGCAAGAAAGTATCCAGCTGCAGCGGCTCCAATCGCGGACACGATCGCGACCGTCCAAGTATGCCCGTCCCAGACCCATCCCGCGTCCGCCCGCCTAGGAGAAAAGAGCGTAGCGAGGATTGCCGCGAGCGCCAACACAGCGAGCAAACGACGAAGCATGCGAGGCTCCTAGCAGACTTCAGAACGAGGCGCAGTCCGGGAAGGACGATGACTGGAAGGCCGAATGGCCTCACCACTGAGGCTAGCATGCGGGTGGAAGCTTTGCAAGAGACAGCAGGCCCGGTGCGTTTGCTTGTTGAGTAAGCAAACGATCACGTAAGGTACCAGATCGGGACGTTCTGGCCTCGAGGTAGGGCCTACTTGCTTCTGACCCGAATAGCTAGATTCAGTCATGCTGAACGCGCTAAGACCCGCAAGGAGACAGATTTTGCGAATGCATCAGTCCTCGGCGCTCGGCGTGGTTCTGTTGACAATGTTGTTGTTAGCGTGCCGTCATATGTGGGGTCACAACCCGCTAACTCTCCGGTAGCGACTCCTGCAATACCCCCTACTGTCGGCCGCGCTTACGATCAGTTTCAAACGTCGTACTGGCGGGATTTTGCCACGCCGTATTACCAGCAGCAGCTTATCAAGGAGAAGGCAAATGTCGCAGCGCTGCAATCCCAGCGTGGCACGGGCTATGTCATTTTGGTATTCGTATTGATTGTAGTCTTTGTTGGCTTGGCACTCTCGATTTTGCAGTTTCTGAAGGGCGTATGGCTTGCCAAAGCCCAGGCAGCTGCTGACGTGAGCACGTTTACGGCGAATCTGAAGGGCGTCGAAATACAGTCCGCCTCGATCGGGCTGCTGATACTAACGGTCAGCCTAGTCTTTTTCTACTTATACATCAAGTTCGTCTACACGATCACGATACTAAAATAGAAGGTCACCGCGAGGACGGTTAAGTTGCTATTTGAATTGTGTTTCACCGGAGTTTTAGCATCGTGTATGATGTCCCGTGGCCAAAAATATGGGACTGGCTTTAGGGATGTCATATTTGCGGTCGCTGATCCCTACGTGCCCATAGAAAAGATTGAGCAAGTGACGCCTGCGCCCGCGCCAACGCCACCAAACTCAGGTTGTCAGGGCAAGCCGCATGACAAGCCCAAGCATGCGCAAGTAATCGACCCGGTTGCGCCTCCACCGCCCCCACCCCCGCCGATACCACGAAGCACTCCTGATTGTCACGGAACCGCGCAATCTGGGACGTCTGAAGGCGTCAGCAGATGAGTGACAATTCGGACGATAACTCAGGCTCGGTGAGGTGACACCTATTAGAGTACTGTGGTCGCTACCTCACTTGACATTGCATGGTGATGTCACTTAGGTACCACGCACCACGCCCGTGCGTAAATGCCACAAGCGATTGAGGGGGCACGAAGAGAAGCGCCTTGATGGGTACGTGCGGCAATCCATCGCCTAGGAGGCACCAGTGTGATGGGCTGGTTTCCTCGAATACACCGCTTTCCGTTCCTACAAACAGTCGATCGGAGAGAAATGCCAGGGCCGCCGTTCTCGTGTCGAACCAATCGTATTTTTGTAGCGCGATCGGCTTACAATCTTTCAAATCTCCTGTGACGTCTTTCCATTGAGAAGCGACGGCGTCGAAGTCGGCGGTCTCCTCGATACTACATCTACTGGGGTCGGCAAGGCTTACGAAGGCGTGACGGTGATCCCGCGGGTCGACCGCAATACTCGCGATCCGACCGCTGCCGATAGTCTGCGGCGGTTTCAACCATTGTGATGTCGTAGCCATCTTCGCGAGCTGGCCGTCGGTCCTACCAGCGACTATCATTTTCCCATCGCTCGACGCCCAGAGGGCCGTTATGTATGGATCGGCGGAGGTATGCGGAGATGGTTCAGCCCACGGTCCAAGCGAAGTCCACGCCGAACCGCCTTGGCCTCCTGTGGTTGTGCGATACACATTATCGCCACCGGCGAGGATCGTTTGCCAATCCGTCGTCACGAGAAATGGCATGACCCAGTCGACGGCCGTTACCGGGGGACCGATGAACTTCCAATTCGCGCCGCCATCTGTGGTTGAAAAGAGGGTGCCATTGTAATGCTCAGCATACATGGCTTGGCTATCATGCGGGTCGATGATCGTATTGCCTCCATCGCCGCCGAAAACCCCCGTCCAAGCTGGCGTGGGCGCTTGCGCAAGACTCTGGAGCGTACCCCTGATGGCAGTGGTGCCGTTGTCTTGCGTTCCGTCGACGATCGTGCCATCGCCACTCAGCGACGCATCGCCGTAGAATTGCGTGATTGCTAGATGCTGATTGAGATTTAGCGGAGAGCCATTGGCTGGGAATTCCACCACGCCACCATCTTCCCCCGCATAGAGATCTCCGGTCGTGTCGTACGTAAGCGTGTGGACATCCGGGTGGATGCCATTTGCGCGAGCGAGATTCGTCCAACTCCGGCCGCCATCGAACGATCGAAAAATCGTTAATCCGCCAACGGCGATGTCCTGCGGGTTCGTGGGGTTGATCGCGACAGCATCATCGTACCAGCCTTGGCACCCAACGGAGGAGTCAGTGGGATCGACGTGCGTATAGAAGTTCTGGCTGTTCGCATAGTCGTCAACGTCGATTTGCGTCCACGTGTCTCCCGTGTTGTGGCTAATGAAGAGTCCCGCCAGGCAACCGTAGTCGTAATTAGTGTTCGATACCACGAAACTGGCCAGGATCTCAGATGGATCACTTTCCGCGACCGCAAGCGCGCTCTCAACGCCCGTGTCGGAGTCATATTGCTGCAGGTCGGCAACGGGATTGACATTCAAGAGCTTCCAGTCGGTATCGTCTTTGGTTTTTCGAAATAATCCCGTCCGATCGCCGACGATGACCGTTTTGTCACCTGGAAGGACGAGTACCGATGTGGGATCGATGAACTCTGTTCCACCGTCGTGTGCGCTTTCACTCCAGGAGGTGCCTCCATTGATCGATTCCCAAAGGCCGGTAGAACCGGCTAGCCAAATCACTTGTCCATCGCTCGATCCTATTCGTATCGCCGCTGCTCGCATTGGCGGTGACCGGGGGAGGAAGGTCCAGCTACGGCCGCCGTCGTTGCTCTTGTAGACCCCTTCCCCAAAGGCACAGTCGGTGCAGTTGTGATCTTCGCCGGTTGCCGCAACGTAGAGCTTCCTGCGGTGATCGATCGCCCCGAACGCCAACGACTGCAGTCCAGCGTTGGTCTCAGACCACCCTTGGTCGCTCGCGGCACGTCGCCAGATGCCACCGTTTGCGGTCGCGACGACCAGAGCTCCATCATCGTCGACGATCAACTGCGATACGCGTCCGCTCGCCCACCCGTACTTAGGCGCGTTAATGGAGCCGGGACCGATGCTGTGCCACGTGCGATCGACCGTTCCGCTCCGTGCCAGCATCATCGTGAACGACATGATCGCTACGAAGGTCAGGAATGCGCGTTGCGCTACGTGCATGGATTGTTTCCCGTCTTCACTTTAACCGCGTTGAGCAATAGATACGTATCCCCCGTAATCAATGGGCTTTGAGGATTGAACCGGTTATCGGGGCCGACCGAGAGAAGATGCAAAAAGACGGCCATTTTTGCTGCATCTTGCGCAGCCGGCGCGATCGACGATTCATCGGCAAAATCCGGGAGTCGTCCAGGCAACGCGCCGTATTGAATAGCATGCTTCGCGGTCGCGATTCGCACGGTGTCGACTGCGGCTTGCTCGCGAGTAATGGTTCGAGGCAATTGTGAAACCCGTTGCGGCGCTGCGACCGATGCAACGCGGTTGAGCGCGAGCACCGCCGCCGTATACCACGGCGACGTCACCGGGACTGCCGTCGCAGGTGGGATGCAAAACGCTCGGCTGAGGAAGACGAAAAAGTTGGGCAGGGGAATAGGACCCGCAATCGGTGTGGGAGCGCCGAAGTAGTCACCCTTTAGAATCGAGAGGTGCCGCAGATTCGCCTCAGCGGCCTGAATCTTGGAAGTGGTCGCAGGAGCCGGCAGCAGCTGAGTTGTTGGCCGCGGCGCAGGCGACGGAGGGATGTTCTGAGCCACGATGACCGGTGCATAGCTGGAGGGACTGCCGCGAATCTGGGCGATCGTCGCGGCGGAGCTCGCAACGGGCAGGGCTGCCGAAAGCACGAAGAGCCCCGCTGGGATGGCATAGCGTGTGATCATACCACGGACCTCCGGGGCCCCAAGGTCGGGGCTCCGGTTCATATTACCGCGCTCCGCCCTCGATCGACAATCCTTCTTACCCCCAATTCCGTGCAGTCCTGGACAGTTAGCCGGTCATCAAGCACGCCTGCGGGTTCGATCGGACTCAGATGTAAAGCGACGAGGGTGCGATGGATTGCGGCTTGCTCGGAGGCCATCTCGTCCCACTGCTTCGCGGGCACGTTGGTGCTGGCCGCGTGGTCTCGCTTCGCGACCTGTGTCGCTGTTGAGTTGACTTCGGCCAAAGCGGTGAAGACATCCCATGCCGAATGAGGTTTCCCGAAACTGCGCCTAACGGCAACTCACCGGATTGTGGATCCTTCGCCGCGGCTGTAACATTGACGAAGTCAAACCTTGATACTCGGAGGCATAGTCACTATGGGTAAGATTCGAACGGCGGTTGGCGGTGAACGGGAGCAGACCCAGCCTACAGCTGCACAGCCCAACCTAATCGCTCAGCAGATCGGCAGCGCGATAGTTTACTTTCGCGTCAGCGGCCAGGCCCTTCCTGTAACAAACGAGTCACACATCCGCGCGGTGACGGCCACGAATGTTTTTGACGAGGCTGCTCGCGTAGTTAACGAAGGCGTCCGAGTCATCGGATTGAAGGTCCACGATGCTGCCAAGACCCTGAGGCCGTGCGAGCTTGAACTCGAAATTTCATTCGGCTTTGAATTGAAGGGGCGGGCGACAATCGTTCCCGTTCTTCTTACCGGCGAGTCAACATCGACGGCGGGTCTCAAAATTACAGCAACTTGGAAGTTCGCCGAAAAAGCCTAACCGGCCGCTATGCGCACGCTCTCCGGACTGGATCTGATCTCTCAGGCAACCGTGCGCGTCTGTGATGCTCATGGTAATCGTATTGGCCAGGGGCTTTGTGTCCCAGTTGAAAAAGCGCTGATCGTGTTGACTTGCTACCATGTCATCCTGGAGGCTGTGGACCGGAGGGCGGTCCCGGTCACGTTCTTCTCCGCTAACGATCAGCCGTTGAGCACAGCGACTGCTAGACTGTGCGTTGAGCGCTCCGATCCTGGTCGTGATGTGGCCGTGCTGGAATTAACCAGCGAACATGACACAGTCGAAGCTCCGGAGGCTGCGTCGCCAGCGCTGTTTCGCCTACGCGCACCTGTTGTAGGCGTGACTCGGCCCGTAGGCGGGTCTCAACGCTTCAACGCTAGACTGGCCCACCCAACGCCGATCGGGATGCAAATTGGCGCGTTTTTAGCGGAGATTCCGCACGCCTGGCGCCTCATTGATATCGGCGACACCCAGCCGGGTATAAGCGGCTCTCCCGTCGTTCTGGAAAGCGTGGAGAGCGCCGTTATCGGACTAACACATTTCTCTCGAGCTGAAACGGAAGACCACGCTAGGGAAGCCTACGTCGTCCCGATATCGACTTGGTTTGCAAAATATCCGGAACTTGCAAAGCATTTTACGTTTCGCTCCTTAGAGCGCACCCAAGTCCCAATGCCTCAACGCCGAACCGCTACGCCTAACGTACCCGACGCCCTGCGAACACACTATTTCACAGGCCGGGACGACCTCGTAAAGGAAATCGAATTGGAGTTTACGTCGCAACGCTGCGTAGCCCTGTCTGGAGTTGGTGGAATTGGCAAAACACAAAGCGCTATTCGCTACGTAGACCTCCAGCATGCGAAGTATCCTGATGGCGTCTACTGGGCAAATGCGGAAACGCGCGGCACGCTGATCGATGCCTTCGTTCAGATTGCCAAGCTCCGTGGGCTAATCGCGGCGCCAAGCTCGGAAGAGACGGCAATAACGGCTCGAGGCTCGTTAGAGCGGGATGGAGGAGAATGGCTACTGGTCTTCGATAACGTTGATGACGAGATCTTGGTGCGCGCGTTTCTCCCAAACGCGCCTCACGGCCACATTTTGACGACGACCCGCAATCCCGTTCTCCAGAAGCTTGGCATCGTGCGCTCACTGCGTGTATCAGACTTTTCACCGCAAGAAGCCATTAACTTTCTGACTTGCAGAACGGGCCGGAATCTGCCGTCGACCGCTGAGAGCGCCGCTGCTGAAAAGATCGCGCGAACCTTAGCGTTCTTTCCACTCGCTCTTGAGCAAGCCGCCGCATATATCGTTGCGACCGATGCTGCTTTTTCCTCGTACCTCAATGGACTCCAAAAACAAGGCATAAAGCTTTTGGCAAAAGCACGACCAGAAGCTCACGCGGCTCTCGCGATCACGTGGAGCAGTAACTTTAAAGTAGTCGAGGATTCTTGGCCCGCGTCCGGAGACGTGCTCCGGGTAAGCGCGTTTTGGGATCCAACAGCTATTCCGTTCGAACTGCTCCAACGCGGCGCGAGCGTGTTGGGAGAGAATATTAAAGGCGCGCTTCCGGATCACCAGGATGACCTGCTTGTCGGCGAGTTACTTCGACCGTTGGCGCAGTATTCTTTAATTAGCGTCGATCGTCAAAGTCGCACTTTCAGTATTCATCGGATGGTACAGGAGGTTGTTTTGAACGCACTGCCTGGGGATGAGCGGATCGTCTTGACAGGGCGCGCAGTGAGTGCCCTGGCTGCCACCTTTCCAAATGTAGACTTTAAGAGTTGGAATGCGTGTGACAGGTTAGTCGAACACGTCGAAGCGGTCGCTCGTTTTGTAGACAAAGAGACGGCGACGGACTCGGCAGCGGGCGTCTTCAATAAGGTGGGAGAATATTTGGCCCAACGAAGTCGCTACGCCGAGGCGCTGCCTATTTATAAGCAAGCGTTGGCGATTCGCGAACGCGCGCCGGAACCGAATTTTCCCGACATCGGACGGAGCCTTAACAATCTTGCGTTGCTGTACCGTGAACGAGCAGAATATGCGAAGGCGCTGCTCCTCTTTGAACGCGCGCTCGCAATCCGGGAGCAGGCCCTTGGAGCTCAGCATGTCGATGTGGCGCAGAGCCTGAACGATTTGGCTCTGGTATATTACGACCAACAGCGATTTGCCAAGGCGCTTCCCATGTGGAAACGCGCGCTGGCGATTAACGAGCGGAGGCTAGGTCTTGATGTCACTGAGGTCGCCGCCAACCTAAATAACATCGCAGAAGTTTATATAAAACGACGCCAGTATTCCACGGCGTTACCGTTGCTGAAGCGCGCCTTGGCAATAAAGGAAAAGGAGCTGGGCCCTGAAGATCCCGGCGTAGCGATTAGTCTCAATAATCTTGCGACGCTTTACGAGCGCCAGAAACGATATGCGAAGGCACTTCCCTTGCTCACCCGCGCATTAGCAATCAATAAGGCGGCACTGGGTGAGGAGAGCCCCGAAGTAGGCGTCAGCCTTAACAATCTAGCTACGCTTCATATACGCCAAGGGCAATACGCGGAGGCGCTGCCACTCCTTGAGCGGGCGTTGATCGTCATCGAGCGGGAGCTGGGGCCCAGTCATCCCAAAATGGCGATCATCCTTAGCAACTTGGCGAAGGTCGGTCGCTACCAGCGCAAGCAGGAGCAAGCGCTCCTCTACCGTGAACGCGTTCAAACGAGCCGTAAATCCGGGCGTCCGAATTGATCTGAGACCACGAGCCGCCGCAAGAGCTGGATGATCAAGCATATGCGCGTGCGTCGCCTCTTCGACGAAGAAAACCTAACAATTCGAAAAAAAGACGCCGCCCAGGCGCCGAAGCGCCGCCTCGGTCAAATGGGATTTATGAGGACTTGTCGAGGCTTGTTGTAAGCATTTCAAGACCGCCGCATTCAACCGCTCTGCCCACCCCTCCAAGTCCTCGCAAACCATGATGGCTATTGAGTCTTTGCGTAGCCGCGTTTCTCGCGACGTCACGTCGCCACCGTCGGTTTCTCACATAATGCTAAGTGGATGCAAACTGGGCTTGCTCGCGGCCGTAGTCCAGCGGGCGTGCTCGAAAGCCGGAAGGACCCTCGAGCGCGAGGCGCTCCCGCGTGAAGATGTCGACAATAATCTGGAGCCGAAAACTTTCATGGCTGATCGCCGCGTCGCTGCTCGCGCTTGAACTCCATGCTCCAGATTGGATTGCGACCGGTCGGTACCAACCGGACGCGCCGAGGTCCCGATCGGCGACATCGCTTCGGCACTTTGACGTGTAAAGTTAAGCCTCCCTGACGGTACCAGCCGCGCCGCGCTTGGAAATCAAACCTGTCAGGAGTTCGTCCGGGGGCTCGGCGAGAACTTCCGCCTTTGTCCGCGAGACATCTCTCTCGCTACCGCCATGAGAGGGGTGTACAGGTGCAAGTAGATCCAATGGGGGTTGCACCGCCGACGCGAGGTACATCCTCCGCCAGCGGCACCCGCGCCCGCGGAAAATGCTTTAGAACTCTGCTTCTTTTGAGTCCCGTTTTCGACGATGAGGAGGGAGCCAAGGGCCCGCTAGCGTCGCGTCGAATCTTCATAGCGGGAGGTCGAACGCCGTGGCCGACTTTAGCCCTACTCCGAGGCAGCAAAAGTGGTTGTCAATCGGAGGTCTGCTGGTAGCAGAGATACTTCTGGTTGTATTTTATTTGGTGCTTTCCGCTAGGGATATTCACATAAATATCAGCCAGGCCCTCGCAGTTTTAGCGCTCATCATCTTTAACGTTGGCGTCTTCCAGATATTTAGCGACCTTGCGCGCACTCGCGAGCTGATGAACGTGAAAGAGCCGCCACGTGGCCCAGCAGGTTCCGATGCCTCAGTTAGTGTCAAGTCGCCGGATCCGGCGCCCACAGGCGATCCATTGTGGAGGCCCGGCTATTCATTTCTCTTGGCGGTCGGACTCTTCGCGATGGCGCTTGCTCTCCACGAAACGCCATCCCGAACCATCGATGGTGATTACACCTGGGTCTCCCTGATGCCGAGTATTCCTCCAGCCCCAGCGCCAATGCCGACGCTTTCAGGATCAGCCGTATCGCCGGCTACGCCAGCTCCCACGCCTACGCCAGTTCCGACGCCGATGCAGTGCAGCGCGGTGCTTAGTGGTCTGGACACTTTGACGCCGGGCAGTGCCGCAACCTACGACGTATCGGTTAGTTGCGATAAGCCAGCAAAAGATCCGCCGAAAGTTACAATGGATCCCATCGCCTGGGTCACTCCACGACCAGAATCCGCCGCAGTCACACAGGATGGAGGTAAGAATTACAGCTGGCGTTTCTTAGTCGAGATTTCACCATCCACGCTTCCGGCGGCGGTCGTCCACACGTTACTCGTTTCCAAAATATCGGCCAAAACGGATGGTGGCACCGCTGACCAGTCCTCCCCTGTTCTTGGGATAAACCTCAAACAGGCTAAGACGATAGACGACGTCAAAGCAGTAATCGCAAGTATCGGCGGTGCTCTTGGTGCACTCTTTTCGCTGATCACGGGACTCGTAGCTTTCTTGAGGGGTCAGACGACAACGAAGTAGGTTCGAGTCGGCTCGGTGCCGATTAAGGCATCGACCAGCTTCGAATCGCATCTTTGTGGCGCTGGGCCCTGCGAGTTGGGGCGCCGCCGCGCGCCTTACACTCCCCGCGCAATCAGCTAGCGAGCAGTTTTGTAGACCGCCCCATGACGCGGCGCGCCTCGCCTTAGTTTCAATCTACAGTCTGCCGGCGCTCGGCGCTGGCACTCGCCCTGGCGGCGGGCGTCGCCGCCTGCAGCGGGCAGCAGACTGGCGGCGGGCTCATGCCCAGCGCCACGGGCTCGACCATATGATTGCCGCTTTACGACGACGCGCCGGTTTGCCGTTTACGGCGACGGGAATTCCGCGGCGAGCTTTCATCGCTACTCAGCTGGCAGCTTAATAGCGCCCCAAACGTCGATCTTCCACCTAAGTACCACTTCGGGAGCGACGATGGGTCCTGCAACCCGCATAATTACGGCCCGTACGTGTGGGGCGCTACCGCCGAGCGACGATTTTTGGTTGCAGTTTGGTTGCAGCGAGCCAGATTCGCGTGATCGTCGCTGAGCGAGAACTCCTTATTTTACCTTAGCGCAAACTATCGCTGACTGGCGCTGATAGCGATCCAGTGGCATTTCAATACCGCCGCATTCAATCGCTCTGCCACCTCTCTAAACTCACCGCGCGCCTTATTTTGTTTTGGTTTTTCGCTAGCGCCTTTCTCACAGACTCAGCAAAATCATCGTCATAGTTACATAGCTTGTGTAACTAATCCAAATGCGCGTGAATAGAAAACTAGGGCTCGCCCAGGAGATCTCTAAAGCAAATGCACGCGACGACCCGCGCCTACGGGATCATCCCTTACTGTGCGATGCTCGAACTCCGCCTGTCTGATCTCGTTCGCAGGCTGACCCTGCATGGATATGATCTTGAATGTCATCGTCAAATAGCCAGAAGTACGGTATCTCCGGCCACGTAACGTATGTGCGCCATCGTCGCACGATCCCACCGAGGCCTACGTTCTCGCAATACGGGTCTTCTGATAGCGCCTTCAGCACATTGCAGACCGCCTTCTGCTCGCGGTCTTCCCAGTTTTTAGGGTACATGTCCACCGCCTTTCCGCCGCTGTGAAGCCAGCGCTGATCGGGGTTCGTATGATCGCTACGGACGGCGGTTAACATGATGGGCTCATCGCAATTATTAAGCAGCCACGTTAGCATTCCAATTAGATAGGTATCCGTTCGGTCTGCGCTGAGGAGATCGGTCCGATGGGTCTCGGAAACGCGGTCATAGCCTTTCGATGAGAGCTTCGGGTTATCTACCAGAGCTTGGCGCGCAGCTTGACTCATTTTACACTCGCGCAAAGGTGAGACTCGGCCACGCCACCGCAGTGTCCACTTGGCCGTCTTTCTATACAACGCGCCGGCGCTAAGCCTATGGTTCTGTGGCGTACTGCGTACGCAATAAGCATCGCTCGTCTCCCTGCTTCTTGAAAATCGGAGCTTTGAATTTGAGTTGCATTTTAAATTGATGAAGACGCTGCGCGGTTAGAGCCGCGACTTCATCATCGCGAAATGCGCCGAAAAAGGATAAAATCGAGCTACACTCCTTTAGGCTTCGGCGCGAGTCTATACCGATAGCCCGTATTGTTCCTCCGACGAGCTTTCTGACGGGATGTCGCAACCGGTGCCACAAGCGGGATCGATATCGTCTAGCTAAGCTAAGCCAGCCCAAATTAGCATAGGATTCACTCCGTAGCAAAGCCTCGGTTGGTCCGACCTTGATCTCAGAATCGGCGTTACCACGGAGTGATCAGCAAGGGAGAGCAGCAAGAGAGCACTTAGCTAAGTGCTGTGCATGTAACTAGCCAAGAGGTGGAACGGCGAGAGGACAGGAAGTAATCAACCGAGAGGTAGCGCATTGAAAAGAGCGGCCGCCCGAATCTTTCCCGATCGCCAGTATTGCCGTGCTCAACCCGTTGCCGCGCAGGCGCTGATATTGAAGCGTCAGAAGCTCGGCGCCTCCCGCCAAAGCAGCCCGGGGTCGATTTCAAGTCGACCCGAGCCAGGAAGTAATAAGCCTGACAAAAGGCTAGAGGCGTGAATGCTGTGCGAGCGTTCCCAGCGCTCACCATGAAACAGCCGCCAGCCGTCGGCTTACTGCCAACCGATCACTATATTTTGAAGAAACTGTACCGCGAAGTGCTTCCATTGATCGCTGCAGCGCGCTATGTTAACGGCCAATGGTTCGTCCGTCTCGCAACATTTGACGGGTATCTGAGCGATGGCATTGCCGCTCTCCTTGCGCTGGGTATCGGCACGCAGGTGTTCGGGGTATTTTCCGGCAAGGCGCCTCCCGGCAATAACGCGCTTGAGACGCTCCGTACGGCGTTGCCCGGCATTTGGTTTTACGTTGGGGTAGCCGCTTTGGCTGTTTATATCGCGCTTGGGTTGATCGTTAAGCATGAAAACGTCGTCAGCAAAGCGGTGTTTGCCCGCGATTGTACGGCCACGATCAACGGTTTGAATCAGCAACTGCTCGCCGCACTGTCAGCTCCTGATCCCATGGCGACAGTTATTCAGATTCAAAAGTCGATCAATGAGTCGGTATTTAGTGCTACCAAAAATGGCGTGTGGCCATTCAACGGACTTCCGCCAGTCGATAAGATTGCGCCCGACCTTGACAGGATGACGGACCAAATCCGCAAAAGTTTTATGCCGGCGTGGACGCCGCCACCATCCGGAGAGCACAATTAGTAATGCGAGAACCCGAACTTCTAGCCCGCTTTAAGACTGATCCACAAGGGCATCCCGAGATTATCGAGCGTGATCAGAAGAGTCACTATCAGGTCATATTCGAAATTAAAAATCCTCCGCCCGACGTCTACGCCGCGCAGTTTGAGCTGGATCCCACATATTATGACCCCGTTCGGACGGTTCAACCTGATGATAATGGAAACGTCGTATTAAAAACCACCTCATATGGCGACTATCCGGTAACGGTGACGTTGCACACGAAGGACGGCGAATATGAGGTGCGGGACACCCTTTCGCGTGCGCTAAATCGTGCGCGCGATGCGATGCCGGGAAATTCCAAAATTGATGAGGCAATCTCCGAGATCAAGTCACGCTGAGCGTAATTGTTAACGCTTGAGCCCGCCTAGACGGTCACGGCGGAGATGACAGTCAAATTTAGGATGGCTCGAGAGATATCGAGCGATTAGCCGGCGATCTGAAGCGCGTTGGCAGCCTTTGGGATCTAAATCGTGTAGGTAACAAGGTGCTCGCGTTTAGTTTCCGAGACCGGGCGTTTGAAAAGTCGTTTGCTGTGGCCCTTGGCAAGGCTCACCGAACCCCTCACTGAGTCCTTGTGACCGGTTCTGGCTCACCCGCCCAACGTCCCTTCAATCACCTCGAGCGTCCGCGTTGCGGTTTGTTCCCACGTAAACGCTGCCGCGTGAATTGGCCCGCGTCGCCGCAGGTCGCCGGCGTACTGCTCGTCGCCCGCGACGCGCAGAATCGCCGCTGCGAGCGCCGCGGCGTCGCTGGGCGGGACGTAGTGGGCTGCGTCGCCGCCGGCCTCGGGCAGCGATGCGGCGTTGGCTGCGATGACGGGTGCGCCGTAGCTCATCGCCTCGATGACCGGTAGCCCGAATCCCTCGTGACGCGACGGCAACACGAGCGCAGCGCACGCGCGATAGAGCGCCGCCAGCGTGTCGTCGTCGACGTGGCCGAGCTCCACGATGCGAACGTCGCGCGGTAAAGCCCAGTTGCCCAGCCAGCTGGTGACGACGAGACAGAGATCCGAGCGCTCGCGCGCGACCAGCGCCATCGCCTCGAGCAGTGTGTCGAACCCCTTGCGCGCCTCCGGCGCGCCGACGTACAACACGAACGGCGACAGCCCGGCGACGTCGAGCTTAACCGGCGCCGCGGCTCTTGGCGGGGCGACGCCGAGCGGGATCGGCACGAGGCGCTCGGGCGCGATCGCGAGCTCGCGCGCGAGCTCGCTCTGCGCGAAGCGCGAATCGGTGATCAGCGCGCGGCAGCGTTCCACCGCTGCGCGGAAGATCGTCTGCGTCTCGGGCGCGTAGTCCGGGATCACGAAGTTCGACGCATCGTGCAGCGTCGCCGTCGCAGGCAGCGTAAAGTTCGTCCAGCTGAGTCCGTTGAACGGAAACCACAGCGCGTCGAGCCCGGCGCGCGCGTGCCCGCGTCGTGAGACGACGCGATACGGCCGCCCGTCGACTTCGCGCAGATAGCGCTTTCGCACCGTCCAGCTGTGCCACTCCGGAACGATCAGCGTCACCTCGACCCGCGCCCGCTCGCGCTCCCACCAGACCCGCAGGATCTCGCGCAGGTAGCGACCGATGCCGCGCCGGTCGCCGGGAAGGTTCCACGCGTCGACGCCGAGCCGAATCACGCGGCCACCGATCGAAACAGCTCGAGGTGTTGCCGCGCGCTCTCGTCCCAGCTAAACGCTCCGGCACGACGCAAACCCTCGGTGCGCAGCCGCTCGCGCAGGTCGGCATCATCAACCACGCGACGCAGCGCGGCAGCCCACGCCAGCGCATCATCGGGCGGCGCGTATAACGCGGCGTCACCGGCGATCTCGGGCAGCGCGCTCGCGCGCGACGCGACGACGGGCGTTCCGCACGCCATCGCCTCGAGCATCGGCATGCCGAAGGTCTCGTGATACGATGCGAGCGTCAGCGCCAGCGCGCCGCGATAGCACGCCCGCAGCGTGTGTTCGGCGGAAACGCCGGCCAAATCGTCCGCCAAGTTGCCGGGGTGAACGACGCCGGGAAGGTCGGGCGCGCGCGGTCCCGCGACCGCGAGCGCCGGCGCGGCTTCCACCGGCCACGCGCGCCGATACGCGTCGTACAGCAACGGGAAGTTCTTGCGCGGCTCGCCGATCGGATCGCCTACAAACAACAAAAAATCCCGACCGTGCAGCGCACCGGGCAGTCCGTCCGCCGCGCCCGGCGAAAACTCCGCATCCACACCGTGATGGATCACGGCAATCCGGTCGAGCGGAACGCCGAGCAACTCGTGCACCTCGGAACGCCCGAACGCGGATACCGCGATCACGCGCGTTGCCGAGTGCGCCGATCGTAGAAACGGGTCCTGTGCGTGCCGCCGGCGCTTCGGATCGGGATCCGGATAGCGAAACGGCACCGCGTCGTGGATCGTCACGATGCTCGGAAGAGAAGAAGCGAAAAACGTACCGTTGGCAGGATGCCAGATGACGTCGCAGTCGCGCCCCGGCTGCGCGCGCACAGCAAAGGCATCACTCCCCAGCGCGCGCGCGTACGCAGCAGAATAGCGCCGGCGAAAGCGGAAATCCGCCAGCAGCGTTAGTTCCACGTCGGCGCGGCCGATTAGCCGGCGCAAGATCGCACGCGCGTACCGCCCGATCCCGCGCGTGTCTTCGGCGACGACGCGGGCATCGACGGCAATGCGCAGAGGCATGGGCGGCGAACTTCGCTCGAATGCCTCAAACTCATGCCCTCAGACCGCCGTCGGTGGAATTCCCGCGCGTCTCCGAGAAGCACTTTGACCGGCAACGCCCGGGAGGGATCGCGTTGGGCAATACAGAGTCAAGCAAGTCGTTTGAGGTCGCGGCAAAGCATCTCTTTCGCCATTTGCACGAGCCGCGGATCCTCCGCAAGAATCCGCTGGTACGGCATTTTTTTAAAGACTTCCTAGTCGACGGCCTAAGCCGCAATCGCCAGGAATACGCAGCGCTCGCGCGGATTCACGAACTCGTTCGACGCGGCGCCAAGCATTATCACGATGCTGACGTTTCCGACGAGAAGACAGAACGAGCTTTCCGTCAGCATGAAATTATAACGCGTCAATGCCTGGATCGGAGGCCGATTCGAGAAGTAGCCCAAGCGCTGGGGATATCGATCGCGCACTGCTATCGCGAGAGATCCGCGATCTGCCGACGCGTCTGCCGCTATATCTCCGAGTCGGATCGAAGGCCGGCTTTCGAGCAGCTTGCGCAGGTCGATGAATTTGGCCTCTTGCTCAGTCACGCAAGGTATCGCGCGGAGTTTTCCGACGCGGATGCTGCAGCCCGCGCGTTGGACGATTTGGTGCGAATTGCACCATCGGTAGAGCAGAAGGTGGAGGCGCTGCGGATCAAAGCTTTGCTCTCGATGATGTTCGGCAGCCTCGCTGGAGCGGAGCAAGCTTATTCGCGGGCGCTAAGACTGTTCGAAGAGAACCGCGCGGCGACGACGCCGCGGTCTCGGGATTTGGGACAGGCGTCGCTCGACCTTCTGCGTGGTGAGCTGGCGTATCGCTACGGAGAGAGCGTTACGCCCTTGCGGACGGCGGAGAACGCAATAGGGCACTTGGAACGTCATCAGGAGTCGGCACCGCACGCGGCGGGGCTGTATACGGAGAGCCTCCTCGCGTTTGGTGTTGCATGCTGGAGCCTCGGTAAGATGGATGAGACTTACGATTACGCATTGCGTGCGGATGCCAGCCTACGTCGCGCCCCAGCCTCGTTTCTTCTGAGACCGCGCATTAGAGCAGCGCTTTGGAAACTTCGCAACTACCTGCTACTGGACGGTAGAAGCTGGTACCCGGCATCGCAGCGACGCGAAGGACTCCTGAGCGCTTTCAACGAGGCGTTTGCATCGGGGGCGCTCGGTTACGCGGCGGAGACGCTCGTTTTCCTTACGGAGCACTACGCCTTCGCTGGACAGGATGACGAGGCGCTAAAGGCAGGTCGCTTTGCCGCTCGTCTCGCCGAAATGCACGGGAGCGAGCAAGATCGGCTAGAGACCAGAATTTCGATCGGTGCGAGGCTCCTTTCAACGCGGTACTGGCGGTACGCCGCGACTCTCCTAGCCGGCGTGCCGAGTCTCGAACGACTCGACGCATACCCACGGGCATTGCTCCGTTATTCTGTGGCGGAGCGCCTTATGCGGACACGCCGTTTCCAAGAAGCGTTCGCCCTCACGAATCGCAAAAGTGATTATTCTCGATGGGCAACGCTTACGGTACGGAACAAAATCATTGCGGCTGCCTCAGCCCATGCCCTCGAGCGACATCGCGACGCCCGTGCCCTCATCGAGTCGGCGCTTCCGTCCGCCGAAGGCCTTCGCTCGGCCCCAATACTTCGCGACGCCTATTGCGCCGCCGGCCAGGTCACGGGGGAGTCGCGCTTCCTCCGTAAGGCCGCCGAGGTCGCTCACCTCATAACCGCGTAGGCTTATTGGGGAACGGCTTTTTTTGCAAGAATGCTATTTTTTCGCATCGAGGTCTTGTCCCGCAGAGCCCGCTCCCGGAGGATGTAAGAATGGATAAGCGTTTCGCCCTCGCGCTCGTTGCCGTGCTAGGCGGCTGCGGCAATCCCGGCGCGTTACAGTCGCCGGTACTCCCGTCAGCAGTGGAGCGGTCAAACGTTGGCCCGTCGTGGATGCTGCTCGGGGCGAAGAGTTCCGACCTTGTGTACGCGTCCACGTTCGCCGGCAAGGTTTACGTCTATTCGTATCCGGCGGCCAAGCTGGTGGGAACGCTGACGGTAACCGGCAGCCCGCAGGGCGAGTGCGTGGACAAAGCCGGGGACATCTGGGTCACCGATGACATCATAAGTGGGCAGCAGAAGATTCTCGAGTACGCCCACGGCGGCACCAGCCCGATTCGAACGTTGACGGACGGGGGAGGCTACTTCCCTGAGGGCTGTTCCGTCGACCCTAACACGGGAGACCTAGCGGTAGTCAATGTCAACACGCAGTGTGCCAATGCTCCCGGCGGCGACTTCGTGATCTTCAAGCGTGCAAAGGGAACGCCGAAGATTTACACGGATCCGGGACTAAAGTGTTATGGTTTTGTCGGATACGACGACCATAGCAATTTGTTTGTCGTCGGCACTCAGCCCCTAGGCCTCTTCCAGTTCGCCGAGCTTCCTAAAGGGAAGAACACTTTCACGAACTTCGTGTTAAACGGGGGCATCGCCGGGGGCGTTGAGTGGAACGGTAAATACATCACGTTCGGCGATCAAGGCTATAACACAATCTGGCAGGTAAAAGTCACGGGTTCGCATGCGAGCTTTGTGGGCGAAACGGGACTCTTCGGCCTTCCGGATCCGACCTATCAGTATGCGTTTGCATTTGATCCAAAGGGCAGACCGACGAGGGTCATCGCATTGGATATCGGCAACGGCGGCACGATTGCCGTCTGGAAATATCCCGCGGGCGGATCGCCCACGAAGATTTACCCCGGGAGTTACTACCCAAGCGGGGTCGCCTTAAGCCCAGGGAGGAAGAGCCTATGAACGCCGGTTTCAAAGTGACAGCACCACTCTTCGTAGCCGTGGCGCTCGCGGCATGCAATTCGCGCAGCTCTTTCACCCTGCCGGTAGGCCCCGTGCAATCGGCCATGCAGACTCACGGCGCGGTGCGGGCCTGTCCCCAAGTCGTTGGGCAGCCCGCGTGCTCGCTGTTGATTCAATCGCGGAGCGGGATCAGCGCAAGCGTGGCCGGATGGGGACCCGCGACCATCCAGGCGCGCTACCATCTGCCCTCGTCGACCAAAGGCAAGGGCCAGATCGTGGCGATCGTTCAGTCCTTCGATAATCCAAACGTCGCGAGCGATCTGGCTACGTACCGCAAGCAGTTCCATCTCGGAACGTCAACGTTCCGCAAGTACAATCAGCGTGGCCAGCAGAGCGGCTATCCGCAGGGCAGCCCGGCATGGGGCGCCGACACCGACGTCGGCGTGCAGATGGTCGCCGCCGCCTGCCCGAAGTGCACGATCTATCTGATCGAGGCGAACTCGCAATACGCTAGCGACCTCGGCATCGCGGTGGCCGAAGCCGTTGCGCTCGGCGCGCACATCGTCAGCACCGACTGGCAATGCTACGGCTCGCTGACGTGCTTCAATCAGTCGACGTTCGACGCCCCAGGTGTCGTCTACGTGGCCGGTGCCGGGAATCTCGGCTACAACGACAACGGGCTCCCCGAAGCGTTCGGCAGCGTCGTCTCGGTCGGCGGCACAGTGCTCTTCAAGCGGGGTTCGAAGTACGTCGAACAGGTCTGGGACGGCAGCGGCGGCGGATGCTCGTCGAACGGCGGTTCGTCGGGCATTCAGAAGCCCGCATGGCAGAAGGATCCCGACTGCAACTATCGGACCGACGCCGACGTCTCGGCCCTGGCTTGGGACGTCGCCGAATACGACAGCTACGATTTCAACGGCTGGATGACCGCGGGCGGTCCAGCCGTTTCCACGCCGCTCATCGCCGCGGTATTCGCTCTCGCGGGAAACGCGAGCAAACAAGATGCCGCGAAGCACTTTTGGGTGACGAAGGGCAAGGGCCTCAACTACATCAGCAGCGGCGAAGACGGCTCGTGCAAGGGCGAGTACCTCTGTGAGGCCGGCACTCAGCAGTTCGGAAACTACTCGGGACCAGCCGGCTGGGGCACGCCCAATGGGGTCAACGCCTTCTGAGCGCTCAGTTCAGAGGAGGCATTGCATAAGCGTTCTCATTCTCGAAGGCGTAACCGGCGCAGGTAAGACTTCTACGATCAAAGCGTTGCAAAAACTTGCGTCCTTTGAGCTCGTCGATGAGGAAGCCACCTTTGACGATTTCGTAACTGGATTCTCCGCGGATCCGGACTCCGCGTCAGGTCAGGCGCGCGATCGGATGGCAGCGATCCTCGACCGGATCGAGACGGCTGACGGTTCGTATCGCCACCTTCTGGAACGCTTCCATTTCTCGCAACTGGCGCTCGGAAGCGAGTGGAAATGGTATCGCGACATCGACGCGCGGTGCGCGGCTCTCAAATGCAAAGTCGCAGTCCTGACGCTGCCCGGCGATCGACTCGCCGCGCGTTCGCTCTATCGAGCCGAATACGATGGAGCGGATTGGCAAGACCTCGTTCTGCGCCACGGATCCGAAGAAGAAGCGCTCGACACCCTCCGGCAGGCGCAGTCGGCGCGTATCGGCGCGATCCAACAGAGCCGCCTGCCGTATCGAATGGTCGACGCGAGCGCAAAGGCTTGGGAACGGTACGCGAGTGACATCGCCGATTGGATCGGCTGGGGCGTTTGACTTCCCCGATCGCGCCGCGCATGTTAAGCTTTGAATGACCGTTGCAAGAGCACCTGTGCTGCGACGTAAGGAGGGTGCCATGGTTTCGCGTTCTAGCGCCAAGCGATTAATCATCGGCGCCGTTGTCGCGTTGCTGGCCGCATGCGCGAAGTCGCCCTTGCCGCCGGTGACGCCGGAGGGCGTACCGGGTACCGCGAGCACGTCCGGATTTAGGACCATCTATAGCTTTGGCCCCGATTACCCCACGGGTCTCTTTCCGTCAGCCGGCCTGATCGTCAATAAGGGCGCACTGTTTAGCACAACCGACCAAGGTGGACCGGGCATCTGGGGAACGGTTTTCAAGGTTACCACGTCGGGTGCGGAACGGGTGCTCTACGGTTTCAAAGGCCTACCGTACGATGGCAACAGCCCCGATTACGGCGTGACAGCCGTCGCCAACGACTACTATGGAACCACCGTCTTTGGCGGCGCCTCTTTATGTTATCTCAGCGGGTCGCCCAGCCGGTTTCTCGTCGGTTGCGGGACTGTCTTCAAAGTGTCCGGATTCGGAACCGAGACCGTGCTACACAGATTTAACGCCGGCAAAGACGGCGCGTGGCCCGCGGGCGGCCTCACCCTTCTAAATGGAACGCTTTACGGAGCGACGGCGTATGGAGGCCGCGGGCGATGTCAAGATATCCAGTACTATCACGGATGCGGCATCGTATTTTCCGTCAGCACCTCCGGCAAGGAGCGCGTGCTCTATGACTTCAAAGGCGCGGCCAGCGGTCCGGACGGAGCATACCCGCAAGGAAACCTCACCACGTATAAAGGCCTGCTCTACGGCGTAACCAGCAACGGCGGGACCTGCTGCGGTACCGTATTCTCCATCACGCCGGCCGGTCAGGAGAAGGTTCTGTATCGGTTCAAAGGCGACAAGTCGGATGGCGGACGTCCCAACGGCGGGCTTACCGTGGTGCACGGAGTGCTCTACGGCACGACGCAAGTGAACGGTTCGGGTTTCGTGGGTACCGCATTCAGCCTCACGACTGCCGGTAAGGAGCGCGTACTTTATAATTTTCAGGGCGGCCAGGACGGCGCGTCTCCGAACGGGGGACTCATCTACGTCAACGGCGAGCTCTACGGCACTACGAATCACGGTGGCGGCTCGGGATGCAGGTCGTCCTCGGGCAGCGGATGCGGCATCATATTTAAGATGACGCTCTCGGGCGACGAGACTGTCCTGCATCGTTTCGCAAGGGGCGGGTTGCCCAATGCAGGCCTCGCCGATCTCAACGGTTCGCTCTACGGCACAACGAATGATGGCGGGAAACACAGAAAAGGCAGCGTCTTTAGAATCCCGCCGTAGAACGGAAACCGCGCCGCGGCACTCGAATCATCCGGCGTGCCGATCGCCGCGCATCTGATCTTGGGCCCGCGCGAGGAGCCGTTCCTCGAGCCGATGTTGGACTCGATCTCGTCCAGCGCAAACCTGCTGATCGTCAACGATAACGCGCCGGATCCCTCGCCGCACGCGGCGACGCTCGCGGCGAGTCGCTTCGGGCGCGAGCAGAGGCTTGTCGTCGAGCGCACGGAGTTCTCAGGCTTCGCCGACGCGCGCAACGTTTGCCTGCGGCTGCACGCGCAGCACGACGCGGGCGACTGGGTCGCGTTCGTGGATGCGGACGAGGTTCACGGCGAGCGCATCGCGCGCGTCGCCGCTCACATCGATCGCGTGCCCGGCGCATTCGACTTCGTGGACGGCTACACGTGGCATTTCTTTGGGTCGTTCGACTACTACACGTCGATCGAGCGGCGGATGATGTTCTTCCGCTTCGCGCCGGAGCTGCGCTGGGAGGGCGCCGTGCACGAGCAGCTGAGCGGCCACGCCGGAAGAAGAGTGGCGCTGCCCTACGTCTACGCGCACTACGGCCACACGCTGCAGCCGCGCCGGCATGCCGAGAAGGCCCGGCAGTATTCCGCACTCGGTGCGCCCGGCAACGTGCTGCGCGAGGATGAGCTCGATGGCTTCGACGTCGGGCGCTACTACGCGCCGGTCTATCCGCGGTTGCTGCGATTTAAAGGAAGGCATCCTACGGCGGCGCGGCAGACGGTCGAACGGCTGCGCGAGCGGCTCTTCGCAGATCACCAGCTCACCGAAGCGATCGTCGCACGGCACCCCGTCCCGACGAAAATCCGCAACCTCGCGCGGAAGCTGAACTACGAGCTGCGCTGGCGCTCACGGGCGCTGGACCCCCTGGCTCGCGCCCTGACGGCTCGATAATTAACGCTGAGCCGCCGTTCACGCCGCCCGCCGACCCAAGCGCCGAACATTTCGATGCCAAAACCGGAGTTTACCACGGTTTTATGATTGCGCTTGTGCGCGGACGCCGAAAGAAGGTTCGGAGTTTTCGCGGTCAGGCGGTTGGCAATATGTTAAAAAATTGGTATACTCGGTTAGAAGAGGGGCAGCTTAGTGACCGCCCCTAGGGAGTCATGATCTCAGGGATGCCGCGGCTAGGTCCGTCGATAGTCCGGCGGCCGCATCTAGAGGACTGGCTAGGACGCTTTAGAGGCGTCCCTGTTCGCTTTTTGGTCGCTCCTCCCGGCTTCGGCAAAACCATGGCGCTCGTTGGCTATCTGCGCCACTCCGCACCCAACGGATTCTACTGCATCCTCGCCGCGAATTGCACGGCCGAGCAGATCTGGGCCGCGATCGCCCACGCCCTCGACGCCGAGGGCGAGTTCGCCTCGCACGAGGAGGTCGTCAAGGCGCTCGCGGCCCGGGCCCCGATGGAGCTCGCGCTGGACTGCGAGCATCAGCCCGACGAGGGTGGCGTCGCCGCGGTGCTGCGTCTCATCGAAGACCTGCCGGATGACGTCGGCCTGCTGATCGCGTGCCGCGCCCGCGCGCCGTTCCAGGTCGGGCGTCTGGTCTCGGCCGGAACGGCATCGCTCTGCGACGCCGAGCGGCTCGCGTTCGACGCGGCCGGAATTCGCCACGTCGCCGAGACGTGCGGCGTGCCGTTCACGCACCCCGACGTGCTGCGCATGCTCGAGGCCACCGACGGATGGCCACAGGTCGTCAGCGGCGCGCTGCGCAAGGCGGCCGAAGACAGTTCGACGCTGGCCCAGGCCTTCGATAACTGGCGCACGCGCCACGGGCACCTCTTCAACGAATTCGTCGCGGCGTCGCTGACGCACGTGTCCGAGCGCGATGCGGACCTCGTCCTCAAGCTGATGAGCGGCTCGTATTTAGACGACCGTCAACAGATGCAGGCGCTCGAAGAGCAGGGGCTCTTCGTCATTCACACCGCGGACGGATATCGTCCGCTGCGCGCGCTGTCGCGCAGCCGTCTCTACGACCGCTACGGCCGCCGCGCGCAGCCCGCACATCCGATGCAGGTGCGGCTCTTCGGGTGGTTCTTGGCCGAGATCGACCGCCAGCCGATCGAGTGGGTGCGCCGGCGCGACCGGCAGATCTTCAAGTACGTCGCACTGCAGCCCGGCGGCACGGTCTCGCGCGCGGAGCTCGGCCAGGTCTTCTGGCCGGGAGCGGAGCGCCATCTCGTCGCGCAGAGCCTGCGCACGGTCTGCTCCAACATTCGCAAGGCGATCGCGCACATCGTCGGATTCAAGCAGGTGGAGGCGTACTTCCGCGCGGGCGAAGACTTGTCGATCGACCTCGACAACGTCATCGTCGACGTCAATCGCTTCGTGTCGCACGTCGACGATGCCGACGCGCAGTACGAGCGCGGCGAGCTGCGCGCCGCCTACGCCCACTACCGCAGCGCCGCGCGGGTCTATCGCGGCGACCTGCTGATCGGCGACGCGCACGAACCCTGGGTTGCGACGCTCGATGCCATCCTCAAACAGCGGCACGTAACGGTGCTGGAACGAATCGCCGAGATCGTCAGCACGATCGACGATCAGGCAGCGGCCTCCGAACCCGACCTGCGTCTCGCTTCCGGGTCTTAAAGCGCGGTGCGCAAGCTCTGGGTCAACGCGGCCATCGTCCTGGCGGCGCTGACCGCGCTGGGAGTTCACGCCGGCGTCGTGACGCGCAGCGGCTTTTTGATGGGCGACTTCCGTGCGTTCTATTGCGCGGCGCGGGTCGCGTCGCACGGCGGCGATCCGTATCACACCGAGCCGCTGCGCACGTGCGAGACCGCGATCGGCCCGAAGGACTTCTTCGCGAAGAATCCCGGCGTCACGATCCCGGCGCCGCTCCCCGGCTATGCCATCGCGGCGCTGATGCCGCTTGCGTTTTTGCCGTTCTGGGTCGCCGCCTCGCTATGGGGGGCGCTGCTTTTGCTCGCGTGCGTCATGAGCATCGTGGCCGTCGCGGAGCTCGCCCGCATGGAGCTGGGTGTCGGCCTCGGCGTGTTCGCGCTCTCGCTGTGCATGCTGTCGCTGCCGTTCGGTGAAGTCGTGCCGCTGGCGGTCGCCGCGATCTGTCTCTCGGCATACTCCGCGTGGCAGGGGCGGTTGCGCGCGGCAGCGCTGTTCGCCGCCGCCGCGATGATCGAGCCGCATCTCGGCCTGCCCGCCTGCATCGCCCTGGCGGTCTGGCGGCCAACATCGCGCGTGGCGCTGGCGCTCGTCCTGGGGGCGCTCGCACTAGTTTCGTTCGCCGCCATCGGCGTCACGGGGAATGTCGAATATTTCACCGGCGTGTTGCCGGCCCACGCGCTCTCCGAGATTACGCGCGACACGCAGTACAGCTTGAGTGCGGTCCTCGCATCGGCGGGCGTGTCGGCCGCGGCGGCGCTGCGCGCGGGATCGCTCTGGTACGTCGCGATGCTCGTCGCCGGCACCGTCGTGGCGGGGCTGCTCGCGCGGCGGACGCGCAACGACGCGTTCGTCGTCGCGATCCCGCCGGCGTTCGCCGTCTTCGGGGGCACGTTCATCCACGTCACCCAGATCGCGGTGGCGTTGCCGGCCGGAGCGCTGCTCGTCGCATACGCGCCCCGCGAAAGGCGCACGCTCGCGGTGATCGCGCTGCTCGTCCTCGCCGTGCCGTGGGGCTGGTTCGATTCGCCCGCGCTGCTGCTCGCGCCGCTGTTCCCGATCGCGTATCTCGCGTGGCGCTATTGGCCCGGTAATCTGGTCGCGACGCTGCTCGCGGCGATCGCCGCGGCGGTGCTGCTGTTCGGCGTGGAGTCCCTGCACGCAATGGCGGCGTCGCACGCCGTCGCGCACGCGGTCGCACCGGTGATTGACCCGCGTTTGCCGGAAGCGTCGTGGAGCGCGTTCGCGCAGAAGAGCTCGACGGGAGGCTTCGCAGCCTGGGCGGTTCGGATCCCGACGTGGGCCGGCCTCGCGCTGTTGCTCGTCCTGGCCACGACCGCGGCCGGCGTGCCGCGCCTGCGCACGAGTCACGCGCTCGCACTTTTGATCGCCGCCTGTGGCACGCTGCTGCCGATCGCCGGGCAAACCTACGCCGACCGCTCGAGCGGCTGGCTCATGGTCGATTTTCGCGCGTACTACTGCGCGGCGCTCGCGCAGCGCGAGGGATTCAGCCCGTACTACGTGCAGCCGCTGCACGACTGCGAGCGTAGCACGCCCGCTCCGTATTATCGGACGCCGGCGAAGGTGACGGTGCCGGCGCCCTATCCGCCGTATGCGCTGGCGTTCTTCTCTCCGCTGACGCTGTTCTCGTTCGGGACCGCCGCGACGATCTGGTGGATGCTGCTCGCTGCGGCGATCGGCGTCGCAGCCTACGCGCTCTCGCGCGTCGCGCGCCAGCCGATACTGGTCGCATGGGCCGCGCTGGCGCTATCGCTCGGCCTGACGTCGTTCTCGTCGGGCAACGTCATGCCGCTGGCGGTCGCGGCGATCGTCGTGGCCGCGCTGTGCGCCGCGCGCGGCCGGTTCGGTTGGGCGGCGCTCGCGATCGCAGTGGCGTCGGTCGAGCCGCAGATCGCGCTGCCGGCGGCGCTCGGGCTCTTCATCGCGTATCCGGTGATCCGCATTTCGCTGTGCACCGCCGCACTGGCGCTTGCGGCGCTGTCTGTCTGGAGCGGTGGCCTGACGCAAACCATCGCATATGTAACGGCGGTGCTCCCAGCGCACGCGCTCGCGGAGGTCTCGCGCGACAACCAGTACAGCCTGTCCACGGTACTGGCGGCGCTGGGCGTCTCCGATGCCTCGGCCGCGCTGGCCGGCAGCCTCTCGTACGTCGCGATGACGGCCTTGGGCGTCTTCGTCGCTATACGGCTGACGCGCCGCTACGATAACGCGGCCTTCGCGGCGCTCGTGCCGCCGGCGTTCGCGCTAATCGGCGGCACGTTCGTGCACACGGAGGCGATCGCGGCGGCCGTTCCCGCGTGCCTGCTCGCGTATTCGTTCGCGCCGGAGCGGCGAGCGTGGCTGTTCGTCGCGCTGCTGCTGCTCGCGGTGCCGTGGATGATGGCCACCTCCGCCGCCTTGTTCCTAGCCCCGATCTTCCCGGTCGCGTACCTCGCGTACGCGCTCTGGCAGGAGCGGACGGTTACACTCGCGGCGGCGCTCGCGGCTTTCGTCATGATCATCGGGCTCTTCGCGATCGCGCAGGTGCCTGTGCACGCGGCGGCACACGCGCAAGCCTTTCCCCCGATCGATCCACACCTCGCGGAGGCGAGCTGGCGTCAGTTCGTGCTCGGCAACGTGACGAACCGGCCGGCGATGTGGCTGCTGCGCGCGCCGACCTGGATCGGACTGATCGCCCTCGCGCTGTCGGCGCTCGCGCTCTCACGGAGGCCGGTGTTCAGTCTGACGCCGGAAACCGCTTAGATGGCTAACGTGTGGGTCGTCGTGCCGGCCTACAAGGAAACAGCGACAATCGTCACCGTGGTCGCGTCGTTGCGCGCCGAGGGCTACGAGCAAATTTGTGTCGTCGACGACGGCTCTCGAGACGACACCGGCGCCCTGGCGCTGGCGGCCGGCGCGCACGTGCTGCACCACCTGGTCAACCTCGGACAAGGGGCAGCGCTCCAAACCGGAATTACGTACGCCCTGGTGCAGGGAGCGGAATACGTCTGCACGTTCGATGCCGACGGACAGCACGCGCCGCGATCCGTGACCGACCTGCTCGAAGCGCTCCAGCAGAGTGGAGCGGACGTCGCGTTAGGCTCGCGATTTCTCGGTAAGGAGTGTCACGTGCCGCCGTTGCGCCGGCTGCTGCTTCGAGCCGCGCTCGCCTTCACGCATCTGCACGCGCGCGTCCCGGTGACGGACACGCACAACGGGCTGCGGCTGTTTACGCGGCGCGCCGCGCAGGCGATTCGAATCGAACAGGCGGGGATGGCGCACGCCTCGGAGATTCTGCAGAAGTTGGGAGCGTCGCGCCTGCGTTTCGTCGAGGTTCCGGTGGAGGTCCGCTACACGGCCTATTCGCGCAAGAAGGGCCAGTCGGGTTTCGACTCGATCAAGATCCTTCTGGATCTACTCTACCGCTCGATCGCCCTCCGCTCCTGAATCCGGCGCCGACACGGGCTGCGGCTCCTGCGCGCGCTCGATCGCGTTCTGACGAGCCAGCGCGATCAGAGCCTCCTCGTGGCGCTTGAAGCGAAAGTAGAAATTCGATGCGACGAACAAACCCGCGAGGACCGCGAAATAGAACACGAGGTCCGTGCCGCGGCCGACGTGCAAGGAATTGGCGACGCGCTGCGAGAGCACCGGGAAAATCGCAAGTACGATGCCGGCCACGGCAATAGCGACAACGGCGAGGGTTTCAAGACCTGAAAGCCGCTTCGTCCCGACGTACAGCGCGATGATCACGAGGGTGGCGATTATGACCGATACCATGGCCGATTTTCCTTGGAACCTTCGTTAGCTATTAACGCTTGAGGAGCCTGCCGAAACGCGATTCACCGTCGTCGAGGCCGTCCAAGGTCTGGTCAATTTATGTAGATGTGTTAGTCAGACTGAGCCCAAAATTAACGCACCACGCTACCAGCTACTGTGCTATACTATTTTAGATGGCTGCTTCACACTCAGCGCCGTTAGCGGTGTCCAACGTGGTTGAGACGGGGCATCGCTTTTATCCGGGGCGTTGGTATCCAACGTGGATTCGATATGGTCACGAAACGCGATACGAATGGGCCGCGAGCATGGTTCGAGGCTGCCGTGTTCTGGACGGCGCCTGCGGCACCGGCTACGGCACATCCTTATTGCGCCGCGCGGGCGCGGACTACGTGGAGGGAGTCGATCTATCAGAAGAGAGCATCAACGAAGCGGAGAGCCTCTATCGCGATCCCGGCATTCGTTTTAGGCGCGGCGACCTGCTCAGCCTTGAGGTGCCGGACGCGAGCTTCGACGTCATCGTCTCATTCGAAAGCATCGAGCACGTCAACGACGACGCCCAATACGCCAGGGAGATGCGGCGCGCGCTCAAACCGGGGGGCGTTTTCCTTTGTTCCACCCCGAACCGAACCGTTACGAACCCCGGCACCGAAATCAGCGCGCGACCGTACAACCCCTACCACGTTCGAGAGTACACCGGAGCGGAACTCCGGCAAAAGCTTGCGTTGTCGTTTGGTAACGTTACGATGCTCGGACAAATGCCCTGGTCACAGCAATACTGTGCTTTCTTAGCGGCGGTTGCACGAGCATCGCCGATGCTGGCCGTGCGAATGCATCAGACGCGAAAGGCGTTGCGGTCGCCATTCGACCGCAAAGCCGGCTTTTTCCCGGCTACGCCCCCGGCACGATCTGAGCCCGAGGGACTGGTCGCCATTTGCTCGTAGGCGAAACGAAGCGGAAAAGTCTCGGCGCCCTCGCTCGTGCGCTCCTCGGCAAAAAGTTTCATTCATTTGCGCGGTATTACCGAGCGGTTTTCGTCGACCTTGACGCGGTCGCGTCGGTTCTGAGCGAGGCGCTGCCACATGGTGCGCTGGTATTAGACGTTGGTGGCGGCGACGGCGCTCCACTGAATCACCTGCTGACCGAACGGCCCGACCTGGAGATCGCGATGTTGGACGTAGCCTCCTCTGTAGGCGGGGCGATCGAGACCCGCTACGAGGCTCAGGTCTCGCGATTTCCTCAGACCGCGTTACGTGACTACAGTGGTCCCCGGCCCGACGCGGTACTCGTAATGGACGTCGTGCATCACGTCCCAGAGCACGATCGCGCGTTATTTTTCCGGGACCTTTCCGTGTTCGTGCGCGCCAATCACGTGGCCACACTCGTAATAAAAGACGTAGCTCCGGGGCACGTGCGCAGCGTGATGGGTTGGTTTGCCGACCGCTACGTCAGCGGCGATAAGAACGTGCGGCTGGTCTCGCCGGATTCGCTGAAGCTCCACCTCAGCGAAGCGTTCGAGGGCAAGTGTACGATCACGGACACCGCGCTGCGAGGGCTCGATCCGCCGAATTATTGCCTGGTTCTGCGACCGGTGAGTCAGAGTGGCTAGCGGCTTCCCCCGTGTTACCGTAGCCATTCCGTTTGCCGGGGGCTCAATGCAGTATCTTTGCTCGGCGTGGGAGAGCCTTAGGAGCCAAGATTTTTTGGGCTGGAATGCGCTCGTTTTGGATGACACTCCGGGAGGCAGTCCAAATCTGGCGGAGCTCGTAGGCGGTTGGAACGATTCACGCATAGCGTATCGGCGCAACGACGGACGGCATGGCATCGGTGCGGCGTGGAACGCGTGCATGGAGGCCATCGACGGCGAGCTGTTTTCTTTGTTGCACGCGGACGATGAACTTGAGCCGGACTACCTTTCTACGATGGTCAACCTGGCGCGGGATCACTCAAGCGCGGCTCTATACTTTTGCGGTGCGACGGTCGTCGATGCAGCCGGTAGGCCTTGCTTTTCCTTGCCGGACCGAACCAAAGATTTGATTCGGGCAAAAGGCGAACCCATAGTCTTAAGCGGGGCGGCGTCGATCGAGCGTCTCATTATTGGCAATTTCATCATGTGTCCGACCGTGATGTACCGTCGGTCTGTCGTGCGAGGCCGGCGGTTTTCGGAACGTCACCGTTTCGTATTAGATCTCCGCTTTAACCTTGGGGTGCTATTCGACGGCGGGCTTATTGTCGGAACGAACCGCAAGGCTTATCGCTACCGGCGGCATTGGGCTCAGGCGACAGCGCAACTGGCGACCACAGGCGACCGGTTTGCAGAGGAACTGGAGCTATTTCGCGAGATCGGCAAGGCCGCTTCGGAGCAAGGATGGCGACGCGTAGCTATCGCGGCTCGAACGCGGCCCGTTTTCCGAATCCATGCTGCGCTGTCGCGTCGGTGGAAGTACGCCTTCGCGTAACATTCCAAAGTAAAACGACCGTCAGGCCGATAACTACGATCACAAGCAGATTCCACGATAGTCCCGGGATGGCGAAGATTGAGACGACCGCAACGACATAACTGACAGCGACGAGCCAGGTCTTCAGTGGGTCGGAAAGAACGAGCATCGCGTAAAAGATTGCCGGCAGCATGATCACGGGTTCGTATTGCCAGGCGTGCGGGCTAAGCGCGACCGCCAGCGCGGATGTTACGCTGAGCGCGGCGACGGTGTCGATTCGCGCAAGGCGTGGGAGCGCTGCTACGAACAGCGCGACCGCGATGCCGAGCGCGACGGCCGCCGGCATCCCGAAGCGCATCAGGATTCCCGGAAGGCTTACGACGTTGGCGGCGTTGGCGCGAAAGTCGAGCGGAAAATACCAGTGAAGCGCGCTCAGGTAAGGACGCATCCAGAGCCAGTTCCCGCCGGCGGCGGCAACACTGGCGAAGTACCATGCGGCACCGCAGGCCGCCACGACGGCCAGTGCGCGCCATTCACGCCGCGCCATCAGCAGTACGATGAATGGCAGCGCGATCGTCGGCTTGTAGAGCAACAGCCCAACGCACGCGCCGAGCGGTGCGGGGCGCTCCGCTTTGGCAAAGGCGATCGCCAGTGCGATCAGCAGCAGCGCGATCGGAGTGTTCTGGCCGCCGACCGCCGCGATCTTCACAGGCGCCCACGCGAGCACCGCGATGACGCCGAACCAGCGCGGCATTTCGAACGAATCGGCCAACACGATGCCCGCGTATGCCGCGATCCCTAGCATCGCAATTGCGTTCGCAACGTAGGTCGCGAACAGTGAGAAGTGCGCCGCGGGTACGAAGAGCCACGCGAACGCCGGCAGGTACGCCCAGATGGCCGGTCGGATGCCGTGAGCTTGAGCGAGCGCCGCGTGCAGATTCGGATCGAGCAGCGCGCGCGTGCCTGCCGTCGCACCGCCGGCCCAAAAGCACGACCAGTCCGCGAAGTTCGGGTGGCCTAAAAGCGTATTGCAGACAAGTTGCCACAGGCCGATCAAGAGAAGCGCGCCGCCATAGAGAAAGACGCGGTCGCGGGAAACCCGGATCGGTAGGCTTAGTGGTGCGCTGCGAGTTGAGCGAGCATCGCGGTCAGTGTCTTGAGCTCTGAGATGTCCCAGACCGTCAGCCGGGCGAGGACGTGCCATTGCGCCTCCACGACCAGCAACACGAAGTTGAGCGCCAAATAGACCCCGGCGCCCCACGCGAACCGCTTGCCTACGCGTTTCGTCGGTCTGACCAGTTGCTCCATGATGCCGGCTTGTACCCGGCATGGAGCAAAAAGATGCGCATCCCGCGGGCGGTCTAGGAAAATACCGGTACGGCAAGGTCGCCCACCCACCACCGGCGCGAGCCGGAATCGAGGTGCACGTGGTCGTCGTAGTAGCCGATCCCGCCGGACACCTCGCGCGACCAGCAGGCATCGAAGAGGTCCCGCATCGAGACGCCGTCCACGTGCATGTCGACTGCTTTGGCGTACATGTGCTGGCTGTTGCGGGCGGCACCCTCGGTCGCCGCGTTAGTCTGCCAGGTGCGGTAACCGCTCGTGATCACGAGCGGCCGGCGGATCCCGTGAAGCTCCAGCGTCTGCTGCACCTCCCAGAGCGCCTCGATCTCGACGATGTCGAACCGCACGTAGCCCTGAGCGGCCGAGACCTGACGGTCGCGCATCAGCCAGCAAATCATCCGGTACCCGGGCTCGTAGACGGTCCGGCCGTCGACGCAAAACGGCGCGACGACGTCGTCGGGTGATCCGGCACGCCGCAGCCACAGCACGCGCTCGGCGGCGCTCGGTACGGCCGCGCGCAGTGCCGCGGGCGACATTCCCGCGAGCGCCGCGCCGGCCAGTGCATAGAGGAAGCCTGGGCGTTTCATGCGTTCAATCCTACGAGTTGGTTGAGGGGATCGCTGCAGGCCGGCGGAGGATGGGCGAGATACTCGCCCGCGCCGCGACCGGGGACGATCGAGAACGTCGCGCTTTGAGCGATTTCCACCGGATGGCCGGGCCGATCGGTGATCGCGTAGGCGGTTGCGCGATGTGGCCCGAGCGCCAGGTCGGCCGTGGGGACCGTCGCCGTGAACCCGCGTGCGCGTTCGTCGAAGCGCCCTGGATACGGACGCCCGTCGACGAGCAGCCACACCCCACGGTACGGATCGAGCCGCGACTCGCCGATCATGCCGGCGAACAGAGCGACTCCGCCGGCGTCGAGGGCGCGAACACCGCCCGCGACGGAAAAGAAACCTCTGCACGTGCCCGCCGTCTCCACCTGGCCCGGGACCGAGGGCGCGCCCGCGAGTGTTTGCAAGAACTCCGGCGAGAAGCGGCCGTCGGCCTCCGTCAGGAAGAAGAGCCGAGTGGGTGCAATGCGATCGTAGCGGCCGTCCCGCAGGTGCCGCGCGTACGCGGACACGGTGTGCGCCCCTTCGTTCAAACGTCGGGTTCCGATCGTCGCATAAAATGCGCTATATCCGTCGGGTATGCTGTGCAGCGCCTCGGCAGCCGAGAAGAGGTATTGGCCCGAGAGCACCGGGACGGCGTTGCGAGAATCGACGACGACCGCAACGCTGGGAGCAGCTGCGCGAGCCTCCGGTAAAATCGCCACGCCTGCAACGAGCAGGGGAGAGCCGTGGGGGAAGCTGGCGGGAAGTGCGCGTGAGTTGACGTGGTACGCAGCGGACACAATCGCTGCGAGTGTTCCGGCGTTGCGCGGTAGAACCTGAGCGGGCGCGGGATCTGCCGCGACGTATCCGCGTTGGCCGGGGCCGTAATAGCGCGCCCGCACGTCGGCCAGCGCATATCCGGACGCTGCTAACACGTACACGAGCAACGCGCCGGCCAGAACCGCGCTGCTCGTTTGGTATCGCTTGGAGAGCGCGCGCGGCGCGTACAGCACGAAGCACAAGAACGCTGGGAAGACGTATGGATACCACTGCCGTCCCTCGACGCCGAAAGCGTTGTCGGTCAGGACATACAGCGCGATCATGACGGCGATAAAGCACGCGTAGCTGTTGAACACCGGGTCGGCGGACGCGACGCGCAGCGCGGCGCCAACACGGCGATGCGCTGCGACCCGGAACAGACGCAGCGCGTTGCGCGTGGCGAAGTACGCGATGAGGCAGAAGGCCGCGACCGTCGCCAAGCTGATCGCCCCGCGAATCCAGATCTCGGCAGTCGGGCTCAGAATGACGATCGGCGTGTCGACCCAACCGACGGTCTGCCAAAAGGTAGCGGCGCAGGGGCCCGAGACGAAACAGTCCGCGAAAGACGCGACGGTCGTGCCAGTAGCGTAGCCGATCGTCGGGAGGAACCCCATCGCAAGCTCGCCCCGGAAGTAGTTGAGATTCATGTCCGAGTGGATGGCACCTGGCAGCGCGACCCCCGGCCGTTCGACAACGAAGTACTGCACCGCCAACAGCATCGCCGTTGGCGCAGCGAACGCCGTCAGCATGCCGAGTCGCCGCGTTGTCGGTCCGCCATTCTTTATAAGGTTCATGCTAAAAAGGAACGTGATCGGGGCGGCGGCGCTCAGAAAGAACTGGTACTTCGTGATCGCGAGCAGGCCGAGCGACAGCCCCAGCGCGGCCACCACCGGCGGCTGCAGCCCGCGGCGGTTGAGCTCGGTTGCGAAGAAGAGCGCCGCCGACACGAGCGTGTAGGCGAGATTGTCCGGCTGCACGTATGACGACACGAGGCTCGTCAGCGGGAAGAAGCCAACCGCGGCAACGAGCGCGACGCTGGTCCAGCTCGGCAGGTTTAGATTGATGGCCGTGCGATAGTTGAAATACAGCCCCGCCATCAACAGGAACACGCACAGAAGCCTCGCGGCAAAGAACATCGTGACGAGCGAGCCGCCGAACAGGGCGACCGTGCGCATCCAGAGCGCTTCTAGCGCGTAGAATCCAAATGGGTAGTACCGCGCGATGTAATTGATCCTGCCATCCTGCGCAGCAGCGGCTTGCACCGCTGGCGTGCGGGCCGCCACGCGCGCGAAATATGCTGAGCCGCCGTACCCGGCCGGGACGCGCATCGACGAGTGCCAGACTATGCGGTCGAAATCGGAAGCGCGCATTAGGTACTTGGTGTACGGGCTAACGATCCAATCCGGCGTGCCGTCCGCCCACGAGATCAACCGCCCCGCGCTGTAGATCGAGATCGCATAGTCGAAGTGCGCGGGTTCATCCGGTGCCTGGAAGATCGGCACGAGGAAGGCCCAGACCGTGCTGAGGCCGCCGGCCAGCAGGATCACGACGGCCGCGGCGACGTTGGCGCGTCGGGCATCACTCATCGCGGAATACGACGAAAGCGCGATCCTGGAAAGAACGCTTCCATCCCGGCTGCTTGGCGATTGCCGTCGCAAGGCGGCTCCCCCGCGTAGCGAGCACTGCGCTAACGCGATAACGGTCGAGTGATCGTCGCCATAGAGGCTCGACTCTGATAATCGAGATATAAGACTTCCAAATGTCGAGTGGGTAAGGATCTGCCCGACCGTCCATGAAGACCTTTACCTGCGGATAATCTAGCGCGGCACTGCACGCGTTGAAATTTTCGCACAGCAGCCGGCTAGGCTGGGCTGCCGTCCCCAGCGACGAAATCGCCGCAAAAGGGGTGCGCGGCGGCGTTACTCGTTGGAGCTGCGCCAGGAGCAGCGTAGAGACGGCGATTGCGACGCCGATGGAAATCAAGGCGAAGCGCTCCATTTCCGCGACGCGGCGGCCGACGGTCCGCGCGAACGACGGGAACAGCGCGTCGACGCCTTGGGAAGCCAAAGGCGCCGCGGCGATCGCGAAGAGAGGAACGTTGCGCACCGCCGATAGCATCGCTACGAAGAGGGCCGCAACGGGCACAATCTCGCGCCAGTCACGCCTAGACGTTCGCAAGGCCCCGGCCGCCACGAGCAGCGCGAGCGGCAGCCCTCCGAAGAGAAACTCTCCGTCGCGCCACCCGACCGGTTGCCATTCCTGGATGTAGTGACGAATCGGGCTGAGCGCGAGGCTGGCCGCGTAGACCGGCAGGTGCCAGCCCAGCGGTGTGCACAGGATCGCCGGCAGGGTCAGCGCGAGGATCGCCACGTCGCGGCTCTTAGCAGCAGCGAGAGGGCCGTCGCCGATCACCCTGCCGGCGAGTCGCAACGCTAAGTACGCCGGCGCGAGCAGTACACTCGCGTGGAGGTTGGCCCAAATCGCGACGATCGGAACGGCAACATAGGCCCATCGATCGCGGCGATCGAGCGCAACGAGAAACGCCGCGAAGCAGCCCCATCCGAGCACCTGCGCGCGAATGCCGAACGACGCCACGAGCGCGACGCCGGCGAAGAGCAACACCGCACCGATCGCCTCGGGACTCGCGCGTTCGCGCGACCGAAAATACACTGAGACGAGAATCGCTATCGGAACGACGGCGATCAGCATGGCGAGCGGGACGAGCAGGTGATAGCGCATGGCGGCCGCGACGACGAAGCTGATGAACCACTCCTGCGGCACGTACGGCGCTCCGGCTGCGGTGAACGTCTCGTTTCCGAGGGCGGTCGGCAGCCGGTGCCACGCGAACGCGTACTCGCCGAGCCAGCGCTGCCAGTAGAGATCGCCGTTATCCAGGGCGCGGAACGGATCCAGCGCGACGAACATTCCGCCCCAGAAGCAGAGCGCGAGCCGTACCGCGCTCACCGCAGGAAGCCGAGCGGCAGGGCGATCCCCGTCGCGGCCGCGATGTACGGCGCGAACGCGATCGGGCCGCGGCCGCTCCTAGCGAGCCGGTGGCCGACGACCGCGGCGACGCACGCGACCGCGAGCGCGAACACCGCGAGCGGCGCGCCGAGCGCGGCGCCGACGATCGCGACGAGCTTCGCATCGCCCCAGCCCATGCCGTTGCCGCGCGAGAACACCGCGGCGCCCGCGAAGGGCACGAACACGATGACGGCCGACGCGACGAGCTCCCACTCCCGCTGCGCGACCGCGAACAGGAGCAGCGCCGCAAGGGGCGCCAGCGTGAATACGTCGGGGACCATGCCGCAGATCGTGTCGCTGCACCAGCACGCGACGAGCGCGAAGACGACGATCGCGGCGATGCCGATCTGCAGCGGCGTCGCGGCGAGCGCGACCAGCGACCCACCGATCAGCGCCGCGGCTGCGACGAGGATCGCGTACGGCGGCGTTCCGGGCGCGGGGCCGTCCGGGGCGGGCGAGACACCCGCGCACACCGCGCGGCTCAGGTATGTTGCGATGAAAGCGATGCAGCCGAAGAAGACGGCCGCAAGCGCGATCCCAATCACGGCTTTCCGGCGAAGTAGTTGGCGGCGACCGCTCCAAAGATGATCGTGACGATGGCCGGAATCATGAAGAACACCATCGGGAATACCATCTTCACCGGGAGCTTCGCGGCCATTTCCTCGACCAGCATCAGGCGCTGGTGACGTGCGTCGTCGGCGAGGTCGTTGAGCATCTTGGCGATGTTGGCGCCCAGCCGTTCCGCTTGCGTCATCACCCGCAGCGCGTTCCGCAGGGCCGGGTGGTTCGTCCGCTCGCCCACGGCCTTCAAGGCGTCGGCGCGCGCGCGCCCGAGGCGAATCTCCGAGAGGGCCTCATGGATCTCTTCGCTCAGCGGTCCCGTCACCGCGTCGACCGCGTAGGCGAGCGCCGAGTTCAGCGCGAGGCCTGCGGTCACCGTGGACGAGACCATGTCCAGAAACTCGGGGAGCGCCTTTTGAATCGCGGACTTGCGCTTGTCGCATGCCTGATTGAGCATGAAGAACGGCGAGTAGCCGCCGACGAACGCCAGCAGTAGCAAGAGCGGCAGCGTCCAGCTCGAGCTCAGGTCGAAGAAGCGCAGCGCCAGCAGGCTGATGAACGCACCGGCGAGCGTTCCGGCAACGACGCGCAGCAAGAACTTCGCCGGCGTCGTCGTGTACCAGCCGGCCTCGACGAGCTTGTGGGCGAGCGCGATGCGCCGCTCGGTGTCGAACATCCGCTCGAGCACGGGGAGGCGCTTCTCGTCGCGCTTGAACGGATCGCGCAGCTTCAGCTCCTCGAGCTGCTCGGAGAGCAGGCTCTTCGACGGCAGGAGCGACAGTGCGAAGAAGAACGCCGACATGGCAGCGAGCAAAGAGATGACGTAGCTGAACGCAGCGAACATCAGGCGTCGATCCTCAGCAGGCCCTTGAGCACAACGGCGGCGGCGACCTCGAGTCCGAGTACGATCAGCAGAACGACGTGGCCGATGAACGTGTACAGGAGGGCATCGCCCATCTGCGGCTGCGTCGTCACGATGAAGATTCCGAGGCAGAGCGGAATCGCCATGAGCACCCAAGCGCTCATGCGCCCCTCCGCGGTGAGCGCCGAGCACTTGCGCATGATCTGGCGCCGGTCTTTGATCGTTTCGGCGAGCTGATCGAGAATGCGCGCCAAGTCGCCGCCGGTCTCGGACTGCACGCGGAAGACACGTGACATCATGAGCGACTCATGGCTCGGCATGCGCGCCGCGAGGTCGTCCAGCGCGTCGTAGACGCTCGCGCCGATGTTGGTTAGGCCGATGACCCGGCGAAACTCGTGCCGAGCGGGATCGGGCAGCTCGTCGGTGACGATCGAGAGCGCCTGGCGCACGCCGAGTCCGACGCGCAGGCCGCCGGCCATCAGCCGGGTGGCGGGCTCGAGCTGCGTGATGAACGCCGCGAGCCGCCTGGCCATCCTAAAGCGCACGTAGGTGGAGAAGCCGAGCCACGCCGTCGCCGCGATGACCGGCAGCGCGAGCATCGCCACGAGGAACTTCGGGTGGAAGAAGAAGAGGATAGCGATCCAGACGATCGCGATGCCCGCGACCGTGCTCAGCACGATCTCCTGCGAGCCCATATTGATGCCGGCGCGGTCGAGCTGATCCGAGAAACTGTGAACGCGGTCGGTGGCGCGCTTGTTGAGCGCGCCCCACACGGAGAGGAAGCCGATGAAGACCGTCGCCGAAACGCCGGCAAAGACGGCGATCGGGACGAGTGCGGTTACCATAGCGACGGAAGCGCCGAGAGTCCGTTCAGCGCGCGCGCGTCGTACTCGATGCCGTACTCGACGAACCGCTTCAGGCACGATGGCTGGACGCCGGTGTAGCAGAACTCGCCCAAGACGCGGTTCTCCTTGTCCACGCCGTGCTGCGCGAAGCGCACGATCTCTTGCATCGTGACGACGTCGCCTTCCATGCCCACGATCTCGCTGACGCCGATGACCTTGCGCGAGCCATCGCGCATTCGCGCGGTGTGGACGACGAGGTCGAGCGCGCTCGCGATCTGTTCGCGGATCGCGCGCACGGGCAGATCGAAGCCCGCCATCAGCACCATCGTCTCGATGCGCGATAGGGCGTCGCGCTGGCTATTGGCGTGGATTGTCGTGAGCGATCCGTCGTGGCCAGTGTTCATAGCCTGCAGCATGTCGAGCGCCTCGGCGCCGCGGCACTCGCCGATCAGGATGCGGTCGGGACGCATGCGCAGCGCGTTGCGGAAGAGGTCGCGGATACGGATCTCTCCGGTCCCCTCGACGTTCGGCGGCCGGGACTCGAGGCGCACGACGTGCGGCTGGTTGAGCAGAAGCTCGGCCGCGTCTTCGATCGTCACGATGCGCTCCCGCTCCGGCAAGAACGATGACAAGACGTTGAGGAACGTCGTCTTGCCCGAGCCGGTGCCGCCGCTGACGACGCAGTTCAGGCGCGATTGCACCGCGGCGCGGAGAAAATCCATGACAACGCGCGGCACCGCGCCGATCTCGATGAGGTCGTCGGTCGTGAGGCGGTGCTTGCCGAAGCGGCGGACCGTCACCGTCGTGCCGTCGATCGCGACGGGCTCGATGATCGCGTTGACGCGCGAGCCGTCCGCAAGGCGCGCGTCGACCATAGGCGAGGATTCGTCGATGCGCCGGCCGAGCGGCGCGATGATGCGCTCGATCACCAAGCGCAGCTGGCGCTCGTCGGTGAACCGCTTAGCGCTGCGCTCGATCTTGCCGTGACGCTCCACGTAGATCGTGTCCGGCCCGTTGACCATGATTTCGGTGACGCTCGGATCCTTCATCAGGTCTTCGAGCGGGCCGAGGCCGAGCGCCTCGTCGACGATCTCCTGGCGCAGGGTCGCGAGCTCTTCCGCGGAGCCCTGAAAGTTCGACGACAAGCTCGCGGTGATGTCTTCGACCTTGGCGCGCAGCTCGGCGAGCTTCGCGGCGTCGGTATGGACCACGGCCGCGGATTGCAAGTCGAGCTGGCGCAGCAGCGTCTGGTGGACCTGTTGTTTGAACGCTTCGCGCTTCGGGTCGAGGGTGATCGCGGAGTGGCCGTTCGGACGAATGGGCGCCGCGGTTCGCTCGAGGGGCACACGGGTCTCTCCGAGTGGGCCGGCGGCCGAGGGCTGCAGCCCCGTGAGCACGTCTTCAGCCGGCGCGGACTGGATGTAACGCTGCAAGCCGGCGAGGCTCTTGGCGTAGCTCCGCTGGTTCGCGGGCGGGATCTCGGCGACGACCTTCGCTCCAAGGCTGCGCTCGATCTCGCCGCGCGAGACGGAGGCGGCCTCTGTCCGCGCGTTACAGATCAGCGCGATACGCTGCTCCGGAATGCCGAAGCGCAGGAGATCCGCGACGAGCGTCTGCGCGCCGGCGATCCCGAGAAGCGTCGGCTCCAGCACGACGAAAATGCGCGTCGCGCGCGTGACGAACGGACGCACGGCCCCCGCGAACGGTTGCGGCGCGTCGACGAGCACGGCACCGAAGCCAGTCAGGTCTTCCGCGCAGATTTCGACGGCGCTGGGATCGAGCGTGTAGGCCGCGTCGTAACGGTGCGCCAGCTCGACGACCGTCATGCCCTCACCGCGTATCCGCGAGATCGCGGACGTTCCGCGCGCGGCGTCGAGGCTACGCAGCGCCTCGCAGAGCAGGCCGACGCTGCGGCGCCCGGTGAGGTCGGCGTCGACGATCGCGACGCCCTTGTCGCGCATCGCCTTGGCGAGCTCGCAGCACAGCGTGGTCGTGCCGACGCCGCCCTTGGCGCCGACGAAGAGGAAGAGCGGCTGCGCCGTCATGTTATTTGTTCGGCGTGCCGGGGTCGACGATCTGATCGCCGATGATCAGCTCGACCGGGGTCGACAGCCGCGGGGCCGCGGGCCCCTGGGCGGGACCCGTCATCGGCGGCGCCGGGACGGGGGCCGGCGGGCCGAGGGACGGGATCGGCTCGGGGCCGGGGCCCATTCCGGCGCCGGCCAGCGTGAGCTCTTCGACCGGCTCGGTGTGCGGAGCCTCACGCGGCGAGCGCAGCGCGAGCCGTAGCGTCGAGTTGGCGTCCGCCCATGCGAGCATATCGGCCTGTCCGGGCGTGACCTCGAGCGTAACGGTGCCCGCGTCTTGCTCCGCCGGCGAGGGAGTCGCCGACGGGTTCTCGAGCGTGCTGCCGACCGAGAGGACCCGGATCGCGCGGAAGATCGTGACGGCCTTAGGCGGCGGCCCTCCCGACTTCTGTGGCGGGATGGCGATTACGTCCACCCGGTCGCCGGGCTGGATCAACCCGGACACGTCCTTGACGCGGTCGACCGGGATGCTCACCGCGCGCATGCCGGGCTGGAGCCGCACCGGCAGCGCGAAGGCGACGTTCGTGCCGACCTCCGTCGCCGTCAGCTGGGTTCCGGCCGGAATCGTGATCAGCGCCAGCGAGCCGACGGCCTGGCTCGGGTCAGAGATCGCTCCCGGCTCGACGGCGCTCGCCGGCCGCATCTGCTTGGAGAGCATGGCCTCTGTGATGCGCACGCGCGGGGCGATGTCTTGGGCCGCGATCAGCACTGCGCGCTCCTCGCCCGAGGGCGGGCGCAGCGAGGAGAGATACGTGAGGGTCAGCCAGCCCGTGCCTACGGCCAGGATGCTGGCGATCAGAAGGGTCGTGCGTTTGACGTTCACAGGTTGATCCTTAAAAATGGAGCGACACTCTGCGAGAGAGCGACCAAAATCGCGCCGATTGCAAAAGCAAGGGCGTATGGCAGAGTTTCGCGCTTGGCCGAGATGCCCTGCACGCCGCCGGCGGCAAGCATGACCGTCCGCGAGAGCGACGGCCGCGAGCCCGGCCGCAGGACGAGGTAGAGCACCGCCAGGGCGCCCCCGGCGATCGCCGTGTAAAGCAGAAAGGGAACGAAAAGCGGGTAGCTGAGCAGGCCCGAGCCGGCGATGGCGAGCTTGATGTCGCCGCCGCCGATCCCGCCCCGGGAGTACACGAGGGTGCCGAGGAGGGTCATGCCGGCCATGATGCCCAGCGCGACGGCGAGGGACTTCCAGCCGCCGAACGCGTTAACGACGACGGCCGCCAGCGCGATCGAGCCGGTGAGCCAGTTGGGGATGCGCCGGCTGCGCACGTCGCAAAGGGCGGCGGCGCAACAGCCCGCGAGTGTTAACCAGATTGCGACGGACATAAGAGTTGGATTGCGAGAGGCGCGGCCGAGCTCGAGGGAGAGGCCGCGCCCCGCAACCCTGCGTTTGGTTTTTCTTAGATCGTGGTAGCGACGCTGTTGAAGAGCGAGCTCAGGTTCTTGCCGAGCGTCGTGACGGCGCCCAGAGCAACCAGAGCGATGAGTGCCACGAGAAGGCCGTATTCGACCATCGTCGCGCCTTCGTCGTCGCGAATCATCGATTTGAGGGTGGCTAGCATTGTGTCTCCTTGCTGTGGTGTGATGTCGTCTGTCTAAAAGACAGACGGTGTTGGGTTGGGTTGGGTTTACATTGTCGGTTTCGGGTCTAGATCGAGGTTGCCGCAGAGTTGAATAGCGAGCTGAGGTTGGTGCCGAGGGTTGTGATGGCACCCAACGCGACCAGAGCAATCAACGCTACGAGCAGCCCGTACTCGACCATCGTCGCGCCTTCTTCGTCGCGAACCATCGAGATGAAGCGGTTAAGCATTGGGTCTCCCATTACCAGATTCCGCCGGGGTAAACATCCACCGGGACTTGGATCCCGGCGTTTGCCGAGTGAATCAGGAGCTGTGACTTGGCCGACGCGACGCCCGGCAACGATGTCGCCAGTACGTTGATGAATGAGTCGCGCACGTAGTCGGGTGCTATCGGCACTATGGCTTGAAATCTTCCATCCGACCCGACCGTCAGATCGTGACGGCTGAGCAATACGTTCGGGATTTCGGAGGAGAGCGTAGCGAGCAACGTGATCATCACGGGTGCGCCTGGAGGCGCCGTCCCTGTAACGAGGAGCGCTTCCGCCCCTTGCAGCTGAGTCACGTTAAGGACGATCGTGCCGCGCATCGGCGCCGCGCCTGCTTGTTGTATCTCTTCGTTCAGCCGGTTGGACTCGATTGTCGCTTCTGCTTCCTGTGCGCTAACGAGTCGTTCGGCTTGCCGTGCGAGTTGGAGGATGTGATTGGCAAGCTTGGCTGAAACGTAGATGTCGTTGTTGGTATAGCGCGGTGCAACCGCCGTTACCTCGACACGATCGTCCACCTCGTACAGGTTATCGCCAGGGCGAATCACCAGCACGATTCCGGGGCCGCTCAGTTGTACGGCACGCGAAACCGCGAGCCACGCGTACTCTAAGTGCGCGTTCTGGGCTACGGTCGCGAGCGGGACGCCTTGCGCTGATGCAGCCGCGACATTAGAAGTCGAGGCCAGCATAGAGAGCGCAAGGAGAACCACCTGTTGAAAAGGCCGCAATGGAAAACCTCCTTGCTCCTGGTGCGGTGTATCATGCCATCGGCGAGCCCCGCTGTAAAGCTCGGGGGCCGTCGATCGGCGGAATTCTAACTCAACGTTTTTACCACGTTGACGCGTTAACGTCAAAATCCTGGTATAATGCTTTCTGATGAACTGCATTATTCGTCGCTCTCTTTCATTTGTTATGGCGGCCGGCATCGTTGCATATGCTCTGCCGGTGTGCGCCGACCAGGTAACCCTGGTGTCGATCCAGTCGGGGCATTCCATCCTTTTAAAGGCCGAAGGATTGACGCGCGTAGCGGTCGGCGACGGCCGCATCGCCGGCGCCGTGCCGGTCGGCACGTCACAGGTCGTCATCAACGGCAAGGCCCCCGGCCACACGACGATCATCATCTGGGCCGGCGGACGCCGCGTGGCCTACGAGGTGACCGTCACCGCGCAAGAGCTCGACGACCTGGCGCAAATGCTGCGCAGCGCGATATCGTCGCCAACCGTGCAGGTCGTGAGCTTCGATCACTCGATTGTCGTGCGCGGCACCGTGAGCGACGGCGCGCAGTTCCAGCAGATCAGCGACATCCTCAGCCGCTTCGACCCGGTGCTGAAGGCGCAGGGCGCCGTGCTCGTCAACGCCGTAACCGTCTCGCAGAACCTCGGCAACCTGCAGCACGCCATCGCCAACATCGCCGGCGCGAGCGACATCCGCGTGGATCCCGACGGTAAGGGCAACGTCATCGTCAGCGGCAACGCGACCGACGCCGTCACGGCTCAGGCGATCCTCGATCGCGCGCGGGGCCTCGCCGGCCCGTATCTCGCCAGCAACGGGCAGCTCATCGACCGCATCAACGCGATGAGCAACAGCCAGATCGACATCAAGGTCTACGTGCTCGAAGTCGACAAGACGGCGCAGTCGAACCTCGGCATCTCGCTGCAGTCGGCGACCTTCACCCCGACCGGCGGCTATAACCTAACGCAGCCGTCTTTCCCAGTGGTGGAGTCCCCGTCGGCGCCCGGCTCCGGGCTTGGTTTCACCATCCAGCCGTTCTTTCGCACGATCACGCTGGCCCCGACGCTCAACCTCTTGATGCAAGAGGGGCACGTGAAGGTGCTGTCGAGCCCGAACCTCGTCACCAGCCCGGGACAGAAGGCGACGTTCCTGGTCGGCGGCGAGATCCCGGTGGTCACGTCGACCGGCCTCGGCGCGGTGAACGTGCAGTATCAGCCGTACGGCGTGCAGCTCAACGTGACACCCGAAGTGCTCGGCAACGGCTCGGTGCACGCGATGATCGCGCCGGAAGTCTCGCGGCTCGACTACGCCAACGCGGTTGTCGTCTCGGGCTTCACCATCCCCGCGCTGATCGTCAGCAAGCTCTCGACCGACGTCATCACGCGGCCGGGCGAGAGCATCATCCTCGGCGGGCTCGTCAATCGCCTCGAGATGAAGACCATCTCGAAGATCCCGCTGCTCTCCTCGATCCCGATCCTCGGCAAACTCTTTACATCCACCAGCTATCAAAACCAACAGAGTGACGTCGTCTTTGTGATGACGCCGGAGATTGTAACGCGATGAATACAAACCACGAAAGGGGGCAAGTGCTGCCCCTGATCGCCGTCGCGCTCGCGGTCCTCATGGGATTCGCGGGCATCGGCGTCGACGTCGGCTATCTCGAATACCGCCAGCAGACGCAACAGACTGCGACCGACGCTGCCGCCGCGGGCGGGGCGGAGGCGCTGCTGCGCGCCGGCTGCCCGAACACGACCGCGGCCACCACCGCCGCGTTGGCCAACGCGGCCAATAACGGCTACCCTAACGGCGGCAATATCACGGTCACGCCGAATAATCCGCCGCTGAGCGGCCCCTTCGCCAACAATCCTTGTTCCGTCTCGGTGACCATCGACTCCAAGCACAACGCGACGTTTTTCTCAAAGCTGTTCGGCTATGCGAACGGCATGGAAGAATCGACGCTCGCGGTCGCGGAGGTGACGTCGACGGGCAACGGGTGCATCTTCCTCTTGAGCACGACCATCGACCAAAACTTCAACGGCGCGAACGTCAACGCGTCGCAGTGCGGCATGCTCATCAACGACACGGCCAACTTCAACGGCGCGAACATGCACGTTTACAGCATCGGCTACGCGGGCCAGGCGCCCAACACCAACGGCGCGACGTTCACGGAGGGCGTGCCGGCGCCGATGCTGCCCGTGGCGGATCCCTGCCAGGAGATCTCGGGCTGCGCGTATCTCACCGCCAACCCGCCCTCGACGAGCAACTGTACCGGCTTCAGCGGCAACGGCTTTAACGGCACGCTGCCCTCCGGCTGCTACAGCAACCTGAACCTCAACGGGGCGACGGTCACCCTGAGCGGCACGTACGTCTTGACCGGCGGCAGCAACTTCAACGGCGCGAACATCACGGGCAACGGTGTAACGCTTTACGTGACGGCTAGCGGCACGCCGCCGAACTTCAACGGCGTCGCTGCCGCGACGATGACGCCGCCGACCACCGGCGGCAATCAGGGCGTGCTCTACTATCAGGTGCCGAGCAACACCGGAAGCCCAAACTTCAACGGCGATGTCGGTAATTACAGCGGGTTGATCTACGCGCCCGGCGCGACGTCCGCGAACTGGAACGGCGCGCAGGGCAAGTATCTAGTCTTGGTCTTCGGCGCGGCCAACTTCAACGGCGGCAACGCGCTCGACCTCGCGACGCCCCCGCCCGGACAATCGCTCATCAAACAAGCAGTGGTAGCCCAATGATGAAATCATACAAAGGCATCAAAGACAAATCAGGCACGAGCGCGATAGAGTTCGCGCTGCTCGCGCCGGTGCTCGTATTCCTCGTCATCGGCATAATCGAAGTCGGCCGGTACATGTATCTCTCGATCGTGGCCTCGCACGCCGCGCGCGCCGGCGTCCAGTACGCGTCGCAAAGCACGCAGACCGCGGCAGATGCGAACCTCAACGGGTCCGGCACGCGCAGCGCGGCGCTGGCGGACGCGCAGAACCTCGCGGGCTTTACCGAGCATTCGAGCATCCTGTGCACGATCGCAGGACAGGCCTCGACCTGCCCGCAGAACACGGCGAACGCCGTCCCGGCCAACTTGGTCTATTACGTGCAGGTCAAGGTATCGGGCTCGTTCACCTCGCTGCTGAACTATCCGGGCATTCCGAACTCCTTCCCGATCACGGCGACGGCGATCATGCCGGTGAGCAGCCAATGAAAAGCGTGCGGAACCGCGAGCGCGGCGCGAGCCTGCCCGAGACCGCGATCGTCATGGGCGTGGTCCTCGCGCTGATCTTCGCCGTCATCGACTTCGGTCGGGCCATGTACACCTACGCGTTCGTCGCCCAGCTGGCGCGCGAGGGTGCGCGCTGGGCGATCGTGCGCGGCGCGCAGTGTACGCAGCTCGATCACTGCAACGCCAGCTCATCGGACGTCCAGACCTACGTACAGAGTCTTTCCGAGGGCGCGACCACCGCGAGCAACATTGGCGCAAGTGCGCAATGGCCCACGTGTCCTGCGGGCGCCGCTTCGACCAATTCGCCGGGTTGCACGGTTCAAGTAACGGTCTGGTACCCGTTCAAATTCATGCTGCCGTACATGCCCGGCCCGAATATGCAGATCAGGATGTCGAGCACGTCGCAAATGGTGATCTCGCAGTGAGAATCGGCGCGGCTTGAGCACGGCGCTCGCGCTGCACGCGCCGGCCCGTTCCGGCGCGCTGGCGCGCTTCGGCTCCGGCATGGCGCTCCAAACGCTGGCCGGCAGCGTCTCGGCGTTCTTCGCGCTCGAGAGCTTCGATCGGCGCCGCGGCGTGGCGATCTACGCGCTGCACGTCGTCAACCGGACGATGGCGGCGCTAATCTGCCGCACCTGGATCGTGTCGCGCGAAGGCGACGCGATGCTCGCGTATCCCGTCGCGTTCGAAGTCGAGCCGCTGTCGACGAGCTCAACGCAGATCCCGGTCTGGCCGAAAGACTTCCCCTCGTTCGATCGCGCGCTCGCCGAAGTGGCGGGAGACGGCGTGCACTGCATCGTGGAGGCCGCCGTGCCTCCGCGCTCGCAGCCGCGCGTCACGTACGCGCGACTGGCCGCGGCATGTCTCATGACGGGCATGGTCGCGCTCGGTGCGGCGGCGGCGCTACGCTCGGCGCTGCCGCGGATCGCCGCCTTCGCGGTGCCGCCCGAAACGCTGGCCGGAACGACCGTGAGCGCCGACTACGACGCGTCCGGCGCGGGCCGCCTGTCGTACAGCGTCACCGCTCCCGACGGCCGCCGGCTCCAGGGCGCCGACCTGCCCGACCACTCCGGGACGCTGCGCGTCGCGATACCGGCGTCGAACGATGCCGGCGCGTACACGCTGCAAATGGTTATGGCGGGCCCGCTCGGTAGCGCCAAGGAGACGCGCGTGCTCAACACGCTCGCGGCGCACGGCCCCGGCTCCGCGCAGATCCAAGACGTCACCGTGACGCCGGCGGTCGCCAAGCCGGGACAGAGGATCGACGTCGCGTACGCTGCCGCCGGCGACGGCGGCTACGTGCGCCTGCTCGGCGCGGACGGCACGATCTGGGCGCAAGAGCCCTTCTCGCACGGCGGCCAGACGCAGCTCGTCGTGCCGGCGGTACCGACACTGCGCGAGATGCGCGTCCTGGTGCATGTGAATCGCGGCCGCTCGATCGCACAATCTATGGCCGGGCTCGCGGTGGCCGCGCCCGCGGCGCGCGCCGATGCAAACGCCGGCACGGCGATCGCCGGCGACGACGAAACCGGGGCCGGCGCGAGCAGCGCGAGTGCCAACGAAAATGGAACCTTCGAGCTACTGACCCCGACGGTGAAGAGCGGCGGCACAATCCGCGTGCGCATCATCTCGCCGAGAGACGGGATGCGGATTTCGCTGATGGACTCCCAGTCACGCGAGGTGACCGGGCTAACCTTGGGTGCGGAGGCGGACGTCATCACCCTTCAGGCGCCCGCCGTAGCCATTCCGACCCGCTACACCGTGGTCGCCGGCTTCACCGACGGATTCGGTCAGGAAAGCGTCGTCCAACCGGTAACGGTAACGCCTTAGGGCCGGCCCTGGCTCCGGCCCCGTTCGTACCGCAACGCCTTTAGATCGATGTAGCGACGGTGTTGAAGATCGAGCTGAGGTTCGAGCCAAGCAGCGTCACCGCCGCAAGCGCGACCAGAGCGACCAGCGCGATCATCAAGCCGTATTCGACCATCGTAGCTCCGCTTTCGTCGCGAAGCCTCTTCCTGAACAACGTGAGCATCCTAGCTCCTTCCTAAACGGCAGAGCAGGGTCGCACCGTCCCGCCGGTACCGGTGGTTTCCCTTAGATCGTGGTGGCGACGGTGTTGAAGAGCGTGCTGAGGTTTGATCCCAGCAGCTTGACCGCCGTAAGGGCGACCAGCGCGACAAGCGCAACCATCAGACCGTACTCGACCATCGTAGCGCCTTCGTCGTCGCGAAGCATCGTCGTGAGCGTGGTAAGCATCCTAGCTCCTTCCTAGCGTTTTGCAAACAAAGCAAGCGACCGCTCGTTAAAACGGCGGCTTGAAAGGCCACCATTTTGGCTTCCGCCGGTCTCTCCCTGCCTAAACCGTTAAATTTTGTTGACGCGTCAACGGGTTCGGTGGCATAATCCCCTGGGGGCTCAAGAGGGCCCTCGGTATGCGGTCGTGCTTATAGGCGCGGCCGTTCCGTCTCTTGTCCAGCCTGAAATAAGGAGAGCTATCTTGATGAGGCACAAGGGAGAGTCCGGCCAGGTACTGCCGTTGATCGCCATCTGTCTCGCGGCCCTGATGGGCTTCGGGGGTATGGCGGTCGACGTCGGCTACTGGCGCTACCACCAGCGCGAACAGCAATCCGCCGCGGATGCGGCCGCCCTCGGGGGAGCCCAGCAGCTGATCTTCTCGGGCTGTCCGAACCAATCGGCCGCGATAACGGCGGCGAAGAACGATGCAACCAATAACGGATTCACCGACGGCAGCAACGGCGTGACGGTCACCGCCAGCAATCCGCCCTCGAGCGGTCCGTTCGCGAGCAATAATTGTGCCGTCAATGCGACGATCAATAGCAGCAAGGTCGCGACGTTCTTAACGAAGGTGTTCGGCTGGAAGACAATGGCCGAGTCGACGCAAGCGACGGCCGCCGTGGTCGCCGACGGCCCCGGCTGCATCTACATGCTGGGAATCGGCCAGAACACGAACTTCAACGGCGCGAACGTTCAGGCGTCGAAGTGCAGCATCTTCCTGAATGGTTCCGCGAACTTCAACGGCGCGAACGTCAGCGCCGGCGCGATCGGCGAGGTGAGCTACAGCGGGAGCAACAACGGCGGCACGTTCACCGGCGCGACGCCGGCGCCGATTGCTCCGGTAGCCGACCCGTGTCCGGAGATCGCGGGCTGTGCCGCACTCACATCGAGCCCGCCCTCGATGTCGCCTTGTGTCGGATCGTACGCCGGTAACGGCATCCTGACGCCGGGCTGTTACAACAGCCTCAACGTGCACGGACAGAACATCACCATGCAGACCGGGACGTATGTGTTCGCCGGCGGCTCGAACTTTAGCGGGGCCTCCATCAATGGAAGCGCAGGCGTGACGATCTACATCCCGGCCGGCGCGTCGACCAACTTCAACAAGGTCAGCGCGCTGACACTAGCGCCGCAGACGACGGGACCTTACTCCGGCGTCACGTTCTATCAAGTGTCGGGCAATAGCAATACGGTCAACTTCAACGCTAGCTCGACCAACGTCAGCGGCATGCTCTACGCGCCGTCGGCGCAGATCAACTACAACGGCGCATACGGGCTGTACACCGTGATCGTCGCAAACTACGCGAACTTCAACGGCAGCACGGGTGAAGACTTCGGTGCGCCGCCGACCAACGCGTCCCTGATCAAGACGGTGGTGCTGTCACAATGAGAAAGCTCAACCTCCTTCGATCCGAATCGGGGACGAGCCTGATCGAATTGGCGCTCGTACTGCCCGTACTTATGTTCCTGCTGCTCGGCGGCATCGAAGTCGGCCGCTATGCATACTACGCGATCGTCGCGGCAAACGCGGCGCGCGCCGGCGTACAGTACGGGGCGCAGGGCCCGCAACAGGCTTACGACACCGCGGGCATGTCGGGTGCGGCGATGCAGGACGCGATGGGACTCTCGAGTCTGACGGCCCAAGCATGGGAATTGTGCTCGCAGAACGGCGCCACGCCGACTCAGTGCGCGACCGGATCCGTCCCTGCGTCAGGCAACGTGTACTACGTAAAAGTCCAAGTGACGGGCACGTTCAGCTCCCTGCTCAGCTACCCGGGCATCCCGACACACATCCCGGTTAGCGGCAGCGCGATGATGCGGGTGATCTACCAGTGAAGCCGCGCAACCGCGAGCGCGGGAGCACCTTGGCGGAAACGGCCGTCGTGATGGCGGTGCTCCTCACGATAATGTTCGGGATCATCGATTTCGGACGAGCGCTCTACACGTACTCGTTCGTAGCCAACGCGGCGCGCGAGGGCGCGCGCTGGGCGATCGTGCGCGGCTCGAAGTGCACGCTGCTGGATCACTGCCCGGCATCCTCGACCGACGTCCAGACGTACGTACAGAGCCTGTCGGAAGGCGCCACGAATCCGTCTAAGATCAGTGCGAGCTTGAATTTCACCGCTTGCGGGAACGCTCCGGGATGCGTTGCCGAAGTGACGGTGCAATATCCGTTCAGGTTCATGCTGCCGTTCCTGCCGACCGCCGCTATGACGATGTCCAGCACCTCGGAAATGGTAATCTCGAACTAGCCTCCTTGTGTCATCCTGAGCCCTTCGACTCGCTACGCTCGCTCAGGACAGGCTCCGTCGAAGGACGCAGGTGACGATGTCATCCTGAGCCCTTCGACTCGCTACGCTCGCTCAGGACAGGCTCCGTCGAAGGACGCAGGTGACGATGTCATCCTGAGCGGAGCGAGCGCAGCGAGCGAAGTCGAAGGACGGGCGTGCAGTGTCATCCTGAGCTCGTCGAAGGATGACTAAGAGGCAACCCTGGAAACGGAAATCTCGAAGGGTGACGGAGAGGAACCGCTGGAACGTGAGGGCCATGAAGCTCTCAGGACTCTACGCGGCCTGCGCGGCAGCGGCGTTCCTGACTGCCTGCGCGGGATCACCGACTGCCGCGCCCGGCGCATTGCCGCAAGGTCGCGGCTCGTGGATGCAGCTCGCGGCGAAGAGCGGCGATCTTCTGTATGTTACCAGGCCTCCCAGCCGCAGCGTGGACGTCTACACGTATCCAGCCGGCAATCAGGTAGGCACGCTGACCGGCTTTACCAACCCGTACGGCATTTGCTCTGACGCGGCCGGCAACGTGTGGATCGCTGACGACACGGCGGGTTCGTTTAGCCCGGGAGCGATGGTCGAGTACTCGCACGGCGGCACGACGCCGATCGCGCAGCTGAGCGATAGCGATCCGCCGTTGAACTGCTCCGTGGATCCCACGACGGGCAATCTCGCGGTCGCCTCAAACTACTTCAGCCAGCGCGTGGCGATCTATGCCGGCGCTCAAGGGTCGCCCGAGTACTATTACGCCACGGGAGCGACGCCGTTCGACTGCAGCTACGACGGCGTCGGCAACCTTTTCGCGGCGGCGAAAACCGGCATTTACGCGAGCAAGTTGTTCAAGTTGCGCAAGGGCGCTTCCACGCTCAGCCAGTACAGGCTCGTCCCGTTCGGGTACGCGGATTTCGGCATCGCCTGGGACGGCAAACGCTTAGCGATTCCGCAGAGTCCGTACGACCTGAGCCGCTATGCGCTACACAAACGCATCGGCAGAACGGTGCTCGACGGCCCCGGCGTCGGTACCGGCTTTTGGATTTTGGGCTCGACGCTGATTGTTGCGTCGGGCACGGAAGTCGCGTTCTACCCGTATCCGAAGGGTGGCCTCGACTCCAAACTGATCACCAACGCCTACTACGCATTCGGAGTAACGGTCAGCGTCGGATCGCGGCGCTAATTACTCGGCGCCGGCCGCCGCGAGCTGCGCGCTCGGGCGCTGGCGGTGGACCAAGAAGATCAGCGGCGTGGAGAGCACGAACACGATCGCCGTCCAACGGAAGAGATAGTTGTAGGCGATCATCGCCGACTGCTGCGCGACCAGCTGCGTCAGCAGCGTCGTTGGGTATCCGTGCGTCTGCGTGACCCCCGACGCGAGCACGTTCCACGCGATCGCCGTCTCGTGCGTCAACATGGTGGTGAGGATCGCGATGCCGAGGCTCCCCCCAAGCTGGCGCAGCAGCGTAAAGACTCCGGTGGCGTTCGCGAGCTCCGGCACCGGCACGTCGCTGAGCGCGATCGTCGTGAGCGGTACGAACATAAAGCCGAGCGCGAACCCCTGCACGACGCGCGGCCAGAAAACGTCCCAATAGCCGGCCTGCACCGTCAGTCCGCCGAGCAGCCACGTGGACCAAGCGAAGAGCAGGGTCCCGAAGACGATCGACCACCGTCCGTCGACGCGGTTGAGGATCCGCCCGATGATCAGCATGGAGATCGCGGTCGCGATCGCTCCCGGCGCTAGCGCCATGCCCGTGTCGAACGCGGTCATGCCGAGGATCGTCTGAAAGAACAGCGGCAAGATCAACGCCGTGCCGAAGAGCCCGAATCCCATGATGATGCCCAGGAACGAGCCGACCGAGAAAGATCGGAACTTGAAGACCCGCAGGTTGACCAGCGGATGTTTGTCGCGCAAGGTCTTGAGCACGAAGACGATCAGCGCGACGACGGCGATCACCGTGAAGAGGATAATCGTCTGCGACTGGAACCAGTCGTCGCGTTCGCCCTGCTCGAGCACGAACTGCAGCGAGGCGAGCCCGGCCGTCAGCAGTCCGAGTCCGACCCAATCGATGCCGCCCTTCGGTTTCGCGATGTAGTGTGGGTTGGGGATGAACGCCAGCGTCATCAAGAACGCGACGATGCCGATCGGGATGTTAATGTAGAAGATCAGCGGCCAGCTCGCGTTGTCCACGATCCATCCGCCGAGCGCAGGGCCGATCGCGGGCCCGACCATCGCGCCCATGCCGAAGATCGCCATCGCGGCGCCGCGCCGCTCCGCGGGGAAGGTCTCGAAGAGGATCGCCTGCGCCGTCGGCTGCAGCGCACCGCCGCCGAGCCCCTGGATCACGCGGTAGAAGACAAGCACCCAGATGGAGCGCGCCGTGCCGCAGAAGAACGACGCTACCGTGAACAGCGCGAGCGACAGCGCGTAAAACGTCTTGCGCCCCAACAGCGCGGTCAGCCACCCGTTGAGCGGCATCACGACGACGTTGGCGAGGATGTAGCCGGTCGCGACCCATGCAACCTCGTCCACAGTGGCGCCCAGGTTGCCGCCGATCGTGGAGATCGCGACGTTAACGATCGTCGAGTCGATGATCGCCATGATCAGGCCGAGCATCACCGTAATGGTGATGAGCGCCACGGGCGTGGAGTCGTGTTGCGAAATGGCGGCAGCGCGCATCCTATTCGTTGACGGCGGCATCCGTGGAAACGGTTGCGAAAGCGCGCGGATAGGACTGCCCGTACTCGCCTGCGAACAGCTTGGGCCTCACTCACTTGCGACGCTTGCTTTTGCCCGCCGCGCTGGCGATCTTTGCGCTAATCGACGTGCTCGCGTTTCGCGCCGATTCATATCGGCGCTTGCTGGATCCGTCGTCCAGCACGGGCGCATTCGAAGCGGCCATCGCGCAGTTCCAGGCGTTTCGCAGCGAGCCGCGCCGCGACGTGCTGGTCCTCGGCGATTCGCGCGTCTATTCCGGGCTCGATCCGGCAGCCGCGACCGCGGCCGGCGGTGGGCTGCGCTTTCTCAACGGCGGAGTCCCGGGCACCACGCCGCGCTGCTGGCCGTTCTTCTTGCGCGCCGTCGATCCGGGCCCGAGCCGCTATCGCGCGATAGTCATCGCCGTGGATACGTATGCCGACGACGATAGCGCGATCGGCAGCCTCGACGGCGACGATCGCCCGATGGACCTGCGCTACGTTGTCTTTCAGACGCGGCTGAGCGACCTTCCCAAGCTGGCCGGCTCGTTCTCGGATCCGCGCGAGCGCGTCGAGCACGGCATCGATCTCTTCTTGCGCGGACCGGAGCTGCGCGACGACTTCCAAGCGTTTGCGGCCGATCCGCTCGCGCGTCTGCGCGCCATCGAGCAAGCCCGCGGGCAAACGACGTACGACCCGCTCGCCGCGCATCCGCGCCGCGAGAATCTCGACGGCCTGGCCGTCAACTTCGCGACGGGCTCCATCCTTTATCCGCCCGACGCGTCGGCCGACGAGCGCGCCGCGATCGCGACGCAAGTCCTGCAGGCGCCCAAGCCGAGTCCCTCCTACGCGGTCTATCGCGAGCGATGGATCGCTCCGATCGTTGCGCGCTACGCGGCGGCGGGCGTGCCGACGATCTTCGTGCGGATCCCGACGCGGCCGGTACACCGCTCCGGCTCGCAGCGGCCGAGCGGCTCGCTCGCCGAAATCGCGCGCGAATACGATGCGCGTCTGCTTCCCGCGGACAAATACCTCGCGCTGGAGCGGCCGGCGCTGTTCGCGGACGAGGACCACCTCAACGCCGCGGGGAGCCTGCGGTTCAGCCGACTGCTCGGCGGCGACGTCGCGCGCTCCGTGGCCGATCCACCTAGACCGGCCGCGAAAGCAACGCCATCCGCCGAAACGGCGCCCGCCGCACCAAGCCCCGATCCGCCGCACGCGCATCACTCACCGTCGTGGCTCGCTGCGGCCGTCGGCATCGGGATCCCGCTGCCGTTTACGTCCTACGAGTTTTGGCTATTCTTCGCGATCGTGGCGGCGCTGTTCTACGTGGTCCCGCGGCGAGCGCGCTGGTACGTCATTCTGGTCGCGAGCTACTATTTCTACGCGCGCTGGAACGCGTGGTACGTCCTGTTCCTGTGGATCCTAACGGCCAGCGACTTCGCGATCGGGATCGCGCTCGAGCGCGCGCGCGACAGGGGGCGCAACGCGCGCCTGCTGCTCGCGCTCGGCGTCGCCGCGAACCTCGCGTTCCTCGGAAGCTTCAAGTACACGAACTTCGCGAGCAGCACGGTCGCGACGCTCATCGGCATGCACCAGAATCCGTGGCTCGTCAACCTGTTCGTCCCGATCGGCATCAGCTTTCACACGTTTCAGAGCATCTCGTACCTGGTGGACGTCTACCGCGGGAAGATTGCTGCCGTGCGCAAGCCGCTGGACTACGCGCTGTATCTCGCGTTTTTCCCGCAGTTGCTGGCGGGGCCGATCGTGCGGGCGGGCTTGTTCTTCGGCGAGTTCTTCGCATGGCGTCCGCCGGGGCCGGACGACATCAGTTACGGTTTGGCGCGCGCGGGTTTCGGCTTGGTGAAGAAGATGGCCGTTGCGGATCAATTCGCGTCGGTGGCCAACGGCTACTTCGACGCGATCGCCGCTCACCCGGGAGCGCCGGCCGCGTGGAGCGCGATGTTCGCGTTCGGCATGCAAATCTATTTCGATTTTTCCGGCTACAGCGACATCGCGATCGGCTGTGCGCGCCTGCTCGGCTTCGTCTTCCCGGAGAACTTCAACATGCCGTATCTGGCAACCAGCATCACGGACTTCTGGCACCGCTGGCACATCACGCTGTCGACGTGGCTGCGCGACTACCTCTATATTCCGCTGGGAGGCAGTCGCTACGGCACGCCGGCCACGCTGCGCAACCTGATGCTGACGATGCTCCTCGGCGGCCTCTGGCACGGCGCGCAATGGACGTTCGTTGCGTGGGGCGGCTTCCACGGCGCGATGCTGTGTTTCGAGCGCCTCGTCGGCATCGGCCACGAGCGCACGCGGCCGCGGGGGGCCGCGTTGCTCGTGCGCGTCGCGGTCACGTTTACGCTCGTCACGCTCGCGTGGGTGCTCTTTCGCGCGCAGAGCTTCGACGCGGCCCTCGCGGTGTATCGGCAGCTGTTCGCGGGCGGAGGCGGCGCGACGCTGTTGAGCGGTTGGCAAGCGGTTCTGGCGGCGGGTATCATCGCCTTCGGCGCGCTGCGTCTGCTCCTCGACCGCTGGAAGTTCGAGCCGGCCTGGCCGCAGCTGCGCCCGTTCGCGCGGGTCGCCTCGCTGGCGGGCCTGCTGCTGGCGCTCATGCTGTTTACGTGGCCCGGGATCTCGCCGACGTTTATCTACTTCAAATTTTAGGCCTGACTCCGCGCGGGTACATTTACGACGATGCACGGCGATGCGGATCGGGATATCGTGTTGTCTGACTTCGAAGGCCTGCGCGTCGTGACGCTGCTGGGCGAGTGGGACGTCTCCAATCGCGACCGGCTGCACGAAGCCCTCGTCGCGCTCGGGGCGGACCGGGACGTCTTGGTAGACCTGCGGGGAGCGGGCTTCTTCGATTCGACGGCCCTGGCCGAGTTGATTATGCTTTACAAACGGCTCACCGGCTGCGGCCGCCGTCTCGAGGCGCTGGTTGGCGATAGCAACATGCGGCGGCTGCTCGAGCTGACGAGCCTCGACGCGCTGTTCGGCGTTTCAGCGCAGCGAGCCGAGTACTTGCGCGAGCATCTCCCTACCCCGACGGCGTAGAGCGCCGCTCCGGCCGCCGAAACGCAGCGCGAATCCGCTCGATCGTCTCGAGCACCGCGAGCGCGAACTTCCCGAGCGCGGGGATGACGCGCGGCCGCAGCAGGCGCGGATCGAACGCCGCCATGTAGCGATCGTTCTCCTCGACGCACGCGCGCACGAAGCTCGCCGGCGTGAGACTTTTCAGCACGTCGCCAAACAGATCGAGCGTGTTCTCCTGCTCGCCGCCGCCTTGCATCTCCGCGCCGCCCTTGATGCGGCGCACGATCGCGCTGCCGTAGCTCGCCAGGGCCGGGAACGCCTGCATCACCGGCCCGCGCAGGCCGCGGCGGTAACGATCCCACGCGACCCAGTTGACGAAGAAGACGATGTGGCGTGCCTCTTCGACGAGCACTCGAACGAACAGCGCGGTGAGCGCCTCCGGGAGGATGCGCGCGTCTCGAGCGAGGCGGAAGATCCCGAAGCCTGCGAACGAGTCGACGCATTCGTTGTAACCGAAGTCGATGAAGGCCCCGCGCGTCGGATCCTGGTGCGGCACGTTTGGCTGCACTTTCAGGCCGTAGCGATCGATCAAGCATTGCAGGATGCGGCCGTGGCGGTCTTCCTCGTAACCTTGCAGCTCGAGCGCCTGGCGAACCAGCGGATCGGTTTCGGTCTTGGAAAAGCCCGCCAGCATCACGCCCGCGCCGATCTCGACCTCGAGGGCCAGCGTCCAAATCGGGATCGCGCGCAAGCGTGCGAGCGACGTGCCGTCGAGCTCGGGCCAGGGCCAGTCCTGCGGATCGTACGCCTTGTGCGACTCGATGAACGAGCCGCAAAAGAGCTCTTTGTGTTCGTTGGACCCGATCTGCACCGTCAAATCTCCTACGTTCGCGACAGGAAGGCAACCGTTTGGGGTGCGGTCAAAGAGCCCGCAATGGCCTCGTCTCCCGGCGCGCTTCCCTTGGACGAACATCGCGCAAACGTCGCACGGTACCTCCGTGGCCTCGACTTTTCGTTCGAAGCCGTGGCCGGGCGAATCATCGCCGAGCGGCTGCCCCTGCACGCCGCGCGCGACCCGGTGCGGCCGTCGCTCGTGCTGTGGGCGTGTGCCGCAAACGACTCCGACGTCGCCGACGCGCTGCCCGTGGCGGCGGCCTTCGCCTTGTTCGATCGCTTCATGCTGCTCCACGCCGAGCTTTCCGATAAAACGGCCCCAACCGTTGCGCGCTGGGGCCTTGGGCAAAGCCTCAACGCCGGTGACGCGCTCTTCGCGCTCGCGTTTCGCACTTTGGCCAGCGACGTGCGGCACCCGCAGCGTCGCCTGCAGGCTGCCCGCCTCGTCGGCGAGGCCGTGCTCGAGGCGATCGAGCTGCCGGATGACGGCGTCGCGGCGCACGGCGTGCTCACGGGAGCGGCGCTGCATGCCGGGGCGGTCGTAGGCGGTGCGGACGAGCGCATCGCGCAAACGTTCGCGCGCGCCGGCGGCTTGATCGGAAAGTCCGCAGCTGCCGGCGATGCGGCGCTTGCGGAAAAATTTGGAAGGCGGGCCATCGCGGCGCTGCGCGATCACACCGCGCCGGAGCACCTGCGGGCCTTCGAGGAAGTTGCCGTCTACGTTGCCCAGCGCGCGGCCTGACGACGCGACGCCTTCGCGTAAGGCGGAGCACCTGCGAATCAACATCGAGCGCGATGTCGCCGCCAAAGGCGTCGTCAGCGGCTTCGACGCGTTTACATTCGAGCATCGCGCGCTGCCGGAGATCGACTTCGACGAGGTCGATCCGTCCTGCGAGGTGTTCGGGCGGCGGCTGGCGGCGCCGCTGCTCGTCTCGTGCATGACGGGCGGCACGTCCGCTGCGCGCGCAATCAACGAGACGCTCGCGATTGTCGCGCAGCGCCGCGGGCTCGCGATGGGGCTCGGCTCGGGGCGCGCACTGATCGAGTCGCCCGAGTCGCTCGCGACGTTCGACGTCCGCCCGTCGGCGCCCGACGTTTTGCTGTTCGCAAACCTCGGGGCCGTGCAGCTAAACAAGGGCTATGCGGTCGAGCAGTGCCGGCGTCTCGTCGCGTCGTTGAACGCCGACGCCCTGGTGCTGCACCTCAATCCGCTGCAGGAGGCGTTGCAGCCTGAGGGCGACACGTGCTTTGGCGGCCTCCTGCGCCGCATCGCCGGCCTGTGCGCCGAAGCGGAGTTTCCGATCGTGGTCAAGGAAGTCGGATGGGGCATTGCGGCGAACGACGTGCGCCGGCTGTTCGACGCCGGCGTCGCGGCGGTGGATCTCGCGGGCGCGGGGGGAACGTCGTGGAGTGAGGTCGAGCGCCATCGCATCGCCGAGCCGTGGCGCGCGCGCGTCGCCGGTGCGTTCGCCGGCTGGGGAATCCCTACCGCGCGGTGCCTGATCGAAGCGCGGCGCGTCGCGCCGTCGGAGCCGCTCTTTGCGAGCGGCGGAATTCGGACGGGCCTCGACGTCGCGAAAGCCGTCGCTCTCGGCGCCGACCTCGCGGGCATCGCCGGGCCGTTTCTGCGCGCGGCGGATCGCGGGCTCGACGAAGCCGACTCGCTCGCGCACGAGCTGATCGAGACGCTGCGCATCACGATGTTCTGCGTAGGAGCGCGCACTCTGACGGAATTGCGCGCCTTGCCACTGCGAGCCGTGCCGTGACGCTCAACCTCGAAGCCGCCGATCTCTACTGCCGTACGCTGACGCGCCGGCATTACGAGAACTTCAGCGTGGCGTCGCGCTTCGTGGACGCGCGCACGCGCCGCGACCTGGCGCGCATCTACGCGTTCTGTCGCACGACCGACGATCTCGGCGACGAGAGCCAAGGCAACAGCGCGCTGCCGCGCTTGGCGCGCTGGCGCGAAGAGCTCGAGGCGCTCATCGCCGCTACGCAGCCGGTGCATCCGGTGCTGTTCGCGCTCGCGGATACGATCGAGCGGCACGCAATGCCCGCGCAGCCGTTTTTCGACCTGATCGCGGCCAACGTGCAGGACCAGTTCGTCAAACGCTATCCGACGTGGGACGACCTCATCGGTTACTGCCGCCTCTCGGCGGCGCCGGTGGGACGCATGGTGTTGAGCGTCTTCGGCGTGCGCGACGCCGAGGCCGAGCGGCTCTCCGACGACGTATGCATCGGGCTGCAGCTGGCCAACCACGCTCAGGACGTTAGCCGCGACGACGCGATCGGCCGGCGCTACCTAGTCGAAAGCGATGTCGCCGCGGGCGGGACCTCGGGGGCTGCGCGCGCGATGGTCGGGCGGGCTCGCGCGCTGCTGGCCTCCGGCGTGGCCCTCGAGGACCGGGTCCCCCGAGCGCTGCGCCTGCAGCTCGCCTTATATAGGATGGGCGGATTGGCGATCTGCGACGCCATCGAGGCGATGGGGTATAAAACCGAGCATGAGCGGCCGAGCGTCTCGACCTCCACGAAGGTATCTCTTGTGCTGCGCGCCGCATTACAGACTCTTGCTCCACGCCGGCTCGCTTAGATGATCAACCTGCAACGCGCCCTGCTCGCCAGGGCCATGCCGAGTTCGGACCGGCATCGCGCGGAACGCTTCAACCGCGACATGGCCAGGCGAGAGGCCGGAAACTTCTATTGGGGTTTCATCTCGCTCGGTCATCACGAGCGCATGGCCATCTACGCCCTCTACAACTTCGCGCGGCAGGTGGACGACGAAGCCGACTCGGTCGGCATCGAGAACCTCCCGGCTCGCCTCGCAGTGCATCGCGAGCGGATCTCGCGCTGCGTGCGGCGCGACTTCGGCGACGATCCGATCCTGCGGGTCCTCTCCGAGGCGGTCGACCGCTATGCGATTCCGGAGGCCGAGCTGCAGATGCTCGTCGACGGCGTCGAGATGGATTTCAGCCGCTTACGCTACGAGACGTTCGACGAGTTGCGCGCGTACTGCAACTTGGTCGCCTCCGTAGTGGGACGCATGTGCGTGCGGATATTCGGCTTCGACGATCCGGTCGCGCTCGAGCGCGCCGACGATCTCGGCCTCGCGCTTCAGCTCACCAACATCTTGCGCGACGTGCGCGAAGACGCGGTCGACATGAAACGCGTCTATCTGCCGCAGGACGAGCTCGCGCGTTTCGGCATCCCCGAAGCCGCGCTGGCAGAGGACGAGATTCTTCCGGGCTGGCCCGACCTCGTCGCGCACCACGTCGCCCGCGCGCGGCGCTATTTTGCTACGGGCTACGAGGTGCTGCGGCACATTCCGCGCCGGCCGTCGGCGTGCGTCGCGACGATGGCGGGCATCTACGAGGAGCTCCTCAAGAAGATCGAGCGCGATCCCGGGCTTCCGCTGCGGGCGCGTGCCGCGCTCTCCAAGACGGAGAAATTGCGAGTCGTAGTGCGGTCGTGGCTCTCGAGCGCGTAGCGGTCGTCGGAGCCGGGCTCGCCGGCCTTGCGGCGGCGCTGCGCTTGAAGGACGCCGGCGCGCACGTCGAGCTGTTCGAACGCAGCCGGCTGCTCGGAGGACGCGCCACGTCCTTCGAGATCGACGGCGTGGAGGTCGACAACGGGCAGCACGTCTTCTTGGCGTGCTGCACCGAGTTCATGCGCTTCGCGCGGTCCGTCGGAATGGAGGACAAGCTGCGATTGCAGGAGCGCTTCGACGCGCGCATCCTATCGCGCGACGGCAAAACCGGACACCTGCGCGCGGCGCCCTTACCGGCGCCGCTTCATCTGCTGCCGTCCTTCGCGACCTACCCGCACCTCACGGCGCAGGAAAAGCTGCGCATTGGCCGCGCCCTAGTGGCGTGCGGGCGTGACCCGCACCGTCATTCTGAGTCCTTCGAAAGCTGGCTCCAGCGCAACAAACAAGGCACAGGCGAACGCCGCGCGTTCTGGGACCCGTTCTTCATTCCGGCGCTCAACGCGTCGTTCGACAAGGTGAGCGCGGACGACGCGCTGTTCGTGCTGAGGACGGCATTCTTGCGTGACGCGTCGGGGGCGCGCTTCGGATTCTCAACGGTGCCGCTCGCGCACCTCGCGCACGCCGCGGCGCAGCGCCTCGAGGCGGTGCACCTTTCGACGTCGGTGACGTCTGTAGGGCCTGCGACAAACGGTGTCACCCTGACCCTCTCGAAGGGCGACCGAATAGAATTCGATGCCGTCGTTCTCGCTGTGCCCCCGCGCCAGGTGCACAACCTGCTGGGCGAGCCGGAGCGTTACGGGATCGCGGGCCTCGACGACTACGATCCGTATCCGATCATTGACGTGCATCTTTGGCACGACGCGGGCAGCATCGGTTTCGATTTCGCGGCGGCGCTCGACTCGCCGCTGCAGTGGATCTTCGAAAAAGCGCCGGGTTATTGCTGTTGCAGCTTCAGCGCAGCGGAGGGCTACCTGCGCGTCACGACCGCGGAGCTCGAGGCCTTCGCGTGGGCCGAGGCGCAGGCGTTCGTTCCCGCGCTCGCGCAGGCGAAGCTCGTTCGCAGCGCGGTGACGCGTAACCCCGAAGCGACCTGGCTGCCGCGCATCGGCGCTCGTCGCACGTCAAACAAGACGGCTCACCCGGCGATCGCGATCGCCGGCTCGTGGACCGACACCGGCTGGCCCGACACGATGGAATCGGCCGTCCGCAGCGGCACCGCCGCAGCAGACGAGCTGCTTGCACGGGATGGCTGGGGTTCTCCAAGCGAGAGCTCCAACTTTTTCGGGCACGACGGGATGTCGTCTTCAAAACTTCGTTCTCCCGCGACCCAACCCGCCTTGAAGCGCGCCGTAGAGTGGCTGCTGCAGACGCAGTCGACCGAAGGCTGGTGGTCGGGCGAGCTGGAGACGAACGTGACGATGACTGCGGAACACATGCTGCTCTGCCGGTTCTTAGGTTTGCCGCTCGACGATTTGCGCTCGGGAGCGATCGCGCACATCCTGCGCAACCAGCGCGAGGACGGATCGTGGGCGCTGTACTATGACGGCCCGGCAGACTTGAGCACGACGATCGAGGCCTACGTGGCGCTGAAGGTACTCGGCGTCGATGCGGGCAGCGAGCCGATGCGCAAGGCACGCAACGTGATCCAGCGCGGGGGCGGCGCCATCAACGCGCGCGTCTTCACGAAGATCTGGCTGGCGCTGTTCGGCGCATACCCATGGTCGGGCGTGCCGTCGCTGCCGCCCGAGATCGTGGACTTCCCCTTGTGGATGCCGTTCAATCTGTACGACTTCGCGTGCTGGGCGCGTGGCACGGTGGCGCCGCTGACGATCGTCGTGTCGAAACGGCCGGTGCGCGAGCTCGGGCTAGACGTCAGTGAGATCTTCGCTCCCGGCACTCAAGCGGATGCGGCGCGCGTGACGGGGCGGCGTCACTGGCTGATGTACGTCGAACGGCTGCAGAAGTTGTACGAGAAGCTGCCCCGCCAGCCGCGGCGCGAGCAAGCGCAGGAGCGCGTAGCAAAATGGGTGATCGAGCGGCAAGAGGCTGATGGAAGCTGGGGCGGCATCCAGCCGCCGTGGGTGTATTCCCTCATCGCGCTCAACGTGATGGGTTATTCGCTCGACCATCCGGTGATGCGCAAGGGCATCGATGGGATGCGCCGCTTCATTATCGACGACGCCGAGGGCTGGCGTTTTCAAGCCTGCATGTCGCCGGTGTGGGACACGGCGTGGGCCGTGCGCGCGCTCGCGCTTGCGGGGCTGGACGCGTCGCATCCGGCGATGCGCCGAGCAGTGAGCTGGATGCTGCGCGAGCAGATCCCGGACGACGCGCCCGGCGACTGGCGCATGAAGTGTACGGAGACGGGCGGGAACGGCTGGGCGTTCGAGTTCGACAACGACGCGTATCCCGACATCGACGACACGACGATCGTCGTGCTGGCGCTGCTCGAAGGCGGCGATCGCGGAGCCGTCGCGGACGCGTGCGAGCGCGCGCGCCGCTGGACGCTGGCGATGGACTCGCGCAACGGCGCGTGGGCCGCGTTCGATCGCGACAACACGCGCGAGCTACTCTATCGCATGCCGTTCTCCGACTTCGGCGCGATGATCGACCCGCCGACAGAAGACGTGACGGCGCACGTGCTCGAGATGCTGGCAGCGCTCGGTTACGGCCTGAACGATCGCTACGTGATCCGCGGCCTGGAATACCTGCGCAAGACGCAGCGGCCGTCGGGCTCCTGGTACGGGCGCTGGGGCGTCAATCACGTCTATGGCACATGGTGTGTGATTTCGGCCCTCGCCGCGTTGGGTACGGGTGAGGACATGGTCGATCGCGCGGCGGCGTGGTTGCTTGCGGTGCAGAACCCCGACGGCGGCTGGGGCGAAAGCTGCCACTCGTACGTCGACGAATCGTTCGCCGGCATCGGACGGAGCACGCCGTCGCAAACGGCCTGGGCCGTGCTCGCGCTGCAGATCGCCGGGCAAGCGCCCTTCGACGGAGCGGGTCCTAAGCGCAGTCGAAGGGCTCAGGCCAGCCTCCACCCGGCCGTCCAGCGGGGTCTTGCCTTCCTATGCGAACGGCAGCGGCGCGACGGAACGTGGGACGAACCGGAATGCACCGGGACTGGCTTCCCGGGCGACTTTTACATCAATTACCATCTGTACCGTCACCTCTTTCCGACCATGGCCCTAGCAATGGCTGAGCGTTTGTGTCACCCTGAGCCATGTCATCCTGAGCGAAGCGCCGCAGGCGCGGAGTCGAAGGGCGAAGGGGGACAAAGCCACCTCGCACTAAAGGAAGCAATTCAATGAGCATGCCCCTCCAGCAGAAGATCGCGGTGGCGAAATACGTCGCCGGCAAGAAACTCAAAGGCGAGACGAAGTATCCGCTCGTCTTGGAGCTCGAGCCGTTGCTGCAATGCAACCTCGCGTGTGCCGGCTGCGGCAAGATTCAGCACCCGGACGAGATTTTACGCCAGAGGCTCAGCGTCGAAGAGTGCATCGCTGCGGTGGAGGAGTGCGGCGCCCCGATGGTATCGATCGCCGGTGGCGAGCCGCTCGTGCACGAGCAGATGCCGCAGATCGTGGAGGAGCTCGTCAAGCGCAAGAAATTCGTATTCCTGTGCACCAACGCTCTGCTGCTGAAGAAGAAGATCCACCTCTTCAAGCCGTCGGTCTACTTCGTGTGGATGATTCATCTGGATGGGATGCAAGAGCGGCACGATCAGTCGGTCTGCCGCCAAGGCGTCTTCGACAAGGCCATCGACGCGATCAAGGAAGCGAAGGCGCTCGGGTTCCGCGTGTTCACCAACACGACGTTCTTCACGCAAGACGGCCCCGACTCGATCCGCGAGGTGCTCGACTACCTCAACGACGAGCTGAAGGTCGACATGATGCAGATTTCGCCGGCGTACGCGTACGAGAAGGCACCCGACCAGGAGCACTTCCTCGGCGTCAAGCGGACGCGCGAGATCTTCAAGACGGCATTCGCCGGCGGCAAGCGCAAGAAGTGGCGCCTCAATCACAGCCCGCTGTATCTCGACTTCCTCGAGGGCAAGACCGATTTTGAGTGCACGCCGTGGGGCATCCCGTGCTACACGGTCTTCGGCTGGCAGCGCCCGTGCTACCTGATGAGCAAAGAGAGCTACGCGCGCACGTACAAGGAGCTGCTCGAGGAGACGGACTGGTCGAAGTACGGCCGCGGCAAGCACGAGTCGTGCGAAAATTGCATGGCACACTGCGGATACGAACCGACCGCGGTCATCCGCACCACTGGATCCTTTAAAGAATCGGTCCGCGCCGCCTTCGGCAACTGATCCCGAACTGCCGTAGTCCATGAGCGCAGTCTACTATCTCGGATGGGCGATCGCGATCGTCCTGATCTTCATAGGCGTTTGGGCGCTGGTCTCCCCGCACGCATTGGCGCGCGAGTACGGCGTGCAGGTCGAGGGCCACGAAGCCGCGGGCTTCGTTCGCGCGACCGGCATTCGCGACGTTGCGATCGGCGTCGTACTGGCCGCGACCGCGTACCTGCACCTCCTAGGGCTGCTCGTGATCATCGCGGCCGTCGGCATCGCGGTGTCGATCGGCGACCTCTGGGTGGTGTCGCAGCACGGCGGCATGCGGCGCTTCCACCGCGCCCACGCCATCCACGCCTCCGGGATCGTGGCGTTCATCCTGGTGATCGCTATGGCGCTTTTCGCGATCGGCCGGTAGTGACGATCGCCCGCGCGACCGCAGCGGACGTCGTCGCGATCGCGCCGCTATTTGATGCGTATCGCGCGTTCTTCACCGGAGGGAACCGGCTCGACGAGTCCCGCCGTTTCCTCGAAGAGCGGCTGGCACGCGACGAATCGGTCGTCTTCGTCGCGCGCGACGACGAGGACACCATCGGCTTCATTCAGCTCTATCCGCTCTGGTCGTCGTGGTACTGCCGGCGGATCTGGTTTTTGAGCGACCTTTACGTGAAGGAAGACGCGCGCAAGCGCGGCGTGGGACGCCGCCTGGTCGAACGCGTCATCGATCACGCGCGCGAGACGAGCGCCGTGAGCGTCATGGTGGAGCTGCCGCGCCGCGAGCCGCACCTCGAGGAGTTCTATCGAAGGCTCGGCTTCGGGCGCGACGAGGTTTTCGAACTCGCGCGCTACACGGGCGGCTAGCTGCTAGTCGCCGGTCGGGAACGATACCGACCTTTTCACCATGAGCACGACCGAGCGCTGCGGCGAGCGCGGCCGATGCCGTACGTTTTTCGGAACCGTGAATCCCTCGTGCGGTCCGAGCCGCACCGAATCGCCCGACTCGACGTCCAAGATTGAACCACGGCGCGTTGTCACGCGCCTCGGCCGGGATGTCGACGCGACGGAGTTTGCCGTATTTGTCGTTAGCGTTGTTTCGGAAGTTACTGGGCAGCTGCTCGATCATAACAAACGTGCCGCTACGGCGGCCGCGACCGTGACTCCCGCGCCCGCCAGCCAAAATCCGCTCAGCGCGTCTCGCGGCGCCGGCGGCGATTAGGGCGAAGGCTTGAGGGACCAGGCTTCGCGCAGAGTTGTCGTCTGGCCGTTCGCGCTGAGCTCGTGAACGACTTGACCACTCGCCTTGCTGATCGCGCCGCTCTCGATCGTCGCATGGACGCTCGCCGTGATCTTGTCGGGAAGCGTGACGTGCGACGGTGTCATCGCGTTCTTGACGCGTTCCATCACGCGGCGCGCGGGTAGAATTCCGTGGATCTTCGCCTTTTCCGGATCGATCGTCGCCGTCGTAGACGTAGTCGCGATCGCGGTCAGCGCCGTCGTGCCGTGCGAGGACTGCGTGAGTTGCGCGGGCAGCTCGAGGGCCGCCGTGGCTCCGGGAGCGAGCACGGGAATCTTCACTTCGACGAGCGACCTCACCGGGTACGCGCGGTGGATTTGAAACATCAGCGCGACACGCTGCAGGATGAGCATGCCCTGGGCGCGCTGCGGACTCGGCGTGCCCTGCGGCGCCGGAGGCGGTTGGCCAGGCATGAGCGTCACCGTAACGGGCGATTGTCCGGTCACCGTCATCGTGATCTTGGCGCCGTTAGCCTGCGCCTTGACGACGATCGACGCCGCAACGTTCTGCGACGTGCCGTTGGGTGTGGCGATCGTGTCCTGATACACGAACCGCGTCGAGCCGGGCGCCGCGGCGAGGCTCGCGGCGAGCAGCGCAATGGGCACGACGGCTACCTTAAATGCAAGAAAACGCTTCATGTCGCACCCGTTCTTGGCCCGAAATCGCCTCCCTGTCCGCGCCGGCCCGCTCCCGGCAGTAATATTCGGGCCATAAGCGTATCGTATGATGGCGCGCATGAACAACGGCAACGAAGTCCTCGCGGCGGTTCTCTCCCTCCATCGGGCCACGGAGCAGAACTTCAATCGACTGGAAGCGACGATGGACCAGAGGTTCGACGCTGTGGATCGCCGCTTCGGTGCCGTCGAGGGTCGGATCGAAAGCCCGGAGAGAAGTTTCAATCGCTTTGAGGTGAAGGTCCTCGCGCGCTTCGACGCGATCGACCAGCGCTTCGACAAACTCGATGCGCTCTTGATATCGGTGGAGAGCCGCTAACGTCTACAAGATCGGCACGTGCGGGGCTGCATCCTGGCGCGTGATCCCAAGCACTCGCGGATCGTCGTAGATCTCGACTACCCGTTTGAAGTCTTGGAAGCCGGAGCGCCGGTAGAACGCGAGCGCGTTGGGGTGGTCGAGCGTGCAGGTGTGCAGCCAGAAGCGTTCGATGGGGTGCGACCATGCGATCTCGATCGCGCGATTCATCAGCCCGCGGCCGGCGCCGGTGCGTATCAGTGAGGCGGCCACGCCGAAGAGGCTGAGCTCGCACTCGCGATCGACGCGGAAGTCGAGCTCGAGTACGCCCTCGTCGCCGTCGTCGGTGACCAACAGATACGCCTCCACGCGCGGATCGAGCAGGAAGCGCTCGAGCTCGTCATCCGGCATCGCGAGGCGCAAGCACCAAAGATACTCGTCGCCCACGCGATGGACCGCGGCGCGGTAGCGCGGCAGGTCGGGCGTCAGCAGTCGCTCGAGCCGCCACGGACCGTCCGGGCTCGGCCGCAGCTCGGGTTTCGCGCGCATCTCGAGGAACGTCTGGACGTTCGCGAGCTTGCCGCGCGGTATGTCGTGGTAGCCGTCGGCGAGGCTCATCCGCCCGGATACTTGTACCGCATCACCTTGTCGAGATTGATGCCGCGAATGATGCCGTGCGAGTGATAGGCAAGCCCCCAAGAGTCGATTGACGACTCGTCGGGGAAGATGCACGCCTCCAGCGTTTGATCGACGCCGTTCTTCTTGTACCAGCCGCCCCCCGCGCCGTTCGTTCCGCCGAACTGATCCGAGCCGCCGAGGAACGAGCAGTAGCACGACGCCGGATTGCCGTTGCACGAGCCCATCGGGGGCTTGAGGATGTACGCCAGCGCCGCCAGGGTTGGTTTCGTCGTGTAGAGCGTGCTGAGCAGAATGTGGATGCGCGAGCCGTCCGACTTCTTCGTGTACTGACAGAAAACGCGCTTGCCGGCGAGAAAGAGCAGCTTGGATCCGTTGCTGCCGTAGACCGGGCGCCGCGTCTCGATCTCGCCTCCGGTCTTCCTGCAATACGCCGCGGCCGACACTTCATCCGGAGCGATGCTCCCGGCCATGTCACCCTGAGCGGAGTCGAAGGGCGCCGATGCAGGCGGTGCGACCGCAGACGTGCCGGCTCCGCCCCCGCACGCCGAAAAGAAAACGGCACCGATTGCCGCAATTGCCATCCGTGAGAGCTTCATGGTGACTTCCCTTTCTCGCGGCGACCGCGTCTTCCTCACCGGAGCGAGCGGCTTCGTGGGGTCGCACGTCCTTCGCGAGCTCCTCGCGGCGGGCTACGCCGTGCGCGCCTTGGCACGAGGCCCTTCGACTCGCTCCGCTCGCTCAGGACAGGCTGCGGCAGACGGCGGCGCCGAGTGGGTGGAGGGCGACCTGCGCAACGTCGGCGACTTCGCGCATGCGCTCGACGGATGCCGCTACCTCGTGCACTGCGCCGCGCTGTACTCGTTCGCGCCGCGCGACCGCCGCGCGCTGCACGCGGTCAACGTGCAGGGAACGGCGAGCCTCATGCTCGCGGCACATCTTGGCGGCGTAGAACGGGTCGTGCTCACGTCGAGCTCTGCGACGCTCGGTCACGCGCATAGCGGGTATCATCGCTCGAAGCTGGAGCAGGAGCGCGCGGCGTTCGCCGGCCGTGCGCCCGTCGTCGCGTTGTTGCCGACCGCGCCGATCGGCCCTGGAGATTGGAAGCCGACCCCGACCGGAAAGCTCGTGCTCGACTTTCTCCGCGGGCGCATTGTCGCGAAAGCGCCGCTCAGCGGCGGAATGAATTTGGTCGCGGTCGAGGACGTCGCTCGCGCGCACGTCGCAGCGCTGCAGTCGGGCCGCGTCGGCGAGCGTTACGTCTTAGGCGGCGAAAACCTCAGCCTGGATGAAATCTGGGAGATGCTCGCGCAGGCCACCGGCAAACCGATGCCGCGCCGCCGCGCGCCTTATGCGCTCGCGCTCGCCGCGGGCTATGCCGACGAACTGCGCTGTCTTGTGAATCCGCGCGCGGTTCCGAACGTTCCGCTGGAGGGCGTGCGCATGTCGCGCGAGCTAATGTACGCCGATTCCGACGAGGCGCGGCGCGAGCTCGGGTACGTCCCGACACCGGTGCGCGACGCGATCGACCGCGCCGTCGCGTGGTATCGCGAGAACGGCCACGTCGAGCGCCGCTGACGCGGCAGTAAGGGGGGAAACCCTGCCTTTGCGCGCTAGAACTCCGCCGTGGAGCAGAGTCTCTTCATTAGCCGGGCCGGCGCGGACGCGCCGTTCGCCGCGGAGATCGGCCGAATCTTAGAAGAGTCGGGTTACGACGTCACCCTGCAGCAGTGGGATTTCGCCAACCGGAATTTCATGGAGCGCATGCACGCCGCGCTCGCCCGCGGCTCGCGGGTCGTTGCGCTTCTTTCGCCCGAGTATCTGGGCAGCGATCACTGCCAGGCCGAATGGCAGAACGCCCTCGCCGGTGATCCCCTGAATAAGACCTCGCGCCTAATCCTACTGCGCGTCGTCGAGTGCCAACCGGTCGGGCTGCTGAGCGGGCTCGCGTATTGGGATCTCGTCCCGATCCGCGACAATCCCGCGCTCCTTCGGGGGATCGTCCTCGATGCGGTTCGCGAGGAACGTCGCGAAACGGCCGCGAGCGGTCCATATTGGCGCGCTCCTGAAACGATCGTGGATCCCGAAGCGATCCGCCCGGTGCCCGGCTTCAGCGGACGGAACGAAGAGCTCGACGCGCTCGACGCCGCGCTGACCGGAGAAGACAGCATCGCCGTCGTGTACGGCTTGGGCGGCGTAGGTAAGAGCTCCATCGCGCGCGAGTACGCCTGGCGCAATCGCGACCGGTATTCGATCGTCTGGTGGCTGAACGCGCAAACAGAAGACGGCGTCATTGAAGGCCTGCTGCGGCTGGGAGCGCTCTTTACGCGGGGGCTCGATCGGCTCGCCGATCGGCGCGCGGCCGCCCAGCAAGTGACGCGCTCGATGTTGGGCTGCTTTGCCAAGCAGGTCTTGCTGATCTTCGACAATCTCGAAGACGAGCGATTACTGCGCAGCTGGCAGCCGCACAGTGGCGCCCGCATTTTGGTTACGTCGCGCAAGGCCGCGTGGAGCTCCGATATTCGCGCCGTTTCGCTCGACGTTTGGCCACGGGACGCGGCGATCGGGTACCTCCGTGGCGAATCCGGCCGCGTGGATCTGAGCGAATCGGACGCCGAGGCGATCGTCGAGGCGCTTGGTGCGCTGCCGCTGGCGCTCTCGCACGCCGCTGCGGCGCTGCGCGGGATGCGGATGCTAACGCCCGAGCGCTATCTCGACCATATCGCCCAGCACCTGGCGAACGCGCCGCGCCACGCCGAGTATCCTCGTTCGGTCTTCGCGACGTTTCAAACGGCCGTCGCCGGCGCCGAGCAACAGGCACCCGGGGCGGCGGCCCTGTTTTGCTTCGCCGCGCGATTCGCGCCCGATACGATCCCGGACGAACTCTTCCGGCAAAGTCTTGACCTCTACCCGGAGGCGCTGCGCCCAGTACTCACGGACGCCGCGCCCGCGCTCGACCTGCGCGGCGCTCTCAGCGCAACGCGCGTTGACGAAGCGCTCGGCGCGCTCGATCAGCTGTGCTTGCTCTCATTCGCGGTAACATCGCGGGCCTACGGCATGCACAGGCTCGTGCAGCTGGTCGGGCGGGACCTGATCGGTGATGCCAAGTCTGCATGGAACCGGTGCGCCGTTGGGATAGCCGAAGTGGTCTTTCCTAACCTCGAATTCGGCAATATCGAGTTCGCGGCGTGGCCGCGATGCGAGCGGCTTCTTCCCCACGCGCGCGCCGCGCTCGAGGCCTTGCCAGATGATGTGGAATCGATTTCCGCAGGCCGCCTCGCCGATCGCTGCGCAGTGTATCTTCGCGAACGGGGCGACTATAGCGCGCCCGACGCGCTCGAGAAATTCGCGCTGGCGGTGTTTGAGAACGCATGCGGTTCGGAGCACCCCGAAACCGTGATTGCGCTGAATAACCTTGCGGCACTGCGCTGGCGACAAGCGCGTTACGAAGAGGCGGAAGCGTTGCACGCGCGCGCGCTGGCAATTCGAGAGAAGGTTGTCGGCCCTGCCCACCCCGAGGTCGCGTATTCTCTGAACGGCCTCGCGGGAGTATACTGGGACCAAGGGCGCTACGACGAAGCCGAGCGGCTGCACGCACGCGCACTGGCGATCTTGGAACAGACGCTTGGGACGAATCACTGCGAGGTTGCGAATACGCTAAATGGTCTTGCAGCGGTATACTGGGACCAGGGGCGTTACCGAGACTCGGAGGAGCTGCACAAACGCGCCCTCGCGATTCGAGAGAAAGCCCTCGGCCCCGACCACCCCGACGTCGCGAATAGCCTCAGCAACCTCGCGGTAGTGTACGGCGACCAAGGGCGTTACGAGGAGGCGGAGCCGTTGCATGCGCGCGCCGTGGCCATTCGCGAAAAAGCTCTCGGTCCAGAGCACCCTTACGTTGCATTGAATTTGCACAACCTCGCCTCGGTATTGCGCGACCTCGGCCGCTACGGAGAGGCGGAGCCGCTGCAAGTGCGCGCGCTGACGATTTGGGAGAAAACGCTGGGCCCCGACCACCGCAACGTTGCGTATGGTCTGAACGGCGTTGCAGTCTTGTTCGAAAAGCAGGGCCGCTACCAAGAAGCGGAACGACTGCACAAACGCGCGCTCGACATTTGGGAGAAGACACTCGGCCGCGACCACCCCAACGTCTCGCGTACCCTGAACGATCTCGCGCTGGTTTACCGCGACCAAGGGCGGTACGAAGAGGCTGAGCCGCTCGTGACGCGAGCGTTGGCAATTCGAGAAGGAGCGCTCGGCCCGGATCACCCCAAAGTCGCGACGATCCTAGGCGACCTCGCGGCTCTCTACGGGGCGCAGGGCCGCTTCGCAGAGGCAAAGTCGGCGTACGCACGTGCCCTCGCGATCCACGAGAAGGCCTTCGGACCCGATCATGGGTCGACGCAGGCACTGCGTGAAAAGCTGAACGCCCTGCCTCCCAGCTAACGCGGCGGCGCATCTCACGTTACGGGGTCATCGCAAAGACCGTGCCGTGACCCGCAGTACCGCCGGCTTCCGTGGTGCCGTAAAGCGTCCCATGCAGGTCGAGTAAAGCCGCCTCCGGATATTTCCCGTCGCTTCCCGAGCCAAAGCTGTGCAGAACGTGCTCTACGCCGCCGGTCGTTATGCTGAAGACCGTGCCGTGATGGTTGTACGCGCCGCCGTAGGCGGTCGTTCCGTAGAGGGTGCCGCCGACGTCGATCAAGGCCGGTGCCGGTTGGCATCCGCCGCTCGAGTTCGCGCCGAAGCTGTGAAGCACGCGCTCCGCACCCGCCGCCGATACGCTAAAGACGGTGCCGCAGCCGTGCGTCCCGCCTTGCGCGGTCGTACCGTAGAGCATGCCTTTGACGTCGATCAAGCCCGCCTCGGGGGAGAGTCCATCGGAGCCCTTGCCGAAACTATGCAGCACGCGAACCTTGCCGGCCGATGTAACGCTGAAGATGGTTCCATCGCCGGGACACGGCGTGGACCCGCAGTTGTGGCCTCGATCGTAGATGCCGCCTTCGTACGTCGTGCCGTAGAGCGTTCCGTTGACGGCGATTAAGCTCGACCCCGGAATCTGACCGTCGCTGCGAAAGGGATGCCCGAAACTGTGAACGATCTTCTCCGTGCCGTCCACATTAAGGCTAAAGATCGTTCCGGCGGCTCGATCGCCCCCAAAATTCGTCGTGCCGTATAGCATCCCGTTGAGGTTGGTCACGCTCGCCGACGGTTGCATACCGGCGGGGCTGAACTCGCCGAAGCTATAGAGTAACCGTTCCTCACCGCTCGTCGTGATGCTGTAGACCGTACCCGTGTTGTACGGATTGCCGAGTCCCGTCGTTCCGTAGAGGGTGCCGTTTACTTCGATCAGGCCCGCCATAGGGTAGGTGCCGTCTAGTGCCATCACGCGGAAGTCGTGCAGCACGCGTTCCTTGCCGTCCGTAGTAAGGCTGAAGACGACGCCGTTCTTCGGAGACAAGCCGTGCGTGCCGCCTTCTTTGGTGGTGCCATACAGCGTCCCGTTGACGGCGGTTAAGCTCGCGATGGGACCTGAGCCATCCGGGCCGTGAAAGTTGTAGAGCACGTGATACTGCGACAAGGTCCGTATGCGCGGCGAAAGCGCGTTCGGAACGGGTCCGGATCCCCCGGGAGCCGCATTGAGGGTCGTGCTGCACGCCGATAACAACACCGTTGCAGCCGCTATACCGAGCACGTGGCGCGTGATGTTATCCATGTGCAAAGCCTCCTTTGACACGCAGTATATCATCGTACAGGCGCTAGCGGTGGCCTAACCGCTGGAGGTCGCGCCCGAGGGCGCGCCGGGCGAACGCCGCGATCCTATCGCCGCCGATGCCCGCGACGCGCCAGTGCTTGAGCACGTCCAGACAATACGCGCCGTCGTCGCGTCCGCCGGTGATCGCGTAATACGACTGCACCACTGCGCGCCAGGGTGGCACGATCTCGCGCCGGCGGTGTGGCAAGCTTGGGAGAGAGATATTCTTCGAACAGTAACGTCCGGTGGTCGTGCTTCGGGGGAAGCTTGCCGAGCATCCGTGGCATCGCAGTGCCGCTGGGCCGGCGCTCTACGGCGTCAGTTCTTCAGAAACGGCTTCCCTTCGTGCGCGACGAGCAGGTCGTGCATGTCGTTGGCGTGGTCTTCCTCTTGCGCCAGGATGCCCTCGAGCATGATGCGCGTGGTCGGGTCTTTCTCGCCGAAGAAGCGGATCAGGTCGCGATAGTGTTCTACCGCGATGCGCTCTGCGACGAGGTTTTCCTTGATCATGTCGATCAGCTTCTGGGCGTCACCGTACTCGGTGGCCGAGCGCGTGTGCAAGCCTTCAGGGTTGAGATTCGGCGTGCCGCCCAGCTGGTTGATGCGGTTCGCGATCTTCTGCATGTGGTCGTACTCGTCGCTCGCGTGCTCGGCGAACTCTTCCTTGACGCTCTCGCTGTCGATGCCGACGGCCGCGATGTTGTGCATCGTGTAGCGCAAGACGCAGACGATCTCGGTCGCCAGCGCGGTCTGCAGCAAGTCGATAGTCTGCTGGACGTCGCCGCCGTAATTCTCGGTGACGGCGCCGCGCTGCATTTGCTCCTGGGCGCGGCGGCGCAGTTCTTTGATGTCGGAAACGAAAGGTTGGCTCGTGGTACTCATGGCAAACCCCTACACCGTGAACGAACGAAACCCTATGTCCGCGATGGAATCGGTTACGATCGTCGCGCCCTTGGCGCTCGAGGCCGACGCGGTGCGCCGCGAGCGGCCGAACGCCGCGGTGGTCGAAGGGGGCATCGCGCTGTCGAAGCTGCGCGAGCCGCTGCGCGGCACGGTCGTGGTCTGCGGCGTGGCGGGCGGCCTGCGCGGCGATCTGCCGACGGGCACCGTGCTCGTACCGCGCCGCGTGCGCCGCCCGGACGGCAGCGAGTTCGAGTGCGACGCGAAGCTGGTCGCCGCGTTCGCAGCGAGCGCGCGCGGCCTTGGCGTCGAGCCGGTGTTCGATTCGCTGTTGACGGCGGAGACGATCGTCAACGGAGCGGCGCGCCTGGAGTGGGCGGCTCGCGGCTACGCGGGCGTCGACATGGAAACCGGGCTGATCCAGGCTCCGCGGGTGGCGGCCGTACGCGTCGTGCTCGACACGCCGCAGCACGAGTTATCCACAGATTGGGTAAATCCGATGCGAGCGATATTGAAACCGTCGAACTGGTCGCAAGCGCTGTGGCTCGCGCGCGAGGCGCCGCGCGCGGCGCGACTCGCGGCCCGCGTGGTGACGCAGGTCATCGGCTCGCGGCTGCGTATAACGCGCCAATGGTAATCGAGCGGATCAACTCTCCCGCGGACGTCAAGCGCCTCCGGCGCGACCAAATCGACGTCTTAGCGAGCGAGATTCGAGACCTGCTCGTGCGCACGTGCGCCGCTAACGGCGGTCACCTCGCGCCCAACTTGGGCGTCGTCGAGCTGACGCTCGCCCTTCATCGCGTCCTCAATCTGCCGAGCGACAAGCTGGTGTGGGACGTCAGCCACCAGACGTACGTCCACAAGATTCTGACGGGCCGCAGGGAGCGCTTCGGCACAATCCGCAAGGGGGGCGGCCTCTCCGGCTTCGCGATGCGCAGCGAATCGCAGTACGATCCGTTTGGAGCGGGGCACGCGAGCACGGCCGTCGCGGCCGCGCTCGGCATGGCGACCGCGCGGGATCTCGTCGGCGGCGACGAGCGCGTGGTCGCGGTGATCGGCGACGGCGCGCTGACCGGCGGGCTCGCCTACGAGGCGCTCAACAACGCCGGAGGTCGCCGTAGCCAGTTCATGGTGATTCTCAACGACAACGAGATGTCGATCGCGCCCAACGTCGGCTCGATCGCGTCGTACCTTTCCGTGCTGCGCAGCAAGCCGTTTGCGAACTTCGTGCGGCGCACCGGCAAGGAGGTGCTCAAGCGCCTCCCGCTCGGAGGTGCCGCGAAGAAGGCGATCGAGGGAGCCGAGATCGGCGCGATGCACTTCATCGGCCCGTCGGAGAAGACCGCGGTTATCTTCGAGGAGCTGGGCTTCCGCTACATCGGGCCGATCGACGGTCACAACTACGACGTCGTGCTCGACGCGCTGCAGACCGCCATCGATATCGACCGGCCGGTGCTCTTGCACGTGCGCACCGTTAAAGGCAAAGGTTACGAGCCCGCCGAGCGCGACTCGCGCACGTTCCATGGCATCGGCGCCAATGCGTTCGAGCCGAGCAACGGCGCGAAGAAGAGCAGCTCGGGCGCGCGGCCCAAGTTCCAGGACGTGTTCGGCGACGCGATGATCGCGGTCGCCGAGAAGGACCCGCGCGTGGTCGGCATCACGGCAGCGATGCCGGACGGCACGGGTCTCGCGAAGTTCGGAAAGCGCTTCCCGGAGCGCTACTTCGACGTGGGCATCGCGGAGGCGCACGCCGTCTGCTTCGCGGCGGGCCTGGCGACGAACGGCCTCAAGCCGGTCTGCGCGATCTATTCGACCTTCCTCCAGCGCGCCTACGATCAGGTCGTCCATGACGTCGTCGTTCAGAATCTGCCCGTAGTCTTCTGCATGGACCGCGCCGGCTTCGTCGGCGACGACGGCCCGACGCACATGGGACTGTATGATATCGCCTATCTGCGGACGCTGCCGAACATGACGCTGATGGCGCCGAGCACCGAGGCCGAGCTGCTGCCGATGCTCGAGCACGCGTTGTCGCTCAACTCGCCGGCGGGGATCCGCTACCCGCGCGGCTCGACCAACGGACGGCACGACCGCGTGCCCGCGCCGATCGTGCACGGCAAGGCCGAGGTGCTCCAGCGTGGCCGCGACGTGGCGATCCTGGCCTACGGAACGACCCTCGACATGGCGTTGGACGCGAACGTACAAGGCGTTACTATCGTGAATGCGCGCTTCGCGAAGCCGCTGGACGAGGGGCTGCTGCTCGAGCTTGCGCGCGACCACCGCCACATCATAACGCTGGAAGAGCACTCGCTGGCTGGCGGATTCGGCTCCGCAGTCGCGGAGTTCGTCTCGGACCGCGGACTCGACTTGAGCGTGGAGCGCATCGGCGTTTCGAACGTCCTGGTCCAGCACGACTCGCAGGACAAGCAGCGCGCGCTCTTCGGGCTGACCGGCGATGCGCTCGCGGCGCGGATCGCGCAGATCGGGCCGGCAGCCTCGATCGGCTTGCGCGTCTAAACGAGGCGACGCGCGCGGTCGTGAAAGAGGCACTCTGCTTCGCGGCCGCAATGCTGACGACGAACCTCTACGTCGCCGACCGCCTGCAGAAGGCCGTCATTGCGTTCGACGTCGACGGCAAAAAGATCGCCGAGTATAATGCCCGCGCGGAGGTTTTCGACGTCGTTACCGACAGCAGCGGACACGTCTACGTGATTTATGCCGCGCGTAACGGAACCGACGAGGTCAAAGAACTTTCGCACGACCTCTCAAGCGTGATCGCCACATATACGCCGGGCAACCTTGGTTTCAGCCTTGCGATCGATGTGGACGACAATCTCTACGTGGGGCACGAAACCAAATCGGGTGTCTACGTATACCAGTATCGATATGGCTCGACTCGCGTCGCAGCCGTATATCGGCTACCTCAAATTGGCCCGATGATATTGGGAATATCGGTGCGCAACGGAATTATCTACGCGCCGGTGGAGGCGCCCTTCGGCACGTACTCATTGTTCGCGTGTAAGGTCGGCGCGACGAACAGCTGTAGACTGGTCTACGACATCAGCGCCGGCGAGGACTGCGGCTTTACTACCACGGGGAGTTTCGTGGAGATCACCTGGTTCGGGAGGCCGTTCACGATCCGGAAGTTCGAGCAATCCCGTTTCCAGCAGCGCGGCGAGTTCGACCTGCCCCCCAACTACGGGCCGGGTTGGAACTCGTTCTGCGCGCTGCACAATTACGGAACCGCCGTGTGGCTGCCGATCGCAAACTCCTCGACGGGTCCGCCGCTTGCCATCGAGATGGATATGCGTAACGGCGACATCCTAGCGAGGATCGGAGCGGGCACGCTGTACGGACCCGTTGCGGCCTTCTTCGGCAACGGCTTTACACCGTAATCTAGTACGGTTTGCCCTCGGGGGCGGGCGGACTCACCGCGACGCCGGCGTAGCCGCCGCCCGGCACGGTGATCCGTTGCAGCGGCTTCGAATCCGGCCCCGGATACTTGTAGCGCTGCAGCTGACCTGCGGTGAGCGCGGGATCCTCGGCCCAGGCGTGCGTCTCGCGCTTGTCGAGCGCGATGCCGAACGCTCCGGGATTCTGAGCCGCAAAGAGATTCGTCATCGTCGTCGAGCCGGGCGCGAAGTCACCGCACGCGACGGACTGATCGCACACGAGCAGCGCGCCGGTCGACGTCGTCGCGATGCCTCCCGGCGCCTGGAGCGTGATTCCGAGATCGCTCGGCGATCCGGTTCCCCCGAGCCACTCGTCGATGCGGCCCTTACCGGTCGGGCCGTTGAGCTCCAAATACGTGACGTAGAGGTTCCCGCGATCGTCGACGGCGTCGTTGAAGGCGTAGTTCATGTGCGGGTCCGTGAGCGTACCGGTGGGCGTCGTGCTGCCTCCGGCGTAGACTTCGACCGCGCCGTTCTTTCCGCTCGCGCAGCCCTTCGTGTAGTCGAAGAAGTTGGTCACGTACGCCGTGCCCGACGCGTCGTCGACCGCGACGTCGGAGGCCGAGCCGGCCGGGTCCGTCAGCGTCTTGATCGGCGTCGTGCCACCCGGCGCGAACTCGAGCACGCTCGAGAACTGCTTCTTGCAGTCCCCCGCTATCGCGACCCACAGGTTGTGATGCTTGTCGACGAACAGGCCCTGCGGGTTGGTCACGCCGGTGATTTGTCGGCAGGGGGTCCCGGCGTTATCGGTCTGATCGTAGACGTACACCGAGTTGTTGTAGGACGCCACGTAGACGCGGGACGTGCCGCATTCCGCCGGGTCCATCCGGGCTTGGCGTCCGGGGGCCGCCTGGCCGGCCGGCAACTGCGGCTGGGTGGACGCGGCGCAGCCGGCGAGTAAGGCCAGCAGGATAAGGGCGCAGCTCCTTGACATAAGGGCACCTCCGAGCCTTCCATGCCTGCGACGGAGAGCGGCGCGGGACCTACGCACCGGCCGCCCGGCGGCCAAGCCAGTGCGAAGCTTGCCGAAGCCGCCCACCGGGCACCAAGCAGGTTTCTTGACGCCCATGGCGACGGGTGCTAAACTTGTCGCCTATGCCCCGGGGCGCATGAAAGCCGCCGAACAGAGCAGGGCGAGACACCTCCATTTTTCGGAGCCCGTGTTTCGTCTTTTTGGTGTGCCCGGAAATGCCCGCGCCCTCACGGTTTTTTACTTAAGAGATTCGAACGCAAAGAAAGAGAGTAATGGCGAAGACGACAGCTCCGAAGTCCACACAGAAGAGTTCAGCGGAACCTGTCCCGAGTTCGTCAGTTCCCAGCCCGGCGAGGGCCTCCAAGAGCAGACCCAAGCGGTCCACCGGTTTGAAGGTCACGGGCGACGGCAACGGCGCGTCGACGGTCATGGCGTCGACCTTCCCGATGCCGACCGGCGCGTTCACAGTGGAGCAGCGCCCGGATCCTGGCCCCAAGCGGGACCGTCATTCCTTCGGCAAGATCCCGCACGTCCTCGAGGTCCCCAACTTGATCGAGCTTCAGAAGGCCAGCTTCGACTGGTTCAAGACCGAGGGTCTAGCGGAGGCTTTCGCGTCGATTTCGCCGATCAAGGACTTTACCGGTAACCTGATCCTCGAGTTCGGCGAGCACTCGCTCGGCGAGCCCAAGTACTCGATCGAGGAGTGCCGCGAGCGCGACATGACGTATAGCGCCCCGCTGCGCGTACGCGTCCGCTTGATCACCGCAGAGTCCGGCGAAATCAAAGGCATCCCGGACCAGGAGATCTTCATGGGCGACTTCCCGCTCATGACGGACAAGGGCACGTTCATGATCAACGGCGCCGAGCGCGTGATCGTGAGCCAGCTCGTCCGTTCGCCGGGCGTGTACTACAGCCAAGACGTGGATACAAACGCGCGCCCGACGTTCAACGCCACGATCATCCCCAACCGCGGCGCCTGGATCGAATTCGAGACCGACAACGGTACGAAGAACGACGAGACCGAGGGCACGATCGGTGTGCGGATCGACAAGAACCGCAAGATTTACGTTTCGACGTTCATTCGCGCACTCTCGCGTCCGGAACTCGGCCTCGATTGGGAGAGCGACGAGGCGATCCTGAAGCTGTTCGACGACAGCCCGTTGGTCCGCAACTCGATCGAAAAAGACAAGGACATCAAGACGCGTGAGGACGCACTCAAGGAGATCTATAAGAAGCTCCGCCCGGGTGAGCCAGAGAACGCCGAGAACGCCGAAAAGCTGCTCGAGGCGCTGTTCTTCGACGAGAAGCGGTACGATCTCGCCGGCGTGGGCCGCTACAAGCTCAACGCCAAGTTCCACTATCGCATCGCGAATCGCGACGCGGACGCGCGCGTCGATCAGCCCTACGTCGTCATCGACGAGTACGCCGACGCAGGCCTCGAGATGCCTCCGATCACGGGGAAGTGCCTGACCCGCGCCGACATGGTCGCGGTCATTCGCCGCCTCATCAAGGTCGCGACGGGCGTCGTCCCCAAGGACGACATCGATCACCTCGGCAACCGCCGCGTCCGTTCGGTCGGCGAGCTGCTGCAGAACCAGTTCCGCGTCGGCTTGCTCCGCCTCGAGCGCGTCGTGCGCGAGCGCATGACGGTACAAGACATCGAGACGGTTACGCCGCAGGCGCTGATCAACATCCGACCAGTCGTCGCCGCGATCAAGGAGTTCTTCGGATCCTCCCAACTGTCGCAGTTCATGGACCAGACCAACTCGCTCGCCGAGCTGACGCACAAGCGGCGGCTCTCAGCGCTCGGGCCGGGCGGTCTCTCGCGCGAACGCGCGGGTTTCGAGGTGCGCGACGTGCACCACTCGCATTACGGGCGCATCTGCCCGATCGAGACGCCGGAAGGCCCGAACATCGGTCTCATCGGCTCGCTCGCGACGTACGGCCGCGTCAATAAGTTCGGCTTCATCGAGACGCCGTACCGCGTCGTGCGCGAGGGCATCGTGACCGACGAGATCGTTTACCTCACGGCGGACCGCGAGGACGAATACATCATCGCGCAAGCCAACACGCCGGTCGACGCGCCGACCGGCAAGATCACGGCCGACTCGGTGGTCTGCCGTTACGCAGAGGAGTACATCGAAGAGCCGGCGGCGCGCGTACAGCTGATGGACGTCTCACCGAAGCAGATCGTCTCGGTCGCGACGGCGCTGATCCCGTTCCTCGAGCACGACGACGCGAACCGCGCGCTGATGGGCGCCAACATGCAGCGTCAGGCGGTGCCGCTGCTCCGCCCGGACGCGCCGATCGTCGGAACCGGCATGGAGTATCGCGCCGCCAAGGACTCGGGCAGCCTGGTCGTTGCTGAGGAGGCCGGCACGGTGACGTCGGTCGACGCCAAGGGCGTCGCGGTGCGCAACGGCGACGGAATCGAGCGGACCTACGAGCTGCTGAAGTTCGTGCGCAGCAACGCCGGCACGTGCATCAATCAGCGCCCGATCGTCAACGTCGGCGACGAGGTCGTCGCGGGTCAGGTCGTGGTGGACGGGCCATCCTCGGATCAGGGCGAGCTCGCGCTCGGGCAGAACGTTCTGGTCGCATTCATGCCGTGGGAAGGCTACAATTACGAGGACGCGATCCTCATCAGCGAGCGGATGGTTAAAGAAGATCGCTTCACGTCGATCCACATCGAGGAGTACGAGTGCGAGGCCCGCGACACGAAGCTCGGGCCGGAAGAGATCACTCGCGACATCCCCAACGTCGGCGAGGACGCACTCAAGGATCTCGACGAGCGCGGCATCATTCGCATCGGCGCGGAGGTTCGTCCCGAGGACATCCTCGTCGGCAAGGTGACGCCCAAGGGCGAGACCGAGCTGACCGCCGAGGAGCGGCTGCTGCGCGCAATCTTCGGCGAGAAGTCGCGTGAAGTCCGGGACACGAGCCTCAAGGTTCCGCACGGCGAAAAGGGCAAGATCATCGACGTCAAGGTGTTCTCGCGCGAGAACGGCGACGAGCTCTCGCCGGGTGTCAACCATCTGGTTCGCGTGTATGTCGCGCAAAAGCGCAAGATTCTGCAAGGCGACAAGATGGCGGGCCGCCACGGTAACAAGGGCGTGATCGCCAAGGTGCTGCCGGAAGAGGACATGCCGTATATGGAGGACGGCTCACCGGTGGACATCGTGCTCAACCCGCTGGGTGTGCCGTCGCGCATGAATCTGGGTCAGATCATGGAGACGCACCTGGGCTGGGCGGCGCGCATGCTCGGCATGAGCGTGGCGACGCCGGTGTTCGACGGCGCGCACGCAGAGGACATCGCCGAGTGGCTGCAAGACGCCGGCCTTCCGGCGGACGGCAAGACGTGGCTGCGCGACGGGCGCAGCGGCGAGCGCTTCTCGCGCCCAATCACGGTCGGCCTGATCTACATGCTCAAGCTCGCGCACCTCGTCGACGACAAGATCCACGCGCGCTCGACGGGCCCGTACTCGATGATCACCCAGCAGCCGCTGGGCGGAAAGGCGCAGTTCGGCGGGCAGCGCTTCGGCGAGATGGAGGTCTGGGCGCTCGAGGCGTACGGGGCCGCGTACACGCTGCAAGAGCTGCTGACGGTGAAGTCCGACGACGTCGTAGGACGCGTGAAGACGTACGAAGCGATCGTCAAGGGCGAAAACGTCATGGAGCCCGGCGTTCCGGAATCGTTCAAGGTCTTGATCAAGGAGCTGCAATCGCTCGCGCTCGACGTAAAGGTGCTCACGGAGAACCGCGAAGAGGTCGAGATCAAGACGCCCGAGGACGAGATGGGCGAATCCGAGCGGCGTGAGTACGGACTACTGATGGGCGACGAGCAAGCCGCTGCCGTCTCTCAAACCTCAGTCGCGACACGCGAAGCCGTCGCCGCGGAGGGCGAGGCTGCTCCCGAGGAACCCGAGGAAGAGGAAGAGGAGATCGACGACAGCAAGCCGCTCGACGCGACGACCGCGATCCCCGCTCCCCCGCCGGCGCAGCGTCCGGCCGAGATCGAGGCCGAGGAGATCTTCGAGGAAGAGGAACATGCCGACGAAGAGGTCGAGGGGGCGCAGGGCTACGAGCTCGAGGAGGAAGACGAAGAGACCACTTACGAGGACGAAAAGCCCACCTACGAGGGCGACGAAGAAGAGGCGCCCTTCGCCCAAGAAAACAACTCCGAAGAAGAGTTCTAACTCGAACGAGGAGTGAAAGAGAAGGGGCCCCGCGGAAACGCGGGGCCCCTTTATCTTCTATGTTTGTCCGCTTTGGTGTTTCGTGCAAACTCCGGTAACGCCGACGACGCGGCCGGTCTTCATTTCCGTGAACGATGATGCCGACGTAATCTTGGTGTTACTGACCTTCGTTACGATCTGGTCGGTTTGGCTCTTGACGTCGCCGCCCGGCGCGAAGGAAACGTCGTGCCACGACATCTTGTTACCGTTCCAGCCGCTCGAGAACGAAAGGCCGTAGCCGCCTTCGTCGCCGTAGCTGACGTCGACCCAGCGATGGGTGGGCGGGAGGCCCGGCGTTGCATCGTAGGTGATCTTATCGTAAGCGGTCGTCGTCGTGGGAATCCAGGAGTTGGCTTTTGTCGTCGACGTCTGGTTGATCCACCAGCCGCTGGGGTCCATCGTGTACGCTGTGGTGGTGATGTATGCCGACGGCCGTCGTGCGCTCTTCGTGCTGCACGTCCAGGTGCCGATCAGGAATTGCATCGCCGAGAAGTTCGGTTTGGGCGGCGCCGGGATCGGGGTGCTCTCGACCTGCGCGACGGCGTAAGACGGAATGACGGTCGCAAGTGCGACCGCAACGAGAATAAAAATGCGTTTCATAGCAGTCGTTGTCTCCTCCTAGGTCCGGCAGAATGCCGGCTTCCCGTCATCGTTTGGCAGCGGGCTCCCGCATGCCTGCTAGCTTGCCCTCCGGCAAGAATTCGTCGTGAGTTGGGGTAATGCGACGCAACGAACATGAGCGGGCTTGAAAGAGTCGGCGTCGTCGGCACCGGCCGGATGGGCGCGAACATTGCCAGGCGACTGCGCGACGTGGGCTACCCGATCGCGGCGCTGTACGACGTTCGGCGCGAGTCCGCGGAGGAGACGGCCGCGGACGCCGGCGGCGAGGTCGCGGAATCGCTCGCGCGGGTCACGGAGCTGTCCGACGTCGTCATCACCGTCGTAACCGACGACGCAGCGATGCATCGCATTTTCGCAACCGAAGGCGACTCGCTGCTGACCGGCGCTCGCGGGAAGATCTTCATCAACTGCGCGACGGTCACGCCCAAGGTGCACGTGGACGTCGAGCGCATGGCGCGCGCCCACGGCGCGGACTCGCTCGAGGCGTGCATGGCGAGCTCGATCTCGCAGGCTCGCGAGGGCACGCTCTACCTCATGATTGGCGGGCGCCGCGACGCGTTCGAACGGATCAAGCCGCTCCTTGAGAAGATGAGCATTTCGCTGAAGTACATCGGCGAAGCGGGCAAGGCCGCGCAGGTCAAAGCGTTGGTGAACATGGTGATGAACATCAACACGGCGGGGCTCGCGGAGGGGATCGGCCTCGGCGACGCGCTGGGACTCGACCTCGATATGCTGCGCGAAGTCTTTTCGCAGACAGGCGCGAACTCGCGCGTGCTAGAGACCGACGGCGCCGACATGCAGAATCGCGAACACGACGTCTATTTCTCGGCGGCGCACGCGGCCAAAGACAGTGGGATCGCGCTCGGACTCGCCGCCGGCGTCGACCTCAGCCTGCCCCTCACGCGAGCGACGTTCGAACAATACGAGCGCATGAAGGCGCTAGGCCTCGGCGACCTCGATAAATCGGGCGTATCCGAGCTCACGTTCAAGTCACGCCACGGCCGCTCGGCGGCGACAAGCTCTTAACCATCCGGAGGAATACAGATGGCCACCGAACCTGAAACGAACATCGTGCCTTTGGTGAGTTCCGGAACCGCCGGACCGCTCGGCGCGATCCACGTGCCGCGCCTCTGGCTCAAACTCTCGCTGGCGTCGATCGGCGCGCTACCGGACGGCTACGATGAGTGCGGGGCCGGTTTCGATGCGATGACGCTGAGCGCACTGGGTCTGGATCGCCAAAAGACGATCGATTTCGTACGCCAAAAGAAGCCGCGCTACATGGAATTCGAAGAGTGGATAGCGGCCAACGGGAAGACCGACAAGGGGACGATCGAGCGCCACAACGCTGCGATCCGCGCCTACAACCACGGCGACGACCTGGCCAAGAGCATGCGTCAGAGCTCGAAGATCGGCGACGCATCCGTCAGGGACGCCGTGACGCTTAACACCGTCGAGGACCTGGACGAGATCTACAGTCAGGCCCTGCGCGGCTAGCTGCCGTAGGGCGCAGCCCGGCGCCCCCTTGGCATTTCCTGCCGCCGGATGTATGCTTGGCCTGCACGCCAGGGAAGGCTCAGCTCCTTCGCGTCCGGGCGTGTAAGGAGTTCCATATGCGGTTTATCGGTTTGGCGCTGAGCGTCGTGCTGCTTGCGTCGGCCTTCCTGATCGGCAGGGTTACCGCTCCGACGGCGGCCTCCGCGTCGATGATGCAGCCGATGGTGACGACGTTCTCGCATTTCGAGTGCTACACGGCGAAATTCGGGCAGTCGCCCTCCGCCGCGGTTCAGCTCACCGACCAATTTCAGACGTATCAGACCAAGATCGGAGCACCCGAGCTGTTCTGTACCCCTGTTGCCAAAAAAGTTCTGTCGGGCCCGCATTTCAGGACACCCTCACCGGCGGACCATCTGACCTGTTATGCGATCCAGGGCCCGACGATCAACGCGGCGCGCCCCTATGCCAATCAGTTCCTCAAGCAAGATCAAGTCACGGTCGGCTCGCCCACGCTCTTGTGCGTGCCAACGCATAAGACCGGGTAGCCTCAGCTGATTGCGCTCCCCTTCCCCCGGGAAGGGGAGCCTCTTTTAGCGGTGTATGCTGCGAGGCCATGACCGCAAAGAGCACCTTCGTAGACCAAGCGATTCAGGAATACATCATCGCGTCCACGGTGCGCGAGCATCCGCTCTTGCGCGAGCTGCGGGATGAGACGTCGCGTTTGCCGCAGGCGCGGATGCAGATCGGACCTGAGCAGGGGCAGTTCATGGCGCTGCTGGCGCACGCGATCGGCGCGCGGCGCTATCTGGAGGTCGGCGTCTTCACCGGCTACAGCTCGCTCGCCATGGCGCTCGCGTTACCTGCCGACGGCTACGTTCTCGCGTGCGACGTCAGCGAGGAGTACACGGCTGTCGCACGTCGTTATTGGGACAAGGCCGGCATCGCGAGCAAGATTGATCTGCGCATCGGTCCGGCGCTCGAGACGCTAAAAGCCGTGCGCGCAAAAAACGGCGCACCGTTCGACATGGCGTTCATCGACGCCGATAAGGAGAATGTGAACGCATACTATGAGGCGTGCCTGGAACTCGTTCGTACGAACGGGCTCGTACTGGTCGACAACGTGCTATGGAGCGGCGCCGTGATCGATCCATCGGATAACGATGCCGACACTCAGGCGCTGCGTGAGGTAAGCCTACGCGCGGGGCGCGACGATCGCGTGGAAGCGGTGCTGTTGCCCGTTTGCGACGGACTATTGGTCGCCCGCAAGCGCTAAACGGCTACGGCGGTCGGAGGTAGTTGAAGCGCGACCACGCGCCGCGGTCGGGGGCCGGCGGCGGTCCCGCCGCGGTGACCGAGAAGCCGGCGACGTCGAAGCACATCTTGTGATGCGGGTAGTCGACCGCTATGGCCGCGACGCTCGCGAGGTTCGTTTCGATGATCCCATTGTAGCCGTCCGGCCGCTGCGCCTCGGTGCAGATTGGCATCGAGCTCGCCGGGGCGCCGGCCGCGTAGCGTACCAACGCCACCGCTCCGCACGCAAAGCCGTCCCGCGCAGACCGCGGCATCGACCGGTAATCGGCACTGGCGACGAGGGGTTGTCGCAATTGCGTGCGCACGCCGTCCCACAGCGCGCCTCCACCGGCCATCCCGGAATCGAGCACGACGTGGCTGAGCCACGTACCGTTGATCTCGACCGTCGCGAGCGGAACGTGTGGCGAGAGATTGACGGTTAGGCAGTGCAGCTTTGCGAGCTTCGACTGGCTGGGGTAAAGCGTCACGGTACGATGCGCGCGATCGATCAGCGTCGGGAAGTGCGTGAAGAAGTCGTAGCCGCACAGAGCGCTGTAGCCGGTGAGGTTTGATGAGATCAACGCGGGAACGTCGCTCAGCGCGTGGCCGGCGACGCCGAAGCTCGCGATCTCGGTCTGCCGATCGACGTACGTGCGGCCGTCCGGAGCGACCTCAAAGGTGCCGGCACGTCCCTGGAGGCGCGCGGCCGCAGCGAGTGCGGGCGAAACCAATATCGCCGAGCTGCCAGTGTCCAACACGCACGTAGCCCGCTGACCCTCGACGGTGACCGGAATAGTCGTGCGCGTCGAATTGAAGCTGCTCCCGATAGTCGTCGGTGCGGACGCGGCGGCCCGCCGCGCGTCGCGCGCGATGGCGCCAAAACCCGCGCCGAGGCAGAGGACGATGACGAAAGAGCGGAGCGCGGCTGACGGTATCACGGACTCGAGCGCAAGCGTACCACAGATGAGCGGGATTCGTCTGCGCCTCTCATCAAAGTGTAAGCTCGTGGTAAGTCGTTAATGCGCATTGCGTGTATTGGAGGCGGTCCCGCCGGGCTCTATTTTGGAATTCTGGCGAAGCAGCGCTTTCCGGACTGGACGATTCGCGTTCTGGAGCGCAATCGGCCACTCGACACCTTCGGCTGGGGCGTCGTCTTCTCGGACGCGACGCTCGAGAATCTCCACGCCGCCGACGAACCGACACATCGCGAGATCACCCAGGCGTTCGCGCACTGGGACGACATCGAGGTGCACTTTCGCGGACACACGATGCGCTCGGGAGGGCACGGCTTCTGCGGCATTTCGCGCAAGCATCTCCTACACATCCTCCAGCGCCGCGCCGCGGAGCTCGGCGTGGACGTGCGGTTCGAAGCCGATGTGACGGACGTCGATGCGCTCCGACGGGATTGCGATCTGCTCGTCGGCGCGGACGGCGTCAACAGCCGCGTCCGGGCCGCCTACGGGGAGGCGTTTCGACCGAATCTGGACAGCGGTCGTTGCCGCTTCGTCTGGCTCGGCACGACGCTGCCGCTCGACGCCTTCACGTTCATCTTCGAGCGCACCGAGCACGGCTGGTTCACCGTCCACGCATATCGCTTCGACGAGGAGCTGAGTACGTTCATCGTCGAGTGCCGCGAGGAGACTTACCTTGCGCACGGCCTCGACTCGGCCGGCACCGAAGAGACGATCGCCTTCTGCGAGCGCCTCTTCGAGTCGTATCTGCGCGGACACCGGCTGATGGCCAACAGCGCACACCTGCGCGGTCGCGACTGGCTGAACTTCACGAAGGTCAATAACGCACACTGGGTCAACGGCAGCGCAGTATTGATGGGCGACGCCGCGCACACGGCGCACTTCTCGGTCGGCTCCGGCACGAAGCTCGCAATGGAAGACGCCATCGGGCTCGTCGACGCCCTCGCCGCGAGCTCGGACAAAGCCGCGGCCCTCCAACGGTACGAAGAGATCCGCCGCATCGAGGTCCTGAAACTGCAGAACGCGGCCCGGAACTCGACCGAGTGGTTCGAGAACGTCGCGCGGTATGCGACGCTGCCTCCCGAGCAGTTTGCGTATAGCCTCCTTACGCGCAGCCAGCGGATCGGCCACGAAAACCTGCGCCTGCGCGACACGACGTACGTGGACTCGATCGAGCGCTGGTTCGCCGGGCGCGCGGTGCCGCCGATGTTCACGCCGTTTCGCCTGCGCGGACTCGAGCTGCAGAACCGCATCGTCGTTTCGCCGATGGACATGTACAGCGCAGTCGACGGCATGCCGAACGACTTCCACCTCGTGCATCTGGGGACGCGCGCGCTGGGCGGACCCGGGCTCGTATTCACGGAGATGACGTGCGTTACGCGCGAGGGGCGCATCTCGCCGGGCTGCACGGGCATGTATTTGCCCGAACACGCGGAGGCGTGGAAACGTATCGTAGACTTCGTGCACGCGTCGTCGCGCGCGAGGATCTGTTTGCAGCTCGGTCATTCGGGGCCTAAGGGCTCGACGAAACTGATGTGGGAAGGCATGGACGAGCCGCTCGAGCGCGACAACTGGCCGGTGGTCGGCCCGTCGGCGATCCCGTACGCGCTGACGAATCAGGTGCCGCTCGAATTGACGCGCCGACAAATGGAAGAAATTCGGGTGGCATTCGTGCACGCTGCAGAGATGGGGCTCGCGGCGGGCTTCGACATGCTCGAGCTGCACTGCGCCCACGGTTACCTGCTCTCGTCGTTCATCACGCCGCTGCGCAACCGGCGCACCGACGAGTACGGCGGCTCGCTCGAGAACCGGTTGCGCTATCCGCTCGAGGTGTTCGGCGCGATGCGCGAGGTGTGGCCGACGGAACGCCCGATGTCGGTGCGCATCTCCGCGACGGATTGGGTCGACGGCGGGGTCTCGGGCGACGACGCGGTCGGGATCGCGCGGGCTTTCAAGGCGGCGGGCGCGGACCTCATCGACGTCTCCACCGGACAGACGTCGCCGGACGCTAAGCCGGTCTATGGGCGCATGTTTCAGACGCCCTACGCGGACAAGATCCGCAACGAGGTCGGGATCGCGACGATGGCGGTGGGCAACATCACCGACGTCGATCAGGTCAACGCGATCCTCGCCGGCGGCCGCGCCGACCTCGTGGCGCTCGGTCGCCCGCACCTCGCCGATCCGTTTTGGACTCTGCACGCCGCCGCGCAGCTGGGCTATCGCGATGCGGATTGGCCGGTCCAGTACCTCCCCGGTAAGGAGCAACTGGAGCGCCTCATCGCGCGGGCCGCGCAGCCGCAGTGAGCGTCGCTGGGAAGCACGCGCTCGTGACCGGCGGCGCCCGCGGCATCGGGCGCGCGACGGCGGAGCTCCTGACGCGGCACGGCGCGCGCGTGAGCATCGTCAGCCGCTCCGCCGGAACGCGCGCCGACGTGACGGACGAGGGGCAGGTGCGCGACGCGTTCGCGAAGTGCCGCAAAGCCAACGGGCCGATCGCGATCCTCGTGAACAACGCGGGCATCGCGGAATCCGCGCCCGTGACGCGCACCGACCGCGCGCTGTGGGACCGGATCATCGGCATCAACCTGACGGGCACGTTTCTGTGCACGCGCGAGGCGCTGCCGGACATGCTCGCGGCGGGCTGGGGACGCATCGTCAACGTCGCGAGCATCGCCGGCCTGGAGGGCGCGCCCTACATCTCGGCATACTGCGCGAGCAAACACGGCGTCGTTGGTTTCACCAAGGCGGTCGCGGCGGAATTCGCGGGCAAGGGAATCACGGCCAACGCCGTATGTCCGGGCTACACCGAGACCGAGATGCTCGGCCGCACGCTCGCCAACATCACGCAGAAAACCGGAAGAAGCGAGGCCGAAACCCGCGAACTGCTGGCGCGCGGCAACCCGGCGGGCCGCATCGCCACGGCCGAAGAAGTCGCGCTAGCGATCGTTGACCTCGCCGCGGGCATAGAAAACGGCGAAATCCTTATCATCCCCCGCCCCCTCCCTGCAGGTTCGGACAATTGGCGGCGTTCGTGATGGTAGCTCCTCTGATCGCGTGCGCATGAGAGAAGCTAGAGCGACGAGCGCGCAGGATCTCGAGTTGGTGCGAGCGCGCATTCGCGTGGCGCTCGAGCTGGCGATCGGAAACGGCCCAGTGCAGGCGCATCGTGCGCTCGACCAAGTCGCGCCGTCAGCCGGATTGGGCAACGGCGAAATCGACGCGCTATACTTTCAGGCGCGTGCCATCGCGCACATCAAAGCCCGCGCGATAGCAGAGGGATTCGAAGCGTTCGAGCTCGCGCTCCGGGCGGCTCGGGTGCATGCCGAGCCAGGGCTCTGCGCGCGCGTGCTGTTGAATTACGGCTCGGCCTCGGTGCAAGACGGCAACATCACGCTTGCGGTCGCGTGCCTCGAGGAAGCAATGCTGATGTCGCGCAGCGCGGAGGTCGCTAAGCCGTTTGTCCTCGTGAGCCTCGCGGAGGCGCTCCTAGCGGCCGGCGAACTGCGGCGCGCCGCGGCACTGCTGATCGAGCTGCAGAGCACGGGCGATGGCACGACCCGAACCTCGCTCGTGGCGGCCGCAGCGGCGATCCCGCTGGGTATGATGCTGGGCGAAGAAGCGCTGTTGAAGTCAAGCTGTGATCCGAGCCTGCTGGACCTCGCGTTCGCGCTCCCCGAACAGGGACTGCTCGGCCCCCTCGTCGAGTCGTTCTGCGCGCTCTACGAGCAGCGCGGCTGGCGCGCGCGACACGACGCGCTCCTCGATCGCAGCCTGGCAACGCTATCGGTGCTCGACAACAGCCTGCTGCTCGGCATCCGCGGCGCTCGGCTCGGCCGGCCCGAGCACCTTGCACGCGTGAGCGGGCTAATGGCGCGGCAGTGCGGCGTGGTAAGCTCGGCATTCCTACGCGCCCACCAGGACCTGTTCGAAAGCTTCGTCTCCGCGCGTCGCCGGATGCCGGAGCGTGCCAAGGAGCTGGCGTTGCGAGCGGAAGCGGAGTTCGCGCGCGCGGATCGGCCGTTGCTGCAGGCGCTGGCGTTGGACGCCGCCGGTCTCACGACCCGCGCGCGAGGGCTTCGCGCACAATGCGGCGCTCGCGTCGACGCAATGCGCGCCGTGTGGAGAGGAACGCCGATCCACAAGCGGCTCGCGACCGCGCTCACGGCGCGTGAGTCGGAGGTGGCGCGGCTGGCGGCAGGCGGGGCGTCGAATCGAGCGATCGCCACTGCCCTCGGGCTCAGCGAGCGCACGGTCCACCACCACTGCGAGGCGATCTTCTCGAAGCTCGGCATTCGCTCGCGCTGGCAGCTGCCGCCCGCGCTCGGGCGCGATATAGGCAAATTGCCCACGCGGGCGCGGCGCCGCGCCTAGTATCATCGTCCAATGAGAAATGCAGGCTCGACCGCTTCTGCTTTAACCGTGCTGTCCGCGCTTGGGCTCCTAGCCGGCTGTGGGGGCGCCGGAGGCTCACAGGTCTCCGCCCTGCCGCCCGCGGGTGAAGGCGCCGCGATCCGGACGTCGTGGATGTCGCCCGACGCCAAACGCCGCGACCTCCTTTATGTCTCCGATCTCTACGACGATCACGTCAACGTGTACTCGTATCCGCAGGGCAAACTGGAAGGCGTGCTCACCGGCTTTCAGGCCGTGCACTACGAGTGCGTCGACGCGGCAGGCAACGTGTTCATCGCCAATGGCGACGCCAAACAAGTCCTGGAGTACGCCCACGGCGGTACGAAGCCGATAAAAACGTACACCGAGCCTGGTTTCACACACGGTTGCGCGATCGATCCGACGACCGGCGACCTCGCCGTGCTGCACGATCCGCCGACGAGCGGCTACGGCGGCTTCTCGATCTATACGCACGCGAAGGGCAAGCCCAAGGAGTATGTGACGCCGAACGTCTTCCGCGTCTATTTCATCGGCTACGACGGCAAAGGCAATCTCTTTGTCGACGGCAGCGCCTACCACCTCATGTTCGAGATTGCCGAGCTGCCGGCGGGCAGCCAAACGCCTCGAGCCATCACGCTGAACCAAACGATCAACCTTCCCGGTGCCATCGCGTGGGACGGCAAATACCTCGCCGTGGGCGATCAGGTCTCGATTTACGGGCCTTCGAAGATCTACCAGTTCTCGATCAGCGGAAGCACTGGTACGCTAAAGGGGACGACGTCGCTATCGAATTCGTGCGACGTTCTCCAGTTCTGGCTCCAAGGCAGCCGCGTCATCACGAGCGATGTGTGTGCGCCGCACGCGCTCTACTTTAACTACCCCGCGGGCGGCTCGTCTACCAAGACGATCAGCAACTCGCTCCACGAACCCGTCGGCGTCACCGTGAGCCGCGCAAGATAGCCCTTTCGTCATCCTGAGCGAAGCGAGGCGTAGCCGAGCGTAGTAATGTCATCCTGAGCACGGCGCGGAGCGCCGTTGTCGAAGGGCGAAGGACGGGCGAGATTCGCAGTCCTGAGCGAGCGCAGCGAGCCGGAGGGCGGTGCAGGAATCTACCTTTGCGTTCTTTTTGCCAGCTCGTGTACCAGTGCAAAGTTTCCGCTGATGAACGCGACTTTCTTGGCTCGCGACCATCCCTTAAGCTGCTTTTCCCAGGCGATCGCGCCGGCGACATCGTGGAACTCGGAGCAGTGGACGAGCTTTACCGGACGGCGCGTGAACGTGTAGCTGCGAGGATCGTGGCCCTCTTGGTGTTGAGGCACTCGAACGTCAGGATCGTTCGTAATTCCAATGTAGAACGAGCGGTCCGCACAGAGCAGCATGTAGACGAAGTAACTTTTCACCCTTCGCCACTCTGCGTAGACCGGCTCGATTGACTACCTGCTGCCCCTATTCCGTCCTTCGGCTCGCTCCGCTCGCTCAGGACTGCGTGGCTACACCGCCCTTCGACTACGCTCGGCTACGCCTCGCTTCGCTCAGGATGACACATCGGCTACGCCTCGCTTCGCTCAGGATGACACTGGGAGGTGCATCTACGCCCCATACCAGCGGAGGTGCGGCCAAATCGCCGTAAGTGGCGCAACGGGATCGCGGCAGAGATAGATCGGTGCGGGCCCCTCGACGATCCACTTATATGGCTCGGTGGATGTGCGCACGAGTACGACGCTACGGTAGTAGCGGCGCAGCAGGTCGATGCGTGTGGCGCCGATCGCGATGAGGGAGCGACCGTCGTAGCCGCGCGTGCCCCAGAGGTAGTAGTTGTTCTGGCTCGAGATGACGCCGGGCAAACCAAAGCGGGGCCCGTAGAAATCGAGTGCGCCGGCATCGCCGTAGGTGTCGGCGTAGATCGCGGTGCGGGCCCGCAGGTCCGGTGGAAGCGAGAAATACACGGCTGCTACGTCGCCCGTCAGGCGCTGCCAGCCGAACTCCTCCGCAAACAAGGGGTGAATCAGCCGCGCCGGCGTGCCCTCGCGGCCAGTCAAGCCGAGAAGCTTTGCATATGCAACGAGACCGTCGACCGGCAGAACCGGCAGCGCGAGGGGCAGCGCCGCGACGCCGACCACGGCTACGATCGCGAACACCGCAGATCGCACGAACGCGGCAGCGCCCTCGACAGCCACGGCGCCGATCGCCAGCAGCGCCGCATAAAACCCGACGATGTAATACCCCTTCGCGCCGAACGCAACCGCGATCGCAAAGACGACGACGTAGGCGATTGGGACGAATCGCACCTCACGCAACGCGCCTAGCCGGAACGGCGCGACCAAGCCCGCTAACCAGATCGGCATAGCGGCGGGGTTGGTATAGAGCAGCTGCTCCGCGGCGAACGCCCCGAGGTTCGCAAGCCACGCGCGATACTCGAGGGCATAGCCGGCCGCCAGAGCGGGACGGTGGGCGGCGTCGCCGCGCAGGACTTCGATGAACGGCCAGCCGTGCGCCGCCTGCCAAGTGATGTTGGGCGACAGCATCAGCACCGCGAGCCCGCATGCGAACACGGAAAACGCCGAAAAAAGCACGCGCCTCTCCGAGGTAGCCAGAAGCCCCGCACCGATGCCCACGATCGGCAGCAGCATCGAGTATTTCGCGTACGCGCCGATCGCCGCGACGATGCCGAGCGCCATCCACAACGTCGGCGCGTCCGCCGGCCGCGAGCGCACGATCCGAACCGCGACGAAAACGGCGAGCGTCCAAAAGAAGGGCTCAAACGAGCTGGTCGTCAGTGTGTTGCCGAGCAGCAGATAGGCCGGCATAAGCATCGTGGCGATGCCGCACAGCCACTGCGCGAAGCGTCCACCGCCGAGCTCGGCCGCGAGCCGGACCGCGAGATACACCGTCAGCGCAGCGGCCAGAATCGGAAGCGCGCGCAGCGCGAGCAGCGTATATCCGGCGGGCGCGGCGAACCACGCCGCAACTGCGACCAGCGGCGGCTGATCGACATAGCCCCACGCCAAGTGCTTGGAGCATGCGATGAAGTAGAGCTCGTCGCGGAAGTAGCCGTAGCGCCACGCCGTCGCGGCATGCAGCAGGAGGGCGAGCAGCGCCAGGAAGGCGCCGATCACGCGGTGCGGCGTGCGAGAATCAGAAGACTCAGCGCGAAGCCGCAGACCCCAGACCAGATCCACGAGCCGAGCGCGACGTTCCAGTCCCACCAGATGCGCTCGGTCGCAAACGTCCCGAGCAGGTAGGCGCCGATGTACGTCATCGGCACGGCGATGGCGAACGTTCGGAAGGCTCGGGTGTAGCCGAGCGCGGGATGCGGATCGTAGCGCGCGATAAACGCATCGGCGAAGATGCCGGTGACCAGCGACTGGGCGATGGTCACGGCCAGCAGCGGCGACTGGTTCGTGAACGCCGCCGCGGCGGGGATGTTGCCGATCGTTAAGAGGATGGTCAGCATGCCGAGGCACGGGTGCATGCGCGACACGAGCCAGAGCACGAAACCGGTGATCAGCGTGCTCTGGAAGATGACGATCAGCACGCCGGTCGCGATCTTGTAATAGCCGATGCCGAGTGCGGTCAGGTACTTCGGGGTGAACGGCACGATGGGCGGCGGAGCGTTGATGCGGCCGGCCGCGGGGTCGAACGCGTATGCCGTTCCAAAATGCGCCAAGATCAACCACGTCGCCAATCCGAGCGCGAGCGGGAGCTGACGCGCGAGCGTCGTCGAGTGCGCCCGGTCGGACAGTACCGAGCGGATCGGCCCGCTGGACAAGAAGAAGATGCCGAGGCCGAGGATCTGATGCGTAGGGGACAGGAGCGCGTCGACGCCTTCCTCGATGCCGAGCGCGCGATGCCAGACCATGTCGCCGAGGCCGCCCAGAGCGAAGATCGGGATGCCGAGCAGCGCTAACCGGTACGGGCGGGGGAAGACGTTGGGCCAATCGTAGCCGAGCGCGTGATAACGCAGCCCGAAGGCCACGATGACGAGCGCCAAGGCCAGCATGCCGGAATAGAACACTGCGTGGTAGGGGGTAAAAAAGCTTTCGATCGGAACGTGGCCGTGCGCCCAAGCGTCCAGGAAGAATCCACCGCCAATCCACACGCCGCAGATGCCAATTGCGTAGTCGAACACGAGACTTCGCGGAGCGGCGTGCTGCTGCATGACGGGGCGTTACGCGGGAATGGGCGAGGCGCCTTCTCGCGAGCAGGTGGCTTCCCGGCGCGTTTCGTACGAGTGCTGACGTGCTGCTTCGCATTGGAGCGCTCGGGCTCGCGACGGTGCTCGTAGGATGCGCGTCGCATCCCCCGGACGTGCCGGCCAACGCCGGCGTCGGCCCGACCGTGCTGCCGACTCCGCGCGTGGAGCCGAATAGCGCGCTGCCGCGCATTCTCGCGATGCGTTTCTCCTCGCTGGACGTTCGACGCGGTGAGCGCTGGACGGGAGCCTTCGTCACCGGCACGAACGTGGCCAGCGTCGAAGTGCGAACGAACCTCTTCTCGATCAACGTGCCGCATCGTAGCTCCGGTCGCTTCGCGTTTGCGCTCTACGTGTTCGATGCTCCGCCGATCTTCATACGCTCGTACAGCCTTCGGGTAATAGCCCGCAACAGCGCCGGCAACACGTACGAGGAAGACCTGCCGTTTCGGATCCGATGACCCAGGCGCGTTACGAGACGACGGACGGCGTCTTGTCCATCACGCTCGACGGGCGGGCGCACAAGAACGCGCTGACCTTCGAGCTGTACGCCGAGCTGCGAGATCGGTTTCGAGCGTTGCGCGACGACGCGAGCGTCAAGGCGATCGTCCTGAGCGGCGCGGGCGGCGACTTCTGCTCCGGAGGCGACGTCGGCGAGATCATCGGCCCGTTGACTGAGGCAGACGCCAAGGGATTGCAAGAGTTCACGCAGATGACGGGCGACGTGGTCAAGGCGATGACGGCCTGCCCGCAGCCGATCGTGGCCGCGGTGGATGGTGCGTGTGCGGGAGCGGGAGCGATCCTGGCGATGGCGAGCGACTTGCGCTTCGGTACGGAACGGTCGCGCGTGGCGTTTCTGTTCGTGCGCGTCGGGCTGTCCGGGGCCGATATGGGCGCCTGCGCGATGCTGCCGCGTATAGTGGGGCTGGGCCGAGCGAGCGAGCTGCTCTACACGGGCCGCGGCATGTCCGGCACCCAGGCGTACGAGTGGGGTTTCTACAACGAGCTGTGCGCGCCTCAAGAACTGCACGCCCGTGCCACAGACCTCGCGCGCACGATCGCGCGCGGCCCCACGCTCGCACACGCGATGACCAAGCGCATGCTGAAATACGAGTGGGCGCTCCCGCTCGACGAGGCCATTGACGCGGAAGCCTGGGCGCAGGCGACCTGCATGGAGAGCAACGATTTCCGGCGCGCATACGGGGCGTTCATGGCCAAACGCACGCCGCAATTCGAAGGCAACTAGGTGCTCCCGGAACTCGAGTGGCCGTTCTTCGACGAGGAGCACCGCGCGTTCAGCGCCGGCTTGCAGCGCTGGCTGGATCAGGCCGACGTGCTCGACGACGAGCGCAACGCCGATGCCAGCTGTCGCGCCTGGGTCCGCGCGCTGGCCGAGGGTGGCTGGCTGCGGGCCTGCGTGCCGGGCGCATACGGTGGGCTGCGCGCCGATCTCGATTCGCGCACGCTCTGTCTGGCGCGCGAGACGCTCGCATATCGCTCCGCGCTCGCGGACTTTGCGTTCGCGATGCAGGGCCTGGGCAGCGCGCCGATAGCGCTGTTCGGTAACGCGGAGCTCGCGCGCCGCTACCTGCCTATGGTCGCGAACGGGCGCTGCGTCGCCGGGTTCGCGCTCTCCGAGCGTGAGGCAGGTTCGGACGTCGCGGCGCTCGCAACGCGCGCCCGGCGCGACGGCGACGCCTACGTTCTCGACGGCGAGAAGACGTGGATCTCGAACGCCGGGATCGCCGATCTGTACGTCGTGTTTGCGCGCACCGGGGGCGACGGGGCCAAGGGCCTCACCGCGTTCGCCGTAGACGCGGCGACGCCGGGCTGTTCGTCGGGCAAACGGATCGAGACGATCTCGCCGCATCCGCTCGGGACGCTGCGGCTCGATCGAGCGCGCGTACCGCTTTCGCGGCGGATCGGTGAGGAAGGCGAGGGCTTTAAGATCGCGATGGCGACGCTGGACGTCTTCCGTAGCACGGTCGGCGCTGCAGCGGTCGGATTCGCGCGACGCGCGCTCGACGAATCGGTGGCGCACGCGAAATCCCGCAAGCTTTTCGGCGCGCCCCTCGCGGCGCTGCAGCTGACGCAGGCGGCAATCGCGGCGATGGCGACCGACGTCGACGCGAGCACGCTGCTCGTACATCGCGCCGCTTGGATGAAGGACTCGGGCCGCGGACGCGTCAGCCGCGAGTCGGCCATGGCGAAGTGGTTCGCGACCGAGGCGGCGGGGCGCGTGTGCGATCGCGCGGTGCAGTTGTTCGGCGGCCGCGGCGTGACGCGCGGCGAGGTAGTGGAGCGTCTCTATCGCGACGTTCGCGCGCTGCGTATTTATGAGGGCGCGAACGAGATCCAGCAGATCGTAATCGCCAAACAGCTCCTAGGAGAATGAGGGACCGCTTCGCGGAGGAGCGGCTCCCGCCGCGCGAGCGGATGCCGGCGCTACTCCTCGATGGGCTGGATTATCCGGAGAAGCTCAACGCGGCCGCTTTTCTGCTCGACCGCCGCGTAGAAGCCGTCGGCGCTGAGCGGCGCTGCATCCTCGCGCCCGGCGGCGAGCCGTGGACGTACGGCCGGCTGTTGGAAACCGCGAATCGCATCGCGCACGCGCTGGTGGACGGCCTTGCGCTTGAGCCGGGAAATCGAGTATTGCTGCGCGCGCCAAACACCCCGATGCTGGCGGCGTGCTGGTTCGCCGTTCTCAAGGCCGGCGGCGTGGCGGTGACGACGATGCCGCTCTATCGCGCGGGCGAGCTGCGCTTTATGATGGAGAAGGCGCAGGTCAAGCATGCGCTCTGTGATCTACGCCTGCGCGACGAGCTCGAGCGCGCGTGCGAGCATTACCGCGACGTTGCGATCGCGTATTTCGGCGGCTCGGCCCGAGATGCGACCTCGCTCGAGCGGCTCGCAGCCGGCAAGCCGGAGCGCTTCGACATCGTCGAGACGAGCGCGGAAGACGTCGCGCTCATCGCGTTCACGTCGGGGACGACGGGCACGCCGAAGGCGGCGATGCACTATCATCGCGACGTCCTGGCAATCTGCGACACGTACTGCGCGCGCGTGCTCCAACCGCGCGCCGACGACGTGTTCTGCGGCAGTCCACCGCTCGGGTTCACGTTCGGACTTGGAGGGCAGCTGCTCTTTCCGCTCTACGCCGGCGCCGCGACGCTGCTGCTCGAAAAGGCCGGCCCGAGCGAGCTGCTCGCGGCGATCGAAGAGTTCGGCGTGACGACGCTATTCACGGCGCCGCTCGCCTATCGGGCGATGGCGGGGGCGCTCGGGGACCGCGACGTGTCGACGCTGCGCAGCTGCGTGTCCGCGGGGGAGACGCTGCCCAAGGCCGTGTGGGAGGAATGGCGCGCGAAAACGGGGCTGAAGATTCTCGACGGCATCGGCAGCACGGAGATGTTGCACATCTTCGTCGGCTCGCCCGAGTCCGACGTGCGCGCGGGGTCGACCGGGCGCGCGGTACCGGGTTACATCGCGGAGGTTCACGACGAGAACGGCCGTCCCGTGCCCGACGGCACGATCGGGCGCCTCGCGGTGCGCGGGCCGACGGGTTGCAAGTATCTGCAAGACGAGCGCCAGGAGATCTACGTGCAGAACGGCTGGAACTATCCAGGCGACGCGTACCGCCGCGACGCAGACGGCTACTTCTGGTACGTCGCCCGCGTCGACGACATGATCGTATCGGCCGGCTACAACATCTCCGGTCCCGAGGTCGAACAGGCGCTGGTCGCGCACGCCGACGTGAAGGAGGTCGCGGTCGTCGCGAAGCGCGATCCGAAAAAAGAGACGAATTACGTCAAGGCGTTCGTCGTTCTCGTGGACGGGTGCGCCGATGGCGATTCAAAAATGGAGGAGCTGCGCGAGTTCTGCAAGACGCAGATCGCGCCGTTCAAGGCGCCGCGCGAGATCGAGTTCGTAACGTCGCTCCCGCGCACGGAAACCGGGAAACTGCAGCGTTATAAACTTCGCCAATTGTCATCCTGAGCGCGGCGCTGTCAATGCTACGCCTTCACCGAATCGTCACGCCGAGCGGGCGCCGGTGAGGCAGGCAACACCGCCGTCGCTTCGATCTCGACCTTGGCGCCTTCTTCGAGGAGGCCCGCGACCTGCACGAGGGCCATCGCGGGATAGTGCTCGCCGACGATCTCGCGATAGGATGCGCCAAGCTCCTTGAGCGCGGCGCGGTAGTCGTTTTTGTCGGTGACGTACCACGTGAGGCGCACCAAATGTTCGGGGCCGCCCCCGGCGGCGCGAACCACTCCGACGACGTTGCGCAGCGCCTGCCGCGCCTGCTCGAGGAAATCCTCCGAGACGAGCTCATTGCGCTCGTTCCATCCGATCTGACCGGCGACGGCGACGTAGCGCCCCTCCGCGACTATGCCGTTGGAGTATCCGCTCGGGCGCGGCCAGCCCGGCGGATTGACGGTGTCGCTCATGCGAAATCCGCCGCGGTAGTTCGGTCGCCGCCGCTGGCAACGCCGGCGGCATGCAGCGCGAGCGTGCCTCCCACGCTTACCAGCAAGTTGATCAAGAGCGAATAGAAGGCGATAAATCCCGTAAGCGTCCCGCCGAAAGCGTGCAGCGTGTAGTTCGACGTAAATCCGGCGTCGTAGGCCATCGCGCATGCGGCGGCGAGACCGCACGCCCAGCCCGCGAGCAACGCCTTCGGTTCGAACCAGCGCGTCCATAGTCCCATGACGAACGCCGGAAACACTTGAAGCATGAGCGCGCCGCCGAGCAGCTGAAAGTCAATCGCGTACGGTACCGGTACGAAGAAGACGAAGAGCAGCGCGGTCGCGCAAATCACCAGCGTCAGCACCTTCGCCACGATGGTCTCCACGGGGGACCGCTGCGGAGAGAACTCGCGGAAGACGTTGCTCGCGCAGAGATTTGCGGCGCCGATGCTCATAACCGCCGCGGGCACGAGCGCGCCGATGAAGATCGCCGCTCCCGCTACGCCGTAGAACCACTGCGGGAAATACCGAGCGAACAGCAGCGGCACGATGCTGCTCGTGTCCTTCGCCGAAATCCCCGCGGCGACGGCGCAGTACCCGAGCAGTGCCAATAGGCCGAGGAGTATCGAGTAAATGGGCAACAAGGCGGCGTTGCGCCGGATGACCTCTCGGCTGCGCGCCGATAGGACGCTCGTGATGGAATGCGGGTACAGAAAGAGAAACAGCGCCGATCCCAGCACCATCGTCGAGTACGTGAAGTACTGCGACGGCGCGAGCAAGAGCGAGGACGGCCGAGGCCGACTGGCGAGCGTGGCCGCCGAAACCGCGAAGATGTGCGACCAGCCGCCGAGGCGTGCCGGAATCACGACGATGGCGGTGATGACGGTGACGTAGATTAGCGTGTCTTTGACGAATGCGATCAGCGCAGGCGCGCGTAGACCGCTGACGTACGTGACGGCGGCTAGGAGCACGAAAGCTACGGTCAACGCGGGCATCGCGCCGGCGGCGCCGAGCACGCCGAACTGCCCGAGCACGGCACGCATGCCGACGAGCTGCAGCGCCACGTACGGCATCGATGCCGCCACTCCGGTGAGCGCGATAGCGATCTCGAGGCCGCGATCGTCGTAGCGGTCGCGGATGAAGTCCGCCGCGGTGACGTAGCCGCGGGCTCGCGCGACCGTCCAGAAACGCGTCAAAACAACGAGCGCGATCGGATAGGCGAGCGTCGCATACGGCACGGCGAAGAAGCCAAGGGCGCCGACGCCGTAGACCAGCGCCGGCACGGCGATGAACGTATAGGCGGTGTAGAGGTCGCCGCCCAATAAGAACCACGAGACGATCGTGCCGAAACGGCGCCCCCCGAGAGCCCACTGCTCGAGGTCGCCGAGGTTCGCGTGCCCCCATCGGGCGGCGACGAAACCGAGAATCATGACGGCCGCAACGGCGAGGGCCAAAATGACGGCCGCGCTAGACACGATCACCTTCCCCCGTGAAAACGACGACGATTCCGAGGAGGATGGGCGTTACGACCACCCATGCGAGCTGATACCAATAGAAGAAGGGCAGTCCCGCGAGCGCCGGGTGGGCGCGATTGTAGAGCGGCGGCAGCAGCGTTCCGACAAACGGAAGGATCAGCAGTAGATACCACCCGCGGCGCCGCATCCGGAATCGTTCACGCGACCTTGGCCGCTGGCCTCTCGGGGCGAGCGCTCGATGGAGGTGAAGCGCGTTGCGGAGCCAACAACCCTCGTGCTCGGAGCACATTTAAACAGCGAAAGGGGCATGACCATGTCCGTAACCCAACCCCCGAAGGATACGCCGTTCGGACTCGAGCCAAACGTCGCGGCGGGCCTCGCCTATTTGTTCTGTCTGCTCGGCGGCATCATTATGCTCGTTGGAGGCGGAACCAACAAGTTCGTGAAGTGGGCGGCGGCCCAGTCGATCACGATCTGGGTGCTGTACTTCATTCTCTCGTTCGTGCTGAGCTTGATTCACCTCTGGCTGCTGATGCCGATCCTCTGGATCCTCGCGCTCGTCGTGTGGATCTGGACGACGATTACCGGTTTCCAGGGCAAGGAAGTTCGCGTGCCGGGAGTGGACAGCATCACGCAAAGCGTCTTCAAGTCGGCGCTGTCTTAGGGCCACCGGAGCTCCGAGCCGGCAACCTGAGCCGCAGCAGCGGGCGCTCGAAGCCGTAGGTCACAAGCGTCGCCACCGCGATCGCGAGGGCGGTGGCGTAGGCCGTATAGCGCTCCTGCCACTCGGGCTCATAATGCGGAGCGTTTCCGTACGGCGGAATGTGGTGCGCGAAGAGTTCGCGTGCCACGAGCTGGTGATATAGGTACAGGTTGTATGAGATCGTCGCCACGAAACGCAGCGGCGGGTTGTCGAGCACGACCTGCCACCAGCGCGGGCTGGCCAGTGATCCCAGCGCGATGACCGCGAACGCGGCGCCGAGCAGCGGCCGGTTGTTGATCTGCCAAACGCTTGCCCATTGGTCCCGCAGGCTGAAGCCGTAGAGGTTCTCTAGGAGCTCGACTAAGAAAAAGCCGCCGGCGATCGCGACAATCGGCGCGGCGTACGTAGCGCGCGAGTTGCGCCAGCGCTCGCCGCACCGCGCGAACAACAGCGCGGCGATCATCCCGAACGCGAAGATGTCGAGGTATCCGGGCAGGTTCTCTTCCCATTGCCCGAAGATCGTCTCGTAGCAGCAGCGCGCGAGCGCGATGCGCCAGATCCACGCGATCGCGATCATCGCGCCGGCGGTCAGCCACGGACTCCGCTTGAAGCACGCCCAGATCAGCGGGAAGACGCAGTAGAACTCCACCTCGACCGCGAGCGTCCAGAGCACGCCGTCGATCGTGCCGTAGCGGTCGGGAAACCAGGTGTGCACGAAGAGCAGGTGCGTGATCAGGTCCGGGATCGTGGACGCGCCCGGCTGCACCTGCGCGTAGCCGATCGCATAGGCCGCCGCGATCGAGAGCACGTACGACGGCACGATCTTGATGAAGCGGCGCCAAGCGAAATGTCCCCACGTCGGCGGCGCCGTTTGGTTGAGCTGCGCCCGGATGAACGGATACGAGATAACGAAGCCGCTCAGAAAAAAGAAGAGATGCACGCCGATGAAGCCGGTGGCCGGTACGAAAGCCAACCACGGCGGAGGCGCGAGCCACGAGATCTCCCAGACGTGGTACCACAGCACGAGCAGCACCGCGATGCCGCGCAACCCGTCTAGCACCCCAAGGCGCTTGTCTTCGTGGAGCGTGCCGCTGGCTGCCACTCGGCGAAATACGACCTTCGGCCGTTGTCATCCTGAGCGAAGCGAGGCACAGCCGAGCGGAGTCGAAGGGCGGGCCGCCCGGGGCGGCCCCTGTCGCGACCTCAAACCAGGCAAGCGACGCCTTTGCGTCCTTCGACTGCGGCGCTCCGCGCCGCGCTCAGGGTGGCAAGGCATTTGACGCCAAAAAGGGCCCTTGGTATAGTTGAGTCTCGGTCCCACCTGCGGGTGAGGCCGTTGTTTCTGTATGACGCTTTTGGGAGACCGTTTCAGGCTTTGCCTACCATAAACCAGCTGGTGCGCCGCGGGCGCGAGAAGACCGAGCAGAAGGTCAAGACGCGGGCGTTCCGCGTGATCCTCACCGGGCCCAAGCCGGGCCACCCGGACCTGCCTACGCGTACGTTCGAGGTCGCGGGAAATCCCCAGCGGCGGGGCGTCTGCACGCAAGTCAAGACCGTGACGCCCAAGAAGCCGAACTCCGCGTTGCGCAAAGTCGCGCGCGTGCGCCTGACCAACGGCGAAGAGGTCACCGCCTACATCCCGGGGATCGGCCACAATCTCCAGGAGCACTCGGTGGTGTTGGTCCGCGGCGGGCGCGTCAAGGATCTGCCGGGGGTCCGCTATCACATCATTCGCGGCACGCTCGACACGGCCGGCACGGCCAATCGCAAGCAAGGCCGCTCGAAGTACGGCGCCAAGCGCGAGAAGAAGAAGTAAATGCCGAGAAAAGGTCCCGCGCCGAAACGCCAGATTCTGGCCGATCCGCGCTTCAACTCCAAAGTGCTGGCGCGCTTCATCAACAAGGTAATGCTGCGCGGCAAGAAGTCGACTGCCGAGCACATCACGTATGGCGCCCTGGACATCGTCGCCGACAAGACCGGTCGCGATCCAATGGAGATTTTCTCGCAGGCGCTATCCAACGCGATGCCGCTGGTCGAGGTGCGCCCGCGGCGCGTCGGCGGCGCGACGTATCAAGTGCCGATGGAAGTGCGGCCCGACCGCCGTCAGGCGATGGCGATGCGCTGGCTGATCGGCTTCGCGCGCGCCCGCGGTGGCCGCTCGATGGAAGAGAAACTGGCCGGCGAGCTGATGGATGCCTCCAACAACACCGGCGCCACGATCAAGAAGCGTGAAGACACGCACAAGATGGCGGAAGCGAACAAAGCTTTCGCCCATTACCGTTGGTAACTATCTTAAACTAACACCATGGCTGTAAGGGAATATCCGCTCGAACGCACGAGGAATATCGGCATTGCGGCGCACATCGACGCCGGCAAGACGACCTGCACCGAGCGCATTCTGTTCTTCACGGGACGCGTGCACAAGATGGGCGAGGTCCACGATGGCGCCGCGACGATGGACTGGATGGTCCAGGAGCAGGAGCGCGGCATCACGATCACCTCGGCCGCGACAGCGACGACGTGGCGCGACACGCGGATCAATATTATCGACACCCCTGGACACGTCGACTTCACGGTCGAGGTCGAGCGCTCGCTGCGCGTGCTAGACGGCTTGGTCGCGCTCTTCGACTCGGTGGCCGCCGTGCAGCCGCAGTCGGAGACGGTTTGGCGCCAGGCCAACAAGTATAAGGTCCCGCGGATCGTCTTCGTCAACAAGATGGACCGCGTCGGCGCCGACTTCTTCAACGTCGTTGATAAGATCCGCGAGCGCCTCGGGGCGCGCGCGGTACCGATTCAGGTGCCGATTGGCGCCGAGGACAAGTTCAAAGGCGTCGTCGACCTCTTTACGATGAAGAAAGTCGTTTACACGGACGACCTCGGCTCCACGATGGCGCACGAAGACGTCGACGGCGAGCTGCGCGATCTCGCGCTGGAGTGGCGTCAGCGTTTGGTCGAAGCCATCGCCGAACAGGACGACGCGCTGCTAGAGATGTTCTTCGAAGGCAAAGAGCTGCCGATCGACCGGATGAAGACTGCTCTGCGCAAGGCCACGATCGAAGGCACCGTGCTGCCGATGCTCTGCGGATCGGCGTTCAAAAACAAGGGCATTCAGTCGCTCCTTGACGCGATCGTGGAGTACATGCCGTCGCCGCTCGAGGCGAAGCCGATCGTGGGTCGCGACCCGAAGACCGGCGACGAGATCGGGCGCAAGCCCGACGACGCGGAGCCGTTCTGCGCGCTGGCGTTCAAGATCGCTACCGATCCCTACGGCAACCTCACGTATTTCCGCGTCTACTCGGGCGTGCTCAACAAGGGAAGCTACGTGCTGAACTCGCGCAGCGGGCGCAAGGAGCGCATCGGGCGCATCCTGCGCATGCACGCGAATCACCGCGAGGACATCGACTCGATCGGCGCGGGCGACATCGCCGCCGCGGTTGGCCTATCCGACACGCGCACGGGCGACACGTTGTGCGACGAGAAAGCGCCCATCGCGCTGGAATCGATCACGTTCCCGGAGCCGGTCATCCACCAGGCGATCGAGCCCAAGAGCAAGGCCGACCAGGACAAGCTGGGCCTGGCGCTCGCGCGCCTCGCGCAGGAGGATCCGACGTTCCGCATGCGGACCGATGAGGAGACGCAGCAGACGATCATCGCGGGTATGGGCGAGCTGCATCTCGAGATCATCCTCGACCGCTTGCGCCGCGAGTTCAAGGTCGAGGCCAACGTCGGCAAACCGCAGGTCGCGTACAAAGAAGCGATCACGAAGACCGTTGAAAAGGAAGGCCGTTTCGTGCGTCAGACCGGCGGCAAGGGCCAGTACGGCGACGTCTGGCTGCGCGTCGAGCCGCAACCGCCGGGAACCGGCTTCGTCTTCGAGTGGAAGATCGTCGGCGGCACGATTCCCAAGGAGTACGCGAAGGCGATCCAGGAGGGCGTGCGCGAGTCGGCGCATAGCGGCGTGTTGGCGGGGTTCCCCGTGATGGACTTCAAGGCCGAGGCGTTCGACGGTTCGTACCACGAGGTCGACTCGTCGGAGATGGCGTTCAAGATTGCGGCTTCGATGGCGTGGAAGGAAGCCAACCGCGCGGCGGGCCCGATTCTACTCGAGCCGATCATGAAGGTAGAGGTCACGACGCCCAAAGAGTACATGGGCGCGATCAACGGGGACCTCAGCCGGCGGCGCGGCGCGATCCACGCGACCGAAGAGGCGCCGGGCGGGGCGCAGGTAATCACGGCGCACGTGCCGCTTTCTGAGATGTTCGGATACGCTACCGACATGCGCTCGGCGACGCAAGGCCGCGCAACCTACACCATGGAGTTCGCGCACTACGAAAAGGCGCCCAAGAGCGTCGAGGAAGAGATCGTCGCCAAGGCGGCCGGGAAGAAGCTCGCCCCGGCCTAACTCCTGTCATCCGACTGCGCCGCGAAGCGGCGCAGTCGAAGGGTCACGGTCGGATCGAGTAGACAGTTCCCTTCCCGTTCGCTCCGCCGGCGGTTGTCGTGCCGAAGAACCGGCCTCCTAAGTACGTTAAGGTCCCACTTGGGTTGGCGCCGTCGAAGCCGCTGCCGCTGGTGCCGAAACTGTAGAGCACCGTCTCTTTGCCGGCGGGCGTGATCCTAAAGATCGTGCCGGTGTTTTTCTTGCCACCAATGCTCGTCACGCCGTAGAACGCTCCCTTCAAGTCGACGAGTCCTCCGAATGGCGGGGTTGCGCCGTCGGTGCCTCCGCGAAAACTGTGAAGCACCTTTACCTTACCCGACGTGCTCACTGAAAAGACGGTTCCAAGATTCTTTGCGCCGCCGCTGGCAGTCGTTCCGTAAAGGGTACCGTTAACCGCGAGGAGCCTGCTGAGTGGGCTGTTGCCGTCGCTGCCGTTGAAAACGTGAAGCACTTTTTCGCTGCCGGAAAATGTAACTCTGAAAACGGTTCCGTCTTGCTTTGGCCCGCCGCCGTTGGTCGCGCCGTACAGCACGCCTTTCACGTCGGTGAGGCCGGCGGCCGGAGAGCCGGCATCGTCGTAACGGCTGCCCTTGAAGGCGTAGAGCACCTTCTCCGACCCCGACGACGTGATTTTGAAGACGGTACCATCAGTCTGTGCTCCGCCGTCGCGTGTGGTGCCATAGAGGATGCCCTTCACGTCGAGCAGCGGAGCTATGGGGAGGCAGCCGTCAGCGTTGTTTTTGAAATCGTGCAGCGTTTTTGCCGCGCCGCGCAGCGTGACTCTAAAGACGCTACCGCAGTTGGCCGGTCCGCCTACGGTCGTCGTACCGTACAGCGCGCCGTTTACGAAGATCAGCGGCGCGTACGGTGAGTTTGCGGCGCCTCCAGTTTTGAAACCGTAGAGCACTTTTTCCGCTCCGGCCGGCGTAATCTTAAAGACGACGCCACCGCCGTAGTCGCCGGTCGACGTCGTGCCGTAAAGCGTGCCCTTCACGTTGACGAGCCCGGCGTATGGGATAGCACCGTCGCTCCCGCTGAAGGAGAAGATTGACTTGTAGCTGATCGCCGGCTGGATTGGTCCCGACGCGCGATCGGCCCCGGACGATAGCGGCAAGGAGCGTATCGCGCCGGAACAAGCCGTGAGGGCCACGCAACCCAGAATTACAAAAACCACGCGCATCTTTAATAGCCTCCAGCCCACAGCAGATGTCCGTGCCATACCGCGACGCCGGAGTCGGCTCCTTCAGGCGCCGCCACGGCTGCGGCTCCGCTGAAGGGGGCCGCGCCCTTGCCTCCCGCCCCTTGTGGTGGCCGGCATTTCCGCCACTCACGCGGGGTTAATGCAATCGTGGAGGCCGCGGCCCCGAAACCTGCGGCGGCTTGAGATTTAAGCGCGGTAACCGCGCATCGCTCGAACCGATCGGATGCGCGACGACGCGATAATCGAAGTCGACCGAAGAGCGGCCGCGCTCGTTCTCGCGCACCATGAATCCGCCTTCGTACTTGGCCGCGATATACAGCCCGCGCGTCTCGCCGTCCGGCGTCACAAAGACCTGGTATCCCCGCGAGATATCGAGCGTACCGGCAAAGGCCGGATCGAAACGTACGGCACTTTCGCCGTTTACGAGTCGCGCAGTGCCCGTATCTTCGATCGTAGCGCGCGTGGACTGTGCGCTAAACGTCCCGACATGCCCGCTCCGGCGCGTCTGCTGGTCGTTGATCGGCGCCTGCATCGTGAAGACGCTTCCGGAAAAATAACCGTTGCCGCCTGCGTCGACCCAAAATGCTCCCACTTCCTGACCAGCATTATAGGCCATGGCGATCAATGGCGCACCATCAGCGTCATTCTGGGCGTAAAGAGTGTACGCGAAGGAGGCGTCGTTCTCAAAGAAGCCGGCAGCGTTGTTACTGCTATAGCCGTCGACGCCGTATGAGTTGGTTGAGTCGCCGACGACGCCGGTGCCGGTGTTCGACGTGCCCGCGACGCCGACGTACTTGGTCGAGACGCCGTAAACGCCGATCTTGTTCGTCGAGGTACCTAAGACGCCATAGTTGGCCTTCGAGAACCCGGTGACGCCGATACCTTTGGACGAGTCGCCCGCGACGCCGACGCCGTCACTCGACGCGCCTGAGACGCCTATCCCTTTGAGCTGGTCCGATTTGCCGAAGACGCCGTAACGCGAGCCCGAAACGCCCTCGAGGCCGTCACCCGAGGCCGATACGCCTTCGACGCCGGGTCCAGCCTTGGTATTGTTTCCCTCGAAGCAATATGTCGGTTTGGCGCAGGTGATCTTGCTCAGGTCGGGGCCCGCGGTTTCGCCCGAAACCACCTGCGCACTCGAAAGCGCCAAAGCGCCGCCCAACAGTAACGCCGAGGCCCCCGCAAGGGTCGCGCCTTTGGATAGCATGTTCATTGCGTCTTTCTCCCAAAAGGAAGGAAGCGATTCACTTCGGCCGGCGCTGCGTTGCCCCCTCATGCGGTCGTTGACAGCCGCTCCTCGTGCCTGATACTATTCCGTGGTCGTACGCCCCCTCGCCGGGGGCGTTCACCGCGTTGGGGTGGCAAACGCAACCTGAACGCCTGGCCCCGTGTATTAGGAGAAAGAATGGCGAAGCAAAAGTTCGAGCGCACCAAGCCGCACGTAAACATCGGCACGACTGGTCACGTCGATCATGGCAAGACGACGCTGACGGCGGCAATCATGCATTGCCTATCGACCGAGGGGCTGGCGCAAAAAGTCGGGGTCGATCAGATCGACAACGCTCCCGAGGAGAAAGAGCGCGGGATTACGATCGCCATCTCGCATCAAGAGTACGAGACGACCAAGCGACACTACGCGCACGTGGACTGTCCCGGTCACGCCGACTACATCAAGAACATGATCACCGGCGCAGCGCAGATGGACGGCGCAGTGCTCGTCGTGGCCGCGACCGATGGCCCCATGCCGCAGACCCGCGAGCACATCCTACTCATGCGCCAGGTCGGTGTGCCGCGCATCATCGTCTTCCTTAATAAGGTGGACATGGTAGACGACGAAGAGCTGCTCGAGCTGGTCGAGATGGAGATTCGCGAGCTGCTCAGTCAGTACGAGTTCCCGGGCGACGACACGCCGATCATTCGCGGGTCGGCGCTCAAGGCGCTCAACTCGAGCGGCAAGCGCGGCGACGCGGAAGCCGATCCCATCTTCAAGCTGATGGACACGATCGACGACTACATCCCGCAGCCGGAGCGCGAAGTCGACAAGCCCTTCCTGATGCCGGTCGAGGACGTCTTCACGATCACTGGCCGCGGCACCGTCGGTACCGGAAGAGTGGAGCGCGGCCAGGTCAAGGTCGGCGAAGAGGTCGAGATCGTCGGCCTCAAAGACGAGACGAAGAAGACCGTCGTGACGGGCATCGAGATGTTCCGCAAGCTGCTAGACGCCGGCATCGCCGGTGACAACATCGGCGTGCTGCTGCGCGGCGTCGACCGCAACGAGATCGAGCGCGGACAAGTGCTGGCGAAGCCCGGCTCCGTGAAGCCGCACAAGAAGTTCAAGGCCGAGGTCTACGTCCTCTCAAAAGAGGAGGGCGGACGCCACACGCCGTTCTTCGGGAACTATCGGCCGCAGTTCTATTTCCGCACGACCGATGTGACGGGAACGATCAAGCTGCCGGACGGCGTCGAGATGGTCATGCCCGGGGACAACGTTCAGATGGACGTGGAGCTCATCACGCCGATCGCCTGCGAGGAAGGCTTGCGCTTCGCGATCCGTGAGGGCGGCCGAACCGTGGGCGCGGGCGTCGTCACAGCCGTCGCCGAATAAAGCGTTAGAACAGAAGTAATGGCGAAGCAAATGATTCGCATACGCCTCAAGGCGTATGATCACAAGGTCCTGGATCAGTCGGCGGAGCGCATCGTCGAGACGGCGAAGCGCACCGGCGCCTTCGTCAGCGGCCCCGTGCCGCTTCCGACCGAGATCAATCGGTTCTGCGTTCAGCGCTCCACGAACAACGACAAGAAGTCGCGCGAGCACTTCGAGATGCGGACGCATAAGCGACTCATCGACATCCTGCAGGCTTCGCCCAAGACGATGGACGCGCTGATGCATCTCGACCTGCCCGCGGGCGTGGACATCGAGCTTAAAGCCTAGCGCCCCCGTTTGTCATCCTGAGCGCGGCGCGCGAGCGCCGCAGTCAAAGGGCCGGGGCGGCAAGCTTCCGGCCTTTTCGTTTTGAATAGAGCGGCATGGAAATCAAATCGTCGTATCTCGGCACCATGATTGGGCTAGCGACCGTCGCCTTCGGTCTCATCGCGGCGGGCGCGTGGAATAAATTCATTTCGGACGCGATCGCACTATTTCTCAAACCGGGCAACGGCGTGCTCGCCGAGCTGATCTACGCGATCCTCATCACCATCGTCGCGATCCTCGTGATTCAGTCGCTCGCGAAGCTCGCCGAAAAAGAGGCGGCCCTCACGGCTCGCCTTCCGTTCGGGAAGAAACCGCAGGAGTAGCCTACCCTAGGACCGGGATGCGGTAGCGCAACGCATCAGCGCCGCCGTGCGCCGCGACCGTGGGGAAGCGTTCGATCAGCACTCCGCCGTTGGCGGCAATCGCGCGCTGCGAGGCGACGTTTTCGGGGCTCGTCACGACCTCGACGTAGGGAAGCCCGACCCGGCGGGCCTCCGGAAGGATCAAACGCAGCGCCTGCGTGGCGTATCCGCGGCGGCGCTTCCACGCCACCACGCCGTAACCGACGTGCCCGTGGCACCACGCGGGTAACTCCGGCGTACCGGGTTGCCAGCGCAGCCCAATGCTGCCCGCGAAGTCGCCGTCCCACATCCAGCGCACGAATCCCGGTAGGCGCTGCACCCGCGATCCGTCGGGAAGCACGACCGGTGCACCGCGCGCTTCGAGGTCCTCGCACGACGCGAGGAACGCATCGGCGTCTGCAGCGATCGCATCGAGCTCCTCCAGCCGTCTCTCGGCTCGGCTCGAGCTCGGCGAATATCCGCGTCGCAGAGCCGCGACGTACGGCGGGAGATACTCGGGCGCCGGCCGCACGAGTGCGAAATTCATTCCTGCTCCGCGATGAGCTCGATGCGGTTGCCGAACGGATCGGTCACGTAGCAGTGCGCATTCCCTTCAAAGAGATTCTCGCCGCGTTCTATCGGAACGCCGCGCGAGCTGAGATGCCGCAGCAGCGCGTCGTAATCGGCGCAGACGAACGCCGGGTGCGACTTACGGGCCGCGCGGAAATCCGGATCTGCTCCCAAGTGCAGGTTCGCCCCACCGCCGCGCAGCCACACTCCGCCCCGCACCGCGAGCTCGGGCGGCTTCGGAACCTCGTCGAATCCGAGCAGCTCGACGTAAAACGCGCGCGCCCGCTCTTCGCTCCCGCGCGGGATCGCGATTTGCACGTGGTCGATGCGCCGGATAGTCAGGAGGCTTGCGGGTCGGCGGCTTTCTTCGGCGGTTTGCCGGCCCGAATCTTGAACGCGAGCTCGGGCCGGTGCTGCAGCGGCGGATACACGTGTGCGCGCACCTCGAAGCCTTGCTTCTCGAGGCCGAGGCGCAGCGCGGCCTGTTGGATGCCGTGAAGGATTGCGGCGTTGAGCGTCTCGTCGGCGACGCCCAGGTCCATGAGGCTGTCGACGCCGTCTTTCTTGGAGAGCAGCGTCAGGCGAATCTCGCCGGCGATGCGCTCCGTTTCGTGCTCCTCGTCTTCCGGATCGTGAAAGACGACGACGTGCCGGTCTTCGTACACGACCTCGCTGTCGCCCACCGCGTGCTCCCACGCCTTGGGCTCCTTGGTCCAGTTCGGCCGCGCACCCAAGACCTCGGCCGGACTGAGGATGTCCCTCTTTCGCGCCGCGCTCATGCGCGCAGCTTCACCGTTTCCAAGAGGACGCCTGCCTGCGGTGAATGAAGGGGCATCAATGGCTCTCTGGATTTCGGAATTGATCAGCGGGCCGGCGCAGCGCGTCTGGGAGAAGCCCGATCCCGAGCACACGTTCCGCGGCCGGCTCGACGGCACGCGCGCCAAGGCCGACGAGGTCGTCTATGAAGACGACGACGTGTTCGCGTTTCGCCACAACATCGATAAGAGCAAGGAAGAGTGGTGGGAGTACCACGTCGTCATCATTCCAAAGAAGTGGGTTCCCACGATCCTCGATTTGGGGCTCGGCGACGCCAAGATCTGGCATCGCCTGATTGCCGGGATCCAGCGGGTGGCGTTCGCGTTAGGCCTCTACGACAAGGGCTTCATGATCCGCATGGGAGTTCTGCCGCCGTATCAGCACACGGAACACGTCCACATCCATATCCTTGCGGGCAAACACACGTCGCCGGTGGTGGACGGTCCGCTCGCCGATGTCTCGTGATGCTCGCCCATCGCTATCCAGCATTGCGCTGACTTTTGCGGCGATCTCCTCGACGGCGTTCGGCGGAGGTCAAAAGGCGAGCGTCCGACAGCAGGTCTTAAACCGCGGCTGGATGGACCGCGACTGCTTTATGGACGGCCTGGAGATCGCGCAGATCCTCCCCGGCCCGAACATCCTGAACCTCGCGCTGTATTGCGGTCAGCGCGTCCGCGGCGTCCCGGGCGCGGTCGCGGCGTTCTTGGGCGCGAGCATTCCGCCGTTCATCATCGTGCTGATCGCCGGCGCGCTCTATTTCAAATACTCGGCGAACCCGTTTGTGCAAGGAGCGCTGCGCGGATGCGCGGCCGGCGCGCTCGGACTGACGGTCGGCAACGCGCTCGAGCTCGCGTGGGACGAACGCGGCGATTGGGCGCGCATCGTGCTGCTGGCCGTGACCGCCCTCACCGTGTCGTTCCTGCACATGCCGCTGCTGCTCGTGCTCGTGGTCTTCGGGGGCATCGGAATCGTCCACCAATACGTCAAGACGCGTCGGCCGAAGCAATGAACGGCGTTGACAACCTGCTGCATCTGCTCTGGACCTTCGCGCAGCTGTCGGTGCTGGGCTTCGGCGGTGGCAAGGGCATCATTCCGCAGATGCACTACGATGCGGTGACTCGCTACCAATGGGTGACGTCGCAGCAGTTCACGCAGTTCTACACGATCGGCAAGCTCGTGCCCGGGCCTACGACGGTCTTCGCGGCGCTCGTCGGCTATGCGGCCACTCCCGGGCGGCCGCTGCTCGGTGCCGCCGTGGCGACGATCGCGATGTTCGTTCCGTCGAGCGCCATCATGGTGGTCTTCGACGCGCTCTGGGTGCGCTTCCAGGCGTCGCCGTGGCGCGTCATCATCTCCCAGGGCCTGGCGCCGGCGATCGTCGGACTAGTCTGGTCCAGCGTATGGACGATCGCGCGCGGCGTTGAGGTGAGCGCGGTGGCGTACGCAGTCGCGGTGGTGGTGACGGTCCTGATGCTGCGCCGCAAACTCAGTGCGCCCGTGCTCATCCTCCTGTCGGGCGTCGTAGGGGTCGCCGCGCTTCGCTAAGCGAACGACCGGCCATGCCCATCGACCTTCACGAAGTCCGGTCGCGCTCGTTCCACGGTACGAAACGCCGCATCTACCATCTGCTCGAGGAGATGGGCACCTCAGGCGATCAGATCTGGCCGTTCGCCTCGCAACCCTTCATGCGCTCTCCGGGCCCGCTGGTGCCGGGCCGCACGGAGGAGTGGCATCTCGGCATCCACGGTATGCTTGAGGAAGCCGTACCCGAGGAGCGGATCGTCTGGCGCTTTCGCAACGACGGATTTGATGGCACCCACGCGTTTCATCTGTCGAGCGAAGGCAAGGAGACGCTGCTCGAGTACCGGGTAGACGCGATGCTGTCCGATACCGATGGGCGGCTCCTGTGGCGGCGCTTCGAAGATCAGTTTGAGCGCTCGACCGAGGCTCTTTTCGATAAGCTCGCGCGCGTCCTGAAGCGCTAGTGTCCCCCGACGCGATCGACTTCATTGACGTCGCGAGCCTGATATCCGATGAGGAACGCCTCGTGCGCGACACGGTGCGCGAGTTCGTGCGTGAGCGCGTGCTTCCCAACGTCGCGGAATGGTTCGAGGCCGGAACGCTTCCGCGCGAGCTGGGCCCCGAGCTCGGGCGCCTCGGCTTGCTGGGCATGCATCTCCACGGCTTCGGGTGCGCCGGCGCGAGCGCGGTCGCGTACGGCATAGCGTGCCTCGAGCTCGAAGCCGGCGACTCGGGCGTGCGCAGCTTCGCATCGGTTCAGGGATCGCTCGCGATGTACGCGATCTATCGCTGGGGCAGCGAAGCGCAGAAGACGACGTGGCTGCCGCGGATGGCGCGCGGGGAGCTCATCGGATGCTTCGGCCTGACGGAGCCGGACTTCGGCAGCAACCCGGCGGGCATGCGAACGCGCGCGCGGCGCGACGGCGGCGATTGGATCCTCGACGGCACGAAGATGTGGATCACGAACGGATCGATCGCCGATCTCGCAATCGTTTGGGCTCAAACCGAAGCCGGGATCCGCGGCTTCGTCGTGCCGCGCGATTCCAAGGGATTCGCGGCGTCCGACATCCACCGCAAGCTCTCGCTGCGGGCATCGGTGACGAGCGAGCTCGTGCTATCCGATTGCCGCGTCCCGGCCGATGCGCTGCTGCCGCTGGCCGAAGGCCTGAGCGGGCCGCTCGCGTGCCTGAACGAGGCGCGCTACGGGATCGTCTGGGGCGCAATGGGTGCCGCGCGTACCTGCTACGAGACCGCGCTCGATTACGCCAAGACGCGCGTGCAGTTCGATCGCGCGATCGGCGGTTACCAGCTCACGCAACAAAAGCTCGTCGACATGCTTCTCGAACTCAACAAGGGGACGCTGCTGGCGCTGCATCTAGGTCGCGCCAAGGACGCGGGGCGGCTTCATGCATCGCAGGTCAGCCTGGGAAAGCTCAACAACGTGCGCGAGGCGCTCGCGATCGCGCGCGAGGCGCGAACGGTCCTCGGCGCCAACGGCGTGACGCTGGAATATCCGATCATCCGGCACATGAACAACCTCGAGTCCGTGCTGACCTACGAAGGCACGAGCGAGATGCACGCGCTGATCGTCGGCAAAGAAATCACCGGACTCGCAGCGTTTAGTTGAGCGCTAAACGTAATCCGCCAGCGTGAGGGTGGCGTCGCGTTCCACTCCGCGCGGCCCGCGAATGCGTAGCCGCACGATCGTGCCCGATGGTCCCGAGAGCAGCGCGCGCAGCGCGGCGAGCGATTGATTTGCCGCGGGGGCGCCGTTGACGCTGAGCAGCACGTCGCCCTTGGCGAGCTGGGCGGCGGCTGCGGGCGATCCGGCGAGTACGGAGAGCACCGTGTGCGCGCCGTCGGAATCGATCAGAAAGAGCCCGGATCGATCGTAACCGAACGGTTGATCGAAGAGCGCGCTCTTCGCGAGCAACACCCGCGAATGCAGGTAGTCGAAGGTCAGATCGAAGCGGCGCCAGACGGCGCCACCGATGTTCGCCGGAGTAAACGGGTCAGCGAGCGCGCCCTGGGTCTGCACGCTGAAGGACGTGACGACGTTGGACAGACTGTACGGTCCGATCTGCAGCGAGGGCACGCGACCGAGCCGCGAGTATGCTGGGCCACCGACGCCGTAGCCGGTGACGGCGGGCGGCGTCTTAGCGAGGCCGGCGATACCCGAATGCGACGCGAGAAAGGGCCCCAGCAACTCCATTGCCGCCCGGTTCCCTGTGTCCACTTCCGCCGTCGCCGTGACGCCGTCGATCGTGATCGGAATGATCGGAATGGTGCCGTCGAAAAAGAATGGAATCGCCGCGGCGTTGGGCAGAGCCGCCGGCATCGCAGGCGGGATCGCGAGGGTGAGCTTCGCGCCGGCATAGTCGACCGTCGCGAGGAAGCGGCTGAGGAACTGATAGCCGAGCATACCGTCGATGCGCATCCCCTCAGCGACGCCGAATCCGGTCGCGATCGGCAAGACGAGCAGATACTGGTTACGGACCTGCGCGCCGCCGACGGCGATCGTCTCCACCCGCGTGAAGGCAGCTCCCTCGGTGGCGTTGCCGACCCCCGACAGGTTCACGCCGCCGACGCTCTTTGCGTGCAGCGCGGCGGCGACGTCGGGCGTCACGATGTAATCGCCGCCGCTGTCGAGGACGAACGTGTAAGGGCCGCGACCGTCGAGCATCACGCCGACATAGATGTGGTTGTTGACGATCTGCAGCGGAACATTGATACTCCCGCCGCCGGGGATGGAATAATCGTGCACGTTGCGCCCCGGCACGCGCATTCGCTCGGCCACGTCGGTGTTGAGCTCGATTGTAGAGAATCGCTGCGCGAAGGAGTTGCCGGCCGATGTCTCCGTCGAGCTGGAAAACGGGTATGTGAGGCCATCGACCCGCCGGTAGTTTGAATAGACGGTCGTGATCGTCATGGTCCCGACGGTCGTGGTTACTTGGCCGACGAGGTGGGTCCGCGGGTCGATCCAGAGTAGCAGCTCGCTGCCGTTGGGCGGTGTGACGGCGAGCGCGTCGTACTGCTTGCCGTCGGCGTTGCGTTGTCCGGCATACACGACGACCGCGCCGCCCGCATCAGGCCGAAGGTACCGAAGGTTGTCGAGGTAGGCCTGATCGATCGCCTGAATGCGCCCGCTCGCCCCGCCGTCGATCGTCACGAGACCGGCGTAGTCTTGGCTCCAGGCGACCTTTCCGTCCCACCCCGACGCTCCGCTCAGCGGGCCCGCGTTCTGGTCGACGGTAAAGCGCACGCCGCGCACGTCGTCCCACTCCTGCGCCCTCCCGGATATGCCCAGGCTCTCGATGCTTCCCACGGCGTGAATCGACTCGATCGACGAGAGTGGGCGAGTCAACATCGCCTTGCGCAGCTCGTCCAGCACGCTCTTCGACGAGGCAGATGCGGCCGTGGGGACGACGAAGGAGGCTAGGAAAGAGGCGCCAAGCAGGGCGGTCAGTCGTCGGGTCATCACGACGCTTGATTTTACCGGGCGGCCCTGGTACACTGCCGAAGTTGCGATTCACGCCGGTTCGCGATGCATTTGCGAATCGGCGGAAGTAACTACCAATACGCCTGGGCCAGTGGCCCGGCAAAAGCCGCGGAAGAGAAGCTTTGAAGAACATTCTGGGCCGGAAAGTCGGGATGACCAGCGTGTTCACTGAGGACGGGCGCTACGTGCCGGTCACGGTGATCGCGGCGGGTCCCTGTACGGTCGTGGAGCGCAAGACTAAAGAGAAGCACGGCTACGACGCCGTCGCTCTCGGCTTCGAGCCGGTCAAGCGCAGCCGCGTGACCCGTCCGCTCGCGGGCCACTTCAAGAAGCAGGGGTTGGAGCCGCTGCGCTTCGTGCGCGAGTTCCGCGACGAGCCCGAAGGCGAACGGGGACAGAGCGTGACGGTCACCGGCTTCGAGCCGGGCGACCGCGTCGACGTGGTCGGCATCTCCAAGGGTCACGGCTTTGCGGGCGGCATCAAGCGGCACAACTTCAGCGGCGGCGGCGCGAGCCATGGCTCGATGATTCATCGGCAGCCGGCCAGCAACGGCGATACCAACGCGGGCCGCACGACCAAGGGCAGCCGGCGCCCCGGACACCTCGGCGTCGACCGCACGACGCTGCAGAACCTCGAGGTCGTCCGCGCCGACGGCGAGCGCAACTTATTGCTCGTGCGCGGTGCCGTTCCCGGGGCGAAGAACGCGCTGGTGCTCGTGCGCCAGAGCGTCAAGACGCGTAAGGCCAATATCTAATGCTGCGCGAGGCACCGTCGCCCGCTTTCCTCGAGCGCGAGCTCGACGCCAAGCACGACGTGATCTACCGCGCGGTGCATCGCGAGTTCGCGAACGGGCGCGCCGGCACGGCCTCCACCAAGAAACGCGACGAGGTCGCGGGCGGCGGACGCAAGCCGTGGCGCCAGAAGGGCACCGGCCGCGCCCGCCAGGGATCGATTCGCTCGCCACAATGGCGGCACGGCGGCGTCGTCTTCGGCCCGCAGCCGCGCGACTACGTGGAGTCCCTCAATAAGAAGGAACGCCGGCTGGCCTTCACCGCCGCGCTGGCCGACCGTTTCCGCAACGGCGCAGTCATGCTCTTGGACGCCGAGAACTTCAGCGTATCGAAGACCGCGGGCTTCGCGGCCCTACTCTTCGGCAGCGCCAAGGCGGCGAAGCGCGGCCCGGCGACGCTGATCGTATGCAGCCGGGTCGAGAAGAACGCAGCCGAGATCCGGCGCTTGAGCCGTAACCTGCAGCGCGTCGCCGTCACCGACGAGGGGGCGCTCGACGTCAAGGACGTGCTGCGCTTCGAGCGGATCGTCTTTACCGTGCCGGCCCACGAGGCGCTCTCGCAGCGGCTGGGCGGCGAAAAGGAGCAGACCGATGGACGCGCGTGACGTGATCGTAGCGCCGCGCATAACCGAAAAGGCGATGGCCGACGCCCTCGCCCAGCAGTACACGTTCGTGGTGCATCCCCGCGCGACCAAGACGCAGATCCGCCACGCGATCGAGGAGATCTTCAAAGTCAACGTACTGCACGTCAACACCGTGAACGTGCGCGGCAAGGCTCGCAACTTCGCGCGCCGTGGGATGCGCACGACCGGCAAGCAGAGCGACTACAAGAAGGCGATCATCACGATCAAGGCCGGGCAGAAGATCGAGCTCGGCGGAGTCAACTATTTTGAGCAGTAAGCGATGCCAGTAAAGAAATACAGGCCGACTTCGCCTGGCCGGCGGTTCGTCACAACGCCCGACTTTTCGGATCTCACCAAGGTCGCCCCCGAGCGATCCCTGGTTGAGGTTCGCAAGAAGCACTCCGGCCGAAACAACAACGGCCACATCACCGTGCGCCACCGCGGTGGCGGGACGCGCCGGCTGTATCGGATCATCGACTTCAAGCGCGCCAAGGACGGAGTCCCGGCCAAGGTCGCGACGATCGAGTACGATCCGAATCGCTCGTGCCGCATCGCACTGCTGAGCTACCGCGACGGCGAGAAGCGCTATATCCTCGCGCCCCTCGGGTTGCTGGTCGGCGAGCTGGTCGAGTCGGGTCCCAACGCGGACATCAAGATCGGCAACGCGCTGCCGATAAGGAACATCCCGGTGGGCACGGTGATCCACAACATCGAGCTGCGGCCCGGGCAGGGCGGCAAGCTCGTGCGCTCCGCCGGCGTCGCGGCGCAGCTCATGGCCAAGGAAGACGAGTACTCGCAGGTACGCATGCCCTCGGGCGAGGTGCGCAAGATCCACATCGAGTGCCGGGCGACGATCGGCCAGCTCGGCAATGTCGAGCACGAGAATCAGGTCATCGGCAAGGCCGGCCGCTCGCGCCATCTCGGCAAGCGCCCGAGCGTGCGCGGCATCGCGATGAATCCGGTGGATCATCCGCACGGCGGCGGCGAGGCGCGCTCCACGTCGGGGCGGCCACCGACCACGCCGTGGGGCGTAATGACGATGGGCAAGAAAACGCGCCGCAACAAGCGCACCACCAAGATGATCGTTCGCCGCCGAGGTTCGAAGTAGCATGGCTCGTTCTCTGAAGAAAGGTCCGTTCGTCGCGGACCACCTCGTCGCGAAGATCGAAAAGCTTAACGAAACGCGCGAGCGCCGCGTGATCAAGACGTGGAGCCGCGCTTCGACGGTGCTTCCGACGATGGTCGGCCACACGATCGGTGTGCACAACGGCAAGACGCACATCCCGGTGTACATCACGGAAAACATGGTCGGGCACAAGCTCGGCGAGTTCGCTCCGACGCGGCATTTCCGCGGTCACGGCGGCGAGAAGGCGACGGTGAAGACGTGACTGCGGGCAGTCAACAGGCGGTCGCGCACCTGCGCTTCGTTCGTACCGCGCCGCGCAAGCTGCGGCGCGTCGCCGACGCCATTCGCGGCAAGAGCGTCCGCGAGGCGCTGGTGCTGCTGAAGTTTGCACAGGTCTATGCCGCGGAGCCGATCGAGAAGCTCGTTCGCAGCGCGGTCGCCAACGCCGGCAACAACCACGACATGAACGCCGACGATTTATATATCTCGCGCATCACCGTCGACGGCGGCCCGGGCGGCCGTTTTACGAAGCGGCTGGATCCGCGAGCGCAAGGCCGTGCCGCATTCAAGCGCAAGCGGCTCTCGCACGTCACGGTGATCGTCAGCGAGAACCCGCCCGTCAAGCGACGCAGGAAGGCCGGCGCGTCCGTGCAGGCGATCGACAAAGTTCGCCGCGGGACGGCTGCGGCGGCAGCGACGTCGGCCAAACCGGCGCGCAAGAAGCAATCCGGGCGCAAGCGCGCGACCAAGGAAGCTAAGGAAGCGTAATGGGGCAGAAGATTCACCCGGTCGGCATGCGCCTGGGCATCACGCGCACGTGGGACAGCCGCTGGTTTGAGAAAAAGCACTACGTCGACTGGCTGCACGAAGACGTCGCGATTCGCAAGTCGTTCAATCGCTGGATGCGCTCGGCGTCGATCAGCAAGATCGAGATCGAGCGGCGCGCCAACCAGGCCCGTGTGATCGTCAACACCGCGAAGCCGGGCATCATCATTGGCAAGCGCGGCGTGGGCATAGACGACATTCGCAAGAACCTCGAGCAGCTCACCGGCAAGAGCGTCGCGGTCAACGTGATGGAGATCTCTCACCCTGAGCTCGACGCGCGTCTCGTGGCGCAGAACATCGTCGACCAGCTCGAGAAGCGCATTGCGTTCCGGCGCGCGATGAAACAGGCGATCATGCGGACGATGCGCGCGGGCGCCCGCGGCATCAAGGTGCAGGTCTCGGGCCGCCTCGGCGGCGCGGAGATCGCACGCACGGAGCACAACGCGGACGGCAAGGTGCCGCTGCATACGCTCCGCGCCGACATCGACTACGCTCAGGTCGAGGCGTTCACCACGTTCGGACGCATCGGCGTCAAGGTCTGGATCTATCGCGGCGAGGTGCTGCCGGATCAGCCGCGCACGGACGGCGCGCTGCGCGACCGCTCCGATCGGGGCCGCGAGCGCCGCGAGCGCGGAGGCCGCGGCCGCGGGCGCGATCAGCGGATGGCTCCGCCGCCGCGTCCGGCACCGGCTGCAGAGCCCGCGCCGGAGCCGGTGGTCGCGCAACCTACACCCGAGCCCGTCGCGGTGCAACCCGCGCCGGAACCCGTTGTCGTGCAACCCGCGCCCGAGCCGGTGGTGGTGCAGCCGGCACCTGAGCCCGTGCTGGAGACGAGCGAGGTGACGGAGTAAGATGCTGACTCCCAAGCGCGTCAAATGGCGCAAGACGCAGCGCGGCCGCATGTCGGGGGCCGCAACGCGCGGTAACTCGTTGAGCTTCGGCGACTACGGCCTGCAGGCGATGGAGCCGTGCTGGATGACCAATCGCCAGATCGAGGCAGCTCGCATCGCGATGACCCGTCACATCAAACGCGGCGGCAAGGTCTGGATCAAGGTGTTCCCCGACAAACCGGTGACGAAGAAGCCGGCCGAAGTGCGCATGGGGTCGGGCAAAGGCAATCCCGAGCTCTGGGTCGCCGTCGTCCGCCCGGGCCGCGTGCTCTTCGAGCTGTCCGGCGTGGCGCCGACCACTGCGCGCGAAGCGCTGCAGCGTGCCGCCTCTAAACTGCCGATCAGCACGAAGATCATCTCTCGCGAGGAGGCAGCGTGAAACACAAGGAGCTCGACGGGCTGCGCGACCTCACCGTGAAGGAGCTGCAGCAGAAGGCGCGCGATGCGAAGGCTGAGCTCTTCAACCTCCGCTTCGCGCTGCGTACCGGACATCTGACCGACTTTAGCAAGATTCGGGCGATGCGCCGTTCCTACGCGCAAATTCAGACGGTCATTTCCGAGAAGCGTCTCGCCGAGGGTGAGCATGGTGCAGCCTAGTCCTGAGCCTGTCCTGAGCGAAGTCGAAGGGTCAGCCCGCGGCACGCGGCGCGTGAAGCAGGGCCGCGTCGCCTCGAACAAGATGGACAAGACGATCGTGGTCGTGTCCGAGACGCGCGTGCCGCACGCTGCTTATGGCAAGATAGTGCGCAAGTCGGCGCGCTTCAAGGCGCACGACGAGCGCAACGAGGCCAACGTGGGAGACCTGGTGCGCATCGTGGAGTGCCGTCCGCTCTCGCGTGACAAGCGCTGGCGCCTAGTCGAGATCGTGGAACGGGCTCGATGATCCAGCAAGAGACGCGGCTGAAGGTGGCCGATAACAGCGGCGCGCGCGAGCTGCTCGTCATTCATGTGACTGGCGGCGGGCGCCACGTGTACGCGCATGTCGGCGACGTGGTCGTCGGCACGGTGAAAAGCGCGATCCCCGGCGCGGCGGTCAAGAAGGGCCAGGTCGTGAAGGCCGTCGTCGTGCGGACGAGCGCGCCGATCCGCCGCGGCGACGGTTCGGTCGTGCGCTGCGACGACAACGCGTGCGTGATCATCAAGGGCGAGAAGGACAACCTCGATCCGCGCGGGACGCGTGTCTTCGGCCCGGTCATGCGCGAGCTGCGCGAGCGCGGATTCCTCAAGATCGCTTCGCTCGCTCCGGAGGTGCTGTGAGATGATTATCAAGGGTGACACGGTGATGATCCGCCGCGGCAAGGAACGCGGCAAGCGCGGGACGGTCAAGGCGACTCACCCGGCGGCGGGCACCGCGACGGTCGAGGGCGTGAACGTCGTGAAGCGGCACGCCAAGCAGGGCGCCAAGTCGGGCAACATGGGCGGCGCCGTGCAGACCGGCGGCATCATCGAGAAAGAGGCCCCGTTGCCGATCTCTGCGCTGCAATACGTCTGCGAGAAGTGCAAGCTGCCGACGCGGCTGCGCCACGGGCGCACGGCCGACGGCGCCGTGCACCGGATCTGCGCGCGCTGCGGCGAGCCCGCGCGCGACTCGGCGAAGGGAGCATAAGGGGCTTGGAACGGCTCAGAGAGACGTACGAGAAGCAGATCCGCCCGCGGCTGCAGGAGCGCTTCGGCTACAAGAACGTTAACCAGATTCCGAGGCTCGAGAAGGTCGTGGTGAATATGAGCGTCGGCGAGGCGATCGTCAATCCGAAGGCCCTTGACGCGGCGGTCAGCGAGCTCGCGGCTATCACGGGCCAGCGTCCGATCGTCACGAAGGCGAAGAAGTCCATCGCGGCGTTTAAGCTGCGCGCGGGCATGAACATCGGCGCCAAGGTGACGCTGCGCGGCGACCGCATGTACGTGTTCGTCGACAAGCTGTTCAATGTCGTGCTGCCGCGTATCCGCGACTTCCGCGGCCTGCCCGCGAAGTCGTTCGACGGGCGGGGCAACTACAATTTGGGTCTGCGGGAACAGCTCGTGTTTCCGGAGATCAACTACGACAAGGTCGACAAGACTCGCGGCATGGACGTCACGATCGTGACGAGCGCCAAGACCGACGAGGAGGCCTCCGAATTCTTGACGGCGATGGGCCTGCCGCTGCAGAAGCCAGCGCCCTCGACCGCAGGGAAGCAGAGATAGATTTAATGGCAAAGACGAGTTTGATCATCAAGTCGCGTCGCGCGCCGAAGTTCCCAGTGCGGCGCCACAACCGGTGCAGGGTCTGCGGGCGTCCGCGCGGCTATCTGCGAAAGTTTGCGATGTGCCGCATCTGCTTTCGCGAGAACGCGCATGCCGGCGTCGTGCCGGGCGTAACGAAGGCGTCGTGGTGAGGGAGAGGAGCAGATGTCAGTAACCGATCCGATCGCCGATATGCTCACGCGCATTCGCAACGCGAACACCGCGAACCACAAGACGGTGGATATGCCGGCGTCGCGTACGAAACAGGCGATCGCGAAGATTCTCCAAGACGAGGGCTTCATCGAGAGCTTCGAGCGGCTCGCGGAGGGCCCGCAGGGGACGATCCGCATTCAGCTGCGTTACGGCCCCGAGAAGGAGAAGATCATCACGGGCCTGCGGCGCATCTCGCGCCCAGGACTCCGCGTCTACACGGGCAAGACCGAGATTCCTCGCGTGCTCGGCGGCCTCGGTTTGGTCATCATGTCGACGCCGCAGGGAATCATGTCGGGCAAGAGGGCGCACAAGCGCGGCATCGGAGGAGAGGTCCTTGCGTACGTTTGGTAAGGGAGTCCGACCGTGTCGCGCATAGGCAAGCTGCCGGTGACGGTGCCGTCGGGCGTCGACGTTAAGGTCGAGTCCGGCGAAGTGCTCGTCAAGGGGCCGAAGGGAGAGCTGCGCCAGCGTATCCTCACGGATGTGGTCGAGGTGCGCCTGGACGATGGCAAGGTGATCGTCGATCGCAAGGGCGACGCGAAGCAGCATCGCAGCGCGCACGGCCTCACGCGAACGCTGATCGCGAACATGGTCGAAGGCGTAAGCAAGGGGTTTCGCAAGAGCCTGGAGATCAGCGGCGTCGGCTATCGCGTCGCGAAGTCGGGTGAGCGGCTCAACTTGAGTCTGGGTTTCTCGCATCCCGTGGCGTTTACGGCGCCCAAGGGCGTAGCGCTCACCGTCGAGGGCCAGACCAAGATCCACGTCGAGGGGATCGACAAACAGGCCGTGGGCCAGGTGGCCGCGGAGATTCGGCGGCTGCGCAAACCGGAGCCGTACAAAGGCAAGGGCATACGATATGAGGGCGAGCGCATTCGCAAGAAGCTCGGCAAGGCCGGAAAGGCGGCCAAGAAGTAGTGGATAAGGCGCAAGCGCGGGTCGCGCGTCACGCTCGGCTGCGCAAGAAAGTCGCCGGAACGCAGGAACGGCCGCGCCTCTGCGTGCGCCGGTCGCTGCACCACATCTACGCGTTGCTGGTGGACGATGCGAAGGGACACACGCTCGCGGTGGCGTCGACGCGCGACAAGTCGCTCGCGGCCGATCTGGCGTCGCGCACGAACCTCGTCGCAGCTGCGGCCATCGGCTCGGCAATCGCTGCGAAGGCCAAGGCGGCGGGCATCTCGCAAGTCGTGTTCGATCGCGGCGGCTATAAGTATCACGGCCGCGTGCGTGCCCTCGCGGACGCCGCGCGCGAAGCGGGGTTGACGTTCTGATGCAGTACCGTGGCCGTGAACGCGATTCGAGCGGATTGGAAGAGACCGTGGTGCGCGTCAATCGCGTCGCCAAGGTCGTCAAGGGCGGCAAGCGCTTCAGCTTCAGCGCGCTCGTGGTCGTCGGCGACCGCAAGGGCAAGGTCGGCTTTGCGATCGGCAAGGCCGGCGAGGTGCCCGAGGCGATTCGCAAGGCCGTCGAGCAGGCTCGCAAGAGTCTGGTTACCGTCGCGATGGTCGAAAAGACGATTCCGCACGAGGTGCGTCACGAGGTCGGCGCCGCGACCGTGTTGCTCAAGCCCGCGGCTCCCGGCACCGGTGTGATCGCCGGCGGATCGATGCGCGCAGTGCTCGAGCTGGCCGGCATCCACGACATCCTCACGAAGTGCCTCGGAACGACCAATCCGATTAACGTCGTGATGGCGACGGTTTCGGCGCTGCGGTCGCTGCGCACGGCAGAACAGGTGGCGGCGATGCGAGGCAAAACGGTTAAGGAACTTTACACTGCTACGGGTGAGACGGCATAGACATGGCAGAGAAGCAGCTCCTCAAACTCGGTGACCTCAAACCCGCACCCGGAAGCCGGCCCAAGCGGCAGCGCATCGGCCGCGGCCACGGATCGGGCATGGTGAAGACCGGCGGCGAGGGCGGGAAGGGCCAAACCGTGCGCTCCGGCGGCGGCAAGGGACCCGCGTTCGAAGGCGGTCAAACCGCCTGGTCGCGGCGGCTTCCGCACGGGCGCGGCTACTCGCAGAAGGCCCGCGACACCGGACACTTCGGCACGCGGTTCGCCGTCGTGAACCTGCGTCAGCTCGCGCACTGGGATCCGGCCGTCGAGATCACGCCCGAGTCGCTCCGCGACTACGGGCTCGTGAAGGCGATCCTCGACGGCGTCAAAATTCTCGGCGCCGAGTCCGACGCCGCGCTCCCCGCGGGCCTGCGCCTGCGCGACGTGTTCTTCTCGAAGAAAGCCCGCGAAGCACTCTCGGCCGCCGGCGCCCAGCTCGAAGACCTGGCATCAAACTAATTTATGTTTGACAACCTGCGAGCCGCGGTGCTCGTCCCGGAAATCCGTCAGCGCATTCTGTTCGTGTTCTTCGCGTTCGCGTGGTTCGTGTTCATGATCCACGTGCAGCTTCCGAACGTGAACCAGGAGGCGTGGCAGCGCGTGCTGCAAAGCGGCGCGTTCTACAACCTGCTGGGCTTCCTGTCGGGCGGCGCACTACAGAAGCTGTCCATCATCGCGATGGGCATCACGCCGTACATCAACGCGTCGATCATCATGCAGCTGATGACGGTGGTCTTGCCGCAGCTCGAAGAGATGGCTAAGAAAGGCGGCGAGGAAGGGCGCAAGAAGATCAGCCAGTACACGCGCTGGCTGACGATCGTGTTGGCGACGATCCAGGCGACGTTCATGGGGATTTCGATGGAGCGCTCGGGCGTGTTCTACGATACGTCGACCTGGTATCTGCTCTACGCGATCATCGCGATGGTCGGCGGCACGCTCTTCTTGATGTGGCTCGGCGAGCAGATCAGCGACAAGGGGATCGGCAACGGCGTCTCGCTGATCATCTTCATCGGCATCGTGCTGCGCTACCCGCAGTACGTCTCCCAGACCTACGCCTCGGCCAGCCAGGGCGCGGAATCGCTGCTCAACCTAGTGCTGTACATCCTGATCGCAATCGTGATCATCGTCTCGATCGTGTTCCTCTACCAGGGCCAGCGCCGCGTCCCCGTGCAGCAGGCGCGCCGCGTCGTCGGCCGCAAGATGTTTGCCGGGCGCTCCACGTACATTCCGCTGCGCCTGAACAACGCGGGGGTGATCTCGATCATCTTCGCGATCTCGATCCTGCTCTTGCCCCAGCAGGCGCTCTCGTGGTTCGGCCGCGGCCAGGCGATTACCGGTACTGGAATCTGGGCGGCGATCCAGCACGGGATGCAGAATTTTTCCGCCTGGCTCAACGTCTGGTTCACTCCCAACGGCGTGCTCTACAACATCGTCTACTTCTTGCTGGTCGTAGTCTTCACGTTTTTCTACAGCTCCGTCGTGCTCAACACGCGCGACGTGGCCGATAACCTGAAGAAGACGGGAGCCTTCGTGCCCGGAATTCGCCCGGGACAGCCGACGGTCGACTACCTCAACAAGATCCTCATCCGCATCACCACCGCCGCCGCGATCTATCTCGGGTTGCTCGCCGTGCTGCCCGGAGCGGTCCAGCGCGGGCTGTCGGTCACGACCTTCTATCTCGGCTCGACTTCGCTGCTGATCGTCGTCGGCGTAGCACTGGACACGATCACGCAGATCGAGGCGCGACTCGCGATGCGCGACTACCGCGGCTTCATCAAACGGTAAGGGCCGCGCGCAACACCATGCGGTTGGTCTTCCTCGGACCGCCCGGCGCCGGAAAAGGGACCCAGGCGCGCCTGCTCGAGCAACGCTTCGGACTGCGCCAGATCTCCACAGGCGACATCCTGCGCGCGAATCTTGCGCGTAATACGAAGCTCGGGAAGCAGGCCGAGGGCTACATGCGGCGCGGCGAACTCGTTCCCGACGATCTCGTGATCCACATGATCGAGAGTGAGCTCGAGCACACCGGAAGCGGCTTCGTGATGGACGGCTTTCCGCGCACCGTCGCGCAGGCGGAGGCGCTCGACGCGATGCTCGTACGGCGGCGTCAGCCGCTCAACGCTGCCGTGCTCTTCTCGGGAGACCGCGCCGCTCTTATCCAGCGGCTGGCTTCGCGCTGGACGAACCCGCGCAACGGGCGCACGTATAACGCGATCACCAAGCCGCCCAAGGTCGCCGGCATCGACGACGAGGACGGCGGCGAGCTGATTCAGCGCGAAGACGATCGCGCCGACACGGTCGCGAAGCGGCTCGAGGTGTACGACGCTCAGACGCGGCCGCTCGCCGAGTACTACCGCAAGAACGGCAAGCTGCTGGAGGTCGACGCGCTCGCGAGCGTGGACGCCGTGGCCGACCGGATCGCCGGCGCGATCGGCGCCGAGCACGCGGGCGCTTAGGGCGGGCGCATGATCACGCTGAAATCCTCGCGCGAGATCGAGCTGATGCGGCGCAGCGGGAAGATCACCTCGACCGTGCTGACCGCGCTGATGAAGGCGGTGCGTCCCGGCATCTCGACCAGCGAGCTGGACGGCATGGCCGAGGAGCAAATTCGCCGGGCGGGCGGCGAGCCGACCTTCAAGGGCTATAACGGCTTTCCGGCGTCGATCTGTGCATCGGTCAACGACGAGGTCGTGCACGGAATTCCGGGGTCGCGCGTCTTGCGAGAGGGCGACTTGCTGTCGATCGACATCGGGACTACGCTCGAGGGCTACGTAAGCGACAGCGCCGTCACCGTCGCGGTGGGCACGATCTCCCCGCAGGCGCAGCGCCTCCTCGACGTCACCCAGGAATGCCTGACCATCGGCATCGCGCAGATGGAGTGCGGCAAACGGCTCGGCGACATCGGCGCCGCCATCCAGGCCCACGCCGAGAGCCACGGCTATGGCGTGGTGCGCGAGCTGGTCGGCCACGGCGTGGGCCGCTCGATGCACGAGGAGCCGCAGGTGCCCAACTACGGCGAGTACGGCACGGGGATGGAGCTCCGCGCGGGTTTGGTGCTGGCCATCGAGCCGATGATCACGCAGGGGGGCCCGCGGATTCGCATCCTCAACGACGGCTGGACAGTCGTGACGGCAGATGGTAAACTCGCAGCGCATTTCGAGCACACGATCGCGGTGACCAAGGACGGGCCCAAGATCCTTACCCTGCGCGACTATGCGGAACGCCCGGAGATCGAACGCTACCGTCCCGCGCGGGCGGCGATTGCCTAAATGGCCCGCCGGCGAGGCGGACGCCCGGCGCGGGCCAAAAAGGCGTCCGCCGAGAAAGCCGCCAAGACCGCGACGCCCAAGGAAGAGGCGATCGAGGTCGAGGGGACGATCGTCGAACCCCTGCCTAACGCGATGTTCCGCGTCGAGCTAACGAACGGGCATCGCGTCCTGGCGCACGTTTCCGGAAAGATCCGGATGAATTTCATCCGAATTCTGCCTGGTGATCGCGTCCTCGTAGAGCTCTCGCCGTACGACCTAACCCACGGCCGAATAACCTATCGCTATAAGTAGAAGAATATGAAAGTCAGACCGTCAGTAAAGAAAATTTGTGAAAAGTGTAAGATCATTCGCCGGCACGGCCGGGTGCGGGTGATCTGTGAGGTCAATCCAAAACATAAGCAGGTTCAGGGTTAAGAAGGAACATTTTTGATGGCTCGTATTGCTGGTATCGATCTGCCGCGTGAGAAGCGCGTGGAAGTCGCGCTGACGTACATCTACGGAATCGGCGCGACGTCTGCGCGCAAGTTGCTGCAGCACGCCGGAGTCGACCCGAACGTGCGCGTGAAAGCGATGACCGAAGAGGACGAGAAGAAGCTGCGCGACGCGATCGATTCGCTGCAGTTGCGCGTCGAGGGCGACCTCCGGCGCGAGGTGCAGGGCAACATCAAGCGCCTCATGGACATCGGATGCTATCGTGGGCTGCGCCACCGGCGCGGCCTGCCCGTGCGCGGCCAGCGCACCAAGACCAACGCGCGCACGCGCAAGGGACCCAAGCGTACTGTAGCCGGCAAGAAAAAGACGGTCGCCAAGAAATAGCCGCCGCGTGAAAGCGGTGATCACCGCCGGCGGCCGGATCGACGGTCCCTTCGCGGAGGCGGCGGGCACGCGCGTGAAGGCGCTGGCGCCCGTGCGCGGGCAGACGATGCTGTCGCGCATGATTGCGGCGTTACGTGCGACGGGCGCCGCCCGCATCGCAGTGGTCGGGGGCGACGAGGTGCGCGCGGCGTGCGGCGCGCAGATCGACCGGTTCGTCGACGAAAGCGTTTCCGGAAGCGAGAACCTGCTGCGCGCGCTGCGCGCCTGGCCCGACGACGGCGAAACGTTGCTCTACGCGACCAGCGATCTGCCCTACGTGACGCCCGGGGCGATCGAAACTTTCGCCGCCCGCGTCCCTTCCGGAGCGCTGGCCATCGCGCTCGCGGAGTTCCCCGATTTTCAGCTGCGTTTTCCGGATGCGCCGCCATCCTACGGCATCACGCTGGCCGGCGAGCGCGTCGTGAACGGCGGCGTGTTCCTACTTCCCGCGGGAAGCACGCAACGCGTCGCGGCGATCGCGGCGCGCTTCTTCGACGCGCGCAAGCGGCCGTGGCAGATGGCGGGCCTCGTGAGCCCGGTCGTGTTGATCCGTTTCCTACTGCGCCGCCTGAGCGTGGCGGATCTCGAGGCGCTGGCGGTCCGCGTCTTGCAGATGCCGGCGCGCGCGGTTCGGGGCTGCGCGGCCGAGCTCGCCTACGACGTGGACACCTTCGCTGAGTATGGCTATGCGTGCGCGCACGGCTAACCCGCTCGCGCTCGCGCTCTTCTGGCTTGGCGTGCAGGCCGTGTGGGGCGCGCTGCTGGGGATCTCCCTGCAGGCTCGCTCGAAAGAGCTCGTCCCCGCCGACGCGCTCATCGCATACAGCCGGCTCGCGACGACCGGCGCGCTCGTGGCCGCGATCACGCAGGTCGCGATCGGGTTCTGGTCGGACGCGCGCCGCCGCCGGCAGAGCCGACGCATTGAGTTCTACGTCGTCGGGGCGCTCGGCGGGGCCGCCGCGCTCGCGTTATTCTACGACGCCCGCACGTTCGCGGCGCTGACGCTCGCGTTCATCCTTCTGCAGGCCGCCCTCAACGTCGCGATCGGGCCGTACCAGGCGATCATTCCCGACTTCGTCGAGCGCGTGCGCATCGGCGGGGCGTCATCCTGGATGGCGGCGTTGCAGGGAATCGGTAACGCGGTAGGCGCGCTGCTGGCAGCCCTTTTAACGAACGCGCGCGTGCTCAGCGCGTCGCTGGGCGGCCTCCTGCTGGCGACTTGCGCCGTCACGGTGTCACACGCGGCGCGCCTGCCGCTGCTCGATGCCCCTGGCGAGGCGCGACCCCCGTTTCGCGTCACGCGGCCGTTCGTGGACCTCTTCATCTCGCGCGCGCTCGTGTACGTCGGCTTCTACACGCTCCTTGGCTATCTGCTGTTCTATGTTACGGACGTTCTCGGCGTCGCGGGGTTGAGAGACGCGAGCCGGGAGACCGGGATCCTGATCGTAGCCTTTACGGTCCTCGGAGCGGTCGGTGCACGACTGGCGGCGCGCCCGACCGATCGCGTCGACAAACGGCTCGTCGCGACGCTGGGCGCAGCCGGCTTCATCGCCGGATTAGCGGTCTTCATCGCCTCCCACGCGACTGCAGGCGTGGCCGCGGCCACGCTGCTGGCTGGCCTGGGGTGGGGCGTCTTTCTGGTGGCCGATTGGGCCATCGCGTGCCGGGTTCTCCCGCCCGGCGCCATGGCAGCGGCCATGGGAATCTGGAACCTCGCCGTCGTCCTGCCGCAGATCGTGGCGCCCGGGTTCACCGGGCTCGTCCTGCAGCTGCTGCATCTGACGCTCGGCCCCGACGCCCCCCGAGTGGCGTTCGGCCTGGCGCTTGGTGAGACTTTGGTAGGAATCGCCTGGCTGTGGCGTTTATCTCGTTGCGCGATAGGGGAATAACGGGTATCGTGTCTTTGTGCGAGCAGGAACGTTTCAGGCGTCCGCTCGTATTGCAAGGCTGGCGAGGAGCGAACTCGCCGCCAGTTTAGAGTTGTTCCATAAGGAGGCATTCTCGTGAAACGACTGAGCACCGGAGTACTCGCCGCGCTGATTGTAGCGCTGTGCGGGTTGAACGCGGTCGCAGCTCCGTCGGCAACGCAAGGAAACAATGGAAACGGCGTTGCGCAGACAGGCTCGCCGCCGCCGGCAGACTTCGGAAGTCCGCCGTCCGGCCAGATTCCTATTCTTTATAACGATCACCACGTCTACACAAAACCCGACATCCTCAAACAGGGTCGTGTCTTGGCGGCACTCGTCAAGGGCGGCACGCTGTTGATTCCGCTGCGCTCGATGTTCGAACAGATGGGCGCGACGGTTTCGTGGGATGCGGGCAGCAAGACCGCGACGGTGTCGAAGCCTGGCGCCGAGGTCAAAGTTACCGTTGGTAAACCGGAAGTGGTAATCAACGGCGAGTCGCGTCCGCTGGACGTGCCGCCGATGGTTTATCAAGGCGTCGTTCTCGTTCCCGTCCGTGTGATCTCGGAGGGCATGGGCGCGTACGTTCAGTGGGTTCCGGACCGGCATTTGGTCGTCGTACGGTACATCCCGGCGACGCCGCCGCCGAGCCCGGCACCACCGCCGCCCCCCGCTCCGCCGCCGCCACCGCCGCCACCTCCGACTCCGCACCCGCTTCGGGGCGAAGCGTTCGTAGCCGGCGACTACATCTTCTCGCCACAGGTCTACAACGAATTCAATGCGGGAAGCCACGCCAACGGCGGCAACGGCGGATACGCCGTGCGCGGCGGAGGCGAGTTCAGCCTCGGGAGCATCCCGTTCATGCTCGAGGGCTCCTACGAGCGCTGGCCGTATCCGCATAACTGCACGACGATAAACAGCGTGCCGCAGCCAAACTGCTACGTGACGGTCGTCGGTGGAAACGGCAGCTCGCCAGTAACGACGACCAGCAACCTGTACGATCAGGACGTTGACGCGCGGTTCGCCGTGCGGGTCCTGCAGCCGCGCGTCTACATCGGCGTCGGCTACATGTGGGTCTCGAACGGCTACGGCTACCCGAACATGAACGCGGTGGGTTTCGGCGGCGAGAAGCTGCCGGATCTCAACCAGGCGCTGTCGTTCTTCGGCAGCGTGTGGTACTACCCGAACGTCAAGGGCAACGGAAGTTTCGCCCACAACACGCCGGGCGGCGGAACGATCACGGTGAACCTACCGCTCGCGTATAACATCCTGAAGTACCAAGTCGGCGTCGACTACGTGATCGGCAACAGCCCGGTCTTCATCGAGGCCGGCTGGATGGGCGACAACTGGTCGAACAAGCAAAACGCCCCGATCAACCGCACCTACAACGGCCCGTTCGCGGGCCTGGGATTGCGGGTTCTCTACCCGTAGGCTCTGCGGGCAGGGAGGCTAGCTAGCTGGGGCTCAGCCGTCAGGCTGAGCCCCTTGTCTTTGCTTCGCCTCCTAAGGTAAGATACTCACTTGGCGCCCGTGGGCGCCTTATTGCCCTGTGCCCAGTATCTGGAGAGATCTTTTTGGCTGCCAAAAAGCAAACCAAGTCGCGCCGCAAGCGTGAGGTAAAGAACGTCCAAGCCGGCGTCGCACACGTTCACGCTTCCTTCAACAACACCATCGTTACGATCAGCGACCCCCACGGCGGCGTCATCTCGTGGGCGTCGGCCGGCAACCTCGGCTTCAAGGGATCGAAGAAGTCCACGCCGTTCGCCGCGCAGATGGCCGCCGAGGCTGCGGCGCGCAAGGCGATGGAGCACGGGATGAAGTCCACCGAGGTCCTCGTCAAGGGCCCGGGGGCAGGCCGCGAGGCGGCGATCCGGTCGCTCCAAGCGGCCGGCCTCGAGATCACGATGATCAAGGACGTGACGCCGATTCCGCATAATGGCTGCCGCCCGCCGAAACGGCGCCGGGTCTAAGCATGTCGCGTTACACCGGTCCGGTTTGCCGTCTCTGCCGCCGCGAGACCGCTGCGAGCAAGACGGGCGAGAAAATCAAGCTGTTCCTCAAGGGCGACCGCTGCCTGTCACGCAACTGCGCGGTCGAGCGGCGCGGGACCGCGCCTGGGCAGAAGACGACGGGCAAGTCGCGCACCAAGGTCTCGGAGTACGGCCGGCAGTTGCGTGAGAAGCAGAAGATGCGCCGCTACTACGGCGTGCACGAGACGCAGTTCAAGAACTACTTCCGCGAAGCTGCGCGCGTGCCAGGCCAGACCGGACGCACGTTTCTGCAGCTCCTCGAACGCCGGCTAGACAACGTGATCTACCGCCTGAATCTTGCGTCCAGCCGCGCGCAGGCGCGTCAGCTCGTGACGCATCGTCACTTCCGGGTGAACGGCCGAATCGTGAACATTCCGTCGTACGTCGTGCGGCCCGGCGACGTGATCTCGATCGCGCCCGCCAGCCTCAAGTCGACGATCTTCGCGGCGAACCTCGAGGTCGCGCAGAGCCGCCGGCCGCCGGAGTGGCTCGAATGGAACGATCAGGACAAGACCGCCAAGGTGCTGCAACCGCCGCCGCGCGAGCAGATCGACACCCCGGTCGACGAGCAACTGATCGTCGAGTACTACTCTCGTTAAAAGTATAACCACACTCCGCTGCTAGGCGTACGATCGTTCGTCGCGTGGGCGACGGGCGGATAACGTAAGCAGCAATAAAGGACAACGACAACACGTGACCATGTTAGAAGCGCCGGTCGGCGCAAGCATCGAAGTGCGCGAACGGCGCGACAACTATGCGAAGTTCGTGATCGAGCCGCTCGAGCGCGGCTTCGGTATCACGCTTGGCAACGCGCTGCGGCGTGTGCTGCTCAGCTCGATTCCGGGCGCCGCCGTGACCTACATGAAGATCGACGGCGTGCTCCACGAGTTCTCGACGATCCCGGGGATGGTCGAGGACACGATCGCGCTGATGCTCAACCTCAAGGGCCTACCGGTCAAGCTGAACAGCGACGAGCCCAAGGTGCTGACGCTTTCCGTCAGCGGCGCGCGCGACGTGACCGCGGCAGACATCGTTCCCGACGCGGACGTCGAGATTCTGGATCCGAGCTATCGGCTGTGCACGCTGTCGTCCAAGGACGCCAAGCTGACGATGGAGATCGGAGTCGAGAAGGGGCGCGGCTACGTGATGGCCGACCGGCAGCGCAACGTCGAGCACATGATCGGCCTGATACCGCTCGATTCGATCTTCTCGCCGATCCGCAAGGTGAACTTCACTGTCGATGACACGCGCGTCGGCCAGAGCGTCGACTACGATCGCCTGACCGTCGAGGTGGAAACGAACGGTTCCGTCACGCCCGACGAGGCGCTCTCGCTGGCGGCATCGCTCATGCAGGAGGAGCTCGACCTATTCGTGTCCTTCACGAATCGCGCCGAGCCGCTGCCGGAGACGCCGCCGAACGAGTGGGACATTCCGGTTGAGACGCTCAACCTATCGGTCCGGTCGTTCAACTGCCTCAAGCGCGCGGGCATCTCGAAGGTCTCGGAGCTGCTCGATCTCACCGAGGACGAGATCATGAAGATGCGAAACTTCGGCAAGAAATCGCTGGACGAGATCAAGCAGGTTCTAGCTGAGAGGGGGCTGACGCTGCGCCTGGCGTAGCGACGATACGAATGCCGCATTCAATCGCATACAAACGGCTCTCGCGTACCGATGGCCACCGCAAGGCGCTGCTGCGCAACCTGGCCACGTCGCTCTTCAAGCACGACAAGATCGAGACGACCTCGACCAAGGCAAAAGAGATCAGCCGTGTCGCCGAAAAATGCATCACCGCCGCAATGGAAGGCGACCTGGCTGCGCGGCGCCACCTGGCCGAGTTCATCACCGAGCCCGCCGTGCTCAAGAAGCTCGTCGAGCAGATCGCGCCGGCGCTCAAGGGGCGAACCGGCGGCTACACCCGCATCACCAAGACGCGCGTGCGACAAGGCGACGCCGCAGAACTCTCGCTCATCGAACTCCTAACGTAACTCACCTCCCGAAGCGCATGACCTACGAAGCGGAGTCACGCGCCCTCGACGAGGAGATCCTCTCGGTGATCGGCGGGTGGCGCCGTTGCGGCGAGACGCTCGACGATGCCGCGTTCGACGACCTCGCCTTGCGGTTGTTCGCGTACCAACTGCGCTACAACGCGCCCTACGCGCGCTACTGCGCGCGCCTCGGCGTCACGCCGGCGTCGCTGCCGCATTCGTGGGAGGCAATTCCCGCGGTCCCGGCGCCCGCGTTCAAAGAGGCGGCTCTTACGACGTTCGAACCCGCGAAGGCGGCCCTGGCGTTCGAGACGAGCGGCACGACCGGCCCGGCGAGCGGGCGCCACTACATGGAGACCCAGGCGCTCTACGACGCGGCGTCGCTGGCCGCGTTCGACCGCCTCGTTCTCTCCGGCGGCGCGCGCCTGCGTTACTTCAATCTCGTGCCGAACCCGCAGGAGCGGCGAACGTCATCGCTGGGGTACATGATGCGGCGGATCGGCGAGCAGCGCGGCGACGGCCGGATGGGCTGGTATCTACGCGGCAACGACCTGCTCTACGACGACTTCGCGCGCGACCTGCGCGACGCGATCGCGGAGGGCCAGGCCGTGTTCGTCGCCGCCACCGCATTCGCGCTCGTGCACGTGCTCGATGCGATCGAAAATGCGGACGTGCGCTTCGCGCTGCCGCGCGGCTCGCGAATCATGGAGACGGGCGGCTTCAAGGGACGCTCTCGCGTCGTGGACCGCGTGGAGCTGTACGAACGCACGTCTTCCCGCTTCGGCGTTGCGCCTTCGGCGATCGTTTCGGAATACGGTATGACCGAGCTCACGTCGCAGTATTACGACGACCCAGCGACGCGCCACAAGATCGGTCCGCCGTGGCTGCGCGCGCGCGTGGTCGGGCCGGACCGGCGCACGGTGGCCCCGGGCGAAGCCGGCGCGCTGCTGCACGTGGACTTGGCGAACCGCTCGTCCTGCATCGCGATACAGACCGAGGACCTCGGCATCCAACGCGACGCCGGCTTCGAGTTGTTCGGGCGCGAGCAAAGTGCATCGCCGCGCGGCTGTTCGCTCGACGCCGAACAGCTTCAGAGTTCCTTCATCCTCTAGCGATAGGCTGCACGGTAAGTTACCGTGTGGCAAGGCAAAGCGGTCTTCATGGCGTCGATTCTCGCGTGCGCGGCATGCGCGGCGCGCTCGAGCGTACCGGTGCTTCCGAGCGATCCGCAGGCCGGAATATCCAAGATCTCCCACGTGGTCTGGATCATGCAGGAGAACCGCAGCTTCGATAACCTCTTCCAGGGGTATCCCGGCGCGGATACGAGCTCTTCTGGGGAAGACTCGCACGGGGACGCCATCCGGCTCGCGCCGATCTCCTTCACCGCCGGCTACGACATCGAGCACTCATCCCCGTCGTTCTTCAAGGCTTGCCGCGGTGCGGGAGAGCTTCCCGGCACGCGCTGTCGCATGGACGGTTTCAATCACGAGGTCTTGCACTGCTACCAGCCGTGCCCGCCGCACGCGCAGTATGGCTATGTGCCGCACACGCAGACGAAGCTCTATTTCGCGATGGCGCACGAATACGTTTTGGCGGATCGAATGTTCGCTTCGAATCTCGACCTGAGCTACGTGTCGCATCAGTACATGATCGCTGGGCAGGCGAACCGGGCAGTCGACTACCCGAGCGGCCCATGGGGATGCAGCGTCCCGGGCGACCGAATCGCGACGCTGACCGATCGCCGCACGTACGGTCCGACGATTCCCGTTTGTCAGGACTATCGGACCCTCGGCGACGAGCTCGACGCGGCCGGACGTAGCTGGCGGCTCTATGCCGTCTCGCGCTCCTCGCAGTGGATAGCGTACCGTTCGATACGGCACATCCGCTTCGGCCCCGATTGGGACGAGAACGTCGTGACCTCGTCGGAGCAGGTAATCGTCGACGTCGCCCGTGGACGGCTCGCCGACGTGACGTGGGTGACCCCGTCGTGCAGGCACTCCGATCATGCCGCGTGCGGCAGCGCGACCGGCCCGGGGTGGGTCGCCGACGTCGTCGACGCGATCGGCGAGAGCAAGTTCTGGAACTCGACCGCGATCTTCATCATGTGGGACGAGTGGGGCGGATGGTACGACCACGTGAAGCCCCCGTACGAGGACTTCGACGGACTCGGATTCCGCGTGCCGCTGCTGATCGTCTCGCCGTACGCCAAACGAGGCTACGTATCGCACGTGCAATACGAGCACGGCAGCATCCTCCGCTTCATCGAGGACCGCCTCGGCCTGCAACGGCTCGGCGCTAGCGACGCGCGCGCGAACTCGCCCGCCGCGGATTGCTTCGATTTCAGCCAGCCACCTCGCAAATTTCTTCCCTTCGAAAGGCCGTTGTCGGTCGAGGACGCGTTACGCGCCGAGCGCACCGAGGGTACGCAAGAACCCGACGCCGAGTAGGCAAGCTTCAGAAACTCTTCACACCCGTGTTGTAGTCTGCCCGCATCGTAACCGAAGCTTCAGAACTAGGAGAGCAAACTATGACCTTTCACTGGCGCACCACGGCCGGCTTTGCGATGGCCGGGCTGCTTGCGGCCTGCGCGCAATCCGGGACGTCTTCGTTGACGCCGAGCACGGCGCAGAACCAAGCCCCCGCAGTCGCCCAAGCCGCGCCTGGGCTGCGGGAGGACGCGCCCGCGGGACGTAACCGGGGCCGCGTGCTGTATATCGCGGACATCGACGGGCAGCCGGGTCTCGGACAGATCCACGTCTACACGGCGAGCATGAAGAACCCGCAGCAGATTCGCATGATCACCAACGGTGCCGGCAGACCGTTCGGGCTGTGGGTCGACTCGAACAACGTGCTCTACGTCGCGAACCAGTCCAACTTGCTGCCGGCGAGCGTGACCGAAATCAAGCCGGGCGCGTCGTCGCCATTCTTCACTATCTCGGATTTCAAAGGGAATCCCGGGAGCGTCGCGGTCGATAAGGCCGGCAACGTTTACGTCAACGAGAACGTGCAGGACGAGGGCTGGGTGCAAGTGTTCGCGCCGGGCAAGGGCACGCCGGAGCGATCGATCGACACGGGCGTCGGTGGCTACGCGTTCAATCCGGGCAGCATGGCATTCGATCCGCAAGGCGATCTCGTCGTCGCCGAGCAGGCTAAGCTCGCGCTCCATATGGTCAAGATCGCGCCGGGCTCCAGCATCGCCACGCCGATGAACCTCAACCTCACCAACATCATGGGACCGGGCATGGGCATCGACAAGGCCGGGAACATCTACGCCGCGAGCAGCGGCAGCGCGTCGATCTCGGTCTTCGCGCCGGGGCAGACCGAGCCGTCGCGCACGATCTCCAACGTCGCTGCGTACGGCTTGACGTGGGTCACCGCGGACGGCGCCCTCTATCAGGCGAGCGGCGAAGGTGACGTGTCGGAAGTCGCGCCGGGCTCGAGCGGCCCGACCGTGACGTTCAGCTGCCAGTGTTCCGCGCAGGGCGTGGCGGTGAGCAGGTAGTCCACCCCGACAGGCGCAGTCGAAGGACGCGATGCGCGAAGGCACTACGGAGGCTCGTGGTGCCTTCGCCATTTCATCGTGAGCCCCTCGGCTACGCTCGGGACGGGCTCCGTCGAAGGGCGCTAAACGACCCGAATAATCCCCATCATGCCGCGGTCCTCGTGAAACAGCATGTGGCAATGGAACACGAACGTCCCGGGCGGTACGCGACGGAAGTCGAGGATAATCTTCGTCACGCGCGGCTTCACCAGCGGATAGTTGGGGTCGCGGCGGTTCGGTAGCAGTGAGCCGATCGGGACGAAGACCGTGTCGGCCATCAGCGGGATTCCCGGCACGCTGCGGCTCTGGGCGAACGCCATCTGGTGAATGTGGAATGCGTGCGATTCCATCGTCGTGTTGACCAGATACCACTCTTCCACCGATCCGCGTTTGACGACGATGTCGGGGTTCGACGGTACGACCGCGCCGCTCGCGTATTGCGGCCAGAACGGGTGCTCGTGGAAGTCCGGATTCGTGATCTCGGTGATGTAGTATGCCTGGTGCGCCGGGATCTTCCCGTTCTTAGGAAGCGAGTATTCGGTAAAGGAGAATGCCCGACGCCGAACGAGCGTCGGGTGCGCGTGCACGTAGGCGACGAGCCGGCCCGCCGGCGTGTCGGCGATCACCGCGGGACTCGAACGCAAGGTTACTCTCGGCGTCTCGGTGACCGTTCCAGCCGCGATCTTCAAGAGGTCGTGATGCATCTCGAAGAACGCGTCTTTGCCTTCACAAAAGTGCTCGGAGGACAGCGTCAGCTTCTCGCCGGGATCGGCCGTAAAGAGAATGTCCGCACGCGACATCGACGTGAGCATGAGCTCGTTGGTCGCCACGTATTTCGATAGCGGCTGCTCCGGATCGCTCGAGATCGGCACGCCGTCGAGCCCGACGAGCCTGATCGGCACGACCCGCCCGGACGCGTCGCGCATCTGCAGCCTGGTCCCGGTGTCGGATGTGCCGTTGACGATTCGTAGGATCTGCGGCTCTCCCGCCGGCACGTCGAGTGAGGCCGGGGTGTACGCGCCGTTCAACGTTACGAGCACCTCGGAGCCGATGCCGTTACAGCCGATCGGGTCGGACGCCACCCCACCGGCCGTCATGGGATACGTCACCGGCCACGGCGGCGGATGGAAAGGGTCGAACGGAACCGGTGAGCCCACCGGCCGCGACGCCTCGTACGCGGCGCCGGCGGGCACGAAGGCGCTGCCGTCGGGCGCGAACGGATTGTCGGCGACGAATGGTATCCGATAACGCACGACGATCACGTGCTCGGCGGAGCGTGGCAGCTGCGGCGTGCCGGGCTCGACGATCCACACACCGTCGAGACCCTCCGCTACCTCGTCGTCCGACGAGCCGTGCGCGTGCGGGTGATACAGGTACGTCCCGGGTGGCTGCGTAGCCGGAATCGTGACGTGATACTCGCACGCGTGCAGCGGGTTGCTCAGCGTCGAGAGGAAGATGTTCTCCTGAAGCTCGGGCCCCTCGTAGCCGTGAAGGTGCAGGTTCGTGTCACCCGGCGGTACCGCCATGTAACGATCATCTATCTTGTGATTTAAGTAGCCGACATAGTGGTTCGTCGCCGGCGCGGGCATCGCCATCGGCATGCACTCGGGAATCGCGGTCGACGCCACGTGATCCGCCTTGCTTGCGCCGGCGATGTCGTTCACGATGCGGATCGCGAAATGCTCGCCTCGATGCACGCGAATCGTCGGAGCGACCGTCTGCGCCGCGCCGTTCCAGGCGTACGTATAGCAGTAGCGCTGCGCGATGCCGCGGCCGTCCGTGTGGACCGTTAGGATCAGCTCGTGCTCGCCGCTCGCGTTGCGCGGGAGCTTTGCGACGTCGATGTCGGGGGGCTCGACGAGCTCACGCGGGGCGGTGGTTGGGCCGCAAAACGTCGGCGCGGGCCGGGCCCCCGCCGCCACGCTGGGCGACAGCGCGCCTAGGCCGATCCAGGCCAATAACGCGATGAGGCCTGGCCAAATAAAAAGCCGGCTGTCCATGTAGGCGAGCCTTCGCCGGGATGCCAGCTTTCTCCTAAGGGCGCCGCGACGTGATGATCCCGCTGTTGAGGCCGCTCATGGAGAGGCCGCCGCAGAAACGGGCGTGCTCGACCTTGAGGCAGCGGTCGACTACGACGCTCATGGCGGCCTCGTCCGCCAGCGCGATCGCCTCCGGGTTGACGACGCCGTACTGAAACCAGACGGCGGGTATGCCGAGGGCGATGGCCTCGCGCACGACCCCGAGCGCCTCGGCCGGCTTGCGGAACACGTCGACCAGGTCGGGCGCGCCGCGCTCGCGCGCGTATGCCTCAAGCGACGGAAATGCGCGGACGCCGTCGATCTCCTGGATCGTCGGATTGATCGGCGTCACGTCGTAGTCCGAGCGCGTGCGCAGGTAGGAGAAGACGGTGTAGCTGGGGCGCAGCGGATTGGCCGACGCGCCCACCATCGCAACGGTGTGGATGCGGCGCAACAGGTCGCGCCTCTGCGACGGCGTCGTCAAGATCACGAAGCGGGCGCTTGCGCCGCGACCGGCGCGGCGGAGCGCAGCGCCTGATCGAGATCCCAGATCAGATCCTCGACGTCTTCCAAGCCGACCGACAGCCGCACCGCCTCGGGCTCGACGCCGGCGTTGCGCAGCTCGTCGTCGGAGAGTTGCGAATGCGTGGTCGAAGCGGGATGGATCACCAGGCTCTTCGAGTCGCCCACGTTGGCGAGATGGCTCCACAGGACCAACGCGTCGATGAGGCGCCGCCCGGCCTCGCGCCCCCCGCGCACACCGAACGTGAAGATCGATCCGAGCTGCGGCTCGCGGACCCACGCGACTTCCGGACGCGATTGCAAGAACACCGCCACGGCACGCGCGTTCGCGACGTGGCGCTCCATTCGGACGGCGAGCGTCTCCAGGCCGAGCAGCGCGAGCCATGCGTCCATGGGCGACATCTGCGCTCCGACGTCGCGTAACACTTCGGCGCGCGCGCGCACCAAGAACGCGTACTCGCCGAACGTCTCGGTGAAGACCTTCTGGTGATAGCCCGGGCTCGGGGTCGAGAGCAGCGGAAAGCGTCCGTTGTCCCACGGGAACTTGCCCGATTCGACCAAGACGCCGCCGATCGCTGTCCCGTGGCCGTTGATGAACTTCGTGGCGGAGTGCACGACGATGTCGGCACCGTGCTCGATCGGCCGGCAAAAGTACGGCGTTGCGAACGTGTTGTCGACCACGAGTGGGATGCCCGCCTCGTGCGCCGCCGTCGCAAACGCGCGCAGGTCCGCGACGACGCCGGACGGGTTGCCGACCGTCTCGACGAAGAGCAGCTTCGTGTTGCGGCGGACGGCGGCGCGCACCGCGGCGAGATCTTCGGCCGAGACGAACGTCGTCTCGATCCCCATGCGCTTGATCGTGACGCTGAGCTGGGTGACGGTCCCGCCGTAAACGTTCTGCGTGCACACGAGATGATCGCCGCTCTGCGCAAGCGATAGGACGGTGCAGAGCTGCGCCGCCAGTCCGCTGGAGAAGGCCAATCCGCCGAGGCCGCCCTCCAGGCTGGCCATGCGCTCCTCGAACGCGGCGACCGTCGGATTGCTGATCCGGCTGTAGATGTGGCCGTAGCTGCGCAGCGCGAAGAGTTCCGCCGCCTGCTCGGTCGAGCCAAAGACGTAGGCCGACGTCTGGTAGATCGGCGCGGCGCGAGCGCCGGTAGCGGGGTCCGGCGGCGTGCCCGCGTGGAGCGCCCGTGTGGAGAAGCCAAAATCGCGTTCGTCTTGCATCATCGGAGGTTCCCGCCCTTATTTCGCCTTATACTGTTCGTATCATGGGCATGACACTCACCGAAAAAATTCTCGCCCGCCACTGCGGCGTGGAGCGGGTCGAGCCGGGGCAAATCATCAACGCCAAGGTCGACCTCGTGCTGGCTAACGAGCTATCCGCGGCCGTCGCAATCAAGGTGATGCGCGGCATCACGGGCGCGAAGCGCGTGTTCGATCCGAGCCGCATCGCTCTGGTGGCCGATCACTTCGTCCCCGCGAAGGACGCGCAGTCGGCGTCGCTCGCGAAGCTCATGAAAGACTTCGCGTTCGAGCAAGGGATCGAGCATTTCTTCGACGTGGGCCGCGGCGGCATCGAGCACGTCGTCTTGCCGGAGGAAGGGCTGGTCGCGCCGGGTGAGCTGATCGTCGGCGGCGATTCACACACGTGCACGTACGGAGCGTTCGGCGCGTTCGCGACGGGCATGGGATCCACCGACATCGCGGCCGCGTTCGTCCTCGGCGAGGTGTGGCTCAAGGTCCCCGCGTCGATCAAGCTCGTCTACGACGGCAAGCCCGGACCAATGGTGTACGCGAAGGACATCATGTTGCGGACCGTTGGCGAGCTCGGCATCGACGGCGCGACGTATCGCGCGATCGAGTACCATGGGACGACGGTAGACAATCTGTCGATCACGGGACGCATTACCATGGCCAACATGGCGATCGAGGCGGGCGCTAAGAACGGCATCTTCCACGCCGACGCCAAGACGATTGCCTACGTCAAGGAACGCACGACTCGCCCGTTCGTGGTCGAGCGGGCGGATCCCGACGCGGCCTACGAGCGCGTTATCGAGATCGACATCGGCAACTTGGAGCCACAGATCGCGTGTCCGCATACGCCCGACAACGTCCATCCGATCTCGGAGGTGACGCGTGAGGACCTCCCGGTCGATCAAGTCTTCATCGGCTCGTGCACGAATGGCTACATGGAAGACCTTCGCGTGGTCGCGCAGATTCTGGAAGGCAAACGGATCGCGCCGAACCTGCGCGTGATCGTCAATCCGGGTTCGCAAAAGGTCTGGATGCAGGCCGCGCAAGAGGGCGTCCTCACGACGCTCGCGGCGGCTGGCTGCGCGGTGAACACGCCCGGCTGCGGCGCCTGCTTTGGCGGCCACATGGGAACGCTCGGCGATGGCGAGCGTGCGATCTCGACGACCAACCGCAACTACGTCGGGCGCATGGGATCGCCGAAGGCCGAGATCTATCTCGCCTCGCCGGCGACGTGCGCGGCCTCGGCGCTGACCGGCCGCATCACCGACCCCCGGGTCGTCCAGTACGCGCAGGTGTAACGTGGAAGCGAAACTGCGCGGACACGCTCACAAGTACGGGAAGAACGTCGACACGGACGTGATCATTCCCGGCAAGTACTGTAACATCATCGACCCGGTCGAGCTCGGAAAGCACGCGCTCGAAGGTCTCGACCCCGAGTACACCGGGCGGATGCGCTCGGGTGACATCATCGTGGCCGACACCAACTTCGGATGCGGATCGAGCCGCGAGGTCGCGCCGATCGCGATCAAAGGCTCCGGGACGTCGGCGGTGATCGCCAAGAGTTTCGCGCGAATCTTTTATCGCAACGCGCTGAACATTGGGCTGCCGATCTTCGAGTCCGCCGAGGCGGTCGAGGGCATCAAATCCGGCGACGAGATCGAGCTCGAGCCCGAAACCGGTATGATCCGAAACATCACCAAAGGCGAAACCTACCGCGCCGCCGAGTTTCCGCCGTTCATGCGCTCGCTGATCGACGCCGGTGGACTGGTGCCCTACGTCGAAAAACGCCTCTCCGAAAAATCATCTCGGGCATAGTAATGTCATCCTGAGACGCGCGCGAAGCGCGCGTGTCGACAGTAATGTCATCCTGAGCCGCGCGCGAAGCGCGCGTGTCGACAGTAATGTCATCCTGAGCCGCGCGCGAAGCGCGCGTGTCGAAGGACGCGCCTGCCTCGCAGTCCTGAGCGAGCGTAGCGAGACGAAGGACGTAATACAGGCAGCCGCGCCGGAAATTGGCCTTTAGGCACGACCGTTCCAAGGCAACAGAGCGACTACGGGGGGGTATAACCGCCGCTGGGTTGACCCATACCGCCCGGAGACGCGTTGACGTTTTCAATCCACTTCTCTTTCGGGCGATAGGACGCGGTGAACGGCACCTCGCCGCCGGCCCTCGTCAGCTCGCCGACCATGTCCGTCGTACCGTCTAGCCTGCCCTCCAGGAGCAGCGTCGTTCCGTCCGGCATCGTCACGATGAGGCGGACGTCCGAGCCGGCCACCGTCCCCGATAGCGGGTAACGCTTGCCGCGCGAGTCGACGTAGGTGCCGGTCAGCGCCTCGCCCTGTTGCGCGACCTTGAAGTGCGTGTAGTCGGTACCACTGGGATGCTGGATCTGGACCTCCCAGACGCCGTCGAGCCCCTTGCGGGGATTGGGAGGCGGGCTGGGTGACGGCGCCCGCGTGGCGCCCGGCAACGAGGGCACCGGAGCCGCGGGTCCCTCCGAAGCGTTGGGTTGGGCCGCCTGCGGCGTCCCGATCGGGGGCGGGGTAGGCGGAGGGGTCGCGGCGACGGCCGGAACCCGTCCCTCCAGGGCGCCGGCCAGCATCAGCGGCGCTATGGCCGAGCCCGCGATAAACAGGAATGAGAGCGACTTCACGCGACTGGCTTTTGGGACCGCGGGTGCGGCTCCTCCGCGAATCGAGCGAGCCCAAACTCGGCCAATTTGCGCCCCCTGATATAATGCAGGGGCTGTGAAGAGCAAGATTCATCCCAAGTGGTATCCCGAGGCCCGCGTGCACTGCGCGTGCGGCAACACCTTCGTCACGGGCTCGACCCTGCCCGAGATTTCCGTCGAGATCTGCGCGGCCTGTCATCCGTTGTTCACGGGCCAGCAGAAGCTGGTCGATACGGCCGGACGCGTTGACAAATTCAATCAGCGTTCCGCCGCCGCGCGGCAGAAGCAAGAAGAGGCCGCGGCGCGCAAGGCGGCCCGCGAGGCGAAGAAGACAGCCGCCGGACTTTAGGGAGCGCCGGCCTTGAACGACGCGTTGACGGCGCGTCTCGATTCGATGGCCCGGCGCTTCGACGAAATCGAGGTGCAGCTGGCCAATCTCGGCGGCACCTTCGATCAATCCCGGTACACCGCGCTCGTCAAGGAGCGCGCGCAGCTCGAAGCCCTCGTAGAGACGTATCGCCGGCTCTCGCAGACGCACGCCCAAATAGCCGCGAACGATTCGCTCGCGCGCGAAAGTGACGGCGAGCTGCGTCAGCTCGCGGAAGAAGAGAACGAGGTCTTGCGCGAGCGCGCCACGGAGCTCGAAGGCGAGCTCACGCGGCTGATGATGCCGCGCGATCCGAACGATTCGCGGGACGTGTTCGTGGAGATCCGCGCCGGCACCGGCGGCGACGAGGCCGCGATCTTCGCGGGCGACCTGGCGCGGATGTACATGCGCTTCGCCGAGACCACCGGCATGAAGACCGAACTCGTGTCGGAGAGCCCCAGCGACGCCGGCGGCTACAAGGAGATCGTCTTCGCCGTCAAGGGCGACGAGCCGTACCGCTTCCTCAAGCATGAGTCCGGCGTGCATCGCGTGCAGCGCGTGCCGGCCACCGAGGCGCAGGGCCGCATCCACACGAGCACCGCCACCGTGGCGGTGCTGCCGCAGATCGAGGACGACGTCGAGGTCGCGATCAAGCCCTCGGAGCTCCAGATCGACACCTATAAAGCATCCGGCGCGGGCGGCCAATACGTCAACAAGACGGAGTCCGCGATCCGCATCACGCACGTGCCGACGGGCATCGTCGTCGCGTCGCAGCAGGAACGTTCGCAGCAGCAGAATCGCGAGAAGGCGATGCAGATGCTGCGCGCCACGATCTACGACCGCAAACGGCGCGAACAAGAAGACGCCGTAGTCGAGATGCGCCGCTCCCAGGTCGGCACCGGCGAGCGCTCCGAGAAGATCCGTACGTACAACTTCCCTCAAGACCGCGTCACCGATCACCGGATCAACCGTAGTTTCGGAAACCTTCGCGGAATCATGGACGGAAATCTGGCGTCGATTGCCGACGAACTGATCGCTGACGAGCGGGCGCGCCTCATGGCCGGTGAGGCTGCCGTTTGATGCCTCAGGCCGACGCTACATCTCCCCCGCGCGGCCGTTTGCTCGGCGCATCCGGCGCCTCCGCCGGACCGTGCAGTGTTGGGAACGCGCTGCGGCGCGGGATCTCAGTTCTTTCGGAATCGACTGGGTCGGCGCGGGCGGATGCGCTGATTTTGCTGGCTCATGTGCTTGGCCGGTCGCGGGAATGGATCGTTGCGCATGATGATGCGCGACTTTCCGAGGGGGACCTTGCCCTCTTCACTGATTTATGCGCGAGACGACGCCAGGGCGAGCCGGTGGCGTACATCACCGGGAGTGCATGCTTTTACGGTCGCGAATTTATCGTGGACGAATCCGTTTTGGTTCCGAGGCCCGAGACGGAGCATCTCGTGGACGAGGCCGTCGCCTTTCTTCGAGGTCTAGGCACCGCGGGTCGCGTGCTCGATGTCGGAACCGGCAGCGGCGCCATTGCATGCACGATCGCCGCGGAAACCAACGCGGTCGTCGACGCGACCGATGTGTCGCCCGAGGCCGTCGCACTTGCGGCGCGCAACGCGGAGCGGCTGGCCATCGGGGGGCGCTGCCGTTTCTTGTGCGGCGACCTGGCGGCGCCGGTAAAGGGCGAGCGGTACGACGTCGTCGTCGCCAACCTGCCGTACGTTCCGACGGCGGATCTCCCGGCGGGGCCCGATTCGACCTCGTTCGAGCCGCGCGTCGCGCTCGACGGCGGCCCCGACGGCCTAACCGTTTATCGCGCTCTGCTACGGGGTATTGCAGACCACGTCACCGCCAAGGCCATGGTTCTCTTGGAAGCCGCACCTCCGACAATCGAGCGTTTGATCGAACTCACCCAAAACTCGCTTCGCAACTCCACCGTGACTATCGGCAACGATTACGCCGGCCTCGCGCGCTACGTGAAAGGAACGCTGAAATGACCGATTCGAGCCTTCTGATGCCCGGCGCCGACGAGGCCTATCGCGCGTCGCGCGAGCGCTTGCGCGCCGCGGAAATCGATCTGCGCGATCGGATCGAAGCCGTTGCAGCCATGCGACGCACTTTGCCGCCCGGTCCGGTCGTGCCTGACTACACGTTCGTCGAGAACGGTAATCGCGTTCACCTGTCCGAGCTGTTCGCCGGCGACAAGCCTTACTTGATCGTCTACCACCTCATGTACTGGTCCGACGAGGACGACTTCTGTCCGATGTGCTCGCTCTGGCTCGACGGCTTCAACGGAATCGTGCCGCACGTCACCCAACGCGCGAACTTCGTCGTCGCTTCCCGAGCGCCGTTCGAAACGCTCCGCGCCTGGGGTACGCGCCGCGGCTGGGATCGGCTGCGTCTGCTCTCCGACGATGGCTCCGCGTTCGCGCGCGACATCGACGCCGAAGATGCCGAGGGCAATCCGGACTCAACCGTCACTGTCTTCGCGAAAGACGGCGACACGATACGCCACGTCTATACCGCACATCCGATGCTCGAGGACCGCGAACGCGGAATCGATTTACTGAGTCCGATTTGGCATCTCTTCGACCTCATGCCATCCGGCCGCGCCGACTGGTACCCGACCAACGCCGCCTTCGAAGCCTCCCTGAGAGTGCCCGCACCCCACACATGACGGGTCAGGCGTCTACGCATCGCATGGTAGCGAGCGACAGTGAACCGCCGGTAAACGTCGATAAGCCTCCTAAACTCCAAGATTTCCGGGGACAAACGATAGATTTAGGCGATGCTACCCATCTGAGGCGAGGGTGTCGAGCCTGAGCAACCGGCAACCGCCGGTCGCCAGGTTTACAAACTAGAGAGGGCGAACGAAAACGACCCGAGATGGCGAAGTATATCTTCTTCACTGGGGGCGTTGTGAGTTCGCTCGGCAAGGGCATTACCGCCGCCTCCCTCGGACGGCTCCTCAAGGCGCGCGGGCACAGCGTTTCGATCCAAAAGCTCGATCCGTACATTAACGTCGATGCGGGGACGATGAACCCGTATCAGCACGGCGAGGTTTTCGTTACGGAGGACGGGGCGGAGACCGACCTGGATCTCGGGCACTACGAGCGCTTCATCGACGAGAACCTGCAGCGCGCGAACAACGTCACGACGGGCCAGATCTACAACTCGGTGATCGAGAAGGAGCGGCGCGGCGAATATCTCGGCGCGACGGTCCAGGTGATTCCGCACATCACGAACGAGATCAAGGCGCACATCAAGCGCGTCGCCGAGGCGAGCCACGCGGAGGTCTGCATCGTCGAGGTGGGCGGTACGGTCGGCGACATCGAGGGCCTGCCGTTCCTAGAAGCGATCCGCCAGATGCGCTACGACGTGGGCGACGAGAACGTCATGTACGTACATCTCACGCTGGTGCCGCATCTAGGCGCCGCGGACGAGCTGAAGACGAAGCCGACGCAGCACTCGGTCCGCGAGTTGCGCGGGATCGGAATCTCGCCGGACGCGATTGTGTGCCGCACGCAGTCGGCGCTGCCGATGCCGCTCGAGCTGAAGGAGAAGATCGCGCTCTTCTGCGACGTGCCGCCGAGCGCCGTCGTCCAGAACATCGACGCGCGAACGATCTATCAGGTGCCGCTCAACCTAGAGGCCGAGGGTCTCGCGCAGGCTGCGGTTCGCAAGCTGAACCTCCCAGCCGCCGTCCCACGGCTAGACGACTGGGTCGGGATCGCGGAGCGCCTGCTACACCCGCGCCGGCACGTGACGATCGCGCTGGTCGGCAAGTACGTCGAACTGAAGGACGCGTACATCTCGATAAACGAGGCGCTCCACCACGCCGGGATCTTCCACCACGCGGCGGTGGAGGTCAAGCGCGTGGATTCGGAATGGGTCGAGAACGAAGGGCTCGACGTGCTGCGCGGCGCGCACGGCGTCGTCGTCGCGCCCGGGTTCGGCGCGCGCGGCGTCAAGGGCAAGCTGCGCGCCATCGAATACGTGCGCGAGCGCAAGATACCGTTTTTGGGCATCTGTTACGGCATGCAGCTCGCCTGCGTGGAGTTCGCGCGCAACGTCTGCGAGCTGCCCGAGGCCATGACGAGCGAGGTCGACGAAACGAGCGCCGACCCGGTGATCGACTTCATGCCGGACCAGCGCAACCTCGAGATGTACGGCGGGACGATGCGCCTTGGCACGTACGCGTGCACGCTCGAAGAGGGAAGCCAAGCCGCGCGTGCCTATGGCACGCTCGAGATCAGCGAGCGCCATCGCCACCGTTACGAATTCAACAATCGCTACCGCCCGATCTTCGAAGAGCACGGCATGCGCTTCACGGGGCACCACACGATCGACAAGACGCGTCTCGTCGAGGTCGTCGAGCTCCCGTTGGAGATGCATCCATGGTTCGTGGCCACGCAAGCCCACCCCGAGTTCAAGTCGCGCCCGAACCGGCCGGCGCCGCTCTATAGGGACTTCATCGGCGCGGCGCTCGCGCACGAGGAGCGCATCGACGGCCGCGCGGGGATCGCCGAGGCGTCCTGGACCCAAGCCTAGTCACCGCCGTCGTCCTCACGCGCGACGAGGAGCGCAATCTGCCGCGCGCGCTCACGAGTCTGCCGCGCGGCGTGAAACTCCTCGTGCTCGACGCGTGCTCCGACGATCACACGGTGCAGTTTGCTCGCGCGGCGGGCGCGACGGTGGTGCAGCGCGATTGGACGGATTTCGTCGATGCACGCCGATTCGCGCTCGCGCAGGTGGAGACGCCCTGGGCGCTGATGCTGGACGCCGACGAGGCGCTCGACGACGTTCTGCGCGACGCGATCGTCGCGGCGCCGGCCGAATGCGACGGCTACCGCGTGAAGCGCACGACCTACTTCTGCGGCAAGCCGATGAGCATTTGGCGCGACGAGCCGCTGCTGCGTCTGTTCCGCACGGATCGCGTCACGCTCAACGCGCACCCCGCGGCCGCCGATTTCGCGCCGGTCCACGAGGCCTGGTCGTCCGACGGCGACCTCGGCGACCTCCCCGGGACGCTGCTGCACTACTCGTATCCCGATGTGGCAACGTACCGCCGGAAGTACGATCTCTACACGGGACTCGAGGCGCACGATATACACGGTGCCGCGTTCGCCTTCGTCGCCGCGTGCGCGGCGGCCGTCCCGCGCCTGGCCTGGCTCCTCGTCGGGCGCGGCGCGCTGTTCGACGGTCCGCGCGGCTGGTACGTCGCGTATCGCTCCGCCGTCTACCCGGCGGTCGCCGCGCGGAAAGCGCTGCTGCGATGAGGCTCGCGCGCGTCGGACTCGATGCGCGCCTGACGCGCCAGATGTCGCTCGGAATGAAAGCCTACACACGCGAGCTCGTCGCGCGCCTGCCGCAGGTCGCTCCGGAATATTCCTACGTCCCGTTTTCGGAAGGCGGCAACTTCGGGTGGAGCGAGCAGGTGCGGCTTCCGTCGGCGATCCGGCGCGCGCGGGTCGAGCTCGTGCACTTCCTCTCGCAATACGTTCCGCTGTTGCTGCCGCCGTGCTTCGTCATCACGATCCACGACCTAATCCATCTGCGTTTTCCCCACTACTTCAAGGCGAAAGTCGGGCCGTACTATCGGGCCGTCGTACGGCGCGCGTGCGCGCACGCCGAGCGCGTCATTACGGACGACGCGCGCACCATCGACGACCTCGCGGAGTTCTTGGGCGTCGACCGCGCGAAGGTTCGCGTCATACCGCTCGGCGTCGCGGAGAGTTTTCTGGAACCGGTACAGCCCTTCGCGGGAGAGCGCCCGTTCGTGCTCTACGTCGGCAATCACCGGGAGCACAAGGATCTCGCGACGCTTTTCGACGCGTGGTCGGCCCTGGCCGAGCGTTGGAACGTGGACCTTTACGTCACCGGGCCCGATGATTTCGGCGGGGAGCTGCAGCGGCGCAGCACGCCCGCGCGCGCGATCGTCGCGTTGGGCGACGTGCCGGCGGAGCGCCTTGCGAGCTATTACGCGGGCGCGCGGGCCCTCGTCCAGCCGGCGCTGCGCGAGGGCTTCGGGCTGCCGATGCTGGAGGCGATGGCCGTGGGCTGCCCCGTGATCGCGTGCAGCGACGCCGTGCCGGGCCCGCTCGAGGAGGCAGCGCAGTCGTTTGCGGCACGGAACTCCGGCGCGCTGCGGCTGGAGCTGGAAAGGTTGCTGGCTGACGAGGGGCTGCGCGCGCGCGCAATCAACTCAGGACGAGAGGTGGCGCGGCGGCTGAGTTGGGACCGTTGCGCGCGCGCTACCGCCGACGTCTATCGCGAGGTTTTGGAGCAACGATGAAATGGACTCTCGTCCTGAGCGTAGTCGAAGTTGTCCTGCTGTTGGGTGCGACGCTTGCGTCGGCGCCGAGGCCGATCGCGATTGTGATCAATGGAGACACGCTGTCGCTTCAGCCGCCGCCGCGGATCGAGCACGGCGTCCTCTTCGTTCCGGTCCGCCGAACGCTCGAAGCGCTCGGACTCTCGTTCGACCGCTCCGGGAATCGCATCACAACGCAGGTGGGATCAAAAACGGTCGCGCTCGTACTCGGGAGCCGCATCGCCGAGGTCGACGGGGGCCGGTTGCAGCTCGAAGCGCCGCCTCTGGAGGTCGCGAGCGTGCTCTATGCGCCGCTGCGCTTCTTCACGGACGTCCTCGGAGCGCAAGCGCACTTTGACCGCAAAACCAATGCGGTCATCATCGTCGCTCAGTTGGTGGGCCGTTCCGCCAACGGACTGATCTCGACCGGAAACGGTTACCAGCGACTCGGCACGGTCGCGGCGGTCGACGTGCTCTCGGATCCGCCGACGCTGACGCTGGGCTTCGGCGGCGGTGTCAAGACGATCCCGATCGGTCCCAACGCGATCGTCGAAGTCGAAGACGTCAACGTCAACGTCACGTCGCCGGGCGAGCTCGGCGACGTTCGCCCCGGCGACTTCGCCCGCGTGGAGATGCGCAAGGACGGCCGCGTCGAGCGCGTCGTGGACGAGTACGGCTCGCGCAACGGCCATATCGTCGCGATCGCCGGAAACCAGTTCGTCTTAGGGGACGGCCAAGTCATCGGGGCCGGCCGCACGACCGAGATCTCGCTCAACGGGAAAGCCGCCTCGATGAGTGACCTGCGGCCGAACGATCAGGTCACCGTGCGCTATAACGTTGAGACGAACGAGGTGCGCGAGATATTGGCGGGCAGAAGTGCGGCGGCTGCCTCCGTCGTCCCAAGCGGCGGCGTGGGCATCACGAGCGTGGAGAGCGACGCGAGCCGTCCTCTTCGCGCGGGTGACACGATTCACGTCACGCTACACGGAACGCCACACGGCTCTGCCACGTTCGACATCGGCTCCGACGTGGCGAACCAGGCGATGCAGGAACGGATGCCCAGCGAATACGTCGGGAGTTACACGATTCCGCAGGGCGCGAACTTCGGCGACGTCGCCGTGATCGGGAGGCTCTCGTCGGGAAACTCGACGGCCGAAGCCGCAGCTTCGCACACCGTCTCCGCGTCGAGCGTTCCGCCCGGAATCGCGGACTTCGCTCCGGACGCCGGGACGACCGTAAACACCAGCCGGCCCGCCGTCTATGCGAGCTTCGCGGCGGACGCGGTCGGCGTGAATCCCTCGAGCGTGCTGCTCTGGATCAACGGGCGCGACGTGACCTCGGAGTGCGTGCGCACGGCGCAGTTCGTGCAGTACCTGCCGTCGTACGCCTATCCCGACGGCCCGATCCACGTGACGGTACGCGTGGCCGACGAGGCGGGAAACACCACGACGAAGTCGTGGAACTTTTGGATTCGGACGCGTTAAGAGACGTTAAGTGACGGACTGCATCTTCTGCAAGGTCGCAGCCGGCGAGTTGCCGGCGAAGATCGTGCATCGCGACGATCTGGTCGTCGCGATCGAGGATCTCAATCCGCAGGCGCCGACGCATCTGCTGGTGATGCCGATGCGACATCACGCGAACGTGAGCGAGGTCACGACGCTCGATCGCGCGCTCGCCGCGCGGTTGCTCGAGGTCGCTTCGAAACTCGGCGCAGAGCGCGGCGGCGACGCGGGATTTCGCCTCGTGATCAACACGGGCCGCAATGGGGGACAGACCGTAGACCACGCGCACGTTCACGTGCTGGCCGGGCGGCGCATGGAGTGGCCGCCCGGCTGACGCACAATGCCCGTAATGTTCGGCGATTTGACGCTGCCTTGGGCGCTGTGCTACTGTAACCAAAGTGGCCCTGCGGGGCCTAATTTTTCGTGTTCGCGTCAACGACGCGGCGCGCCGAAAGGGGGTGGATTACATGGAAGTTCGCATCGCTCCGGGAGAGACGATCGAGAGCGCTTTGCGTCGCTTCAAGAAGGCCACCCAAAAGGCTGGGATTCTAGCCGAGGCTCGCAAACACGAGCACTACGAGAAGCCGAGCGTCCGCCGCAAGAAGAAGTCGGCCGCAGCGCGCAAGCGCCGCGCATAACCTCCCTATGGGGACCATGAAAGACCGGATATCCTCCGACCTGAAGGAGGCGATGAGGGCGCGCGACCAGCTGCGTCTGGATACGCTGCGCTCCGCGCTGTCGGGCTTCATCTACAAGCGGACCGAGAGCGGCAAGGAGCTCTCGGACGCCGACGAAACCGATGTCGTCCGCCGGCTCGTGAAGCAGCGCGGCGACTCGGTCGCCGAGTTCGAAAAGGCCGGCCGCGCCGACCTGGCGGCGAAAGAGCGCACGGAACGTGAAATTCTTACCGCGTATCTCCCGCCGCAGCGCTCGGCCGCCGACGTGCGCGCGATCGTGCAGGGCGTCTTGGCGGAGCTTCCGCCGGAGTCTCGTAACGCCGGCGCCGTGATGAAGGTGGTCATGCCGCAGCTGCGCGGCGAGGCCGACGGCAACCTGGTCCGCCAGATCGTAACAGAAGAGCTCTCGTCGTAGCTTTGAGGGCCGCCCCGTCGTAACTTTGAGGGCCGCCCCTAGGTAGCTATCGGCATGAAGGCATTCGGCCTGCGCGTCTGGGTCAGCGCGTTCTTGCTGCTTTGCGGCGTCGCGAGCCTGGCCGCGGGGGCGCAAACGGGGCGTCCGATCGTCGTCATCCCTATCGACGGAACCGTCGACGACGGCATGGCACACCTCGTGCAGCGATCCGTCGCGGAAGCGAATCAGGAGAACGCCCGCGCGATCGTGCTCGACGTCAACAGCCCCGGTGGCCTAGTGGAGGCCGCCTTTGCCATACGCGACGCGCTTTTCTCTGCGCAGGAGCCTGTCGTAGCATACGTCGGCGCGCGGGCATACTCCGCTGCGGCGCTGATTTCGCTGTCGGCCGGCCGCATCGTGATGGCGCCGGGCGCGTCGATCGGCGCGGCGGAGCCGATTCCCGCCACCGTGAAGCTAGTGTCCGGACTGCGCGGCGAGTTTGAGTCTACTGCAGAGCGCAACCATCGCAACCCCAAGATCGCGGGCGCCATGGTCGACAAGAACGTAGACCTGCCGCAATATAAGCGCGCGGGCGCGATCCTGACGCTGAACACCGACGACGCAGTGCGCGCCGGCATCGCCGACGCAACGGCCCCGACGCTCGACGCCGCGCTGTCGCAGCTGCACCTAGCCGGCGCACCGCGCCTCATGCAGACGTTCACTTGGGGCGAGCAGCTCGCGCGGTTCGCGACCGATCCGGTCGTGAGCGGGCTGCTGTTAACGCTGGGCATGCTGGGCCTGCTGATCGAGATGCAGACGCTCCACGGAATCGCCGGCCTGATCGGCATCGGCGCGCTGGGGCTTTTCTTCGGGAGCCACATCTACGCGGGATTCTCGAACGGCTTTGTTTTGGCGCTCGCTGTGCTCGGCATAGTCGGCATTCTATGGGAGCTGCACGTCGTGCCGGGACACGGCTTGCCGGGGATTCTCGGCGCCGGCGCGCTCCTCGTGGCCGTGCTGCTGGCGTTCGGGCTGCCGTTCTTCTTTGTCGGAATCGAGACGATCGCTACGGCCATCGTCCTCACCGTCATCGTGTTCTCGCTCGCCTTGCGCGCGATGCCGGAGAACGCTTGGGCGCACCGGCTGGCCCTGGCCGCCGCGCAGGGCCCCGAATACGTCGCCAGTGCCGATCACAGAGGCCTGCTCGGCCGCACCGGCACCGCGGTGAGCTATCTGCGCCCGGCCGGCATCGCGTCGATAGACGGCCGGCGCGTGGACGTGCTTACCGAGGGTGAATTCATCGCACAGGGAACCCCCCTGCGAGTTGTGCGCGTCGAAGGCGCGCGCATTTTCGTCGAGCCTGTCGCTTCATAGGAGTTGAGATGGTAGCCGTCAGCGGCGCAGTCATAATCATTCTCGTCATCATCGCGTTCTTCGCGTTCCTCTACTACTTCCCGATCGGACTGTGGATTCGCACCATCGCCGCGGGCGTTCCGCTGGGAATCATCGCGCTCGTGCGGATGCGCCTGATCGGCATTCCACCCAGCGTCATCGTCACCAACTACGTGCGGGCGCGCAAGGCCGGGCTCAACCTCACCGTCGATCAGATGCAGTCGCATTATCTCGCCGGCGGCAACGTCGAGAACGTCACGCTCGCGATGATCGCCGCCCAGCGCGCGCAGATTCCGCTCGAGTGGCAACGCGCTGCGGCGATCGACCTCGCCGGGCGCAATGTGCTCGAGGCGCTGCAGACGTCGGTCAACCCGAAGGTCATCGAGACGCCAACCTTCCAGGGCGTCGCTCAGAACGGCATTCAGCTCAACGTCAAGGCACGCATCACCGTGCGCAGCAACCTAGACCGCTACGTGGGAGGCGCGGGCGAGCCGACGATCATAGCGCGCGTCGGCGAGGGCGTCGTCTCCGCCGTGGGCGCGGCGGTGGACCATAAGGAAGTCCTCGAATATCCCGATCGCATCAGCAAGGCGGTGCTGGCGAAGGGGCTCGACGCGGGTACGGCGTTCGAGATCGTCTCCATCGACATCGCCGACGTCGACGTCGGCAAGAACATCGGCGCGGAGCTGCAGACGAGTCAAGCCGAAGCCGACCGCCGGATCGCACAGGCGAAGGCCGCGGAGCGGCAATACGCGGCGCAGGCGGCCGAGCAAGAACAGAAGGCGGAAACGCAGGCGATGCGCGCCAAGGTCGTCGAGGCCGAAGCGACGATTCCGCAGGCGATCGCGGCGGCGTTTCGCAGCGGCAACCTCGGCGTCATGGACTATTACCGCCTCCGCAACGTTCAGGCCGACACTGAGATGCGCTCGGCGATCGGAACCTCAACGGAAACCGCGACCGACTCGCAGGCGCCGCCGATCTCAGGCCCCGGCAAGTAGCTCGCCGCCGTGCGCGACCTTGGAACTCTCGTCTGGGTCGTTCTCGTCTTCGTCGGCGTCGTAAGCAGCATGGTCTCGACCATCCGCAAGCAGGCGCAGGCGCAGCGGCCGGCGGCGCGGCCCGCGCCGCCGCGCGATCCCACGAGGGTGCGCTTCGTCGTCCCGGCGCCTCCGACGGCCGTGCCGCAGTCCGTCGCGCCCCCGCCGGTCCCGTCCCCGAAGCTGCCGCCGGCCAGGCCGGAACCGCGGCCCCCGATCCATCCGGCCGAGGAGCCGCGCGCCAAGCGGACGCCGTTCTTCGTGGGCAAGGGGCAGCTCGTTCGTGCGGTGATCGCGGCTGAGGTGCTCGGAAAGCCCCGCGGCCTGCGCGACGAACACTTTCCTCGTTGACCGCCCAACGCTCTATCGATCTCCACGACCTTCCCGACCGCGTGCGGCTCTTCGGAGAGTACGACCGGAATCTCTCGGCGATAGAATCCTCGCTCGACGTTGCCGTCCACGCCGACGGCGATTGTCTGCTGCTGGCCGGCGACGACGCCGCCGTTGCGCGCGCCGAAACGGTCGTACGGCGAGTCCTCGAGGCGGCCGTCGGCGGCGCGCACATCACGCCCGACGACGTGGCGCTCGCGCTGTCGGACGCCGCCGCGCCATCCGGCGCCCCGCACCCCGTCACGCTGTTGCGCACGCACCGCGGACGCGAGGTCCGCCCGCGCACGGCGGGTCAACGGCGCCTCGTGCGGTCGATCGAGGAGTCGACGCTCACGTTTGGAATCGGACCCGCGGGCACGGGGAAGACGTACCTTGCGATCGTCATGGCCGTCCGAGCGCTCAAACGGCGCGAGATCGCGCGCGTGATCCTGTCGCGGCCGGCCGTCGAGGCCGGGGAGCGGCTCGGTTTTCTTCCCGGCGACCTTCGCGAGAAGGTCGATCCGTATATGCGACCGCTCTTCGACGCGCTCGCCGATCTGCTCGAGGACACCGTCGTGAATCGCTATATGGAGCGCGGAACGCTCGAAGTCGCGCCGCTCGCGTACATGCGCGGCCGCACGCTCTCCGAGGCGTTCGTCATCCTCGACGAGGCGCAAAACGCCACCGACGATCAGCTGAAGATGTTTCTCACTCGCCTCGGAAACGGATCAAAAATGGTCGTGAGCGGAGACGTCACGCAGATCGATCTTCCCGCGGGCCAGCGCAGCGGGCTGCGCGCCGCCGCGGCGCGACTGCGCGACATCGGCGACGTGGGCGTGGTGGAGCTGGACGACAACGACGTCGTGCGTCATCCGCTGGTGGCGAAGATCGTGCGCGCATATGATCTACTACCGTAACGACGTGCGCCGCAGCGGCGTCGACGGCCACGCGCTGGTGGCGACCGCCAAGCGTCTCCTCGACGCCGTGGGCGAGGCGCAATCCGCTCTCTCGCTGAGGCTCGTCGGAGACGCCGCGATCCGCAAGCTCAACCGCGAGTACCGCGGCAAGGACTGCGCGACGGACGTGCTGAGCTTCTCGCTCGAGGAGCCGCCGCAACGCCCTGCGGAGCGGCTCCTCGGGGACGTCGTGATCTCGGTAGACACGGCGCGCAGACAGGCGCGGGAGTACGACGCGACCCTGCAGTGCGAAATCTACCGCCTCCTGATCCACGGCGTGCTGCATCTGATGGGGCACGATCATGTCGCGGTGCCCGAGCGCCGCGTCATGCGGCGCGAGGAGCGTCGCCTTGCCAACTCCATCGCGCTGCCGTGGCCGTATTAGGGAACGTCTGATGCAGCACCCCGTCGAAGACCGCGGCAAGAAAGAGCCGCACTACCTCCCGATCGACCGCAGCCGGCTTCTTCGCTCGTTCCATCACGCGTTCGAGGGGATCATCTACGCCACGCGCACGCAGCCGAACATGCGCGTGCATTTCCTCATCGCCGCGCTCGTCCTGCTCGCGACGCTGATCCTGCGTCTCGACCGCTTCTACGTCGTCGCCACGGTCACGCTCGTCGCCCTCGTGTTGAGTCTCGAGCTGATGAACACGGCGATCGAGTCGATCGTCGATCTGCTCACCGTGGCACATCACCCCTTGGCCAAGACTGCGAAGGACGCGGCGGCCGGGGCCGTGCTGATCGCGGCTGTCGGCGCGGTGCTCGCGGCGTACCTGATCTTCTACCAAGGCATCATCAGCGGAGGGCAGCGCGTCTTCGAAGCCGTGCAGTCCGTGCCGGCCAACGTTGCGCTGATCGCGCTTGCCGTCGTGGCGATCGCGACGATCTTCGCGAAGGCGTGGATCGGGCGCGGGTCGGCGCTGCAAGGAGGCGCAGTCTCGGGGCACGCCGCGCTGGCCTTCGCCGTCGCAACCATGCTGGCGTTTTTCTATCAGAAGCCGCTGGCCGCGATCCTCGCCTACTTCGTCGCCTTCTTGGTCGCCCAGAGCCGTGTCGAGGCGCGCATCCACCGGCCTTTCGAGGTCTTCTGGGGAGCCGTGCTGGGCACGCTGGTCGCCCTGGCGATTTACGTCCTTGTGCGTCCCCACGTTGTGCTATAATGGCGCTCACTTGAACACCGACCCCGTTCGAAGTAGCCCGGAAAGCCTGCCGTACCAGATCGTCGCGCTCGTCGTGCTGGTGATTCTGGCGGCCTTCTTCGCGGCCGCTGAAGCGGCGCTCGTTTCAATCTCGCGACTGCGCGCGCGTGCCATCGCCGAGCGCAAGGTTCGCGGCTCGCAGAATCTCGTGCCCCTCGTCGAAGACAAGAACCGCTTTCTCACCTCGATCCTGGTGGGCAACACCGTGGTGCTGCTCGCCGGATCGTCGCTCGCGACGTACGCGGCTATCGAGCTCGGGCTGCCGGGCGCGGCGCTGCTCTCGACGATCGTGATGACCGTCGTCTTTTTGCTTTTCGGCGAGATCATCCCCAAGACGATCGCGACCGGCGACAGCGAGCGCTGGGCGCTCCGTCTGGCGCTGCCGACGTTCTACGTCTCCTACGTCCTCGCGCCGATCGCGCGCACGTTCCAGGTGATCACGGACCTGCTCTTGCGCCTCTTCCACATCAGGCACGGGCAGCACACCTACGTGACGGAAGAGGACATCCGCGCGCTGGTCGACGTCGGCGCAGAGCAGCGCGTCATCGAGGAAGAGGAACGCGAGCTGATTCACTCGGTGATGGAGTTCGGCGATACAATCGTGCGCGAGGTGATGAAGCCGCGGCCCGAGATGGTCGCCGTCTCAATCGACGACTCGGCGCGGCGCGTGCTGGACGTCGTGATCTCCGAGGGCTACTCGAAGCTCCCGGTTTACCAAGAGTCCAAGGACGACATAGTCGGCGTGATTCACGATCGCGAACTCCTGATCGCCCTCGCCAATGGCTCGCTCGCGCACACCAGCATGCGGCTCCTGATGCGCCCCGCCGTCCACGTGCCGGAGACGAAGAAGATCGCGGAGCTACTGCGCGAGATGCAGCGCGACAAATTCTCACTAGCGATCGTCGTCGACGAGTACGGCGGCACGGCGGGCCTCGTCACGATGGAGGATCTACTCGAGGAGATCGTTGGCGAGATTCGCGACGAGCACGACGCGGACGAGCAGGAGCCCATCTCGGTGATCTCCGACACGGAGGCCGTCGTCGAAGCCGGCGTCAACGTCGAGGACGTCAACGCCAAGCTCGGAACGGAGCTGCCGACCGAAGACTTCGAGACGATCGGCGGCTACACGGTCGGGCTCTTCGGGCGCCTTCCGAACGAGGGCGAGGAGGTCGACGCGAACGAGCACACGCGGCTGCGCGTCGATCGAAAACACGGCCGGCGCATCCTGACGGTTCGCATCTACACCAACGGCAGCGTCCACCGGCCGCAGGAATCCGAGGGCTCTGACGCAGCCGCGCGCCTATAAGACGCGCGGCGTCATCTTGCGCGGCCGGCAGCTCGGTGAGGCCGACCGCATCCTAACGCTCTTCACGCGCGAAAGCGGAAAGCTCGACGCCGTCGCGAAGGGCGTGCGCCGCACGCGCAGCCACTTCGCAGGACGCCTCGAGTTTGCCAACGAGTGCGACTTCGTGATGCACCGCGGCCGCTCGCTCGACGTCGTCGTCTCGGCGGAGATCCTGCGGACGCCGTGGAGTCGTCTGGTCGAGCCGGAGCGCTACGCCGTCGCGTCGGTCGTGGCGGAAATGATCGACGCGTTCTGCGAGCCCGATCTGGGACTGCCGGACGTCTACGAGCTCCTCGTGGCGGCCATCGCGGCCGTCGCGGCGTCGCCGGCACCCCAAGAGCTGCTGCCGCGCTTCTCGCTGCGGCTGCTCGAGATGCTCGGCCTGGCGCCCCCGCTCGATACCTGCGTGCAGTGCGGCTCGCCGCTGGGCGACGGCCCGGTGTGGCTCGACGCCGCCGCCGGCGGTCTGCTCGACGCGGCCTGCCGCGAGCGCTGGCGCGATCTCCCCGAGCTGGGGCCGGACGACTTGCAGAACCTCCGCGCCCTCGCCCGGCCCAAGGGCGACGCGGAGGGCGCCGCGGTGCGCGCGACGTCGGACTCGGCCCGTGCGGCCGAGGAGCTGGTCGCGCACCACCTCGGGCGTCGCCCGAAGGCGCTGGCGGCATTGGGCACATTCGAGCGATGATCATGGCCCTGGATCTCGGCACCAAACGGATCGGCGTCGCGGTGGCCGATCCCGGCCGCACGTTCGCGCTTCCGGTTGCGACGATCGAGCGAACTAACCGGCGCGCCGACCTCGACGCGATCAAGAACTATCTCGAGGCGTACGGCGTCGACGAGCTCGTCGTGGGCGAGCCGCTGACGCTCGCCGGGGAGCGCGGCATCGCGGCGCACGCGATGGAGTCGTTCGTCGACGCCCTGCGCGAGATCTTTAGCGGAACAGTCCATCGCGTCGACGAGCGCATGACGACGGCGCAGGCCAACAAGAGCCTCATCGCGGCAGACGTGCGCGGTCGCAAACGCCGACAGGTCGTGGATCGCGTCGCCGCCGCGCTGATCCTCGAGACGTTCCTCGCGCGGCGGCGCAACGCGCGGCAGTGAAGTTCGTCCGGCGCGGCGCCATCGGGGCCGCCGCGTGCGCGCTCGTGCTGCTCGCGCTCGCCGCCGCGTTCGGCTACGCCCTCTACGGCGACCGCACGCATCCGGCGGTCGCGACGCAGGTCATCGTCGCGCGCGGCTCGACCTTCGACGCGATCGCCCGACGGCTTGCAGAGGACGGCGTGATCAGCAACGTTTGGACGTTTCGGATCCTGGCTCGCTTGCGCAAACAAGACGTCGCCGTACACGCCGGCGAGTACCGCTTCACGCCGCATCAGACGCAAGATGCCGTGCTGCGCGCGCTGGTCAGCGGCGGCGCGCAGGTCGCGGCCTGGGTCGCGATCCCCGAGGGCTTCACCGCGGCGCAAATCGCAAGTCGTCTCGACGAGGCCGGCATCGGCCCCGGGCCCGCGTTCTATCGCGAGTTCATGCGCGACACGATCGTCATCGCCGGCGCGCGCACGAAGAATCTCGAAGGCTTTCTCTTCCCCAGCACCTACCTCGTGCCGCTCGGAGCCGCTCCCTCGCAGGCTGCGGCCACGTTGACGTCCCAGTTCCTCAAGGAGCTGCCGGCAGACGCCGCGACCGGGGCGCGCGCCCTGCGCGTCAGCGTGCCGCAGGCCGTTACGGTCGCGTCGCTCGTGGAACGGGAGGCCAAGAGCGAGGAGGACCGCCCGAAGATCGCGGCAGTGATTTACAACCGGCTCAGATTGGGAATGCCCCTGCAGGTCGATGCCACGATCGAATACGCGCTGCCCAAGCATAAGAGCGAACTGTCGTTTGCGGACCTGAAGATCGACTCGCCCTATAACACCTACGCCCACGCGGGCCTGCCCCCGACGCCCATCGCCAATCCGGGGCTGCCATCGCTGGAGGCCGCGCTTCATCCATCGAAAAGCGAGGATCTGTACTACGTCTACTGCGGAAACGGGCGACACGTGTTTGCCAAGACGCTGGCGGAGCACCAGGCTAACGTCGCCCGGTGCCTGCACTAGAGCGGAAGAAGGAGGCTCTGCAATGGAGCTGAGCGAGGTGCTCCACATTCAAACCAGCGACGGCGCGTCGTACGATTTCGAGGTCGTCGGCATCGTGGAAGACCCCGACGCGCAGGCCTCGTACGCCGTGCTCCGGCACCAGGGCACCGATAACGGCGAGGAGCACTTCATCGTTACCGATTCCGCGGGGAATATTCTGGAGGACGAGGACCTCGCCCAGCAAGTGCTCGACGAGTTCCTTGACTTTGCCGAAGAGGAGCACGCCGGCGCCGAGCCCTCAGGGGAGAGAGACTAATTCGCGTACTGTTCTTGTCCGCTAGCGTAGGCGTCGGTCACGTATCGGCCGCGAACGCCGTGGGCGCTGCCCTGCGCTCCCTCGAACCGTCTGCCCAAACGACGGTCGTCGACTCGTACGACTATGCGGCGCTGGTCGTATCGCGGGTCGTCTCCGACGGGTACCTACGGATGGTGAAGACGATTCCGCAGATGTATCGCTACATCTACGACCGCGCCGAGCGCGCCACCGAGGTCGGACGGTTTCGCACGTGGGCCCATCAGTTCACCGCGGCCAACCTGCGCCCGCTGATGCTGCGCGAGCGGCCGCAGGCCGTCGTCTGCACACACGCGTTTCCGAGCGGCGCGATGGCGGAGTACAAGCGATCCTTCGCCGACGCGCCGCCGGTGGTCGCCATCGTCACGGATTTTGCGGTCCACGGCTTCTGGATCCACCAGAACATCGACCGCTACGTCGTGGCGAACGAGAGCCTGCGCGACGCGCTGATGGCGCGCGGCGTCGCGCCCGAACGGATCAGTGTGACCGGAATTCCGGTGCGGCCGGAGTTCGCCCCCGGCTCCGAATCGCGCACTGCACTGCGCGAGCGTCTCGACCTGCCCACCGATAGATGCGTCGCGCTGCTGATGGGCGGTGGGCTCGGGATCGCGCCCCTCGAGCGCATGCTGTCCGCGCTGAGCTCCGCGCGCGTGCCGTTGGCGGCGGTCGTCGTCGCGGGTCGGAACGCGCGCATCGAGCGCCGTCTCATGCGCGCCGCCGAAGTCGTCGCGTATCCCGTGCGCACGCTGCGTTTCGTCGACAACGTCTACGACTACATGCACGCGGCAGACGTCCTCGTCACGAAACCCGGCGGGCTGAGCACCGCGGAGGCGCTAGTGGCGCAAGTCCCGATGGTGCTGTGCAAGCCACTGCCGGGGCAAGAGGAGCGCAACGCCCGCGTGCTGGCAGACGCTGGGGCGGCGCTGCGCACGCGGCGCATCGAGGAACTTTCCGCGGCGATCGACGCGGTGCTGTCGGACGCGGGACGCCGCGCGAGCCTCGTCGCCGCCGCTCGGCGGCTCGGCCGTCCGAACGCGGCCCGCGACGCGGCCGCGATGATCGCGGCGCTGGTGAAAGAGCGAAAGGAGATCGTCGCATGAACCTTCCCTCCTCACGCGTCTACGGCGGATGGCTCGCGCTCGTTCGCGTCCTCACCGGGCTCATCTGGCTCATTCACGGCATTCCCAAGTTCACGAACAGCGCCGCGTTCATGCCGCCGTCCGGCTTTATCGTGAGTTACGTGCAGGAAGGCATCGGCAAGACGGCCGGACCGTACCACGACTTTCTCGTCGGCGTCGTGCAGCCCAACATCGGTATCTTCGCCGAGCTCGTGCGGCTCGGCGAGGTCTGCGTCGGAATCTCGCTCGTGCTCGGTCTCTTCACGCGACTCGGCGGTTTCTTCGGGATCGTGCTACCGCTGGATTACATGGCGGCGCGCGGCGCGCTGACGACGTTCACCGACTGGTCGACCGTCGACGCGTGCATGGCCCTGCTCTCCGCGATCAGCCTCGTGCTGCCGACCGGCCGCGTCGTGGGCCTCGATGCATTCTTCTCGCACCGGCGCGTCAAGGCCACGGTGGTTCCGGAAGTGGTCCCCGAGCGGCCGATGGACCGCCCGACGGCGTCGCCGTAGACGCCGGCGCTAGGTTCCACAGCGGCAAGCGTGGTATAGTTTGGACCGCTTCGGGAGAGATGGCCGAGCGGCTGAAGGCGGCGGTTTGCTAAACCGTTATACGATGTAAAGTCGTATCGAGGGTTCGAATCCCTCTCTCTCCGAAGCAACGCAGAGAAAGGTGAGCGGTCGTAGCTCAATTGGATAGAGCAACAGGCTACGAACTTGTAGGCTGGGGGTTCGAGTCCCTCCGACCGCGATTCCCTCATCGCGTCGCCATCGCCGGAATCTTGAGCGCCGGTCTTCTCGCCGCGTGCGCATCGGCCGTACCGCCCAACGCGAGCCCGCCCGTGCTTGCCGCTGCACTCACGCCGGTCGCGACGAAAGTGTATCAGCCGCTGGCCGTGGGCGACTACTGGAAGTTCATCTGCAGCAACAGTTTCACGATCGAGGACCGTGTCACGGGCTCCTACCACGTGCACGGGCGCGTCGCCTATGCGCTCTCGCTGCAGATACCGAGCTCGCCGAAGAAGTCGGTTGACGTCGTGCAACTCCTGGGCAACGACGCCAAAGGCGACACATGGATCTACGGCTACTTGATCCACGGCAAGCTCGTCTCCGTCAAGCCGACTCAGATCGTGGCGGCGAAGCCCGTGCTCAACAAGCACTACGACTACCCGAACGCCAACCATGGTAAGATCGGCCGCGTCTTCGTAGGCTTCGAGTATACGAACAAGACCCCGCTCGGCGTCTTCTGGGTGGCGCCCTACTTTGAGAGCGGCGGCACACACAACTACGGCTACTCGCTGGGCCGCGGCGTCATGGAAGAAGATCACGGCCCGCACTTTAAGTACGACTGCCTGATCGAGAAGTTCGTCCTGCGCTGACCGCGCCGGCGTCGTTACCCGCGCAAGGGCTGCAGAAACAACCTGCCCCGCGGGTAGTCGAAGGCCACGATGAAGTGGCGCAGGAAGTCCAAACCCACCAGGATCCTGCGCCCGTTTATGAGATCGGTGTCGAGTTTGCACGCCATCTCGCCGTAATACGTGATCGGGCCGATCTGGAGTGAGTCGACGTTACCGCACTCGACGCTGCCCATGCCCGCGCGGACGCCGATGCTGCGCGCCATCCGCAGGTGGTACTTGTAGAGAATGTCCGGGCCGAAGATGATCGCGCCCGGATCCCCGGTGTCGAGCATCGCCTTCACGGCGATGCTACGATCGAGGGTCATCGGAATCGTCGGGATCCAGCCGGAGGTGTCGGTCAGGATGCTGAGACCTCCGGGATCGCCCTGCTGCGAGACCGGATCTTCGATGGTCATCGTCTGCGCCCGAAAATCGACGGTGACCAGCGCACCCGCGAAGACGTCGTAGCCTAGGAGACCGTCGTAGTTCTGGCGGTCGAGCCCGCGATAGTCGCGCGAGTTGAAGTCGGTCGCCTCGACGATGACCTTTGAAAGCACGTTGCCGCCGATTTCGATCGTGTCGGCGCGCCGCGTGTCGGACGGCTCGCCGCCGTACAGCCCGACCGTCGTGCCGCGCGCGTTGAGCTTCGTCACCTTGGCGCGATCCGCGAACGCCCGATTCAGGAAGATCGCGTTCGCGCCGGTGTCGAGGATGAACCGCCCCTTGACGCCGTTGACCTTCGCGTCGACGAGCACGCGCTGCGGCGTCACGGCGATCGGAATCGGTTTGGGATTTGCAAAGGTCCAGGTGGCGCCCGCCGGCGGAGGGTGCAAGTCGGCGTCGGTGACCGTGACGTTCGGCTCGATCCGCGTGTACGTATACGTGTCGCGCGTGCCCTCGCCGATGCGAAAGGAGCCGATCATCTTTTTCCCCGGCGAGACTTCCATATACGACAAGATGCGGACCGTCGTCTCCTCGTCGCCGCCCGGATCGATCACCGCGCGCACGTAAGCGCCCGAATCAGGATCGACGTCGACCTCGATTGCATCGGCGTGCGGAACGTCGAGGCGCACGCTCTGCAGTTGCCTGCCGTCGACGCTCTCCGCGCCGCCTATCACTGCGGGCAGCTCCGTCGTGCCCTCGTTGAACAGCACCGCGTAGCTCAGACGAAACTTGGCGAGGTCGCCGTAAACCGGCGTGGTGAAGCCGTTTTGGTTGGTGTTCCAGAACACGCTGCCGGTATAGCCGCTGTCCTCGACCGTATCGGCTCTCTTGGGAAAGACGTAGTGATTGCGATAGACGATGCCGGCGCGGTACTCGGTCGCACGTTGGTCCACTGCGCCCTCGGCGCCCGCGCGTTCGCGCGCGAGACGCAGCATGCGAAACGATCCGTCGCCGAGCTCCCATCCAACGAAAGCGCGGTGCTTGGCGAGCAGCACCGCGGCGGCATCGTCCGGCGCCGCGGGGGCGCACAGCGGCGCGCCGAGGCCTACGCAGGCCAGGAGCACGACACGGCAAAACCCGCGCTGCGACATGTCCTGCCGTAGCTTCCCCACGGCGCGGCCGCAACCATCGCAGCGCTTGTGGCTGGCCGCGGGTCCTGATATACTGCGGTGTCGAAACCGCGTAAGTTGGCCGCGGCTCGGTAGCTCAGTGGTAGAGCAGGGGACTCATAAGCCCTTGGTCGTAGGTTCAAGTCCTACCCGAGCCAAACGCAAAGGGTTAAGGTGTCATCTCATGTCAACGATTCCGTGCGATTTCTGCCCCCACCCCGTCGATCGGGGACAGATGGAGGAAATCGAGATCTCGCACTACGTGCCGGATAGTTCCGGCGAAGACCTCGCATACGCGAGGACGTATTTCTTTGGGCATCCCGACTGCGTGCGTAAGTTCTACCGCACGCTCGTGGATCACAAGCTGGATCTCTTCAAGCACATTCCGAGCGCCGGGGCGCCGCCCGACGCGTCTCGCTGATCGCCTGCGCCCGTAGCGTAGCTGGATAACGCACAGCCCTCCGAAGGCTGGGATCGGGGGTTCGAATCCCTCCGGGCGCGATTTCCTTTATCGCTGCAGCACCGTCGCTCTTCGAAGGTACTGATCGGCGACGGAGTAGTACACGCGGATGAGATCGCCTTCGCAGAAAGCCGACGCCGCGAACGCGATGTCGGTGTCGTCGTCTTTCGGTGCCGGCGGAACGATCAGCGGCTCATCGCACCGTTCCAGCACCCTTGCAAAGCCGACGTCGAAACGAATCCATCCGATGCGCCACTTCGCGTCGCGCGTGGCGCCGTTGTAGAACATCACCGGGTTTGTGTCGATGGTAACGGCCGGCCCGGTGCTGAGATGCCACGAGTCCCAGGCCGCCGGTCTCCGCTCGAACGGCGGCGCGTCGACGCGCCACGGCCCATCCACGCGATCAGCAGAGGCCAGGCCGATACACGAAACGTTGTCTTTTGCATACTCAAAGAACAGCCGCCACGTCTCGTCGCGAGTCTGCGCAATCTCGGCCTCCTTCGGGTTCAATAGACCCGGGCGCGACTCCAGCGCCACGCCGCGCTTGACGAGATGCGATGCATCCGGCCCGGACGCGAGCATCAGGCAGCCGCTGCGCTTCGTGTGATTCCACCCGGTGTAGTAGACGTAGGCCGCGCCCGAGGCGATCGCAACCGTCGGGTCTTCGCAGCCGTCGCGATCCTCCGGCTCCGGCCCGGGGGCGATGGCCGGTGCTTCGTCCATGTGGAAGACGAGCCCGTCGTTCGACCGCCCGTGATAGATGCACGCGATCTTCTGCGCCGGGTCGCCCGAAAACGGGACGGCGCGGAGCATCACCTCGAAGCCGCCGACCGCGCGCCACACGAAGGGGCTCAACTGATAAAACGACGCAAGCGGTTCTCCGGCATGCACGTGCATGGCCTCGTCCGCAATCACTTCGAATCGCAACGGTTCGCGCATTGTGGCCACGAAGGGTTCGGACGGCCCGCCAAGGTAGCCTTCCCGTCATGGCAGACGAAAAAGCAGTATCGTTCGCGGCCGACATCCGGCCGCTCTTTCGCGACGTAGACATCGAGCATATGAAGGGCTTCGGCGTGCTGCTCGACGACTACGCGTACATGTCGCAACGCGCAAACGCCGACAACGTGCTGAAGTTCTTGAACGGCGACGCGCAGCCGCAGATGCCGCCAAACGGCCCGTACTGGTCGGTGGAGCAATTAGCGCTGTACTCCAAGTGGATGGACGCGGGCTGCCCGCCGTAGACGGCGACGAAGCCAACCTGCGCCGCGCACTCGAGCTCGCCGAAGCGGCCGCGGCCGGCGGCGACGTGCCGATCGGCGCGGTACTGATCTGCGGTGACCTGCGGCTGGAAGCTAAGAACGAGAAGGAAGCGCGGCGCGATCCTACGGCGCACGCCGAGATGTTGCTGCTTCGCGAGGCCGCGCGGCGGCTCGACGCATGGCGGCTGTCGCGGGCGACGATGTACGTCACGAAGGAGCCCTGCGTCATGTGCGCAGGCGCCCTGATCGCCGCGCGCATCGAGCGGCTCGTCTACGGAGCCCGCGATCCCAAGGGCGGCGCCGACGGCAGCGCCTTCGACATCCTGCGCTCGCCGCACACGAATCATCGGCTCGAAGTCACCGCCGGCGTTCTCGAGGCCGAGGCGGCCGAGCAGCTGCAGCGATTCTTTCGATCCCGGCGCGCTCGCGTGTCCGAAAAAGATATCCCGTCCGACTCCTAAAAGAATACTGGCGGAGAGGTGGTCGAGTGGTTGAAGGCACCCGCCTCGAAAGCGGGCGAACGTTAATAGCGTTCCGTGAGTTCGAATCTCACCCTCTCCGCCACGCTTTGTCACCCGGCTCAGCATGACACCGAGAGCTTAGGCGGCGCGCGGCAGGTGAACCGTGAAGCGGGAACCGCTCGGGCTCGTATCTAGTGAGACGCTGCCGTTGGCGCGCTCGACGGCGCGCTTGACGATCGCCAGGCCGAGTCCGGAACCGGACACGTCGCGCTGCGCTCCGCGATAGAAGCGATCGAAGACGCGAGCGGCGTCGGTCGACGGGATTCCGGGACCCTGATCGGCGACCTCGATGACCGCCTGCGTGTTCTCCGCGCGTACGCGCACCGCGATCTCGCCGACGCCGTATTTCACGGCGTTGTCCGCGAGGTTGGTCACGACGTAGCCGAGCTCCGTCGGGTCGATGAGGGCTAGTATGCCGGATTGCGCCGAGATGACGAAGCGGCGGTCCGGGTGCGCGTCGGCGATCGGCGTCACGAGGTCCGCGACGAGCGTTCCGACGTCGATCGGCACGGCGCGCGCGATCGCCTCGGGGCTCTCCCAGCGCTCCAGCAGAATCAGCTTGTCGATCAGTGATCCCATGATGCGGCTCTGATCGTTCATCGTGTCGAGGATGCGCTCGCGATCCGGTCCGCTCTCGATACCGCCGCGGCGCAGGATCGCGATGAATCCCTGAACGACCGTGAGCGGCGTGCGCAACTGATGGCCGGCGTCGGCGATGAACTGCCGCATCGATGCGTTCGCGCGGTCGCGCGCGGCGAAGGCGCGTTGCAGCTGGTCGATGGCGCCGTTATACGCCGCCGCCAACTGCCCCAGCTCGTGGCCCTCGTCGGCGGCGATCGTGTGCGGAGTGAGATCGCCGGAAGCGAAGCGCTGCAGCGCCGCGGTAACGTCGTCCAGCGGCCGCAGCGCCTGACGCGTGAGAACCCGAGCGATCAGGAAGCCGCACGCGACGGCGATGGCCAGCGCGATCAGCAGGGGGATGAGGAACGAGCGCACAGTCGCGACCAGCACGCCGTCGTTGCTGCGCACGATCACGTACAGGTTGCCGGCCCGCGCGAACAGCGGCTGCAGGCCGAACGCGGTCGCCATGCCGAGGATGACCCGCGCCAGCGGACCGTTCGGGCGCGGATCGCCCGAGAGATCGCCGCGGCTGCGCACCGTGACGGTGGGCTGCGCGTCGCTGCGATGCGGTCGATAGACCGTGACGCGGGTGTTCGCATCGAGAAACACGATCTCGCTGCCCGCGCCGAGGAGCAGCGACGCCGCGAACGCGCCGCCCGCCCGCGCGTTGGGAAGCGACGTGCGCGACAGCGCAGCCTGGAGCTGCGTGAGGGTGCCTGTGAGCTCGTTCTGTATCGTACGAATATAAACGCCGAAGCCGAGCAGCGCGCCCGCGACGATCACAGCGGCGAGCACGAGTGAGATCTCGATTGCCGCGAGTGACCGTAGGCGACGCGCCAGACGCGTCGTCACGACGGGGTCGCTCGCAGGGAATATCCGGCGCCGCGCAGCGTCTGAATCAGCTTGACGGGCTCGCCGCTGTCGAGCTTGGCGCGCAGGAAGGAAACGTACGTCTCGACCGTGTTGGGCACGACGTCGCGATCCACGCCCCACACCAGATCGAGCAGCTCCGAGCGCGTCAGCACCTCTTCCGCGTGCTCGGCGAACACGCGCAGCAAGTCGAACTCGCGGGCCGAGAGCTCGATGCGCCGGTTGCCGCGATGCACGGTGCGGCTGGGCGTGTCGATGCTGAGGTCGGCGTACTGCAGCGTCTCGCGCCCCTCGATACTCGGGCGTCGCAGCACCGTGCGCAGCCGCGCGACCAGCTCCTCGAAATCGAACGGTTTGCCGACGTAGTCGTCGGCGCCCGCGGAGAGGCCGGCGACCCGCTCGGCGACCTCGGTTCGCGCCGTGAGCATCACGACGGGCGCCGTGGTGAGCCGCCGGATCTCGGGCAGCAGCGTGAAGCCGTCCGGCCCCGGCAGCATGACGTCCAGGACGAGCACGTCGGGGGCCCAGGCCTCGAGCAAAGGCAATGCCGCCAAGCCCTCGCTGACGCTACGCACCTCGAAGCCGGCCCGCTCGAGTCCGTACTCGAGGAGCTCTCGCAAACCACGCTCGTCGTCGATGACGAGCACGCGGGGCCGCTCGGCCGCCAAGCTCATTCTCAGATTCACTCCAGGACTCGGAACCGGCGCTTTCGGTACAATCTTCCCAGCCCATGAAACGAAGCGACGGCCTCTTGCGATTGTTCTGCGCGGCTTTGGCAATCCTAGCCGCGATCGGTTGCGGGCGTCGCCAAAACGCCGGGCCGGTGCGGCCGCCGTACGTCCAGACGAGCATCGCGAGCTACGGCACGATCCAACCGGCGCAACGCCTCGCCGGCATCATCGCACCGTTCCAAAACGTGGCCATTCAGAGCTCGCTCTCCGAGCCGACCAACGCGGTCTACGTGCGCGAGGGAGACTCGGTGCGCGCCGGGCAGATCCTGGCGCAGCTCGACACTTCCGACCTGCAGGCGCAGATGCAGTCGGACCTGGCGACGGCCAACAGCAATCACGCCAACACGACGCACACGGTCTTTTCAGGTTCGCTCTCGATCGCGCAGGGTCAAGACACGCTGCGAACCGACGACGCGGCGGTCCGTCAGGCGCAGGAGACGCTCTCCAACGACCAGATGAATCTGGCTCGTGATCAGAACCTGCTCGGGCAAGGTTACATTTCGCAGCAGGCCGTCGACGCGCAGTCGACGCTGGTCCGCAACGATCAACAGGCGCTTAACTCGGCCAACGCCAACCTCGCCTCGGCGCGCTCCACCGTTCAGGCTAACGGCTCGCTCTCCGGCGAGGGTCTTCAGGCGGCCGCGGTGCGCCAATCGCAGGCGCAGGAAGAGGTCGCGATCGCACAAGCGCAGCAGGTCCGCGTGCAGATCGGCAAGGCAACACTGGTCTCGCCCATCGACGGCGTCGTCGTGAACCGCAATCTCAACCCGGGCGAGTATCCCGGATCGCGCGAGCTGTTCACGCTACAGCAGATCAACCCAATCTACGCGGTGTTGCACGCGTCGAGCGAACAGGTCGCGCGAATCGTTAACGGCGTGTCCGCGACGATAACGGCCCCCGACATCGCCGGCGTACAATGCTTCAGCGGCCGCGTCGTCGGCGTGCTCAACGAGATCAACCCGGGGTCGACGGACTTTCAGGTCAAGGTTCAACTCGCTAACCCGCTGCGCCGGCTTCGGCCGGGCATGGTCGTTCAGGGGACGATCGCGACGACGCCGATTCGCGGCGTTCGCGTGCCGGCGACGGCCTTCACCGACGACAACCACGACGCGATGATGACGGTGCAGGCGGACGGCAGCGTCAAGACGGTGCAGGTGGCCGAGGTCGGCAACGATGGCACGACGTCGGTCGTGACCGGCGTCTCGCCAGGCACGCGCATCGTGACCAACGGCCAGTCCAGCGTCGGGGACGGCGAGAAGGTCTCGTTCCAGCCGTGAAGTTCAGCCTGACCCGGCTGTTCATCCGGCGCCCCACGCTCGTCTTCGTCATCGTCGCGCTGATGACGTTCGCCGGCGTTCTCTCCACAGCGACGATCGTCAAGGAGCTCTACCCCGACGTCAGCCAGCCGACCGTGACCGTTTCGGTTTCGTACAGCGGCGCCTCAGTCACCGAGATGCGCGACAACATCGTGCAGCCGATCGAGCAGAACCTGGCCGGCACGCCGGACCTTCAGACGCTCAACGCTGTCGTCCAGCAGGGCCAGGCGCAGATCACGGCCATCTTCGACATCACGTCCGACACCGCGACGGACCTGGCGCTCACGAACAAGGCGATTCAGGCCGCCGAGAAATACCTGCCGACGAACATCAGCCCGCCCACGGTCAACCTGCGCGATCCGACCCAGTCCGTGGTGGTGACGCTGGCGCTCTACTCGAAGAAGCTTTCTCTGGCGCGGCTGGCGATGTATGCCACCAACGTTATTGCGCCGCAGATGGAGCAAGTTCCGGATATCTCGTTCGTCAACGTCGGCGGCGTCGTCACCCCGGCGTACGAGGTGGTCGTCGATCCGGCGCGTCTTGCCGCGGCGAACCTCACGCTCAACGACGTCATCAACACGCTGACGGCAGACAACCAGCGCGTGCCCGGCGGTTTCGCCTACGAGCCGAACCGGCAGACGACGATCGACATCCGCGGGGACATCCAGAACCTCGACACGGTACGTAACCTCGCGATCGTCCAGGCGGGCGGCTCGGGTCCGGCCATCGCCAGCAACCAGACCTCGACCGGCGCACAGGTCGAGAACTATCGCGGGGGCGTCGGGGCGCTCGCCGGCGTCGTGAACCCGTGGACCGCGTCGAACTCGGTAGTTCGCATCGGCGACGTCGCCACGGTATCCGAAGGTTACGAGCCGAGGCTGCAGTACGCCCACATCAGCGGGACGCCGGGGCTCTTCATGCAGGTGCAGAAGGCCGCGACCGGGAGCGAGGTCGACGCCTCCAACAACATTCTGCGCGCCCTGCCGAACATCGAGCGGCAGTTCCCGGAGATCAGCTTCCGGGTGATCAACGTCCAGTCGAAGTTCACCGGGCAGCAGATCGCGCTCGTCACGCGCACGCTGATGGAGGCGATCCTGCTCACCGGGATCGCGATGATATTCTTCCTGCGATCGTGGCGCAGCGCGATCGTCGTCTGCGTCTCGATACCGACGTCGCTCGCAATCGCGATCACCGTCATGAAGCTGATGCATCTGACGATCGACACGATCTCGCTGCTCGGCATGTCGCTCGTGATCGGGATACTCGTCGACGACTCGACCGTCGTCTTGGAGAACATCGAGCGTCACTACACCGAGTTGAAGGCCGACCGGGAAGAGGCCGCCGTGCGGGGCCGAGAGGAGATCGGCGCTGCCGCCGTCGTGATCACGCTGGTCGACGTGGTCGTGTTCTTCCCGATCGCATTCATTCAGGGCCAAGTTGGGCGGCAGATCGCCGAGTTCGCTATCGTCGTCGTGATCTCGACGCTCACCTCGTTGTTCGTATCGTTCACGATCACGCCGACGCTGGCAGGGCTCTGGGCGCTGCGCTCCCACTGGAAGCCGTGGCCCGTCGTGGAGTGGTTCGGGCGGCGATTCGACGACACGCGCGCGTGGTACACGCAACGTGCGCTCCCCTGGAGCCTCGCCCATGGCCGGCTCGTGGCGCTGTTCTGCGCGGGCACGTTCGCTCTCGCGCTGGCGCTCGTCGGGTTCGGCGCGGTCGGCGAGGAGTTCATTCCGCCGGTGGATCGGGGCGAGTTGTTCGTGCAGCTCATCTATCCGATCGGCACGCCGATTCAGACGGTCGAGAAAGCAACGTTCGCGCTCGAGCACCAGATGCTCGGCGCGCCCGACGTCTTCGCGAACACCGCGGTGGCCGGCGCTTACGCGGCCTCGTTCGGCGGCTTCGTCTCGCAGAGCAACGTGGGCCAGATTCACATCTGGCTAAAGGATAATCGAGCGCACGAAACGAGCTACTGGGTCGACCAGTTCCGGCGCATCGTCGATCGCTATCTCCCGAGCGGCGTGCAGGCCGTCGTCGTGCCCGCCACATCCTCGCAAGGAGGCAACGCGCAGCCGATCGACTTCCTCGTGACCGACGTGACCGGCGGCGACCCGACGCCGTACGCGCAGCAAGTCTTCCGGTTGCTGCAACGCGTGCCGGGCGCGACCAGCGTCAACAGCACGGGCACGCAGCTCGCACCCGAGATTTCGATCCAGTTCGACCGTGAGAAGGCCCAGGCGCTGGGCGTTGACCTTGGGCAGGCGGCCCAGGCGGCCGGCGCGGCGTTCGGCGGCAATCAGGCGACCCAGTTCGAAACGACGTCGGGCCTCGAACAGGTCCAGGTGATCTATCCCCAATCGTCTCAGACAAGCCTCGACACGCTGAAGTCGGTGGCGGTGCGCTCCTCATCGGGCAACCTCGTCTATCTCAGCGACATCGCGCGCTTCGTCTCGACTCCGACGGCGCCGCTGATCACGCGAACGGACCGCAACAACGTCATCCACGTCGACGCGAACTACAGCCAAAGCTCGTCGCTCTCCGCAGTAGAGCGCGGCCTGCTCAAGCGACTGCCCTCGCTTCACCTGCCGCCGAACATCGTCGTGCGGCCCGCACCGCTCGGCCAGCAGGACTTCATGCATCAGACGCTGGTCGGGATGGGGCTGGCAATGATCGTCTCGGTAATTCTCGTCTACCTCTTGATGGTCGCGCTGTACAACAGCTACGTGTCGCCGTTCATCATCATCTTTTCGGTGCCCGTGGCGGCCATCGGCGCGATCGGCGCGCTCCTGTTGACGCATCGTACGCTCAACCTCTTCTCGCTGATCGGAACGATCCTCTTGATCGGGATCGCGAGCAAGAACGGGATCCTGTTGGTCGACTACGCCAACACGCTGCGAAACCGCGGGCTCGACAAGCTATCGGCGATCATGCAGAGCGCGCACACGCGATTTAGACCGATCATCATGACCAGCTTCTCCGTGATGGCCGGAAATCTCGCGCTCGCGCTCGCGCTGGATCCCGGAGCCGCCGCACGCTCGAGCCTCGGTATCGTCGTGATCGGCGGCGTCATGAGCTCGCTCGTGCTGACGCTATTGCTGATCCCAAACGTCTACATGTGGCTCGCGCCGCGCGACAAACCCGCTAGGGAGTGGGCGTCGCCTCCGGCGTGGGAGTTCCCGCCAACCGGGGGTCAGGAGCCTGTGCCGGGAACGCAATATCGCTGAACGTGACGTCGGCGATCACCTTGAAGGTCATAAACAACGCATGCTGAGTCGCGCTAAATCGCCCGTGCACGACGACCCAGTGACCGTCGATCATCGCGTAGTCCAGATCGATGATCTCGTCTCCGCCCACCACGCGCATCTCGATCTTGGAGGGTAGACGCGTGGTGGCGTCCTCCACGATTTCGGACGGGTAGAAACCCTGCTGGACGCGCGGCGTCGGATCGATCAGCAGGTGTAAGGCCGCGTCGGTCGAGTCGGACGCGTATCGAGCAGCCCAGTAGCTGTTGTACGGAACGACCACGGTCACGCTCGGATCCGCTTCGGGCAATCGCAGGAAGAGCGGCGCCCCGCGCTGCAGCGTGATGTCGACGCGCTTGAGGTTGGCGAAGTAGCTGAACGTAAACGCCGAGAGGGGATCGAAGTAGGCCACGACCGGGAAGGCCTGGCCGGTGCGATACCCGCCGTTTGGGAGGTCCTGCATGACGGCGTAGTTGTCGGCAACCCGCACCGCGATCGAGCGATTGATGTCCTGCGTCCGTCCCAGTGTCGGCGCCATGACGTGCGTTCGCTCCACGTAGGTCATGTAGGCCGGCGAATTGGCATTGTAGTACGCGCTTGTGCGGTTGATCAGAATCGCAAAGGCGAGATCCGGCGTCATCATCGCGGCGATGTGGCTTCGCCGGAGGGAACGAAAGTACCGGTGAGTTAACTCCGCCAGCGATGGCGTTAGAGATCGACAAAACGCTGGCCGAGCGCGTCGTGGAGCTGCGGCGGGCGATACATCGCCGGCCCGAGCTCGGCTTCGAGGAACATCAGACCGCCGCGCTGATCGAGCGAGAGCTCGACTCTCTACATGTCCGTCACCGGCGTGTCGCACAGACCGGCGTGATCGGCTACGTCGGGGGCGGCGTTCCCGGCAGGGCCGTCGCGTTGCGAGCCGACATGGACGCGTTGCCGATCGCCGAGCGCAGCGGACTGCCCTTTGCCTCGGAGATCGACGGGAAGATGCACGCGTGCGGTCACGACGCGCACACCGCGATGCTCCTCGGCGCGGCTCGTGTGCTTGCGGCGATGCGCACCACGCTGCGCGGCACCGTCGTGTTGCTCTTCCAGCCCGCGGAAGAAGGGCCCGGCGGGGCCCTGCCGATGCTCGAGGAGGGGGCCCTCGACGCGCCCCCCGTCGAGGCGATCGCGATGCTGCACGTCGACACGCGTCTCGACGTCGGAACGATCGGCGTCGCGCCCGGACCAGTGAACGCGGCAACCGACGAGCTCTACGTCACGGTGCGCGGGCGCGGCGGCCACGGCGGCTACCCGCACACTGCGGTCGACGCGCTGCCCGCGGCGGCCGCGATCGTGCTGGCCTTGCAAAACGTCGTGGCCCGCGAGACCGATCCGCTGGCCAGCGCCGTCGTAACCATCGGCACAATCGCCGGCGGCTATCGCAGCAACGTCATAGCGGACGAAATCTCGCTGAGCGGCACGCTGCGCTCGCACGACGCGGCGGTTCGCGAAGCGCTGATCGAAAAGGTGCGGCGCATCGTAGCGGGCATCGCGGCCGCATACGGGGTCGAGAGCGAGGTGCGCGTCGTCCGAGGATACCCGGCGGTGATCAATGATGCCGCCCTCGCCGACAACTTCACCCGCTACGTTCGCGAGAAAAGCGTGCTGCGCGTGGACGCGCCGGAGGCGACGATGGGCGGGGAAGACTTCGCGTATTTCGCGCAGCGCGTCCCGGCGCTGCTGGTACGCCTCGGCGTGCGCAGCGAGTCGGCCGGCGCCGTGCATCCCGGGCACAGCGCGCTGTTTCGGATCGACGAAGCGGCGCTGCCGATGGGCGTCGAGACGCTCGTGCTCTTTGCGCTCTTCGCGCAGGAGTCTCATCGCGTTAACTCGGATTAAGAGAGGCGATATGGCAATCGCCGACGACGTATTTGCGCCAGGTCTTCCCACGCATAGCTCGAGCCTCGACGTCGACTGCTCCGCGGAGGAGGCGTTCGCGCTGCTCTGCGCCGTGGAGAAGTGGCCGGTGTGGCTATCCTTCCTGCGGAGCGCGCGCCGCGTGAGCTCGGAACCGCTGGATGCCGCCAGCGAGGTCGTCATCCGCTCGTGGCTTCCCGGCAACGAGGAGCAGCTCTACGAAGTCGACGATCTCATCGCCAATTACCGGCTCTCGTTAGTCGGCGCATTTTCCGTGCGCAGGCGGATCGATTTCCGCATCGAGCGGCGGACGTCGTGCACCCGGATTCACGTGCGCCTCGCCTACCCGGCGTATCACGGCCGGTTGGGGCTGCTGCTCGACCGCTGGCAGCGCGGCCGCAGGCTAGCCAGCGCCCTCGACGATTCACTCGTTCACTTCAAGGGTCTGGTCGAGTACCGGCGAGATGCGCCGGTTTTGGCGGATTTTTAGTTCGGCAAGCCGGCGCTAGCAGTCATTGACCGAGAGTGCTAAGGAGGCTATACTCTGACCATGCCGCTCTATGACTATGCGTGCACGCGCTGCGGGCGGATCCACGAGGTGCGGCACGGCTTCGACGAGACCCACGACGCACCGTGTCCTAGCTGCGGCGCCCCGCTGCGCAGAGTGTTTAACGCCGCCCCCGTGCTCTTCAAGGGCTCGGGATTCTACGTGACGGACTCGCGGGGTTCGGGCTCCGGCAGTAAGCCCGAAAAGGCGGAGAAGTCTGAAAAGCCCGCCGCGGCCGAGAAGAGCGAGAAGAAGCCCTCGTCGCCGGCCTCCGAGCCGGCGGCCTAACCGGCGCGCAGGCGCTCCAGCGCCGCGACGAACCCCGGAAAGCTCACGTCCAGGCTCGCGTCGCTGTCGATAGCCAGCGGGCCCGCCGCGCAGCCTAACACCGCCGCTGCCATGGCGATGCGATGGTCGTCGTGCGTCGTGACGAGGGTGCCGCGCTGCGCCGGCCTGCCCCCCGTGATCGCGAGTCCATGCCGCTCGTAAGCCGCGCGGATGCCCACCGCGTCGAGGAGCCGCTCGATGGCCGCGATACGATCCGACTCCTTCGTGCGCAGGTCCGCGACGCCGTCGATCGTCGTCGTTCCCGGGGCGAAGGCCGCGGCGACAGCCAGGAGGGGGATCTCGTCGATGGCGCGTAGCGCGAGCTCGCGCCCGATCCGCGCCGCGCTCAGCGGGCGGTACTCGACGGCCACGTCCGCGACCGGCTCGCCGCTTTGCATTCGCTCGTTGCACAGGTCGATGCTCGCGCCCATCGCGCGCAGCGCGTCGAGGAGCCCCGTGCGAGTAGGATTGACGCCCACGTCGCCAATGACGATCGCGCTGCCGGGCGTAATCGCCGCCGCCGTGATGAAGAACGCGGCGGCCGAGATGTCTCCGGCAACCTCCACGGCACGGCTCGCGAGCGCCGTCACGCTCAACTCGACGGTGCGGGCGTTCCATTCGATTTCCGCCCCGAGATAGCGCAAGAGCCGCTCTGTGTGATCGCGCGAGCCGCGATCTCCGCCGATCCGCACCGGAACGCCGGCGAACAGCCCGGCAAACAGCAGCGCCGATTTGACCTGCGCGGAGGGCGCGAGCAGGATGAATCGGCGCGTTTCGATCGCCGGGGTGCCGGACAACTCAAGCGGCAGACGACCCTCGGACGTCCGGATCTTCGCACCGAAGGCGCGCAGCTGCGCGGCCACCGGCTCCATGGGGCGGCGGCGCAGCGACGCGTCCCCGTCGAATGCGGCGGCCACGTTCGCGCCGCTGCAGGCGCCTAGGAGCATCCTGGCGGTCGAACCGGAGTTCATGCAATCGAGCGCGCGGTCCGGCGTTCGCCACGGGCCGGGGTGCACGACGACGTCGTCGCCGTCTCCCGCGATGCGGCTTCCGAGCGCGATGACCGCTTGGCGCGTCGCGCGCACATCGCGGCCCGGGTTGAGATGCGAGATACGGATTGGGACGGCGCACCGGGCGGCCACGATCAACGCCCGGTGCGAAATCGACTTGTCGCCTGGGACGCCGACGTTGCCGCGCAGCGGACCGGGATGAAAGGTCGCGACCTTGCCGGGCATGAGCGGATTAGCTTTTCGACAAGGAGTCCATCATCATTTCGTAGCAAGCAGCGCGAAGCGATTTAGCACGTCAGTGGCTGCTTTTTCAACACGAAAGGAACCGATGAACAAACTAGATTTGGTGCGCTCGGCGGTCGATCGGTGCGAGCTCTCGCGTAGGGACGCGGTCGCATTGATCGACGGCGTTTTTGACGACATTCAGGCGGCGGTGGTTTCGGGCGAGGCGGTCAAGATCCCGGGCTTTGGGCAGTTCAAGGTTCGCGATCGCGCAGCGCGCATGGCGCGCAATCCGGCGACGGGTGAGCAGGTAAAAGTGCCTGCAAAGCGCGTCTTCAAGTTCCTGCCGGCGAAGGCGCTCAAAGAAGCCGTTATGTCCAAGCGGGGCGCACGCGGCACATCTCGGAAGAAAGCCACATCAAAAGCTCCCGCGCGGAAGGCTCCGGCGAGGAAGACCGCCGCGCGGAAGAAGCGCTAGAACTTTTCTATTTCGACCGACGTTATCACTACGCGCGGCGCTCAAAGCGAAGGGCTCGTAGTTTCCCGCGCTACTCTCGACGAGGAGTCACCATGCGACGTTTAGGAATTCTTCTATCGGCGCTCGCCCCGGCGGTTCTGATCGCCGGGTGCAGCGGCAATGCAGGCGCGCCGATCGCGAGCTCCCCTGGCACGCCGGCGGTCCAATCCGATCGCTCGACCGGGATGAGCGCTGCAACAAAACTGTTTCACTTCCGGCATACGCCGGCGTATCCGCCGCCGCGGCGCCATCACATCACGAGCGCCGAACGCACTCGCGCACGCCTGGCCGGGTGGACGCCGGTCACTTCGGTAGCGCCGTGGAGCAGCGGGCCCGGCACGGAGGTCCTGATGACCAACGGGACGATCATGGTGTCGGACTACTGCACGAGCAACTGGTACAGTCTCACGCCTGACAAGACCGGCAGCTACGTCAACGGCACGTGGACCAAGATGGGCTCGCTGCCGTCCAGTTACGGCCCGCTCTACTTCGGTTCGGCGGTTCTTCCCGACGGCAAGCTGATCGTCAACGGCGGCGAGTATAACTTCTGCCACCAGGACGAAACGAATCTCGGCGCCATCTACGATCCGTCCACGAACGCGTGGACCGCCGTGACGGGCCCCACCGGCTGGGGCGAGATCGGCGACGCGTCGAGCGTCGTGCTCGCCAACGGCACGTACATGCTCGGCAACTGCTGCACGAGCAATCAGGCGCTCTTGAACGAGTCGTCGATGACGTGGACGCAGATCGGCACCGGCAAGCACGACCCCAACAGTGAGGAGGGCTGGACGCTGCTGCGCAGCGGCAACGTTTTGACCGCCGACGTTGAACTTGCGCCGAACTCGGAGGAATACAACCCCACGGCTAACTCATGGTCAACGGCGGGCAACCTACCCGGTAGTCTCGTGCAGTGCACCGAGATGGGTCCGCAAAGCATGCGGCCGAATAACACAGTGTGGGTCGCCGGAGCGAACGGTCAGACGGCGATCTACAACGTCAATCTAAAGACGTGGAAGGCAGGCCCGGCATTCCCCTCAGGGGTCGATGTCGCGGACGGTCCATCGTCGGTGCTGCCCAACGGCCAGGTGATGATCGTAGCCAGCCCCGGCTGCTATAACGCACCGGCGACGTTCTACCTCTTCAACGGCACGGCGATCAACAGCCTCGCGGCGCCGCCGAACGCTCCCAATGACTCGAGCTACAACGTCCGGCTGCTGGTTCTGCCGACGGGGCAGATCATGGAGACCGACGGATCGACGGACGTAGAGATCTATTCCGGCTCAGCGGCCCTGCACCATCACCACAGCACAGCTCCCTCGATCACGTCGGTGCCGTCGTCGCTCGCTCCGGGAACCACGTACACGGTCAGCGGCAGGCGCTTCAACGGCTTCACGCAGGCGAACTTCTACGGCGACGACGTTCAGGAAGCCACGAACTATCCGCTCGTGCGCATCGTGAACAGCTCGACGGGACACGTGTTCTACTGCAAGACCCACAACCACAGCTACATGGGCATCGGATCGAGCAAGACGGTGTCGACGATGTTCGACGTTCCGTCCGGCATCGAGACCGGCGCGAGTACGCTCTATGTGGTGGTTAACGGCATCCAGTCGGCCGGCGTCAGCGTGACGGTCAGCTAGCACCTCGATCCCTGAAGCGGCCGTAGTTGCGGCGGCGCGTAAAAGCGCCGCCGCTTCAAATTTCTAGAAACTTCGTGGTGGCGGCCGCCCCGCGCGGCTAGGCTTGAGGCATGAACCAGATGGCCTTCGCCGAGTTCCCCGAGTGGTTTACCCTACGCGGCCACTGCGGCGTCTTCCGCATCGACCGCATCCGCAGTCACCCCGACGTCGTCGTCCTCGCCAACGTCAACGGCCGCGAGGTGAGCCGGTGTTCGCTCGGCGAGCTGCGCGCCAACATCGACGCTCCGGCCGATTACTTGACCTCGATGTAGATCGGTTCGAAGGGTTGATTCGAGTTGTTCACCGGGTTGTGCTCCCACGGCTCGTCGAAGTTGATGAAGTCGCCCTTCTTGGAAACAACGCGCTCAGCTCTGCCGTCCGAGAACTTGAACGTAAAGTCGCCATCCGTAAGGAAGATGCCGACGCCGCGGCCGTGCTGGTGCATGACCGACTGCTCCCCGCTCCCGTAGCGAATGCGCACGATGCGGACCGTGTCCGTGTCGGCCTCCACGGTGTAGTGCTTCGGGTCGAGGGAGACGGCGTCGCGCTCCAGTTTAGTCGTTGTCGCCATGTCGCAGGTCCTTTCTGCACGTTTCGGGCTTGCCGGTGAACGAAATTTCGGCCGTTCGGGAGCCGCTAGGGGATGCCTGCTTGCCAGCTTCGGCGCCTTCAATGACGCGTCGCCGCGCCGGTGGTACCCTTACAGATGATGCTGGGCGCAGCGTTCATGATCTTGGCGCTCCAGAAGCCGTCGGCACCGGCTCCGAATCCCACGCCCCCGCCGGCCCTGAAAACGATCATTCGCATGAAGACGAGCCCGTTCTGCGAGGCTTTTCGGGAGAACGTCTTCCATGCCGTCGAAGGCCTGCGCGTCAACGACCGCGTGATCGAGCAAGGCCGATCGCTGCTCGCGAAGACCGCGTACGACGGCGTCGTCGATCGGACCGGCATGCCCGGCCCCGTGCCAGGTGTTCCGCCGCAAAACCTAGGCGCGCCGAGCGTCCGGATGGACCAGTATCAGCTCGGGCAAGTCATGGGTCAGATCGCGCACAATCTGCAGCGGGTCTACGGCCTGCTCAACGATCCGAGGCGTTTTGCGGAACATCCTCAGAACGACGCGGACCGCGAACTGGCAACGATGAAATCGGCCCTCTTAGCCATCGCCGAGGCGCAAGAGCGCTCCCTGAACCTCATCTCGGGAGAGTACGAAACGGCGGCGCTCGACGATATGTTTGCGCGCGGCGATAACACGGCTGGAGCACTGGGTGCTGGCAGCATCGTCGACAAGAACCTCAAGCTGGGCGATCCGATTCTCGCGTCGCCGGGTTCGTCGCCGCTGCCGGCTGGCGGCGCGCTACCCCACGGCTCCCTCTTCGCGGGCACGCCGGTCGGCGGAGTTGCCGCGCTGGTCGACATCAGCCAGAGGCTGACCGGCGACACCGAGGATCAGGTGCTGAGCGCCGTGCTGCCCGGCATGGACCGCTGCCGCTAGCGCCGCTTATCCTCGGCGTTGGGTGCCGACCTGAATCATTACCTGAGCGCGCATCGAAAACCGGCTCTGCTATACTAGCCGCGGAGGACTTCGCATGATGAGCCTGGGTCTTTTCCGGAACGTTTCGATCGCTTCAGCCGCCGCGACGAGCGCGGTCCTGTTCCTCGCCGCGTGCTCTAGCAGTGGCTTGCAGCGAGGGGAGTCAGCCCTCCCGACCGCTGCGGTGCCCCAGGCGCTGTTAGACTGGGGCCAAACCGGGGGCATTCGTCCCGACTCGGTAAGCACAAAAGACCTGTTCGTTGGCGAGTTCGTAAGTAGCGCGAAAAGCCTCATCCAGATCTATCAAAACGGGACGTTTAAGAAACTGGGCCAAATCAAACAAGGGATCAGCAGCCCCGATGGCCTTTGGGTCGACTCCCACGGATTATATGTCGCCAACAACCTCGCGCGAAGCATTACTCAGTATAGCTACCTAACCTCGATGCCGTTTACTTATAAAGCCGGAATGAGCTCGCCGATAGCTGTTACTACGGACAGACTGGGAGACATTTTCGAGGCTGACTATACCGGTTACATCAACGAATACTATCAACAAGCCAACTTCGTCGTGAAGAAGTGTTCCGTCGTAGCGGCACCTACAGGTGTTGCAACGGGAACTACCGGAGAAGTCGTTTTTGCAGCTTATTATAGTGGCAACGTGGGCCATATCGTTGAGTTCACCGACTTCGACGCTTGCAAACACAAGGTACTAGGGGTAAGGCTCGGGCAGACGGGCGCAATGGCTGTCGATAAGCACGACGATATCATTCTTACCCAGCCATACAACAGGGCGGTGGACATAATAAAACCGCCCTACAACACCGTGTCGGGCCATTTGGGATCTCACTGGGGATTCCCAAGCGATGTGAAGATCAACGCTGCTAACACCCGAGCATGGGTACTGGATAGCGATACCGGCGACGTCGTTGAGGTCGACTATCCCAGTGGAAAAGTAGTGGGGACTCTCGTGGCGTATGCAGAAAGTGTTGTCGACGGAAGTAACTACGTGCCATAGGTGTGCGGACCCGCCAACCTCAAATGCCGGCGATTAAGGGTGCAACTTGCGTCCTCGCGCTATGGGTTCGCAGATTTCCGAGCCCGTTTCGGCGTGAATCTCTTTGGTCGAGCTCTTCCGCCGACAGAGTTCACGCGTCGCAAGCCGAGCACCACGCTGGGAATTATTACTCGGGCGGTGCGACGAGCGTAAACGGTACGACGCCGGTCAATTCCCTGCACACTCGCGCTACGGTCTCACGTTTTCGCAGCCAATGGGATCGGGCTTATCAGCGAAGGTCTCGTGGTCGCGCTGGTTGAGCGGTGGACTCGGCCAGCAGTTTTCCACGCTTGCCGTCGCCCTTCAATACCTTTGGTTCGACCGTCATTAGCGCCCAGCCTCGCCCTATGAGAGCGTAGCGATCGCCCGCGACGCGATTAAGAACAGCGTTACCATCGAGATCGAAGCCTGCAACATCGCAAGCAGCTTTGCTCTATGGCTCATAGCTCTCGAAGAGTCCGGCGGCGTGAATGACGTCGATGTCGCAAATGCGAGAAAGAGATAATCGATGAAGCGCGGCTCCCATTTTGTAGCTTCTAATCCTTCTTGCTGAACGAAGTGGAAGTCTTCGGAGAGTAGCCTTGGGCCGACGCGATCAGTCTGCCAATAAAGAAGCGCGAAGAGTAAAACGTTAAGAGTCCAAATCACCGTTGCCGTCGCTAGCAACGTTGTGCTGCTATAGGCGTGTGTCGCAGTTAGCATGTCCGCGATGAGTCGGGCCGCGCCCGCAATGTTCAAGGTGCAGCCTATTATGACGATCGCGATCAAGATGTAGCGCTCTACATGATGCCAAAACGTGCTCGCTGGGGCGATGCTGACGGCAACCATTGAGGCTACGCAGAAGCTGACACCCACCCAGGAGACCCACATCGGCGCCTCCCTGTAGCGGCTAGGAAGCGACATCGTGAGCGCAAATACGAGGACGAGAGTGAGGATGGCCGGCCAACGTGGCTCGGTCCTCCAAGAGGTGCTCGATTGCGTCGTCACTCCGAATATCACCTCATTTACCGGTGCGAGTCTTGCAACCGGCTCTTTTACCGCCTCGGCCCACACGTCCCGCTCGCAAATAAGCATATGCGGGACAACTCGTCTTCGCACGTGTGATGCCCGATGCATCGCACGTGCAGCTGCATCATTCGTGTAATAAAGCCGCATTTCGTGCGAGAGGCCGTTCGCATGGCGAAGGTTCGTTGACGGTCGAGACGGTTCGTTTTATTTCCTGTGTGACCAATCCCTGACCCGGAGCACGGTGGTGGGCAATGCGGCCGCACAACGTTTCTCAGCCCCCGCCACCCCGCACTTTGCACGGCGTTCGCGCCAGCGAGGCCGTCGTCTCATGGCAGCTTTGCTCGCATAGCACCGGCGGTCCCGCAGCATTGTGGGATAAGAGTTAGGCCCCTAAAATTGTGCGCCCCCTTCCGGCAGCCTAGCCAGCCCGATCTGAGCTGCAACGCCTTAAGCGCCCCGAATCTAATCCGCTCCGCTCTAGGCTGCAGGGCGCTATGCGATCCGCGCCGGGCTGTGCAGCTGCGAGGGTTCTAGGCTAAGTGCAGGTCTACGGGGTTACTATGACCGTTCCATTCATGAACGTATGGAAGATACAGTAGTACGAGAACTTTCCTGTCGTCTTAAACGTGTGGCTGAAACTTTTGCCAAGGCCCAGGTTTCCCGATTTGAAGGCCCCGTGGCGAGCAGTGACCGTGTGCTGGATGCTGTCGTAGTTCGTCCACTTCAAGGTTGTGCCCACCTTGATTGTCACTGTGGCGGGCTTATAGGCGAATTCGGAAATTTTCACAGCCACCGTAGGGTCGGGCGGGACTCCGGCCAGGCCTACCGAATTGGAGTTTCCGGGGCCCGTCTTCGCGCAAACGGCAGCCGCGGCGAACATGACGACCGCAACCGCCGCTAAGGCCGAGGCCGGCGCTAGCATCCAGGATTGTCTCATGTCTGACTCCTCCGTGCATTGATCCTACCATAGGCCTGCCTCACGGCGCTTTTTGGCTCCCCGCAGCCATTGTTTTGCGTATCGCCGTGGTCCGCGCGTCTCGAACTAAGGGCGAACTCGCGGCGGTGCGGTTAGAACAACGGCTTTAATTCGAGAACAACGGCCTTAATGCGCCGTAGATATGGCTCAGGCTGTTTGGGAATAGAAGGGGAATACCTTGCGCGTTTCTTCCTTGGTGACACGTGAAGCAGTTCGTTGAGCTGTGTTCATGCGTACTATCGGTGCCCTGTTGGTACGTCTCCATCGTCGTATTGGAGAGAAAGCTGGTGCCCACCGCATTGCCATTATCGGAAGGGTCTCCAAAAGAAAATCCGTTAGGTGCTACGCCCCCTGGGGTCCAAGTTGCTCCCGTTAGCAAATAGTTCGCGCGCACATCTCCGCTAATCAGTTGCGCTTGTACGGAATTGTTGATCGAGATGATCTCCGTATTCGCGGAGGCAATTAGATCGGTGGTGCTCGTACAAGTGGTGATGGGACAGCCGGGCGTACAAGGGGAGATGCGTCCTCCACCAGGGCCTTGACAGTTCTCCAGAGGATTTGGAACCACATCGGCCACGCCAAAGGCCTTTGAGCGGATGGTGTCACTGGGACTAACGATGAATCCGCTGACACCATTGATCTCGGGTGGGGGAGTACTGTACCGCATGTGCATGGCGTTGAACCCGCCCTTCTTGGGGGGGTTGTTGGAAGTCGCTCCGTTAGTGGCAAACAGCCATTGGGCCGCCGGGCCGTTAGGCCCAATCGGCGGATCGGTGGCATCGATCGAACGGGTCGTTACACTGTTGCTCGAGTTGATATATGTATACGAGTCGCGTGGCGCGTTCGCGAAATGTTCGAATGTGGCCCAAATGAGTTCCGGATGGCCCGGGACGGCTCCAACGACGTGCATGCCAACGAGCGCCATAAGCACCGTCTTTTGCCCGCTTTGAGTCCATTTCTTGGTGCTCGTGTGCTTATAGGTGGGTATCGTCGCGGTCGTCGTAATGTAGGAACTCACGTCAGGAACCGTCGAGGCCTCGACCCACGATGTTTTCAACTCGACAACCAGTGCATTTATATCGGGGAAGGTCACCTTATGCTCCTGTGCGAATGCCACTACCCGTTCCAAATCCCCTAGCGTCGTAGGGAATCGCGGGGATGGCTGCGGCATCTTTCCGTCCATTCTCGCTGTTGCAAAATAGGCGTATACGTCGTTAACGAGCGTCTCGTAGTATATGAGCGATCCGGCCTGAGATTCCAAGACCCCGTTATCGACCGCTTCGTTCTGCTCGACATCGATGACCTGATTAAGCGGACCTATAAATACATTGATGTTGTCGATTGTGAACTTCGTGACAATAAGCGAACTTTTTGTGCGGTGTCGTAGGTCGAGTTTCTGAGCTTCAATGGTGCTACCATGAGCGTCCAGTAACATGGGCATTCCATTGGATCCGAGCCGAGCGTGCGCGATTTGAACCAGTTGCCGGGATATGGCCCGCACTAGCGGCCTTTGGCCCTGACTCGGAAGTGCAACCTCGAGCATCTGCCCAGCGACCGAAAAAATGACGGGTTTGCCGTGGGGCCCAACCTGTGCCGAGCGCAACTGAAACGTCGGGGGCGTGTTACCGATCTGTGATAGCAGTATCCTTTTCCCACTCGCGTCCGCCGGTGGGACGATGAAGAACGCTAGCGAAGAGAAGACTAACCCTTTGCCCCCATACGAAGCGGGCGCAGGCGAGGTCGCCCACAGAAACGTCTGTTCGGCCCACTGATAGAACGGGCAGTTTGCGAACGGTGTTGTGGTTGTGCCTTGAATGGCGAACTGCGCGCTGTCGGGACTCACGATACCGTTCAGGCTCGGCGCGCCAGATGCGAACCACTTCGCAAACGTGGGAGCCGCGACCGTGCACGTGGCGGCGGCATCGGTAGGCAACTGCGTGTTATTCGTCGCGCCGCCCCCACCCTGGGCTAATGTTAGCGCCGGAACGAGTAACAGTACCCACAACCTCAACGTGCTCGAAACCGACTCCGATCCGATCCGCATCGTGCCCTCCTTCGCTGCGCGGATTGCTCCGGTAGCCAGGACTCGGACGGTTCGCCTGGCTTGGCCTGATAAGCTAGCCACCTCCAGCTAGCTCAGTATAGCATCCGTAGCCGCGATCGCAAGGGTCTCGCCAGCGTCATTCTCTGCCGAGAGCAACGCCAGGAGCCTGTTTGCAGATCGCATACGCGAGCAAGCTGCGAGCGATAGCTCCGTAGCCTCGGCGATCTCGTTGAGCGAGAACGCATCGAGCTTCGGCACAATCTCGCGCTTGAACCACGCTTCGTCGCGCTGACCCGGATGCTCGAGTGCCCAGCTGCGATTGCGGCGATGCCCTCGGCGATTGCCTCGCCTCAGTCTAAGGACTTCGGCGCTACTTCACGTAAGCCGCGGCTTTGCCCGGTGCCCAGCATGGCCCGCATTTCCTCGGTGCGCCGTTCGCGAAACCTTTGGGCGCCCGCCGCGTCGAGAACATCATTAGCTGTAGCCCATGCCAACAGTGTCGCTTTCTACGCTTCCCCCAACGGCTTAGCTGTAGCCCTTGACGAACAAGGCACTTCTCGGACGCTATTGTGTGGAAGCTATCGCCATTGGGGCTATTTACTATCCACATCGAAAAACTCTACATACGTAACTTTCGGAACTTTAGCGAGGTCGCGGTGCCCTTCGCGACGCCGGTCACCGCAATCATCGGGCCGAACAACGTCGGTAAGTCGAATCTACTGGCGGCGCTGCGGCTTCTCTTCGACCCCGCGCTGTCGAGACAAGCGCGCCTCCTGGAAAAGGAAGACTTTCACGAAAAGACGTCAGTCGACGACGGGCGCGAAATATTGATCAGTGCGATTCTCAGCGGCTTTGAGAATAACGCGCGCCGGGCAACGGACGGCATTATTCACTGGCTGACAAGCCCTTAACAAGGAAACGGCGCCGATCGGCGTGACGCAAAGGGGGGTCAGAATCCCGCACGGTATCCCCTATCCCGCAAATCTGGTGGGGAAGGTGGGAGTCGAACCCACATGAGTTGCCTCGGCCGCTTTTGAGGCGGCTGCGTCTGCCATTCCGCCACTCCCCCACTGAAGCTACGGCTGTTTCGAGTCGACCAGGCGCTGTGCCTCGGCGGCGCCACCAACGTGATACACGCCAAGACCCATCTCTACCGACCGGCGCGCGAAGATCAGCGTCACGAGCGCGGCGCCGCGCGTCTGCCGCAAGTCGAGGTGCGCCACGTCTCCGGGACGCCAGCGTAGCCGCACGAGCCGCGTCCCGTGCAAGATCGCAACGGCATCTCTTTGCGAAGCGGTGAGCATCCGGTCCCCAGGGACGAACGCGAAGCCTGAGATGCTCTCAAGGCGAGCCGCCGAGCGCGGATCGTGCGGCGAAAACTCTTCCGTGCTCATGAGCTCGCTGCCGTTTCCGTTCAGCGTCAGCGTGCGTTTGAAGACCGCGCCGCCGCTCGGCAGATCCGGCGCGTCGTAGGAACACGTCGCGCGTGCGGTCGTCCCGAGATCCACGCGGTCGCAGGCGTACTCGCGATTAAAGGTCCCGGCCGGCAACGGATGCGTGTATCCCGCGATGAAGTCGCGCGGCGATACCGGCGGCTGCGGATCGGTCGCGTCGCGCAGCAGGCCGATGCTCGCCGCCGCGTTGCCGTGCTCGTCACCGAGCTCCGCGATCCGCGCGCCGGCGAACGGCGCGAAGACGACGCGTAGGTGCGCGTTGGCTATCACCGTGCCTCCCGGATCCTTAAACGGCGGTGGAGTGCCCCGCGCCGGCCACGGCGCGCGGTTCGGCGCGGCGCCTGTTGCGCCCACAGCGACCAGGCGCGCACCGCCGGATGCCAAATAGAACGTCGGGACCTTCACGCTTCGGCGCCCTAACCGAACCGCGCCGACAACAACTCGCCGCACCGTACGGCTCGCGTTCACCGCGACGATGAAGCCGTACGACGAATCGTTTGCCAGGAGCAGCGTCGTGTTTGGTACACTTCTGTCGCGCGCAATCGGCCGAATCTTCGACAGATCCGCAACGAGGCGCCCGTTTTCGCGCAGATCCCGCAGCCTGGTAACAGCCCACGCTTGAATCCGACCGCCGCCGATGCCCGTCGGCGGAAGCGGAAGGAGAAGCGCCTTGGTTCGCAGCGCGCGATCGCTCGTCGCCGCCAGATCGACGAGCATGCAGCTCAACCCACGTGAGTTGCAGGCACGCTGCGCGGCGACGGTCGCGCTCGCAAGCGCGGCGAAATCGTCGTTACTCAGGCTCCCCGGAACGTAAAGGCTCGCGGGCCAGACGATCCAAGCATCCGCCGCGACGTGCGTGCGGGCGAGCAGCGGGCCGTAACGCGCGACGAGGTCGCCGAACGCACGCGTCGGCGCGTAGCGCGGCGATGCGCGCACGTCGACCGTGAGCGCCGCGTCCCACGCGTACGACCAGTTCGCCCACGGCGCTTCCCAGCCGTGCGGATAGATCGTGTCCTGCACCGGAAAGTTCACCACGCCGTGCGCGCCGTCGCGCAGCAGCTCCGCGAGTGCGAGCGCCGTGTTGGCGGGGTCGCTCGGCCGCGGCGCTCCCTCGTCGGCGCCTTGAAACCATCCCGCTTGGAACTCCGACTGCATCACCGGCATGCGCGACTGCGTCTGCAGCAGTCCCGTCGCGAAGTCCAAGTCCGCGAGATCGTGCGCTCCGATGCGGTACGAGCCGCTCTGGTACCAGTTCCCCCACGCCCACACGGGCGACGCCGCAGTCACCTTCATCTCGTACGTATTGATGAAAAGCGGAACGCGCGATCCCGCGATCGATTGGACCGTGGAGCGCAGCCACCCGATGTAGGCGCGCCAATGCGGCGCCGGCCACGTGTCGTTATCGAGATACGCGCCCTGGTCGTCGTCGAGCGCAATCGCGAGCACGTCGCTCGAGTAAGGCTCGACCGCCCGCAGGACGTCGCGAAGCCACGCCTCGGTCTCGTTGAGGTGCGTGTCGTTCGCGAGCCACTCCGCGGCCGCAGCGTCCGCGTGCGCGTTCTGAAGCGTGGCCGTCGCGGGATACCGCCCCTCGAGCACGTCGTGCAGCGGCATGCGGTACTCCGGTCGCTCGAGCAGCCACGCGGGATAGCCGCCGTTGCGCCACTCGTTGCGAATGACGGGTCCCGGTCGCAGGATCAGCTTGAACCCCAGCTCGTGACTCAGCGCCAGCAAGCCAACGAGGTCGCGCCGGGCATCGGTACTGCCCGTGAAGTCGGCGACGCCTTCGCTCGGCTCGTGCCAGTTCCAAATGCAATACAGGTCGATGGTGTTGATGCCGAGCCGCTTGTAGGCGACGAGCGTTTCGCGCCAACGGTCGCGCGGAATGCGTTCGTAAAAGAACGCGGCGCCGTACACGAAGAAGGGCCTGCCGTTTACGGTGAACACCGGGTAGCCTCGCTCTGAAACGACGCGTGCAGCGTTCCACGACGACCAGCCGGCTGCGGACGCATCCGCGCGCGGCAGCGCGGCGAGCACCACAGCCGCGACGGCGGCGACGGCAAAGGGCCACCAGCGCCGGGTGCGCGCTACCACGAGAAAGACGAGCGCACCGGCCGCGAGCCATCCCACGCCGAGCGCGATCGCGCCGGCGCCGGAGCCCACGAAGGCCAGGCTCCAGCCCGCGAGCGCCACGATCGCGGGCAGCGGATAGAGCGGCATGCGAAACGGCGCCGCGGCGCGTCGAGCCCGCAACAGGCCAAGCGCAACGATCTGCGCGATTCCCTGAATCAACACGATCCCCGCCGTTAAAAACGCGATCACCTGATCCAGCGTGAATAGGCTCGCGACCAGCGACAGTCCCCCGACGACGATCAGCGCAACGTGCGGAATGTCCTTACGCGGGTGCAGCCGACCGAACGCGGGGAGGAACGCGCCGTCGCGCGCGGCCGCGTACGAGATCCGCGAAAAGCCGAGCAGATTCCCATACAGCGACGCGAACGCCGTGACGAGCACGAGCAGCGTCACGCCGATCGCGGCGACGCGCCCCCACGTTCGCTCCACGACGAAGGCACCGACATACTGCGCCTGTGCCGTGGGCACGCCGTGCGCGTCGAGCAGCGAACGCCACGGAACGCTGCCGAGGACGCCGACCTGCAACAGCACGTACAGGATCGCCACGATCACGACCGAGACCACGATCGCCAGCGGTATCGTGCGCTGTGGCCGAATGACCTCGTCGCCGAGCAGTGCGGCGTCGGAGTAGCCGACGTAGTCGTAGAGCGTGATGACCAGCGCGCTCGCGAAGCCAGCCAGAAACGCCCAGTTGAAGCGCACCGGCTGCGCCAGAGCGAAGGCGCGATGGAAGTCCGCATGCGACAGTCCGGCCAACGCCACCAGCGCGACGGTCAGCGCGGCCGCGATCGCGAGCAGGTTTCCGACCGACGCGACCTGCGACGTGCGCCGATACAGGAGCACTAGCGTGACCGCGCCGATCCCGACCGCCGCAGCGTCGTGCGCGAAGACGTTGCCGGCCAGCGGCGGATATAGGTACGCCGCGTAGTTCGCGAAGCCGATGTAGCCGCTGGCCAGCAGGCACGGCGCGTACAAGAGAAACTGCCAGTTGAACAGGAACGCGAGGGCCTTCCCCAGCCGCTGCGGCCCGAATACCTCGCGCAGATACACGTACGTTCCGCCCGATCCGGGATAGCGCGACGACAGCTCCGCCCAGACCAGGCCGTCGCACAGCGCGACGATCGCGCCGGCGATCCACCCGACGAGCGCGAGCGGGCCGCCGAGCGCGGCGACCACGAGCGGGATAGTCACGAGCGGCCCGATTCCGATCATCGTGATGACGTTGATTGATATCGCGCTGCGTAAATCGATCGCGCGCTTCAACTCGTTCATCTAGGCTCGACCTCTTCGCGCGACGAAGGGAATCGCCATGCAGGGGCGTTCCGGCCTAGCGCGGCTGCTCGGTCTCGCGGGCGACGTCGCGATCGATTTCGTGCGCAGCGACGCGCTCGCGGGAAATCCGCTCGGCGATCCGTCGGAGCGTCCGGTCGTCGTCTACCGGCCCGCCGCGTACGATGCGGAGGGCTCGCGCCGCTACCCGGTGCTCTACGTGCTGCACGGCTACACCGGCGACGCCGCGGCGCTGGTGTCCACCCGGCCGTGGGAGACGAACGTGCTGCAATGGGCCGATCGCCTCATCGAGCGGCGCGAGATGGCGCCGGCGTTGGTCGTGCTCGTCGACGGCTTCACGCGGCTCGGCGGCTCGCAGTACGTCGACTCGGTTCACAACGGTGGCTACGCAACGTACACGGTTCGCGACGTCGTCGGGCACGTCGACGAGCACTACCACACGATTCGCTCCGAAGGCGGCCGCGCAGTGCTCGGCAAATCGTCGGGCGGCTTCGGCGCGATGCACCTCGTGCTCGACCATCCGGGTGTCTTCGGCGCGTTCGCGTCGCACAGCGGCGACTCGTACTTTCAATACGCGCATCCGCCGGCGTTCGCGACGGTGCAGCGAGCTCTTGAGGCGCATGCGTTCGATATCTCGGCCTTCGTGGCCGGCTTCGAACGCAAGCCCAAACGCAGTTCGGCGGAGTACACGACGATGGAAATGCTCGCCTACGCCGCCGCGTACTCGCCACGTTCTGCGAAGGCGTTCGACCTCGATCTGCCCTTCGATAGAGCGAGCGGCGAGCTGCTGCCGGACGTCTTCGCCCGTTGGCTGGCCTTCGACCCGGCCGAGCGCGTAGCCAAGCACAAGGCCCAGCTGAGCCGCCTGCGCCTGCGCTACCTCGACTGCGGGCGCCGTGACGAATACAACCTCGACATCGGCGCCCGGGTCGTCGCCCGGCGCATCCGCGACCTCGGGCTGGACGTCCGCCACGAGGAATTCGACGACGACCACCGCAACGTCGGATATCGCTACGCGGTGTCGCTCCCCGCGCTCACCGCAGTTTTGGACAACGAATGAAAACGTTTTTGATCTTCTCGGTGTTACTCATCGCTGCGGCGCGAACGGCTTGGGCGCAGGATGCGCCCGCGACGCCGGCACCCGATCCGCTCGTATTCACCGATGCCGCGATGAGCTTCACGGCGCCTCCCGACGCAGTGCTGATAGGGCGCCAGCCCAAGACTTCGCCCGACCAGCTTTCGCAGGATCTCCAGACCGTCGCCGCCTGGGTGGTGTATCCCGGCAAGGAGAATGCGCGCGAGATCACGCTCGCAATGGAAGACTACGCCGGCGCTCCATCGCAGTGGGAGGGACAGTTCGAGAGCCAGACGCATGGTGCGCAGGACGGCACCCTGATACGCGATCGAACGCCGATGACGCTGCTCAATGGGATGCCGGCAACGTTCGTCGAGATCGCTTACGGAAGCGGATTCGATGCGCGCAAGGAGTTCGCCATCGTGTGGGCCGACGGCCAGCGCGGCGTCGTCCTCTCCGAAACCGTGCGCCTCGGCGACGCGGGGCCGGACGAAGCCAAGCAGCTTCTCAAGCAAGTAACGGCGGTCGCGTACCCCGTGAATCAGCCGTAGCGTCGAGCGCCGCGCGCAGATCCTCGATCAAGTCTGAGAGGTCCTCGATTCCGACCGAGAGGCGCAAGAGCCCGTCACCGATGCCGCGCCGCTCGCGATCGGCCGCCGGAATCGAGCCGTGCGTCATGCGGCCGGGATGACAGATCAGTGATTCCACGCCGCCGAGGCTCTCTGCCAGGCTGAAGAGCTTTAGCCGTCCCGCGAACGCCTTGGCGCGCTCGGCGTCGTCGAACGCGCACGAGACCATCCCGCCGAAGCCACTCATCTGGCGCCGCGCGAGTTCGTGCTGTGGATGCGACGGCAGTCCGGGATAATACACTCGCGCCACGTCGTCACGCGATTCGAGGAACTCCGCGACCGCTTGGGCGTTGCGCGCGTGCTCGCGCATTCGCAACGCGAGCGTCTTCGCACCGCGCATCGTCAACCATGCATCGATGGGGCCGGGGACTCCGCCCACCGCATTCTGCTGGAACTTGATCCGTTCGTGCAGCTCGGGATCGTCCGTGACGGCAGCGCCGCCGACGACGTCGCTGTGTCCGCCGATGTACTTGGTCGTGGAGTGGACGACGATCTGCGCGCCCAGCGTCAGCGGCTGCTGGAAATACGGCGTCGCGAACGTGTTGTCCACCACGACCACTTGCTCGCCGCGCCGCAGCGACGCGATCGCTGCGATGTCCACGACGCGCAACAGCGGATTCGTGGGCGTCTCGACCCAGAACAACTTCGTCGCGGGCGAGACCGCGTTGCGCACGGCGGCCAGGTCGCTCATGTCGACGTACGTGAACGTGATCCCGTAGCGTTCCAGCACGCGCGAGAAGAGCCGATACGTGCCGCCGTACAGGTCGTCGCTCACGACGGCGTGATCGCCGGCGGAGAGCAGCCCCAGCACGGCCGAGGTTGCAGCCATGCCGCTCGCAAACGCGCTGGCGAAGCGCGCGCTCTCGAGCGACGCAAGCTGCCGCTCCAAGGCCAGGCGTGTCGGATTGATCGTCCGGCTGTAGTCGAAGCCCTTGTGCTCGCCGACCCGCATCTGCGTGTAGGTGGAAGTCTGATAGATCGGGACAATCGTTGCGCCGGTCGTCGGATCCGGATCCTGCCCGACATGTATTGCCCTTGTCGAAAATTTCATGCGGTTACTTGTGCACGACTTCGGAGCTGGTCGAGAGGAACGTGATGATGTCTTGGCGCGTCAGCACCCCGATGGGTTCCTCGTCGTCGGTGACGACGATGGCCGGATTGGCGAGCGTCAGCAGCTTGTATGCCAGCTCGATCTCCTCGGACTGCTCCAGGGCCGGAAACGGGCGCCCCATCACCTCGCTGACCGGCTGATGGAGGATGTCGGCGTGATCGAAGACGCTCTGCATCACGCCCACGTCATTCACGCTGCCGACCAGCTCGTGCCCGTGCATGACGGGCAGCTGCGAAATCTCGTATTTGCGCAGCAGGTCAAGCGCGGTCTTCACGGTGTCGTCCTGCTGCACGGTGATTAGTGGCGGCACCGGCGTCTTGCTGCGCAGCACGTCGCCGAGCGTCGCGCGACGCTTGGCGTCGGCGATGAAGCCGTTGGCGATCATCCAGTCGTCGTTGAAGATCTTCGACATGTAGCCGCGCCCCGAGTCCGGGAAGATGACGACGACGATCGCGTCGGCCGGAAGCGTCTTGGCCAGTTTGACCGCCGCGACCGCGGCCGTTCCCGACGAGCCGCCGACCAGCAGGCCCTCCTCGCGCGCGATCCGCCGCGCCGTCAGAAACGAATCGCGATCCGAGACGCGCACGATCTCGTCGATCACTCGCAGATCCACCGTCTCGGGGAGATAGCTCATGCCGATGCCCTCGACGGCGTACGAACGCGGAATGTCGCCGGAGTAGATCGATCCCTCGGGGTCGGCGCCGATGACGTGAACCGCGGGATTTTTCTCCTTTAGGAAGCGCGCCGTTCCGGAGATCGTTCCTCCGGTGCCGATTCCCGCGACGAAGTGCGTCACCGCGCCGTCGGTTTGTTCCCAAATCTCCGGCCCGGTCGTGTGGTAGTGCGCCTCGGGATTGAAGTGGTTGTGAAACTGGTTCGGCTGAAAAGCGCCCGGTATCTCGGAAGCGAGGCGGTTGGCGACCCCGTAATACGACTCCGGGGAATCGGCCGGCACGTTCGTAGGCGTGATCACGACCTCGGCGCCGTACGCGCGCAGCAGGTCGATCTTTTCACGCGACATCTTGTCCGGCATGACCAGGATGCAGCGATATCCGCGGATCGCCGCCGCCATTGCCAGCCCCGTCCCGGTGTTGCCGCTGGTCGGCTCGACGATCGTGCCGCCGCGCTTCAGCAGGCCCTGCCGTTCCGCCGCGTCGAGCATCGCAACGGCCGGGCGATCCTTTACGCTGCCGCCCGGGTTGACGTACTCCACCTTGGCGAGCACGAGGCATGGCGCGCCGTCGACGACCTTGTTCAGCTTGACAAGCGGGGTGTGGCCGATGGCCTCTAGCGCGTTCGCGCAGTACGATAGGCCGGCCGTACGGGCCGACGGGACGGTGCTCGCCATAGGAGCGGCGCCTTCCGCGCGGCGAAGAACTTCACCTATGAAAACGCTCGCCGGGCGACTCGTCATCGCGACCGTATTGCTGCTATTCGCGACGACCGCGTGCAACAACGATCAGCTTCCGCCCGCTGCGGGATACGCGCCGGTGTCGGGTATTATCGTAGACGGCGCGACCAACGCTCCGATTGCGGGTGCCGTGATCACCATCGACACGGTCCTCACTGCCACGACCGACGCAGCCGGCAAGTTCTCGATCGATAAGGTGCCGAGCGGCCTCGCCGACTACTCTGTTGCGGCCAAGGGCTATCAGACGCTCGCGGCAAGCGCGAACATCGAGCCGGGCAAGCCGTTCGCGCTGAACCTTACGCTAGCGGCACAGCCTCACTAGCCTGCCCTGAGCGAAGTCGAAGAGTAATCTAACCGAACGCCGTCGAGCGCCGATACGCGCTAGCGGGCTTTACCAGCGTGGCCCGATCGGCTACGGTACGATCGACGATCCCGAGTACGACCGTTGCGAGCTTGTGGGGATCGTGGCGCACGGTTTCCGTTTCCCCGATAACCGCCGCGCGCACGGCCTCGAGGCCGAGCGCCGCGATACGGTCAACGTCCGGTTCGACGGGATCCTGCCCTTCCTGCGCGTACGCGGCGAGCAGCCGCGACGGGGGCTGGTCGTTGACGATGACGTAGTCGCAGACGCGCTCGCCGGCGTTGGCTAGCAGCGCCTCGACGTGATCCGCGGCCGTCATGCCATCGGTCTCGCCCGGTTGCGTCATAACGTTGCAGACGTACATCTTGACAGCGTGAGCGTCGGCGACTTCGCGGGCGATGCGGGTGACCAGGAAGTTCGGCGCGACCGATGTGAAGAGCGAACCGGGCCCGAGCACGATCGCGTCGGCATCGCGGATCGCGGTGATGACCTCGTCGAGCGGCGCCGCCGCTGGTGAATCGAAGAAGACCCGCTTGATCGGCCGTTTCGCGTTCGATATGTTGGATTCGCCCTCGACGATCGTGCCGTCGTCGAGTTCCGCGCAGAGCCGCACGACGCCGAGCGTGGCGGGTAATACGCGCCCGACGACGTTGAGCACGCGGCTCGACTCCTTGATCGCGTGATCGAAGTTCCCGGTCACGCCGGTCAGTGCGGCCAAGAACAGGTTGCCGAAGGAATGACCACTCAGCCCCTCGCCCTCGGTAAAGCGGTAACGGAAGAGGTCCGTCACCAGCGCCTCGTCATCGGCTAGCGCCACGAGACAGTTGCGGATGTCGCCGGGCGGCAACACGCCAAGCTCCTTCTGGAGGCGACCCGACGACCCGCCATCGTCGCTGACGGTGACGATCGCCGTGAGATTACTCGTGCGGCGCTTGAGCCCGCGCAACAGCGTCGAGAGACCGGTGCCGCCGCCGATCGCGACGATCTTATAGCCCTGCTGCAAGCGTCGCCCGACGAGCGCGTCGCGGACTCCCTTGGGGGTGCGGTCGCGCGCGACGCGGACGACCGAACGCAGCAACATCCACGTTCCGGCCGCGAGCGCTATGAGTCCGGCGATCCCGAGAACCCAGGTGAGGTACGCCGGCGGAAAATAATCGTCGACGATGTCGTCGAGAATTTCGTTGACTCCGACGCCGGTGCCCTGAGCGATGAACCACCGCGTCACGGCATCGACCAGCAGCACCACGCCGAATGCGGCGAGCAAAAGCCAGCGCTTGACGCCGAGCCCCGGCAAGAGCCAATGCAGCGACCGCGTGAATCGCTGCGGCATCAGGCCACCCTGGCCATATCCCGCGCCTCGAGGGTTAGGTCTAACCGCAGATCGCCTTCGAAACGGCGCATCAGCCGGCGCGCGACGTACACGGAGCGGTGGCGGCCGCCGGTGCACCCGATGCCGATGGTGAGCTGCGTCTTGCCTTCGGCCAAGTAACGCGGCAGAAGGAAGTCGAGCAGGTCGCCGACCTTCGCGAGGAAAGGGTCGAGCGAGGGGTCATCTTCGATAAATGCGCCGACCGCAGCATCCTCCCCCGTCTGTTCGGCGAGCGGTTCCTCGTAATTCGGGTTGCGCAGAAACCGCACGTCGAAGAGCAGATCCAGGTCGGTCGGCAGCCCGAACTTGAAGCCGAACGAAACGAACGTGACGCCGAGCCGAACCGGCCCGGCGCTGAGGAACGCCCCGGCGATCCGATCCTTAAGCGCCCCGTGGGTCAGGCTGGTCGTATCGATGACGACGTCGGCACGCTCGCGCAAGGGAGCGAGTACGCGCCGGTCGGCCTCGATCGCCTCGCGGACCGAGCCCGTCTGCGCGAAAGGGTGACGCCGCCTGGTCTCGCTGAAGCGCCGCACGAGCAGCTCGTCGGAGGCATCCAGGAAAAGCACCTTCGCACTGTGGCTACGTATGATTCGATCGATAGCGATGCGCGCGTCGCCGAGGCTCGCGTCGCTCCGCATGTCAAGCGCGATGGCGACGTCGCGCGTCGCCGAGTTTTCGAGGGCGGCTACCGCCGCGTCGAGCACGGCGGGAGGCAGGTGTTCGATGCAGTAGAAGCCCAAATCCTCAAACGACTTGATCGCCTGACTCAGACCCGCACCGGAGAGTCCCGTCACGAAGACGATGCGCAGGGAACCCATATGAAGCTCTTTTCGCCCGAACGCGCCAACGCCCTCATTCCGAAGCTCGAACCGCTCGTCGAGGAGCTGCTGAGCCGCCGGCGCGAGCTGGCCATCAAACTCCTGGAATCCGATCCGGCGCTGCATCACGCCGCGCCTGCGCCGCGACCGCGGCTCGCCGGCGTGCGCTCGCCCCTGCCCGCGCCGCGTTTCGCCGAGCTCAAACACGAAATAGCGCGGCTGATCTATCGGATCGAATCGTTTGGATGCGTCGTCAAGGACATCGACCTGGGCCTCATCGATTTTCCGGCGACGCTCGACGACGAGCCGGTCTACCTATGCTGGAAGCTCGGAGAGCGGCGCGTCGAGTACTGGCACGGCGTCGAAGAGGGCTTCGCATACCGCAAAGAGCTCTAGACCGCGATAAAGTCCTCGGCCAGCCCCTGCAGGCGAACCTCGCCGAAATCGGCGGTGTACGCGCCGCTCTCTACGCCCGTGATCTCTCCAACGTCGGGCACGTTGGCGAGCTGCGGGATCTTCGCGCGAATCTCGTCGGGAATGCGCACGTGCGCGCCGATGGCGAGCGGATTCTGATCGAAGAGCGCGTTTAGGCTGTCGAGCAGCATCGGCAGCGGAATGCCGTAATCCACGCTGATGGCGCCGATCGTGTGTGTTTCGCTGATCGCGCAGTTCGAGCACCCTCCAAGGTGAAAGCGCGCGAACACGCGGCGGGCGCCGGCATGTATCCTGAACGCCTCGTCCACCGTCATCTCGGGGGTAAAATACTGTTGGCTCATCGCTAAATCTCTTTCGCTATAACGCCCGCGTCGCCCGCCCGGTTTCACAATGGGGGCCCACGAACGGAATGGGGCCCCGAAATGCGCGGCATTTTGGGGAGAAGCGGAGTACGCCTGTAAGCCGGATTCTGTACCCACGAGTGGGTGATGACCATCTCTCTGGGGCGCGCGTTGCCGAGCGCCTCAATGCGACGTAACTCGTTGGACGGGCCGTCCATTGTATCGAGCGATCTTGCTTCGGGTGGGGTTTACCCGAGCCCGCGTCACCGCGGTGCTCCGTGAGCCCTTACCTCACGATTTCACCCTTGCCGGACGCAAGCATCCGGCGGTATGTTTCTGTGGCACTTTCCTTCGAGTTGCCTCGACAGGACGTTATCCTGCACCCTGCCCATATGAAGCCCGGACTTTCCTCACCCCGGTTGGGGAGCGCGGTCATCCAGCGTACTCCGCCACGGTAGTATACCATCGCGCGATGATTTCCGCGGCCTCCACCAGGCGGGGACCGGGGCGGCTGAGGTACGCGTTGCCGTCCAGGGCCAGCACCCGCCCGGAACGCCTCGCGGTCAACGAACGCCACTGTTCGACGCCGTCCAGCCGCGCGATCACGAGGTTCGTTTTGTCGAGGTCCAGCCCGCACGGCGCCACGATCACGGCGTGCGGATCGGCGGCAGCGATCGCGTCCCACTCGAGACGTTGCGAGTTCGCGCCCGGATGCGCCAAGATCGGCGTGCCGCCGGCGAGCTCGACCAGCTCCGGTATCCAATGCCCCGCACTCATCGGCGGTTCGGTCCACTCCAACACGAGAGTGCGCATTCTCCCGAAGGGTGACGGAACTTCGCGCTTCAACGCTGCAATGCGCAGTCGTAGCTCTTGCACCAGTCGCCGCGCCTCGTCCGCTTTGCCCGTTACCTCGCCGAGCAAGGCGATGTTCGCCAACACGTCCTCGAGTGAATACGGCTCGAGCGAGATGATGCGCGGATCGGATCGCAGACGCGTGGCGGCGCGCGCGACGATCTCGTAGGAGACGGCGCACACCGGACAGAGCTCCTGCGTCACGATCAGATCCGGCGCGAGGCGCTCCAACAGCGCGCCGTCGAGGGCGTAGAGGCTCGATCCCGCGTGCATCGCGGCGCGGACGTGACGGTCGATCTCGCCGGGGTCGTCCAGATCGGGTCCTGAGGAAGAGGTCACCTTCGGAAGCCGTAATGCTTCCGGCGGATAATCGCACTCGTGCGTGACGCCGATGACGTCTTCGCCCGCGCCGATCGCAAAGAGAATCTCGGTCGCACTCGGCAACAGGCTCACGATGCGCACGCAAGCGCCTTCCGCGTGCGGACCCGTGCCGTCCTTTCAACGGGAAGCCGCGACCGGCGGGTTTCCCAACGGCCCGGCAAGAAGCGCCCAGCGATGGAGCTTCGCCCCCTGGGCTTCGGCGAGATATTCGACCGGGCGATTACGCTGTATATCCGCAACTTCGTTCCGTTCGCGGCGATCGTCGCGGTCCTCATCGTCCCGACCGCCGTCATGGGGTATTTCGTGGATCTCGCGCAGCAGCCTGAGTTCGATGCATTCTGGCACATGCTGCAGCATCCGGGCAGCACGCCGACCGAACCGATCCCGACGATCTTCAACTCGCCGGCTATCTTGATTGCGGTGGTGGCGATGCTGCTCTTCACGTACTCGGTCTGGCCGTTTGCGCTGAACGCCGTAGCCGTCGGAGTCGCGCACCTCTATCGCAACCTGCCGATCGCCTTTCGCGCGTGCTACGAGGTGGCGCTGCGGCGCTGGAGCCAAACCATCGGTATGATCCTCGTCGACCTTCTCGTGCTCGTCGCGTGGTACGTCGCGGCCGTGCTGCTGATCGTCGCCGTGGTCTTCGTCGCGGCCGCAATGGGCGCCGTTGCGCCGCAAGCCGGGTTCGCGTTCGGCTTGGTGGCCGGCTTCATCGGCGTCGTGCTGCTTCTGCCCACTCTGGCGCCGCTTTTCGTCGCGCTCAACTTCTCGATGTATGCGGTCGTGATCGAAGATCGTGGCGTGATGGAATCTCTCTACCTCGGCTTCCAGCGGGTGTTCAACCGCCGCGAGTTCTGGCGGGCGATTCTGTTCGCGATCGCGGCAGGCGCAACCATGATCGCGGGAAACAGTTTGTTCGGCCTCTTCGGCATCTTTTTCGCGTTGCTGCATTTGCCCGCCGTCGAGGCGCTCGTCCAGGCGGTCGGGAACCTGGTGCTTACGCCGTTCGGCGTCGTGCTGATGGCGGTCTATTACTTCGACGTACGCATTCGCCGGGAGGCGTTCGACCTCGAGGCGTCGCTCGAAGGTATGACGGCCGCGCAACCGGCGTGATCCTGGCGACCGCGGTCGCGGTCGCGCTGACGGCACCGTCGCGGCAGGAACTCATCGATCGCTGGCTGCGCGCCAACAAGACGCATGCGGTTGGGTATCTGCACATGGTACCGCGAGGCCGAGCGGACCCGGTGCCCGACTTAGGCGCCCTTGCTCAGCGCGAGCTCGCGACGCCGGGGCGCTACCAGCTCGCGCAGCGTAACCTCGCAACCCCTGAGCCGTGGTGGTCACGCATCTGGGCCTGGATCGCCGGCCGCTGGCAGAAGCTTTGGGATGGGTTGTTTTCGCGCGTCCACGTCGGGAGGGAAGCAGCCGCGAGCCTCGGCGACGCGCTGCTCGCGATCGTCGCGCTGATCTTGCTGATCACGATCGTGAGCCTCGTGCGCAACATCCAGATCGCGCGCGCGGAGTCCTCGAAAGCGCGGGCCGAACCGCTCGGCGATGCGCCCTCGACGGCCGAACTGTACCGGCGGGCGTGCGACGCGGCGAGCGGCGGCGACTACGGAGCGGCGGCGCTGCTGCTCTTCGCGGCGACGGTGGCGCTGCTCGACAGCAAAGGCGCCCTCGCTGCGAGCCGCAGCGCGACGGTGGGCGACTTGCGCCGCCAGCTGCGCGCACGCGACGCGAACCTCGTCGAGCGGTTCGATGCCGTTGCCGCGCCCTTCGTGCAACGCGCCTACGCGGAACGCGCGATCGGCGAGCCTCAATGGAACCGCGCCCGCTTCGCATATCAAGAATTGCTAACCGAGTGACCCCTTCGACGAAGTTTATCCCGAGCGTAGTCGAGGGGCTTAGACTCGACGTGGTCATCCTGGTCGCCTGCGCGGCGGTGCTCGCTTTGCTCGCCTACGAGCGCGGCGTTACCGAGGGCGAGCACCGCGCCTCGGTATACTCGACGTATGACACGGGACCGAACGGCTATCGCGCGCTCTACGAAGTGCTAAGCGCCGCGGGGGTGCCGGTGCGGCGTTTCCAACGCGCACTGCCGCTGCTCGATCCGTCGGTGCGCACGCTCGTCATCACGGGCTACGAGGAAGACCCGTCGGCCAAGCCGCTCGGCGAGCAGGACGCAGTGTGGCTGCGCGACTTTGTGACGAAGGGCGGGCGGCTCGTGGCGATAGACGCGGAGTTTGCAGGGCCGCAAGACGTCGCGCCCGGCGTTGGCACGACGGTGCGCAGCAGCGTCCTTCGACAAGCCCAGGATGACAACGCAATACCGCTGGCCCACAATACGTTTACGGCGGGCATAACGCGGCTGCGCGGAACGATCGGCTGGATTTTTCCCTTCCACGACCCGCGCGTCCCGCTGCTCGCTAACGACAAGGGCGTGGTGGCGGCGTTCTATCGCGTAGGCCGCGGCCAGGTCGTGGCCGTCACGGCGCCGGCAATCTTCAGCAACGCGCAGCTGCGCAACGCCGACAATGTGCGCTTCGCGTACAACGCCGTCGCGGGCGACGGCGACGTGGCCTTCGACGAATACGTGCACGGCTACAACGATGCCGAGACGATGTGGCAGGCGCTCCCGGCGGCCGTGCACGCCGCCGTGTGGATCTCCATCGGGCTGATCCTGGTCGCGCTGGTCGGGGCCAATGTGCCGTTCGCGCCGCCGTATCTCGCGAATTCACCTGACGAGCGCGACTCGTCGCACTATATCGCGGCGCTGGCGGAGCTGATGCGCCGCTCGCGCCAGCGTCCGCACGACGACGACGTCCTCCGGCAGGCAACGATCGAATATCGACGGCGAAAGGAGCATGCGTGACTTCAACGGTTCAAGAGATCGCCGAGCGGCTGTCGGCGGGGATGGAGCAGGTGCTGGTCGGAGCCGACCGGCTGACCCTCGGCCTCACGATCGCTCTGCTCGCTCGCGGGCACGCGCTGATCGAAGGCGTGCCGGGCACGGGCAAGACGCTGGCGGTGCGCGCGCTCGCGCTCCTATTGGGGCTGGATTTCCGGCGCATCGCGTTCACGCCGGACCTGATGCCCTCGGACGTGGTGGGAACGACGGTGTTCAACCCGCAGACGGCGCAGTTCACGACGCGATTCGGCCCGCTGCTCGCGAACGTCGTACTCGCCGATGAAGTCAACCGCACGCCGCCCAAGACGCAATCGGCGCTGCTCGAAGCAATGGAGGAGGGACGCGTGACGATCGACGGCGTTCCCTATCCGCTGCCACAGCCGTTTCTGCTCTGTGCGACGCAGAACCCGATCGAATACGAGGGAACCTATCCGCTGCCCGAAGCGCAGCTCGATCGCTTCACGATCAAGGTCGAGTCCTCGTATCCGCCCGAGGCGCAAGAGCTCGAGCTGCTCGCGCGCACGGCCGCCGGTTTCGACGCGCGCGCCCTGGAGGCGTCGGACCTCGCGCCGGTGACGAATGCGGCGGAGGTGCTCGAAGCACAGCGCGCGGTGCGGCGCGTGCACCTCTCCGACGGCGTCCGCGACTACACGTATCGCATCGTCGCCGCGACGCGCAAACACCCACGCGTCACGCTCGGGGCCTCGCCGCGCGCCGGCGTTACGCTCTTGAGCGCGACGCAAGCCGCCGCTGGAATTGCGGGCCGCGACTTCGCAACGCCGGACGACGTGAAAGACGTCGCCGACTTCGTCATTCCTCACCGCCTGATCGTCGCACCCGACGCCGAGATCGAGGGCATCTCCGCGCACGACGTCCTGCGCGACGTGCTCGCCACGCTCCCCGTGCCACGCCCAGTATCATCCTGATGTGGCTGCCCGCGTGGTTCACGCCTCGTTTTCTCTGGGTGCTCGCGGCGATCGCGTTGCTGCTTGCGCTTTCCCCCGGCGTGCCGCTCTTCGTACCGTTGGCGGTCGCGCTCGCAGCGGCGCTCGCGGTGGCCACGGTAGCCGACGCGATCATCGGACCGCCCGCCTCGGCGCTGCGCGTCGCGCGCCAGGCGCCCGACCATTTCGCGCTAGCGGTCACGACGGACGTCGCGTACACGATCGAAAACCGCTCGTCGCGCGAGGTCCGGGTCGGCATCGTAGAGACGCCCGCGCGGACGCTTCGCTACGAAACCGACGAGCTGATCGCGACGCTCCCGCCGGCGAGCCGCTCGACGGCTGCGCGCTCCGTGACGCCGATCGCACGCGGGGCGGACGAGATCGGCACGCTCTACGTTTGGTACGAGAACCCGCTCGGGCTGCTCCGCCGCCGCCTCCGTTTCCCATCGCCGCAGGCGATCCGCGTGTATCCCAACCTCGCCGCGGTCGAGCGTTATGGCAAGCTTCATCTCCGTAACCGGGCGATCGACGCGGGCCTGCGCAGGATGAAGCTTCGCGGCGCGGGCACGGAGTTCGAATCGCTGCGCGAATGGAGCGACGGCGACGCGTTTGGTTGGGTCGACTGGAAGGCGACGGCACGCCGCGGCAAGCTGATGGTCGCGCAGCACGAGGTCGAACGTAGCCAGAGCGTGATGCTGCTGCTGGACTGCGGGCGGCTCATGACCGCGCGCATCGATGGCCGGCGCAAGCTCGACTACGCGGTGCAGGCGGCCCTCTCGCTCGCGACGATCGCGGGGCTCGCGAGCGACCGCGTCGGGCTCGTTGCGTTCGCGCACGAGATCCTCGGGGCTACGGCGCCGCGTTCGACCAAATCATCGATCGCGCGCCTCACCGACGAGCTCTACGACCTCCAGCCCCGCTTCGAGGAGTCGAACTACACGCGCGCCTTCGCCTACCTGCGGCACCACCTGCACAAGCGCTCGGTGATCGTCTTTCTCACCGACGTCATCGACCCGCTCGCCCAGGCGGCCCGGATGGCCGAGGTCGGCGCGCTGGCGCGGCGTCACCTCCTAGTCTGCGTGTTCATGAACGATGCGGCGGTAAGCGACGCGCTGGCGGTCGAGCCACACGACGTCGGCGACGCCTACCGCGCCAGCGTGGCGCTCGAACTGGCGAACGAGCGGCGCACGGCCAAGATGGTTCTCGAGCGCACGGGCGCGCTCGTCATCGACGTTGCGGCGAGGAATTTGTCAACCGCATTGATCGACGAATACCTGCGCGTGAAGCGCCGCGGCCTGCTGTGACTGTGCACTTGCGGCGCGCTAAATCTCGGGAGCGACACACGCTGGCGCAACTGCAACTTCGCGCGTCGACCGCGGTGCCTGATTATCGCGATGCAATCTTGGCGCATCCCGATTCGATTTACCTCGATCCGATGCTCCTTCGCGAAGGGCGAGTGCGAATCGCAGAAATTCAGGGCCGGATGATCGGGTTCTCCGTACTGCTTGCGCCGGGCGGAGACATAGCAGAGCTTGACGGGCTGTTTGTCGACCCACCGTGGTGGCGCAGGGGCGCCGGAACAGCGCTATTGTTCGATGCCATACAGTGCGCTCGCGCGGAACAGGCAGCACGGATAGAGGTGACCGCCAACCCTGCAGCGGTGGATTTCTACGCGAAGCACGGGTTCGTTCGGACCGGCGAAGTGCAGACGCGATTCGGCCAAGCTCCACGAATGTGCTATCTCATCTCTGATGAGCGGCGGGAGGGGGTCAAACTTGAGTGAGATCGTTAGCTACCGAGGATCGGTCTACCCGTGGCACTGCGATCAGATGGGCCACATGAACGTCATGTTCTACGTTGGCAAGTTCGATGAGGCGACGTGGCATTTGATGGCGGCAGTCGGGATCACGCCGGCCTACGTGAGAGAGATGCGCTCCGGCATGGCAGGGGTCCAGCAAAACATCACCTATAAGCGGGAGCTGCTCGCCGGCGACATCGTCGAGATTCGTTCGCGGATCATGAGCATCGGCGACCGTAAGATGGCGTGGGTGCACGACCTGTACGATGCGCAGACCGGCGAGCTCTGCGCGGTGTGCGAGCTCACAGGTGTGCACATCGACCGCACGGAGCGCCGCGCTACGCCGTTTCCTCCCGAGGTCCGTGCTCGCGCGGAAGCGATGATCGCCGCCCCGCGCCCGAGAAATACAGAATCAAAAGAATCGCAGTAAAGATCCCGACCCCGATGCGCACCGTCTCCGGTAGCCGCAGCGGCGAGACGAACGCCTCGATCGTGCCGGCGACGATCAGCATAGAGGCGACGCCGAGAATCAGCGTGCCGGCGCGGCGCGCGTTGATCACGATCAGATCCCGCCGCCGCATTCGCCCCGGATGGACGATCGCCGCGGCGATCAGCAAGCCCGCCGCGCCCGCGATCTGAATCGCCGTCAGCTCGATGACGCCATGCGGCGCGATCGTCGCCCAAAAATCGGCGCCGAACCCCGCGTTAGTGAAGAGCGCGCCCATCCCGCCCAGCATCACGCCGTTGGACGCGATGATATACAGCGTCAGCGCGCCGAGGGTGACCGAGCCCGCGAAGGCGACGATCGCGACCTTGACGTTGTTGGCGATGATCAGCGCCGACATCGCCGGCGCGAATCCGGGGTCGACGGCAAATTTGGAGTCGTGTAGGCTCTTTCGGATCTTCTCCGAGACGAGGAACTTCGGCAGCAGCGCGTAGGCGTCGGCGGGATGGCTGCGCACGAGCACGTACGCGACCACGGCGCAGGCCACGGTGAGCGCGGTGCAGACCGCGACGTAGGGCAGCGAGCGGCGAAACTCTTGCGGAAACGCGCGCGCGTAAAATTCCGCGATGCGCCGCATCCCGCTCTCCGGCGCCTTAGCGTACACGTGCGCGTGCGCGCGCGCCACACTGCGGTTGAGATACTCGAGCAGCGCGCGGTCGTAATCGGCACCTTGGGCGTAGGCCAGGTCGCTCGTCGTGGCACGGTAGAGGCGGCCCAGCTCGAAGATCTCGTCGGGCGAAAGCGCTCGCGTGCCGCGCCGCTCGACGCGGCGCAGGAGCGCGTCGAGGCTCTGCCACGTGCCCGACCGGCGCTCGACGAAAGCGGCTTGCGTCAACGCTCAGGAGTTGGCGGGCCGGCGCCGTCGAACCTGGCCGAAGTGGATCGGACGCTCGAGGTTCGTACGCCCGAGAGCATCGCATTTAACTACGAGCTCGCCGGGCTCGGGAGCCGCTTTCTCGCGCTGATCGTCGATCAGGCGATCCAAATTCTCACGTTGGTCGCGATCTTCTACGGTATCGTAATGGCAGGCGCGCGCGCGGCCGCACGACATGGTGCGACCCCGCTGAGCGACAAGGTCGCGCAAAGCCTTGCGATCGCGCTCGTCGTCGCGATCCTCTTCGTCGTGCTCTTCGGATACTTCATCGCGTTCGAGGCGCTCTGGAACGGGCAGACGCCGGGCAAGAAGCTCCTCGGCCTGCGCGTGGTGCGCGACGGCGGCTATCCCATCGACTTCGGCGCGTCGTTGATTCGCAATCTCATCCGCGTCGGGGAGCAGCTCGTCGGGTACTACATCCTGGCGGCCGTCAGCGCGCTGATATCGCCGGAAAACAAGCGCCTCGGCGACCTCGCCGCCGGCACGATCGTGGTGCGCGATGCGCGCCTCGCGCCGCCGCGCGATCTCTCCCGACGCGCCGAGCCGGAGCCGGCGTATTCGCCGACGGCGTATATGAGCGGCCAGGAGCGCGCGTTGGTCAAGCGTTTCCTCGAGCGGCGCGCTGCGCTCTCGCCGGAGCGCCGCCAAGAGCTCGCGTCGCAGTTGGCGTCACGCGTCCGCGACCGCGTGCCGGCCGAGCTCGCGCGCCTCGACGACGAATCGCTGCTCGAACGCCTCTAGGGAACCTATTCACCCTGGGCGAGCGAGTAGCCGCGCTCGCCGTTGAACGTGTACAGCCCCTCGGTCTTGATCACGTCGAAGCCGGCCTGATTCGCCGCCAGCAGCAGCTTAACGACGTGCTCCGCGCCGAACGGCTCGCCGTCGGCTTCGAAGCGGCAAGACCAGTGGTCGCTCCAATACGTGTCGGGGTTGCCGTTCGGCCACACCTTGGTGCCGCGGTTGCTGATCGTCGTCAGCTTCGCGCCGGGCACGTCGAAGCGTTCCATGACTGCGGCGATCTGGTCGGGGTTGCCGTCCCGCCGGTCGATGAAGAGATCGACGCCGGCACGCAGCTTCATCGGCGGCTTCCCGGCCGGGCGAATGGCGAGGTTCATCTGCGCCTCTTTGTCGTACTCGATCGGCTTGAGGTGCTGGGGTAGCTTGTCCAGCCGCTCGATGACCGCGTCGGCGAACTCCTTGGTCCCGACCTTTTTGCGCGACGTCCCTTCTTTGAAGATATCGTAGGTATGGACGCCGTCCTCGATCGTGCGCAGCCAGCCGTTGTGCACGCGCTCCGCGACGTCCGCCTGACCGATGTGGACGAGCATCAGCATCGCGCCGTGCAGCAGGCCGGACGGGTTCGCCAGATTCTGGCCCGCGCGGCGCGGCGCCGAGCCGTGGATGGCCTCGAACATCGAGCAGTGGTCACCGATGTTGGCGGAGCCCGCGAGGCCGACCGACCCGGTGATCTGGGCAGCGACGTCGGAGAGCACGTCGCCGTACAGATTCGGCATCACGATCACGTCGAACGCCTCCGGCGTGTCGGCCATCTTGGCCGCGCCGATGTCGACGATCCAGTGTTCGTGCTCGATGTCCGGATACTCCGTGGCGATCTCGTTGAACGTCCGGTGGAACAGGCCGTCCGTGATCTTCATGATGTTGTCTTTGGTGAAACACGTGACTTTTTTGCGTTTGTTCGCGTGCGCGTACTCGAACGCGTACCGGATGATACGCTTGCTGCCGGGGCGCGAGATCAGCTTCAGGCACTGCGCAACCTGGTTCGTTTGGCGGTGCTCGATCCCGCCGTACACGTCTTCCTCGTTCTCGCGCACGATGACGATGTCCATCTGTGGATGCTTCGTAGCGACGTAGGGGTAGAGCGACATGCACGGCCGTACGTTGGCGTACATGCCCAGCGTCTTGCGGACGGTCACGTTAAGGCTCTTGAAGCCGCCGCCCTGCGGCGTCGTGATCGGCGCCTTGAGGAAGACCTTTGTGCGCCGCAGCGACTCCCACGACGCAGGCTCGATGCCGTTGGTGAGCCCCTTCTTGTAGACGGACTCGCCGATCTCGATCGGATCCAGCTCCAGGCAGGCCCCTGCCGCATCGAGGATGCGCAGCGTGGCCGTCATGATCTCAGGCCCGATGCCGTCGCCGTACGCGATGGTAACCGGCACGCTATTCAACGTCATGCCCGCTACCATGCCGCGTCTATCTGCGCCACTCCTGGGCGTTCCAACCCTCGCTGATGCCGTTGGGCATGAAGTTCTGGAGATCGTCCGCGTGCGCGTAGCGCAGTGCCTGATAGTAGATGAAGGCGGCCGGCGCGTCACGCAGCAAAAGCGCCTGAATGCGCGCGTAGGCGGCCTTGCGCACCGACCGATCGAACGTCGACAGCGCGAGACGCTGCTCCGCTTCCATCTCTGACGAACAGTAACGCGCGACGTTGTTGCCGCCCGGCGGTATCGCGGCGCAGGTCCACTCCGACGAATCGTCCGGATCGGCGCCCGCGATCCATGCGTACATGGCGAGGTCGAACTTGCCGCCGTTGAGGATGCCGCCGCTCTGCGCTGCCGCGTAGAGCGTGGCATAGTCGAAGCCCTTCAGCTCGACCTCGACGCCGATCGGACGGTACATCTGCTGAATCTGCACCGTGATCGTTCGAACGATCTGGCTGCCGAGCCCGTAGACGAGCAGCAGCGACAGGCGCGTGCCGTTACGCACCCGCACTGCGTCGGGGCCGGGGCGCCAGCCGGCGGCGTCCAGCAGCGCTTCGGCCTGTGCGGGATCGTAGGGCGTCGGCCGCAGCGCCGCATCGAAAGCCCAGTAGAAGGGCGAGAGGTCCGCCACCGCGACCCTTCCGGTCCCGTACGTGTCGTCGCGCGTGATCGCCGCCCGATCCATACCCAGCACGAGCGCCCTGCGGACGCGGACGTCGTCGAGCGGCGGCCGCCGCGCGTTGAAGATCACCGCCGTGTACGCAGGCGCGTCCGTGAGCTGGCGGCGCACGCCCGCCACGCCCGCGACGTCGCGATAGACCGCCGCCGGGATCTCGACCCCAAGATCCACCTCGCGCGAACGCAGCTGCGCCGCGATCGTGTTGTCGTCGGGTATGATCGGGAGCGTCAGCTCCCGCAGCGCCGGCGCGCCACGAAAGTAGCCCGGATTCGCGCGGAGCACGATCTGGTCGCCGCGCTGCCAGCGCACGAACTCGTACGGTCCCGTGCCGACCGGCGCCGCGTTGAACGCCGCGTGATTCAGGTTGTCATACCGGGCGAGAAGGTGGGCTGGAAGCAAACGGTACGGCATATCGCTTTCCGCGAAGATCGTGTCGACGGCGGGCGGGAAGCGGCGCTTCATGTGCATGACGACAGTAGAGTCGTCGGGCGTGTCAATCGAGGCGATCTCGTCGTAGCCGCGGCGCGAAACGACGTTGTTGCGCGGGTTCATGATGGCTTGCCACGTAAACTTGACGTCCCTGCTCGTGAACGGCGCGCCGTCGTGCCACTTCACGCCGCGCCGCAGGTGATAGGCGATCGTCAGGCCGTCTTTGCTAATGCCGCCGTTGTCGAGCGACGGAACCGTCGCGGCGAGGTCAGGAACCTCGCGGTGGTTCCGATCCAGCGTGACGAGCAGATCGAACATCAAGCCATCGGCGAAGCTCTCGATGGAGTTTTGTGCGAGAATAGGGTCCAGTTGCGTCGGATTGATCTGTAGCGCAATGCGCAGGCGCTCGGGTGCGGCGGCGCTACCGCCGGCGCTCTTCGAGCAGGCCGTCACGGCGTATAACGCGAGTGCGGTGCCGCAGACAACGGCGGCAAGCCGCATCAGGCGATGCAGCGGAACTTCGCGTACATGTACGGATAGTCGCCGTAGAACCAGTTCCGGAGCGAGCGCCGGATGAGCTCTGCCGCCGTCACCGGCGAGGCGCCCTTCATAACGTAGTGCTTTCCGTCGAAGAAGTCGGCGGAGTATCGCGGGTAGGATGCCATCGGTTCGAACCCAGGGAACGGCGCGAACGGCGTCGAGGTCCACTCCCACCCGTTGCCGACTAGGTCCGCGACGCCCCACGCGCTCGTGCCGCGCGGATGCGCGTCGACGGGCTCCGGATCGAAGCGCTCGAAGTCGAAGTTGCCGTGCGCCGGCGTGGGCCGCTCGTCGCCCCATGGGAACGGGCGCTCCTCGCCGCTCGGCGTCCCGAACGCTGCGCGGTGATACTCGGCCTCGCTCGGCAGGCGCATTCCGGTCCACTTCGCATAGGCCTCGGCCTGATCGTGCGACACGTACACCGGCCACGAGCGCGGCAGCGCGATCTCCTCGAAGACGCCGCGCAGCAGCCACTCACCGTCGCGTTCCCTCCAGAACTGCGGAATGGGACCGCCGTCGGCGACGAAGCGCAGCCAGTCGCCGTTCGTCACCGGGTACTCGGCGATGTCGAACGCCGCGACCGGCGCTAAGGTTCTGCGAAACTCGTTATCCCAGCCGAAAGCGATCTCGTCCGGCTCCGCGCCCAGCGTCGCCGTCCCCGCCTCTACCCGCACGAACCGACCGAGGGGGAGCGCGTGGTCCTCGTGCCGTCCCACAATGCGCCGCTTCCGGTCGTAGGCCAGCTGATGGACGATGTACATTAGCGTCTCGTGGTGCATCGGCTCGTGCTCGAGGATCGTGTACGCCGCCTGGCCGCGTACTAGGCTCGGCACCACAGGATCGTCGATGCGCGCCAACTCGAGCGCGCGTTCCACGTGCTGGTCGCACTGCGCGGCGAACGCCCGCACCGCCGCGCGCGAGGGCCAGTCCGCGCGATCGTGGCGCCGCGCGTCGTCGGCGGACGACGGGTCGATGCCGCGCTCGAATAGCTTCTCCAGCGCCGAATCGATCGAGGGCTCACCGAGCGCGCGGTCGCAGAGTGTGCTGAAGCTGAACGCGGGGATGTGCCCTTCGTAGAACGCGAACGGATGACGCAGGGGAATCGGCCGGTCGTAGAACGCGTCGTCGTCGATCAAGGCAAACAGCGTCGCCGAGCGCTCGCGATTGCGCCTGTACCAGTCTCCGAGTTTCGAGCGCATCAGTAACATTAAAGAGTGCCCCGCTTTTCCTGTTCGCGCTCGATGGAGACGAACAGCGCCTTGAAGTTCCCCTTGCCGAACGAGAGGCTGCCCTTGCGCTGGATGATCTCGAAGAACAGCGTCGGGCGGTCCTGGAGCGGCTTCGTGAATATCTGCAGCATATACCCCATGTCGTCCCGGTCGACCAGGATGCGCAGTTCGCGCAGCGTCTCGAGCGCCTCGTCGATCTTGCCCACGCGGTCCGCGAGCATCTCGTAGTATGAATCCGGCGTGTCGAGGAACTCCACGCCGTTCTCTTTGAGCGCCCGAATGGTCGTTGCGATGTCGTCCGTCCGAATCGCCATGTGCTGAACGCCCGCGCCCCGATAGAACTCGAGATACTCCTCGATCTGAGATTTCTTCTTGCCCTGCGCCGGCTCGTTGATCGGGAACTTGACGCGGTGCCGCGGATCGGTCATCACCTTCGAGCGCAGCGCGGTATATTCGGTCGAAATATCCTTGTCGTCGAACGAGACCAGCTGGGAGAAGCCGAACACCCGCGCGTAGAAGTCGCCCCACGCGTCCATCTCGCCCCAGCCCACGTTTCCGACGCAGTGATCGATGAACTGCAGCCCGGGCTTGGCGGCGTGCCGGATCGTCTTGCGCGCCTCGACGAAGCCCGGCGCGAAGATTCCGGCGTAGCCGTCGCGCTGGATGAATGAGTGCACGGTGTCGCCGTAGGTCGCGATCGTCGCCTTGACGATCCTGCCTTGCGCGTCCTCCAAGACCATCGGCCCCGCGATCACACGCGCGCCTCCGCGCACCGCCATCTCGAACGCCGCTGTGGCGTCTTCGACCAAGATCGCGACGTCCTTGATGCCGTCGCCGTGGAGCATCACGTGGCGCGCGATTTCGTCGTCCGGCACCAGGCTGGACGTCAACACGAACCGGACTTTGTTCTGTTCCAAGAGGTAGCTCACGCGGCCCCGCACGCCCGTCTCCGGGCCGGCGTAAGCGATCTGATCGAAGCCGAACGCCGACATGTAGTAATGTGCTGCTTGCTTCGCGTTGCCTACGTAGAACTCGACGTAGTCCCAGTCGATTTGTGCCAGCGGATTGCTGCGGGCTTCGGCGGCGGTGCTCATCGCGGGCGGACTTGGCGAAGGCCCGGGGGCAGCCCTGTCAAAGCAGCCGTCCATGACCACGTCGACGGTGCTGCGGCCCTCCGTGCGCGCGGCGCTACACGCGCTGATCGATTACGCCGGGCTCTTCCCTCCCGCGCAGCTCTCCGTTTCCACCGCGCAGGCCGAGTACGCGGCGGCGCGCGCCGGACCGCACGCCTGGATGCTAGGGCGGTTCATCCTTCCGGCGACGGCACTGGCGACGTGGTCGAGTGACGCCCCGCTCTCCATCGTCTTGGACGGCGGCCTCGAGCAGCTCGACGAGGTAGCCGCGATGCGCGGACGCGCCGGCGGAATCGCCGCGCTCGAAGTCCCGCCGAGATTTTGGGCGCAAGGCGAAACGTTGCCCGACGCGATCGATGCGTTCAGCCGCCGTCTGGAAGCCAGCCACGCAACCGGACTCGCCGCGTTCGTCGAGATTCCAAGCGCCGCGCACTCGCCACAGTGTCTTGCGCAAACGATGGCGGCCGCCGCGCGCGCCGGTCTCGGTGCGAAGCTGCGCTGCGGTGGGATAACCAGCGAGGCTTTCCCCAGCGTCGAAGGGGTCGCTGACTTCATTCTCGCCGCAAACAACGCGCGCGTCCCCTTCAAGGCCACTGCCGGATTGCACCACCCGGTACGCCGACTCGACGCCGCGGGTGGCTTCGCGATGCACGGCTTCCTGAATCTGCTCGCCGCGACCGCGCTCGCGCCGCGCGTCGACTCGAACGCGCTGCGGCGCATCGTCGCGGAGGAAGATCCAGCCGCCTTTCGGTTCGATGACGATTCGTTCGCGTGGCGCGGCGAGCGCATCGGCATCGAAGAGCTCACGCAGGCTCGGCGCACCGCCTTCGTCGCCTACGGCAGCTGCAGCTTCTCCGAGCCGATCGACGACCTGTCCGCGCTCGGAATATTGTCGGTGCGATGATTGCGCCGTCGGACACGACCGACGCGCGCCTCGAATCGTGGCTGCCCGTTCCGGCAGGCAGCGACTTCCCGATTCAAAATTTGCCGTTCGGCGTGTTTTCCGCGCGCGGACGGCTGCCGCGCATCGGCGTCGCGATCGGCGATAGCGTCCTCGACCTGCACGAGCTCGCCCAGGCAGGGTACGTAGATGACTGCTGCGAGCCGGAGCTGCTACAGGCGCCGTTGCTGAACCCGCTGCTGGCCGCGGGGCGCACGCTCTGGACGGCGCTGCGCCAGCGCCTCTCCGGGCTGTTGCGCGGAGACGGCGATCCGCGGCTGCGCGAGGACAACCTCGACAGATTCGTCCGCGCGCGCGACGACGTGACGATGCACCTTCCGATGGACGTCGGGGATTACGTCGACTTCTACTCGTCGATCGAACACGCGACAAATCTCGGCCGGATGTTTCGGCCCGACGCCGACGCGCTGCTGCCCAACTGGAGGTGGGTTCCGGTAGGCTATCACGGCCGTTCCGCGACGATCGTCGTCGACGGCACGCCCGTGCGCCGTCCGCGCGGCCAGCGCAAGCTCGCGACGGCGCCGGCGCCCGAGTTCGACGCGAGCCGCCGGCTCGACATCGAGCTCGAGATGGGCTTCGTCACCGGGCCGGGGAATCGGCTCGGCGAGCCCATTTCCGTCGCGGATGCATCCGAGCACATCTTCGGGCTGGTGCTGGTCAACGATTGGAGCGCGCGCGACATTCAGGCCTGGGAGTATCAGCCGCTCGGACCGTTTCTCGGAAAATCGTTCGCGACGACGATCTCGCCGTGGATCGTCACGCTTGACGCGCTCGAGCCGTTTCGCGTCGAAGGTCCGCGCCAAGATCCGCAGCCGCTACACTACTTGCGCACCGGTGACGCGTGGGCCTATGCGATCACGCTTGCGATCGAGCTGCAGACGCTACAGATGCGCGAGCGCGGCGCGGCGCCGGAGCGGATCTCGCAGACGACGTTCCGCGACATGTATTGGAATGTCGCGCAGCAGCTCGCGCACGCGACGGCTAACGGAGCGGTCACGCGCCCGGGCGATCTCTTCGCCTCCGGGACGATCAGCGGATCGGCTCCCGGCACACAAGGCAGCCTGATCGAGCTCACCTGGAACGGCGAACGTCCGCTGCAGCTCCGCGGCGGCGAGATGCGCGGCTTCCTGGAAGACGGCGACGAGGTCATCCTGCGCGGATGGTGCGAGAGGCCGAACGCGCGCCGCATCGGCTTCGGCGAAGCGCGCGGGCGCATCGAGGCCGCGCCCAGCTAATCTAAACCGGCGCCGGCCGCTCGATCCACGAACGGAAGTACTGCGGATCCTCGCATTCGAGCGCCGCTTCGGCGAGTTGCAATGGCTTGAACGTATCGATCATCACCGCGATCTCGTCGGTCGCCGTCTTGCCGAGGCTCTGCTCGACCGCGCCCGGTTGTGGACCATGCGGCGCGCCCGCAGCGTGGAGCGTGATCGAGCCCTGGTCGACGCCGCGGCGGCTCATGAAGTCACCGCTCACGTAGTACAGCACTTCGTCGCAGTCGACGCTCGAGTGGTTGTACGGCACGGGAATCGCGAGCGGGTGGTAGTCGAAGAGGCGCGGCACGAAGGCGCAGAACGCGGCGCCGGGGGCATCGAACGTCGCGTGCGCCGGCGGTGGCTGATGCAGCTTGCCGGTGATCGGCGCGAACTCCTCGAGGTTGAACGCATATGGATAGCAATAGCCGTCCCATCCCACGACGTCGCACGGGTGATTCTGAACGACGTAGATCGCGCTGCGCCCGCCACTCCGGACGCGCACCTCGTATTCGCCCTGCTCGGCAGTCGGGGCTTTGAGCACGGGGACTCTAAAATCGCGCTCGTAGTACGGCGCGTGCTCCTCGAGCTGGCCGAAGTCGTTGCGATACTTGCGCGGGATCGTCACCGCGCCGGCGCATTCGTAAACCAGCATCCGCGTCGGCTTCGACGGCGTGACGCGATAGGTCGTTCCGGTCGGGATAACGAGGTAATCGTGGTCGCGATACGCGAGCTCCCCGAGTTGCGTCTCGATCACGCCCAACCCGCGGTGGACGAAGAGCAGCTCGTCTCCCCCGGTGTTGCGGTAGAAATACTCCATCGGCGCCTCCGCCTGCGCGACGGAGATCACGACGTCGTCGTTGCCCAGCAGCGGCGTGCGCGATTCGATCGGATCGGTTCCGCTGAGACGCAGCGACTGCGTCTTCAGGTGGCGGTTGCGTAGCGGCTCGTTGGCAACTAAGCGGCGCTCGGGACGACTCCACGGCCGAACGTCGAGCGTCGCCGTGGGCGGCCGTAGGTGGTAGAGCAACGAGTAGACGCTCTCGAAGCCCTTCGTGGAGAAGAGCTCCTCAGCATACAGTCCGCCGTCGGGGCGGCGAAACTGGATGTGCCGCTTGTGCGGCACGGAGCCGGCGCGCACGTAGGACGGCATTACGCGTCCTCGTTAACGAGCGGCGCGCGCTCGGTAGCGCAAAAGCCGTTCTCGCGATGCGACCCGTCGCAAAACGGTTTTGTGTGCGAGCCGCCGCAGCGGCAGAGCACGAAGTTATCGCCTTCGACGGCGTAACGATTCCCGTCGCAGTCCGTGACGATCACTCTGCCCCGGACGAGATACGGCCCGCTCTCGCGGACCTTTATGCTGACTTCTTCCATCCCGTCGGCAAATCTCACAGCCGCGCGGCCGTTCCCTGCAACGTCGCCCGCGCCAAGACGTGGCCGCCGATCGTTCGCCGCACCTGCGCGCCGTCGATGGGCGAGTGGGCGGCGATCTGACCGACGTCGAGCGCGTAGAGCGTTAAGTTGTAGTGGTGCGACGGTCCCGTCGGCGGACAGGGTCCATAGTATCCGGGCTTTCCCGCCGACGTGACGCCGAGCTCGCTTGCCGGGAGTTTGACGCTGCCGGGGAGCCGCCGCGTTCCTGCCGGGAGATCGTAGACGACCCAGTGGTAGAAGCCGCCGGGGATCGGAGCATCCGGATCGTGCATGATCAGAGCGAACGATTTCGTTCCCTTCGGCACGCCGCTCCATTCCAGCTCGGGCGAACGGTCGTACCCGCCACACTCGGACGCCATGAGCGGCCGCGCCAGGCGGCCGCCGGCGGGGAAGTCGCCGCTGCGCAGCTGCATGAGTCCGGATTCGGCAGCCAGCAGAACCGCGGCGATCGTCAGAGCGCGAACCATGAGCGTATGGTATCATGGCGTGGCCATGATGGGAGTTGGGCTTCACGCGGCGTAAACTCGTGAACCCCGCCAGGACCGGAAGGTAGCAACGGTAAGCGAGCACTTACGGGCGCCGTGATCCACCTGACTCTCGTCGTGGTTCAACCTCAAGCCTCATAGTTTGGAAAGATGCCGACAGTAGCGATCTACGCCGCCGTAGCCGCGTTCATAGGAGCGCTCGTCGCGCTCCTCGTCTACCACCTCGCCGTCGTGCGCCCCACGATGGCCTGGGCCGCCCATTTGCTCGGGATGCACGACGGTCTCATCTCCGGCGGTACCGTCGGCGCGGCGGACCGCTTGCGGACCGTTGAGGAGGCCCACGCCTCGACGCGCACCGCGCTGCAGAGCGCGGTCGGCCGCGTCGATACGCTCGAAGCCTCGGCGCGAACGGACCTGTCGCGCGCGGGCTTCGTCCGCTACGACGCATTCTCTGACGCGGAATCCGGGCTCTCGTACGCGCTGGCGCTGCTAAACCGCGAGGGCGACGGCGTCGTGCTGACGAGCATTTACTCGCGTACGGACACGCGCACGTTCGGCAAGCCCGTCAGCGGGTTCAAGCCGACCGTGCAGGCGTCGGCCGAGGAGCTCGAGGCCATCGATCGGGCGCGCACGGGATCGTGAACCTGCTCGCCTGCGACCTCGCCAAACTCCTCTACTGGGTTGTCAACATCTACACGCTGTTGATGTTCGTCTACGCCGTGATGTCGTGGATTCCGGACCTGCGGCGGGGACGCTGGGTCTATGCGCTCGCGTCCTTGATCGAGCCCGTCCTGATGCCGATACGGCGCATCATCCCGCCGGTCGGCGGACTCGACCTCGCCTTCCTAATCGTCATCCTCGTGCTGCAGCTGCTCGTTCGGCCCGCGCTGGGGTCGCTGGTCTTCAACAGCTGCGTACCGCTCATCTAGGGCCGCTCCTTTCGTGGCACTGAAAACCGAACGGCCGCACCGGATCGACGTTGCGGGCAACGTCCGGAATTTCTGCATCATCGCGCACATCGACCACGGGAAGACGACGCTCTCCGACCGGCTGCTCGAAATCACGCGCACGGTCGAGTCGCGCGACCTCGAGGAGCAGGCGCTGGACGCCATGGACCTCGAGCGCGAGCGCGGCATCACGATCCGCATGCACCCCGTGACGCTGAACTACCGCGCGCTCGACGGCGAGCTCTATCGCCTCAACCTGATCGACACGCCCGGTCACGTGGATTTTTCCTACGAAGTCTCGCGCTCGCTCGCGGCGTGCGAAGGCGCGGTGCTGATCATCGACGCGGCGCAGGGCATCGAGGCGCAGACGCTTGCGAACTACCATCTTGCGCTCGAGCATGATCTCGCGATCATCCCGGTGATCAACAAGATCGATCTGCCCGCCGCCGACCCCGACCGCGTGATGGGTGAGGTCGAGGAGCTGCTCGTGATGGAGAAGAGCGAGTGCATCCTGGCGAGCGCGAAGAACGGCGTCGGCATCCAGGATATCCTCGAAGCGATCGTACAGCGCATACCGCCGCCCAGGGGCCACCGCGACCGCCTGCGCGCACTCGTCTTCAACGCGCAGTTCGACCCCTACCGCGGCGTGGTCAGTTACGTGCGGATCGTCGACGGGAAGCTGTCGCCCGGGACGCGATTCATGTCGATGGTACACGAGCGCGTCTTCGAATGCACGGAGGTCGGCATCTTCGCGCCGCAGATGCGCGCCACCGGTTCGCTGGAGCTTGGCGACGTCGGTTACGTGATCGCGAACATCAAGTCGCTCGGCGAGATCGACGTCGGCGACACTATCACATCCGCGAACGATCCCGCGCACGTGGCGCTGCCGGGCTATCGCAAGGCCGTGCCGATGGTCTATTGCGGGCTCTACCCCAACGAGGGCGAGTACGACGGCCTGCGCGACGCGCTGGAAAAGCTCAAGCTCAACGACGCCGCGCTCGTCTACGAGCCGGAGAGTTCCGTCGCGCTCGGCTTCGGCTTTCGCTGCGGTTTCCTGGGGCTGCTGCACATGGAGATCGTGCAGGAGCGCCTCGAACGCGACTACGGCCTCGACCTCATCGCCACGTCGCCGTCCGTCCTCTTCCGCGTCGTGCGTGCCGACTCGAGCGTCGAGACGATCGACAACCCCTCGAAGCTGCCGCCGCCCAACGCGATCCGCTCGATCGAGGAGCCGTACGTGAAGGCGACGATCATTTCACCGCCCGAGCACGTCGGCGCCATCATGGAGATCACGCAGAACCGGCGCGGGACGCTCGGCAACATGGAATATCTGCACGACGGGCGCGTCATCCTGACGTACGAGATGCCGCTGATCGAGGTGATCGTGGACTTCTTCGACGCGCTGAAGTCGCGCACGAAGGGATACGCCTCGCTCGACTACGAGGTGATCGGGTATCGCGAGGGAGAGCTGGCGAAGCTCGAGATCCTGCTCAACGGCGAGCCGGTGGACGCTCTGTCGTTCATCGTCGCGCGGGACAAGGCCGTGAGCCGCGGGCGCGCCCTGGCAGAGAAGCTCAAAGAGCTCATCCCGCGCCAGATGTTCGAGGTGCCGATTCAGGCGACGATCGGCGGGAAGATCATCGCGCGCGAGACGGTTCGCGCGATGCGCAAGAACGTGCTGTCGAAATGCTACGGCGGGGACATCACGCGCAAGCGCAAGTTGCTGGAGAAGCAGAAGGTCGGTAAGGAGCGGATGAAGCGCGTCGGCAGGGTAGAGCTGCCGCAAGAGGCCTTCATGGCGGTACTCAGGCTCGGCAACGAGTGAAGGTCTATCTCGCGACGCGCAACCCGGGCAAGCTGCGCGAGCTCAAGGCGATCTTCGCTGGATCGCAGCTCCAGCCGGCGTCGTACCGAAAATACGCGGCCGTCCCGGAAGACGCGGAGAGCTACGCCGGAAACGCGCTGCTCAAAGCGCGAGCGCTCGCGTCGGGGCTACAAGAGGCGGGACTCTCGGCCTACGCGCTTGCGGACGACAGCGGGCTCGAGGTCGACGCGCTGCGCGGGCGCCCGGGCGTGCATTCCGCGCGCTACGCGGGAGCGAAGATCGGATGGCCGGAACGCCGCGCCGCGCTGCTCGCGGAACTGCGCGGCGTGCCGCCCTATCGCCGCAGCGCGCGCTTCGTCTGCGTGCTCGCGCTGATCGCGCCCCACCGCGAGCCGCTGGTCGTCACCGGCGATGTCGGCGGGTACATCTTGGAGGCCGAGTCGGGCAGTGGCGGATTCGGCTACGACGCGCTGTTTTTCCATCCCCCGTCGGGACGCAGCTTCGCGGCGCTGAGCGAGAGGGAGAAGAACGCGGTCAGCCACCGGCGGCGCGCCGCCGACGCGCTGCTTGCCGCGCTGCACACAGCGTGAGCGAGATCGTCGCTCGCGCCACCGAAGACGATGTCGCCGAGATAGCGCGGCGGCGCTGGAGCGACTCCGAGACCCGGCGGCTCTACCTTTATCTTGCCTCGGCGGCGCCGAACGGAGCATGGGTCGCGCGCGACGAGGGCACCCCGGTTGGGATCGCGATCGCGCACCAGCTCGAGACGGAGTGGTATCTCTGCGATCTCTTCGTCGAGCCGTCGTTTCGTGGTCGGGGACTCGGAGGACGACTGCTCGCGGAGGCCGCGCGAGACGCGGGCGACGTGACGCGCTCGGGGCTTCTCGATCCGGCCGAGCTCGGCGGAATCGCGTTCTTCGCGCGGAGACGGGTCGCTGCGAGAACTCCGGTCCTGCGCTTCGCCGGCCGAATTCCGAAGGAGGAGCAGCTCGCGGCGCTGGCCGTCGGCGAGCATCGTTTCGAGACGGAGCCGCTCGACCCAATTCGGCACCGATTCGCGCTGGACGCGCTCGACGTCGAGACGCGCGGCAGCGCGAGACATGCGGATCAGTTGTATTTCGTCTCCAACGCGCACGGCAGCGCGTTTTCGATCAACGGCGAGTTCGTCGGCTACGCCTACGTCTGGCCGGACGGGCGGATCGGACCGCTCGCGTCGTTTTCGCCGTCGTACATCGTCGCATTCTTCGCGTTCGGCATGATGGCACTCGCGCGCTCGCACGGAGCGTCCTGGTGCAGCGCCCTCGTTCCTGCCGTCAACGTCCGGGTAGCGCGCGCCGCCGGCGACGCGGGGCTGAAGGTCCAAGGCGTGAGCCTGTTCGCGCGCGATTTGGACGAGATAGACATGTCGCGCTACGTCGGCTATCATAGTTTATTGTTTTGAACTCTTTTTAAAACGCTACTTGACATTTCCGCTGTGCGACGCTGTTGGCACAGTCGTGTGCGACGATCGCTAAATGAAGCGCTGTCCGAAATGCATGGAGAGTTTGCCGCTTGAGGCGTTCGCTTCTCGGCGTGCAGGGAAGGGTAAAAACTCATACTACCGCATCTGTCAAAACGAATACTCGAGGGCTCACTATCTCCGCAATAAAGGTCTGCATAATCGACGGCGATATCGTAACCAGAAGCATTACCGCCGACGCAATGCGGAGCGTCTACGACAGTTTTTGTCGGACAAACGCTGCTGCGACTGCGGGGAATCGGACCTGTGTGTGCTGGAATTTGATCACGTTACGGGGGAAAAGCTCGACAATGTTGCGGAGCTCTGCGGGAGAGGAGTAAACTGGCGGAGGATCGAGTTGGAGATAGCGAAATGTGAAATTCGCTGTGCCAACTGCCATCGCCGAAAGACGGCAAGTCAGTTAGGTTGGTGGCGAAGTGTCGGGGCGTAGCTCAGCTTGGTAGAGCGCCGCATTTGGGATGCGGAGGATCCGCAGGTTCGAATCCTGTCGCCCCGACCAGTCTCGCGCCCGTGGTCTAACGGGATAAGGCACGAGTCTTCTAAACTCGAAGATGGGGGTTCGAGTCCCTCCGGGCGCATGATATACTCTCGTTTCGTGGTGACTGTAGCTCAACTGGTTAGAGCGCCGGCCTGTGGCGTCGGAGGTTGCGGGTTCGACCCCCGTCAGTCACCCCAAAAACCACGCCGGAGGACTTCGAGAAGGTATTCAATACAAACAACGAGCGCGGCCGCACGGGCGCCTTTAGCTCAGTCGGTAGAGCAGCGGCCTTTTAAGCCGTTGGTCCCGGGTTCGAGTCCCGGAGGGCGCACCATTTACGCACCGCTAGCTCAATGGTAGAGCAGCTGACTCTTAATCAGTTGGTTCGGGGTTCGAGTCCCTGGCGGTGCAAAAACACAAAGGCCTTACGACTTTACGTAAGGCCTTTCGAAATTCCGTAAAGCCCTACAGCCGCGGAACCCTGACCAGCCAGTACTCAGTGCCGTCGATCGTAATGCGTTTGCGACGCCGGCTAATCTGCGGCGAAAACATGGCTCCGTCGTCTTGATAGTAGATGCACAGCCACGCGAGAACGCGCGCACGATCCTCTGGGCGCAAGCGTTTGATCGCCGCCCTGACCGCCTCCGGTTCGCCCCACGGCTCCTCGTCGCGCTGGAACTGAGACGGCCTAGCCATGGCGAACAGGTGTTCGATGCCTAGGAGCCGCCCCCTACGTAACGCCAGCCGGCCCGACCGCCGCGGCGATGCGGTGGAACTCCGGATCGTCTTTCAGCCCGTCGAACAGCGTGAGCCGTTGCAGGAAGACTAACGCCGCCTCACGCTCTCGTGCCCCCCGCGAAAGCTGCTCGAGAGCCTCGTCCTCACGGCCAAGTCCCGTCGCGGCCAGCGCCATCGGCCATGCCGCGACGTAACGCTGCTCGGCAGAGGCCTGCAGCTCGCGGTAGATACGCTCGGCTCGCGGGCTGTGGCCAGAGTCCCCGTACGCACGCGCCAACTGGCCGGTCATGTGATCGGCGAGCGCACCTCGTTGGGCCCTGTCGAGCAGAATACGCACGGCACGTTCCGGCTGGCCGTTCGCGGTGTACGCGAAGGCGAGGTTTTCGACGGCGACGTCGATCGTAGCATCCAGTTCGAGCACTCGCGAGAGCAGCGCAACGGCGTTGCCGTAGTCCGCACGATGAATGAAAACGCGAGCCAACACGTTGCGATAGAACAGCGATGCAGGCTCGAGCTCGAGAGCGGCCCGCGCCTCGAACAGCGCCCGGTCGAAGTCGCCTTGACCGATCGCGAGCCAGGCCGCCGCATTGTGGACGAACGCCGATTCCGGCTCGAGCTCCAGTGCGGTCTGCATCTCCGCCGCAGCTCCGGCCCAATCCCACTCGCCGAACATCGTGATCTCCGACAGCAGCGCGTGAGCCGCTCCGCTTGGCCTGATTTCCAAGGCTCGGAGCACGGCCGTCTTCGCCTTCGGGAACGCCTCCCGGCTGGGCGCGTAGAGATACGACCCTAGAAACGCGTATGCCCGGGCAGTCCCGAAATAGGCTTGCCAGTGCATCGGATCGTTTTGAACGACCTCGTCGAACCGGGATACGGCGCCCAGCAAACTCTCGTGCGTGCGCTTCTCAAGCAGGTAACAGCCTTCGCAATAAGCGCGGAAGCTTTCAAACCGATCGCGGGCGATCAGGCGTCCGACCGCCGCCGCAACGTCCGGATCGAAGTGATCGGCGGAATCGTCGATGACGGCAACCGGCAGCGTAAAACGGTAGCCATGCCTCGACTCCGTCTTGATATAAGAACGCTTTCCACCCAACTCCACCAGCAGGTTTCGTAGGAGATAGATGTGCTGCGTGAGACTGTTCTCGCCGATGTCTTCATCCGGCCACAGCGCGTCGATCAGCACATTGCGCTCAACCAAGGCGCCATTCGACTCCAGGAGGAGCATCAGAATGCGAAACGGCCTTTCCGGCAGGGAGCATATCCGCGAACCCGTGATAAGCAGCCGCCGCATCACATCGAGGCGGAACGACCCAAACGCGTAGACCGTAAACTTCATCTGACGAAGCCTTACCTACCCCGACGCGGGCGGCGATTCCACCCAAATGCTTGACACCGCCTGCGCGATGCGTTTCTTTAACTGTATGGCAGGCGAGGGCGTACCTCCCGTGGCGAACCGGCTTTTGGCAACGCTGGATGCCGGCAGCCGAAACCGCCTCCGCGCCCTGATGGAACCGGTTTCGTTCGAGTCCGGCGCAACCTTGGCGCGAGCCGGCGAGCCGGTTACGTACTCGTACTTCGTCGCGAGCGGAATGATCTCGATGGTCAAAACGATGAAGAGCGGGCGCGCCGTGGAGATCGCCGCGGTGGGGCGCGAGGGCATGGCCCCGCTCGCCGCGACCCTGAACTTCGACCGCGCCGTCTTCGATTCGGTCGTGCAGATCCGCGCCACGGGATTTCGCATCGCGCAACGGGAGCTCTGGAAGTCCGTCGCGCAAAACGCGGAGTTCGACCGCACGATTCATGCATATGGCGAGGTTGCCATGGCGCAGCTCGCACGGACGGCGGCGTGCAACATCTTGCATTCGGTCAAGAAGCGCTGCTGCCGCTGGCTCCTGACCGCGCACGACAACGCCGAATCCGACGTGTTCCCCTTGACGCACGAATACCTCGCCTTGATGCTCGGCGTGCGGCGGGCAGCGGTCTCGCTGGCCGCCGAGAGCCTCCAGCGCGCCGGACTCATCGAGTACTGCCACGGTAAGATGACCGTGAAGAATCGGCCCGCACTCGAACGCGCCGCCTGCGAGTGCTACGCCGCCGGTCGTGCCGAGCTCGACAAGCTCTTTTCAACGGAGCAGCCGGCATGACGATCCCGCGACTTGGCCGGTTGATCGCGCTCGCCGGGCTATGCGCGATCGTGCCGGTGTCGGCGGCTGCGCAGAACGCCCAGACGGCCGGGCCCAAATTCTGCGCCGGCTGCAACTACGCGGCTGCGAAGCTCTCCGGTTCCGACTTCACCCGCGCGGTGTATAGCGGCGTGAATTTCGAGGGAGCGGATCTAAGCCGCGCGTCGTTTCGCAACGCGCGGATCCTCGCCGCCAACTTCGAGAATGCCGATCTTCGCGGCGCGGCGTTCGACGGAACGCAATGCACGGCGTGCAACTTCATCGGCGCAAAGCTCGATGGCGCGACGTTTACCGGCGTGCAGATTATGGCGGCCAACTTCAAAGGCTTCGCGGCGTCGGTCACCGACGAGCAGCTGCGTCAGCTGCTCGCCGGCTGTGCCTTTTGCAACTTCACGGGAGCCAAACTCGCGGGCCGCGACCTGAGCGAAATTCCCTTGCTCTCCGTGGACTTCTCCGGCGCCGACCTGCAGGGCACGCGCTTCGACGGCGCCATCCTGTGCTGGGACGTCGTGAACGGAACCCAGCGCCAGCCCGCGTGCGACAAGATGGCCGGCGCGGAGACGAGCGCCGCGAGCTTCTCCGGCGTGCTGCTCTGCGAGAACCCGCTGGACCGCAGCACCTGCCACCCGGTCGACGCGGCCATGCTGCGCGCGAACACGGGCTCGCCGTTGAGCGGCGCCGCCCTGCCTTAAGAGGAGGAAAAGCACCCAGCGCGTTCTATCTATCGGGGTCGCCGGGCAAGTGGCGGAACTGGCAGACGCGCTGGACTTAGAATCCAGTGGGGCGACCCGTCAGAGTTCGAGTCTCTGCTTGCCCAAACGCAGAGAGCAGAATCGCCAGGGAGTCCCAAGAACAATTAAATCAGCGAGCTATTTTTGGAACTTGGGGCGATGTGGTTCGCGCGGCGTCTGAATCCGCCGCGGAGCCACGGATGGCGGAAGCGGCGGAGAATCGAGAGAGCCGAGCACCGGATGTGCGAGGCGAGCGTCCGCGAGAACCACATCGACCAAGCGACAAAAATCAGCGAGCGACAGACGCGGAAGTAGCTCAGTGGTAGAGCATCGCCTTGCCAAGGCGAGGGTCGCGAGTTCGAATCTCGTCTTCCGCTAATGATTATGACCAGCTCAACGTTGACGCGGCTCGCTCCGACGCAAGTAGCGCTCGAATTTTCGATCACGGGGCAAGAGATCGCCGCGGCGGAAGAGCGCGCGTTTCGGAAGCTCGTCAAGAACGTGCGCCTCCCCGGCTTCCGCAAGGGCAAGGTACCGCGCAAGATCTTCGAGCAGAACTACGGCACCGACGCGCTCACGCGCGAAGCGATGGACGAAGTCGTGCCGCAAGTGTACGCGAAGGCCATCGCCGAGCACGACCTGCAGCCCGTCAAGGCGCCTGAGCTCGAGATCCTCGAAGAGGACGCCGGCCGGCCCACGCGCGTGAAGGCGACGGTCGAGGTGCGCCCGGCGATTGAGCTGCGCGGCTACAAGGGCGTCGCCGTCTCGCGCGCGGCAACGCCGGTGACGGACGCCGACGTCGAAAACAGCCTTCGGTCGCTGGCCAAGGAACGCGCGACGCTCGTTCCGGTGCAGCGCGCGGCGCAGATCGGCGACGTCGCCACGCTCGACTACGCCGGAACGATCGACGGCGCGCCGTTCGAAGGCGGCAGCGCCTCGGGTCAGGTGACCGAGCTGAGCGAAGGCCGCTTCATACCGGGGTTCGTCGCGGGGATCGTCGGCATGATGCCGGGCGAGAAGAAGAGCGTCGACGTCCGTTTCCCGGACGATTACTCGGCGCCGGAGCTTGCCGGAAAGCCCGCGCGCTTCGAAGTCACGCTGCACGATCTCAAAGAGTACGAGCTGCCGGCGCTCGACGACGAGCTGGCGAAAGCGGTTTCGCAACATCAGACGCTCGACGGGCTGCGCGCCGACCTCAGGACCCGGCTCGAGGCCGTCGCGGGCGCGCGCGCGCGCCGCTCGGTCGCGAACGCCGCGATGACGCAGCTCCTCACGGCGCACGATTTCCCGCTCCCCGCCTCGATGGTCGAAAGTGAGCTCGATCACCTCGTCGAAGAGGTCGCGTCCGCTCGCGGCGAGGGCGGCACCGGCGACGCGAGCGAGCCGCGAGAGTCGCTGCGCGCGGAGGCTGAATCGCGAGTGAAGGCTGCGTTGCTAATCGAGGCGATCGCCAAGGCCGAGGAAATTACGGCCACCCCCGCGGACGTGGCCGCCGAGCTTGCGGCGCTGGCGCGACGTTACGGCCAGCCGCCGGAACGAATTCGCAAGGCGCTAGGGAATAATTTACTCTCCCTGATGGACGGCATCGTGAGGAATAAGACGCTCGACTTCCTCGTCGACAACGCCGTCGTCACGGTGAACGAAGAAACTTCCGGCACGGCGTCGTAGTTACACGTAGCATGGGACATCTCGTACCGATGGTCGTCGAACAGACCGCGCGCGGCGAACGCGCGTACGACATCTATTCGCGTCTGCTTAAGGATCGCATCGTTTTCGTCGGCGGCCCGATCGACGATCATCTCGCCAACTTGGTGATCGCGCAGCTGCTCTTTCTCGAAAAGGAAGACCCCGAGAAAGACATCGACATGTACCTCAACTCACCCGGCGGCAGCGTAACCGCGGGCCTAGCGATGTTCGACGCCATGCGCTTCATCAAGCCGGACGTCGCGACCATCTGCATGGGCTTCGCGGCGTCGATGGGGTCGATTCTGCTTACCGGAGGCGCCCCCGGGAAGCGCTACGCCCTGCCGAACTCCAAGATCGTGATCCATCAGCCCTGGGTCTCGCAGATCGGGGGACAGGCCACCGACGTGGAGATCGCGGCCCGCGACCTGCTGGCCACCCGCCAGACGGTCGCACGGATCTACGAAGAGACGACGAAGAAACCGCTCGACCAGGTGCTCAAGGACATCGAACGGGACTACTACATGACCGCGCAAGAGGCCAAGGATTACGGGATAATCGACCAGATTATCGAAAATCGCCAAGGCTTGCCGATGCCGGCCTAGGGCCTAAAGGAGACCCGGGACCACCAGATGTTCCGTTTTGGAGACGACAAGGGACAGCTAAAATGCAGCTTCTGCGGAAAATCGCAGGAGCAGGTCCGCAAGCTCATTGCCGGGCCTGGAGTTTACATTTGCGACGAGTGTATCGAGCTCTGTAACGAGATCATCGAAGAGGAGCTCTACAAGAACGTCGACGAGAACCTGCGCCTCCGCAACATCCCCAAGCCCAAGGAAATCAATCACATCCTCAACCAGTATGTGATCGGCCAGGAGCGCGCCAAGAAGTCGCTCGCGGTCGCGGTTTACAACCACTACAAACGCATCAACGTCGGCGGCACCGCCGACGACGTCGAGCTGCAGAAGTCCAACATCTTGCTCGTCGGGCCGACGGGCTCGGGGAAGACCTATCTCGCTCAGACGCTCGCGAAGATCCTCGACGTGCCGCTGGCGATGGCTGACGCGACCTCGCTCACCGAGGCGGGTTACGTCGGAGAAGACGTCGAGAACATCCTCCTCAAGCTGATTCAGGCCGCCGACTACGACGTCAAGCGCGCCGAGAAGGGCATCGTCTACATCGACGAGATCGACAAGATCGCGCGCAAGAGCGAGAACCCCTCGATCACACGAGACGTCTCGGGGGAGGGCGTCCAACAGGCGCTGCTCAAGATCCTCGAGGGCACGACCGCCAACGTGCCGCCGCAAGGCGGCCGCAAGCACCCGCATCAGGAATTCATTCAGATCGACACGACGAACGTGCTGTTCATTTGCGGCGGCGCGTTCGACGGTCTGGAGCGCATCATCGAATCGCGCGTCGCAGCCAACAACATGGGGTTCCGCGCGCAACCCGAAGGTAAGCGCGACGTCCGCGTCGGCAAGCTGCTGCAGCAGCTGATGCCCGAGGATCTCCTGCGCTTCGGGCTGATTCCCGAGTTCATCGGACGCCTCCCGATCGTCGTCACGCTCGACGCGCTCGACGAGCTCGCGCTGCGCCGCATCCTCACGGAGCCGCGCAACGCTTTGGTGCGCCAGTTCCAGAAGATCCTCAACATGGACGGCGTCGATCTGCAGTTCACCAAAGAGGCGCTCGTCGCGATCGCCAACAAGGCCCAGGGCCGCAAGACCGGCGCCCGCGGTCTTCGTTCGATCCTCGAGGAGACGATGCTCGAGGTCATGTACGACCTGCCGTCGCTCCAAGGCGTCAAGAAGTGCGTCGTCAACAAAGACGTCATCGAGAAGAAAGAATCCCCGACGCTCGTCTATCACGAGCAAAAGAAGGACATGCCGGCCTGAGTCTCGCGCCCGGGTAACGTTCTCCGCGAAACCGCTCGTCGTCGCACATCGTGTGCTCCTCCTGCTACCGCGCTCGCCCGGACGAGCAAGCTCGGAACAAAGTGCGCATCCTGCGCTGGTCCGGGCTCGTCGCAGTTTTCGCTTGAGAACGTCACCCGGTGCTCGCCCCACGCCGACGATGGGAGGGTGAAGGCGGAAAGGCGGGACACTCGGGGTTGCTGAACGCAGGGCAACCGATGGACCTCCCCAAGCAGTACGACCCGCAGGCGATCGAACCGCGTCTCTACGAGCGCTGGGAGAGAAACGGGTACTTTCACGAGGAGCCGGACCCGGCGCGTCCGCCGTTCATCATCTGTATGCCGCCGCCCAACGTGACTGCGCGCGCGCATCTGGGTCACGGATCGACGTACCTGCCGATGGACGTCCTGACGCGCTATCATCGCATGCTCGGGGAGAACGCCGATTGGCTGCCCGGTGTAGACCATGCGGCGATCGCGACGGAAGCGGTCCTGGTCCGCGAGCTGGCCAAGGAGGGGATCGCCCGCGAGGACCTAGGCCGGGAGCGGTTCGTCGAGCGCGCGTGGGCGTGGTCGCGGACCTACGGCGGACAGATCGAGGCGCAGTTCCGGCGCCTGGGGTTCGGGCCGGATTGGCAGCGCTCGCGCTTCACGATGGACGAGGGTCTGTCGGCCGCCGTGTGCCGAGTCTTCGTCCAGCTCTATCGCGAGGGGCTGATCTACCGGGGAACGCGCCTGATCAACTGGGACCCCAAGGCGCGGACCACCGTCTCGGACGCCGAGCTGGAGTACATCGAGCAAGACGGCCGCCTGTGGCGGATCCGCTACCCGTTCGAGCCGGGCGGCACCGACGGCATCGATATCGCGACGACGCGGCCCGAGACGATGCTGGCCGACGTCGCCGTCGCCGTCCATCCCGACGACCCCCGCTACGCGGCACTGATCGGGCGCCGGGTGTGGATCCCGCCGCTGCTCGAGCGCTCGCTTCCGGTTGTCGCCGACGAGGCGGTCGACCGCGAGTTCGGGACCGGCGCGCTGAAGATCACGCCGGCGCACGATCCGCTCGACTACGAGATCGGCGCACGCCACGGATTGCCCGCGCCTTCCGTGATCGACCTCGAGGCGCGCATCACCGGCGCAGACGTGCCGGTCGGTCCCTACGCGGGGCTCGACCGCTTCGAGGCGCGCGAGCGCATCCTCGCCGATCTGCAACGCGGCGGGTTTTTAATCGAGACGCAGCCGCACCGCCATTCGGTCGCGACGAGCGACCGCAGCGGCGCCATCGTCGAGCCGTTGCTCTCGCTGCAGTGGTTCGTCAAAATGAAGTCACTCGCCAAGCCCGCGCTGGACGCATACCGTGACGGGCGCGTCCGTTTCGTTCCGGCGCGCCACGGGCGCACCTACGAGCACTGGCTCGAGAACATTCGCGATTGGAACATCTCGCGCCAAATTTGGTGGGGGCATCAGCTTCCGGTCTGGTACACACCCGATGGACGCGAGGTCGTCGCCGAGAGCGAGGCCGAGGCGCTCGACATCGCGCAGCGGCTTCACGGAACGCGCGAGCTGACGCGCGATCCCGACACGCTCGACACCTGGTTCTCGAGCGGGATCTGGCCCTTCTCGATCCTCGGCTGGCCCGAGCAGACCGCGGAGCTGCGCTGCTGGTATCCCTCGCAGGTGCTGCTTACCGGTGGAGAGATCATTTTTCTGTGGGTCGCCCGGATGGTGATGCTGGGCCTGCACTTCATGCACGACGTGCCATTCTCGGACGTCGTTATCACTCCGACGGTCTTCGACGCAGCCGGGCGCAAGATGTCCAAGTCTCTCGGCAACGTCATTGACCCGATGGTGCTGGCCGACAAGTACGGCGCGGACGCTTTCCGCATCTCGATTCTTCGCCAGATGCGGTTGGAAAGCCAGGAGATCCGCTATCAGGAGTCGCGCTGCGAGGAGGCGCGCAACTTCAACAACAAGGTCTGGAACGCCACGCGGTACATCCTGGCACTGCCCGAGGGACTGCCGGCCGCGATGACGCTGCCGTCCGAGAACGCGCTCACCCTCTCCGACCGCTGGATCCTCACGCGTCTGCGCGAGACGATCGTCGCGATGAGCGAGCTGCTGAATCGCTACGACTTCGGCGCTGCCACCGAAACGATTTACCGTTTCGTGTGGTATGAGTTCTGCGACTGGTATGTGGAGGCGACCAAGGCCGAACAGAACCGAGCGACTCGCGGTGCCGTGCTCTCCTTCGTGTGGAACAACGCCATGCGTCTGCTCCATCCGGTTGCGCCGTTCATCGGCGAAGAGGTCTGGCTGGCGCTGCCGCACGACGGGCAGACGATCGTGACCGCTACCTGGCCGGACGCGCTCGAAGTTCCCGCATTTGAGGAAGAAGCTCGCGTCTTCACACACGTTCAGCGAACCGTCGAACGCATCCGGAACGCGCGCGCCGAGCTCGGGCTGGTGCCGCAGCAGGCGGTGGAGCTAGACGTTCCCGCGAGCGTGCCCGATGCGGTAACCGCGTTGCTCGTGCTGTTCGCAAAGGCAAAGGTCGAGCGCGCCGACTCCGCCGGCGGCAACCTCGAGGAGGCGCTCGCAGCCGTCTCCGTTCGCGCGCCCCGCGGCGTGCTCGAGGAGCGCTACCGCAAGCAACTGGCGCACCTGCAAGCCGAGATCGACCGCGGCGAGCGCAAGCTCGGCAACGAGGCGTTCGTCGCCAAAGCGGCGAGCAGCGTCGTAGCCAAGGAGCGCGAGAAACTCGACGGATACCGCGGCGAGCTCGCGCGCGTCGAGGCGGCACTGCAGGCTTTGAAGGAACCGGCGTGACGGCGAACGCACCGCGCCGTGTGCTCCTGCGGCACGACGAGATCGCGCGCATCATCGCGCGCCTCGCGCAGCAGATGCTCGAGCCGGAGGATGCCCAGCGCGGGCTCGTCCTGTTCGGCATCCGGCGCGGCGGCGAGGCGCTCGCGGCGCGGATCGCCGCCGAGATCGAGCGGATCACCGGCGGAGCACCGGCGCTGGGTTTTCTCAACATCAATCTCTATCGCGACGATCGCGTGACGCACGAACTTCCCGATTCGCTGATTCCGGTGGACGTGTCCGGGCGAGTCGTCGTCATCCTGGACGACGTGCTGTACACCGGGCGCACCATTCGGTCCGCGCTCGACGCTGTCACCGATTTGGGCCGGCCGGCCGCGGTTCGCCTCTGCGTGCTCGTGGATCGCGGTCTGCGCGAGCTCCCGATCCAGGCCGACTACGTGGGTCGCATCAGCCCGACCGCGCCCGACGAGCGGGTGGAGGTCGTCTTGGCGCCGCAAGCCGCGAGCTCCGACGAGGTGACGATCCTGGGACACGCCGATGCGCATACGGCGTAGCCTGATCGACCTGGACGACCTCAGCGCCGAAGAGCTGGACCAGATCTTCGAAAGGACGGCGCATTTCGAGCGCACGCCGCCCGGGCGCCTCCTCGAGGGCACCGGCTGCGTGAACATGTTCTTCGAAGAGAGCACCCGCACGTTCACGTCGTTCAACGTCGCTGAGCTGCGCCTCGGCGCCGACGTCGTGAACCTCGCGCCGCACAAGCTCAGCCTCGCCACCAAAGGTGAGACGCTCGAGGATACTGCGCTCACGCTCGGCGCACTCGGCATCTCCGTCATCGTCGTCCGTCATCCCGAGCCGGGGTTTCCGCAGCGCGTCGCGCTCGCGTTCGACGGCCACGTCGTCAACGCCGGAGACGGCGTGCACGCGCATCCGACTCAGGCGCTGCTCGACATCTACACGCTCAAAGAGGAGTTCGGCGACCTCGCCGACCGCACCATCGCCATCGTCGGGGACGTCCTCCACAGCCGCGTGGCTCATTCCACGATTCGGGGGCTGCAACGGCTTGGTTCGTCGGTCGTCCTGGTCGGCCCCGAGGCGTTCCTGCCCGGCGGATACGCCGGCAACGGCGTCCGAATCGAGCGCGACTTCGATGCCGTGTTGCCGCACGTCGACGCCGTCGTTCTCCTGCGCATTCAGCGCGAGCGCTTCGTCGAGATGCCGCTCTCCGATGCCGATTACGTACGAGCCTACCGCCTGGACCAGCGCCGTCTCGGGCTCGTCCGCAAGGAAACGATCGTCATGCATCCGGGCCCGTACAACCGCGGCATGGAGCTCGACGACTCCGTCTTGGAGTTTGCCGGGTGGCGCTACGCGCGCCAGGTCCATCACGGCGTCGGCATTCGAATGGCGGTGCTCGACTTTCTCGTCAACGCGCGATCGAAATGACGGCGCTGCTGATCAAGAACGGGCGAGTCGTCGATCCGGCGAACGCGCTGGACGCCCTGCGCGATTTGCGCGCGCGCGACGGCACGGTCGTCGAGATCGGCGAGCACCTCGACGCGCGAACCGGCGAGGCGACGATCGACGCTGCCGGAGCGGTCGTGACGCCCGGCCTCGTGGACATGCACGTGCACCTGCGCGAGCCGGGCTTCTCGCACAAGGAACGGATCGAAACCGGTACGGAGGCCGCGCTACGCGGGGGCTTCACTACCGTGGCATGCATGCCGAACACCGATCCCGCTCTCGACGATCCCGCGATCCTGCGATGGCTCCTGCGGGAGGTCGAACGGCGCGGCCGCTGCCGCGTCGTTCCGATCGCGGCCATCACGCGCGGGCGCCGCGGAACGCAGCCGTGCGATTTCGCGCCGCTCGCGCAAGCCGGCGCGGTCGCGTTCTCCGACGACGGAGACACCGTGAAGGACGAGGGCGTCCTACGCGAGGCGGCGCGCCTCGCGAACGCGTTCGCCGCGCCGTTTATCTCGCACTGCGAACCGGAGGATGCGACCGTCGATCGCGACCTCTCCATAGCCGGGGAGACCGGTAAGTCCTGGCACATCGCGCACGTCACGACGCGCAGGGCCTTGGACTCGATCCGCGCGGCGCGCGCACGCGGCGTCCGAGTGACCTGCGAGGTAACGCCGCATCACCTGAACTGTACGAGCGCGTCCGCGCGCGAACTCGGACCGGCGGCGCGTGTGAACCCGCCGCTGCGTGACGACGCCGACGTTGCTGCGCTGCGCGCCGGAGTCCGCGACGGCGCGATCGACGCGTTCGCCAGCGATCACGCGCCGCACACCGATGCCGAGAAGCACGCAGCCGAAGGCGCCGCGCCGGGATTCAGCGGGCTCGAGATCGCCGTCGGGGCCTACGCCGCGGCGCTGCCGGGCCTGCCGATGACGCGTTTCGTCGAGCTGCTCGCGACCAACCCCGCGCGCATCCTCGGCCTGCGCGCCGGTACCCTCACGCTGGGCGCGCCGGCCGACATCACGATCTTCGCCGATCGTTCGTGGGTAGTCGATCCGAGCCGTTTCGCGTCGCTGGGCAAGTGCACGCCGTTCGCCGGCGCAACGCTGCCGCGGAAGGTGCTCGCGACGATCGTAGGCGGAGAGCTCCGTTACCGCGCGGAGGACCTCGCGGCGTGATCAACCCGGCGCCCGCGGCCGCGCTCTTTCTCGCCGACGGCTGCCGCTTCGACGGCCACGGACTCGGCTACGAGGGAACGGCGCTCGGCGAGGCAGTGTTCTACACCGGCATGACCGGCTACGAAGAGGCGCTGACCGATCCGTCGTACGCCGGGCAGATTCTTACGTTCACGTATCCGATGATCGGCAACTACGGCATCTCTGGAAGCGCCGCCCAGTATGGACGCGCCTGCGCTGCGGGAACCGTGATCAAGCAGATCGCGCATCATCCCTCGCACCATCTTGCCAAACAAGACCTGCCTTCGTGGCTCGACGAGCAGCGCGTTCCCACGCTGGTCGGAGCGGACACGCGCTCGATCACGATCACGCTGCGCGAGCACGGCACGATCTGGGCGGCACTCGCGGTCGGCGAAGCCGCTCTCGCCGACGCCGAGTCGCGGCTCGCCCGTTTTGTGCGCGACGCGAGCACGAAAGCGCTCGTTCCCAGCGTCTCCACGCGCGAGCCGTTCGCCCGCGGCGCCCGCAACGGCCGCCGCGTCGTGCTGATCGATTGCGGCGTAAAGCGGGCGATCCTCGAGCAGCTCGAGGCGTTGGGCGCGCACATCTCCGTCGTGCCGTACAACGCGACGGAAGAAGAGGTCCTCGCGGAGGACCCGGATGCCGTGTTCATCTCGCCCGGCCCGGGCGATCCCACGGATCTCGCGGAGACGATCGAACTGCTGCGCCGCCTCGCGGGACGCAAGCCGCTCTTCGGCGTCTGCTTGGGTCACCAGCTTCTCGCGCTCGCCTGCGGCGGTCGCACGTACAAGTTGCCGTACGGCCATCGCGGCGGGAATCAGCCGGTGATGGACCTAGACGCCGGTGAAGTGCTCGTTACCGCGCACAACCACGGATATGCAGTCGATGCCGCGTCGTTACCCGGCGAGCTCCAACCGACGATGACGAACCTCAACGACGGCACGAACGAAGGCTTCCGGCATCGCGTGCTCCCGATCGCGGGCGTGCAATTCCACCCCGAAGCCTCGCCCGGGCCGTTCGATGCTCGCCGCCTCTTCGCGCAATGGCTAGAGAATCTCTGAAACACGTTCCCGCCGCTTTAGCGCTCGCCGCGGCTCTAGTCGCGGCTCCGGTCACAATTGACGCGCAGGCCCTCGCGCGGCTGACAGTGCAAACGTTCTGGCTCACGAGCGACACGCCCCGGCCCCGGGTGGACCAGCCCTTTCACCTGATCGTGACGCTGCGCGTGCGCGAACGCGTCGCGCAAATCACGAATCTGGAGCTTCCGCTTCTCGCTGACGTGGAACTACTCGGCGACGAACGCCAGACGGTCAGCGGACGGAGCGGCACGCTCTACCGCGAGACGATCACCGTGGTCGCGCATCGGGGGGGCTCGCTCGCAATCGCGCCGGCGACGCTGCAGGCGATCGACGCCCGCGACGGCAAGGCCAAGCAGTGGTACACCAACAGCCTTACGCTGAACGTCGTCGGGGTCAGTACGTCGGCGTTGCGCGCGGGCGCTTCACAGTTGCTGAGCCGAGCGGTCGCGGTTCTGCGCGTACTGCTCTGGGTACTCGGCGTCGCGGTCGTCGCGTGCTTGATCGCGATCTTGCTTCGCCGAGGACGCCGCTCCGTCGTCGTCGTTCCGCGCGCATCCGAACCCGCGCCGGCGCCGCCTATCGTCGTGCGCACGCCGCGCGACCAGCTCCAGGACGCGCTCGTCGTCCTGCGCGCTGAGCGTACGCGCGCGTCGGCCGTCGCGGTGCGCGGAGCGATCTGGCGCATGATCGGCGCCAACGACGGAGCGACGCTGGGCGACGTCCTGAGGCGGCGTGAGTCCGTTGTGCCCGAGACCCGCGAGCTGCTGATCGCGCTCGAGCGCGGCGCTTTCACGTACGACGACGACCTGCAGGCCGCGATCCAGGACGCATGCTTCGCGCTGGAACGCGCGATGGGTTCGCTCGCGTGAGCGCGCCGCGTCTGGCGGACCTGCGCGCCGCGCTCGCGCATACGATCGTCGGGCAAGACGGCGTCCTCGAGGCGCTGCTCCTCGCGCTGCTCGGCAACGGTCACGTGCTCCTCGAAGGGCCCCCCGGTCTCGCCAAGACGCTCGCGTGCCGGTCGCTCGCGGCGGCTCTCGAGGGCGAGTTCAAGCGCATCCAGTTCACGCCCGATCTGCTCCCCAGCGACATCGTGGGCACCCGCATCTTCGATCAGCGCGAAAGCGCGTTTGCCACGGTGCTCGGTCCGATTTTCGCGAACGTCGTGCTCGCCGACGAGATCAACCGCGCGCCCGCCAAGGTGCAGTCCGCACTCCTCGAGGCCATGCAGGAGCGACAGGTGACGATCGGGCCGCAGTCCTACGCGTTGCCCGATCCCTTCATCGTGATGGCGACGATGAACCCGCTCGACTCGGAGGGTACGTACGCGCTCCCGATCGCGCAGATGGATCGCTTCCTCATGAAGGTCAACGTGGGCTATCCCTCGCGCGACGAAGAACTGCGCATCCTCGATCGCTTCGCCGTCGCCGACACGCAGCCGATCCGGGCCGTCGCGACGCTCGATGACGTTCGCTCCTGGCGCGAGCAGGCGCACTCGGTGCACATCGACGAGAAGCTGAAGCGGTACATCGTCGATCTCGTCACGGTCACGCGGCGCGCCGACGGCGTTACCGTGCCGGCCCAGTCGGGACAGACGCTGCGCGCCTCGGACCTGATCGATTACGGCGCGAGCCCGCGCGCGACGCTCGCGCTGGCCTTCCTGGCCCGGGGACGGGCGCTGCTCGAAGGGCGCGACTTCGCGCTGCCCGACGACGTCCGCGCCGTCGCGCCGCACGCGCTGCGTCATCGCATCGGCTTCAACTACCGGCTCGTCACCGAGGGCGCGAGCGCCGATCGCGCGATCGACGCTATGATCGCCTCGATTCCCGCGCCGTGACGATTCGCGAGGCGCTGCTGCGCGCGCGACGCCGGCCGCGCCACCTCGGGGCCGGGTCGCCGACGATCTATCGCGGCGACGGCTACGAGTTCGTCGAGCTGCGGGCGTACGTCCCCGGCGACGACGTGCGCCGCATCGACTGGGCCGCGACGGCGCGATCAGGCGACCTTCAGACGCGCGTCGTACTCGAAGACGTCGCGCTGACGCTCGCCGCCATCGTCGACGCGTCGCCGTCGATGCGAGTCGGGCGGCGTCGACCGCTGCTGGAAGCGGCGCGCGAGGCGGCGCAGGCGTGGTTCGGCGCGGCGTGCGGCGAGGATCGCTGCATCCGCATCGACGCGTCCGGCGTGACCCCGCCGGCGCTGCAGCGCGGCCCACATCGCGCGCACTCGGAGTTCGGCGAGGCGCACGCGTTCGACGTCACGCGGATGCTGCGCACCGCGCGGGGCGCGCTGCCGCGCGGCACGGCGCTGCTCGCGATCAGCGACTGGTACGACCTCGACGACGCGCTCGACCGAGACCTCTGCGAGCTCGGCGCGCGCTTCGATTGCACGGCGCTGGTCGTGCGCGATCCCTGGTACGCCGAGCTGCCCCTCGCGGGGATGGTGCGGCTGCGCGGCGCCGAGGGCGGCGTCGTGCGCGCGTACGTGGGCGCACGCGAGCGCGCCGCTTACCGCGACGCGGTGCGAGCGCGCGAGGCAACGTTGCTGATGCGCTTCGCCCGCGCGAATTGGCGAACCGGCGTGCTCCACGAGGAGAACGGCGCGCAATCGCTTGCCGCCGCCTTCGGAGCGCGCGCCTCTCCTGAGAACTGGCGAAGGGCGTGAGCCTGGACCACCCGGCGCGGCTCCTGATCGGCGTGCTGGCGATCGCCGCGTTCGCCGTGCTCTATGGTCGTCTGCAACGGCGCGCGACCGCCCGCGATCTCGCGTATTCGAACGTCGCGTTCTTCGTGCAAGCCGCGAAGCCGCGCGCCTGGATACCGCGCACGCTCCAGGCGCTGTGGCTGATCGCTCTGGCCGTGGTGGCGCTGGCCGCCGCGCGGCCGCACGTTACGATTCCCGTTCCGGTGCGCGACGGCGACGTCTTCATCTGCATAGATACGTCCGGGTCGATGGCGTCCACCGACGTCGTGCCGACGCGGGCTCAGGCGGCCAAGGCCGCGGCGCGGGCGTTCATCGCCGAAAGTCCGCCCGGCATCCGGATCGGGATCATCGCGTTTTCCGGCGCCGCGGCAGTCGTCGCGCCGCGCAGCGCAGATCACCAGCAGGTGGACTCGGCGCTCGAGCAGGTTCCGCTTCCTAACGGCGCGACGGCGATCGGCGACGCGCTGAAGCTCGCCGCACAGCAGCTCCCGCCCAGCGGTCATCGCGTGATCATCCTGATCACCGACGGCGTCAACAACACCGGCACCGATCCGAACGAGATGGCGCAGTGGCTCGGCGCGCATCACATCCCCGTGTACACCGTCGGAATCGGGACGCCCAATGGAGGCCTCATCCCAGGCACCAACGAGGAGGCGACCATCGACGAGGAGGCGCTGCGCGGCTACGCGCAGGTCAGCGGCGGCGCGTACGCGCGCGTCGAAAACGCGACGGAGTTGCGCGATGCGCTTGCGCGGCTCGGACGCATCACGTCACTACAGACCAAACCGGTGGACGCGTCGCTCGGGTTCGCGCTGGCCGGCGCGGCGGGGATGCTCTTCGCCTTCGTGCTCGGGTTCGGGCTGGGCCGCTATCCGTGAACGATCCGTACGCGTTACTGGCGCGCTGGATCGACGACGCGGGCGGATCGGATTCCGTCGAGGCGGTGGCGATGTGCGTGGCGACCGCCGACGCGAGCGCTCGACCCTCCGCGCGCATCGTGCTGCTGCGCGGACTCGACGAGCGCGGCTTGCGATTCTACACGTCGTACGAAAGCCGCAAAGGCCGGGAGCTACTCGAGAACCCGTACGCCGCTGCCGTGCTCTACTGGCCCGCGCTGCAGCGCCAGGTTCGCGTCGAGGGCCGCGTGTCGCAGCTCTCCGAGGCGGAATCCGATGCGTATTTCAACTCGCGGCCGCGCGGCCATCGGCTGGCCGCCTGGTCCTCGGAGCAGAGCGCGCCGCTCGAATCGCACGAGGTCCTCGAGGAGCGCTTCGCGCACTTCGAGCAGCGATTCGAAGGAGAACAGGTGCCGCGCCCGCACTCGTGGGGCGGCTATCTCTTGGTCCCGGCGCGCTTCGAGTTCTGGACCGGGCGCCCCAATCGCATGCACGAGCGCACGCTCTACACGCGGCAGAACAGCCACTGGCGGGAATCGCTCCTGCAGCCGTAAACGGGTGCCATCCGCGGCGGAATCGAAGCACAACGCCAATGAGCGACGACGTAGCGAATAAGATCGCCGAGCTCTTGCAGCAGGTCGGCGAGGTCCACCACATGGTGTTCGCGGACACGCAAGGCAGCGACGACGACTGGGCGACCTTTTACTCGGACTGGCTGCTCGTGCACTCGGAGCTGCCGCGCCTGCTCGGGCGGCGACCGGTGCGCAGCCATCTCACCCGGGATCTCGTCGAGCTGGACGACCAGTATAGCGCGCAGGCGCCGCGGGACGCCTGGCCGGCGTGGTACGCGCAGCGTCTGCTAGCGAAATATCCAGCCTAGCTGCCTTTGGCATGCGCGTTAAGTCAGTCTTGCGACGGCACCGTCAGATACTAAGTCTGCAGTTCGTTGAGCATAGTAATCTGGTTGCCTCCGCGAGCGCGACGGAGCCGCACACCGTCCTTCAAGAAACAGCGATAGAACGGGTTAGTTAAGCCGCCGATCGGCGAAACTGCGGCGACCCCTGACGCGCCTCTGTAGCCTGATATGAGGACGGGCCAGGGACTTTCGCTACGGTCCGATAATGGGAACATTTTAGTGCCGCGCCGCAACGTCATGGTCATCGGGTCGGGACCGATCGTGATCGGTCAGGCCGCAGAGTTCGACTATGCGGGGGTTCAGGCGTGCCGCGCCCTGCGCGAGGAAGGCCACCGCGTCGTCCTCGTCAACTCGAATCCCGCCACGATCATGACCGATCCGGAGGTCGCCGACGCCGTTTACCTTGAGCCGCTGACCGTCGCATCGCTCGCCGAGATCATCGCGCGCGAGCGTCCGGACGCGCTGCTGCCCACGCTCGGCGGCCAGACCGGCCTCAACCTCGCGGTCGAGCTCGACGAAGCCGGCGTGCTGGCCGAGCACGGCGTGGAGCTGCTCGGGACGCCGATCGAGACGATCCGGCTCGCCGAAGACCGCGAGCGCTTCAAGCTCAAGATGCAAGAGATCGGCGAGCCCGTCGCCGAGAGCGCCGTCGTCACTGCGATCGAGCAGGGCGTCGAATTTGCGGCGCGCGCCGGTTATCCGCTCGTCGTGCGCCCTGCGTACACGCTCGCGGGCACGGGCGGAGGCGTCGTCTACGACGAGGCGCAACTGCGCGAGACGCTCGACGCCGGACTGCGTGCCAGCCTCATCGGGCAGGCGCTGCTCGAGACGTCACTCCTTGGTTGGAAGGAAATCGAGTACGAAGTGCTGCGCGACGGCGACGACAACTGCATCGTCGTCTGCAATATGGAGAACATCGATCCCGTCGGCGTGCACACCGGCGACTCGATCGTCGTCGCGCCGTCGCAAACACTGTCGGATCTCGAATACCAGATGCTGCGCAGCGCGAGCATCAACGTCATCCGAGCCCTCGACGTACAGGGCGGGTGCAACATCCAGTTCGCCCTGCATCCTGCGCGCAGCGAATACGCGATCATCGAGGTCAACCCGCGTGTGTCGCGAAGCTCGGCGCTGGCGTCCAAAGCGACGGGCTATCCGATCGCCAAGATCTCGACGCGCATCGCGCTCGGCCAGCGCCTCGATGAGATTCCCAACCCCGTGACGCGCATCACGAAGGCCGCCTACGAGCCGACGCTCGATTACGTCGTCGTCAAGATACCGCGCTGGCCGTTCGACAAGTTTCCCATAGCCGACACCGCGATCGGAACGCAGATGAAGTCGACCGGCGAGGCGATGGGGATCGGGCGGACGTTCCGCGCTGCCCTCCTCAAGGCGGTCCGCGGACTCGACCTCGATCGCGTCACGCTAACCGGGCCGCTCGCGGAGTGGAGCGACGCCGAGCTCGAAGCGATCGTCGCGCGCCCGACGCACGAGCGCCTCTTCGCGGTCTGCGAGCTGTTGCGCCGTGCGGGCGCGGCGCGTCGCCCGGCGGCGATCGCGCGCATCCACGAGCTCTCGGCGATCGATCGCTTCTGGCTCGACGAATTCGCCGACCTCGTCGAGCTCGAGGAGCGCATTCGCGGCGGCGGCGCGAACGGCGCGCCAGCCGAGGCGCTGCAGTTCGGATACTCGACCGCGAGCCTCCGGCGGCTGCAGGGCGACGGGAACTCCAAACGGCCGGCGGACGCCGCGCCGGCGTTCCGCATGGTCGACACCGCCGCCGCCGAGTTTCCCGCGAAGTCGCCCTACTATTATCTGTCGCGCGGCGAGCGCGACGAGATGCGCGCGACGCCCGGTCAAGCGGTCGTGGTGGTGGGCAGCGGGCCGATCCGCATCGGCCAGGGCATCGAGTTCGACTACAGTTGCGTCCACGCGGCCTGGGCGCTGCGGGATGCGGGGCGTTCGCCCGTCGTGATCAACAACAATCCCGAAACGGTCTCGACCGACTTCGACATCTCCGACGTGCTCGTCTTCGAGCCGCCCGGCGCCGACGAAGTCGAGGCCGCATACCACGCCACGGACGCGCACGGCGTGCTGTTGGCGTTCGGCGGGCAGACCGCCATCAATCTCGCCGGCGAGCTGCATCGACGCGGTGTGCCGATCATCGGCACGGATCGCCGCTCGGTCGACATGGCCGAGAATCGCGAGCAGTTCGACGCCGCGCTCGCGCGTCTCGGCGTGGCGCGGCCGCAGGGCAAGGCCGCTCGCACGTTCCGCGAGGCCCGCGCCATCGCTCGCGAGCTCGGCTTCCCTGTGCTCGTCCGGCCGTCGTTCGTGCTAGGAGGCCGCGCGATGGAGATTGTCCACAACGAGGCACAGCTGGCCGAATACGCCGCCTCGGCGCCCCCGATCCTCGACGGCGCCCCGCTCCTGGTCGACAAGTACCTGCGCGGCCTCGAGGTGGAGGTCGATGCCGTCTTCGATGGCGACGACATCCTCATTCCGGGCGTATTCGAGCACGTCGAACGGGCGGGCATTCATTCCGGCGACTCGATTAGCGTGTATCCGGTGCAGACGATCGGCGCGGACGTGGAGCGGCGTATCGCCGACGTCACAATCGCCATCGCCCGCGAGCTCCAAATCCGCGGCCTGATCAACCTGCAGTTCGTCCTGCACGAGCAGCGGCTCTACATCATCGAGGCGAATCCGCGAGCCAGCCGGACCGTACCGATCATCCAGAAGGCCACCGGTATCAATCTCGTCGCGGCGGCGACGCGCATCGCGCTGGGCGAGAAGCTTCGCGACATGGAGTACGGTACCGGGCTGCTTCAGCACGTCCCGTACGTCGTGGTAAAAGTCCCCGTGTTCTCGTTTTCGAAGATGCGCGGCGTCGAAACTATGCTCGGGCCGGAGATGAAATCGACCGGTGAGGTGCTCGGCATCGACGAAACCTTCGGAGGCGCGCTGCTCAAGGGCTTTCTGGCCGCCGGCGTTCGCCTGCCGGGCAGCGGCGGACGGATCCTGGTTTCGATCGCGGACGAAGAGAAGGAGGAGGCCGTCGGCGTACTTCGTGCGTACGCGGCGCTCGGTCACACCCTCGTCGCGACGCCCGGCACGCGCAGCGTGCTGGAAAGCGCCGGCATTCCCAGCGCGGGCATCAACAAGATCGCCGACGGATCGCCGCACGTGCTCGATCTGATCTCTTCGCGTGCGGTCGACTTGGTGATCAACGATGCGAAGGGGCCGCGGGAAATCACCGACGACTACAAGATTCGCCGTACGGCGGTCGAAGCGAGTATTGCGTGTTTGACGAGTTTAGATACGGCGCGGGCACTGGCGGAGGCGCTCGCAAGCCAGGCTGGGCCGCCGCGCAGCCTGCAAGACTATCGCCGAGCCACCGCGACGCTCGTATCGTAGAGTCCAAAGACGCCGCCGTCCTCGTTCTCGGCGGCAACGCGACGACGCTGGCCGTCGTCAACGGCTTTCCGCCCGCCACGCCGGGCCAAGCTTCCGCCGAGCCGATCACAGCACGGCTGATTCCGCTTGCCCGGACGCCGCTCGGCATCGCGGTGGGCGACACGCGGCAAGACGTCGCCGTTCCGCTCTCGGGCCTCTTCGACTGGATGGACCGCACGTTTCCGCCGGAGGACGAGCACGCGTTCGTAACGCCGCTGCGCGACGTTGAGCTGCTCGCACGCATTGGCTGGAACGCCGCGCTACCCGAGCGGATCGACGAGTCGAACGTGATCAACGTCGAGGACTTGCCGGAAGAGATCGTTGACGCGCTCGCGCAGCCGGCGGTCGCGCTCGTCCAATGCGCCGCGTGCCGCCGGCTCTGCGTACGCGACGGGTTCGTCTGGAAAGAGAAGCAGCTCTGCGCGTGGGATTATCACGCGCAGGTGTTCGGCAAGCGCGGGCCGTGGCACGACGGCGCGTACGAGGAGCGCCACTTCGAGACGCTCCCCACGTGCGCGTACGTCGCGTTGCCGCTGCTGGCCGAGCGGCGCGTCGAGGCCGTGCTGACGGTCGGAGCGGTCGCGGAGTCCGTCGCCGCGGCGATCGTCAACGCGTTGCTGGAGGGCGACGCCGGCCGTCCGCACATGGCCGTGCGCACGCAGGGAGGCCTTACCGTCTTGCGAGAGGCATGACCAACCGCGCGATCCGGGATCTTTCCCGATTCTTCGTCCTGTTGTTCGCCGTGCTGGCGATTCGCCAAATCTACATTCAAATCGTCGCCGCGCCGCGCATCGCGGCGCGACCGAACAATCCGCGTCACACGCCGCTCGATGCGGGCCGCGGCCGCATCTACGCGACCGACGGAACCCTCATCGCGCAGACTGTTGGCGGAAAGCGGCTTTACCCGTTGGGAGCGGAGCTGGCCCAGACGGCCGGCTACGTCTCGGTCCGATACGGAACGAGCGGCATCGAGCGGGCCTTCGACCAGGCGTTGACGCCGCCGGACGTCGGCGGTGACCCGCTAGCGCAGCTGCAGCAGCTCGTCGCGACGCTGCGCGGAAATCCCGCTCCGGCGCGCGGGGCGGACGTCGTGACGACGATCGTGCCCTCGGTCCAAGCGCAGCTGTTCGCGTTGCTCTCGCGCTATTCGCGCGGCGCAGGCGTGGTGCTGGATCCGCGCAGCGGCGCCGTGCTCGCGCTCGCCAGCGTGCCGAGCTACGATCCCAACGACTTCGACGACGAGTTCCCGGCGCTCCGCGCCGATCCGCAGGCGCCGCTGCTCAATCGCGCTCTCGACGGCCTGTATCCGCCGGGCTCGACGTTCAAGATCTTCACCGCGGCATCGGCCCTCGACAGCAACACGGTGACGATGGATTCGCACTTTGAGGATCCCGGGTACCTCGTGATCGGAAACTTCGTCTTGCATGACAACGAAAGCGAAGCGACGGGATACTCGGACCTGACCAACGCCTTCGCGCTCTCGAGCAATGTGGACTTCGCGCAGATCGCTCTGAAGATGGGGGTAGATACCTTCTATCAATACCTTCAGCGCTGGGGCATCGGTGAGTCGCTCGACTTCCAGCTCCCCGCCGAGACGGATCGGGTGCCGCCGCAGGCCGGCATCGTGCCCGGCGAGCTCGCGCAGATGGGTTTCGGTCAGGGCGCCCTGCTTATGACGCCGCTGCAGATGGCCTTGATCGGCGCAACCGTCGCGAACGGCGGTAGCGAACCCCGCCCGTATGTCGTGCGCCAAGTCGTCCGCGACGGCACGCCGGCGAGCGTCTCGAGCGCAGCCGCGCTCGCAAACCCGGTATCGCCCGAGACCGCAGCGAAGGTCACGCAGATGATGATCGCCGTCGTGCAGCGAGGGACGGGCACTCCGGCGCAGCTGCCCCACGTGACTGTCGCCGGCAAGACCGGCACGGCGACCAATCCGCAGGGCCGTTCGCACGCGTGGTTCGTCTGTTTCGCGCCGGCGGATCATCCGCGCGTGGCCGTGGCGATCGTCGTCGAGAACGTCGGCTATGGCGCGACGTATGCGGCACCGATCGCCCGCGACGTGTTGCGCAGCGCGCTGGAGAGCGCCAGCTCGTCAGAGGCTCCTTGAGTTGATCGAGGAGCGCACCTTCAACAACAGGTACCGGCTCGACCGCAAGCTCGGCGAAGGCGGGATGGCGACCGTGTATTGCGGCACCGACGTTCTCCTGCGCCGGCGCGTCGCCATCAAGGTGCTGCGCGAGCAGTACGCCGCCGACGAAGAGTTCGTGCGGCGCTTCTATCAAGAGGCGGAGTCGGCCGCGCGGCTCTCCCACCCCAACATCGTCAACACCTTTGACGTCGGCCGCCAGGACTCGACGTACTTCATCGTCATGGAGCTCGTCGACGGCCCGTCGCTGGCCGAGATCATCGCCGCAGACGGCCGCCTGCCCGAGCCGGTGGCCATCGACTACGCGACGCAGATCGCGAGCGGCCTCGCCTACGCCCACCGCCAGGGCCTCTTGCATCGCGACATTAAGCCGGCGAACATTCTCGTGACCAAGGACGACGTCGTGAAACTCTCCGACTTCGGGATCGCGCGCGCCGTCTCGCAGCAGACGATGGCGCTCACGAAGCCGGGGCTCGTGATGGGCAGCGTCTACTACATCTCCCCGGAGCAGGCGCAGGAGCACGAGATCCACGAGACCGCCGATCTCTACAGCCTGGGCATCGTGCTCTATCAAATGCTCACTGGAGCGCTGCCGTACACCGGGGAATCGCCGGTCACCGTCGCGCTCAAGCACATCGGCGATCCGGTTCCGACGATCGACGCGGCGGCAACGGGCGTCAGCCCGGCACTCGCCTCGATCGTGAACCGCCTGCTGCAGAAGAAGCCCGAGCATCGGTTTCAATCTGCCAGCGATCTCGCGACCGCTCTGCGAGAGGCGCGCGAGCGTCCTACGGTCGCCGGTTATCGCATCTCCGACGACGCTCCACACCCGCCGCAGCGCGGCGCCCAGCGACTGCCCCCGCGGCGCTCACCGATGCCGGATCGCGCGGCCGTGGCCGGCGAGGAGTGGGAGTCTCCACGTCGCCGCGGCTGGGCCATTCCGGCGCTGATCGTCGCGTTGATCGCGGCGACCGGCATCGGTTACTTCCTGTTCGGCAGGCCGCTCGGCAACGCGACGCTCGTGGCGGATTACACCGGCATGACGATGGCACAGGCGCAACAGGCCGTCGTCAACGCCGGGCTGCGAACGCGCTTCACCAAGAGCGCTAGCGAGACGGTGCCACCGGACCGCGTGATCCGCCAAGAGCCGGCGGCGGGCACGAAGGTCGACAAGAATCAGGTCATCGAGCTCGTCATCAGTAACGGAAAGCCCTTGCGCGGATTGAATGACGTGCGCGGTTACAGCGTCAACGACGCGCAGCGCACGCTGCAGCAAGAGGGCTTCGCCGTAAACATCGTGCGCCGTCACGACAACACGGTCGCGGACAACGTCGTCGATCAGCAGCCCAAGCCCGGCACTGGGGTCGCGGAGGGCAGCCGCGTCACGCTGATCGTTTCGAGCGGCCCGCAGCCGATCGTCGTGCCCAACTTCGTGAGCCTAACCGTCGACGCGGCCCGCGCGCTGGCGAGCCGTCTGGGGATCACCCTGGACACGACACAGACGATCCCGGGCATGCCGCCCGACACGATCGCGTCGCAGAGCGTGCCGCAGGGCAGCAAGGTCGACCGCGACAGCATCGTGCGACTCGTGGTCAACAACGGCATGCCGAACGGATGGGTCGGGTCGCCGGCCGCGAATGGGCCGGTCGCGCAGCTGCCCAGCGTGGTCGGCGACGATTATGCGACGGCGCGGCAGGCACTCACGCAATCCGGCTTCGAGATCGCCGTTCGGTTCGCTCAGCAGAGTACGAACAACGGGACGATCGTCGCGCAAGCGCCGTCCGCCGGACCGCAGGCATCGGGTTCCACGGTAACGATCACACTCTCCGTGTCGGGAGAGGTGCCCGACACCGTGGGTGAGTCTCAGTTCGATGCCATGAAGGCGCTGCAGTCGTACGGCTACTCGGTATCGCACACCGAGTACACGACAACCGTCGGTCAAGGTGGGAGGGTCATTGGCACGGAGCCGCCTGCGGGAACGAGCCTGGCGCCCGGATCGTCGGTCACGCTAACCGTTAACGGCACGCCGCCGCCGCCGTAGATGTCGCCTGCAGCGGTGCGCGTTCTCGGGATCGACCCTGCGCTGCGCACGACGGGATACGGCGTGATCGAACGCCGCAACGGCCGCGTCGCCTTGGTCGAGGCCGGCGTCGTCGTTCCGCGCGCTGCCGCGACGCTCGAGCAGCGGCTCAGCGAGCTTCACGCGGGCATTGCCGAAGTCATCGCGCAGACGTCGCCGACGCTCGTCGTCATCGAGGAGCTGTACACGTCCTATAAGAACCCGCGCGCAGCTCTCCTGATGGGTCACGCGCGCGGCGTGCTCTGCCTCGCGAGTGCGCAGGCGGGCGTCGCGGTTCACACCCTCGGCCACGCCCACGTCAAGCGCGCACTCGTCGGCTCGGGCAGCGCGCGCAAGGAGCAGGTGAACGCGATGGTCACGCGCCTGCTCGGCCTGCAGCGGCCGCCCAAACCGCACGATGTGTCCGACGCGCTCGCGTTGGCGCTGGCGTTTCTCAACGTGGTCGAGCGCCGCGCCGTGCATGTTCGCTAGGATCAGCGGCTCGCTGGTCGAGCGCACCGCCGAGTCCGCGATCGTCGAGGCGGGCGGGCTCGGATACGAGATCGTTCTCCCGCCGTGCATCGCGGAGAAGCTCCCGCCGGCGCCGGGCGCGCACGTCGCGCTGGAGATCTACGCGGTCGTCAACCTCGACGGCAACACTGGCCGCTTTACCTACTACGGGTTCACGAATTCGATCGAGCGCGAGTTCTTCGAGGCGCTGATTACCGTCGCATCTATCGGTCCGCGTTCGGCGGCGCGCGCGTTCTCCGCGCCGATGTCGACGATCGCCGCAGCGATCGATCGTGGCGACTACGGATTTCTCAAGAGTCTCCCGGGCATCGGACAACAAAAGGCGCGCGACATCGTCGCGAAACTCCAGGGAAAGGTCGCAAAGTTTCTGCTCATCCAAGACGCGCCCGCCGCGCGACCGAGCGCAATTCCGGACTTCGCCGACGAGGCGCTCGCGGTGCTCCTCCAGCTGGGTTACAAGCGCGGCGAAGCGGAGGCGATGATCCGCGAGACGCTCGAGGCCAACTCGGCGATCGACGACGCCGAACGGCTTCTCGCGGAGATATACCGGCGCAGAGCGCCGAAGGAGCCGGTATGAGCGAGCCCAAGGCGCGCAAACGCCTACTGGGACCCGCAGATGCGGGGAGTGAGCAACGCATCGTCGATCCGCACGACGTCATGGAGGACGAGCTCTACGGCGCGAGCCTGCGCCCGCGCTCGTTTGAAGAGTACGTCGGTCAGGAACGCATCATCGAAAATTTGCGGATCTCGATCGATGCCGCAAAGAAGCGGGGCGAGCCCCTCGAGCACGTTCTCTTCTATGGGCCTCCGGGACTTGGCAAGACGACGCTCGCGGGCCTCATCGCGCGCGAGCTCGGAGCGAACTTTCGCCCGACCAGCGGCCCGACGCTGGAGAAGCCGAAGGACCTCGTCGGTATCCTGACCTCGCTGGAAGATGGCGACGTTTTCTTCGTCGACGAGATTCACCGGCTCGGACGGGTCGTCGAAGAGTTCCTCTACCCGGCGATGGAGGAATTCCAGATCGACTTCGTCGTCGATCGAGGCGCCTACGCGAAGACGCTGAAGCTTCCGCTGAAGCGGTTCACACTCGTCGGCGCGACGACGCGTGCGGGCATGCTGACGGCTCCGCTGCGCGAGCGCTTCGGCATCGTGCAGCACTTGGACTATTACCCAGCGGGGGAGCTGGAACGCATCGTTCGGCGATCGGCGAACGTGCTGGGCGTGCCGATCGACGCCGAAGCGGCCCACACGATCGCCGCGCGCAGCCGCGGAACGCCGCGCGTCGCCAACCGCCTCCTGCGGCGTGTCCGCGATTTCGCGGAGGTGCGATCCGACGGCCGCATCACCGAACCCATCGCTGCCGAGGCGCTGCGCCGGGAAGGCGTCGACGAGCTGGGCCTCGACCGGCTCGACCGCGCGTTCCTGCGCACGATCGTCGAGCAGTATCGCGGCGGCCCCGCGGGCATCGCAGCGATCGCGGCGACGCTCACCGAAGACGCGGAAACGCTCGAAGACGTCGTCGAACCCTATCTGCTCAAGGAAGGCTTTGTGACGCGCACCGCAAGCGGTCGGCGCGCGACCACCGCGGCGTACCGCCATCTCGGCATCGCCGCGGGCGCCGGCGCACAAGATCGGCTGCTGTGAAGCGCTCCTCGAGCGCGCTGGTCGCGGCGGCGACCCTGATCGGCACGTCGATCGAGTGGTACGACTTCTATATCTACGGTTTGGCTTCCGCGCTCGTGTTTCCGGCGCTGTTCTTCCCCAAGTCGGATCCGTTTGTCGGCCAACTGGCGTCGTATGCGGTCTTCGGCGTCGGGTTTCTCGCGCGGCCGCTGGGCGGCGTCATCTTCGGACACTTTGGCGACAGGCTCGGCCGCAAGGCGATGCTCGTCTTGACGCTGTCGACCATGGGCGCCGCGACGTTTCTGGTGGGAGTGCTGCCCATCTACGCTCGCATCGGCGTTTGGGCTCCCGTTCTGCTCGTCGCGTTGCGACTATGTCAGGGGATCGCGGTCGGCGGCGAATGGGGCGGCGCCGTGCTGATGGCGTCGGAGCACGCGCACGCGCGGGCGAAGGGCTTCGTCGCGAGCTTTCCCCAGATGGGCGTTCCCGTCGGACTGATCCTCGCAAACCTGAGCTTCGTCGCCGCCGGCGCGCATTGGCGAATCCCCTTTCTCGCCAGCGCAGTCTTAGTCGCGCTCGGGCTCGTGATTCGTCTGAGCGTCACCGAGACGCCCGCCTTCGAGAACTTCAAAGGGCGCAAGGAGATCGTGTCCGCGCCTGTCCGTTCGGTGCTAGCCAACAACTTGAGAAGCGTGCTCCTCGCCGGAGGGGCGTTCTTCGTCGTCAACGGCGGTTTCTATCTGATCACCACGCAGCTGATCAGCTACGGGGCCGGACCGCATTCCGTCCTGAAGCTGAACCCGAGCGTCTTTTTCAACGCGAACATCGCCGGCAGCTGCGTCGCGCTCGTCGTCGTACCGCTCTCCGGATGGATCTCGGACCGCGTCGGCCGGCGCCCCATTTTCATGACGGCTGTCGCCGCGCTCTTCGTGCTCGCGTTTCCGATCTATGCCCTCGTCGACACGAAGGCCCCGGGCCTGATCGTCCTCGCAGTTTGCCTGTTCAACCTCGCCTGCGGCGCCGCGTACGGGCCGCTCGCCGCGATGCTCAGCGAGATGTTCCCCGCGAACGTGCGTTACAGCGGCGTATCCGTCGGCTACCAGGGCGCCGCGATCTTCGCGGGCGGCCTGGCGCCGTTCGTCGCGACGCTGCTGCTCAAGTATTCCGCCGGCGCGTCGTGGGTGCTCGCGCTCTACTTCATGTTCATGACGGTGATCTCGCTGGTATCGATATGCCTCATCCCCGAAACCAGCGGTGTCGATCTCGTTGAATCACGTCCGCTGCGGGCCTTGGAGTACGCCGGCTGATGCGGCGCCGCACATTCGTCATGCTCGGCGTCGCGCCGTTGCTCGCCGCCCGCGCCGCGCGCGCGCAGAGTGACGCCGATCCGTCGAGCTGGTCGCGCAAGCCGGCGCTGCGCGTGCTGCTGGGGAACGGCGATACGGCGCCGCTCTCGGCGGACCAGTTCGAGTTCAACGGACGCCCCTATCGCGGAACGTTCACGCGCCTCGACGACGGACGCATCGTCAGCGTCGTCGATCTCGAAGAATACCTCTATAGCGTCGTCTCGCGCGAGATGTCGGCGCGCTGGCCGCCCGCCGCACTCGAGGTGCAGTCGATCTGCGCCCGCACGTACGTCCTGCAGCGCAGCGACCCGCGGCGGCAGTTCGACGTCATTCCCTCAGAGCTCGACCAGCTCTACGAGGGCGTCGCCGGAGAGACACCCGCAGGAAGCGCGGCAGTCGCAGCAACGGCGGGGCAGGTGCTGAAGTTCGGCGACGCCTACGCGAGGGTAGCGTATTCGTCGTGCTGCGGCGGACACACGGAGTCGTCGTCGGACGCCTGGGGGGGCGCACCGATTGCTTATCTCGAGGGAATCGTGTGCACGTCGTGCTCGGCGTCGCCGAACTATCGCTGGTCCACGATCCTCTCGCTCGATCAAATCGAGCGAAGTCTGTCGTCGTACCTCGGCCCGATCGGAGCGTTGCAAGACCTGCGCATCACGGAGCGCGATCCCAGCGGGAGAGCGCGGGGCTTCGAGCTCGTCGCCGACGGGGGCAGCAGCACGGTCGCCGGCGGAGCATTCCGTCGCGCGATCGGGTCGCGCGTGTTGCCGAGCCTGTTGATCGAGCGCCTCGACCGCGACGGAAACGCCGCGCAGATTTCGATCGATGGCGCCGGCCTCGGTCATGGCGTGGGCCTCTGTCAGTGGGGCGCGCGCGGAATGGCACTTTCCGGCCGCACGGCGCCCGAGATCGTGACCTATTATTTTCCGGGAGCGATCGTCACACATCTCTAGCCACGTCGCGCACTCGACGGCCGGATACGACTACGCGCTGCCGGAAGAGCTGATCGCGCAGCATCCCTCGCCGCGCCGCGACGAGAGCCGGCTGATGGTCCTGCGCAACGACGAGATCCAGCATCGACGCTTTGCCGACCTCGCGCTGCTGCTGCTGCACGACGACGTGCTCGTGCTCAACGAGACCCGCGTCATCGCTGCGCGGCTCGTCGGGCGGCGCGAAGGCGGCGGACGCGCGGAACTGTTGCTGCTGCACCCCGCCGACAAGCTGCGTTACGATGCGACCGCGCTGTGCTGGATCGCCCTGGTCCGCCCGGCTCGGCGCTTGCGCACGGGCCGGCGCGTGCTGTTCGGCGAACTCGGCGAGGCGACGATCCGCGATGAGCTGGAAGACGGGATGCGCGAGATCGAGCTGAGCCTCGCGCTACCGCTGGAACGTTTTTTGGAAAAGGCCGGCCGCATGCCGCTGCCGCCGTACATCCACAATGAATCACGCGAGGCGCAAGAGCACTACCAAACGGTCTTCGCGCGGGTGCCGGGAAGCGTCGCAGCGCCGACCGCCTCGCTGCACTTCACGCCCGAGCTGCTGTGTGAGCTCGAGGGGCGCGTCGAGATCGTGCGGATCTCACTCAATGTCGGGCTCGGAACGTTTCGGCCCATTAACGCCGGCGCTATCGAAGAGCACGTGATGCACGCCGAGGCCTACACGATCGGGCAGCAGGCGGCGGCCACGCTGGAACGCGCGCGGCGCGACGGCCGCAGGATCGTCGCGTGCGGGACGACCGTCGTCCGCGCCCTCGAGGGCAACCTTCGCGATTTCGGGCGCATCGAGGCAGGCGATCACGCCACCGATCTGTTCATCACGCCGGGCTTTCGCTTCCGCGTCGTCGACGCGATGATCACGAACTTCCATCTGCCGCGCTCGACGCTACTGGTGCTCGTCAGCGCTTTCGGCGGGTTCGAGCGCATCCGCGGCGCGTACGCGCAAGCGATCGCGCAGCGCTACCGGTTCTACTCCTTCGGCGACGCCATGCTGATCTCGAAGCAGGCATGAAGTACGTCGCGTTCGACGCGCCGGGACCGCCGGAGGTCTTACGCGTTGAAGAAACAGCCGAGCCCGCGGTACGGCCTGACGACGTACTCGTCGCGGTCGAGGCCGCCGGCGTCACGCACGCCGACGTCATGCAGCGCGCGGGGCGGTACCCGCCACCCCCCAGTGCTTCGCCCATTCTGGGACTCGAGGTCGCCGGTACGATCGCGCGCGTGGGCGAGCGCGTCACACAGTGGCGCGCCGGCAATAAGGTCTGTGCGCTGACCAACGGCGGCGGTTACGCCGAATTCGTGGCCGTGCCGCAGGGCCAGGTCCTTCCAATACCGCCGGGCTGGAGCGCACTCGAAGCCGCAACGCTTCCGGAGAACGCCTTTACCGTCTACGACAGCATGATCACACGGGCTCGTCTGACACGCGGGGAGAGCGTGCTCGTCCACGGCGGAACGAGCGGCATCGGAAGCACGGCGATCATGTTCGCGCGGGCGCTGGGGGCGACGGCGATCGCCACCGCCGGCAGCGACGCGAAGTGCGCGGCATCAATCAAGCTGGGCGCCGCGGCCGCGATTAACTATCGCACGCACGATTTCGTGGCCGAGACGATGCGCCTCACCGGCGGACGCGGCGTCGACGTCGTCGTGGACATCGTCGGCGGCGACTACGTCGCGCGCGACGTCGAGTGTCTCGCGCTGGATGGCCGCGTCGCATGCCTCGCGACGCCGGGCGGCAGGATCGCAGAAATCGACCTCGGCCGGCTGTTCGCGAAGCGCGCGGCGATCATTGGTTCGCACCTGCGACCGCGCAGCGACGCCGAGAAGGCCGCGATCGCCCGCCGGCTGTGGGAAGAGATCTGGCCGCTGCTGCCCCAGCGCGATCCCATCGCGCCGCTGGTCGACTCGGTCTATCCGTTCGAGCGCGCGAAAGAAGCGCACGCCCGCCTCGAGTCGAGCGCGCACATCGGCAAGATCGTGCTCACGCCATCTTGAGGCGTCTTGCTAGTGGTAGATCCCCTGGCTCTGTGACGTGAAGCCGGTTGCCATGAAGAACAGCATCGGGATCGACAGCATCGTATTGACGCGCGACGCCAAGAACGCCGGACGACGTGCTTTCGCCTTCTCCTCGTCGGTCGCCGGAACGATGCCGAGCAGCTTCTTTTGGTTGGGCCAGATGATTCCCCAGACGTTGAGGAGCATGATCGTTCCGAGCCACGCGCCGATGCCGATCGGCGCCATAGCGCCGTGCAGCAGGAACGCGGCGACGAAGCCGTTCTCGCCGGCGCCACGGTAGTTTCCGAGCAGCGCCGCTCCGAAGATCCACGTCACGACCGCACCCCAGCGGAAGAAGAGCAGCGCGCGCGGCATGACGTACTTCGAGATGGGCCCGGCCTCGCCGGCCGCGGTGGCCTCCTTGACGGCCGCCGCGTTGACGAAGTTGAAGAAGTACAGCAGGCCGATCCACATGATGCCGGCCATGATGTGGAACCAGCGAAACACCCAGTCGAGATTGAGTTCCATACTATGCGCCCGATCCGAGCGAGCTCGAGACGATCCAGCGCGCTATGAGCCAAAGAATCGCCGTCAACACGAACCCGCTGATGACGGTCCCCCAAATCGAATCCAAAGGATTCTTCACAGTCAGGCCTCCTCGCGTTCGCGGTATCCGGCCTAAGTTGCTCGCTCTGGTAAGGTGTCCTTCCGACAAGCGTCCGAGTCGCGGGCCCCACTCTTCTTTCGGAGGCTCCCTCGTTTGGCGCCGAACGGGGCCGGGTATTCCGAAAAGTTATGAAAATCTACACGCCTGCCAAGACCTATTCACCGAAGAAGTGGGAGCTTTCCGGCCTGCAAGGCATCTCGGACGCCACGCTCGAGATGCATTTTGGGCTGTACGAAGGTTACGTCAAGAACGTCAACCTGTTGAACGAGCGGCTGAGCGAGATTCGCTCCGCGGGCAAGACCGCCGGCAGCGACCCGAGCTTCGCCGAGCTCGTCCGCCGTCTCGGCTTCGAGTACAACGGAATGAGGCTTCACGAATACTACTTCGACAACATGATCCGCGAGCCGCGCGAGATCGGCAGCGGCCGCCTGTACGACGCGCTGGGCGAGAGCTACGGCGGATTCGAGGAGTGGAAGCACGACTTCATGGCGGTCGGCGGAATGCGCGGCGTCGGCTGGGTCATCGCGTACTGCGACACGACCAACGGTCAGATTACAAATCACTGGATCAGCGACCACGAAAACGGCAACCTCGCCGGCTTCGTGCCGGTCGTCGTCATGGACGTCTGGGAGCACGCGTTCATCAAAGACTACAAGCCGGCTGAGAAGGGCAAGTACATCGAAGCGTTCTTCGCCAATCTGGACTGGAAGGCGTGCGAAGCGCGCTTACCTTAAAAAAGCGGGCCTAGTCTAAAGTAGCCTTCGGCTCAACTACGACGGTCTTGGCCTGCGTGTACCACACGAGCCCCGGCGGCGCCGCGCGCTGCTTGCGCACGTGCTTGCGCAGCGTGTAGTCGACTGAAACTGCCGAGGCTCCCTTCGCCTTCGAATGAAAAGCGGCGAGGGCGGCCGCGGCGCGGACGTCGGCGTCGGACGCCTCCGTGCGGTCCCCGCGCGACAGGATGACGTGGGCGCCTGGGATGCCGCGCGCGTGAAACCATTGATCGTTAGGCCGCGCCAGCCGAAATGTGATGTCCGCGTTTTCCGCGGGCGAGCGTCCCACGACGATGCGTGACCCGGCCTCGGTGCGGAACTCGAGCGGTGCCCGCCGGCGCCTGGGCACGGCGGCGCGCCGCGGCGTCGCGACCCTCGCGAAGAGCCCGGCGACGGCGGACTCGACGTCCCCTAGGTCTTCGTCTGCGGCGCGTTCGGCCTCCCATCGCAGCGCCTCGACGCTCTCCAATACGCGCGTGACGGCGCGTTCGCGCCGCTCGATGTGCGGAACGCTTTTTCCGAGCTTCTTGTACTCCGCGAACAGCTCGCCCGCGCGCTCCTTCGCGGCTTCGCGATCGCCGGCTTCGAGCTCGTGGAGCGTTGCGAAGATGGCGTCGCCGTCGGCGCGCAGGCCTTCGCGCCGGCCGGCGCGCTCACGCTTTTGGGCCAGCGCCGCGAGCTCGTCGCGCAGTTTGCGCTCCCGCTCGTCCAGCCGCTTCATCACGGCGCGCCGCCGCTGCTCGTGGCGCTGGCCCCCCGCCAGGGCCGCACGCTGACCGCGCAGCTCCGCAAAAAGCGCGAGCAACGACGGTTCGCGCGAGTGCTGCGCATCTTCGACGCCCGCCAGCGGCGTGACGTAGGCCGCAAGGAGCCGGCCATCGCGCCGATACACGTGCAACGCGGTCGACGCGATTGCACCGTCCTCGCGCGGCGGCTCACCGATCGTTCGCACGCCGACCGGCAATGGCGGAAGCTCGTACGGGCCGCCGGCGCGCACGGCCCGTCGCGCGTTGTCCGCCGGAGCGAACTCCTTGTGCGCCGCCACGACCCGATCGCCTTTGACCAGCACGAGGTTGCCGAAGCGTGGCACGAGCTCCGCAAAGAGGTCGAACTCGTCGCCGACTCCGAAGCGCGAGCGAGCCGAGAAGCCCAAGCGCAGCAGCCGATCGTTACGCCGCGCGTCGACCCTCGCGAGCGTCATTCCCTGCAGCGACCGCGCGAGCGTGCGCACGAAGCCCGGCTCCTCGGCGATCGTCAAGGGAGATCCCGGCGCGGTGACGTCCTCGACGGTCAGCAGCGGCGGCGACTCGAAGGGATCGACGGCGAGAAGCGCTCGCGCGCCGCGGCTGCGGAAGAGCAGGCCTACGCGCCCGTCGTCGAGCATGCCCGCATCCTCGACGCGCGCGCCGCGCAGAAGGTCTTCGATTTCCCGAGCGAGCCGCGCGATGAGGATCCAATCGGTCAGCATCAAAACAATCTTATCGTGACGATACGAATAGCCTTGGCCGCTGCCGTGGTCTCGCTGTGCGCCTGCGGCGGCGGCGGATCTGCAGCGCCGAAGAACTGGCGCCCCGTCGCGGGCCATCGCAACGCCTGGACGAACGCGAGCGGCACGCAGCAATACAACTACGATGCCGCGCCCTTCGGAGGCACGCTATCGGACCTCGCGTCGCAAGTGACGATCGATGCGCTGATGAAAAACCGCGGCGCGAAGCTCCAGGGTAGCAACAAGCCCTTCCCCGCGTGCCCGGGAGCGGCGGGGGTTGCGACCTTCCGTCTTGGCGGCGGCCGGCTGCTGGCGGAAGGCTTCGCGGTTCGCGACAACCAGGCGGTGCGTACCTACTACCTCCGCCCGATGGCAGCACAGGCCGATACCGACGTGGTCGACGCGATGCAGAACGTGCTCTGTAATCCCCCGTAAGCCCGGTCCGAGTAGGGCAAGCGGCCTTACGACCTGAAGGGAGGAACATTGAGCATCGGGCCGGGTCTGCTGTTCGTCGTGTCGGGGCCGTCGGGGGCAGGCAAGGACACGCTCGTCGAGGCTTTGCGGGAACGCCGGGCCACGCTGCGGTACTCAGTCTCGGCCACGACTCGGCCGCCACGCTCGGACGAGCGCAACGGAGAGCACTACTTCTTCGTTTCGCCCGAGGAGTTCGAGTTGTTGCGGAGCGGCGGCCGCCTCTTGGAGTGGCGCGAGTACAACGGCAACCTTTACGGGACGCCGTGCGATTACGTCGAGGAGAGCTTAACCGAAGGCTACGACGTCGTCATGAAGCCCGAGGTCAACGGCGCGCTCGCCGTCAAGGCGTCGTACCCCGACGCGGTCCTGATCTTCCTGGTTCCGGACCGCTTCTCACACCTCCGCGAAAGATTACTCGCTCGTCGCACCGAGACGAACGAGGAGATCGCGCGGCGGCTCGAGATCGCGCAACAGGAGATGAAGTTCATCCGGAGCTTCGACTACATCGTCGTCAACGAGCAAGACCATCCGGAGTGGGCGGTGCGCGACCTGGAGGCGATCCTCCAGGCAGAGCGCTTTCGGATCCACCGGTATCCCGACGACTCGATTCGGCGCGTCGAGTCGTCATGACAGCGACAACTTGGGAAAGGAACACGATCGAAACCACATGAGCAAGTCTGTATTCGGCGACCTAGACGTTCTGCTGGAGCACGCCGACTCCAAATTCAGCCTCGTCAACATCGTGACGAAGCGAGCCCGCCAGTTGAACAACTGGATTCGCGTGCAGCAGCTGCCGGCGACGGATCGCCGCGAATACTTCGCGAGCGAACCGCTAGTCGATCCCGAGACCATCAACCCCAACAAGCCCGTCTCGATCGCGCTGGACGAGATCGCCGAGGGCAAGATCGAGTATCGCCGGACACGCGAAGGGATCAAGTAAAATAGACCGGCGATGTGTGGGATAGTCGGCTATATCGGCGGCCGCGATAGCGTCCCGATCATCCTCGATGCGCTGCGCCGCCTCGAGTACCGCGGGTACGACAGCGCCGGCATCGCGGTCATCGACGCCTCGGGGAGCCTCGCGGGCTCGAAGGCTGAGGGCAAGCTGTCGCGGCTGGCCGAGCGGCTCGCCAACGGCAGCCCGCTATCCGGCGCCGTGGGCGTTGGGCACACGCGCTGGGCGACGCACGGCGCGCCGTCCGACGCGAACGCGCATCCGCACCTGGATTGCGGCGGCAAGATCGCCGTCGTGCACAACGGCATCATCGAAAACTACGCGTCGCTGCGGGCCCGTCTAATCGAGCTCGGGCACGTCTTCCGCAGCCAGACCGACACCGAGGTGCTCGCGCACCTCATCGAGCTGCACTACGACGGCAACTTAGAGGAGGCCGTGCGGCGGACCGTCCACGAGGTCCGCGGCGCGTACGCACTCGGCGTGATCTCATCCGACGACCCGGAACACCTCGTCTTTGCGCGAAACGGCGCGAGCCCGCTGGTCGTGGGAATCGGCGACGGGGAGATGTACGTAGCCTCCGACACGCCGGCGATTCTGCCCTACACGCGCCGCGAGATCATTTTGCAAGAGGGCGAGATCGCCGTCGTCGGACGCGACGGTTTCCGCCTCACCGACTATGCCGGGGCGAGCATCGAGCGCGACCCGATCGCGATCACCTGGGACGCCGGCTCCGCCGAGAAGACCGGTTTCAAACACTTCATGCTCAAGGAGATCTTCGAGCAGCCCAACGCGATCAAGCAAACGCTGAGCGGGCGCGTCGAGGAGAGCGGCAGCGTCAACTTCGGCACCGAGCTCGGGGACATCACTCCGGAACGTCTCCTCAGTCTGAGCAAGATCGCGATCACTGGCTGTGGCAGCGCATACTACGCGGGAATGGTCGGGATGTACTTGCTCCGCTCGCTCGTGCATCTGCCCGTCGAGATGGAGCTCGCCAGCGAGTTTCGCTACGGCGATCCGGTCATCGACTCCACGACGCTCGTCATCGCCATGTCGCAGTCGGGCGAGACCGCCGACACGATCGAGGCCGTCCGCATCGCGAAAAAATCGGGCTGCGGCGTCCTGGGGATCTGCAACGTGCTCGGCTCGCACCTGACGCGGCTAGCCGACGGCATGCTCTACACACGCGGCGGGCCCGAGATCGGCGTCGCCGCCACCAAGACGTACGTCGCTCAGGCGATGGCCATGACGCTCTTCGCCCTCTATCTGGCGCGGCTCCGCGGCACGACCGACGAGCGCCGCCTGGCGGACGTCGCGGCCGGGACGAAGCTGCTGCCGGCGGCCGTCGACGTGGTGCTCAACACATCGGATGAGATCCGCAAGGTCGCGCGCGAGCTGCGCCGCGCCCAGAGCGTGTTGTTCCTCGGCCGCTATGTCAACTTCCCGACCGCGCTCGAGGGCGCGCTGAAGCTGAAGGAGATCTCGTACATTCACGCCGAGGGCTATCCCGCCGGCGAGATGAAGCACGGCCCGATCGCGCTGCTCGATTCGACGGTGCCCGTGGTCGGCATCGTCACCGAGGATCGCGTGCGGGAGAAGATGCTGTCGAATCTTATGGAGTCGCGGGCGCGCGAGGCGCCGGTCATCGTCGTCGCCAACCGAGGCGACGCCGAAGCCAAGAGCGTCGCCGATCACGTGTTCTGGGTGCCCAAGGTCGACGAGCTGCTGTCGCCGATCGTCAACGTCATCCCGCTGCAGCTGCTCGCCTATCACATCGCCGACATCGAGGGCAAGGACGTCGACCAGCCGCGCAATCTAGCAAAGACAGTAACCGTCGAATGATTCGCAGCGACGGCCGACGTGCGGACGAGCTGCGGCCGGTAACTATCGACCCGGGGTTCTTGAAGTACGCGGAGGGCAGCGCGCTGATCAGCGTGGGAAACACGCGCGTGCTGTGCGCCGCATCGATCGAGGATCGCGTGCCGGCGTGGATGAAGGGCCGCGGCGTCGGCTGGGTCACCGCGGAGTACGCTATGCTTCCGCGCGCGACGCAGGAGCGCACGCAGCGCGAGTCCTCCAAGGGACGCCTCGGCGGAAGGACGCACGAGATTCAGCGCATCATCGGGCGCGCTCTGCGCGCGGTGACGGACATGGCGCGCTTGGGCGAGCGGACCGTCTGGCTCGACTGCGACGTGATTCAGGCAGACGGCGGGACGCGGACGGCGGCGGTAACAGGCGCCTGCGTGGCGCTCGCGCTGGCCCTGCGCACGCGCTTCGACCCTGCCGATCGCGCGCACTGGCCGCTCGTCGAGATGGTCGCCGCCGTCAGCGTCGGCATCGTTGCGGGACAGCCGCTGCTCGACCTCGCTTATGACGAAGACAGCAAGGCTCTCGTCGATATGAACGTCTTCATGACCGATGCCGGGCGGTTCGTCGAACTGCAGGGAACCGCGGAGGCCGCGCCCTTCGATCGGCGCGAGCTCGACACGCTGCTCGGCCTCGCGGATCTGGGGATTCGCCGGCTATTTGCGTTGCAGGACGCCGCACTCGCGGCAACCTCGCCGGTTCATGCCAGTTGACGCAGCGCTGGCGGAGCTCGTAGCGCGCATCGGCGCGTTTCACGTTACGGACCGCTCGATGAAACGCGCCCAGCACGACATAGAGGTCGCGATCGCGAGCGGATCGGTGGACGATCGCGCGCGCGCCGCGTATCTCGCGGCGGCACGCAAGTACTTTGCGAGCTTCAACGGCGAGGCGCGCGCGCATCTCCGCGACGTCGACCGGCGGCTGGAGCACGTCAACCAGGTCCACTTCAACCTGACGGCCGAGCGCGGCGTGGCCGTGAAGCGCATCGAGGCCACGCAGACGGTCCTCCTCGCCTTGAACGAGGCGGACGGATCCAACAGATGAAGTTCCTCGATCGTTTCGGGCGGGCGACGACCAATTTCTTCGAGTACGCGGGCGGTTTGACGCTGCTCTCGGCGGAGTCGCTCGGATTCATAGTGCGGCTGCGCATCCGCGTCGCGGAGACGATTTCGCAGGCCGCGCTTCTCGGCGTCCAATCGCTCGTCATCGTCCTGTTGACTTCGCTCTTCACGGGCGCGGTTATATCGCTGGAGTCGGCGCAGCAAGCGGTCGCGTACGGCTTCAGCGCCTTTGTCGGCGGCGCGGTGGCCTATGGGTCCGTGCGCGAGCTGGGGCCGATGCTCACGGCCGTCGTAGTGGCGGGACGGGTGGGCGCCGCGATCGCGGCCGAGCTCGGCTCGATGGTCGTGACGGAGCAGATCGAGGCGCTGCGCTCGATGGGCCTCGAGCCGTCCCGATTCTTGGTCGTCCCGCGGCTCGTGGCGCTCTTGGTGATGCTTCCGCTGCTGACGATCTTCGCCGACGTCGTTTCGATCGCCGGAGGCGCGTGGATCGCCCAGGTCTACGCTCACATCTCCTACGAGTCGTTCATCTCATCTGTGCGTGAATCCATCGGCATGGCGGACGTGCTCAAAGGAATCGTGAAGGCGTTCGTGTTCGCGACGATCATCGCGATGGTGGGCGCCTATCAGGGCCTCTCCACTCGGGGCGGCGCGGCCGGCGTAGGGCGATCGACCACCTTCGCCGTCGTCTTGGCGATCATCCTGATCTTCATCTCCAACTTCGTGCTGTCGTTCTTCCTGTTCGGTTAGCCGAGATGAGCGACGGAAACTCGAGGATCATCGCGCGAATCGAGGATGCCACCCTAGCGTTCGGCGATCGCGTGATCCTCAAGAATTGCAGCATAGACATCGTCGAAGGCGCGATCACTTGCATCATCGGGCTCTCGGGCGCGGGCAAGTCGACGATCCTGCGGCTGCTCGACGGCCTGCTCCTACCGAGCGCCGGGCACGTGTACGTACGCGGGCGCGACATCTGCCATATGTCGGAAGAGCAGCTCAACAAGGTCCGCCAGAAGATCAGCCTCTCATTCCAGTTCTCGGCCCTCCTCGACAGCCTTACGGTCGGCGACAACGTCGCGCTGCCGCTGCGCGAGCACACGCGGCTCTCGGAGGCGGAGATCCGGCGAACCGTGATGGACGCGCTGGACAGCGTCGGGCTCGTGCGCGCCTACGACAATCTCCCAGCGGAGCTCTCGGGAGGAATGCTCAAACGCGCCGGCTTCGCGCGCGCGATCGTCACGCGCCCGGAGCTCGTCCTATATGACGAGCCGACGACCGGGTTGGATCCGATCGTGACGAACCTCATCACGGACACGATCCTGCGGCTCCGAGAGAAGCTCAACGGCTCGGCGGTCGTGATCTCACACGATCTGCCGTCGATTTTCGCAATGGCCGACTACGTCGCGATGCTGTTCGAGGGGGCGATCATCGCCTACGACACCGCGGATCGGATCCGCAACTCGAGCAACCCGATCGTCCAGCAGTTTCTGAGCGGGTCCGAGATCGGACCGATCCCGATCTAGCGTCGAGACCCGCTCGAGCGGCGGGGCGCTTCAGGAACGCCGGCGCAGACAGGCTCCCCGATCGCGCAGAAAAACTCCGAGCGCCGCGCCGCTAACCCGTCGAAACAGCTGACGCAGCGCGATTTCGACGACCGAGCTCTCGCTCACGCGGTGCCGCGCGGCAATGTCGCGCAATTCGTGGCCGATCCCCGCCGAAAGATTGACGGTGAACCGCTGGGCGTCTGCGGGGTGCCCGATCTGCTGCGAAAGGACGGCCTCGTTGTCGTCGGCACGCTTAGGTCGCGTCATGTGCGTCACTCCGTCTCAATTCGGTGGCGGTTTTGTCGTTTCGAGCGGCTCGGCGATGAGCGATAACCTTCGCAAGCGCGGAGCATCGCCGCTCAATTCATTCGTTACATCGCCGAGGGAGGGTCGAATTTCGAGAAGCCGCTCCAGATTACATATCTCGAAGATACGGCGAATGTCGGGGCTAAGACCCACGAGAACGAGCCTCGCTCCCCGCTCGGCGACGGCGTGCCTCAGGGCGACGATGCATTCTAGCACGGTCGAGTCCAAGTAGCGCGTTTTCTTCAAATCGATCACGACGACCGCGGCGCTCGTGGCGATCGCGAAAGCATCGAGCAGTCGAGCGCGCTCGGCGATGTCGAAATCACCGACGAGGCTGATGATGAACGCCTCCAGCTCGAAGGGGCCTTGCTCGATTTCGCTTGCGCGCCCGGTGTGTGTCATGGAGCCCTCCCGACGGCGTTACAACGATCGCCGTGCCCGTCCTGCTGTTCATAACAGCCCGGCCGTCCTCGCTTGGCCGCTTGGCCGCGAGGCACTTGGCCCCGGAACGCCAATACGCAAGGCCATGACGAGGCAGGCCCAGGTCGGTGCGTTTACGATCGTCGCGCTGCTGTTACTCTTCGGGATCTTTTACGTCATCACGGACTTCGCCACGCGGCACACGGGGTATCGGGTGGGCGTCCACTTTCAGTCCGCCGCGGGCGTTACGCCAGGGGCGCTGGTGTATTTCAGCGGCGTAGACGTAGGCTCGGTGGACTCGATCGAGCTGCTGCCGGACAACACCGTCGACGTCATCTTAGCGATCAACCGCGACATCGACATTCCGGCCGAATCGCGGTTCCTGATCGCCGCGCCGCTCACCGGCACGCCGTCCGTCGTCATCGTGCCCCCGCGGCGAAAGCCGCCGGTCGCGCTGCTGCCGCGCCAGGTCTTGCCGATCGCGCAGCAGCCCCACGGCACGAACACCGCGACGATCGCCGACGTGCTGCAGCAGGGGCAGAATGAGATTAGGCGCTTCGACCACGTGATGGCGCTGCTAGAGGCGCGCACGCCTCGGCTGCTCAACACGCTGCAGAGCACGCTCAGCAACGCCAACGATCTGACCGTGAGCACGAAAGCCGACCTGCAGCGGCTGTCGGGCGAGTTTCTCGCACTCGGCGCGAACCTGAATCGCAGTTTGTCGGTGGCGGGCGCGAACATCGACGAGCTCTCGGCAACGCTCGACAGCGCAGCGACGACCGATTCCAGAAAGCTCGGCGTGCTGCTCGACCGATTCAACTCCACGGCCCTGGCGCTCGACCGCTCGATGACCGCGCTGCAGGGCCTCGCGACGGATCCGCGCCTGAAGGCCAACATCCTGGCCACCACGCAAAACATCGCCGACACCACCGCGACCATCGCCGCTATGACCAAAGACTTGCGCACGGTCACGGGGGATCCGCAGACGCAGGCCCAGCTGCGCAACACGATCGCGAACCTCGACGCCGTGATGCAGAAGGCCGACTCGCTGCTCGGCGAGCTGGGCGGGACGAGCCACGTTTACGGCGTCGACCAGGGCGCAACGCCCGCGCCGGGTGCGAGCGCGGCTCCGGGCACGAGTCCTCCCCCCGGCGGCGTCTCGCCCGAGGCACGCGCGAATCTCCACGCCAAGCTCGCCAACCTCGCGAACAGCCTCGTCGCCCTCCAGGTGCGGTTGAGCGGCCTCTCGCCCCAGCACAATCCGGGGCTGAACCCCGTCTTGACGCAGAGCCAAGGCCCGCTCGGCGACATCAATGTCGTCGTGCTCCCGCACGCGCACACGAACGTGATGTTCGGCGCGAACGCCATCGGCAACAACACGACCTGGAACGCCGTGCTCCAGCAGCAGAGCGGGAACTTCCGTTACGGCGCGGGCGTGTTGTATTCGCAGATCGGCGTGCTGGGACAGTACGCGCCCTTGCGCGGCTTCGGGCTCGAGACGCGGATCTACGACCTGACCTATCCGATGATCGACCTCTACGGCAACCTGCACGTCACCCCGGGGCTGCAGCTCTTCTTCGGACAGCGCGACATCACGCACGCCTCGCGGCGTAACACCTTCGGCCTCCAGTACCAGTTTTAACGGAACCACAGTGGCAGATCGGCCGCGCGTCGGGATCATCGGAGCGGGGGCGATGGGCACGCTCTTCGGCTTTCACCTCGCCGCGTGCTGCGACGTTACGATGCTCGACGACAACGCGTCGGTCGCCGATGCGGTCGAGCGCGACGGGCTGCGCGTCAACGACGAACACGCGCGCAACGTCGCAGTGGCTCGGCGGGCCCGCGACCTGTACGGATCGCAGGTGCTGTTTCTCTTCGTGAAGGCGGTCGACACGCTGCGTGCGCTGCGCGCGTTCGCGGGCGAGCTCGATCCGGCCGCACCGGTGGTGTCCTTGCAGAACGGCGTCGGCAACGAGGACGCGATCAAGACCGCCCTGGGAGGCGCGGTGCCCGTCATCCTCGGCATCACAACCGAATCGTCGCAGACCGTCGCGCTAGGGAGAGTGCGCAGCTCCGAGCAGGGCAACACGATCATCGGCTCGATGAGCGCGTCGACGACGACGTCGCGCACGGTAACCGACCTGCTGACGCGCAGCGGCCTGCGCGCGTCCGTCGTCTACGACATCCGGCCGCATCTATGGGGCAAGCTGGTCGCGAACGCGTCGGTCAACGCCCTGTCGGCGATCCTGGACTGCGACGCGGGCGAGATACCTCGCGATCCCAACGCGGCGCGCCTCGCCGAAGCGCTCGCGGAGGAGACCGCAAGCGTCGCGGCTGCGCTCAAGATCAATCTCCCGTTCGTCAACCCGTGGCAGTACGTCACCGAGGTCATCGCGCTCGGCGCCGACGCCAAGAGCTCGATGGCATACGACCTCGAATCCGGGCATCCCAGCGAGATCGACCACATCAACGGCGCGGTAGTGGCGTTCGGGCGCCGCACCGCAACGCCGACGCCCTACAACGATGCGATGGTGCGGCTGATCAAGGCACGCGAGGCGCTGCTCGCACGCTCACGGCTGGGGCTGTAGCTTTAGCAGCCGGATCGAGCCGGCCGTCACCTCGACGTCGATCCGTCGCGCGCCACCACCGTTGACGCTCCCGTCAATCGTCTCGGACGAACCCTGCGACGTCCCGCGCAGCGCGAAGTTCGTAAAGAGCGTGCCGGAACCGGTGTGGAGGTGCACGGCGAACGCGGCGATCGCGGGAACGCGCAGCACGACGTCGCCGCGCTGCGTCGAGAAATGCAGCGTGCCCGGCCAGTCGGTTGACCCGATCGTCGCGGTGACGTTCCCCTGCCCGACCGCCGCCTGGCCGTAGGCCGGCAGCATCATCGTGACGTTGCCGTGCGACGCGACGACGATGGCGCTGCCGCGAATGTCGGTGACGTTGACGTCGCCCTGGCGGGACTGGACGGCGAGACTCGCAGCGTCGGGCACGCGCACAAGGAGCGATTGCAGCGCGCTCGGCGCGTTCACGACGACGCCATGCCGGGTTGCGAGCAGCCGCGGAGCCGGCGGCGGTTTGGCCTTCGCCGCGACGGTCGCCGCGACCGTGAATAGGTCGCGGCGCTGCCCGTTCTCCGGCTGATAGGCGTTGAGCGTGGCCTGCGCGACGCGCACCTCGAGCGTCGCGCCCGGCTTCAGGATACCGACGGTCGTCGAATACGGGGGAGCGGAACTGCACGAAGCAAGCGCGGCGGCGGGAAGAAGAAGCAGAAGAAGCCTCACGAACCTACGCTTTCGATGGGTGCCCGGGACCTCTTTGCGCGACTGGCGCCGGCGGCACTCGCGGCGCTGCTGAGCGCGTGCGGGGTCGCGCCGATGGCGCCCGGCGTCGCGCCCGACGGCCTCGCGAGCGGGGCCTCGCGCTGGATTCCGGCTCCCGGCACGTCGTACCAAATCCAATACACCGGCAAGCTCGATCTGCATGTCAAGGCGGACATCTATGATCTCGATATGTTCGACACGCCCACGTCGGTCGTGAAGCGGTTGCACGACAACGGGCGGCGCGTCATGTGCTACGTCGACGTCGGCACGTGGGAGAACTGGCGCCCCGACGCGCGCGAGTTTCCCAAGAAAGTGCTGGGCAGGCCGGACGGCCACTGGCCCGGCGAACGCTGGCTCGACATCCGCGCGACGAAGATCCTCGAGCCGATCATGGGCAAGCGCCTCGATCTCTGCAAGAGCAAGGGATTCGACGGCGTGGATCCCGACAATCTCGACGGCTATCAGAACCGCACCGGATTCCCGCTCACGTACGCCGAGCAGCTCGAGTACGATACGTGGGTGGCGAGCGCTGCGCACGCGCGCGGACTCACGGCCGACGAAAAAGGCGATAACGGCCAGGTGAAGGACCTCGTCAAGGTGTTCGACTTCGCCGTCGTCGAGCAGTGCTACGCGCAGGGCTGGTGCAAGCAGTTCGACGCCTACACGAACACCAATCGCCTCGTCGTCGACGTCGAATACTACAGCGATCAGCGGCGATTTCTGCACGGCAACTGCTCAGAGGCCGCGAAGAATCACGACACGGCGATACTGAAGAAGCTTCAGCTGACGGCTTGGATCCTGATCTGTCCGCGCTAGCGGCCGAAGTCGAACATGTTGGAGATGCTGCTGGCGCGCTGATCGGTCGCGTAACCGCCGAGGGGCGGCAGGTTCCAGTTCTCTTCCATGAACTTCAGCAGGCTGCCGAACTCGTATTCCGTGTGCGAGACGTAGTGCCGCTTAGCGTACGGCGACACGACGAGCATCGGCACGCGGAAGCCCAGGCCGACGTCGTCGAGCTGCGGGGGCGCGACGTTGTCATAGTACCGGCCGTCACCTTCGTTATTCCAGATGACCACGATCGCCGTGTTCTGCCAATAGTTGCTCTTCATCACCGCATCAACGATGAACGTCACCCAGCGCGGCCCGTCGCGCGTTCCGGGAGAATCCGAATTGGCGTAGGGCGAAAGCACCCACGACACGGCGGCGAGATTGCCGTTCGTAAGGTCGCCGAAGATGTTCGTGGCAGGCGAACTAATGTCGCGCTTCCAGTCTTGGCCCTCGAAGACGTGCTTAATGGCCTGGAACGGGTTCCAGTTGAACGCGTCACGGGCGTCGTAGTAAAACCGCCAGCTGACTCCCGCGTTATCGAATAGATTCGCCATCGTCGGGAACTGCGTGAAGCACGGGAAGGGTCCGACGCCAATGCGGCCGTGAGCGAGAGCGGTCGTGACGGTCCCCGGCGGTGCGTCGCAGCCCCAGGGCGCCTCGTCCGGTATGCCGACGACCCATGCCTTGCGTGCGATCTCCGACGTGCCGGCGACGAGGTAGAGCTGGTCCGGGAAGAAGCCGAAATGGGTCGACGGGAACGCGTGGTCGGCGATACCGTATTGCCTCGCAAGTGCCCAGTACTTCTGCGTATCGCTCCGCTCGACGTGCGTATAAGGACAGAGCGGATCCGCTGGGTCCAGCTGATTCCAGCCGTCCATCCTCCCGTCGTCCCACGCAACCTTGAAGTAGTCCGTAAACGTAGACGACAGCCGGCACGCCGGCGCCGCTAGACGCTTTGCTTTCAGCGGCACGCGCGTGTCCCCCGGTGGGCAGCCGCCGGAGAGGCCGAGCGGCGGGCGGGCCGTCCCGCGGCTCGCGCAGCCGTAGCCAGGGGCGCTTGCACCGGGATACCCTGAGAACAGGTCATCGAAGGTGCGCTGCGCCTGAACGACGACGATCAGGTGCTCAATCCGACGCCGGGGCGGGTGCCGCATCGAAGGATCAGTCAGTGGTCTGACCGCAGGCACGCCGGTCACCGGCTGTGTTCCCCCGCAGCCCGCTAGCACCGTCACCGCGACGCTAATCCCCACCACGGACCACACGGAGGAGAAACAACGCATTCTCATAGCCCCCCTTGGGTGCAGTATATCTCAACCCCACCCCACAGTTTTATCGTATTCGCTGGAAGGTTTTCTTCTCGCGAATGCGATAAAACTGTTATTATGTCGCATCCAGCCAGAGCCAAGAAGCCGCGCCCCGTGGCAGAGGCGGCCCTGCCCGAGGGCCTCGACCCGCTGGTCCGAGACCTCGCCGGCTACCTGCTGACCGAGCGCAAGCGCAGCCCGCTGACCGTCGCGGCCTATGCGCGCGACCTCAAGGAGTTCTCCGAGTTCCTCGGGCGCAGCGGCGGCGACGCTGCGCTGCGCAACGTCACGGCATCCCGGATCCGCCAGTACATCGCGTACATGTTCGATGCGCACGGGTACGACGCGCGAACGGTCTGCCGCAAGCTCTCGTCGATCCGCGCGCTGTACCGGTTCTTGAAGATCACCGGCGTTCTGGAGAGTGACCCGGCCTTCGCGATCCCCGGCCCCTCCGTGGCCAAGCGCAAACCGGCCCCGCTCAAGGTCGACGAGGTCATGAAGCTGCTGCGCACCTCGCTCGCGGGCAAGACCGACGTGGCGCGGCTGCGCGATCGGGCGATCCTCGAGCTCCTCTACGCCAGCGGGATCCGCCGCGCGGAGGTCGCGAGCGTCCGGCTCGCCGACGTCGACCTGGCAGAGCGGACCATCCGCGTCACCGGCAAAGGCAACAAAGAACGCACCGTCGTGATCAACCGCGCGGCGGCCGCCGCCATCGAGCAGTATCTGCGGGTGCGACCTCGCAGCGCCGACCCGGCGCTCTTCCTCGGCCGCACGGGCACCGGGTTGACGCCGAAGCACGTCTGGCGCATCTTCCGCGACATCTACCGCGTGAGCGGCGTTCAAAAGCACGCCAGTCCGCACACGCTGCGTCACTCCTTCGCGACGCACCTAGTGGAGAACGGCGTTGACCTGGAAACGGTGCGCGAGCTGCTCGGCCACGAGAGCCTCGCGACGACGGGCGTCTATTTGCAGCTCGCCATGGGACACAAGCGCCGCGCCTACGACGAGGCGCACCCCCGCGACCGCGTGGACAACCGCTAGGCGCGACCTCTTCTTCGGCACGTCACGCGCCTGATTACGGGATGTGTATCACGAGTTTCCCTCTCGTGTGCTTAGCGGGATCGACCAGGTCAGCTAATGCCTGGGGCGCTTGCGCCAGGTCATAGGTGCCTCCAATTTCGACGCGCAGTTTGCCTTCCGCGGCGCGACGCGCGAGATCTTCCAGATCGCCATCTTGCGCCGTCAGCTGAATGTAGTGAACGCTTACGTCTTTCTTGAATTCGTTTTGTCCCGGACCGCCAAGTGAAGAAACGATCGTTCCCGATTCCCGCAATACTTCGGCATCGCGAAGCAACGTTTCGCCCATGTTGATGACATCCAAGACCACGTCGATTCCTTTGGGGTAGCGTTGAACCATTTGCGTTATGACATCGCCGCCGGAGTAATCGACGACCTCGTCGGCGCCGAGCTGGCGCAGATAATGCTCGTCTTCCGCCTTGCCGGTCGCGACCACGCGCACGCCTTCGGCTTTGGCCAACTGGGTCGCGAAGAGCCCCAGACCGCCGGTCGCGCCAACGATCAGCACAGTTTCACCCGCTTTCAGGTTAGCGGCTCGAACCATCGTGTTCGCGGTTAGTCCGGCTTCTGGAATCGCGGCCGCTCGTTCGAAATCCAAAGCTGACGGTTTACGCGCAAGCTTCTTGTCGCTTGCCGAAATCAAGGCGTACTGCGCGAATGCGCCGCGAGGAAATTGTGCGAGCACCGCGTCACCTTTGCGCCAATTTCGGACGTCCTCTCCGATGTCGACTACCTCTCCGGCTCCATCCATTCCCGGAACGTATGGGAACTCGACGGGTACCCAATCTTTCACCATGCCGGTGACGATCCGTACGTCGAACGGGTTTACTGCCGCCGCGCGCATCTTCACGAGCAAAAAACCGTCTTTGACTTTTGGAGTGTCGATATCGGTCAACCGAGCATTTTTCGGTGAACCGTATTCGTCCACAACGATCGCCTTCATCGTTGAAACGGCAGTTTGTTGCATCTCATTCCTCCCGGATTCACAGCGTGCCGCCTTGGGCGACGATAACCACGACGCGGCGGATTCGCCTGTGGTTTCAAAAGGACGGAAGGCGTCCTTGCCTTTGCTCGCAGCGGCCGTATTTGACTGCCGGACGCTCTTAAGTCGAAAGCGGAGGTCGCCAGTCCGTTGGACACACGCTTCGCCATTAGCTCGCGACGAATCTCGTAGAGGACGGAGTCGACCTCGAGACCGTCCGCCGCCCCTGCCACGAGAGTCTCGCGTCGCCGATCGTTAAGCCGCCAGGCGAGCGCTTAGGCAAGCGAAGGTTTGGCATCCCCGCCTCACCAAGAACCGATCCCAAGGGCGAAAAAGTAACGAATGCATTTTCGGACCGATCCGCTTGACGGCATCGCACACATCGCGTGGATCACGACGGTCACCGGCCAAGTAGCGTGGCTCAATAAGAAATGGTACGAGTACACCGGCGCGCGGCCCCCACCGCACAGAAACTCGAAGAGCCTCACTAGGCAATGGCGGGCGCGGGTTCATCGCGACGATTCAGACCGCGCCCGGCTGGCAGTCACCGACGGCATCACGCGCGGCTCGGCCTTCGCCCTAGAGTTTCGTTTGCGGCGGGCGGATGGGGTCGCCCGGTGGTTTCGTGTTGTGGTTTCGCCGCTAGACCGTACCCAGAGTCGCGCGCAACGGTGGCTTGCGCTCTGTACCGACATTGACGACTATAAGCGGCAAGGCCAGCACTTCGCTTTCATTGCGAAGGCAGGAGAGGTACTCGCTGAGTCCCTCGATCTGAAGACGACGCTCAATCGATTGCTCGGAATCATCGTCCCCGAGTTCGGAGACTGGGCGGCGGTGGATCTCTTCGATGAAAACGATCGCCTGAAGACCGTCGCCGTGATTCACGGCGATCCGGCGAAAATGCGGCTGGTAGAGCGGCTGCTTGGCCGCTACAACCACAATCCGCGCGTCGAACCGCAGATCGCGGAGGTCCTTCGCAAGAACCGCCCGCTCATCGTGCGGGAAGTCCATGACGAGCTGATCAAGAGAGCCGCGGCGCCCAGGCTGCTCTCCGTCATTCGCGAGCTCGCGCCGCGATCCACCGTGACGGTGCCCCTGCGTACGCGGGGGCGGACGATCGGCTCGCTGGTTGCGTATTGGGCGCAAACGCCGCGCCAATATCTGGAAGAGGACATGCCGCTTTTCGAGGAGTTGACGAAGAGGGCTGCGGTATCGATCGAAAATGCGCGCCTTTACGAACGCGAGCGCGAGATCGCGGCCGAGTTTCAGCGTGCCGCACTCCCTATCTCTCTTCCGCAAGTGCCGGGCATTAGCTTTAGCGGCATCTACGTGCCGTCGAGCGATCGCGAGCTCGTAGGCGGCGACTGGTACGATGCGCTGCGTCTGAGCGACGGACGCATCGTCGTGTCGATCGGCGACGTCGCCGGCAGCGGTCTTGCCGCCGCGGTCATCATGTCGTCGATGCGTCAGGTTATTCGCGGCGTCGCCCAAGTCCACGCCGATCCGATCTCGATGTTGGACGCGGCCGATCGCACGCTAAAGACCGAATATCCGGATACCTTCGTTACGGCGTTCGTCGGCGTGTTCGACCCGGTCACTCGAGCGCTGACCTATGCCTCGGCGGGACACCCGTCGCCGTTGCTGCGGGACGCAGGCGGCGCAGTCGCCTCGTTGGGAACCAGCGGACTCCCGTTGGGCCTTCGCGTCCGTGGCGATACCGCCACGACGACGGTGCTTCCGAGCCCCGGCCTCGTCGTCTTCTATAGCGACGGGCTGATCGAGGCGGAGCGTGACGTGATCCGAGGTCACAATCGACTAGTAGCGGCAACGTCGCGATCCGAGGTTGCCGGCAGTGCCAATCCCGCGGCGGCAATCTACCGTGCGGCCTTAAAACGCGGGCACACCGACGACGTCGTCGTGCTGACGCTGCGGCTCGACGCCCCGCACGAAGGAGCTGCCGCCGGCGATCGCACGGTGCGGTGGGCCTTTGACACGAAAGACGTGCGGGTCGCTCGCAGAGCCAGGCATTCCTTCGTCGCCGCCCTCCGCGAGGGCGGGGTGCACGGAAGAGATCTCTACTCAGCGGAACTCGTGTTCGGAGAGCTACTCGGAAACGTCGTGCGCTTCGCTCCAGGGCCGATTGAAATCATGTTCGACTGGACCCAAGGCCCACCGGTCCTTCACGTGCTCGATCGCGGCCCCGGTTTCACGCTTTCGCCGAAGCTTCCGTCGGATCTACTGAGCGAACGGGGTCGTGGTCTCTTCATCGTGTCGTCGCTCGCGGAAGATTTTAACGTTACCGAGCGCTACGACGGCGGATCGCATGCGCGCGCGGTGCTCAGTACGGCTCAACGCTGATCGACACCATAGCGGGCCTTAGAGTTTTACGTTGACCGAGCCGGTGATTTGCATCGGCGCCGTGACGCCCAAGAATCCCGTGTTGTTTCCGTTGAACCAGAACGCGTAGGGATACTGCAGCTGGGGCGGTGGGTGCGCCGAGTTCGAGTTCGGATAGAAGTTTCCGGAAGGATACAGGAAGTTCGTCGGCAGCGACCCGTAGACGCAGACCGACGGATTGTCCCACGGATAGCCGCGCTGGCCGCAGATGTCGAGCAGGTTCGTGAAGCTCAGCCGCGCCGTGACACGGGGAGTCACGTCGTAGCTGAACGCGAGGCCCATCTGCAGCTGCCACGGCTCCTTGAACGCGCCGAGGTTGTCGAATCCGCCGGTGAACTTGTCCGGAATGAAGACGGGCAGCGTGCCGAAGTCGTCGCACGCCGCCGGATCCGCGCCGTTGCCGTGCGCCGCGATCCACGCTCTATTCGGGTGATAGCACGACGTCGGATTGTAGCCCGGCCAAGCCGTCGGCGCTCCGTACTCCGCGCCCGACGAGAAATTCCACGAGTTCGTGACGTTGAAGCGCTTGTGCCGGTAGTTAAGGATCAGCGCGGCGATGTACGGGACGGCATAGCCGTTGGCAGCGGCGACCGGCCCCGGAATCACGTCGTAGGTCGGGTACCATGCGGTGTCCGTAAAGATATTCTGGTACGGCTGATTGTAGTAGGGATTCGCGACGATTCCGGCCTGTTTGCAATTGTTCGTTCCCGCACCCGGCGAGCCGTTGGACTCGTAGAAATAGCACGGGAAGCCGCCGTGCCCGCGCAGGAACGAGTCGTAGTTGCGGATGTAGCCGTTGAGCTGATCGATAACGTTCTGCGACGTGCCACTGAAGTTCTGGTAGCGAATCTGGCTGTGCGTGTACGTGAAGGCGAGCTGGCCGCTGAGCCCCTCGCGCGAGAAATCGCCCTTCGCGATCGCCAGCTCGACGCCGCTGCTCTGTTGGTTGCCGACGTTGAGCCCGGACTCCAGGCCGCCTTGCGGGTCGATGTAAAAGTTCTGAAGCTGATCGCGGGTTGCGCGGAAGAACGGCGTGATCTTGAGGCTCCAGTCCGTTCCGCGCAGATGCCGCTCCCACGAGAGGTCGTAGTTGTACGACGTATCCGGCCGAATCAGGTGGTCCGGCGTATTGAAGCCGTAGCCGTAGAAATGGTTGCCGAGGAACAGCGGCAGGTTCTGCTGCAGCGTGTTGTACTGCACCCACGACGAGTTGGGCGGGCGCGCGTAGATGCCGAACGACGCGCGCAGCACGTCGTCGGGACTCAGCGTGTAGGTAACACCCAGACGCGGCTGGAAGCGCGCCGTCGTATACGACCCGCCGCTCGTATTGACGAGCGCGCCGTAAGGTGATTGCGCGAGGGGTACCGTCGGCACGCCGTTGACGACCGGGCACGGCCCGACGCCGCTATTAGTCCGGTCGATCGGCTTGTTGTTGTTGACGCCCGGCGCGAAGCAAAACTCGGCGTTGTACGCGTTGAACCAAAACGCGCGTGCCGGATCCCCCGGACTCGTGTCGCCGAAGAGATACTGGAAATCCTCGACGCGCAAGCCGACGTTGACGTTGAGCCGATCGTCCGGGCGCCATTGGTCGGCGATCGAGTAGCCCGTGAACGCGGAGTTCACCTGATTGAGGTTGCCGTTGAACGTCGTGTTGGTGACGAGCCAGCGGGGGTTGATGCCCGAGGCACACGCGGGCGGCTTCGGACTCGAGCTGCACGAGTAGGTCGGCGGCGGCGACGGGTTGGTCAGCGTCCCCTGCGTCTGGTCGTAGCAGCCGATGTGGGCGCCGCTCGATGGATCGTAACACTTGCCGTTGCTCCCGACGAAATTCGTGATGTTCCAATCGGACGGAAAGAAGGTCACGTCCCAGCGCTGCAGTTTCGAGTACGTGTAGTTGCCGGTCACGCTAAGCAGGTGCTGCGCGCTGAGCTGGTTCGTATAGTCGAGGTGAAAGCCGTACGTGTGATCGGGAAGAAAGTACGGCAGCTCCCAGCCGTAAAACGGCTGTGCGGTAGAATTGTACCCGTTGATGTCCCAGTTGGAGTACATTGCGAAGCCGTAGAGCCGGACGTACGACGACGGTGTGAATTCGTGCTGGTACTGCAGCTTTTCGACGGCTACCCCGTTGTCGTTGGGGTCGCGAATGTCGAACGGGAGCGGTCCTTGGAACGCGTGCGGCGGGCTCGACGGCACGAAGTATTTCGTCAGCTGCGACTGGTTAAACGGCTGCATCGGGGTACCGTGGTACAGGTAGCTGTCGTCCCACACGAGCGGGCCGAAGAGCGCCTGAAGGGTGTTGGCGCCGAAGTCGTTGATCGAGCTGTAGTACTGGTTGAGGTTTTCGCTCGTCATCCACAGCGCCTGGACGTCGTCGCGCAGGCCGTTGCTCTTGTGCGGGATCCCGAAGTGCAGGTCAACGATCGAGTCGCGCAGCGACTGCGTAGCCAGCGCGAATCCCAGGCCGCTGGTGAACAGCACAGGCGACGGCGCGCCCGTATAGACGTAGCCGTTGGAGTGCGCGATCGCCGTGCACGACGTCAGGCCGCACGTGTAGCCCGGCACCGCGCTGACGGGATAGAAGAACGAGAACGGGATGCCGGCGCCATTGTTGTTGTCGACGAAGCGGAAGTCTTGGTTGCTGCCCCCTAAGCCGACGTAATAGCTGAACAGACGGTCGGGCGTCGAGCCCCCGGCCTCGATCGACGCCTGATGGTAGAACGCGGGATAGCCGACGGAGAGATTGCCGTCGCCGTAGCCGGGGTACGTGCCCGTCTTGATCACCTGGTTGACGTAACCCGAGATGCCCTGAGCGTCCGAGCTCGCCGGCACGCCGCCGGTGTAGACCTGCACCTCCTGGCTGCCCAGGCTCGAGAGCATCGTCTGTGGCGCGTTGTCGTAGGCGCGGTTTACCGGAATGCCGTCGAGCTCGTAGCCGACCTGGTCGATGTCGCCGCCACGCACCTTCAGCGTCTGCCACCAGCCCTGCTCGTTCGTATCGAGCGAAACGCCCGGAACCGACGCAATCGCGCCATACGCGTTGTTCAGGCTGCCCGGCCCGCTCAGGCCCTGTGCGGCCTGCTGACCCGCCGCGTTCACCGAGTACACGTCGCTCGTCGTACCCGGCTTGACGAGGCTTGCCGCGGACTGCGCCACGACGCGGGCGATGGTTTTCAGCGTGCGGTTGAGCGACGCGTTGTAGGTCTGCACCTGGTCGGCAACCACGGTGAGGCCCGGCTGCGCGAGCGGATCGTAACCGCCGCGCACAAACGATAGCGTGTACGTGTCCGGCGCGAGCGTCAGGAAACGGAACGTGCCGCTCGAGTCCGTCGTCGAGGTCGCGGTTTGCGACGGCGAGGCGGCGGTGACGGCCACGCCGGCGATCGGAGCGCGCGTCTGTGCGTCGACGACGCGCCCCGTGATGCCGCCCGTCGTCCCGGCAACCGTTTGCAAAGGAAAACACACGGCGGCCAAAACGACCGCCGCGATCCACTTCGAGCAACGCATTAGGGGAGATTATCGGTTAGGGGGTCGCTTCCTTTGCTTTCTCTTCTTCCTCCAGCCAGTCGCGCGTCAGATAGAGCCAAAAAGCCAATCCGGCGTACTCTCCATAGCGCGCGAAGGCGCGTCGTATCGTCGAATCCGCGGCGCGCTTCTTGCCTGCCAGCCGGCGATACTTCGGCCGCGTCCAGGAATCGAGAATCAGGCGGCGGTGGCGTCCGAGGAGCTGCATCACGTGCGCGGAGCCGTAGGGACCGATGCCGGGCAGCGCGAGTAGCGCCGCCTCGACCTCCGCATCGGATGTGCGCTCGTCTAACAGCGCCTCGAGATCCAGCGTGCCGGCCGCCACGTCGCGCGCGATCGCCCTTACGTACGGTCCGCGATAGCCCATGCGCGCGATTTCGCGGAACCATGACTCCGGCGTCGCCGCGAGCACCGTGGGTTCCGGAAACGCGCCGCCGCCGAGCTCGCTCAAAGCGCGCGTCATGCGGATCGTCGCCGACCAGGCGCAATTCGTCGTGCAGATCGTCTTCACTACGTCTTCGAACACGCTCGGACTCGCGAGGATCCGACCCGCGCCGTCGGCGGCCCATGCGAGCGATGCATCCCCGGCAATCCGCGCGTAAAACGGCGACAAGTCGGCATCGAACCGGAACATCCGATGGATCGCCGCCCCGATCGCGCCGGCACCGCGCCGCGGCAGCGATCCTTCGGTCTCCGCGACGAGGGTGCCGCCGGTCCCGCGTATCGCGACCTCGACGACACGCTGCCCCACGCGAAAGGTGCGACGATAAACGAGCGGGGACTCCTCGATGACGGCCGGTGCCAGTCGCGCGCAGCCGTGTGAGTGAATCGTGCGCTCAAACGAAATCGGCTCGCCGCCCGCGCCCCGCAGCGGCATCTCGCAGAGAATGCGCACGGTGACGGTTTAGGCTACGTAGGAGATGTTGACGGCGACGCCCGCGGCTTCGGCGCGCATCAGGACGCCGTAGACCGCATCGAGCTCTTCTTCTATTGCGGCGATCTCGCCGGCGCTGACCTGGAATCGGGCCGCGTGCGTCCACAACAGGTGGCGGGCTCGCTCCAGCGCGCTGTGCAGGCGGCCGGGCGTCGCCTCGAGCACGGGCCAGTCCAGGTCGCCCTGGGCCGGCACGACGCGCCAACCGCGCCCGGAAACGTACGAAACGTCCTGCTCGGAACCGAGGGCGTGCGGAACGGCAGAGAGCACGTCGACGGCCTCTTGATCGGCGATCGACAGCGGCAAGCCGAGCTCTCCGAGGCGTAGGATGTACCGGAAGAACGAGGCGCTGCCAACCGTATAGGCGCCAGCCGTAGACGCCACGTTCACGTGGACGAGCTCGAGTTCCAAACGCTCCCTCGGGGTACCGGACATGCCCGCTACTTCGCGGGTATCAATCCGAGCTCTTCCACCGCCTCGCGCTCCTTGCGCAGCTCCTCGAGCGTAGCGGCAAGCTTGCGCTGCCCGAACTCGCCGTGCTCGATGCCCTCCACGATGCGGGAGAGGCCGCTTTCAGTGCGCGACGGAAACGAAAAGATCAGGCCGGGATCGACGCCGTACTCGCCGTGCGAGCAGCGGCCTACCGAATAGTACTCGTCGGGCGGCGTATCGTGGCTCAGATTGTAGACACCGACGATCGCGGCGTTGGCGGCGGACGCCGCCGACGAGGCGCCTCGGGCTTTGATCACCTCGGCTCCGCGATTTTGCACGGTTGTAATGAACTCACCCTCGAGCCAGTCGCGGTCGCCGATGGCTTCCTGCGCGCTGCGGCCTCCGATCTTCGCGTGCGCGAAATCGGGAAACTGCGTCGTCGAATGATTCCCCCAAACCACGATCTGCGAGACGCCGGTCGTGTCCGAGCCGGCCCGGCGCGCCAGCTGCGCACGAGCGCGCAGCTCGTCGAGCGTCGTCATAGCGAAGAAACGATCGTTCGAGACGGTCGGAGCGTTGTTCATGGCGATGAGACAGTTCGTGTTGGCCGGATTTCCCACGACGAAGACGCGCACGTCCTCCGCGGCGTTTTGGTCGATCGCGCGGCCCTGTTCGCTAAAGATCCCGCCGTTGACGCGCAACAGGTCCGAGCGCTCCATGCCTGCCTTGCGCGGGACCGCGCCAACCAGCAGCGCCCAGTTGACGCCACGCATCGCCTGGTCGACGTCGGAACCGAAGCGCACCGCCTTCAGCATCGGAAACGCGCAATCTTCGAGTTCCATGGCGATGCCGCCGAGCGCTCCAAGCGCCTGCTCGAGCTCGAGCAGCTGGAGCTCGATCTCGGTGTCGGGCCCGAACATCTGGCCCGAGGCCACGCGAAACAGCAGCGCGTATCCGATTTGTCCTGCGGCGCCGGTGACGGCGACGGTGATACGTTTCTTCACACTTCCTCCAATAGCTGACGGCGGTCCGTCCTAGAGAGCTCTCGCTCTCTGGGGGCGAAGCGAGCTACGCCGATGACCCACGAGACGATCACTGGATACAGCGGAGCAGATCAGCCCAGCCCCGGCATCTACGACATGTGCATACGCTGTGGCCTATGCCTGCCGTCCTGTCCAACCTATCTCGAAACTATGACAGAAACGTCGGGACCTCGCGGCCGGATTAGTCTCATCAAAGCGGTCGGCGAGTCGCGTCTGGACGTCTTGAGCGATGGCTTCGTCGAACAGATGTGGCAGTGCCTCGACTGCCGCGCGTGCGAGGCCGCTTGCCCCTCCGGCGTCCGCTACGGGCAGTTGGTCGAGACGGCGCGAAGCCAAATCGAGCGAGCGCGCGCATCCCGCGAGCCGGCTCGCCGCGACGCGCGACCGGTGCTGCGCCGCCTCTTCGGCGGCACGAACCTGCTGCGTAACCTCGCACGGCTGCTGCGCTTCGCGCAGCGCACGCGCCTGATCGCCCTCGCCGGGCTCTTCGGTGCGGCACGCGCGGCCAAGCTCGCTCCGTCTATTCCGAGCGAGTTTTTCGTCGCGCGCGGGCAGCGCATCGAGGCGCCGCAGCCGCAGGGCTTAGGCTTCCTGCACGCCGGCTGCATCATGCCCCTCGCGTTCCCGCAAGTGCATGAGGCGACGCTGCGCATGTTGCGGCGCGCCGGGTTGTCGGTCACCGTTCCGGTCGAACAGGGCTGCTGCGGCGCGATCGCCGTGCACGCCGGCGACATCGACTTCGCCCGCCGGCTCGCCAGGCGCAACATCGCTGCCTTCGAGCGCAGCGGCGCCGACGTGTACGTGGTCAACGCTGCAGGCTGCGGCAGCGCGCTCAAGGAGTACGGCGACCTCTTCGCCGGCGACGATGACTGGGCCGACCGCGCGGCGCGCTTCGCGCAGCGCGTCCGCGACATCACGGAGGTGCTCGACGCGATGGAGCTCGGCGCTCCTGTGCGCGCTCTCGACGCGACGGTCACCTATCAAGAGGCATGCCATCTCGTGCACGCGCAACGCGTCGCGGCCGCGCCGCGACGGCTACTCGCGCGCGTCCCCGGCCTGCGCCTCGTCGAGATGGACGAAAGCGCCGTCTGCTGCGGCAGCGCCGGCATCTATAACCTCACGCAGCCCGAGATGGCGGAACGCCTGCAGCGCCGCAAGATCGCGGCGATCCGGCGCACCGGCGCGGCGATCGTGGCGACTGCGAATCCGGGCTGTGCGATGCAGCTCTCCGCTGGACTGCGCGAGGCGCGCTATCGAGCCACGGTCAAGCACGTCGTCGAGCTGCTCGACGACGCGTTCAACGCCTAGGGAAACCTAGACCGTTGCGCCCAGCCGGCCCCGATTGGCTCGGGCATCGTCGAGCGAGTGGTACACCGCGAAGACGCCGATCAGTCCGGTGATGTGCAGCAGGCGCGAGATCGGGCCATCGTGCACGACCAGGCGCAGCGACCCGCCGTGCTCCGCCGTACGCCGGTGCGCACCGATCAACACACCCAGGCCGGTCGAGTCGAGAAATTCGAGCTGCGTGAGATCGACGATGATGTGGTGGCTGTCGTTGTCGGTTGCGTCGTTCAGCGCGGCTCGCACCGTCGGCGCCGTCGCGAGATCGAGGCTGCCGCGAAGCCGAAAGACGAGCGTGTCGCCGGCGTCCTCGGTCTTTAAGTCAATACTCAATTCGTCGTGCGTCATCGTTCGCGCCTGGCTTCGTGCCGGAAGCCGGCATGGCCTGGATGGATCGATGAGATATTCATAAGAACCGTCCCGAGTCTTCGTCCCAGCGCGTGACGCGTTCCGCTACGAGGTGCACGCCGCCGATCCAGCGATCTATGGGATGCTCGTCGAGCCAGTCCGCGTCGCCCGCGATCACCCGGCGCCCCAGCGCCGTCGGCACGAGTGCATCGCCCTCGTCTTCGATTAGCGCGCCGCCGCGCAGATCGTCGAGCACCTTCGAGAAGGCGCGGTTGCCGAGAAAGAACGCCTCCTCGCGCGACTGTGCCCGCGAAAAGAGCTCCTCCTCGCGCGCACGCCCCTGCGCAACCGCATAGAGCGCTTGCCGCTGCGTGCGCGACAGACCGTCGCGCGTCCACGGATACTCTTCGCATAGCCTCTGCAGCGCCGCCCGCAGGAAGGGTAAGCCGATTGCGTCTTCTCCCGCAGCCGAGTACAGCTCCGCGGGCGACGGCGACGTGAAGCGTTCCCAGCTGCGCCGCGCCGATCGGAAGATCGCGGCGGTCGCCGTGCGCCGCTTCGGAAGGAGCGGGAGGATCTCGTCGACAGTCATGCTCGCGAGATAGTGATCGGTTTGCACGACGGCGATGCGGCCCGGCTCAAGGTCGAGCTCCTCCAACGACGTGAGCACCTGCAGCATCTGGAGCTGATCGAAGAGGTCGTGCTCGAACCAGAGCACGACCTCCTCGAAGTCGCCCGCGCTGCGCAGCTGCGCGTCGCGCCGCGCGAAGTCGTGGATCAACCGGATCGGGTTCGCGAAGCCGCGCTGCGCGAGGTAGTTGGCGCGGATGGCGCTCGTCTCTTCCAACGAAAGGCCCGCCGGTGCGGGACCCTCGTTGAGCGCGTCACGCCAGGCGAGATGCGTCCCGAGGATCCCTGCTTTTTTGAGGAGATAGAGCGCCCCGTCGCCGTTGGTGACGTGCAACGTCGCCGCGGATCGCGCCATCGTACCTCCGCTAGAGCGCCCCGATTCCCTTAGGCGAACCCCAACCCGCGCACTCCGTGTATTTACCCTGACGATAAGTGCACGAACCGGAGATGTTCCACAGGTGCTTGTGATGCTTTGCCTTCCAGAACGTCTGGCCACCGTGTTGCTTCGTGGCGTTGCCGGCCAAGGCGAATATGCCGGCGACCATCGGTGAAGCCGCGCTAGTGCCGCAAACGCTGCCCCAGCCGCCGTCGAACTGATCGTAGACCGCGACGCCGGGCGAACAGCCGGCCTCGGCCGACGCATCGTCCGCGACCCGGTACGCGCAGACGCTGTCGGGAATGATCTTCTGCCACGTCGGCTTCGTGATGCCCGTAGCGCAACCGTACGTGCTGCCGTTCCAGATCGACTCGCTATACGTCGATCCGCTCTTGGTAAGTTGCGTCCCGCCGATCGCCGCCACGCTGTCGAACACGGCCGGTGCACCCACGTCGCCCGCTCCGCTGTCGCCCGACGCGGCGACGTAGGTGACGCCCTTTGTATCGAAGTCATTCGGGTCAGCGCAGCCTAGGGAACCATAGCAGCCCCAGCTGTTGCTGGTGATGTGCGCGCCGAGCTTGACCGCCTCGAGCTCCGCCGTGTTGAGGTCGCTACTGGAAGAACTGTTCGCCTCGACCAGATAGATCGTGCACAGGGGGCACGCCGCCGACACCATCTCGACGTCGAGCGCGATTTCGACCGACCACCCGGTGTAGGTCGGATAGTTGCTCTGCTGTCCGCTCTGATTGTACTTCTTGAAGTTCGCCGTGCCGAGACCGAACTGCGTGCGATAGGTCGAGAGGGAGGTCGCCACACTGGGGTTGTCGCCCGCGTCGATGATCGCAACGATCTGACCGGATCCTTTGGTGATCGGCAACTTATAGCGCGTCTCCATGTCGATCGGCGCCAAGCCGCACGTCGCGCCCGTGCACAGCGGCTGGACGCCTTTGTCCACCTTCAGCGCGTAGCACGTCGCCTTACCGAAAGCGACTTGCGGACACGCCGAATGCGCGACCCTTGCGACACCCGCACTCAGCGTCTGTGAGCTCTGAACGCCGCTCGGTACGCTCGAATTGCCGGCGCATGCGGCGAGCGCCAAGCTCGCACAGATGCCGACGATAGAGGCGTACAACGTTTTCAATGTCATGTAAGTGTTTGCTCCTTATTGATGATGCCTTGAAAGCCCCGATTCCCTTAGGCGAACCCCAACCCGCGCACTCCCTGTATCGTCCCTGACGATAAGTGCACGAGCCGGAGATGTTCCACAGGTGCTTGTGATGCTTCGCCTTCCAGAACGTCTCGCCCCCGTGCTGCTTCTTGGCGTTTCACGCCAAGCCGAATACGCCGGCGACGTCGAGCCGCTCTTGGTAAGCAGCGTGCCGCCGATCGCCGCCACGCTGTCGAACACGGACGGTGCACCCACATTGCCTGCTCCGCTGTCGCCGGAAGACGCTCGCATTCTTCACCGGTATACGGCAGCCAAACGAGAAGGCTATCAGAGCCCATGTAGTGGCCCGGCAACGATTTACCAGCCTGGACGCCCAGCCTCGCTCAGGTGGATCGTGTCGTCGCCATGCGGGTGGTAAAACGGCCAAACCTCAAATCGCCGCATGAGCGAAGCGCTCGACGGGCTCACGCGCGCAAATGCGTCCGCGACCTCTTCATCCATCGGTCGCGCGCCGGCAACGATCTGTGAATGGATCCACGGCGGATACCAACTCTCGAAAGCCGCTCGCGCCGGCGGCAGCCTAGCGGCTTCGTTCGCACGCAGAATCGCCTGAACCGCGACGGCTACGAGTGCCGCGCCGATCACGAGGAAGCTGATGCCGATCGCGTCCGCGGCCGGCCGCGTACTGGAGACGCCGAACAAAGCCGTCGAGGTCGCGAGCCAGGCCGCGGCGTTCTGTGCGCCGGCGTAGCGCTCCGAGATCGCATCGTAGACGCCGCGTTGGACGCGACCGATGTCCTTGGAACTGGGCGAGCGATCCGGCTCTAACGGCACCGCGGGCAGTCCCACCTGTCTACTGAGAAAAGCGGCGCGCGCCCCCGCAAAACCAGACGAGATCGCGGTAAGCGCGGTGAGCACGCCGTAGAACGGGCTTATATCCACCGTTCTATCGTTGGCGGAAGCAGCCGGAAAGACCTAACTTTTGCTAGGTTGGTTCTGGGGTGGCTGGATTCGAACCAACGCATGGCGGAGTCAAAGTCCGCTGCCTCTTCCCCAAAGCGCTTTGCGCTTCGGGGGCCCCTTCATTTTGAAGATTCCGCTCCGGCGCTTCGCGCCTGCGCTGCGGTAAGGCATCGGGCCTTGACTCCGCCATGGGAAAGCTGGGGTGGCTGGATTCGAACCAACGCATGGCGGAGTCAAAGTCCGCTGCCTTACCGCTTGGCTACACCCCATCGCTCTGGCTATTATGCCAAAACTAACGGCCAAGCGTTATCGGCGCGTGGACCGGCCCCCTTTTCAGCGGCGTGGGACCTGCTGCGAACCCTTAGCGCGTGGCGATGAGGCGCTTCGCTCCCACATAGCGGGACGCCCAATACGATTCCGAAAGGCGGCTCACCATCACGCCGTGGCTCGAGCTCGCGTGAACGAACTTGCCGCCGCCGAGATAGATTCCGACGTGCGAGACGCCGCCGTAGGTATCGAAAAAGACGAGATCTCCGGGATGCGGGCCCCCGACTGCACTGTGGCCGACGTCGTACTGGGCGTCCGCCGTGCGCGGAAGCGGGATGCCGAGCATGGCGAATACGTGCTGGACGAAGCCCGAGCAGTCAAACCCCGCGGTGGAGGTGCCGCCGAACGAGTAGGGCACGCCCAAGAAGCGCAGCGCGCTGCGCGTGAGCGCAGCGGCCATCCGAGACGTACGGGCGAGCACGCCGCCGGCGAAGCGGCCGATCCCAAGGCGATGGCGCTGTGGGGCGGAGATGATGAGGTGGGACGTCCATTCGGCGACGTCAGGGCTTAGGGCTTGGGCACTGGCCGCCTGCGACGAGCCAGAATAATCGAGCTGGGGACCGGAGATGGAATCGGCGCGAGCCAGCGCGCTCGAACCACCGATCAATAGGGCAAGTGCCCCTAGGAGTAACGCATGACGCAAGAAACCGCTCCTCTTTCACGACACTTGCGGGGTTAGTTGACGGGTTCGGGCGGGAAAGAATCGCCCTAGGGCCGACCGGCCCACTCACCCCTACCGGAGAAATCCCCCGCTCGGGACGCAATGTCCCGACTCAGTGACCTATACTTAGGCATTGGGGTCACCCTATTGAGCTAACTCGCTCCGTTGGGAGCCCCTTGGCTCGGGCGCTTCGGCGTTAACCTGAGTCGCCCTCCCCGGGTGTTGTACTTCGCAAATCTGAAGCTCGTCTGAAGGCTAGGCGGAGCCGGTTCGTTCGACCTCCTGCTCGATTCGAGCGGCAACACGGCTTGCCAGCGCGATGACCAAAGCGCGATCGTCGCCCTCGGCCATCACGCGAATTAGCGGCTCGGTCCCGGACGGCCGTATGAGGAGTCGGCCGCTTCCGTTCAGCGCGGCCTCGGCCGCGGCGATCTCCTCGCGGACCGCCGGCGCCGCGAGTACCTCGCGATTGCCCGCGCGCACGTTTACTAATACCTGCGGCGCGATGACGACCTCACGAACGAGTTCGTGCAGCGTCGTCGCGTGCGCCGCTATCAGCGCGAGAAGCGTCACCGCCGTGCGTGGTCCGTCGCCGGTCGTGTTGTAACGAAAGTCGACCACGTGCCCGGACTGCTCTCCGCCGAGCGCGAAGTCTCCCTCGCGCATCTGCTCGAGCACGTAGCGGTCGCCGACCGGCGTACGCAGCAGCGTAATGCCGTGCCGGCGCAGCGCACGCTCGAAACCGATGTTGCTCATCACCGTTCCCACGATCGTATCGCCCCGCAGCTCGCCCTGCGCGTGCATTCCGCGGCCCAGCGCAAACATGACGTGATCGCCGGTCGCGACGGCGCCGGTCTCGTCGACGAACAGTACCCGGTCGGCATCGCCGTCGAAGGCGACGCCAATCGCCTTCCGTCCGCTCCCGCCGTTTTCGGCCGCGACGGCCTCCTGCAGCGCTTTCAGATTCGTCGCGCCGCATTGCACGTTGATGCGCGCTCCGTCGTCGTCGCAGTTGATTTCCGTGACCTCCGCACCGAGCTTGCGCAAGGCGTACGGCGCGATCGCGTAGGCCGCGCCGAAACCGCCGTCGACGACGACGCGCAGCCCGCGCAGATCGGGGCTGCCGTCGTACAGCTCTGCGTAATAGTGGCGCGCAAGATTTTGCGCCACGCGAGCCACGCCGACGGCGGTTCCGGTCGGACGCGGAAGCGTGTGGGAATCCAGCAGTGCCTCGATCTCGTCCTCGAGGCTATCGGAAAGCTTGAACCCGTCCGACCCGAAGAACTTGATGCCGTTGTCCGCAATCGGATTGTGCGACGCGCTGATGACGACTCCGGCCGCCGCGTCCTCGGCGCGCGTAATGCACGCGATCGCAGGCGTGGGAACGATGCCGACCGACACGGCGTCCCTCCCGACCGACGTGATGCCGGCGACGATCGCCGCCTCCAGCATCGTTCCGGAGACGCGCGTGTCCCGCCCGACGATCACCGGGCGCTGCTCGATCCCGTCCGGAAGCAGGCTCGCCGCCGCGCGGCCAATGCGCATCGCGAGCTCCGGCGTGAGCTCGCGGTTCGCGACGCCCCGCACGCCGTCGGTTCCGAACAGCCGGCTCACTTCGTCTTTCCGGTGCCGGCGGCGGAGTGCATCTGCACGCGAACGAGATTCGGGGCGACGGAGAGTCCCGAAACCTCCGTGCCGCCCGAGTTCACGGCGACGGCTCGGACCATTTCGTCGACGTCCCCGGCCGCGCTCGGCAGCGCGACGTCGGCCTGGACCGCGGAAACCTGCCCGAGCACGGAAGCGGGCCCGCGGACGACCGCCGTCTGCGGTTCGACTCGGCCGCTCGCGACGACGATGCCGCCGGTCCGCGCTCCTACGTAATGCAGGGTGACCGGGAACGGACGCTGCTCGATCGGCTCGACCGTCAGCGTGATTGACGCCGGGCTCAGGCTCTGGACCACGACGTCGGGAGCGACCAGCTGTACCGGAACGTTATAGATTCCCGTGCCCTTGTTCGAAAGGTCGAGCACCGCTTTGATCTCCTCCGGTTTGACGGCCGGCTCGCCGCCTTTGGCGGCAACGGTCACGACGGCTTGGTGATCGGCGAAATGCGCAACGTACCCAAGCGGCAGATTCACCGCCGCGATCGGAATGGACAGTTGCTGGTCGGGCGCCGCGGCCCCGGTGGGACTGTTTGCGAAGCGAAAGTAGGCCCAGCCGACGATCGCTAGTCCTAACGCCAGCAGCTTCAGCGAGAAGTTCTTCTCAATGAACTGCATGCGATTCGCGCTCGCGGCGTCCCGAGCGCATGCGTAGGCGCAGGTTCGAGATTATGTCGTTCGTTCGGCGGCGCTCGCGCCGGGGCGGCCGCGTGATCGCCAGCAGCATTCTGACGAGCCGCTGTTCGTCATCGATGGGGCGCGACAGCCTGCCTGCGCGGGCGATCGTGATCGCGCCGGTCTGTTCGGAAACCACGAGCACGACGGCGTCGGTCTGTTCGGTCAGGCCGAGTGCGGCGCGATGCCGCGTCCCGATGCGCAGGTTCGTCAGCGGCTGCTCCGCCAGCGGCAAAAAGCACCCCGCGGCCTCGATCCGGCCCTCGCGCACCACGACGGCGCCGTCGTGCAGCGGCGATGCCGGCGCGAAGATCGAGAGCAGTAACTCTTCGGAGATGTTGGCGTGCAACATCGTCCCGCTCTCGCAATACTCCTTGAGCCCGGTCTGCTGCTCGATCACGAGGATCGCGCCGCGGCGGTTGCGTGCGAGCAGCGATGCGGTGCGCGCGATCACTACGATCGCCCGATCCTCCGGGCGTCCCCAACCCGGCTCGCCGTCCGCAGCCTCCATCCGAAAGAGGCCACCGCGACCGATCTGCTCGAGCGCGCGTCGTAGTTCGGGCTGAAACACGATCGGAATGGAGACCGCCGCGCCCACCACGATCAGGCGCAGCACCGTTCCCAGCATGGACAAGTGGAGCAGATTCGCGATGCCGAGCAGCCCGACGACCACGAGTATCCCGATCAGAATCTGCACCGCGCGCGTGCCGCGGATCAGCAGCAACACGTAATAGATCAACACGCTCGTCGCGATGACGTCGATCACGTCCGAGACTCCGACGGGGCCCAGCGCGCTAAGCGTCATCGACCAGTGCCTCCAAGACGCGATCGAGCCGTATCTCGGGAGCTTGCAGACCGTCCGCCGCGATCTTCGCGATCGCAGACCTGGGGAGCGGCCCGAGCACCTCCGCGGTGCGTCCGCTGGCGAAGCGCCGCAACTCGACGTCGATGAGACCCATCACGAGTGCGGTGCTCGACACGTCCGGATCCCACTCGATCACGGCGCCGCCGGGAAACGGATGGCAGGCGAGAACTCCGGCCGGGCGCCCCGGACCGCCCAGCGCTTCCTGTACGCTCGGCAAGGCTTGCGGGACGGCCGGGGAAACTGCCAAAGCAATGACCGCCGATGCGTACGCCTCGCCGCCCGAGACCGAGCGGATCGACTGCGCGTCGACGGGGACGGCGCTTTCGATCAGCGCGTACGAACGGCCGATCTTCGGATGCACGCGCCACGCCGTCCGGCCGCCCTGCGCGCGAACGGTTTCGTCGATAGCTGCGCGCTGCCGCTCGTCGGGCGTTCCAGCGATGCTCAAGGTCACATAAGCCACGCTCCATCGCGCGTTCGTCGTCTCGACCGGAAAAAACTCCGCGTGGATTTCCATTGACGGCGAAACGGCGCCGCGCCTCGCGCAGCTGCGGCGCATGAGCGGCAAGCGTTTTATGCCGGTTCCCGGCGACGTCGTCCAAGTGCGCATGTTGGAAGACGGTCAGACGGTCGTCGAACGCATCGAGCCGCGTGGGTTTACGCTCGAACGCCGCAGCGCGGTCGGCCGAACGAAAACCATGGCCGCCAACGTCGATCTGCTCGTCACCGTCACCGCGCTTGCCAATCCGGCGCCTCGTCTCGTCACGCTCGATCAACTCCTGGCGTTTGCCGAACTCGAGGGCATCGCAGCCGCAGTCATTTTCACCAAGCCCGACCTGGGAGATCCGGAGGTGACCGCCGGCCTGACGGCGTTCTATCGGGGACTCGACTATTCGACGATGCGCCTCAATCCCAAGACCGGCGAGAACCTCGAGGCCTTCCGTGAGCTGATCCGCGACCGCCGCGCGCTGCTGGTCGGCAACTCCGGCGTGGGCAAGAGCACGATTTTCAGGGCGCTCGGCGGCGACACGCAGGTCGGCGCCGTCTCCCGCCACGGGCTGGGCCGCCAGACCACCACGGCGGGGCGCCTCTATCGGCTGCCCGCGGGCTTCCTCATCGACAGCCCCGGGATCAACGAGTTCGGCCTGGGGGCAATCGACGCGCAGACGCTGGCCCCCGCCTTTCGCGAGATGTGCGAGCCCGCGACCCGCTGCCGGTTTCGCGACTGCACCCACCTGCAGGAGCCGGGCTGCGCGGTCCAGGCCGCGGTCGCTGCGGGAGGTATCGCGGCCAGCCGCTACGCCAGCTACCGCAAGATCCTCCTCGAACCAAGCTAGCGCCACGGTGGACATCGCTCGCGTGCAACTGCTATGATACACGCCGTTGTCGCCACCCCTTCCACTAAAAGGAACTCTTCTTGCCGAACATCAAGGCCGCCGAAAAATGGGTGCTCCAATCCGAACGGCGCGAGACGCTTAACAAGGCCGTCAAGAGCCGCCTGAAGACGCTCTTCAAGGGCGCCGTCGCATCGAGAGAGCCCGACGCAGCTCGTTCCGTCGAGAGCGCGTTCGACAAGGCCTCCTCCAAGGGAATCGTGCACCCGAACAAAGCGGCGCGCAAAAAGGCGCGGCTCGCCAAGGCCATCAAACGCGTCGCCGTCGCTCCGTCGAAGAGCGCCAAAACCAAATCCGGCCGCGCGAAGAAATAAACTGCGATAGGGCCCCGCTCAGGGGTCGATGGCGATCGCGAGCCGCGTGGCGCGGTCAGCGTTGGCGAGCGGAAGAATCGCCGCGCGAATCAGATCTCGCAATGCTGCAGGCTTCGTCGTTCGAAGGACGATTCGGTAGCGCCATTCGTTATTGACGCGAACGATCGGGTAGGGGGCCGGCCCCAAGACCTCCACGAACTCCGCCTCGCGCAGCTGCGCCGCGTAACGCGCGGCGCGTTCCGTGACGCGTCGACGGTCGCGCCCGATGACGCCCAAGTATGCGAGTCGCCGCGCCGGAGGAAATCCCGCTGCGTTCCGCTCCTGCAGTTCCGCTTCCGCGAAGCCCTCGTAGTCGTGTTGCGCCGCGAAGCGTATGGCCGGATGTTCCGGTGCGTATGTCTGTACGATCGCCTCGCCGCGCCGGCCCCGGCCGCTGCGCCCGCAGACCTGCGCGATTAGCGCGAAGCTGCGCTCGGCCGCGCGAAAATCCGGGAGGTGCAGGCCGAGATCCGCGGCCACGACTGCCGCCAGCGTCACGGTCGGATAGTCCAACCCCTTGGCCACCATCTGCGTTCCGACCAACACGTCGCCGTCGGACTCGAACGCTGCGAGGATGCGCGCATGGTCGCCGACGCGCGTCGTCGTGTCCGAGTCCATGCGCAGCACGCGGGCCTTCGGAAACAGGCGCGCCACCTCTTCGACGACCCGCTCCGTTCCGATCCCCAGCTCCACGATGCCCTCGAACCCGCACGCCGAGCATACGCGCGGAATCCCTGCCTGATAATCGCAGTAGTGGCAGCGCAACAACCGCTCGGCGCGATGCACGGAGAGCGCGACGCTGCAGCGCGGACACTCGGGCGTCGTTCCGCAGCGGCGGCAAATCAATGACGCGGCGCTGCCGCGGCGATTCACGAAGAGCAGGCTCTTCTCGCCGCGCTTCAGCCGCTCGCCGATCGCTTGTACGAGCGCGCTGCCGAAGATCCCGCGATTGCCGACCTCGAACTCCTTACGCAGATCGACGATGCGGACCTCGGGCAGCGGCTGCGCCGTCGCGCGCTCGTGCATCTCCAGACGCACGACCTGCCCGCGCTCCGCCGCAGCGTAACTCTCCAGCGACGGCGTGGCGCTCCCGAGCACGAGCAGCCCGCGCTCACAGCGCATGCGCTCCCGGGCGACCTCCACCGCGTTGTAGCGCGGCACCGTCTCCTGCCGGTACGACGGATCGTGAGCCTCGTCGACGACGAGCAATCCCACGTCGCGCAAAGGAGCGAATACGGCGCTGCGCGCCCCCACCACCACGTCGATCTCGCCGCGCCCAGACGCCTGCCACGCATCGAAGCGCTCACGCTGCGACAGCGCCGAATGAAGCACCGCGACGCGATCGCCGAATGCCGCTTCGAATCGCTGCGCCGCCTGCGGCGTCAGCGAGATCTCCGGCACGAGCACGATGGCGCGCCGCCCCTGTCCTACGACGCGCTCGATCGCCTTGGTGTACACGAAGGTCTTGCCGCTTCCGGTCACGCCGTGGAGCAGCGCCGCATCGAAACCACCCCGCTCGAGCGCCGCGTCGATCCATTCCAGGACGCGCTCCTGCTCCGGCGTAGGCGACGCGATCGGGTCCGCAGCGGTGCGGGATCGCCGGCTCGGCTTCGGCCGCTCGTAATGCTCGCGCAGGGCACCCACGCGAACCGCACGCGCGATCACGCTGTTGCTAAAGCCGGCGAGCAGCGCATCGGCGCGGGCTACTTCGCGCTGCGCCCGTACGAACGCGATCAACGCCTGCGCCTTTTTCCCCGCGATCGCGCCGTCACCGAGCGAGAGCGTGCGCACGCGATACTCCGACGTACGCGGTTCCACGAGCCGGCGCTCGCGCTGCAGCACTCCGGATCGTACGAGGGCGCGCACGTGTACGAGGAGCGCGCGCCGGTCGGCGGCGCGACGAGCCTCCGGGTGGCGCAGCAGCTGTTCGAGCGCGAAGCCGTCGGGAAACTCTTCCCAGATCAGCCGGATCAGTCGAGCCGGCACCGACGGAAACCGCCGCGGGTTGGGCCGCGGGCCGAGCACGAACGAATCGCGTATGCGCGGAACCGCGTCCGCGAGCACGACCGCGTTTAGCGCCTCGCCCAGCGTGCACAAGTACTGCTCGGCGACGAACTTCGCGAGGTGCAGGCCGGTTTCATCGAATGCCCGCGGGACGTCCAGCCGCTGGCGCACCGCCTTGAGCGCGTGCTCCGGTTCGCCCCACTCGCGCACCGGCGAGACGACAAATGCGACGGCGTCGCGGCCCCCGAGCGGAACGCGCACGACGTCGCCGACCGCCAGGTCCAGCGTTCCCGCGTCGTAGGTTAGCGGCAAATCGAAACGCGACGAGCGAATTGCCGGCAGCGCATCAACGGCGCGAATCAGAGATCCCCTTTGGTTCCGGGGGATTTTTGCAGCCTGCGCAGTACAGCGCGCACGCTCGCCGGCGCACATTCCACACCGTACTCAACGTCGCCGATCGCGCGCGGCAGGACGAACCGTTGACGGCCAGCGCGCGTCTTCTTGTCGTGGCGCATCGCCGCGAGCACCGCGTCGCCGTCGAGCGACGTGTGGAGCGGCAGTCCAAACAACGCCAACAGCGTCAGCACCCGCAGATGTTCGGCCTCGCTGAACCGGCCCGTCCGCAGCGCGAGCAGGCCCGCGGCGCGCAGACCCAGCGCGACCGCCTGACCGTGCGTGACCCGATAGCCCGACGCGCGCTCGATGGCGTGCGCGAAGGTGTGGCCGAGATTGAGCACTTGCCGCGCGCCGCTCTCGAGCCGGTCGTCCGCCACGCTCATGGTCTTGACCTTGACCGCTTCGGCGACGAGTGCGGCCCACGGCCAGCGCGCGAGCGGATGCGGCGAGAGCTCCTCGAGCCACTCGAAGAGATCGCCACCCTCGATGATTGCGGCCTTCACGACTTCGGCCAGGCCCTCGCGCAGCGCGGCCTCGGGCAGCGTGCTCAGCGCCGCGACGTCGCAGAACACGCCCGCGGGATCGCGAAAGCAGCCCGCGAGATTCTTTCCGCCGCGCAAGTTGACGCCGGTCTTTCCTCCGATCGCGGCGTCGACCATCGCGACGAGCGTCGTCGCGACGTGTGCGAAGGCCACGCCACGCATGTACGTCGCGCACGCGAATCCGAAGACGTCGCTCGCCAAGCCGCCGCCGACGCCGATGACGAGCGCGTCACGCTCAACGCTAGCCTCCAGCATCGCGTCGAGCACACGCTCGACCGTGCTCAGGCGCTTGCGCCGCTCGCCTAAAACAAACGCAAACGGCGCTCCCGCTCCGGCGGCGGCCGCGATACCGCGCGCGATCGCCGCAACGACGCGGTTGGCATCGCACAACACGATCGTGCGTCGTCCCGCCTTGCGCGCGAACGCCGAGACCTCGGATCGCGCGTCCTCGCTGACGACGATGGGATAGCCTAGGTCGTCGTTGACCGAAGCGTTGCTCACGATCGTCCCAACGTTATTCGGCTGCTGCGCAGCCACTCGACGATGTCATCGAGCACTTGCCGGCCGCTCAGGCGATCGGCCCGGACGACGTGGTCCGCGACCTCGTACTGCGGCATGCGCTTGTCGTAAAGCGCTCGTATCGTCGCAAGCGTCGGCGTATCTCCGAGCAGCGGCCGCATCTCCTTCGCCTTACGCAGCCGCGCCAGCACCTGTTCGGGCGATGCGCGAATGAAGACGCGATACGCCCGGCCTGCCAACAGGTTGCGATTAGCCGCTACCGTGAGTGCTCCGCCGCCCAAGGCGAGTACGACCGGTTCCGCGCTCTCGAGAGCGCCGCGGATCGCGGCCTGTTCGTAGCGCCGAAACGCCGCCTCGCCTTCCTGCACGAAGATCTCCGGCACGGGGCCGTGCTCGCGCGCCACGACGACGTCGGTGTCTACGAACGCGCATCCCATCCGCCGCGCGAGTCGTCGTCCTACCGTCGATTTTCCGGATCCCATGAAGCCGACCAACGCCACATGGCGTTTCATCGTTCGCGCGCAAAGAGGCGTCCGGCAGCCTCGCGGCTGCGACGCACGTTGTCGAGCGTCTCTTCCATAGAGTCGCCGCCGTACTTTTCCAGCACCGGCTCCATCAACGCGAGCCGAACCATCGCCTCGGCGACGATCGCGGCCGCGGGTACTACGCACACGTCGCTGCGAACGATCGTGGCCGGCGCATCGGTGCCTTGATGAAGATTCACCGACGGCAAGGCCTTCGTCAGCGTCGGGATCGGCTTCACCGAAACGCGGACGACGACCGGTTCCCCGTTGCTCATGCCGCCCTCGATTCCGCCCGCGCGATTGCTCCGGCGCACGACGCCCTCACCCTCGAGCGCAAACACGTCGTGGGCTCGGGAACCCGGTGTCGCGGCGACGCCGGCGCCGAGCCCGATCTCCACCGCCTTGACCGTCTGCATACCGACGATGGCGCCGGCCAGAATGCCGTCGAGCCGTTGATTCGGCTGCCGATTGCTCCCCACGCCGACCGGCAACCCGTCGACGCGAATCAGGAACCGTCCGCCGAGCGAGTCGCCGGCCGCCTTTGCCGCGTCGATCGCCGCAATCATCGCCTGCGCGGCCTCGGGATGCGGGCAACGAACGTCGCTCTCCTCGACGTCGGCTTGATCCCAATCCTCGAGCTCGGGCGCCTCGACCGCGCCTATGCGCGTGACGTAGCTGCGCGTCGTGATGCCGAGCGCAGCCAAGAACTCTGCGCAGACGGCACCGAGACAGACTCGCATCGCCGTCTCGCGCGCGCTCGCCCGTTCCAAGACGTTTCGCAGGTCGCGCTGTCGATACTTGAGCGCACCGGCGTAGTCCGCGTGTCCCGGACGCGGATTCGTTAGCGGTTCGCCCGCTCCGGTGAGCGGGTCCATCAGAGCGCGCACCTTGGGCGTATCGTAGTCTCGATTGCGCACGACCACCGCGATGGGCGAGCCCAGCGTCTCGCCGCCCCGCAATCCTGCCAAAAACTCGACCCGATCCTGCTCGATCTTCATCCGCGCACCGCGCCCGTAGCCGCCTTGTCGCCGCGCGAGCGTCGCGTCGATCGCACCGACGTCCAGCCGCAGATGAGCGGGAATGCCGTCGAGTATCCCGACCAGCGCCGGCCCGTGCGATTCGCCCGCAGTGAGATAGCGAAACATGACGCGATCCCTTTCGGCGGCCCAATCGGAGCCTACTTCACTAGGTTCGCCAAGGATTTCAGCCGTTCGAGCGCGCCGCGATGCAGGCGAGTCACGTGCCGGCGCGAGTATCCGAGCCGCGCTGCGAGCTCCACGACGGTGGCGCCATCCAGGTGAATCGAGCGCACGATCTGCCGCTCGAGCGGCGAAAGACCTTCGAGGATGTTTTCTACCGTGAGCCGGTCCAGAACGTCCTCGATGGCGTACTGCCCGACCCCGCGTTCCGCGTCGTGCAGCAGCTCCAGAGAGACGACGCGACTGCTCGCACGATATGCGCGAATCTCGCGAACCTCCGCGGGCGTCGCATGCGTTAGCAGCGCGACGTCGGAGTCGTGCGGCTCGCGACCGAGCAGCGTCCAGAGCTCGCGCTCGGCGATCGCCCAGCGCCGCTCCAAGTCGCGAACTTTCCGCGGTGCGCGCAGCACGCGCTCGCCGTCCCGCGCGTAGTGCATCAGCTCGCCGACGATTAGGAGCCACGCATACGCCTCGAACGGCGCGCTCTGCCGGGAATCATAACGATCGACGGCCTTGATCAGACCGATCGCGCCGATCTGCTCGAGATCCGCGCGATCGAGACCCGGCCGCATGAAGCGGCGCGCTGCGCGCCGACATAGGTACCAGTAATCCGCGACGATGCGCTCGCGGCGCAACGGCGTTGCACGAAAGCAAAGAGCCACACCCAAACCTCAGCTTCGTTCGCCAAAAATCCGTGACCGCGCGGAGGCGCCGCCCCGGTTCCCTCGTTATACACCACGCGACCTCAAAGCGCAATATGGCGTAGACGCCGCGTACGCGCGATGCGGAATGGTTTCCGGTCGAGTTACGAAAGTAGATAGGGATTGAGCGAGATCGTCGTCGTTAAGGAGCGGAACCGTCTGGTCCTCGGCGTGCTCGTCGGATTGTTGGCCATCGCCGCATTACGCGACTTGAGCCGGCTGGACGGTGCGCTGCCCTGGAAAACTATGGACGAGTTCGCCGACTTCTATTGCGCGGGATCGGTGATCGATCGGCACGCAAGCCCGTACACCTACGAACCGTTGCACGGCTGCGAGCATCTCGTGAACGCCGGCGCGTCGCTGCGAGATCGAATCTTTCAAACGAATCCGGCGCTTGCGTTTCCCGCCCCGCAGCCTCCCTATGATTTCGTTCCATTCATGGCCCTCGCACGGCTGTCGCCAGGCGCTGCCCGCGACATCGATGCGGTCGCGATCGTCGCTGCGGTCGCGCTGTGCGTGGCCACGATCGCAGGTCTGGGCGTGCCGATCGTCGTCGTCGCGGCGGCGCTGCTTCTGTCGGCCCTGTTCGCCTCGCTCAACACCGCGCAGATCGTTCCTTTCGCGCTGCTCGCGCTCGCCGGCTGCGGCTGGCTGCTGCGGCGGGATAGCTACGCCCCCGCCGGCGTCGCGGCCGCGCTGACCGCCGTCGAGCCGAGCCTCGGCGTGGCGGTGATGGTTGCGACGATTGTTTTCGTTCCACGAGCACGCTTAGCGCTTCTGCTCGCCGCCGCGTCCCTCGCGCTCGTCGCCGTAACCCTAGTGGGCGTAGGCGGGCTCGTGCAGTACGTCACCGGCGTGCTCCCGGCGCACGCGGCCGCCGAGATCGGCTTCCCGTTCCAGTACAGCCTCACGTATTTGCTCGCGTACGCGCACGCGCCCGCGGCATTCGCGCGGCTCGGCGGAGCGCTTTCTTATCTCGTCGTCGTGGCGATCGGATTGTACGCCGCACCGCGTGCAGCCGCGGCGCTCGACCGCCGCGAGCTCCTGGTCTTTCTGCCGGCGCTCTGCTCCGTCATCGGCGGCGCCTTCGTCCACCAGGAGGAGTTGTGCTTCGCGTTGCCCGCGCTGCTCGTGCTCGCGGCGAGTACCCGCGGCCGCGCGCAATCCGCGTTCGCGGCGGCGCTCTGCGTGCTGGCGATTCCGTGGATCGCCGTGTGGGGCATAAAGCAGCTGTTCTTGGCGAGCATGTTCGTTTGCGCGGTAATCCTGCTGCGTCTGCGCGTCGAGCGCTGGAGCGCGGTGCTGATCTTCTGCGCAATCGGCGTCGCGCTGTATCTGTTCGAGCTCCACCCGCCCCATCTGCCCGTCCCCGCCGCAATAACGCAGCCTTATCCGGCGGCTGCGCTTGCCGAGGCGGCCTGGAGCGACTACACCGCCCGGCGCGCCTCTTCCGATATGCTGTGGATCGCGATCAAGATACCGGCGTGGGCCGCGCTCGTTGCGGCCCTGGTCGTCACGCTGCAGGAGTCGCAGCCACGGAGCGATTACCCAACGGCATGAAAGCGTCGCGCGGCATCGTGCTCGTGGCGCTCGCTCTGCTGGCCGCCGCGGCAATTCGCGACGTCGCGCGCCTCGGCGACGCGCTTCCCTGGCGGCAGCTCTACGACTTCGCCGACTTTTACTGCGCGGGCGCGGCGCTCGACACCGGCGCCGATCCCTATCGCTACGAGCCGCTCCACCGCTGCGAGCACGCGGTCGACACCGGCGCCATCTATCGCAACGATCCGGCGCGCGTAACGCCCGCGCCGCTGCCTCCGTACGACTTTCCGCCCTTCATGCTCGCGGCGCGCCTGAACTACGCGACCGCGCGGCAGTTGGCCGCCGTTGCGATCGCGGCGGCGGTGATCGCCACCATCGTCGCGATGGGTGCGCTGGTTCCGCTCGAGGCGGCTGCGCCCGCGCTACTGCTTCCCGCGGGTTACGTGTTGCTCGACGCCGGCCAAGTCGTGCCATTCGCGCTCCTGGCACTGGTCCTATGCGGCGTCGCGCTCGCCCGAGGGCGCGACGCAATCGCCGGCGTCCTCGGCGCGCTGGTCGCGATCGAGCCGCATCTCGGCCTGCCGGTCTGCGTAGCGCTTCTGCTCTGGCTGCCCCGCAGCCGCATCCCCCTCATCGCGACCGCGGTCGTTCTTCTCGGCGCCGGCGTTTTCACCGTCGGCGTGGGCGCGACCGTCGAATACGTGTCGCGCGTGCTCCCGCTGCAAGCCGCCGCCGAGGTGGCACACCCGTATCAGTACGGCTTGACGTATCTGCTCACCACGCTCGCTGTCCCGGCGAACGCGGCGCTCGTCCTGGGTGACGCGTCCTACGCCGCCATGCTCGTCGTCGGCGTCTGGCTCGGGCGCCGCCTGCAGGGACGACTCGCACGTGCCGAGATGATCGCCTTCATGCCCGCCGCCTGCAGCGTAATCGGCGGTCCCTACGTGCATATGGTCGACCTGCCGTTCGCGATTCCCGCTGCGCTCGTTTTGGCGTTCACGCTGCGCGGCAACGCGCGCCAAATAGTTGCCGTCGCGCTCTGCCTTCTCGCGATACCGTGGATCCCCGTTTGGATCACCAAGAAGCTGTTCTTAGCGTCGCTCTTCGTGGTTGCAGCGCTGCTGCTGCGCCTGCGCACGAGCGCGTCCGTCTCGCTCGCGACCTTCGGCGGCGTCGGCGCCGCCATATACCTCCTCGAGTTGGCCCCTCCCGCGCCGCTAGTGGCAACGACGCCGGGCACGTTCGCCGCAAGCGATCTCGCCGGCGCGGCATGGATCGCCTACGCGAAGGCGCTGCCCCGGGTGAGCCTCACGTGGCTCGCCGTCAAGGTGCCGACGTGGGCAGGGCTAATCGCGACCATCGCCACGGCGTGGTTCGCCTCGGCGCGCAAACCTGATGTCACGCCGGACGCTTCTCGATGAGCATGTACACGCTCCCGCGATCTTCCGGCCGTTCGTTGCCCTCTAGCACGTTGCGGGACGAGTCGATCACGCGGTAGCCTTCGGCGCGCACCGCGCCGAAAAGAAAATCGGCGCTGAATCGGCTTCCATGAGTCCAGCCCGGCGCCGGCGCTTCGAGGTAATCCGCACCCTCGTTCGCCAGCGAGACGACACTCTGCACGATCAGGTAGCGTCTTGCCAGGGCCCACGACTTGCGCAGGACGTCGATGGGATCGCGCACGTGATAGAGCCCGCCAACGTTCGCGACGACGTCGTAAACGTCGCTCTCGTTCAAGTCGTTCACGTCGCGCCGCGCAAACTCCACGCTCAGCCCCAGGCGGCGCGCGATCTGGGTCACGGGTTTGCTGAATCCGTCCCGATCGTTGTCGATGCCGACCGACGGTGACGCCCCCAGCCACGCCGCCAGCATCGCGTAGTAGCCGTCGGCGCAAAACAGCTCCGCGAACGAGACGGCGTCGTCGATGGATCGCCGGCTTTTCCCCAGCGCGAGCGCGATGTGGCCTAAGATGATCGGCTCTTTGACCCGTTGGTTGACGGCGTACTCAGGGCGTTGCTCATTGTTAACCCCAAAGAGGCGGTAGCTGTGGTAGAGTGGCCCGAGACCCCACAGGGTGCGCCCCATCATCGATCGGTCCGCTCGCCTAAAGCCACGGGACGTCGATGCAGAACTCTCTCAGCTTTTCTTCCAGCTCGGCACGTTCACGATTCCGAGCAAGACCCTCGGCCGTTCTCTTGAGGAGGCCGGCGTTCTCTAATTCCGATATCGCCGCCGCGGGCTCCCCCGCACTGAGCAGGCGCACTATTTTTCTCTCCAGCCGGGAAAGCCGGATCGATTCAAGTTCGTAGTCGACGAAAGCCTCCCACGCGAATGGACACCAAACCGCTACGACTTTCCGACCGATTACCCTGGCGTAACTGCGTATCTCTTCCTGCGCGTGACTATCCATGCGCAGCATCAGGAAATGCAGGAGGTTGTGAAGGTTGATCTTCCAGTACGCTTCGGTGTAGGTCGAAATCGGCAGGTCCTTTCGAGCTTGCTCGCGGGCGACGCCCGCCGCGATGCGCTCCTCGTAAACTTGCCGCGCAAGTTCCTGGAGCTGCCGCTCTCTCTCCGACAGCGTAGTCCCCGTGTCGACGTCGATGGCTTCGTCGCTGCCTTGCCGGTTCAGCGCCGCTTGACGGCGCCAGTCGCCTTCCGGGGTCGATTGCGCCGCATCTATGGCGAGGGAGTACCGCGTAGAATATTCGTTGACGCTCGCCGTTCTGTGCCTGATCCACTGTCGCCAGCAATCCATCGGCACTCGAACGTGCAGTTTGATCTCGCACATCTCGAACGGCGTCGTGTGCCGATGACGCATGAGGTAGCGAATCAAGCCGCGATCTTCGGAGATTCGCTTCGTCCCTGCTCCGTACGAAACGCGAGCCGCCTGAACGATCGACCTATCGCCGCCCATGTAATCGACGACGCGCACGAACCCGTCGTCTAAGACTTGCAGCGCGACGCCAAGTATCGCGTCCAGCGCCTCCACGCGGACCCTTTCCTGTGCCTGGCTAGCGTTCATCGGTTCCGACAACACTCGGAACGCGGGCTCCGCCGGGCTTAGCCGCGATAACGCAGGAACGCCGGCACGTCGATGTCGTCCATCGTCACCGGCGCCACCGCGTCGAGTCTCCCCGTATCGAATGCGTATCCCGACTGCGCCGCGCGGTAACCGCGGCGCGTGCCGAATCCGGCCGCAAGCACGGTGACCCGGACCTTTCCGGACATCGATGGATCGATCGACGCGCCGAAGATGATCTGCGCCTCCGAATCGACGGCGCGGCTGATCATTTCCGCAGCCTCGTTCACCTCGTACATCGCCATGTCCGGGCCGCCGGTGATGTTAAAGATCACGCCGTGCGCGCCCTCGACCGTCGTCTCGAGCAGCGGTGACGCGATGGCCTTCTGGGCGGCGTCGGCCGCGCGATGCTCGCCGCTTCCCTCGCCGATGCCCATCATCGCCGACCCGGCGTCGGTCATGATCGTCTTGACGTCGGCGAAGTCAAGGTTGATCAGACCCGGCTGCGTGATGAGGTCGCTGATTCCCGCAATGCCCTGGCGCAACACGTCGTCGGCGTACGAGAACGCCTCGTTGAGCGGCGTCTTCTTCTCGATGACCTGGAGGATTCGCTCGTTGGGAATCGTGATCAGCGTGTCGACCTTAGCCTCGAGCTCCGCGATCCCGTTCTCCGCAATTTGCATGCGCTTCTTGCCCTCGAACGCGAACGGCTTCGTGACGACGGCGATCGTGAGTGCTCCGGACTCGCGCGCGAGCTCAGCGATTACCGGCGCCGCGCCGGTGCCCGTCCCGCCGCCCATCCCGGCGGTCAAAAACACGAGGTCGGCACCTTCCAAGATCAGCCCCAAATCTTCCCGCGACGCTTCGGCGGCTTCGCGCCCCAGCGTCGGGTTCGCGCCGGCGCCGAGGCCGCGCGTCTGACCGCCTCCCACATGGACGCGGTTCTCAGTGAGCGCGCCGCGCAAGGCTTGCACGTCGGAATTGACGGCGAAGAAGTCGACTCCGGAGAGACCGGCCGCGATCATTCGGTTGACGGCATTGCAACCGCCGCCCCCGATGCCGATGACTTTGATGGTCGCCGCGTGTTCCGGCTCCGATACAGAACGTCGCACTTCAGCCATTGCTAGGGGTTCCTCCGTTCGATGAAAGAGATTTAGGTCCACAGGTCCGCCAGCCAGCGCTGGGCTCGCGCCACTATCCCGCCGCGTCGCCGTCCGACGCGCATCGCGTCGTCACGGTCGCCGTTGTGGCCGAAGAGAACGAGCCCGACCGCCGTGGCGTATTGGGGAGCGGTCATCGCGTCGGTTAGACCTCCGATCGTGTTCGCCGTCCCGATCCGCACCGGCAGACCAAAGACCTCTTCGGCCAGGGGTTCGATGTTGGGCAGCAGCGCACCGCCCCCCGTGATGACAATTTCGCCCAGCACGAGATCGCGCGGAACGTTGTCGACGATCTTCTGCCGCGCCATGCGCAGCGTCTCGACGACCCGCGGCACGACGATCTGCCTCAGCTCCGCGGTCGTATGCTCCCGAGTCGAGCGACCGTCGAGCGTGCGTACGGCGAAGCTCTCGTCGCCTTGCCTCGCGCCCAGCCGCTTCTTGACGTCTTCGGCCTCCGCCAGCGTCGTCTTGAGACCGAGCGAGATGTCGCTGGTGAGCACGTTGCCGCCCACCGGAATCGTGGCGGTGTAGATCGCGCTGCCGAGCGAGTAGACGGCGATGTCCGTCGTGCCGCCGCCGATGTCGAGCAGCACGACTCCGACTTGTTTCTCTTCCTGCTGCAGCGTGGCTGCGGAGCTCGCCAGCGGCTCGAAGACGACGCCCATCGTCTCGAGACCTGCGCGCTGGACGCACTTGAGCACGTTGGTGATGAAGCTCGTGCTCCCCGTGATGATGTGCGTATCGACTTCGAGCCTTCCGCCGGCCATCCCGATCGGGTCGCTTACGCCCTCCTGGCCGTCTACGGTGAAGTAGCGCGGAAGCGCGTGGATGATCTGCCGGTCGCTGGGCAAGTTTATGATCTTGCTCGCGTCGATAACGCGGCGCACGTCGCCGGTGGTAACCTCGCGATCCTCGCCGGAGACGGCGACGACAGCCCGATTATTGGTGCTGCGGATGTGATCTCCGGTGATCCCCACGACGACCTCGCCGAAATGGATGCCGGCCATGCGCTCAGCCTTCTCGGTCGCCGCTTCGATGGATTTGATGGTCTCGTCAAGGTCGACGACGACGCCTTTGCGCATTCCCAGGGACGGCGCCTCGCCCATCCCGACGATCTCGAGCCCGGTGGGGCCGGCGACCGCGACGACAGTGCAGGTTTTGGTCGTCCCGATATCGAGCCCGCATACGGTCTCGTGCTTCATTAACCACGACATATTGTGGTTCTCGCCGCCAATTCCTACTATCGATAGCCCGGACCCAGTCCGGCTTGCACTCCTTGGCGAGCACTCGGGCATCTCCTTGAGGACAACCGTAGCGGGCGGTGGAGAACCTGTGTATGCCTGCAGAGCTTTCGGTTCCGGCGCGAAGGGCAAATCAAAAAGAGCTCAAAGAAATCCCATAAGGGCCTTCGCCGCTACCACTAGAACGGTCGGCGAAGTTGCGCTATGATTCGTTCTTAACCGTTTGCACATCGTAGGAGCCGGACTCTTGAAAAACATCGTGTTCTCGTTTGCCCTCTTGGCCGGATGCCTAGCTCCGCTTTGCGCGCGAGCGGCGATGGTGGATCCGGCGAGCTTCCCGGACGGCACGTACACGGCAACGGTGGAAAAAGTCGTCGACGCGAAGCACGTGCAGGTCGTCATCGACGGCAAGGAAACCACCTTGCCTGCGGGGCGGGCCAGCGTAGATTTTTCGAAAATCCAGACGAACGACCAGATCAAGCTCTCGCTCATCAAGGGCGAAGTGGTCGTCTACGCCGACCTCACCAGCCACTAAACCGCACTTACCGATACACGATCACGGGCGCCGACGGCGCCCGCACGTCAATCGCCGCGACGCGGCGCTGCCCGCGCACGATTTGCGCGAGGATCGCGTCGACCAGCGTGAGTTTTTGCCCCAGATCGTTTTGCTGCCCGATGAGCACCCGCAGGCCGTCGCGCAGCGTAACGACGAGACCGCCGTAGCGGTCGAGCGCGAGCGACCGCGGCACGATCTGCCTCGTAGCCATGGCCTCGTACGCGTCCCGCAGTTCGGCAGCGTCGTGCGTCACGACGAACGCCCCCGGGCGCAGGGCGATATCCGGCCGCACGATCAACTCGGGCAGCGACTCGTCACCGGTCGCCGCTTCGAGCACCCGAAGGTTGCGATCGACGACCGCGTCCTCCGGCCAGCTGTCTAAGATCGCGAACGGTTCGCGTTCCGCTACCGCGATGCGCAACGACGCCGGCGGAACGCGGTGAATCCAGACCGTGCCGACGTAGGGAATTGACTCGATTCGCCGCGCAATCGCTCTAGTGGGTTGCAGCCAAATGCTGATGTGCGGCGCGATGCCGGCGACGCGCAGGATTTGAGCCGTCGAGACCCTGCGATTTCCGGTGACTTGCACGTTCTTCGGATCGAAACCGGACCAGGTAGCCGCGAACGCGCCGGCGGCCACCGCGGCGAGCCCGGCCAGCCCGATCGGCACCCAGAACGGACGAATGCGCGCGGCGGCCGAGCGTTTGCGCCTGCGCGCCGTCACGCCGCCCTCAGCACATAGGCTTCGAGCGCCTGCGCTACGCCGTCGTGAGCGAGATCGTCCACGCAAGCGTCAGCAATCTCGCGCAACTCGGGCGGCGCCGAGCCCATCGCGACGCCGAAGCCCGCAGCCCGCAGCAGCGGCGCGTCGTTCCACGAGTCTCCGATCGCAAGGGTCTCGTCCGCCGCGATGCCGAGCCGCTTTGCGACGAACCGCAGCGCGGCCCCCTTGTCGACCGTCGGATCGAGCACCTCGACGAACTCCGGCAGGCTGCGAGTCACGTAGGCACGGCCGCGCAGGCGCTCCGAGAGCCGCTCCGCGTAACGCTGCGCCGCCGGCGCGTCGGCGACGACGACGGCCTTCGTGGCCGGGCTGTACGCGAAGGCCTCGCGCAACGACGGCACGATCACCGGTTCGGTCATCGCCAGCGAGGCGTACAACTCGGAATATCGGTTGCGCGCCTCGCAGTAGTATTCGTCGTTGCGATAGAGCTGTAGGTGCATGCGATCCGCTTCCGCCGCCGCGATGAGCTCTCGAACGTTCTCGTTCGAGAGCGCGACGTGATCGAGCACGTCGTCTGTTGCCGGGTCGATGATCGCCGCGCCTTGATAGCAGATCACGGGCGCGTCGAAGTGCAGCTCGCGCACGAACGGAAGCGTCGAGCGATACATCCGCCCCGTGACGAGGCATCCCGCGACCCCCGCGTCGCGCATTCGCGCTATCGTCTGCCGAACGCGCGGCGAGATCGTCAGATCGCGACCGACCAGGGTCCCGTCGAGGTCGAACGCGACGAGCCGAGGCGGCAGCCTCAACTGCCGCTCCGCAATCGAGCGGTGTGCGCGTGGTGCGGCAGCCCCTCGGATTCAGCCAGCGCCGCGAGGAGATCTGCGTCGCTCGTCATGCGATCGGAGCTGTTCTCCACTACGGTGATGCTGTGCGTCAAGTCGCTCAGAGTGAGGCTGGACGCGAAGCGCGCGGTTCCCGAGGTGGGAGCGACGCGGCTGCTCCCGGCGAGATACTCTCCGCTGACCAGCGGGGTCATGTCGCCGACGAACACGATGCCGGCAGCCATGACGTGCTCTAGATACGGTGTCGCGTCGCGCACTTGCAAGCAGAGGTAGGCGGGTGCGAATCGATTGAGCACGTCAAAGAGCTCGCGGCGATCGTTCGCAGCAATCAAGCGGCAGTGGTTCGAGATTGTCGCGCTCACGAGCTCGCTGCGCTCGAGCGTGCGCAGATCGAGCGTATCGATCAGCTGCGCGACGGCCTCGAGCAGCGAACGCGACTCAGACAGAACGGCGAGGCGCGTCACGCCGCGACGCTCCGCCTGCGCGAGCAGCTCGCCGACGACATATTCGCTGTTCGCCCCTTCGTCCGCGACGATCAGCACTTCGGCGGGTCCCGCCAGCGAGTCGATCCCGCAGCGCCCGAACGCCTGGCGCTTGGCCTCGGTCGTCCATATTCCGCCGCGCCCCACGATCTTTTCGACCGAACGAACCGAACCGGTGCCGTATGCCGCCGCAGCGATGGCCTGCGCGCCGCCGACCGCATAGAGCTCATCGACCCCCGACAGCGCGCACGCAAAAAGCACCGGCGCGAGGAGCGCGTCGGCCCTAGGCGGCGTCAGGACGACGACGCGTGCGACACCGGCGATCTTCGCCGGAACAGCACCCATCAGAACTGCACACGCGGGACTGCTGCGCTGCGCGTAGACCGCGACCGAGCGCAGCGGCCGCCGCCTGACCGCGTAGCGCGAACCATCCTCCTCGACGTACGCGACGTCCGGCTGCCGCTGGCGCTCGTGAAAGCGCGCTATCCGTATTCTCGCGAGCTCGAGTGCGGCGGCGACTTCCGGCGTAACCAGCGCCCGCGCGGCCTCCAGCATCGGAATCGGCACGCGCAGCCTCGATGCTCCGTAGCCTTCGTCGTCGTAGCGGCGCGTGCGGTCGACGACGGCGGCGTCGCCGCGCTCGCGCACATCGGCGAGGATCTCCGCTACGTCCGCTACGAGGCCGGCGGGAGGATCCCACGCAGCATCCAGGATCCCGGCAAGGGCCGCGGAGTCCGAGGCGGCGATGACGTTCATCCGTAGGTGTCCAACGTGCCTTCGCGCACGCCTTGCGGCGCGAAGATGCGTTCGAGCTCACCGCGCACGCGCACGTCGTTGGCGATCGCGCGCCCGACGCGCTGCGAGCGCCCCTGCACGTGCATGACGACCGGCACCTCGCCCGGCCACTCGTCGATCAGCCGCGCGAGCCGATCGATCTGCTCGCGATCGGTGACGTCCACGTGCCAGCCGCGGGCACCTTGCGGGACGACCGCGATCGGCGGCGGCACGAACCGCGTCACGTCGTTCGCGGCCACCGACCATTCGATGCGCGGCTCGTCGCCCGGCGCGGCGCCGGGGCGTTCGCGCAGCCGCAGCCGCCCTTTGACGATGACGATCGCATCGTTTTCGAAGAGATGATGCAGCTGCGGATACCCCTTCGAAAACAGGACGACGTCGCACACCCCGGTCGTGTCCTCGACCTGCGCGATCAATATCTGCTGGCCCGCCTTCGTCAGCGTCCGGCGCACGCTCGCGACCGAGCCCGCGACGGTGACGGCGGCATCGTCCGGAGCGTTCTGCAGATCCTTGATCGGCATCGCGCCCGTCCGCGCCAGCGCGGGCGCGACCTCCGCAAGCGGATGACCGGAGACGAAGATGCCGAGTGTCTCGCGCTCCCACGTGAGCATTTCACGCGTGGTCGGCGCCGCCACGTTGGGCAGCTTCGGCGCGAGTGTCGGCGCCTGATCCTGTGCGTCGCCGAACAGCGACACCTGGCCGAGCTCCGCGTCGCGCGTCGTCCGCGCCGCGAGCTCGAGCGCCGTGTCGAGTGCGGCGAGTTTCTGCGCGCGGTTCCCTGGGATCCCGTCGAGCGCGCCGCACTTGATCAGCGCCTCGAATGCGCGGCGGTTGACCTGCTTCGCGTCGACGCGTCCCGCTAGGTCGAAGAGATCGACGAACCGTTCGTTCGTCTCGCGCGTCTCGATGATGGCGCGTACCGCGGCCTCGCCGATGCCCTTCACCGCGGCCAGCCCGAAGCGAATCGCGTTCCCGACGACTGCGAAGTCGACGAGCGATTCGTTGACGTCGGGCGGCAGCACGTCGATCCCAACCGTCTTCGCCTCGTCGATGTACTCGACCAGCTTATCGGTCTTGTCTTTGACGGACGTCATCAGCGCCGCGAAGTACTGCAGCGGATGGTTCGCCTTGAGGTACGCGGTCTGATAGGCGATCAGCGCATACGCCGCCGCGTGCGACTTGTTGAAGCCGTAACCGGCGAACGGCTCGATGAAATGGAAGAGCCGTTCCGCCAGCGGCCGGTCGATCGTGGACGTCGCCGCCGCGCCGGCTACGAACTTCTCCTGGTAGAACGGAATCTTCTCCTTTTGCTTCTTGCCGATCACCTTGCGCAGCTCATCGGCCTCGCTCATCGAAAAGCCCGCGATGTCGCGAGCCATCTGCATCGCCTGCTCCTGGTAAACCGGCGTGCCGTACGTCTCCGCCAAGATAGGCTCCAGCTTGGGGTGCAAGTATTTCGGTTTGGAGCGCCCGTGCTTGTTCGCGATGTACTGCGGGATCCAATCCATCGGTCCCGGGCGGTAAAGCGCGACGAGCGCGATGATGTCCTCGAAGCGCGACGGCCGCAGCTCGCCGCACACGCGCTTCATGCCTTCCGACTCGAGCTGGAACACGCCCATCGTCTCGCCCCGCCCCAGCATCTCGTAGGTCTTCGTGTCGTCGAACGAAACGGCGCTGAGATCGAAGTCGGCGTCTATCGTCCGGCGAATCTCCTCGACGGCGTTCTGCATGACGGTCAGATTGCGCAAGCCCAGGAAGTCCATCTTTAGCAGGCCGATGCGCTCGATCCAGTCCATGTCGTACTGCGTGTTGACGCCGCCGTCACCGAACCGCACGAGCGGAGTGTAGTCCGTCAGGGGGCCCGCCGATATCACGACGCCGGCGGCGTGCGTGCCGGCGTTGCGCGCCAGCCCCTCGATCTCTTTCGCCGTGTCGAGCAGTTTCCTAATCTCCGGCCGCGTCATGTAAAGCGCCTTTACCTCGGCGATCTGCTCGATCGCCCGCGCTATCGGCATGCCGCCCGGCCCCGAGGGGACCAGCTTCGCGATCCGGTCGACGTCGGGCAGCGGCACGCCCAGCGCGCGGCCGGCGTCGCGGATCGCGGCGCGCGCCGCCATCGTGCCGAACGTGACGATCTGCGCGACGCGATCCTTGCCGTACTTTTCGGTGACGTACTCGATCACTTCGTCGCGCCGCTCCACGCAAAAATCCGTGTCGATGTCCGGCATCGAGATGCGCTCGGGATTGAGGAAGCGCTCGAACAGGAGATCGAAGTGCAGCGGGTCGAGGTCCGTTATCCGGAGGCAGTACGCGACGAGCGATCCCACGGCCGAGCCGCGCCCCGGGCCGACCGGGATGCCGCGGTCACGGGCGTATTTCACGAAGTCCCAGACGATCAAGAAGTACGACGAGAATCCCATCGTCGTGATCACGTCGAGCTCGTAGTCGAGCCGCGCCCGGAGCGCGGGATCGCCGGCGCCGCGCTCCGCCCCGTAGCGCTCGAGCAGTCCGATCTCGCAGATCTCGCGCAGGTATTCTGCGTCGCTCCTCTCCTGCTGCTCGGGTGCTTGAGGGACGGGGTATTGCGGCACGTGGAAGATCTTCTCGGGAACCCGAATGTCGACTCGCTCCGCGATCCGCAGGGTGTTGTCGCAGGCCTCGGGGAGGTCGCTCCAGAGCTCGCGCATCTCGCGATCGGACTTCAGATAGAACTGATCGGAATAGAAGCGCATGCGGTTCGTGTCCGAGACGGTCTTACCGGTACCGATGCACAGCAGCACGTCGTGAGCCGGCGCATCCTTCTGCTCGAGATAGTGCGAATCGTTAGTGGCGACGATCGGCAGCTGAAGCTCGCGTGCAACTTTCACGAGGCCCTCGTTGATAGTGTCTTGCTCCTTCATGCCGTGGCGCATCACCTCGATGTAGAAGCGATCGCCGAAGATCTCCACGTATGTCTTGGCGTTGCGCAAAGCCGTGGCGTAATCGTTGCGCAGCAGCGGTGCTGCGACCAGGCCCGACATGCAGCCGGAGAGCACGATCAGGCCGTCGTGATGCTGCGCGAGCAGCTCGAGATCGATCCTCGGCTTGTAGTAGTAGCCTTCGAGGAAGCCCTTCGAGACCAGCGCGATCAGGTTGCGATAGCCGACCAGATCGGCGGCGAGCAGCGTGACGTGCGCCTCCTCGCGAGCCGTGCGGTCCAAGCGCCCGCGCGGTGCCACGTACGCCTCGCACCCCAGGATCGGCGTGAGACCGAGCTCGCGCGCCGCATAGTAAAACTCCATCGCGCCGTACATTACGCCGTGATCCGTGAGTGCCACGGCCGTCGCTCCTTCTTCGGCCGCCCGCCGGCAGAGGCGGTCGATCCGGCACGCTCCGTCGAGAAGCGAATACTCCGAGTGAACGTGCAGATGGACGAACTGACTCACGTGAATGCGTCTTACGGTACGACGCGAACGATATCTTCTCGCATGCTGGATCACCGGCTCGCGCGCCTGCGCGCGGGCGCGCACGGCTGGGCGTCGCTCCCCGTCTCTCGTAAGATCGAGCTCTTGGCGGCGTGCCGTGATGCCACCGGACGCGTCGCGCGAGACTGGACGGCAGCGGCGGCGGCGATAAAAGGAGTCACCGGAACGCCGGCGGCGGGCGAAGAGGCGATGACGGGCCCGTGGGCGCTCGCGGCGGCGCTGAACCGCTATATCGCCACGCTGGGCCGGATAGAGCGCTCGGGCGCTCCTCCGCTGGATCCGCGGGCGGTTCGCCAACGCCCCGGAGGACAGATCGTCGTCGGCGTCTTTCCAGAAGACGCCTACGACCGTTTCCTCCTGCCGGGCGTTCGCGCGGAAGTCTGGCTCCGCCCCGGAGCCGCGCCGACAGTGCTGCGGCGCAACGCGGAGCCCCGCGTTGGGCTCGTGCTGGGCGCCGGCAATATCACGTCGATCGGCCCACTCGACGCCCTCTACGCTCTCGTCGCGGAAGGCGACGCGTGCATCCTCAAGCTGAATCCGCTCCTCGACGATCTGGCGCCGATCGTCGAAGAGGCGTTCGCGCCTCTCGCGACAGAGGGATATCTGGCCATTACGCGCGGGGACGCGGCCGCCGGCGCGTATTTGGCCGCCCACCCGCTGGTCGACCGAGTTCACGTCACCGGCAGTTTCACAACCTACGAGCGAGTCGTTGCCGAAGCCGGATCGGAAAAGCGCGTCACCGGCGAGCTCGGCAACGTGACGCCGACGATCGTCGTTCCGGATCGCTGGAGCGACGCCGACGTCGCTGCCGCAGCCGCTAACGTCGCGTCCGCCAAGCTGCACAACGCCGGATTCAACTGCGTCGCGCCGCAGATTCTGATCCTGCCGGCGCAATGGGACCGGCGACAGGCGTTGCTGTCGCGCATCGAACGCCTTTTACGCGACGCTCCGTTTCGTCCCGTATTACCCCGGCGCCGCCGAGCGCTTCGCGCGTCTGGCCCGCGGGAAGGCGTCCCCAATCGTTCACCTCTTCCCGGACGACTCGAGCGAACCGCTGTTTCGCGAAGAAGCGTTCTGCTCGCTGCTCGCCGTCGTCACGCTGCCGGGCGAGCCAGAATCCTATCTCGAACGCGCCGTTGCCTTCGCCAACGAAGGCCTCGCCGGCGATCTCGCGGTCAACCTGATCGCGCGTCGTGGTGCGCACGCGCCCGAGTTGGACGTTGCGATCGCCACGCTGCGCTACGGCTGCATCAGCCTCAACGCCTGGAGCGGCGTCGGCTTCTTACTGCCGCAGCTGCCGTGGGGCGCGTACCGCGGCGACGACCGCAACAGCTTCAGAAGCGGCCACGGGGTGGTGCACAACAGCCGGCTGCTCGCGGCGACGCAGAAGGCGGTGATCTACGCGCCGTTCGCGCCGTTTCCGAAGCCGCCGTGGTACGTCACGAACCGCAATCAGGCCGCGATCGGCGCGGCGCTTTGCGACTTCGAGATCGCGCGATCGCCTCTCGCGATGGCCAAGGTCGCGCTGCTCGCTCTTACGGGTTGATCGCGTTTGCCGCCCGGAGCATTTGCATGACGCGATCGACCGGCAACGCGTAGACCGTTGCCCTGCGGCCTGCCATCGTCTTCGCCTCGAAGAGAGCGTCGTAGATCGCCGCTTGCGTCGCCTCGGCCGTCGCCGTGTAGAGCGCGTCGAGCGCGTCGTCGTCCTCGAGGATCGGCTGCTTCGGTGCCGCGACGGTGAAGTTGGCGACGCGCTCGAAGACGTGCGACGTCGAGAACGCGACGATCAGGTCACCGCTGCCGACGGACGACGTAAGCCCGGTGCGCGCCATTCCCATCGCCGCGCGCAGCGCGACCGCGCGCAGCTGACGGCCGTCCAGCGGCGCGTCGGTAGCGACGACGATGATGATGCTCCCGCTGCCGAGCCTGCCCTTCAGCGCGGTATGTTCGTGAAAGACCGGCCGGTACTCGTTGCGCAGACGCTCCCCGACGGGAACCCCGAGAATCGTCAGCTGACGCCGGCTGCTCCCAGTGTTATCGTTGACCAACACGCCGACACGATAGCCTCCCGCGTCGCTCGGGAGAACGCGCGATGCCGAGCCGATGCCCGCGCGAAAACCGAACGCGTTCATCGCGGTTCCCGCGCCAACGCTGCCGCGCGCGAACTGGCCGGGCGCGGCGGCGTCGAGCAGCGCCACGACATCCGACGCCGTTACCGCCCTGGCTTGAATGTCATTAAGCAACGCGTCGTCGCATTCGGCCACGACCGGCAGCGGAACGTCGTCGCCGCGACCGACGGCCGGATGGTGTTCGATTACCCAGCTCACGACCCCGTCCGCCGCCCTGCCGACGTCGAGCGTGTCAGTCAGCACCACTGGCTCCTCGAGATAGCCCGACTCGGTGATCCAGTGCGTTCCCGTCATTTCGCCGTTGCCGTTGAAGGCAAAGAAGGCAGCCGAAACCTTGTGATCCCAGGGGTCCGCGTTGGGCAGAACGGCGGTCGCTCCCGTACGGATGTCGCTGCCTTCGATTTTTGTCACATGTCCGACCCGGACCCCGGGCACGTCGGTGATCGCGTCCAGGGGTCCCGGCACGAAGAGTCCAAAGTGAAATGGCAACACTGCGCTTGCGCGAGCGGCGCTGCCCAGCACGATTGCCGCGAGCGGCAAAACGAAAAGCATCGGTCGCATGCATGGTGCATTGGACTCCGTGCGAGGGCTGCCTGCAGGCTCGCCCGTCAGGTGCGGGTAAGGACTCAAGGACTCGTGGAAGCGTTACTGGATAAGAGGAGGGGTCGTCATTCTTTCCGTTCCCGAAAAACTCAAGGTCGTCAAGCTCTGGGAGAACCTCTCGGCGCCGGAACTGATCGAACACGCCATCGCACGGGGCGAGGGCGTGCTGGGCGCGAGCGGCCAGCTAATCGTCGACACTCGGCCGCACACGGGCCGCTCGCCCAAGGATAAATTCTTCGTCCGGGAACCCTCGAGCGAAGAACACATCGACTGGAGCGACACGAACCAGGCGATCTCCCCTGAGCGCTTCGACGCCCTGTTCGATAGCGTGGCGGCCTACCTTTCGGAACGGGAAGCGTACTGCCTCGACTGCTACGTCGGCGCCGACGAGCGCTATCGCGTCCCGCTGCGCGTGTACACGGAGCTTGCGTGGCACAACCTGTTCGCGCGCCATCTTTTCATCACTCCGGAGCGGCCGGCAGAGGATTTCCTTCCCGAATTTACCGTCGTCGACGCCGCGCTCTTTACGGCCGACCCCGAGCGCGACGGAACGCGTTCGGGCACGTTCATCCTCGTCAACTTCGCCCGGCGCATCATCCTGATCGGCGGTACTCGCTACGCGGGTGAGATCAAGAAGTCGGTCTTCACCCTGATGAACTATCTGCTTCCGCTGCGCGACACGTTGCCGATGCACTGCTCGGCGAACGCCGGCAAGGCCGGCGACGTCGCGATCCTCTTTGGGCTCTCGGGAACCGGCAAGACCACGCTCTCCTCCGACTCGCGCCGGCCGTTGATCGGCGACGACGAACACGGCTGGTCGGCCGACGGCGTGTTCAATTTCGAGGGCGGCTGCTACGCAAAGGTCATTCGCCTCTCGGCCAGCGCGGAGCCCGAGATCTGGGCCGCCACGAATCACTACGAGACGGTCCTCGAGAACGTCGTGTACGACGAGCGTACCCGCGCGCTCGACGTCGATTCCGATGCGAAGACCGAGAATACTCGCTCGGCGTATCCGCTGTCATTCATCCCGAACATCGTGCCGTCGAGCAAGGGCGGCCATCCCAAAACGATCCTCATGCTGACCGCCGATGCGTTCGGCGTGCTGCCACCAGTTTCGAAGCTCTCTCGCGAGCAGGCGATGTATCACTTCCTCTCGGGATATACGGCTAAAGTCGCGGGGACGGAGCGCGGCGTGAGCGAGCCGCAGGCGACGTTCTCAACGTGTTTCGGAGCGCCGTTCATGGTTCATCATCCGACCGTCTACGCGCGTCTCCTTGGCCAAAAGATCGACGAGCACGACGTGGAGTGCTGGCTCGTCAACACGGGCTGGACCGGAGGACCGTATGGCGTGGGGCACCGGATGTCGATCGCCCACACGCGCGCCATGGTGAACGCGGCGATCGAGGGCCGCATTCCCAAGGAATACGAGACCGAGCCGTTTTTTGGATTGATGATCCCGAAGACCGTCCCGGATGTGCCGGCGGACGTGCTCAACCCGCGCAACGCTTGGCCGGATAAGGCCGCTTACGACGAGCAGGCACGCAAGCTGTCGCAACTCTTCTTCGACAACTTTCAGCGCTTCCAGGATCACGTTTCGAGTGCGGTCAACGCGGTGGCAATTCGGCCGCTTGCTAGGTCCTAATCGGACGTTCAGGCGCCGTTGGGGTTCGACCCGCTAAGATCGTGGCTATGAAAACCAACCTCTTGGCGGTGGGGGCTCTCGCTGCAGCGCTCGCCATGCCGCTCGGCGCCGACGCCCAGCAACAACAGTATCCGCAACAGGGTCAGGGACAGGCGGTCGAGCCAAATCACGACCGAATCCAACATCGTTGGCAGCGGCGACTCTCGCATCTCAATCTCTCGAACGATCAACAGCAGCGCGTCCAGTCGATGATCGATCAGTATTCACAGGCGCATCCGGAAGGCAGCGCCGTCGATCCCAACGCTCGGCGCGAGCTGCGTCGCCAGATCATGGGCGTACTGTCGAGCGATCAGCAAAACCAGTTCCAGCAAGAGATGCGCGCGCGTCGCGCCGCGATGCAGCAGCGCCAGGGCCAGATGCAGCAGGGACAGCCACAGAACCAAGGTCCGCCGCAGCAGTATCAAGGGCCGCCGCCGGGTGGACAACCGCCGGCGGACCAAGGGCCGCCGGCAGCTCCGCCGCAGTAACGCAAAGGCACTCTTCGCGTCGGCCTCCAAGGGTAGAACTAACCCGTAAGGAGAGCCGATGCGCCTGGCAGGTATCAATCCGACCCTTTCCACTGTTAGTCGCGCTCGTCGCGTGCGGCGGCGCCACGAGCTCGGCGCGCAACGGGGCGGCGGTCGCCTCCGCAGCGCCGGTGCCGGATCTGCATACGCCCAAGGGTTTCACCGTCGAGCAAATCGCACACATCGATGGTGCGCGAGAGCTAGCGCCCCTGCCGAACGGCGACCTGCTCGTGGGAACGGGCGGCAGCGACGTCTACGTCGTCCCCGATGCCGAAGGTCGGGAGGGCGCGCCGCAGGTCTTCGCGACGCTGGACGACCAGCGGGCGTCCGGCGTCACATTTAGCGCGGAACGCAACGAAATTTACGTGGCGACGGAGCATCACGTGTGGGCGATTCCGTACCACGGCGAGCGCAAGCCGCTGCGAATTCGACGCATCGCCGACGTGCGCCAGGGTCCGGTCGCGCCCGGCACCGACGGCGACATCCACAAAACCACGTCCGTCGCCTATTCCGGCCGCCTCGTCTACGCCGCCGCTGGATCATCGTGCAACGCGACGATGGATGACGGCAACGAGCCCTGCACGGAGGTCGACCCGACGCGTGCCGCGATCTCCGTGATGAAACCCGACGGCGCCGACTTCACGCAGCGCGCCAAACGGATTCGCAACGCAATCGCGCTGGCGGTCAATCCGGCGACGGGATCCGTCTGGGTCGGCGACGCGGGTCAGGACGATCTCGCGTTCGGGCATCCGTACGAATTTCTCGACGACCTTTCTGCACATCCCGGCGACGCCGACTACGGCTGGCCGGAATGCGAGGAGAATCGCCACGTCTACTGGCCCGGATACACGTGCACGAAGACCGTCGAGCCGCTGGTCGAGTTGCCGGCATATTCGACGATCATAGGTGCGACGTTTTATCCGGATCGTCAATCGGGACCGTATGCGTTTCCGCCGCGCTACCGCGGCGGGCTCTTCGCCGCGGTTCACGGCTCGTGGCACTTAGACGGCCATGGCTGCAGCGCGGCGCCCCCACGGGTCGTCTTCGTCGCGATGAACGGCGACCGGCCGGCGAAGCACGTGGATTGGAGCGATCCGACGACGCAGTGGTCCGATTTCCTCGCGGGATTCCAGAGTGGCTGCACCGCGCGCATCGGGCGCCCGACCGGCATCGCCGTTGGTCCCAAGGGCAGCCTCTTCGTCGGCGATGACGGCGCCGGACTCGTCTACCGCGTGCGTCCCGCGCATGGCTGACACGCTCGCGATCCTCGTCGGAGGCGGACCGGCGCCCGGAATCAACGGCGTCATCGCTTCGGCGGCCATGGAAGCGTCGAAGTGCGGGCTGCGCGCGATCGGCATCTACGACGGATATCGCGACCTCGCGGCCGGGCGCGCGCCTAAGACCGTAGAGCTCAGCTTCGACCGCGTATCCCGCATCCACACGAGCGGGGGCTCGATCTTACGCACGTCGCGCACCAACCCCGCAAAAGACGCGGCGACACTGCAGCGCTGCGTCGATGCGCTCGGCGCGCTGGACGTTCGCTACCTGGTCTGCATCGGCGGCGACGACACCACGTTCGGAGCCGCGAAGATCGCCGAGCGCACGCGCGGGCGGATCGGCGTGGCGACGGTGCCGAAGACGATCGACAACGACCTTCCGCTTCCGGACAACGCCCCAACGTTCGGATTCGAGACCGCGCGTTCCGTCGGTGCCGACATCCTCGAGAGCCTGATGGAAGACGCACGTTCGACGGCACGATGGTACGTCGTCGTCTGCATGGGCCGGAAGTCCGGCTCGCTCGCGCTCGGCATGTGCAAGGCCGCGGGCTCGACGCTGGCCGTGCTGCCCGAGGAGTTTCCCGAGCACGCGCGGCTCGCGTCCGTAGCCGACACGATCGTCGGCGCGATCGTGAAGCGCCGCTCGTTCGGCCGCGAGCACGGCGTGGCGGTGGTCGCCGAGGGTGTCGCCGAGCGAATCGACGACGCGGCGCTCGGCGCGACGAACTTCGCGCACGACGCGTTCGGTAACGTGGCATTGGCCGACGTTCCTCTCGGCCTCGTGCTGCGCGACACGGTGCGCCGGCGACTGAGCGAGATCGGACTCGACTCCGTCGTTCACGCGAAGGACATTGGCTACGAGCTGCGCTGCGCGAAGCCCCTGCCGTTCGACGTCGACTACACGCGCACGCTCGGGTTCGGTGCCGTGCGGTATTTGGTCGACGGCGGAAGCGGCGCGTTGATCGCGCTCTCCGGCGGCCGCCTACATCCGCTTTCACTCGAAGAACTGCTCGATGAGGCGACGGGACGAATACGAACGCGCCAGGTCGACCTGACGACCGAGGCCTATCGCGTGGCTCGCGATTACATGGTCTATCTCGAGCCGGCGGATTTCACCGATCGCGAAAAGCTCGAGGCACTCGCCGCGCAGACGAACCTCGGCCCCGACGAGTTTCGGGCGCAGTTCGAGCGGGTCGCGCTGTCTTAGCTCGCCTCCGGCTTCCTGCCGATCGCGAACATGAAGGCGTTTTGCAACAGATACGTGCCGTCGGGCTGACGGAACGATGAGTTAGCGGCGTCGATCGCGGCGCGCAGCTCCACCTCGCGTCCGAGCTCGCGCACCTGTTGCGAGGGACCGGCCGACAGAAAGGCGCGCCGCGCGGTTTCGAGATCGGGATAAACCCAAGGCGTCTCGACCCGGCGGACGCCTTCGAAGTCGAGCCCGGCGCCGCGGACGAGCGCTTCGAGCATCGCCTCGTTCGATAACGCGAATGGACCTGGCGAGCCGGGAGGCGGCGTGGCTAAGAATGACAGGATCGCGCCTATCGGCCGGCTTCCGTCGCATTTTTCTTGCGCGTCGAAGACCGCGATCGCGACGCGCCCGCCGGGCCGCAGTATTCGCGCGACCTCGCGCATCGCGTCGCTCGCGTTCGGCACGAATTGTAGCGAGTTGCTAAAGACGACCGCATGGAATGAGTTTGCCTCGAACGGCAACGCCTCGCGCAAGTCGCCTACGGAGAATTGCCCCGCCGGGCAGCGCTCGCGCGCGACGTCGATGAACGCCGGCGAGGCGTCGACCCCGGTGACGTCGAGGCCGCGCTCGGCTGCGAGCACGCACACGACGCCGCTTCCACAGCCGGCGTCGAGCAGCTTATCCCCCGGGTTGCTCGCAAAAGCATCGAGCAGCGCATCGTAGAGTGGCCGGTGGAGCGGCTCCTGGATTCCGACCCAGTCGGCGACGCCGCGACCCCAGAACTTCTCCGTCATCCTGCGGCTCCTACGATGAACCGCGCGGCGTGCGGCATCTTCTCGACCACCGCGACGTCGATGCCGAAGTTGTCCGCGAGCAGTCGCGGCGGGTTCGACGCCAGCCACGCCGATAGCGAGATCTCTTGATATTCCGGGCTGTTGAACGCGACGAGAATCTGCGTCTCCTCGTTGCCGATCTGCCGGGTGTAGTGTCCGAAGCCGCGATTGATGAACGCGACCTGCCCAGGGCCGAACTCGTCCTGCCGGTGCTTGCCGTTCGCGCCGAAGATCCCGATCTCGGACCGCCCCTTGATGTAGTATTGCCACTCGTCCGCATTCGGATGCCAGTGCAGCTCGCGCAGTGCGCCCGGCCTGAGCGTGAGCAACACGCCGGTGATCGTCGAAGAGATCGGAAACTGTTGCTGCGAGACCAGCCGCTCGCTGCCGCCGGCGAAGCTCATGAGCGGCGCCGCGCCGAGCCGAAACTTATGGTTGAGCTGGCTCGGCTCGAGGTTCGCGTTCATCGCGGCGGGCGGCGCCGGCGGCGGGACATCTCCCTGGACGATGTAGACCTCCTCCTTCGGAAGCCGCGCGATCGCGTCCGGAGGCAGGCTGAGGTTCTGCGCCAACACGTCGGGCGGCGTGCGCGCCATCCAATCGGTGATGCTGAACGTGCCGAACTCGGAGAACCGGCCGTCGTCGAAGATCAAGAGGAAGTGACACTCGTCCGGCGCTAGGCCCTGAATCGAATGCCCGTGCCCCTTCGGGAAATACCAGACGTCGCCGGGACCGAAGTCCGAGATCTCGGCATCGCCCGACGGCGCGATCACGGTAACCCTGCAACGGCCGGAGATGACGTAGGCCCATTCGGCAGCGATAGCGTGCCAGTGCAGCTCGCGCAGCGCGCCTGGCCGCAGGCGCATCGAGACGGCCGCAAAGCTCTGCGACACGGGAAACTCGTTCACGGTGTGCTGTTTTGCCGAGCCCGACGCGCCGCTCCAGCCTTCGGCTTTCTCGAGGTCGAACTTGAAATCGGGAAGGTCGCTCATGTAACCTAACTCCGCTTACTGAGGGGCCGGGGTGGCGCTCGCGCCGAGCGAGTCGAGGAGCGCCTGCGCCTTCGCGGCGCCCGATTCGTCATTGACGATGCGATAGTGCCGCAAGGCATCGGCCGCGGAGGTACGAGCCTCCGCCGTATTCCCGAGTTTCGCTTCGATCTGCGCGCGCAACAGGTGGCCGTCGGCATCGTCGACGTTGCTGCTGATGTAGCGATCCGCTTGTGCGAGCGCCGCCGGATACGCGCCAAGGTTGAGCTGCGCGATTGCGAGCCAGTAGTAAGACCCGGTTTGACTCGAGTCCAACAGCAGCGTCTTTTCGAAATCGGCGACCGCCGCGTTCCACTGGCTCTGCGCGATCTCCACGCGGCCACGCTGAAAGTATGCGTACTGCTCCGAATTGTCGATCGCGATCGCGCTGTTGCAGTCGCTCAGGGCCTTCGAGTAGCTCGCCATCTCGACGTAGATCCGGCAGCGGACGGCGAAACCGAAGGCGTTGTTCGGCGCCAAGCCGACGGATTGGTCGGCGTCGGCCAGCGCCGCCTGCAGGTCGTTGCTAGCGACTTTGAGGAGAGCGCGCTCGCGGTAGGCGTAGGCAGACTTGGGGTTCAAGTTGATCGCCGCGTCGCAATCTTTCAGCGCCGCCTGCGAATCATCGACCTCCCGGTACGACTCGCAGCGCGACGCGAGCGCGTAGGCGTAGTCCGGATTGATGGACAGCGCCGCGGTGTAGTCCGCGATCGCGGACCGCTGGTCGTTGAGCGCCTCGTAGTCGTCGCCCCGGTCGGTCAGCGCCGTCGCATCGCGCGGATGATCCTTGAGGTACGCGTTCAAGATCGCGAGCGACTCCTTGAACCTACCGTCCGAGTAGAGCCGCTCCGCCTGGGCGACTTCGGGCGGTGTAGTCTCGGCCGCGGCGACCGCGGCCGTCGAAACGAGCAGCACGCCCAAGGATAGGGCGCAGCACAACGCGCGATGCATGCGAAGTTCTCCCGCAAAAAAGCAACGAGCCCACTGCAGTTACAGCGGGCTCATGCTTTCGAAATAATCTGGCACCGTCCTACTTTCGAGGGGCCCTGCGGCCCGACTATCATCGGCGCTGGCGGGCTTAACTGCCGTGTTCGGGATGGGAACGGGTGGGACCCCACCGCCATGGGCGCCAGAAACCTTGTTGGGTTCCCCAAACGACGTTAGTCCTTTGGGGTCCAAACCTTGGTCCCCGAGCGCGATGGCGAGCCGGAGCTCGAGCCGATCGCGCCGGGAAGCTTGCAAAGCTGTACAGAGAAGAACTTCCAGGCGTCACGAGGAGCGTTTGTTAATCAAAATTTCCGAGCGATTAGTACCGGTCAGCTCCACGCCTTACGACGCTTCCACCTCCGGCCTATCAACGTGGTAGTCTACCACGACTCTTCACCCTTTCGGGATTGAGATCTCATCTTGGAGTCAGTTTCACGCTTATATGCTTTCAGCGTTTATCTGATCCGAACATAGCTACCCGGCTATGCTCCTGGCGGAACAACCGGTTCACCAGCGGTTCGTTCGACCCGGTCCTCTCGTACTAGGGTCCAATCTCCTCAAATCTCCTGCGCCCACAGCGGATAGGGACCGAACTGTCTCACGACGTTCTGAACCCAGATCGCGTACCGCTTTAATGGGCGAACAGCCCAACCCTTGGGACCTACTACAGCCCCAGGATGCGACGATCCGACATCGAGGTGCCAAACCTCCCCGTCGATGTGGCGTTCTGCAATCACTTGCAGCGCAGACTATACCTTCATCTCTTTCGAGATGGTGGCGTGTTATGAACGCGATAGATTTGCGCGCTACGCGCGCCGCGCGTCCATCTCTCGTCGGCAAACGAGAAGTCGTTACAGGGAGAGCTTGTATAGCATACTCGGCAGGGTGTGAGTCCGTACCAACTCGACAAGGCGGTTCATGCTTGCTGCCTTGCAGCGCAGCCGTGGCCGATTCTTGTCCTGATTAATCGTCATCACAATGCCGAACTTAGCTCGTATGAGACATCCGAGTTCCTCAGCCTCGTAGACTGAGAAGCCCTGAGTGTTCAGGCGCAGCTGATTGCCTTCAGCCGCACCGTCATCCATAATCCACACCGCCAGACCGAACTCATTCAGGCTGCTCGCAAGCAGCTCGATCGGCACGATCTTTCTCTCGCCGGTGTAGAACCACTCGCGGAGTTCCGCGAGTTTTGGATGCGTTACCGTCCGAAAATAGTATCCATTCCCGGACAGTCGTGGCGCCGTTCGCACGAAGCGTGCGAGCTCGGTATACTTCCAATCCACAAGCTGTTGCTGCCGAGGTCCGTGATGAACCCGGAAGCAGTAGCCGGCTGTGGTCTTCAGCAACGTCGCGTCACCGAGCAACGATCCGATCACTAGTTCCCATTCACGGGAACTAAACGGAGTCGCTCGAGCGTGACGGCCAAACAATGTCTCTACGACAAACTCTCTTCCCTCGGTATTGCCCTTTTAGAAAGGGTTTCACCGATATGAGCCACTGTTCATCATCCGATCGCTCGAATGAGGAGCCCTTCTTGACTCTTGGGGGAGATAAGCCTGTTATCCCCGGAGTAGCTTTTATCCGATAAGCGACGGCCCTTCCATTCGGAACCGCCGGATCACTTAGCCCTGCTTTCGCATCTGCTCGACCTGTCCGTCTCGCAGTTAAGCTCCCTTATGCCTATGCACTCTGTACGAACGGTTTCTGACCGTCCTGAGGGAACCTTTGGGCGCCTCCGTTACTCTTTGGGAGGCGACCGCCCCAGTCAAACTGCCCACCTGACCATGTCCTACCACCGGATTACGGCGGCTAGTTAGAATTCCAAGATTATTAGGGTGGTATCCCAACGTTGTCTCCCCGACGACTAGCGCCGCCGGATCATCGACTCCCACCTATCCTGTACGAACAATCTCAGAACCCAAGATCAGGATACAGTAAAGCTTCACGGGGTCTTTCCGTCCTGCTGCGGGTAACCAGCATCTTCACTGGTACTGCAATTTCGCCGGGTTCCCCATTGAGACAGTGCCCAAGTCGTTACTCCATTCGTGCAGGTCGGAACTTACCCGACAAGGAATTTCGCTACCTTAGGACGGTTATAGTTACCGCCGCCGTTTACTGGGGCTTCAGTTTGCCGCTTCGCTTGCGCTGACGACTCCCTTTAACCTTCCAGCACCGGGCAGGAGTCAGCCCCTATACGTCCGCTTTCGCGTTCGCAGAGACCTGTGTTTTTGTTAAACAGTCGCTTGGGCCTATTTTGTGCCGCCTCCCTTAGCTTTCGTGGTAAACACTAGACCAAAGAAGGCACCCCTTCTCCCTAAGTTACGGGGTTAATTTGCCGAGTTCCTTAACAGGGATTCTCCCGTCGCCTTAGCATGCTCTGCCAGTCTACCTGTGTCGGTGTACGGTACGGGCACCTACGATCTACCTAGGGGCTTTTCTTGGCAGCGTGGAGTTGGTCACTTCGGCTCCGAAGAGCCTCGCATTCGCTTCTCGGCGTTACGTGTTGCGGACTTACCTACAACACCGCCTACCGGCTTAGACGCGCACATCCATCGGCGCGCTGACCTATCCTCCTGCGTCACCCCCTCGGCTCATAGACCTTACAGAACGATGTCCAACGCCGCGGGTATTTTTGTCGATCGCGTTGTCGCGCCTCGGTTACGGTCCATAGACCGTGCCTTCGGCGCTCCTAGCGCTCGAGCAAAAATCCTTCGCGGGATCTCGTTAAACATTGTACCGCAAGGTCTAAACGGTCGTCGGTGGTAGCAGAATATGAACTGCTTGTGCATCGCCTACGCTTCTCAGCCTCGGCTTAGCTCCCGACTCACCCTGAGACGATTGACGTTGCTCAGGAAACCTTAGACTTCCGGCGTGCGGGGTTCTCACCCGCATTTATCGCTACTTATACCTGCATTCGCACTTGTGGTTCGTCCACACGTCCTCGCGGTCGTGCTTCGGCCTACACCACAACGCTCCCCTACCGATTATTTTAGTAATCCCAAAGCTTCGGTTCGATGCTTGAGCCCCGTTGGATTTTCGGCGCCCCATCACTCGACTAGTGAGCTATTACGCACTCTTTCAAGGGTGGCTGCTTCTAAGCCAACCTCCTAGTTGTCTGAGCGACAAGACATCCTTTACCACTGAGCATCGATTAGGGACCTTAGCTGTTGATCTGGGCTGTTTCCCTTTTGACCATGGAGCTTATCCCCCACAGTCTGACTGCTACGCAATTCGCCGCGGTATTCGGAGTTTGATTGGGTTCGGTAGTCCGGTAAGACCCCTAGCCCTGTCAGTGCTCTACCCCCGCGGGTTAACGCGTAACGCTAGTCCTAAAACTATTTCGGGGAGAACCAGCTATCTCCGAGTTCGATTGGCTTTTCACCCCTATCCACAGCTCATCCAATGTTTTTTCAACAACAACAGGTTCGGGCCTCCACGTGAGGTTAATCACGCTTCACCCTGGCCATGGATAGATCACTCGGTTTCGGGTCTACTGCAA